>Ga0209581_1000001_pt1 | contig 1908725 bp, 1943 predicted proteins | sample Coa_R2_FD_187160 | JGI IMG/M metagenome (GOLD analysis project Ga0209581, IMG submission 187160) | Surface soil microbial communities from Centralia Pennsylvania, which are recovering from an underground coalmine fire - Coalmine... | ecosystem: Environmental > Terrestrial > Soil >... | reverse complement strand
AAAGGCAGGTACAATTCATTCACTTATCCCCAGCATAGAATAGGCTTCAAGCTGATAGGAAACAGGATAAAGCTTGGAATGATAGGGAAAATCAAGATAAGAATGCACAGAGAAATTGAAGGAGAAGTAAAGACAGCTACAATAATAAGAGATGTCGATCAATGGTTTGTAGCTTTTGCAGTGGAAGAACCAGAAAGGCAGGCACCAAATCAAGACAGCAATGCTGTCGGGGTCGATGTCGGCGTTACAAATCTAATCACCCTGAGCGATGGCAAGATAATAGATAGTCCTAAGTTTCTCATAAAAGCTGAAGAAAGAATAAAGAAAATCCAGAGAGAATTATCAAGAAAGAAGAAGGGTTCCAATAGAAGAGAGAAGACAAGGATGCTGCTTGCAAAGGCATGGAGGAAAGTGAGAAGGCAGAGAGACGACTTTGCGCATAAGGTTTCAAACAATCTTCTTAAGGAATACGGGACGATAGTCTTTGAAGACCTGAACATCAGGCACATGGTTAAGAACCACTCTCTTGCATCGGCAATAATGGACTCCTGCTGGTACAAGCTGCGCCAGTTCACTGCCTATAAGGCGGAGAGGCGTGGCGGACGAGTTATACTTGTCAATCCAGCAGGAACGTCGCAGAAATGCTCTGGATGCGGGGAGATTGTTCAAAAGTCTCTGTCTGAAAGAGTCCATATATGCCCAGAATGTGGACTTGTCCTGGATAGAGATGTTAACGCAGCAAGGAATATACTTGCACTGGGTCTGGAACGGGCCCTCACAGAGACTGAACCTCTACTTATCCATAAAAGGATAAGCAAGTTCAGTCATGGAAGTGAGAAGCCCACGTCATTCAGACGTGGGTAGTTCACCTTAACTTTTTAATCATATATTTTGAAAGATGAGCTAGGAATTGAGCGGTTTCTCTTTTAAGCAGGTGATTGCTGTGAGGAATGATATCAAGATGGGAAAGGGGAAGCTGGCAGCTCAGGTGGCGCATGCTGCAGTAGCCTCTGCCCTTGAGACAAAATCAAGGAATCCAGAATGGTTCAGAGAATGGTGGAATGAAGGGCAGGCTAAGATAGTGGTGAAGGTAAACGATGAAGATGAGCTCAGAAAGCTAGGTAAAGAGGCTGAAGGGCTGAAAATTGCGTCAAGCCTGATTGTAGATAGAGGTTTGACCCAGCTGGAGCCAGGAACAGTTACATGCATAGGTCTTGGGCCTGCACCCAGCATATTAATAGACAGGATAACAGGGCATCTGAAACTGCTCTGAAAAAAGAAATGACAATAGGCCAGGATGAGAAATTTGGAATGCTGTGCTATGGCACAGAGTTCAAGGGGATAGGAGGTATTATAAAGAAAGTACCTGAGGATTTTGTTGTTGCGGAAGTACTCAAACATGAAGCTCAAAGGCTCATAGATGAAAACAGCGGAAGGTATCCTTTGTTTGTTTTATCCAAAAGGATAGCTGATACATTAGAGGCAAAAGCAATATTCGAAAGACTAACTGGTTTGAGTGTGAATATACTTGGCCTGAAGGATAGATATGCAATTACTTACCAATTTCTATCATCCAGGAGAAAAATGTCTGCTGAAAGGAGGGTTGAGGGGAAGAATTTCTACGCATTGCAGGTTGCTAGAACAGTAAGGCCTTTAACCAAAGCTGACCTGCTCGGTAACAGTTTCAAAATAACCATAAGGAATGCGGAGATCAACACTGATATACTGGAGCTTTTGAAGAAGGAACTTGAAGAAGGGAGAATTCCAAATTTTTATGGACCACAGAGGTTCGGTGAAAGGATATCAAACCATGAAATTGGCAGATTGATAATTAAAAGGGAATTTGACGAAGCTGCCAGGCTTGTTTTTGGGGATAAATTGCCAAAAAATGACTCAATAGCTTCCCTGAGGTCCATTCCAATACAGCTGAGAAGATTATACATCTCTTCCTACCAGTCATATCTGTTCAATCTGTGCTTGAGTGAAATGATAAAGGAAGAAATGATTGATAAAAGAAATGGCCTATTTATCTCATATCATAAAAGAAGGATAATTGTGGACCAGACGATAAGGAGTGAGGCTTTTAATAGCAATGATATTGCTTATGCAAGGCTGGGCCCATTACCAGGATATTCTTTCAGAGAAAGGGAAGACTCTGCATTTAAGAAGATGAAACAGATTATGGAGCAGGAAGGCATTACACCATCACAGTTCTACATAAAAGAGATGCAGGAAGTGAGCGCTGAGGGAGGACTTAGGCCGCTTGGTATGATTGGATGGTTGAGGGGCTGGCAGGTTGAGGATGAATTGCTGTTAAGATTTGTATTGATGAGTGGAAGCTATGCAACTGTTCTTTTGAGGGAATTGATGAAAGCTACCATTCAAAATTGAGAATTTTCTGGAACCTGAGAGAATCCAAAAGGCCCTCAGCATACCCTGCCTGCAGTAAAGCTAGTTCAGGTTTACCGTCAAGGAGAAATCTCTGAGCATCTGACAGATAGCATTCAACGTTCTCGAAGACATCGTCAAGCTCTTCCATGTGTTTTTCTTTTGCAATCCTTCTACCCTTTTCCAATGCCATCATGGTTTTGTGAATTGCCTTGTTAACCAGCAGGACATGGGGAGGCTCGAGCTTCGTATTTGATTGCTCGAGGATGCTTTTATCCACGTCTGCTAATGTTGCAAGAGCGTCTGCCTCTGTGTAATGAAGGTCAGAGGGTATGATTATGCTGTGAGGAGGTTCACCGAAATCCTTCTCAACCAAATCTTTTAACCTGCCAGCACATATTTTCTGATTAGACCAGCCTATTCTTGATGCAACTATTACTAGTCTATCATCTCTGAACACGCCTAGCTTATAGTTATCCTCCATCCTCCTCAGAGTGCTTAAAAGCTCGGAAGGAGCTAAATACTCTCCTGAATCACTATCGTATTCCAGCAGAAGAAGTGTGTGCCTGTTTCTTGACAGATTATCCTTAACCTCTGGATATAGTGAATCTTCTACAGCTTTATCATTTCTAACAGCAGTTATCACTCTTCCAAGCTTGTAGATGTGTAAACCAGTTTCACCAAATATTGCGTTGATTATGCTTGAAGAATAGAAGATCTTTACAGGAACGCCCATCTCCTTTGCCCTTTGCTTAAGTATTATGTGAGTCGTTGCTAGAAATGGGTCGCCCACGGTTATAATTGCAACCTCAGACTGTTTTGCTTCGTCCAGTATCTTCCTTCCATCTTCAAGGAGAGCTCTCGTAGCATGAGAAATATCCTTCTTTACCTCAAGGCTGAGCTGATGCAAAAGGTCAGGAGGCCAAGGACTCGTGTATGTATCTGCATAGATCGTGTTGCACTTTCTCAGGTATTCTAACCCTCCCATAGGGACGCTGGCCATTCCCTGTACGCCAAGCCCTACGAGACCCAGAGTCAATTTTGGCTACCTGAAGTAGGTAATCCAACCTGATAGGTTTATAAGTTTGACATTAAATCCTAAACTGTTTTTATTGAGGTTTGCAATCATAAAACCTTCTCGTGCTAATATAGAGTCACGCTTTAGACTTAAATATAGAGGTAAGGCTGGCAAGAAAAATGGGCCTGTAGCTCAGCCAGGTAGAGCAGTCGGCTCTTAACCGACGGGTCATGGGTTCGAATCCCACCAGGCCCGCAACCACTTGGGTGCTTGAATAGGATTCCATTTATAGGAGCAACGTTCAACACATAACGATGGATCCACAGACTGAGTTCCTCGATGCCATTCGGTTTCCAGTCACCAGAAGGGCAGAGTGATACATTCTGTCAGTTTCATGCTCATGACATGCTGACAAGAAACTTGTTCGAGAGAATCGGACAAGCATGCGGTATGCTATTTAATAAGCTCAAAGACTTTGATAAAAACAACCTGTACCTGCTTCTCTCTTTCAGCCATCCATGCGGAAAAATAGCCAAAACAAGAATCATACTCATTCAATGATTCGCCATTCTGCTGACCATATGAGAAAGGTGATTGATTACATACATCCATCAAGAGTGACACTACTCGGCAAGAGGACATTATGGTTTGCCTTTGAGCCCCATCTGGTCAAAGATATAATAGAGAAATAAGCGAGCTAAAAGTCTATTAGCACTAATGACTGAACCATGCATGGGAAATCAAGATATAGTTATCTTCAAAAGCTTAAAAGATCAAACATAAATCAAGCTGAAGTCCTGACCAGCATTTTTCTTGTACAGTATGGACCATACTTTTTTAAATTTAGGATGTATATGTATAACTGATGGAATCAATTCCGCATTTTGACGACAAGTACTGGATAGAAGAACTGAGACGTCTCAAATACCCTATAAAGTACGAAGAATTAGACCTCGCAGTTTTGAAGTCTCAGGGAATATTTGCTTCTGATTTTACGCCTTCTGCGGTAAGCAGGGTTTATGTGGACGATTTTGTCGAAGCAGCATTGCTTAAGTTTGAAAAAGATACAACACTTACCAGAAGCAGGTGCACCAGGGTAGCAAAGCTGTGGAAAGAAAGGAGAATGGTAAGACCGCTTCTCATTTTTACGAATGGCGAAAGTTCCTTTGTAACTACAGTCCCCGGACCTGGAATAACTGGAGAAGTAAGGGTGCTCGCCCTTGAGGAGAATTTGTACAGGACAGACAGGGAGGCACTGAACTCACTTGAATACCCTTCACACATAGATCGTGAAAAGATAGCTGAAACACTCAGACGGAAGTACGATACAGAATTCTTGCCATACGAAAGAGTGAGGCAAGAGTTCTTTGACGGCTATAGAAAGCTGTACGAGAAGCTGGTTGCTGCATGCAGAGAAGTGTTAAAGGAGCAAGCAAGTGCATATGCTCAGAGGTTCTTAGGTAGACTGATGTTTCTTTATTTTCTACAGAAAAAGGGCTGGCTGAGGAAAAATAAGAAATTCGTTGACACCATAAGCAGCTACAAAGAGCTGAACCGTATCTTTTACGAGAGCCTGAACAAGCCCGGAGCTGAAGGAATACCTTATCTTAACGGTTCACTTTTCGAAAGGGAAGATTACATTACTGAGCAGGTTGAAGATAGATTAAGCGATAAAATGGATGGACTTTTCAAAGAAGCAAGAGCGTTCTTCAACCAGTACAACTTTACGGTCGACGAAACAGCTTCACTTGAAGTAGAGGTGAGCATAGACCCTGCACTGATAGGTACGGTATTCGAAAATATGCTTCCCGAGTACGAGAGGGGCTCCAAAGGGACGTTCTATACTCCAAGGACAGAAAGCTCGTTCATATGCAGAAGGGCGCTTTGCAACTACCTTGGTCTGCAGGATAAGATATCAGAAGACGGAAAGAAGTTCATGGATGGTCTAAAGCTATATCTGGATGGGTTAAAACAGAGAAAAAGTGAGAAAGAAGTAAGGGAATTCAAAGAAAGGCTCCTATCAATAAAGGTTCTGGACCCTGCAGTAGGCTCAGGCGGATTCTTGCTCGTTATGATGCAGGAGATTTTAGCGCTTTTGCAGGAAGCAGACTCTGCAGTAGGGTGGAAGACCGATGCTGAAGAGTATAAGAAGAGGATTCTGCATAACCTATGGGGCTTCGACATAGAAGCGGAAGCTGTTGAAATAGCCCGACTGAGGCTCTGGCTTTCACTGATAATAGACCAGAAGGAGCCTGAAGCCTTGCCCAACCTGGATATGAGCCTGATGGTGATAAATGACTCTCTTCTTATGCCTAATGCACAGCAAAGCCTTGATGAAGAGGTCAAATCCCTCCAGATGGAGTTCTCCGAGCTAAGGAAGAGGTACATAGATGAGCATGACCCAGCAGCAAAAAAGACCTTGAAAAGCAGGATGCTACAGATAGGAGAAGAAATAAAGAGAAGGACGGGTATGGACCCAAACGTAATAGAGACCTATATGCAGGGGAAGGCAGATCTTGTTATCATGAACCCGCCGTATGTCAGGCAGGAGTCAATACCTGAGAAACTCAAGAATTACTATACTGCCAGATATGGTCTCGATAAGAAGTCAGACCTATACGCCTACTTTCTTGTACGCTCACTCCAGCTCATATCAGAAAATGGTATAGTATCAGTAATTTCTTCAGATAAATGGTTGGAGACTGGATATGGTGTTTCAGTCCAGAAGAAACTAAGGGAGAACCTTGTTGCTGTATATGGCCAAAGAGAAAGGACCTTTAGTGCAGATATAAACACAGTCATAACAGTACTGAAAAAGTTGAACGCTGATCCCAAGGTTCACTTTGTGTATCTTGATTCTTACTCCCGAGATGACATAAGGCAGTATATCAAGCTGGATAAGAAGGAGTTGAACCCAGGTAAGTGGTTCTACCTTAGGCCTGGGGCGAAGTTCTTCATAGAGAAACTTTTGCCCAAACTGACATATAAGCTCGGAGATTTTGCAGATATCAAATTCGGAATCAAAACGGGTGCTAACGAGTTCTTCTATATGAAAGATGTAAGCCACCTTTACGAAACCGACAGGCTAGCTAATCCGAAGAAGTTCGAAGAGTGGGGGGTGAAGGCAAAGACAAAAAAGGAGCTTGAGGAGCAGGGACTAATTTACATTGAAAATGGAAACAAAGACAGGTTTATACTCGAACAGAGAAATGTAAGAAAAATTATCAAATCTCCCAAGGAATTAACTAAATATGTAGAATCGTCGAAGCATCTAACTTCGCTTATCTTTTATCCAAGCGAACTCGGTAGGTTTAGCAGAGAATATATATCATATGGTGAAGACAAAAATTATCATAAGGTACGTTCGTGTACAGGGCGTAAAAGGTGGTACCTGTTGCCCGATCTAAAACCAGCAAATTTAGTAATAATCGTGAATCAAATGGATCGATTATTTAATCCATTGATTGAACCTCCTGTGATTGTAGATAAAATGTTTTATGCGGTCTATCCTAAGCATGTAGAAATCAATAAGCTCTGGATTGCAATAAATTCCACCATATTCCTGATTTTGTCGGAACTCTTCGGTTTAAGAATGGGTGGAGGCGGAGGTGTGCTTACAAATACTGTGGAAGGTTATGAAAATATTCCAATGTTTGATATAAAATCTATTGCTGACAGTTTCGTACAAGGTTTCAGACTGGATCGCAACGTTCTTACTTACAATAAAGAGATTTCATTAGAAGATAGACGATCACTAGATAGACATATATTATGTGACATATTAAAATTAACAGATACACAACTAAATGAATTATATGAACTATTTATCGAGCTTGTCGAAGACAGGTTGATTAAGGCCGATAGACCGTTAAAGAGTAAGAAAGGCCAACACATCGAAAGTGGTAATTTTGACAAAGATAGTCGACAATAACAGAGAAAAGCTGTCATTGGTTTTATCTAAGGAATTTCCAAGTTTAAGCGAAATCGCCATTGCATCAGCTTACTTCAATGTCCACGGTTATGGAGCAATAAAGGACAGTTTGGCAGACAAACCTATGAAACTTCTCTTGGGCAGAGAACCTACAGAGAGCATAAAGTGGGAAGAGGAAGTTCTAAGAGAGCTGGAGCAGGATGAGGACAATCCTCAGTACTTCGAGCTTCTTCAGCAGGCGATAAAATACTTCGAAGATCCTAAGAGAGAAGTGCATACTGTAACAGGTCCATTCTTCCACGGGAAGGCTTACATTGGAGCAGCTCCAAGTCTGCAGAACGTCAGGAACGGTGTGGGTGTTGTAGGTTCAAGCAATTTTACCTATGGCGGGCTTGTCAGCAACAGAGAACTGAACATGGTGAACACAGATAGGGAGGTTGTTCAGGAATTAGCAGATTGGTTCGCTGAAGTGTGGCAGGGGTCAAGGGACTTCAAAGACGAATTCCTGTCATTCCTGAAAAACTATGTAACAACGAGAAGCCCTTACGAGGTGGTTGCAAAGGCTCTCTATGAAACATATAAAACAAGCCTAGATGTCTCGATAGAGAGCCAGAAGGTGCTGAGAACACTCTACCCTCATCAGATGCTGACCGTGAGAGGGGCGCTATACATACTTGAAAAATACAATGGAGTGCTGATAGCAGATGCGACAGGCCTCGGAAAGACAAGGGTGATGCTGAGCCTTATACATAATGCAATCAGAGAGGGGAGAAGACCACTTCTTATCGCTCCAAAGAGCGTTCTTGAAACCACGTGGAAAGATGAGATGAGCACGACTCATATTCAGGTCGATACTGTCACAAGCGAAAAGCTCTCTCAGGACCCGGATTATGCACTTGAAAGGTACGGGGATAGAAATTTCATAGTTGTTGACGAGGCCCATTTTTTCAGAGAGCCTTCGACGATAAGGTACTCTGCCCTCCGTGAGCTTATACTGAGAAATAGTGATACGCAGGTGGTTCTTGCTACAGCAACCCCTGTGAATAACAGCCTCATGGACCTCTACTACCTATTCTCCCTCTACCTGAAGGAAGATTCCATAATGGACCTTTACAACATGACGCTCAAAGGCTACTTCACTGCAAACCAAAAGAGGTGGCTGGAAAAACAGCCGATAGACATGGAGCAGGTGCTGGAGAGGTTCATGGTAAGGCATTCAAGGTATCTGGCGCAGGCTCTGGATAAAGAAGGCAGGATAAGGTTTCCAAAAAGAGTCCTTGATGACGATCCAAGGGACAGGTATTCTATAGAAATAGACTATCAGAAGATAGATGATATACTAAATAGAATGAGGTTCGCATTCTACGACCTTGCAGTTGATAAGCTTGGCTCTGTAATGAGGCTTCCAGATGGAACAAGGCTTCCCTCAGAGCTTGAAGAAGAGAAGAAGCAGAACCTGAAGAAACTGATAAAGACTGTTGTTATAATCAACATATTCAAGAGGCTGGAGAGCAGCGTAGAAGCGTTCAGGAAGACACTTGAATCGCTGAAAGACTACATTTCAAACGCAAGAAGATATGCATCGGAGCAGAGATACTTTATCCCCCCTGCTATGAGGCAGGACCCGATAACTGACTTTGATGAAGAGCTTCCTACTCCTGATGAGCTCTTTTCAAAGCAGAAGTTCGCTGCTCTAAGGGAGAAATGCAGAATGAGCAGTGATGAAGTGAGTGAATTCGTGGAAGCTTGCAGGTATGATGAATCTGTGATAGATGAGCTGCTGTCACTAATTCCGGCTGACGATTCAAAATATGATTCCTTCGAGCAGAGAATTTTGGATATAGTTAGATATTTTGATGATGGTTCAGCCAATGGTGTTATAGTTTTCACCCAGTATGTGGCTACAGCCAAGTACATTTACGAAAGGTTGACGAATTCTATCAAGTCTACTTTTGTAAGTCTCGCTACGAGCGAAGAATCTTTCAACCATGACGGAAGGAAAGTCGACAAGACAGAAGTTATAAGGGATTTCCAAAGGAAAGGTGGAATTCTGGTCAGCACTGATGTTCTCAGCGAGGGGCAGAACCTTCAGAATGCTCAGTACGTGGTAAACTATGACTTTCCGTGGAACCCAGTGGTCCTTATTCAGAGGGTTGGAAGGGTGGACAGAATGGGGTCGAAGCATGACTTGGTTTACCTGGTCAATATGCTGCCAAGAAACGGCGACCCCGATGACCCTTCAAGCCTCGAGCACTTCCTGAGGCTGATGCAGAAGATCTACTTGAGGCTTGAAGCTATAAGACAGACGGTAGGGCTCGACGCTTCAACCCTTGGAGAAGAGGCAGCACCTAAGGACTTTGGAATACAGAATGCCATAGCCAAAGGAGACATGACCGCCCTTGACGCCATAGCAAGAGAGCTTGAACAGTTTACCACAGACCCTATGGATGCGCTTGCAAAGATAATGGAAGAAAGAGGATTAGAATGGCTGCAATCTTTGCCTTCTGGCATAGGCGCATACAAGACTGGAGCAAAGAGAGAAGCGCTTTTTGCCCTATTTACAGATGGCAAAGAGCATTACTGGAGACTGAAGTACTTTGATAATGAAAAGGAAACAGTGACCTCGACAAACGAGATAGTAAGCCTGTTAATGAGCGGGGATGTAGATGCAAAGGGGCAGATGATACGCTATGATATTCTGATCGATAGGCTGAAGACCATGAAGGAGGAGCTGATGGATGAACTTGAAGAGAGAAGGAAAAGAGGCATCACATTGCTGGGTTCAGTTGCAAAGCCTAGCAAGGTCATAACGCAGATCTATGACGAGCTTGCAAAGAACTGTGAGAACGGTGAAAGACTTGCTCTACTTTTCAAGAAGCGAGCGAACAGCCCAGCACTCGTTAAAACACTTGATGACGCTAGAAAGAAGGGGAAGCTGTGCGAAAAGGCTACAGAGTTACTTACAGCCTACGAAGACAAGAGTGATAATCACGAGAACCCAGAAGGCCCTATTCAGCTTCATCGTGTCTGCTGGTGCTGGCTGCAGTCGGAATAGACTTTCTTATGAAGCACTTGGCGCTATTTTCAATTTGTATATGTTTTGACCAAGTGGAAGAGTGCACACCTATCCCTATACAATCATTGGAAGGTCTTTAAACGACCTTCTCTTGCCAGAACGTTTGTCTCCAGCCTGGCTGGTATGGTACTGAATATACTGCATGCTGGCTACTATAGTCCATTGTTCGGGCCTCATGCTAGCCACATATTGTTCTTGGTGTTTGTTGCCACTTACGAGAAAACTCGACGGATGAACATTTCGGGTCATGAATTACACTGGAATTTGTAGAATGATTTTTAATTGCATCTTGTATTCATGGCCTGTTTGACTAGCAAATCGCTCCTCTCAGAGAAACAAGACCAAGAAGTAATACAGCAACTGAATCCTCTTGTCGTTGAATGGCTAAAGCGCTTTGATGGTTTGACCCCTCCTCAAAGACTAGCTATTCCCCTCATTCAGCAGGGCAAAAACACATTGATCGCATCACCTACCGGAAGCGGAAAAACTCTTGCAGCATTTCTTAGCATAATCAGTGAATTGATTAATTTATCGCAGAGGGGAGAGCTTAAAGAGCAGGTTTACTGCGTATATGTTTCTCCTTTAAGGTCCCTTTCCAACGACATAAGAAAGAACCTGCTGGAGCCTTTGCAGGGAATTGACGAAATAGCACAAAGGAGGGGTATGGAAGCACCTAAAATCAGGGTTGCCACAAGGACAGGAGACACTACCCAGTCGGAGAGGGCTAGAATGTTAAAACACCCTCCTCATATACTCATAACCACTCCTGAAAGTCTTTCAATAATCATTACCGCTCCAAAATTCAAGGAGAAGCTTAGAAGTATAAAATGGGTTATAGTTGATGAAATACATGAAATCTGCGAATCGAAGAGAGGAGTGCATCTTTCCTTAACTCTGGAAAGACTCGAAACTCTCTGCGAATCTACTCCTGCCAGAATCGGATTAAGCGCCACAATACATCCTTTAGATGAAGTGGCAAGGTATCTTGTAGGATATTCCGATGGCAAGCAGAGAGAATGCTCAATAGTTGATACCAGGTTTGTAAAACAAACAGAATTTTTGGTCAGCGCACCTGTCAACGACCTGATGAAAAATTCTTCCTCCAAAATCACCAGCCTGATGTACAGGAAGATCAAAGAACTGGTCAGAAGATTTAGAACCTCCTTAATCTTCACAAACACAAGGTCTGGAACTGAGAGGGTAGTATATCATCTAGCAAAACTGAATGCAGTCAATCTTGAGCAGCTAGCAGCACATCATAGCTCACTATCACGAGAAATAAGGCTGGATGTAGAGGATAAATTGAAAAGAGGAAAGATGAAAGTAGTTGTAACTTCAACATCCCTTGAGCTAGGAATAGATATAGGGACTATAGACCTTGTTATTCAGATAGGCTCCCCAAAGTCAATATCAAGATGCCTCCAGAGAATAGGCAGGTCTGGGCATTCCCTGAGCGTTCCGTCAAGGGGTGTATTGATAGGGTTAGAAAGGGATGACCTCGTTGAAGATATGGTTATAGTCAGAGAAGCCCTCAAGGGAAAGCTCGACAAAGTGCACATACCTAAGGGAAGCCTTGATGTTCTTGCCCAGCATATAGTAGGGATGGCTCTCGAAAAGAAATGGTCTGCTGAGGAAGCATTCAACCTCATCAGACGCAGCTATTGCTACAGGGACTTGACTTTTGACGTATTTGAAAGGGTTCTGAAATATCTGTCTGGAGCTTATTCTACTCTTGAGGGATACAAAGTTTACGGAAAGATATGGTATGACCCCGAGCTCAAGACATTTGGCAAGAGAGGCAAACTCATGAGGGTAATATATTCTACAAACATCGGTACAATACCGGATGAAGTGGCAGTAAAGGTGATTGATGAAAACAACAGACCTGTCGGGTCGATTGAAGAGGAATTTCTGGAGAGGCTAAGCAAGGGAGACATATTTACTCTGGGAGGAAGGCTGTTCATGTTCAGACATGCAAAGGGTTTCAAAGCATACGTGCAGAGGATCAAAGACGGGAAGCCTACAGTCCCTTCATGGTTCAGCGAGATGCTCCCTCTCAGCTTTGACCTGGGGGAAGCAGTGGGCGATTTCAGGAACCAGGTATTTGAGCTTCTCAGGATGAAAAAGGGTAAGGAAAAAATACTTGAGTTCATAATGAATACAACCCATTCAGACAAAAATGCTGCAGAGGCTGTTTTGGGCTATTTTGAAGCAGAAATGAGATTTCTCAGGAATATAGGAATAGATTACGCACCTGATAACAGAAATATTATCGTAGAAAATTACATAGATAAAGAGGGTAGGCAGAATATAATATTCAATTGTGTCTTTGGCAGAAGGGTTCACGATGCACTGTCAAGGGCATATGCTCAGGCCATAACGGAAACAATACACAGAAGCGTGCAGGTAAACGTTCAGGATTCATGCTTTTCATTGGTTCTTGAATCAGGGATAAGATATGATGTAGCAAAATTGCTCAAGCAGATAAGCTCGGAAAATATAAGGGAAAAATTGGTAGAATCGATCAAGCACACTGAAATGGTGAAGAGGAGATTCAGGCACTGCGCCACGAGAGCTCTCATGATTCTGAGAAATTACAAAGGACATGAAATAAGGCTGTCACGTCAACAGATAAATTCACAAATTCTCCTTGGAGTATCTGAGAAGCTTGACAGGTTTCCTGTGGTGGAAGAAACCTACAGGGAAATAGTCGAGGATTTGATGGATGTAGAAATGGCGAAGTCAGTTTTAAACGATGTTGAAAATGGTACAAGAAGATTCATTGTAACAAAAGAGCTAGACCTTCCTTCCCCCTTCACCCATGAGCTTCTGGTATCTGCATATACAGATGTTGTCCTGATGGAGGATAGAAGGGCCCTTCTCAACGAACTGTTTGAAACTGTGCTGAAAAGGATAGGTGTTAAAGATGCAGGAAGAAGCAATTAAGCTGGGTAAAGGACTGCTTATAGTCTCGCCCTGGCCTGTGGTTTATCTGGAAAATGAAAGAGCCATTGTAGCATCAGATTTGCATCTGGGTCTTGAAGATAAGCTTGAGCAAGATGGTATAAGCATACCCCGCTCCTTTCTGAACCAGATACTGGAGTCAATAATAAAGCCTGCAAAGGTTATGGGTGCATCAAAGATAATATTTCTTGGAGATGTTAAGCATGAGTTCGGAGAGCCAGAAGAGGCTGAATGGTTCTTTGTCAAAAAGATGATAAGGGAATGCTTCAAGGTAGTTGAGAAGGTTGAAGTTGTCAAGGGAAATCATGATAATTACATAGCAAGAATACTTAAAGAGTTCAACATTCCTCTTTACACTCCATCGGTCGAAGCTGGAGGCTACATACTGACACATGGACATATAGATGTCAAGGGAAAAAGATTGCTGATCGGTCATGAACACCCTGCAGTGAGTGTCAAGGACGATTTTGGAATAAAGCACAGGTACAAAGCATTCATCGAGGCTGACCTTGGTAATAAAAAGGTGTTTGTGCTTCCCTCCGCTTCGCCTATAACCCTGGGAACTGACATGAACGAAACTCCTTCTTCTCAGTTTCTTTCCCCAATACTGAATGGGAAGAGATTGGATGATGCAATCCCCTACCTCGTTGAAATCGGCACAGCTGTTAAGAAATTTCCACCTCTGGCGATGTTATAAACGAGAGAAAAGGTGTAGTAATACAGTTAGGAAGATTACCTGCTACATGTAAGATAACTCCAATGCAAACGCTTTTAATCTGATGACGAATTCGAACATCCGTTGAGTGGAAATAGCAACCCGGCTATAAGCGAAAAGATAAGGATTGAATCTCTCTCAGACCTGATATTTGGTCTTGCACTCTCCATAGGCTCCCTTGTTCTTATATCCAGAATTCCTACATCACCATCCCAGCTAACCACTGATGTTGTTCAATTCGCGTTCAGCTTCATAATTCTTGTGGTAATCTGGACGATTTACACAACAATTGTAAGGGTTCTTTCGATTGAAACAAATTTTGCATTCATTCTCAACATTCTACTTCTCTTCACCGTTTCGATAGAGCCTTTCCTGTTCTACGTAGTTGTCAGCGGTTCGAGCTTCGAAAACTTTGCCACTTCTGTCTATGGTCTAGATATAGGTCTGATGTACTTTATTCTTTTTGGAATGATTACTGTTGCTCTTTCTCAACTGAAGAGAAAAGGCTCAGGTCTGCCTGTGCATGAGCTGAGAGCTCTCTCAAGACGAAGAATAGTACAGTTGATTGGAGGTGCCCTTTTCGTTGTTTCCTCTTTGCCATACTTCTGGGTGCAGTTTCCTTTTGGCGGCTACCTGAGGCTCGACCTATGGATAGCTGGGTTCTTCACATTCCTTCTGTTCAGATTGTGGCAAAAAATTTCAAAATAAGTGTTTAGAAGCTCCCTTAACCATTTTGCTTCATGCTGCTCTGCTCGGAGAGTTCCTTTACAACGAGCAGAAACACCCCTACTATCAGGGAGAGTATCATCCCCTCTCCAAGCATCAAAAAAGAGGAGCTGGAATATATTCCAGAGAGGCTTCCAAACCCTGCAAGTGTTCCCAGCATGGCCATCGCAACCGCTGACAGGGGGTATGAAATTCTTCTTCTCCTCAAGCCTACCAAACCCATCTGGCAAAGGTAGCTTCTATTAAGGGTTCCCAGCAGCTAGATAACCAACTTTCTGCGAACGTTTGATAAAGGTGATAGAGCAGATGCGATATGGCTTGTGTGTTGAGCGGTATAGACAAGGGGAAAAGATGTTCACTCATAGCAAGGATGATCACCTGGTTTGATGCGGAAGCTGAGCTGATACCCGCTGACATAGACCTGATAGAGAAGCATCTGAAGGATTACTCCGGTACAGACATTTATGCCATATGGAAAGATGTTAGGGATGACTTTGTTGCAATATCGACCTTTCCAAGCAAGTTTCAGGAAGTGTCAAAATATGCAAAGTCTCTCACCAGGATCAGGCTATTCCTGTTATTTGGCTCAGTAATAGCGATGGTGTTCACTCTTCTCATTTCCTTTCACGCAATCACTCTTCCCATTGACCCGACATACATCATTTTCATTCTGTTCATTGTGCTCTACGGTGTCTTTGCAGGAAACACATTTCTCAACAGGTCCTATAACAGGAAGATAGAAAAGCTGTACATAGACCATGCAGAAGAATTCTCAGGCAGGAAAAAGCATCTGAGGAAGGCAGTGCAAAGGTTGATAGACAAGCTGATGATAGACATAAAGTCTTCGAAACTAGATAGACAGAAATACGTGTTTGAACTGGTCAATCCTGACTACAGGAACGTAGAGATACTTAGGAAGAGGGGAGGACGGTATAGGGCTGTGGTCATGCTGAACCAAAAAAAGGAATAAAAAGGCAGACTGTTTGATTAATTTGAACAGAATTCTAGAGCCAGAAGCTAATATACTCAGCTTAAAGTATCTGCTCATATGGTAAGCAGAAATGTGGTAATAGCTGCTGTGCTGATTGCAATAGTGGCAGCAGGAGGAGGCGGTCTCTACTATTATTATTCAGGCGGACAGGTTAATGTATATGCGACAACAGGCAACCCTGACCCGATATACCTGACGGTTCAGTCTGTAGAATTGCATTCCAAGTCCGGAGACTGGATGACTGTCTTTAACCATACAATGACTGTTCAGCTCAATGATAATCTATCATTCCTGAGCAGCACAAGGGTACCTGCTGGCAACTATACAGAAGTGAGGTTGATTCTTAAAGGAGCTACAGTGACAATTGCAAACATAAACGTCAGTGTAGCAGTCCCGAGCAACAAGATAGAAATCCCGATAGTACCGAACGGGCTTAATGTTCAAGCCGGGTCGACTGTCTATCTGGCGGTTATCTTTGGCCCCCACCTGGTTAACAATGGCAATGGGAACTACATCCTTTCTCCTGTGGTTACTGCAAGGCAGATAAGCGCTCCTCAGCCTGGGACAACTGTGCAATACATAATACTTGCAGCAGACTCCTATGCGCTAACTACTTCAAAACTTAGCTGACCTTTATCGAACTCCAAATTTTCCACGAGGAAATTCAGACCATATACCTGTTCTATGGCTCCCTTAACCAGACCTATCATAAAATCGTCTGCCATATCACCCTGGCCAGAAACAAGGCTTGAGGAGATTGTAACCTTTAGCCTTGGGGCGTCGCCATCTATTTCCACAAGCCCAAGCCCTGAAGCTCTGCAAAAGGCCTTGACGTTTTCTAAAAGGACCTTTTTGTCTGGTATTTTCATACCTCTTGTTGTAAACCTTCCTTCTATTCTCTTTACTGCAGCCTTTCCTGCAGAGTTTCCTTCATTCCTCAGTACGAACCCGGCTGTCTGACCAAACATGTCGTAAAGCGATTTGACTATAGCGCTCCATATAGATGTACCCAGAGTAAAGACCTTGTAATGCCCTCCACTAGTCAGAGGATACATTATGCCTTCAAAGAATATTTCGTTTCTTGCTTCTGCTTTTACCTCCTGCACATAATCCTGTTCCTTCAGTGTAGCTAAGACTTCATCAATGGAGCTCTTTGCATTTCCCATTTCCAGGTATAGCAATATGAAACCAAGTTTTTTATCGTCAGAGACCTGCACATGTGCACCGATTATATCTATGTTCCTCTGCCCCATAATGTCTGATATCTTTCCTAGAATTGACGGACGTGAAGAGACTTTTATGTAGACTTCATAAACATTCATGCCTTCGGGGGCAGTCACGCCAAGAGACCTGGGAGGTACTGACATCTCCTTACATCTCATGCTTCACTGAGCCCATTATTTAAAATTAAATTGGTAACAACACTAAATTTGTATAAAAATTGTAAAATAAAACGTAAAGAAAGAATATGACAGTAAGAAAATTGTCCACTACTTGACCTGTATATCAGCCTTCTGACTTATCTCCTTTACTATCCCTGCTGCGACTGTTCGTCCTGAATCCCTCAGAGCGAACCTGCCGAGCTCAGGGAAGTCCTTGTAGGTCTCTATGCATATAGGCTTGACAGGCCTTATCTTTACTATGGCAGCGTCTCCTGTTTTGAGGCTCTTCGGCTTGTCTTCAGTTACCTGACCGCTTCTCGGGTCTATCTTCGAAACAAGCTCACTTATTGTAGCTGCCGTCTGTGATGTGTGTGCATGAAGCACAGGTGTGTAGCCTGCAGCTATGGCTGTTGGATGGTAAACAACTATAATTTGAGCGACGAATTCTTTGGCTACAGTAGGGGGATTATCCACATGCCCCACCACATCTCCTCTCCTAATATCGGTCTTGGCTACACCTCTCAGGTTGAAACCTATGTTGTCGCCCGGCCCTGCCTGCTGCATTGGTGTATGATGTGTTTCAATCGATTTAACTTCACCCTTGACGCCTGCAGGCATAACCACTACAGTATCGTTCACCTTTACAACTCCTGTTTCAACCCTTCCAACTGGAACTGTACCAACTCCAGTAATGGTGTAAACGTCTTGAATCGGAATTCTCAGAGGCTTGTCCACAGGCTTTGGAGGCTCCTGCAGCTTGTCAAGTGCTTCGAGCAGTGTTGGTCCCTTGTACCAAGGAGTGTTGGCAGACCTCTCTGTTAAATTATCCCCCTTCCATCCGGAAACAGGGATGAAATCTATCGTTTCAGGCTTGTATCCAACAAGTCTCAAGAGCTTCGAGACTTCTTCCTTGGACTTTTCGAACGCCTGCTGTGAATATGGAGGATTGAATGTATCTATCTTGTTTATCAGCACTATGATTTGATTAACACCTAGGGTCTTGAGAAGGAAAGCGTGCTCTCTTGTCTGACCTCCTTCTGAAAGTCCGGCTTCAAGCTCTCCTTCTTTTCCAGATACAACAAGTACAGCTGCATCAGCTTCACTGGCTCCCGTAATCATGTTCTTTACAAAGTCCCTGTGCCCGGGAGCGTCTATCAGTGTCCAGCTGTACTTCTTGGTCTCAAACTTCTGAAATGCCAGGTCTACAGTAATACCTCTCTCTCTTTCCTCTTTCAGTTCATCCAATACCCAAGCAAACTTGAAAGTATCTCCCTTTCCAGTCTGCTCAGACTGTTTTGCATATTCTTCAATCAGCCTCTCGTCGACAACACCCAAGTTAAACAGGAAATGTCCCATAGTTGTCGACTTTCCATGGTCTATGTGACCAGTTATTACCAGATTCATGTGTGGTTTCTCGGGCATGTATAAGCACCCAAACTGCGATTGGGTTGTAAAATACGTTATATAAGGTTTAGTATATGAATTATAGTTTGTCTCGGTATTGAATTGATTCTAACATTTAACTTTTATTTAATATGCATGCAGGCTCAGATTTACATGGAATTAAGTATTATCTTGCAAAAATATTCAGAAATACCTGCTTTGACGGAAAATTCATGCTTTTGAACGATTCCTTAAATGAATAATATCATGAATTATTATTCAGCATAACTGTTAGCTATCTGCTATAAGAAAACTGTATCAAATATGAATTTTATATCTTCATCGTGCAAGATTATCTATCTGATACTGAGCTAGCTGGTCAGCTGGAGAGAAGCCAAATAGCCTAGAATAGAAATATAATTCAGCTTCGATCGACTTCTTTATAGCGTCTGAGGTTACAAAACCGTGCCCTTCCCCTTCGAATGACATGAACAATACTGGAATGCCTCTTTCCTTCAAAGCCTTATACATGGTTTCCGATTGCTCCGGAGGTACTACTCTATCTTCACTTCCCTGAAACAATGCTACTGGCGCAGATATTTTCTTCACGTTCTTTAAAGGAGACCTTTCTTCAAACAATTTTTTGGCCACAGGATAAGGCCCTATCAGCCTCTCAAGATATCGGGATTCGAACTTGTGAGTCTTCATCAGTAGAGATTCCGGGTCTGAGACTCCAGCATAGCTTGCTCCTGCAGCAAAAGTCTTTTTGAAGGCTAATGCGCAAAGTGTGGTGAAGCCGCCAGCGCTTCCTCCTCTGATTATCAGTTTCTTAGGGTCTGCCTTACCGGCTTTGACCAGGTATTCCGCACATTTCACACAATCTTCTACATCTACAATTCCCCACTTCCCATACAGCGTATTCCTGTACTGTTTGCCATATCCACTGCTCCCTCCATAGTTCACCTGAGCAACTGAGAATCCTCTGCTCGTCCAGAACTGTGTCTCAATCGACAATACGGGCAAAGAGTGAGAAGTAGGGCCTCCATGACAGAGCACAATAAGCGGAGGTTTCTGGCCCCTGGGCCCAACGTAATCCCTATTTTTGCATTCATAAAAATAGGCAAACGCTTTCCTGCCGCCTGAAGACTGAAACTCGAAGTGTCTTGGCGTTGAAAGATAGCCCAGGTCTATAACAGGTGTTTTGGGCCTGTAAACCACATCATACGATTTACCGCTTAAACTGTACCTAATTATGCAGGGAAACTCTGAAGGTGACCCAGCAAGAAAATAAGTGTAATTGTTTGCGGACCTTATATATGAGAAGTAAGTGTAAGGGATATTGACCTTTTCGACCCCTTTACCCGTTTGTAGAATGCCTAGATTGCCAGACCCATCCTTGAACCAACTGCAAACAATCCTTTCTTCAGATTCTATTGCATACGTTGATAGACCGAAACGCCACTGTGGAACACCAAAATCAGCCTGCATGGGGGTAAGGTTCTGAACATCTTCTCCGTTATGCCTGTAAATGTTCCACCATCCAGTCCTGTCTGAGATAAAGTGCAATGAGCCAGACGGAGAAAATTCAGGCTGGAAGACAGATTCTCCATTTCCTCCAGCCACTTTAATTTGACTGTTTAGATTTCCACTTTCATAATTGGCTACATGCAATTCTGTCGAGTCCCAGGGCATATCGGGATGGTTCCATGTCAGCCATGCAATTCTCTTGCCATCGGGACTGAGCTTTGGTGAGGAATAGAAATCGTTGCCTGATACAAGCTGCAGCACTTCGCCAGTGTCTATATCAATAGATATTATAGAATTGATTACACGACCCTGTGAATGGTCTTCCCTGATGCATATCAACCTTCCTGACACAGAGTCATATAGCAGGTCAGCATATCTGAAATTACCTGCTTCCGTTATTGGTTTAACATCACTTCCATCGAAAAGATAAACCCTTCCGTCGGAGAAGTTAGAGAAGAATAGAAGATTTTCCTTTACTGTAAAAGCACCGCCTCCATATTCATGGACAGCTGTCCTGAAGTTGAAATCTGGACCAAGCAGCTCTTCCGGTTCTTCGTTGTTTCTTTTGCTCATCAGTGCGAATCTGCCCTTCTCTGATGGCCTGACTTCAGTCCAGTAGATGTCGTTGCCATCAGCTATCATCTGGTCAATATAGTTGTAACGAGCTGCAAGCAGTTCTGCAGTTATAGGAGACTTCCAGCTACCGTAAGGGGCTATATTCGAAGATGACATTTGAATGTCGGCATTTATTATGCAAACTATAAACTGTTTTGTCCACTAATTACCTTGATGCCAGAGCTACCCTTTCCTGCTCTGTCTTCTTCTTTATTGCAAAGCTGTTCGGGTCGTTGTTTGCAGCCATCAGCAGCTCATCCGCCAATACTTCTTCAACTCCTTTTGGATTCGCAAATGCTGCTTCTCTTACTCCTTCCGATATGAACCTTAGTGCTAAATCAACCCTTCTCTGCGGCGAAACGTCGACTGAGACATGATAAACTACACCTCCATAGCTTATCCTTGTAGTATCCTCGTTTGGTGCAGCGTTCTCAACAGCCTTTACAAACAATTGAACTGGATTTTGCGCTGTCTTCAGGTGCATTATATCAAAAGCCGCCTTGACGATGTTTATCGCTTTATGTTTCTTTCCACCCATTCTTCCCGTGTTCTTTGCGTATTTTCTTCCAAAGTGCATCAAGCTGTTCGCTAGCCTTTCAACTATGTTCACCTGAGTCTTACCAAACTTTGAATGCTCATGCCTGCCGAAGGAGTGAGGAATTACCGCAGGCTTCAGGCTTATTACGTTCTTCAATCCAGGGTCAGTAACCTGGACTTCTGAGAGGTCCCACTTATTGAAAAGAAGAATCTTCTGTGGCATTTTTAGCATCACCTCTTTGGCTTCTCCTTCTTCCCAAGAACCAGCATCTTGAGAGATACGCCGTTTACCATTGATACTTGCCACCTGACTCCAGGTATATCTCCCATTGCTCTTCCCTGCGAGCCTCCTATCCCCTCAACAACAACCTCGTCATGCTCATCTATGTAATTAAGGGCTCCGTCTCCTGGCAAAAACGCTGTAACCTGCTTCCCATTCTTGACAAGCTGTATCCTGACGCACTTTCGTATTGCAGAGTTTGGCTGCTTTGATTCAACCCCTACCTTTTCGAGAACTATACCTCTGGCCTGAGGAGACCCTTCTAGGGGGTCTGCTTTTTCGTCAAGGGCAAGGAGTCTTCTCTTGTAATACTTGTCAGACCAGCGAAATCTCTGCCTCTTAAGCCTCAGCTTCCTTGCTGCAAATTCCCCCCTTGGCGATTTGTGGCTCAAACCATTCAGTCACCTACGCCCTCAACTTCATGCATATAAGATTTGACCAATTTTGGTTATGGGGTTACGATGTGAATGTGCTCTATCCCGAAATACCTCTTTGCCAGCATCCTAGCTCTTTCTGCATTTCTCCCGCCTTTCCCTAGTATTGCCCCTTTATTCTTGGGTGTGGTTTGCACTACGGCAACTTTGGTCCCGTCAGCCTTTGTAGTTATTTTTATATCAAGAACATTCCTGCTTCCCAGCGCATTTTTGATAAACTCCTGCGGGTCTTCAGACCATTCTACCAGCTCTACAGGCCTGTTGAGAGTCCTTTCCAAACCCATTATTGTCTGTCCTTTTCGTCCTATTGCTAGACCCATCTGGCCTTTGTTCAGGACGAATATTATCCTGCCCCCCTGGTTATCTATAATGCAGTCTCGAGGTGCTACACTCGTGACATTCTGGAAGATCGACATCAGACCGAGCTCCTCTTCTGTTATCTTTATTTCAGGTACCAAAACCTTCGTTTCCCTTGCCCTGTATTGTGCGGTTCACTTCCGGAAAGGGGTTTTAAATCTTTTGGGAGGAAACTTCTTTTTCTGCGACATTCAGCAGCTTCGTAATGTCTGCTTCTCCAGCAGACCTCACACCGAGTGCTTTCACAGGATAGGCTACTCCAGCCGCCTTACCCAGCATTAAAGAGCTTCCTTCGAATTCGATGAATGGTACATTGAAAGACCTGCAGGAATCAAGAAGCATCTTCCTTTCCTCGCCGAGCAAAGATTTGCTGACTACCACTAGCTTCATCCCCTTTATTGACTTCAGAGTCTCTTTCATGCCATACGATACCTTACCTGTCTTGTTTGCTGACCTGAGAAACGATTCAAGCACCCTTGTCTCCATTTATTCCCCGCCCCTCATGTATATGTCTACCATTCCAGTACCTACGGGTATTGTGGAGCCAACAATTACGTTTTCAGTCACTCCCTTTAGTTCTTCTATTTCGCCCTTCGCTGCTGCTTCCGCCAGAGTTGGTACTGTTATTTCGAACGCAGCCCTGGCTAAAACGCTTGTCTTTGAACCTGCAATTCCATGTCTGCCTATCTGCTGTACGAAGCCCTTACTTGTCATCAGGTCGGCTACAAGCAATACATGTCTTATATCAACTTCCAGCCCCTGCTCCTCCAGCGTAGAAATTATCTCCTTTACAAGCGCTGTTCTAGCAGCTTCAACACCAAGAGCCATGTTTATTTCGTAGATATTGTTAGTAGTTGTCCTTGTTGGGTCTACACCTTCTATCTTGAGAACCTTTTGAAGATTAGAGCCTGCAGTCTGTATCATCCACTCTCCTTCCATTGTGATCACGGAAACGCTGTTAATGCCAGGAACTCCCTTCACTCTCGTGTTAAGGAATTTATCTCTTGAGGCAAGAATGGTTGCTTCATCTACATTCTCCATCACAACTCTTATCGAGTTCGTCTCTTCCTCTATCGCAATATTTGCCTTTGGAGCCTTGATTACTGCAGCTACCTCATTTAACGTAGCCCCCCTTTCGCTCATCTTTACCGGGTCAAAGACAAAGACAAGTGAATTGGTTGCATAATCCCTCTTTACCTGCTGCACCAGGTCATAGACCTTCGTGAAGAGTATCTCCTTTGCAACTTCCAGTGCCGCAGCCCTGCTGCTTCTGTGCTCTTCATCCAGATATATATCCATGGTAGGAGTGCTTGGTTGCTTTCTTGCATCCACAAGCTCTATCAGCCTGGGAAGACCGAGCGTAACATCTCTTTCCTTTACTCCTGCAAAGTGGAATGTACGCAAAGTCATCTGGGTTCCTGGTTCACCTATGGACTGTGCACCCACAACTCCCATGGCCTCGCCTGGCTCAACAAGGGCTGCCCTGTACAGCTCTGCGGCCTTCTCAACTACAGCCCTGGCAGCTTTCTTGCTTAGAGGTGTCCTGTCAGAGTCCTTGGCAGGCAGAAGAATGTACCTCAGCTCTTCTATTATCTTGGGGTTAAGTTTGGATGAAAACTCCTGGAGAAGAGATTCAACGTCCTTTTCTGTTACTTTTGCAGCCTTCGGGTCATCCAGCAGCGCCTCGGAATCAGCCAGCCTTTCTACGTTGACAGCCTTTCCGTGGTCACTCTTGGATGGGTCAACACCATCCTCACCATAGACAAACTGGACTATAGCTCCCTGTGGGTCTCTTACCGTCATGTCATATTCGACTCTAAGATGCTCCATTGCATTTACAAGCCTCCTCTGCATGTACCCTGATTGCTGTGTCCTAACTGCAGTATCGACAAGCCCTTCCCTCCCGCCCATTGCATGGAAGAAGAATTCTATGGGGTTCAGACCGTCTCTGTAATTGGATTTGACAAAGCCATATGCATCGGGGTTCTTATCCCTCTGCTGGAAATGTGTCAATGCTCTGTGGTAATAGCCTCTGTTTATTCTCTTTCCCCTGACTGACTGCTGTCCTACAACCGCCATCATCTGGCCAAGGTTAAGAGATGAGCCCCTTGCACCTGTCTTTGCCATGATTATTCCTGGGTTGGTATCTGGAAGGCTTCTCTCCACAACCCTGCCTGAAGATTCTCTTGCATGACTTAGCTCTGTCATTATTCTTTGCTCAAGCACTTCTTCAGGCCTCAGACCTTTCATTACATCCAGCTCTCCCTTCTCATACTTTCTGAAGAGCTCGTTCACATTGCTGTAGGCCTTCTCTATAATCTCTTGGATCTCTTTCCTGCTCTCTTCTGTAAGTTCCAGGTCATCAAACCCGTATGAGAATCCTATAGAGCTAATGTACACTCTCAGAAGCCTCAGAATTGAATTCAGGAAACTTCTTGCCACATCAGTTCCGTAATCTTTTGCTATTCTGTGGAGTATTGTATCAGGCTCCTCCGCACCGATCGAAGCCTTATCTATAACTCCTGACAGCAGTTCTCCATTCTTCACAAGAACGTCGTCCTTATCGCTCTTGACTCCTTTTGCCTTGGACCATTTTGATGTTAGCCTGTAATTGAAGTTCTTGGGTAAGAAGAGACTGAAAAGCTGCCTGCCGGAATATTTATCTTTGTATTCAGGTTCAGGAAGCTCACCCTTGTAGCCAGCAGCATATGCCAGGTTTGCGAAAGTCTCCTTGCTCAGCTTTGTATCCTGTTTGGTCAGTAGGAAAGCAGCTGTCAGGAAGTCCCTGATACCTCCTATTATGGGCCCTCCATACCTAGGAGATATTATCTGGTCCTGCACTCTCATCAGCATTAGAGCCTCTGACCTGGCTTCCTCTCCCTGAGGAACGTGCAGGTTCATTTCATCACCGTCGAAGTCTGCGTTGTAAGGTGGACAGACAGCAGGGTGGAGCCTGAATGTTCTGTAAGGCAGAACTTTTACATAATGCGCCATTATCGACATCCTGTGCAGACTTGGCTGTCTGTTGAAGAGAACTATGTCTCCATCTACAAGGTGCCTTTCAACCACGTAGCCTGGAGCCAGAGCCTGGCTTATCGATTCTCTGTCTGAAGCGAACTCTAGCCTTATCTTTACACCGTCAGGCCTGACCACATAATTGGCTCCTGGGTGAACACCAGGCCCATTCAGAACAAGCTTCTTGAGGAAGTCTATGTTCCAGGGTGTAACCCTTTCAGGAACTGTAAGTTTCATGGCCACGTCGTATGGTACTCCAACTTCAGAAATATCCAGGCTTGGGTCTGGAGAAATCACTGTCCTGCTGGAGAAATCTACCCTCTTTCCAGATAGGCTGCCCCTGAACCTTCCCTCTTTGCCCTTCAGCCTCTGGCTCAAAGTCTTGAGAGGCCTTCCGGACCTGTGGTGAGCCTGGGGAATTCCTGAAACTTCGTTATCAAAGTATGTGGTTACATGGTATTGCAGCAGGTCCACAAGGTCTTGAACTATAAGAGGAGGTGTACCTGAATCCTTGCTCTCTCTGACCCTCTGGTTTACTCTCAGTATATCGACAAGTTTGTGTGTAAGGTCGTCCTCCGACCTTATTCCTGTTTCAAGAGTTATTGAGGGTCTGACTGAAACAGGAGGAACTGGCAAAACTTGCAATACAAGCCATTCAGGCCTTGCAGCCTGAGGGTCAAAGCCGAGCAGCTTCAGGTCATCATCTGTAATTCTCTCAAGTCTCTCCCTTATTGCTGCAGGAAGAAGTCTTACTGCTCCTCCTTCCTCGTTTATCTCGTGGAACATATGGGGCTTCGTGAATTCTATCTCAAGCTTCTTCTTACCGCAATGAGGACAGATCTTTGCCTTCTTTGTCTTGGCTATTATCTCCTTTGAGATTTTCTCCAGAAGGTTCGGATTTACGTATCCCTGCTCTGAGAGCCTCTGCTGATAGACCTTGACTTCGTCCTCAGGTATCAGCACTCTTCCACACGACCTGCATGTGGCAATCAATAGCTGATGAATTATATCCACAAACGCTACATGCAGAACAGGCTCTGCAAGCTCTATGTGCCCGAAGTGACCTGGACATCTGGCGCTTGTGTTACCGCATGTTCCGCACTTTTGTCCTGGCTCGAGAACACCGAGTCTGTTATCCATCAATCCACCTTGCACTGGCATCCCATCTTCATCATATGTTTCTGGTACAGTGATTTCTACTGTGGAATACTTTCTCACTTCTGCAGGTGAAAAGACATCAAACGTTATGCTACCAACTGTTTTAACGGATTCTTCCAGGGCCATTTTGCTTCACCTCACACCTTATCCTTGAGCCTCAACCTCGGGGCTATCACTAGACTCATCATCTCCTGAACGAGAAGTTTGAAAGCATATGCTACCGTAACAGTTGAAATCTTTGCTGAATCGCCATCAACCCTGCAGACATATCTTCTCTGTTTTGAGTCGTAGTACGCTATCAAGCCGCATTTCTCACAAACATAAATTTCTGTCTTGTCAGATTCTTCGAGCAGCCTATCCTTCAGTACCATTGCTGCACCGTATGCTATAAGGCAGTCCCTCTCCATCTCTCCAAAGCGAAGACCGCCTCCCCTTGCCCTTCCCTCTGTAGGCTGCTTGGTCAGCATCTGCACCTGTCCCCTTGCCCTTGCATGGATCTTGTCTGCGACCATATGGTGCAACTTCTGGTAATACACTACGCCTATGAAGACGTCAGCACTGAACCTCATACCAGTTCTTCCGTCGTACATCACTTCTTTGCCTGTATGCCTGAATCCATATGCCTCAAGAGTTGATTTCAGGTCCTCAGGGTTCTCACCCAAGAATGCTGTTGCATCAACCGGCTTTCCACGTAAGCAAGCAACTTTGCCAGCTATGGACTCCAAGAATTGCCCTACAGTCATTCTTGATGGGAATGCATGAGGGTTGATTATTACATCGGGAACTATCCCCTGCTCTGTATAGGGCATATCCTCTTGGTTAACAAGCATTCCAACGACACCTTTCTGCCCGTGTCTTGAAGCAAACTTGTCTCCCAGCTCAGGTATCCTCTGGTCCCTTACTCTTATCTTGTAGCTCTTGTTTCCGTCTATATTCTGTGTCATGAATACAGCATCGACAACACCAGATTCGCTCGGCCTTACTGCTATCGATGTATCTCTTCTGTAAGGACCCTTGACCTCGAACTCTTTGTACTCTTCCATGAACCTGGGCGGGCTTGTTCTTCCTACCAACACGTCTCCTCCTGAAACTATGCTCTCTGCAGCTATTGCGCCGTCCTCTTCAAGAAGCCTGTAGTACTTCTCGCCCCTGAATCCCCTTACATTATCTTCAGCAGAAGGTATCTCGAATTTATCTTTCATTCCTCCAAGGTATTGCTGAGCTTCTGCCTCGTATATTCTGTAGAAGAATGTCCTTCCGAACCCTCTTTCTACAGATGCTTTATTCAGCACAATGGCGTCCTCTATATTGTAGCCATCGAACGATAAAACAGCTACAACTGCATTCTGGCCCATAGGCCTTTCTTCCATGCTCACCAGGCTGCTTGATTTGGTGCTGACCATTGGAATCTGCGGGTATACAGAAAGATGTTGCCTGACATAGTTGGCAACGCTGAAGTTTGCCGTGGAGAAGCCAAGAGCCTGCTTTGCCATGGCTGATTCGTATGTATTCCTCGGAGATTGATTGTGTTCAGGATATGGTATAAGCGAAGCTGCAACTCCAAGCATGGCTGGAGGGTATGGCTCAAGATGAGTGGTTTTCGAATTTATTTTATCGTAAGATATTGCTATGTAACAATTCTCTTCTTCGTTTGCATCTATCAGCTCAACATAACCCTGTCCAAGCAGGTCTCTCCATCCTAGTATTCCTTTCTTTAATTTATCAATCATGTCAGGTGTAACAAGAGGTCTCCCGTTCTCGACAACTATGAGTGGTCTTAGCACTCTGCCAGCAGTGGAAGATATGTAGACCCTTACTATCGCGTTTTTATTCTCTGGCTGGTAGACGTATACACTGACATCTGGAGGTATTTCACCCCTTCTTCTTAGCCTTCTCATTGCTAGGGCCAGGCGATTGGCATCGTCTACAAATCCTATCAGTCTGCCATCTACGAATACCTTTGCTCCTTTGCTCTTCAGCTCTTCGCTTGCTTCAGCAAACCTAACAACACCAAGCGAGAACGGTTTGTTTACCACATCATAGCTTGAAGATGTTACAGATATTATGGCAGAAAGGGCCAGGTTTTTCACCAATCCACAGTTTGAGCCCTCTGGTGTCTCAGCCGGACAGATTCTGCCAAAGTGGGTGCTGTGAAGGTCTCTGGCCTCAAAGTTGGGCTGGCTTCTGCTCAAAGGTGATTGAATTCTTCTGAGATGGCTCAGTGTAGAAAGGTAGTTTGTCCTGTCAAGGAGTTGCGTTACTCCAACCTTTCCCCTTCCCCAGTTCCCTGTAGCTATTGCGTTTGCAAGTTTGTCGCTAATTATGCCGGGTCTTATTGCTGCGTTCACTACAGTAGGTCCCCTTTTCTGACCAACCCGGTCAAGCTGATACTTCATGTCTCTGACCATATTTCTGAACGCTGTCCTGAAGAGGTCAGCCAGCATCTGACCGGCGAATTTTATTGCCTTGTTGCCATAATGGTCCTTGTCATCTTCCTCTATCCAACCAAGCTTTAGCTCAAGAAGCTTGCTTGCAGCCTCTCCAAGGAATATTGCTTTATCCATTCTGTTGGCAGGCTGCCTGCCCAGATGTGGCAAAAGGTACCAGTCGAGCAGCATCTCTGCCCTCTTTAGCCTCAATTCATCCATCATTCCGTGCGCTACCCTGTTACCTATATACATCAAGGCGTCCTGAGGAGTGGCTGCTTCGCTTGCCTTCTCGAAGCTTGTATCCAGCATGTCCTGCAGTTCCGGTCTGACAGAAACTATATCTGCTATTTCTTTGTCGCTAGAGAGTCCAAGGGCTCTGACAACTGTAACAAAAGGCAGGTCGACTGGGGATGCTGGCAGCTTAACATAAAGCGCGCCATCTGACTTTAACTCTATTTCGAGTTTAGACCTGTATCCTACTATTGAAGAGTATATTTTAGCCTTGTAGGATATCTTGCCACTAGTCTTGTCAGTCTCAACAAGTATCCTGTTTGGAGAAAGGTCTTCTAAACCTACTATAACCCTCTCTGAGCCATTGATTATGAAGTAGCCTCCAGGGTCCTTCGGGTCCTCACCTGCTTCTATCAATTCTTCGTCTGAGAGGCCGTGAAGAGCACAAAGATTCGATTTCACCATAACAGGCAAGTCGCCTATATGGTAAGTCTGAGTATATTGCCCGGTCGGTCCAATTTGCGGGTCAAGGATCGTAATTTCAAGGTTGATGGGAGCTACATAAGAAAGATTCCTCAGCCTGGCTTCTACTGGTAGTATATAGCTTGTAGAGCCATCTATCTCAACAACCCTGGGTCTACCCAGGCTAACCTTCCCAAATTTGATCTTGTATGGGCCAGTTGCTGTCTCTATATCAACCTCCGCTACTTCATCAATTACACTCTGAATTCCTCTGTTTATGAACTCGTTATAAGAATTAAGGTGCTGCCTTGCAACGCCTTCTTTCCTCAGTATATCTTCTATTATAGGCCATCCATCAACTATCTGCTGAATCTGGGCCAAACAACCTCACCCTTCAACCACAAGTCTGTAGTATTCTGTAACCCCAGCTGTTTCGCTTTTGCGTGTTATCTTGATAACGTCTCCTGGCTTTGCTCCCAATTCTACAACATTGGGGTCTGTGGTAAGTATGTATGGAAGCTGCTCCAGCGTTGCATGATATTTAGCTAGAATTGCTGGAATTTCTTCCTTAGGAACTATCTCATGCTTTGGTACAAACACATGCTTTGAAACCTTAAACTCCTTTTCAGGCAAAGTAACAATCACCTTCAGATTTCAGACTGAGGCATGGAAGCCTCTCGGTAAAAACAATGAATAACATGCTGTAGAACGCACTCTCATTGCTAGCTTATTTAAGTCTTATTAACCAATTATTGACCCTATGAAGCAAAGGAAGGCTGGAAAAAGTTATCTACCCATGCAGCCGTCTGCCTCGCAGCCGGCCAAAGCAACGGGGTCACACCCGGTCCCATCCGAACCCGGAAGTTAAACCCGTTGACGCCGATGCTTTAGTGAGGTGCGCGAGCCCTCGCGAAACATCGGTGCCGGCGCCTATCAAATTATAGACGAATTCTAAAGTATCGTGATAACACTTTAATAATCAGGTTTAATTACCGTCCCAGCATAACATGTTGGGTTTTCAACTTCCGTTTCTTGGGTCCGATACTGCAAGTGCTATTGCATACTTTGTACTTGTAACCGTACCATGGATAGTCCTTCTGTTTTACGGTCAGAGAATTCAGGTTAGCGTCACACTAGGTCAGGTATCTAGAAGTATGGCTAGGTTGAAGATGCTGCGAGATAAATCAAGGCAGGTTATGATAAATTATGTAATCTCAAAGACTGGAACAGACCCGAATCTAACGAATAGGCTTGACGAATTTCTCGAATATTTCACCATACCTCCTGTAAGTCTGGACCCTGTTGGTGTTGTGCAGAGGTTTGACCATATATTCACAACACAAGACAGAAGGATAAGGAAAGAAGTTGAAGCGATTTTACCAAATGCTGATAGAGTATCAAGAAGTGTGGCAGAAAACATGGTTGGTGTGGCTGCAGCTATGAACCAGATTTTCAAGGTGATAAGGCATTATTACTATCTTGGCAAAAAGGGAAATAATGTTTACCTATTGATGCAGCTTCAGATGATAATGCCTATGCTGCTGAAGCAGGCGGACGCTCTTGTAAATGCCATGTCGACTCTTGAGCTCGGGCAGCCTCTCGGAGATGGTATTGGGCCCATGGCTGTAGGCCTACTGATGAAGGATAGAGATAAGGTTGAGGTTGCAATGGACACTGTGATGGCAGAATCTGAATATAAAGGGAGAAAATTGATTCTTCTAAAGGCTCAGGGACCTGAAGGGAACGTTGGAGAAGTTGATGATGCACTGATAAAGGTGGTTAAAGAGATGCATCAGGATGTCTCTGCAATAGTGATGATCGATGCAGCTCTCAAGCTTGAAGGTGAAAAGACGGGAGAAGTTAGCGAAGGCGTGGGTGCGGCCATTGGTGGTTATGGAATAGAAAAATTCAAGATCGAACAGTTAGCTTTGGAAAAGAAGATTCCCCTTTATGCCATAATAGTAAAGGAATCGATAATCGAAGCTATTGGAGCTATGAGAAAAGAGATTGCAGAATCTGTTAAAAATGTCCATCAATCACTATTTAGGATAATAGAAGAAAGAGTCCCAGAAAATGGAAAAGTGGTGGTGCTGGGAGTTGGTAACACGCTCGGTGTCGGCCAATAGGAGAGTGTAGCAGAAGTTGATGGGCGCAGAATTGGGTGCTGAACAGAGACAAGTTGTCTACACAATAGAGCACTGCGAATCTTGCGATATAAACAGCAAGAGGCCCTTTGTGAAGGGAGATTTCGTAATTAAGCAGTCAGGTAAGTGTCCTAAGTGTGGTAAGGATATGATGATCTGGTCTATCTATGCTGAACCTCTGGTCAGGAGCCAGCAGTAGTTACTGTAACCCCGTCGCTTCTAACAAAAATTGTATGCTCAAATTGAGTCACTCTTGCCCCTGAGGCTTCTATCAGAACAGGATATTGCATAACCAGTTTCTTCTTCAGCATTTCTTCCATCAACCTGCTTACTGCCTCTTTGCTAAAATCATTAATTAACCATCTGGGTGAAAAAGGAAGACTCCTGAATTTTTCCCAGATATACTCTACCATCTGGTCCAAGGAGGCATCTTTGGTTCTCCTCCTTGAAAGAAGGCGGTAAATGTTGCCACCTTTGCTGTTGATGACCCAACCCTTTGCTTCATGTGGCACGAGAAATGGTTCTATTGCATAGGCCGTATTTTCCTTGAAGGTTGAACTAACCTGTTCCCTTACGTTGGGGACTGACACTCCAGCATGAATTACGTAAACGTCAAGTTGATGACCTGCAAGGTTGGCTATTGGCCTAAAGCCAGACCTATGTGCCTTAGGTTCGACAACCTCTGCTACTACTTCTATGCTCTCGCCAGCTCTTACAGCTCTGATGGCATCATCCAGAAGCTGACCATTCAGAATTGCCATTCTTTCATCCGAAGGAGAATAAGTTATCGTGGTTGCTGTATCAGCAATATAACCTTCAACGTGCACACCAATATCTATCTTCAGCACTGAACCTGACTCTATCTTCTTTTCATCATCTATTCCAGCAGTATAATGTGCGGCCTCTGAATTCTGGGATATGTTACAGGGAAATGCGGGGCTTCCGTTTAGCTTTCTTATCTTATCCTCCACTTCTTCACAGAGTTCGATCACCTTCATTCCTTCCTTTGCTATTTCTCTGGCATGCTTAAGAGATGAGTATGCTATTGACCCAGCAATCTTGTACTTTTCAATAGAACTCATTTGTTGACGGAACCGTTTAAATGTCCAAGCTCTATAAGTATAGCGAAAAGATTTCAAAATGAAAAAAACAAGCGACCCAGACGGTAGAAGAAAATACAAGGTTGTTGCGCTGGGAGGAACTTTTGACCACTTTCATAAGGGACACAGGGCCTTGCTTGATGAAGGCTTTAGAAGGGGGGAGACTGTATTGATAGGTATTGTTTCTGACCAGCTTGCGAAATTGCTTGGAAAAGCTCCAGATTACAATTATGTAGAAAGAAGGAATATTGTAGAATCTTATTTGAAAAAGAAATATCCTGACAGGAAATGGAAGATATTTCCTCTTTTTGACCCCTATGGACCTTTTGGAGACGACCCTAGTGTGGATGCGATTGTTGTGACTCCTGAGAGTCTTCCAAGGGCAGAATCGGGGAATGTAGAAAGAATGAAGAAAGGCCTAAAACCTGTAGCTATATTGATGGTTCCACTTGTACTTGCCGAGGATGGTGTCAGAATCTCTTCAACGAGGATAAGGAAAAAAGAAATAGACGAAGAAGGACACCTGATCAAGTAAGAACGGACTTGCCTAGAACACCTTTTAACCCTGGTTACAGCTGGTTTAGCGAACAGAGAAGGTGAATGGAGTTCGGCGCTAGTGGCAGCATTCCTCTTCATTGGCTAGAAAAGAAGGCATTGAACTATCTAATACAGAAAGGAGCCTGCACTATTGAGGAGCTTTCAGAAGGAACGGGAGAAACCCTGGACCAAGCCAGAAGGGCTGTAGAATGGTTGAAGGATAAGGGTATAGTTGCAGTAGATACTAGCAGCAGACATCTTCTCGAACTTGGTGCATATGGAAAGATGGCAGCAAAAGAGGGATTGCCTGAGAGGAGATTAGTTTCCACCCTCTTATCAACAGGACCCATTAGCATAGAAGAACTCAGAAAAAAGAGTGAAATGACCCCGGATGAATTCGGTGCTGCTATTGGCAGGGCAAAGAAGCTTGGCTGGATTAGCCTTGAAGATGGAAAGATAAAAGTACAGAAAGATGCTTTGACTGAGACGCCAGAAGAAGAACTGATCCGTCTCCTTGCTGAAAGACCGATCGAAGTTGAATCTTTATCTCAGGATATGCTAGAAGCATACAAGTCCCTTTCGAGGAGACCGGGGATTATAGAGCTTAATGAAGAGAAGGTGCAAATTGTAAAGTTAATTAAGAAGCCAGAAAAATTACAGCTAACTGAAGAGCTTACGCTGATAACGCCAGAACTGATCAGGAAGTATGCGTTGGCTAAAGCCAAAGAACTCGATGCAAGGGAAATTCCCAAACTTTCACAGATAGACATAGCTTCTCCAGTTCCTATTTTGAACCCGGGGAGGGTTCATCCTTTAACTAGGCTCATAGAAGAAGTCAGGTCCGTACTTGTCTCAATGGGATTTGAAGAAATAAGAGGCGACATTGTGCAACCCAGTTTTTGGGTTTTTGATGCACTTTTTACCCCTCAGGACCACCCTGCAAGGGATATGCAAGATACACTTTATCTGCAGAATCTGAAGTCAACCATCAACAACAGGAAGCTTGTGAATAATGTTAAGAGCACTCACGAAAATGGCTGGAAGACTGGGTCACTCGGCTGGAGATATGAATGGTCAGAGGAAGAAGCCAAGCGCTCAGTACTAAGAACACACACAACTGCCCTCAGTTGTAGATACCTAGCTGAAAATCCTACCAAAGAGTCACGCGTCTTTTCCATAGGAAGAGTGTTCAGAAATGAAAACCTAGATTCTACTCACCTGTTTGAATTTACCCAGATAGAGGCTGTAATTTCAGAGAAGAATGCAAATGCAAGAGTTTTGCTTGGCTACATGAGCCAGTTTTATAAGGGGTTGGGCTTTGAAGATATCAGATTCAACCCTACTTATTTCCCCTATACAGAACCTTCTTTTGAACCTCTTGTCTACTCTACCGAGCTGAAAAGATGGGTGGAATTGGGGGGTTCTGGTGTATTTAGACCTGAAGTAGTAATTCCATTAGGAGTAAAAAATAACGTTCTCGCATGGGGGTTCGGTCTGGAGAGGATAGCTATGGTAAGATTTGGACTTGATGACATCAGGACAATATACGCAAACGACTTGGCCTGGTTGAGAGGTGTTAGAGAATTCCCGTAATTACTGTACAAAAGGAAAGGCTGCTGAATTTAGTGGGCGTGAAAGAGCTAGAGATGCCCAAACTTTTAGAGATCATCATTTCGCTAGGAATACACCTTGAGGGTGAAGATGATAGCGTTCTCAGGCTTGAATACGATCCTAATAGACCTGACTTTTCCTCTGATTACGGGATTGCCAGAGCTGTAAAAGGTAAGCTGGGTATAGAAGTAGGCGCTCCAAAGCATAAATTGCGGCCAGCTGCGATACAAGTCCTTGTTGATAGAAGCGTTCAGAATGTTAGACCCTTTATTGCTTGTGCTGTAGCAAGAGGGCTATCTTTAGATGATGAAACAATCAGACAGATTATTTCGATGCAAGAAGACCTTCACGCAGGCATAGGTAGGAAGAGAAAGAAGTTTGCTATAGGCCTGCACAATCTTGATGTTTTGATGCCTCCAATTTATTACACAGTAACTAAATCTGACTTCGCCTTTATCCCTTTAGGTTTTTCTTCTCCTATGACTATTGAACATCTCTTGGAATCAACTGATGTTGGAAGGAAATATGGGGGGCTGGTTAAGGGACACGATTATCCTATCCTGAAAGATAGCAATGAAACTGTTCTCTCAGTTCCACCTATCATAAATGGTACTGCGACAGAGGTAAAAAGTGGTGTCAGGAATCTCTTTGTAGATGTAACAGGCACAGAGAGAAGGCTTGTAGAAGATGCGTTGGCTATAATTTCAGAAGCATTGGCAGATGCTGGTGGAGACCTGGAAAAGGTCTCTGTAAGACAAGGTGATGAAGTGTTAGCAACTCCAAACCTGAATCCAAGAAAAGTAAAATTAAAGATTAATGAGGTAAAGAATCTATTGGGCCTGAATTTAACCGCGACCGAGATAGTAGATTCGCTCCGTAAGGTCAGGTTCGATGCCATTAAAGAAAATGGGTCCATTACAATAAAAGTTCCGCGTTACAGGGTGGATATACTTCATGCTGTAGACCTTGTAGAAGAAGTTGCGTATGGTTATGGTTTTGAGAACCTGACTCCAGATTTTTCGTTTAGATACTCAAAGGGAAAGGAAGATGAATTAGCTAAGGGTCTGAGGTCAGTAAGACGACTTTTGGTGGGTCTTGGATTCCAGGAGATAATCAACTATTCATTAATTAGTGGAGAGCTGCTCTATAAGAATCTCCTAAGGGAAGATACAAATGCGCTGAAGGTCGAATCCTCAAAGACTCAATTGTACGAGTTCCTTAGAGATACCCTTGTAGCTGGAATGCTTGATGTTATGAGCAAGAATATCCATCAAGAGTATCCACAGAAGTTATTCGAAATAGGCTATTGTTTTCAGAAAGATGATAGTTCTGAGACGGGCGTAAGAGAAGAGTTGCTTCTTTGCTGTGCTATTGCTGCAGAGAGGGCTGCTTTTTCTGACATTAGGTCTGTTCTTGATACATTTTTACTCAGGCTGAAAAATATAAGACCGAAATACACGAATCATAATAGCAGCTACTGCGCCGAAGGTAGATGCGCTGCTAGCATGGTTAACGAAATGGTGATTGGCTATGTAGGCGAAATAAAACCAGAAGTTTTAGTAAATTTCGGGATAAGAATGCCTGTTAGTATTTTCGAAATAAGAATAGAAAGTCTGCTTCGTGATGATAAATGATGTCTTTTTCGATATGGTCCTAAATTGCACTTTCAAAAGATAAAAAAGTTTTTCAACACTTAAAAAACCAGCTAACAAACTTGTCTGGGGCCGGTCGTCTAGTCTGGTTTAGGATGACTGCCTTACACGCAGTCGGTCAAAGGTTCAAATCCTTTCCGGCCCATAACCTTACAGACGCTAAAGTTAATGAGAAGAATAGATGTTTAAGGAACTGTTTATCACTAGGTTTAAACAGAGAAGGTTAAGAAGCTGCAGATGGTTAGTTGGGCTGCTACATATCTTATTTACAAATACATACTGCAAAACTTTGCATGCAGTTTGGTGCAAGGGGTAATTTAGATGACCTAAAGAACTTTCATCATGATAAATATGATGTCAAGAATGGACCTAGCCAAGATTATAGAGCATACACTGCTTGACCCCTCAGCAGGCATAACTGCTATAAACAATCTCTGTAATGAAGCTGTCAAGTTCTCATTTTATGCAGTGGTTGTAAATCCTTACTATGTTAAACATTGTTCCAATTTACTTAGAGGTACAGGAATAAAAGTAGTAAGTGTGATAGCTTTTCCTTTCGGTGCGACGTATAGCAAAATTAAGGAAATGGAAGCAAGGAAGGCTATCGAAGAAGGTGCGGACGAGCTAGATATGATGATGAATATTTCAGCCGCCAAATCGGGCCAGTGGGAAGTTGTAAGGAATGATATAGAGGGAGTATCGTCTTTAACCAAGAAATATGGGAAGGTGTTGAAAGTAATCATAGAAGTTGGTATGCTCACTGATGCGGAGAAGGTAAGGGCATGCCAGGTGGTAGAAGAAGCTGGGGCTGATTTCGTGAAATCGAGTTCTGGATTCTTTGGTATAAAGACAACTCCTCAAGACATAAGAATTATGGCAGAGGCAGTTGGCAACAGAATTGGAATAAAGGCTGCAGGAGGGATCAGAACGGCTGAGGAAGCTTTGGCGATGGTTAAAGCAGGTGCAACACGAATAGGCTCAAGTCATGGCGTAAATATAATTGAAACCCTTAAGGAAGCAGCTAATTAGAATTATGAATGAAAGAGGTACATAGTAAGGGATATGCTTAGGTACTTGAAAAAGACCCCATGCTCTTCTTTGAATTAGTATATTACACTATTAGAAGTTATTCGTCCTTTTATTAGTAATCAATACCTACATGTAAGAAAAGAGTTTTTCCTGCAGGCCATAATTATTCATATGTTCCATATGTAATTTCTGAATTCATCGATAAACAAAATTGGCCCGTTTACAAATATTAAATGCTTCTTCTCAGAGATTTTATTTTTTATATTCCTTTCCGTCCAGCGCAACAAACGCGACCGTGCCAGAATCATCTAACCTAGCAACAAAATCCTTCATATAGTCTTCATTGCCTTTTTTAGCCTTTACCCTTATGTAACCTGTGATCATGTTCTCATCCAAGCGAGTGATGCGGATATCCTCTACTTTATAACATGAGGATAGCATGTTCTTAATTTGGTCTTCGACTTTTTGCATAGAGATTGCTGCCAATTCTTTCACCTCAATACAAATGTCATTAATGATGTTGTTGAATATTTTTTAATCAATAACCAAAAGCAATCCTCATGCGAATTTCTCATTATCTGCAAGATAGACACACCATTTACTATGAGCTATCTTTAGATAATAATCTCAACTGTACATTAATGTGCAAAAGCACAACGTTGCACATAAGGCGTCATACGTTGAATGATTTAAAACAGATTACTTGAAAAAACAAGAATTAAACATAATAAAAGCCATAAATTCCCACACTTGTATCATGATTGAAATTTAGCAATCGTTGGATAGGACTGCTATTGTGTGCTGTCTCCTGGTGATGCTTCTGCAAGTTTCTTCCACCATTTCCATTTCTTTTCTATTAGGAAATCGATACTGTACTTGCTCGGCCCATAAGCCGCATTAATTATAAGTAAGAAAACAAAGCTGATCGAATAAATGATTCCTGTACCAATATCCGTTGAGCCAGGACCGTAAGGACCGCCAAATCCCTCCGGGACTGCCCAAATGAAGAGACTTAATATCATACCCCCCAAATAGGCTAACTTCCTAAGAAGACCTGCTACCAACGATATTCCCAGCATGAGTTCAAGTACACCTGTCAAGTAGACCCATAAAGCTGGTGCAGGTACTACTAAACTATACCAGAAGTTAAACCAGGGCTGAATCCAAACTGGCTGGTTTTGGCTTGCATCAAGTATCATCTGAGGAAACTGACTAGGCAATCCGGGTAAAAATTTTAGCCCCCCATCTATTATCCAAACAACGCCAAATATTACTCTCATAATTGTCTTTAAGATTGCTCCATTAATTGAAAGCCATCCATTGTTCATTTAGAAGATTATCTTGAGTCACAGTGCCTTTTAAGTGTTTAAACATCAAAAGATCTATCCCAAAAATTTCGCAGATCATCACTTCGCCGTTGTATTATGTGAACATATGCATGCAGTTTATCGTAGCTGTACACTTAACCACTAATACTTCTCCATAGGAGAAAGAGTCAGGTGTTCGACATGGCTGCAAAAAAGAGTAGTCCGAAACTATGGAAGATAGCTGTCTTTGTATTAGTCATTGCATTCGGCCTTACACTAGGCGGTTTCATCAACTTGAGTCTCCATCCTGCCACCAAAGCTATAGCGACAAAATCATTGTCAACGACTGTCAAGCTCGACGTAATTCCTGATTGGGGTGGAGCGGGGTATGACGCTTTCGTAATAGCGAATAATTTCAACGGAACAGTCCCCACACAGTCGAGCAGCGGCCCCGGACCGAATTATAATACGATAACTGTACCTGCAAACACAACGATAAAATTTGTAATAACAAATATAGACACTGCTGTCAATCAGAACTTTACAGGCAAACCAGGAGTTGCGGTGACGATCTACAATGATACTGATTCTGGTATGACGCCAGTAACTTATGGAGCAAGTCAGACTATCTCAGACCTTCCGGTCGGGCATAGCTTCACGATAGACCAGTTGAACATTAACGTCCCGATCCCCCCTGATACTGTAGTGGTCTTCAACTATACATTTACACATGCTGGAACCTACAGATTCTGGTGTGCTGTACCTTGCGGACCGGGAATGGGTCTCATAGGCTACATGGATGGATACATCGTAGTGACGAGCTCCTAAGTGAAGGGCAGAATGATACATGTTCTTTTTCTAAGAAACTCACGTACTATTGTTTCCTCACTTCAAGGTAAATTAATCTGGATATCGTTTTCTGTACTCTTTGGCTTGGTATCTATGATTCTGGGTGGAATGCTTGCTATTGTACCAAGCTCTGTCGTTAGAATTTATGTAGCATATTCAGGGATTCCACGTTGGGATTACCCCATGCTCTGGATAGATTTTCATAGGCTTGTAATCGTCTTTCCATTCGTTCCGACCATACTTATGATACTGATATCTGCAGGAGTTGGATTAGGTTCTGCGGTTGCTTTAATGCTGGCAATAGGCTCAAGGTCAAAGGCGTCAGCGATAGGGTCGGTTCCTCTCATAACTGGATTTGCAACAGTTGGAGCATGCTGCTGTACGAGTTGTTTAAGCACTGCTGGTATTGCAGTGATTGCTGCAGTCAGCAGTGTCCCAACATGGGAAATATTGATGAATGATTGGTACTTGGGATTATTCCAGCTCGCCATTGTTTTCTTGAGTCTCTTCGTTTTGGAAAGAGAATTAGAAAGAAATAAGGAAACATGTGACGTTACTTATTCTAAGAAAAAGACGGCTTTTAGTGTAATTTTGAAAATTAGTCTGTTGGTAGCTGGAATTACTTGGTCTCTGGCTATGCTTGTCGAGTGGGGAGAAACATCTCCTTTATCCGCTTCGCTGCCCACGTGGTATCACTGGATATTTGAGCATCAGTTACTTTCTATTTTCGCTATATTATCTGCATTCTTCCCTTCCAAGATGTATTCAATCATCAGGAACAGAAATTTTGTTTCAATACTGTTGAGAGTGGGTCTTGTCCTATCCGCTTTCACCTGGGGTTTCTGGGTTCCAGGACAATTGACCGATATAGGCTTGGGAGGATTCCTGAACGAATTATTCGGTTACATCAACCTCCCGTTATCCCTTGCCGCAGTGCCACCTGATTCTTCGTTTGGCATTCCCCTGTTATTCCATTGGATATTCCAACATGAATTACTATCTTTCTTTGCCTTATTATCTTCGCTTGTTCCAAAGAAAGTCTTTACTCCATTGCTATGGAGTTCAGAAGCTGCCCAAAAGATAGAGGTCGTTGCGAAAACGAAAATATATTAAATCTAGAATTCAGATAATTTAGCCGTTGTGAGTTCAATAGCAGATATTGAGGTCATGGTCAGAAAGAGAGAAAGGGTTATAAACTTACTAAAAGTTACTTAGTTACTATATGATACTTGGTTTTAGTCATTCAATCAAGCGTAAATTTATATGCATAGCCAGGAGGTGAAAAATTGGAGAGCGGTATTCCAGGAAATGCGTCTGCTTCGGTGCCAGGAGTGGCTGATTTAACGCTCATTGTTAAGGATTTGCAATCAGAAATAGATTTTTACAAAGAATTAGGATTTATAGTGAGAAAAATAGATTCTCTTGAAGGCTCTGAAATGGCAGAATTGGGAACTGAGCTTAATCCTATACTTAAATTGATTGAGGACAAAAGAGCCATTAATCCTAGCATGAACATGGCCGGCCTCTATCATTTTGCAATCCTTGTTCCCGACAGAAAAAGCCTGGGTGAAGCATATCTCAGAATAGGAAGCAGGGGTATAATTTTTGACGGATTTGCTGACCATGGTGTGAGTGAGGCTCTGTATTTGTCAGACCCAGAAGGAAATGGAATCGAGGTCTATTCGGATAGACCAAGAGCACTATGGTTCAAAGACTCCAGACAGGGAATACGGATGACTACAGAACCTTTAGATATTGATTCTTTACTTAAGGAAACCAGAAATTATAATATGCAAAACGATACTTTTCCAAAAGGCACAAAGCTTGGACACATTCATCTAAAAGTCACCGATTTGAAGAAGTCGATTCGCTTTTACACAGATGTATTAGGTTTGGAAATAAAACAGATTATTCCATCAGCAGCATTCGTTTCATACTCTGGCTATCATCATCACATAGGGATGAATACTTGGGAGAGCCTAGGAGGGGTTGGTCGAAAGAAGGGTTTTTCAGGCCTGGAACGGTTTACTTTGGTTGCTGATAGTTCGCTTAAGGCCAAGATGCAGACAAATGGTACGATTCGTGATGGAACCATGTCATACATAGACCCTGACGGTATAGAGGTGAACGTTGTTTTTCCTTAATAGTTCAAGAATATTGGAGGGTTCTGTAAAATGACTTACCGGTCCATTTACAAGGTCATAAACAGCAGACCTACAATAGAAGGCGCAGGTGTAAGACTGAGAAGAGCCTTTGGAGGACCAGATGCAGCAAGACTTTTCGACCCATTCCTTCTTCTGGACGACTTCGGTTCACGTTATCCCCATGAATATCTTTCTGGCTTTCCATGGCATCCTCACAGAGGTATACAGACTGTCACATATCTTCTCAAAGGGGAAGTGCACCACGAAGACAGTACTGGCACGAAAGGGGTCATTAAGTCTGGGGATATTCAATGGATGTCTGCTGGCAGTGGCATATTTCATGCCGAAATGCCCAAGCCTTTATTCAAGCCGAATAAAACTGAAATATTAGACCCGGAAGTGAGAGGATATCAACTCTGGATAAATCTTCCTTCTTCTCAAAAGATGAGCGACCCAGCATACAAAAATCTTGCAAATGAAGCCACGCCCAAGGTTACACTTGATGATGGCACAGAAGTCAGAGTTATTGCGGGCGAAGTCAAGCGAATACCCAATCTAGGAAACATCAGGGGACCCGTTGTTGAACCGTTTGCTGATGTCAAATACCTTGACATTAACATGCCTGATTCCAGTGATGTCACATTTACAGTAAAGGAGGGTTATACCGCTTTTATTTATCTGCTCGATGGAGAAGTTATGCTTGGTACTGACAAACTTGTTAATGTAGGTAGTAGGAATGTTGTCCTATACGAGAAGGATGGCGATAGTATAAGAGTTGTCACAGGTGAACAATCGGCCAGGTTTCTGTTGATTTCTGGTAAGCCTCTAGGAGAACCAGTGGCCTGGTATGGCCCGATCGTAATGAATACCAATGAAGAACTGGTTACTGCCTTGCAAGAGTTGAGAAATGGCGACTTTATTAAGAAAAAAGCCACATCCTATGATTACTTTAAGTATTGAATCTTTGTCTGCTGATTATCCAAGCAGAGCTCTGTTCCTAGAACCAGACCCACGGCTATATCCGTGCCAGAGGATTCTCCAATAGCTAAGAGCTGTTTGAATTTTTGCATCAAACCTTGTTTTGAAAATAGGGATTCCAAAGCTGACGCAACAACCTCATTTGCCTGCCCAAACGATGCATAAAGTATGTATTCGCCCGAGATTATATTTGTCCTTCCAGCTGATAAGTTCCTTGCCAAACTACAAAACAGTTCCGCTTTGCTATGCAGCTCAATATCAGATGACGGAAAGCCTTTCATTGCGAGCATCATGCCACATAGCATATCATCACATGATGGCGTTGTACCTGGTCCAAGTCCTATAAGGTGCTCCAGGCAGTATGACATCTCCTTCAGATTCTTACTCTTTATCGCTGAAAGCAACCGTCTGACATAAGGAAGAGCGAATAAAGTGACGTTATCTCCTGCCTTTAAATTGGATTGACCCTTCAGGCATCTTAGAATTTCCCTCAACCCAAACGGGGACCCTTCGTTTGATATGACCTCCGCTGCTAATTCAAGGTTTGCGGAAAGCTTTGTCTTGTCGTATGCTTTTATGTTGATAGAAGCGTCGTATTGCTGTGCTTGTTCTATATTGACTGTTAGTTTTGTTTCGTTCAATCTCAAGCGTTTTGAAGAACATTCAGCAAAAGAGCCCTCCAGTAGATTCAAGGACCTGAACGAAAAGTCGTCTGGAGCTGCCACGTTGATTATGAATGGTCCTCTTCCTTTTGCACTTGAACTTACGGTTACCAAACGTCCCGATAGAATAAGGTTGAGAGTTCTGTCATAGATGCTCAAGACGTAGCCATATGAACTGTTCACTATGTTTCTTAAAGGTGCACCAAAAGACGTAGCATTCAATAACAAACCTGAATTTCAGCGATGGATGTATTGAAAGATATTGATATCCGTTTTGCTTAAACCCTTTTTTCAAGTCTTGGGGTTTTGTGCTGAATGTACAGCTAAATTCATATGTTACTGTTGAAATTATCGATAATGTGTATGCGGTAAAGGCAGATGGCTTGACAAAAATCTATGGGAAAACCGTAGCTGTTGACAGTCTCAGCCTTGAAGTCAACGAAGGAGAAATCTTTGGACTGATAGGTCCAAACGGCTCGGGGAAGACAACGTCGGTGAAGATGCTTTCGACACTTACAAAGCCTTCAAAGGGCAGAGCCTCAGTTTTAGGATACTTGCTGGGAAAGGAGGATAAGAAGATAAGAGAGAGGATAGCCGTTGTTCAACAAATCGAAAGCTATGAATCAAATGTAACGCTGGAAAGGAGCCTGGACTTGTATGGTCTTCTTTGGAACTTGCCAAAGAAAGAAAGAAGACTGAAGGCAGAAGAACTTCTTGAAATGTTTGACTTGACGGCTTACAGGAATAAGGTCGTATCTCAACTTTCTGTAGGAATAAGAAGGAGGCTTCAGGTTGCTCGAGAATTTATGCATGATTTCGAGTTACTTTTTCTGGATGAACCCACTTTGGGACTTGACCCTATTGCAAGAAGGTCTTTGTTAAAGATGATTAAATCATGCACGGAAAAAGGCATGAGTGTGCTGTTAACTACAAACATGCTTGACGAGGCTGAATACCTTTGCAACAGAGTTGCCATTCTGAATTCGGGGAAAATCGCAGCAATAGGCACACCCGAAGAATTAAAGAGAACATATGGCGGGTTCAAGACTATAGAACTGGAAGTCGTTTTTGGAGAAATAGTTGCTTTATACAATGCCCTGAAAAGCGCTTTGGATCCTTTGCCAGTTACAACAGACCAATATGGTACAGTTAGAATTTTCACCAAAGAACCCTCTGAACTTTTAGCTAGCGTTTTGGATATAGCAAAAAAATTGTCTGTAGAGATAGGTACGATATCGATTAAAGAACCAACTCTTGAGCAAGCCTTCATCAACTTTGTAGAATCTTCGTCGGTGGTAAGATGAACGCAATCATAAGATTGGTAATTAGAGACTTGCTAACTTTCAATAGAAGTCTTTTGATAGTACAATTGGTTTTGCCATTATTTCTCCTATTTGTTGCAGGTATTGCCTTTAACTCTTTGGTACAGCCCTTTACACTTGATAACAGGACCATCTATTATCAACAGTTCCTTGCTGTTGGCTTGATAGCTTTGACCGCAATGAATGGCTCACTCTTGTCCGGAACCTTGCTTTGGACTGACAGAAGACATGCCATGTATGAACAGATACTGGTTGGTCCCTTTACCAAAGTTGAATATGCAACTTCCAAGATTCTTTCCTCTACATATATAGGCCTAATCGGAGCTGTAATCATTTTTGTTTTATCCCTTTCTTTTGTAGGAGGTATAAAATTATCAATACCTGGATTACTTATAGCTGCAGTTGCAGTAATTTTAGATTCTTTATTCTTTGGATCCATAGCATTTATCATAGCGTCAAGCGTAAACTCCCTAGAATTGTTTGAAGGTGTCTTTAACCTACTTTTGGTATTTCTTACTTTTGTTAGTTCACTTCTATATCCTTTAAATATGATTCCCTACTTTCTCAGGTATCTGGTGTTATTAAATCCGTTGACTTATTCAGTAGATATAACACGCTACGGATTGCTAGGCCTAAGTTCTGGCTATTTAACGACTGAAGGTCTGGTGCTCTTTGTTGAAACCGCTATAGCCATGGTATTGGCCTTTCATGCCATTAACAGACGTTCTTCAGATTAAAGAGATTATAATGAAAAGTTCATTTGGGTTAAAATTCTTATTTTGTGTCTTTTTATATATTCAAACGATAGAAGTTTCATACTAGCCTTATTGTAATTGGAATAATTACAAATACCATAATTTACAGATACATGTCTCCCCGCAATTTTCATGAAAAGATGATTAAAATATCCTCCAAATTTTTGCATAACGAATAACTATGCTTTCCGTAAATTAATTTCCTTAAAAGCTTGAGCGCATTCTGGTGATGAAAAATAATATCTAACTCCATTGATATACTCGATTATCGGCTTTCCGTATACTGGTACCTTGCAGAAATCACATTCAAATTTCAAAATTGTGTTTGGCTTTACATTTCCTCCGTATTCTTCCTTTAATGTCTGGGTAATTAGCAGGGAGACAGGGTTGGACAATCCTAGCTCAGATTGGAGGTTTTTTGAAATAAATTGGTTCAGGTCTTTTAGGTTATCTGCCTCTATCTGTAGAAGTACGTTTTTATCGCCAGAGACAAAATAAGCTGTTCGTATTTGCTCATTATCTTTAATTCTTGTAATCAGTTCTTCTAAATCGCTTGATAAAAACTGAGCCAAAATAAAGGCTTGAACTCTTCCCCATAATCTTTCTTGGTCTATTACGACAGTAAATTTCTTTATCACACCAGCATCAACAAGCTTTCGTATTCTTTCCTTGACAGTAGGTAAACTTACATTAATTTTCTTGGCTAACTCTTTGTAATGCATTCTTCCATCTTGGCTCAAAAGTTCAAGTATTCTGGCATCGATATTATCCAATCTCATTGACATCTGTTCTCCTACCCGCTATTGTGAATTTCCATAAGAACTATTAAAATACATTTTGAACTTCTGAGAGTTGGAAAACGGATTCAGGAAGAGTTTAGATAAGTGATTAGAAATTACCTGATAAACATCAACCCATTATACCCATTAATCCTGAAAAATGAATATTACCATTCTGTATAGCTAAGTCATCATGGGCCGGACAGGATTTGAACCTGTGATCTCCGCCGTCTTCTGCTTTAGGTGTCAGAGCGACGTCCAAGACCAGGCTAGACGACCGGCCCACTACGTCTTATGGGCCCTTCATTATTGTTTTTAATCTTTTCAACAAATTGGAATTAGACAATAGACGAATTCTCTGACTGTTTTCAATCAATTTATTTACTTCCTGATAATGCGCATAGCCGATGATAGATGGATTCTCAGATTAAGCTTTACAAGATGACCATGCAAGAAAGAATGGAAGAAGTGAAGAAATTTACTGGATTATCGGAAGAAGAACTTAGCCCAATTTATTCTATGAATGGATTGCCTAGAGACCTTGCGGATAGGATGATAGAGAATGTTCTTGGAGCTATACAAATTCCTGTAGGCTTGGCTACAAACTTCATCATTAACGGCAAGGAGATGCTTATCCCGATGGCAATAGAAGAACCGAGTGTTGTGGCTGCTGCCAGTAATGCTGCCAAAATGGCAAGAGCAAAAGGTGGTTTCAGGGCCAGCGCCTCTGCACCAATAATGATAGGGCAGATACAGGTTGTGGGTGTCCCTGACCCTTATGCAGCTGCACAGAGAGTGGTTGAACAATCTGCTAAACTTATTCAAATATGCAATTCCACAAATCCAACGCTTGTAAAGGTTGGAGGAGGCGCACTTGAAGTAAGAACCAAGGTAATAAATACGATCAGAGGAATAATGTTGATAGTCGAAATAGATGTTGATTGCAGGGATGCCATGGGCGCAAACACTGTCAACACCATGGCTGAAACCTTGGCTCCTTACATTGAATCTTTAACTGGAGGAAAGGTGAAACTCAGGATAATATCCAACCTAGCTGTCAAGCGACTTGCTAGAGCATGGGCAATTTTTGACAAAGAAAGCTTGGGTGGGGAAGAAGTTGTTGATGGAATACTCGATGCTTACGCTTTTGCAGAAGCTGACCCCTTCCGTTGTACTACACATAATAAAGGAATAATGAATGGTATAACAGCTGTTACTTTAGCAACAGGCAACGATACTAGAGCGATTGAAGCTGGTGCACATGCATATGCAAGCAGGAATGGCAGATATGAATCACTAACAAAGTATGCAAAGGATAAGGAAGGAAACCTTGTCGGTAGCATTGAACTACCTCTGGCAGCAGGTATACTTGGCGGAGCCACTTCTACTCATCCTGCTGCAAAGGCTGCAATCAAAATCCTCGGAGTCAAGAGCGCACAAGAATTGGCTCATGTTATGGCTTCCGTAGGTCTTGCTCAGAATCTAGCTGCCTTAAGGGCTTTGGCCGTGGAAGGCATAAACAGAGGACATATGAAGCTACATGCAAGAAACCTAGCCATACTTGCTGGTGCAACTCCAGACATGGTGGACGAAGTGGTTGCAAGAATTGGACTAGGACACACTGTTACCTATGACACTATTGCTGAAATAGTTAAAGACATTAAAGAGAAAAGGAAGCAGCCTCAGTAACTTGCATTGCGAATGGCTTTGGAAATTATCTTTTTTGCCGCATCCTCAATATTCTCCTTATTCTGAGATATTCGCGAAGCATAAACAGCTAGAGTGCTTTCATCATACAACATCTGGCTGGTTAAGGCTTCCATTTTCTCGGAAATTATTTGCTTCAGATCGTTCTTAATCCTGTTAATGTCTTTGGTTGTTTCTTTGTTAAAGTTCTCTCTAATGCTAAGTATGTGATCAGCAAGTAACTTAGTACCTTCGCAGGTTCTGGCAACAGTCTTGACGATGGGTGGTTTTTTCCCATCCCTTCTGGATACGAATGCAGCAATTTGAACTATCGACCTATCAGCTCCTTCTATATCAGACTTGTTCATCACAAAGATATCTCCTATTTCTAGTAGACCAGCTTTCATAGCTTGAACCTCATCTCCAGTCTGAGGCATCAATACTACTACTGTAATATCAGCGACTCTGGCAACTTCCAGCTCTGTCTGACCTATACCTACTGTTTCAATCAATACAATGTCATAGCCAGCAGCATCTAAAACAGAAACTACCCTTCTTGTAGCCTTCGATAATCCACCTAAGCTGCCTCTTGAAGCCAAGCTTCTAATAAAGACACCTTCATCAAGCGAGTGTTCTAGCATTCTGACCCTATCTCCTAAAATTGCTCCACCAGAGATAGGACTGGATGGGTCGACTGCAACTATAGCAACTTTGAAATTCCTTGACCGGAACTCTTTCGTAAGACAATTGATGAGTGTGCTTTTTCCTGCACCAGGGGGACCAGCTATACCAATTTTGAAAGCCTTTCCAGTCTTCTTTATCAATCTCCTGTATATGGTTTCGTAGCCAGGTAGCTCGTCTTCAAGTATTGTTATAGCTTTAGATATGGCAGTTCTATCTGACCTGAAGATACCGTCCAGCAAGTCTTCCATAACGCTAATGTTTCTCTTGATGATGTTTATCAAGGTCACGTCGTCCGATAAGTGAGAAAATTGAAATTTAGAGGTTGCACATCCTCTGACTATTAACTTATACAAAACAGTGAAATAGTCAGCATAATATATTGCTTAGGGTTGCGGATGAAGACGGTTACAGAACGAAGTTTTTGGGAAACCAAACTTAAAAGCATGAGGTCGAAGAAGCGCGAAACTGATCAGAAGCTTGAGAGTGAAATCGACCGATGGTACGAAAAAGTGTATTTGCCATCGTTAAAGAAGATTCCTGAAAGGAAGAAGGAATTTGTTACTACTTCCAATATTAAACTCAAGGCAGTTTATACTCCTGCTGATGTAAAAGATGTTGACCCGATAGAAGACATCGGGCTACCTGGTAATTACCCATTTACAAGAGGTATTCATCCAACGATGTATAGGAGTAGGCTGTGGACTATGCGTATGTTTAGTGGATTTGGAGCTCCTGAGGATACAAATAAGCGCCTGAAGTATTTGCTTAATCATGGAGAAACAGGGCTCAGCATAGCATTTGATATGCCAACACTGTATGGTTATGATGCAGATGACCCAAGAGCATTCGGAGAAGTAGGCAGATGTGGCGTAAATGTGAGTTCTCTTGATGACATGCTTAAGATATTCGACGGTATACCACTTGATAAAGTCAGTACATCGATGACCATCAATGCGCCAGCCGCAGTACTCATGGCTATGTATGTTGCAGTTGCAGAGAGTCAAGGAGTGCAGAAAAAGGCACTTAGGGGTACTGTCCAGACCGACATTCTGAAAGAGTACATAGCTCAAAAAGAATGGGCATTCCCACCGGAAGCACACATGAGAATAATAAGGGATATGATGGTCTATTCAACAAAAGAAATGCCTCAGTGGAACTATATCAGCATAAGCGGGTATCACATAAGGGAGGCCGGTTCAAATGCAATTCAAGAACTCGCGTTTACGCTTGCTGATGGATTTGCCTATGTTGATTTAGGGATTTCTGCTGGCTTGCCAGTAGATAGCTTTGCTCCCAGGCTTTCTTTCTTCTTCAATTGTACAATGAACTTCTTTGAAGAGATTGCAAAATTCAGGGCTGCTAGAAGGATTTGGGCAACGGTAATGAGAGAAAAATATCATGCAAAGGACCCTCGTTCTTTGATTCTTAGATTCCATACTCAGACTTCTGGAGCATCGCTCACTTGGCAGCAACCACTCAACAACATAGTCAGGACTTCGATAGAAGCTCTTGCAGCTGTGCTTGGGGGAACTCAGTCCCTGCATACAAACTCGTATGATGAAGCCTGGGCTTTGCCAACCGAAAAGGCAGCAATGATAGCCCTCAGGACACAGCAGATAATAGCTGAAGAGACTGGTGTTGCTGATGTTGTTGACCCGCTTGGTGGCTCATATTATGTCGAGTGGCTGACTAGGAGACTTGAAGAAGGAGCCTATGAATACTTCGACAAAATAGAGAAGATGGGAGGCGTGCTTCAGGCAATAAAGAGTGGTTACATACAAAGAGAGATAGCCGAGACTGCATACCAATCTCAAAGGAAAATCGAAGAAGGAGATTCTGTTATAGTAGGAGTGAACGCGTATAAAATAAGAGAGAAAAAGCCTATAGATATATTGAGAATTGATGAAAGAGCACAACAACTCCAAATAACGAGAGTGAAGAAGCTCAGGGAAACTAGAGACAATCAAAAAGTGGCTAAAGCACTTGACTTGCTTAGACAAGCGTTTAGCGATGAGACAAAGAACGTAATGTATCCAATAATTAATGCTGTAAAAGCTAGAGCAACGCTTGGTGAAATTATGAATGTAGGCAGGGAGGTGTACGGCGGTTGGTCAGAGCCGTATCTTCTGTAATAAGAAATAAACAAAGAAGAATAAGAATACTTGTTGCAAAACCAGGACTTGACGGACACGATAGAGGGGCCCTCGTGCTTTGCAGGGCATTTAGAGATGCTGGAATGGAAGTGATTTATGCAGGGCTGTTACCCACTCCAGAACAGGTCGCTCAGATGGCTGTAGATGAAGATGTCGATGTAGTTGCATTGAGCCTTCTCAACGGAGCTCATATGACAGCATTTCCTAAGGTTAAAAGAGAACTAGAAAAAAGAGGAGGTAAAAATATTGTCGTGGTCGGGGGAGGAATAATACCTGATGATGATAGAAAGAAGCTTGAGAAGCTAGGAATAACAGGAAATTATGGGCCAGGCACACCTCTTAAAACTATTATTGACCATATAGTAAGCAGGGTTAAGAAGGAAAGATGGCTAGAAAAATAATATTTTCAATGATTATATGAGAAAAGTTTTGGGTTTAACAAATTTATTGGTTTTCTTTTAGATTACAACAACGTTGCATTTCTCTAGTTTTAGCTGGATCGCTGCAGATTAAGTGAGTGGGCATTCAAATACGGAGTCAGCTTTGACTACTCTTTATAGCCTGATAAGAAGCAAGAAAATCTATTGCGAATGCGTCAGCAAGTTTTTCTGTTCCCCTATGCTCTCCAGAGACACTTCTCAAATGATGATAGTATTCATGTAAGATAACAAAAGGATTCCACATGTTTTCTCCCCTTGCAACAAAAATAGTTCGTTTACGCGGAACATATACAGCAATAGCCCTTTTTTTACCCTTAACATAACCGACCTTGATTGCAGGCGGTTCTAGTCCGTAGGCCTTACTGAGTAATTCTATTGCACTTTCCGTCTCTTTCAGGATTATCTTTTCCACAACTTTGGCCTTGAAAGCAAGCGGAAGATACCCCCACGCTACCTCATTTACCACATCACCAGCTAGAAGGCTAGAGTTTAAGTGCTTAGCTCTCGGGATTATAAAAAATAAGACGATAATAGTAGCTGAATCAACTAAATATCACTATCATATAACGAATATTGGCCTTGCTTTGGCATGATTACAACGATTTTCGTCATTATAAGACAAAGATTATAAACAATATACCAGGTAAGGTGCCGTTCAACAATGAACGGTTGCATTACAGCGATATTAACGCCATTCAACGAGAGATATGAAGTTGATATTCAAGGTTTTGAACTACTGATAGAATTTCAAGTCAAGAATGGAGTAAATAAAATAGTCGTCGCCGGTACCACAGGTGAAGGTCCAACGCTGAGTTATGAAGAATGGAAACAGTTAGTCGAAATTGCCATCGAAAGCAAAGCAACTATAATCGCAAATGCTGGATTTAACAGCACAAGTAAAACACTCGAATACACCGAAGAAGCTTACAAGTTGGGTTGCAGAAATATGCTACTTGTTGACCCTTACTATAATGCCCCTAGCAGTCTTGAACTAAGAAAAGAGTACTATGAACCTGTTGCTGAAAAATACAAAGATTGCAGAATGATACCATACGTTATACCCAGTAGGACCGGAACCCAGCTACATCCTGCTGACCTGGCCATGATTCATTCTTTTTATCCAAATGTTGATTCCATTAAAGACGCCACGGGAAGTGACGAATATTCTGAAGAAGTCAGAAAGCTCTGCGGCGGCTCATTTCATATCCTATCGGGCGATGACGAAAGGACCTTTTCTATGATGACAAACGGAAATATAGCTGCAGATGGTGTTGTATCTGTGGCCTCTAACCTGGTACCAAAAGCGATGCAGCAGATGGTTACTTATTTGATGAATAGAGATATAGAAAGAGCTAAAGCTATTGACGAAAAGCTTAGACCTCTCTTTCAAATTGTAACAGTTAAAACAGAGGAAGAAATGAACGGCCATAAGGTGCCGTTAAAATTCAGAAATCCTGTTCCGTTTAAGACGCTTGCCTCATTATTAGGCATACCTTCTGGTCCCTGTAGAAAGCCGCTTGGAAAAGTTAGTCGCTCTGCTTTGAAAAAAATAGTGAATGTAGCTAGATTTACGTTTGAAAATTCGCCTGAAGTATTTGAGCCGATAGAAAAGATGTTTGATGTCAAAATCGAAAGAAGACTTGGCGACCCTAGATTTCTAGAGGGGCTCTCATATGAATGATACATTAAACTTGGTTATATCTGGAGTCACTGGCAGAATGGGCAAAGTGGTAGCAAGACTTGCTCATTTGGAAAATACCATAAAACTTGCGGGAGGTATAGCTTCAAAAAATAATCCATTGTTAAAAAGGACTTTTAGAGATGCATGGATAGCAGATTCTGACGCTGTAATTTATGATATAGATTCAGCTCATGAAGTGCTAAGCAGAGCAGATGTTGTAATTTCTTTCACAACACCAGCTGCAGAAATAGAAAATATTTCGGCCATTCGCAAAAGTGGTGCAAGAATAGTAGTTGGAACAACTGGCTTCACTCCGGAGCAACTAGCCCAATTTGAAAACGAAATATCCAAGATTCCGAGCGTTTTCTCGTCTAATTTTTCAGTTGGTGCAACAGTTTTGCAATATCTCAGCAAGACATTAGCTATGTATCTATCTAATTTTGACTTTTCTTTAATTGAAATGCATCATAAAAGAAAAATCGATTCTCCGAGCGGAACAGCCCTGTCGATCGCCTCAGAAATCAGTAGATACAAAGGCTACAGTAAAGTAATCCATGGAAGAACAGGAAGGTCTGTCAGATCGCTTGAAGAACTAGAAATATTCTCCGTTAGAGGAGGCGGAATTCCTGGGGTTCATACAATTCTAGCTAGTGGAGAATATGAACTCTTGAAGCTAGAACATGATGTTTTCTCCAGAGAAGCATTCGCATATGGTTCGCTGCTTGCAGCTAGATGGATCATTGACAAGCCAGCGGGTCTATACAGAATGAGTGATGTGTTGGGTCTAAATTGAGAGCAGTAATAAAATTCGGCGGAGTATCTCTTGGGACAGGAGAAAGGGTAAGGGTAGCTGCAGAATCTGTGCTCAAAGCCAAATATGAAGAAAAGGTTGTAGTCGTATCAGCCCCCGGCAAGACTACTGACCAGTTGCTCGATTTGATATCAAGCTTCGAGGAGAAGATAGACGAGAAGGAGTATGCTGAGATTCTGTCAATGGGTGAAAGGACGTCTGTCAAAGTTTTCTCATCGGCTCTTAGGGCTTTGGGTGCTAAAGTAAAGGTGTACGACCCGCTTGAATCAGATTTCCCCATAGTGACGAAGAATAGGTACATTAATGCAGATATTGACCTTGAAGAAACTTCGAAACTCTGCACGTCAATGGAAAAAGAGCTTAGTAGTCAGATAGCAGTAGTGCCTGGATTTGTTGGTAGATGGAAAGATGGCATATCGATATTGGGGCGAGGAGGGTCTGACATAACAGCTACCGTTCTAGGAAACTGTCTGAATGCAGATGAAGTTATCCTAGTGAAGGATACAGAAGGAATAATGAGCGCTGACCCTAAATTGATAGAAGAAGCAAAGCCAGTAAGTTCGCTCTCGATAGAAGAAATGTATGCTCTGGCGCATGGAGGTGCCAAGGTGGTTAGACCAGAGGCGCTTTATTACAAACTACCCAACCAAAAATTAAGAATAGTTCAGTTTGGTAGACCTTTGGATTCTAATGGCACAGAAATACTTGGGGCAATAAATAGGCAGAAACCTACGATTGTTGTGGAGAAGGGCGTTAAGGAGGCTACAGTTGTATGTAGCTCAATATCAGCTGTAATTTCCCGAGTTTCAAAAGAATTGGAAGGAAAGCTCGTAGGGATAGGCACTGCTACTCATAATGTGACTTTCTTTTTCCTGAATGATGATTGGGTAAGAATATGCAAGTTGGCGCATAGCATGCCAGAAGTGAAAGCTGTTACGGGAAAAGATGGAATTGGAGGTCTTACACTGTCACATCCTTACTTGGTAGACCAACCGGGTGTTGTTGCCAAAGCAGCAACATTGCTTTCCTTAAATGGAATAAATATATATGAAATAACTTCAAGTAAGGGAAGTCTTACACTTTTTGTATTGGAAAAGGATTTGGAAAGGGCGAAAAAATTGCTCGAGGAGAATGTAATTGTCTGACAAATGGTTACTGGACTATCTATCTGATACCTTCTCAGTGAAGGACGGAAGGCTGTACGTAGAGGAAAAATCATGTGTTGAGCTGGCAGAAGAATACGGTACACCGCTATATGTAACAAGTGAAAAAAGGTTACGCGGCAACTTTCGAAGGTTGAGAAACGCGTTTGCTTCGATGAAAAAATTCAGAATTTATTACGCAGTAAAATCTAATTCAAATCTTTCCATTCTAAGCATACTGCGCTCTGAAGGTGCATGGGCAGATTGTTCGTGTCCCGCTGAGATTTATGAAGCTACCCTCTGTGGATACGAAAAAGAAAGGATGCTATACACAGGAAACTACAACTCAAAAGAAGAAATACAATATGCGTTGGATTCTGGTGTGACTATTAATTTTGACGATGTTGACCTGCTTGATAAATTAGATGCAGCAAATATTCCGGATATGGTCTGCTTTAGAATCAACCCTGGTGCTGGAAGGAGTGGGGCAGAAGGTCTGGTATTTGCAGGCCCAGATGCAAAGTTTGGTTCTACCGAGGAAGTTGCTACCAAAGGCTATGCAAAGGCAAAGAAATTGGGGATTAAGAAGTTTGGAATACATATGATGACCGGGTCGAATGTTCTAGAGTCCGCTTACTTTCCGCAGATAACAGAAGTTCTACTTGATATAGCAGGCAGAATTGCAAAAGCAGTTGGTATAGAGTTTGAATTTGTTAACATAGGAGGCGGTTTTGGCGTACCATACAAGCCTAGTGATAGACCTTTACCTATAGACAAAATTGCGAAGGATATAATTCGTGTATTCACGGAGAAAGTTGAGCAGTATAAGCTGGGAGAGCCTGCTTTATGTATAGAGCCAGGCAGATATATAGTAGCAGATTCGACCATTTTGTTATCAAGAGTCTGCCATATCAAACATTCTACCAAGGTGTTTGTTGGTCTGGATGCTGGAATGAACACACTTCTCAGACCAGCTTTGTATGGAGCTTACCATCCTATTCTGTTGGCTAACAGAACCAATGAAGAAGACACAATGGTTGCGAATATATGTGGACAAATATGCGAAAACACAGACATATTGGCTAGAGATAGGATGGTACCTAATGTCAAAGAGGAGGACCTCTTTGCTATTTTCAACTGCGGTGCTTATGGATACTCCATGTCAAGTCAATACAACAATAGACCAAGGGCTGCTGAAGTTCTGGTTTCAGGAACCACGGCAGAACTGATAAGAAGAAGAGAAAGTATTTCAGACCTATTAAATGGACAAATAATACCGTCGAGGCTATTGCCATGATTCAGTATTACTCTAATTATCTAAATTCAATTCCTCCGTATCCGTTCGCTGAAATGGAAAGGATTATCAGAGAAAAAAGAGAAAGAGGAGAAGAGATCTTCCCGTTTAATATAGGTGACCCTGACCTACCAACACCAGATTTTATCGTTGAGGCTGCTACTGATGCTCTTTTGGACCCTAGATATTCAGGTTATTCTTCTTCTGAAGGAGAACTGTGGTTTAGAGAAGCCGTAGCAGAATGGTATCATAAGAGGTTTGGCGTTGAGCTAGACCCTCAGACCGAAGTATGCTCACTTATTGGGTCGAAGGAGGGTCTGACAAACATAGCAAGGGTGTTTGCAAATCCTGGAGACAAAATACTATACCCAGACCCGGGTTATCCTGCTTACCGCAGCGGGGGAGCCCTGCTTATAGGCCTTAATCCAGCACCTTACACATTAGACGATGCTTACCAACCAAAGGTTGACGATGTGGATATCAAAAACTCGAAATTAATTTTTGTAAATTATCCTCATAACCCCACTGGGGCAGTTGTACATGAAAGCGTTCTTAGAAGAATTATAGAAATGGCTAGAGAACAAGGTACTTTACTCTGCTATGATAATGCATATTCAGAAATTACTTTTGATGGTTATAGATCTCCGAGCTTGCTCCAGTTTTCCAATGATTTCGAAGGACTTGTGGAGTTTCATTCGTGCTCCAAGACTTTCTCTATGACTGGCTATAGAATAGGTTTTGCTGTAGGTGACAGAAAGGCGATACATGGGCTTGTTAAATTAAAGACTCAGATAGATTCAGGTCCGCCGAAATTCGTTCAATACGCAGCAAAGGTAGCTCTTGAAAGCTATACTGGCCAAGATAGACCAAGAATAGTCAGAGAGATGGTAGAAGTCTATGAGAAAAGATTGAAGATCATCATTAGAGCGTTGAATGAAATGGGAACTCCGGCTGAAATGCCAGCCTCAACTTTCTACCTTTGGCATAAGGTGCCAAAGACTTCTGCTGAGGTATCGAAGAACTTGGCGAAAGTGGGAATTTTGGTTACTCCTGGAACAACATTTGGACGTTTAGGTGAAAACTTCATCAGGTGGTCATTAACTGTAAGAACAGAATTGGTGGAAAGGGCTGCAGAATATCTTTCTGAAAGAAGAGTCGTCATAGGATAGCTATTGCTTCAATCTCCACAAGATAACCGTTAGGTGGGTTGGCCTGAAAAGTCGTCCTTGCAGGAGGTTCAGTATTGAAAAATTCTGAATAGACCTTGTTAACAGTTTCGAAGTCGGCCAAGTCTTTCAATATTATAGTCGTTTTGCACACTTTTTCGAGCGACGAACCTGTGGATTGTAAAATTTGCTTTAGGTTATTTAAGGCTAATCTTGTTTGCTCCTCTATAGTGCTTCCTCTTTTACCAGTATTCGGGTCTACCCCAACCTGACCGGAGACGAATATCATGTCATCTTTTATTATTGCCTGAGAATAGGGACCTATGGGCCTGGGTGCCCTGTTTGTATATACTACTTTCCTCATACCTTGAGCTGATTTAAGAAAACTGTTATGATTAATATGTTTAATGCCCTCCGCAGCCACAACTTCCTTGTACAATGTTTGGGTTATCTATACTGAAGCCTGATACTTCGTCGTCTTCGATATAATCCAACTTCGAACCTCTAAGAAATTCTACATCTGCACGGTCAACTGCAAGCTTTATCCCTTCCGTTTCTTCGACAATGTCTTCAACTTCAGGTGTTTCCCTAAGGCTCAAAGTATATTGATACTCAGAATGACATGCGCATCCACCTACCATCGCAACCCCTATTCTAAGGATGGCGTTCTGTCTATTCCCTATAGCCTCCAATATCTTTTGTTTGGCTAACGGAGTAATTTCTATGAGTGGCTTTACGGTTTGCATACTAACTTAGGGGGGTTAAATGACTTATATTTACACTTTTTCGTTGACATAAGAGACGGCTTCCATTTCTCTTACATTTAGGCATCTTTGGCAATAATGACTTGGCTTCTAAGCCAACTTTTGTACGAATATCAAACTTAAATATGTGGCAGGTGTTGACAAAAATAATTGTGGCGGAATTCTCGCACTATAATGTTCATTGCTATCTCTCTATCAGCTCTATTGTCTGTCACCTTCCTGGCTGGCCTGTATGAAGGTATGATTACAAATCCTGGGTGTAATGATTTTTCTATGATTCAATACCATAATACTTCCTGCTGGAAGAAATATTCTTCTGGTGCAACCCTTTCTAAAGTGGCTGTGGTTAAACCTGTTTTTACAACATCTGCTTACATGTCTTTCTATTCATTTTATCGCCTTTACGCGCAGGTACCTGATAACTACACGGTGAAATCTGACCTGAATCTATTGAATACGACTGCCTATGATGGTTGGGGAACCTCTTTTGCTTTGTATTCTTTTATTCAATCTGACACTGCCAAAGATGCAGGGTTGCTTCTTGGGAATAATACCTTCATTCTAACTGATATTGAAGTAGACAAAGGAGGTCTCTTTACTGAAAATGGTTCATTACGCTTTGGCACTGTAATACTTGGATTTGAAGAATATGTCACAGAGAATGAGTATTTGTCACTCAGGAATTTTGTTCTTGATGGGGGTAAGCTGATAATACTTTCCGGGGGTAACTTTCTGGCTGAAGTGAAGTATGGCCCAGCCACCAATACTATCTCCCTAGTGAAGGGTCATGGGTGGTACTTTAACGGAACCGAGGCAATAAAATCGGTATACAATAGATGGTACAAGGAGAATTCGGAATGGGTAGGAAGTAATTATGCGTATTATATTGATTCGCAGCACTATACAGTACAGGGAGCTATCGCAAATACTTCTGACCCATACAGTGTTCTATTACGTTTAACCTATGGTACAAGGAGCCTATGGGGGTATCCAGGGCATGAAGAAAATGTCATAACCAACTTGTCTGATAGTGTAATCGCATATTGGTTACTATCTGGAAATAACAACATGAAAGGGAAGGTTGCAATCTATGAACTTCATGCTGGAAGGGGTGTCGTTTATCATATGGGAATATTTGGAACAGATATCCTAACCCAAAACAAAGAAATGCAGTTTTTACTCCTATCGTTCTTGGGGCTCATCAATTTTGATGCCTATATCTACCATGCAGAATGCAAGATTGGTTTTATGGTCAAGATTAAGGATAACTTTATTCTATCAAACAATAGCTGGAAAGGAATAGTATCTTTTGATGGTGCATTTTACAACATGAGACCTTTGAATTCATCGACATTTGTATATGAAGCAAATGTCTGCTCCTCAATTAAATATAATACGACGATATATGTTTATTCGGGAGATTTTATGGGGTCATATATTTCTATCTGATTGATTGATTTTTATATCAGCTTTTTGAGTTAGTCCACATTAATTCAAGAAACTGAAGAAAATGCTTGGCTACGGCTTCGCTGTCTGCCCAACCGCATGCAGAGAGGTCTGGTAATGCAATCATAGCTATTCGTTCATCCACAAGCAGGTCGAAAGCCACAAGTCTTCCAATCCTTGCATCTACTCCCTTTCGCAAAGATGACACTATGTCTTGGTCAGATATTACTCTGACTCGTACTCCTCTATCAACAATTTCGGAGAGGGTTTGTATCAAATTTGCTTCGGTAAAGCTGATTGAAGGTCCGACAACAAATATGCTTTCAGTGGCGCTGTCTAATAATTCGTAAATCTTGCTCACAACTTTTTTCTTGGTCCTTATAGTAAAGACAAGTTCTGTATCTTCGCTGGGGACTGCTTTATAGACAGATTCAAGGCTGTTAAATGCTTCATTTATTTCAGATAATATTTCTTGTCTTATTATGTCTGGTCTCTTTGCTTTGTAGATGGCTGGCCTTCTTCGTATAATTTCGACCCATCCTCTCCCTTCTAGCCTCTTTAGGGATTCGTATGCGTTAGGGTATGGTATTCCTCCTTCTGCAGCTATCTTACGCGGGTCGGTTGGACCAAGCAACACCAGTTGAATGTAGCACTTCGCTTCGTATTCTGTAAGTCCGAGCCTCTTGATTACAGATAGTATTGAAGTTATGTCCAAATTGACCAAGGTTAGAAATTGCTTATATATAAGTGATTTAGTAGCTTTTGCAACTAGAAAGGTAGGTAAAATGAGCCAGAAGTATGATTACGACGTTATAATTGCAGGAGGAGGAATGTCTGGACTCTTAACTGCTGCTGCTGTAGCTCATTATTCAAAACAGAATGCAAGGGTCTTGGTAATAGACAGAAATCCTGATGATGAGCCGGGTAAGAAGACAATTAACGGATGGACATGTGGTGATGCTACCTCCAAGGGAAGCTTGGAATACCTACGAAAGAATATAGGTATCACATATAGCTACCCTGAACTCGAACATCCAGTCAAAGGAGTCGTAGTATTCTCACCAGACCATAAGACAAAAGTTCTCTTTGAAGGGGAAGGATACATACTTAACAGAAAGCTCCTACCCAGAAAACAAGTTAACGATGCAAAAAAGCTTGGAGTCGATTTCATTTTTGGTGTAAGTGTAGAAAGTTTATTGGCTGAAGATGGTTCGATCAAAGGGATTATAGGAAGAAACGTCAAAGATAATAGCGTTATCAAGAAGACTGCACGAATAGTAATAGACTCAGCAGGCTCAGCAACAAAACTAAGACAGCATTTACCAATAAATAGTAAGATTGAAAAGGAGATAGACAAAGATGACTTAGAAAGTACTGGCAGATACATTTATGAATTTGAACCCGCAGAAGAAGATACGACTTGGTTTGACCCAGACTACGCAATAATTCACTTGGACCAATATCTAGCACCCGGAGGATATTGTCTTGCGCCCGATACACCAATAATATGCAAAAATAGTCTGAAAGCCATAGAAGAGATCAAGATTGGAGATGAAGTCTTAACTACTATGGGTTGGATGCCGGTAGCAGATACTAGTGTGCGACAATACTCTGGGTATCTGGTAGCCGTGACGCCATTTATGTTGAATGAACAGATAAAACTCACTCCAGACCATCTTGTCAGAGTTTGGAACCCCAATTCTGGGGAGGGATGGAAGAGAGCAGATGAGTTAGTTGGTGGTTTGGAAGACGAAGAAACAATAGGGGACTACTTGATAGTTCCTCTTCCAAAGTCTTCTGCGGCTTCAAAAATTCCCAAATACCTGGAATTGCTCGAGGATCATAATAACTCCATCAGTGATGAACGTAATGACTATCTGCCTGACAAAGGCCAGTTTAATACAAAATTGAAGGGCAAACAAGGAAATCATAAAGCTAGGCTGGGTTTTTCTATTACACCCGACTTCTTGGAGCTGTGTGGATTTTATATATCTACCGCCTCTATAAGAGATGGCTATGTTATCTTTTCGAATCTAGATTCGAGCATGCTGGCTCGCATCACGACCCTTATGAGAGCTATTGGCCTGGAAGATAGTTTTTCGACGAGTCAAAGCAAGAAGACCAGACGTTATTATCGCATCGAGCTCTATGATGACTCTTTGGCTCGAATATTAGGAGAAAATTTCGGTGCTGAACAGAATCAAAAGAAAATTCCTTCCTGGATCCATGAACTCGAAACAGAGTCCAAAATAGCATTTTTACGCGGTATCTTTAAGTACAGTAGAAACGAAAGAAGAAAAGGCAAAAAGAATCTAGTTTGTTATTCAACATCTCATGGATTAGTTATAGACCTATGGTTGCTCCTAGCCAGCATAGGAATAGTTGCCAGTATTAACCGCAAAAATGAAGGAAGTAGTTATGAGGTTGAAGTATTGAACGGAGTTTTCACTTCAGATAACAAGATAGTCGGTTTGCACATTAATACAAATTCGATACTTAAAATAGCTGATGACAGGGTCTATTTGAAAATCAAGAAAATACAGCGTACTTGGTATTCAGGACCAGTATATGACCTGAATTCTGCGGGAGACTTCAGTGCTATATTTAACGTTCATAATTGCTGGACATTTCCGAAAGGAAAGACAAAAGTCAACATAGGACTGGGAGTACAGAAGAGTGCTTTAGACGCAAGGAACAAACTCTTCGGAAAGAGCGATAATCTTCAGAGCCTGATTGACCAATATGTTGCAGCCAATAAAGCAATCAAAAATCCGAAACAACCCGATTCGGAAAACGACAAAGGAAACACCAAGGGTAGCTGGCAAGTTCCTGTAAGAAGGCACAATGACTGTATGGTGGCCAACGGATATGCTATTGTAGGCGATGCTGCTTGGATGCCTAGACCAATAGACGCAGGAGGTATAGGTCCAAGCATATATTCAAGCGTAATACTAGGGAGAGTTGTATCTGAAGCCCTTGAAGCCAACGATACTAGTGAAGCTGGTTTATGGAGATACAACTTGGAATATATGAAAACATACGGTTATCAGATGGCCAGCTTCCAAGTTCTCAGGGCTTACCTGCAGACTTTAAGCAATGCCCAGATAGACTATGGAATGCAGTATTTCTTATCAGAAGACGATGTTGCACATATAACACGAAGACAACATCCTGAATTTGACAGAATAAGGTTTCTTAATCCGGTTATGTGGGCGAGAATTATCAAAGAATACAGACTTGCGAACGGACTAAGGTATACTGCCAAGAAAAGTCAAGAGTTAATAGAACACAATCTTAACTTTCCAGAAAAGCCAGAAGGGTGGTTCGAATGGAAGAAGGCTCTGGTTAAACATATTAATGAAGCCTATAGCAGACTTGGAATAAATAAAGTGATTTCTTGAAGTTCGCTTTGGGACAAAACATATCTGGACCAAGCTTTTTGATATATGGGTATACCAAATAATCATGATGTTTTTCAGGCAATTGTTCCCATTACGACAATGATGTTATTGTGTTTAATTCCTGCTACACTTCGCTAGTGGCCTGCATCTATGTTAACGTTAAATCTTTTCGTCTTGGACAATTCTCATATAATTCGCCAACTTAAGCTAAGCAAACATGCACTCTTACAACCGTAATATATCATGGGTAACTGGACCTCAGTATATTCTTCTTCCCTACGGTTTATTGTTATAAATGTGAATTTGGACCATCGTTGATTCTAAGTATTACAACCTTTTCAAAGAATGCATAAATTACATTCAAGTTTAACTTTGACTACTGTATACTAGAACAGTTGCTTGATAAAATTAGCTCATTTTACGGCAAACATTCTTGTTAAAGTTTGAATAACAAGCTTACCTCAGATGTTGTTTTTTCGCTTAATTCTTGACGACAAGAATAACAACATCAAGAATGTTGCGGCTGTAATAGGTAAACTGCCGAAAGGAAACTCTGGAACGCTCTGCACTGTTGTCCCCTCTCCGGAGCCACCCCCATTATTATTTTGAGTGGAATTTGAGAAATCGGCTTGTATCGTCATATTGGCATAAACAGAGAAACAGTAGGGGTTTGCGTTTCCAAGTAATGAATTATTCCACCCGACAAAAGTGTATCCCGACAATGGAGTAGCTGTTAAACAGACACTAGTTCCTACGGGTAAAAGTAACGTTGTTTTTGAGTTTTGGGATACCGAACCAAAGTTTTGACCATATGAATAGCTTGCCGAACCTCCTGTGCTTGCTTCGACAGTAAGATATACTGATTGTTGTGGTATCTTTGTGAAGAAGAATGAATTACTCAATCTATTGAAGAATGCTGTAATATTGCCTGCTCCATGGACTATCACATCTGTAACAGGAGCATTCAGATTAGAGATAAAGACGGATGGATTATCAGAATACCATCTATCGAAGCCATAGTTAGTAGAAGGTATTGCTGCAATAGTTATCTTTCCTGCGTTAAACCATCCATCACTAACGTTAACATATCCAGAAGATTGAGGTGACACTATAAAACTCAAGTAGTATTGGTGTATAAAAGGTAAGGTTATGTAGCTGGGAGTCGTGACTACACCTGACGATGGAGCAGCCAATATCCATCTTTCAACGCCAGTTGTTCCATTAATTGAAGAATCTACTTTCCAGTTGGTTGCCGAGTCTAACCATAATTTGTTGACACCCATGCCCAAAGATTGTACAAAGGTGGTACCAAAAGCCCGAGCAGTAAGATGTATTGGTGTTGGAATTACAGAGCTATCTGAAGTAATTATATTAAAGCTAATTTGAAACTGATGATAATAATTGATATCGATGTTCTGCGGACCTGTAACAACGCTACTGCCTTGGTTAGTTATCCAACGTTCTTGCCCGCTGCTCCCTTGTATCAATATAGGAGATACGTACCATAAAGTATTGGCATCGACCCAGAGTGAAGAATTTACCAAGTGTATTGTATTCTGAGAACCTAACGCTATGTAAGAGAATGTGGGTGAAATCGAAGGATTATCTTGGAATATTGGTTCAACGTTTATGTTGAATTGTTTGATAAATCGGATTGTCTGGGAAGATTCGCCAGGTACGTTTATGCTTCCAGCAAGCTGCGTAGGTGTATACCTGCATCCATCTCCGCATGGTATACTCCAAGTAGTCCATATGTAATTACCACTTGTCAGGCCTGTTAAGGTTATTTGATTTTGGCCTGGCGTGGAGTTAAATTGGTGTCCTGCAAAATTAATACCCCACTGCATATCTTTTGGTAGCCCTACTTCGTTGAACGTTACGTTGTATTCGGTAGCTGTCGTTGAAATATTCGGATGGTGAGGAGGTATGGGAAAGAACGCAAACAGAACGACCAATATTATCATTACTGATATCAATGGAGCAAGGTATGCTAGATTGTAGTAATTGAAAGCCATTTATTATTTTAGCTGGTATTCGCTCTATATTTAATCTATATGAATATTACAGTTAGGAAGATATAGACAGAATCTACGCTGTTTCTATTATTGATATATAACTTATCTGACGTTAAACTCTAACTCTTATCCATAATTTCTATCTACGGCAGTTAGTTATGGAATTCAATCACAAAGCTTATCATGGAAAGCGCCGTTTCTATGATTAATGCTGTCTATAGGTATAGACTTGGCTGGTAGTAAGCTTAGGAATACTGGATTTTGCTGTATGCGTGATGATATGTGTGTTAAGACATATATTCTAAAATCCGACGAAGAAATACTCAGAAGTATATTGAATGCAAACCCAGATATAGTAAGTGTTGATGCTCCGCTTTCTTTACCTCAAGGAAGACCTAATTTAGAGACGAAGGGACCGCCGCATCTTAGGGCTTGTGATAAAGAACTTATTCGATTGGGCATAAGATTTTTGCCCTTAACTTTAGGTCCGATGAGAATGTTGACTGCTAGGGGTATCAGATTAAGAGATAGTCTTGTAGCCAAACATGTTAAGGTTATCGAATGTTATCCTGGAGCTGCACAAGATGTGCTAGGAATCCCTCGTAAAACTCAAGATGTTACCCTACTTCAAGATATGTTGATTGATATTGGAATTCGCGGAGATATAGAAAAAAGAACCCTAACCCACGACGAGCTGGATGCTGTTACAGCGGCGTTAGTAGGAATGATGTATTTGCGAGGCCAATACACAGCACTAGGGGATGTAAATGAAGGTCAAATAATAATTCCAAGCTTAACAAAAAGAAAGCCAGGCAAATAGTGAAAAGGAGGGTTAATTTTCGCATCTAATTCTTCGGAATTTCTATTTATAACATGGTTAACAAACGTTAAATAGGCGAACCTGGACGTATAAGACCTTCATGTCTAGCCGACGAGAGCTTGCTCTTGGAGTTGAAGAGGTTCAAAAATTCAACAGTCCTATCAAAGGGAATGCCTATAGAATTGTGTTAATTGGGGTTTCGTATAAAACTTCTGATATTTTGTATAGAGAAGCAGTTTATGCAACTTTGAATCGATTGCAGGAAGAGTTTAACAAGAAGGAGTCAATGGCATCTGAGTTTTTGTTTCTGACAACTTGTAATAGAATAGAGCTGTACTTCGCCACTCTATGTCCTAAAGAATTAACAGATTTTATCCTATCAAAGTTATCCACTTCAAACAACAAAAGTAACGTGAACTTCTATATTAAAACTGATATTGACGCTGTAACTCATTTGTATACCGTAGCTGTGGGGCTCGATTCGATCGCTATAGGTGAGGAGCAGATACTACAACAAATAAGAGATGCGAGCAGGTCAGCTAGGTTGCAAGGCACAGCACGCTCAATTTTATCTTCAGTTTTTGATTCGGCAATAACCACTTCTATAAAACTGAGAAAAAAATATCATATCAAAGACATGTTGCGTAATAACTCGCTAAGCAGTTTAGGTATTCAATTTCTGAGAGATAAATTAAAGAAGAAACTTCCAGTTGTGCTTATTATTGGGAACGGAAGGATGGCAAGAATTGCGCAAAGGGAGCTCAAAGATGCTTACCTTTATGTAGCGTCTTCACACCCAAACAATAATATTGTAAATGGTTTCGTAAAATATATTGGTTATGATGATATCAGAAATGTAATAAAGTATTGTGACGTTGTAATCTCTGCAACAAAAAAGTCAGGCTATGTAGTTAAATATGGTGATATAACTACCAACAATATACTATACATCCTTGACCTTGGCTTCCCGAGGAATATAGACCCAAAAATACGTAATCAAAGTAACGTTGAATTGTATAATGTGGACGACCTGGCAAAATATAGCGGTCGCAGAATAATACCTGACCTAGATCTCTTAAAAGAAGAAATTCAAAGGGAAGCTGATGGTTTCTTTAGTTGGTTATACGCAACCAAACTATCACCCGTTTTGGGTGAATTGTTTTACAGAGCCGAAGAAATAAGGGCTCGAGAAGTAAATTTCGCAATGAAACGAATTGGTTATTTCACAGAAAAACAATCGAAAGTAGTGGAAACTCTTACCAAAAGTATTGTCAATAAACTACTTTCGTCTGTGGTTACATATGTTAGACAATCAAATGCTAATGCTGATACGAACAGAAGACTTGAACTTGTTTCTGCTATGTTTAACCTAAGAGGTGGCGAGGATAGTGAAAGAGATCCATTTGGGGACAAGGCCGAGTAAGTTAGCTTTAGCACAAGCAAATATAGTCAAAGAGTTGATTGAGAGTAAATACAGAAGTATCTCTGTTACTCTTGTACCAATTAAAACGCTTGGTGATGAAGCCTCTCGTCCGAATGATTTGGTTCAGAATAAGTCTATTTTTACAAGTGAATTAGAAAATGCCCTTTTAGCTGAGAAGATTGATATTGCTGTTCATAGTATGAAGGATTTACCTTCAACTTTAGACCCTGCATTTATTGTTGCTGGGACTCCGGAACGTGCAGATGCTAGAGATGCGCTTGTAACGCTCAAGGGTTACAAGCTAAAAGAACTTCCCAGTGGGGCTCGAATTGGAACTAGCAGCTTGCGAAGAAAGTACCAGATTAAAGAGTTACGAAGCGATATCGATATAGTGGATATTCATGGCAACGTAGACACTAGGATAAGAAAGGTAAAGGAGAATAAACTTGACGGAATAATTGTTGCTGCTTGTGGGCTCCAAAGGTTAGGAATGGAAGACCTGGTATCAGAATTCTTCGAGGTTGAACAAATAATACCTGCTGCTTGCCAGGGTATTCTTGCTTTAGAGGTTCTCAGCAAAAATACATATGCTACAGAGATAGCAAGAGAAATCAATCATGTTGACACTTATAATGCGGCAAGCTGTGAACGAATTTTCCTTAAAGAAGTAGGTGGTGATTGTAATGATGTTGTTGCTGCATATGCAAATGTGAAAAAAGCAAGAGTCTCGTTTCTTGGCTTGTTAGGCTTGCCAGAACAAAGGCGTATTGAAAGGTATAGGTCTGAATCGCTCGATGATATTCAGACTGTTGCAAGAAAAGCTGCAACAACTCTTTTGCAAAAGATACATGTTAAGCCAAGGTGATCAATGTGGAGTATGCGTATAAATTTCCAGTTATAATCACTCGGTCTTCGGCTGGTAATAAGGACCTTGCCAGAAAACTCAGAAAGTCAGGCTATTTGCCTATTTGCATAAATCTCTTAAAGTTCGAACCTCCGAAAAGCTGGGAGCATGTAGATTTACACATTAAAAAAATGCATCTCTACAACTGGTTGCTTTTTACATCTTCGACCAGTGTTTATTACTTTGTAATGAGATGTAAAGAATTGAGCATAGACCTATCCAGGAAACAGCTTCCTAGGATTGCTTCTGTTGGACCGGGTACCGAAAAACAGTTGAAAAAGTTCGGATTAAGAGTAGATTTTATTCCTAATACCTTTACTACACTAAGTTTAGGAGAAGAGTTACCTGAGCGGTATGGTAAGTCCGTGTTGATTTTTAGGTCTTCCCTTAGCAATACATCATTATCAAACAAACTTCGCAACAGAGGATTCAACGTAACCGAAGTCCACATATATGATACAATCAAAAATAGTGTTCGACTGAGTAAAAGGATACTAACAGGTAAAGCTATATTATTCGCTAGCCCCTCAGCAGTCTCCGCAGTTTGTTCTCTTGCCAATTCAACCATCTTGAACGAACTAAAGAAAAAACCGGCATTATGTATAGGACCTGTCACAGCTGCAGCTGCAAAGGAAGCTGGCTTTGAGAAAGTGCTCTTTCCTAACGAACAAACTTTCCAAGCTCTAGTCAGGTTAGTAGAGGTGGTAAAATAGTTTGCCTATTTCGGGTGAATTTGTATTGAGATTAAGACGCTTGAGAAAAACAGAATCTATCAGACGTCTTGTAAAGGAAACAACGATAGAACCTGCTAGCTTGGTATGCCCCATATTCATTCGAAGCGGAAGCGGTGTTTCAGAAGTTGTAGAATCCATGCCAGGCGTCTATAGATTATCAATAGACAAAGCAATATCATTCATAGAAGAGCTAATGTCATACGGAATAAGCAATGTTCTCTTGTTTGGGATACCAGACATTAAAGACGAATTCGGAAGCGAAGCCTATTCGAAAAATGGCATTATACCAACTGCCATTCGTCAGATAAAAAATAGTTTTCCTTCCTTAACAGTAATGGCTGATGTATGTTTATGCGAATATACGACCCATGGTCATTGTGGTATTATCCGTTCTGGTCATGTTGATAATGATATGACTCTTCCATATCTGCAGAAAGCATCGATAGAGTACGCTGAAGCTGGAGCAGACGTCGTAGCCCCCAGTGCCATGATGGATGGTCAAGTGAAAGCTATCAGAAAAGCGCTTGACAAGAATGGATTTAATGATACTATCATCATGAGTTACTCCGCTAAGTTTGCTTCTTCTTTTTACGCTCCTTTTAGAAATGCGGCAATGTCCAGCCCTCAGTTCGGTGATAGGTCTAGTTATCAGATGCAATATTCCAATAGGAGAGAAGCGATGAGGGAAATAGAACAAGACATTAATGAAGGTGCAGATATAGTTATGATTAAGCCAGCACTGGCTTACCTTGATATAATATATGAAGCAAGAAGGAAGTTTAGCCTACCTATAGCTGCGTACAACGTAAGTGGCGAATATTCTATGATCAAGGCTGCGGTGAACAGTGGTATGATAGATGAAAAGAAGGTCGTAATGGAAACACTTACTTGCATAAAGAGGGCTGGTGCAGATATAATTATAACGTATTTTGCTTTAGATTTCGTAAAATGGACAAGGGGCGATGCTTAGATGGAAAATTCTGGTTCCCAAAATCATTCTGTACGATATTATAAATACAACTTCTTCAAAATCATACGAGAATGGAGATTTCTAAAAGACTCAGATAAACTCGAGCAGAAGAGGGAATTCTCAAACGTAATTAAGGAAAACATGAAGCAGATAGAGATGAGTTTCTTTTCTTTGTCTGGTCTAAGGCGTGATGTTGATTTCATGATTCTTGCCAGAAGTGATAATATAGACAGGTTCCAGGACCTGCATACTTCATTATTTTCAACACAGCTAGGTAAGTATTTAGAAGTTAGCTATTCTTATCTTTCGTTAACGAGAAAATCACCCTATCTAGGTTCTCACAAGCATGAAGGTCAAGAAGGAGTATCCAGACCCGAATTTCAGACTAATTCCAAGTATATTTTCGTTTATCCATTTGTGAAAAAGCGTTCATGGTACAGACTACCGTTTGAGGAAAGGCAAAGGATGATGATTGAACACTTTAAGATAGGACATAAGTACCCGAAAATCCGAATTAACACAGGTTATTCTTTTGGTCTTGACGATCAAGAGTTCGTCTTGGCATTTGAAGGTGACGATCCTTACGAATTTTTGCGTCTAGTTGAAGAACTGAGGAGTTCAGAAGCCAGTGCATACACCAAGTTAGAAACTCCAATATTTACCTGTAGAAGAACAACATTGGAAGATATGCTTGCAAGACTTGTTTAGGTGTCAATAGTTGGATAACAATAAATCCACGAAATATTATCAACGTGCTTTAAAAGTGATGCCAGGAGGCGTAAGCAGCCCCGTCAGAGCTTTTGTGTCGGTTTCAGGCAGTCCGATATTCTTTTCCAAGGGTATTGGGTCTCGAATAGTTGATGTTGATGGTAATTCTTTTATTGATTATTGTTGCTCATGGGGTGCACTCATATTAGGACATGCTTATCCAGCCGTAACAAAAGCTGTAAAAGAAGCAATCACCAATGGTACCAGCTTTGGTGCACCTTGTGAAAGCGAGCTTCTTCTAGCAGAGAAAATATGTGCCACGGTTAAGAATGTGGAAAAAGTTCGATTTGTCAATTCAGGAACAGAAGCCACCATGTCAGCTGTCAGATTAGCTAGAGCTTTTACATCAAGAAAAAAGATTGTGAAGTTCGAAGGTTGCTATCATGGTCATTCAGATACTTTTCTGACCTTGGCAGGTTCTGGAATGGCAACAATGGGTGTTCCTGCTTCCCCAGGAGTCCCCGAAGAAGTGGTTGCTAACACTATTACACTTCCTTACAATGATGCCGATGCAGTAAAAAACGAATTCGATAGACGTGGTAAGGATATTGCGGCAATCATAGTAGAGCCTGTTGCAGGCAATATGGGAGTGATTCCACCAGTTGAAGGTTTTTTGGAGACACTCAGAGAACTTTGTGATAAATTTGGTTCGTTATTAATTTTTGATGAAGTGATAACAGGTTTCAGAGTAGATTCGGGTGGAGCTCAATCTTTGTATGGCGTCGATGCAGACATTATCTGTTTAGGCAAGATAATAGGTGGTGGCTTTCCTGTTGGGGCATATGGCGGAAGCAAAGACATTATGAAGCTTATTGCGCCTGAAGGACCAGTATATCAAGCTGGAACTTTGGCAGGCAACCCCGTAGCGATGACCGCAGGACTTGCCACTCTGAATCTTCTTAAAGATTCAACATATCAGTATTTAGAAAGCCTATCATCTACACTGCAAAGGAAGATAATAGATGCTGCCGAATCGACGAACATGAATATTGTCGTGAACAGGGTTGGGTCGATGCTAAGCCTCTTTTTTGCTGATAGTCCCATAACAAATTATAAAGATGTTAAGAAAAGTAATTTGAAGTTATTTTCAGTTCTTCATGGTATGATGCTGAGAAAGAAGATATACCTTCCACCATCACCGATGGAGTCACTTTTCATCTCTTCGAGCCACTCCTATCAAGATATCAAGAGTACGGTTGATGCTATTTACGATTTTTGTGAGGAGTTAAAACATGAGTGTATTTCTTGATGCTTGTAGATTGAAGAAGACAGAATACACCCCGGTTTGGTTTATGAGACAGGCCGGACGTTATTTGCCAGAGTACAGGAAGCTCAAAGGGGATATGAATATAATGGATTTATTTAGGCAACCTGAAATTTGTTCCGAGATAGCTGTTTTACCAGTCCGAAAGCTTGGGTTGGACGCTGCCATTGTCTTTGCAGACATAATGCTTCCATTGCAGGCTATTGGTGTTCAGTTAAAAATTGAAGAGGAAAAGGGTCCAATCATCCAAAACCCGATACAGAGTCTTGATGACATAGACCTATTAGGTGATTTGTCACCCGAAGAGCACTTAGATTTCCTGTGGAGATCGATTGAGCTAACAATCGAAAAACTAGATGAAATTCCTCTTATCGGATTCTCTGGAGCTCCGTTTACACTCACATCTTATCTTTTAGAAGGTCGGCCCACGAGAGACTTTGCTAGAACCAAGATGATTATGTTCGGTCAGGACGATATATGGGATAAATTGATGGATAAGCTAAGCACTATGATAGAGAAGTATCTAATAACTCAAGTAAAGTATGGTGTAAAAGCCGTCCAATTATTTGATAGTTGGGCCGGATGTCTCTCAAAAGAAGATTATGAAAAGTATGTATTGAAGTATACAAGGAGAATATTCGATTCTTTATATGGATATAACGTTCCTAGAATTATATTTTGCGCTGAATCATTTCATCTGATAGAAGCGCTAAGGTCTAGTGGTGCCGATGTCATTAGTGTAGATTGGAGAGTACCGATCAATGATGTTTGGAGGAGATGTAATGGGTCTGTGGCAGTTCAAGGAAATCTTGATCCATCTTTGGCTGTCGCTGGAGGAGATATACTGAGAAGAAGAACGCTAGAAATATTGGAACGAGCAAAGGAACATAATGGTCACATATTCAATCTTGGTCACGGGGTTTTAAGTACTACTCCAGTTGAAAATTTGAAAGAAGTGACAGACTTGGTCCATAATAGTACTAGACAAAGGAAGTGAAGTGAATGAAAGCTGTTCTGATTCTGACGTATGGTACTCCCGCATCTCTTGATGAAGTTGATATGTACTATACCCATATCAGAGGAGGAAAAAGACCCAGTGAAGATGAGATAAATAAGCTAAAGATGAAATACGCATCAATAGGTGGGGTCTCCCCCCTTACGCGAATTACAAAGTCAATTTCGTACAAACTTTTGAGTCTCATTGAACAAACTTCAAAAACTAAAGTTTATTATGCAATGAAACATTCATCCCCATTCATTCCAGATGTAATGGAAAAGATGTACAAAGAAGGGGTAGATCATCTACTTTGCCTAGTACTTGCTCCTCACTATTCCAGCATGAGTGTCGGAACCTATATGGAGACTATCAACGAAACCAATAAGAAGCTTGGTCAGGTATTTAATGTAGAATATATACCATCTTGGTACTCACATCCTTTGTATATTTCCGTATGGAAGAGAAGGATAGATGAAGCTTTGAATAAACTTTCTCATCATGCCTTTGTTCTCTTCACAGCTCACAGCCTACCCGAAAGGATATTGAACATAGGAGACCCTTACGATGCTCAGTTACGTGATATGGCAAAAATACTGGCTGTAGAGTTGAAGCTGCAAGAATGGAGTTTTGGATACCAAAGTGCTGGAAATACCAAAGAAAGATGGCTTGGACCCGACGTGCTGGAGCTCCTAGAGAACCTTTATCGTAAAGGACAAAGCAGGTTTGTCATAGCTCCCATAGGATTTGTTTCCGATCATCTGGAAATACTGTATGATATAGATGTCGAATGTGTTGATTGGTCTAAATCGCACGACGTGACGCTAATACGCACCGAGCTACCTAACGATTCTGATGATTTTATACAGTGCCTTTATACACTTGTTAAAGAAAGGGGATTTGCTTAGCTTACTATTCATTCTTCCTTAATAGTTAGAAAACTGACACATGTCTCAGTCTTCTGTATTCCGGGCATTGATCTTAGCGTATCGATAACCATGGTGCCAACTTCTTCGACTGAAGAGGTCCTTGTTTTGATCAATATATCCCACTCTCCAGAAATGACTGATACCTCGAATACATTGGGAATGCTGGCTATTTTTTCAGCTAGTTTTCTTTGTGAGATTTGTTTTTCATTGCTAAACGATACAAAGATATATGACGTAACACCACGACCTAGTTTTGAATAATCGAGCTTGACCGAAAATCTCTTTATCACTCCTGAAGCTAGGAGTTTTTTGATTCTTTCTTGCACAGTTGCTCTAGGTAAGCCCAATTTAGACGATATTTCGACATAACTCTGCCTACCATCATTTATCAAACAGTTAATTATTGATATATCCTTTTGATCGAGTATCATGTCATATTGCCAATAAACGGCACCTATTTATATCTTAATGCCAGCATATTGCCAGTTTTCTGGACGATATGCTTTTATTTTTCGTTATTGTATGCAATAAGCAATGGAGATCCGTTTCCAAGACGACTATAATTACGAGATAAGGAACCTGCCTGATATGTCAGATAGAGGTCTGATACAGAAGAAGAGATATGGATACGTTACTACATTTATCCTCCAATATATTACCAAAAAATTGACAGATAAAGGTTTCCAATGGTTACTTCCAGTGATTCTTTCAAAGTCAACAGACCCTTTGTGGCCTGATCCTGGAGCTTCCATCGAAAAACGAATTCAAACAGAAATCTATGGAGAACCGGTAAGTCTTACTTCCAGTATGATAATCCACAAGATGATCTCATCTTCTCTCCTTTACACCAAGTTCTTCATACTTTCACCAAACGTTCGTATAGAAAGAAGAGAAAGAAAGGCTACCAAATGGCATTCTTACGAATTTACCCAACTTGACTTTGAAATTAGAAATGCAACTTTCGATGATGTTCGCTCGTTAACGGAAGAATTGATTCATAATTCGATTTCCCAACTACGAAAAGTATCAGAGGAGAAGGTTGGATTCAGATGGCTTGAATTACCAGAGGTGTCAGTTCCATTCGACGTATATGACAGATTAGAGCTTATCAAGAGATTTGGAAATGACTGGGAAACTAAATTACTAAAGGTCATAACTAATCCCGTTTGGGTGAGGAATATTCCACGGGAATTTTATGATTTCGAAGACATTACCAGTGGCGTTTGGGATAATTACGACCTTTATGTTCCTAAATATGGTGAAATTTTATCCGGCGCGAGACGGGAGTACGAATACTCAAAAATACTTTACAAGATGGAAAGAGATGGTGTCAAGAAAGAAAATTATAAACTACTTCTTAGTTTAGCAAGACAAGGTAGGTTAAAGCGCTCAGCTGGAGCTGGAATTGGTATCGAAAGGTTGGTCACTTGGATTACAGGAGCTGAAAGTATTTCTGACGTACAACCTTTCCCCAAAGTTCCTGGGATAGTTTTAGACCTTTAATATCGGTTCTTTAGCCAAGTCAAACATTACATATATTTTCGTTTCTTTTTTAAGAAGATTCCTGATTCTTTCTTTCCATTCATTGGCTGTAGAAACGAGGACGAAAATCCCTACAAGGTCGCATCCTGCTCTTTCCACTATATTAACAAGACCAACCATCGTTCTACCAGATGTTGCGACGTCGTCGACTAACAGTACTCTATCACCTCTCTTTAGCCACGAAGCGGGAAGATAAAGGGAAAATATTTCGGATGGATTGGGTGAAACTATCTCTGATTCCAAATAACTGACTGGCCCTGAACTTTTTGTATGCATAGCATATGTCACTGATGCTCCGATCAAAAGAGCTATTGATGTAGCTAGGGTAATTCCTGATGATGCTGCGGTGACAACTCTATCAATCTTTTCTTCACTGAACTGACTTCTAATTAAGCCTGAGATCCACCTGAGAGCGTCAGAATCACAAAGGAGTTCGTGTAAGTCTATGTAACCGTTTTGTTTTAACGATATTCTTTCGCGAAGCTTTTCATGTATATCTCGGGTAGACAGGAGTCTTTCCTCAAGTAATTTACATCGTTCGTAAGTTGGACGAACCTTACCCGTAACATATCTGCAAAGCAGAGTGGAATCTATTCCACTCTTTAAAGACATTGTTGCATAGTTCATTGAAGTTTTTAATATCCTAAGTCTGTCAAGAACTGATTGAATGTAGGTATATTCTTCAGTACTCCGTCCTCTTATTCGATGCCTCAAACCAAATTTTCTTTCGTTTAAGCCAGCCAACTTAATACTGCTCCTATACATGATTATGTAAATATTGTGCCAAATGTTGTGGACAATTTGCAGGCAAGTGATATTTATCTATGGCTAAAATTATCCTTCTCCTGAGGACACTAATGGAGTACTATCAATTTTTATCACTAGTAACCCTGTTCCCTTTTAATTCTGTTCAACAAATCAACCAGCATCTTCTTTGTTAGTGTCCCCGTATGAGTATTACGTGGTGTGGGATGGTATGAAGCATAGAGTGTAGGCAGACCCAATATTCTATATGTGGCTCCATGGTAAAAGTCAAACTTCTGCTTTGTGAGAAAAAGACTCTTGACTAAATCTAGATATGCATTAAACGCAAACCTTCCAAGTGTAAGTACTGCTTTTACATGTAACAGTAGATTGATCTCCCTTTTCAGAAATATACCACAGTTTTTCATTTCTGCAGTTGTAGGTTTGTTATCAGGAGGTACACACTTTACTGCTGCTGTTAGATAACATCCTGTAAGTTTAAGGCCATCATCCTTGGAAAATGAAATGGGTTTATTAGAAAATCCGGTTTCATACAATGCGTTTATCAAGAAATTTCCAGATTCGTCTCCCGTGAAGACCCTCCCTGTTCTGTTTCCTCCATGTGCGGCTGGCGCCAGCCCTATAATTAGAAGCCATGCATCATTATCACCGAAACCAGGTACTGGCTTCCTCCAATAAATTTGGTCTTTAAACCTCCTTTTTGGCTCTACAGTTTCTCTGAAACTCACTAAACGTGGACATGAGGTACATGAAACTACATCTCTTTCAAGCTTGATCAATTCTTCGCTCAATTAGAACATCTAAACGAACTCTTCTTGACGTGACTCTTTATAATTTACGTATCTAGCAAGGACAAACAGTAGGCTGGATAACCTGTTCATGAAGGGTATCGCCGACTCTGTTAACTTTTTCTCCCTGCTTAGAGCTACTATATTTCTTTCGGCTCTCCTGCAGACAGTTCTTGCTACATGTATGGCTGCGGAGGCCGCACTGCCCGAAGGTAATATAAAACGCCTAAGGGGAGGTAGTTTGGAGTCTATATCGATTGTAACTTTCTCAACCCAAGATATATCTTCTTGGGTTATGTCGTATCCTTTCATTCCATGTATAACTGCTGCATAAACGAATAACTTTCTCTGTATATCTTCAAGTATCATGTTTACTTCTTTGTGGTTGCCTAACATGGCTCTAGCTAATCCTATAAAGGAGACTAACTCATCTATCGAACCAAGTACTTCGATCATCTTAGAGTCCTTCGGTAAACGTCCCGTAGCTGTGGCTGTATCTCCCCTGTCTCCGGTTCTCGAAAATGGCCTTGCCCTTGCCGTTATTTTACTGTCACTTCCCTACACCAATAGGTTTTATAGTAGTTCCTAAAATTATTATTCCTAAGCTTTATTTTTCTGTCCTGATTCATGCTCTATCATGCTACAGGAAATCAATATCGGCGAAGAGCCTCTCGACTTGGATGCTACATTCACAAGTGGGCAGATCTTCAGGTGGCACAAGATTGATGGCTGGTGGCAAGGATGGATCGGACATTCAAAAGTAGCCTTCAAGAAAACTGACAATCTGATTCAATTCAGGTCTGTGCCAACTCTTAATCCTGATGTTATTCGCAATTTCTTCTCTTTACAAGTCGATCATAAATCAATCAATGAATCTTTACCCGATGATAGATTTACCAAGTATCTAGTGAAAAAATATTCAGGAATACGAATTCTCCAACAGGACACTTGGGAATGTGCTATGGCATATATCATATCCTCCAGTTTGAACATTAATGTCATTAACAAAATACTTGATAGAATTTCCCTCTTATTCACGGGTGATTCGCGAGGTCGCCTGCCTAGACCCCATGAACTACAAATGATAAAAAGACCACTCAATAATTTTCTTGGCAAGAAATGGGATTACTTATCCATATTGTCCAAGCAAATCGTGGAGGGCACCTTCAAATTTGAACTTCTGCAAGCACTTACGTATGAATCTGCTTGGAGAAGACTTGTCATAGAAGAGCCTCACTTTAAAGGAATTGGACCCAAAGTTGCTGATTGTATTTTGCTATTTTCAACGAATAAATATTCCTCCTTTCCTATAGACAGATGGGTCTTTAGAGGTCTTAAGAAATATTATTCGTCATTGGTCGAGGAATCAGGTGTTTCGTCTGAGCATCTTACTGTTACACAGTACAAAAAGTTATCTGATCTGGCAAGACAACATTTTGGAAAGTTTTCTGGATTTTTACAAGAATATTTATTCGTGCACTTACGAAATACAAATTTATTTTGAAAGGGCTTCCTTTAACATCTTCACATTTTGTTCATGTACCGTTTTTCTTCTCATGTCTATTCTTATTTTTGCTGCTTTTGCTTGATTGACCGTTAATCCTGCTTGCATTAATTCCAAGAGTGAAAAGCCCTTGCCCTCTCGCATCAGCCTTCTTCCATGCTTAGAATAGACAACAAAGCTTTTGATGTTCTCTCCAACCGTAATTTCTGGTACCTTTTTTCTTTTGATTTTTCTTTCCTCTGACTTGGCACTGGTCTTGGCTTTTGGTGCTTTCTTGTTAACTTTAGAACTCAAAGAATATCACCTAATGACGTACCTTACAGTATGTATTTAATCCTTCAAACATTACTGTAGATAAAGCGATTCAAAACTGATTCCATTTCTGATTTATCCAATAAATAATACGGTCCCGCGGGCAGGATTTGAGCCTGCGACACTCCGGTTTCTGTGAGCCTAGTAGGCTGAACGGGCTAGCCACAGCCAGCCACTACAGCATCTCCCACCAAGGAGTAAGCCTTTGGTGTCGGAAGCTCTACCAGGCTGAGCTTACGGGGGATTCTTATCCCTTACCGCGGGAGCGGGACCGTAATTGCCGTATTTGTATGGGGATAAAAAATTTATGGCCTTATCATTAAATGCAATTATGCTCTATATTCATAGTCTTGCAATTTACCTGAGTTAAATGATTCGTATGCACTGAGGTCTAGTAAGCCATGGCCACTAAGATTAAGAAGTATTATTCTTTTTTCGTTTTTCATTCTTGCGTCCAATGCTTCGTCTATTGCCTTTTTCACTGCATGTGCTGACTCTGGAGCGGGTATTATTCCAGTATTTTGTGCAAATATTTTACCTGCGGCAAAGATTTCAGTTTGGTTGAATGCAATTGAATTTATGATACCTTTATTGATCAAAAGGCAAAGTGATGGTGCTTTACCATGGTACCGCAAACCTCCTGCATGTATAGGAGGAGGTGTAAATTTATGACCAAGTGTATACATTTTGACTAGAAAAGTCTTCTCTCCCGTATCACCATAGTCATATTCGTATTTACCCTTTGTAGTTGACGGTACTGCTGAAGGTTCCACCGCGACCACGCGAATATCCTTCTTTTTTCCTGTCAATTTATCATGAACAAATGGGTATGCTAACCCAGCAAAATTTGAACCTCCTCCTATGCATCCAATCAAAACGTCGGGATATCTGTCGATTAATTCCATTTGTCTTTTAGCTTCTTGTCCCACAACCGTTTGGTGAAGAAGAACGTGATTCAGAACTGACCCGAGGCAATATCTAGTGTTTTCATGCGTCAAAGTATCCTCTATAGCTTCGCTTATAGCAATTCCCAGTGAACCTGGGTGACTTGGATTATCTTTTAAAACCGCCCTTCCAAACTCCGTGTTATCACTGGGAGAGGGTCTTATCTTCGCACCAAAAGTTTCCATTATTACTTTGCGTCCAGGTTTTTGGTCATAGCTTGCTTTTACCATATAAACTTCTGCTTTAAGTCCAAACAGTGATGATGCTATGGCTAGAGCAGAGCCCCACTGACCTGCACCAGTTTCAGTTACAACACGCTCTATTCCTTGTTTTTTATTGTAATATGCTTGCGGTATAGCAGTATTGATCTTATGACTGCCACCTATATTTAGTGCTTCTGCTTTAAAATAAATCTCCGCCGGCGTATTCAGGTATTCCTCGAGCCTTCTGGCTCTGATCAATGGAGTAGGTCTGCCGGCTATACGATAGATATCCAAAACCTCGTCCGGTATTGGTATGTTTGCTTCTGATGAAACTTCCTGACGTACTAGTTCCTTTGCAAAGATTCTTTCGGCCTTGGAAGGGTCGATCGGTTGCATTGTAGCAGGGTCAAGCGGCGGTGGTAAAGGCTCTGGAAGGTCGGGTAATATGTTATACCACTGAGTTGGTAACTCGTCTTCCTTCAAATGAACCGAAATTAATGATTGCATCGTGCTCGTACCGCAGCATAAGTGGATGCTATTTAAAGCTTATGTACTATACCGTACATATTTGTACGTTACTTACCTTTTACATTCCAACAATTGCTTTCGCGAAATATAGGATATTCCTTCTTCTTTCTTTTATCCTTCTAAGTGCGTATGGTAACCAATTTTCTCCGTATGGAATATAAATAGAAACCTTGAATCCATCGGAGACTAGCTGAAGAGACCTTTTTTCTCGAACTCCCTTCAAAAACTGAAATTCAAAGTTTTCGTTTCTGGTTTCTTTTGCTAAATCTTGTGCGAGTTTTATGAGTTTCTCATCATGAGTTGCTACTGCAAAGAAATTTTTTCCACTAAACAGCATCTTTAATAGCTTTGCATAATTCTCTCTGGTTTCTCTTCTTCCGCCTACTAAGAGTTCTGGATCCTCGTGGTAGGCGCCTTTTACAAGTCTGACTTGACCCCCCTTATTTAACAGCTCTTTGATGTCGCTCTCGCTCCTTTTCAGATATGATTGAATAGCTACTCCAACATATTTGTATGTTGCAAGGGTTTTGTAATAAATGTCAAGCGTCTTTTCTGTGTAGTTAGTACTCTCCATGTCTATCCAGACATACATATCTTTAGCTCGGGCTTCATTCACTATGCTATTTAGATTCTCCATTGCTAGTTTATCTGAAATGGAAAGTCCTAATTGTGTTAATTTAACACTTATGCATCCAGATATCTTATTCTGATCTAATACTTCTATAAGACTGATGTATTGATTGACCGCTGATTTGATGTCCTCGTCGTTAGTTAAATCCTCACCAAGATAGTTGGCAATTATCCTGAAGCCAAAGCTGTTCAACGATTTTGCGTTCTGAGCTATGTCGGACGAATACTTACCCGCAATATAATGTTTTGCTACTGGAAAGAGCAAAGAGCTCATGGGGTTCAAAACCAAATAACATCATATATATTCATTTGTAAAATAGAAATACTTTGCTAACCTTTTTAGTTCTTTTTTATACACATGCATGACTTTTTTTTACTGTGCTATCGTTACTTTCATGTGGATGTCTGAATTGTCTTTTGCTATTTCAGCCGAAGTAATGGCTCTAATATAGAATCCATCTTTGTTTCTTTGCTCAACATCATTGAATTGACTAATGCAGATAATGTGGCTATTAGTGATTCTTTGTCTATATTTCCCATGTGACCTATTCTTAGCATGTCGCCTTTGTGAGTGTCTAGACCCCTAGCTATCATTATATTGTATTGCTCATACATCTTTCTAGCTACGGTCTCTGGATCTCTCGAATATATCGCTGTTACAGTATCTGCTGGCCTTTTAGCAAATATAGAGATACCCGACTGCAAAAGACCTGTCCGAAAGGCGTTAGCCAGTTTTTTATGCCTAACCCATCGATTTTCTAATCCCTCTTCCTTTATCATCTGTAATGCTACTCTCAATGCTCGCAATACTGATGTCGAAGGTGTTGTTAGATAGATGCGCGGGTCTTTCATAACCTCAAGCCATTTTAAAAGGTTGTAATAATATGAAGGAATCTCTGTCTTGCGCCTTGACATTTTCGCGATGGCTCGCTCAGATAAAGCCAAAAGCGTAGCCCCTGGCGGGGCTGCAATGCATTTTTGCGATGCAGAAAAAGCTACATCGATGCCCCAACTATCAAATTCGAAATCGATACCACCCAGCCCGCATACTGTATCTACAATTGTGAGAACGTTATGCTTTTTCGCAACTCTTGCTAGTTCGGGTATTGGGTTTTCTACTCCAGTACTCGTTTCCACATGTGTCAACAATACCGCATCATATTCTCCCACTGAAAGCTTATCGGAAAGAATCTCTGGCTTCGCGTAATCTCCTTCCGGAATAACCACTTTTTCCACTTTACAACCATAAATCTCTGCAATTTTGGTGAACCTTCGGCCAAAAAAACCTGTCTCTACGCTAAGAACCCGGTCGCCTTTCTCAAGTACGCTAGCTGAGACGCTTTCCATTCCTGAAGTCCCGGAGCCAGAGAAGACTATAACCTCCTGGTTTGTTCTAAAAACATACCTTGTAAGGTCGAGTATCTCAAGGAATTCCTTATAGAATTGGTCACTTGTATGAGCTATCTGAGGTTGAGACAGCATTTCGAGCACCCTGCTATGTAGGTTCGTTGGACCTGGTATCATAAGTAAAGGTGGTTCTTTTCTTATCTCGGTTTTATCCATGTCATACATTTCTGTCTGTTAATGTATTAATCTTTTCAGATAATTTAAAACAGGTTTTTCACAATATTGACTCTTACTAAGTCTCCTTTTTGCAGGGTTTCTCCTCCTCTCACCAATACGATACCGTTACTTTTTAAAAAAACGGAACGAGAATGGCTTGAAGCTAACGTTGGATTCGCAAATAGTAGTCCAGCTTTGTTTGTTACTCTTACCCAAACAGCACGCAAGAAATCCTCAGGAAGGTCAACATGTATTTCTTGATCTAACTTGGCCTCCAATACTTTTGGATATTTAAAGTCGGCTCCTTGAATGTATCGAAGTGTTGGTATAGTAATTAGGTGGATCGCAACAAGAGAAGATTGAATGAGACCTGATAGTGAAAAAACGGGTTTACCAGAAAGCGATGCTATCGCCGCTGTACTTGACGGTCTTAGCTTCACACCATGGAAAAGAATTCTACCGCCTTTCTCCATGATAGATGAAATTGTCAGGTCATGGGCACCTACCGATGAACCCCCCGTAACAACTATGGCATCACTTATATCTATGAACTCTTTTATTTTGTTAGCAATCCTCGTTGCATCGTCGGGCTCAATTCCTGCGTCGATTGTTTGAAATCCGAAATCATTGAGAACATTAATTAAAACTGGTTTGTTTGTGTCAAGAATCTTTCCTTTTGTGTTTTCATCAGGTTGTGATATTAATTCGCTTCCTGTGGAAAGAACGGCAATCTTCAGCTTGGGCAAAACGTCTACTTGTTTTATGTTGAGTGAACTAATAACGTTCAGCTCGTATGGTCCAAATATATTCCATTTCGAAATTATCTTTTCTCCTTTCTTGATGTCGCTTCCCTTTTTGAAGATATTACTTCCGGGTTGAACTGGAGACGAGAAAGTTATAGTGTCATTTCTTTCAATGACATCTTCCTGCATCACGACGCAGTCTGCTCCATCAGGAAGCCTTGCACCGGTGAATATCTTTGCACAAGTACCTAGCTGTAAGGGTAAAGGTACGGAACCGGGGGTTAAGACCTGAGTTACCTTAAGTGCAACTGGCGAAGATGTAGATGCACCAAGTATACTCGAATGATTTACCGCATATCCATCTTTTTCACTTATATCGTAGGGGGGAAGGTCTTCCTCAGATAGAATGTCTACTGCTGCTATTCTACCTAATGCATCTTTTGTTGGTATCCTTTCAGGTCCAATTTGCTTAAATTCCTTTTTCACAATCGATTCGATTTCACTATAATGTATGCGTTGCAATAACAGCTCATTCATTAAATAGACAAATTTAAACTAAACTATAGAATTTCTGCGCAATTATTTATGCATATCATTACAAATTTACCATGTATTTTGGGTTTGAGTATTTATTTCTTTGAGGGTTATGCATAACGTTCTCTCTCCTGATCCAACCTCTCGAATGAAAATAGTGTCTGGCTGAAGACCCAGCTTGGCCACGTTCTCCCTCATCTTTACATATGCTTCGTCAGTTAAAGTATGAACCACTAATAACCATAGTCCATTAAGATATGGAGGCCGTATAGCACGAAGGACTTCGACTCCTGCCTCTGTGCATACCCTAATTATTTTGTCCCGGAAAGCAATGTATTCCTCCGTATACCTCAATCTGTTACTGGGCATTCCTATGTACTCACGAGTAACAAATATATCATGAATTGATACTTATGATTTTGACAAATCCGTCTAAAATTTCATAAGAAAGTACTTTCTGTTACGTAACAACCATGAGTGTTGTTACAGCAGGGATTCTTCCTCACGGGGCAGCTCTCATACCGGGATTTACCGAAGAGGGAAGTGTCGAAGAATTCAGGCGACTACGTAACTCTCTCAGGATCGCATCAAAAATTATTTTACGAAAGAACCCGGATACCATTGTAATAGCTACTCCGCATAATCTTAGGATAAAAGACCATATTGGAGTGATAAGTTCTGAAAATTGCGCTGGAAGTCTATCTTCAGGAAGAAAGACAATCAAAGTATCTGTTCGAACCGACCTTGAACTTGCGGAAGCGATATATCAAGAGTCATGTAAGAAAAATATCCACGTTGTCAAAGTCAATTATGGAACAGACAGTGGACCATTATCTTGTATGCCGCTCGACTGGGGGACGATAGTCCCTTTATTCTTCTTGGGGAGTTCCCACAAAGTTCTTGTTTTGACGCCATCCCGAGAATTGCCATTATCAGAGTTGGTCGATTTTGGTAAAATAGTTAGGTCGGCCTCTGAAAGATTAGGAAGACGTATAGCGTTTGTAGCGAGTGCAGACCAAGCGCATGCTCATGACAAAAGCGGACCTTATGGATTTAATAAGGCAGCTGAACGATACGACACAATAATCCAAGAGATTGTTAAACAAGCGAATCTGGATAGACTACTTGATCTTCCTTTGAAAATGATACAAAAAGCCAAGCCCGATAGCCTTTGGCAAATGTTAATTTTGCATGGCGCATTATCTGAAGGAAAGTATAGAACTGTATTCAGTTATTATGGAAGACCAAGTTACTATGGAATGCTCGTAGCTGTTTTATCTTGATCCGTTCCTTACTTTAGTTAAATGCATCATTATTATGAATTCTATCAATGAAACCAGAGCCAGTGCTATTTCCGACGTTATTTTTTGGCCGAGAATTAGATTTGTAAGTATAAAGGACACTAAAGGTAATCCCAAAACTAGACCAGATAATAGAATCGACGTAAAGAAGTATAATATGCTTGATGATAGGTTGAAGACGAGTATTCTTTCTTCTCCAGAGGATTTCATTATTATCATCATTTCTACCAATGCTGCTGCTGCAACAGCCGGTAGCTCCCATAATGGAATTAAGCTTACGGAGCCAAATATCGCAGGTTTAAGTACCCCCAGCAGTGCAAAGATGATAGTTACGGGGATATAACTGATCGTAGCTGTAAAAGCTTTTGAATGCATGATTGTGTTTGTACTTAAAGGAAGAGTTCTTGTATACTCAATTCCAGTCCCTTCTGCTGTCAGCAGACCTACAACAACAAAGCAAGTGAAGATTCCACCTATCGCAGTCCCGACAAGTACTGTAATAGTCCCTATAACATTAGCTGTAATCAATGGGAACAGAACTATCGCTGCTTCTAGCACAGGTGCAGCCAGTAAGAATGCCGTGGTGGGATTTCTGGAAGCTATCCTAAAGTCCTTTATTGCATACCCAACCGTTTGACCCCTCAACACTAGTTTCAAATCCCTTGGTGCTTCTCTATTCGTATTACGATGCAAATTATTGAATGTTCCTATAGTACTAAGACTCCACAGAATTACTAATACAGATAGTCCAACATAAAATGCTGAGAATCCGGTTGCTGCATATGATGCTATGTAAGATTTGCTACCCAGCGTTGATAAGATTAAAAACGAAAAACTAAATGATGGAATTGAACTTAAAAACAAAATTGAAGTCACACTACCTTCGGTGATAATCTTCTCCAAACCAGGAGTAAGATATGTGTTATAGTTATAAAGTAAACCTAAACTCATCACAAGCGCCCCCCAGACAATAGTGAATGTGAGTCTAACAATAGACTCTGCCTTTGACTTTTTTTCTTGACTTGTGATTTTGTAGAAGATTTTTGATAAATATATAGCCAAACCAGTCGCTAGAGCTATACTGGTTATCGTCCCTATCATTTCTATAAACGAAGCTAACAATGAATGTGTAAGAATCAGTACCAAGAGAGAGGGAACGGCTATATCTACTATGATTATAAAATCCATTGCGCGTATAAATGCTAATGTCAAAATGTAAGATATATCTGAATTGTAAATTGGAAGGGAATAAAGTACTTCGGTAGGTTGCTCGTCTAGCATGCTAGGAAGGAATTGAATCTCATAAAGCAATGTGTATCCAAAAATCATCAGTAAGCTCAAGGAACTTCCTATCAGAATCGAAAGAGTTGTATATTGGTACTCGGATTGAATGAACGAAATAAAGGATGCCACAGCAATTATTAAAGCAACTATAATCTTATTTCCTGCAGCAGACCTGATCACTCTTCTTATCATTTTTTCATTGGAAGATTTGCCGTCTGACAGATATGTTCTGGAGATATATGAGATACCTCTTGATTTTATAAAAGACTTGAACACTAACTCTTGATAGGGTATTTGACTTAGTTTCCAAGCTTCTGTAAATTTCATTTCTTTACGCATCCTTCGACTTTCATGGCTACTATCCCAAAGCATTTTTCAGAACTTTTATTGTATCTTCTATCGTATCTTTCTCGTTTGTCAACTTCAAAAAAACTTCTTCCAAAGTTTCTTGACTATCGGCATATCTCCGTAGGTCGTTTATACTCCCTTGCGCTATTAGCCTACCTCTGTAGATTATACCTATATTTTTGCAAACATGTTCAGCGATTTCCATTATATGCGTGGAAAAAACCACTGTACCTCCCTTTTCTGCATGATGTGACATTAGGTCTTTTAGTATTTTACTACTTCTGGCATCTAGTCCATTCAACGGTTCGTCGAACAATAACAACTGAGGATCATGGAGAAAAGCTGCAATTATGGAAACTTTCTGTCTGTTTCCTAACGATAAAGAAGCTATTGGTGAATCAAAGTAATCGTTCAGGAGGAAGGCTTTGATTAGAGCCTCAACCTTAGTGGCCGTAGAAGTCTTATCCAACTTTCTCACTGAGGAAACAAATTCAAAGAAATCGCGAACAGTTAGTGATTCATATAATATTGGAGTTTCAGGAACATAGCCTATTCTATTTTTAACAAGAATTGGTTCTTGGACAGGGTCAGATCCAAGAACTCTTATATAACCAGAATCGGGTTTCAAGATTCCAGAGATTATCTTCATTGTTGTAGTTTTTCCTGATCCGTTGGGACCCAGTAATCCATAAATCTCTCCTTGATTTATAGTCAAGGTAAGTCCATCTATTGCTCTTGTCATTCCGTATGTTTTGGTAAGGTCTCTAATTTCGACGGCAGGTAGCAACAGCTTGAATGAATTCATTAGAGTCCATTAAACCTTTTCACATGCGTAATATACATAAGCTTTGATGGTAAAAGAATTAAAGGCGAAGGCTTAATGATGGAAGATTTACTGCGGTGCGATGGTCATGAGCGAGGAGCAGAAAACTGAGGACGAAGAATCGAACGAAATACAAAAGACGACTCAAAAGTTAGTGGAGGAACTTGATAAAGAAAAAAAGAGGGCTGATGATTATTTCAAAAGACTACAGTACCTTCAGGCAGATTTTGAAAATTACAGAAAACGAATGGAGAGAGAAAGGTCCGAAGATAGGAAAATGGGAGAAATCAAATTGATCGTTGAATTATTGGGGTTGCTCGACGAGTTTGAATTGGCTTTAGATGCTGTTAAAAAGAGTGATGATAAAGAACAGATATTAAAAGGTCTTGAGACACTTTACGCAAAATTTTTGAATGTCTTGAACAAGGAAGGGGTTCAGAGCATACCCGCTCTGGGGACAGATTTTGATCCATCCGTTCATGAAGTAGTGGGAAGCGTACCAGTGGAAACTTCTATGGTAGGGAAAGTCGTTGAAGAAGTGCGTAAGGGATTTATGTTCGAAGGAAAGGTGCTCAGGCCTAGCGCTGTTAAAATAGGCGTTAAGGAGGTAGATGTAATTTGAGCAAAGAAACTACTAGTGAAAAGATAATAGGAATCGATTTGGGTACTACTAATTCTGCTGCAGCAGTTATGGAAGCGGGCAGGCCTGTTGTGATACCAAGCGCTGAAGGTCCGACTGTTGCAGGAAAGATGTTTCCATCAGTTGTTGCTTTTACAGCTGATGGGCAGCTCTTAGTAGGTGAGCCAGCTAAACGACAGGCTACTGCTAACCCGGAGCGAACCATTTTTGAGATCAAAAGAAAAATGGGAACTGATTATAAAGTGTTTATTGATGGGAAAGGTTTTACTCCTCAACAAATTTCAGCTTTTATACTTCAAAAGATCAAAAAAGATGCTGAAACATTTTTGGGAGCTCCAGTTAAGAAGGCAGTAATTACAGTTCCGGCACATTTCAACGATAATCAGCGACAAGCGACTAAGGATGCAGGAGAAATTGCGGGATTAGAAGTTGTCAGGATAATAAACGAACCAACAGCAGCCTGCCTTGCATACGGACTTGATAAAGCCGATAAGGAGATGAAAATACTTGTATTTAGTTTTGGTGGTGGTACACACGATGTCACAATTATGGATTTCGGAGGTGGAGTCTTCCAAGTCTTGGCTACTAGCGGAGACACTAAGACCGGGGGTGCAGATATTGATAATGCATTAATGCAGTATATTATTACAGAATACAAAGCCCAAACAGGCATAGACCTATCAACAGATAAGATGGCTATGATGAGATTGAAGGAAGCTGCAGAAAAGGCTAAAATAGAGTTATCAAATGTAGTTACAACTGATATTGATCTACCTTTTATCGCCATGAAGAACAATTCACCCATGCATCTGCACATGACTATAACTAGGGCAAAACTTGAAGAATTGGCTCTACCAATAGTTCAAAGAATCGAGGAACCAATAAGAAAGGTTCTTGCTGATGCCAAGTTGGAGCCAAAAGATATTGACAAAATCATACTGATTGGAGGGCAGACTAGGATGCCTCTTGTTAGGAAATTTATCGAAGACCTACTCGGTAAACCTGCCGAAAGAGGTGTAGATCCTATGGAATGTGTTGCAATAGGAGCAGCTATTCAAGGTGCAGTTTTAACTGGAGAAGTAAAAGACTTGCTTCTCCTTGATGTAACACCGTTATCACTTGGTGTCGAAACTCTAGGAGGAATATTTACCAAAATAATAGAAAGAAACACAACCATACCCACCAGAAAAAGTCAGATTTTTACAACTGCTGCAGACTTTCAAACCACTGTTACCATACATGTTTTACAGGGTGAAAGACCTATGGCCTCAGACAATGTTTCCCTAGGAATGTTCAACTTAACTGGAATACCTCCAGCTCCAAGGGGGGTTCCACAAATAGAAGTTACATTCGATATCGATGCCAATGGAATATTAAACGTCACGGCTAAGGACCTTGCAACCAATAAAGAATCCAAGATCACAATTACCGCTTCTACAAAGCTAAGCAAAGAGGAAAAAGAAAGAATGATTAGAGAAGCAGAGCAGTACGCCGAATTAGATAGAAAGAAAAAAGAAGAGGCAGAACTTAGAAACAATGCCGATTCGCTGCTTTATACTGCTCAAAAGACAAAAACAGATTTGAAAGATAAACTAACGCAGGACCAAATTAGCAGAATCGAGAAAGCTGAAAACGACCTTAGGTCAGCGCTAGCAGGAAAGGAAATAGACAGAATTAAATCATCTGTTGAAGCGTTACAGAAATTGCTTCAAGAGGTTGGAACTGCGGTGTATCAGGCTGCTGCTTCATCTCAGCAGACTGCACAGCAAAAACAGGAGGAACCAAACAAGAATAGCAAGGTTATGGATGCTGATTATAAAGTAGTGGACGAAGACAAAGGTAAATGAAAATTAGGTTAATGTGAATCAGATGAGCGGATCAAAGCGAGATTATTATGAAGTTCTGGGCGTTCCGAGGAATGCTACGAAAGATGAAATAAAAGCTGCCTACAGGAAATTAGCTTTACAATACCATCCAGACCGAAATAAGAGTCCAGATGCTGAAGAAAAATTCAAAGAGATCAGTGAAGCATATGCAGTACTTTCAGACGACCAAAAAAGAATGCAGTATGACAGGTTCGGACATGCCGGTATCGATAGTCAGTACACGCAAGAAGACTTATTCCGCGGAGTCGATTTTGATGAAATACTAAGGGAATTTGGTTTTGGTGGTTTCGACAGTATATTTGAAAGATTCTTCGGCTTCGGAATGGAAGAAGAAGTGAACAAAGGAAGGGATGTCTCAGTCGAAGTTGTACTAAGTCTCAATGATGTTGACAAGGGTGTTAATAAAGAAATAAGCGTGGAAAGTCGTCAACTGTGCAACCATTGTAATGGTTCAGGCGCGGAACCAGGAACTCCTGTTAAGACTTGTTCTATCTGTGGAGGAAGGGGCAAAGTACAACAGGTAACATCTGCTGGCTTTGCCCGTCTGGTAAGAGTTGTTCAATGTTCACAATGCCAAGGAAGAGGCGTAATCATACAATCTGTTTGTAAGAATTGCAAAGGAAAGGGACTAGTATTTACAAAGAAAACCATTGATATAAAAATTCCTCCGGGAGTAGAAGATGGTTCAACTCTTAGACTCAGAGGAGAAGGCGATAGAACTTCGCCCGGAGGAAAGCCGGGTGACTTGTACGTAATGATCAGAGTTAAGGAGGACCCCAGATTTAGAAGAGAAGGAGCTGATTTGTACTACGAAACAGAAATCGGTCTAATAAAAGCTATACTTGGTGGATCAATATTTGTGCCTACGTTGGATGGTCAATTAGAATTGAAAATACCGCCTGCAACCCAAAGTGGCAGTACATTTAAAATAAAAGGGAAAGGATTACCAAAGTTGAACGGATGGGGAAGAGGCGATATGTACGTCAAAGTTAACATCAAGATACCCCAGAATCTAAACACAAGGCAAAAGGAACTGCTTAAAGAGCTACAGAAAAGTGGCTTGGACTGAAGAAGCTACAACATGCGAACATAATATAAACCCACATTCGTTTTAGCTCGGCGCCATGCCAAGAAATCTTGCACCGAAAGATATTACTGAGTTTACTTCATTTTCATATCCTTCTTTGTCTCCAAAAGGTGACCTTGTAGCAGTAAGTTTGCACAGAGCTGATACTGAAAAAGATGAGTACATCTCCAGTATTTGGCTAGTTGATGTTACTGATAGAAAAGTAAGAAGGTTTACTTATGGTTCAAAAGATTATAGTCCGGTTTGGTCTCCAGATGGTCTGTATATTGCCTTTTTATCGAGGCGCGACTTGGGCAAGGATGATAAAGGCACCGAGCTATATATAATAAGCGCGACAGGTGGGGAAGCAAGAAGGTTACTAAGGAGGAAGGAAGGAATAGATTCATTTGTTTGGTCACCGGATTCGAAAAAGATAGCAATAATATCTCAAATTATGAAGGATGAAGTGGAAGATGTGAAGGTAATTGACAAGATGAGTTACTGGTTTAACGGAAAAGGATGGACGTTTAACACTAGACAACATCTCTTTCTTTTAGACATAGAAAAAGCAGATATAATTCAATTGACCGAAGGAGAAATTGATGTAAAATTTGCACAGTTTTCACACGACGGAACCAAAATAGCTTATGGCGCTTCAATAGATGATTCAAAGCCTTATATAACGGACATCTTTGTTTACGATTTACAAAAAAAGCAGAGTCTAAAAATTACTAACTCTGACATGGAAATTTCTTCTATTGCATGGAGTCCAGACGATTCTTTAATAGCCATGAATGCGCACAGGTTACAGAGAGGTTTCGCTTCACATAGCCATATATGGGTAATTGCAGCTGATGGAAGGTCTGGTCCTTTGTTAATAGAAAATCTTGACAAAAACAAATCGAACTCATTAAATAGCGACGTTAGGGCTTATTCTCACGGAAGCAATCAGATCAAATGGATCGAGAAATTTATTTACTTCTATGTTGCAGAAAAAGGTTCTGTTCACCTTTATAGATTGGAACCTGGTAATAATCCTGAGTTAGTAATAGGGGGTAATATTAGTGTAGAAGGTTTTGATGCAAACTCTACTAAAATAGTATACGTTGCAATGGATTCTGTACATCCAGAAGAACTCTATGTCTATGATGGTCAAATAAATCAGTTAACACACCTCAATGATCCCTTTGTTGAAGAGTTTCGTATTTCCAAACCCTTATCGTTCAAATTCAAAGCGAGCGATAACGTAGAAGTTGATGGATGGATTCTTAAACCTACACACGTCTCTGATAAATATCCAACAATCTTATACATACATGGCGGACCCAAGACGTCGTTTGGTGATGCTTTCATGTTTGAGTTTCAGTTATTGGCAAACAACGGCTTCGTAGTGTTATATATGAATCCGCGAGGAAGCGATGGCTATTCGGAAGAGTTTGCAGATATAAGACGAAATTATGGTAAGAGGGATTATCAAGACCTATTGGAAGGTATTAGTTATGCCTTGCAAAACTTCGACTTTGTTGATGCTAACAGATTGGGTGTTGCAGGAGGTTCCTACGGAGGATTCATGACAAACTGGATTATCGGACATACGAAGCTCTTTAAAGCCGCCATTACGGATAGAAGCATAACTAACTGGGTAACATTTTTCTCTACCTCTGATATCGGTAGGGAATTCACTTTAGACCAGATAGGGTCTGACCCGTGGAGTGAACCGGCCACGCTTGCTGAACAATCACCTATTAGTTATTTGAAGAATGTAGATACGCCAACATTAATCATTCACTCACAAGAAGATTATAGGTGCTGGATTGTGGAAGCATTGCAGCTTTATACGTCTCTCAAATATCTTGGGAAACAAGCAAAATTGGTTATTTTCCCTCATGAAAATCATGACTTGTCCAGGTCAGGAAAACCAAAACATAGAGTTATTAGGCTAGAGCATTACTTGAATTGGTTTAATGCTTACCTGAAGCCATAACCTCTATAAGGTAAATTTAGGAGTTGACCTCAAGTTGAGTAAAATTCAGCAGTGGAGAACACTTTCGTATAACGGACCTGCTATCCCTCAACCTTACGTGCCAAAAAAATTGAAGTTGTGGTATAAGGGAAAACCGTATGAGTTGAGTCCTATCGCTGAAGAGATGGCATATCATTTTGCAAAAAAGAAAGACACAATTTATTTTAACGATGCGTTATTCAAGAAAAATTTTATGCTTGATTTTGTTGATTTTTTACCGCAAGAATTGAAAAATGCAAATCTGAACGAAGTAGGGTTTGAGGAATTTTTTGATTACATTAATCGAGAAAAAGCGATGAAAGAATCTTTGTCAAGGGACCAGAAGAAGCTTCTTTCGCAACAGAGAAAAGAATTGCGTGAGATGCTGAAAAAGAAACATGGCTATGCAGTAATTGATGGTAATACAATAGAAGTTGGGAACTGGATGATAGAACCACCGGGTATATTTATTGGACGTGGGTCACATCCACTGAGAGGAAGATGGAAACCAAGGATAACGCAATCCGATGTTGAACTCAATCTTGGTGAAGATGCACCAATTCCGCCTGGAGACTGGAAGGGAATTGTGCATGACCATTCCTCTTTGTGGCTGGCAAGATGGCAAGACAAGTTAAATGGTAAAATGAAATATGTGTGGCCTCATGATAGTTCCTATCTCTTGCAAGCACGAAATAAAGAGAAATATGACAAAGCTATGCGATTGAGTAACCAGATCGAACGAATCAGAAAGACTATTAAATCTGGTATGAATTCAAAAGAAGAAAAAATCAGAAAGATAGCAACGGTATGTTATCTTATTGATGTATTAGGAATGAGAGTAGGAGACGAAAAGGACGAAGATGAAGCTGATACTGTAGGTGCCACTACGCTAAGAGTTGAGCATATAAAATTAAACGATAACAGAATCGATTTCGATTTCTTGGGCAAGGATTCAGTCAGATGGGAAAAAAGCATTCAAGATCCTGATCCTTTGTTACGTCAGAACCTTGAACAATTTATGAAAGGAAAGTCACTCGGGGATTTGGTATTCGATAAAATTAATTCTAATGAAGTAAATAAATTCTTGTCGACTATATCCAAAGACATTACTGCAAAATCTTTCAGAACATATCATGCCACAAAGGTTGTAGAGGAATACCTAAAGAGTCTGGATTCCAAAATTACTGAATGCGATGAGTTCGTAAAAATTTACTATGCTAAGCTTGCAAATCTCGAAGCGGCAAGGTTTTGTAATCACAAACGAACTCCTCCAAAGAACTGGGAAGAATCATTAAGAAAGAAAGAAGAAAAATTACATCAATTGCAAGCTATAGTCCCCAAAACAGATAAGCAACGACAATCTATTGATAGGCGTCTCTTAAAGCTTAAACTAACCATAGATTTGTCGAGACAAACGAAAGACTATAATCTTAACACGTCATTGAAAAACTACATAGATCCACGTATATACAAATCCTGGTGTGATGCTATAGGACTTGATTGGAAGAAATTGTATACAAATACTTTACAAAGAAAGTTTGCCTGGGTAACTAAATCAAGGTTTAAATGGGAACCACTATCAAACCCTGTTCGGAGTATAACTGAACAGATAATTATATCAAACAGGTATAAATAGAGTAATATCAAAAAAGATGTTCTGCTGGGCTGGTAGTTCAGGGGTAGAATGCTCCCTTGGCATGGGAGAGGTCGGGGGTTCGAGTCCCCCCCAGTCCATACGAATATTCATCTTCATACATTCATCCTTAATGTAAAATATATGTTAAAAGCGAAATAAATTTCATTGATTAAAATACTACTTTAAAATGAATTGCTTGTTCCAGTTAAACTTCCTTTCACATTTAGATACAATCCAGTCGAACTTAATGTTCGTATGATTTTTGATCCCCGAACTTCCTATTTGAGAATTTCTCAACTGGTTTCCTTACTATTTCAGATCCGCATATAGGACATATTCCGTTTTTAGTTACAGTGGAGAATTTTTTCCTACATCCTTTACAATAATACTCCCATTTTATAATAGATTCGATGCCTTTATTCGTGACAGAGCTGTATTTTAAGCCTAGTGTGGAAGCAATGTTTTGAATCGAATAATCATCGCTTATAATTTCGACATTGTTTGATTGCGACAAATCAAGACCGAGAGCTAAAACTGATATATCCGTTGCTGACAGATTTCCTATTTCCCCAAACGTTTCCGCCTTTTCTATGATTTTTTTAATTGTTTCTAGCGAGGGTTCTTGCACATACAAATTTTTAAAATTAAGGGATATGCTTGATGTGTCTTTATCCAGCTTTTTGTTCACTTCTGCTATTACCAGCGGTGTAGCATACATATCTTCAGACGTTCCAGTGCTTAAAATTCCTGCTAGAACTGCTGAAGTATCCAATACGTACACGTGTTTCCTATTTGATTGCATCTTTACCTAAGAGTTTTCTGAGTTGCTTAAATGGTTGTGGGGTAAATCTAACGAAAAAGACTGGAGGTGCTCTTTCAACAACTAACTCTGTATATTGTTTGAGTAGTTCCCTTTTACCATCGACCAATACATCAAATGGTCTATTACTTGACGCTCTAATCTCAGCAACCGGTACAACAAGAGCTGGTATTCTATATATTGGAAGTACTGGGGTTATTATATAAGCTTCAATTGATTCAGCTATAACAGGTCCACCTGCGGAGTAAGAATAACCTGTTGAGCCGGTAGGAGTTGATATAATGATACCATCCATTCTTGATCCTAGAGATTGACCCATGTATCTTACAAAAAAAGTGGGGGTTTCTAAATCCTCAGATCTTTCTAGATAAATTTCGTTAAGGGCATAAGGTAGCGTTTTGTCGTCAACTCTGGCACCAAGTCTTATTCTAGCTTCAATATAGTATTTTCCCTCCAGTAATTTTTGTAAAGAAATGGGGATATCTTCGAGTTCTAGTTCATTAAGTATTCCTCTGCCACCCATGTTTATGCCAAGTATAGGTATTTGGTCTGTTAATTCTCGAGCCACTCTTAGCAAAGTCCCATCTCCTCCTAAGCTAATTACCAAGTCACAATTAGAACTTGAAATGTTTGCCAAAGACCCTATTGTCTCGACACCTGAAAGATAAACTGGCTCTACTGTTCTGACGTCAAAATCTTCCATGAATTCATCTATAACTTGGTTTACTGTTGGATCCCTTTCTAATCCCTCTTTGACATAAATGGTTATCTTTCTTATCAGTTTTCTCCTCAACTGAAGTATCTATGCATGTGGGTTCCTTTTATGTTTATAAGGGTTTGAATTCCGTTAATTAAAACGTCAATTAAGGTTATTTATCCACCATTAGATAGATAGGTTGACCTAGATGATGCAAGGTAAGGAAGAGCCGTATGAACACTCGTGTATGATTATTATCAACTAATGTTCTCTGATAGGTCGGTGACAAAAATGAAAGTGGGTATTCTGTATTCAGGTGGTAAGGACAGTACTTTTTCTTTATATAAAGTGTTTGGTATACACAAAATTGAATGCCTGATTACAGTCGAACCAACAACCAACGAGAGCATGTTGTTCCATTTTCCGAATATTTGGGTTACAAAGTATCAAGCTAAAATTCTAGATTTACCTCAGATCTATGAGGTCCAAAGAGACAATGAAACAGACAGTCTCATACAGGCGATCAAAAGAGCTGTCAAGGAATATGGTGTTGAAGGTATAGTGACGGGTGGCATAAAGAGCAAGTTTCAGAAAGATAAATTTCAAAAAATATTTGATTCAGTAGGTGTAATTGGTATTTCTCCTTTATGGGGTATTGACGAGATATCGTATCTTCGTACCCTAATACATAGTGGTTTTCGTTTTATCCTTACTAAAGTTTCTGCGCTTGGTCTAGGAAAGGAATGGTTGGGAAAGACGTTTGATGATAGAATGATAGAGCGTCTTATAGAGAGTTCAAATAGGTATGGGTTTAATCCATCCTTAGAAGGTGGTGAAGGTGAAACATTGGTGCTTGATATGCCATACTTTAAAAGAGAATTGATAATTGACAACTATGACGTATTTTGGTATGGTGACTGGGGTTACCTAAAAGTTAATAGTGTATCAGAAAAGGAGAAATAACGTTATGTTAGAAAAAGTACGTGAAGGTCTACTTTCAGCGATTCATAGGTTTATTGAAAAGAATGTTATTGATGAAGCTGCGATTAAAGATTTCATACATGATATTCAACGAGAACTTCTGCAAGCTGATGTTAACTTTAGAATAGTCTATCAACTTACGAAGAATGTCGAATCAAAACTACTCGAAGAGCGTACTAAACCAGGCATTTCGCTCAAAGAATCTGCTGTTGTAATCCTATATAACGAAATGGTTAAAATAATGGGTGAAGGCGAAAAAATAAATCCAGAAAAGGGTAATAGCTATACAATCTTACTGGTAGGAATTCAGGGATCTGGCAAAACAACGTTTGCTGCAAAATTGGCTAAATATTTTACAAAGAAAGGATATAAGGTCGGATTAGTCTGTGCCGATATATATCGACCAGGAGCTTTCGAGCAACTAAGGACGCTTGCCGAAAAAATACCGGTTGAAATCTTCGGTAATAATATCCATAATGCTGTTGAAATCGCCCTAAAAGGAAAGAGGTATTTTGTATCAAAAGGGTATGACATAATTATAATAGATACTGCAGGCAGGCATAAAGAAGAGAAATCCCTTTTAGAAGAAATGAAACAATTAGAGAAAGCCGTAACGCCCAATCTGGAATTGTTAGTTATTGATGGGACAATTGGTCAACAGGCATACGCACAAGCAGAAGCGTTTGCAAAGTCAACTAAAATAGGAGGAATAGTTGTTACGAAGCTAGATGGAACAGCCAAGGGTGGAGGGGCTCTCACGGCTGCGGCTGCTACAGGAGCAAAAATATTGTATGTATCGGCAGGCGAAAGAATAGACGATATAGAGGAATTTGTACCGGAAAGATTTGCTAGCAGAATATTAGGTATGGGGGATTTGCAAGCATTAATCGAAAAGGCCAAGGCTCTAGAGGCAGAAGTAGACAATGTTGCAGCAAGACGGATTACCTCAGGTAAAATGACTTTGGATGATTTTGCATTACAATTGGACCAAATGGGAAAGCTGGGTCCATTGCAAAGAATTCTTGAAATGCTTCCAGGTGTACCAAAGGTAGAAGAAACAACCCTGACTCAAATGGAATCTAACCTTAAAAAATGGAAAGTGATAATAAAGTCTATGACTCCTCGCGAGAGACAGGATACAAATATTCTCAATGCATCAAGGATAAGACGAATAGCGTACGGGTCCGGTACCACTGAAAAGGATGTTAAAGAACTTCTTAATAGATTCGAACAAATGAAGAAAATGATGAAGGGTATGAAAAAGATGCGTCTTAATCGCGAAATAATGAAACAATTCCAAGAAAGGTTATAGCCACGTTGGACTCCGAAATTAAAAAAGTACTCAAGCTAGCTACAATAGTTCCAGCGTGTAGTTGGTGCGTAGGAAGACAATTAACAAGCAACGTCGAACAGGCTAAAGAAGTAGGTGATTCAGTTGGTGCAAATACAGTGTCCGAAGGATGTGCACTTTGTTGTGATAGTTATGCTAAAAGGGATGAGTTAACCGAAAAAGCAATAGAACAATTACAGGATTTTGAGTTTGCAACTTTTCAGGTAGGGGTATCAATATCTAAAGCCTGCATTGAAAAAGAAGATGAACTTAGAACAAAATTCAAACTAAATAAGGGAATAGGTGTTAAAAAAGCTTTAACAATCTTGTTTAAGGCTGAACTCATGAATAGGTTACAGAAGGAGATTAAGAATGAAAATTGGGATGTTTTGGTAGAAATAGATGTAAGCAAAAGATACGTATCGATTCACTCGAGTCCAATAGTATTGTTAGTCAAATATGTAAAACTTGAACATGGGATTCATACAAAACAACCAATCTGTACATCATGTACTGGAAGAGGTTGCGAAAAATGTAATAATAGAGGTTATGAATTGGGCTCAGGAAGTGTTGAAAATATTATTAGTGACGAATTTACCAGAGCGTTTGGATCAAATAAGATAAGTATCTCTTGGTCAGGTATAGATGATTCCGATACTCTTGTTCTTGGAAATGGAAGGCCAGCCTACCTGCGTATACTAGAACCAAGAAAAAGATATTCTGGCTTTTTGAATTTAAATAGACGACAAGGTAATCCTGTCCAGTTTTCTCTTATAGAGCTCTTGAGTACCAAAACCTACCAGTTTGAAGGTTTGAGGAAACTCATTCTTTATAGGCTATCGACTTACAAACGTCTACCAGACGAACAAGTAGAATTACTTTATTCATTAAAGAATATAGAAATACAAAAACGCGCGAATAAAAAAAAGGTGATACACTGGTTGCGACCAGTTTTATTTACGGAAAAAGAAGTACATCTATTATGTTATATGGACAATGGCATTAATCCTTGGAAAGTAATGAAGGGTTTTGAGAATAATTACGGATTTAAAGGAATATTAAGTTTATTAGGATTGGATTATGATGTAAAAATAAGTTTTGATGTTATGGGTTTCGAAGAAGAGTTTAAACTTTAATTCTTCAAAATGTTTATTATGGTCTTTTAAAACGATGTATGAGTGATTTCTAATGCCTCAACACAAAGGACCAAAAAGAAAAACAAGGAGTCTTCTGACTTCGAAAGGGAAAAAGGGTTTATCCAGATTGATGACAAACTATGAAGTAGGTCAAAAGGTAGTCGTCGATATAGAACCTTCTCAACCAAAGGGTATGCCTCATCGTAGATTCCAAGGTAGAGTAGGTATTGTAAAAGAAATACGCAAACGATCTCTATTGTTAAGCTTGATGGTTGGACAGAAGGAAAAGAACCCCATTGTAAGACTAGAGCATGTAAGACCTCTTAGGAGTTGATAGTAAATGGTAAACGAGACTTCTAGACGGCCACTTACTGTGCACGAAGCCAAGGATCTGCTTTCGAACATAGATGTTGAGAAGGCTGACCAAATACAAAAAAGGACGCTCGATTACGTCATGAAATTTTCTAAAATTGACGGAGAGAAGGCGAAAAGTTTGGTTCAAAAGTTAGTCAAGGAAACTGGTCTTACAGAAATCCAGGCAGTCGAAGTGGTTAACGTGATGCCAAAGAGCAGGGAAGAATTGAGAACGTTTACTGTTGGTTGGAGACAATTAACTCCAACAGAAGTCTTGGATAAGATGCTAGAAATACTAAATTCTTCAAGCTAGAAGAAGAATACATAACAGATTAACTTAAATCATAGTTAATACATATATAAGCCTGAAGCCTGATGACGGTCTGCCAATCGAAAAGAAATGATTTGAATTCTATGACCCAAGTATTATTCTGAATGCTGGGAGTTAACGGCCATGTCATCTTCTATCCAAGCCAAGAAGTACGAAGAATATGCTTATGTTCTTGATTTTATGCCTAGGTCTCGTTCTAAATTAGTTAAAAATAGAGAAGGATTGATTGTTCAAGCCATAGGGGAAATGTATTTTACACTTCTGGAACTACTTGCGTTTGATAATGTGCAGCTCAACATAGGCGAAAGAATCTACGTAGGAAAAGATAAACGAGAAAAGATATTGAGCGTATTAGGTAAACTTTCTTATGATGATTTGACTCAGAGTGCTAAAAATGAGTTGCCAAACGTACTGGAGAAACTGGTGATTAATAATGAAAAGCGCTTTGTAAGCTATTTCAATAATTTACAACCACTCACACCAAGGCTACACGCTCTTGAATTAATACCTGGAATAGGAAGAACGATGACAACACATATACTTGATGAAAGAGAAGAAAAACTATTTGATTCTTTTGCTGATATTGAAAAACGAACGGGTTTAAAAGACCCAGCCAAACAAATTGCAAAAAGATTACTTGAAGAAGTGGAAGGAAAATCCAGAATTAATATCTTTTTGAAGCGATGAAGTACTCAAAACGCCACTTATTCGGTCAACATTTCATTTCTGATGCAAGACTTCTAAGACGAATTGTAGAACTTGCTCAATTAAACGATAATACAAGCGTAATGGAAATAGGTGCAGGCAGAGGTAACTTGACTAAATACATTGCCCAAAAAGCTGGTCGTGTCTTGGCAGTTGAACTTGATAAAGAATTATATGCTCAAGCTGCTATTGCACTTCGCAGCTATAAGAACGTTAAATTGATTCAAGGTAATATTTTAGATATGAATGATGCGGGGGTTGACGTAATAATAACATCATTGCCTTATAGTATTTCGGCCCGATTCATTGAATGGTTAAGTGGTCAAGGATGCATTAGAGCCATAGCAATTTTACAAGAAGATTTTGCGAATAAATTGGTCCAAGAAGTTTGTGCAAAGAAATATGGTCCAACCTCTGTGCTTGGCCAATTTTGCTTTAATTTAACGTTAGAAGATGTTATACCTCGGAGACTCTTTAAACCAATGCCTTTGGTTGATTCAAGATTAGTAAGGTTTGAGAGAAAGCTTAGTTTGATAAATTGGAAGAATGTGTCAAGCATACTGAAGTTTTTGTTTTCATTTCGTGGAAAGACTATAAAATCTACACTTAGTAAAATAAGTACTACATATTCTGAATTCGTGATTCCCGAAATTAACGATAACAAGAGGAGAATAGAATGTTTAACCCCAGAAGAATTTATGTATCTCATTTCGTATATGCAATTGAAAAGAAATGTATTCACCCAGTCATGATTCTATTATACTGCTTGATTCATTACAGTATCGTTTCTCCGATAAAGTCATAGAACTGGGTGTGGGAAGTGGCTTTATTATCAGCAAAGTTCGATGTGATTTCCCTGTGGGAACAGATATAGATATTGATTCTTTGTATTATGCAAGGATTAATTTAAATGATAATATAGAATTGGTGTTATGCGACTCCGCCGAGCCCTTTAGAGATGATTCCTTTGATGTAGCCTTTTTTAATCCTCCTTATCTTCCCGGTAAGATAGAAGATGACCCGAAAGTAATAGGCGGTGAAGATGGAGCTACGATTCCATCACGAATGCTGAATTCAGCATTAAGAGTTGTCAAGAACTATGGAATAATCTTTTTTGTTTTATCATCGTACACATCTCGCACCAAAGTGTTTGACGAATCTATGTTGAAAGGAAAAGTACAAATAATTAGTAAAGTGAAATTATTTTTTGAAACATTGTATGTGTATATGGTTCAAGTAAGGAAGTAGACTGTCAATTGGTTCGACATAGATTGGACATAACAAAATTATCAATAGCTATGATAGAGCCAAAGTACAGCTTGAATGTGGGTTATGTAGCTAGAACAATGAAAAATTTTGGTTTAAATAAGCTAATTATAGTAGGGAATAAAAGGCTAGGTAAAAATGCCAAAGTATTTGCAGCACATGGTCAAGAAATAATTGATAATTGTGAATTCTTATCGTTTAATGAAATATTCAAGAAGTATTCGCTCGTAATAGGCACTACCGCAATAGCGACAAAGGCTCATAACTCTTTTGGAGGCGCACTGAGTCCTGAGAAAGCAGCAAGATTAATTAGAGATCCGGGTGAAACTGTTATACTTCTTGGAAGGGATACGACAGGGCTTACTAATGAGGAATTATCAAAATGCGATTTATTGGTTACAATAAGGACAGGAACAAAATATTCAACGCTAAATATATCTCATGCTTTATCAATTATTTTATATGCCATTTATCAAGAGAGCGCTGACCCAAATCCTACACATATCAATAGAAAGATAACAGAAGTTATGATTAGATATCTTACACCGCTTGTGGAAAAATCGATCACTCAAGCTCATAAGCGTCGCAGAATTCTCATAATCCTCAAAAAATTGATGAATGAATCTAACCTAACAGAAAAGCAAGCAACGTCTTTAATCGGATTTTTTAGGAAGCTGAATTTGCTACTTAAGACTTTGAACTGATGCTAACGTTGGAAAACATAAATTTCTCTTTTTATCCATCTAGTTGTTTGTCCTTTCACTTCCACCGGATACGTAAAACGATATTTTGTTGATGGCTGGAATATTTTTAGCTCGGGTATAACATACGATAACAAATCCATATGTACCGCTTTTCCCTCCTTGGTAATTATTGAAGGTGTAACTATGACTATCCTTCCATTGTAACTTAATATCTTTGACATCGATTTTATTGAATTTAAGTAGATTAGCCTCGCCTTTTCAATCATTTTTTCTGCTTCTGTAATGTTTGGTCTGCTTTTTAGTGTCGGCAGAAGTATAGGTTCTGTAACTACAGCGTTTATGCTACCTTTCATGAAGTATTTTTCCAGATTCATTGCATTTCCTAGTTTTACTGAAAATTGTGCTTTTCTAGCAAGTGCTGATTCCTTCTGTAGCTGGCGCAAATTCTTCAATGTAATGAATACGTGTTTTGGGTTCTTATCAACCCCAATGCAGTCGATACCCATCTTTAACGCTTCAAGTAAAATTGTGCCAGTACCGCAAAAGGGATCAAGTATCTTCCCTTTCTCCCTTAGTCCGGTCAAATTTATTAGTAATCTAGCAAGTGATGGCGATATGGAAATCTCTGGAAAGACTATGGGTTTTTTCTTAATCTGTTGTAATTGAGTTGCACTAGAAGCGAAGATGGTTAAACCGAAGAAATTATCTGTTCCTTCCTTATAACAAACAAAATCATATATTTTTCTTCTTATGATGTCTCTGGTAAATATCTCGGTCTTATCAGATTGTACTATTTTGATTTTTTTAATGCCAGTTTCTCTAATTATAGACAGAAGTGAATCAGGAAGTTTATTTTGCAACTCAAAAATGGCCGACTTCCCAAGGCAGTAATAGCTTATCCCAAACACGAGCTTATCGTTTGTATAACGTAATAGGTCTCTAAAAGAGGCTTCAGAGGCCAAGGATGGTAGATTGTTCTTGCTATCTATTTTACAAATCTGCAATATGGCTTTACGTATTCCAGCAATACGCGACATGTAAATAAAAAAAATTTCTGGTTTATCGAAACTAATCTTTACTACTTGGTCGCAAATGTCATAAATGTTGATTATTGAAGGTTCAAGAAGAGATAATATTTCTAATTTTGAAGCTTCGCCAAAAGCTAATGTAAGAACAAACGTTTTTGATTTCAGCTTATTCGTATCATAGATGAATGGCATGTCCAGGCCCCGAACAACGATTATGTGAACCTACCAATAGCCTTTTAAATAGTTGTCCTAAGACATTACTGAATAACTTGCACGGTCGTAACTATACCATAATTAGAGGCCAGCCATATACGAGAAAGGAGTACATAGCTGGTGCTCCCCAACCCAAGATAGCAAGATTCACGATGGGGAATCCAAACGATAGGTATGATCACGTCTTCAGTCTAATTTCAGAAGAAAGAGCTCAAATAAGACATAATGCTTTGGAGGCTTGTCGAGTTGCCGTAAACAAAGTTGCAAGTGTCTATGGTGAAGGAAATTATTTTCTTAGGATCAAGGTGTATCCTCACATAGTTTTGAAAGAAAACAAGATGATTGCTACGGCAGGAGCAGATCGTCTGCAAGAAGGAATGAGGAAATCGTTTGGAAAGCCTACAGGTTTAGCCGCACGAGTGGAGCCTGGTACTATCATTTTAGAGGTGGGTATCAAGGGAAACAATACGAAAGATGCTCTTGAAGCTCTTAAAATAGCAGCAAGCAAATTACCTGTCAAAACCAAGATAATTGAAAGAAAAGATATCAAGCAGGAAGCCGGTGCCTGAAGTGAATCTGATTATTAAGGAAGACCAAGTTCATAAGATACTTGTGAATGAAAGACCCAAGAGAGTAGCCCTACAGGCTCCCGATGGTCTCCTATCTTATGTTGTTGAACTAGCAAAAAAGATCAGAGATAATTATGGTGTAGATTCAATTATTATACTAGACCATACCTGGGGTAGCTGTGATTTGGTAAATTTTGACGTTAATCGTTTAGGCGTAGATCTTGTCTTTAACATAGGCCATTCGTTGTCCACCGAAAAACTCGGCAGATACACTTACTTTATAGACGCAGAATATTTGATTGATTTTAATCCTGTATTGGAGAAAGCAATCAAAATTATTAATGAAAAAGGTTATAAAAATATAGGCGTATTAACTATAAGCAACCATAAATCACAGCTTGATAATGCCATTGAAATTCTAAATAAAAATGGATTAAATGCAATCAAAGGTATCGCGGAGGGAGTTTTGTTTGATGGACAGGTTTTTGGTTGCAACTTTTATTCTGCACGAAATATATCGAATGTTGTTGATTGTTTTCTATTTTTAGGCCAGAGTAAGTTTCATGCAATAGGCATCAATCTAAGCACAAGAAAGCCTACTTACATGGTTGATCCTTTCTTTAATGAAGTGATTGACATTAAAACTGAATCTGAGGTCTTCGAAAAGAGGGCTATACTGTCTATTCTTAAAGCAAAAGACGCACAGAATTTCGGTATAATAACAAGTCTGAAAGAAGGGCAATACTTCAGGATACAGGCTGAAGAACTGAGGAACGAGCTTCAAATGTTGGGTAGAACAGTATACATGTTTACGTTGAGAGAAATAACCGCCGAAAGGTTGAGGGCTGTTCGGAATATTGATGTATTTATTGAAACTGCTTGTCCACGTATATCCATGGATAACTATGATTTCGATCGCCCACTACTCTCTTATCAACAAGCACTGGGTCTTATTAGGATTCTTAAGGGTCAAGAATTAGGAGATATATTTGATTTTTCGTTTTGGGTGTGAATATGGGAAATAAACAGAAAAATGTTGTAGTTCCAGGAGAAGAAATTGGTGTTATAGAAGAGTTTACACCTCTTGGTTTGACATATGAACGTGATGGACGAATAAGGTCGATGATAGTAGGAGAAGTAAAAACGAATAAAAACGAACGCTCAATTGAAGTAATAGGAAAAGGTCTAAATGCTATCTTTCCTCTCGAACATTCTGTAGTCGAAGGAATTGTAGAGAGTTCTGGTAGCGCGGGAGGAATTGTAAGAATTTATTCAATAAACGGCAAGCCTGTCTCGAGTGATTTAACGGGTGTTCTCAGATCACATGAAAGACAAGATGACCTCTACAAACTGGGAGACTTAGTAAGAGCAAGAGTTACAAGTCTGACCAACAGAACTATTTGGTTAGATATTAGTAGTCCTGATACTGGTGTTCTTAAAACGCGTTGTTCGAAGTGTGGCGGAGAAGTAAATTTGTTTCCCCCAAACAACATTAAGTGTTCCAATTGTGGTAACTTAGAAAGAAGAAAGCTTCTTGGATTCAAAATAGAATCTGATTCATACAGGAAAATACGCAACAGAAATGATAAATTTAAAATGTTTAATCGAAACACAAGGTATAAAAGAGCTAGACGTTCATTCAAGTGATAGTAATTAATTTCAAAATCGCGAAACACTTAAACGGAGAACGTTCAGCCCTTTTGACGAATAAAATGGAAGTGAAGGTTGTCAAAGAGGATCAAAAGAGCCTTGATATTGAAATTTCTAATGTTGACCAATCGATACTTCAGATAGTACAAGAAGAATTGTTATCTGATGATAACGTTGAATTTGCTGCATTCAGTAAACCCCACCCGCTTCTCAAAGCACAGACATTAAGTTTGATTGTAAAAACTGGAAATCCTAAGACTGTATTTACAAGTGCATGTGTCAGAGCAGTTGAAAAGGCGAAGCAACTTCAAGATGATATTGAGAAGTTATTATCTATTAATGGTGACTAGCCCGATATGAATTTCTGTCCCAAATGTCAATCTAGAATGAAACCGCGCCAAGTTAAGACAGAATCCAAAGTCATAATAGCTTTAGTATGTCCAAGGTGTGGGTATTCAGAAGGTATATCTGGTGAAAAAGGCGAAAAACTCGCCGATAACTCTATGCAAACCTCTCCTTCGATAAAGGTAGTTGGAGAAGAAGCTGACTTTATCAAAACTATGCCAACCACCACGATTGAATGTCCGAAGTGCCATAATATGGAGGCTCAATGGTGGTTCCTGCAAACAAGGAGTGGCGATGAACCTCCCACGCAATTCTATAGATGCACGAAATGTGGTCATACATGGAGACAGTATGCTTAAAGGAGTTATAAAGGAAAAATTTCGCCTATTTTAGATCCCTTCATGTAATCTTCTAGACCGGAATTTTTGGTCTTATAAACTACTCCTTTACACTACCAAGAAACTAGAGTTGTGCATGAATAGGAATCCCATCTTCCTTTATCTGCTATCATTTTTGCAAAAAGCATTTTAGGATATAAATAGTTCAAATCTAATTCATCTACATTCATGAATTGAAGGCTATTGGTTGGTCCGTCTTTCAAGATTCTACCAGTGTATACCAAATATAACTTCTTATCTCCTTTTTCAAACTTTTCAAGGATGTATCTAAGATTTGCAATAGCTACATGCCACCCGTTGTTCAGGAAAAAATCATTTAGTGCCATCTCTATACTGATATTATCGTCCACGACTGTAGATGGCAAAGTAATAAATTGGTCCATCGGTTGAACTACCAGATAGTTCTCTCTTGTACAGATACAAGACGCGATAAGTTTGACCATTAAAAGGTTCTCCCAATTAGTATAATATAAACGTCTCCGGAACGCATCTAGAAATTCTAGGTTATTCTGATACTGCCCAAGTAATCAAACTAACAAACGGTTGCAAAACATACCGATGTACCAGATTTAAATATACATTTATTGTCGCGAGAGATTGGTGGGGTCGTGGGCTAGCCTGGTCTACGCTACCAGCCTCGGGCGCTGGTGATCGGCGGTTCAAATCCGCCCGACCCCATAATTTGTGTGAAAGTTCATCCCGACACCTTAATGAATATCTTATTTAGTTAAATTTATTTAATATATATGGCAATAGTTAGACAAAGGAGACTGAAGTTAAAACGCAACAAGACGATGACTTGTTTGCTGAAGTCTTAAAAGAATTAGATACAGAACAAACTCATATAATTGTAAGAAAAGAATTTCGAAAGTTCCAGAAGCCTTCTACAATAATCCAAGGACTAAAAAATAATAAGGAGGAGTTAGAAAGAATAACGCATGAATTAAAGAGGAAGCTGGCTGCTGGTGGAACTGTGAAGGATGGTGTTATAATTATACAAGGAGACCATAGAGATAGAATAAAACAAATACTAATGAGTTTAGGTTATTCCTCAAACAATATAGAAGTTCAGTGACTTCTTTAAGAATGTTAAAATGTATTCTCATTTCGTAAAATCTTTTAGACTAGATTGTTAAGGGTAATGCCGATCAAAAAGAGTTGAGTATTCAAGCTTCTATTCGGCGTGTAAAGACTATATTTTCTGTGATTGCGTCCCCAAGTCGTCTTGAAGTATTGAAGATTCTAAATACAAAGGGACCTATGACTTATTCTGAGCTAAAGACACTCGCTGGATTTAAGGCCAAAAAAGAGTCTGGAAAATTCGCTTACCATCTGAGAAAACTTCTACGACAGAGCCTAATTGCACAGAATAGAGCTGAAAGAAAATACATGTTAACTGCTCTAGGACGGCTTGTTCTAAATTCTGCAAAGCAGATTGAAGAACAGGCCTTATTGGAAAGTGGAAGATTATTTGTTAGAAGTAGCAAACATAAAATGGAAGAATTTACTACTGATAGAATAATACATTCTTTAGTTACAGAAGCTGGAATGCCTGTTGAATTAGCCCAAAGAGTCGCAAGTGAAGCTGAATCCCGGATATATAAATTTCAAACGGCATATCTTACAGCTCCACTTATTCGAGAACTAGTAAATTCTATTCTTATTGAAGAAGGTCTAGAAGAATATAGGCACAGATTGAGTAGATTGGGGATGCCTGTATATGATGTAACTGAAGAATTTGATAAGATAGGAGAGGGAGAGTTTGGAATAGAAGCACTAGTGAACGAAACCGCTAACTCTGTATTATCAGAATATCTCCTATTAGTGCAATTGCCTCATGACATAGTAGATAGTCACCTTTCAGGCGACATTCATCTCTCAGATGTTGGTAATTGGAGTCTAAGACCCGATATTGTTTTTGCAACAGTTGATAATGAGACAAAAGTCATGAAGCAAATAGAAGGTAAGTTTCTTTTCGTTCCTAGATGGAACCTTTCGAATAAACCCTTGTTGAAGTTGGCAGCAATCAATTATATGCTTTCGAGAGAGGTCAGGAGAGAGTTGTACTATCATGGTTTCTCGAATATTGTTCCCACAAATGTTGATGAGAAGGATATAACAGAAATTTTTAATATTTTAACTTACACTTCGGTCCAAAACAATAACCTACCACGAATAACGCTAGAAGTAGATGCAAAGAGCAATAACCTCTTGAATATACTTAATGGTTACAAAGAGTATGTCAAGGCTACACCACTTCCCATGCTCGGTCTTGCCATAGTAGACGCAAGTAAGATTCAAGAAGAACTGCTTGATGTATTGACAGAAATAAGTAAAAACAATGGTGTAATTTCTCTAAATAAAGATTCCAAAATCATGAGGTCTTTCTATGGTTTTTCCGCCGAATTAACAGGTAGGGTTGGCCCGATGATATTGGGGTCTGTCTCAATAAATATGCCAAGGATTGCACTTGACGCACAAAGTGACGAAGTATACTTCAGAGCTAGGACGCGTTTGCAAATGCAAAACGCAGTTAATGCCTTAAAGATAAGGAAAAAATTGATTGAGAATAATATTAAAAAGGGGTTACTACCTTTTATCTCTACGTTTGATGATGTGGTTCTCAAAGATTATTCTTTGCTAAGGATCAACATGACTGGCCTCTCTGAAGCCATAACTTTGGTTAATTCAGCTGATACTGCTGAAAAAATAGTTACAGAAACAGTCGAATCTATTAATGAATACTTTAAGACAGTCGTAGAAGATGGACATAGTGACTTTGCCCTTACTCTGACTTCAGATGATAGCGCATCACGATTTGTACAACTTGACAGAGATAAGTTTGGAAGGTCTAAAGTAAAGAATATTGCGTTAGAGAGATACTCACAAGGCATTCTATTAAATCGTGACAATATTACTGATAAATCAAAAATTTCTTATGCAAAGAGATTAATTGAACTAATAAATGGCGGAGTAGACGTTAAACTTGTACTAGATGCTAAGGACGAAAGAAAAGACAACAAAGACATTTTCAAAGCTCTTTCTTCGTTCGATTATTTTTCCTTTGCATCATTTTTGAAGATTTGCAGCAGGTGCGGTCGAAAGCAACCAGGAAATGTTTCAAGGTGTCAATTTTGTAATGGCAGTTTAATATCTAATTATTCTTGATTGTAACTTTAGGCTGTTGGACAATAACTGAATCCGCAAGCAGGACAGGTAGCACAGCCTTCTTTGAATTCCAACTTACTATGACAAATAGGGCACACTGTTGATGAATCAGAATTTACCGAATTGTATTCTTGTTCCACGCTGACGAGAAGTTGTGGAGGATTTGGTTTGGTATTAGAAGTATACTGTTGTGAGGGAGGCGCTTGTAGAACTTGACTCTTGATCGATTTATCTCTGAACACTGTAACATCTTTACACCCAAGTTTATAAGCTTCAAAGTATACTGTCTTGATATCTTCTACCGTAGAATTGAATGGAAGATTTGTAGTCTTTGATATTGATGAATCTACCCACTTTTGGAAAGCTGCAATTGCTTTTACATGATCGATAGGAGCTATATCCATAGCTGTAACAAAAACTCTTCGGATTCTTTCAGGAATATAGGGTATATTCTTTATACTCCCGTTGCTTGCTATAACTTGGTGTATCAAATCGTCGTCAAGCAGCCCCTCCCTCTTCATGACCTTTTCGAAGACCGGGTCTATATAATAAAAGCTACCAATTGAAACATTCTTTTCATAGACTAATGAATACACTGGCTCAATTCCACTACTGCATCCAGCTATCATAGAAATGCTTCCAGTAGGTGCTATTATTGTTGTATAGCCGTTCCTTATTCCGTTCTGGACGATTTCTTTTGATAATGCATCCCAATCCAAATTTGATTTTGAGTGTTCATAAAATCCTCGGAATGGAAGTTGACCTTCGGCATAAGAGCTTTGTTTAAAATATGGCATCGGACCTCTGGTTCTTGCAAGCTCTACAGATGCTTTTTTAGAGTAATAATTTATAAATTCCATGAGTCTCTCCATGAATTCTCTCCCTTCGTCTGTATCATAAGGTATGCCAAGCTCAAAGAGAAGGTCAGCTAGACCCATTACTCCAAGTCCTATCTTCCTAGTTGCAAGAGTAGTATCTTCTATGGCCTTTAGTGGATATTTATTTACATCGATTACATTATCGAGAAATCTTGTTGCAACAAAGATGGCTTTCCTAAGTTCTTCCCAGTCAAAGAACACATTTCCTTCTTCATCTTCTTTCACAAACGCATGCACGTTTATGCTACCTAAGTTACATGATTCATTAGGGTATAGTAAAACCTCACCACATGGGTTTGTAGTCACTATTGGGCCCAAAAGCTTTAGGAAAGGATTAAACTCGTTAACTCTGTCAAAGAATATAACTCCTGGTTCTGCACTTTCCCATGCTTGGTAAGCTATCATGTCGAAGAGCTGCCTTGGATTTACGTATCTAACTACCTGACCGTTACGTGGATTTATCAATGGAAAAGGCTTATTTTCTTCATAATATTTCCAAAATTCAGGCTTTATCAATACAGAAATATTGAAGTTCCTGAGTGCTTTGTTTCCTTCTTTTGCTTTTATAAAATTCTCTATATCTGGATGGTCTATATTTAATATACCCATATTTGCTCCTCTTCTTATACCTCCTTGTTTTATTACTTCAGTCATGGTATCAAATAACCTCATAAAACTAACTGGTCCCGATGCTATGCCAGAGGTAGACCTAACATAGTCTCCTTCCGGCCTAAGTTTAGAGAAATTATACCCAACTCCTCCACCAGCCTTGAAAATTATTGCTGCATTAGCTAATGTTTGCATTATACTATCTATAGAATCTTCTATGTCCAAGACGAAGCAGGCTGATCCCATTCCCAACCAATTTCCAAAGTTAGCTAAAGCTGGGGTGTTAGGTAGAAATTTCCTGTTAACCATTATGTCATAATATTGATTTATCTCAGCCTCATAAATATCGAATTCCCCATTTTGGAACATCTGTAATAATTGAGACCACCCTACTTTCAGCTTTCTCTCCTTATTAAATCGTTCATATAACCTCTTCAATGCTTCAACATGAAATTCGTTTAATTCATACTTTCCAATCTTAAATGTTCCCTGAACTGAACCTACTTCCTCCTTTATTTCTTGATTTCCATCCTTTTCGAAGATTCTCTGGTCGTAAAAGAGGCTAGGAAGAGCCGTATGGATAGCTACTCTTGTAAACAACTGTTTTGGTGTTTCTTTGAGTGTTCCCTTTTCATCTTTCTTAAGGTATCTAGCTTTTAGGACACGAAGTGCATTTATATCGAATGATTTGTCGACTTCATCTATTTGTTCTTTTTCTAGTATTTTTTTCTTTTCTTCTCTAAGTTCAGCTCTTTTTTGTCTGTATAAAATGTATGCTTTGGCTACCTTGGCCTCTCCCTTTTCGATAAGTATACGCTCTACGACGTCCTGAATATCCTCCACGGTTGGAATAGTGCCACTCGGGAAGAGTTCCTCCAGCTTTCTTATAACTTCATACGATAATTTTTCAGCTAAACCTCTATCCCGACTACCTGTTGCCTTAATAGCCTTCCAAATGGCTTCTGTTATTTTAGATGGTTCAAAACGAACTATTCGCCCATCACGTTTCTTTATTTGTTGTATTTGCGTTTCTATCGCCAACAAATTAATCCCTCAGCTTATAAAAAAGCATATTTATTAAATTGTCAAGTATAACAAAATAATAATCATAAAGCCTATTTCTGCTTGTTGTCTCTGGAATGTGGTCTGCTCTCGTGGCATATTGAGAACAACATTTGACAACTATATTCTATGATCTTAGTCTCATGATAGCTAAAGCTATATCTCCATCCGCTTCCTCCAACGCTGCTTCTGCAGTCTCATGGTCTACTCCAGCTTGGCTCATCACTAACGCTATATCTTCTTCTTTCATACTCTTCGTCTTTACGGAGTGTTCCTCGACATTGTCTGATGTAATTTGAAATACTCTAGATCCTTTAGCAGTAATTTCAAAAACTTGAGGGTTTTTTATTCTAATTTCTTTCTCCTTGGACAGGATAGTTACTTCTATAACATCATTTATCTGATTCATATTTAGTCCCATTCGTTCCATTAGACGCCTAGCTTGCCTATTGTCAATCAAGTTCAACTAATTTTACCTGGTGTGCTTTAAAATGTTTTCTAGTCTCTCTGAAAAATAGAGCAAAATACTGATTCATATCTTTGTGTGTATTCTACAAGTAATCTACTTTCAGGACAAATTAGTATCTCCCTTTTCTGACTTTTACAGCTATTCCCCTTTTGAATGAGAGCATATATTCTTTAGGTACTACCGCTTTTCCTACCGCAATCAGCTCGCTTTTCGCGTTTAGTATGCCCACATCGAGTCCTACCTGAATGTTTTTACCAACAGACTTGATGTGTTTACAAAATAAATTTCCTCCTTTAGATACGAATTCTTCTGCATCTTCATTAATTTTTACACAACTATCAAAGAAACGCCTCGTCCACATCATGTTTTTTGCGCTTTCAATTGATAATGTTACTATTCCATTTTCTTTAATTGATGCAAATACGTTTTCTTTATGTTTTATTAACTTCAACCTTTTAGTAGATTTTGATTTCATGTAAATCAATTGTTCCCAAGGCAAGGCCGAAGCCACACCCCTTCCATACAGATATTCTAATGATGCTTCAAACATCTGTTTTTCATGATTCATTGAAAATCTACCTCAAAATATCTATACATCTTTATTAAATATATATTTATAGGGTGAAATGTTGCCTTCCAAATGTGAAGTGTGTGGTGTTAATATAGCATCAGAGTCTTTTATCGTAGAAATCGATGGTGCTATCTTGTCTGTTTGTTCTAAGTGCGCCAAATTAGGAAAACCTGCCAAGGTAACGCCAATGCATGAAATAAAGAAAAAGGAGACTTCAAAGCATGAATCAGTGACACATTCTTCGACTTTTGACTCTGAGGAAGAACTTGTAGTTAGAGAAGATTTCGCTACAGTTTTACGAAATGCAAGAGAGTCCATGCACCTAACTCAAGAACAAATTGGTATGAAAATAAATGAAAAGTCATCAGTCATAGCTAAACTTGAAAGCGGAAAAATGAAACCAAGTATAGCTTTGGCTAAAAAGTTGGAACATGTAATGAAAATTCGATTACTTGAAAGGCGAGAGCTATAAGAAATGGATCGTACGTCAAATGCAATTATAGTAACGCTTAAGGATAGATTGTACATAGAAGAAGCTAAGAATCTTGCGCTGTCTGCAGGATACTTTCCGTTAAGAATAATACCAGTAAAAAGGTTACATGTTGGTAAATACGCTATTGGCGAAGGCAGGGCCCAAATTCTTAAAGAGTATTGCAAAGCTGACAATACACAAATTATTATTATTGATGATAGAATTAATGCTCGAGAATTGTATGAATTATCTAAATATTGTGAATGTATGGTCATTGATAGAGAGAAACTAATTCTGGAGATATTTGCTCGAAGAGCTCAAACTGAAGAAGCAAAATTACAGGTGAAACTCGCTGAGCTTTCATATGAATTACCGCGAATAAAAGAGTATGTTAAGTTACAAAGAATTGGTGAACAGCCAGGTTTTTTTGGTTATGGGGCATATGAAATAGAAAAATATTATCGAAGTATTAAATTCAGAATGTATAATATACAGGAAAAAATATCAAGAATTAGAATGAGGCGCGAGTTACATCGATTACATCGTAGAAAACTTGGCTTACCTGTTGCTTTGCTTACCGGTTATACTTCGGCCGGCAAAACAACTTTATTTAACAGACTCACTGGTTCACAACTTCCAACTTCTTCTAGCTTATTCACTACCTTAACCACAACTACAAGAAGGATTACAGTGAATTCCTTGAATTTACTGATAACTGATACTGTTGGATTTATAAGCCGACTCCCCCACTATATGGTAGAAGCTTTTAAGAGTACTCTTGAAGAAATTTCCTTTGCAGACTTGGTTTTGTTAATTTTAGATGTTAGTGATTCTACAATTGATTTTAAGAGAAAATTCGATACGTGTAAAGATACATTGACAGAGCTAGGCGTCCAAGATCAAAAAATTGTGGTTATAATGAACAAGATAGACCTTGTATCGAGTGACGAACTACAGGAAAAGAAAAAATTAATAGATAATGATATTAATGATATTTTATGTATTTCAGCTTCAAAAGGTACCGGTATTTTACAACTAAAAGAATTTATTCAAAAAATTGCTGGAAGAAGAGAATCAGTAGTTGTTTAGTGATTCAGGTGTCTTGGTCACTCTTTTAGCGTGATTTTCCTCTATTATCTTGAACTTGGCATCTGGAAATTCCATTTCTAATTCTTTTCCTGAAAATATTCTATCTAGAAACAGAGCGAGTGCAGCTATTTCTGAATGTGGTTGATGACCGATGGCTATGTTCAAATCTGCAATCTTATAAAAATCTAATGGTACTTTGCTGCTACCTATAACTACCATTAGGTCTTTCTCTAGGTATAACTTTTTTATTTTTTCTTCGAGTTTTAGTATATTTATACCATACATTGTCAAATGTACAACTATACCATCTTTCTTTTTCCAACCTTTGATGAATTCTTTTGGTTCGTCTATATATTTCAAGAAGAAGTTTCCTCCCCAATTTTGGCGGACTTTATCTAAAGTATAATGCAGCTGAATGTCTTCTTCCCCACAGTAATACATGCCGCTGCATCCAAAGGCTCTCCCAACTAGCATGCAATGTGTAGTGACCCGTTTATCTCTACTTTTTCTATGGAATAATCGTAGGATTACTATGTTCATTCTAACCACTGAAGCCCGAACGTATATAGTAGTAGTGTTTTATTTGATTTCCTAATCGATTCATATATCTTCTTTTGACGATATCATATCTAATTTAATAAGATATGCTTTTAAGTTAGAAATACCAGTTGATAAGTTCGGTACATGAAGAAATTACTTTATGAAGACTCATTTGTAAAGGTTGCAGGTCTTCTTGGTGGAGACGAGTACATCAGAGTAGCCAGAGCACTTCTTAATAATGAAAATGCAACAGACGAAGAGATAGCTAGCGCCACTGGATTGAAAATAAATATCGTGAGAAGAGCCCTTTATGATTTGTTCGGAAAATCGCTCATCTCTGGTATAAGAGTCAAAGATCCAAAGAGAGGATGGTACGTTTATCAATGGAAAGCTCAAGCAGATCAAGTTGAAGCTTTCTTAAATAATAGAAAGAGGAAAATCCTTGAAAGACTTAAGCAAAGACTTGAATATGAAAGGTCACACGATTTTTATTTCTGTGGAACGCAAAGTTGCAAAAAAAGAACTTTCGAAGAAGCTATGGATTTGGATTTCAGGTGTCCTGAATGTGGTGGACAGTTAGGACCATACAATAACTCAGAAGAGATTGAAGCTATTGAATGGAAAATTAATCAACTTCAAAAAGAATTATGAAGTAGCTCTCTTTAATACAACAATTATATCTTTTGTGCTCGCTTTGTAACTGATTATCTTTAATTCTTTCTTAAGAAAATATTTGAGTTGTTCGGTTGTTCTTGAATGTTTTAACAGGCTAATACCGATATAGCTTTTATACTTCATTATTCGGAGTATTTCTTTAACAACCTTCTTTTTTCTTGGTGCGTGATGAAAGCTCGTAATTAGGGTTAAACAATCAAATGAATATTCTCTGAACGGCATGGTTGTCATGTCACCTAAAATCACTTCCTTACCTTTGTCACGGGCTAACTTGAGCATCTCGATGGATATGTCGATTCCAATGCATAAATCAACTGGGTATTCATCAAGAATCGATATACCAGTCCCGCAACCAACATCCAACAATCTCTGTCCTAACTGGAAATTATTTGCAATAATTAGTTGTCTTTTTTCTGTCTGTTCCTTGAGATATAATTGGTCATACACTTTCGCAGAAGCATTATATCTCTTCATTATAATTTTGCGATTAGTAAAGTATTTTGACATGATGACATGTCTCTTATGCAATAGAGCTTTTACTTTTTGATATTGAATTGTTTAGGAGGAAAATGTTAGCCATTATCTTTTATGCAACTCTGTTTACTCATATGGGTGATCCAAGCAGCGTCATCCTCGAATAAAGCCCCACATCTATCGCAAATAAATTTCCATTTATCATAACCAAATTTCATCACTTCGTTCTCGTTCTCTTTAATCTTTACGATATGAGAATGCAAAGAATGTTTAAACGCTAGATGTTTAGCAAATATTAAGTCGTTTCTTTCATCTATTGTTTTCCTTTCTGTCTCACAAAATATCAAATATCTTTTCATATCTGACTTTGACAGAGATTCTTTATTTAAGGAGTGTGTTGATTTGACCAATTTAATCTTTCTCTAGTGAAATTTGTTGAATTCCATTCCAACAAGTAACTTACATAGATTATATTGCAATCTAGGCTCTTTATCTAATTTTAATTTAGTTTTACAATACAATTTATATTATAATATTTTATGAATAAAAAATAAAAAGATAATTTTATTGATTGACAGACTGTCTGTATTTTTGGGATATAACTTCTAATATTTTCGCTCTTAATTGTTCCCCAGAAATATTTTGTTCTTTGATTGCCTTCAAGTTGTTCGCTGATGACTCGTCAGCCAAGCAGTCTCTAAACCATTTTTCAAAATCGCCTTTATCAAAGTGAGATTGTATTACCTCAACTGGTACCTTCTCAATGTCTTCAATGAATTCGATAGGCGTCTTCGCATAAATGTCAGTGTTTTCGAATCTAAACCACTTTTCCTCTTCATTGTTGTGGCTTTCTCCTTGCTCCGTCGTACCATTTAGATTGTCAGTCGGTGTTAACTCACTAGTGTTAGGTACTGAAACTTGGGTAATAAGTTCTTTTGGCTCTAATGCCTGTGGTTGGGGTGTTGTTACTACAGACTCAACCGATTGTACATTTTCCACTGGTTCTGAAGATTGGTTTTCATTAGATGTTACGTTTTCACTCCTAACTTCTTCTGCAACTTCATCAAATGGCGAAGATGTTGCCTCTTCAGCTAGTGCAACAATTTTTGCGGCCAACTCTTCATAGTCTGACCTCGGTACATAATTTGCTAACTTTGTCTCTAATTGACGAACTCTTTGTTCGCTCGCATAAAGGTCTTCACGTGGAACCATTCCAGTAAGTTTCTCTTCCAACTCCGATAATTTAGTTTGAAGTGCTTCATACTCGGCTTTTGGTACCATTGCATTAACCTTCTCCAGAGTATCTTCATATCGTCTCTGTAAAGAAATATATTCTTCCTTTGGTATCATTTGTGAAATTCTTTCTTCATACTCCCTCTGTTTAGATAGGGCCTGTTGGTGAACATTCATAGGAACAGTACCATCATTTATTCTTTTAGCTAACGCTTCAATTGTTTTATTTAATTGAGATAATGTTTTAGTTTGGTTGTTTATATTGTCATTCAGTCCTCTTAGCTTCTCATCAAAATCGGAGATTCGTGCTAGTTCCTCTTTAGTCTTTTCTAATTCAGAATTAAGACGTTCAATGTTAGCGTGTAGATTTGCAACGATTTCTTCGTGTTCTTTCTTTGAGATAGACTGTTTAAGTTGTGCTTCTACTGTCTTTAATCTTAATAGAAGTTTTTTAGTGTCGCCAGATATTGTTTCTTTGTTTTCTGTCTTGCTCATATTATACCCTTCCTTACTTTTGAATTAATTTATTGTACTAAATCAAATGGTTATGTAAACTTACTTTGACATGTAAATTAATCATTATGAAGTAATAAATGGTTGCTAGGTCATAATCTTTAATTTGTTTCTCAAGTGTTCAGAAAGGTTTTTACGCGTCCTTTAGCGTTTTTGGTTCTTGTTGACAGTACGTCGATGGTGCGATAAATGCATGGTTAGAACGGAACATATTATTATCAACGACAATAGTGATTATAATCCTCGCGGTGGCTCGTTATATAAATGTCTAAAATGTGGTAGAATAAAATGGATGAGACATTTGCGACCAAGTTCTGAAATTGGTTATTAATTGTGTTGTAATTCGTCAATTGTTGAATTTGTTTGCATCACAAGGTAGATTTTTAAACCTCATTTAGACGCTTTTAGCCCAGATGACAAAAGTAGGAATAGATGCTATCTATGTATATACCCCGGAGTTGTATGTTGATACAGCAGAACTTGCTCTAGCAAGAGGAGAAGATCCAAAACATTTTACGGAAGGCATAGGTATCAGTAAGTTTTCTGTTGCTCCACCAAATGAAGACCAAGCAAGTATGGCTGCAACAGCAGCTTATAGATTAATGGAAATTTACGGTGTTTCACCTGCAGACATTTTTAGAATAGATACGCCGACTGAAAGTGGATTAGATGCTTCAAGAGCACTTGTGTCTGATGTCGTTGGAATGCTAGAGCAAGTATATGGTAAAGGAAGTTTTTCTCATTTGATGGGTTATGAACAGAAATTTGCGTGTGTTAGTGGAATGGAAAGACTTTTAGACAGTTCTGCTTGGTTTGCTGCAGGTTGGAATACTAGAAAATATGCTTTAGTTTTAGTCACAGATATTGCTAAATATGAATTGAGAAGCAAAGAAGAACCTACTCAGGGAGCGGCGGCAGCAGCTTTATTGATAGGGTCTGATCCAAGATTAATTGAGATTATACCAAAGGCCGTAGGCTCAGGACTAAGAAATGAAAGAGGGGATTTCAAAAAGCCTGGCGGTCGAACTATAGCTTTAGTAGATACAGTAGGTAAAGGTAGATCTTATGCCGCTTACTTATCAGAAATGAAACAAGCATGGTTGAATTTTGTTAATGCCATTAAAACTCACAAGATTTTTAATTTAGTTGATGGAAAACCTATCGTTGATCTAATAGACCGAGCCGGATTTCATAATCCACATAAGAAAATGGTATTATCCGCCTATGCCTCATTACTAATACATGAATGGCGAAGCCTTCCAAGATGGTCAACTATTATAAGCAAAATTGGTCCTGAACCCAATAGAGAAGGGTTAGATGATTTGTCTTATTACATGAGTAAAGAATACAATGAATTTAGAAGGAAATTCATGAATCTCTCGGAGTTTTTGGATAACTTTAATGAAAAAATAGGGAGTTCTTTAAAGGCTCCTGATTTAATAGGAAATTCCTATTCTGCTTCGGTCTTTGTTGGTCTCGATAGCATTTTTGAAAATGACCCTGATGATCTGTCTGGAAAGATCTTGGCGCTTTGTGGATATGGAAGTGGGAGTCATGCACTGATACAAGCTACAAAAGTTTCTGAGGAAAATAGATCTGTTAGAAAGAGACTTGACCTAATGTCAAGACTAGAACAAAGAAAGAAAATTTCCATCGAGGAATACGAGATAATTCATGCAGGACAAGTCAAATTAGATAATTGGCCTGTCCATTCTAAACCAAGATTTGTACTTACTAAGATCGGACAACAAGGAACACCTGCTGAAGGAGACAGAGAGTATTCGTTTCAGGCATGAAAACTTCTCTAATGTACAAACTAGTCTTTTTCCAATATCTCCCATTCTACTTTTTTGGATTGAATAATATTTCTTATCATTAGTTCTCTATTATTCAATTGCATACTCTTTGAACGAGTCTCCACGAAAACTATACGTTTTAAGTCTCCTTTATCAAGACCATCAAATATGATTAAGTCGATGGGATTACCAAGAAATCGTGCATCTTTAGGATCGTATCTTTCTAAAAATTCAGGTAAAAATGGAATAAGTTGCTTGTTTACTTGATCTAGTACATTTAAATGGAAATTATCGTTTATTTTTACATCTAACACTTGTTTCTTTAGTCGCTGCTGGGTTATAATGATTAACAGGGTTACAACTGTCCCTAAAGTCGCCCCGAGTAACATCATTCCCAGAGCGGTTTCAATATCTATGCTCTCTGATATTGCTAAAAGTATCATTATCAAATATATTACAGTGTGTCTTATAATAATATTGTAAGTTTATACTCGAGATGTTAAACTAGAATTATTATTATAATAGTATTTTTTAATCTTAAGGAATGAAAACTAGCGTATTATGGGCAACTCCTGATCCAGAAAAAACTATTGCGTTAGCCATGCGACGATGTTACAGCACGAAGACATTAAGTGAACTTGTTTCTGAGTTAGAATCAAAAGGTCCAGACTACTGGAAGCATTTGATTGGGTTAGCTATAAGGGATAAGTCTTTTGATGTAATTGAACATTTCTGCATACTTGTCCTATTAGAAGATTTAGATGAAAAAGAAATTTTTAGTATTATTTTGAAAAATCCGTTTATTAGATTTACATACTTAAAACCAAAGGTATACTTGGCTTCACTTAATGCGAGAACGCTTATTGAAATGATTCATCAAGACGAATGTAAGGAGTTAGCGCTTTCCATTATCAAATCTTTAAAGGATGCTGGCATTGGGAACCTGTTTATTTCTGTAGTTTTTGGAGGTATGTTAATTGAAGGTTAATTTGGTTTGGCATACAAATGTAAGTGCAGTGAAGGATTATCTAAATAAGAAAGGGTTGAAAGTTGATTATTCTGAACTGGAAGATCATACATTCTACATGTTCGAGATTGAAGATGTAAGCAGAGTTACTACTCATCAACTAATCAGGCATAGAATGGCATCTTATGATCAAGAATCACAGCGTTTTTCTGCAGCTTCGAGGGAATCTTTCATAATACCTTCTTCGATTCTGTCGAAGGAAGAAGCTCACAAAGTATATAATGATGCTTTGCGGTTTTGTGTTGATACCTTTGAAAAATTGATATCTTTAGGAGTTCCTAAGGAAGATGCGAGATATATAATGCCACATGCAATTAAAACAAAACTAGTAATGACTGTTAACGCAAAAAATCTTAAACATATTGCCGATCTACGTACTGCACCACAGGCTCAATGGGAAATACGAGAGTTAATTTCAACGATGCGGGATTTGGCTATTCGTGCCACGCCTGAGATCTGGCCAAGCACCAAATAAGTTGTATATTCAGTACAAATTTATCCTAAAGAGGAATATATGGAGTACCTTGGTATTGTCTTATGTTCCTTGTCTTTAATTTCTCTACCAGTTTTTCTGCCAAAGAAGGGTGCAAATATTGAGATATTGCTTTGGCGTTTCCGCCATCGTCGCATAACGCTATTATTACTGATTTGGGCTTCAGCTCCACTATAGCATAGAAGTTTTCTTCACCTACTGGCTCGAACTCATTCTTCTCGTGTCTCAAAAATACTGCTCCTTTTGCATATCCGGTTACTTGTGCTAATATTTCCGCTGCTATTTCTGTCCTTTGTAGACCTATTTTTGAAGCTTCGTAATATTGCATTACAGTATATAATTAGAGAGGTATTAAATAAAGATAAACTTGATTCCATACAAATCATTAACGTAATAAATCGCTTTACTCGATATATGGTCTTTTATAGTAATGCTCTTAAAATTTCATTGTTTTCCATATTTTTACAGGTATTATTTACCACTGTAATTAAGGTGCTTTAGATTCCATATCATTCTTCCATTACAATTTAGAGCTGTTTTGAAAGGCCGCCAAAGGGAATCGAACCCTTGCCCAGGGCTCCACAGGCCCCGATACTACCACTATACGATGGCGGCCATGTTCAGTGCTTCCATCCACCCAGAAGATGAGGAATATAAACAAGCTGTGTATGTATCTTAAAGACCAGTTCAGCTATAACAACTGAACAAATTTTTATGAATAGTCCAGTGCTTTAAAACTACTAATGATATTTGATAATTATTTCATTCATTGAATCGTTAAAACGACCTTGGTAAATCAAGTATGTTGTGTGCAATGTATCCCAAGACCAAATTTTGTGAAATGGGAGCTATTCGGTACAATCTATTTTCTAACAATTTACGAATAATACCAGCCTCTTCAGTCATACCATAAGCTCCATATACGTCCATGGCTATGTTTCCAGCTTCTGTCGAACATTCTGATGATATAAATTTGGCAACGTTGGCGTACTTGCCCACTATAGCGCTGTCCAAGTCACCTATTTCATCATAAATATTCGCGGCTTTCCACACAAAATTACTGGCTGTCAATAGTTTTGCATAGAGAGAAGCTATTGGGAATTGAATTCCTTGGTTGCTCCCAATTGGTTTGTTGAAAATAACACGATTTTTTGCGTAATTTATACTCTTCTCAAGGAACCATCTTGCATCACCGATACACTCGGCAGCAACTAGTATTCGCTCAGGGTTCAATACTTGAAGTAAATATTTGAAACCATCGTTTTCTTTTCCGATAATATTATCTTCTGGTATACTCAAATCATCAAAGAATAGTTCGAAAGTTTGGCTATTAATTGCGGTATTAATCCTGTTAACTATCAATTTGCCTTCCTTCATTGCTTCCTTTACATTTACTATAAACAAAGTTAGCCCATCTGTTTTATGTTCAACTTCCTCTACTGTCTTTGTTCTAGCTACTAATAACATTATATCTGTTTGTAAGACGCGTGATATGAATATTTTATGGCCTCTAATTACATATTTATTAGATTGTCTTCTAGCCGTTGTCTTTATTTTTAGAATATCTGATCCAACTTCCGGCTCTGTTAAAGCTAAGGTTTGAAACCTTATTTGGCCGGAGGCAATTGAAGGTAAGTATTTGTCTTTGAGTTCCTCGCTGGCAAATTTCGACAGTAAAAATAGAAGATAATATTGACCGTGCAATGGTTGTGAATTACCTCCATGCGCATTAATTTCTTCTAACACTAAGACTGCTTCCCTCAACCCTAAAGATGACCCTCCATATTCGCTTGGTACAGGTAAGGCGGCTAGACCCAATCTTTCTAGTTCGTGTATGAAATCTTCCGGGAATTCTCTTATTTGATTGAGTCGTCTCCAATAGCTCTCATCATACTTCTCGCAAACTTTTTTGACTGATTCGATGATCAATTTTTGTTCATCTGTCAAATTCCACATATCAGATAAGTCGAGGCTCATAATCAAGTCGCTCTGAAGTAATGTTACTATTTAAGCACTAATCTTCTAGGGTAACCTTTTGATATCGTCATTTAGTTTAAGAACCTCTTTAACAATATCTAAAATTAATGGCAAGAAGAAGTTTACTCTTTGTACCAGGAAATAATGAAAAAATGGTACAGAAAGCTCTTTCCAAAGAAATTCAGGCTGATTGTATCATATTCGACCTTGAAGACTCTGTTCCATCAAATGAAAAAGAGCATGCAAGATCTGTAGTCTCAAGTGTTCTAACTGATCATAAAAAGTTAAAAAAACAGATATATGTTAGAATTAACCAATTAGATAGTGTATTTTTCGAAAATGATATAAAATTCGTTAAAAATCAGGATAAAGTTAACGGTGTTGTCTTACCCAAGGCAGAAGAAAAGATTGACTTGATTTACAAGAAAACTGGTAAAGAGGTTATTCCAATAATAGAAACAGCTCGCGGCCTGATCAAGATACAAGAAATAGCAAGAAGCAAGGGCGTTATTGCACTTACATTTGGCTCAGCTGATCTGGCATTATCTTTGGGAGGCTCGATTGAATATTACGATAAAAATGCAATGATACGTACATTAATTATAATAGTAGCTAGAGCTTATGGGTTAGATCCTATCGATAAGGTGTGTTTTAATGTCTCAAATCTGGAAGTTTTGAGAACAGAAGCCATCGAAGCCAAGTCAATGGGATTTTCGGGAAAATTGGCTGTTCACCCTTCACAAATAAATATCATAAATGAATTATTTTCACCTACTAATGATGAAATCGATTGGGCTAAAAGGGTTTTAGATATTTACGAACAAACAACCACTCAAAAGAAAGGTGCTGTTAAACTAGATGGAAAATTAATTGATATTGTTCACTATAAATTGGCAAAAAGGATACTCGAGTCTGCAGGAATCGAGTAATTGGTGTTTAGGTTTGTGGTAGCGCGGGGTCGATTTGAACGACCGCTCTGCGGGTTATGAGCCCGCCGGGATAGGCCTGGCTTCCCCACCGCGCTATCTTCTTGCTTCATTTCATCCCGCTTAATCTGGTATTAAATATTTATTTGTGTTTTTATGTTCCTTTAATTTAATCAACTAAATCCTGTACAATTTCGACGAACCGCATATACTTAGATTAAATCAGTGTGTTATCGAGTCCTTCTTTATCCAATACTATATAGCGAAACTTGGAGACGTATACCACTATATAGATCGACCTTTTGGATTCTTCTCTAAGGTATAGAAAAAGTTTATACGTGACTTAAACGACAATCTATCTATACTCGATGACATATAAACACTCTATTATCAATACAGATACATTATAAATCAACTCAATCCATATAATATATGAAATAAGTTGTCTCGTCCTTATGAGTCATACAGGATACATCGATAAATAGTCCAAACCTTTTAACTCATTGAGTTGTTGCATATTTCGTCAACCAGTACTATAGGCTTACTTAAATGTCGTCTTGCGCGGGAAGGCACAGCGTATAATCCTTCAACTAACTTCCTAGGGAGTACTATCTTTTGCTTTTCTGCATGCTTTATCCTAAATCGACATTTTCTACATTCATATCCTTTTCCTCTTCCTTCGCTTTTCATTCTACTATTACAATTCGGACATAGTGGATTTAGTATTTTCACAACTTGAGTTAACTTATAAACATAAATTTTCTCTAAATTTAGCGTTACAGGAAATCCTGCCTTCTTTTTTATAGATCCGAAGACTTCTATTTCGTCGCCAACCGACAATGCTAATATTACCTTTCTAAAGTCTTTCGTTGGCTCAAACGCAGCGCAACTTATAATTCCCGTTTGATCTTTCAATTGAAAGAATACATGACCTCCATTCTTGATCATAGGAGGAGAATATACAAAGCCTCTTATTCTCGCCGAACTGTTCACCTTTACTTCTGAAATACTTGACTTTTGGATGTGCGCATCCGTTCCTTGGTTGCTAATAAAAATTCTATATGTTTCAATTGTTTCATTAGGATTTACCATTGCCATTGCATCTAAGAGAATTTTAGGATTGGTCCCTCTAATTCCAAATAGGATGGGGCATGGTGTATGTGGTGCTATTCGTATCTCCTTTGATTCGTAATCTATGTTGTCAAAAGTGTATGGAAAAGTTAATTTATCCATCTCTATTACTGATTGTAAATCTATATTTCGTTTAGTTCCTCTGTTTTTTGGTAATCTATATGTTATTAATTCAAACGTATTATATCTTTCTAGATTGCTACCGATAGCTGCCAATGCTCCGATAATTCCTCTTCCATACTTGAATCTATACAATTCTGCTCCAATATCTTGGGATAATTGTATCGCTTCCTTAATGGTTAATATCTCATATATTGCTCTTCGAGAGAAATCAGTAAGACGCCGTGGTATTTGTCCACGAAGAAAAGCTATTCCTGGATCTGTTCCTTTTTCTTTTAAATCTGCATATTGTTTAACTTTTTCTAGTACTAACTTCTTAATCGTATGAACTTTCTCCTCGTCTATTTGTAAAGAGAATGATAGTGCTGCATTACCTCTTGTTTTATAAGGACAATTTGGATTTAATCTAACAAGTTTTGGAAAGTCTATAGGTTTTATATTCAGTTTTTCTAGTTCATCAAGAATCACTGCAGTTAGATAAGTTGTACACATTCCTTTCTTGGAATCCGTGTCGTCGATCCCAACATGTAATATGGTCAAGACTCTAACATATCGGAATAGTCAGGAAAAAAGGTTAACTATGATTATTCTTCGACGACTATCATTGTTAGAGTTGATCTTACTTTCTCTAATCTTCTTATATGCCATGTGATCGTTTCTTTAACTTTTTCCATATCGTCTGATTCAACCTTGGCTATCAGATCGTATACGCCATAGACCACGTAGACTTCCTTTACATTTGGTATTTTCTTTAGTTCGCTAACTAACTCGTCTTCGGCACCCAGATCCGCGTTTATGAGTACAAACGCTTTAGCCAAATGCTTCTCACAAAGTATTCATTAGAGAGGGTTTTAAATCTTTAGGAGTAAGATGACAAATAGCTTCTCCAGACCTAGATTATTCGTGATGCACTTTAACGAAGATGATCCATATAAATGTACGGCTAAAAAGCTTAGGCATTTCGGCTTGGTTTCATTTAAAGCTAGAAGAAATTATGGGTTACTTCTTGACCCTCTAGCTACACGTCTAATTTCAAAAGCTGACACTTCTCTTGCATTAAAGGAAGGGCTTGTAGCTCTTGATGTAAGCTGGAAAAATGTTAATGATAGGTTTAATAATATTAAATGGTCCCAGGAAAAAAGGAGATCTCTTCCCTTTTTGCTTTCTGCCAATCCTGTGAACTATGGCAGACCAATTATTCTATCTACAGCTGAAGCTTTGGCATCTTCTTTATACATACTCGGGTTCAAATCTAGAGCTTATGAACTGTTAAATAAATTCAAGTGGCATGAAGGGTTCTTCATGCTCAATGAAAATTACTTGAACAAATATGCAGCGTCTAATTGTGATGAAGACATAAGGCTAATTCAAACAGAAATCGTGCATTCTATAACAAAATCTACGTCAATTACTTAAAGGCGATAGAAGAAACTAATCGTGCAACATAATTAAAATGCGCAAACTATAAATAATCTAAATTAATTATTTATTTGTTAGGGTATTTCTACGTAAATGCTTAAATCTTATATTTTTTCAATATGATATGGTGCGAGCCGGTGGGTGGGTCACGGAGATGCTCTCCGAGGAAGCTCCTCACTCTGTGTAGGACGCATGATGTCGTGAGACATAACGGGAGACCGTTGGCAATGACACAGAAACGATACCCTTTCAGGCTAAAGCGATGATAGCTTGGGCTGGAGGTCGCCTGTAAAGGGATGAAACGGTCAACCCATGCGGAGCAAGGTCAAACATGGCCTATGACCTTCCTACAGGAGGCCTAGGTAGACCACTTAGTCCGATCCCACCTAGAACAAAAAGAGGGCTACTGTCGGCACGCACCTTACTAAATAATATTAAACAATATCCATGACATTACAAATAATCGACCCGTATATTGAAAGACACGATAAAAACATCATCATAGCACTTATATGCTGGGGCCAAACGTTCGGTATGTGTTGTCCTTAGATGAGTTTGTGTCGTTAATTAAGAAGCAGAACAAAAAAATTATAGTTTCCTTGGACCAAATAAACCTTACAAAATTAAGCAACCCAAATATTATTTTTCTATTTGAATTACAGGAGTCGTATGCTGCTGGGGGCAGGTCAGCTGGGTTCGGCCAAAGATCACCCGATTATGTTTATTGTTTTGTTTATAAAAACGGTTTGTTCACTAGAATATTCAAAAGTAACAACCGTGATATAATTGACAAATTTGAGTTACCGGGCTTTATCTCTAGATTACCTATTGTTCTTCCGGATGGTTCTAAAGAAATGGTTTATGGTGTAGTAGATGTAGAAACAATTAATTTATTTAGTGAAATAATTAACCGATATATTTAAAATGTTATATTCATAATTAAATTATTGAATGTGGTGAATATCGGAAATTTTCGGGCCCCTCCTTGGATTATGGTTTATCCATATGATCTAAATTCTTGCTAAGAGTTGGACAAATATGCACTTAAATTATTACATTAACTATTCCCGTTATTCATCATTTTATTAAAATCCGAAATTATCGCTTCGCTTGTGATGAGGATGCTTTTATCATTCTTCTAAAACTAGAGGTTACGAGTTATACAGAGAAATATCAAATCTGGTTCGAAGCTAATTGTAAAGTAATGTCTTAATGAATAACGATTTGAGGCTAGACTTGGCAAAACTTATTCATTTCAAAATATCATTAAAGTATATACAAATTATTGGTTTCTCGATGGTTCTTATAATCATATATAAATTTCTGTCTATATTGTTATAGTCTTTATCATAATTACCAAAATTGTTTTTATGCCGAATTCGTCTTTTATATTGATTAATCCTAAATTTTAGTGTCAATTACATGTAATTATGTTTACTAGAGTGCCGGGGAGGGGTTTTGAACCCCTGGCTTCTGGTAGATTCTTTCCATCTCCAGATTATGAGTAACGCCCTTTTAGGGAGACTGGCGCTCTGACCAGGCTGAGCTACCCCGGCACGGCAAGAACCGACTAAAATGATAGTTATTTTAAGTTTTAATAAGAGAGTTTTGTAATCGACGGAGTTGACCCCTAATGACTTTTATTCGTTCGCAAGTATTGTAATTTTTGTTTTTCTAGCTACCGGACTGATTTCCGCTTTTATATACGAGTACTATTCAAGAAAGAAGTAAGAACTAATTGCAACAAAATACAAAAATGAATCATTCGATTTCTCAAGATGAAAGTCGCTTTTCTCAGCTTGTTTTCTCTTTATACTCACCTAATATTTAACCTACTTTAGACAAGTAACATTACTTAAAATAATCATGAATTAGATTATAATATGTACGATGTCCATTATTTTCGTTGTATTATTATGGACGATCTTGCATTAGAAAAAGGGTAAAACACTTAAAATTATCATATTATATGAAAGCGTACCTTGATGAAGCTCTAGTTTGAAGAATGTTCTGTATTTCCAGACAGGATATAATATTAAAGGTCTGTTTATTTATTAATCGAACATGGTTTGTCAATTATCATATTTGTCTACAATTAATTTATGAAGTCATACACTGATATTTAAGAATTAGATAATATATGAATTAATTAGATTTAATGTTAAATATTTTAGAAAAAAGATATGTGTTTTTGTTAAGAAATAATCCTTATCGGTTTTGACTTTGGAAATTTGATCTCCTTTCTTAAACTTTGCTATTTTTATTTTGAGTTTTTCTTATAAAAATAATTTAACTAGTTATCTTTTTTACCTGAGTATACTCTCTACATTGTAATGAAAAACTACCATCAAATTGTTTGGTTGGTAGCGCACCGTAAACTAACAACCGTGTACCTGGTAGTATTGAAACCAATTGCTTTCCTTGATTTTCCCATCCATATAATTGAGTTTCTCCAGTTTCGTCTCCTACTAATAGTTCTGTCTTCAGTATGCTTCTACCATTTTTGAGTTTAACCGTCTTGGTGGTAGATTTAGAAAGGGCAACCAATTCGATTATTATAGGGGTTGATCTTTCTCGAAGACCTTTTATGTTAACGATAAATTTACTTAATGCTGATTCGTCGCTACCTATCAGTTTAACGTTATCTTGAATATTACTTAATAATATTTGGTCATTCTTAATATAGTAATTTTTTATTTCTATTATATCTCCAACGTTAAGACTTTCTACCAAATCCCTATCTTCGTCAGAAACAGTAAGTCTTATTATATTGTTTCCATTGTTGAGTAACAGAGTTCTGCTCGAAGTGAACACATTGGGGGCTCCGAGTGACAAAATGATAAATTGATTATCGACTTGGCTTCTTCTTTTATCTTTATCCTCTATAATGATGATTTTTGTATCTGAATCACCATGAATCTCGTATTTTCCTCCTATTCCTGTTCTACATTTAACATTAATCAAAACGATTTCGTTATTTTGAACCAACAGATCTAACTGTTCTGCGGTTGGAGTCCAGATGATAACCCTAAGATTGACAGATGAACTTCGATCAGATAATAAAAATGAAACGGCATTCTTGGTTGAATTATCTTTACTGCTAAACTTTATCATTTTGGGTTTGGAGCTTAATACTCCTGCTACAACCATATCACTTTCTTGATTATTTATTTCGTTAACTTCTTTTATTATTACGTTATATGTCTTTGCCGGATCGTTTTGTCGTCTGAATCTAGTTGTTTTTGTGGTATGAATTTCTATCTTCTCGTCTCTACCGAGTCTTGTATTAACATTCTCTAAAATAATTGGTTCGCCAATTTTTTGATCTAACTTATTTATTACTTCCGTATTCCACACTAGAACCCGATTAATTATTCTGTCATCAAATACAAGCATCTTAGAATATTCAGATATTGTTCCGTCTTTCCTCATAAATGTTTTTGGATGTGAAATCATTAAAAAATGACAATAGATATTTACCGAATTTAATCCAGGAATTAATTCATTTAATTTATAAGTTTTTGTTTTAATTTGTGATAATGTTAAACCCAAATCGGAAGCCACCAGATATGCTGCACCGGCGTCACTTAAATAGCCTGAACCTATTGAAGATTTTTTCTTTTGTATTAATGAATTAATTTCTTCTTTTGTTAGTGTTGACTTGGATGAAATTTCGTCTATGATTCGATCAAGATATATATTATCCATTATCTTCTTTTATATCGAGTAATTATATGAATTTAATGATTAAAATGTTTACACTAACAACACTGCGAGCGATCCGATAATTACTGAAAATATAATAGCCAAAGAACCTACTTTAAGTGTATTTATTGATTTTTGTATAATATCGTTAAAGTCGGAATAGATTGATGGTTTAATGACTTTAACGTAGTTGTTCCATACTTTTATTGATGCTCTAACTGGTTCCAGTGATTTGCGTAGATTAAGACATATGTTTGTAATGGTATCAGCTAGGTGTTCTTGTGGTGTTTTTTCTCCTAGAAGGAAGTATCCTCTAAGATTTCTTACTTTTGTAGCATTAAAATGGGTGTCGGAAGTTGTTAAATCTATTAAATTTATGTTGCAGGTCTGGAGATTCCTCAGAATTATCTTTCTTACGGAAGATAGTGCGTTATTAGCATCGGCGTTAACAAGTGCATATAAATGATTATCCATTTGCATTAATAGTACTCCAATACCATTATATCCAATATCCTCTTTATTTCCTAACTCTTCCTTAGAAATTGTAGCAAAAGCGGCCTTAACGTTTTTTACCTCTTTGATTTTCTCTGTTTCTTCATTAACTAATTCATTAATTATGTTATTTACTACCTCCTTACTTGGTGTCGGCCCAATAGAATTATGGGAATCAACGATAATTACTTTATCGATAATTCCTCTTAATGATAATTCATGCACGAAGTCAGGAGGATAATCTTCAAGTCCTGATCCACTACTTGATAAATAAGCCATTTTTTTATCATTAAGTGTGAATGTTGTTAAGCGAATTCCATTGAAAATTTTTGAATTTGGTACGCTTATACTTGCATATTTAGCTTCGATTTTATCTAAAGACAATTGATCTAGGTACTTATTTACGGCTTGCCTTGAACATAAATTAAACGTATGATCAACAGGCCCATGCAAAATAAAGCAATGATCATATCCTCTTGATTTAAAGAAGTCGCTTAGCTCTTTAACAAGATTATAGCTACCTATAGGATGAAATGGCCCTGGATGTATGTAAGGTATTATTATGGCCAGTCTTTTTTTAGATTCTGTCTCTAAATGAATTAACCAAGTTAGTGTATTTTTCTCTTCGGAATTTCTTTCTAGAAAATCCTCTAAACTTGTGCCATCACTATTCATCCATGAATTTAAAAAAGAAGTAAGTAATTCAAATGTGGGTGTATTGAATTTATTTATTGAGAATTTGTTTATCTTATGGAGAGATATAAGAGCAACTAACACGATCAAAATTCCTGATATGCATGATGCTATTATATCAAAAGAAAACAGTATATGCATTTGTGATAAAGTGATTACTAGTTGAGGAAGAATTAGTAAGATTGCGATCATATAGCTTTCACTAAAGTTACCTGCTAATAATGGAACAAAAATGATTAGATTGATGGCCACTTGAACAAACAAAATCAGTATATAGTCTGCCGTGATTCTACTAAATGGTAATATATAACTGGTAATAAGAAGCAATAGGATACAAATAATATTTATAAAGGCTATAGATATTGATAGTCTCCTTAAGTTCAATATTCTTGATTTTTTTATTAATGTGTGGTTTATTCCAAATAATAAAATAATACTAGTAATACCAAGAATAGATGCTACAGTAACAATCTCAAATACAGATGGCCTGAATCTGATTAAATAACTCAAAGGAAAGGCAACGTAACTGAAGATGCCTATCAAAACCGATATTATCCTTGATTTAGGTAATGTGAATAAGAATCTGTATTTTTTAATTAGTTCTGAGTTTGAAGACTCTGTATCATCTTCTATTTTATTCATCCTTTATGCAACCGGCTATATTCTAAGTTACCAAGATATGTATTGAAGCTAGGTACAAGAGAATAATAGAGATTGCTATTAGAGAAATACCCAAACCTACCGTAATTTCTGGACGAACACGAATTCCTGGTGTATCGTCTTCAAAAAACCGCAATAAGCCAGCACTAGAAGCAGGTAAGGGAGCGTTCTTTTTCTTTTTTTGACTCATTCCACCTTGGAAGATGATGTGGTCCCCTTTTTACGCTTTGCTAGAGTAGATACTGTTATGATGTGTACATTGTAATAAGAGTTCGAATTACCCATTAATATTTTGAATGTTCTTTGTTTTGTATATATCGTTTCATATATTGTTGAATTGGGTTAACAACACTTCCTTATTTTAGATAAGCGACAACTTTTATTAAAAAAGAAGCGTTTCGATTATTATACGCAAAGTTAAAATCCATAATAGTTGCTGATCAAAGTGATGTAAAATGAGTATGTATAAAGATGCTTTCGAAGATATAATTAAGAATATCAAGCTTCATCATCAATGGTTCAATGAAAGCTTACCGATGATAGCATCAGAGAATGTAGTTAGTGCGGCCGTTCGTGAAGTCTTGGCATCAGATTTCGGGAATCGTTATGCGGAAAAGAGTGTAGTTTAATACACTCTCCGTATGGTTGGCCCGGCGAAAGAGTTTACGCAGGCTGCACATACATGGACAAAGTCGAAGAGACAGCAATAGAACTCGCTGCAAAATTATTTCGTAGTGAATTCGTCGATGTAAGACCTATATCAGGAGTCAATTCTAATCTGATCGCTTACACTGCGTTTACTCAACCAGGTGATGTTGTAATGGCTCTTTCAATACCTAATGGTGGTCATATTTCATATGGAAAATACGAACTAGGTGGCACTGCAGGTGCTGTACGTGGATTAGATGTAAGATATTTTTCGTTTAACGAAGAAATTATGAATATCGATGTTGATAAGACTATCGAGAGAATTGAGAAGATACAGGAAGAAGGGAAAAAACTTAAACTGGCAATTTTTGGTGCATCTGTGTTTCTCTTTCCTCATCCAATAAAACAACTTGAATCATATTTAAGATCGATCGGAACAACCATAATGTATGATTCAGCTCACGTACTAGGGCTTATAGCTGGGGGTAAATTCCAAGATCCATTAAGGGAAGGAGCAGATATAGTAACGGGGAGCACTCATAAAACCCTTCCTGGACCTCAAGGAGGTATAATTCTCTCATGGAATAAATATAGAGATTTACTAAAAAGAGCTGCTTTTCCCTCTAACTTATCTAATCACCACCTACATAGCGTTGCAGCAAAAGCAATTGTCTTTGCTGAAATGTTAGAGTTTGGCAAGGAGTATGCTTCGGCAATAATTAGAAATGCACAAAGTCTAGCAGAAAGCCTAGCTGCAGAGGGTGTTAAGGTAATAGGAGAAAAGGTTGGTTATACGCAATCACATCAAGTTTTGATAGATGTTTCGGAAATAGGTGGAGGAGTGTTGGAGCGTGAATTAGAAAAAGCAAATATAATAGCCAATAGAAATATGATACATTCTGATATTAAAGCAAAGAGGCACTTTGAAAATCCAGGAGGACTAAGGTTCGGTGTACAAGAGTTAACAAGACTTGGGATGACTCCAAGTGAAATGAAATATATTGCCAAACTGATAGGTGATGTGATTTTAAGGAGAAGATCATTAGACGACGTGCGAAAAGAAGTTAAAATTTTACGTTCTCAATTTAAAGAAATTAGGTATGCGTTTAAGAGTACTCTTGCATATCAATATTTTGATTTTAGTAATCAAGTAATGTAGTTTGTTTTCTTCCATACTTTAAGATGGAAATATTTTCTTTAATTATTGTTAATTCATCGCGTAATCTCTGATTTATACCACTAGATTCGGTTAAAACAGTAATAAAATTATAGACGGTCTCAATTGTATCTAGTGAAATAGTAGGTTTCACTTGCTTATTGCATACTATGCATGAACTACTTATGGGTGGACGTCTATATGTTTTATTGCAATGCTGGCATCTATATTTCGTTCCAAATTCTTTTATTTGTTTTCTCAAAAAAGGTAAAAGATAATCTTGGATCATACCTATGATTATATCATTTGTCAAATTAGTCGTTTTATTAAGAATAGATAATTGAATTTGTGCTAAGTTAAGAAGACTTTTCTCGGCTTTGTTTCTTGTTATTTGTATACTATCTGAGATTTCAGACCATAAACACATTGTATTGTGATGTTTAGAATAGAAAATTTTAAATTCTTCTGTTGTTAAATTTGTTTTTATATTATCACTCGCCTTTTTAACTGTATTCAAAGAGGAAATATTTAGAGATACATTAGCATTTTTGGCCGAAATCGGAGTCGTTCTCAATTGCAAATAAAATGGATTCATATAGATTGCTCTTTCGTTAGTCAAAAATTTCTTTGAAAAATTAATTAACACGTCAAGAAGTAACATAATTGCATACTCGTTATTTTGACTGATACCCTTAGTAAAAGTGCTCCATTGTGTGCTGCTAAAGCATGCATCTAAGTTTGTGAAACCTATTATTCTTCCCACAATACCACATTCGTTGTTTTGTGGAATACCCACAATCAAATGGCCGATTAAATCGTCTATTGATTTTATTTGAAAAAATGCTTCTTGCTGATAAAGTGATGTTAATGTCTCATCAATAAAATCGGCTACTCTCCTAAGTTGATCTGCAAGCTTGTAGGATATAATGACATCTTGAGGCTTGATTGATAATATTTGATCATTAGATTTAAGTTCATTACCAAAAATATCTTCGTGGTATCCTAGCTTTAATAGAATATCTTTGTCAACAGAAATTTGATTTGCTTTGAAAAATTTAAGAGGAAGATTTCTAATGTAAAATTTTGTTACTCCATCAATTGAGACTTTAATATTGTGTTTCTGCCTTAGGATAGCTTTCTCTAATCTTTCAATCGATTCAAAGCCAGTTTCATAATTTAATCCTATTAATGGGGCATAAGGTTGTGTACGTGTATTTGAACTGGCTTTTATTAGGAATTCGTCCCAATTATATTCTATTGGACCAGTATCTTTAGTCACACTACCGCAAACAGAACATATATTGTATTTGTTAATTCTTCCACATTGTTCACAATAGAAGGACTCTTTGCATTCGTTATTGCATAAAGGACACTTGCTATAAGGTATATACTTGGAACAGACTTCGCAGAAATAAACAGGTGAGACTATTTTTTTACCAGATTTACAAAAGGATACTATGTCATAGTGTCTACCAGATGTATCAGTCTGTATTGCTGGCAATATTCCATGAAATTCATTTTCGAATCTTTTAGTTTTCACTTTTTGCGGAATTGACAAACCAACATAAATCTTTGGAAAAATATCAATTCCTGAAATTTCTTTTAATAAAGTGTAAATTGATTTATTTTCATCTATATTTGGTTTCTTCTTTAGTATTTTTGAAAGCAAATAAGCATACTCTTCGGATATAATTAATCCTTTGTTTGTAGATTCGTATTCAATACCTAACTTGTTCAATAAAATATTAAGATCTGACGCCATTATACGTTCATTACTGAACAGTGGAGTGGTAATCTGTTCGTATAATACGTCGAGTTCTCTAGCGTTTATCCTGTTCCATTCTAAATTTGCTGCATTATGCAGTGGTATCCTTAGTTGTTGACTAATATCAACAAGTTCCTTTATTGTAAAGTTGAAGAATAACCCACCATCAGTTAATTTTACTATCGAATTAGTAGGCCTCTCGCTTTCTAACGTCGTGTTAATATTAATCTTTTGGAGTATATCGTTTAACCATAACTGATCAGTGTAACTTTCCATTATACTTTTTCTGATGCTAGCTGGCAACACCTGTATAGGAATTAGGATGTCTCCAAACGACAATATTTTTTCGATTTTTTGTTTAATTTGATGTGTTATTGTAATATTATCTAGTCTTTTGGTGCTACCAGATGAGAGCTTAACGACAGGGGGCGTAAGTGAATTAACAGAAACAAGTTTGCACGTTGCTAATTTATTGTTTCCTATACTGATTATCGCATTACAACCTTCATACATAAAATCACTGAAGATCTCAAATATAGAAGGATGTATTCCCACAAAATTACGAAACGTATTTTGAGCTTCGCCAACTCGTAATTGGAAACCTCCTTCGCTAGGGTTGCATAAAACAATATTGTAATGAGAATTGCGTCTGTCGTTAACATCGTATGTAATCAAGTCCTTTAACCATACCCAACTATCTAAGTTTAATTTTTCAATTATCGCTATATTCTTTCGAATTCTATTACCAAATACTTTATTCACAAATTTAATTAAGTTTCTTAAATAATATGCAGATTGAGCTGATTCACTATTTACATCGGGATTGTTGCTTCTAAATGATATAGTAAAACTTAATTTTTCGATCACGTATTTTGTCAAAAGGATTTCATTTTCATTATATGACAAAGTGTTGGATAGATAAACAGCTTTCTGAAGTATATCTAAGGCCTCAATGACTTTTTGATCCGGTCTTCTTTCATAATGGTATGCTTTTCTTATTTCTTCTACTAATAACAATGCTATAAATAACTTGTAAGATGAAATTAACCTATACGAATCATTGATTTTGACATCAAAATACTTGTTTTTTCGTTCATCTTCTTTTATGGTAATATACATAAAACTTGTAACCTTAGTATCGCAGGCATTTGTAAGGACACTCATTGCTAGTCTTAATGCAGTGTTGATCGAATCCTCACTCTCTACATAAAAGCCATATTTACCTTTTACAAAGTTTTTTACTGTATTGAAGACATTTAGAATATCAGATTTTTGAAATTCGTTTATGAAATTTGATATGTTACTTATGTTAGTTAATTCTTGAAATCGGTCACGAGGGTCGTTCAGAATCTTTGTTTCAAATTGCTTACTTGGATCTATACCCTTACTTCGTGCTCTTTGTGCAACATCAAGGTACTCGGATATTATGTTCTCTAAATAGTGGTCGCTTTTGTCGGTATCTTCGGAAGGGATTTTTGCGTCAGGCATTATTAACCGTCTTTGTGTATTTCTTTACTTATATCCTTTAAAACAATATCAAAATTTTGTTCATAGATCAGATTACCTATAACTAGAATGTCTGCTCCTTCAGAAATCAGTTTAGAAGCGATCTTTTGCGACCTAATCCCACCACCAACTATCAATTTTCCTGGATATATTTTTCTAACGGATCTTATAATCTTCGGTGATATCGGTTCCTTTGCTCCTGATCCTGCTTCTAAGTAAACATAACGCATTCCCAAATAGTAGGCTGCTAAAGCATATGATGCTACAAGCTCAGGTTTATCTTCCGGAAAGCTTCTAGCCCTTCCAACAAAGCCGGCGGCCTGACCTGTTCCAATAATGATGTATCCCATAGGGATTGCTTCAAGGTTGAATCTTCGTATCATTGGCGCTGCGAGAGCCTGGATACCTATGATAAAGTATGGATCATCCGAATTAAGTAACGAGCTAAACAAAATGGCGTCTGCTTTTTGTGATATCCCTGTGATGTTACCAGGAAACAATATCACAGGGATTGAAGTAATCTCTTTGAGGCGCTTTATTGTTTCATCTAACATCATCTGGTCCGCTATTGTGCTACCACCTACTAAAAGTGCATCTATATCACAACTTTCTATCTTCCTTATTGTATCTTCCAAATTCACTGGTACTTCAGCATCTAGTAATACAAACAATAGATGTTTTCTTCTTAAGAGTTTTCTTTCGATTAATTTTTCAACTGACATTCGGAATTCATCCTATTACTTTTTTATTAAAATGATCTACAAACATATTGTATACGTCTATGATGTCTAGTGATTGTGATGTTGTGATGTCGTCCGTTAGGTTACACTTGTCGTTCCCACAAACAACTTTGAACGTATATCGGTTATCTTCTGTACCAAGTCTGTTTATTTTAACTGATAGACTCCCACAACGTGGACACCCAAATATTTTGGGTATCGTTTTTTTAATTGGTTTGTATAATCTGCGTCTTCTTCTTCCCATGTATTTTGTTAGAAATTGATCCTTTATAAGGTTCAATAGTATGGTTAATTTTTTATACAGTACTGTATAAGAGAGCCGCATGATTAGAAAGTACCTCAACAATACCATCCTAAGTTCGATACTGAAAAATTCTTATTTATCAGAAACACAAATTGATACTCTTCTTTGTCGACAATTTGCAGAAAGAAACGGAGAAAAAATAAAGGATTCTATTAAGTTAAGAGATAAAAATACAACATTTGGTTCATTTGATAGATCGTATAAGCAGGCTTCTATTGTGATTCGGAAGTGTATACTGACTTTGCTACTAATCGATTTGCTAGGATTAGGTGGAGATCTTTTTTTAAATCAACTTGTTGATCTATCTAGACTGCTAAAGACCATGAACGATAGGCGATCAAATGATTCTGCAGAAATTGAGAAAATAATAAACGCGTTTGTATCTGATGTAGTTCAAGGATAGAAAGATTTATTGATGAGTAGAATGTGATGTGATGTCACGATAGACATAATTACGGTCGTAATCACAATAGCAATAGATGTTACTTTTGTAGCTGTCGCTTTTTATTTGTTAAAGTCTCGTTCCAAAGACGGTGGAGCAACGAATTACCTTTTATTGGCATTAGAGGAAAGACTTGCAAAACAAGATAAGCGGTTAGCTGAAGTCGCAGCGAATTATGATATACTTAATGCCAAAGTTGAAGCTCTGATTTCTAACAGGAGAAGTAATCGTGTTCAGAAAGAAAACCTCGATAATATTCAACCTTTAACGATAGATATCTCCACAAAAACTGATCATGATAGTGTGAGAAGGGTTCTTAAGGCTCTGTTAGATCGTGACATGACGGCTTTGGAAGTTATGGGAATATTAGGATGTACCCGGGAACATGCGGCGCGTTTAATGAAACAACTGACAGAGAAAGGTTTAGTATTGAGAATAAACGACAAGAAGCCATTTGTGTACAGGATCAATGAGAAGGGTAAGAATTTCGTCGGTAGTAATTGATTCTTTCTTGTGATGTAACATTATCAAAGGTGTTGTGATTTGGTGTGATCAGCTTGTACACCCAAGTTCTTCCCTTCTTTTCTCTTTTTAGTAAGCCATGTACACTAAATCTGGCTAAATATGTACTTACTGCTGCAAGCTTAATACTTTCTGAATAAGTGTCCTCATAATATTCACGAATATCAGCTGATGTGAAGAGTCTAGAAGTGAAGTTGTTGTTTATGATTGAAATGAGACGATTATACAAGCTATCTGATCCTTCATTGTTGAGGTTTTCCTTGTTATTGTTTAATGTTTGGTATATTTCAAGAATTTTGTGTACTTTGGTCGTTTCTACTTTCCCTTGAACTTCGATGGAGTATTTATTTCCTGCGTCGTCTTGAAATGTAATTTTGAGTTTATTAGTCAATATTGAGTGTCAGTACTTTTAGATGGTATTATTTGTTTGTTTTTTTAAATGTTAACTTTTAAGAGAATTATTGTTAACAATTGTATATGAGGATAGTTAGTAGACGATTTGCAATGGTTGCAGTGGAAAAAAAGGGGTCAGTTCACTGTTGTTAATTGTTAATAAGATGTACATTTAGTAATTTGTTATAGTTCACAGACACCCCTCGTCTTCTAATGGAAATGCTTTAGCGACTGTAAATATGAGAAGGAAGAGTAGACTATATTGTTGATTCTTTTTGATGTACACATCTTAATAAGAAAATACCTATCACAAGCGGAATGCCATTGTATACCAATAAAAAACAATTTTAACTTGATACCTACAGTGGAAACAAAGGGGGGAGAGTAAACGCCCAACACAAGCGACATAATCGAAGATATATTCTCTAGAACAATTTCAAATAAAAAAATATTTAAAGATAGAAATGTCCTTCGTAATGAATATATTCCTGAGCACATCCTATTTCGTGACTCACAAATCAGAAGTATTGCCGAAATTACATCACCAATTCTCTTAAAAAATAAACCTTCAAACATTCTACTATACGGAAAAACGGGAACCGGAAAAACTGTAGTAGCAAGGTTTACAATCAATAAACTCTTCAAAAAAGCAGAAGAAAATAAAATCAATTTCCTATATTCTTACATCAACGCTAGAAATGCAAATACAGAATACAGAGTTCTATTTGAACTCGCATCCCATATAGGACTTCACTTACCTTTTACAGGATTATCCATTAGTGAAGCATTTAATCGTGTTATGAGTGCTATTAAAAAACAGAAATTAATGCTCACCATTATAATCGATGAAATAGATTTCCTAGTCAGAAATTATGACACGAATCTCCTTTATGAACTAACAAGAGCAAATGAAAATTTAGATAATGATTCATTCATATCTATTATAGGAATATCAAACGATCTAAGATTCAAAGAAGCACTAGACCCACGAATATTAAGTTCTTTGAGCGAAGAAGAAATAGTCTTTACTCCTTATACAGTTCTCGAACTACAACAAATACTTACTGAAAGAGCAAAACTTGCATTCAACGATGGTGCAATTACTTCATCAGCAATCAACTTGTGTGCCGCGTTAGCTGGATCTGAACATGGTGATGCACGAAGGGCAGTAGACCTGTTGAGAGTTGCAGGAGAATTAGCAGAAAGAGAAGGAGGAACTCAAGTGTCTGATAAACATATACGAATGGCAACGCAAAGTATAGAGCAAGATAGAATATCAGAAGCTACTAGGTCTCTTCCTTTACATGCAAAAATTATACTATTTACAATATCAAAAAACAGCGAATGGCCATCAACAGGATCAATCTACATTCATTACAGTCAAATGTGTAAAAAAATTGGTATAGAAAATTTAACACAAAGAAGGCTAAGTTCAATTTTAAATGAACTAGATACTCTCGGCCTTATATCAGCCCCGGTAATTAGCCAGGGCCGTTTAGGAAGATCAAAGAAAATAAAATTAATAGCACCATACGATACTGTAATGGCAGCACTCGAAGAAGATGATATAATTAAGAACCTAGAACTATCTCCATAATACTTCCAAGCTTTTTAAATTAATTATAGCGCACCTACCACCAAACACATCCAGGTTCTTATTCCAAGAAGGTAAGCTAACAAGCAAAATACCCTTGTAATAATTCACTTCTTTTTGCGCTAAATGACTACAAACAAAAATATTTGGTACTTCATCAATAAACAAAACATCATTTGTGCTTGGATATAAATTATATGAGAAATTTACGGAAGGAGCTAAATGCCTAGCTTTTAACAACATTACCATGACAGCCGTAGCAGATTCATTATATCTTGTTTGTCTACGAACATCATCTAAGGACTGGCCATGAAACGCTAGAACCCTAGCTTCATTAACCTGAAAATAAAACGGATTACTTTCTATCTCAATATTCTTCAATGAATATAATGATTTAGAAAAAACTCGAATAATTGGAGCTTGAGGCAAAAAATAACTACTCGCATCTTTTTCTCCTGGTAAGATTACGATCTTAATAGTTGATGGTATTCTCTGTAGAAGACGAAAAACCTCGTCGTACGCGTCTTCTATCCCTAAACTACTAGAAGCAGAAACATCTATATTATCACCAACAACTACCAGTAATCTTATGTTGTCAACAATTTCTTTATCACCAAGCGTACCGTTAAGCCAAGAAACCAACTTCTCCCACGAATCATTGTCAAAATTGCCTTGACCTATACCTAAACCGGATAAAAAAGCAATATATACATCATCTTTACAATTACTTTTTATTAAATCCCCTACATCAGGATGATAAAACCTGTTACACACAAATAAATCGTTATTCTTTCGCAACTCAATAAGTATACATTCATCTAACAAAACCTCGCCACATCGATAATATACATCGTAAGGTACATGGATTTCAATATATCCAGATAGATCTTCTACCATAAATATAATCTCATTCTTTTTAAATTGTTTTTCTAATACCAAGCCACAAATCCTGAACATATTATTACTATCAAAACTCTTTTTTAAATTAGCTACAGACACTACACCCTTAAAATCTGGTCTAGATTTGAAAACATTAATGGTTTTTCTTATTCGATCTTTGAGCATTTCTGCATATACAGTTTGTATATCATGTTTTTCAAATTCAATTAGAAAGTCCTTCATTTTATTAAACTTAAAAACTGTTACCTTCTTGTTTGAATTGCTTTTACTTAATTCATTTTTTATCATGTCTAATGTTATGACATCGAAAAATTTCCCTTTGATTTTGTATTTATTAGCAATATCGAGTAGAAAATCTGTTAATTCATCTTGGTCTTTACTTAAATCTAAGAAATCAAAAATATGTGGATCAAGTTGAATATTGTGTGTTAGCATACGCCTAAGCAACTTGGCTTTCATATCATTATTTGTCATTACTATCTGACCCCAAAACCACTCATAAAAAGACTTTAAAAAATAGTTAACGAATAAACTTCAATAGTGATAAATTTGAACAGAAGATCAGCTTATCACTTGATGACAAGCAACCTTCCTAAAGTCCCAAAAAGTTTCAACGAAAATATAATACTTAATATGAAATATAAATAAATATCATTAATAACAAATCTTCAATATCATTTACATTGATCTCAGTGCACTTTATCATAACAAAATACGCTTAAAAAAATCAATGCGGGGGGTGGGAGTTGAACCCACGAAGGCCTTCGCCAGCAGATCTTGAGTTTAGGCCTAGAACTGCCCCCTATAGTCGCTTGTGACATTGACCTAGCTCGGGAACCCCCGCGCACACCGAGTATAAAATACAATTATTAGAATTATACTATACTTCAATCTCGGTTCCAACGGCCTCGTCCATGATCGCTTTTTCTAAATCATTCGGTGAACACTTAATAATTCTTGTTTTTAACTTAGCACGTTCAACTATATTAACAGCTACAAGATCCATTAGTTCATAAGATCCTGCCTTAAACTGTTTTTTTTGTATCATACTTTTTAGTAGTGATATATGAATTCTTTCTAATCTTTTAGCATGTTTGGATCTCTTAGGATCTTCTGAGTAAACACCATCAACGTCAGTTGCATTTATAAACATAGAAGCTGCAAGACGTTCAGCTATTAAAGCTGCAACAGCATTTGTACTATGACCTGGATGGAGCCCTCCTGTTACCACGATTTTATTACTGTAAGTAGCCTTGATACATTCATCTATGGTATTAGGTACCACACGATACGCATAATCATTCAGAAGACACAACAGTAAATGTGCATTCAATTGAGCACTTCTTATCCCCATTTCATCTAATAATCCTTCATTTCCACCAAAAGACCGACCGACGTTAATGTATTTTCTGGCCGTCTCTCCTCCCCCAGCTACCAAAACAAATTTGTAATCATTAGTTTCAAAAAACTTTCTTATTACAGATACTAGGCTTGGTAGTTTATTTATATTTCGCCAGTAGAAAATTGAACCGCTAATCTTAATTACTATCCTTTTCAATCTCTCCAAGCTTCAGAAGAAGATTGATAAAAGTTTAGAGGTTAACTAATTATGTCAAAATACAACTCTGTAACAAACTACAGAATTCGACGCTTACTCACTGAACTAAGCAACAAACAAGGAAGAGGAACAGAACTCATTTCACTTTACATTCCTCCTAAAAAACCTCTTTATGATGTTATTAATAATCTCAAAGAAGAAGCAGGTACAGCCTCGAACATTAAAAGTGATACCACAAGGAATCATGTTCTAGATGCTCTAACCAGAGTTACTCAACGTCTAAAATTATACAAAAATGTCCCAGATACAGGACTTGTTATTTTTTGTGGTGCTCTTCCGGAGAATGGACCGAACACAGAAACAATACAACTATATGAAATAATTCCTCCACGTCCTATAAATACATACTTGTATAGATGTGATGATCATTTTCACTTAGATTTACTAAAAGATACTTTGAAAACAGAAGAAGTAATAGGCATTATCTCAATTGATACATCTGAGGCTTCAATAGGGAGATTAGTTGGTAATAATCTAGAAATAGTGGAAACCTTAACGTCAGGAATAGCAGGAAAACACAGACAAGGAGGTCAATCAGCAAGAAGGTTTGAAAGATTAAGAGAGAACGAAATAAACGATTTTTTTACTAGAGTGGCCGCTCATGCATATAAGATATTTATAGAAGAAACACCTACAAAGAAAATTCTATTAGGAGGACCAGGACCAACAAAAGAAAACTTTCTCAAAGGGAACTACCTTGACTACCGTCTACAGAAAGCAGTCATAGCAACGATAGATACTTCATATACTGGTGAAGAAGGAATAAGAGAGATATTGCAAAAAGGAACACCGATACTACAAGATGTAAGACTAATTCAAGAAGATACAATTATTGAACGATTTATTGCGGAAGCATCAAAAGACTACGGTTTAGCTACATATGGTCTTCAGAATGTTTTGGATGCTATAAATAACAATTCTGCTGATACCATAATAGTGTCCGAGGATTTGAACATGGTTCGGCTTCTATTTCGATGTAAAAAATGTAGGTTTGAAATAGAAAAAATTGTTAAAAATCAGGACGTTTTTTCAACAAAATCAAATCAAAATAATGAATCATGTCCAAAGTGCGGTTCAACAGATTGGGAAGTTGAACAAGAAGATGTAATAGATTATTTGAGCTTTAAAGCTATGATGATTGGTGCTAATGTAGAAGTTGTATCATCACAAACAGAACATGGGCAAATGTTCAAAAGTTTTGGTGGTATAGGAGCTTTGCTTCGATTCAGACCCAAGTAATATGATTATTTTATAAAGGTAAATAATCCACGTGTTGTAGTAATGGAACAAAAGTTTGATCCAAAGATAAAGGATAAAATATGGTCAAAAAATTTGGAACAAGAAATATTGAGTTTATGGGAGAAAGAAGACCTTTACAAATTCGATATTAATTCAACTAAACCAGTGTACAGCATTGATACCCCCCCTCCCTATGTTAATACCCCGGTTCACATCGGTCAAGCATACACTTACACATGGATGGACGCAATCGCTAGATTTAGAAGACTTATGGGTTACAACGTCTTATTTCCGATAGGAATGGATAGAAACGGATTACCTATAGAAATCCAGACAGAAAAAATTTATGGAATTAATATGTTCAATGTGTCTAGAGAAGAATTCATAAAGAAAGCGAAAGAACTACTTGATAGATCTGGCAGCGAATCATTAGTAACGTTCAAATTGTTAGGGCATAGTTATAATAATTGGAATAAAAAGTATGAAATTGGTGGCATGTACGAAACGGACGATCCTGAGTACAGAAAACTCACACAAGAGACATTCATAGAGCTGTATAAAAGAGGTCTCATTTATGAAGGCAAGAAAACTTCGAATTATTGTTATTCATGCCATACTGCGATATCTGATGCCGAAGTCGAATATATAGAAAAGGAAACCAAACTCTATTATATAAAATTCATCCATAATGAAAATATAATTGTGGCAACAACGAGGCCGGAGTTAATTCCAGCCTGTAAGTTAATCATCTTCAATCCAAACGATAAAAGATACATTCACTTAAACGGTCAAGTCGTAAAAACTCCAATATTTAATCAAGAAATCAAAGTTATAGCTCATCCAGCAGCAAAGGAGGATTTTGGAACAGGATTGGTAATGATTTGTAGTTTTGGCGATTATACTGATATAAGAATTCTACGTGAGTTAAACATTGAACCTACTTATATTATCAATTATGATGGAAGGATGAACGAATTAGCAGGTAAGTATGCGGGTCTAAAGATCGAGACCGCTAGAGAACAGATAGTTAAAGATTTACAAGAAGCGGGATACTTAATAAAGACAGAAGTTATACTTCATAAAACACCGATCTGTTGGCGATCTCGGACACCAATTGAATTTATTGCTTTAGAAGAGATTTATTTGAAGCAAACAGATTTGAAGGAAGAACTATTAAACATTGTAAATCAAAGTACGTTCTTTAGTAAAGAAAGTAAACAATTACTGATTGATTGGATAAACAGTATTAATGCCGATTGGGTACTTTCAAGAAGGCGTTTTTACGGTACTGAGATTCCTTTATGGTACTGCAAAAATTGTGGACATACAATAGTACCTGAACCCGGTAAATACTACATACCATGGAAAGAAAAACCCCCTACTGCGAAATGTCCAAATTGTGAATCTGAAGAATTCATTGGAGAAACCAGAATATTTGATACATGGTTTGATTCTAGCAACAGTGAACTTTACATTTTGGGATATTTGTGGGACAAAGAATTTTTCAATAAGAACTTCCCGTGTAGCCTTAGGCCGCAAGGTAAAGAAATAGTACGTAGCTGGCTATATTTCACAATACTAAAGTCTTATTTATTATTTGGAAAATCTCCTTTTAAGGATATTGTAATAAATTATCATGTAACAGATGAAAAAGGTGAGAAAATGAGTAAAAGTTTAGGAAACATAATTGACCCACAAGCGATAATTAAAAGGTTTGGAGCAGAAACGTTTAGAATGTGGGCATTCTTAGAAGGTAACATTTTATCTGGAGATGTTAGATACTCGGACAAAAGAATGGAAGCAAGTAAAAAATTCCTAACAAAACTATGGAACCTAGGACGTTTTATTTCTTCTTTTCCCATAGTTCAAAAACAGGAAATAATGCCTGCGGAAAAATGGATACTTGGAGAATTAAATAAGTTAAAAAACAATGTAACTGCAGCTGTTATGTCTTATGATTTGAATAAAGCAGCTCTGGAACTAAGAAACTTTGTATGGAATGTCTTCGCCGATCATTACGTAGAATTAGTTAAACCGAGAGCATACGGAACGCAGAGTACCACTAAAAATGAACAGAAAGCAGCCTGGTTCGGCTTACATGAGACATTCAAAAATTCTCTAATTTTACTTTCTCCTTTTATACCATTTATAACGGACTATCTCTGGAGATCCATATACTCAAAAAACAGTATTCATATAACAAGTATTCCAACCATAAATTATGAACCTATGCCGGAGTCCATAACAAACCACTTGTTGATGTTTAATTCTATGATATGGAATAAGAAGAAATCGTTAGGAATGTCATTTAAAGATAAAATTAACGTTGAAATTCCTGAAGAATTACGGGAGTTTACCAAAGACCTAATATTAATGCATAATATTGAACATACTTACTGAACATTTGAGGGGCATTGATTGTTCAGCGATTTATTAATTCTACTTTTGGGAATCATTGTTACATTCTTTAGTTCTCTTCTCCTTACTAACTCAGTAGAATCACTTGATACTAAGACAGGGTTAGGGACAACATTTGTAGGAGCGATAGTAACTCCTTTATTTACATCATTACCAGAAATGATAGTTTTTTTTGCTGCCGTCTTTCTTTATTCCAACGCTCAAGGAGATAAAATAGGAATTGGAACCCTATATGGCCAACCATTCATGACATCATCACTATCATACGGTTTGGTTGGATTTTCTATTTTGTTTGGTATATTTAGGAGAAAGAGACAAGAACATTACGCTATTGTGAGCAAAGACTTATCTTTACCCTATATATTTGTATCTGTACTATTTCCGTTCCTTTATATACCCAGTCTGCTAACTTCATATCATATACAATTTTTGTTTGCAATTATCTTTGGAATATCATACTTTCTGTTTGTTTATCTATCATACCATAGACGAATAATCAATATTGTTCAGGAGGAAGCAAGACCATACCTTGCAAAATATATTCACACATCATACGTGATTATTACTCAATTTGTTTTAACTAGCATAGGACTGTATGTAGGTACACATCTTTTAATTGATGCTTTAGTGAATATATCTACAAAAGTAAACGTAGATCCATTAGGCCTTTCTATAATCATAATCCCCTTGGCAACTGCTATACCTGAAACATTAAACGCAATGATTTGGGGGTATAAAGGCAAAGACAATCTAGCCATCTCAGCTCTAGTTGGGGAAAAGATACTCTATAGTACGTTTTATCCCGCGTTAGGATTACTTACAGTAGAATGGGTCTCTAACACATATTCCGATTTTAGCATCATTTTCACAACAATAGTATCATTGATAATGTGGGTATATATCAGAAGAAAGCATATACCATTGTATGTTTTCTTCGTAGGATTCTTGTTTTTTACATTCTATTCTTTGTACATATTCACATAACATTTATCTAATTCTGGTTAACACTATCAAATCATAAATTTATTAATAACATTTCTTCTAAACAAACCATCATGAATATTCTATTATACAATAATTACAAATTAAAGAAAAATAAAATCAATCTTAGAAACAATTCAGACTGAGGTTCGCAAATCTATTCTTGAACGTGAATCACATTTACACTATGTAAACGACCTTGAAAATATAAAAATAGCTCTCCGGTCGCTATCCTCCATTATCTGTCTATAGTGTTTATAAAGGCAAGAATACATCCAATAAAGACGAAATGTTCATAATCGTGTGCTCTAAATGTAAGAATAAGATCTTCACTGGGGACGAAGTCAGATCACCGAAACAAATTCTTAGATTATACCATGGAAAGTGTAAAAGATGTGGGACCGAGCTAGATTCAGAAGATTTTGAAATACAAGTAGTAGAATCAATATAACTACTTAGCTATGTTTCGAGCAATAAGCGGAGCTACACTAACCAGACTATACTTATTTGGAACGGTATCAGTAGTTATTATGGCTTTCATACCAGAAGCAAGAACTCTTTCATAAGCTCCTTGAACGAATAGACCATGTGTGATTAATCCTATTATGTTCTTTGCACCGAGACTTTTTAGTTCTATTGTCATCTTGCTCAAAGTCCCCCCAGTACTTACAATATCATCAACAACAATAACATCTTTGTTTTTTACATCGAAACGATTATGTGTGATATCAACAGAAAAATCACCAGATCTTTTCTTAGACGCAACTACATAATCCAATCTTAATTCATTCGCAACAAGGGATGCCCATTGCTCTGCTTCTTCATCCGGAGCAACAACTAACGATTCTCCAACTTGATAATTATCAATTACGTATTTCGCTAGATCAGGCATTGCAGAAAGCTTAAAGGCAGGTAAATTGAATAATAAATTTAGATCTTTTAACCTGTGTAAATGTGGATCTATTACGTAAACCATCGAAGTTGCGGAAGATTCAAGCAAATCAACGATAACCCTAGAAGAAAGTGCTTCACCAGTTTTAAACCTAGAATCTTGTCTAAGGTAAGGTAGGTACGGGAAAATACCAACTACTTTTGTTGCACCAGCTCCAACTGCAGCATCAACCAAAAAGACATATTCCATTAGTAAATCGGATGGGTCTCTATACATGGATTGTATAATAAAAACATCTTCTCCTTTACAATCCCCAATAATTCTAATATATTTTTCACCATCTGGGAACTTTCTATTCTCGAAATGAAGTAAATTACATCCTAGTAATTTTGAGACTTTGAATGCAAGTTCAGTTGCACCACTACCGGGTACAATAAGCATATCCGCAGCCTGAAATTGAATCTTTTAAAAGATTTTTGAAAGTTAACTTTTTAATTCGATAGATAACAAGCCAAACGACGAGCCTCGGTAGCTCAGTCTGGTAGAGCAACAGTCTTGTAAAACTCAAGACAGCTGTGGGTCGAGGGATCAAAGCCCTCCCGAGGCTCTACAATCTGATATTAACTACATACAGAAGATACAGTTAATTTCTAGTTAATGGTTTATTAGTTTTTTGGGGTATCACACATCTTACTACGAAAGCTACTAATAAGGTATTAAATGAATAAGACAATGAATGAAAGATTACTTTATTCAACATAACAAAACCCATAGAATCACTTGTAATTATATTCTTATTTTATTAAGAAACACATGTTATTAGCTGCTTTAAAGAAGATTGTCATGGTAGTTGAGCATTAAATACATATTCTGTAAATAAGAGAGTGAAACTCACTAACCTAGATTTCTGGGTGGGACTAAAAAATCATAAACAAATTTTCCTTTAATATTTCCTACATCAGTACAAAAACGAGTTATCAGACGATTAGGAACCAAATCAAAGTTTTTACTATCGAAAAATAGGATACTAGGGTTATCAGAGACTTTCCACTTTATTGTTAACGCATAAGAAGGTTTCTTTAAGGAAACCATACGTGTAACCAAGAACATTGTACCTACCCTGTTAGAAAATACAGAAGGCATTACAGAATCAGAACCTACAACTAAACAATCTATTTCCTTTAGTATTTTGCTTAATTGTTGATAATTAATTGAAACGCAATCGATCCCCATTTTCAAAAGAGATGAGACAAGTCGAATTCCTTCTTGTTGCATGTTTGTTTTAAATACAAATACACGTATTTTCCTTTCTAGATTAGAGAAAAGAGATAAAAGCTGTTCACTATTACTTATGGTAAGGAAATTCCTGTACTCTGCTGTTGTCAATAGAGCGTTAATTAATGATTTTTGTAAGCTTTCCCTTAATTCATCAATAAGATAATTACACACATAAGGTAATGAAAATCCTTTCCTAATCATATTGGCACCCATTCTGCCCAAATTAACTAAAATTGACATTTCCCTTCTGCTAGTCATTATCAGGTTAAACATCAGCAAATTTTTATGATAAGGTTGTGCCGGTGTCTCCTTTAACAATTTTAAGGCATTCAATGCAATAGTAATTGATCCACTTTTTCTATCATTCAAAACATCATATAACTTGACAATGGACATATATGTCGCTTATAACAATACCAAGTAAATAACATTAATTGTTAAACAACCAAACATTATAATGATTATTCCTTAGTTGTGGATTTTTAGTCTAAATTTTATAATGTAATACGAGTAACAATTTACGATGAGAAAAATAGACCCCCAATTATGCTATAGGCTTTTATATCCAACAATTCCTGTTATTGTAACAAGTAAATTCAGAAATATTGTAACAGCCATGCCAGCCGTGTCATATATGATGGTATCAAACAACCCAGCAATAATAGGTTTATGCATTCAGCCTACACATACAACTTATGAAATAATCAAAAAGGCGAAAAAATTTGCATTCACTTGGATTAGCAAAGAAGACCGAGCTATTATAGATCGATTAGTAATGATACATGGATATGAGGAAGGGAATAAATTAAGAAGCGCAGATATACATTATTTTCTCAGTAGGCGAATGCACCTGCCCATACCAAACAACTCGGTAGCTTATATTGAGACCAAACTAATCAAACGATTAGAAGTAGGCGACCATGTTTTGCTACTATCAAAAGTCATAACCTGTTTTGCAATCGAAGATTTCGAAAACTACTGGAAGTTCAAAAAGTATAAGCCTTTACTTTATATAGGAATGCAAAACGGCGCTAGATTTTATGACCAAGTGAAGGTCCGGTGAAGAATTGCTTAATAAATCGAAATATGTTTTGTCAGGTTTTCTAGCAATTATAGGCGGTATACTCGTTACTTTAAGTGGTTACGCCGAGCAAAGTATAATGAAAGAAATCTTATACTATATAGATAAACATCGTAGTGATATAATTTCAGGCGAACCAAATATGTTGATACATATTGTTCTGTCTATCTTGACTCTCTTGATTAGTCTTGGAGGCTTAACAATAATCTTGGGTGGTATAAGCATCATGAAGAATCATAGAAGCTCTGGAAGAGTGTTAATTGGGCTAGGTGGTGGTGTTGGAATTTTTGGTTTTATAATAGTATTTGGTTACGCTTACTTATTTCAAGGACCTATTTCTATAATAACACATTCATATTATTGGTTAGGATTATTATTTTCTCTAATAGGATCACAACTATCAAGAAAATAGTCAAAACTCAGGGGAAAAAATCTTAAAAAAGTACTGATCAGAGTAATAGCGAGCTCCGGCGAAGCCCCGGTTCCGTTGGGCGGGAAAGCATAGTGGTCTAATGCGCTTCCTTGGTATTCGAACCAGAGAGGAAGAGACCGCGAGTTCAAATCTCGCCCGGGGCTCTTAATTATCCGCTTTTTCAAGAACTTTAATACTATAAAGCATTTCATAATTATTTTCACGGGGCAACAGATTAAATATTGAAACCATGTACGAATAATCAAATTGATATTTCACTTAACTAAATGAAGATTTCTTTAAAAAATAAAGTAATTTGAATACTTAAAAAACTCAAAACTAACTGATCGTGGGGGTCGTGGGCTAGCCTGGTCTACGCTACCAGCCTTGGGCGCTGGTGATCGGCGGTTCAAATCCGCCCGACCCCAAAATGAGTATCATATATTTTCTGAAATACATTATAAGCACGTTATATACTCATTCCTGTAAACAACTTTTAACGTGACAGACATTGACTGTTAAAATGTAACGTCAGTCGTCATTTTTTGACAAACTAAATTTAAGAATATAAAATTAATAATCAAAGAAAAAAGTTATACAATTTTCTTGTTTTCTATGAGTTATAAGCATACGACTCAAAGAACAAATTCATCATAAACTCCTGTTGCTAAATATTATCAATAATAATTCATTATACATACTTTATATTACTAAATAAGGTAATAGTGTACCCAAAATACAACTATATCCTTAATTATACACGAGTCTAAAGCCAACAAGATTTGATCACGTATTCGAGCTATTCACTGAATGAAATGAGAGAAGACCATTTATGATCAAGGATAAGAACGAAGAAATAACCAGAACTGTAGAAATCATAAACAACAAAGGAGTCAAGTTACACGTGTTTTACCCTAGCGGGTTGGAATTTTGGACTGTTGTCGGGAAGGATGGAGAATACGTACAATTCGAGCAAGGCGCACTCTGCAGTTGTCCTGCTTTTTTCTTTAACATACTCAGAAACAGCAACAAGGTATGTCATCACGTAAATGCGCTTAAACTTTCTAAGGAGAAATCTACATATAAAAAAATAGTTGGTGACGACACCGAAATTACCATTTTTATTAAGCTTTTATTGCTTGATGTTTGATATAGTTTTATGCAATTAGATGTTGTGCATGAAACTTATGGAGTATTCTTATTTCCTTTTGTAAAGTTTACGTTCAACCAAAATCAAAAATGAAGACACTGAAGGTACAAAAACCAAGACGCATAATCTATTCGTTATAGGTTACATTTCTCTATTTCGTGAAAAAAGATTATAATAGTAAGACCCCAAACAAATATGTGGTTCAATATTAAATAAATAAACAATGCTTTAATAGTGAAGAAAATAGTACTATTACATGATTCCTTATTATACACAAAGTGATTTAGACTTTGCAAAAAACCATTTACAGGAACTACTGATCGAACAATTCGAAAGACTGAAAACAATAAATGATAACATAACGACTCCTGATTACAGCCGAATTAAACCCATTATAATTGGAGTAGCGGGTGGCGATGGAATAGGACCTATCATATCAGTTCAAACAATGCGCATACTAAATACGCTTTTGAGCGAAGACATTAATCATGGGAAAGTAATAATAAAGGAAATTCACGGTTTAACTATTGAAAACCGAGTAAAACATATGAAAGCCGTACCTGACGATGTTATGGAACAACTTAGAGAATGTCATGTACTACTAAAAGGTCCAACCACGACTCCTGAAATGGGAAGCCAGCTTCCTAACATAGAAAGCGCTAATGTTTATATCAGAAAGGCATTTGATTTATTTGCAAATGTCAGACCGATCAGAGTACCAAGGTTAGGAATAGATTGGGTATTTTTCCGTGAAAATACAGAAGGCGAATACATGTTAGGAAACAGGGGATTATTAATCAAGAATGATTTAGCCTTAGATTTTAAAATTATAACCAGAAAAGGTGCAACAAGAATTTTGCGAATGGCTTTCGACTACGCTCAGAAGACGAAGAGAAATAAAGTGACAGTAGTGACCAAGGCAAATGTAATAAAAACAACAGATGGTCTTTTTCTCGACACGGCCCGCAAAGTTGCAAACGAATATCCTAATGTGGAGTGGGATTCTTGGTATGTTGACGTCTTCGCAGCTAAACTAATCGACCAAAAACGGCGCCGAGATTTCAAAGTAGTTGTTCTACCCAATTTATACGGTGATATAATTACAGACGAGGCTGCAGAATTTCAGGGAGGGGTAGGTACAGCAGGTAGTGCAAACATAGGCAGCAATTACGCCATGTTCGAAGCAATACATGGAAGTGCACCAAGAATGATAGAGGAAGGAAGGGGGCACTATGCAGATCCAAGCAGTCTCATGAGAGCTGCGGCAATGTTACTAGAGCACATTGGAATGGCAGAAAAAGCTGAAAGATTACATATGGCACTCGATATCTGTTGTCAATATGAAGCAAGAGTCAAGGTTACAGGAAGAGCGGATGGAGCCACTTCAGAACAATTTACTGATTACGTAATAGAAGTAATTAATGATCCACAATTGGAGGCCAAGTGGAAAACGTTTAAAGAAAAGGAGCTGGAAACAACCACCACAATAAGTTAATAAAGAAACATCAATTAACAAACAAGGTTTAATATATTTTATCCAAACAAGTTTAACATATTTGTCTTAATTGTTAATGGTGAATATTAAATAAAGGCATACGATAATATGGTATCCAGGAGATTTTATGCTAGGTATGTTGAGGTGTTTCTAAATGAGTTTCATTTCAAAATATTTTGTATTTTTAATTATAACCCTGGTTATAGGAGGTGCGTTTACAGCAGTTGGGTCATATCTATCCATAGAATCATCAAATGTGCAAGAGTTGAATAATCAACTAGCGCTGCAGAAGCAGGCATTAAATAATGTTACACAACAGCTCTCTGACACAGTAAAACTAATACAAAAATTAGAGAATGTAACGACCCAACTAAAGGACCAGCTACTTGTTTTGAATACCAACTCCATAAATAATAATTACACTCTTAACATTCAAAATCAGACAATTCAAAATTTGAATCAACAAATTTTTAACTTATCAAAACAAATATTACTACTATCAGAACAAAGTAACATAACTGTAATGAATCTCTATAAGATTAATGAAACTATTAATACAAAATATTCACAATTGAATGTATTGCAATATCAAGTTCAAAACGTTACTGCTGATATATCAGGAATTAATCAAAAAATTTCTTCATTGCAAAATCAAATCTATTCTATAAATAGTGAGGTAAGTCAGCTTGCTAAACAAATAGCCCAACTGCAACAAGAAATACAGCAAATAATAAACAAAGAAGACAAAGACCACAGCAACGATTAACAAAACTTTCATCCATAAAATAGGCAAGGAACAAAATTCAGAATAAAAGTACTGACAGACTACATGAATACTAATCTTTACGATAAAATGCGACGAGCGGGATTTGAACCCGCGTTACCAGCTTGGAGGGCTGATGTCCTAGACCAGGCTGGACGATCGTCGCAACGACGAATGCCAACTATTTATATAATATAAGTCTTCTTTAGTCATTATACATTGCAGAAAACAAATTTTCGTTTTCTTCTAATCCGCACAATAAACGATTAACAGCAGTACTCGAATCTAAAGGAAATCTGCTTATTGAGTATATATTGTCAAAACAGCCTGCGATTTCTTCATCGAAGTATCCTTTTGGGAAACCACCTACTACGAATGTCGGCCTTTTGAAACTAACAGCAGTATCTATTATCCATTGTATTTTTTTAAATTCTCCTCTTCTACTAAATCCAATTACTTTGTCAGTTTGTAAATGTCTGACGAGCTCTGAGAAACGCGTCCTAGTTAGTTCTATCAAATTATCACCCACCACACCCTCTTTAAACAATTGGATCATCAAACGCTCAAACCTATTGTAGCTTCTGGGAGGCCTTAGACCGTTAGCTATCCTCATAACATAATCTTGTATAGTATGTATGTAGAGTTCCAAGTATCCAGATCTATAAACCGGGGAAGAAGTAACATCAAGAAGAATGTGATATAAAATGTCTGGTCTACCTCTTTTTTCGTTATTTTTTAGATTCAACATTGCCCTATGATGAATACTTCTATCCAATAAAAGCTCTGTCGGTTTAACGCCTTTTCTTAGCGAATCATTTAAAATCGAGTTATGTTTTGCTATTTCTAGAGGGACAGTTTCAATGGAAGTCTGAGCAATAATTAATATAATTTTAACCAACTCCTTTAATATCATGTTAATATCTCTAAAAAGGTTCGTGCAATCCCAGGTTCCATACGAAGAATGCAAAAAATGGACAGATCAATCATTAAAAACTATCATGTTAAATTCAGAATTAGCTGAACTTCAAGCTAAAACAGCATCTAACATTCAAAAAAGATTCAGACTAAGAAAACCTTATAGTCTTAAAATGCTCTTTTGCAAAAAATGTAAGAAATTTTCACCACCAATATCCAAATCTATTTATCGCATTAGGAAGAAAGTATTGATAGTCTCATGTGGACAATGTGGAATGATATACAGACGTCCATTATCAAATTAACATGACAAACTTTAAAACGTACGCTACTTCAAGTCAATGGGTCGATTTATTTGCCGACAGCGTTCGACGTTCCTCCAAACAGATTAATTGAAGCTTTGGCTAATTATTTAAAGCGATTACCTCAAATCCAACCTCCACAGTGGGCTATGTATACAAAAACTGGTTCTCATGTTCAAAGACCTCCACATGCTAAAGATTGGTGGTATGTCAGAGCCGCTTCCTTACTAAGGAAGTTATATTTTCATGGTCCCATGGGTTTAAGTGATCTTAGAACATCTTATGGTGGAAGAAAAGAATCTGGTTTTGGCCTAGCCCATCAGCGTAGGGCAGGAAGTTCATCCATAAGAAAGATATTAGCACAATTACAAGCCGTAGGACTTGTTAAAAAAACAGGAAAGGGAAGAATCCTAACACCGGAAGGAGTAAGGCTATGTGACCGAATAAGCTCTGAATTGTTAAAAGAAATAGCAAAACAAAACCCAGATATCTCTAAATTGATCGTTTAGTAAATAGGGGGGGATCGTTGCCATGGTAGAAGAGCAAAATGTGAGAAAAGGACAAACAGAAAAACAACAAGCAGCTGAACAGCAAGCTCGGTTGAAAGAAGCATATCTAAGAATGTTCTTGACAAGTGAAGCCAGACAACGTCTGTCTAATGTTAGAATGGTTAAACCAGACATTGCACAAATAGTAGAAGACCAAATAATTCAGTTAGGAACAACAGGAAGATTACGGAGACAAATAGATGATGAAGAACTAAAAAACATTTTAAGCAAGCTATCCCCCGAAAGAAAAGAATTCAAGATAAAATTTGCATGAGAGATGGATAATAATGAGTAGAAATAAGACTTTGGGCGAAAAGAAACGGTTGATGAGACATTTGAAATCAAATGCTGCTCCTCCAGCATGGATAACAGTTAAAACAAACAGAAGGATAACACGCAGTCCCAAACAACGTTCATGGCGTAGTCAAAAAATAAATGATTAATTTCATAAGTGAATAACATGTCTAATGAAGAAACTTGGCTCACTGTTAATTTACGCGAGGCAAATAATACATCACTAGAAAAGAGAACAAAAAAAACGATAAGGTTATTGAAGTATAAAATAGCTAAAGCAACAAAGTCAAAATTAGATGATGTTAAAATTAGTGTTGCGCTTAACAATTGGCTTTGGGAAAAAGGAAAGAATTTTACATACTCACATATAAAAGTCAGAATATCTAAAGAGAATGATAAGTTGATTATAAATATACCAAAGGAACCCTCTCAAGTAGACGTCGAAGAGGAGAAACCTATTGCTGAAAGCAATAAAGTAACTGACCAGAGCGGTGAAACAAATACCTCGAGTTCATAGTTTATTCTTATAACATACATGTAATTCAATTTGTCGATTATAGGTAGATAACCTTGGGATTATATATCTACGATATATATAGGAACCCCAACATTGGGATTTTTGCTAGAGCAAACGATAAATATTTAATTTTACCCCAGGGCTATGCTAAAACTAAAGCAGAAAGACTAGCATCGCTTATCGAGTCGAAGCCAGTTTTTGCCTCCATTGGATATACTAGATTATTAGGTCCATTATCTATCCTAAATAGTAACGGGATACTTGTTTCACGCTTTGCTTCAGATGAAGAGATAGATAATCTACAAAATCAGACAGGCTTACGCGTACAACGTTTTAGTTCAAATTATTCTTCCGTTGGAAATCTTATCAGTGCAAACGACTACGGAGCTGTGGCCTCTCCTTTGCTTGACGATAAAGACATACAACAAGTCGAAGAAGTGTTGAAGGTTCCTGTGCGGAGAACAAATATCGCTGGTATGAAACAGGTAGGGGCAATATTAACGGCTACGAATAAAGGTAGTTTGGTTCATCCAAAAGCGAGCGAGGAAGAGATCAAGCTAATATCTGAGATTCTAAGTGTCACCTGCGAACCAGGTTCTGTAAATGGAGGAATTCCCTATGTAACATCCGGATTGATTGCCAATTCCAAAGGTGCTATAGTGGGTTCGCAAACCGTAGGGCCTGAGATGTTTGTTATAACGAAAGCCTTTAAACTATAGCAATATACAGGGCAATATATTGATGACAGATCCAAACGAAGTAAAAGCACAATCTCTAGTCTTACAAGCTAGAATATTGGAAGAATATTTTACTGATTTACTAACACGAGAGAATATATTAACTAGATTGCTTATAGAAAATAAGAATTCCCTTACCGCACTTGAAAGCTTGGACGAAGTACATGATGCCGAATTAGCAGTTCCTATAGGAGGGGGAGTGAATTTGCCAGTGACACTCAAAGCCTCCCAGAAAATTCTAATTAATGTAAGCAAAGATGTCGCAATCGAAAAGACAAAAGCTGAAGCAATAAATTATGTTACCGAAAGAACTAAAGAAATAGAAGCAGCCATATCTAATGTATTACAGCAGAAAGAAGAAACGAATGCAAAACTCGAGAATATACGAAAACAATTAGTACAGATGGGAATAATTTCAGAACAACAGGGTTAGGAATTGTTCGACAAACTCAAGAATGCTTTTACGAAGTTCCAGGAGGTACTGCTAACAAAGACTATACAGGAAGAAGATATAACAGAAGCACTGTCAACGTTAGAACTAAACTTATTAGAAAGTGAAGTTGCTATAGAAGTGATAGACTTCATAAAATCTGAATTAAAAACCAAATTTACAGGAATAAGAGTCGAGAGAAAAACTAATATGAAAGAATTAATACTGAATCAATTGAAAGAAATTCTGTTGAGAATACTTGACGGTTACCAAGATAAGACATTATATGACCTCATAAAAGACAGTTCTTCTATACCTTATACTATACTTTTTTTAGGAATAAATGGAACTGGAAAAACTACTACAATCGCAAAGGTAGCATATTTCCTAAAGCAAAAAGGTCTAAGTTCAGTACTTGCAGCCGGAGATACATATAGGGCAGGCGCAATAGAGCAACTAGATATACATGCACAAAATTTGAATATAAAGCTGCTTAAACAAAAATACGGAGCGGATCCTGCGGCTATTGCTAAAGACGCAAAGATGTATGCGATGCAACACAAATTACAAACAGTATTGATAGATACTGCGGGAAGAATGCAAACATCACATAACCTTATGGACGAGTTAGCGAAAATAAAGAGGGTAGCTTTACCAAATATGACCATTTTTGTAGGTGATGCACTTGCTGGTAATGACCTACTAACCCAAGCCAGAGAATTTCAAGAAAAAGTAGGTTTTGACGCATTTATACTTACAAAAGTTGATGCGGATGTCAAAGGTGGCTCCATAATAAACGCATCATTCTCATCAAAGAGACCCATACTATTCTTGGGAACAGGACAAAAATACGATGATTTAGTTCCGTTTAATCCTTACTGGGTCATAGATAGGTTACTAAGTTGAATATTCTTAAAAGAAGAGCTTTCTGAACATGAAGCCTGTTTTCAGCCTGATCAAAAACCACTGACCATTTGCCATCTATTACTTCAGCTTGTACTTCTTCTCCTCTGTGTGCAGGCAGACAATGCATGAAAATAACATCTTCTCTTGCCTTCCTAATTAAATCCGTTGTCACTTGATATTTAGGCAAGAAAACACCAAGACGTTGCTCCTTAGTTGCTTCATCACCCATACTGACAAATACATCGGTATAAATTACAGTTGCGTCTTTTACAGCTTCTTCTGGTTCAGTCGTTAAAACAACGTCAGCCCCCGGTATACTTTGGGCATAATCAACGATTTCTTTTCTGGGCTTGTATTGTACCGGTGATGCTACACGAATAGGTACACCCATAATGGAACATCCCAAGATCAAAGAATTACATACATTATTTCCATCGCCAATATAGGCCACTTTTTGTTCTTCTAATCTGCCTTTCTTTTCACGTATAGTGTATAAATCTGATAAAACTTGGCAAGGATGTTCCAGTTCAGATAAGGCATTAATGATAGGAATTCTAGAATGGTTAGCTAGTTTTTCAAGTGTTTGATGTCTGTTCACCCTAGCAATTACGCCATCAACGAACCGTTCAAACATCTTTGCTGTGTCCTCTATGCTTTCCCCTCTAGATATCTGTGTTGTGATGGCATCAAGATATATAGTGTTGCCACCCAATTGTCTGATCCCAGATTCAAAACTTAGTCTTGTTCTCGTTGACGGTTTCTCAAAGAAGAGAGCAATAACTTTATCTTCTAATTGTCGTCCGTATTTGTGAATTTTAAGTCTGGCTGCTATAGCAAATATTTCGTTGATATCGTGCTTTGTAAGATCACCCATAGAAAGAAAATCTTTTTCCAAATCTCTCGTGCCTTGCCTTCATTGATCCTACTAAAATTCCTTTCGAAACGACTTATAGTAAAGCGTGCAAAACACTTAAAGCATCAGTATTTACGCCTAATCTTACTTTGGATATACCTGGTTCTATTAGGAACATAATAAGGACGCTGAAATACAGCAAGAAAGCCGATTGGCAAATGTATTCTTTATATCTAAAGTTAGTTCTGCTGGGAATAGGTGTGGTTGGGGGAATAGCATTTATAATTCATTTGATATCGTCTGTTGTAATGACACCTCTGGCAGCACATATCATAAATACCGTATTCGAGTTGGTGTCTAGTTGACAACTGTTGAAAAGGAAAAGAAAACTAATACTCGTGTTTACGTAGTAAAAGTGACAGGAGGTCAAGAGAGGAATGTTGCTAACTTGGTTGCTAACAGAGTTGAAACTAGAAGGATACATATTTTCTCAGTCATTTACAGTGATAAGATGAAGGGTTATCTCTTACTTGAAGCTACGGATGCTCAGGCAGTTAGTGATGCCGTGTCCGGAGTGAAACATGTAAGGAGCTATGTCCCTGGGGTGATGACCGTCGATGAAATAAGCGGATTAATCTCAACAAAAGCGGAAACAGAAGAATTAAAACCGGATCAGTTAGTTGAGGTAATAGGAGGTCCTTTCAAGGGAATGAAAGCAAAAGTAGTCAGATATGATGCATCGAAGAAAGAAGCTACAGTTACAGTGGTTGACGCTCCATATCCTTTGCAAGTAACAATTGATGCTGGCTACCTGAAATCTAGTTCTTAAAAGATCTTTTCCATTTGAGAAGATAAACTAATAGGTATAAGGTTAAAAAGGGCCTGAAAACCGCCATATGAAGGAGTTATACTGCTTATATTAGAGGGATATGTGATGCCCGAAAAAAAGGTAATAAATCTCCTTATAACAGGTGGAGAGGCCAACGCTGGTCCTCCGTTGGGGCCAGCTCTAGGACCGTTAGGAGTGAATGTTATGCAGGTAGTTAAGAAAATTAATGAACTTACTGCTGACTATGCAGGGATGCGAGTTCCCGTCAAGGTTTCTGTAGACATAGAGAGTAAAAGTTTCGAAGTGGATATAGGCCTTCCTACCACTTCAGCATTGGTTGCAAAAGAAGCAAAGATCCAAAAAGGGTCTGGAACCCCTAAGAAGGAAATGGTTGGTAATATAAGTGCAGACCAGTTAGCAAAACTTGCAAAGATTAAGCTAGAGAAAACATATGCACGTGACCCTAGAGCTTCAGCTAAGGAAATAATAGGTACTTGTGTAAGTATGGGTATTACAATTGAGGGGAAAGATCCGAAAGCATTTTTGAAAGAAGTAGAAGAAGGCAAGTGGAACGAACTATTCAAAGGAGCCAATTAAAATTGATAGATAGAAATGTACTATTCGATTTGGTAAAGAAAGCGCGCGAAAATACACCTAAAAGAAATTTCAAACAAAGTTTTGAATTATTCATTACACTTGATTCACATAGGATCAAGCCTAATGACGTAAATATAAACGAAGTTGTAACACTACCGAATAAACCAAAAGTACCAGCTACAGTCATGGTCATAGCATCTGGTGATTTAGGACTACGTGCGAAGAAAGCAGGATCCGATAATGTTCTTGCTACTGACGAACTAGACAGGTTATCCACAAATAAAAAGGACTCCAAGAAACTAGCCAAAGAATATGATTTTTTTATTGCGGAGACAAGCGCCATGCCCAAAATAGGTAAATCTCTTGGTCCCTTTCTAGGTCCGAAAGGGAAGATGCCAGTTCCGATAACGCAAGCTTCGCCCATTGAACAAATGATAGAAAGATTGAAGGGAAGTATAAGAGTAAGGGCTAGAGCTCACAATGGGATTTCATGTAAAATAGGTCAAGAAGATATGACAGATGAGGAGATTGTAGCGAACGCTATGGCTGCTCTAGAAGCTATAGAGAGAAAATTACCTAATGGTTTAAAGGCAGCCAAGAGCATTGGCATCAAACTAACTATGGGACCACTACAAAAGGTGAGTCTAGTTGACCAATGAAGTCCTTGTAATCAGAAAATATCCAAACAGAAAAGTCAGGCAATTTGAAAAAATTGCTGAATTAGCGAACAAGTACAGCGTTATAGCTATAGCAAAGTTAAGCAAAGTTCGGTCTGCTCAAATTATGGAAATAAGAAAAGCTATGCGAGGTCAACTCGAATTACTTGCTGTTAAAAATAAGATTGCACTAAAGAGCTTAGCAACATTGAATAAGAGTGGACTGGATAAGTTAATCGAATATGTTAAAGGGCAAAATCTTTTTATCTTCACAAATATAAATCCGTTCAAGCTCAGTTTAATTCTTGAAAAAAACAAAGTTCTATTACCAGCTAAAGGGGGAGATATAGCTTCAGAACCTATAATTATTCCTGCAGGAAATACCGGTCTAGCACCTGGACCTGTGCTAAGTGAGTTCAAAGAAAGCAAAGTAATAACTAAGATTGAAGGTGGAAGCATCTGGGTAACTAAGGATACGATTGTGGCTGAACCAGGCGAAGTAATCTCTCCGAAACTCGCATCTTTGTTATCAAAGCTGGGTATAAAACCAATCAAAGCTGGGTTAGTAGTCGACGTAGTATATTGGGATGGATTACTCCTTTCTGGCAAAGATCTGAGAATAAATCTGGATGAATACCTTCATCAAATCAGAAGTGCGTATGCTCAATCATTAAATGTAGCAATTCAAGCTGAATATCCAGCATCGAAAGAGATAACAGAAACACTACTCAAAAAGGCATTTATTGGCGCTATATCAGTTGCTAAAGAATCTAACTATTTGACAAAAGAATCCGCTGATGTAATTTTAAGTAGCGCAGAAGTCACCGCTCAGAAGGTATTACAGCTTGCAAGACAGAAAGGGTATACATCCTAACTTGCAACAATTTATCCAAAGAGGGCCGCAAGACCCTCCAATGCTTCTTCTTCCTTTTTCTCTTCCTTCTTTTCTTCTTTCTTTTGTTCTGCCGGTTGTGCAACAGTGGCTGATGGCTGAACAGCGCTAGCTGTTGGAGTTCCTGGCACAAGTAAACTTGACTTCAAGGCATCATCAATATTTATCTCACTCAAAGCTGCAACCAGAGCTTTGACCTTAATTTCATCAGGTTGTGCTCCAGCTGCAGATATTACTCCCTTGACATTTTCTTCATTGATTGGCTTGCCCAGTTTGTGGAGCAGTAACGCAGCATAAACATATTCCATTTTAATATCAGCTTAATTGCCCATTATGAAATAGTATATAGACTTTTCCCAATTCCATTAGGTTTATTTTTATCAAAACATCCTGCATTATCGCGACTTGGCGATGGACGTGCTGTCTACTATCGATTCTGGCCAGTCCATTCTCACCCTTTCAATTCTCGACGTCTTCCACGAGCTTTTTCTGCTAACATGTTTTCTTATTCCAGTTTCCTTTCTTCTTTTGTAAGTCTCCTGATCACCTTTAGTCTGCTGAAGTAACATTCCTCTTCTTTCTTTAGCAAAACCCTCAAATCCCATTTATTATAAATTTGGATATAGACGACAAGGCTTTATCAGCTCCGCCCTCCTGTCTTCTACTATTTTTCAGAAGACAAAAAGGGACATAATGATTCTTTTTTATCGTCTTTGTTTCATCTTTATTCTGTAAGTTATAGAAGGAGGATAGTTTTCAGCTCTAATCACAATTGTCAAGAAAGTGGTGCGGGGGGTGGGATTTGAACCCACGAACCCCTTCGGGATGAGGTCCTGAGCCGCGTGGCTTTCTAGCTCTCACGCCTTTGACCAGGCTGGGCGACCCCCGCCCAAGAACCAATCTCGAAAGACATATGAAAAGGTTTATGATAAGAAATGGAAAACCAAAGTAGTAATAACTAATATGATGGGATAAAATAACCAGTGCTGAAAACAATTCAATTATGAAAAATTCAATTAGTACTTACCGTTTAAATCTGAAAATACATCAAATAGACACATGGAGTTTCTCTCCAAAATCCTCAATGAACATAGCTTTTTACTGTTCTAATAACATTGCTTGAAACATTTATGAGCCCCATGTACGGGCCTTTGAGCATAAAAAGGAGATCATTGATGGCCAAGATAGATGTTAATATGATAGTAATTATAATAATAACTATTATAACAATTACAGGATTTTCTATTGCTATTGCCAATTATCCTAATTCTGAGAGCTATCCTCCATGGATTCATGCCCAAACAGCCAAGCCAGCATTAATAGCTGTTCCCGTCATAAATGGAACTATTAGTAATATAGCAGTGCTGTATGATGCCTACGGAAACTTTCTAAATAATATGTCATTTGTTACATCGAATTCATCATATTCGTTATTTTCTACAGGTGATTTTAAAATCGTACCAGGCTATGCCTATAAAGTTTGGGTTCCACAACAAAACATTACGTATGATTTTGGACTTCAACCTCCTTCCATTTCGCAGCTAAAATCCCAATACTATTACATTACATTAAACCCAAGCTTCCAAGATGTTTACTGGAAACCAGGTTAATGAACACTTACTCTTTTAACTTTATAATGAAAGCCAGTGGAAGACTACCTATAAGACTCATTACAATCCAAGCATAAAACCAAGAGAACAAAGCGACCCAAGTTACAAGTGGTAATAACATCATTCCTATAAGTATCTGAATAGTATTCATCGCAGCAAATGATGCAGCTTTCTTTTCTGGAGATGCATAATTTGCATGAGCATAACATATGGAAATAGCCATCTCATTGAAAAAACCTAAAGTTAAGAGAGCTGGAATAATCAATATTCCTTCACGAAATCCAAACAAAGATGCTGGCAACACTGAGAGAAGGCCTGAAAACAATAAAAGAAGTTTCTTTCTTTTGATTTTGTCATAGATGGCTGCAGACAAGCCGCCAAAGATGCTTGCAAATAAAAGCGGAGTCGACTCTGTTCCCGATATGGCAAGTCCTTGACGTAATTCCAATTGCAAATAAGTTGGAAGTAAAAGCCCAGTTGCAAAGTAAGCACCCCACGTGCCGGTAAAAGCCAAAGAAACCTTTAGTATATTCCTATCCAATAGCTGATTAATAGCATCTGTTACACTAAACCTTCCTATATTTTTATTATTGTGTGTTGGAAGATAACCTATGGCAGCACTAATAATTCCAGAAACACCCGCGATAAGCATCCCAGACTTCCAGCCTACCATTTCATGAACAACGCCCCAAAGAAGTCCTGCTCCACCACCAAGAGCAAATGCAACATTATACATACCCATCATAAAACCCGGCTTATCTGGTTTCAATTCTATAAGCACTGCGCCAGCTGATGCGAAAAATAAAGCAGCGCCGAAGCCTGATAAAGCACGCGTCAATAAAACCCACTCAAAGTTTTGATATAGTATTAACAATATGTTTCCTAATGATAATAATATTAAACCTGCAGTAAAGGTAGCTGGAGCTCCCAATTTATTAGAAACGATCCCAGATGGTATTTGAAATAGACCAGTAAACAGGAAGAAAATTAATGGGATTAACCCAATCATCCATTTTTGCATGTAACCACTTGAAGCTATTAGTGGGAGTGCAGGTGATATAACAAACCAATTCAGACTATAAATAAACCTAGAGAAGAGAATAAGTATAATCACTATATTTTGCTTCATGTTATATGAACGATTGTTACTTATCATCGAATATCAATTCTCCTACATTCAAATCATGTTTATAGCTAACATCCTTGACCCCTTTACACTAGGCCGGGGTGGCGGAGTGGCTATGACTGAACATAAAATGTAATATTACCAGAATCAGTCACCACATAACGCGTCAGCCTCGAGATCATCTCATGTTGGGCTAGATAGCTGATGGGCCCTCGAGGCCCCCATGGGTTCAAGTCCCATCCCCGGCGCATTGCGTTCACAATTAGCAATTCATTACTTCGCCACGGAAAATAAATTTGGTAAATCATTCAAAAATATATTAAAGTTAAAAAGAGCCAAAACCCTTTAGTTTTTAGCTTGAGAAACTTTCTTCTTCTTTTCTTCTAATGTTTTCTCAAAGGATTTAGCCCTAGCCTCGACAAATTCCTTTACCTTGTCTTCCGAATATTCTTTTTCTTCTTTTTGCTTTGAAACTTGTTCATTAATCTTTAGTAGGAGGTTATCTACGTCGAAAGGTTTGATCACGTATGCATCAGCTCCCAAGTTAACCGCTTGAACAGCATTATTTAAGGTGGGGTAACCAGTAACGATTATCTTTCTCATTTTGGGAACTGTATCAGGAACACGTTTTAAAAGATCAACACCTTCCATATCTGGTAACTTTATATCAACGAGTAGTACATTGTAGAAGTTTTTTCTACACTTTTGTATTGCTTCTTTTCCGTTCTTCGCTGTATCTACATCATAGTCTTTTTTCTTCAATACAGCTGCCAAGGAAGCTCTAATACCTTCATCATCATCGACAATTAATACTCTTATTTTCTCAGTCAAATCTATACCGGCATTCGAAAGAAAACGCATATTTAATAATTATTATGTTACCTTATCCATATCTGTAATATTTGGTTACCAAACGTTGTTTAACTCCATTACGCAAAACAGGGCAAAACCTTATATTCATTTGTTAGCTAGGTATATGTTTGCACGCTTTTTGGCGGCATCGGTACTGAGCTTTCGGGTCTGTCCCGGCTGTGAAGTACTGACCTCCTAGTGTGCGCACACAATGAGGATTCAATCTCATGGTGGGTTGAATCTGATTGCATGAGCTGTTAGCTACCTCGCATAAGTCGATAGCGCTGTACTCCCAGTAATTTTGAATCCGGTTGATCCTGCCGGACCCGACTGCTATCGGCATGGGATTAAGCCATGCGAGTTGAGCGTCTTCCAGCTGTGGAAGGCGCGGCGTACGGCTCAGTAACACGTAGTTAACCTACCTTGAAGACGCGGATAATCCCGGGAAACTGGGGCTAATACGCGATAGATTCAAAGTTCTGGAATGGCTTTGAATCCAAAAGGCTGAAGGAGCATGCTTCTTCAGTCGCTTCAAGATGGGACTGCGGCCGATCAGGTAGTTGGCGGGGTAATGGCCCACCAAGCCTATAACCGGTGCGGGCTCTGAGAGGAGGAGCCCGGAGATGGACACTGAGACAAGGGTCCAGGCCCTACGGGGCGCAGCAGGCGCGAAACCTTCACAATGCGCGAAAGCGCGATGAGGCTATACCGAGTGTCATCCGCTGAGGGTGACTTTTCCTCGATCTAAAACATCGGGGGAATAAGGGGAGGGCAAGCCTGGTGTCAGCCGCCGCGGTAATACCAGCTCCCCGAGTGGTCGGGACGATTATTGGGCCTAAAGCATCCGTAGCCGGCTTCACAGGTCTCTTGTTAAATCCAACGGCTCAACCGTTGGACTGCAGGGGATACCATGGAGCTAGGGGGCGGGAGAGGCGGACGGTACTCCATGGGTAGGGGTAAAATCCTTTGATCCATGGAAGACCACCAGTGGCGAAGGCGGTCCGCTAGAACGCGCCCGACGGTGAGGGATGAAAGCTGGGGGAGCGAACCGGATTAGATACCCGGGTAGTCCCAGCCGTAAACGATGCAGGCTAGGTGATAGAGAGGCTATACGCCTTTCTAGTGCCGCAGGGAAGCCGATAAGCCTGCCGCCTGGGGAGTACGGCCGCAAGACTGAAACTTAAAGGAATTGGCGGGGGAGCACCACAAGGGGTGAAGCCTGCGGTTCAATTGGAGTCAACGCCGGAAACCTTACCAAGGGTGACAGCAGGATGAAGGTCACTCTAAAGAAATTACCAGACGAGCTGAGAGGAGGTGCATGGCCGTCGCCAGCTCGTGCCGTGAGGCGTCCTGTTAAGTCAGGAAACGAGCGAGACCCCCACTGCAAGTTGCTATCATTACCCGAAAGGGTAATGGGGCTAATTTGCAGGACCGCCATCGCTAAGATGGAGGAAGGAGGGGGCCACGGCAGGTCAGTATGCCCCGAAACCCTTGGGCCACACGCGGGCTGCAATGATAGGGACAACGGGCTCCGACCTCGAAAGAGGAAGGAAATCCTCAAACCCTATCCCAGTTATGACTGAGGGCTGCAACCCGCCCTCACGAATCTGGAATCCCTAGTAACCGCACGTCACTACCGCGCGGTGAATACGTCCCTGCTCCTTGCACACACCGCCCGTCGCTCCACCCGAGTTGGCTCATGGCGAGGTGTCGTCAAGTTGGCGGCATCGAACCTTGGGTCGGCGAGGGGGGAGAAGTCGTAACAAGGTGGCCGTACGGGAACGTGCGGCCGGATCACCTCCTACGACATTAAAGGGAGTAATCTTGCGGCGCTATCGATCGCGAAAAGGGATGTAATGGCTCATGCAAATTAACCTGGATGATGCAACCATGTATCGTTGATACATGGTGAAGGGCGTAGTGCAGAGGTCAAGTAAACGAACTGCACGATTAACGCCATGCATAGGAATGCGCAAGCCTTAACGTATCGCTTCCGATGGGTGCTACGACGCCATCTGGTGGATGGCTTGGCTTAGGTGACGATGAAGGGCGTGGCAAGCTGCGATAAGCCTCGGGGAGACGCAAGCAGTCATCGATCCGAGGATTCCCGAATGGGACTTCCTACTCAAGGTAACACTTGAGTATTCGGACAGCAATATGTCCGAAGGTGAACCTCCCGAAAGGAAGCATCTGAGTAGGGAGAGGAAAAGAAATCAAATGAGATCCCCTAAGTAGGGGCGACCGAAATGGGGATAGCCCAAACCGAATCCCACACAGAAATGTGTGGGAGATGTAGTGTGCCTGGTGGTAAATGTAGGCTGGAATGCTTAGTCGAAGTGGCTTGGAACAGCCTGGCGGAGATGGTGAAACCCCAGTAGACGAAAAGCACGACAGTCTATACTACCAGGAAGAGTACCTGGCCTTGGCAGTGGCTAGGGAAGATGGGGGAAAGCAGCCTCCAAGGCTAAATACAACCTAAGACCGATAGCGCAATAGTACCGTGAGGGAAAGCTGAAAAGAACCCCGGAAGGGGGGTGAAAAGAGCCTGAAACCAGATGGTTACAGACGTATGTTGCTCAAAAGGTTCCTAGGCTATGCAGCTGACTCGCAAGAGCCAGAGGCATGCCAACGAACCAGAGTAACATGTTCCGTCTAGAAACACGGGCCGGGGAGTTCATCTTCATGGCAAGCTTAAGGGTGAAACCCGAAGGCGAAGGGAAACCAAGACCTCGCAATGCTTAATGCATGAGGAGGGGGGTCTTAAATGGGCCCTGTAGTCATGAGGATGAGACTAGAAACCGAGCGATCTTGTCCTGAGCAGGACGAAGCTGGGCGAAAGCCCGGTGGAGGTCCGAAAGGGTGGTGACGTGCAACTCCCTCCCCAGACTCGGGATAAGGGGCCAAAAGCCAATCTAGCTCGGTGATATCTAGTTCCCACCGAAGTAGATCTAAGTCTAGCCTAGGTGGATGTTGCCAACGCTGTAGAGCACCGATCGAAAGGCAAGGATCCGAAAGGGTCCACCTTTCTTTCGAACTCCGAAGGTGTTGGCTCAAAAGAAGCCTAGAGACGGGTTTGTGTGGGGTAAGCCTCACAACCGAGAGGGGGTTAACCCAGACTTGAGTTAAGGTCCCGAAGTGCTGGCTAAGTGTCAAGCTAAAGGGAGTTTCTCTGCAAAGACAGCAGGGAGGTAGGCTCAGAAGCGGCCATCCTTTAAAGAGTGCGTAACAGCTCACCTGCCGAGCAGAGATGCCCCGAAGATGGACGGGACTAAAGCCAGCCACCGATACTCAGGACCACCTTTTCTAAGGTGTGTGGTAGGTGGGCGTGGAGGTTGGGTAGAAGCAGGACTGTGAAGCCCTGTGGACCGACTTCCAGTGCAGATCCCGGTGGTAGTAGCAGCGAAGCGTGGTGAGAATCCACGTCGCCGAAAGGGCAAGGTTTTCCTGGCAACGCGTCGTCGGCCAGGAGGTAGCCGGTCCTAAGCGATGCCCGAAAGGGTGTGGCGAAGAGGGAAACCCGTTAATATTCGGGTGCCTGGATCTGACCGAGCCATATGGCACACTTGATCTTGCGCTTCGGGATAGGGTGTACGGAGCCGTCGCTCCGTTTAACAGAACAAGGTTCGGGGAGTGTTGTAATGACGAGAACTGAACCAAGGCTGGAATAGCCTACCTGTGGGTGGGTACACCCGATTCCTGGAGACAGTGAAAACAAGATTGAGGAGGGCAGATCTAGACCGTACCGAGAACCGACACAGGTGTCCCTAGGTGAGAAGCCTAAGGCGTATCAGGTAACCGTAGGCGAGGGAACTCGGCAAGTTAGCCCCGTAGCTTCGGTTGAAGGGGTGCCTGCGGTTTTATCGATAAGATGGAATCGCAGGTCGCAGTTACAAGGGGGTCCCGACTGTTTAATAAAAACACAGATGACCGCAAGCCCGAAAGGGTGTGTACGGTCGTTGAATCCTGGCCAGTGGCGGTACCTAAAACCCTCGTTCAAGAGGGCTAAGGGCCGCTAAACGCCGGGAGTAACTCTGACTCTCTTAAGGTAGCCAAATGCCTTGTCGGGTAAGTTCCGACGTGCATGAATGGACCAACGAGGGCCCCACTGTCCCCGCCTACAACCTGGCGAACCCACGTAAGGTGGACGAACAGTCCATCAACCCCCATCGGGGAGAGAAGTCCCTGTGGAGCTTTACTGCAACCTGTTGCTGCGATGCGGCCATGGTTGCAGAGTGTAGCCGGGAGCCGTTATGCACATCCTTTCGGGGATGTGATAGGCGTCAATGTAACACCGGCCTTCTGTGACTGCGTCGCTAACTATGCGAAAGCATAGGACAACGGCAGGCGGGCAGTTCGGCTGGGGCGGCACCCCCTCGAAAAGATATCAAGGGGGCCCAAAGATCGGCTCAGACGGGTCAGAACCCCGTCAAAGAGGGCAAGGCCAAAAGCCGGTCTGACAGGATCCCTAAAAGCGTCGGATCCTGGGGCGAAAGCCTGGCCTAGCGAACCTCCATGTCCCCACTGTTGGGGGCTGGAGACGACAGAAAAGTTACCCCAGGGGTAACAGGCTCGTCGCGGGCGAGAGCTCCTATCGACCCCGCGGTTTGGTACCTCATTTATGGGGTATGACCGCAGTAATGCGGGTCAATAGCATCGGCTTATAACGGCGAAACCCTACCAAAAGGAAGCAATATTAGTGGAAGAGCAAACGATAACATTGGAGGGTAACGCCGTGGGAAGTCTGGTGAAAGGTTTGCACAAAGCAGAATTAACATATTACTTAAAGTTTGGATATATGTTATTCTGCTTAATGTGACCTTCACCATGACCCCGTAACGACTGAGATGGCCAAAGGAGCCATCAATGAGATAGCATCTACAATAAGTTGTGGTGCTATCATACGCCGACCCCTCAACGTGCAATAGAGGGTGAAGACATAGTCTGACTCCGCTGGAGACAGCGGCCAAAGTCGCGATGTCGGCTCTTCCCATCCCGGTCCTGCAGCAGGGGCCAAGGGTGGGGCTGCTCGCCCATCAAAGGGGAACGTGAGCTGGGTTTAGACCGTCGTGAGACAGGTCGGTCTCTACCTGATGGGGGCGAAGGTAAACTGAGGGGAGCTCGCCCCTAGTACGAGAGGAACAGGGCGAGGCGGCCTCTGGTGTACCGGTTGTCCGACAGGGCAGTGCCGGGCAGCTAAGCCGTTGAGGATAACCCCTGAAAGCATCTAAGGGGGAAGCCTTTCCCGAGAAGAGTTTACCACTCACTTGCTGCTTCTGGTCGCAAGGCTGGGGGCAGGAGTGAGGGAGGACTCCGATAAAAGATCGGGTTGATAGGACGGAGGTGTACGCTGGAAGTTCCGCAAGGAGCGACCAGTTCAGCCTGCCGTTACTAATCGTCCAACGCCCCGTCATAAAGAAGCGGTACGAAGGGCGCAATTTTCCTATGCATGGCAAACAAACAGAATAATTGGATGTTTTACAAGTAAGAACTACGTGTGTTAGGTATTTATATTCCGCCTAGTGTTACTAATAAGTCCGTAACGAAACCGGCACAGAGACCAATAAATATTCCGAGCATCATAACATAATTCTTACTTTGTCTCCTTGCTGTGCTATACATTAATAATGAGACATATATTAATGCTCCTCCAGCCATGCTAAGAAACAATGTAAACGTAAAAGTTGACATACCAATTAAACTACCAACCAGAGTCCCAATAAATGTAGGAAGCCCACCTATCAAACCTACTCCCATTAAAAACCTTAGACTAGGCCTTTTTTCTAAACGTGTCAGCGGACTCGAAATCCCAAAACCTTCCGTTGCATTATGAGCACCAAATCCAATTATGAGTATAAGTGCCAACCCAATTGAACCTGCAGCATAAGATTGACCTATTGCTAAACCTTCACTAAAGTTATGAGCACCTATAGCGCTAGCTATCATTATAGCCAGTCTATAAGTTCCCAATTCATCAATGGCTATATTATAAACGGGCACTTTGCTCTTATTAGTCTCTTGTTCAATTGCAGATTTCATACGACCATCATTAAGGGCCTTAGGGAACAACTTGCTTTCATAATACGATAAACCAAGCAAACCGACTGCAATTCCACCTATAAGAGCAGATAAATTTGCGATCGGATAAGCAGAAACAGTTTTTCCAGAAAACCAACTTAGAACTGATTCTTCGGTTACCTCCCACGCATGACTGAACACATCAATTATGAGAAAAACAAGTATACCTATAGCTACAGCATTAAGAAAGGATTTTGTTTGTACGCTTATATTCCTTAAAAAGGCTATTGGTAAGCCTAAAAATATAGTCATACCAGAAATCGTGCCAAGAAGAAGCACTTGAACAAAGTCAATCAATGCGACTCATCATCAACCGAAAATGAACAATAAATAAACGGTTTATAAGATTTTGTTCACAACCGAATATAGCAAGATGATGTAAAAACCCAAAACCGAACGGCTCTTGAAGTCCATCTATCAATCGAAAAGCATTCCAATGTCAAGTTACATGGTACACAATCTTTAAAACGTTATAATATGATTCTACATTAAATGATAGTTGCCATCTTGGGAGCTGGAAGAATAGGAGAGATAGTAGCCAAACGACTGGCAGCTTCCAGCAATATCTCTAAAATAGTACTAACAAAGAGGAATATAGCCACAATCCAATATCTTAAATCAGACAAGATCGAAGTAACTACCGATAACACATATGCAGCTAAAATAGCAGAAGTAATAGTGATTTCTGTCAAGGCTAGTGATGCAAAACAGCTTCTTGGTCAGATTTCATCATTCGTATCTGGTAAGATTGTTATTTCGTTAATGGCAGCAGTATCCTTACGAAAGCTGGAGAAGGCTCTTTTAGGTGCAAAGATTGTAAGAGCGATGCCTAACATGGCAGCTATTATAGGAGAATCAATTACAGCGTATTCCATAAACACAAACATCTCAGATAACGATATGCATCAAATTCACCAAGTATTCGATATGATCGGAGAGCACATCATGGTTCCAGAGAAATATATGGATGCCATAACAGCTCTGAGTGGAAGCGGACCTGCCTATATAGCAATACTTGTTGAAGCATTGGTAACTGCTGGACTCAAGGTAGGTCTTCCAAGGGATGTTGCTATGAAATTAACAACAAAAACACTATCAGGAACAGCTAACCTACTAGAGTTAACTAAAATGCATCCTGCAGAGCTGCGCGATACTGTTACAACTCCTTCGGGAACCACGATAGCAGGTATATATGAGCTTGAAAAAGGGTCTTTTAGGACAAGTATAATAAACGCCGTAGAAGCAGCTACATTTGCTGCGGAGAGGGTATCGAAAAAATTTGAGGATGAATTTTAAACATTTACAATAATATGTTTAAAACTCATCACTGGTAACTATCATTTAAATTTATTTATCCATTCTTCTAAAGACATACGTATGTATCCGTTCTCATCCAGCCACTTCCTGTCTCCTAATTTGAATAACATATCAAACGCTGGTATATTTTTACCATTTCTATCATAAACTCTCTCTAGGGTAATATAAGCCTCTTCGACTTTACCAACATCCCTTATTGGACATGATATCCGTGCACAAAAATAATCATTGATAACATATGTATCTTTAAACGGAGCTTCTAAATGCTCTTTATCACCAATAAAGGCTACCTGTAAAGATTTTACTTTACCCTTAAGAGAATTAATACTCCGTGTAAAATCTTCCATAGATGATCCGTCGGGGCGTTTAATAGAAAGTAACAACATCACGTCGGATTCTGTATCAAGATACTCTGTTAGAATTCTCATGGTTTCCTCGTCAGCGCATGGATCTTGTATGCGGAATTTGGAAGAGTGCAGCGAGAGTACCTCTTTCATTGCTACATTTAATTCGGCCATATTGGCTGAACGAATAGATAGCAAAGATTCTTTTTGCAAGGATTCTTTCAGCATGCCTTCGATTCCACTAATCACATAAGTATTCAGCACAATTTGTTGCTTCGACGAGAACAGAAAACCAAGCTTCACTGCTTGAATAACATCTTCATTTTGAACATCTTTCAAAGCACTTCTATCAATCACAAAGAAGGGAGAAGTAGTCTGTACAGTTTTGTTTGATAAAATTCTTTCAACCAAGCCGTAATAATAGAAATTCGACATTCGCGCATTTAATTTATTTTTCGCTATCTCAAAAAGTGACATGTTTAATTTCTTACCATAACTCCAGACAAAATACCCCTGTAAGAATGGACGGATTTCATCTTTGATTGTTATTTTGTCTTCTTTAAAACTCAATAATCCTTTTTGGGCCAGTTTAGACACAGTTTCGGTTAGATGCTCCGTAGTTAGGTCCGGTAAGTTAACCTTTAGGTCATCTAAAGTCAGTGGAGAATCCAAGAATAGAGTCATAGCGAGTGTTACCATATCTTCAAAACTTCGTAGAGTATCTGGTCTGATTATTCTTTCTATTTGTTCTTGTAAGATTGAAACAACGTCAAAGGGATACCTTCTAAAATAAAAAGTCAGATCGTGATATCTTCCAACATACTTACCAAATTGGAAGGCTAATTTTGCAGATACTAAATCCATACACAAACTCATTACATTTAAGTCACTAAAGCTATCGGAGAAAGTCACATGTTTAATTCCGTCATTTTCATTTACAGAAGCAAGAAGCCAAGGAATCCTAAAATCAAGTCGTTCAGATAATTCGTAAAGTCTTTGACTACTTACTCTCGATTCATCGAGATATTGGCGAACTTCTGATATAACGTTATCTCTATTCTGGCTATCGATCATCAAGACATTATTCTTTTCAATAATGTATCTCTTTTTCTTCAGAATTTCCACGGATTCTACCAATTTCTCATTAGGAGGCAAAGCATTAGATTTTGTGTTCACGAAAAAGAGTGGTATATCGGTTTTTTCTAACCTACCCACATTTAGCAATATATCTAGCACTGTAATTTTCACGTCGTCTAACGAAATCATGTTGTTGCTATAATAAGACATTGGATACAAAAATAATAAGTTATTGACCAACCAACAATACGCATTTTCTGAACATTAAGCGATAATTACCCTAATCTATAGTAAATTCTTTTATTGGCTTTCCCCTTGTTTTCCAACTTTGTTAAGATAACTTTTCCTATTTCTTTTGTATTTTTCACATGAACTCCTCCATCAGCTTGCATATCTATTTCTCCTATTTTTACGACCCTTAAGATTTCCTCATTGGGGGGTGCTGCATTTGCTAATTTTATTAATCCAGGAGTACGTAAAACTTCTTCTCTTTTCATAAAGAATACTGTAACATCGATTCCTTCTTTTATTATATCATTTACTTCATCAACATATGTTAATAACTTCTGCTTATCATATGAATCTAAACTAAAGTCTATTCTTGATTCGTCTGGGGCTATTCTATTTCCCGTTATTAATGCACCACTTTTCTTGTGTATCACTGAGCTAAGTAGGTGAGCTGCTGTGTGCATCTTCATAAGGCTGTATCTTCTTGCCCAGTCAAGCGCACAGTGGACATTTTTACCAACATCAAACTTATTTACTCCTTCTAAAAAGTGAATTATGTTTTCGTCCTCTTTAACTACATCGATAACTCTAATACCATCTATAGTACCAGTATCTGATACAAGCCCACCTCCTTGAGGATAAAACGCAGTTCGATCCAAAACTACACGATTACCATTCGAAGAAATTACCACCGCATCAAATTCATTAAGATACATATCTTCCCAAAACAATTTGCGAGTCATAAAGATACCTCTCTATTGACACAATTAATAAATACTTATACCTATAAAATTAACTAAATCATACCAAAAAAACGTATTTGATGCAGAACAATCCGTTAATGTATAAAATATCTAGTTTCAACAGAGTTTTAATCATTTATAGACATGCAATATTATGGTCCAAATCAACCACAATAAGCGTCCTTTCCTCCGACAATATAATAATCACCCTTATATTCAACTACTACAGGCAACCATCCTCCACTAGGTTCTTTCTGTGAACCAAGCTTCCCCATTATCGAATCGAGCTCTTCTCTAGGAATATCTTTAGTTGTTGGCTCAATCATTAAGAACGATATTTCGTCTGGATTTGAATCTACACCCATAGAGTGAGATTTGGCCTCTTCCAATATTCCCTTTATGATAGGAACTAGATTTGCAGACTTGGCTTTATTTACATGATCTTTTGTGACCATCTTTTCAGGTATGAATTTTACATATATTTGCGATACCAAGCGCTATTCTGTTTTGTTGAGAACTATTTACATTTAATATATATTTAGGGAGAATTACCGCAAGCTCTTTGACATGTAAGGTCCATCGTCGCAATAACCTCTTTTTCTGTAATATTGTTTGGTCCCTGTAGCTGAAATGACAATTTGTTTTTTTCTATCAAACTCTTCCTTAGAAATCTTTTCTGCCTCCACAAGAAGGCGTGACCCTATTCCTTTGTGTTGAATTTGTTGACTCGGTATAGGATCCTTACCAACAGGTACCATATAACCAAAGACATGAAGTTCCCTTACTAATGAAGCATTCTTATCCTTGATTTCTTTCCTATGTTCTTGACCTGACGGAATCCTCAATCTTAAAAAGCCGAAGAGAGAATCAGTTTTATCGTCTTCTATAGAAAGAAATATTTCCTTTCCACCAGAAGATTTATAGTCAATTCTTTTTAACTTAGCATCTTCGATATATGGAGGACTTTCTAGTTCACCCATAGAAATTTTGAAACCAACTTCTCTACATCTGATGCAATTGCATCTGATTCTCTTCTCTTTCATTCTTTCCCTTATAATTTGTCTAAGGTTACCGCTTTTTGTTCCTATTACTATTTCCTCTTCTGGTATTTCTCTTTGAATACGCATTATCCTTAACCAACGAGGAACCAGCATCTTAAATCTGGAAAGCATTTCTATTAATTCTTCGTCGCTGTATGAAGTATACTTTCCACTTTTATAAAGTCCAAACAGTGCCGTGCCTTCTATAACAAGAGTTGGATATATTTTAAGCATATCAGGCATATATCTTTCATCTGTGACAAGTTTTACAAGGTCATCATAATCATCCTGAACCGTAGTATAAGGTAATTTCGGCATCATGTGAGCTACAATTTTGAATGAGGAATCTTTAGCTATTCTAAAAGATTCTATTGTATCTTGAAGAGTATGGCCTCTGTTGATAAATTTTAAAATATTTTCTCTTAAACTCTGTACACCTATTTCAACCCTAGTAGCACCATAAGAAAGTAGCATATCAATATGCTTTTCTTTACACCAATCAGGTTTAGTTTCAATTGTAAACCCGACACATTTATTTTGAGCGAATTCATTACTCCTTATTGCATCTTCGAGACTGTCTGAAACTTTTCCATTTAATACATCATAACAGCTTTTTATAAACCATTTTTGGTAGTCGACAGGCATAGCTAGGACTGTTCCACCTAACACGATTAATTCTACCTTACTTGTATCATGGCCGTTTTTGATAAGGCTATCCAGTGCGTCTTGGACCTGGCGTGCAGGATCGTAGTTTCTTGCCAATCCATATTCGACTGCTGGCGAACCTCTAGTGTAACTTTGGGGCGTACCAAATCTAACTCCCCCAGGACAATATACGCAAGTTCCGTGTGGACAGCTGAACGGTTTAGTAATTGCTGTTATGATAGCTACTCCAGACCTGCTTCTTACTGACCTCCTTTTCAGGAAATTCCTTATAGAAGGCAAATTGGATGTTGTAATGTAATTAAGTATTTCAGAATTTCTTGGTATTTTGTTAATATGGTGTTTCCTGCAAATCTCCATCTTTATATCCATTATTTTCGACGGAGTTAATTGTTGATTATTGTTAAAATAATTCTCTATATTGGCAGATATCTCTTGTACAACCATTTCGTATTTGTTATTGTCATTTCTTAACTTCAATTCAATAACTTCATTCATGTAATCCTTAAGTTTAAAAAGTCTCCCAAACTACTCATTCAAAGTCAAGAGAGCCTACTTAATGCAATTTTGAAAGGAATCTTTTTGCATCAGTCAACATAGATATATTATTAAATAGAACATATGTATTGCCTTTTTTAGCCTCAATCATTAACCTATCTATTTCCTGGTCAGTGTAAACGTATCTGTAGTTGACGAAGCCATTCATTCCATGAAGTCGAAAGTATTGAGTGTCTTGTCTGGGTAAATTAAATTTTAGCGGGTCTGAAACGATTATAACATCCCACTTCTTTAAATTTTTTAAAATAAAATTAATCCTAGGGATCCAAGACACATGTCTAAATTCAATTGCGCATGTTATGTCCGGTTCTACAAATTCAAAGAACGTCTTCAATCTTTCAAAGCCGCTAGTATCATATTGAAATGAAGGAGGCAGTTGTATTACAGCTATCTTTGCTTTTAACGCATGTGCGAAGTCGACATTCTGTTCCCAACAAGTCTTTACGAAAGGAGTGGTTCTTAGTAGTCCTACTTCATTAGGATCTATTCCCTGTAATTTTTCCTTGTGTCTCCTCCATGTTGGTGACTCGACAGGATGAGTTATTCCTTGGAACACTTTCACCGTAAACTCGAAATCCATTCCTACATCGCTCCTCCATTTGTTCGCTAAGTCTGTCTTCAACAAATTGTAGAAGGTCCTTTGCACTTCAAGAAGGTCAAATTCTTTTGAATACCTTTGTAATGATAGACCAGATGTGCCACAGCAACCGACCTTTATCACGACATCCACTTCACCAGGATTAAAATTTCAAATGTTGCGCGTTAGATAAGTTTTATTCTTTGTTACTCGATATATGATCAATTTTTCCATAAGTATCTTACTCATAAGTAAAACATTCTCATTGAGTTGTATACATCATATTATGTAGAATACAACACGATCAAGTATCTATACAAAGCAAGTTTAAATCAATAGCTATCATTTGTTTCAAAAGTAATCCGTTATTTTGATTCAGCTAAAGCATTCAAAATATCTGTTTTTGTTATAATACCCAAAACCTTCCTCTTATTATCAATTACGGGAAGACCACTGATCTTGTGCATGAGCATAAGTTTGGCTGCGTCCGCAAGATCTGCGTTCCCTTCAATTGTAATTGGATGCCTCGTCATAAAATCTCCAATCGTGAGCAGATGTATGTATTCTTTAGGCACCATTAATCCAGTACTGTATACAACCGGTTCTTTGCTTCTAGCTCTTTGTCTGTATATGAAAGGCGTAACATTGACCATATCAGAAAGGCTTAGAACGCCTTCCAATTCTCCATCAGTGACTATGAGATGTGAAATGTTTTTGTTTTCCATTAAATAAGCTGCATAAAAAATAGTCTGGGAAGGTCTCACAGTTATTGGAGGCTTTGACATAAACCTTTCAACTCGAAACTTCCCTTTCATGCTAAGAGCGAAAAAGGCACAAAGGTCAGTTTTTGTTATTATTCCTACAAGATTGTCATTAGTATTAACAACCACTAATGAGCTGATACGAGCGTCATACATCTTTTTTGCTGCAGCTTGAACACTCAATGAATCTTGTACCGTGATTACAGGATGACTCATCAGTTTTGATGCGGGAAGATTGTCTAGGTCCATTCCACTTGTATCGTCTACAATATAACGAAGTACATCCTTGTCGGTTATAATACCAATTGGTTTATTTCTTTCGTCTATAATCACAACCCTACTAATTTTTCTTTCGATCATGAGCTTTCTGATATGCAAAATCTTATCTTGTTCTGAAGCTACAAATACATTCCTTGTCATCAGGTCAGAAACAGCTATCATCCTATATCCTTACCTACAACGCTAATAAAACGATTTATTTATTAATGCTTTCTTTTCAGATACTTTTTATCTTCAATTTTTCGGGAAAGATAAGACATTGTATATGTATTATTTTTAGATTCAAGAAAATCAAATACATCTTCTTCATTGTCGATATCTAAAGCAACAGATTTAGAATAATAAGTTGCAACTTTAAGATTTTTCGTTTGTGCTTCTAATAAATGCTTTCTAAAACTATCGTCATCATAATGGAAATTAATCTTTTTGTCCTTAAGTATAAGTAGTAAATTCGTACCATCAAGTTTTCTTGACGGTGAAACTATGAGCTCATACCCTGAGTTCATCAAGAACGATACAATTTCTAGGTCTATGGTCGAAAAAAGAGGAATATCAGCAGGAAGTAACAGCCACCCGTCGTAGTACATTAGTTTAGATATGGCCATTTCGACAGCAGCATTAACTCCCTTTTCACTATGTTCTTCGATGAAATTGATTGACTTGTATTTAATATCATCAACAATAGTTTTATCACTGGAAACAATATAAGTATGGTTTAACATTTTCTCCTTAGAAATGCTGCCAAGTATATCATAAAGCATAACCAGCTGAAGCGTCTTTCTTTCATCTAATGTCAATATCTTATTTAATCTGCTTTTTGGTTCGTGACGCTTAATAGGTATAATTATAGCCAAGGTGTTCAAAACTACACCTCTAACGTTCTTGAAGCCAATCTTATCTGGTCGGCGTCATTTTTCATAATTATTTCATCATGAATACACTCTATGCCCAGAGATTCTATATCATGGCATAGGTCTATGTCACTTTTATCAATCAGTAGAGCGTCAATAAGACCTTTGTAGAGCCCGGCTACACCAACGCTATCAACCCTGACGTCTAAAGCTTGCATAAATTTACCAGCTGGTCCACTAACTGGTTTTGAACCTATTATAGGAGAAATGGCGACTTTTTTGGCTTTGCTCTTTGATATTGCTTCTCTTATACCTTTCACCGCTATAATGGGACCAATACTACTGATTGGGTTAGCTGGACATATAACTATTCTTTCAGCATTTAATATAGATTCAAGTGCCTCTGGAGACGGTTGAGCAACTTCTGCTCCTTTATACTCGATCCCGAATATTTGCGGCTTTGCTTGTTCTTTTACCCAAAACTCCTGTAGATGTAATTCTCCTTTGTCAGTCTTAATGTAGGTCTGAACATCAAAGTCTGAACATGGAATTATTTCATGCTTAATATTAAGTGAATTAGCGATAAATTTTGTTATATCTGTTAACCTGATACCCCTCTTTATCATCTGTGTTCTTACCAAATGAGTAGCCAAGTCTTTGTCTCCCACTTTGAACCATGTTTGGAAGCCTAACCTAGATAGCTGTGACAGAAAGTTGAAGGTATCATTTTTTATCCCCCAACCTTTATCATCTAGGATTCCTGCAAGACAATATGTAGTTATATCGATGTCAGGACAAATATATAGCCCATATAGCCAGATGTTATCTCCTATATTTGATATAATAGATAATTTATCTACTATTTGCGACAGACCCGCAAGAAGCTTTGCGGAACCTGTTCCACCAGCCAGGACCACAACGTGCAACTAGCTTCGCCCATTATCCTGGTTTTTGCCTCTGTGTTATTAACTTGCGGACTAGAGAAATTTACACATGACAATATCTGGTTAACAAGAACTATTCATATAGATAAAGAAATTGATATTTAAGATATTAAAATGTCCACTAATTGAACAAAAAATTTAATTGTTGAGCATTGTTTTTTGACTTGATAATCTTCAATTTAAAGTTTGGAAAAAACTCGTCTTTGAATCCTTTCTTTGATTAGGGGTCAATCACAATCATACGACTATGTGCTAGAACGGTAAATGAAGATAAAAACGCATTTCGTATAATACTACAACTAGCTAAAAAAGAAGTTGTATCATGAGATAGGAGTACGTTCAAAACCATATTTAATTCCCATCTTGTTTTACGATTGTTTATCTAGCTAGATATAGTGACTTCAATAATCAGTTCATCAAATTGTGAACTAAAGAAAAAGGAGAATCTTTTTTATAACAGTGTTATAAACTGTCAGCAGAAAATATGGACTATTTACCCTTAGATCATATTAATGAAAAATTCAATGTGCTGGCTTATTCACCTGAACCGTTTTGCTTGATGGTGAAGGAACCTTGAATGAAAACGTAGACGCAAAGTTACTGGCTTCCTTTCAATCAGTATTGATGTCAAAACTTCCACATCTGGACCCAATAACGAAAAAAATCAAGAATCCCACACCGTTAGTAAATATTACAAACACGCTGTTAGAATGCGCCACAGTCGAGTTTGGATTAAACATTTCCCAAGATTCTGTTAAAGTTTTTGGTAAGTTGGAGTCCCAGCTTCCTGGTGGTTCCATAAAAATGAGGCCTGCGCTGAAAATATTCGAAGAAGCTATTAAGAGTGGCAAACTGCGAAGCGGTCAGACAATCTTTGAAGCTACATCAGGCAATTTTGGTTTGGCTTTAAGCATCATTTCGAAGCTAGGACTAGACGTTATCGCACTAGTATCAAGAAAACTCCAGGATGGTGTTTTAGAAGAACTTAAGAAAAGTGGTATCAAAATAATCGACCTGGACGTAGATATCTGTCCAGCACCAGGAAGTGATAACAAAGGAAACGCTTTGACAACAAGAATCACACTAGAGTATCTCAGGACGGAGCTCATGAACTATGGCTTTAATATTACTTCTTTCGATCTTCATAAAGTAGATATAGAAACACTCCTTGCAAAGCAAGATGTTATTAACTTAGCCAAATTGTTAGCAAAAATCTATGGTGGCTTTTGTCCTGAACAATATGACAATGAATTGAATGTCATAGCACATATAGAGACGACGGCAAAAGAAATAGATGAACAACTAAAGGACTTGGGCGAAAACTTATCTAATTATTGTGTAATCTGTACATTCGGAACTGGTGGTACTTCCTTAGGACTGAGCAGATATATATCGAATGTTTATGGAAAGAAGGCAGTTCATGTAGTGTTTCCGCTCGAAGACCAAGACGTAGCGGGAATAAGGACCAAATCAAAAGCATCTGGCCTTCCGTTTTACAAGCCTAACGAATTTGCAGGCCAACACGTCGTAGACTTCGAACAGGCTAGAAAACTATTGAAATTCTTTATACGTAAAGGTTATGACATTGGAGAGAGTAGTGCACTTTCACTTTATGCCACATTGCAAATGATTAATTATGGCGTTGGGAATAGATTCATTGTAATTCTTCCAGATGGAATAAGAAAGTATTCAAACAACCTCCTTGAACAAGAGGAAGAAAAATATCAAGTTAGTAGAGAAGAGATCCTTGCAAATCCGAACGAATACGGAGTCGTTGTATGGGCACACACAATGTTTGTCCCTAAGGAACAATATCTTGGTCATATACTATCAGCTTTAGAGTTACATGATAAGAAATTATTAGTATTAAAGACTTCTGATGTTAGGAAGATTATACTTTCAAAGGAGATACCAGAAAATCTACTAAAAGAGATCGATCATAGCGATAAAAGGATATTATTTATTTGTGTTGCTGGATCAAATTCATTAAACATAGCCAAACTTTTGAACCAAAGAGGAAATAAAGTTCATAGCTTGGCTGGTGGCTTAGCTGGATTAGTCAAATATGATAGCAATGTTCTTTCTGACATGCTCGAAGTTTCTTCCTAGAAATTTATCTATGTAGATGAATCATAAAGGCTAAGTGGAGCTAAATAAAAAGAAATGTAGCCAAGCTCGTAACTTCCACTATTCAAGATCTCCGTAATTTTTAGAGGAGAATTATCGCCTAACTCTAAATTTACTATGTTAGGCTTTAACGAATCAATAAAATCTATGATATAAGAAGAATTAAATCTACTTGAAACTCTTCCTTCATTAAACATATTGTAGACTTGGGGAGAATCGTTCTCTAATTTACAAATCGCACTACGTTTGTCATTTTTACTCGAAAAAACAAAACAGTTGTCTTCTGCAGTAACATTTATTTCATCAGAAACAATTCTTAAATCTTCTAATATATCTTTCAGCATTTTAGAAGTAACTCGCAGTGATGCCTTATAGTTTATTTTGGGAAGATCAGGATAATTTCCTTCAGAAGGTTCACATTCAATGGTATATTCAGCTTTATTTTTTCCTTCAAATGTGATTATCAATTCATTTTTTCCTATATTTTCAGTCATCAATTCCACTCTTTTTGCAGTTTTGATACCTCGTGAGAGTATTGTAAGCATGTTGAATACGTTAAACGAGAAATTGACTGGTGGGTCTGATATGGCAAAGGATTCAAATATAACTTTCTGTAGATGAAAATCTATCAAGGTTACATGTTGGGTATCCATTATCCGAGCAAAAAAAGAATCATCATCAATTGTGAGATTTATGTAATCTGTCAACCTCGAAACAGTTCTAAGCAATCTATAGACTATATCGATTCTTGACCCGATTCTAAGCGAAAAACCCTTTGTTATTCCTGACGCTTGATTTATGTAAGAAAAATCATAACTGTTTTTATCAGGTATAGTATTCGGATCCATTACAGTATTATAAGACGGTCAGCGTTTATAACGACAAATAATTGTATCGGATTGTAAAATAGAGTGAACATGAATATCAACTTGAATTCATTACATCTCATCATTAAGATTACTTCAAAAAGTTAAAGAATTGGAGTTAAGGAGGATAAGGTAAAGAGATGGTTGAAGAAAGGAAAAACAATCAGAAAGACTCCTATAAAGCGATTAGTAGCATGGCAATGAAAATAGGCAGGATTCAGACTGCAACAGTCAATTCTCCTAAATTCGCGAAATTTATTATAAAGACTCCCACGGGTTCTCAAGAGATCAAAAGGGCCGTTATTAATGAGATTATAGATTTAGCTTATATTGAACGGATTCAAGTGACTACTGATAGAATTTTAGTTGAAAAACGAGGTAACAAGGTTATATTTCGAAGAATCGACCAATCCAAATATTAGAGAGAGGATAAACTGATTAAATACTATGCATACTATAGTCATCAGGCATGATAATTCTAACTAACGATGATGGTGTATATAGTCCTGGCATTATGGCTTTAGCGAAGTCATTAGCAAAAGTTACAGACATTAAAGTAGTTGCTCCTAGAGGTGCGCAAAGTAGTTCAGGAATGAGTATAACATTTCATAGACCGCTAACTATGAGTAAAATCAAACAAAGAAATTATGAAGCTACAGCAATAACCGGTACACCAGCAGATTGTGTATTTGTAAGTATACATAGGCTATTTAAAAAGAAGAAGATTGAAATGATTGTTTCAGGAATAAATTTAGGAGAAAATGTAAGCATGCAATCATTTTTCTCTTCAGGCACCGTATCTGCAGCTATGTCAGGTTCAATAATAGGAATAAAATCGGTCGCTTTTTCCAAGGTTATACCAGACGCCAGAGATCTTTTGACTGAAAAGGAATTCAAACTTTCAGCAGAATTGGCAAAGAAAATAATAGATTTTCTTCTTAACTATGGATTTCCGCCCGGTGTAGATTTATTAAATGTTAATTTTCCTCTTACTGTTACTAAAAAAACAGAAATAAAAATCACTTCGATGGCCAGAGAAGTTTTCGAAGACTATGTTATCGGAAGGACAGATCCAAGAGGTAATAAATACTTTTGGTTAGCTGGAAGCAAGAAAGTAATCGCTGAAGAAGGTACAGACGCCTATGTTACCCTTACCGAAGGAAAGATATCCATTACCCCAATTAGTATTAATGCCATACAGAAAAAATCAGACAAAGACGTGTACACTCACTTGGGCAAACTTGTACATTTCGTGACGACATAGAACATTGATTAGCCAACGAAAGGAAATAAAATTATCTAGTTAACGATTAGTTATTGGTCTAGGAATTAGTATAAAAAATTTAGAGACATTTCGATAAATTTTGGCTTCCATTTTTAAATTAATAATACTACATGCAGCAATTGCTATATTAGTTGACAGGGTAAAATCAATCGTAGACAACGAACAAAACACATCAAGAAAGAACTTACGGCATTCCTAGTTTTTTTCTTAATTCGAATACTTTGTCTGTTCTTTCCCATGTGAAATCAGGGTCTTCTCTACCGAAGTGCCCGTAGCAAGCCGTTTTTCTATATATTGGTCTTAACAAATCGAGGTTTTTTATTATTAGTCTAGGGCGCATATCGAAGACCTGTTTAGCCGCATCGGTAATTTTTTCATCACTAACCTTTCCTGTTCCAAACGTATCAACCATGAAAGATATTGGATCAGCTACACCTATTGCATAAGCTATCTGTACTTGACACTTTTCTGCGAGATCAGCTGCAACAATATTTTTAGCTATATATCTGGCCATATAACTTCCTGACCGGTCAACTTTGGTAGGGTCTTTACCGGAATAACAACCTCCTCCATGTGCTGCAAATCCACCATAAGTGTCCACAATTATCTTTCTTCCAGTGAGACCAGTATCAGCCAAAGTCCCACCTATCACAAATCTCCCAGTGGTATTCACATAATATCTGGTATCTTCATCTATCAGATTCGGAGGTATTGACTTTTTTATGACCATATCTATAACATCTTTTCTTACCGTGTCCGTATCAACAGATTCACTATGTTGTGCTGCAACAACTACTGCATCTACACGTACGGGTTTTCCATCTTCATATTGTACAGTAACTTGAGACTTTCCATCTGGCCTAAGATATGGCAACATTCCACTTTTTCTAGCATCTGCCAGTGTCTTAACAATCTTATGTGCTAGCATTATGGGTAAAGGCATTAGTTGAGGAGTTTCCTTTGTGGCATAACCAAACATCATGCCTTGATCTCCTGCACCCATTTCTTCAAGTGGCTTGTTGACACCTCTAGCTATATCAGGAGATTGTTCTTCAATAGAGACCAACACTCCACAGGTTTCCCAGTCAAGTCCGTCTTTAGCATTATTGAATCCAATATCTCTTAATACTTCTCTTACTATTTGTTTGATGTTAACATAACTTGTGGTGGTTATTTGACCTGTGACTATGACAGTACCCTGCATGATCAACGTTTCGCAATCAACTCTACAGTCCTTATCCTGAGCCATTATTGCATCCAGAACGGCATCTGATATTTGGTCTGCGACTTTATCTGGATGACCTTCAGCCACACTCTCTGATGTGAATAGATACTTGCGAGTCATGCTTCAATCCACCTAATAGGACTAGTCTTTAAGTTATTCACCATATATCCAAAGGGGATAAGTGTGAAATTGAAATAAATATACATAAAATCAAGAAACAGTTTCCTTGTTCATTGGCCAAATAGTACATTCTCTTATATCTTCAGATCCGAGGATAAATTGAGTGATTCTGTTAAGGCCTATTCCACAACCAGAATGCGGACAGCCTCCAAATTCATTATAATAATCAAGATACCATTGAAAGTCATTAATACTGCCTCCTCGCTGCTCTAACATTTTCAGCATGCTTGACTCTGAAAGACGAAGCAATAATTTTTCGTATTTGTACTCTCTTTCGGCTGCGCCGACTGCTTCACCACTATAAGGAAGCAACAAATCAGCACTATCAACGACACGTGGATCCAAGTCATTTTCTTTCATATTGAAGAATTTAATTGATTTTGGAAAATGTGTTACAAATAGAGGACGACCCCCAAATCGTTCTACCAGAAATCGCTCATGTTGGCTTTTTAAATCATCGCCCCACTTTACTCCAAATTCTTGAAGAATATCTACAGCTTCACTATATGTGATCTTCTTGAACGGTGGTGTTATACTGGTCAAACGGTTTATGTTAATTCCAAGAGTTTGTAGGTCTTGGGTGCAATTCTTTACGACTTCTTGTATCATACTATGTAATATCTTTTCGATATGGTCCAATAACTGTAAGAAATTACCCTTAAATTCTATTTCTATAAGTGTGAACTCCACAAGATGTCTTTCATCAACTGATGGTTCTGCTCTGAAGCTCGGACCTATGGCAAACACTTTATTCAGGTATGGCGTTAACACTTCAAGGTATAGCTGACCTGTCTGAGAGAGATACCTTCTCTCCCCGAAGAAGTCCAAGTCAAACATCGTGGCTATATTTTCACAAGCACCAGTAGCCTTAGTTATGTGTGGTACCGTTATTTCTACGAAGTCATTATCGAAGAAATATTTTCTAGCTCCAGATATAATGGCGGATTCAATGCGTGCTACCGAGTGGACTCTTTGATTAGCGAACAACTTATACCTCTTTATGGTGTTTCGAAGATCTAAAACGTCTTCATCAGTCTTTACGTCAAATTCTTTTTGGATGAGAACCCGCGCCAAAAAACTTCCAGAGTCTGATTTAAATCTTTTTGTTCGGACATTCTTTTTTACATACATATGTAAATCTGTAAACAATATAAGGGAAATGACTTGCTACTATTATTATGCATGTTTCTGTAAAACAGCTTGCTTTACAGCTGTTTCGGTCAGGTAGCCTACGTTATGGCGACTTCACTCTTTCAAGTGGGAGAAAAAGCAGTTTCTACATAGACCTAAGACTCGTACCAAGCAATCCAAAAACATTCAAACTTGTTATTTATGCTTACACACAAGCTTTGAACAAAATAAAACATACTGAATTCAAGTCACTTGCATGTGTACCAACAACAGGTTTGATTTTCTGTTCGGTTCTATCATACATTCATTCGTTGCCGATGATTTATGTTAGGAAGGATAAAAAGGACTATGGTACAAAAAAAGAGATTGAAGGATACTTTGAACGTGGGGATAACGTCCTGATAATTGACGATGTATCTACGTCTGGTAACAGTATCATGGATATTGCTAACAAGTTGAGGTCAGCAGGGTGCATAGTGAAGGATGCATTAGTACTTGTAGACAGAATGGAGGGAGCTATACAAAATTTAAAAAACAACGGAATAAGATTACATTATTTCGCCACCATCAACGAGTTACAACCATACATTCATAATATTCTGGAAAAGGAACAAAAATAATCATTAATGTGCCGATCCTATCAATTCGCTATAACTTTTCAGCCCTTTTTGTTGGACATAAGCATCAATACCAACAGCAATTTTCTTAAAAATAGTTTTATCTTCGATGAATGATGTACCTATTTCAATCAAACGAGCTCCCGCCAAGAAAAACTGTATTGCATCATTCCATTTACTTATTCCGCCACATCCAATCAATGGAATGCTTACTTCTTCAAATAGCTCATATACACATCTCAAGGCTATATACTTGATAGCTGGCCCAGAAAGACCTCCATATATATTTGTCAAAGATGGCTTTTGTGAAACAATATCTATATCTATAGCTCGGACAGTATTAACGAGCGTCAATGCGTCGGCACCGCTCCTTGCAGCCTCTTTTGCTATTTCTACTAATTTATCTGTATTTGGAGAGAGTTTAACAACCAAGAGTTTATTTGTATTCTTTCTCACTTGTTTAACAATTTCAGAGACTAGTAAAGGGTCATGTCCAATTTCAGTACCCACTCCTTTGACATGAGGACAACTTAGATTAAGTTCATAACCCGAAAAAGGAAGCATATCTATTTTCTTTATTATTTTAATGTATTCTTGTGGGCGAGAGCCGAATATAGAAACCAGCATGTGCTGCAGAATTTTTCTATTTTTGGATAGCTCAGATCTAAAAACATCCACTCCTGGGTTGGATAATCCTACAGCGTTTAGAACACCCAATTCTAACTTTACGATGTTAGGAGCTGGATACCCTCTTCTCGGTCTAATCCCTACAGATTTGGTTACTACTCCACCAGCACCAACATTGAGAGCATTATTCAATTCATCAAATGAATTGCCTACTACACCGGATGCCAAAAGTAAAGGATTTGGAAACGAAACATTTCCCAAATTAGACAGAAGAGTAGAAAACACCATCGCAAAAGTATTAACTTGCTGACTTAATTATTTGTTTCGGAAAAGATGATATATCGCTTCTTTCTTATAAATAATTACCTTGTTAAGATTTGCCAATGTTCTACTTGAAAGGGCAAGAAAGAGGAATAGCAGGTTAATCTTGGCTTTGGATATAAGAGGAATGGTGAACTCGAGAATCGAGAGAGCAGAAAAGATGCTGGATAGTGTTAGTGAAGACATCGCAGGCGTCAAAATCAACTTCCATCTAATCTTACCATTCGGTCTTGAAGGCATAAAACCAATTTTAAGATACTGTAGAGAAAAAGAAATTCCGACAATTGCAGATATCAAACTAAATGATATCGGTTCAACAAATGAAGAAGTAGCATTCCTAATGAGTAGATATGGATTCGATGCAATCATAGCTAACCCCATTGTTGGATTTATTGACGGTCTTCAAGGACTAGTAAAACTCTCTCATGAGGGAAAGCTGGGGCTTTTGCTACTTGTCTACATGAGCCATAAGGGAACAGATGAAAGTTATTCATTAAAATTTTCAAAAGGAAGACATCTGTATACGATATTCGCAGACAGAGCAAGAAAGTGGAAGGTCGACGGAGTCATAGTTTCATCTAGGACAACTAGAATAATTCGAGAAGTAAAAAAGTCAATAGGTAACGAATGCCTTATAGTAACTCCAGGGATAGGGGCGCAAGGCGGTAATGCAGTTCGGGCTATAACAAGCGGTTCGGATTTTATCATCGTTGGAAGGTCAATAATAGATTCGAATAATCCAGCAAGAATGTCCGAATTTTACAAGACCGCTGCCCCCTTCTACAAAAGTGATACCATAAATAATTTATAATAATCTCCCTATTTGAGATAAACTGTTGGAACACATAGTCCATTCTTGGAGCGGTGGAAAGGATAGTAGCCTTGCTTTATACGAATTAATGAAGAATAAAAAATGGCACGTTCAATACTTGCTTACAACAATCACAAAAGATTACGACAGGGTTAGTATGCATGGAATAAGAAGGGAATTAATGATAAAGCAAGCCGAATCAATAGGAATAAAGCTGGACGTAGCTCTAATACCTAAGAATTCAACAAACGCTGAATATGAAAAAGCAATGGAAGAAAAATTAATCTCATACAAGTCAAAAGGAATAACCAGAGTTTCCTTTGGTGATATTTTTCTTGAAGATATACGGCAATACAGGGAAAGCAGGTTGAAAGAACTCAATATGAATTGCATCTTTCCTATCTGGGGTAGAGACACAAAAGAGCTGAGTAAGCAAATAATATCCCTAGGCTTTAAGGCTGTAGTTTGTACTGTCGACCCTAGAAAGGTACCAAAGCAATTTGTTGGAAGACAATATGACGAAGACTTCTTAGAGTCTCTCCCAGAAGGAGTAGACCCTTGTGGAGAGCATGGAGAATTTCATACATTTGTATACGATGGACCCATATTCAATAAACCCATTAAAATACAAGTAAAAGACTCTGTTCTCAGGGATTCATTTTATTTCTCGGATATAATCATGGTTTAGACTTTTCTCTTTCTAAAGTAAATAAACAGGCCGACAACTACAATCAGAACTAAAACCATTATCAACCAGAAACCAAGAGTAATCCAAAGAGGAGGTGGGATATTTTCCATTGTTACGGTTAAGGTTTTGTCCCCTGTTATCTGTACAGGCATTTTGGTTGTATTCGAAAAGTAGCTAAGCCACCACACATTATGATATTCCAGCTGAATATCATATGATCCATTAGGAAGTAAAAAGGAGACCGTACCATTTTTCGTCAAAGCGTAGTTAAATACAGCGCCTGTTGACATACTTGTTACTAACGTTGTTACGTTGGTTAATTCATGACCCGAGTTATCTAGCACGTTTATTGTAAGGGTATAAACTTTTGAATTAATGACTTCAGCCTGGGGTACGACAGGACTATATACGTTATCCGTTAGTGTCCATGTAAAATTGGTTAAAAGGGCGGTATTAGCTACCACAACATCATCATATACAACTAACAATGTATAATTACCCGCAGGCTGGGAAAATACTTGAATTTCTCCTGCCTGATTCGTAATAAATGGAGTTCTGCCAGTACTGCCATTTGGATAAGTAACAAATACTAAAGCATTCGATAAATAATTTCCATCAAACGTTGTAACTCTAAATATTGGGTCAAATACGAGAACAGGAAGGATAATTGTTGTTGAATTTGATACCGATATTAACCCATTGTAAACTTGAGTACTTTCCCAGTATACTTTGACATTAAACGAACCGCTAAAGACTGTTATATTTACCGAACCGTCTGAGGCAGTTATACCACTAGCATAAAGGTGACCTCCTGTATAAAGTTCAACAACTGCACCCTCCAGAGGTTTGGAAGAAGCACTAATCACTCTAAAAGTCACTGGTACTGGGATGCCTAATGAAAAGTAACTGTTAGCGGTCTGAATGAAAGGCTGATATGTACCATACATTTCGTAATGATGCAACCCGTTGTTATCAATTACGGAGACAATAATAACGTAAGTCCCTAATGTAGAATTAGTGTCATATGGAAAAGAGTATTGATATTCACTTGTGTATGAGTAGGCATTGCCACTAGTCTTCATCATGGAAGCATTATTGACCAAGATTGTTCCAGTGGGGTCCTTTATCTCAATAGTTACGTTGTTTACATCATATCCACCGAACGGATCACTTACGTAAGTGTTTACTATAACTCTTCTTTGATTCTGCGACCAATAAGTGTAAAAGACTTTTGTTGCACTTCCATTTACATTTTGGGTTATAATAGAATATGGGGTTGCATATGCTGTAGATGGTAATACTATTCCGCTTGGATAAGAAGCAGAATTGTACCACAATCTGACTGGAACAGTTGAACCCGTGTTTACAGTAATTTCAACTTGTAAAGTATCTCCTGCAAGAAAGTAATGGCTCAAATTAGATACTACTAATGAATATCCATAGATCGGAACATCAACATATCCTTGCTCTCCTGCCGGGCCCCCAACAACATTAGGTGATAGAACTCCCGAATCCCATACTATGGAACCATTCTGTGATTTCTCCCAGAATTCCACATTCCACGTTGCAGGGTGTAAAGAGGTCGAATTAGCGAAAATAGTAACAACCCAGTTTCCAGACAAAGTAAGATTCCCTGCTAAAGAAGGATATAAGTAAAAATCTTCTGAAATTTTTGGCTGGCCTGTAGCTTTATAAAAATTTTGAGAACCACCCTGAAACGTAAAAACTGTATTCATAATCAAGTTGCTGGAAGTTCCTGCAACGTAGACTGCGCTAGAACTATAATGGAAAAAGAAGTTCATGTCCTTTACTAACGCTAACGCACCGACTTCATGTTGAAAATTATTGAAGAAACTACCTATAGAGAAAACTAGTAAAATTATTAGCAGAAGCGCAGTCTTTTCCTTGTTCATACTAGTTGGCTTTACAACAGAAATTAATATAGACATTCATTCTAAAATTATAATAACGTTTTTGAACAACACATTCAAAAATTTTTATATTAATAATATGAATCTATTTATGGTAGCATAGTCGTTAACAAAGTAGGGATGGCTTAATTAAATACAATATTTGGAACACAATACACATTAATTAGTTTATTTTCACCGATTGTAAAGTCGCTATATAAGAATCAAGGATCAAAGTGAGAACATTATTAACATGCTACGTAACAAACTGATATACCCAATACAGCGTCTTATTAATATGCTGAATTTTTTCAGGTTGTTAGTTATAAAAACAATAGCATTTAATGAAAGGAATCGTAAAATAATTAATACCACACTGTTTGAAAATAGCATATAAATTGTGTAAAATGCATACAAGAGCAAAAGGAAGTTAAACATTCAGAATTCTTCAAGTATCTAATGTCTATCAGCTAAATATTAGCTATATTATTTTAGCATATTTATTTAATTTATTCTCCGCGGTGGAACATATACTTGGTGGGGGCGGTGAGACTTGAACTCACGACCAACAGGTTCCCCCTAGCTCCAGACATTCTTCATCCCTGTGAGACAGGATCAGAGAACCTGTATCATATCTGGAGCCTGCCGTCCTACCTTTCCAGGGGTAGTTCTCCCTTGCTAGACGACGCCCCCAATCAGGTTTTGGGTCTTAATTCAAAGCAAAAAAGGATTTCTAACTTTGCACACTGTAATCAACAAGGAAGGTTAATATTAGAGTGAATTAATACAATTAAGTCATGCCTAAAAGTAGGGCTGCAACAAGGACATTTTGGGCTACTATAACGATAATAATTATTGTAATCGCTATAATTGGATTTTATTTATATACCGGCAGCATGAAGCCAAAACCATCCACATTACAAATTACAATACCTGAAGGAGCCAAATTACAGCCGTCTGGATGGAATGGAAGCATACTAATTTCAAATTTGTATTATGATCCATCTGTGCTAAGGGTTGTCATAGGGATAAACAATACTGTAGTATGGACCAACGCTGATTCCACACAACACACGATATACACAGTATCTGTACCTACAGGAGTGACTTCATTTGGAAATGTATCAGTCCAACCAGGGGGGTCCTATTCTTATACTTTTACTACTCCCGGCATTTACAAGTATTTCTGTAATATTCATCCTTGGATGGGCGGAGAAGTAATAGTGCAAAGTGGGTAAAACATTGGGTATTCATAAGCACATTCAATTTTATTAACCGCTCCTTGGAGACGTCTTTTGCGGGCCCGTAGCTCAGCCAGGTAGAGCATCGGAGGCAGCTGACAAGAAGGGCTGGTTGTCGATGAAGCTTTTACCATGGCTGGAAGAGACCCGAGGGTCTGGCTCCAAGTTCAACAGCAAGCCCTCTATGCGGGTTCGACTCAAAAGACGCGGAAATCCCGTCGGGCCCGCACAAAGCTAATAATTAGTCAAGACGTATATACTACATATCTCTATGTCTCCCCAATGCCTATATGTCCAAAATGTGGCAAATTGATAAGCGATAAAAAGTGGTCAAGACATTCTAAGAGGTGTGGCTTGAAGAAAAGGAATGACAACTTGCCCTTAACAGAGCATGGTGCAACGCCTGACTTTTACTGGGGAAGGTATAACTCATAAGGATATGTAAGTATACACTTGCTGTAATCAGAGAAGCATAAAAGTTTAAAACGAGTACCAGAGGTAAGCGGAAACGCGCCCTGGTAGTATAGAGGATAACTTCCGTATAATCCGGTCTAGTATGTCCGCCTGTCACGCGGGCGACGCGAGTTCAAAGGCAAACGAAGTTGCTGAAAATCTCGCCCAGGGCGCAAGCCTTTCTTATAAATTCAAAGGTGCGCAATAACTTTGCATATGTCAGTTTTAGTGACTATCCCGCTAAGGATACTTGGAAGGTTCGTGGCAGGAACACCGCTTATTTTTCTTTCTAACATTAATTTTGCGGCGTAAGCAACATCTGCGTCTTCACTTACTGATATAACGTTTGTCTTCATCACATCTTCAACAGTCAAAGCTGGACCCATTGAAACATGTATTCCTATCTCTTGACTTTCCGAAGATTCCTCTACCATTCTTATTGAAATGAGTTGAGGATTAGTAGAAAACAGGTCAGAAAAAGTAACTATTCCTCGAATCTGGGCTTCTCCTCCAACAACTACCAATCTGGAAATGTTCTTTTTCTTCATGAGTTCTGCAGCATAAAAGATAGAATTCGTGGGAGCAACAGTCACAACCGGAACACTCATTATGCTTTTGACCTTTAGTCTTCCTGTCATCTTCATCATATAGAATCTTACTAAATCAGTCTTGGTTACTATTCCAACCATTCTATTCTTTTTATCAGATACAATTACAGAACTGATCCCACTATCCAACATAAGAGAAGCAGCAACAGCCACAAACTCATTTTCGTTTACAGTGATCAGTGGCTGACTCATAATTTCATTAACATATACTTGGTCGAGCGGTCTTCCCGAATCGTCAGATGCCGCAAAGGAAAAAATATCTTTTTTTGTTATTATCCCAGCCGCACCTTCCCTTTCAGCTACTACCAACCTGCTAATACCTCTTAAGTTCATTAAATTCATCGCGTTAACGAGAGAGCTATTAGGACCAACTATCACTACTTCTTTGGTTAATATTTCCTTTATCTTCGTCCTCTCTGACCCCAAATTCTTTCAAGACTTAAGAACTCTTACGGTTTTACTAACTTTATGACCTCGGGATGTATTTAGTGGCGAATAAATATATATGATTATTCAAGATATATAAATACATGCAAAGGCGCAAAGCGATAGCCAAGCCAGCCTACATAGCCATAGTTTCAATTTTCGTTTTAATATTAGCTATTCCATTATTTGCTGGACCATTGGCTGTTTCATTGTTTGGAGGAATAATCCACAACATACAAACAGGTTTAGGGTATAGCAGTGGGATACAATCAAGCCAGAATAATTCCAAGTTTGGGCTACTTTACTATAACGCACCTAAACCTCAAGCTTATGATGTATTAGCTAATTATATGCTAACTTTAATAAATAATGACAGATACAATAATGGTATTAGTACTAATGTTTCATTAGATTTTAACCCTGCAGCACAGCAACATGCATACAGTATGTTGCTTAATGGCTATTTCAGCCATTGGGATACCCAAGGTTACAAGCCATATATGCGATACACTATAGCGGGGGGCAATGGTTCTGTCGAAGAGAATGTCGCATACGAGCAATATAACGGGAAGTTCACTTCGATATCTGCTGTGGAGGAAGCGCTAAAACAACTGGAATATCAGATGGTCTACAACGATTCCACACATCAAAACGGCCACAGATTCAATATACTCGATCCATATCACAATTATGTATCTATTGGGATAGCATATGATACAAACTATGTATATTTGGTGCAAGACTTCGAGAATCTGTATATTGATTGGAATTATCTTCCTACTATTAACTCTCATTACCTTGTAATGCTCAGTGGTAACTTCACTATGTCAAAAAACATTCAAATGATAGAAGTGTTTTATGATCCTATCCCTGAACCTCTCACTGCATTAGAACTTTCGAACTCTCCTTATAACGATGGTTATGATCAGGGAACTTTTCTGGGCGGTGTTGTGCCATACGGTTATCAGGTTCAGGGAGGTATAACAATAAATGCCATAGACTGGTCTGTCTCATCTAACAATTTTTTCATTTCTTTTGATATGAACAATTTGATTAGGCTTTATGGTAACGGTGTTTACACTTTATACGTAGCCGTACAGTTAAGTACTGGGAAACAAGAAACCTTCAGTAGTTATAGCTTCTTTATAACTAACGCAACTACTTGACTTTTTTGTCTTATTTACTTTAGTTACATATTATTATGCTGTACTTACTTCAATTCTAGGAAGATGCCAAAGGAACGCGGTCTCAAGGATATGGTTACCAATTCGATTGTATTACTGAATAATGTGATTAGGCAAATAGATACAAAAGAAGCCGCTCTTGACGAAAAGGATAAACGTATTTTTGATGAGATAGTGAGAGCAAAACAAAAGGGTCAAAATGCAAGAGCTAGCATGTTAGCTAATGAATTATCACAATTGAGGAGAACAAGAAAAAGTATAGTAGGGTCGAAAATAGTTATTGAAGCCATAATACAGAGACTAGAGACCGCAAAAGAAGCAGGAGATTTCGCAGCAAATCTAGCCCCCGCTATTGCCATAGTCTCTTCCTTAAAGAATCACCTTGCATCTACAATGCCTGAAGCTTTAAGAAACTTGAACGAGTCATTTCAAGATTTATCTACTGTAATGGTAGAGTCAGGTCAATTGACGGGGTATACTCCAGATATACAGCTAGCAGGAGAAGAAGCAGAGCGTATAATCTATGAAGCTCAGTTAGCCGTAGAAAACGAAGCAAAAACGAAATTCCCCGAAGTTCCATCTGAGATAAGAGGACAAGAAGCCGAAGAAGTATGAATGACTATCACTAACTTACAGGAAATCGCTTTACTCTTCGCAGGAAGATTTTTTAATAACTCTAGCGTAAGGTTTTTGCCCCGTTCTAGGGCTTCGCTGAAAGAGCTGATAAGGCCCTATATGATGCGCAAGCTGTCAGAGGCGGGGTACATCAAACCCCCAAGTGAATGAAATGAGAAATAATATTTCAAGAGAACATAAGTTATTTCTAGAAAGAAAGGAAAGCGCAGAGCTTCTATGTTCGGTGATAAGCGAATTAAATAATGAACATAACAAAGGTGCACTTCTTGTAGTAGAAGGTAAAAAAGATCAGCTCGCCCTACAATCATTAGGCCTGCATGTTAACTGCTTTTGGCTTTCAAAGGAAGGTTTTTCAAATTTTCTGAATATGGCAGAGTCCTCAAAAAAGGTCATACTTTTGCTTGACTACGACCGAAAGGGGAATTACATGTACGCAAGAGCAACTAGAATTCTACAGAATAAGGGTATTAAAGCCGATGGATTTTATAGAAAAGCAATAAAGAAAATTACAAAAGGAGAATTGGTGCACATCGAAGAAATGTCAATATATTCGAGATTGCTTGGTTAGGAGAAAAATCAGAGTTTCAAAATTACTTTATAAAAATTCTAAAAATTTCCTGGCCAGCAGTTCTTGGGTATGCAAAATGATGACAAGCTTAATTAAAGCAATCGCCCTAACCTAGTGGCATCACGCTTAAAAAAATAAGCTAACAAAAGAGAGGAAAAATAGATTGACAGATTCAAGCATAGTTAAGTATCTTATCAAGTTAAAATTCACCATAGATGGTGTAGTTGAAAAGGCAGATGTGGTAGGTGCGATCTTCGGCCAAACAGAAGGCCTATTCGGGCCCGAACTAGATCTAAACGAACTTCAGAAAAATTGGAAGATAGGAAGGATTGAAATAAACCTTCAATCCAAAAATGCAAAGACGAATGGCGAAGTTATAATTCCAGCCAGCACCGACATATCTACTGCTGCATTGATAGCTGCAGCAATAGAAAGCGTAGATAAGGTAGGACCATGTGCAGCGAAATTTGAGCTCGTTGATATTGAAGATGTTAGGGCGTCCAAAAGGAAGATGATTGAAGAAAGAGCAAAAGGGATTTTGAAAGAATGGTCATCGAAAGCAGCATCAGAAGGAGAGGAGGTCGTCAAAAGCGTTTCAGAATCTATCAAGCCAGGTAGAGTAATCTCTTATGGGCCGGAAAAGTTACCGGCAGGACCGGATATTTACGACTCAGATGAAGTTATTCTCGTTGAGGGAAGAGCAGATGTAATAAATCTTATGCGAGCTGGCATAAACAACACCCTTGCTATTGGTGGGGCAAAGGTACCAGACTCCGTGATTAAATTATCAAAGACAAAGCGTACTATAGCCTTTCTGGATGGCGACAGGAGTGGTGACCTTATCAGTAGAGAATTGCAGCAAGTTGCAAATGTGCAGAAAATATTGCGGGCTCCCCAAGGAAAAGAGGTCGAAGAGTTAACGCCAATTGAAGTTCTTGAAATATTAAAGAAAAAAGATATTCAAGAACAACAACGCGCTGTTCAGCATTCTTCGCAAAAGTCTCAGCAAAAAAGTATGATCAAAGTTGAGGGCAAACTTGAGGGGAAAATAAAGGAAGTATTTCCAAACTTAAAGGACACTCTCGAAGCTTGCATCTATGATGAGAATCTGAAAGAACTGGGTAGAATTCCGGTTAGTGAATTAGCAACATCGTTGGAAGGTTTCAAAGGAGCTAAACACATTATCTTTGATGGAATCATAACCCAAAGACTCATCGACTTGTCTGTAAAGAATGGAATCTCTACTCTTGTAGGCTTTAAGCTGGCTGATAACGTAAACGTCCCAAATGGTTTGACAGTAACCACTTTCTCCTCTCTAGGTTTGACATAATGAACGATGCTTTACAAACAGCTTGGAGCAAGAAAAGGAATAGTCCTTATTCCTGAAGATTCGATGGACCTTTGGATACTGAGAAGAATAATAAAAAAGGGAGATGATGTAGAAGCATGGACCACAAGAGAAATAAAGCAACAAGGTGAATTTGTAAGACCTGATAAAGGAAGAAGGATAAGAGTAAAAATAAGGTTATCAGTGGAGCAACTCAGTTTTGATAATGAATTGGGAAGGTTAAGAATTAGAGGAATAATAACTGGCACCAACGATGAATCAGTGAGTAAAGGAGTATATCATTCTATTGAAGTAGTTCCATCAACAGAAATAATACTTCTAAGGGAAATCACACCAGATCAAATAAGAATCATTTCAAGATCACAATACAAATCTTTTGTAATAATTTCACTCGACTCAAGAGAGGCAGGAATAGGAATTTTAAAGGGCTTATCGTTTTCCTACCTAGGAACTATAAGGTCAGATGTTTCTGGTAAGCTATTTCAACAAGACTACAGTAAACATATGAGCCAGTACATTAACAACATCCTAGAAACTGTACTAGAAGTAATCAAAAAGAATCCCGATTCAGAAATCATAATACTGGGGCCTGGGCAGACAAAGAATCAGCTAGCTAATAAATTGCAGGAAACTACTAAGCAACTGCAAGTTATAGATGGATTTGACGTCACTGGTGAGGATGGAGCAAAAATAGCTGTGAACGATACTAGATTGAAGTCAATTTTAAAGGGCACAGAATACGAATACGCACAATCTGTATTGGAAGAAGCAAAGATAAGATTGGCTAGGAATGATAACAGGATAGCAATGGGTTTTTCTGCATGTAGAATTGCAGTCAAGGAAAAAGCTGTTGAGGCACTCCTTTTAGCAGATGAATTATTCAAAACGGTTAATGAAGAGCAAATAGTAGAGCTCGCGAACGACGCTGAGAGGCAAGGTGCTAAGGTTATTCTTGTTGATTCATCTACGTTTCTTGGCGTTCAAATAGGAAAAATGGGAGGGTCCGTAGCTACACTAAGATATCCTGTTGATTTTCGCTAGCAATAGAAAACTACAACTGGATAAGCTGACTTATCAGAATAAGAATTAAAGAAAGAACAATAAAATCTCTGCCCATTCTTTTATTAAGATGAGTAAAATACAGAAGCAGACCGAATAAAAAAAGGGCCAACGAAAGAGGCAATGCAATTCTTAAAATAACTACCACCACTTCCCGTAACACAAACTCTATCGTTTGAATAGCAAAGGAGATTATGTTTTGTGCCGTATTATTTATTTGTAAAAAACCGTTCGGTGGAAAATTACTTTCATTCACATAACATAAGCATTCGTGAGTATTTATTGACACTAACAGATAGTATAATTACCAAAGAATCACTTAAAAAGGTTAATGTTATCCCATCAATAAATGACTTCGCAGTTTTGCGACAGATGTAACAGGCAAATCTTTTACTACAGAAGGTATTCTGGTGAAAGACTATGCTCTTATCATTTCTCTGAGAGCATCGAGGAGAAAGTTAGAAAAACCATAGCAAAATACAAGATGTTACATCATGGGGAAAAGGTTGGGGTAGCTGTCTCAGGTGGCAAGGATAGCCTAAGTTTACTTTATATATTGTCAAAAATACTGCCAGAACACGACTCGGAACTATTTGCAATTACAATAGATGAAGGAATTAAAGGTTACAGAAACGAATCACTTCTTAACGTCAAAACGGTAACAGAAAAACTAGGCATAAAGACAGTTTTTGCAAGCTTTGAGGAACTATATGGATTCACTCAAGATGAGGCAATGGTCAAGAGAAAAAATCAGATATCATCATGTGCTATGTGCGGAACTCTCAGGCGAAGGGCGATCGACTCAGTAGCCTACAGACTAGGTTTAGACGCGTTAGCAACGGCACATAACACTGACGATGTTATTCAGACATTTCTGATTAATTTCATGAATGGAGACATTAGGAGAATTGGTTGGACTTCAGGTTCGTCGGAGTCGCATGCTTTTTCCATCCGAAGGATACATCCGTTCATTGAAATTTACGAAAAGGAAGCGGCTCTTTACGCATTCGCAAACGGACTACCTATCCAATCTGAACACTGTCCTTACATGAATGAAGGCATCAGGAGTAGTATTAGAGTATATCTGAATACACTTGAAGAAGAGCATCCAGGTATAAAATATATGATGCTTAAATCTGTATTAGCTATTTCGGCAAGAATGAAGTCAAGTAGTAATTCTACAGGGAAATGTTCCAAGTGCGGTCTTCCTTCGACATGGCCAGTTTGCAGTGCATGCACTATTGCGACACAAATAGCCTCAACCATGTTTTAATATTGGTGCCAATAGGATTGACTTGGGCGGTGGGTAGGGCCGGGAGGCTAGCCGTCTTCCAGTACCCGAAACCGGCTACATGCGGGGGCCAGTAACCTGCGGGTTAACCTCTGCTCGTTTCCGATAGGCCAAGCAACCGGAGATGAATCTGCGCCCTGGCGGGTGGTTACAAGGAGGCCTCCACTTCGAAGGAAGTGAAAGGACCTTCGAACCGTCGAACCGTGTCAGGCCCGGGAGGGAGCAGCACTAAGGCGGTGTAATCACGCTGTCAGGTCTACGTAGATAATTCGTTAGTTTGGCACTGGGAAGCTAAGCAGAGGGAAAACCGAAGGGTCCACCGCCCATAGAAAGGTAATTAATGTTATGTATGGCACGGGGGGTTGAGCCGGGGTACCCAAGCCTGGTATGGGGCAGGCCTGCTAAGTCTGTGGGCGCAAGCCCTCGTGGGTTCAAATCCCACCCCCGGCGTCTTCCATTTTTCTTAATTAACAATCCAAACGCAAAAAATAGTATCATTTTAAAGGTTAAAAATCGTTAAACCATAAACGCATACTGAAGACGGCTTGCCAAGATATAATACGATCTCTTTCTTCAATTTTCGGACACAAAAGCCGAGATATTTGCCGAATTAGTTGATTTTGTCCCAAATCATCATATAATAAATCAAGAGAGGCGCAATATTATATTAAACACATTATAGGAAGGGATAAAATCGTCTTCCGGAAGAGCACTGATGCCGTTTGCGAAAAAACGAACAAATAGAAACAGAACCATATAGTATTGCTGAGATATTAAGTAAGATCAGAATGATGCTAGAAGAAACTACAGATAAAAGAAAGACAGCGCTTGCATTGCTAAAAAAAGAAGAAAACGGGGATCCATTCAAGATTTTGATAGGTACTATATTATCTCATAGAACTAGAGATGAAACCACGACTATAGCTGCTAGAAATCTGTTTAGAAAATATCCGTCTGCAAAGGATTTAGCCGTTGCAAGTGTAGACGAAGTGAAAAAACTGATAAAACCAGTGGGTTTCTACAATATCAAGGCGAAGAGCATTATACTAGTGGCGCAACAGATAATGCAGGAATTCGGTGGCAAAGTTCCAGATAACTTGGAAGACCTCTTGAAATTGAGATCAGTTGGAAGAAAAACGGCTAATTGTGTGTTAGTCTACGGATTCGGCATACCAGCTATTCCCGTGGACACTCATGTTCATAGGATATCTAACAGGCTTGGAATTGTTAATACCAGCAAGGTAGAAGAAACAGAGCTTGAATTGACTAAAAAAATACCTAAAGAATATTGGCTCGAAATAAATGATCTCTTTGTAATGTTTGGTCAGACAATATGTAAGCCCACAGCACCAAAGTGCCAAGTCTGTCTGCTGAAGGAGAGATGCGTTTACTATAATCAAGTGATCTCTAAACCACATCCACAAGACAAGAATCATAAAAGATAAGACAAAAACAATGTTTGTCAAGTGAACTGTTTATGTACACCATGCTAAAACTGAGCGTCCTTTCTTTTCTATCCGAGGTGACGGTAGTCTCACTTGCCATATATTTACCATATAGGGCCTTCCAATTAGGAGCTAGCAATATAACTGCAGGAATTATAGGTGGCGCAAGCTCTATTGTATATATGTTCATGCCGTTCGCAATGGGCAAGCTGGCGGATAGGTTTGGAGCAAAAAATATTTTTTTACTAGGATCAATCTTGCTGTCCCTAACTTCTTTTTCGTATTTTTTACTATCGGATCTAGATTTAATAATTATAATGAGGGTAATCGAAGGCATAGGTTGGGCCATGATTTGGCCTCCTCTGGAAGCTATGGTCAGCTCAGAAAGCTCAACCGTCTACGGAAATCTCGCCAAATTCAATATTTCGTGGGGACTGGGAGCAGCACTGGCCCCGACTCTAGGTGCTATCATTGAACACGAATCGAGCATCAGATACACATTGCTTTTTACTTCGATTTTCATGCTCATAGCATCGTTACTTGCCTCAACCCTGAACAAAACCATTCCCAACATTAAGAATCAAGTAAATGACAATAAGAACAATAGTCGTTCTATACTCTATTCACTTTACTTTACTGGAATGTATGGCATAACCATAAACGTAATAACTACCTTTTTTCCAAAATATGCATCATTAAATTCATTAACAGTCGTTGAATGGGGAAGTATAATATCATCTCTCATGTTGGCTAGGTTGATAGCATTCATATTAGCTGAAAGAATTAGACGAAGAATTAGTGTAAAAAACATGTTTGCTTTGTTCTCGTTTGCGTCCATAGTCTTCCCTTTCGCTGCAACCATAGTCAGCTCAAACTTCTTGATTCTAGTTATAACATCAGCTTTAACAGGATTCAGCCTAGGCCTCGTCTACTCTGCGGCCTTAAACAAAGTAATGATAGATAGCTTTGGCGGAAAGGGCATGGCAGCTGGCTTATTCGAATCTTCAATAGGAATAGGATCATTCCTTGGTCCAATACTTGCTGGGGTCGTTGCTATGAACAACCTTTGGGCTTTTCTTTTGGTTCCTTTAGCTACGATGCTTGGTGGGGGATTACTTGGAGTAACCAAAAGACGAGCGCTTTCAATCAACTCGTCTTAATTCGAAAGCGTTGGGAAGAAGCGAGCTTAGCTTTAAAACTCTTGTATCCCCTTTATTAGATGCGACAACAACCTTCATATCTTCATCTTTGCTAGAAAATTCCATAAGAAACTGCCTGCAGGCCCCGCAAGGATAAACGAATCCCTCTAGATCCGATACGACCAAGACGTAAAGAAAATACTTGGATCCTGAAGAGATCGCCTTGGCTGCAGCGACTCTTTCAGCACATATAGTGAGTCCATAAGAAGCATTTTCAATATTACAGCCGGAATAGACCCTCAGATGTTCATCCAATACCGCCGCACCAACCTTAATGTCTGAATATGGTGAATATGCATTCTTCATGGAAGTCATTGCATGTTTTTTCAATTTTTTTATTAGTTGAGACTCCTTCAATGTCAACGCTGATATTGGCAAACACTTCTTATTATTTTTATATGATAGGAAAATTAGACACGATTGAAACCACATAAGGTACTGTCAAACTTCATCATAACAGATAAAATCCACCCTTTGTGGAGTACTAACGCATGGCATCAATAAGCAACGAAGAATTGTTAGCCAAACTAAAGACACTGGCATCTAGTAACTTTCCGAAATTCCAGAATCAACTACCATTAGAGGAACAAGTGTACGTGTTAAAGACTAACGAAGGACTCTCCGTTGTTATAAAATTTAGCAGGAATGGCATTTCTGTACAAGAAGGGGAATATACGAATCCTATCTCTACTTTGACAATGGCTTCTTCCGATTTAAATCTGATGCTTACTGGTCAACTTGATGCAGTGAAAGCATTCCTTGCAGGAAAGATAAAGATACAAGGTGATGTATTCAAGACTATGGCTTTAAACAACCTCTTAAAAGGAGGTTGACTCTTTACAATTGCATGAGCCTGTTGAGGTAGCAATCATTGGAGCTGGGACGATGGGGCATGGCATTGCTGAAGTTTCAGCTATAGCAGGGTTAAAAGTTAATCTTAACGATGTTGACAAAAAATTTTTGGATAATGCTAGGAACAAGATAGAAGAGAGTTTAGAAAAGCTACAAGCTAAAAAGCAACTAAAGGAGAATCCTGAAAACATAGCTAGTAGAATAGCATATGAACTAGATTTTCCCAAAGCAGTATCTTCTGCTGACATAGTAATTGAAGCTGTTCCAGAGAAAATTGACCTGAAATTGCAGATATTCAAGAAGCTAGATATGTACACTAAAAAATCATGTATTCTTGCAACCAATACAAGTAGTCTGCCTATAACCGAGATCTCTTCCGCAGTTTCTGACCCCAGAAGAGTGATAGGTATTCATTTCTTTAATCCTCCTGTTTTGATGAAGTTGATAGAAATAATCAAAGGTAAATACACTGCAAAAGAAGCGGTAGATTTTGCTATAAATTTCTCAAACAGATTAGGTAAAAAGTACGTCATCGTAAACAAGGATGTGCCTGGTTTTATCGTGAATAGATTGTTGGTCAGATTCATGAACACAGCCAGACTGATGGTCGAGCATGGAATGGCTTCTGTTGAAGAAATAGATTCAGCATTGAAATATAAAGCGGGGTTGCCTATGGGGGTCTTTGAGTTGGCAGATTACATCGGATTGGACGTCGTTTATTTTGTCGAAAGAGCTTTGGCGGAGAGAGGCTTTCCAGTTCCTACAGACCATTTACTCGAACCCAAAGTGAAAGCTAACAATCTGGGAATGAAAACTGGATCGGGTTTCTATGTTTACGACAGAAACAAATCAAGAGCAACGATAAGAGAAGAGCTTTCAAGCAAAGTATCTGCTTCATTAGTATTATCGCCCGCAATAAACGAAGCTACATGGTTGATTTCAAACAACGTTGCCACAAAAGAGGACATAGATACTTCAACACTACTAGGTTTGGGATTTCAGAAGGGGTTGCTCAAGATGGCCGACGAGTGGGGGATAGATAGTATAATTGAAAATCTGGAACAATTGAAGGAAAGGCTCCATCTGGATTGGCTGGAACCACATCCAATGCTCAACAAGATGAAGAATGAGGGTAAACTTGGGCAGAAGACTGGCAGTGGATTTTACAACTATAGTTAATATCCACTAATTATTTATATGAGCTGAACATTGTGTAAAGCAATAGTTCTATGAATAATTTTGCTAAATTCGGTAGATGTAGCTATCAACATACAAGATTAAAGCTGAGCAAGATGATTGCTCGCCGATAATTCACTTTCATTAGGAGACTACAGATTTCTGATAGATGACAAAGAAACTATTTAATTTCACAATGTTTAAATATCTATCTTACAAAATAATAAAAATTGAATATAATTGAAAATTTTTTTCTTTTATCTATATACTGCTTGTTCTTGTAATAATCATATCATATATACTGTAAAAGCACTATGCCCCATGAAACCATCTACGGTTTACGAAGAGATACTCTAATATTTTTAGTCAGTTCTTGTATCGAGCTTCTTTATATGCATGTAATCTGGATAAACCAAAAAACCTAGGGGAAAAGTGAATTCAAGAAAAACAGATACATGAAATGTCAAATGATGCTTTATGTAATCAAAGTGAAGACAACACGAAATCATGTAATAATAAATCAGGTTAGAATCATATCCTTGCAGAAATGATTGCAAGCTTAGTCTATTAATTGTTGTAGATATCAAGAGGAGCGTAAATTAGCTAAATTTTAATAAATGAGGATAATATAATATTTAGCATGCAAACAATATGGAGGGACTTGGTTAGAGAAGTCAGTACAAGGTCAAGAGATTTGTACGAGTTCCTTTCTCCTGCTGTAGACATGTATGAAGATGGAAATGAATTAGTTGTAGCCATGGACTTACCAGGTTTTGATAAGAAAAAAATAAAGATGCGATTAACCCAAGACACACTAACTGTTACCGCGTCTCGGGAAAAAGAAGAATACGATGGAATAAGCTATTGGGAACAGAGACCGTTAAGGGTCCACAGAACAATAAGACTTCCTGTTAAGGTAGAAACAGAGGAAGAAAATCTAGTTGCAACAGCCAAGTATGAAGACGGGGTGCTGATAGTTAGGCTTCCGATAAAAGGGATGGGAAAGGTCAATCTTACATAATAGGTTCACTTTGATAAGAACAAAGACCCAATTAACAAAAATACAGAAGTAAAAAGTATCAAGTAAGCATTTGGGTCCTTTGATAAGTATAGATAGAACAAGAAGCCGCTTGTTCCGAGCCCGCCTAAAAGGCCTGAAACAAAAGACCTTCTTTTAAACGGTCTCTTTGTATATCTTATGGAGCCATTATATTCAAGGAATTCCTTTAACATAGGGACGACTTCTATGGCCGCTTCAGCTGAGTTCCTAACTTTCCTAACAAACTCTTCAACCTCAGCTCGAGAAGCTTCGCGTGTAAGCCCCTCTTCTTCGAGAAGTCGTCCAAGAATATGAATGAACCTGAAATCTTGGTCTAATTTCAAGCAAACACCCTCAAGTATTGATAACATTCTCATATAAAGGACCAAGTTTTTAGGTAATTTGAATGGGAATTGAAAGATGGTTTTGTTTGCGACTTCCATAAGAGCCCTCACTTCAGAATTTTCTATCTTTTTTCCTTTCATTTCTGAAAGAGCCAATTCCACACCTGAGCGAATAACATAACGGTTAGCTGTGGGTTGCAAGATACCCAAATCTAGCATGATATCGACTATTCTTTTTGAATCCAACCTAGACAGCGCAACGTAAAACTGAATTAATTTTAATCTCGTTTCTTCATCAAGCCTTCCAACCATACCGAAGTCATAGAGTATTATCTTTCCATCGTTCGTAACTGCTATATTGCCTGGATGAGGGTCAGCATGGAATAATTCCTGGCTAAGTAACATTTTGAAGAATAATTTAGCCACTTTTCTGGCCAGCTTTCTTCTGTCTAAACCAGCCTTGTCCAAATTCTCTATATCGGAGACCTTTATTCCGTTTACTCTTTCGAGGACAAGTACCTTATCAGTAGAGATCTCCGGATAGAATGCTGGTATGATCACACCCTTATCATTTTTCAAATTTCTTTTTATCATAATGAGGTTATTTGCTTCTTTCCTGTAATCTAATTCTTCATACACGGTTTCAGCAAATTGTTCGATTATAGATTCGAGTGAAAATTTTAAGGATTCATCTACGAATCTTCCAACAAGTGGAATGAACCGCTTCATCACTTTGATATCTATTTCAACATCTTCCCTGACGTTTGGCCTGTTTACTTTCACCATAACATGATTACCCTTATACTTCGCTAGGTAAACCTGTCCAAGACTTGCACCAGTTACAGCTTCTGGATAGAACTCTTCAAAGACCATGTCGATGGGCCCGAGTTCTTTTTCCAGCATAGGCTTTACTTGTTCAAAGGGAGCTGGAGGAACTTCATCCTGTAATTTCGAAAATTCTTCGATATATGGCTGCGGCAAAAAATCAGGCCTAACCGAGAGTAGTTGGCCTAGCTTGATATATGCTGGTCCTAATTTTATGAACGTAGATACGGCATTTCTTGCATGTTTAGCATATTTCTCTGAGTTCACTAATTTACCCTTGTTATTCAATATCTCTTTTCTATCAGAGCGATACCTAATACCAACTGGGAGAAGTTTAAATAAGGTATAGATGTATCTTCTATCTTCTTTGCTTAGCAAATTCATCTTCCATCATCCCTCATCTGAATGCTAGCATAATCCGTCTTGAAGACAACTCATCGTGAATGATATCTTGATCTTTTGATGCTCCGATAATATCTTCCAAATGCAAACGATATCATTCCTAATATAATTAATGATTGCATTATTTGGGTATCATATATAATATGTTCTAATGGTTGTTTTTCAGGATTAAATTTATCCTTATGGTATACGAATTTTTTACTATACTCTCTTACATGCCCGCCTTCTTCGCTTCGATATTGACTGATCGAACTTGACCTGAATCCGAGTAGCGTAGGGTGGAACCAAGGAGGAAGCGAGGGCATGACTTCCTTGCTTACTTCATATTTTTCTTTTTTTCCATGCATCACCAATGAGATCAGAAGTTTAACGAAATCAATCATATTTTATATGCATTCTGAAACCATGTTTGATATAAGCTAATCTGATACTTCGATTAGACAGACCCTCAACTGAAATCAACCAAACACAGTCTTTTGGTATAGTCTGAACCTTCATTTAATTACTGCGAGCTATGCTTGGAAATCAATTTTTCCTCCTATGTTGGCCAACAATATACGAATATCTTTTGTTTAACATAATTACCACATTATCAATACTCATCATGTTTATTCCAACATTTTGCTCAAGCTTTTCTTTTAGCAATGGAAGTTTACTTTTATCAACAATATATGAAGAATCTGATTGAAATATGTTTTGATTCATATTGCTAGTTGTTGTTTCCGTAATGACTGTTGATTTATAGACACCAGTAGGAAATATTTTTTGATTTTAGCCTTTGGTTGCTCTCCACATTCAAAAAGCAAGCTTAAAATTTTCAATATGAAATCTATTCGAAAGTCGGTTTTCATACCAAATTGTTTGACAGATGTTCGAAGCTGGTTACGAATATCGTATTTTGCTAAATGTGCGGCGAGCGGGATTTGAACCCGCGTTACCAGCGTGGCAGGCTGATGTCCTAGACCAGGCTGTCCGACTTTTCTCTAGACGATCGCCGCACAGGACAAAATGGGTTTCACATGCTTATTTATTAATTATGGACAAGCTGCCAAGTATAATTATTGTTTATAAATGGTACAAGTGCGAAAATCACTGCATCCCTGTAAAGCTCAGCCCGATTAACAACTCCCCTTGTTAACAACCCTATGGCACCAGGTCCTCTTTTGGTATCTCTTAATCCTGTGAGGATATCCATAGCGTCTCCGAGTTCCTTACCAAGCTTTACCAACCGAAGAGCTTCATTTGGTAAAGGAAACATTCCTGATGATGCAATAGATTTTTTTCCATCTTTATTCATTACGCAAACGGCAGCAAATGCTAACTCCGTTCCCGACATCATAGTTATACCTCCTTCTATACCAACGCCAAAATCTGAATTAACCATCTTTATAGCATTCATTGCTCTATTTTTTGCCCCCTCGAACGTCTCCTCACCAAAGGGCTGTTGACTTACACCTGACTTCACATCTACACCTTTAACTTCGCATTCAAAGAATTTTTCAAATGCTTCCCGTGCTGCCCGAATCTTTACACCATTACTGCTGCCTACAGCTACCAGAACCTTACGCATAAAACCCTTCTCGAGAGCAATGATTTAACCTTGTTCTTTTGGAACGGAATAAATTTAATTACGAGTAATGTTAAGGTATAAGCACGGCATGTCAAACATAGTCCGTTTGAAGAAAAGACTTGCCATATCAACTGCCGTCGCAGCAATTATCGTTATAATAGTCGCAGCAGTAGTGGGCATAGGCGCATATTATTTTGGCACAATGCAAAAGACGCCACCAGCCCCTCAACCCCAAAGCCAATTCTACACCCTGTCTGTAATTCGTAACGCACCTAGCAACGACATGGATCCAAGAGAGACATCAACAACCGATGTGGTTCAGAATGTTTACGATACACTAACTCATGTTAATCCTGATCTTACAGTCTCACCTGAGTTAGCCGTAAACTGGACTTCAAATTCTGACGATACCATATGGACCTTCAACCTAAGACAAGGTGTGAAGTTTCACGATGGAACACCGTTTAACTCGACTGCTGTAGTGTTCTCAATACAGAACACAGTAGCGTTAGGAGAAGGAGATGCCCCAGATGTATGGGCAGGACTTAAGAGTGTTACAGCTACTGGTCCGTATCAGGTTCAGATAGCTTGGGACTTCCCAGCAAACGTACCATTGATAGTCGGTTCTGGTTATTCGGCGTTTATCTTTAGCCCTAACATATGGGCGTATTCAGGTGTTCCTGCAGGAAACAACAGTGCGTTACACTCTTGGTTCACCAGCTTCCATGACGACGGTTCTGGACCGTATACAATTGTAACGAACGCCTCTAATGCTCAGACAGGCATCACTCTTCAAGCATTTACAAACTATTGGGGTGGTTGGAAGAGCGGTCAATTTGACAAAGTAATAATCAAATTTGTTAGAGATACAGCAACGTCAGTTCAACTTTTATTGAGTGGGCAAGTTAATGAAACAGGACTAAATGGCCAGTTCCAATACGTTTCACAAATTTTGGCTGCTGGAGATCAAGTGATACCAGCCAATTCCTTCGCGGCCATATGGCTCCTGTTCAACACTCAACATCAATACCTTAACAACTCCCTTATCAGGCAGGCCCTACTTACAGCCCTTAACTTCAACCAAATTCTTCAACAATCATTCTATGGTTATGGTCAGTTATTCAGTGGAGGCATAAATCCAGGAAAACCATTTTACAGCAATGCAACTCCTTCATACCCACCTAACGGTAACTTGACTTTGGCAAAACATCTACTTGCAGAGGCTGGGATAACGGGCGGTTTGAACGTTACGTGGACTGTTACATATTCAACAGGAAGCCCATTTCTGGGAACCGCAGCTCAGGTAATGCAAACTGACTGGGCTCCTCTGGGTGTTAAACTCAACATACAAGGAATGACCTTTGGACAATTGGCTCAAAAAGCAGGATATTATAATCCATCTTGTGGTCTGTTCTGTCCAGGACCAATAAGTTATGCAAAGAACAGTAGTGCTCAAGATATACTACTCCTAAATTGGGTAGGAGCTGTTAACGACCCATGGCTAGTTATGAATGAGTTGTTTGCAATACAGCCTCCTCCCTATCAAAACGATATAGTCTATAACTGGGCCTACTGGCAAAATCAAACATTTACACAACTTCTCCAACAAGCTCATACTGACGAAGCAGCTAACCCCAGCCGTGCTCAACAAGAATACAACCAGCTTAACCTGATGCTGTATCAGGCCGCACCGGGCTGGCCTCTCTTTGCTGAACAGACAGTATATGCATTCGGTCCCCATGTTGGAGGCTTTGTATCAAATCCGAACTATGGGTTCAGCTATCCATTCTATTATACACTTTACTATAAATGAGCGGCTGATTAGCTCTTGAATCTTGCGACTTACGTTGCAAGGAGAGCTGCACTCTCTGTTTTTGTTGTGCTCGGGGTCCTTGTAATCACATTCTATCTTTCTCACATATTACCAGGAAACCCAGCTTTACTGTTTGCAGGTACTAATCCAAGCCCTCAAGAAATAGCCAGAATAACAGACCAGCTCGGATTAAAGAAGCCACTTTATGAACAATTCTTCATATATATCAATGGACTTCTACATGGTAATCTTGGAGAGTCTATATCCTTACAAGCTCCAGTTACCGCTCTTTTAGCCGAAGCTTTGCCCAACTCTATAACATTAGCAACACTAGCTACCCTTGTGGCCGGAGCTGTTGGAATTCCTCTAGGTATTTTAGCTTCTAGAAGTCGAAATAGCACTTTGGATAACGTTCTAAGAGTCTTCTCAATGGGACTGGTAGCTCTACCATATTTCTGGCTGGGACTTCTTCTTCAGTTAGCCTTTGCATCTGGACTGCACATATTTCCAATTGCTTCATATGGTGGTTCTTTATTTTTTATTTCACAGAATAACATTCCCACTATAACCGGTTCCTACCTGATTGATGCCATACTGTCAGGAAGGTTTTCAGCAGCTGCTCAAATTCTTTGGAGCATGGTTCTTCCGGTAATTACACTTGCCGCTTTTCCTACAGGCGTTATAATTCGTCAAACAAGAGGAGCTATGTTGGCTGTATTAAACCAAGACTATATCAGGACTGCTAGGGCATATGGTATACCAAACAGTGTAATTGAGAGAAAGTATGCACTAAAAAACGCAATATCCCCAGTTCTTGTGGCTCTAGCACTCGTCTTTGCAGGCTCTCTTGTAGGCACGGTGTTCATAGAGTACATCTTTTTCCTACAGCCCGGTCTTGGATTCTTAATCTTTCAAGCAACAGGAGTTGGTTCGACAACAACTTCATTAGCAGGAGCACCAGATTATTCTTTGATACAAGGAGTTACAATAGTGATAACTGTTGCCTATGTTGTTATGAATTTCGTTGCAGACGTTCTACAGATGCTTATTGATAGAAGGATAAAACTCTGAGGTTGGAATTGATGCTAGCTGATACCTTACAGAACATAAAGAGAAGAGCAAACATGTGGACAAAACCTTTGCTCAAGGATAGAATCTTTCTTATGGGAGCAATAATAATAGGAATAATGATATTTATTGCAATACTTGCGCCTTGGATATCCCCATATCCTGCACAGGGAGAAGGGCAGACAGTACCAAATGTATGTCCCAGCATATCTCCTGCTGGCGTATGTCCGCCTTCTTTCCAACATCCTTTTGGTACAGAACAGGGTGGCAGAGACCTGCTCAGCAGAATCTTCTTTGGTATAAGAACATCCATTCTTGTCTCATTCTTGGTTGTAATGTTAGCAATGGGGATAGGGCTGGCTGTAGGTCTTACTGCTGGGTATTTTGGAGGACTTGTCGATGAAGCCCTTATGAGAATTACTGACATATTTCTTGCAATTCCTCATATACTGCTTGCACTAAACATAGTCGCAATACTTGGACCAGGTTTGGTCGACGTTTTCATAGCACTCGGGGCAACTTGGTGGCCTGCATTTGCGAGACTCGCCAGGTCTCAGGCGATCGCTATTAGAAGTAGACCCTTTGTAATGGTTGCTAAAGCCATTGGGGCACCAAGCAGACATATAGTGTTTAAGCATATTTTGCCGAATTCCATATCTCCTCTTTTGGTCCAAATGTCTATTGATCTAGGAGCAGTAGTCCTTGCTGAGGCAGGTCTGAGTTTCATAGGTCTTGGGGTAAGACCTCCCACAGCAGATCTGGGCCAGATGATCTTTGCGGCAATCGATTTTATAACAACTTCATGGTGGGTTGCATTATTTCCAGGCCTCTTTCTCACTCTTCTTGTGCTAGGATTTAACATGATAGGGGATGCAGTAAGAGATAGATTCGATCCTAGGCTGAGGAGGCAATTCTGATGGCGCAAGCACTTCCTCTTCTTGAAATAAAAAATCTGACTGTTGAATACATTACACATGCTGGGACGATTAGAGCGCTAGACAGAATAAGCCTAAAAGTCAATAGATCCGAGTTCTTGGGTATCGTGGGTGAATCTGGGTCAGGTAAAAGTACCCTCGCTTATGCAACCATAGGTTTGCTACCTCAGAATTCGAGGATCACAAGTGGCAGCATAACCTTTGACGGAATAGATTTGTTGAAAGCTCCTTCAAAGGAAATAACTTCGTTAAGGGGAAGAAGAATATCTATGGTCTTTCAAGACCCTATGACATCATTAAACCCAGTATTTAAGATAGAAGAACAGATTTGCAGAGTAATTCAACAACATAAAGTTGTAAATAGACAAGCTGCAAAAGCCATAGCATTAGAGCACTTGGCCCATGTGGAGCTGCCCGAAGCAAATCGTATTTTGGAATTATACCCTTTTGAGCTAAGCGGAGGTATGCAGCAAAGAGTTATGATAGCTATGGCACTGTCTTTGAGCCCAGACCTTGTAATAGCAGATGAACCGACATCTGCAGTAGATGCAACAATACAATTCCAGATTCTGGAACTGTTATCTCGTCTTAGACAATCTCAGAACTTTTCAATGTTGTTTATAACTCATAATCTTGACATTGTAAGCCAAGTTTGTGACAGGGTTGCAGTTATGTACGCTGGGAGAGTGGTCGAGGAGGGCTCATCGCACGATGTCTTCAGCGATCCAAAGCATCCATATACACAGGCACTAATGAAATCGATACCAAGACCGAGAAAGAGTATAACAGAGTCTAAACGCCTAAGTGTTATCGAAGGAAGCATCCCCGACTTGCTCTTTCCGCCCAAGGGTTGCAAATTCCATCCTAGATGTCCTTATGCGTTTGACAAGTGCAAGCAAGAAGAACCCGAGCTAAAGGAAGTAAAGGAAGGCAGAAAGGTAGCTTGCTATCTCTATTGATAGTTTCTGGTGTGATTAAATGTCGGATTTTATAACAGTTAAGAATCTAAAAAAGTACTATCCATCAGGAACCTTCTTCAATAGGAGAATGATCAAAGCGGTTGATGATGTTAGTTTCAAAATAGACAAAAGAGAGAGTTTCGGTCTTGTTGGCGAATCTGGTTCTGGAAAGACTACTCTTGGCCTATGCCTTATGAGACTTCTGGAGCCAACATCGGGTAAGATATTCATTGAAGAACAGGACTTTACCTCGATGAAAGGGAGGAAATTAAAGCAATTTAGAGCTACCAGGTTTTCTATTGTATACCAAAACCCGTTATCATCACTAGACCCGTCCTGGGTTGTTGAACAAACTCTGTTGGAACCTCTTACTGTCCAAAAGACTTTCTCAAAGACCGAGGCCAAGAATATAGTTCAGGAAGCACTCGCAGATGTCGGACTTCCATCGTACATACTAACTAGATTTCCACATGAATTGAGCGGTGGCCAAGCTCAGAGAGTAGCGATTGCAAGAGCACTTGTAAACAGACCAGAAATAGTAATCTTAGACGAACCAACTTCTGCACTAGATGTTTCAGTGCAGGCACAATTACTTAATCTTCTACTGGATCTGCAAGAAAGGCATGGTCTTACTTACTTATTCATTTCGCATGACCTGAATGTAGTGGGTCATATTTGTGACAGGATAGCAGTAATGTACCTAGGTAAGCTGGCGGAGTTGGGTGACGCGATAGAAATATTCAACATGCCGATGCATCCCTACACTCAGTCTCTAGTTTCAACTATATCCCAAGCATCGGTAAAATTTATCAAATATAAGCTTAAAGGAGAACCACCCAGCCCTCTAAATCCTCCATCAGGATGCAGATTTCACACTAGGTGTCCTTATGCGACTTCAATTTGCAGCGAAGAGGAACCCGAAATGGTCGAAGTATCAAAGGGTCATTTCGTGGCATGTCATAACCTGGAGCTTGTAAAATCAGGGCTGATACAAGCCAAGGAACGCGCAATTTTAATGGAGTAATCACCGATTAGAGCCAATTACGAACAAAGGTACAAACAATTCATCGTCAGTTAATCCTGCATGTCCTCCTTTTTGGGTAAAAGACCTCTCATTTTTGAATGGATAGAATACCGCTTTTCCTGCACCGGGCAGAATCAACAAGTCTCCAAGTTTATCAAGAAGCCCAGATTTCAATTTTTTTGAACCCAATAATTCTTCGTTTACTAATTCCTGAATACGCACAGGATAAAACGAATTGCTGAATCTACCAGAAAGATATTCAATGACATCGTCTGTTTTGCCGTTTTTAATATGCAAGAACGAAGCCCTAGAGTCACCAGTTGGGGGAAGAGTAAGCATTTCCATCATGTAATTGTCGGATGAAACATCATAGACTCCACCGTTCTGTATAGCACTGTGACCGTGGTCTCCTGTAATCATAACTAGAAGGTCCTTTTTTGTTTCAGTCTTGAGCTTCGATAAAAATTCTGAATAAAAAGAAAAGAAAAAGCTTCTGACTTCTGCCTGAGTCTCTTCGCTCCATGGCCCGAAGTTATGAGAAGCAGTGTCAACAGTTGGCCAGTAAACAAAAATATACTTTGTCTGACCCAGATTTCTTTCAAGCAATTTTCTCAATAACACGAACATATCTCCAACATCTACATAACCTATTGTACTCGCTCCATTGTGTATAACACGAGATAGCCCAGAATTTAGGAGATAGTTCTTGGTTAAAACATAAGATGCTATTCCTTCATATGAGAATTTCTGGTATATTGTAGGAAGGCCCAGCAAGCTATCGGGGCTAAATCCCTTCTCAAATATTGTCTCGTCTTTAGGAGCATTTACTATTTTAAAATCAAGCATGTTACATATAGCTCCAAGTTCTTTAAAATACATACTGTATCCGACTACACCGTGTTTTGCAGGCGTTGAACATGTATTCAGAGTAGTTAACACTGTTGATGTAGTTGAAGGAAATACGGTCGTAAGAGGTAGAGGTTGATACTCATTTATTATGTTCCTGACTTGGTTTATCCTATTTTTACTCATCTTCAGTAAATTCCAGCCTAACGCATCTACTAAAATAAGTACAACAGTATTGTATGCAGTCCCTTCATTAAGATAATGTTTGTCAAGTGGTGGTGGTCCGTCCCATTTACACCCTAAAGTGAGGAAAACCGAAGAAGGTAAATTAGCTAGTCCCGCGCCTCTATAATCCGGTTTATAGAGACCATCACTTAACTTCGTTTCCTTTAATCTTGCTTCGATTTCGATGTCACGCATTGTTGTAGCCTAAACAGCAGGTTATATAATAAGTCTCTCGAAATAAAAGTTACTGAGAAAAGACCATCATGACTCAAAAACTTCATAAGTTCAGATGCTTCATTTTTACACAAATTAAGCTTAATTTAACTATATAGTTACTTGTAGAAGAACAATTACTGGAAGGAAAAGCATTACCTTTTGTTTCATAAAGAAAAAAGCAAACCAATAAGACAATGCTGATTAAGAATACATTCTAGATGGTTATGTATAAAATCATCCATAAATATAATAATGCAACTCGCAGAATTCTCTAACTATCGACCTTATTTGAAATGAGATTTCGCTCTTAGAATATATATCAATGTCTACTTCCAGTAAATTCTCTCCTAGGTATCATTGGCAGGAAAGCTACAGCCAACAATCCAAAAAGCCATGATCCAAAGAAGGAAATTGTAAACCCATAATGGTCAACCATCAGACCTGCTAGAGCTGCCCCAAGCGCACCACCTAGCGTATTTCCCAGCCCCCAAACTATTCCGTTCAGTCTTGCTGCAACTTCCCTTGGAACAACTTGTTGTGCATATCCCAGCACTACAGGAAAGCCGGAGTACACGAAGAATGCAAATAGTCCGAGAACAGCAACTTTCGCAGCTGCATAATGTGTTACAAAAAACCCGGCAAACACAGCGGCTGACATGACCGTCGTAAGATAGAGTATCCTTCTTCCTCCTAATTTATCGGTCAGGGTGCCTAAAATTACTTGTCCTGCAACCGGTGTTGCATATGTAATTGAAGTGGCCAGGCCAGCTAGTTGCTTTGAATTGTATTGTGTTTCGAGGTATTTAGGTATGAAAGTTGTAACACCTTGCGTGTACAAAGCAGACAGGAAAAACAAAATGGTTAGCACGATTATAAAACGACGGTAAGGATGCAACAAAACACTTCTATCTCGAACACTCTTATGCTTGACCATTCCCATATCAAATCCTCTCGTCATGCTCAATATAGCAAGACCGAAAGCTAATGTAATTCCTGAAAACACAAGTAAACCCTCTACTAGACCGAAGGCAGTGACAAGGTATATTATTATCGTAGGAAAGACCGCTCTGCCGAGACTTCCAAAACTCCCGTTTATTCCCATATGCTTGGCTGAATTGATATTCTGCGTTGCATACGCTATTATCGAGCCTCCCAAAGGATGATATATTGATAGACCAATACCAAGGAAGAGCGCCCCCAATACTAAGAAGAACACGCTGACATGAATAAAGTAAAACGATAGGGAGAACAACAACAGTGAAAACCCAAGACTTACGATTCCGATTGACATTATTAGACCCCTTCTCCCTGATGTATCGGCCAGATACCCTATGCGTTCAGATACAATACCTGATATCAGAAGATAAAACGAAGCAATAGCTCCCAAAAACCCCAAAGACATACCAATAGAACTATAGTAAATTATCAATATAGCAAAGGTTACACTATTACCATCATTGATAAAATGCGCCATAGCTGCAGCAACTAGGGCTCTATTTTCAGTGTTTTTTCTCATATGAGATTCCATATCGCTATTTTCAGGCATAACGCTTACCAAAAGTAGATTTTTGACCAATTAATAATCTATCTATCTATTTTATCAGATTGTCTCCCTGCAAACAGTTATCAAATTAGTTAAGGATTCAAAAGCCCTACCAGAGTCTGCTAGGTCAACGACTATAATGGTATCTGTATAGCTACTAGTTGTATCTTGTATATTCACACCGCTTCTAGCAAGCTGGCTGTACACAGCAAGTATACAACCCGGTGTTTCTATTATTGCGGGTGGGCTGTGCATGGTTATGAGAGCCAAAGAGTTCTTCTTCTCCAATAGCTGCAGTCCCTCCAGTCCATTCATTATCTTACTGACGAACTTTTCATCTACTATCAAAGTTATTGCAGATGATCCTTCAGCGAGATGAATAAACGCGTCAGGGTAAGCAGAAATAGCTCTAAGTACTGCATTGAGAGCTGTCCTGCTTCTGTCCAGAACAATCTTTGAAACATCTGTTCTTACGGACACACTACTCAGAGCTATTATCGAGCGTATTGCTGAACTAAGAGATTTGCCTTGCCCTCTAAGCCTTTTCAAGGCAGATATTATGCTTTCATCTTTTACTTTTTTATTCGTCCTCTTCTCCAGAATAGGTTTAACAGTTCTCGCTACTGCGCTTAGATTTGCTATGCCTCTGTATAACGCATCTTGAACTGTTACATCAGCCTCCACTATATTCCTAACTGCGGCAGCTATAGCAACTTGCCCAGAATTGGCCTTTTTGCTCATATTCTAGCTATCACTAGCCAAAAAGATTAAAAACATTTCTCGTCAGCGGTTTGAAAAATGCCAAGGAACAAGGTTATTCTGGCTTACTCAGGAGGTCTTGACACTTCGGTGTCGATAAAGTGGATACAGCAGAAATATGATAGCGACGTGATTACACTCACACTCGACCTGGGTCAGGAAGAGGATTTTAACCAGATTGAAGAGAAGGCCAAATCGTTAGGTGTGTTAAGGCATTACAATCTTGATATGAAAGATACGTTTGCAAACGACTATGTAATGCAATCGGTCAAAGCCAACGGACTTTATCAAGGGAAATACCCCCTCAGTACAGCTCTCGGGAGACCACTTATAGCCAAGAAGTTAGTGGAAATTGCAGAAAGGGAGAACGCAGATGCGGTAGCTCATGGTTGCACTGGAAAAGGAAATGACCAGGTTAGAATCGATGTTACAGTCAAGGCACTTAATCCTGAACTCAGAATAATAGCCCCTGTACGTGAATGGGGGCTAACAAGAGACCAAGAGATAGTCTATGCTAAGGAAAACGGTGTTCCCATTTCTGCAAAAAAGAGCGTGTACAGCATAGACCAAAATTTATGGGGTAGAAGCATAGAAAGCGGTGTATTGGAGGACCCAGAAATCGAACCTCCAAATGACGCTTTCGAATGGGTAGTGCCTCCGGAAGAAGCACCAGACAGAGCAACATACGTGAAATTAGGTTTTGAAAAAGGTACCCCCGTGAACATAGACGGAGAAGAGCTAGCAACAGTTGAGCTGATAAGACGAATGAACATAATTGCTGGTAAAAACGGGATTGGAATAATAGACCATATAGAAGATAGGCTGGTAGGAATAAAATCTCGAGAAGTGTATGAGTGTCCAGCAGCTACAGTGCTGCTCGAAGCTCATAAGGAGCTAGAGAAACTAGTCCTAACACGACATCAACTCTCCTTCAAACACATGGTAGATCAAGCTTGGTCAGAATTGGTGTATACCGGGCTCTGGGTGGACCCTCTTAAAGACAACCTCGATTCGTTCATCGACTCAACTCAAGCAAATGTTTCTGGAACTGTAACTGTCAAAATGTACAAAGGTGGCATAAGAGTGGTTGGTCGCTCATCCAGAAACAGCATATATAACCAGAACTTGGCCACCTACTCTTCTGTCAGCAAATTCAACCAGAATTTCGCCGAAGGTTTCATTGAGTTCTGGGGACTGCCTTCAAGGGCAGCCAAAATTCGAGACAGAGTGCAAAAAGTGACTGCTAAATGAGTTTACTAAGGGGAAAGAGACTTGCCAGGATGGATATAGAGGCATTGAAATTTACTGCCTCGGTAGAGAATGATGCTCCTTTAATTGATAGCGTCGTTAAAGTAAATTTAGCGCATATACTCACAATGTACAGAGCAAAACTCATCGATTCTGAGCAGGCACTAGAGATAGTTACAGCTCTAAAAAGTATACCCAAAGACCTTGAACTTGATACTGCTCTTGAAGATGTCCATATGAATGTAGAATCTTTTGTATTAAAAAAGGCAAAAACAGCTGGAGGCATGATAAACCTTGGTAAAAGCAGAAACGACCAAGTCTCTGCAGCACTTAGAATGGTAGCCAGAGATTATACGCTTACTTTGATTCATGAGATAATTCAGACGGTTGAAATCCTGATTCAAAAGGCTAGAAACAATAGATTCGTGCTGATGCCGGGTTATACTCATCTTCAAGTTGCACAACCTACAACCGTTGCACATTATCTTTCATGTTATGCTGAGGCTCTGGTTCGGGACGGCCAAAGGTTAAGGGATCTCTACGCAAGAATAAACCTATCTCCCATGGGTTCTGCTGCTTTTTCAGGAAGCACACTTCCCTTAAAGAGGGACAGAACTGCGCAACTTCTAGGCTTTGATGGGTTACTGAAAAACACCATGGATGCTGTTAGTGCAAGAGATTTTCTCCTAGAATTCCTTTCAGCAGCAATGATAATTCAAATAGACTTGTCAAGGATGGCTGAAGATATAATTTTTTATTCGACCCAAGAATGCAAATACGTAAGCATTCAGGATAAATTTACGTCGACCAGCAGTATGATGCCCCAAAAGAAAAACGCAGTTGTGTTCGAGATTGTAAGGGCAAAAGCTGCCACCATGATTGGTATGTTATGCTCTGCAGCCTCAAACCTAAAGGGGTTACCACAAGCTTACAATCTAGACTTGCAGGAGTTGAATCCACTGATTTGGGTCGCAGGCGGTAATGTCATAGATTCCCTGAGACTTGTAGGAAAGATGATAAGGAGCCTAAATTTCGACGAGAATGAACTCTTCAGAGGATCCAACATCGGCTATTCTGTCGCTACGGATTTAGCTGAAATGATTTGTGTCAGGGGCAACATCCCCTTCAGGTATGCTCACCATATTGTAGGTGCGGCAATAGGAAAGAGTGACAATAATATGGACTACAAAGACCTTAGAAAGATGATAATTCAAGAAGCAAAATCGTTAGGATACAAAGAGATCGAAAAAATATTGCCTACAGAATATGATGCAACAGAATCTGTAAAAAATAAACAAAGCTACGGTTCTCCAAATCCTGCTTTTCTTGATTTGATTCTTAAAGAATTGACTGAAGATGTCGGTCAGCTTAAAATGTGGCTAAATGAAAAGTATGAATCGCTTACGAAGAGTGCAACTGAATTAGAAAAGGAGATACAGCAATTGGAAAAGGAGGTGAGAAAAATTGGAGTTTGAGTGTGGACAATGCGGTGGCCAAATTCTAGTGCCGAAAGATGTTCTTTCGGGTGAGATAGTCTCATGCAAAGACTGCGGTTCTGAATACGAAGTCATGATCGACGAAAACGGCACTCTAGAACTCAAGGCCGCCGAGGAAGTAGGAGAAGATTGGGGAGAATAGAGTGAAGATAGCGATAGCCTACGATATACTTAGATTCGAAGAGAAAGCGCTGATTAACGAGGCCCAAAAACTCTCAATACCAATAGAGACCTTACATGTTGATTCTGTATCGTTCGCGCTTGATGCTCCTCGTTTGTCTATACAAGAAGATTACGGCGTCCTGCTTCAAAGATGTGTTAGTCATGCTAGAGGCTTGCACATCTCTGCTATCTTTGGCGGATTTGGCATACCTACCATAAACAGTTACGAAGTGGCAGCAGTATGTGATGATAAAGTACTTACTACGCTCAGGTTGGCCAGGTATGGAATACCGACTCCTAAAACTAGAGTGGCCTTTGACCAAGAACAGGCTCTGAAAGCACTGGAAGAAATAGGCTACCCTGCGGTAATAAAACCGATAGTTGGTAGCTGGGGGAGACTTGTGGCAAGGGTCAGAGACAGAGAGGAAGCTTCAGCAATAATAGAATCAAGAAGTTCTGGATTAAACCCGAACGACCATATCTTTTATTTGCAAGAGTATGTTAAGCGGCCAGAGCGGGACATTAGAGCAATTGTAGTGGGAGACGAGCTTGTAACAACGGTCTATAGATATCAGCCTCCTAATGACTGGAGAACAAACGTAGCAAGAGGCGGAATTTCTGAAGAAGCCAAATTAACAAATACTGAAACGGAGCTGATATTAAAAGCAGCAGAGGCAATTGGTGGTGGCATCCTCGGAATTGATGCAATGGAAAGTCCCTCAGGACTGGTTATTCATGAAGTGAACAGCACAGTAGAATTTCGCGGAGCTTCCTCGGTCTCTAAAAACAACATAACAAAAAAGATGATAGAATATGCGTTGAGGGTCGCTAAGAAATGACAGTACTAGCTGGTATCATAGGTGGCTCCGGGTATGTTGGAGGCGAGCTGCTCAGACTGTTAAGTTACCACCCTCAGATAAAGATAGGTAAAGTTTATTCCAAGAACCATGCCGGAAAATATGTACATTCTGTACACCCGAATTTAAGAAGCATAGTGGACAAGACGTTTACTAATGAAAACATCAAAGATATAGTAGAAGCATCTGATATAACATTCTTTGCTCTTCCACATGGCCAAAGTAGTCTAATAATTCCTCATTTACCATACGGCAATAGTAAAATAGTCGATATCGGAGCAGATTTTAGACTGAAACGCCCGGAAGACTATGAAAAATGGTATCACTTTGCACATCCGGCACCAGATTTACTAGAAAGGTCTGTTTATGGTCTTCCAGAGATATACAGAGAACAGATATCGAAATCTTGCCTGGTCGCAGTGCCAGGATGCATTGCTACATCTGCAATTCTAAGCTTGGCTCCCCTTGCAGCGAACGGATTAATCGACATGGTTATAGTCGACGCGAAGGTTGGTTCAAGTGGTTCCGGGTCAAAGCCAAGCCCTGCAACTCACTTTTCTGAAAGATTCAATGTGGTACGAATATACAACCCAGCTGGGCACAGACATACTGCAGAAGTCATTCAAGTATTAAGCATGTTGAGCGGAAAGAACGTAAAGGTAGGTATGAGTGTGCATGCAGTGAACATGGTCAGGGGATTGGAGACAACATCACATGTTATATCAGAAAGGACTGTAGATTTAAAGGAGCTATGGAGAATGTACAGACAATATTATGCAGATAAACCTTTCATAAGGATTATCCGAGATAAAAAGGGAAAAAGCAAGTATCCCGATCCAAAGTTTACTTTTGGTTCTAACTATGCTGATGTCGGATTCGAAATAGATTCAAATTTGGGAAGAATTTTGTCAATAGGAGCTCTGGATAATCTTGTCAAAGGTGCAGCAGGTAATGCCGTGCAATGTGCAAACATTATGCTAGGGCTAAAAGAGGAAGAAGGGCTTCTCTCTGCCCCAATATACCCTGCGTGAACCCTTATGAGATTTGTAGTCAAAATTGGTGGAAGCCTAATCAAAGAAGGCCTTTTAGACAACATCCTTCTCGACCTTGCTTCATTGTATGGAAGGCATGAAATAATCGTAGTACATGGAGGAGCTGACATAGTTACTCATGTATCTCAAAAACTAGGCAAAGAACCCAAATTCATTACTTCCCCTACAGGGATAAGAAGCAGGTATACTGACGAAGAAACAGCAAGTATATACACAATGGTAATGTCTGGAATGGTTGCTCCAAAGATAGTGCTTGGACTGAATAAATTAGGAATAAAAGCTGTCAGTGTTGCAGGGTACGATGGCTCTCTCATAGGGGCAGAGAGAAAAAAGAAATTACTTATAATGGACGAGAGAGGCAGAAAGGTTGTTATTGAAGGAGGGTATACAGGCAAAGTTTCCTACGTCAATAAGTCGCTTCTTGAAACATTCTTAACTTTAGGCCTAATACCAATTATATCCCCCGTTGCGATTAGTGAGCAGTCAGAACTGCTAAATATTGATAGCGATAGAGCAGCATCGGCGGTAGCTGCTTCTGTTGCAGCATCGAAACTGATTTTACTAAGTAACGTGGACGGACTAATAATTGATCGACATCTTGTTAAGTACCTCTCACCTTCACAAGCTAGAGAGCTTCTGCCACGCATAGGTTCGGGAATGGATAAGAAAGTAATTGCTGCAGCAGAAGCGGTAGAAAAAGGTGTGGGAAGAGGAATAATATCTTCCGGAAGAATCGATAAACCTGTGTTGAATGCACTTGAAGAATTATATGGGACGGTGATAGCTGTTGGATAATACCAATGCTGAAGATAAATACCTTCTGAACCTATATCATAAACTTCCGATAACAGTTTGCAAGGGGTCTGGGGTTTTTCTGTATGATAAGGAAGATAAACAATACCTTGATTTTATGGCAGGTTACGGTGTTGCAATACTTGGACATGGATACCCTAATCTGGTAAAAGCCATATCTGACCAGGCGAGGAGACTGATCACAGCTCATGGCTCCGTTTACAGCGAAGCAAGAGAAAGGTTTTTAGAGGCTTTCATGAAAATTTCACCTCCAAAACTTGAACATGTATATTTGTGCAATAGTGGTGCAGAAGCAGTTGAGGCAGCCTTAAAATTTGCCAGAAAGGTCACCAGAAGAAAACTCTTTATTGCGTTTTCAGGGAGTTATCATGGAAAGACATTTGGTGCTCTTTCTGTAACCGCAAATGAAAGATACAGGGAGCCTTTCCAGCCACTTGTCGAGCCGGTTTTCTTTGGTGAATATGGTAACGCAGAAGCGCTTGAAAAACTGCCTTTCGGTCAAGCTGCTGCAGCAATCGTTGAACCAGTTCAAGGGGAAGCCGGTGTAAAAATACCCAGCTTGGAATTCATGAAACAGCTGGAGGAAAGATGTAAAATGTCTGGATGTATCCTTATTATTGATGAAATTCAAACAGGGCTCGGAAGAACGGGAAAAATATGGGCACATCAACATTTCGATTTGAAGCCAGACATTGTAACTGTTGCCAAGGGTCTAGGTGGAGGTGTCCCTATGGGAGCTACCCTTGTTAATGATGAGATAGCAAAAAACATTCAGCCTGGAGACCAATCTACAACATTTGGTGGAAACCCATTGGCATGTGCAGCTGGGGCTGTAGTAGCTAAGACGCTTGCTGAGACGAATTTGGTTCAACATGCTTCAGAGGTGGGTGAAGAATTGAAAAATCAACTTGCCAGATTCTCTAGCTATAGGATATTCAAGGAATCTCGTGCAATTGGTCTGATGGCGGCTTTGGAGCTAAGGGTAAGGTTTAACCCTGTATTGATGGAAGCCCTAAAAAAGGGATTGCTTACACTTTATTCAGGAAGAAACATTATCAGAATGCTACCGCCATTAGTAGTGAATTCAAAACACGTAGAAACCGCAATCTCAATTCTTCACAGCGTCTTCGAAGACATAGAAAGGTCGAAGACTGTTGTTGTCTGATATACAAACTAAGGAAGCCCTTTCACTTCTGATGGACCTTGTTTCGATACCATCACCAAGCGGAAAAGAGGATAAATTAGCTAAATACATATTCGATTGGCTTACAGAAAGAGAATTTAAAAACGTCAAAATAGATAGGGCAGGAAACGTAAGAGCAAGAACAACCGAAGGAACTCCTGTCATTACTTACTGCGGTCACATGGATACAGTTCCAGGTGCATTACCAGTTTCTTTGAAAAATGGAAGGCTATTCGGAAGAGGAGCATCAGACGCTAAAGGATCGCTTTCAGCGATGCTGTATTCAGCCTACAGGCTTATGCAGAAAGGAATTCCAACAGAAGTTCTGGCTGTAGTCAGAGAAGAAATGAATAGCGAAGGAATCAAATATGCACTTAGGGATGAACCAATTTCGAAGTTTGCAGTTTTTGGTGAGCCCTCAGGAGCTAATACTATTGTAATTGGATATAGAGGAAGGATAGAAGCAGAAGTGGAATTTTATGCACCAGGTTTTCATGCAAGCATGCCTTGGATAGGAAGAAGTGCGCTGCAATACGCGATTGACTTTGTCGATAGACTCAATGCGTATGAAGCAAATTTCTCGTCTAGAAATAAAACAGATTCTGTTTCAGTATGTGTGACTCGCATGAATTCAGGTGTTGCGAACAATGTTGCTCCACCAGATGCTAGGCTAGTTTTAGATATCAGAATTCCTGAAAATATTAAAAGAGAAAAAATTATTAAAGATGTAAGAAAACTTTGCAAATTAACTGGAGTTCCAAGATTCAGAATGAAGGTAAATGAGAGCGTGGAAGCAGCATCTTCTCCTAAAGGGTATCTGCTGATGGCCATGAGAAGAGCTATATTTAGAGCCCTAGGGTCACCTGCAAAGATGGTCAGGAAAACCGGGTCAGGTGACATGAACTACGCCATAAAGCAGGGAGTTCAGGCATTGACCTATGGTCCAGGAGATGGACTGACTGAGCATAGCTCCAATGAAAGCATTGAACTGGAAGAATTCTTCAAAGTAATCAACGTGTTAACCGAATTGCCTATTGAACTACGTCATATATTATTGGAAAAGAAAATATAATCTGGTTTTGATGGCTTCAGAATCAGTGCCGCGGTAGCTCAGCCTGGGAGAGAGCATTAATGATGCCTTTAACAATCGGCTGAAGACCGATGTGTCGCAGGCTCAAATCCTGCCCGCGGCACCTAATTATCAACCGGCAAAGAATTTTATTCATCGAAGTCATGGCATGTGACAGTGGGCCGGTAGTTTAGACTGGTAAAATGCTCGCTTCGCAAGCTTCTGCCGTAAGAGCGAGAGTTCGCGGGTTCGAGAGGTGAATTCCGATTATCCCGCCCGGTCCACAAAAATAAATTGTAAAGGTTAAAGTATTGAATTCTTGAAATCACATGAAATGCTATACAACATAATCTGGCAAGTGCTTCTAGTGCTTGTTTTGGCTTTGGCTTTAGGTGAGTTGTTCTCTCAATTCAAACTTCCAGCTGTAGCTGGAGAGCTCGCAGCTGGGCTGATATTAGGTCCCTCAGTATTGAATCTAGTTAATGCCACTCAAGAAATTCAAGCATTGTCCTCCATAGCACTCTTTTTCATAATCTTTTTCATCGGTTTTCAGATGAAAACAGAAACCCTTAGAAGACATGTAGCAGAATCAGTGCTTGTAACATTAACGAGCTTTATTGTACCGTTGATAATCGTAACCTTTGTTGTCTTTTTAGTTTTTCCTTTCTCTTCGGTTGAAAAATTCATTGTTAGCTTAGCTATAACTGTACCATCCATATCCATAGTTTCTGTGATGGTCTTACAGTATGACTTGCTTGAGGAAAAGACAGGACAATTAATCCTATCTTCAGTTGTAATTACAGACATCATCGCATTTATCGTCCTTGCCATATTCTCTGAAACAATTACAGGAACACTCAGGCTCTTGGTGTTCCTGTCAATTTTCCTTGCAGCCTTTGCATTGGTAGATAGATTTCTTAACAGCAGGGTTATCGCATTTAGGAATTTCCTCTCAAAAATATCTGGCGCATTAAAAAGAGAATACGTATCATTCACAGCATTGGTTATACTTGGGCTTTTTATCTCCTACATATTTCAAGCGATAGGCCTGAGTTTTATAGTGGGTTCATTTTTTGCGGGCTTAATTTTACACGAAGAACTTATAGGAAAGGAGACATACGAGAACTTCGAATCTGTTCTTTCAGTCATGAATAACGGATTTTTTATTCCTTTGTTTTTCGGTTTTGCAGGCGTAGAAGCTGAATTAATCAAATCAGATTATGGGTTAGTTGGTTTCTTGATTCTTGCAATCATCATATCATTGCTTGTATCTATTTCACTGACCTACTTTTTTGCAAAGTCAGTGATGAGGGAGCCAGAGGAAGCAGACCCTAGGAGTGTAGCAGTAATTTTAGGCGGAAGGGGAGCCGTAGGGATAGTCATAGTGACCGTCGCATTAAGCTCGGGCCTGATTGGGATAACAGCTTATTCACTTGTAGTATTTGGCACTGCAATTACTTCAATAGTAATACCTTTGATGCTGAAAAGATAGTTTAAAAGAATTATGAAAGTTGTGAATTCCCCGGCCTCAGGTTGTAGTCTTCATCCCTGACTCTTGGAGTCTCGAGTCAGGTCGGTTCGCCCGTCGTGGCAACCAGAAGCCATTAGGTTCTACAATCGAATTCTTAATACTCACTTATCAAAATTATGGAAGAAGAGTCGGTCCATCAAGGATTTAAGACAAACCTTGCACGGGATAACGTGCTACTTGAAGCAATATTCCTTAATACCAACACGATTTTACCACACAGTTCTAAATTACGAGATGGTTAAAGAATAAGAAGAAACAGGTCAAAAAAGAGTACGTCATCCTTTTATTCTGACTATCTTTACCTTATCAAGAACCTTCCAATATTCAACTTCGGTTCCTGGCTGGAGTTTCGGCCTTAATTCTTCTTCGACAGAAGAGGTCTCAAAGGTCTCAAAAGTCTCCATATCCATAAGCTGATAAACATCGTTATTTACAGAGATCACTTGACCAGACCTTTTGTCTATCATTGGAATTTCTATTTTGGATTCTGCTGGACCAACAAAGCTCTTTTTAGAGTTGGTAAATATACCTATAGCAAATAACCTTATCTTGGCGCTACCATGCTTGCCGGGCTTGCTCCTATCAACTTGGACTACTCTGCACGGCTCATCTTCCAGTATGACATACGATCCTTCTTTGACAGTTCCTAAATCAGCTGGGTGACTCATAAGTTGAGCGCACATCTTTCGAATCTACATCGATATAAGTCTTAGAGAAAAGATACAGAATTAAGTAGCGCAATGTTCTGTATAAACTTGAATTCGATGACGCCAAATCAAAAGTTCAATATAATTTTATTTTTTCAATTCCTGAACCATCATATACGTTCCTAGGGCAGCAACGACTTGTTGTCCATCTTCGTCAAATATAAGGCAAGAGGCGAACAGCAGGTGCTCTCCTTTCTTCAACACCTTTCCTTTAGCCACGAGCTTTCCCGAGAAGACAGGTCTCATAAAGCTCATTTTTAATTCTACTGTCACTACTTTCTGTGCACTCAATGAGCCACAGACGTATCCCATTGCTATATCAGCTAATGTCGTCAGTACACCTCCATGCACTACATCCAGACTATTTGTATGGAAGTCTTTCACATCCAATCTGGCAACAGATGAACCTTGACTTGCAGAGATTAGACGAACTCCAACATAATCACCGAACGTTTTCTCATACATAACCATGGGTAAAAGTAATAAAGGTAATTAAACACTCAAAATGCAAAAGAGATTATATTCTATCTTCTTGGTAGCTATTACCATGGTGTTCCCTTTTAAAAAGTTAAGCGACTACGAGGTGAAATTTACACCTGAGCAAGAAATGTTCCGTGAATTCATAAGAGAGTTTGCAGAGAAAGAAGTGGCTCCCCGCGTCCAGTTTATAGAGGAAAACGACCAAGTACCTGAAGATCTGCTAAAAAGAATGGCTGAACTAGGATTTCAAGGATTAGCGGTTCCCACAGAGTATGGAGGACAGGGTGGAAACCAGGTAACAGTTTCAATATTTTCAGAAGAAGTAGCGAGAGTCTGTCCAGCATTGACTGCATTAGTGGGAGTGAACGGACTATTTGTGATTCCAATACTGCTTTTTGGCAGTGAAGAACAAAAGAAAAGATACGTGGTCCCTGTAGCAAAAGGTGAGAAGAAAGGAGCCCATGCGACGACTGAAGCAGTAGCTGGAAGCGATGTCGCTGGAATCCAGACAAAAGCAGAGAAGGTTGGAAATGTCTGGAAACTGAACGGAAGAAAAGCTTTCATAAGTGGAGGTGACATAGCAGATTATTTTGTTGTTTTGGCGAGAACTTCTCCTCCTCCGAGCAAGAAGGAGAGATGGAAGGGATTAACATTCTTCATAGTTGAAAAGGAGGCGGAGGGTTTCCATATTGCAAGACAGATGAAAAAGATTGGGCTCAAGGGAAGTAGAATAGTAGAATTGCAGTTTGATAATGTGGAAGTGCCTGATGAAAACAGATTGGGAGCTGAAGGGGAAGGTTTCAAGATTGCAATGGAAACATATGACCATGGGAGGATAGGTGTAGCCGCTCAGGCGCTAGGAATAACACAAGCACTTTTCGAAAAATCACTCAATTATTCTCTGCAGAGGTACACTTTCGAGAGACCTCTGATCCAGTATCAGATGATAGATTCCTATTTAGCTGATATGACGATGAAGCTGGTTAGCGCAAGACATCTAGTATATTGGGCAGCTACACTAGCCGACCAGAACAGAGAAGAATACAAGTTTGCAGCATCTCTTGCGAAGGCATATGCTACTGAGGCAGCAGAGTGGGCAGCGATGAAGGCAATCAATATTTACGGGGGGGCCGGTGTCATAACAGAAACTGGTATAGAGAGGTACCTTCGGGATGTTGAAATAACAAAGGTTTACGAAGGTGCAAACGAAATCCAAAGACTTGTAATAATAAGGCAACTCCTTAAGTTAACTTTAGGTATAGATATAACGTCTATGTAACCAAGGTGATAACAGCTACTTGCCACTTAATATTGTAGTCCTTCTGAAACACATCTATGACGAAAACCAATTGAAAGTGAATCAAAGTACAGGAGAAGTGAGTTTTCAGGGAGTGCCGGGAAAACTTAGCACTTTTGATAGAAACTCGTTAGAGGCAGCACTAAGACTTAAACAAAAGCTAGGCGGTTCTATAACAACTCTGACCGTTGGTCCACAGGAGAGCGAAAGAAGCATAAGAGAAGGTCTTGCCATGGGCGCTGATAGAGCGATACTTGTAAAAGTTACAAACATACTTGAAATGAGTGCAAATGAGGTGGCAAGGATCATTGTAAACCAGTTGGAGAATCTTCAGCCTTGGCAACTGCTGATCGCTTCTGAGGGAGGAGCAGATACCTATACATCTGTTTTACCCTCTATAATAGCTGAGAAGACAGGACTCCCCTTGTTCAGTTATCTAAAGAGTTTGGATGTACTTGAAGATGGTACAATCAAGGGAGATAGAGCTCTGGAAAGGGGAATAATTACAGTAAAGGGAAAGCTTCCTGCAATAGTTTCAGTTGTAAGCGAAATAAACGAGCCCAGAATACCTACTCTGCTGCAAATAATGGCTTCTACCAAAAAAGAGTTAAAGACGGTCGTTCCTGAGGAACAAATTCAGGCAGATAGATACTTCAAGATAATATCTTTATCCGGAAAATCAAGAGAAAGAAAAAGGGTCATCTTTGAAGGTTCTGCTCAGGAAGTTGTACCCGAGCTTGTTGATTCATTGTTGAAAGAAGGTGCTCTCCCATGAGCAACAGGACAACACTAATATCATACTCAGAGGATGTTGACGTTTTAGCTGAGCTTCAGTCTATTGCAACCCAATTATCCAAAAGCATGAATCTTACAAGCATAGCAGTAACCATTAATCAGTCTGCTGAAGAAAACGAAATGCTATCTAAAGTGGTTAAAGATGAGTTGATCTCTGTAACGGCAAGGAATCATAATTATGTCACCCCCGAACTTGCCTTTCAGGTACTTAAGAGAATAGTTGACGAGAAAAAGCCACGTCTGATAATTATTGGATCCACACGTGACGGAAAGGAAGTTGCAGGAATGCTGGCTTCATATCTTGATTGCGGCATAGCAAGTGACTGCAGTTCTGTAACATTTGATTCCAACAGACTCTTAATTCAAAGAGCAGCGTTTGGAGGCAGAGTTACTGCCACTGCCGAATTGGCAGGAGAATCTGCTATAATTGCGGTTAGACCTCATGTCTACCGCCCTCCAGAGGCCAGGTTTACTCCATTGGTAAAGAGCCAAGAATATCAAGATATTCCTCTTAGGATTGTAGTAGAAAACGTAGCCAGAAAGGTAGCATCAGCAACAGACCTGACTAAGGCGGAGAGAATAGTTTCTGTCGGTAGAGGACTCAAAAGAAAGGATGACCTTGCATTGATACAGAAGCTTGCTGATGAACTCTCAGCCGCGATAGGCTGCTCGAGGCCGTTAGCCGCTGATTTAGGATGGCTACCTGAAGAAACACACATAGGACTGACAGGTGTGCAGGTAAAGCCGAAACTTTACCTTGCTATAGGGATATCAGGTCAGTTGCAACACTTGGCAGGAATAAAAGATTCTGAACTCATTGTAGCCATAAATACTGATAAGAGTGCGCCTATATTTCAAAACTGTGACTATGGTATAATTGGTGACCTTTACCAAGTTATACCGGAATTCATAAATGCAATAACACAATTGAAGAACAAAAAATGAATATATTGACAGAATGCTTAAAGAGGCATTGTTAGCATAAGATATTGTCATGACTTTTACCCAGATGACTGGGGAAAGACCGTGGTACAAGAGCTGGCCCGAAGGCGTACCAAAGCATATCGATTATCCAGAAAAAACCCTTTCTGACCTTTTGAAAGAAAGAGCAAAAAATACTCCCAACAATATACAATTTATTTTCTATGATAGAAAAATATCATTTGAAGAGACTGATAGGTTTGTTGACCATTTAGCTTACTCTCTGCAAAAGATGGGAATAGGTAGAGGAAGCAAGGTCGCGATAATGCTACCAAATTCTCCGCAGTTTGCCTTCGCGTACTATGCAGTGAATAGAGTTGGGGGTATAATCGTTCCCATCAACCCTCTATATACGGCAACAGAACTAAAAACCATTCTCAGGGATTCTGGTTCAGAAACCATCTTTATCTTGGATACTTTCTATTCCACGTTAAAGGAAGTAAAAAAAGATACTTTGCTAAGCAATGTGATAGTAACCAACATCGGCGACTATATGCCTCCGATCAAATCCTTTTTGGGCAGGCTGCTGAGGAAGATACCTTCATCTGAAGAACATAAACGAGATAAAGTCCTTGAATTCAAGACAATCATTAACAATTCGGGCACTCCGGAATCAGTAAAAGTGGATATCAAGAGAGATCCCGCTGTCTTCATGTACACAGGGGGGACAACCGGTATGCCCAAAGCCGCTATGCTAACCAACTTCAACCTTGTATCAAATTGCATTATGCTTGAAAAGTGGGCTGGCCTAAACGACCAAGATACTATATTGGGGGTATTGCCTTGGTTTCATGTCTATGGTATGACTGCAGTACTCAACCTTACACTCTCGATAGGGCTTAAGGCCATAGTATTACCCAGGTTTTCAACGAAAGAAACACTCGAAGCAGTGAAGAAATACAGGCCTACCTCCTTTCCGGGCGTCTTTTCCATGTATATAGCTATTCTAAATTCTCCCTCCTTTGAGAAATACAAACAATACTTCAGCAATCTTCGAGCATCAATCTCAGGAGCAGCACCATTGCCACTGAATGTAGCTAAAGAATGGAAAGAATCCACAGGTTCCATAATTGCTGAGGGTTATGGTCTGAGCGAGGCGTCGCCTGTAACACATGCTAATCCTTTGAAAGACCCTACAAAGATAAAGATGGGATCAATAGGCATTCCTTTACCTGATACGGATGCAAAGATAGTTGATTTAGAAACAGGGTCTACTGAAATGCCTGCGAACCAGCAGGGAGAATTGATTGTATCAGGCCCCCAGATTGGTATTGGTTACTGGAATAGAAAAGAAGAAACAGAAGCAACTTTCAGGAATGGGTGGCTATATACGGGTGACATAGGCTATATGGATTCTGAAGGATACTTCTATATTGTTGACAGGAAGAAAGACATGATAAACGTGGGAGGTCTGAAAGTATATCCTAGAGAAGTTGAGGAAGTAGCCTACCAGCATCCTGCGGTTAGGATGGCAGCAGTGATAGGCGTTCCTGAAGAATTCCATGGAGAAGTTCCAAAACTGTTCGTCGTATTAAAAGATGAATACAAAGGTAAAGTAACCTCTGAAGACATTCTGAGGTTTATGAGGGAGCACCTCGCACCATACAAAGTTCCTAAATCTTTAGAATTCAGAGAAGAGCTCCCTACAACGCTGGTTGGCAAGGTGCTTAGACGAAAGCTCAGACAGGATGGAGAAGCAAGCAAGAATGAATAAAGTTGCCGTTATAGGGTCTAGTTATTCCAGGTTTGGAAGGAGAACAGATGTCAGGATAGACGAACTTGCCTGGGAATCATTTAAAGAAGCTATGTCAGAAGCAGGAATAGATCAAAAAGACATTGACTCGTTCGTTGTATCTAACGTGGGTGGCTGGAGTGCCGAGCTATTGCCTGCCATTGTGGTTGGAGAATATTGTGGCCTTTCTCCGAAGCCAACCATGAGGGTAGAAGCAGCATGTGCATCTGGAAGTGCAGCCGCTTATCAGGCGTATAGTATGATTTCAGCAGGATTGGCCGACGTTGTAGTAGCATTGGGTGTAGAGAAGATGACAGAATCCCCCACCCAGCTGGCTGTAGAGCTGATAGGCAGGGCAGGCAATTTCTTCTGGGAATTTGAAAATTTCGGTCTCACCTTTCCTGGATATTATGCGCTATATGCAAGTGCTTATCTTCAAAAATATCATGCAAAAGAGGAGGATTTAGCAAAGGTAGCTGTAAAGAATCACCACTACGGCTCTCTCAACCCGAAGGCACAATTCCAAAACGAAGTAAGTGTGGAGGACGTAATGTCTTCTAGATATGTCGCGTGGCCACTAAAATTGCTTGACTGTTCACCCATTACTGACGGATCATCATGCGTGATTTTTGCCAGCGAACGATTCGCAAAGAAAGTTAAACATGATCCAATTTGGGTTAGAGGTATAGGCGTTGCTTCTGGAACTGCAAACCTGAGCAGAAGGAAAGAATTTACTGGTCTTGAATCAGCACGACTTGCTGCTAAAAAAGCATATTCTATGTCAGGCTTGGAAGAACCCTTGAGAAAAATAGATGTTGCAGAAGTGCATGATTGTTTTACAATAGCTGAGGTCATGGCTTACGAAGACCTAGGGTTTGCCAAAAAGGGAGAAGGAATAGAGCTTGTAAGAGAAGAAGCCACGTATAAAGGAGGCAAGGTTCCAGTTAATTTGAGCGGAGGTTTAAAAGCAAAAGGGCATCCTATAGGTGCTACAGGTCTCAGCATGATAACCGAAATCTCCAAGCAGTTAGCTGGAAAAGTTGGAGGTAATAGACAAGCTGACATAAAACATGGGTACGGAATTGTACACAACATCGGTGGGACTGGGCATTATGCCTACATAACCATATTATCAACAGAAAGGGGAGAAGATTGAAAACTACACAACACAAATCTAGCCTTAACAAACAAATCGGCAACGACTTACCAATAGTGGTTGATGAAAAAACTGGAAATCAACTGTTCTTCAGCAGACGGGAGATACTTCAACGATATATCATTCCTGTATCGAGGATTTCCAAATTCTATGAAGGGCTGGCCGAAGGGAAAATGTATGCAACAAGGTGTAGAAGGTGTGGCAAACTTTACTTTCCTCCTGCGGCTGATTGCAGTTCATGCATGAGTAGTTCCACTTCATACATCGAACTCTCAAGAAAAGCTAAACTCATAGCATATACTATAGTGTCCGTTAAACCCTCTAGCTTTGCAAATGTCAATGATTACATCGTAGCCATAGGTAGACTTAAAGAAGGGCTGAATGTTTTGTCCTGGTTAGTAGGCGTAGAACCAAGGGATATAAGAATAGGAATGGAACTTGAACTTAATGTTGGCAAGATAAAAGATGACAATGTGTTGACGTACTTCTTTACCCATGCAAAAAGTCGTAGGAAGAATTAATTCGATATAATTGTGTTAAACGTATAACAATGATGCAAACTCAAACTTGTTCAACTCTACTTGAAAATACATATGTTACGCATTTAACTTAAATAAGTCCTTTTGACCCCACATTGATGTCAAGTTGTCTTACGTCCCGACCAAGGTGTTCCTAACAAAAGGGGTTGGGGTTCATAAGGATAGGTTAGCTAGCTTTGAGCTGGCGCTTAGGGATGCTGGCATAGCACACTGCAATTTGGTCCAAGTCTCAAGCATACTTCCGCCAGGAGTGAAGATACTTCCAAGGAAGAAGGGAGTTCATCTACTGAAACCAGGACAAATAGTTCATGTTGTACTGAGCAGGTTGGATACAGACGAACCAAATAGGTTGATAGCAGCATCGATAGGTGTAGCCATACCTAAAGACCACAGCCTCCACGGTTACCTCTCAGAATTGCACGCTTATGGTGTCACAGATGAGAAACTGGGCGAACACGCAGAAGATGTCAGTGCATATATGCTTGCTTCGACTCTAGGACTTGACTTCGACCCCGATAAGAGCTGGAATGCTCAGACGCAGGAATGGAAGATATCAGGTAAGATATACAAAACGATGAATATAACACAATCAGCGGAAGGAAACAAGAACGGGTTATGGTGCTCTGTTGTGGCTGCAGCGGTCCTGCTACCATAGAACATTAACCATAACTTATCCTAGGCTAGAACGACATGAAAGATGTTAGCACGAAGAAATTGTTCGGAACTTCTGGAATAAGGGGGGTTCTTGGACGAAACATATTTCCTGCAACTGCATATGTAATGGGAATAGCATTCGCAAGGTTTTTGGGAAATAGTCCTAGAGTGATTGTAGGATGCGATGTAAGAATACATTCATGGGTACTCTACCATCAAGTTATCATGGGACTAGTGCAAGGAGGAGCAAGTGTGTCGATGGCAGGTATAACACCCACTCCAGCTCTGATACATACTCAATTAGAGCTTGCGTATCAAGGGTCAGTGATGGTGACTGGAAGCCACGCAATACCAAGTGTGACAGGTTTGTTATTTTTCCTTAAGGATGGAGGTGAAACAGACCCTGATTCACAGTTTCAGTTGGAGAGATTATATCCAAAAGCTCTCTCAATGAAAAGCGGTGGTGGAAGAATCGAAGATGGAATTAATTCATTTCAGATATACTATAAGAGAATTGCAAAATCCTCGGTTAGCCTGGACGGGATGAAGATAGCATTTGATTCAGGCAACGGGAGTATGGCTGGAATAGCTGGCCGGTTGCTAGAAGAATTTGGTGCCAAAACGATTCTTTTGAACGATACAAGGAATGGTAACTTTCCTTCAAGGTCTCCATATCCTAGAAGAGAGACGTTGAAAGGCTTGCGCAGGACAGTGATAGAGACTAAAGCAGAACTAGGGGTTGCAACCGATGGGGATGGGGATAGAGCGATATTTGTAACAGATGACGGCCAAGTACTGGACGGCGATGTAATTGGTTCTCTCCTAGCAGATGAAGAACTGCATTTCAAAAAGGGTAAAATTGTCGCCCCGATAAATTCATCTAATTTGATAAATTATATTTGCAAGCTTCATAGTGCTCAACTCATTTCAACTAGTGTCGGTCCTCCCCAGATCATTCAAGCTATCAGAAACGATGCAAATGTTGTATTTGCGTTCGAAGAAACAGGAAAATACATCTGGCCAGACCAATTACTTTATGGTGATGCTATCTTTTCGACCCTTAAGTTGGTTTCTTTACTGAAAAGAAGGGGAACTTCACTGAGATATGAAGTAGGTCTTCTACCTAAGTATTATATGGAGAAAAAGGCGGTGAGATGTAAAGAAGAAGAGAAAGAAAGAATACTAAAGAAAGCATTGAGATTCAGTAAGAAACTATATCCTGAAGCAAAATTTATTCTGCAAGATGGGATAAAGATAATCTTTGACAACAGTTCGTGGATTCTCTTAAGGCCTTCAGGAACAGAACCTTTCTTTAGATGTTATGCAGAATCCGAATCAAAAAGAGAAACCACAAAGCTCATATCGGAAGGTATGAAAATTCTGCATAAGAGCATCAACTGATTTTATTTATGCAGCTTTCCTATACTTTCTACTATTATGGTATAAAGGTCTGGGTGAGTCTGCCGAAGCCTTTCGAGTGTAGGAGGCAGCAGTCCTATTCTTCTTGCTCTTCTAATGTTGTACCTGATTATCCTGTCAGCTCTTGGCTCTTTCCAACCAATCCTGTCTATATATGAACGTAAAATTTCAAACGCTTCATCTTCAGATAGGTGCTTTATGTTGACAAGGTAAGGTGGTAATATCAACCAGAGAATTCTATGCCTGCCGTCTTGAACGTTTGACCTAAGTATCTCCTCAATATATTCAAATCTCTTCGGACTGGAGGAAATTTTTGGCTTCGGGAGCTTTCCCTTGAATTCGTTCACAACTTCAAGTAGAGGTTCAGGTAATTTTGTCGGAAGCTGAATCCTAGCAATCCGCTTCTTTATTAAAGAAGAAAACTGGTCCTTAACCAAATCAACAACTCTCTCTCTAGTCATATAAATTATTCCCTGATGGAGATAGTTGTTTACAAGTGCAAGTTTTGGATTATCGATCTGGCCAAGCTGGGAGTTGACTTTTAGATAATCGACAACTGGTGCTGAGAACTCAACCTTCAGCGCCTCTGCATCGTTTAATACGAACGGTATCCTTTCAACCGGTTGAAGGTTTAGCCTGAAAAGCTGATTTATTATTCTACAAACAGCCTGCTTACTTTCTGTAGCAAAAGCTTCCTTTGCTCTTTCCCCTTCAGCCCTTGCAAATATATGTGTCAGCCAGTTATTAGCTAACGATTTTACTATTAGCATAGCAATATAAAAGCTCAGTATTTCTATATCGTTGTTGGAAAGGTCGAGGTTTACCTTCTTGTTTCTAATTGCAAGTTCTATTCTTTCTCTTGCCCTTGCTACTACTGAGGCAGAAGTAGCTTCCTCTAGCGTGAAACCAATATTTCTTAAATATTCTTCAGCGTTGGGCAGAAACGGATATCTGGCTAGTTCGTAAGCATTAGTAATCATCTTTTCCTCCATTCTTTTATACTCCTCCTTTCTTTACAAGTTCATCAATCATCATCTTCGCCCCGACAACTGCGGGAGAAACTATACTGTCTGCTCTAACCATCTTCAATTTCTCTATGTTTTCTTCCTCAGTGACCCTGCTTATGCAATAGATGTCGGGTCTCAGACTTTTTGCAGTCAATATTGCGAATGCGTTTTTCGAATCATCTAAATAGCAACATACGAGTGCGGACGCAGTTTCTATCTTCGCCTTCTTAAGAACGGAAATCGTAGAAGCATCACCCTTCACAGCAGGAATTCCAGCCAGTACGTAAGAGTCAACCACTTCCTTTTGCTCGTCTATCAAAACTACAGGTATTCCTTTATTCTTTAATTCATGAACTATTATTCTGGACATTTCGTTATAGCCACAGACTATCAGATGATTTTTCAGCTCTATCTTTGTTTCCACTTTCTCCATTACTTCCTTAAATGTCTGAACCAGCAATGGCCCAAATATGAAACCTATTAAAGAAACAAGTACGCCTATCGAGACGTAAGCCATTATAGAAGTGAATATCAAGCCTGCTACCGTAGATGGGGCTGATGGTGGGCCTTGCGCTGTAAAGACCATTGACATTATGTAGAATGATTTTAGCAGGTTCTGCTTTTCTATGTAAGAATATCCAACAGTCCCGATGGTGACTAGAGATATCACTACTGCTAAAGCTACTGCGGCTCTCATTCTGATACTATAAATCTGAAGACTCAACACCCTCTTGGAAAAAGAATGAATACAAATACTTTTATTTCAAACACATTCAGCTTTGCATGGTGTAATTCTATAAATTGGAAAAGAGGGTTTTTGGGAGGACAGGTGAAAACATCTCTGTAATCGGAATGGGAACTTGGTATGATAGTAGCTACATTATGACCGCTAGACTGACAGGTAAAGGTTCAGGGTTCCAAGAGAAAGTAGAAGGCCTAAAGAGAGGTATCGAGTTGGGAATGAATTTTATAGATACAGCTGAAATGTACATGTCAGAGCCTATCGTTGCAGAAGCCATAAAAGACCACCAAAGGGACAACTTGTTTATAGCCACCAAGGTCTGGACTAACCATATGAAGTATGAAGATGTTCTAAAGGCAGCTGAAAAGAGCTTGGAGAGATTAAATACAAAGTACATAGACCTATACCAGATTCACTGGCCAAGCCAGCATGTACCTTTGAAAGAAACTCTGAGAGCGATGGAGAAACTTGTACATGATGGATTAGTCAGGTATATAGGAGTCTGCAACTTCTCTGTAGAGCTGCTAGAAGAAGCGAAAGCATGCCTAGCGAAAGAGGAACTAGTATCTGACCAGATAGAATACAATCTTATCAGAAGAGAAGCTGAAAATAATCTATTACCATATTGCGAAAGCAATAATCTAGCTGTAATAGCATACAGGCCTGTAGCTCACGGTGATCTCGCTAACCCTCAAGGTCGTCTGAGGAAGGCTATGGATGAAATAGCAAAGAAGTATAATAAAACTTATTCACAGATAGCAATAAACTGGTTGAAGGTAAAGAGTCCTTTAACATTTCCTATACCCAGAATATCGAATGTGAAAAGGGCAGAGGAAGATGCAGGGGCTGCAGGCTGGTCTCTGCAGCCGGATGATATGGTAACTTTGGAGAAAGCATCAGGCCAATAATTCACATTTATTTGACCCAGGCAAACATGGATATGGCATGAGCGTAGTGATCATTTCACACAGGAAAGATCTAGATGGTCTGTCATCCGCAGCACTCATGGTCAGATATTTTACAAAGCATAGACCTTTGCCATTTTACCTGACCCTTAGAGATTATCCGGATGGATCAAACATAATTGAGGACAGATTGTTAGATATCAAAGGTAGTGAGATATATTTGGCAGACCTAGCGACTGACCAAAAATTCATCGATGAAGTGGTAACGAAGTTAAGAAGACTGAAGGCAAATAATAACAAGATAGTCTGGATGGACCATCATCCAACCAGAGAAGATATAGCTGCATCAATCAAGAGAACCGTTGACCTACTGGACCTGAGGGAAAGTACTACAACCGGTTCTGAGACAGTTTATGATAGGCTTTACAGAAAAAACAGTATCAAGGATGAACATGCAGAATTGCTAGCTAGATTAGGACACGACTCTGACCTTATGGAAATGAAAATTTCTGTCACACAGAAATTGGTGATGCTGATAGATTACTATAATTTCATAGATGCTGGTACCACATTTTATCCAGACCTGATACAGCTCGTACTATATCTGGCAGCACCTAAAAAAGAAGCTGACCCAGAAGCAATTCTAATGCAAGACCATCTTCAGCAATTGACCAGATACAAGAAGTTATTGGAAAAGGAAAAGAAAAGGGTCTTTGAAAATGTAGAAATTGTAAATACCGGAGGATATAAATTCGCAATCTTCAAGTACCCTACTATATTCTCTGGTACAAGAATATCAGCCGAGGTTCTATCAAATTTCGAAGTTGATGCATCAATAGGCTACAGTCAGGATGGGTCGGGTAGTGTGAGACGCAATAACAGCTCTGTGAGCTGCAGACAGATTGCCAAGCTGTTAGGAGGCGGTGGGCATGAATTTGCAGCCGGTTTCAGTCTGGGTTTTGAAATTAATAATAAGGGAGACGATTCAAGGGCCAGGCAGATGATAATCGAAGCATTAAAGAAGATATATCAGTAAAGATACTAGGTTCTGCTTAAAATTTACGCATTCAAGGGCTGGTTTTGTAGTACCTTCCTGTAATTCATTTAGTATTCTATTATTTCAAGTGGGAAAAAGACTTTCGACACACTAGAAAAGGGCAATTTCTCCTATCGAAACAGCTTTACCTGTTAGAGTGAGAAATAACATGATACTCAGTTCAAATATTTTGTTTTGTCTTCTATGCCAGCTTCTTTGAAAGCTTTTTTTCTGTTGTTGCAAGATTCACATCTGCCACAATGAATCTCTCCCGAGAGATAGCAGGACCACGTTTCGTACAGAGCATCTCCTATCAGACCGTAGGATACTTTTAAAAGAGAAGACTTGGTAAGTCCTTCTCTTGCAGGGCTCTGCAACTTTATCATGTTTGAGCCTTGTCTACCCTTGTTTATAGCAACTTCAAGAGATTCAGCAAAATCAGGCGTACAATCAGGGTAGAGTGGTTCAGCCATACCTGGTCTGTGAGCTGCATCATTCAGGTGAGCTCCATAGATGATAAGTTCAGCATTTATAGAGTCAGCATAGGCGGCTGCTATCATCAAGAATACACCATTTCTGAGAGGAACAACCACGTTTGGCATGTAAGTTTCTTGAACTTGAACCAGGTCGTCTGTAAGTTGGGTATTTCTCCAAAGGTCCTTGACCGAAGAGATATCTACAAAGACAGGCTGCTCAAATCCAAGTGTTTTACTCAATCTGTCCAGCACTTGTACCTCTTTTTTCCCTTTTTGACCATAGTTAAAACAGATCGGAAAGATCTTGAACCCTCTGCTTTTCCAAATTGCTGCATATCCTATGCTGTCTGGTCCACCAGACACAACTGCAACGCATTTCTTCTGCATAATTTGCGCCTATTTTTGAACGCCTTTTAAAAGTTACATCATAAGCATCTTTCTATAGAAACATGGCTGATTTCTTATCTAATATTGTCCTCATTTTGCACTAAAATGATCCCAGGTGATAGAGATTAGTGCAAACTGCTCCGGATAAACCTTAATTATAATTAAGAGTGGCAGGTTAATGAGGTAGTTGCCTTGCGTTCGTTAGTCAGAAGAGCAGTATCGATGGCTGCTGTCGCAGTCATCATAGTAATAGTAGTAGTTGCAGCAGCTGTGGGAGTATACTACTATACACAGCAATCCTCAGGCGGAAGCGGCACAAAACCGACAAGTCAGTTCAACGTTGTGGTAGACCTAGCAGGGGTTACAGGAGACTTGGGTTTCAACGATTTGGGTGTTCTTGGGGCTCAGGAAGCAAAACAGCAGTTGGGAGTGAATACAACGTATGTCCAGTTGCCTGACCCCTCTCAGGCGACAAATATATTGCAGAGCGAAGCGGCAAGTGGTAAGTATAACTTAATAATTACTATAGGATTCGAATGGCTTACCGCACTTAACTCCACAGCACCTCAATACCCTAATCAGAAGTTCGTAATTCTTGATGCAATTCCCATTACACCAGAACCCAATATACTAGCAGTATACTATGCTGCAAATGAGAGTAGCGCACTCGCAGGTGTGCTTGCCGCAGCATATACAAAGACGCATAAGATAGGTATAGTTCTCGGAGTCGACACACCGGTCCTTTATGGATTCGCGATCGGTTTTGTGTATGGAGTCAGATGGTATGAAAACATGACACACACTGGTCCCAACATAGTCCAAGCTTACTTCACTGGAACGTTCACCGACCCATCAAAGGGACAGGCCGCAGCCAACACATTCATAAGCAATGATGCTGACGTTATCTGGGCAGCTGCGGGAGGAACCGGATTAGGCGCGATTGACGCTGTTCAAGCATACAATCAGCAACACCCCAATAGCCCTATATGGGCTGTAGGTGTCGATACAGACCAGTCTTTCCTTGTACCAGGTCAGATGTTAACCAGTGTGCTAAAACATGTAGATACCACAATAGTCTCAATCATTAAGTCTGCAATGAACGGCAATTTCCATGGGGGTATAGAGTTGGGTAACTTAGCTAATGGCCTTGTTGGAATAGCTAATCTGAATTCGCTAAACCAGACACTTGCCTTTGGTGTTGCTGGAGGTAAATTCACCACAGCTCAGGAAAACTCCATATACGCTGCCCAGTCAGCTCTACTTAACAGCCCAACATACCAGAGTGTATTGAACAACTACGTTAATGTTTTGATGAACCAGATAACTTCAGGGCATGTAACTATACCATATCCTCAATCGAGGAGCGACTACAACCACTGGGCTCAGGTATATAATCTTCAGACCAACTAAAAGGTAGTTATTTTTTATTCTTCTTTTCTATTAAGGTATTTTATGTCCTCTTAAATATCCTTCCTACGGCGGCTGGCGCCCTTACTCGCCTTATTACTCCTGCCAGCACTACAATCACAGCTATGAATGGTATCATGTTTGTAAATTGATAAGGATAAGAAACCCCTATAACAACACTTAGCCATAGCGGCAATGCTTCAGTAAAGCCAAACAGTATTCCTCCAAACAGTGCAAGTAATGGATTCCAGTTTGCGAAGGCAGCCATGGCTAGTGCAATGAAACCCGTACCGTTTGTCATACCTTGCACAAACCTCGGATTTAGGTCTATGCTCAAATAAGCACCTGCGAGAGAAACAAGAAGCATATCGATAATTATAATGGCAAATCTAACTCTTGATATTGATGTGCCGGCAGCATCTGCAGCCTCCGGACTCTCACCTATTGCTCTGACAACCAACCCAGCTTTAGTCTTGAACAGAAAAATATATGCTACAATTGATACAGCAACGCTTACAAAGAATAGATAGCTGATTTTTCCGTATGTGTAAACCTGTATCCCAGGCAAAGTCTGAGGCAAGGCAAGAGGCATGATAGCAGCATGAAACACAGCATAAAGTCCAAGAACAGAGGCACCTGTTCCAAGAAGGTACAGTCCAATGCCAGCGATTATCTGGTCGGCTGAAAGAGAAAGTATAAGAAAGGAGTATATTATAGCAAATATTAACCCTACGCCAAGAGCAGAAAGAAGGCCAAGAATCAAGCTGCCTGAAGTATAGGCGGTTGCTGCTGCAACAAACGCGCTTACGAGCATTAAACCCTCCATTCCTATATTTATCACTCCTGACCTCTCCAAAAGCACCTCAGCAGTCCCTGCCAAGATAAGGGGAACAGAGTAGCCAAGAGAAGGAACCAGTATAGTGAAAAATATCAACGTAATATCAGAAGTCATAGTTTTTCACCTCTTGGCCTGTAATGGTTTCCTCCACCTATTGAGCGCTGTTCTCAGCATTATGATTATTCCCGGAATAGACGCTGCCACAACGATTATGCCTGTTATCAGCTGAACCAGCTGCGGCGGCATACCTGTGGCTATTTCTATAAAAGGCGTTGAAGCAACTATAGCTCCAACAAGAAGCGCCCCCAACAGAGTGCCTATTGGGTGTATCTGACCAACTAAAGAAACAGTTATTCCGTTAAGTCCGACACCAGTAATGGTTGTAATATCAAAATGTCCTATTATAGATGAATTGGTGAAAAGTGCACCACCTATCCCTGCCAGAGAGCCACTTAAAAGCATGACAAAAAGAGTCATCCTTTTAGGGTTCACACCCGCATATCTTGCAGCAAACGGGTTGTAGCCAGATACTCTTATTGAATATCCGATTGTTGTATACCAGAGTATAAAATAAACAACAGCAAGGCCAATAAGAGATACAATTATTCCTGTGTCAAGCGTTCCCCACGAAAAAAGGCGTGTAAACTGTGCAGATGGATTCACTTGAGAAGTATAAGCAGCATTACCGTAGGGAGATTTGTATATAGTTTGCAGATAAGACACGAGGTAAGAACCTATATAATTCATCATAATAGTAGTTACAACTTCATTCACATCTCTGTAGGCTTTTAGAAATGCAGGAATTAACGCCCATAGAAGGCCTCCTAGGCCTGATGCAATTATGACCAGAGGAATCTCTATCGCAGGAGGAAATGCAAGATAGTATCCGACAAGAAAACCCATAAAGCCTCCCAAATATGCCTGACCCTCAACTCCGATGTTGAATAGCCCTGCTCTAAACGCTATTGTTGCTGCAAGACCTGTCATAGTAAGGGATGTTGCTTCCCAGAGAGTAGAACTCAGTCCAGAGGGAGTGCCTACAGAGCTCTGCACAAGAGTCGAAAGAGCAGTTACTGCAGAGTATCCAGCAGCCTGGATTACAATTGCAGATATTCCAAAACCTACAAGCACAAGAATTATTGATTCAGCCACCTTTTGAAAATCTATGGTAGCTGCAACCTTCGCACTTTCTGTTTTTTCACTTTGTAGATGTCCTGACTCCACCCATCATCAGCCCCAGGCTCTCCAAATTGAGTTCTTCTCTTCTACTGATGCCTACTATCTTTCCCCTGCTCATTACAGCTACTCTATCGCTGAGTTTGAGTATCTCGTCTATATCGCTAGATACTAAAAGTACAGCCTTTCCTTGGTCTCGCAAGTCTAGCAACAGTTCATGAATGTAGCGGGTAGCAGATATATCTAGACCATGGGTTGGTTCATGAGCTATTATGACCCTCGGCTCTTTTGAAATCTCTCTAGCCGTTATAACTTTCTGTTGATTCCCTCCAGAGAGGCTTTTCACGGGAATGTTTTCATTGGGTGCTACAATCCTGAACTTAGATATTAGGTCTCTGGCCATCCTTTTGATAGGCTTATAATTAAGGTAGAATCTGGTGTTGAACTTTGCTTTAACATCTACACCTAGAATCATGTTTTCTGCCAGACTGAAGTTTCCGCAAAGTCCCCATTTCAGTCTGTCATCAGGTATGTATCCTACGCCACTATCTATAACCATCTTCCTTGAATTCTTTAATTCCTTACCATCAAGGTATATCTTTCCTTCCAGAATTGGGTCTATCCCGGCGATAGCCCTGACAAGCTCTGCCTGTCCGTTCCCTTCGACTCCAGCTATACCAAATATTTCTCCCGAATGGATTTCGAATGTAACACCGTCAACTTTTCTTATACCCCTAGCGTCCATAACTACAAGATTATCCACACGCAAAACAGAAGAATTTTCGTCAGGTCGTCTTACAGGCACAGAATACTCGAGAAGAGTTTCGGAACCTGCTCCTATCATCATTACAGCCAAGTCTTTAGTTGAAACTCCTCTAGTTTCTGCTGTTCCTACAACCCTGCCTCTCCTAAGTACAGTTACCCTGTCGCAAACTTCTAAAATTTCTTCTAGCTTATGTGTTATGAAGATGATTGTCTTATTCTCTTGCTTGAAGCGCCTCAGCACTCCAAAGAATTGCCTTATCTCTAATGGATTCAGCACCGAAGTCGGTTCATCCAGAAGAAGTAGATTGGCTCCCCTATACAGGAGCTTTATTATATCAACCCTTTGCTGTTGTCCAACAGCCAAATTTTCAACCAGCGCATCTGGGTCGACTTCGAGGCCTGAAGTTTGAGATAGAAATCTTATTCTTTCTTTGACCTTGCTCAGGTCAAGTTTTTTAGATATGTCTTTAGCGCTTGATTCCATCAATGCAACATTCTCCGCGACCGTAAACGCAGGTATCAACATGAAATGCTGATGGACCATTCCAATACCTAGTCTCAAAGCATCACTTGGACTATGTATCTCCACTTTTCTATCATTCAGATAAATGCTTCCTGCATCCTTTGTTATAGTGCCATACAGTATATTCATGAGTGTCGTCTTACCCGCCCCGTTTTCTCCGAGAAGACCATGTATCTCTCCATTCCTAGCCTCAAAATTCACGTCAATGAGTGCCCTTACACCATTAGGGTAAGTTTTGAAGATACCTTCCATACGAAGGTCTGGCATCTGCTCGGGTGCCGGAAATACCCATTATTATACGTTTGAGAATGGTTTAAGCGTATACCAATACTTTTTAACCATACATGATTAGACCTAATATACATTGAGCCCTTTTCTTGTAAGGGGTACAATTATAACATGTGATAACAAAGACAGGATAATACATGATGGCGCGATTCTCATTGAAGACAAGATAATTCGCAAGGTTGGAAGGTATGAGGATTTGATTCGTGAAGGTGCAGTAGAGGAAGTTCTGGGAGATAAAAGAAGTATAGTTATTCCTGGCCTGATAAACACTCACACACATCTTTCAATGACATTGTTCAAGGGAATACTGGAGGGTTTGACTGGAATGGACTGGTTAAAATTGGCTTGGTCAATAGAGTCTAATCTGACTGAACAGGACATCTATGCTGGCGCCCTTCTCGGATGTGTGGAGATGTTAAAGTCAGGAACTACTTGCTTCGCAGACCATTACTTTCAAATGGATAATGTCGCAAGAGCAATAAAAAGAACGGGGATAAGAGGAGCTTTGGCAGAAGCGGTTCTGGATTTCGGTGATAGAAAAAGAGGGGAGGAGCTATTAAAAGAAGGTGAGAGTTTTGCCGAGCGTTGGCATGGAAAGGCAGACGGAAGAATCATATGTATGATGGGTCCTCATTCAACATATACCTGTACTCCCGAGACGCTGAAGTTAGCTTCAGATATTGCACGCAGATTAGGTATAGGAATTCACATTCATCTTTCTGAACACAGGGATGAAGCACTAAGAATCAAACGGAGTTATGGAAAAAGACCCATTCCACTCCTAGAGAGCATCGGATTTTTGAACAAGCATGTACTTGCGGCTCACGTCACATTTGCTAGCGACGACGATTTGATTATTTTGCAGAAAAATCGAGTTAATGTAAATGTAAATGTATACTGCAAGATGAAAGGTGGACAGGGTATTGCTAGGATAAGAGAAATGCTTGACATGGGCATAAATGTATCGCTTGGGACTGATGGGCCGGCTAGCCACAACAATCTTGACATGTTCGAGGAAATGAAATTGTCTATAGCTGCAACAGCATTAAAATATAAAAATCCAAAGGCACTCTCAGCCAGCGACTCTATCAGGATGGCTACTATAAACGGCGCCAGGGCAATCGGCTTAGATACCAAAATAGGTTCCATCACGGAAGGAAAAGAAGCAGACCTTGTGGTTTTGAACGCTTCGACTGTCCGTGCAGCGCCGTTCTTTAATCCAGTTGTCATGGCAGCCCAAACACTCTGCGGAAATGATGTAGAGCATGTTATTGTTCAAGGTAAGAAGGTCGTTATACACAAGAAGGTAGTCGGTATTGACGAAAGAAGAATAATAAAAGAAGCAGAAGCCAGATTCGTCAAACTTATGAACAGGAGCGGCGTTAAATTCGACTCACAAACCTTCCCCGCCAAAGTAAATTGAATTTATAATGGCAACCTTACATTATGAAAAGTACTGTTTAGGTTAAAATATTTTCTCATTTTAGGGACTCTAGAGTCTTATGAACTTCATCCTTGTCTAGTCCAAGGTTACTTGCAAGCAGCTCTTCGGAAATATTCGGATTAGCCCCAACTGCCTGACTTACCAATTCCTTCAGATATGCATCATAAGCTTTGGAATCTGGCGAATTCCATAAAGATTCGAAATTTGACTTGAAGAGTTGAGCAACACTTTCTGATGGAATGCTGTAGCCTTTACGGGTTGGTTCCTTCTTTCCCTTGCGTGCAGGAACACCTATAAGAGTGACTTTCCCATCAGCTATTGTATACCTAACATCACTGAATGGAAGAGAAGGATGCAGTTTAACTTCTGCTCCACTTGATTTGTACTTCCTGGCCATCTGTAATCTGTCAGGAGAGAGAGGAACCAAGTATCTAATCGAGACCCCTCGTTCAGACGCATCCTTAAGTGCTTTAAGAATCTGTTCTATGACTTCACCTTCTTCCGGCGTTGGAGGACTAGCAGTAACACTAGCACATAACCACTTTTCAGCTTTTTGAATAATATCAACAACCGCAACAAAATACTCTTGTCTTGTTATTACGTCAGCAACAGAGCTGAAATGTTGCATCATCAATTCCCTGCTTTTAGATTCTCTTCTACTGAGCAAAAGCAGTGCAAGAGTTGCTACCAACAGAAAGAGCTCTACGAATAAGAGAAGTACCTGAAGACTGACCGCTCCTGATAGGTTTACCACAACGCATTCATCCGACCAGACACCTAAAAAAGATTGTCAAACGATACAGAAAGGAACGAAACATATCTGTCACTTTAGTATGAGGAAACACCTGTTATTACAAAGGAAACATTCATCTTTTCACCTAAAGCTTTTAAGATGTACAGATGAAAAGCGTGCCGTATCGTTTGGAATCAAAAGACTTGCTCAGAAAGAAATTTTCAACAGACCCAGATAGGTATTACAGGGTCGAGCTATTTGATAAATTGGGTTTCATTAGGAGGAAATGTGTAAATTGTGATAACGTGTTTTGGACTCTCGACGATAGTAGGTCAATATGTCCAGAGTGTGAAGGGTACACATTCATAAACAACCCTCCTGTGAATACACCGTTAAGCTATACTGGTGCATGGAAGCTTATCGAGAAGTTCTTTGTAGATAAGGGTCACACATCTGTGAAAAGGTACCCTGTAGTTGCGAGGTGGAGGCCAGATTTGTACTTCACCGTAGCTTCTATAATCGATTTCCAAAGGATAGAAGGCGGAAAAGTGGTTTTCGACTTCCCTGCAAATCCTTTGATAGTTCCTCAGATGTGTCTAAGATTTAACGACATAGAAAATGTGGGGGTTACTGGCCGGCACTACACTTCTTTCTGCATGGTCGGTCAACAGGCACTTGCAGACGAACATGGTTACTGGAAGGATAAGACAATAGAGCTAGATTTTGAATTGCTCACAAAAGTCTTTGACCTACCAAAGAAAGAGGTAACTTTTGTCGAAGATGTATGGTTAGGATATGGGGCATTCGGATATTCTTTAGAGTATTACGTCAGGGGGCTGGAGCTAGGTAATGCCGTCTTTACCGAATTTGAAGGCTCGCCAGAGCAGTACAAGGTTATAGAAAAGCCAGTTGTTGACATGGGAGCTGGTCTTGAACGATTTGCATGGCTGACCCATGGTTCACCAACAAGCTATGAGTCAACTTTCGGTCCAGTTTTCAAAAGAATGCAAGAAGTTACGGGTATAGAACTGGAAAACGAAATACTCTCGTCTTATTTCAAGGTGGCTGGAAAGTTGGATATGCCCGAAACTCAGGATTCGTCTCTTGTCAAGCACAAATTGGCAAAAGAACTGGGAATAGACAACGAGATAGTCCAAAATCAGATTGCTCCGCTAGAAGCAATCTTTTCCATTCTTGACCACACCAGAACTCTACTTTTCGCAATAGCTGACGGTGCTCTTCCCAGCAATGTAGCGGGAGGCTATAATCTTAGGGTTGTTTATAGAAGGGCCAAGTCATTCTTGGAAAAATATAGATGGAGAATAGGAATAACAGACCTAGTTCAACTACATGCTGAGCATCTGAGGGAAATGTATCCTGAGCTTTATGAAGCTATGGATAGCGTTGTCGAAGTTCTATCAGTCGAAGAGCAAAGATACCATTCAAGCATAGCTAGGGCCACAGCCATAATAGAACAACTGAAGAAAAAAAAGGGAGCACCAACGCTCGAGGATATGATAAAGCTGTACGATTCTGATGGCATAACCCCAGAGCTGCTCAAAGCAAAGGGATTTGATGTAACAGTTCCTCCGGACTTCTACAGACGGGTCACGGAAAGACATATGCAACAAAGACCACAAGCAGAAAGGTTCAACTTCGATGTCACTGGATTAAAGGCAACGGAACTCCTCTATTATGAGGACCAAGACATCTATGATTTTGATGCAAGAGTACTCAAAGTGTTCGAAGGAAAGTGGGTTGTGCTTGATAGAACAGCTTTCTTTGCAAGGTCTGGCGGTCAAGAACCAGACGAAGGCGTTATCGACTCTGCCAAGGTTACAGAAGCTATCAAGTACGGAGATATTGTGCTCCATAGAATTGATGGAAAGGCTCCAGTAGAAGGCGAAACGGTAAAATGTCATGTTGATAGAGACCGAAGAGAAATAATAACCCGACACCATACCGCAACACACATAGTTAACGGAGCTGCCAGGCATGTGCTCGGACCTTGGGTATGGCAACACTCGGCATTCAAAGATGTTACGGGAGCTAGGCTAGACATAACTCACCATTCGCCTCTGACATCAGAAGAAGTAAAAGAAATAGAGAGACTTGCAAATGAAATTGTAAGAGAAAATTTACCCGTCGAGCTGCATCTTCTTCCTCGCTCTGAGGCAGAAAAAAAGTACGGTTTCAGGCTGTATCAAGGTGGGATTGTTCCTACGAAAATACTCAGGGTGAGAAGGATCGGTGACTTTGATGTCGAGGCGTGCGGAGGAACCCACTGCAAAAGAACAGGAGATATAGGACTGATCAAGATAATAAGAGTGGAGAGAGTGCAAGATGGCATTGACAGAATAGAGTTTCTCGCAGGCAAGCCTGCACTTGAATTTGTTGAATCGAGGTCAGAACTTGTAGAGTCACTCTCAGCTGAATTTGAAACTCAACCAGATAATTTGAAAAAAGTCCTTCTTTCATTGAAAAGGGACTTTGAACAGTTGAAGAAAAACTACAGGAACATGGCGAGGAAGTTAGCCGAAGAAATGCGGACGAATATAAATAATATAACACTCGACATAGGTAAGATAAAGTTTGTCTTCAACGACTTTGATTATCTCGACGAACAGGCGCATATAACAATAGGTGATACTCTTGTATCCTACGAACCTAAACTCGTGTATGTGGGCTATGTTATCAGAGACGGAAAAGGCAGGTTGGTAGTCGTGGCTGGAACTGAAGCGATAAACAACGGAATAAGCGCTTCCGATGTGGTAAAAGAAGTATCAAAGTCTATATCAGGCTCTGGAGGAGGAACGAAAAGACTCGGACAGGGAGGAGGAGAAGCATCACAAACTTCGGACCTGATAAAAAAGAAGGTGGTTGATGTATTGAAAACGACATTGGGAGTTGAATGATTTAGTATGCCTGATACAGCATTACAAATGTCAGGTTCTGAAGGGAGGAAGGAAATACTGAATTCTGAAGAGAAGATCGATAGTCAAAAGTGGATAAAGAAATGGGAAGAGGAAAGAATATTCGAAGCAGACCCAGACCCTAAAAGAGGGAAGGTTTTTGTGACCTTTCCTTACCCATATATGAATGGCCCGCTTCACCTTGGCCATGTCTTTTCAGGAGCGAGAATAGATGCATATGCAAGATTCAAAAGAATGCAAGGATACAATGTTCTTTTTCCATGGGCTTGGCACTGGACAGGTCAGCCCGTAGTTTCAGCTGTAAAGAGGTATATCGAAGGAGACCCAATTCAAATAAAGATCTTTACAGATATAGACCATGTTCCAGTCGAGGAATTAAGACATTTTGACGACCCAGTTTATGTTGCAGATTACTATACACGTGAGAACAGGCAGACTGTTAAAAACCTAGGATTTTCCATAGACTGGAGAAGGGAATTTCATACTACTTCGCACGAGCCACTTTACAATAGATTTGTGGAATGGCAATATAATACATTGAAGGCCATGGGGTATGTAGTCCAAGGAACCCACCCTGTTGTCTGGTGTCCAAAGGACCAAAGTCCAACACAAGACCATGATAGACTTGAGGGAGAGGGAGTAGCTCCTGAGGAATACACAGCTGTGAAATTCGAAGCTGAAAAAGGAGTCTTTTTCGTGGCAGGAACACTGAGACCTGAAACCATATTCGGTGTTACAAATCTGTGGGTAAATCCGGACGGAGATTATTGTATTGTATCTGTAGGTGAAGAGAAATGGATTATCAGCGAAGAAGCAGCATCAAAATTCAGAGAGCAGATGGTAGATGCCAATATACTAACAAAGCATAAGGGAAAGGAATTTCTTGGGAAATTATGCACAGCTCCTTTTACTGAGAGAAAAATTCCTGTCCTCCCTGCAGGATTCGTTGATACATCAAGCGTAACAGGTGTTGTATACAGTGTTCCTGCGCATGCTCCTTACGATTGGCTTGCTTTAAGAGACCTATTAAACTATAAAGATGCATCAATCAGGCAGATTGCTGAAGCGATAAAACCAGTTTCTGTCATATCAGTGCAAGGGTACGCAGAGGCACCTGCGGTTGAATTGGTTAACAAAATGAAGTTAAAGGACCAATATGATAAGAGGGCTGAGGACGCAACTAAGGAACTGTACAGCAAGGAGTTTCATATGGGTAAGATGAAAGATAATTGTGCTGAATTTTCAGGAATGCCTGTATCAGAAGCGAAGCAAAAAATAGTAAATAAATTAATAAGTCTCAAGTTAGCATTAAGTTTCTTTGACCTTCCGGAGAAGGTTGTCTGCAGATGCGGTACGCAATGTATTGTAAAGATACTTGAAGACCAATGGTTCCTCAAGTATAGTGATCCCGAGTGGAAAGATAAATCTGTTCTAGCAATATCAAGAGCCAATGTCTTTCCTCCTGAAGCCAGAAATCAATTCATCCAGACTATACATTGGCTCAAGGATTACCCCTGCGCCAGAAGAACAGGCTTGGGAACTCCACTCCCATGGGATAAGGGATGGCTTGTGGAGACGCTGAGTGATTCAACAATCTACATGGCCTTTTACACCATAATCCCCAGACTGAGGGAGATGGGTGTAAAACCAGAGCAGTTGACCGACCAGCTGATGAATTTTATATTTCTAGGAAGAGGTGACGCAAACAAGCTCGCCGTAGAGACAAATCTGGACGAAGAATTCATAACAAAACTTAGGTCAGAATTTCTTTACTGGTATCCTGTAAACTTGAGAAACTCTGGTAAGGACCTAGTATCTAACCATTTAACATTCTTCGTTATGCATCATGTAGCTCTCTTTGAAGAAGAGCTATGGCCGACATCAGTCGGAGTCAACGGAATGGTTCAGCTCGAAGGAGCTAGAATGTCCAAATCTCATGGTAATTTTATAGCAGCAAAAGACGCAATAACAAATTACGGAGCTGATGCCACAAGAGCTACACTCCTATCAAGTGCAGAAGGTTTAGACGACCCTGACTGGAGGAACAAAAATGCTGAAGATTTCAGGCAGAAGATAGAATCTTTACCAGCCTTGGTAATGAAACTCTTGAATGAGGCTGAGGATAGAGACGAGTCAGAGCTCGATAGATGGCTTATGGCTAGACTACAGAACAGGATAAAGTCAGTCACGGATGCTATGGAAGTACTTAGGACAAGAACCGCTTTCTTCAATGCCTTCTTTGCTCCATGGAATGATTTGAAATGGTATTTAAGAAGGGGAAAACCAAGGAAGAAATCACTCATTCAATTCTTCAGTGTATGGTGCAAGCTTTTGGCACCATTTACACCTTTTGTAGCTGAAGAAATTAATGAAAGACTGGGTGAAAGAAAACTCGTCAGTACTTCAATCTGGCCGAGTTACGACCTTTCTATGACAGACCCAAAGGCAGAACTTTCTGAAGACCTCATACAGGAGGTGATAGAAGACATTAATGAGATAAGCTCAGTTATAAAGGTCAAGGTTACAAAGGCAAAGATATTTGTTGCAAATTCCCAAGACAGAGAGAGGTTAACTCAAGTATTCGAGCAACTTAGCAAGGATAAAAAAGATGGAGAAATCATATCTACAATCGTTCAAAGCGTAACAAAAGAAGAGAGGCATAAGATTGCAGAAGAGGTAAAGACAATGATAAAATACTGTAGAGATATAGGTTTGGACAGGATAGCCAAGATAATAAGCAATCCTATTGACGAATTGACCACAATTTCTTCAGCATCAGAGTTCATATGCAAAGAGACTTCTCTTGAAGAACTAGAAGTTTTGCCGAGTGATGGAGCAGAATCAAAAAAGGGCAGAATCCCGCTCCCTATGAAACCTGTAATAATTTTGACGTGAAGCTTTAACTGTTCATTATTTGACCCAAGCCAGATGGTTGTCTTGAAAGCTGTAAGGCTCAAGGATAAAGGAAGATTGGAAGCAGAGGAAATACCTGTGCCGGATACGCTGCTGCCAGAACAGGTATTGATAAGAATAGACCTGACAGGCATCTGTTTCAGGGATGTACTAACAGTAGAGGGATACTTTCCTAACACAAAATATCCTGTAACACTTGGCCATGAAATTACAGGCAAGATTGTGAAGGTAGGTGATAATGTTAACAAATTCTCAGTAGGAGACAGGGTTGCATCTTTGATCTATGAACCATGCGGAAAATGCGAAGATTGTCTCAACGGTAGAGAAAACTTATGCAGGTATAAAAAGACATTCGGTGAAGAACTTGATGGTTCCTATGCCGATTTTATCGTGGCAAGCGAAAGGTCTCTGGTCAAGGTGCCTCAGGACGTCAGTGCAGAGGCTGCGGCAATATCAGCTTGCGTGACAGGTATGCTAATACATGCTTTCAATAGAGCCAATACCAAGCAAGGTGAAAATGTATTGGTCACAGGTGCAGGGGGAGGGGTAGGAATACATGCAGTGCAAATAGCCAAAGCTTTGGGATGCAGGGTAATTGCCGCAACTTCATCGGCCTGGAAGGGAGAAAAGATAAGGGAATATGGTGCTGATGAAGTAATAATTTATGATAAAAACTTCAGCCAGGAAGCGAAAAGGTTGACTTCGGGAAGAGGAGTTGATGTCGTGCTAGAGTCTGTAGGTACCCCCACATTAACGGACAGTATAAGGAGCCTCTCATGGGGTGGCAGGCTGGTCATAGTTGGAAACGTCAATCCCGCACCTGCGCAACTAATGCTTGGGCATATTATCCTGAGGGAGAATTCGTTGATCGGAAGCCTCAGTTCTACAAAGAAAGAGGTTGAACAGGCTTTAAAACTGAGTGCGGAAGGAAAGGTGAAGCCTGTCATTCATAGCATACTTCCGCTGGAGCAAGCATCGGAAGGGCACAAGATAATGAAAGAAAAAGGTTCTCTGGGAAGAATACTTCTCAGACCATAAATTCCATGATAGGCTGGCCTCTCTTTATTATTTCGCCCTCCCTGACTTTTATTTCCTTAATTGTACAATCACGTTCCGCTCTTAATGTAGTTTGCATCTTCATAGATTCGATTATAACAAGCTCATCACCAAGTTTTACCTCCTGTCCCTTCTTGACAGATATGGTGAGTATTCTACCTGGCAGGGGAGAAAGAAGAATAGAAACACTCTTACCTTTACTCGCAGCACTATCCTCGGGTCGACTTCTGTATTCTATAATATACCCTTCTATATCGAGCGTGTAAGAATCCAAACCTTCGTCAACAAATTTAATCATAATTGTATCGTTGTCAATTCTTGCTTGGTATTCGTTCTTACCTCTTTTTAACAGCTCTACCCTGAACAGTCTGCCCCCTACATTCACCAAATCATAATTCTCTCCATTATTTGTTTCTGCAGATATCTTTCTACCGTTGCAATAAAGTTCAAACAAGGTCAAAGAATCTTCTGCTCCTAACGTAGCTTCCTTTCTTCCTTTTTTCCTGCTCTATTTCTGCATCCCTATGAATTCCCTTTGATAGCATAACTGACAATGCAATAGCGCCATAAAGTTCCAGCTTCCTTTTTCTCTCACTCTCTTTTCTCTGAATCTTCTCTAGAATCCTTTCTTCCTGTATAAAGTCTGTGCTCAACTGCCAGTTGATAAATGCTTCGCTGGTCAGCACCTCTTTATGGAAAGCAATGTTTGTCTTTACCCCCACTATCTCCAATTCATCAAGTGCTATGAGCATCAACTTTCTTGCTTCTTCTAGAGTTTTCCCCCTTGTGATTATTTTTGCTACCAAAGAATCATAGTACTCAGGTATTATTGTTCCATTTCTCAGATAGGAATCGACCCTAACTCCTCTTCCGCCAGGTAAGCTAACCTTAGACACCAAACCGGAATCAGGAGCAAAATCGTTCAATACATCTTCTGCTGTTATCCTGCATTCTATTGAGGCACCTGAGGGCCTTATTTCTCCCTGTTCTAAACTTAGCTTTTCTCCCGATGCCACGGTCAGCTGCTCTCTTACTAGGTCTATGCCTGTAACCTCTTCAGTAATAGGATGTTCCACCTGAAGCCTGGAGTTAATTTCCATAAAGTAAAATCTCCCAGTTTCGTCCCTGAGAAATTCCACAGTACCTGCGTTAGTATATGAAACCGCTTTTGCCATCTTTACAGCAAAATCACCCAATTCTTTCCTGTCAGCTTCTTTAACTACAGGGCTGGGCGTTATCTCTATCAATTTCTGATGTCTTCTCTGTATGCTGCATTCTCTTTCGCCAAGATAGAGAACCTTGCCATGTTTATCTGCAAGTATCTGCATTTCAATATGTCTTGCTGGTTTGACCAGCTTTTCCAAATAAAGTGAAGCTCTACCAAAAGAACCTCTTGCTTCGCCAAGCGCCAGATTCCAAATATCTTCTAGCTGTTTATCGTCTTTTGCTTCTCTGATTCCCCTTCCGCCACCTCCGAACGCTGATTTAACAAGAATAGGATAACCAATCTCTTCAGCTACAGCCTTTGCTTCATCTAGGTCATTCACTATTCCTTTTGAGCCAGGGATAACCGGTACGCCTATCGAAGACGCTATCTCCCTGCAACGGGACTTATTACCAGTCAATTCTAGCGTCGAAGCAGAAGGACCAATAAACACAAGTCCCTTCTTTTCGCAGAGGCTTGCAAATTCTGAATTCTCAGCAAGAAATCCATAACCTGGATGTATGGCATCGGCGCCTGATGCGATGGCCGTCTCGACCAGTAGTTCTTTATTCAAGTAACTTTGCTGTGCTGACGAGGGACCTATTGAATAAGCCTCATCGGCCATGGCAACATGAGTAGCATCCTTATCGGCGTCGGAGAAGACTGCAACACTTTTGATATCCATAAGCTTAAGCGTCCTGATTATCCTGACTGCTATCTCTCCCCTATTAGCCACTAGCACCTTGTTGAACATTTGTATCACCTTCAGAGAGGTATATTCCCATGTTTTTTGTTAGGTCTGAATTCAGATTTGTTCTCTAAGGACTCTAGAGCACGAACCAGCTTAGGTCTTGTCTGCGCCGGGTCTATGATTTCGTCTATTATTCCTCTTGACGCAGCTTCATATGGATTTGCAAACTTCTCCCTGTATTCTTTTATCAGCTTTGTCCTTAACTTTTCCCTTTCTTCCTCTGTGGCTTCAGCTAACTGGTCTCTGTATATTATGTTGACAGCAGCCTCCGGCCCCATCACAGCTATTTCGGCTGTAGGCCATGCATAGTTTAAATCTGCCTTGCTGTACTTTGAACCCATCGCACAGTAAGCACCTCCGTAGGCTTTTCTAATTATCACTGTAATTTTAGGAACAGTTGCCTCACAATATGCGTAGAGCAGCTTGGAACCATGCCTTATTATGCCCCCATGCTCCTGCTCCAAGCCCGGCATATACCCAGGTACATCCACAAAAGTTATGATCGGGATATTGAAGCAATCGCAGAATCTCACGAATCTTGAAGCTTTAACGGAAGAATCTATATCGAGCGCACCTGACAGATGTAGTGGTTGGTTCGCTACTACCCCAACCACCCTTCCTGAAAGCCTCGCAAATCCGACTATAATATTCTGCGCCCAGGCTTGATGTATCTGTAGGAAATCCCCAGAGTCAACCACCTTCAGAATTATCTTTAACATATCGTAGGGTTCATAAGGCATTTTGGGTACAAGATTTCGAAGTTCTTCGTCGGTTCTGTCTGGAGGGTCTTTGGTCTCGATTACTGGAGGTTCTTCTTCGTTATTCTGTGGCAAGAATGAAAGAAGCTTTCTGATAAGCGTGAAGCATTGCATCTCATCCTCAACTACAAAGTGAGCTACTCCGCTCTTCTTTGCATTTACTTCTGCCCCTCCGAGCTCCTCGAAAGTAACCTGCTGGCCGAGCGCTGCCCTGACCACATCTGGGCCTGTAATGAACATGTTACTGATGCCCTTTACCATTATGACGAAATCAGTAAGAGCAGGAGAATAGACCGCACCACCCGCGCCAGGTCCCATAATAGCACTGATCTGAGGTATAACCCCTGAGGCTATGGTATTTCTGAAGAAGATTTCGCTGTAAGCTGCAAGACTGACAACACCCTCTTGAATTCTAGCTCCGCCTGAATCATTCAGACCTATCAAGGGAGCTCCGTTTTTTAAGGCTAGGTCCATCACTTTTGTCACTTTCTTTCCAAAAGCCTCCCCTAGCGAACCTCCAAATACAGTGAAATCGTGCGCAAATACATATACAAGTCTTCCGTTTATCTTACCATAACCTGTAACTACTCCATCGCCTAGAGGCCTTTTGCTTGCTAATTCAAAGTTGGTAGACCTATGTGTAACGAATTTGTCTATCTCTTGAAAGGTTCCTTCATCCAGCAATTTCAATATTCTTTCCCTAGCAGTCAGTTTTCCCTTTCTGTGCTGTTCTTGGATTTTTGCTTCTCCACCTCCAAGTTCAGCCATCCTATTCATTTCTTCAAGCTTTCTAAGAGGTTCTTCTTCCATTTGGTGTCGGACAGGGAGAGATATTATAAGAATTAAACGTTTGTAAATGTTCTCTAAGGAACCTGTCAGCATATATTGATATAGTATCTAAGATATTACTCCGACCTTATGGAAAACGCTTCTTTTCCTTAAACCCTAGCGATCGTTAAAAGCAAGCATATGCTATCTTCTGTGACATTAAGCATTTGTGCAAAAAGAGTCTCAACCACTATGCACAAAGACGATTTTAAAATGGCTTTTTGTGCCTGTATTTTTTCTAAGTCTACTCTTAACATTATTTTCATGTGGTCACGGTTTCGAAAATTTGGGTAAATAATAAGCATGCAAAAAATTAATTAAGAGTGTTTAGAGAAAAAGGATGATACAATATGGACAAATTCGGTTTCTTTGGTCCGTCTGAGAAACATTTTGTTCCTAGCGGGGGGTTCTGCATCTCTGCATTTGCTATCGCTAGAAAAAACGAGGATGTATTGGTTATAAGACCAGCCAGACATGAGAAATGGGAAGAATGGGCACCAAACTGGAGAATCTATTCGCCAGAAGCTTTAGAGAGGGAATTCAAGAGCTGGCGTTTTCCTAGCTCTTATGTGAAATTTGGGGAACATCCTGATGATACTTTGCGCAGAATAATGGAGGAGCAACTTGAAATCACTAGATTTCAAGTCAGCAGCTACAGGCTGGTAAATTATTATTCGCCAAGCAGAAGATATCAAGGTGAGATGCACTGGGACTACTGCTTTATGTATAATGTGAGCTTCAACGATTCTCCTATGCTCAAACCATGGTTCGAAGATATAAGATATGTTTCTACAAACGAGCTGAAGGAAGAGGACTTTGGCAGTGCCCAAGGCTCTTTAATCGACGTCATAAACACTTTCTAATATATACTCATCCCTGGCAGCTAGAGCGCTCAAATTCTGCAGACGAATGAATGCGGATTGTTTGCATTTTAGTGCTGAAGAGCCATCATCGATTTTTGAAGAGTGTACAGGTGAAATCATTATATTTAGGTCGATCAAGCATTAGTTGATAAATATCTAGCTCCAATTATATGTTAGCCCTAATAACTTTTGTCCGATGTGTCATTCAGGTCTTGTGCAATATGCCATGCTGTTATCTATCTGACAAATTTGCTTTTGTTCGATATATACTCCGATTTCACATTCAACAATGAATAGGCCAAATTTTATCATTTTTTGCCACGAATAATACCTGTCCATTAATGAACTGCAGAAAGGTCTAAATGCAAGGACATTATCTTACCTAATCATATGGCTAATACATCAATGATATTGAAGGTAATAGGGGTACTGTTGACCTTAGGCTCGTTAGCGCTAATAGCAATAGACCTGAGTGGAATGGGAGATACCAGAGGTATAGACTACAAGGATGTAGGCATTCTAATAGTCGGACTAATAATATTGATAGTTGGCTTTCTGGTCAAGCCGAAGGCATCTGAACCAGCAACTCAGCAATCAGCTCAATCAACCTGAACTAAGAAATTGCTTCAAGCAACAGGTTATGTAGTAAGTGCGTAAACGACATAGCTAGAATCAAGATTCTGCTACTTTTTATCGAAAAGCTTCACGATATGCTATTGATAAACATAGATGCAGACATGCAAACTATATGTTTATCTGAGTACCTTTTAAAATGATCGCAAGTCTACGTTGATGCTTTTTTCACGAATCCACTCTCTTCTAGAATATCTAAGTGCCCTCTGCCAAGTTCCTTTATCTCTGACGGTGGTACAAACTTCATTTCTTTCCACCAAGGTTTTACTTTTGGCGGCAACCCATCTACACGCATCGAATATACAAAGCAGATATCCCAGTGATTCAAACCTGGACGGTATATTGATTCACCTTTCCACAGGCTTGAGGGTCTTGTATGCGACTGCACCATTAAGAATGAAGGTTTTGCTTTTTCATAGCCTACCCATTCCCGAGCTATCCTCAAGGCAGCTTTATCGGGTGACTCTTCCATCATCAGATGCGTTGCAGGCAGCAGATACTTTCCTTCTTTTTCCAGCTCCTCCGCATGCATCAAGGGCAGACCTCCTTGCTCAGGCCAAGCTCTATGCTTCTTAGGCAATCCTATCAGAATACCATTTTCAGGACCTGTTATAACAAGGAATGCAGAAAGACAGAGACCTGCTTTGGGTATATGTATCATCCATGATTTGTTTGTAGGACCTATCCTAGCCCAGCGTTCATTTACTGGCAGCATATACTTGTTCGGATTATTCGTGTTAAGATTCAGCCATATAAACCTTAGAATCTATATCGGTCAATTATTTTTATCATTTTAAGATGATTGAGCTTTTATCGTTCGCTATAATAAAGTTAAAGGACTTGAGGTGTTAAGCTGATACCATCCGCGGATATTCTTGATTGGAGTTTGGCGTGACCTCTTGTGAGGGTTACAAATCAAATCGCCGAAAGTAAGAATGCGGCGAGATAGCCGATTCCTGTTGCGATGAACCGGCTTATCGCGAAGGGGTCTTCATTGAAGGCGAGGAGGAGGGAAAAGGCTATTGAGAAGACAACGCCAATTATGAGCCCGTGATGTTTAGGCATGAAAAGGAGCATTGGTAACACTTTGCTCCCTCCCACGGCACTTTCATCCAAGAAACCTTTGTATTTTGCACATCAGACGATTAAATCTCCCTGGAATTTTATTTTTGCTTCTTGAATATGGGCTCCATTAGCGTAAGGCATCACCTCCTGCATTAGTGTAATGAACCTCAAAAATTCCGGCAATACATCATCCTGCAGACGAACTCTGTGCGTCTTTTCATTCATCCTTACATAGTTTTGTATAACCTGAAAAAAGATATCCGACAATATATACACGCTTTCTTTCGCATCTTGCTTTAAAGCATGAAATTGACACTAATGATACTAAAGCCTTAACGACTCGAACTCCAAACTGCGTCGTTGATGTAGCCTATTTGCGCAAACTTGAGTAAAAAAATGATGCGAATACTTCTATTATGAGTTATTTTGGTGAGAATGGAAACGACCAGTGATCATGCACAACTTGCCAATTCCTGCCAGTCTTTTCCCAGACCATCGTGACCCGTCCATCATTCTCAATTTTTGTACCATCCTTCATCTTCGCCCAGAAATGAAAGGTAGAAGTCGTTACAGCTCCATTCCCAAAGCGCTTCACCTGAAAGTCGTCAGAGAGTTTTATTCCGCTACTTTTCGGTGGCATGTTATCGAAAAACAGTTTCTGCACGCCCTTTGCGTATTCCTTCCATCCCGTGTATTTCAAGGGTGCGAAGTCGAAGAAAGTTAGTCCAGACTTCTTTGAATAAAACGAGGCTGCCTTAGCTGGGTTCTGAGTTTCCCAGGCCTTAACGAGGTCAACAAGCATCTTTCTGAAGTACTTCGTATCGCTAGAATTGGTTGACTTGCCGGAGACACTCTTGGACATATTGCTTTGTCAAATAAATTCGATACAAGCAACTATAAATGTCTTTTGCAAGTGAGGTCAATTACTGGAAATAATTTTGCATCTATTCCTTACTCTGTATCTGCAATTGTTCTTGGCCACTTATCTGTTTGGTATTTTGTCGAATCAGCTTCTATCGATGTTCCAAGCTGAATTGCATCAATTGAGCTTATACTGATGCATATTCAGATTCCTGAATGCTACAAGAAATTTACTGGATAGGGCTGGTGAAACACTCTCTGTAAGGCGAGACAGGAACTTGAATCTAAACCAGCCCCAAACATAGCTACCAGCAAATTGTGTTTATGTACGTTCAATGCCTACATCGATCATGTTGCTTAATGGCATTTCGAGTTTCTCCATCGTTGAGATAATTCTTTCACCAGTCTAAAGATGGAGATTGTCTTATTGTCTTCGTTTCGAATAGTCGCCAACCGAAACCATCTATTTGGCAATTGTCATAGAGCTTCTGGATTAGGGTTAAAAGAATAATTGCCTCTAAGCCTATATGGACAGTAAAGGTATTAAATCATTGATGACTTTGGCCACATATGAGAAGCAAAATTCTGCAGTATGGTGAACTCGCAAAGTACTATGACCTATTGTACAAGTGGAAAAATTACGAAAAAGAGGCGCGTATCCTTTTTGCAATCATACAGAAATACAAAAAGTCACAAGGAATTTCCTTACTTGATGTTGGGTGTGGAACTGGCAGACATATCCAGTACCTGCAAGAGCGCTACGATTGTGTAGGCATAGACTCGAGCGAACAGATGCTGGAACAGGCAAGGCACAAAGTCGGAGGGGTGGAGTTTGTCAAGGCTGATATGCGGGACTTCGATTTGAGTAGGAGATTCGATGTTCTGCTCTGCCTCTTCGGCAGCATAGGTTATCTGCTGACCTACAGAGATCTCAAGAAGACACTGAATAACTTTTCGAGGCATCTGCACGCGGGCGGGGTTGCTATAATAGAGCCATGGCTGACAAAATCAACTTGGAAAGCAGGAACGGTCCACCTGACAACCTACACTTCGGACGAATTGAAGATAGCAAGAGTTGGTTTCTCGGGAATCCGCGGAGATATATCCTTTCTTGATGAAGTGATTGTAGTTGGCGAGAAGGGGAAAGGAGTCTCGTCATACAGGGACAGACAATACTTAGCGTTGTTCGAACAAAAGGAGTTTCTGAGACTGATGAGAGAAGCGGGATTCAAGGCAAGGCATCTTATGAAGTCACTGACTGACAAGAGAGGTTTGTACGTCGGTGTCAAGGAAGAAAGCGCAGAAGTTCTTTAACGTCGTACTCGAAGATAGGAGAAGTTGGACAGCAACTTAGGCTTGCAATAAAATGCTCTATTTTGGTTCATTGGGGCCAAGCATCTCGATGTTGATGTGAAGGCTCACCTTTAAACTTGGCATTGAAATCAGATAAAGTGCAACTGATACACCTATGGTCTGTCACATCTTATTTGATCAGTTGACGTGGGCATAACTCTAACTATCGGAGGCATAACACCGATGTGTCCTTGACAAGTTATAGGGTTCCGTGCAGTGTAATACTTTATGCCAAACAAAATAAGTGGCGTTGCTTATATTATCAGCTATAAGGCATTGCAAGTATGGCATATTCTTTGTTCGTATGGTTCCTACAGAGCAATTTGGTCCGAAAGGCAAATACACAAAATTTGTTGGACAGTCGCTACAAGGAGCAATCCAAGTCGTAAGTCTAATCCAAGGCAACTTTGTGTTTATGCCAAGCATTGGACTTGGGTTTGGTGGGCTACAATTCATCGCATCATTTAGAATTGTCTTGCCAGAGCTTATGCTCATCTCAATTTTGGCTAAGGACAACTCATTCGAAGCCATGCAATCAGTTTTACCAGGTAAATGAAGACTCGCGAATTTGGAACCTGTCCTGCCAAAACATCATTTTTTCACGACAAAATTAGATTCAACAGATGAGATCACGAAAGTATCGCCTAAAGCTTTGAAGGGACATTAGAAATGTTCGAAGCAGCTTCACAGGCAAGGCAAAGTTCTGATGGTTGGAGCATTTCTGAACAACCCTGGCGAGCCGACCAATACAATGGCAGAATTCTGCGCAAGAAGACCCGGAAGAATAAGCAACAGGAAACCCCCACCTTCTGATTAAGATGGTTTCCGAATTTCGCATCGAACAGTGAACGAACATAAGGATAGGTGAGAGTTCTAAGAAACTCTGAAATCGAAGACTTCGTTTAAGGCCGTATCCCATTATTTGCCTGTTCAAGTTCCTCCTGGCTTTTTTCTACGGTCTAGTGTGATAATGCAATACGCTATATATGCAGAGACTGTTTACCAGTCGTTCTCTTTTTCTGCATCCTCAAGAACCCTTATGGCTTCTTCAAATTGCTCTTTGGTTATCTCTCCCTTTGCATAACGAAGTTTCAAAACTTCGATGGGGTCTTGAGGAGAGTGAGAACTTGAAATTTCACCGATTGGTGTTACTGTTGTCTGATTAGAAGCAGAGGCAGGTAAGCTGGTTGAATTATTTGTTTGGATGATTGTCCTTGCCTTTCTTCTCTGGATCATCAAGAAAACAAGCAAAGCTAGTACTACAGCAATCGCAACCACTATCCCTATATGTAGATAATCGTAGGTATAGCTGACCATAATTTGGGTAGAGGCTACTGTGTAGCCCACAGCATCTGACACATTTACCCAAAGCATGTTAGGTCCCATTTTGGAAAACGTGTAAGTATAGCTTGGTGTAGTCGTTTGGGCGACTTTCTGACCATTGAGGTACCACGAATAAGACAGAGGCGACGTGCCCCCTGAAACTGCAACAGTAGAAACCGCTGTGTTGTTGGAAAGGAAGAAGTTTGTGGACTCACCAGTGGAAGTGAATGAAGATATACTAGGGATCATATTGACGGTCAGTCTGGATTGAGTCGAATTCACCGCGTACCCAGCCCCATCAGTTACCTGTGCGTAAATTACAAAGGTGCCAGTAGAATTAGGCACGAATCTAAAGGTTGTTCCTGACTGCGACACTTTCTGACCGTTCACAAACCAGCTGACATAATAAGGGGCAGTGCCATTTACAGTTGACTCGGTATACGTAACAGGCAATCCCATATCTGTTACGACTCTTGTTTGGTTGAGTGTCGCTACAGGGTCGGGGTTCACCTGTATAGTTAATACATTAGACTTGACCGTATATCCGGCAGCATCTGTCAGAGTTGCATATACTTGGTTTTGCCCTAGCCGCTGCAAATTAGCAAACTCAGTGTTTACTTGTGAGGCTGCAACTCCATTGATGTAAAGAGTCATCGTATATGGAGGAGTGCCGAAAACTGGCATGTAAGTAATAAAGACGTTTTGACCTTGATCAGCTGTTACTTGCTGAGCAGAAATAGTTAGTATCGGGTCCAGATTGACAGTGAAAGTTACAGACTGAGAACTTGCTGGGTAACCGTTGGAATCGATAGCATCAATATAATAGGTATGGTTGCCTGCCGATAGCGTGCCAAGGTTCAAAGACGCTGAATATGTGCCGCTGGAAGTATAATTAGAAATCAGGTTGTTATCCAAGTATACCAAATAGGTATAAGGAGAAGTTCCTCCTGTTGCAGTGGCTGAAAAGGACGCATGTGCAGCTGTGCCAACATCAGCGTTTACAGGCGAGGCTGATAGACTGAGAGATACAGGGTCGCTCCCGGTATCTAGGACGTATGCGTCAGAGTATTCGCTTGCTCCATTGCTCGAGAAGTAGTGCAACTGGTGATAGTTGTCAAACTTAACAGGAGACGGAGTGACTGAACTGAAGAGGACTTGTGATGTATTTACATTCTTTTCGTCTATCCACTGCCAGGCTGAAGATAAGGTAAACTGATGGTTGAAGTACGCTACAAACTGCTCGCCGCCATAATACGGGTTGCTGTGATATTCCTCAGTCATGAGACCTGTGAAAAAGCCCTCCGCGTTCGCTACGCTTTGTGAATTACCAACAAAGTAATTACCTCCCTCCGCACTGTATATCTTGTAAGCGTAGGCTCCTGTATTATAGTCATAGGCATACAGTACTACGTCTCCGGCATATGAACCTGTTCCAAAATACAGGTTCAGCAGCACTATGTCACCAGCATAAACAGGCCCAGAGAAGCCCTGTACACCTCCACCTCCTGTCGTAGGAAATATGGATTTGCCACTGGGATCCCATATCTCGTATACCATTGCGAATCCGGTACCAATGCCACTCCAGTCGTACGATAAACCTACCTGATACCAATAACCTGTGTTCGAGAGTCCGTTCAAAAGGTAAGCAGGACCATATCCGCTTTCGTCAACCTGCGGCACAGCAGTGACGTTGTAAGCCATGCTCGTAAAGCTCTGAGTGAATGTTTCTCCTATCTGTTCATCATAATACGCTGTGGATGGACTGAGAGTATTGAGGCTTTGAATCTTTGGAAGCAGCATGCGAGCTGGCTGATGAGTTGAAGAAGTGTTTGCTGACCAAGTTGATTCACCATTAAAAAGGAAGAGATGGGAAGGCAGGAAAAGTATGAGTATTAAAATACCAACAATCAGAACCATTCTGGAGAATTGTGAATTCATCTCTTGTTCCTTTGCTTATTTAGAGATGGTCTGTTCTTTTTAACATTTTCACCGTGCTGGCATATCATTCTACAATTATGTAGATAATTGTTGGAGTAGGACTGAGGTTTCATGGCAAGAAGCATATTTTATATAATACAAAATAGGTTGCACAACTTATCAAATCAGTCCCAAGGCATTATGATATACAAGTGAGAGGGATAGCTTGCTGTTTGCCTAATCCAATGAATTCAGAAATTCTCTTGGTGTAATAATCAGTCACCTGCGTCAGAACCTGCAAGGCTGATTCTTGTTCCCTCTGGACTGTTTTCAAATTTGTATATCATACCAACTTCTGAATCCTCGAAGATCTCTTCATCATGAGTTATCACTATTATCTGACTTAATGATGTATAGTTTTGCTCGTTTCCGAAGCCTGATATCAGCTTTATCAGCGACCTTCTCCTCTCCTCATCTAGATGGGTAGTGGGCTCGTCAAATACTATGAAATCAACATTGCCCTTTCCAATCAGGTCAGCTATGGCAAACCTCAAAGCTAGAGCAACCGCAACCTTCTCTCCCCCGCTCATAGAAGCTATGCTGACTTCTCCCCTATCCCCATAGCACAATATATTCACAGCCCTTTTGTCCTCCCTGAACTCTATCTGTGATATCCCTATTCCAAATGCTCTTACATATTGAGAAGCTCTGGCACTTATCTGCTTTATCGCCCAAGACCTGAGGCTTGTCGCAAGAGCTCCATCCCTGTTGTACACTTCATTTCTTATCTTTTCGAATATCGCTATATATTTTGATGCCTCCTCCAGCTCTTCCTTTGCGTTGCCTAACTTGTTAATCTCTTCACCGAGCCTTTTGATGCTGGCTTCCTTGCCTCCCTTCTCGCTGCTAAGCCTAGCCAAATCAGGCCTGATCTCCTTTTCATATCTGTTTTTCAGCTTGGTATACTCCGTTTCGTCATAACCCTTAGCCTCTTCCAGCAGTTCGGTTATCTGGTTTGCAAGGCTTGTCGTGTATCCGTCTATCTTCAGGCTGGGAACATCTGCCTTCTCTATTTGTTCGGGTATCATCTTCAATTGTACTTCCAATTCCGATTTTCTTTTCTCCAGTTTTGCTACATCGTCTTCGCTTGAGATGTTGTTGTTCGTGAGAAATTCCTCAGCAGCTATTATCTCCCTATTCTTCTTATCAAGTTCCTTCTTATCTGCCTGAATTTTGCTCCGTTCTTCTTGGGCTTCCTTTAACCTTTGCTCAAGGGCTGGCAGCTCTGCAAGCTTTTTCTTCTGTCGTTCCAGTTCCCCCCTCTTTTCTGTCAGCTCATTATCGATTTCTTCCTTCTCTTTTGAAGCCTCCTCCAATTCATTTTTGAGATCGGCAAGCTCTTTCTGGGCCTGCTCATAATCCCTCAGGTCTTCAAGTAATTGTTTTACATTCTTCAGTTCGTTTTCGATGTTTTTGATTTCGTTGCTCTTCTCTTCTTCCTCCTTCTTCTTTACCGCCAACTTGGCTTCAACGTTCTCTGGTGTTACTTCCGTATCGCATACGGGGCATACTCCGGTTTGCTTGAGTCTTTCGTAATCATTTATCTTCTCCCTGATTTGCCCCAGCTTACCTCTGGCTTCGTCTCTAGCTTCTTCAAGCTCGCTTTGTTTTGCCTCAAGCTCCGACCTTTCTCCGGGCTTCTTTACCCCTTCGAGCTGTTTTATCTTTGATAGCAGTTCGTCTATGCGAGTTGATTTTTCCTTCAGTTTCCCTTCCAGCTTCTGGATTTCACTTTCCATCCTCTTAACATCTATACCCTTTAATTCACCCATTTTCCCCATTAACTCTCCTATTATTGTGCCGAGCTCCTGTTCTCTTTGAACTAGTTTTGCTAATGCTGATTCTACTTCCTCCTTCTCCTTAACTAGGAGCAGGCTTGACCTTGCCTTTGGTATCTTTGCCTCGAGCTCCTTTATCTCCCTTTTCAGGTCATCTCTCAGTTCCTCAACCCTATTGTTCAGATTCTGCCTTAATGTGTTCGCTTTATCAGCCTTTGCCTTTAGCTCCTCTAGTGTTCTTATTCTCTCTGTAACAGCCTTTTCCTCTTCCTGCAATTTTTGAAGCTCACTAAGTATTGCCTGAAGGGCCGAAGTTTCTTCCTCTCTCTCTTTCTTGTCCTTACCAACCTGCTGTACCAGTGCATCGATGCTGTCCGTATCATAATTGTAGTAGGCTTCCCTCAGTCTTCTCTTAAAGTCGTTAAGAACTTCTCTCATCGATTGATAGGCTTTGTCCAGCTTCTCTATCCCTATCACTTCGTTTATCAGGTTCTTCACCTCTGACGGCTTGTATTCGGTGACTATCTTGTCCAGCTCGCCCTGCTGCACTATGGTAGCAATTTTCATCATATCGAAGCTTAAGCCAGTTATCTTCCTCACCTCCTCCGCCATGGATTCTTCCATCTGCCTTCTTTCACCTGCAACTATCTGCCTCACACCATGCTCCGTAATCTCCTTTAGCACTGCTGCCTGCAGTTTACCCTTAGCATCGACCCTTCTCTGGGCAAGATACTTCTTCCCCCTCACGCTGAAGGTAACCGAGACAGCAGATTCGCTAGCTCCCCTTCTTACCAGGTTTCTGTTGTCTCCCCTCATATGCTCTCCGTACAGAGCAAATGTTACAGCATCTATTACAGAAGACTTGCCTGCCCCGTTGTGCCCTACGAACACACTGACCCCTTCGTTAAGATTTATTGTTGACTCCCTATGCGAGACGAAATTCTCCATTCTAACTTCTTCTATCAAAGCTTTCTCCTCTCCGCAAAGTACTTCCACAATATATCAGAGGCTTCCTCTGTGTTGTTATCCTGAAGCTGGGGCAAAAGCTCATTTATTGCTAGGGATGCAGCTTCTTTGCTTCCAGTAATGCTCTCGGCTCTTATGAGCATCTCCTGCTCTATGTCGGCGGGCTTTTCCATGTAGTCCTTTACTTTGCTTGTTCCTGTTTCTTCGACATCCCATTGATGATAAAGTGTGTAATTCTCAAGAGGCCTCAGGGAGCTGGATATCTTGGCTGCGTCCATATCCGAGCCCTTCACTACAACGTTCACCATAGGCTTCTTTGCCAAGTCCTTTATCTTGGCTATTATCTCCTGAACTGCATCATCCATTTTGCCATAGTCAACTTCGAACGAAAAATGCCTTCTTGTTGACTTTAATTCTATCCATTCTGTCTTTACCTCATCCGGCAGCAGATCTACAAGGTAAAAGCCTTTGTGAAACTCCTTTATTCCTTCGTTGCCAGTTACATCGAGGGAGCCGGGGTAGCAGACCTTTCCCTTTAACTCATTAAAGCAATTTTCCCCTTTGTCATGAAGATGCCCCATAGCATAGTAGTCGAAGCTCTTCGGCAGGTCTGAAACGCTCAGCTCCCCCGCATATTTGTTGAATTCGTATAGAGCTTGATGAAGGACAAGGATCTTCCTTCCTCTTGCGTCCTTCGTCCTTTCGTCAAGGGTTGAAAGTTTAGCCTTTAGCTCTTCAACTTCATCTTTCCTCCTTTTGTGAAATCCCACAACCATAAGCTCGTCAGAAACCTCAAACGGCTCTCCGTTGCCTATGTAAGTGGCAAGGTCGACCCTCTGGTATAGGAATGGAGAGGGTATTGCGTAAAGCCTGCTTATGTCGTGCTCCCCCATAGTGAAGAGGAACCTTATGTTTTTCTCCCTGAGCCTTTTCAGGGAATCTACAAGCTTCACCATGGCGGTGCCAGAAGGCTTAGGGACGTCAAATATGTCACCTGAATGAATGACTATTTCTGCACCCATTGAGATGATTGTATCTATCGCCTCGTTGAATGATTCGTAGAAATCGTTCTCTCTTTCGCTTTTGTTGTAGGGCATTGCTCCGAGGTGGCTGTCCGATATATGCGCTATCAGCATCTAATCACTCCTTATGAAGTCCGATGTGCTTTCCCTTCCCATCTCCTTTAGCCTTTTCGCTTGCAACCATTCGCCGACAGCATCTATATCTGCTCCTATCAGTTTCTCAGGGACTTTTTCAGCCTTGACCACGGAAGGCAGTACAACCCACTGCCCCAGCAACACAACTTCGCCAACGTTCAAGGAAGGCAGGAAACCGGCCATTTCTTCCGACACAAACTCCGTAGACTCCATTATGTAGCTCTGGTCCTTGGGCTGAGTTATCCTGGATACAGCCAAAGAACCCATCTGGCTGAGTATATCCTGGTCCAGCTTGCTTGGCCTCTGCGAAACTACTATCAGGGAGACGCCGAACTTTCTGCCTTCCCTTGCTATCTTGGCTGCTATCTCCTTTGTCTTGCTATTTGCATTCCTGTCCGCTGGAAGAAATGTATGTGCCTCCTCTATAGCAATTACTATAGGCGTCCAGAACTTGACCCTTTCTTCAACCTGTTCGTGCTTTGCCCTGACTGCAGTTTTTCTGTCTTCGAGTATCCTGTCAAGGTAATAAGAAATTACGGTATCTGCCTGGGCCTCGGTCAGCTCGAGCATGTTAAGGACGTTAACGTGGTTCGGGCTGAGCTGGTCTATCGGATCAGCAATGCTAGGATCTATTACTCTGCCCTTTCTCCTCTGAGCCCTCTGCACTATTTCGATTAGCCTTCTTGCAGTCCTCTTGTCCTGAGCATCATTATCTTGATCCTCTGATATTCGGGAAAGCTGTCCTAGCAGTGCTTGCCAGAAGTCTGCTGCCTGTCTCACTTCGTCGTTGAACGCCTCAGCTAACAAAGACCTCTGCTTTTCCGCTCTTTCCCTTATATCCAGCATGTCAGCCAGCTCTTCCGTATCGAGAAGCTTGGGGTTGACCTTGGCTTGAACGTGCACTATGCCAGGTATCTTGAGCTGTGAATACTCCGCATGATAATCAAGTATAAGCATGGTTCCGTTCACTTCTGCTATCCTCTTTGCTATAAGAGCCAGAAGGTTGCTCTTGCCGCTTCCCGTTGCTGCAAGTATAGCAAGGTGTCTGCTCGCCATTTTGCTGAGATCGACTGATACATCTATGTCCTTATTCCTCAGCAGGGAACCTATCTTTGCCCACCTCTCTCTGCTGAAGATGGTATTAAGTATCGTTGCATCTGCCTCCCTTACTTCCGTTCCTGGGATGGCGGGAACAGATGGGATCTGCATAGAACCTTTCTTCAGTTCTTCAACCAGCCCAAGCACCCTTGCTGTGGCAACATACTTTTTGTCTCTCGGATTGTCGCGGGCAACGTCGCTCCCTTCCCTAGCAGAGAAATAGTTTGTCGCTTCGCTCAACGCCTGGCTGTGAATTTCGCTATCTTCCACAAGGGCTAAAGCATCTCCTTCCCCAGTGCTTACAGTGACGTATTCCCCTACCCTCGCAGGCTTGTCTGCTATGAACTTGAATTGATGGGGCTTGCTTCCTACGTCGACTATGCCTGTTGTCATTCGTTGAGCACCTTCCTTTCTCCAGGCTCTATGTCAAGCCCCAGCACGTTTGACAGTCTTTCCATATCCTCTATAGTAAGCTTGCATCTCTGATGTGCGAGGCGAAGGCAATACGGGTAGCCGTTGAACCTTTTTGTCCCTATTATCCCGAATACCCTTCTGCATTGATCTTCGCTTAACTTACCTGGTACCTCAACCTTAAGACACGGCTCGTAGTCGTCCAGTCTGGCATAGAATATGGTTATGCCAACGCTATCGTAATAGGGGCGGGAATAACCTGCCTTCTTTGTCGCCCTGTTGAAGTAATGGATATCCCCCATAGTTCCTCCTAGCATAGCATTGCTCTCTGATGTCTTAGCTACAAATATAAGGTTCTCTTTATTCATAAGCTCCCTTGCGTGCTCGTAGAACTCTACCGTCTTTCGCTGCCTCCTGTCGTAGTATCGGGCAAGAAGAGAGCCGTCGACTAGTACATACCTAGCACTGTCAAGACTTTTGATCGCAAGCTCATATTCAAAACTCATCCCCTTGCTCTGAAGCCATAATGATGGGTTGTAGGCTATTTTGCCATCGCCCTCGTTAACGGACATCGTATCCAAGCCAACTTCACAAAGTGGCTCCGTAACGAACGAATTATCTGCAAATACGGATACGCATTCTACAGCATAGAGATAATAGCCTTGGAACTTCACGTAGTTCCAGCTGCTGTCTATTGCAGCTATCCTTTCTTCCATAGCATTTGGCTCTTGTTCAATCCAAGCTTTCTCAGCAGATTCGTAAAATTTCCTGTTGATTATAGAGTCAAGAGGCTTCAGAAGCTCTTCTCTATTCTCTACAGCGTACCTGTAAGTTTGGATCAGCATTGCGGTCATTATGTGCGGCATTGTAATTTAAAAATTTGAACTCGGTCGTGCAACACGGGGAAATAAAATCCATCGCCGGCAAATGTGGGAACACTATTCGGGCTATCGTTGCTCTTGTAGAGCCAGCGGTACTGACAGCATGCGCAAAGGACGCAATCTGTTCATAGAACACTAGCAGAGAGAATAGGGAAAATGGCATATGATTTCAAAGATTTCATCCACAGCAGCCCCTGTATCGTAAAATTTTATATCATTTTTGTACTGTAGGAAATAACGAAACATAGTAGGTAAATGATATCATTTTTAAGCGAATGATCCAGTTCTTTATGATAACGAGTCAGCAAGAGGTAACAGTACAATTTTTTAAAATATTATCGAAGTTGGTTCTAGTGTTATTTGTACACTTCCGGCCACAATAATTGAATCAGATCACTTACGAACGCGATGCCGTCGCACTTGGTCTGGAACCCGCAATGTTCCAACGCTCCTCTTAGCTCTTCTGCTATCTCCTTAGGAACTATTAGACGGTTTATTGACCTTAGAAATTCCATGAACCTAACCTCATCATTATTTTCTGATTCAGACTTATTGCTGGATAGCGTCGCCTGCATGGAAGTAACGTTGTTATAAACCTCAGACAAGATTTGTGTTTCGCTAATTTGGGATGAAGATCTTAGTGCACCCATTAGGTCCACTTCACCATAGAATGCTGTTGCAGATGGGACCGGTAACTGTAGATATGACGCTAGCAAAGCAGTTACTATAGCCAAGTCGAAACCATATGAGTATCGTATATACTGCTTTGGTATGTAGCAATTTATCTGATATGTCAAGTCAGATGCATCAATATCTGGTATCTGTGATACTGCATCAAGCAACAGTTGTATCTTTTGGAAGGGTAAATATGGGGCCTTCAATCCGGGCCGTTCGCCCCATTTTGGTACCTGAACCTTGGCTTGCACTTCCGCATGTTCCAAGAAATCAAAATCTATTCCCGTTACACTTGTCCCCTTTGCCCCAGAATGAGATGATGGAATAAGCCCGTTCTGGGACATCTCCAAAACAAAGGGGTCTAATCTAGCCGGGCCATACCTGTTCTTGGGAACAAATAACGGCCTTAGTTTAAACGCCTTCTTGTACTGCAATATGCAGTCTGCATGGTGTTCGATATCTTTTGGACCTGCTATGGCTCCAGATTTGTTGACATGTGCCACAAGCAATGTCGATATTCCCTTGTTCTTGGTAGCTAGCGTGAACTGCGTTAGTTTTTCGTATGGTTTTCTTGCTGACGGGGCAACGCCACCTCCTTGGATAGAATCGATTACGATAAATTTGACATCAGAGTAATCCCCTGATTCTTCGAATAGATGCCTACGCCAAAATTCCAGATCCTGTAGGTGAGCCAATACCTCCAGAAACAGGTTTTCTTCCACTTCCGGTGAAATACTTCCGTGCTGTAAACGAACAACAGTCGACTTTAATTCGTTTGGCGATTGCTCGCTGGTCAGGTAAAGAACTTTCTTCTGTTGTGATGCAATATCTATGGCGAGCTGTAACGCAAGGGTAGTTTTTCCGATACCAGGCTCACCAGCTAAGAGATACGTTCCCCCTGCTATGAATGGAGCTAAATTTGAAAACCATCCAACCTGCGAAAGTTTAATTTCTTCCCTACTTCCAGAGTCTATTTCTTTGATTCTAGGCATTTTAACCTAGATAAGGATACTATTTTATGTTTAATAACTTGATTGTTCTGTGTTATTTTGACATATTAAGTTAGGTTTTCATGTTTAGGTCTATTCTCATAGCAAAATAAAGTTGAATTTATGATTGGACTCTAAACACTTCAGGTGCTGGCTGTCCAGACTTCTGATTCAAGGAGGTTGACCCAAGCCGAACGAGCTGAAATTCATAGACCTCATTACAGGTAGAAAAGTTTGGCTTGCAAATAATGTGTGCAATAAGTAATTATCAAAAGGTAAAACTGCATCCAACTTATATTGTACTAGCTATGGATCCGATTTAACTTTTATTTATGTTATTCTCCAGACTTATTTAATTTTACGAGGCAATGCTTCCCAAAACAAGTATGACTAATTGCATTCTATTCGCAAATAATTCCTACCTTCTTATGTATGTTATATTCCATGTAAATAGGCGAGCTTGACTTACCCGCAATCCTGCTTCCTACTCCAATAGTGTATCTTTTCAAGGTCTATGGTTCAGATGCAAACCTCTACGCGTGTTGATATAATCACCTACAGCCTGATCGAACACCTGTACTAGTTGACATTATAAGCAACGACCACAGCAAGACTATTCTGTCGTATAAAATATAAAATAAACGCACACATTCCTTGCATAAAGATAAAGAACCTTTGGCTACCTTTGTCGCAAATCTCGTTTATTAAAGGACATAAAATTATGTTTATACTGAATAAAACGAATTAGATTGACAATATATTTCGCAAACAGTAAAATTTTTATCATTGGGTATTGCTATTTAGCAAGCTTGTCGGTAGACTGGATAGAATTCTACGGTCTGAGAGGTGACCCTTTTAGCGCTGCACCACTGGAAAATAAGGAAGATTTTCATTACCTTTTTGTAAAGACAGAAGATATAACACGATTCATAGACCCGCTGATTAAGCATTTCGTTGAATCTAAACCTAGCCTTTTGGTGATTGGAGGTCCAAGAGGTGTTGGTAAGTCAACCGCACTATATTATCTTTATGAACAGTTGTCACAAAACAACAGAGTCGTAGTAGCCATCGTGAAAGAAGAACCTGCAATTATACAAGGAATGACTGACCCCATGTATGGAATAGGTACTGATACAATTTTTCAGATAGTCCTAAAACTTTTACATTCACTTCGTTACAGGTTTCCTGAATTTATCGAACGCCATAAGTCAGAACTAATTAAAATCGCCGAAGTGGTTGGTTTTGACATTGAGCAGGGATGGGCAACGCAGGTAGAGGAACCGAGTTACGGATGGTTAACGGGCATTCTTCGACAGCTCTGCAAGTTGTTAAAAGAAGAACAGCTAAGAGCTCTTGTTGAAATTGATAACTATGACAGATTAAACCCAGAATTAGCTACAAAATTTCTCAGGAGCGACTACGCTCAACCAGTACTTGAAGCACTTCAAAATGCTGGTACGTCCATCGTATTGACAGCCGGAGACAATTGGCTCCAGCAAATACAGTCCGACCCGGACTTCAGTTATATCGGTAAACCCGTAATGCTGAAACCGCTGAATCCAAGCGAGTGCGAAGAGCTTGTTCACAAAAGATTACAATCAATGCTTAAAGAAACAAGCAAAGACAGGGCTTCATATATTTTTGATTCGGATGCTATTCTCTCTATAGCGCTGGCTAAGAACGGCGTGCCCCGAGACGTTTTAGAAATATGTAGGGCATGCCTCATCAAAGCTGCACAAAAAGGAGCTTCCATAGTATCTAAGGAGATCGCCGAGGAGGTTTTGATTGAAGAGAAAACAAATTTCGGAAATATATATGAAATTATATCATCAAGCAAAGCAGCCCAACAAGGGCTATCCAAGCTACAAGACCTAAAGGGTTCCCTAGAGTACACAATCTTCAAGAAATCGATCCAGAATCTCGAATACATATTTGAAGGATGGAAAAACGAAGACAAAGAACAATCTCAGAAATTAGATAAGGATATCGTAGACCATTTAAGGTTAGCAGGCTTGGTTTATTCCGTGCCTCCGCTAGACCCAAGCGCGCCTGCAAAATTGGTACTAGAAACGCATGTGGAGGTATTGTTCAAGGAGCTTGACAAGGAGAAAATGTTGCATGGATTCGTGGAATGGTTTACACGTGCTTCACAGCAGCGTGTAATTAAAGTCATTTCTCCAAAGGAAAAAGAATCACGAGATGATATAAGGGCACGTTTTACGGACCTCATCGATAAGGCTCCATCTTCAATAGCACGGGTATTACGTGAAGCTTTCAACACTTACGAAGCTCTTTTGTACGAACTTCAAGGTGAAGATGCAGACGCTAGACAGATCTTTTCAAAATTTTTTACAATTCTAAAGGAGGTAGGAATGGCCGCAATCAATTTTCACAGACTTGTTGATCAGAAACTATCTATTAATTTAACCATTTCAGAAGAACAAATAGAGGATCTGCTAATAGAGGAAAAGGCTTACGACGAGGTAAGAAAGTTTTCCGAAATAATGACTAAATGCAGAATAATTGGTAAAGGGAGCCCTGTTCGTGGGGAAAAACCCCTTGCAATGCTGCTGGATGCTGAACATGTCATTTCAACTCTTCTAAAGTACTGTTCTGCTAAGCTTTCCTATGCTTTGAAACCGACAGAATCAAGACTGGTTCGTGTCTCTTCACTTGAAGAAATTTCAAAAAGAATTTCTTCGCGTCTAAAGGGTGGCTCAGAAAACTACTTTGTATCTTTCAAATACCAGCATCCATATCATGAATTCATATTGATTGGATGGACATATAGGAATAGAATATATGCTAACTTATACGATAAGTCGAGAAAAACTATCGACGCTGACATAAGCCATTACTCATACAATATTCGTGAAGCATGGATGCCCGGACATGCCAGGGAAGAGGTCGTTAGACTTGGTTTAGAGAAACCGTTTGGACTTTCTTTTTATAACCCATATGAACTTGTGAAATGTCTTTCCATCTTGTCAAAAGATGCTCATTTGATAACACAGTTTATTTCAAGAGAGTCAAATGCAAAATTGGAATTATACAAGGGTGACAGTGACAAAGACATAGCTTATAGTTTTGACCCGTATCTGCCAACTACATATGGGGCGCCGTTTACTGAACTTGAGAGCTTCCAGACGCCTAAGGGTACAATAAAAATGCGACCGGATAAGCCGTTCCAGAATTATTTAACAATCGGTCAACTGTTACAGAGTCTTAGCGGCGATATATTAGTGGAAGACAAGGATTTCGATGAGGAGGGACTGAAGCTTTTGCACGAAAACTTAAATTTGCAACAGATACGAAGATTAAGAGTCTTATTAAGTACATCACATGTATCAGACAGGTTCAAAAAGATGGCAGCTCTATTCAAAAATGAACTTGGGACGAAAATGGAGATTGAATTTCGTGTTGTAGACGAGCAAGATGGCAAAGAATTGCATGATCGATACATTATTGATGATATCAATGCCTATAATGTCCCACCATTAAACATCATCCACAAGAAGCTCAGTGATATAAAATTACTAAATGATAGAGGTTTAACGCTGGATTTATTAAATAAATACTGGGATAGAGCCCGTAAACTTGAAAAGCTTGAGGGACAGTCGATTCAATCAAAGAGACCCCTTCAGACGAAGCGGTCTCTTGAGCAGCTTGCAAATAATCTCAGTGAGCTGAAAAAAAATGTTGAATCATTTAAGAGGTTCAAGAGTGTAATTCCTACCTCAAGACTACGTTCGAAGGTTTCCTCTTACCGCAGTCAGGCCATCGCCATTAAGAGAGAAGTGCAACAAGTACTTAGGGATTTGATGGAGGACCAGAAAAATACTGTAGGGATATTCACTCCTGAAGATTTGCAATTAATTAGTGAACAAATCGAAAAGGCAAAGGGTTTGATTACGGAGGCGGACAGTACAATTGATGAACTCTCCAAGCTAGGGGGATTGAGTTAGATGGTGCGGTTCAACCAAAAATCAAACCTAGAACATTATGAAAGTACGCGTTGACAGGTTACCAATGGTAAAACCCTCAAAAGTCAATATGGGAATTTAGAATTAAGCAAAACGATAAACCCTGACCAATGGAAAAATATGATGTCCATTACTGCCTACCAGCCTTATGATTGAGATATGTCTAGGCTCAATGAGTGTGCCAAAGACTACGCTTGAATATCTGACACAAAAGATGCGCCTGAAGAATGGTCGGTAACAAATTGCGTAAATTTTGTCAGAACTGTCAGAGGCTTCTTCCTTCTGTCCGTGCTGAATGGAGATTTGACCTCTATCCCCTTTCTCTTTAGGAGCCATCTGACGGAACTCCTCGGCTCATCCCTCCTGAGGTATACCTCACCGTATGGTTTATCAGCATCTTGTTCTCTCTTGTTTCTTCATCAGGTATTGTGATAAGGCAAGAAAGTTGGTTCTAAGAAGCTCCCCTAATAATTTGGCGTCAGCCCTATCATGATTAAACCTTGATTAAGCTATCAATAGCACACCTGTAGGATTAGCTACAGATACCTTGCATCCAATCTATCTTCAAGAGGGCATCGTATATCGGGTGGATGAATTCCATATGATTCCACTGCAACATGCTTTTCTTCTGCTGAAAGGGAAGAGATAAATTCAGTCAGCTGCTTTGTAGGAAGCCTCCCCCAGATCGGTAGAGAACTTCCTGTGTCATACACAGCAAGTTGTGTCTCTCTTTCGTGCACATCTGCTCCCACGTATAAGTTCAGTATATCTTCGAATCATGTCCTCCTTTTTATAGACCTCGCATATCAAGCATAGTCATAGGACCTAACGTGCTACACGACTCTAAAAGTATATAAGTGCATAAGTGACTATGTTTGATTATGGTCGAGCATAACCTTTCGATTGCTAACATGAAGTTGTTGCACTTAACACTACTGCTGGAGAGCAAAGAAATAGATGATACGAGGGTGAATCAGGCATGAACAATGTAATTCTTTCAGCGGGATTGGCATTCTTGCTCGCTGTTCCGATAATCATGGTTGTTCTGGGATTATCAGGTTGGATAATTTCGATAGTTGGTGGTGCACTTCTTATCAAAGCTTCCCTTCATGAAGAATAAACAATCGTGAGCAATTTTCTGTCTAATGGTGACGTCCTCCCAGCTATAACCTAATTTAATCTCACCTGTCTTCTGTCAGTTAACCTTCTGTGTTTCTTAGTATCTCACCCTTGTTCCTACTGAAGAGGCCGGAACTGAACTATTCTGGGATGCATCTTCATGATCCATTCTTTCGTCCTAGGAGGCGCCTTTCACTCTCATTTCACCTTTCTTTAGTGACTTGTCTTTTTCTAGAGCCATAGTCCTGAAGGCAGCGTCGATGTCTATGCTGTGCCATGGCGTCCTTACATTGTTGAAATTGACTACGCTATGTGTCTGCAAAAGCATCTTGTTGCTGTTGAAGTGTGGCAGCTTTATGTCAAGCAGATGGCTTTGATTCAGCAAAGGAACGACAAAGTTCATAAGCTCCGACCCCGACGTGTCTTTCACGAGGCCTATTATGAGCAGGTTCTTTGACCATGTAGCAAGGGTTAGAGAATAAATCAACGTTAAAGCGATGAAGTCAAGGTCATCAGCCTTGACCCAAAATTCACTGCCATTCTTTTCCATTCTCAGAGGATGCCTACTCTTTGGGTTGAATACATGCTCTGCCACCTTTAGAGCAATATAAATGACTCTTTCCCTGTAGGCAGTAGTCTCCTTTTTCAGCTCGAAGTTGAATACTTGCTTAAAGATATGATAATCATTCTCGAGTTCCCCAAACTCCTGCTGAAGTTTGCTGCTTCTTGCTTGGCTAGTTGAAAGACGTCCTATCAGCTGAGGAATGCTGAAAGAATCTCCTCTAATAAGTTTCTGAATGGCAGCGTATTTTATGAACTGGCTTCTCGCTGGAGGGAGGCGAAGCTCTAAGTTTGGCAGGTTCATCCTTGTCAGCTGTAAATCATAGTCACTCTGCCATATGGGGTTTCCATATTCTCTAGGATGCAGGCATGATTATCTATCAGCTCTTTCGTTGACCATATGAGATGCCCCATGTCCCCGGCTAATGTTCTATCTAGCAGTGCAACCTTTATGCTCGGGTCAGAAGTGAGAGCCTTATACGTTAGATAATATTCTGCTAGATGCATTATTGAGCCTGGCAGTCGCTGAGGGTCGACCTCAACGCCCGACTCTGTGCTGGAGCCGAAGATGGTTGAGGCATCCTCCTCAGAGATGGGTATTGCAGCTGAGACAGAAAAATCTTCAACCGCTTTTGGCCCCTCCATTATTGCACCGTCATCTTTGAAACGCAGAGAACCCTTATATCCAAAGGCACCAACGTAGAATACCAGAAGGTCCAGCTCTTCGTCGAAAGCATCAGTGCCATCTACAGCTATGTAATCTATTGTGTCATTCCCAAAGAATTCTATGGCTGTCTTCCTTGCTAAACGGTAATCGATGCCGAACCGCAGAAGTTTGTTTATGTTGCTGGAAACTGCCCTGAGGCTGTCTATCTTCTTTTTGAAAGAGTTGAAGATATAACCAGACGAAGACCTCACGCCTTCGATAGTCCTTATGCTCTGGTCCGACAATAATACTCTAAGGCTGCGTATAAGTAAACCAAATGTAAAAAGGTATTCACATGGTCCGAGTCGTCTTTAGCAATTTCAACGTCTCCATAATGAGCCTACTCACGCTCCTTCAACTTCCAATGCACTTCACAGCTTTGGACTGCGCCACCTAGGTTTTCGTAGAGACATAAATTGTGCGAATTAAGAGCAAAGTACTAAGTAAATGCGGGACCGTGGCTAGGTGTTAGCAATATTATAGAAGTCCTCTAGGAGCATCAGCAAGGGTTTCCAGCGGTCTCCCTTTGGCCTGCAGTCATTCAGGTTAAATCTGGGCTCTGCGCTTTTTCTTCCCATGCTATTAACGATCTTATTGTACGCATCGCGCAAGCATGGATATTGACCGATCTTCGAGACAAGGGCGTTTTTTTGATCTTGTGTCAGCCCGCGTTGTGCATGGCTAAAATATATTGTTACAGAACCGCTAGTCCAGATGCACAGAAGCGTATTTTGCCTATTTGCCTTTCTAACCTTCACGCCGAGCTTTACACTGCCTTCCTTACCACCCTTACCGAACTCGTAAAAGAAGCCATCGTCTTTGTCGTCGACCTTATTGAGTAGAGTGGAAACATCTTGACGCAGGTCTTCAGGTAATTCCTTAAGAAAATTATCTTTATCCCACTCCTTCTCGAGCCGATTGGCTTCTTTCCAGTAATATACTGGGCTAAGTAGATTGGGCGCACCGACCAAATGGGGAACAAAATACTTTTTACCAGATATATCTTCGGTTTGAAGCTCGACAGCAACAAGCTGGTGTCCGCTTTCCATGGTGGAATTAACGTAGTTCAAAAGCTCGAGTAGCTCTCTGGAAGCCTTGTAAGTAACCACTACAAGCCTGAAGCTCCCTTCCTTAAGCATTGACTCGAGTTTCTCAAGGAAGACCCTTACCTCTTTTGTCTTTTCGCGACCTACTTTCCCTTTTAACACATAGTTAGCCAGGATTACTTTCGCGGTCTCCGATTCCTCTTTGCGGTTTGGTCCTGCAGTGCATTCTTGCAGAGCTTGGACCAGTTTCTTCAGCTCATCGAGTCCTTGGATGGCCTTCCCATCATTCCTTGCTATCTTTGTGCACAAGCCAGCAATGTTCAGTTTGCTAAGCTTTGATGCATACTCAAGAATCTGGGCAATCACTTCACGTTTGGCTTCAGGGTTTTCTGCGAGCTTAGTCTCAACAACGGTAAGCAACCCTTGGTCATCAACGAAGAGGAGGTCAATTCCATTTAATTCTCTTGATATAAGCCGCAGGGGTCTATTAACGCCTTCAAGGTCCTGCATTGGTAGGAGGCTCGGATTATTTGCAAGATATTTTTGCAGCCACTCTTCGTTACTCTCCCACTGTTCAGGAACCTCAGAAATCCGACCCATACATTATTGTAAAGCGACAATGAATATTTATAACTTATGATAATGATGTAGATACTGTTCATCCATGTGAGCCAGATTTAAGCTTCACTCTTAAAGGCCGAGGTGAATTTATTATACCAATCATCCATGCGAGGCCAAACAACCCTCACCATCGCACCTCCGGCATCTTGTTAAAGGGCATACCGCGCTCAAATAGTCGAGGCTTGTTATATACCCTCAGAACAGAGTATGCGGCCATACCCTCTAACCATGATGATAAGGCCTATTCTCCTTTAGTACCCAGTATACTATCTTCAGCAACTTTGCTGATGCAGCAACTATCGCTTTATGGTCTCCCTTTTTACTCTTGAGCCTTGAGTAGAATCTTGCTACAGTTCCATCAGGTTCTGTCTTGATATGTACTCTTGTGCACTGATTAAGCACCCACCTCAGGTATTTACTACCCTGCTTTGTTATATGGCCATGATATGTTTTGCCTCCTGATGAATATGTTGATGGAGCCAATCCAGCATATGCTATTAAGCTTGATGAATCCTTGAACCTGGATATATCTCCTATTTCACTTGCAATCAGCAACGATGAATAATAGGATATGCCTGGTATGCTCATAAGCAGCTTTGCATACTTATTATTTTTTGCCTTATCAACTATTGCAGCCGAAGCTTCACGTATCTCTGCATTGAGCGCATCTATAAGCCTGAGATAGCTTCTTACTCTCCCATCATCTATCCTTCTCAATTCTTCTATGAACTCCTTTGTGAATGGATGTGCATCTATGTGAATATTGTTCATCAGAAGGTATGAATGGACAAGGTTCTTTATTTTTGTCCTTTCCTTGACCAGGCTTGCTCTATGCCTGACCAGCTCTCTTAGTTCAATTATATCCCTTGAAGGCACGTACGATTCTGCAAGGAATCCTCCCCTCAAAAGGGTTGCCAGCATGGTTGAATCTACCTTGTCTGTTTTAACCTTTGCAGATGCTATCGCTTTGTTCTTGACAGGGTTGGATAGAGATACTTTATGCCTTGAGGATAAAAGCTTGTATGACCAGTACCATGTTGAAGAAGATTCTATAGCAATTTGTGTAGATGGTGGAAGGCTTTTGGAGAATCTGTCCATATCCTCCAGGTTATTTTTCATTCTACCATGCTCTATGATCTTGCCATCATTATCCATGATGGCAAATTCAGAATAATTCTTATGCAGGTCTAATCCTACAAACAGCATACATCTGCTATCGCCTAGCTTCCTAATACGTTTCTTGTGGCTCACATACGATCAAATAACGATTTTTTAGCATCAGGTCTAATCATCTTTGTTGCGGTGTTTGAACGGCCGAGAGAGCACGCTCTCATTGATCCAATATGGCAGCATACGACATGCTTCTCAATGCTATTCGGGATAATGGTATATTTGAACGTAATAAAATACCTTTTGAGACCAAGGTTTTAGCCTGTCTGCTCTATCTTTCTGGACTGTCTTACAGAGCTATTACACTACAGACAGGAATAATCAGAGCATGCTACAGGTCAGTGCATTATTGGGTTCAGAAGTTTAGAAGAATAACATCCAGAGTTCAGAAGAGATGCAAGAGCTATAGTTGCCATAGATGAAACCAAGCTAAAGGTGAATGGTATTCAGCTATTCGTATGGGCTGCTATAGACCCAGATACCAAGGAGCTGTTAGCTGTATATGCTTCATACCAGAGGTCATCTATCAATGCTATGTTGTTTGTAAGAATGGTTATGAATACATGCACGAATAAACCTGTAGTACTGGTTGACGGAGGTCCATGATACCCATGGGCCATTGAAAGATACGGATTGAAGTGGATTTATATAACATTTGGAGAGAAGAATTGTATAGGTAGAGAGATTCTCTAGAACGTTAAAGGAAAGAACCAAGAGGTTCTGCAACAACATCAATGCAAGGGTTAATCAAATAAAATCCCCTGATATATTTCTGAACCTATTCACGTTGTACTATAATTATCTGCGTCAGGGGATAAAATTTCTTCCAAGAGGTGAGCTTGTTCGAACAGTACCAAGTTCCAATTTAATAAGATTTATATAGGGCAAACGGCTTACGCTTAGACATTTAAAGGTTGGAGACCTTCATGAATAAAACGAACTGTAGAAAGGGCCTTTCCACATAAGACGTGCAATGTTGACAAACTTAACTAAAGAAGAAGGTGACAATAATGTTGTATTATGAAATTCTCAAGAAAAATTTAGAAAAAGCTAAAGAAAGAGAAGAAAAAAATAGAAAAATTGCTAAATTAACTAAAAAGCTTCTTCTCATATCATTTTTTGGCTACCCTGTTTTCATACTATTTATATCCTTATTTAATTGGAATAACATTTATCTTCTTTTCAGCATCAGAGATTACTTATATTGGTTAGGTAGTACTTTATTTATCTCAGCATTTATAATTCAGGTTAAAGAAGTAGGCATAAAAAATCTTGGTACAGGTGGTAGTAGTTTAAGTCCTTGGCAGGACCCAGACTTTCTTGCTTATCAGCAACTTTATTGGCTCCAACGCATTGAACAAAATCAAAGAGAGATGATAAATCAACAGAGATTTAATCAATCGCTGTTTAGACATTCTGATGATTAAAAGTAGTTCATTTTTAAGAATTGTCGTTGACCGTCAGAGAAAGTGTGAAATAACTAATGTATATTTCAAAGGCACACTTCCAGTAGACTTGATGAAAGCATATTTGGAAATATCAAAATAAATAAAGATACAGGCGAAAAATTGATTTAGAAACTGTAATAATCTCTCGAAGGTTTTGAATATGTTGGATAAAAGTTAGGGTTATTCCAAAAGTTATCCTTGGAAATAGGTCAAAGTTGAACTTAGTAATAGTGAAGTTGTCAAATCTTTGGTCTATATTTCAGACCAGAAGATGATTAAAGATGGTTTGAGGTGCACAAGAAGATACTTGAATCATCTTTTGAAGTGCAGTTACTTGCCGAGCAAACGTCATATTGGAGAGCCAGGCAGGGGACTTTTGATTGACTTTTCACCTGGCTTTGTCTACGAATAAGGAGAACATCGATATCCTCTTGAAACAACAACGTCTGAATGGCTTGTAATTCACTTCTATCAATGGTGCAATTTCTGCGGACTCGTCTTCGATCCTTCTTTTAGCATCTCTTTCTGCATCAGCCCTCTCGTAAGATCCTTCTATAGCTATCTTCGTCCCATTATAAAACACTACGACGTCTGTACGACCACCACGCCTTATGTCCTCACTGAAGGAGTCCACGCCTAGCTCCTCGCTAAGAATCAAACCAATCAATACATTCAGCTTTTCTTCAAACGCCTTTGCGACGGTCATTGGAATCACTCAAATAATCCTCTTACCAATGTAATACGTATTTAGTTTATAAGTTTTGGAGTGTAGGTATTCATTCATATATCAGGCAGTAACTTTATTCTTATTGTTTCCAAGTCACTATAGAGGTATCTGTCATTATAGGCATCAATCATCAAATGAAAAGAATTGGGGAAGTGTTATATTGTTACTCAGAAAGATCGTTGTGCTCCCGGGAAGGAAACGCTAGGTCAAAAATCATATCGGATATCAGATATCATTATAGACAGCATGATACAATTGTATACCCTAAATCGGCATGAGAGCGTTATCAGCGATAACAATTTCATCAAATCGTAAACATCCGAATGCCCAACATATATTTACTCGTAAGCTGAGTTATCATCCATCGACTTTTGAACAATACCAAAAATATTTTGAAATTTAGCTTAGGGTTTCAATTCATCATTGTTGTGGTGAGTCGAAGACTTTCTTCTTCTTGTTTCTATGCATAACGACTTGAATTTCCTCCTTATGTTCGAGTAGTTCGTGCATTGGTTCTTTATCTTGGATTATACTGCCTATTCCACTTGCAATCTCTCCGTAGATCTGCGCAATTTTAGACTGAAGTTCTTTCCTATCCTTCCAGAGCCTTCCGTGCGCCCTTTCTTCGGCATCTTGAAGCTTTGCCATTGTCTTGTACACTCGGTTCAGCTTTTCCAACGTGTTTTTGAACTCCTGTCCCCTGATATATTCATAAAGCTTGGACTCCTTCGCCTCCCTATTCTTCGCTCCCTGCGTCTGCATGTGTATTTCGACAATTGCTGCGCGGACAGTCCTGATCACCTCAATTAGTACTGAGGGATGAATAAGAAAGACGCCTTCTCTTTCTCCAAAGAGACCGTTTGGAACGTCTCTTTTCGGAAGGTTGGTGGATACGATAAAAACATAACTAGTGTTATGAATCTCCTTGTACTTCTGCCCTTTCTCAATATCCTTTTTGGTGACAATTTCCGCTTGTTTGTTATCGTAGACTATCGGCGTATCGAGTGTAACCCCATTTACCCTTATTCTATGTATGAGGTCACCGCTTTCTGTTCCTCGATGCTGCCTTATGATCAGATCATGCTGGAACGCCTCTGATAGCTTGGAGAAAAGGTCGATCTCTCCTGCTTCACCTTTCAGCTCTGACTGGCTTTGAGTAAGCTGTTTCTTCAAATCATCGACCTCGCTCTGGAAACGCTTCAATTGAATCTCTTTTGTCGAGATTTCTGCTTTTAATTTCTGGATCTCTGCTTCTCTCTCTGCCATGGCTTCGTCGTAGCCAAGTTTTCTTAGGCGTTCCCGCTCCTTACTTAGTTGTTTAATCTGCCTTTCCTTTTCTTGCAGCTCCTTCTGATACTGAGCCTTGAGCTTCTTCTCTTGATCTAGAGACTTCCTTTGACTATCCCTCTCAAGTTTTTTATAATGTTTATCAAGCATATCTAACTGACGTTTGTAAGACTTTTCGAGTTGTTCTCTTACCATGGTCTGTTGCCTGTCAAACTCCAATCTGAGATTTTCTATTTCCTTCTTATGCTTCGCTTCTATTTCTTTTATTCTTCGGTCTGCTTCCTGTGCTGTTTTCTTGGCTTGTTCGTTGTATGTTTCAGCCACCTTTTTCTCCAACTTCTCGATTGCTTTCTGGTACTCGTCTCCTGCTAACGGTCTCCCGCAGAGCGGACATGTGAAGTTGGAGAGTTCACCTGAGTACATTTCCAAATTCATAATTTAAAAGTAGGGGAATTTTAAAAGTTTTTTGTACCGCTTTACTAACGATTGAATAAAAGGGGCTTCTTGAGTTTGATAACACAAAAATCTTATTCCTAACAAAGCTCGTTTAATAGTATCGTGGAACAAAAGCAAGTTAACTCGACAGTTAAAAATGCACAATTTTACTTGTTTTTCAAGCTAGAAAACAATCAAAACATGTGTCTTTAATTTGCCTGATGAATACTGCTTTCATATGCTACCAACGCGCATGAAGAGTAGATTGATACTCCAGTATCACGCCTTATTTTTCGAAGTAATCGTTTCGAGAAATATTGATTCCAGCATCTTTTTCTCTTCAAGTTTTTTCATGCAATATGTGCAGATGCTGTATTTCTCGCGTGGATCCACTATGTGAAGAACTACGTAGTTATCACCCCTGCATACCCAGCAGAAAGGTTTCTTGAAACCAAAATGAAGTGTTTTGATATATGAGGGACAAGAAAGGAAATAGGACTTGAAAAAGAGGTTAACTCCTTGACCTCTCATTAATTCTATTACTTCCTCACCCGTTTTCAGTATTCTATTCCGATCCACAATTGTTCGTGTTCTGCACCTTTTAAGAAAACCTCAGAATATTTGTCCATCATCCTTCGATCCGCTCTATCGAATCATCGAGAGTCATATGCCCCCATTTCATCCTCGACTTCATTATTCGTATGTACTTCCCGCTCCACTCATGTTGGTAGTTTGGGTCCTCATCCCACATCACGGAGGGTAATTTGTAGTCTCTCAGTCCCCAGTAAGGGGGAGATGTGATCACTGTGTCTATTGAGTTATTCGGAAGCCTTGCAAGGCAGTCTAGCACATGCACGTGCATGATAAGGTGAAAAATGTTTGTCAGGGAGTGTAACCTGCTCGAGTTGCACACCTGAAATGTTCTATTTTCTTATAACGGGCGCTCACCTGAAAATTTCTGCGCCTCATTGGTAAGTTGGGTAGCATTTTGATACTATAGTATCAAAGAGCCCGTCAGCCTCCCAGGAGGCTGACGGGGAATCAAAAATCATATTGAATAACGATTCTGAACCCCAATATTTGTACTATATGCATGTAATTGTCATCAGTGATGACAATAAAACGATGACCTGTATCTAAAGCCAACATATGATGCTACTCATATGTTGACAACGAAAAAATGATATGCAGTAATGCTGACCAATATTCACTGGTTGAGTTTGCTATACAGATATGATGATCAGGTAGATGCCTATCAACACAAAGAACAGGTTGGCAAAGACGTTGTTGTACCGAAAATACGCTATGGCTATCCTTTTCTTCCATGTGTAGACGCCAGCTTGATTGAAGGCATCAGCAAAAAGGTGTGAGTATGCGACAATAATCCCAAGTATAGCTGAGTAGATTAAATATTTGGTCGGTAAAATGAAACCTGGATCAATCTGGGATATGACGAACCACATTAGCCCAACGCTGATAATGTCCATAAACACGTCCCATAAAGGTGCTGTTATTATCCCATGAGTCCTCCAGCTCCTTACAGGCAGCCTCTCCCCGTTCTCCGTAATAACTATCTTGTGCCCGAAGCCGAAGTCTATTATCCTGTTTACAGTTATGGACAGCCAGAAGGCGAGAAGAAGGATAATCGATGCACCAGTGTTCATCCAGCGCACAAGAAAGAAGGGTTATCCCTATTGAAGATTAGTGCGTTATCTCTTTCGAGCTGTCTCGACTCAGTACATCTCCTAAAACCATTTGTAAAATCCTTCAAACACCATTGAAAATGATGCCGTATAGGATAGGTACAAAGGCCTACCACTCTGCACGCCTTCCTCTTGAGCTATGTATCCCTCATCAGCCAAGTCGTCTATTATCCTAAGAAGGGTTCTGTAGCTTACCTACCCTTCACCTATTCGTTCCTTATCTAATTATATTCAGATAGACCTGTTGAGTCGGTGAAGGAGCATGGTACCTAAAAGGAAGGTAAATATGGTGGCTTTCCATCAATTAATAAAAGGGGCAACAACGCCGAAATAATTTCGAACCAAAGACACAAGAAAAGGAAAGACGCTCTGTCGAACATGAAAATAGAACAATATATCAGTTGACCTCTCATGATACCAATAAAGAAGACCGCGCGGTAGTGAAGATAGATAAGTAAAATCTATGTCATGGTCGACATTCAACATAATAATGAACACCTAGGAAGAAACCGAATAATAAATCTCATAATTCATAAACTCTATGGTATGGTTAACCAAGGATAAAAACATAAATCATTGCCTTATTCCTCCATATTCTGCAATGGTTTTCAGTTCTACCAATGCTTCAGGTCAGGCCACCAAGTTTTGTGGTTGTTCACCGGAGATAAATCTCACAACGTTTGCAAATGCAAGTGAGAATCTTCTAAGCTTGCTATCAGCTGTATCATATGCAATGTGAGGAGTGAGAATTATTGGCGCACCTTCTTTCGCTGCAAGAAATAAAGGATTGCTTATGAGTTTCTCTTCGTTAGTAAATACATCGACTGCTGCTCCCATTATCTGACCGTTTAAAAGCGCCCTTGCAAGAGCAACTCCATCTATGCCATTTGATGTTACTATCAGAACTGAGTTGGGTTTCATCAGCCTCAGCTCATTTTCTCCTATCACCTTTCCCTCTTTTCTAGTGATTAGATTATCATCCTCATGCAGACTTATGACATCACTTTCAATTAATAACTGTTCAAATTCCTTGAATTTTGTCTTTAATCTTCTTTCTACAGCTTCCCCAAGTCTTATAGATGTATAATACACCACTTTTCCCCCAAAAGAATGAACAAGACGAGACAGGTAAACGCTTTCCTTATTTATTCCAAGAATTCCCCAGGTTTTTCCTTTCAACTCTGATGAAGCTTCAACCACTTCTTTTCTTGACCAGTTTCCTTCCATTAGGCTAGTATGAGCATAGAAAACGTTTCTTAGCAGGCTTATTGCAACTGCTACGCAGTATTCAGCCAATGAAGCCTCTGCTCCCTCATTTACATTTGCAACTTTGATACCTCTCTGTACACATGCCTGCAAGTCAATATTTTCGCAAGATAATGCTGGTTGCTGAATGAACTTTAAATTCCTAAACTTGTCAAGAAAATTAGAATCAATTTTTCTTTTAAGGGTATAATCTCCTACGACGACTTCAATATCATCCAAGGCGCTGTTCTCAATATCAGAACTATCTGCGAGGATGAATTCTGGAGGTGTTTGCCCTTTTTTGAGACTTTTTGAGACTGCTTTCCTGACAATATATCTGCTGACCGGAGAAAGAACGAGTATCCTCAAAATCTAATGCTGCACCCTTAATATAAAGATCTCAATTAAGAATGGTATTTTATAGGTTTCTCAAACAATAGTCAGTCTTTCATTTGCTATATATTGGAGTCAACCAGCCCCTGTATTTGTTTACTTTACCTGTTGCAGCATTTCTGTATAACTCTGCTATTTTACCTGTTATTTTGCCCTTCCCTCCTTTCCCTACCATTCTTCCATCTACCTCGACAACAGGGGTTATTTCAGCAGCAGTGCCGGTAAAGAATATTTCATCAGCGGTGTATAACTCACTCCTATCTATCTGCCTTGTCTCCACTTTTATACCACTATCCTCTGCTATCTTGAAGACGCTATCCCTTGTAACTCCCTCTAAGATAGATGAATATATATCGGGCGTGTACACTCTGTCGTTTTTAACTATGAACACGTTTTCGCCAGAACCTTCCGAAACGTAACCGTTCTGGTCAAGTAGGATTGCTTCATCATAACCAGCCAATTTGGCCTCGATTGTAGCAAGGCAGGAATTGAGATAGTTGGCGGAAGCTTTAGCCCTTGGAAGCATTGAAGAACTTGATATCCTTCTCCAAGACGATATACAGACCCTCAATCCATCTTTTTGGAAATAACTTGCAAGGGGAAGTGCGAATATGCATGTATGAACCGGATGCTTGCTATAGTCCAAGTTTATACCTCCGTCACCAACAAAGATTATAGGCCTTATGTAGAGCTGTCTTCTATGGTTGTTTCTTCTTATAAGTTCAACAGTCGCATCTACAAGCTCATCGTTGCTGTATTGAGCTTTGATATGGAGCATTCTTGCTGAATTCAACAACCTGTTCATATGATCTTGAAGACGGAATACATACAGATTATCATCTCCTGGATAAGCCCTGATCCCCTCAAAAACAGCTGTGCCATAATGGAGTGAATGAGATTTTACAGATATTTTTGCTCTTTCTGACTCTACGATCTTGCCATCAAACCAGATATATTCTTTATCTTCACCCAATTGTAGCGGCAGAGTCGTTTAAGTTTTATATATAAACGTTTGAGAAAGAGAGTTTAATGCTTTTTTGAAGCACAAATTTTTTTAACGGACTAGATGTCTCTAATCAAAATGGATTGGGCCAAGTCAACTTATCCTCCTAGTGACAAGTTTAAGCAATATGATAAGCATAAATGCCGAGCTCCAGCTACTAAACGGCATGGAAACAGAAGAGGCATTAAAGATAGCACTTGATATGGCAGGTTTCACCGAGGTTCCAGGAGATACAGCAATTCATGTCCCTGGGAATTTCACCAAACCACTAGTAGCAATAGATGTTGGAGTATCTGAATTATTGCTAGCAAAATCCCTTGGATGCGACGGAGTCATAGCGCATCATCCCAGTGGTATCTCACATATCAATTTCTATAGAGTCCTGGAGAGGCATATCGATTTCATGCGGAGCTTTGGAATAAAAGGAGACCTTTACTCTCCCGTTCAACCTATCGAAGAAAGGTCGAAGCTCAGAGCGCACGTATCAATAGCTTATCATGTAGTCGATGCAGCAAAAAGGCTGAATATGCCATTTATGAATGTCCACTTGCCATGTGATGAGATTGGAAGGAAGATAATGGAGACTAAGGTAAATAACTCTGGCCCTAAGGTGAAAGATGTCATAGATTTGCTTTCTGCACTGCCAGAATTCAGGAATGGAATCAAACCGGAGGTTGTTCTGGGAAGAGAAGAGAATAAGAGAGGAAAGACAGCTCTAGTGGTCGCTGCGGGAACAAACGGAGGCTATGCTGTAGCGAAAAAATATTTCATTTCAGGCTTCGACACTGTAATTTACATGCATATTGACCAAGAGGATCTGAGGAAGCTTCGCGAAGATCCTGAAACCAAGAACAAGAATCTTATTCTTATAGGTCATGCCCCGGGAGATTCCGTAGGAATTAACGCATATCTTGCGGAACTGAAAAAAAGAGACATCAAGCCAACAACCATAGGGATAATGGGTGAAAAGTAAATTTGTATTCTAATAAGGTCGTAACAGTCAAGCAGATGCAGCAAATTGAAGAAAGAGCTGAAAAGATCGGATTTTCAAGACTGCTTATGATGGAAAATGCAGGAAGGGCCGTAGCAGATGTTGTAAACACATTGTTTGACCCTATTGTGCATCCAAGGGTTCTAGCTGTATGTGGCACGGGTAACAATGGGGGAGACTGCGCAGTCTCGGTTCGCCAGTTGCAAACAAAAGCGAAACTCAATGTTGTTCTACTGGGCAAAATTACCAAGGTTAAGACTGAAGAAGCAAAACTCCAATGGAAACTACTTGCAGACAGCAAAATGAATATACATGAAGTGACAGAAAAGTCAGAACTTGAGAGGCTATCCTCAATATTCTATGATGCTGAAGTAATCCTAGATGGTATTTTTGGTACAGGTATTAGACCTCCTTTGGGTGAACCCTACTTTTCAGCCATTAAATTGATTAATGAATCCAGAGGTCTTAAAGTTGCTATAGACCTGCCGTCAGGGCTTGACCCAGATAGTGGTAATGATGCAGGTTTGGCTGTAAAGGCTGATATAACAATTGCTCTCCATGCATTAAAGCCTGGTCTTGTGAAAAGAACCGACCTAACGGGCTATGTTATTGTGAAAAGCATAGGTATCCCGGACATTTAATCAAAATATGTGTAAGAACATCGAAGCAATGACAAGTATTGCTAATGAATAAATGAATGAAGCAGACCAAACAAGTTTATTCCAGTCGAAAACTTTCTTACCATCCAAGATGCTTAGGGGTATCAAATTGAATACAACGATGAATGAATTTAGGTAGAATGCGGGGAGAATTATCGAATTTCCGGACAAAATAATTGGAAGCATTACTAGAGACATAATGATATTCACTAAAGGACCCCACAAAGCAATCTTACCCATTGTATTTTTGTCAGTTAACGAAAATATGACTGTAGCGCCAGGCGAGATAATCTTGAATATTGGTGATAGTATAGATATTATTGTCAGAATCAAACCAAATGTATTTAATCTAAACTCTGCCCATATACCGTTTAGGTTAGCAGATAGTTTATGTGCATACTCATGTGCCGCAAAGGCTACCACGAAAAGAATGCTGTTTATCTCTAATACGAAAGTATAGTTAGGTACATATGGAGCGTAGGAGGCTATTATTTCGTAACCTATTAACCATACAAGGAATGACCCTATTAAAAATGAAAGTGCTTCTTTTCTGGATATTCTGCCCGGCTTAATAGCTGTAGAATATGAATAATTTCCTTCTATTGCCGACGACCAAGAACGTGGAGGTCTAGCAACCGCATACATTGGACAAGCATGATTTTCAGGCAACCTATGTTCAGAGCAAAAATATTCAGAACAATATGAGCATTTGAATGGAAATGGTTCCTCAATACCACAATAATGACAACGCATCGTTAATACTCCTTAACACTTATACATAGATATTTCCTTCCTTTTAATTTATCCGAACTTCTTCTATTTTGGCAGTTCGCAAGGACGTCAGCAGGTTTATTTTATTTATCGTTTATTCAAAAAAGACTTATTTAGTTCTGCATTTGTATAAACTATTGCCGGTTGAACAAGACCATAACTTCGTCAATAATAATAGGAGCCGTTCTCTTGTTCATGTTACTGCCAGTATCCGCTGCGAGCGCCTCTTCATATGTAGGAATAGTCTACAAATGGACTGATTGTGAAAATTTCTCTAGGTACTCGAGTACACATGTATATATTCCGGATTCTCCCACCAATCAGTTGTCTATTAGCTGGGCAGCCAGCGAGATAAATTACAACGGCTGGACTGGTTGGTTCTGCTACCAGTCAAACTTCTTTAAAATGGATTTCAAATTCAGAGACTATACCAAAACTTCACAATGGGCCCAGCTTTCCTTCTTTATGTCCTCTGGGAACTCGGTTAGGTATTATTACAAAGTTTGTGACCTATTTGGTTGCTACCCAGAGATGATACAACCTGGAGACCTGCTGCAGGCATGCACAATGGTGTATTACTGGGCCTCAGGCTGGGGGTATTGGCACACGGATTGGCACTGTACTTCATGGTTCCAAGGATAGTTAGAATTACATAATTTTTTATTTTTATTCTGTATCCAAGAAGTCACTCGGGGGTGGTACTTCTTCCGGTAGTCCTTTCCTCTTTCTGATTTGTGTTATCACTGCCTTTTGCAATGACTGGGGCAGAGGAGACCAGGATTTAAAGTGCATATCCCAGACAGCCTTTCCAGCAGTGGCCCCTCTCATCACTTCGCTGAGGTCGAAGGTCTCTGAAGCAGGAATTTCTCCTTCTACTATAGCCAAAACTTCTTTCTGTTCTATGTTGATCAGCTTTCCTCTCTTGCTAGATAATACTCCTGCGACTGCACCTATCAGGTCTACAGGGCATTTTATTTCAATTCCCTGTACAGGTTCTAGCAGAACTGGCTGGGCCATAAGCATAGCTCCGAGTATCGCTCTCCTTGCTGCTGGCATAAGCTGTGCGTATGTTCTGTGAGCAGGGTCCTCGTGAGGCACAAAGTGATGTATTATCACCTTTACACCTCTGCAATATTCATAAGCTAGTGGACCATTGTTCATAACGTCTTCAAATCCAGCCCTGAGAGAGTCCATGGATTCCTGCATGAACTGAACACCTTTTGTTTGGTCAAGCAGCATATTTCCCTTCGGGTCTACTGCTACGACACTTCTTGCCTCATCAGAATCCCAACCCATATCTCTCAGAACCCTAGCTATTCCCTTTCTATCTGCCGTTTCGCTTATCTCGCCTGAACGAATCTTGTTAATGATATCTTCGCCTAATGGCTCAACTCTGATGTAGATTTTGTTGTGTTTGTTAGGACTCTTGGACATAACAGGCCCGGCTCTTGACTGTATGGTTTCTCTGTAGTTGATCAAAGGAGGACTTGTTATTATCTCAAGCCCCTGCTGCTGCAGAAGTGTTGTCTGAATTTCAAGGTGAAGCACACCCATACCAGAGAGAAGCGTTTCTCCTGACTCTTCGTTTATCCTGACTATCAGGTTGGGGTCTTCAATATGCATTCTCTGCAATGCATCAACCAGCTTGGGAAGGTCCCTAGGATTCTTTGCTTCTATTGCTACAGTAACAACAGGTTCTGATACATACTTTATCCCTTCAAAAGGCACTATTCCTTTTACAGACGAAATAGTCTCGCCAGCCCTGGCAAACTCAAGTCCTAACAAAGCTGGGATATTACCCGCAGGTAAAGCTCCAACAATCTCCCTTACATTTCCCATGTACATGTTTACGCTTTGAACCCTGCCTTCCCTCTTCGCGTCTGCGAGGTAAACAATATCCCCATCCCTGATTGTGCCGCTAAATAGTCTGCCAGTTGCTACGATTCCAGCCTGAGGGTCCACAATAACATTAGTTACCATCATCACTGTAGGTCCATTATCATCACAGCTAAGTAAGGACTTGCCGATATCGCTTTCAAGGTCGCCTTTCCATATCTTTGGTATTCTGTAGGATTGGGCTACATGAGGAGGAGGATGATGCTTTATCACCATGGTCAGTATTGCTTCATGAAGTGGAGCCTTTTCAGCAAGCAATTTGGGGTCGCCTGTTGTGTATGCCTCGTAAACATCCTTGAATCCTATACCTGATGCCTTTGCCATGTTGAGGTTAAACCCCCATCTGTCCTTTGAACTACCAAATGCAACGCTATTATCTTGGATGCTTACCTTCCACTTATCCCTGAATTCAGGCTCAGCATAGAGATTTATCAGGTTGTTGAACTCTCCAATTATATTAGCAAGCCATGACTGCATCCTGTCAGGTGTAAGGCGAAGCTCTTTCACCAGCCTGTCTATCTTGTTTATGTAAAGAACTGGTCTAACTCTTTCTTCGAGTGCCTGCCTCGTAACCGTTTCGGTTTGGGTCATCACTCCCTCTACAGAATCCACTACTACTACGGCCCCATCTATAGCCCTGAGGCTTCTAGTTACTTTGCCGGTGAAGTCTATGTGGCCAGGAGTGTCTATCATGTTGAATACGTATGGTTTTCCCTCATATTCATAGTAAAGAGTAACGTTAGCAGCCTTGATAGTCATCTGCCTCTGCTGTTCCAAAGGCATGTAGTCAAGAGCTAATGCCTGACCAGCAACTGTTGGACTGAGCATTCCACAGGCAGCGAGTAAGCTGTCGCTTGTAGTAGTGTTATGGACTATTATGCCGTTTGCAAGGTATGTGTGAGTCTCTGGAACTGTCAAATCATAAACAGAAAATTCACCCGACTTGTAATGTACAGTTTTAACTTTCCTAAATTGCACTTCGCCTTGCGAAAGCGCCTTCCACTGTGTCAATATTGAAGCTGTATTGGAAATTGCAGCAGATTCATCAGCAAGTAAAGAGCGCCAGATGTTAAGTATGTCTTTTCCGAGGGGAGTGATTCTGATACCTTTGGAAGTAAGCCTCACAAGTCCATCTTCTTGAAAAGCGTTAACCATCTCCCGATGATTCTGCACAGATGGTTTACTGACATCATACATGTTTGAGTCTATCAGCTCGAGCAGGGAAGCCTTCTCAGCTAATTTGCTCTTATTGAGCAACTGTTTTTCGAACAGCTTAACTATTCTTGCAAGAGATATGGAAGTAATTTTCTCCTTACCATCTTCCAGGTCAGGATATTCCTGCAATGCGCTAAGGTTTTTATCAAGCCCGAGCGCAATTCTGACTGCTTTCAGCTCCCTTCTATCTATGGGAATGATATTCCAGTCTACTTTTGTGTTTGATACGAGTTCTCCAAGCTTCTTTTTCTTGGTGGAATGCAAGAAGCCTATGTACCTTTCAAACTTTAAAACATCATTTCCCGATATAATTATTCTGTAATGCGAGTCCTTTTTTCGCTCTTTACAAGATATGCCAAAACGCAAAAGAAGTAGAATCAGTCTTTCTGTAAGTTCTCCTGAAGCGATTCTTAAGGAAATGCATCCTCTTTCAGGTTCTACAGAAGCATTTCCATCAAAGAATCCGACTAAGAATTCTCTTAAGATTTCTTTCTGGGCTATCGAGATGAGCTTGGGTATGGTTAACGAATCAGCCTGCTGAGAGAATTCGAATAGACCTTCTAGTAGCTTGGCAAAGGTGCTATCTTTGATCTTTTGTAATGACATAATATCTGTATCTTCTTGTTGATTGCATAGGTTTGTGTAAATTCTTCTTAACTCTTCTACTATAAATTTTCTGTTTTCTTCAAATTCCGCGACACCCGAATTAATACCATAAAGAAGCCCTACCAAGTAATAAAGCTCCTGGAATTCGTTAACAGTCTTGGGCAATCTTACTATTGATGAAATTTGCCTAGCTTCTGAAATATACCCAATTCCTTCAATCTTATCGTATATTTCACTAATAGAAATATCCAACTCATCGGCCAAAGCTAGAAGAGTTGAAACTCGTATCTCGTCTTCTTCAGCTGCTAAATTAACTGTCCTGCTGGATTTCTTTTGAATATAATCTGTTAAAGCTTCTCGTAGCTCTTTGCTGATAAGGGCAAAATAGCAATTTTTCCTTCCAAGATTCACCAAAAATTCCCGCTTCAATTCGTCAAGAGTTGAGCCTATGCTTTTTAATACTCCTGCCACTGCTACAGAATCACCGGGCCTGACCTCTGAAGCTTTCTTTGCTACCATGAATCCCGAGGCAGATAGTGAATAGAAAGGGTGCTCAGGTGTAACAGCTACATGTCTGCCGTCAGAAAGTTCTATTTCAACAATACTGTCAGACCGAAGATTCCAGACGGCAGTAGCAAGCCTGTCTTCTATTTTGACGGAGCTGGCATCCATCGAGTCTAACATGATGCCATTTTCAAGCTGCACTCTTTCCTCTCGTCTGCCTTGAGATTCGTAGAGCTCTCTGATGGGGCGTAACTCTCCGTTAGTAAGAGTTATCAGAGACTCTCCGCTGATGCACTTGCCATGGTCGACATGGGCTATTACTCCAAAGTTACGGATCTGCTCCTTGTTGCTTATTATTTTCAGTGCTTCTGCTGTGGTCTTATAACGGGGCATATATCAATTCCACCTTATCTATCTTTTTAGCGATTTGGGCTTTGCTGGGCATCTTTTAAGGATTTGTAAGCATATGGGATATTCTGTTAATGATAGAATATTCCTTTCCTGCCCAAAGGAGATTGATTTCAAACCTCTTCTATCCTATTCCGTATGCTCAATAACCTGGAATTAGAAACCCACTAAATGAATCAAAAGATTGCTTGATTCTGCAAAAAGAGGGTTTTACCGAAATACATCCTTCAGTCTTGCATCGCTCAAGGCTCAGAGGCCAGTGTATCTTTTATCTTGTAGTATATTGTTTCTGCATTTGCAGAACGCACTAAATATACGCCTAAAGACAATCTGTATTCGGGCAGGTCCATGAGGAGAACGTTTCCTCCCCTAAACGCTCCTATGATGAACTGCATGCCCCCGAATTCCGGAGAAGCAGTTTTAGCAGCCTCGATAAATAATTTGACCAGAGCTCCGAAGTTTTCAAGCGAGCTGTAATCCATTTTGGCTACACCTTGGTTCTGGTCAGAGCTGGCTGTTGCAAGTAGCTTTGCATTATCATCGACAACTACAAGACCTCTTATCGTTGCATCACATTTTAGAACTTCTGAAGCTACACGCTTTGCGAGTATTTGTTTCGCTGGCTCTTCGCCTCCGCTGATTGCTGAAACCATCGCTTTAATTGCAGCATACATTCAATTTAATATCTTTATTGCATAGAAGATGAGATGAGCATCTTATTAAATGCCATTAGGCATCAAAGAAACTGTTAGACATATACCACACTTTATTCAAAAATTTTTATCTATATGCTCATAAAAAACAATTATAAACAGAAATTAGCAACGCTTTTATTCAACCCTGGTTAATGCGTCTGTGACTGTGGTACAAGACTTCGATAGCCTTGTTAGCGAGGGACTTCAGATTATACAGGAAGCGGAGAAAAGGCAGGCAGTACTGAGACTAATGGGAGGAGTGGCTATAAGGATTCATACAAGGAACAACTTGGATCTGTTTGACAGGCTGGTCAGGGCTCCAGGCGACCTTGACTTCATGGGATTAAAGAAGCAGTCGTGGAACGTGAGGGAAACTATGAAGTCCCTAGGCTACGAGCCAAACCAGCAGGTGAATGCATATCATGGCCATAAAAGGCAGATATGGTATACTCCTAGAAACCAGATCGATATACTCTTTGATATATTCGAAATGTGTCATGTCATAGATATGAAGGACAGGTTGAAGCTAGACTATCCAACCATAACTCCGAGCGACCTTTTCCTGCAGAAGATTCAGATTGTACAGATAAACGAGAAGGACATAAAGGACCTGATCATCCTTCTTCTTGAACATGAAACAGGAGAAGAAGACAAGGATACTATAAACCTAAAATATCTATCGAGGGTGCTTGGAGATGATTGGGGCTTCTGGTATACGACAACGCTGAACCTTGACAAGCTTGATAAGATGGCTGATAACTATTCCCAGCTGACTCAAAATGAAAAGCAGCTGATTCACAGCAGAGTCAAGGTTATTAAGGATGCCCTTATAGCTGCGCCCAAATCATTCAAGTGGAGGTTAAGGGAAAGGATTGGGACAAAGGCCCAGTGGTATAACGTTGTGGAGGAAGTCATAAGATGACAAAGACAAGAATGCTTTTTGCATCCGACTTTCATGGCAACGACACAGTATGGAGAAAGTTCCTCAACTCTGCAAAGATATTCTCATGCAATGTCCTGCTTTGCGGTGGAGATATGACTGGTAAGGTTATGGTTCCCATAGTCAAGCATAATGATGGAAGCTATACCTCTACGCTGTTAGACCAAAGATACAGGATTACTGAGAATGACCTGCAGGCATTTAAGCATGAAGTCAGGAAATACAGCTATGTTCCATATGTTTGCACAGAAGAGGAATATCAGAGGCTGAATGAGCATCCTGAAGAGGTGGAGAAGGTGTTTGAAAAGGTAGAGGCTGAATCGCTGAAAGAATGGATGGACATAATACCACAGAAGGTAGGTAAAGATGTCAAGGTCATAATGAATGCGGGAAACGACGACAAACTTTCACTTGACCAGGTGATGAGAAATCATCCAAATGTAATATATGCAGATGAAGAGGTTATAGAGCTTGATGACAAGCATGAAATGGCATGCTTCAGCTGGTCAAACCCTACTCCGTGGAACAGCCCAAGGGAGGCGCCAGAAGAAGTGCTTGAAGAGAGGCTTGAGAAGATACTTTCTAACGTAAAGAACATGAAGAATGCCATCTTTGCATTTCATGTCCCTCCTTACGACAGCCAGATAGATAGGGCTCCTAAGCTAGATTCAAACTTCAACGTAATTGTTGAAGGTGGTAGGCCCGTTATGATACCCGTAGGTTCAAAAGCAGTCAGAAAAATGATAGAGAAATACCAGCCCCTGATAGGCCTGCACGGTCATATTCATGAAAGTCCTGGAATATACAAGATAGGAAGGACAGTTTGTGTTAATCCTGGTAGCGAGTACGCTGAGGGCCTGCTCAAGGCGTTTCTCATAGACTTTGAAGATGGAAAGATAAGCAGGTTGCAGAGAATAGAAGGTTAACTTAAAGAGTTGAGAACCTGTTTAGGCCATGGTTGCTTTTTGCCATGGCAGTCCATCTAAATATGCTTGCATCAGCCTTTACTGAAGATACTGGAATATCAACATACTCAGAATGGTCTGAGGACGAGTACATTCTTACTGAGAAGGAACCTTGGCCAGTAGAGACGAGAGATACTAAGTCATAATCCGAAAACCGCAGGGATGCAGGAGGGCTTCTCCCTAACTTTACTATTATCTCACCATCCCTTATCTCTAACCTGTTATGATATCTTCCTCTTGAATATGCAATTGTAATGAATATAGAGACTATCAGGTTCAATATAAGGCTGAGCCTGTTTATCACGAAAGAACCTGTTGTCAGTCCAGCTATGAGAAAAGAAAGGACTGTGAACGCAGCTAGTGATGCTCCGAATATCAGGGCAAGCTTATTCAGATTCCTTCCTTCAAGCACAGGAGATACTTCAGGCAACTCCCTGGCTTCGGGGCCTCTGTATTTCCATTTCTTCGGTATCAACCTGTTCGCTGCTCTACCTATGAAGGACTGGTCGTTGAAGGTTTCCATTGTCTGAAGGTCCACCATGGCCACTCCTACCACATTATCGTTCAGATTCAGAACCTTCTGCTTTATCCATTCAGGCGGCTTGACAGAAAAGACAAGTAACAAAAGAGACCATTTCGCTTCGTTATCCCTTACATACTTATGAATTACCTCTAAGCAATTCTCCAGCTCTTCCATGCTTAGAGGCTTTTCCTTATTGACGACTCTGACAAAGCAGCTAGCTGCATACGCTGGAAGCATGGTCTTTGAAAGCAACGCTGAGAAGAAATAGCCACTCCTTCCTCTCGTCGAACCTCTGATGAACATGTCAAAGGCTTTTCCCTTAACCCTCACATTCCTGAACGATTCGCTGAAGTCAGCTATCCACCTGCCGTTTCCTTCCATAAGCTCATGTTCGAGCTTTCCAAGGAAGTCTAGCTCTGGGGTTAGAAACATGTCTAAAAATAATGAGTTTGGGACAGGGAAATAGGTTTTACTCCGGAGGTATTTCAGTGTAAATTGTCTGGTAATTAACTCCAGCCGCCTTGCTGTAGTTCTTATACGCCAGATAGAATATAGTAAGGAACACAGCTATTCCTACTGTTGTCCAGAGGGGAGCAGCGGAGGCTGATACAGCCCATGATAGGCTTGCATCTTTGAAGTCATATCCATATGGTGTGTAGATTTCAATACCAGCAAGGATCAGGTTGCCTATGAACGCTATCAAGCCCACTAATGCCAGTAATGGGAATCCTCCTAGCGAAGGCTTGAACGGTGACCTTTCGTATATGTCCTTTCTCCTGAATGGGAGCACTACTGCAGCTAATGCAAAGAGGGCAAAGAACGTCATATCGTAGAGGTCTGTTGTCGGCACGCCAGTTGATAGAACAAGCCCGAGTCCCGGGCTCCACGAGCTAATCACTCCGTAATCTCCTTCTGCCTCTCCCACTACTCCTACAATAGCTATTATTCCAGTGAAAAGCACTGCCCACATAGGTGAATGGAAACGCTCGTTTATATCTGCAAGCTTTGATGGCAAGATTCTGTCGAAAGACATTGCGAATATTATTCTGGATGCTGTAAGTATGAACGGAGGTATGTCGTTCATAACCCAGAAGAGGGCGAATATTACCAAGAATGGTACGAACCATCCTGCTCCTATTCCTGCTGCGATTGCTGCTGCATCGAAGGGGAGCCAGGCTTTTGGCAGTGATGCACTGATTGCATGATTTAGGTCTCCAACTCCTACATTACCTCCTCCGTACGAAAGCCAGGCCCACGCATCAAAGAAGGAATACGTGTTACCGCTTGAAGTTGTCACTACTCCAACTGATGATGCTGACCTGTAGAGGAGTGTTGAAGCGGTTGTGTATACTGCAATGATGATTAATGCTGCGATGAATAGGGACCTTGGTAGATTCTTGTTCGCTTCCTTTACTTCTCCAGCAACAAATGTGGATGCCGCATAACCTTCGTATGCCCAGTATGCACCCAAAATGGCAACGAAGACAGAACCCCAGTAACCTCCTGTGAAGCTTGTTGCCATGCCATGAGCCAATGCATAGTTTGTGACAGCAGTTGGGTTTGATATGCCAAACAGCTTGCTCAGTCCTGCAGTAAGTGCCTGTGGTGTTGAAGAAACAAGCAGAGCATATACTCCTACAGTAAGAATTGCTGGTATCCAGAAGAGAGTCTGAAGTAGCTTGCCGGTCAAGCCAACTCCGAACATTGCAATGCCGGTAAAGACTGCTACAACAATCAGCCCTATCCCTATAAGGGCAGCTTCTGCTATAGCAGGATTACCTTCAGTCCAGAATGAATTGTTGAATCCTACAAGGGATGGGAACAGGAATACGACAACTTCCATCACTGCTACTGCAATGAGACCGAATGAAATGGCTGTAGATAAAAATTCGAACCATGCACCCATGTAGCCTAGATATGGATGTAGAACCCTAGATATTGCGACATAACCCCCGCCTGACCTGGGCATTGCAGCAGTCAAAGCACCAAAAGCATAGATTGAAAAAAGTATGACTACACCTACAAGCAGGAATGCCATGACCATCGGGTTTATGCCCAGAAAGTATTGATTGGTTGGAACTATTGCTGGCCCTGAAAACTGGAAGACCCTCTTTTGCCATCCTAGACCTATTGTAAAGCTGAGCACAATAAGTATGGATGTAAGTAGACCTATCTCCCGGACTAATCCAGTTGCCTTTCTAACGAACAGTTTTTCACCAGCGACAGGTTGTTCACCCATCGTTATCGAGATTCAACGAAGTGCCCATCTCGTATATAAGCTTTACTAATTGGCAAAAATAAAATCATGTTTATGTCAGGTTTTCTATATTAAAAAGATTAACGCTATGCAAAATTCCAGATTATTTTATATTATCTTAGGCTAAAAAGAAATTTTCCGGTCATCTCTTCATGTTTTCGACGAGCATGCTTACAGCGTTACCTCCACCCAGGCAAAGAGTTGCAATACCATATCTTCCTTCTTTCTCCATAAGGTTGTAGAGCAAAGTTGTGAGTATTCTTGCACCGCTTGCTCCCAGCGGATGACCTAATGCAACCGCGCCTCCATGTATGTTAAACCTGGATTCATCTATGTTAAGCTCTTTTCTCACTACAACGCTGGCTGAGGCATATGCTTCGTTATGCTCTATAACATCTACATCGTCGATAGAGATACCAGCCTTCTCAAGAAGCTTTCTGACTCCTGGTATAGGGGCCTCCATAACCCTTATCGGGTCTATGCCTACAGAATTATATGAGACTACTTTAGCCATGGGCTCTACCTTTCTTCTCTTTACTTCTTGCTCACTTGCTAGAATAACACAGGCTGCACCGTCGCTCAGCTGCGAAGCATTACCGGCAGTTACGTATTTGCCATTTGGAAGCACAGGCTTCAGCAAAGATAGTTTCTCAAGAGATGTGTCAGGCCTTATACACTCATCTTCAGTTATCAACCTTCCTGATACCTCCACAGGTGTTATCTCCTGTTTAAAGCGACCGTTTCTTGTAGCTTCAAGCGCTTTCATATGAGATTCATATGCAAACATGTCTATCTCTTCTCTGCTCAGATTGTACCTCTTCGCTATCTCTTCACCCGTCTGGATCATATGCACTTTATAGTAAGCGTCAAGCAACCCATCAAGTATCATTTCATCATAAAGTATTGAATCATTATATCTCAAACCAAACCTGACCCCTTTTATCAGGTAAGGAGATTCGCTCATGCTCTCTATGCCGCACGCTGCTACAATTTCAGCATCTCCAGCCTTTATCGCCTGAGCTCCCAGCATGACAGACTTCAAACTAGAGCCGCACACTTTGTTGACAGTAAAGGCATTAACTGAGTAGGGAAAACCAGCAGCTATCGCAACCTGTCTGGCAGGGTTCTGCCCCAGACCTGCTTGCAGAACATTACCAACTATGACCTCTTCAACCTCCTCTGGAGCTATTCCTGCTCTTTTCACAGCCTCTTTCAAAGCTATGCTGCCCAGCTTTTGAGGAGAAACACCGAGAAACGCCTTGCCGTATTTACCTATGGGAGTCCTTGCAGCTGATAAGATATAGGCATCCATACGTTGAGCTTCAAAAGACTAATCTTTATCCTCTTTCCATATTCTATCAACTGAACAAGGTTTAATATACTGGCTATTGTAAATCAAAACCATGGCAGAGAAACCGTGGCTCAAGGGAGAGGAGGGAAAGCCTGTTCCATTCTTCAGCGAGGAAGTATGGTGTCCAAGATGTAAGGAGGAGACAAAGCATAAACTTGCTACTGCTGGCTACCAGTCCCCATCCCCTTATTTTGGTGGACACTTTTTTGTTCCAGCAGTAATTCAGTGCGAAAAATGTGGGCTAAAGCATACCTGAGCATCAGTAGACGCTGTAGTAGTGAACAAGCTTCTTCGCTATATCTATAGCTGCTATAACCCCTACAAGCCTGTAATCGTCATCTACCACAAATACATGGTCCTTACCTGTTTCGATTATTGTCTTTATTATATCCTCCAGGGGTGTTGAAGGCGATACAGTCAGGGGTATTTCGGAATACATTGTAGACACCTGCATCTTGAGAAGTCTCGAGGGTGCGCTAGCTATATCTTCCAGCTTAACTGTACTCAGAGGTCTTCCGGAAGCGTCAACTACAGGCAAGACCCTGTACGGAACCCTTTCAAAGACCTTCAGTGCTTGCTCAAGTGTATCTTCGCCGCTGATTGCGATTGGGTTCTTAGTCATCACATCTGCAGCTGTGAGCGTTGCGAGAATCGATGGTGCAGACTTTGCAACCTTACCATAAATCCTTTCAAGGGCAAGTTCTTCTTCTTTATACTTGCTGTAAGGCTGAGTCGGAAAGAAAGACTGTGCACCAGAAACAAAGTTGCTGAATACAGATGCCAGAACAGCGGGTACTATTACAGCGGGCCCAAGCGTTTCCGCTACAAACGCTATAGGCGTAAGTATAACCTTGTGACTCGCAGCTATCATGGCAGCTATGCCAACAGCAACATATAGAGGGTTGATGTTGCCAAAGAGAACCAAAGAAAATATCGAACCGATGACAGAGCCCTCCACCACTGCAGGAATGAGAAGCCCTCCTGTACCTCCGAAGTTGAGCGTTATCGTTGTAGAAAGAAGCCTCAACACCAACAGCAGAGCAAGCCCAGTTAAGGTGTAAGCACCGCTTCCGCTGATCAGCAGGTAGACAACATTGTAGCCTGGACCCAGAGAATTAAAATCAAGATAACCTATTGCTCCAAGCAGTAGACCTCCCGCCAGAAGAAGAAGGCCAAACCCGCCTCTAACAAAGAACCTCTTTGCCAGAGCATCAGCAAGGTTGTAGGTTCTGACGAAAAAGAATGCATATACACCACATATAAGTGCCAGAAGTATCGTTGTAGCTATAGTTGACAATCTAAGCTGAGGTATGGAAACTGAAACGCCAAAGATACTCTGGGGGCCCAGCAGAGCAACAGTTATCAGATATGAAGAAACAGCTGCTATGGCAACTTCAACATACGCCTCTCTCTCCAGGTCCCTTTTGTACGGAATCTCAAGAGCGAACAGTATTGCTGTCAAAGGTGCCTTGAATATCGAGGCTAACCCTGCTGCAACTCCAGCCAGAAAATTCCTCTTTCTCATATCCGTAGGAAACCTCATGAAACGGGAAGAAAGAGATGATATCCCCCCTCCTAACACAACGCTTGGTCCATCGAGTCCAGCTGCGCCACCAAGCGCCATAGTGAAGAATGAAGCGAAAACGTTGACGGTAGTTTCTTTAGCATTTATCTGGCCAGAATTAAGGTGGTACTTTTCAAGAATCACATGAGTCCCGCTCTGGGTAAATCTGGATGGAGTGAAAGAATAGATAAGGATGAAGGATAATGCAAGGCCCAGCATTGTGAACAAAAATATGAACCTGCTTGAACTCTGCATAACAGGCATAACCTTGCTCCACAAATAATTGAAAGAGTAGTAAAATATGCTCAGAAGGGTCCCTGTCAGCAGACCAGATGCTGCAATGGCAAGCAAATACCTGATATTCCTGATATCTCCCCTGTCACGCGCGAATGACATTCTACCCTGCTGCCAAAAGGTTCGGTATTAAAGCCTTAGACCTAAACAGCGATAGTGGGGAATCTCAGCAACAGAGTCTGAACTGGCTGACTGTGCTAGTTCCCTTTAACGCAGTAACCCAAGCCATTTCTGTGTATGTGCCTCTACAGATACTTGCACTCGGAGGGAACGTAGTGCAGGTAGGGTATGCAGCCGTGGTCTACAACCTTGCGCTGATTCCCGCCCCGCTTTTGTGGGGATATGTTTGCGACGCAACAGGTAGGAGAAGGATAGTCATACTTGCAGGATGTCTCTTACTACTTGCTGCAGGAGTGGGGCTATATTTCTCCTCCTCCGTTCTGCAGGTAATAGCATTCTACGCAGCAGTAGCACATTCAGTAGGCATGTTATCACCATCAATCAACCTTCTTCTGATGGAGAAACTTCCCAAAGACGAATGGGGAAAGGGTTACACGAGTCAGAACTGGTATACCTTTATCGGTCAGATAATTGGGTCTGCAACAGGGATTCCATGGGTGCTTTACTTCCCTCTTCACACATTTTCCCTTGCATGCATTGGCTACTCCATGGCATCGGTCCTGATTGCTGCAGCTCTTGTGAAGGATGCTAAAGTGGCAGTGGAAAGGAGAGCAATGGTTCTCACAGCTCAGGGTTTCCTTGCAAGGATAGGCCAGATACCCCTCATCTTCCTAAGGCTACCCAAATATTCAGATTTCCTTTCAGTTATCAGGTCAGCAAGGCAGAGCCTGACCAGAGAGCTGCCAGTAATCTTCCTTGCATCAATGCTCTTCAACGCTTCAGCAAACCTCTTCTTCACTTCGTACACTCCTTACCTGAAGGAAAACAGCCTTTCGGATTCCTCAATATTCTTTCTCTCTATGTACATTATAATAGTCAATGCCATAGTGTCCAGGGTAATAATTCAGAGGTTCAAAGGCGGAGTTTCGCACCTTACTGCCAGTAACGCATTACTATTCAGGTCTCTTGGGATGATGATAGCTGCGGCATTTGCCATATTTGTCTTTGGTAAAGATGTCTTCTTCACAACTCTGCTTGTTTATAGTATGCTCGGTTCCGCGTTCGTCTACATTAACGTCAACCTTAACACACTGCTCTTCAAAGCCCTTCCTCCTGGAAAGCAGGGAGGCATGCTCGGAGTCTGGAGCTCGCTTAATGGTATGGCGCTTCTTGCTGGAGCCCTTGCGTCTGGCTTCATATCTTTCTACCTGGGGTACTCTATAACTTTCTTTGCAGCAAGCATACTGATAATGCTATCCTCCATCATCCTTGATTCGTATTACGGAGTTACAAGAGGGATGATGAAGGAAGAACTCTTGTCCTAGTTTTCAGAGAGGCGCGGCTATTATGCTGTCGCCTTTCTTCACGCTGATATCCAAGCCATCCAGACCTATCTCTTCTATCCTTGGTACTGCAATCCCCATCTCCTCTAGCTTGGACCTATGCCTCTCTATAGCAGCGACCCATGCTTCTGCCCTGTCCTCTGTGGAAGGGACTCCCAGACCTGAACCTGCAGCCAGCTCCTCAAGCTTTGAATCCACTTGCTGAAAATCATATGGTAATTCCCAGAAGTCCCCTACTGGTTTGAAGAGAAGAGGGGATAAATAGATGAAACCATGTTTCATCTGTCTAGTTATCATTAGCTTCTGCTTATCATTCATCTTTGAAGCTAGCTTTCCAAGCATTGCCATAGTGCCTGTGAGATGTCTTGACTCATCTCTTGTTATGTTTGTAAATGACTTCCTGTACACCTCGAGTTTTGAATTTTCGCCAACCTTGCTGAAGATCAGCTGTGCACCTATCTCTGCGAAAAAGAAACTTGAAAAGATGAGCTCAAGTGGGTATTTCTGCCAAGCTTCTTCAAACGCAGACCAATACCTCTTGCCATTATCATACAGCGCCATAATGTTTCTTAATGCTTTCTCTTCCAGCTCATTGGCAGGCTTATACCTGTAAGGGAAATTTGGGCATAGCCTGCTGCAGGCTCTTCTGCAGACTTCATCATGTCTGCATTCATCATACGTGACTGCTGCAAGAAACTTCTTCGTAGGGTCTTCCATGTTGTATCTTCCTGCCTGCAAAGCGGCAAGCCCGAAGGCCCCTATCCCTGATTTTTCAAAGAGTGCAAGCTTGGACATCCAGTACGCCTGAGCAAGAGCTGCATCCTTGCTGAAGTTTTTGGAATCAAGCTCTTCCCAAGGAAGCTCAACCGGACTCCAGTTTTGAGGAAACCATAATTCGTAAGCTTTCAGCAGCTGCATCGTCTCTACATCCCAGTTTCCTGGAAATATGTTCAGAGAAGGTTTTTCTTTTTGACTCAAGTTGATGGGGTAAACATCGAGAACTCTTATAAGGGTTACCTATGACATAAGAAAGTCAAATTTGAATGTCGTTATCAGGTTTGCCAGAGAAAGAGATAGAGACGATGTAATGGAATTTGTCAGAAACACCTGGCCATGGGGCGATTACATACCAGAGGTATGGGATACCTGGCTAGCAGATAACAGAGGAAAGATGTTCGTCCTGGAATTGGAGGGAAAAGTCGTTGGTATGAACCATATCAGGATTCTCGAAGAAGGTGTAGGATGGCTGGAAGGTGTCAGAATAAGGCCAGAATACAGAGGAAGAGGCTTTGCAACCTTGCTCGGAGAAGAGGCTATGAACTATGCAAGAAAGATGGGAATAAAAAAGTTCAGGCTTTTGAGTCACATATCGAATAAGCCAGCCCATAAACAGGTCAGAAAGATGAATTTTAAGAAAGTGGGTATTTTTAACGGATTCGAACTTGAAGGACAAATTAAGGAGACATCGCAGATAATTCTAGACCAAAAATACTATAGCCTAGCTGAAAGATCACTGCTTGAGAGTAAAGAATTCAAACTTGCGAAGGGTTTCTTCTTCGATTCATGGACAATGAGGTCATTTCTAGAGTGCGGAGTAGTGAATGTATTTAGAAGGTTTAATTTGCATTACAATACTCGCAACAAGCATTCCGCATTCTTACTTTATGGAAGGAGTGAAGGAGCCGAAAAATTCCACCAGCTCAATTTCGCATGGGGAGATAGCATACTAATCAAGGAAATGCTGCAAGCAATATCGTCCTATGCAGGAACTACTGAGACCTTGCTTCCCAAATCTATCGCACTCACCAGGTCGATGAAAGGTGCAGGATTCAAAAAGAAGAGTGAAATGATACTTTACGAGAAAATAGAAAGCTGATACGATATACTTTTTAGCTTCTACTTTCAAACTATTGCACATGGATTTTACTCAGCTAAAAGTGACAAAAGAATTACCGATAGCCATCATAAAATTGAACCGGCCTGAAGCGATGAATGCTCTGAATAGTAAGATGGTGAGCGAGCTTGTTGACGCGCTGACAGAATTGGAAAAGGACGATGAAGTAAGATGCCTTATCATTACAGGAGATGAGAGGGCATTTTCTGCTGGAGCTGATATAAAAGAGATGGTCGGGCTTAGTACAGTTGACTTGGTTAAGACAAGGCACTTCTTCCCACTGTGGGATAAGATAGGACATTATCCCAAGCCGATAATTGCCGCATTAAGCGGATACGTGCTTGGGGGTGGACTGGAACTTGCTATGAGCTGCGATATATTGATTGCTGCCGAGGGGACAAGGCTAGGCCAGCCTGAGATAAACATAGGTGTGATACCGGGAGGGGGAGGAACGCAAAGGTTGACAAGAATAGTTGGAAAACACAAAGCTATGGAAATGGTGTTGACTGGAAATATGATAACTGCTGAAGAAGCAAAGGGCTATGGGCTGATCAACAAAGTTGTGCCAAAGGAAGTTTATCTGGATGAAGCTAAGAAGATGGCAATGGAGATAGCATCAAAGGGACCTATAGCAATAAGGCTTGCCAAAGAGGCAGTGCTAAAGGCTTATGAAACGAGCCTTAACGAAGGTCTTGACTTTGAAAGGAAGCATTTCTTCATGCTCTTCTCGACAGAGGATATGAAGGAAGGTATGAACGCATTCATAGAAAAGAGAAAGCCAAATTTCAAGGGGAAGTGATAGCAGTTGAGCAGAACAAACAGTGTGCAGAGCGAAGTCAAGGATTCTGTCATGTACATAACAATGAACAGGCCAGAGGTTCTCAACGCTATCGATGCAACAATGGGTAGAGAACTATATATTGCATTCAAGAATGCAGAATCTGACAGAAGAGTTAGGGCAGTCGTGCTCACCGGTCAGGGAAGAGCGTTTACAGTCGGCGAGGACCTTAACGAGAATAAAAAAGGATACGAAGAGGGAAAGGTTCTTGACCTTGAATCAACTCTCAGGAACAAATACAATCCTTTGATTGCAAGAATAAGGAGTATTAACAAGCCTGTATTGGCGGGGATAAACGGAGTAACAGCAGGAGCAGGAATAGGCATAGCACTCTCCTGTGACATGAGGGTTGCTGCCGAATCTTCGACATTTCATATGGCATTTAGCAGGGTTGGGCTAGTTCCTGATTCGGGAACGGTCTACTGGCTTGTAAAGAGTGTAGGGCTTTCTAAAGCTTCGGAGCTTTGTTTTATGAATAGACCGTTAAAGGCAAGGGAAGCTCTTGACCTTCACCTTATCAGCGCAGTCTATCCTGATGACAAGTTCAAGGATGAACTAGAAAGTCTAGCTAGAAATCTTGCAAAAGGCCCAACCAAAGCTTTCGAATTGACGAAGAGAGCAATCAACAAAGCCCTGTTCAGCTCTATCGATGAAATGCTTGATTATGAAGCATATCTTCAGGGTATAGCTGGAAAGAGCAAGGACCATCTTGAAGGCGTGAAGAGTTTCTTTGAGAAGAGGGAACCTTCATTCAGCGGAGAATAGAAAATGAAAGATGATGTCTCTCATGATGCAGTAATACTTTCCGCAGTCAGAACTCCAGTTGGAAAGTATGGAGGAAAGCTTAGCTCTGTCAGGCCTGATGACCTAGCAGCACTGGTAATAACCGAAGCTGTAAGAAGAGCGGGTATGGAGCCTGCTATGGTTGATGATGTGATAATGGGTTGTTCGAATCAGGCAGGGGAAGACAACCGAAATGTTGCTAGAATGGCTGTTTTACTTGCAGGATTTCCCCATACTGTTCCTGGAGTGACTGTCAACAGGCTGTGCGGCTCAGGGCTTGAGGCCATTAACATGGCTGCTAGAAGCATATTGACAGGAGAAGCAAGGATAATAGTTGCAGGCGGGGTTGAGAGCATGACAAGAGCCCCACTGGTAACTCTAAAGCCAGAAAAAGGTTTCCCAAGGGGAGGTATGAAGCTGGTTGACACAACCATAGGATGGAGATTTGTCAATCCAAAGTGGCCTGTAAATTATCCAACGTATGAGATGGGTGAGACGGCGGAGAATCTGGCAGAAAAGTACAAGATAAGCAGGGAGAAGCAGGATGAGTTTGCTCTTATGAGCCACAGGAAAGCTATAGAGGCAACAGATTCAGGTAGATTCAAGGATGAGATTGTACCTGTTAGGTTAGATTCAGAGCTGGTAAATGAGGATGAAGGACCGAGAAGAAATACTTCGTTTGAGAAACTATCATCACTCCAACCAGTATTCAGGAAGGGAGGAACAGTTACAGCTGGGAATTCTTCACAGATAAGCGATGGGGCTTCTGCACTTGTCCTTTCTTCTCGGGAAGTCGCTGATTCGCTTGGACTTGAGCCTATAGCTAAATATGTAGCAAGTTCAAATGTTGGTGTTGACCCGAGCTACATGGGTATAGGTCCTGTACCTGCCACAAGAAAACTTCTTGAAAGAACAGGGCTGAATATGAGTGATTTTGGAGTTGTTGAATTGAACGAAGCCTTTGCGGCGCAGGTCCTTGCATGCTTTACAGAGATGCCCGAATTCGAAAGGAGCAGGCTGAACCCTAACGGTGGCGCGATAGCTCTAGGCCATCCGATAGGTTGCAGTGGTGCCAGAATAGCTACGACTCTAATTCATGAAATGAACAGAAGCCATTCAAAGTATGGATTGGCTACAATGTGCATAGGCGTTGGACAAGGCATTTCGACCGCCTTTGAGCTTGTGAGATGAACTTTTTTGTCCGATTTCCCGAAGATATCCTTTCCAGAAAAACACAGTAATTTTCTCGTTCTTCATATATTGCTTTCCATAATGACTATAAAGGTTAAGCCTGACAAAGATTTGGCATGACCGTTTACTTTTTATGTGAGGCCTCTCTCCGCGCAAGGTAGTTCAAGAGAAGAAGTTTAATCGTGAAGGGTTCTTCTAGTAGTTTAGCCCATTGTTCGAAGTGCCACTAGCTGTCAAGCCGCGGCCTTGCTGAAGCCCGATGTGTCAAAGTAGATTGCTACGGAGACAAATCCCTAGTCTTCTAGGGCCTACACATCATCTGAAGAGAATTTGCAACGATTCAAATCGATCGCAGCAAAGCGTCTAGGGAAACAATACTGCTTGTAATTATGGGGGATAGCATATACGCTCTTTCTATTTGAATCAAGTCAATATGCATGGAAGGAATTAGACCACAGCCTTAGCTAGATATGAGTAGAGTGATGTGACTTCAACCTTCTCTTCTTTCCCTTCGACGAGGTTCTTTACCACAACATAATTCTTTGAATATTCTTCGGGAAGAACCATAACAGCATATTTTGCTCCCATCTTGGAGGCTGCTTCAAGTTGCTTTGACAGATTCCTCCTCTGAAGGTCCATTTGCACGGGGAGGTTTCCATCTCTCAGCTTAGTAGTTATTGCTATTGCCTCTTTCAGCATATTTCCAGTAAAAGCTACATAGAGAGTTGTGCTTGGCCTTTTTACGTTACCCTTCTCTAAAGCAAGCATCAACCTGTCTACTCCTCCCGCAACGCCCGTAGCAGGCAGGTCGTTTCTGCCAAATATTCTGGCCAGATTATCAAACCTTCCTCCCCCAGCTATTGAACCCAGGTCCATTCTGTTAGTATCAAAGGCTTCGAACACTATTGACGTGTAGTAATCAATGCCCCTGACTATCTTCATGCTGACCTCATGCCTCACATGCGATGAATTTAGCAGTGAAATCAGGTCCTCCAATCTTTCTGAAGATTTTAATCCAAAGTCTCTCAGGTCCTGCAGAACTTCATCACTCTTTCCTTCAAGCTTACCAAAAGATAGAACTTGCTGTATTTCATCAACCTTGAATCCCTTTTCCGTATATTCTTTAACCAACTGCTCTGGAGTTTTCTTGTCGACCTTGTCGAGAGCCCTCATAAGCTCTATGGACTCTTCTTCATTCCTGCCAGTATGCTTCTGGATAAACTCTTGAACTATCCCCCTGTCTCCAATCTTTATAACATAATCGTTCAGTCCGCACCTGCTCAGAAAACGCGCAGTGAACTCGATTACTTCTGCGTCAGCTTCAATGTTTGGCGATCCGTAAACTTCTGTATCCCACTGGTAAAACCATCTGTATCTGGCATGCTGCGGCTCATCATACCTGAATACTCCAGCGAAGCTTGCCAATTTTATCGGCAAAGGAGCAGCTCTGTCTGCTGATGCTATTCTAGTCAGGCCAACTGTCAGGTCAAATCTTAGGCCAACCTCCCTTCCTCCCTTGTCTCTAAAATGATAGATTTCATCTCTTATAGCTGGCCCGCTCTTTGCTTCGAGAGTAGAAAGCATTTCCAAAGGAGATGGCTCCATCATCTTGAAGCCATAGAGACTGCAGGCCTGGCGGAATTCGTCTCTTATTCTTTCGAATTTTTCGGTTTCCTCAGGCAGATAGTCTCTCATTCCGCGTGGTATGATGCTCATCATTTCACTACTCCTTTGAGTTCTTTTCGAGTCTTGAGAGCTCTGCCAGAAGTGCAGCCAGCTGGATTTCTGGATGTGCACCGTTAATCAATCTGTAATCATATTCCGCCATTATTCTAGCAAGCTCTATTTGGTCCAAAGACTTTATCGATGTGGCATCTTCATAAATATACCTTAACATATCCCTCTCTGATATTCCATAGACTGAGAGCAGCTCCACCAGCTGCTCTCTTGCCTTTGAAAACTCTCCTTTTATTGCATGTTGAACCATTTCCTTTACACTGCTTCTCTTTGAAACTCCAACTATCTTCTTTACGTTCGATTCATCTACCGTGCCAAGAGAGGCAGCAGCTTGAAGCTGGTTTATAGCTTGCCTCATATCACCTGCCGAAAGTTCATAAATCTGTTCTATTGCTTTGATCTCATATCTGACCTTCTCCTTCTGACAGATCTTCTCCAGATATGAAACAGCATCCTCTTTTGGAATCCTAACAAACCTGAATACTGCACACCTGCTCTGTATTGGCTCTATGATGCCACTCGCGTAATTTGCAGTAAGTATGAATCTGGTTCCTGAGGAGAATTCTTCCATTATTCTTCTAAGAGCTGTCTGAGAATCATGGGTAAGGCTATCAGCTTCATCGAGAAGGACTATTCTGAAAGGGATACCAGCCCTTCTGTCTACATGGCTGGCAAAGACCTTTATTTTCTCCCTGATAACATCTATTCCTCTTTCGTCGCTTGCGTTCATCTCAAGAGTGAAATCCTTCCAGTAATCCTTCAGCAAAGTCCTTGCCAGTATCAAAGCTATAGTTGTCTTTCCAGAACCTGGAGGACCCGTAAAGAGCATATGAGGCAGGTCCTCTGGCTTCTTCAGCATAGCCTGTAACCTTTCTACTATGTCTTGCTGGTCAACCAGGTCTGACAATTGCTTCGGTCTGTACTTTTCTGACCACATGAGTGATTCAGCGCTGCTCAAATTCTTCCTCGTCAGAAAGCTTGGAGCTCTGCTTAATAAGATGTGCAGAAAGCAAATCTTTGTGATGTGAAGCTAAAAACGTTCATTATGATTACACTAGAGAATCCTAGCTAACGAGATGCAGTAAAGATGTTACGTAACAATTCCAACGATGTTACACTTTTTCACTGATAAATCTTGATGTGGTGCTCAAATTTTTAACTTAGAATATGGAGAACAGTTCCTGTATTCCTTCTAAGTTATATGTTTCAGGTTTTTCTTCAGTTCTTCACAAATATCTCTTCTAACTCGATTTCGAATGTAGCTTTTGTTGAATGATGCAATTATTTTGAATAAGATACTCTTTCCTGTTATATCTAGCTTGAGCATAAGAGGAGTGCGTCCATCAGGAAGGCTCTCAAAAAGATTTATGGCACTCAGTTCCAATTAGGCGTAAACCCTTCTGTGTAAATCTCGTTTGGAGGCATCACCCTATGAATTTCAGTAACTTTGCAGTATCCTTTGTCGCCAGGCTCAATGTACTCCGAATCACACTCTCTTTTAATCAGTCTAAAGCTTGTATGATTATTGAACAGCCTTGGCCAGTTATTGTAATCAGGCATTAGAGAAAGTAGTCCTTCTCTGGCAACACCAATAATATCAGAGACTTCAACTTGAACCAATTAAGCAAAGCCTTGAGTGACTTTACACTAAATATATAAATAGTCTTAAATGTCTAAAGTGTTATCACGCAAGTCTTGCCAAACTGTATGCATTTCACTTTAACCAAAGAGACATTTATTATTTACCTATTAGGGTTATGTGGTATGATAGGGAAATGGCAGGGGACATAATGGAGCACTTCAGAGCCTACATGAGGGATAGGGAAGCCTCTTTTCTACTTGCTCCTGTGAAAGTTACTGCAAAAAAGAGGGTTCCAGAGGCGAAGCTGACGAGCTTCAGCCTGCCTGAAATGAAGGAAGGAGCTACCGCTGAGGTCCCCAGATGGGTTGCGGAAGTCCTTGAAGAAGAAAATCTCGTCGAGAGGGCGGAAGAGAATGTGGAAGGCGAGCTTTACAGGGCTTTGCAGAGGGAGAAGCTTCAGGGACCAACCCAGCTCTCCCCTATAAGGGGAGATTTTTACCTTAAGCTGAAGAGATACCTCATGGCTCTCAGAAAGAAGGGAGGGCAAGACCAGCACTACCAGAAAGTTCTAGCAACTGCAAGCAGCTTGATGACCATGAGGCTGGTTAAAATGGTAACTCTGGCAGGCTATACTTCTCAGCCAGAGCCTCATGAGCTTTTATCACCAGAGGAGCTGGCTCTTTTCAGGCAGATTAAAAGCATGATATCCCTGTGGAGGGAAACAGTTACAGGAGGCCATTGACCAATGGGTAACCAGTCCGCTGGAACCATAAGCGAGCAGTTTGACCTCTTTTTGAGAAGCTGGAAATCTGCCGACGGCAGCAACAAGTACATAGCCAGAATTGACAGAATGATTGCAGACGGTCAGGTATCTGTTGTAGTTGATTACGAAGACCTGCTTTCCTTCGATACGGAGCTTGCAACAGCACTTATCGAGAATCCTGACAGAATTCTGTCATACTTCAAAGAAGCTGCCATTCAAGTAGTTAGAACAGAGAACCTGGCATATGCTGAATCGATAGAGAAGCAGCTCCAGGTAAGAATAGCTGGACTGATAGATAAGCTTCCTCTCAGAGGTGTCTCTGCAAAATATCTTGACAGGCTTGTCGCTATAAACGGGATGGTTGTAAGAACATCAGAGATCAAGCCAAGGGTTGTTATAGCAGCTTACGCCTGCCCCAATGAGCACATTACATATGTGCCTCAGCCGACAGGGAGCTTAAAGAAACCGGATAAATGCTCAGAATGCAATGAAGGCAGAGAATTCAGGCTGGAAACTAAGCTGAGCAGATTCACTGATTATCAAGTGATAAGGCTGCAGGAATTGCCTGAAGAGCTTCCCCCCGGTCAACTGCCTCAATCGATAGACGCAGAACTGCTTGGCGACCTTGTTAACAGGGCCAGGCCTGGCGACAGGATTGTAATAACAGGTATAGTCAGGGCCGAACCCGAGAGCGGGATAGGAGCAGGAAGGCAGAGCACTTTCAGGACAAGGCTTGATGCAAACTACATAGACGTAAGGGGGAAGGAGCTTGAGCAGATACAGATAACACCCGAAGACGAAGCAGCCATAAGAAGAATAGCAGAATCGCCCAGGGCATACGACGACCTGGTCAAGTCAATCGCTCCAGCAATATATGGGATGGAGGCTGAAAAGGAAGCTGCGCTCCTCCTTGTAGCAGGAGCTCCTCAAAGAGTACTCCCCGATGGCACAACCCTGAGAGGAGATATCAACGCTCTGATTGTTGGAGACCCCGGTTGCCTTATTGGTGATGAAAGGGTTGTGCTAGCTGATGGTGCGATAGTAAAGATACAAGATCTTGGAAAAAGACATCTGCAGCCTCTAGATGTAGAAGTGATGGTGGATTGCAATGAAAAGGCTAGAGCAACTGTTTTCCATGCTTATAGAAATCAGAAGGTTATGGAAGTAGTGACAGAGTCAGGCAGAAGCGTGAAAGGCACGCCTAATCATCCATTACTTGCTTTGCAAAATGGAAGGATGGTATGGAAGAGGCTTGACCAGCTGAAGGAAGGAGACCTGGTTGCTGTGGTAAGCAGAATCCCATGCAGCATCAGAAGGCTTGTTAATACAGGATTTCAAAAAGGAGAGAATGGAATCAGATACCCAAGTTTCTATGATAAAAGGCTGGCATCATTTCTTGGGTACATCCTTGCTCATGGATGGGTCGATATAAAATCAGGCAATTTTGGCTTCAAAGCAAGCACTCAAGATATAAGGGATGAAATGATAGAAAATGTGAAAAAGATATTCAACCTTCTTCCATCTAATGTAAGGAAGATAGATGGCGGTTACAGGGTTGAATATAATTGCTTGCAGGTTTCAGAAATTCTTCATGAAGTTGCAAATCATAGAGTTCCCGAAGGCATTTTGAAATCAGGAAACAGGATTGTGAAGGAATTTCTCAAGCGATTATTTGATTATTCAGAGAAGAGGTTTGTAATCAGGGATTCTAATATCGAGCTTCTCAGAGATGTGCAGATGCTGCTGCTCAGGTTCTCAATCCACAGCAAGGTGTCAGGCTGCGAACTCGAAGTGCGCGAAGAAGATGCTCACCTGCTTTCAGGTATACTGAGAAATAAATCCAGTTATAGAAAAGGCAGTTCAATCATGTTTGAGAGAGTAGAAAGAGTTCTTGGCTCAGAGCAGCTCATGGACGTGTTTGATATCGAAGTACCTCAGGTCCACAGGTTCATAGCGAACGGTGTAATATCCCACAATACAGGAAAGAGCGAACTGCTGAAGTATGTAGCAAGACTTGCTCCGAGGGGACTTTACACTTCTGGCAGGGGTAGCACAGCTGCAGGTCTGTGTGTGAGCGCTGATTCCCTTGTCATTACAGCCTCAGGACCAAGAAGAATAGGTGAGATAGTTGAAGGTGAGATGCAGTATGGGAAAGTTGCGATAGATGCTTCGATTGAAATGGCATTAAGTAAAAGAAGAACTGAAATTCTTGTTCCAAACGCCAGAGAAATCCATCTTTTATCTAGGTATAAAGGTGGAATACTGCTGTCTTCTGGCGTTGCCCTTGACATGCCTGTTTATGGACACGCAGTGAACTATTACAGGATCGTTCCAAATGAGGTAATAAGGTTGAAGACTTCTCTAGGTAGAGAGCTCGGGGCAACCGAGGAAACAAGAATAGTCTGCTTTGACCCGGCTGGACGGACCACATTCTGGAAGCGCGCTGGGGAAGTCAATACTGGCGACTGGGTTGTTCTGGCTTCATACGTACCTGAAGTTAGTGAGCGTAGGGTTCTGCAACCTTGGAAAATAATTCAAGAAGATGACTCCGTGGAAATAGAACTGAACAGGATTCAGACAGCAGCCGCTCTAAAAGATATTTTTGGTTCCGATAATGTAATTGTCAACTATGGTGAATTAACGCAGATATGCGAGAAATTGAAGATTGAATTGCATGATATTCTGCATGGCATAGTCAGCATCTGCAACAGTAAAACCGGTGAAAGAATTCTGTTCGCACATGACTACTATAGCATACTTCGCCTAGCTGGGATATGCCTCAACGCTACCAGGTTTGAGCAAGACCAGAATTCTGTCAAACTTACTTTTAATGAAAAGAATTCATGTGAAGAAGTTCTAACCATAGTCAGAGAAGTCTTCGGAGTACAGCCGTCAAGACAAGAAGATTGCACTGTGGAACTAAATGGATACATTACAAGGCTGGTTAAGATGCTGCTTGATTTTGATGTTAATGGTATAAGCGTTAACAAGAAGCTGTTCAGCCTCACAAACGAAGAATTGACCGAATTTCTTTCTTATTTTATAAAGAACAGAGCAACTGTTTGCCATGATGGAATAGAGATAAAGGTCCCTGTTCGTAGGTTGGCTGAACAGATAGACTTCGCCCTCATGAGGCTAGGCGTTTTATGCAGAGTTGAAGATATCGAAGAAGGGGTAAGGCTCAGCATAGTTGATTCGGAATCAATAAACACTCTTAAGGAGCGCTTTTCGATAAAAGAGATAGAGAATATCAAGCCTGATAATTCAAATCTGCTCAGAATCGGAAGGTTCTACGTAGCATCAAGAGTGACAGAGGTAAAGAGAAAAAGAGAAGAGCTGGTCTACGACCTGACCGTGCAAGAAGGAGATGCATTTGTTGCAAACGGTTTCCTGGTTCATAATACTGCGGCAGTTGTGAAAGAGAAGAGTGGGCTTATGATGCTGGAAGCTGGTGCAGTAGTTCTTGCAGACCTGGGAGTAGCGTGCATAGACGAGTTTGACAAGATGAGGCCTGACGATAGAGGTGTTCTACATGAGGTTATGGAGCAGCAGACTGTAAGCGTTGCTAAGGGAGGAATCGTTGCGACTCTCAACGCAAGAACTTCTATAGTTGCTGCAGCAAACCCTTTGCTCGGAACATATGACCCGTTTAAGAACATCTATGAGAATGTAAATCTGCCTATCCCTCTTCTCAGCAGGTTCGACATAATCTTCATTGTAAAGGATACACCTGACAGAATTGTAGATGAAAAGCTTGCGACTCATATATTAAGAACACACAGGTCTAAAGGGTTCGTAACTCCCCCACCGATAGATTTCGAGCTTCTCAGGAAATACATAGTATACTGCAAAAAGATAGAGCCTGTGCTGACTCAGGAGGCAGAGGCAAAGCTCCTTGAATTCTATCTTCAAATGAGAAATGTGGGAGGAAAGGAGAATATGATCACTGTCACGCCAAGGCAGCTGGAATCTCTTATCAGGCTAGCGACTGCCAGAGCAAGGTTGCTGCTGAGAGATAAAGTAACTGAAGACGACGCTCTAGTAGCCATTTCTCTGGTCAGGAGAATGCTCGCTACAGTTGGCGTTGATGTCAGGACAGGAAAGATAGACATAGGCGTTCTATCGGGAAGGGCAAGCAGCGAAAGGACCCTCATAGAATTAGCTCTCGATGTCTTTAAGGAACTGCAGGGTGCAGAAAGGGCCCCTGTTTCGCTTAGCGCATTCACCGAAGCTCTGGAAAAGACAGGCAAATTCAGTAAAGATGAGGCTAGAAAGATGATAAACATGCTTTACAAGATGGGTCAGATATATGAAATAAAACCGGGCTACTACAGCAGAATAACTTGAGACTGATTTGGTGTTTAAAATCATAATGCAGCAAGGACTGATGTTATTAATACAAGTGAATATCAGATTTGAGATTATCGGGTAATTTGTGGCACCACTCAGACTTTCTGAAGCTCTGGGCAGGGGATACTGTAACTCAGTTCACTGGCCAGGTAACATCTCTTGCATTACCCACGCTTGCAATTCTAACTCTTGATGTAACTGGTCTTCAGCTTGGGATACTTGCAGCCCTGGGCTTCGTCGCATTTCCTACACTAGGACTTTTTGCTGGTGTCTGGATGGATAGAGTCAGAAGAAAGAGGGCAATGATAATCGTTAACATAGTCAGACTTATGACACTTGCTACAGTGCCTGCAGCTTATCTCTTGAATACGCTGACTCTTTATCAGCTCTATACAGTTTCCTTCATTATGGGTCTCTGCACGCTTTTCTTTGATGTTGCGTATCAGTCCTACCTTCCCTCTCTAGTAAAAAGAGAGGATATAGTTGAAGGAAATCAGAAATTGCAGGTTAGCGCTTCAGCTGGTCAGGTGTTCGGTCCAAGCATAGCTAGTGTATTGATGGGCTTCTTCGGTGCAGCTCTATCAATAATAATCGATGTTATGGGTTTTCTCGTGTCGGTACTAACCTTATCTGCAATAAGAAAGCCCGAGCCAAAGCCAACGCTAATCAAAAGAGACTTTTTCGCAGAGATGAAAGAAGGGTTAAAGGTTGTTACAGGAAATAAACTCCTCTGGACGCAAGCTGGCTGTACAGGAACAACAAATCTAGGGAGCTCGATGTTTGGAGTTGCAATTCTGCTGTATGCTTACAGGGTGCTTGGAATATCAAAATCCACAATCGGGTTTGCGTTTTCGATAGGAGCAATAGGTTTCCTGCTGGGCGTTCTTATAAGTACAAACATGACAAAGAGACTAGGCCTCGGAAGGACCATAGCTTTATCGACTATGATGAATTTTGGGTTTCTCCTATGTCTCCTTCCGCTTGGCAATTTATCGATAATAGCAATAGGCATAGGTCTATTTGTAACAAATATAGGTGTACCCATCTATAACATCAATCAAGTAAGCCTCAGGCAGATAATAACCCCTCAAAGGCTGCAGGGAAGAATGAACGCCACAATGAGGACGATAGTATGGGGAACTATACCCCTCGGCTCGTTCATAGGAGGTGCCTTGACTACTCTAATAGGAATAATCCCTACCCTGATTCTTTCAGCTATATTATCAGGTATGGCCTTTCTCTGGATAGTTTTAGGGCCCATAATATCACTTCAAAAGCAGCCTGAGGCTGCCAACGACTGAATGAGGGTATCTGCTTTTATGTCCATACCCTAATCTAAATCGGGGGGATAGGCTCTGCTGATAGACGAACTCCCCGTACCTGAGGAGCTGAAGGAATCTCTGGCTGAAGAGGGCTACAGAGAACTCTACCCTACCCAGGTTAAAGCAATAGAAGCTGGGTTGTTTGAAGGAGAAAACATATTGCTTTCAACACCTACAGCCAGTGGCAAAACTCTTGTGGCAGTACTTGCTGCTGGAAGAGTTTTAGCTGAAAAAGGACTCAGGGTTGCTTACCTAGCTCCTCTAAGAGCTCTAGCTTATGAGAAATATGAGGACTTTCATGTATTGGCCAGTCTCAAAATACTTGGCAAGAAAAAGCCAGTTGTTAAGGTCTCTACCGGAGATTATGATTCATCTGGGGAGGAGCTGATGGACGCAGATGTATTGGTGCTGACAAACGAAAAATTCGATTCTCTAACGCGTCAGAGACCTTCCTGGGTAAAAAGGTTCGGACTATTCATCATAGATGAAGTGCATCTGCTTGGAGATAGAGAGAGGGGAGCTACATTAGAAATTGTATTGAGCAAGATAAAATCTCTCAACAGCTCTGCACAGATACTTGCTCTTTCAGCAACTGTGAAGAATGGTAAGCAGATTGCGGAATGGCTGAAGGCAAAGCTTGTTGATATGAGATGGAGGCCTGTTCCCCTTAAGGAAGGTGTTGCACTGAATTCAAAGATATATTTCAACGATGGGTCTGTTGACGAACTTCAGTATGGGTATGGTGATTCACCGATAGGTATTGCCCTGGACTCGGTAAAGAAGGGTGGTCAGGCCCTCGTGTTCGCAGATACAAGAAAGAGGGCTGTCAAGATGGCCCTTAATGCTTCGACACTAACTGGTAAATTGCTTGCATTTGATGAAGCAGCCCAGCTCAGGTCAATCGCATCAGAAATACTCAACAGCGCTGAAGAAACAGAAATAAGCAGGATGCTGGCTGAATGTGTAAGAAACGGAGTAGCTTTTCATCATGCAGGACTCGCAGCAGAGCATAGAAGAATAATAGAAAAGGAATTCAAGAGTGGTAAAATAAAGATGCTGTTTGCAACGCCTACCCTGGCAAGCGGTATAAACTTGCCTGCAAGAAGAGTTGTTGTCTCAAGCCTGAACAGGTACGATTCTGGCTCGGGGATGAGTCTTCCTCTTGAGGTCATGGACTATAAGCAGATGTCTGGAAGGGCAGGCAGGCCAAAATACGATAAATTTGGAGAGGCAGTAATTTTGGCGAGAGATGAAGAGGAAATGGACATGCTATTTGACCTTTACATAAAGGGAGAGCCCGAAATGATCAGGTCACAGCTTCTCTCGTTCAGCACTTTCCGAAAACATGCCCTTGGCATCATAGCTTCTTCCTCTTCCGTTACTGAAAAGGAAATTTCTCACTTTTTCTCGAATACTCTTTTTGCAGTACAGGCAGGAGAGCAGGCTGTTATGGAAAGGTTGGATAGCTCATTAAATTATCTTTTGAAAAACAAGCTTATAACTAAGGAAGGAAATCTTCTGAAAGCTACAAGGCTCGGAAAGAGGATAGCTACACTCTACATAGACCCTGAGACAGGCCTCAGGTTTGCCAAATTCGCCCAGAAGGTGGGAGATACCGACGAAGACCTCACACCTGGATACCTCGAGGTAGTGGTCTCATCTCCAGACTTCGTGCCAAAGTTGGCCTTAAGAGCAAAGGATGAGAGCGAAGCAGAGGCATTCCTTGAAGTGAATGGAAGCAGGCTTCTTCTGGGTTCAGAGGAAGAATGGGAAGGGAGAAGCGAATGGATGAGGAGCCTGCTGGTAATGTATTCCTGGATAAACGAAATGAGCGATGAGCAGATACTTGAGAGGTTTGGGGTTGAACCAGGCGACCTTCATAGAGCAGTGGAAGTTGCAGAATGGCTCACCTACAGCTTCAGGGAGCTTGCATGGCTTCTTGGCCTGAAGAAGACAGCCAGAACTCTGGACCAGCTCAGGCTAAGGATAGCTATGGGAATAAAGCCTGAACTATTGCCCCTTGTATCTCTTGAAGGTGTCGGTAGGGTAAGGGCAAGAAGTCTCTTTAATGCAGGTTTCAGAAGCATCAGCAGCATAGCCGCAGCTTCAGAAAGGGAGCTGAGCAAGGTTCCCAAGATAGGAGATACCATAGCTTCAAGAATAAAGAGGCAGGCTTCGGAATTAGTTTCAAGAGTGAGCCAATAGACCCATGCCTGATAAGAAAATCTTCATGTATAGGAAAAAGGATTTCATCCTTGACGTTTGTAAAAATACCCTCGAACTGGATGGGAAGGCTGTAAATACAGAATCGGATTATATCTTTGCAGACACTGTGAAGGATGAAATTGTCGAATTCGATAATTTAGGTCTTGAGAATATAGTCGCTTTGATGGAAGACAAAGGTGATTACTGCATTGCTGGTGTTAACGAAGGAAGGTCATTCGGCATTACAGACATGTTAGGAAGCAGACCGATTTTCTTTTCAGATGAGAATGCAACTCTTACAAATAGAATTGCTCTTGTAAAAGGTCGCAGCATTAACATTCTGCCAGGCTCAGCGATTGTAACATGTTATGCAGGAAAGTTGGTTGTGAACCAATTTGTCAAGAGGCCTGTATTGGAAGCAGGACTTGAAGAAGCTCTGAAGCTGTCAGTAAGCGAAAGGGTCTCCAATTATGATAAAGTAGCTGTTTCTTTCTCAGGTGGCCTGGACAGTTCCCTGATAGCGTACTTGGCAAAGACTAAAGTGAATATAGCTCTCTTTACCCTGGTAGCAGGAGAGGCAAGAGACGAAATGGCTGAAAAGAGCTCCGAGCTTCTGGATGTTGAGCTTCATTATGTGACAGCTGACGAGGAGATAGTTAAGGAAACATACAAAACAAGCAGCTCTTCCATACTTTGGCAGGGCCCGATGGATTACGCTTTAGGCTTGGGCTTTCACCTTATAGCTAAGAAAGCTAGCGAAGAGGGTTACAGCTTGCTTATGGCTGGACAAGGAGCAGATGAACTGTTTGGAGGATACAGCAAATATGCGAAGATGGATAATTCAAGCCTACTTATCGCCTTGAAAAATGATGCTGAAAGGCTGTACATAGGGGCTGCAAGGGATGCGGAAGCGATAAGAGATGGAGGATGCATCCCCTCATTTCCCTTTATGGACGAAAGAGTTGGGATACTTGCTGAAAAGCTGCCACTTACCATGAAAGTAAGAAATGGGCAAAGAAAGGTTGCACTAAGACGATGCGCTCAGCAGCTTGGCCTTCCAGAACAGATTTTTAACGCTCCGAAGAAGGCTTTTCAATACTCCAGCAGGATGCAGAAGCTAGTCGAGAAGGTATTCTTCTGAATTCAATTCTTCAGATATCTGGAATAGTGCTTTCTCAGCTTTGCAACCTTTGGGGCTATTACCAGTCTGCAGTACGGCTTGTCTTCATTCCTTTTGAAGTATTCTTTATGGTAATCCTCAGCCGGATAAAACGCCTCAAAAGGCACTATCTCCGTGACTATTCTCTTATGCCATACGGAAGTCTCCATTTCTTTCATAATCCTTTCCGCTGCTTCCTTTTGGTCAAGAGATGTATAGAGTATTATTGACCTGTATTGAGTGCCAACATCCTCACCCTGCCTGTTTGGTGTTGTTGGGTCGTGCATAGTGAAAAATATTGTTAATATGTCATCTAATGAAATAAGCCGGTCGTCAAAAATTACTCTAACAACTTCAGCATGACCAGTCGTGTCTGTACAAACCTGCTCATATGTCGGGTCTGGTACTCTTCCGCCAGAATAGCCTGGCTGCACGCTCCTTACCCCTCTAAGCTCGGAGAATATCGCCTCTGTACACCAGAAGCATCCTCCCCCTAGATAGATTGTCCTCTCCATCCTTGCTCTCCTGTTAAATATAGATACACATATTTTTCCATATATTAACCTTCTATTGCTCTAATGCCTTTTGCTTATCCTCATCATTGCTGCCAGAATATGGGGATGTGAGAACCCTAACTATCTTCTCAGCCCTTGCAGTACCTACTCCCTCCACAGAGGCAAGCTGCGATGACGATGCGTTCATTATCCTCCTTACTGTAGAAAAAGAAATGAGCAATCTTCTGGCTAGATTCTGACCTATCCCGGGCAACGACATAACAACAGTCATCTGCTGTTCCTGTAATGTATTACCTTTGGGCCTGCTCTGGTACATTGTGAACCATTTTTCAGGCTTGGACCTTGCAAGTCTTCTTGCCATGGCCTCAAGCGCTATTGCCGTTTCCCTCGCAGACGGAGTGAAGATTGTCTTGGTATTGAAATCGAGCATGACTGAAGAAAGTGCACCGTAGTAGCTCTTTATGTTGTAAGCTATGCTTGCTATCTCTGCAGGGTCTCCTTCCACTATCAGAATATGGTTTGAGTAAACCCTGCCCAGCTCCGATACCTGCTTGAATAGCCTTCCGTCATAAAGAGAAGTGACGAAGTCCCTCACACTCTTTCTCTCAACAGCAGTGCTGGGAGACACAATATAATCACCTACTGGCAGCATAGCGAATTTAGTTACTACACCAAGAAGCGCAAGCTCCTGAGGTACCCCACTAGCTCTTTCTCTTTCGTCACAGACTACAATCACTTTTTCTGACAATTGCCCCGCCCTATCTGTTCAATGCCGATATTATAGATTTGAGTTCTTTCTGAAGGACGTTAAGCTGGGGCTGTGGAATGTTATGCTCATTTGCCCATGTTTCCAGACCTTTCTTTGATATTATTATGAGCTGGTATCCCAGAAGGTTTGCCGCGAAGGTGGATGATGAGACATGAAGTTGCGCCGACAGAAAAGATGCAAAGGATTTCAATTGCTTTGAATCGTTCCATATTCTGAGTTTCAGGGGGAAGGGAAGGGAATCGTTGGAAGGGGAAACGTTTGTGCCGAGAATTGAGGCAACAAGAAGCCTGTCAAAATACCTTAGCTGCCTCCATTGCTGCGAAGTTTTTATCCTGTGCAGAAGCAGGTTCGCTTCAGCAAGGTATCTGAGAGACCTTGCCCTTGAATCCTCTTTCATCTTTGAGGAGACTATTGCATTATAGCAGGCTGTAAGCTTTTCATCAGGGTCGGCGTTGCAGTTCTGAATGTATGACAGAGCAGTCTGAAAATCATTGGTTGATGAAGCAAGTGAAAGCGCCTGGTTGAGATTGTAGCTAACTTCCTTTGCGGAAGTAGAAATGTTTCTGCTTTGTGCAGCAACCTGCGCAGCATTTAACAGTGTTCTCATATCACCTGCCGAAGCTTTAACGAGATTTGCTATATCCTCATCTGCAAGAGTTACTCCTTCCGCATCAAGAACATTTCTCAGGTAGAGCTCCATAAGCCTGAACGGTATCCTGACCATTTTAACGGCCTTTGCCTTCTTTGAAAGCTTCTTGACTTGGTCTGAATCTTCGTCGTTTGCCGTCATTATTACGGGTACTGGCAGACCTTCTAAATTTTCAACAAGGTATTCTAGCCCTCCGAAGTCAGCCCTGCCGTACAAGCCATCAACTTCGTCTAGCAGAAGCATTCTGTTCTCAGCCAAAAGGCTTGAAGATATTACAGACTGAAGTTTCCTGGAGAGTTCAGTCTTTGTTCTTGAATCGCTAGCATTGAGCTCTAGGAGAGTGAACCCAAATTGTCTAGCAGCTGCGTAAGCCATCGTTGTCTTCCCTATGCCTGGGGGACCTACCAGCAATAGAGGCTTCATTCCCATCTTCCAGTCCATCAACCAGTCGTACACTAAAGCCCTGGCTTCTTCATTCCCGACCATAGATTCTAGAGAAATTGGTCTGTATTTTTCAGCCCACATCATGGCAGTATCCCCTGCAATATGAACCCTATCAGGCCAAGGAGCATGCCAAATAGAGCCATTCTTTTAACCATCTTCGCCCTTCTGCTATCCGCAATTATATATGCAGCCAGGAATATGAAGATTGCATCCGTTATACCTATAACTACAAGATAAGCCAAACCTACACTGCCGGTCAAGGTTGGCACCTGACTGGTCAGTACTGCCATCAGAAATAGCAACCCGCCCAGCCTTGATGCTGCCTGTGCACCCTTTATTCTCGCAATGCTCTTTACATTTCTTATCGCATCCCCCTCAACGTCAGTAATTCCCTTGATAACTTCCCTTCCAACACCAGCAAGGAAGGCCGTCAGCGCCATCATATCGAGGAGCAGGTTGAGGCCCTTGCCTACTAGTATGCCTCCATAGATGAAAGGTATCGTCATAGATAGAGCTACAGAGATGTTTCCTGGCAAGCCTATCTCTTTAAGTTTGTAGTTGTAAAGAGCTGATAAAGCTGCGAAGACAGAAGCTATCAGGAATGTTAAAGTACCAGTCAGGGCTGAAGATGCCAGACCAGCTGCAAGAAAAGCCAAAGAATAGGCCCAGGCGCTTCTGATGTCTATTATGCCTGAGGCTATAGGCCTATCCGACCTGTTAGCTCTGTCAACCTCAACGTCGAATATGTCGTTTATTATCATTGAAAAAGCAGTTATGCAGAAACCTGTGAGAAACCCCAATAGGGACCCGAAGTTAAAGGGTAAGCTGGATGATGCTACGGCTTCTCCAACCAGTACAGCAAAACCTATCATAACAGAATTGATTGGCCTTATCAGCCTGATGTATTGATATGCTTTCATTCGCACTCAATTCTTAGTGAAGTTCATGCGAGATGCCCTGTAATATATTATCTCTCCCCTTCTCTCCACCACAGCTACTATGGCTTCTTTTCCCATCATGTAGACCCTTTCAAGCATCTTCTGCAGCTCGGAAAGCTTTACCTTTTCACCCTCGTTTATGGGAAGGACTATATACTTAGCTGGAGAAGATGGATAATCCCCTCTTGCATAAACCCTAAGGTCAGAGCGAATGCCAAAACCTTCCCTGACAACATAGCCTCTGGTTCTCAGGTCTCTATATACAAGAAATTTCGTCCATCCTCTCTTATCCTCTGAAAGACATCTGGAGACAAGGTCCTGAAACGATAATGTTCTATTCTCCATATCTTCAACTGTCAGCCAGCCCTGCCTTACCATGTACATTGCTTCGTATATCCTGAGAGATATATGGTCAGATTCTTCATCCCCAAGGCCCCTCTTGGTTAATTCCCCAGTATTATCAGATTTTGCAATCAAAACTCTGTATCCTTTTAGTTTTCCTTTAAAAGAAGCAGATATCTGCTGCTCGGTTTCTTGCGCTGGTAGACTTTCCTCTGCAGGGTCCATTAACTTTGCTCACTCACGCATAGCAGGGAAGTTAAATGCTGATTTAACCCTTCACTACCCCAATAGGAGTCATCCTTACAACCTTAGTTGCAAGTCCTAACTTGTGTGTGACTTCTACAACATTATCAACATCCTTGTAAGCGTCTGGCGATTCTTCAAGGACTGTCTCTCTGCTTGAAGCCCTTATCATTATACCCTTCTGATATAGCCCTCCAACCAATTCGTTGTAGACATGCTTTCTTTTTGCTGCAGACCTGCTCATGAATCTGCCAGCTCCGTGTGCAGCACTGCCAAATGTTAGCTCCATACTTGCCTTGCCCCCTTTCAGTACCCATGAAGCAGTACCCATGCTTCCTGGTATCAAAACTGGCTGGCCAATCTCTCTGTAACTTCTTGGTATATATTGAGACCCAGCAGGAAAAGCCCTGGTTGCACCTTTCCTGTGAACATAGACCAATCTTTTAACGCCATCGATAATATGCTCTTCCCTCTTCACTATATTATGACATACATCGTATATTAGATGCATGTCAAGCTTCTCTGCATCTGTTCTGAATACTCTCTTGAATGCCTCTCTTATTCTATGAGTGATAACCTGCCTGTTCGCCCAGGCAAAATTTGCTGCCGAAGCCATCGCTCCTAGGTAATCCTCAGTCTCCTTTGCCTTTACAGGCCCGCATGCCAGCTCTCTATCCGGTAACCTTATGTCATATCTCTTCATCAGTCCTTCCATAACCCTCAGGTAATCGCTGCAGGTCTGGTGTCCGAATCCTCTCGAACCTGTATGAACCAGTGCAAGTATCTGTCCCTCTTGAGTTATTCCCATAGCTTTGGCTGCAGCTTCGTCATAAACTCTATCTACTCTTTCTATCTCGACAAAATGGTTTCCGCTGCCAAGTGTTCCTAATTGGTCTGAGCCTCTTTTCCTTGCTGTATGGGAAACCTTTGTAAAATCTGCCCAGTCAAGTCTGCCATTCTCCTCTGCATGCTCTACATCTTCATCCCATCCATAACCATTTTGCACTGCCCAGGATGCTCCTCCTTCAGCAACTACAGAAAGTCCATCTGGAGAAAAGTGAAGTTTCCCTTCGCTGCCAACTCCGCTCGGAATCAAGTTGAACAGCTGCTCAGTAAGCTCGGAAAGCTTGGGTCTAACTTCTTGCTCTGTTAAATTTGTTCTTACCAGCCTGACTCCGCAGTTTATGTCGTACCCTATTCCTCCAGGGGATATTACGCCCTCTTCAGCGTCTTCAGCTGCAACTCCACCTATAGGAAAACCATAACCTTCATGAGCATCAGGAAGAGCTATTGAGTATTTGTACAATCCAGGAAGGCTTGCGACGTTAGCAGCTTGAAGAAGCGTTCTATCCTCCTTCATCTTATTCAGTAATGCTTCGTCAGCAAAGACCCTAGCAGGAACCCTCATAGCGGGATTGAACGATTTTGGAATTTCCCATATGTAATCTGAGACCCTTTCCAGCTGAACTGTCAATTTACCAAACTCACCCTGTTCAGACCACCATTTCAGGTTCTGGTCACGGAGAGCCTGACTGGAAGGGTCTTCAAGGCGGAAGTGGGCCCAGTAAAGTATATTAAAATTGCTAATAGAATTGATCATATGCTTTATTTGAAGCAAGAATGTTGAATGCATTTTGAATGATTCCGAGATATATTCGAATGCTGGTCCAAGCCTTCCTGCATAAACATCTTGTATAGAATTTAGCAAGAACTAACCAGTGAACTTCTTCAACCCGCATCCGGTCAGAATTGTGACTTGCTTCTTATCGTCAAGTCTTCCCTGCTCATAATACCTTTTCCTTGCTGCATAGGCAACAGCTGATGACGGCTCTACATAGTAGCCTCTTTTCGATAGCTCTTGCCAGGCTTCGACTATTTCGTCCTCTCTTATAGCAACGCATTCTGCATTAACTCTTTTACATTCACTTTCCATGATATCAAGAAGGGGAGGGGCAGTAGATACCAGGGCATCAGCTATTGTGTTGATTTGTTTAGGAGCAACATAGCTGTCTCCTTTCAATCTATGGTAAAGAGGAGAAACCAATTCCGTCTGAGCGCAAACAACTTTTGGTAATGAATTAATCATACCTGATTCAAGGAGATGCCTGAGGCCGGATAAAAGCCCCAAAAGGATTGTACCTGCTGACACTGGCAAAAAGATGTAGTCTATGTCAAGATTGCCAAGCTGCTCATATAATTCATATGCCATAGTTCTCATTCCATCATGAAAGTATGGATGCCATACATGCCCTGCGTAAATAGTATCTGCTCTGTCTTTCATGGCCTCTTCAGTAACCTTATCCCTGCCTCCAGCTACCTTTACCAGCGTTGCCCCATAGGCTTCTATCTGTTTTGCTTTGGGCCCGCTAACTCCTTCGGGTGTAAAGACGTAGCATTTCAGCCCAGCTCTAGCAGAATATGCAGCTATACTGGCTCCAGCATTTCCTGACGAATCTTCCCTTATTCCCCTGATTCTCAGCTTGGATGAAATAAAGGATACAAGGGTCTGCGAACCCCTGTCCTTGAAAGAAAAAGTAGGATTGAAATAATCAAGCTTAAGAAAAGAACCAGGCTTTTCTTGAACAAGTGGAGTCATCACCTCCCCCAACTCAACTATATGACTAGGGTCAATATACGGAAAATTTTCAGAATATCTCACCAGCCTGGAGTTTGAATTTTTTATTTTACGAAACGGGAAATTTACAGAGACTTCAAAGGGGTTGCCACAGCTGCACCTGAAATCTTCATCTCTTTCTCTCGGTTTCCTGCATACAGAGCAGAAGACTTCAACATCTTCCATGAGCACTGCTTGTCATTTTCTGAATATTTACAAGTTTCTTATAACATGATTATTGAATACATGAAAGACGAATTTACCACTTCGAACAGTACACCTTTTTTATAAATATCCACTTTTTGATGCACCAGGGCTAGGAGAGCTTATGTTCAGGTTTGCACATATGTCCGATATACACATAGGCGCCTTTGGGCAAAGAGAATTGAAAGAGCCGCTTCTGAAGGCGTTCGAGAATGCTATAGACATTTGCATGGAGAAAAAAGTGGATTTTATCATAATGGCAGGAGACATTTTCGATTCTAACATACCCGACCTTTCATCGGTGAGGAGGGCAGCATCAAAGCTCAGAGAAGCAAAAGAAAGGGGCATCAGATTTTATGTGGTATATGGCAGTCATGACTTTAGTCCCAATTATTCCTCTATCATAGATGTGCTTGAAAGCGCAGGTCTCTTTACCAGGGTTGACAGAGTAAGCGATTATAATGGTAAGATTAGGCTGACGCCTGTAATAGATGCAACAGGTGCCAAGCTGACTGGTCTATCAGGCAAGAAACTGGCATTGGACAGGATAGACTATGAAAGGGTCGACTTTGATTCACTACAGAATATTGAAGGATTTAAGGTCTTTGTTTTTCATGGAGCTATTGAAGAACTGAAACCTCAAGGGCTCGAAAGGATGGAGGCTATGAGCTCTCGGTTTCTTCCCGAAGGTTTTGATTATTATGCTGGAGGGCACGTGCATCAGAGGTCCCTCTCTGACCTGCCAGGAAGAAAGAATATTGCTTACCCCGGACCTCTCTACGGTGCCGATTACAAGGACCTGGAGAATATTGCTAGAGGTGAGGAAAGGGGGTTCTATTTAGTCGAATTTGATACACAGGTTAGGAATGTTGAATTCATAAAGATAGAGACTGTGCATGTTGAAGAGGTTGATTATTCTGCTGAAGGCAAAAGTTCTCTGAAAGCTCAGGATGAACTTAACCATCTAGCTGATGAGATTGATGCAAAAGGTAAAATTATACTTCTAAGAGTACATGGGCAGCTTCTTTCTGGAAAGACGTCAGATATAGACTTCGTCTCAATCAGAAAGGCGCTTAAGGAAAGGGGAGCTATCTACGTTCTGTTAAATTACTCCCAGCTTACTTCAAAAGAACAGATAGCTGTACCAATTCTGGGCAAATCAAGGACACAAACAGAGCAGGAGCTGTTCCGGGAGATGGTTTCTAGAGTCAACCTGCCTAACCCTAGGCTTACAGGGGATAGAGGCGTTGCCACATCTCTTGAACTGTTAAGAATTCTGAAGGAAAGAAAGAGGGAGAACGAAGTGAAGTCAGAATATGAAGAAAGACTGCTAAAGAGTGCCATGAGTCTTCTTGGCCTGGAGTCATGATATCAATGCTGATAGAGAAGATATCGCTAAAGAACATAAGAAGTTATAACGGTGAGAACCCAACAGAGGTTGAAATCCCTTCCGGAACTGTGCTGTTCGAGGGGGATATAGGTTCTGGAAAGTCTACCATTCTTTATGCAATTGAATTTGCACTTTTCGGATTGGGCGATATGCCTGGAAATTATATACTTAGCGAAGGAGCTGATGAGGGTTTTGTTACACTGTGGTTCAGTGCTGAAGGGAAGAAGTATGAAGTGCACAGGGGATTGAAAAGAAGGAAAAATGGGGTTAGCCAGGATGATTGCTATATTGTTGAAGAGGGCAGGCTGGAGAGGCTATCCCCATCTGACCTCAAAGCCAGAATAATAGAGATACTTAGGTTCAACGAGCCTTTAAACCCAAGGGCTGGAAGCCTGATATTCAGGTACGCAGTTTTTACTCCCCAAGAACAGATGAAGGAGATAGTCCTTAGGAATGCTGATGAGAGGCTTCAGATACTTCGAAGAATCTTTGGGGTGGAAGATTACAAGGTTGCAATGGACAATTCCGACCTTTTGAGGCGCAGATTGAATGAGGAGGCAAGGTTGCAGAAACAGCTGAGTTCAGAACTTGAATCAAAAGAAAAGATGCTGAAAGAGCTGCAGGATGAAATGTTAATTCTAAGGAATAAGATTCCTGAGCTAGAGAAAGAAGAAAAGGATTCAAACATAGCAGTTCAGGGACTTCTTGCAAGACAGAAAGAGATGCAAAACGAGAAGGGAAGAGTGCAAGAGATTGCAGGCAAGATACCTGAGTTAAAAAGAGCTATCAAAAGACTGGAAGACGATATTGATAGCACCCAGAAAAAGATACAAAAGGTTGAGCAGGATATCGCAGCAAAGGAAAAGCTGATAGAAGAATTCAAGTTGATAAAGCCTCCGTCTGAGCAGACTTCGGAAGAACTTGAAGAAAGGTTAGGGAAAGTTACTGAAGGGCTGACAGAATTGATAAGAAAAAGATCTCTGATACAGGAACAGAAGAAGACTACTGAAGAGTTGATAGAGAAAGGTATCTGTCCTGTCTGCGGACAGAAGATCGAGCCTTCTGGTTTCGGCGAAAGAAAGGAACATCTTGCAAATGAACTGGTTTCTATCGAAAAAGAGCTTCATTCATTGAATTCGGAAAAGGACGAGCTGAACAGATTGGTCAAGGAAATGAGGGTCTATGAAAGGAAGAAGGAAGATGCTGAAATCGCAGAAAATGACCTTTCTGAGCTAAGAACTGAACATGAATCTCTTAGCAATAGACTTTCTGAAATGGAGAGAGACTTGCTGCAAGAAAGGAAAAGATTAGCAGATGCAGAGGAAGAAACCAAACAGTTGAGTGAAATATCTAAAGAAATAGCTTCACTCGATAAACAGCTGGAAGAGGCGATAGCTAGAAGCAAGAAGGCAGCAAGACAGCTTGAAGAGGCAAAGACAAGACTTCAGGATAGAACTGAAAAGGTTGAAGAGTTGACATTGGAAGTTGAAAGAATGAAAGATTCTAGAGCAAGGTTCGAAACCTTTGCAACTCATGTTAGTTGGCTGGATGAGTATTTTCAGCCTACCCTAGCTATGATAGAAAAACAGGTGATGGTAGAGATGAATGTGCGATTTAACGAACAATTCCAACGATTCTTCTCTTCGCTTGTCGAGGAACCAGATGTAAGAGTGAGGGTCAACGAAGAATTCACGCCGATATTTGAAAGACAGGGCTACGAACAGGACTTTGAGGCCCTGAGCGGAGGAGAAAGAACTAGCATAGCTCTCGCGTACAGGCTTGCCCTGAATATGATAGTTCAGCAGGAATCGACTACTGGTGCAGGAGAGCTGCTCATACTCGATGAACCAACAGATGGTTTTAGCAAGGAGCAACTCTCCAAGATGCGTGATGTTATTAAAGAATGCAACTGCAGGCAGGTGATAATAGTCTCTCACGAAAGGGAGCTAGAATCTATGGCTGAGCACATATTTATTGTTGAGAAATTGAACGGCACATCAACTCTGAGAAAGGCAGGTTAGACGCTTGAGTAACAATTCGAGTCTGCCAGATAAAATCAGGAACTGGATGAATGTCAAGGGAATAAAGGGGGAGGTAATTAGAATAGGCGAGGCTGCAACATCTTCCTCAGCAGCTGACTCCTTAGGAGTTCCTTTAGCTGGAATAGTCAAATCCGTTCTATTCATAGACGAAAAGGGAAAACCTTTGCTAGTTATATTGGGTGGAGAGAACAAGGTCGTTCAAACAGAATTTGCCAGGATGATAGGCAGGAAAAAGATAAGGTTGGCCACTAGAGATGAAGTTCTTAAGTATACTGGATATCCTGCGGGAGGAGTCCCTCCTCTTGCACTGCAGGATGATTTAGAAATATACGTTGACAGGAAGATAGGAACAAAGGGAATAGTTCATGCTGGAGGAGGAACGGAGGAACACATCTTAAAGATAGATGCTGCGGAACTGGTAAAACTATATTGTGGTAGATTAATCGATGTACCTGTCAGGCAGATATGAATTCTTTGTTTTAATATTCCTCTTAAAGAGAACCTTTTTATCTTATCAACGGACTTCTCTTAAGGTGTCTTCCCCACTGCTTGAACCTTTCCTCTTCCCATATATTCCCTCTCTCATGGTAGCCCCTTTCTTCCCAGTATCCATCTTTATACTCCTTCAGTAACTGAATTTCAGTTAACCATTTTGCAGATTTCCAGCCATAGAGATGTGGTATGAACGGTCTTGCTGGGAAGCCCATTTCAATGCTTAACTCCTTACCATTCAGACGGATTGCAACTATGGATTCAGGGCCTATAGCATCCTCGTATGGCACTGGTGTTGTATAGCCATCAAGAGAAACAAACATGACCCAAGAAGTTCCTTCCAGAACTCCAGCCCTGTCAAAAAGCTCTTTCATCGGTATTCCTTCCCACACCGTTCCCTTTATCGACCAGCTTGTGACGCAATGAAAATCCCTCTCAACTCTCTTTGTAGCAAGTTTCTGGAGCTCAGAATATGAAAGGGAGAGTGCAGACCTGACGTTTCCTGTGACACTTAGTCTATACGATGATAAATCTACGTCTGGTACACCAAGGCATGCATAGTAAATAAAATTCTTTATGTATTTCTGCCCTGGTGGAATCTTCTCCTGTTCTACCTTTTCCTGCTCCATAAGTCAGAAGATGTTTTCACCTGGTATTAATTCTTGCTCTAGAACAGTCTGAAGATTAGATGATAGATTAGATGATTATTAAATGGAATTAGCGGTCAAAACGATCATCTGCCAATAAGGTCTACAATACTCAATACATTTTGAAAGATATGATAGTAACTTTCAGGAGTTTGAGAGAAGAGTAGCTACAATGCTTTTCGCCAGGGTAAAATTGGAATCAGTTGTGCCCAGATTCAACATGTACAGGTAATAACTTCCGGCTGGCAAGGTAATGTTTAGCTGAACATACTTTGTTTGCCCCGAATAATAAGTGTAGTACCTGGGCGAATGAACTGACAATGAACCGTAGAATGCATTGTCTGCTGATGTAGGTATTATGAAGACGCTCATGCCGTTTGTTGAGTTGATTGCTCCAGAAATGATGTATGTCGCATTGAGGTCAAAGAAGAATTTCTCCAAAATTCCACATACACTTTTTGGTGTGTAGTAAGGAGTAAAGCAACCATTAGTATATGGCGTTTTTTGGAAAATGTACACAACTGGTGGCACAGGGCGACTATGCTGCTGGAAATTGAACATTATCACGTTTGAAAAGGCGAGTGTTATCAAAATTAGAAATATTATGATATATCCCAAAATAAGCAACTTGGTCACTAAATTTCCCCTTTGCTTAATCATCAGTCTTCACTAGCAAGGAGTTGAACCAACATAATAAAAGGCTAACGCTGAATAAGTAGGATACGAAGGATTCAACCATTGATACTCCCAGCACCCACTTGCAGGGAAGGAATAAGAGTAGTCGTTTGTAGAAGATGTTCCTTCTGATAGAGTAGCAGATATAGTATTACTTCCGAAGCCTATGGTCGCTGAGGCTACAATGGCATTTGTCGTGGAAACGTATAAAGTATATCCTGGTTGGTTATTGATGCTTATATAATGATAACTAGCAGAGTTGTTCCATCCATTATGAAATACTACAGATGAGTACCCCTCATAATTTATTGACGTAGGCTCATTGACATCTGATTTGGTACCAGGTGGCAGCAATTGTGCTACATAGAAATTCCCAGAATGGGCAGTTATCTTGGCAACATAAGGCTGCGTGCATGGATTATCCTGTCCGTCTCCTCCCACCCAGGTTGTTACCGCGTTGTATATAGTCCATGTGTCAAGTTCAAAAACACCTCCTGCCCCTCCGTTCGTTTCACTTAAGCCGCTACCTATTGATTGTGTGCTGCTTACTTCCACCAGCGCTCCCCCATAATTAGGGTTTCCAGACACAATTTTGATGCTTGTTGTAGTTTGTATTGTTGAAACACCTTGTGAAGTACCACCATAAGGAGAATTAAGCAGTATTATCGGAGTCCATAATTGTTCTGTTGCAACTTGGGAACCTAAGGAGCAGACCATATGCGACCCGCATAATGGGACGACCGATGCTATAAAGCAATCGGGCTGTACTGATGATGCTACAAAATAGGATGGCTCGGAAAGGAATGCTAGAAGCACCAAAGAGAAAAGAATTAGCAACCTGCCTAGAATAATATGGTGCTTTCCTATTGATTCCTTTATTTTCACAACCTTAAGTATTCTTTTTCTGATATATATATATCGAATTTGAACTATAGTCTTCGACAGTTGACGAAGACTACGAGAAGCAATCCTTTAATCACATGCTATAATTAACCAAGTGTACGTAAAGGAAACAAACATAGAATTTAACCACGACTGAATTTAGTCTTATTCTTCCTTAAATGTATGCTCAATTGCACATAATAAAATAGTTGATGCATCAAATCCAAGCCGTTAAGGCAAGACAAAAACGAAATCAGCATATGGATGTATAATCTGGTCAAAGTAACAACTTAATTTTAAATGAAAAATTTATTACCGCATAATAAAAGACCAGTAGCCAAATAGGAACGCGTTTTGAATGAGTTCAGAAAGATTAGAAGGGACGCTCAGGGTCATAATCGGCTGGGAAGAATTCGGGCAGCTGGCAGAGAGACTAGTCTCCATAATCAAAAAGAACAATGCTAAGTTTGATTTCGTTGTAGGTATAGCTAGAGGAGGGGTGCCGCTTGCAATGGTTGTAGCAGACAGGCTCAAGATACCTATCGACTTCATAAACGTGAAGTCCTACATAAACGAGGGAAAGAGAGGGTCTGTAAAGATTCTAACTACATTGCTCTCAGATGCGAAAAACAAGGATGTGCTTCTCGTTGATGACCTTGTGGACGAAGGAGATACCATGCAGAGTCTTGTCAACTATCTAAAGAAAGACTACGACCCGGTTAGGCTAAAGACAGCAGTTCTGTTCAAGAAGCCTTGGAGCAGGTTTTCTCCTGACTATTATGTTGGTACTACGGATGCTTGGGTTATTTTCCCGTGGGAGCATGGAGAGTTCCTTTATCATGACGGACATAAACAGGATTGACAGTTAGGTCAAGCCAATGTGATGCCAAAACGTTTAAGACGCTTACTTAACTTGACTGCTTGCAGATGAACGAATACGAAGATGTAAGAAACGATATTTTAAGGTACAGGGAAGTGCTGGAAAGCATGCTTGCAGATGTGTATGCACTCAAGCCTGAGCTTGCGCCGAAGCTGCACCATCTGATAACCTTGTGCAATTCTGTCCTTACAATAGTTTCCAGGGACGTGGTTGACTCTGAATCCAAGCTGCTTTTGGGTAACAGAGTAGAGGACCTTAAGAATCTGACGGAGGAGTTTCTTCAGGAGCTATCTGATGCAATGCAGGAAAAGAACAACGACGGTTATATGGACCAAGCAGCAGCTGCGTGAGAAGCTGTCTAAATTCTACCTGTTATCTCAATGAGCCAGCTCTCTAATGAAGATACGCTTGCATCGTAGACCTCTTCTCCTATGATGACTTGCATCTTTTCAAAAATAACCATGTCTGATTCTCTTCGTGCAGTGATCATCACTGTAACCGGCTTCCCGAGCTTCTCAACAATAGTAGGAGTCGAACCTTCAAATGCTATCGATATCTTATCTCCCTCTTCTCTTACATCGTATGTATCTTTTCTTTCTTCCATGTAACCTTTGAACTCTGCGTACGATACCTGTAGAGACATTTTTTTCTACCTACGTTCATGAAAATTCGTAGAGAAGCTCACTTACTGTTTCTCTGGACAACCCTGATACATTCCTTGCAGGCCAGATATTTTTGTTCTGCTCTGCCAGTCTTTCTTGGAAGCTGGGTTTGTCCTCCCTTCTGTAAAATATACCTATGGGTATGCCATCAGGGTCATTCATTGCTTTGTATGCTTCGTGTTCATCATCAGGCTTGTAGCCTCTATCTTCTAATCTATAGAACAGCTTTTTGACTTCATCATATATGTTATGCCAGGTTACGCAGGGGCTGACCGCATCTATAAGTGCAAATCCTCTGTGCTTAAGTGCTTCCTGTATCACCCATGAAAAGTGCTTCGGGTCTCCCGAAAAAGTCCTGGCTATGAAAGTACCTCCAGCTCCTAGAATTGTTGGCAACGGCTTCAGAGGATAGATTATGCTTCCGTCAGGGGAAGTTTTCGTCTTCTGCCCGAGCCTTGATGTCGGAGATAGCTGTCCTGTTGTAAGACCATAAATTTCGTTGTTCATTACTATCAGCTTGATATCGTCATTTCTCCTTGCTGCATGGACAACATGGTTGAAGCCTATGCCATATTCATCTCCATCACCCGCTGTAGCTATCACTGTCAATTGAGGATTAGCTGTCTTTATGCCAACAGCAACAGGTACTGGCCTTCCGTGCAGCCCATGGAAGCCGTAGGCCCTTATGTAGCCTGGGAGATTTGAAGAGCAGCCTATACCTGATACTATTACCACTTCATGAGGTTTCTTCCCGCTCTTCAGCAATGCGTCCTTTAGCGCTGCAAGCACGCCGAAGTCTCCGCATCCGGGACACCAGTCAGGCCTGGTGTCGCTCTCATATAGTCTTGGGTCAAGCAAGCGCATGCACCTCCTTTCTTATTCCTAGCACACCTTTTTCTATTTCCAGAGGATAGAAAGGTTCTCCATTGTACTTTCTGATGTGGGCAGCCATATCAATCCCCAATTCCCTCTTAAGTAGTTTCTCAAACTGACCTGAGTAATTCGCTTCAACCATGACCATCTTGCCTGCAGATGCAAGCATCTTCTTTACTTCCTCAACATTGATAGGATAGAGGTCTGAAAATTCGAAAGAGTTGACGCTGACTCCTGCGTTCCATAATCTTTCAAGTGCTTCCCTGACAGGATTGGCAGACGAACCCCATGTCAGTATTGATATATCAGCAACTGAAGGACCTATCAGCTCAGGAGGTCTCATCTCCTTTGCCAGAAGTTCCATCTTCTTCATTCTCTTTTCATGCATCTTTTCTCTTATTGGCAGAAACTCCTTCAGTCCTGCTAATACATCGCTCAGGTCGTGCCCCCATTCATCGTGCTCATCTGTCTTTGCAACATACATGGCTCCCTCTGTTCCGGGAATGGTTCTGGGAGATATGTAATCATCTGTAAGTGCGAACCTCTTGAACCATGTGCCGTTGAGTAGCTCAGGTTCTGGCTGTGCAATTAGCTTTCCTCTGTCTATATTGAATTCAAAGTTTATGTTTTCTACAGTCGAATAGCCTCCATCACCTATGGCAAAATCCAGAAGAATTATTACTGGAAGCTGGTACCTTTCAGCTATATTGAATGCCCTTTCCGCTACATTGTATGATTCCTCAGGGTTCCTTGGAGCTATGATTGCTCTGGGAAAGTCATCATGAGATATTCCGAGCATCATGTTGAGGTCTCCCTGAGATGTTTTAGTCGGAAGGCCGGTGGATGGGCCTGCCCTCATTACATCAACAACAACAAGGGGAGTTTCTGTCATAGCAGCCTGCCCTATGGCTTCCTGCATAAGGGAAAAGCCACCTCCGCTTGTTGCGCACATAGCCCTTGCCCCTGCAAACGATGCTCCTATGGTTGCATTTACGACTGATATTTCATCCTCTCCCAGGAATACAGTAAGACCCAATCTTCTGGCATGAGCAGTCATCCAGTGCACTATAGGGCTAGCCGGAGACATTGGATAGGCTGCATAAAATCTGCATCCTGCGTTGACAGCGCCTAGAGCTATTGCGTAATCCGCAGTCAGTACAGGTTTCGCCGAGCTGTAATCATAATCATATTCCAAAATTCTCCCTCCTTCCTGCATTACCATGTCATACCCATCTCTTGCTGCCTTCACATTATTCTCTGCAATGCTTGGTTCTTTCTTCCCGAACTGGTCAGATATGGACTTGGCAAGTACATTGAAATCTATGCCCAGAACGGCTATCAGGGAGCCTAATGCTACAGTATTCTTCATGATTGGTCTTTTGTCATACTTGAGAGCAATCTGACCAAGAGGAACTTCGAACCTTTTTACTTTCTGATTCAAGTCATGTATCTTTATTACCGATGGGTCGTATATTACCGCCCCTCCTTCGTTCAGGTTTTCATAGTGCTGGTCGTATGCCAGCTGAGTTAGGGGTATCAGGAAATCTATTCCGTAGCCGAGTGAATAGACTCTTCTGCTAGAAGCATGTATGTGGAACCAGACATGGCCACCCCTTATCAGGGACTGGTTCCCGTTGTAGGTTGAAACATAAAGACCGCTCCTGGAAAGTACTTTCATTACCATCTCTCCTGCGCTCTGTATACCGTCGCCGGCAGCTGCACCTATCCTTATCGTAAAGTCGCAACCCTTCAATTACAATACTTCATCTCTCTTCTACGAAGGTGAGAGAAGATTGTAATATATCTTTCCCGAAATTCTTACTTGCCAATATCTCACCCACTTGCAATGTACTATGCATAATGGTCTATCTCCTTTTAAACGGATACAGCTGAAAAAGATTCAGTAAATGATTTCAACGTTTATACAATCAAAAGTGATTTATGTGCATCCTCAAAACGAATTGCAGGTAAGGCAGCGGAACTATCTCATGTAAAAAGGTGATTGATAGAATTAATGCTTATACGTCACTTTTTACAGGAACCAGATATGATGATCGACGGTTATTTCACGCCTGAAAGTGCCAATTCGACTCTGCCAAAGATTATTGATAAGCTGAAAATGTTGGCTGAGATCAGAGGAAGGCTGGAAAGCGAAGAAAGAGAATTGAATGAAGCAGTCAGCTTGAACGAATTCACTAGGCGCAAAAGGAGACTAAACAGGACCTTGGCCGATATGTATTCGCTGATTGAAGAAATTGAAAACTATGGTTGTGTAATCAAGGACATAGATTCATACCTGGTGGATTTTCCAGCCAAGATGTTTGGCGATGAAGTTTGGCTTTGTTGGAAGCTAGGAGAGCCTAAAGTAATGTTCTGGCATCCCAAAGATGAAGGATTTCTTTCTCGAAGACCGCTTGAACCGTAAAGTGTAAATAAACAAGTAAACTTTCAGCTTTCGTTAGTCCATTCAGCCTCTGCCAGTACCTTTTCCGGTATTCCCAGGGCTTTTATAAGTGGCTTTGCTTTGTCCCCCAGCAGCTTAAGTCTCTCCTTCATCAAAGAATTATCTACCTGCATCGCTTCTTTGGAACGTTGAAGTTCTGGTCCTATAACCTTCAACACCCTGAGCATAAAACCATACATGTCAAGCTTTTCCAGGACGTCTTCATCATCCATTTTAAGCCTTGAAAGGGCAAGTTTCGAATTCTCCAACCTCAGTATAGCGTCGAGGAGTTCGCCAAATGCTCCTTTGTATGTGCTCAAGTCCAGATGCTTGCTCAGAGATGGCTGACCGGTTACATCAACTCTCCCTTTGGCGTCATTATACTCGATGGTAATGAAGGAATCTGAATTAGTTTTTGAATACACTACATTTACGCTCGACTGTGTTTCAGGGTGTACAAACGTTGCTACAAGTTGATTCTTAGATACTTCAGCTTTATCTAAAATATACTCATCAAACCTTTCATATACTGGCTCAGGTTCCTTCTTCAGCCAGGACTTGCCTAGTCTGACAGGCAGCCTTAGTTTTACTCCTCTGCTTGAAAAGTTGAACTCACGCTTAAAGAGTTCAGAGTCGGCTGAATTTAGGTCAAAGTCGTATTGTATACCTCCTTCAGCCTTGTACTTCACTCTTGCTGAATACGAACTCTGCTCATGTTTCATCGTAATGACTTTATCTAGTATAGGTAGAGGTGAGGCTGCAAGAAATGCTTCGATGCTTTTGAGGCTCTTCAGTTTTTCCCTTTCAGCAGCATTTCTGAACTCGTTTATATCATTCTTCAGGCTGCTTTCAACCCGGCTCTTAACCTGGTCTACCGCTGCGTTGACAAAGTTAGTTATATTTCTTGAGAGGTCCTGTTTTGTGGCTTCGTCCAGCCACCTGAGACGCGATAATGAATCTGTTATTCCAGAGACCAGCAATTCTAGCTCCTGCAGCCTCTTTTCGGCTCTATCCTTGGCCGCCTTCTCTTTCTCGTCAGTTTCAAAAAAGCTCTGAGCATACCTAACTGCATCGATGAGGTCGATTAGAACAGCACGAAGTTTCCCAGCGACCTCAGGCATGCCCATTTTTTCTCCTGTGTCAGAACCAAAAAGTCCAAACTTTTAAACTCTCACTCCTACCAGAACACAATGTCTTTAATATAGCATGAATTTTATGGTCAAAGGTAAAATTGAGTGGGGAAGATAATGCATCAGAGAGGCTGGCGAATCAGATACTGCTTGACATTAAAGCGTTTATGATAGTGCAAGAGTCAGATATGAAGGCAAAGCACACAATCGACAGACTCATACTTGAGTCTCATGATGAATACGTAAACAGGTTCGTTGGGCTGCTCAGCAAGAAAAGGAGTATCAGTAGACGAGGACATGTTCTGGCTGCAGTTGGAGAACTGCTGCTTTCATCTTTCCTGATAATAGGGGGATTTGTGCTTCTTGCACCTTCAATAGTCGGACTGAATACTCCAGAGCAACTCTACAACTATTTTATACAGATACTGGCGTATCTAACCAGCAATGGTCCACTGTTTCCTTTCGCTAGAATTATGGGGTTTGCGATTGCAGCTTTGCTTTTACTGGCTGCTGTATTCACACTCAGACTAGCTGCTTCATCGATCGAAGAAGCGGGCTTGATGGTCCAGCCAGGAGGAGAGTAGATGGGGCAGAACAGAGGTCTTGTTTTTGCGCTGAAGTTCATTCTGGGTATTGTAGGCATCTTGCTTCTGCTATATTCAATACTGTACATAAGAAATCAGCTAAGCTACCTGATAATAAAAGGTGGGCTCTCTTACAGCGATATCGTAACTCTGATAGGAGGAATTGCCTGCCTGCTCTCTGGAATTGCTCTTTCAGTCCTTCTGCCAGAGTCACTAAGGGTGAAGTCTTGGAGACCTGCTAGAAGAGCCGTCCCAAAGCCAATTTATGGTTTCGGAACAGTCTTGGCTATAGGAATTGGTGCGACGATGGGCTCTCCCCTTTTCATTCTCATACCTTTCAACGTAGTTGAATATTCATTTGTGTCAATTCTTTCCCTAATAGCTGCTGCACTGCTGACTTTCCTTGTAGCAAAGCTGTATGCTGATATGAATACTATTGCTATTGCAGCAGGAAAGAATCCAGTAGGAGGACCGTCGTTTGTTTCAATAGCAGTGGGGTCTAGAAGCGTAAGGTACTTTATAACAAGGGTCTCCAACTGGCTTGCAAATACAACTTTGGCTGCATATTCAGCTCTATTGTTTGTACTTTTTGACTTGAGGGTATTACCAGGTATTCTGAGCAAAGCTGGATTTTCTTCGTTTCAGACACAGGTCATAGTTTACATAGTTGATGCTTCTTTCGCAGTCTGGTTCTTGATAAACACTGTCTTTGAAAGGAGGTTTCTAAGGTTGATAGGAGTGGTCCAGACATTTCTGACATTGATAATGGTAATCATACTTTTTTACCAAAGTTACCTTTTTGGCAGTGTTTCGTCGTGGAATTTCAGCGGTTTCTTCTCTTCTCTTGGAGCTGCAGGCTGGCCTATAGCATTGCTTGTCAACACAGCTTACCTGTTCCTACTTTTCTTTGGTTTCCAGGAAATACAATCCCTTTATAACGATTCTGTGGATAGAAGCTCGGTTCCAATAATCTCCCAGCTCAAAAGCGGTTATTCTATGGGAAAGATGTCTTACTTCAGGGTAACCATGCTTGCAAGCGTGCTCGTTGCTCTAGCCATAAACGTCTTTTATGCTCTGAGCATATTCTCACTTCACCCTGACCTATCATCTCTTCATGGCGCTGCCATTCCCGGGCTATATCTGGCCGGGGAGTACCTTGGTAATACCCAGCAACTTATCACTGCTCTTGTCTTTCTGATTGCAACTTTCACAACTTTCGTTCCCACTTTTATGGCAGCTTCAAGGCATCTTGGTTCCCTAGCAGAAGACGGATTCCTTCCTCATTCTCTGGGCCGGCTGTCGTGGGTGTTTACTTTGGTTTCTATCGCAGTTTTGGTTGTAGGAGGTCAGGATTTTCTGGTCAATATAACAGACTTTATGATGCTGATAAGCTTGGGGCTTGTAGCATTGGCTGCCACATGGTTGAGAAAGGGTAAAACATTTCCCCTTCAGAGGGCAGATTTTCTATCAGTCTTCACGTGGCTACTCTGCTTTATTTCTGCAGGTGCAGTATATCTGATAGAGCCTTCTGTGGTCATACTCGGTGTTGCGGCCCTCTTCTTTGTTCACCTTATTTACGACTTAATCGAGCTTGGCGTGTTAGGTGTCCAGATGATGCTGGTCTCCATGAATTCAATTATAATACTTGCATTATCGACGTTAAACGTGCCCAGCGGGCTATCTTCTCTTTATGTACCCATAATCTCGATTACAATAGTCCATCCCAACTACCTGATGCTGTATGCTCTGGCAGTCGCAGCAGCATTACTTCTGGTAAACCTGTTCACTGACGTTAAACTTTTGCACAGAACATCCTTTGCCAGGTGAGATTGATATGATACAGCATTTTGATGGTCAAAAATATGTAGTTGCATCTGATTTTGATGGTACTTTGAAAGAAAAGGGAAAGCCTGTTTCTGAAGTTGTATTAGATTATCTCTGCATGCTGAAGAAAAAAGGGATTGGATTAATTTTAGTAACCGGCAGGTGTCTTAAGGAGCTCTCTTCTCTTATTGACACAAGCTTGTTTGATGCATTAGTGATTGAGAATGGTGCTATTATTATTAGCGATGGTAATGTTGTAAGCCTGGCTCCTGCCAGTTGGAACGATGTGAGGAAGGAGCTAGTAGCAAAGTATGGAACAGGGTGCGAAGAGGTGATCATATCGTTACCGAGGGAAACTACAGTTGATATACAAAAAGACACTGTTAGCATAGAATACAACAAGGACAGGGTTATGATACTCCCCAAAGGCGTTTCAAAAGCATCAGGCTTATCATCAGCTCTCAAAATTCATGGATGGGAGGGTAGAACGCTCATTTGTGCAGGGGATGGAGAGAATGACTTATCAATGCTGCTTCAGGCAGATTACAAAATTGCTCTCAAGAATTCTGTAGGACAGCTAAAAAGTATAGCCGATTTTGTTGCAGAAGAAGAGGATGGTGAAGGCTTGGTGAAGGCTCTCCGTTATTTCTTCCATGAAGTCTCTTCGGACTCAAGAATTTTATCAAGTTGATATTCTTTCTTCTGAGTTGTTTTGAATTACTCTCCATATACCGACAAATAGAGACGTCCTTGGAGGCTCTTCATACTGGCCTTTGCATAGCGCCTCGACCGAAATCAAGTAATAACTGGAGTCTATTGCCTGAACAAAGACTTTGACTGATTCTGGGTCAAGTACCCATTCATTCTTCTTTGAAATTTCCCTTACAGATTCTATAAGTCTATCTAGAGGTAGTGAAGCTGGGGCCTGAAATCTAACCTTCACCATTCTTGCTTTTAATTCTTGAGTGATGACTGCTGCTTGGATAAGGACGTTATTGGGAATCTTCATCACAGTACCGTCGTCCAGAGTTAATATTGAGTAGGCTAGGCCTATATCTGTCACTATCCCTGTATACCCAGGTATGAGTCTGTCATCAGAGAAGAATTTTGGAGGATACGAAGGAATTATCAGTCCATACTGCCAAGTAGTTATTGTAACTCTATCCCCTATTTTCATCGGTCTTGAGAGCAAAAGCATGATTCCAGCGAGCACGTTTGACAGAACTGTCTGGGCTGCCAGACCGACTACAAGTCCTGCGAATGTGCCTCCTGCCAGCAATTCCGTCCCGCTGACGCCTGCAATACCTAGCACTGCTAATGCTAGAATTATATAGCCAACATACTCAAACACTACAGAGACATTTTGTGCTCTCTTTGCTCCCGTAAGCCTGGCTGTTGCCTTCCTTACCTCTGTACTCAGTATTCTAATAGCCAAATACCCTACCAAAATCGCGATTATAATTTCAAGCAGTGTTGCAAACTTGAGAGGTAAGAGATTGAGAACATATATTGCGAAGTATATAGTTATAGCTATTGCCAGAAGCGTAACTATAACTGTTGCAAAGTAAGTTAATAATCTGCTATGGTTCTCATTCATTTACCCTGCCAGATCGCTTAAAGGGATTTTATACTTTAAGGACGTGAAATTCAGTCAAACATTTAAACGATGTAATAAACAAAAATGGCATGAGAGTCTGCATTAACAGCCAGACACCCTTTATCAAATTCAAGCTCAGCTATGAAGATTTGCTACGAAAGTATGGCTCTATCCCCTATCCTATAGATATTGAGCAGCTAGTTGAGGGAGAAGATTACGAATATTCTCCAGGAGGAGTTACAGCTATGATATATCCGCTTTTAGAAAGGATGAAGACACTTGGAATTATAGACAAAGTTACCTGGGTCAGTACAGGGGTAAATTATCCGAAGACAGTTTTTGCCAAGGGGATAGAAGTACACCACGTTCAGATGAACGAAAGCACCATGAGGAAGTATGCTGAATTTAAAGAAAAGCTTTGGCTTGAGGTTCACGGAGTAGCACCGGGCAATTTCAACAGTGAGGAATATATTGCGTATGCTAAATTTAACTGGTTGAACGCTGAAGAACTGCTCAGACACATATCAGATTCTGACGTGTTCTATGTCCAGGACTTTCAGCTGATACTTACAGGGCATATGATTGGTCCTTCGGCACCCGCTGTGTTGAGGTGGCATGTTCCTTTCAAACCTGAAAATTTAGGTCCCCTAACCCATAGATTTGTGGTCAGAGCCATAGAAGGATTTGATGCCGTTGTGGTTAGTACAAGGAGGGACCTGGAGGGTCTAATCAAGTCATCATACAGGGGCAGAGCCTACCAAGTTTATCCATTTATAGACCTAGAGGAATGGAAATCCAAGCCTGCTGAAGAGCATTTATCATATATGAAGGAAAAGTTGAATATTAAGAAGGGTGAAAAATTGCTACTGATGGTAGCAAGAATGGACAGAATAAAGTCACACGACGTGGCTATCAAGGCTCTTTCTCACATCAAGGAAAGAACTGATGCGAAACTTGCCATAATAGGAAACGGATCATTCTCCTCTTCAAGGAAGGGAGGTCTGGGTCTTGGAAAAGCCACGTCTTGGGCTAACGTGTTGAATCAGTTGATATCAAATGTTAAACTTGAGGACAGAGTATTTTTGTTAGGATACATGCCAAAGGAGATGGTGAGGGCAGCATACCATCTTTGTTCAGCAGTGCTGCTTACCTCAAACCTCGAAGGATTTGGTATAACAGTTTTGGAAGCTTGGGCAAACAAGAAGCCTGTCGTCGTCAGCAGGGGGGCAGGAGTATCGGAGCTGGTAGTGGATGGGTCAAACGGATATACATTTGCTCCAGGAGATGACCATGAAGCAGGAGAAGCTATAGTGAAAGTTCTGGGCCCAGAATCGGATAGAATGGGCGAGAACGGGTATGAAACGTCCAAGCAGTGTGACATAGGTCTTTCAGTTGAAAGGGAAAGGATGATACTTGAAGAAGCAATTTCACAATACAAGTGACCTGATTAGCAAGAAGAAGCCATTCAAGTTACCCTGCAATGACGATTACAAAGAAATTGGAGATTACGGAATCATAGGGAATATGAGGACTGCTGCGCTGGTAGGTTACGACGGGTCTATCGAGTGGTGCTGCTTTCCCAGATTTGATTCTGCTAGTGTATTCGCATCTATACTTGATAGCAGGAAAGGGGGGAAATGGAGAATAACCCCTGCCGGAAAAGCAGCTTCTGAGCAGTCTTACTTAGGAAATACAAACATACTGATTACCAAATTCACAGAAAGCAAGAGCAAAGCTGCTGCAGAATTGATAGACTTTATGCCCTGCGGCACTGCTTCCAGTGCCGAAAGTGTTGACGGAGGCGCTTTTTCTTCTGTCCCAGAAATTCATAGAATAGTCAGAGGAAGAAAAGGAATTATGCAATTTGATATGCTGCTTCAGCCCAGGTTTTATTATGGCAGACTGTCTGGCAGGATAAAGAAGTGGAGAGATGGTTATTCAGTCAGCTCCCTTACAGAAGAGCTTGTTTTCAGTTCGTCCATATCATCATGCAAGATAAGAGGCAGTGAAATAGCCTGTAAATTCTCTGTAAAAGAAGGTGAGAACCATTACTTCATACTTAGCTATGGAGAATCGATGCCAAGAAGGTACGAAGAATATGATTCAGAATTACAATTAGACAGAACTTACAAATTCTGGTCAGATTACGCGTCATCACTCAAGTACAAGGGTAGATGGAGGAATGAAGTAATAAGGTCAGCACTAGTGCTGAGACTACTGGTTTATGCGCCTACAGGGGCAATAGTTGCTGCCCCCACTACCTCGCTACCTGAATCAATCGGAGGCAACAGGAACTGGGATTACAGGTATTCATGGATAAGGGATTCAGCCTTCTCTTTATGGGCGTTCCATGTGCTTGGGTCAAAAAGCGAATCTGAAAGGTATTTGCACTGGCTGATAATTAACAATCCATCTCTTGACAGGGACCTGAGATTGATGTATAAGGTGAGTGGAGAAACGAACCTGAAGGAGGCTGAATTATCATACCTTGAAGGGTATAAAAAATCAAGACCAGTCAGGGTTGGTAATGATGCATACTTGCAGATCCAGCTTGATGCACATGGCTGCATACTTGACGCACTTTACTTTTCATCAAGGCACGGCTATGGCGTTTCTCATGAAATATACTACAGATTTGTAAGGCCCCTAGCTTATTACATATGCGAGAATTGGAAGAAGAAGGGTAATGGCATATGGGAATTCAGGAACATAACTGAGCATTTCGTCTACACAAAAGCATGGTGTTATGTTGGCTTAGATAGGGCATGCAGGATTGCAAAAGCCACAGGACATGAAGACGATATAACAGTCTGGAAGAAAGAAATGAAAAAGATAAGAAACGAAATTCTGAAGAAAGGCTGGAATGAAAAGATGCAGAGCTTCACGATGTTCTATGGCTCTGATTATCTTGATGCCTCACTTTTACTTCTTCCCATGATAGGGTTTATCGATGCAAGTGACAAAAGGATGGTAAAGACTGTAGAAGCTGTAATGAGTGGACTTTCTAGCAATGGGCTCCTCAACAGATACGACGCGCCAGATGGATTGAGAGGAAAAGAAGGGTCATTCATGATATGTAATTTCTGGTTAGTAAGCTGCCTGGCAAAAATGGGGAGAATAGAAGAAGCTAAAACTATGCTTGAGAGTTTAATATCAAAGGCCAACCATCTTGGTCTCTATTCGGAGGAAATAGACCAAGAGACAGGCTCTTTTCTTGGAAATTTTCCCCAGGCGTTTAGTCACATGGGTTTCATCATGGCTGCTGTGGAGCTAAACAGAGCACTTGCAAAAAGAAGTCTGAATAAAAAGAAATGATTGATAAATAAAAATTCTATCTGGACTTCGTGTAGGTGAAGTTGACCGATATGCCTGGAGGAGTCGAATTTACTGTTATAGCTATAGATGAGAGAGATAATTCCTTCGAGAATTTTTTGACTGTAGCTACTGCCATTGCAACCATCCTGTTCAAAAGGGTTTCAAACCTCATGTTTATCGATTGTAGCCTGCTGACTACACGCGAAGTCTGAATGCCTAGGGCAGCCTTTACACTGTTGGTTGCTCTCTTGAAGTTTTCATGGACCACCGAATAGGATGAAAAGAGGTTGTTTGCTGCCGCAAATGCAGAAACAGCATCACCTTGACTCCTTTGAAGAGATTCGTATAGCTCCTTCATAAGGTAATATGTGTTTATAATATCCGGGTCTTCCTCCATACTTATCGGTACGAATCTACCCCTTTCCTGCAGCTCAACAGGAAGTGCCTTCAGTTCTTTGAACAAGGATTCTATTTCATCTGAGATTGAACCGACGTTTTGGGTTTGCGAAACGACTGACATACTTCACAGATTTTTCTCACTATTTCTTAAACCCATTCATCATAGACAGATCATTGCGCTAGCTGAATAATGACTTTTTTAAATTCTCCCTTACGTTGTTAGGAATGAAGTTTAATCCTTTCTACGCGTGATTTACTGGATAGTAACTGCCCATTATCCTGAGATTGCTCTTACCAATGAAGCTGAAAGGGTCCTGAATTATTGCTATCCCTTTTCTCTTGGAGGAGCCACCTTATCGTTCCTCTGAGTTCGCCTTTCCTCCGGCCACACAACACTCTATGATGCACCAGATAGAGCTTCTCCCTTGCTTTTCTCTTTATTCCTGATATGGGCAAAGGAGGTAGCATGGATAATTGTGTAAGATGAGGAGGCTGCCGAGAGGGGGTCGATGTGAATGGAATTAGACGATAAGTAAGAGCAGGATGATAATGATGATGGCGCGTAATTTGGAATCCTCACAGGGGTGAATGACAATACAAGATGGTAGCTTCCATAGGCCGTCAATGTCGAAGAAATCGTGCCACTGTAGGATAATGTATAATTCCGGGTGTAGCCTTTAAGTATAAGTATTACTAGTATTATTGATATGAGAAAGAGCAAGACCAAGATGGTAAGAACGACGATAACGATTCCAGCGTCTCTAAAAGAGAAGATGTCGCAAATCAACGCCAACTGGAGCGAAGTAGTGAGGGAAGTGATAAGTCAGAAATTGCAGGAGGAAAGCCAACCTGATATGGCTGAAGCGGTGATTCTTAACGAAAGGGTAAGGCGCCCTGCACCCGAGGGCTGGAGCAGCCTTGCGGCGATCAAGGAATGGAGAAGAAAGAAGAGTTCGTAGTCGATTCATCAGTAGTAGCAAAGTGGTTCCTGATTGAAGACGGGTCAGACCTAGCCATAATCATAAGGGACAGATTTGCCACGCGGAAGATAAAGCTAGTCGTACCTACGCTGCTGTTCTATGAGGTGATGAATGCAATTCGTTTCGCCGGCGTCCTTGACGACGAGGGCCTCGCCTTAGTAGCTAGGTCGTTGAGCATGTACCAGTTCGAGGTGTGGCGCCCGCTCGGGAAACTATTGGAACTGTCTGCCCTATTAAGTTCGAGGAAGGATGTGACCATCTACGACGCCTGCTATGTAGCCTTAGCCCAGCGAAAGAGGTCAAAGGTAATCACAGAGGATAAGGAGTTGCTCGACAAGTTCCCATCACTCACTATCCCTCTTGGTCGCTTCCAAGAGCTTGTAAATTGAGACTTTTTTTGAGGTCATGAACTCATAGCATTCAAACTTCTGTCGATATTTTTGCACATACTAATAGAAGGACTATATTAAGATTAGTGTATCAGGTCGTTTTGAACAGGGCTCAAGTCCACAATAGGGAGTGTGTAAGGCGGGGAGAAGCTTAACAAAAGGAAGGAAATCGTGAAGCATCCGTTAAGCAAGATAAAGGGGCGTTCAACCAGGACTAATCTTCTGTTCAAAGGGCTTAGAGAGTCGAAAGGAGAAATCGGATTCACTATCTAGCCTGCAACATGAGGCGAGTGATCAACATACTGGGGACGAAGAGAGTGATAGGATCCCTGCTGACTGTATACCAGAGGAACGCATCATATGACATCGAACATCGGAGAGACTTTTCACACAGTGTAGAATGGAAAGACATGGACGATGTGGTAAAAAAACTATCTGTCCTATCGTGACGAATTGAATGGATATCCTGATATTGGCTTGGTGCTCTACGATAAAAGGCCAGATTACGCATCTGAAATAGAGTGGTTCCACAACCTATATTCGCAGATCTTCAGAAAGAATGCAATAGCTGTAGTTGCTGAGGAAGATGGCAGAGTGGTAGGGATGTGCGACATTCACAGGCTGAGGCCAAACTCAGAGGTATCGCATATAGGGAATCTGGGCATAGCGATAGGGAAAGAGTATAGGGGTAGAGCCATAGGAACAAAGCTTATGCTTAAAGCTCTTGAGGATTCAAAAAACATGTTTGAAATGATACAGCTGCAGGTTTTTGCCATCAACAAGGCAGCTATCTCATTATACAGAAAGATTGGTTTTGCCGAGTACGGCAGGTGCCCTGGAAAAGTGAAAAGAAACGGTGGGTATTATGGCGTTACAATGATGTACTATAGATATTAGCTCTACAAAATATCTTTTCGACAAAAACGAAACAGCATAGCTAACGGTTCAGTGCGTAATGTGTAGAAACATAAGTAAAATCTGAACAGTGTTCTAGCCAAGTGCCTAACGGGTTAGACAGCGCATAATTAGAACGAGGGTACAATACACTCCTTGCTGCAGCAAAGACAGCAAGCAAAGAAGCAACTTCCCAAGAATTCAAGGCTTGGAGGACGCAGAAGCCAATGTGACTCTAGCCTTCCCTGTGCACCCGGGTTCTTTAAGGTATAGGAAGAGGTTGAACGGAGTCCTGATATGCGCTAAAGTGCACTCAAATCTTGGAATAAACTACGCAGACAAGGAATAACTTTTATGAAACTCTACAGGAAAAAATCGGAGAGAAACGAGCGTTGCCCTACGAGTATACTGATATGTCTAATCAGTTTCTACCGTACCCAGCTAGTGTTGAGGAAATAAGACAATACTTGCTCGAGGTCGAGAAGAGCCTCCTGAAGTCAGACGAGCGATTTATCATGCAGCAAGTCAGAAAACCTCTAAGCGAGTTGGTAAGCGTCTCCAGGGAGAAATTTGCTCTTGACACACTAGAATCAGAATGGCTCAACATCTACAGCATACTTTGAGCAAATCAACAGCTTAACGAGGCTTGCAATAAGCTCTGGAGCGCTGTTGAACTGGTTAATGTGACAGACCCAGCTATATGGACACCTTAGATGATGTAGCAAGTTCATTGGCAAGGCTTGCTGGAAGGGTGGATGTCCCTTTGTCCTACATTGAACGTGAAATAATCGACCCAACCAGAGGTATAATAGTTGACATGGAAAAGAGTATCCATAACATTGAGGAGCAGCGGAAGAGAGTGAGTCAAGAAGTAGTAAATGCATTCTACACTTTACAGTCCGCCATACGGGCTTTGGAAAAACCAGGCTCGTACCGATTCATACACCGTGAAGGCTCTATCCTCGCAATACCTCATGAGATCACTTTCTTAGTTGACAGGCCCAAGTATAGAAGCAAAAATGTCTCAATAGCCCTTATTAGCGCAACTATCGAAAGCGCAAAATTTCACGCTAAGGACTCGGGCTTTCCCTACCACAACCTAGCACCCCCCGTTCAGATTCAGAGCCCCTCGATTCATCAACAAATTTAGAAACCGTCCAATCTTGGGGTTGATGGATGGCCCCATACTCCGTAAAGATCCTAACGCCTTGGATTATTACGAGGTGGCAAGGCTCGAAGCTAATAAGGTTATTGGAGAGGTTGTGCCATCCTTCGACGAGCCTGTCCTTATCCTTTGCAGAAGTAAAGATGATGCGAGATCCATAGAAAAATATCTTTCTACAATCAGGGAGGTTCAGCCACGTCTTTACATCTTTGATGAAGAAGGGCTAGCAGACGATATTGACTTTGTGGAATCTGCACCAAATCATGAGATTGAGTCTGGAAGAAACATCATACTCACAAGCGCATCAAGTAGGCTCTGGGAAGGTATCAACATCAAGCATCTTCGTCTGCTGATCATAGACGCTCTTCCCTATGCCACCCCTCAGCCTTATGAACGTTATGATCCTGAATCTTGGAGCTCTTGGAGAACATCTAGGCCGTTCAGATTTATGATACGTAGAATGCAGCAGGGAATAGGTAGATTGATGCGAACCGAAAAAGATACCTGGGGACTTGTCATCGTTATTGATGGCAGGTTCAATGCGCAATGGGAGACGATTAAGACCGCACTGCCCATCTATATGACAGATAGAAAAATAGTCAGGTTTGTACCTAAACAAGATCTGAAAAGAGAAGTTGAAGGCACTTTGCTCGAACTGCGCAGAATCGAAAAACAATAGAGGATAAGGTTTAGAAGCAAAGTGCAGCAGAGCGTGTGTTCGGGGTATGAACAAACTGCTCAGCAACATGGAATGATTTCGTGATAAAAACAGGTTGGTCAAAGCGTACCCAGGAATCTGATGGGCAGCGCCTCGTCTTCCACCGCCACGGAATATGTTTTGACGGTGTGTGCGAACAAATAATAATGGCATGCCTACCAGAAAAGTGGGCCTGGACGACCAGGGAGCGGGGCCCCGGTAGGCACTCGCACCGACGTTCACCCAAACGCTTCGGCAGGTTCCGGGAAGGCTGATCAGGTAGAGGCCCTCGCTCGACCCAGCGCTGATGGTGTATTTGACCAGCATGGTGTGAGTGCCATTGCCTTGCGTTGATACTGGAACCACATGGATGTTCGTCGAAATTCCCTGTACCGACCCGTTTGATGTGTCTACGTACCAGACAGGCACGCTACCACCTACAAACATCGAGTTCGTAAGAATGTTGTAAGCCGAGCTGTACGACACCGTGACATTGCCTGAAGTGTTAGGGGCCAGCACGAATTCTGTTATGCCAGCTTGCGGATGGACAACTGCGACGAAGCCTGATGCGTCTTGGAACGAAGCTAAGGCAATGGTGGGTGGACACGAGGAGAAACCTCTCACACCGCCGTATGAGGTGCTGAAGATGTAGCCACCTGTAGCGCCTGCTGCAACTACGAGTGCCACGATGATTCCGACAAGGACTTTCCGCTGCATGGCATTTGCATAGCTGCCAAGACAGATATCACTTTCCCAGATTCATATGGGAAATATTGATATAGATTATGCCCTTTAAACCATCACATGAGAAGGTCCCTGGCTGCACTAATTCCACTGGTAGTCTTCGCCTCCTCAGAAACGGTCCTGGCGGTCCTGTCTGCTACTTCGTATAGCGGGCCGATACAGAAAGGGACTCCTAGTCTCCTCTCCTTTTTCTGGACATATGCCCCACATCTCTCCATCTTGAGCTGGACCATCGTCGGCGCGACCATCTGGTTGGGGAGGTCTGGGCAGGGGATATTTGCCAGACAAGGCTTCGACAATGATGTGTACAAATTGATGATTAAGATGCGCGGGAGCGGCCGAAGATTACAATTGCTCCGGAACCTAGAGGAACCGAAGCACAGATTCGAGCTCGCAAAAGTCACCGGCATGGACTGGAAGGAGGTTGACCGCCAGCTGAGGGTATTGGAGAATTATGGCCTTGCACATGTTATCGCGCAGTCCGGCACTGTCAAAATGTATCAGATAACAGAGCAGGGCCGAGTGTTGTTGAAGCTGATCGACGACCTGGCGAACGAGAAAAAGGCGCAACAAACATACTAAACCTCAAAAAAAGAGGGAAGTGAAATAGTACTATGTTCCGGCGCTTATCAACCAAGTCTGGGTAAATGCGCTGTTAGACGATACCGACGATATGCCGATTTTCTGCAAAAGAAAAGGGACACGACCAGAGGCCGTCTTGTACGGCCTCTATCTGTACTGGATGGGGTTGAGTTTAAGGCATGTGGCATATGCCTTAGATAGACCCGTTTGTAAAAAGAAGTCATGCTGCTGTATGGAATTGCATACAGCTGTTAGGTAAGAATAATATCTTTTACAGAAGAAGGGTAACTGCATTCCTTGTTTATGGATGGAACATATGTCAGGATAGGTGAATATGAGGCATGGGTATGGATAGCGATAGAACCAATCCACAGGTACATCCTAGGGATGTACCTGTCAAGGCAGATAGAGGAACATCATGGTGGCAGAGTTATTTCTGGATAGCCTTGTGAAGATGTATGTATGGAAGACATGCGGAGTATACAGACAAAGGGGTATGGTATCATGATGCATGTAAATCGCTTGGGTTGGAGCACAGGATACATTCTCCCTAAGAGAAGAGCCTGACAGATAGAAAGGACGAACCAGTATCTCATGGACAGGACCGAAGGTTTCGACGATCACTATCCCTGTACCAAGCAGGGAATGCAGACTGTTGCACGTCAGAAGATGGTTGAATCTGTTCTGTTTCATGTACAATGAAATGGGAAACGGAATCAGGTTCAATCGACTACTGAACCTGATGGAAATGAGAGCTTAAATTAACGGGGCCAGCCACTGCACTTAAACGTTTAAATAATACTTCCAAACCACGTTGAGCTCTGAAGTTGAGAGGGTCCAATAAGGCTGTCAAGTATTATTATGCATGGCCTTATTATTGGTACTACTTCTAGATGCCTCTAGTCCCTCTCAAAACTGGAGGTATATTCTGTGAGCAATGTTAAATTTAGAAAAATAGTTGTCTTGAAATTTGGTGGCTCGGTCCTAGACTCTCAGGAGTCTATATTGCAGGCATCTAACGTAGTAAGGAGAATTCTCTCTGAAGGCAAAAGCGTAGTTGTTGTAGTCTCTGCCCTCAAAGGCGTGACAGACCAACTAATCAATTTAGCAAGGAGTGTAGACCCGAAGATAGAGCCAAAGCTGCTTGATGAGCTTCTTGCATCAGGGGAAAAGACCAGCTCCAGACTATTCGCTGCAGCTCTCTCTGCCCAAGGTGTGAAAGCATTGGTAGTAGATCCTGATACACCTTACTGGCCTATATATACAGATGACAAGCATATGGACGCAGACCCGATACCTGAACTGACCAAACAGAAGTGTATGCAATATCTTATGCCGCTTCTTGAAGAAGGCAATGTTCCTGTAGTCTGCGGTTTCCTTGGAAAGACTGTCGAAGGGAGAATTACAACAATGGGTAGAGGCGGAAGTGATACCACTGCCATTTTACTTGCAAATTGTCTTTCTGCGGATGAGGCTGTTTTGATAAAGGATGTTGACGGCGTTTATACAAGCGACCCGGATAAAGTGAAAGATGCAGTAAAAATAGATTCCCTGAGCGGTGAAGAGGCGGAGATGCTTGCCGCTGCAGGTGCAAAATTTCTTCAGCTGAAGGCACTGAGATATACAGGTAATGGTGTTAAAATAAGGGTTACCAGCCTGGATAGGCTTGATTCAGGCACCGTCATAAGGGGCGATATACCAGAAATTGATGTAGAAGTCATTGCAGAAGATATTACCATGATAACAGTCATAGGTAGCGAATCCACAGAGGAATCTTTTACTGATATTGCAAGAGCAATAAAAGAGTGCAAGGGGTTGCTCGTCGCTTCTTCCTTTGAAGGAAAAGGGATAGTGCTGTACGTGAAGGGAGGAGAAAGAGTGATAGAAAGCGTTCATGACCTTGTGATTAAGCAGCATTTGGGTAAAGCTATATCTTCGTTTGAAGGATTGAGCATGATTTCTGTAAAAGGTAGCAGACTGGAAACAGAAAGAGGAGTAATCCAGAGAATCACTCAACCATTGGCAAGAGAAGGGATAAACCTCTTCGGACTTGTTACCATGCTTTCTTCCGTAAAATTCTTCGTGCTCTCAAGCCAGGCAGTTAGAGCAAAGCGTCTTGTGCAGGAGGCAATGCTGGTGAATTCCTGATGACAGAAAGAATCAGAGCAGCATTATTGGGCGCTACTGGTGCTGTTGGCCAGAGATATCTAGCAATGCTTGCATCTCATCCTTTCATTGAGTTGACTGTTTTGATGGGTGGAGAATCAGCAGGGAAGAAATATTCTGATGCAGTGCAGTGGCTGCAATCGGAGCCAATACCTGAAGAATTTAGAAATATGGTTGTCAGGAAACCCTTACCGGAATCAGCAAAAGGATGCGATATTGTTTTTTCTGCTCTGCCCTCGGAAGTGGCTAAAGAGACTGAGCCAAAGTTTGCCAAGGCCGGTTTTCATGTAATTAGCGAAGCAAGTGCGTACAGAATGAATAGCCATGTACCTCTGCTTATTCCTGAAGTTAATCCTGGCCATCTTCAGCTGCTTGCCACGCAAAAGAAAGAGGGTTGGAAAGGCGGGCTTGTAACCACACCCAACTGCACAGTTACTGGCCTTGCAATGGTTCTTAAACCACTCGTAGAGAGATTTCAAGTCACGAAGGCAGTAGTTACAACCATGCAGGCAATATCTGGGGCAGGTTATCCAGGCGTTGCTTCACTTTTGATAACAGAGAACGTGATCCCTTACATAAAGGATGAGGAAGATAAAGTGAAGAAAGAAGCTAGAAAGATACTTGGCAGGTTTGATAAAGACAAGATAGAAGAAAGGGAGCTTCGTATGGCTGTTTCTTGCAACAGGGTCCCTGTTATTGATGGTCACACAGAAACTCTGTATTTAGAGTTCGCTGACAAAATCTCAGTAGCAGAAGCTGAGAGGGTTCTGGCTGGATTCAGAGGAGAGCCGCAGCAGTTGAAGCTGCCGACAGCCCCCAAAGACCCCATAATAGTCAAAAAAGAAGCGGATAGACCTCAACCTAGGCTTGACAGAATGGCTGGCAGCGTTCCTGGTATGAGCGTTGTTGTTGGAAGGTTAAGAGAAGGGGTCGATGATTATTCTTTGCAACTGACTTTGCTTTCTCATAACACAATCAGAGGTGCAGCAGGTACCGCTATATTGAGTGCAGAATTGATGCATGAGAAGAATTATGTCTAGCTAGAGGTGAGAATAATTGGTTAATGGAAAAACTGTTAGAATGAGCAGAATTACGAGAAACGGCAAAATGCTATGTGTACCAGTGGACCATTCTTTCACCGTAGGACCGATCAAGGGTCTTGAGGACCCGCAGAGACTTCTAAAGCAGGTTGCTTCTGGCGGCGCCACCTGCTTCCTGGCGCATAAAGGAGTTTTGAAATCTCTTTCAAGCAATGAGGGAATAGGTCTGATACTGCATGTCTCTGCGAGCACTTCTGTAGGTATGTTCCCAAACAGAAAGGTTTTGGTGTCAGGAATAGAAGAAGCGGTCAGAATAGGTGCTGATGCATTATCGATACATGTAAACATAGGATGTAAAGAAGAGCCAGAGATGCTCCAGCAGCTTGGCGAAGTAGCTGACAGATGTGATGAATATCAGATACCTCTTATTGCAATGATGTATGCTAGAGGAGAGATGGTCAAGGACCCCGCTGACCCTGAAACCATAGCACATGTGGCAAGAATAGGCTCCGACGCGGGAGCTGATATAGTCAAGACTGTTTACACAGGAAGTGTAGAAACCTTCAGGGAGGTTGTAAGGCGGTGCCAGGTACCAGTAGTTCTGGCTGGAGGGCAGAAGCTCAACTCCGATGGAGACTTACTAAGGATGACATATGATGCACTAAGGGCTGGAGCTATGGGCGTTGCATTTGGCAGAAATATCTTCCAACATGATAATCCGAACCTGATTGTCAGATTGCTTTCGAAGATTGTGTTCGATGGCCTCAAGCCTGAGGAGATTGTTGAAGTTGAACGCAGAACATGATGTACTTGTGGATATATCTGATGCTGAGAACGTCAGCAAAATAGTTGAAAAGGCAGCCGCAGTTGGCATCAGGGGCTTCTTCTCCAGGAAAAAAATAGATACAATCGAAAAGAGAGGGGCAAGATTCTACTTCGAGGGCGATGAACCTTACTCAGTCAAATCTATTGTTGTAAAAGACGAAAAAGATATTGAAAAGGCAATTATTGCATCAGAAAAGGATATCCCATTCGTTGCTGTTAAATGTATAGACTGGAAGATAATACCGCTCGAAAATATGATCGCAGAATTCAGAAGAAGAGGAAAGAAGCTGTACGCTTTTGTTGAAGATGATAGGGAAGCTAGGGTTACCCTGTCAATACTGGAAAGAGGTGTTGATGGAATAATTATCAGTCCTGCTGTATTGGATAAACCTGACATAGCAAAATTAATAGTTTCCAGAATGGGAAAGGTCAACTTAAGGTCAGCTGAGATTACCTCCATATCAGATATAGGTGAAGGCGAGAGGGTCTGCATCGACACAGTATCCATCCTTGGTTTAGGCGAAGGTATGCTTGTAGGAAGCAGGTCCAATTTCTTCTTCTTTGTTCACAGCGAAACCATCGAAGGAAAGTTTGTACCCACAAGGCCGTTTAGGGTCAATGCTGGAGCTGTACACAGCTACATACTGACTTCAATGAATGAGACGAATTACTTGAGCGAGCTGGAGGCAGGTAAAACCGTTCTTGCAGTAGATATAGATGGAAATTACAGGTCCGTCGCAGTAGGAAGAAGTAAGATAGAGAGGAGACCACTCATTATGATAAAGGCTTTCCTTAAAGGTTGTGAAGAGACAGGAAGCATAGTGCTTCAGAAGGCTGAGACAATAAGATTGGTCAACGAAGAGAAACAGCCGGTAGCCGTAACAGAATTGAAAGAAGGAGATAAAGTGCTAGTGTATGCAATGCCAAGTAAAGGCAGGCACATAGGAAAGGAAGTGGATGAGCTGATAATTGAACGTTGACCTTTCGATGCTAGCAAAAGAGTTCAAGGGCATAAAGCATAAGTTCAGTATATGCACGACTGTATTTTCGGAAGATATTGAAGAAACAAAAAGAATAGCCAGCTTGGCGCTTGAGAATGGAAGCGACCTCATCGAGTTCAGGTTGGATTTTTTCCACTCTTTAAGTGCAGAAGATATCAGGAAACATCTTTCCCCTTATTTGCATAGGAGTATTTTCACCCTTAGAAGCAAAGAAGAAGGAGGGCGCTTCTCAGGTAGCGTGAAAGAATACCTTGGCATAGTAAAGAGTATCTCAGAGCTGCAGCCTGCGTACATAGATGTTGAGTTCAGCAAGGTAACGCATGAATTTTTGCTTGAGCTCAAGAAAAACAGGCTGATAGTATCCTACCATGACATGAATGGAACTGCTGAAAAATCTCAGTTGATGCGTGTTAGAGACGAAGGCTCAAGGTTTGGTATAGTGAAGATAGTCTCTTCGACGAAGGAGGTTCAATCGAAAATACTTTCCCTGTATGAAGGATTCAGAGGAGAGCTAGTAGCATTTTGCATCGGCGAAAAAGCAATGCTCTCCAGATTCTATGCATTAGCTTTAGGGGCACCTCTTGCTTATGTTGCTTTGGAAAGAAGCGAACATGCTAGAGTTCTCGGTCAGCCGACGCTGCAGGAGATGCTGAATTTCAGGAGGTTGCTAGCAGGTTGAAGAATTATGCCCTAGTGGGCAAAGATGTCAGGTTTTCTGCCTCCCCCGCCATGATGAATGCCGCATTGTCCTACATGGGGGTCGAAGCAAGGTATTATGCCATCAACGTAAAGGAAGAGCAATTCGAATCAATGCTGAAACAAATACTTGCTGAACATGATGGTATAAACGTAACTATGCCATACAAATCAAAAGTGGTAAAGCATATTAGTGATTTAGACAAAGATGCAGAGAGAATAAATGCGGTAAACACTGTCAAGGTAAATGCAACGGTTCAAGGGTTCAACACAGATGTCTATGGGATAACTCAGCCGTTGAATTTAACGGGAATAAACGTCAGAAGAGCTATTTTAATCGGAACAGGAGGCACGGCAAGGGCCTTTTGTCTTGCTATGGAAAATCAGGGTTGCGAAGAAATAGTGGTCTGGGACAGGGACACGGAAAAGGCAAAGTCGTTCTCAACAGATATGGCCAGACTGTTTCCCCAAATTTTATTTAAGACAGAAGGCTACTCATCAAATTACGACCTGCTCTTTAACGCTACACCGATGGGTGGAAAAGACGTTGGGCTTACAGATGAAGTAGAAGGGTTGCTGAATAAGGTTGATGCTGTCTTCGATGCAGTTTACTATCCCTACGATACCGGGTTTATTAAAAAAGGGACAAGTTTGGGTTGCAAGGTAATTCGTGGTTATGAAATGCTGCTTTATCAGGGGGCTAGGGCTCTAAAGATCTGGCTTAACCAGGAACCCCCGATTGAAATTATGAGGTCTGCACTTTTGAAGTTTCTGAAAGGAGAAATGAAGAGATGAAAGGTAGGTCCCTTACCTATGGCGCAATCAGCATAGTAAATGCCATTCCATCTGGAACTGGAGTTACCCTTGGAGTAGACCTGAAGACTTCGTGCAGCGTTGAATTGAAGGAGGAGCCTGGCGAATTTCAAGTGACAGTGAACGGAGTACCCACAGATAAGAGCCTCGCATTGGCCACTGTGAAAGAAGTGTTCAAAGAGATAGGCTTGAGTGCTGGGTCCTATTCAGGAAGAATAGATACTATAACAGAAATACCGATGGGAACAGGGTTGAAAAGCTCTTCTTCTTCCTCCACGGCAATAGCATTGGCCTTATGTTCTGCGCTCGGAATTAAGGTAGACTTTAAAAAAATACTGAAGTGGAGCAGCAGGGCATCTCTTGAAGCAAAAAAGAGCCTTACTGGTGCGATGGACGATGCTGCAGCATGCATCTATGGAGGGATTAATGTCGTAGATAACATAAACGGAAGAGTGATTCTATCAAAGAGCTTTCCGGAGTCCTTCAGGATACTGGTCAACGTTCCGAATGAAAAATCAAAAAGGAATGAGATGGATGTGAAATCCATGCATTACTTTGCTAACGTTATGGATTCCATTACAAGGCTTGCAATTGCTGGCGATGTCTGGAACTGTTTAACCATAAACGGTTTGCTAGTATCAACCCTGATGGGATACAGCAACGAGATTGCTCTTAATGCCATCAGGAAAGGTGCGTTGGCTGCAGGAGTATCAGGCACAGGACCAGCTGTTGTTGCAATATTTCCAGAAAATTCCGAGCAATCCATCACAACCCTGCTAGACGACTGGGAGAAGAGAGGAAGCATGGTCATCAGCACCAAAGTCAACAACAAGAAAGCTTCGGTGATACACGTTGAATGAGTTATCTTTCTTAGCTGACAGCATGGTCTATGGAACTGTCAAACCTCCATCTAGCAAGAGCTATACCCACAGGGCGATAACTATTGCAAGCATAGCTTCAGGAGAATCAATCATAAGAAATCCACTTCTCTCAAGGGACACGATTGCAACAATCGAAGCATGCAGAGCTTTCGGCGCCGAAATAGATACTGGTGGGAATTTTGTAAAAGTGAAGGGGACCAGGCCCTCTGTGCCTGACGATGTCATAGATGCTCAAAATTCAGGCACGACTCTCAGGTTTATGACTACCCTAATGGCGGCTGCCAGTCACGGATATACTATTATTACAGGAGATTCGAGTCTGAGGAAGAGGCCAATGCAGCCTCTTCTGGACTCTATTTCAAAGCTTGGAGCAAAGGCTTTTTCCTCCAGGAATGACGGACATGCCCCAATAATAGTGCAAGGAGATAGTCTGATTGGAGGAGAGACTGAAATAGATGGAAGCATATCTTCTCAGTTCGTATCTTCAATATTGATATCGTCTCCCTTGGCACAAAGAGAAGTAAAGCTCAGAGTCAATGGCGCGGTTTCAAGGCCGTATATTGATGCGACTGTTCTAACCATGAAGAAATATGGTATTGATATTACAAGAGATTCATTTCAATTTTTCCAAGTTCCTGCAGGAGGAGAATATAGGGCAAGCGAGTTTGCAGTTCCAAGCGACTTCAGCTCCATGGCCTTCCTTATAGGATGCGTAGCCATTGCTGGGGGTAAGTTAAGACTTGATTGCACTGGACTAAGCATGCCTCAGGCAGATTCTAAGATATTGCAGATAGCAAGGGCAATGGGGCTGAAATTGACAGTTTCTGATGACCTTTTGCTGGTAGAGCATGGGGGTGAGGAGCTGGAAGGCGGAACTTTCGACCTGTCAGATTCGCCTGACCTTCTTCCGGTAGTTTCTGTTCTTGGGCTCGCATGCAAAAAGGGGGTGAAGATAATAGGCGTCAGGCATGCCAGGTACAAGGAGACAGACAGGATATCAATGCTTAACATTGAGCTGACCAAGGCAGGAGCAAGGGTTAAGGAGTTGGATGATGGCCTGATTGTAAAGCCAGGCGAATTCAAGAAAGTAGTGTTGAATTCCTACGGAGACCACAGGCTGTTCATGGCCTTTTCTCTGGTTTCCCTTCTTTCCAAGGGAGAAATAAGAGTTAGTGGGGAAGATAGCGTTGATGTATCCTATCCTAGTTTTGTCAATGACTTGGAAAAGCTTGGAGTGAAAGTAAGGAGGGTTAAGCATTGACAGGTAACATAGTGGGAGAAAGGTTTGTTCTGGTCAGCTTCGGTGAGAGCCATGGCAAGTGCGTAGGCGCAGTTATAGATGGCTGCCCAGCAGGTCTGAAAATTGACGAGAGTGATATACAGAAAGAATTGGACCTTAGAAAGCCAGCTCAGTCTATAGTAACCACACAAAGAAGAGAAATGGACCTGGTTGAAATAATGTCTGGAGTCTTTAACGGTTTCACTACAGGCGCGCCAATCATGATGATGGTCAAGAATATGGACAAAGATTCCAGTCTATATGAAGCAATGAAAGATACACCTAGGCCTGGACATGCCGACCTTGTAGCCAGGGAAAAATATGGAGGATACAATGACTACAGAGGAGGCGGCAGATTTTCCGGAAGAATAACAGCTTCGTTCGTAATGGGAGGTGCAATTGCAAAGAAGCTGCTGAAGGAAACTCTTGGAGTAGAAGTTATTGCATATACATTGGAGCTGGGTGGAATAGCTGCAGAAGGGTTTACACTTGATGATGCGAGAAGGCAAAGATACCAGAATGAAGTAAGGGCCCCTGACAACTCTGTTGCGGCTGAAATGAAGAAGAAGGTGATCGAAGCCAGAGGGCGAGGGGACAGTCTTGGAGGTGTTGTTGAATGTGTAGCTACAAACCTTCCTGTAGGCCTTGGTGAACCTGTCTTTGGCTCTCTTGACTCTGACCTTGCTCGCATGGCTTTATCGATACCCGCTGCCAAGGGTGTAGAATTCGGCTCTGGCTTTCGCTCCTCCAAGCTAACAGGAAGCCAGAACAACGACCAGTACAGCATGAAAGATGGAAAGTTAGTTTATGAGACTAATAATTCTGGCGGCATTCTGGGTGGATTATCGACTGGAATGCCTTTAGTTTACAGGATAGTCTTCAAGCCTGCCTCCTCTATAGCAAGGAAACAGAAGACCGTTGACCTGGTTAAGCTGAAGGAAGTTGAACTGGTTGTGCCTGGAAGACATGACCCAACTGTAGTACCACGCGCTGTTCCGGTTGTAGAATCAGTAACCGCTCTTGTGCTAGCAGACCATGCGATAAGGTCTGGCTTTATCCCGAACGTTCTCGGAAGGAAGTGAAGATGCTGATGAGCATGGAGCAGTACAGAAAGAAGATTGTTGACATAACTGAAAGGATCATTGAACTTGTTGCCGAAAGGGAAAAAATATCCGAAAAGATAGCTATTAAAAAGAGAGAGGATAAAATCCCAATCGATGATGCCAAAGCTGAGGAAAATCTTATCGATATAATCATAGAGAGGAGCAAGAAATCTAAAGTTGATATTGAAACTACACTGAATATTCTGTCTGTACTCATCAGTGATTCGAAGAGGGTGCAGCGCAATATACTAGGTACGGTAGATAAGCAGAGGATGAGCCCTATGGCCATGGCCTCCATTGCTATGGACCTTCAGAGGTCTGGTAGAAAGCTGTACAGGCTGGATGTTGGTGAACCTGATTTTCATCCCCCTCAGAGGGTCATAGATGCCTGCAACTCTGCTCTTCGATCGTTCAAAACCCATTATACTCGAACCAGGGGTATACCTGAATTGACCCATGCCCTTTCTTCATACCTGAAAAAGAAGCATCGATATGATGCAGATGAAGAACAGGTAATGGTAACACCTGGAGGGAGGTTTGCAATCTATTCTGCCCTTGCGTCCATATTGAAACAAGGAGAGAGCGCTATAATAATAGAGCCGAACTGGCCCATGTATAGGGAAGCCCTTGAGTATTTGGGCTGCAGATGTATTGCCATCCATACAGAATTAGAAGATAGCTGGGAGCCTTCAGTCGACGAAATAAACGAAAGAATAAAGAGCCATACAAAGGCCATAATACTCAGCTATCCATGCAATCCAACGGGAAAGGTAATTTCAAGAGACAAGTTCAGGCAGATAATAGAGCTTGCCAGAGATAGGCATTTAATAGTGTTGAGCGATGAAATTTACAATGACTACGCATATGTGGACTGTCCATCCATTCTCGACTTTAATTTATCTGATTTTGTGCTGACATCGTCTTTCTCGAAGACTTGGGCCATGACTGGCTTCAGGATAGGTTATGCTGTTTCCTCACCTGGCATAATAGAAAGGATGTTGAAGGTAAGTTCTTTAATGATAACCTCAGTTCCTGAATTCATTCAATATGGCGCAATTGCTGCCCTTGAAAGTGAAGAAGCAGTTGAAAAGAACTCATTGGAAATGAGAAGGAGAATTGAAATTGCTGTTGGTGAGCTGGAAAAGATAGGTTCACTGGAGTTCATGAAGCCTGATGGTGGAATGTACGTATTCCCCAGGATAAAGGGGAAAAATATAGACTCCTCTGAATTTGCTATGAACCTCTTAAAGAAGAGAGGTGTTAGCATAACCCCTGGCAGCGGGTTTGGAGACTACCCTGACTTTTTCAGGATATCTCTGGGACAAAATGAAGAGACGATAAAGCAGGGAATAAGAAGTATTGGGATGGAGCTGGATTGAAAGTAGCCATCCTTGGCAGCTCCGGCGGAATGGGTAGACTCTTTGCGAATTATTTTATAAAAAAAGGACATACAGTCTTCGGCTACGACCCAAGGATAAAGGCGGCAAAAGGGCTGGAGATAAAAAATTCAAGCATAGAAGCAGTCAGGGAAGCCGACCTCACTGTTATCGCCACGCCTCTCGGTACTGAAGTAGAGGTACTTGACGAGATAAGGAATCATTTGAAGAAGGGGAGCTATGTAATTGAAATTTCCTCTATCAAACAAAATCTAGCTGTGCTAAAGAAGATGATAGCTGATTCCACCCTTTTATCGATTCATCCTCTTTTCGGCCCAAAGGTTAAATCACTTAAGAATAAGAAGATGGTAGTTATAGGCAATGTAAGAGATGCGAAGATAGTTTCCAGCTTTTTTCCGGAAGTAAATATAGTAAATACAGATGCAGAAGAGCATGACAGGATGATGGCCCTTATGCTATGCTTGCCTTATGCGCTAAATGCTGCTTACTTTGCTTTTGTCTTAAAGCGTTTGGATAGGTGGAAGCTGGAGAGTTTCTTGACAGCTACGGCTGAAAAGCAGATGAAGTTGGCAAAGAGAGTACTTTCTCAGAATCCCTCTTTCTTGGCTAAAGTATTGATGATGAACAGATACTCTGGAGAGTATATCAAAGAGTTTTCAGATGAAATTTTGAGCATTGTAAGAACCATTGATGGGGATGGCTATCTTTCCCTGCTCGACTTTGCCAGACACCTAAATCGACTGAGCAAAATGTATAGATAGTCAGAATGACGTGGCTTTTCTCATACTTGTTACGAAGTCTTTCAATTCCGAGAGAATTCTTTCCTCATCTCCAAGATTTCTATTTATCCTGTCTATTAAAGCGCTGCCTACCACAATACCATCAGCACCGCTATTTACCAATAGCCTTACTTGTTCTGGGTTTGAAATCCCAAAACCGACTGCAACAGGTAAAGATTTGACGTTACTCTTTACGAACTTCAAAATATTAGTTATGGTCTGAGGCAGTCTGTCTCTGGCTCCTGTCACTCCCAGGGTGGATACTAGATACAGGAAGCCCGTTCCCTTATTGGCTATGTTGCGAAGTCTTGATTGACCTGTTACTGGAGATGCCATGGGAATTATGTCCAAGTTTACCCTTTTGCCTTGCTCTATCAATTCGTCTGCTTCTTCCACCAGGATGTCTGGGACTATCAGGCCATCAGCACCAAATTCCTTTGCTTTCGAAACAAACCTTTCAGTTCCTGCAGAGTATATGATATTGTAATAGGTCATCAAAACTATAGGGATATCATAGCTTGCCCTTACTGACCTTGCTATCTGCAATACATCCATCGGTTTTATGCCAATAGAGATTGAATGTGCAGAAGCATTCTGTATGGACGGTCCATCAGCTATCGGGTCTGAGAACGGAATTCCCAGTTCTAATATATCAGAGCCTCCCTCAGCTAGGGTTCTACATATTTTATTGGCTAACTGATAAGATGGATAACCGCCCATCGTATATGTTATAAGCAGCCCTCTATTCTTTCCCTTTGAAGAGAAGGCTTCAGATATCCTGGTTATCAACGTTCATCTTCAACCTATCTGCAACGATCTGCAAATCTTTGTCGCCTCTCCCAGAAAGAGTCACAATTATTTTGTCCTCTTTATCCATCTTCCTGGCAAGTTCAAGAGCGAAGGCTATAGCATGAGAAGATTCAAGGGCCGGAATGATTCCTTCCAGCCTAGAAAGAACTGTAAATCCTTCAATCGCCTCGTCGTCATTCTTTGTTACATAACTGACCCTTCCTATATGCTTCAGATATGCATGCTCTGGTCCTGCAGCAGGATAATCAAGCCCAGGAGCAACACTTTCTGTCTCCTTTATTTGTCCATACCTATCCTGTAAGATGAAAGTGAGCATGCCATGCAAGACTCCTTTTTTCCCTTTGAGTAATGCGGCTGCATTCTTTCCTCTCCCTTCGCCTCCAGCCTGCACACCAAACATCTTTACAGACCTGTTTCTTAAGAAGGGATAGAATGTGCCTATTGCATTACTTCCTCCTCCAACACATGCTACCAGAGCATCCGGTAGTGAACCTTCCATTTGTTTTATTTGTGTCTTGACCTCTTTGCCTATCACACTTTGAAAGTCTCTTACCATCATAGGATAGGGATGTGGCCCTACAACCGAGCCTATAAGGTAATGTGTATCCATAAGATTTGTAACCCAATCTCTCAGAGCTTCGTTTATAGCGTCTTTCAGCGTCCTGGAGCCTGTCGAAACTGGATGAACTTTAGCTCCTAAGAGTTTCATGCGAAGAACGTTAAGGCTCTGCCTCTTCATATCATCAATCCCCATGTAAATCTCTGCCCTTAGTCCCAGAGCTGCGCACGCCATAGCAGTAGCTACGCCATGCTGACCTGCACCAGTTTCAGCAATTACCCTCTTCTTTCCCATCTTTTTGGCGAGTAATGCCTGAGCAAGAGCATTGTTTATCTTATGAGCACCTCCGTGAAGCAAGTCTTCTCTCTTAAGGTATATCTTTGCTCCCCCTGCAAACCTGGTAAGATTTCTTGCAAAATAAAGTGGGGTTGGTCTGCCTGCATATTGTCTGAGCAGATTTTTTAGTTCTCTACTGAAGTCTTCATCCTGCTTGAATCTCAGGTATGCATGCTCTAGTTCTTCAACGGCATGATAAAGAGTCTCAGGTATGAACCTGCCTCCAAATTCACCGTACTTTCCCTTCGAATCTGGCATCTCAGTCTTTACCAATCAAGTCACTCCTTGTATGCCTAACAAACTCTACTATCTTCGCTCTATCTTTGACCCCTGGAGATGTCTCTACACCTGATGACACATCTACTCCGTATGGATTAACCCTTTGAATCACGTTTGCCACGTTTGAAGGATTCAACCCTCCTGCCAGGATCAACGGTTTAGGATAAATTGCGTCCCTTACCTTTCTACATTGTTCAAGTTCTCTCTCAATCATTCCGTTAGCGATGCGTGAGTCTAGAAGCAGAGCATCACAGCTAGCATCTTCCTTGACATGGAAATTCGTCGGTGCGATGCTACATATTAGCCTTGATTGAAGCAAACTTCTGAGTTGATTCATTTCTTGAATATTGCCGTATACCTGAACAGCCCAAGGTTTAACTTGATTGAAGAAGTCTATATTTTTCAAAAGATAGGTTGAACTTGTAACCGCAATTGTATTTATTTTATTCCTAGCGTAGTTCACAAGTTTGACAGCTCTTTCTCTGCTCAGATTCCTTGGAGACTCGGGCAATCCGACGATAAGGCCTATAGCATCAGCTTTTGCTTCGCTAACTGCATCTACATCCTCTTCCCTTGTTATGCCACACACCTTTATCCAAACCATGATTTAACCCCCGACAAACCTGCGCAGCATTACTTCCGGGCTTTTGGATTTCATCAGCACAGAGCCAATCAGGAAGCCGTCAGCTCCCATTTTCTTCATCTTCAGCAGGTCTGTTTTCTTGCTGAATCCACTTTCGCATATTACCAATTTGCTTCCTGATTTCTTCTTCAATATAGTTGAAGAAACATTCAAGGAGACTGTCATCGTATCCAGGTTTCTGTTATTGATCCCAATAATGTCGGCATCACTCTCTACAGCCTGTTCATATTCCCTAAGAGTATGGACTTCGAGAACGACTTCCAATTTTCTCCTGTGAGCTGCATCGATAAATTCCTCCAGCTCTGCATCAATTAACTTCCTGTTGAATATGGAGGATATCAGTAAAACTGCATCTGCGCCATATGAATCGGCAGCATCAATCTGTGATTGGTCAACTATGATATCTTTCATCAGGATAGGTATCGATGTGGATTTTCTTATTGAAACCAAGTGCTCAAGACTACCGTTGAAGTTATCTGGGTCCGTAAGAACAGATATTGCTGCTGCACCAGCTCTTTCATACATCCTTGCTATCTCTGCTGGTACTATTCTGCATCCAAAGGGTCCAGATGAAGGGGAGGCATACTTCACCTCTGCCACAATGGCCAGAGAATCTTTCCTTAATAGTGCCTCCTTTAGACTTCTTCTGCTTTGAGAAATTCCATTCTGCTTGGAATAATATCCCTTCAAAACCCTCTGCTTTGCGGAATAAACCAGTCTTTGTAAAATACCATCAGGCAAGCTGATAACCCTCCTTAAAGCTGATGTCTTTACTGAAAGCTATCAACTCTCTCAATTTTGTATATGCTTTACCAGAATCAAGGGATGCCTTTGCCATTTCAATCGCTTCGCCAAATTTGTCAGCAAGACCAGAAACTATTATTGCTGCAGCTGCATTGACGAGCAAAGTGTCGTATTTTGCTCCCTTTCTGATATCTCCAGATAACAATTTTATTGCCACTTCTTTGCACTCTTCACCACTCTGAACTACAAGTTCATCTGTACTGTACCTGGGAAGGCCGAAATCCCTTGGTGTATACTCTCTTATTTTCACTTTTCCATCCTTAAGCCAAGCGATAACATTACTGCATGAAAGCGATATTTCATCTATGCCTTCTGTGGCATGAACTATCATCGCTTCTTTTATGCCAAGTAATGATACAACGCCAGCCATAGACTGGACTAGAGTAGGCTCGCATACTCCAAGCACTTGAGCATCAATTGGAGCGGGGTTCAATAGAGGACCCATTATGTTAAAGACCGTTCTTACACCCAGCTCCCTTCTTGTCTGACTGACTTGCTTTAACGCAGGATGGAAAATTGGGGCAAAGATGAATCCTATACCCAACCTTTCTATAGACTCCTTCACCTGGTTAGGGCTGATGTTAAGGTTTAGTCCCAAGCTTTCCAGCAGGTCTGCGCTGCCATAGCGACTGCTAGCAGACCTATTCCCATGCTTTGCAACTATTACACCTGCTCCAGCTGCTACAAAGGCAGAGAGCGTGCTTATGTTGAAAGTCTTTATCCTATCTCCTCCAGTGCCGCAGTTATCTACTAGCCTGCCATTGACATTTGGATTTATTCTGACGCTGTATCTTCGCAACGAAATTGCAAGATTGGCTATCTCCTCTGGAGTTTCTCCTTTCATCTTCATGCACATCAACAATGCAGCAACCTGAGCCTGTGTAGCCTTGCCAGTCGCAATTTCATCGATCATAGCATCTATCACATGCCTTTGCAGGTTTTGCCCCTTAAGCAGCTGTTCTATAGCCTGCTGTATCATTCAGTAACACCATTCTCAAGAAAGTTTCTGACCATTTCTAATCCCTGCTCTGTAAGGATGGATTCTGGATGGAATTGGACGCCTTCTATAGGAAATTCCCTGTGCCTTATTCCCATAATCTGACCGTCATCGAGCGAAAGAGCTGTCACTTTGAAAAAAGAGGGTATTGTATCAGCTACCAGAGAATGGTATCTGCAGGCAATAATCGGGTTCTTTAGCCCTTTGAATATACTCTTTCCATCATGATAGATTCTACTAGTCTTTCCATGCTTTAATACTGGAGCCTTTCGAAGGATTCCGCCAAAAGTGCTTATTATGCCTTGATGACCTAAACATACACCGAGTGTAGGCACTTCTTTACTCAAACTTTCAAGAATATCAGAGCTGCATCCAAAATACCTCTTCTCGGATGGATGACCAGGACCTGGAGATATTATTATCCTGTCAGGAGATAGAAGCTTGGCTTTGTCGCAGCTTAAATTATTACTTCTGTACACTATTGGCTTATGGCCAAGCATGCCAACATACTGGGCTAGGTTATAGACGAAAGAATCGTGATTATCTATTATTAGTACTCTCATTCCTGCACACTCCTGGCAATCGTTAAGGCTTCTACAAGAGCACGCAGCTTTGACCTGACTTCTTCACATTCATCTTCAGGTTTCGAATCTGCAACTATTCCGGCACCTGCCTGCATGTAAATACTTTGCATGAATGTGAAGAAGGAACGAATGGTTATTCCAAAGTCCGCATTTCCGTTAAACGAGAAATATCCTACCGCTCCTCCGTATGGACCTCTCGCCACTCTCTCCATTTCTTCTATTATCTCAATCGCTCTGGGCTTTGGTGCTCCCGTAACAGTTCCTGCAGGGAAGGTAGCTTTGAGTGCATCGAACGAGTCAAACCTATTGTCAAGTTCTCCTGTTACATGGGAAACCAAATGCTGCACATGGCTATACCTTTTCACCTGTAAGAAATTCTTGACCTTTACACTTCCGAACTTTGAGACCTTGCCTATGTCGTTTCTGGCGAGGTCTACAAGCATTACATGTTCAGCTCTTTCTTTTTCGTCTGAAAGAAGCTCTTTTCTCAACTTGTAATCTTCAGCTAGATTCTTTGATCTCCTCCTAGTTCCAGCTATTGGATAGGTTTCGACCGTTCTGTCCTGGACTTTTACAAGCATTTCAGGACTTGACCCGAAAACCTCCTTTCCGTGAAATTTCAAAAAGAACATGTACGGAGAAGGGTTGACCTTTCTGAGTGAATTATAAACCGACCTCGTATCTCCTTTAAACGTGTATGTGTATCTTCTGGATAGTACAACTTGAAATATATCTCCCTTGTTTATGTATTCCTTGGCTCTAACTACGCTTTCCTTGAATTCCTCATCAGAAACAGAACTTTCTTCCCCGTGGAATTCCAACCGTCCTAGCTCAAGTTCATCATTTGTACTTTCAATTACAGAATTCTTTCTATCTTCGCCAAAAGTGATGTAAAATGCAGAATTGTCCCTATGGTCAAATGCAACCCAATCTAGGTAGAGACCAAATTCCATATCAGGAAATTGAGAAGGCTTTTTTTGCATTGTTTCAGCTTGTTCCCAATAGAATACCGAGTCGTAAGATATGTAACCTACCAACCCACCAAAAAATGCCTCTTTTGGCAGTCCTTGCCTTAAGGGCACAAGTCTCCTTAGAAAATCAAAGGGGTCCGAAATATTCAGATATCTCTCTTCTCTATTTTTGTAAGAAATTGTTGCAGCGGAGTCCTTCAACTTGACAGTTAAAACTGGGGAGAAACCTATGAATGAAAAATTGGAAAGTCTTCCCTTACCGATCGATTCGAGGAGAAAACAATCGTCGTGTTTTTCGTACATTCTGTAAAATAATTCAGCTGGGTTATTGTTCAGATTTAGCCTCTGAACCCTTGGACTGCCGATGTGCATATAGTCAGCAAGGCCAAACTAAATCACCCAAGCGAATCCCCGCAACTGGCATTATATGCTGATTTATAATCATTTTTGTATGTTAGTGTATATTAATGTACGTTCATCGAGATACTTCGGCAGAAACATGTAATAAATATGTTCAGAAAATCATAAATATGGCATGTGCAAAAATAATGCAGACCTGATATGGAGATATTCAGTCCCTCTGTACCAGAAGCTGTCAGATATATCATTAGTAGAAACCCGCATTTGTACGCTTGCATGAAGATGAGGGTTCTGAATTATAATGCTGTAGCAGACCTGATCCAGCCCGAAGTTGAAGAGATGGTAGGAAAGAAGGTGAACCCTAACACAATAGTTGCTGCATTAGTAAGGTATGCTAATACCCTAATACAAGAGACCAACACCGCAAATCCTCTTGAAGCTCTGAAAAAGGCACGTTTCACACTAACCACTGGTGTTACTGACGTTACAATTCAAGTACCTATAGCTGACCAGACTGAAATTCTCAAAAAGATTTTTGACCTTCTCGGCGAATCTGAAGTTTCTCACGTCAACATCTTCAAAACTCCAGACCACTTTAAGATAATAATGAGTGTCGAAGACTTCGAAAAAATAAGAAGAGAGCTGGACGGAATAGACATTGACTATGACGAAGGATATGCAAGGCTTGCAATAAGCCTGCCCGCAGAAGAGGAAGAGGTGGCGGATATTTTGAATTATATAACAGACAACCTCTATAGAAGCGGTATAAAGAGTTTGGACGGCTTCTTCAGCTATGACGACATAGTGCTGATACTGAGGGAATCTGACGCTTCAAAGGCCTTCGACATACTCAGAAAGCAGGTTGAATACATAAGGCGCCGTTTTCTCGAGTGAAATGCACCAATTAAAAGTTCAGAAAAGCTTATAAATTGTCATAAATATGACATAGTAAACGGTGATATGATATGTCCTGGAGAGATGACTACTTCGATTCCTTCTTCGAGGAGATGTCCCGTGAATTCAGGGAAATGAAAAGAATGATGGACAGCATGTTCAGAGCTGTCCGCTCATGGCAGCCAGGCACGAACATCGAGGGTCCTTACTACTACGGCTTCTCCGTGACCATAGGCCCTGACGGCAAACCGATGATCAGGGAGTTCGGAAACGTCAGACCAAACGCTTTGGGTAACCTCGCAGTCGGAACAAGAGAGCCTCTGATAGAGACTGTCGTTGATGACAAGGAAAACATAGTCAGAATTGCTGCAGAGATGCCCGGAGTCGAAAAGTCAGACATCAAGGTCGACGCCATGGAAGACAGAGTGATAATAAGCGCGGAAAGAGGGAACAAGAAGTATTACACAGAGATTCCACTTCCTGCTCAGGTAGACCCTGCTTCATCTGAAGCGACTTACAACAACGGCATCCTTGAAGTCAAACTCAAACTGAAGCAACAGGTCAGGCAGAAAGGAACAAGCATCAAGGTGAAGTAAGAACGGGACATCTCGCTACTTATTTTTGGGGTGATTAATTTTGGATAATATAACTCTAAGAGTTGCTGAAGCTTATGCGAAGGATGTTGGCAGAGGTATAGCTGTGGTTGACCCTAAGGTAACCAGGGAAATGGGGTGGAAGTCGGGCGATGTTATAGAGATCTCAGGGAAGAGAAAGACCTATGCCCTGTTATGGCCTGGACACATGGATGATTACGGCACGGGTGTGATAAGGATAGACGGTAATACAAGGAACAATGCAGGAGTCGGGATAGATGATAAGGTTTCAGTAAGGAAGGTGGAAGCGAAGATTGCTGAGAAGGTAACACTTGCTACATCTAAACAACTCAGGATTGTTGGTGTTGAAGATTATCTGGCTCAGGTGCTTGAGGGAAGGGTAGTTGCCAGAAATTCTATACTAACCTTCAATCTCATGGGAAATAAGATTGACTTCAACGTTGTAGCTACAGTACCTGCATATAGCCCGCTTATAATAACTGAGAATACGGAGATAGAGATAGAGATTCAAGAGGTAGGAGCAGCAGCAATTCCAAAGATAACCTATGAAGATATAGGAGGTCTGAGAGAAGCCATACAGAAAGTCAGAGAAATGATAGAGCTTCCTCTGAAGCATCCGGAGCTGTTTGAAAGACTGGGAATAGAAGCACCTAAGGGTGTTTTGCTTCACGGTCCCCCTGGCACTGGCAAGACACTACTTGCAAAGGCTGTTGCCAACGAAAGCGAAGCCAACTTCTTCTCAATTTCAGGGCCAGAAATAATGAGCAAATTCTACGGGGAAAGCGAAGAAAGGCTGAGGCAGCTATTCAAGGAAGCGCAGGAAAAGGCTCCTAGCATTATATTCATAGATGAAATAGATTCCATAGCTCCCAAGAGAGAGGAAGTAACGGGTGAAGTAGAGAAGAGAGTAGTGAGCCAGCTCTTGGCTCTCATGGATGGGCTAGAATCAAGAGGCAAGGTTGTAGTTATAGGAGCTACCAACAGGCCAAACGCCATAGACCCAGCATTGAGAAGGCCAGGAAGGTTTGATAGAGAGATAGAGATAGGCGTTCCTGACAGGGAGGGAAGGCTGGAGATACTGCATATACATACGAGGGGTATGCCACTAGCTGAAGACGTTAACCTGGAAAAGCTCGCTGAAGTGACTCACGGATTTGTGGGCGCAGACCTTGAAGCACTTGTAAAAGAGGCTGCAATGAGGTCCCTTCGCAGAATACTTCCAGAGATAGACCTGAAGCAATCCAGCATCCCTGCGGAGGTGCTTAACAAGATAAACGTGAAGATGTCTGATTTCATAGACGCTTTGAAGGATGTGCAGCCATCTGCCATGAGGGAAGTGCTTGTAGAGGTACCAAATGTTAAATGGGAAGATATAGGGGGCCTCTCAGCAGTTAAGGATGAACTGAAAGAAGCGGTTGAATGGCCGCTCAAGTACAGAGAGCTGTTTGATACTGCTGATGCGAAGCCTCCGAAGGGTATACTTCTCTACGGTCCCCCTGGCACTGGCAAGACACTACTTGCAAAGGCTGTTGCAAACGAAAGCGAAGCCAACTTCATCAGCGTGAAAGGGCCTGAACTGCTGAGCAAATGGGTCGGGGAGTCAGAGCGTGGAATCAGGGAGATATTCAGGAAGGCAAGACAGGCTGCTCCCTGCATTATCTTCTTTGATGAAATCGATTCGATAGCACCGGTGAGGGGAAGCAGCATAGGAGATTCCGGGGTAACTGAAAGAATGATCAGTCAGCTATTGACTGAGCTTGACGGTCTTGAAGAGCTGAGGGATGTAGTGGTTATAGGAGCAACTAACAGGCCTGATATGATAGACACAGCATTACTAAGACCAGGCAGGTTTGATAAGCTGATATACATTCCTCCACCTGACCTAGAAGCAAGAAAGGAGATCTTCAAGATACACACAAGAAGAAAGCCACTAGCATCAGATGTAAGCATAGAAAAGTTAGCTGAGATGGCTGAAGGGTATACCGGAGCAGATATAGCAGCTGTATGCAGGACTGCCACTATGCTTGCGGTTAAAGAACACGTATCAAAGTATCCAGACCCGAAGCAGAGCAAGGAAAAGGCCGCAGAACTGAAAATAACCATGTCTCATTTCATGGAAGCGATGAAGAAAATCAAGCCCAGCGCCCCATCCGCAAGAGTTCAGCCTGAAAAATTACCAGCCATTGCCTGAATTCCTTGATACAATATTCAAAACTATATTACTGATTCACCAGAAGGATTCTACATTAATTGCTTATATGATACCATTACAATCAAATGACTTGAAAGCTCCCACTTGATTGAGATGCAGTATAATATTAAACTTAGTCTCTCTTTCCTGCCAGATATAATGCGACTGTCAAAGGAATGAAAATCCAGACAGCAGCATCTATAATGAGAGTATACAGGGTCACTCCGAATTGCGAAATGGGAAGATGAAGGTCATTAAGCCCTCCCACATGAACAAATCCTTGCAGATAGAGCAGCACGAGCGATGCAAACTGAGTAGGGTTGATAAGGTATGAATAGACCTGGGATTGCAGATATTGTTCACTGAAAACTGAATCTATCCCGCTACCAAAGAAACCTAAGGGAAAGATAACCATAGTTGATATCAGGCTAAGCGTAACTGATAGAATCAACGCAAACATGATCAGTGCATTGGATGTCCTGATTACGTGTGAAAGTAATATTGTTAGTCCGGTAAAGGAAAGAGATTCTACTATTGCTGACACTATAGTCCCCAGTACAAATAAAGTAGGCAATGTTGAACTGGTCATCAAATAAATAAGTGCATCAACAAGAAGTATCCCTGCAGTTATAGCTGAGATTGCAGTAGCATTGATTGCCAAGTATCTGGATAATAGGAGTCCTCTTTTACTGACTGGTCTGGCAAGAACTAGGTCAAGCCTTCCTGAAAGTCTGGCGTCGCCATAAGAACTGATAGCAGCATAGGTTGCAACTAAAGGCACAGTGAGACTGAACATCTGTATCCATGTGATTTTAACGTAGTCATACAACCCAGTTTTCTCAGTTGATATATCAAAATAACCGCTGGATAAAGGTCTGGTCTTGAAAACCAGCGTCCCGTTTGGAGCGAAAAATGAAAAGGTGACGTTTTTGTCATTCAAAGAAAGAATAGCGGGGGGAGGATTTATCAGAGTAGCGAATCCTGACATCGTGCCAAGATAAATTAGATTACTATGATTCTGAGATGGATAGCTGTCGATTGAGTAATAGATCTTATATCCTTTAGGCATAGACAGGTTTCCTGATGCGTAAAAGAAGAGAAGGTTGAAAGTATTGGGATTATCTGGATTGTAAACGGGATTTACAACCGTCCCAGAAATGTAGACATTAACGCCATAAGAAATGTTTCTATTCGAAGAATGACCGAAGCCGTTAGAATCAGTTATTTCCATGGAAAAATCAGTATTCTCTGCAACCCCCGGGATTTTAATTGAACTAAACCCCAAGCCAGATTCATTTGTGAAAATAACGACATGCTTTGACCCAACATTTGGTATGCCTATGTCAATATATAGAGTAGAGGGAATAGGCTGTCCATATTTATCTGTGGTATATGCCAGAAAATTTAAACCCTGTGTGTCGTGATCCGCTATTATTATGCTCGGCTGCAGGTCGAATTCAGGTATATTCGCTTGAGCGATGTCAGGAATCAGAGTCAAGGGCAACAATAGAAAGAAGACGAAGATTGCGATAAATCCCTTGCTTTGCAAGACTGTCATTACATCATGAAGAAACGGTCTCATCATAAGAACACTCCTATCTAGACATCAAAGAATCAGTTTACCTACTGATATTTAAACAGGAATCTAGTAGCGTAAAGCAAATATGAACATCCGATTCGCCCATATCTATTCCTTGGGTTTCTTCTGAAAATGATATCAACTGCCTAGAGGGCACCAATCACTTGGGTTTATGTCAGATTGAATCCAATGTGCTGATTGATATTGTGAATTTCCTGCGTAGTTTACCTCTATTGAGAGTACTTTTGGAGCTCCCCATGGACCATACTGGAAGTAATAGTGTCCATAATTGTTCGTCGTGCCCTGTCCGTAGTAATCTGAATAATGACACGTTCCATCTGGCCAGTAGGTCTTGTACATGTAATCTGAAGTCAGGGCCTGACCTCCTATTCCAATGAGACAATTCCCGGCGCTATCTGCAGTCTTCAAGTCACCTTGAACATAAACCTGACCATACCACGTTGCTCCATAGCTAGCGTTACATATCTGTGTTGGAGTCTGGGCAATTGTAGTAAAAGGAAACTGTCCCAAAATTGCAGGAAGAATGATAAGAACTAAAAATAGAAGAATGCTTACTTTCCTCATGAATAACGTATAGTATTTTGAATATATATATCGAAATCGCAAAAAGTCTTAACACATTATTGATTTAAGTAATATATGTATTCCCCAATATCGAAGTCGGTTCTACCAAACGATAAACTCTAAAAATGAATTTATACACGCTTTAGAAATCTTGCAACAGTATCAATTCAGTAAATGTACACCATATTATACAAAGTGTTAATATAAGGGAGAGGCTAGGGCTTAAACTACCGAAGTGTATCGACGTAATGAGTTACGGACAAGGTGGCGGTAGAGGATACGGCAGACGTGGCGGATACGGTTCTTTCGGACCAAGGAACTTCTCACCAAAGCCAGTCAAGGCAGGCGAAGAATATGATGTCGAAATTACAGAGATTTCAAGAAGAGGTGATGGCATTGCAAAGATACAGGGTTTCATCATATTCGTTGCTGGAGCCAAGGCTGGTCAGAAGGCTAGAGTAAAGGTTACAAACGTTGCGAATCGTTACGCTACTGCTGAGATCGTTTCCTCTGCAGCTTCAGAAAATGCTTCCGACTCTCAGACCGAAGGGTCTGAGTAAGGAGCTCAGTTAGATCACGCCGAATGTAATTGCGGGGTCAGTACCCCGCTGTGTAGCGGATGATGATCGGTCACGGACCCGGGTTGGGAATTTTTTGATGTTCTTGTATTGAGTTAATACCATGCATAAGGTGAAAATATAATCTGCAGAAGGCTTATTTAGCACCTGCCAAAGCATCGGTTAGAATTGTCTGTGCTGGAACTGAAGAATGTAGGTGTTGCAGTCGGAGATAAGAGAGTAGTACAGGACGTTTCGCTCAAAATATCCCAGGGAGAGATTCACGCGATAATGGGGCCTAACGGCTCAGGCAAAAGCTCCCTAGCTAAAGCGATAATGGGCCATCCTGGCTACAGGATAGTGCAGGGAGATATAATGCTGGATGGAGAGAGCATACTGCCTCTAACTCCAACAGAGAGGGCCAGAAGGGGAATCTTTCTTGGCTTTCAGTATCCAGTTGAAATATCGGGAGTGCCCATGCTTAACTTCCTGAGGGCAGCTTATAGCGCGATGCTACAGGGAGGGAAAGAGGAAGTTAAGAGCCAGGTTCCGCTTGTACCGTTCAAAAAGACCCTAAATGAAAAGTTAAAACTCGTAGGCTGGGACGAAAGTTATTCTGGAAGGTATCTGAATGAAGGCTTTTCAGGCGGGGAAAAGAAGAAGTCAGAGCTTCTGCAGCTTGCAGTCCTTCAGCCAAAGATTGCAGTGCTTGATGAGATAGATTCTGGGCTGGATATAGATGCTGTAAGGTTAGTAGCTTCAACTCTGAACAAGCTATCAGGTCCGAATCTTGGACTCCTGCTGATAACTCATTACAGAAGAATACTGCAGTTTGTAAAGCCAACATGGGTTCATGTGATGGTAGCTGGAAAGATTGTCCTCTCAGGCGGCCCAGAGCTGGCTGACACTTTAGAGGAAAGAGGGTACGGCTGGATAGAAAAAGAGGAGGACTCACCTCTATAATAGTATTAGAAAGTGCAGAAAGTATATGAGCAAGTATAAGGCATTTATAGTTTGGAGGTTAATGAATTGAGCAGTGTCAGGGAAGCAACAAATCTAGACTACACTAAGTATGACTTTAAAGAGCCAGAGGTTTACGTAACCGAATTTCCAAAGGGAATAAATGAAAAGATAGTTGAGGAGATATCTAGAATCAAAAACGAACCCCAGTGGATGACTGACTTCAGGTTGAAGGCCTACAGGCATTTTGTTTCTAGGCCTTTGCCAATGTGGGGAGCTGACCTGACACATATCGACTTTGATAACATAAAGTATTACATCAGGCCAACAGATAAGCAGGTTAAGAACTGGGATGAATTGCCTCCAGCGATAAAAGATACCTTTGACAGGCTTGGTGTTCCTGAAGCAGAAAGGAAGTTTCTTGCCGGAGTTGGCGCAATGTATGAGAGCGAAGTGGTCTACCACAGGATGAGAGAGGACCTGGAGAAACAGGGAGTCATATTTGCTGACATGGACACTGGTCTGAGGGAGTACCCTGAAATAGTGAAGAAATACTTTGGAACTGTTGTACCATATAACGATAACAAATTCGCAGCTCTCAATTCTGCAGTTTGGAGTGGAGGCAGTTTCATATATGTGCCACCTGGCGTAAAAGTAGAGCAGCCGCTTCATGCTTACTTCAGAATAAATGCATCCAACATGGGTCAGTTCGAGAGAACTCTGATCATTGCTGATGAAGGGGCTGACGTTCACTATATAGAAGGCTGCACTGCTCCTGTCTATTCTTCAGATTCCCTTCATGCAGCTGTAGTCGAACTGATAGCTTTGAAAGGAGCGCACATCAGGTACACCACAATACAGAACTGGTCGAAGGATGTCTACAACCTCGTAACCAAGAGAGCCTTTGCATATGAAGATGCAAGAGTTGAATGGATTGACGGGAACATGGGAAGCAAGGTGACGATGAAATATCCTGCAGTTCACTTAAAGGGCAAAGGAGCCAGAGCAGAGGTGCTCTCTATAGCACTAGCTGGAGCAGGACAACACATAGATGCTGGTTCCAAGATACTGCACCTTGCTCCTGACACAAGCTCAAGGATAATCTCCAAGTCAATATCCAAGGACGGAGGCAGGGCTACATACAGAGGTCAGCTGCTAGTGGCAAAGGGAGCTAAAAGAGTAAAGAGCAGCGTAAAGTGCGATGCGCTTATACTCGATGAGAAATCCAGGTCTGACACCTATCCTTACAACATAGTCAACGAAGATGATACAGTGTTGACTCATGAAGCTACTGTAGGAAAGATAGGAGAAGACCAGCTTTTCTACCTGATGAGCAGGGGACTAACAGAAGAAGAAGCGCTCAATGCTGTTGTCATGGGCTTTCTGGAGCCATTCACAAAGTCTCTCCCGCTTGTCTATGCTATAGAGCTGAACAGGCTGATAAGCCTGGAAATGACAGGCGCAGTCGGCTAAAGATAACCGGTGCTTTACGATGGAAAGCGGTGCCCAGCTTACAGGCTTCTCAAGACTAGAACTTCTTTCAAGGAACCTGAAGGAAGGAGAAGCAATCGCATTAAGGAGAAAAGATTACCTAAACGCTTATTTTGAGACACCTTTTGAGACCAATCAGATATTCTTAAAGAATTATGAGAGGCCTCGATCTGACCCCATAACCTATAAGCTAATTAGCGATGAAGCAAGCGATAAATTTCTCCCGGATAAAGTTTTTGATATTGGGTGCGTGGGAACTGCTGTTTACACGAGGCGAAGCAGAGACGGCTTTTATTTCTCAGATGGAGATGAAAACGGAGAATCAAGGGTACTACCTGACAAGGTTCCTCCTCAAGCTGACAGAATGGAGTTACTGAACGGAGCATTCAGAAACAGCTTTCAAAAGATACATGTAGAAAGAGTCAGAAGCTTTTCTGACCCTTTCGTGAGGCTAACAGTGTTGCCAGGCAATGATTTTGCTCTGCACAGGAAGACTGAGCTGACCTTTGACACTGATACATCCTGCACATTCGTTGATGAAGTTAGAGACAGCCATGGGATAGATGAAGCAGGGGGGTTCATGACTGATATTGTTCAGGCACGTCTTGAGTCTGGAGCAGATGTAAACTTCGTATCACTGCAGTCTGGCAAGTCCCAAATTGCTGTTAATTACAGATTTGAGCTTTCAAGCGGTTCAAGGTTAAGGTTTGTGAGTTGGACTGGCGGGAATCCATACCAGAGGTCCAGAATTACCGTGACTCTGAAGGGTGATGGCTCTGAGGCCAGTGTATTTACTGGCAACTTTGCAGACAAGGGGGCGAGACATGACATGCTTGCTACAGTAGAGCATTTTGGAAGAAACAGTATAGGTCTGGTTATACAGAACGGGGTTGTCAGAGCTGCATCAAGATTGCTTCTGAAGGGAATGATGATTATCAGGAAGCCGGCTAAAGGCTCTGATTCACATCTCAAGCAACATGCGCTTCTTCTCAGCTCTGACAGCTTTGCCAACGCTATACCTGGCCTGGAAATAGAAACGAATGAACTGAAAGCAAAGCATGCAGCATCTGTATCGCAACCTGAAGAAGAACAGCTTTTCTATCTGATGAGCAGGGGCCTGAACGAAAAACAGGCTGTCACAACAATAGCCTTTGGAAATCTTGGTACTCTGCTGAGCAACATAGCTGACCAGAATTTAAGGGACGAGCTTGCAGACGAGATAATGGAGACACTTTTAGCATAGAGCATATCCTTGGAAAGAGTTATTATCTCCCCTATACATTAATTGTTCGACATGCAATCATCAGTGGTCGACGTCGAAACCATTCGTAACGATTTCCCGATCTTCAAGATAAAATTCAACGGGAAGTATCTGGCATATCTTGATAATGCTGCCACTTCTCAGAAACCAAAACAGGTTATCAATGCGCTTGTTGAGTTCTATGAGATGTATAATTCTAACATTCACAGGGGGGTTTACAGGATATCTGAAAAGGCTACAGAAGAATACGAGAAGAGCAGGGAAGCCACAGCTAAATTCATAGGTTGTCAGGACCCTTCCCAGGTTATTTTTACAAGGAATACCACAGAATCGATAAACCTGGTAGCCTACACATGGGGATACAAGAATATCAGAAAAGGGAGCAAGATAGTGCTTACAATGCTGGAGCACCACAGTAATATGGTTCCCTGGCAAGAACTTGCTAGGGAAAAGGGAGCAGAGATACAGTATGTGAGCATAAAAGAAGATGGAACGCTCGATATGTCAAGCTTTGATGAAAAGATAAAGGATGCTGACTTGTTTGCGTTCACCCATGTTTCGAACGTGCTTGGAACTATAAACGATGCAAAGAAGTTAATTTCGAGGGCGCATAAGGAAGGTGCGATAGTGCTTCTTGATGGAGCCCAATCAGCTCCCCATATGCCAGTAAACGTATCAGAGCTGGACTGTGACTTCTTTGCATTTTCTGCTCACAAAATGCTGGGCCCAACAGGTGTTGGGATACTTTATGGTAAAAGAGAACTACTGGAGCAGATGCCTCCTTTCATCATGGGTGGAGACATGATAAGTGAGGTGCATATAGAGGGTGCAAAATGGAATGAATTACCCTGGAAGTTCGAAGGGGGAACAAGCAACATAGCTGATGTTATTGCATTTAAAGAAGCAATCAGATATTTGGAGAAGGTCGGAATGAACAGTGTGAGAGTGCATGAAGAGAGCCTAACCAGGTATGCACTGGAAAGGCTGGATAGAGTGAAAGGAGTTAAAATCTTTGGACCAAGAGATATATCGGTAAGAGGCGGTGTGATACCTTTTGTCATGGAGAATGTTCATCCGCATGATGTAGCAGCTATACTGGATAGCGAAGCCATAGCTGTAAGGTCAGGAAACCATTGTGCACAACCACTTCATGAAAGTTTTGACTTGGATGCAACAACAAGGGCAAGCTTCTACATCTATAATACAGAAGAAGATGTTGATAGACTTGTAAAAGGATTAGAAAAGGTCAGGAGGCTAATGATTAAATGAGTGAAGATATATACAAAGAGATAATTCTTGACCACTACAAGAACCCTCACAATTTCGGGAAGCTGCAGAATCCCGACTTCAAGGCTTCAGACACAAACCCTCTCTGCGGCGACCATATCGAAATTCAGGTAAAGCTGAATAATGGCAGGGTCAGCGACGTGAAATTCATAGGTAGAGGCTGTGCAATAAGTCAGGCTTCTGCCAGCCTTCTAACAGACCTCATAATGGGCAAGTCAATCGAGGAACTGCAGAAGTTCGACAAGGAGCAACTTTTGGAGGCTATGGGAAATCCAGACCTTGGACCTGTCAGAATAAAATGTGCTCTACTATCGCTGAAGACTCTGAAGCTAGGGCTTTATTCTTATCTTTCCAGGAATGATGGCAAAAATAGCTGATTATTCTATTCCCTTATCCCTTCCAACACCGAGACTGCATTCCACAAAGTGACTCTTGCGAACGATGGAACGTTGGGGTCTTGAGATATCTCCTCAAGTGTTGAAATCGCATTTGCAGCCCTTACTCCTATTGAAAGCTTTTCGTCCTTCAAGCTGTCCACAACCTCTTTTGCAAGCTTCCTTATGTTCCTAGGGATGCTATTGTTATCAACTACAGATTGTATAATAGAGATAGCTTGCATAGCCTTTGCCAAATTTTCACTCTGCTTTTCTTTCTTTAATGCCAAATTTCTCAACTCCATTAAAACACCCTGAGCAAAAAGGGGGAAGATTTTAACTTTTTTCTCCATATTTAATTCTCTTGACCTGGCTATAGCTGCAGTTGTTTACTGCCAAGCTCTTTGCAAAATTAATCTATGTGCAAATCTGCGTATGAAACTGTTAACGAAGTCAATAAATACAACTGTATGCCTTGAATCACGTAATGCCATATTGCTGCGTCAGTTCAAGCATTGAAGATGAATGTGTAGAGCTCACTGCAAGGGAGTACACAGTGCTGCGCATTATCTGCGACAGAAGAGAGCCTTTATCCTTCAGCTCAATCAAAAACAAATCAAACCTGCACCAAGAAATCGTTTCGAGGATTTTAAAGAGATTGAAAGTGTATGGACTCTTGGAGACTCATGATGGCAAATATGTGTGTTGCAAAGACTGCTTGGTCAATAAATAATGCAATTCCAAATAATAGTCGGGGGTGATATTGATTAATGTGCGACTGTTGCTGCTGTAATTGCTGCCCGTCAGATAATGAAAAGAAGCCCGTCTAAACAGAAGTCTCTACTGTTCGAAAAACATTTCTTTTATTGTTTACCAAGCAGTAGTAGAAAAATGGTAAAATGACATCAAAGCTTAACAGTAAAGTTGGGCATTATATTGCATTTTCTCCTTCGACTATTTAAAAACGCTTAATTATTATTGCTTAATCTTAACTGCGGATTGGATAAAGCATCTCAGAAGCTTGTTGTAGAATTCATGAAGAGGGGGGCTACGCTACTGAAGGAACCATGTCCGAAATGCGGAGGTATAATGCTCAGGTATAAGGGAGTAGAGTTTTGCCCTAGCGATAGCGGGATAAATAGCGTTCAGCAGCTTGAGGAACAGGCAAAACCTGCTGCAGATGTTTACGAAGAAATGCTCGCTGTTGTGAATGAAAAGATAGGTCAGTTAAAATCGGAACTTAAAGAATGCAAAGATAATAACCAGCTTTCTATAATCCTCGACAACATAAAAAAACTGATCGAAATATCTGACTTGCTCAAAAACAGAAACGTCTAAAGGAAGCTGTCCAAAGTTCCCTCGTACCTCTTCTTTTCTTCTTTTCTTGAAGAGTAATATTTCTTGTTCATGGTGTCGATGTAACTTTTCATTGCCTTCATCCTGCGCTGAACCACCCAGTAATATGCTTCGTCAGAAGTTCCCTTTACCATCAGCATCACCATTTTCCCTTCTGACCTCCTTCCCGTTCTTCCTCTCCTCTGAATAAATCTGATCGCGCTTGGAACGTTGTCATAGAAGATAACTATATTGCACTCAGCTATGTCAAGACCTTCTTCTCCTATCTGCGTTGCTATGAGAACCTGATAATTGCCATTTCTGAATTCTTCAACAGCTCTTATCTGTTCTTCCTGGGTTTGTCCCGATGCGCCTTGCTTCCCTATCAGAATCCAGCACCTGATACCTGCAGATTCCAAGTAATGCCTTATCTGGTCGACCGTATCTCTGTAGCTGGCGAATACAAGCGCTCTATCCTCTTTCTTCAATTGAAGTATTATTTCCCTTAGCGCATTAAGTTTGGGGTGTTCTCTCCCTTTTGCTAATTCTTCTCTTATAATGGATACAGAATAAGAAACATCCACATCCCTTGCTAACATACTTGATGCCTTCTTACCTTCTGACACAGCTTTATCATAAAAATTAAGGAATGTGCTGTAAGTCTGAGTCTCCAGGTATTTCAGCATGAGAAATAGCTTGGCGCTGACTGTGTACGCAAACTTTGAATTCCAGCTACCTTTTTTCAGGATTTCTTCCCTTTTCTCTATTAACTCTTTGAAAACCAGTCTGTTTGCTGATTGCCTAGATATAAGACCTTCGTCAGCTAGTATAGAGAGTTTTTTCCTGAGAGAATCCTTAAGATGACTGATAGCTCTCTTCAATTCTTCGCTAGGCTGCAGTTGCTTGATTTCAACCCCTACCTTCTGTATAAATGGTCTCACATCCTCGCTTTCATAATCTCTGTAAAGTACCTGCCCTGCTGAAAGGGCAGATTTTATCATCTCTATCTTCAGCTTGTCAGACGGCAGTGTTGCAGTTAGTCCTATCTTCTGTGTTGTATCGTCAGGAAAGATTTTTGCCACCTCTACATAACTGTGATTGCCTATAGCTCTGTGCACTTCATCTATTATAAGCAGCGAAAACTTTGAAGGGTCAAAATAGCCCCTTTTATAATCCTGAAACGCGATTTGAGGGGTGGCGCAAATTACCTTCCCCTGCCAGGCGTCTTGCCTGGATACCGGGTCATCCTCTCCTGTAAGTGAGGTTATTGCTCCTTCAGGAAGTTTCAGAACTTTTGATAAGAAATTTCTGTGCTGCTGGACAAGTATTCTTGTAGGAGCAAGGAAAAGAGCCTTTCCACCCCTTGATTTCATTGTATAGGCAATCACTAGAGCTGCTATAGCTGTCTTCCCAAGACCTGTAGGGAGCACTATTATCGAGTTGTGTCCATTTACTTGCTCTGCAATTTCTAGCTGGTATCGCCTAGGCTCGATAGAGCCTTCTTTAATCAAGGGGTAGTCTTCTACCTTCAAAGTTTTGCTACACGCAATTTGTCGCCTGTGCTGCTTATAACGATTTATTCTCTTCAAATTCGACCTGCTAAAAACTGCTGGGTGATTCGCTCGATTGGGTATCCAAATTAAGCCTCAACGCAGGTATAAAGAATAGGTTTCAAACTATAAATGAAATTAGAGCACACTTGGGTTCCAGCTAGCAAGAAAAGACGCTTAATCAATCATGTTTAGAAATATTAATAGTGCTTATGTATTCTTAAATCTAGCTTAAACATCATAATTTGCTGTAATAATTACAGGAATACGACAATTGACGATAACAAACCGACAAAAAGGAAATATATATATATCAAAAACAAAGGTAATATCCATTGGTTCATGACTTTGTAAATAGGTATGCGGGTTCCAAATTAGTAGTTTTGGTCCTATTATCAATGATGATGAGCTTTACAGCTGTAAATGCTAGCGCTGAATCCAACCCATCTTACACGAACTGCGGGCTTCTTGCTTCATACAGCGTGACATATTGGACTCCTATTATCTTACTCAATTCTCCATATGGCGGAAGTGCTACGGCTCAGTCGACCGTAAGCTACACAGGTGAATACACAATTGATGGATATACGTCTGATACATTATCAACATACGGTATATCCATAAGCGACTCAAATGGTGGCGCAACAGGCTACTTTGAAAAAGATACATGGACACGTTATCATTATGCTTTCTGTCCGGACGTAACAAAAATAACTTACTACTCGGGACAGGATATAACGTATGACCTCTTACCTCAAAATAGTATGTCTGAGGATAACGAACTTCACAATTTCACTGATAATGGAATACCCTCACTTTACTTTACTAACCAGTATACCACAAATAATGATGGCTCGCAATCCACATGCAATGGCCAAGGTTTCAGCATCACCATAACGACTACATCAACCACTTCTCTATCCATTCAGATGAGTTTCGCAGGTGGCGAATATGTATCAGTAGGCGTATTTGATATAGGAATATCAGGAGGTCAATCTAACACAAACAGTTTTACGTATACATTCCCAGGTTTCTTCGGAACGTGGTATCTTGATTCTCTTAATGGTCATACCCAAACAAATCAAGGGGCACTAGGGTTCTTGTACCAGCAATGTTCTGGAGGCGGTGGAGGAGGATGCGTATTGGATAATACCATGATTATGCTGGCAAATGGGACAAGCGTGCCTGTAAAAACATTAAAAGTTGGTGATATGGTTAAGGCATACGATTTATCTACAGATAAAATGGTTGATACAAAAGTGACCAGTAATATGGCTAAACAGGTAGACCAACTCATAGAAATAAATGGGGGAGAGCTGTTTGTAAGCGGATTAACCGACCAGCCAATGTACGTTCAATTGCAGAATGGAAGCATAGGTCATATAGAATTAGGCCAACTCAAATCGGGAATGAAATTATTTAATCCTATATCGAATAGCTGGATTTATGTTACAAGTGCACAACTCATTAATGGTCAATTCACTGTTTACGACCTTCGTACAACGAGCGGAAACTATATAGCTAATGGATTTGTGATTTTAGTAAAGTAGTCTTCGGTGGAAGAAATTGCGAAAGACATCTTCAATATATCTGGTCTATGCACACATGCTCTACGTAGAATTTATAGAAAAAAGGGATGTTTGTTTGCTTGGTTAAGAATGTTATCTTTTACGCTATGGTAATAGCGTTGATTATAAGCGTTGCATCCAATATCTACGTCCTTACAAACAACAAACAGAGTCAACAGGCAGCCGGTGTAGTAACTTTAAACCTTATTGGGCAAAGTGCATCTGCAGATTTACATTCACCGTTTGATCTATCATCGGTTGTGAAATTGCTTGTAGACACAAAGACCTTAAATGGCACTGCTCTGGTCACAGGTTTCGTAAATGCCTCGGCCCCAATCAATTTCAGAATAAGTTATCTGGGTCCTGATGGACCATATGCGTATCAAGCGATTAATGCAACTACGATAAATGTAAGAGTTTTACTACCTCAGGGAACTTGGGCTTTCACTTTTGAATATACTGGCGTTAACTCTTCGATTTATACTGCTAGTTTTACCTTAAACTACTCATACCTAATGTGGCCGCCAAAGTAGCTCAAACATCATTACAGAAATCTATGCGTTTGTATTTTCATTAGTCAGAAAAGTAATGTTGTTTTTTAAAATCATTTTTAGCGATTATACTTGACCCACTTCCTGACTTTTTTTACTCTCGAAGATACTTGCCTTGAAGATTTAACGTTCATCTATACGTTTTAGATTCTGAAGAGTTGTCGATTGCAATCAAAGTCTACTCATTTTTAATCTAGCATTCAAAAGGGGTTTATAAAGACGTGATAAAATTGTAATTTTTGAGATTTCCTGGCTGATAACACCCAATATTCATACAGTTCATTTTAGACGATACTCATGAGAGCATGAATATCTATATGCTGGATAATGTTGCAGATCTATATCAAACTCATAAAGCAAAACACATTAATTCATATCAATAATGCCATCATGAGGCTGTAAATTCGCTGGTGCCTTGAATTTGCCTTTGAAAATAGACGGCTCGAGTCTTTCCTCAGCATTGAGAGACGTTGAGATAGCTCTGACAAGAGAAGACATGAATTATTTGGAAACTTCCGTCCTATCATGGCGTATTCCCGTGCAATTATCTAAAGATATCTTGAGGCTTGTTGCAAGCCTGATAAATTTCAACGTCAAGAAGCCAAGGCTAGGTTTATTCATAGCAATAACTGGAATAGACAAGACAGGTAAAGAGACTCAGCTGTTCAATCCAGCTAAGAAGCCTGGAGTTACACCACTCATTGAACATCTCCAGTCAAAGAATTATCAGGTGCTAGGGATAAGACAGCCAAGCTACGATACCAGGTTTGGAAAGCTTGTTTCCTGCTACTTGGGCAGACCTGAACCAGACATAAGGATAGAAGGAAATATAGACAGTGATGTCGCATGGATACTATGGAGTCTTGACAGAGCACAACACAATGAAAAAGTAAACCTATGGCTGGCTCTAGGTAAAAGACACATAGTCTTATCAAAAAGATGGACCGAGAGCAATGTTGTTTATCAGTCAACATATGGCATAGACCCGCAAAGAGTTCTCAACGTGGAAAGAAAAATAATAAAGCAGGACGTTACAATAATCCTGGAACTGCCTGTCCAAGAGGTCCTTAACAGACTCTCGACTCAAGGAAGGGATGCCTTTGAGAATGCATCTGTTTTGGAAAGGGCTTCAAAACTCTACAGCAATCTGGAAACCATATTCCCTTTTGGGAAGGTGTACAGAATAGATGCTCATGCAGATTTACAGACAGTAAACGCTCGTCTACTTCAGCTCGTAGATACCATACTTGAAGGAAGATGATTGTTAATACTGGCAAAACAATAAAGCTGGGTCTTTTGTAGACCGGTATGTGAAGGTCTGTTGCCAGTCAACAAATCTGTAACCATAATGGACCCCGTGCACGGCTTTGTGAGGGTCAAAGAACCTGAACTTGCAGTCATAGACACACCAACGTTTCAGAGGCTCAGACTCATCAGGCAGCTCGCATCAGCATATCTTGCATATCCCGGTGCAAACCACTCGCGCTTTGAACATTCTATAGGCGTCATGCATGTTGCAGGGTTAAGCTGCAGCGTTCTTGAAGAAAAGGGATACATGACACAAGATGAGACTTCAATGGTCAGGCTTGGGGCATTGATGCATGATGTTGGACATGGACCTTTCTCACATGTCCTCGATGAATTGATACACGAAAAGGGAGGGAGGAGTCATGAAGATACCACGCAGAATATAGTGAGAAGGTCCGAAATTGCTGATAAACTATCGTCATATGGATTTTCTCCTAAGAGAATGTCTGAATTATCCGTCGGTAAACACACAGGTAAGAAAAAGTTTCTCAACGATATAATAGCCGGAAGCCTGAGTGCAGACTTGATGGACTACCTGCTCAGGGATTCCTATTATACCGGAGCAGGTTTCGGCAAAGTTACGATTGAAAGGATAATTGACTCGTTCGAAGTATATAGCAATAGGCTTGCACTTCAAAGAGATGCCCTCTATACCTTCGAATCACTGGCTGTAGCTAGATATGAAATGTTCAAGGCTGTGTATTTTCACAAGACAGTAAGAGCCGCAGAATCAATGATACTGCGCTCGTTTCAGCTGGCAGATGAATACATCAATATATCTGATACATCTAATTTGCAAAAGTATCTTAGCAGAACAGATGAATCTGTACTGCATGAAATTCTTTCACTTAAAGAAAAGGGTCCTGCCGAAAAATCAAAGGACCTTGTAAAAAGATACCTGGCTAGAAATCTTGTCAAGTGTGTTTACGAGAAGCTTATTCACAGAAGGGAAAGGGTTACAGAAAAGATACTAAGTGCAAGGACTATGAGAGATAGGCTCAGACAGGAGCTTGCTGATAGATGTAACGTTGACCCTGATGATATCTTCATAGACTTACCAACCACTCCTGCAGTGCCATATACTTCTGAAAGGGAGAGTTTCTCCGGGCTTTTTCTGATCAGCGTATCTGGAGAAAATGTTAAGGCCAGTGCTTTAACATTGCAAGACTTGCCTATGGTTCAGGCCATAAGCGGGTATATGGATGTATTAAGAATATATACAACTCAGGAAAATAGAAGCAGAGTGGAAAAAGAAGCTCTCAGACTCCTTGGCGAAGAAGACTACACTACAAAGATTTCTGTTTAGACGATTCAAAAGTTATGTGCGAATCATTACTATATCATTCCATACATTCAATGTATTTATAAAATCGTTAAACATTTTCGCAATTTGACCGCTTAGAATGTATTTCGAAGAGCGGTCATTTAGTTCTTTTCTTAATCCGAGACCAAAAGAGTGTTGGATGCAGAATCCAGGATAGCCTTCTTTCCCTTGTATCCTAAAAGCTTGTTGATGTCTACTTGCGAGAGAAGAGGTATTCCTGCCGCAGCACATCCAGTTACAAGGTTAATATCTCCAGTGTTAGCGACAATTCCTGCAGGGTTGGTCTTCTTTATGGCCATACCATATATTACGTACGCTCCGACACTACTACCTACGGTGTAAGGTATTGCAAATATCTTTCCTTTTAATGTCTGACCATACAGCTCGTGCTTTGAGTCTCTTACAACTCCCGTATCTGGGTCCACTCCTCCTAGAAATGATAGAGGTTGCAATGTAGGCAATAGTTCACCACTTACTTTTCCTCTTACTATCGTCTTTCCGTGCAATTTCATTTCTTTCTTAATCTCCTGATAACCCCTTCCTGATTTGGTATTTTACCTTGTTCGAACCTTTCCCAGCCCTTTTCTAAAGTTGCAGTAGCATCTATCCCAACTTTATCAGTAAGGAGCTTCTGCTGGTCGCTGGATGGGTCAAGACTGGAGCCCTTTGCTCCTTTAATTATGATTAAGCCTTTTGATGCCTGAAATCTTGTAGCTATAGCGTATTCAACGCTAGCTGGGTCTTCAGGGTCTATGTCTTCATCCACAACAATAACATGTTTAAGTGACGGATGAGCAGCAAATGCAGCGATTATTGCGTTCTTGGGTTCGCCTTCAAGCCTCTTCTTAATCTGAATCACAGCATGCAACCAGTTTCTTCCTCCATTCGTGAGCACTACCTTCTTGGTAGAAGGGACCACATCCTTGACCTGCCTGTTCAGCTTGGCTTCAACTGAAAAAGACATCAGGAGCCTATGCTCCAATCCTCCGGGTAATATATCTCGATACACTGCATTTCTCCTCAAGTACATCCTTTCCACCTTCACCACAGGCTGCATTCTTTTTACATCATAGTTTCCTAACATCTCGACCATATAGTCTTCAGCTACCTCGCTTTTTGATATCTTACCGATAAGCACTATTTCAGAAAGTTGGGGAACTGACAGCCCATTCTCCAGCCTTACCAGTTTCATTTTTCCCTTAAGGATTGAGTTAGCTAGGTTGAGCTCATCTACTCCATATGGAGCCTGAAAGGAGGCAGCTATTTCAACAGCAGGGTGGGTGCCTATAACTATAGCTACTGGAAGGTCTTCCCCTGCTTCCTTGTTCAACAGGAAGGCCCTGTGCAAGTGCCTCCCTTCCACCATTCTTATCGCCAGTCTTTCTCTATCCAGTTTCAAAAGGCGATGAACTGACAGATTCTGCGTTCCTGTTTCCCTGTTTCTAGCTACAACCATCGAGCTTGTTATGTATGGCCCTGCATCTTTTTCGTAATGTGTAACGATAGGCAACTTGTTGAGGTCTGCTGGCATGGCATCCCAGTCAGGACTCTTGCTCGCAATTTCAGGTGAAATTAGTGTAGAAGCTGCCTGTGTAATGGTCTCATACATCTCTTCTTTTTTTACACCTAAGGCCAGAGCATACTTTTCCTTATTGTTTATTATGTTGAATACAACAGGAATAGATACACCTTTCCTTACAAAGATAGCAGGTCCTTTTTCAAGTTCTTTTTCTACTGCTGCAATCTCAAATCTGGGCGAAAGCGGTTCATCTATTTCTTCCAGAAGACCTTCTTTCCTCAACTTATCTACAAACGAATGAAGGTCCGGGTCCTGCTTCATCGGATGAGGTAATATCTTCCGGATTAAAAGCTTCTCTGCCTGACAATTCAAATGTAGGATGTTAGCTCAGAATAAATAATCATGCCTGTCTTTTAGCCCGTTCTAATATACCTCTTTGTTCTTCAAGACAGATGAGCGAGCTATATTTCCCATACAAGTTGCCAAGGCCCGGTCAACTCGAAGTGGCTCACAGAATCGTAGATTCATACAGGAAAGGAACCAAACTGATGATCGAAGCACCAAACGGGTTCGGTAAGACTTCGTCAGCTCTCTCAGCAGCGTATCAAGTTGCTAATGAATACGGTGCTGGAGTTATATATGCAGTAAGAACCAAGCGAGAAGGCGACAGAGTCCTACAGGAAGCCAAGTTGTTCAGGGATAAGTTCGGTATCAAGGTTGGTGCTATGCTGTCTATGAGCGACGGATGTTTGTTGAAAAAAGATGAAGTAGTAAAGGTTGAGGATGAACTTCTACCCGCTTATTGCCTTACGCACATTATGTCGAAAAGGTGTCGTTACTATGAACGTCTATCCTGTCCTGAAGCACTGGCCTGGAATCAATTTGAGTCTTTATCAGGAATGATGAATTATGCTATATCAAACAGATTTTGTCCTTACATGTATTCCAGAAGGCTTTCCGCATCAAGCCAGATAATAGTAACAACATACAACCATATATTGGATAAGGAAAGATTCGAGACGCTAAAAGCAGCAAGGGAGAACTGGCGAGAGTGGATGCTTATCTGTGACGAAGCACACAATATTCCAGAGCTTGCATACACATTGAATTCAAGACTCATTTCGAAGAGCGACACAGAAGCAGCTTATAGCTACGCCCTCTTTAGGAGAAATTACAGTGCAGCTTCAGTTGCATCTACATTCATCAATTTGTTCAAGCAAAATACTTTAGGCAGAAATGAACAATTGCTGGTGAACATGAAGGAGCTTAATAATACAGCATTCAAGGACAAACTGAGGGTGGTTTCTTCACCCAGTCTCCCTCCTTCCTTCAATACCCTCGAAACAAGGATGCAGCTTTCTTATCTGAAGTTCTTGGAGTTTTGTAAATATTTGGCTCTCTCAATAGACAGGGAGGATTGCAGGTGTTTTTTAATCAACAACGAAAGAGGTCTCTTGCTTAAGGTATGCCAGCTTTCTTATGACATTGAATTTAGCGGCAGCTCATTCAGGTCTGTGGTCTACCTTTCTGCAACTTTAGGTATGAACTTGAGTGGCTTTGAAAGTTATAGCATAGCGAAAGAATCATCCTGGAGTCCTGCCTGCCTAACCTTAATCGATGAGACTGTCACAACCGCTTATTCCAGCAGGTCGGAAGAAATGTTCAGTATGATCGCTGCAAGAATCTCTAATATCAGGAAAATTTTGAGAGGTCCGATGGTTGTTTTTTTCACGTCATACGAATTTCTGCATAAAGTTCAGAACGCTCTGCTTGAAACTACTCTAACTCATTATTTGATTGAAGAGAAGAGCATGAGTATTGCTGAACAAGACGCCATTATCGACTCGCTGATTAGCCATAAAGATGGCGTACTTCTGGCAGTGGCTGGAGGCAAGTTCTCCGAAGGCGAAGATTACAGAGCTGGAAATTTACGTTGTGCTGTCGTTGTAGGACTTCCTTTACCGCCACCTTCTTTGGAGCTTTCCGAGAGGCTAAAGTATGCTTCTATTATAAGAAGTAAGAGGTATGCGTATGAAAGCCTTATACTCATTCCAGCAATGAACAGAGTTGTTCAGTCCGCTGGCAGAGTCGTAAGAAACCAAAGAAAAAAAGGCGTGGTAATTCTGATGGATAAGAGATTCCTGCAAAGAAGAATTAAAGAACTGATGCCCTTCTGGCTAAAGAGATACTTATTTCATTTAGACTGCTCTGATTTTACAAGGTTGCAGAACTTGATCGGAGATACGGAGTAAGAGGAAAGATAATTAAGTACAATCACTAGTTTATATGTGTTGGAGAGACCTTCACCTGTAGCTCCCGGGGTACATGTAATAGTTACGCCCCGTTTCATATTTGCCAGCCTTTTAACCGAGCTATCATCTGGCGAAAGGTGCCTCTGCATAGACTTGGATGGCACAGCTACACCTGCTCTTATCGAAAGCGGAAATCCCTGCGTATCAGCCCTTTCCTCTCTCGACCTGCCTGAAACACTATATCAAACAATTTCTGCAGGCAAAGGTTTTAGACTTGTTATTTTCAACTCATTGAACACTCTGGCAGAATTAAGCAGATATAAAAGAGGCAACAAAACCTGGATGAGGGATTTTTACCGCAACCTTTTGCTTGTAAGTACTCTTTGCACAAATCTTGCAGAAACGGTATGGTTTATTCACATCGTCCCAGAGCATAAGCTAGAAAGGTTTGCTCTTTCCTGGCAGTCTAAGGTTTACCAAAGATTAGGAACATTATGGACATACAGGGGCAGTGGAGAATTCATCCGAATATCTTATACGACCACAGAGAATAGATCATTATAAACGATAGAAAGACAAGCCCAAGACCACCGACAAAGAATAGACCTTTTACTCTATCCATCTGACTATCACTGGTGCTCCTTGCCAGTAAAAAAGTACCTGCTACACCCATTACTATGACAAAACCGTATAGTAGCGTCTCGATAATGCTTTGTGCCTGGAGGTTACCTATTATAATTATGTTGGTCGGTGGAATTAGGCTAGCATTCAGCAGATATGCCACTATCCCTGCAGAAAGAATAACGCTTGCATACACAAAAATATATTCTAACTTTAAGGCACTCCGTATATACCTAACATACCTGTTCCTGCTCAAAGCTGACCAACCCTAATCGACGCGCGGAGCCAGGAAGAATTGAACGACTCCCCCTTTGCCGCTCAGGGGGTACTCAAGCTTTATCGGCATCTTTGACGAAAACTGTATCGTCAAAGTGTCTCCATAAATGGATTTTGTAAAATTGGATAGATATTCTAAGCTATATGTTGCATCGCCCGGCTCCTTGATATTGAGCTCCTTAAGCTCAGGATTCTTTTTATCTACGACTACAGAAACCTTACCAACTTCACTCTTCCCTGAAAATACAAGCTTATCTGTCTCTGCCTTTATTGATACATGGTCCGAAATAGTCTTAATGTCTTCGAACACCTGCTTAACCAGAGCTGCACCTATTTTTGACGTTACTGTGAATGTAACCTTGGGCAGCGGCGTCTGGCTATATTGAGCTTCAACCAGATGAATTGTGAAGCTCTTCTCATAACCGTTAACCAGTTTGAATTCAAGAGTGTTCTCTTCAGTAAGATTAAGCTCCACCCTGTCCTTGGAATCTGCCCTTCGAAAGACCTTCAGCAGGTCCTCTACTCTGACTGTCAGATTATAATTGGTATCGCATGAATACTTGTCAAATGCAGAGCTGGGCCATTTGAGGTCTACCAGAGCTATGTGTGAAGGGTCCATCGCCCTAAGGTTTAGTCCATCAGGTGTTGCGACAAACGTGGCTTCATCTATCAGAGTCGCTATGGCCTGCGAAACAGACTTCCATTCTTCACTCGATGAGCTGACAGCTTGCAGCATACCACAGACTCCGGAGGGAGATTATAAGAACATTATTTAACCTGCAGTGCTTTTGCTGACTGCAATGGGTGGCCCCATGCTTGGATAGCCAGACTAGACTTTTTCTCCAGAATGAGTTCCGCAAATACTATTTCAGCAGGGCCGCAGAGCTGGAGATACCCAGCAATCCCTCTTCCAGGGAATTCGGATACCTGACTTTCGAGGGAAATATGGTCAGGCATATAACATGCGCAAACGAAGGCGAGGTAAAAGCGCTAATCTTGAAGGAGGTGCCACGAGGATTCTTTTCATCTGTATCGCTATACGAAAACCCAGCACTGCCCGTAGAGGAGAAAGGCTGGCTTAAATCTGACCTGGTATTTGATATCGATGCTGGCGACCTAGGATTAAAGTGTGTTGAAGAGCATGATTTTTATCTTTGCCAGTCTTGCTACACTCCCTATAAAGCCAAGAAAACAACTTGTGAAGTTTGCAAGTCTGAATCAATGATTCAGGTGAAATGGGTTTGCGAAGAATGCATACAGAGGACAGAAGAAGAATCAGAAAAACTTCAGGATATACTACAGTCAGATTTCGGAATCTCGCCATCCAAAATAAAGAGATATTTCTCAGGTCACAGGGGATTTCATCTGCATGTGAACGACTCTGAATATGAAATGCTTGACCAGAATGCAAGAGTAGAAATTGTGGAATATCTTTCTGGTAATGGCCTTTCACCCAGACATTTTGGCTTCTCAGCAAGGTGGGCATCCTACAACATCGATAAGCTTCCCCTTGATTCTGAGCCTGGATGGAGAGGCAGGGTTGCAAGAAGATTGGTCGAATTGACCTTGTCCAAAGACTCCAGAGAGGCTTTCACTAAATTCTTCTTAAAGAACAAGGAAAAGATGAAGGAATCGATGGAATCTTTGCTCAAAAGTGTTACAGTAAAGGTTGACAAAGGGGTGACAATAGACCTGCATAGGATATTCCGAATGCCAGGGACACTGCACGACAAATCAGGTCTAGTAAAGAAGATACACAGCGAAGGGGATAACCCTCTTGTGACTGCTGTTGGCCTAGGCTCTTTTCCAGTCGAAGTCTGGGTATCCTATTCCCCGAAATTTAGCCTGAAGGGTAACTGGTTCGGTCCGTTCAAAAATGAAGTGACAAAGCTTCCTGCATATGCTGCAGCATTTTTGGCCATAAAGGGCCTTGCAGCAGTTAAATGAAGGATTGAAGTGTGAATGTAGATGTATTGATAGCTTAAGAGTGATGAATCGCTCATTATAATAATCGTTAATACTTTTATAAGCAGATTAATATGGCTTCAGGCGGTTATGTCAGAAGACCTATTGGGTATTTTGCAGAGGAATCTGGAGGAAGAGCTGACCAGCGAAACCATGGTCAAGCTGGACCCAGGCCTGTATTCAGCAGTGGCAGTCAGGATAAAGGAGATAAGGGAATCTCTTGGCAACGGCGACTCTGAATTAATCAACTCTCTCCTTTCTAGAGAGATAGAGCTATTCTACACAATGGTCGAAGATTTACTCAAGGTCAGATTGCATAAATTCCTGGACAGAGCTATGCAAGGGTCAAACGAGGTCAGTCTGACTCCAGAAGAGAGGTACATGGTAGAGCCTCTTTATGACTCTGTGAAGAGGTTGCTAAGAATAAGGGAGGCGATAAGGGAAGGTCATCCCTCTGTCTTGGAGGAGTCGTCTGACAGCTATACCACCAAGTACATAGTAATCAGGTTTCTTGACGATGTTCCCAGAATTGCTGGGATTGACCTGAAGGAATACGGCCCCTTCAAGAAACAGGACTTGGCTGTAGTTCCTATGGATAATGCTAAATTACTGCTAGAGCACGGTGTGGCCGAGGAAGCCTGGGTGAGCCAGATTTGAAATATCCAAAGACAAGAAATATGTATTGTCCCAAGTGTAAAAAGCAGACAGAGCATACAGTTACAATCTACAAGAAGGGTAAAGAGAGGGCGTTTGCAGAAGGGGCAAGAAGACACGCAGAAGAGAAGAGAGGTTACGGAGGCCAGAAGTATGCAGAACTGGTCAGGACTGCCAAGACTACAAAGAAGGTATCGCTACTTATGAAATGTAGGGTTTGCGGGTACATCGTGCCAAAGGAAGGAATCAGAGTCAGAAAAGTTGAACTGGTTGAGTGATTATAAATGGTTAGAAAGGAGAGGGTCCTTTATCCAAGACCCAAATCGAATTTTCTTTTGGTCAAATGTCCCTCTTGCGGAACAGAGAGAGTTGTGTACTCCCATGCTACAGTCCCAACAAAGTGTGAATCATGCGGAGAGGTTCTTACAGAACCAAGGGGTGGAAAGACACAGATTAAGGCTCAGATACTCAGAAAGATGGACTGAGAATATATGTCTGAGCAGCTGCCTGACATAGGAGAAGTAGTTTTTGCAACAGTCAGCCAGATAACTCCCTACGGTGCATATGTAACATTAGACGAATATTCTAACCATAAGGGATTTCTTCACATATCGGAAGTATCAACAGGCTGGGTAAGGAACATAGAAAGGTTTGTCAAACCAGGTCAGAAAGTTGTCCTAAAAGTAGTTAGAGTCGACGAAGAAAGAAGAGAAGTGGACCTTTCACTGAGGCAGGTTACCAGCGAAGAAAAGAAAGAAAAGCTGATACAGGTAAAGAAAGAAGCGAAGGCCAGAGGAATACTTGACCTTGTAAAGAAGTCTCTTGGTATTCAGGATGATTCTGCAATCCGACAGCAACTTGTAGATGAATATGGCTCATTATATGATGCGCTCGAAATGATTGCAAGAAAGGGTGAGGCTGCATTATCAAAGATGCAAACAGATAAGAAATATCAGCAGACTCTTTTGCAGATACTCCAGGAAAGGTTCAAGCTACCTCTAGTTGAAGTAAAGGGAACTCTTGAGATGTCTTCGACCAGGTCTGACGGGGTAGTGATAATAAAGGATTCAATACTGAAGTCTGTTAAGCAGATGCCACAGGATGTGCAGGTTGAAATAACTTACGGAGGAGCACCAAGGTACTACGTCAGGCTGAGAGCTGAGAACTTCAAAATCGCTGAAAGACAGTTGAAGAATCTTGTCGATTCGATAACAAAGTATGCTGGAAATATGGCCTCGGTCAATTTTATACGTGAAAAGAGCTGAAGTTATTTATGGCTAGGTTTGTAATGAGAAAATGCACCAAGTGCGGCTCTTACGGATTGAGCGAAAAATGCGTAAAATGTGGTGGAGAAACTATCATGCCACACCCGCCCAAATTCTCTCCCGATGATAAGTATCTGGAACTTAGAATGAAGAGTCTGGGCTACAAGGTCTGAATTATGTTATCCTTTTGATGAGTTTGTCGATGCAGTCGAGCTGACAGGGTTATATTTGTATATCAGAACCTGAGCAACCACACCCTGGGTGTACGCTGCCCCGGTGGGATTTGAATTAAAGACAAGCTCGAACGGTGAACTTCCAGGTGGATAATTCTGATTTAGTGTAAACAATGGAAGCTGTATGTAGTTCTGAGTTATGGTTGTGCTGTTCTGGTAGTCCGGATATATGGAGATCAGCTGACCAGTTGAGGGGCTGAACACCCCATACCCAGTGAAGTTTATGTCGAACATTCTGCCTATAGTTGTATTTGCATAGAAGGCTCTTGTTGGCATCAGATTTGCAGGGTTGAGAAATCCAGCTTTAGTCAGGTTTATTCCTGCTATGGTTGCCATCGCGTCTATCTTTCCGTCATCCCCACCCAGATTGTATACTCTTCCCAGAGTGTAATATCCTCCTCCAACCTGCCTTAGGGTAAGAAAGACAACTACATAATCCCCTCCCATGTCAGCCACAAGTTTCGAAGCATAGCTTTGGTTGCTAAGAAACAGCGTAGCCACCTCCGCCATTCTAGTGCTATTCAGCGTTCCATTGTCGATGAAAGTCGTTCTGTTTCCCATCACGCTAATCCAGTATCCATAATCCCACCAGGAAATTATCTTCGCATTGGCAGGAGTGTTCTGGCTTATCCATGATAAGGCCTGCAACCAGTCAGGATAGTAAAAGTTAGAATTGCTCAGCGCAGAGGAAGTTATTGCATATCCTCTATTCCCGAAAGGCACCCATACAGTCATGGCTGATACAATCATCATAATAGTTATCATGAGCACAAAGAAGCCCTTGGCAACGCTTACCGGAGATGTGCCCCGAGTCTTCAGCTTCGGAGGAGATAAGGAGAACATTCTGCCGGAGAGTTCCGCTATGCCAAATCCAGCTACTAGAGCTATGCCTAAAGATGTAAAGACCTGGAGCCTTGCAAAAGAGGAGGCAACATACAGAGCTGAAACTGCCAGTATTGCAACTATTAGAGAATAGGGTTTCTTTCTTCTTAGCAGAGCGTAGCCGCCAAATATACCGAAGAAGAGCAAAGCAAGGTAGTAATACAATATCTGGACTCCGGATGAAGGCTGCTGCTCAGCAACGGTCTGCACTGCAGGTACTATCGACCTTGCGAAGGGCAGTATTACAGAAAGGTATCTGGCAGATATGTGGCTGAACGGGCCGTAGAGTACTGCTAGAACCCCCAGCCCGGCAAATACAACAGTCGCTATCCACTTGCCAGGTATCTTGTTTCTATCAGGAAGCTTCTTTGCAATAAAAGTTAGAGCCAGACCTCCAAAGCTTCCTGCATATAGCACAAACATCGATGTATTGGTTAGCCATGACCAGCCCGGGTTAGGAAATGCCATTCCAACGGCCAGGTCAACAACTGTTATCACAAGGCCGTTTATTGCTCTGTTGTAATCAGATGAAAGAAGCAGGGGAACAGCAAAGAGCGATACACCTACAATACCGTTGAAATACTGACCTCCTCCCCAGCTTACGTTCGAATAGCCCAAAAAGAGGCCGCAGAGCATTGCGTACATCAGTGACTTCCTTCTGTTGACAGAATCGTAGGAAGCAATAAGGAAATAGAGAGCAAAAGTACCGCCGAGCATGGAAAAAGGTTCATGTTTGTACCATCCCAGGTCTGACCTGGAAAGGTAGCCGGGAGTTATCACTGCAAACATTGCTGCAAGTATACCTGCAGTAGAATTGTAGATTCTCTTCCCTATCAGGTAGACTGGAAAGGCTATGAATGAAGCTATGAAGGCCTGCTGTATAACCAAGTAATCATATAAGCTAATGTTAACCCCAAGGATTCTGTGAACGAATTCGTAAAGCAGCGCTGAGCTGTAGTAGAAACCCGCAAAAGTGTTTGTAGCCAGGTTATAGCCCAGTGGATACCAGAACTGGTAATTCACGACTTTAAAGAAATCAAAAAGTCCGGCAAGACCTTTTGTGTTTATATCGTTGACTATTATCGATGTGGACATATAATGGAAGTATGAATCGAATTCATCAAGATAATAACCATACTTTGCCATCTGAAGACGTATGAGCAAACCTATGGAGAAAGCAGAAATCAGTCCTAGAAATGAAGCGACCCTTTTCGGGCTCACAGTCGGCCTTTTTGCAATCCTCCTGAGAAGTCCTAATCTAACCGACAAGAGTAGTCGCCAACCTACCGAGTTGACCCGGTATTAACCTTAACCTGCAGTGCAGCTACTATTTATCTTTAGCAATTTCTATTTGCTAGAAAGAGACTGCAAATACTTCTTATACTCTGATGCGTTCATGAGGTTTCCCTTCTCTTGCCCCAGATTGCTGGGCTCTAATACAAAGAACCATCCACGATTGTAAGGCTCTTTATTCACGAGCTCCGGGTGAGTTACCAATTCATCGTTGACCTTTGTAACCTTTCCAGAGAACGGCGACATTACATCAGAAGTCGATTTTACAGATTCGACTGTACAAGCAGACTTCCCCTGGCTTACTTCATTCCCAAGTTGGGGTAATTCGACAAAAACCACGTCATGAAGCTGTTCTGCTGCGTACGAAGTTATACCTACAACGACTTCTTTTTCGGAGATTACCTTTGCCCATTCATGCTCTTTTGTGTATAGCAAGTCATCAGGTATGTCGTAATCAGTCAAGCTTCTTTCTCCTGAACCCATAAGTTTCGGCGTCGTAGAACGGAAATTGGTGTATTTCAGCTTTGCACCTTTTCCCCCTAACCTCGATTTCGAATACGTTGCTGCGGTCCAATGCCTCTTTCTGTATCATTGCCATAGCTATACCTTTCTTCAGCACTGGCGAAAAGGTTCCGCTGGTTACAATTCCAACCTCATTGGAGTCAAGAAATACCCTGTAATGGGACCTTGGTATGCAGTTATCATGAGCAATCAGCCCGACCAATTTTCTCCTGACATCGTTTTGTTGCAAAATATGAGCTTCTCTTCCTATGTAATCTTTACTTGTATCCACGAACCTGGTCATCCCCGCCTCAATAGGTGTAATATCTTCAGAAATGTCTTGACCGTGAAGAGGTAATCCTGCCTCCAGCCTTAAAGTGTCCCTTGCACCCAGCCCGGCTTCTAGCCCCCCCTTATTATTTACCCTCTCAACCAAATCTGAATAAAATTTTATTCCTCTTTCAGCGTTCTGATGGCTGACATTATGAAGCATCAACTCAAAACCGTCTTCGCCTGTGTAGCCTGTCCTTGCCACCATCAGGTCATCGTTGCCAAACTTCGATAAATCGAACCTAAACCTCTTCAGGTAGCTGAAATTATCCAATACTTCAGTTGATTTTGGTCCTTGCACAGCTAGCAGTATGCTCTCATCTGTCATATCTTCTATCATCACATCCATCCCACTCGAATTGGAATTCATCCAGGCCAGGTCTTTTTCTTTGTTGGCGCAGTTTACAACCAGGACGTACAATTGATCAGTTAGTTTATATGTTATCAGGTCGTCTATAATCCCACCCCGCTCGTTGCACATAAATCCGTACATTGCCCTTCCTTGTTCACCTTTTTCTACGTTTACTGTAAGAAGCCTGTTCAGAAATTTTGAACTTTCTTTTCCTGAGACTCTCAATCTCCCCATATGTGAAACATCGAATATGCCCACAGCATTCCTTACTGCCAGAGTCTCATCTACAATCCCTGTAAAGTACAGGGGCATCAGATAACCTGCAAATTCCGTCAACTTTGCCCTATCTTTGTAGGCTGGATAAAGTTGCGTAGTTTTAGCCAATCCAAGCTGGTCATAAATTCATAATCGGTTATAAACCTATTCTGTGTTGTTATATCTAACCATGGAACTTATCCCTGTACGTTCAGAAAGAATGAACGGTACTTTCAACCTTCTCCTACAATTGAGAAGAATGCTCAGAAGGTCGAAGGTCCAGCTTCTTGATGGAGATATTCTGGTCATTTCTGGCAAATTTCTTGCAATGTCCCAAGGAAGATTTATCAAGATTTCAGAAACGCCAGCTATGGAAGATGCCAAGAGGATAGCAAAGGATTATTCTGTTACTCCTTCGCTTGCAGAGCTAGTTGCCAGAGAAGGTGATTATATGCTTGGAGGGCTGAAAGGTTTTCTCCTGACCATTAAAAATGGTTCCTTCAGCCCAAACGCAGGTATAGATAAATCAAATATAATGAAAGGGTATGCAATTCTTCATCCTTCTGAACCGTCGAGAGTAGCTGGAATGATAAGGGACTGGGCATTCCTCGAATTTTCTTCAAATGTCGGAGTCGTTGTAACCGATTCAAGGCTTCAGCCACTCAGGATGGGAACTGTAGGAATAGCAATAGGTGCAGCCGGATTGCCTTCAGTTGTTGACGACAGAGGAAGGAAAGACCTCTTCGGAAACGTGATGAGGGTAACAAGAAGAGCAATTGCTGATAACATAGCATCTGCAGCACAGCTTCTCATGGGTGAAACAGATGAAGCAATACCTGTGGTGATAGTTAGAGGAAGTGGGCTGAAAGTAGGCAAGTCTTATCAGGGGCTAGATGTCTCTATACCATTATCCCAATGCATATATGTCAGAGGTCTTTCAAAGATAGATGCTCTTTGAATTGAAGTGCATCAGAATACATCTGTATTCCATGAAACGCCATATAAGCTACTTTTGGTTTTGCAGAGTTAAGCTTCTTTTCAATCAGCAGGTATTCCTTATCTGAAAAGCCATTAGCATGAGCATAACTGTTACCAAAGAGCCTGGTGTAAACTATTTCGCTCGAGTAATATGGTTCTTCTTTGGTTAGGTCGACTGCAGGAACCATGCCTAAATCATGAATCATCTTCAGCGCATCGCTCTCTATCTTTGATTTGGAGTGCAAGACTACTGTTATTCCATTATCTTCGAAAAAGTTCAGCAGATGGCGAAAAGAATAGATTCTTTCGCAGGTTATCCTGAGGCTGGGCGGTGTCTGCATAATTACCATCTTGCTTTGGAGAATCTGACAGACCCTAACAGTATATTCTGCTTCGTAAAGGCTCTCAGGTGTAGAACTTAACATGTTTTTATGAGTAATTATCTTACTGCATTTAACTGAAAATTCAAACTCAGCAGGCACCCTTCTCCTCCAGGACCTGACAATATCTAGTTTTGGGTTCGAATAAAAAGTGCTATTGACTTCAACGAAGTTAAAGAGTCTGGCATAGGCAGCTAGCTTATCACCAGTGCTTTCGTAGTAGTCCCAGCCGCCTGTACCTATGAGCAGATGCAACAGCCCTGTCTAATGGAATTAAGTATTTATTTACTCTGCCCGCTTAAACAAGTATTAATAGCAACAATATCATAATGCAAGAAGTTTGAAGATTCTGATGGGTACGAGCGGCTGGAGCTACGAAGAATGGGTAGGTATTCTGTACCCTGCTTCATCAACCCCCAAGCTAAAGTATTATTCTTCTATCTTTGACACAGTCGAAGTTGACAGTAGCTTTTATTCGATGCCTTCCCCCAAATTGGTTCTGGGATGGATAAAGAACACTCCTAGAGATTTCAAGTTCAGTATAAAGATGCCGAAGACAATAACTCATGAATTGAAGCTGGAGTTAAAAGAGGAACTCGAGAAAGAAATCTCAAACTTTCTCAAAGTCATAGCCCCTCTCTCATCATCAGGTAAGCTGGGTAGTGTGCTGGTACAGCTGCCTCCAAAGCTGGAGTTCGATGCAGGCAGGATGGAGCAATTTCTTAACTTGCTTCCGACAGATGAGATAAAATTCTCAGTCGAGTTCAGAAACAAGACCTGGTTAAACGATTATACATGGAATCTGTTAAAGAGGAAGAAAGTAGCCTATACAATTGTTGATGAGCCCCTTCTTCCAAACGACCTAATCTCAACTGCTGACCATGTCTACATACGCTGGCATGGACATGGCAAAAGTGTCTGGTATGACTACAGGTATTCCCAGACTCAGATAGAGGAATGGGCGGGTAGGATGAAAAACCTGAAAGGAAAAGAGGTATTTGCATACTGGAACAACCATTTTCACGGTTACGCTGTGCTGAACTGTCTTGAAGAATTGAATGCGCTCGGGCTTCTGGATGAAAGAAAAAGACTGATGCTGCAAACCATAAAGACAAGGGTAGATTCACCAAAAACACTTTTTGATTTCTCAGGGGTTTAGTTTCGCTTATAGCTTACCATAGAAAGAGCGAAAGCGCTTGACAAAATGGATAGTCTGTTCGGCATGGCCTTACCTTGACGGCAGTCCTCACCTAGGCACTTTTATGCATCTGCTATCAGCAGATGTGTATGCCAGATACCTGAGAATGAAGCATGAAGAGGTGGTTTCCGTAAGTGGCTCTGACGAACATGGGACACCTATGGAAGTTGAAGCGATAAGAGCGAAAACTACGCCGAAAGAACTGGCAGATAAATATCATTCCCAGATGCTTGAGATACTGAGAACCTTCATGGTTGAATTGGACAATTACACGAGAACAGAATCGCCCACACATGTTAAATTTGTACAGGATTTTTACCTGAAGCTGTACAATAGGGGGTACATATTTTCACAGAAAGTTGTGCAGCTGTACTGCAATAACGATGAACGTTTTCTCCCGGACAGGTTTGTTGAAGGGGTATGCCCATACTGTAAATACGAATCTGCGCGAGGGGACCAATGTGAAAACTGTGGCAGATTGCTGGACCCTCTTGATTTACAAAGCCCAAAGTGTGTTATATGCGGCCAGACCCCTCAGCCAAGGGAGACTGAGCATTGGTTCTTTGACCTTGCAAAACTCTCTCCCAGGTTAAAAGAGTATATAGAAGGGAACGAAGAATTTCCTGAAAATGCCAGAAACTTCTCGCTAACCTGGTTGAAAGAGGGTCTGAAACCCAGAGCACTGACTAGAGACAGCAAATGGGGTATTCCTGCTCCCTTTCCCGGCGCTGAGGAAAAGACAATCTATGTCTGGATGGAGGCAGTGCTGGGTTATGTCTCGGCAGTAAAGGAATGGGCAGATAAGAAAGGAAAGCCCAAGCTCTTTAATGAATTCTGGATGAGTAAAGATACAAAAAGTGTTTATTTTATAGGTAAGGACAACATACCTTTCCATACGATCATATTTCCTGCTCTGCTTATGGCTTCAGGAGATGAATATGTTTTACCCAGCCAGGTTTCATCCACGGAGTTCATTCTGTTTGAAGGGAAAAAATTCTCCAAGAGCAGACATATTGGTGTGTGGATGAACGATGCAATAAAAGTAGGAAAGCCGGAGTACTGGAGGTTTGCACTGATGTATTTTAGGCCTGAATTAAGAGACTCAAACTTCAGCTGGGCTGAATTTGATAGAGCTGTAAACAGCGAACTCAACGACGTGTTCGGAAATTTCGTGCACAGGGTTCTTACTTTTATAAAGAAGTTCTTCGAACTGACCGTGCCAACGCCGGGGAATATTGACGACGAAACCCTTGAGTTAATTAAAGTATTATCTACACAGTGGAACTCATACCTAAGTAAAATGGATTCATACCAGATAAAGGAAGCAGTAAGAACGATGCTGGATTTGGCAAGGAGAGGGAATGAATACATGAGTAAAAGGGAGCCCTGGGAACAGATAAAGTACGACAAGACATCGGCTGCCACAACACTTTATGCCTGTGTTCAGCTAGTTTATACATTAACCCTGATGCTTTATCCCTTCTGCCCTGTTTCATCGTGTAAGCTATGGGAGATGCTCGGGCTGGAGGGAGACCCCGTCTCCCATGGGATAGAAGGGGCCGGTACAGAATACCTTAAGCCAGGACATAAGATTATGCCTCCTTCCACTGTATTCTCAAAGGTTGTATTGCCATAGCTAGATTGCTACTTGTCTATCAGACTATCAGCAGGCTGCATTATCGAATCTTCTACCATGATCACTGCATCATAGAAGAGAGCCAACGCTATTGCGTCAGAAGCTCTGTAGCCATCAAGCATAAGCTCCTTATTTTTGCCAGTAAAATACAGGTCTCCTCTCAGCGCTGTCCCGTTCGAATATATCTGCACATGGTCAAGATGGAGACCTAAGAGTTCTGCCAGTTCTTCTATGATATTGTAGACAGAAGGTAGGGAAGACCTGTCCCCTTTCATGAACCTCGACATATGAAGTGCCACTTCGCCAGAAAAGGCACGCATCGAAAATGTCTTACCATCGTCTGACCTCATCATGAGAGCGCCTTCTAGTCCGCTTTCATCTATGAAACCAACTTGTACAACCTTTACAGGTATGTAATTTTCTTTCCCCCTGCTCTCCAACGGTCTTTAGATATCTTTAGACACATATAAGCTTGTATCAAGAGATTTAACACTGGTGTAACTTTGAGATCTTCCCACAACCTAGGTCATAGGCTTCCAGATTCATTCTCCAGCGCTTGCAGCAACTGCCTTTCTACAGGTCTTACTCTAGAGTCTCAGTGGGCCATTTGGGCACTACATCTGCCAAAATGCTTTGGATCTAGTCATTTCACTGTGCAATGTCAGGAGAGACTGCTTAGATATAGCTACCATCCATGGTTGCAAGAGCAAATCAACCTTTATTTTCAGTAAAAATAGTATGTTGCTTTAATTAAGGCTCGCTCTCATCCCACCCACAAATGGTGTGGGTTTTCCCACTTGGTGTCGTGATAAAAGTCAAATTCAATAATTTGACTTGATAATGGAAATCCACGAAGAGTTTTTAACTCTGCAGAGAGGTCTGCTGCCACATGGCTTTCAAGGAACATGCTGCCATTATAATTCTTGGTAGCGGACCTGCCGGTCTCACGGCAGCAATCTATGCTGCAAGGGCTGGCTATTCGCCTATAGTGATAGGCGGTTTCGAGTTTGGTGGACAGCTGATGCTAACAACTTACGTGGAAAACTTCCCAGGGTTTCCAAAAGGTATATTGGGTCCTGACTTGATGGAAGCGATGAAAGAGCAGGCAGAAGGCGTAGGAGCAAAGATAATTACTGATAATGCCACAGCCGTTGACCTTTCGACAAGGCCTTTCAAAATCTTCGTCAACGAAGACGTTTACACCTGCGATGCTCTGATTATAGCGACTGGTGCTTCTGCAAAATGGTTAGGCTTGGAATCGGAGCAGAGGTTGAAAGGTAGAGGCGTTTCCTCATGTGCAGTCTGTGACGGGGCTTTCTTCAGGGGGAAGGAAGTGGCTTTAGTTGGTGGAGGCGACTCGGCGATGGAAGATGCAATATACTTGTCGAAGATCTGCAAGAAGGTTACAGTAATTCACAGAAGAGATAAGCTGAGAGCGAGCGCAATCATGCAGGCAAGGGCGAAGTCCAGACCAAACATAGAATTTATATGGAATTCGGTGGTTGAAGAAGTAATAGGGGAAAATAAGGTAGAAGGGGTCAGAATAAGAAACCTGAAGACAAACGATGTTGGTATCATCAATGTATCAGCACTCTTCGTTGCAATAGGTCATCAACCCAACACAGAGATATTCAAGGGGCAGTTGGAGGTTGATGAGAAAGGGTACCTCAAAGTCAGGAACGAAACCAGAACAAATATTGAAGGGGTATTCGCCGCAGGAGACGTGGCAGACCCTATTTACAGACAAGCTGTAACTGCAGCCGGGCTCGGAGCAAGAGCGGCTCTTGATGCAGTCAGATATCTTGAAGCAATGAACATTGAACAAAGGTTGCCAGAAGAAATCATAGCTACGCAGAATTATCAATCAGCTAGCCCTGGTTAAAGAACTCAGTTATGTTCTTCTGACCTTCGACTTTCGCAAGGGAAGATAGTGTAATTCCGACTCTCCTAGCTACTGTATCTGGTTGTTGTGAAAAGAAAGATTCAAGCAGGCCTTTAGCTATTTCAATAGCTACGGAGCAATTTGTTTCAATAGTCTTCAGTGTCCTTGCTCTGGTGTGTTGCTTAAGACTTGTATCGATGACAACTATGCTTACAGTCTTGTAAGCTAGCCTGCGTCTTTCGAGGTCTTTTTCTATATCTGGAAGTATTGACGATAAGGCTTCTGTTATGTAATTTACGTCTCTGCTATCCTGCTTCAACGTCAGCATCCTGCCTATCTGGTCTTGCTCTTTCTCATGTAATGGTTCTTCATCTATCCCTCTTGCTGCAAGATAATAATAAAGACCCAGTTTGTTTCCGAACTCTGCTTGAAGTCTGTGAAGCGGCAACTTGGCAAGCTGGTCTACCGTAGTTACACCCAGCTGCTTTAGCCTCTCTGCAGTCTTTCCCCCAATGCCAAGAATAGAATCTACCGGCTTTCCTTCGAGGAATGACTGTACATTGTCAGGTCTCACAACCACAAGCCCGTTCGGTTTTGCAGCATCGCAAGCCATTTTTGCTACCAGTTTATTTGGAGCTATCCCTACACTGCACCTGATGCCTGTCTCCTTCATTATTCTGTCTTTAATTTCTGTAGCAAGCTCAGCAGCCCTGTTGTAGTCGCCTCTTACGGCGTTGGTTATATCGAGGAACGCTTCGTCGATACTCTCTTGGACGAATTTTTCAGAATATCCCTTCAGTATATTCATTATCTTTTGAGAAATAGACTCATAATATTCGAAATCTGCTTTGACTAGGAGATGGTCTGTATCTTTGAGTAGCTGCTTGGCAGTTGCTAAAGGTATTCCTGACCTGATTCCCAGCTTTCTTGCGGGATAGTTTGAGGTAGCAACAGCACCGGATATTTCTGTCCTACCAGAGAACATTCCGACTATAATCGGCTTTCCGGAATATTCTGGATGACGCAGCTCTTCACACTGTGCATAGAAGTAATCCATGTCCACTGCAATTACTATTCTCTCAGGCTGTGTCAATTCAATATGTATAAGCTATGGGATACTAATATCTGTATCATTCAAAATTAGCCCAAATAGCTGTTATACAATGATTAATTGTTCATGGAGTTTGGCAATTCATAAATAACTTGGAAAATTGTGGTCTGAAATGCGGGGGTCGCCCAGCCTGGCCAAAGGCGTGAGAGCCCAAAACCACGAAGCTTAGGACCTCATCCCGAAGGGGTTCGTGGGTTCAAATCCCACCCCCCGCACCGCACCATGCGCCATAGGTTCGAATTGTATCGAAATATCTACTCGTCTGTTAAAAACAAAAACATACACGTAACGCTTGAACTCTGAAGAATCGATACACGACTACGAGTAACATCTAGCAAATTCTCTTTGATTGCCCTATGAGTCGAGGAGTCTGTCCAACGAAAACAAAGCATTGTTGAAAAGTTTCAGAGCACCTCAGGTCCCAGTGGTGTGCCCAGGTCTGCTTGCATGGTGTAATTACCAAACAGTGTCGTTGAGGAAAGTCGAGATTGGTAAGCTGCCAACTGGTGGCGTGGTCGATTTACTGATATTATTATTGTGTTCCAAACATGCCGCCTCAAGTTGACAAGCACTAATAAAATTCGGAGTGGAAGCAGGTGCAAGTAAACGATTAACCATACCAAACAGCAGCCAACATGCATGAGGCTAGTAAGCTAGAAACATGGGACGCTTTACTACTTGGCAAGACAATCACCAGAAAGGCCAAGTTGCTAGTTACAATGAAGGTTTCCCAAGCATTTACTCTTCATTCCGACCATGTTGCTAAAAATGATGTAACTGTTTTATTCCTGGCATATTTTGGCCAATTGTTAGATTTGGCCCGCACATCTAAAGAAGATATCAGTTTGGAAGCTCTATTTTCGGTACCGAGTGTTTCAGATTTTGACGTGAGTAGGAAATCATCAGCCATCGTTTACAGCACTAACAGAACAGGTCAGTGGCAGCTGATGCTACTTGACCGCCTCAAAGATACAAGCAGGCAATTAACTTTTGATAATGAGGGTAAGTTTGGTCCTGAATTTTCTCCTAAAAATGAAGACATTATATTATTTGCCAAAGACTTTGATGGAGACGAAAAATTTGATATATACCTGGCTGACCTGAAACAAGGAAATACTGTCAATCTTACTCCGAATACAGATTACGCAATATACCCTAATCCGAAGTTTTCTCCAGACGGAAAGAAGATTACCTTCGTGTCCAATCAGAGGGGAAGGTTTTTGTCATATATTCTTGATGTTGAAGACTTCTATATCTATGAACTAACTGAGCATGAATACTCAGACCATTATTGCGAAGTTTCACCATCAAATAAGTATGCTGTTGTTGCAAGTCAGGTAGCTGCTCAGGATAGCAATTTATTCCTGGTTCATCTAGACAGTAAAGAAGTTCGAAGGTTCATCGATGTTAAGAGCGGAATGCCAGTGGAGGCAGACGACCCGAGCTGGTCTCCTGACGGAACGAAGATAGCATTCGTTTCAGCGTCGCTAGGGTCGTACGATATAGGAATCTGGAATATATTAAACGACGAAATTGTGTGGTTGACGGATGGAAAATATGAATGCTACAGTCCAATTTTTTCCCCTGATGGTAGATTTGTTGTTTACCTGAAGAATGCTGGAGCAGATATAATCTTACAAATACATGATTTGAAGAATGATGAAAGAAAGTCAATAAACTTCGGAAGGGGTGTCATTTCTTCGCCAAAATTCTCCGGCTCGTCTGATGAATTATACTTCCTCTTTTCCGGTCCAAGAAACCCTCCGGACTTATGGCTATACAGCAAAGGTAATTTCAAACAAATAACGAACTCTCTGCCGAAAGAGCTGAAGCTTGATGCATTCGTTGACGGAGAACTTGTAGAATATAAAAATGAAATCGATGGAAGGCGAGTCCCTGCTGTTCTTTACAAGCCGCGCAACAAGAAAAGAGGTGCAGTTATAGAAATACATGGCGGGCCTGCGTCGCAAGCAGTTAACAGCTGGAATCCATTCATACAGTTCCTCGTAAGCAAAGGTTACTTGGTTCTAAGACCAAATTACAGAGGAAGCACAGGATTCGGAAAGGAGCACAGAGAAGCAAACAGGTTCGTAATGGGTAGCCTGGATTTAGCGGATTGTGTCAGCGGCTATCATTTTCTCCTCAAAAGCGGTTATGCTGAAGAAGGAAAAGTTGCGGTTGCTGGCGGGTCCTTTGGCGGGTATTTGACCATGTGCGCACTAACACAATACCCTTCTTTATGGTCATGCGGAGTGGCCATAGTGCCTTTTCTGAACTGGTTTACGGAGATAAAAAATGAACGGGAGGACCTCAGATTCTGGGATCTGCAAAATATGGGAGATCCTGATAATCCCGAAGACAGAGAGAGGTTGAAGAGGGCTTCACCAATATTCTATATTGAAAACATCAGAGCGCCTGTACTGCTTATCGCTGGTGCCAATGACCCAAGATGTCCTATGGAGGAGGCCGAGCAGGCTAGAGATAAACTTGAAAGAATGGGCAAAATTGTTGAAACTAAATTCTACCATGATGAAGGACACGGGTTCAGGAGAACAGCAAATAGAATTGATGCATACAGAAGGGCAGTTGAATTTATTGAGAAATATACTGTAATCTGATTAAAGCTGAATTGCAACTTATTTACAGGTAGAATTCGAGAATACGCGATGGATGACTCGCATCAACAGCCAAGGCTTAAGAAGGTTATAACGTTAAGATATGCTGTCGCGCTTTACGTCAGCTCTGTCCTAGGTTCAGGAATTCTCGTAATACCAGGTCTGGCTGCAAAAATTGCAGGACCATCCTCACTCTTGGCATGGTTATTGCTAGCGGTGTTGAGTTATCCCTTTGCGTATACATTTGCATCGCTTTCTGCAAGAAGGCCTCAAAGCGGAGGAGTGTATGCGTTTGCAAAAGAAGGGTTAGGAATGAGAGCGGCAAATACTGCTGCCTGGCTTTTTTCTTCATGGTATATAACGGGTGCACCGGCTGCTACTTTAATCGGTGCTTATTACCTAAGTTATGCCTTCGGCCTTGATAAAGCATCAGTATTTATCGTTGCAGCAGCTCTAATTCTCGTTTCTTTCATAATTAATTACTTAGGTATATCGCTTACAGGAAAGGTTCAGCTGGGTGTTACACTCTGTATAGTTGGGCTAATGATTATAGCTACCGCAGTTTCCATACCTAGTATCAAGGCTCAAAACTTTGAGTTTTACAATCCATTAAGTATAAATTCCATTGGGACAGCTGCAGCTCTGGTCATATGGTCTTACTTTGGATATGAAAACGTTTCAAACATAGCAGAAGAGTTCCAGAACCCTGAGAAAGATTTCCACAGGAGTGTTGTTCTTAGCGTTATTTTATCCAGCTCACTTTACATAGCTGTGGCATCAGCTATAGTGGGTACAGCCTCTTATTCTGCAGGTGGAGGGATTGCGCCTTTCGAAGCTATTCTCTCCAGCAATTTCGGCAGTTACGCCGGGTTTCTTACCGCCTTCCTCGCATTATTCATTGTATTTGGGAATCTGAATGCATACACTACTGGCATTTCTAGGGTTGTATACGCCGCATCAAGGGATAACCTACTACCTGCAAAATTGGCGCATGTCAATTCAAGGTATAGGTCTCCAGATGCAGCTCTTGCAATCATCTGTTTTGGAGCAATAACAATGCTATTCGTTTATTACACCATTGGTGCGACACTGCAGGATGCGCTTCTACTTACGAACGGTGTAGGCCTTGGGGTCTACATAATAGGTTCAACATCTGCAATCAGGCTCCTGAAAAGTAAGAACATCAGCAAGATATACCCATGGATATCGTTGTTTCTGTCTTTAATTCTTGTAGCTTTTGTCGGAATATACAGTTTGCTGTTTATATTTTGTTTAATAATTGCCAGTTTGATATACATTACTTTAAGAAATAACTCTGTTGCAAATAGCAAATGATTTTTTCAAAGATTTTTCGATAGCTCCTGAAAGGAAAGCGTGTTGATTATTTGGCTCTTTTCTAACCATGCTCTTCTAGCTACAAGCAATCCGTACTTCATATTTTCGAGTTCCCCAGCTGAGTGGGCATCAGAGTTTATCAGTAACTTGACTCCCTCGTTTGCTGCTTCCCTAGCCCAAAAATCGTTCAGGTCCAGTCTATTTGGCTGACCGTTTATCTCAATCCATTTTCCGTTATCCTTTGCAGCTTTAATAACCTTGGCCAGGTCTATCTTGTGTCCTTCCCTAATCCCTATTAACCTGTTTGTTGGATGGCACAGAAAATTAACAGCAGGATGAGAAAGAGCTTTTATCGCTCTGTCTGTCAGCTTTTCAGGACTCTGTCTATACCCCTGGTGAATTGACGCTCCAACAATATCAAACTCTTCAAGTAAGCCTTGGGAAAAGTCAAGGCTGCCATCACCCCTTACTTCAACCTCTACTCCCTTCAGTATTCTAAAAGGAGAGAGCTCTTCGTTCAATCTTTCTATCTCCTTCCATTGCTTTTTAAAACGTTCTTCATCGAGCCCGTTTGCTATTCTTGCTGAAAGAGAGTGGTCTGTTATCGCTATATATGAATACCCTAGCTTCATTGCAGCTGAAGCCATCTGAGCTATTGATTCCTTGCCATCACTCCACAAAGAATGCATTTGCAAGTCTCCCTTTATTTCAGACCTTTCAACCAGATTGGGAAGTTTATGAGCCAGCGAAGCTTCTATTTCGCCCCTGTTTTCCCTCAATTCTGGTGGTATGAAAGATAGTCCGAATTTTGAGTAAATTTCCTCTTCACTATTGCCTGCTAGCCTTTCTCCTGTCTTGCTGTCAAATAGACCATATTCGTTTAGCTTCCATCCTCTTTCTATTGCAATATTTCTGAGATGAATGTTATGCTCCTTTGAGCCTGTAAAGTAAAGGAGGCCTGCTCCCAGTTCATCCTTTTCGAAAATCCTCATATCTACCTGCACGCCATTCTTCAGCTTTACGCTGACCCTTTTTTCTCCCCTTTCTATCGTTTCTTTTACTTGTTCATAGCTAATTAGAGCATCTGACGCATGCCTATCTAACGAAATCATGTCGATATCTCCTACAGTCTCCTTCCCTCTTCTGTAGCTACCTGCAACAATCACTTCAATTCCGTGCTGAACGAAGTGTCTTATCAGACCATCTATTATAGCTTCGGCTTCAGGTAACAAGAGCCTCCTTTCCTTTGTCCTGAATGTTTTGATTTCTAACAACAGTTTTTTTGAATTTTCCTTGCCCAGTATATCTGCTAGCTTCCCCTGCTCAAGCTGTTTCTCTAACTCAGCAATATCCCTTATCCCAGCTTCTTTGACGAGCCTGGATGCTGTCTTTGGGCCTATGCCTGGAATCATCATGAGAGTGAAAACAGCATCCGGAACCTTCTGCTTCATCTTATCCAGATATGTGCTGTGGCCAGTCCTGAGGTATTCATCGATTTTTTTCGCTATTCCTTCTCCAACATATGGAAGCTCGGTAAGCTTTCCCTCTCTCCAAACTTCTTCAATATCTCTATCCAGGTTTCTTATTGTGGCTGCTGCTCTCCTGTAGGCTATGGCTTTGAACCTCTCCTCTCCAGCTGCTTCAGATAAAAAACTCATTGTCTGAAGCAAATCCGCTATTTCTGAGTTCTTCATTGCTAAAATAAGGAAGGTTTGCTAGAATAAATGGTTATCGCGAGAAAGAAGATATCTGTTCATGATTTGGTTTGAATCCTGTACGTTCCATCTCTCAACACTCTTTTCAAAAGCTTCCCGCTTTGGGTTTTTGGAATTTCTTCTAAAAACTCGACCTGCCTGGGTACTTTGTAGGGTGCTAAGAATTTTCTGCAGTGCATTTCAATTTCTTTTTCAGTGATTGCACTTTTACATTCATCCTTCAATTTTATGAAGGCCTTGACCGCTTCTCCTCTATATGAGTCTTGAACCCCCACTACTGCAGCTTCAGATATGCATGGATGGAGATATAGCACTTCTTCAACTTCCCTTGGCCAAATTTTAAATCCGGAAGAGTTTATCAGGTCCTTCTTTCTATCGATTATGTAAACCCATCCGCCTTTTATCCTGGCTATGTCGCCTGTGTAAAGCCATCCTTCATGAAAGGTCTTTTTACTCTCTTCAGGCTTATTCAGGTAGCCTGAGATAACTTGTGGACCCTTTACAGCTATCTCACCAGCATCACCTTCGGGGAGTTCTATCCCATCTTCATTCTCAATCTTTACCAGTGTGTCATAAACAGGTATTCCCGAACTTACAATGCCTGTTTCTTCGTCTATGGGAAGTGGACCATCATAGGGATATGGCCATAGCGTTGCAGGCGATGTTGTTTCTGTTAGTCCCCAAGCAACATATATCCAGCTGTTTGTCAACTCTCTCCAGCTCTCTTCAAGTTTTCTTGCCACAGGCATTCCCCCTGACGACCATAACCTCATACTTGACATATCAGTATTATGAACTGATGGATTGTCAAGCAATGAAGTATAAGCTGTTGCTGCAAGCATAGTCAATGTAGTTCTATTATTCTGTATTGTTTCTAAAACCAAGTTAGAATCGAATCTGCCTCCCATAACTACACATGAACCTGACAGCAATGCGGTAGCTAGATGGAATACCAAACCTGTTATATGGAAGAATGGTGCAAAACCAAGAATCCTATCATCAATACTGAACCGAAACCATTCCCTGTAAATTCTAGCTGAGGCGAATATATTTCTGTGTAGAATTATCGCACCCTTGGGATTGCCTGTGGTACCGGAAGTGTATACAAGAAGCGCAGTGTCATCAGGTTTAGACGATTGATAGAACCGTTTATCTTTAGAATTGAAATCAAGTTCCTCGCTGCCCTCCTTAAAACCCCATTTTTCAAATAATTGAGCTGGTATATCGGAAAATGTGGTGGGGTTTGTACTGATAACTTTGTTTTTGAGGCCTTTTGATGCTTCCAAGACCCTATCTAACGCATCTGCCTGCGTTATTGCTAGTTTCGCGTTTGAATCGGAAAGGCAATATCTTATTTCTCTTGGGGAATAGGAAGGGTTGATAGGAAGCAAGGTGCAGCCTAGTTTCCACACAGCATGCTGCACCATTACAAATTGCGGTATGTTCTGAAGCAGTATGGCCACTGTATCACCTTTTCTCACGTATTCTGATAGCTGGGAAGCGATGCTATCCGAAATGCTATCAAGTTCAGAATAGGTTAATCTGTGTTTGAAATAAGATAAGGCATATTTGTCTGGGAATTCTTTTGCAGCTTTCGAGAGTAGCCGGTCCTGTGTTATCAAATTACCAGTCCACCTGATACGTTTATTACTTCTCCCGTGATGTAAGACGCATCTTCAGAAGCTAGAAAAGAGACCAAGGCAGCAACATCTTTTGGGTCCCCTATTCTCTTCATGGGGATCTTCTCCAGCATAATGCTCCTTATTTTTTCGGGAACGGCCCTTGTCATAGGAGTATCTATAAAGCCAGGGCAGATAGCATTTACAGTGATGTTATATTTTGCAAGCTCCCTGGCAAGGGTCTTTGTGAAGCCTATCACCCCTGCTTTTGCTGCAGCATAGTTAGCCTGCCCGATATTGCCAAGCCAGCTCATCGATGAAATGTTAATTATTCTGCCATATCCTTTATCGACCATAGCCTGAGCAAGCTGCTTTGTCATGTTGAACATGCTGTACAGGTCAACCTTTATCACTGAATCCCACTGTTCGTAAGTCATCTTCAGGAATAAGGCATCTCTGTTTATTCCTGCATTGTTCACAAGAATATCCACGCTCTTGGAACCGAGGTTTTTCATCGACGATTCGATAAAGTTGCTACAGGAAGCAAAATCACCAACATCTACCTTACCCCATACTACATTTCTGCCTGTCTTTGAAATTATTTCCTTTGCTTGAAGTTGAATAGCATCGCTGATATCTCCAAGTATAAGGTCTGCCCCGTCCGAGGCTAGTCTTAAAGCTATAGCAGCACCTATCCCGCTTGCTGCGCCGGTTACCAATGCTACTTTTCCAGTATGGTTCATTCTTTCACCTGATAGCAGTGCATTCTATTATTCTTATCGAAAAGGTATCATGCGGATTATTTTGCTTTAAAATCTGTGCACAGACTGCTAATCATAAAGGTCATGCTTATTAGAAGCGGATTTGTCTTTTTGACCATGAAGTTCGGAATTGTTTACCCAAACTCTAACGTATATGTAAAAAGAAAATTGATGATGGATGTTGCAAAGACATGTGATGAGCTTGGTTATGATTTTCTTCTCTCATGGGACCACTACATCACTCCAAATACCAGAACAACAATTGACGCATGGACCCTTGTTTCCTTTCTTTCGTCAGTGACATCAAGAATAAGGCTTGGGACTTGTGTTAGCCCTATTCCATTCCGTAACCCTGCGCAACTTGCCAAGGTGGTGGCTTCAACTGATTTTCTGAATGAAGGAAGGACGATACTTGGAGCTGGTGCAGGCTGGTCTGTACTCGAATTCGAATCGTTTTCGGTCTGGCATGACGACAGAACAAGAGTTTCGATGACTTTAGAAGGGGTGGAGCTGATAAAAAGGCTTTGGACAGAGGATACAGTCGACTTTCAAGGTAAGTATTATTCAACAAAGGGAGCAAGCATATCCCCTAAACCCAAGCAACGTCCACATCCCGAAATCTGGTTTGGAGGGCTAGGAAACAGGATGATTTACGGCGCCGCTGATTTAGGAACAGGATGGATACCCACTATGATAGATGCGGATGAGTACTCGATTTTGGTGGAGAAGATTAAAGGCAGGCTTAATGGCAGAAAGTTTTCTTTTGCATACGACCTTTACAACCCAACTAATAGTGCTGAAGACTACATTAAAAAAATAGAAGATTTCGAAGACGCCGGTTGCGAATACTTTGCTGTCAATTGGAGATATGAGCCGGAAGAAATGGTTGCGAAGCTAAGATGGTTTGAAAAGGAAGTAATTTCAAGCTTTTAACATCTTAGTGATAATAGCTTAAGACTCTCCGACTCTAAAGAAAGGAAAGTTTGAACCGTCTTTTTCCTTGAAATAGACATGCACTGTATCTCCTATCTCCGCCTTCCCTTCTACATTCGAATAGATTCTGAATCCTTCTTCAAGTTCAACAATAGCATAGCACCTTCCTTCACTTCCCTTTCTTCTTATAATCGTAAACGAAAAGATTTTGCCCAAACCAGAACTCTGCTTGATATCCAATTCGCTCTTATGACATCTGGGGCATTTGGAGCGAGGATAGTAAAACCTATGACCACAATAGCTGCAGAGTAAGAATGGAAGCTTGTACTGTTGAAAGTAATCCTTATAAGATTTATAGATCTCCGATAGATTCAACTCTTTTCACCAAGCACTAATGTTACAGAGTGGCCTCTGTTCCATCCACCTATTCCATTAAGGTATACCACATCTGCACCTTCAACCTGATGCCCTTCAGCTGCATTGTTCAACTGGTCAAGTGCTTCCATAAGCAATACCCCACCACTCATAAAAGCTGGTTGACCCGTGTTTAGGCTTCCTCCCCCTGTATTGATAGGAATGCTGCCAGAAGGTGCGATATCTGTATTCTCCACAAATAGACCTGATTTTCCCTTCTGCACCAGACCTATATCCTCAATCTGGAGCATAACTGTTATGGTAAAGGAATCGTACAACTGGAAGCAATCAACCCTGCTTATAGGAAATCCTGCCCGCTTGGAGCTTTCCGATGCTGGTGTGGTGCATATATCTGTTATTTCAGCAGGAAGTTCTGACCAGTGAGCCTCACCATAAGCAAGAGGCTGAACACTTCTCAGGGAAGATGAAGATGAACTTCTCGAAACCAGAAATGCATGGAACCCATCCACTGGGTATACTATCTCAAGCAAATGTAAGGGGTCGCATATCAATGGAGATGCCAAGACGTCTTCAACAGTTATAGCATTTCTGTAAATTGCTCCTCTGTTGTTTATAGCATTATTCCTTTGCTTTACTGACAGGCATGCACGTTGTTCGTCTGTTGTTCCAAAAAGCTTTGCATGACGCATAGCAGCTAACGCATAATCAGATACAGGATTCATATCATCATATATTCTCAGTAATGAATCGAATGGGGTTAAGGTAATGTTGTGGTCAAGCTTATCGACTGAATCTGCGGTTGCACCTGCAGCTCTTAAGGGCGATGATAGTCCTCCAATAAGACATAGAACATTGTCTGCCTCGCCGCTTTTCACCGCTTTCTCAGCCCTGTAAATCATCGTCAAAGCTGAAGCACCTCCAAAATGAACTACATCTGTATATCTTGTTCTTATCCCCAAATATTGTTTAATTTGGTCAGGAAAGAAATGAAGGTAAGACTTCCCGTCGAATGTTCCTGGCAGGTAAGTTGTACATAGGCCATCTATATCATTAAAATCCATACCTGCTCTTGCTATGCATTCTCCTGCGACGTCAGATAAAAGTTCGAAAGCGCTTCCCTGATAGGTCTTATATATTCTCCCAGAGTATCCAGTTATCATCGCTCATCTATCATATAATGCTGATAAAAACAGTTAGCTGTTGCAAGAGTGCTTGTAAGCAGAATGATCGTCACAAGCAGAAACCAAAGTAGGAATCAGAGTCTTTTCAACCTTGATTTATAAAAGAGGACTTAAGACTACTTTCAATATGCAAAAATGTTTTTTGATGTTTCTATAGCGCTGCTTGGGGCTATGTTGCGGAAGACTCATCAGGATTTTCATTACATCGTGCTTTCCCATACTATGCATTGAGAATAAAGAAGGATGTCCTATCATCGATGAAGAAGCAGGTGAAGTTGAAGGAGCTGATTGGATGAAGTTGCAGGTGATACAACCATGAAGAGAAGGACATAGAGATTTCTCAAAACCATCATAGGAGCAGTGCTCAGGAAGCAGGTCAATCATAACATCAACAAAGCTTAGAAGGGGTCCAAGCAATGGCAATACAGACTTCATGCCAGTAGCAAGAAAGGCTGATTCATTCATACCATTAGGAATAGCATAGCAGATAAAGCATTTGATGATGCAAGCAATCATGCATTCCTAAGAGAGGAGCTTAATGCTCTATCAGTAATCTCAGCTAGAAATGAAGATCTAGCAATATGGAAGACTAAAGGTAAGTACAGAAAGGAGATGAAGAGAGGCTATTCTAAAGAGATATTCAATCATAGATCAAAAGTTGGAACTATATTCTATGCTATCAAGAAGACTATGCCAGATGATATAAGGTCAGTAAGGACAAAGGCCCATAACAATGAAATGGGTTCAGGATAATAGCATATAATGCAGCAAGGATCGCAAGTCTTGCATATTCTTTGTTCGTAGGGTTTCTACAGGGCCGTGAATTCGAAATACTTAAATTAAACTGTTACTAATTTGCAGGTAAAATCTTGCCTCGCAAAAGGTTGTCTTCAGACAAGATTATGGAATTAGCTTCTGGATTCATGGCTTCAAAGGTTTTGTTGAGCGCTATAGAGCTTGGTCTGTTTTCAGAGCTCGCGAAGGGACCCCTTGATTCTGAGACCCTAAGGAAGCGGCTAAAACTCCATCCCAGAAGCGCAACTGATTTCTTTGATACGTTAGTCTCTCTGGGTATGCTGAGACGGAGGAGAGGAAAATACAGCAATACTCCCGAAACTGACTTTTTTCTTGACCGTGAAAAACCTTCATATATCGGCGGTTGGCATGAGATGCTGAATGCACGTCTTTATCAATTTTGGGGCTCGTTGACAGAGGCCCTGCTGACAGGAAAACCACAAAACGAAATCAAGGGTGGTCAGGACCATTTCTCAGCTGTATATAGTGACCCGACTAGGCTGCGGATATTCATGCATGCAATGACAGGACTGAGCATGGATGTAGCTAAAGCTCTAGCCAAGAAGTTTCCCTGGTCTGATCATGATACGTTTTTTGACATAGGAACTGCTGAGGGTGGAGTGCCTGTCCAAATCGCTCTCAAACACAAACATCTGATGGGAGGTGGGTTCGACCTTCCAGTTGTGAAACCGATATTCGAAGCATATGTCAAATCCTTCGGGCTTGAAAAACGTCTACGATTTGTTGCAGGGAATTTTTTCAATGATCCGCTTCCAATGGCTGATGTCCTAATTATGGGGCATGTACTTCATGATTGGAATCTAGATGAGAAGATGATGCTCCTGAAAAAAGCATACAAAGCTCTTCCTAGAGGTGGTTCGCTAATCGTTCAGGAGAAAATCATAGATGACGAGAGAAGGAAAAACACTGCAGGTCTGCTAATGAGTCTGAACATGCTTATAGAGACTCAGGGAGGCTTCGATTTTACAGGTAGAGATTGTTGTAACTGGATGCGGGAGGTAGGCTTCAAGAAGACAGAAGTCATACATCTCGTTGGCCCGGAGTCGATGGTAGTTGGCATCAAATAAAGGTCCTATAGGTTTGCTTTATTATTCTCGTGAACTTATTAATAATCTCCTTCACAAAATTGCTATGCATAAGCCGCGGTTATAAAAGATAAATTAGCCAAGCTGTTATAATTTAACTCACATTAAAGACCTGCAAAAATCTTGCCATCCAGCAATATCTATCTTGCTTGCACAAATTTCTATCTGCCTTGCAAGTCTGTTACATTTCATACCTGCCAGTATGCCGTTTGCTTCTCTCAGTGTTTGAATGGCTAGCATTTTCTTGCTTTGCAATGCCAATAGAGCACCTTTCCATGCCAGTACCCTTGCGAAGGATACTTTATCTTGACGTAGAAGCTCAGCAGCTCTTTCAAAACTTCTTTCCCCTTCAGTAAAGTTAAAGTTAGAGGTTTGCACAATACCTTTAGCCAGCTCAACAATTCCCAGTACATCTCTATCCTGAACATTGGAAGAAAGACTTACTGCTTCATCAACATCCAGAGCAGCCTTAGCAATTAAATTCATTCTTGCAAACAATATAGCTCTTTCTGCATAAGAATATGCAAGCATGAAGGTGAAACCAGAATGGATGAATCCCTCGATTGCAGAGTCAATACTACGAAGGGCATCCTCTAACCTTCCCAAAGCTCCAAACACGTAAGATATATGCAAATCACAATAGCTTCGGAGAGACTTCAGCCCTATCCTGTTCAGTTCTTTTCTCACATTTATAAGGTCCCGAAGTGCTACCTGAAATCTTCCCTTCAGGAATTTGATATAATCTATGTTCAGTCTGCTTACGTAGTAGCCTCGAATATTATGCATTTTTTTATCAACATTCATGCTCTTCATCATTAAATCATATGCTTCTTCTAACCTTCCTTCTTCAAGATAAGCCTCAGCTGCATTATAAGCGATACGAGCCTTCAATAACTTGTCAATACCCTCTGTCTTCATCGCTTTGTCATAATATTCCTGTGCTATGCTGAGGTTTCCAAGTTCTTTTGAGACTATCCCTAGACCACTAAGTGCTGAAGCTCTGGCCAAATAATCATGGGCAGCTATGGAGCATCTGAGCGCCTGTCTGTAATATTCTTCAGCAGTCTTGAGGTCTCCTTGCAATGAACGTATTGCGTTAGCCTGAGCGATTAGAGCCCATGATGCAAGTCTTTCATCCTTTATGGGAGATAATTCTTGAAGCATTTTGAGCAATACTTTACCATATCCCTCATCAACATAGTATGCCTGATTCTTGAGCAATTCAATAGCTTTATCTACATTCTCACCTTTCACAAAATGATAGAGCGCTTCTATCTTATCTTGAGTGTCAACCTTCGCAGCATAATACTCTCCTGCCGTTGCATGCAGTACTTTCTTTGATGTTGCTAAATTATAAGCTGCTTCCCTTAGGAGAGGATGAATCTGAAAATTATCGCCGATAAACTTCAGCACTCCGATCCTTTCCATTGCAATGATGAAATTAAGTATGCTGCCTTCGCTTATTCCCCTGACAATAGATTTTATTGCTGATTGATTTATCAGGCCTCTGAACACAGAGGCTGAAAGAAGTATTGAGAGATTTTCATCATCCATGCTAGACATAATAGATTCTCTCATAAATTCGTAAATCGTGTTGCTGAAGTCATTTACGTTAGCATTTTTCAGTTCTGACACCATTTTTATCAGCAATGGATGTCCATTGCATTTTCTGATAAAATCTAAATATTGCTCAGCCTTGTTGTCCTGAATTAATAATCTGCACTCTTCTTCGGAAAGGCCTTCTAACTTCAGAGCCTTTGCGTTCGAAAGTTGTGCCCTGCTTCTTGAAATGACGATGCACCGGGGTGAACCCTTTTCAGCCACCAATTCAACAAATCGAATTATGCTTTCATCCCTGCATTTATGGAAATCATCAAGCACTATCAAAGTGTTGTTCAGCGATAACTTTTCAACTGCTAATTCTGCAAGGACCCTTTCCTCCTTAAAGCCCTGGTCGATAAGTCTTACAAGCTCTCTATCCCCAAGCGTATTGAGAAAGACAGCTATTTTAGTTATAAAATACTGGAAACTATCTACCTGTGAAAGCTGGTGCCAGAATACAGGCATCTCAGCCATAGCGCTTATTGCAAACTGCGATACGAGGGTAGTTTTCCCTATACCAGGCATACCCCAGACCAGAGTTGTTCCGTTGCAGTTTCTCAAGACCTCAAGTTCTGTTCTTCTACCAACAAATCCGTTAGACCTTGGTATCTCTGACCTGTAATAGGGAAGAGTTACATCAATACTCTTCTTGTCCCGAACTCCTATCTTGATTTCTACCCCTTCTGGATTGAATTCAAGGACAATATTGTGCGCATTGAAGTAGTACTGCTTTACGTTCTTTAATCCCTCATCTGTCTGTACTCGCTCCCATTTATCAAGCACCAGTCCAGCTGTCTTCAGCCTGCCGAGTCTCTCCGAGATATGAGATTCCCTTGCACCGAGCAGTTTTGCAAGTTTCCGTGGGTAAGACGGACCAGACTTCAGCAGGCAGAGCAAGGAAATATTGATTCTGTCGAAAAGAGAAGAAATAGCCTCTTTTTTAGCATTCTTGTAGAGAGCTTGCCCGGCTTCGCTCATTTTCCTACCATCCCGAGTTTAAGTTGCTTTCTTGATTCTGACGCCTTTGAGTCCTTGGTAAGCAAGATGACTATGTGGAAATTAACTTTAAATGCTAACCATAAGATAGAACTTAGTTGCACAGCAAATGCTATGGGCAAACCAGAGTCGCTTGACTTTCCCTCTAGCAAGGAAAGCAAACATTTAAGTCTTACTATTTCCAAAAATGCACTAATGAACAGTTTGTCAAGGGGTGTTATTCAAAGATCAGCACCGGCTATAGTTCCTGTTTTGCTCGTTCTGTCGGTTCTGATTGCTGCACCGCTCGCCTCAGCTGCTTCTCAAACACAGATAATTCTATCATGCAGCATTCCTCCACCTTTTTCCCATGTTCCCCCAAATCACTGCAGTTCTACTCCAGAGGGTGTGACATCTGGAACCATAGACTATGAAATTGGTGGGTTCTGGATTTGGTGTCAAGTTGGAAGCGGAAACTCCTATGGTCCTGATTGTTCCGGCTCGATGTATATAGAGGAGGTCAACATGATTACTGGTACTGCAGTCTATGATACAACTTCCATACGTGGATCTACTTCTAGCTTCCCTCAAATAACTTTCACTACTTCCGATAATGATATGACCTGCACTCTTACTGTAGTTCCGGGATCAAGCACATTGTCGGGAACCTGTGATGGCACACCAATTACTTTCTCCAACGTAATAGTGAGGGTCACATAATTTCATCAAAGTCTTTCAAATTTATTTTTTGTTGGTTGAATTCAAGAGGAAATATTGCACAATGGAATGATTATTGGTTATATTCACTACAAAACCATCAATTGAAAAGTTTGGCGTTCAAACAAATAAAAATAATTTGTTAACTGTATTGGTCTATGAAATGCCTCGGGATGCCTTGACAAGTTTCTGAATTCTATCGGTACAAGTCTCTTCATCTTCCAGAATAACTGTCAAAATAATCATAAATTCCAACGCCTGCTCCCAAGTCATCTTTTAATTTCTCACGCAAAACTGATGCTGCGAATAGGTTTCCCTTTCCAGATAATTGTGAAATGAATCAACCACACTTCAAACACTTTCCTCACGCTCAGCGAAGAATTATCAGGTTGAACATCACAGACATCTTTCCCAAATCGTTTTACAAGAAGGCTTAAAGGAACGATAATAGAAGAGTAGTTCAATAAGAGTAATATTGCAGACAATCTTAAAGAAAAATATCGACTATTATCTAGCTTAGGGATTCTAAGGGGTCTACTAAATCAAAGATTATAATAATATCAGCAGCTTTGATTATGGGCTGATGCGAGATGAGTCACAGCACAAACAAAAAAAGACTCGTGATTATATTTACAGTAGTTGCGCTGTCTACTTTACTCCTAATTTATGTCTTTGAAAATGCCATATCTCCTTCATTGGAAAAGAACCCGATACAGCATATCATAATAATCATGCAAGAAAATAGGACATTTGACAATTACTTTTGGACTTATCCTGGGCAATTAGGATATAATAGTAGCCTATGCATACCCCTGAACCCATCTTACCCATCCAGAGGATGCATGAAACCACAGCTCTCAACAGACCCAAGACTATCTGGAGACCTTCCTCATGACTGGAAGTCAACGTGGACTGCTTATGATAACGGCTCTATGGACGGTTTTCTAAAAGCAGCCAACGACAATCCCGCTGTGATGTACTACTACAATAACAATACCATACCCAACCTTTGGTCTTATGCAGAGCATTATGTGCTTGCAGACGAATTCTTTTCGTCGGTTAAAAGTTACAGCCAACCAAATCACTGGTATATGATAGCTGGGGCTGCCCCTGCCGTCTCAATTTTTCAAGGGTCAACCCAGGAAAGAAATGACTGCTATGACCCCGTAACAAAAAGTCTGACTTTATCTAGTTGCTCATATATCAACGAAGCTCAGGAGATACAGACTATGGCTGATGAATTGACTGCTCATGGTATATCCTGGAAGTATTACGATACACCTGTTCTGCCAAACCAGACACTTTCAAAGGCTATTATCAGCGGAAAGGCATTTGACTACTGGAATCCTCTTGATGCAAAGAACAACACTTACACAAACTCTGTATACAGAGAAGATGTGGTAGCTAGGGAACAGATATTTTGGGATATAGGCAATGGGACTTTACCACAGGTCTCTTGGGTGATACCTAGCGCGCCTATAAGCGACCATCCTCCTGCAAACATCACTTTAGGCATGTGGTGGATAACAGATGTAGTGGACGCTGTCATGGAGAGCAAGTATTGGCAGAGTTCGGTAATAATAGTGTTATGGGACGATTATGGGGGTTTCTTTGATACTGTTCCCCCGCCGACTGTCGACCCATATGGCCTGAGTTTCAGGGTACCTGCACTGATAATTTCTCCGTATGCAAAAGCAGGTTACCTAGACCATACAGTTTACGACTTTGAATCAACACTGAAATTTATAGAATGGAGGTTCAACCTTCCCCCGCTTGGAGTCAGAGATGCAAGTGCTAACAACCTGCTTAATGCCTTTGATCTTAAACAGAAGCCGCTCCCACCAGACATAATACCTCTCACTAGTCAGCAGCTTTCTGCGATTCAGCCATTCATTTTGCTTGGCTCTTCGTCTGAGCCTAATCCGCAGACAATTCAGCTACCCTTCATAAATAACGACCCTGACTGATGTTCATCAAAATATCAAAGTTGGCTTAGATGTAAGAGTTTCGGATCTGTTGATTAATACTTCAGGGGCATATTGGATGGCCTCAAAAATCATAATAAGAGTGAAGGCCCCATTGGCAAACGACTATGCCTTTGAATCACTTGGATTAAATCCAGGCTAGCCCTTTCCTTGCAAAGGTCTTTAGGTTCATATGTTGTAATCAATTTGCAAAATTATGCCTTATTTTGCAGAAATCTCACCGGAAACTTTGGCAACAGGCAATCTTTAAATTCGGCCAGCAATATAATTATCAATTCGGTTACTGATTTGACTAGTAACCTCAGAAGGCTTGCTGCAGTAATGTTTACTGATATTGTTGGCTACACATCTTTGACTCAAAAGAATGAAGCTCATGCGATGAGCATTCTTAGAGAACACAATGAATTGATGAGAAGTGTCTTCAGGGAATATAATGGCAGGGAAGTAAAGACAATAGGAGACTCTTTTCTAGTCGAATTTCCCAGTGCGCTAGAGGCGACGCTATGTGCAGTGGAGATACAGAAGAGGATTCACAAGATTAATGAAAACAGGAAGGAAGAAGAGAGGATATCTGTTAGAATAGGCATACATGTTGGAGATGTTATAGTAAACGAAGGAGATATACTTGGAGATACAGTCAATATAGCATCAAGGATATACCCGCTAGCTGAGCCAGGTGGCATATGCTTCACCGACCAAGTAGCTTCTCAAGTTAGTAACAAAATTCCGTACAAAATGGTCAAATTGCAAAATTTCACATTGAAGCATGTTAACCAGAATATAGGAGTTTACTCATTGATTATACCTTGGAAAGTTGTGAAAGAAACTACTTCTCAACCAGCAGAGAGAAGGCTCGCAGTACTTCCGTTCGGAAACATCAGCCCCGACCCATCCGATAAATACTTTGCCGACGGTATGACTGAAGAGATAATCAACACCCTTTCTCACATTAAAGAATTAGGAGTTATAGCAAGAACTTCTGTTATGAGATATGAAAACAGTATTAAATCAATAGCTGAAATAGGCGAAGAATTGAGAGTTGGATGGATTCTTGAAGGGAGTGTTAGGAAAGCTGGCAATAGAGTAAGAGTAACCGTCCAACTGATAAGAACTTCAGATGAGGAGCATGTATGGTCTGAAAACTATGACAGGCAGCTCGAAGATATCTTTGCTATACAGAGCGATATAGCGCACATGGTTGCAGAAGCACTGAAGGTAAGGGTGCTTCAAAACGAAAAAGAGATGATAAAGAAGTCTCTAGCTACTAATGCTGCGGCTTATCTTAAATATCTGAAAGGGAGGGAAGCACTTCGTGATAGAACAGAAACTTCTTTACTAAACGCTAAGAAGTTCTTCAAGGAAGCCATAGCTCTTGATAGCAATTATGCTCCTGCTTATGTTGGCCTGGCAGATGCCACGTATCTCTACGCAATTTACTATGCCTTCCCGTTCGAAGAACCATACAAAAAGACTCGCGATATATTGGAGAAGGCGTTAATGCTCAATGAAAACCTTGCGGAAGCGCATGCAACAATGGGTACTCTCCTTGATGATGAATACAAATTTGACGAGGCTGAAAGAGAATACAAGCGAGCGATTGATATCAATCCTGATTATGCAACTGTTCATAACTGGTATGCAATGCATTATTTTGATATAGGAAGGGTCGAAGAAGCAAAGAACCAGCTTATCCTGGCAGCAGATTCAGACCCCTTTTCTGTAGTGATATCAGAAAACCTGTTTACTGCATATATTTGGTTGGGTTGGATTCAAGACGCATTGAAAGAACTTGAAAAGTTGAAGGAGCTGGACGTATCAACTTATAAAAAGGCATCAGTATGGCTTGATTTAATAACGGGCGAAGATGAGAAAGCTGCAAGTAGATGTGAGGAGCTTGTAAATCAGAATCCAGACGACTCACAGATGCTGGCATTTCTCTGCCTTATTCACAGGAAACTCGGGCAAAGAGATAAGCTTCATTCGGCTTTCAAGAAACTTGAAAGCTTACCTCTTAACCGATTTTATGCAAAGTTCTGGCTGGGTGTTGGCTGTTCAGCAGCAGGGAAGGTTGAGGAAGCTTTAGAACTCTTTGAGAAATCGTATCAAGAAAGTTCGCTTCCTTTCAGATATTTGAGGATGTACATTGTTCCAGAGGAAGTGCGAAAGCATCAGAGATTTATCGAACTGTTCAAAAAGGCTAAAGTATTGCCGATAGATGAGTCGAGCTTTCCCATCAGGGCGACTCTATTTGAACTAAAATAAACTGCTGTTATAAACCTAAGAATCATATTCAATAGTACTCTCATCAATACTTAATCCTGCCCATTTTACTTTGTAGCCCAATTCCCTCAAAAGCTCGTATGGATACCTAATCCCATCCCCTTCGATCAGACTGAGCGCATCAGATAGCTTTTTTATTCCTTCAAGTTTGCTAGCTATCATTCGGAGCTTCTTTTGAGAAACAAGACAGTCGCCTACAGCAGTATAACCCTCTAGCTGTCTAGATATCATGAGTTTCCGCAAGGCATCTGGAGAGATGTGATATTTTTTTGCAATTTCTTCCAGCTCCACAACCTCTCCTGATATATCAATATCTATATTCTCCAGCTTACTAATTTCTTCACTTTCCATATCCTGCTGTATCTTTCTCAGCCTTTCCACTACAGCATTTACAGGCACCTTGTTCCTATAATAAATGATATCATAAGGAAGTTCTTCAAATTTTGAGCATGCAAGCTCTTTATTAACAGCAAGAACAATATCGACTTTGTCTAGCATCTTTAGCTTTTTTACTTTGTTTTCAAGGTATTCTTTGGTCCAGAATCCGACTATCTCGAAGTAAACCTTCTTCCCATATCTCTCAAAGCTGAAATCAGGAATAATAACATGTGAACCTGTCAGCAAAGGCTCAGGTTCCCTTCTTATCTTCCAGCTTGTATCATAGGTTGAAAATTCTTCAGCAAACCTTTCTTCGACAGAGCTGTCATAATTTTCATAATTATTCAGTTTCGGAAATAGGTCGGATTCACTCGAACTGAGAGCTAATTTGAAGATTCTGTTACTGCTTCTCCATAGTATGTCTGCATAAATCTTCCATTCAACAGAGTTCATTATTTCAGGCAATATTTTAGCAATGGAAGTTCCATACCTTTCACTCATCCTAAATATTGATAGGGGTCCATCAACAGAAATCGTATATGAATCATCGCTCTTCTGAATGGAATACATAAGACCATTTCTCTTTATTGCAGAAAATACCCTCTTCCAGTTGTCAGAAATAATAAAATCCATCTTTATGCATCTGAACAGCAAAGTTTGGGTCAAAGACAGATTGTATTGTTCTACCAATTCCTTGGGGCTGATATGTTGAACGGCTGATAAAATGAGCTCTTCCTCAAGGTCTGCAAAAAGAGATCTTTCAACCTCTTCATAACTTAATCCCAGAATTTTTGCAGCTTCGGATATAGCTGAGGTTTTATCTGTAAACCCCAACTTGCTGGCAATTTCAAATACGGTAGACCTTGCTCTTGCTGGCTCAAAAGGTGCTTTTATTTCAAACACACACATTCTCTCTAGCAGAAGTGCAAGCCCTCTCACAAGTTTGTAATCAAATACACTCTCCTCTAGGTCCTTCATCGCTTGGTTAAGGTAAAGCTTTTTCTTTCCTATGCAGCTGTTAAATATTGATATGATGTTGCCTGCAAGCTTAAGATACTCTTCCTGCTTGCTGATGAATGAAGGTCTTACCTCTCCCTTTTGCAATCTCACCCTTAGAAGTTCTGCAGGAAGCAACTTTAATCGGCCCCTGCGACTTTCCTCTTTCTTCTCCAGCTCGTTCCTGTCTCTGAAGTTTCTCTTGAAACTATCTCTATCAGCCTTGCTTTTTCCTTACCATAACTCTTTCTCAAAAGCCTGCCAAGCCTTTGAATAAATTCCCTGGAGCTTCCTGTCCCGCTTACTATCACGCCAAGAGAAGCATCAGGAACATCTATCCCTTCATCAAGTACTTTTGATGTTACAATGGCTCGATACTTTCCGTTCTTGAAACCCTTCAATACATCAAGCCTCTCTTCTTTGCTAGTTGTGTGAGTTATGAAAGGAATAAGGAATCTCTTTGATATCCTGTATACCAGCTCATTGTGCTGGGTAAATATCAGTATCTTATCATTCTTATTTGCTTTAAGTATATCTTCAAGTGCATCAAGCTTCGATTCAGAATTAAAAGCTATGGAGACGGCTCTGTTTCTTGCTTTAAGTGCCTTTCTTCCTTCTTCATCACGAGAGCTGAGCATGATAAACCTGTTATAATCGAATTGCCTTCTGAACCTTATTCCCTTCTTCTTTACGTAATTCCTGAAGATGCTGTAGTTCTCCTCATATTCCTTTCTTTCATTTTCCTTTAGGTCGACTGTTAACCTCTGCAGTTCATAATCTGAAAGGTATTTCCCTGCCAGCTGTTTTGGCTCCTTTGTATAAACCACCCCTCCCACAAGTCTTGGAAGCTCTAGATGCAGCATATCCTCTCTTTCTAGCGTGGCTGTAAGGCCTAGCCTGTAGTTTGCTGTAAAAGTTTCAGCTATAAGTCTGAAGCTTTCAGCTGCAAGGTGATGAACCTCGTCAAACACTATAAGGTTGAACCTGTTACCAAGTTCATGAAACCGAAGATAGGCTGAGTCATAGGTTGCCACAGTTATCCCGTTTATCGAATTTTCACCCCCTCCGTAGACGCCCACATCGCAGCCAAAAGCTTCCTTTATCTTCTGTTTCCATTGTTCTAGCAGCTCAAGGGTTGGAACCACTACAATTGTGGGCTGATTTACCATCTCAATTGCCCTCAATGCTATAACGGTCTTCCCAGAACCAGTAGGTAAGACTATTAGCCCTCTTCTGCCTGCCCTGTCCCAGTTTTCCACTGCTTCTTCCTGATAGCCTCTTAGATTTATCTCACTCTTCAGATAAGGCATAGCTGGCAAGGACTGTACATTATCGACGAACGGGAGTCTGCTTTCCCTAAGGTATTTTACAATGTCGCTATAGTGTATAGCTTTGGCTCTGTAGCCTTTTATTCTCTCATCCCATTCAGAATGTGGTACTCTAATATCACCTCTTATCACTATGCTCCCCATCTGGAAGGTCAGAAGAGCGCTTTGCAAAGCTAAGAGTGTGATATTCTATATCTATATTTGCTTTTAATACTAGCCATGAAATTTTGTCCCAAACTGTTCTGTAAATAATAGTTGTTCCAAGATAACCAGGCGCTATAATGCTGCATTACCGCAGATATTACATCGAATATATGTAATTTATCAATTATTTGATAACTGACATTCAAGTTTATTAATCAGTAAACGAGCCTTAGATATACTAGCTGTATTAATGTTCAAAAATAACAGACTTATATTATACTTCATCCTCCATCGAGGACTGCTTGAAGATGAGGACAAATATAGCAGCAGATTCGAAGGTTCACGCTAGGTTAATACAAATAGCCAAAAAGAACAGGACAACCGTCTACGACCTGACAAACTCATTATTATCAATATGCTCAGATGCGATAGAAAGAGGCTTGACTATAGATGATATAAAGGGTCAGATACTGATAAGGTATGCTGTCAAGAATCTGGATGTGGTTTTACTGCCTGGTAGCCTCATAGAATATATGGTGAATCAGCTTTATCCTGTGAAGAGAGAAGAAATGACAGATCTCTTCAGGGAAGCAGGCAGCCAGCTGGGGAAATACTTCAAAATAAAGGGGTTAACCTTTGACGACATACTTGAAATGGCAAAAAATGGCTATTCTTCAATAGGTCTAAGGGAGCTCACTGTAAGCCAGCTTTCATCAGACAAAGTAAGAATCTCTATATACGGATTGCTTCTGGGAAAGGCTGCGACTGAGATAGGGCTCAGCTTTGTGAAAGGTCTGTTGGACGAATACGGTTTCAAGATAGTCAAAACGGAACTTGCTGAAGGAGCAGTAGCAGTCGATTGCGAGATCGTTCATAGTTCTTCACCCTTCAGCTGAGCCATATAACAGATATATGGCATGAAGATAGGTTCATAGGGAGAAGGATTCCGATTGGTATATGACAGTCTTCAGGATTATATAAGGAGGCTTGAAGATGAGGGGGAGTTAGTTCATATCTCCAGTCAAGTCTCAGTAGACCTCGAAATGGCAGAAATACTGAGGAGGCTCATGTACAGCAAGGGGCCTGCAGTTGTATTTGACAGGGTCGAAGGGTTCAACATGCCTGTAGCAGGTAATCTTTTTGGTTCAGAGAAGAGGCTTAAAATTGCCCTAGGAGTGGATGATTTCGAACAGCTGGGGAAGAGAATAACCGATATTCTGAGCATGCAGGTTCCTTCTGGTCTGCTCGAGAAATTCAAGTCTCTTCCAAAGATCGCAGAGCTAGCAGGATATGCTCCAAAGGTAGAAAAGAAAGGTGAAGTTATGGAGAGAATAATAACCGATAAACCAAGTCTTTCCTTTCTTCCAGCACTTAAATCATGGCCAAAAGATGCTGGTAGATTCATAACCTTCGGAATGGTAGTCACAAAGAATCCAGAAACTGGAAGCAGGAATTTCGGCGTATACAGAATGCAGATATATGATGAGAGAACTGCAGGAATGCACTGGCAGATTCATAAAAGAGGAGCTTACCATCACGCATTGAACCAGCAAATGGGGAAAAAAACAGAAGTTGCTGTGGTTATAGGAGCAGACCCTGCCGTTATCTATGCATCTGTAGCACCAGTGCCAGAAGGGCTGGACAAATATCTTTATGCAGGTATAGTTAGGGGCGAAGGTGTAAGGCTTGTCAAGTGCCAGACAGTTGACCTGGAAGTTCCTTCTGCTGCAGAGATCGTCCTTGAAGGTTATGTTGACCCTGAGGACATGAGGACGGAGGGGCCTTTTGGAGACCATACTGGCTATTACACTGAACCCGAGCCATTTCCTACGTTTCATCTGACTGGTATAATGATGAAGGAAAATCCTGTTTATCTGACAACTATTGTTGGCAAACCGGTTATGGAGGATGCATACATAGGAAAGGTTGTGGAAAAGGCATTCCTGCCTTTGATGAAATTTCTACAGCCAGAAATAGTTGATGTGAACTTTCCCGAAGCTGCATGGTTCCAAGGGTTGGCTATTGTCTCTATAAAGAAAAGATATCCAGGCCAAGCTAAGAAGGTTATGATGGGCCTCTGGGGTACAGGACAGCTTTCCCTTACAAAGGTGATCATCGTCGTCGACGATGATGTCAATGTTCATGACATGAATGAAGTGATTTGGGCAGTCACAACAAGGACCGAGCCTTCAAGAGATATCATCATTTTGAACAATACTCCAGCAGACACGCTCGACCCTTCTTCTCCTATAAGGAACCTTGGTTCGAAACTGGGAATAGATGCGACAGTAAAAGGGCCTGATGAAGGACATCACAGACAATCGTTTGATCCCGTTAATCCTGACCCTTCAACGGTTAAGAGAGTCAACTCCAGACTTGAGGAGCTTGGATTAAAGAAGCTGGGGTTCGGCGAAGAATCCTGCTGACCTAAAGGTTGAAGGTAGAAGAATGACAGGCATATTCAACGAGGTCCTTGGGAGAGAAGTCAAAGTTCCGGAGTCTCCAAAGAGAATAATAAGCCTGAGCCCAGCGATAACCGAAACGCTCTTCATGCTGGGCTTTGATGAGGAAATAGTTGGGGTGAGCGCATTCTGCGCAAGGCCTGAAGCAGCAAGGCAAAAGAGGAAGGTTGGAAGCTACAATACTGCAAGAAGAGATCTGATAGAGAGTCTCAAACCTGACCTGATACTAACGATTACAGGCTACCAGAGGCCTCTGGCATTCAGACTTGAGAATCTGCCCGTATATCCTCTGGAGCTTCCCGTATCTGTATCTGGGATAATAGACCTTGCTTCAAGGGTTGGGCTAGTAACAGGCAAGGCCGAAGAAGCCAGGTTATTGACATCAGGGCTGGTTAGAAAAGCTGCAAAGGTAAAGAAGCTCAAGAAGAGGGTTGAATGCTATGTAGAAATCGACCTTGGTGGGCCTGTTTCTTTCGGCTCATACAGCTACATTACTGATGCGATAGCATATGTAGGAGCTAGGTCGATTTATTCAGAGAGCAGGTCTGAATGGCTTCAGCCAGATTTGAGTTATGTTGCTAAAGCTGACCCAGATGCAATTATATATGAAGCAAAGATGTATTCAAGTTTTAATTTTGACTCCCTTCTAGCTTTGGTCAGATCAAGGGGATGGGATAATCTAAGGTCTGTCAGAAAAGGACATCTGTTTTTAACCCCTGGTCCGCTTGATTTCTTGGCGCACCATGGTCCATCGTTCATAACAGATGCGCTCCCATGGCTTTCTGAAAAGCTTGGTATGTGTACATAGCAAAACTTTTTTCTGCATGAATGCCTGCTTCAGCTATTGCCTTTCAGCCTGGCTGTATTCATAGCATCACTCTGGGGTCTCTCTACTGAGATGCTTGAAGATGCTGCAGTAGATTTCATCTATGCTAGGATCTTTGGAGTAAGGAGGCTAGTACTTTCATTAATATATTCTGCAATAATTTTGACGGGAGTAACCGCAGCTGTTGTCTACCTGTTCAGGACTAAGCTTCTTCCTTATCTCCCCTACGCATCAAGGTTTTCTGCTTTGTTCTTAGCAGGGGTGGGAATTTACTGGCTGATATTCTCATTCAGGAATGGTAAGGAAACAGAAAGTACTGACAGGAGCCCCTTCCTACTTGTCTTTGCTGAAGTGTTGGAGCTGTTTTTCATTTTGCTACCTCTTTCTATCGCAAACCATATCCAAGAAGCTGCAGCTTCAGCAATTGTTGCAGCATTGATAAGCCTAACTTCAGCATTTTTACTACAAAGACTATTTGGCAATTTTCTTAGCAAAAATCTTAAAATGAAATATCTCAAGTTCCTGTCTGGCATGGTTTTGATTATTCTAGCAGTTATATTGATATACTAGCATCGAGATTAAAAAAGAAAGGATAAAAAGCTATATCCCTGTTGCTAAACAGTCGCTCGGCATGTATCCCAGGACTTTTCGCTACCTTGCTCCTAAGACTCTGAGTGAGGCTGTTGATTTTGCCCTATCCCACCCAGAAGAAGCGAAGTATCTTGCTGGGGGGCAAAGCCTCATACCTATGATGAAGCTAAGGATAGCATCCCCCTCATATATTATAGATGTGAACAGAATAAAGGACTTGTCTTACATAAAGGTAACAGATTCCAAACTGCTGATAGGAGCTTTAGCCAGACACTCTGACATCGAGCATTCACTTACTGTAGAAAAGAATATGCCTATACTGAAGGAGGCAGCGGCTCAGATAGCTGACCAGCAGGTAAGGAATCTAGGCACGATGGCCGGGTCAATCTCTCACGCAGACCCTGCAGCGGACTGGCCTGCTGTCGCACTTGCATGCAAGGCAGAATTCTCAATAGTCGGAAGAAATGAAAGGACGGTCAGAGCAGATGATTTCTTCCTGGGTCCCTTTCAGACTGCTCTCGAGCCCGGGGAATTCCTGAAGGAGATAAGGATACCATTGCCTGATGGAAGGTATGGTTATTCATACATGAAGTTTGAAAGAAAGGCAGGAGATTTTGCTACAGTTGGTGTGGCTGTAATGCTCAGGCTGAAGGAAAATGCTATTGATGACGCAGCAATAGCTCTTACCGCAGTCGCTCCAAAACAGTTTAGACTTTATGACGCCGAAAAACTGCTTATGGGCAAGGAGCCGAGCAAAGAATTGATAGAGGAAGCATCAAAGGTAGCTGCTGAGAAGAGCGAGCCCTCAGCTGACCTGAGAGGCTCTGTTGAATATAAGAGGGAGATGGCAAGGATATTTACGAAGCGAGCCATAAAGGCTGCTTTGGTAAGGGCAGGATGGGGAGGGAGCTGAAATGACAGAAAAAGAAGCTAACGATAGAATGAGTATAAGCATAAACATAAACGGAAAAGATTATTCCGCAGAAGTCGAAGCAAGGTTACTTTTGGTCCATTTCATAAGAGATATAGCAGGACTGACAGGAACCCATGTAGGATGTGACACAACCCATTGCGGAGCATGCACAGTTCTTATGCAAGACGAGGAGCAGAAATGGAGAGCCATCAAGTCTTGCACGATCTTCGCTGTCCAGGCTGACGGCAAGAAGTTGAAAACGATTGAGGGTCTCGCAAAAAATGGAGAGCTGCATCCTATACAGAAGGCTTTCTGGGAAAACCATGCCCTTCAGTGTGGCTATTGCACTCCAGGGATGATAATGTCCTCCCTAGGCTTCCTGCAGTATAACAGGAACCCCACTGAAGAGGAGGTAAGACATGGGATATCAGGCAACTTATGCAGATGCACAGGTTATCAGAATATAGTAAAGGCAGTTCTGGCTGCGGCAAAAGAGCTGAAGGATAAACCTAACATACTCGACTGAATAATGTAGGAGCGACGGAGAATTGCATTTCGAAGATAGCTTTACTGTTGAAGCCCCTATAAGCGCTGTCTGGAAATTCATCTCCAGTCCTGGAGAATTTGTCAGGGTTATACCCGACCTGCAGAGCAAGGAGATAAAGGATGATAGAAACTTTTTCGTTTCTTTCAAGATGGGGCTGGGGATGATAAGGGGGACAGTTAACATGAACTTCAGGATAGAGGAAGCAGAGCCAGAAAAATACCTCAAGTTAGTTGGCAAGGGAAATGGTCTTCAGAGTACTGCAGACCTAACCATTATGCTCAACTTATTGCCGCAGGATTCTTCCACTCTTGTCAAATGGTCTGCTGATTTAAACGTTGCAGGCACTGTTGTAAGCGTGGGTTCCAGGTTCATAGAGCCTGTTACAAGGTCGAAGGTAAAGGAGATAGTGGAAGGTATAAAGAAGGAATTTGCAAAGAAGCCATGAGCATTTAGAGTATGTGCAATTGTGCACACTTGCATGCAAGTATTTGAAATTTCATTATTAGTGAAAAATCACAAGACTTAAATCGGATATGTAGAGTGAGTTCATGTAATGAGCTTTTCCCTAGGCTATTTGGTAGGCTATTTGGTCAGCCCAACCCAAGCCTGGTATTCCCTTTGGGACATATTTGTCTACCTTGGCATTGCTGTTGGGGTTGTTGTAATATCATATTTTGTCTACCATGTGGTGAGATACAGAAGCAAGGAGGATTATGTTCCGACCTATGAAAACAAGAATAATTCACACGACCTCAGGTTTGTCCTAGTAAGCACCTCGCTCTCAATTATAGTGCTTATAATTCTAAGCATAGGTACTTTGAATGCAGCTTCAGTCACCTTTAACCCTCCTCAATCAAACGATACTGTGCATATAGAAGTTATAGGTCATCAATTTTACTGGCAGTTCGTCTACCCCGATGGTAGGTCTCTCATCAACAACCTTACAATCCCGGCTGGTGCCGTGGTTATATTGAATGTTACTTCTCAGGATGTATTCCATTCGTTTGGAATCTCTCAGCTTGCAATTAAGATAGATGCGATCCCTGACAGGTATAACACGGTCTGGTTTACAGTTCAACAGCCGGGAGTGTATGTGGATGCTATAAGATGCTATGAGCTCTGCGGAGCTGGCCATGCGTATATGATAGCAAACCTAACAGTGGTTAGCTCTGCAGCTTATCAACAATGGATGGCTCAGAAGGTGAGTGGATAAAAGATGCAGCATGCAGAATCCATGCAAGTAAAGCAATCCTGGCTCAGAAGGTGGCTATTCACAACATATCATAAAGATATAGGAATTCTTTATTTTGTCACTTCTCTATATTTTGCATTCGTCGCAGGCATACTTGCTGCCCTGATGAGGGTTCAGCTATCGTCGCCAGCAAACACATTCCTTGGAGCTACGGAGTTCAACAGCGCTGTAACTGCACACGGTCTGATCATGATACTGTGGTTCCTTTCTCCACTTGGAGTGGCTTTTGCAAACTATATAGTGCCTATGCAGATAGGCGCTGATGACCTTGCCTTTCCAAGATTAAATGCTCTCAGCTACTGGTTATTCCTGATTTCAGGAATGATGCTAGTTATGAGCTTCTTCATGCCTGGAGGAGGGTTCGGGGGGGGCTGGACCACCTATGCTCCTCTTTCTACATCTCAATATAGCCCTGGTCCGGGGCCAAGCCTTGCATTCATGGGTTTCATACTTTTATGCGTCTCCATAACTGTGGGAAGTGTCAACTTTATCACAACAATTCTCTGGAAGAGAGCTCCGGGCATGGGCTTCAGAGAGATACCCATGTTTACCTGGTTCACCTTCTTCACACAGGTTCTAATGCTCATGGCATTCCCTTCGCTTCTTGCAGCTCTGATTCTGCTGATGTCAGATAGATTACTTGGTACTTCATTCTTTGCAGCCTCCAGCGGTGGAGCATTGTTATGGGACAACCTGTTCTGGTTCTTTGGCCACCCTGAAGTATATGTTGTATTGCTGCCGGCTTTTGGAGCTATACTCGAAATTCTTCCTACTTTTACAGGAAGACCTTTAGCTGCGAGAACTGCAATTCTAGTTGCTGCAGGTTTTCTTGTTGTACCCCTCAGCGTCTACGTCTTTGCCCACCATGAGTTTGTTACTGGCATACCATTGGCGCTAAGAGAAGGGTTCACAATAACAACTTTTGCCATCTCAGTTCCTTTCGACGTCATGGTCCTTTCCATGATACATAGCCTTACGGGAGGCAGGATAAAGCTGAAGACACCTATGCTGTTTGCAATAGCGGCTGTAATAATATTCATAATTGGAGGTATAACTGGCGTATTCCTTGCTTCTTTTGTGCTGGATATAAACCTGAGGGGAACGTATTTTGTAGTGGCACACTTTCACTATGTAATGGCAGGCGCTACAATCTTTGGCTTATTTGCGGCAACATACTACTGGCTCCCCAAGATGACAAACCACATGTACAGTGAGACACTTGGCAAATTACATTTCATAATATCTTTTATCAGCTTCAACATATTATACTTCCCTATGTTCCTTCTCTACGAGATGCCCAGGAGAATATACACATACCAGGCAAGCACAGGCTGGGGGACACTTAACTATATCGCAAGCATAGGGGGCTTCATATTCATAGCAAGTCAGGTATTGTTCCTTGCAAACCTCTTGATAGCTGCAAGCGGAAAGATTTCATCTACTCCGAATCCCTGGCATGCTATAACTCCGGAATGGGTTCCAGGTGTATTTGCTCCAGCAGGTTTGCTTAAGAGCATGCCTAATGGTAATTCAGACTCTGCATTAACACACCATCAGCACATTAGCCAGAGACCCCTTACTCTTGCAGCCGGAGCAGCCGTCACATTGACAGGGTTGGCTCTTTCTGACTGGAAGCTCGGTCTGCCTTTCCTTGGGATAGGGAATCCATTCTTCTTCGCAGGGCTAGCTCTGGTTGCTTGGGCAGTTATAGGATGGGCTCATGATGACCTGCTAGGAAAGTTCAAGGTGCCAGATGAGGAAAGAGGTGAAAGATGGCCCAGCTTAAGCTTTCCTAAGATGAAGCTAGGAGTCTGGACTTTTCTGGCATCTGAGGTTCTTGTCTTTGGTTCAATATTAAGCAGCTACCTCTATGTCAGAGCCTTTTCAGAAACATGGCCTGCTCCTGGCAGCATACACAGCATAACTATAGGGACTGTAAACACAGTGGTACTACTTTCAAGCAGCCTGACTGCTTTATTGGCACTCAGGGCTGCAAGAAATGGTAATAGAAGGGGAGTACTTGCGTGGATAGGCATTACATTCGCTCTTGGCTCCACATTTCTGGCTGTGAAAGGTTTCGAGTGGTATGACCTGATATATAATCTGAAGTTCACTCCTCAAAGCGGATTGCCAGGAAGCACATACTTCTTTATAGTCGGTCTTCATGGTGCTCATGTATTCGCGGGTCTCATGGTTATGCTGTACATATTGAGAAGAGCATTTGCTGGAAAGATAACCAGGGAAAATCATCAGGTGGTTGAGCTGTTTGGTCTCTACTGGTCTTTCGTGGATATAGTATGGATATTCATCTTCCCTCTATTTTACCTTATGTGAGGCGATAAAAATTGAGTGAAAAAATGGGTAAATTTACTCCCTTTGCGGTCTGGGCTTACATAATGATAGCTACCTTGCTTGAGGCCTTTCTCAGCAGTTTCTACTGGCGCATCTATCCCATGCTGGTCGATTCAGTGATAGTTGCACTTATCTGGAGCCAAGTGGCTACAGTGGGTCTGTTCTACATGCATCTTAAATATGAAGAGAAGGGAATAAAGATCTTCGCCATAGTTCCTATAGTTTTCCTAGTTGCTCTTATAGTGGCCCTGCTTGGCTCAGTGCAGCATTAGGTGGGAGATATGGAGTCATCAGAGTATAGTAGACCTTCTTTCCTGACAGTAGCTTTGATAGTTGGTATAGGCCTCATACTTGCAATCGGAGTTGCTTTCTTTTTGGTGGCAGGTGTAAATATACCTCTTACTACGCAATGCACAACCTGCTCGCCTTCAAACATAACAATTGCACATATAACTATCCTATCAGGGGCTGCTTCGAACCAGAATTCTCCCGGCTACAGCCCTGATGTGGCCACAGTGATAATAGGTGTAAACAACACAGTTCAATGGACTAACGATGATACAGCTACCCATACTGTCACAGGTGCAAAAGGCACATTTGATTCTGGTGATATAGCTCAGGGTCAATCATGGACCTATAACTTCACGAAGCCTGGGGTATATAATTACACGTGCATTTATCACTCTTGGATGCACGGTACTATAATAGTGAAGCAGGGAACTCAGGGCGTAACTGTTCTGATACCGAACGGAGCAGGCATACCTCCGACTCCCTGGAATCAGAGCCATCTCATTTCAAATCTGTACTACGACCCATCAATCATCACTGTAGTCATTGGAATAAACAATACAGTGACATGGAAGAACGTTGATACGGCAGCACACACAGTTACTGACGTTAACGGCAGCTTTGATTCTGGCAACATAGCTCCTGGAGCCACGTGGACTTATACATTCAACACCCCAGGCATCTATACATATTATTGCACTTACCACCTTTGGATGGGAGGCAAGGTTATAGTGCTACCGCCAACCAATTCAACAAGCCAGGGAGGATAGTTCATAAACCACCTTGGAGCTGGTATGCTTATGTACCAGAAATATTTGGTCCTTGCCACAATAGTCTCAACTTACGTTCTCATTGTTTGGGGGGCTTACCTTACTGCCGGAGATTGGGGTGCTGCATGCGGTGTAGGCTCAGCCAGTGACTGGCCCGCATGTAACGGAACGTTTGCGATTCCGTTCAATAACTATGGTGCAATGGTTGAGTATATCCACAGGACTTTGAGCGTAATAACTGCTGTACTTCTTGTAATAACTACGTTAGCTGTTTGGAGGATGAAACCTAGGCCGGCAGTACCTTCTTTTTCGTTAGCAATCTCCTTGCTTCTGCTGGTAATTCAGATCCTGCTCGGAGCCGTTGTAGTTAATACAAACCTGAATGCAATTATCACAGCAGCGCATCTGGCCAACGCAACAGCTCTGTTCGGTCTGATGGTTGTTGCCGGGGTAAAGATGTTCGGAAGCGAAGAAAGAAAGCTCATGTCTCAGGCAAGAGCACCTTAATGCTATCGCTTTTAAGGGGTACATGCTAAACTCATGCGTGAATCTAACTCTTACATCTATAAGGGGTATCAAGGTGGGGCATGCAACAAAGGGGAGGACAGGATGCACTGTTGTGCTGCTTGAGCCTGAAGCGATGGTTGCTGTCGATGCAAGAGGAGGCTATCCCACAACATTCGATACAGATGGTATTAGCATCGGAAAGACCTACGTGAAAAGACATGCAATTTTTCTATCTGGAGGAGACGTATTTGGCCTTCAAGCTGCAACTGGTGTGCAGAAGTATCTCGTGGAAAAACGCATTGTTGCGGGGAAAATCCCCTTGATAGTGGGAGCAACAATCTATGATTTAGACTCAGAAAGAGCTGATTACTCATCACTTGCGTACGTCGCATGCTCAGTAGCATCAGCTGATGAAGTCAAAATGGGAGCAATCGGGGTTGGCGCAGGAGCCTTTTCAGGCAGGTTCGCTGGTATCAGTAAAGCATCGAAGACAGGAGTAGGCAGCCATTCGGTTAAGCTTCCCTTCGGTGTGAAAGTAGCTTCACTTGCAGTTACAAACTGCATGGGTAACATATTTGACTATAGAACTGGCAAAATTATCTCAGGTGCAAGGTATGATAACAATTTTATCCTCTTTGAGGATTTCACGGAGCAATATATCAAGGAAAAATCTAAAGAAGGTAATACAACTCTGGCTATTGTAGCTACAGATGCAGACCTGAGTCATGAAGAGCTCGTGAAAATGGCCAGGATCGCACATAACGGGCTTGCAATGAGCATAAGACCTGTTCATACTTCTGACGATGGGGACACTGTTTTTGCAGTCTCAACTGCTTACAAGAAGATTGGGCATAACAGGTCAAGGTGTGTTGATGCCATTTGCTACTACGCTTCTTTATCGATAGCAGAATCTGTTCGCATGACTGCAACGTCTTTAAACGGCAAAGCTAAGTACTTAAATCAGCGATGAAACATATACTCGTAGAGGCTGTTTGGACCTTTATTTAGGATGCTCAGGCTGGAGCTATGATGCATGGGTAGGCCCATTTTATCCGTCAGGGGCAAAACAGTCAGATTTCCTGAGATTGTATTCTAGGGTATTCAATGCAGTCGAAATAGATTCAACCTTCTACAGGTTGCCGGGTAAAGATATGGTCAGAAACTGGACAAGAGCAACACCTGATGAATTTATCTTCACTGCCAAGATGCCAAAACAGGTGACACATGACAACAGACTTGAGCAATTTGATAAAATACTTCAAACCTTCCTCAGTTCAATGAGGCTCTTGGGCAAGAAGCTGGGATGCATACTTGTTCAATTACCTCCCTCTTTTTCGTATGAGGATAGCTGGAAGGTTTTCAAGGACTTTGTTTCCGTGCTTCCTTCAGATTTGGAGTTTGCAGTGGAATTTAGAAGCCAGGATTGGTTTAAAGATGAAGTATACTCGTTTTTGAAGGATAGAAAAATGACACTTGTCTGGTCAGAAATTCCGTATGCAGAATCTCCATCTGTTCTAACAACAGATGCAGCTTATCTCAGGCTTGTAGGAGACAGGTCGATAGGCGAAGAGCAGTTTGGAAAGGTGGTGAAAGAGAGAAGTGCCGATGTAGCAAAGTGGGCAAAAATGTTGAAGCAATCCCAGCCGAATAGGGTATTTGCGTTTTCTAACAATCACTTTCAGGGTTTTGCTCCTGCCACAGTGAACCTGCTCAGGAGAGAACTGGGCCTTGACCCAGTTGACTGGCAAAAGGAAATCTCCTCTTACAAATCGCCAGGTCAGCTTTCCCTCTTTGACTAGCAATGCAGACAGTCATAAAAATGAAGAAATGGCTCCATCAATTGGGCATTTTTACTTTTTCACTCTGCTGCAGGATAGCAGCTCTCCCTTAGAATATACTTCTTTTGGTGAGAAAACGTCTATAAAATTGATGTCATGTTGGCAAGATAATGTATCCTCATATCCATGATTCATGCAGAAAATCCCTCATGCTGAGTAAACTTATCATTCAAAGAGTTGAAATTCTTTGAAGCTAAGAGTTGCTGGTGGCACGGATAGGAAAGACAGAATATTTACTGATGAAGAAGGGAAGCAGTTATGCATTATGAAGAGAACATCATTCAATAGCTTTACTCTTTATGATATGGATGGAAATACGATATGCAGTTACGAGCGTCAGAGGGGATTTTTTACATTCAAAGTAACGATGCTTGATGGAGAGGGAAAGGTAAAGGGAATCTTTCAGCAGAAAGCCACATTTCTTGGTCAAGGATGGGATATAAAAGATGCCAATGATGATATTATAGGAACTCTGACTGGAAAAATTAAGAACTACCAACTCGACATGAATGAAGGTGTAAAAGTGAATATGCTACTGGAAACGGGTAAACCAGACAGGGATGCTTTCGGCCTAGCTTTTCAAATAGATTGCGATATTGATATAGACCTGAGCTGGATAGGTGCCGCGATAATCGCAATAGAGGCCGGAATGAAAGGGACTCTAGCCCCTGTTACGAGGTAGCTACCCCTTCCTTAGCTTGTCCCGATTTGGCATAATTACGCGTATGCTAGATTGCATGATAAACAGTCTTTTGTAAGCTATCAAACCAAATAACGTTTTGGATATTCTCATTCTGGATTTTATCTTGATATGATAATGGACCGGGGGGGACTTGAACCCCCGACCTTCCGCCTGCAAAGCGGACGTTACTACCCCTGAACTACCGGCCCTTGGAGGCAGGCTGTATAAAATAAGGTAAAAAAGTATTCCATCTTCCGATTCATTTCTAAATTTTTATATTGCTCGTAAAAGCAGCCGTTGAACCAGGGCCGGTAGCTCAGCATGGTTAGTGCTTTCGTTGCGACCAGAGCGCGTGACTGATAATCACGAGGTCAGGAGTTCAAATCTCCCCCGGCCCACCTTCTTACCTGTTTGCTAGCTGACCCAGATTTTGCGGCCTATCATAATGCAAGCGAGAAAACCTACGTCCTTTAGGTGCGGTATGAAAGCGATTCTTACATAATTCAGATGTAAACAGTTTTGCTGACAAACGCTGACCTGCCCCTTGACTCGATGATGAAGGGCTACCTCCGAGCTGTCTTCCGACACTGCAAAGAGAAATGATGAATACCCATGGCAGGCGTCGAGCCCAAAGAGCCTACTCAGACCCTAGCACTTTTACATCACTTAAAGAAAGACCTTAAGAAAGCATGTGGCTGTAAGCCCTGAAGAATGAAATATGAAGGTAGCGACTTTATTGATGGGAGGACGTTATGTAAAAAGAGTCTAGACACTACTTCCCCAAATAAGTGGTGTTCCAACAGGAGCCGCGGATTATTAATTTGTCTTACAGTATTTTCACGTAACAGAGCGAAGTAATGTCTACTAACAGGGTGTTAGTATGCTAACAGGGTATTAGTATGCTGTTCTCAGACAGACCAAAGGAAAGGAGGGAAGAATTATTTGACAGAGATGATGAATATCTGAATTGAAAAGAGCGTCAAATCATCCGATCACCCTAATCACGGGGCTTAGAAGAATAGGAAAAAACATCATTGCTAAGGGTCTATTTGAATGAGGAGAATATACCTTCTGCGCTTGTAGATCTGAGGTCTCCGATCAACTCCTATAGGGACTCTTTATTCTATCTTTTCCTCTATTCTTACACAGCTATCGAAAGCTGGCTTCTCCTGGAAGTTAAAAAATCTGCTTCGTCATGTTGAGGGAGTCAGTTTTGCAGGCTTTAACATATCGCTGAGCTGGGGAAGCAGACCCTCATTACAGGAGGTAATGGATAGCATCAATTCTTTGGGTAGAGTATTGATAGCTTTCGATGAAGCTCAGAATCTGAGGGGAAAACTTGCAACAAATTTTATTTCATTATCGGCTCACTGCTATGATTATTGTAGCAATGTGAGTTTTATTTTAACCGGTTCAGAGGTAGGCTTCCTCTATGATCTTTTACGGATCGATGATGCAGAATCTCCGCTTTATGGAAGACACCTTGACGAAGTCAAGGTCAGCAGGTTTGACAGGGAATTATCGCTAGAATTCTTGAATGCTGGTTTTCGGGAGTCAGGTTTGGAAGTATCGAATAATGTGTTGGAATACGCCGTTTCCAAACTCGATGGGATAGCAGGATGTCTTACAGAGTTTGGACTGCAATCTCTTAAATCTAAACCAACTAAGCAATTGATTGACGAAGTATTCTCAAAGGCAGCAAAGACTTCGATTAACGAAGTCGCTCATTTTTCAAAGCAGTATCTTGATGTCGTTGAAGCTATAGGAATGGGTAAGGACAGATGGAGCGATATTAAGCGCTTCATTTCCGCAAAAAGAAGGAGAGATATCTATGATGCGGAGTTATCCAGGTATCTAACAAAACTGAAGAAAAGAGGTTACATAATCTCTTTGGAGAACGGACAATACAGGTTGCTCGACCCAATTCTTGAAAATTATTTCGCTGCTGTGCGCTGAAACAATATCCAGCCTCAGATGTCAGCACAGTCAAATCTCGGATAAGAAGCTAGGGTTTTAAAATATACGATCAAACAACTGCTCGTTTACATACACTTCAATCGCCTGCATTGCAATATAGTCCATATAGAAACTATTTAAACTATATTTTATTGCGAAAATGAATATATACGTTCTCCAGAGGTTCAATGTTAGAAATGAAGAACAGAATATCTGAGAAAGTAAGATTTACTTCAGGTGAAATTTCAAAATTCATCTTTTGTCCAAAAGGCATCAGGCGTGCTCTTGCAAAAACAACTCTTGCCATAGCGCTTATTGTATTGATGGCTATCGCTGGAGTTGCTATATATCTTTTTCAAGCCAACAGCCAGCCTCAGCCTCAGAAATACCAGCTTCAAGGGACCTTGAACATTGCAGGTTCAACGCTGGTCTTTCCGCTGATGAACTCATGGACATTCGCTTACCATCAGTTATATCCAGGTGTAACGGTTAACTACAATAGCATAGGCAGTGGAGGAGGTATAGCTCAGATAACTGCTAGAACGGTAGACATAGGAGCAACAGACGCTCCATTAACATCAGCTCAATATTCTGCACTTCCTGCAACTGTAGTAACAATACCAGAATCTATAAGCGCAGTTGTGCCTGCATACAACCTCCCGGGAATAAAGAATGGTCTAAAATTCACAGGCGATGTACTGGCCAGAATCTTTCTGGGCAACATAACCAACTGGGATGACCCAGCTATTGCTTCTCTTAATCCAGGTATAAGCCTGCCAAATCATGCAATAACTGTAGTGCACAGGTCAGATGGCAGTGGAACCATGTATGCCTTCACAAACTTCCTAGCTGATTCTAATTCTCAATGGAGAAGCAAAGTAGGATACAGCATTACTCCTAACTGGCCCACTGGAATCGGGTGCAAGGGAAACGAGGGTGTTGCAGGCTGCATAGAGAATACACCTTACTCAATAGGGCCTCTCGAGATAGCCTATGTAATAGAGAACCCAAGCCTTATCTCCTACGGAGCGGTCAAAAATGCAGCAGGTAACTTTATACTGGCAAATCTAACCAATATAGCTGCAGCTGCACAGGCAGGAGCATCTGTAGGTCTTCCAGCTGGTAACGCCTCATGGACTCATGTTTCTATAATCGATAACATATTCAACGATACATCAGCAGCAAACGCCTATCCTATTACAACTTTCACGTATCTTGTCACATACCAGCAGCAAACCAGCAAGACACAGGGGATGCTTGTGGTAAGCTTTCTGTGGTGGGTAGTGAACAGCGGACAACAGGCTGGTGCAAGCCTGGGCTACATACCTCTGCCGCAAAATGTTGTGTCTCTTGATGATGCAACAATAAAGTCGATAACATACAATGGAATACCAATATGCACACCGTCATTGTGTCCAGGCTCTTGATTGAGGGAAAAGCTTTTTGTTTCGTTCAGGAAATAAAATAGACAAAGACAGTATCGTGAAAGTTATAGCATCTGCTGCAGCACTCTCAGTAATAGCGATATTGCTGGCAATAGGCTATGAGCTTTATACCAATTCACTACCTAGCATTTCTAAGTTTGGGTTATCATTTTTATGGACAAGCAACTGGGATGTCTCTAAGGGGGAATTCGGTGCACTTCCCTTCATTTATGGAACTCTTCTGACCTCTGGCATAGCATTGCTCATAGGTCTGCCGATAAGTGTAGGAGTTGCTCTCTTTTTGACAGAAGAAGTCAAACGGTCAGGCAGGCTCTCTCAATCAATAGGCACATTCGTGGAACTGCTTGCAGCCATCCCGAGCGTAATATATGGTCTGTGGGGACTGTTCTTCCTTAGTCCTTTTTTGAAAAACTACGTAGAAATTCCTCTGAACAGATATCTTGGATTTATACCCTTTTTTTCAGGCACACCTTTTGGACTGGATTTCTTTACTGCAGGGGTGATTTTGGCTATAATGATTATACCTACCGTGTCAGCAATTTCAAGAGAGGCGATAAGGGCAGTCCCAAATAATCAAAGAGAAGCTATGTTATCTCTCGGAGCAACAAAATGGGAAGTCATTTCTAAGGCAGTATTCCCATATGCGAGGTCTGGTATCTTCGCTGCAGCAATACTGGGACTTGCAAGGGCTGTAGGAGAAACTATGGCTGTTACTATGGTTATAGGAAATGTACCGAGCATAAGCCTTTCTCTATTTTCAGGAGGTTATACACTAGCTGCAGTCATAGCCAACCAGTTCACAGAAGCCACAGGAAAGTTATACATATCTTCGCTGATAGAGATAGGCCTTGTGTTATTTCTCATAGCACTTGTTGTGAATGTGATAGCCAGAGCTCTCCTGCAAAGACATCAGATTGTTATTAGGGTGTGACATGCATGCAGGAATACACATTCGGGAAGATAACTTCACGCAGCAGGATCCTCAAGAACAGAATTATGAATATTCTGATAACTCTTTCCGCTCTTCTGGCTCTTACCCCCCTTATTTTGATTATTGCTGATGCAGTGATTCAGGGACTCCCTGCACTATCCCTTTCCTTTCTTTTCAGCACTCCAGTGCCAGTAGGCTATCAGGGAGGAGGCATAGCCCCTATGATACAGGGTAGTGCGATTATGGTAGCAATCGCATCATTAATCTCTATCCCTATCGGCGTAGCAGCAGGTATATTCTTCTCAGAGTGGCCGGAATCAAGAATCTCAGCCCTCTCCAGCTTTTCAAACGATGTGCTGGCAGAGTTTCCAACTATGGTGATAGGCATATTTGCATATGCAACCGTAGTGTTGGCAACAGGCACTTTCTCAGCGTTGGCTGGAGGTATCGCACTTGGAATCATAATGATACCTGTGGTAGCAAGGACTGCAGAAGAATCGATGAAAGCAGTTCCAAACTCGGTGAAAGAGGCTTCTCTTGCCCTAGGAATTCCAAGGTGGAAGACAGTGATTTATGTTGTTATGAGCACAGCAAAGGGTGGTCTTGTTACTGGTATCATACTTTCTATAGCTAGGGCTGCAGGCGAAACTGCACCGCTTATACTGACAGCAGGATTCAGCAATTCGTTCGTTTCAAACCTGCTGAACCCGGCAGGTTCTATCCCATACCTGATTTACTACTACGGCATATCGCCTTACAGCTCCTGGCATGCTATAGCATGGGCCGCAGCCCTTATTCTGATTGCAATAATGCTCAGCCTGAGCCTTGCAGTCAGGCTGTTTGCAAAGGTGAGGACAGGTTTGGAGGTTGCATGATAATGATGAAGGAAGATGTAATTTCTGAAAATATATCCTTGCAGGTAAAGCTTGCAAAGATGTACGTAGTTGGACTGAAAGCGGGCTATGGAAAAGAGATGATTCTCAAAGGCATAGACCTAGCTATAAGGGATAAAAGCATAACAGCGGTAATGGGACCTTCAGGCTGTGGAAAAACTACACTGCTCCGGTGTCTTAACAGGCTGCATGAGCTTTCCTCAAACGCTTTCGTAAGCGGAAAGGTCTTGCTGGATGGTGTTGACATATACTCAAAGCAGGTTGACCCAGTATCTGTAAGAAGGAAAGTTGGCATGGTGTTTCAGAAGCCAAATCCATTCCCAACAATGTCGATCTTTGAAAACACAGTTGCAGGTTTAAGACTTACAGGAATAAAAGACAAAGAGAAGTTAAACGCTGCAGCAGAAAGGAGCCTAAGATTAGCATTCCTGTGGGACGAAGTAAAGGACAGGCTTGACAGACCTGCCACATCTCTTTCAGGAGGTCAGCAGCAGAGGCTTTGCATAGCAAGAGCTTTAGCAATTGAACCTGAAGTGATTCTGATGGACGAGCCGTGCTCAGCTCTTGACCCGGTTGCAACAGCAAAGATAGAGGAGGCAATGTTTGCATTAAAGAAGCAGTACACAATAGTTCTGGTAACTCATAACTCTCAGCAGGCAGCTAGGGTATCAGATTACACGGCGTTCCTTTACATGGGAGAGTTAATCGAGTATGGGCAGACAAAGCAGATATTCGAGAATCCTTCGAACGAGCTTACGGAGAGGTATGTTACTGGAAAATTCGGGTAGATGCAAGAATGACAAGATTGATGGATATTGGCCTTGAAAAGCTTTCGAGGCTTGTGCTTGATATGGCAGACCTTGCTGAAAAATCCGTCATCTCCTCTCTTCAATCATATCTAGCAGGTAAAAGTAATACTCAACAATTAGAGCAGTGGTCTCAAGAGCTAAGGAGAATTCAGGACGAAATAGGAGAGCTATCTATAGAGATGATAGCCAGGTATCAGCCAGTTGCAAGCGACCTCAGATTCATAAAGGCATGCATGGAAATAGCCTATGGCTTCTCCAGGTTCGGCAGATACGCATATGACATATCAGAGGTTCTTGAGCTATGGCATGACTTATCACGATGCAGGCAGGACGAGTTAAGAGAGATGATAGGAATGGTTACGAACATGATCAGGATGAGCGTCGAGGCTTTTGCAAAAAGAGATGTGCAGTTAGGTCTGCAAGTCTTTGAACTCGATGACAGAGTTGATAACCTTTTCAGGAAGTCGATGGAAAGAGTAAGCTTGAACCCAAGTCAGATACCCGAGTGCGATATCTCTCTTTTGCTGGTTATGCGCTACCTCGAAAGGATAGCTGACCATGCAGCTTACATCGGCGAAATAGTCTCGTACGTAGTTACAGGAAAATCAAGCATTTAAATTCATTCAAACGTTTTGAAGAAGCTAGGTTATCACCATTGTATTCTGATTAGGTTTCAGGAGCCATTTTCTCGCCAACATCATGTTTACACCAAAAACAAATCCAAGTTTAAATCCCAAAATCGTTTCGATTTCAGAAAGGTCCAATATTAGGAATTCCTTGCTGTTTAATTCAATATCCCCTAACATCAGACCTCTGTGAATGAATGTGCCGATTTTTCCCTTTCCTCCTGCAGGGTCGGTAACCTCCACGTCTTTGCCTCTTTCCAAGGCTGTATGGAATTCCTCAGCATACCTCTTATTCAGAACAGAATATCCTGCTCCTGTATCGAAGAGAGCATTTACCTCTCTGTTTCCAAACTGTAAGGGGAAAAACGCGAGTCCTTTCTTCATTTCTATATTTACTTTATCTTTGCCTGTTAATTCTCTGGTAGAATGTTCTATGACATTCTCCTTCAAGTCAAAGCAGATTCCATCAAATTCATAGAGCACATCTGTACCAAGAGTCACGTCTGACCTCAGAGAATATTTCTCCTTAGTCTCTGACTTTACAGAGATGACATGCATATTTGTATATTTCCTCCCAAGGAACTGCAGGTCTTTCAGAATCATTTCTTGTGATGATGAGCTTCCTAAGGCGCCTTTAACCTCTGTCTCTTTGACAAAAGTGAGGTCAATTTTTGAACCTGACTTTACAAAAGACCTCCTTGCCCCTGTATCAAGCTGAACATAAGTTCTTTTTCCGTTAACCCATGCACCGCTAAAAATAGCAAAATTGTCCAACTTTAATTTTTGTTTCAGCTAAACCACCTCATTCCTCTGCCTGAAAGATATGCTATGAATAAAGACAACTTCAAAGCCTCTTTAGTATAATATACACAACTATAGCTAATATTGCTCCCCCCGCAATCCAGGTCGGCTTTTCCCAGAACGCCGCTTGTCCCAAAGAGACAGAAAAGAGTCCTGAAGGTAAAAGATAGATTATGTACCTCTTCCACTTTGCAGGATGAACCTCTTCGTCTTTTTCATTATAAAGAGAACCCAGCGAGTTCACCAGTTTTCTACCAAGCGGAGTCAAATTCCATGTAATAGCATCACTCTCGCTCCTTTTTTCCACTAGCCCGGCAGAAACAAACCCGTCTATGGCCCTGTAGATTGTGGTTGGCGATTCTTTGAACATCTTCAGCAATTCGCTCGGCCTCTTTCTTCCTTCCCTAAGTGCAAAGAGCACTTCAACCCTTGTTTTAGTTTTTAATGTAGAAGCGAGCATTGCTATCCTTTCAGAGTTGCTTCCTTCATTTTTTCCAAAATCAGAATTATTCTGCAACAGTTAAACACATGTAAAATAAAGATTTATGTGTTTCTGATTCATCCCTTCTGTTCAAACGGTCCTTTGAACAATCTTGGATTATCATGCAGAATCAGAGCAAAAGCGGAGCAGAAGGAGATGAAAGGTATCAATGGTAGACCTCCAGACGTATTGAAAAGAAGCACAAAGAGAAAAGGAAGTTCCATTGCAACAACAGAAAAGATAAACACTCTCTTAAAAGCAAGTTCCTTAAAGATGAGAAATGCTTGGCTAAGAGAAAGCATCAGAATATCAAGACTTCCGAGTTTGTAGGCTTCTCCTTTAGTTATATTGATTACAAAATTGATGTAAATCGAAAGTGTATCTGGAATACTGCTTGAATTACTGCTCGAAGTCTGTGGGCCAGTAGCAAAAGACAGTATGTCTAGAGCTGAAACTATGAACATTATCGTCAGAAATGCAATTGCCTTTCCCCGCTTGGATAAGATAGATGCTAATGCTGAGCCTCCGAATACTCCAAAGCTTATTATTGCAACATTGCTGAAGGGATATATATCAACTTGAAATAAGGCCATTGAGGCTAATGCAAAAATGCTCAAAATGAAGAGTAAAAAATTAGCTTTGGCCTTTATCTTATTTGCAGCAACAGTTGCCATCAAAATCAAAATAGTTATGACCAAGGTTAAAAGAGAGTAAGTTGCAAGCAAAGGGTAATTCATAGGCTTTCGAAGTCGATATGTGTCGATTTATAATCCTAACTGCATCCGGGTCTTGATGCAAGTCTGGAGACCATACCAAGGCAAATAGATTGGGGAAACTTTTTATTCAGTATATGCAGGGCGTCTTCAGCGAGCACCGGGGGTTAGTTGGTTTATGGGTCATAGAAAGCACAGCGCTCCAAGGAGGGGCTCTCTTGCATTTGCCCCAAGGAGCAGAGCAAAGAGCCTATTGCCCAGAGTAAGGACCTGGGCTTCCCCCAGTGCCAAACAGGAAGCTCCTGGTATTGCAGGTTTTATAGCTTTCAAAGCTGGAATGCTTCACCTTATAACAATAGACGATAGGGAGAAGACGCCAAACTTTGGGAAACCCCTCTTTGTCCCAGCTACGGTGCTGTCAGTACCTCCAGCCAGAATATATGGCATAAGAGCTTATTCTGTTGCAGACGGAGAAAGCTACGTGCTTAAAGATATTTACGACCCTTCTTTCGAACTGTTTGCAAAGAAGAAGTCCAAGGAGAACAAGGAAGATATATCAAAGCTTAAAGACATTTCATCAGAAATAACAGAGCTTAAGGTACTTGTTGCAGTCTATCCAAAAGAAGTGGGCCTTTCACAGAAGAAGCCTTTGCTCTATGAGATACCCGTTATTGGCCCAGATATGGCTAAGAACATAGAATTTGCTTCGCAGTTGCTTGGCAAGAGCATCCAGCTTCATAAGGAGTTGGCTCCAGGGCAGCATGTCGACCTTGCTGCAGTAACAAAGGGTAAGGGCTTCGAGGGCCCTATTACCAGGTTCGGTGTGAAGAGAAAGCAGCATAAATCCAGAAAGAGTGTAAGGGCAGTTGGTGTTCTTAGCCCATGGCATCCGCATGATGTTATGTATACAGTGCCAAGAGCAGGCCAGATGGGGTTCCACCAGAGAATAGAATACAACCACAAAATAATGCTTATAGGGGATGAGAAGAGCAATCCAATAACCCCTCCTGGCGGCTTCCCACACTTTGGTAAATTGCTTGGTGATTACATAGTGGTAAAGGGCTCAGTCCCAGGACCTGCAAGAAGACCTGTTGTTGTCAGAAAGCCTGTAAGACCGAAAGGAAAGCAGGTAAAGGCTCCCCAGGTTGTAATGGTCAGCTCAAAGGGTGTGAGTAGCTGATGCAGCTGTCAGTATTTGATGCAGAGGGAAATAAGGTATCTGATGTAGATGTACCAAGTCATTTCTTCAGACCTGTAAGCAGCAGGCTTGTCAACAAAGTCTTCTGGCTGCTCTGGTCGCACAGGCTTCAGAGGAAGGGAAGAGACCCATATGCAGGTGAAAGAACCAGCGCGCAGTCGTGGAATACTGGTAGAGGAGTCTCCAGGGTTGCAAGGGTAAAGGGTGAAAGAAGCCCAAGAGCAGGTCAGGCTGCAGGAGTTGCTGGCGTGGTGAAGGGAAGGCTTGCAAAGGCACCTACTTCAGCAAAGGTCGTGTATCTGCATTTGAACCAGAAGGAGAAGAATGCCGCATTTCTTTCTGCACTCTCAGCATCTTTTTCAAGAGAATATGTGGTTGCAAGGGGTCACAGAATAGGGGATAGTGTACAGATTCCAATCATAGTTGATGATTCGATTCAGGAAGTCAATAAAGCTGCAAAACTCAGGCTTATTTTTGAGAAGCTAGGAGTGCTTGACGATATAAGAAGGGCAGCTAGAAGGAAGAGAAGGGCTGGAAAGGCAAGATGGAGGGGAAGAGCAAAGAAGGAAGGCAAGGGCCCTCTCATAGTTGTATCCGAGGATAAGGGCATTTCCAGGGCTGCTGACGTGTTCCCGGGCGTCGAAGTTGTCTTGGCTAGAAATCTTAGCCTTTTGGACCTCGCTCCAGGAGCGGTACCAGGAAGGCTTTGCATATTCACTTTATCAGCTATTGAAGAGCTGAAGAGGAGGGTTGCTGAAGATGGACGTTGAAGAAGCTTACAGGATAATAAAGATACCTTACGTCACAGAAAAGACTTTCTCTATGATAGAGAAGCAGAACAAGCTTGTCTTCCTTGTAGATGATAAAGCAACAAAGAGGTCGATAAAGGAGGCAATAGAGAAGATATACGAAGTGAGAGTGATGAAGGTGAATGTGCTAAGGACAGCAACGGGCAAAAAAGCCTACGTAACCTTCTCCCCAGACCACCCTGCATCAGAACTTGCATCCAGGCTTGGAGTACTGTAATCGGTGATTTGAGATGGGAAAGAGAATACTGGTAAGGCGAAGAGGCAAGGCAGGTCTTCAATGGCTAGCTCCCAAGAAGGGAAAGATATCCCCAGTAAGCTATCCTCACATAGATAAAAATCTGACAGTTGGAGCAACTGTTGTTTCTATAGTTCATGAAAGAGGAAGGGCAGCCCCGCTTGCAAAGCTGCAGCTGGATAACGGAACCATCTCTTGGCTTCCCGCAGTTTCTGGCCTTGAAGCTGGGCAGAAGATAATGCTGGGCCCGATGGCTCCTCCTGTAGCAGGGAATGTTTTGCCTCTTTCCAGAATTCCGGAAGGGACCACAGTATGCAACATAGAGGCCCACTATGGTGACGGAGGAAAGTACGTAAGGGTCGCAGGCTCGTCTGCAATAGTCTTCTCCCAGAGTGGAGAATACACTGTTGTAAAGTTCCCTTCTGGCAGAAGCATATTCGTCGATTCATCGGCTAGGGCAACAATAGGGGTAGTTGCCGGCGGGGGAAGGATAGAGAAGCCTTTCCTAAAGGCAGGCAATAGGCTGAGATACATGAGGTCAAGGGGCAAAATGTATCCAAAGGTTAGGGGAGTTGCCATGGCAGTTGTGCATCATCCATTCGGAGGAGGTAGGCATCAGCATCCTGGTAAATCAACATCAACATCCAGAAACACTCCTCCTGGAAGAAAGGTAGGTCACATAGCTCCAAAGAGAACTGGAAGAGGGAGGGCTGCAAGGCAGGAGCAGCAGCAAGCCAAGCAATGATTTTATACATGCAACTGATAAGGTGATAATGCATGCCTCGAGAGTTCAGATACAGGGGTTACACAATGGAGCAACTCCAGGAAATGCCTTTAGAGCAAGTGCTTAACCTGATGCCGAGCAGGCAGAGAAGGACGCTGAACAGAGAGCTGAGCCATGAGAAGAAGAAGCTTATTGAAAGGGTCAGGTCAGGGGATGGAGAAAAGATAAAGACTCATGCAAGGGATATGGTGATACTGCCTTTTATGGTCGGGCTTACAGTAGAGGTGTATAATGGTAAGGAGTTCGTTCCTGTTGAGATAAAGCCAGAAATGGTTGGGCACTATCTAGGTGAATACTCCAACCCCATAAAGAAGGTTGTTCATGGAACTCCTGGTATAGGGGCAAGCAGGAGCTCTCTCTACGTTCCTCTGAAGTGATATTCAAAGAAAGAAACTCAATCTTCTTTTCTAATCTTGAATTTATCAGAGAGGTCTACAAGCTTGCCGTGCTCCTCAACCTTTATAGACGTCTCTATTCTCACATCCAAGCCAAGCCTTCTGAATAGATAGAGCAGTTCTCCACCGCTTATATCTCCTTCCATTCTGCCAGAGGAATAGAGCTCAGCCAGCTTGATGACTATCGCCTTTGTTTCATTAGGGTACTGAGCTTCAGCTGCAGCCAGCACTTCTTCACCTCTATCCACAAGATGCGAAAGAAGTATATCTCTAGGAGTCTTTTCCTGCTTTGCTTCCTTTGATGCCTTTGCCATAAGTTCTCTCAGCTTCCTGTTCATGATAAGCCTCAGCTCAGAATCCTCTGATGACGTCATGCTGCCTGCTTTTCAAAACCACCTCTTATAAGATTTCTTCACAAAAACTCACATGTTATATATTGCCAGCATCTCAGAACAACGTAGCAATGAAAGAGGTCCACGTAGCTATACCAGATAGCCTGCTTATGGAGGACAGGGACCTGAGAGACAGAACGGTCAAGGTTGGATTTGTTGCGAGGGCACTTGCTATATTCAGGGTCGAAAGGGTATACGTATTCAAGGACCCTGTAGAAGATACGGATGAAAGGGAATCTCTTTTCATCTCAGAATTATTGCAGTACATAGAAACCCCTCAGTATCTGAGGAAGAGAATATACCCTTTGAGGCCTGAGCTTAAATATGCAGGGCTTATGCCACCTCTTAAGATACCTTCCCACAAAAAGGAGCAGAAACTGGTTGACGGAGAATACAGGGAAGGAGTTGTTGAGCAATCCAAAGACGCAAAAACAGTATTCGTTGGAGTTGACAAAAACATAAGGTTCATAGGAAATGCAGGTAATGGAAGCAGAGTCACTGTAAGGATAAAGAAAGAAGGAGATACATTCTCAGCAGTACAGGTAAAGAAGAAAGAGGTTCCTGGATACTGGGGGTATGTTGTGTTAAGGGAAAAGAACATCCTTCAGCTTTGCAGAAGCTATGAACTCAGCATTGTAACATCAAGGCTGGGAGAGAAGATACAGGAAAGATGGGACAGCATAAAGAAAGCATGCGCCTTATCAAACAATGCGCTTATAGTTTTTGGAGCGCCTAAGAGAGGACTGCTGGAAATGTTCCCAAGAGAAGAATGGAAGAAGGTAACTGAATTCATCATCAATACGATTCCTAACCAGGGTGTGGAGACTGTAAGGACTGAGGAGGCACTTCTTGCAACACTTGAAGCAATAACTCTGGCTGCAAACCTGCAATGAATTCAGGCATGTTCTGATGAAAGGATATCGGGGAAAGTATTTATGTGGTATTGCAAGGGGCGAATAGTACGCGCGTGTTGGATGTATGCCTCAATTCGGGTATTCGTTCAGTGCATTCGATAGTGCAGTTCATGTCAGAGCTAGTGGTAGGGAGGTAGACGTTAGCCCGAAGAAGGCGAGGGAAGTCTGCGAAGCCATAAAGGGCATGACTATACCCGAAGCAAGGAAATTTCTCGAAGAAGTTATCTCCATGAAAAGAGTAGTACCTTTCAGAAGGTACAAATTAAAGAGGGGCCACAAGGAGGGTCTGCAGGGTTTTTATGCTGGCGGCTACCCTGTAAAGGCTGCCGACGAGGTTCTCCGCGTCCTTGATAACCTGCAGAATAATGCGGAGCATAAGGGTTTGAATATAGATAAAGTGCAAATAATTCATGCCTCTGCTTATCCTGGCAGAAGGCTCGAAAGGTTTGTCCCACGCGCGTTCGGAAGGTCAAGCCCCTCGATGAAGGTTCTCGTTCACATCGAATTGGTCGGAAAGGAGGTGCAGTGATAAAATTGCCATACGGTAAAGCACTTCTTGCTCGTTATTACAAGTTTGCTGAACTTGATGAATTTCTAGCGGAGACCCTTAAGGAAGCAGGGTACGGAGGAGCAGAGCTAGAAAAGCTGCCTTTGGGCTACAGGCTGCATGTATATGTTGTGAGGCCTGGCTTGGTTATAGGTAGAAAGGGTCTTGGCATAAAGGATTTGACAGATATGCTCAGCCAGAGGTTCGGCCTCGAGAATCTTTCCATAACTGTGGAGGAAGTCAGCAATCCTGACCTGAACCCGAGAATAGTTGCAAGCAGAATAGCAAGCATGGCTGAAAGGGGAATGGCGTTCAGAAGGGCTGCCAATATGGCAATGAACAGCATAATGAGGGCAGGTGCAATGGGATGCATAATTGTAATAAGGGGCAAGCTCAGAAGTGAAAGGTCTCATTTTGAAAGGTATACTGCAGGAGTTGTTCCTGTTAGCGGTTACACAAGCAAGGTTGTTGTCAAGCAGGCAGTTACGTCTGTATTGCTGAAGATGGGCTTATATGGTATAAACGTAAGAATAGCGTACAGGGATGTCTTACCTCCAGAATTTGAGCTGAAAAAACAGGATAATGCACAACCAAAGCCTGTAGAAGCAGCTGAGAACACTCAAGGAAAACAGGCTGCTGCCACGTAGGTGTGTCGATATGCCACAGCCAAAAGCAAGCGAGATGAGAAAGCTGAAGAATGAGGAGCTCGAGCAGAAGCTCTCAGACTACAGGAAAGAGCTGGTAAGGCTGAGGACTTTATCAAAGAGAGGTACCTTGGGAAAAGAGTCGGGCAAGCTAAAGGCGATAAGAAGAGTAATTGCAATGCTGGAGACTGTAAAGAGGGAGAAGGTGACGAAAGGTTGAAGATAAGACAGCTTAACAGCAACTTCTCTCTGCTCGGTCTATACCTGAAGGCGAGGCAACTAGTTAAGCCAGTAGAATTTGAAGGAGAGTACGTTTATGAGACGAAGAACATGGTTTATCTCAGAACTGTTGAAGGAAAGCTGGTAAAGGTTCCGAAGGCTTCCTTCAGCTTTATCCTTGATGATGGCACTTCAATACTGGGAAGAGCTTTGTCAGGAAGGCCTGAGGACAGACTGGTGAGCTGAGAAATGAGAAAACAGAGCATTGCAAACGTCAAACCTCCAAGCAGGTCTTGCAGGGACCCTGATTGCCCATGGCATGGTAATATATCGGTTAGAGGCAAGCTACTTTATGCAAGGCTTGTAGGAATGAGGGCAAAGGGTCTAGCAATACTGGAAAGAGATTATTATCAGTACGTTCCGAAGTATTCAAGGTACGAGAAGAGGAAAAGCAGGGTCCATGCACACATCGCTCCATGCATAAGTGCACAGGAAGGTGAACAGGTAATTGCAGCCGAATGCAGGCCATTGGCAAAGACTGTATCTTTCGTAGTTCTGGGAGGACAGAGTGAGTAGAGAAATGTCTGCAAAATCCAGAGCAGTTTCAGCCAAGGGAGTTCAGGAGTTCAAGCCCTACATAACAAAGGCAATCCCATTCTATTCTATAGTCAACTGCGCTGACAACACAGGAGCGAAGACGCTCAGGATTGTTCAGGTTGTGAAGTTTAAGGGCAGATTGAGCAGGATGCCAGCTGCAAGCGTTGGAGACCTTGTTATTGCAGTTGTGAAGAAGGGCCCACCTGACCTGAAGAAGCAGATACTGCACGCAGTAATAGTCAGGCAGAAATATCCGATAAGAAGAGTGGGAGGGATGAGGATAAGCTTTGAAGATAATGCAGCCGTTATTGTAACCCCGGAAGGAGAATTGAAAGGTACTGATATAAGGGGGCCAGTTGCTGCGGAGGCAGCTGAAAGGTGGGCAAGAATAGCTAATGTTGCTCCAATGATAGTGTGATGGTATGATGATGAAAAGAACAATTTCCCATATGCCAAAGAAGGTAAAAGCGAGCATAGTTGAAAAAGGCTTCCTAGGCCTGAAAAGGACATTGAACGCTAGACTGAGCGATGCTCTGAGGGAGAAATACAAGAGGAGAAGCCTTGCTGTCAGGAAAGGAGATACTGTGAAGATATTGAGGGGAGATTTCAGAAATATAGAAGGCAAGGTCACTGCAGTCTATCCCAAGGAAGGGAGGATTGCGGTCGAAGGAGTAACAAGGGAAAAGGTGAAAGGAGGGACTGTGCAGCTCACAATTCATGCTTCAAAGGTTATGCTGACAAACCTGAACCTTGACGATAAGAGGAGAAAAGCCTCACTTGAAGGGAAGGAGTGATTGAAACATGGCAAGAAAGTCGGGTTCGAGGGTTCTGAAGAGGCAGGCAGCGCCCGCATTCTATTCTGTCCCCAGGAAGATGTACCCCTTCATCACGAAGACAGGCCCTGGACCTCACCCACGAAGCAGGAGCTATGACCCTGTAACCCTGATGAGGGATATACTGAAGGTAGCAGACACAAGGGAAGAAGTGCTTTACATACTTCGCAAGAAGAGGTTTCTTGTCGATGGTATGGCAAGGGTTGAGCCCGACTTTCCTGTAGGGTTGATGGATGTGGTTGAATTCTCAGGAACAGCTAATGCATACAGGATGCTGCCCACAAAGGGCTCCCCGGTACATCCTTTTCCCATACCTCAGGAGGAGAAGAATATCAAGCTCAGCCAGGTGTTGAGAAAGATGACAGTCAGGGGAGGCAAGGTGCAATTAGGCACTCACGATAGCAGGTCCTTCATAATAGACGATGGCTCAAACGTCAGGGTTGGCGATAGCCTGCTTATTACAGTACCAAAGCAGGAGATAAGGGAAGTTGTGCCGATGAAGAAAGGCTATCTTGCCCTTGTAATAGGGGGAAGAAGGCTTGGGTCCTACGGAGAAATTGTGGAAGTGATAGACGGAACATTCTCAAACCCTAGAAGCGTCAGGCTGAGCCTTCCTGAGGGTGAAGTGATACTGCCTATCAGCTTGGTGATGCCTGTAGGTAAAGAGAAACCTTTCGTTTCTCTTCCTGTCAGGAGAGAGTGATATAGCATGGCATTGATTCAGGGACAGTTAAACCCGATGCAAAAAGTAAGAATAGGTAAGGTTACCCTAAACATAGCTGTCGGAAAGTCAGGTGAAGCTCTTGAGAAGGCATCAAAGGTTCTTGAAGGTCTGACAGGTCAGAAGCCAAGCCAGAGAATCGCGAAAAGAACGATCAGGGATTTTGGTATTCATAAAGGTGAGCCTATTGCTGTTATAGTAACTCTAAGGAAGGAGAAGGCGGTCGAAGTTCTTAAAAGACTGCTTCAGGCAAAGGGGAATTCTGTCAAGGCCAGCTCTTTCGACCAGCTTGGAAATGTCAGCTTTGGCCTGAGAGAGCATATAGACATTCCAGGAATGAAATATGACCCTGAGATAGGCATATTCGGAATGGACGTCTCCGTATCTTTAGAGAAGGCTGGAATGAGGGTGCAGAGAAGAAGAAGAGCAGCGTCTAGTGTTCACAAAAAGCAGAGGGTTTCAAGGGATGAGGCGATAGATTTCTTCAGAACTGTCCTGGGTATCGAGGTGGTCTGATTGGTAAAGATAAGACATGGGAAAAAGAGAAAGTTTGGTAAGGGTGCAAGACCTTGCAGAAGGTGCGGCCAGTACGGACCAGTAATTCAGAAATATAATCTTATGGTCTGCAGGCAATGCTTCAGAGAGGTAGCCGAAAAGATGGGCTTTCAGAAGTTTGAGTAGGGGTGATTGTATTGCCAGCTTCGTCTGTTCTTCCAAACCTTTTCTCAACAATATATAACAACGAATTGAGAAACAGGAAGGAATGCCTTGTAATTCCAGCATCCAAACTTGCCCAGGAAGTGCTAAGGGTTATGCAGAAGGGTAAGTACATAGGTGAATTCGAGTTCATAGATGATGGGATAAGAGGCAAATTAAGGGTTCAGCTTCTTGGAAGGATAACAAAGTGTGGCTCCATAACCCCAAGGTATCCTGTATCTGTGGACAAATACTACCTGTGGGAGAGAAGGTATCTGCCAGCTGTAAATGTGGGCATGCTCATAGTAACAACCAGCCAGGGAGTGATGAGCCACGCTGAAGCAATCCAAAAGGGTCTTGGAGGGAGGCTTCTTGGCTACGTCTACTAAAGCAGGAATTGAGGAAATTCTGGAGCCTCCTGCAGGCGTTAATGTTGCAATGCGGGACAGCACTCTCATTGTTTCAGGTCCGAAGGGAAAGGTAGAGAGGGACTTTTCAAAGATTCCGATAAGCGTTAAGTTGGAATCAGGTAAGGTTAAACTTCAGACAATTTCTTCAAGAAAGTTCGACAGGTCGATAATGAATACGTGCAGAAGTCACATAGCAAACATGTTCAAGGGAGTTACTGAAGGCTTTACTTACAGGCTGAAGATTGTATTTGCCCACTTCCCAATAACCGTGAAGGTTCAGGGAGACGAGGTCCTCCTTGAGAACTTTTACGGGGAGAGGTCTCCCAGAATAGCAAAGATAGTTGGAGAGAGCACAAAGGTAAGGGTTGAGGGTGATGATATTGTAGTATCAGGCCCTTCCCTTGAAGGTGTTGCGCAGACAGCTGCAAACATAGAGCAGGCTACTAAGGTAAGGGAGAAGGACCAGAGGGTCTTTCTTGACGGAGTATACATATACCAGAGGAAGGTGAATGAATGATTGAGAAGAAAATTTGTCAGGCCTGAGAGCTGGAGATATAAGAGGCTAAAGCCAAACTGGAGAAAGCCGAAGGGAATAGACAACAAGGTCAGGCTGAGCGTGAAGGGGGTTCCGCCTCTCGTAAAGGTTGGCTATAAAAAGCAGAAAAGCAAAAGGGGTCTTCATCCTTCTGGACTTTACGAAAGGCTTGTGCATAACGTAAACGAGCTTGAAGGCCTTGACCCGAAAAAGCATGCTGTAAGGATAGCATCAGGAGTCGGGAAAAGGAAGAAGATAGCAATAGTTGAAAAGGCCAAGCAGGCAGGGCTTAGGGTGCTGAATCCCGGGAAGGTTGTGATTTCCAAATGAGTCTAGCTAAAAAGAAGGAGATGGCTGCAAAACTGCTTAAGGTAGGAGTTGGCAGGGTAAGATTCAGCCAGGATTCGCTTGACAGGATAGAGGAAGCTGTTACAAGAGAGGACATGAAAAGGCTGATCAGGGCAGGAGATATATGGGCAGCACAGCCCAGGGGGATTAGCTCCGGAAGGAAGAAAGCAAGGAAGGCAAAGAAGTCAAAGAGGGGAAGGGGAACAGGTTCAAAGGAAGGGAAGAACACTACAAGACAGCCAAGAAAGCAGAGCTGGGTGAGGCAGGTTAGAGCTCTCAGAAAGTATCTTAAGCTGCAGAAGGCGAAGCATGAATTGAATCAGGAGCAGTTCAAACATTTCTACAGAAAGGTGAAGGGAGGAGAGGTCAGAAGCCTCAGGCGCCTTAAGGAATTGATAGAGGAGGAGAAGAGGAGGCAGTAAAAATGAATAAAGAATACACTCAAATATTCAGGAGAAGAAGGGAAGGTAAGACTGACTACAAAAAGAGAAGGGCGCTAATAATCTCAAAACTTCCATTTGTTCATGTGTTTATATCTTCAAAGAATGTGTATGCAGAGATAGCTAGAGCAGCTGCCGGAGGAGATAAAACAATAGCCTCCGCCAACTCTATACAGCTTAGAAAGCTTGGCTGGACTGCTGGCGGTAAGAGCATTCCTGCTTGCTATCTGACAGGCCTGCTTCTTGGGAAAAAGGCCAAGCAGTCAGGGTTGGATGAGGAAGTGATACTTTACACAGGTCTCAAGGCATACATTCCTGGTTCAAGGCTTTCTGCAGTGGCGAAGGGCCTCGTGGATTCGGGAGTGAAGCTAAGAGTTAATGAAGAGACCTTTGCAAGTGAAGACAGAATATCAGGTTCTCACATAGCAGAATATGCAAAGAGCCTGAAGGGCAAAGAGGAATTAGAAAAGAGATTTTCTGGCTTTATGGCAAAGAAGCTTGACCCCGAAAAGATAACAGAAGTCTTCGAAGCCGTTAAAGCCAAGATAGTTGAGGGGGTGGAGAAGTAGTCATGGCAGTAGCTGAGAGGGGTGCTGAAGAACAGGCTCCATGGGTTCCGAGGACAAAGCTTGGCAACCTTGTGGCGACTGGCAAGATAACATCTCTGCAGGAGATATTCGAAAACGGCTGGAAGATAAGGGAAGCAGAGATAGTGAAAACACTTCTTCCCAACCTGAAGAGCAATGTTGTTGGTGTTGGTATAGTGCAGAAGCAGACTGATGCAGGTGAGTTAACCAGGTTCAGGGCAGTTGTTGCTGTAGGTGAAGAGAGCGGCTGGTTTGGAGTAGGTCATGCGAAGGCTGCCCAGATGAGAACCGCTATTGATAAGGCAACAACAGTTGCAATGCTTAACATAATACCTGTTGTGCAGGGATGTGGAAGCTGGGAGTGCAGATGCGGCTCAAACCATTCAGTCCCTTTCAAGCTTGAAGGCAAGAGCGGGAGTGTCAAAGTTGTGGTTTTACCTGCACCCAGAGGGCTTGGGCTTGTTGCAGGGCAGACGCTTAAGGACTTGTTATCTATAGCAGGCATAAAGGACTGCTGGACTGTTACCTTCGGCAATACAAGCACTCCTTCCTCAATAAGCAATGCTCTCTACGATGCCTTCCTGAATGAATACAAGCTCCTTACTACAAGGTGATTCAGCTTGGCTCTTCTTCTTGCTATAAGGTTAAGAGGTACGCTTAATGTCAGGGGAGATGCAGCTGAAGCGATGAAGAGGCTCAGACTCTACAGAAAGTTCAACGCTACACTTCTCAACGATGATAAAACAACCGTTGGAATGCTCAGGGCAGCCTCTGCATTTGTGGCATGGAGCAAGATAGAAAAGGAGCAGCTTGTAAAGCTGCTCAGGACAAGGGGCTTCATCAGCAAGGGAAGAGTCAGAAGAATGACTGACGAGGAAGTGAAGCAGTTCGGTTTCGAATCGATAGAAGCTCTTGCTGACCAGCTTCTGCAGGGTAAGATAAAATGGTCAAGATTAGAATGGGTGAAGCATACCTTCAACCTGGCACCTCCAAGAGGAGGTTTCAAGAGGAAGCTTACAACTTTTTACGGGGCTGAGGGTATGCTGGCAGAGAATCCTGAATTACCTCAACTGATGGAGCGAATGCTTTAAGTGTATGGAGTGCGAAGGTAGAATGTTCTGCGAGGTAAGGAGGTTATACTGATTTTGCCTACCCGACTCAGGAAGGCAAGAAAGCTAAGGGGAAGTAGAACGATGGGCTGGGGGCAGGTAGGGCAGCACAGAAAGCATGGAGCAAAGGGAGGTTATGGCAAGGCTGGCCTTCATAAGCATAAATGGAGCTGGGTGGTAAAATACCAGCCTGACTATTTTGGCTCTCATGGCTTCTACAACCCAACTGTATCAAGGGCTGAGAGATGGGTTAATGTCGGTCAGCTGGAAGAAATAGCCAGCAAGCATGCTGAGAACGGTAATCTGGACCTGCATTCACTTGGATACGATAAGCTGCTTGGAGCAGGGAATGTAAGTATCCCGCTTATCATAAAGGTAGCTCAATTCAGCGAGAGAGCCAAGGAAAAAGTCGAGAAAGCAGGAGGAAAGGTTATTCCAGTAGAGGGGGTATAGGCCCCGCATTGGCCTTCACCGATATAATCAAGGGTGCTGCTTCCGTTCTTCCCGAGATACCCAAGCCTACAAAGAAACCATCTCTGACTGAGAAGTTCATATGGACGGCTATAGCGCTTGTAATATTTCTCGTTATGTCAGAAGTGCCTTTATACGGAGTTGCAATAGCAGGGAATCTTCAGAACACAGCTAGTATACTCAGAACAATATTTGCGTCCACGCAGGGCTCCTTGATGGAGTTAGGTATAGGGCCTATAGTTACAGCAGGCCTGATCTCTCAGCTCCTTGTAGGCTCAGAGCTGATAAGGCTGGATTTCAGCAAGCCCGAGGACAGGTCTGCCTTCACAGCATTCAATAAAGTATTTACTGTTGCATTCATAGTTGCTGAGGCAATTCTTTACACTCTGAGCGGATATCTAAGAGGTCCTAACGGAGCAGCTCTTAGCGCAATGACCTCTCTGATAGTTATACTGCAGCTGGTTGCTGCAAGCATGGTAGTCTTCATGCTAGACCAGATGATACAGAGAGGCTGGGGCTTTGGCTCCGGCATAAGCCTCTTCATAATGGCAGGGGTTGCTCAAAGATTCATGCTCGACCTCTTTTCACCCATAGCCCAGCCGTCGATAGGCTACTTTGGTATAGTCCCTTTTGCCATAAACGCCACAGCAACAAGGACAGTCTCAACCATAGTCTACAGGAACGGGCTTGCGCCAGACTTGATAGGGCTTGCAGCTACTATAGCCATAATGCTCTTCATAATCTACCTTGAAGGCGTAAGGATAGAAGTACCTATTTCATCACAGAAATACAAGGGCTTTTCAGGCGTATATCCTATAAAGCTTCTATACGTAAGCAACATACCTGTAATTCTTGTAGGCGCTTTGATAGCAAACCTTCAGTTCTTTTCGCTTCTTCTCCAGAGCAGGCTTGCAACAGCAGGCACAAACCCACTGATAAACCTCTTTGCCACCTATTCCAATCAGGGAGGGCAGCAAGTGCTTACAGGAGGTTTGCTTTACTATCTCGTAACTCCCAATTCTCTTGGCCAGGCAGCACATGAACCGCTTCAAACAGTTACATCCATATTATTCATGGTGGTATTCTCTGTTCTCTTTGCAAAGTTATGGGTGGAGCTGGGAGGGATGTCCCCTGAAAAGGCTGCGAAGAGCCTGCTAGACGCTCAGGTGAGCGTGCCAGGCTTCAGGAGCACGACAGCATCTCTAGGCCTGGTTCTTGCAAAGTACATCCCTTCGGTTACAGTAATAGGAGGTCTTCTTGTGGGTCTGATAGCAGGTGTATCAAGCATATTTGGTGTTTACGGGGGGTCAGGAATAGGCCTGCTCCTTATGATAGATATAATCTTGCAGTACTACCAGACCCTGATAAAGGAGCAAGTTGACGAGCTTATGCCGAGACTCGGTGGTCTGCTTGGTGGCTCATAGCAGAATACTCGTTGGAGGTCTGCCTGGAGTAGGCAAGACAACAGTTCTGAACAGGGTTGCAGAGCAGATAAAATCATCAGGAATGCAGGTGCAGCTGGTCGTTTTCGGAAGCGTGATGCTTGAAGAGGCGAAGAAGCTGGGTGTTATGGACAGAGACCAGCTGCGTTTCCTTCCAGTACCACAACAGAGGTCTCTTCAGATAACAGCTGCAAAAAAGATTCATTCAATATCATCGGATTTTGTACTGATAGATACCCATTTTGTCATCAGGACTCCTGAAGGTTTCTGGCCTGGCTTGCCCATAGACGTGCTGAAGGAGATAAAGCCTACTCATATAGTCATGATAAGGGCTCCGGTGCAGGCAATAATATTCAGGCGCCAGCAGGACAAGGCAAGAAAGAGAGACTTCGAACCTGAGGAGCAGATAGAGGAGGAGCTCGAACTATCAAGGCAGTTCATGGTTGTAGCTTCAGCCGAAACAGGAGCCCCGATGAAGGTTATTGACAATCCAGAAGGGAAGTTGGATGAGGCTGTTAACGAATTTCTCGGCACCATAAGGGTAAAAGCAGCTGCAAAGGCAGATGGGTGAAGAGCTTGACCTGCAATATCTGTAAAGAAAGGTTAAAGAAGGCAGAAAGAAACCTTCTGCATGCTTGAGGTGTTGATGCATTGTTCGAGCTTTCAACCCTGCTTACATTTCCATGGATTGCAATAATAGTTATACCTATAGAGATAGCTTCCAGCTTCGTAGCAAACTATGTGATAGTCAAGAAGACAGACGTAAACCAGCTGAGGGTAGCCACGATAGAATATCAGTCATTCATGAAAGAATACAGGCAGGCTGTAATGCAGAAGGACCAGGCAAAGGTGGATAAGCTAAAGAAGAAGATGAAGAGCGTCCAGGACCCTTACATGAAGGCGCAGAGAGAGAGGATGAGGGTAAGCTTCTCCTACCTCTTTCCTTTAACTCTGATATATTTTGCTCTGGCCTTTGCCGTAGGCTTCAGAACTCTTGTTGCAGTATCGCCTTACAAGATACCAGCTCTTCCCTTACCTCAGCTTCCGTTCATAGAGGCACTTACACCGTTTCATTCAGGCTTCGGAATGCCATTATTCACCTGGTACTTTCTCACATACACGGCAGTAAATCTGCTGATAAGCAGGCTGATGGGAACCACCTGGGCTCAATAGGTCAAAGGGTGTTAGGCCTCGCAATCAATAGTCCTTTCAGGCCCTCCAGCAGTGGGGAAGACTACTGTTGCGAGGATAATCTCTTCGAAGCTCCCCCTGAAGTATGTATCTGGGGGAGATATGCTGAAGGAGCTTGCGAAGGAGAAAGGCTACAGGGTTGGGGGAGAGGAATGGTGGGACACTGAAGACGGTCAAAAATTCCTGAGGGAAAGAGCTAAAGACTTCAGGTATGACCTTGAAGTGGACAAGAGGCTTCAGCAGCTTGTAATAAAGGGGGGCTATGTTATAACCAGCTATGCAATACCGTGGTTGAATCCTAATGGGGTGAAGGTGTGGCTAAAGGCATCACAGCTTGTAAGGGCAAAGAGAATGGCCAGAAGGGATGGGATAGCTGTGAATAAGGCACTTGAAATAGTAAAATTGAGGGATAGCGAAAATGCAGAGCTTTACAAAAGGATGTACGGGTATGAGTTCGAAAAGGATTTGTCTGTATTTGACCTGATGATTAATACGGAGCAGATAGATGCAGAAGTAGTAGCAAACCTAATTATTCAATACGTTTCTTCTCTGGGCTAGGTGCAGGTTATGCCGAGCAGGCTGAGGGAAGAGATATTCAGTAGCTTAAAGGTTGTTGGAGAGGATTCTGAAGGTGAATATGGCTACTTCCCAGATGAAAGGCCTGTTCATGAGCTGCTAAGATATGGGTTCATACCACTAGATAAGCCTGCAGGGCAGTTGAGCCATCAGGTTGTTGCTTGGGTAAGGAGAATAGCGGGAGTTGATTCTGCAGGGCACAGCGGAACTTTGGACCCTATGGCTACTGGCCTATTGCCTATTGCAATTAACGACGCAACTAAGGCACTTTCAACTCTTCTGCTTGGTCCGAAGGAATACTATGCCGTGATGAGGCTTCACAGTCCTGTTCCCGATAAAGAACTGCAGCAGGTATTGAATGAGTTTACAGGAGAGATATACCAGAGACCTCCCCAGAGAAGCAGCGTAAGAAGGGTTACAAGGACAAGAATAATTTACGAGATGGAGGTTGTTGAGAGGAAGGGGAATCTTGCCCTTATCAGGGTACTCTGCCAGGCCGGTACATATGTAAGGAAGCTGATTTACGACATGGGAGAAGTGTTGGGAGTTGGAGCAACGATGACAGAGCTCAGGAGGACAAAAGTATGCAGCATTTCTGAGCAGGATGGGCTTGTAAGGCTTCAGGAGCTGGCTTTAGCCTTCAACCATTACAGGGAAAAGGGTGAAGATAAGATGTTGAGGCAGGTGGTTTGGCCGATAGAAAGGGCTGTAAGGCATCTCAAGAGCATAGTGGTTAAGGATTCTGCAGTAGACCCTGTCTGCCATGGTGCCATGCTAGCTGTCCCAGGATTAGCAAGAATATCTATGGATATAGAAAAGGGCGATACAGTTGCTATTTATACTCAGAAGGCGGAGCTGGTAGGATTCGGGCTAGCTCTGATGAATGCCGCTGAGATGGAAGATGCTGAAAAAGGGTTTGTTGTAAAGGTGAATAGAGTGGTTATGCCTGCTGGGAGCTATCCTCACTACAGGAAGGGAGCTGAACTGAAGCAGCAACTGCAAGCCTGATGAATACTTTAATATAATTCTAGCATAACGAAGACAAACGTTTGATAAATCTCTGCTGCTTCGCAAGCAACCCAGGAGTGGAAGCTGAATGACGCAGCAGCTGCTAGAGGTAGCTTTTGGTCTCGACGGTCTTCAATCATTTCTCGAGAGAAGAGGCCATACTCTTCTTATAAAGGGGCTCGCAGGAACAGGCAAAACAACCCTTTCTTTGCACCTTCTCTCAGAGCTCGGAAAGGGGAAGGGGGTATACATATCTTCAAGAGTATCAGAGGAAAAATTGGCAAAACAGATACCCTGGATGAAAAAGGAAGCTCTCACAAAACAGAGTGATTTCATAGATGTAAGGGTTGATTCACCTGCTGCTGTGCTCGAAACAATAATGCTCCTAGTGTATCAGAAGAAGGTACCTGTAATTGTTCTTGACACATGGGATGGCCTGGCAAAGGAGATGGAGCCAGTTGAAAGGCTCAGAGCTGAGAAGACTCTGACAGCCATAGCAGATTCATCTGAAACAAGGATGATATTCGTAAGCGAAGAGCCTGGAATGACGACTATGGATTATATGGTTGATGGTATTGTTGAGCTTACAAGGTCAGAAGAATACTCAAGAGTGTTCAGGGAGATAGAACTGAAGAAGCTGAGAGGCACCTCAATAACACAGCAGAGGTATCTCTATACACTTCTTGGAGGCAAATTCAAGCATTTTGCACCTTACAGAGAACCTGATTACAGCAAGCTGAGAAGGTCAAAACCTATAGCTGATTATGATGATGGCTACTCTTTTGGTAGCAGGGAGCTCGATGAAATATTATTACCCTTACGTCATGGCACTTCACTTGTAATAGAGTATGGGGAAAGAGTGCCTTATTCAGCAATCAGGCTGATAGAGTATCCATTGGTAGCAAACTTCCTGAATCTGGGGAGGGCTGCAGTGATGATACCATTGCTAGGAGCTAGCGTCAAGGAATTGAGCCAGCATCTTGCAAGATGCGTTGATGCTGATGCTATGAAGGAGAGGCTGAGAATAGCTGTTTCATCTGAATACATGAGTGATGGAGAAAAACAGTTCTACAACATTGGCAAGAGCAGGGTTAGAAACGAGCATGGCTCCTTTGCAGAAGAGGTGGAAAAGATAAGAAAGAAATCAAAGGATAAACATCTGCTTGTTGTGGATAGCATAAGTTTCCTTGAAAACAGGTTTGCAACTGAATCTGAGGAGCTGCTTGAAAGTCTCTCGCACAGGGTGATACAGACACAGTCAAACGGTGATGCTGTAGTATTCCTGCTCAATTCTTTCTCAAAGCTTAGGGATAGAATACTTACCATGACTGACAGGCACATAAAGCTGATGGTGAAAGACAGGTCTGTAGTTCTGATGGGAGAAAAGCCTGCTACGGAAGCATATGTCCTGGAGCCAAATCAATCAAATCCTCTTTTGCCTACAGTGACAAGAGTGGTGTAATTGCTTGGAGGAAGTTTTCAACAGTGAAAGCATCATGAAAACCTCTAACATTCAGATAGATAGCATTCTGCTCGAATGCATAGAGAAAGCTCTGGAGCCGCTTGGCTATAATGCCAGGGAATCTATATTCAGGCTGTTTGAAGCAAGAACCGGTATTCCCAGGAAAAAGATAATCTCAAATTCTGATGCTTTTTTGCTTCATCTGCAAAATCTTTTTGGAAAGCCTGCTACAAAGACTCTGGAAATGGCAATGAAGAGAGAGATAATAAAGAGGTTCGACCTTTCGAACGAGGCTAACGAAGAATTATCCGAGTTGATTAAGGAAGTCAAGCAGACAATTCAGAAATCGAACGAATAAATAGCTTTGAATATATTTTTATACCTTACATAAAGGAAGCAGCACAACGCCGAGGTACCCTAGCCTGGTAGGGGGCAGATAATAGGATGCTCAAGCCTGGAGCCGGGTTCAGCTGGGTAGCCTGTGTCCGAAAGGACTCGTGAGTTCAAATCTCACCCTCGGCGCTCATTTATACGCCGAAATACATGTCTTCATGGCTTACTATGATTAATCTATGGCCCTTGCTAGCGAGGCAATATATGCAATTTCCGTTCTGTTTACTTTAAAAAAGAAAGACATCCCAAAGTAAAAAGCGGGGATTATTCCTCCTGCCACTCCAGAAGTTTACCATATCATACAGGTTGTGTATCTTAAGAAACTCAAACCAGTCTGGATCTGTATGATATATAACTGCGGAGTTCAATTCCGCTACAGAAGAAAAACTAATTTTGGTTTACTATTTGGACCTTACGGGGACATAGCCTTGCGGACATTAAACGAACACAAAACAATTTTATTTCTGACCTAGGTTGAAAAGTTAGCCATTATTTTGAGCTTTAATTCATTATAGGTGGACTTGGTTCTTATTGGCCGTATCCTCCGTTGGATTTCTGGTACAGCATAGAAGCCAGATTCAAGGTCATTTATAAGATCTGAGAGCATCATTATAAGTGGGACTTTGTAATCAACTATAAAATTCTTTCCTGCTGGGTTTTCCCTATCTTTTCCAGAAATTATTTCCCACTATAGTGCACAGAAATGAACTGAACGATTTTGGAAAAGCACAATCAAACACCATAAGGTTAAGCTTGACGGCAGCAAAATCAGGTATATCATAATACAGAAAAAGAAGGGTAAGAGTTCAAGGGATGTAGCTGATTCTTTTCATGTATCATGCAGAAAGGTTCAACAGGTATGCAAAGAGTTCATGGATACCGAAAGTATTACATCTGTAAAGAAAGCTGGAAGAAAGAGGATTGAGATAAGTGAAGAGGAGAAGAGTACAGTATCATTATCTTTTTGCAAAGTATGTCTATGGTCCATGCTGTTTATCTTGCAAAAATGATAACTATTGATAATGGTGTTTATATCAACCAAAGTGCATAGAATACTGAAGATGAATAGTTTAGCTTCTGATTCTAGAAAGAAGTGGATAAAGTATGAAAGAGATTATTCAAATTCATTATGGCACCTAGATTGGAACTGCATAAAAGTGCAAAGATGTAAAGATGAACGGTTAATATGCTATGAGGATGATGCATCTAGGCTAAATTCAGACTATGGTGTTTATGAGAAGCCAACGCCAAAGGCATCTGTAGATGTGCTTGACAATGCTATAGCAAAGTATGGCAACTCCGCTTCAATAATTAGTGACCATGGCCCTAGTTCTATGCCGTAGAGGCAGAGCAAAGAGATAAAGGCCTGACAAAGTTTGAAATATACTTGTTAAAGAATAAGATAAGGCTGATTACAGGAAGAGTTAGCTATTCTCAAGCAAACTTCAAAATAGAGAAATTTTTTGAAATATTTGAAAGCAAAATAAGATACTTCTTATCAATAGATGAGTTCATGCAGTGGTAAAACTGCATAAGGCCTCATGGGCTATTGGGCCAAGATCATCTATAAGGGCCTGCTATGCTAAGATGTGGAGAAGAGAGATGCTTACGGATCCTTCATAGTTATGGAACGAGGCATAGATGCGAAAATATTTCCGGGAAAAACAACAGAGCACTGTCAACAAGATTTATAAGTTGCTCTGTGCAAATTATCATACGTGCCGAAAATAGTATTTTTTCCACATTCCAAAGAGGAGTTCGAAAACGAATTTGAGTTGAGGAATTGGCTGGATCTGGAATTAAGAGTTTATCAAAGAGGGGAATACAAGCTAAAGAAGGCAAAAGGTCTTGCTGACCTCGATGAAGGATCAATAGTTTTCTTCCATCGGAATAATTGGGTTGTGGGTTTTGCGATTGTAGAACAATCGAAAAGAAAAACGACGCGCGAAGAGAAAGAAAAGTATGACACGTCGTTTGAATATGTTGTCAAGTTCATCCCGGAAAGCATAATAGCATTGAATGACAAGCAGTTTATTCAAATAAGTGAAATAGAGAAAGTCGTTGGGAAGAAAATTCGTCGAGGATACCCGATAGTAGAAGACCCCAACAATCTTCTGTCTATCTTCAAAATACTGGCACAGAGTGTTTAATATTAATTAGTGTATCAGCTTGCGTACAATTATCCAGTTATATTCAAAATGAATGCTAAGTAACTTTTCCGATAACATACTCTGTCATGTAATACGATTTGATGGCAACACAATCCTCATTTTTCACTTATTGATTTCGAATTCAAACCTTTACTGCTTTTTGCGCAATTTCTGTCCGCCTTTACCGTTTTTGTAGACTGACGCAGCTTGTAGTTAACATAATAATTTGGCTTTGTCAAACATGTGTATCATCTCAAGTACGAAACTTCGTCTACTTACTGGCAAATTAGCTGTATCGTGGACATATTTAATTAGGTCGTTTAGAATGTCGGTCAGTTCTATAATATATATACTTTTTAATTTATATGAGTTTATAAGATTAATTTTGTTAATTACATTTCCGCCAATATTTGTGCTCTGAGGCATTTCGGGGACAGCCAAAACCCTATCAAATCCTTGTATACCAAAAATAGTGTTGCCTTTTTGATAAATCTCTTGCTTCAGAAAGGTAAAAGTCAGTCTTTGTTTCTTTTTTGAGTATAATGATGGAATAAAATTATTCTTTTTCATCAAATTCAGATCTCTGTAGAGATTTTTCAGTATTTCACTAGAATTATAGTCAATCCAGCCTTTTACTTCAACAATTATTCTAGGCTTTAACGTAATAGCTCCGAAGCCGACTTGGACCTGTTTCAGAGAGGGATGGATGCCAACAAAATCGATATCCATATGTGTGCGGGCCTTAACACCTTTCGGCTTAACTGGAATCGTGTCGTCGAGCATATATCCCAAACTTTTTTCTAACCATGCCCGAACAACTTCCGATGGTGCATTAAGGGGGACTGGCATATATATTACAGGACGTGGAGCCTTAATAAACCTTCTGAGCGCAGCTAAGAACAAAACGGTTTGTTAGAGTTAGAAGCACTCAGAAATCACTTAGAGCATATCAGGTGCAAAAATTCAAAGATATTAGTCGCGCATTTCGTGTTGCTCGTTAAATCAAAGAAAAAGATAGTGTAAGCCTCAAATGTATAGTTCACACATGGTGAGAAAGAACCGAAGTTGCGTAACTGCATGGCAATTAAGGACAAGACAGATTTAGCTCATTGGTCTCTGAGTCGATGTTTGGTTCACTTGTGATTCGATACTGAAATGTTACCTCCGATGTGGAGTCTAAGAAAAATCTATAGCTTCTGAGAATGAATATCTTCTTCTAACCTGTAATCTCTCCAACGGATTTTTACCATATTTGGGAATCGTTTAATTATGACAATGATTATTTTTTGCGGACGGATAGAGAAGATTGGAATAGTTTAACTCTTTTGTTAGCTTTAGCGGGTCTTTTGTTCTTGGCTTTAATCATATATTCACCAGAAATCAATTCTCTTTATCTTGATCCCAGTATTTTCGGGGCTCTATTCATCGCTAATGCGGTAGCAATGCTGGAACATTCAAGAGAAGCGGGTAAGATTATCGGAATGAATCCTATTGAAGTGTTAAAAAAGAAGTAGCTGGTACTATGTTAGTCTTATGAGCTCGCTCTCAACCACAGCAGGTGTATTACTCGCTGGGCTCCATATCGGAGGAATCATCGAAATTGTCATCCTCTTTCTGTCATCGTTTGGGTTATTGGCAATGTTCGTAAAAATTTCTTATCCAGCATTGAACCACCAACGAAAAATGAATGACGAAAGTGGGAACGCAACTTTCTTTGCCAAAAACCCAGCTACACTTCATTTTGCTTATTTTACCATTTGTTGTTTCTTTTCGCAGCCGGTTAAGGAGGAACTTGATGGTTGACGCTTATTGAAGAGCTTGCGAGTGAATCTCGGCGTATAATTGCATGCCCAGATCTCACCTTCCGCGCCATCGCAACAAAAGCACCATCACAATTAGGACTATGTCTCTAAAATTTCATCCAGGTTTTCAATAAAGCATTAAAAATTAATGTCACAAAAGAAGTCTTTCGTTTATGAATTTCAAAAGTTTATTAGGAAGCTTTAAAATTTATTTAACGACATGCAAAAGTACGTTGTTCTGTCGAATCATCCACCTAACAGCTGCCCGTCAGCCAACAAGACGCTCAGGGAAAGAGGCAACAGCATGAACAAAGACCTGCCGCCTCTTTTCCAGAAGTACCATATCAATGTAGAAACAATGCTCCATCTCGACCCAGGGCATAAAGTGCTCTGGATAATGCAGGCTCCTAACTCAGAAGCAATAAGGGACATGATATACGAAAGTGGACTGGGACAGTGGAATGATTTCGAGTTCTACATGACATCGACGCTAGATGAGATCACCTCTGCGATAGACAAGCTGCCAAGCATTTGGTAGAACTGAATCATTCGCTAACGTGATTTCTTCCAAGTTTTTCTTTAAACATGCTAGCTCTAGTGATAACTGATTTTTATGCATAAAAGAAAAATACATTATAAGTATCCTCCGACTTCTTCTCAAGTATCTAGTGCAAAGCAGATAACATGGGGGAAAGGCTGATGAGGCTGAATTTCTATCTATTTTGATGCTATTCCCTTGATGATAACAAATAATGACAGACTCTTCATATTACGTTTTATTCGTTTAGTCTCAGGCTTTAGACAGTACCTTTGATACCTTATCTTCCATCACTCTTGCTTTGTCTCTCCTGTCATCAACCCTTAGTACAAAATCTACTCTTTTTGCGCCAGCCTCAAATACTGCTTCATGTGCTGCAGATACAGCCTTGAATATGGTATCAAGTTTATCAGCCTCCAGAACTGTGGACATGGGGTTAGTTTGATATCTCACACCTTTTATACCTGATATGGCTTTTAAGGCAGCAAAAACATATTTTGATACGCTAGTGCCTGAACCTATCGGATGTATGCTGAACTCAGCTATTACTTTTAGACCTCTCCTAGGCATGGTATTAGTATAGTTTGCTTGGCTATAAACTTAGCATTTTTCATATTAATTATTTGAAGGGATATGTCCGCTTGCAGAATTCCAGATTCTTTAAATATAGAAGTTGCTGCTGATATTATAATATCCTGAGAAATATCCTTTTCTGATTATTGAAAGAGCAAGCAAATCCAATCGGAAAAGATTAAGTGCATAATCTCTTGCATCTTATGCAGTTGAAAAGATTAAAATCGGCATCTCATCCTGAAGATATTCAGAGAAGACAATATCATATCTCCTTAGCCCCGGGCGAAATCCCGAAGTATGTACTGCTGCCGGGCGACCCTGCCAGGGTGGCTAAAATAGCCTCCATGTGGCAGGAAAGAAAGAAAGTGGCAGAGCACAGAGAGTTCATTACTTATGCAGGAAAGTATAGAAGTGCACCAATCTCATGCACATCTACAGGGATAGGTGCTCCTGCAGCTGCAATAGTGATGGAAGAGCTTTTGAGCATTGGAGCTGATACGTTCATAAGGGTTGGCACAACGGGAGCACTGAAAAAGGAGATAAAGATAGGAGATTTGATAATAACATCTGCATCATGCAGAATGGACGGAACCAGCTCTCAATACATCTGGCAAGGCTACCCTGCAGCAGCGAGTTATGAAGTGATTCTCGCCTTGGTGGAAGCTGCAGAAAGGGTTGGAGCAAGGTATCATGTTGGTATAACGGCAAGCGCAGATTCATTTTATGTTGGTCAGGGAAGGCCTGGCTATAAAGACTATAGCCCAAGCTGGAGCAGAAATCTGATTGAGGATGCAAGGAAAGCGAATATACTCAATTTTGAAATGGAATCATCAGTCCTTCTTACTCTTGCTGGAATATACAACGTAAGGGCAGGATGCATTTGCGCTGTCATAGCAAACAGAGAAACGGATGAATTTGTACAGGATGCGGGTGTTGAGGATGCAATAAACGTTGCAAATGAGGCAGTAGCAATTCTGCACGACTGGGACAGAATAAAAAATAAATTCAAAAGAACTCATTTCTACCCCTCAATTTTAAAGCAACGGGGTTAAAGGGTCGTTAGCTCCCTTCCGCAAGGGAGGGGCTTTGCCTATCGAGCATAGGCTAGACTCCTGGGGATGATAATGCCTCTACCTACTAAATGCTTGAGTCTCTGAACGGTATTCCACATGTGAGTGCAAGCATATCATTGAACCGGGAAGCCCTGTCCGTAAGGGCAGGTAGTTTACAGCAAAACGTTATCTAGTGATACTAGCGTAGCCAAAAGCGAGCTGATATATCTTGCATCTAACTAACGAAGAGGAAAAGGCTCTAGAAGGAGAATATGGAGAAGCACTTGCAACCTCATACAGAGTTCTTCTATCGCTTGGCGAATACCTCGGAGCTGACAGACTCATACCTATTTCTTCTGCCCACATATCAGGAGTTAATTACGCCAACATAGGGGAAGAGGGGCTAAGATTTGTTGAAAAATTGAGTGAAGATGCAAAGGTAAGAGTAAAGACAACACTAAACCCATGCGGAATAGAGCTCGACAATCCTTCATCACTTAACCCTCCTTCACAATTCGTCGAAAGGCAAAAGAAGATAATAGATTCGTATTTGAAGATGGGTGTCTCAGCAACACTTACATGTGTACCGTATGAATATGATAACAAACCCAGGAGGGGCAGCCATATAGCATGGGCAGAAAGCTCTGCATCCATTTATGCAAATTCAGTGCTTGGAGCAATGACAAACAGAGAAAGTGCAATCAGCTCTCTCGCAGCAGCAGTGACAGGAAAGACTCCCAATGCAGGGATGCATCTTCCTGAGAACAGGAAGCCAGGCCTTGTCGTTTCAGTATCAAGTGATGCTAAACCTACAACAACAGCAGAATTCGGACTGCTTGGCCTCTTTGCTGGGAGGCTGACGCAGAAGCCAATAGGCTTTATGGGAATAGGCAAGCCTGATAGGCATAGGATGAAGGCTCTTGGCGCAGGCATAGGTACATCGGGCTCCTCTCCAATGTTCATGGTGCTGGATTCGAAGCCAAAAGGTATGGAAGAAGTGCCATATACAATTCACGAAAAGAAGGAGATGCAGGATGCAAGCACTCTTTCGTCAGAGCCTCAGATGGTGCTTCTTGGCTGTCCGTTCTACACTTTTTCAGAAGTGAAGGAATTGGCAAAGATGGTATCAGGCAAAAAAGTTAGCAAAAAGTTCTATCTTCACCTCTCCAGGTCTGTCTATGAGAGGGCTGAAGGTCAAAATATAATTAGTAAGTTAGAGGCTTCTGGGATAAAAGTGCTAAAAGACGTATGCCCCAGCCTCACCCCCATAGGCAGCTGGAATGGTATGGACAAAGCAATAACTGACTCCGCAAAGGGCAGCTATTATATGAGAACAGCTCTAAAGTATAAGGTGGGAGTATTAGACCTCGAGACCATAATCAAGCAATACACTGAATGATGCCTACTTTACAGTGACAGATTTGGCAAGGTTCCTCGGCTTGTCTATATCTGCCCTTAAAAGCCTTGCAGCATGATATGCTAGCAGCTGCATCGGTATAGCTGTTACGAGAGGATAGTGCTCGCTATCAACCTTCGGTATTCTTATGAAATAATCGTATATTGCATTTGGCTCTGATGAAACTCCTATCAGCATTCCGCCTCTAGCTTTAACCTCCATACCGTTGCTTATTGTGTCCTGATAGGATTCATCCAAAGGATTTATCAAGATCAGGGGTACTCCTTTTTCTATCAGCGCCAGTGGACCATGCTTCAGCTCTCCTGCAGCTAAACCTTCAGCATGGATGTATGCAAGCTCCTTCATCTTGAGCGCTCCTTCCAATGCTATAGGATAGTTTATCCCCCTTCCAAGATAATACAGGTCTTTTCCTGATGCTATCATTTCTGCGATTCTCTTTATGGCCTTCTCTTCTTTCAGTGCCTCCTTTATCGCATCAGCTATACTCTCTATCTCCTGCTTATCGACCCCTTTTTTCGAGATCAGGTAAAAGAGTGCAATCTGGGAGGTGAAACTCTTCGTTGCAGCAACTCCAACTTCCTGCCCAGCTCTCAGATTTACCACAGTGTCGCTTATCCTTTCTAGAGTTGAAGGAGAATGGTTTACAACTCCGAGCACAGTACACCCTCTCTCCTTTCCTGCCCTTACAGCTTCTAGTACATCCATGGTCTCTCCGCTCTGACTTACAGCAACAAGCACTGTTTCATCGTCAAACCACCTCAAATATGACTTGTATTCGCTGGCAAGAATCACTTCACTATACACACCCATATTCTTTGCCAGATACTCCTTCGCAACCATGCTTGCGTGGTAGCTTGTGCCTGCTGCAACAAAGAATACCCTCTTTGCCTCCTGCAACTGCTTCCTGAATAGTGTTAAGGAGCCGGGGTCCTGTTTCAGGACCCTCATCACAGCTTCGGGCTGTTCGTATATCTCCTTGAGTGTAAAATGCTCATAACTCTCTTTCCCTTCAGAGCTCATTTCTTCAGCTAACTCAACAACGTCAAAATTTCTTCTTGCCCCGTTGAGGCTTCTCACATCTATCTTCTCTCTCTGAAGAAGGCATACCGAGTCATCTTCAAGAAACACAGCTTTATTCGTCCAGTCTATAAAGCCAAGAACATCGCTTGCAACTGCAGAAAAGCCATTCCCTATACCCACTATGAGAGGCGCATTATGCCTTAAGGCAAGGAGGGAATCTGGGTGATGCCTGCTCATTATAACCAAAGCGTACTGTCCCTCAAGCGTCTTTGCAAGTTCAAGTCCAGAATCCATCAGGCTCTTACCCTCTTTCAGATAATCTTCCATCAGATGGGCAACAACTTCCGTGTCGGTTTCGCTGGAAAAGGTATGCCCTTTCAGCTTCAGCTCCTCCCTCAGTTCTGAGAAGTTTTCTATTATACCGTTGTGAATTACCGCAACATTTCCATCGCAAGAAAGGTGAGGGTGCGCATTTGAATCGCTTACACCTCCATGAGTTGCCCACCTTGTATGCGCTATAGCCACATACCCCTTTACAGGATTTGACCTGTAAAGCTGGAGCAGCTTCTCCACGCTTCCTGCCTTCTTCAGAACATCGATTCCATGACCGTTAAGTACAGCAAGACCTGCGGAATCATAACCCCTGTATTCTAGCCTTCTTAGGCCAGACAATACTTCAAAAGAAATATCTGCAGTATCTATCCTTCCTATGATTCCGCACATATGCTAGGCTCGGCTGATGGTGCTATAAAAGGACCTACTGCAGCTGAATAATAATTTTAGCTCAGAGCAAAGAATAAATTTATAACACTCTGCAGTAACTGGAGCAAAGTATTTAATAATATTATAGTTTCAATCATAATGGTTTGAAGTCGAAACTGACCTTCAAAGAAGGAGGCAAAAACTACTCTGCGGAAGTGGAGCTGCTGAGCAATCCTGATGCAGTAAGGAGTGCATCAGACGAAATGGCTCTGGCTATAATGAAGGAGGTATCAAAACAGCCTCTTTATTCAAGGGAAATAGCTGCAAGGTTGAACGTTAGAGAGCAGACTGTCTATTACCATGTAAGAAAACTTCTCTCTCTAGGATTGCTGAAGGTCTATTCCACAGAATCAGTCAGAGGGGCACTGGCAAAGAAAGTCCAGGCAAGTTCTCAGGGTTTAGCCTATATTTATGAGAAAGGTTCCTTATCACCTCTCCCCAGCACTTCAACCCCCGATGCCCTAAGAACATTCTTCAGCGAATTCATTCATGATGGCTCATTTCAAGGTTATGTAGTAGTAGGAAGTCCTGAGCCTCACGGAAAATTCAGGGCGTCTGCAAGGGATGGGCATTATGCTACGCAGCTGGCTTTTTTCATTGGTAGCATAGCTGTTCCTTCATCTTCGTTTGCGGTCAAGCTTGATACAGATACAAAGCTTGAGATGTCGTACCTTGATAACCTTGTGCTTATAGGGGGCCCTGCAACAAACCAGATAACTGCTGAAGTAAATCCAAGCCTGCCTGTGAAGTTTGACGAAACCAACTATTGGGCAGGTCTGCTCGATGAAAAAGGGAGAAGGTTCAGCAACGACACAGATGCTCTAATCGCAAAGGTGAGAAATCCTTTCAACCCTGACAGGTATGTTGTGGTTATTGCAGGTATAAGGCATGTAGGCACGAAGGCTGCTGTAATAGCTCTGACGCAGCAGGCAGATGAGCTGCTTGGAGAATATAAAGGAGGAGAGCCGTTCGCATGTATAATCAGGGGCTTCGACCAGGATGGAGATGGTAAGGTAGATAGAGCAGACCTGATTAGTCTATACACACCGAGCTAAATTACAGCATACTTTCACTGCAAAATCATGCTAGCATTAATTAAGGTAAGACATATAAGCAATTTGCTTAAAGGCAGAAGGCACAAGTAAGTGATTGTTATTGTCAAGCGAGTTCAGGCCAATAGTCCGTCTTGCAGGCAGGGACCTTGATGGGACCAGAAAGATAGTTTATGCGCTGCAGGATATAAAGGGCCTGAATGTCAGTCTTGCTAATGCTATAGTCAATTCTCTTAGGCTTGACCCGAAAGTAAGGCTGGGTCAGCTTTCTGATTCCCAGCTGACTGAGCTAGAAAAGAGCCTTAGAGATATTAGGTCTCTTGGCCTTCCACCCTGGCTTCTGAACAGGAGAAAAGATTACGAAACTGGAGAAGACAGGCACTTGCTTGAATCGGACCTCGATTTTGTCATCAAGAACGATATAGAAAGGGAGAAGGCAATAGGAAGCTGGAGGGGTGTAAGACATAGCCTGGGGCTCAAGGTTAGGGGGCAGAGGACAAGAACAACAGGCAGGAAAGGCCAAACTGTTGGAGTGAGGAAAGCTGCTGTGCAGGCGACTCCTGCAAAGGAGACAAGCGACTAGGGTGAGCATATTTTATGGGAGACCCGAAGAAGCCTAAGAACAAGTATTCAACCCCAAGAAACCCATGGAGTTCAGACCAGCTTTCTTCAGAACTCTACCTTCTTGGCACTTATGGTCTGAGAAACAAAAGAGAGCTATGGAAGATAGAGACAGAGCTTTCAAGAATAAGAAAGCAGGCCAGGTCTCTCCTTGCAGCTCCGCCTGATGTAAGGGAGAGAACCAGCGGTGCACTGATAAACAGGCTTTACAATCTTGGCCTTGTTTCAGAAGGTGCTTCGATTGATGATATACTCAGCTTAAAGGTCGAGGATATACTGGAGAGAAGGCTTCAGAGTATAATATGGAGAAAGGGTCTTGCAAAGACCCCTTATGAAGCAAGACAGATGATATCTCACAAAAGGATCATGGTAGGAGAAAGAGTAGTCTCCAAGCCGGGATATCTGGTCAAAAGGTCAGAGGAAGAAAAGCTTTCGATAAGAGGTCCCGTAATGGCTCAGGAGGGAGCAAAGAGTTGAGTGACACACCCCAGCAAGAAGGAGAAAAGAAGACCAAGAGAGGTAGAAGAAAGGCTAAGGAAGAAGAGGCTAAGGAAGAAGAGGCTCCCAAGGTTGAAGAGGTTGAGGAGGTTGAGCAGCAGGTTGCACAGACAGAGCAGGCAGAAGCGAAGGAAGAGAAGTACAGATGGGGTGTCGCACACATATACAGCAGCTTTAACAATACACTTGTTCACATAACTGACCTTTCCGGGGCTGAAACAATAGCATTCAGTTCGGGAGGTCAGCATGTCAAGGCTGACAGGCTGGAGTCATCTCCCTATGCAGCGATGAAGTCAGCTGCGAAGTGCGCTGAAATAGCAAAGACAAAGGGAATAAATGCACTTCACATAAAGGTTAGAGCTGTTGGAGGTACTGGACCAAGAACTCCAGGTCCTGGGGCTCAGGCCGCAATAAGAGCTATAGCAAGGGCAGGTTTCAGAATAGGGAGGATAGAGGATGTTACGCCTATTCCCCACGATACAACGAGAAAGCCAGGAGGAAGAAGGGGAAGAAGGGCCTGAATCTATCAGGTGATGAATATGGCAAAATCGATAAAAATGCTTGAAAAGGATGACGTGCATATAAAGGTCAGGTTTGAAGGATACAACAGGTCCTATCTTAATGCCTTGAGAAGAATAAGCCTTGCAGAGGTTCCTGTGCTGGCAATAGACGACGTTGTCATACTCGAAAATACCTCTCCGGTCTACGATGAAATAGTTGCCCACAGGCTTGGCCTCATACCACTAATAACTCCAGCAGACAAATATCCTCTGCCAGAAGAATGTGATTGCCATAACCCGTCAGGTTGCCCTAAGTGCAGAGTAATGCTTGTGCTTGATGCAACGGCTAGCAACATAGAAAGGACAGTTTTCTCCGGGGAGCTTGTCTCACCAGAAGACCAGAGTGTAAGGCCTGTAAGCGACAAAATACCTATAGTGAAGCTTGCCCCCAACCAGAAGCTGAAGGTAGAGTGCTATGCTAGAATGGGAAGAGGAAGGGAGCATGCCAAATGGCAGGCTGCACCAGTTGCCATATTGACTGACGATGGCAAGGATGATGGAGCCTTAACTCTTGAGCTTGAGAGCGTGGGAAACTACACAGCCCCAGTACTGCTGAGCAAGGCAGCAGAAACTCTGACAAAGGAGCTGAAGCAGCTTCAGTCATCGATAGGTGAATAAAATTGCTGGACAGGGATGGAGCGTTAAAGAGCCTCAAAAAGACCAAAAGACCGGTCTTTCTTTCTGCATTGAAAACCTTGCAGGGCTCTAGGAGAAGGCTTGCAAGGGTCAACGTGGATAAGCTATCTCGAGTGGCCAAAGAAGGGTCGATAGTGCTAGTTCCAGGAAAGGTGCTGGGCTCGGGGAAGCTAGATAAAAAATTGTTTGTAGGTGCCCTTGATTTCTCTGAGGAGGCTAGGAGAAAGATAACAGAATCAGGAGGGGAAGCTCTGTCTATAGATGAATTCATTTCACGTTTTTCAGATAAGGAGGGAGTGCTGCTTGTCAGATGAAGTAGTGGTCGATGCCAATGAAGCTATACTAGGAAGAGTTGCAAGCGTAGCTGCCAAGCTTGCACTGCAGGGAAAAGTGGTGCACGTCGTCAATGTAGATAAAATACTGATAAGCGGGAGCAAGAGGCATATAATAACAACCTGGAAGAAATTCCTTGAAGTCGGCTCGGTAATTAATCCTGAGCATGGGCCTATACACTACAGAAGGCCTGATAACATATTCAAGAGGGTTGCAAGAGGAATGCTGCCATGGAGAAAACCGAAAGGAAAGCAGGCTTTCAAAAGGCTTAGAGCATACCACGGCTTCCCCGAAGAGCTTAAGAAGATTCAGGTTTATGAAGTAAGCAAGGTTAAAGCAACCAAGCCTGCCAGCTTTTATATAAGCCTGGGAGAGCTTGCTAAGGAGCTGGGATGGAAGGGATATATGCTAGAAAAGCAGGCGAATGCAAGTAAGAGTTGATAGCTTATGAGCACAGCATCTGCAAAGAAATTCAAACTATTTTCAGGCGCAAGGAAGACAGCAAGGGCTACTGCTGCAATCTACCCAGGAAACGGCAGGGTAAGGATAAACGGTTTCCTGCTTGAAGCATTGCCAAACGAGCTTGCAAGAGAGATAATCATGGGTCCCCTTAGGGTTGCAGGAGACCTGAGATGGAAGGTCAACATAGATGTCGATGTTAAAGGCGGAGGGGTTATGGGCCAGGCATACGCTTCCGCAATGGCCATAGCTAGAGCATTCGTAGGTTTCATAAAGAGTCCGGAGCTGAAGAAGAACATGCTTGAATATGATAAGCATCTGCTGACAGGTGACCCCCGCCAGGCTGAACCTAAGAAATTCGGTGGCCCTGGAGCGAGAAGAAGAAGGCAGAAATCATACAGGTAGCTCCAAAAACTTCCACCTAAACGAGCTCAAAGTGAGCTGGGGTTATCATCATCAGCTCAGATACCCCAGAATATATCATCGCTCACCACGTGACCAATACAGAAGTATATGTGTGATTCTATTTCTTTTCTGGATTGTCGTCCTTGCTTCCTTTCACATCGTGAATCTCATAAATCAAAGGTGCACCTCTCATCGCAGATGCAATAGCAGCTATGATTGCAAGAGCAGAGGCAACATAGAATGCAGTTCTGAGTGATATCATGAATGCAGGCGCCACAGCATTGGGAAACCACGTCTTGCTCTGCAGAATTGCTACAGTTGATTGAGGTATTGACGATACAAGCTGAGACGGCAATTGCTGAAGTATGCTTGCTACAGGGTTGTACCCAAGGAATGCTGCAAAGAGTGCAGAGGTTGGAGGTATTTCAGCGAATACAGACGCCAGCTGGGGTGCGCCAGCGCTGCTCAATGATGAGGCGAAGCTGGCTGGAAGCTGTGATGAAAGAACGCTTATTATGATTCCGAAGAACAGTGCTATGCTTATGGTCTGCCCAACGTTCTGTAGCGTTGCCCTCATACCTGATGCAACACCTCTATACTGAGGGGGTATTGCATTCATTATTGCAGCTATGTTTGGAGAGCCGAAAAGACCATTACCCATCCCCATTACAAATATTATGATGGCAAATGTTGAGTAATCAAAGTTGTAGGGTAGAAGTGAGAGTGCAAGAAAAGATGACGCCACAACAACCATCCCAAGCGTTGCCAGAAACTTAGAACCTATTCTGTCTGACAGCATACCGCTGAGAGGGCCCATTGCGACAAACCCAAGCATCATTGGTATTATGTAAATACCAGACCAGAAAGGTGTGGATTCGTAGCTGTATCCATGTAAAGGCAGCCATATACCCTGCAGCAGTATTATCAGCATCAGCATAACCCCTCCATAAGCTATTGAGCTGAGAGTTCCTGCAAGGTTTGCGGCGCTGAACATTCTTATCCTGAACAGCTGAAGCCTGAACATTGGCTGCTGCACCCTTCTTTCAACAAGAGGAAAGAGGATTAGCAGAATAGCACCTGCAGTCAAAAAAGCTATAACTTCAGGATTAGACCAGCCCATCAGGCTACTTCCATAAGGTATGAGCCCATACGTCAGGCCTATAAGCAATAAAGTTAATCCTAGAGCGAACGTGATATTGCCAAAGACGTCTATCTTCTGACCCTTCTGCAAAGCACCAAGCTCTCTTAATTTTGAGTATGACCATATTGTGCCAAATACACCAAAGGGGACGCTTACAAGGAATATGAGCCTCCAATCTATAGGTGCAAGCAAGCCTCCCAGAACCAGACCTATGAGAGAACCTGCAAGAAATGTTACCTGATTAAGCCCAAGAGCCTTGCCTCTTTCTTGAGGAGGAAACGCATCAGTAAGTATGGCTGCGCTGTTTGCAAAAAGAAAAGATGCCCCGACTCCCTGAACAAACCTGAACAGTATCAGCTCCAAAGCTCCTGCATTCCCAGTGCTGGGTGTAATGAAAAGCAGTATCGAACCTGCCGAAAATATGGCAAAGCCAAGGTTGTAAAGCCTTACCCTTCCGTACATATCAGACAATCTACCAAAGGTGACAAGGAGAGTTGAGACAGCTATGTTGTATCCAAAGAGTATCCAGAGCAGATACTGAAATGAGCCGTTGCTGAGAGGGTTAACTCCTATACCGTTGAATATAGTGGGTAATGATATCAGGATTATTGTTCCGTTTGTTGAGCCCATCAGTGTGCCAAGAGTTGTGTTGGATAATGCAACCCACTTGTACTGTACCATTCCTACGGGCTGGAAATTGAATATCCTTTAAGCTTTAACCAAAATTCGTACTCTCGAGAGGAAATGACACTGTTGAGATAGGCTAACCTCTGCTAGAACAAATCTCAATGTCAGAAACCTGTCAGACGAATGTCTCTAAAAAGGGTCATGCGAGATAACAAACAGCTCCTGGATTGTCATATCTCTCTATGTTATTTTGTTATCGATTTACTAGTCCCGTCCTCAAATGCATGCTGTATATGCGACATAAGATAGACTGGGCAATTTAAGATTGCTATGGCATCTAACAAGACAGCTCAGTTGTGAGTAAGAATGAGGACTGTAAATGTGTATTTACCATTACTTTGTTACCATATCTAAGCCTACCTCTCATGAGCAACATTGTACACCTTTTTTTTAGTCCATCACGAATAAAGCATCTACTAGTTCTCAGTCATGAGCATCATCATCTATGTGTTTCTCATTATTCATGATGCAACACTTCTTCGTATGATGGCAAATGCATAACCACTATACAATCCACTTCTTAGTATCTGACACGTCGAAGTTGTTGAAATGCTATAGACATTGCAAACGAGGCCAAGATTATGGCCAAACCATATGATTCAAAAGCATGTCCAATACCAATACTGTTCCCCAACTCTCCAGACAGAAATGCTGATAATGGCTGTGAGGCCATTCCCAGAGAGCCGAGGGCAGTAACAACCCTTCCTCGAAGCTCATTTGGCACTTTCACCTGAACTATTATGCTAACGGGAAGATTTACCATTGCTAGAGCAAGACCGGCTGTAGCAAACAGTGCAACAGAGGAATAGACATTTGAAGTCAGCCCCATAAAAGTCAAGCTTGCTCCAGCAATAGATATACCAAAAAAGATGATCTTACCAATATAGTCTCTTATCCTGAGCTTACCGGTCGAAAAGAAACCTGCTATACTGCCAAGGGAATAGCTTGAAAGAAGAAAACCATAGATAGCAGAATTACCATGAATGTTAAATTCAGCGTAGGGAGCAACTAGAGCACTAATTCCAGCTCCGAAATAATTGATGATTATTGCTAGAACTGCAACCTCGAGAAGGATGGTATCTTTCCTGATGAATGCTATTCCTTCTCTAAAACGATTCATGAATGAAACTCTTTCATTGCTCCGTTCGCTGATGCTTTGCACACTTCCATATTTTTTATCTATCATCAAGGCAGCAAATGCTGCAAATAGAAACGAAGCGAAATCGTAATAGATTGAAAATGTAGCGCCGAAAAGCAAGAAAAGTAAACCTCCGACCGAGAAACCGACTATTGAGTTCAAAGATGAAGTGATAAAAAGTAGACTATTAGCAGTTTGTATATCGCTCATACCGACTATATTTGGTACCATTGAAAGTACAGCTGGCCTCACAAATTGCGCAATTGTATAAAGTATGAGAATGGAGGCCAGAATTACAGAATAATCCAGTGCCATAAAAGTGTACATAACCCCTAACGCCAATACTACCAGAGATTGCAGAAGATTGCTGATCACAAGGATGGTTCTTCTGTCTTCCTTATCTACGTACACACCTGCAATCGGAGCAAAGAAGACTGCAGGGAGAAGAGTCACTGCAAGCACTAGGCCTACAGCTGCAGAAGAATGAGTATATTGTAGTACCAGCCATATAACTGCGACTTGAAGCAGGTAGTCTCCTGATTGCGATACAAGCTGTCCCAGCCATAACCAAAAGAACGATCTGTTATGAAGAGCACGAAGAAAACTCGGCTTTTCTTCATAGCTTGTGGGCCTTTTAGATTCATTGTTTATTAATGCAGGCATATATTGGGTACATCTATACCTATCTATCATATTGATATGTAAAAGCCTTATAAATATAGCTATTTTAAGATTTTGATTATGTCAAGCTCAAACAGAGGGCCAGGGACAGGAACAAATCCTGTGCAGTCTCTCATAAAAGCTATGGAGAACCCTACGAAGCTAGGTATAATCCTACTGCTTCTCGAGAGAGAAAGGATGACTGTAACGCAGATGCAGAAATTTATGGGTCTATCTCGCGCAAACCTGTATCATTTTGTCCAAGAACTGGTAAAAGCAAAAGTCCTTACAGAACCGGAATCAGTTGTAAAGGGAAATTATGTCGAGAAATACTACAGGATTAATCCAGTACTACGTCATTCTGGATACGAACAGCAGAAGATTGTCCTTTCAGCTGGTCCGGAGGAGCTGCGCAACATTATTTCGTCCTTCTTTATCTCTTTGAGTTTGCATTTCAGGCTTTACGCACAAAGAGCTTTAACCGCCGATTCCAAAAAGCTAGTCGAAATTGCCTCTGCAGCAAAAAGAGGGAAAATGATGTTAACTTTTCACCTGATGTCTAAAAGAAAATTTGAATATGTGGTTTCAGAATTCGCCGATGTGTTGAAAACCGCTCACAGAAAGTTTGACGAGATAGGTGCAGAAACTTCGAGACTAGTTGTCGTAGCTCTACCAGAAGCCGTTCTGAGACTTGAGGACAAGGATTAAAAGCAAGCTTCGCTATAAATAGAAATTTACCGGCAATTCTGGAATAATCTCGGTCTCCTCTCTGAAATGAGTTTGTATAATAAAACCTAGTCTATGTTTATTGCAAAAGGGAATCATGCCGGTCTGATTTGAATTGAGCACTCCTGGGGAAAGCTCAATAGCCAACCATATATTGGGATGGCATGTTCATTCCATTGCAGGCAAGCTGGGACATGTTGATAGCTGAACATGCCAGATTTATCAGCGTCGCAAAAGATTGCACATCTTTTATAAACACGACAAAGGACGGCATCCTGAGATAGGATATGCCCCGTCTGGAGGGGTGAGGAGTAAGAGTTGGAACCTGCTTCCGGCAGAAGGAAAGTTGTTTATCAGGTTGGGGGAAGCGACGGGCTTGCACTAGTAGGCAAGCTGGACGAGGTTGTTACCAAGTCTGTGGGCTCACCTCTTGGACATATAATCAACTGGGGTAGGCTTTATTCCCTCTGGCCAGTCCATCTTGAGACAGGTTGTTGCAGCGTTGAGCTTGGAGCAGCTTCAGGCTCCAGATGGGATATTGAGAGGTTTGGGGTTCTTGAAGCATTTGGCTCGCTCAGGCAGTGTGACCTGCTTATAGTGCTAGGTACAGTGACAAGAAAGATGATGCCAAGGCTGAGGGTTATCTGGGAGCAGATGCCAGAACCGAAATGGTGCATAGCCATAGGAGCCTGCAGCATAAGCGGAGGACTCTACCTTGATAGCTACAATGTAATGCAGGGAATAGACCAGTATATACCTGTGGATGTCAAGGTTCCTGGTTGTCCCCCAAGCACATATGCTATAATAGATGGTATAATGCTGCTGATGGAGAAGATAAGAAACAGTGACATCAAGGGAAGATATTTAGCTGAAGAGGTGAAAAGATGAAACTCAGCGAATTCGTAAAGGGCCTGTATGATACTCTCTCTACAGGAGTGTCTCATCTCTTCAGGAAGAGAATGACTACCATGTATCCTGAGACTCAGGATTATCCCACGATGGATATGTACGCTTATGACCCCAAAGCTGGTGTTGCAATTAGCGGCTGGAGGGGAAGACATTACTTAGACATGAGCAAATGCACCGGCTGCCAGCTCTGCTATATAGCATGCGAAAACATAGCCGAGGCTATAGAGATGATACCAGTTCCAGGTGCTGCCCATCCTCAGAACAAGAAGAGCATATACCCAGGGGTTGATTATGGCAGATGCGTCTTCTGTGGTTTTTGCGTGGATGCATGCCCGTTTTATGCTCTTTACATGACCCCCGTTGCTGAGCTGAGCGAGATGGACAGGAACAAGCTCTGGTATACTCCCCTAGACTTGTCAAAGCCTCCTCCGGTTAATCCTGCACCCAGGGTTAACATGAATATAGATATTAAAAGAGGCGTTCATGATGAAAGATGAGGAATTTCTCAAAATATTAAAGGAAAAATTTCCAACAGCTAGTATAGCTGACAGGAACAGAATTAAGATAACAGTCAAGCCTGAGGAGCTGCACTCCTCGTGCCAATTGCTCTTCACTCTTGGTATGAACTACCTGCATACCATATCGGCTACAGATTATCCTGCAAAGGAAGAATTTGAAGTGAATTATATAATAGGAAGCATGGATGAAGATAAGAGAAATAACGTTATCATGCTTATAACAAGAATTCCGAAATCAAAGCCCATTCTGCAGACTGTCAGCGATATATGGGCAGCAGCAAAGCTTGAGGAAAGGGAGGAATGGGAGATGCTTGGGGTTATGTTCGAAGGAAACGATGAGCTAGCTAGACTTTACCTGCCTGAAGATTGGAACGAAATTCCTCCTCTTCTTAAGGAATACAAGCTGAAAAGATGGGTGGATGAAGAGAGGGAGAGGCATGGCCTCATATTCGAGAGGATAGAGCATGAGCACTGAAGAAAAGAAGAATGTATCTGCATATGAAGCGCTGCCAGGTGTGTTTCAGGAGGAATTTTCTCCTGAAGGAAGGCTGAAAGTCAGCTTTGGACCCCAACATCCTGGCTCAGGCCATATGAGGATAATACTTACAATCAACGGAGACATAGTAGAGGATGCCATACCGGACGTAGGCTACGTGCATAGGGGGGTTGAAAAGATGTGCGAATACAAGAATTACATTCAGAACATACCCCATATTGAGAGACCAGCTATTCATGATTCCGCTGGCACTACGCTTCCTTACATTCTTGCCGTCGAAAAACTGCTTGACCTGAGTGAGAAGATTCCGGAAAGAGCTCAGTACATAAGGATGATACTTGCAGAGATGAACAGGATAATAAATCACTTTTACTTCCTTGGTATTCTCGGAATATTCATGGGTCATTCCACAGTTACGACTTGGGGAATGGGAGATAGAGAGCTGATGATAGAGACTGCAGCAATGATGACAGGGGCCAGAGTCACTTTCAGCTTCATAGTCCCGGGAGGGGTCAGAACCGATACTCCATATGGGTTCGAGGAGAGGCTATTGAAGAGCTGTGATTATTTAGAAAGCAGAATGAAAGCATACAGGGACTACCTCTTCCAAAATCCCTTTGCCAGGATGAGAATGGAAGGAGTTGGGATCATAAAAAAGAATGATGCCATAAGCCTGGGCCTTGTCGGCCCAACTTTGAGGGGCTCAGGGGTAAAGTCTGACGTAAGAAAGGATGAGCCATACATTCTCTATGATACAGTAGACTTTTCGGTACCTTCATATGAGGAAGGAGATGCGATGGCAAGGACAAAGGTTCACTTCGACGAGATAATCCAGAGCATATCCATTATCAGGCAGGCGGTTAAGAAGATGAAACCTGGACCAGTAAAGATACCGCTCAGGGGTCAGATAAGGGGAAAGGTAGGGGATGCCTATGCAAGAGTGGAAGGAGCCAGGGGGATGAACAGCTACTACATAATATCAGATGGTCAAATACATCCATACAGAGTTAGGGTCAACACTGCAGATTCAAGAAACCTTGCAGTGATGAGAAAGGTTCTGCAGGGTGTAAAGGTTGCAGATGTACCGATAGTGCACTGGTCTCTCGATTACTGGCCTGTTGCTGCCGACAGGTAGGATGATTAGAACAGCTTATTAGATACATAGCTATAGCTGCTGCCTAGGGTATAGTATGCTAGTGCCTATAAGATGCTTTACTTGCGGCGCCCTGGTAGGGGATAAATTTTCAGAGTTCAGGAGGAGGGTCGATATCGGAGAAGACCCATCTAAAGTACTTGACGACCTGGGCCTGAAAAGATATTGCTGCAGGAGGATGCTGCTGAGCGGTTTCGAAATAATTGATTACCAGCTTCCTTACTACGAAGCTACAGAGAGAAGAAGGAAGGATTTGCTGGGTAGCTAGCAAAATTCACAAACATTATTATACCGTTCAAAAAGGGCATACGCAGACTGGTGGTTTTGCCTTTGTCAAAGGATGTAGAGGACGAAGAGGGCAGCGCGGAGAGGTTGATAACCTCACAGCTGTCTGAGAAGACACTGGTTTCAACAGGAATAAGGATAGGTACTACCCTCAAGACAAAATACATGGCTGCATACGTTGCAAAGACAAGAAATGACGGTTTGCATATAATTGACATGAACAAAACACTATCCAGGATAGATACTGTGGGCAAATTCATTTCAAGGTTTCAGCCTAGCCATGTTGTAGTATACACTTCGAGGGAATTCGGGAAGACTCCCGTGGAGAAATTTGCCGAATTAACAGGATGCAAGGCTATCACCAAAAGGTTCATGCCTGGAACATTCACAAACCCCCAGCTTCCTTTCTACACGGATACAGATTTGCTGATAGTTGTGGACCCCGCACTTGACAGGCAGGCGATAGTTGAAGCTTCAAGCATAGGTGTGCCAGTAGTTGCCCTTGCAGATACTGACAATACAACAGAAGATGTTGATGTTGTTATACCTGCAAACAACAGGGGGAGGAGGTCCCTTGCTGCTGTCTTCTGGCTGCTAGCTAGGTCAGTGCTCATACATTCGGGCACTCTATCAGTAGACCAGCCGATGAAATATACTATAGAAGACTTCGAGACGAAGCTGGTGGAGCAAGAGGCGGGGGAGGTTGAGGAATAGGCAGCCAGCAGTGGCAGGCCAGTTCTACGAATCTGACCCCGAATCTCTAAGAAGGCAGATAGAAGAATGCTTTAAGCACAATCTGGGCCCAAGAGTGCTGCCTGGCAAAGAAGATGAGACTGTTATAGCCACAGTCAATCCTCATGCAGGCTACATGTATTCAGGCCCTGTTGCTGCGCATTCTTTTTTGAAGATTTCAGGCAGACCTTCGCAGCTCTTTGTCATTATAGGCCCGAACCACTTTGGCATAGGGAGCGGTGTTGCAGCTCCTCTCAGCGATGAGTGGATAACCCCTCTTGGAAGCGTAAAGGTTGACGTGAAAGCTGCTAGAGAGCTGATGATGCTATCAAGAATGGTAGATATGGACGATTCGGCGCACTGGAGGGAGCACAGCATAGAAGTGCAGATCCCATTTCTACAATTCATGTATGGCAATAATTTCTCAATTCTGCCAATTAGCATGGCGATGCAGGATAGAGAGACTGCAGAGCATCTTGGCAGGTCTGTTGCCACGCTCATGTCTTCGAGAAAGGCAACCCTGATAGCTTCTAGCGACTTCACACACTACGAACCTCATAATGTGGCTGAACGGAAGGATAAGAAAGCTATAGAGTATATATTGGCTTTCGATATCGAGGGTTTTTACAGGTATATTGAGGAAGTCAACCTCACAATGTGTGGGTTTGGTCCAGTTGCAGCTGTCATGGCTGCTGCAAAAAGGCTTGGAGCTGAAAAAGCTAGTCTGCTGAGCTATGCTACCAGCGGTATGACAGGCGGAGATAAAAGCTCAGTAGTGGGCTATGCGTCCATAGCCTTTCTCAGATGAGCCCAGAGTGCATAACGTATAGATAAGCCTATGGACCAGTATGTGGCATCAGGTGAATACATTGCCTGCTCAAGCGGTGGCAAAGGCTCCCGGCAAAGCAATATTATTGGGTGAGCATTTCGTTGTTCATGGCTCTAGTGCGCTGGCAGTTGCCCTTGACATAGGTGTTGAGGCAAGGGCTGAAAGGTCTGACAGCAATATAATATCATCAGTAAGAGAAAATAACGTGATAAGTGCAAAAATAGAGGATGCAGAGGGTTTTTTGGCACCTGCTGCTTTCTCCCTGAAGCAGTTTCTGAAAGACCATTCTTTGAGTGGCGTATCTGTGAAAATTACAAGTGAAATACCAGAGTCAGCAGGGCTCGGCTCTTCAGCAGCAAGCTCTGTTTCTGCAATTTCTGCAGTTTCCAATTTATTTGGCATAAAGCTGAGTAAAAAGAAGCTATACCATTACTCGATGCTTGCGGAGCAGATTGTTCATGGTAAACCCTCAGGTATAGATGCATTTGTTTCAATAAACGGTGGACTCGTATACGTCAGGAGAAAGACAAAAAAGGTGTTGCCCTGCAGACCGTTCAAGCTCCTTGTTTCCTATAGTGGCATACAGAGAAACACGGGCCAGATGGTTAGCAAGGTTGCATCTTTTAAAGAGAGGGAGCCAAAATCTTTCAGAAACCTGATGAGAGCAATTAATGCACTTGTGCCAGATGTCATAGCTGGCTTAAGGAAGGGTGAGCTGCCGATACTGGCTGCTGCAATGAATTTCAACCATGAGGCCCTCAGGATTGTTGGAGCCTCCAATGAGGCCCTTGACCGCATGGTGAGATATGCAAGGGAAGTAGGTTTCGTAGGTGCAAAGATGACAGGTGCAGGAGGGGGAGGTTGCATAATAGCGCTTCCGAAGCAGGAGGATGAAAAGGAGTTTGAGAACTTCAAAACCATTTACCCTAATTCGTTTCTCTGCAATGTGCCTGCTGAAGGTGTTAGGTGTTGGCTGGTCTAGCAGACAAAGCTGTACTGAAGCTAGGCGGTTCCTTTCTAACCGATAAATCCAGGCCTTTCTCTGCAAGGACTGATGATATCAGGAAGCTGGCAATAGCTCTGAAGGGCTTCGAGGGGAGAATTGCTGTTGTGCATGGAGGAGGCTCATTCGGTCACTCTGTTGCACTAAGGTATGGCATCTCAAGCAAAACAACTTTCTCAGATGCAAACGCAATATTTGAGACGAGAAAAGCAATGCTTGAGCTTTCCAGCATAATCAGTTCTTCTTTCGATGAGGCTGGTATCAGGACCTATACAATACCCGCAGCAGGTATATTGAAGAAGGACAAAAGGCCAAGGTCTGACCTTCCGTCTATTCTTTCCAACATAATGGATGCAAAGATAGTGCCTATAACTTTCGGTGATGTAGTGCCCTATCATAAGGGGTTTACAATAGTCAGCGGGGATTACCTCAGCCATATCTTCTGTAAAGCCATACATGCGAAGAGAATGGCTTTTCTCATAGACAGGCCGGGGATAATGAGAGATGATGGCAAAGTGCTTAATATAATTACGAGAAAGGAAATTTCTTCCATGCATCTGAACAAAGCTGGGGATGCAACGGGAGGATTGGCAGCAAAGCTTGAAGAAGCCCTGAGGATAGCTGGCTCTGGTGTTGACACTGCAATTATAAGCGGCTTTAACACGGATGCGCTTATTAGCTTCCTGAAAGGCGGCAAGGTGCAAGGCACAGTGGTGAAGAGTTGACCGTCGAAGAAAGAAAGAGAGACCATCTTGACATCTGCCTTCATGAGGATGTCAATGCAAGGCAGAAGAGCACACTTTTTGAATGCGTTGAGCTTGTTCATAGGGCCCTTCCAGAACTGAACATAGACGAAATAAGAATCGAAACAGATTTTCTGGGTCACAGGCTTAACTCTCCTCTTCTGATAGACTCCATGACAGGAGGTACCCAGATGAGCCTTGAGATAAACAGGGCTCTGGCCGAAGCTGCAGAAGAGGCCATGATAGGTATAGGAGTGGGAAGCCAGAGAGCAGGGTTAAGGAGGCCTGAAGTTGCAGAGACATATTCTATAGTAAGGAAGCAGGCTCCAAACGCATTTGTCTTTGGAAATATAGGGGCAGCCCAGCTAGTTAAGGGTTTGAGCGTTCAGGATGCAAAGAAGGCTATAGAAATGATTGATGCAGATGCTTTAGCTATCCACCTTAACCCTCTGCAGGAGGCTGTGCAAGTAGGAGGAGACCCTCAGTATAAAGGAGCAATTCAAAAGATAGCCGAGCTGGCAGCATCCATTGATGTGCCCATTATAGCAAAAGAGGTAGGGGCAGGCATATCAGGAGAAGTGGCAATGATGCTTGAGAAGGCAGGGGTCAAAGCAATTAATGTGTCTGGAGCAGGAGGGACAAGCTGGTCTGGTGTTGAGTCGATAAGGGCCCTCAGGGCAAAGAACGAAAAGGTAGCCATGCTAGGCTCTGCATTCTGGGACTGGGGTATACCCACTGCTGCAGCTCTCGTTGATGTAAGGAGTAGGGTGAATGTACCGGTAATAGCTTCGGGAGGTATCAGGAATGGTATAGAGGTTGCCAAGGCTATATCGCTGGGAGCTGATGTTTGCGCGATGGCCAGACCCTTCCTGATGGAGGCTGCAAAAAACGGGAAGCAGGGCGTTCTTTCCCTGATAGAAAAGGTATCCTCGGAGCTAAGACTCAGCATGTTCCTCACGGGCTCTTCAAACCTAACCGAACTGAGGAAGGCAAGGAAGGTTATCAAGGGTGAGCTGGCAGACTGGGTAAGGGGGCTTTCGTCTTGAGCCTTGAAGCAGAAATGAAGAGAATAGCATCCCTTGTCGATGCAAACATCAAAGATTCGCTCAAGGGAGAGCCTGAATTGCTTTACTCAGCATCATCTTATCTTATAGGAGCAGGTGGAAAGAGGCTAAGACCTCTTATTCTTCTCAAATTCTATTCGTTATATAAGGATGATGAAGAAGCAGCAATTCCCCTTGCCTCAGCGCTTGAGCTTGTCCATAACTTCACCCTGATCCATGATGATATTATGGACAATGATGATATGAGGAGAGGAGTGCCAACGACCCACAAGAAGTTCGGAATACCTATGGCTATACTTGCAGGAGATGTACTCTTTGCCAAAGTATTCTCGCTTGTTTCTCAGAGTCCTGCGTTGCAGAACGATGCGAAAAAGATGAGGGATGCTGTTAGGATTGTTTCTGAATCTCTTGTTACTATATGTGAGGGGCAAGCTCTTGACCTTAACCCTCCGCCTCTCGAAGAGTTTACTGAGGATTTCTATTTCAAGATGATAAGAAAGAAGACATCAGCTCTGTTTGAGGCTTCAGCTATGCTGGGCTGCATAGCTGCTGCAGCTCCTAAAAGGCATATTGAACTTGCAAAGATGTATGCAGAAAACCTTGGTCTAGCGTTTCAGATAGTTGATGATGTGCTAGGGGTTGTTGGGGAGCCTGATATTACTGGCAAGCCTGTGGGGGGAGATATAAGGCAGGGGAAGAGGACACTGCCTATAGTCATGGCATTCAGGTCAGCAGGAAAAAAGGAGCAGGAGCTTCTTCTCTCTGTATGGGGGGTTAAAGACTCACCTGATTATGCTGTAAGGGAAGCTGTAGAATTCATAAGAGGGTCGGGGGTTGAAGAGGAAGCAAGAGAGCTTGCCGCCAAGCATCTGAGCGATGCTTTGCAAGCTCTTGAAGAGTTACCCTCATGCGCTGCAAACGATACGTTGAGAGAGCTGGCAAACTTTCTTACAATCAGAAGGATGTGAGCAGGTTGGAAGAACCTGCCAGGAATTATGTGATGATAGCTGCATTGCTTAATGCAATACAGCATTCAGGCAAAGCAGAACTTAAGGCAGTAATCACAAGGGTTCTTGCCGAACATGCAGAGCTCAGAAAGGATGCCAGGCAGGTTGCCGAATTAGCTAGGGAAGCTATTGAAAAGGTAAATTCCCTCAGCATGGAAGAGCAGAAGTCTCTGCTCCTCTCCCTAAAACCCTCAATACTTGAAGAGGAGAAGAAGAAGAAAGAGGAAAAGAGGGAGACGGAGAAGAAAGAGCTGCCTCCTCTCCCCGATGCTGATAAATACAAAACCATAGTGACAAGGTTTGCCCCAAACCCCGACAGTGCTCTTCATCTGGGCTCAACCAGAGCAATAATACTCAGCCACGATTATGCAAGAATATACAAAGGTAAATTCATTCTCAGGTTCGAGGATACCGACCCAAGGCTCAAGAAATCAGCCCTTCACCTTTACGAATACATAAAGGAGGATTTAGACTGGCTGTCATGCAGACCTGATGAAATCTACTACCAGAGTGACAGGCTTGAAATATATTATGATTATGCGGAGAAACTGATAGGCCTCGGGGGAGCATATGTATGCACTTGCAAGCCTGAAGCGTTCAGAAAGCTTGTAGCAGAGGGAAAGGCATGCCCGTGCAGAAGTTTAAGCGTAGAGGAAAACATGAAGAGGTGGAATGATATGTTATCAGGTCGCTATAAAGAAGGAGAAGCCGTGCTTAGGGTCAAGACAGATTTGAACCATCCAAATCCTGCTGTAAGGGATTGGCCTGCCATGAGGATAATAGATACAAGAAAGCACAGGCATCCAAGGGTCGGGTCAAAGTACAGAGTTTGGCCGCTTTACAACTGGTCGGCAGGACTTGACGACCACCTTATGGGAATAACTCATATAATAAGAGGTCAGGAGCATGCCACAAATGCAGTAAGGCAGAAGTTCTTTTACAGCTATTTCGGCTGGAAATACCCCACAGCAATACACTATGGGAGGTTGAAGATAGAGGGCGCAGAACTGAGCAAGTCCAAAGTTGAAAGAGGAATAAGGGAGGGAAGATTTTCTGGCTATGATGACCCAAGGCTTGCAACCCTCAGAGCACTTAAGAGAAGGGGCATAAGGCCAGAAGCGATAAGGAGGATAATAACAGAAATAGGTCCCAAGCCGTCAGACGTAAAGATAAGCTGGGAAAATCTCTATGCATACAACAGGCAGATAATAGACCCTACAGCTCCAAGGCATTTTGCACTATTTGACCCTGCGAAACTGAGAATAAGAGATGTGCCTAGGCAAAAGATAGATGTAAAGCTCCCTCTCCATCCGTCAAGGCAGGAATTGGGATATAGGTCCTTCAGCATTTATGCGAAAGGTCCCTATTATGAACTTCTGGCTCCAGGAAAAGAACTGGAAGACCTGAAAGGGAAGGCCATAAGGCTGATAGGCCTTATGAACATCAAGCTTGTGGAAAAGGAATCTGATACATATGTTGCTGTATTTACTGGGGATTCCCTTGACCAAGCAAAAAGGGAAAATGCTGCAGCCATTCAATGGCTTCCTGCTGAGAATAATGCAAAGATAGAAGTTGTTATGAGCGATGCTTCCGTAAGGAAAGGGATTGCAGACATCTATATTCTCGATGAGAAGGTTGATACTGTAATTCAGTTTGAAAGGTTGTTCTTCGCTAGAGTTGATAGCATAGATCCAGAGAAGGCTACTCTTTACTTTACTTCAAAATGAATTAAACTTTTTTGTTCCCGTTTTGGACTGAAGGAGGGAAGAGCCTCTTCAGCTTCTCTCTCACCTGACCTGGGTCAGAGGGCAGGCCAAAGTAATGGGCAAAAAAGTCTGTTGTGGTGTATACCATATTCTTGCCTTCCTGCTTACCTGAAACAAGACCCCATGATTCAAGTACTTTCAGGTGGTTGTAGACAGACGTGCCTCTTCTATCGGCAAGACTCTTGGCAGATATGGGTTGAAAGTAGGCTATCATTGTAAGCGTCTTCAGCACAGACTTGCTCAGGATAGGCTTCGATCCAAACTTCTTTGCTACTACATTATACTCAGGCCTTAGCTGTATTGCATAGCTATCATTACCAACCTTCGCAACTTCTATTGCTCTGAAGCTGCTGTTAACTCTAGAAGCTATTTCGTTCAGTGCCTTCAGTACCTTCCTCCTTGATTTAGTGTTTGCTGCCTTGCAAAGCTCATCCACAGATAATGGCCTTCCTGCTGAATAGAGTGCAGCTTCAAGCTTTGCCTCAAACATATCTTTATCCTGAAGCATAGGCTATCCTGCCCTTCTAACCAACGCCGACAAGGTATATTTCTTCGCTTACTTCATCCTGAGTTACCACTATCTTCTGGTTGTGAGCAAGATACAGCACTGTCATGAAGATTCTTACTATCTCCTTCCAATCCTTTCCTTCTATAAGCATGACAAGTTTTATCTGATGATTGATTCTTAACTTCTCCATTATTGTCTCAGAATATTCTTCAATGAGAGAGGTTATTGTTTCCTTTTCTATCACTTGCTGTTCAAGACCCGGCTGAAAGGGGTTTCTCTCCCTTGCTTCCTGCGCTCTCTGCATCTCTGTAAGCAGAGATTGCAGGGCTGAAATCAGGTCTGAAATATCAGATGCAGGAGGTTGAAGCCTGAAAGGCATTCTGAGAACTTCCACAGGTTCGACAAGGTCAGAGACTCTCTTTCTAGCAGACCTTTCCTCTTCATAGAAGAGATGCTCAACTTTCAGCTTGTATATCAGGCTAGAAGTTAGAAGAGCCAGTCCGCTTAGCCTAAGGTCAGTAACCGGCTTCTCCTGAAGAAACTTAAGAAACTCTTCTAGAAGAAGCTGTATGTTCAGGTCCCACGGCCTCTTTCTCAACGCAAGGTTTGGATTGAGAAGCAGCCTTACTGATTCATCCCTGCTCTGTTCTGACACCAACAGCTACCTCCTTCTTCAGCCTTACAACATTGCTGGAGCCTGCAGCCATGTATACACCTATGATATTGCTTGCTTTTTCGACAACAGATTCCTTGAACGAAATGACTATTATCTGAGCCCTCTTTGACCAATCTGCAAGCAGATTACCTAACCCTTGGGCATAAACAGGGTCAAGAGCAGCATCAACTTCGTCCATAAGGTAGAAACCTGACGGATATATAGACTGGAATGCAAGCAAAAATGCAACTGCAACTATAGCCTTTTCCCCTCCGCTCAGGCTTGATGACTCTCTTGCTGTCCCCTTAGGAAACTTCGCCATAAGAAATATGCCTCCAGCAAAGGGGTCATCGGGATTTTCAAGTTCCAGCCAGGCCTCTCCACCCGTCAAAGTCCTGAAAACTTCTCTCACCTCTCTGTCTATCTTTTCAAAGGCCTTCATAAATGCCTCTTTCTTCTCAGCTTCAACCCTGTTGACGAAATTAACTATTGCATTTCTATCCCTTTCTAGCTCATTCCTCCTCTCAGAGGCATTCCTATAGCTTATGTAGGCATCCTGATATGTTTGGGGAGCCAGCAGGTTAACGCTGTTTCTCAGCTCTTCCTCTTCAGACAGCAGGTCCTGCAGAAGTATATCGAAACCTGGAGAATAATATACATCCTCAGCTATTCCGAGAGAAGAGATCTCTGCCTCGAGCTTGCGTCTGTCCTGCATCAGAGAATCTATGCTTCCTTCTATCTTCACAACCTCCTTATCTATTCTGAGAGTCCTCTGCTGTTCTGACGCAATCTGCTCATCCTTCCTGTTTATCAGCTGCTCCAGTTCCTTCAGCCTTGGAAGTGCCCTCTCGTCCTCTTCCCTTACGATCTTCTCCTCTTCTGAAAGCTTCTTTATCTCTGCCTCTACCTGTGGTAATCTAATTTCTATTTTCGGAAGCTCCTCCTGCAGGCTCCTCAGGTCTTGTTCAGACTTCTGAAGAGATGCGCTTAGCTGGTTTATTCTTGGGACAACTTCTCCGTTAAGCCTTGCTTCAAAGCCAGAAACTTCTGCATTTAGTGTCGAAATTTCCCTTGATAATCCTTCTGCTTCCTGAGATATTGCGGTTATGTTTGAATCTATTTCAAGGAGTCTCTTCTTCATCTCCTCTATTCCTAGTGAATTTCTCTTGTTTGCTATAATTGATTTCAGGTTCTGAATCCTTTGCAATTTTGCATTAAGCTGTTCTTTTCTTCTTCCGAAATTCTCTACCTTTTTCTTTACAGATTCAACTCTTCTGGCAACCCTTGCAGCAAGGTTCTCATACCTTTTGACAAAAGACCTGTATGTCTTAAGGTTTGATTCCTCTTCCCTTATTCTGAGAGATTTCTCAAATCTCCTCTCTTCCAGCTCAGCCTGCATTCTTTCGAGCTTCTCCAGGCCCTTTCTCCTCCTTTCGAGAGATTCCTTAAGCGCCTTCAGAGATTCTTCAGCCAACTTTATCGAATCCGGGTCTGTCAAACCTACCTGCTTTAACGAGATTTCAGCAAGATATCCTGTCTCCATTGCAGAGCCCTTGGGCTCAAATATGTCCCCAAGCAGAGTTACGCATCTGTAACCATTCCTTGAAAGGAGAAAAGCTGTCTTCGCACTCGAAGTCAGAATCACGTTTCCAAAGACAAACTCTACGGCTGGCCTGAACCTCTGCTCACACTCCACATATTCACTCAGCCTTCCCAAAACACCGGAGCCTATGGGTGTATCTGTTGTTGGAACCCCTTCGAGCTCTGATAATGGCAGTATTCTTACCCTGCCAGTTTTCAGCTTTTTAGCCAGAGAAGCAAGCTGCAAAAGTCCATTCAAATCATCAACTACGAACGCATTTAACCAATCCTGTGCTGCTGCTCTGATTGCACTTGAATATCTCTTTTGATATTGTATGAGCATGGAAAGAGTGCCATGGTATCCTTCTATCGCTCCTGATTCAGCCAGTTCTTCTATCTTCCTTACATTCAGCTCGCTGCTAAAAAATCTTTCAGCAAGTTCAAGGCCAGAGCTGTATCTTGCAACTGTCCTTACAGAATCATTCAATATCTGCTCTGCATCAGACAGCTCCTTGGAAAGCTTCTTTCTCTGGTTCTTGGTATTTTCTATCTGCTGTTCAAGCTGCTTCAGCTCTTCAGATTCTGAAGGGAGTGCTTTGCCCAGTTCTTCAACCTTCTCTTTGAAAAGGTTCGTCATTCCGTTCAAATCATCCTGCTTCTTTCCCAGCTCCTGCAATTCTTCGTTCGATTCTGAAATCAGCTTTTCCAGCTCAGCCAGCCTGCTCATTATTTCAGTTTCCCTGCGCTCAAGCACTATGGCTCTCCCTTGCAATATTGCGTCGCGAGTTGAAATTTTTGCCATCTCCTTCTGCCTGATTATCCTTTCCTCGCGCAGGCTCTCAGCCTGTTTCGTGATAAGAGAGAGCCTTTCCTCCTTCTCCCTTATCCTGCCCTTAAGGTCTTCGACATGGCTGAGCAATGAAATCTTCTCTTGCTCTGCGTTTTTCAGCATGTCCGATAGTCTCGGAATTGCTTCATCGAGCTGGGCCTTCAAGCCTTGAAGTTCTTTCTTTCTTTCATCGAGAGAATATATTTCATTTTCCAGCTTGCTTATAGCCAACCCTATCTCCGTAAGTCTCTTGTTAGGTCCAGCCACCTTTGCGGTGTAATATTCATCTCTCTGCAGCTCAAGCTGCTTCTTTTCTTCTGCAAGCCTGGCTACAGCATTTGCTATAGCCTCCTTTTGTGCTGTCAATTCATTCATTCTCCTTTTCATCTCTTCGAGGCTGGTATCGATTCCATCTATTTCCTTCAGTATCATCGCTTTCCTTATTCTTGAGATTTCATGCTTTACCTGCCTGTACCTTAAAGCATCGTTCCTCTCCTTCTGCAACCTCTCTATCGCTTCTCTTCTTTCGTCCAGCTTTGCGAAAGATATTGCAAGTTCGTTATCTGCTTCCCTCAGCCTTGCCATGGCCTCTGCTTTCTTTTCATCAAAGTGTTTCAGGCCAAGAAACTGCTCCACAGCATTTCTCTTTTCGTCAGGGTTGAGCTCTGCAAGCCTCTGTATTGTGCCCTGAGCAATTATATTCATTCCGTCGTAGGAAATGTGGGCTGCACTCAATATCTCAAGGTACTGGTTTCTTGACATCCTTCTGCTGTTGATAAAGTACAGACTGTCTCCGTTCTTTCTAAGCTCTCTTGTGATTATTACCCTCTCTTCCTCTAGGGGCAAAGACTTGTCTGTATTTTCCAGGGTAAGAGAGACTCTAGCATAGGGATTTTCTTCCTTGGACTGGTCGTATATGATATCTGACATCTTGCTATGTCTGAGGCTCTTGGGGCTGTTTTCTCCAAGCACAAACCTTATCGCGTCAATGATGTTCGATTTGCCTGACCCATTCGGACCAGTTATGCTGTTCATGCCGTTTTCGAACTGAATCGAGACAGGCCTCTGGGGAAAAGACTTGAATCCCTTCAGCGTCAGTCTCGATATGTATACCAATTTCTTAAACGCATGGAGGCAATCGGTGCAATGGTATATAAGTGATAGTGTTTTTAGACTTCACAATCATTTCTCTGTTCTGAAAAATAATAACAGATTTAAACTTGTTATGCAAGCTGAATTTCGAGTGTTTTAATGATTTACAGAAAGCTGCAGAGAATAGGCGGAGGGACCCTGTTCATTTCACTTCCCAAGTCTTGGGTCAGGAACAGAGGTTTAAAGAAAGGAGACCTGGTAGAGATGGAGGAGAGCGCAAACGGTTCCATCATCATCTCTCCCTACCAGCTTTCATCTGATTCTGTCAAGCTGTTTGCTTCTATAACGGTTAATGAAGAAGATAGGCAGAGGGTGGAAAGAGAAGTTGCAGCAGCTTACCTCTCTGGAAAGGAGATAATCAAGCTAGTTTATGGCAGCTCCAGCTACAGGATAAGGAAGATGGCAAAGGAAATTGGGAAATCGTTTCTAGGCTTGGAACTGGTTGAAGAGGATGATAACTCTTCTACTTACCGCTTTATGCTTGAGGAAGGCGGGATGACTCCTGAGAAGGTCTTCAGAAGGATGAACGTTATAGCAAAGAGCATGTACATAGATTCAGTCAAGGCTGCAACTTCAAAGGATTACGAGCTGAAGGAGGATATAAGAAACAGAGATGAAGAAATGGACAGATTATACTTTCTCGGTGTAAGAATGCTCAGGCAGATAGCTTCAGATTCAGCTTTATCTGCCAAATATTCTCTCTCAGCTATGAAGGCTCTTGACTATAGGGTAGCTTATCAGCACTTAGAGTACATGGGGGATATGGCTTGCAAATTTTCAGAATTACTCTTTTCCAAGAATGATGTATTGAAGATAGAAAGAGTGATTCAGAGGATCTCAGACATTCATGACTCTGCCCTTCTTCATTTTTTCGGTTCTGCAAAAGAGCCATACAGCAGTTTCTTGCATTCGGTTTCTTCTGTTCAGCATGAGATAAGCACGCTCTCACAGATAGAGAGTCAGCTTATTTTAGCTCTAAACGAATTCCTCAGGCTCATAGTTGATATAGCAGACTTGGCAGGAACTCTTTATCCATATGTCAGATGAAGTTATGGCAATAGAGTTTAAGAGCATGCATTAAACAAGGTAGTTATGCCAGCGACAAAATATATCTTCGTTACAGGCGGGGTTCTATCCGGGCTTGGTAAAGGAGTTACAGTCGCCTCTGTTGCCAAGCTGCTTTCTCTCGCAGGATACAGTGTTTCATGCATGAAGATTGACCCATACCTGAATGTAGATGCAGGAACAATGAATCCACTGCAGCACGGCGAAGTCTTCGTAACGGAGGACGGAGGGGAATGCGATATGGATTTAGGAACTTACGAGAGGTTTCTAGATAAGAATCTGACCAAGGCTGAAAACATAACCACAGGCCAGGTCTACCAGACTGTGATAAACGCTGAAAGGAAGGGAAAGTACTTAGGAAGCTGTGTCCAGATAATTCCCCATGTAACAGACGAGATCAAGCGAAGGATAAGAAACGTAGCAAAGTCGGAAGACCTTCAGGTTCTGCTGGTGGAGTGTGGAGGCACAGTTGGAGATATCGAGAGCCTTCCTTTCTTGGAGGCATTCAGGCAGATGGCGCTTGAAGAAGGAAAAGAGAACTGCTTCTTCATACATGTAACTCTAGCCCCTTCTGTAGACCCGGTAGGAGAGCTGAAGACAAAGCCTACTCAGCACAGTGTACAGGAGCTGAGAAGGATAGGCATTCAGCCTGATTGTATAGTCGTCAGAAGCAGGGTAAAGCTTCCCGCCGAACTCAAGAGGAAGATAGCTCTCTTCACTAGCATCCCCGACTGGGCTGTTATCTCAAACCCTGACCTTGAGACTGTTTACAACCTTCCGAAAGTGCTTTACGATGAGGGAATAATGAAGGCTATTTCATCAAAGACCAAGCTGAGGAAAAAGGTAGTCTGGGGTGAGTGGACTAGAATAGCAAGAGGTTTCGAGCCCAAGAAAAGAAAGCTGAGAGTGGCCATGGTAGGAAAATATGCAGCGCTGGCAGATAGCTACGTCAGCGTTAACCATGCTCTTCACCATGCAGCTGCATACATGGACGTAGGTATTGACTTGGACTGGGTAGAGTCTGAAATTTTAGAGAACAAAGACCCAAGTTTGCTGAATGACTATGAAGGAATAGTGATACCCCAGGGGTTCGGTGAAAGAGGAACAGAAGGAAAGATAATAGCTGCAAACTTTGCCAGAGAGAAAGATATTCCGTTCCTAGGCCTCTGCTTCGGCTTCCAGATGGCTACTATAGCTTTTGCAAGGTATGTATTAGGCTGGGATGACGCCAATTCTACAGAGATAGACCCCTCAACATCTCATCCAGTGGTCGATTTGCTGCCCGAGCAGAAAGCAATAACAGAATTAGGCGCTACAATGCGTCTGGGCGGTCATGAAATAACTATCAAGCAGGGAACCCTAGCCCGAAAAATCTACGGCAAGGAAAAGATAGTCAGAAGGCATAGACACAGGTACGAAATCAACCCTGAGTTTAGGCCAGAACTAGAAAAGAAGGGACTAATCTTCTCAGCATTCAGCGATAACGGCAGGAGGGCAGAGATACTGGAGTATCCTAAGAACAAGTTTTACCTTGGCACACAATACCATCCAGAATATTCTAGCAGGCCGGGCAGACCTGAAGAAGCATTCCTTCATTTCGTAAAATCTATGCTCTAAACTCGAGCGAACAGCTTATTGACCAGCTAACTTCATATCATTCAGATGGTAGACCAGGTAAGAAAGGCTGCTAATCTAACTTCAATAATTAATGATGAAGCCTTCAGCGTCCTCTCCGCATCTGTTTCGCTTGTCCCCAGGTTTATGAGTATCCCTTTTTCTTCTCTGGTCAGATACACTTCTCTGCCTGAGGATAGGGTTCGCTATGCTGAGGAATTGTTGTTGAAAAACGGGCTCCTTGCTAAAGAAAAGGGAGGATACAGAGTGACGATGCTGGGGCTTGATACCTTAGCATTACATACCTTTGTAAAGAGAAACCTGCTAAGCCACGTTGGAATACCTATAGGTATAGGAAAGGAATCTGATGTTTATGAAGCGGTAGATAATTCGGGCAGGGCAGTTGCGCTCAAGCTGTTCAGGATAGGTAGAATATCGTTTCGGAGCATAGCCAGGAAGAGGTCCTACAATTCTTCTCAGGGGCATAAATGGCTGCTTTCAAGCATGAGGAGCGCGGAAAGGGAGGAGAGAATACTGAAGCAGCTTGAAAAATTCAGGCTCAAAGTTCCAAGATGCATAGGAAGAGCATACCATGCAATAGTGATGGAGATGAAGCTGGGAATTCCGCTTTACAGGGTCAGGAGGCTGGATGATGCTGATGTTATTCTCATGAAGGTGCTTCGAGCTGTAAGGGATGTATATCAAAAGGCTAAAGTTGTCAACTCCGACCTGAGTGAATTTAACATTCTCATCACGCCCGAACATGAAATAGTGCTGATCGACTGGCCTCAGGCTGTTAGCTCTGGTCAGAAGGGAGCAGAGGAATTGCTGAAAAGAGATGTCAGCAACATTTTAGCATATTTCCGAAAGAAATTCAGAATTTCAATCGATACAGAATACGCTTTAGAATATTGTAAGGGGAATTTAAAAGGCAAAATCAGACATGCCAGTTCTCTAAATAAAATTAAATCTTCAGGGCCTCATCAAGCTTTATGAAAAGGACGTTATTGCCCCTTATGACTACTCTGCCGTAATTTGTCACCATATCCCCTTTGTCGTTATACTCAACGGCACCTTCAAGAAATACGTTCATGTATGCATCCACATTAACCATGTTACCTCTATATTCTTCAGAATTCTTCAACCTAACCCTGACTGGCTTGTTAATAGACTTCTGAAGCATGAACAATGGCCTTTTTATGCTTGGAGATATTTCATTCACTGCGGAATGCCTTTCAGGAAGCAATAATAAAAACCCTTCTGAACGTTTGCTGGCCCCGTTAATTTAAGCTCTCATTTCCATCAGGTTCAGTAGTCCATTGAACCTGATTCCGTTTCCCATTTCATTGTACATGAAACAGAACAGATTCAACCATCTTCTGACGTGCAACAGTCTGCATCCCTGCTTGGTACAGGGATAGTGATTGTCGAAACCTTCGGTCCTGTCCTTGAGATACTGGTTCGTCCTTTCTATCTGTCAGGCTCTTCTCTTAGGGAGAATGTATCCTGTGCTCTAGCCCTAACGATTTACATGCATCATGATACCATACCCCTTTGTCTGTATACTCCGCATGTCTTCCATACATACATCTTCACAAGGCTATCCAGAAATAACTCTGCCACCATGATGTTCCTCTATCTGCCTTGACAGGTACATCCCTAGGATGTACCTGTGGATTGGTTCTATCGCTATCCATACCCATGCCTCATATTCACCTATCCTGACATATGTTCCATCCATAAACAAGGAATGCAGTTACCCTTCTTCTGTAAAAGATATTATTCTTACCTAACAGCTGTATGCAATTCCATACAGCAGCATGACTTCTTTTTACAAACGGGTCTATCTAAGGCATATGCCACATGCCTTAAACTCAACCCCATCCAGTACAGATAGAGGCCGTACATGACGGCCTCTGGGTGTGGCCTCTTTTTTGTTTGGTAGCATAAGAGATTGGGCACCCCTAGTCCACAACTCTCATTGAGCGAATACGGATAGACAATTCGCTCAAAAGAGGCTTAAGTTAACAGGGTCTACGATTAAGGTCTAATATTTATTAAGGACTTCGATTAAATAAAAACAGATGAGTTTACAATCTCGTGCTAGGATCATATTCACGGCATTATTGTTCACATTAACGGTTTCTTTATCAAATACAGCATTTGCAACTACCGTAAGTTACTACCCTCCTTACAGTGGGGCTTCGTGGTGAGAAGGTCTGGAGAGCGGAAATGGAGGTTACAGTCACAGTGGCTACGCTTCTGGAAGCGTTACAACGGGTACCCTTTGGCTTGCAACTATTGACCAAATAATTGCGGGGGGAGGCGCGACGTCTCAGGCGAACGGAGAAATGGCAGTGGCGAATATTCCCGTCAACAGCGTTGCTCAACTGTCTTCGGTTCCGGCAGGGTTTGAGCGAGGGCTCGCCAACCTTAGCTACTCTCATTACTTGCAGGACGTGCAGAAATTAAAATCAATGGAACGACAGATTGAGCAAGAGGCCAATGTGTCCGGATATTTCGAATCTATGCCGTCGGAAGGTTCTTCGCCAATAACTCAGTTTCAGGCACAAGGCGGCCTGCTTACCTTCACCCCAACAACAACCCAATGGGTTACCGTTTCTTCAAGCATAGAATTCGTGGGAGAATTCGAACTGATTATGGCATGCGCTTACGGGTCCGGTTCCTGGGGGACAGAGGTTGACATGTATGTTTACGATCAGGGGACCGGAACTGGTCATACATATTCTATGTCCGGACTTCCTTCTTACTTCAACATGCAAGAGAGTTGCCCGAATAGTCTTACAAAATTCCCATTGGTTATTGCAACCCTTACGGCTGGTTTCACAGCAATAGAAGGACATACGTACTATATTGGAATTGAAGTTTATTTCGATGCAGTTGTTTCAGAATATGGCCCGTATTCAGCAGCTGTTGCCATAGATTTCTCGAACCACTATGGCAACAATTACTATGTCCAGGTACAAAGCATCAATTTGCTGTACTAATTCCAATTCGCTTCAGAATATCAAAATTAAGTTTTCAATTCTTTCTTTGAATGTAACTTGGAGTAAAGGAAGTACTGGCTCATTTATGTCACCTTACACGTCTTTATGTTACCTCGTTTCCCAATATATCGAACAAAGAGGTCAAATTGCTCCCTTTAATCGGGCCTGATCATTAACACACCTTCAATTCAGTTACACTCGTGACAAGATACTAAATTTGCATTGACTACTGGAAAGCAATTCAACAATACCCCAGTCGTGGAACATGCCTATTCTTTTGAGATTGTCTTGCGTTGTTTATAGCAGTGTATCGATACTGCAAGAAACAGGTATTACGATTTGGAATCATCAAACCCAAGTCGCATCGAAAGTCAACGAAGATCCAACAATCTGAGCTGCGAGCTATCAAGACAGGTCCAGTGAGTATAAAATTGCAACAAAACTTGCAGTTCCTCTAATGTAAGAAAGAGCGATTCGGTCTGCCCATATCCTGCAGGTTCAGCTCTTCCCAGATGCTGTTTGTTCCTCCTGCTTGTCCAGAAGAAGTTTTAAGGCACTAACAATCCTTGCAACCCTTTATCTTTAATATCACAACATATAAGTAACGATATCAGCAAGATAACATGAAAACGAGGCAAAGTTGGTGTTTGCTGAAGGCTAACTGGGGGGTAATCATTGTTGGAATTGGACTATTGATAGTCGTGTGTTCAGTGCTTCTCCCTTCGTTTTTCGCTTACAGCCGCAATCCGCAACTTTCTGGAACTACCACGCAACAATACAGCAACATAATAGAGCCGAGTCGATCACAGGATATACCGTTTGGAGTCAATACTTTCGGTCACTTTGAGTTGCAACTCGTAGCAAACTCCTCGTTAGAAGCAGGCATATACCCTGCCAGTGACAGCGGTAATATTCCTTTTTCGATAAATATGACTCAAGATTGGGGAACAAACCTTGCATTTAATAAAACTTTTAATCTTTACGAAGGTAGCTGGGAGATACTGCTACGAAACCCCTCTCGCACTGAATCCGCTGTGTATGACATGAATATCTCCAGAGGAATGATTTCAGGGTACCCATTTCCATTCGTGCCAAAGTTACTTCCTTTCATGATTCTATCCGGAGCTGTAGGAAGCGCGGTATTGGGTATGGGGGTCTACATATTAAGAAGAAATCCGATCAAGGTTGTCCTCAAGATCTTTGGAAGGTTATCATGGATTATAGTTGTCCTTCCTCTTCTCGTATTGTTAGATGCAACGATAACCACCGTCTCGGTGTATTTCCTCCGGTCTTTTGAGTTCAACCCCATCGTTTCAAGCATCCTATCGACTGGGCTCTGGGCTGTGGTAAGTTTCTATGGAAGTGTTGCAATACTGTTAGTTGGCTTTAGTCTGGTGCTCTTGAGTTATTCAATCAAGTTCGCAACTCTGAAAAATCTAGAGATATTAACAGTGGCGGGGTTCGGCATCTTGATTTGGTACGAATCATTCGTGGTAACCAACGATTCGCTCGCTCTTTACTACTCGTACATAGGACAGTCGAGCAATTCTGCAATCCTTCCTTTGGCAATGATGGTAGCCTTTCTGCCAGCAACCGCTTGTGGTTATTTGATCTGGAAACGGAATGCCACTGCCCATTTGGACGTCAGAGAAATCGCAACATAATAAAATGACGATTAACCAATAATTTCAAACAAGACAATGATGTTTTCTCAACATTTCGATATCTTCTACAAGTAACCCTGCATCTGTGCTATACAGTACTTCTTCCGAACAGCTGTATGCAATTCCATACAGCAGCATGACTTCTTTTTACAAACGGGTCTATCTAAGGCATATGCCACATGCCTTAAACTCAACCCCATCCAGTACAGATAGAGGCCGTACATGACGGCCTCTGGGTGTGGCCTCTTTTTTGTTTGGTAGCATAAGAGATTGGGCACGCCCAAACCACAATTCTCATTGAGCGAATACGGATAGACAATTCGCTCAAAAGGGGCTTAAGTTAACAGGGTCCGTTTGCTTCCCATAGAAAGGAGCTGCGTGATGGTTAAAATATGCTATGCTTTAATGTCCAGTGTTGAGTGAAGATTTTATACTGTTTTACCCCGGCAAGAGGCCTCCTTCCCCTATCATGATAAGGACAGGCCTTCCAAAACTGGATAGTTTCATTGCTGGGAAATTGAAGTTTGCGGGTTTGCTTCAGCTTTCAGGCGAGGCTGGTGCAGGCAAATCACAATTACTTTTCTCCATAATAGCGAACAATGCTCTCAGGAATCTCAGGATACTCCTCTTTGATAGCCAGCTAAAGTTCAGGCCTGAGAGGGTCAGGCAGATGGTACCTACAGATACATCTGTAAATATCCTTGAGAAGGTTGATGTATTGCAATCAGGCGACCCTTTTGTAATATACCAAAGAGCAATTGAAGCTCTTTCTTCTTCTTACGATCTAATACTCTTCGACGACATGGCCGAGCCTTTTTTGAGCCAGGGCTACAAATCAAGAGAATCAAGCATGCTCTCTTTGCTTGGAAGAAAGATGAACGTCTGGGCACTGATGAAGGGCAGGTTTGTCGTAGCAACGCAAAGGCTATCATTCAATCCCTTACTTCAGCAGAATATACCTCTTGGAGAGGATTTGCTTGCCCCCTATCTCCTCTCAGAATTCAGGCTTTCTAAGCTGAAAGACTATTATTCGATAAGTTGGGAGGGTTCAGGCGAGGTATCCAGATTCACGATAACAGAGGAGGGCCTAAAGGAGATTTGAATATAACCAGCTTTGAAATGGAACAGCTTGCTGCAGCAGCGCTCAGGGACCAGACTGAAGCGTTGAAACTTGTTAACTCAATGAGGGAAAGATTGAGTGAAAGGGAACTAAAAGCTATATTACTAGCAATAAAGAGCGCCCAGCATATATCATCTCTTTCGGCTGAGCATTGCAGTTCGCTCGAAGAAACAATGTCAAGAGTAAAGGAAATAGCAATGCTTGATGATGAAGATAGAATTTATGCGGAGTTAATGGTTCTTATTTTGAAGCAATCAATGGTAAATAAAAGTTACATAAAGACTGAAGGCAACGAACCAGAAGATGAGGGCAGTTATGACGCCATGAGTATAGGCCTTTCTCCCGGGAGCCCATCCCCTGAATCTGGATATTACAACGCTGAGCATGTAGAAGAAAAGGAAGAAGACGAAACCTAGAAGCTGAGTGCTCTCCTGTCCGTTATAAAAAGGACCAGATAGAAGCCCCGCAATTATAGAAAGACCTATTCTCCAGTAGTACAGCTTATCTAAAGGGTTTAGGCGATTGAAGCGGGAGTCCTTGGGACTGGAGCTTTCTGCTTTTGAGCTGGGAGCCTTGTCAGGCATGGTACGGAACGAGCTCCAGGGCTGGTACGTTAATAACGTTTACCCGCTTACCGATGAGGGTTTACTAATCAGGTTTCACAGGTCGGAGATGGGTAACAAAAGCCTTGCACTGCATCCGAGAATAGCATTCTGGATAACTGGCATGAGTCAGCCGCAGGAAGGTGAAATATCCCAATTCTGTAGATTAGTAAGGAAGCACCTTGTAAGGTCACAGCTAGATTCATGCTACGCAATACGTGGCGAAAGAATTGTATCTATGGAATTCAGGCATGCAGGTCAAAAAATTGGTCTATTCTCTGAATTCTTTGGAGCTGGCAACATAATTATTACTGATGAAGATAGAAGGATATTAGCATTATTGCACGAAATTGATAGCAAGGAAAGGTCTCTTCATCTTGGTGCGGTCTATTCTCCACCGAAGCCAAAGAAGGCAAGCCTTGATTCTCTTTCACCAGAGATGCTGCTCCAGCCTGCAGCTGCGGGGCTTACCAAATTGTTAGGCAGGGTCATTCAGCTTCCTGACAGAATATTGAAGGAGGTTGTGGCAAGGTCTGGTCTGAGCGAGGATTCAACAGTCACCATGGATTCAGCAAAGAAGCTTATATCAAATCTGTACGAGCTTGAAAAAGAAGCAAACGAATCAAGACAATTTTATTTGTATGAAGCTGAAGGAAAAAGAGTACTTTCATCCGTTCAGCTCAGCCATCTCGGAACTCCTGCGAATACACTTTCATTTCAGCAGATGGATGAAATTTTCAGTTCATCTCTAGCTGAAAGAATTCTGACATCTGGCCCTTCAGAGGATTCGAGCAGAATGGAAAGGGAGAAGAAGAGGATAGAATCTGCGAAAAAGATGTATGAAGCAACTGTCCAGAAAGCTCAAAGATTGAAGGAGATAGCTGAGGCGTTGAATTCTAGCCAGATTCCTCTTGAGAAGGCTGGAGAGATGCTGAATTCCCTAGAATCTTCCATCCGTTTTGAGAACGGCGTATGGCTGGTTGATGGAAGAAGAAGGTTTTTTGATAATTCATATTCACTTGCCTCCCATCTGTTTGCAGAATCAAAAAAGCTTATGGCTTCAGCTTTGCAGATAAACGATTCCATAAGGAAGATGGAGACAGCGCTGGAGAAGATTAAAGAGTCAAGAGAGCATGCAGTAAAGAAAGAAGAAGCAAGGCAGGTTAAGAGAATTTGGTTTGAAAGTTTTAGGTGGTTCTTTACAAGCGAATCATACCTTGCTGTAGGTGGTAGGGATGCAGGCTCAAACAGCCTGCTTGTCAGGAAAAGGATGGAGAATGAAGACCTTGTATTCCATGCAGAAGTCGCTGGCTCCCCATTTTTCCTGCTTAAAAGAGGGAAAAGTGCTGGGCAGGCTAGCATTGTTGAAGCAGCCACAGCAACTGTTTGCTACAGTAGAGCATGGAGAGAGGGGTTAAGTGCAGCAGATGCCTACTATGTTGAACCAAACCAAGTTAAGCTGGGTGCTCCTCCAGGTATGTATATGTCTAGAGGCAGCTTCATGATAGAAGGACAGAGAAACTATGTGAAAAACATAAAGCTCGTTCTCGGAGTTGGAATTACAAAGATAGATGGCGAAACTAGAGCATGCTCAGCACCTACCCAGAGCATCTCGAAGTACAGCCCGGTTATAGTAGAAATTGCACCTGGTAATATGAAGCCTGTTGCAATTGCCAAGAAGATAATGAGGCTGATGGAGCAGCACATGGAAAATGTACGATTGCCAGGCCTAGACGAATTTCTTAAGGTTCTCCCCCCTGGAGATTCCGAGGTCCTAGGCATAAAGAAAGGGGAGGGCGATTCCCTACCAAAATTCTAGCCTGAAAGGAGATGGATTGACGGTCAGTTCATGTATTCCATCAATCAATACTCTGCAAGCATTCTGTCTATATTTCTTCTGAACTTTCTTAATGCTATGTATGATGCCAAAAATGGTATCGCTATAGCTAGTATAAATGCTATGGATGCAAATACAGGAGATATTACAAGCTGTATAGGTAGTGTAGTTCCATAAACAATATACCTGAATACAAGAAAGTGCGATATTATTATGCTAGCTATCAATGATAATGCAAAACCTGATATCGATAATATAAGGAAATAAAAGTAATACAATCTGTATACATTATTCCATAGCCATCCCTGTGCAATGAATAAACCAGCCTCCCATATTCTTCTTCCTGCTGATATATTGGCTAGTAAAGCAGTTACTGCTATTGCTGCAATTAATGCTATTATATCCAGTGCATAATAGAGAGGAGCTGTTTGCGATTGAAATGATATCAGGCTATCTATCAGAGCCTGATTGTACAAAACTACAAATCTGGGATATGGATTAATTATGTCATTAACCTGATTAACCACATTTGAAACATCGTTTATACTATCTACCTTTATTATGACATAATTTGGCTCTCCTCCAAACAATCGATTATAGGTAGCATTTCCCAATTCATACCTTATGAACGACGAATTCCACAAAACATAAAATTCACTGAACAAAGGGTTCATGGCTATCGTTCCTGTTGCAGTGGCGTTGAACATTCCGCTAAGGGCTGTATCTTTTTGGTATTCAGTAATGAATTTACTATAGTTGCCAAACGGTTCAGGCGAATTATCGGCATAAACAAACCCATTTTGAGTCCCTTGAGGAAAGCTTCCCTTGGTAATGTCAAGTAAAATTGAAGGAAAGCTGCCAGGTCCGCCCACAACTGCACTAATGCTTCCTACATATCCAGTCATAATTTTTGGTTGACCATTAAAGATTATGCTCTGATTTGGCCGAACCTCTACTACTACAAAGAGCACCATTGGATATACACTCTGCACCTCAGCCAAGCTTGATATGTTATCAATTACACTGAACGGTAATGTATACGCACAGCTGGGAAGCCGACAAGGCCCTTCTGGAGTAATTACAATCCATGGAGCAAACTGATTAACATAATTCTGCAAGCCATATTGCAGACTAGAGCTTGCAGATGCTAGCACTATAAAAGATGATAAAGTTGATGCTATTATGCCTATTAATAGCAATGATATTATTAATTCTCCCCTTGCCTTGCGAAGCGCTACATGCAAGATTCTTTTGTTCGAAGGCAATTTATATCATCTTAGTTGTTAAATCATAAAAATATATACTTTGAATTAATATTGTATCTATGCACAGTTGCACCAGAAGTCTCTGTTTGTGGAGCTGATTGTGTAGCTCTGTTCAATATTTCCATAAAAGCTGTATATACTTGTAGGATAATCTGAAGTGAAATCCTTGCCACTATGTCCTGCAGTTACTTCATAGCAGCTATACATAATGCCATTACTGTATCCAGCACATACAAGCACATTCGAAGGACTTGTAGATACAACATATGTTGACATGTAGGCAACGTTGTTATGCAGCTCGCCACATCCTATACCTGCTGGCAAAGTGCATGAAAACTGGCTTGTATATGATACCGCTGCAGGTGCAGTTATGCTTAATGCTACTATTGCTGATATTGAAAGAAATAACAATAAGAGATATTTCTTCATTGCGATATACAAATTAGTAAAAGTTGTATATATATCAGAATCGCACAAAATATGACTTTTTGCTACCAAATAAAAGTTTTATGTGACACCAAGATTTCAGCCAGAATGGGCGATCTAATTCATCATATAAATCAAAATGGTATAAGACTGAACATTGCTCTTTTGGTAACCCATTTCTTAACATGCATGCAGTGTGTAGTGAATCATTTACACTTTAATTATAGGTTCTATATTCTGACCTTCATAATTCCACTGGTTATACGTGAGGTAAGATAAAATGTAGCTAGATGTCTGGTTTATATTTTCAGGACTCTCCGTGGAAAAAGGTATGTAGAATATCAACCACATATCGACATGACCACCTGGGGGAAGCACTACTCCCGCCCACGTCTTGCGGTTTGGGAAAGCAATGTGCGGGTATGATGAGAATGTAGCGTTAGCCACGTACTGCGTCACGTACTGAGAAAAGTTGTTTTCATAAGTCACCAGGGCCCAGAATATTCCCGTTGTAATGTTATTATTACTTGTGTTACTCACGGATACATTGACAAGTAATTACACATCGTTCGGGTCAAGCGGGGATTCATTTGCTCCCATAAATTGAAATCCTATATCTGCTCCCTTCGAAAAATAATAGTTGTGAACAGTAATGCTGATGCCACCATTAGCTACACTCCCGATCCCGCATACTGGTCTAAAGCCACGCCACACTATCTGAGGATTACTAGGAAGGTTAAAGCTGCATACAGATGCGTTTTCAGAATGGTTTTGAAAGTAGATGAAGATGACAGGAATAAATAAAGCAACAATGAAAACGGGGACAACATACCTTATACTCATTCTCAATATATATCTATCCTCATTACTACGATAAATCAGAAATGGGATTTTCATCGATATAATTATAACTTACATCTTTCTGTTGATTATTGCTGACAGTATAATTACAATCAAAAACGTATATTGGCCACCCGTCTGATGCAACTTCCTTTCCGTCTCCTTCCATCCCATTTGAGCTGGTCTGGTTCGAATTAACGGGTCCTTTTCCAATATTTGCCCCATCAGCATTGGTAATATGAGGTACAACTTTTCCGTCCACAACTACCTGAACATTTTCGTCAGCAAGGACAATAAGATTCAGTACTATTGGATTTATGATTTCATTTCCCTCTAGCTCAGAATACTGATGATAATTCACAGTCCGATCAGACTACCATTAGCCAACCGCCGCATCACTAGTATTGAATAATGAACATCTGGGTTGACATGCTTGAATTCAGCAATAGACTGGTCACCAAATTGAATACTTTTCCAGCCTTTTGAGCAACAGTGGCTGTTACATTTACAGTCTCTCCAATGTCTGAATAGTGGAAATGCTCGACTATATAACCCGTTGATGGTAATTTTGGATTCTGGTTAACTATATCCACTGTGACAAGTTGCCCAGATGAAGAAGTTGCTTTCTGGGTAAATATGTAATTCACCAAATCTAAGGACGTTAACGCTGACACAAGGAATATTAGCAGAAGTACTTTCTGCGAGAACCCAGAGTTCATTTTTCCATCAATAATATTGCAGAAATTTGAATATACATATTGAGTTCGCAAAAAGTGATACTTTTGCAAATGAATAATACGTCATAAAAAGTATTCAGATTTTGTTTGGGCCGAGTCTCTTTAAAGGATTAGCAATGTCAGCATGATGGGTTAAGAAGTTGCCTTATTTGGGCTTTAATTGACTATCAACTATCTTGGGAAACGATAAATAATGCTGATTGCCGCCTCAATATCTGAGGGAGCCTTGGAAAGGTCGATTGCCACAAAGGTATTGGTAAGGGAAGTTATGAACAGCCCAGTCATATCCGGGTCTGAAAACGAGACTGCTGACCAGCTGGCAAAGAAGATGGTAAAGTATTCCATTGGCAGTGTTATAATAATAGACGGAGAAGATGTAAAAGGGATAGTAACTGACGGCGACCTCGTTAACAAAGTTGTAGCAAGGAACCTCTTGCCTTCGGAAGTGAAAGCTAAGGATGTTATGTCAAGTCCTTTGCAGACAATAGAATCAGAGAAGGATGTAACAGATGCCGCTAGGTTGATGAGGAAGCTTGGGGTGAAGAGGCTAGGGGTAACTTACAAGGGTAAGGTTGTGGGTATAGTTTCAATGTCTGACATTATAGGCGTGACGCCAGAAATAATAGATATAGTTTCGGAGAAGGCAAGAATATTGTCTGGTGGCTCAGGCCAGAGGGCTTCATCAGTTTCAGGATATTGCGATAATTGTAATCAGTGGTCTGATAACCTGCTTGAAATAGACGGCAAGTTCATCTGTGAAGAGTGCAGAATTGACCAGAGCAGGAGGGATGATGAAGAAACAGCCTAGCTTGCTTGTTGACGGTATGCTAGGAAGCCTTGCAAGGAAGCTTAGGCTATACGGTTTTGATACTTTATACTTTAATGATAAGGATGACTTGGAATTGGTAAAGATGGCGGAAGAGGAAGGAAGAATTTTAGTCAGCTCGGATAAAGCATTGGTATCTTTTGCTACTGCTAAAGGTCTAAAGGCAGTAGAGGTGAATGGCAAAGATGATTTGGAAAGGCTCAGCATAATTTTCCTGCATCTGAATTATCTTCCTGCCTTGGACCCGGAAAAGAGCAGGTGTCCAGCATGCAATGGAGAGATAACAAGCATAAAAAAGGAGGAGGTTCAGGGAAAAATTCCAGAGTCTATAATAGAGAGATACGACAGATTTTTCGCATGCTCCAAGTGCAGAAAGATTTACTGGAAAGGGGGGCACTGGAAGAGGCTCTCAACATTTCACAGCAGGCTTGAAGAGAAGATGAAAAATTATGACTGAATCTAGCCTTGAATCCTTTACTGTTGAAGAAGGGAAATGGCTGGTAAAAACAGCTAGGAAAGCTGCTGAAACGTTTGTAGAGAAGGGAGAAAGAATATCCATTCCTGATGATACACCAGCCATAGCAAGACAAAAGATGGGCGTATTTGTAACAATAAAGAAATATCCAAGCGATGAGCTTAGGGGGTGCATAGGCAGACCCGAACCAAACCAGTCTCTCGTAGAAGCTCTTATAGATTCAGCAATCGATTCAGCTACAAGAGACCCAAGGTTCGAGCCTATGACGTCAAAAGAATTAGAGGAGTCGACTTTTGAAGTAAGTGTACTTACTGTACCGATGCCGGTTCAGGTAAAAAATCCTCTTGAGTACAAGAATAAAATAGTGATAGGCAGGGATGGGCTTATAGTAGAATGGGACTACGGTGCGGGACTCTTACTTCCTCAAGTACCTGTGGAAGAGGGCTGGGACATAGAAACATATCTCTCATATGCATGCATGAAGGCAGGAGCGCATCCAGACTACTGGCTCATCGATAAAGTAAGAATCCTGAGTTTTCAAGCGATTATATTTTATGAGGCAGCCCCAAGGGGGGATGTAAGGCAGAGGCTTCTTGCAAAATAGACCGAAGCTGCATGTTTCAGTCTACGGGTCTGGGCTCGGGCATGCAGCTAGGACATCGAAACTTCTGAAGCATCTTGAGGATAAATACACTATTTACTCTACATCCTGGGGAGAAGGAGAAGCATACCTCAACAGGTTGGGCTATAACTGCAAAGAGGTGCCTGAAGTTGACGTTGGATGGGGAGACCAGGACAGGATGTCTTTCAAAAAGACTGTCAGAAACCTTCCAAAGTTCTACGGCTCGTTCGGTCTTCAGGTATACAGAGAAATCGAGATAATGAAGAAAGAGAAGCCTGTTCTGGTTTTAAGCGATAGCAGGCTTTCAGCAATTATGGCTGCTGAATATATTGGGATACCATCAATTCTTTTAACCAACCAGCTTAGGATAAATCTTCCTGTACTTGAAGGAAAGATGATGCGTTTCCTTGAAAGGGTTAATGCTGAAACTCTTGCAGCCTTCTGGAACTCTTCAAAAATAATAATCGTGCCTGACCTGCCTCCTCCTTACACCATAAGTCAATACTCTCTCTCGCCCCTGAGGCTGACAGAAAACAGGCTCACATATGTAGGCCTCTTTGCAGACCCTCAGCCACTTAAGCGTCAAACACTCATGAATAAGCCAAGGGTCTTCTTTTCTCTTACAGGACCGCTTGTTTCAAGAAAACTCGTCAGTAAGATGATGTTCAGAGCAGCCAGAATGCTTGCTGACTCAGGAAAGGCCGAAGTGACGTTTAGCGCAGGCGACCCAAAGGGTTCACAAATACCCGAAAGGATTGGCAATCTCTTATATTACGAATGGTGTCCTGACACAGATGTCCATATAGCCGATTCTGACTTGATTGTAACCAGGTCTGGACATTCCACAATCTCAAAACTTATCATGATGGGAAAGCCGTCCATTCTCATCCCCATACCCATGCATGGCGAGCAGTGGGGAAATGCAAGAAAATGCCAGGAGCTTGGCATTGCTAGAGCATACGACCAGCTCTCAACTTCATCCTCTATGCTCTATGAAGGGATAATAGATGCGTTGCATGATTCATCTCTAATTCAGTCAGCACAGAAGCTGAGGGAGATTGCAAACAAACATAACGGAGTAAGGAATGCAGTTAATCTCGTGATGAAGATGCTGCAGTGATCATTCTTTGAGGTTCTTTATAGCCGTATCAAGCGCTTCATTATAGTGTGCCAAGTCTGTCAGTGCTACGCTTATGACTTTCTCCTTACCAACGACCCTGGAGACTTTTCCACGCCTTTCATAAATGTATCTCCTTCTGAGCTCTTCTGGTACACTTGACATCAACCTCTGCCTGTCCCATGTCAGCACAGGATTGATAACTTTGCAACTACTCCTTTTGCACACTTCAAGCAGCTTGGGCAGCTCTGCAGAGACGTGAATGCCGGTGCATATGTAATCAGTTCCTATCCTCTTTGCCTCAGACTCCCCAGCCTTCAGAGACTCTTCATATGTTGATTTTATGCTTTCATCGCTTTCAAGAGTCACAAGCTTAAGCTCCATGTCTCTATCTAGTACAAGCTCTGTCAGAAAGCAGGAAGAAATTATTGCTCTTCTGAATTCGTCTTCATCCACAAAATTCAGCACAAGAAGGGGTAAGGGGATAAAACCAGCTTTCGCAATCTCCATTCCAGCAACAACACTTCCTATTCCTCCAGAGATTAGGCAAACGGCCTTACCGTTTATACCAGCGGGCAAACCGCCAATTCCCTGATAGCTGAGCTTTGGTACGAAGTATTCCTGCTTATTTGCAAGTATTCTTAAAATGAATTCAGCATCCTTATCCCTTGGAACACTTCCTTTCTTTTTCATCTCATCGATAATTATCCCGGTAAGGTGCATCGATTCTTCTTCATCTTCTTGAAACGTATTGAAAGAATGCCTAATGACAGAGACCCTGTAACTTTCTCCATGCTGCACCGCTTTTACCGCAGTCTGCTTGAGTTGAATAGCTGCATTGTTGAATCCCTTAACAATAGAGCCTACAGCTATTATATCTAAACCCGTAATTCTCTTGCATCTCTCAGCAAATTCGACAGGGGAAGTTGATTCAACCAGAATGCAGCCTCCCCAAATGCTGGTCGATTTTACAAATTCCGATTTGCCAAGCCTGTCTGCAATGTATGATAATGCTACAGCAGGATTGCTTGGTAAAAGTGCAACCGTATATTTTTGAGCCTTTGCCATCTTCTCAACACCTCTGCATGAAGCCTTTAAGAATGCAACTTCATTAACCTATGCCCTGTTCAGCAGGGGAATGCATTTGGAAAGGTCTCATTACGCATCCGAAGTATTCAGCCTTGAGCAGGATACAAAGGTAAAGCTGCAGGGGTGGATAGCAGTAAAGAACCAGGTTGGAGGCATGCTCTTCCTAAGACTAAGGGATGGTACTGGGTATATACAGGTCTCAGCAAGAAAGGGTACAGTCGACGATGCTGCATGGAATGAAGCAGTATCAGCAGAAGCGGAATCTGCTGTTTACGTTGAAGGGTTGGTGAAGAATGACCAGCGTGCACCAGGCGGTAAGGAAATACGTATGACCGGTTTCAAGCTGATAGCCCCTTCCCAGCCCTGGCCACTCAGAAAGGACGTTCTAAAATCAAGAAGCGCATTATTCGACATGAGACACCTTTCGATAAGGGGTCCAAAGTCAAGTTCTGTGATAAAAGTCAGGTCTGAACTGGTAAAGGCGACTTTCAACTATTTCTATTCAAGAGGCTACATCTACATTCAGACTCCTATTCTCGTAGGAGCAGCGGTTGAGGGAGGAGCCACTCTTTTCCCCGTAAAGTACTTTGACCAGACTGCATATCTCAGTCAGAGCGCCCAGCTTTACGAAGAGGCAGCTATATGCAGTTTTGATAAGGTCTTTGTCCTTCAGCCTGCTTTCAGGGCTGAAAAATCGAAGACAGCAAGGCATCTCACAGAGTTCTGGATGATAGAGTCAGAGCTGGCATTCAAGGGGCTTGATGAGCTGATGAAGGTTGAGGAAGAGTTAGTATACAGTATAACAAGCCACATCTCCGAGAACTGCAAGAGTGAGTTATCAGTAATAGGCAAGAGAGTGAAACCGGTTGAGCCACCCTTCCCCAAGATAGATTACGATGAAGCATTGGTGATAGCTGAAAAGGGAGGGGTCAAAGTCGAATGGGGAGAAGACCTCGGGACTGAAGCTGAGAAACTCGTAAGTAAAGCCTTTGAAAAGCCAGTCTTCGTCAAGGGGTATCCTTTATCAGCTAGAAGCTTCTATCACATGGAAGACCCCAATAGACCGAAGGTATCCTTGAGTGCAGACTTGTTGGCTCCTCAGGGTTATGGAGAAATAGCAACAGGAGGGCAGAGGATACATGATTATGAGACTCTGTTGAAGAGAATAGAAGAGCATAAGCTGAGCCCTGAAAGCATGAAGTGGTACCTTGAGCTGAGGAGATACGGCCTGCCTCCCCACAGCGGCTTCGGTATGGGTGTTGAGAGATTGCTGAGATGGCTTCTAGGTCTTAAGCATATAAGGTCAACCACACTCTTTCCGAGGACACCGAATCGACTATACCCTTAAAATAGGAGAAGGTTCAAGCCATAACGATTAGGATTTGGCCAGCGAAGAGGAGCTGGAGCTTGACTCGATAGAAGGAGTCGGCCCGGTTACAAAGCAGAAGCTGAACGATGCAGGTATCTACAACCTGATGGACCTAGCCGCAAGAGGGGTAGGAGAGGTTGCTGATGCACTTAATGGCGATACCGCAAAGGCCAGTGAAATGATTAATAGAGCAAGGAGCAGGCTGAGCGAACTGGGAGTTCTTGCCAAGGATTTTGTTTCAGCAAAGGAGCTCTACCAGAGAAGGCAGAATATTGAAAGAATAACCACTGGGTCAAAATCTCTTGATGAGCTGTTGGGAGGGGGTGTTGAAGTTGGAGCAGTTACTGAATTTTATGGCGAATTCGGTTCAGGAAAATGTGTTTCTTCCGATACGAAGGTTGCTTATATCTCACTGGTAAATGGAAGTATAGGGTTTGGAGTTGAAGAGATACAGGATATTTACAGCAGATTCATGGAACAAAAAGGAGAAAGGATGCATGGTGATGGTTTCATTATACCTGTAGATTCTCTCTGGGTCTTTGGCAAAGACTCTATTCCAAAAAAAGCAGATTTTCTCTACAGGGAGAGAGCAAATAGAGTATTCAGAATCATTACTGCTGCTGGCAGAAGAATAGATGCTGCATTCTGGCACAGATTTCTTGTACATACTGATGTGGGAATGGTATGGAAGAGGGCAGCTGATATAAGAAAAGGCGACCTTATAGCCGCTCCTAAAATTAGTTACGAAGGTCTAGGCTTATTATCAAGTCTATTTTATCACGGCAGGAAGCAGATTCAGGAGGAGGATATTCGTCATTCAGAACTAGGAGCATCAGCAATCAAACAATCCTTCTCTGGTAAGCGCATAAACGGCCAGACTGAAATTCTCTATTCGGTCAGCAGCTCTCCCGTGATGCTGAAAGGGCATTTTATGCCTGGAGAAAATTCTTTTTCAGGACTAGCATCAAACAAGTATAAATTGCTTCAGCTCTCCAGCGAATCTGAAGGGAATTGCTATAAAGGAATGCATGTAAATTCGTCCAATATTCTTCAATATCCTCTATCGCATTCTAGCCAATCTCAGCAGTATGAATGGGATGCTGTTGTAGAAACCAGGGAGGTTGAGTATAACGGATATGTCTATGATATATCAGTCCCGGAGGGGCATGCATACATAGCTGGCAACTTACCTACAGTCATGCATAATTCTCAGGTCTGTCACACGCTCTCTGTAACGGTGCAGCTGCCTAAAGATAAGGGAGGGCTTGATGCTGGTGCAGTGTACATAGATACAGAAGGAACGTTCAGGCCTGAAAGGATAGCGGAAATAGCTGAATCAAGGGGGCTTGACTCTGCAAAAGTTCTTGACAACATAATAGTTGCAAAAGCATACAACAGCGCGCACCAGGAGCTGATAGTTAAGGAGCTTGGAAGGCAGTTCGAAAAGAGCAAGTGCAAGCTGGTAGTTGTGGATTCTGCCGTTGCTCACTACAGGGCTGAATTCCTTGGAAGGGGGACGCTTGCAGAGAGGCAGCAGAGACTTAACAGATTCATGCATACAATACTCAGAATTGCTGAGATATACTCTGTAGCTGTAGTGGTTACCAATCAAGTTCAGGCTTCTCCTGACTTCTTCTTCGGCGACCCGACAAGGGCAACAGGAGGTCATGTCGTTGCCCACACAAGCACGTACAGAATATACCTCAGAAAGGCAGCGAAGAGCAGAATCGCTAGAATGGTAGACAGTCCTTACCACCCTGAAAGAGAAGCTGTCTTCATCATAAACAACAAGGGGATAGATGACCCAAGCGAAGAAACTCCAAAGAGAAGAAGCTAGGTAAATCACTTAATCGCTAGAATTATTCCATGGTCTTTGTCGTACGGGTTAAGGTCTATTACCCGCTTTACTTCCATGCCATGAATAGAAACCTTTTCAGCCTCCTCCTTTATCACTTCTCTTGGCTCCCTCAAAGCATCAATGCTTCTAGCTTTGACAACCAGAATAAGATTTCCTCTATCCTTTAGGAACCTCTTTGTATTCAGCATTGCTATATCCGTCTGGTCAGGCTGTGCTATATCGCAATACACAGCGTCAATTCTACCATAAACAACGCCATACCTCTCCGGCCTTCTGGCATCTTCAACTATAGGCAGAACATTCTTTCTATGCATTGCAACTTTTTCCATCAGCTCTCTAGCAACCCTCTGGGAAACCTCAACTGCAAAGACGATGCCACTGCTTCCAACTATATCTGAAACATGGCTGACTGTGGTGCCAGTAGATGCACCCAGGTACAGAACCCTCGACCCTCTTTCTATCCCTGTTTTTTCAATACCTTTCAGGATAGCAGCTGCAAGCTTGCTCCTGAACGGGTCCCACACCCTGAATTCCTTATCATCGATGACTATTAGCCTCTCCCCATAAACGCTCTTGCCCGGAGTCAGGTTAAGGGTTGCAAGCAATTCTCTTCTAGAATCTTCTTCCTGCTTTATCCTGTACACTCCGTCAGCAATCTCTATTGCTTCCAAACCCAGCTCAGACCAGACTTCTATCTCAAAACCCTATCTGCGCCTTTTCCGCCTTTCTTTCGGTTTTGACTCCTTTGGCTTCGGGTACTTCTTTTTTATCTCTTCAACCTTCACCTGTGTCTGTTTTGCAAGCTCTTCATCAATCTCCCCTCTGAAGAAGTCGACCCTTGCAGCAAGAGCAATCTTGCTTGCAAGTGCCCTTGCAACCTTTCCCCTCTGCCACGGTTGCGCTGAATGAATGAGGTTATGCTGAAAGATTATTCCATGCTTTGGAGGCCTTCCTCCACTCTTCAGAGCTCTGAACAACGCCTTTTCTGCTCCAAGTACTTGTATAGTGCTGGATGGCAACCTAGCAAGTCTCTCCATTCCTCCAGCTCTAGCTATCAGCCTTGCACCAATTGCAGCTCCTGCTATTGCTGTTACGTTTGGAGCTACTCTCTTCATATTCTTTTCAACATGTCTCATAATCCTGTCCCTCAACTTGGCTAAGGCCAAAGCTCCTTCAGCCAATTCCTTCAACGGCTCGAGGTCTTCCTCTGCTAGTTCTCCCCCTCTCGACCTCTCAGCTGCAGCCGCAATTCTTGAACCTTTTTCAGATGAAAGACCTGTAATCTGCTTAAGCCTATCTTCTGTGAAGTTAGACCTGCTGCCAAGTTCTACAACCAGCCTGCAGTAGGACAGTGGGTCTTCTACCAGAGAGTCAAGCTCCGGGAAGTGAAGGCCAAACCATTCCCTGACCCTTGCACACATTATATTCACATTTCTATCTAATTCGTCGACTGCTGCTATTGACTGTATAATCTGCTGGTCCAGCTTTGCTGATTTTTCCCTTATTCTTTCCTCTCCCCTCTTCATTGCAAACTCTCGTATTATGTCAAGGACTTCATCCCTGCTGAACACTAGACCCGACCGCAGCATCAGCTCTTCCTTCTCTTGCTGCTGTCTCTCCCTTTCTTCCTCCGCCTCGATTGTTCTGATTCCAGATTCTTTCAGCAATTCATCTATTTCCCTGTAAGGATTTATCAATTCTGTTATTTGACTACCCTTAGCCTGTTCAAGTATCATAGATAACTCCTGAACCTTTTCTCCTCTCATCAGCCTATTGAATTTTGAATACATGTCGTCCTGGAACCTGGCACTTGCAATGGGGCTGCCTGATTCGTCAAAAAGTGCTAACCCCGCTTCGCACACGAACAGTTTGGCTTTCAAATTATATTTCTCCATTACTGGGAACAGGTCTTCTTGACTCACCTGCCCCCTCCATTACCTCTTTGCTAAACGTGCATATAAAAACTGTCTATGGAAGAACCCAGTTCTGTCCTGCCCTTCTCTTTAACATGTACCTTTTCCTGTACTTTTCCCTCACACTCACCTTTGGTATGGGGAAGACTCTCTTTCTTGCTTCCAGCTTGGGGGTCTGTGACCTAACCTTCCCGGATTTTGTAAGCGAGCCATGGGTCGGCATACTTATCTATTCACCTTTACATCAGAAAAGGAGGGTTATATAACTCTAGCTAATTTCTCGATAAGGCCTTCAGGTCTTGAATTATCTCTTCAGAATGTTCTGATGGTGTAACCCTTGGATACACCTTGGCAACGAAGCCTTTGGGGTCTATAAGGAAGGTAACCCTGTTCTCTGTCAGCCTTGATGCACCTTCTCTTAGCGCTCCAACAGCTTTTCCCAGCAGCCCTTCGGTATCGCTCAGCAGTGTGAAGTTAAGGTTATACTTCTTTGCGAATTTCTCATGACTTTTGTAATCGTCAGTGCTCACACCTACTACTTCCGCTCCAAGTTTCCTTATGTCTGAAATATGGTCCCTAAAGCTGCATGCTTCAGTGGTGCATCCCGGGGTATCGTCTCTTGGATAAAAATACAGGACTAGCCATTTTCCTTTGTAGTCAGAGATTTTCTTTTTCCCATCCGGGTAAGCCTGAAGCTCAACATCAGGAAACTTTTCCCCTTCCTTCAGTCCTGTCTGCGAAATATTCCATCACCTCAGCGCATTTTCGATTTCCTTGTAGTTTGGCTCTATTCCCTGCTCTGGTGCAAGCCAGATGTATTTTATTCTCTGGTCCCTGTCTACAACGAAGACTGACCTTCTGGCAACCTTGTAGCCTGGCAAGTTGACAAAATTATCGTACTCCACTCCATAGTCCTTTATTGTTTTCTTCTCATAATCGCTCAGAAGGGGAAAGTTCAGCCTGTTAGCTTCTGCGAAGACCTTGAGTGCAAAAGGTGTATCTATGCTAATACCTACAACCTGGCCAAGCCCCGAGAAGTTGGAGAGGGAATCTCTGAATGTGCACATCTCCTTCGTGCAGACAGAAGTGAACGCTCCAGGGAAGAAAGCCAGAACCACTTTTCCGTTTGATGCGAATTCCTGCAGAGTCCTAAGCTTCCTATCCTGGTCGTAAAGAGAAAATTGAGGAGCTTTATCACCTATTTTCAGAGTCATGCAACTCCCTTTTAAGTATTCAGATATTAACCTAGCGGAGCATTTGTTATAGCCAACTTTTAAACCACTTGGCTTGATAGTAAAGAGTGAGAGAATAATGCAACAAGATGCTAGCCTTGCGGAAAGGGGAAGGAGAATGCTTGATTGGGCCGAGATGCACATGCCAGTTCTCATTAATATAAGAAGGAAGTATTCTGGTTCAAGACCTTTAGCTGGGAAAAAGATAGGGCTTGTTCTGCACGTAACGAAGGAGACAGGAGTGCTGGCAAGAACGCTGAAAATGCTTGGAGGAGAACTGAGGCTTGCTGCCAGCAATCCTCTATCTACTCAGGATGATATAGCCAATGCTCTTACTGAAGAAGGAATACAGGTAAAGGCAAAAAGGGGAGAAAGTCAGGAAGAATATTTTTCGAACATAAGGTGGGTTGCAGATTTTCATCCTGAAATAGTCGTTGATGACGGAGCAGACCTTCATTCCATAATTCATAAGGAATACAGGTCCATGAAAATTCTGGGGGGGACTGAGGAGACAACTACAGGTGTAAACAGACTTAAGGCTATGGAGAAGCAAGGTATTCTCAGATACCCTGTCATAGCTGTTAACGATGCCTACACAAAGCACCTCTTTGATAACAGATTTGGTACAGGTCAAAGCACAGTAGACGGACTGATGAGAGCTACGAATATACTGATAGCAGGTAAGGTATGCGTAGTTGCTGGGTATGGATGGGTTGGCAGGGGCATCGCATCCAGATTAAGGGGGATGGGAGGGAGAGTAGTAGTTACTGAGACATCAGCAGTAAGGGCTCTAGAGGCTGTAATGGAGGGCTATGAAGTGATGCCTATGGACCAAGCGAGCAGAATAGGGGATATATTCATAACTGCAACAGGCAACAGAGAAGTGATAACTTACCAGCATATAATCAACATGAAGGATGGGTCAATACTTGCAAATTCAGGACATTTCGATGTTGAAATAGATATGAAGACTTTGGTCGAAAAGAGCAGAGAAATAAGGCAGGTGAGGCAAAACCTCGATGAACATCTGCTTGAGAATGGCAAGAGGGTATATGTGCTTGCAAAGGGGAGGCTTGCAAATCTAGGAGCTGCAGAAGGGCATCCGAGCGAAGTGATGGATATGAGCTTCTCTGACCAGGCCATGAGCATAATTTATCTTACAAAGAACGAACTGCCTGCAAGAATTCATTCGGTACCAGAAGAGATAGATATGGAAGTCGCATCGCTTAAGCTTGAAAGCATGAATGTGAAGATAGATACGCTTACGGACAGCCAGAGGAGCTACATGATGCAATGGGAATAAGGCAAGCAAAGATAATTATCTGAGGTCTATCCTCTTGTCCCTTCTATACAGGATATAGAATATAGGTAAAAGAATGAAGAGCAGAATTACGAACAGGCCTGCAAAGGAATTGAATATAACCTGTGCATCCGTTGTATAGTTTGTGCCTATCGAGTTTGACTGTGTCCCTTGACTAGGGGAAGATAAGGTAAGAAAGAAGAGGATGGGTATAAGAATGACAGACATCGATATGAGTGTAGATATCCATCTTCTGGTTTTTTCCCTCGGCTCCAAACTAGCCTCCCCCGAACTGTACTGTAACATAGTAGAGAATAAGGATATTGGTCGGTGGTTGAGAGGAAGCCATTTTCTGTACAAGTATGCCATATGTATATGAGGAGTTTCCTTGGGGAGCTGCTATTATCAGGCTGGACTGATATTGCGAAGCATAGTTTTGAATGAATGAGTTCAGAGCACTCTGCACATTAGGCCAGTCTGATGATGAAAGATAAGAGATATTAGCAACTTGCACAAACACATTTGCATTGACCTGCGTAGCGTTAAGAACAGTGAATCCTCTGCTTCTGAAATAAGAAGTGATATTTGACTGCAGACTAGTTAGCTGGGATACTGGCTGAGAACTCTGACCAAGGAGGGAATAGTATGCAGCAGCTGAATCTGTCCCTATGCCAACTTTCTGTGTGAACGGGTCAACGGCTATCATATATGGCAGCTGCACTATAACTTGGCTTGGTCCCTGAGGAGTGACATAGAATGGAACGAAGTAATAAAGATGCCCGTTTATCACATACAGCAATACAGACCCGAGCTGGTTTGTCGGAAGCAGTGTTTGCAGTGTTCTTATGGTTGGGTAGCTCTGGATTGTCTGAAGTGCAGCGCTCGGTCCTATGATGGTACCGTTGAAGGAAGACGGGGTTTGATAAAGGTACATCTGCCCTAACCTGTCTCCTCCAAAGACTATGTATATTCCTGCAAGGTTCTTGCTTGCTGAATGGTAATACTCAACCTCCTGCAGACCTATGAAGTATGATTTATTCCCTATAGAGTATGCAAGATAAAGCACTGAATTTACAGGGTTTCCGTTCTGGTCTGTTGGCAGCTCGTAGAAGTTTGAGCCAGACCTCCATTGTGTGGGGTCAGTAACATGGAAGAAGAAATTATAGTCAAGCTGACCGGGAGTGCTGGGAGTGCCAAGAAGCGCTTCAGGATATCTGAGCTGTGAAACAAGCCATTGGGGTGCAGGCTTCCAGCTGCTGTAATAGCTCTTGTAAAAGCTCATCAGGAAATTGTCTGAAAAGTTCTGGTTAGGGGCAAAGTAGCCCTGCATCGAGCCATTGGTTGGGTCTATCAACACTACACCGAAGAATCTTAAGTATGGACTCTGCGAGAAGCCTGTATTGAGGTTATAGCTGACATATACCTGCACTGCATAGTAAAGCTTATGCCCATCTGACACCATGTATGCTGAGGGGTCTACCTTAAGACCTGCTATCAGTATCTCTCCAACTCTATCAAATATGTTTCTGTTGTGCAGCATGTCTATGCTATCCTGAGGGGGGCTGAACGCAAATCCAAGCTGACCTCGCAGCAAGAACCACAATGCCCTCTGATACCCTGAAAGCACATAGTCAGGCGTGCCTGGAAAAGTTTCATTATTTATCTCCTCATAACCCTTAACATGTACATAGACATCGTTCCTGAAGGAGAGGTTCTCACCGTAGTAGATGAGAGGTTCAGGGGCGCCAAAGGCCTGCTGCGTTGTCACTTCCTGGCCTGTATGTGTGTTTATCACTATAACCCTGTCGGCATGAGTTACAAAGAGGTGCTGGCTTATCCAGCTCTGGAAGTTAGGAGGATATTGTATCGTTGCAGGAGCAACCCAGTACTCAGTGTTATTGTACCATACTATCTGCGCACTTGCAGGCGCCATCCAGTTTACAGCCCCAAGCTCTTTCGTCATTGTCTTGTATGCTTGATCTTGCCCCCACTGCCTTACAAGGTTAAGCACAGAGCTTGCATTGCCAGTAGGTAGTTGCTGCAGAGACAATACCTGCAGATTCTGCACGCCTGAGGTCCAGTCTGTAACAACAATCTGCTTCTGTATTGCTGGTGTCCATTCATAGTCTGGCCACCTGTTGTTCCAGTTGATGTATATGTATGCAGAAAAACCTACGTTGAAGAGAAGAAGTATTGCGACTATTATTGCAGCAGCGGTTATTAGCTTTCTCCTTCTTGCCGTAATCGGAATGACTCCCTTACCTGAAAGCTTAAGGTAAAGCCACCCGACGAACGTGAATAGAAGAAGGCACCAGAGGGTGCCATAGGCATATGGTGATGCAGCATTCATCAACCAGTAAGGAGCTCCAAGAATGAAAATACCAAGAAGGCAGCTGAAGAAGAGAACTATATCCCTTATCCAGTTGTTTCCTGCAGACTTTGCAAAATCTCTTATGGCTCTTATCACAAGCCTTACCATCAGAATGACAAGAATTCCTCCCAAAACAGAGTAAATGAGGAAATATTGTATCTGCATTGTTGGTATTAATGCAATTATCTGCTGAGCTGGGGCGAAGTCAAAAGGCAATGCCATTATTCTAAGCACCTGGCTCCAAGAGCCATAACCCTCTGTCATCATGAGAGCAGGCATGGTTATGTTGCCAAAGATAGGCAGACCTGCAAGGCCTGCGAAGAGAAGATAGGCAAACACATATTTTATTCCCTGCCATACTCCCCATAGCCTAAGTGACATTTTGAATTCGCCCTGAGGAGCCTGAGGGACTGACTGGCCCGGTGTGTAAAACCTGTAATCACTGTAAGTCCTGAACCTTGGTTCCCTTGGAATTGACCAGGCCCTTGAACTGATTGCAGAGATAGCACTAAGTATATCGCTATGCCCAGGGACTGGGTTAATGACCAGCAAGGCAAGAATCGCAGCCACCACAAACGTATAGCCGTGATAAAATACAGTGCTGGCCCAGTTAATCCCTGCCTTTATAGAGTACATGTACTGAAAAACTGTCCAGTTCAGCCATACATTAAGGGCATAGAATATTGCAATTACAACTATGGCAGATATAAAAACAACAAGTAATTTGAATGCTAGAGAACTCCTTGGCATAGCACCTGCTGTCATTCTAACCTCACCCTTTCAATTACTGGTATTACAGAGTAAGGATAGCTTCGCAACTGCTCCTTCAAAATCTCTAGTCTTATCACTGCGGCTACAGTGTTAGTAGCCCAATTTGAAGCTTGCGCAGTCTTTATTCAAAAAGTTCAGCGAGACCTCAGTTTTATCTCTATTGTGACAGATTCAGGTATCTTGAGCCTTGTCAGTTGACTCATAGTCCTTTCGTTTGCATCTATATCGATCAATCTCCTGTGCAGCCTCAAGTCCCATTTATCAAACGTATGCGTCCCTTGCCCTGAAGGAGCCTTCCTTGTAACAACCCTCAGCTTCTTTGTAGGCAATGGTACAGGGCCCTTTATGTTGACTCCTGTCTTTAAGCCTAGCTCTTTGATCTCCTTGCTGACCATCTCTATAGCTTCGAGGTTAGGTGATTCAAGCTTGATTCGAGCGACTTGGGGCAATTGGGCTCGTTCAGCCCATTGAACGTTCACCTTTTAAAGTTTCTTAAGAGATTAAAGGATGTAGTCATATACTGGATTAGTGCTCTACTCTTTGGAGGTCTAATATGACATCGGGTAGACTTAACTTCTCCTTTTCGCTATCTAAATGCGCTTTCAACCATATTTTGGATAAGAGAAGCTATCAGAGATCAGACCATCGCTCTTCCAGAGATGCTGTAAACTACTGGGTATTGGCAATTGGCAGACATTTATTCCCATACAGAAAAAATCGTTTCTGATTTATTCAAGGTGATTGAATGCTCATGCCATTTTTACAACGGCATGTACGGATTATGCAATATAGGTGTGCAGATAACATTGCAAATTCGTCAATTGTCGATTTAAAGTCTAAAAAAAGATATATATATATTAGTAAATAACAATATTTTGTATGCGATTAAATAAAGAAAACAAAGCATCCCACATAAAGTATGTTCATGTGTTTCTAGTCTGATTAATAGTCATAGCTGCGTTGACTTTTCAACCTACTTTCTATGCTACATCATTGATTCAACCTAACTGCGTTATAGCTGTTGTTTCACCTAATTGTGGAGGGTTGGTGCAGCAGTGCACTCTCGGGTCTCAAGTTGCTCAAGCTTGGCTTTGGACGCCGATAATCCTTTTGAATTCGCCATACCTTGGAAGCGCCACTGGAACCAAGTCAATAAGCGTTTCTGGCTCCTTTACCGTCGTATCAGGAGACCCTAGTGTGACTGGTGCTGTTATAATGACCAGTAACACTGAAACTGTTTCATCTGCTACGATAAATGCCTCAGATGGGGGAGCGGCAGGATATTTTGAGCTGGACCAGTGGACCATCTATCAGGCTGTAACCAAGTGGGTCGCTGGTGTTGTAGATAATCCTTGCACTCAACCGTACGTTGCAAAGATAACTGCGAGGTCTTATCCAGCAATGTATTATTCAGCTCCAATTCTGCCTCCGGGCACTCAATCAGATGAAAATGAACCTACTAGCATTTCTCACGATGGTTATTCATCGGTGATCTTTTACAACGGGTATAGTTACGAAAGCGGAAAACAAGATGTTTGTTATCCAGTAAGCGTAGGTACGACTACAACTCAAGTTACAAGCATTTCAATTTCAATTGCAGCCCAAGGCAATTCTGCATCAGGAACATTCGGTGAAACAACAGCGTCTTCAAGTGCATACTCTTACAATTTCCCAGTTGCAGGTACGTGGTACTGGCAAACGCTTGATACTCCTTACAATAACGGAGCGCTAGCGTTTAAATATGTAGGACCCTCATGTTGACGAATGATATCGAGTTGAATTAATATGAAAGGAATGAGGGACAGGCGTTTATTATTTGCTATGTTGGGTTACTTTCTAATAATTTTGCTGATCGCTTCCTTGATGGTAAGTGGCTATATCCAGATAAGACCTCCTTCGGTTAAGCAGCCTCCGACTCAGATTTCTCCTTTTGTTTTAATCAGTGCAAATTCAAACTTTGCAAGTTTTTCTCTTATCCCGATAGACCATCCTTCTCAACAGATTGATGGCCTTTCGCAGGGTGTTGGTTTCACGTTAAATCTGACTTCTAGAATAACAGGAAGCTTCAAATCGACTGAAGGCGCGGACGTCGTAATATATCCGCATAACGCATCAGGCTATGTATATTCTTCACTCTATGCAGGAAAGCCAGATTATTATACCTACAGCACAGGACAAATTATATCTGCAGATGTTGATGTTACTCTTCCTCCTGGAACATACGACTTGGTATTTGTAAACCTGGGGACCACTCTAACCAATATAACTATAACCAGTGATTTCGTTGCAACCGTGCTAGGTTGATAGGAGTTCATTATGTTTTAGCTATGTCAAAGGACCTCAAGCTTGCCGTATCTTCCTACGTTCAGCCTCATCTCTCCCCTAAAAGTGCTTACGTAACCGTTTTCAATCCTGATCTTTGCACCATCTCTGACCCTCTCAACATCTTCATTCCATAGAGTCAGTATCGTTGAGCCAGTATCATCTTCTATCTTGACATCCGTGACAGTCGCTCTTTCTCCTGTCTTCAGCGTAACTTCCCTTGGCTGTGATACGCTTACGACTTTTGCTTCAAGGTTAACTCTTCTCGAATCTGGTCTTAATTCCTTGATCTTCAAACCTGCCACTGCATACCATAGATTGGCTATATAAACAATAACTGCAAGTTATTGCACAAAACAGAACTATAAATAGATAGGTGATTATCAGGGATTGCCCGCAGCCAGTGAAAGGTCTTTGCTAGAAACCATAATTTCAATCATCAGCTTACCTGTATCCTTCTTTCTATCCAGATATCTTGTAGGATACTTAAAGAAGAAAGGTCTTACCGTGCCTGATGCTCATAAAGCAGGCCTGCCACAGGTTGCCAGGCCAGGAGGTCCTGCCATATTTGCTGCATCGATTGCAGGAGCTATTGCAGTCTACGCAATTAGCAATTCATTGCAGGTTGTAGCTTTCTTACTTGTAATTTCTGCGGCATTTATTGTGGGAATGATAGATGATTTAAAATCTCTGAGCGGGCCTCTCAAGGTTGCTCTTCTCTTCATAGCCCCTATTCCTATACTTGCACTGCATACCTATACGCCACTTCCTCCGTTTCCCTTTTCAGGCCATCTCAGGCTTACAGATATTTACCCCCTGCTCGTGCTGATAGCAATCCCCATCACTGCAAACGCGTTCAACATGATAGATATCTACAACGGCCTTGTCTCAGGCTTCAGCGTCATAGCGATGATACCTCTGATTCTTGATTTCGCACTTACGCAGCAATATGTAGTTTTAGCCTTGTCTCTGGTGTTAACATTATCCATATTAGGCTTCTATCCATTTCACAGGTTTCCATCAAAAATCTTTCCTGGAGATTCAGGTACCCTTGCAATAGGTGCAGCTTATGGGGCACTTGCAATAATAGGTCATGCTGAAATCGTTGCAATAGTATCCCTATTGCCATCGGTACTGAACTCATTCTTTGTAATTTCTTCTGTAGGTGGGTTCATAGAGCATAAGGAGATGAAGAAAAGGCCAGTGAGGCTAAGGGATGACATGAAGCTTGAAGCTTCAAGGGATAAAGATGCTCCAGTCACATTGGCTAGAATGATCTTAGCAGACAGGCCATTGACAGAGTCTGAGTTAGCTAAGAGGATTTTGCTTCTAGAAGCATTCTCAAGCCTTCTTGCTATAGTTACCCTGTTTCTGATATTGGTGACCTGATTGAAGATACCATCAACAGCACTGCTTCTTATGATACTTTCTTTAACCTGGCTTCTATTTCTAGCGATGACCTACATTATATTTACACTGATTATACCTATTACCCCTCCCTCAGGTTCAGCATACTCTATAGTGTTTGGATATGCGCTTCTTAAGGTTCTGCTATCAGGCGTTGTCTTCCTTGCATGGCTTCTTTCTTATTATTTGCTGAGAGACATGTTTGTTAAGCTGAAGCATCTGCAGGAAATGGATTACAGCAATGCGCAAGATGATACTAGCAAGGGCAATAAAACACCCTGACTCTACTGCTATTGTATTATCCGCTTTCCCATTCTGTCTTTTTCAGTTCGTATTCCTTCTTAGAGTAGACAACCTTAGCCGGACTTCCTATTACAACCGAATCAGCAGGCACATCCCTTGTGACAATTGCTCCCATGGCTACGACGCTATTTCTGCCTATTGTCACGCCAGCCTTTATCACTGCCCTAGCTCCAATCGCAGCACCATCTTCAACTCTTACTCCAACAAGTTTCTTGGACATGGGATAAGGGTCATTTGTGAATACAACTCCTGGGCCTACGAATACATTATTACCTATTACTGTAAGGGGAGGTATGTAAACACATCCTTCTATTCTTGTATTCTTGCCTATCTTTACGCCCCTGTCTACGTGAGCCAACGAGCCTATCATAACGTTATCACCCAACTCTGCGCCATCCCCCACATACGCAAAATGCCAGACCTTGACATTCTTTCCCATCTTGACATTCTTGCCTATGAAATTCTGGACCATTTCCGTTCCTTCCTATACTGCTTTCTTTCTTTTAAAGCTCAACGTTGATTGGCAACCCCTTCCTGCTTGAATACGCAGCAGCTTCAGCTATCATGCTCGTCTTTATCGCATCCCTGGCATCCACAGCGGGTTTCTTGCCAGACCTTACAGCTTCAATAAAGCTAGATATCTCCAGCTTCAGCGGCTCTTGAGACTGATGCTGGTAAGTTTCTGTCCCTGCATCTGTATCTACTTTCACTTCTCTTGTGATAAAATCAAGCCTTACTACGCCCTGGGTAAGTATAGCTGAAAGGCGCCTCTCTTTCTTCGGTGTTACCCAGTTGGTCACGAGAATTGCTGTCCTGCTCCTCTTAAACGATAGCATGACAACCGCGAAATCATCATGTTCTCCCAAAACTTTGCCTGTCCTGCAGAAGACCTGATAAGGCTCTTCTGAAAATATATATCTTGCAGTATCTATATCATGAACAGAAGTATCGAGGAGTATACCAACATCTTTAACGCCAGCCCATCTGTTCTCTCTGTAGAACTCTGCTACCAGCAGCTCCCCGAGCTGCTTCTGAACTATCATATCCTTTAGATGGGTAACTGCTGGGTTAAACCTCTCAATATATCCCACTCCAACAAGCCTCTTCTTTTCTTCTGCAAGGCTTGCTATTTCCAAACCTTCCTTTACACTAGCTGCAAGAGGCTTCTCTATAAAGACATGAAGTCCAGATTCGAGCAGCTTTTTTGATACCGCATAATGGGTTGTTGTAGGAGTGCAGACATGAGCAACTTCCAACCTCTCCTTCGAGAGCATTTCATCTATTGAAGTATAAAAGGGCACATTGTACTTTCTCCCGAATTCTTCAGCCCTTGTTACATCAACGTCGCAGATAGCTGCAAGAGCTCCCAGCTCGTTCAGAACCCTTGCATGGTTCTTTCCCCATCCTCCAGCACCGACCAGACCTACCCTGAGCATGCTTCACTCCGCACTATAGCCTTTTATCTGGATTACTATTGAAAACTTCTGCATTTGAACAGCAATTCAGTAACTTCTTATAGGTATAGAGGCTGATATGATAACCTGGTCTTGATTTCTTCGAATCGATGTATTGCAAAGATTCAAGTCATATTTACTGCAGGCTACTATCATCTGATACCTCTCAATTGAAGGGATTCTTTTCCTCTCCTCCCCTGGCTGTTCATTGGGGTTCCACAGCTCTACATCCCCAAATATTTCCCTGAGAGAATTGAGAAGCGAAGATATTATTCTAGACCTTTCTGACTTCATCTCCTGCAAATCATAGCTCCAGACTAGAAGTACTTTAGACCTGATAGCCTTTAATCCCTTGTTCCTGGAAAATAGTCTCAAATAATTTTCAAGCGTATGAGTGTAGCTTTGCAGAGCCTTAAGAGAGCCTGTTGCTAGATGATGGAGTGTATCACCATGCTGGAGTGTATCCGCAAATAGCTGCATATCGTATATACCCTGAGCCAAGTCGTCAAGAAAGAGGTTAGAAGATAATTCAATAGGGGTTGATGCATCTTTGTAAAAAGAAGCATCAAGGGCCTTGGGTACGTATTCTGAGAGCACCCACCTGATGTACTGAAGCTCTGCTTCATCAATACTCTTGTACCATTTTGACCTGTTCAGCATCTTGCTCACCCATTGAGGGACGTCATCAGAAAGGCTAGAAGCGATACCCGAATTGCCTACAGGTGAATAGACATAGCCAAACTCTTTTCCGGCTTTTAAACCGCTCTGGTCCTCAAGTATGGTAAGCGCTTCCCTGTTTCCCCCAAGAGTCAATGGTACTAGATTAACCAGCATACTACCATCTTTGAGGTTCTGCCCAACTTCCCTGAGCCTCTGCAGCCATTCTGCTCTGCCTTCTTCAGAATGTTTCAATCTTGGTGCGAGCACAACCTTATCAGCCTGCTGTAATGCAGCTGACAATGGCTGTATGGGGTATAGGGAATCCTCGCCAATTATCTGCCTTATCGAATCCGGCGGTTTCCCCGATAGCTCGTAAGATGTCTTGATTCTTTCATCTATAACGCTGACCTTGTCTCCCAGATTGTACAGGAAGAGGGCTATTTTGTATCCTTCTGAGCTTGTGCCATAAACAGCAGCCCTCTCCTTTTCCATGGCTTACCACTTTGAAGTACATAGACTTGAGTCTTTGGCATTATATCTATTTCTGACACGTTTTTGAAAGAATAAATCCATAGACATTTCATTCATGGAACACACTTTAAAAGGCGTTAAGGCAGAATGAACGGAAGATTGGAGAGATAGCCAAAAAGGCTCAGAATCAAGAAAGCTAAACCTCCCACTATTCCAAGAATTCCCAAAACGACTGCTACCTTCTCTGCCCTGTTCACACCATAAGCCCTATGCACTACAATAATTATATGTTATCTGGCTGATTCAATTCTTTTTATCAGCCTAAATTATGATATCGTCTAGGCTTAAAACTGATTCAAAAATAATGCCGAATTTAAAATTTCAGTCCTGCTTTATTGCTGAACTGACCTTATCTGCAACATCCTGCGGAATTGTCTGCATGTTGTGAGCCATCTTTGCATGTGTTGCAGCTATCTGAAGCAATTCGTCCTTGGACGATGCATGCCTTACCTCAAAGTCGCATTTCATACCTATATCCTTGCATTTGAATTTGTACCCTGCCATATCGGTCGTTCAAATTGAATAAAGGGTGGCGTATAACTGTTACTTTTAAATTAATAATTGCATAAATCACTCGGAATGATTAAGTACGGCATTTATGCTAATATGAAATTGCCGCATATCTGTGCAGGAGCACTCGAGAATCCTAACAAAACGAAGTCCAGCCTACCTACTACCGCAGATATAATGAAGCTAATTCCATTCAAAGATCACAGCTGCACACCAGTATTGCTTTTCAAAGTACCCGTTATGACGTCAATGGCGGACCCCCAAAAGTGGTCTCGTAAAAAATAGTGTCACTACTTGATTTTATTAAAAGAGTTAAGCGAATCTAAAACATAAAAGTTGAGAGGTCCAACCTTATAACGATTAGAACATCAAACAGGCTTTATCCAATTTCTTGGCTTGTATTGCAGCTTAATTTCAATCAACGCAAGTATATGACATCACTTCATCATCGGTATCTTTACTCCTTTTTCCTTTGCCGTCTTTATGGCTTCTTCATATCCAGCATCTGCATGCCTTGCCACTCCTATGGCAGGGTCGTTTGTAAGCGCTGTCATGACCCTTCTTTCCCCCTCATCGGTACCATCAGCCACAACCACTAAGCCTGCATGTATCGAGTAGCCTATGCCTACACCTCCCCCGTGGTGCACAGCCACCCATGATGCGCCTGATACTGCATTTAACAGAGCATTCAGTATAGGCCAGTCAGCTATAGCATCGCTGCCGTCTTTCATCCCCTCTGTCTCCCTGTATGGCGATGCTACAGATCCAGAATCAAGGTGGTCCCTTCCTATAACTATTGGAGCACTCAACCTTCCATCTTTTACCATGTCGTTTATCATCTTGCCAAACTTGGCCCTCTCCCCAAGGCCCAGCCAGCATACCCTAGCAGGAAGACCCTGAAACCTCACCTTTTCATGAGCCTTTTCTATCCATCTTACGAGAGACTTATTGTATGAAAACTCTTTCTTTATCAGCTCATCTGTTGCATAGATATCATCAGCTTCTCCTGATAAAGCAACCCATCTGAATGGACCTCTCCCCTGGCAGAAAAGAGGTCTTATGTATTCGCTTACAAAGCCTGGTATTGTGAACGCTTCTTTCACGCCAGCTTCTTTGGCCAGATTTCTAAGGTTATTACCATATTCAAAAGCTATAGCACCTTTTTCCTTCATCTTAAGAATAGTCCTTACGTGGGCAGAAACAGATTCAAGGACTTTCTTCATGTACTTGTTTTTATCACTTCTCCTTAGGTTGTCAGCTTCTTCAAGAGAGAGGCCTGCAGGAATGTAACCATAGAGCGGGTCATGGGCTGATGTCTGGTCGGTTATGACATCAGGCTGAAATCCCATGGAAGCCAGCTCAGGAAAGACCTCTGCACTGTTTCCCAGAATTCCGATAGATATGCTCTTTCCCTCGCTAGCATAGCCTTTGGCCAGTCTTACTGCTTCCTGGACTGAATCTGTGAACATATCCAGATATTCCTTCTCCATTCTCCTTTCTATAGCCCGCTTGTCCACTTCGACGACTATTGCGACACCATCATTCATAGTAACTGCCAGAGGCTGGGCTCCTCCCATTTCACCTAGCCCCGATGTCAGAACTATCTTACCCTTCAGACTTCCGTCAAAATGCTTTGCTGCTAAGGCAGCAAGAGTTTCATATGTGCCCTGAAGTATTCCTTGAGTGCCGATGTAAATCCAGCTCCCTGCGGTCATCTGGCCAAACATTGTGAGGCCTCTCTCCTCCAGCTCTCTGAAGTAATCCCAGTCAGCCCACTTCGGGACTATCATTGCGTTAGAGATCAAGACTCTTGGAGCCTGTTCAGACGTCTTGAATATACCAACGGGCTTTCCCGACTGAACAATAAGTGTTTCATCATTCTCGAGCTCTCTAAGGCTGTTGACAATGGCATCAAACGCTTCCCAGCTTCTTGCTGCTTTACCTGTCCCCCCGTAAACTATCAGCTTCTCAGGGTCCTTTGCCACTTCCGGGTCTAGGTTGTTCATCAGCATTCTAAGAGCTGCTTCTTGCTGCCATCCCTTGCACGATATCTCTCTCCCTCTAGGCGCCCTTACCACCCTTTTCAGCATACAAAATCTACTTCCTACGTCATCATTTAACCTTACCAAATATATAAGATTGCAATTTCAACCTTCTAACGCAATGTACCTGTCTCTTTACAACGCAGGCCAGCTTGTCACAATGCAAAAGGCGAATGAAGATGATATCGGGATAATAGAAGACGGCGCCTTTATAGTGAAAGATGGGAAATTCGCCTGGGTGGGCAAAACAAGAGAGCTGAAAGAGATGGGAATTCATGCAGACATGAACATAGATGCTGAAGGTTTGCTGGTAACGCCAGGGTTTATAGACCCACACACTCATCTTGTCTTTGCGGGAAGCAGAGAGGATGAACTTGATAGAAAGATAAGAGGAGAAAGCTACATCGAGATATTGAGATCAGGAGGGGGGATAAACCGAACAATTGCCTATACGCGAAAAGCTACGGAGTCAGAGCTGCTGGAATCTTCACTCTCTCGGTTGAGACAGCTGATTAAGCAAGGGGTAACAACTGTTGAAGTTAAGACTGGTTACTGCCAAGACGTGCAAGGAGAGATTAAGATGCTGAGGGTTGCTTCACAATTAACTTCAAAAAGTGGAATAGATATTGTCAGGACATTTCTCGGGCTTCATGCCATCCCTCCTGAGTTCAGCTCTTCTGAGGATTATTCTGACTTTGTAATAAGAGAAATGCTTCCAGCTATTGCGAAGTTCAACCCTGACTTTGCGGACTGCTTCTGCGAGGAGGGGCTTTTCAGCACTTCTGTATGCAGAAGGTATCTTGAATCCTCGAGGCTACTTGGCTTAAAACTGAAGGTTCATGCCGACGAATTCAGTTATTCACATGGTGCGGAGCTTGCGGCAGAGGTTGGGTGCACATCTGCTGACCACCTTGAAAACAGCAGCTCGGAAGGGCTAAGTATGATGTCATCAAAAAATGTAAGTGCAGTGCTTCTGCCAGGGACAGCCTTCTACAGCAGAATAAAGCAACCAGACTTCAAATCTATTAAGGAATCAGGCTGCACTTTTGCACTCGGCACAGACTTGAGCCCAAATTCCTGGATTGAATCTCCTCAGCTGGTAATGGCGATCGCATGTGTGCAGCTGGGGATGAGAATTTCAGAAGCTGTATCTGCATTCACTATTGGAGCAGCAAAAGCCTTATCGCTTGAAGATAGAGGAATGATAAGCGTAGGAAAGATAGCAGACTTCGTCATACACAGGTTCAGAAATTACATGTACCTGCCTTATAGAGTAGGAGGCAATTATGTTCATTCTGTATTCAAGAGGGGTAATCTTATCTACTCATCGGGGGAGGCATAGAATTCCTCAATTCCTTAGAAAGTGTCTCTATCTCATTCCCTACACTCCTGTCACCATTAAGCAAAGGACTGAATTTTCTTATATGCTTCAGCACTAGTCTAGATGCTTTTGATAATCCTCTATTATCCATGCTGAGGAAATTTGAAACGCATATCATCTCAATTGCTAATACTCTCGAAACGTTATTGATAATTTCAATAGCCTTCAGCCCTGAGTTAACCCCATGGCTGGCATGGTCCTCTATTCCTGCAGAGACCCTTGCTGGATATGACGAAGCTGGATGTAGAAGGACTGAGTTTGCATTGTTAAGCGATACAGCAAGGTATTCAGTCAGCATAAGCCCAGATTCAAGACCAGGCTTGCTTGCAAAATAATCTCTCTTCTCAGATATGCTTGCATCCATAAGCCTGTGGATTCTAGCTAAAGATAGTTCAGCAATGTATGTGGATGAGACTGCCAGAAGGTCAAGGACCATAGCTATCGGCTGTGCATGAAAATTACCTCCATGCAACATATCACCATCATCGCTCATAACAGGATTGTCAGTTATACCATTCAGCTCTCTGTTGATAATTTCTGCTGCAAAGAAGTAAGATTCTAAAACGGAACCATGCACCTGAGGCGCACACCTAATGCAATAGGGGTCCTGAGGAATCGGTTCTTCCCTTAATCTCTTACTTCCCTCAAGCAATCTCCTGATTGATTTTGCAACTTCTATCTGCCCTCTCAATCCCCTTAGATTCATCAGCCTTTCGTCAAAGGATTGCGAGCAAGCGTGCAACGATTCAGAAGCTAATGCTACACATGCATTTGCCCACGATAATAAATTGTTCAGCTCTATAGCAGCAATGCATGCAAATGCGGCAGTAAAGCAGGTACCGTTCAGCAACGATAGACCTTCTTTAGGTTGTAAGGTTATTGCATGCATACCTGATTTATTCAGAGCATAGGATGAGCTAACAACTTTTCCCTTGTAGCTGACTTCTCCTTCTCCTATCATGGCAAGTGCGACATAAGCCGAAGGTGCAAGGTCACCACTTGCCCCGAGAGAACCGTAGCTGGGGACTACTGGTATAATATTTTCATTCAGCATACCAGCAAGCAGCTCTGCAACCTCGGGTCTTACGCAGCTGTTCCCTCGAAGAAGAGAGTTCAGCTTCACCAGCATAGCAAGCCTGACAACATCATCCCCCATAGCTCTACCTGCTCCTGCAGCATGGCTCCTGACAAGGTTTCTCTGCAATTCCTGCATTTCAGACTCATCCTCTATTCTCTTCTTTGCCAGTACTCCAAATCCTGTAGTTATTCCGTAAATCTGTTCACCGTCTCGTAGTCTTTGTTCCAGCCGATTTCTGAACCGTCTCATCGTCTCAATAGCATTTTTGGAGATCCTCACTTCATCTCCTTTAAGCAGGTAATTGGCTACTTTCTTAAGGTCAAGAGTCCTACCATCCAGAAGCATTCCAGAGTTCCTGCTCATAAAGGCTCTTTAATAAGAGGTTCGTGTACTTGTCTATTCCAAGTAGCAGTGTTTATTTCTACCATCAAATCAATCACTGGAGGTTGGTGTGGCACTGGCAGCATCTCAGCAAAAGAATGATTAGAATAACATTACTTTCAATACTCGCAGCAACGTTGTTTGGATGGTTCTATGCAGTGTTCGAAGTGTACTTTAAACCATGCAGGTTCTTTTCCTGCATTCCTGTTTTATTTGGTATAGCGGAGTATCAGTTGATAGTAATGCTACCTATTTTCATTTTAGCTTCCTACCTGATTACACATGTCTTCACAAGGAAAGTTGTTTCGTTCAATTCTCTTCAGATTTTACTTTTTACAGCAGGCGTTTTATCATTTCTTGCCTTCATGGAAGACGCACTTTTCTTCGTAGTATGCGGTTGTCCCATCACGCCAGGCCTTTACACTACAAAGTGGGGCTACATTTCTGCACCAGGTTTTACGATCCCTCTATGGTATGTTTTTGCTATAGCTCTTACAGCAATCTGCTTCTTTATCAGCTGTAGGCTGAGCAGCAGAAAGATCCCCTGATGCATTTCGCTGTAAACATAACTGAATCCTTGTCCATTAAAGAGTACCCATACTCTTAAAGCGGCAGATTTCATGCAAAAATACCTTTAAGAGAGATGAGCAGCACCAATCTTTATCTTTATCCTCCAACGTTATGAGGGACATGAGGAGGAAAGCTGTTTATCCCTCTTCGTCCTATACGGACAAGCATGACAAGAGAATCATTTCGATAATAAGACATTCAGAGCTGCCTCAAATAAACTCTGTTAACATCCTTGGCATCCCTTTCGACGGTGCCACACTGGGGAGAAAGGGCTCTTCTGCAGCCCCTAACGCCATCAGGGAGTCGCTCAGGTTCAATTCAAACTTTAACCCTGAGCTTGGTATCAGTCTGGAAAAGGCTAGGATATACGACCTTGGAGATGTTGTATTGAAAAGTAAGGATGTTAAAGCAGTTCATTCTCAAATCTATAAGGATGTTTCAAAATGCATTTTGAAAAACTCTCTTCTTGTAATTCTGGGGGGAGATAACAGTATTTCCCTGCCAAGCATAGTCGCACTATCTGAGCATTGCGATTCAATCGGGCTGATAGTGCTGGACTCTCATTATGACCTGAGGGGAGAAATTTCTGGTAAGCCCACAAGTGGCTCTTCCTACTACCTCGCTATAAAAAGGCTAGGTAAAAGGCTGAAAGGAAGAGTTGCATACATAGGTCAGCATGGTTTTCTAAATTCCTCTTTCTATGCAGCCAGAGCTGAAAGGATGGGTATAACCGTCTTTACCGCTTCTGATGTATTGAACGAAGGTGCATACAGGATAGCTAGGGCCGCATACTCTATTGCTTCCGATGGTGCTGACTGCATTTATCTTAGCATAGATATTGATTGCTCGGGAGAAGTAACCGGGGTAAGTGCGCCCAGCCCTGCTGGCATATCTTCAAGAGATATGTTCACAGTATGCAACTATATAGCATCATCTGAAAAGCTCTTAGTGGCAGATATAGTGGAGACCTCTCCCCCTTTGGACCCGACCGGCAGAAGTCAGATTGTAGCTAGTACAGCTCTATGCTATCTTGTTTCCGGTTTCGAGATGAGAAAGAAAGCAAAACAGCTAGATGTTTAAGACTCTTCTTGCATTCAAATCAAGAAGTTTTTCTATCACTTCATCCTTCAGCTTTTGCTTGAGGTTCCTTTCAAAATCCATTTTCCATTCCTTCTGTCTTATCATCGGATAATCAGTTCCGAACAAGAATTTGTCTGCAAGGGGACCGTTCATGTATCTTACGACAGGTTCAGGTATATATTTTGGTTTCCAGCCAGAAATGTCCAAATATACATTTTTGTGCCTTAACGCCAAAGCAATTGCAACTTCATGCCACGGCCATCCAAAGTGCGCCATTATAATTTTCAGCTCAGGAAATTGTATTGCCAGCTCATCTACATATTCAGGCTTGCTGTATCTTATCTCGCAGTTGCCAAGCCCTGTTGTCCCTGTGTGAAAGAGTATGGGGATACTTCTCTCCTGGCAATACTCGCACAGCATGTAGACTCTTTCGTCATTTATGTATACCGAGTTTGCGCTTGGATGCAGCTTTAGTCCCTTGAATCCCAAATTCTCAACAGCTATTCTCAGCTTTGCTAATGCGCCTGCTCCTTCGTTGGGGTCAACCCCTGCAAAAGGTATGAGCCTATTGGGATAGGAATCATGAAGCTTTTTAAGATATTCATTTCTGATGGTGTAATTTTTGAATGAAGAAGACTTTGTATGCGAAGTGTCCTGGCCCAAGATCACTGACTTCTCCACTCCAGCTTCATCCATGTCTCTTATCAGGTCATCTATGCTGTCGGGAAGAGAATTGACCCCGAAGAACTTCACAGCCTGCATTATAGGGGCATTCTTCAGCATGAAATTTTTAGTCCAAGGATGAACGTGAAAGTCAATCATTGCCTCTCTAATCAGGGCTATTGAATAGCTGGCTAATCACGTTTTCCTTCATAATCTATCCTTGAGTTCTCTTGGGCTTTTCACTTCTGCATAAACTAGTATCGCGGCTGCAGCACATGAAGTCAGTGCTGCATACATGTATGACCCGAACTGGCTGAATTGGAAGATAAATCCCATTGCTGCATTGGAGACAAAGAGCCCTATGGCTCTGCTGCTGCTCAGCCATCCCATCCTTCCAGAAAGTGTAGAAGAGCTGCCCAGCTTTGATATGACAACAGGCTCAAACGTTTCTATTGCTCCCGTGGCAAATCCCAGGCCTGCAGCACCCAGAAGGTAAAGCAAATAGGTAAAATGCAGACCATAAGAAATACCTATGATTGCAGACGAGATAGCAGCTGCCAGATAACCATAACTCCATAGCGCTCTCAATCCTTTCAGGTTCCTTGCTGAACCTAACAAATAACCAGACATAGCAGAGACTGATAGATAAATTCCAAACGAAAGTATTGCGGACAAGCTTCCTGAACTAGACTCAGCAATGGTCACTATCGGGAAGCCAAAGGCATAATAGCTGAAACCGAACAATGTTGCTGAAATAAGAATAAGCATGAAAAGCCTGCTTCTTGCTGTTTCAAAGTCCTTGTCTAAATATTCTGCATGTGTAGTCTCATATTGCACGTAATTTCTGTTCTTACTGGTTCCAGCCATAACAAGAAATAAAGTCGATATAAAGAGAGGCAGGGCGGTTAAGAGCATTACAGCCTTAAGAGAATATCCAAGCAATATCATTGCTACTGAATATGTAACCGCAATTATGCCACCGCCGATATCCAAAGCATGAAGAAACCCGAATACTTTAGCTCTATAATCTGGCTCCGTAACTTCCACAAGCCATGCTCTTCTTGTAGGTGTCCTGAAATATCTGCCCCACCACCCAAAAATAAAGAGCAAGGCAATTATAGCGATATTCCCAGCTAGAACACTGAAGGACATCAGTGGTATCATAAGATTTCCAGCTATGGATAACAGCTTCTTGCTATGGAGGTCTCCAAGCTTCCCTCCTACAAACGACCAGAATGAACCAGCCCCGTAGCTTATACCTAATATCAAACCTAACAAATAAGCGGGCTGCCTCAGCTCTATCACCAGCAATACAGGAAACACAGCACTTACTGCCTGATATCCCATATCTGCAAAGAAGGCTGAAAGGCAAAGATATAACGAGTCTCTTGTGAGCCATCGACTCTTAAACATTCAGCTAGGCACGAGAAGATTTTCTAATAAACCTGTCCTATTTTTGAAAGGTTATTCACTAACCATCCCCTCTACTTCCCTGATTTGCTTTGTCTCTCTTCCCTCCAGGTAGCTGATTGCAATGATGAAGAGTATACTGCTCAGCCAAACACCCATCATTTCACTCATAAGTGCTGTAAAGTAAACAGGCTCATAGCTGTAAGGTCCAAGAAGAAGAGAAAATGGAAGCATCATAGGGCCCATCCAGAGAAATACATTTACAAGCAGAAACCTGGCTCTTTCACCCAAATGGTAAAAAGCAGCCCCAACCAAAATGCCTGAGGCCAGAATTGTAAAATGCTCAAGCCCGTGTACAACTTCATCTTGATACGTATAGATAAACAGCTTGGGCTCAAGCCATATGCCAAAGATTAATGAAGCTATTAGCAGAGTAATGTAAGAATGATTTCTTATCGCTTCGTCGAGCCTGGCAAAGTTGCCAACAAATCTCTTCTCTCTCTTCCCCTGAAGCATCCTGTCTATAGCCACTCCTGCAAGGAAACCTCCGCCCCCTATCAGCAAATGCTGCAGCATGTGAAAAGAAGGATTTGAATCAGCAAGCTCATCTAATTGGATGACAGCAAACGGGAACAGCAATAACCCTAGCAGGAAAAAGGGTGCATTTTTGGCCAGGAATGTGTTCAAGGTTGGTCGAACAGTATTGTATATGATTGCAATCGAGGCAAATGCAGCTGCAAGAAATGAGAAAAGAAGTACATACGAACTGTTGTTGATAAGCATCTCTCCTCCCTGAACCCATGGATTTCTACCAAGCTCTTCTACAACTATAACCCCTCCCATGAACAGCTGACTGAACAATATGGCGCTTACCATTGCTAACCAGTGTGTACTCTTCTGATGAATTGTCTGCTGGCCTGCAAAGTTCTCTTCCCTTATTATTATACCGAAGTACAGGCTCATTTCTGCTATTATCGATATTGCCAAAATCAAAGTATCATTAGCTGTAGCCCAAGCATACAGGCCAAGCATCATCGCAGCGTAAATGAAAAAGAGCGCAGTCAAATATTTCTTCAACGATATATCCACATCTTCCCTCTTTTTGAAATGGTTGAAAGAAATTATGAATAGAACAGTCATTGCAAGATTTCCCAGTAAAACGCTCCAGTGGTACCATGTTTGCGATTCCAAGGCTGTAGGTGTTAAAGCCATAATCACGCTCTGAAGAATTAAAAGAACCGTTGGAAATCCATGAAACTTTTTCCTGAAAAGGTATATTGCAACTATCATCTCTATTGCCATTGTAAACACAAACCAGCTTGAGCTTATTATGCTGCCGAATTCTTCAGCAAGCAGCAATGGATTGAGGTTAAATAGAGGAATCTTTGTTCCGCTTAGCAACAGGAATACCCAGCCCATCATGAACTCGTTCGAAAGGATCAGTGCTATGGCACTCCATCTGTAGAGTCTTCTCCTTCCCAGCTTCACTCCATTATATCTAGACTTGCCACTGTAATCTGTAAGCCCAGTCATGAACCCATACATTAAAGGTACCAGGCCTGCTGTCATGAACGCCATGTTTATCCATACAGCCCAGAATGCACCGATATACCCTGGCTGGTAAAGGTAGCCGAGAGCAGCCGCAGGCATCCCCACAAGCACTGTCAGAAGAAAGAAGTTGTACCCATAGCCCATTATGCCCTCTCCTTCAGCTGTCCTCTTGGCCAGGTAAGCTGTGATAACTGCTGTTGCAACAGCTGTACCCCAGAGTAGAACCTCTTCTATAAAAGAAAGAGGCATATAATGTGGCATTTGTTCAGAAGATATAAGCGTTGCTTGCAAAGAACAGCTAGCAGAAAAACCTTAATACTCTTAAATCGGTAAGTTAACTGTGCAAATGGCAGTTTCGCAGCATACGATTCTTTCAATAATAGTCATGGTTATAGGCGCTTTAATGCTATTTCTAGCATTATACATCTACCTCTTCTTCGACTTCTCCTACAACCTATTCGACTTCGGTACCTTTCTCCTGATATCGGGTGCAGCTCTGCTTGTTACTGAATCGAAGAGAATTACAGAAAGATGATCAATTCATTCATTATCAGGCGCTTTAAGGACTGCTATGGAATAGATAAGTATAGCCAAGAGACTAAATAATGTGAACCAGAATGTGCTGGCTTCTGAAGATACACCCCTGGCAGTTATCGACACTTCTTCCCAGACTAGCAGCAGAGCTGCAAGTATAACACACAGACCCATTGCAGAGAACAGAGTTAGTTTCATTCTGTGATTATCACGCTCCCCCACAGTGCGCTTATCTGTCCGCTATTTTCGCCCATCAGGAGGCTGGACAGCCCGTTTGGGTCAAGTCTGTAGCTTATCGGGTCTATAATACCATAGACGTATGCTCCTGGTGCAGCTGTAAAGTTCATTTGTATTAGAGCATTAACCCTAGCAGGTAAGGACTGAATTACCTGAGTCTCTCCCGACGGAAGTATGTGTATTAGCTGAATTATGTATGGAAGAGTATAGTTGTGGCTTATCAGATAATTTTGCGCTTCTGCTGAAAAGTTAGACGAAGTTATGTTGAGCAGATAATTACCCACACTGCTCACAGAATCTGCTGGTATGTAGAAATCAATAGTAACGTTCGAAGAGTTTTTAGCAACAATAGTGGGAGCAGGATTTGTATCGTTCCACATACCGAATCTGCTCATGACAAGTTCAACCTTTCCCTGGTAAATGTATGCCGGAGGGGTATACGGGTCTTCATTCAACGATGAAAGATACTGGTTAAGCTGCTGACTGCTCATCAATCCGTTTGCTGGCATTACAATCATTTCGCCCCCCATGTATGTGTAAAACGGCCCATTATACTCTCCATTCATAAAACCGTAGACACCTGGCAAGGATGGAGAGTCAAACCATACATAAGAGTTGTAGCCCTGGTAAAGCTGGTTGTCAACAACCCTGTCGTTGAATATCGGCATATAGAGGTTTGCCAGAGCATTACCAGAAGCGGCAGTCCCGTTCAACAGAATCTTTGAGGAAGGCTGGACAACAAAATAGTTCATTGTAGTTTTTCCTCCCTGCTCGAAGACCCAGTAATACTGGTTTGCTACAACTCTAACATTGGTTACATTTCCAGGGTCAAGGTAAGCTGATGGCACATTCGCCAGAGCTCCTCCCTCATGCATTGCATAAGGCGCAGTCAGTATGGCTGTAAGAGCTAGAAGGGCTATGGCAAGAAAAGTCCATATCATCTCAGCCCTGCTTTTTGCCTTATGAAGGCGAAGAAGTGTTTCATTATCAAGGGGAGGTCTTTCTTTCTCTTCTTCATAGCTGCCATAAGATAAGTCAACTGCACCTATAAGCAGGCTGTCTCCAAAAGATAAACCTGAAAAATCAAGCTGCTTTCCCCTGTACATGCTTCCAACAACGTTAAGTACAAAGAAAACCTGGCCAAGGCCGAAGATTAGAGCAGATACTGTCAGCAGGACCTCATCCAGCGGAACAGAGCCTACAAGCGGAAACGTCATGCTTCTGCGAAGTATACCATCAAGGCCCAGGTCATCCATGAATATTGAAATACCAGCTGCACCTATCAGTGTCAGCCAGAAATGAAGCCATGCAAAGCGCTTCGAATACCACCCCTTCCTCATCACCAGAGGCTGTATGAGGTAGATTGCTGCAAAAGCTGCCGGCACTATCATCAGCAATATCATAGCATGGAAATGCCCTACAACCCACATCGTATTGTGAATAACTGCATCAAACGATACAGTTGCATTCGCAACTCCAGTCACTCCTGCAGCTATTGCCCCTCCGAATGAGAGCACTGCAAATGCAGCAGGAACACTCCATCTAACATTCTTGACTCCCTTAGTCGTAGCCCAGAGGTTGAAGAACGTCATTATCGATGGCACAACAACTCCGTAAGTCATCACTTCCTGTGCTATGGTTATCCAGTAGGGAAAGACTGTAAGATACAGGTGGTGAATAGGCACTATGCCAGAAAACGCAAAGTACAGTATTGCAGCCATCATAGCAAGCTTTTCACTGTAAATCTTTCTGCCTGAAAGCAGTGGGATCACATAATATAGAACTGCAACAGCTGGCAAAAAGAGCATATAAACAACAGCATGCCCATAGAACCAGAAGATTGTCTGGTTCACCAGAGTGTCAAGCGGTAAAGCTACAAAGGCTGAGGCAAGCTCCCAGTTTGTCGAAACGAACGGAGCTATGTAACCCAGCACAAACAGCAGAGTTGTAAGAACTATGAAGAATGATAAATAGTCAAGCCTTCCACTCCTCCTTCTGAGAAACGCAACAATAACCCAGCTACCCCATATGAATGTAGATAGTTCAAGAAAAAGCCAGCCAAGCCACCATAATGGAGAAACAACATACTGGCTGTAGCCAGGTACTCCGAGAGGAGCAAGGGAATCCCATCCGACTGCGCTGAAATAACTATCCAGAAAATTAGCGTTAGGAGCAATAGGCCCCTCAAGCAGAAAGATAGATGCGTTGATCAGTATCAAAGAAAGCCATATTGCCCATTTTGCGAAAGGCTGTTTTCCTGTCAGCTTTATTGCTAAATAGACAAAAAGCCCCATCTCTATCTGCTGCGCAAACCCGAATAGAAGTCTTGATGCATGGAGGGTCAATGCTGCATAATACACCCATGGTGTAGCGATCAGGTTGCCTGTGAGAGAGTATGATGATTCCTGGAGCCTTACGAGCATTGCATCCCCTCCTCCTACAACTGCCCAAGCTACGCCCCAGGCAAGAGTGAAAGCTAGTACTTTGCTTTCCCATTCTTTGTCAGTCTGAAAGATGGTTCTTACAAGGTTCCTTGCGAAACCGAACATATTTTGCCAGCATTCTTGCTTGCCTTAAAGATTTTTGTGTACAATTGCATAAACTTGCATTCAGAAAAATTCTTAAAGCATAATACCTAAGCTAGAATGATATCGTTTGGAAAAAGATCCAGTCTGCAAGATGAATGTGGATCCTGGAAAGGCCAGATTCAAGACCGAATATTCGGGCAAAGTATATTATTTCTGCTCTGAAACCTGCAAGAAGGCATTTGACAGAGAACCTACAAAATATGTTAAATGAATATCTGACCAAATTTCGAGACAAAAGAGAGAAGAAGGTTTGCAAACCTGTAAGAGCTAAGCCTGCACTTCATAATCGCAAGTATGAATAGGCAGAAAATCACTCCTGGCCCTATGTAAAGGACTGGAAGGGGGGCTATCAAAGCAAAAACAAGCATGCCTTTCCTTGATCCGCCGAGCATTGCCAAAAGAAGAATCAGCACATGTTGCAACCTTTCATGTTTCTTTACGAACTTCTCCTTCCAGTTATCAATATCCCTGAGTGCAGATGAAGTCTTTATCCTCATCGCGCATGTGATGCCATTAAATATCTATTTGAACGCTTTGACAGCTCATCTCAATCAAGACAGCTCAGGAGCAATCTCTGATGCAAACTTCTTTATCTCTGACTCACTAGCTAGCATAGACTTTTCAGGGTTAAGTACAGCTATCTTTTCCCTTCTCAGCTTTCCCTGCACCATTGCTGAAGCCTTCTGAGCTGTTATTACTGCAGCAGCTCCAAGGTTCGAAGTCCTCTTCTTTGCTATTATCCTTTCAGCAGTTACAAGGTCCAGCCTCTCTGAAGGCGAAAGTACTAGCAAGCCATATTTGCTCTTTCCCTTTTTCGCCAAAGCATCCCAATATACAGTTGTTTCATCCTGGTCTGAAAGCACTGCCTTCTTCAGTTCATACTTGTTCTTCTGGAACTGTTCGCAAAGTGCGTCAAATAGCTTGTAGGAGCTTATTATATCATCTCTGAGAGCCCTCAAAATAGGTGTAGGCTTGTATTTTCTGATTCTGACATAAGGCTCTTCCCCCATTTCATAAATTTGCCCGCAATCCCTGCAGACGTAGCAACTCTTGGGCGAGTCAAAGAAAGTGTTGCATGACCTGCATTTGTAAATGGGTCCTTCAACCTTGCATTCTTCGTAGGGAGAATAAATACCTTCCTTGCACTGCGGACATACCCATTTTCCAGTGGAGCCATATGCTTCCTCTATGTCTCTGAAGCCGCACTTATGGGTCATAACTTTGCCGTAGTATACCTTTGAAGAATTGCAGCTCGGGCATTTGGCTGCAAGCTCAACGTCTACGCCGAAGCATTCAACACAGTATCTTGACTGTGATTCTTCCCCAGCAAGTATGCCTGTATCTCCAAGATGCTCTAGTGCAGATATTATCTCGGATTCTGTAACAGGAACATCGCGCTGAATTGAAGGCTCAAAGAAATAATGGTTTGTATACTTTTCATATGATGAGATTATGTCAGAGACTCTTCCTTCAGCTAGTGCCCTCAGAAGCCTGTTCAGCACAAGCTCAGACCCCGGACCCAGATAACTCATGCAGCATGGACTATAACAATCAGGTATTAAACGATTTGCTCATAACAAACCTTTTTTCTCATGTTAACATTGATGACAGATAATGGAAGCTACAAGATAAAAGGCCTGCTATGTATTTTATCCAGATTATTTTCTGGTGTATATTTATGATGCACAGCGATGTTCATCTTGACATGAGATGCAGCATGCTACAACTGAGGCTTTTCAATGGATTCTTGCTGCCCCTTAACTCTCACAGCAGTGGAATATACTTTCCGAAGCGATAGATGCTGTGGAGACTAATGCCTGTTTACTCTGCCTTCTGGTCAATCAATGTTGATGAATAAATTTTTCACATTATTGCCTTCATAAGCCTGTATAAAGAAGCCGCAGACGGAGATAACAGTTTCAACCCAATCAGCCTACTTACAAGGCTAGGGTAGACATGGTTAGCTTCGATTCGATAACAATTATGGATTAAACTGGGAAACGGGATATATATCTTCAACGAGTTGCAGGGCTTCGATAACGACTTGTTAGGTCCAAATGGCTTGCTCTATCGTTTGCAAGTAGCCATAAAAGAAGGGAAGCTGATTTTTCGGAAAGTATTTTTAATGGTTTTAGACCTTCGCCAGAAATTCAGGTGGCATTAGGTTTGGTCTCTCAGCCTTCGAACGATAGAAAGCTGTTTTTTGCGGCGATTCTCATAATTGGTATAGTTGCAGGAGCAGCTGCAGGTACTGCTCTCGGTTTTGCAATCGCCGGAAATGCCAGACAATCCTCTTCTTCCTCCCTGCAGCAGCAACTTCTCGCACTGCAGGGCGAGGTTAACCTTTTGAAGTCGCAGCTGAGCTCCATCAACCAATCCTCCATAGCTCAGCCCTTGCCGAACAACCTGACGAATATTTACAACCAGGTAAAATATTCCGTGGTGGTGATAGAGGGTATAATCTCCCAGACTGTAATAACATTTTTCGGTCCTACAACGCAGTATGGTCTGGTTCAGGGTTCAGGGTTTGTATATTCATACGATGGTAGCGACTACATAATAACTAACAACCACGTTGTAAACGGAGCAAGCAACATCACTGTTATCTTCATCGACGGTTCTTCGAGCTACGCAAAAGTTGTTGGAACAGACCCCTACAGCGACCTGGCGGTGCTGAGTGCCACAATACCCTCCGGTGTCAAGCCTTTAACCATAGTCTCATCAAGATATGTGCAGGTTGGACAGGCAGTGGTTGCAGTAGGAAGTCCTTTCGGCCTTGCTGGCTCGATGACATTCGGTATAATCAGCCAGGTTGGCAGGACAATAACGGAATCTACAGCTGGCAACTATGCAATAGCAGACGTTCTTCAATTCAGCGCTCCGATTAACCCTGGCAATTCCGGAGGGCCACTGTTAGATACTAACGGTAATGTCATAGGGATAACAACTGCAACTGTAAGCAATTCCCAGGGGCTGGGGTTCGCCATACCTTCAGACACAATTCTGAGGGAGCTGCCGAGCCTTGTAGCCACAGGCTCCTATAATTCTCATCCATATCTTGGGATCCAAGGGACTGACATGACACCTTACATAGCCTCTGCAGCAGGAATGAACATAACTTATGGCTGGCTTGTTGAGTCAGTAATCCCAGGAGGCCCTGCTGCTAAAGCTGGAGTAAGAGGCGGAAATCAGCAACTGCAGACGGTTGAAGGTCAGATAACGATAGGAGGGGACCTGATAATAGCCATTAATGGTACAAGAATTACAAACGGTGACGCACTTAGCTCTTATCTTGAAGAGAACACTATGCCAGGCCAGACAGTATCACTTACCATAGTAAGAGGTAACAATATTATTACTATAGACGTGGTTCTGGGAGCTCGTCCTCCTCCCTCCTCCTAGCTGTATGAGACTATCCTACCAGCATCCTTGTACTTTTCTCTGAGAGGTTTCTTGTCTATCTTGCCGGTGCTTGTCTTTGGCAGAGGTTCGTTCACAATTATAAATCTGTCAGGAACCCAGAATTTTGCAAGCTTACCCTCTTCAACCATCTTCATTAGATGCTCTTCAAGCTGCTTTTCGTTCAGATTCTCTTTTGCGTAAACAATCGCCAAAGGTCTTTCTCCCCATTTTTCATCCTTCATCCCTATTACCGCAGATTCTATAACCGATTGATGCCTGCTCAGGTAATCTTCCAAAAGAACGCTGGATATCCACTCTGACCCGCTTCTTATCGCATCTCTGAGCCTGTCGACTATTGTTATGAAACCCTCTTCGTCGATCACTGCCATATCTCCTGTATGCAGCCAGCCCCCACTCCAGAGCTGCTTACTCTTCTCTTCATCCTTGAAATAGCCGGGAGTCAGCCAGGGAGCCCTTACAACAATCTCCCCTGGAGTCTTCGAATCTCGTGGCACATCATTCATAGCTTCATCTACAACCCTTAGCTGTACCAGGGGTATAGGCAGACCCGTTTTAAGAAGTACATTCTCCAGAAGCTCATCATCGTTCATATCCTGATGCTTTTCTGTCGGGGTGGCTAGAGTTAGCACCGGTGCCGTTTCGCTTAAACCATAACCTGACATAACTCTTATTCCTAAAGACCTGGCTTTCAGAGCGAGACCCTTAGGTAATGCAGCACCTCCTATGACCACTTTCCATGAAGATAGTGCATCCCTGTAATCCTGTATGTTAGGTAAATTAAGTATCATGTTGAAAATGCTTGGCACCATGGCAGAAAAGGTGACCTTTTCTCTTTTAACCAGCTCAACAATATTGGCTGGGTCATATTTACCAACCAGAACAAATTTTGAACCCAGAAGAGCAGCGTTATAAGGAAGCCCCCAGCAATGAACATGAAAGAATGGAACTACAGGCATTATTACATCTGTAGCTTCAAGAGAATACTTTGCGGGTGCCATGCCGAAGCCTACAAGAGATGCAAGAGAATGAAGCACTATCTGCCTGTGGCTGAACCATACCCCTTTCGGCATTCCTGTAGTTCCAGATGTGTAAAAGATAGTTGCAACGTCGTTTTCATCGGGCTCTTCAAATACATATTGAGGGTCTCCTGATGTTATCAGGTCATCGTAGAATTTTACGTTATTGCCTGGAAAAGAAGGTGCCATGCCACTATCGCTCATTGTAATTATGGTACTTACAGTCCTCAGGTTCTGTCCTAATTTTGCAAGCAGAGGCAGAAAATCTTCTCTTACCATTAGGACTTCATCTTCAGCCTCGTTTATTGTATATGCAATATGCTCAGGCGCAAGACGAATGTTTACCGTATGAAGAACTGCACCCATCATAGGCACAGCAAAGTAAGCCTCAAGGTACCTGTTTGTATCGAAATCTAACACTCCTACCTTTGTTCCCTTCTTTACACCCAGCTGACTTAAACTTGAAGATAACCTCCTGACCCTTTCGTAAAACTCCATCCAGCTAAACCTCTTATCTCTGTAAACAATCTCAGTATCAGGCCTCCTGTGGAGTGTGCGGGAAAGTATATTGTTAATGTTCAGCTGATAACGAAAATTATCCATAGATTAATATGATAATTTGTCTGGTATAAATATTTCTTTCAGGGCAGGTTTAAGGTTCACGCCAATAAGTTTAAACGCAATTTTAGCAGCAGAGGTCACATCATCTAATTCAGGTAATTTATTGAGAGGGTATAGATATTCCCACAACAGTGTAAGCCGGTAAAGTGAGGTTCTCCACGTAGACCACATTTGCTTGGGAAATTACTGGAATATTGTTCTTTTGAAAAGAATCATTTGTAGTGGAAGCAACCAAATTGTAAACATCTGCACGTGATACTGAAACAGAGCCAGAAAGTTTGACGAGAATCCCTACCTGATTATAGGTTATTGAACCGGCATTTACAAGGAGTATACTCTTTCCGCTGGGTGTAGAAAATGCTAGAACCCATACATTGAGCAGAGAAGAATTGACATATGTTGCGAGGTAGTTAGCATCTTGCAGGTCCAGATAATTCTTTCCCCCTATGAGCATATAGGGGTAGAATGAAGGGTAAGGTGTAGGAGGAGGAGAGCTCAGAATAGAACAATCCATAGCCTGATCCCAGCTTCCGAACATGCATGCCCCAGTGACAGGTGAGCTAAGTGTGAAGTAGGTAAACCCTCTTGGAAGAGAATGGTCTCCAGACGGTGAGTAGACACTATCCAGCAGGTCAACTACAAACAGTGCATTGAAAAGAGGTGCATATATAGGCGAGTTGCCGCAGCAGTCACCTCCAACTGTATTTGTATTGAATTCTGATATGAATATAGGAGTGGAAGAGGCATCAGGCTGCTCCCCAGAATGAACTATCTTTGCAACTTGCTCATATATTGCTGCATAGCCTGATGACGAGTTCTGCATCTGATGATAAACAGAGTTCTCATTATCCCAGCTATCAGGTAATCCAGCTATAGTGTACTGGTGGTAAGATACGAAACCAACGTATGGTGCGGTTTGAGGGTTATGAACGAAATCATAAATCATCTGTATATCCCTTATTGGGTTTGCAAGAACAGGTCCACCAACAAATACGTTTGCACCGTTAGCAATAGATTTTATTGCTTTAGCAGCATAATGGAAGATGTTGAAATAAGTAGCCTCCCTTACTGTGGGGGGAGTGCATAGGAAGATTGAAGCATCAGGCTCATTCCATATCTCGTAATATATAGAATTAAAGTGAAAGTTGCTCTGCACATGACTGGCTACCTCGGCTGCAAGCTGTCCCCATTCAGTATAGTTGGAAGGGGGATAGTGGCTTATGCTCCTGCAAGGATAGTTGCTCTGATTCGCAAGCCAGGCTGGGGTATAGTCTATCAGGAGAATTATATTTCTTATTCCTGCACTTTCTGCCTTCTGCAATACATAATCCAGATTGGAGAATTGCGGGCTGTTTGCATTCTGCGGAAAGATAAGGTTAAGTGATGCTTCAAGTCTTGTCCATCCGAATCCGGCTTCAGTCAGGGCAGCCATGACTTCGGGATTGCTTCCCAGGCCTGGGTTGCCCAACCCACCAACTCCGAAGAATGGAGATGGGATTGGGTAAGAAGTATTGACTCCTTCTTGAAAAGAGACTGCCACTGAATACAAATATTTTGGAGGAGGAGTTGGAGTTCTGTGAAAGTAGTCAACATATATGGCAGCTATCAAAACTACTATAATCACTCCGATTGCTATTGCAGTCCTTGATATTGAGCGACGCCTTTTAATTCGCAAAAGTCATAACACCTGCCATATTTGTCAAGCCAGAACAGCTTAGATTAATATCTGCACATTTTCTTGCAGTCAACATTAGTAATGCCTTGCATCTCCGTATAAATCTAGATAATATGCTACTATTAGCGGTAAATTCTTTTTCTCCTTTGCATTCTATGCTTGAATAAGATACCGTAGCAAAAAGATATCTTGCCTTTTTTCCCTTTGATTCATCCAACCTTCCCCCTTTTTCAGACTTTTCTGCCGATTTTCGAGCAGCAGATGATGCTTTTAGGTCGTAAATTACGCTGCTCCAGACAATAATTCCAGTCCCGACGAGCGCAAAATAAGAGTATGCGCCTGAAGGAGAAAAGATCCATGCTGTAGCAGCAATTGCAAGTATAGCTGCACCAGTCAAGTAAAGCGGTAAACTTCCGAACATTCTTCCCAAAGGAAAGAAGTGGGCAGCAACGATAAGGCAAAGCAAAAACGGAAATAATGTGAAGAAAGTGTGATAGCTATATAGATATGTTGCAAAACCTGCAGCTAAAATCGCCCCATACTGTATGAGGTTCACCATTACGAATTTTCTACGCAGGTCAGATTCGTCGCGATAGTCAAAATTAGATTGGGTTAGAACTTTTCTCCCCTCATTCACGGAACGCTTGGATAATGCAAACAATGCTCCTGCTATAGCCCAGAGAGCTATAATATACAAACCATTAATTCTTGCTTTGAATACAAAACTCATGTCGACTAAACCGAAGAAAATCCAAAGAGCTCCAGTAACACTTTTCAGCATACATATCTTAGGTACCGTTTTAATCAACCTAATCTCTCTTGTTGAAAAGCTCATCTGCTCACCATCCATAAGGTTGCAGGTGTTTGATGTTTAGTCTGGTGAAGGGGTTGAACCATTTCATTTAAAGCTAAATTATATTTGAACAAGAAAAGTGTTGCTTACGGTTGATTATAGTAAACGACTAAATTTTATTAATTTGTACTTTTTCTATCATTTATGTGGAACCGGACGAACTAACCACGAAAATCATAAGAATGCTCCAGTGGCCCAACCATTATATTGAAAGCAGGCCGACATACTGGAGCATATCTCGGTACCTTCACGTTTCACCACAGAAAGTAAGGCTGAGGCTCGAGAGGCTTTCCCGCGAAGGAGTAATTAAGAGAATGAGGTTGGTCTTGAATCCTGCTCCCTTCCAGTATAATAAAGAGCTGCTTGCTATTCGCACTTCACAGACCTTTAGGGAGAAGTTGCTGCAGAATCTCAAGTTTTTTGACTTCGTTGAAACAGTTCATATAGTAGACGACCTGCCAAATTTTGGACTCCTGAATTCCTCAAAATCGAGAGAAGAGGTTGATGTATTGCTCCACATCGTTCATACTGGAGCTGATGACCTTTGGAGAAAGGTCGGTCTGGTCAGGCTCATTTGCGGAGAATTCAGTATAATTTACCAAGAACCATTCAGAGTCAGCTTTGGCTGTAAAGGCCTGAAAACCATTGACCAGCAGATTCTTTGCATACTAAGGAGGGACCCTTTCGCAAAAATCTCATACATAGCTTCCACCCTCAAGGTTACTGAGGCAAGGGTAAGGCGGAGACTCGATAAGTTGCGCAGACAGGAGGCATTCCATATTGAACCTGTATTCAATCTGCGGAATGTCAAGAATACCTTCACAGTTCTCTTTGTTATAAGATACGCTAACGAAGATGTAGAGAAAGTAAAGGCTGACGCGTCTGAAATATTAAGAGATAACTGGGTTCAGCTGTACAATGGAATAAAAGGAGGATGCTCTTATCTTACTTTTTTTGATTCTGTTGCTCAAGCTATAGAATCCTACAACAGATTGGGTTCGATACAAGGAGTCAAGGAGGTGTTATGTGTGGGTTCTTTTGAAACGTTTGATAATTCCCAATACGTAACCTACTCCAGAATACTGAGTTCAGATTGGAAGGACACACAAGTTACATAGGTAATGATTTGAACAGATGCAACTATTATCGATAAATTAACCTGTTTTCATAAAGATGTCATGTCATGCTCTTGTGAAGTAACACAGCTCCCGTGCAAAGAAGGCAGAAACAGTAAAATTAGATTCAAACCACAGAACTCAAAGGATTAAAAGATAATTCGACTACATTTCAATTGAATATACAAAGGGTTCAACAGATAATCTCGCCTCTTTGCATTACGCGCATCCCATCAATATCTACAGTTGATTCTGTTACAGACCCCCACCAGTCTCCTGCAGCTCTATTCATACCTCCCTTCAGGTAGTTGTCGCCGAAACCTATTGTTAGACCCCCCATAACTTTATCGTCTTGAGTAAACCCAAATTTTAACTTTGGATTCAAGCCGAACCCCATGAACGAAAGAACACCAGGCTTTCCCTTAGTCCTCTCAATATATTCTCCGAATATCTCTCCTCCTGAAGCTGCTTCGTACGATACAACTTTACCCTTGTCTACTCTGACTGTCAGTTCTCTTACAATACCTTTCCTCGTCCTAATCGCTGTATCATATATAACTGTCCCCTTTGCGCTGTCTTCTTTGACTGCAACCTCCAAGTCTCCAGCAGGTAGAAAAACTATTCTTCCTTCTCTAGCTTTCTTCTCAGTTGCTAGACCATCGTTCAAGATTGGCTCCTTCCCATACAATTCGAGGCTGAGTTCTGTCCCTCCTGTTGATTCTATCCTTACCTTGCGTCGCCGAGCAAGGAGGCGCTTGAGCCTGTGACCTATTCTTGATACTTCATGATAATCCGCTAGGCATCCCAGAAACATAACCTTTCTCCAGGATTTGTATTCTAGACCCAGCACCTTCGACCTGCTTGGCGAAGCGATCGTAGCTTCTATTCCAACCATTCTGATCTTCTTGCTCTTGGCTATCTCCAACCACTTTTTCACAAAGTTGTTATTTTCTAGGAACCATATCGTAACATCTTTCCTCCTTGAGCTTGGTACTTTATTCCAGTCTATTGGTTCAGGAGGACCCAACATGAAAATGTAGAGGTCTGTAGCCTGCAATAAAGCATGCTGCTGCGGAGAAGGAGCTTGTAGACTGGAAATGCTTCCCTTCTGAATATGCCAAAGCCATCTCTTTTCACTTCTTTCAGTCACAATCGAGTGACATCCCATTTTTTCACATTCATAGGCCATAGCATTTGCCAGGTCTAGGCTATCATCCCAGCAGTCTATCCAAACAGCTTCGCCTCTTGTGAGGCCGCAAGTCGTCTTCAAAATTTTTCTTGAGAACCTTGACAGGTCCACGTATGATAAAAAAACTTCAATGATTATAAATGTTTTCAGGAATGGTTAGAATTTTTATGAGCAAAAGTATATGATGAAAAGACGAAAATTGTCACATAGTCGATCCGATTAATCATCTATATAAAAGTCCTCAACTGCGAGACTCCCTTTTTAAAACATATGAAGCGAGATAAAGCGGAAAAGCTGAAAAGATAACCAATGTAAAAAGCTCCGGCCAGATAACAGTTATGCCAGATCCTTTTATCATTACCGACCTAAGTGCATCTACAGCATATGTTGGCGGGAGGAGGTATGAGAAGGGTTGAATATAGCCAGGCAGCTCCTGAATCGGTCTCAGCACGGATGTCAGCAAGAGGGCAGGCAGGACTATGAACGGAATCAACTGTACTGCTTGGGTTTCTCTTCTGGCCAAAGTTGAAAGTAGTATCCCTATGCTCTGGCTTGACAAAGCTAATAGCGTCACCGTAAGGAGAAGTAGCAAAACACTGCCTCTAATGATAATTCCAAATACAACAATACCGACTACTATTAGAATTATACTTTGCATTATTGCCACTAACCCAAGCGTCAAAGCGTAACCCAGCACAACTTCGCCAGGTGTTGCTGGCGTTGAAAGAAGTCTTTCAAGAGTTCCACGACTCCTTTCCTCAACGAAAGATATCAGGGTCAATATAGTAGGAAGAAGAAAGACAGCAAACGATATTACTCCTGGCAGAAAATAATCCATGAACGATACACTGCCATAGAGGTCAACCACAGAAATGTGGTCAGCTATACGATTCAAGCCAAACTCTGATTGGACCACCAAGGCTGCATCCTGAACCGCTCCTACGGTCGAATCGCCCCCAACTATGTTGCTATTGTCAACATAGAGGTTGATGATGGAATCGCCACTGCAAACTTCGGGTCCGGAACAGACGCCTAGCAGTTGTTTGGATATGTTTTCAGGAAATACTATCACAGCATAGGCCTTGCCTTCTCTCAAAGCATTCATCGCTGACTCGAGGTTGGTCATGTAGATAATTCTGTAGCTGACATTGTCTGGATTCTCATTGAGGTTCTGAAGTATCAGCTTCGATATATATATGGTTGAGTGGTTACTTGGCTGCACGTACCCTGTGTCATTACTTACCACGATTAATGGTGCATTCTTGAGAGTCCCGCCGAAGGAATATCCAAAGAGCAGCATAGCAACTACTGGAGCTAAGAATATCAAAGCTATCATCCTCCTGTCGTTCCGAATGTTTTGGGCTACTCTCAGTGCAACGGCGATAGACCTGTTTATATTAATCATCTTGTACATTTACCTCTTCTCAGTAACTATCCTCAGGAAAGCCTCTTCAAGAGAAGAACTGGAAGTCTCCTTCAGTATAGTTAGCGGTTGACCCTCATATATCATCTTCCCACTTCTCATCATTCCAACAACGTCGCACCTTCTGGCTTCGTCCATGTAGTGAGTAGTGATGATTACGGTTGCTCCTTCCCTCTTCAGGGACTCAAAGTACTTCCAGAACGACTCACGCAATTCAGGGTCGACTCCTACAGTTGGTTCATCAAGTAGGCATAGCTTGGGTTTGTGAACCAGGGTGCATGCTAGCGACGCTCTCTTCTGCATGCCACCACTTAGCTTCGAGACAATTACATCTTTCCACTTGGTTAATTCTACCAAAGAAAGAAGCTGTTCCTCCCTTTCTTTCAAGACACTCCTCGGAATTCCGTACATACTTCCAAAGAAAACTATATTCTGATGCACTGTCAGGTCTAGATAAAGACCCAGACCCTGAGGCATGTATCCTATCATCCATCTCGGAATTTCATCGGGTACCCTTCTTCCAAAGATGAAACAACTACCATAAGAGGGTCTAATTAGTCCACACAGGATTCTTACTGTAGTAGTCTTTCCAGAACCGTTTGGACCAATCAGCCCGTATATTGTTCCGGTTTGGATGAGAAGGTTCAACTTGCTGAGAACCTGGAAACTTCCATAATTTTTCGATAACTCTAAAGCTTGCACCGCCATCATTCTTTCATGATCTGGTAGTCTTGTTGTTGTCATAATCTAATCATTACCATCCATGTAAATAGATTCCTTGAAGGAGCACGTCGACAAACATTGCAGGTGATACTGTGAGCAAATTCCTATATCGCTGGTCTTTAACGTATCTTCTAATCATCGCCTGGTGCAGCAGATGACCAATGAAAATTGTGGCTACCTGGTTGGTGTCAACTTTCTTGATCTCTCCTTTCACCTGATATTTCTCAAGAGCTGTGGCAATCTTTTGGACAATTGACGTTGGTATTGTTATAGCTTCAGAACCAATTTCGCTTCTCTTTCTTCCCTCCCAGATGGTCAGTAGTATAAAGTCAAATTTCGACACAAGAAAATCAAGAAGCCTTGAATACAATGCGAGTAAGAATTCCCTTACATCACTATTGTCGATACCCATTAATGTTCGGTCAAGATTTTCAAGTGCTAGCTTTTTTCCCTGTTTGACAGCATATTTCACTAACTTTTCCTTGCTGCCAAATTTTCGAAAAAGCGTAACCTCATTCACTCCAGCTTTTTTTGCTATCTCCTTGGTCGTGGCTCCCTCATAACCCTTGACAGAAAATTCCTCCATAGCTATGGATAGAATTTTTTCTTCCAAAGCAACCATATTGCAAGCAAGTACTTGCTTGCTTCTTAAATTTTTCGGTCCTCCTCAAAATATGAGGCTATAGGAACCGCGAAGACCCTTTGCACTCTATTATTGTTGGGCGGCAGAGGTCACCTTTCTGTTGAGCTGGAAAAATTGACCATCCTTCATCAGTCCACTTGATTGACACTTTCGATCGTATTCTACAATGTTCAAAATAGGAAACAGTCTCACAAAAGGCTAGATTGCTCTCAGAAATAGACAAAGAATCAACAGGAGTCCTTATTAACTAACGAACATACTTTTTGAAGAATTCATTAGATGACTTTGCTAGGATGAATGAATCAAAGGCATCTTTTATGTAAAGAATATTATACTGCCACTGGCATAAGATTCACGCAAGTTGCTTGCAAAGTTGAATTGTAGAAATGATGCAAAATACTTCTATTAGTTCAAAAGGTGAAGTCATCACTTGTTTGGGCTGCACGTGAAATGCTATTTTATAGACTAACAATAGTAACATAGGTCCACGAAGAAAAACCAAGTCTGAAATACAGAAAATCATATTCATTCCACCTTGAAAATAGTTAATTAACAGATAAAAGCTAGTAACGGAAAGCAGTGGTTTTTAAGGTTCGGAAATAGCATTAGTGAATCTTGACAATACTCTTTTTAATGAAACATCGTCTATTTTCAAAGAAAAGTTCAGACAATGATAAGAACCTTGTCGAACAAAGACTCAAAGAGAATTAATAATATCGGAGATAGATCAAACAACGTAGTGCTTCTAATAGTTCAAGCAGAATTTGCATTAAAGGATGAACGAAAGTATAGAAATCCGTCATCGCAACCAGGTTTAATGTTAAGAAATTTCTGGAATCAAACTAGAAGTTGTCTATTTATCTATACCTTGCTCTGATAGAGTTGCCTAATTTTTAAACCTGTAATTACGCAACAGGTAGACACCCAGCAAGGCGAATATCATATTTAAACCGATGAAGAAAGTCACGTATACAGTGAAAGGTGGTGGCTTGAATTGTCCACTCCCCGATATGTAGGATGCCCAGTCAATCAGCGTATGGGCCACAATCAAAGGAATTATGGTATTCATTCTAAGGCGTACAGATGCGAAGAAGATACTGATTAAGAAAGCACCCAAAATCTGTACCAGTACGTAAGCTGGCGGAACAATTGACAGATTAGTGATATGCCAGAGACCAAACAGAATCGATGTTGCAACCACAGACCTCAACACCCCAAACGGCAGAAAAGTTCTCAGTATTATCCCCCTAAAGACTGATTCTTCTCCTATTGCAGTAAGAAAGCCGAAGAAGAAGCCCGCGACTACTGTTGATGAGGCTAAAGTTAACTTTAAAGAAAACACTTCGCCTCCGTTAAGGAATGTTAGTATGCCTATAGGAATAAGCAGCCAGAAAGTTTTCCATTTGGAGGAGAAACCGGTATCCTTGAACCAGTTTAGTAAGTATATAATCAACAACGCTGCTAACGCCTTAAAAAGTAATGGACCAAAAATTAACAAAGTCTGAGAAATAACATTCTTGAGGAATATCATAGGTAATAATGTCGCAAGAAAAAAGAATAAGTATATCAATAGTCCAAATGTAATTGGATTCTTATCGGGGTAGCGTTGTTTTCGCCCTTCCATCCCTGAGTTGCTCATCATTTCTTCAACCCATTATTTTCTTTTCCATCGAGAAGATATTGGAGGAAACGATTGAACGATGAATTTTCAAGCTGAAAAAATTGCTATCCATTTTTCCAGGCTGGATAGAATAGACCTTGCCTGAAAATAGTTCATACATCTAGCTGAAAGACCCTGAATATAGAAAGAAAAATCTTGCTCACACTGAATGAAAGTAAAAGGCCAAATTTTTTCATTTTGGATTTTTTCTAAAAATGGCTTGAGACAATTCACTCTAGGTCAGGCCTTAGGCACGTTTATCCTTTTTATCACGCATTCAGGTTATAACACCCTAAACAGACAGGTACCAGACCTCGATTGACGTTGTTGTTAAACATCTTAAACATAATATTTACATCATGTTCTTGTTGAAACATGGGAGGATGGAATTACATATAACATAACTGTATTTTTTATAAAAGGTACGTTGTTTCTCCTGCAACATTGGTACCAAGAATACGTCACAGTTCATTTGTCAACGTTATTTCAACGCTAAAACAGAAGTCGCAAAGAATGCCAGCGCAAACATACACTGGATAAGGAGGTCAATAACTATCTGCCATATTCCAAAGCCTTCAACCATCACCATTCGCAAAGCGTGAGCTGCGTAAGTTAAGGGCAAAAGGTAGGAAACCGGTCTGAGCCAGCTCGGAAGAGCCTGTAGAGGCCAGAAGACTCCTGAAAGAATAAAGGATGCGAGTACCAAGACAGGTATGAATTGAACCGCTTGGAGCTCATTCTTGGCAAGCGCTGAAAGCGTTATTCCTATTTCTGCGGAGACCATGGCTAGTAGCACCACAACTAACAGTGCTAAGAGCATGCTTCCCTTTACGCTGAAACCAAAGACAAAAACAGCTACGCTGAAAAGGACTAAGCTTTGAACGATGCCAAGAACACCATAAGCCAACATGTTGCCTACAACAATTTCAAAGTCATGTATTACCGTAGCCCTCAACCTTTCAAGCGTGTTAATCATCCTTTCCCTAGGGAACGATACTAGAGAAAGCAGGCTAGAGAGTATGAAGATTGCGAATGCGACTATTCCTGAGACATAATATTGCTTGAATGCCTCCATAGCATCATAGGGCCCGTTGACAGGAATCATTTCAACACTTGATGGGATGCAAAACCCTACTGTGCAGAGTGCTTGCTCTACTGCATTCGTAACACCGTCCCACATGGGTTCTGTAACCGATGGGATGGCTCTATCAAGCCACAGAACAGCCGAAGTCTCTCTTGTGATGTTTCTATCTTCGAGAAACTGGACCGCACTTTGTGAGAAGTTTGAGGGGAAAAAGAGAACTCCGTAGGCTACACCCCTGTTTAAAAGGTCCAGCGCATCTGTCAGGTTATTTGAGTAATGCAGGTTAAACAGCTGGTCTCCTTTCAGATTCTGAATAACCAGGTCTGAAAAGTTGAGGGCTCCCTGAGTTTTAAATTGTGCTCCTTGGTCATGATTTACTATTATGAGCGTGGCATGTCTCACCTGCCCTGTGAATGTTGTACCGAACACCAACATAACAAGAACAGGCACAACTAGGAGGAACAAAAGCATCCTCTTATCGTTGCTTATTCCCAAAAGTACCCTCTTTGTTACCCTAAGCATCCTCACTATTCAGTCGCGCTCCCTTGAAAGCTTAAGGTAAACATCCTCAAGCGAGGTTTCACCTGTAAGTGAAAGCAGCTTCTTCGGCTCACTCTGCGCTATCAGTCTGCCTCCCCTCATCATGCCTACAACGTCGCACCTTCTCGCTTCATCCATATAGTGCGTCGTTATGAGAATCGTCACGCCAGAGTCCCTTAGCTGTTTGAAGTGTTCCCAAAACGCAACCCTGAGTTCGGGGTCCACACCAACAGTCGGTTCATCCAAGAAAACGAGTTTTGGTTCGTGCACGAGGGCGCATGCAAGAGATGCTCTTCTTTTCATCCCACCGCTCAGCTGGCTGACCAGGTGGTTTCTCAAGTCCTCCAGTCCAACGAGTTTGAGCAATACCTTCTCTTTTGCATCAAGCTCATCTCGCTTCAGACCATAGATGCTTCCGAAGAAAGCTATGTTCTGGTGCACCGTTAAATCAGGGTAAAGTGCAAGCTCCTGGGGCATATAGCCAATCAACCCAGCAAGACCTTTTGCAGGTAGTCTTTGGCCAAAAATACTTGCCACTCCTTTGTCTGGTTTTAGAATGCTGCAGAGTATCCTGATCAGCGTTGTCTTTCCTGACCCATTTGGCCCGATAAGCGCGAACACAAACTTTGGATGTATATGGACGTTAAAAGAGTTGAGCGCTTCAATCCTCCCGAAGCTCTTGCCAAGTTCGTTTACACACACTGCCTCACCTTCATGAATCATCGATTCTGGATGGAATAAAGTTCTTATATACATGTTGTTACTTTAAGAGTGACAAATTCTATGAACGAAGCTGTCGAAGAGCTGATGAAGCTCGGTTTCACAGAATATCAGGCAAAGGTCTTCTCTGCGCTTACTTACATCGGACCTTCAGGCGCCTCAGAGATAAGCCGAGCTTCGGGCGTTCCAAGAACGAAGGTTTATGAAATACTTGAGGAGTTGGTCAATAAACAAGTTGTGGAGTATCGGCGTGGCAGGCCCACAGTATACAGAGCCCTCCCACCTTTCACTCTCACCAAAATACTCACGCAAACCTACCTCCGCAGCGCCCAAAGGGTTGAAAGGCTGCTGGAAGAGCAGTGGAAGAAGGGCAATCAAGCCAAAGAAGAACTCGTATGGACAGTGAGAGGGGAGGAAGCTATTAAACGTAAACTCTCTGAACTTTTGGTAAACGCAAAAAGAAGTATTTTTATTCTTGAGGTTTATCCACCATCATATATAACTTCCCTTAGGTCACAGCTCAAGAGCGCTTGCAATAGAGGTGTAGGGGTTAAGGCGGTCTGTGTGGTAGGTGCAAACCGCCCTCTGACTGTTGGTTTACCTTTATCAGACATCGTAGAGTACAGGTCAACTCCTATCAGTGCATGCTTCAAGAAAGGAACTATTTCTAACCCTAGACCAGAAGACGAGACCGTTTTGAAAGCGATACTTGTAACTCTTTCACATCCATATGCCATGGCAGTGGTCGACGAAACGAAGGCTTTGGTTGTAGCACCTAATCCCAAGGATAAAACGCATAGTCTTGGCTTTTCAATCAGCATCCCTGCTATACCTGTAATAATGAAGTCGATGGCTGAAAGAGCGCTCGCGTTGGGGACCAGGATAAGGTGATTGTTTTAATGCTAGCTACCCATGCCTGAAGCCTGCGCACAAATTTTTCCAAAACATCTGCTATCCATGATAAGGCGTCATTTCAATTTAATACCTATAATTTGGCCTAGATACACGTAATGTTACTGTTCTAGATATTCGATCAGTGCGTCCAAAAAAGCAGTATTATCTAATGAAGCTCCCTGTAGTTCTGTCATGCACAAGATGCGTCCACGGCAAAAGGCAACAATAGTTGTTGCTATTGCAGCAATATCTCTAGTGTTGATTGCAATTTCGACTTTCGTCTTTCCCATGTCTGTATTGTCAAGGCTATGGCAGACTTCCCATCAGACCGAACCGTTCTACATTATGCTGACAGACCCGCCAACAGTTCCCCAAGGTACGACTTATCTGAATCTTACATACATTTCTATTGCTATACATATAGTTGATACTAATGGTAACTCTCAGTGGATGCAGCTGAACCAGTCTGGAACAGTCAACCTGTTGAGATTATACAACTCGAACATGAGTATGGTTGTGGGAATGTTCAACATTCTGATTAATAGCACTGTAGATGAAATATCTCTGTCCATTGCGTCAGTCATAATAGGAATAAACGGTTCAAGCTATAATGTAACACCTCTGACAAGCCTGCTGAAGATAAACGTTGGGAATTCACCCGCAGCTGGTGCAAACAAAGCTATACTAGACCTCAGTACTACGATTGTAGAAATAGCTGGTGCAGGTAGTCAGCCATTGTACCTAGCCATGGTTCCTAATGCGGTAGCAGTTGTTCAGCTGGGTTCAGGTAGCCTTCACACTGGCGAAGAGGTGAAATTATCAGCAGCAGAGCAGCAAGACCTAAAGGAGGTAGAAGATAGTCAGCCAAACGTTGCGATAACAAACGCATCCATATCTGTGAATGGTAATGTGACCAGGATAGCAGTTACAGTAAAGAATGAAAGGAATGCAAATGCAACAATATTCGGCATAGTCATTCGTGGTCAGTTCAACGTACTTTTGCTTGGTAATATGTGCAATTTCACCAATCTGCAGGATAACGGTTCAAGTGCAGTGCCATGCGTGGTAAACAATAACGATATAGGTATGGTACGCCCTGATTCATTGGTTTTCATGCTTAACATGGCAACAGACACTTTAGTTCCTTTGTTCGGAGAACCTGAGGAGCACGCGATTGGAAGTGGTTCGACGTTGATACTGAGGCCTGGTGAGTCTGTCAATCTAACATTCGATGGAACGGTTGAGTTGACTCATTCGCCTGCTGTTATCGAGAATCCGTCGTTGGCCAATATGCCTTCCATTGTAATTACTCCAATTGTTGGCAATACATATGAGATACAGGTTATGGGAGAAGGGTACCAGATTAACGAAGTAATTGCAACGTAAACTGCCAAGTTTTTTATCTTCACAAGCTAGACTATGGCATTGCTGACAAGGGTAATTTTTTGCTATTCTTATTAATAAACTCCTTTCGAGAAAAACAGAGTCCACACACAGCTGATGCTTTAGATATAATTCTGCTGTTAGTGTAGAAGCTTCGGCTAGTGCAGAAATCGCATCATGTCTAAACGCTTTATCCAAGCTATGGATTTTGAAGTAGCATTAAATCTCAAATGCTTTATCAATGGGAAACATGGAAATTCTCCTCAAAATGTTTACGCCGAACTTTTCTCCATATTGCAGCTAGTACCCTTTTTTGTAGCCAATCGAATGAAGAAAGTAGCGTGTGGTTAGAGGCCCAAACCTCTTAAAACGCGTACTCAGAAGTTGTTCTATGTGAGGATGTTGTGAGGCAGGTTGAATAAATTTTTCGAATGATCCAAACTCTTCACATATCTTTTGGAACTCTTTGGCGTTGTACAATATTGCTTCTATTTTGACCCTGTTTCTTAAAATCCCCTTTCTTTTGATAAGTTCCTCAACGCTTAGCCCAGAAAGCACATTGGTAGAAAAACCAAAAAAGGCTTTTCGGTAACCCTTCCAATTTCGCCTAATCATGCCCCAGCTTAGGCCAGCCTGAAGGACACAAAGACACATTATTTCGAAGTATGCTAGGTCCCCTTTTGGTTTTCTACCCGGCAAACACTTTACTTTGTCTTCTTTCGCGTACGTGCATTCCCAAGGTGAAACATGGACGTTGCTAGTGGTCAAAATAAAACGACTAGTATTCCTATATGCGTTCATATTAATCAACGTTACTGTCACGCGTGACGATATCGGGAAAAATTATGAACATGAGCGTCGCACGGGTTATCATTTACGTCATCTGTGGTTGGTGGATGGTCTCGTGACTTGACTTTGGCGTCATCAGTGATTTTTGATGAATTCTGTGAATACCTTAAGAGTCTCCCTAGAATTTCGAGTTCTAAGCAAGTTTTAGAAATGCGTCGCATGCACGGGCTGTTTCCGGCTCTGACTTAGTTGGTTATACTTTTTGGGTTCCTACACTTCTTCGGAAAGCAGAAATCAGGATTGAAGGTTAAGGAGCGACAATTCAAAAAGGCATTTTCCATTGGGTGAGAGAAAGCATCTATGACCGCTCCACCCTCCGCCGAGTGTGTTACCAATTTGCGCAGAAAATCCATATTCTTCAAAGTAGACTAAAAATGCATAGGGCTGTGTGGATCAAACATTGTTAAAGCAGTAAGGCTGCCCAGTAAAGGCGTGATAGTTCACTCCCTAGGACATATTCTAAGGAAGAATTATGGACTCATATGCTTTCGGCAGGAGCTTTATATTGACTAAACCTTCTCGTTAAGGGCGTTCTGTCGAAGTCCTCATCGTTTGATACTATTTCTTTGGCCTTAATTCCCAGCGCAGTTGCAAGGTGTAATGCATCATCAAAGTCTAAGGAGTATTCTTTCATCAGACTAATAGCTTTTAAAACTTCCTCTCTGGTTAGAGGTATTATTGCCAGACCAGGAAGGCTGATTATCGAAGAGATGATATCTTCGATTAATTTGCTACTCTTCAGATTTTTCCCTGTCAGACCAGCTATTATTACAATGGTTTGATATATTGAGAGGATGGATGTTGCATATCTCCCCCTTGGAGCTCCCTCTATCTCCTTTATCCACCTGTAAGCTGTGTTGCCGAAGGTTGGATGTTTTCCAAGCCAGTATATGAAAATGTTTGTGTCTATGTAGCCTTCTGTTTCCACCATTTCCTCATAACCTTCACAACAAATTCGTCTAGGTCTTCTGGCCAGTGAGTCACGTTGAAAGCACCAAAATACTTGTCGGCAACAGGTCCGAGTGGCTCGATTATAATCCCCTTTTCGCTAGCCGTTATTTTAACCTGGCTATCCTCCTTCACATTGGCTTTCTCTCTAAGGCTTTTGGGAATAACCACTCTTCCCTTTTTATCCACTTTGGCCGTTTGCATCTGCCTGACCCACTCTGCGAGCATATTCCCACTTACTTAAACGTTCCCACAATCTTATGAAATGAGTTTATCAGTATACGAGCGAGAAAACCTACATCGTTTACAGTATATCATCTATGACTATGGCTATCGCTTACATCCAGTTCGTACTGGATTGGACTGTCATTCTTAGAGACAAATTCAAGTCTCTGGTTTGCAGAAAAAAGAGTTAACAAAATGGTTAAGGGTATCATGTGATGATATTGGGCTACTGTTCATAATAGACCTTGATCCTGTGTTAGATTTATGCTAGTCTGCTTGAGTGGTTTCCAATTTAATCTGTACGCTTGCCCAGTCGACCCTTGGCTCAGGAGAGGAATAGCGGATGAATTTTCCTTCCCCTCGTTTCCACTTTGAGAATTTTCGAAGCCCAATGGAGTGTGGAGTGGAGAGTACAAAGCTCCGAATTGCTTCTTCATTACTCCAAACAGATACCGTAACGTACTCAGATCTAAGAAGGTCCGCCTGTAGACCGAATGAGATCAGCGAGTCGTTTTCTCTCAGTTGCCTCAGAATCCTCATAACTAAGAGTAAAAACTGCAAAGTATACCATCTTCTTAGTGGAAGATAAGTGATTACAATTATAAATCCCCTATACAGATAGGTATCATAGTAGCGATTCGCGCGCCACACATATCTCATGAGATTATCACTAGAGTTGTACCCTTAACAGTTAATAATCTTTTGTCATCTGCCATTGAAGCCAACGAGAAGAAAAAATGCTACATCGGAAGGGACCGTTTCACTTTAGCTGTTGGAGCAGGAAGCTCCAAGTCTTCAGATGAGAAGTAGCTAACCAAGATTCACCTGCCAGTCCAGACACAGCATGCAAAGTCTTAACAGGCGAGATATTCATGCATAAATCAGTTGTCTACGTAGCCATTGTCCCATGTTCTTTTTGTATCATGATTTCTCAAGTCTACGTTAAAATCAACTGCAGCCTTCAGAGTAAGAAGGAGAGAAACCCATCCTGCTAAGGTCTCCATTCTTGGTTTATCAGTGCTTCTGTAATCTACAACAGTCAGGTCTGTCCCTCCCTTTCCGTCACTCTCTAAAAGGAATGTTACATTGCTATTACCCCAGTAGTCAAAAGTGAAACGTCTGAAAGGCTCTGTTCTAATTATTTTACACTCTAGTCGCAACCCGTCAGCGAAATCAAGCGTCATTACATTACCATTTGTCTTTGATGATTCTGCCCAGAATTTCATCCTTCCCTCATCTGTTGAAATAAATTCGTAAACCTTCTCGGGTGGTGATTTCAAGTGAAGACGCCACTTCAGTTCTGACGGATTTTCCATTGAATAGTTGTCTTCATAGTTCATCTTTTTATTTCACCTTTAAACAGTTCCTTTTCTTCCAGCTGGACCTTCATCACGCAACTTCTTCCCGATAATATCTTTTCATATGCTTTGAGCACTTTCTCTGCGTCTTCGTCGTTTTCAAATCTATGCAGAACTTCATTCATATGCTTCTTCGAGTTATAGGTATCGACTTCAGCCCAGACTTCGTCCTTCCCACCCTTTGGAAAGAAGTCAAACGATGTAGAGTGGCCCTCAATTGACCGTTCTGTGCCTATCAGGAAGAGCTCTGAATCAGTGGCACCATGCTTTTTCATCAGGTCAGCGTTTATCTTTGATACTTTAAGGAGCGTCTCTTTATCGTTTTCTTGAACCTTGTATACATACATATCTATATACTTCATACGATTTTTTCGCCTTTGTTTAGATAGTTCATGAGTGGCTTCCAATAATATTCCTTCCAACCATTCGCGTAATATTCGACCTGAGATGAAGGGACCCTTGTCTGGTTCAACGTCAGCTTTGTCCCCTGGTCTACTTTCTTTAGAGTTATCTTCAGAATTGAAGGAGGATAACCTTCTGGCCATTCCCTTGTCTTCCATTCCTGAACTATCTTCTTACCGGATTGAAGAGCTATGTTTTTTCCTGTAATGTATCCATTGCCTGCCATAAATCTCCCCCCTACCTTCACCTCATTTTCTGCCTTCAACCCTGTGAACTCTGAATGCCTTGTCGGATTGACCAGTGTATCGTATATTTCCTCTGGAGATGCTGGGAAAACCATTTCCTGTCTTATCCTTCCATATTTTTTGACCATAGGAGTATACTGCAAAATAGGATAGATAAAGGCTAGTAAACAAAAGTAGTGAAAAATCACCAATTGTGTTTACTCATGCCTATTGTTTTAACATGCTGAAATCGACTAACAGCATTCTCAAAGAAAACGGTTTTAAGCCGGGAAGATAAAATAATTTAAGTGGTTTGGTATTGAATGGTTCTTACCATAACCCTGGCCAGAAAGGTGGCTCATTTATCCAGAATAATGGTGTTGAGCAATCAATTGAAGAAGTTCTGTTTGCAGTCTCAAATCAGGACAGGCTGAAGATACTTAAAGAAATCAGCAAGGGAAGAAAGAGACTGACTCAATGCTCAAAGCTGATCGATGCTACGAATCAGGAATGCTCAAGGCACCTACAGAGACTTCATGTTCAGGGACTGATTGAAAAAGACCAGATGGGCTATTATGAGATAACTCCTTTCGGCCGCCTTATAGTGCAGTGTATGAGAGCAATTGAGTTTATTGCAGGCCATAAAGATACATTTATCACACATGAATTATCTTATCTCCCTGCTTCTTTTGTAGAGAGAATAGGAGAGCTTTCTGAGGGGATATTCGTTGATAGCATAAGCATGATTTTGAGGTACATTGAGAATGCTATGGTTCAGGCAAACGAATTTCTATGGCTGATGTCAGACCAACCTATAGTTACTGGAGAGAGCATCGCAAAAAGTGCTCTTACAAAGGTGATACCAGTCAGATTGATAACAACAAACGTGGTCGATAAGAGCGAGCTTGCCATCATAAAGGAAAGGCTAGGCAGCATGGCTGAAATAGGAACACTGAACGATGTCCATATTGCTATGGTGATAAACGAGCAAGCAGCTGGCTTTTGCCTTCCCGACCTATCAGGTAAGGTTGACTTCAGGACAGGTTTTGCAGGAACAGATGTTGAATTTATGCAGTGGTGCACCGAATTATACCAGTATTACTGGGAGAGGAGCAGAAAGATAGCTCTGTTCGAGTAACTCAACCTCTTGAAAGACATTCAAAATTATTGCAAGAATTTTAACATACGAATTTACTTTGCTTACCTGAACTGTGGGTAGAGACTGAAGCATAAAACCATTCCAAGAGAATCATAAAAAATGAGCAATGAAATGAATCGAAAACTACAAGTATAGTTTGTATACATCTCCTCGAAATACTATGTTGCTATTTGCTAAAGCAGTAAGGTTAACTCTGATAGATGCATAGCTACCTGTAAAGTAGAATTCATTAGCATCTGATGCTTGAAGTAGTAATAGCCCATTTTTTTCTTCACTTGCAAACTGCTGTGGAATGGCTGGTTGAACTGTTTGATGGTTAAGCATATATGAATAAGAGAGAGTCGGCAGGTCTGTGTATACACTTGCATTAACAGGCAACATAATGAATATACTATTCACCTCTTCAATATTTGTTAAAGGATAAAACCAGGTCGAACCATTTATGACATCTCTGGGTGCATAAATCGGCTGAATATTAGCATATATGCCTGAGGTTAATGCCACTATTACCAAAAGAATGACTACAAAAGACCTAATTCTACCTATGGTTTGCCTTGAATCTAGCAACCATGCAGCAGCGATGGAAAAGAGTAAAGCCGAAGGAAGTGTTGCAGCAACATATCCTCTATATGCCAGAACAGGGTCTCCGTCAAACACTGCAAACATTGCTAAAGCTATAGGAGCTATCAGCCAGAATACTATAACAGAGGCTCTGTCTTTGTCCTTAGCAGCTAATGCTGATATTCCCAATGAAATAGCTGGTAAAATCGAAAGAAGAAACAGTACTTCTGCAGCCAAAGAAGTTTCAATGGGTACGTAAAGGAACTTCGAAAGCAAAGGTATAAGCAGGATTGCTGCAACTGCAATCAAGGAAACTAACCAAGGAAAACCTACAGCTCTCTTTCTGCCATTCAAAACCCTGAGTGCTAGAATAGCTAGAACGACATCGTATGAGAAGAGAGTGGCTACGAAGCTGATACTGTAACCGCTCACTGCAGTAATATAATTGAATTGAGAGATATAATATGCTGTCATCAAAGTAAGCAGTGCAAATAATGCAATAAAGAAGCCCTTTCCTACTGCAAAATGAGGCCTGAGAAGCATGTAAAAGCCTGCTCCTGCCATAGCTCCCATCAATACATATGTGGAATAATGATGTCCAAAGATTACGCCTAAAGATACCATGGCAAGCAAACCTGCTTCTTTAAAGTTCATAGTCTGCATCCTCTTTATGACAAATGCTGCTGATAACACAACCAAAGGCATGGCATACATTTCCTGCTTGAAACCGGAATAAAACAGGTTAGCCGGGGCATCAGCTATGAGAAAGAGAGTTGCAGGCCAGTATCTGCATGTAAAAAAATAGGAAACCAGCAGTATTGATAGAAATTCAACCGTGGATGATGCAACAGTTACAGCAGTTGCAATGTAGAAGAAAGGTATACCAGTTATGACTGCCAGCTGAGCAGTTAAAATCTCCAGCGAAGGCCATGTAGCAAAGTAGCAGCTGGGTTGATGCACACATGGAAAGAATGAGGCATGAGCATTATGCATCAAACCAAGACTGTCTGACAGCAATGGCCAGGCATCTATGCTGAATACAGGCGAACCCTGAAGAGCAGGAAGTATTCTGAAAAATATGAACACAGCAAAAGCCATTATCAGGTAATAGTGATGCCTTTTATTTCTCATTCTTCGAACCTTCTGCCAGAGTTATACAGGGATATTGCTGCTGATAATTCAAGCGTAGAAAACAGCATTACGAAATATATTAAACCTGGCTGAATCAGCTGTTGATAGAAGACTGAGCCAACCATATGTGTATTCAGAACCAGTGCTGAAAGTATTTCTCCTGATGCGATTGAAAGACATGCAATCAATGCAGGAACAGCTATGAAAACAGCATGGAGCCTAAACTTGCTATCACCCTGCTCCCACCTTATCCTTTCTATTCTCCTGATTCCTGATGATGAGATGAACACTTCGCTTGCATACCATATGCTTACCGTAGTCCCTGCCACTATAGACAAAGCTAGTGCAGACATCGAATTTACCAGAGGCTGAAGACCTGAAAAAAGAGAAAAAAGATTGGTCTGAGTCTGAGGCGGTTGAAGAAGAAGTATCCTTGACAGTAATTGACTTAAACCTATCTGCGGGGCTTCATTAACGTCAGTAAGGCTGTTGATGCAGCTTCTTGCTACTCTTACATATGAATACTGTCCACTGCCTGAATCGGTCATTGCGTTGGCAGAATCTATGCCTGTAACCGCTTCTATATTATTCATCTTTCCGTCTTTATAGATCCCACTTACTATGAACGTTGCAGAATTGCCTGTCAATTCATCAACCATGCTAACCTTATCCCCTATTCGCGCATGCAACCTAGCAGCTATGCCATCTCCTAGAGCCACCTGATAAATACTGTTGGGCCAGTTGCCCGATACCAGCTGCCAGCTGTAGAAATATGATGAGTTTTCTATGTCAAGTCCTCTAACTATTGTTCTGTAATTGTCTATAGCTGCAGGGTAGGCTATTTCTGCGCTGTAGATACTACAGTTCATAGCTTTGGGAAGGACAAAAAATGTAGTCAGAGGGAATTGTGTGTTTGAGGGGATGATTACATTTCCCCTACTCAAAGACACATAGTCAAGGCTTGAGCTTGAGGATACTAGAGCTAGAAAGGTTAGGGAAGAAGCAAACGCTATCAGGAATATTAGAATTAAGAGATAAAGAAGCCCTTTCCTTCTTGAAGTCTGTCCCTTATTATGATTCCTGGACGAAGATACAACAATAAATACGAATGAAGAAGCTAACGACATGATGAAAGCCTCAAACAGAGATGTCAAACCTATTCCAGAATACAGAAAAGAAGAGCCAAGAACAAAATCAACAATACCTATAGATATATTCTGTATGAAGAGTGAAAAGATTATTGAAAGCGAAAAGACAGAAGCAAAGACTATGATTGATAATAACATGAACAGCATCTTCCGCCTGTCGAGGCCATGCTCTTCAACTATTCTCAATACATTCTTGCTTCTTTGAAGTGCAAAAGACCATGCGGCAAACGAGAGTGCAATAACAGAAAATAGGCCAAATTCCCAGAAATAATTCATTAAAGATGAAAGCGAATTTGCTGCCTCTTTTACAAAGCCTGAAGAATCCCCTGGCTGAAGTGAGATTGAACCATTTCCAACGTACAAACTATCTGACTGATTGAAGCTATTTTCATTTACCAGGATGCAGTAATCAAGAAGAGATGGGAGGTCTTCTAAAACCATGTTGCTAGCTCCGCTATACCTCCCTCCTACAATTGCAGACTTGGCATTTGTCAGCATTGCAAAAGAAGATGAATTCACAGTTGCAATGCATCCTGAGTCTGAAGAATAAAGGTTGAAATGCAGCATCTTTACATCCGTCATTGTGCCGAGAACTGCAGGGAGCTGATTCTCAAGCTTCTGATTGACCTGCGTTCCAATAGCTGAAGTTGTTAAGAACACTGATGCAAGTATGGATATTGCGAGCAAAGCTGAAGCAAACTGCTTTGACCTGAAGAATATTTTTAGAAGAATCTGCAACGAAGCTAGAGTAGAAGCTTTTTTCGAAGAATTCAAACCTCTCATTCTCTTTTCTTCTGAAGGAAACCGTCCCGCATGAAGTAAAACGAGTTTACATATTTCATGTAACCAGAGTTGTTATGGGTTGAAGAGATGAATACGCATCCTCCATTTTCAGATATTTTTACAAGCTCTTTTATTATCATCTGCTCCAGGTCATCGTCAACGCTTGATGTGGGCTCATCTGCAATCATGATATCAGGCTCTTTAACCAATGCTCTAGCTACTGCAACTCTCTGTGCCTCGCCTCCTGATATTTCGGAAGGCAAGCTGGCAGAGATGGATTTGATACCCAACCTATCTATAACTTCCAGAGCCTTCTCTCTGCATTTATCTTTCTCTATTCCCTGCAGGATAAGAGGTAATTCGACGTTTTCTAATACAGTCAGCTGCTCAATAAGGTCGTGAAATTGAGGTACGTAGCCTATCTTGAAGAGTCTAAGGTAGGAATCTTTTTTTGAAAGGTACGGCTCCTCCCCATCAACCAATACCCTTCCAGAAAAATCACTGTCGACAAGAGCGCATATCCTGAGGAGAGTTGTCTTGCCGGAACCCGATTTTCCGACAACCATAGCCACTTCTCCCCTTCTAATTTCAAGGTTGACTCCTTCAAGCAATTTCTTGCCATTTATTGTTTTACGCACAGATTCCAGTCTCAGCAGAGGAGAGCTAGCTGATATCAATATGTTATGCAGTGTATTACTATGTTAATATGTTTTAGTATTCTAATTTACTTTGGATTCTGTTGTTATACAGTAGCTAGGCCAAATGAGTATTCGCCATCATTTTTCAAGCATGCAGAACTAGGAGAAAAATGGCTTATTCAACTTCAGATACTTTCTCTTCTCTCCCTTCGCAAACAGCTTTTATTCTCCTTAGGGCATTTACAGTTCCTTCTTTGATGTGCTTCTTCACCATTGGGCTGAACAGGAGAAACGTCAATCCAAGCCTTACATTCCACGCAGCGGTAAGTTTTGTAATCCCTTCCTTAACAGGCTCGATAAAAAGTACTTTGCTTCCTTTCATCGAGCCCTTGATGTTAAAGAATTCGATAGAATTTTTAGGATGAAAAATCACTTTCTGTAATACCCTTCCCCCGATGAAATTCTGGAATACTTCTCTTTCTATTACATTTTTGTTTTGGGAAATCACCTTAACCTCCTTGATACTGTGCCAGTATTCTTTCTCTTTTGAAAGGTCAGATATAACTTCCCATACCTTGTCTCTTTCAGCCCTGATCTCAACGCTTTCCTCTATGTTCACAGCGCTCTGGCACCGTTGATTGGAGAGTTGAACACGTTTTTCAATTTTGCCCTTTACGCATGAGACGAAGGTGCCACTTGCTTGTCCTTTGTGGGAAAATATTCTTCGAACAGTTCTATGATTTTGGTAAAGGAATCGAGAAGTAACAAACATTACACGACTAAAGGTAAGATTTCGTCATGCGAGAACCCGTTTGATGATGGCAATTTACCGCTAATTATCAGCTTAATCTTGTATGGCTTGTTAGAATCCCTTTTTTACATTTTTCTTCTTAAAAATGTTGTAAATTCAGTTCATTTAGCTTGAGGCTTCTTGTTCAACCTGATAAATTCGGTCACGAACTCTGCACTTTTCAGGCCAGGTTTTATGAGTACTATCCCCGATTTTGCAAGCTTCGAAGATGCCGAAGAAGATATATTGTTATTCAGAACTACGACCAATTTAGACAGTTTGGCTATACTCTTTGAAGATAGCAGGTTATCAACAAAAACTGATTCTTCCGGCAGGGAAAGGGGGTAAAGCTTCACGCCTATCCTTCCTTCTTTCCCCTCTGCCATTAAGTCAAGAAACACGCTGCCAGACCTTGTCTCAAGATAAAAGGGCGCTGTTATCCTGTACCCTGCTTCACTAAGATTTAATGCCAGATTATCCCTGAGCCTGTATGCTGCTAAAAGCCCCAAAGATCCGGACCAATATTTTTCAGTCAATTCATAGCTTACAACTTCAAGTGAAGGCTCATTCCCCCTTTCATAGCTTGCCCCGCAGCTGCTGCATTCATAGCTTGCCTTGTAGTTTGAAAAGAGCCTTGAGCATGAGACACATCTGAATATCGAACCGTTAGACCTGTAGTCTGCACCCTCCTTACGGAGTTCTCTGCTGCAAGCAGGGCAGACCAGTTTTCCATTCAGGCTAAACATATTCTCAAAACCTGTGTAGCCACAAATATGGACAAGCTCCCTTCCAGCTCTCAACTGTGTGGAACCACAATTGGGGCATCTACCAACGAGAATGAGCGAAGTGCTGAAACATTTTACACAATAGGTAGAGTAGGACTCATTCTTCGAAAGGTATCCTGAGAATGAGAGGTCTTCCAGCACGTTCATGACTTCTTCGACAAGAATCCTATCTCCCAGGGTTAGCTTAGGTTCGACAAATATATGTCCGGAAAATTTCTCCCTGGTCAGAACAACCTTTTGAGTATTGCCCTTCGAAAGACGGGTCAATATTTCGTTCATTATATACTCTGATTCGGCTGTATGAATCCTCTGAAACATCTAAGCAACCTTTCAAAACGGTATTTATATTGCTATATGGATATTGTCAATGGAAAATAGGGTACAGCTCTGAATTTATTACTGTCCAAACTCCTGATTGGATAGTTACTTTAAAACCAATACTGCCCTTTAGAAATGCATTTCATTTTTACCTATTAATCGCAGAAGGCAAAATGACGTTTTGTCCAAGTGCGCGATATGCATAAGTTTCAGAGGCATGTGCAATGCATTCTTTCATTCTTTTTACCTAAAATACGAAAGATGTTTAAACCCCTAAAACAGGGCATAAAAAATGAAGTTTGACTCCTTCCCGTGCAAGCTTGGATTCGAGATGGGTCAAGGTATTCCTGATATTGTTTATTTTACAGCTTGCACTTTTTTATATCTTCGTCTCATTACCGATATCAAACGACGAAGCCAGCTCTCTGGCATCGTCATATTCTTCGCTGAATGAGACGATTCAGACGCAATCTTCTTTGTTTTCGAAAGCCATGTACATTTACACGCATAACCTTTTCGTTGCATTTGGAGAGATTTTGCCATTCTTCGGTGTAATATTTTTTGGCTATTCAACATATGTCACATCAAGAACTCTTGAAGCCCTAGCTATAGTTCAACCTGCTCTGGTAGGTAACCTCTCTCCCCAGCTTATTGTAACAGCACTGCTTCTTTTCCCTCATTCTTGGCTTGAGCTTCCAGCCTATGCCCTTGCATTGACTGAGAGTCTCTACTTGATAGATGCTGTATTCAGACACAGATTAAGAGGCGAATACCATAGGGCAATTGTTGTAGCAATACTTGTAGCAGTGCAGCTCTTCGTCGCTGCTACAGTGGAAGCAACGGAGCTGCAGTATCCTGCTCTAGCCCTTTACCTCTGGATTCCTTCCCTTGCATATCTTTATCTTTTCTATAGGTTGGTGAAGAGACTGCAGATACCCTCTTGAATGTAAAGCATGTGTTATTTTTGCTACATTAAGGTGATGATAGGAGCTACTTTCTTCAGAAATTCTTTGGAAATAAGTCGAGACCAAATGATATTTATGCAAAATGTGATCAGCCGAGAAACAGATCAAGAGAATATCCCAACATCCAGTGCACAAGAATTACGGAGGGTTAATCATTCAAGCTTTCGGAAAATTGGTTATGCTGATGTTATCACTTTGTTCAACTTCTAGTTTGGTGTATTACATAGATCAATCACATGCGGACAAGTATGCTAGCAAGCAAAGAGGGTAATTTATAAGGCAGAATTCTCCAGACCGGATAAAACCTTAGTGTGTTCTCACAAGAAGCTAACTTCTGAAACTAGCAATTCAGTACGAAGAAAGCATGTTGTTTGAATGTAATATAAAATCATATGATAATTGTAGAATAAACATAAAGGGCTTTTCCGTTGTATGAAGTATTCTTAATCTTTTTATATGTCGTCTTATGAGACTAGTCCTAAAAAGAGGGGAATGCCAAGAACTTACGAAACTAAGAAACTGGACCCTTATTTATGGCAGAAGAAAAACTGGTAAAACAACTCTGGCTACAAACTGCGTCAAGTATGATTATTATACCTTAATAGCTAGCAGCAATAAAGCGATAATCGAGAATACAGTTGTAAACGTAGATGCGGCACTTCTTGAAGCGAAAAAGGTGTTGAACAAAGGAGGTAAAGTGATTATAGATGAATTTCAAAGATTGCCAGATATATATTATAATGCAATATCAACATGGAGAGGTGGTATTCTTCTTGCACTGGGTTCGAGCTTTGGAATTGTGAAAAAGGTATTCGACAGAAATAGTCCTCTCCTTGGCTTAATGACGCCGAAGAAAATAGGTCTAATTCCATACTGGGAGACTCTTACGCAGATTGGCGACCCTATTCTTTCATTAATTTATAAAGACCCTTGGATAATTCAATTCGTGGAATCTTATGGAGAACTGAAAGACCGCATAAAAGAATTCGTGTTGATAGCGAAGGGTTTGATAGGCGAGGTTTTTCAGGAAGAAGAGAGACAACTAACGGAGACTTACTATAATATCCTGAGCTTACTCGCGGAAGGAATTTGGAAAAGTTCAGAGCTTGCGGGAATCCTTCAGTTACCGGGCGGAGAAGCCTCGGTCTCTTCTATATTGAACAAGCTATCGAATATGGGCCTAGTCCAGAAAATTCCAACAATAGGAAGGGGTAACTACTATAAAATTGAATCGCCTGCTGTGTCGTTGATACTCTACGCTGAAGCCAAATATCATGTAAGCGAGAGTGATACAAACGTTCAGGAACTGCCAATTGGAAGAGAGATTCAATTTGCTGTTGGTGAGTTGCTGGCTAAGAAATATAAGGGCCTGCTCTATTACTCTCACAAGGAAGATATAGATGTTGTCATAGTGCAAAAGAACAGACCTATTTGGGCTTTTGAAGTCAAGACAGGAGAAATAACGAAAAGCGAAGCCAGAGAAGCTGTGAATAGGATGAGTAAAATAGCACCTAAAACCGGGCTTGTAAGTCTCAAAGAAAGCCCACCTGATATAGCTGATACGAGTCTTGGACCGAAGGAGCTTGCTATGATTGCAGCAGATCTTTCATCTAACATCGTCTGAGAGTACACAAACCTCTAAAGAATTGAAAGTTCGTTATCATAATTATCGGATTTTAATCATGTTTAGAGCTGATTTCTTATATTAGCTGACGTCTTTTCGATGAAGGAGGTAAGATTCTCCATTATATTGTGTAACTCTAGTTCTTGCTTAAGGGATGTCGATTTGTTGGTATTCATATAGCCTTTACTCTCTCAATAGCATCTATATTATTTCAGAAGCAGGCATTGAGCCTTCAAGCTTTTACCGCTGGCACTTGCAGTTGCTGAGGCTACATCTGCTGCTCTGTCTTATCCGAACTCAAGCCCATTTCGGACCCGGGTCTTACTCGGAATTTGGGCATCCTGTCTACATCCGAGTCTACTGACCTTTTGGCTTGTTTTGTTTAGCTCAATATATTGATTATGTATTCAAGCGCCGTAAACTCATGATTGAGGCATCAAGGATTGTGCTGGCCACATGCGACATGGCTATATGCAGAAGACGATAATATTTTTCTCTTGATGGTATAGTTGCAAAAAAGGATTTACTTTAGCTTCTTATAAAAGATTGAAGAATAAAAAAGCTGCTTATATACCAGCAAATAACGTTTTTATTTCTTTCTTGTTGCCTTTTTGACTTGTACCATTGATAGAAGTGGCGAAAAGGTCTCACCGAATCCTTTCTTAGTTATTTTCTTGAAACATTCGTCAAAGTACTTCTTTGTCTCTTCGTTGCTATTTTTATAAAAATCCAGGATGTCCTGAAAACGGACAGCTACATCAACATAATCTTCAATCAAATATTTAATTTGAGGGTCTATTGTCATGGCAATTCAGGCTTTTACCCTTAGGTGTCTTAAGACTTTCTCGAATTATTTCTCAGTCCTTCCTTACCACAAGCCACAAAGCCAAGAGAAGAGGTAAAAGAACCCAGGCAAGGCCATCTATCAGTAATGTTGCAAGCGTCACCCCATAGCTCGAAATATTAACAGGAACATTCAATATTGTGTGAGTTTGGTAGATCTGAACTAGAGCTAGATACTGGCTGGGGTTAAAGAAATCGAGCAAAGTCTCTATGTGCAGAGCATAATCTGAACCAAAACTTGTACCTGCTGCTGAAAGAGCAAGGAAGATAATCAGAGACCATAGAAAATCAAGGACAAGGAAGAGCCCTATGCCTGCTCCTATGAGCGCCCCTGTAGACTTTGTCAGCTGAGAAATTGCGAAAAGTAGACCTATAAAAGCAGCAACCTCAACAACAAGGGAAGCCCATGATGAAAAGATGAAAGTTGCACTTAGATACTGATTCAACTTTAGGGCAAATATCAAATCTACAACCAATATTGTAATCATTACTGCAGCGGCGCTCGCTATCAATCCTGCTATGAATCTTGACAGGAGCAGACTTCTTCTTGTAACCGGCCTTACAAGAACAGATTCAAGTACACCTGATACTCTATCCCTTCCATATATTGAATAGGCTCCGAGTATTGCCATAAGAGGTACAAAGACAGCCAATATTCCTGAAAGAAAGCTGGATGCTATCTGTGATGCTGAAATATTAATGTTCGGTGATAAAACATTAGTCGCCAAGCTTGTAATCAAAGTACCGTTTCTTTGGAATACTGCTGCAAGAAGCACTTCGTTCGCAGAAACATTGCTAGGTACATTGAAGTTGACTACACTTGCTATATCCTTTATATCAGCAAGATACTTCATGTTGGATTCATTGACAGGCCCGGGAAACCCTCCTATGCTGCTTGCTGGGATTATTGTATAATACAAAGAATAATCTGGCTTGCTGAAATTAGGTCCCACAGCAAAGACGAAGACATCTTTCCTTGATGAATTGCTAGCATCAGTAACCAATTGGATTGAAGCCAAGTTGTTAGGTATTCCCGGCTTTCCTGGGTTCAGTATAATTATCTGGTTTGGCAAAGTTTGACTTAATGAAGAACCAGCAATATTCGCATTCAGTTCTAACGTCCCTTGAGTGGAATTGGCAGGGACGAAGAATTCAACAAGTCCGCTTGAATTTGTCGTTACAGTCTTGCCGAATTTAAAATTCACTCCAGTCAGGTTGAATGCGATTCCAGATAGGGGCTGACCAAACGAATTATATGCTATCAAAAGAACATTAAACCCATTAGCAGTTGCATAGGAAGAGAAATTATAATTTACTCCTGGCTGAAATGATACTGTAGTCTGAGATATCAGTGGTATAACCGCAAGGCTGAATACTATCATGAATATCATAACTGCAAGCATGCCCCTGCTCGTAATAGCCTTTTTCAGGTCATAGGTTAGAGTACCCATTAATTTTCGTCACCTTTCTCCTTTATCAGTCTGAAGAAGTAGTCTTCTAAGCTAGGAGTCCTGTAAGATATTTCTCTGACCGAATATCCCATCTTTACCAATTCTGCATTTATCAACGATGGGTCACCTTTGAAATCTGTTACGTTAACCCTGTCATCTTCAACTTCTACCTTACCGTAAGACTTGAGATACTGCTTAACATTTTCGTCAACAGTGTTAAGTTTCAGAATGAGGAAGCCTCCTTCAAGCGCAGAAAGCTCCTGCCTGGTTGAAATCTGTATAACTTTGCCCTTGTGGATGAATACAACCTTATCAGAGAGTTCCTGAACCTCTGAAAGAATGTGGGAAGATAGGAGTATTGCCTTCTTCTTTTTCTTCAAATCGACTATAAGGTTCCTGAAGAAAAGTATCCCTTCCGGGTCCAGGCCGTTGAGAATCTCATCAAAAAGGAAGTTCTGCGGGTCTGAAAGGAGCGATGCAGCAAGGCTGAACCTCTTCTTCATCCCCTGTGAGAAGCTGGATAGTTTCTTTTTCTCAACTCCTGCAAGACCTGTCTCTTTCAGCAAATCAATAGCCATCTTCTCAGCTCTGCTGCTCTCTATTCCATAATAACCTGCATAATATTTCATGAGGTCTAATGCTTTGGCATTCTGCTCAAAATTTGGAAGCTCTGGGACCCATCCCAGCCTTCTCGAAGCATTCACCTTTTCCTTTATTATGTCAAAGCCATCAACTCTGACCGTGCCTGAAGTTGGAAATATAACTCCTGCAGCAATTCTTATAGTAGTAGTCTTTCCTGCACCGTTTAGACCTACAAATCCTACAACCTCTCCATCAGCAACGTCAAATGTTACATCCTGAATCGCCGGGCCAGCTCTACTGGAATATATCTTTGTCAGGCCCTGAACCTGCAGCATAGCCCGGGCATGCAGCCATGGCTATTTATTATCTGCTAAACATATGTTAAATTAATTATTCAACTATTCATCCTTCTAGCCTATCCTTTTATAAGTAAGCAATTCAGTATACAAGTTGGCATGTGAGTAGGATGGGCAAAAAACCCAAAGAAAGAAGAGGAAAGATGCCCAAGAGACATGGGAGGTCAACAGAAGCCAGGCTAAAGTCTCTTGAGAAAAAGAAGAGAGATTACGTCAACCAGCTTTCGAGACTCCATTCAAGGGTCAAAGAAGCAAGAGCTGAAGAAATGAAGCAACTCAGGAAGGCGAAAGTTGCCAGGAATGAATTTTTAAAGATTCAGGAAAGGTTTGATAGCGTGCAGGGAAAGATTGAAGCAAAAGAAATTTCTTTGAAGTCTCAGATAAAAGAGCTTGAATCAACGCTGAAGGGGAGAAAAGAAGAATTTGCTTCGCTGGAAGAGAAAATAGAGATAGCCAAAAAGGAATACGAGCAGGTAAAGTCTGGCATTATCAACCTGAAGATGGCTGATGCGATGCTGAAATTGCTTCTTGCTGCCGACCATGAGGGACTTGAGAATTGGCTTACTCATGATTCCTCAATTCTTCTCGAATATATCAGAAGCGCAGGCTCTTCTCCGTTCACAGGCTTTTACAAGCAGATGCTGTATGAGGCTCTACTCGGTAAGGCCTATTCATACTACAGATGCTCTGATTGCCATTTCTCATTTCACGTTCAAGAAGGGAAAGAGCCTCAGAACTGCCCCTATTGCTCTTCCCAGAAAGGCTCTCTGCGGCTTATAGACGTTGTTAAGGAAGCTTCACCAAAGTCTGAAAGTGGAATACCTTTACTTCCCTCTCCAGCCTAATCAGAAAACTGAGGAAGGTTCTCCTCTCCTGGAAGCATTATCCTGCCGCACGAAACACACCTGTAATATTCTCCTGAATCATCAAGCACAGCCCTACCTTTGCAGGACACGCAATATACTTCCCATATAGCCTGCATCAAACACCACCTTTCTCCATAGGCATATACATCAGCTATTTATGCATAGCATTTTATCGATTATTTATTCGACTATTGTCGAACAAAATATGAGGAAAATTCTTTTGAACCCATGTAATGCTGCCAACTGGGATGTCACTCACTGAGAGATTGCTGATAGAGGGAAAAGGCAGGTTTGTCGATGACATCAAGATGCCAGAAATGCTCTATCTTCATGTAGTCAGGAGCCCTTATGCGAGGGCAAGGATATTAAGCATAAAAGGCGGCATAAATGGTCATGAGCTAAAAGCCAACCTTGTATCTGTTGGTGAAGGGGCTGGAGGAAGGGCAAACATACCATTTTTCGTATTATCCACAGACTACGTAAACTTTGTAGGTCAGCCTGTCGCTGCTGTAGTAGCTGATAGCAGGGAGAAGGCTGAAGACCTTGCTGAGAGCGTAGACGTAGAATATGAGCCCTTGAAACCCGTAGTGGACCCAGAACTTGCGCTTACATCAGAACCCATTCATCCTGGAACTAAGAGCAACGTATTCGGCTCTGTCCAGCTGGGTTCTGATTTTGAAATAGGGGAGGAGCATGTAGAAGTTGAAAGAACTCTTGTCAATGAAAGGATAATAGCCAATCCTATGGAGACAAGAGGAATACTTGCAAACTACGATGGAAATAGGTTAAACATATTGATGCCTACACAGTCTGTCTACTCCATACAAAGGGGCCTTTCAGCTGCCTTAGGCATGCCGAAGGAATCGATTCATGTGGTCCAGACTGACACCGGAGGAGCCTTCGGCACAAAAGGGGCGCTATATCCAGAGTATGTCATCGCAGCGTATGCATCGATGAAATATAGGAGACCTGTCAAGTGGATTGAAAGCAGGTCTGAACATATAGTCGCAACAAATCAGGGAAGGGGTGCAAGGGGTAAGGTCAAGCTATACGCCAAAAGTGATGGAAGGATTCTGGGCCTGAAGGCTGACATATTGATAGACGGAGGGGCTTATCCTGTAGGTAATGCAGACTTTTCTCCTAACTGGATAGGATATCAGATTACTGGTCCATATGCGATAAGAAAAGTGTTTGTAAATGCGAGAAGCGTCTTCACCAACAAAGTCCCGCTTGGCCCATACAGGGGTGCAGGCAGACCTGAGGCTGCATTTTTCATCGAAAGAACCTTGGATATGCTTGCAGATGAGTTAAAAATGGACCCAGCTGAATTAAGGCTTGTCAATGCTAGCGATGAGCCATTTACTTCTCCTTTGGGGCTTAGTGTTGACCCGCTGAGACCATTTTTGAAGAACGCCCTACAAGAATTGCATTACTATGATAAAAAGAATAGGAATATAGGAATTTCATGCTTCGTTCTTATACCGGCTGCACAGCCTGGAGAATCTGCTAGGCTGAAGTCTTCAAACGGAATGATTGAGGCATGGCTTGGGGGAAGTGCCAATGGGCAGGGACATGATGTATTCGTGGCAAAGCTGGTAAGCAAGGAGCTTGAAATACCAGAGAAATTGGTAAGGTACAACCATAGCGATACGGACCAGCTGGATAGAGGCGTGGGAAGCTGGGGGAGCAGGTCCGCCTTGCTCGCAGGGATGGCTATCTTGCAGGCAGCGAAACAGTTGAAGGAGCAGGTAAAGGAAAAGGAGGGAAGATATACGCCCGAAGCACTGTTGAGAGGAGAATATGATGCCAAGGTCTTCTTTCAGCCAAGCTCCTCTCTTACATCGCTGGGCGTGAACCTTGTAGAAGTTACAAGAGATGAATCTCGTGGCTTGAGGATAAGCGAATGTTCTGCATACTATGATGTAGGCATACCTCTCAATCCTGATATGGTCGTCAGCCAAGTCATAGGCGGTTCTGCCCAAGCAATAGGCCAAGTGCTATACGAAGCAGCTATTCTGAATGAAAACGGTCAGCCCCTGGTTGCAAGCATATCAGATGCAGGTGTACCTTCTGCTCCTGAAGTGCCTGAGATACAAGTGCATCTAGCCACAAACCCTTCATCACTGGAGCATGGAGCAAAGGGTGTTGGGGAAAGTCCAACTATAGGTGTGCCACCAGCGTTAGCCAGAGCAATAGAGAAGCTTACGGGAAAAAGAATAGACAGCACTCCTCTCGACAAGTGGGTTATGGCCTCACTTTTTGAATGAAGCATTTCAGAAGGGTAAAGATGATTCTACCACAAATTCACAAGCGTTTGAGCCCATTGCTGTGCATGCAACTTCCTTCACCTTTGTTTCCGTGCCACTCCATCCCATGAAAAACCCGGCAAAGCTCCCTGCGAGGAAGTTGCAGACAGGCTCTTTACTCTTCTGCTCATTGGAACAGAAAGGACAGTTCACCAAAACAATTTTCAAAGGAAATGTATTTTTACTGTCTGGAATTAGAGTTAGCTTTCCCATCCCCCAGGAAGATGCTATATTCGCAAGGGAATTCAGCATATCAGATATAGTCATTGATTTTTTCATCTCTTCGGCAAGGTGCTTGCCATATCCTACTCCTCTCCTGAACATAACTATCTTCGCACCGAAACCTAGAGCTATTTCCAATTCTCTATCAGCAGACTTCCATGCTTCAACATTGACCATTATGATTCTCTTACCATTATTCGGGTCAAGAAGCGTCCCCTCAGCCCTCTTCTGCTTTATATCTCCTGCCTTTTCCTGCAAGTGAGCCCACACTTTGCGGTAAACCCTTCAATAAATTAAACTTTTAGATAACAATAAGCAAAAGATATGTAACTTTTTCAATATTATTACGAAACTTTTAGAAACGTAATTTGTAGCATCACAGATTTACTTCATGATTAGCTGCCCGGTAATCTGGTTCTTAACTAATTTGTATTCTGTAATAGGCTACTCTTTGATTATCCTTATGTCCACATCTTCATCGTTTCCAGTAAGCAGAACTATGCTGGCTTCTATAAGATATTTGAGGATTGCCCTGGCAAGCTGAACATCGTAGCTAGCTGTGATTCGTATCAGCTGAAGTAAATTTAGAAATATATCTTTGTAGTCTTCATTTACAAACCTCTGCTGCTCTTTAACCATGTCAGATATTGATACTAGCATCCTTTCGAACTCGTCAAGCTGGTATGAGTATGCAGAGCTTCCTGCACCTTGTCCCTTATCTCCAATCAATTGTTACCTTCCTCCGCTCTTTCCATCATATGCCTTACTGCCTTGGCAATAATATAATGTGTTTGGTATTAGAAGTATGGAATCATCATGCTATGCCTTAAGCGCTTCATGCACAGTTCTAATTTTCTAGAACCTTACTAAAATCATTTTACGATTATTTTTTCAGTTTTGCTGCTAACTTCTCTCCATGTATACAGCATAACTGGCAGAGCGATAAGAACCATAACCATGACAACCATGAGAGTCCCCGCATCAACAGGAAGAAGATTGAAGATGCCATATGAGTACATGGGTGCAAAGACAACAAAAGCAATCCCTCCATACAGCAGAACTCTAGCACCAACAAGCCTTCCAAAGGATGCTATTCTGACAGAACCAAACTTCTTCGCAATTTGAAGGGTCTGACCAAAGAAGAATCCTACAAGCATAAGCACTACAAATGTACCCAGCCCAAAGAGGGCCCCAGGCAGCCAGCCAAGCATCCACAGACCGTTATCTGCAAGTGCTGGCAGAGCTGCAAGGTAGACGAACGTAGTGAATACACCTGTATCTACCCCAAATCCCGATATGAAGCCGTGAATTATTGTCCAGTGAATTGGGACTTTTTGCTCTTGGATGCTGGTATGCTTCATCAGATCGCTTTTGGAGACATTCATCAATGGGTGAAAGTGAGGAACCTTCTCCTTCAGAATCAGGTAACCTGCAACCGCCATAGCTAATCCTACCACTAAATATATTGGCCCGTTAAGCCACTCTCTGGTAACAAGAAATACAGCCACAGCAAAGTATACCAGCTGACTCATTATAGCCCTTTGCACAGTGAATGCTAGAGAGAAGAAACCTCCTGCCTTCATTCCGCCTTTTCCAGTAGCTGAACCAACAGAATAGGCAAAAGTTATTGGCCATGTATGCTCGTCAGGGATTATGCCATGAAGCATTCCTAGAGCAAAGCAGCCTGCAAGAAGATAAGGCAATGAGCCAGCTACCAACTGGTTTACTCATCTCCAGAGCATGGCGGTATAGGCTTACCATGAGGGCAAGCTTTAGGATGCCCTTGAATTGAGCAGAGTCTTTCTACTATGTCATGACTTAGTGCCATATCTATTTCTCTTGCGGCCCTGCAGGCCTCTTCAGCCGGCATTTTCATCGTGTAGAATATATTCTCAGCTATCCTGTGATGTCTCTGGTAATCGTCAAGGCAGGCCTTTCCTCTAGCGGTTATTCTTGTCTTTCCTGAAACACGTTTCACCAAGCCCAAGTACTGAAGGGTTCTTACATGCTCTAAAGCTGAAGGTGGCTTGATAGATAATGAGTTTGCTATATCCTCTAGGGATACGCCTTTCCTTGTTGCTGGTAATGTCTCCACCAACTGCAACACCTCCAGTTGGCGTCTTGTCAGTCTTTGAAGAAGCTCCACAGATTAGGCAGTACCTAATTATTATATAACTTTTTAGACATTACCTAATTTCTTACGACATAGCTCAACCGATAATAAAAGAAGATTGTTTTGCTTACTCTATTGTTGAGGCTTAATCAACAAAAGCTATGAATACTTATATATAAGACAATAAAATATAAAATGATGATTTTCATAACATTGGCGAAGTTCAGGAAGAAACCAACAAAAGAGACTATTGCAGCAGCAGACAAGATTTTCAAGGCTTCAGAAAGGAAAGGAGTCAAGAATCTTGGTACATACTGGACACTTGGCAGATACGACGCTGTTAGCAAATGAAAGGGTTTGGGGAAACAAAGAAACCCCACACCTTTATGGGTGGGATGAATTTGTTTCCTCAGTCTTTAAATAGATGTTTGATACACACATAATATAATGCCGAGAGGCTATCTTTCCTCTGAAACAACAGTTCACTTCATGAATTATCACTTTGTCTGGTGCCCGAAATACAGGAGAAAGGTAATCATTGGAAGGATAGAAGAGCGTCTCAAGGAGTTGATCAAAGAAAAGGCGAAAGAATTGGGCTGTGAGATCATCGCACTTGAAACAATGCCAGACCATGTTCATTTATTCATACAAGCCCCTCCAACTATAGCTCCTAACAGGATAATAGCAGGAATAAAGGGATACACTTCCAGGATACTACGCCAAGAATTCCCTGAACTGAAGAAAAGGCTTCCGACTTTATGGACAAGGAGCTATTTCGTTTCTACACATGGTCATGTTTCCTCTGTAACGATAAAGAAGTATGTGGAGGAACAGAAATGCTGACATATAAATTCAGATTATATCCAACGATGGCTCAAAAAAGGAAACTTGAAGATACTCTTGAGACTTGCAGAAGGCTATACAACCTGATGCTTGACGATAGAATAAAGAATAAGACAAGTTTCTTTGAGCAGAAGAAAAAGCTCGTTGAGCTGAAGAAGAAAGAAGACAAGTACATTAATGCTGTTCATTCTCAAGTCCTTCAGGATGCTGTATTAAGGCTAGATAAGGCATTTCAATCATACTTCTCTGGGCTATCTAAATTTCCAAGATTCAAGAGGAAAGGCAGGTACAATTCATTCACTTATCCCCAGCATAGAATAGGCTTCAAGCTGATAGGAAACAGGATAAAGCTTGGAATGATAGGGAAAATCAAGATAAGAATGCACAGAGAAATTGAAGGAGAAGTAAAGACAGCTACAATAATAAGAGATGTCGATCAATGGTTTGTAGCTTTTGCAGTGGAAGAACCAGAAAGGCAGGCACCAAATCAAGACAGCAATGCTGTCGGGGTCGATGTCGGCGTTACAAATCTAATCACCCTGAGCGATGGCAAGATAATAGATAGTCCTAAGTTTCTCATAAAAGCTGAAGAAAGAATAAAGAAAATCCAGAGAGAATTATCAAGAAAGAAGAAGGGTTCCAATAGAAGAGAGAAGACAAGGATGCTGCTTGCAAAGGCATGGAGGAAAGTGAGAAGGCAGAGAGACGACTTTGCGCATAAGGTTTCAAACAATCTTCTTAAGGAATACGGGACGATAGTCTTTGAAGACCTGAACATCAGGCACATGGTTAAGAACCACTCTCTTGCATCGGCAATAATGGACTCCTGCTGGTACAAGCTGCGCCAGTTCACTGCCTATAAGGCGGAGAGGCGTGGCGGACGAGTTATACTTGTCAATCCAGCAGGAACGTCGCAGAAATGCTCTGGATGCGGGGAGATTGTTCAAAAGTCTCTGTCTGAAAGAGTCCATATATGCCCAGAATGTGGACTTGTCCTGGATAGAGATGTTAACGCAGCAAGAAACATACTTGCACTGGGTCTGGAACGGGCCCTCACAGAGACTGAGCCTCTACTTATCCATAAAAGGATAAGCAAGTTCGGTCAGGGAAGTGAGAAACCCACGTCATTCAGACGTGGGTAGTTCACGATTGTGGAAGCACCTGACCTGAAGACAGCTATGTGGGTAGCCGTGCAGCTAGGAGACGTAGTTGCATCAGAAACCCTACCAGCAATCAAAAGAGAAGAAGCGATAAAGCTTCTCTCCTGAATGGCTTCGCCATAATCTGATACCAGCCTGAAACAGGCTGCGAATGACTAGCTAGAGCCTTGCTCAAAAGTAATTATATGATGCAATGAATGTCTTGAAAAGCATAATTTGGTTGTTCAAGCTGTGAAAGAGAATGATTTAAGAAGAGCTCTTCAATACAAGTGAAAGAGATGTTTGACCTGATAGTATTACTGGATGCAGTGGCTGTCTCTATACTGCCTTTTTACATCGGTCTCCTTCTTTTACTAAAGGAAGGATGGCTGCAAAGAAATCATAGCATACTCTATCCTCTTTCACTGGGCGCAATAATATTCTTCATGATAGACTCATTCAGAGATTCTGCAGACCTTGGCGGGGACGCAAGGGTCTATCAGGGAGGACTGATATTACTCCCGTTTCTGGCATTTATTCTAATACTTGTCTTCTGGAAGAGGTCAACAGAAAAGAGTGCTGGGCTTGCATATCCTCTAGCATTTGCTTTATCTCTCCACACAGCAGGGGAGTCCTCTGAAATAGTTGTGTTGTTTCAGGCTATAAGTATCAACCAGCTGTTCGCAAATTACATCCCTGGCTTCATAGGCTTCTTTGGTCACAAATTAATAGAGGGCTTCATTCTTGCATTTTTGTTCTCAGGTATTGAAGGCAGAAAGACAAACAAATATCTAAAAGCAGCCCTTCTGATTCTTATAGTATCTTTCTTCGGCGCCTTTACAGCCATTAATTCTCTTTTGACTTCTGTCTACCTTTTCTCAGCTGGAACGGCTGGAGAGCTCTTTCTAATTGCCTACTTTGTTGAATCGAAAGATAATACATCAGCAAAATTCTACATATATTTACTGATAGGTTTTCTGGCCATCTACCTGCTTGGTTACCTTCATTCAATAGCGTAAGCTCATCCCTTAAAGAAAAAGAAATATCAGTGGTATCAAGAACCGAATGATGTTTAATTCTTGAATTATTGCTCTGTGCACTCTACCTTCATGACTGAAAAGCTTAATTTGTCCAAGCTGTATAGACCATTAGTTGGAAGGTAAAGAATGCGTAGTAAAGGTCTTGAATGTAGTCAAAGAATATGACTCGATAAAGGCGCTGAAGGGCTTGACCTTTGAGATTAATCAGGGCGAGATATTTGGCCTTTTAGGACCAAACGGAGCAGGAAAAACAACCCTTATCAAGATACTTCTTGGCCTGACAAAGAGAAATTCTGGAGAGGTAAAGGTTTTTGGATATGACCCTGAGGAGAGACTTATCGAGGTTAGGGCAAGGTGCGGGGTTGTTCTTGAGGATACAGGTTTGGACACTTATCTGACTGCTCGAGAAAATCTCGAGATGTGGGCGCAGCTGTATGGTTTAGCTCCTGATATGGCATCAAAGAGAGTGGAAGAATTGCTAAGGTGGAGCGGGCTGGAAAACTATAGAGATATAGTGGTGGGAAAATTTTCAAAAGGTATGAAAAGAAAGCTTGACCTTTGTGTAGGCCTGCTTAACTTGCCAGCTCTGCTTGTTCTTGATGAGCCTACTTCAGGATTGGACGTTGTAGCAAGAACTGAAGTTTGGAAACTTATAGAAGAATTGAAGTCAAGAAAGATATCAGTCTTGCTGACTACTCATTATCTTGAAGAAGCGAATCAGCTTTGCCAAAGAGTATGCATAATCAACAAGGGCAAAGTTGTGGCAATTGGTACGCCTGCTGACCTAAAGGTGCAGCTTACGGGGGATATGTACGTTCTAAGGGTCAGGTTTAAGCCAGGAATAAGACCGGATGGCCTAGACCTACCCTTAGTGCCAGAAATTGGTGAACTGGGAGCAGTTTTTAGAGGGAAACCTCAGCAGCTCTGGCAGATAGTTGCAAAATTAAACGTTTTATTTCCAGATGGTATAGAAGAGATAGTATACTCAGAACCAACTCTAGATGATGTATTTATGGTAGCAACAAGAGAAGGATGAAAAGTTGTTCAAAGATAACGACATAAATCGCAATGTGACACCATTTTTCAAAAGCACTATTGCACTGACCAAAAGGTGGTACAAGAGAATGAAGAGAGAACCTGCTGATATAGCGGCATCGGTAATCCAGCCAGCAGTTTGGTTGCTGCTCTTTGGAAGCGCATTTAACAGAGTAATAACTTTTCCAAGCTATTCATACATAGCATTTATGACCTCGGGTGTTGTCGTTATGACTACTTTTAACGGAGCACTTTACGGCGGAGTAGAGATTTTGTTTGACCGTGAATCAAAGCTTATCTACAGGCTGATCAGCTCGCCTATACAGCCTTCTTCGATCATTGCAAGCAGGATCCTCTTTGTTCTTGCAATTACAAGCATACAGAGTCTAATAGTCTTGGCAGTCGCATCTGCAGTAAACGTAAGAATAAGCTCTGGAGTTTTGGGCTTGGTTCTGATTCTATTGCTTGGCTTGATGCTTGGCGTAGGTATACTTTCGATTTCTATGGCCTTGGCTTTTAGTATGAAGGACCATGGTACATTTTTCTCTTTGCTTAGCTTCATTAGCCTACCCATAATTTTCGTCAGTTCAGCTTTTGCGCCTCTTACATCGATGCCTGTTTGGCTTCAGTCAGCTTCAAAGCTAAATCCGCTAACATATGCAATTGATGGTGTGAGAAATTTGATCCTTCAAGGGTTTGACGAGCTGCAGATATTATCTATATTCTTGATTCTTTTCCTGTTTGATATTATTACTTTTTCTATCGTAATCTATACCATGCGAAGAGAAGTGGAATCGTAGACCTCATTAATGACATACTAGTATGTAAGTATGCATATATGATTTGAACATTTGAGAAACTTGGCAACATGTCTTGAACCTGTCGATCAATAATATACTTTATAAGTAACATATACCTATTTGGTATTTATGAGTAAATGGTTGCCTAAATGGCTCGCCGAAGTCTATTCAAAACTCTTACTGGCTTTCGGCCCATCACAATTCACGATTGACCAGGCAAAAAAAATTGGTATTAAAAAACCAGCAGTGACTTTACCAAGGCTTGCTAAAGCGGGATGGATAATAAGGATTGCAAGGGGAAATTACGTTATATCTGAACCTAAAGTGGCTATAATTTCATGCTTTCAGCATGACTGGAGAGAAATGATAAAACAGAAAGAATACATTCCGCTGCTTGAATTTCTTGTAGCTAGGCTTGTGGAAGGATACGACAAGAAACTTAAGGGCCTGGTACTATTTGGCTCAGTTGCAAGAGGTACTGCAAAGGAAGAGAGCGATGTTGACTTACTCGTCGTTGCGGAAGACATGCCTTCAAGGTATGGAGATAGAGTGAGGAAGACACTTTCAATCTTAACAGCCATTGATGTTTTAAAGAAAGAGTTCTACTACAGAATGAAGCTGTTTCCAAAACTTGATTTGATACTTCTTGATGCAAAAGAGATGCAGCAACCCCATCCTTTCTTCCTCGATGTTGTAAGAGAAGGTGTAATACTCTTTGATAGAGACAACTACACATCAGGTATATTCAATAGTCTGAAGGATGAATTTCGCAAAATTGGTGCAGTTAGAGTGGAACATACAGACGGGAGGTGGCACTGGGAGATTCCTGTTGTGAGGCAAGCACGGGCATGGATATGATTAGACTTGGGTCAGATTATCTCAGAGGTGCAAGGTCAAGGCTCGTAGATGCAGAATCTGCGTTAAGAAGGGGCGACTATCCTGAAGTCGTAAGATACAGTCAGGAGGCTGTAGAACTTTCGTTGAAAGCATGTCTCAGAATGGCTGGTATAGAATATCCGAAGGTTCATGATGTTGGCGATGAACTGAGGTTCAACGCACTCAAATTTCCCGCGTGGTTTTCAAAGAGAATAGAGGAGTTTGCAAGAATATCAGCTGAGCTAGCAATTAAGAGAGCTGCCAGCATGTATGGAATTGAAGCAGCTGGTAAAGGACCAAGCGACCTCTTTGATAAGGAAGAAGCAGAACTCAGTATCAGGGAAGCTAAACTGGTCTACGAAAATGCTGATAGACTCTACAATGAATATAAAAAACAATAATGTAGTAAGGGTGGTTTGTTTACAATATACCAAGAACCAATTTATGAAATGTTCTGAATAGGCCAAATAGTTTAATCAGAAGGAAAGATTGTTTTGTTGACACCCGAATTCTATTTGATGATGGATAAAATAGGTTGTAAGGTTCAAACTTTCAGGGCAATTAGGAAGTTGAACCATTTGAGCCAATATGCTTGATAGAAGATCTATTTTTAGCAAATGAAAGGGTTTGGGGGAAACAAAGAAACCCCACACCAATTATGGATGGGATGAATTTGTCTCCCCGTTAAATTTTTATATATCGAACAAAATATTTCATGGTAGCTACGGTGGGGCACACCGAAGGCTAAAGCCTCGCTTCCCTGTAAAAGGAAAGGAAAGAAAAGGGACACCTGTTGCCAAGGCGCCTGCAAGGCGATGCTGGACTGTTGGATTAGGGGCCTCTGGAACCATGTAAGTCCATGAGGAATGGCATTGGTCTACACGAAGCTCCCATGGATGAAGGGATAACCCCAGCCACTGATAACGGGGTAGCTTCCATGCAAAACGCCCAGAGGACTGCGCAAGCACCTCGGCAACCCGCAGAAAAAGCATGGAAGCCAACGGGTTCACCCGTTTGAGGATGTCACCAATGCTTATGCTTTAGATAAAGCAATTATGTAGCAACTTTGAGCCATGTTTAAATATTAAATCCACGCATAAAGATCGATTTTGCGAAGTCGAGTTAAGAATTTCATCATAGCTCTATCAATAATAGCATTGATTGGCCTTGCTGCAGCTTGGGTAATCCTTCTAGGAAACTCACAAACTAAAACTCAAAGCTTCCTTTACCTTACAGGAGGAGGCATTCAATACGCAGAATCAGCATATAACACTACTAATGAAGGCTATCTTGTACTTCATCCAGGGGAAAGTTACTATCTAAACGCAACTTTCATCATTCTTAGCTCCGCAGGCAGAGCAGCTGGCCATGAATTCTTTGGCCTGATTACCGATTCTCCCAGATGGTTGAATCTTGAGCTATCATCTGTAACCTTTACCAATGGTACCAAGATATCGATATTGATTACTCCCCAGAATTTTTCCCCCTTGGGCAGCATAAGTTCCATAACATTTTCTGCAAGCAATGGAAGTCTGACTCCTGCCACAATCTACTTTACTGTAGTTCCTCAATCAGAAAAGATAGTGTCTGAGAAATCTTTTCTTGTTTCCGTCAATTCCTCAGCCTACATGCTTTCATCTTCATTTTTGATATCATATAACGATGAGGTAAATGCAATAACTGCTTCCATTCCCTCTGCTGGTATATATGTTAGCACAGCTGAAAGTAAGTCAGCTATAAACAATTCAACAGGCCTATACCTGCATGCTTTGGTAAAGGGCAAAATTAATTATACCATGCCCCTTCAGCCATTGCCAATTGTATACACACTTTACTCAGAGGCAAAGATACCTTCGTCGTTAATCACAAAGAACAATTATACAATAAGTCTTGAATTCACTTTTGCTGATGGCACCATCTATAACTATAGCCAAACCATCCCTGTCATAAACATCTCAAATGCTACAGGCACTGGAATAAATTCAAGCAGTTCTGCATACTTCACTATAGTTGCAAGTGACCAAGGTTATAACCAGAGCATATTGCATGGAGCTCCTTCGAACCCCTGGCCCGTCATAAAGGTAAAGCTCGGAACTCATATCAGCATTACAATTATCAACAACGACACCATAGAGCCCCATGGCTTTGCCATCAACCACTACTTTGACAGAGGTGTAGCTATTCAGCCAGGGCAGAGCTATACGGTAAGCTTTGTTGCTGATGAAGCAGGTAATTTCATAATATACTGCAATATACCCTGCTCAATTCATGTATATATGATAGCGGAGCTCCAAGTTTCTGAATAATCATATCAGCGCTGCCACGACAGCAATTAGAAATATTACAGCTAGGTATGGGCTTGAAAATTTGAATGCAAGCCATGCATTATCCTTTGTAGGTGACATGTAAAGCTTGATATTTGTATAAAGCAGAAACGCTCCGAATACAAGAGCTGCTGCAATGTAGATTAACGACCCTAAACCTTTGAAATACGGATAGACAAGAATGCTAACAGGTATGAGAAGAAGAGTATTGAAGACTATAGCCTTTGACGCCTTTGCAACTCCTACCACTGACGGCAGCATCGGCATCCCTACCGATGAATAATCTTCTTCAGTTATAACTGCAAGGCTCCAGAAGTGACTTGGAGTCCAGACGAATACTAGAGCAGCAAGAACCGCAGCAATTTCCCAGTAGCTTGCTGTGACTGCATACCATCCTGCTAGCGCTGCACAGCTTCCAGCAAAGCCTCCAAGCACTATATTCCAGATTGTTCTGGGCTTAAGCCACAATGTGTATACAGGCACATACACAAAGGCACCAAGGGCAATGAAGAATACCGAAGCAAGAGGAAGAGTCAGGTATGCCAAAAGAATACCTAGGAAAAGCATGCCAAATGCAAAGAGCAGTGCCCGGTTGGGAGGAACTATTCTCCCGGAGGGTAGGGGCCTTCTTCTAGTCCTTCTCATCTTCGCATCTATATCCATCTCAAGGTAACTGTTGAGTGCAAGTGCTCCTCCTGATGCCAAAGTCCCTGAAGCAAGCAATCCCACAGTCTTCAGCATGGGGGGAAAACCTCTCTGCGCTATCAAAGCTGAAGCAATCGCTACAAGAAGTAATAGGGGTATTATTCTTGGCTTCATCAGATGCAAGTAATCAGTCAGGCTCAATTGTGATACCAGCTGTCCCAGCCAAACGGCTTCCTGATTGGAGGTAATGACAGGTATATTAGAATTGCCCGTCTTCTATAAGTCACTTTTATGCTGCGGTTAGACAGATGTGGATACCCTTTCCTTGCTCGCTGATTCTGCCTTTATTACGGACTGTGCAGCAGCCAATCTGGCAACAGGAACCCTGAAGGCTGAGCAGCTTACGTAATCAAGCCCAAGCCTGTCGCATATTTCTACGGAGCTAGGTTCACCGCCATGTTCTCCGCATATCCCTATCTTCAACGATGGATTGGCTTTCCTTCCATCTTCAACGGCAATCTTCATCAGCCTGGCCACGCCTTTGGGGTCCAGTTTTTCAAACGGATTATCGGCAAGTATCTTTGCACTCAGGTATAAAGGCATGAATTTACCCTCTGCATCGTCTCTGCTGAAGGCAAAAGTGGCTTGAGTTAGGTCGTTTGTTCCAAAAGAGAAGAAATCAGCGTATTTAGCAACATCTTCTGCCGTCAACGCAGCCCTGGGTGTTTCTATCATTGTTCCGACTTTGTAATTAACTCTAATTTTTTCCTTCTCCATAACCTCGCTTGCGGCTTTTTCTATTATCTCCCTTGCTCTCCTCAGCTCCTCAGCTTCAGCAACCTGAGGAACCATAACTTCAAGGTCAACCTCCACTCCTTCCTTTACCAGTTCTGCTGCAGCTTCAAACAGAGCATAACTCTGTGCTTCGTATATTTCAGGGTAGCTCATTGCGACTCTTACCCCTCTATGTCCCATCATGGGATTATGTTCAGACAGTTCAAGAACCCTTTTCAGAAGCGCATTTTTCCTTTGGTACTCTTCTGAACCGGGCTTCTGAACCTCAAGCTTGGCTACTTCAGCTATCAACCCCTCAACCTTCGGCAGAAATTCATGAAGAGGTGCATCAAGAAGCCTTACTGTTACTGGCAGCCCATGCATAACCTTCAAAATTTCCTTGAAATCGTTCTTCTGCAGTTCCTTTAACTGCTCAAGATATCTTACCCTCTCATCCCTGCTTCCTGCAAGTATCATAGATTGCACAATTGAAAGCCTCTCCTCTGAACCGAACATCCTTTCAGTCCTTGTAAGGCCTATCCCTTCTGCCCCGAAAGACCTTGCCCTTGCTGCAGCTGCCGGAGTATCCGCATTTGCCCTTACCCTTAGTCTTCTTATAGAGTCAGCCCAGCCTAAAATCGTGCTTACATCTTTAGTTAGCTCTGGTTCAACCATAGCTACTTGTCCGAGGTAGACTTTACCAGAGCTACCGTCAATAGTGATGATATCTCCTTTCTTTACCATTATACCATTTACTTCAAAGACCTGCCTTGCAAGGTCTATCTTTATTTCTTCAGCCCCAACTATGCACGGCTTGCCCATTCCTCTTGTAACAACTGCAGCATGACTTGTCTTTCCTCCCCTGCTAGTTAAAACCCCTTCAGAAGCTGCAATGCCTGCTATATCTTCAGGCGCTGTCTCTGGCCTTACTAATATGGCAGCTTCTCCTCTTTCTCTTGCATTTACAGAATCTTCATCAGTAAATACTACCTTTCCAGCAGCTGCACCCGGTGAAGCAGCTATACCAATAGCTATTGGCTTATCTTTGACAGTCGGGTCAACCTGCCTGTGTAGAAGCTGGTCTATCTGTTCAGGCTCAATCCTTGCTACAGCTTCCCTCTTTTCTATAAGCCCTTCAGACACCATATCCACAGCTATCTTGACAGCAGCCTGTGCAGTTCTCTTGCCAGTTCTGGTTTGCAGCATGTAAAGCTTCCCCCTTTCTATCGTAAACTCAACATCCTGCATATCTCTGAAGTACTCTTCCAGCTTTCTTGCAGTTTCAACAAGCTGTGAATACGCATCAGGGAGATGTTCCTGCATAGCTTCAATAGGCAAGGGTGTTCTGATACCTGCTACGACATCCTCTCCCTGAGCCTTTGTCAGATACTCGCCATACAACTTTCTTTCTCCTGTGCTGGGGTTTCTTGTAAATGCGACACCTGTAGCTGAATTTTCATCGTAATTGCCGTAGACCATTTCAACTATGTTGACAGCCGTTCCCAGCTCTTCTGAGATCCTGTAAATTCTCCTGTATTCCTGAGCTCTCGGGTTATACCATGAATCAAACACAGCTGCAATTGCCATGAATAGCTGCTTGTAAGGGTCTTGAGGTATATCCTGACCTGCCCTTTCTAGTGTCTTCTTTCTGAATTTCTCTATTATATTTTTCCAGTCATCAGCGTTTAATTCAATATCATTCTTTACTCCTTTCTCTGCCTTAACCTGAGCTATTATCTTTTCATATTCTTCTCCTGGCACTTTAAGCACTATCTTTCCAAACAGTTGTATGAACCTTCTATATGTATCATAGGCAAATCTAGCATCACCGCTTATCTTTTTCAGTCCTTCAGCTACAGAATCGTTAATGCCCAGATTCAGCACTGTATCCATCATTCCTGGCATGGAAAAAGGTGCCCCGGACCTTACTGAAACGAGCAGAGGATTGGTTGGGTCTCCAAACCTTTTTCCAGACTTTCTTTCTATATCTCCAATCTTCTTCCTAACTTCTTCTTCAAATCCTTCAGGAAAAGAGCGATTCCTGGCAAAATATTCCCTGCACATTGCTGTAGTTATAACTGCTCCAGAAGGTACTGGCAAGCCTAACTTTACCATCTCAACTAAACCATACCCCTTACCGCCCAGCTCAAACTTACCAAGGCCTAGCCTTGACGCTTCCTCAAACGTGTAAATTTCCAGGCTAGAAGTCATCGGCACTTAGTATAATTAAAAGTCTTTATAATGTTGACTTGAGCATCCGTTGAATGATTACAGGTAATATTAGTGCAACGCCCTACTGAACAGCTAGCATTGTCAGGGTTGACCTGACTTTGCTCATTCTTCTTATCTTCCATGTAATCAGTTCTTTCAACTTTTCTGCAGATTCTGCTTCCAGCTTCACTATAGTGTCGTATACACCATATACTCTATATGCTTCTTTTATTTCTGGAATAGTCTTAAGCGACTGCAGGACTTCCTCTTCTCCTCCCGGTTCAACATTCAGGAGTACGAATGCTGTTGGCATGCAACATACGGCGTCAGACCACATTTATAACCCTTTTTCAGTAATACTTGCTTAGAATCATATCTTCAGCAGATTTCAGATTCTTTATGTATGTGAAAATTATTCCATAATAGAGAATACTGTATGTATATATATTTCATCATATCATGTACTTCTTTACTTCTTCTTTGTCAGCTGCTATTACAGAGACCTCCTTTATCGTGACATCATTTTTGTCAAGGAATCTGACAACGACATGCCTATCCCTAGGGGCATCACTATATCTAGCGCAGATAGAAGCTGCTAAGTCTTCCTTTCCTTGGCCCTGCATGAGGCATGTCGGACCTACGTACTCTTTAACAGTCAGCAAAACCTCATCTTCTGCTGCAAGAAGCATTATTTCATTATTTTCGACCATGTTTCTGCCCACTATCAGTTTGGATTTGTCTGAAAGTCTGAAGTGCCTGCCTAGCTTAAGCAGCTGTACATCTCTATATCTAACTTCCCTCTCATGCTCAAAGAGGTCCTTAAGCCTCCTTGAATATGCCTTTTCAGTTAAAATGCATCCCCCTGCGGGATTTGGATATCTTCCTATACCGAGCTTCTTTGCCAGCTCAATCTGCATCTTTCTTGACCTTCCGCTTATATCAAGCAGCTTGCTTCTGTCTATGAGACCTTTTTTCTCGGCTTCTGTAGGCTGAAGCAGCTTTGCAGAGAGTGGTCTCAGTATTTTGCCTGATAGACCCGATTCTTCCTCTATTATCTTCATCGCCTTTAGATTCTGTGACATCGGTCTTTGGCCGAGTACCTCACCTGTCACTAAGAAGTCGGCGCCTATTTCTTCCATGACCTTCTTTCCTTCCTTAAACATCATTATCCTGCAGTCTATGCAGGGATTCATACCTGAGCCTCTGCCATATTTAGGATTCCTTACCATGGCTATGTATTCATCACCAAGCTCTCTTGCAATCCATCTTACGTTGTTCCTTCTTGCTATGTCGGAAACATCTCCCGCACAGGCTCCTGCACCACAATCGAAATTGCAGAAAGGTGTCTTGAGGCTGAGTGCTACGGTCTCTACACCCATGCTCTTCATCATAGCTAAAGCTAGACTGCTGTCCAAACCACCTGATAGCATCACTACTGCCTTCGGTCTTTTGCTGTCTTCAGCCATCCTACGTGGCAGATAATCGATGCATTAATCACCTTTTCGCAGTTTTGGTCATATTTGACCAGGAACCAGAATTCCACGACATTATGGAGTGTGTTAAGGAAAGATAGGCCAAGTGACGTCCTCACGCGAGTCAAGGTCGTGGGCTTCCAGCTTCATTCTCCAGTGCTTGCAGCAACTGGCTTTCTACAGGTCTTTCGTGGTAAATTAGCAAGAGTCTCAGTGGGCCATTTGGGCACTACACCTATCATAACGCTCTGGCATCAGTCATTTCACTGTTCAATGTCAGAAGACCTCTCGGAGGTAGCCCATCATCCATGGTTAAAGGAGCAGATCAACCTTTATTAGCAGTAAAAATAGGATGTTGCTTTATTTAAGGCTCGCTCTCATACTGCTCATAAATGGTGTGGGTTTTCTAACTTGGTGTCGTGATAAAATAGCATTGTAAGCTCTACATTCATGAAAAACATACTCAGTATGAGCCAAACAGTGGCAGCAGTATAATAGATGAAATAGAAAGTTTTAAGTAGAGATAGCTTGGCGCACCCCTAAACTGGCAAAAGTGTGTCTTGATGTCTGATAACCACTTATTTTCAGTGATCATTCCCGTTTACAGGTCTGCACCTACACTTGATGATACTCTTTCCAAGTTGCTGGCATCAGAACATCCACATAGGGAAATTATTGTGATGCTTGATTGTCCTGATGATAACCTTCTTTCGCTTGTTAATAAATACAAAGGAAAGGTCTTTTTCGATATCAGCCACGAACGCAGAGGCAAAGTCTCATCTCTCAACAAAGGATGCGACATTGCCAAAGGGGATGCTTTTTTCTTTTTAGACTCGGATATATCTCTTCCTGATGAAGATGTACTTAAGAGGGTTGACAGAGAGCTACTGGATTTTGACGTAGTAGAAATCAAAAAAGTTGTAAGTGGAAGCAGCATACTTGCAAAGCTTGTGTATTATGAGTACATAGGGATAAGCGCAGCAGACTGGCTTATTTCAAAGAGCACAAAAAGAACTTTTGGCATGAACGGAGCGGCATTTGCCATAACAAGAGTTGCTTTCGAAAGGGTTGGTGGCTTTAGAAAGGTGGTGTCTGAAGACCTTGATTTTGGTCTGAGATGCTTCGAAAGAGGGCTGAGGTTCAATTTTATAGATGACATAGCTATATACACCTTTGCCCCTTCCAGCTTTTCTGCATGGTTGAAGCAGAGGAAGAGATGGGCTTACGGGACTGCTAAATGGTTGAAAGACAACTGGCAGCAGATAATGGCAGTGGTTAGGTCAAACCCCCAAGTGGTGTTGCCGTCTCTGCTGCTGATCTTCCCATCGCTACTTGCACTTTTAGCCAGCTTCACCTTCAAAGACCTGGCTTTATGGGACGCCTTTGCGCTGTTATTCATATCCTTCCCTGCCAGAAGTTTTCCTATCTTACTCATTCCATTCATTTCTGCAAAGGAGATAGGAAGCATTCTATCTTTCTTCGTTGCATCAGCTATAGGGATGATAGCATATTCTTCTCTTTACTACCTCTTTTCAAGAAAGATGAAGCTCAGTTTTTCTCCTGTATGGTTCATTCTCTACTATCTTATCTATTCTCCCATATGGCTTGCAGCCATGGTATGGGGGATTATACGTGTGCTGATAAACGATGAAGTTGAGATAGACTGGAAGCTGTAGATTATCTTTCAAATTCTGTATTCAATAATTCACCAGCTTCGTCAAAGCGAAAAACAATCAGCAACAGTTAAAAAGGTGTTGTCCAAAAAATTGGCAGGTGTATCGTATTTGCCCTACAGTCTTCTGAAGCTAAGGCTGACTATGCTTGGTACATTAGCTTTGGTAATAGGAGCTTCAACTCTTTTCATCTCCTTGCTTCTCTATCTTCTAGGCGCTCTAAGCATCTTCACTGTTCTGATATTCGTAGTTCTTTTCAATTTTGTCCAGTGGCTTGTCTCTCCTTACATGATAGAGGCGATGTACAGATGCAAGGAGGTACCGTATAATCAGTCTCCAAAGCTACATGAAATGGTAGAGAGGGTAGCTCAGGCAGCACACATTCAGAAGCCCAGAATTATGTATTCTCCCATGAAAGCGCCAAACGCTTTTGCCTACGGTTCACCTTTGGGAGGAAGCAGGGTATGCATTACTCAGGGCCTGCTAGACAATCTTAAAGATGACGAGATAGAAGCTGTGCTCGGTCATGAGCTTGGTCACCTGAAGCATAGGGACGTGCAGATAATGATGTTTGTCTCTGTGCTTCCAACAATCTTTTACTGGATAGGTATTTCTCTTATATGGTCTGGAGGCTATGGCTCAAACCAGAGAAATGGCGGAAATGCAGCGGCCATAGGCTTTCTGGCTCTTATAGTCTACTTCATCCTTAACCTGCTAATACTTGGTCTAGGAAGGCAGAGAGAGCTATATGCTGACAGGCATGGGGCAGAAGTTGTGCAGGGTGGAGCTCAAAAACTGGCAATTGCACTTGCAAAGCTTGATGCTTATTCTCATGGGGTCAGGAGACAGGGTTCATCATCAATACAGCTTTCAGGATTCAAGAGCATGATGATAATAGACCCTGACCACACAAGTGGAATCAACCTTTCAAGCCTAAGCGATGATGAACTGGTAAATTACGTTGCAAGCAGAAAGATGACTGCTGGAGATAGGTTCATGGAGCTATTTTCGACTCATCCCAGCACTGTCAAAAGGATAAAGATTCTCAAATCGCTAGGTTAATTTTTTAGATAGATTCGGGATTCTTAAATACTATATCGTTTCGGGGGTAGCTAAACGGAAACATGACCTGCTTTGCCCAAGTCAGACACTTCAGACTCAGAAATGGGTCTCGGAGAAGAAGCCTACGGGCTGAAGAGAGAGATAGGAGTATATGGCTCCTTCAGCATGGGATATTCAGACGTAGGCGCTGATATCTACGTAGCCTTAGGAATTCTAGCTCTTTATGCACAGGCTGCAGCTCCCATTGCTCTTCTTATAGCAGCAGTTACATACGTAACAACTGGCCTAACCTACGCAGAGCTAGCATCAAAGTATCCAGTTGCAGGAGGGGGCAACTTTTACGCGACAAAGGCTTTTGGCCCTCTGCATGGGTTTATAGCGGGCTGGGGGCTTATGCTTGACTATACCATAGACATAGCCTTATTCGGCCTGGCGACTTCAGGCTACGTAGGAGCTATTGTAAAGACCTTCTTCGGAACCTCTGTTCTCCTGCAGCAGCCATTTTACGGTATTCTCGGTGCTCTGGTTATACTTGTCTTAATGACTCTCAACATATTTGGAATAAGCTATTCTTCCAAACTGAATGAGGCTGTCACAGCATTGAGTCTTGCCACTATTGCTATTCTCATAGGCATTGGCTTATACGCAGCATTGTTATCAAACTCCTTCGCTTCATGGCCAAGCCAGATAACAAGTAGCTTACTTACATCCCAGAATTTTGCTTATGGTATAACTCTAGCCATGGCTTCATACATAGGCATTGAATCGATATCACAGGCTGCAGAGGAGACGAAGAAACCATCGAAAGTTATACCCAGAGCAACAAAGCTTTCCATAGTTTCGGTACTTGTGATAGCGCTTTCCCTTTCATTTCTCACTGTAACCCTCATACCCTGGCAGGTCGTAGCATCATCTCCTGAAAACCCGCTTTACGTATTATCTTCAGCCTATCCTGTTGTGGGAGGGGTCCTGAGTATCTGGGTTGCATTCATGGGAATATGGATTTGCACAGTCTCAACTAATACTGGTGTAGTGGGCGTCTCACGTGTAACATTCTCGATGGGGAGGCTTGGGCTTCTACCCAGAAGCATGGCAAGAATAAGTAGGAGATTCAGGACTCCTTACATTACAATCATTATCTTCTCTCTTATTGCAATACTGATAATACTTGTCAACCTTCTGCTTCCTTCTGCATACCTGCTTAATCTAGTTGCATCAATTTATAACTTTGGAGCCCTGGTAGCTTACATGTACGTGAACCTTTCTGCGATAAAGCTGAGGCTAGAAGATACTGGTAATGGAAGTTACAAGTCGCCTATGAACATACCACTCAATTACAGAGGCAACAGGGTGAGCATATCTCTTACATCCATAATCGGTTTCATATCATGCGGCATAATATGGCTTATCCTTATCTCACTGCATTCCCTGGGCAGGGAGCTTGGAATAATATGGTTTGGAATTGGAATTGTCATGTTTCTAGCCTACAGGAAGAAGCTTGGTCTACCCCTTCTCTCCAAAGCTCCTCAAGCGAAAAAAATTTAGCTATATACTTGCAGCATTCTCCTTCATGCATCTGTTTCACAAACATTAATCCAAAATATCTATAAATGTATGAACTCACACAGGATAAGGAAAGGAAGTCTGATGCAAGCAAGGGACCTTGAATGGGGATGGAGCGATAGCCCAATACTGCTTCCTCTGGCTTACCAGCCAAGAGAATGGAATGCCGCATTCATAGCGATGCACATAGCTGAATACTCTGGTTCCCAGCTGATTGTTTATCACGTCTCCCTTGCTACTGAAAGTGCATCAGCCGAATTTAGGGAAGAAGTCAGGTCTCTTGCCGAGAAGCTCAGAGTCAAGGTCAGTTTTGTTGAGGAGAAAGCCGAAGATGGTTCTTTTGACAGTATAAGCAGGATGATAGTTACTCAAGCAATGAAACAGAATGCGCAGGCTATCATTATGCCTGCTCACAAGGAGGGTTTCTTTAAGGAGCTTGTAGGAAGGGTTTCAGACAGGGTTGCTCAGAGAAATCCTATGAAGACTGTCCTTGTTGAAACTCCAGACCCAAAAATTAAGATAACGTCATCTCCCAGGAAGATCGCAGTGCTTGTCAAACCAGGTACAGAGCCCAAGGATGCGTTCATAGTTGCTGCAGCCCTGACGAGCCTTGCAACAACCCCAGATGCAGAGCTTCTGGCTGCGCAAGCAATACTTCTTCCTCAAACCGTTCCTCTGGATGCTATGGAATATAGTAATGAGATAAGGCTGATGGAGAGGCGTTTTGCAGAAACAATCAGTTCAGTAATCAAGAACCTAGGAAGAATGTTCTCGCCCAGAATACTTGCTTCAAGGCAACTTGGCAAGGATATAGCAGATTTTGTTCTCAAGGAGAAGGTAGATATACTGATTCTGACAGGGCACAGAAGGAACCTCATCTCTGGTCTTTTTGGCACTGACACAAAGGAGATAGTGGGGAATGCTCCGTGCGTATCTCTAATTGTCTTTAGCTGAGTCTATCAACCTGAATATAGGGAAAAAGTTTAATCGCAAAAGACTTGGTAATAGCCGGCGATGCCAGTTGGATGAGCTTGAAGCTATAAAGATGAGAATGCTGAGGGAGATGATGAAAGGTAACAAGCCTCAGGAGAAGGTCGATACTTCTCCTCTCATCCTTACAGACCAGAATTTTTCATACGAGCTGCAGAAGAACCCTAAGATGGTTGTAGATTTCTGGGCTGAGTGGTGCCAGCCATGCAGAATGATGGCTCCTATTTTGGAGAGGCTTGCTAGTAGAATGGCAGGTCAGGTCCGGTTTGCAAAACTAAACGTTGATGAGAACCCGCTAACTGCTCAGGCCTACACTGTAATGGCAATACCAACGCTGATACTATTTAGAGATGGCAGGATGGCAGATAGAATAGTAGGTCTCCTACCTGAAGCACATCTTGGTGAAAGAATAAAGAACGTTCTATTAAATTAAAAAAATTTTTAATAGCCTTCCATTCCGCCTGGACTGCCTTCGCCTTCTCTACCGCCCTTTCCTGACTCCTTCGAAGTGCTCTTCGCAGCTATCACATCATCGATTCTCAGAATCATCACTGCTGCTTCTGTAGCAGCCTTGATTATTTGAGTCTTAACAGCTGCTGGTTCGTAGATCTCTTCTTTGGCAAGGTCTCCTATCTTTCCTGCCAGCACGTTAACTCCAGTAGTGACAGAACCCTTGCCGTGAGCTGCTCTCAGCTCAACCTGAGTATCTATCGGGTCCATTCCTGCATTTACTGCTAGGGTTAGAGGTATTGTCTCAAGAGAATCTGCAAATGCCAGCGCAGCAAGCTGTTCCCTGCCAGAAAGGCTGTGCGCCCACTCTCTTATCTTGTAAGACAGCTCTGACTCCACTGCTCCTCCACCAACCACAACCTTTGGATTCTCCATTACGTCTTTGACTACCATTACTGCATCATGCACTGCTCTTTCAGCTTCATCTACAACTCTCTGTGAACCACCCCTTATCAGTATGGTAACTGCCTTGGGGTTCTTTGCTCCCTCAACGAAGACCCACTTGTCCTCTTCTATCTTTCTCTCTTCTACCAATGCAGCATAACCTAAATCGTTGGATGTCAGGTCATCAAGGTTTGTCACTATTCTACCACCTGTAGATTTTGCAAGCCTTGACATGTCGCTTTCCTTTACCCTCCTTACGGCAAGTATTCCCGCCTTGGCAAGATAGTGCTGGGCTATATCATCTATACCCTTCTGGCAGAAGACAACGTTGGCTCCTGCTGCTGAAATCTTATCTACCATGCTCTTCAGCATTCTGGATTCTTCGTCCAGGAAAGCCTTCATTTGTGCTGGGTCGTTTATCCTTATTTCAGCGCTTATCTCTGTCTTCTCTATTTCGAGAGGAGCGTTGATCAGAGCTATCTTTGCATTTTCGACCCTCTTTGGCATGGCTGCATGAACCACTTCCTTATCAACCACTATCCCCTTAACAAGACCTGTCTCGCTTAAAGACCTGCCAGGCTTCTTCTCAACCTTGACGTTGTCTACATCGACCTTGTACTTTTGGCCTACTTTTTCTGCGACCTGAGTCAATGCATCAACCACTAGGTCGCTCAGCTGTTCGCTATCCTGTGAAACTATCTTTGAAGCTAGGCTAGTCTTTGCAATCTTCTTCAGCCAGGCTTTATCGGTTGGGTCTACCTTTGTTGCAATCTCATCTAAAAGAGTCAAGGCCTTCTCCGCTGCTGCCTGGTAACCATCAACTATCAGCGTAGGATGAACGTCCTTGTCCAGTAGCTCCTCTGCCTTATCAAGCAATGCCCCGGTAAGTACAACTGCGCTGGTGGTTCCATCCCCTACCTCACTGTCCGTAGCCTTGCTTATCTCTACCATCATCTTAGCAGCTGGATGTTGCACATCAAGCTGTTTCAGCATTGTCGCTCCGTCGTTGGTGATTGTAACATCGCCCAAGCTGTCTACGAGCATCTTGTCCATACCTCTTGGACCGAGCGAAGTCTTCACCAGTTCTGCTACGACTCTTGCGGCTTCCAGGTTATTCCTGAGGGCTTCTCGCCCCTTTGTCTCAGTGGAACCCTCTTTCAGTATCAGTATTGGTTGTGATGGTGACACAGACATATAATATCAACTCCTCCTTAATATCGCAAAAACCCTATATTCTAAGAATATAAATCTTTTCCGAATAATTTTTCAAGAAAAACATGGAATATATTCCAAACTTATCACATGGAAATCCGTGCTATAGATTCAAAGCTGATATGCTTGGAAAGCGTATAATATTTGTAGACCCATGTGGTACAACTCAATTCTGCAATAAACGCTTGAGCTGGGTAGCTAAAGAATTAGATGACAAAGAGCATATATGCTCTAAATGCAGAGAAATGATACAAAGAGATGTAAGCTCTGCATCACTGATCAAAAGGCTTGGCATCCTTAGCTATCCGCCCTAAGACTGATGGTTATCACTCGCAAAGCAATGGCTTCTGCCCTCCCTAAGGGAGATGTCAAGCCAGAGCAATGAAGCCGGAAGCCCAGAGGCTTAAGCCTCGGAAGGAGGTAGCAGTTTCTCCAATCATTATCCTTAACAATATAATACTGTCTCATCTACTGTTAAAAAGATTTTTTAAGAGACCATATTGCCTTATAAAAGGATCAATAGCAATGCTTTTTCTCACGCGTCAGCTAGTCGAATCGATTCTCAGCTTTTCCAAGGAAAAGCATCCAGATGAGATGCTTTTGCTTCTGAGAGGAAAGAAGAAGGGGAATGACATTTTGCTTTATCAGGCTGTCTTTCCTCCATTTGCCTATTCGAACTGGCATTCAGCAACTTACAATCCTCTTCACCTGCCTATTGATTTCACAATACTCGCTACTGCCCATTCACATCCGTCAGGAGTTAAATTACCAAGCCAGGTAGATTTGTTGCATCCTTATGGAAAATTCATGCTAATTTCAGGCTTTCCGTACGAGAATGCAGACGATATCGCAGCATTTGATGCCAGGGGAAACATTGTGCAATGGGGTATAGTAGATGAACAGCCTTGAAGAATTGGCAAAGCAGATTAAGTCATGCACGAAATGTGAACTTTGCAAATATAGAATAAACGCTGTGCCAGGCGAAGGATTGGAAAGTGCTAAAATAATGCTGGTGGGTGAAGCTCCTGGCAAAACAGAAGACATGACAGGAAAACCTTTCGTAGGCAAAGCTGGAGAACTTCTTGATGAAGCCCTTGAAGAGGCATCTCTTAGCAGAGAGGAGCTATTCATAACAAATGTGGTGAAGTGCAGACCTCCTGGCAACAGAAAGCCCAAAGCTGCAGAAATAGAAGCCTGCAGAAATTACCTTCTCCAGCAGATAAACATTGTTAGGCCAAAAGTAATTGTAACCCTTGGCTTGACAGCTCTTCAATTCTTCAAAGATGCAGAAAGAATGCAAGAATTGCCCTTCGAATATACCTCTGGGAATGAAAGGATAACAGTATATCCAACATACCATCCTGCAGCTGCCTTAAGGGGGAATAAGATTGCTAGGGAATCTATATACAGAACCATGAAAGAGATTAAGAATTACAAACATTCGAAATATTAGGTAAATTCATTAACTCAACCTGAATAGACACTTCTTCTGTAATATAAGATGATGAATGCAGACAATAAAAGGACGGCAAAGGAACCTATGAAAGGTAAGGCGTATCCATTCAGAAGCGACGGCATAACTGCAACAAGTGCCCCACCAATAGCTGGTGCTGGTATGGCTGTAAGTGTGGTTATGCCACCAAAACCACCCATAATCGCAGCCCTTCTCTCTTGAGGGGAGAGGTCAGCAAGCAATGCACCTTCTGCTGGTGCATCAAGCTGTCCGACGGCAACCCATATTCCATAAACAAGAAGCAGGTAAATGGGGCTTTTTACAAGAGGGAGAGAGCCTATAGCAACTGCTTCTATAAAAAAGCTCAGCGTTATTACCTTTGTTCTTCCCCATGTATCTGCAAGCTTACCGAATGGAGCCTGCAGCAGGAAGGTAATGACATAATTCAGTGCAAGCATAACTGCAAGTATCGATGAAGGCATACCAAGATATTCAACAGCATATATAGGAATCAGAAAAAGAACCAAGCTGAGACCTGCATCATGAATCATGTATGCTATTGTCAGCAGTCTAAGCTTATCTACAAAGAGAGGGCTTAAATTATCAGTAGCTATACTCTTAATTTCTCTCCTCACACCTTTGAAAGTTTCAATCAGGCCTGCCTGCCTGCCTACTGCTATAATGGCTATTATGACTGAGCTCAGGATAAAAAGTATTGGTAGTTTATTGGCATATTCGTGCACGTCCGTAGAGTTCACATATATGCCAGAAAGAAGTATTGCAATCGATGCAGTAGCAACAGCCATTGAATTAAAGTATCCTAGAGCCCTTCCTCTGTATCCCTTGCTCACAGAATCAGTTATCAAAGCTCTGAAGTTGGGCTGAAGTGCTGTAGTAGACCAGTTGAAAAGCAGAAATCCCAATATTATTGCTACGCTTATCTGAAAGGATAGAAGAGATGAAGCAATAGCTAGGCCTACTGTGCTCCATACAATAATAGTCTTCCTGCCATATCTATCCCCTAGCCAGCCTGCTATAAAAAAGGCAGCAACAACTGCCACAGCACCAAGCGTGTACAGTATTCCTATCACCCACTTCTCATATCCTATCCCCGCGAAGTACAGGGAAAGATAGCCCTGCCAGAGGCTTAGGCAAAAGGTAGATATCATTGAAGTGAGGCCAAGCACTAGAACGTTTGTGTTGAGAGGGCTATCCTGTTTGTTCAACTGGCATCCCCACCAGCATTTAACAAACTATTAAAGATTTTAGCATCAGTTTACTCAAAGGATAACAAATCAATCAATCATACCAACTGCTAAAGAAAGCTAATAATAACTAGACAAGCGAATTCATTCTTCAGAAAAATTTTTCAATAAACCGTTGTTTAAAAAAGATTATGGGCAGTTCTGCACTTATAGTGGTTGACATGCAAAACGACTTCATGGACGGAGGAGTACTGGCTGTGCCAGGCTCAAAATCGATAGTGCCTGTCATCAATCGATACATGGAGACGTTTCATAATCGCTCATTGCCAATTTATGCCACAAGAGACTGGCACCCGCAGAACCATATATCTTTCAGGGAGAGAGGAGGGCCCTGGCCTCCTCATTGCGTAATGTTCACGGAAGGGGCTTCGTTCTTCAATCAGTTGAAGTTCCCAAACGAAACTGAAGTGGTCTCAAAGGCTATGAAGCCAGATGAAGAGGCGTATTCTGGATTTCAAGGAACAGACTTGGCCTCTAGGCTGAAGAAAAGAGGAATCAATAGAATCTTCATTAGCGGAGTTGCTACGGAGTACTGTGTGCTTTCGACAGCAATTGACGGAGTTAAAAACGGCTTTACCGTTTACCTTCTTTCAGATGCGGTCAAGGGGATAAGGGAGAAAGATGTTAGCGCAGCAATGCAAAAGATGAGAGATGCAGGTATAAATACAATAACGATGAAAGATTTAGAATCGATTCTTAGCAAAGACCCATAGGATATCTAAATTCAGAAGTTATACAAGCTCTTCATAGCTTACTCTCTTTCTTTGAATCACTCTGGCAACAATCGCTCCAGCAAAATAGAGGGCAGACAGCAATAGCCCAATGGTTATCTCCATAATTCCGCCAGTTGTGCCAGGTGAGATTATAAGTGCAACAATAAAAGCTCCAAGGACTGCAAACCTCCAGTATCTTATCCACGTAGAGTAAGAAACTATCCCCGCATAAGTCAACCCTGCCATTATTACAGGTGTCTCAAAGGCAAGACCGAGAGCGATAGTGTAAGCCAGACTTATAGTCACAAAAGTCAGAACGCTTATTGTGGGCTCAACACCTGTGTACAGTGAAAACAGATAGAGAAACCTGAACAAGAATGGAAGAACAATAGTATAAGAGAAGAAGGCACCAGCTATGAAGAGTGCTGTTGCAGGTACAAGAACCATCTTGATTGCCCTTTTTTCGTTCGGCTTCAGCGCTGGGCCGAGAAAAGCGCTTGCCTCATATATCCAGAAGGGAAGAGAACAGATAGATGCAAGGGCCATAGCAATGTAGGCAACAGAGAGAAAGGTATCAAACGTATTTACGTTAATCAACACCATCTGAGGAGGCAACACGTAGCTCTTCATGGCAAAAAAAGTCTCTGTACTGAAGCTCTGAAATAGACTAGGCTCGGGATAGGGTATGTATAAACCAGAAAGATTTATCCAGGAAGGCTTGAAGGCAAAGAAGAAAAGAAAGAATACAAAGAATACTATAAGCGACCTTATGAGCCTTCTGATCAGTTCGGAAAGGTGGCTAATGAATGGCAGCTGTCTTAAGTTTATTCCAACATCCTGAGCAGTAACCATGCGCTATCAGGTTCCACTTTTTGTGGCTATGCAGATTCTTCTCTTTCCGCCTATCTTCCGTCTTGTGAATCCTGGGACTTCAGCTGTTCAAGCTCCTTCTGTAACTCAGATATTCTCCTCTGCCTGTCTTCAGGAGTTTGAGTCTGCGTTGCTGTTGGGGCAGCACTGCCTTCCTGTAGACTCCTTAATTCCTTCTCAACCTCCATCTGACCCTTCTTGAATTCCCCGACAGCTCTTCCGAAAGCTCTAGCCAGCTGAGGAACCTTGGAAGCGCCCCCGAAAAGCACCAGCGCAACTATTATCACTATCACCCAATCCCAGACACTTTCGAACAATATGGGTCTAACATAACAACTCATATGGCGTATTTAAACCTTAATTCAGTAATTGCCCAGCAGAAATCCTGCTAATAAAGAAGGATAACAAAGAATTCAGTTTCATCGTTGCACCTCTTATGATACATCTTTCCGAAATATCTGCTGGAATGGAGAGATATATGTTACATTTGCACACCCTGATTATAGCTTTCACCATTTTATGCTCTAGCTTTTCCTTTGCTTTTTTCTTCTCTGATCATTTAACCAACGTTCATCAGGAAGGATGGGAACTAAATATCCCAATAACAGGCTAAGAGAAAATTTCAGACAATCTTGGGCAGAAAGATTACTTAACATAAGTTTTCAGGCTTAGCAAATGAAGGGTTTGGGGGAAACAAAGAAACCCTGCACCATTTATGGATGGGATGAATTTGTCTCCCCGTTAAATTTTTATATATCGAACAAAATATTTCATGGTAGCTACGGTGGGGCACACCTTAGGCTAAAGCCTCTCTTCCCTGTAAAAGTAAAGGGACACCTGTTGCCAAGGCGCCTGCAAGGCGATGCTGGACTGTTGGATTAGGGGCCTCTGGAACCATGTAAGTCCATGAGGAATGGCATTGGTCTACACGAAGCTCCCATGGATGAAGGAGGAACCCCAGCCCCTGATAACGGGGTAGCTTCCATGCAAAACGCCCAGAGGACTGCGCAAGCACCTCGGCAACCCGCAGAAAAAGCATGGAAGCCAACGGGTTCACCCGTTGGAGGATGTCACGGTTTCTACACAGCCTTCACTAATTGAATATCTAGTGGTACCAAGTTCTATAGATGTATTGAAATGCAAAATCTGGAATTAAGCCTTCCAACAAATAATAATGCATTAAGTAGTAAAAAGCCATCGTTATAGCTCTTAAGAAAAAGATAATGAAACATTATACTTAAATTTTGCAGCTTAGATTCACCCGATTCAGCGTATTAATGATTTTAAAGGTATATATACCCCTGTAAAACTGCTTTGCTAGAACTGGTATGGCAGTAACACAGATACTTGACGAAAGAGAAGCACCAAAAGGTGTCAACCTTATAAGGAAGACCCAGAGCATCTGCCCCGAGTGCAACAGAATTCTTCCCGCTTTTGTATTTGAAAGGGACCATAAGGTCTTCATGACCAAGACATGCCCAGAACATGGGGAGACAGAAGAGCTGTACTTCGGGGATTATGACATGTATCTCAAGTTCAGTGCTTACTGGACAGATGGTAAAGGAACTCATGCACCTAACGTAAAGCTTGAGAACTGCCAGTGCCCTGCTAATTGCGGTTTATGCAGCAATCATTTATCTCATACAGGTTTATCCAACATAATAGTCACAAACAGATGTGACCTTACATGCTGGTACTGCTTCTTTTACGTGAAGAAGGGCCTTGAAGGCGCATACGTATACGAACCTACCCTTGACCAGATAAGGATGATGGTTAGAGCTCTAAGGGCGGAGAGGCCTGTTCCAGGCAATTCTGTGCAGATTACAGGAGGAGAGCCAACACTAAGGGAAGACCTTCCTGAAATAATAAAACTGATCAAGGAGGAAGGAGTTGACCACATTCAGCTTAACACGAACGGAGTAAACATAGCATTACACCCTGAATTGGCGAAGATCTACAAGGAGGCAGGGGTTAGCAACCTTTACATGAGCTTTGATGGAGTAACACCAAAGACTAATCCAAAGAACCACTGGGAAGCACCTCACGCAATTGAGGCATGCAGAAAAGCTCATCTCGGTGTTGTTCTTGTTCCAACTGTTATAAAATCGATAAACGACCACGAGCTGGGAGGAATAATACAATTTGCAAAGGCAAACGTTGATACTGTCAGAGCTGTGAACTTCCAGCCCGTTTCGCTGACGGGAAGGATGAGCAAGAAGGAGAGGGAAAAGTACAGGATAACCATCCCTGACTGCATACACAGAATTGAAGAGCAGACAAACGGCGAAGTTACATCAGATTCATGGTTCCCTGTTCCAAGCTGCTCTCCAGTTACTCATTTTATAGAAGCTATAACACTTAAGCCACAGTATGAACTTTCAATTCACTTTGCATGCGGTGCAGGAACATATGTATACATTGATAACAACAAGAAGCTTGTACCTATAAGCAAGTTTGTAGACATTAGGGGCCTGATAGAATTCCTTGACGAAAAGGCTGAAGAAGTATACTCGGGCAGGAACAGATGGATAACTCTAGCTACATCAGCAACCAAGCTGATGAGTTTCATCGACAAGGAGAAGCAGCCCGAAGGACTTAACATGGGTAAGATGCTCTTCGATGCACTCGTAAGGCATGATTACTCAGCTATAGGTCAGTTCCACATGAAGAGCCTGTTCCTTGGTATGATGCACTTCCAGGACAAGTACAATCAGGATGAAGAGAGGCTGCAGAGGTGTGATATTCACTACCTAACACCCGACCTGAGAATAATACCATTCTGCAGCTTTAACGTCATTCCGGAATGGTACAGGGACAGAATTCAGAAGAAATACGGTGTGCCAGTTGAGGAATGGGAGAAGAGGACAGGAGAAAAGCTGGAAGCAAAGCTTTACAGAGGAGACCTGAGAAAGCTTAAACCGGGCCAGAAGGTTGAGCTTTCCTGTGCAACACAGGAAATATTCCAGAAAGTAAGCAACGTTCAATAATACCATTAAAGGAGATTTTTTACAGAATTGATGCCGAGACCTACTGAAGAAGCTAAAGCTGCTACGAAGAGCAGCTTCATAACTGACCTCGTAATTCAGCCTTCAAAGAAGTCAATAAGCACAGAAGAAGATATTGACATGAGAATAAAGTACAGGTTGAGAGGCGGTATATATGACTCATTCACAAGGGAGGCATGGCAAGTAGCATGGTACAAACACGACATAATGCTCAGGCTGATATCGCATGTGGAGATACTGAGAAAAGGATTGGCTACTTCAAGCCTTACTGGAAGGTTAAAATTCGTAAAGAAGGGTAAGCTTTACTGGACCAGAAACCCTGACCTGACTGATAACGTCACAAACAGAATATGGGCTTTCGTTGTGGACGAAGATTCCAATCCAAAGTTCTTCGACCAGGAAGATAAGGTCAAGGAGGCTCTCTTTGATTTTGAAAGGGTTGTAGTGGTAAAAGGGTCAAAGATAGGAAGAGGAAAAAAGAAGCTTTATGCAAAGGCAGAGGTAAAGTGGGGAAGGCACATATACGTCGAAAAGGGGAAAGTCTCTGCAACCTCTCCTCCGGTTGAGATAAAAGTCGAGTGATAAGCATTCGATGCTAACGCTTATATCTGCCTCTATTTGCTGCTGCAGTCATCCTGTGGTGATGTAGTGTTTGGCCAAGTTCGATGGCGTAGTTAACCAGGAGCTTCTTGCTGTCGAAGAAAGAGAAAATGAAGTGGTTCTGATATTCAGAGATAACAGGTATCTTTTTGTTAGGCTGATAGATGGCAAGCTTGTAACAGAGAGTGTACCAGAGTAATTTAAATGCCATATATAAAATCTCTAAAAAGGATATAGGTCTATTATTCTTACCGCTGATGGTGGTTGCATACATATGGAGATAAGTCAGAAGACCTTTGAATCCCTTCAGAAGCTCGGTCTTTCTGATTACGAGATAAAGGCATACGTTTCTCTCTTGCAGAATGGAGCCCAGACTGCTGCAGAGGTGAGCAGGTTTTCATCAGTACCTTATTCGAAGGTTTACGAGGTTCTAGGCAGGCTTGAAAATAAAGGATGGGTTGAGAGCGATGTAAGCAGGCCAAGCAGATATTTCCCGAAGCCTCCTGATGTGGCTCTGCAATCCTACAGGCTCCAAAAGGAGAGCGAATTCAAGAATCATGAAGAAGTTATAACCGCAGAACTGATGCCGATTTATGAAAAGAGGGGCATAAAGGAACGGCCTGAAGTGTGGATAGTTAAGGGAGAATTCAACATTATAGGTAAGGTGAACGAGATGCTCTCAAACTGCAGAAGTGAGCTGATGGTAGCACTGCCTGAGGATTTGGGAACGTTCAGCAAAGGAGCTACTGAAATATTCCAGAAGATATTCGGGAAGGAGATAGCCATATCCGTACTCATGTCGAATTCGCAAACTGCCAAAAGGGTGAAACAGGCGATTCCAAGGGCGGAAGTAAGGGTAAGGGACGGAATGTTTGCAGGAGGCATTGTCTGCGATGCAAAGCAAGTCATGCTCCTGCTTGGAAAGAGCGGAGAGGGCAACCCACACATGGCAATATGGGCAGACCATCCCGGTCTTGCAACTATTGCCAAGAGCTACTTCGAATCGCTGTGGGTAAGCTCAACACCTTTATACTGAAACTTTTTGCCCATAAACTAACCAAAAAATGGTTATTTCTACAATTCAAGCAGTATTCTAGTGGCTTCCCCTGCTTGGTCAAGGTATTTCGATGATAGACTGGTCATGAAATTTATTTGGCAAGCGAAGGAAACTTTGCTAATTCAGCCAGTTAAGGATAATAATGCCTCGAAAAGTGAATCGATTTGTGTCTTCATCCGCTAGAGAAGAAGAAGAGCTGAAGAGGCTTTCAGAAGAACTTTCGGAGATTCTTCAATATGACAAGATAATTCTTCTGTGTTACGCCTATCTTCTGAAGCAGGACGGGGAAGTAAATGAGAGAACCATATTTGAAATGCTAGGAAAGGAAATTGACAACATACCAGAGATTTTGCAGAGAATGATGAGGGATGGACTTGTGATAAGGGGTAATGCTGGATATCTGCCGCTGCACCCGAGGCTAGCTATAAGCAACCTCTATAGGTTAGCCCTTGCAAGAGACGAAAAAGTAAGGCAGCATAGAGTTAGAGTCGACGCCATAACAGCAAGACTGGTTAAATTCAGAGAAGAAGTTCAGAAGTGGTAATTCTTTCCTCAAAATGAACAGATGAAATACACAAAACCGTTAATAACCGCTTTATGTTTCTAGATAAGCAATGTCGTCTCAGGTCTCTGAATGCAAGCATAATGTTGTCTATGCTGGAGCTATCAACCTGATTCGTGGGTTTGGTATTCTCGGCGCGATAGATGCTTGGACTTGCACTTATTGCAGCGAGCTATGGTGTGATGAGAAAAGAATAGAGCATCAGGAGCTTCCTCCGGAAGTGGGATTACCACCTAGAAAAAACAGTACAGAATGGCTGATACTTTTCTGTGAAGACGGCTCAAAAAATGACTGGAATCTGGTCCAGGCAAAGAAGGGTGAATCGATAATTCATAGCTGTAAAATCTTTAATTCATGCGAAATCGAGGTTGGAAAGGATTATGGAGCAAAGTGCAATCATGGTCATGAAGGTAAGCATAGGTTCTTTCCGGTAAGGCAGAACCTGAACAAAGCTATTTATGTATAGTTTGAAATGTTCATGGCGGTGAGCAAGCTGAAGACCAATACAATAGCACTGACTTTCCAGCTCCCGGCATCTATATCCTACCTGTTCCTTTACCTGCAGGGTATAGGATATCCTATAGCTTTGTCCAGCGTAGCGATATTTGTGGTCAGGATAATTTTTAGCTTTCCAGTCCTTATAAATTCAAGAAAAGCTCACTATGTAAGCATAGCAGGTTCAGTTATAGGGCTAGTTTATGTTGCTCTCACCTATATTGTAAGCAAATCTTTGCTTGTAACTCTTCCATTAGCATTGGAGATAGCAGCGCTTGCACTAACCATGCAGTCCTTGTCAAAGATAGGAAAGACAAAGCAGCCCAGTCCGTTGGATATGCCGGTTTATGGTTAGGTGGTGCAGATGGAAATATTTGTAACGGAAGCCAAGATGGGTTCAGTGGCTGGGTTCGTGAAAGGGTATGTATTGTACGAGGGCCTGAAGCTGAAGTTCAAAGGGGTAGCTTTTGGGAGATATGGAGGGCATAACGTTTCAATCAATTTCATGCCTTCTTCATTGAAGGCTCTTAAAGAAAGGGGGATAGACCATCAACAGCTTCTGCAGGAAATCCAAGAAAACATAGTAAGGGGCAACTTCATAACAAGCGAAAAGGCTAGCTTTACGGAACCCCTTTCTTAATCAGGATATTTCTGACTTAACTTGACCCTTCTTCCTTCTTCTGGCTATCTTCTTTGTTTTCCCAGCTTCCCTACTTCCAACATTCGTTTGAGATTTTCTGTCTTCAAATCTACTTATTCCAGTCTCTTCTTTGATAACCGGCAGAATTGATGTTTTTTCTCCTGCTTCCACGCTAACGACTGAAGTGGGGGAAGCTGCCGGAACAGGGACAGATTCGGGAAATGGGCTGTTAGTGCCAGACATGGAACTCTCTCTTCTTCTTGATATCAGGGCTGCTGCTAATGCTGCAGCTGCACAGAATGCTACAATTATCGCTGCCAGCATGGCTGATGCCATTTCAAGGTTCATAATGCAGGCTAAAGGATAAAGACAATACTGTCAATCTCAAATCACTATGCAATCTGCAAATGTTGACAGCTCAAAGCTTTATTAAGCTAGTAATGCTTTTGGAATCTCCTCTGCAGCAGTGATGGGAAGCTGGCAGGCAAAGTTAGTACAGATGTATAATGCAGCTTTACCATCCTTAGTGCCATAGGACCTGGCAAATGTAGAGATATCATCTACATCTGCTATATTTTCATCGATCTTTCTTACTATTATGGCCTTATTAGGAATGTAAAGCTTTCTTATTCCACGCAGGAGTTGTAATGCCCCCTCTTCAGAATTCCTGCTGAAGGCTAAAACAATCTCACGGAAGTTTCTCTCGAGCAAAGCTGTTGCAGTCAAAAAGTAAGAATACTGGTATGGTGAGCTTTTCACACCGGAAGAAAATGCTTCTTTTATCTTCTCAAAATACTTCATATCATCTAGCCTACCAGTAATTCTGCATAGATGGAAAATCACGTAGGCCAGCACAGAGTTGCCTGAGGGCATTGCTCCGTCCTGAGCCTCCTTGATCCTGTACGATATTTCTGGGTCCTTCTGTACCTGATAAAATCCTCCATCTACTTCGTCCCAGAAGTTCATTACAGCATATTCCTTCAATCTTATAGCCTCACGAAGATACTCTACATCGAAGCACGCTTCATACAACTCCAGCAACCCCCATGAAAGAAACGCGTAATCTTCGAGAAATCCTCTTATCGCCGCCTCGCCATCTCTATATCTGTGCAGGAGCGACCCGTCTTTTGCTTTCATATGGGAAAGTAGAAATTCAGCTGCATCCTTGGCGTATTTCAGGTATGCCTCATTTTCAGTAACTACGTAGGCTCTTGACAAAGCAGCTATCATCAACCCATTCCAATCAGTAAGTACTTTGTCATCTTTGCTCGGTCTTGTTCTTTTATTTCTTTCTTCAAGCAGCTTCTTTCTTATCTTTTCCAGTCTTATCTCTATTTCACTTTCTTGCAATCCATATTCATCTGCAAGGCTTTTAGTGTCCTGAGCTACATGAAGCACATAACCCAGCCCTTCGACCCCAACCTTTAGCTTCCCAAGGTATGAACGTATAGCTAGCTGATAATCATCTTCATCAAGTAGATTCCTCATCTGCTCTTCTGTCCACAGATAGAATTTTCCCTCTTCTCCTTCGCTATCTGCATCTTCTGAAGTGAAAAAGCATCCATCGTTGCTCCTTAAGTTTGCAATTACATATTCCAGAAGCTCTTCAGCAGTCTTCAGATAGAACTTGTTTCCTGTAGCTTCAAATGCTTCAAGATAAGCCAATATGCAGAGAGCCTGGTCATACAACATCTTTTCGAAATGCGGAACCATCCAGAATGCATCTGTAGAATATCTATGCATCCCATATCCCAACTGGTCAAATATTCCTCCCCTTCTCATCGCTGTAAGAGTCTTTTCTGCCATTATCAGTGCAGACTTCTCCCCTCTAAGCTTGAAATATCTTAGTAGGAAGAGAATCCTGTGTGGAGTCGGGAACTTTGGTGCCGTTCCAAAGCCTCCGTGCTCTTCGTCGTAAAGCCCGAGCATCTGCTCAAAGCATGCATCCGCATCTTCAATGCCAACGCTTCCTTCAGACTTCTGAGCAAGGTAGACCTTAAGGCTGTGAATCAACTTCTCACCCTGAGCAATTAAGTCACCTCTCCTGCTCCTGTCATTCCAGAGTTCTTTTATTCTTGGTATCAGGTCAGTGAGGCCTGGCAGGCCATATTTGGAATCCTTTGGTATGTATGTTGCAGCGAAGAAGGGCTTTTTATCCGGGGTCATTATTATGGTCAGAGGCCAGCCTCCTGAGCCTGTCATCATCTGGCAAAAAGTCATGTACAGATTATCAACATCGGGTCTTTCTTCCCTATCAACCTTTATGCAGACAAAAGTTTCGTTCAGCATCTTCGCAACTTCAGGGTCTGAAAAGGATTCCTTTTCCATAACATTACACCAGTGGCAGGATGAGTAGCCTATGCTGAGAAATATGGGCCTATCTTCTTCCTTCGCCCTAGCAAAGGCCTCTTCACCCCAAGGGTACCAGTCTACTGGATTGTTTGCATGCTTCAATAGATACGGGCTCTTTTCAAGCGAAAGCCTGTTCATTGCTCATTTCAATTCTAACGTTCATTCATTTAAGGAGAGCGCAATATATTGAAACGCATGCAAGAAATTAATACCATTCAAAATAGGAGAATTAGAAAATCTAGCCTATATTCACATAATATTTTTATACCGATTCAAATCGCCCCAACTAAGGTAATCGTATCTTGGTTAGAGATGTTGGTTATAAGACCCATCCGATCGACCCCCAGTTTCTTCAGAAGCCAGATGAATACCCGGTCACAGGAGAACATCAGGGGCATAAGGTAAGGGCAGAGGGAAAAGTCAGGCTTGACGCAGATGGTAAGCCTTATCCCACAGCTTTGGGAATTCATGGTACAAGCGTAGCTGTTGACTGGGAGAACTGCGTTGCAGATGGGGTGTGCATGGATGTCTGTCCTGTAAACGTATTTGAATGGTTTCTGAATCCTGGGCAAGCAGGTACAGGAAAGGATAAAGTAGTACAGCCAGGCAGTGATGAATGGAACAAATACAGATGCGACAAGTCTGACCCTATAAGAGAGGCGGATTGTATATTCTGTATGGCCTGTGAGACAAGCTGCCCAACCGGCTGCATAAAGATAACTTCTCCCTAGGGTTTTTTTATATTTCATTCAGTCAGATGCCTGAATACGTAAGGCAAAATACCTCCAGCAGCAAAGTACTGCATCTCAGCCAGGTTATCTATCCTCGTCTTCACCTTAAACCTCTTCACATTTCCATCGCTTGCAATGGCCTCAACATCCAGTATTTCGTTGGGTTTCGACATAGCTGCAACTCCTTGTATATTGTACACTTCATTCCCACTGAGACCCAGGCTCTTGTAGCTCTCTCCCTCAACAAACTCAAGAGGAAGTATTCCCATGGCAATGAGGTTGCTCCTGTGTATCCTTTCAAACGATTCTGCTATAACTGCTTTTACTCCTAGCAGTAAGGGAGCCTTTGCAGCCCAGTCCCTCGAGCTTCCAGCTCCGTATTCCTTTCCTGCTAGAACAATCAGAGGAATGCCTTCTTTCTGATACCTTACTGATGCATCATATATAGTCATCAGCTCTCCAGAAGGAAAGTGCATTGTCCAGCCTCCCTCCTTTCCTTGAGCCAACAGATTCTTCAGCCTGATGTTGCTGAATCCTCCCCTTGCCATCACTTCATGATTCCCCCTCCTGCTTCCGTACGTGCTGAATTGGGTTACATCAACCCCTTTTTCCCTCAGGTATCTACCTGCAGGGCTATCATAAGGTATAGACCCAGCTGGTGATATATGGTCTGTTGTAACCTTATCTTCCAGAAGGCAGAGAACTCTTGCACCCTTTATATCGTTCATCGTTTCGACCTTCATCTCAAACCATGGAGGTCTCCTTATGTATGTTGACGTTTCATTCCATGAGTAAACATCTCCTTCAGATGAGGGAAGAGAATTCCATCTTTCATCTCCCTCTGTAGCGTTCGAGTACCTCCTTTTGTACAGCTCAGGATTGAGAGATTTTGCAACAACCGCTCTTATCTCTTCCATCGAAGGCCATACATCCTTGAGGTAAACCTCTCTCCCATCCTTACCCCTTCCCAGTGGTTCTCTTTCGAAGTCAAAATCTATCCTTCCTGCAATGGAGTATGCTACGACCATCATGGGGGAAGTGAGAAAAGAGCCCTTGGCAAGAGGGTGAATTCTTCCGTCAAAGTTCCTGTTTCCACTTAATACAGCAACTGCATATAATCCTCTTGATTTTATTTCATCTTCAACCTCCTTGGCAAGAGGTCCGCTATTACCTATGCATGTGGTGCAGCCATAACCTACTACGTTGAATCCTAGCTGGTTAAGATAAGGCAGCAATCCAGAGTTTTCCAAATAATCAGTGACTACTCTTGACCCAGGAGCCATGCTAGTCTTTACATATGGTTTTGGTTTGAGACCCAGCTGAACAAATTTCTTTGCTAATAAGCCTGCACCGAGCATTACTGTGGGATTTGATGTGTTTGTGCATGATGTTATAGCTGCAATGACAACGGAGCCATCACGTAATCCCTCTGTAAGTGCAACGGAGCTACTGACTGCTGCAGATGATAGCTCACTGCCCTTTGCAGTGTCTATGGGTTGATATCCATTGTTTACATGCTGCGAAGTTAGAGGAGTGTTGGAGGTTTTGCTTTGAGAAGCTATCAGCTGAGGTATTATGCGTGGTGCATCTTTTATCACAATTCTTTCGTCTGGGTTTCTGGGTCCCGCAATAGATGGTTCGACTTCGCTCAGGTCTATTACAACAACTTCAGAATACTTTGGCCTGTAATTGCCTTCATAGAACAGTTTATTCACAAAGCTATATCTTCTGACAAAATCAACATGAGCAGGGCTCCTGCCTGTTCCCAAAAGATATTCAAGTGTATTCTCATCTATGGGTGAGAATCCTACTGTCGCGCCATATTCAGGTGCCATATTACCCAGAGTGGCCCTATCCGGCACACTCAGCCTGCTGTAGCTTTCCCCGAAGAACTCTACAAACTTGCCAACCACTCCCTTCTTTCTCAATTTTTCAGTTACCGTAAGCACCACGTCAGTAGGGGTAGAGCCTTCCCTAAGCTCTCCTACAAGCTCTACTCCCACAACTTCAGGTATTGGCATGTGATACGGTTGTCCGAGCATGACAGCTTCCGCCTCAATTCCTCCAACCCCCCATCCAAGCACAGCCATGCCATTCACCATGGGAGTATGGGAGTCTGTTCCTACAACCGTATCAGGAAACGCTGTTAACTTACCAGATTCATCTGCTCTTGCTGTAATTACAGTTGCAATGTATTCAAGATTAACTTGGTGGCAGATTCCTTTGCCTGGAGGAAAAATTCTCATGTTGGAAAACGAAGACTGTGCCCACTTGAGAAGAGAATACCTTTCCGAATTGCGTTCATATTCCTTCTGCAGGTTGAAGAATATGGCATCTTCAACAGCCCATCTATCTACCTGCACAGAATGGTCAACTATCAGGTCAACCGGTACACTGGAATTAACTGACCTTGGATTCAGCCCCTTCAACTTTACAGCATCTCTCAGTGCTGCGAGGTCAACTATCAGAGGTACGCCTGTATAATCCTGCAAGAGTACCCTTGCTGGCATGAAAGGCAGTTCTTTTCCTATGCTTTTGGGCCACTGCATAAGCTGACCAGCTGCTGCGTCAGCCCCATCCACCTTGGAAGAATGCCTTAGTGCATTCTCAAGAAGCACCCTTATTGAGAAGGGAAGCTGCTCAACTTCGCATCCATATTCTTTTAGTTTTCCCAGATTGTAATACCTAGCTTTCCCCTCTGTGGCTTTGATCTCATCTTGAAGAAATTCGAAGCTGGATTTCAAGCTTTCTCCTTATGCTTTTTGTATGACTTGCTTATAGATGCTTCTGAATTTCAGGTTTCTGCCTGCCTTTTTCCAGCATCTCCTCTATCTTCTTCACAAGGTTGAAATCTCTGCTTGTAACTCCCCCTTCATCGTGGCTCTGTATCTCTAACCTAACATTGGTCCAGCGTATATGTATATCAGGGTGATGCCCGATTTTTTCAGCTAGATCAGCCACAGAATTCACGAATTTTATTCCCTGCATAAATCTCCTGAACTTGAAATTTTTCACGAGAAAACCATTTTCGTATTTCCATCCACTCAGATCCTTGAGTCTCTTAGCTATATCTTCCTCATTTAATTTTACCATTAAACTTCATATCATAAGACTCACTCATATATTTTTCCTATACCTAAAGAGGCTGCGTCTATAGATATAGGAGTGTGCTACTTTATTACAACTATCATAGAAGGTAAAGTACCAATCATATATTAAGGCAGGGCTGTCCTCAACGTTTGGGTACACTTTACATGAACCCAAGATATCAAAGGGTGAGCAAGAACAGAAAATGTAATGTAAAATGCTCCCTGGTCGCAAGAATTATGTGAAAAACGAGTAATCAGCATCCAGACCCAATGCGGTAGAAATTGGATGAGTAAGAGTGGGGAGCTGTTACGTTATAAAAAACCCCTCCCCACCCAAACAGATAGCAGGAAACCGATTCATACTTTTGAACAAGCAGTCCGTTACCCAAGCTGTGGGTGGCGGGAATAATGGGAATGCTAATCATCAAGGTGACCGCAATGATTACAACGAATACTGTAACAATATGACTGTTTCTCATGTTGTTTCCCATCTACTCAAATGCAACGCAGTAATAGTACTTAGTCTTACTAGAAAGTTGGTCGTAGCCTATGATTATCCGCATGTAATCCGATTCATGTCAAACCAGACTGCGGAATAAAGTGCACCAGATCCAGCATCTGTAACAATAGAGAGCACATCTTATCTTAATTCGTGCGTAAGTATCTACTTGGGGATATCTCCCAGTCAAAACAAACTTCTGATAAATTTATAAGCACCCATAAGCGAAATCGTCAATCATGAAGATAGCAGCAGTAGTTGACAAAGATAACAAGTTAAGACCGCTCGACCAGGGAGAAACTATTGTTATCTTCGAGGGGAACGAAAACAAAAAGTTACTGATGAATCCTGGGTTCGGTTTCAAGCATGGTGGAAAGGAGAAAGCTATGAAGCTGATACTTGAAAACGGTGCAGATGCAGTGCTTGCAAACAAGCAATTTCTCTGCCCATGCTCATATGAAATGTCGTTTGGTAGGTTGAAATATATATTGGCAGAATCGGAAACGCTTGACCAACTTATGCAGGATTACGCGAAGTCAGCGGTTAAGATATTTTCTGAGCTTGATCCAGAACTGTATGCTGAAGAGCATCATCATCATAAGAGGCACAGTTCGGTCAACGCAGACCTTGTTTGATGTCAAGCTGTTTGGAGAATTCAATATAAAAGCTAAGAGAAGATGGGTTTGCCATAGAGCCAACGTTGATAACTTTTTCCCTGCTCATCCCCATTAGTATTCTCTTTATTGGCACTTCCATCTTCTTCCCGTTCAGTGTCTTCGGAATTTCAGGTGCTTCAACGATAACATCTGGCATATACCTTGGAGACAGCTGAGTTGAGATAGCGTTTCTTATTTTATTTTTAATATCATCGTTTAGCCTTATCCCTTTCCGCATAACAACGAACAGCAAAATTACAGAATCATTTTTTCCTGCCGATAAGTCAAGAGCCATAGAGTCCTGAACCTCTGGAATCGCTTCCACAACTCTGTATATCTCAGCTGTACCTATTCTTACTCCTCTCCTTTTCAGAGTTGCGTCTGACCTTCCATAAATTATACATGTGCCGTCTTTTTTAATCTCTATCCAGTCTCCATGCCTCCATACTCCAGGGTAAACACTGAAGTAGCTCTCCTCATACTTCTTATAATCAGGGTCATTCCAGAAGTATATAGGCATCGATGGCATAGGCTTGGTTATCACCAGTTCGCCAACTTCATCCATCACACTTTTTCCTTTTTCATCATAGCATTCAACGCTTGCACCAAGATACCTGCACTGTATTCTGCCAGCTATAACAGGCAAAATAGGGCAGCTCCCTACAAAGGCTGTGCATACATCTGTCCCTCCGCTTATCGACCCGAGCCACAGGTCTTCCTTGACTTTTTCATATACCCATCTGAACATATCTGCGGAAAGAGGAGAGCCTGTTGAGCCTATTCCCCTCAGGCTTCTTAAGTGATGGGTATTGCCAGGCTCTAGACCTGCCTTTGCACACGAGGAGATGTAGGGTGCGCTTGTGCCAAAATACGTGATCCCCGATTTTTCAGCCAAATCCCAGAGTCTGTTCATGTCAGGATAAGAGGGGGAGCCATCGTAAAGGACTATCCTGCTTCCCAGGAACAGACCACCTAGCAGATAATTCCACATCATCCAGCCGGTTGAAGTATACCAGAAAAATCTGTCATCGCTGCCTATGTCGTTGTGAAAGGCTAATGTCTTCAAATGTTCAATAATTATTCCTCCTTGTGAATGGACTATAGGCTTTGGCAGACCAGTCGTGCCTGAAGAATAAAGTATCCATAGAGGATGGTTAAAAGGTACCATAAAGGTATTGCTGAAAGAACCTTTTCCCTTATCTATTGCCTCTTGCCAGGTAAGCCATTCTTTTCTCGCATTATCCTTCAAATAAGGTATCAGCACTACTGACTTTACTGAAGGTATAGCCTCACGCACCTTTTCTACAACATCGACTCTGTCTATCTCCTTTCCTCCATAGATGTAGCCATCCACAGCTACCAAAATCTTCGGTTCTATCTGCCTGAACCTATCTACTATTCCAGCAACTCCAAACTCAGCAGAGCAGCTGGACCATATAGCCCCAAGCCTTGCTGTAGCAAGTAATCCAACAACTGCTTGAGGGCAATTAGGAAGTATTGCAGCAACTCTGTCTCCACTTGATACTCCGGCTTGGGATAGATAACCAGAAAATGCTTCGACCTCTCTTCTTAATTCATCCGAGGAAATAGATGATTTGGCACCATCCTCTTTTTCAAAAAGAATTGTCTCTGTTGGAGCCAGACTATCAAGCATTATATCAGTGTAGTTTAGCCTAATTCCCTCAAACCATCTTGCTCCAGGCATTTTGTACGAAGAAATAACTCTTTTGAATCCACCTTCATGTCTTATGTCAAAATACTCCAAAATGCTTTTCCAGAACTCTTCGATAGCATCAACGGACCATCTCCTTAGCTCTTCGTACGTTTGGAATTTGATATCCTTCTCTTGCTCTAACCATGACATATATTTCTTTATATTAGACCTATTGACAACTTCGTCAGAAGGGGCCCAGAGCATCTCTTCCATACATATTGCCATTGATAAGGCCACCTTAAAGAATTGCTGAGCTGAATGAAATGCCTCAGTACATCTGGTCTGAATAATAATCAGCAATAACTTATAAGCGGTTAGATGAAAGGTGAATTGACATGGTTACTACTGAGGTAGCTCTCAGTGGCGTTCTGAGTGTAAGTCTCCTGGTCTTCTTTGCAAAGATTCTTGCCGGCCTTTTCAGCAAAATACATATTCCAGCAGTGTTAGGCGAGCTTTCAGCAGGAATAATATTCGGGCCTAATGCATTGGGTTCGCTCATCGTAATATCCGGGCAGAAGTTGATCGAATTGAACGACGTTGTTTTGCTGTTTGCGGAGACAGGAGCTATACTGATATTGTTTACCGCCGGGCTAGAAATGACTTTCGCAGAGTTTGCTGGAGCCGGTGTAAAATCTTTCGTTGTTGGGGCTTCAGGAGTAATAGTACCTTTTGTTTCAGGCTTTTATGTGACTCTTTTACTTGGCCATGGCTTACCCTCAGCATTGATAGTTGCAGCTACATTAACAGCTACAAGCATAGCTATAACTTTGAAGGTATTTGAAGAGATGGGAAAGACAAACGACCCTGATGCCAAACTTATGATAAACGCAGCCGTTGTAGATGACGTACTTGGTTTAGCGGTTTTGGCTATAGTTACATCAGTTATTCAGGCAGGAACAATACCAAGTCTATTAGATGTGACAGCTGAGATAGTTAAGATAATAGTGCTCTGGTTGGTGCTTCTTATCACACTTGTTGCTCTTATTCCCAGGTTTGTAAAATTACTCCCAAGCTGGAAGGCAGAGGGTACTGATGAGGCAGCAGCGACTGTTTTATGTTTTGGGTCTGCATCTGTAGCTGCACTGCTGGGTCTATCTCCAATTGTCGGTGCATATGCGGCAGGAATGGGCCTGGCAGGTTCCCGCTCTCTATTAAAAGTGAAAGAATACATTGCGAAGATTAATCTTATATTTGCACCTGTCTTTTTTGCGACCATAGGAGCTTCGCTTAACATCTTCGCATTGAACCCTACTGTTCTCCTTTTCTTTTTGGTCATAGCTGCAGTAGCTGTGTTTGGAAAGATAATTGGTTGTGGTGTTCCCGCTGGTCTTTTGTCGCCAGGACGCTCATCCTGGTGGAAAGTAGGTGTAGGGATGACCTCAAGAGGCGAGGTTGGACTAATAATAGCTGGAATAGGATTGACATCAGGTATAATACAGCAAGACGTATATGCAGCTCTTGTTGCTGTAATAATTCTTACTTCAGTAATATCACCTATACTTCTGAGAAGGGCGTACGGGAAAGAAGCGAAGTCTGAATAACAGATGCTGCAAAACATCCTATATTGATGATGCCATTTACTTCCCAAAACGAAGCCATTAAGGCAAGATGCATAAATCCGTAAGATGTTGCATTTTGTGAATAGTTCTAGAAAGAGGAGACTTGACACTAATAACAAGAAGGGAGAACTTGAAAAACAGATATAAGTGTTAAGATAGTCAGGCTTCACATGAACTCTCTTATAGAGCTAGTCTCTTCTCAATTCAACCTTCCTGTGAACTGCTATAGGCATTGCAGCAACCAGGCAAGGCTTGTCATTCTATCAGCTTCAGAACAGCCCACAGGCTGCATTGTCTGCCCTTCCGGTTACGTTTCGAGAATTGTTTTGTACTTCGAAGGTGGAAAGGCAGACATTAAACCGATGAAGGATTTACTTTCAAATTATGCTGACAAGTTAGGAGGGATTAGGGATTCAGACATAAGGATAGCAAGCAGGCATCCCTGGGACCTGCATGTGGACTCAAATGCTGAAACTTTGCTGCAGGAGGTCTACTGGACTCAGAATTATAAAAGGGAAGAAAGCAGCTCGAAACCAGCCCTCTTCCTCTGCTCAAATTGCAACTCCCTTTTTGTTCAGCCCATCAATTCATCTTCAAGCCTTTGCGAAAGATGCAAAGAACAATAAGATGCTGCAACAGTCTTTAACCCAAATTTACTAGCTGGCCTGTTCTTGCATCTATGTAAACTAACCTTCTTGATGACTTCAAAACAAGTTCGGCCCTGAACAGAGGATAATAGAAAATTCTTAATTCGCTCACATCAGCATCTTCGACGAGAGCCTTTACCATTTCTCTCACCTGTTTTAAGTCGGGGTCCATGTTTTTCTCGGGTTCTATTTCAACATCATCCAATTTCAGGGGTTCATCGAACAATTTCAAACGGGGAAGCTCCACAATCCTTCTGTACACCTTTATTTTTCCCATATCAAAAGAACTTACGAGAGCTGCAGCTTCCAATTTTTTTAGTGCAGCTCTGGTGTAGTTTTTGCCAAGTCGCACCTTTGAGTCTATCTCTATTAGACTTTGCCTCTTGTCTGCATCCAGTGCTTTCAGGACTGTTATCAGGTTCTGGGGGAGGCCCCACAACTTGTCGAAACCCCTTTCATATCTTAGCGGCTCAAGACCTGAAACCACCGATTTTGTTTCTGGGTCGAATATCATGTATCTCGCCTTGAACTTCTTCATTAAGACACCCCTTCTCTGCACCAGAACGGTCTCACAGAGCTTCTTCCAGGCTAAAGTTAGAGAAGCAATTTTTTCCTCTTCTCCAAAAAGGAAATGCTCTTTATGCCTCTTCACTAATGAAGATACCTCATTTTCATCTACGATAGGTTTGAAACCTTTCAAAGAGACCTTTTTGCTCTGCCTCTCATGCGCAGAAATAAGCGTACCCATGTAAGGTTTCACAATTCTTTCCTTTAGGAGGGGCGTTGCACCTATATGCCTAGTCTCCCTATTTCTGACCTTTATGAGGGATGGTGAAGCGGAGAAACCACCCATGGCGTAGAAATTTCCCGGCGAAAGCGAAGTAAGCTGCCTTGGTATGCTCCTTCCTGCAAAAAATTGTGAAACAGCCTGCAGGTCATTTTGGATGACCAGTTTCCCTATCAACTGGTTTCCGCACTGGCTCAGGATGTTCTTATCAACAAGGGAAGGTCTCTGTGTGCATACCATGAGACCTATTCCTCTTTTCCTTCCTCTCCTTGCTATCTCACCTATTATTCCCATCTTAATACCAGATTGAGGTACAAATCTGTCAGCCTCCTCAACTATTACAAGGTATGGGACTCTTTTCTCCGAAAGGCTCTTGTAAAGCTCTTCAAGAAAATTGGATGCCTTCCCCTTTGGGTCTTCAACTTCAGAAAGGTCAAGTATCAATGGAGCAATATCAGCTGCCTGTTCAGCTACATCATGAAAGTCCAGTGCATTCCAAGCCAGGTCAGCATTGGGGTCCTCCGATATCAGTATGACCTCATATTTTTCCTTCAGCCCTGCATACTCACCTTCTGTATCGAGTATTACAAAAGGTACTTTGGCTTTGCAGAGCTCTTCACAAATAACAGCTACTGCATAGCTCTTTCCGCTACCGCTTGCACCTATAACGCAAGACCTGCCTGTGGCAACAATGTTAGCATCAACCCGGAAGGGCTTTCCGTTGCTCTCTCCTATTTCCAGATATGCCTGGTAACTTTTTTCCTTATCAATCCCAGCATGCAAGCTGCATTATATGTTGATAAATGATTACATTAACCTTCTCTTTTTGCTCATACAACCTGCTTGAGAAAAGATGAATTAAGCAGGTTTTCGACAGCCCTCTTTGTGTATTGCACACCCTCAGAATAACCTGTTAGAACGTGCTTTATCTCGCCATTGTCAAATTCGAAGAAGACCTGAGGAATGATATAGTCTTCAGACCAATCTCCATATCTTCTTACCATCTCATCAGCCTTCTTTACATCTTCTGTATCTATGTTGTAGAGTTTTATAGGAATCCCCAGCTGGAGAGCAAGCTTCTTCATAGGTTCAACTGTTGTCGGTACGCAATGGGGACACCATTCTGCATATACAACATGTATAGCCTTTAGCTTCGTCATGATATACAGGCTTGCAAGGGTTATTGATAAATTATTATCAAATTTTCTGTTTAATTTTCATCTTCCTCAGGAAACTTTTGAATTCATCATCATCAACCCACTCAACCTTAAGGTAATCTGCTATCTCGCTATCATTCATCCCTATTCTCCTGGCTTCATCCACAGTTACTTTGTATGCTTCAACTTCTGTAGGCCTCTCGAAGTACGAATATTCCCAGTCGTAGAGCTCTAGGCCTTCGTGGAACTGCTTCACGTGCACAAGTTCATGTATTAGGTCGAGATATAGATATCTTTCATCAGCTTTTTTGAGATAGGGCTGGCTTATGTAGATCCACCCCTTCTCGTTATCAACATGAAGATAGCCCTCTCTTGGGTCTATGACAACGTAAGTGCTCCTTAAAATATCCGGGAGGTCCTTGCCGAATACCGATATCAATGCAGGAACTTTCTCGAAGCCCTTGAAAACATCTGCAAACCTATACCTGTCAACCTGAAGGTTTCTGTTTATAGTGACACCAAGTCGTGCGCTCTGCAGCTTCGCTGGCAGAACAATTCTATCCATCTCGTCCTTTTCTTCTTCTTTATAATTGTAAACGTGCTTGACATAGACATCTTTCTGATAGACCTTTTCAAAACCTAGATTATAATACCATTTTTCAAGTCCGTCAGAAGCAAACGTCTGAAGAATCAACTTTCTTCCGTTTAACAAATTTTGCTGGCTAGCATACCAGAGTATGGAGCTAGCGACACCCCTCTTTCTATACTCAGGTACAACTCCCACGCAGTATGCTCCAACAACATTCTCGTCAAAATGCAGTGCTGTGCAGCCTACCGGCAAACCTTTAACTCTAGCGAGAAGGAGCTTGACATCTTCTCTTTGAACCAGCCTTTTGACCGTATCATATACTCTTTCTCTGTAAAAACGGTCTGAATAGAAGCTTTGCAGGTATACCCTTACCCACTCCATTATTCCTCTTTTCGTCACTTCGCTGACTTCCACATCATCTCTGCTCTTCATATTTCTTCGCTTGAGCTCAAATACTATAAGTGAATCATCCAAACTATATCCTGATAACTTACTTGAAAGATGAGAATATTCTTTAAAAGAGGGAATAAATACAGACGGATTAGTCTTTACTTCGAAAAAGTACTTTTCGGCTTCATTACTAATTCTCTCAACTTTGTCAGGAACAGCTACAAAACCTATGTGGTTGAAGAGAGGCTCTTTAAAGTCTTCACTCCTGATCGCAAACACGGCTTTATTTTCTAGCCATCTGAACTCTGCCCAATCTGACCACCACATCAGTTCATTCATTTCAAATTCTCTAAGCATATCTACCTTTTCATTCGACATATGTAACACCTAGTATCTGCGATACTATCTTCATTGCATGATAGTAGTCAGCCAGAGAATTTCCGTGGGCTCTTTGTGCATCCATTATGACATTTTCCAATTTATCTAATGCATCTGGTGTGTTAAAATCTTCGTTCATGCATTCATAAAAATCTCTCAATATATTATCTACTCTTGCGTTACTTATAGGCTCTGACTTCTCTTTTGCAAGCGGAGAGAGTGATTTTCTTGTTGCAAGGTATTCTTCCTTAATATTCATCAATGTTCTCTCGTCATACTCAAAGCTCTCCCTGTGGTGCTGGTAAAGCAGAAAAAGTCTTGTGACATCTGCCCCGTACTTTCTCAATATATCTCTTGCATACACCACATTTCCCTCAGATTTCGACATCTTTTTTCCTTCGGTGGTCAAAATGCCGCAATGCATCCAGTATTTTACGAAGGGGCTTTTCCCGGTTATCGATTCTGCTTCTGCTATCTCCGCTTCATGATGAGGATATATTAACTCCCTTGCTCCGCCGTGTATGTCATATTGTTCACCCAGGTTAGTTATAGTGTAAGCTGTATCCTGTATATGCCACCCAGGCCACCCTCTCCCCCAAGGGCTGTCGAACGATATATCCTCAAAAGGAGACTGTCTCCACAGGGCAAAATCCAGAGGGTTTCTCTTTCCTTCAGCAAGCTCTGTCGGCCTTAGCGAAAGTTCATCAATAGAGCTGTGCGAAAGAGCCCCAAACCTGGGGAACTTTGAAACCTCAAAATATACTTCTGAATTAGACCTGTAAGCATATCCTTTTTCCAGCAGTTTTGCAATCTGACTCTTCATTTCTTCAATATACTTTGATACCCTCTCGAATCCGCGGAGAGTGCTTATCCTTAAACTCTTAAGGTCCTTAACATATTCAGATGCATACTTGCGAATGAACGATTCAACGCTTGTTCTTGACCTTTTTGCTGCGAGAACTATACTCTCATCTATATCAGTTATATTCATTATGAAGTCTGTTTTGTAGCCAAGATGGTCCAGATATCTTGCCACTGTATCATAGAACACGTATGTTCTGGCATTGCCCATATGCATTAGGTCGTTTACAGTAGGTCCGCAGACGAACATTTTGACGGAACCTTTGTTCAAAGGTTCGAACTCTTCTTTTTTCATAGATAGAGTGTTAAAAACTTTCAACTTGCTGTTCATAGATTCACCTTTTTGCACCATCCCTTCCAAAGGACCTAGCAGAGTATACAACCAATTCTAGCTGATTCACTTCCTGAAGGTGAGCCAGCCTCCATTTGAAGCATTATATAAGTGAAACTAACTTATATCATAAGAGCTAATTCGACTGAAAGGCATTAAGCAGGTTTTTATCATGTATAACAATATATACCATCATTTTTTGAACCTCTTAGCATGGTATACGAGGAAGAGATACTTTCTTTTGACGAATTGTTCAGGGAATTATCTATACTGGACATGGATGCAGGGTTAAGAATAGAAACTCAGTACAATGGTAAAGACAGTTATATCTTCATAACAAGAAACGGAGAAGGTTATGCACTGGCAATTTATGATACAGTGCAGAAGGGAAAACTGAAAGTACCAAAAGAGAGGTTAGCTTTCAGGCAATTTCCCAACAATGAACAGCTGAGTGAATTTCTCAAGCAGATTTTAGATTCTTCTTTTAGATGCTTCAAATATTGATGCTCAGTTGATAACAGGCTGGAATCTTTCTTCAAAGACAGATTTGCTCAAAGGTCCTATAATTGGTGTCTGGTAACCGCAGAACTTGCATCTATTCTTATCATCCAGATTATATGCTAATATATAATATCCAACACGCCTAATCAGTACTGAAGAGCAGCCTGGACAGTATGTATTCTCTGCTGGATGGCCAGGCACATTTCCTATGTAGACATACCTCAACCCTTCCTGCTTGGCTATTTCGTAGTGCTTTTCCAGTGTTTCGAGAGGAGTAGACGGCAGATTCATCATCTTATAATCAGGATGAAACTTTAGAAAGTGCATAGGTGTGTCTGGCCCAAGATTATCGTATACCCACCTCGCAAGCCTTCTTGCTGCATCAAGATTATCTCCAACCTGCGGCACCACCAAATCTGTAATCTCTATGTGAATCTTTGTCTTATTCTTCATCTCAAGAAGTGATTGAAATATTGGTTCGGCATCTGGTATTGAAATATACTTCCTGACGAAATTCTTCTCTCCGTTTCCCTTAAAATCAACCGTTACACAATCCAAGAACTCGCTCATTGCGGAGACAGTATCTGGCGTGTCATAGCCGTTTGAGACAAATATGTTGAACAACCCCTTTTTATGAGCTAATTTGCCGACATCTCTTGCATATTCTATGAATATTGTCGGCTGATTATACGTATATGCGATCCCTTCGCACCCTCTTTCCGAGGCCATCTTTACCACCTGTTCAGGAGTTACGTCAACACCTTCAACCTTCCTTCTCTGGCTGATGTCTGCATTCTGGCAGTAGAGGCATCTCCAGCTGCACCCTGTTGTGGCTATGGAGAAGATCTTTGACCCTGGCCTGTAGTGCATCACTGGCTTCTTTTCTATCGGGTCTATGTGGCCAGCAATTATCTTGCCATAGACGAGCAGCCATAACTTACCGTTTACTACACCCCTTACTCCGCAGAATCCTATTTGCCCTTCTGAGAGCTGGCAATACCTTGCACAGGCAGTGCACTGAATTCTCCCCTGCTGAGTTATCCTATACAGGCTAGCTTCCTTTCCAATAGGCCTCTGCAACCTCGCCTGGAGTTCAGACAATCTAAACTATAGCTAATCATTGCCTTGCTTTAAATGTATCCCAAACCTCTGTTTGGAAGTAACTTCTGCTATTAGTGCTAGGTCTGAAGTTGTGAAAGGTTAATATTCATAAAATTATTTTTGCCCAGGTCATGGAAATACGAAACTGCGTCTTTGATGATGCTGCATTATATGATGTAGAGAACCATGTCTGGTTAAAGCCTTCTGGTGAAGATTTGCTGATGGGTGTGGACGCCGTGATTCTATGGCTAAGTGGTCCATTGCATTCTGTAACTCTACCAAAGCCAGGCGATGTTTTACAGAGAGGAAGGGTCTTTGGCTCTCTGGAATCTGCGAGGCACTTTGATGTGATAAGGTCGCCTGTCTCGTGCATCATAAAGGAAATTAATAGCAATGTGCTGCTCAATCCCCTAGCCGTCAACAAGGACCCATACAATTCCGGCTGGCTTGCCAGGGTTAGTCCTTTGAATATGGATGAGTTGAAACTTCTAAAAAAAGCTGAAGAGGCGTCAAGCCAGCTCGAACAGCTGATAGACACTTTTAGAATTCATTGTTTCAAAGAGTTCCCGGACCAGGAGCTTTATGAGATAGGCGTGGAATGTTCTGCTGCACTTGTAAGGCTTAACGACCTTCTGGCTAGGTCCGAGCCTGGCACTGTAGTGCATATAGTGACAGACGACCCGCTAGCTGATATAGAAATGGTCAGGTGGGCTGACCAGACTGGAAACATTCTTGTCGAGAGCAGGACTGAGGGAAATCTGAAGCATTTCCTGGTAAAGAAGAGAACCTAGAGATTAACTATTTTTCTATGGGAAATCTTACGCTATTTCCCCACTCTGTCCACGAACCATCGTAATTCTTTACATTTGGATAGCCTAGCAGGTAAGTAAGGACAAACCATGTATGTGAAGACCTTTCTCCTATTCTGCAGTATGTTATCACTTCTTTGTCTGGTGTTATGCCTTTGGACCTGTAAAGCTGCTCCAGCTCTTCCCTGCTCTTGAAAGTACCGTCCTGGTCGTTAACGGCTAAAGCCCAGGGAATGTTTACAGCTCCAGGAATATGACCTCCCCTCTGTGCATGCTCGTTAGGATATTCTGGAGGGGCAAGTATTTCTCCCGTATATTCCTTAGGGCTCCTTACATCAACGAGAACCTTGTCTTTCATCTTCAATATACTTCTTACGTAATCCTTGTAGACTCTTATCGTTTCATCCGGCTCTGAAAGCTTTATAGTTGCTTTTGGATAGGCTGGAATCTCCTTGGTGACAGGCTTGTCAGAGATGAGCCATTTCTTTCTTCCCCCGTTCATGAGTTTAACATTCTTCAACCCATAATACTTCATTATCCAGAAGGCGAATGCAGCGAACCAGTTGTTGTAGTCGCCATAAAGAACCAGGGTCATGTCTTCGCTGAGACCTATATTTCCCAGTATCTGCTCCAGCTGTTCCTTGCTTACTATATCCCTTGTAACAGGGTCATTCATATCTTTTCTCCAGTCTATCAGAACGGCGCCTGGTATATGACCTGTCACGTAGTTTGCCTGAGGGTCGTAATCTACTTCTGCTATCCTGACTCCTGGGTCTTTCAGATGCTTCTCAACCCAGTCAACCTCAACCAAAACCTCTGGTCTGGCATATTCAACCTTTGAGCCGCTCATAAATCACTTATAGTATAACGGTGTTATATATGCATATCTTCTGTTTGTTTCAAAGCTCCATTTTTCCCATCAGAAAGGGCTTAATGACGCAATCCCAGTGAGTTATTATCCCTTTATTGCATAATAAGCAGTCCCTTTTATTCCTTGCAAGTAATTTTGCAGCATCAGCGACTTTCATATCATTATTAACCGAAATGGCATCTATAGGCCCCAAGTCGCTGAGTCTTACATCTATTATTTTCTTTGCCTGACTTCTGAGCATATTTATTGTGGACGTACTGAAAAAGTAAGATATCAGTACCCTATCAGATACGAAGCTGCTTGTTCCCTCAACAAATATCCTTCTGACCCTTTTTCCAATCATTTCGCTCAGCAATTCAGGCAAGGTTGTGTAGCTAGGCATGCTTAATACGCTTGAACTCACTTCACCAACCGATAGCTCAGTATTTATCTTACCCTTTTCATAAAGCCCGATAACGTCATAAATCGATAAATGATGCTTCACCCCATTCATTTTAACAAGCAGATGCCCAAATCTAACTTCAGCAAACTTCTTGAGCAAGGCTGACAGTTCTGCATTTCCGTCAATAGCATCTATCACTGCAGATATCTTACCGCATTCTTGGAACATAATGTCGTAAATACCTTCAATGTTGCCATAGAGTATGAAGCTAAATATTGTCGATATGATAGAATAGCCTGTCAAAGCTTCGTCAGACAGTATGCCGTTTCTGCTCAGCCTTAGCATATCCATCTCTTCCCTCTTTAACATAGAACCAGCAGATATCAGTGAGCTTTCAGCAGGCCAGCTGAATTCCCCCCTGGATAATTCTTCTTGGAAGAGCACTCTTATTGGTTCGTTCACTATCATTGCATATGGATGTTATGGAATATATATTTTTGATATTACAGACCAGAAAAAGCATCAGACAGATTTTGCCCTATTAAGAAAGTAAAGGCCTATGAACATAACAGTAGCTCCAAGGACCTGAACATATGTTATTTGTTCACCGAGAATACCAGCAGCGAAGGCAAGACCAAAGATAGATGCTGTAGAAAAGACCATAACAGCTCTTATTGCACCTAATCTGCTAAGAGCGTTCATAAGAAAGGCTGTTGAAAGACCTACTGCAAATACGCCTATGAGTAATATGTAGACCAAAGAATTGCTAGACGGGAAAGGCTGTGGGTCTGTCGCAAGCAGTGTTGACACAAGAAAGATGCTCCCAATTATATTCTTATACCTTGTAAATACTGTAGGATTCATCCTTTGTCCTATCATCCTACTTATGTTATTATCTATCCCCCATACAAAGGTAGCGCTTAGGATTAGAACGTTTCCTTCAAGACCCTGCATGAAAGATATTGCCTTTATGTCAAGGTCTGTCGTAACCATTATGAGGCCAAGCAGCACAGCAATAGCTGAAATCAGTTGTAAACGATTCAGTCTTTCACCAAAGAAAAGAAGTGCCAGCATTGTGGTGAAGAGGGCTTCTCCGTTCGATAGCAAGGCAGCATTTGAAGCCGTTGTCAGAAAAAGGCCTCTAAAAAAGAGATAAGGAGCGATCCCTGCTCCAAGGATACCTGCAAGTAATATCAGCAAAATAAGATTGGATTGAGGCCTTTCCTTAGGCCTGTACCCAAATAAGGTCGCTGCACCGATAACGTAAGCTATGGCTGCGACATAGACCGGGGAACTCGCCTCGTAAGCTAGTTTGCCAAGTGTAGAGACAGCCCCATATGTTGCTGCTGAGGCTATTGCAAAGAGCACCCCTGCAAGATTTCCGAATTTGTACTCTCTGCCCTTCACCAAAGCATTCATGTGAAGTGGTAGTTATATATGCATTTTTGCAACTAAGGGTGCAAGAAAATGTCGAAGTCTTATGGTATGCCAGACCAAATACGTCATGCATTTGGCATGTCGCTGAGGGCAGCGAAGGTAGCAAGGCTGTTGCTCGCAATACTGCTTGCTGCTCTTCTTACCTTACTAGTCATTATATCTCACTCTCTCAATATCTTCAGCGAGGTAATTTTAACGGTCATATGGCTTCTTGTAATTTTAATAGCTGCCTCAGGGGTAAGAGAGGGTAGTTGAATTTTAAGAATAAAAGTTATTTAGCAACCGTTAAATATCGGTTATCCGATATCGATTATGCGATATCGACATGGGTTTCGTATATTTTGGAAGACCGTGGAGAATGGTGAGAAGAGGAGGGCTAAGGCCCCTAGTTCTGAGAATAATAAGCAATTCTCCCAAGAACGGAGCCGAGATTATGGACGAAATAGAGAAATTCACATGGGGATGGTGGAGACCTTCTCCAGGTTCTGTATATCCTCTACTTGAAGAAATGGTGAACGAAGGACTTGTAACAAAGAGAAGCGATGGCAGATACGAGATTACTGATAAGGGGAGGCAGGAGCTTGAATGGCCTCTGTTTCCGAAACTTCATCACATGCAGGCTGGCAGCATAGATGACATGCTCAATGAGATAAACGGAGAGCTGCAGTATTTCGAGGACCTGAAGAGTTCAGATAGCAAGAAGCTCGAGCCCTATCTTGGGAAACTAAAGCAGATAGCTGATAGGTTCAATAAGCTTGTGGGCTAAAGCCTGCTCAGCATTATATAGCTTCCACTGTTAGACCTATGCGTGGTCATATCAATTCTTGGCTCAGGCCTAATGGGCTCCGAGATAGCAATTGATATAGTAGCTTACAAAAAGATAGATGAAGTAATAGTTGTTGACAGCAATGCTTCTAGACTCGAAGAACTGAAGAAGAAAGCAAAGCAGAGACTTCCTGATTCCCTTTCAGCAAAGCTTTCCACTCATAAATGCGACATAATTAGTAACAAGGAAGAATTGCTTAAAATTTTGAAAAGGTCTGATGTTGCTATAGGTGCTCTGCCTCATTCCGTAGCAGATATAGCTGTTGCTTCAGCAATTGAAGCGGCAATAAACTATGTAGATTTGATTTATTCCTGGAGAGCTAGCAATTCATATGCAGACGTTGATAAAAAAGCAAAGAACGAAAATATAACAATTATCCCTGCATGTGGTCTTGCACCAGGTCTTTCCAATATAATAGCTAGAAAGGCTGTTGAAGATATTAGAGGAGAAGCAGATGAACTGACAATTTATGTGGGTGGTATACCAGAGAAACCAGAGCCACCTCTTGAGTACAAAATAGTCTTTTCTCCTGACAGTGTAATTGAAGAATACACCAGGGAAGCTTTAGTTGTAAGAAACGGAAAAATTGCTATGTTGCCTGCGCTCTCAGAGGTAGAAGAGGTAACATTCACTTCGGTCAGCGGCAAATTTGAAGCCTTCGTTACCGATGGTCTTTCCACACTTCCCAATACAGTGAAAGCATTTAACATGACTGAAAAGACGGTCAGATGGATTGGCCATGCAGAGAAGATACGCATGCTATCAGAACTTGGACTCTTTTCAGAAGAGGAAATCGATATAGGAGATAAATGTAAAATATCTCCTAGGAAGGTTATGTCAAGACTTTTAGCAGATAGATTGGCTATGAAGGGAGAGGACAGGGATATGACCCTGCTCAAAGTAGTGGCAAAAAAGGGAGAGAAGCAGAGTGTCTATGAAATGGTTGACAGATATGATGGCAAGACACATACCACTTCTATGGCAAGAACCACAAGCTTTCCCGCTTCAATAGTTGCACAATTTCTCCTTGAGGGAAGGATAAAGAGAAAGGGCTTTCTGCCTCCAGAAGAAGCGATAGATTCAAAGTTATTCGATGAGTTTCTCTATGCTTTAAAACAGAAGTCGATTAACATAACAAAGACAGTTTGAACTGGGCCAAGCAAATCTCTAAACTTTTCTTTTCATTTCTCTTGCCACTACAATATCTATAACTGCTTCGCAGATATCAGATGAGTAGTCAGCAACCCTGTGAAGATGCTCGAGGATCAAACCCGCAGAGGGGCCCAATTCTATCTTTGAAATTAGCCTTTCCTCATCAGAGCTCTTGTACTCTTCCAGCAGGTTCTCAGCAGCGCCCATGTCTAGCTTCAGAAAAGAAGAGATGGAATCTTCGTACGCCTTGCTTACCTCGCTCGATTCCTTCCTTATCTTCTCTGCTTCTTTTTCACCCAGCTGCGGAATCTTTCCCGCTAGAGAAGCTATCGAAACTGCATGGTCTGCTACTCTTTCTATGCTCTTCAGTATAGTCTTTGCCATCACCGCTTCAGACCTGTATCTGAGACCTGTATCTCTGAGCAGAGTTGGATTCTCTACGGCTTGGTTGAGGGTTCTTATGGCATAGAAATTAAACCTATCCACATCATCATCAGCTCTAATTACCGAGATGGCTTCCTCAGTATCGTTATGCAGCAAAGAAGCAACAGCATCGTTCAGCATGTTCGAAGATATTATGAACATTCTTCTAACTGTTGCAAAAATATCAACCTGAGGCCTTGCTACCAAAGCCTGAAATGTCAGCTCCTTCAGACTGTCTTCTGTGACTTCGAAGCCTATGGTCCTTCTGCTAATAGCATCCTTCAGACTGTCCTTATAATCTAATCCAAGCCTTCCTTCTGATGGTATTATTCTTATTATCTCGCATCCAGCAAGGTATGCAGAGATTACCTTTCTTACCCCTTTTTCCACGTTGACCGAATCGACCAGAAGGTCTACCTGATGGCCTCCTACATCCGTAGACTTGAGAGGTGTTATCAATAGACTGTTCCCTTCTTCACTAATTACAACAGAGTCCTGAGGTTTCAAACCGACCTCTTCAACCCAGGACTTCGGCAGATTTAGGGAAAATGAGGACCTGCCTGTAAATTGGATTTTTCTTATAGCTCCTTCTTTTCTATTCAACGTATTGATAGCAAAAAGAATGTATTATATATAGATTAGCCAAAAGCCCAATCGTATTAATTCTTCACCAGAAGAAAACTAAGTTTTCGAGGAAAACAACCCGAGCCCAAGCAAAAAGACTGCTACTATTGAAGTTATGCCTACAGCTATCACAGGATACGGATTAAACTGATAAGGAAGGAAGAGGGTTATCAATATCAGAGCAAAAAGAGCCAAAGCAGCTATCAATGATGCCTTACCGAGAGCGTCTGGAGACATCATAGCAGATGAAAAAAGCATCGGTATATATGCTTTACCAAGGGAGGAAAGTCGAGTTTCTGTAATACTTTTTTTATGATGAAAGTCAATCGTACAACAATCCCTTCCATGTTCGCTTTGTCTTTCAGTTCCCCTTAGAAAGACTCTCAACTATTTTATCCGTCTTCAACGGCAAGAGCCCTTTTTTCCATTTTGCACTTGACAACATTGTCGTTTAATTACTTGATACATGTGAATAATAATGTCGCTAATGGCAGATATGATGTCAACCTTTATTTTTGTCACCTTCCTAAACGGAGGAAGTATAATTTATTCAGGATACACATACACAGTGGTGCTAAATGTTAGTTAAATGGCTTATTAAGCCACTTGTTTACAATTTGATCTTCTTGGAGATTATATAATAAGCAAATAACCCCACTGCTACCAGAATAACAAAGCCTAAAGGAAGATATAGCTGATGAGGCAGCAAACTATACATTATCCATAGCAATGCTGCAACTGCTATCATCAAAGTTATCATCAAAGTAAAGTAGCTGAGCGGAAATCGCTCTTTATCTTCTTCCTTCATATAACTGACCTGTTTTCACTGATATTTAAAGAGAAAAGCTTTCCAATCATTCATTGACACAAATCGGAGAGCTTAAATCCTTCCTGTATATTTTGTCAAGGGTTGCGAACAAAACTCCTTTACTTCCTCATAGTTGTTGTAATGCTTCTTCTCACGCTTTATCCCGTGATATATTCTTCCCTTTATCAGTCCAAGCTGAGCAAGAATCCATTCTCCTGCCCTCCTCTTATCCCCTGTGCTTCCTCGCCACCTCCTCAGACAACATGTTCAAACATCTGCATAATCGATATGGAAAATTCATCATTCTCTCCTGCTACGATAAACGTTGTAAGAGGTGCAATAGTCAAGTGGGTGAACCTTGACAGCGTTCCGCACACTTCAACCTCTCTTCTAACAAACGGATGGAGTTCTCCGTTTATTCAACCTGGGGGAGATTATGAACTGAATACGTCTTCTCTCGCACCTGGAACATACTACTATAGGTGCACGATTCATTCCCAGATGGTGGGACAGCTTAATATATTGAGTTCAAACAGCAGCACTTGAACCTTGTAAGGAATCTATCGTAGCCTCTCTAATCGGTTCTTTTCCTACAATCCTGTTCAGAAACAATAAGTTGAAAGTAAGAGCTGCAAGGCTTACAATTGGAGGAATAAGCACCCCATAGATATTAGTGTAAGCCTGCTGTGCGATTGAGAAGCCCCCGAGAATAGCTGATATCAAAGTAGGAGCAAGACAAGAAGGACAGGTTGCTGTATATCCTATGAATCCCCCTAGCCCACTGAGGACAGCTCCTTTTCTACACGCAGCCCCTATGGAAGCACTTCTTCTTATTGAATATAGCACCACAGCAGTACCTGCTCCCATAAGAGTTGAAAGAGTTATTGCAAAGAGTATCTCGAAAGGTACAAAGAAGAAATTGAAGAGGGGGTTTAGTTGAATCAGCACATAAGGTATGTAGGCTAGACTTTCAAGAAAATTGCTCGGTGAAGGACCTCCAGTAAAAACGTAGACCCATGGATAATAGCCACTTGGAGAGGGAACATAACTGTAAGGAGGCACGTTGAATCCTGTTATGACAATTTCATTCACAAGAATTTCATAAGTCAAAAAATAGGCAATAGCTGTTACAATTGCGACTTTAGATAGGAAGCGGTCTTCCATAGCTTTCTTTACGATGCCTATCCCTCTTGTTACGGCTAGAGGAATTCCTATTGCAGCAGCAATGCTCAGAAAAGTTATGTATAATCCCCCAAAATCGTTTGCAAGTAAACTTGGATAAGGATAAGACTTTGCTAAAATGTATCTCATTACTGAAAAACAGACAATTGCAAAAGTTGCTAAAATCAAAGAGAGATATTCAAGGTAGTACCTGCTTTTCTTTTGAGCATTGTAAGTTGCAGTCCGAGCTATGTTGTCGATACCTCTGCCATTCAACAATATGGCTAGAGATATAATTGCACTTATCAGCAAGTACAAAGCAGCAAATTCGACTCCAAACCTCCAGTCAGACTGAATTGCGTAATAAGATATCCCAAGCGGAAGACCGAATATTATGCTAGAGGTAGCGAACATGTATGCTCTTTCTATGCTCCTTGGGCTCATCAAGAGTTATTTTCCTTCTAACAAAAGTGGTTAATTAGTCTTTTGCGAATCAGCTGTTATGAAAAAGTAGTTTTTCAGTGCTACGCAACGTAAGTATAGCATTTCTGTTAGAAGATAGAAATTCTGATACATCATAAATTTTGTTGGCCATTATGTTTGCAAGCCCTCTGTTAGCTAAGCCTCAAAAGTTATGATCACAGAATTCTTTGTGGCCTCCGTCTTTACTTCAACTTTTGCTACACTCCGCAATGAGTGTTCTATCATATTCCCAAGAAATTCTGAATATTTCTGACCTAATGCATGGTGAAGCACTATCGTGTGTTTCCTGCCGATAATATCCAGTTCATAATCTGCTATTCTGCCATACTTGCAGTGAAGTGAAAACCATTCAAGCAGTGTCCTTAGGTTGAGGCTTTTGAACCAAAAGAGTGCAGCGTCAGGAGGGTTTCTTTCTCCTATGCTCCTTGCAAGGTTGACCAGATCCTCTCTACTTAATGCTTCATGAAGTGCTTGGAAACCATCCCTGGTTATAGTAATGAAACCATACCTTTCAACAAATCTGTCCCATTCGACAAACTTAAGCAAAATTTGTGAGACCAAAGCATTCACGCTAAGCCCTCTCAGCGAAGCCTCCTTTTGCAGTATATCGTCAACTTCCTTATTTATTCTGAAACTTCTAAGCACGGTCTTTCTTTGGATAGCTGCCACGCTCATTGTAACACAATGTATCACTATATTAATCTTACAGTTGTGTGTACGTCCTGTTTATTTACATGTCTTCTTTAACAATGAACCATGTCTAAAATCAGTTTGCCCCCTGTAAGTATAATCCACTATGTTGACCCTCTATGCCCCTGGACAATCCCTCTTGAAAGGACAACCGAGCAGCTTAAAGAGATTTATGGGGATAGAATAAAAGTACAGTACAAAGTATGCATAGCTGTTGATGATATAAATTCCTGGATGAAGCACTACGGTTTCGATGAAAAGAGCCTTGCCGATTTTCATAGACAGATTGCCAGAGATACAAAAGTCGATTTTGACCCAGAATTTGTTACCAAGACAGGATTCAAGACTTCGCGTGAAGCCTGCTACGCCTTCAAAGCTGCATTGATTCAAAATGAAGAGCTGGCCTCAGACTATCTGAAGAAATTACTTAATACTTTCATAGTGAAGGCAGAAAAATTCAGCATAAACAAGGTTCTTGACCTGGCAAAGTCAAGCCAACTTGACGAGAAAAAGATTGCCAAAGATATGGTATCGATGAAAATAACAAAATTAGTCGAAGAGGATATGCAGGATATGGAGAAAAGAGGAGCAACCTTCAGCGACCTTGTTATAATAAACTCTGAAGGCCAGTCAAGACTTGTCAAGAATGCATTCATTGCAGAAAAGGTTGTTAACGCAATAGAGAAGATATCCCCAGGATTGCCCAAGCATACTGCAAAGGTGACGTCATAATGAGCACTTTAGCAGAATTAAAAAGCAAGGTCAAAGGCAAGACTATTTTACAGGGAGAAGAAGGCTACGATAATGCAAGAAGGGTATGGAATGGAATGATAGATAAGCATCCCTCTGCAGTTGTATATTGCAAGGATGCTACCGATGTAGCAAATGTTGTGAGATTTGCACGGGAGAACAATATATTGCTTGCAGTTAGGGGAGGAGGACATAACGTAGCAGGCCTAGGGACATGCGATGGCGGAATTGTGCTTGACCTTTCATTAATGAAGAGAATAGAAGTTGACAGCGGGAATAAGATTGCAAAGGCGGAGGCAGGACTCACGTGGGGAGAATTTGACAAGGCGACTCAAACTTATGGTTTAGCAACAACTGGAGGGCTAATCAGTTCTACGGGAATAGCTGGTTTGACCCTGGGAGGAGGTATAGGATGGCTTGTAAGAAAGTATGGTATGACAATAGATAACCTCGTTTCTGTAGAAATTGTGACTGCAAACGGGGATATGGTGAGAGCCAGTGAAAAAGAGAATCAGGATTTGTTCTGGGCCATCAGAGGTGGAGGAGGCAATTTCGGCGTTGTTACATCTTTTGAATACAGTCTGCATAAGGTAGGCCCAGAAGTCTTCGGAGGAGCACTATTTTACCCGCTTGAAATGAGCTACGAGGTTCTGGAGAAGTATTCAGCCTGGCAAAGCAGTCTGCCTAATGAAATATCTACATTGCTGATATTCATGACTGCTCCTCCGCTTCCCTTTATACCAGCAGAATTGCAGGGAACAAAAATGGTAGCTGTAGCGCTTTGCCATACAGGAAGTAAGGAAGAAGGAGAAAGGATAGTTGCACCAATTAGAGCATTAAAACCAGCAGTAGATATAGTAGGTCCCATTCCGTATGTAGCGCTTCAAAGCGCCTTTGATGCAAGCGCACCAAGGGGGATAAAGGCCTACTGGAAAACATCATACCCAAAACATCTAAATTCAGAGTTCTTTGAAATCCTTTACAAGCAGGCATCTTCTTTACCAACTCCATTTTCACAGATTCACATTCATCAGCTAGGAGGTGCTGTTAGCATGAAGAGTAAAGAAGATACTGCATTCTGGCATAGGGACGCACCGTTTGTGCTAAACATAGTCGGTTTCTGGATGGACATGGCTGATACAAACAGGTCAATAGACTGGGTAAGGCAGACGTGGAATGCAGTAAAACCTTTTTCAAAGGAAGGAGTATATGCCAACTTCATGACTGCAGAGGATACAGACCAAGTCAAATTGGCATACGGGGGCAACTATTCACGATTAGCTAGTATAAAGAAAAAATATGACCCCACTAATCTGTTCAGAGTGAATCAAAACATAAAGCCTGCATGACTTTACTTTTTGCAAGGATAAGTTTTTTATAAGACGACATTGCATGCTAAGCCATGCCTTCGGAGAGAGGCAGTAGAGCTGCACTTGCATTCCTCGGGGGTTTATTGCTTACATCTGCCATAACAATAGCAACCGGTCTGAACCTTATAGCTACAAGCCTAGGAGTTCTCGGTAGCCTTGTTCTAGGTGTCAGGGAGCTTGTTACTGGAGAAAAGAAGGGTTCCTATAGCAAGTGGGTCTGGTTCACAGCAGCTATGGCGCTAGCTGTTCTAACAGCTATACCAATTCTAGCAGCATATTCTCCCGCTGCGCTATCCCAGCCAACTTCTGTTTCTGGCGGGGGAGCACCAAGTTCATCGCAAGTAACATGCTCAAATCCATGTGTCATAGAAATAAAGAATTCTATCTTTGGCACAGGCGACCAGGTCAAAAATGGCAACGGTTACGTTGTTGTTGCAGCTGGCACGCAGGTAATATGGGAGAATGAAGATACAACTCAGCACACAACTACATCTGTCAACGGGGTCTGGGATAGCGGTATATTGAACCCGGGCCAAAGCTTCAGTTTCACCTTTAACAAGCCAGGAGTCTACAACTACATCTGCAATGTTCACCCTATGTCAGGTACAATAGTAGTTGTTGGCTAAGGAATTAATAGCTCCTGCATATTTTAAATTAATAATGTAAATTGCATAATTATACAGCTTCCGCAAACTGTAAGACTTAAATCGAAGTGTTTACGTACCTAGAGATTGGAAATACTGACATGCAAAAGGCAGCGGTTTCGTTGGGAGCAATATTGGCTTTTTCTGGGGCTTTCTTCTTCTACGGCGTCTTCGAAAACATAACTCCAGGATTCATACCGATGATAACAGCAATAGTTCTAGTCCCTGTTGGGTCAGCTATAGCCTTCTACGGTGTTGCATATAGAGGAATGCTTGCTGCGCCTGCAGAGGCTGCTGCTGGGGCTCCAACCGTAGTAAAGACATCCTCAGGCACCTTATGGGCTGCTATAGGTGTGGCTATTATAGCTATAGTAATAGCTGGTGCCTCTCTCAGCTTCGCACTTTCAGCGATGAGCGAGCTCAATACTGCAAATTCCCAGATTCATCAGATATCTGGAAGCCTTGTAGGGATAAGCAATAGCACTGCAGCATACAATCAGCCACCTCAGAAGGTAGCCGTTAAGGTAGACTGGTGCAATACAGACCCTACTGGGCAGGACAGGTTCTGTCCAAGTCAGATAGTTGTATATCAGGGAGATATAGTCCAGTTGCTATTCATACACAACGATACTGATGCTCATACATTCACCCTTCTTACGTCGCCTTACAATTTCCAGATAAATGCATCTGCTGCAGGAATGAGGGATTTCCTGAATAATCAAACCATAGCTGGGGATTGCTCTAACAGTGGTTCATATGCACAGCAATCAGCTGGTTTATCAGATATATACTGCGTTTCAGGCAGTAGCTTACTTTCTCCCTCTGCAGCTGGTAACTTCTTGGTTGCCCAGAATGTTAATCCTGCAAATCCAGGGGGCTCTAAAGGTGTGCCTCTTGTCATTCTTCCAGTAGACAATCAGGTTCATTTTGATTACATAAATATGACAAGTGGAGCGGTAGAGATATGGGGGATAGGAGCTTTCCAGGCAACTGAACCAGGGATCTATGAGTTCATATGCCACTACCATGTTTCTAACGGCATGTTCGGATACCTCATTGTTCTGCCCAATGCATACTGCAACTCCAACCCGTCAGCATGCGGCATCACTTCAGCCCCATAAGTTAATTGCCAATGCATAAAGGGCAGTGAAGCCCTTACACATCTAGTTAATATGAGGTTTTCTTTGAGCAGAACTTGCATTTTTGGCAAAGGATAGGCTCTTCAGAACTTAGAACCCATGCGATTCACAGCTGGTGTGCATTCCTATTTCTGCTGAATTTGCTTGTAATAAGGAACAGGAAATACCAGTTGCTGCCTGCTATAAAAAGCACCAGACATTTTATTCATCGTTAAAGTACTGTAAAATGAAGAGGCATATGACAAAGCTAGATTGATTGACGCTAATAGCCTTTTCCTTCAGTTGTAGAACTTCCACTGCATCCTTGAACCACTTAAGTCAATAAAGAATTACATACAGCTACGCAATCAACGGGAAAAAAGAGCATTGAATCTGATGAATTCATCCTTGGAGTATGTCATACCACATCCATCTCCTTCAGCAGGTAGACACTCATAACTGAAACGCCTGCAGCACCTATCAGCATCATAGCCGTGTTCACGATCTGGTTCTGAATAGCCGGGTAAGCGGTGTAGAATCCAGGCTCCCACACAAGCATCATGGAACCCATCATCCCCATCTGCATGAACGCTACCCATAACAAAACAATCTTCAGCTTCTTTGGTATGTCAGGTATAGATAAGCCTATTAGCATGCCAGCAAGCATATAGCTGATATGCTCAAGTAAATGTGCTAAAAGGTCGGTTGCAGCAAGGTCAAAATTCCACGGAAGATTCCAGAATGTAAGGATTATGGATGGAAAGATAACCGCAAAAAGAATACCTCTGCTCTTTCTTGATATTTGCGCCATAGATGCATAGAACTTTATCCAGTAAGATTTTTGCTGCACAGTAGTTCTTGCCATCATAAATATTGCTAATCCATATCCAAATACAGCTGAAAAGATGAGCATTCCGAAATGCTGGGCCATATTTGCTATTAGGTTGGTGTACGTCAAGCTGTCAAAAGGAGGAGAGGAGAAAACCCCGAACGTTATAACCAGCCCAAGAATTATGAAAAAACGGCTTCTATTTAGATAACCAGATTTTTCAATCTGAGCATTCTTGTCCATTATAACCACTAATTTGATTGAAAATCAACTTTCAGTGTTGAAGCGAGGGAAACGGCCTTTTCTCTATATTCTTCAGTCGCATAAGTTAGAACCTTTTTTTCAACAGGTGTAGAAGACCTAGCAGCTTCCAGTATGCACCAGGCAACCCAGATATCAGCAACTGCTGGAGAGACTTTCTCCTTTCCTCTCATCATCCAGTAAAGAGCTCTCAGTTCATTGCTCAACCTTCCTATCATTAAACCTCTGGATTGAGCTGGCTCATTTTGCATTATCTCCCTACACTCCTTATCTATACCATTCAGCCTCCTCCTGACCATCTTTTCGAGTTTCTTTTCTTCTAATCTGGAAAAGGGACGAAGTGCAGGCTTTGATGAAGAATAGAGCGAAGAAAGCTCTTCCTCTCTGATTCCCCATCTGGCTTCCCTTAACTTCCTTTCTATCTCTCTCTTTCTGGCAATCAGCTCCTTTGCTTTATTCTCATCTTTTTCATTCTCAAGCTTCCTGTCTATATTTTGTAGCTCTTCATTCAGGCTGTACCAGGCTAAATCCAAAATGCCTGTAGTTAACCCGACATCTGCTTTTTTCTTTTCTATCCTTATTATAAGATAAAACATCAATATGCTCCAAGCGATCATTATTGCCTGAATGTAGAGCAGCCCCAGCAGAGAGAGCGCTAGTATTGCCATTCCAGCAACAACGGTAAGAAGGAAGAGCCTGTCGTTCATCATCCTCCTTGCAAAGCTGTCAAGCAAGGTGCAAGAATAAAATCAGCACAAGTACTTAAACTGATTGGATTGCATCTCTCAAAACTGTCATTAATACCTTTCATTCTATGCATAGCGACAGGCTTTGAGAAAAGGGTTAGTTCTCATTTTAATCATAGCACTTGTCTTGCCTCAGCTTAATGTATTCAATCAGCAGTCGTTTGCAAAGAGTCTTCAAAACGCAAATCCGGTTTACGGAGAAATCGAACTAGGCAATTCCACTCTGCCACTAGGAATAGCTACGGCATCGGATGGAGGAGTATGGGTTGCAGAAGCAAACGAAGATGCAGTGGTACACATAAGCCAGGCAGGATTTGTAGAAAGAATATACAGTTTCTCATCGCAAAAGCATCTGGCTTTTGTCTGGTCTATGGTGGAAGATAGGTATGGTGCTCTCTGGATTGCTGATGAGACAGAGCCATACCTTATAAGGCTGAACATAACATCAGGCTCCATTTCTCATGTATCTACTGGAGGTGTAAGACCATACTCTCTTGCCTACGATAATAATTCAAACACTCTCTGGTTCACTTCATTCGATGACAGCGCCCTAGGATACTTGAGAATAACAAGTACAAACGGAACACTCGTTGACGAAAAGAAGATACAAGGCAGTTCGGGAATCGGGGCTGGCCCATCGGGGATTGCTTTGGGCCCAGATGGCAACATCTATGTATCTGAATCTCTCAACTCTTCAATCGCAGAATATTATTCCTCCAACATAAACCTTATTCATGATTGGATTTTACCGTCTTCATCTCAACCTGTAGGGCTAAGTTTTGACATGGTCAAAAACCTACTTTGGTTCACAAACCATGCAACAAGCTTTTTTGGCTTTATCAACCTTACCAGCAATACCATAACACAGTACTCAACATCTCTGGCATACAGCCAGGGCCTGCCCATAGTATCTTTACCTTACTGGATACATCAGTCTTCAAATGGGATTACATGGTTCAACGAACATTTTGGAAACAGGATAGCTGCTTTTAACCTTACCTCCAGGAGCCTTGTCGAATACATAATCCCCGAAAATAATTCTTCACCTTTGCAGCTTGTTGTGGATGACGTTGCTGGCAAGGTCTGGTTCACTGAGTTCACAACTGGAATAGTAGGCTATATAGATGAGAACTCTCTTCCCAGCAAGAATATTGTTGCTCCGCTGCTTGTCAACCTCAGCCCTTTCAACACGAATTTCGAAATAGATGTGCCAGGAGGGAGCTCTCCTCTTCTACTGAGCGGAGACCTTAACAGGGTAGGGGTTATAGGGACAAATATGTCGAGTCAGATTTCTTCTCTGCACAATGGTTCAGTATATCAGGTTACATTATCCGGTATCTCTATGTCGTACGGCAATTATACCCTCACAGCCTGCATACCAAGCCAGATTTTATCTGGTTCACAGCAATTGAAAGTTAACATATGCAAAGTGATTTACATTTCTTACTCCATCAGCCCCTCTCAGGCAAACAGTTATCTCATTTTCCTTGTTTTGGCGGTTATAGCTATAGCTGTCTTCTACTTCCTTTATCAGCGCAGAACAAGAAAAATACACGAGTACGGTAAGGATGATAGTTTCATTGAAAGTGCATTATCCCTTTCTCCTGTATCTGCTAACCAAATATATACCTATTATCATTACAAATGTAAGAGATAGAGCTAGAGCAATTGCTTCATACAAGCTGAATGGTAGCCTGCTTTCAGCCTGTATGCTTAGGATGAAAGAGTAAATTGCCCCTGAACTGTATGCACTTACAGTTAGAAAATATCTTCCTGGCCTTAAATCTAAATCCGAAAGTTTCAGCATTACAGTTGCGTTGACTCCTTCAGAGAGTGAAAGAACCGAAGGAGTGAAGCTGGCGGTAAGGTTTTCGAGCTTTCCGTTGGGGGTTATGCCTGACACGTCAAAAGTAAGGTTCATACTTGCTGCAGAATTTAGCTTGTATGCAATTGGCAAGGTTAACGAATTTCCTGCCCTAATGTTAACATAAGTCTGAGGTAGAGAGGCATATAAAGCTGTGCCATTGCTGTGCGCAACTACTTCTCCTATAGCTCCTCCATTTGTCTCGACAAACCAGAAGTTCCCCTGAGGGTCAAGCGCTCCCGTATATGCCCCAGCTATATCTGTCTTGCAGCATGGTATATCTAGCTCAAGCAAAGTCATGTTTGATGGTGAAAATACAGCTATTTTGTTGCCATAGTGCTCTGCGATCCATAAATTTCCCGCTGAATCCTGCTGAATGTAATTGGGAAATGCATAGGTATATCCAAATAAATTATTCGTCTTGGACAGCCAGAATTTGTTCAGCGTTTTAGACATCAGGTTATAGCTGTCAAAAGAGTTGTCAACATGTTCAGTTACCCAAAGAGTTACACCATCATTTCCAAGTGCTAGAGATGTTGGAGTTGGAAGGCTTGTGCTTATATTTTTTTCTCCACCCAGAAACGATGTCGGATGGGGAAAGGTGTAAAGATATGTTCGGTTCAAAGGCGGAAATTCTGTTATTCCAGATGATGTGTTAGGCGCAATTGCTGAAAGGTCGGCAAAGCCAAGCATATTAGCATCAGCAGCGCTGAACCACAGCTTATCATCTACGAACAAAAGCGCAGCAGGGCCTGATTGAAAGACAGGTAGGTTGTAAACAAGAAAAGTCTTGGTTGATGGTATGAATTCGTCTATCTGGTTTGAAAAAAGACATGCTACCCAGACATTCCCATTTTTGTCAATCTTTATGGCTGAAGGTCCACACGGAATCTTCTGGTTCAGACCCTGCACGCTAACGTTTATCGAAGGAAGCTGGTACTCTATTATATCCCTGTTTCCTTGCTCAAGATGACCTATCTTTTCTCCGTTTAACTCTGTAAACCACACCCCTCCGTAAGAATCAACAGCTAGAGAAATGGGGAATGAGTTTGCGGTAGGTATACTATACTCTTTAAAGGTGTAATTGCCTGGGTCGAATGAAACCAGCTTGTTTGAAGCCTGCTCAAGGAACCAGACAGTCCCATCATGAGAAACAGTTATCGCTATTGGTACGCTTGACCTGTTTGAAAGTGGATATTGAACTATTGAGTAATCATTCTTCCAGTATAATACTGTTGAACCATACGCTGTAGCATTATTCTGCACTATGCTTACTTGCAACAGTATTATTGAGATGATGAGGACAGCCTTGATGTACACGTTGCCTATTTCGGTAGATGGGTATTTTACTGTTAGCTTGGGCAATTTCCCAATTAGAAATGCTTAATAATGTCTCTCGCAAACATCCAAGACGGCACTGCATGAACAAGCGGAGAGTTCTCGTCATCTGGACTCTGATTTTGTTCCTGACCGTAGTGGCTATGGAGCTTGTCTTCACTCCTTACGACTATGCGGGTTACCTTCAAGCCAATAATGTTGGAGAGGGAGTAGCTCAAGCAGATAGACCAAATATTCAGGGTCAATACCAAGTGGTATATGTAACAGCTGAACAATGGCAGTTTCTTTTTGACCCTCATGTTGCCGGTTCACCCACAGTTACAGTAGTTAGAGCTAACATACCAGTTCTCTTCATAATAAGAAGTGTAGACGTGACTCACGGTTTTTATGTCAATACGGAAGGTCAATTTGCAACTCAGGGCATACAGTTTGGAGGTATGGCCGTGCCTGGGTATACGGATTATATAGTATGGAACTTCCAGCCTACTGTTTACTCATCCAACTTTCAGTCAATATACCATGTTATGTGCTCGGAGTATTGTGGAGTAACAGCCCATGGCTTGGGTCATCCTTGGATGGATGCTCTGATAATAGTTGTTCCAAACAACTCAACAGGTATATCTATTCAGAGCCAGATGCTTGCTGGAAACCTTCCGCCCATTCTTAACGGCACAGTAGGAGGTTGAAAAAATTGAGTAAAGAATCTTTGGATAGTAGGCAGATTTCAACAGGCTTGGGCGAAAATACACCCAACACATTTTGGGGGATACTGAAGGATTTTGTAGTTAGCACTGATTACAAGCACTTTGCAATGAAACTTTTTGGTTTCGGAATGTTCTGGCTCTTTTTGGCTGGGGGATTTGCTCTTGTCCTTAGAACTCAGGCTGGTTTCTCTGATACAGGTACACTTTTGCCCTTGCAGGACCTAGGTTTTTCAACGATAGGCTACTTCCAAGCTATGACTTACCATGCTGTAATAATGTTCTTCGGTACAATATTTACCCTAGGGTTTGCCATTGCCTATTATACCATACCTACGGTAAGAGGTACAAAGCATCTGGCCGTTCCAAAGCTGGCAAACCTTGGGCACTGGTTAGTCGTGCTCGGTCTTCTTATGGTAGCAGGTTCCAACTCCCAATACATGTTCACCTTCTTGATACCTCTCAAGAACCCTGCATCTTTTTACGTTGCAGAATTGATTCAGTTTATAGGAGACGAGCTGTTGATTATAGCCCTTATAGCTCAGGCCTACTACAACAAGCTTCCCAACGAAAAGTTCACTATACCAGTTTCATTCATCATAATGAATTGCGTTGCAATGGGGCTGGGCATAATAACCGTGCTGATGGCTATAATATGGACTATACTCTCTCCTCTTGGCGGTCTCGGTCTCAGTATTCTTGCAATACCTAACGTGGAAGTCTTCAGGGCTGCGTTCTGGTTCGAAAGCCACCCGTTGGTCTATTTCGGCGCGTTCATGGTTATGGGGCTCAGCATATGGTTTGCAAGCTACTATTCAAGAAGACCCATATATTCTGAGAAAATGGTAAGATACATAATACCGGTTCTTTTTGTTCTCACAATGTCCGTATACATTCACCATATGGCTGTGGATCCCATACCAATATGGGTAAGGGATGTCTTTGCACAAGTCGCAACTGAAATGATAGCTGTTCCCTTTGTTCTTGTTTGGACTCTGATTCTGATAACCCTGAAGTTCTCGAAGCCCAAATATGATGCTTCTCTTCTGTTTCTGATAACAGCAATTGCAGGAAATATAGTCGGAGGGGCAACTGCAGAACCTCTTCAGCCTGTACCCGCAACTGACTTTACTGTCCATAACACTATGTGGATTCCAGGACATATCCATATAATGATGGCAACTTTTACCTTAGGGTTATTCTTTGCAGTAATGTACTATATATTGCCAGATCTACTGGGAAGAAAGATTTATTCCCAGGGTCTCGCAATATTTCATTTTGTAGGCTGGACTGTTGGAATGGCTGCTGTTGAAGCAGCGTTCAAGTACATAGGATTGATAGGAGCTGTCAGAAGAGAGATTGCTTGGCTTTCTATCTACGAGCCCTGGTTCCAGATGGCAATGATAGGAGCTTGGCTTGCTGGGATATCTATCGTTGCCTTTGCTGTAAACCTGATAATGACATGGAGAATGGGAGAGCCTATGCCTCCAAGGCTTGTACCACAATGGGTGACCATAGGACTAGCTCTTGAGACACAGGCAAGGATAAACGAAGGGACTTACAAAGAAGATGTGGTATATACCAGGCTTCCTTACCCTGTAGGATTAAAGGTGGTTTCTCAACCTGTAGCCAGACCTCCTTCCGAACTGGGCTTCTTTGGCAAGCTGAAAGACCCGTTTATCAAACTTTTCAAGAGAGAAGAGCAATATTCAGTGGGAGGGGAATAGCGCTTGGTAAGCAAAAAAAGGCTGGCTGCGCTGCCAATACTTGCCGTATCTTTTGTGATGTGGTTCATTGCGCTCTTTGGAGCCAGCAATGCAGGTTTCTTTCTCGACCAGACAGACCTGCAATGGATGGTTGTAGGAGGCTCCGTTTCGATGATAGCAGGAGGTATAGCAGCTCTCTGGGAGTGATTTGAATTGGCGACAAAAGATAATGTATGGTTGATAGGAGCAATCATATACACTATAGGTATGTTCGTTCTCTTTTATGAATATGAAGCATACCCCCTCGACCGCTTTGGAAACGTGATAACAACCTCTACATTAATATCAATAATAGGAGCAGTAGGTTTTCTCTTTCTCCAATTATTTATAGGTGCCTGGGGAGAGAGCAAGGAAGAATTTTAAGAACGTTGGGCAAGGTAATGAGAAACTTTTACCTAATTTTAATAGTGGCAATTCTTCTTGGTCCTTCTACAGTTGAAGCAGAGTCGAGCCTTCCCCAGTATGCACAGGCAGGTGCCTTTGTCAGTTACACTGCAATCGGAGGCTTCATACCTTTTTTCGGAGGAGTCTCGGGTCAGGCTAAATACACAGTGATGCAGGTCTTTACGAATGGATCCATGCTTGTAATGTTGAATGAAACCATATCACAAGGCGAAGTTGGGTCTCAGAGCAACGTCAGCTCAAGCAAATACTTCCTTGATAACGCATATTCTCCGTCAGTCTTCCCTGCCTTGCCAGCATCGTCACTTGGACAATATCAGGTTAGAGTGCAGGGAATTGTGTGCAATCTTACCGGGCAGGTATCTATAACAGTTCCTGCAGGAACATTCCTTACTTATGAATACATAGGAAGAGACTCAAACGGTACAACCCAGTATTACTGGTTCGATTCTGCAAGCGGTGTAGTGGTGGAAATGAGCTCTGGAGTATCAGCTATGCAAATGACCAATAGCAATATAGCGTTTCCATCATCCCAGCCCACAAGCTCATCATCTGAGTTGCCGTATGTTGTGGTTGTCTTGCTTGCATGGGGCTTTATGGGAGGTCTTTTCCTGTGGATAAGGAGGCACTATAGCTCCGTAGCATCTGTTCACAAGTTTTCTACATCATACTGGGGGTCCGGGTCAGCAAGCAAAATCAGAGCTAGCATCACTATTCCCAGTACAGCAAACAGGCCAAATACAAAATAGTAGAGCCCAAATTCGCTCAGAGTTGGAGCGATAGCATCTATCATTGTTATCGTTTAGAAATAACATATACTTAAGCATTATTGCTCGAATAGGTGTAGTCTTTAAGGCATCGAATTGGAAGATGCCATGACTTTCTTCAAAAGCATGAAGCATAAATATAACCACTTTCCTAATACTGTGGCTGACGTTGCAGAGGCAATCTAAATATTTCTGGATAGGTGTTCTGTTCGTTGCTATTCTTATTGTGGTTGCACTATCCGCTTCTTTTGTAATAAACGCTCTTTCCAGTCAGACTTTAACCATATATGTGCCAGAGGTTAACGGCGTACCAAACTTTTCGAATCCTGGTCATGAATCTTTCTGGTCACAAGTACCGGTAGAGAAAGTACCTCTGATTCCTTCAAGTAACTACCCTCCTTCCGGTCTGACGGACTATGTCTATGTTCAGATGGCCTGGCTGAATCTTAACGGTGTACCTCAATTATTGGTTAAAATGCAGTTCCCCAATTATGGTAACGGACCTAGCTATTCTTCCGTTACCCCCATCCCGATAGCAAATAATACAGCATATCCTGGTGGCAAGCTGCAACCTCTTTATGACCCCTCATGTCTTTATCCTTATGACCCATGCTATGGGGGTTCGTATCCACAAGATGTAGGTTTCCTCCCTCTGGCAACTGGGCCAAATTACGTTTATCCGGAGCAGGCTATAGTTTTGCTTGGCATTGCTCCAGGTGCTTCCAATAACGGATGGTACAGTGTATCATACAAGCCAAAGATGGTTCCTGGAACGAGCGGGGCCTTGGGGACAGGTTCTGGAGGGGCTGCCGAGCTATGGGTCTGGTCTGCTAACCCGACAGATAACTCCTCTCAAGACTCGGGTTATCCAGGCCTTAGTTACCCTGGAGGAGCGCCGCTCAATACTTCTGACTTCGGATTACCCTCACATGCTTCATATGCAATTGATGGTTACACAAATGCCACTTCCTTCTACCAGATAGGAGGCCTGCCAGGCTCATCCATCTTTCCGTTCATCAACCTCCCCTTCTACTATACAAACAACTTTACAGAAATTGCAGGGATAAACAAGACAATGAACCCATTTATGGTTCAGGCAAAGGGGGTCTATGACCCTTCAACAAACTCATGGACAGTCGAATTCATGAGGGCTCTCAACACCACATCTCTTGCAAAGTATGGTGAAAGCAACTACCAGCTGCAGATGAACCCAAATGCTAAGCAACTCTATTACATTGCTTTTGCAGTCACTCAGGGTCAGGGAAGCCAGACTTATCTGATATATTACAACAGTATCTCATTCTGGTGGTCATTCGAATTCCAGAAGCTCTCTCCGTTCCAAGGTTATAATCCACAGTACGGAAGGTCTACTGGTTCAGGACCCTCACCATGATATAATTTAAGATAAAAGGTCTATCATGTAGCGATTTATGCAATCTACGTCATTATCTATTCTCTCTATGGCCATCTTCCTAAATCTCGCATATATGTCCTTCAGAGCCTCTTCATCGAGCTTGCTGGCTATAGATGGGTTAGCGAGCACAGACATCCAGCCTATATTGCTCTGTTTCATGAAATCTATACATTCCACAATCTTTCCTATGGCGTCAAGCCTATCCTTTGGCTCCTCTTTCAACAGCCTCTCCTTTAACGCAATTATAGAGTCACGAATTTGCTGCACGTTTTCGTTCCAGCTACTCACATTGAATTAGTTAAGAAGCAAGTATATAATATTTTTCTGCGCTTTTATATCAAAAAAGGATTACACGATGATTCATAGCTTTCCTGGAGGCTGGATAGCTATTCTGAAATGCTCCCTCTCGAACATTTCTCTTTTGACCCGAAAACGACCCTCAGAATTTCCAGCACGGGAGTCCCTGTAAGCGTGCTTGTAAGGCGTCCCATGAACGCAAGCGAGATAGAGGCGATCCTTCCCTCGCTGGCTGGAGGAAAGCCCATATGCTTTAGCCATGGGTAGCTTACATTGATTGGAACTATCGTGTTTATAACAGGCATGGTTTATCCATGCTACAGTTGTGATAATAATGATCAGAGCTCTTTATGATTTATCGTTCGACTATATTGAAGATTTGACATCGTCCCGCAACTTATTGAAAACCTTTGGCACCGACATTCCCAGTGGATACAGAAGAAGGGATATTTTGACCAGGATTGCAATAGGCGATTTCGACGGAGCGGCAAAACTAGCTGGCTTGGAAAGGAAGAGAATAGAGTATATCTCATTTCTTCTGAACAACAAAATAAAAAAAGTCTCAGAGACGATGGGAACAAAAGATACAAAAGCACTTAGGAAGGAAATAGTTCAAGCATTTGTAGCATATGCTTCTAGCAAAATCGCATCAAACTTGCTTCTTTCACTTCTGCCAACATTTTCACCTAATGAAATTTCAAGCAGGCATAAGTTTGTAAAAGATGCAATGTTTCTATATAGAGAATTGAAAGATTCTGGAATATTAAACGATGTAAAGAGCAAGCTGAGGAATTTTGAAATTGAAACAAGGGACACTGAGGAAATCTCTGTTGTTGATTACATATTTGAGAGACTCAAGGCAGTCAACATAGCGTCTGAAATTGATTCGCTCTTCAGGAATTCAGGCAGACAAAGCGGATTTCTTAACATGTCACAGCGCTCAGCTGCTGCGGAAGTAATGAAAACCTTTGCCTCAGTAGCAAAAGCGCAAATTCCTGACCCTGAATCTCTGCTTAACGATGAAGAGCTTCTGATCTCTGAAGAGCTGAATAATGTTAAGACTAAAGGCGGAGACGCCAGGTCTGTAATAGAGAAACACATCAATAGAATTGCAGATTCTCTGAGACTGAACCAGAAAGAGGAGTCCGTTTTAAGGAATGCAGCATTTTCATCAGTAAGCATTCCGTTCTCATTCGACAGGATTGATTTGAAGAAATTAGTAACGATGGTCAAGGAAAGATTAGAGTCAGAGAAGAAAGAGAAAATGAAGATGCTGGAACAATCAATGGCTGCTTATGTAAAGCTGGTAGATGAAATGATTATTTTACTGGTAAGGCTAGACGTTTCATTAGCTATCGCTGAGACAAGCGATGCGCTTTCGCTAAGGCTACCACAGATTAGTAGCAAGGGAGGCATCGCTTTCCTGAATGGAATGAACTTTCTTCTGTTGCTTGATAGAGCCAAGAGAAGTGATGTAGTTCCTGTTTCATATTCAGTAGGTAAAACAAGTATAGCCGTAGGAGGAAGAGCCAGCAATGTTGTTATGCTGACTGGAGCAAACAGCGGTGGGAAAACCACTTTGCTGATGACTGTTGCATGCATTGTTATGCTTACCTGCCTAGGCTTTCCTGTACCTGCAGAAACAGCAGAGGTAACACCTCTTCCCCTCTACCTCTTTCGCAGAAAGACTACAAGAAAGATAGGAAGCCTTGAACATGCCATACTCTCTTTGCGCCCAGTGTTTGCTACGAGGCAGAGGAAGGTTATTCTGATGGATGAATTTGAAGCGCTTACCGAGCCTGGTGCAGCTGGCAGAATACTTGCATCCATAGTCAATCACATAGCACCTACAAGCTCACTTCTGCTCCTGGTTACTCACCTTGCAAGGGAGACTTTACCACATATCAGATTCAGGATAAGAGTTGACGGAATACAGGCCCTGGGTCTAAATGAAGCTGGAGAACTTGTGGTTGAAAGGCAGCCTAAATTTGACCAGATTGGTTCCAGCACTCCCCAGCTTGTTATAATGAAGCTACTCAAGTCAAAAAGAGCAAAGGAGAAGGAATTCTACAGAAGCATGCTGAACCTGCTCGAGGAGAAAGGGGAGAACGCTGTACAGACTCCTATCTCTATTCCTTGGATCGAAGATGCTATGAATAAAGATTCAGAAATGGTAAACTCCTGAATACTGAATTATGTCGTCATGCGCCCTTACTATGCTACTTCTTTGCACCTTTTTCAGGTCAACAAGCTTTAGTTCTGTCCATACTGATGGATAGTTTTTTGGTTCATAATCAATCCTTCCAGTAAATATGAATTCTATATCCCAGTGATTCTTCCTATCAGGAAACCTCGGATTATCATACACTTCAGAGACAACTTTCGGTTCATTAAGCTCAATTTTTTCAAGTCCCAGCTGCTCCCTTGCTATTCTCTTCGCTGCATCCTGCGGAGATTCGTAAAGGATCAGGTGAGAAGATGGTAGCATCCATCCATCTTTGAACCAGTTAAGCCTCTTTGAATCTAGAGCCCCTACATATGCCCAGTCAGCTTCTGGGTTTACCTTTCCCATGAGAACCTCTCCCTCATTTCTGGTAAGGACCAAGAAGGAAGAAAGGCACATTCCTCCCTGTGGCACCTCTGATATGCCTAATGTTTCGCTCTGCTTGTCACGCGTAAACCTGCAGAAAATTCTCTGGCTCATGCAAATTCCGGTGGCCCTGCTATCATTTGATAATTAACCTTTATGCATCTGCAGTTTACATGGAATGATTTCAATCAGGATGAAGAAAGAAAAATAATATCAACATCACAGAGTTATAGATGACTTAGAAATTATTTTTCAATACTCAAATTTCCAGAAAATATTAAGGTAGAAGTTTTTGCGTGCTGTTCGTGTTTGGGTAAGAATGTCTAGAGAACACGAAACAGGCCTATATACCAAAGGTTTTGGATGAGGAACATATAACGTGACCTTTCACAATACTGGACAAAGAAGCTATAAAGATAGCCGGTTACTACTAGTATTTTGTACAGCCAGTCCAAAACTGCGGAGGAAGATATTGGATATGCACGAAATCACCACGAAGGACTTTCATAATAGACAGTATGCAATGACACCGTGAACAGTGTCTAGCGGCCATGCAGAAAACATATAACAAGGACTGAACTCATGGTGATGCAACTGTGAAACTTACACCCCAACAGCCGGATGACCCAAGCTGGGTTCTGTACCAGAAGCCAGTCGGACCGAAGGCTCCACCACTACCAGAATTTGACGGGTTCTCTAGGTGTCCATAATCGGACCAATCAAAGAGGCCGGCTATAGCTATCCCAGTGAGATTGTAAGAGAAAGGAGACGGAAAAGAAATAAGGTTTTTCCGCCATCCACTACCACCAGGGCAGTTAAACGCAGTGCCATAGATTATTGTCGGGTCATTTACTTTGCTGGTATAGGCATTAAAAGTGCATATGCTCACTGGATAACCATTCTTTTCGGATAGAGCAGAATCCATATCACACATGCCTGTAGCATTGTATGTAATAGATGTACCATTCGACAAAAAGACAGTACCCCATTCGTAGAATCGGCTGCTTGCAAAACTAGCGCCTGCAGACTGCTCCGAATGAGGCTTTGTTAAAAATAATGGTGGAATAACTAATGTTGCTGCTATCAAGCCTATAACCAAAAGCGCTATGAATATTTTTTCTCTTACCATTTGTTTGTTGGCATAACTTACAGTTTTAAATGATTTGCTTATCTATGATACGTGCGAAAGATACGTCTTGTATGATTGGAAAACAAGTTCGTCCCGTAAGTGATCACTTAAATGCTTTTTCCTGTAGTTTTCAAGGTATCCTATCCAGAAATTATTTCGCCACATAGTCAACAGGACTGGACTGAGTGAGTTTTGGAGTAGTATAGCAAAACATTACAGGGGTATGGTGAAGCTTGATGATGGAAAGTTGCTATATATCATCAGGGCAAAGGAGAGAGGTATCAGATCCAGGGATATTGCATCATCTCTCTCCATATCAACAAGAAGGGTGGAACAGATATATTCCCATTACAAGAAGTATAAAGAGATACCTAGCATTGCTAAAGCAGGGAGAAAAAGGAAAGATATTACAGAGTATGAGATACACATTATACTCGAATCATTCAGGCTATATAGGGTTGGTTCAACATATCTCCAAGGGATCATACATGATAAGCAGGGAATCAGAATCAACCATAACAGGATACAGAGTGTGCTGAACATGTATGGATTATCTTCTTCTGATACTCAAAGGAAGTGGATAAGAAAGAGGTGGGTTAGATATGAAAGAGATTACTCTAATTCATTATGGCATGCTGATTGGCACAAAATCAAGGATAAGAGATGGAGAGGTGAATGGCTTATAGTATATGAAGATGATGCATCCAGATTCATCACAGGGTATGGTAAATTCAGAGAGGCTACATCATCACATGCTGTAGAGGTAGCAAAAGAAGCATTCATGAAATATGGAAAGCCTAAATCAATACTTACAGATAGAGGAGTACAATTCTATGCTGTTGAGGCAGAGATGAAAAGGAAAGGCCTTACAGAGTTCGAACTTTTCCTTCTCAAGAACCATATAAGGCAGATAATTGCAAGGGTATCTCATCCTCAGACGAATGGTAAGGTTGAAAAGCTGTTTGATGAATTCGAGAAGAAGGTCAAATTCTTCTCATCTTTGGATGAATGGGTCAATTGGTATAATGCAATAAGGCCACATGGTGCCTTAGACCTGAGGACACCATACCAGGCATACTATGCCAAGATGCCACAGTATGAATCGTTAACAGATCCGTCAATACTGGAGGTATTGGAATAGATGCGAAATAATTTCCGTATAAAACACACAATGATGGCTTCTCGTCATAATTTTGCTGTAAGATGCTAATGATAAAATGCCCTTTACATGAAGAAAGGAAGCTAATCTTGTTGCTGAGAAAGCCAACTCAAAGTTTAGACCATAGCCTTCTTAACATCGTCAACTGTCGAAAGCGATACTTCAGTTTCGATATATATATCAGAAAAATAATACCTAGTATTGTGATAATAAAAAATCTGATTGGAAAGCATTACATTATACTAAGCAGACTGCTCATTCTTTTCACTTTATTGCTTCTTGCTTTCCTCTCCGAGCCGTCCTATTTTGTAGCATCGTCAGTCCAGCCAGATTGCTTTATAGCATCAATCGTGCCATACTGCGGTTCGCATTTGATTTGTTCCTTAGGTTCTCAGATCGGAACTGAACAACTTTGGACTCCGATAATTCTATTGAATTCTCCGTATGGGGGGTCAGCAGTTGGAAGTTCATCGACGAGCACTCAAAGCAGCATACGAATCGTCTCGGGAGACCCGGATTATGGAGGAGCCTTGATAGAGACTAGCGCAACCGATTCTGTAACCAGTCAGATCAGCGAATCCAATGGGTCAGCAGGTGGTGTTTTCGAGCTGGATACATGGACCTTCTACCAAGCGGTTACTGTTCGTGTAGGCGGAGATGGTCAGGATAACCCCTGTACTCAGCCCTATGTGGCAAGAATTACAGCAACAAATCCAACATCCATTCACACTATGGGATTGCTACCATCCGGCAGCACAACTGATGTTAACGAACCCAATTCAATAAGCTATAACGGTTATTCTTCTGTTACCTTCAACAATGGCTGGGATAGCTCAAGAGGGAGGGATGGCTATATTACCACGTGTAATCAAGCTTATGTGTATCAAGTTCAGACTACTATTGCAATAACAGAAAGTGTCACTTTGAGCCTAGGTCAAAACGTAGTTTCAGGCTCACTGAGCGAAACAACCTCTTCCACAAATGCTTACCAGTATGACTTTCCCAGCAATGGCTACTGGAATGTTCAACTTCTTAACCCTTCTAACCATTATTCGGCGTTAGCCTTTTATTATGTCGGACCAAATGGATGTTAGGTGTTGAACACGATATGGCATTGGCAGTTTTGAGGAAACGGCGTACAACCACTATCCTTCTGCTCGGTTATGTGCTCATACTTGTCCTATTGTTGATACTAGTTCAAACCAACGTTATAGCTCTAAATTTTTTAGCTCCTGAACAACCCAAGCCTGCTAAGATAGTCTTAGGTAAGTTATTTCCATATGACTGTCTAAGGCCATACTATACGAATCAATCTACACCCCCCAATTGTTTGGGGGAGTGGGACGCCTTTAGATTTACTATCAATGCTACGTACCTTATATCTGGTGTCATAAATTCTACAAATGGTGTAAGTGTATATATTTCACCTTACTCAACATTTAACCATTTCTTTACACACTATTATACATATTATTCTGGGCAGGTAATGTCTGTACATCTCAACATTACACTACCTCCTGGAACTTACATGTTTTTGTTCATCAACCTTGGCCTGCTTCCGTCAAATTACACCGTGATACAACCTATTACAGCCACACTCATAACGAGTTGATCTTTTTGTTTTTTGTAAATATATTACAAGGTTTACGTTACTGTACTTCGGACTGGAGGCTGTTTCTTCTTTCTGTTTTATTTTTACATCATTCGAACTGAGAGCTATGAAAGATTACAGTTCCATTCAAATTCATCCCAACAGTTAGAACAGGTCTAGGCCCTTTGACTGGCCAAGAAGGTCTTCCATGCAAGTTGTTTGAAATGTTCTAAACAGGCAAATAAATTGCATAAGGTATAGCATACAAGGACGGTACACAGTTAGATGATTGACAGTATGCTTTCTATCAGCAAATTGTAAATATAAATAATGCAGCAAGTCATGACCGTGAATAGGTTCGAGGTCTGCTGCTCAGTCTGCAAGAAACCTAGGGAAAGAGAAGAAGATTACAGGTGCAGTTGCGGAAACCCTGTTGAAGTTTCGCTGGGTCTTCCATTCTCGCCTACAAAGAATTCCGATTCAAGACTGACAAGATACTTGGGAAACTTCCCTTACATCGATGTTTCCCATATAGTTGAATTAGGAGAATGGATAACTCCCTTGGTCAAAGAGCAGAACGGCTCTCTATTGAAGCTGGACTACTTCAATCCTACCTTTTCGTTCAAGGACAGGGGCTCACAGGTTCTGATATCTGCCTTAACTTCAAACCTGAAGATAAGCGGGATAAGAGAAGATTCATCAGGAAATGCTGGAGCCAGTTTAGCAGCCTACGCAGCCAGGGCTGGATTAGATTGCTGTGTGTTTACCCCTTCATCAGTTAGTGGACCAAAAGCCCAGCAGATAGAGGCTTACGGAGCCAAGCTAGTAAGGGTCGAGGGAGATAGAAACAGGGTAGCTGAACAACCGTTGTAATAAAGCTAGCTATTCATGTCGTAGTAAGATATCACGTATATTATTGCTTACCATAAGACAAAGTTAACTCATACAGAATCATTTTTTATATCTTAGGTAAAGAGCTATTCTACATACAAGCATAAGCAAACCCAAATAGTAAATTCGGCACGGTCTAAATCAGAAGGCTATTTCACGATTTCACGTTAGAAATGCAGTCAGTAGAAGTAATATAAAAACCGTAACATGCCCCAGAAAAGCTAGCTTCAAAATCCTGGTTCCTTCCGAAGAGAGCTCTCCTCTTTTTTCAGACTTTGAAGCAGAATAATATACAGCTCCAAACACTCCTATCAGCACTGCAAAGAAGACAAGGATCGCAATGAAAGCTCCCAGATTCAAACCTTTCTTTAACCCCCTCAATAAACAGCTAGATGTGCCATTATCAGTATCAGCACAACCTGAAAGAAAGCCTGGCTTCCTGCAAGTCTTATATTTTGCATGTTGAGCTTTGATATCTTTGCAGTATCTGGCCTCGGTTTTGCCAGCTCTATGAAGATTCTCAGTCCGTTTGGCATGAATATTCCAAATCCTTGACCTGAAAGAATTATCACAACTATACCTGCAGCTATTATCCACGGGGAATGAATATCAAATATACCAATTCTCTGTGCAAGGTATATCCCTGATGCAATAGCTACAGAAGCTAGCGATGGAATTATAAAGAAGGTGGTAGGGGTAAGCCTTTTGGCAACTTCAACCCTGGCAGGTATTTCTAAATTCTTCATAACCCTTGTCATAACGAGGCCCATGAACAAGTCGAATCCTGTCCATGTACCCCCTGTCAATACATGAACATACTGCAAAAGGTAAAAGCTCTTTAATGCTAGAGCTATAATCAGTCCTAACACAGGTATAAGCCCAATCGCAAAACTCCACGTTAACAAATTGCCAGTATAGCTTGGTAAACCTGTCTGCGCAGTTCTTGAAGGTATGTTAACACTGCTCAAGCAAGCTTATTTCTTCCTGTTTTCTATATATAAATATAGCCTTTACGAGTTCTGCGGAAACCCGGGCGCCAATATATACAAAACGAATTTCCATGCTTTTTCTTGAATCTTTCTATTACCTAGCTACAAAACTATCCTTTCTTTCATCCTTTTTGATGAATATTGACAGCACGTATCAGTGAAGATCAGGAAGCGTTGGAAAAGCGGGTGCATTGAGATAGTGAGGCTATATTTATGAAATACAGAAGATGGCACATACCTATATTTTATACACAGTACCTGAGGAAGGGTTTCAGACTATAACGGCATGTTGCAACTACGTTTTTGATGCAAAGAATGAAGAAGAGCTGCCACGAATAAACATATGTCTTTCTTAAAGTTACAGATAAATTGGTGACCGAGGAGGGACAATCAAAGGTTCCGCCTTTTACAGTGTATCTTTCTTCCCATTAAAATCAATCCATCAAAATTCCGCCGTTTACATCGAGTGTATGCCCTGTTATGAACCCTGCCTCCTTGGAGCAGAGAAATAAAACAGCAAATGCAACGTCTGAGGTCTTTCCCAGCCTGCCCAATGGGACTTTTCTGACCAATTTTTGTTCGAGTTCCTTTGTGAGCCAAGAGGTCATCCCTGTCCCCTTTATCATGGAAGGGGCCACTGCATTTACCGTTATACCATATTGCCCATATTCCTGTGCTGCAGATTTTGTAAGGTTTATCAGTGCTGCCTTGCTTGCTGCATAGTGTGCTCCATCTATAAATTCAGCCCCTGATTTACCAAGCCTTGAAGAAATATTCACAATTCTGCCATATTTCTTACTCTTCATGTGTGGTATCACGGCTTTGATGAATAAAAAGGCGCCTTTCAGATTAATGGCCATTACTTTTTCCCATTCCTGCTCTTCTATATTCTCAAGCCCTGCGAGTTCAGGATTCAGCAGAGGGTTCACTACACCAGTAATACCTGCATTGTTTACAAGGATATGTATTGCGCCAAACCTACTTATAACTGACTTCACAGCTGATAACACTTCGGCATTTTTTGAAACATCTAATTTGGTCGCGAAACATTCTCCTCCTTCTTTACTTATTAATTCCACAGTCTCTTTCGCGCGCTCTCCGTCAATGTCCAGGCAAGCCACTTTTGAACCTGCAGTGGCAAGTGTTCGACAGACCTGCCTGCCTATGCCACTTCCGCCTCCCGTTACTATAGATACCTGACCTGTAAGTTCGAACATATCACCAGTCAGGTAGATGGTAGTTAATAACTATCGAAACCACATTATTACAATGTTAGAGAAACTTGGACAATTTTTAATACTTTTTTAAAAACCATACAGTAAACCATACTCCTCGTAAGAGTATGCAGAGAGCCATTTGCTCCAGACCTATATAGACAGATACATTCCAAATCTCATTATAGGGCGATTCAAAGATAACTTACTAGGTTTCAGAAACGCAAGATAACAAAAGAACTAGTCATAAAATATACCTTGGTCTGTTCTGTGACTCGTCAGAAGCATAGAGAGAACTTATCATAATCCAAAAACTTTGTACCGACAAATACAGAGAATTAATTTAAAGTAGAATAGGTGGCTTGCAACCAAGTGCAAATCCAAACCAGCCGGGTGAATACATATCGCCAACTCACAAAACGGCGCAACCCAGAGACCTGTAGACAGGAGCAACGTATGGCGCGATATTTTCTCCTGCAATGGGAGACGCTGGTTGTACCAGAACTCAACGGGAGCCAAAAAGAAGAACCCTGGAATCACAATAATCAGTACCACCATTGTGCTAACTTTTCTTCATTTATGCATATTTAGACATGTTATTCATTTTTATATAAAAATTTACCATACTGAACCAAGCGGTTGAGGACTACGGTTTCTACCTGAAACCGATTCATGCTTCTTCACTTTAGTCATTCTTTCCTTGAACTATCATAAATGAAGTACTTTTGCCCAGGCACCCCTTTAGTAAACTTTAGTGGCTGTTCATGGGAGGCATATAATCAGAGGTCTAAATCCTGCCTTGTAATCTTTGTACCATAGGTGAAAGTGTAAAAAAGATAAAGGGTCTGTAAGAACAAATATCAAATATAGCCTGCTGAATTCTAAAGGTACAGCTTGGCTAGAATGGTTAAGAAAATCCTGCTTCATCCATAAAGATTTTATTCGATATTAAAAGCCTTATATGTCGGCTGTTACAAAGGGAAAATTCGCTTTTGAAATGGGACTTCGAGTATGATATTGTTATTGCAGGGTCAGGTGTTGGAGCACTGACTGCTGCTATAATTGCGAGCGACTTGGGATTATCAGTAGGATTATTTGAGAAATCAGAATTCTTAGGCGGAGCATCTTCGGTAACGAACGGTGAGGTATGGGTTCCTTGCAACCCTATCGAACTTGAAGAAGGATTTAAGGATAGCGAAGCTCAATCTGAGAAGTATTTCAGAGCTCTCTCGTGTGGACTACCAGTATCGACTCGTGTTAGAAGGGCATGGCTTCGTGCAAGTCGAAGTGCAGTTCTTTATTTGAGAGAAAGAGCCAACTTGAAATGGAGGGTGATAAGAGGTTTGCCCGATGTCTTGTATGGCTCCGTTGATTCTGCTCTTCCAGAAGGTAGATACCTTGAAGTTGAACCATTTGATGGTTCTCTTTTGGGTGCCGAATTTGAAAAAATCCAGAAATCACCGCTTGTACCATACGGAATAACCAACGAAGAGATGCTAAACCTGTCTCATCCTAGAGTATTCCATAAAATGAACTTCGGAAAGAGGCTCTGTCAAGGTCCAGGTTTGGTAGCTTACCTTATCCGTGGAGCTCTGAAGAGAAAAATCGATATCTTCGAAAGTCACAGGCTAGTAAGGCTGTTAAAGGTCCGCAATAGGGTCATTGGAGGAATTATCAGGAAGAAAAATGGTGTAATCCATGTAAGGGCAAACCATGCCCTTCTCTTATCAATCGGTGGCTACGGTTGGCATCCACAATACTCCCTTAAATTTGAACAGTTGCCTGAATGGCACTGCCTCTTACCCCCTACCGTAGAAGGAGATTCCTTGCTGATAGCCTCTGATGTCGGTGCAGCTTACATACCATACAAGGTTGTTGGAGGCAGACCTGGATATAACATACCAAATGAAAGATGGTTCGGAAAACCAGTTTACAGGTCCTTAATCAACGAAGCTGGTTACCCGCACTCTATTATTGTAAATTCGAACGGAAAGAGATTTGCTGACGAGTCAAACTTCCAGGAGCTTGCAGATAAGTCAGGTTCTTTCGATAGATTCCGTGGATTCATAAACTATCCTTTCTTCTTCATCTTTGATGAACAATACAGGAATAAATATAATCTCGGACCCATAGGACCTGGAGAACCATTGCCGCCAGGTCTTGTAGTCTCTTCAAGGACTATTGAAGATTTGGCGATGAAGTTGGATATTCCATCTTCCTCTCTTATGAAGACAGTATCTGATTTTAATGCCTTCGCACGAAATGGCATCGACTCTGAATTCGGCAGGGGGACAAAAGCGTGGTCGAGAGTCTTTTCTGGGGACAGAGATAACAAACCAAACCCGAATCTGGGCACAATAGAGGTCCCACCTTTCTACGGAATGAGACTGACCTATGTTGGAGCAGGTTATAATGCTGGATACATGGTTGATAAAGAAGCTAGGGTAATTAATGTACAAGGAAAGCCGATAACGTCTCTATACGCCTGTGGTAATTGCGTTTCATTCTTTGATGTCGGGCCAGTGTACCAGGATGGTATATCCTTAGCGAAAAGTATAGGTCTAGGCTACCTCGCTGCTTGCAGCGCAGCTAGGGACGCTGGAAAAAATTCGATGACATATGAATAGGCATACGAAGGCCAGGATCTTTTAGGATAGCTAAGGAGTTATTCAACCCTAACAGATTTCTTGATTTGTGCGTTCTTATTTGATGTCCACTTTTTCCGACGGCCGCATAGTTCCGGTCAGAGTCTGAAGAATTGTCCTTCTGCTTACACCACGTTAAAAGTTTACGCATACGATACAAATCTGCACAGGCAAAGGTTGACGGCACAAGTATTCAGAGTAATGCTGTATGACACACAGCTAGAATGTAAAGTGTAATTAGTTCCTTGCCCAGAAGTGCTTTATTTGGCTTTTTTACTTGCCTAACCACGCTTTAAAACGAAGATGGATTTTAATATAAGGAGTTGCTTGTGAGGGAGAGATAAGTTGCTTAATACTCAAGTATTAAGAAGAGCAAGATTACCTGCATTAATAAGCTTGGGAGCTTCTATAGCTGCTTTTCTCATCTTCTATTCTGTTACAGGTTCCATATATATCAGCAATACAGCAGGCTTGATAGCAACCGCATCTTCCATCCTGTTCTGGATCTATCTCCTTGCATTTGTACTTATACTTCCCCTAAGGGAAGGTTACAGCCTATTTCTTGAAGGCATTAGAAGGCGCTCTATGAAACTTTTGTTCGTTCTATACCTTGCCATTCATCTCGTAATCTATGGTATATTTCTCGAACTAATTCTTGAATCAATTTACGCGTATCCTATAGCTGGGCAGGGTTCTCTATTCAGAATATTCGTCGCTGGAAATTATGCCTTTTATCCCCATAGCATAGCTACTGTAATGGAAGTACTTACTCTGAACCCAAGCATATCTATACTCTTTCCAAGAGCCCTTGGAGTTGCTTTAGGCCCGTTTGCAATTTTTTCAGCTATAATCATAGATATACTTGTTGTGGCAAACGTGAACCTCCTCCTTAAGCTCAGCAAAACAATACTCAAGTTCGGCGGAAGCGTAGCTCTTCCTGCTGTCGGTGTTATAGGGGGAGCTTCATGCTGTCTCTCGATACCATCGCTCCTTGCTATAGCATCTCCAAGCATAGCCGCATTTCTCTATTTACCTGTAGGAGTTCTCATTCAGAATATTTTATACTACGGACTACCTATAATTGTTATGATAATACTTGCATTGAACCTGAGAACTTTGAAGCCTCTCTGTTCATAAGGAGAGCTTGATATGCTTGGAGCAAGACAAAGCCATCTAATCTTGGCCGCTGTACTTTTCTTTGCGTTTGTCAATCCATACATTGAGAATCTCGAGTTCAGTCAACCTATACCATACATGTTTGCACACTATTCTCTCTTCATATCAGGAATCTTCATAGGGTACTCATTCTTTAGGCTTCCGAAGAAATTAACAACTATAACAGTAATCCTCTCTGTCTTCTGGCATCTACCATATCCATTCGCACTTGCAGCATCCTTATGGTCTTACAGAATTCTTGAGGAGGCCTCTTTTCTGATATCTGGCATCATACTCGGTTCGACTATGCCTTTCCTTTCATGGAGAATAAAGGGGATACTCCTTGCCCTTTGGGTCTTTGCAGACAACATTCTTTCCGTGATTTTCATACTTGAACCAAACTATTACTCTAGCGATGGAATAGCTGCATCACCATATAGCAATTTTCAGTTTCCTATTCTCGGTCTTTCAATGATTCTCCTGATGAATTCTCTTGTCGGAGTAATAGTCTACCTGTACACAAGGAGAATGATTGCGTCAATAAGGAAGAAAGTTGATTGATAAGAAAATTCTCTTAAGAGGGTTAGATTCGTAGCCATGAGGGGTCAAGATGAGTGATAACCTGCTGTCATCAAAGGAAGGAGAAGTTTACTGGATAGTGTTCAACAGAGAAGAGAAGGCAAACGCTATTAACATCGATATGTGGAAAGGATTGAAGGAACTGCTAGCATCAGCATCTGAGGATAAAGATGTGAAGATAATAGCCTTGACAGGCAAAGGGAAATACTTTACCGCAGGCGAAGACCTGAACGACCTGTACAAATCTGATACTTTTGCTTCATCATTAAACCTCTTTCTAGACTATGTCAGGCCGGTCTTCGAATCCATAATCAGGACATCAAAAGTAGTTGTTTCTGTTGTAAACGGGGCAGCAATAGGTGTTGGCGTCGAGCTGGCATTTGCTTCTGATTTGGCAATTGCTCATAAGGATTCTTACTTTATGCTGCCCCAGGGGAAGGTAGGGGTGGGCCCCTCATTGTCCCTCAACTTTGCTCTCCCGGTTCTGGGTAAAAAGAGGCTTTTTGAAATGTTGATAACAGGAAGAAAGGTGGAAGCAGAAGAAGCTCTGAAATGGGGGATTGTTAACGAATTGTATGACGAGGATGCTAACCCAATTTTGAAACGTTATGCACAACAGGCAGCAAAGATACCTGAAATGCTTACAAGACTTACGAAAGAGGTTCTAGCAAGGCAGCTTTATCTGCTTGACTACAGTTCTTCGTTCAGGGAGTTAGGTATGTTTGTCCAGTCCGAAGAGGCAAGGAAAGGTATCAGTTCCTTCACAAATAAATAGTCCTTCATTTATGCATGTGATAACCTCCGTTTTCTTAGGAAATCGTTGACTCAGTTTTAGACTGTATAAACTTTCTTTTCTTTTTTCTTTAAAAAAGAAGGAAAATAGTAAATTATCTTGTTCTTTTTCAACAACCACTTTAATAGCAGTTCCGTTGAGGTATCAATCGATGGAAAATTCAATGGTATTCCACAAATTACTTTCTGAAGGTGGTTTGAACTGGTAAAAGCGTTTGACATACTGATTGTAGGAAAGGGGGCAGCTGCTTTCTCTGCAGCAATAAAGGCAAGTGAGCTGAGCAACGGTAAAGCTAGTGTAGCCATGGTAGGGAAGGGTCAGCTTGGAGGAACATGTGTAAATGTTGGTTGTGTCCCATCAAAATACCTTCTTGAAGCATCAAATTCCTACTTTTATTCGAAGAAGTCAAGGTTCAAAGGTTTATCTGCTGGAGAAATGCAACTGGACTTCCCAGCTGTAATGCAGGGCCTGAGAGGCTTCGTTCAAAAGATGAGAAAAGAGAAGTATGAAAAGGTGATAAAAGCATATCCCAATGTGGAGCTGTTCGACGGAAAGGCTAGGTTCATCTCATCCAAAGAGCTGGAGGTTGATGACGGGGAAAGAAAGATCAGGTTGCAGGGGAATAATATCATAATAGCAACAGGCTCAAGACCATCGATACCAGGGATAGAGGGAATCGAGGATTCTGACTATTTGACAAGCGATAATGTATGGGACATCAAAGACCTCCCTGACTCTCTGGCAGTTATAGGCGGTGGGGCAATAGGATTGGAGATAGGCCAGGCATTGCTTCACTTCGGCTCCAAAGTCATTGTTATAGAGGCTTTGCCAAGGATAGTTGCAGCTTCAGAACCAGAGATGTCAGAAATGCTGATGTCGAAGCTGGAAGAAGAGGGGATGCTCTTCTTCCTCAAGAGCAGAGTTAGCAGAGTCAAAAGAACAGGTAGTAAAAATGTGCTTGAGGTTGTTACAGCCAAAGGAAATAAGCAGGTTGAGGTAGAGAAGATACTACTAGCAACAGGTAGAGTACCGAATACAGACACTCTCATGCTTGACAAAGCAGGCGTAAGAACTGATAGCAGAGGCTTCATAGTCGTTAATGAAAAACTTCAGACAAGCAACAAAAGAATTTATGCCGCTGGCGATTGCATAAGCAAGAAGCTGATGCTTGAAACTCTTGCTGCAAGGGAAGGAGTAATAGCAGTCCAGAATATACTTGGTGATGAGGAAGAGATTGATTACAGCTCAGTCCCATGGGCAGTATTCACCAATCCTCAGCTTTCTTCTGTAGGATACACAGAAGAAGAGTTCATGAAGAAAACAGGCAGCTGCTCCTGCAGGATAGTTTCACTTGAAAAGGTCGCAAAGGCTCAGATGCTGGGCGAAGAAGGACTGGTCAAACTCGTCATAGACCCTAACAATGGAAGGGTTGTAGGTCTGCATGTGATATCGCCATTAGCTTCAGAATTCATCATGGAAGGAGCTATGGCCATAAAGTACGGTCTTACGTTTGAGGATATACTGAATGCTACTCACATCTTCCCGACTCTTGCGGAATCTGTCAAGCTTTCAGCACAGGCATTCATACGGAATGTAGATAAAATGAGCTGCTGTGTCGAATAGCATGCTTCAGCTTGAAATTTTCACGCTGTTACCGGCATATACCGGTGAAATCTATATACCAGCTATAACCATTCATAATCAAGGTGCAAAACATGATAAGCCTCGGAACTTTGCTGAATCCCCCTGCTGGGTTAACGCCATATGAGATAGTTGCCATATCCTTCATTCTTGGCCTTCTTCACGGGGCTACACCTGATGAGCACACATGGCCGATAACTTTCAGCTACTCTATAGGAAGCTACAGCAGCAAAAGAGGGATGCTGTCAGGCTTCTTCTTTTCAGCAGGCTTCACAGTCCAGAGAGCCTTCCTTACCACCTTGGGCTACCTTGGTCTTGCAACTTTCTATGCAAAATACAATCTTGAGGGTCCTGTTTACATGGTTGTGGGAATAGTTATGGCTATTGCTGGCTCATACATACTTAGAGGAAGATATATACACATACCTTTTGACATGTTGCTTAAAGGAAGGGAGCATCATACACCATCTGCAGAGAGGATCCAGCCTCATGAAGCTAACTTGCATGATGTAAGCCTTAAGATGGCAACTCTGCATGGTCTTATTGCGGGTTTCGGTTTTGGTGCATACGCCACAATTCTGACATTTATCCTTTCACCACAGGTGCCATCTATAATCTATTCCCCTCTACCTGGCCTATTCTTTGGAATAGGAACTATGGTTATGCAGATGCTCTTTGGAGCTGTATTTGCAGCACTTGTTACTGCAAGAAGGCTGAGCAGGGATGACATATGCTACCTTGGCAAATTCACAGCTGGTAGGACGCTCTATTACGGAGGTTTACTCTTCTTCCTTATAGGTATAGCATTATCTTTCATCCCAGGCTTAGGCGAGCTGGGAATTTCTACAGGGATCAATGTGCCAAACCTAGATACTGTAGGCCTGGGAACTTTTCTTGTCCTAGCTACAGTTGGTATAATAGGGGTAGGAAGCATGGTATCAGGATTGAGAACTGTCAGAAGGATAAACTCTAGCCAGTACTGCAGTACAGACATGCGGTCATAGCTTCTCGTCTTTGCTCCTTGAGATATATGCTATCCTTGCATACGGTCTTATTGCTAGAAGCAGTTTTGTTTCAGCCTTTCTCAGATGCTCTTCAAAGGTAGACCTGGCTATTCCAGCATTTTTTGCCATTTCTTCAATGCTTATATTTCTCTTTGGCAGATTGTAGTAGCCTCTCTCAAGCGCCTGAACTATTGCAGATAGCTGCCTCATAGTAAGAGAACCGAATATATGATCAAGAGATACAGTCATCGCGCTTCTTGCAGAATGACTGGCTATACTTCCCATATCTTCAACCTTGACTTTGGCAACGCTCATCAGGTTGTTCAGAAGGTCCTGCATATGCTTCCTGTCAAACGAAATTACCTTGAGATACTCATAACCTGCTTTGTATGTCACCGGCATCACGGGTATGCAGTCTGAGGCTTCAACTATAGCTATCGATGAATTCTCCATGGCGCATTTGCACTTTACGACCACTTCCATCGCATTGTCAAACCTTGCAATGTGAATTGGGGTAGCTGAGAGAGCGTTAAAGGATTCCTTCACCTTATTCTCAACTTTCTGCATGTCTTCTCCCTCAATCTCAAGCACATCAACCTGCAGGTTGCACCACCTCGAAATGTAAGCATCTGGAATCTTCTTTGAAAGGTCACTGAAGGGCATTTCGTGGTCAAGCCTTACCTTTAGCTGGTACATGGGCCGGCAAATGCCGGTAGAAGATTTATTCTTTTCCCTTTTTGCATGTTAACCAGGTGCATTGCTATGGAGACTTACGTTGTCATGCATGAGTGGATTGGTAAAGATACAGATAAAGTAAATTCAACTGTTCAGAGCATAATAGCTATGAGCAGAGAGGGTAAGATTCCAAAGGGTCTATCTCTTCTTGGGGTGATGGTATCAACCAAAGAGCCAAGAGCGATATGCGTATGGGAGTCAGAAAAGAAGGAAGGTATAGAGCAGTTCATCAAGAGCATGAATCCTCCCACAAAGCATTCCATATCCGAATATACAGCTCTGTATGGTTTGAGCAGGGTCTGAGGTGATTCAAATGCAGCAGCTGATTTCTGATGAAGACGCTGAGGAGATAAAAGCTATATTGCAGGAGAGGCTGAAAGATGCAAGGGACCCACCACTAATTATCACCATAACTCCTTCGTCAAGAACTCCGGAAACTTGCCCTTACTGTGAAGAGATAGAGTATCTAGCTAACAAGTTAGCTGAACTGTCATCCGGTAAAGTCAAAGCATTGAACCTTCATGAAGACTCTAAGGAATATCAGGAGAGGTTCAAAGTTAAAAGATTGCCAGTAACCATAATTACAAACGAAAAGATGGATTTTGCATTGAAGTTCTATGGCTTGCCAGCTGGCTATGAATTTGCCGCATTGCTAGACGATATCACAGACGCATCCTCAGGCAACCCATCAAACCTAAGTCAGAGCACTCTGCAAAAGCTGAAGTCAATAGATAGGCCTGTTCATATACAGGTATTTGTAACTCCTTCATGTCCATACTGCCCAAGAGCTGTTAGAACTGCGCACCAGATGTCAATGGCTAACCCGAAGATGATCGATGCTGAAATGATAGAGTCGATGGAGTTCCCTGAGCTTGCCGAGAAGTACTTCGTGATGGCAGTGCCTAAGGTAGTGATAAACGACTCGGTCGAATTTGAAGGTGCATTGCCTGAAAACGTCTTCCTGTACAAAGTCCAGGAAGCTGTGGCTGCTTAAACCTTTTTGCTTCATAGAAGGCACTTTTGCTGCATGGCATAAAAAGCACATAAATCCCTTCAAGATTCGTCGAGCATATTTATCTATCCATACATATCTGCTCAGCTTCGTAAATGAGAGACTCGCAATCAGGGGCACTCTTTGTCGTAGTTTTGGGCACTCTTATGGTTGCGATAGACACCACAGTAGTCATACTAGCATTACCTACCATAACGTATGAGCTGCATGCAGACCTATCATATTCCTTATGGGTGCTTATGGGCTACCTGCTTATTACAGCCATACTTGCTACCCAGCTGGGTAGAGTTGGAGACATATTAGGAAGGAAGAACATCTACAATCTAGGCTTTGCCATATTTACAGCAGGTTCAATGCTCTGCGGCCTTTCTTTGAGCATTCAGCAGCTTGTGATATTCAGGATAATTCAAGCTTTGGGTGGAGCAATGATAGTTGCAAATTCTGGAGCTATAATTGCTGATAACTTTCCGAGAAACGTAAGAGGCAGAGCATTCGGCTATACCACTCTGGGCTGGAACTCTGGTGCAACAGCAGGAGTGGTGCTGGGAGGTGTAATTACAAGTCTTGCAGGATGGAGATACATCTTTTTCATTAACCTTCCAATTGGTATAGCTGCCGTTCTTTTGGGGCATATATGGATAAGGCCAAGCCCGAGAGTCAGAACAAAGCTGGATATCCCTGGCCTAATACTGATTTCAGCTATACTGCTTTCAGTCACACTCGGTTCTTCAGAAATAGCTTCTAAGGGCCTTGATTCTGGTAGCATAGGGCTTCTCTTCGCTTCAGGAATACTTCTCATTCCGTTTGTAGTCATAGAATCAAGGCGTGATAATGCTGTAGTCGATATTTCTGCATTCAAGAGCAGAATATTAGCCTATTCCCTTTTCTCTTCTTTCCTTCAGAGCATAGGCTACCTTTCGGTAATGTTCATGGTAACTATGTACTTGCAGGGAATAAGGGGAATCGACCCTTTACATACTTCTCTTCTTTTAGTTCCAGGCTACGTGTTCTCAAGCTTTGTCGCTCCTTTTACCGGTAGACTTTCTGACCGTTTAGGTTCAAGGCTCCTTGCAACTACTGGTATGCTGCTCATGCTTTTCAGCGTAATGATATACGCATTTATTTCTATCAACAGTCCTCTCTGGGTGATTATAGCTGCATCCCTTGTGTCAGGATTGGGAGGGGCTATGTTCTATCCAGCTAATAACAGCGCTATAATGGCCAATGCTCCAGCAACACATTATGGTTCAATATCAGGTCTTGCAAGGACTCTCGGCAACGTGGGAACACTCATCAGTTATTCCCTTACAATCAGTGTTTCCAGCCTATCTGTGCCAAGGCAAGTGGCATTCCAGGTCTTTCTGGGTACTTCTGATTTAGTGGGAGGGCTTGCATCTGCATTCATGCAGGGAATCCACACAGCATTGCTTGTTGCAGGAGGTGTCTTGGCTGTAGGCGCGTTATTATCTTCACTCAGGGGAAGGGAGTTCAGAGGTCTGCAGAGAGAGATACAATCTGGCTAAAAGGAGAATTGCATTTAATGCACTTTATCTGATAAATGTCGATTAATAATTTCAATATCAACATTAGCTAAAGCCTTTTGCAAGGTTCGAATCTCTGCATGTATAAAACTGCAAAAGCGCATAGCATCTTATGTCAAATCCGATATTTATCGGCTATACAAAAAGCGGTGAGAGCCTTTTCATAAAGGATAACATTCTCCAGAGAGGCCTCATACTGAGAGGAGAAAGGTGCATAAGATTAGTGAGAAACATTGTATACCAACTTCAGAAGGAAGGCAATAAAGTCATCATCATATCTCTTGCAAGGAATTTCTCCCATTATGTGAACAAAATCTTGCCACAAACAGATGTTCAATCAATACTTGCTTACATCTTTAGGTATGATGCTGACAAAGAATCTTATCACGGCCTGCTTGCGGCATCCATATGTTTGGGCCTGCAGCTTGGAGATGAGTACGAATACATACTGAAAGACGCAATAAAAACGCTGGCAGATGCGGAAGGAGCAGGTGGGATATATGCAATCTTGAGCATGCTGGAGGATTATCAGGCAAAGGGGATAGAACTTGTAAGGAGGAAGATGCAGCAGCTTACCGACATTCATCCAGCTTCTGGCAAGGATATAAGTAATTCATGTACAGCTGACCTCTGGAACATACCTTCTCCAGAAGCCAGAGTGGCTATTTCACTTGCACTTGGTTCAAAATTTTCCGTTTATTCAGGTGGCTTTATCTTCATCCTTGGATGGGAATTTATCTCTCACCTTGAAAAGAGCAACAGAAGAAGACTGCAGCATCTACTCTCAGAGATTACAGGTCTCTCAAAGCTTATAGTGCTTCAGACTTACGGAGAAAGTTCTACGTTATTTGGAGCGGAGATTGTTGAAACTGGTCCACTTTTCCTGCTGAGAGGAAAGTCGGAGGTTTTGTTTGCAGCTCCTGAGCTTATATTCAGCATTGATGAGGAGAAAGATGAACCATCAAAGATGGAAGCAAATGAAGATGCGCTGGTTAAGGTTATGAATGCGATACAAAATTACAGAGGTTCAACCATTGCAGGTCTTATGCATTACCTTTCAGGGGAAATTGACGAAGAACAATTCAAGCTTGTCGTTCAGGCTGCATTGCTCAGAGGTCTGATAAAATTTGCACATGACAGTCAATCAGGTATAAAGGTTCTTGAGCTGAGTGACAAGGGAAGAGAATTTCTAAAATTGAAGTGATGTGCAATGTCATTCAATACTGGTGCCGCAGGGTTTGATGAGCTACTTGACGGAGGTTTACCTTCGGGGGGTCTGGTTGAAATATTTGGAGAGAAGGCTGTGGGAAAGAGCATCCTCTGCTTTCAGGTTGCATATTCTGTTGCATCCAAGAAAAATGTACTTATCATAGATACAGAGCTTGGATATGAAAGAAGTTTGCTTCCTTACTGGTCAAAGCCTCTTGCAGAAAGGTTCAGCGAAAAGGTCACTGTGCTAAAAGTTCAAGTTGAGAAGAGGTTCGATGACAATAAGAAGAGAAGGGCAAACGAAGCTGTGCTGAAAGAAGCGATAAGGAATCTACTATCAAGCTACCATATAGAAACTACGGATAGCCAGCTGGGTCAGATGGTGAGCATTGCCGCTCCTTCCTTTAAGCTTGCAGCACAGAAAAACGCAAATTGCATCTACCTTCTTGAAGAACCAGGCCTGATTGAGCTGATGCAGCTTCATGGCATCGATGGGGAAATGTATGTATCTGAGGGTGGTAGGGTAGAATTCAGGCTCAGAACGGGAGGAGTTAAGGATGTTGAATACTCTCCATTGGGTGACTTTATCAGGGATAAGGAGGTAGGGTTGATTGTCTACGACAGCATATCTGCTCCAGCAAAATCAACTTTCATAGGTACTCAAGACCTTCCTGCCAGGTCTTCGTCGTTTGCCTTCCTTCTTGGTCAGGCTCAGAAACTTTCAAGCAGGTTCTCCATACCTATACTTGCGGTCAATCACATCAGCGTGCATCCGCACAATCCATCATGGACCCATCCCTACGGAGGGCTAATAGTAGGTTATGATTTCAAGTATGTCTTTCATCTTGAGAAAGAGCCCTCTGGGTCAAAGTTCGATGATTACCCTATATGCAATAGAGAGAAGATGAAGAAGCACAACAGAATTCTCTGGGCATACAGGCACCCCAGAATTGAGCAGTACGGTCTGGCAGCACTGTTGATGCTTGACGAAAGAGGATTTCATTAGATGACTTAAATGCTCAGCAGGTTAATCAAGATAATCTTTCTTCTCTTTTTCTCTCTCTTCTTGTACATAACAATGCTATCGATATCATTGGAATTTGGGGATGGAAATGCTGTATCAAGATTATCTCAGTTGCTCCTCTCCTTTATTATCGCTTCATTCCCGCTTCTGCATGGAAGGATGATTAAAATAATTGGCAGAAGAAGATTTGCAATCCTTTTCTCAGACCTTGCTCTTGTTTCATTTATACCTTTCAGCACAATGAGGGTAGAAGCAGTATCAACCATCATAGCTTTCATCTTTCTTGCATCTTTTCCCATCCTGATAAATCATAGGTTTTCAACCTATTTCATAATCGACATCTTTCATATCAGCATTTACAGGCCTTTTTTCATAGTTATAAGTATGGAGAAAGAGACGAAGGTTGAAGGAAACTTTTACACCTTTGGTATAGGCATCTCAAAGGAAACAGCAGGCAGAATTGCTGCCAGAAGAGCTAGCAGTATGGTTAAGCATGGAAAGATAATCCTTCCCATTAGTAAAGAAAAGGGTAGTAGCACAGAGTACATTAAGAATTTAGAAATCCTGCAAACACTTTCCTTTGCGATTCGTAAAGATATCACTTTCATAGAATCAAGCAGAACAGACTACCAAGGGTTTGTTGATGCAATAGCAGAAAGGTACGGTTCATCCTATGCCATATCTATTTTTGGCAGCGAACCATATATCATGTCAGAAGATGAATTCATTCTTCTGAAGCATATCTACAATTTTTCTTCGGTATAATCTTCACATATAAAGGTCAAATATCTATACTGCTAACCTGTTGTTGCCTTGCTTGTATACTTGATGAGGCATGCTGAATCGACTGCAAACGTTGCAAGGATTCTGCCAGATGACAGCAATTCTCCACCAAAATTGACTGAAAGAGGAATAATGCAGGCAAGAAGGACAGGTCAATTCCTCAGAGATATAGGTATTGATGCACTTTTCAGCAGCCCTATGCTGAGAGCAGTTGAAACAGCAAAGTATGTTGCTGAAAGTACAAAACTGCAGCTCAAAATAGATGAAAGGCTGAAGGAGCTTGGCCTTGGTAAGCTGGCAGGGATGAACTATCTGCAGGTAAGCGAAGAAGACCCTGAATGGTATGAAGAGATGTTTCTTCCCTACAAAAAATACGGGCTGGAGAAATTTTCACATGCAATGGAAAGGATGCTCTCTTTCATAGATGATACGTATAGTAAAGGCTACAGAAAAGTTGTTGCAGTATCACACCTTGAACCTATTAGGGCAGTAATAGCATCAGGCCTCAAGGATGATGGAACTCACGTTAGGGAAGCAAGGCTGGATAATGCATCTCTTTCTATAATCAGCTATAATAAAGATAGAATCAGGGTAAAATGCTTCAACTGGCTTCCTATAAGCGATTATTCTGATGCTAGCATCTAAAGTCTACTCGTGCATGCTTCTCTTGGTACTCTGCAAGCATTCTGTCTATATTTCTTCCTCTCAAAGGCGACTTTGCTTGGAGGCATGACCATATGTTACAACTCAAGCTTTAGAAAGACTGAACCTCTAACTGTCCATAGAATGATAAGCAGGTTCAAACTAGTAAGCCAAGTCACTCAGACTTTGGTAGTTCAACTTTAGAAATTCATTAAGATGCAGCTGAAGCGCCTCAGATTGTAACTAAATGCTCCTGACCTACCTTTAAATCATGATGAGTCATATGCATGCTTTGAATAAATGTAGAAAATCTGTCTGTACAATTGTACTGACATGCGGATTGGTCTCGAAGACTTTTTGAAGGTAGCTGATAGTCTAGGTCTTGAATTTTTAGAACCAAATATCAAAATAAATCCTATCTTAAATATGTAGCAGACAACCTTCTGGATTTAACTTTACCTCTCAGCGCTGATTAGCTCTTTAACCGCCTCAGGGTCCAGAACTTCAACCCCTTCAGGGTAGCTCTCTAGGGACCCGATGCTTTTCACAATCAAGAACTTTCTCTGAGCTTCAAACATACGCAGCTTTTCTTCAATGCTCCTTATTTCAGCTCTTTCAACTCTATCCTTCCACTTCACTTCTCCTATAACGTCAACGCCTTTAAAGGAACCAAGGGCAATATCAACCTCCACGCTCTTATCCAAGATTTTGAAGGGTTTAAGCCCAAAATGCTTTGAGAGAAGACCTCTGTAAAAATGCTCAACGTGATTGGGTAGCTTTCCATCCACAACCCTATGGACTTCTTCTAAAGGTACTTCAAGCTCAGAGAAACCGTACTTTCCCTCCAAATAAAAGTAAAGGTCCAGCAGGGGCGAAGAAATTTTGAAGTGGTCAAACCTTTTGTTGTAAACGTCTACCTTTTCTATCAGCCCTATCTGCTGGAGAACTTTCAGATAGCTCTGTATAAGGCTAGGGTCGTCCTTTTCTATCAGCTTCTTCGAAAAAAGGAAAGATGATATCTCGCTGGATTTTGCCTTCCCGCTTGCAACAGCAGTTAATATGCCCACGTAAACCTTTGTTAACGTTCTTTCTTCCTCGATAAATATTTCCCCTATAAGGCTCTCGAATGTGTTCTTTTCTTCTTTTAAGATCCTCGCGAGTTCTTCTCTTATATTCCCTTTTACTAGTCCTATTATCCAAGGTTCCCTTAGATAGACGGATTTTTCTACGAGCTCGGGGCCTCTTTCGGAGCTTGAAAGGTTTCTGAGAATATCCCTCTCATCTATTATATCAAGTCTGAACTCCTCAAAAGCCCCTAAGAGGGGTGAACCATAGCTGAGAATTTTTCTTGAAATGTAAAGCGTGGAGGCTATTAGCACGAGCTTTGCCTTATCAGCATTAGCGTGCAAGAAATCAGGAAAATCTTCGGGGAGCCTCTGGAATTCATCTACCACAACCTTTCTGTTACTAGCTAGTATTATGTCCTTCAGATATTCATAGCTTACTTCCCTGTTGTTTCGTAAGTCAATTACGCCTCCGTCTCGCTTAACGAAAAAGTATTCATCCCATTTGGTAAAGTTCTTAATAAAGAAGCTTTTCCCGGTCTTTCTCCTGCCGTAGACAATGACTCTGTTTCCCGCTTTTTCCCACCTTTTGATATCTTCATGTCTGATTATGATATTCTCCATAAGTATATTTATAATTATACTTTTTATAAATATTTTCGTTTTTAGCAGCCCTATGCTGAGAGCAGTTGAAACAGCAAAGTATGTTGCTGAAAGCATGAACCTGCAGTTCATAATAGATGAAAGGCTGAAGGAGCTTGGCCTTGGCAAGCTGGCAGGGATGAATTATCTGCAGATAAGCGAAGACCAGAAACGATACGAAGAGGTGTTTCTTCTCTGCAAAAGCAGGAGATAGAGAACTTTTCACATACAAAAGAGAGAATTCTTTCCTTGAAATGAAATATAAACAACAGAAGTTACAAATAGTTGTTGCAGTATCACACCTTGAACCTATTAGGGCAGTAATAGCATCAGGCCTCAAGGATGATGGAACTCACGTTAGGGAAGCAAGGCTGGATAATGCATCTCTTTCTATAATCAGCTATAATAAAGATAGAATCAGGGTAAAATGCTTCAACTGGCTTCCTATAAGCGATTATTCTGATGCTAGCATCTAACATTTGCTAATGTTAACATTTTATCAATCAATACTCTGCAAGCATTCTGTCTATATTTCTTCTGAACTTTCTCAATGCTATATATGATGCCATAAACGGTATGGCTATAGCTAGTATGAATGCTATAGATACAAATACAGGAGATATTACAAGCTGTATCGATAAAGTACTTCCATAAACAATATACCTGAATACAAGAAAGTGCGATATTATTATGCTAGCTATCAATGATAATGCAAAACCTGATATCGATAATATAAGGAAATAAAAGTAATACAATCTGTATACATTATTCCATAGCCATCCCTGTGCAATGAATAAACCAGCCTCCCATATTCTTCTTCCTGCTGATATATTGGCTAGTAAAGCAGTTACTGCTATTGCTGCAATTAATGCTATTATATCCAGTGCATAATAGAGAGGAGCTGTTTGCGATTGAAATGATACAAGGCTATCTATGAGAGCCTGATTGTACAAAACTATGAACCTGGGATAAGGGTCGATTATATTGTTAACCTGATTAACCACTGATGCCACGTCGTTTATGCTATCTGCTTTGATGATAACATAATTAGGCTCTCCACCAAACAGCTGATTATAGGTAGCATTTCCCAACTCATACCTTATGAACGATGAATTCCACAGGTATTGAAATTCATTGAATAGAGGATTCATGGCTATTGTTCCCGTTGCTGTGGCGTTGAACATCGGGCTCAGAGGAGTAGAGTTTTGAAACGGACTGATGAACTTGCTATAATTTCCTTGCGGTTCGGGCGAGCCAGCAACATAGACAAACCCGTTTTGAGTGCCCTGAGGAAAGCTGCCTTGGGTAATGTCAAGGAGAACTGTAGGGAAGCTATTGGGTCCGCCTACGACTGCACTTCTAGTGCCTTCGTAGCCTGTCATAATTTTAGGTACTCCGTTAAAAATAATGCTTTGATTATAATGGACTTCGAACGTCATAAATAACACCATAGGATACACGTTCTGCACACCTGGCGTGTTCGATATGTTATCAATTACACTGAATGGCAGAGTCTTTGCACAGCTAGGAAGCTGACAAGGCCCTTCTGGGGTTACAACTATCCATGGAGCAAACTGATTTACATAATTCTGCAAACCATACTGCAGGCTGGAGCTTGCAGATGCCAGTACTGTGAACGATGATAGTGTTGATGCTAAAATTCCTATCAATAGCAAAGAGATTATTAATTCACCCCTTGCCTTGCGAAGAGCTACATGCAGAATCCTTCTGTTCGATAACAAATCAGTTCACCTTTACATCTTCCTCATCAGAAAATAAACATTTTGGGTTTTAATTTAAAGCAAATCAGTTGCAGTTGCACCAGAAGTCTCTGTTAGTAGAGTTGATAGTATAACTCTGGTAAAGGTTTCCGTAGAAGCTGTATATACTTGTGGGATAACTTGAGGTGAAGGTGAGGCCTGATTGTCCAGCTTGTACTTTACTGCAGCTATAGGTAATACCATTACTGTACCCAGCGCATACATACACTCCAGATGGGCTTGTGGATACCACATAAGTAGACATATACATAACATTGCTATGCAGCTCGCCACATCCTATACCTGCAGGCAGAGTGCATGAAAACTGGCTGCTAGATGATATAGCTGCAGGAGCAGTTATGCTGAATGCAGCTATTGCTGTTACTGCTAATAACAACAATAAAAGATATCTTTTCATGGCAATATACAAATTAGTAAAAGTTGTATATATATCAGAATCGCACAAAATATGACTTTTTGCAATCCAAAAACAAATAGGCACTTTTGAATCTTCTAAAGTTAGCCAATGGTACTATCTAATTGAAATAACGATTATAAAATCTGCTTTAGGAAACCTTTCAGCATTTATCTTCCGGATTAAAGACCACAATCAAAATGAATATGGCAGAGTGAAATGAAATGTACAGAGGCTAGCATCTCGGGGCCTATCATTCTCTAATTGGTTTGAAAGGAGAACAAACGGTCCAAAATATTTAATCTTGTGCAAATCTATTATCCATGTGGAAAGCTATCCTGTTACTGCTAACCGAATTATCCTTCTCTCTTTTGCCGATAAGAGAATAACAATAAATCTACAGCATAGCATCTGTCCAAGAGTCAACCACGAACGTTTGACACACCTTACAGAAACCTAATGCTCTCTCCTGCGAAGCAAAGCAGCTAATTAAATCATCTTGATTTGAAGACACTTACAAAAACCTTACGAAGACCTCTTTTCCATGTTTATAACTATGTCCGCATACTCAGCTCCAGCCGGGTCAACAGAGCTGTAAATGACCATGCCTCCTATTTCCTTATGCTTATTCAGTAACTTCATAACTTTCTCCCCGCTTTCTGGGTCTAGGTTTGATAGAGGTTCATCTGCTACAAGTATCGGGCAGTTTCTCAGAAGTGCTCTAGCAATATCAACCCTTTTCCTTTCTCCTCCGCTTAGTTTAGTTGGTCTATGACTTACCCTTTCTCCAAGCCCGAGCTGTTCGAGTACTTCGGAAGCCCTCTTTTCTTCAACTCCAAGAGGCACAGTAATGTTTTCGATTGCTGTAAGGTATGGCAAGAGTAAAGGCTCCTGAAAAGAGTAAGCTATGAGGCTGCCCCTCAGGACATCTAGTTCATTCTGCTGCATGCTTGTCACCTCTGTATCATCTATGTACATTTTGCCGCCGTCGGGTCTAGTCAGCATTGCGATAACTTTTAGCAAAGTCGATTTACCGCAACCGCTCTTTCCAAGTAGGCATATAGATTTCCCCTTGGCTATGCTTAAGTCTACTCCCTCCAAAACTTTAATCGCCCCATAGCTCTTGTATATCTTCTCCAGCCTGAGAGAAGCAGGCCACTGCTGTGTCAAAGCCTTGAGCAACGAATCAATTATTTCCAGTCACCATTAATAAACTTTGTCTGGTTAAAGCTAAACAGACCGCACATCATTAGCTAACATATATTTACATACTTTGGGCAGACGCTCTTACTTTCATGTATAGAGTATACATGCATCAAATAAATTCATTGTTCAGCTCCAGAGGTCTATTATCTCTTTATTGCTAAGAACAGGAAACATTAGCTTCATGTTTTCAAGCGACCTTTCGTGCGCAGACTTATCTGATGAAGACACAGCTTCCCTAGCGACTATAGGCAAAAATCCAAGAGCTTGCGCATGTCTGGAGGAGGTTTCAATACCAAAGTTTGTGGCTATGCCACAGAAGAATAGTGCATTGATTCCAGCATTTCTAACCATCAATTCAAAGTTTGTACCAACAAATATGCTTGCTGTGTTTTTGTTCATAACCACATCATTTTGTGTAGGATAGACTTCTTTGGCTATTTCACCGGGGTTGAAGCCCCCCCTTCGTAAAGCCATTAGAGTCTTATTCTGGTATCTCTCCGGTAGAGGTGTAATTTTTGTATAAAAAATCGGTATCTGTCTCTTTCTCGCTTCGCTTACAAGCTGAGTTGCAGATTTCAGAAATTCTTCTTTGTTGAATATAGAAGCAACAAGACCCTCTTGAACATCCCAGACTATAAGCGCGCTTTTCTCCCTGCTTATAATTTCTTTCAGATTGAAGCTCATGCAAACCCTTTCCTAATGCAGCTTTATCGGCGTTTCCATAAATTATATTACCACATCATTTTAATGATTTTTGCCAAATTGTCAGCTATCATTTTTTTAACTGATTGCTTGATTGCAAGGTAAAGCAAGCTATAATGCCATAAAAATCAATCTCTGAACCGTTAAAAATTTCTGCACCTTGCAAAAGGTTAAGAGGAACGATTCTAAGCTAGCTACTGAATTTGAAAGAATTTGATGTGCTAGTAATAGGAGCTGGCATTTTAGGAGCAGCTTCGGCCTTTCACATTAAGAAGAATAACCCGAACAAGACAGTGCTAGTTGTAGATAGCTATCCCTCTGCTGCTCAGGGCAATACTGGGAGAAGCAACGCGATGTTCAGAAACACTTTCACGTCCCCAGACAACCAGATTCTGTCTGATTGTTCAATTAATTTCTACATAGACTTGCAATCAAAAGCCAACATAGGCCTGCAGAGAATAGGGTATCTTTGGCTTGTGAGCGAAGAGGGTTTCTCAAAGAGCAAGAGGAGCATAGAGTCAATGCTTCAAAACGGTATTGAGATCAAGACATTTCAAAAGGAAGAATTAAGGAAATTAGTCCCATTTTTGAATACTGAATGCAAAGAGACAGAGACTGGCAGGTTGATGAATCTACCTGACGTAGCTGAAGGGATATTCGGACCCAAGTGTGGAAGGCTGGATCCTGTTAAACTAACAAACTTCTACATTGATGAGTTTTTGAAGCTAGGAGGAAAAGTTGCGTTTAATACAGAAGTGGTGAAGCTGAATTCTGCGCCTGTGAATCAAATTGGCGTCGAAGGTGAGCCCTTCGTATGGCAGGATACGGAGATAAAGTCGGTTAGCGTCAAAGGTCATATCAATGGAGAAATCTATGCAAAGACAACGGTATTGGCATGCGGGGCATGGATGAACAGGCTACTGGAGCCTATAGGAATCGATGGTCATGTAAAGGCTAAAAAACGACAGCTCTTCAGTATAAGTGCAAAGGACGAAAAACTTGGCAGACTTCTAAGGACAAACGGTTTTAACGATTTAGGACTTTTACCTATGGTTATTCTTCCCAAAGCTGCGGTTCACTTCAAACCAGTCATAGAAGAAAACGCATTCTGGGTAGGCTGTGAAGACGAAATCAACAGGAAGTATATCAACATTCCTGAATCAAACCTAGATTCCTATAGAGCCGAGCCGGAATATTACGAGAGGAATGTTTTGCCAATACTTAGTTCTTATTTTCCAGCATTTCAATCAGCTAGGCCCAAGGCGATGTGGGCTGGGCTATACTCATACAATACAGCAGACTATTTACCGTTTGTCTTCAAGGAGATGAACCTGATAGCGGTAGGAGGGGATAGCGGGAGCGGAATAATGAAAGCAGATTCCATTGCTAGAATTGTCAACGCTGTTTACAGGGAAGAGAGGTATGCAATGCTTTACGGTAACAAGGAGTATGATAGCGAGAGAATAGGATTTAACCATAGAAAAGTCGAAAGGGAGGAATGGGTTATCTGAATCAATTTTTCAGAGGGTCATTAATTGCAAAAAATTGATTTAATATTAAGCGGTTTCATGGAGCTGTGGTATCATTTTGTAAGGGATGGGTAGAGAGTCCCCTTATTGAAGGACCTTTAGACGAAATACAATGTGCCCCTGTTCATGTTTTTCATTCTTAACTGTCATCTCATGAAACTTGAAAAGTTCATTCATAACCTCCTCGCCTTCTTTATGTTGAAACATCAAATGTTTAGTAATAGCCACTCTATCCATCCTACACCAGTAAGCGCTCCTGAAAAACATAAACGCCCCGAAAACCAAGGTGGAAAGGAACATAGGCAAGAAAATTGATACGTTCAAAATTGGGATATGTAATTTTACGATGTTATTGTATCCCGCCAGCTTATAAGAGAGTGCTACAATCATTCCAAGACCTAGCGCAACAAACTGTAAGGCATTGTCAGTGTACATGGTAATCAGTACCCTTCGACTCTCCTCGATATTGTCCGAGGACATAATGATCAAAATATTATTACTCGCTTAAAATCCTTGCATGAGAGCACGAATGACATGAAAGACACTGCCAAAAACCAAGACAAAATTAGGACAGATACTGTCAGAAAAATTAGGTAGGAGACGCACTCCCTTATGAATAGAGTAGAATGACCTGCGCCGACCAAGCCCTTTCCGGTTCAATTCTGAGGTATAATCAGCTCAAAATATCTACGAATACGTAGCGTTAAATAGTTAACGGGAATCCCATTAATCTTGAGGTAGCCATTTTTCCAGATTTGCCACTGGCCTTACCCTGTCGCTTATTACTCTGCTTAGTTCAGGTTTTGTTTGAACATAGTCAGCAGATTCTGACAATGCGACACTTTTCTGAAAAACTTTAAATTCGCTCGTGCTGGCCTTCACCTCGTGCATCCAAGAAAGCGCTTTGACAATTTTGAATTTATCAGCATCAGATGTTGCGTCGTAGATGTTATGGGAAATGATCTTTAGTGTTGGATCGCTTCCCAAGTCTTTCTTCAATTCTTCTTCAAAACGATTCCAATGCGGTAACAGGTCTGACGTAGGCCTAATCAAAAGGCTATTTTTTCAAAGAATTTAATGTGCTTTAACCAGAGAGATTCCTATTTCCTATTAGGGAAAGTATATGGTTTTTGAACCGCGTATACATCACCAGCACTAAAAGGCATATAGTGTATCCCGGAAAGGTAGTTGCCAGAAACGCTGCGGGACACATGGGTCATAATTAAGAGGACGTCTTTCTCGTTGTAATTCCATACCGCCCTATGGCTCTGGGCTGTATGCTGATAGTCCGCATAGATTAAAGATATTACATTCAGCCCTAATCATAGGACACAGTAGTCCAACAAGTCTTCGAATGTGAATCAGTCATTGGATAGAGCTTTATATTGCAAAATATAAATATGTATGCTATAACGCAATACCTTAGGAAAATTGACAAATCTTGGCAGGCCTTGGACGAAGGAAGAAGATATTCTTGCATTATCTGTATTTGTCAAACGAGGTGTGATAAGTGAAAACGACCCTGATGTCATCGACCTTTCAAGAATGACAAACCGATCTGTCGGTTCTATTGTGCGCAAACTAGCCAATTTCCTTGCATTAGAGACAGGTGGGCAACACGGACTGAGACACTACACAGCCCTCGACCGTGCTGTGTACTCCGAATTTAGTAATCAGGTTACGAAGCTAGAAGAAGAGGCGGAAAGGGTCCGCACATTCTATCGTCCTATGTTGAAGCAAAATAATAGGATGATTGAAGAACCCGCACGAACTAGGCCACTCTGGGTTTTCCAGGCCCGTGAATTCATGAACGGTGAGAAACACTATGCGCTGTATGAGGAAATACCAAAAATTCTTAAGCAGAGTGAGGCAAACAGAGTTGTACATTGGGGAACTGCCGAGCATAGATCCAGGCCATTTAAAATGCAAGTCGGTGACATGGTCTTACTATTTCAAGGAGGCACGAAAGAGCAATCCAAAAGAGGATTCTATGGTTTAGCAGTAATTTACAACCTTGACGGCAAATGTACAGCACCTAAAGGGGGAGAGAGCCACAAAAAATCGAACCGAGGCGGTCGATCAATAGGTATCGACTTGAAATACATTGAATACTTCGGAAAACCTATCATGCCATCTATCCCTGTTGAGTCATCCCTGACCAACAGGAATCTTCAAAAATTAATTGCGGGAGGTAAGGAAGGAACTGCTCAGCAAACGGTTTTTGGTATACGAGACGAGGACTGGACTAAACTTTCTTCTTATTTCAACAAGGAAATGCGCAGGAAGACACACATAGTCAGAGGGAGTATGAGCCAAGGTGCCCGAAGAGGCCGGAAGAAGATAGACCCACAACGAAAAGCAAAGATAGAGAAGTCTGCGATTAAAAAGGTACGTTCGTACTTTGAACGATTAGGATATGACGTGTCGTCGGTTGAAAAAGACAATCTAGGGTGGGATTTAGAGGCAAGCAAAGAAGGAATCGTTTTGCACCTTGAAGTGAAGGGCCTCTCTGGAGAGGATATTTCGTTCCAGATGACGCCTAATGAATACAAACGAGTCAAATTGAAGGAATCGAATTACAGAATATGTGTTGTAACAAGGGCACTCGAAAATCCCTTGTTGAGCATCTTTTTCTATTCTGAACGTTCAGACTCCTGGCAGAACGAAGCAGGAGATAAGTTAAGTGTCTCTGAGATTACTGGGGCCCTATTGAAGACAGTGGAATAGTTGACATAGATGAAACCAAGCTCAAGGTGAATGGTATTCAGCTGTTCGTATGGCCTGCCATAGACCCTTATACAAAAGAGTTGTCAGCTGTATATTTGCCTTACCAAATGTCATCGATCAATGCGATGTTATTTGTAAGAATGGTTCTGAAAAGTGCGCGAAACAACCAGTAGTACTGGTTGATGGTGGCCCATGGTTACTGTCCAGTGGCCCTCCAAAGATCCGATCGAATTGGCTCCATATTACATTTGGACAGAGGAATTACGTAGAGAGATACTTCAGAACATTAAAGGAAAGAACAAGGAGATTCTACAACAACATGAATGCCAGAGTCAACGAATCAAATCCCCGACTGTATTCTTGAACCTATTCATGCTATACTATTACCACATGAAGTGTCATCAAGGGATAATGTCCGTTCCAGGAGGTGATACTATTTGAACAGTATCAACGTTAATAGAAAACATATATTAAAGGAACTAACAATTAAAAGGGATGAAAGATATCAAAGAAATCCAGCTTGATGCTAACGCCTTCGCGGAAATGATTCTGACAGGACCCTGCCCGAATTGCGGGGGTACGAATACACACGGATGTGAGACAGATTCGGTTATCAAATGAAAAGTGGCGAAGGCCGTCGGGGATTCACTTGCCGGTCACTGTGAACAGTGTGGGTGTCTGTTCTGTACCATGTGCAGAAACGTGAGCTCATCAAGGATGTGATTCGATTGTTCGAGTCGTTAAACAAAATTACTTTCAAGGGTTGGTACATGCAACAGTCTGCGAGGAAAGATGTAGAGAAAGAAGTAAGGAGGTTTGCAAGAAGATACATCAGACGATATGGACTGAACATCAAGGATGTCGACGAGCTATCTGACAAGCTGATGGGCTTGATCTACGAATACGGTACAAAAGGATAGGCCGAGTGCAGGAGAACGCAAGACAGGATACACCGTACCTTACAGGAGGATAAGATATCCTCGCCTAGAGTTCAAAACTGGAAGTCTTGTTCTCGTGCTACCTGTTGGTTACAAAGACGAGGCTTCACTAGTTAAGAAACACGAAAGATGGATTAATCGTAAAATAGATATGATAAACGAAGCACTGGATGAATCAAAGAACCTAACTCTTGTAATGAGGACAGTAGAAGAGTCTCGATCACTCATAAACGATATCGTGCGAAGGTATGAACAATTGGAAGGCAAAAAGGTGGGTAGAATATACTTCAGAGAGATGATTTCCAAGTGGGCTAGCTACAGTAGGAAAGGCAACGTTACAGTGAACACAATGATGTACTATTTGCCCAATAAACTCGTATCGTATGTTCTGTTCCATGAGCTAACTCACTCTGCGATAAGAAAGCACAACACAAAATTCTGGAAACGAGCAGAAAAGAGCTTTATCCATCACAACGATCTGGAAAAACAGTTCTTTTCTTATTGGTTTCTTCTGCGCAGAAAGAGAGATTTGATAAGTAAATAGATGGGTGTGATTAATACCTTATTCCGCTAATTCTGCTACGTTGCAATATTACCCACCTTAACGTGATTTAGGGTATGACATAAAGATAAGCGGAAATAGTACCGCACTCTCTCCAATAAATAAAAAGACGGACAAAATTCCGTTAAAGAACGGTAGAAGCAGGAAGGGAATTATATACATAACCATTGCAACTGACGCGTCCAAAATCAGAATGGATATTTTGTGAAACCTTGGATTCTCTGCTCGAGTCAAACTGTACACGACGCTGGCAAATGCGCCTAGAACACTGCAGACACTCCCGATCGCCATGAGAGCGATTAGCAAAGGGAAGTAGCCTAAACGCAACGGAGTTGTGGTTACGTCAAACTCGCTTCTATATTGCAATACTAGTATCATACAAGCTATGATTATTGCTCCAAGAAAGCCCAAGAAGGACGACAGACGCTCATAAAATTTTTCCATGTTAGGTTCTTTTTCGTCCGACAACACAGCACGCCATCGTTTGGCCATGCACAAATATACAATAAGAACATTACGGAAATGTCGATTTGGATGCAATATCTGCAACTTATTCGAACACAGCAGGAGTGTTATCCTTCTTTACAACACACACTTTGATATAGTGAGGCCCCTCTCCATGCAAACAAGAATGTGCGAACTTCCCGTCCGCAATTTCATTGCAGTAGATGTAGCCATGAACGAACAATCTTGGTGCTGGGGCTCCCAAGCCACCCGAAAGACTCGACCAATGGGGATTTCGGAGCGAGCTAAGTTTAATCTTCGCAACTCTCCAATCATTCTACTGACGTCTAACAAAGATGTATTGGTCACTTCCGACAGAAGATTCTTTGTCCTTCGTGGGCATGATTCTTAGTGTGTGCAAACTAACTTTTATATTTTCATGAAGTAATAGAAGAGAAGACTGGTCTGCATAACCACCTCGTGAGATGTTTGGGTCAATAATTTGATAACCTTGTTCAAGTTCGTTCTCACACCACTGTAGTTTCATAAAACTCGCTAGAGTCCTTTGTTCGATACCCAAACCCTTAATCTTGCGTTTTATACTTTAGTCCGTATATCCGTGATCTTGTCTGCAACAGAGGATTCCCTTTTTTAGAAGTAAATCTTCTTGACGTCAAATCCTATTGTGAGCTCATTCTTGCTTTCTTGTGCTTAAATCGAAGTTATTCGGTAGGAATTTTCAATAGCCCTTCTTTGCGGCTTTTCTTACCGCTTTGCTCATCTCCTGCCAGGATTTGTCGATATCTGTTGTAGAGTGTTTTCTGATACTACGTGATTTAGACTTGCCATGTTTAGGCCGGTGATGTGAGTACTGCCAACGAGTGATTCCTAGTTTTCTAAGGTCAGTAGCCGTAGCCTTACCAGCATCGTACCGCGTATGACAATCGTAGCACAACGGTGCTGTCATACCTCCTCCTTTACTTTTTGCGAGTATGTGCGCCTTTTGTAACCGTCTTGCCTTACCACAAATCCAGCACACTTTGCTGTTCTTTTTGCGGCCAGAGGCTTTTTACTTACAGAGAAATGCAGGATCATATACGACTTTGTGCAACTTCGCAGCAAACAATACGAAAATCTGCTAGAGACATGTCTCCTGACGAAATAGAAGCCACGATTCAAGAGATTGGCGAGATTTTGATCGGCTTAAGCAAAAAATACGATGTTGGTATCTTTATCGCTGCCGTCGTTCTGTGGTTAGCCTCTTGCCAAAAAGCGGCCTCTGAATTGGGTCAAGGAAAGAGCTTCATGTTTCTCGTTAACGCAGCGACGAGTGTGGCTCTTGGTGACTTGGCTTTAAAAAATGCATTTCGTAAGGCTCTGGTATGTTGCTGCTGGTCTCTCTCTTGTTTTTATTCTGCTGCCAATTTCAAATAACCTCTATACAAGAACCTTATTGGCTGTGCTTCTGGAAATTCTTTTGCTAAGCATACCAAGCACTTTTATTATGAAGGCCTGAACTACCAACCCGATATTGTATAATGATGGCGAAGCCTGTAAAGAAGATACCCTTCTCCTAATACGAAAGCAAAGAATATCGGCACAACGATAAGAACAAATTGTATCCAAAGAGGCTACTCTGTGCTATAGCTAAAGAATTATTGAAAGGGACGTTCAGAGCAGCCGAAAAGAGTGCGAAAAATATTGAAAGAAGGAACAGACCAGAAAATAACGCACCTAAAGCCATTAAGCCATGCCTAAGCCAACCACTTTGGGCGTTTCTTGCGTTCTGTTAACTCCTGAGGACATCAAGGCGTTTTCTCCGCCCTTTTCTCGGTGTTAACCGACTGGGCATACCCTGCGGGGATACCTGCCCCAAGGCATCGCAAGATTTTCTCATAGGCCAAAATCACCTTTTCAACTTGCGAGCGTCCCAACGTGATTTGTTTTTCTTTCCTCTTGCCCCCCTTGGCCTCGTCGATGTATCTGAAGGTGAAGCCAGCATAGTTACTAAAGAAATACCCCATGCCCTCCGGCTTACCTTGCACTATTCTCTTGTCGAGATGCTCAAAGTAGTGTCTTCCCATAGAAGCGTTGGAGGTCAATGACTTGATTTCCTTCCAGATGACACCGATACATTCGCTTCCTCCCTCGGAATCTACGAACTTTTCCAAGTGCTTATCGATTTTATCCCAGCATATCAAGTAGAAGTGGATGTCGAGTTCAAGCCTGTCATTCAGTTGGGAATAGACCTTGGCCGCAAGCGCATCCCTCGTTAGGTCTAAGCCCATCAGGCGGCGCGACTCTTTGAGGTCATCCACAATCCTGTTCCATTGGACGATAAGTCCGTTAACGTAGAACTCGACATGCCGAAGCGTCGAACGGGAAGTCCTGTTAAGATGCTGGGTGACCCCTATTCGAATGCTCGGGTAGAAATGCCAATTGATGTATTCTGGCGGAGGAGGTTCTATTTCGATGCTCAAGGTTCTTCACTCACTTCGGGAAGCCCTTTCTTAACGAACTCGCGAAATTCTTTTATTCCGTCATCATTCATTTCGATGAGAAGTCTGAATACCTTTCTGTCTTGCTCGACGATCCGCTCAAGTCTTTCGACCTTCTCCTTTAGCTGTGCAAACCCTTCTTTCTCCTGCAAGGCATAAGAGCCTACGGTAAGGGCTGGCACAGCTTGCAGATATTCCTTGAATAAGTCTAACTCGGTTCTTCTGTCATAGTTAGCATTTAATCCTATGCCTCTACCTTGCGAATGTCCCATTAACCGCTCCACAGTTATTGTCTTCATCACACTCTCAGCAGTAGACTTGAAAAACTTACGGAATCCATGTGTGGCTTGGAACTCGTGTCTCCTTCTACCTTCAGGCAGCTTTTGGCGTATGCCTTGAAAGACTAAGGCCTTCTCTATTATACGCTTAACAGCAGAAGCACGCAGCAGACGAGGCTGATTGACATTATGATAACCACGCCTGCCTGTAGAATCCCACCTATCCCTAAGCAGAGGCGACATATCTGTTATTACTTCTCCGGCCCTTTTACGAAATTCAATATATTCCCAGACCGCTTTGTAGGCTTCTGGCGTGATAAAAGTAGTATATTGTTCGGGCTCTCCTCTATAAACTATTAATTTAGCAGCAGCTATATTAGAAGGCAGGAAATCTTTAGGCAACGCATTTCCCTCATTGTCCAACGGAATAACATCACGCCACCTAAGATAATCCCATGCACCGTCTCGTATTCCTGATGAAATAGCAACAAGCACAATAGGCTTTATCCTGCGGTCTGGATACTCAAGAATCTTCTGTATTTCTTGTATTGTTGGTGCCCTATCATTTGCATAACCTCTACCCCGTGGCAATCCTCTGGTTATAAGCTTCCACGAAAGGTTGATACGATTCATTTCACAAAACAACTTTATAGGCTTATAGTAGTTCGACAACGAAGAGACAGATATCTCGCCTGTATCTGCTCGCTTCTTCTGATAATCAAGATACGTAATTATGCTGCTTTCTGCCCACTCAGGATCTGCTCTTGCCTTTTGATAAAAGTCTTGAGCCCTTGATTCAAAATCACTCCCGCTGCAGCCAATATATTTTAGGAACAGATCCAGTCGCTTCTCGTATCTATCTTGTGTAAGCTTATTTCTCATGCCATATCTGAACATGCTCAACGGGGAAAAGGTCATAATTTGTCCTAAAAAATACTTACTAATAAAGATTACCCGTTAGCGGAGCGGGCCCGATGGGATTTGAACCCATGACCTACTGCTTAGGAGGCAGTCGCGCTATCCATATTACGCAGAGCACGCTCTTCTGCGCTACGGGCCCGTGCTGGCGTTGTACTCATCGATTTTAAGCCTTTATCACTAGCAAAGCCATGGTCTCTTCTTTCCCTAAGGCAGATGGTAAGCCAGAGCAATGAAGCGAGAAGCTCAGGAGGCTTAAGCCTTGAAAGGACGTCACTAATGCATATCGAATAACAAAAAACGTTAATTTAGCTGTCTGTAGGCTTTACGCGCATATATGGAATCTGACAAAAAAGATGTGAAGGAAATTGTTTCAACTGTATATGCTATATTTGAAGCGGGAAAGAATAAGGACCTAACATCCCTATCTTCATATCACCTTCAGGATAAATCGTTCAGCAAATTTGATGAATTTCCGCCTTATTCAAGGCAGGATTTTGACCAGGCTATTGTATACGAACAAGCGGCATTCGTCAACCTCTCAGACTACCAGTACAGGATAGAAGATATGAAGATAGACAGGATTGATAATGTAGCAATTGTGACCTTTTACCTCGATTACAGCGGTGTTTTCGTGAATGATTATTCTTTCGAAGGAAGAAGTGTTCATTCAAGGTCCAGAGTTACAATGGTCTTCTCTAAAACTCAAGATGGGTGGAAAGTTGTGCATGAGCATTTCAGTTCCTTTCCAGACTGGCCCAAATATCAGAAGGGTGGTGCCTGAAGCCTTGCAATCTGAGCTGAAACTCTGTCTACATATTCCTTTATCGACCCAATAATGGTTCTTGAAGTAATGACGCCAATTACCTTGCCATCTTCGAGCACAAGGACTCTTCTTATTCTCTTCTGAGTCATCACTTCAGCCACTTTATCTATGCCGTCGTTCCCATTCACTGTGATTATATCATGAGTCATTATTTCTTCTAGAGTTGTCTTGGAAGGGTCTCTCTCCTCAGCAATTACCTTTTCAATATAATCCCATTCTGTGACTATTCCGAGCGGCTTCTGGTCCGAACCAGCTACAACAACAAAGCCATGCCTTTTCTCCTTCATCACCTTGGCTGCCTGAAGCGCAGTAACCTCTTTTCCCAGGGTTATGAAGTCTTTATCAACTATGTCTTTAGCGTACAGTACCATGCTAGTCTACAACTTTGGTACTGCATACTATTATCTCTTTCTCAATTTGAACATTTAAATTTAAATTTTGCAGACGGAGCCAATTATATGATGTCTCAAAGCCAGATTAAAAACGGTCTTGAATTTCTCAAGTCAAACGATAGTGTTCTTGCTGAACTTATAAAAAGAAACGGTTTCGAATTTAATCAGCTCAACATGACACCTTACGAAGCTCTCATTCAATCAATAATCTACCAGCAGCTTTCCTACAAGGCTGCAAGGGCAACTCTAGATAGATTTCTTGCCCTCTTTGGAGGGTATCCAGCTCCAGAAAGACTACTTTCTGCTGATGTTGAATTGTTAAGAAAGACAGGGCTGAGCTCAAAGAAAATAACATATCTTAAGGAAGTTGCATCATATGCAATGACACATGGTCTTGAGCAAAGCAAGCTGAGCAAGATGAAAGACGATGAAATAATAAAGGAGCTGGATGCAATAAAGGGGATAGGATTATGGACGATTCACATGCTCCTTATCTTCATTCTTGGCAGATTGGATGTCTTTCCATTTTCCGACCTGGGGATAAGGAAAGCCATGAAGCAAAATTATAATCTATCTGATATACCGTCTGAAAAAGAAGCACTCGCCTTTTCAAAGAGATGGAAGCCTTACAGAAGCCTTGCTGCACTGATTCTTTGGCGCAGTCTCGATAAAACCCCCTGGCCCTAATTGATCGAGTTTCTCTTTATGGCTTCCTCAACCACCTGCATGGCTTCATCCAGCATATCCTTTTCTATATTTAATGGGGGAAAGATCCTTATTGTTGATTTACCGCAACTCAGCAAAAGAGCTCCATGCTTCCAGCTGTAGTCAAGAATTGCTTCAACCTTTTCAGGTGCGTATTCTTTGCTCTTTTTATCCTTGACTATCTCAACACCTATCATAAGCCCTTTACCCCTGACATCTCCTATGATCTCATACCTTTCCTTCATCTCGTTCAGCCACTTCATTAGATAATTCCCTAATTTGCTGGCATTCTCCAAAAGTCTGTTCTTCTCTATCGTCTCTATAGTGGCTAAGGCCGCTGCAGCAGAAACAGGATTACCACCAAATGTAGATGCATGAGAGCCAGGTCCCCACGTCATTATTGACTCCTTCGCTACTGTAGCAGATAAAGGCATTCCTGCAGCTATACCTTTAGCTATTACTGTAATATCCGGCTCAATACCAAAATGTTCAATGGCAAACCACCTGCCTGTCCTTCCAACTCCTGACTGAACTTCATCATCTACCATAAGTATTCCGTTTGCCCTTGCTATCTTCTCGAGCTCCTTAAAGAAGTCTGGAGGAGGAACCACGTAGCCACCTTCCCCCTGTATTGGTTCAAAGAATATTGACGATACTTCGTCAGCAGGTACATACTTTTCGAGAACCTGCTCCTTTATGTAATCAACACAGTAGTAGCCACAGTCTGGAAAAGTTTTGCCATACGGGCACCTGTAGCAATAAGGATATGGCACATGCTCTACCCCTGGCAATAGAGGGGAGAATCCCTTAACCTGTTTAGGCTTGCTGGCAGTTAGGCTTACTGCACCCATCGTCCTGCCGTGAAAAGACCCAATAAAAGCTAGAATTCTTGGTCTCTTTGTATGATACCTTGCAAGCTTTATTGCTGCTTCTATCCCTTCAGCACCGCTGTTACCATAATATACTCTTTTGGCAAACTTGCCAGGAGTTATGTCAATCAACTTTTCAGCCAGGTCAACTATGTTCTGATAGTAAAAGTCAGTATACGAAAAATGAAGAAACTTTTCGGCCTGCTTCTTAATTGCCTCAACCACCTTCTCAGGCGTTGAGCCTACAGATAGCACCCCCAGCCCGGCGTTGAGGTCTATGTATGTATTGCCATCCACATCCTTAACCAGGGCACCATGCGCACTTTCAACAACTAATGGATAAAACCTTGCTATCGAAGGAGAGAGCAGAGCATCAGTCTTCTCAACAACCTTCTTTGCCTTTGGTCCTGGAGGAGGCACCTTTATGTCAATATACTTCATGGCGCCTTTAAATCATAGGTGATTACTAAACAGTTCTGGAATAAAAAGTGCAACAACGCATATCATTGTGATAAGGAGAAAGAAAGAAAGCTGCAACTAACCAGCTACATCAATACGAATTTCATCATTCTCTCACCGTTTTTCGTAATGAACTCTTGGGCTCTTTTCAAAGATATGCATATATACACTCAAACGACCCTCGGCTGCAGTTTGCAAATAGCACTGAACTTTTCACTTTTACTTAGGAAAATTCCCTTTGCCATAACCTGCAGGGTTGGATCGGTTATGCTCTCAGGTCAATCAAGCAAGCCATGAGTTATTCATAAGGTGAATGTTTAATTGACTCAAGAAGAGGGCAAGTTACACACCTTTTCATCCATATTGCCTGTTCTCACTGTAATGCTTATGACCAGGCTTAGCTTCGGTGTCATCGCTATAATCTTTCCTGTATATATAGCTGCAACAGGTACGCAGACTGGAATCGCACTATCACTTTATCCTCTTGCTGAGGCTGCAGCTGCACCTCTCATAGGCTCCTATTCCGACAAGGGGGGAAGGAAGATAGCCTTTACTTCAGGTCTTATATCGCTAGCAGCATTAAACCTTATACTCTCAACAACTAGAAACATCGATGAAGCTTCTTTACTGCATGCATTTATGGGCATATCAGCCGCAGCAGTTACAGTATCAACTCTTGCACTTATTACTGACTACACAATGAAGAGCAACAGAGGGAGGTGGATGGGAGGTTTCGATTTTGCCAACCTTGCAGGGTACGCATTAGGTTTTCTCCTTGGTTCATACTTTGCCCACCAGTTTTCATCTTCTCTGCAGGATTCCTTTCTGCTTGTAGGCCTTTTACTTTTCGCAACTGGATTACTTTCATTCTTTGCTGTGAAGGATGTGAAGATCCAGAGAGCAGAAAAAATGTTTTTCAATCCCTTTACAGGTGTTGACAAGCCAACTCTATCATTTCTTCCTGTTTGGTTCTCACTTACTACTGTTATAGGAGTTGCATTCTTTCTGCCCAAAGCTCTCAACAGCTCAGGTGTCAGCCAGCTATCTTCAGGTCTGCTTCTTTTCGGTGTTGTGGCTGTAATAGGTATAGGCTCTATTGGATGGGGATGGGTATCAGACCATATAGGCAGGGAAAAGACTCTTTGGATAGGGATGGTAGGGTTGGTACTATTTCTACTTGTAGCTATGGATGTAGTTAAGAACCCACAGAATCTTCTTAGTATTTCCCGAATATCAATACTTGTCCCTCTGATACTGATGCTCTCTGCAGTGGTTCCTTCATTGCTTGCAGCAGTTGGAGATAGGGCTCTTATAATGAGAAGAGGCTCTGTGATGGGTCTCTACAGCCTTCTGCTCAGCATAGGGCTTGCAACGGGTAATCTACTTGCCGGTGTAGCCTATGACTGGATGCAGCTGCATGGTGTACTTCTGGTAGCTCTTGCAGAAGTCCTTGTGAATATAGCAATAGCGCTCTCACTTAGGTTCACAGTAGCAAAATAAATCAACCTAATCGCTTTGTATGAAAAGAGGAATTCATTCAGCCTTTCGCCTTGGCCTGAGAACCTGAAATGTCTCCAGCAGGCTAGGATTAACCCCTGTTATCCAGAAATTCCTCTTGAACCATACGAATATTCTTACAGCTGTAAAGAAGCTTCTAACAAAGTTATCAGTCCTTGTTATCTTCCTTCTTATGTATTCATATGCAAGGTCATATGCTGAGAATTTCTTAAGCAGCCTGGCTTCGTAAGAGTTCATATCATCAAGGCTCTCAGCCAGAAGCTCAGCTGCATGCATGCTCGGCAATATTCCCTCTCCCAGTATAGGGTAAACTGTACCCACAGTTTCACCTACTCCGACCACATTTCCCTTCATGTGTGGCTTTACAGAGCTAGGTGCAGCTACCCTGATCGGCTTCCCCATCGTTCTGACTCTCTCTTTGGGTGGATACCTTTTCAAGAAGTCCTCAACTCTGTTTCTATGCTGAAGCTTTACATCCCCAGCTCCAACAAATGCATTATGGTCGCCTAGAGGGAAGTACCAGAGGTATCCGCTGAAGCTGCTGAATGGCTCTATATAGAAATCATCAAAGGGCATTTCATCGTACTTAACCAGCCACTGGTATGTCGGTAATATCATATCCCTTTCACCTTCTGCAGGACCAAGCACTCTTCTGTATGGTCCTGTTGCATCAACAATCATATCATAAGCAGATGTATCAACCTCCTTTTCCCTTACAAAAGTACCATACTCTACCCTGCTTCCCTTCAGCAGGTCTTTGAGCATTGCAGGTTTGTCAAAGGTGACAAGTTCTGGAGCATCAACAGTATATATGTTGTTATATGCACTAACATACATCTTCTTTCCTCTGTGGAGAATGTAATTATCGAATTCAAGTCCAACCTTCCTCAGCATATCCCTTGCCCCTGTGTAAGCTGTTGCCCATGCACAGACGCTAGTGAACCTATCTTCCTTCTGTCCCTCAAATACCTTAACGTCATTATTATCTCTTATTCTAGCTGCTAAGTAGCTTCCTGCTGGCCCCCCTCCTATGACAGCTATTTTCAATCCTGTTATTCCTTTTAGTAAGGGGTTTTAAACGTAACTTGGTAAACCTCAGCAATTGCCATGCACAAAGAATTACAGATTTTTTTGCAATTACTCATATAAATTTAAAAACCATTCCCATCGGGGCAAAACCTAGATACCTAAGAGGCGTTGGCACTTTGTATCTGGGTGATGGGGGACCGTTCTGGTTCGCCGTCTTTCTCCTTATAGGTATCGCGGGAGGTCTGCTTTTCTACCTGGTTGCATTCATACTCGCTCCCAGGGCAAGAAGCGCCATTAAAGAAGAGACGTTTGAGAGCGGTCAGATACCTCCCGGAGGCAAAAGGGTAAGGCTCGTCATGCAGTATTTTGCCTTTTTGCTTCTCTTTTTGGTCTTTGACGTAGTCTCCATGTTTCTCTATGCTTGGGGCGCGTCATATTACAGCTTTGCTCCTTCACAATCCGTATACGCAATAATATTGCTCATACTACTCCTTCCCCCAATCTACCTTACTCTTAGGGTGGCAAAGAGTGTGGGGGTATGAGAGTTGCAAGAACTCGATAAAGATTATGCATCATCGTTTGTCAAATACAGTATTGCAGCAGTTATAATTCTACTAGCATTAGTACTGTATCTCATTTACCCTTCTCTGCTTAATATAGTGCAGTTATTATTCTCAAACCCCTCTGCAATACTTGGCACCACGCTTTTCAAACTTCTTATCTTTCCAGGCCTTATATACGTAAGCATAGTTGCGCTGATAGCTGAATGGGTCGAGAGAAAGCTCGTAGCGAGAATACAGGTAAGAGTGGGTCCGTTTTATGTAGGAGGCTGGGAGGGTCTACTCCAGCCTATTGCAGATTTGTTCAAGCTGATAACTAAGGAGATTATAATACCGAAGCATGCTGACAAGAACATATTCATCCTGTCCCCTATTCTTGCCTTTATAGTGGGCGCCTTGCCTATCATAGTTGTTCCCTACAGCCCCACTTACGTAATATGGGACTATCAGTTTGGGCTTCTCCTCTACTTCGCAATTCTCGCATTCTACCCCCTTGTTGTTCTCCTTGCTGCATGGAGCAGCAACAACAAATATTCTTTCATAGGGGGTCTAAGGGCTCTATACCAGCAGGCATCTTACGAGGTTCCACTGTTTCTTGCGGCCCTGCCAGCTGTCATGCTTGCTGGCAGCTTTTCTTTGACTGCAATAGCATCAGCACAGGCAAGGGTATGGTTCATACTTTTCGCACCTTTGTCAGCTATTGTCTTTTTCGCAGGAATGATGGCTGAGTTGGAGAGGATTCCGTTTGACATGCCCGAAGCAGACAGCGAACTTGTATCAGGATGGACTACAGAATATTCAGGAATAGCCTGGGGTCTTTACCAGTTTGCTGCATACGTTAAGCTGCTCGCATACTCAGCCTTCTTTGTCACTATATTTCTGGGAGGATGGCAGGGACCTGCATTTTTGCCTCCTCTTTTCTGGTCTCTTCTAAAGGTTGGGATAGTTGTGCTTATACTTTTGAGTGTAAGAGGTTTCTTCCCTAGAATAAGGATAGACCAGCTTGTGAGAGCGGGCTGGGGAAGGCTGATTCCTATATGCATACTGAACATAGTGATTATAGCTCTTCTTCAGCCTTACATAGTTCATATTTTGGGGTGAAATATTTGGACTTCATCATACCGATTATACTTGTAATTTTCTCGTCTGTAGCAGCTATTCTTTCTCTTGAATCAAGAAGCCTTGTTTATGGAGCTGTATCGCTAGCTATATTCTTCCTTGGCCTATCTCTTTTCTTCTTCTATCTAGGACTAACATATCTAGCCATCTTTCAGGTTGCAGTCTACGTGGGAGCAATTGCAGTTCTAATTATGTTCACTGTTATGGTTGTGGGCGAAGGGCAGGGAAGAAAGAGAAGCATACCCCTGCTAGGCATGGGATTGCTAGGAGGAGCTATAATTATAGCCAGCTTCCTTATGGGAATAAGTTACTTCTTTTCGCTACCGAATCCATCAGTACAGCCATCATTTACGCTTGCATCTCTAGCCAAAGATATCATGGGTAATTATGGACTTGTAGTATTCATACTTGCTCTTCTTCTGACTTCAGCAGCGTACGGTGCTGTCGCATTAGCCAGAAGGGAGGTTGAGGAGACAGCTTGAACGAACTCTCCATATTCATTATCGCATCAGTCATATTCCTGGCAATTGGAGTATATGGAATAATAGCAAAGAGAAATGCAATCAGGATACTTTTTGCTATAGAGATAGTGATAAACGCAGCAAACCTCAACATAGCTGCCTTCGCAAGATACGGCTCTCTTGCTCTCTCGCAAGCCCAGGCCATTGCAATTTTTGTGATTGGCATAGCTGCAGCCGAAGCAGCAGTAGGTCTTGCAATAATAATTCAAGCATTCAGGTTAAGAGGAAAAATCAACGTTGACGAGATGAACGAAATGAAGGAGTGACTTGTATATGTCATACCTTCTTCTTGCCGCTACATTTTTGCCTTTTCTGGCAGCTCTGCTGTCACTTGTTAAAAACGATAGAAAGTATACAGCAATGGTATCAACATTATCTCTATTACTTACTCTACTGCTTATAGTTTTCATAGCATTTACATCGAAGTCATTAACTCATATAGAGACATACCCATGGCAGCCTCTGGGCAGTGTGGGCTTCCAGCTTGATGGATTAAGCCTGACTTTCTCTATCATAATATCTCTTGTAGGAAGCATGATATCTGTTTACTCTTACTACTTCATGGATAAACAGTTTGAGCTTCTGGGCTCAAAGCGCTGGTCTGCTTTTTACTTTCTCTACCTTACTTTCATATTCGGAATGCTTGGTACAGTACTTTCGAACAACCTTCTTGAATTTTATATCTTCTTCGAGCTTATGCTGATCCCCTCATACTTTTTGATAGCAGAATTCGGAAATGATGATAGGTCAAGAGCTTCATTCTCTTACTTCCTCTGGACACATGTTGGAGCACTTGTGATGCTTGCAGGCCTGATAGCAGTAGCATTCTCATATGGAACTCTTGACATGAATTCCATATATTCTCATTCGCACCAGCTAGCTGGTTCAAACCAGGTAGTTCTTTATGCAGCTGTGGCGATTCTGATAGGTCTCATGGTAAAGCTGGGAGGATTCGGCCTTCATATCTGGCTTCCCTCAGCATACAAGGAAGCCCCTGCACCAGTAGCAGCTGCCTTATCTGGTTTGATGTCTGGCATTGCCGGCTATGCTCTGATCAGGATCCTTGCAATAGATCTCTCTCCATTTTTTGCTGCAATATCCCCCTATCTTATAATTTGGGGTATAATTTCACTACTTTACGGGGGCTTTGTTGCACTCTCGCAAGATGATGTAAGATTGCTTCTTGCGTATTCTAGCATTAGCCAGATGGGGTACATGGCTATAGGTATAGGCTCAAACACAGCGTTTGGACTGGCTGGAAGTGTCTCACTTTATGCAGCAAACGGGTTTGCCAAAGGGATTCTATTCATGATGGCAGGCCTGCTTATAGCAAATACTGGACAGTCTATGATGAGCAGAATGGGAGGGTTGGCAGGAAAGTATCCATACCTTGCTAGCTTTTCAATGATAGGATTCCTGACAATGATGGGGGTCCCTCCAACTTTTGGTTTTATAGCAGAATTCTTTCTCTTCCAAGGCCTCTTCGCATCCTCTCTAGTCCATGCATCATTGCTTGCCTTGGCATTTCTAGCTCTTCTCGGAAGCATAATAACAAGCGCATATTCGCTCTGGGCTGTAAAGAAAGTCTTCTTTGGCAAGATGCAGAATTATTCAGACACATCAGTAAATTCGTCAGGCCTTCATGCTGTACTTCAAAAAAGTCAATACAGCCTTATACCCCTAGCAGTCCTTGCTGTATTTTCGGTAATAGTAGGTATCTACCCTGTCTTCTTCTCAAATTCCCTTACTTATCTTTCTTCTCTTTTAGGGGTGCCTTAGAAATTGTCTGAATATCTGTTTTACGCAGGCTGGCTCGTCTGGATAATACCTCTTGCTGGAGCTTTGCTTACACCTCTTTATTCGAGGTTTAAAGAAAGAGCAAGAGATGCAGCTGCAATAATTCCTTCTCTACTTTCAGCACTCCTGGCAACTTATCTTCTAACTTCCATCTCCCAGAGTTTTGACTTTCAGGTGCCATGGTTCTATAACATAAAGGCTGGGATACTGCTAGACCCTCTCAGTGTGATACTCGGTGCTGCAGTAGCTTGGGTAAGCTTTCTCATAATGCTGTACAGCATAGACTACATGCATGGAGAGGAGGGTTTGCCAAGGTATTGGTTCTTCATGAATTTCTTCATAGGCAGCATGCTTCTGATAGTTTATTCTGACAACCTGCTTCAACTCTTCTTCGGCTGGGAGGGCGTAGGGCTCTGCAGCTATGCATTGATAGGGCATTACTATCGGGATGAGAAAGATAGATGGGTTGGCAGTGAAGGAGATGTTGCGCTAGGGGTACCTCAGGCTACAAGTCCGACTCATGCAGGTATGAAGGCATTTATTACAACGAGGTTTGCTGACCTGCTTACCCTTGCATCAATCTTCATGATATATTATTACTCTGGCACCTTCAACTACAGGCAGCTTGCATCGAATACATCATGGGCAACCTCTCTTCATTCATCAGGCCTCCTTCTTCCTGCAATGCTGCTCATGCTCGGAGGTGCGCTGGGTAAATCGGCACAGTTCCCCTTCCATGAGTGGCTGCCTGACGCAATGACTGGCCCAACACCTGTTTCAGCATTAATACATGCTGCAACGATGGTTAAGGCAGGAGTATTCTTCGTGGCAAGGATAGCTCCAATCTTCTTTATCCTTCCTTTCCCTGAAGTTAGATACTTCTTTGTGTTCCTTGCTGCAATAGGAGCCATTACCGCAGCTATTGCTGCAGTGCAAGGAATTGTGAATAAAGAACTGAAGAAAGTATTGGCATACAGCACTGTCTCGCAGATAGGCTACATGGTGCTAGCATTAGGAATTGCTGGCTTAACCCCCTCGTTCGTAGAAGCCTACTCCGCATCACTCTTTCAGCTGCTTGCCCACATGATGTTCAAAGCAGGCCTGTTCATGGCTGCAGGTGTCATGATCCACATTTCGGGCTCGTATTCTCTTGATGGTATGGGTGGAATGAAAGACTATGCCAGAAGGACATTCTATGCCTTCCTAATATTGGCTTTGGCTCTGGCAGGGGTGCCTCCGCTCAGCGGTTTCTTCAGCAAGGATTCTATATTTGCCGCAGCTCTCACTTCTCCACAATCATTTGCAGTAATATCAGTTTATGTTCTGGCATCTCTAACTGCAATTGCAACAGCATTCTACAGCCTGAGGATGACGGGGCTTGCCTTCTTTGGGCAAGCTAAGAAAGAGTACCATGAGGATGCCAGGCCAAGATGGTTCAGCACATATGCCGTTCTTGCCTTGATGACTGTGCTGCTAGGGATATTGGCTCCATTCTTCGAGAACTTCCTCTACTCATCTATGGCATATACACTGAGAGGCTTCGGGCTAACTGCTTTAACACCATCTTTCACAATTCAGCCTTTGGCTTTAGCAACATCCTTGTCAGTAATGGCAATAGGACTAGCCATCGCTTTTCCCTATTACATATCAAGAAGCCTAGATGCTGCAAGGGCAGTCTCATCTTCCTTAATGTCGCTACTCTACAAGTTCCTCTGGGAAAGGCTTTACATCAACGCCATATATTACAGGCTTTTTGTCAACACATCTGTATGGCTTGGGAAAAGGTTATCTTCAATTGTAGAGAATTCATTCTTCCAGCGGATTAATTTCCCAATATCCTCAGCTTCAGTCGCACTTGCATCTGTAAGCGATTTCTTCGACAGGAAAATAGTTGACGGATTCATGAACGGCGTAGCTTATTTCTTCTCAATTGTGTCAGGAGCTGTCAGAAAGCTTCAGACGGGAAATGCAGAATCATACCTGTTTGCAGTGGTCTTTGGCCTTCTATTCCTTCTTCTTCTGCTTTATCACTTCATGGGAGTGGTCTGAATGAGCTTTCCCCTTCTTTCAGTTATGGTCTTTCTTCCTGCGGCTGGTGGTATAGCAGCTTATCTGCTTGGGAGGGTCAAAGAGATATATTCAAGGTATACAGCTCTTGCAGTCTCTCTGGCAGAGGTAATACTTACTCTAACAGCGTTTGCAGTAGTTGCAAGTTCTGGAATTTACAGCTTTATGCTGCAGGAGGACTACACATGGGTAAAGGGATTTGTCGATTTTCATCTGGGTCTTGATGGTTTGGGAGCACCTCTTCTGATAATAGCTTCAGCACTGACATTCTTGGCTGCATACGGTTCCTCGGTCGAAATACAGGAGAGACAGTCTTCATATTATTCTCTACTTCTTCTATTCCTTGCAGCCAGCGTAGGAGTATTCACTTCCCTCAACCTGATACTCTTCTACTTTTTCTGGGATGCAACTCTCCTTCCAATGTTCTTCTTCATAGGAATATGGGGCGGTCCAAACAGAAGGTATGCAGCTTCAAAGTTTCTTCTATTCACATACGGCGGTAGCGTAGCTATGCTATTAGGCTTCATAATTCTTTATTTCTCAGTACCAACCCCCTCGTTTGACTTCATTTCTCTTATGAACCAGCAGGTACAGCCGTCTATACAGCTTCTCGTATCACTTCTAACATTCATAGGATTCGGTGTAAAGCTTCCAGTCTTCCCCATTCATACATGGCTGCCTGATGCTCACGTTGAAGCACCTACACCCATAAGCGTTCTGCTGGCAGGACTGCTTCTCAAGCTCGGAGGTTATGGTATACTCAGGTTCAACATTCAGCTCTTCAGCTATACAGCAATTCACTACGCCTGGTTCTTCATGGCTGTTGGGCTTTTAACGATGTTCTATGGGGCTATAGTTGCCTTAAGGCAGAGCGATATGAAGAGAATGGTTGCCCTTACAAGCATCAACCATATGGGATTCGTTCTCTTTGGAGCCTTTGCAGGCATAGCTGCTGCAGGCTCCGCAGCATTCGGAATTGCAGGCTCAGTCTTTCAGATGTTCAATCATGCCTTTGCAATAGGCCTCATGTTCACTCTTACTGGAGTGGTGAAGCATACTTTCAACACCAGGGATATGACCGTAATAAAGGGAATGAGATTCGCAATGCCCAGAACCTCTATAGTTCTTATACTAGGGGCGCTTGCAGCTATGGCAGCTCCTCTTTATAGCAGCTTTCTTAGTGAATTCATGGTTATATACAGCGGGATTCTTTACAGCAGCTGGCTCTGGGTTGCAGTACTTGTACCAGGTATAACTGCAGCATACATGCTTTGGATGCTGAAGAGAATGGTGCTCAGCGAAAAGGACCCGACTCTTTCGTATTCTGATGTCTCCCGGGGCTTTGCTGTATACATGGTACTTTTCCTTGTCCCTTTGGTAATACTCCTCTTAGCACCTGGTCTCATTCTATCCCCAGTCATGACATTTGTAAGGTCGGTATCAGGAGGTGCATAAAATGCTGCTCATAATTCTCACCCTAGCTGTTCCAGCTATATTGCTACCTCTTTATGGAGCATTTAAGGAAGGTGCTGGTAATGAAAGGCTTTCCGCATACATAGCCATAGCTTCCCTTCTCCTTGCACTGCTGGAGTCTCCCTTCGAACTCTTTTTAGGTCCTAAAGGTATATGGTACTATCCCACACATTTATTATCTTTCGACATGATATCGTTCTTCTTCAGCGTAACGATAATCATAGTATCCCTCATGGCAGCAGTAGGCTCGATAACTACGATGCAGTCTGATAGAAATGCATCCATCTATTACTCCTTAATACTCTTCACTGTCATAGGAATGATTCTTGTCTCATCAACCACAGACCTGTTATTCCTTCTCGTTTCTTGGGAGTTGATGACAGTTCCAACTTTCGTACTGGTTGCTTTGAAGAAGAGGGATAGATTATCTAGCGAGGCTGCCATGAAATATTTTCTTGCTGCGGCACTATCTGCAGCACTTATTCTCTTCGGCCTTTCCCTGGCATATGGCCTAACTAATTCCACTTCCTTCTATTCTCTTATCTATGCATTTGAACATTCATCTCAATCCCAGCTTCCTGCCTTCCTTCTTGCGGCCTCTCTGCTTGCATCAGGCTTTGCAGTCAAAATGGCTATAGTGCCTTTCCATTTCTGGCTGCCAGATGCTCTCCAAGGTACATTTCCGCAGATTGGAGCCCTTCTTGCAGCAGGTTCGAAGAAGGCTGGATTTGCAGCTGCACTCAGGATATTTGTTGCTTTGTTAACAACTCAACAATTCATAGCATTTGGCCTTTCGTGGCAACTTGCTCTAGGAATAGTTGCTGCAATAACAATCACTTGGGGCAACCTTGCTGCCCTAACACAAAAGAAAGTGTCAAGGATGCTTGCATATTCAAGTATAGCCCAGGCTGGATACATAACGATAGGCCTTGCTGTGCAAGGAACTGCTGGGGCAGCACTAGGCATAGTGGGACTGCTTCTTCACGTGCTATTCCATGGTGTGATGAAGGGTTCAGCATTCATTTCTATTGCAAACATGGATGATGATGTAGGATTGCTGAACGGACTTTACAAGCGCTCTCCAGGCACTGCTCTAGGCTTCACAATATCTCTGTTTGCTCTTGCTGGCATGCCACCTTTGAACGGTTTCTGGAGCAAACTCTTTCTGTTCGTTGCTGCAGTACAGGCTAACATGACCTGGCTAGCAGCAGTAGCACTGGTCAACAGCGCAATAGCATTAGCATACTATTCATATCTAGCGAAGAGAGTCTATTTTGAGCAGCCAGAGCAGCAGAAGATTCAGAAGCAAGAAAGGTTAGATGTATTGCTTGTTTTAGCGTTTGCTGCTATATTCATAATTATTACAGGATTATTCCCTGCACCAGTTCTTAACCCTATACTTTCGTTTCTGGGTCTCTAGAAGTAATCGGTAAGCAAAGAGGTAAGCTTTCTAAGGGAATCGCTATCCTGAAGCCCCTTCAACTCTTTTAGAGCTATTCCCAACCTCCTTGCAGCTTCATCCTCTATTCTTTTTATCTTATTCTCTTCGCTATCATAGCCATCAAGAATCGAGCTCAGCTCACCCTTTTTGTCAATATCCTGCAGGTCATCCCTGAGCTGATAGGCCATTCCTATTTCTAATCCAAATTTTGACATTCTTTCAGCCATGCCAGGGTTTTTTGAGAGCAATGCGCCTATCTTTGCAGCTGCTCTGAAAAGAGATGCAGTTTTCATTTCAAGTACGCTCAGATACTCCGAGAAGGTTACCTTTCTTCCCGATGACAATAGCTGCCTTTCCTGCTCTTCGCCACCTGACATCTCTATTGTTGTTTTTGCAAGCTCTAGCCCAATAGCCGCATTCTTATACTTTGACGATATCGATAAAACAATACCTAAGGCAAAATCAGCAGCAAGAAAGGCTGATTCGAGGCCAAATTGCATATAATAGGGCTTCATCTTCCTTCTTTCAGAAGCCTTATCAATAAAATCGTCATGGACTAGCGAAATGGTATGAAGTATCTCTATTGCCGATGCTGCCGGTAGAGGGTCTTCCTCTCCTCCGCCAAGAGATTCATTAACCAGCAGCAGCACCAAGGGCCTCAGCCTCTTCCCTCCTTTCAAAGCATATTGCAAGGGAGAATTAAGAGGGTGTTCAGAGTATTGACTTAGAACCTCTTCTATTCCCTTCTCTATCCGAGCAAGATGATAACTGTTAGTTTTTGAGAAGTTGACACTCATAAGTGTCTTTTCGTCGTCTTTCCCATCCAATCTGCTTCACTTCCCCGACCTGCAGGCTAACCCCTTTCAAAGTACTTATTAAGAAGTTGCACACAAAAGTATGCAGGCATTATAGTTTTCAGCATTAAACCTATATCCACATCCCCTTCATACCATAGTGTGCGGCCAGCCTGTGAGTATTCTATAAGATACCTATTACCAGCCTTCAGGTCGACAGTTGCAAGAAGACTTGTCCAAGATTATGGGATGACTCAGCAGGAAGTGGCTGAGCTTCTCGGTACAACCCAGGCAGCTGTAAGTCATTATCTTTCTTCAAGAAGGGCCAAGCTGGTAAAGGTCTGTGAAAACAGCAGCATCGTTAAGAAATATGCCATGCAGGTCGCTTCAAAGCTGGCCTCAAGAGAAATGAACGTTGATGAGGCAAACAATTTCTTCTGCAACATGTGCATAAAACTTCAGGACGAAGGCTCGTTCTGGGCGATTCTTGGGCTTGAAAAAAGAGGCGCTCTACTGCGTTAGAGCAAGATAGATATCTAAATTCTGCTTCAAAGCTTCAGTGCTTATAACGTATATGCATTTACCTTGAACAGGTTTCCTCGCTAACAAGAAACACAGACAATAAGTAGATTAGTATTCTTTTCGCAAGCATGGCACAGCAGCCAAGCAATAAAGAAAACGATGAGATAAGAAGGTTCGCAGCTATGAGGCGGGCCTATGAGCTAACAGCAGGAGCAAGCCTAGCTTTCTTCCTTGTCATCTTTCCTGAGATAGACCATATGCTCTATGCAGTAATAGCTCTTCTAGGACTTGTAGTGCTTTTTATATTGTTAGCAAGAAGAAACGAATCAGACCTTTCCTCTTTGCGAAGCCAATCCAACCTTTTTGCCATACTGCTGATAATAGGCTACTTGGTCAAGCTTGCATGGTAGCGGTTGAGTTGTACGACACTGATGCAGTTGGGGATGATTTTTCATCAATAGCATTTCTGATCAAAAACCCTCCGGGCGGAAACCCACACCATTTAAGCAGCATGGGAGCTAGCTCCTTAAATATTCAAACATATTTGATTAAAACAATTCTCTCGGCCTTCAAATACAGAATCTAGCCCAACAAAGAACAGGAAAAGCTACTGAATAGCTTTCTGTTCAACCTATGCAATCTGTACAATGCTCTGAAGTCTAAGATAAGAGAACAAATCAACATCACTTAACAGATTCAGAAAGATTGCATTAGATACAACAAAGCAAAATCAAGAACTAAAGGGCATACATAGTAAAGTGGTTCAGAATGTAGCTGAACACACTCGGACGGAGGGTTAGCACTCGCAAGGCAATGGCCTCCCTAAGGGAGATGGTAAGCTAGAGCAATGAAGCTGGAAGCCCAGAGGCTTAAGCCTCGAGACGACGTCACTCGTTTGCTATCAATTAAGTAGAAGATAAATAGCACTCTCTATAACATCGGTTCTGTGAAATCTCTTGTAGTAACTCCAGGTAAAGCAGGTACTCTCAGACTTGCAGACCTTGATATACCTTCATCAGCAGAAAATCAAGTACTTCTGAGAGTGCAGAGGGTAGGGATATGTGGGACTGATAGAGATATAATTGAAGGCTTCTACGGAGAAGCGCCTCTTGGTTATGATTATCTTGTTATAGGTCATGAATCTTTATGCAGAATCGAAGAAGTAAATGAAGCAGATGGATTTAAGAAGGGAGACTTGGTTGTTCCCACGGTAAGGAGAAGCTGCCCCGAGAACTGTGAAGCTTGCAGTATAGGAATGTCTGACATGTGCTTAACAGGTAATTATAGAGAGCATGGCATAAAGCAGCTGCACGGCTTCGCCTCTGAATTTGCCCTTTCGGACCCCAATTACCTTGTCAAACTACCAGATTCACTATCAGAAACAGGTGTTCTCCTAGAACCTCTTACAATAGCTGAGAAAGGTATTAGTGCTGCTTTCAACATCCAGAAATCAAGATTACCCATCACGCCTCAAACTGCTCTGGTGCTTGGTGCAGGACCTGTGGGATTGCTTGCAACTGCATTGTTAAAGATTTACGGCCTGGATGTTGATACAGTAGCTACGAGGCCTGACGATAGCCTCAAGGCAAGACTCGCAAATGAGATGGGTGCATCATACATCAATTCAAAAGAAAAACCGTTATCATCTCTTGAAGGAAAGTATGACCTAGTCTTTGAGCTGACAGGAAATGCAGGAGTGGCGATAGAAGCGCAGAAGCTTGTGAAGGCTAATGGTATAGTCTCATTTCTGGGAATATACAGGCAGACGCTTGCTTCAGAAGATGTGGGCAAGCTTTTCACCGATCTTGTTCTGGGAAATAGGGTTTATTTTGGCTCAGTAAATGCAAACAAGAAATACTTTGTAGATGGAGTAAACCACATGATTAAGATGCAAGAGAAATGGCCCAATCTTCTAAACAGGATGATAACAGGCATTTACAGACCAGATGATTATTACGAAGCATACCTCAAAAAGGATGAAAATGAGATAAAGAGCGTAATCTCATTTTCCTGACCAACTTGATTTGCCAAGCAGCCTAGATAATAGAAGAAGCTCAACCAAGCTGGCTATTATCAAATAAGGCAAAGGTGTAATAAAGCTGTTTGTAAGAAAGAGCCCTACCGTATATATTGCAGCAGGTATTCCAAATACAAGCATATTTACCACAGTGTATACAGCCTGGTTGAGAATACCGACAACTCCTACCATCATACTCTTTACCGAATACCTGAAATAAAGTCCAGTATAAATGACTGAAGCCGCAACTGTTAAGGCCATAGCAAGCATTGGCAGTATAACTATGCCAAAGCCAAAGTACAGATATGACAAGCCCATGATCAATACAGATGCAAGGTAAAATGTTAGGACAACTATCATCTTGCTCTTCACGTTGGTAAATTTCCCAAGAGGGAGGGTTTCGATGTAAGCGAACCCTCTCATTTCAGTGAGGTAAAGCACATATGCAAGGAATGATGAGATTGCAACCACGGGTAGAGCGTTAGTGACGAACTGTATCTGCCTCTGCAGAATATCAACAAACCCATTGCTGTGGAAGCTGAAGCTCTGGAAGATAGTTATCAGTACGTAAATGAAGGGAACTGCAATGAAGCCAGCAAGTCTCGGTGAGCGTGTTATCTGTCTGAAATCAGCAAGTATCAAAGCCATGCTTGCACTTCTGACTTTAACTTTGAACCTACCTATTTTTGAAGAGAAGAATTCGATAGGGGAAAGAAGGCTCACAGAAGTTCTCTTGAAGGCAATATACCCAGCAAGGCATATTGCAGCTGCATATAATAAAGACATTGCAAGCGCTTCAAAGTTGCCCATAGCTACTCCAGCCAGGTTCAGAAAAGGAATAAAGGTCTCCTCAACACGGTTAAGCCTTATATCTGCAGTCTGGAAATAACCAAACGATAGACTCAATAGTAGTATAGGAATCGTTATTCCTATCCTTATTATTGCAGAAAGCCTGTTCGTAGCACCCAGCTTTCTGTAAAGATTCATGATCATGGAGACAAGTATCAGAGCTAGTGAGATAGATATGGCATCAGCTATCAGACCTGAAATCGCAAGCCATCCTCCTACCAACGGTATCGAGACTAGCAGTATAGCTACAGGTGCAATAATACTGTAGCTTAAAGAATTTATTATTGCTCCCGAGGCTATACTGTCTACCTTCTCTTTATCAATAGGAAGTGTAGATAGAAACTCCCTTATCTGTGGTCCTGCAGAAGCGCCATAGGATAGCTGTACCACTGTTACGAACGTGGGCATGAATGTCCACGTGAGGACTGCCAGAGGGAAAAGAAGGGGGCTTCTTCTGAAGAAAAAGTAACCTTCAAAAACTATAATGAGAAGAACAATTGCAAAAGGTATAGCTATCAATACTCTTGACCTGTTCGAAGCTCGTATTGCTTTCTTAGTATCTCCTGGAGTCATACCAGTCAATCTACTTGCAACGTATCCCTGATAGAGAAGTTCTTTTACTATGCTCTTAATCAGAAGAGAACTTGCAGAAGCTTTCTTCCCCTGCAATGAGGTCACTCCAGAGCCTTCAGCACATCTTCTATCTCCTTTTCCATGTTAGTAACCTTAAGGAATATATCCTCGAGACTCGAGCCGTGCATGCTTTCTTTCAGACTCTGCATAGTACCTTCTGCAACCTTTATGCCATGGTCTATAATGCCTACTCTGTCACAGATCTTTTCTGCGACTTCCATTATATGTGTTGAAAAGAGCACTGCTCCGCCGTTTGCTGCGTGCTTTGAAATTATATCCTTAAAGATTCTGACAGACCTTACATCCAGACCGTTGAAAGGCTCGTCGAGTATAAGCACTTTAGGCTCATGGGCAAGAGCTGCAATCACCGCACATTTCTGCTTATTTCCTAGAGAAAGAGAAGCAATAGGAGTATCCATAAACTCTTCAAATTCAAAGGCATTTACCAGAGACTTCATCCTCTTTGTATCGCCAAGCCTTCTTACCGAGGCTATCAGTTCAAAAAATTCGTTAGGAGTCAACGAATCAAGCAATACAGGATTCTCGGGAACAAGGCCTATATTCGATTTGACAAAGACAGGGTCTACATCAACATCCTTTCCCAATATCCTGACTATGCCTGCCGCCCTTTGGACAAGTCCGACTATGGCTTTTATTGTGGAAGACTTGCCAGCTCCGTTTGGCCCAAGTAAGCCATAAATTGACCCCCTTGGGACAGAAAAGGTAAGCCCATCCACTGCAACCTTATCCGCATACTTGACAACAAGCCCTTCTATACCTATAGCTTCTTCATCTGACAGCATAAGTATTTCTGGCTGCATGCAAGATTTTAGAATATAATTAACGTATCTGAACCTTTAAAAGTATAGGGAACAGAAATGTCTCTTTACAAGCTTACTAGACCTGTTTCCAACCATTTCCGGAGAAGAGCTTCTGGCCTTTATGCTTACCAATATATTCACTGTAGGCCAATCTTGATAGCCTATCAGCTTCCTGATTTTCTTCCCTGGGTACCCACCTGAATGAAATATTCTTAAAAGAAGATAATAGCTGTTTGACCTTTTCGTAAGTTTGAATATAAAGACCTTTTCTTGCCTCCCATTCGCCTCTCATCTGGTTGACTAGAAGCTTTGAATCGCTCCTTATCTCCACTTCATCAGTCTGCCCGTTAGCTATCAGCCATTTCAAGGCAGCATACAATGCTGAATATTCAGCAACATTGTTGCTGAAATCCTTGCCTGACCCAACAAACTTCCTTTCCTCATAGACCTTCTTTCCTTCCCTATATACGACAAAGGCGTAGGTTGTTATTCCGCCAGGATTCACTGGCTCTGTAAGTCCATCGATGTAGACAATTGTCTTCATTGCATCGCTTTGATTGATTTGCCTGAGAATTTAACATTACGGGGCTAAAATCCGCCAAGTTCATCCCAAAACTCAAATAGCTTATCATGCCAAATATGTACAGATGAAAAAGAAAACTGTAATTGCAATCGTTGCAATAATGGTTCTGACCTTTCAATATCATAGCTATAATGCCATTCCTTCAAACACCAGATACAACCTTCAGATGGGAGAGGCTTTCACAAACGACACAGTATTCCTGACATACAATGTAACTGCAGTAGCTCAGAACAATTCGCTTGGTGTAGGCCCTGCTTACCTTCTTAACGGCTTGGCAGATAATGGTTACTGGTACCAGGTAGGTATTGCATATAACTGGTTTCCTACCCTCAGCGCAGGAAGGGGGTTCTCTTTGATTTATGCAGTCTTTGCTCCGAATGGTTCGATAGTATATCCTCTGAATTCTAACTCAGCAGGCTTGCAGCCTTTCAACGGAATAATCAACAACGGCGACCTGATTCAGCTGACATTAGCTATAGGGAAATTTGAGAGAATCTACATGTCTGCATACGACTTCAATACAGGTGCCACTTCTTTCAACTCTTATTTGTCATACAACGCTACCCGCTTTGTAGGAAGCATTTCGAACCCCATTAACTCGCTCGGCTACTTTACAGGGCTCATGACAGAACAGTATTTTCCTGACCCAAACATAAGCAACCCTTTGCTTGTTTCATTTACTTCAAAATACGAAATCAACAGTAGCTACATGTTCATTGACCTGACGGATAGATATAATAACTCTGTAATATTTTACAAGGGTAAATATGTCGAGCTGAATCCATATCAGCCTCAAGAATTTAGCCTGAAAAACCTGACAGAATTTGCAACATCTTTCGGATTCTTTACCGGAAATGGCTCGGGCAAGTCATTCACTTTACCTGTAGTGAACAGCTCCTCTTCTGCATCGAATCCAGCCGTCTCACTTGGAAATTCTGTTACCCTTGGTTGTTCTCCTTTAACGACAAGTCTTAAGTTCAACATAAGCTCACGCCACATCATATTTAGTTATAGCTTCGAAACAGATACAGATGTAGGAAACAAAATGCAGTTCTGCTTTTCTATACCCAGCTCATTACTCAGCTCTGCTTCATCAGTGGTATGGCTGGTAAATAACACAGCTGTTTTGGTTCAGAATTTCCATTCTTCTATTTACAATTATACCTTTGTACCCGAGTCTGAAGGAATTTATCTTATTTCTGTTCAGGTATTTGACCAGCAGAAGACTCTAAAATGGTCTACCATGCCATTAGCTATAGTGGTAAACCCTGTCCCTGAAATAAAGAACATTGTTTTTTCAAACGACAATAGCTCTATAACAGTAAATACAGACGGAGGTACCCCTCCTTTTGAATATACCTTGTATGTAAATAACAGGAACTTTTCGGTTTCAAATAATCCATTTCTTGTTCTGCCAAATGGAATAAACCCAGAATATATACATGTAACCATCAGAGACTCAGCAGGTAACTTCGCCTCTTCAGGATACTACTTAAGCCAAAACCTATCTCTCAGCATAATTGAATTCGTTGCGCTACTGATATCTATGTTATCAGTATCCTTACTCTTTGCTACTCTGCATGCAAGACAGAAGAGAAATTCCAAGTCTCAAAAATAGATAGTGTAATATTTAATGAGTGTAGTTGGTACATAGGTAAAATTTGGAACAGCATTGCTCTGATTCAAGAGTTGTCAAAAAGGCATTATCCTCAAACCTGCTCAAGAATCTTTAGATTTACTTATTACAAGTAGCCTGCTACCCTTTCCTACAATTACAAGGAGAGGTGAATTGAATTCTTATACGAGACAGAAGATGAACATTCTCTCATTTCTTTCTGTCCTGGGACCTGCTTGGGTCGTAATGATGGCAGACGTTGATGCTCCAAGCATTATTACTGCGGGAGAAAGCGGAGCTATCTACGGATATCATATAATATTCATACTTCTCATTCTAATAATACCTCTCTTCTTTATACAGGAAGCAGCTGGTAGAATAGCTGTAGCAACAGGCAAGGGCCTTGCAGAAATAATCAGGGAGCAATATTCAAGGAAGATGGCCATAGCCGCATCTCTCCCTATGTTCATAACGGATTTTCTGAGTTATACCGCAGAATATGCAGGTGCTGCAGTGGCTATGGAGATATTCGGAATCTCACCCTTAGTTTCTTTGCCTGTAGTCTTTATCCTTCATGCACTTTTGGTGTTTACGGGAAGCTACAGAAGGACGGAGAGGATTCTTCTTTTCATAACAGCGGTTCTTCTTTCATCCTATCTCATAGATTCATTTCTTGTCGGAGTGAATCTTAGAAAGCTTCTTTTCATAGGTATCAATCCTGTCCAGCCTTATGCTGACCCTTCTTTTGGCTTCATAATTGCTGCAAATGTGGGAGCAGTAATAATGCCATGGATGCTCTTTTATCAGGCAGGAGCAGCGGTTCAGAAAGGCCTTAAGCATGCTGATAGCAGATGGGAAAGGTATGAGACGCTGCTTGGTGCAATTGTAAGCGAAATACTGATGATAAGCATAGTTATAGTCTCATCCTCGATGGGTTCGGTTAACTTCCTTTCTTCCAAATCACTTGCTGAAGCATTGCTGCCATTGGCTGGACCATGCGCATACCTTTTGTATGCGACTGGTCTGGGCGCTGCATCTTTTCTTGCCCTGGTAGTAATATCCCTTGCAAGCACATGGGGCATAGCTGAAGCGTTTGGGTGGAGAAGGAGAATTGGTGAAAAGTTCACCTTGGCAAGGAATTTCTACATAATTTATCTATCAGAGACTCTACCCGCACTCTTCATCCCATTGATATATAGGAATCTGGTTCAGCTGATGATAAACCTGATGGTATTGTTTGTCTTTGTAACCATAATTCCAGCAGTACTTCTGGGACTGATCTCTTCAAACCGAAGGATTATGGGAGAGCATTCTCTGAAGTCTTATTGGAAGGGGTTCTACTGGCTTTCCGTATCTTCAGTAATCATCACAGGCGTTATAACAGCAATATCTATGATTCTTCGTTTATGACAATTGTGAGCAACCATTAAGATGCTCTATTCACTCATCACAGAAAAAGATGATAAATATCTTCTGTATAACATACAAGTATGAAGCCAGCCAAGCCTGTAGAAGCCTACATAAGGGTCAGAAAGAGAAGATGCAAGGTTTCAGACATTGCGTCAAACTACAAGTCTCATGCCTCTCTTTTCTTCTTGAAAGTGGGCACGAAGACTAGCATACACAAGCTAGAAGTAAGGTCCCCTGCAAGAAATCTGTTGAATAGACTGAGAAAAGGTTCTTTCAAGGTTGCTATGCTGGGAGAAAAGAAGCTTCTGGTTGAAAGCAGGAGCTGCACAGCATGCAGAGAGCTTGCAAAGTCTGACCTGATAGTCATAGATGCAGAACAATCTTCAGGTCTTGAGATGGTTTATCATGTCATAGCTATGAACCCATCCGCAATAAAGGATTTTGCAATGAGAATGGAGAATAAGGGTATGCCTGTTCATGTTATGACTAAGACTGAGTATCTCGAGAATGATGTTCTTACCCCGAAACAGTTCAGGGCTATACTATTTGCCTATCAAAATGGATACTTTGATGTAGAAAGAAGGGTCACTATGACCGAACTTGCGGGCCAGCTGGGAACTTCAACTCCTGCTCTTGCTGAGACACTGAGGAGGGGGATGAAGAAGATAGTAATGGATTATATTGAAAGAAGGGCCAAACCAAACAACCCTAATAGGTAAGGGTACCTGTATTTATATCAGCTTTTATCTGAATAAGTTATGCCCATGCTATTTTTGGCTGGAGGTGGGCTGCCTTGACACACTCCCAACTTCGTAAAATTCCACAATTCTTCAAAAGAAGCAGAAAAAGTGCTGAAGGTTGGAGTTCTCTCACACCAAGGGATAGACTATGGGAAGGGGCTTACAGGTCAAGGTGGCAGCATGATAAAATTGTCAGGTCAACTCATGGCGTTAACTGCACAGGCTCCTGCAGCTGGCAGATATATGTCAAAGATGGTATAATAACCTGGGAAACTCAACAAACGGATTATCCTACAAACGGGCCATCAATGCCTGAATACGAGCCTCGAGGCTGTCCTAGAGGAGCATCCTTTTCTTGGTATGTCTACAGCCCACTCAGGATACGATATCCCTATGTCAGAAGTGCACTTTGGAGATTATGGAAACAATCTCTATCAGATTCTTCGGGGGATGAAGTGGAGGCATGGAGGAGAATAGTGGAGGACCCTCAAAAATGCATCGCCTACAAAAAGGCTAGGGGAATGGGAGGCTTCATAAGAGCTGATGCAGAAGAGCTTTACAGGCTTATATCAGCCTCCTTAATTTACACAATAAAGAAGTATGGTCCTGACAGAATTTTTGGCTTCACCCCCATACCAGCCATGTCTATGGTAAGCTACGCTGCTGGCTCAAGATTCATATCTTTGCTTGGAGGGGGGATAATCAGTTTTTACGACTGGTACTGCGACCTGCCAACAGCGTCTCCTGAAATCTGGGGAGAGCAGACAGACGTTCCGGAAAGTGCTGACTGGTACAACTCTTCTTATATTATCATGTGGGGAGCCAACCTACCTATAACAAGAACTCCTGACGCACATTTTATGGTTGAAGCAAGGTACAAAGGTACCAAGATTGTAGCCGTAAGCCCCGACTATACAGACAATGTCAAGTTTGGAGATATCTGGCTCCCAGTAAGGCCAGGCACTGACGGGGCTCTGGCTATGGCGATGAGCCATGTGATACTAAAAGAATTTTACGTTGACAGGAAGGTAGATTATTTTGAAGAATACGCTTCCTCATACACCGACCTACCTTTTCTGGTACTGCTTGAAAATGTGGGAAAAGATGAAGAATTGTATGCGCCTACAAACTTCCTTACAGCATCAGACCTGTCTTTGAAGACAGAAAATGCAGAATGGAAGACTGTAATCTTGGACAGCCAGACAGGAAAGACGGCTATACCGAACGGAAGCATAGGTTTCAGATGGGGCGAAGAAGGAAAATGGAACCTAGAACTTTTGTATGATGGTAAAAAGGTGAAGCCTCTGCTCTCTCTGCTTGGAAATGAAGATAAAAAGGTTTTTGCAGCGTTTCCATACTTCGAAGAAAGTTCATCAGGGAAAATTCTGAAAAGGCAAGTACCTGCAAAGGTTCTTGAGGTTGATGGCAAAAGCTACGTTGTAACTACAGTATTCGACCTTCTGTTAGCTTCAGCGGGCATTTCAAGGGGTCTTGATGGAGATTATCCTGCTAATTATGACGATGCAAAGCCATATACTCCAGCGTGGCAGGAAGCGATAACTGGTATAGATAGAAAGACAGCAGTTCAGATAGCCAGAGAATTTGCAAAGAACGCAGAGATGACAAAGGGAAGGTCCATGATAATAATGGGCTCCGGCATAAACCACTGGTACCACAACGACCAGATATACAGAGCCATTCTCCAGCTTGTCCTTCTGACAGGTTCTCAAGGAGTGAATGGAGGGGGATGGGCTCATTACGTAGGGCAGGAGAAGGTCAGACCTCTTGAAGGCTGGTCTGCAATAGCCTTTGCAAACGATTGGTCCAGACCCCCAAGGCTTCAGAACGGTACTTCTTTCTTTTACTTCGCAACTGACCAGTGGAGATATGAATATGAAACAGCAAAGAAGATTTCCTCGCCCCTATCAGGCAGATATGGGAATATGCACTTTGCTGATTACAATGTCATTGCTGCCAAGCTTGGCTGGCTTCCCAGCTATCCACAATTCAACTTCAATCCTATAGATATAGCCAGGGAAGCAGAGGGAAAAGGAGCAAAGAATGAAGAGCAGATATCAGCATTTGTGGCAGATAAGCTTGCAAAAGGGGAGATAAAATTCTCAATAGAGGACCCTGACAATCCTGCAAACTTCCCCAGGGTTCTTTTTGTCTGGAGAGCCAACCTTATTTCTGCAAGCGGTAAGGGGCATGAATATTTCCTCAAGCATTTGCTGGGGACAAAGAATGCTGTTATGAGCAAAGAGTTTGTATCAGCAAAGCCTTCTCTGGTAACTGTGAGGGATGCTCCTGAAGGTAAGCTGGACCTGCTGGTAGATATAAACTTCAGAATGGACGGAACTGCACTTTATTCAGATATTGTTCTTCCTGCTGCCACATGGTATGAGAAGTATGATATAAGCACAACAGACCTTCATCCCTTTATTCATCCTTTCAATCCTGCCATAGACCCTGCATGGGAGTCCAAAAGTGATTGGAACACTTTTGCTGACATTGCAAAGACATTTTCACAAATGGCCAGCAAGTACTTTGACTCTTCAGTCAAAGATGTTGTTGCAATACCTCTTATGCATGATACGCCTGACGAAATCGCTCAGCCTAGGGGAAGGATAGATGAATGGTGGCAGAAAGGAGAAAGGCCTAGTCCAGGAAGAAACACTCAGAGGATAAGAGTTGTTGAAAGAGACTATTCTTCTGTCTATTCAAAGATGGTCTCACTTGGTCCTCTGATATCAAAACTTGGAATAGGAGCAAAAGGAGTGAACTTCAACCCCAGCGATGAGTATGAAATGCTCAGGAAGGAGCTCGGGGAAAGAGCCATTCAGGGCTACCCTGATATCAGCGATGCTGTAAAGGTTGCAGAAGCTATCCTGGCCCTTTCTGGTGCAACGAATGGCTCCATAGCAATGAAAGGGTGGAGGGCTTTAGAAAGGAAGACCGGCATAAAACTTGCAGACCTGGTTGAAGAAGAGAGTGGTGTGAGAATAAGGTTTGATGACCTGGTAAGGCAACCAAGAAGAGTGCTTACTACGCCTGTATGGAGTGGTATAGAAAAGGGGGGAAGGCAGTACACAGCTTTTGCAGTCAACGTGGAAAGAAAGGTTCCATGGAGGACACTGACAGGAAGACAACACTTCTACCTTGACCACCAGCTGATAAGGGAATTCGGGGATAACCTGCCTATATATAGACCTCCTCTGACTGTTGAGCCATTTCTTGAAGGGGAATCCATTGACCTGAAAGATAAGGTTCTGAAGGCAAGATGGATAACACCCCACAACAAATGGTCAATACATACGACCTATTCAGACAACCTCAGGATGCTCAACCTTTTCAGGGGAGGACCTACTGTATGGCTCAATCACCAGGACGCCTCTGATATAGGTGTTTCAGATAACGACTGGGTTGAAGTATTCAACAGGAACGGGGTTATGGTGGCAAGGGCAGTAGTCAGTCACAGAATCCCCAGAGGCTCTGCCTTTTCATACCATGCCCAGGATAGGACAATTAATGTGCCAGCCTCATCGATAACAAAGGAGAGAGGAGGAATACATAACAGTGTCACTCAGGTCAGGGTAAAACCAACTCACATGATAGGAGGATATGCGCAGTTCAGCTGGGGCTTCAACTACTGGGGGCCCGTAGGCAATCAGAGGGATACCATGGTTTTCATAAGGAAGATGAAGGAGGTGAACCTAGCTGAAAGTTAAAGCTCAGGTCTGCATGGTTATGAACCTGGATAAGTGCATAGGCTGCCATACCTGCTCGGTTACATGCAAGAATACATGGACAAACAGGCCTGGAGCAGAATACATGTGGTTCAACGACGTTGAAACCAAGCCTGGAATAGGGTATCCAAGAAGCTGGGAAGATCAGTCAAAGAACAAGGGAGGCTGGGAGCTGAAAAATGGAAAATTAAGGCTGAGACAGGGAGGAAAAGTATCCAGGCTGCTCAAGATATTCTTCAACCCTGTCCTTCCAGCCATAGAAGATTATTATGAACCTTGGACATACAATTATCAAAACCTCACATCTGCGCCTGAAGGTTCACACCAGCCTGTTGCTATGCCTTTATCATCTATAACCAGCAGCAAGACCCAGCCAAACTGGGGTCCAAACTGGGAAGATGACCTAGCAGGAAGCGTGAATACCGCACATCTAGATGTGAATCTTAAAGGGCTTCAGGAATCGATAAAACTTGAGTATGAGGATGCCTTCATGTTTTATCTACCTAGGATCTGCGAGCACTGCCTTAACCCCTCATGCGTCGCCTCCTGTCCTTCAGGAGCTATTTACAAGAGGGAAGAGGATGGTATAGTTCTTGTAGACCAGGAAGCATGCAGAGGGTGGAGGTTCTGCATATCAGGCTGCCCCTACAAAAAGGTGTACTTTAACTGGAAGACCCACAAGGCAGAAAAGTGCACATTCTGCTATCCCAGAATAGAAGCAGGTCTGCCCACAATCTGCTCAGAGACTTGCGTCGGTAGAATAAGGTACATAGGAGTCATGCTCTACGATGCAGACCAGGTGCATAAAGCTGCTTCTGTAAACAATGAAAAAGACCTGCTTGCATCTCAGCTTTCTATATTCCTTGACCCTTTTGATGAAGAAGTTGCGAAAGAAGCACTGAAGAGTGGAATACCCGAAGAATGGATAGATTATGCAAAGCGCTCTCCTGTTTACAAGCTCATAGTCAAGTGGAAGCTCGCACTTCCTCTTCATCCTGAGTACAGGACTCTTCCGATGGTTTGGTACATACCACCCATAAGCCCTATCGCTGACAAAGTCATGCTAGCTGGAAACAACGATGCAGACATCTTTCCAGCAATAGATAGCATGAGAATACCTATTCTATACCTTGCGAACCTGCTTACTGCAGGGGATGAGCAGCCTGTCAAAGAATCTCTGAAGAAGCTTGCAGCTGTGAGGATATACATGAGAGCTCTGAACCTAGGTATAAAGCCTGACTGGAATCTTATAAGAGAAGCAGGTCTGACAGAGCAGGACACCAAGGAAATATTCCGGCTTCTATCGATTGCAAAATTCGAAGAGAGGTTCGTAATACCCACATCACACAGAGAATATGCTAGAGACCTTTATGCTGACCAGGGCATAGCAGGATTGCCATTTTACGAGAAAGAGGAGTATGCAAGGTATCTTGCATCTCTGAAAGGGAAGAATGCAGATAGTCCATGTTCAGGGTGCAGCCTTGCAAAGGGCAATAACGTAAAGACTGACTGGAGGTTGTGAAGATTTGAGAACACTCTTCTACATCTGCTCCAGGCTTTTAACATACCCAAACTCAGCCTTATTATCATCTCTCAGCCAGCTCAGAAATCAGGCAGAATCTCTGCCAGAAGGAAAATATCTGCTCATGTTCATCGATTATCTTTCGAATACAGACCCCATAAAATTACAGGAGAGCTATGTCCAGACGTTCGACTTCTCAGAAGACAGAAACCTGTACCTAAGTTACAGCATGTTTGGTGTCAGCATGGAGAGAGGAAGTGAACTTCTCAGGTTGAAGAATCTTTATGCAGGTTCAGGCATGGAAGATAATGGCAAGGAATTACCAGATTATTTGCCTACCTTTCTCAGGTTTCTCTCTTTGGCTGAAGAGAACGAATACAAAGAATTGCTGACCAAATACAGGGCATCCATAATCAACCTGGCAAGAAACGTTGCGAAAGCTAGCAGCCCTTACTCACTGGTCTTCGATGCTCTTGTAGAGGCCATAGGTGGTGAAGTGTAAATGGTGAATGAATTACAGCAGCTTCTCTACATCATATACCCGTACATGGCTCTTACAATATTTGTATTGGGCTTAGTTCTCAGATACGACAGAGACCCGTGGGGATGGACTTCTAAATCCAGCCAGATACTGGAAAGGCGGATGCTGATGTGGGGCAGCATGATGTTTCACTGGGCCTTCATATTTGTCTTCATAGGTCATATAATGGGTTTGATAATTCCCATCTCCTTCTACGAAAGCCTTGGTATCAACTTTGCAAACTACCATATCATAGCTTTCTATGGCGGAGCTGCTGCAGGTGTAATATCTGTAGCCGGGCTATTAGTTCTTTTAGCTAGGAGATTATTCAACAGAAAGATAAAAGCTATCAGCGGTATAGATGACTATTTCACTCTTGCCCTTTTACTCTTCGTTATGGTGAGCGGTCTGCTAAATACTCTAGGCTTCACCATACTTGTAGGGGAGTATGATTATAGGTCAACAATAGGCGTCTACATAAGAAGCCTTCTCTCCTTCAGGCCTGACGTGGCAATAATTTCAAGCTCTCCTTTCAGCTATCAGCTTCACACTCTGCTCGGGCTTCTTTTCTTTGCCGCTCTGCCATTTACAAGGCTTGTCCATATCTTCAGCCTACCTATACCATACCTGTGGAGGAGCAACATAGTCTACAGGAGTATATCAAAGAAAGCGTGAGGTGGAGCTGACATGGAAAGCCTCTGGGCAAAGGTAAGGTATGAAGCTTCAAACCTCATGCCTTCATACTTTGCGATGGTGATGGCAACAGGCATAGTTTCGATAGCAGCATATTTCTATAACATGCCTTTCATTTCATTACCTCTTCTCTACATAAACATAGCAGCATATGCAATGATATGGCTTCTGACTTTGGTCAGGTTACTTTTCTACCCTTCTTCCTATCTAAATGACATGAGAGACCACAGAAGGTCTCCTGGTTTCTTTACAGTTATAGCTGGTAACAATACTCTTGCTGTTCAGCTGGTTATCATTTTGCATCAGTTCTCAACTGCATACATACTCTGGCTCTTTGGCCTTATTCTTTGGCTCTTCTACCAATATTCCGTCTTCACCGCACTCATGATAGCTAAGGAGAAACCAGGAATAGATAAAGGCATAAACGGTACATGGCTAGTTGCTATAGTTTCCACGGAATCCGTTTCGGTCCTTGGAGCGAGACTGAGCCCTTTCTATCCTTATACTTATACAATATCAATAATTATGTACTTTGTAGGCTGGATGATGTACATAGTCATAATAGCTCTCATAAGCTACAGGCTTCTGTTCTTCAGGCTTGACCCTCAGGATGTAACTGGTCCTTACTGGATAAACATGGGGGCCACTGCTATAACAACTCTGGCAGGCTCACTTCTTCTTATATACCAGAATATTCACCTTTCTCCAGTCAATACTGAACTTATGAATCAGCTGTCTACATTCATATCAGGCAGCACTCTAATGATATGGGGCTATGGGTCATGGTGGATTCCATGGTTGCTCATCATAGGAGCATGGAGGCATACCTTGGGAGGGGTGAAGATTCTGAAGTACGACCCTCAGTTCTGGGGCGCCGTATTTCCCATGGGAATGTATACAGTATGCACACTGATGCTCGCCAAGGCTACAGGATTGACTCAGCTGGAGATAATACCTGATTTCTTCATTTATATTGCAATCGTTGCCTGGCTCTATCAGTTCACGGGTCTTGCTTACACAATCGTTAAGAAGCTCTACACCAGCTATCTTCCAAAGAGTGTAGTAACTTGAGGGCTGATATCTCAAAATATCTCAAGCTCACAGATTATGAGAAAGCTCTGAAGCTTGCAATCTCTTCAATGCCTATCGCCAGCTCAGAAGTTGTAAATACGGAAATGGCTTTAGGGAGAATATCTGACGAAACGATTGCATCTCTAATTGATATTCCTGAATCAGATATTGCTATGATGGATGGTTATGCAGTCAAGTCTGAAAAAATCTCGTCTGATTCTGGTGGCTCATCAGCTCTATACATTACCACAGGCTCGCCTATACCTGAAGGATACGATGCTGTAGTAAAAGTTGAGGATACCAGATTTTCAAGCCACTCTGTTATAATAAGAAAGCCTGTTCAGAAATTCAAAAACGTACTTCGAAAGGGAGAGGATATTCAAAGAGGAAGTATAATTGCCAGGAAGGGCGATATCCTTAACCCTGCAAGTGTAAGTCTGCTTCTTTACGAAGGGATCAGAAAAATCAAGGTGAAGAAAAAATTTAGTGTAGGCATACTATCGATAGGAAGAGAACTGAAAGATAATAATGATGGTAGAGTATCTAATAATTACGCCTATCTTATTCATAACTATATCAAAGATGCATATACGGAGCCAAGTATTCTGGGTATTGTCAACGACGATAGAGATGAATTAATACGTTTAATTGAAGAGGAGATAAACGAGAAGGATATGCTGATAACGATAGGCAGAAGTTCTGTAGGTTTAAACGATACACTTCTTCAACACATCACTTCCATTAATTCTGAAGTTGTTTTCCATGGGGTAAAGCTATTACCAGCCAGACCTACAGGTTTAGTCAGGTTCAAAGGCAAGCCTGTATGGATGCTTCCTGCCCATGCAGTATCATCAGTCATTGCTCTTTTCACTCTCGTTATACCTTCTCTTACTGCCGCTATTTTAGGTACCACTTTCAATTTTACTGTTCCATCTTTGCTGCAATCACGGATAGAAAATATCAGGTTTCTTCCTTCAGCATACCTACTCAGACTGAAAAGAAGAGGAGATAAAATTATTGCCTACCCGTTAAGGTGGGGCTCGAACCTTATGTCAAGCCTGTTAGATGCAAATGCATACTTAATTGTCCCTCCCAGACAAGTGATAAGAGAGGGTGAAGAGGTTAAGGTAAATCTGCTGGGAGCTGCCGAATTCAATCGTATAGTTGGAGAATAAATTGAAGACAATTCTCTTTGCAGGGTTCAAAGGCAGCGGAAAGACCACAGCTCTAACGAAGATTGCCAAGAAGCTATCTTCACTAGGATACAGCGTCGCTTCAGTTAAAAATGCAAGAAAGGGAGATATAGAGATTACAGCCAAAGATTCCTGGCAGCACTTCCTTTCAGGAGCAAACCCCGCAGTTCTAATATCTCCCAGAGTTGTAATAATTCATGAAAGTTCATCTGAGAATGCTCTGGAGCAGTTGATGCTTTACTTTAGAAGAAAAAGGATCCAGTACGTTCTTGTAGAGGGTTTGTACAAGGAAATGGCAACAAAAAAGAAAGTACTTACCGTTGCATGTGCAAAGAATGAGACTGAACTGGAAGATATATTGAGGGTTCACAAGGAGGTTGATATGATAACAGGTCTTTACGCATTGTCGGGTTTAAAAGAATATAGAGGAATAAGGGTCTTCAACATGGATAAAGAGCTTGATGATATAGTTGCATTGATTTTAAAAAAGTCTAAGAGTTATGCTTGATACTCTTCCATTTGTGAAGAACCTCTTTATAGGCTCTTTCAGTATTTATGTTTTTGAACGAAAGAAGCTCTTTGTCCACATCTCTCAATTCGTCCGTAGCTGTATATACTACATCCTTCATACTTTTCACCAGATTCCTGCATCCTATGATTCCTTTTTCTATCAACTTCTTCCCGACAGCCAATCCTTCCTTGGAAGAATATACTGCGCATAGAGGCTCAAGGTCTCCGTTGTTCCATACAGGTACAGCAGCATCATGTCCTTTAGCAATGCTGTACAGCTTTGATACAAGTTCACTCTTCAAAAGAGGCAAATCACATGCTACGACAGCTACATAATCTTCAACATCAGCATAATATTCGAAAGCACTTACCATCCCTCCCATCGGGTTTTTTACTTTGTAGGTGTCATTGATTATTGGTATATTGCTACCAATTGCTTTCCTGAATTTAGCCGGTTCTTTTTCACCTATCACGATAACTATTCTATTTGTTATCTTGCCCAGTTCTCTTGCTATTATCTGAATAAAATATTGGTCGTTTATGCTCAGAAATGCCTTGTCAGTTCCCATCCTGGAGCTATTACCTCCAGCAAGTACAGCTGCAGAAAGTCCCTGCAACATATATCCTCCTTACAGGATATGATAGTTGCAAATATCAGATTATCGCATCATACCCCATAAACTAACTTTCTTCTTTACCAGCAGTTATATGCGCTTTTACACCCATATAAGAATAGCCATAAACGATGGAAAGAAGAACTATGAAGAAAGGAATTAAGAATATATCATTAATTGGCAAGAAAGATTCGCCTGCCCAGAATAATGAGAACGAAAGCAAAAGAGCTGATACAACCATTTTCATAGCTGCCTGCTTGACCTTTCTTACCTGAGAATGCAGTATTAATGTAGCAGCTATTACAACAGCTATTCCTACAGCCAGTCCAAGAAATGCGGATTCTAAACTAACTGGTATAAGAGCTACAAGCACTATTGCTGCCTCAAATGCCTCAACAGCCCCAACAGAAAAACCTGCAAACATTAAACTCCTATGTGATTCTTCTTCACTCTTGGTAATTCCCAATTTCTCCCGTACGAAGGCTCTCCTCGCACTTCTTGCAAGCCTGATACCAAAATAAAGTAAGAGCAGAGAAGCTATGACTCTTACATCAAGCTCAGGCAGAAGGGATATTGCCTTCCCTATAATAAAGGTAGGCAGTAACACTACCACAGAGCCTGCTGCTACCGCAGCAAAGACAGAAGTCTTTTTTGATGTGTGATAAAGCGCCAGACCTACTGCGGATGCTTCGACCATTTCAAGTGTAGTTATTCCGAGGGCAGCAAATACTATACCTATATTTATTGCCACAGTCCAAACATGCAACAGCATCGGATTATATGTATTCTATAAAAGTTAGTCAATAATGCATTTGCCAGTGAACAGATTCCTCTGTCTGAATAGTTTAAAGCGACCAGCTTGTGACTCTTACAGGTATAACTTTCAGTATAGGTGCTTCTCCTTCTTCCCACGGATTATCCCTGTAATATTCGAACCTGTCAAAGAGTATCCTGAGTAGTCTCATGTATTCTTTGCCTCTCTCAAATACCTGGCATCTTCCCTGAATCATTAACCCTCTGTTTGGCCTGAACTCATCAATTACCAAAGCTACCTTCGGGTTCTCCAGAATATTCTTCAGTTTCTTTGTTCCATAATCCGTAGCTATTACTGGGCTTTCTCCATCCACAGCATATATGACAGGTGTCACCTAAGGCCAGCCATCTTTTGAAACTGTAGCCAGCCTGCAAAGCTCATGCTTCTTCAAAAATTCTAGCTCTTTAGTTCTCAAGATGTTGAACTAGAAAAATCTCTACTACAAAAATCTTTTTGGTATCATCAGTTAAAAAATAGATTTACATAGTCTTTCAGAAACCTATCATTGAGTCTACTGACAGCTGGCCTGCTCCCAGGAATATAAGTAGCAAAGCTATCAAAAGGTATAGCGCATCTGTTTCGTAGCTGTTTCCTGATGGGTCTATGTACTTTGACTTTACCCTAGCCTTCTTCATTGCAATTATTGAAATGAAGAATATGGCATAAAATGCTGAAATTATAGGTACAAGGAATCCTATTATCATGAATATGCCTCCTAGAACTTCAAGCAAAGTAGCAGCACTTACCATAGAAGTAACTGTTCCTATGCTGTTTTGCATGCCCCACCATCCAGCCATCATCTGTATGACCTGCTTTCTCTGCACTATTTTGGGATACCCATGAATTATCATGTTAGCTCCATACCATATCCTTGCTATCAGTGCTACGTAAGGAAGATAAGGAACAAGCATACTGCTTATCAGAGTTGTCATATTCTCGATTCACCTCCAACCAGTTACGTTAGGTAACTGGGTTTCTTAAGGTAACTATTTATATTTATCTCAACAAACTGTTATCTGGAGCGGTCAAAATGCAGGAGCCCTGGTGCCCTATAACTGCAGCATCTGCAGTACTTGGAAGGAGATGGCATCTGGTTATAGTGGACAGGCTTATGCATGGCTCTATGAGGTTCAACGAATTGAAAAGTTCTATACCATCCATATCCAGCAAGGTATTGAGTGAGACTCTGAGAGAAATGGAGAAGGAAGGTCTTATCAGCAGGTCCATAAATGCCAATCATCATGTGCTTATAACTTACGCACTTACAGAAAAGGGAAAGGAATTGAGCGAAGTTCTGAAGCATCTCAGGGCATGGGGAGAAAAATGGATGTCAGGTCAAAATTCGTGATAAAATGAAAGAGATATGTCAAACATAAGCATGTTATTTTATTCGTGAATATAAGAAATTATACTCTAGCAAGTGCATCGTCTAATCCATGCTGTATTGGGTGATGCAGTAGATACACGGAATATCTGAATGCTTCAAAAGGATAATAAGGGAAAATACGTTAGATAGAATAATCACTAAGCAGATTCCCCACTGCTGCTCATGATGCAAACTAGATGTTATATTTACAGAATCCTTGCTTGTATTTCTTAACTCGTCCAGTTCTCTTAAGTTTGAATGAAGTCCTTTTCTGCAAACATGACTTTTGTGTCATCCGTTTAACTGAAACTTTGTTTACAATTTGTCAAAAAACGTATGCCTTAAAAGAAAAGGATATAGATGCATATATATGCACATATATATGACCAGAGTAATATCACTCTCGAACGCTGCATATAAGAGGCTCAAGAGCATCCGTAGAGGCAAAGAATCTTTTTCAGATGTTATACTACGAATAACAGAGAATCAGAAGCCTGATGTTTCTAGATTCATAGGCGCTTGGGAGGGAGACGACCTTTCTGCCATTGAAGAAAGGATACTCGATCAAAGGAAGAGAAGTAAGTCCAGGGTAGTGGTACCTCGTGGTGTGCCTTGATACAACATTTCTCATAGCGCTTTTAAGAGGAGACAGCAGGTCAATCAAGACCTTAAAGTCTCTGGAGAACTCAGGAGAAAAGATATGCACAACAGCTATTTGCGCATACGAATTACTCAAAGGAGCCATGACCAGTTCAAAGAAAGAAAAGAACACAAGGGTGGTACAGGAGTTGCTGCAAACGATTGAACCACTTCCATTCGATTCGTCTGCAGCAATCATAGCTGCTCAAATCTATTCCAACCTTGCTGCCAGTGGACAAATCGTCAGAGGACTCGATGTTCTCATAGCAGCCATTTGCTTAAACTCCAATGACGCTTTAGTCACTAGCGACAAAGGCTTTTCAAGAATTATCGGATTAAAGACCAGAGGGTTCTGATTCGTATAATCAGTCAGGTAAAATGATATCACGTATCAATTCTGTCGAGTCTTCGTCAGATTTCTACACGTTAGTCAGTAGCTGAAAGAAATATCTTTAGGTACATACCTTTAGCCCAATGAAGATGTTTGCATATAATAACCAAAGAAAGAATGCTGTACAAAACCTTGCTATTATAGCCCTAAGTTCAGGTTGGGTCATGATATATGCGGATAGACTGAGCATTTCTCCAGTGCTTAACCTGATAAGGCAGCAATTCGGTCTCAGCTTTGCTTCCGTTTCTTTGGTAGTATCTGTCTACTTTCTTGCTTATGTAGGTTTTACAGTTCCTGCCACAGTTGCTGCTGAAAGGTGGGGATACAAGAAAGTAATGCTTGCATTCTTTACCCTCGCTGCCATTTCTCTTGCAGCAGCTGGGCTTCTAGGCTACAGCTATCTTTTGCTTGTAATCTTCATGGGTCTGCATGGTGCCGGAGCCGGAGCATATTATCCAACAGCATACAGAATATCTAGCAACATCGCAACACAGAGAAAGGGATTGACAGCTTCGCTCATCAATTCCGGCATGGGCTTTGGCACTATAATAGGTCTGTTGATAGCTGGCCCTGCATTGGGCCTCTTTAAAAACTGGCAGATGATGCTTGTGCTTTTATCTATACCAACATTGCTTGTTGCCTTAGCACTTAGGGAGGTAACTTCTGAGCCGTCAAAACAAGACAGAAATGAAATGGTCAGAATATACAGTGAACTATTCAGAAACAGAACTTTCGTAATGCTCTGCATTGCTATGTTCTGTTCACTTTATGGATACTGGGTTATACTGACATGGGGTCCGACTTATCTGCAGGAATCAAGAGGTCTCGGTATCTTTTACAGCGGTGCAACAACTGCAATATTTTCAGCCTTTGCAATACCAAGCTCTATTCTGATAAGTCATGTATCAGACAAGTTAGGAAGAAAGCTAATCTCAACCATCATACTTCCGTTAGCCTCTTTCAGTATATTGTTAATGGCTATAGCCTCTAATCTGTTAATAGTTATATTAGCAATAGCTATCTATGGTATAGTCGGAAAGCTAACTTTAGACCCTCTTGTCATAGCATGGGTAGGCGAGTTCATAAAAGAGGAGCAGTTAGGTGCTGCTTTATCGTTGTTGAACGTAGCTGCAATGTCTTCGTCTATTCTTGCTCCTTTTATTACAGGCTTGTTTGCAGATTTTACTGGCAGGCTTGCAGTTGGATTCTATTTCGGAGCTATTGTTGTACTATCAGGCTCTCTTTTCGTCGCTTTTGCTAAAGAAGGAAGCCTTTTAAAACGTTAGCGCATAACTAAGGAGATTGTTAAACAGCCCTATCATTTCGCTTTTTTGCTAAACTATTCAGTTCTTCATAGCTTATAGCGTCTTCAAGCAATATATCAAATCTTCTATCGTTTATTATCTGCCTTGATGCCTTCTTTAGAAGGCCCATAACCGCATATATGGCCGAAGGACCAAAACTCAACCTTGCTACTTTCAGCTCTTCCAGCTCTTTGATGCTGGGAATACCTTTTCTAAGCATCACGTTAATTGGAAAGTTAATTTTATCAACATAACTTGCTATCTTTTCCTTCTCGACAAGACCCATCGGATATATGCAGTCAGCTCCTGCATTCTTGTATGCCTCTCCTCTTGCTAAGGCTTCTTTGAACCTATCTTCTTCTGTACCAGGAGCAAATCTCAAAGCATCAGTCCTTGCATTGACAAATATATTTATGCCACTTCTCTTTATTGCTGTTATCTTTTTAACTTGTTCCTCTATAGCAAGCAATTTTTTGCTTGCGTGCTCAAAATCTTCAATGTTTATCCCTACTATTCCTTTACCAGCAAGTTCTTCCACTGTGTTGACAACTTCTCTCTCGTTTTTACCGAATCCTGATACCAGGTCTACGCTCAAAGGAATCGTTATAGCGTTCGCAATTCTTTCAACAGCAGATATGAATTCGCTTTTTGGTATGGATTCACCATCCTCATATCCCAGTGAAACCATCATTCCTGCACTGGTAGTAGCTACAGCCTTGAATCCCTCCTCCTCAAAAAGCCTTGCTGTAGCCACGTCCCACGCATTCGGAAGTATCAACATATGACCTGAATGGTGAAGAGACCTAAAATATTCTACTTTGCTCGACATATATTTTCATACTTGCTCAGGGATTATTTAAATCAGACGTTGGCTGATTTAATAGCTTTGGTCGTTTATTTATTGCAAAAGCGTTTCTTCAATTATCCGAAAGTCTTTAAAGATTAACCATAAGCATAGATGTTTAGAAGAAAGGTAATAGTACATAAGGCGAAGAAGATTATAAAGAAGTGGTAGGACTAGTATCAAGCACGAGTGTCCGCTGCAGAAGGGAGTGGCGGCGAAGCGAAGAAGATATCAGGCATCACTTGCATCAAGTGTCCGTTAAAATCCCCTGCATTCAACAGCGCTTTCATCGGCGTAAAGAGCGTCTTTCATTATGGTGTGCTGGAGAAAATCATGGCATTCCATCACGACCGTATAAGCGATTGGCGCATTACCGTATCCCCAGGGGCCGAGCGCCACTTTAAAACAATAATTGAGAGGACGAGAGTCACCAGTAGGGAGACTATACCGGAGATGGCGCTAAGTAGGGAAGATGCAGAGTTCAAGGACAAACCTTCAGACCTTAAAGTGGAGAAAGTTTCAAGCGTCAGGCGCCTTGGGGTGTGGGCTAGGACATCCTCTCTGGGATTTGAAGGTGATCCAAATTTCTTTAAACCAATGGTGGGGGAGAAAGCGCTGAAGTATCCTGGTATCACCTACTTTCTGGGGATGTACAAGGGAAAACCAGTCGCAACCTCCTTGGCCTGCATTTCAGGCAAAATAGTCGGTATTTTTGGAGTCAGCACAATCCCGGAGGCAAGAGGAAGGGGTTCGGGGAAGCGATGACTGCTGTTGCAGCCAAGTACGGATTCGATAGGGGATGCACTATATCATCGCTGCAGGCATCTCGCAAAGGATTTCCAGTCTACTTTAGGATGGGGTATAGACGGGTCTACGATTATGAACTTTGGACTATCAAGAGTTGTAATTAGTTTATTCATGATCCTTCGATGAAGTCTGAAATTCCTTACAGACAGGTATATTCAGTTCTGTATAAGCTGTATGTGGTTCTTCTTTGGGATATTCGATTAAAATTTATTCTGACACCAGATTTCTAAAAAATTGAATGCATAATATTACCCAAGTGATGAAGTCTTAACCAATCTGTCAACCTCGAAATAAATAGATATACTGCTGCGCATATATCTATCCAAGAATATCAATCCAAGTAAAAATGTGTAATATCTACATTATATACTTTGGTAACGAAATAAATCCCATGTCGGAGGATGAGATGACCTGAAAAAGCCAGTTTAACGGTATAACGCTAGCTAGGAAGCTTCCACACTCCGTATTTATCATTTGCCCAACGAAGGGAGTCGGTACAACAGCGATAAGAAGAAAAAGCGAAAGCGCAACAAAAGCTACAAATAACTGCACAATAACTCTACCGCTAAAATAAGGAATCAAAATAGAAAGGACGCCAAATGGGCGTTTAACCAAGGCTATCCCTTTATCAAGGAAGTCGAGAAACGGGAAGTCGGATACACTACGCTACCATATAATGAAACAATGTATAAACATATTGGGGATAAAGATATTCACAGGGCTCATGCTGATTGAGTGGCAGAAAAATGTATCTTGAGATATGAGGAGACTTTTTGCAAAGTCTGAATTGCTTGCTGGCATGGTTGGATTTATGCTGGAATAAATTCAAAAACATCATATGAACCATTGGCGTTTGCCTACAAGCTTATCATGAGAGCGAATTCTCAATACTGCCGCGAGCTGATTTACTTTTCTAACAGGCCATGACCTGGAGTGCGGGGCTTCTTGTACAACCTTTTTTCGTTCATGCCTCAGTTAGAGGTTAACTTATAGAATTCAAAGAGTTACCTGTGCAACTAAATCACATAAAAGATTTGATCCTCATTACTTTGGTTCTCAGGTCGTTCAGATGCAAGCTAGATATTTCACATCTAAGAGGCAAAACTGACAGATGCGAAGGGGAGGTAAAACAAGTTAGAAAGTTATTATAACTGGAAACCTAGAAACAAAAACCATGAGCGTTAGCATCAAGGATATCGACGAAAAAGCATTTAGAAGCCTAAAGGCTGAGGCTGCCAAGGCTGGAATGAAGGTCGGTGATGCAGCGTCAGAGGCGTTTAGGATGTGGGTCATTTCCAAGAGACTTGGAAGGTTGCGCGATAAAGATAGGATGCTCGAAGCAGCCAGACAAATGGATATTCTCAGAAATGCGACGAAGACCAAATGGTCTGGCGTGGAGGAGATTCGCAAATGGAGAGACCGGAGGAAGTAGTATTAGATGCATCTGTTGCCTTAAAGTGGTTCTCTGAAGAAGACGGAACTGACAGAGCTGTTTCCTTAAGAGATGAGCACATCTAGGGCAAAAAAACACTTGTTGCACCTGATTTGCTTGTTTACGAAGTAGAAAATGCACTAAGGTTCAGACCTGGCCTGAGCTCGAAGGACGCAAGTAAAGCCATCGACTACCTTTTTGACCTCCAACTAGACATAGTGACACCGAGCAGAGAACTATTGAAAAGGAGCTTGCAATATGCGTTCATGTATGGCATCACTATCTATGATTCGTTATATGTAGCGCTTGCTGCCAAACTTTCTTACAATTTGAATTTGAAAGAACGTGAACTTCGATCAGATTTAGGTGACAAAGTATGGGTAGGCGCCTCTTCAAGAAATGTGAAGAATTGGGGAAAAGATACTAATAAAGTCGAAGTGCTAGGTCAGCGGAATGACCAACGAAGGGGTCGCCAGTCAGATTCGGGTTCTTCACTATGCTTCAAACGGGAGACTCGAAAACGACAATTGGATGCAAGTCCTTGTAAGAAACTCTGATTGGATTGTCACACGCATGGATTACGACGTGACCAATTTTGGAATCCCTCCCAGGTTCCGCACAGTCGAGTCTCATTTCTTTAGAGGGAAGACTACCTGGGTAAGTCAATTTGTAGATCTTTCATGTGGGACAGCCTTTCGTACATATTATAACATCAACGAGCCCCTTGAATTTGGTCAAGGAGAGATCATAATCCGGGACCTTGAATTGGACATTCTTGAAGACGCTGTCGGAATGCAAGTCATTGATATCGAGGAGTTTAGAAAGTCAAATCTATCTGCGAGGCAAATAGTATTCGTGAAGGAGGCTCTATACAACATAATCTCAGGATTAGTCTACAAATGGTGTAGAGAGACCCCATTTCCATTGAGGTCATTCTATAAGGAATAGTGCAGAAACGTCAAGAGAGAAATATAAACGACAGCAGGTAAATATTCTTTTATGGTAATTTACATCCTACTCATTCCTGAAGCAATAGTTTTTTACTACGAGTATTAACTTATCCGGAAAACCTTTCCTCCCTTAGCAAAGAGAATTAGCAAACTTGTCAACTTCACCCTCTTCCCAGCCAAGTTTTCAGTTGCCTTAACCTAGTCCAGGCTATGCGACCCAGTAAGCACAACCAAGCAATTCGTTAATTTACCCATATCATAAAGGTATTTGATGCTCCGTTGTCAATCTTTGACCGCAGACGCTTCTTCAAGAAACAAATACAACATTTCGTTAGAGAACCTACTCACCCAATCTAAATACGCATTAATAATCGCAGAGAATCTCTCAAAGCTTTCAACCTTGTCGCAAGCCCAGTAAAATATTCTTCGAGCGTCCACATCACTTTTCAGCAAATCTCTAATCTTAAGCCTGACAAGCGTAGTCTTACCAACCTGCCTCGGTCCTCTAAGACTATAGGTTACTCTTGCATCCCACCAGAAAGTCTCAACAAGCCTAGGCTGCCACCTAAAGAGGAGTTGTTCCAAGTCATAATAAGTGGGTCACTCCCAATTAGGTCTTTTTTCTCTATCAAGAATTATGCCCTCCAAGTTCAGAGATCGACAAACTACTTCAAAGATTGTGATTTTACTCGCAAGACATTTATAAATACTCTGCGAACAGACTCGCAATACTAATATAAATTAACAGCTAAATATCAAGCCCGACCACTCTCAAAAATTCCTTGAGTTATTTAGCAAAACTATTCGCTGAGAGATGGCAGCAGTAATCAAATGGCCGTATCATCAAGAATAGCACTACAGTATTGCGATATACAATTTGACAGATTTCATTGTCGAGATGGTTGAAGCTTCGTGCTATAGATTTAATTCCGACTTCTATAACGCTTATTAAAATGCAATTGCATAGATTCTAAGCTGGGGAGAACTCCCTTGCCTCCCTCGGCTGTGAAGACAGTTAGAGAGCTGATCTACTGGGAATACGCCAAGCTTATATCTGAAAAAGCTGTAGGCAGCAGGAAACAGTACAGATTCGTTATGGATAGATTCAAGAGCCTTTCTCAAGGCAAGATAAAGCCCTCTGATATAATAAGAGAGAATAAGCTTCTTATTGAAAGTGGCAAAAGATGCGCCTATTGTGAAGGAAGTTCAGAGTTGAGTTGGGACCACATCATCCCTCTTGTAATGGGTGGACCTGATAACATAGACAATTTGGTTGTAGCCTGCATGCATTGCAATTCCGCAAAAGGAGATAGGGACCCGTATACATGGTACCTCGCCCTTTATGGCGAAGATGGAAAATATCGCATGCCTAGGCTGGTAGCAGGAAAGTGCCTAAAGATTCTTTATGAAAGAGCAGAAAAACTCGGCATTTTAGACGAACCACTGTCAGCGCTCAGGATCAGCGATATAGAAGAGCTACCAAGGGTGCTCTATGGAAGACAGAAGTAAACGAAGTAAGTAGAAATGAAATACAAGTAAAGTAACATCATGTGAGTCTGTAATAACTGCAAAAGGAAATGGTGCTGCACAGGTTTGGTATTAGGGGGCTTGCTCTAAGCGAAGGAACTCAGGAAACTGAATGAGCTTATACGGTGTAAGAAGTACTATGTTCTGGGTCTCCTGGCATTAATATATGGGGGACTATAGTACTATTAGTCGCTCCAATACATGCTTAGGGTATGCAGAAGGAAGGGATATGATAGACTCATAGGGCGAGCTGGGCTCTGAAACAGGTTAGAGCGTGCAGTCTTTCCTGCATTTCGGCTGAACTTCTATTACGATGGTGGTAGAGTATGGGCTACTCAATGTGCGAATTTCTTAGCACAATAAGCATTGAGTTCAAAACATATTCAAAAGTCAGAAAAGTGACCTAGCGAAAAATTGCGGCAAAATAATATTCTCCAAGCTACGTAATTGACTTGAAATCGAGGGAGGTATGGCTATTTTATCACATCCATTTGTCTTTTGATTTTATTCATTATTTGTGCTATGCTGGTGCCATTCCTTTCCAGTTTTGCATCAATGAGGCTCTTAAATAGTGTCAAAGCATCTGGTCTATTTCTGATGGTCTCTGCGAGCTTTGTGAATAGAGCGCTATAATCATCCATAAGCAATGGTATAAATAAATTGCCTGCAGCAGATACTCCAAATAACACAGCCACGATTGCAGCTATTCCGAAAGTAGAGTTGAAGCTGTCTCTAAACTTTGCATACCACCGTTCAAATTCTTCGTTATTGAAGTTAGTTGCCTTAAATTGTTCCAGTTCTTGGAGAAGCTTTTTGTTCCTTTCTTTGCTTAAGTCGATAAAGGCAAAAAGTGACTCTGAGCGTTTCTCTGACTCAGGCTGCAGAACGTGCCCTAAGGACGTATAGGGAGCTCATGAACGAGCCCGAAGAAGGAGGACAAAAGGAAGTAGATGTGAAGGTGGTCACTCTGGCTTAGCCAGTCTCCTATTAACAGTCTAGGAAAACTTCACACTCAAAAGGGCCACATCAGATCCGTCATAAGCTTCTGATTTGAACGAATATGAGTGATATCCAAAATATGTTATGCAGAAAGAAAAGTAAATGGGCGAGGGAAAAAGGCGCGTATTTCAGATAGGTAAACAGACTTTAAGAGATTTATCAAATGTATGGGCGGCGAGCATTGTCTTCTCCTTGACTTTCTCGCAGACGCAGGGACTGATACCGTCGACCCACTCTTCTGGAGGGAAGACCTACTACGGCCCAATCATGAAATCTGGTAGCAAGCAGGTACCTGAGATGGATAATGGGGCAGTGCGTCAGGGTCAACATGAAGGTGGGGCCCAACGGAACCATGCCCACCTTCTACACCAGGATCAGGAGGAAGAAGGGTGACCAGAAGGCGATAGTCGCTGCATCAGCCAAGCTGCTCAAGATCGTCTTCTGGGTGCCGAAAGAAAGGAGGTCTTATCACAGTAAGTAGGCGCGGTCGCAGAAATCTTTCTGAAGGGTAAAAATATATTTTTGATTGCTGTATGCTTGCCTAACGAGGTGTCGGAGGTGCGATAAGGAGGGTCAGCCTCGAATGGATGATTGGTATACCTCTGTCACCGGCGAGCGAAAGTCAAATCGGGCTCACATGAATGAACACTGTCAACTTACTATAGCAATAATCTTAATAATTTTATATGCAGATTTTAGGTCAAGCTATACGGACATGTCTTTTGTGCATCTTCCCAGATTCTTTTCTCTATTCACAGGTGCGCTTGGGATAGTAATCTTCGTAGCTGGAATATTCGTACCTATATTTGCAACGTATTGGAATGGTGTTCCTTACAGTCAGAACGGAACTTCGTACTATGTAGGCGGGTCGTTCTTTAAAACTGAAATATACAAATTCAGACTTTGGCAAAACCCCCCTGCAGCATACACAGTTTCCCTCACAGCCACGCAACCCATACATATTGTACTGGTCGAGAATTCCTCAAGCATGTCTATTCGTGACTTGGGAACAGCTCGTACTTTTTTCAAGAGCTTCATAATATGGAGGGGAAACTGGACCATGTTTCTTACAGCTCCAGAGGATGTGCAAGAATTCAATTTTGGGTTGACCGGCGGCATGGAAACAGGATATCCGCTTTTGACTTTGTCTAAGGAAATAGTTCCTGTGCTTTTTCTCGCTGGAGTTGGGCTTACGTTTTTGTTTTTCTCACGTAAAGAAATTTATGCAGATGTTCGCTCGCTGATCCAAGACATTCCTAAAAGATATCTTTTTATTTCCTTTCTGTCCCCTGTGCTCCTCATCCTTGATTCTATATTCACGTACGAAGCGATTCAAAAGTCGGCTTTTGTCTATGAGAATAACAGAATGATAGTTGCGGCTTATCAAGCAGGAACAGTTTTCGGAATTATCCTAGAGGCTTGTTTTGTTCTGCTCTCCTTTGCGACCTCTGTTGTTGCCATAGGACTTCTGAATGATAGCGCCTTTTTCAAAAAGATGTTTGGATCGGCACTTCTTGCATCAATGATAGGATCCTTCTCATTTACTGTCCTGTGGGATTTACTTGCTTTCGGATTGCCAATAGTGTTGGGTGTTCAAGGTCCATTGTTGCCTCGTTACGTTTCCGTGTTGATTGGAGCAGTAATAGGAATAGTAACATTCACATTTTTGTTTAGAGCTTCACATAAAGCATCAATGGTAAAAAATAACCCTAGGGGCATGAGAAAGGCCGGGAATGTATTTTTTATTATAGTTAATCGTTTGGCGTTTAACTAATTTGTGAGATTCCCCTGATTCGTGTCTCTATCTAACTGTGATACACATTGCACTTTATGGTTGGAAGAGTTCATCTGATGAGACATGCCTCTCTCGACAAACTGAGGGACAGGTACAGGAGCGAGAGGAACTCGAGGGTCGCGAGCAAACTCTCCTTGACTCTCGATCTCCAGCTCGGGGATGTCTCCAAGCTTGAGGCCGTCGCTTCCGTCGTGGTTTCTTATGACTTCAGAACACGCACCAGAGGCCGTAAGGAGGGCGACGAAGCACTTCACTTTAGTCAGGGGGGCCGAATAAAGCCTGCGCAGGGGCGGGACGGTTATTGGCTGGTTGTCGCTCAGTGTAGTGGCGTCGTTAGCATTCCTCACCTTCACCTTCCTCCTACTTTCCACGCAGTTGAAGGTCAGCCACGATTTGATGGCCTTCAGCATCAATAGGATATACTCTCTAGCCTTCCCCTTCGACTCCATCTCCTACACTACTTCGTCGAAGAGGTTCCACAGCCACTCTTCGTCCTTGTCCAAGAGCTCGGGCGGAAGGATTCTCTTGCTTTTACAAACCCAGCCAAGTTTGGGGAAATAGACCTCTGCCGTAACAGAGGAACCTTTCGCTACGTAATCGATCCACTTCCTCACCTTATCATCATCGAGCAGTGCCCTATACTTTGAGTCCAGCCGCACCCGATCAGATGCTTGCACGTTTACCTTTGCGATTGGCCTTTTTAAGGCAAGATTTGGCATCAGATGATAGCGGGCCCGGTGGGATTAATGATTGAATAGGTGCGAATCCTAATTTCCGTTCAACTGGCTCTATAGAAATCCTGCGAACAAAGAGCAAGCTCATCATCCTTGCATCGTTGCAGCAAATTATTTTCAGCTTCAACTTTTTGTTTTAGTTTTTCACCTTTACCAATCTTTTTATTCACACATCTTCATCTTGATTACGGAAAATAGAGTCTCGTCCTTTTACCTCGAGAGGTATTTCTTCTTCAACTAGCCCTTCTTCATCTTTTTCTTGTACTTACCTTTAGTCCTTCAGACTGAGATGACCTTCTGACTGGATAGGATTATAGACATCGCGTGAAACTTGCTCAAAAATGCATAATTACTCATATCGCTATCGTCATAATCTACGTTATTTATCATATCCCTGATTGGTTTGATTTTGGGTGCATTCTCCAGGACAGACCTGAAATTCTTGTTGTTATTGTTTGGATCCCTTCTGATGTTAACCGAAGTGACCGTCTGCTTCTTAAGCTACGCCTCTACCATTGGATTCAGAAAACGACTCTTTTGATCTTCATGGGACTCGCGTGAATCTCCTCGTCACCTAAACCACTCTTCCACAGGACTCATTATTTGTTCCTAGGTGATCTCATTTAGGCTATACTCGAACTCATTATTCGGTTTGTTAATCGTCTTTGACCCATTAGTTAGCATGATGGCCGTTTCACTTATTCGCTCATACAATTCCCAGTTTATGGTATAGTCCCTATGTTCAAGTTTAATCGATTTCTTTCTTCCGTTCTTAGTACCTTTACTGGCACGACTCCCCCATTTGAGATCTTCCCCTTTTTTGATAGTTCTCCCTTCAAAAATCCTGAAATTGTCATAAGTGGTTTTTCTTTTTTCATCCTTGGGAGGTTGCCAAAAATTCTCGTCATTGGTGAGCCAGAGGGCATATCCATAATCCAGTTCCTTTAGTTCTATAAATCTCTCCAGTCTCTTTATGTCTAGCAGGCAGTCGTAGCATCTTACAGGGTATGCAAGGTGTGAGGCTAGATCATACCCCTCACCATTTATAGAAGCTTTTAACTCAGCGGTTATGTACTTAACCTCAATCCCAACTCTTCTCTTACTATCACATGGAAATTCTAGAAATATATCTAGATATTTTCTTTGACTTCTTTCTTTGTACTTCGGCATAGGTTTCTCTAGCCTTATGTCCGCATCGGAATATTTCTCCTTAATTTTCCAGGCCAAAGCGAATTTAAAATCATCCTCCGAGTGAAAACATGGTCTATTACCTTTCAAATCATTGATAACCGAAATCAGACTATCCCGAATCAGTCCCATATACCCGATATCATTTTGAAGCTTAAAATTTTTAACTGTTGATAAACGGATATTTGTGCTTTATAAAATTTATAGCAAAATAACTGTCAGGTCTACTTTATAAAATTTATTTAGGTGAATATAGCAATAACACTTTTCATGACTTGTTCAACTTGCAGCGGTGCGTCTTTTTTCAAAGATGCAGTCAAGTGTCCCCGCTGCGATGGAGTTAAACTAGCAGATACGAGTTCATGTGTAGCCGAATTGAAAACAGAATCAGGCAGCTGGCAGGAAAGCGCACGATTATCACTTATGAACGCAGATATTTCAAGACCAATTCCTGCTTTGCTGCTTTCTCACGAGAGTTTTGCTGGAGTCGAGAGATGTTCTAAGCAAAATTAATTCTGCAGAGTCGTGGTTTGCGATTTGTTACTTGCTTTCAATGCTACGTGGGGCGACTGCCAGGGGCCAAGTCACCATAGAGGAATTACTGTATGCGACGCGTGGTCTTCAAGTAAGCCTGGGATTCACCAAAGATGACCTTTTTGATCGACAGATATAAATCAAGTATGTGATCACAGTACTAGATGCGAATGATATTGAATGCACTAACCAGTTCACTCCTGGTTCAACCACAAAAAAGTTTGCACCATGAAGTAACGTGGCAATGACCACAAGGAATGTCCAGGATACCAATGCGCCATTGATCATAAAAGAAAACAAGAACATGACGATTACTTTCAATAATTGGCCTTTTTTCCTCATTTTAGGCAATCTTTGCTCTAGTATAACAATCGAGTTGCCAGCCCCAAAAAGCGCAATAACCATCGTGCAAGCTATGGATCCATAGACAACTCCAGATGCTCCATATGAATAACCTCTTGCGTGTGCTATGATAAGTAGAACGTAATACACAGCATCCCCAATAAATGACGCAATAAGTGTACCAATGCCAAGCATGATACCAAACCACCTATCTTCATTTATGCAGTTAAGGGCAATCAAGCCTGCAGAGACTATAGCAAACATTCCTAAAGCCAACATGTTCCCTGCGAAGTGAGAAGCAGTGTAGTGCACGAATGGTGCTGTAAGTATTCCCCATGGAGTACGATTTGAAACGTTGAAGAAGTATAAGGATTGAGGATGGAAGACCCCATAACTAAATACTAAGGCATTGAGACTTATTACAAGTAAATAGAATATTAATAGCTCTCCAGCCATACGCCACCTAGCGCTGTTGAGCCATACCTGCAATAGGTGACCTTCTATTCCGATTCGAAGCAATCTGCAAAAATATGTACTGGTTTGATATTAAAGCATTACAGATTAGAATTGGTCTGTCAATCTGGCAGAGAGCGTCTGTAACCTTGCCAGAGTCGGTTTTCGCCGGTTCGGTATAACCAGAAGACTAGAATTAGCATAACTGTTGAAAACAACCCCGTGACAAGCACATAGGGCGCTTGTATAGGTATCCCAAACAGCATGCCTCCAATACCCCACCAGACATACCCGAATGCAAGAACAATCATCGATGCAAGCATATATTCAGGTAGAATAAGATAAAGAATTTTCCTTTTTCCTTTGAGAGTGACTCTGAATCTGACATTAGAATCTCTTCTATTTTTGGTCAGATACTCTGGGATGAGTTTGTTAATCCTCTTGTTAACTGAACTGTCATCAGGGTAACCGAGGTTCTCCGCTATTGCTGATATTGTTTGATCTTTCTTTCGCGTCTTCCAGAGGTAATAGATCAGAAGAGTGTCTCTTGTGAGTACGTCTTCAGAAACTTTCTTAGAAGGCATATCTTGGGATAATATAGAGCCCTTTTTTTGCATTATGTTAACCTCAGACGAAATTCAGATACCGGTTAACTTGGGCTGTGTAATCAAGTCGACTAGATTGTCGGAGTTCGAGCCTATCCTTGCAGAGCGGGACAGGTCCAAGATGACTGGCCAACGGCGAAGATTGTATGTTTTCCTCGCACTTTGCTTAAGAAATTTTAAATGTTTGGAACGTAGGTCCATGTCCGACTTTGTTCGATGCACTATGCTCACCAATTCTAATAGATGGACAAGTCTACCAAGACAATGATTCAAGAATACCTGACAACGCGCTGATCTCGTTGAGGTACCTTAGCCGAAGCAAAAAGTGACATTAACGTTATGCTCAACAAGGGGCTGATTCAAAATAATTATAATAACGTTCATTGCGTAAGGAAGGTGCCGGTCCGTACAGACATCGTCTTTGTTGAATTAGTAAAGAAATAAGGCCCAAGTCACCTAACTACGATCTGTCGCGACATACCGAACGAGTACATCCCATACTTGAATGCTCCTAAGAACATACCTAGGAAACCCGGCTTCACTATGTCTAAAAAGAGCATAGTGATCTGGAGGTTTTAGAGCACTCGCTCTCTCTGCAAAAAGCAAAGGTCTAGTTTTGATTGTTGGACTCTGAACCCGGTCCCGTGGTCATGAGGTCTACCGTCAGGGTACTGTCCAATTCTAATGTCAAGAAGAATATCGCCTGATCGGAGTAGGTTAATGAAGTTTTTGAAACTGAATCCTGACAATAGCCAACCCTCATTGAACCAAAATTGCTCACTAGCGCCACTGCCGACGTTGTCAGCCTTTACGAATAGAAGCCTCGGTAGTTTCCTAAGAAATGACTGTGATAATGTTTTCTTATCGTAGTATCCTAGTACTTCCGTTTCTGTGGGTGGTCCAAGGATTTGTACTCGATCTTTCTTAAAACCAATCTTGAATCCTATCTTTCCTTTGATGGTGTTATAGGCAACACCATTTATGGTCGTATGAAGCTCTTTCCTATTGCTACCTTCCTTTGAAGGGTAGCCATATTTCTGAAGGAGAATCGAATTCGCTGCTTTAGGTAAGGGAGACTTGGTGAACAGAGTGATCATACTTCTGGCGTTCTTTCTTGTAGCCTTTAGCTCAATCATCACTCCGTTTGGTCCAGGTATATTGTTTTCAGGGATTCCAAGAAGATCCTCTAGCGTCTTCCCTATGCCCGTTGGACCCGCACGATGGGTCTTAATGTAGCCTTGCTCTTTTACAGCCTTGAGTTTCTCAAGGAGTTCCCAGAATTCCTTCAATGATTTCTGGACACACACCCTATGTTATTAAAACTAGTGCTTTCCTAAAGGATACAACTAGAATAATATGTTCTACGCCTTTATGATTATACTTCAGAAAATGCCTTTTGTTATCCCTCACCGTAGAAACTTCTTCAAACAGTGACTTCAACTCAGAGATAGTAGACCTATCACAAAAAGCAACATGATAATCAATAAATTCCACTCCAAGACTCACTCCAGGGCTTAAGGCTACAGCAGGGTATTTGGAAAGAACAGATCTGCCGTTGAACGATCTGAAAAAGCTATTTTTCGATTTCTCCTAGCAATTCGGAATAGTATTGCAATAATGAAAGTGAGAGTCTATAAGCCAAAAGTGCATCTGAATAAAATACTGAGTATCCTTCTGATTCGTGTGGCCCTATTTGCAAAAACTTTCTAAGTTTAGTCCTGATGTCGTCAATTCTCTCGCTTTTCTTTGGTTCGTCTTTTTCACCTGGAGAACCTCTATCGATTCTCTCGTCGATCTCGTTTCTCTTATTTTTAATTAACGGTTCTAGCGAATTCCACGCCTTCCTAAGTTCAGCTAGTACACCAGCTGGGTCTTTCTTATCAAACAGTTCGTTGCCAGCCTTATCTAGAAATTCAAGTACCGTATTGTAACCTTCGATTTTAGGTCTATCTATCTCTATAATCCATTTATCCGAGTAACCTGTTTCTCTTAGCAGGCCAATCCACTCTTTTTGCGTAAATTTCTTCTGGAACAGCAATAAATACTGCTTTAATGTCTTTCCTTGTGGATTATTCTGTGGAAAAATGAAATAGTTGCCGACCATTTGAAACTCGAGTTGGACGTCATCCTGCCTATACTTTTCTATGAATTGCAAGGCCTGTACTGGCATGTGAATTTTAAGAGCAAAATTATTTTCAAAATTAAGCTCTACGTGAAAAGGTTCAGTAAAACTTTCAGCTATCGGTTTTCCGTTATAATACAATTTTAAAACCGAGTTACCTATTTCTACACCATACTGAGTTTGAGCTTGACCAAGCTGGCCCGGACTAAAAGGGACCTTGCTCAAGCGAAGATTAACGGTTGCTTCCCATAAAGCGTACGGCACTTGACTAATCGCCCTGATGTGGCATTCAGGTACTTCTACTTCCCCTCCATAATCGATACTCATTTCCCCTAGACTGGGCATATGAACGAAATAAAGGAACTCTTTAATAAGATTATTCCGCTTAGAACTCATCTGGAAACCCACCCTAGCAATATCAGGATGCACAGTAGCTGTACGAAACCTAGGTAAATCAACGGGAGTCTGTTCCATCTGATCACTATTCTCCTGAAGGACTTCAGCCAAACGAAGAAGCGTTCCACAACGAACCTCAACTTCCTGCACAACGACCTGTCAAAACCCCCTCCCCGGGCATCTGCCTCCTTATCCGTTTCTGTGCGAGGTAGATCCTGTTCAGGGGTGTGTTGTACTTCGTATTGCCCCACAGGGCCTTCACCCTCGTCCTTTGTCTTCCCTTTTTTCCTCTGACCCTGATCACTCTATCAACGGCATCAACCTGACGCCTTCGTGCTCGCTCCCAGAGCCTATCCGGACTGTTACAGGGAGGGCTCTCCTCGTCACAAGGGCATGAATCTTCGTGCCGTTGATCCTCTTGTGACCGTCGAACCCTACGAGTCTTCCCCCTTTTTCGCAGGTATTATGCAGCTGTCTATGGAGAGCCAGTCCATCTCCAGTATTCCGCTGGAGTAACCCTTGGACACGAGCGCCTCCATCACGTTCTTCCATATCCCACCTTCGCTCCACTTCTTGTGCCTCTCCCAGACGGACTTGTAAGAGCCGTACCGTTGGGGCATGTTGTCCATCCACCGGCATCCTGTGATGAGCACATATAGTATTCCGTTGATCGTTCTTCTGTCATCGTTTCTTGGCCTGCCCGTACTAGCAGGGGGAGGAAGATTGGGTTCCAACAACCTCCATTCTTCGTTCGTCAGTCCTCTGAACTTTACTTAAATGGATTGATATGCAAACAAAGAAAAAGAGACATGAAATTTGTCCTAGACATTTATGTCAAAAGAGTTTACAGATGAATTCTTTGAACTTGCTGTATAATATTCACAAATTATACTGCTCTTCGTTATCCTCCCATGGAAGATTTTCATAGGGATCGCTATCTTCGTCATGTCCAAGGTCTCGCGGAGTTTGTCGCAGTGGTACTATGCTATGTATTTGTCCGCTGATAGCAAGAACTTCACTTCCTTCAACAGATACATTCAACCTTCTAAATTCACATGAATTTTCAACCGCTACACTGTTAGCCTAACACATCTGTAGATAGATGGGCGTAATACTGTCGGTAGATTTATATTCCGTTCAACAAGATTCTAAAACTGCTGATATGGGGCTAAAGAGCAAAGTAGGGGTAGCCAAGAAAGGAACTTCATCGTTAAGAACCACAATACCAGAAGGAATAGTTGAATATCTGAACCTTAAGCCAGGAAATTCATTAGACTGGACCATGGAGAGAATAGGGGTTACGGAAGAAGTAGCGAATGTGAAGAGAGCGAGAATATAATCATGGAGATCTCCAAACCGTTAAGAATAGGCTTTGAAAGAAGCTGTAAATGTCCTCCTAATCACATAAATTGCCTTACCGCTAAAGAGTGGATTCAAAGCCAAGTGGCAATTTGGGAGTTCTTTTACGAGAAGAGAGATGTACGTGATAAGAATGTGCATCCAGCCGTATTTCCCATTGGGTTACCTAAGAAGTGTATACAGCTCTTCACACATCAAGGGGAGTTGGTGTTAGACCCTTTTGTTGGGATAGGAACCACACTTGTAGCTGCTTTTGATTTGAATCGTAACGCTGTGGGGTTTGACCTGAAGAAAGAATATGTCGAGTATGCAAACAGCAGGATAGCTCAAGCAAAACTGGACAATTGGGGTGGAAAGCCTCAAAGCTCAACTATCCAATTTGCCATTCATGATGAAGCGCATAATATACCACAATACCTACAACCTCAAACAGTATCTTTAACAGTCACATCACCACCTTATGCGAATATGCTGAACAGGCCGAGACTGAATAAGAGTATACGGGGGAATCTTCGACAAAATCGTTATTTTCTCCAGATACAGCAATATTCAACAGACCCGAAAGATTTAGGAACTATGGAACCCAGAAGATATGCTAAGGTTCTAGGTGAAATATATGAAGGAATACTTCCCCTCCTCAAACCAAAAGCCCACTCGATAATCAACGTTACAGACCTATGGTGGAAAGAAGGAAGATACGGAAGGAGGATACCCGTTCACCTATATGTCATAGAAGAAATGGAAAAAGTGGGCTATGAATTAAGGAATATCATAATCTGGGATAGAAGGAATTTAGTGAATAAAGTGGGAATCTTCGGCTGGCCGAACAACTACATTACACTAGGAACAACTTTTGAATATATCCTAGATTTCTGGAGACCACCTTAAGGGATAACGCCTGTCTTTGTGAAGCTAGCCATATCCTTCCCAAATTGAGTATTCGGTCTGAAACGTATTGTAACGTGAGGAATTTGGGTTAAAGTATCAGGTGGAATATAGCAAAACCCGCCCGTGCTGGCACACTGTCGATCTAAGACGTTCACATTCGATTCTGTAAATTCTCTTGGTTGATTGAAGAAGCCAAATAGGCTATCACCGTCAAAGGCCAAACCTCTCACCCCTCTCTCCCTAAGACTCACATTCTTTACTTCAACCCTATGTCTTGACTTGTATGAATTGACATCTGGATGGTATACGATAAAGTCTGTCCTCTCCTTCCTTTTAGTAAAGTGTAGGTCTTTCACCAAGCCTACTCTCTCCAACTCTCTTTCAGCACAAAGCTCAGCCAAATAGCCTGATACAGGCTGAAAGGCTTGGCTGACACGCCGGGAAACTTCCTCCATAAAATTGCTGTATTCCTTATCTTCAATTATGACAGGTTCTAAAAGCTTCTTCTTAACCTTATGGTGTATCTCTTTTGGCAAATCAAGCTCAGCTAGGACTTCGTCAACCCTTTTTTCATAATATTTTGACCTATGTTCGATCATCAACTCAAACGTCTTCTTATGTAGGGAGTTAACATCAAGATTAGAGTTGAACCTTAAGGCTTCACGGAATATTTCTTCAGCGGAAGGAATACTCGACATTCCTCATTTCACTTACTCATAACCATTGTGGGGTGGGTGTCTTATATAGTCAGTCATCACTTCAAACTTCTTCACTTTCTGTATAAGTACCTTACAGACAAATGGTTACAGCAATCATAAAGCCATTTAATCTTCCTAAGAGTTAACAGAACCTAAAATCATAATTGTAGAGCAAAGATGTCACCTTTCAAATAACGAACTAGCTAGTAGCAGGGTAATAACCAAATTTCAAACTTTCGTCTTTCTTTCATATTTTCCACACTTGATCTGTTTTTCTTTTAAGTTTCACATTCTAAGCCTATCCAGCTCTCTTCAGATCCTCTAATGATCAAAAAATCTATCGACCCTCCAACTGAACTTCTACCTGTACCTAGATTCTTGTACTATGCTATCGAACCAACGCTATGTAATGCAAGCACACTTATATTGCAACTGTTCTTCTTTCCTCTTGGTAAAACGACAAAGGGTTAGATCGTGGTTTCTATACTCTATCTCATATCGTTTATGGAGGTGCTGTATGCTAGTAGACTTACTGCTTACAAGCAAATATAAGATCCGCCTGCTGCAAGTCGGTTACTTTATAGTGCAGTAGCGCATGAGTATCCATAGGAGGGTTGAAATAAAGGAAAGTAGGTTTGTTCAAATAGGCGAGACCAAGCAGAAGTTCAATAGCAGGCAGTTGTTAGTGTAGTTTCGCTATAGACATGAAGATGAAGGTCATACTACCATAGAATACATCAGCAAGAAAGGGCAAGCGGGAAACCTTTATTCAAGTCAACCCTTGATTTATTTTGTATTTTGTTTCTTTTCATGTTCCGCAATCCATAGCGCTAAAGCTTCCTCTACAGCCTTACCTAAAGCACCTTTGTGATAGCCCTTCACACTTGCCACAGCAGCCCTAAACTTTTCTTCTAGCTTGTCGTCGACTTGGATCGTCAACTTTCCCATATATACTCCTATACTTACTCCCAGATATAAGGTTTAAATATCTGAAAACATATATATGGTTAGATGGATATATGGGTACGACACTTGGAGATTTGGGTAAAGAAGGAAACACAGATGAGACGAAGCTAGTACTGATGGAAAGAATTACATCAACTAAACCATCGCAGTATGTAGGATCAAGGAGAGATTTTCAGAAATTCATCAGAGGAAACACGAATATGTTCTCCGAAGGATACCTGAAGAACCTCAGAAACGGTCTCTGCGCGAACCCGATACTAGAACAAAGGAAGTGAAATAAATGCAGAAGAATCTGAAGAACGGGAAACAGCAAAGAGGATGTCAATGTCTCTACTGCAGAGGAGCAAAGCATCTCCTAGAAGAAGCTGCCGTCACCACTATGAGCGAATATGAGATCATAGGGCAGAAGAGGGATGTGAGCAGGTACCTAATGCCAAGACTTAGCCAGAAAGTGCTTATAGAAAGGAAGAGACTGAGGGGTTAGTATATGCAGGATAGTCGATCCTTCTATGAGGAGTTGATGGCAAAAATCAATGAGCTTGCATCTAAATATAATTATATGACTTCAGGAAAGGCGAGGACTATATCAGCACTGAAGCTGATTACTTCAAACGTCTGTGAAGAGAGGATACGCCATAACCTTGAGACGAAAGGAGAAGGCGACAATGATGATGTCTTCGATTCTATATACGCTGAAAGGAGCAGCTTTGCAACGAACGTAATAATAGACGTACTAAAATCATCCATTTCAAAGGAAGGTTTCACAGTTGGAATTGCTACGGAGCAGAAATCAGATGTGGGGATATATGATATTACCATAAAGGCAGGGAATCCATGCGAAGTTTACACCTACGGACGAGAAAAGATGATACGAATAGAGGTAAAGGCATCATTTGGGTTACCCTTTGAGCAGATTCAGCGGTATCTTCTTGACCCCTCTCCACTTATACTGGTAAGGGTCCTTTCCGGTCAGGCGATCAAGCTGAAGCCATCATCATTTCAAGCATTCATGGATTTTTCGACAAAAACGCTTGCAGAGAAGACTCAGAGAATACTGGATGGTAAAGGCTATCGTATTCCCGGACCACATTGCTACAGCTGCACAAACGACACATGTCCCTTTTTTCTGGCTAGGGAACGAGTTGGGAGAAAGCTGGTTACTATGAGCGAAGAAGAGCTTGCTTTGGAAACAGAATTATTTTTCAACAATCTGCCAAAAGTGGCACAGAGGGTTGCCTATCTTGTGCTTGACGAACTGAGGGGATGGAAGGATCACGCAATCTGAAGAGCATATAAGTCTAGGTTTATTTTCGCCAGGAAATGCAAGCCCTAAAGTATCTATTGAACAAAGCTCAATAGGAACTTCTGTCACAAAGTTCACTAGGCGAGCTCTAAGAGGCCTCGCGATTGTTGCAACAGGAGGCCAAATCAGAAGAGCAAACGATAGGCTCTTTTTCGTCGGATCCCAGACACAGGAAAGAGAATACAAGGTGAAATGGTCAGCTGGGCGATGGACCTGCGACTGTGCAGATTTCTGTTCAAGGAATAAACCTTGCAAACACGTCTATGCCGTTATATTTGCACTTGACCTGCCACGGATGCTAGTGAATAATCATCAGGCCCTTCAAAGGAAGTGTCCTAAATGCGGCAGCGTTAAGGCAGTCAGGAATGGAAGAAGGTATGTAAGGGACGGTACAGTACAGGTATACAGATGCAAAGATTGCCATGCTTATTTTTGCGACTTATCGCTAAAGGGCGTAAGAAACAGTAGATTACACTTCGCTATAATAGCTATAGACCTTTACCTGAAAAAGGTGAGCATCAGAGACATAAGAGACCATATATGGCAGGTCTATGATGTTTTGATACCAACATCTACAATACATTTCTGGGTGAAGAAGCTCATGACGCTCCTGTGCAAGCTAGGTAAAGAGGTTCGAGTTGGCAACGTGGGAGACAGATGGTTAGCTGATGAGATGAAGGTAAGAGTCAAAGGGAAAGAGGCGTATTTGTGGAACGTGCTAGACAGCGACACAAGGAAAATACTTGTAATGGAGCTGATGGAAGGAAGGGGAGAGGAGCAGGCAGCAAGTGCTCTGAAGGAGGCTATTACTAAGGCTGGGAAAATTCCTAAAGAAATAGTAACTGATGGACTAAAGTCATACTCTGCTGCATTAGCTAAAATGGGGCTTGGAGCAAGACATCAGGCAAACGCTGGGATAACAAAGAAGGATAAGAATAACAACCGTATAGAGGCTATGCACACAAATGTAAGGCAATGGATTCGTGCAAAGAAGGGAGTGAAGTCAGGGGCCGAGACATTCCGTGCTTTTTCGACCTACTATAATACCATAAAAACACATAGCTCGCTCGGAGCACCTCCTTTGCAACTGGAGACTCCACCCCGCTTAGTTGCCTTGCTCAGGAGACATCCTCAGAGTCGTGTTCAAAACGGTAATCGGTAGCTGTCGGAACCAGTTCTTAATGCTGGTCACCTCAAGCCAATCATTGTTTGTTGGCACGGGTAGTTAGAATTCGGTCTGATCTCATTTATCCTAGATGCTAGCCCGCGATCTTCGTGTATTCTTATCTTAGGTTTAGTCAATCCATCCCTTTTTAATTTGTTCGATATTGGATAAGTGCAATGAGCATGCAGCTTCGTTACCTTGCTGTCAGAAGCCTGGGTGATTGTCAAAAAGATTAAATGGTTTCTCGATTCAAACTCTAACAGAATTTGGTTAGATAATTATAACGCGACGTTGCACCGCATCTCAGTCCTACGGTGGCCCATAAGCGCCATCTTCTAGTTTGATGGTGTAGAGTTCAAGTCTTCTGCAGTTGAAGGGTATTGAGAGAAGATGATTAAATCGTCTGGCGTTGAAGGAACGAACCACTCGTTGTCTTCTTCAGTCAGAGGTTCACAAGTTCGACATTAGACATAACAAATAAGGAGATAATCAACGTCACATCTACGAGTTCCCAAGCGAATGTTCTCAATTAACATCAATTTTGAAAAGATGAAACAAAATCAGCAAGCAGTAGCAATCGCCGTGTAACTCTATTTTTTTGGGGCAAGAGGAGGAACATGCGTAAGTCTCCTCCGATTGTTAGGTGTCCAATTCTAGCATAAGGCCGTTTTCTAACGAGTGAGAAAACGCATGACTTTGATGAGCAAGTACGCTATCGAATTATTTGAGCGTCTTAACCACTAAGGGCGAGTTACCAAGTGTGAAGTTTATGGAGCCGTGCAAGAACTATAGAAGGTTTTCTATAGGGTATTCATAGACAATCCCGCTGAGTGTTCAGTCCAGTTGATCTTTTCGCTTATTTTTTGGTTCAACACATCTTCTATTTCGGATAGTAAGGATTTTTTACCCGAAGGGTCAGACTTGTATGAACGGACCGAGTACTCGTTAAGAATCGGTGATAGGCCTTTTCTTGGGAAATCCTCGTTGCAAAACAGTCTGAACTTTGGTCGAGGAAGACGACCTCCCCATGGTGTGGCTAGGTTTTCTTGGTCCAGAACGATGCCCAACTCAATCATTACTCCAGTGTTGTACGAAACTAACGATTTATCCTTAGAATACTTTGGTGTAACGTCAAAGAAAATAACATCCGCCTCGCGTATTTTGAGTACGTTCAGCAATATCTTGTCCGAGCCCACTCCAAGATTTCTCGGAGGGTATACCAATTCAACACCTTTGAATGGAAGTCTCTTATTGACCTTTTTGACGGCTTTTTGATAGTATCGATAAAGAAATCATTGTCATTTGCGCAAGATAAATAGACTATCAACCTGAATCACGTTTTGCATTTTGCATAATGCACAGTGTGTCATCTCCTACATTGGGATAACTTGCTGCTCTGCATGAATCGAAATCATCATTCGCAATCTTCTCCTAGGTACTAATACTGCAGCAGGAGTCCTGAAATCTGAAAGAACAGGGCTCTTGTCGGAGATTACCAAGTCAATCGGTAAGAAACCTGGTTGTTGTCCTCCGGTAGACTGGTAGGCGTCGGTTGATAGAAGAAGACAAGGAATAAACTTGTGTCCTTTCTTGAGCAATGCGTAGGCACGATGATATCCATTCTTCATTATGTAGAACCCCCTGTATTCAACAACAGACATTTGTGGAAGGCCAAAACTGTAGACGAAGCCTGCTATTGGTCTATGTGTATTTGGGTCTTCTCCCTGTACGTTTCCAGCAATCCGCAAATCCAAGTTCTGAGTAACTATAGTAAAGGTATTTGTGGTTGGATTGAACGAGGAGAGCACTGGAGTCTTTGTTACTTCATCACGTGTCGGGAGACAGAATTTTACAGTATTTTCTAAATCGGAAGGCGCTGGGGCTTTTTCGATAAGTGTATTCACATATTCTACGTTAAGGCTCATTTGAAAAGAATGAATTTTAGCCAGTTCCACCCAAGCGAAAGAACTTGACTTCATGCCTATCAAATGTTCGTGAAAGGTGGGTTCTGCCTTAAGCTGAGAGAGTCGAGGCTCATACTCTGCTCCGAGCTTTTTAATCTGAGGCTGCAACTTTGTACGTCCTGATATGCGGGACACCGTTTCGCGTGCAGTCCGAATTTTTTGGAGCCATTCTTCCGGCTCTGTAATCAAAGGAATACCTTGACCTTGGATGTATTGTAACGCCTCAGATTCACCGAGGAAGCCAAGGAGGGTTAACCAATCAGAGTATAGGACAGGTTCTTTTTCGGATTCTTTAGACACAGAAACAGGTTTGATAAACGAACTTTTAATCTTATCTAAGTTAGAATCAAGTCTATAGACCAAGGGCAGAATCTTCTGGATTGGATCCCCGTTTTCAAAATCGCTGCTTGAGTCTCATTCTCGCTTTTCAGTCCTTCTTTCACTACGGAAAGGAATTTCGCTACTCTTTCTTTTCTTCTTTCCTTCATTACATCGAGTGATACGTAAGTATCTTGGACTATCTGCATGGGAACCTTTAACGGGTGAGGATAGCCGATTATCATACAGGTTGAGCGTACAAGCGACGACATGTGTCATAATCCTCGTTTTCACAAATGTCACATTGCTCAGATACTGGTGGCCACAATATTTGCATCTGCAAGGTTGTTTTCCTCTCGCCAACCCATTATTTACCGTCTGGTCACTTGATTCTGCAGAGTTTGCAGTTTATCTCCGTTTGCTGATATACCTCCATTATACGCGGTACACAGTAGTATGCTTACACCCTAACTTCGTTAGCGGAACCGTCTACGGCTTGCTCGTTATTTCATATCGCCTTTTTTTGGAGGACATGAGCATCATGTAGCCTTCATCGGTTATGGACTAAATTAAATCAAACGAATTGGACAGCTCGTTATATCAAACGGTTACTGGACAATGCCACATTAGGCACTGTCCAATAAGCGGCTGATTTAGGGAATTGTCCAAAATCGTTTGATATAACTTTCATCCTCACGGCCTACAACATGTACTGATGTCATGAGGATTGAGCAATAGCTTGCTCCTCCTCAGATACAAACGTGGTAAGATCTATGTCGCGAGATAACCCGCATTTTAACCGATAAGTCGGTTGCACTCTGAAGGTAAGTTTCCGTTAATGATCTTTTAATAAGGCATCGATATTACAGAATATTTTTGAGTATAGATAATCCAACAATCCTATTCGTTTGGCTCAGCGAAGTCGAAGATCGAAAATCTTATGGAATTCTTTTGACTGAAGACATAACGGACTACGCCTCTGAAGACCTTGGGGGACTTGAAACCTCGATGATCGTTCCAAATTTTCTTTATCTTTCCTATATTTGCTTCACACATATTATTATACAATAGACGTTTTGCCTGCTCTGGACTAAAGCCAAGCTGTTGCAACTCTTCTAACATCTTGTATTGTTCCACTTTTCCAATAAACTCCGAGATGATTTGCCTAGTAATCCCACCGGTCTTGGCCCATGACTTTAGCTCATCCAAGAGCTTTTGTCTCTCTCGCTTTGTCCTTGCCCTAGCTGCAGCGACAATCAGGTTTTTGACCTCGCTTCGCTTTATAACCCTAAGCTCATCATCCGAAAGCACTTCACCCATGGGTTCAAGGAGGGTTTGACCAGGATCTTTCTTCCCCAGCATTTTCCGTCTGGCTATGCGCTTTTGAAGTTGCTTCGTCGGCAACCGCTTATCTAGATTTTTCTGTAAATGGAACGTACAGAGCGTGTAGTTCGACCGATTCAGAACGTTCCTGACCGCTTTTTCTATCCACATGTCGTCATCAAACAACAGGAGCCTTGGGTAATAGTCGAGAGTTTCCTTTATGTCATATAGGAATGATAATACAGAATTATAATAATCCTCGTGTTCAGTCATTTCCCTGAGATCATATGCCAGAACGAAACCCAAGATTGGATCTGTCGCTATCCAAAGAACCCACTTACCACGATTGAAAAATGCTGCATCCACAGAAAGCACACCACTCAACTTCATCTTCCTGTTTTTTCCAGAGTCTCTCCAATCGTACACAGCAGAAAGCTCCCGTCTGACGTTGTTATACACTGTAGACTTACTAACGCGGTATCGCTCTGCGATCATCCGTAACGAGTGCCCACCAACCCATGAGCCAAGTATCTCATGCGCGTCAAGCTTTTCTTTCTTGTTGTCATGCGAGAAGTATATGCCACAAGCGAGACAATTGTATTTTTGCTTCTTTACCGATTTGTTGTACCTTTTGCCGTAGCACAAAACCTCGTTACTTTTGCAACGGGGGCACGTTACACCCAAGCTTTGGGCGCGCGAGTACCTTCGTCTCTTTCTCTCTTCTGCAAATGATTGTTGTTCGTTGCTCGTGGTGTTTACTTGCAGAGGAAATGCCTCGCTCAATTATCTTCTTCCCCCTCGTCAGACTGCAGAAGCGCCCGCCTGACCTTCTCAACATAGTCCGAGAATTCCGCTTTGAACTGTCGGATTTCATCTCCTAATTCGCGCAGCTTTTTTACCACTTGCTCATGCTTGTCCTTAACTTGTTTCTGATCCACGTTAATACTAAGGACCCTTAAGGGGCCCCCTTACCCCCCTTGGAGAACCATTTCCTACGGCCAAAAGACGGCACTGAAACGTTTTTAGATGCCCAATTACCCTGTGCTTTTGAACATCTGTTGTCAGGGCCTAAGAAAACCCAGTACTGGTTTGAAATAGACGCGGATTATATGGTGCTGACGTATTATCTATCTCAACATGAAGGAGTTGCTTATGAAAAGGGTAAGTCCTTTTCAAAGCAAGGCTTCACGTTTACTGTCGATAGACCTAGACTGGAAGGCGTAATATTTCAACTCACAAAAAGAGGTAAACTCGGTATATTCATGCCTGAAGGTGATGATCTGGACATGGTAATTGCGGAGATTAAGCCACTTCTTGACGAGGCTGCCGGGAAAAATGTACTTTTGCGTCCTCTCTTTACAAGAGAACATACTAGCACGCCAGTATCGATCTCTCCGAAAGGTGGACCTGTAGCCGCGGTGTTGGCACCAAATGTAGCTGCTCCCGTCAGCCAAACAGGATCACCCTACGAAGGGATGCGTTTCCATATTGTCATGTATACTGAAGCCGTTCACGATTGGATCACCGTAGCGAACGAGAAACTGAGACAGCCATATAAGTGGCCTGATAAGGTCAAGGAACTCATCGCAATGGCCCAAGAAAAAGCGGGAAGGATGATGAAGTACCTCAATCCTATCCGTAATATGCTATCGCACGATGCCAAAAAGGAGATTACTGATTTTGTCACGACAATTCCTGAGAATTACCGAGAAGAATTCACCTCAGCGACTATTGGGGCTAATTTTTCAGAGGACTTAAGACGGAAGACAGTGAGCATACCCATTGAGATAGCCTACACGTATTTGCAAGAGCTTCAAGCGTCGCTCGACACATTAGCGAAGTCGTTGAACGGAGATGAATCTTCACTCTACAAAACTCTGGCAGTCGAAGCAAAATCTTTGAACGGTATTCTTAAGCGAATCCCCGACCTACTTCACAAGCGCAGGCGCAATAGGTCAAAAAGAATCTGACCTAGCGTTCTTTTCGATCAGTTTCTTCAGTTCATCATAACTCTTCTCTATCCTTTCTAGCCTCTCTTGCAGCTCAAGCCTGTACCTTTCCAGTTCGGCTATCTTTTTATCGCTTACGAGCATGTTCTTCGTGAGCTCGTTTCTCAGTTCCTCTTCTTCAGATATCGTAAGGTCGGGAATTGCTTTGGTGTAGCTTGCAAGCAGCTCATCCTCTCTCGGCCTGTAGTAGTTCGCTGACAGCCCGACATCGTGTCCCATCAGCATCTCAACATGCAGTGTCTTCATATGCCTCTCGCAGGCTGACTTGAAGAACTTGCGGAAGCCATGATCAGCCTGAAACTCGTACCTCTTCCTGCCCTCTTCCAGCCTGGTCCTAACTCCAGTCCTTCTCAGAGCTCTCTCCATAAGCCTCTTCACACCCGAACTCTTCAATCTTTTTGGAATGTGTGGCTCGCCCTTTGCTCCACGGTCTGGGCAGAAGAGGTCCCTTACCACAGGAGAATTTTGTCCAATCCCTTCCCCACTTACCTTTCTGAATTCTATGTATTCCTGAAGTGCTCTGTATGCTTCCGGGGAGATAAAAGTTTCATATTCTTCGTCTGTTCCTCTGTAGACAATCAGCTTAGCAGCTACAACTCTTCCCTCCCTCTCTATCGGAACTATGTCTTGCAAGTTCAGATAATCCCAGGCACCAAGCCTTATCCCCGATGATGCCATGATCAGTACAATAGGCTTTATGCGCCTATCAGGATAGGTCAGTAACTGCCTTATCTCTTCCTTGGACGGTGCTCTGTCGTTTGCGTGGTCGCTTCCTCTTGGAATTCTTCTCGATATTTTCTTCCAGTTCAGTAATATATCGTTCATTTCAAGGAACAGCTTGATTGGCTTGTAGTAATTTGGTAACGTCGACTCTGCAATCTCCTTCCTCTCTGCCCTCTCCTTTTGATACCTCATGTAATCATTTATCACTAATGTAGCCCACTGCTGGTCCCTGGCCTTCGAAGCAAAGTTTCTTGCCCTTTCTTCGAAAGTTGCTCCTTCAATACCTATGTGCTTGAGAAAGAGGTCTAACCTCCCAACGTACTTCTCCTTAGTAACAGGAGACCTTATCGCATCGAAGAACTCTGTCAGCGGATCCACCGTTACGGGCTGCACGCATTTCCTGTAAGTGGAGTCCTATTTAAGCACCAAAATGGTCGCGGGCCCGGTGGGATTTGAACCCACGATCCTCACCTCCGCAGGGTGATGCCTTGATCCGTACTTGGCCACGGGCCCGATTCAGGATAGCGATACCTTTGCAGCTACCCTTCTTACGCCTTGGCTTTGCCCATGCATAATAATAAATAAACCAGGTTGTCAGAATAATCAATCCTTTCTCTTTTATCAAATTAAGGGAAGACTGAGATGACATAATCAAGAACGATCTTCTACTCACCCTTGGAAGAGCTCCAGTTTACTTACCTTTATTTTGCCATTAAGCAATGGTCATGCAGCAAACGATAAATATCATCATACTTAGGCTGCCAACATCTATTGCTATTTCTGACAGGTGACCGATTGGTTGAGTTTTGCTGTAGAGACGTATGACCTGACGAAGCGCTATGGAAATTTCACCGCTCTGGACAAGCTTAACATAAAGGTAGAATCAGGTCAGATAAGAGTTCTCTTAGGACCCAACGGCTCCGGTAAAACTACCTTTCTTCACCTCATCGCAACTGTGCTAAGGCCTACTGAGGGTACTGCTAAAGTTCTTGGCTACGATATAATCAAACAACAACTGAAGGTAAGGCAACTTGTCTCAATAGCCTTTCAGGACCCAAGAGGGTTCTGGAGGCACAAACCGAGGCATATTCTATCTTTTCATGCATCGATGTACGGACTGAAGGAGCCTGACAAATCTGCTATTGTTGAAAGGACTCTAAAGGAATTTGAATTATGGGAATCAAGGGATAAGAAATTCATGGACCTGTCGGGAGGTCAGGCAAAAAGGCTTGAAGTTGCGAAACTGTTTGTAAGTTATCCTCAGCTTGCTCTGCTCGATGAGCCAACCGCAATGGTAGACTTGGATGGAAAACGCCTGATGTGGGATAAGATAAAAGAACTGAGAGAGAGGGGCTCAACGGTAATAGTTGCGACAAACGAAGTTAGAGAAGCCGAGTATCTTGCCGACAAGATTACAATCTTCGCATCGGGCAAAGATGTTGTTACTGACACTCTATCCAATCTTAAGGACAGCGTGAAGGGGGGAGATATAGTTGACCTTGAATTTGCCGAACCAACCAATCTTTTTGTAATGGAAACTATCAAATCAGTTCCTGGAACAGTCGGAATAATTGAAATAGACCCAAGGCACCTCAGGGTTTCTGTTAGCAGGTCAGAAGACTGGCTACCCATTACACTTAAGCTTCTTCAGGGAATAAAGCTTCAATCAGTGCACATTACAGAGCCATCTCTTGACGATGTTTTCATGACGATAGTGAAGCCTAGCAAGGGTGCAGGCTGATGAACACATATCAGGTCTCATCTCTACTCAGATTTGACCTGAGGGAAGCGTTCAACTCTCCTCTCTGGATAGGCTATTCCTGGATATACTTTCTCTTCCAGTTCTTCGTCTACGGCTCAATCATGTCCACTCTTGTAATAACAGTTCATGATTACTTTTTCTACTACGGTACCGGTCTTGTGGTACTTTCAACATTCAACATCGCCTCCTGGAGTGGTAGAAGGTTTGTAGAGAGTGCGCATGAGGGCAGGCTGAGATACATCCTTTCGCTGCCAATAGGAAGAGACGAATTCTTCATCGAGCAGCTAGTTCTTGGTGTCATTGTCAACCTTGTAAGAACACTTCCTCCTGTGCTGATAGTGTTGTTTATGAGCGGTCTCTTCTCCCTTGCCAATTTTCTATTCACTCTGCTAGTGCTTACACTGCTAGCAATAGGTATAATGGGACTGATGGTTTCTCTATCCGTTATAGCATTCAAATCCTTTGACATATACAGCGCCATTGTAGCAGCTCTTAGCGCCCTGCTGATAAGGTTCAGCACCATAAGCTACCCCATATCATCCATGAACGAAATATATGCAAAGGCAACACTGTCAAACCCAATAGCCTATGGAGCTGATTTGCTCAGGAGGGCTATAGGCCTCGATACTTCTCTGCTTTTAAGTCCATCTCTTTCAGCTTCAGTGCTCGTTGCTCTGGCAGTAGGGACACTATTTCTAGGCATATTCTTTACAGGCAGATTCGTGGAAGGTGTCAGGTCATCATGAGCCAGCTTGCAGCGATGCTGAAGGTTGCCAGGGTAGACCTTTCCTACTTCTTCAGGACCAAATGGCTTATACTCACTCTTGTTACGCTGAACCTCTCTGACATGTTCGTTGTAGGGTTGATATATACAAACATGATGAGCTTCAACTACTTCGTCTTCTTTGTACCAGGCGTCATAATAGCGGGAATGTTCGCCGCAGCCCTCGACGTAGGTAGAAGGGTTCACCTTGGGCTTTCTGAAGGTGTGACTCAATACTATCTTAGCCTGCCGCTTTCGCTGAACGGTCTAGCCTTTGCACATATTCTCTCTGCAGGACTTGGAGGGCTGATCTTCAGCAGCATACTGCTACTTGTCGCTCTTTCGTTCGTTCATGGCCTTTTTTCTTTATCTACGTTAATAATGATACCTTTCATGTTCTTCATCTCTATGGGGCTGGGAGGCATAGCTGCTGTCATAAACCTCTTTTCAGGAGGGGGTGACAGGTTCTGGGCTTTTGCAGAAGGTGTGCAGATGGCGCTTTTAGGCATGAGCACAGTATTCTACCCCCTTACTGCTGTCAAGTCTATAATGCCAGCTTTTGCCGTCACAGCTATCACATTCAACCCACTATCTCAGATAGCTGATGCTCTTCGCCTTGCCATAGCATCTGCTTCCCTTTCTCCATACGCTCTGCTGAGCATATCTGTCACTTCTTTACTGATGCTGGTCATAGGATTCTTCTGTTACAGACATGTCTTCAGCAAAGTCAGACTTCTGGGCAAAGTCTAGCTACAACCTCTCTTTTCTCTGTTCTCTTCTCTCCAAAAGCCTGGCTTATCAATTGCATGAATCAATTGCATCACTCAACCTTAGCCAAACGTAGCCAAAGCATCTACCACTTTTCGTAGTGCACAAATTCGTTCCAGCTTTTCTTCCCTCTCTTCAGCGAAGGGGACCTTACATCTTTATCCCCATACCCGACAGATATCACACCTACTGGATGGAAATGCTCAGGTATAGATAGCAGCTCCTTCACCTCCTTAACTCTGCTCACACCGCTAAATGTAGCAGCCAATCCCAGATCAACGGCTGCTAGCAGAGCTATCATACAGCTGGCTCCAACATCAAAGAACCAGTAGGGAGTGGGCCATTCTATCTCCTTTCCATCCTTCAACTTATCCGGTTCTCTGTACCTGTCATGGTACATCTTTTCGCTAACGCAAGCAACGATAGCAACTGGCGCTTCGCTTATCCATGCATGGAACCCTGAAGAGACGTACTGCTTCTCTCCCTGAAGTTCCGCAAGCCTACTCTTCACCTGTTTATCTCTAACAACAACATAAGCCACTCCCTGACTGTAGCCAGCACTAGGAGCATGCTGAGCAAGCTCAAGAATATTATCTATCATTTGCAATGGAACATCATCTGTTCTGAAGTGCCTCACCATTCTCCTTCTTCTCACTACCCTTTGAAACTCCATAGTCCATCACTAAAGACTCGTGGCTTCAGATAAAGATTTTTAACCTACGGCAGAGCAATTTTACTTATGCTACAAGACATCTTCACGCTGCTAATACTTGCAGGCCTTGCTTTGATAACAGTAGGGTTTATTCTGCTCTTTGTTCAGCAGCAAGGGAGTAATGTCAAAGGTGGAGCAATTCTGATGATAGGTCCAATACCTGTCATTGCAGGGAACGACCGCAGACTCTTGCTTGTTCTGATGGTACTTGCAATCGCTCTGATGCTGATATGGGTGTTTGCTCAGCTATGAACCTGCAAAGGTTTGGTTTCATTGCGGTTCTTCTGGGCTTCCTTCTCCTCTTCTCAGGTATAGCAATTCTGGCTGCTTCAGGCTTTCAGAATGGTTCAGCTTCAGTAGGAGGTGTGATCTTCATAGGTCCATTCCCGATAGTCTTCGGTGCAGGGCCTGGATATCAATATCTCCTGCTCTTCTCGCTGATAATAGCCTTGATTATAGTCGCTCTTACTTTTCTCCTGTTCAGGTCCGCAAGGGCAAGGCAGAAAGAAGAAGCTGTCTGAGCAGATTTGCATTCAGCTCAAATAGCTGTTCTATCAATAAGCAGTGGCGACGATGAAGAATCAGAGTTAAGCCGAGATAAAAATGAAGGAAAAGGCATTAATCAGAGTCGCCCTATATCTAAGCCATGCTACCCATAGTACTTGCGGTTAATGCTGTTGACTACATTGCATTGTTCTACTGGTTTATGACTTTCGTTGCGCTAGCAATTCTTGTGGCATCTCTATACAGGTCTGTCAGTCCCTCTGGCCCTCACCCTTCATACATGCCCCAACCCTACTTAATACCTGGACAGAATTATTTCATAACAGTTCAAAACAGCGATGCTGATATCAGAATAGATTTTGCAGCAGAACTTTTGAAAAATAAAGAATATAACCAAGCAGAAAAGTACTGTTACGAGGCTGTTGAGCTTCTCCTTACTTCAGCTGCATCAAAGCTCGGTGTTGATTCTAGTCATCAGAATCTTTCAGAACTAGCAAGGAAGCTGGTTGCATCAGGCTTGCTAGGGCTTGATGCCAATTTAACCGCATATATGGATGGGCTGAAACCTTTCGATATGGCTCAGGCTAGCGAAGGGGTTGCAAGAAGGGCTTACCTCATAGCTACCCAGCTTAGAGAATACTTCAGGCAGGCTCCTTTAAAGGTTCAGAAATAAAAGGGAGAATATTTTGAGCAGGGTGCATCCTTTCAAGAAAGGAATAAGGGCACTCGGTATAGCAGAATCCTTCAATCCAAAGAGTGATAGAAAGAGCCTGCTTGCAGGCGTTGTTATGAGAAAGGATTACATCATAGACGGAATAGCCTTCGAAAGGACAACTGTGGGAGGAGAAGATTCAACTGAAAAGATAATCAAGCTGTACAAATCTTTTGAAAGAAGCGACATAAACATAATTATGCTTTCAGGCGCAATAATAAGCTATTACAATATTGTGGATATAGATAAAGTGCACTCTGAGACTCAAGTCCCTTTGGTCTGCCTCAGCTACAGAGAAACAAAAGGTATTGAGGACTCTATAAGGGAAAAATTTGGAGGGAATTCAGAGACAAAGTTAGAAAAGTACAGAAAGCTTGGGGAAAGAAAGAGGATTCTTTTGAAGACTGGTAAATCGATTTTCATCAGAACTATTGGCATAGGTGATGATGATGCAAAATCCATACTTCAAGATTTTCTTCTTCAGGGCAGATATCCTGAGCCAGTAAGAGTTGCTTCTCTTCTAGCTTCATCCTGCAGAAAGCTCCTTTTATCATGAGCTTCGCCAAACGAGGTCAAGGGCAACTTCATAAACTCTTGGACCTGCTTCAGTTACTATTCTTGCATTTTCAAGCTCGAATTCTTTATACCTCTCTTTTATCCTTTGAAATTCTTCTGATATAACTTTCTTTCTGTCACCCCTGACCATTGAGTAAAAATGTATAGTACCTCCATTCCTTATGGCTTTTGATGCAGTTGGAAGGTATGAAGCTGCTTCTTCTGGCAACGACATTATAATTCTATCAAACCTGAAATCGAAATTTCTTGCATGCTCCCTGCAGTCACCAAGCAAAGGATACACTTTATCCTTCACCTTGTTGACATCTATATTTTTTACCATCAGCCTGTATGCGTCTTCGTTTATTTCGCTGCTGAATATCTTCACATGCTCAACTCTTTTTGCAATAAGTATGGAGTAACTTCCCACTCCAGAAAACATATTGAATATCTTTTCGCCTTCGTTTACAAGTTTGGCAACTCTCAGCCTCTCTTCTGAAAGTCTTGGAGAAAAATAAGACTTTCTGATATCTACAAATAGCCTTATTCCATGCTCCCTGTATTCTGTTAAGCTATCCTCTTTGCCAGCAATATGCTCTACCTTTCTCAACCTGTATGTGCCTTCAAACGGACTTATCTGGTTCCAGACTGACTTGAGTCTTGGTATCCTTTTAATCAGCATGTCTCCAACCATCTTTCTTTTCTCTGGATCCATATCTTCAGGTAGTTTTACAATAGCTATGTCCCCTATCAGGTCAAAACCCCCTGCAAGACCTTCAATCTCCTCTCTGCTCAAAATGCCCTGAAGCATTTCCCTGAGCAGCTTTGTCATTCTTCTTCCCTTACTTCTTTATTCATGTAGTAATAATTGCCCATTGCCTTCTGCTCCCTGTCAAGCCTGCTGTCAGGCTTGTTAACCCTCGGTCTGCCAGTGCTAGGGTCCCTTCTGTACGTCATTCCTATATTGGCTAGAAAGAGATTCATACCTTTCTCCTTTGTCATTACAGTGCTGGCTTCCCCTTTAACGCCTGGCTTGCCTGTAAATATTATCAAGGCATCAGAAACAATATCAATAAGCATAACATCGTGGTCTATGACTATAGCTGACTTTCCCTTGGCCTTTACATATCTTTGAAGAGCTCTGGCCATAACTATTCTGTCTTCGATATCTGTGAATGCTGAGGGCTCATCAAGAGCATAGATATCTGCTTCCCTTAACAGAGTTATCACTACTGCTACCTTCTGCAGCTCTCCCCCGCTAAGCTCCTTAACCTTCTTTTCAAGCAGCTTATGAACCGCTAATGGCTTTACAAGCTGAGAGAGATTATATTCGTTGTTCCAGTTTCCCTGCAACGCTGAATCAAGAAGCTCCTGAACACTGCCTTCATAATTGGATTCAAGATACTGAGGCTTGTAAGATATCTTCGCCTTAGTCTTTATGTCTCCAAGCTCTGCCTTCTCCTGTGATGCAAGAAGCTTCAGAAAGGTTGTTTTCCCCAAAGCGTTTGCTCCTAGCACTCCTATCACTTCGCCTTCTCTCAGAGAACCCTCTTCTGCATGGAGTTCAAACCCTGGATACCTTTTCACAAGCCCGGTATAGCTGAGAATATCAGGAGAGTCAACTCTGTTCGGCTTTGACGAATACAATTCAAAGCTTACAGATGTATCTCTAAACCTTATGTTCTCGTCAGGTATGCTTCCCTGCAGAAGAGCATTTATCCCTTCGGATGTTGTGTAAATATTGCTCACTATTCCATAGACTGCAGGTTCTCCGTAAAGTATGTGAATATAGTCTGTGGCATAGTCAAGGAAAGTCAGGTCATGTTCAACCAGAACCACGCTCTTGCCTTCATCCGCAATATTCCTTATCACCCTAGATACCTGCATCCTCTGAAAGACATCGTTATAGCTGGAAGGTTCGTCAAAGAAGTAAATATCTGCATCCCTCTCCGATGCAACTACAACAGCAGCCCTTTGAAGCTCGCCTCCGCTCAACTCTTCCGGCAGTTTATCCAGAGATTGCTCAAGACCTAGAGACCTTGCCAATTCTCTTCCTATACCTCTCTCATCGTATGCATCTATCAGCTCCTTCACACTCCTCTTCCATGCCTTGGGGATCATGTAAATGGCCTGAGGCTTCACGGATGATTTTAGCTCCCCTCTGCTGATGGCCTCAAAATGTGACCTCAGCTCTGTACCCTGAAAGGCCTTGAGAACTATATCCCAGGATGGGGAGTTTTCGAAGAAACCAAGGTTGGGAACCAGGTTACCTGATAATATGTTTATGGAAGTAGATTTGCCTACTCCGTTTTTACCTACCAGACCTACAACCTTTCCCTTCTTTGGTACAGGGAGTCTGTAGAGCCTAAAAGTATTTGCACCATACTGATGCACCTTTTCTGATCCAAGCTCTTGTGCAAGGTTTACTATGCTTATGGCATCAAAAGGACACTTCTTTACACAGATGCTGCAACCTATGCATGTTACTTCGTTGATAACAGGATATCCATCTTCGCCGAATTCTATAACGCTTGTTCCCATCATCTGAGGAGGACAAAACCTTTGGCATTCATGCTGGCATTTCTTGAAATTGCAACTGTCTCTGTCAAGTACTGCGACCCTATGCTCCAATACGCATCTCCTTCATTACGCTATTAAAGCGAAAACTGCAAAGTACATGATAATAATGTTTCGCACGATTTCATTGGAAATTATCTATCCTCTTCTGCTCAATCATCTCCTTTATCAGATAACTTCTGCTCCTCCAGAAATCTATGCCTAGCTTGAGCCTGCTTGCAGCGAAATTCAGAGTATCTGAAAAATTATCAAACAAGAATGGCTGTGTTTCTAAAGCCTGCCTTACAGCCTCTCTAACGTTCCACACTCCGAGAGGCAGAAGCTGGCCTGGATATATCTCCCTCAGTGCTATGACTATCCCCTGTCTCCTGATTCTTGAAAGATATTCAGCAGCAGCAAGCCTGACAGAGTAATAGCAACCGCCTGGTAACGCGTATGTCTTTCTTCCTGAAAATCCTTCGTGGTCAGCTATGAAGCTTACATCGTTTCCAGCAGCATTCCAGACTGTACCAGGAAACCATGCCTCAACCCATTCATAAGCAAAATTTCCAGGCAGTAGCATTATCACATACCTGCTCCCCAGCATATCGTTGACAAAGACGTGAAAAAGGTCTATGCTCGGCATCATCTTAATACCGTTAAGCATCTCCTTGGATATTATGTCATCCACTGCAGTTATGCTCCACCTTGTAGGTACCAGCTTTCTCTTCTTTGTCAAACCTACCATGCCTAGGCTGAATATTTTCTGAATCGAGTTTACTGTCAATCCTGATTCATAAAGCCTGATTACTGCTTCAGTAGACCTCATATCTCCATCGTAGTATACCTTCTCCACCCTTCTGTCTGCAGAGGCATTACCAAACCTATACCTTTCAACACCTGCAGAGGGTCCAAAAGGAGCTGATGTATCATCTATATAGTAAATTGCTTTGGATTGAGCTCTCTTAAGAGAGAATTCAGCATAAACAGGTCTTGAGCTGAGCAGGCTAACCTGTGTATCATAAAGCAGGCCACTAGGCTCTGATGCTGAATTTACATCTATATTTGCCTTGGCTCTTACCAAGGACATTCTGAAGTTGACTATTTCTTCAAACGAAAGGTTTCTCCACATTTCAGGTTCATCGAATATAGTAGTCTCTCCCCTCTGGGAAGGTAAAAGGGGACCAAAAGAGACCTTAGGATACCCTATTCTCCCTACAAAAGCTGAAGGAGGGGAATCTGATTCTATGTTGCTGGAGATGCCTTTGCTTGTATTCACAAAGGAATTCAGTTTTATCAGTATAGGGCATCTGGGCTTACCGCAGAGTAGTCTTGTAAATCTGCATTGAAGGCACATTTGAGGACCCTTTATCCTCACAATTGCAGGTAAACTCCCAGATATCTCTTCAAGCATCACTAACCATATATCATTTCAGGCTAATAAACGATGATGCAAAAGAAGAGCATAAATTTATGCTGTTATTAGGGTCAAATTATGGTAGATAATGCAAGCAATGTTCATGTGTTCTTTTCTGCTCTTGGCAATCCTTCTCGGATAAAGATAATAGAACTCATTCTTTCTTCTCAGAAGCCTCTGCATGTAAAGGGTATAGCAAGACTGCTCGGTTCAGATTACGCAGTTACATACAGGCATATAGAAAAGCTTCAGAAAGCAGGTATTCTTGGGATTTATGAAGTTGGCAGGTCTAGAGTTCCCTACCTGAAGCATAAGGAAGAGCTGAAGGAGATAATAAAATTGTCAAAAGCCTGTATGTCGAAATAGACATAACAGATTAATGCTTTTATACACCTGTTATGTCATGTCATGCGTTCTGCGTTGATATCTCAGCAGAAAGAGAGACACTCAGATGCCAGAAGATTAGCGCTTACAGCTGTTCTTGCATCTGTCGCAGCCTTGCTCTCCCTTTCCTCTCTTTCGATTCCCTTCCCTCTTCTGCCTTTTCTCAGGTTTGACCTTGCAGAGGTGCCTGATATATTATCGTTCATGCTTCTTGGCCCTTCCGGCGGGATGACAGTTACACTGATCCACTGGATGCTTCTGAACCTTCACTCGAGCTTCGACCCCATCATAGGCCCGACAATGAAGTTCATGGCTGTCTTTGCAACTATGCTTGGCCTATATGTTGGAACCTTTTTTGTAAAGGCAAGTTTTTCAAAGAAAAGAGTTTATGCATCTCTTTTGTTTTCAGGAACTGTTTTAAGGTTCATAATAATGATACCTCCTACCTTTCTCCTCTATTATCTGATCTCTCCGACCAAATATCTGCCGTTTGCAGTTCAATCTCTCTCTGAATTCGGAATTCACGTTTCTGGCATTCTTGCTGCAGCATTACTGGTAACTATAATTACAGGAATTTATAACATAACCCATGCTCTTCTGACTATAACACTTGTGTGGTTGATATATTCTGCTGCAGACAGAATGGGAGTAATAAATTCCGGTGTGAACTGGCTGAAGTCCCGATTGAATGGATGAGAATTTAGCCGAAGGACCTGTCGCCTGCATCTCCCAGCCCAGGAACTATGTAACCATGCTCGTTAAGCTTATGGTCTACAGCCAGTGTGAAAATTTCTACTCTTGGATAGCTCTTCAGCACTCTGTTTATACCGTAGTCGCATGAGATTATGGAAGTGATTATCGTCCTCTTTGGCCTTCCGAAATTCTGTACTTCCCCTATAACCTCAGCCAGAGTTGAGCCTGTTGCAAGCATTGGGTCTGCAACTATAACCGTATCTTCATTCTTCAGAGCAGGTATCTTTCCAAAGTATCTAACGGCCCTAATGTTCTGCAGGCCTGGCTTATCTTCAACCCTCTGTATGGCCATAACACCCTGCCTGGCTAGAGGAAATGCTTTTAGCAAACCTTCGACTAGAGGCATAGCAGCTCTCAGCACATTTACTATGACTATATTCTCCAGGTCAGGTATAACTATACCATCTGCCTGCACGTTCAGAGGAGTTGTTACCTTTGTCTTTCTTACTGGCATAGTCCTTATTATTTCATAACCCATCAGCCTCCCTGCCTTAACAACTCCCTTCCTGAATGTAATCTGGTCAGTCTTCTTGTCTCTCAGCTGGGTAAGTATTGCTTGGGCGAGTGGATGCTCTATTACATGAACTTTACCTTCAAAAGATTGATTCGACATCTCTTAACTATCTAAATTACTTGCTTAAAAGTTTAGAGCTTCGAAGAATTCAGAAATACCTTCACCGTAACCTTCGAATTTTCCTGAAGTGATAGTCTATCTCTTAATCTCACAGGAGCAATCACCTCTATTACCGAATTGTCATAATGAGTCCTGTCTATGGCAAGCAGTGCACCTCTTTCATCTTCTATCAGTGCAGAATAGACTTTTAACCCTCCGTATGTCCTGTTTCCATCGCTGAACCCTTCGATTCTTATGCCTTCTCTCTGCTTCAATTCAGCGATTCTCTGCATCTCAAGAGCAGATTTTATCTTCAGGTTCAGTGTGCCTGGGTAAGGCTCAAACCCAAGCTTCTTCCTGAACTGTTCTTTATATCCCTGCAGACTCATGTAGTATGCTCCCTCTCCTAACCCTGTGAAGACATAACCATGGAATTCATACATATCCGGTGTCTCTTCCATCATGCTCCTCAGCGTCAGGTAGAAGGAAGCCAGTTCATTAACCCCTTTATCAGTTATCTTCAGAGCAAAACCCCTCCCTTCCCTCTGTCTCTCAATATATCCTTCCTTCTCAAGCTCAAGTATGTGGTTAGATGCTGCCTGCTGTGATTTTCCCAACCTTCTTGCCAGCTCTGACGTGGTTATACTGATTGGCCTGCTTTTTGCTCCTGCGAGAAGAAGTTCTATCAGTGCAGCAAGCTGGCTCGATTTTAATTTACCATGAAGCCTTGTCAATGTGAAAAGATGAAATCAACCAATATTTTAGTATTTACCAAAAAATATATTATAGCCCGAACCTAAATGCGTAACATGCCAAATTCAAGGACAGAGGCGATAGCTGGAGGGGCAGTCTTCGGAGCTCTTGCAAGTGCCATATCGTACATGCATCTCAGCCTTCCCTTCCTGCCTCTTCCGTACCTTGAATTTCAATTCGCTGAAATAGCAATTGTGATGGCGGTAATTCTCTATGGGCCCTTAGCAGGGCTGTTGGCAAGCTTCGAGTATCTTATTATTCTGGAAATGCTGGGTCAGTTTGCTCCATTCGGTCCTCTGCTTGCCTTCTTAGGGGTAGGTAGCATAGTAATAGGCATGGCAGCAGCAAGGTACCTTTTATTCAATGCAAACAGGAAAACTGGGGTTTGGAGTTATGCCAGCATATCAATCATTATAGCATCATCTATAAGAGTCCCCTTACTTACTTTTGCCAACCTTGCATATTTCTATCTAGTGGCACCTAACTTCATAAACATAGCCACTTCAGAACTTTCATCTTTTCTTGGTAATGCAGTTATCTCTTCTTTTGCACTAGTCCTTATCTTTACAGCTTTTTTCAACATAATACAGAGCATAATCAGCATAATCCCTGCTACTGCAGCATCAGGCTACATATTCGCAAGATGGAACCTCTATGGTATAGACAGATACTGGCTTCCAAGCTTCATAGCAATGGAGAGCAAAAAGGATTAGTCTACCTTAGATAGCTGACAGAGTCAAGAAAAAGAAGAACCTTTTTCAGAAGCTCGTTTTCCCTGTTCAGCGTATAAAGCGTCCTTCTTTCACCTTCCTTAATCTGGACAACCCAGCCTATCTCCTGAAGCTTTCTCAGGTCTGATATGAGAGATGAAGACCTTATACCTGTCTTCTTCTCTAGCTGATATTTTGAAAGAGGCTTTAGCTCCGGGTTTGCAAGAGCTGCTATTATTCTTAGCCTTCCGGCACTGCATATGCCTATTTCTATCACTTTGCTTTGGTTAATCAACCCTTCTCAAGCCTCTTTAAAAGAAAGTCGAGAAACTTCTCAAGCCTGTTTGCAGGTATATTGGGTATTCCAATTTCTGTAAGGCTCTTCACTTCAATTATACCTCTGTCAGAAAGGTCCTGGACACCCTTAACTATACCTTTCATATCCACCCTTCTCTTCTTTAACTGTTCTAGCTGTGAAAGAATCTGGTCAAAAGAAAGGTATGGAGAGCTGCTGTATTTCAGGCCATTAGCTATAGCATACAGTATAAATTTCTCATCTTCGGGCAGATACATCAGCTCTTCTTCAGTTAGTGAGGGGCTTATTACCCCTACCACAGTCCTCACATGGTCAAGCTCAACAGAAGCATCGCCCCTGTTTTGAGCAAGCATGCAGGAGTTGTAGAGTAATGATAATGCATATCTTATATCCCCATAAACGGGGGGACTGGATGTTATGTCAGCTATATACTTCAGCACATTGCTTCCAACAGCACCTGGCTCTATAGCTTCGTAGCTCCTTCTCTCAAGTATATCGTACACCTGCTGAGAGTTATATGCCTCAAACTTGACGTAATATTTGCCCAGACTGCTCAGTTCAGCTTCATCAAGCTTGTTCTGATAGGCTGTGCTTCTTGCAGTGAAGACAATTCCCAAAACCCTGCACTTTTCACTAGGAGATATCTCGTTCAGCCTTGTCAGGTTATAAACTATCTGCTCCTTCGACTGAGTTACAAAATAGTCCAGTTCATCAAATATAAGCATCATGTACATATCACTTCTGTTCAGATACTTTAAAACCTCCATCAGCAGCTCCTCTGCACTGTAGCTGACAGAAAAGATGTTAGGCTCTATAGCCTGGACTATTCTTCTGAATATCATCAACCTAGTGTTTCCGTGCTGTCTCGGGTTCACATAGACAACTTTCATCTTTATGCCTCTTCTTTTTGCTCCTTCCTCCATCGCTTCCTTGAACTTCAGAGTGGCAACAGTCTTACCAGAACCGACTGGCCCGACTATCTGGTAGAACTTCAACCCAGCAGAACCAGGGTTATCCAGAGCATTGGAAAAATACTGAAGGACATCCTGAACCTGTTTCTCCCTATGAGGTACTTCGCTAGGTACATAGCTAGGTAACAGCTTATCTCCGTCCTTCAGTATCATGAACTGAACTAGTTGATGGATGGGTTAAATCCTTTCCTCATTGATTCAGCTGGGAAAGAAGCAGATGCACAACCCTTTCTTTTCCAACATCAAATATGTATGGTCCTAGCCTCGGTCCCCTGTCTGAGCCCAGAAGCATCAGATAGAGCAGACTGAAAAATGCTGGAATATCAATGGAATTGCTCTTTGCAGTTTCGAATATAGCGTTCTGTACCTGTTCTGCAGAGGTTGCAGACTTTATCCTTTCCACAAGTTCTGCTACTGCCTTCTTTTGTATATCGTCAAGTTTTACCTTTGCTACCTCGCTCTTCACCTCAATAGCCCAGTTTCTTGCCATCTCTATTTTCTGGAGTAGCTGCGGGTCGATATCCTTCTCAGAAATCAGCCTATATGATTGCAGCTTCTTCAAAACATACTCAACAGGTTTTTCAGGAGGAGCTATCTTGCCTAGCTCAGCTAACAGCCTATATGGTATATGTATGCTTGGCCTTTCAGGAGGTTTCATGAACATTATATATTCATACAGTCCCTTCAGCTTTACAGCCTTTGGTTGCTGGCTAACCTTTACTCTACCAAAGTAGATATCCTCGAGTCTATCGACCTCATCCATGTATTTGGGGATATCCTCCACTGAGACAACCCTGGTCCCCACAATTCTCTTGAACATCAGCAATACAAGGCTAGTCGTGCTGCCATACCTGAACCACGCTTCAGGCGTGACCAAGTTTCCTTCAGATTTAGATAGCTTCTTTCCTCCCTTGCTCAGGAGCAACTCGTATTTTACGTGGTAGGGGTGTGCAAAGCCAAGTATATTATCGCTGACCCAGTCGTTGACTTTGACAGATGTAAGCAGCTCCTTGCCGTGTGCTTCATATCTTATGTCGAGCGCAGCCCATCTGGCTGCAAATTCAACCTTCCAGCTGAGCTTCCCTTCCCCCTGAGAAAGCTTCACGTCTCCTTCATAGCCACAGCCTTCATGCCATTTGCCCTTTAGCTGCACGCCAACGCACTTGTATGTAACGCTATCTGTTGCTTGTTCGTATTTTGTTGCCTGTGTTGTGTATATTCTTCCGCAGCTCTGGCATACTGCAAAGTATGGTAGAGTATCTTCATACTTTTCCTGTCCCGTAATTTCCTTAATCGCCCTTCCTATCTCTTCGCTCCTGCTGAGTATCTTTCTTGTCTGCTCAAGCAACCTTCCATTTTTGTAATTGACAGAGGCTCTTTCAAAGACATATTCAACGCCAACTTTATCCATTGCATCTCTGAGCAGGTAACCGACATGCTCTCCATAGCTCCCATGGCAGGAATAAGTATCAGGTATTCTTGACACAGGGTATGCAAGATATTTTTCAAGCTTTGCTGCATCCTTTATTCCTTGAGGTACCCTTCTCAATCCGTCCATATCATCTATATACGCTATGTGCTCGCTTCTGTAGCCCTGCAGCTGGATAGCCAATTGTATGCCATATGCTCTTATTACGTCTGATAGGTTGCCTATGTGCGGTATTCCGCTAGCTCCCAGCCCACTTTCAACTCTTATCATGCTTGTATCTCTTTTCAGCATAATCTCTCTGTCTATAACCTGCTTCGCAACCTTGTCCAGCCATGTCCCCTTTCCTATGACCGCTGTCAACAGCCTCGCCCCATTTCTCTTCATCAACTGTCTAATATTCATATCAGAGCTAAAGTTACAAGTAGTGGAACAAAGAATGATATCAGGGCTCCATGGGCGAATGCGAGAGAAGTAACAATTGGCTCATTACTGCTTCTAATAACTGTAAGCGTTGTATCCATGGTCGTTGCTCCACCCATTGCTATAGGCTTTATCCTTCCTGTCAATGCTGACACCGGCATGTATAGCAGCAAAGTCAATAATTCCCTGAAGAAATTTGAGAAGAAAGCAACAGCGCCATAGCTGACTCCAGCGTAGCTTGTTAACGCAGGTCCATCAAAAGTATACCAGCCCATCCCCAAGGCAATAGCAAGAGATACCTTCAATCCGTAGTTTACTGCAAAGGCAAACAATAAACCTGCAGCTGCACTGCCAGCTATGCAGCTTACTACAAGTATAAAGGTCTGCTTCATTATACTCTTTATACTCGATTCCCTCATCTTGCTTCCAACATCATATGATACAACAAATATGAACACTGAAAGCGCAATTAACTGTATTGTAGAAGAGCTATTGCTCCTCAGGCCTGAAAGAGGCGATAAAAGGCTACCTGCAAGAAAGCTGCTGAGAAGAATTAAAGGAAAGATGCTTAACTTCAACTGAAATTCCTCCAAAGCAGCTCGGCCATTAAAAGGCTTAGCGCTATTGCAAGAAAGGCCATAAGTAGAGATAATGGTAGAACTCCCGTAAACGCCTCTGTCAGCCATGAGCTTCCTAAGCTGAGGCCTGTTGCAAAGAGAAGAACTATGGCCAATACAGACCCTAGCTTTTCTGCATGCGGCAACTTCAATCTCTTCCCATTTCTAAGACCCAGTATGAAACCTACCACAAATACTACAAGTATGAAATAGTCTGCAATCATCATTCCTTTAACGCCATTTTTCCACAGCTATGCATTGCTTAATTGCATCTGCAATCTTTTCTTTGTTCTTTGCAATAGTTTGAGGAAGCTGGACATGAAGCTTGGCAGGTCTGAAGGCTGCCTTGAAGTGATCAGCTCTCCATCTTCTACAACCTCTTTGTCCTCATAATCTGCACCTGCAGCTATCAGGTCATCTCTTACCCCAATCCAGCATGTCATCTTTCTTCCCTTGACAGCTCCCGCAGAAATCAGAATTTGTGGGCCGTGACAGATTGCAGCTATGGGCTTTCTCCTTTCTACGAAGCTCTTAACTATCCGAATTGCCTGCATATCTACCCTTACCCTCTCTGGGCTCCTTCCTCCAGGAAGGAGAAGGGCAAAATATTCATCAGCTTCAACTTCGTTGTAAGAAAGGTCAACCCTGACCTTGTAACCGTGCTTTCCAGTTATCTCCCCCTTTTTTGAACTTGCTACTACTGGCAAATACCCTTCTTCCATCAGCCTGTAATAGGGATACAGTAATTCAACATCTTCAACATCATCCGCGGCAAGTATAAGCACTTTTTCCATACCGTTCATATCCTCTTGGCTTCTCTGTTGATAATACTTTCTAAAGGTGCAGCAGTACAAATATGACAACGAAGACTATGGATATTGTATTGAGAACTTTGATGAGCGAATTTATGCTAGGGCCTGCTGTATCTTTGAAAGGGTCACCTACAGTGTCGCCGCTCACTGCTGCTGCATGTGTTGGAGTACCCTTGCCTCCGTACATTCCTGTTTCTATGTACTTCTTGGCATTATCCCAAGCAGCTCCAGCATTCGCCATCATAAGAGCTAAAAAGACACCAGATATCACACTCCCTATCAGCACTCCTCCCAGTGCGACAGGTCCCAGCAGCAGACCCACAGTTATAGGGGTAAGTATTGCAAGTAAGCCAGGAGCTATAAGCTCTTTCAACGCAGCTGAAGTACTTATATCCACACACTTCTCATAATCAGGCTTTGCCTTTCCTTCTCTTAAGCCTGGTATCTCGTTAAATTGCCTTCTTATTTCGTTGACCATCTTGAATCCTGCCTTGCCTACAGCTCCTATCAGAAATGAAGAGAAGTAAAACGGTAAAAGGCCACCTATCAATAATCCAATTAAAAGATATGGGTCAGACAGTACATACTGAGGAGGATTCGCCACACCGTGCTGAATATACTGAGATGAGACTTCGCTCTGGTAAGCTATGAAAAGAGATAATGCTGCTAATGCTGCTGAGCCTATCGCAAATCCCTTTGTTGTTGCCTTGGTTGTATTTCCAATTGCATCGAGTTCATCAGTAACTTCCCTGACTCCTTCAACCCCTGCCATCTCAACTATGCCGTTAGCATTATCAGTTATAGGTCCAAAGGCATCTATAGACAATATTATGCCTGTTAGAGAAAGCATGCTCATGGTAGTTATGGATGTCGAGTAAACTCCTGAACCGCATATAGCGTTCAAACTGCAGCTGCCAGATGAAGCCCAAAAGCCCAGATAGTACGAAATGCCTATTGCAATTATCAGTATAAGAGCTACAGGAGCAGCACTCTTGAGACCTGTTGCAAAACCAGTGAGAAAGTTTGTGGCTGACCCAGTCTGGGAAGCCTCAGCAATCTCCTTGACAGGTTTGAACCTGTAAGATGTATAGTAATCGGTTACTGACTCTATAACAACAACAACCACAAGCCCCAATAATACACTCCCCAGCATTGCATACGCAAACCTCATGTTGAAGGAAAAGAGGTATAATGTGACTACAATATCAAGTATAGCTGTCAGTATTGCTGCAGAATAAAGACCTCTGTTCAGAGCTGACATAGCCTTTCCTCTCTTCGCTCCTCTTACAGCCAGTCCTCCAGCAATAGAGCCCAGTATTCCCATAGCCCCTATTACCAAGGGATAAGAAACAAGGTCAGGCCTGGCCGATGCAAATATCCCTCCGTTCAGAAAGACAAGAGTTCCCAAAAGTATTGCGGCAAGAGCAGTTACTATGTATGATTCGTAGACATCTGCCCCCATTCCTGCGCAGTCTCCAACGTTATCGCCTACGTTATCTGCTATGACTCCTGGGTTTCTCGGGTCATCCTCAGGAATTCCTGCTTCAATCTTTCCTGCTATATCCGCTCCAAGGTCAGCTGCTTTTGTGTATATTCCTCCCCCAACCCTTATGAACATTGCAATCAGGCTTGCACCAAACCCAAAACCAACCACTGCTGCAGGATTAGGAATAAAGACATAGAATAGGGCAAGACCTAGCAGGGCAAGACCTGGCACAGTCATTCCAAGTACGGAGCCGCCTCTGAATGCAACCGTTAGTGCATCGTTTATCCCTTTTTTGCCTGCTTCAGCAGCCCTGGAGCTTGACCTTACTGTCATGCTCATACCTATGTATCCAGCTAGAGCTGAAAACGCTGCACCAACACCGAAACCTAGGGCAACAAGCCCGAAAGGTTTGACTACAAACGCTATGATTATAGCAAGAACAACAGCTATTGGAGTTATTGTGAGGTATTCCCTTCTCAAAAATGCGTTTGCTCCTGACTTTACATAGTTAGCTAACTCCTGCATCTTTTCTGAGCCTGGGTCTCTTGTAAAGATGTACCTAATCAATACCGCAGCATAAACGAGACCTGCTAGGGCTCCTACTATGGCTAGTTCTTCTGTTAGATACACCATATTTAGTCACCATCAATCTTTCAATACATCAGAGGCAGGAAGTCCGTTTTTCCTTCCATGCCATAGCACTATTAGTATCTGCATGGTGAATTATCAAGGCGGGCTCATGGTTTGCGGTTAAAAGGTTTTCGGGTCATTACCTCCGTAGAAAGCGTACAAGCAAAGCAATACTTGCAGTTCTTCTTGCTTTGCAAGCGATTGATATCAACCCCATTCCATTGTTCTTTGCCTTTTTCGCTTACCGACCTGATATCATATTGCACAAGCTTGATAATAGAGTCTCATTTTCCTACTTCCAATAATATGCGATTGATATTCATCGATCGGGGAAAGGATACCATAGCGGCAGAATAAGAGAATATTTCTGACAGCATGAAGCAAAAGGATTAACTACAATAAATTTACGCGAGCAGAGTTTCCACATAGTTTATTGATATTTCGTATGAAACTTGCAATTTTCCTCACATCAGCGGTACCTCTGGTCTATGTCCTAGTAATTTTCCTGATTTAATATGCAAGGCTTATATTTGTATATAAACCAATTATCAGCGTTAGTGCATGGTTAAGACTCTATTTGGCAGATTCAAACTACTTTTTGCTAATTCTAGAATATTAGTGCTAGTTATTGTATTATCCATATCAAATATGATAGTTTTCACCTCACCCCAGCCCACACCTGAAAGCAGCATCACACACGCCTCAACCAGCGCCTTCGGTTCCACATACTGGCTCAAACTGGCTGGCATCAGTCCGCATTCCAATATGACCATATACATGGGTTTTGCCTCCCCTAATTCCACCCTCCTCAATGGGGTCAACGTGGGCGAAGCTCCTCAGCTCTCCCCAGCCTACGGTCAATACGATGATGGGGCTCATGTGTTCAGCTATTATACAAACTTCACCCAGCCGACTGGTTGGGTTACTGACAATGCCAATGTATTCTACGGCAAGGGACTGGGCACGAGTTTCAGTGGTTTTGGCTACGTAGTCACTTCGAGTAAATTCGCACCGGGCACTGCATTCATGGCTTACATGACCAGCATAGGTGATACAGACAACGTAGGTTACTTTGATACGAATACATCATTAAACGGCGGCACCAGCTGGGCCGGTGCATTTATCCGTCTGGCGTGCGGAAGTACTTATCCAGATCAGTGGAACGCCTCAGGTGAAGCGAACGGCTGTGGGTCTGCCTACGGACAATTCATGAATACAGAAGGAGTTCCTGGAATATATTACGTTGGTATAATCAACTCTACAAGTTCGTATCAATCCTTTAACGGGATCTTCGGCAGGATAATAGACACAAATTACCCTAGCTATCCTGCAAGCGTCGGATTCAGCGGTCAGGGGAGCATAGCCGCCCAGTGGGCTGCTATCATGGCCCTGCCTCCCCACGGAGTCATGCCTAGGACCACAGTGGGTTCAGTCCAACCTTCCTCGGTCGCCTCGGGAATCAGCATACCTTCAGACGTACTATATTATGTTCCGATAACGATAACCAACGACCAGTCTGAGAAGACGCAGGACCCCTACCAGCAGATGTTAGTAGTCAATTCGTCTGTCTATGCCAAGTATGAGGCCTCCAACCTTCAGAACGTGGAGTTCTTCTACGCCAATGGGACTGTAATCCCTAGCTGGCTGCAGAGCGGAAACAGCAACACTTCAGGAATAGTGACCCGCCTAATAATTAAGGTGAATCCAGCAGAAAATACGACTCTTACAATAAACGGGCAGATGGAATACCCTAACTCGAGCGGTTACTTGGTCTTGAACGACGCACTCCCAGGTAAGTACTCCATCTTTGCGGAAAATCCCTTTTATGATTGGTTCTTTAACGTGTATAACGTCTCGATGGGAACGAACTATATCAACATAACTCTGAGGGCGCCTCAGAAATATGCGGGAGAGGGGGCCCAATATCCCTGGGTACAAATAGGCCCTGCGTACATATCCAACCCATTCAACGTTCAGGGAAGTGTGTATTCTAACGCCTCAGGACACATCGGCCTTATACAGATTGACCCAAAGAACGCGGATACAATATACATCGCCTCAGGGTTCGCAAGTGACGGGATAATGGGCCCTGTGGCAGATGGAGGCGTGTACATTACTTATAATGGCGGCCGAACATGGCAGCCTAGGGATTTCGGTCTCCCCTACGGACCGATTTCTGCGCTGTACATGGATCCGACAAATACGAGTATATTGCTTGTTGCGGTAAGCAACCACGGAATATACAGGACTATAGACGGAGGTCTCAGATGGTATCAGGTATCCAACATTACTGGAGTCAACGACTTCAAGGGGGGAAATAACTACGTATTCGCAGGAAGCAATTCAGGCCTAGTTAAGAGTGAGGACGATGGGCAGACGTGGAAAATAATTTATCCCTCCGAATATTTTACAGGTCCTATATCATTATCAGGGAACACAATCTACGCTATGGTTTGGGGACCAGCAGCTCCCGGGAACGGACTCTCGTATATTTATTTTATAAGATCGACAGATATGGGAAACAGCTGGACAACCTTGCACACATACATCGGTAACTATCCGATTTTCATTTCCGCTTCACCCTTCAATTCTTCGAAGCTTTATCTTGACTACGCTTACCCGAACGACAATAACATCTTGTATTCAGCAGATGGAGGTCTGACATTTGTCAACCTAAGCATAGGGCCATTGAAAGACATAGTATTTGACCCTGACAACAGCAGCATCCTATGGGGTTATGGGCCTGGGAGGTTTATCTACTCCTTCGACGGAGGAAATTCCTTCACGGTAGGTGAACCTGCGACTGACCAGATGGGAATGGACGTCTATCCAGGCAATGGATCCCTGCTCGTCCTCGGTTCCGACCAGGGGTTGTACCTATCCAAAGACTGGGGAGTTACCTGGATGTCAGTAAGCGGAGACCTTTCTGACACGCTGACTTATTCGGTGAGCGTCGGGGGAAAAGGGAGCGCAATTGGGGTCGGCATGCAAGATTACAGCGCATTCATTTCATTGGACAATGGCAAGACATGGATTGGGGGAAATACGCCACCAATACCTGTAGGCGGAGAAAGCACAGACGTAGTAGTCAACCCTGCCAATTCTTCCTGGATGTATGCGTCGAGCTGGTCGGCCGGACTTGCCGTCTCAAACAACGGTGGCATGAACTTTCAAAACATGGTCCAGGGCTCGCCGAGTTATCTAAGTACGCCTGAGGCTACATATGTCGATCCCTATAATGAATCCCTGGTTTATTTCGCCTACGTTAATGGTATTTACAATGGTACTGGTTACGGCGCCAAGTGGACTTTATGGAGCCACTCACCTACGGATGCCACTACAGTGGCAATGACTAGCGATCACACATTTGTTGCAGGCACCACCAACGGCGTCTTCTATAACACGAATGGGTCATGGGTGAGGTCAGGTGGCATTGACGGCTACGTAACTTCGTTTGCTGTAGATCCAGTCAACGCAAGCGTGTTACTGGCAGCGACTGGAATGTTCTCGCAAGGCTCGCTCTACATATCTTATGACAGCGGAAGAACCTTCGAGTTGCTGAACCAGTCACTCGCAACCTGGCAGAACGGGCTAGTACCTATCCCGCTAATGGTATACTGGCTGAACACAACTGATCATCCCATTCTTGCTACGACTGTCAACAACGGCGTTCTTCTATCCCTGGATCAAGCAAAGAGCTGGGTCCCGATCAACTTCAATCTTATGAGCGGAGAGGTAACTGATGCATATTATTACGATGGGGACCTTTACATCTCAACCTATGGAGAGGGGGTCTTAGCTTGGAGAAATTTCTCTGTTTCTGATGTACCAGCTACCGTGAATGGATTCATCGGCGTTTCCGGTGCAACAGTCAGCGTGAATGGTTCGCAGGTGCCAGTCTACGGAGGTTACTGGCAAGAGTTCCTCAAGCCAGGCACTTATGTGATCACAGTGAGCGCGCCAGGTCTGAACAAAACCTATATGTTAAACCTGTCTTCAATGCAGACGATTGATATTAACGCAGGAACAGCACCGCAATTCATTAATGTAACATTCACAGAATCTGGACTTCCGACTGGTACCTACTGGTCAATAACTATGGATAATACTACAAAATACGGGACGAATAACATAACATTCACAGTTCCGGCGGGTACCTACCAGTACTCCGTGGGTCCAGTCAAGGGATACATTGTATCAACGTCCTATGGGTCGATAACCGCTGCATATTACAACATAACCCAGCCCTTAACATTCACCGCCATCAGCCCCCCTACCAAGGCAACAAGCCCCTCCGACTTTATCTTGCTAGCGATAATAGCATTAACAGCAGCGGTGATAATGATAGCTGCCATCCTAGTCCTAAGGAAAAGGGAGAAGTAGAAACTAACACAGTGGTCTTCCTATACTTTATTTTTTAATTCATAACCTTTTAGGACTCTGTTGCGCTTAGTCATGTTGCTAGTTGATAAAACTACCAATTAACTTTGGTTCAAAGGAATATCCAACTTCTAATTTATTCAAAAACAAGATTTTTATTGAATTTTTTAAAATTCCAAAGTTTTTATGTGCAGACTATTGCATGGTCTGCAGGTTTATTTATATAACCATATCAATCTTTTCACACTTCTAGAGAAAGATGGTTCATAATATGAATCATATACTGATTAGTTCAAATGCTAAATATTGATAAGGTTTCAGTATTGTGCTGATGGAAGAGACAGCAGGAATGGGCGATTCTTCGCCCGATTCGCCTGTAAGGTTCACGTTGGTCCTTCCTGGGAGCTGGATAAAGGGATTTGCGAAAAGAGGCTTTTTCCAGTTGGAAGCAATTCAAAATGAAGAGTGTTGCTTGCACGATATGTTCTGGAAAAGACGGACGCTTCATTGCTTAGATTCAGTTCGCAGGGAATGAGGTGGCTATTAGCGACCGTGGAAGTCAAGTCTTCAAGATGTTGCATGACTTGACACAGGGATCGTTGACATGACTTCGCTGTACACTTTGGGTGTCAGCTGTGGTATAAAGATAGTTGACCATATTCGGACACAGTATAAGTTTGCCTTCGTACGCATGCAGCGCTGTCCGGATACTCGTTTTAACACTGTAAAACTGGTTATTTTGGCAGAAAAGAGCCTTCTCAAACAATAAGGCTTGATGATTGCTGAACACTCTGAATATTATCGAGCCTCGGTTATTTTTTATAAACCATAAAGTTATGTGTCTACGTGCGGGGGTTCCCGAGCCAGGCCAAAGCAGCCGGCGACCATAGGGGGCGGAGCATCTGCGTCCAGACTTAAGATCCGCTGGCGAAGGCCTTCGTGGGTTCAAGTCCCACCCCCCGCATCACATGTAGAGCTCATAAACTTGTGAAAACAGGTAGTGACAAAAATACTCGACAGGTGAATCAGACTGTTAAGATTAGAATGCAGAATTTTCTCTGGACCTAGAATGAAAACTTTGTCATGGTCTTATTCATGCAAGAATAGAATCTAGATGCAGTGTGAAAATACAAGTTCTATCAACACGCCTAATGCTTCACAGCTACACTTTTCGCTATTAAATATGCACTGCAAGCTGCAGTTAGATCCAGAGTTGAAACCACAGCTCCAGTACCAAAGCATGAAGCTGGTCAAGAACGAAGAGTAAATCAACTTCGAAACGTCATACGATTCTATAGAGATTGAGAATATATAGTTGTAGAATTCCAAAAAACACTGGAACATAACCACATATCAGCCATAGTAAAAAATTGCGAATACTCTTAAACACCATTAAAGGTAACTGATGTTCTGTGTATGATACAAATTGATTTATGGCCTAGCCTTCTCTATTGCTTTAATATAGAATATTGTCTACAGCTACCAGAGCGTACCCGAACCCGCAGAAAAAAGAGGAATAACAAAGTTGGCGATAGACAAGAAACTACACAAAAAATTACAAGATTACTTACAAACAAGAACTTGAGTCTTGGTTATTTCAGAGTTAAGCGTAAAATATCTAGCTACTAATGATAGAAGAAGCTTTGCAACAAGTAATATCAGGGTTACTGGGAAGAACCCTCTTAAGAAGAACAGAAAAACCATTAGAATTCGAAAAATTGACCACATTTTGACTGTAATTGCCTAGCTATCATACTTCAGAATAATCCAATTAGGATTGATAATATATTTTAAATATAGATTTCCTTTTTGAAAAAAGTTGGTCTCAAAGAAAAGATCTACTCTTTGTTCGGAGAGGAATTAATATAGACTTGTATTTAAGCCTCTATCGACAGGCTCTGTGCCAGGCTTCTTAAAACAAAGTTGTCAAGGTGATTGCAGGGCTTGAAATTAATAATAGCTGAGAAAGAAAGAATGGCCCTGAATATAGCAAAAGCACTTGGCAACTATAACAGGATAAGGAAAGGGTTTGTAAATCTGTATAAGCTAGATGATGCTGTAATTCTGCCTCTTAAAGGACACATTATGAATTATGTCACAAGAAAAGACCTTACATACTGGAATTATTATTCTGTCGATAAAATTCTCGAAGACCCCTTCAGCATAATCAAGGTTATGAGTGCTAAAGGCTACTATTCTGTTATAAGAGGCCTGGCAGAAAGCTGCTCAGAGATAATAATCGCCACTGACCCCGATGAGGAAGGCGAAAATATAGGTTTAGAGATTATAGAAGTGTTAAAAGGTATAGAAAGGCCTTTAAAAAGACTCTGGCTGACAACAACTATACCATCAGATATTAGAAAGGCGTTCTCAGACCTCAGAGAATTCAACAGGAATTTGGCCCTTTCCGTAGAAGCTAGAAGAAAGATAGACAGCATAACAGGGTTTGCAGGGACTAGGGAATTAACTCTCAGGCTGAGAAAGGAGAAAGATGTAATCAGTTTTGGAAGGGTTCAGACATCAACTCTCTATATGATAGTTCTAAGGGAAAGGGAGATAAAATCATTCGTTCCTAAATCATACTGGGAAATAGCTGCAGATATAGAGGGAAATGTATTTTATCATGCATCAAACCCCTTCTTCGACTCAAATCGGGCATTTGAAACTTTCAATAGAGTAAAGGATGCAAAGACTTTTTACTGTTCAGAAGTGAATCCCAGGGATGAAATAATCCATCCTCCAAGACCACTTAACACTGCAGAAATGTTGAAGGCAGCTAGCTCAATGCTTCACATTTCTCCCAGCAGAATAATGTCTCTTGCTGAAAAACTGTACCTTTACGGCAGGATAACATATCCTAGAGTTGATAATCAGACTTACACAAAGTCTTTCAACCATAAATCTAACCTGGAAAGACTGGTAAAAACCAGGCTTGGCGACTACGCTCAAATGCTTATACAGATGGGGCTACTTAATCCAACAAAAGGCAGATATTCTGAAGACCATCAACCCATAACTCCTATAGCTGCTGTTTCAGAAATGAACGACCCATCAGCTCTGAGGCTTTATGAGCTGATACTTCGCCATTACCTTTCTCTATTTGGTCCTGACGCAGTTGTTAAAATAACAGATGTAGAAGGAAAGATAGAAAATGAAGTTTTTAGGGCTGAGGGTAGAGAAGTTAAGGAGAGAGGATTTTACAAAATATTTTACCATCAACCAAAAGAGAATAAATTTACAGTAGATTTTCGTCCAGGAAACAGATATGCAGTAAATAATGTCAGTATTACAGAGAAGAAAACGTTGCCCCCTCCCCGTTATTCATATCAGTCTTTACTGTCTGATATGGAGAAAAAAGGAATCGGTACAAAGAGTACAAGACCCCAGATGATAGATATGCTGAAGAAGAGAAGGTACATAGATGTTAAACAATCTATTATTTATCCAACAGAAAGAGGAATGATGCTGATAGAGTACATAGAGGATAAATGGAGCGAATATATTTCGCCAGAATTCACTGCCAGGGTAGAGGAGAGAATGAAAAAGATCGCAGAAGGGAAGGAGGATTGGTTGCAGCTGGTTGAAAGTGAAAGAAAAAGTTTCTCCGAAGCTATGAAAAGAATAAGGCAAACTAACAACTGAAAATGGGTTAAAACTAGTTCCCACTTTCTGGCCTCTCAACCAAGACAAAACCTTATTGCTGCAACTGCTTAAGCTAAAACCTGAACTGATTCATGATTGAATTATCCAAAATACGCATTGCATATTTCTACAAATATTGTCGCAAGTTTGGCGAATGTGAATTAACCAACTTTATACTTATATATAAGATTGGTTAATTGCATCTTATGCCTGGTATTCCTTTAGATGTTAAGCTCAAGAAGAGAGTTCACAAGACAATAGCTTATGCCCAAGACTTGATTGTCTTACAGCTTTATATTAGTTTTCCCCTTTCAGTACTACATGGAGGAACGGCAATCTGGCGTTGCTATGCAGGAAACAGGTTTTCAGAAGATATTGATGTCTACATGCCTCGGCCTTCGGCTGAACGGTCAAAGAAGTTTATCGAAGCTTTACAAACCAAGGGACTTGTGAACCAAAAATCAAAGCTTACTTCTAATGCCATGTATCTTTCATTTGTTTATTCAGGTTCAATAGTCAGCTTGAAGGCAATTATGAAATCAGTAAGAGATTATGTAGTCAGACCGTATGAGACAGTCGATGGAGCATTCATTTCCGTCAAGACCCTATCTGCAGAGACACTTCTTGCTGAAAAAGTAGCAGCATATCTGTCGAGGAGGAAGGTCAGGGACCTCTATGATATATATTTCCTCGTTAACATTGTGAAAGACAGAAAGAATGTTGATCAAGGTTTGCTGAAACAAATGAGCCAACTCGTGCCTTCTGTAGATGAAGTTGTGCTGAAGACAATTGTGCTGACGGGAGCTGTACCAAGTGCGGAGGATATGCTGGGGGCGATAAGAGTATGGGCAAAATACTCCACATAGATTCCGTTCGTAGGTTTATTAGAACAACCCCAGCTTTCAGAGTTAAGGATATTGAAGTAATAGTTGGGGACAGCCCCTATTCATCCTTTCTTGTTCACTATCTTAGAAAGAAAGGAGAAATCAGGAGAATTGCAAAGGGCTGGTATACCGCCATAGAAGACCCTGTAGTAAGCGTATTTGCCTTCAGGCCTGCATATCTAGGCCTGCAAGAGGCGTTGAGTCTTCGGAATCTCTGGGAGCAAGAAAGCAATGTGGTGATAGTAAGCGCATCAAGCGTAAGGAATGGAATAAGAGAGATAATGGGCAGCAAGGTAATATTACACAGAATTAGCCACAAGTATTTCTTTGGATTCGAGATGATAAGGTATGATGAATTCTATCTTCCTGTTTCAGATGTAGAGAAGACGCTTATCGACCTTGTTTACTTCGACGAATTACCAGATAGAGATGTGTTAAAGAGACTTGTTAGAGAAGCAGATTTCCAAAAATTGCACCGATATCTTTCAAGATACTCACCACGATTCAGGAAGAGATTCAATTCTGTGGTTAAAGAGCAGGTTAAAGGAGCTTTAGCAACACCATCTCTTTTCGATACTTGAAAGATGAATTGTTTGCCCAATCAAGGAGATGAGAAAGTGTGAAGGCCTTGAGTATAGATTTGAATTTTTCCTCTATCAAGTAAATTCTTCAGCCATACAGATAAACTGAAACCATTTATCATATGCTGGGGATGGAATTGCAGAGAAAAAATCAAAAAATAAAGACAGTAATTATGGGTGCAGCAGGAAGAGATTTTCACAATTTCAATGTATTTTTCAGAAATAATGATTCTTACGAAGTGGTTGCATTTACTGCTGCACAGATACCTGGAATAGAAGAAAGGAGCTATCCACCCGAGCTTTCGGGCCCTCTATACCCATCTGGCATCCCTATAATTCCTGAAAGAGACCTTGTCAAAGTAGTAAAGGAAAAAGGTGTAACTTTGGTCGTTCTTGCCTACAGCGACCTTTCCCACGAAGATGTTATGCACAAAGCTTCAGCAGTTCTTGCTGCAGGGGCTGACTTCACCCTAATGGGTCCGAGAAACACTATGCTAAAATCAAACCTGCCTGTTGTTGCTGTTTGTGCTACGAGAACTGGTGCAGGAAAGAGCACAGTATCAAGGGCTATAGCGAGGCTGCTGAAAAGCTCCGGGAAGAGAGTTGCCATAGTTAGGCACCCCATGCCCTATGGAAATCTGAAGATGGAGATGGTCCAGAGATTCTCAAGTTATGATGAATTAGATGCAAATGAATGCACCATAGAAGAAAGGGAGGAGTATGAGCCACACATAGAAATGGGAAACGTTGTCTTCGCAGGTGTTGACTACGAGAAGATTCTCAGCGTTGCTGAAAAAGAGTCTGATGTAATAGTTTGGGATGGAGGAAATAACGATTTCCCATTCTACTGGCCTGACCTCATGATAGTCGTTGCTGACCCTCACAGGGCTGGGCATGAAGTAGCGTATCATCCAGGAGAAACAAATCTCAGAATGGCTGATGTAGTGATAATAAACAAGGTTGACACAGCCTCACCAGAAAAAGTTGACAGGGTAAGAGAGAATATAAGAAAAATGAACCCAGATGCTGCTATAATTGAGGCTTCTTCGGACTTCTATGTCAGCGATGAGTCTTTAATAAGAGGAAAAAGGGTTCTTGTAATAGAAGACGGGCCAACCGTTACCCATGGCGAAATGAGTGAGGGTATAGGGGCAATAGCAGCAAGAAGGTTCGGTGCTTCAAAGATAGTTGACCCAAGACCGTACGCAAAAGGGTCGATAAAAGATGTTTATACCAAATACAATTTGCTAGGGCCAGTTTTACCTGCAATGGGCTATAGCAAGGAGCAGATGAAAGACTTAGAGGAGACAATAAACAGCATAGATGCTGATTCCGTTTTATTAGGCACCCCTGTCAATTTGAGCAGGATATTAAGCATAAACAAGCCTACTGTAAGAGTAAGATATGAGATTCGTGAAGTAGCTGGTCCAACCCTGCAAGAAATAATAACAAAATTCCTGGGTTGACTGGATTATCAGTAAAGGATATTTTTCCATCTTCTTCGATTTAATTTATGAAACTGAGCGATAAAGCAATCGGATTGCTCGAAGGGAAGAATTTCGGTTTTCTGGCTACTTTGGGGAAGGGAGGCTATCCTCATGTAACTCCTGTCTGGGTAGATTACTCCGACGGCTTCATTTTAATCAATTCAACAAAAGATAGGATAAAGGTGAAGAATGCCGAGGTCAACCCGAAGGTTTCTTTGGCTGTTTTAGACTCCCAGAACCCATACAGATACATCATGATTCAGGGTAAGGTTAAGCAGATAACAGAAAAGGGTGCGAAAGAGCATATAGACAGACTTGCGTTCAAATATACTGGGGTAAGGAAATTCCAGGGAGGAAACGGTAAAAGGGTAATAATGAAGATAGAGGCTGAAAGGGTTATAGAAAGTTTATAGGCTACATAGCTGCATTTTCTACCAAACAGTTATGTTAAAGTATCCCCAGTATTAAAAGACTGGGCAGAATATTCTTTGCTCAAAATAGATAGAATAAGGTCGTTTAACGAAGAGCAGCTGGGTCTTTCCAAGGGAACAGACGTTGAATCACTTCTCTATAGAAGGCTGGATGAAGAAGGAAACCTGCTCGGCGATGAACCTTCGATTGACGTAGAAAAGATGAAGCAGATGTATGGGTTGATGGTATTTTCAAGAATGCTGGATGAGCAGATGACCAGGCTGTCAACATTCAGAGAAATAGGTACGTATGCTCCATTCAGGGGACAGGAAGCTGCTCAGATAGGCTACAGCCTAGCAATGGAAAAGGATGACTGGCTTGTCCCTATGTACAGAGATACTGGGGCCATGGTGGCAAGAGGGGTTCCAGCCGAGCTTCTGTTCCTTTACTGGGCAGGAGACGAAAGGGGAATGTCTATACCTGAAGGACTCAATATATTGCCTATATCTATAGCCGTAGGCACACAAGTCCCTCAAGCTGCGGGTCTGGCTCTTGCCAACAAATTGAGAAAGACAGGCTCGGTCGTTGTAACAACAACGGGAGACGGAGGTACATCGAAGGGCGATTTTCATGAAGGCCTGAACATTGCATCTACCTACTCTGTTCCTCTCGTAACAATAATAGAGAACAACCAATATGCCATATCTTTACCAAGGGCTCAGCAGACAGCATCAAAGACGCTTGCACAGAAGGCAATAGCATATGGAATAGAGGGTCTTTTGGTAGATGGAAACGATGTAATAGCAGTCTACGAAGCTACAAGCTATGCCATCGAAAAAGCTAGGCATGGCGAAGGACCTACTCTCATAGAGCTCTACACATACAGGATGGGGGTGCATACAACTGCAGAGCTGGTATCGCATAAACTTCAGCCACAGGAAGAGATTTCGAAGTGGGAGAAAAGAGACCCGATATCAAGAATGGAGAAATACCTGCTTTCAAAGAGGATTCTGGATGATGATGCTATTGTCTCTATTCAAAAAAGCTATTCTGAAAGGGTTAAGGCAGCGATAGATTCTTTCAGAAAGGTACAGCCCCCTGACCCTGCAGATATATTCAGATATACCTATGACAAAATGACAAGAGAGTTAGCTAAACAGATGCAAGAAGCTTTTGGAAAGACAGAAGAAGTAGAGCATACCTTAATTGAAGAGCAGATTAGCAGTGCTAAAGTTAGGCAGGGAGTCAACATCAGAAATGCTGTTAACATGGCATTGAAGCAGGAGATGGAGCTTAATGACAAGATAGTTGTGTTCGGTGAAGATGTTGGAAGAAACGGAGGAGTCTTTCAGGTAACCAAGGGCCTTCAAGATGAATTTGGAATAGATAGAGTCTTTGACACCCCTCTATCAGAGCTTGGTATAGCTGGAATATTCCTCGGCTTATCAGTTGGAGGATTGATACCAGTAGCTGAATTTCAGTTCGATGGCTTTACCCCTCCTGCATACGACCAGATATTCAATAACATTGCAAGGTTCAGGAATAGAAGCAGGGGAAGGTACTTTGTCAGGGGAGTTATCAGGTTCCCATACGGAGGTGGCTTGCATGCTCCTGAACTTCATCTTGATTCCCCAGAGACATATTTTGCACATACTCCTGGTCTGAAAGTAGTTATCCCTTCAAACCCATATGACGCAAAAGGATTGCTTGCATCATCCCTGAATGAAATGAACCCAGTGATATTCATGGAGCCAAAGAGGTTTTACGACACTCCCAGGATAGATGTGCCTGAGGATAGATACCTTATACCTCTGGGCAAGTCAAAATTGCTACGTCAGGGAGATGATGTAACTATAGTAACATATGGAGCCATGGTTTATCCTTCTCTGGAAGCAGTAGAAGCGATGCAAAAAGAGGGAAAGAGCTGCGAACTGATAGACCTGAGGTCGATTGCACCGTTAGACTCTGATGCTATTAGAGAATCAGTTGAAAAGACGGGCAGATTGGTTATAGTTCACGAAGCACCGAGAACGCTGGGCATCGGTGCAGAGATTGCAGCAAGAATAGCAGATGAATCTCTGTTATACCTGAAGGCTCCAGTAAAGAGGGTTACTGCATATGATGTGGTTAATCCACTCTCGAAACTCCAGAAGTACTACATACCAGATTCAGAAAGAATACAAAAAGCAATAAGGCAGACTCTTGAATTTTAACCGCATCTTGTGCACAACGATTATATTATTTGACTGAAGAACAATTGCAGTAAGGGTGGATGAATAGCTTGTCAGGCTTTCCAGTATTGGTTATACTTGACGTGGTGGCGCTTTCGCTTATAGCCGCTCAGGCGCTTTTCTCATCCCAGATGATAAGGCTGATGAAAAAGGGGATGCTGGAGAGGAGCTGGTGGTATCTATCTACAGGCTCCATAGTCCTTGCAATAGGTATTGCAACCTTTATACTCAATGGCCTTTATGGCTCAAGTGATGCTGCAACCCTATTTTCAACCTACCTTGGTACTTTTCTGATTATAGTGGGAAGCTCTCTAACATTCCTTGGGATTCTATCTCAATATCAGTTCTGGAGTTCCAGCTGAACTATCAAACTTTTTAGCATCTTAATCAAGAAGCTAGGCCATGGTAAGTCCTCAACATATCAAGGCAAAGGAAGGAGAGGTTGCAAAGAGGGTAATAGTTTCTGGCGACCCTGCAAGGGTAAGGCAGCTTTCTTCTCAGCTTGACAACTCAAGGTTAGTCAACGAGAACAGGGGCTTTCTTACATATACAGGGAGATATAAGGGAGAAGAATTCACGGTTGCCTGTCATGGTGTTGGAGCGCCTTCTGCGGCTGTAGTTATAGAGGAGCTCATAATGCTGGGAGCAAAGGCTATCGTCAGGCTGGGAAGCTGTGGAGGTCTGCTGAAAGAAATGAAGATAGGAGACTTAATTATACCAACAGGTGCAGCATACATATCAGGCACTTTACATCAATACCTTAGGGGCGAGCATATCTCCCCTGTCCCTGACTTTGAACTTACAAGGCAGCTTGTAGATACATCATCGGAGCTAGGTATAAAGCACTTTGTAGGCCCTGTATTTTCAAGCGATGCATTTCATGCCGAAGACCCGGATTTCGTAGCCAAATGGACTGGGAGAGGCTACATAGCTGTGGAGATGGAATGTGCCACTCTTTTCGGTCTGGCTATGATCAGAGGTATAAAAGCAGGATCTTTGCTGCTCGTAAGTGATAACCTTGCAGAAATGCAACCAATGGTTGATGCTGAAGGACTAAAGAGGCATGTAGAAGTATCGAGCAGGGTTGCCTTTGAGGCACTTTTGAAATACAGAGTGTAGCGATTTCGTCAATCATATTGAAATAACCATTGCTGGGGGTAGATAACATGAGCCTCAAAGCCAGAGCCAAGGCAGAGTGGGAAAGGCTCAGGGCAGTAATGGTTCATAACCCGGGGATGGAGATGAGGCTCGGCCTTCTTGCTCCCTATGCTTCCCTATATGAAAGAGCGTTCAGTGGAAGCGATGCGTCGCTTGAACATGAAAGACTGAGGTACATACTTGAGAGTGAGTTTGGTGTGGAAGTATTTACTCTGAGAGATTCTTTGCTTAAAGCCACCAAAGCTAACGAAGATAAAAGAAGAGAGCTTGTAAAGCTAGCATCAAAATACATATCTTTCAGAGGGAGCAGGGAAGAAGTTGCAAAGGCTAGAGAGCAACTGATCGATAACTATGGCACTTATGATGACGAACACTACTTTTACATATTGCTTCTTAACCCTCTCATCGACCTTTCAAAGGGCAAAGGGGCTAGAGCAGTTTACGTAGATGTCACCGCAAGGCAGCCTCTGTCAAACCTTTACTTCATGAGGGACCAGCAGGCTGTAACAGATAAAGGAATTTTTGTAGGGAGGATGTCAAAGCCGCAGAGAAGAAGGGAGTGCATAGTCACTTCTTTTGCATGGAGAGCTATAGGAATTGACGTTCTTCACGAGACATCAGAGCCTGGAAGGTTCGAGGGTGGAGATTTCATGCCTATGGGTAGCTTTGCACTAGTAGGGATGGGAGACAGGACCAACGAAGAAGGGATAAGGCAGCTGATGAAGCATGGGGTCGATTTTGAGGAAATTGCTGTTGTACACCAGCCAAAGCATCCTCTGATGGAGCAGCAGGATAGAATGATCAGCATGCATCTGGACACATACTTTAACTGTGTATCATCGGGAGTCATAGTTGGAAACGAACTTCTGCTTAAAAGTGCAAAGGTAGATATTTATGAAAAGAAAGAAAAAGGAAGATATGCAAGGAAAAAAGGCGAAAAGATGTACAATCTGTATGAATACATAAGGTCAAAGAAGTTCGATATAATAAAAATCAATACACTGGAACAGATGTGCTATGCATCAAACTTTCTATGTGTCAGGGAGAACGTTATACTTGCTGTGGAGACAGACAGAATAGCCAGAAAGGTATTAACTAATTTGAAAGCAAACGCTGAAAGATATCCTGGCAGGTATAATAGGTTGCTTCAGCAGGCTGAGAAGGATTATTCTGAATTATGCAGCTCAGGAGGATTTTTCCCGCACAAGAAGGAGATATACGAATATGGTGTTGACGCCTACCCGATAACTCTTACAAACCTTACGGGAGGATATGGAGGTGCGCATTGCATGACATGCAATTTGCTAAGAGGATGATAGTTATGGAATACAGAAGCTTCGGAAGGACAGGAGAAAAAGTCTCGGTGATAGGTATGGGAACATACTATGACCCGCTATGGATATTCATATCAGCAGTAACAAGGTACAGAAGGCATAAGGAAAGGTCTCTTCAAGCTATAAAGACAGGGCTTAGAAATGGAATAAACTTCATCGATACAGCAGAACTCTACTATACAGAGGAGATGGTTGGCGAAGCAATAAAGGATTTCAAGAGGGATGAGCTCTTCATAGCAACAAAGGTATCATACCCATATCACTTTTCGTATGATGGAATAATCAGGGCATGTGAAGGGAGCCTGAGGAGGCTCAATACAAGCTACATAGACCTTTACCAGTTTCATATTCCCTTCAGGCTATCAAAGATGAGGGAGATGATGAGGGCCATGGAATATCTTGTGGATAAAGGTAAAATAAGGTACATAGGAGTGAGCAATTTCTCTCTTGAACAGATGCAGCTAGCAATGCAATCTACCAGCAAGTACGAAGTGGTTTCAAATCAGGTGAATTACAGTCTTGCGAACAGAAAGATAGAGAGCGACCTGCTTCCATTCTGCGAAAGAGAAAGAATTGCAGTTATAGCATATTATCCCTTGGCTCATGGCAAGCTGGCAAAGGAATCTCGACTGATTGATAAGCTGAAAGAGCTGTATCCTGATAAAACCTATTCGCAGCTTGCACTTAACTGGTTGATAAGCAGAAGCGAGATAGTATTTCCCATTCCCAGGGCTTCAAACCCAGCTCATGTAGAGGAAGACTGCGGTGCTGCGGGATGGAGGATTCTTATAGATAGAATTAAGTAATCTTTTTAATCCTCAGACAGAAGGAGCGCATCATATTGCGATATTGTTGCAATGAAGCTGGTGCTTGTTCTTGGGTTCGGATATTGGCATAGTGGGACTAGGCACGATGGGAGCAAATTTAGCTCTTAACCTTAATTCGAATGGTTTTAGCGTTGCTGTATTCAACAGAACAACTTCAGTGTTGCATGACTTCTTATCTTCAAACAAAAGAGAGGGAATAGTTGGCTCTGAAAGTATATCAGAATTCTGCTCCATGCTTTCCAGACCTAGGATAATCATGCTTATGGTCACTGCAGGAAGTGCTGTAGATTCTGTGATTCAGTCTTTATTGCCATATCTTTCAAACGACGACATAATAATCGACGGAGGTAACTCTCATTTTAAAGACACTCAGAGAAGGTATACTGAGCTCAGGGAAAGGGGCATAAGGTTTGCAGGAGTTGGGATCTCAGGAGGAGAGGAAGGAGCCTTAAGAGGCCCGAGCATAATGGCAGGCTGCGATGAAGATGTTTGGGATAAGATAGACATTTTTTTCGAAAGGATAGCTGCAAGGGACTTTGAAGGCAATGCATGCGCTGCAAGGCTGGGAAAAGATGGTTCAGGTCATTTCGTCAAAACAACCCACAATGGCATCGAATACGTAATTTTGGAGCTGATAGCTGAGGCATACATGCTTTTAGCTTCATCTGACATGGATAATGATTCCATTTCAGAATTCTTCTCAGATATCAATAAAGATTATCTTAACTCCTATCTTTTAGAGATAGCATCGAAAGTTCTCAGGAAAAGGGAAGATGGCAAATATCTTGTCGACCTTATACTTGATGTTGCAGAGCAGAAAGGAACAGGATTATGGGCAGCGCAGAGTGCCTTTGAGCTTGGAGTGCCTGCCTACAGCATAGCCATAGCACCTCTTGTGAGGTTTATGTCAGGCATAAGAGAAGAAAGGAAGGAAGCATCATTGAAGCTGGGAAGAAGGAAGACAAGTTTAAACATAGATAAGAACCGTTTGAAATCAGCATTATTGTCTTCTGAGATAGCAGCTTATTCTGAAGGTTTCAGCATTATTGCTGCAGCATCAAGAAGATACGACTGGGGTACAGAGCTGGCAGAAGTTGCAAGGGTCTGGCAGGGAGGCTGCATAATACGTTCAAATTTGCTGAAGCCCATAAGGAATGCGTTAAAGATAAATCCTGACAGAAATATAATGCTGGATGATTCTATTTCATCAATTCTGGCAGATAATCTACCATCCTTGAGGTATGTAGTTTCTCAGGCATCAACATATTCGCTTCCCATACCAGCATTTTCTTCAACACTTCAATATTTGGAAACGTATTCTTCAGAGAGGCTCCCTTCAAATCTGGTTCAAGCAATGAGGGATTACTTTGGTGCTCACGGGTTCAGGAGGATTGACAAGGAAGGCCACTTTCATGCTGACTGGGGGAGCTAAAGTGACATATCTTCTTGCAGCATCAGGATTAGGGCACTGGGTAAGAAGGCTTCAAGCTACACTTGAAGAAAGGGGCAATCAGATAAAGCTGTACAAAGCTGCGGGGACAAGGAGCTACGAAGCGAGAAAGGATGAATTGGAGAGATATGGAATACCGAGGGAAAGATACTTCAGCATCAATCCTAGCTCTCCTTTACCCGAAGGATTCTTCGAAGGGGTTGATATAGTCTACATAGCATCGCCTAACAGCTTCCATAAGAGCCAGACGGAGCAGTCTATACTCAGGGATAAGGTTACAGTGACGGAAAAGGCTCTAGCGGTAAAAAGAAAGGATTTCGATGAGATGGTCTCGCTGATAAGAAAAAAAGCAAAAAATAGATTTACCTTAGGTCTTCACTATCTGACAAAGGCTTTAACTGTTGAATTTGGGAAGAGGCTTCCCTCTCTTGTGCAGAGCTATGGTAAAGTTAAAAGCATAAGCGCAACTTTTTTTGAAGAAACAAGGGAAGAGGACGCAAGGAGGGAATGGCTATTCAAGCCAGAAAATGGAGGGATAGCAATGGACTGGATACACCCAATCTCTATAATATCGCATACAATGAAATCATCATCCATGCGCCTCACGCAGTTGGATGGCTATATACTTCAACCCCTCTATGATAATGTATATCCAACAGGTTTCTCTGCAAGATACGATGTGAAGGGAGAATATTTCTCAAGCAGCTGCGAAGCCATTATAAGGGTAGGAAAGGGGCTCGATATAGCCCACAAAGTTATGAGGGTAGAGTTTGAGGAAGCAGCAGTAGACCTGATATACATAAGCACAGACGAAGAATTTACCACTGGCCAGAGAGGAGAGGTCAAAATTGCAAAGAAGGGTGGGCAAGAGGTAGAGGTTCTAAGGCCTAAGGGACCTCTTTCGTACGAACCCATGCTGGAAGATATGCTGAGAATGATTAATGGTAAGGAGCCTTCGTTGACTATAGATGACATAGTTAAAATCTATGAACCCGAATGGCAGCTGCAGGAGAGAATCTTCTCAGAGGAGCCAGTCAGGGATAAAAACAGGATTGAAATTTTTATAAAAGAAGGTCTTTCCCATAAGGTCTAGCTTATTAACTTCCATACATACGATGGAGTCAAGGGCATCGATTCTATCCTAGCTTTACCTGCTAAAGCATCTTCGACAGCATTGACAATTGCAGGTGTTGCAGCTATTGTCCCTGTTTCTCCTATCCCCTTAATGCCAAGTAAGTTCGCATCTGTGAGAGTCTCCGTCCTGTCCCATCTTATTTCCGGAACCAAGGTTGCATCAGGTATGAGATAGTCGGTGTAGGTTGAAGTCAGGCAATTGCCAGACTCATCATAGCTCATTCCCTCAAGCATAGCCTGTCCTATACCTTGCACAACTCCTCCGTGCACTTGCCCTTCAGCAACGAGGGGGTTGAGAACTCTTCCCACATCATCCACTGCAAAGTACTTCAATATCCTGACATAACCTGTTTCTCTCTCAACTTCCACAACCGCTATGTGTGTGCCGAAGGGAAACGCATTTGACTTGGGTGCATATGCAACATACTCGTAAAGTGTAGGTTCAACACCTTCTGGTAGCTGTGATGGCTGATAAGCAGCCTGAGCCACTTCAGAAAAAGAGATTCTCTTCTGCTTGTCCTTCTTGCTGTAAATCCACCCGTCTGAAAACTCCAGTTCTTCATCAGTGTCTAGAAGCTTTGCTGCTATTTTGGCCATCTTTTTCTTTATTCTCTGGGCAGCAAGGTATACAGCGCTTCCTGCCACAGCAGCAGACCTGCTTCCTGCAGTTATGGTTCCGTAAGGTAGGGCAGATGTGTCTCCGTAATTAAAGTATACGTCAGCTAGGTCCACTCCCAACACATCACAGACTAACTGTGAAAATGGGGTATAGTGACCCTGCCCGTGAGGTGTTGTACCTGAATAGATTATAATTTTCCCCTCAGGTGTAACTGTTACAGATGCGGTTTGAGGATAATCAGGGCTGAATGCACAAACCTCTACATAAGTTGCAACACCGATCCCTATCATTCTTCCTTCCTTTCTAAGCCTCTCCTGCTCCTTTCTTAGGCCATAATAGTCAGAGACTTTCAGAGCCTTAAGCAGATTGCTCTCATAATCTCCAGTATCATACACAAGCCTTCCGCTTGCATTCTTGTAAGGAAACTTGTCGCGAGGTATGAGGTTCTTCATTCTCACTTCAATAGGGTCTTTTTTCATTTCAATGCTTATAGCATTGACAAGTCTTTCTATCAGGTAAGTAGCCTCAGGTCTTCCTGCTCCCCTGTATGCATCCTGGGGCACTTTATTTGTCATCGCGCATATCAGCTCTGCCTTCATCTCCTTTATGTCATATATGCCAGGTGCCATCTGCGGTGTTATTCTTGGGGTATAGACAGAACCGTCAGTCACATATGCCCCTGTATCCGAAATGATTCTGATGTTCAGAGCAATTATCCTCCCATCTTCGTCTACTGCCGCCTCTGCGTATTGCAATTGACCTCTTCCATGGGTAGTTGCAAGCAAATTTTCCTTCCTGCTCTCTATCCACCTTACAGGTCTTTTGAGCTTAATAGATGCAAAAGATATGGCAACCTCTTCAGGATACAGCGATATCTTGGAACCGAAGGCTCCTCCTATATCTGGAGCTATAACTCTTACAGTCGGTGTAGGCCTTTTCAATATCTCAGCTATAGCCCTCCTGGCTTCAAACGGGTCTTGTGTAGTGAGATAGACTGTCAGCATATCCTGCCCTTCATCGTAGGAAGCAAGAACGGCTCTTCCCTCCATTGGAGAAGGGGCAACTCTCTGGTTCACAAGCTTTGTCCTGATTATTTTATGTGCTGATGAAAAAGCGTTAGAGAACCCAGCTGTCTCAAAGGAATAATAATATCCTATGTTGTCAGGAACATCTTCATGCGCTGCGACTGAACCCTTCTGAATCGCCTTTTCAGGGTCGCTCACAGCCTCTAAAGGCTGATAATTTACCTCCACAAGCTCTGCAGCATCCTCAGCAACATATCTATTTTCAGCAATTACAAGGGCAACAGGCTCACCTTCATACCTGACATATTGCTCTGCAAGAACAGGCCTTGTGGTTGGCTTAGCTCTCTTATCCTCTCTTAAAGTCGGCATCATACCAACCTTGCCTTTTAAATCGTCAGCCTTCAGAACAGCTGCAACCCCTTGCAATTTCATTGCTCTTTCAACATTTACGGAAAGTAACTTCGCATGAGCGAAAGGGCTTCTCACGAAATAACCCCAGAGGCAGTTTTCAACATGTATATCTTCTACATAATGGGCTTTGCCCGTTATATACCTGATATCTTCAGCCCTTTTTATCGCCCTTCCAAAAAGTTTCTCTTTAGTTTCAGCTATGCTTACCTCTTCCATGCATCAAGCTATGCAATGCAAGCTAAATAAATTTCTTAGCTCTTATTCTCTGAGTTTCTGAACCATGCATAGAAGGTTGCTATTGATATCAGGTACAAGACTGATGCGATGTAGAAAGGAAGGTTCAGATACCCTGACCTCATCAGTGCAGAGCCAGGGTAAGTGCTTATTGCGTTTGGCATTCTCCAGAACGTTGCACTTATCCCTGAAGCTGCCCCTCTTTCTTCATCAGGAACCATTCCCATTATCAGAGATGTTGAAAGAGGGTTGGATACATTCATGAGAAATGCCCTAATGATATATATTGTACCTGAAACTTCGAAGGTTGATGGAAGGGGAGTTGCAAACATAAATACAGTGCTGGCAGCTTCTGTTATCACAATAGACCTGACTATTCCCAGTTTCCTTGCTGCTGCTGGAGCTGTAACAGTTGCGGCAGCTATCAGAATATTAGATATGCCCAATACAGGTCCGCTGACAGAGTCAGGAACTCCGTACTTGTACGCGAACCACTGACTCATTAATGGTACAACCATACCAGCCCCAAAAGCAATGAATATATTTGCTCCAATGTATTTTGCAAGAATCCTTCTCGAAGAGGATGATAATATACCAAAACTTCTGCCACGCTCAACCCTTTTGAATTCGCTAAGCTTGAAGAGAAGAATTGTAGAAAGGAAAGTAGAGAATGCCAGAGAAAGGTAGAGAAAGAGGTGGGAATCAAGGGCGCTAAACCCAAGACTTTCTAAAGGCTGGACTAGATAAAGCATGAATCCTCCTATACCCCAAGCAAGATTACCGGCAAGAGCTGAAAGTGAGAAGATGGCTGTCCTGTTATCGTTGTTGGAATACTGTGCAAGCAATGCACCTGTCGATGATGTAAAGGCAGCTTCGCTTATACCAGAAAGAGCTCCTGCAAACAGTATCATTGCTTCGCTCCTGAATAGGGATATCAATACAATGCTGATTCCAACGAATATGTTGCCTGCTATAACGAAACCTTTTCTCCCATACCTGTCAGAAAGCACACCTAGAGGCAGGCTCAGCAGAACAGATGTCAATCCTTCAACTGTGAATACTAGCCCTGCAAAAGTTGCAGGGAAGAGCCTTATGCTCGTAAGATAATAGGCTAGGTCTGTTAAGACAAGGCCTATACCGAGCTGGGAGAATACTGTACCAATAATCAGTATCTTTGCCTGCGCAGGTATTAGACTAAAATCTCTTAACAATCTTTCACTTCCTTAATTTATGCATAATTGCAGCCAGTCCAGAGGCCGAAGGAGAGTCTTTTTTGAGCTTTTTACTGAATTTTCATCAGATTTCTGTAATCCTCCTCTGTATCTACATCTGTTAACATTTCTGCGGGTGCATCTATTCTTATGACATCTTCTCTTTTTCCCAGCAAGGCCTTTGCGCCAGCATCCCCAGCTATCTTCCCCACTTGGTCGAATAGCAATTTTCCTATTATAGCTGGAGTTCCTATTACCTCTCCGTAGCTGGACAAGACTCCAGCAGCATCAGCTTTGTCAACGAAGACATCTATTATCTTGTTTATGAACCTGTAATTCACGAAGGGCTGGTCTCCCAGCAATATAATGCATGCATCAGCATTTATCATCTTGGCTCTTTCAACAGCTGTTTTTATAGAAGAGCTGAGCCCCCTTTCGTAATTCCTGTTGATTATTATTTTAGCTCTTCTTGCCTTTATATTTCTTGATATAGTCCTCCACCTGCAGCCCAATACAATGTATACTTCATCAGCCTGGGATTTGCATGCTTCATCAACAACTCTCTGAAGTATCGCCTTTCCTTTATACGGCAGCAGCTGTTTTATTTTACCACCGAATCTTTTCGAGCATCCAGCTGCGAGTATAAATGCAACCACTTTAAGAGATTCCTTCAACACTTCATTGCTCATACATGCAGGGAAATAAAGATGAATGATTGACAGAAACCCAAGATAAAAGATTAGATGATTATGGATAAATACATCCCTTTTCCAAATTAAGCAGCATTGAGGACAGAGGAATATTCAAGACTGCTGAATGAGCTTGCGTCAAGAAGAAAGCCTTTTGCAGTTGCTACAGTGGTCAGGGTTGACGGTTCAACGCTTGCAAAGCCGGCTTTCAAAATAGTTATAGATGAAGATGGGAAAGTATTGGCTGGAACGCTAGGAGGAGTATGCCCAGAATCTGCAATAGTGGATAGAGCCATCGACTCGTTAAAGTCTGGAGAGCCAAAGGTGGTAAGGGTTTTTCTTGAGGATGCAGGCAGGTCACTCGACGCCATAGTTAAAAGCGCTGATAAGGATGAAATACATGTGGAGACAAACTGTGGAGGCTCTATGGATGTCTACATCGAACCTTTTTTGCCTTCTGAGAGATTGATTCTGATAGGTCAGGGGGGTAAGGATGATGTTGAAGATATTCTGGTAAGGCTTGGCAAGATGCTAGATTTTGAAGTTGTTGTAGTGGACCACGCGCCGGTTCTGACCGAGAAGCCTGACATGCTGATAAGCGATGCTGACTACGACCTGAGCAATATGGAATTCAGTCCGACAGATTCTGTTGTTGTCCTCACAAAGGGGGAAAGGGACGTTCCTGTGCTGAAATCTGTTCTTTCTTCAAAGGTAAAACCCAGGTTCATAGGCTTGCTTGCTAGCAGAAAGAGAGTTGCTGAAGACATCAGAAGGCTCGAAGAGGAGGGGGTTGCAAGGCAGGATATAGAGACTATACATGCTCCTGTCGGTGTAGATTTAGGAGCTGTCACTCCTGCAGAAATAGCAGTCAGCATAATGAGTGATGTGGTTGCAGTGAAGAGAGGAAAACATCTTCCTCACAAATCATGACAGTTAAGAACAATTTAAAGGATTGCAATTCGGATTAATATCTGATTCTATTCTACTTTTCTGCAAGAAAAGTTTCATCCGTTCAGGAAAGTTTAATAGCAACCCTGAGATAACATTAATGAAGATACTTGCCATTTTGTCCAAAATGCGGTTCCCAAGTAAGTGAAGGAATAGCTGTCTGTCCTAACTGCGGAGCAAGTCTTGTAGCTCCACCTTCAACTCCACCTTCAACACCATCGATGCCTACTTCATCATCAGCACCCCAGGGGATGCCTATGAGTAGACCCACAGGAGTAACAATAATTGCCATTCTTGTTGCACTTGTAGGCGTAATAGCTTTACTGGCAGGAGCTGGCCTCGCAGCCGCAAGTAGCTACATAGGAGTAGCTCTTGGAAGGAGCTTTGCTGCAGGCTTCATAGGCATATTTGGAGGGGTTATGATAGTTCTAGGGCTGCTCTATCTCTTTCTGGCATACGGCTTCTGGAATGGCAAAGGGTGGGCTTGGATTGTAGGGGTAATACTGATGATAATAGGTATTGTACTAGGTATAGCAATGCTTTTCATCTCCTACAGCTCAATAGTTAGTATACTGATAGACCTGTTGATACTGTATTACCTGACAAGGCCAAATGTGAAGGCATTTTTCGGAAGGGGACAAGCAACTCTTTAATCATTTTTTTGTTTACTGTAATCTATTGTCAAATATAGGTAACTCTTTTAAGCATCCTGCTACCCAAAGCAGAGTAAACTTGCTCTCTGACAGGATGGGAAGAATAGCCAGAAAGGTAAGGATATCTCTGACAGACAGATGCAACTTTGCATGTCTTTTCTGCATGCCCAACAAAAAGGAAGTCAGATGGTTGCCAAGAGAGGAGATACTTACATTTGAAGAAATTACAAGGGTAGCAGCAATACTTGCTTATGAAGGAGTTGAAAAGGTAAGGCTTACTGGGGGCGAGCCACTGATGAGAAGGGGCGTAGAACAATTAATACAGAAACTGAAGAGTATAAACGGCATAAAAGAAGTGGACATGACAACAAACGGTTGGTATCTGGCTTCTATGGCTGATAAGCTGAAGGAAGCAGGTCTGGATGGGGTTACGGTCAGCCTGCACAGCCTTAACAGGGAGAGGTTTGCAAAAATATCAGGGATAGATGCGCTTGAAAGGGTTATCGAAGGTATAGACAGGGCTATGGATGCAGGAATCAAGCCTTTGAAGGTGAATACTGTAGCGATAAAGGGCTACAACGACGATGAGATAATAGACCTTGTTAACTTCGCAAGAGAAAGGTCTATTTCCATAAGGTTCATAGAGTTCATGCCTCTCGATGGGCTTGGAACCTGGTCGACAGGCAAGCTTCTAAGTGGAGCCGAAATACTCAAAATAGTCTCTTCGCACTTTGAAATTCAAAGACTTGGGAGAGATAGAGGTGCTACAGCATCTGTATGGAAGTTCAAGGACGGGAGAGGCGAAATAGGTCTTATAACACCCATGACGGAGCCTTTCTGCGATGATTGTGACAGGATAAGGCTTACTTCTGACGGGAAGATATTGACATGCTTATTCGATACGAATTACTACGACTTGAAACAGCTTTTAAGAAAAGGAGCATCAGACCAGGAAATAGCTAAATTCATACGCGATGTAGTATACAGAAAGCCACCTGGAGTTGCCTACATGCCTTGGGTGAAGCAATCCTGGGAGAAACCAAGAGCTATGCATGCAATAGGCGGTTAAAGATGGCAAGAGTGAAGGTGCTTTACTGGGCCCAGGCCAAAGAAGTAGCAGGGAAGAGAGAGGAATATTACGAGCTCAAAGAGGGGGAAAGGGTAGAGGCACTTATTGAAAAGATACTTGAGAAGCATCCTGCTTTAGGTAGCATAAGCAAATCTGTCAGGATTGCAGTAAACGGAGAAATTATATCAAACTCAGGCAATTTGAAGGAAGGGGATGTAGTGGCACTTCTGCCACCGTTTGCAGGCGGATAAATTATTTTGCAATTGCTTAATTACTGACCTGTTTAGGCAGTGCGAGTCTGGGGTAAACTGTAAAGGTTGCAGTACAAATGGGTAGCTCTTTCGAACACAACGATAGGAACACTGATGTCTTCTCTTGATTCTAACATAGTCGTAATAGCATTACCCACAATAGCAAGGGAATTGCCTGGAACGAACTTCCTCTATCTCCTCTGGATACTTTTAGGTTACCAGCTTGTCACGGCATCTGTCCTTGTGAATTTCGGCAGGCTATCTGACATGTTTGGAAGAGTTAAGCTGTACAATCTAGGTTTTGCAGTATTCACAGCTTCCTCAGCTCTCTGCAGTCTGTCGCAGAATGGGCTTCAGCTTGTTGTATTCAGAATGGTGCAGGGTATAGGTGCAGCTTTCTTATTCAGCAACAGTGCTGCGATAATAACTGATGCATTTCCTCCTACAGAAAGGGGGAAGGCATTAGGAATAAATCAGGTAACCATAGTCGCAGGAAGCGTAACAGGGCTTGTGTTTGGGGGTTTCCTAACTGCAATTGCAGGATGGAGGTCTATCTTCTGGGTGAATGTGCCTATAGGCATCTTTGCAACGTTATGGTCCCACTTGAAGTTGAGGGAGCTAGGCCAGATAGGAAAGGAGAGAAGGCTTGACATAAAGGGGAATGTAACTTTCGTGGCAGGTATTTCTCTTATCCTTGCTGCAATAACCTTCCATGCAATAGGAGCACTCGACCTAGCATATTCATCTTTTATGGCAGCATTAGGAGTAGCCTTCCTTGCAATTTTTATTCATATAGAGAGAAAAGCTCCAAATCCTATGTTCAGGCTTTCTCTTTTCAAGGTCAGACAACTAAGTGCTGCAAGCGTTGCGATATTTCTCAACTCGTTGGCCAGAGGTGCAACGACTCTAGTACTCGTTCTGTATCTGCAGGGACCAAGCATGGGTCTAAACCCCCTTACAGCTGGGTTATACCTTATACCTACAAGCCTATCGCTAGCAGCATTCGGCCCTGTAAGCGGCTGGCTGTCAGACAAGTATGGAGCTAGGGGTCTTGCAACGCTTGGTCTTGTTGTTTCTTCTATCGGTTTTTTGATGCTTGCACAGCTTGGTCCAACAACAACCCCAGCCCAGCTGCTCATACCTTTAGTTCTGGTTGGCTCAGGAATGGGTCTCTTTGCTTCGCCAAACCGAGCATCTATGATGAACGCAGTACCGCCTGATGTTAGAGGCATAACTGCGGGCATGGGTACAACCCTTGTCAACGTTGGCTCAACATTCAGCTTAGGTATAGCGTTCAGCTTCGTAACCTCTTCAGTCCCTTCTCAAGACTTGCAAAGAATATTTTTAGGTACAGGAGGAGTACATGATGCTCCTTGGCTGGGCTCCTTCATTCAGTCGATCCATGAAGTATTCTACTTATCAACTATCTTCCTGTTGATAGCCATAATTCCCTCTGCAATGAGGGGAGAAAAGAAAAACTCATCAAGTATCTGAATCCTGAATAATAGCCACAGAGCAAAGCTTAAAAGGGTATCAAGCCAAAAAAAACGATTATGTGCGACTGCTACGACTGGGAGACGTTAAGCGAAGAAGAGTTCGAGGAAAGGAAAGAGGAAGAGAAGAAGGCTGCTGTAATCAAGACAATTGAGGTTCGCAAGAAGTAGAAATGGTTAAATTTTTTTTGTCTTCAACGATTAATGTAAAATTTGCCTGCGATATGTATATAATCTCTTTTCCTGTCTATTGAAGATTATGGATGAGACCAGGATAACGGAAGCGGAAATTGATGTGAGCAGTCTCATAGAGGAAGTAAAGGACAAAAGCTCTGGAGGAATAGTAATCTTTCTTGGCACGGTGAGGGATTTCAGTGAAGCTGGTAAAGTTAGAGAGATAGAATATGAAGCGTATGACGAAATGGCATTGAAAAAAATGAAGGAAATAATAGCATATTCAAAGGAAAAGTGGCCTTTGAGAAAGGTAAGGCTTGTACACAGAAAGGGAAAATTATCGCTTGGAGAGGTAAGCGTTGCCATTGCCGTTTCAGCGCCACACAGAAAGGAGGCTTTCGAAGCATGCAGATACATTATTGATACTGTTAAAGGCGAAGTTCCAATCTGGAAGAAGGAAAGGCTTGAAGACGGAAAGGAAAGATGGGTTGAAAGCTATAACGAAGACAAAATGTTTAAGCGGGAAACGAAACAGAGACGTGCCTGATGAGTTCCTTTCTGAACGGAATAAGGGTCCTTGATTTCTCAAGGGCTCTGGCAGGTCCATTCTGCACAATGATGCTTTCTGATTTAGGAGCCGAAATAATAAAAGTAGAACCCCCTCCAAAAGGAGATGAAGCTAGGCTTTGGGGTCCTCCGTTTGTAAACGGCGAAAGTGCATACTTTCTGAGCATAAACAGAGGTAAAAAGAGCATAGTCGTTGACCTTAACAAGGAAAAGGGAAAGGAGATAATCAGAAAGCTGATTGAAAAGAGCGATGTAGTTGTTGAGAACTTCAGGCCCGGAACCACGACCAAATTAGGAATAGACTATGAAACAGCATCAAAGCTGAATCCAAAAATAATATACTGCAGCATTTCTGGCTTTGGGCAGACTGGGCCTTACAAGTCTCTTCCTGGTTATGACATAATAGCCTTCGCCCTTAGCGGGATGATGTCTATAACAGGGGAAGAGGGCAGACCTCCCGTAAAAGCAGGGGTGCCTGTAGCAGATATAGGGGCCGGGATGTACGCTGCATATGCAATTGTTGCAGCTCTTTACAGGAGAGAGAAAAACGGAATAGGAGAGTATATAGACGTCAGCCTTCTTGAAGGACAGATATCCTGGCTTACCTATCAGGCTGAATCTTATTTCCTAACTGGATTAGAGCCAAAAAGGCTAGGTTCCGCACATATGACAATAGCTCCGTATCAGGCATTCAAGGCAAAAGACGACTATTTCATCGTTGCAGCTGGAAACGACGAACACTGGAGAAAGCTCTGCGATGCGATCTCTGCCAATGAATTAAAGAATGATACCAGGTTTATCAGCAATCCTGATAGGGTAAGGAACAGGGAGGAGCTTGAAAAGCTGCTCAACGACATTTTTTCAAGGGATAATGCTGACAACTGGATTGCAAAGATATCAGCAAACGGCGTACCATGCTGCAGGATAAACACAATATCATCAGTCTTCTCTGATAAACATGTGAAGGAAAGAGGCGTTGTTAAAGAGGTGCAGCATAAAAAAGCGGGCAAAATCAAGCTTGTAGGCATGCCATACAGATTCAGGAATTATGAGCTGCAGGAGATACAGCCTCCGCCTTTGCTTGGCGAGGACACAGAGCAGTTGCTAATTTGGCTGGGTTATAAGGCAGAAGAGATAAATGCGCTTAGGAATGAAGGTGTTATATTGCAAAGCTTCAATTGAATTCATTTTAAATAGCCTTATGCAGCAAATTATTAAGCAATCTCTTGGTCAGCTATCGATAATGCCTTGTCAAGAGCATTTATACCAGCATCAAGCTGTTCGTAATCTGAAATTAGAGGAGGAGCAAGAACAATGTGGCTCACCCATCCAACCGCGTACACCCCTTCATTCATCATATTTTTAGTGATTTTATCTATTAGCAGCTGTCTTCCTTCAAACTTGTCCATCATTGTGTTGAAAGGCTGCTTTGTCTCTCTCGATCTGACAAGCTCAACAGCCCAGAACAGCCCCAAGCCCCTTGTATCTCCTACTGAATCATGCCTTGCCTTCAGCTCTTCAAGCCTCTTTTTCATGTACTCTCCCTTCTCCTTAACCTTCTGCAGCAGGTTTAATCTCTTGTACTCTTCAATTACAGCAGGTACAGGGGCTAGTGTCATAGGGTGTGCCTCATAAGTATGGCCATGAGCAAAGTAATTATCCTCAAAATATTCAGCAATTTCTCTTGTTGTGGCAGTCACACCCAAAGGCATATAAGCTCCTGTAACCCCTTTTGCTGTAGTTATTATATCGGGTTTTACTTTCCAGTGGTTTACTGCAAACCACTCGCCAGTCCTTCCCCATCCGCTCATAACTTCATCAGCTATCAATAGCACATCATTCTTCTCCGTAATCTCCCTTAACCTGGGCAGATATTCGTCCGGAGGCACTATCACTCCATTAGTACCAACTACAGGCTCAACGATGACTGCAGCAACGTTGTTCTCATGTTTTATCATATATTCAATATAGTTTGCGCATGCTATTCCGCAGTCAGGGTAACTCAGACCAAAAGGGCATCTGTAGCAATAGGCATCGGGTGCGAATATTACTCCATCAATCTTCCCTACAGGTTCAGCATACCACCTTCTGAAATCACCGGTTGCTGCGATAGAGCCAGCAGTTGAGCCGTGGTAACTTGTGTATCTCGATATGACCTTGTATTTTTTTGTATAGAGCCTTGCTATCTTTATTGCTGCTTCATTTGCTTCTGTGCCCGAGGTGGAAAAGAAGAGTTTTTCAAGACCTTCCGGAAGCACTTCAAGCAGAGACTTTGTTGCTCTTGCCCTTATATCGCATGTGAAAGAAGGAGCAATGTATGGGAGAATTGATGCCTGCTCAGCTATCGCATCAATAATTCTCTTGTTTTTATGTCCAAGGTTCGAGCACATCAGTTGAGAGGAGAAGTCAAGGTACCTTTTGCCTGATGAATCAAAGAAGTAACAGCCTTCCGCGTCGACTATGTGAAGAGGCTCCCAGCCCTTCTGTTTCCTCCATGTGCCATAAGTGTACCTTTTGGTTAACTCTACCACATCGTCCTTTTTCTCTTGTTGCACACTTGTCCTTTACATTAAAAGGATTTAAACATAATATGCTTGGTTTGCATGTTGGAAGCATTTTTGCAAGAATTTCTCTATTATTGAATGCTTAATATCTGCAGCATTATAATGCTGCAGAATGATAATTGCAACAAAGGCCTCTCTGATGCTAATCTATATGAACTTGGCTTCTCTCTTTCTTCCTGTATAGTCGATATAAACAACTACTTCATCAGTGTAGAATTCTATGGCTCTTCTGCCCTGTTCACGCTGCCCAAGCCCGGATTCCTTTATACCTCCAAACGGTGCCTGCGCCTCACCTCCTAAAGTGGGGCTGTTGATATGAAGCATTCCAGCTTCTGTCTTTTCGACATACTTCATTGCGTTGTTGATATTGCTGGTATATATAGAACCGGAAAGGCCAAACAGAGAATTGTTTGCTATCATTATCGCTTCGTCAAGATTATCCGCATCTAATAATGCTAACACAGGACCAAATATCTCTTGCTGAGCTATCTTCATTTGTGGTTTAACATTATCAAAGACTGTAGGCTGAACAAAATAGCCTCTGTCATAGCCTTCTCCCCTTATCCTGTTACCTCCAATCAATAAGGTAGCCCCTTCTGCCTTGGCTGTTTCTATGTGGAATAACACTTTCTTAAGCTGGTCTTCACTTGACAAAGGACCCATATCTACGTCAGGCATAAGACCATTTCCAACTTTTAGCTTAGAGGCCTTTTCCAAAATAATATCAACGAGCTCTTTCTTAACATCCTTCAATACTATAACTCTGCTTGTAGCTGTACACCTTTGGCCAGTACTGCCAAATGCTCCCTGTACTATACCGTCTGAAGCTAAATCCAGGTCTGCACTGGAATCAACTATAACAGCATTTTTTCCTCCCATTTCACATTGCACCTTTTTAAGCGTCTTTGCAGCGTTTTCGTATATCCATCTACCGGTTTCAGTAGAACCCGTGAAAGAAACAGCCTTGACATCCTGGCTTGAAATGAGTTCTTTCCCTAAAGTCCCTCCAGGGCCTGTTACCATGTTGAGAACTCCTTTTGGCAATCCTGCTTCTTCAAACAGCTTAACAAGCTTTATTGCAGTAAGAGGTGTAGAAGTAGCAGGCTTGAAGACTACAGTGTTTCCTGAAACAAGTGCCGGAGCTATTTTCCATACAGGTATTGAAAGAGGGAAGTTCCAAGGTGTTATAATTGCAACTACGCCAAGCGGCCTTCTGTATGTGAAGATCAGGTTCTTAGGCAACTCCGAGGGTATAACATCGCCCAACAGCCTTCTTCCTTCTCCTGCTGTAAACTCAAGAACGTTCAGGCTTCTCTTTACTTCTCCCCTTGAGTCAGCTAAAGTCTTCCCTTCTTCAATCGTGATAGTTCTTGCAAACTCTTCTGCTCCTTCTTTCATCAATTCCCATGCTCGAAATACAACTTCTGCTCTCTTTGGAGATGGCGTCTCCCTCCAGGATTCAAATGCCCTCTTTGCTGCCTCTATCGCTCTCTTTGCATCTTCTGCGCCTGATAATTGGAAGCTACCAAGATGCTGAGAAGTGTCGGCTGGATTGTAGAGGTCATATGTCTTTTTAGTCGAGGCTTCAACCCAGTCTCCTGCTATGAAGTTGTAATAAACTCCTTCAAGCTTCTGCATATCTCCGCACTGTCGCTTGATGCTTATATATCCTTACTTTGCCGTAATTCTTGGAATCAAACAGATCATATTCACTTTAAAATACTGATTTTTCATTCAAGAGAATTATTATTTAACCAAGAAGCACCATGCTTTTATCAATCTATATGTATCTTCCAAAGAAATTGACGTCTGAAAAATAGCAGAAGAGCAATTTTTGTTGCCGCAGATTATCGGTAACAATGTTTTAAATTGTATTATAAGATTCAGGATAGAGAAGATAAGATATCCTTTATAATTGAGGTTCTAAATTGCACCTTATCCTTCTGGTCAAAGTATGGGTAAATGACAGGTATGCTTACTCCTGCATCCCTCATTTCCTTTACAAATTGCATTAACTGTTTGCTTGATGGATTAGCTAGACATATCCGTAGCAACGAACTAGGCAATTCATTCATTTCTTTTGCTGCCTCTATATCTCTATCAACAAGCTGCATTCTAAAGAGATCATGATATTGTGGAATCATGTTATATGTTACAAATTCCTTAATCAGATTTGCCTCTGCTCTCTCTTGCTGCTCCGAATAAAAGACTTTGATGTAGCAGGCAACATCTACCTTTGCAACTTTGCCTATTTCTTTTACTACCTCTCCTGCATATTCGCTTGAGCAGAAGTTTAGCAAAGGAATATACCCATTTTTTGCCCCCTTTTTTGCCAATCCCTGCTTCAGAGCTGCAACAAAGACCTCAGGCTTTTCTTCTTTGGAATATTCCTCTAGGGATTTCAGCCTTCTGAAAAGTTCCTTTATGGCTTCCCTTGCATCACTTCCTGGTCTTCCAACCCCTACCCCAAGGAAAAATCTTCGCATAGTCATCTTCTGAATCATTACAATTCTTCTAGCAAGATTTGTAATATCATGTTCAAGCAGCCGTATAACACCTGGCCCTGCCTTCAGAGTCTTCGATGATTCCAGAATTCCGACAGATAATTCTATTGCATCAAGACTCGAAGAAACATCTGGAACAAAAATATACTGTGGCTGCTTTACCTTTTCACACAACGCAGCAACTTCTTTCATCTCTTTAGGAGAGAAGACTGTAGACCTCAGAGCAATTCCTGCCTTCGAATTTCTGCTCATGCCTATATTTGCCTCATAAAGGTATATATCAACCGTTTGCATTATTGAAGCACTGTTTAAAATATGACCATATGCACTTTAAGGTGTGCCTAATCAAGACAAAACAAAGGTTCCAAGAATTGAGAATACAGAGAATGCAGAATTGTTTATAGAAATGATAAAAAGTATAATAAAGGAAACAGAGCCTGGCAGATTAATTAGAAAGGTAGTAAAGAGAAGAGGAGATATTCTAACAATAATCGATTCCGGTAAGACCTTGAGCTACAACCTTTCTGATTTCCGCAGAATAATAGTAATTGGTGCAGGAAAAGCTTCTGGCAGAATGGCTACAGCTATAGAAGAGATACTGTGTAACAGATTGGACTATGGAGTTGTCAACGTTCTGCACGAACAAACCTTCAATTCTTCTAAGATAAAATTCATTCATGCTGCACATCCTCTTCCAGACAGAGAAGGAATGAGAGGAGTTAAAGAGATGTTCAAGCTAATAGGAAATGTAAATGCTGATGACCTATTCATATGCCTTATGTCAGGAGGCGCATCAGCAATGATAGAGCTGCCAGCAGACAATATATCACTTGAGGATAGTGTAAAGCTGACAAAGCTTCTTCTGGAATCTGGTGCAGATATAAATGAAATAAACTGCGTCAGAAAGCATATTTCAGCCATCAAAGGAGGTTTTCTTGCTGCCAGGCTTTACCCTGCCACTGTTATTTCATTGATACTTTCTGATGTTGTTGGAAATAAAGTTGATACAATCGCCTCAGGCCCAACCTCTCCAGACTTTTCTACATTTATTGATGCTAAAGATGTCTTAGTTAAACACAATTTGTGGTCAGAAACGCCTCTAGCTATCAGAACGAGAATTGAAAGAGGGATAAGAGGAGAAGTAGAAGAAACGCCAAAGCCTGGAGACCATTTATTCCTAAAAGTAAAAAACATAATAGTTGGCAGCAATGAAATTGCAACCGAAGCTGCAAGGAAATTTCTTATTTCTGAAGGCTTTACGGTTCACAGCTTTAGCAGGAGTATGACTGGAGAAGCAAGGTTGATGGGTATGCTTTTTGCAAAGGAGTTAATCAATAGAGCAACTTCGAAGAAGTTTGCAATTATAGCTGGGGGAGAAACCACAGTAACTCTAGGGAAGGTATACGGGAAAGGTGGTAGAAATCAAGAGTTAGCATTGTCAGCAGCTTTGAGTATTCAAGGATTTACGGATCTTTCCATGATTTCTTTTGCAACAGATGGACTCGATGGGCCAACAGACGCCGCTGGAGCTTTTGTCGATGGTTCAACTGTCTTAAAAGCAAAAAGAGCTGGAATAGACCCTGAAGAATATCTGCTCAAGCATAATTCCTACAACTTCTTCAAAAAAGTAGGCGGACTAATAATAACAGGCGCAACTGGCACAAACGTAAATGACGTGGCTATTGGAGTTAAGAACTGAATTAATTTTTAGGCCTGAAGACGAATAAGCCTCCTTCTCCCATCGCCTCCTTGCCTACTGCAACGCAGAGCTTGTTGCTCTTTAACCCGAGCTTTGAAGCCATAGATGCTGCAACTTCGTCAGCTTTCATGGATAATACATTGAATTCAACCGGTTTGACGCCCCAGACTATTTTCAACTTTCTCATCTGGCTTTCAGAATCAGTCGGGACTATAACAAGTGCTTCAGGTCTATGCCTTGAAACTCCAGTCACAAACTCCATAGAATCTGATAGTGATATTATTATTTCAGAGTTTATCTCCCTGCTTATCCTGACAGTTGCTTCTGCAAGTGAACTTTTTGCATCTCTTATGCTAGATATCTCAGCATGCCTCCAGTTCTTCATCATCTTCATTTCCGTTACTCTGGCAACCTTATCCAAAACCTCAACGCAGGCTAAGGGATATTTCCCCACCGCTGTTTCCTCAGAGAGCATGAGAGCATCTGTGCCATCTATTATTGCGTTTGCAATATCTGTTACCTCAGCCCTTGTAGGGGATGGATTCAGAACCATAGATTCAAGAATCTGAGTTGCGGTAATTGTAGGCTTTGAATTCTTCATTGCCACATTGATTATATGCTTTTGGATGACTGGAACTAACTCTAATGGATTCTCTACTCCAAGGTCCCCTCTTGCAACCATTATGCAGTCTGATTCCCTGATTATATTAACCAGGTCTTTTACCGCTTCCTTCTTTTCGATCTTTGCTATCAGGAGAGGCTTTTCCTTTGACTTGGCAACTTCATTTCTTGCTTCTACCATATCTTTTGAGCTCTTTACAAACGAAACTGCAACGAAATCAACATTTTGCTCAAGACCGAACTTTATGAGCTCCTTATCCCTTTGGGTGAGACCAGAATACTTTAGTCCTGTGATGTTAACTCCTTTGCCTGAGACGAGCTGACCTCCTTGTATGCAAAGACATTTTACCTTTCCCCTTTGCTCTCCTGTAACTCTAAGCTTTATCGTGCCGTCAGCAAGGGAGATAATGCTGGATTTGGAAATAGATTCTGACAATTTCTCCAGGTTGACAGGTATTTCATAATCCTTACCCGTATAAATGCTCTCTTCTACCAGCTCTACATTATCTCCTTTTCTTAGCAGAATTACCCCTTTCTTTAGCAGACCGACTCTTATCTTTGGACCTGGCAGATCCTGCATTACAGCAACAACCTTCCCAAGCTCTTTTGCAGCCTTTCTGATAATCCTGATCCTTCCTTCATGCTCTTCAAGAGTTCCATGGGAAAAGTTAAGTCTGAAACAATCCACGCCCTTTAAAATTAGAGACCTTATCATATCCTCGGAGCTTGTTGCAGGGCCTAGAGTGCAAACAATCTTCGTCTTTCTTGTTGTTATGGCTTCAACTCTTCGCATCTTTCTCAAGGATTGATACCCTCATGCATCCTTCCATGTTCCCTTAACTACCCAGACAGGCTCTTCTTCGTCAAAGAATTCCTGTCCTTCAGCTCTGTGCTTCTCTATAACCTTTTCATCCACTTCTACACCTATTCCAGGCTTATCGGGTATGAGTGAAAAACCTGATACTATATGTGGAGAGCTTTTTACCAAAGCTCTTTTCCATGAAGGGAAACAATCAAAGAAAGATTCCTGTATGAGAAAGTTTGGTATGGATGCATCTAGCTGTATGGTTGCTGCGTTCTGAATAGGACCAAATGCATTATGGAATGCCATCTTGACATCAAACGCTTCAGCAAGCCTGCAGGCTTTCAATGCCTGCGTTATACCGCCTATATTTGTAATATCTACCTGCAGGTAGTCAACCAGGTCTTCTTTAAGCATGTATAGAACCTGCTTAACATCTATGATTCTCTCTCCAAGTGCAACCTTTAATTTAACATCTTTTCTGTATCTCCTCAACCCTTCTACGTCATTAGGATGAACAGGCTCTTCCATGAATAAAGGCGATAAACTCTCAAGCTTTTTTGCAGCCTTGAGAGCTGCGTCATAACCGAACCTTCCATGGTGCTCTATAAGCAACTCTACTTTATCGTCAGTTGCCTCCCTTACAGCCTTAACCCTTTGATATGCATCTTCAAGCTGCTTATTGCTGATATCTTCATATGCAGCTCCAAAAGGGTCGAATTTAAGGGCAGAATATCCAGCATCAGCCCATCTCTTTGCAGCAGCAGCAAACTGTTTTGGAGATACACAATCGCCATACCAGCCGTTAAGATACACTCTAACTCTATCTCTAACCTTTCCTCCCAGAAGTTTGTGTATCGGCGCAGAGAAATGCTTGCCTATTATATCCCAGCAAGCTATGTCAAAAGCGCTCAATGCAGTCGTAGATTCAAAAGAAGTATGAAGGTAAAAATCATGTTTCATCCATTCATGCATGTTGGCTTCTGTGTTAAAAGGGTCTTTACCTTTGTACACTCTAGCTACTTCCTTCAGCGATTGTATCACAGGCTGCACCCTGAGGGTTGGAACAGCCTCGCCATAACCCTGCAAGCCATCGGATGTTGTCAGCCTTAGCAGTATAGAATTCGAAGCCCATGTAGCTGAACCCCCAGCGGGACTGCCAAGCTGAAAAATCTCAACGTTTGATATTTTCATGGGTTGGAAGGATTTGTGAGAGTTTAAAACGTTTTCTTCCTCTGCATTCCTAACTTACATTGCAAATTTAAATTAGAAGTGCACTTTTAAGTCAATGATACATTATTTCTATTAATCAGATTGAGCAATCATTAGATTACATTTCTTTGCAAAGGTATTTTCTTAAATTCCCCAATGTTGTGGCAAAGGAAGGGAGAGTTCATTAATGCAAAATCAGTTTAATATAGCGGTAATAAAGAGCAGGGAAATACTCGATTCAAGGGGAAACCCGACTGTTGAAACAACCGTCAAATCGAATTCAGGAGCTATTGGAATAGCTAGAGTTCCTTCAGGAGCGTCAACTGGAAAACATGAAGCTCTAGAACTCAGGGACGGAGACAGTTCAAGGTATGGAGGTAAAGGAGTGTTAAAGGCTGTTTCAAACGTGAACGATGTTATTGCACCTAGACTAATAGGTCTGAGCTGCAGAGAGCAAAGGTATATAGATGATTTAATGCTCAAACTCGATTCGACTTCAAACAAGTCAAAACTAGGTGCAAACGCAATTTTGTCAGTATCAATTGCATGCTGTAGCTGTGCTGCATCAGTTGAAAAAGAGCCTATTTATAGATATTTATCCAATTTGAACTTCTATAATTTACCTATACCAATGATGAACGTAATAAACGGTGGAAAACATGCAGGAAACAGGCTGAGCATTCAGGAATTCATAATAGAGCCATATGGTGCAGATTCCTTCGCTGAATCGCTCCGGATGGGAAGTGAAGTCTATCATAATCTAAAAGATGTGCTGAAGGAGAAGTATGGGGCATCAGCAACAAATGTAGGCGATGAAGGGGGTTATGCCCCACCTTTACAAATGACAGAGGATGCACTTGATGCGATAGTTACAGCTATCAAAAGAGCAGGGTATGATGAGAAAGATATAGCATTAGGCATAGACGCAGCTGCAAGCAATTTTTACAATGACGGGAAATACAACATAGATGGCAAGGATATTACATCATCATCGTTACTTGAATATTACACAAAGCTTGTGGATATGTATCCTATAAGGACTATAGAGGACCCATTTGACGAAGAAGCCTTTGATGATTTTTCAGCAATTACATCTGAGCTAGGGAAAAAAGTTGACATAATAGGGGATGATATCTACGTTACAAATATAGCAAGGATAAAGAAAGGTGTAGAAGTTAAGGCTAGTAATGCAGTGCTTATCAAACCGAACCAGATTGGCACTGTAACAGAAACTCTTGATGCCATTTCTCTTTGCAAGCAAAATAACTTGAGGTTTACAATTTCTCACAGGTCTGGCGAAACAGAGGATACTTTCATAGCCCATCTCGCTGTAGCTTCGGGAAGCAATTTCATAAAGGCTGGGGCTCCAGCAAGGGGAGAAAGGGTAGCTAAATACAACGAGCTTCTTAGAATTGAAGAAGAACTTGAAGGGATGAGCAAGCTTCAAAAATTAAGAGTTAATTGATTATTTTGTTAGACGTTATTTTCAGCAACTAGAAGCAATATTCTTCTCGTCATAGATATGCAGCTAAATAAGAAGTCTCATATTTCTTTCATTTCAGCTACATGCAGTATTTCAGTCCTGCAGCAAAGCGAACTGATAGACATGTTCCTCAGCAGTAAGCAGCTTCATCTACTCTTTTCTAGCTTCGCTGATCTTGACAGATATGAAGTCGTCTCAAATTGTAGCTTAGAATGACAAATGCTTTGCAAATCAAGAATCAGTTCTCAACCAGAGCTATCACTCTTGCTGGAGCACCATCAGTCCCCTTCAGGTAGATGGGAAGGCAGATGAGTATAGCTTCCCTGCCTATAAGCTGCTCCAGACTTGAATTCAGCGATTCTATGATGAAAATATTCTTCTTCAGCAGCGCCTTATGTGTTTCCCCATTCTTTGACCCAAATTTCTCTATGCTGAGACAATCGATTCCTACTCCGTTCACATTTTTGTCAGCAAGCCATTCTGCAGCTTCCATTGAAAGATATGTGAATTTTGACCTTGACCATTCTTCATTCCAATGCTTGCTCATTCCTGTATAGAGAAGAACTATAATCCCTTCTTCTATCTTATTTTCGTATTTCTGCAAGTCTGACAGGCTTATGCCAGACCCTGCTTCTTTATCTGAAAAATCGAAAGTTAGGGTCTTACCTGAAAACCTCTCAATTGGAATCTCGTCCGCAGTTATGCCATTTTTGATAAAGTGATAGGGAGCATCGATATGAGTGCCATTATGAACTCCCATTATGACTTTGCTGAGGTTTACTCCATTCTTATCTATCGTCTTTACTCTTTTTATTTTTGGAGTAGGGTCGCCTATGTAAACAGTCATACCCTCCTCAATCTTGTGGGAAAGGTCAATCACCTTTACAGTTTGAAAAAGTCGAGGTAGCATGTGCTTTGAGTAAACACTTGCGCTTTTATATGTTGCATTTTTTAGGATAATCGATATCCCGAAAACGATTTATACACTGGTAAAAAGGCTCAGCTCGGTGCTCCGGTAGTATAGTGAGTTGTGCAAAGACTCGTACAGCCCGGTCAAGTATATCGGCCTTTCGACTTAACTCTGGAGGAAAGTCGATGACCCGGGTTCAAATCCCGGCCGGAGCATCTTTTTACATTGATCCTCCATACACAGTTTGCCGTCACAAATCTCAGCACCTTTCCCAAGATATGAGATCAGGTATCTTTTATAGAGAAGGTAATGGAGCCCAAAGTCAGATATTGGACTCCTACCTAGGCAAGCGGTTTGCTTGTATTACGTATTTGTTGTTATTGCGAACTTCAAAGTTGCTAAGCGAACTCTTCGATTGATCAAACACGTCCAGAGCCGCTGACACTTGCTATAATGGTAAAGGTGAATAGCCAAAATGTATACAATGCACAGAAGTATGAGGATTGAGAAGATGGCCCAAGTAAACACTGAGGAAGTTGAGGTTGCTCAACCTTTTGTTGAGTATTGCAACAATATTCAATGCTCTATTTCGGAAATGGAAATCAGTAATAATGATTACTAGCTTGTCGCCCGTTTTACTGCTTCTCCTATATCCATTAGCTTTGCCTGTTCTATTTTACCAGCACTTGTCAATGCATCAAAGAGCATTGCATTGCAGAATGGGCACATTGTAACTATATTCTTGCTTCCAGCTTTCTCAAGTTGTTCAAGCCTTTCATGGCTTATTCTTTTTCTCTCTTTTACTTCATACCAGTAATTGGCTCCACCTGCACCGCAACAAAATGTATTCTCTCCATGCATAGCAGCTTCTTTTACGTTTCCAATAGAGCCTATAACTTTCCTCTGAGGGCTAACAATGCCATTGTACCTTGAAAGATAGCATGGGTCATGAATAACGTAATTCTCCTCGTTCTTATTAATTTCCAATCTTCCATCGATTATCATCTCTTCTATCAGCTGGCTATGATGCTTTACTTCTATGCCTTTCATCCATTCATCAAGCCTTGAATATTCGTTCTTGAATGTATTCAGGCCATGGGGGCAGATTACAAGTATCTTTTTGACGCCATATTTCTTGAACTTTTCAATATTCGAAAGAGCCAATTCTTGGAATTTTCCTTCTTCCCCCAATCGCCTTGCTGGGTCGCCACAACAGGCCTCTTCTTCTCCCAAAATTGCTATTTTATCTATTATACCTGCCTTCTTCGCAAGTTCTGCAAAGTCAGCTATGTATTTTCTGATTCTGGAATCAAAGCTGCCCATGCACCCAACCCAAAAAAGATATTCAAACTCATGACTTTCATTTGCATACTTCATACCCAAATCTTTCAGCCAGGCATTTCTACCCTGGTTGCTTGAACTGAACGTATTTCCATATTCTCCTAAGCTCAGCAGCAGAGACGATTTCTTTTTATCCAATCTGCCTTGCTCTACAAGCTTCCTTCTCATGTCTATTATGATAGGTAGATGCTTTACATCTACAGGGCAACTGTATACACATGCCGCGCAGGTTGTGCATGACCAAAGCTCCTCTTCTCCAACGATGCTCTGTAATTGCATGTTTTCTCCTTTCTTGCCTGCGATAGCTAGCTTCCTTATCAAAACCCTTGGAGAAAGGGGTCTTGAAACTTTGGTAGCAGGGCATGCAGCCTCACATGCCCCTATTTCGACACAAGCTTCAAGGCTGTTCAGCTCAAATTTCTGAAAGTCTGAGAAGGTCTCAGCACCCAACTTAACAGAGGAGGCATCAACCTTTCCTTGCAAGACATCGTTTATATTGAAGGGTGTGGTTATTTCCGAGACCTTCATATCGATATTCGCATAAGTGTTTAGAGCAGGTTTTACGTAGAGAACTGCAACCAGCGCTGTCCTTATAATGAACACAACACTAGCGTAATAAAAAGAATCCTTGTAAGGAACTGCTGCTAGGTCCAGGTCAAACATAGTCAGTAGTATTACAACTATCAGAAGAGATTGAAAGAGAAGGGATTTACTCTTGAATTCATCGTTGATATTCAGCTCTTCTCCTATCTCTTTATGCACATTTCTGCTCTGGAATAAAATTTGTACTCTCCAAACCACTGCAGCCAGAAGCCCAACTGTTAGAATTATTGAAATGGCTAATACAGCCATCACCAATACTTCACTCATTGAGATTAAAGGATATAGGAGAATGAACAGTATTGATAATCCAACTCCTCCGAAGATGGATAAGTGAAGATAGGCAACTTTCCCTTTTCTGAGTCTAGAGATCTCATCCCTTAAAAGGTCGAAGATACGGTGAAAAGAAATATCTGCCTTTATTCTTCTTGCTTCTTTATACAACGCAGCTATAAAATAGGCAGTAATAGCTACATCTGCAAGATAAAATAGTGAGAACAAAAATGTACCAGCCAAGTTGCTCTCAGCCACAAGAAATAGGTATTTTTACTTTGTGAAACGACTTATTAGCTGGCAAGATTATGACATGCTGCGATGAAGAGTTATGACCTTATTGTCATAGGTACAGGCTCTGCAATGAATGTTGTCGATGCTATGCTCAGGTCAAGGCCCAATATGAAGGTAGCAGTCATAGATAAAGATGAACCGGGAGGGATCTGCCTTACCAGAGGATGCATACCGTCAAAGATACTTCTCTACCCTGCAGAGCTTGTAAGATTGATAGAAAAGGGCAAGGAGCTAGGAGTCAGCTGCGATAAAATAAGAATTGACTTTAGAGCCATCATGGAAAGAATGAGGTCTCTAATAGGAAACGATATTTCTCAGATAAAGTATGCACTTGAAAACTCTGAAAACATAGATTACTACAGAGACGTAGCTGAATTTGTCGCGCCTTACACAATAAAAGTAGCAGGTGAAGAGATAACCTCAAAAACAATTTTCCTTTGCACAGGATCAAAGCCTGTCATACCGAAGATAGAAGGGATAAATAAAATAGGATATTTGACCAGCGACACAGTACTTGCACTTGATGACCTACCAAACAGCATAGCTATAATCGGAGGGGGCTACATAGCTGCTGAATATGGTCACTTTCTATCGTCCATGGGGTCGCAGGTTACTATTATAGGCAGAAATCCACAGTTCCTTCCTGATGAAGAGCCAGAAATCGCAAGAGTGGTTCAAAAAGAGCTTGGGAAGCATATTGAAATCATTACCAACCACGAGGTTATAAAAGCTGAATTGAAGGACGGCAAAAAATTGCTTACTGCAAGAGATAGAAGCAATGGAAAAACAATCTCAATAGAGGCAGATGAGATACTCGTAGCTGCCGGAAGGGGGCCTCTTAACGATATACTTCATCCAGAAAGGGCAAAGATTGAAACAGACTCTGAAGGATGGATAAAGGTGAACGAATACCTTGAGACTAGCCAGCCAGGAATATGGGCTATAGGGGATGCAGATGGTAGATACCTTTTCAAGCATGTTGCCAACTATGAATCGGAAGTACTTTACTACAACGCTGTTTTGAAAAGGAGGGTAAAGGTGGATTATAGAGCTGTACCGCACGCAGTCTTTACCCATCCTGAAGTTGCCGCAGTAGGTATGAAAGAGGCAGAAGCAATAAGCAGATATGGAAAGGAGAATATACTGATAGGCTTTTACAAGTATGAGGATACTGCAAAGGGAGAAGCGATGGCTGCTAAAGACTATTTTGTGAAGATAATAGTCAAGGCAGATGATTACACTATATTAGGAGCTCATATAGTTGGCCATGATGCGTCTGTGCTTATTCACGACTTGATAGTTGCAATGTATTCCCATGAAGGCAGCATTGCACCCATAATGAATTCCATGTTCATTCATCCTGCGCTGAATGAAGTTGTGCAGAGAGCTGCAGGGAACCTACTTTCAGTGGATGAATACCATAATTCTATCTCACAATAAGCACTGAACATGAGGCATGGTTGGCAACTCCGCTCGAGACGCTTCCGAGCAGAAGCCTCTTGAACCCGCTCATCCCTCTTGTTCCTAGCACTATGAGGTCAGCCTTGTTCCTCTCCGAATACTCAACTATCGCCTGCACAATCGACCTTACGTTGCTGAGTATTTGAGCATTTGAATCAACCCCTTCTGACCTTGCAATTTCAGTAGCTTTGGAAATAATCTCGTTTGCTCTTTCTGTAGAATCTGTGTAGATTCTGTCTAATACTGCTCCTGGCACATTCCCTTCCAGCGCAACGTATTCTGGAACTGCTAAAACAGTAACGAAAGTCAATTTTGCATTCATCCTTTTTGCAAGCTGTGCTGCAGCCCTTGCTGCCTTGTCAGAGTATTCTGACCCGTCAACAGCAGCAATTATATTTTTAAAAAAGCCTTCAGAATCTTTGACAGACATAGCTTTGAGGCCAACTACAACTCCAATAAATCTTTTGCACTAAGCTATTGAGTACTTTTGAGCAAACTCCTGAACCTTTTTGCTTATTTCCTGCCAGGGCCATCTGGAGACACTCATTCTGCAGAGGTCTACTTTCCATGCTCCCTTCCTCTTTTGCCACCTGTAAAGTCTGATATCTCTTCCTCCCTGCCCCTCCACAACTACAATAGCAATAATCAGATTTTCACTTCTGTAAATATCATATCCATCCAGAACCTTGTACTGCTCAGATACAGGGTATTGCTCAGACATCGCTTTTGCTGTAAAGCATGCATGTTAATAGCTTTACTCTGTACGAGGGTTAAAATTTTGGCATTAAATCTGCTTAAGAGCTTCAGTTACCTTTTTAGGTTTCTCTTTATCAATACGGGTTATGCTCAAGGTTGGAGATAGAGCTCCAGATTTCACAGCTGTAACAGATAGCGGGTCAACAATATCTTTACGTCAATATCTCGAAAAGGGGAAGGTTGTTCTTTACTTCTACCCGAAGGATAACTCTCCTGGCTGTACTGCTGAAGCAATGGCATTCAGGGAGAGCTGGAATAAGATAAGAGAGCTAGGTGCAGATATAATAGGAGTCAGCTCAGATAGCGTTGAATCACACATGAAATTCAAAAGTAGCTGCAATTTGCCATTCACGCTTGTAACGGATGAAGGCTCCAAAATTAGAAAGCTTTACGGTGCTACGGGTCTGCTGATACCACCTCGAGTCACCTTTATCATAGACAATGATGGTATAATCAGAGATGTCTACAGCTCGCAGCTTATGGCAAGAAGTCATGTCAAAAGAGCGGTAGAAGTGCTTGAGTTGCTGATAAAAGAAGCCTGAATCAAAGGCATAAAGTGATAACTTTGCACTATGTAAACATAGACTGCCATATTCATCTATCGGAAAGAGATGATGATAAGCTTATTCCTTCTGCAAAAATGAACGGCTTTAGCTACACCCTCGACGAAATAACCAGGATTATGAAGAAAAACAACACCGTTGCAGGGCTCTTACTCAGCCCTCCTGTAAGCAACTGGCGTCCTTGTCCAAACGAGGAAATAATAGCGCTATCAAGAAAGAGCAAAGGCCTTTTATTTCCTGTGCTTACTTTAGAGAACGAAAGAGATTCAATAGAAGCAGCTCTGAAGATCGCTGATACCAATACAGTAAAGGGCTTCAAGATACTTCTTGGCTACCAGCATATTTACCCTTATGACCATATCTTCAACAAGCTATACGACTACTGTGAAGAAAAAGAAATCCCCGTTCTGTTTCATACTGGTGATACAGCAAGCAGGAATGGCAGTTTGAGGCATTCTCATCCTTTGAACCTTGATGAACTTGCCAATTCGAGACCTGGGCTGAGAATCGTTGCATGTCATTTTGGAAATCCGTGGATTATGGATACAGCCGAAATCATTTACAAGCATGAACAACTTTATGCAGATATATCAGGGCTCTTTGCTGGAAAAGATAGCATTTACTCATCAAAATATTTTGATTACATGGCAAACTCAATCTCTAAAGCCATTCATTACATAGGAAACTGTGAGAGGATTCTCTTTGGGTCTGATTATCCCATCTCCCCTCCTGACAAAGTTCTGAAACTAGCCATGAACCTAGATATTTCTGCAAAGGATAGAAGAAGGATTCTGTATGAAAATGCAAAGGAGCTCTTCAGGCTATGAGCGATACATCTTACGAAGGAAGATTGAACTGCAATATTGTTAAATTTCCAACACAGAAGAGGGTTGAGCTTGAAAGCATACTGTATGATTCTTTTGAGGGCTGGTATCTCAGGCATGCCCTCAGGAAGCTTTACCAGGTTGAAGATGTCTTTGCAGCTTTGGACACAAATACTCCTGTAGGTGTAGCGATGCTTGAAGAATTAAGCAAAGAAGCATCTTATCTCTTTTACATAGCTGTAAAGAGAAACTACAGGAGAAGGGGCGTAGCATCACAGCTCTTGACTTTCTGCATATCATATTCAAGCTTAAAAGGCAAAAGAGAAATTTACGCAGCGGTTGAAAGCGATAACGAACCATCAATCAGGTTGTTTGAATCACAAGGCTTCACAAAGACATCTTTCTCTGAGTTTAGAAAAAAGTATGGTTTTGCAAAATCAATAGATATGTACAGAAGGATGGTTGTAGTCCCTGGAGAAGTTCTTTTAGTGAGAAAGCTGTGAATCTTTTTTAAGTTGCCTTATGGTATCTGCAAACACTTTGTATGCAGGTTTTGCATTCAGATATTCATCGAACAATCCAAAGTGATTCTCCTGAGGGGGAAATGACCTCCAGCTTGTATCCGCGTACCTCCAGATGCTTATAGCAGAAACATGCCTGCACTCAAAAGCCTGCAGGCATGCTCTCATTATATACTGAGCCTGCTTCGTATAGCTGTACCCAAGCCATGATGGACCACTTGGATAACCTGTCTCGGAGATGATAACATTTTTCCCAATATTCTCAGCAATCTCCTCTGCCTTTGTTATGACTCTGGCATCAACAGGATCAGCCTCCTGGTAGTTGGGGTAAAAATCGAAGCCTATAGCATCACTTAGAGAGGAATACATCCTTGCTTCATCTACTCCTCTGTCAGCTTCAATGTTTATCAGAGTCATGGCATTGCTATCTTCATCATGCACAGCATCGTTAAGCATCTTCAGCAATTCATACCTGAATTTCCCCTCCAGCCATGCGGCACCCTTTCTCCAGCCTGCAGCCTCGTGCATCTCCCACCAGTTAGGCTCATTCTCTATCTGCCAGACTCTTATGCTGTTTTTATAGTGATTTACAAGCTCCCTTGCATGCTCTGCTGCCTTCTCTATATAATTGCTAGGCTCTTTATCGATGTTTATGCCTTCAGGGAGCATCCTGCTGTAGCCGCATGCAACAACAGGTATTACAGCGATACCTTTCTCCTTCAAAGCATTTACCATATTATCCATAGGGAAGCTATGTTCATCTCCGACTTTCCCAACAAAGTAATTCCAAGGAAACCAGCACCTAACGAAGTCTATTTCTGCATCGCTCGCTGCATTAGCAAGAGCGATTATCTCCTCTTCAGCATTGCTTATTCTTCTGCCTAGGGCTCTGGCGATTGCCTCCCCTAATTTGCCAGCTGTATCATTCTCCTTGAGCTCAACCTTCAGAAGATGGGGAATGATTATCGATTTTGGCTCCTTCATTCCAGTATATCTCCATGGGTCGTCAAGGTTAAGTCCGAATTTGAACCTTTCAAGAATGTCAAAATCACTTTGCATTTTATATCATTTCTGGTCTTTCGATAATAGATTCAGGATCAAGCATGTTAACTTCCGCGTTGAATACAGATGCGAATTCTTCCGCAACATATCTTTTTACCTGCTCCATGCCTACTTTTCTTCCCAAAATCTTCTCCATCGATGTTAGTGCTTCAGGTGGCAAGCCGCAAGGGTTTATCAGCTTGAAGTAGGAGAGGTCAGTGTTTACATTCAACGCAAATCCATGATAAGTTATCCACCTATCCACAGCTACACCTATTGAAGCCAGCTTCCTTAACAACTCTCCATTCCTTACCCAGACTCCCCTGTGCCCCTCTTTCCTCTCTGCATTTATCCCAAAATGTGAAACAGACCTGATAATAGCCTCTTCTATATTGTTAACGAATCTCCTTACATCATGGTCGTTCAGATGAAAGATTGTGTAGCCAACAAGTTGCCCTGGTCCGTGGTATGTTGCATCTCCTCCTCTCTCGACCTGAAAGACAGGTATTGGCTGATTTCTGAAATTATCCTTGCTTGTGCTTCTGCCTAGAGTTATCACATGGGGATGTTCAAGCAGAAGAAGTATATTTGTATCTTTATTCTCAACTATTGATGCAACAAGCCTCTTCTGAAGTTCTAAAGCTTTGCCATATTCAACAAGCCCTATGTCTGAAGAGAGTATTTTCATCTCTGCTGCCCCTTAATTCTCAATTGATGAATGGGCTGCCCTGCTGCTGCTTCAGCTGCCTCCATAAGAGCTTCGGGAAACGTCGGATGAGGATGTATTGTTAATGCTATATCATCTATGGTAGCTCCCATCTCAATTGCAAGAGCCGCCTCTGATATCATATCTGATGCAGAAGGGCCTATTACCTGCACACCTACAACCCTTTTGCTGACCTTATCCCAGACTACCTTTACAAAACCATCCGTCTCTCCTGCTGTAAGAGCTCTGCCTAATGCGGCAAACGGAAACCTTGTAGAAATAACATCCAGACCAGATGCTCTAGCCATACTTTCTGTAAGACCTGCCGAAGCTATTTCAGGGTCTGTGAATATAGCATCTGGCACCGTCTTCCACATTGCCTCGCTTGGCAATCCAGCCGCTACCTCTGCTGCAACTATCCCTTCCTTTGATGCCTTGTGTGCTAGCATTGGAGGAGCTCTAACATCTCCAATTGCAAATATATTATCCACTGTTGTAACCATTCTTGCATCTGTCTTTATGAAGCCCTTACCGTCCACTTCTACCCCTACTCTTTCAAGTCCTATTCCATCGCTTCTTGGCCTTCTTCCCACGCTGAGGAGCACTTTATCCGCCTGAATATTCAATACTTCTTTACCAGTATCGATTTGCAGGGATGCAGATTGACCTTTTACAACAACTTCAGTCACTTTAGAGGTTAGATGAATAGATATGTTTCTCTTCTCGCAGAGCCTCTGCAGAGTTCTTGCAACATCAGCATCGTACCCAGGTATAAGCTGGTCCATCAGCTCAACTACAGTCACTTTGCTTCCAAGTTTAGAGTAAAGGCATGCTATCTCCATTCCAACAACCCCTCCCCCTATAACTACCAAATGCTCTGGAAGGCTCTGAAGCTGTAGTGCCTCCTTGGAGCCTATTACCACTTCTCCATCGTATTTAACATTGGGAAGTTCTAAAGGTTTTGAGCCTGTAGCCACTACCGCTTTGTTAAAGGTGATTTCCCTGGAACCATTTTCTTGCCTAACAGCAATTGTATTTTTATCTACAAAAATCGCTTCCCCTTTAATCATTGTAACTCCATTGCCTTTGCACAGCTGCTCCACACCTGAAGTCAGTGTGTTTACAACATTTTGCCTCCACTGCTGCAAAAGCGAAAAATCCACATTAATATCTTCAACCTTTATACCATACCTGGAACCGTTTAATACCTTCTCGTAAAGCTTAGCAACGTTGATCAGTGTCTTTGAAGGTATGCAGGCATAGTTCAGGCATTCCCCTCCCATTCTGTCTCTCTCAACAACTGCAGTGTTCAGCCCAAGCTGTGCAGCCCTGATTGCACATACATACCCACCAGGGCCTCCCCCTATGACTACAAGGTCAAAATCGCTCAAAGTACTTCAGCCAACAGCTTCTTTGAATCCTGAAGTATATCTATAACCCTAGCCAGGAATCTAGCTGCATATGCTCCGTCTATAATTCTGTGGTCAAACGTTAGAGAAAGATAGGTCATGTCCCTTACTTCTACAATACCATTTCTAACCGCAGGTCTTTTTGCTATCTTATGAAGCCCCAGGATTGCAACTTCTGGGTAGTTGATAATCGGAGTTGCAAAAAGCCCGCCTATAGACCCAACGTTTGTAATGCTGAATGTTCCTCCCTTCACTTCATCAAGCGAAAGCCTTCCTTGCCTTGCTTTATTCGATAGCTCCTCAATTTCGGAGGCTAACTGGTAAATATCCTTCTTATCCACATCCTTTATCACAGGCACGACAAGTCCTTGCTCAGTGTCAGTGGCTATCCCTATGTTGTAATACTTCTTAAGAACTATGTTTTCCTCATCGACTGAAGCGTTCATCAAGGGGAATTCCCTTAGAGCTGGTATCAGGGCTTTTATTATGAACGGAAGGTAAGTCAGCTTCACACCCTTTTTCTCAGCACTTCCCTTGAACGCTTCCCTCAAAGAAACAAGGTCAGTAACGTCAACTTCATCGACGTGTGTAACAGGCACTGTATTCTCCCTTGCCTTCACCATATGCTCAGCAATCATTCTCCTCACTCCTCTTAGAGGTATCATCTCTTCCCTAGCTCCTTGCCCAACCCTGAAAGATTTGACATCAGCTTCAGTTATCCTTCCACCAGGGCCAGTACCTTTGACCAGAGACAGCTCTACTCCAAGCTCTTTGGCAAGCTTTCTCACTGCAGGTGTAGCTAAGACAGACTCTGCAGTAGCTTTTTTCTCGCTTACCACGCTTGCAGATACCTGCCCTGCTGCTTGGCTACTAGCAACTTCTCTTTTCTCTTCATGCACTATCTGTTGAGGGCTCTGCTCAGCAGAGTCACCTTCAATCTCTATCAGTACATCCCCAACTTTTACTCTATCACCTTCCTTTACATGCACATTGACAACCTTTCCTGAATATGGTGAAGGTATTTGCACATTCACCTTGTCAGTCATGACTTCCACAAGAGGCTGGTCTACCTTTACTTCATCTCCCAAGCTTACGAGTACCTTTACTATCTCTCCTTCGCTTACTCCTTCACCTATATCAGGAAGCCTGAACTGAAGAGCCAAGCAAACAACACCGTCCAATTGCAGCAAATAGCTTATAAAAATACATTGCTGATTTAGTGCTATCCTTTTTTATTTCAGCTCTTTATTCTTTGATTCTGCTATTATACTTCTGATGAAAAATTCTCCAGCCCTGTAGCTGCTCCTAACCAGAGGGCCTGAAGCAACATATTTGAAGCCCATCTCAAGCCCCAGCTCCCTGAAATAGCTGAACCTTTCAGGCCTGACATATTCTTTTACCTCAAGATGCCTCTTTGAAGGCCTAAGGTACTGACCGAGAGTCAGAAAATCAACGTCAGCATTTCTAAGATGAAGCATTGTCTGCTGAACTTCTTCATCACTCTCCCCAAGTCCAAGCATTATAGAGGATTTGGTATATATTGAACCATCAAGCTTCTTTACATTTCTCAGTACTGATAGAGATTGCCAGTAACCTGCTCTGGGGTCTCTAACCCTAGGCGTCAGGGAGAGTGTAGTTTCAACGTTATGGGAAATTACATCAGGCCTTGCATTTACAACCAGCTTTAGTGCATCTATATCGTTCTGAAAATCCGGGATAAGCACTTCAATCATAAGCTCTGGGCAACTCTCTCTTACCTTTCTGATAGTTCTCGCAAAATGAGAGGCTCCGCCGTCTGGTAAATCATCCCTGTCTACGGATGTAAGTACAACATAATTCAGGTTCATCTTTGACAATGCATAGGCAACATGCTCAGGCTCAAACGGGTCAACTACACCGTTAGGTTTGCCAGGCTTAACCATGCAGAACCTGCAGGCTCTGCTGCAAACATCTCCAAGAAGCATAAGTGTTGCTGTGCCTTGATTCCAGCATTCGTAAATGTTGGGGCAGTGAGCTTCTTCGCAAACAGTATGCAGGTTCAGATTCTGAAATAGCTTACTGAGATTATCAAACCTCTCGTTTCTCTTCGGAACTATCTTAAGCCACTCTGGCCTTTCCCCTGCCAATACCATGCGGCCTGATTAAAAACATGCAAGTCTTTAGACTTATCGCACACTCTGAAGGGTTTGCAATGAAGGAAAAAGTATAAACGAGAGTACAGAATGCATAATTTGAATTGAGTCAACCACAACCTCAGGCAAAAAAGGTCTCTGAGTCTGCAATAGTTCTTTACAGGCTTATGATGCCCAACGATGCAAACCCATCGGGCAACGTCTTTGGAGGGACAATACTGAAGCTGATGGATGAAGTAGCAAGCATAGTAGCATTTCGTCACTGCAGAAAGAATGTTGTGACAGCATCGATAGACAGAATGAGTTTCTTCGCTCCAGTCTACGTAGGGAATCTGATAGCTTTGAAGGCTTCAGTTAACTATGTGGGAAATACTTCCATGGAGATAGGAGTCAGAATTGAAGCGGAAGACCTAAGGACTGGCCAGGTTGTTCATACTGGTTCCTGCTATCTTACTTATGTGGCTCTTGATGAAAACGGAAGACCAACTCCTATACCGAAGATAATTCCAGAAACTGACGAAGAAAAGAGAAGGTATAACCAGGCATTAGCAAGAAGAAAGTTGAGAGAAGCAGAACTTCAGGCATTAAAGGCTGGGGAAATGAAAGGCTAGCAGCATTGAAGAAAGCATGTTGCATAATATACAAAATCAAAATGCTATGATACAAACAGGTTTCCGTAATTAGGGTAAACCCATAATTCAAATAACTGCGAAAAAGAGGTCTATGAGCTAAAATCATGATTTCGACTGCAATTATATTTGCTTGGCTTCACGTCTTTTTTGCTGTCTGTTGGATAGGAGCAGCTGTGCTCACAGCAGTCGTAATAGAGCCTGCAGCAAGGAGCTTCTCGGCTCAGGCTTCTGTCGAGTTTGTAAAGAAATTTATTCCTAGGCTAGGCAAATTCATGGGCATCATAACCACCTTTACAATCATATTTGGAGCTCTATTCTTCTATGCATTTACTGGCGGAAGGATTTTTGCAGACCCTCCCTCTCCTTGGGAGTCTTTAATGTATGCTGGAGCATTGCTAGGCATAGTAGCATACATATTTGGAATAGTTATCATGCTGCCTTTAACTAAAAAGATTGAAAGAGCTACAAAGGAATTTGAAGCTAACCCTGATTCAGCAAATACTTCACTTCAAACGCAAATGTCCAGGTTGAGGAGCATCTCGATTCTGGACCTGGCCTTGCTGATTGCAGTCTTTACACTTATGGCGCTGGCGACATACTACTGAAATCTCTCTGTTAAGGCAAGATAAAGAAAAAAAAGAAACAATCGACTTATAACTTTCATTTTGCAAAAGCAAAGGTCTATTCAGAAGCTATAAGACAAATAAGAAATTTTAACGCATTGATAAAGAATTTTATCTATTGCCATCAAAGCTATTGCTGACTGTAGATAGGCTTATTTTTCTTCAGCAGACTAAGCATTCTTCGAAGTAAGAATTCTTAAGGACCCTGCAAGAACTATTACTTGCAATGCATCTCCAACCAGAAAAGTAAGCGCAGCATAAACCTTACCCTGACTGAAGAAAAGGTAATGTTCCGGTTGCGAAAGAGATAATACCAGTACAAGTATTGAGAGAAGTGATGTCAGTATGTAAAATCTATTTTTGTTTAGAGATACGCCTGCTCCTGCAATTAAATAAACAATCCACCCTCCAAGCAGAGAATAGAATAAAAATGCAGGTACTATTCCATAAACCTGAAGCAAAAGGATTGGCCCTAAACCTATGGTTGCGTATATTGATACCATCGTAATTGTCTTACCAATATTCAATCTGGCTAATATTCACACTATGTTGTTAAATAACATTTCGAAAACTATTAGATATACCTTGCAGTTTGTCTTATACGATAGAATTGGATGAAAGGCAATCGATCGAATACCAGCTTCGGGGCAAAACACTGAAGGTCTACATATTCCTTCTTAAGAGACAGAAGGGCGCAGGGGTTAGGGAGGTTCAGAGAGCACTGGGATTTTCAAGCCCCAGCGTTTCATTTCATCATCTTGAGAAGCTGGTTGAGTTGGGCCTTGCATCAAAGAACGAGGCTGGGGAGTATGAAGTGATTAAAAATGTGGACGTGGGAATTCTTAACGCCTTTATGAATGTTGCAGGCTTCACACTCCCAAGACTGGGCTTCTATGCTGTCTTCTTCTCGATAATTTCTTTCTCCTATCTATTCTTAAGTTATCCATCACTCGACCCTCTCGCATTGCTAGGATGCTTTGGAGCTTCTCTCAGCTTCTGGTACGAGGCGTTTAGAACATGGCGCAAGAGGCCGTTCTGATGATTAGTATTATATCTCTAACTGGGGTTGACTACAAGCGATGAGCAGCTACAGGGAATTTGCCAGGGGTGCATTGCCAGCTATAATCCTGGCTTTGGTTATAGTTTCTGCCGTTCATATTTATCTGCCAACTCAGACTGAAAAGTCTTCACATTCAAATATCAGCACAACAATTTCACCTTCGGTGCCTTCATATCACGCATCTTCTCAAATCGGAATCAAAGGAAATTACCTTCTTGCTTTCTCCATAACTTTATTGCTTGCTATATTGCTCTCCTCATCCGTTTACTTTATCCTCAGGAAGAATCATTCCTAGCCCTTTTCATAATTGCCTCTGACAAAGCTATAAGGATCAACGCAATCATTAAGGAGCCAAATAAAAGGACACCAGCTACAGGGTTTGAAAGAATTATAGCATTTCCTGCAATGTAGATTGCACCGATCGAGGCTGTTAGTGCTATCATCATAGTCGTCAGCGATGCCAACATAACATGCTTCGATATTTTCCTAACTTCTAACAACTGATTCGATGTTAGCTTTGAACCTGAAATCAGAGACCTGTTTGTAAGTTCGATGAGAGATGCAAAAACGCAAACGGAAACGATTGAAGCAGTATCAATTAATTCGTATTTACCATAAGCAAGACTGAATACTCCTATAGTTGCTAGAAGCAGCCAGGATAATGCAATCGCATTTGCGCTTCTTAATACTGTGGCAGCAAGATACAGCAAAAGAGCAAGTGCAAGTAAAATTAGAGAATAGCTACGAACATTGCTGTATAGTATAGTTCCAGCTAGCAAAAAGTAAATAGTGCTGGGTAGCCATTTAGCAATTCTCAGAATCAAGCTAAAACAGACCTCTGCTCTATTCTCTTCAGCCTCAGCAGATATGTGAGAGGCTTATCAACATCCCAGTCTACAACTATCGCAAACCTTCTTGCCCTTTCAATATTTTCTCTCCTTTTTAGAATGAAGATTCTTGTAGCAACAATCCTGTCCAATTGCTCCTCTTTTTTCAATCTGGACGACCATATGTCCGGAGCTACCAGATAACTGTTGAAGCCATCTTCATGCAGAGAATATAAAGCCTTTAAAACTTCATCATCAACAATTGGCGTGACCAGAGCTATCTCCTGGACCTTTGGAAATAGTAACCTGAGGTAATTGTCGACCTTGCTTATCTGCCATCTCCTTCCAGCGCTGAAATCTGATAGTGCGGTAAGTATCTTCCTTAGCTGCCTGTAGCCATAGGCAGGTGGCACCTTCTCCAGCAGGTCTCCCATGACCATCAGCCCAACCTTATTTCTTGAAAGAATTGCTGAATATGCAATCGTTGCAGCAGCGCTTGAACATTTCTTGAACTGCTCTTCCTCATCTTCCTTTGGAAGCAGTGCAAACCTAGAGTCAAGAATGACCATGAGCTCTCCAGCAAGCTCTGCTGCGTACTGGTTGGTGTGAAGAGTTTGGTATCTGGCTGAAGCCTTCCAGTTTATTCTCTTCAACCTGTCTCCTGCAACGTAGTCTCTTACAGAATAGAATTCTTCGCCTTCTCCCTGCCTTCTTGACCTGTTTTCGCCTGGCTGATTTCTCAGAGACATGATTATCATGGAATTTCTGTTAGTCTCAACAAAAGGATAGGCTCTTACTTCATCTTGTATTGTAATTATTTTCCTTTCTACGAATAGTTGAAATGGGTCAAACGATTCTGTCTTTATCTCATTGAAAACATATTTTCCAGGTAAAAATGGGGATACTGAATAGGTGAAAGATTTACTCTCCCCTTTCTTCAGCTGCATTATGAATATATTAGACCCCTCAACAACCTTTACATTCTTAGGGATTGAATCTTCTATTTTCATTATGGCTATGCTATCATATTCGTTACGAACAGTCAGCCTGATCGTTACTTCATCTCCCTGCAGGACAACCCTCTTCTCTATATCCCTTGAAACTGCTATTTTTGTATGGGGCTTGTTAAACAACCTACTTACAATCAGGAAAACTGATATTGGTAGAGATGCGATTGCAATGTAAGGGATATAGAAGAAAGATGAGATTGCAATGGCAAAAAAGGCAAGGGCAGAAAGGGAATAACCTCTAGCTGTGAGCAAAGGTATCACACCTTTGGTACAGGCAGCTCAGAAATTATAGAATTTATCACAGCTGCGCTCTTTCCTCCTCTAAGCATCTGTTCAGGCTTGAGAATTATTCTATGGGAAAGAGCTTCAACAGCTATCTGCTTCACATCGTCAGGCAGGACATAATCTCTTCCGTGCAGCCATGCAGATGCTTTAGAAAGCTTGAGCAATGCCAAAGTTCCTCTGGGACTTGCTCCTATCTCTACATCCTTGTGAACCCTGGTCTTTCTCACTATCTCCACCATGTAATTTATTATTGCATCATCGACATGCACATCCTCAACCTGGGACTTCATTGCAAGTATTGCAGAGGCATCAGTAACAACTTCCAGCTCTACATCATCTGTCTTTCTCAGGTTTCTCTTGCTTGCAATGTTGAATTCGTCTTCTGCATTGGGATAGCCTACAGATATTTTGGCAAGAAACCTGTCTACCTGAGCCTCTGGCAATGGGTATGTTCCTTCATATTCTATGGGGTTCTGCGTAGCTATGACCATAAATGGTCTAGGCAACTGATATGTAACATCCTCTACAGTTACTTGCCTCTCCTGCATCGCCTCAAGCAGGGCAGATTGGGTTCTCGGAGGGGCCCTGTTTACTTCGTCTGCCAAAATCACGTTGCCAAATATTGGACCTTTTCTGAATATAAATTGAGACTCGTTTCTGTCAAAGACAAAGGTTCCTGTTATATCTGCTGGCAGCAGGTCTGAAGTAAACTGAATCCTTTTGAACTGAAGCCCTAAAGTTTTTGCAAAAGACTTTGCGATTAATGTCTTTCCAAGTCCTGGATAATCTTCTATTAGAACATGACCTTCGCTTAGCAAGCACATAAGTAATTTCTCTATTACCTCCTGCTTGCCTACTATAGCTCTTCCGAGCTGGTCAAGTATCTTTCTAACTGGCTCGTTGACTGGCTCAGTAATGTCTTTCATCATCTATCCTATCCAAAATTGATTTCAAAATTTTCAGGTAAATCCCCTTTTGCCTTTTCAGAAAGAAGAATCTTCCTTGTGCTGAAAGCAGGTTCTTCTCTTCATCAGTCATAACTGCATTTAAGCTATTCAACGTGTTTATTATGAAGTTTCTGGCGTCGTTTTCCCCGTTTGCGGCCTTTCTCACATTGGTTAGTATTTCGTCATCTCTATAGCTTTTATCCTCCTTTTCTATCTGCACGGTTTGTGGTTTTATCGCTAGACTGTCAACTATAGCTAAAGCAAGCAGAAAATAAAGGCTTACCATGAACATGAAGTCGCTATCTCCGAGCAATAAATCTAACATTATAAGGAATAAAGTTCCGGAAAGGGTTATCCCTGCTACCTTAAGCATCTTATCCATTAATCAGCACACCCTTTCTGGTAAGAAGTTTCTCCTCCATAGCGTTCAGAGCCTGCACCACTTTATCAACCTTTGACCTAGGGATTATTCTTCTGCTATACCTTGCTTCTTCGAACGAAGAGGTGAGAAACGATGCTTCCTGGCTCACCTCTGGCAAGGATTCTCTGACCATCCTGTTATATTCCCTAGCAGTGAGGCTTTCAGATGCAGATACCCCTGCCTTCTCTGTTTCTGAACAGAATCTCAGATAGCAAAGGTATATCTGCCTCCTTACTTCATCGCCTTCTGACATGGCTAGCCTGAACACATCTTCCCGACTAAACGATTCTTCTTTCTTTTCTGTCTGAAAATCCTCTGGCATTTTGCTTATTTTCATTCTTTGCCTTTTCAGAAACATAAACGACAAAGATGCAACTAATGCTATTGCAGCAATCAAAATATACCTTAATACATACATATCAAATGCTATAGCAGGTAATCTTATGAAAGATGTTACCATTACGTATGCAAAACTAGCTATAAAGGTTAATGACAGTATTAGCAACATCTCTTTGAGGCTCGTGACAAATCTGTCCCTCATCCAAACCATCATAAATGCAGCAAGAAGCAATATGCCTCCAAGCATTATTACAGCTATGTCAGTCCCGTTTTGGGTTGCTGACGATGGAGCTTGAATGAATACATTGCTGGAGCCTTGCGGTGCTGGCAATAATGCTTGCTGTGTGCTTGCTGGATGTATCAAAGATGAATTTGCTATAAGACTCATTACAGATACTGAGAGAAGTAGAATCAGACCGGCGGAATATGCTATTTCTGCCCCTCTTAAATTCAACACTTTGCTATAGCTATCGGTACTATTTTTATGTTAGGACAATACTGGTTTCTCTTCGCTACATATAAATAGGGCATGGGAAAACTTGAGATGATTCTTATTTCTATGGGTCAAGGAGAAGAAGTTCGTGAATTGATTAAAAACGATTCAAAGAGTAATAAGCAAAATGATTCTGTTATAATTGTAAAAGAGTTAAGTAAATCCTACGGCAGGTTAAAGGCAGTTGATGCAATTGATTTCTCGGTTCAGAGAGGAGAAGTATTCAGCCTTCTCGGCCCAAACGGCGCAGGCAAAACAACTACTGTAGAGATACTGGAGGGAATAAGAAAGGCCGATAATGGGGAAGTTTCCGTACTTGGCCTTGACCCCTGGAAGAATGGTTATGAACTTCACAAGAGAATAGGTGTAATACCCCAGGGGTTCAGGTTCTTTGACAAATCAACCCCCCGTGAAGCTATACTGTATTATGCAGAACTCTTCGGAAGAAAGGTAAATGCTGAACATATACTGAAGCTTGTAGAGCTTGAAGATGCGGCCAATACTTATTTCGAACAGCTTTCAGGAGGGCAGAAGCAAAAGGTTGGGCTCGCCCTAGCAATGGTTAACGATGCTGAGATTCTTTTCCTCGACGAGCCAACAACAGGCTTAGACCCTCAGGCAAGGCGTTCAATATGGAGTGTGATTGAAAGTTTCAAGCTGCAGGGAAAGACAGTCTTTCTCACAACACATTACCTGGATGAGGCTGAAAGGCTTTCTGATAGAGTTGCTATAATGAACCATGGAAAAATCATTGCATTAGGTTCTCCTGATTATCTTGTCTCAAAATATGGCAATTCTAAGAAAATTACACTTGAAGGCGATGAAAGAATGTATGGGTTTTTGAAGCAATCTGCAGACATAGCTGTGACGATGCAAGATGGTACTATTGAAATACCTCTGAAACAGAGCAAAGACTTGCTTAAAGTGATAAACCTGATAGAAAATTCTGGTATTCCTTATTCAGGTCTCAGCCTGAAGAAGGATTCGCTTGAAGATGTATTCATCAGCCTGGTTGGCAGAATGAAAGAGGGAGAGCTCGATTGAACTTAAGGAGAATTCTCGCAGACTTTTCTGTATTTCGCAGGGAATACCTGAGAAACAAAGAAGGTTTCTTCTTCGCCCTAGTATTTCCAGTCATCCTAATACTGCTTTTTGGCGCAATATTTTCAGGCAATAATCATAGCCCCATAAACGTCTATGCCCTAAATGAGGACAATGGGCCCATGGGCTCATCTTTTCTTAATGTTCTAAACCAGACGGGCGCTATAAAAGTCATACTAGCACCGTCAGGTTCAGTTTTTCCTGATTATCTTCTCAAAAACTCCTACTCCCAGGGGATTCTGATTCCCAGCAATTTTTCGTATTCTATTCATTCAGGAGGTAAAGCAAGCGTAATTATATACAGCAATCCTGCTGATACTTCAACTCAGATAGTTACAGGGGTTATAAATAGTGTAGCCGAGGCATTCAACCTGAAGCTCTCTAACTCATCAAACTTCATAACGATTGTGCAAAAGAGTGTAAACGAATCATCCCCTAGCTATATTGACTTTCTTATACCAGGCCTGATAGGTTTTACAGTCCTGACCAGTCCCATGTTCTCAATGGTTAATCTGTCAGCTGAATACAAGAAATCAAAATTCTTCAAGCAGTTATCGCTAACTCCTCTCACAAAGGGTGAATGGCTGGCATCAAAGATAATTTGGTATGTTATGATTTCTCTGATATCTTTTGTTTTAATGACAGCAACAGGCACATTACTCTTTGGAGCAAACGTTCAGATAACAGCATGGGTTCTTCCGTTTGTCATTCTTGGGTCTCTTCTCTTCGTCTCGCTGGGAATGCTTGTTGGCACAATTACAAAGAGCATAGAGTCTGCAGGAGTTATAGGCAACATAATTACATTTCCCATGATGTTCCTATCAGGAACGTTCTTTCCACTCAGTATAATGCCCTCCTGGCTTGCTAGGATAGCTCATATCTTTCCCCTATACTATATAATAGATGGCCTAACTGCAACAATGGTATATGACAACCTAAGGTCAGCATTGATTGACCTTTCAATAATTGCACTTATCTGCCTCATGTTATCGATAGCAGCAGTAAAGGCTTTCAAGTGGAGAGAAGAATGATCAAGCAATCTTAGCAATTATATCTTCTCTTTTGAAAAGTTTTACACCAGCATAGAACATAACACAATCAAGCAATACAAAGAAAAGAGTCAGTGAAATGAGTGCGTTTGCACCTAGTATTACTGCGATCCATGATTCGCCGAATATCCCTATAAGTATTGGGATAATCAGTATTGCATTTATCTGCTGCGCTTCCCTGAACCCCTTTACCTTTGCAGATATTGTAACCGTTAAACCCACGCTAGCCAAACTGACAGCTGGAGCCAGAAATAGGATCAAAATTATCCATGAAAGGTCAGGCAATATAGGCCTGCCAAAGATGCCTAAAGCTAATACATCAACTACAGAAGTGTATACAAGAAAGGATGAAAGTGTAGAGAACATCGCAGCAGAAAAGGAAACAACCATCTTTCCCAAGAACATCTCAGAATCAGAAATTGGAGTTGCAAGCAATGATTCTATTGTCTTTCTCTCTTTCTCTCCTGCAAAGCTGTCTGAAGCGATTACGCTGGAGGCTATGAGAGGTATAACAAGGAAAAACGGGGCGAAGAAGAATACGGACACCATGTAAAAAGCCAGCTGAGAAGGGTTGAAATTCAGCAGTCTCTGCTTTGCATAGTCGGGAAGTGTATTGAAGAGATTCTGCAATGGCCCAAGTGAACCTATATTGATGGGGAAAAGGTATATTATAATAGGCAAGGCCATGGAGAAAAATACAGGAACTACTATTACAGGTATGAGAACCTGCCAGTTCCTCGAGATCTCTGTCCAATCCTTTTTAAATACTAAATATACATTGAGGAGCTGGTCTGCTATTCTGCTCATTCAGAATCACCTATCACCTTCAGATATACTTCTTCGAGACTTTTTGAATCTCCCCTCACCGAAAGTATATCAGCTCCTTCAATTGCTAACTTTCTAACAACTCTGGGTACGTCGTTTCTGAAATCATTCACTTCTATCTTTATAAGATATGACTTTGATAGACTTCTTACTTCTTTTAATACAGCAATCCCTTCAATAGCATTTTCAAACTTCTTGTCGAAAAACTTCACCTCAATTTCTGCGTTCTTGCTACTTCCCTCTTCAATCAGCTGTGAAGGAGAACTGAGCACTACAGCCCTACCTTTTGACATCAGCATAACCAAGTCAGCAACCTTTTCAACATCCTCAAGCCTGTGTGTAGAAAGGATTACTGTTCTCCCTTCTCTCTTCATTGTTAACATATATTCCCTGATAAGACGAGATGACAAGGGGTCAAGACTTGAAGTTGGCTCATCGAGCAAAATTACCTGAGGCTTGTGTATTATGGCTCTAATAAAGGAAAGCTTCTGCTTCATCCCCTTTGAGAAAGTCCCTACTCTATCGTTCCTTCTTTCCCAAAGGTCAAAATCTTGTAGCAGCATGTTTATCCTATCTCTCCTTTCTGTTGCATCATTTACCCCATATGCTCTCGCAAAAAATTCCAGATTTTCTTCAGCAGTAAGCCTCTCATACAGCGCTGGATTTTCGGTCACTATACCTGTGATCATTCTTACCTTTCTCGGCTCCTTTGTAACGCTGATTCCAGCGACACTTGCATCTCCAGAAGTAGGAGCAATTATGCAGGCAAGAATTCTAAGAGTGGTTGTCTTGCCAGCCCCGTTCGGACCAAGGATAGCAAACACCTTTCCATTAGGCACTGTAAAACTCAGAGAGTCTATGGCTCTAACCTTTCCGAAATCTTTGCTCAGCCTTTCAACATTGACTTCATCCATTCGTTCAAATTTATCTTTGCTATATAATATCCGTTTTGCACAGTGGCCCTATAATTTTTCTTGTTATCAACTTTAAGTTTTGGTTTTCGATTCCTATTTCCCTGCTGCTTCAGTTCTATGGTTCATTTCTGTTGATTCTACATTCACAATTTTTATAAACAATTTTCAGAAATTGACGCTTATGAAGAAGCTTCTGATAGCGATTTTAGCTGTTTTGGCTTTAGGCATGAATTCTGTAGATGCATTTGCATGGCATTCAACCTTGACAACAACTCTTTCGTCAACAACAGTAATAATAGGCAACGGCATCTATGATACAGCAACCTTAACCGTTTCAAACGGAGGTAATACACAGCCTTCAGGCTACATAATTTTTTCAATCTATAGTGGCTCCTGCTCAAACGGCAAGCCAACAGGAGCTTTGATAGCAACTTTGCCTCAGGTAAAAGTCACCCATGCAGGCAGCTATCAATCGGCAGTCTGGAATACTGCAGGCCAACAGGCAGGAAATTATGTGTTTGTAGTCAAATACACAGGAGGAAATGGTTACCCTTCTGCGACTGCAGCATGTGAACCTTTTATGCTTGTAAACGGCTCTAGCGTACCTGAATTCCCCCTTGGCTCCATCGGATTTGGTATGCTGTTTGCCATAGCCTTACCAATGTTGATGCTTATAAGGAAAAGGAGCCTACTATCAAACTGATTCAAGCTGCAAACAGATAGCCATAGACCACTTTGCCTTCAAGCAAAGTGGCAAAAGGTCTTTTATCTTTTACATCTGTCAGATAATCAGAATCGAATATTGTTAAGTCTGCATCCATGCCTTTTTCAATCGTGCCGCATTTATCTTCAACATTAAGGAGGTATGCTCCTTTTTCAGTGTAGCTCCTAATCGCTTCATTTATACTTATTCTCTGTGCTGCATGCTCAGAGCTTACTGCAAAATGAATTCCATAGCTGGGGCCTAAAGGCATGCAGTCAGAGCCAAAAGCAAGTTCTATCCCTCTGTCTATTATCAGCCTATATGGATTGTTTCTGCTCAACCATTCCTTACCAAGTCTCTGCTCGTAAAGCCCTCCTTTGCCAGACCATTGAAGAAAGTTTGGCTGGCAGCATGCAATCAGCTTTTTCATGTTAATGAAGAATTCTTCTTTAACCAATTCAAAATGCTCGACAGAATTTCTCAGGTCTTCTCTTCTTGAAAGCACTTCAACTGCTGTTTCTATTGCAACATCTCCTATAGCATGGGCAGCTATAGGTATATCTTTGTCCCAGAATTTTGAGGCTATTCTCTTTAACTCTTGACTATTAACAAGGAGATTTTTGGCAGGCCATCCTGATACAGCCGCTGTCCTTGCCCCTATTGAGCCATCTAAGAATATCTTCACACCCCAGAACTCCTTCCTTCTAATCATATAATCCTCAAACTCCTCATGATAAACTGCCAGCCTGACTTTTGGTTTCAAAGTGTCATTAAGCAATCTGGTATAGACATCAAACGTTCTCCTGTCAACTATATCCCTTACACAGGTTATGCCTTGCGCAAAGCATTGTTCAAATGCATCTACCAAAGACCTTTTTATCTCATCATCACTTTGCCATTGAAGTTTCCTTATCAGCTTCATTTCCTCTTCCTTCAGTATCCCGTCTTTTCTGTCAGCTAATGCTAGAATTTCAAGTGCTTTACTGTTTGCAACTGCCATATGCCCATCTACTCTTATCAGCACTGCAGGCTTGGGTATAGCATCAACTTCATCCCTTGTCAGATAACTCTTATCTTTCCACAGTGATTCATCCCACCCCCTTCCGATTACAACCTTCTTCTCTTCACTTTTCGCTCTCTCCTTCATCTTTTCTATTACTTCATCCCTTTTCAGGCCTGACAGCATAACAGTCGAATTGCCTAAGTTGATTAAATGAGTATGGCAATCCGCGAAGCCTGGCATGACCAGTTTTCCTTCTATATCTGCAATCTTTTTTGCCTGCTGACCCTTATCTCTTCCAACATAACTTATCTTTTTTCCAGAGATACATAAGCAGTCAGCATCTTCATCGTGGCCGAATACCCTTGCATTTGTTATTTTAATATCAATCAAGCCATCAATCTATCAAAGCATACATAATATACGCTTAATTATTTGCCAACAAAATACTTACATCGTAGCAAACCATATTGAATACATTGAAAATGTTGAATACATACATTATGTTGAGAATAATTATAACCTTGATTAAAGAGCGGTAATTATAAATGCAATCTCTCGACGAACTACCTCTTACTAGGGCTCATCTCAAGATAATGGTAGTTACTGGCCTTGGATTCTTTACTGATGCATACGACCTCTTCATAATAGGCGTAGCAAATTCGATAATAGCTCAACTTTGGAAGCTTTCAACCTTAGACCAGTCCCTGCTGGTCTCAACTGCCTTCATAAGTTCTGTTCTGGGCGCGATAGTGCTTGGAAAGCTATCTGACCTTATGGGGAGAAAGAGGTTCTATGGAATAGAATTGATTATGATGATAGCTGGAGCTGTGCTATCAGCTCTATCACCTGACCTTATCATTCTGTTGGTCTCAAGGTTTATACTTGGCTTTGGAATAGGTGGAGATTATTCGAGTAGTCCTACCATAATGGGAGAATTTGCCAACAGAAGGGATAGAGGCAAGCTTGTTGGCATGGTGTTTACCATGCAGGCGGCTGGGCTTATAGCTGGACCGCTGATAGCAATTCCAGTTCTTCAGTATGTAAGTGCTGATACTGCATGGAGGATATTGCTTGGTATAGGAGCAATACCTGCAGCTGTTGTATTTTATTCAAGGAGGAGGCTTGGAGAAACACCAAGATACCTAGCTGAAGTTGCCAACAAGCCTGTCCAGCTTCCTAAGGAGCTTAAGAATATAGTAATTGAGCTGAACGAAGCAGAGATGAAGGCGCAGCCAAACTATGTAAAGATCTTCTCAGACCCTGATATGAGAAGAAGATTAATTCTTTCTTCACTTGCCTGGTTCTTCCTAGACTTTGCCTTTTATGGCATAACTTTAGCCATATCTGAAATACTTGTGAGCATTTATGGCGCTTTAACTACATTACAGAAGATGACTCTATCAGCTGAATTGTTTGCTGCTTTTGCCCTTCCTGGATACCTTCTATCCACATTCACAGTCGACAGAATAGGAAGAAAGCCGATTCAACTTTTTGGCTTCGCTGCTATGACATTCTTTTATCTGATGCTAGGCATATTCATGGGTTCGCATCAATCATTTCTCCTTTTGCTCTTGCTCGGATTGGCATACTTTTTCACCCAGTTTGGTCCAAACTCAACAACATTTGTGTACCCTCTTGAACTGTTTCCGACAAGCCTCAGAGCCACTGGGCAGGGAATAGCTGCAGCTAGCGGTAAACTTGGTGCTTTTGCTGGAGCCTTTACAATCCCTCTTATATTCAACTTCTACGGGTTCTTCTGGCTGAGCATAGTTGCAGCAATAATACTTTTAGCTGGTTTAGCTTCTACAGTTTATTTGCCAGAGACCAAGGCTACAAGCCTCACATGGCAGTACGGTAAGGAACAGAAAGCAATTCAGGGCTGATTGTTCTCATAATCTAACAGAGTAGCTCCTTCTCTTGGTGAGTTTATTGGCAATGATAAGCCTGCAGCTTCAAAGACTATCTTGGCAGCCTCTGCAACCATCCTGCAATATGCTACTCTGTCATAGCTTGCATTTTGTTCAATGCTAACTCTGCAAAGTGGATTTGGGTTATCTTCATCTTTTATTATGAACCTTACCTTATCTCCAGTCTCAATCATTTTACCTCTACCAAGTATCTGCTTTGCTGCAGAGAGATGGGCAACTTTATTCCTGTATTCACTAGTTGATTTCCTCAAAGTTTTAGCTATGAAAAGGGATTCCTGCTGAACATCTCCTTCAGCAACCCTTCTCATCGTCTCCTCAAGAAGTGCTCTTGCCTTGGCAACGCCTTTGCTATACACATCCTCATAGTTATCATACCGCATCAAACAAAATATCAGGTTTCTCTGAAACTCCTTGACGAAATCTGGTACATCATCTCTTCTCATCTCAATCCCCCTTGCCTCAACTTCATCATCATAAGTTACTCCAAAGTATCTTTTCAGTGCTGATGAAGAATAATCGTTCTTAAGCCTTGGAAAGGCTATGAATCTGAAATGCTTATCAAGGGACATAGGCAGGTTGGTCTCAGCTTCTATTAAATCTGCTAAATGCTCATAATCGCTTCTTTCAGCCCCATCCTTTCTGACAAAAAGACTATCTACATCGCTGTAAATTATATCATATCCTTTCTCTTCAGCAATTCCTTTTGCCTTCAGCATAGCATCCCTTGACCTCTTGTTTATCTCTTCAAAGGTAAGCACATTACCAAATCTATTCCAGCAGCAGCCAGATATACCGTAAGAAGTTACAAGTATCAGCTTCAACGCATCTATTCTCTGCTCGCATACAATCCTTTCTTCACTTCCCTTTGCCAGCGTTCTTTTAACCATCTTTAACTCCAGCCTCTTCTTCAGCCATGGCTCTATCACTCTTGATATGAGCCCCATCTCATCAGAGCTGCTACCTTCAGGCTTTTCGTAGCTCAGCTTTCCTCTAAGAATTATGTTGGGGTATTGGGAGTCAAAATCAAGTGCAGCCACATTATGGTGCAGCATGCCTGATAAAGGAGTTATGGATATACCCCCTCTGTCTCTCTCGAGCAATTCTCCAAGCTCCCTAGCTTGCTCAAAGTATCCCTGCTTCGGTATAGCATAACCCATTCTCATCAATTCATAGCAGTTTCTCGAATCTATACTCTTGTTGCTCAACCATCTAGCTGATAAACCAAGGGGGAGAAAGCTGAATCTGGCTCTTTCAACCATCCCAGCAATACCCCAGAGCTCAGCAGCATGTCCTATCATGCTCTCGCCTATGAATATCCTTCCTCCCCATGAGCCCTGCAGGCTAACCTGCTCAGCATCATTACGATATCTAGCTATGCTCAAATTTGCAGAATCGAGCAGATTTTTTATCAGTGGAAAGCCTATTTTATCACACTTTGGAACAATTATTATGTCAGGGTCTCTTTCTTCGGAAAGATTATGCAATTGAAGAGCAATATCTTTTCCGCTTATTTCATCAATGCCAGAAGAATCGATATACCTTATTCTCTTCATCTCCTTTCCTTCATTTTCATATTCGACCCTTGCAAGAGAAAAAGGTGGAGAATTACCATTATCCTCAATCTTGCTCATCCATATCAGCTTATCCCCGTCATAGCCTACCCTTACTTTACTTGTTGGCTCTATACCCAGTCTTGTGAAAAGATACTTCTGGACATGCCTTATATCTGTATCATATAGCTCAGCTACAAGCTGGTTGTTTTCAAGCCCTCTAACCAGGTTTCTGTATTCTTTTAACCCAGCAGCTTCAACCCTTATCAGCCTCTCTTTTTTCTGAGAAGAAAGGGAGATGTATTTCTCTTCGCTATACACAGAATTTACCGCTTGACTCTCTGACAGCAATCTGTTCAGCTCCCATTCTTCTCCCCACCCTTTAGCTCTGACATAGAATGTAGGTATATATCTGTCAAGCAGCCTTATGGCTTTTCCATTTTGTAGCTTAATCCACAATACAGCTGTGTTATGCTTTGTTATGTATACATCTAAAAGCCATCCCTCTTCTTCCAATTCATACCACTTCGCTTATTCTCCTCTTCAGCTCTTCAACTTCATTTCTTAACATCTTGACTTCTTCAGCTAGTTGATTTATCTCAGCAGAATTGTGCAGGTTAGCTGTCAGGTTCATTGCATCCAGCACAAGAGGTAGCTGGGAGTTTGCCATAGCAGCATGCTCCTTATCCCATGCATCTCTTACAAGCCTCTCAAACGCTTCTCTCTTATTCGCATTTCTGAGCAATGGAAGATAATTCTTCCTCAGCCTCTCCAGAACAGATTGATACACCTGCCTGAACGAAGGGGTCATTCTTCCCATTATGGATTCACCATCAACCAAAGTAACGAATTCAGGAACCCTTTTCTCATAATGCTTAGCAAGTGCAGCAGCATATTTTCCCTTCTGTATCCTGCGAAAAAAGACAGATACCCTAGCTATCTGTCTCATCAGGCTGCTGCCTGAAGGCAAGGGAAGCTTTCCATGCTGAGCTTCTAACGCATCACAGGTAATTATCATTATCAGCATTTTCTGCATAGCAATATGCCAAAGCTTTGATAATGAGATATCTATAGACTCTGTAGCACTTCTTCTATCTTTTGAGTCAGCAAGAAATCTTGTTATGTTATGAACTATCAGCATAACAAAATCGTTATCTATCCTTTTTTCAAGCACTTCGGCCACTATAGGCTGTCTTAGCTCATTATACGCTGCAGCGAAGATTACTCTATGCATAACTTGCATCGGCTCAACCCCTTCCCTCTTTGCATAGTATGCTATTCTGTCAAAATCAAGCAGTGTCTTTGCAGTATGGTAATCGGTATTGTTCATGTATGCAACTTTACCCTGCTTTGCTCCGATTACCATCAGCCTGTGAACCAGCTCATCTATGAATTCTTCATCGCCATAGAAAAGATAAGTATTCCCGCTTTCAAATCCTCCTATCAGCCTGTCTATCTCTTCTATACCTATTCTCAATTGTTTTGTATTCTGCTTTATCTGCGAAGCCCTTATCATTATTGCTACCACCATTTCATTCATGAGCTTCTGGGATAATGTCGCAGACTCCTGAAGAATTTATAGTGAATTTAGCCTCAGAATATGGGTGGCTCGGACTGTCAACTATGGCTGCAATTCTATCCTCTCCTGACTTCCTCAGATATATTCTGTAGGTTGAACCATGAGCAAGCACATGACCCCCTGCAGGCCTGTTCGGGTCGCCAAAGAATGCATTCGGCACAGCCTGCACCTGATTGGTTATAACAACTGCAACATTATACACTTCTGCAAGGTTGTGCAGCCTATGCATGAGAGTGTTTAACTTCTGCTGCCTCTCCGCAAGAGTCTCCCTTCCTATGTATTCTGACCTGAACAGGTTTATCACACTATCTATAACTATCAGCCTGACTGAATTCTTCCTTATCTGCTCTCCTATTGCCTTTACAACTGCAATAAGGTGCTGGACATCATAGGTTCTGCTGTAGAGCACTCTGTCAAGTACAAAACCTTCGTCAATACCCCTTGCTTTTGCTATCTCAGAGAGCCTGTTTACCCTGAATGTGCCTTCAGTATCTATGTATATAGCTCCTCCATCCATACCTCCCTTTTCAATAGGTAAATGGCAAAGAACAGATAGCGTATGGCAGAGCTGTGATTTCCCTGACCCAAACGCACCAAAGAATTCCGTGACAGCCTTTGTTTCTATCCCCCCGCCAAGAAGATTATCAACAGCTCTTGAGCCTGTACTGCATGAGATTATATCATTCTTCCTTCTAGCCATATCACTGGCTTTTACAAAGTCTTCCAGCATGATACCCCTCTTTGCAAGGCATGCCCTTGCATTTGATATGAGCAGAGCTGCACTCTGCATGTCTCCACCAATTACCTGCATAACTTCATCAGGCAGGGATGAAGCTAATTCAAAGGCTGAAGTTATACCTGATTCTTTCAGTCTGTATTCTGCTCTCTCAGCTATACCATCAACCCTGCTGAGCGGAACCTCTGCAACCTTCATACATTGAATTCTGATTTATACTAGCGATATAACTGAACATGCATGGCTAGCGGGGGAGGGGGGGAGGTATAGAACTATAAGCAGGCTAGAGCATATCTTCAAAGAATGATGAATAGGCATTCTTTCTGTATATGTATGCTACTGCATCATGCATGTGAATGGATTCTTCACTTCTTGCCTTTATCATCATAGCATTGGGAAATCTTTTACTTGCATCCCTGACAACATCTTCAACAAACTTTGGATTCGCCTGGCTATCCAGAACCTTGAGCCCTTCTTCAGGCCTCTTCATCAGCTCTGCTGTTGTTGATGAAAAGCACTCAAGCATCTTCAATATAACTTCTTCGATATCAACATACTTTCTGCTCTGCATAGCTAGACTTAGCCATGCCCTCTGCATATGCCCGATTCCAGCAACCTCTCTGCTGCATGGACAAGCTGTTATGCCAGGGACGCTGAGTGCGTAATGGAACATTTTACCCTTAAGGGAAATCTTCACTTTTACAAACAGGTCCCTGAAAGGGTAATCGAACCTTACAGAAACAAATGCAGGGCCTTGGGTCTTCTGAACCTCTTCAGCTATCTTTATCATCCCTTCTTCGATATGCTTCACTTCAGAGTTCTTAAAAGCCGCATCAACCAGCCTGCTCATATGCACACCCCTTGTCCTGTTTGTTCTAGTAACTACACTCATCTCTACTGGTAAAGTAAAGTTTCCTATTTTCACCATTACTCTTAGCTTATCTATCCCTGCATACACATTAGTGCTCCTATATTCGTTCTGCACATCAGCCTGAATGTTCAGTTTGACCTTTTCCATGGGTCGATTACTCCTATGCTACTAAACGCATGATTCCTGCTTATGCAACCATAGCATAAGTTGCATGGCTCAGCGCCGTTATTATAGCAGCTCCAAGTCAACTCTAAAGGCACTTTGAATCTGATCGCTTTCTTAAGAACCTGGATTTTATTTAGCCTTCTCAATGGCATAGCAACCTTCGGGCTTCTTTCTTTGTTTTTTAAGCCTAACTCGATAACTCTGTTTATGGCTCTGACGAATTTTGAGCTTGTATCAGGAAACCTTTCCTCATCGCCTTTGTTATGACCAGACATTATAAGCTCAGCAGCATTTGTCTCAGCTACTGCTGCTGCCATGCCAAAGAACACTATGTTTCTAGCCGGGACATAAGCATTTGATATACCATGCTCCGAATCAATAATCTTTGCTTGAGAGGATGAAGGAGAATTTCTCAGGCTCTTGTAGAATTCTATTTCATGCACTTCATGCTTTACCCCAGCTCTTTCTGCTATTGCTCTTGCAGCCTTTATCTCCATAGACTCTTCAGATTCATAATCAAAGGTTAGAGCAATAACTTCATATTTTCTTCTGAGCATCATGTAAAGCAAGGTTGCTGAATCTATTCCTCCTGAGAGTAGTAATACAGCTTTCAATCATTTCTCATCCTGAATAGGCTTGCTCCTTTATTTGCTCCTTCGAAGAAGAATGCCTTTACAGCCTTAACTTTATTTGGCATCTTATTCAGTATCTGCCTTGCTACTTCAGAGGCTATATTCTCGCTAGTAGCTTCCACGTCAAGTAGTATAACCTGCTGCTCTGGTAAGTCAAGCTCAATATGTCCATTTGGACCGTCAAACGATATGTGGCATCTTCCATCCTTTACTTTAGCATATTTGCTGCAGATGATGAATTTGTGGTCGAAATTCTTCAAGACTGATTTTATAGCATCCTTCGCATCCCCGAAGTCAACTATCATACCATCATTTCCTATCTCTCCAAACAGCTCGGCTGATATTCTCGAGCTGTGTCCGTGAACTACTGAGCATGTCTTGCTTTTAGGCAGGCAATGACCATACTCGAAATGCAAAGAATCGTCTTCCATGAAGATCGATGATAATGGAAGCTTCGCACTTCTCTTTTTCGAAGCCTTTGCAGATAAATATTCCATCGTTAAACTCTCTGATTTAATAGCATTTAAAAATAATCCATACTTTTATGGTCAGATTCCTCCATCAACAAGTATTGTCTGACCGTTGATGAACGAAGACATGTCCGAGGCAAGAAAGAGCACTGCCTTTGCCACTTCATCCACATTGCCAAGTCTGCGCAGAGATGCTTCCTCTGCAAGTAATCTTTTTCCGTTTTCATCATACCATTTTATAGAACCTGCGTCTATATTGCCAGGAGCTACTGCATTGACCCTAATTTCCGGGCCATAATAATAGGCTAGGCTCTTCGTAATAGCAACTACCCCTGCCTTTGCTGCTGTATAGGGAAAACCTTCAGTGTGGCCTGTAATACCTGCAGCAGAGGAGAAATTAACTATACTTCCCCTTACCTTTTTTGAAATCATTAACTTTGCCGCTTCCCTGCAGCAGTTGAAAAGTCCTATCAGGTCGGTTGATAAAACCTCTACCCAGTCTTCATATCTTAACTGGTCTGGCTTCGAAAACCATAATTTTTTATCGGAATGGCCAGCAGCGTTGACAAGTATATGTATTCTTTCCAGAGATTCGAAAAAGTTTTTGACTTGCATTTCACTTGATACATCCAGCTTAATCACTTTTATGCTCAGTCCCTCATTTTGAGCATTTTTCTCGAAAGATAACGCCTTCTCTTTGCTCCTATTGTAAGTTCCTATAACACTAGCTCCTTCCCTTGCAAAAAGCGTTGCAACACTTGAACCTATATCTCCGCTAACTCCTGTAACAACACAGACCTTTCCTTTAAGCAGTGCTTCCATGCTTCATTCTACTCATGAAGTTGACTAAAAGCATTTTGTATTACTAATGGTAAACCAATTATTCAGCTTACAAGGTAAAGTATAAGAACGAGATATTTCACAGGTTAGTCAGATATAGACAGATGGGTAGCCTTACAAATTACATAATCAGGCGTTTGCTCTTCATGATACCTGTACTTTTGGGCATAACAATGATAATCTACTTTGTAGGCTCTCTTGCTGGAAATCCGAAGGATATCATCAGGCTTAGCTTCAGGGTCATAACTCCCCAGCAGCTAGCTTACCTTGAACATTATTTCCATCTCGACCAGCCTATCTATATAAGGTATTTCTATTACCTCTGGGATTTGATTCATGGCAATCTTGGCATATCTCTAACTTCAGGTAGACCTGTTATAGATGAAATAGGGCCATGGGTATGGACATCAATGTATCTTCAGCTATCCGCTCTAGCCTTATCCGTGCTTATAGGTATACCCGTAGGCATTTATTCTGCCAAGAAACAGTACAGTAAATCAGATTATGCAGTAACTGGCATAGCGATATTCGGTTATTCCATGCCGACTTTCTGGCTGGCAACGATGATGATAATTCTTTTCTCGTTTAGGCTAGGTTGGCTCCCAGCTTTTGGCGCTTCAGGCGGATATCTTGGCTACTGGTGGGGCAATTGGTTTATGGATAGGATTGCTCACCTTATCATTCCCATGAGCGTACTTGCATATGTCGAAGTCGCTACCTTTGTCAGACTGATCAGAGGGAGCATGCTTGAGATATTAAGGCAGGACTATATCCTGGCTGGTTATGCTAGCGGTTTAAAGGAAAGAACCATAATTTGGAAGCACGCTTTAAAGAATGCCATAACACCTGTCCTAACCATTATAGGCCTATCCATTGCAACAGCTTTGGCATCTGCCCCTGCACTTGAGACAGCTACAACCTGGCCTGGCTTGGGTTATTATTTTGTTCAGGCTGCCCAAAGTCTAGATTTGATAACAGTGGAGGGGATTACGGTTATAATAACAATCCTTGTCCTTATAACCTCCATGATACTTGATTTCCTCTACGGTTATCTTGACCCAAGGGTCAGAATCACTTAATCAGATGGGATGATTAATATGGTTACAGAGACAGAGACTGTTAAACCACAGAAAAGAAGAGCAGCAAGCCAGTGGGCAATAACATGGAGGAGGTTCAGGAGGAATAAATCTGCGATAGCAGGGCTTGCCATAGTGATAGCTTTTGTCCTTTTTGGCACGGTAGGTACTTTCTTCGCACCGTACCCACAAAGAAGTCATGAAGCTCTTTACCAGGGTCAAGCAGGGCAGCCTCCAAGCTGGAGGCATCCGTTTGGAACCGAGCCATCTGGAATAGATGTGTTCAGCGATTCAATTTGGGGCACAACAAACGACCTTTACGTTGCTGTAGCTGCAACAATTCTCGCAGTTGGGATAGGCGTGCTTATTGGAGGCGTAGCAGGCTATACAAAAGGCTTGATAAGCGATGCTGTTATGGCAGTAACACAGGTTTTCTTCGTCATTCCAACATTGCTTCTAATACTCTTCTTCTCAAAAGTCTTTCAGATACTGGTGTTTCAGGGGTATGGCTTGACCCTTATAGTGATAATACTGGGTATATTTGGCTGGCCTGGCATAACTTACGTTGTTAGAGGGCAGATTCTTAGCACTAGGGAGCTAGAGTTTGTGCAGGCTGCAAGAGCCTTAGGCGCATCGGGTTCAAGAATCCTCTTGAGGCATATAATTCCCAACGTGATGACTCCTGTTATTGTGCTAGCCTCTTTAACGACAGCTGGCAACATTCTTACAGAAGTGGTAATAAGCTATCTGGGTTTCGGTGACGCGAATCAGGCAACATGGGGTCAGCTGATAGAGGAAGGTTATGCCGCAGGACTCAGCATATATTGGTGGGTTGCATTCTTCCCTGGCCTGCTGACTGTAATACTTGTTCTTGGCTTCAACCTGCTCGGCGATGGCCTCTCAGATGCGCTTAACCCAAGGCTAAGAGAGTGATTTAACACGTCAGACCTATTGACTGTAGAGGACCTTCAGACCTATTTCTTCACGGAAGCTGGTGTAGTTAAAGCAGTCGATGGTATAACCTTTAAGGTGAAGCAAGGTTCAATCCATGGCCTGGTTGGGGAATCAGGCTCAGGTAAAACCGTTGCTGCTCTGTCTGTAATGAGAATTGTACCAAGGCCTGGAAGAATAATCGGTGGAAAGGTAATCTTTGACAGCACAGACCTATTATCTCTAAATGACAAGGAGATGAGAAAGGTGAGAGGGAGTAGAATAGGGATGATCTTTCAGGACCCTATTTCAAGCCTTGACCCTCTTTTCACAGTGGGCAGCCAGCTTACAGAAGTTCTTATACAGAATAAAGAAGTATCTAAAAAGGAAGCGAAGGAGGAAGCAATAAAGCTTCTCGACATAGTTGGAATACCCGAGCCTGAAAAGAGGTTCAATTCTTTTCCACATGAACTGAGCGGTGGCATGAAGCAGAGGGTTGCAATAGCAAGGGCCCTTATAGCAAGACCTTCCCTTCTCTTTGCAGATGAACCTACAACAAACCTCGACGTTACCATTCAGGCTCAAGTACTGGAGCTTTTGAAGGACCTCAAAAAGAACTTTGACATGACTATAGTCTTAATAACTCATGATATGGGAGTAATAGCTGAAACGACTGAATATGTAACTGTAATATATGCAGGCCAGATCTCAGAATCTGCTGATACAAGAACCATATTCCTTAACCCGAAGCACCCATACACCGAGTCTTTGCTCAAAGCGGTGCCCCGTCTGGATAGAAGAAGAGAGCTGGTAGCTATACCTGGCAATGTACCAAACTTGATTGACCCTCCGACAGGCTGCAGATTTCATCCAAGATGCCCTTATGCCATAGATGTATGCAAGGAGAAGGTGCCTTTGCTTGAGGAAGCGGAGCCAGGTCACTTTGTAGCTTGTCATAGATGGAGGGAGCTCTCGTTAAAAGGTGTTTAGCATGGCTGAAACTCTTCTTGAGGTTAAAGACCTGGTAAAGTACTTTGACGTTTTTCAGAAGGGGATTGTCAGAAGAAGAAGGATAGGGCAAGTGCATGCAGTTGACCATGTGAGCTTTTCTGTTGCAAGGGGAGAGACCTTAGCATTAGTAGGAGAAAGTGGTTGTGGCAAGACTACTACTGCAAAGGTTATATTAAATTTGGAGCCTCCAACTTCTGGTGAAGTCTTTTTCAAGGGGATAGATGTATACAAGACATTCAGCAACGGTAAGGCTGATGAAAAACTCAAGTTAAGAAGAAGCATGCAGCTGGTATTTCAGAACCCATATTCTTCCTTAGACCCGAGGATGACCGTATATGATATACTCGAAGAACCGTTCATAATTCATAAGCATATACCAAGAGAGCAGTGGAAGGATAAGGTGTACGAAGCGCTTGACCTTGTAACCATGGAGCCTTACCATGCAGAGAGGTATCCGCATGAATTCAGCGGAGGGCAAAGACAGAGAATAGCCATAGCTAGGGCTCTAGTGCTTGACCCGGAGCTAATAATAGCGGATGAACCAGTCTCATCTCTTGATGTTTCAATCAGGGCCCAGATACTCAACCTAATGATGGACCTGCAGAAGAGAAAAGGCATATCGTATATCTATATTTCACACGACCTAAGCTCTGTGAGGCAGATTAGCCATAGGGTTGCTGTCATGTATCTGGGAGAAATTGTTGAGCTAGGAAACACTGATGAGCTGTATGAAAGACCCCTCCATCCATATACTCAAGCACTTCTTTCAGCTGTACCTATACCGGACCCGACCACAAAGTCAAAGAGAATCATATTGCCCGGAGAAGTTCCCAGCCCAATAAACCCACCAGCAGCTTGCAGATTTCATCCAAGATGCCCCTATGCTCAGGAGATATGCAGGACTGTTAAGCCTCAGTTTGAAGATGCAGGAAACGGTCATATGGTTGCTTGCCACTTCTGGAAGAAGTTTGCCTGATCAGAGAAATCTTATTCTCTGGGCTTCTATAAGCGCTCTTCCATAAGAATAGGGTACAAGAGATTTATTGACAAAATATACATTCTTTGTGTAGACAGTATCCTGCCATCTTTTCGTAGATTCGACCAGCCCTTTTTTCTCAAGGCTGCGGAGAGCACCCTTAACAGCTCTTTCTATATCTACATCAGGTCTGACCCTGCCAAGCATCCTCTCAAGCTTTTTGCCATGCCTTTCCAGGAAATCCTTCATTGTGAACGGTTTTGTGGCCCATTCATCATCCTGCCTAAGCAATTCCCAAGTTATCTCTCTTACAAGCGTAACCCTTGCATACCTTCCCAGGTATGGCATTATTCTATTATTAACATAATTCATATATATACCTTTTCGTACAAGTGTGTGCAATTACCGGCATAGTTTTTACAAATATCCAGCTTTCAATATACTGGCCTGATGCAAGTGAAGTCTTTTTGAGTTCAGCAAAGTATAAATAAGATATTCGTATCACGCCTCAGTGAGGATATGTCACCTAAAAAACAGATTCTACTAGGTGTATTTCTAGCGGTCGCCGCATATTCTATACTCTTTGGTGCAATAACACCAGCAGTCTCAACTGCATATGCAGCAAATCAGCCCATATTCAGCATGACTTTGCTTGCTCCAACAAGCAACCCAGTCAGAAGGCAATATGCCTCAATCATAGCTACCTCATTTCAAAGTGTAGGTATCAACGCACAGGTAGTCTACGTTACCTTTGCTGAGCTGATACCTAGAATGTTCTTTACAAGCGCCTCGAACTGCACCCAGGCAGGTGCAGATTTCAACCATGGAGGGTATGACGTAGGCTTCATAGGCTGGGGTTCAACTAGCGTAGTCCCAGATGGCTGGTTATTCCAGTATCTTGGGACATGCGATAACATGGCCCCGATTGGTAACAACTATTACCTATACAACAACACGCAAGTCAACCAGCTTATTCAGCAGGCAGAAAGCACAACCAATTTGACAGTGGCTAAACAAGCTATCTGGCAAGTTCAAGCAATAGTCCAGAACGATTCTCCTAACGACGTAATATACTTCACAAACTGGATCATTGCTAGAGCCCCAAATATTCAGGACTATGGTGGTAATAACACATGGAACGAAGTTACCTTCCCAGATATTCAGCACTATTCAGGTGTAACTACTCTGAACTTTGCTGAAGCTGGCAACGTATTCCCTCAAGGAAACCTTAACCCGTTACCTGTGAGCTCAAGCAACTCCTTCTACGCACTTTTCATGTATGCGCCTACTTTTGCTGGCTTGCAAGAAATAGATACCAGGACACTTACCTATTACAAGGCGCTTGCAACCTCAATCACTTCAACTCCAGATGGAAGGAACTGGACTATAACATTCAGACCCAACAACTTCCAGGACGGAGTGCCGGTAACTGCTGATGACTTTGTCTTTACCTACGAATCTCTGTTCAACCCATTCTCGGGCTATGTAGGAGTAAGCAGCATGCTCCTACAGCTTGGTAACGTAGGTCACTTCACGTTCTCAAGTCCTGCTGTTGCAAACTTTGTATACAGCCACTTGAACGGCACTAATCCTGTCACTCCTGATTCAGGCATAAGCCTGTCAGGAAGCACAATAACGATAGACCAGTCAGCAGGTGCAGCAAAGACAAACTGGTATGTTACTGCAACTGGAACTAATACATTTACCCTTGATGTTCCACAGCCATACAGCTTCATGAATGAAACATGGACTGCAATATCTCCATTCCCCATGCACTATCTGGGCTACTTCGCTCCATCAAGCTGGAGCCAGCTGCCATATTCTACAGCATCAGGACCTGATACTTATCCAAACGGAACTGTTGTCACAGCAGTAGACCCTGGAGGCGCATGGAATGGCAAACCAATATCTGGCCCATTCAGTAATGGCCCCTACATCTTTTCAGGTTTTGATGCAACAACAAACACAGCCCACCTTATACAGTATAACAACTACTGGAATGCTTCAGGTTTGAGAGCAATAGGAGAATTCACTGTTCAAACATACAACGTGGTCTGGATTAATGGTGCAGATGCTGCAATTGCAGCATTCAAGACAGGAACAGTCAACCAATTAGATACAAACTATGCTCTAGCTCCATACGTTAACCAGCTGAAGTCGATAGGAGCCAATGTAATTCAGGGACCAGAACTAGGCTTCCAGGAGATGGGTGTGAACATGAGAGACCCGATATGGGGAACTGGTACAGCCACACCTGCCGGACAAGCCAATCCTGCCGATGCAGCTCAAGCTGCAAGAGACATAAGGAGAGCATTCAGTTACCTCATTCCAAGGCAGCAGATAATCAACAGCTTGCTCGTAGGAGCTGGAACGCCCGGTGCAAGCGACTGGGCACCTCCATATGGGCAATGGGTCAATCCGAATGTAGTACCAGATCCATACGACCCAGCTAAAGCGACTCAACTGCTGCAGGCTGCAGGCTATGCAGCAACCGGCCCTGTGACACCACCATCTTCACCTCCACCGGCACCACCACCACAAGAAATCATAGGTTCACCTACGAAGCCAATAGTAATAACAGGTAATTTGACCGACCCAAGCACGGGCTTGCCCATAGTTGCAGCAAACGTAACGTTGCAGTACAGCTATGATAATCTAACATGGACTAATACAGGCGTTACTTTCGTAACCGGAGCCAATGGCTCATACAATGTATCATGGATACCTCCATACCCTGGAGTAGTTTACTTCAGGTTCTCCCATGTCCCAACAAGAAGCTCTCTGAGCTATGTTAGCAAGCCGTTCTTTGAACCGCCTGGGTTAGTTAACCTCAGCAGCTATGTGTCAGGTGCATTGCAGGGCTACGCTACGTCAGCACAGGTACAGGCAGTACAGCAGAGCGTTAATACTCTATCAGGTTCGATACAACAATTGAACGGCCAGATAAGCAGTCTCCAATCTTCTCTTAACACAGCTACTTATGTCTCATACGGTTCCATAGTGGTTGCAATACTTGCAATACTGGTAGCAATATTTGTGGCGGCTCGTCGGAAGTAAATTAATATCAAAGTAATTTTTTTACTTTTTCATCTCCCTATTACTGAATATGAAGAATGAACATCAACACTGCCAAAAATATAAACCAGACCCCTGCCAACACTAGAGCAGCTCCAATAATCTCATTCTTCTGATGTTTTTCGCGAGAATAAGTAGTCTTTTTCCTGCCAAAGAAATTTCGAAGATTTACGGAACCATACGATTCTGTAAAATCAGCTATGCCTCCAGCCAAGAATAGACCAGCGGTCTCAAGAAAAATGAGCAGTCCGAAGAAATATATGGCAACATCATAGCCTGATATGAAATATAGCGAGACAAATATAACGGAGTCTGTAGCAAGTACTACAAGAAAATAGTAGATTGATTTCAGAAGTATTGTCTCTATTGTCTTTATCAACTGTATAATTACCGTAGAAATCCTTTTTATCTGTTTCTGCATGCTTAGTTAAATACATAAAGCCTTTTATCATATGCAAGGTTGCTTAATATGGCTAGAAAAAAGACTGCGAGTAAAAAAGGAAGCAATGTAAAGGTATTCGCAATAACCTTTGTAGCAGTATTCAGCGTTCTAACCGGAATAACAATATTTCTTGTCTACCCTACTGGACCAGCGATATACCATTTTCCTGAAAACATGACCAGTTTTCAGCAGTGGATTGCTGGGCAAGAATGGATGAGCCTTGTTCCATACAATGCCATGACAGCAAGCGCAATAAACATCTCTGGAGCTAACAGTGCAGGTATAACCAGTCTCAGCAACCTGTTTCTCAACATATACCAGATAAGAATGGGCCTAACTAATAGGAATCTAACTTTTCTTGCTGGGTATGAGCTGCCTCCTCCTTCCCCGCTGGCAAACAGCACTGAGATTAATTTCCTGAAACCTACTCCTTATGCTTACAACCTAATACAGCAAAAACTAAACAGCACTCCAACTGTCGTAAAAGAGTACTACAGGGGCTTTACAGTTTATGACGTCTTCAACAACGATACAGTTACGAAGCAATTATCCGTTGGCAGATTATTCTTCTACAAAGACTTCATAGTCTATACGCAGGGTTCAAAGAACCCATCAGCAGATATTCAGCAGGCTATTAATGCAATAGTTGGTAACTATAAAAGCCTTTTTGCAAATGAGACAGTTCAGAGGGCAATATATGCAGCGATGGGAGGTAAGACAAGTTTTCTTGCTTTGTATTATCTCAATTTTCCAACTCAGGTTTCAGGTAGCGAGATAGCATCTAAAGCTGTACTATTAACAAATAAGGGGTTTGTTGCTGTATATGCAGTTGGGTTTGATAGCCAATCTTCTTCGCTTCAACACTATAACTCCTTCAAGAAGACATATGCCTATGGCTCAAGCTATTACATAATGGATAATTTTGACGTTGCAAATATACCCTACAGCCCACAAGAGGTGGGGCCTCAGCTCCAAGGTTTTTGACTAGGAAAAATCTCAACAGATAAGAACGTGAGAATATTGCCTTTGACCCATGGATAAGGTTGCATTTGCTTCTATGGCTTCAGGAGCGCTTGCAATAGCGTTCATAATTCTCGGAGCTTTGGGTCCTTCTCTATACCTGAATTCCCAGATATACAGAACAGGACCTGCTCCATATCTGCTAACTTCAAATTCTACGTATACTATAGAAACCTTTGAAATACCTCCCATGAGGGCAAACACAACTTTAACACTTATAGCGACAAAAAGCGATTACGGGAACCTTGTTATACAGATAATAAACAACAAGCCAGGCAGGCAAGGTTTGCCTCAATCTTTTCTCTTTCCTATGTATGATGGCAATACTTCTATAAGCTATAAATTGCAAATATATCAGCCAGGGCAATATGTTGTTATTATTACCTCTTACAATTCAACTTATACTTTATACATATCTGGAGTATGGGAATCTCTTTACCAGCTCAAGCCATTATTAGTATGGGGGATAATTCTGCTTATCGCATCTTTATCATTTGCCTATTACTGGAGAGTGCTCCAGTACAGAAGAAGGGTTTATAGAATGACTGATCATTGAGTTACCTTACTCCCAACACTTTGTTCCTGATATGGATATCTGCTAAGATATACGGTCGTTCTATCCAGACATTTGGACCTTTATTAGCAATAAGACGCATATCAAAAAATGCTTTGCTGCATTGCACCATGAAGATATAACAAATATCTAATAACCAAAAGTGCCCTTGGCCCACTGCTTCCCATGTATGATTCTCATTGCTTGTACAGCGGAAACGAATTTCGCAAAATCATATTTCTTGGTTCTGGTTAAGAGTGCAACCACAAAACCGAATACCCTAAAAAACTCCATGTAACCATACCTTAACTTTTCAAGAACATGGAGTGGCTCGTATCCGAGCTTGTAAAATTCTTTACCAAGGGCAAAATAGTATGTATACGAATGCTTCTTTTTTGCTGTTTGCATGAGTATAGGACGCATCAAGTAATTTCCAATTTTATAACCCCTGTACAAAAGCATTAAGCCTATATAACTATCTTCAGCTACAACTTCGGCGAACTTTCCATTAAAAACTTCCAGAAAAGGCTTGACCTTTAACAACATCGTATATCCAGCTCTCCCTACATAGTCTGCCCTAACCTTAATGTTCTCTTCAATGAAGCGTGAAGGAAGAATAACGTCTGCATCAAGCTTCAAAAGATAATCATAATTAGATATGTCAACATGTTCAAGCGCAAAATTAATTGCTTTTGCCAGCCTCACTCCTAAAGGTTCTGACATCTTTGGTGGTAGATGCAAAAACAAAGTATCCTCTGAACCACTTGTCTTTAACTTTTCGTAAAGCGATTTTGAACCTATTACAACTATTATCAATGACACTTTCAAACTTTGATTTTTCAGACTTGCAATCGTTTTTGATGGGTCTTCGTCTAAAGTAGTAATGACAGATACTACTTTTTCTTTTACCATCAGAATTCCCTCCAGATCGTTGCTAACTTGTCAGCAACCTTTTTTGCGTCATGGTTTTCAAGTATGTATTTTCTGTTTACTTCCCCTTCTTTTCTAACGTTTGAGGGATCTTTCAGAGAAACTACTTTATCGTAGAAATCGTCGCGGTGTCTATAATCGATTGTAGCCAGACCACAGCTCATAGCTTCAAGACAAGTTTTCGAAAAACTCGAAATAGAAAATCTGTCAATAAATATATCAAAGCTTCTTAGTGTGTCTGCCATTTTTGAGTAAGGGATATTTTTTTGCATCACTGTTAGATGTATTCCATTCGATGCCAGCAAATTTGCAAGGTAACTTGGTAGCTCTTCATAGTTTAGCTTAAAGTATAGTGCCTTGGGAGCTTCATTGTAATCTGTCTTCATCTGGAATTTATCGATTCTAACTGGGTTGGGGAGATAAATTGCATCATCCCTTATCGTTTTCAAATTGTTTTCTAGGTCTGGGGTTGAATATACCACTTTCTTTGCATTACGTAGGTTGCTTTTGACTATCCATCCGTAGGCTCTGGTGTTGATGGTAGAACGAACGTCAGAGCCGTGCACATGAAGTATGTCTAAATGGTGCCTAAATTTATCCGTAATATATGCGTCTTGCAGCGCATAGTTCACATGAAAGAGATTTCCTTCTGCAGTTAATATCTTCCAGAATATACCAAAAGTTTTAGACCAAAACCCCCTAGTGCGTTGTATAAATTCCACATCAAACTGGTCGGTAAGCAACGGAATAAGGTCTTCAAATACGTGTGCGCAATCGTTGACCACCACAATTCTTGGATACATGTCATTTCAACGCTCTTTCTGCTAGCCTTCTTGCACCAAGTTTTTAACGTATTTCAAGGTAACGGCCAAACTATGATAGTAAAGAAATATCTGTATAAGCTTTAAATTGTCAATCATTTCTGGTTACGCTTTGATATCAATCAGCGTGAAAGAATACAATAAGTATTTTTAAACCGTTTCTTTGAAATCTTCGCTGCATGCCTCTTAAAATCTGCGTACTGGGAGCCGGAAGGGTTGGTTCTGTGGTAGCTGCTGCCTTCCTTAGAAGCGGTGCGAATGTTTATATTTCCGACATAGATTCAGGCAAAATAGAAAGGATCAAAAGTGGTAAGCCAATACTTGAAGACGAACCTTCAATAGATGTTACCTTTAGAACTAGCCGTGAAAAGAGTTTGTTTCCAACATCAAATCCAAGAGATGCTATAGCAGAAGCAGACACGGTTGTCGTAGCAGTACCTGTCGGATTAAAGAATGGCAAGCCTGACTTTAGTAGTTTAACACTTGCTGCTGACGACATAGCTGCTTCTCTGGTCAAAGGCTCTTTAGTAGTCTTGGAGACTAGCGTACCCCCTGGTACAACAAGGAAAATTCTAGGAAGACGAATAGAAGTCAATTCAAAACTTGAAGTAGGAAGAGATTTCTTTCTAGGATATAGTCCAGAAAGAATTTCTGAAGGAACCGCACTTTCTGACTTGGAACTGAAATATCCAAAGATAGTCTCAGGAATAGATACCGAATCTCTTCAAAGGGTTTCGTCACTTTACTCTTCGGTAGCCAAGAAAGGTGTTATAAGGATGAGTTCTGTTGAGGCAGCAGAAGCAGAAAAACTGTTTGAGGGGATATACAGAGATGTCAATATAGCTTTAGCCAATCAGCTTGCATTATTCTGCGAAAAAGCAGGCTTAGACTATTGGGAAATTATGAATGCTGCAAATTCACAACCTTATTGCCATCTTCACAGGCCAGGGTCAGGAGTAGGAGGAGCCTGCATTCCAGTTTATCCTGTCTTTATAAGTAATATGGCTGACGAGATGGGAATAAACCTATCAGTTGTAAAGGAAGCGAGAGAAGAGAATGAATTACAGCCTATCGAGGTAGCTGAATCAGCAATAAAATTTTCTTCAGCAAAAAAAGGAGACAAGATCGCTATTCTAGGGCTAGCTTTCAGAGGAGATGTCTCTGATGATAGATTATCTCCTACATACCCAATTGCATCCTATTTAAGAGAAAAAGAGTTCAATGTATGGGTTCATGACCCAATTTGCAAACCATCAAAAGCATCAAATGACTTTGCATTTACTTCCAATCTCAAAGAAGCTATCGATGGGGCAAAGCTCTTACTTATCTCAACAGACCATTCAGAATACAAGAACCTTAATATTGAAGAAATACTAAGTAACAATCCATCTACTTTCATTTATGATGCCAGAGGAGTACTCAGATCAAAAAAGAACAAAAGAATACACATCATTGGCAGCTCTTCAAAAAATAGTGATAATTAATGACTTCGAGGCAGATACATGTTCTGCAACTGCTGGTAGGAGAGATGCAGAACTTCTCGTATATAGTTCATGATGGCAAAAAGGCAGTCATAATAGATGCATCGTTCGGAGGAGAATTAATACTGCGGAAAATTAAAGAGCTGGAATTGCAAGCAGTAGCAATATTATCTACGCATAGACACTTCGACCATAACATGGATAACACATTTCTGAAGTCAAGACTATCCATCCCAGTGCTTGCTCACAGAGTATCACCTATCGAGAAGGACAAAGAATTCGATGATGGTGATGAGCTTCAGTTTGGAGATATCAGACTAAATGTTCTTTATACTCCTGGCCACACTCCTGATTCTGTTTGCTTTTTAACGAACGACTGTATCTTTACAGGGGATACCCTTTTCGTGGGAACATGCGGAAGAGCTGACCTTCCAGAAAGTGACCCAAAGCAACTCTTTGCCAGCCTTGACAGGATAAAGCATCTCAACCCATCTTTAATTATATATTCAGGTCATGATTACGGTTCAACAGCAACATCAACTATAGGAAAAGAGATTTTAGAGAACCCGGCTTTAATAGCCACTACAGAACAAGAGTTCTTATCTTACATCTTGTAATCTTCCGCACTACCCATGATGCAAGAACTATGTTAAAAGTGCAAAGAGTTGATTATCGTCTTAAGACTATTACAGTGCCTACTTGCATGAGGTCCCCCCATGCCTGAGCTAGGCCAGTGTTTACTTCCTTTTTGACCTGCCTTCTCCCAGCTTCTCCTCTCAGCTGCCAGAAGACTTCGCACACCTTCATCAGTCCAGCTGCCGCTATAGGATTCCCAACACCGAGCAATCCTCCAGAAGGACATATTGGCATCTCTCCGTCCCTCTGGGTTATCCCCTCTTTAGTCAGCTTAGGTGCCTCACCCTTGTCTGCTAACATTAATCCCTCCATATGATGAAGCTCCTTGTAGTCAAACGGGTCATATACTTCAGCAAAATCTATCTCCTTCCTCGGATTCTCTATCTTTGCCATCTTGTATGCCATTAAGGCAGCTTCCCTGAGATATTCAGGGAAGTACAGGTCTCTGTTTGTCCAGTACTGAGTATCAACATTCCATCCTACTCCATCTATCCATACGGGATTATCTGTGTACTTCTTTGCAACTTCTTCAGATGCCAGCACAACCGCAGCTGCACCATCTGATGGAGGGGAGACATCAAGCCTCTTCACAGGCCAGACCATAGGCTCGCTCTTCATGACATCATCCACAGTTATGTTAGCTGCGAGCTGAGCTGCGGGATGGTCTAATGCATTCCTTTTATTCTTCACTGATACAAGAGCAATATCTTCTTCCTTTACATTGTGAACATGCATGTATCTTCTCATCTCAAGAGCAAATATCCAAAGAAGGGTTGTTCCTAAAGGCCTTTCCAAAGTATGGTCAAATATGCTCCAAAACGCATACTGGGGATGTGGATGCAGGGGAGACATCTTTTCTTCTGCAACAACTAGGCAAGTATCAAAAGCTCCCGAAGCGACATGCCACCATCCTGCTATGGGAGTAAAGACCCCCGTTCCTCCTCCTACAAAGACTCTTGAGTATGGCTTCCCCACTCCTCCCGCACCATCAAGCAGATACTCTCCTTTCATATGCACACCGTCGAAGGCATCAGGAGCACTTCCCAGCACTACAGATTCAATATCGTTAATCTCCATGCCAGCAGAATCTAAAGCAGCCCTGCTTGCTTCAAACGCCATCTCTCTTCCAGTTTCAAGCATTCTTCTCCTAAACAGAGTCATACCTGCTCCGATTATTGCTACTCTTCTCTTTCCCACCAAGCATTGTCACCTTGAAAGTATAATTGCTCCTCCAGTAGGCGATGATAAGCCTCTCCATGACGCTACGAGAGCCCTCGTGACCCTTTTCAATTGCATCGCACCTGCTTCCCCTCTCAGCTGAATCAGAGCCTCTAATATCCTTGCCTGGCTTGTTGCTTCTATCAAATTACCTATCGCAATGCTGCCAGAGCTTGGATTCAAATAATGGGGCATATTTTCTGCTAATTCTTCGCTCTGCTTTGTATCATTAGTCAATGCATCGAGGTGCTGAAGAAGTTTGTATGAATATTGGTCATCAACTTCTATAACGTCAAATGATGATAAATCCTCCTTAACTCTAGCATCTTTGCAGCATTTCTTGAAAGAATCTTTCATGTATACGGCCTCTGGATAACTGCTCTTAATTGTAGCAGCCTCATACCATGGTAAAGAAGAACTCCATGCAATACCATCTATATATACAGCATCCTTCTTTTCCTTCTTTATCCAGGATTCAGAGGCAAGGACTATCGTTATGGCAGCCTCTGCATACTCAGCCTTATCCAGCTTTTTCAAAGGTTTGATAAGGTCATCTGACTCCGAAACATCGTTTTCATCCATATCTGCCGAATAGGAAGCCCTTGGATTCTTCAAACCTCTTTTCTTCTCAACAGCCACAATTTTATCAAGCAGATTCCTATCCAGCTTTCTTCCATTCATATAATATGACATTTCAAGCGCAGCAAGGGAATCCAGGCTCAATATTGGTCTGACGTAGCTAGGCTCAAGGGAAAGCATTTCGACTTCATCTTTACTGATAACATCAGCAGCTTTGCTGTGAGCTTCAACCACAACTATATCTCCTATTCCTGATGATATCTGCATTACAGCTTGAGCTATTCCTATCAACCCATCAGCTGATACTGTAGATACAGCCCTTCTTGCTCCTCCTATCTGGTCAGGGACCATTTCATCAGTTATGCTCCAACCTTCCCAGAAATCTTCATCGCACGAAATGAAGGAAGATACATCTTTCCTGGGGTCAATATTTGCATCGTTGTATGCCTTAGATGCAGCCTCAAACATCAACTCCCTGACAGATAAATCTGAAACAACAGGTCTGAAGCCTTCGTAGCCTATACCTATTATACCTACACGAGAAGGCATCGCTACCTAGGCTGAGGCATAAGGATAAATAAATTTTGAACTATATCACGAATTCAACCTCTGCACCTGGTCCAAGCTGCACCAAATTTCCAAGCTCTTCTTCATTCATAACCCCTACAACCTGGTAGCCTCCCGTTGTTTGTCCATCTTTATTTACAACAAGCAGCTGTCCGCTCCTGGTAAGCTGTATCATGCCTGGGAAGACAGGTATTGTGACTATTTCTTTGTGAAGGGTTGAAGGCAATCCGAACTGAGGAGAGAGCCTGTAGCCCATTCTGTCGCTCTCCGCCTCTATGGTGAATTTTTGGCCTGTCATCCATTCCCTTATTCCTTCGTTCAAATGAAAGCCCTCTTTCGCTGTTATCTTGCTCTTCAGTTCAAAATTTGGAGCAGCAGAATATTCATCTCCAGTCATGTCAAGAGTTGAAAGCACATCTTTACCCTTAAGAGCTCTTCCCCAGCTTCCCCCAAATCTGCCTGGTACATATGTAGACCTGCTTGAAAGCACCTCTTCACCCCAGAAACCTCCACGAACTGCGATGTAATTTATGAACCCATATTCAGGAATGCTGAGCAAAAGCCTTGAGCCTTTATCCACATCTATGCACTTATCGAGCTCAATCTCATTGCCATCAAGATATGCTCTGCATCTGGCGCCTGTTATAGCAATCTTCGCATCTTTCTTGAAGATAATAGAAAAGTTACCTGCTATAACCTCTATTGCTGGTGCGTCTATCATATTTTTGACGAGCCTGTTTGCGGCAAAGTAGCTCTTCATATCAAGAGCCCCTGAGGAAGGTATTCCATACCTCCTTCCTCCTACCCTGCCTCTATCCTGTATGGTAGAGAATATGCCTGGCAACTCAACCTCTGCTACACTACCGTTATTCAGCTCTGACAAACCTTACTCTATCACCTGGCTTTACCAAAGATGGAGGCTGTCTGTTTACATCAAACGTCTTCTCCTTCAATCTCCCTATTATCCTCCATCCTCCTGGACTATCTATTCCGTAGAATCCAGTCTGTTTCCCTGCCAGTCCCACGGAGCCTGCATGAACCAGAGTTCTGGGTATCTTCAACCTCTCAACCCTTATTCTCTGGTCGACATCTCCCAAATACACAAAACCTGGCGTAAAACCGAGCATGTAGCATGTGTATACTGTTGATGTATGTATTTTGACAACTTCATCCTCGTCCAATCCCTTTTCTTCTGCTACTCCTTTCAGGTCAGGACCATATTCTCCTCCATATGCTACTTTAAGCTCCAGGATATTACTTTCATCAATCGCTTTAGAATAAGCCTGCTCCAAAATATTAGCAATCTCTTCATCTATTTCACTCTCGTCCCTTACACTCTTTTTATCAACTACAATTGCTAACGTGCCATAAGACGGAACTGTCTCTATCAACCATTCAGGCTTCTTTCTTTGAAGAGACCTATCGAGCATATGCACCTTCCTATTGCATTCAATTTCGACATCTTCGCAGAATGTGACGTAAACATAGTTCAGTAGATGGGTTATCTTTGCAGGCATCTCATTCATCTATGCTCAACTCACAGTTCTGACAGCTTCGAGACTTTAATCCCGACTTCCTCAAGCCTATTTCTGACAGCTTTTGCTATTTTGCACGCATTAGGGGTATCGCTATGTATGCATATGCTCTGCACTTGAAGATTGATGAAGCCTCCATCAACAGTCTTTAAAGGTGAGCCATCAACAAGTTTCAATGCCCTCTCTGCAGCTATATCAGGTTCAGTAATCAGAGCCCCATTGCTCCCTCTCGGAGCAAGTGTTCCTTTTGAAGTGTAGCCTCTGTCTGCAAACCCTTCAGTGAAAACTCTCACCTTTTCTTTAAATGCTATCTTCATAACCTTTGATTCTGGCAACGTAAGAATTGCTTTGCCTGCTATCTTAGCAGCTTCAACTACAGCATCTGCATAAGTCTCTTCTTCTGCTGACATATTATAAAGAGCCCCATGTGGTTTTATGTGGTAGACTTCTGCCTTCTCTACCTTGCAAATCTCCTGCAGTGCACCAACCTGATATAATATAGCAGGCACAAGCTTTTCCTTGGGCATTTCAATTCTAGACCTTCCGAAGTTTTCCCTATCGAAAAATGAAGGATGGGCCCCGATTCCAGTTCCCTTCGATACACATCTCTCAACAATTCTTAGCATGGTGTATGGGTCCCCTGCATGAAAGGCGCATGCTACGTTTGCAGATGTAACATAGTCAAGAATACAATAGTCCCTATCAATCTCTTTCTCTGATTCCCCCATATCGCTGTTCAGGTCTATAGCCTTCATAGTTCTATTATCGCTTTAAACGGGTAAATAAATAAATTTAAGCAGCTTGCAACTCACCATCAGCTAGGCGCACTTCATTCCTTCCTTCATCAATTATCAAGAGCCCTTCATCATCAAGTCCTTTGGCAATTCCTTCTATACATGAATCATCAACTTTTACTCTTATCTTTTTTCCTATTGTATCCAGAGCATTCAAGTATTCTCTGATAACTTCATTTTTATTTACATGAGAAAAATAATCCTCTATATGCCTAATCAGTCTTTCAGCAATTTCTTTGCTATCAACATCCCTCTTTAGTTCATTTTTCATGCTTGTAACAGGGTATGGAGCTTCTATCATGCTGACATCGTTTTCAACGTTAAGCCCTATTCCAATTGCAAGAAAGCTGAGTTCGTTTCCAAAATATTCAGCCTCAGAAATTATACCGCATATCTTTGCATTTTCAACAAAAACATCGTTCGGCCATCTCAGGCTGCATATTACTCCATATTCTTCAATCATTCTTTTCACAACTATAGCAGCTGCATAATTGCTGATAAGCAGGTTAACATTTTCAGTGGGCTTCAACGCATATGTAAGCCATACTCCTCCTTCATCAGATACCCACCTCCTCCCTAGCCTGCCCCTGCCTTTGGTTTGCTTCCTTGCAATCACAAAAAATGGTAACTGTTCGCCTTTAGAAACAAGTCTCTTTGCCTCGTCCTGTGTTGAATCTAGCAATGAATAACTGAAGACTTTTCTATTCACAGAATCCTTCATCTATCAGGCTCTTCTTCTTGCTGAGACAAGGCTTAGAATATCTCTATCCTTAAGTACATAATCGTTTGGCAGCCTGAGCTTGGTTCTGGCATCTATTGCGTACAGCAATCCTTTTGCTAGGTCTGTGTGTATAAGCTGTGCCAAATCAAGAACTGTAGAACCTGATGGTAGCAGGTGTGCGTCTGGCAGTACATTGTTATGTTTGTCGCTCAATTTATCAACATCCTGCACCGGATAAACAACATTCATCTTGAGAAGTTTGAATACTGTTACATTCAATGCAAATTGCACTCCAGTTCTCATAAATTCTTTTAGAACCATTCTCTGTATCAGTTGAAGTGCATTTCTCTGCGCCTGGCTGAGAGCCTTCTCATCAAGTATCTCGAAGCTTTCGTCTCCTGGGTTATATCTGATAAGATTGTTCTGTTCCGCCTTTCTAAGAGCTAGTTCAGCTTCTGCGCTTGCAGGAACAACTATAAGGTCTGGATGACTATCTCTGAGCTTCTTGTAGTTCTTCATCGCTCCTGGCAGGTCCATTTTGTTTGCTACAATTATTGTTGGCTTGGATATCTCCCTCAAAGTTCCTGCAAAATCCCATAGTTGACCCGCTGTCCATGAATCGAATTCTTCCCCGTTAAGATTGAGTCTTGATAAAGTCTCAGCAACCTCTGAAGGCTTTATCTTCATACCCCTCAGAGGTTCAGCGAGGGCTTCGGCAGGCTCCGAACTCTTCAGAAGTTTAAGCACTTTATCCCTGTTATTCTCCATAATTTTTACATACCACGCAACAAGCTCTCCTTCTATCTCTTCAAAATCCTTCAGAGGGTCTCCTGTGCCTGGGTCTGCTATTCTGCCATCCTCGTCTATGCTCCCTGAAGCATCTACAACATGTATCAGAGCATCAGACTGGGAAGCAACACTAAGGAACTGATTTCCCAATCCCTTTCCTTCGCTAGCCCCTTTTATCAGTCCTGGCAAATCAACAAGCTCTATAGGCACATATCTCCATCCATCAATACACTTTGAATTGACAGGATTGTCCTTTACCTTCATCTCCCTGCATACACATGGTGAGATAACATATGCAGTTCCTACAGCGGGCATCTTTGTGGTGAAGGGATAGTTTGATATTTCTCCCTGGCCAAGCGTAGCGGAATTGTAAAAGGTAGTCTTGCCAGTGTTTGTCTTCCCTATCAGCCCTATTCGTATTGCCATTGCCCAAGCCGTATGCAGCGGGTATTCTTAAAGTAAACTAAACTAGTCCTTCCATGTCTAGCTGATCCAACAGTTGAATGAATACTGCAAAGGTAACAATTAGATACCTCATCTCTCTAGGGTTAGACAGAGCATCTATTGCCATCGATAAAGGTGATGAATTCACCTGCAGGTATAATTGTTGAATATGGTCAGAAGAGAATAGCACTTGACCCCGTAAGAAAATTCAAGGCAGATTACGTCTTTTTATCTCATGCTCATTCGGACCATTTGCCCCCTTCAGTGGGAGATGCGACGGTAATAGCATCTGAGGAGACAGTAAAGTTAGCTCAGGAGAGAGGATTGCATATATCTTCACATTCAGACTCCTTCAAGGGAGCTGAGCTGATAGATACAGGCCATATACTCGGTTCAAGAGGGTTTCTTCTTGAGAGGTCTCTGTTTTACACAGGAGATATAGCTGGTAGGGCTAGAGGCTTTATGCCTGCTCCTAAGAAAGTTAGCTGTGAGACACTTATAATAGAAAGTACATACGGTAAGCCAATATACAGGTTTCCCCCTCTGGCAACAGTCTTAAAAAATGCAAACAGGCTCATTTCTTCATATATAGAAACGGGAAGAAGTGTAGCCATAGAAGGCTACCCCCTAGGCAAGTCTCAAGTTCTTACATATCTATTTCAGTCCTGGTCTCCTCTTTATATTTATGGTTCAGTGGCTAAATACAACAGGATTTACACCTCTTTCGGAATAGACCTGCCTGAAAAGACACATCAGCTAAACTCTCCGGAGCAGATAGACGTTCTTAAAAAGGGAAACGTAGCTATATTTCCAACTACTGGAGTTAAGGGGGAAGTAAGGGATAAGCTGCACAGGCTGAACATACCTTTGCTAAGGTTCACAGGCTGGGCCATGAATTCATACAGCAGAAACAATTCTCTCAGCTTGTTTCCCATCAGCGACCATGCCGACTTTTCTGAACTCATCAATTATGCTGAGAAGTGCAAACCTGAACTTGTCTTAACTTGCCATGGCTTCTCTTCGGACCTTGCATCGTTTCTCAGGAGGAATGGGTTAAAGGCCAGAACTATCAGCGAAAGGCAGCTCAGCTTAACCGAATATTTGGAGTAATCTAACATATCCATCAAAGTTGCAATATGGGATTATTCTGTCAGCGAAGAAATGGTTGTGGATTATTGTATTCTCTATCCATAAGCTATTTTTAAGAGACAGTCCCAAATTGCATTTAGGCTTAAGCATGCAAATATTTCAGCGATAGGCTGATGAACCCTTCCTGAGAGAATTGTAGTTGCAATGACATATAAAAGTAAAATATCATTCTCTAATGATGGTAAAAGGTTTTAGATACCTTTTGTCTTATCCATGCTGTCCATGATTAAAGTTGCTATAAACGCTTATGGCACTATAGGGAGAAGGGTTGCTGATGCAATAAAACTTCAGGAAGACATGGAGCTGCTTGGAATAGTCAAGAGAACCCCAGATTATATGGCTCAAGTTGCTATGCAGAGAGGAATAAATCTTTACGCGTCTGACCAGCAGACAAAGGCAAAGCTTCAGCAGGCAGGTCTTAAGGTTGAGGGGACTCTTGATGACCTGCTTCCTTTGGCAGATATTGTAGTAGATGCCTCTCCAGAAAAGGGAGAAGAAAACAAGCCAATATACGAGAAAGCAGGTAAAAAGGTTGTCTTTCAGGGAGGGGAAGAACATTCGATTGCAGGAACCAGCTTCGTTGCGCAATGCAATTATGACGAAGCTGTAGGTAAAAAGTATGTAAGGGTAGTTTCATGCAATACAACAGCACTCTGCAGAGTTCTCAAAACTGTAGATGATGCTGCAGGTATAGAGCAGGCAATAGCAACACTTGTAAGAAGGGCAACAGACCCCAACGACCCAAAGAAAGGTCCTATAGATTCCGTCGTACCAGACCCAGTTCAGCTACCCAGCCACCATGCTGAAGATGTGAAGACAGTGCTGCATAACATAAACCTCACAACCATGGCTGTAAAAGTACCAACGACCCATATGCATCTGCATGCACTAGCCATTAAACTGAAGGAGCCTGATGCTGAAAAGGTTGTTGAGGGATTAGAAAGAGCCCCAAGAATTGTTCTGCTTGAATCCAGACAGGGCTACTCTTCAACATCAGGAATTATGGACTTTGCAAGAGAATTAGGTAGACCCAGAGGAGACCTGTATGAAGTTGCAGTATGGAAAGATTCCATAAGAGTTTCAAATGGCTGGCTTTATTTATTTATGGCAATTCATCAGGAAGCGATAGTCGTTCCTGAAAATATAGACTGCATCAGGGCCATGTTAGGAACAGCTGATTCAAAAACTTCCATAGAGATGACAAACAGGTCTTTAGCATTGATAAAATAACTTTGTATCTTTCTGAATTATGAAGGGGTGATGGTTGAAGCCATAACAAAATTTACTACTCTGGTGCAATTCTAATTGAGCTCTCTTAGAGGGTTAAAAACCACAAGAGAAATAATTATATCAACAACAAACGGCAGAGCTTATTTCGAGTTCGTCAACCTTCTTAAAAGTCTTTCACTTCCGCACAAAGACCTCTTACCTGATGAAGCTAGAAGCTACAGAGATTCCCTGATACTGACAACAAAAGGGGAGTTATCTCTTATATCCCCAAGATTCTACTTTCTCTTTGAAGAGATGAACGGAGATTTTGAGCATGACGCTATATCTCTTCTTCAAAGGTTATTAGCGAGCAGGAGCGACCATCTGCTTCTAGGAGTCGACCCGGGAGGCGTTACGGGGATAGCGGTCATTTACAGGGGCTATCCAGTATCCTTTCATTCGCTTTCCAGCTACTATGAAGCCATCTCCTTTATCGACAAATTGATGATGCTACATGTAAAAAGATTCACACTAAGGATAGGCAAAGGAGATGCTAGGGGTGAAAAGATAGCCAGTCAGGCTAAAAGAATTGCTGAAAGAATTCAGAAGGAGGATGCCAGCTGCCAGATTATTATAGAGTTGGTTGATGAAAGCGGGACTTCAAAGCGAGATGAAAGCAGTAAATTGAGAAGAAACATGTTCTATCCATATTCAAAAACCTTCAAGGCTGCGATACAGAAGGACGCTCTTGCCGCTCTTGGAATTGCTAGGAGAAAGGGGACCCTTTACAGTCTTTAAACAAGATTTTTTAATGTTGAACATGCACCTTATCTAATGGATAGGCTCTGGGCTCCATGGCGACAGGAATATCTTGATTCAGAAAGTGAAGAGTGCATATTCTGCAAACTTCCCAGTCTCAAAGATGATGCAACAAACCTGATCTTGCTGAGAAAAAAGTACACATTTTTGATAATGAACAAGTATCCGTATAACAGCGGGCACCTTATGATAGCTCCATACAGGCACATCACAAGCCTTGACAGCATGCAAAGGAGAGAATTCATAGAGATGATGGAGCTGGTAAACCTTTCCTGCAATGCTCTGAAAATTGAATACGGAGCACAGGGTTTCAACATAGGGATGAATATCGGAAGAGCTGCAGGAGCTGGCTATGAGCACCTTCACATTCATGTTGTGCCTAGGTGGAACGGAGACACAAATTACATGCCGGTCATTTCCGATACCAAAGTCATTCCAGAGCATCTGAATAAAACATATGCAAGACTGGCTTCAGCTCTCGATAAAATTATGAAAAAAGGATGATTTTAGGCTGGAGACTTCTCCATCACGGTAGCCTTTATCCCCTTATCCGTTGCTAAATTCTTGAACCTTTCAGCATCCTGCCTTGTTCCCACTATTGCCCCCCAGTGCATGGGTATTGCTACATCTGGCCTCAGAACTACGGCTGCAGAGGCTGCCTCTTCAGCAGTCATAACATATGTTCCGCTTGCTGGAAGAAGGGCTAGAGATACATCCTTGAAACCCTTCATCTCCTCTATATTATCAGTATCTCCTGCATGGTAAACCTTTGTACCTCCAAAATCGATTATGAACCCAACCCCAAGATAGTCCTTAGGATGAAACGGTAAACCTGGAGCCCTGAATTTATTTACATTATATGCAGGCACGACTTGAAAGGTTATACCTTTCTTTTCCACAACTTCACCTGGCTTCACAAATACCTTCTCGAAAGAAGTCAGAGACTGGAGCTTTTCTCTGCAGTTTATCGATGCCACTATAATGCTTCCCTCTTTAAGAACCTTCTTCAAGTCTGTATCACTGAGATGGTCGAAGTGCTCATGGGTAATAGTAACTATATCAGCCTTCTGCTGCTGTGGCATTATCTGGAAAGGGTCAGTGTAAACTATCAGCTCTCCATACTTAATCCTAAATGTGTCATGCTCGAGATAAGTCACATCTAATCCCTTATGGCTCAGCATACCCTTATCTTAGCAGAATGGGTTAAAATTCGTTTTGGATAACTCAGGCGAACTTTAGTTCTTCAAGGGAAGACAGAGTCTTTCTCAGCTCCTTCGGTATGTCAGATATTCCGTTGGCCTCCCATATCTTTGAAATAATATAGCCTCCTGCTACCATAATTATGCCTGGCACATCCGTAATGGGGTCAGGAACTGCTATAAGCGCTATACCTGCCTTGATTAACCCTCTTGCAATCTTACCCCTTCCCTTCATCCTGGCAATTTTCCTGCTTACATCACTCATTTCGAGGGAATTCGCGAGGTCTCTATAGGCTAGGGTCCTTCTTATAGCATGAGTCCTTATTTCCTCTGCGTTCATTATTCACTTGCTGGGAATTGGACCGTTTAACAGATTGTATGCAAACAATTAGACAAGGCGTTTAAATGGTGTTAACGCATCTAGCTCGTTCATTCTTCGGCAAGGGTCCATTCAACTTGGGCGCCATTCTTCACAGTCAGAGAGACTGAGCAGTACTTGCTCTGAGATAATTCTATTGCCCTGACTGATTCTTCGCCAGTTACATCAGGTCCCTTTACATAATATGTAACTTTTATCTTGCTATACCTTGTTGGATAGCCATCAACCCTTTCTCCTTCAACCCTGGCCTTTGCAACAGTCAATTTCTTCCTTCTCTTTCCCATTATACTGACCACATCAACAAGGGAGCATGACGCAAGAGAAGCGAGAAAGAGCTGAGAAGGGCTCAATGACTCTCTTTTTCCTACCTGTATAAGAGTGCTGTGCCCTTCCGAATCCTTTGCAACGAAACTTCCGTTACCAATCCATTCAACATCAACGCTTGTCCTTTCTCCCATGCATTATGCTTCAAAGAGGTATGATTATAAACTGGACTATCGTGCTGAGAAAGCTTTGACTATCTTGCTGTACTTTTCTGTTAACTTTTTTTCAAGGCCAGCAACGTCAAGAACTTTTCCTCTTACCAGAGCTATTGCGCTTGAATCTCCTTTGATGAAAATTGTAATCTCATCATCTTCATATGCCTTGTGTAAACCTGTTCTTCTGAAGTCATCATAATCCATTTTCAGCTCTATCTTCTTCTCAGGGTTCAGGAAATATGTACCTTTACCATCCCTGCTGCACGACCTTTCTACAATAGGAGGTTTAAAGCGACCTTTCTTTACTCCATCTGTTGAACATTCACTGCATCTTTCATTCCTTCTTACTGCAAGTGTATCGAAGGAAAGAGAATCAAGGTCTATGAACATAAGCTTCGAAGCGAGGTTAGGCGCCATACCTAAAAGCAACCTCACAGCCTCAGATACTTCAATGCTTGCTGCAATACCTAAAATGCCGGGATGCACACCAGCTATCGCGCAGGTCAAGGCATTGCCATCGTCAAGATTAGGATATATGCACTTCAAGCATGCTGTCTTGCCAGGTATAATACAGGATATTACAGCATAATTGCTTACAGCAGAGGCAAAGATTAGAGGCTTCTTCATTTTTATGCAGGCTCTGTTTAAGGAGTACTTTGCCCATGCAGAATCAAGGCAATCTATTACAACATCAGAATCCTTGCAAATCAGTTCCGCATTATCATCATCTATAGCAGAATCAGACGCATAAATCTTGATTTCTGAATTCAATTCCTGCAATCTTTTCTTTGCGGCTATGACCTTAAGCTTTCCAACATCCTTTTCGGTGTAAAGATATTGCCTGTGCAGGTCTGTCTTGCTGACTATATCTCTATCTACCAAATTAATCCTTCCTACACCCATGCCAGCTAATTGCATAGCTACTAAACTTCCTAATCCGCCCAGGCCAGCAACCGTAGCTTTCGCTCTAGCAAGCTTCTCCTGTCCCTCTATGCCTATCTGCTGCATTACTACCTGTCTTGCATACCTTTCAAAGTCCATATTCATGTTATCATAAAAAAATCAGCTTATTTATGTATCTGGCAATCTTTTCTTATACTCTATTGCAGTATAGCATGCTGTGAAAGTGCTGGTTACTGGGGGTTCAGGGTTTCTAGGAAGCACGGTCTGCTCCAAGTTGTTGGAGAACGGAGACGAAGTTGTAATCTTTGATTTAAATCCTCCAAAAAAAGAACTTTTATCTCAAGACAATGTCTCATTCGTTCAAGGTGATATAAGGGACGAATCAGCTGTCGAAGAAGCAGCATCGAGCTGCAATGCTACGGTTCATCTCGCTGCTATAGCTGATGTTGATTCATGCCAAGAGAATCCAAAACATGCCTTCGAAGTAAACGTTGAGGGAACAAGAGTGGTTCTTGAATGTGCTCGGTGGAACTACCACAAGAAGTTTATCTTCTCTTCCAGCGCTGCTGTTTATGGAGAGCAGAAAAGATTACCTATAAAGGAAGAAAATAGTTTGATGCCAATAAGTGTATATGGTGTAACCAAAGCTTCAGCAGAGCTTCTTATAACCTCATACAACTACGCATATTCTTTTCATTCAACCATTCTCAGGTTCTTCAACATATATGGTCCAAAACCGAATCTAGCTTATGCAGGAGTTATAGCTAGATTCATAAAAGGAGCACTTAAGGAAGGTAAAGTTACGATATTCGGCTCAGGCAGACAGACTAGGGACTTCATATATATTGATGATGCTGCAGATGCGGTTGTGAAATCTCTTCATGCTGCTGGAAAGGGAGTATACAACGTGGGGACAGGAAAGGAAACGTCAGTCTTGAAAATTGCTGGAATGATTGAAAGAGTTACAGGAAAAAGGATAGAGAGAAAATTTGAGAGTGCCAGAGAATCTGATATTATGAGAAGTGTATCCGACATAAGCAAAATTTCGAAAGAGATAGGCTGGAGACCCAAAGTCAGCATGTTCCAAGGAATAAAGAAGACGGTTGAGGCATATCTCAATCAGTAAAGAAGTTCGAATGCTTCATAAACATTCTTATGACCTTCTGTCCTCTTTCTTTCTGTCTCTTTCTTCTTTGCCAGCTGTCTCTCAAGAGCCTTGAGAACCCTGTTAATGGCCTGGATATCACCCCAGCCTTCATCAACAGCAGAATAGGAGCCTGAAGGGCCGTTCAGCACTACCCTCGCATGAATAAGCCTTCTGCCCTTCTTCCTTTCCCTGTGAGCCTTTACATACAAAGATAGGGAAGAACCTTTAAGCATGTCTTCATGCTTTCTCAGAAAAGATTCAAGCTCGGACTGCATATTCTTAACATCAATTTCATCTGTACCTCCTGGCATCTTTACAGTAATCTGCATGTTTACACCCCTTTCAGGCTGTTCTGCTTCTGCAACAGGCTTGAGCAAGTCATGCCTAGTTACTATCCCAACCAGCTCTCCAAGCTCATTTAGCACTAACACCGAGCTGATATCATTATCTACCATAAGTTGAAAGGCTTCCCTGACTGTAGATTCAGGACTGACAGCTATAACTGGAGTTGTCATTATCGTCTTAACAGGGTCCCTGAGAAATTCAACCTTCTCTCCGACAAATTCGCCCCTGCTCATTCTCACCTTAGGTTTAATTATCTTGGATAGGGTATCATGCACTGTAACTATTCCAGTTACTTTTGCCCCGTTTACCACGGGAAGCCTCGTTACTCCATTTTTCCTCATCAGGCTTATTGCCTTCCCTATGCTTTCATCTTCCCTGACAGTAACGACATTCCATGCTGGGGTCATGATATCTTTCACCTTTCTCTTTCCGTATTCTCCCTTCAGGGCATCATTGAGTAGCATGGTGTCTGTTACCATGCCAACAACCTTATCCTTATCCAAAACTGGCAATACCCTCGTATCATATTGAACCATCATCTTTGCAATCTTCTGTATTGTTGAGTTCTCATCCACAGCGGGAACCCTCTGGTAAACTGCCTTGACTTTAGCTGTCGTTGGGTCAAGCAAAGTCCTTGCTATTGCTCTTTCAGTAAGTATACCAGCATATGCGGAATTATCTCCCCTAACAACTATCAGAGCCTTTTGACCAGATTCCTTTAGCTTTCCTATTGCAACTGAAAGGGAATCATCCTCTCTGACTGTTACTATATCATCTAAAGGCATGGCCAGGCTAACCAAAAGGCAACCATTAAACTTGTATCCTTTTTTCTTCGTATTCCTTAGACTTATATTTCTTTGCTGACTTCTGCAAAGACTTGATCAAAGGTAGCTCCTTTCCTGCTAGGTATAATATCAAAGCTCCCCCTGCCGAGCTGACATGGTCTATCCAGGAATGTATGTTGAAAACCTTCAGTGCAGTGCTCAGATGACCACCGCTAACTATAGTTGTGCCGTATGATGTTGCAAGTATCCTCAAAAGCTCCTCTGTACCCTTGCCGAATTCTGGCCTTTCAAATGCGCCTGCTGGCCCTGACATGAAGACTGTACCCCCGCTCCTTATGACTTTCTCATACGAGTGTATTGTCTTTGTTCCTATATCGAGAGCCTTCGCATTGGATGGCAGAGAATCCACATCAACCTCTTTTCTCCCTCCTCCCTCATCCTCTATTGCTAAATCCAGAGGCATTTCAAAGACATCTGGATATTCTTCCAGCAGCTTGCTAGCTTTTGAGACTGCTGTTTGCCCATCGCTTATAGCCAGGTCAGGCTTGTACTTTCCTGCAGCCTTGAGAAATGCTAGTGCAGCCAAGCCACAAAGAAGAACCTTATCCGCCCTTTTATTTTCTATGAGAGCTGTTATAGCCTCAAGTCTATCGCTTACTTTGCTGCCTCCAAGCACGGCTATGAAAGGCCCCTTCTCAACCTGCTGAATTCTGCTGACCGCTTTCAGCTCTTTTGCAACAAGCCTGCCTCCTGCTGTAGGTAGCACTTCAGGGAAGCCAACAATCGAAGGATGAGCTCTATGAGCGGTTGGAAAAGCGTCAAGAATAAATCCGTCAAAGAGAGGAGCAAGCTTCATTACTATCTGAGTCTTAACGGCCTGCTCCGGAGAGTATTCCTGAGCCTCTTCTGCACAGAATCTTAAGTTATCGAGCATAAGAATTTCTCCCTCATTGAGCTCAGATATCCTCTTTCTTGCTGCGGGGCCATGCACATCATCTATGAATTCTACCTTTTTCCCAAGAATTTCGCTCAGTGCTTGTGCATGCTGGTCCATCGCTATGTAATCACTTCTTCCCACTCTCCCTTGATGGCTGCAGACCACAACTTTTGATTTTGAAAGGTCCCTCAGTGTTACTGCACTCTCCTCTATCCTCATTCTCTCGATAAGCTTTCCTTTGCTATCGACAGGCGTATTCAGATCAGCCCTTACAAGGATTGTTTTGCCTTGAGGCTCCAAATCTTCTATGGTAAGAAAATCGTTCGAATTCTGCTGAACCAACAGATATCAGGTAGTTTAGGAGGTGGGGTATTTTAACCTTAGCAGTATAAAGTAGATGCGTTCAGATATAGCAAAAAACAGCTTCATACATACTGAAAATGCTATAATTACGAAACAAAACTTTCTTTGCTACTCTGAACAAGTTTATAATATTCAAATTTAGACTGTTTAAATTGCATCATGATTAAAAGAAGGGCTGTGACTCCGGTAATAGCAACAGTCATTCTCATTTCTGTCGCTGTAGCAATAGGAATTGCAGTCGCCTTCTGGGCTGGTGCAATGACAGGACAATTTTCCAAATACAGCAAGTTGCAGCTGAGCATAACTACGCATTATGCATCAGGTATATCTGGAGGATGGAATGTAACTATTGCAGGAGTAAATCAGGGCAGCCAGGACCTTACAATAAATCAGGTAGATATAAACGGCATTCCCTATACTTCTTTCACTGGTGCTGCCATAAACACGTCCCTGCCAATTCCAGTACATTCTGGCAGCTCTTTTTCTTTTGTGTTAAAGATACCCAATACAGCTTTTCAGTCTGGTCAAAACCTGCAGATAACAGTTCTGACTGCTGAAGGTGTAAACTATCCCTTAACAATAACACTTCCCTGACAGTTTATAGCAAGCTTGCCTGATTCCTACCTATCTTCTCTTTCTCTTCCTCTATCTTATCCCAGTCGTAATTCACAGCTAGTATCGCTACAAGCTTCTTCCCTTCAAGGTAATACTGAATGAAACCTGAGTTGCTCATCTCCCCGTTTGTTACTATCTTTGTCGGATGTGAAAGGTCCCCAAATGCATTTATGTTCAAATCGTATTGGTCTGAGAAGAAGTACGGAGGTTCATTGTAGCTGGCTTCTCCACCAGCCATATTATTGCCTGCTACAGTTCCCTGCTTTTCAGCAACATCGTAATGCTCGACCCTCATATTCCTGTCAAGCAAAGGTAAATAGAAGTTTGCAATATCGCCTGCAGCAAATATATCCTCTTCATTCACAACCTGCATTCTTTCGTTCACATGGATGCCATTCTCGACTTTCAACCCTGCAGCCTCTGCAAGCTGTGTGTTCAGCTTTATCCCCACTCCTATAGCTACTATATCAGCAGGTAGTACTTTGCCATCATCTGTTTTAACAGATGAGACGTGACCATCTTTACCTTCTATGGCAACTGCTTTTCTCCCAGTAAGTACCCTGGCGCCTTTGCTCTCATGATACTTCTTAATCCATTCGCTTGTCTTACTGTCAATAGCCTTACCAAGTATATGGGGCATCACCTCAAGGATGGTTACGTTTAATCCCTTGTTGACCATGCTTGCTGCCAGTTCGCAACCTATGAAGCCTCCTCCTATCACGACTGCATTTTTTGCATTTGGAAAGCTCTGCCTTATCGCAATGCTATCTTCAATCGTCCTTAAGTAAAATACACCATCAAGCCCAGACCCTGGTATATCCAGCTTTCTGGGTTTGCCGCCTGTTGAAATCAGCAGCCTACCATACTGATATTTCCTTCCGTCATCAAGCACCACTACTTTTTTCTTTTTATCCAGCGCAACTGCTGAATGGCCTAACACAATATCTATGTCATTCTTTTTGTAGTAGCTTTCTTTTCTAAAGAATAATTCATCCAGTCCTCTTTCCCACCTTACAAACTCCTTTGATAATGGCACTCTGTCATATGGTAAATGAGTTTCAGAGCTTATGATCGCTATTCCTCCTTTTTTGTCGTTCTTTCTTATTGCGTATGAGGCGAAGGCTCCTGAAATTCCTCCACCTACTATCAGGTAATCGTATTTTTCTTTTGGCATGAATTTTTTATTATCTTTCCTGATTTTAATCTTTTCTATAGAGTAAAAATTATAACTTGTACAAGCACTATGCAGACGGGATAATTTTGGTAGAAGCGAAATACAAGGTTCCCGTCTACGTAACAGAAAATAGGTATAGCATACCGAAGGAGATAACAGACCAGCTAAAGGGCGCTGTCAGCAAAAAGATGATCGCTTCAATGAAAAAGGAGGCTGTCGATTGCCCAGTTGCAAAGAGGGAGATACCGTTTCTTGCATGTTTCGTATGCCCATCCTTTCTTAACAGGGTTAAGGGAGTAGTAGGATGCGCTGGAGGGGAAGGACCAAATTACCCTAGGAATACTTCTCAAAAGACTGATGAAGAAGAGGAATAAAGCAGCCTATAGGTTTTTGAATAGGCTTTTTGATGTCTTGACCGTGTCCGAAAAGATATTTTCGTTCCGCGTGAGTTTCAAGGCCAAGGAGAGCTGGGTTGACGAGATCTTCCTGGGTAATCTGCTCGCTGAAGTACTTGGAAACGTTGCAAAATCTACAAACGCATTCGAATTCGATGTAAAGAAGATAGGAGACGCAGCTGAGGAAAATTCGACTCAGTGAGTCTATCCCTGGAAAAGAGGATAACTCTACCTTGCCCTGTCCTCTAGAGAACTATTTACCAGCCTTATATTCTTCAACGTACCTTCTTGCTTCATCAATCGGTATTTTGAAATTATCTGCTATCTTCTTTGCAACAAATTCATCCTTATCCTTAACATCTTCGTCCATAAAATCGTAGAGTATCTCGATCTGAAACATCACTTCTTCTTTATTGGCCGAAGTCAATAGCACAGCTTTGAAAAAGGTAACATTTAATCGTTTTCTTACATTAAGGCCTGTGCACCTCAGACCGTTGGAAAAGAGGGAATAAGGAAAAGGCCTTCCGGCTTATCGATTTCGCTCACCATCCTCGCCTCTGGCGCTTTGAGACAATCCTCTCCGCGGCAGAAGCTTGGTAGGCCTGCTCCATCTTCCACCGGCCTGCCAGTTCCCCTTCCGTCTTTATCCCCCGGCTGGCACTTAAAGACGTATGCGTTGCTGAAGCGGGCCAGCCCATCTCCATTCCCCGCTAGCTGGAATAGAGGTCGACATGAATCAGCAACGCATCGACCTTTAAATGACCAATCGGTGCACAAGCTAGGTGCCTATCAAGAACTATAACTTTAACCTAGGCAATAATCACTTGAGCACAAGTTTGTAAAAAGTCGTTAACACTTTACCAGGAATCGTTCGAGGGGAAGCCAGACTCCTTTAGAGTTATGCACAGAGTGCTTTCACCAGACCCTACTTCCCTTATGAATATATTGTAAGGTGTAAGGCCCATTCTCATTACAATCTTCCTTAGCCTCATGTATGCTTCATCAGTTACAGTCTGGGTTATTACAAGCCATAACCCATTAAGGTAAGGAGGTCTTATCACTCTTAGCACATTCATTCCTGATTCTGTGCACGCATCCATTATCTTGTTTCTCAGCATAATGTATTCATCAGTATATCTTAGCCTGGTAGAAGTCTTCTGTCCTCTCTTAGATGAGGGGTCAGATTCTATACCCATTTGATTCTTCTCCGCAGTTTATAGCCCTGACAAACATCAATATATAGTCATTGACCACTTGCAGCAATTATTACCAAATTAATGGTAAATTATTATGTAATCAGCATTACCATGGCAGGTATTATAATCAATTATAATACATAGCTTTAAAGCAATAAAATTGTTAATGACAGCGCATAACCCTTATTAAATAAAATCCCAAAGTCATCTTGAAAATACTAATGGTGAGCATACTCAGACCTTCGAGAAAGAGGCTGAAGCAAAAACAGGAACAAGGAGTTGTTAAGGGTCTCTTACCTACAGTTGAACCAACAGTAAAATTCGGGTATATTAATGAGCCTATACCCGAAACAGCAGAGGTTATAGAGAAATACTGGATAAAGGAGCCATTTTCAGGGGTTGTAATTGCGAAGCTCCCTGAAAGCGGAGGCTCTCTTGAATATTTCGTTCAGGAGATAACTCTGACAGAGCAAGAGCAGTCTATACTGGATAAGATAATAGAGATAGTCTCTGTTGAGATAAACCCTTCAGCATTGGAGAAGCAGGAGGATATCAAGGTTGCCCTGCTAGAAGAAGCGAAGAGAATAATGAAGAAATATGTAAAGAAGTTTCCTATGCTTCTAGACCAGCATGTCAGGGATAAGATAAATTACTATCTTGAGAGAGATTTGCTTGGATATGGGCCTATACACACTCTGATGAACGACTGGAGAATTGAAGATATCTCCTGCGATGGTGTTAATTCAAACATATACATATGGCACAGAAGGTATGAATCTGTACCAACTTCAATAAAATTCACAGACAGAAAAGCTTTAGATGATTTTATAGTCAAGCTGGCTCACAAGTCTGGTAAGCATGTTTCATCAGCATTCCCTATAGTTGACGCTATGATCTTCGGTAAACATAGGCTTGCGGCTAGCTTCAGGGAAGAGATATCGCCTAAAGGTTCTACGTTCACAATAAGAAAGTTCAGGGAAGAACCATACTCAATAATAGACCTGATGAACCTGAACACTGTAAGCGATAGCATAGCAGCATACCTCTGGTTGATGATGGAGAACAGAGCTTCTATATTAGTAATAGGAGGCACAGCTGCTGGCAAAACAACCATATTAAATGCGATTGCAGGTCTGATCAAGCCTGGTTATAAGGTAGTCACAGTGGAAGAGACTGCAGAAATAAACGTTCCGACTGAGAACTGGGTACAGTTCACAAGCAGGGAGAGCTATGGTCTTACGGGTAACAAGGTAGGAGAGGTTTCCTTGTTTGACCTGGTAAGAACTTCTTTGAGATATAGGCCTGACTTCCTGATAGTTGGAGAAGTCAGGGGTGAAGAGGCTTTCGTGCTATTCCAGGCTGTTGCCAGCGTTACAGGCGATACACCTGTCATGATAAGGGAGCAAGGAAAAGTCAAACTTGTCAAGATAGGTGAGTTGGTAGATAGGTATTATGGCAAAGGGGAAGAGAGAGTAGCTAAATTTGTAGATGGAATAGAAGTCCTCACCGTAGCAGAGAATAATGAAGTAACATTCAGGCCAATAAGTTACGTTTTAAGACACAGGACAAATGAAATCTACAACATAAAATACACGGGAGGCTCTGTAAGAGCTACGGGCAATCACTCAGTGTTTGTCTTTGATGACGACGGCTCAATAATAGAAAAACCAGTCTCTGCCTTATCGACATCAGACCTTCTTGTAAGTTTCTGTGGCTCAAATATAAAAGGCAACATAATGGATAATGAGAAGTTGCTGATTTCTGTAGATACAGCTGGTAAAAGCTACACCTCATATGCGGTTCCATCAACGAAGCATCTCTATAATGAAAGTAGACCTAACCTATACACATCTGATCTTTACTTGAAGGCTGATGATATATCAAAGGCATCATTTTTATTGATTGAATCTGATACAAAATCATCAGAAAAGGAGCATACAATTAAGGGTGCAAGAAAATCTAACTATGCTGTATGCAAATCTGATAAAAAAGAAGTGATAAATGCTTTATCATGGCTTGCCAGACTTAACGGAAAGAATTCATTTATTTCACATAAAGATAACAGCTCCGTATATGTCTGGGATGCGCCAAGTAATTCAAAGCAGTTTCTACCGTTGAATCCTCTTCGCAGGTTAAAACAATTGCTGAGTCCTGTAAACATACCGAGTAAGTTATCCAATATACTTCACAACCAGCAGAATCTGGTTTCAAAACAGGTCGCTTCTGAAGCTCTAGAGTTGATAATAAGCAACAGAGGAAAAGAAATTGGTTATGAAGCAAAGAGAATAATAGACAACTATAGAGCATTGCTGAATAGCAACCTTATAGTCAGCAGAATCAATGGTATAAGTAAAGAAGACTACGATGACTATGTCTATGATGTTTCGGTCCCCAATTCTGAAGCTTTCTTCGGAGGAGAATCACCAATCCTACTTCACAATACAGGCCACGGAGGTCTCTGCATACCTCCATGGGAGACTGTAGTAGCTACGATTGATGGCATTCCAAGGATTGCTCAAATAGGAGAGCTGTACAAGGAGATGAAGCAGAAATCATCTATTCATGTCAGTAAGACACATGAAATAATCGCACCAAGTGCAAAAGTGGAGGTAGCTACATTTGATGCTGAACGAAATAGCATAACTACTGCTCCTATAGCTGGTATATCAAGCAGAGATTACAAAGGAAGTTTGTTGAGATTTCGTACGAGAAACGGCAATGAAGCTACAGTCACAGAAGACCATCCTATGATAGTGCTGAGAGGAAGCACTTTGCAAAAGATACCTGCAAAGAAGGTAAGGCTTGACGACATGCTTCTTGTTGCAAAGAGCCTACCTATAGGGAAGAACAATTATACTGCAACGCTAAACCTCGCAGATGAAATCAAAAGGGCAAGCTTGCAGAACAAGTTTGTGGTTAGAGGTATTCAAGACCTTCTAGAAAAATCAAGCCTTGCACTGCAACAGAGCAAGTTAGAATATTACGGGAGCAAAGATTTCATTCCTCTCGAGAAATACCTGATGCTCAAAGATAACCATCCAGAAAGGAGAAAGCTGAGTTTGCCAAGCTTGGATAGTAAGATTCCTGCTGCTATTGCTATAGATAGGGAATTTTGCAGGCTGATAGGTTTCTACCTTGCTAGAGGAAGAGCTTCATCCAGGAGCATAGAATTCTCATTCAGCGACAATGAAAGAGATATATTGGACGAAGTTAAGAATGCAATAGAAAGAACCTTCAGCGTAAGAGCAAGGTTAATTCAGAAAGGCAATAGCAATAAAGTCATAGTTAACAATAGACTTCTAAGCATGCTCTTCGCAAAGATTCTGAAATGCGGGTCTGCTGCTAAAGACAAGAGAATGCCAGATATAGTCTTCAACCTACCTGAAGGGCTTGCAAGGGAAGTTGCAGATGCATATTTCCTAGGCAATGGCGATGCATACAGAAGGGCTGATGGAGAGATTTTTGTCAGTTCTACAGCACTTAGCAGGGAGCTTGCCTCAGGGATATACTACCTCATGCTGAAGTTAGGCTACAATATGGTCTTGAGCAATGATGCAAGAAGTGTAAGGCTGTCTTTGTCCAAGGGCGAAAGCATAAGAAGATTCCTTGCAGAATTCTCGATAGCCAGAAGATTAGGCTTCAACGAAAAGTACATCGATTCCATGCAATCAATGCCAAGTCAGATAATTCAAAACGGAGGTTCAATCACAACCATGCAGGGAGTTGGAGGCTCATTTTCACAGGTTTTGATGAACAAGCATGATGCAATAGAATATGAGGAGATAGTTGAAATAGAGCCTATCGAATATTCTGGGAAAGTATACGACTTCATAAATGTAAAGAAGACCCATAACTTTGTCCAGGGCTTTGGAATAATCAGCAGCAACTGTACTATACACGGTGAATCACTTGATACAGCTGTTAAAAGGCTAACTAGTCCTCCTATGAACGTTGCAGAGAGCTACATACCCCTCATGAATGTAGCATTGATGCTTGAAAGAGTTGTATTACCAAAGACAGTTGCAGGAGTTCCGTTTGGCAGGAGAGTAACAAACGTATGGGAGATAGAGGACTTCGCAAAATATGTAAGCGTCTTCGAGTGGAGCCCTACTGAAGACATATTCTACGACTATACGAGAAGAAGCGTTATGCTGCATCGCTTTGCATACAGAACTGGAAGAAGCTTTACAGATATGCTCGATGAAATTGAAAGAAGGAAGATGCTTCTAAAATACTTGCAAGCTAATAACATAAGGCAGGTTAAGGAAGTATACAAGTACATAACTGAATACTATGTTGACAGAGATGCACTCTTTAAGAGGCTCGGGATAAAGGTAGAAACTATAGCACAACAGCCACCTCCAGAAGCACCAGCAGAGATTCCAGCGCAGCAGGCTACAGAAGAAACTCAGCATCAATTACCTCCTCAACCCATGCCTGAAATAGCAAAGACCTCTCCACTGCCAACAGACCCGATCAAAATGCTTCAGTCTGGTAGCTTCCAGATACTGAGCGCTCTCTTTGAGGCTAAGGGGCCTGTTGAGGAAGAAGTACTTATGAAGAGCGTAGGACTCGAAAGGGCAGAATTTGAGTCTCTCTTATCGATGCTTGTCAAAGTTGGCCATGCAGTTCAGGAGAAGAGAGGGGAAGGTCAAGACCAGAAGAGCTATGTGTCTATAACTCCAGATGGAACAAGGGCCTATTCTCTCATTTCGAAGAATGTAGGAGCGGACTCTGGCAAAAGAGCCAAGGGTACTCAGAAGAGGCCTTAGTGCACTTGGTCAGAATTCAAGAGTAAAGAAAGGTTATTCCTAATCTCTTCAAAGAGACTTTTCTTATTGGCTAATAAACGCTCAAGCAGATATAACTTTAACAACCGTTAAAACCATAGTATAGCTTTCTTCAACGATAAATTCTCACCTAACAATAAATCTGTGACCAGTCAGAGTAATGTTGCATGCAAATGCTAAGCAATAAATTGCTCCGATGAGATTCAATCCATTTCTGGAGCTATTTTCCAGAGCTTATACTACTGGGTCTTTGCGCAAGAAGATACGGCATCATGTATCAACACCCCTTGGCAAAATAAAAGATATACAAGAGACCAAAAAATGAATAGGGTGATATGGCTGTTGATAACACTCTTCAAATAATTTTCAAAAAATAAAACTCCCGGTAGCTGGGAGTTCAGGTCGCGTAGCGTTATTTCATCTGCTCTAGCTTGTCGAGCTCGCCACGCAGGTTTCTGAGGACCTCGGTCAGTCTCTGGTAGGCATCAAGTTTCTTCTTCAGTCCTATTATCTCCATGTTCAGTCTATCATTTTCCATCTTCAGAGCTGATACTTCTTCGTGTGCCTGCTGCAGACTTGCCTTCAGCTCTTCTATCTCCCTCTGCCTCTCCTGCACCGTGCTTTCCAGTCCCTGTATTGTCTGCTCTACCGCCGACCTGAGCTCCTCCAGCTGCTTCAGAGCTTCCTGCTTTGTTGCTGCGCTCAAAATTTATCACCCAAACCTCCTAACTTGGACGATAGTCTGTCTCCTAGGTCTTTTATCTGTTGCACCACATCGTTCCAGTTATCTCCAGTCCCTTCTAGCCCATGCGTAGCTACCTCAGCAGAGCTAGAAAGAACAGGAGCTAAATAACCAGCAAGAATCTTTTCGTCCATCAGCGTCTCGAAGTGAGAATCTAGCACATATATATCCTTCTCTGACAGCTTTGTAGCCATTTCCTGTCCTACCAATGCTGGAGTTATCACGACCATCGACCTGTAACCAGCTCTTTTCTTCTTTGTTATAAGGTCTTCCACCACGTCATCATCAACCTGGTCAACCAAGGGTAGCACTGATACTCCTATGTTAGCCTCTTTCTCTTCTTCTCCTGGCAATTTGGCAAGCAAGTCCCAGTATATCAGCTCCTCGTTTGTCTCCTGCACATAATACAGCCTTATCTCGTACCCAATCTTTGTAAGGTATTGGGCTACTCTCTCGTTTATCCTGAAGGAGTTTGCAATGAGGGGCTTCTTCGCAGTCAATGCTGCTGTAGGCTCATAGACCACAAATTCAATCGATGGAGCCTGGTCTTCCTCATAATATGCATGGCAGTTGGGGCATTGATAATATGTAGCATATTTATCAAATATGTTGCCGCAGGTCATGCATTTGAAGAGCATCCCTTCATCCTTGTAATCTGCCCCGCTCATGTAAAGCTGCTTCTGGCACTTGGGGCATATCCACTTCTCCCCTTGCCTGTAAAGCTCTTCAAAACCTCTGTAGCCACATTTGTGAGAAATCACCTTTCCTCTTCTTATTCTGGTTGAACCGCAGAATGGGCACCTGCCCACCAAGCTAAGACCCATGGTAAAGCATTCTACACAATATCTGGTTACTGACCTAGTTGATGATAAATACCCCCAGCCATCCATCACTGATAGAGCATTGAGTATATCAGAATATGGGACAGAGGTCTCTTTATCGATAGCAGGGTCAAAGAAGAAATGGTTCGAGAATTTCTCCTGGATGCTTACAACCTTTGCAAGCTTTCCGAATGCAAAATTCTTCGAAAGGTAATTTACGGAAAGCTCCGAACCTGCGTTGAGGCCTCTCATGATTCATCTTAAACCACAGAAGCCAATATTTTAACCTTTTCGCACTATGATGAAAATATTAAGAATCAATTCACAACTGTAATATATCAAATGAAAAATCCTTTTGTAACTTTTTCACATTAGTTACGTATTAATTATGAGATAAATACTTTTAATTCTGGCGTTCAAAATGTTTAATAAATTTATGACAAGTTCGATTCAATCATGGGACTGCAGGCCTTTGCCTATGTTAATTTTGAGTGGATTGGCAGGGCCTTCTTGAAGTTCAACAAGAACCTCGGGGGGCAATTGCAGGCTGCGAATATCAGAATTCACCCTGAGGTCTATGCATCGGTTTTTGGAATGGTTACAGTTATCACTGCAGCAGTAGCCGCAATAGCAGGTGTGTTAGGAGCAATATTTGTCTCTCCTCTATTTTTAACAATACTTGTGGCTCCTTTGGCGGTTTTCATGCTTTATGTTATCTACCCGAGCTTTAAGGCTCATAACAGAGCGTTCAACCTTGAAAGTGAAGTACCATATGCAGCTGCATATGTAAGCGTCATGTCAACAGGAGGTATCTCTCCATACAAGGCAATTCAGAGGCTAAGAAATGTTAAGCTATTGCCAAGCCTATCCCAGGCAGCACAGCTGATGGCTGTTGATGTTGAAGCTATAGGAATGGACCCAGTTTCATCCATGGAAAAGATGGCCAGGTCTTTGCCATCACCTGATTTCAAGGATTTGCTTCTTGGCTATGCTTCCACATTAAGCATAGGCGGAGATGTTGTGCATTATCTGCAGAGAAAGGCATACAACATCTTCGAAAACAGGGCAAGGTCGATGAAGAATATAGGAGAGAGAATATCTGTAGTTATGGAAAGTTATGCTGTAGTTGTCATACTGCTTGCGCTGGGCCTTTATATACTGTTCATAATATCAAAGATACTTCCCGCAAGTGCAGGAGGAGCATTTACCGTAGGTAATTTCGTTCTATTTGCCTATTTCCTTCTGCCGATGCTTACCGCAGTATTCTTATTCTTGCTTGATATGTATGAGCCAAGGTATCCAACCTCAGACTGGAGACCGTACAAAGTACTTGCAATATCTTTCCCGATTGGTTTAGCTTTTGCAATATTGGCTGCGGTTCCATATTATTTCGCTTTGCCAAGCCCTCTATTTGGGCCGATGCAAACATTTGGTAAATTGATAGGAGTGCCTGTAGGAGAGCAATCAGCAGTAGCAATAGCTATTGCGTTCATAATCATATTTGCTCCCCCTGCAGTTATAGCGATAAAAGTCTCAAGAGAGGGTTCGGAGATGGGTACGCAGCTCGTTTCATTTCTTAGAGATATGGTGGAAACGAGAAAGACAGGAATAGCTCCTGAAAGATGCATTCAGCTTCTCTCAAAGAGGGACTATGGCAGGTTCTCAGAAAGGTTGCAAAAGATAGCTGCCAAACTAAGCTGGGGAGTATCTTTTGATACTATACTGAATGACGAATTAAAGAGTACAAAGAACTGGTTTGTCGCTGTTAACACGTTTTTGCTAATCGACAGCATAGATGTAGGAGGTGGCACTCCTGACACACTTGAAGCACTTGCTTCCTTCGGTGAGCAGATACTGATACTTGAGAAAGAGAAGGCATCCGCACTGAGGCCTTTGCTGCTTATTCCGTATATAGGAGGGATGACAACTTTGCTGACAGCAACAGTCTTCCTTAATTTTGTCCAGGGATTATCACAGATGAGCAACTTCACCTTCAGCTTCAATCAATTCGCAGCAATATTTCTGCCCCCTGTTGTGATCAATACAGTTCTGGCAGGTTTGGTGGCAGGTAAAGCTAGCGGTGAAAAGATTTCTGCAGGCTTTTTGCACTGCACTATACTTGCAGCAGTATCTATAGTGGCTTTAGCGATAAGCCCCATGTTCATATCAGGATTTGCACCTTTTGGAAAGTGATAAACTTGAAGCATAGGAGAGCTCTTTCAGAGGTAATATCAACAACAATTCTGGTAGCAGCAATGCTTGTAATAGTAACTGGTGTGATGGGTTTTGCTCTTCAGCTGTTTAACGTTCAATCTCAGGAAGCTGAATTTTCACAAGCAGAAAATGGAGTAATCTCTCTTGCACAAACAATAGACGGTATAATTCCTTCCCCTGGCGCATCCGGTTTTTCGAGCTTTAACACCAGAACAGGCGGACCAGATTTGATCAGCAAATTTGACACCATGACTGTTACCATATTAAACTGGACAGGACAACCAGTATGGAGCAATGTAGTCCCAATTAACATGTTCAGATACAGGGCTGGGTCAGTGGTAAGCTTCGAGGGTTACCAATGGCTTCGCGCAGGAACGTATACAGGTCTACCATTTCTAAGCTCCTTCAACAATACTCTGCTGATTCAGAACAACTCTGCCCCCTTGGGCATGGTCTTCATATCGCATGACAATGGCGCAACCTGGGTTTCCTTGGATTACAGGCGGGTAAATCTAAACAATCTTGGAATATTCAACATAAGCTTGGGTGCAGTTCCCGTAGGAACTGATGCTGGAGGGAATGTGATTTACAAGCAGATTTTCAAAGAAGTCAACATAATTCAATTAAATTTTGTCAATATAACTGGCGGTGCATACACAGGGTCAAATAAGGTAAATGTAGTTGCTACGAACAACGGTGTCATCACCAAGAGCTTTGTGATAAAAGACCCGATAAACAGCACAATGCTAAGTTGTGTCTATAGTTTTCCAAAACCACCTAATTGTCCCCAGATAACGGGGAATACGTATCAAGTTCAATTTATGGTCAGCCTTGTGAATAAACTTCCAGGTCAATCCGTTGCCCCTAAACAGCTTGTCGTAATCAATATTCCCTACGGAGTAGCGGTACCGAGCAATGCTTCTTGTCTACAACCCAACTCAACAGTGGATTATTGCACAGTTGATACCATAATCAACGTGGTGGTGACCAACATACAATTATCTTTTGCAGGTGCGTGATGACATAAATGCCATCGGTACCATTAACCTACGTCATAGGTACAGTTGGATTGTTGGTAGTTCTGGGCATAGTTACTCTGATCTCTACGACCCAAGGTGTCTCTTTACAGGGTGAAACTACTCAGAGTTCACTCCTTGATGCAGCTCAATACGTCTCAAACGAGATAGCTGGACTTGTATCATCTATACCTGCAGGCCAGACCGGCACGATTTACTATAAACTGGTCCTTCCTCAGGAATTGAATCTTCGCGGATATGCAATTAATCTTAGTTACATATCTGGGCAGTGGCAGGTTTTAGCGTATGTTCCCAACAACCCTAGTCTTTCAGCAAAAACACCCCTTCCCTTTCAACCGAATAATGCGATTCCAGGGCTAACCATCTGTGTATACATAGCCAATGGTAATCCAAACAAATGTCCACTACCATCTGTATCGGTCAATCCTCTTCCTCAGATTTACAGTGGTGATACCAAGGCAGTGGTATGGGCGTACATTTCTGGCCAGGAAATAACCATAGGGATAGGTGATATGTAGTGAACCCAGTTTTCCAGTATCTTGCAGCTACAGTGATAGTCATCCTTGCACTCAGCTTTACACTCTATGCAGTAGCAAGCACGGTCTTCACACAGCTCAACACAAACAGTCAATATCAACTCTATCCTGTCGCAGAACAGCTAATGCAAAGCTTTCTTCTCAACCCTGGCCTTCCTTTTAATTGGGGAACGAACACTTCAATTTTGTCAAATAACTTGACATATTTTGGCCTGTCGACTGCGCCTGGAACTGCTCTTACCTACAGCCTAGATCCCAATAAGCTGAACAGGATAGCCAATTTACCAACAATAAGCAGCATTTACTATATTCCACCAAACGTAACCGGTGCTTTACTTGGCATTTACCAAAAGAATCACTACAACTATGGCTTCAGCTTCCTTATGCTGCCTGCACTTAACATTACTATAACCAATGCAACACAAAACGTATATTTTGTTCATGTTTCAGATTACTCTGGAGTTCCTGCCATAAACGCACAAGTCAATGTATCGTATTTTGCGTTCTGCGAAGTTGGACAAAGAAACAGCCAGCTTCAGTTTTATTTCAACTATACAAAATCGTATAATGTTACAGACATTTTTGGCCAGACTCAGGTGAAGCTAACAAAGCCCCAGATACCATCTACATGCTATCAGAATAACAATCACTATTCATACCTTGTCATGGCTGATGCAAGCTACTATGGAATTCATTTCCAGAACATTCTCTCAACAGGGGTTTGCAAAGCAAATATGCTGATAGAAGGCCAATATCTTCTTGCCAATTTTGTTCCTCAAAACAACACTGGAAACTGTTTTCCCGTGAATCCTGGTAAAGGCAATGGTGGAGGTAATGGTAACGGAAACAACGGTTCTGTTCATGTAGGAGATAGGTATACGGTATTTGAGGTTACATCTAGCCTAAATGTAATAATTAATCCTTCAGCCTCGGTCACATGCTCTAACGGTAATAATCTTAGTCAGCAAGGGTGCAGTGTATTGAATAAAGGTAATTTCAATAACGCGGTGGTAAGGATGACATATCCTCTCAGTCCTTCTGTAGTCTTTGCTGGGTTAATCGTTACCACAAACGGAAGAGACTATTTCATTGTAGCGTCAAATCCTTTGACAAACCCGTATGGCTACATTAACTATTCCTCTGATAACCTTACCACTCTACCATCATATTCTCGTGGTCTAGTAAATGCAAGCGTGAATTCAGCAGTTACTGTAACGAGATTTGTGAATGTTGGGGCAAATACCTGGTATGCAAGCTTAACTGTCTGGAGGATGGGCCAGTCATGAGGTCAAGAAGGGGAATATCAATACTGATTGAGGCTGTAGTTGTTACAATAATGATTATAGGGGCCTTTTCCGTTGCTTATTACTATACAGTACCGTCAAATACCAGGGTTCAGAGAAGTCAGACCGATATAAGCCAGACTGCATACAATATACTTAGCTCATTAGCTAGAGCACACGAGTTTGACCATACTATAATAAACGGTGAGGCGTTCATAAACTTCTATTCAAACTGCATTCACTACTCTCCCAACATAAGCGTTACACCACCATCAATATGGAGCAAGCCTGGAGGCAAAGTAACATATACGATAACGGTAGTTAACGACGACCAGTTCTGCGGCAACGAACTATTTCTGCTTAGCGTATCTGTACCATCATCCAAGTGGAATTATAGTCTCGAGCAGGCCATGTTGACTATTCCATCCAATGGAGGTTCGATTTCAACGCACCTTTCTGTCATATCTCCACCTACCCTTGGAAATTCAGGTAGTTTCAACATCAACGTAACAGTGAGCAACATTGCTTTAGGTATAGCTCAGAAGATTTCGACTTCTTCTATCAATGTTCTTTATGTGGTAAACAACGCTCTGCCATGCATATACAACCAGCCAGGCATAGCAGTGAGACCTAGTTCGTCATCATCTCCCCAGAACACAAATCTCTCCTATGCTATATTGATAACAAACAACGACCAGAATTGCGGAATGGAAACCTTCTACGTAAACGCCACACCCTTAAGCAACTGGACAGCATCAATATCACAAGGGATACTTTCAATAGCATCTGGGTTTAACGCTTCAACCACTCTTTACGAAAAGCTGGTAGGTTCCAACAACGTGGGTAAGGGAGTTGTAGTCACTGCAACAAACGCTGCGAACCCCTCAGTTCAAAGCTCCCTTATAATCGGATATAACAAAGGTGGCTCAATTGCAAGCTGCTCACCTTCAACTAAGCCAACTTTAACTGCCTATGCCAGCAAACCAGTCATCTCACCTGGCTCAAACATCTCAACTGCGATTACGATCTCAGTAAACGAAAAGCTAGGCTGTTCAGAGAGCTTCCAGATAACTGCCAGTCTCCCTAAAGGGGCAACAGGATGGAATTTAGCTCTTTCAAGTAACGTGGTTACGATAGATGAGCCTCAATCAACAGGAAATTATGCCCAGGCAGGATTCACACTATATGTTTCTGCTCAAAGCGGAGCATCACCCTCTTCTGTACAAGTAAGTATAACAGCTACATCAATTCAAAAATCTAGTCTTACAAACACTATAACAATAACATATAGCGTATCTAGTCAGAGCCAATGCGTCAGGTCAAACCCATCTCTTAGTATATCTCCACCTTCTGCCTGGCTACCAAACGGTACCTCGAATATATTTTATCTGACCCTGACAAATAATAATAATCTATACTGTGATGGCGGAAAGAGCAACTTCAGCGTTTCTATTACAGGTTCCTCAAGTCTGCTGATTACAACTCAGAACTCTACATTAAGCGTGAATTCTGGAAACTTTGTAACAATTCCCATAAACGCTACATCTTTGCAATCAGCGACTCCAGGCTTTTACAAGTTTACTGTCAAAGCAACCGACAGCAACAATAATTCATATTTTGGCACAGCTTCTGCATACTTCAGGGTCACTCCTTCTTGCTTTTCTGTCAGTTTATCATGCCTTCAGCAGATAGGTGCAATATATCCCAACTGGCAGCATAACCTGAATGTAGCACTTGCAAGCATAGTGCCTAAAGGATATATCTACAACTTAACCGTCTATCTTGTGTATGTGCCGCCTAACAATCCTTTTGCAGCTTCACTAATCTCTTTGAATGGTAACATAAACATAACTGATGGTAGTGCAACTGCATTCAGAAACGCAGAGAATGTTGCAAGCGTTCGCTATACCTATACAACCCCGAGCTTGTTAATGCTTGAATTCGACCTTCAACTGGCTGAGGTGACTGCTCCTTGATGGGCCACAGAAAGAGAAGAGGACAAGTACTGATTATGGTAGGGGTTGTTCTTTCTTTGCTAATTCTCTCTGTTGCTTTATCTATCTACACATCAGAAGTTCAGTATCAGGAATTTGCAAGAAACAAATACAATACAGCCGTGCTCAATTTCAGCGATGATTTCAACAGGGTGCTTACTGGCATACTTGCAGGGGCAACAGCATCCTACAACAATAGTGCAGATATCACCACCCCCCGTGCTTCAGCAGTGACCAATTTCACAAACTGGGTTGCAGCAGTGGAGAATGCTTACACACTGTATGGTCTGCAAAATAATTTGAACACAACCTTCTTTTTGACCAACTCTTCAATAGGAAATACTAGACTCTACACAGATAATGAACTGGTCAAGATGTTCTGGTATGCCCCTAACGCTATATCAGCAATATCAGCTGGGTATACCTTCAATCTGACTGGAAGGGGCCTATATGGGATCAATTCAAGTCAGCTAATTTATCTCAACACGACGGTTAATACGAAGATAATATATTCTGGAAATCCAGTCATTCCAATAACACTAATCAACAATCAGCCCTCTAGTATTTCGCTTCCATTTCAACAGATGATAATTTTTAACGCTTCGAGATACAGCCAATACCTCTCCTCAGACCTGGGCAATATAAGATTCTACTTGGACAGCAATCTAACTCAACCACTTCACGCCTGGCTCGAGTCTGGAGCTTCTAGGTATTCGCAAAATAGCATTATCTGGGTAAATATTACAGCTCCAAAGAACGTTAAGTTTACCACGTCACTAACAATCTACATGACATTTCTGCCAGTAGGCACAGAATTTGATGGCAATTACTTTGGTGAGGCGCCATACTTGTCTGCTACATATGGTCAGTATGATAACGGGCCTAAAGTCTTTCCTTACTATCAGAATTTCAACGGAACCAAGCTTCCCAGTTCCATAACAGCAAAAAGTGTCGGCGGTTCGTACTCTCAAAATAACGGACTTACTATCACTGGAAGTCAAGGGAAGGGCTATTCGTTTACAATGAAGACGTCAAGTTCTGGGATAGTTGAAGTTGGGGTTGCATCTTCAAAAGGTATGAGCAATTCAGTGGGCTGGGTTCCACAATCTAATTTCTCTAAGGTAACCTATTCTTCAAAACTTTACAATAATGTCTACTATGTAGTACCCAATTCTGGCTATACATACGGGTGTAACTCAATTAATCCAACCAATGGCTTGGTAATCGTAGCAAATAGCAACAAGAATTACAGTGCGGCCTGCAATTTTAACTTCTTTCCAAGAGACTTGGGCCTTGGATGGGATCAGACTGCACTTTACGCTATTTCCAATTTGACAAAGACCACAATAGTAAGCGATTCGAGGTACAGATTTCCGTCTGCTTACCCGTTCTTTGGAGCTGCCAGTAATTCCAGCACCGGGAGCACATTGATTGATTATGCAAGAGTTAGAAGCCTACCTCCAAACGGAGTTATGCCAACCGTCTCTTTTGGTAGCATGACCACGCCATCAAGCACCAATGAAACTCTCTATAATATACTCGTATTCAAGGAAGGAAATTTGCCGGTAGATGATTTAACTACCAGAAATTTTGCCATAGCCATATTTAATCCTGCCACTCAAATGTGGCAAAAGGTGCACATTGACCAGATAAAGAATGTAGGAGGAGGTAATTACACTCTTTACGTATCTCTTCCGGGCAAGCTACCTTTGCCTTCACCATACTTTAATTATTCGATAGTCTGGGTTACTGATAATAGGGGTATAATGACCGAAAGTTATACATACACCAGCATACAATACGTTCTCAACGAAACCGCGATTGGCAAAAAATTCTACTCATTGACCAACCAGTCAAGCGAGGTTTACACGCTGGAGACTTTATCCAACGGTACTGTTCTTTGGTTCGGCAAACCTTTGAGATTTACAGGTAATGCATTTGCAGAACCCATTCCTATACCTCCAGTAAAACAGCTGAGAGTATATACCAATACCACAGGCACATTCCAACTAACGCCAAGTCAGACAGAAGTGTGGACACCCAACTATACATATCCAACGTTGAATTTTGCTAACTGGAGGACGAGATTCGAGATTGGTGATAAACTTGTCTACTTTGTCAGTTTTGCAAACACTAAAGGAAAGCTTGTTGCTGTAAACATAACCTGGTTATCTGATGCTGATGCAGGGCCCCCTCAATACCTGCTGAACATTCAAACCTCTTCCGGATTTGTGTCGATAAATAACAGCGTCTATACACTTAGGCTTCTGAACAATGTTAGATTAAGCCTATCAATAGACTATTCTATTTCGATGGTATTTAACGGCTACCATATAGAAAGCGAGCTGAGCGCAGTAGGATGGATTAAAAGTGCAGGCTGGGAACCTTATATGCTGCCAGGTGGAGACTGGAATGACAGCACTGCTACATCTTTCATAATCGAGGGTCCAGTGAGGGCAGTCGCTTTCAGAAGTTCAAGTAACGATACATTTTTTGTATACAACAGCAACACTAATCAATTTGGCGAAGTTTACAATGCAACAGGTCCTCTATACCATACTGACATTATACTTGTGCCATATAACGTTCCATATGCTGAAATATTTGAATCATACAGATGGGCGCCATGGAATAGTCCGTCTGGTATTGGTTCATTAATGAACCTAATAACTTTAATTTCAGGAGTCAGCACGAACAATACTCTATTGCCGCTTGACCCTACTCTGCGACCTACAAACTGGGCGTACCAGGATTCTTCTTCAAACGTTCAATCCGGTGCGTATCTTAATCCATTTAGCTATCCCCATGGAGGATTCATAACAAGCACAAAGAATATGGGTCTATGGTTTACTCAGTACAACAACACTTTGGGCGAAGCTGTTATAGGAGGAGATGGTTTTAATTCAACAATCAAGACTATAAATCCCAATCAGGCAGAATTCTACATCTGGAATTCCTATGACGGGGACAGGAATGCTTTCTGGGCTGCCCAATTAACGCCCTGGAGCTCATCTGGAATGTCCATCCAGCCTATTCAAGAAAGCTACAGTGCAGCGTTGTGGGTGTATAATGGCTTCACAGGTTCAAACATTTCAAACATTCCTCCCAATATATACTACAGAATGTTCCTGAGCAATTATTTCCCTACCATAATCAGTTCAACAATGTCTCGCTAGATAAGAAATGAAAAAAGAAGATAAGGACGTAAGTTTACCCGTTGCATCAGTCAGACATGAAGATAAAAGCCTTCGTTACAGATGTAGACGGAACCATAACAGAGACCTATCCACTTATTGACTTCACCGCGGCATCGTTACTTAGAAACCTGGAATTTATGGGTTACAGAATAATACTTGCAAGCGGAAGAGCAGCATGGGAACTTTATTCGCTTTCCATGTTTCTAGGTCTGTGTAAGGTTGTAGTAGGAGAAAACGGTTCAATAGTATTGAATCGTGAGCCTATGAACATGATAATGCTATCGGATAACTTTTACCCTGTTGCTGCACTGGACTACCTCAAAAAACATCTTGATGATGTTAGAGTAAAGAAGACACTTCCACGTTTTACTGAGGTAGTCCTAGAAAGGAACATCGAGGTCTCCGTTGTAAGGCACGCCCTTGAAAATTCCAAGCTTCCTGTCAAAGTACTGGATAGTGGTTATGCCTATCATATAGTGGGCAGTCATGTAGATAAATCATTAGGTGTTGCTGAAGCTCTGAAGATTCTTGACATCAAGCCAGAAGAAACTGTTGCAATAGGAGATAGCGAAACAGATGTCGGTCTATTTAAGATGTGTGCCATGGGAATATCCGTCGGAAACGGTGATAAGGCAGCAAAGAACTCTGCTGACTATGTTACGCATGCTCAAGGTGGCCAAGGGTTTGTAGAAGCTGTAAATTATGCTTTAAGCCATTTCAGGAGAGGGCGAAGTCTTTGAGCTATATTACAATACTTAGCAAAGCAAGAGAGAGCATCGATAACGCTATCAAGGAACTGAATATGAATATACCCCAGTTCGTAGTTTCCGAAACTCCATCACCAGAATTTGGAGATATATCAGCAAATGTGGCATTCTCTTTAGCAAAGGAATATCATGTACCCCTCCATGAAATAGCAGTTAAAATATCTGGTCAAATTGCAAAGAATCTACCTGTGTACTTCAGCAAGGTAACTCCGCATGAGTCTGGTTACATAAACTTCTTCATAGATTACAAGAAGCTAGCGGAAAGCATACTTTCTGGTAAGGAGCACTTTAGGATACCAGTTGCAGAGAAAAGTCTGGCGGTCTCTGTTGAGCATACCAGTGTAAATCCCAACAAGGCACTTCATATAGGTCATGCAAGGAACGTTGTTATTGGAGACACAATCGCGAGGATCCTAACTTCATATGGCCACAAAATCACAGTTCTAAACTATATAGATGATACTGGTGTTCAAGTTGCAGACGTGGTTTTAGGAATAATTCATCTGGGAATACCTGTTGAGGATGCTCAATCTCGCAAATTTGACCATTATATTGGTGACTCAGTATATGTTGAAGTTAACAAAGCGTATGAGCAAGATAAAAGTTTACTTGATAAGAGAAAGGAAGTAAGCAAGAAGATAGAAAGAGGAGAAGGTAACGAGTCTATTATAGCTAGAGATATAACAAGAAAGGTGCTGAAAGCTCAGTTAGAAACTTGCTGGAGGCTTGGGGCTGAGTATGATCTGCTCAACTTCGAAAGCGACATACTTGGTTCAGGATACTGGAATGAGATTTTTGAACTCCTCAAAGCAAAAGGAATTATCACTCTTCAAAAGGGAGGGAAGTTTGATGGATGCTGGGTTATGCAGGGAGATGAGGAGGAAGAGGAGAAGGTCCTTGTCCGGAGCGATGGTACTACAGTGTACGCTGCAAAAGATATCCCATATGCTGCATGGAAGCTTGGGCTCATAAAGGACAGGTTTTACTATGAACTATTTTGCAAGCAGCCAAGCGGGAAAGAATTGTGGTCTACAACCACATCAAAGGATTCAGAATATAATGCACAAAAGAGATTTGGGAATTATGATAAAACAATTGCAGTAATAGATGTTGGTCAGAGCAGGCTGCAGAAATTTGTAAAAAAAGCTTTGCTTTCATTGTCAGAGAAGGGCGAACAATATATTCATCTAGCATACGAGAAGGTATTTCTCAGCAAAAAGACTGCTGAGCAGCTGTTTGGTTTGCAAGTAGCTGGTAAGACTTCAAGTGCAATAAGCATGAAAGGCAGGTCAGGCATTTACATAAACGTCGATAACCTGCTAGAAGAATTGAAGAAGAAGGCAGCTGCAGAAACAAGAAAGAGGAATCCTGATGCTGAAACTGAATTTATAGATAAAATTGCAGAGGATATTGCCGTTTCAGCACTGAGATATGAGCTGCTGAAACAGGACCTGAATAAAGTTATAGTCTTTGATATAGATGAATCTCTAAAGCTTGAAGGCGACACAGCGCCGTACCTTATGTATTCATATGCTAGAGCTTCGAGCATTATAAGCAAGGCATGGCATGTTGATTCATCAAGCATAAAGATACCAGATATGCTAACTCAGGAGGAGAAGAACCTAATACTACAGATATCAAAGTTTGGATACGAGTTCTTACAAGCCATACAATATCTTAATCCTAAACCAATTGTAAGATACTCTTACAATTTAGCAGTAGCCTTCAACAACTTCTACGAGAAATGCCCCGTTTTAACTGCACCCAAAGAAGTTGCAGACTTCAGAGTAGCAATTGTAGATGCTTTCAGGGCTGCTATGATGAAGTCTCTGGACCTTATAGGAATAAGGCATCCTGAATCTATCTGAATCCTTTATTCAATTTGGATACATAATCAACTATTTCGCTCAATTCCCTTACAGGAATTATGCCATTATCTGCAGCTAGCTTGCTGTTGCCTATGAGAAAGCCAAGCCCAGCAGCCTTCAGGAAGCTTAGGTCATAATTGCTGTCTCCTACAGCTATAACTTCATCTTTCCTTATCCCGATCTTGCCAGTTATATCTTCAAGCAGCAGATGCTTTTTTAACGGCTCAACTCTCGCTTCTACCTTACCGTTGAAAAAGCCTCTGGAATCGAATCCCAGGCTGTTTGAAAAGACATAGTCAGCACCAACTTTATTTGCTATTTCATCTGCCATCAGGTCCAGAGCTGCAGTCAGAATGGCTATCTTCATTCCTTTCTCTCTGAAAAATTTTATCACATTATACGCATCATTTCTAAGCCTGTAATTTCTCAATGCATCAATCAATTCTTCTTTCCTTAACGGCTTGGGCCATGCCGAAATATCTCTGAGAATGAAGTCTCTATAGGTTATAAGCCCCTGTGAATAAAGCCTTTCTCCCTCCTCTCCAACATTAAGAGTTCCGAATTTCTTATGTATCATAACCCAGCTTGGGTCTCCTTCTGTCAAAGTACCATCGAGGTCAAATGCTGCAAGTTTGAACTTCCTTGGCATTAATTAATTCCGATTCTTTCCAGGAAGCTTCAGCATATATATACCCTTCTTGCAAGTAGCTCTCGTTTGCACTCACCCAGTAGACGCTTCTTGCCAGTTTTGGGTATAGCGATAAGCATAGTTATTCTAGCCATAGTGGCATCTTTATTTGACTTCAATATAGGGATGGTTTTATCAATAAACCCATTTTATTTCTTGTTGGCTCTCACCTCTTCGCTTCTGGTCCTTCTCATCCAGGGCCTCAGGTTCAGGTTCATAATCGATACCTTTACAGATAAAGGGCCTTTCAAAATGGGAGAAAGCATCACAGTCAGAATAGGAAGCCAGTTTGTAGCTATGACAACACCTGCATATGTGGGTGGAGAGGTTGCCAGAGCTGCATGGCTAACTACAAAGGGTATACCTGCAGGCACTGCTTTATGGCTTCCATACATAGAGATAATATTCGATGTATACTCAACTGGCGTCTTCTCTTTCCTTGCAGGTATAATCGCCTTGAATGATGGCAGGGTCTTTCTTGGCACCATACTTACCCTTCTATCAGTTTTGATGCTTCTTCTGATGACACTTGTCATCCTTCTCTCAAGGAGTAAGAGGTTAATAATCCCTAACTTTATGAAAAAAATCGCTATAAGAATTCTCGGGGAAAAGAGGGGAAATAGCATAATAGAAAAGGCGGATACTGCATTGATGGATTTGAAGGAAGCATCGAAGATAACCTTGACAAGAAAGAATATCAGGCATCTATTTTACATTTCCTTTTACACAATAGTTCTAGCAATTCTTACTGGCTCAAGTCTCTTCTTTATTGCTAAGGGCCTGTCGTTAAACATCGACTTGTATCAATCCTTGCTAGCAGTATTTGCTTCAGTCATACTTGGTAATCTTCCAGTGACCTTTGGAGGTGCAGGCTTGGCTGAAGCCGGCGTATACTATTATTCAAGCCTCATATTCGGTGTATCTTCATGGCCTATGGTCTTTGCATGGCGTCTTGCAAGTTATATAATACCATTAATCATAACAGGCCTATCAGCAACCATAACCCTCAGAAGATACGTTAATTCAAAGGACTGATTCATATATTAGTTGGCAAGAGGTTGATGGCGCAAATATGGTATCAAGGAAATCAACTGACCACGCACTAATACTTGACCTCGACGGTACCTTAGTGACAAGTCATTTCAGAAACAGGGATGCAAAGAGCGATGCATTAAAGTTGCTTAAAGAGTGGCTTCCCTCAAACGGCTTAACTCTTGATGACCATATAAGGGATTACTTCAAAATCATAGAAACAGCCCCGATTGATACAGTTGAAAGGGTTTCACTAAAGAAAAAGCTTTCAGAAGTGATCGAGTGGTATGAGCTGGAATCAGTAGAAAAGAGCGAGCTTAAAGAAGGTGCCATTTACGTGCTTGAACAATTCAAGGATACATTCCCAATAGCAATAGTCAGCAATTCAGGCATCAATGCGGTTAAAAGGACACTTGAAAAGTTCAGCCTCAACAATTATTTTGAAGTTATAATTCATAGGGATAATGCTCCTGACTTGAAGCCGTCAGGTCTTGGTATAGAAGAAGCGCTTAGCATTATAGGGGCCAAAAGTGATCTCTCTGCAATGATTGGCGATACACCAATGGATATGCTTGCTGCGCATGAAGCTAAGGTGAATTCTCTGGCATTGATAGATGGAGTAGGCAAGATAAAAGATTTAGAGCAGACATGGCCTGATTACATGTTAATCAGCTTAAAAGAAGCAGCATTGCTACTCAAAAGGCTCTGGCTGCATTAAGGCGAATACTCATATTATCAATAACCTTCTCCTGGTCGTTTGATAAGACAATCGCACTTGCAACAAGCACACCTTCTGCACCTAATCTTACAGCAGCGCTAACATCATCTTCTTTGCTTATCCCTGCTCCGCAGAGAACAGCAATATTGCTATCAACCTTCTTTACAGCTCTGACAGAATCAGAAACCACTTTAGGAGCAACCTTTGAAACAGCTCTGCCACTTCCTATAAGTTCAGGCGGTTCAACAGCAATTATATCCGGGGATAATGACGCTATCTTCTCTGCTTCATTTTCATCCTTTGCGCAAACTAAAGATATCAGGCCATTTTCCCTGAGCAGCTTAACAGAACTTGCTATCTGTTCAAAGCTTATCCTTCTTTCGCTGTGGTTAAGAATGCTCCCCTTAACCTTGTTCAATTTCAGAATGTTTATAGGCAGATGACCTGTGGATGCCTCTGATTCAATACAGTCAGAGTGCTGCGCAAATACTGGTAAAGCAACTTTATGTGCAACGTAAAATAATGTAGGGGTTGAAGGAGCGATTACAATTTCAACATTATTTCTCATTGATACCTTTTCTGCTATCTTTGCTAAAGCTACACCTTTTTCGCCTTGCGCAGCCAAATAGTTCTTGAAATTTATGACCAGAAGGGGTATCGTTATCCCTTTTTCAAGTAGGTACAACTAACATCTCTTTTGCAGGTCTCATTCTTGCGCTAAGTGTCTTTAGCACTTCGTTCATCTGTGTATACTCCATCTCTTCAGGGCCAAGTCTGTGAGGCATAAACGGTCCATGCCTCCTCATGAAATCAGCTATCTTGTTTGCTTCCTGCCTGGCGTTATCGAATGCAACATCATCGAACAAATCAGCAGGACCTATCAGCTTGCCATCTGTTATCTGAAAGCCAAGAGCAACAACTCTTGGAGGTCCGTCAAACCTGGTGCACTTGGAATCCTTTTCTGAAACAGGTATCAAAGGTCCGACATGAGAGCCCCTTGTCCACCCTGCAACCAAATGAGGGAATGCAAACGGGTCTAGCACTTCTCCCATCGCTGGGTAGCCTGATTGAACCCTTATCCAGAGACATGGGTCATCCTTCCCAACATACCTACCAGCCATGAAGCTCAGCCTTGATGTAGATGCTACAGCAGCCAATGTATTATCAGCTCTTCTCCAAATGCTTTGTATAGCATACCTGCCAGTGGTGCCTATTAGAGCTAGTAGTTCATAGCTCTCTTCCGGAGTCTTCAGGTCCACAAATTTATCTTCAACCATGTCCATAACCCTGAAGACAAAGCCCTTTCTCATGGTGCCATCTATCACTAGCCCCGGAGAGCTCATAGGGTCTGCAAATATCTTGTAAAGAGGCCAGTTCCAGGCTCCCGGCTCAGTCTTATCTGCCATAAGAACTATGACGGGCTCACTCTTCCTCTCTTCGATCTCTCCCTCAGCGTAGCCAGGCCCCATTCCCCTTAAGTTGCCAGAGAATGCGTCAGAAAGCAGGTCTTGGCCTGCTCCGTACAGTTTCATCGGCTTTGATACTCTGTCTGTTACTTCCTTGAAAGTCCTCCATGCCAAGTCGTGCACTTCGGTATTATCTGGCCCCTTCGTATGTGTCATTATGAGTTCTATATCATCCCCTGCAGCTGTTACGTAGAAGTCAAGAAGCATTCCTTTCTTCTTTGCCCTATCCAGCACTTCCCTTGCAACTTCAAGCTGCTCAGGGATTACCTTGTGATGGCCTGCTATGCTGCCTACATCTGCCTTTATAACGGATAGTGTAACTTTCATCTTACCAGTCGGTAGCTATCTGCAAAAGGATATTAAAAAACATTAGGTTGTAGCGGGAAGAATTCTCAGAACTCTTCGTCCTCTTCTTCGTCCTCAAAGTCTTCGTCGAAATCTTCGTCCTCTTCCTCCCATTCCTCTTCCTCTTCTTCAAAAGGAACCAAGGCTTATCCCCGCGGGTCGTTTAGCCGTCTGTATACAGCTTATAAACATATCTCAGAAAGAAGAAGTAATGGCAGAATAAGCTATTAAGGCAGAGCTCCTAATACTAGAGGGTAATTGCTTATGCTGCAAAAAGGAGGGATAGGCAATTGACGATAGAGAGGCCAAACTTCATAGCCACAACTGTAAGGGGAAGGGAACTTGAGGCTTGCAGAGAAGTGAAATCCATACTCACTGAGCTAGGGGATGAATCGCCAAAGGCTGAGGCAACAGAGGTAAATGGGTTAATATTCGGTCTCACCTCTCTTGATGTAAATCAAGTGCCTGAAATGCTCAAAAAACTGGTTAATTCTGACCCGTGGAAGATTCACTTAATTCAGAGATTCATTCCTCTCCAGGAGGTTACCGAAACTTCGTTAGAGCAGATAGTGGAGTCAGCAAAGAGATTGAAGAAATCCATAGCCAGCAATGAAACCTTTAAGGTGCAGATAGAGAAGAGGCATTCTGATATAGATGCAATGAAAATAATAAAAGAGGTGGCTGCTCTTTTCGACCAGAAGGTTAACCTTGATAATCCGGATAAAATAGTTCTCATAGAGGTTGTAGGAGGTATAACAGGAATATCAATACTGGAGCCTGAGAAGGTATTTAGTAGCGTAGCTGCAAAAAGAGGAAATATATAGAAGTTTAAACTTTTTGTACCTAAATCACATAAGCAACCTCTCTCTTCATCCTCTTCCATGAACGAGCAGACGGTAAAGAGAACAAGTCCAGCCTTTTACGTTGCAAATGTAGCAGTTTGTGCAGCTCTGTATGCTGTAATCAACGGTCTTACAGCCCTCATACCTGTTCCTCTGGTAATAGGTGAGTTCAGGCCCGGTGTTGTAATCCCTGCACTTTATACAATAGCATTCGGCGCTAAAGTTGGAGCAATAGGTGCAGCTTTCGGCTCTCTCATAGGGGATATAATATTTCTGACCCCTCTAGGCAAAACCAATCCTTTTCTTGCTTTAGTTGCAGGTTTTCCTGCAAACCTGATAGGTTTCCTCATCTTCGGAATGCTTGTAAACAGAGCAAAGTCCTGGAGCGGTTACACATATTCAACTTTAATAGCCCTTTTCATAGGCAATCTGATAGCTGGTGCAGTTGTTGTATTTGTCGCCATTCCAGGCCTGACATTCTCACAGCAGATAGCTCAAACCCTTCTATTCACATTCTTCTGGCTAGGCACTATGATACCTTTTATGCAGATATTGCTGCCTCTTTTGCTCGGAGCTTTGCAAACCTCTTCCATCTCCTTAAGGCTGAAAGATGCAGTAGGCAACTGGAAAAAGGAAAGTGCTAGGAGTGTGTTTATTACAGGCCTTTTAAGTTCTCTGCCACTGATGATTATACTGCTTGCAAGCTTCCAGCCATCCTTCGTTTCTCTTCTTGGCTCCTATGCTGACTGGTTTAGAGCATTGGATGTAATTTCTATAGCATTCTTGCTTATGGCACCGGTAGCTCCATATCTGAACAGGCAAAGGTAAAGGAGTTTCAAGTTGCTTCAAGTGCTTGTGCCTACAGCTGTATCTTCATTTTTTACAATAGAGGGCCTTAACGAAAGGGGTGAGCCTGTAGTTCCAATTCAGCTTGCAGGTGCAAGGGGAGGAGGCTTCAAGTTATCTTCTCTTACATCAACACTAGTAAAAAAGATAGATGGCAACAAGGATAAAGTTTACTTCAATGGCAAGCATATAGAAAATACAACTACTGAGAAGGTTATAGAGCTGATAAGGGAGAATCTGCATATCAATCAGCACTTTGAAGTATACCATGATGTACCTTTACCATGGGGCTCAGGCTTTGGTACATCAGCTTCAACTTCTTTAGGTGCTGCAATAGCCATATTGGCAACAATTAAACATAAATGCACTTTGAAGCTCCCATCTCAGATAGCTCACGAAGCAGAAATACTATGTCATACTGGTTTGGGCACGGTAGGCTCTCTTTATGGCTCTGCTGGAGCTGGAGGGGTCATAACAAGAGCAGGTGGGCCTGGGGTATGCGAATTAGAACCCTTTCTTGAAGACTATACATCAGTCAAGCTTGTTGCAACGACTATAAGACCCAGGGAGAAGAGGCCAATACTGACCTCAAGGGAGCATATTTCAAGTGTGAACAGAATAGGCTATTCGACTCTTGAGAGGGTTCTGAAGAACCCCACAGCTAAGAATATGCTGAATGAGAGCAGAAGGTTCGCACAGCTTACTGGCATATTGACTGATGAAGTAAAGAACATATGTGATATGATGCTAAGAAATGGAGCAGCAGCAGCTACGCAAAACATGATAGGAGATGCTGCCCATTGCATAGTAAGCAAGGCCAAGGCTTATGATCTGGCAAAAATTTTGGAGAAGGAGTTTCCAGATTTTACAACAAACGTATGCGACTTCTATGAGGGCGGAGCGAAGGTCAAAGAGGTTTCGTAATCATGCTTTACCTGTTGGCTGCATGCTCTCAACAGTTAGCTCTATAATCCCTTCTGATATCCTGCTGGATATTACTGTTATGGAATAAGTGCTTAACAGGCCCTGCAGAAGTGCCTCTGCACATTTGGTGCTCGAAGGGGAAAGGCCTGCACCTATTGCCCTAACTATGTATCTACCAGCTTCCTGTTTTTCAACCTTAAGTATATCCAACCTCTTTATAGGTAGAAGGAATTCCATCTCCTTAACAAAGGCTGACAGCCTTTCGAAAGTTGGCTCATACATATGAAGGTATGTTCCTATTCTCACCCCTTCTTCATGCCATGTCTTCAACAGCCAGCCTTCATCAAGAGTGCTCAGCCTAGCTATCATCTTTTCAAGCAGGTCGCCAGGTAAAGGAACAGTATCGACTTCCCTTGTCATCTTTGCGAATCTCCATGCAGGATATATTTCGTTCAGATTCCCGCCTTCCCTGCATATTCTGAGCGAAGTCTTCATCAGCTCATTGGTAAATGCATAAAGGGTTTTGTTCTGTCTCGCCGCCTCGTCAGCAAGCATGTAAGCTACCGATTCCTCAACGGCGACATTGGTTCTTGCCATGACTCGAAGTCATAAACAGGGTATAAATAAGCATGAGGTTGCTGATTGTATATGCAAAATTAATCATCACAAGAATAATATACCTGTAATTCGTGCCTTATGAATGTTGAAAAGGACAAATTTATCCGTGGATAGTGAAATCTTTGAAAGATTCTCCCAGGTTGCTAAACAGCAGAATAAGACCATATTCGCTTTTGCGAATGAGTCTTTAGACCTGGTATATTCAGTATATTCACAGGGTGGCGATATAAAAGACCTGAGAAGGCTCTGGAATGCATACCAGATAATAAAGACGATAGATGTCATAACCTTACCATCTGATTTCATGGATGATTTGAACGAGAAACTGGTCAAATCTGACAAGGAATGGACTCTGGCAGCATTTAGCAATCTTGGCAAGAGCGTAGGAGCTCTGCTCAAAATGTCGAATGAAGATATAAATTCTCTTGCCAAAGTTGCGGAAGACTTCTTTATACTTATTCCAGTCAAGCACTTCAAACTTACCATGCTGGATTCTAATTCAATACAGGTAGATATAGCGGGAGCAGGGAGAAAGATAGAATCAGCAGAATGCACTGCAGAGTTTGTGAAGGGAGTGCTTGAGCAGTATGATTATTTGGCAGAAAAAGTAGAGTTGAACATAGGGACTGTAAGAATAAGAGCAATAAAAAAAGGTGCTTACTCTGTTCCCTGATTTTAAGGAGCAGACTTCAGGTGGGCTGGTATTGTGTTTATTGCTACGTAGCCAGATAGGATTCCCGCTGCAAGCACTAGCACCCAGAAGATACCTAGTATAAGCAGTGGGTGTCTTACTAGCCAGTTCTGCTTTACTGCTCCTCTCGCAGGCATCTGCATAGATGCATGTATCACTGTCTGGCTCTTCATCTGAGCCTGCATTTCAGGAGCCTGTGAAGTTGACTGAGGAAGAAGTGCATCCACAACTCTCATAGCAGGGTAGCTAAAGATTCCAGCAAGGCCGTACAATCCATACATTCCTAGCAAAGCTAATGGCTCTTTTGTCATTCCTAGCCAGTATGCGTTAACACCATACCATATCGTGAAGAGACCTGATATCAGTGCAAAGATTCCAGAAGTCGATGCCCCCTTGTTCAGCATTACTGAAATTGAGAAGGCTAGGAAGATTATGCCCATCAGCAGGTATGGGTCGTTGAAGAGAATGTTGTAGCTTCCTGGCAAAGTCCATGTCATTTCTCCCCAGAGGGCTAGAATTGTGAAGATGGCTCCAAGCAAGCCTAGACTGACTGCTCCTTCTTTCATTACATCCCTGACTCTTGCGAAGTTACCTGATTTGCCTGCCAGGTATCCTCTCCCTGTTATGTATACTACGAGAAGACTAGCTATAGGTAGAGATACCAGCTCAAGTCCCAGATTATCCACGAACACCAATTCGATCACCGAGTATTAACATGATGCAAAGTATATTTAATCTGGTGCACCGTATTGCAAAATACTGCATGCAACTGCACGAAAATTTGTAATAAATCATATTTTGACGAAATCAAAAAGCTGCTGTAATACCTAAGATTTATTCTCCAATAACCTGAAGGACTATGCTTCTCCTTCTCGGTCTTATATCCAATTCAACAAACGCAATACTCTGCCATCTACCCAGTGCCAAACTGCCATCAAAGAGCGGTACGCATAAGCCTGGGCCTATCAGAGATGCCCTAACATGGGAATGACCATTGCCATCATGGTAGGCTTTCTCATGCTCGTAATTGACAGACTTCGGTGCAATCCTCTCCAGCATCGAGTAGAAATCTTTTAGTAAGCCTCTTTCATTCTCGATTATAATTAGGGAAGCTGTAGTCCCTTGAACAAACAGGTTTGCAAAACCATTTTTCATCCTTGACTCTTTAACCCTTTCTTTGACCATATCAGTTATATCTATGATTTCCCCTTCGCCGTTTGTTTCCAATTCGAGCATGTAATTCTTTAAAGATAGCATATACCACAGGGTATCTTTCACACCAAGAAATAATTATCTGTAAAGAGTCAGAGCTATAATAAGGGCAAGAAGAGAAAATGGTATTGATATAGCAATACCGTATGCGCTTCCGAAAAGGTAGATTGAGAGTGAAGTCATCGGAGGAGATATAAACTCAGAAATGCCTGAAGACAGCGCAAAGATATAGCTTGATTGGATTATCCTTCCTTTGTCAGAAGTCTGGAAGACATTGTACAGAGTCCAAGGATAGATTGTTGCATGAGGTATGCTGAAGATCAACAGGCCTGCAATGAACAGATAGGAAGATATTCCGTTGGATAGAAGTATTGCAGATAAAAGCAAAAACGATGTTGGTATAAGCATAAGCCTGTTCACCTTTTTTATATTCATGTTTCTCATCGAGAACCTTATTCCGGAAGAAAGAGCAAAAATTGATGCCAGAACTAGCAGAACTTCGCTAGGGCTTAGGTTGTAGACTCTCTGTGCAACTGTACCTGAGAAGGATAGGATTATTGGCAGGGTTAAAGAGTATATGAGGTTCATAACAAATTCTCTCCTGAAACCATTTTTTGCAATCACTTCTCTTGCTGTGTCGAGAAAATCTGATAGCAGGCTACTTTCTTTGTTAATTCCTGAATCTCTACCTATCAGGGGAAGTGAAAGAGACACAATACTTGCTATGCTTAAAGAAAGAAAGAGCATTTTGAACCCTGACAAAGATATCACTATGCTAGATATGAAAGGGCCCGCAACCAGTGCCAAGGATAATGCGGTTGAATAGAGAGAAACTCCCCTGAAAGGGTACTCAGGGTTTGAGCTGATGTGCATCGAAGGAGCAAGAAGAGGTTGAAGGATTCCACTGCCAAAACCTCCTGCGAAGATAAAAAAGCTGAGCAGATAAATTGACTTAGATGCATAGTAGCCTGAGAACGAAAATGCAAGCAAAGATAAACCAGCTATACCAGCTATTCTCCAGCTTCTTACTAATGCTGCACCAGTTATTGCTCCAAAAGCATTACCTATCCAAAGAGCTGAAATCATCAACCCCACAAAATAGTTTGATGCATGCAGAATGCTGACAAGATAGAGAGGAAGAACTGATTGAACAACAAGGCTCAGTATCCTGAGAATGAATGTAAGCAGAAACTGCACACTTACTGCTGAGCCTGATTGCAAATAATTCATCCCAGAGCATCAACGTAAACCTTTTTCAATTCTTGCCCTATCTTTTCTGGGGCAAATCTATTTTTTACAATTTCCAGACCATTTAACCCCATGCTCTTTCTTTTTCTTCTGTCCTCCAAAAGAGCTGAAAGAGCCTCTTCATAGGCTTCTTCATCATCAACAACTATGCCATTGTAGCCATTTATCACATTCTCTCTTATTGATGGCAGATCAGAGACAATAACAGGAAGTGAATAGCTCATCGCTTCTACAATGCTTATACCGAATGCTTCTGACCTGGAGGGAAGTAAAAAGATATCAGATTCAGGAAAAATCCTGTTGTATAGCATCTCATCAGAAGGGTTCTGGTAATGCTTTACCCTTCCTGTCTTCATAGCAATTTTAAGCAATTCATCATCATCCACCTTCCCAACATAGAAAAGCTCCGCCTTATCGAATTTCTTTGCTATGTTGATGAATGCCCTAAGAGCTATATCTCCTCCTTTTCTCTTAAAGTCTCTACCAACAAAAAGTATCCTCTGCGAATCATAGTTCTTGGTATAATTATTCACAGCGACAGGTGGGGGTATAACCTTTATCGTATCTTCAGGAAATCCGTCTTTCTCAAAACCCTTTTTCGCCCATTCTGACCATACAATTATTGCCCTGACTTTATTTGCCCTTGATATCGAAAGAAACATGCTTCTCATCTTTTCCTTCAATCCTCCCCTGACTTTAATATAGTCAGAGAGAAATTGAGATAGTGATTGGTCATTCTCCATGACTGCAGGTATATCCTTCCTTCCTCTCTTCCAGAAGAATATATGCTGTACATCAGCATCTCTTTTGTTTGACGATAAAGGCTCTGCCAAAAACCTGATTGCAGCAAGAAATATAGATATGGGGTCTGCGCTGTAATGGGAGATCTTGCCAGGATAGCTTTTTCCCACTGCAATTTTATACCTTACTCCAGCAGGAGGGTATAGAGCTCTTAGATATGCAGCCCTTCTCATCTTCTTTGAGACTTGGTCGTAGTCAGCCTCGATCAGGCAGCTTATGGTTTCACTAGGCATGGCTATCCACCGTCTTATTTTCTTTCTTTATTACCTGTCAATCGATAATTAAAGAATTTAATTATGATTGCTTCTCTTTGCATCGCTGAAAAGGTTGAACTGCTCAGCCTCCAGCTCCATGTCAGCCATCTCTATTTCTCTCGGGTTAAGTATGCTGAAAACCTCTCTTGGCAAGGGAAAGTTTGATGATGTTATCTGCCTGGCAGTTTGCCAATATACCGTTGGATACACTAGATGCTTCATCGATTCAGCTCTAGCCCTGTTTGCAATTACAGTCTCAAATATCTCCCTTATCACTTCATCCATATTTTTGGACCTGGTAAAGCCGAGCGAAGGAAGTATTTTATGCTCAACATCGTAAAAATGCTCCTCTGCTTCAACCCTTGGATTCTTTACAGTCTCTAACTTTACATCTATACCATACTCTTCAGCTATGCTGCTGACTTTTTCAGCTAGTGCTAAAGTATCATATATCTCATCAAGCTGATTAACCACTCTGTATTTACCAGGCTCAGGAGGATTTTCAAGCAGAAGGGTAAGGCACTTTATACTGTCATAAAGGGATAGAAAGCCTCTCTTTTGTTTTCCCTTTCCATATATCAGCAGCTTCTTGAAAAGTACAGCTTGCACCACATACTTGTTTATGACAGTACCCCATATCGAATCAAAATCAAATCTTGTTGCTAGAGAGTCATCAACTATCTCATCAGTCCTTGTGCCATATACAACACCCTGCATAACATCCGTAGCCCTCAATGCATGAACCCTGTTTGCAAGCAAGACATTGAACGTGTCAAATACCTTGCTCAGATGGTACCAGCTCTGCCCTGTCCTAGGAAACATAAGCCTGCTCTTTCTTCCATCAATGCTAATCTCAACATCCCCTTCGGTTATCTTTATTCCAGGAGTACCATACTCTCCCATTGTCCCCATCTTGAGCAGATGGGAATCAGGTACATGCCTTAGCATTGAATAAATAATATTCAGGTTTGTTGTTATATTTGCAAGCTGCGTGTAGAGAGCATGCTCCTGGTCTATCATGCTGAAAGGAGCACTTCTCTGCTGAGCCAAGTGCACTATGGCTGATGGCTTGTAATCGGATATTATCTTGTCAACTATAGATGGGTCCCTTGCATCGGCAGGATAGAATTCCAGGTTATCCTTACCTGTAAGCTTTCTGTATGCTTCTATGCGTCTATGCATGCTTCTTATAGGCACCAAGGAATCAGACTTTACAGAGCGAACGAGCTTTCTTGTTACGAAGTTATCTACAAGCACAACCTTATCGTTGCTGAGCTGACCCAGGTGAAGTGCTAGGGGCCAGCCTATGTAGCCGTCAGCGCCAAACACAACAATATTTCCCTGCATCTTCCTTTTTTCTCCCTTAGATTTCTTTCCAATTTGCAAGGTTAAAGATGCAGGTATATAATTACATAAGTATGCAGCATATATATGCTGCATCCATATCTAAAGAGATAATCCAAATCCTGAAAGGAATGCTTCAGCCTTTCTTACTTCCTCCAAGAACTTTACACCCTGCTGTGTTATAACATAATACCTGCTATCAGATGCATGCATCTCCTGAAGCAATCCTTTTGAAATTAGCTCGTCAAGATATTTAACCAGTCTGTCATAGGAAAGATTCGCTTTATAGAGAACTCTTGTCGGTTTAGCATTACCTTCCTCCATTACAGAAAGAAGGATATCATAGTATATTCTTATTCTGCTACGGGTTTTTTGAGGCTGCATGAACCCTCCCACTGTTCAACAGGAAAACCAGCAAAGAGAGAAATCCTCCAAACTGCACCACAGCTCCAGCAGTAAACAGTTGTGCAGAAGGAAATAGAGATGATGCAAGCATTATTAGATGAGCTACAAATATAAGGCTGAATCCTGACAATACAAGTAAAGAGAACATGTGCTTTGACCTTGAATATATAAGAGCACCTTGGAATATAACAAACGCAAGAAGTATCAATATGAGCAATTGCAGGGCTGCATTAATGTGAGTGCCTAACAAAAGATAGCTTCTAGGTAATCTTGGCAAAGCCATTGTGGGAGCAATGAAGAGTGTAGAGGTCATCTCTTCCTTAACATTTCCGTATGCTCCTCTTGCATAGCCTACTGCAAAAGAAAAATATGCTAATGCCTGCAATATTAAATATGATACAGTAGCAACATAAACCAATTCTAAATCTTCAGCTATCCTTCCTATGTTGAATGAAAGAAGAAGCATCAAAGATGCTCCAAATATCAAACCTATGCCCAAAAGCATGAATCCAAAGCTGAGAAATCTGAGAATATCGTTTTCGACCAGCTTCATGTATCTAAAGGCCGTGAAGCTGACTGAGAGAGCAACTATGCCGCTAGCGAGTTGAAGTAATGAATTGATAAGAAAGAGCTGGTCTACCACGTTTTTGACCTAGGCATATGCATCTATTAATTCTTTACCGATTATGCCCTTTCTACATTAACGTTAACATGAACATCTATTCCCTTTCTCACGCTTCCTGTAACAACACAATAGTTTTCAAATATGTCAAGGCACCTCTTTATCCCAGCTTCTTCACCCTTTACTTTAACGCTTATGTCGACAAATATCTCCTTTATCCTCCAGTAGCCCTGCTCATTCCTTGCAGAAACAGGCCTCGCTTTAGTTACTATGTCGCTAACCTCAACATGCACCTTGCTAAGGCAAAATAGCAAGCTGGCAGAGAGGCAGTTTGCTACGGATGCAGCAAGTACTCTGCTGGCATTTGGTCCTTCCCCTTTGCCTAATGGAGGAGGCTCGTCCATGTAAAATAGAGTCTTGGCCTCGTCGTCGAATTGCACAGCAAATCTGTAGCCTTCTGCTCTAGTTAATACAACTTCAGGTCCTTCTCCAGGCATGTCTCATGCTGCATTTTATATATCTATAAAGATATACATATGTTCAACCAATCTTAAGCATTATCTGTTCAATCTTTTCTTTAGGAAGATTAGCAAGTTGAAGAAGAAGCCTCATTCTTTTACCTTCATCAGGCTCTAAATAATCTGCTAGCATCGATAATACCATAATACTCCATGTAATCGACTCCCTTAGCTTTATGCTATCATTTTTCAAGGATTCTATACCTTTGCTGGTAGCGATGTACCTTTTCTCCTGAGTATGAGGCATAGGCATGAGTAATTGTTCGTTCAGCAATTTATCGATGATATAGTAAACTGATCCAGGGCTAGGTTCCCATTTACCAGAAGAGTTTTCCTTTATCCTTTCAATTATCTCTTTTCCTGTAACTGGAGATTTCGATGCTAATGCTATTATCAGCATCCTCAGCACTCCCTGAGGAGCTTTTATCGTTCTATCCATAAGCACTGAAGAATAAAGTTGAGGATTTAACCTTTAGTTCTCAGGTGTTGATGTAGTAAGAGGGCCACCATAATCGGTACTTTTTGATTCACTGCTCGGCGGCTGTTGTCCTATCAAAGAAAGGCAATTATAATGAATCTAATATGCATTATTAGGCGATGGATTCCGCCTGGGGGCTGACGCCTGAACTGCTCTGAATGAGCCGATTGATCCTAGCAGAAATAGAATGTGAGTAGTTATGAAAAAATCGAAAGGAAAAGGTTGGAGCTCTTCAGATTGGCGGTTAGTTAATGTTTAGACTTCCCAAACTATCCCAAAAACGAACAAATCTTTCTCCTGAGGAAATAACACAGAGAAAAGATATGTATGTCAAAGAAAATAAACTTGAACAACTTAACGATAGAGTTTCTTTCCTTAAATCAGATTTGCCTAGACTTGAAGCTAGATATCGAAGAATAACTCGGCTGATAAAAGAAGCTGAGGCTGACTACGAGTGGATGAGTAAAAGGATAGCTGGGCTTGAGGAGAATAATAAAAAGCTGAGAGAGGCTCTTAAAAAAGAGGCAAACAACGGTGTTCGAAATGTTTCTGTCTAAATTATCTGAAGAGCAAAAGAAGAAGATACACAGTATAGCTGCAAGATTCAATATAGAACCATCATAATTAATCAAACATGCTCTTGAAAACCCAGTTAAAGATACAAAACTGATTGAATTGGAAATTAAGGAACTATAGAAGTAACTTTCAGAATTAATAGCAATTCATGTGCCGCTTTCTTCAAAAGTTGCTTCTCTTACTTTCCGCTATCATGGAGTATATCAAGTTTGAGGTGGTTATATAATAGCTATAATTGGCCTGGAGGCCGAGAATCATACTTTGTCAGATTTCATTGGGATTAAATACGATAGAAGGTCGCAAAGGAAAGAAGAAGAACTTTTTGAAAAATATCACCAGCGGCAGCCTTTGCCAACTTGCATAAACTTATAGAATCAGTGGTAGGTTAGCGTCAAGACTATTTTAAATGTGGTTTAGATAGCGTATATACTTGTTACTTGGCAAAAAGCGGAGACTGAAGACTCATTTGTTGTCCAGTAGTGAAAGTGCATGCTTCGTGCTAAAAATAAAAGAAGAAAAAAAATTAGAAAACAATCTGGAGTCTTATGGCAGTACTATCGAAGCAGGGTAGTTGTTGCCGGCAGCCGTAATAATAGTGACTTGGATTGTTTGACCATGATTAAGGGTTTGAGTACTGGAACCAGCAGACTGTTGGGCAAGGAAAGTTATGCAGAAACTAGAACCAGAGGGTACCGATATGCCTAATCCTGTCCCTATTTTTTGATTTGCACCTGCAGTTCCGGACGTGATACAAGTAGCCCCACCACTGGAAGTTCCCCAATGAACATAGGCGGTATTAATTGGAACTCCATTCATCTGTATCTGAGTGATTGTTGCATCACTGCTACCTGTATTCTGCCCTCCGAGTGTAACGTTCCAATCAGACCCACTGATTACTGCATACTGTGTATTCACTCCCAGCTTCTCATATTTAGAGAAAGATGATGTTAGACCTGATGCCCAGAATGCTACTGCAATGCCTAGAGCAACTGCCACTGCTATGAGAATGACTGTAGCTATGACTGGTGATACTGCCTTTCTTTTCCTTAGTATTGATGTAGTCATTATGCAATATCGTTATTAGTAGTTTAATAAGGTGATTGACATCCAGAGCGATGTGTTTATAAAATTTTTAACAACTAATTAGTAAACAAAAAGTCACTTCCTATTTCCCATATACCCATTTTGAATCCATGCATTCTTTACTTGGTCGTATGTGAGCCAAAGGAAGCCCATAAAGAAGCTAGGCGATAACAGAGGCATGCTAATCATCAGATTAGATTTACACAAGAATTATTCTGAATTTGCCAACCTTGACAATGATGGCAAGCTGATGGACCATAGTAGAATAAAAAAAATAACTTGGAGGATATGGATAAATTCTCCCAGGACCTTCGACCATCCACAAGCATTACTCTAGAATCTTCTCCAACAAGGTACCGAGCATGCAGGCTGTTATCCTCAAGGTATATTGTATCTTTCTCTATCCAACCCCGTCAAGAATTGAGGGATAGCACCAGCAAAGGATAAGACAGACGGAGTGCATCCATACATACTGAAAACCTTTTTGAGGTAAGGATTTCTTGTAGAATCGTGCTTGCCTCCAAGGAAGATAATTGATTAAACATAAGAAGGCTGGCCAGGCACAGAGCAATCCCGGTCAGGGAAAAGACCAAGATAGAAAGAGAACCTTTTTATTCATACCTTCTAATGAATAATAATCACATAGGCAAGCGCCATCCTCAAAGCAGTTCACTGAAGAACTAAGAAAGATAGATGATGAGAGAATAACAAGTTATCTCAGACTTATTGATGCGCTCAATGCAGAGATACGTGAAGCTTAGGCTGCAATAGCTAATAAAGCAAAGAACAATCAGTATGCAAAGTTTCTCATGACAAACTCAGGTATATCCTACTACTTCGCATTGCTGATTACCAGTGAGGTTGGAGAGATTCCAGATTCAAGGATTCACCCAGCTTAATAGCTTATGCTGGATTGGCTCCTTCAACCTATTCACTAGGAAGCAAAGTGTACCATGGTGCAATAACAAAACAGGATAGTAAATACTTGAGGTGGGTTCTTAATCAAAGCGCAAGAGCTCATATTAAGACCGAACTGGATGGAACGGTCGCAGGATTTCACTCAAGGCTTAAGAGTAAAAAGGGAAATGTAAAGGCGGTAGTAGCTGCATCCGCAAAGTTGCTGAAGGTAGTATACCTGGTCTTAAGGGAGACCAGACCTTATCTTCACGATCAAAGGGTATAGCAGCATACAAGGTTCCGAGGATTCATACCAAACCTTGGTTATCTGAATTAGCTAACAAGTTGCTGTATGTCAATTCTTATTACCGGCTGGATTGCTACTTTGCAGTGAAAGACGCTTCTTGCCAGTAGTACTTTTTTTGTAAGAGACAGGTCACAAAAGATATAATCAAGTTAGCAAAAAGCAGTGTGCAAAACAACATGTCTAAGTATGTTTGTTGGAGTTTAAAGACAAGTTTAGGAACGATACCTGATCTACCAACCATGTAAATAAACTCTAAGTACGCCCTTCTTGGTACCATAGATCTATGCTCGATGTATTAATGTATGATAATTTGACTTCTATTTATGAAGGCAAAAAACAGAAGTTGATATTAAAAGTTGGAAGCATCTAAATTGTCTAATATCGCTATATTAAGCTCGCAAAACTTGTGAAAATACGTCATTGATTGCATGCCTAATGATGTAAAGGCTTTCTAACAACTAGTAACGTATACAATGGTTACTACGCTGCAGAACTAGTTACCTTCAGTTTTACAATTGAAAGTAGTGATTCTGACAGACGGAAATAGGGAAATTAGTGATTTAGAAACCGGCATTTTTTGTTTAAATGCCTATAAGACGTACAGGCGGTTTGTGATTAATAGCCAAACACTGTATAGAATTATCTTTAATATTTCAATATTCAGAGATTTATCAAGTGAATATATTGATATGCGAAAGTCTTGTTCATCGAAAAGTATTCGTGCTGCAAAATTGATGGGCGTGGGAGGATTCGGACCTCCGATTCCCGCTGTCTTCTCGTTTTACCTGTGAGAGCGGTGTCTTAGACCACTGGACCACACGCCCATTCAATCAAGCCAAAATATGCTCTGCTAAAAATATTAGCTCTAGGCATCCATTCATTCTTATAGGCATCAACTATTCACTACACTTTCTTCCTTCTTCAGTGGATTTCTTTTCATATGTTCCATAAGGGCATTTTGCAACTCCTCACTTGCCTTTCTTGTGTTACCGTATTTTTCCAGACAGTAAAGTAGGAATGCAGTCCATACTTCTTTGTCTATTGATACGCTGGTCTTTACTTTTGTCAAGCAGCCTTCCTTTCCCTTTGAACATGCGGTATATCATTATTATGGTATATACGTTTCCACCGCTATACCGCTATCCTTATATGTGAATACTTCTTGACCTACAGCCATTGGCTAGCTTCAAAAGCGATAAAGACCAGAGCATTATAATTAACAGAGAAGATGATAAATTGATCAAACAGATAGATAAGATATTTGAAGAGCTAGAAATATACGATTTAGAAGCATTTTAAAATTATATCATTGAACTTGTCAGCTCTGACCAAAGGAGGACATACGGTGAAACTAGATGCTTTCTTTTTACATTGCTCTGGGAACATTCATTTTTGCAATTCTTCTTCTTTTGGTAAGAAGGAAAGGTAAACTTCTAGTCCCCATGTGGGCTGTGTTCATTGTTGGTTCTATTATTGTATTAGCGTCAGGCCTCGTGACGCCTCTGCAAGCACTTTACAGCATCGACCCACAGGTTATGATATTTCTTTTTAGCATGTTCACTATAAGTAAAGGTCTTGAAATCTCAGGAGATCTTGAGGCATTCTCAAACTGGCTTATAAAAAAGGCAAAATCTGCTTATCAACTATCCCTCTTTCTTTCTGTAGGCTTGGGCCTAGCATCGAGTGTTATTATGAACGATTCTCTCGTGATAATGGGTACTCCAATATTGCTCAGCTACTCCAAAAAGTTAGGAATGAAACCTTTACCTCTTCTGTACGCTATGGCTTTTTCAGTAACACTTGGCAGTGCAATGACGCCTATGGGAAATCCTCAGAACATGCTCATAGCAACCGAGAGTGGACTGAAGGCTCCCTTGATTCAATTCGTAGCCTATCTCTTACCGTTTAGCATAATTTCATTGCTAGTTCTTTCAATTTACATGTATCGAGAAATTAATAGGAACTTCAGGAACAACAGCAACGTGAAAGACTTTATAGTAAGTACAGATTCAGAACTTTCAAAGCAATCGAGGTTATCTCTCATAATTGCGATAGGCTTGATGCTGCTTTCAGATGCTCTTCAGCTTGCAGGTATATCACTAGGCTTCACACTTTCTGAAGCTTCATTTGTTGGAGCTGTCTTTTTGTTAATATTTGCAAAGAGAAGAAGAGAGATTTTAGCTAAAACAGAATGGAGAATTCTTGTTATGTTTGCTGGCTTATTCGTGTTCACTAAGGGTCTGTATTCAGCTGGTCTAATATCCGCTATATACCCAACTCTAAACTTTCTAAGTAGAGGAAATCTGACTACTTTGATAGTTTTGAGCAGCTTAATTCTTAGTCAAGTTTTAAGCAATGTCCCTCTCACTGCTCTTTTGCTTCCTCTTTTCAAGTCTCTTATACCCGCTGGTTCTTCAAGCGCATTATACTGGACACTCTTTGCAGCTTCAAGTACTTTAGCAGGAGCTTTAACATTGCTTGGTGCAGCTAGCAATCTCATAATTGCTGATGTGGCTGAAAGAAACGGTGTAAAATTTTCATATTTCGATTTTGCAAAGAGAGGTATACCTTTGACTGTTGTATGCATTTTATTGTTATTAGCCACATTCTACATTGAATCAAAAATCTAAGTTGATACGTCATAATATACTCTGAAGTTTTCTCCTTCCTGCTTAACATCCTTGATGAAAATCTCTCTTATCTCGCCCAGCTTTTCTACATGTGTCCCGCCACACGGGACAGGATTGAAGCTATCTATCTGCACAAGTCTTATTCGGTCAAGATTTTCCAAAACTCTTTTCCATAGCGACCTTTTTTCATTTACTTCATTTCTTTTGACAATTTTGCTAGTTACGCTAAGATTATTCTTGATGCATTTACTTATAAAATGAATTATTGAATCCATCTCATCTCTATTTGGTGCATTTCCTTTATAGCCAACGAATGTATTATCTCCAAGCCAGGAATCCACAGGGTCACATACTTCACCTCTAATTTGTTCCAAGGCAGCATCAAAAAGATGAGCAGCTGCGTGTCTTCTCATAAATAAGTATCTCCTTTCCCAATCTATTTTTTGTATAACCTGCCCAACCTTGGGCTCTCCATTAGATTTCCCCCATAAAACCACAATGTTGTTGACTCTAAAGCCCTTTTTTACTGTAAAGATAAATTTTTCACCTATTAGCACACCTGTATCACTAGGCTGGCCACCGCTTTTCGGATGAAATATTGTAGAATCAAGCACCAAATAGTAGCTATTTCCTTCCTTTGCTATTCTGATCAGATTTGCTCTATCTTCTTTCCTATAAGGGTCTTCCCAGTATGATAATTTGGTCTCTGCCAATCCTAAAACTATATCTTGGAACCTCAAACACTTCCGCCTTTCATCAGGAATTTATGTGCTTTTTCCAGAACCTTTCTTGCATTATCATAGCTTATTTTCTTCATTGCTTCTTCATACTTTAACCAAACGTAACCCGTATGCTCCTCTGAGACCTCTACTCTTTTCGGGTTTGCTTTCATCAAAAAGAAGACGACTTCCTTAGGATATCTCTTGTCATTCTTTGTGTATGTATACTTGATTCTTGTTTTGAAACCTGGAATAATTGAAACTTCATTTAAACCAGTCTCTTCTCTTACCTCTCTGATTGCAGCTTCCTCTTCTGTTTCTCCGTTGTCCACATGTCCTTTGGGAAATTCCCAATACCCCTTTCGATTTGACATTAGAAGATAAATTGGTCCATCTCCTCCAGCATCGTAATAGACCACTCCACCTGCGGATTTCTCCAACTTATTAGAATTAAACTAGCCCTATCAATTAAATCTTCTTATCACATTTATTTTGCAGCTTACCGTAAAAGTATAGCCTTACTCATAACGAATTTGTCTATACCTTTTGCATGTCTTTGAGTAGAAAACGAGTAATGCAATTGTTTTAATGGTATCAATTACATATTCAAATTACCTTAATAAAAAAGGGAATTCTTTTATAGTGGTGAAGCATATCTAAATATCGATATATAACGAAGAAAAAAATTATTTCGTCGTATCGATAAGAGGAAACATCTTGGTGGATTATTATGTTGCGACCAAGGTAAAACGTTAACCTATTTCTTCCATACATAGCACGTAAGTGGGAATTAGGATAGCATGCAGACTCTTGATTAAGAAGTAACCTGATTCAAGTGCGGAAAATCGAACCAGAAATAAATCGTTATAGTGACTAAGCATAGCAATGCGAATTGACAAATCGTTCTATTGCGAATCGATTCTTTTGGTCATGCACTTTAAGTTCCTCCGAAGTAACGTCTTTCATTTAAAAAATTAGTTTCGATTAAATGGTTTTGGAAAGCTCTTTTTCGAGAAAAAGTTCTTTCGGTTATATTTGCTGTAATAGTATGTTTCGTGCGATTTAAGGTTACAATAGAAACATAACACTAAAAAGTTCCTCTATACATGTATTTACAATCCGTTTCGCCTACATCAATTGCTATTTGTATCGCATAAGCGGATTCTGTAGTTCTTATAAACTATAAGTTAGAGGGGAGGAAATAAAAACAAAAAATTTGCAGTGTATTCCTACGGCAGCACTATTGAAGCAGGGTAGTTGTTTCCAGCTGCGGTTATGATGGTGACCTGGATGGTTTGACCGTCGGTAAAGGTGTGCGCGTTACTAACTGCGAGGCCTGAACTGTCTAGTGTAAATTGGATGCTAAAGGTTCCGCCCGATACTACTGCAATACTAATTGCTCCATTTGTGCCCGAGTTAGCCGGGGTACTTGTCAATGCGGCATTTGTAGCGCTAATAGGAACGCCGTTTACCTGAATTTGTGTGATTGTCGCGTCAGAACTGCCAGTATTTTGTCCGCCAAGGTTGACTGTCCAGCAGGGGGCCTTCAATCCGCTTAGTGTACTGGGGCACGAAGAGTCTAGAGTCGCGAATTGTGTATTCACTCCCAGCTTCTCATATTTAGAGAAAGATGATGTTAGACCTGATGCCCAGAATGCTACTGCAATGCCTAGAGCAACTGCCACTGCTATGAGAATGACTGTAGCTATGACTGGTGATACTGCCTTTCTTTTCCTTAGTATTGATGTAGTCATTATACAATATCGTTATTAGTAGTTTAATAAGGTGATTGACATCCAGAGCGATGTGTTTATAAAATTCTTGATTTTTTGATGAAATGTGAAGTAGGACATATTTGTTCCTTAACAAGGCGGACTGCTGTTTCTGACAACTTGATACAAATTTAGATTGGTCTCGCAGATCGGAAATCGTCCTGCAACCTATTAAGCGGTCATGAAGTAGATTTTGATCCATTTATTCATTATCGCATTGAGATTTTTGGTCGCTTTCCTCTATTTCTTTTCTTAAAGTCCAACCATACTGAGCCGTATTCTGATAAATAAAGGCAGGATTAAAAACAAAAGATGCATAGCCCGGAGAGGATTCGAACCTCTGTCCCCAGGGTTCTCCTCTCACCATGCATGGTGAGTCTTTGCCCATTCTATGGAGATCCAGAGCCTGGGATCCTTGGCCGCTAGATTCGGCGGCTTGCGCCTCGACCGGGCTTCCGGGCTATCACATAGACCTTTTCTGCCTAGGTATTTTAGTTTGACTAAAGAGAATTAGCCAGATAAGATAGCTCTGGGAAGTTATCTCTGATATATTTTCTTCTTTCTTCTCTTAAGCTAGACATCATTTTGCCATACTCGTCTCCAAATACATTATGGGGATCAAAGGGTCTCAGGTCAACATCCGGTGCTCCGACAAGTACTTCATAATTTAGATCAGCGTCAAAAACCCATTTTGCTTTACCTTTTACAATTGATAATATAATCTTCTTTGTGATTTCAGGTGGTATCTTGTTATCACCTACATACCCCGTATTGATAACATATGAACTTACCCAGCTGCATTTATCAAGTATTTCAAGCAATCTTTGTCCAGACTTCCATTTTGGGTCAATTATAAATGGGTCAAAGCCTGGAACTCGCAAAGCCTTCCCAATCTGGCTTTTATCCATGGTTCCTGCTGATGTCATAACAGACTCTCCAAGCATAAAATATGCAACGGACTGCTCTTTGCTTATCAATCTGCCTGCTGCAGGAATATCCTTTCTTCTGGTTATGTAGAAAAGAAAATCTACCTTTGGTATATCTATAGTTGCATTTACATTCTTCACATAATCTCTTATTGCAATAGCTCTCCCATTTGAATTGAATTTGATATCATCAAAATCAACTTTACCATCTTTAACAGCCACATTCTCAAGAATAGAATCTGGGTGAATTACTGCCCTCTTTAATTCTTCAAGCCCGTTAACGCTTTCTGTCTTCGGATATAAATTCATCTCAGTGCCAGCAGCATAGCCATCCTTGTCCAAAATCATAATATCATCCTGCTTTACATAGACAGCTTCAGGACTCTTAACCCCATGGTCTGAAACTGTCAGAGTTGTTTTGCCAGTTCCGCTTAATCCAAAAAGAAGCGCACCTTTTCTCTCAACCTTTCCTTCATCATTCATCAATTCGAATATCTTACCTCCAGCATGCACACCTAAGGAATCCATCTTTTCCCTAGCATAATTCATCGCTAGCCTTAGAGCGCTCATCTTGAGCTCTCCATAATAGTCGCTACCCAATATCACGTTTACATTATGCTCAGGGTCAACATAAACCGCTTTCTTAGGCCACTCGGGCAAATCTAGAGTGATGATATCTGATTCTTTATCTTCCTGTGCGGGAAAATAATTCATATGGAACATGAGTGCGAGATGAGGAAAATCAGACGATACAAAGGCAGTTGCCTTTAAAGAAATTCTTGAATTTGTACCAATATTTCTATCTATTCTGTAAAGGCTTCTGCCTTTCATATATTCTCTTACCTTCTTGATTTCATCAACCAATTGATTCTTCATATCAGCATCCAGCTTATTGACATCATCTACAGTAGCTTCAGGGCTTCTTGCAGTCACTTTTGTATGGAATAAGAGCACCCCCAAATCATTGGGCACAGAATATTTCTTCGCTTTTTCCCTCAGAATAATGGGGGAAGGATTATCCAGAACCCTTGCCTCATTAGCAATCTGATTTATGGTCTCATATAGCTCCTTCAAAACAAGCTTTGCACCCATGGTACTATTCTAAATATTTTGCCTTCCTGATAGCAAATTTAATTCCTGCATCGACGATTGACGTATTTATTGACTCTGCAATTCTCTAAACCTTAATTAACTAAGCAACTATAAATTTGCTGTGCAACCTAGATGGCCATTTCCTGATAAAAAAGTAGCACTTATAGGAATGTTGCATCTGCTTCCACTTCCTGGCTCTCCTCTTTACGAAAACCTGAACAAAGTGATTGAAATGGCCCTGAAAGACCTGAAGTCTCTTCAAGAGGGAGGTGTAGATGGCATATTAATAGAAAATTTCAACGATGTCCCTTTCTATAAAGATGATGTACCAAAGGAAACGGTTGCTTCAATGACAAGAGTATGCACTGAAGTAATGAAAAATACTTATCTTCCTACAGGAATAAATGTGCTTAGAAATGACAGCATCGCTTCCCTTGCAATAGCTCAATCGTGCAATTGTAAATTCATAAGAGCCAACATCATAACTGATGCCTATGTAACCGACCAGGGAATAATAGAAGGTAATGCATATCAATTATTCAGATATAGAAGGCATCTCAATGCTGACAATATTTCTGTTTGGGCAGATGTTCACAGCAAGCATGCTTCTCCTCTGTCGAGCAGAAGGATTGATTTGCTTATTCAGGATGCTGTAGAAAGAGGCCTTGCTGATGCTATAATAATAACTGGCGAGAGAACTGGCAGTTCCCCAAACCCTTCTGACATCAAAATTGCTAAGAAATACTCCAGAGTTATAGTTGGAAGCGGTGTACAGCCAGATAATGCTCCAGCACTACTGAAATATGCAGATGCAGCGATTGTTGGGACTTACTTCAAGAAGGATGGTAATATAAGGAATGAAGTAGACCCGAGTAGAGTGAAGAAATTAGTCGAAGCTATCAAACTGCTGTAATATTATTCGGCATATTTGAAGTACTTATTCAGCAGAGTTGAATTAAAGCTTGCCTTTGCTCCTTTCTTCTTCACCTTCTCCGCAGCAAACAGGTTAGCGATTCTGCACGCATCGAGCAAACTTCTCTTACTTAGAAGCAAAGCTATTACTGCAGAATCAAAGGCATCTCCTGCACCAGTTGTATCTACCACCTTCTTAACTTTCACACCTTCAACCTTTTTGACATTACCATTTAATATATAACATCCCTCTGCACCTGCCTTAACAACTATTCTTGAACCAATTTTATCTGCTACTTCATCAAAGCTTTCTCCGAAGAACCTATCAAATTCCATTCTGTTGCAAAATATGATTGATGCATAATTCAAGTTATCAATCTTGGTTTCATGCAACCCTTCAAGACCTAGCGAAAGAGGTATTCCAAGCCTCTTAGATGAGCTTACAGCACTTTTCCATATCGTTGAACCATACTTACCCAGCAACGAATATCCTGAAACATGTATCCAGGAAGGGTGCGAAGATGCCAATTCCCTGCTGCTTATTATGCATGAATCTGCTACACCCCTAGTTCCTATCATTGTCCTTTCGCCATTAGAGTCAACTATAATTATGAGGAACCCTGTTTTACCTGCTAGAATCTTGACATTATCTATGCTTATTTTGCTTCTTTTTAAGTCATCGATCAAAAATTTTCCTTCTCTATCGTCTCCAACTGCAGAAAAGATTAATGGCTCTATTCCATACTGCTTAAGATAGAAGGATATGTTGCCAGCAACACCTCCAGGGTAATACAGAATATTTCTCAGCAAATAGTTGCCTCCCTTTTCAATAGTCATATCCTGATAACAGACATTATCTACTGCCAAATCTCCAATGATTGCTACCTTCATCTTCCCAGCAGTTTTCAATCCCATATTTAAGCCCGAATCTTATTCAGTATGCTAGGTCAAGTATTTTTAAGCATAGCATATGAGACTGATGCGTGAGTCCTATTATTCCGCTTGAAATATTTCTTGCTGCCATTCTTGCAGGACTTCTTGGTTCATTGACAGGCTTAGGAGGGGGGGTAGTTCTTACTCCTCTGTTCGTCCTTTTTCTGAGGACACCCATTCAATACGCTCTTGGCACTTCCCTTATCTCCACAATAGCAACATCCAGCGGAGCCGCATCAGCCTACGTGAAAGACGAACTCTCAAACATGTCTCTAGGTATATCTCTCGAAATAGGCACAACTGCTGGAGCAATAACAGGTTCATTGCTTTTGTACACTATTCAGAGGATGGGGATAATATACATCATATCAATACTGTTTGGCTCGGTTCTCATCTTTTCAACCCTGCCAAATTTTCTCAGAATGAAGAGTGAACTTCCAGTCAATGTGAAGCCCGATTATTTTACGAGGAAACTCAAGCTTACAGGAAAATATAATGATGCTGCTTTGAAAAAGGAGGTTGAGTACACAGCAAGAAGATACCCTTTTGGACTGGCAGGGATGTTTGTAGCAGGGCTAATGTCTGGTCTTCTGGGAATAGGTTCAGGAGCATTCAAAGTACTTGCAATGGATGCTATAATGTCCCTTCCTTTCAAGATTACAACTGCTACAAGCAACTTCATGATAGGTGTAACAGCAGCAACCAGCTCTGGCCTATACTGGGCTCTTGGCTTCATTGACCCAATATACGTAGCTGCCACAATACCAGGAGTGCTGTTAGGTTCCATGATAGGAACAAGATATCTGAATAAGCTTTTCAGCAGAAGATTAAGGCAACTTTTCACAGCTGTACTGATAATACTTGGTGTAGAATTGATTCTGAAAGGAGTTGGTATATCCATTTGAAGCTTGAAAGAATCATCAGCCTGACTCTGAGGATAGGTGTTATATCTTCTTCACTGCTAGTGGTAGCAGGCCTTGCACTCTATTTAATATCAGGCGCAAAATCGTTCATTCCTACATCAGAACTTAGTGGCATACAAGTAATCAAACTCTTAACCCAGGGAAGCCCTGAAGGTATAATCCTAACGGGTGTAATGGTGCTTATCTTTACTCCTGTTGTAAGAGTTCTCGAGCTGCTTTTTGATTATGCCTGGGCAAAGGATAAAATTTACGCAATACTATCACTAGCTGTATTGACACTGATGCTCTTCGGAATCTTCATGCTACCAATAATCAGATGAAAAGTATAACTGCATATACATGAAAACGTTTATTCATACTATCTTTCATCAGACAGGCAATGTCCCTCCAAGGCTACAAGGGAAGACTGAAGGAAATCTTGCTTGAATCTGGATGTTCCGTTGGGGATGACGTATCAGTAGAGACTGACTCTGGCTCCATAGAAGGCATAATAATGCCGAGGTATCAGTATGGAGATGAAAATAATCTAGTTATAAAGATGAAAAATGGCTACAACATAGGCATTTCATATGCAAAGATAAAGGCAATAAAACTTATCAGCAAAGGAAAAGAACCAAGCTTCACAGTTCCTCCAAAGCCAAAGACAAAATCATCTCTTCCTAAAGTTCTGATTTTGGGCACAGGTGGAACTATAGCAAGCAGAATAGATTACAGAACAGGCGGAGTTAGGGCAGCTCTAACTTCTGAAGAGCTGTACCACCTTGTTCCCGAGTTGTCAGATATAGCTGACATAGAGACTCAAGTAGCTTTCAACATATACAGTGAGAACATGACCCCTCATCACTGGTCAGAACTTGCATCAAAAGTTGCTGATGCTATAAAGGATGGATATGATGGCATTGTAATTACGCATGGAACAGATACCATGCACTTCACATCTGCAGCTCTTTCCTTTGCCTTGCAGGGAACTCCAGTACCAATAGTGCTTGTAGGCTCCCAAAGGTCATCAGACAGACCATCTTCAGATTCAGCAACTAACCTGATAGGAGCAGTTAGGTTTGCCTCGTCATCCAACGCATCAGGAGTATTTGTAATCATGCATCATGGCCCGGGAGACGATAGGCTTGCAATTCATTCCGGGGTTAGAGTAAGGAAGCTCCATACGAGCAGGAGGGATGCCTTCAAGACTGTGAATGCAGAGCCTGTAGGGTTCATCGAAGAAGATAAACTAACTATAAACGAACCATTAGCTAAGAGAGGAAATATTCATGATTTCAGGCCAAAGACGAATTTCAGCGATAAAGTCAGCCTGCTGAAGATATATCCAGGATTCGATTCTTCTCTCATCTCAAGCGTTGTAAAGTCAGGAGTTAAAGGAATAATTTTGGAGGGTACAGGCTTGGGCCATGCACCATCATCAACGTTCGGAGAAATAAAAGATGCAATTGAAAAAGGTGTATTGGTCTGCATGACAAGTCAGTGCATCTATGGAAGCGTAAGAATGACCGTTTACGAGACTGGCAGGGACCTTCTTCACTTTGGAGTTATTCCTCTTTCTGACATGCTTTCTGAAGTTGCATATGCAAAGCTATCCTGGCTTCTGGGACAGAATCTAAATACAGATGAAATTGGAATTCAGATGAAAAATAATATTGTTGGAGAGATGGGAGGGAGAAGGCTCCTTTGGTAAACAGTGATAAACTAAATCTGAAAGTGGGTATAGAGCTGCACAGGCAGCTTAAAACTGCTCACAAACTTTTCTGCGATTGCCCAGTCAGAACTCAAAGCATCTCTGACAAGCATTTTCAGTTTCTAAGAAGATTGAGAATCAGCGAAAGTGAAATGGGAGAAGTTGACCCGGCAGCACTTTTTGAAGCAACGAAGCAGGGATGGATAAAATACGATGCTGAAAGAAACAGCAGCTGCCTTGTCGAAGCTGATGAGGAACCTCCTCATGAGATAAACAGAGAGGCTCTCGACACTGCTATACTTGTATGCAGAATGCTGAAAGCTAAAATAGTCGATGAGGTTCATGTGATGAGAAAGATTGTAATCGATGGCAGCAACACATCAGGCTTCCAGAGGACAATGGTAGTAGGCTATGACGGAATGCTGGAATGGAAAGATGGGCCAATAAAAGAAGTTGGGGTTCAGACGATAACGCTTGAAGAGGATGCAGCAAGAATATTGCACAGCAATGGCATCAAAGAATATGCTTTAGACAGGTTAGGCATTCCATTGATAGAGATATCTTTGAGCCCTGTTACTGCATCTCCTCTTGAGATTCAGAAGTTAGCAGAATATCTTGGAAGGATGCTGAAGAATACTGGCAAAGTTGAAAGTGGGTTGGGCACGGTTAGACAGGATATCAACATATCAGTTGATAACGGACCAATAATTGAAGTAAAGGGAGTCCAGCAGTTAGATTTGATTTCAAAGGTTGTAGATTTCGAATGGAAAAGACAAAACTGGTTGAATGAGCTTGCTTCCGAGCTAAGGCTAAGGGGTCTTAGTGAAAGTGACTTCGACAGCAGGCAGATAGATGTAACTGACCTGCTTCTCAGCATTAAAGGCAGCTGGATAGCAGCAAGTTTAAAGAAGGGTGAAAAGGCGTTTGCAATGCTTGTCCCAAAATTCTCAGGCATCTTCTCAAAAGAACCAGGCAAGAATATGAGATTGGGCAAAGAGCTTGCTGATGTTGCCAGGTCTTATGGTCTCGGCGGTCTAATTCACTCTGATGAGTTGCCTTCTAACGGTATAGAGAAGGAGCATATCAAAGAAATCATGAAGAGTATTGATGCGAAAGAAGGAGATGGATTCATTCTGCTTATAGCTGATACATCTAAACTTGAATACGTATTTCCAGCAATAAGAAAAAGGTTGAAGCAAGCATTAAAGGGCGTTCCGGCAGAGACAAGAGCTGCTACTCAGGATGGAGAAACAAAATTCATAAGGCCAAGGCCAGGCTCAGCAAGGATGTATCCTGAAACAGACATAGAACCTGTGAAGATAACTGATGAAGATATCATCAGAGCAGATTCTTCAATTCCCGAGCCCTGGGAGAAGAAGGTTGAAGCTCTGGTTCATAAATATTACATCAGCAAGGAGCTGGCTATTAAGCTTCTTGATTCAGAATACCTCGATTTATTCATCGATGCATGTAATAAAACAGATTTGCAGCCATCGTTCATAGCCTCACTTCTCACGGAAGGGCTTGTCAGTTTGAAGAGAGAAGGTGTAGAATTGCAGCAAGAGCAGATACTGCTTGAGCTAATGCTAAACGTGTCAAAGGGCATAATAGCTAAAGAAGCATCTCTTGACATTCTCAGGTCAATAGGCAAGGGAGAATCAAACGATTTGAATGAAGCAATTCAAAAGCTGGGGTTGAAGAGAATCAGTAATGAAGAACTAATATCAATAATTCATAAGATAATAGATAAGGAGAGAAAGCTCATTCAAGAAAAGGGCGAAAAAGCTTTCAGCCCGCTCATGGGAATGGTTATGCAGGAAGTCAGGGGCAGGGTAGATGGCAGCATAGTAAGCAAGGAGTTGAAGAGAGCCATAGAGGAGGAACTTGCCTCAAAAAAGTCTTAAAAAACAATGCATATAACTCACTCTTTCAAATGCAGTTAGGGTAGAGGGATGAAGGTAAGGTTAAGGCTGGGAGAAAGGGAAGTCGAGGTTGAGGGGAGCAAGGAAGAAGTGTCTGAATTCTTCTCAAACATACCAGACGTATTTTCAAAGCTTGCCGAAATAAAGAGCAATTTGCCTGCTATTCAAGCAAAGCCTCAGCAGCTTCCCGAACTAACGTTTGGGAAAGGGGAATCTCTTCCTCTAGCCATACTCAAACTCTTTTCAAGCGGTTGGGGGAAGCAGCCAAGAAAGCTGATTGAAGTTAAAGAGTCTTTGGAGACTTTTGGGCTTATATATCCAAAGCAATCAGTTGCAGTAGCTCTATTGAGATTAGCAAAGGAGGGTAAATTGAGGAGGTTCAAGCAACCCGATGGAGAATTTGTTTATACTGTTCCTACAAGCCTATTATCAACAGAATTAAATTCAGAGGTGCTGCAGGTCAGCGGGAGTGAAGTGAGTTGAGCAAAGAAGAGAGCGCAAAGATGAAAGTGCACATCAAGATTGAAAACTTTGAGACTGATTTAGAAGGAGAGGCTGAACAGGTTGCTCTTGAGGTCAATAGGCTAGCCTCGCAGCTGGTTCCAACCTTCAACCTAGCAAGAAAGATATACCTTAATTATTCTTTAAGCGATCTGGTCAATAAATTTTCAGACTACATAAGAATAACACCAGAAGGACCCAGAGTCCTTACAGCCAAGCAGTTAAGTGATAAAATTATAATTGCCTTACAGCTTGTAGCTTCAAAGGTTGCAGCTGAATCAGGAAGACAGCAGAGTTCAAGGTTGACATTACAGGAACTTGAAAGAACCACAGGACTAAATCCAAAATCTATAAGCTCAAGGCTCAGCGAGCTTGTTAAGGCAGGTCATGTGGAAAGAGTTGTTGTTAACGATGGAACCTATTATTTCATAAATACAATGGGTATAGAATGGCTCTCTCGCCAGCTTTCACACGGAAAATGAAATAAATTTATCAAACTTGAGGAGGCTTTTTCTGCACATACCTGTAATTCCTCGGGGCTCCGTCCCTGCTCAATACCTGCTCTCTAACCAAATCAGTAAGGCTGTGCGATACAGCAGTCCTGTCATAATGGTAACCTCTTCTTGCCAGCTCTTCATCCACTTCAGAAAGGCTTCTTGGGATAGCAAACCATCCTTCCTTCCACATCTGTTCAAGCAATGCTTTACATGTAGTTCCCCTTTGCTCAGACTCCTGCTTCTGTATGGCTCCTGATGATTCAAGCCCTGCCAGAACCTTCTGGATAACTTCTGTAACTCTGTCTTCTGGACAGTCTAAATCTATCTCCCAGCTTCCTCTTTTCAGTTTGATGTGGATTATGGTAGAGCTCAAGCATCATTCCTCCTTCTTATTGTTGCGCAACATGCTATTGCGCAATATTTATTAATATTCATTGCTCCCCTATTGTTGCCCAAGATGAACAATCAATTAAACATTACCCATCTGTCAGGGGGTATATTGTCATGAATTTACCATCTTTACCTCTTAAAATAGACCACATATCATCAGAAAGTCTCTCTATGCTCAAGGGAAGGCCTGTAGTTTTGTACAAGGGAGGAGAAGAGCAGCAGCCCCTTCTTGGCTGGTCGGGAATTCAGCAAGATGCATCTCTAGATGCAATCAAAATAGATATAAGCTATGCAGAAGAAAGGGAAGTTGCAGCAATAGATTCAAGCGTTATAGTCGTAGGGGAATCTGAAGAGGGTTTTGTATTAAGTGGCAAGGTAGCTGTAGCGTCAAGAAGCCAAGGAAGAAACGATGCAGTTTTGATTGGCCCGATCATATTTTACATAGGGGAAAGCAATGCAGGTGAGCTTGACTTTTTCGAAAAGGTTCCTAAGAAAATTCTGGCTCTTGATTCAGCAATAGCTGCAAAGGCAATCAGAGTTCTTCTAGAGAGATATACTGCATACGAGATTGCAAAGACGATGAAGAGAGGCTTGATCCTGATTGACGGTTCGCTTAAAGAATCAAACTTTGAAGTCAGGGAAGCAAGCCTTAAGGCTATAATCTCTGAGTGCTCAGACAGAGAAAATTATGTTGCAGGGATTACAAAGAACACAAAGATAAAGCAGATTCAGAGGCAAGAAGTCAAATTGTACAATTTGCATCAGGCATCATACATTGACGTAACCGACATAGCCAGGCTGTTTGTATCAAACCTTGCGGCCAATTCATATGCAGCAAGGCTCTCCGCTGATGGTATACCTTTGAGGATAGATATTCCCAAAACTCAGACACCTCATCAGGTTATGTCATCTATAATTGTAAGCGATATAATCTCTCATGGCTATCCTGAAACTCTGAGGTCAGCTCACCTTTTATCAATATTCACAGGAGCTGAAGAGGCATCTGTAAAGAGCAGGATAGCTAGAAACGAAGGCACATCGATACTTCCTTCCTTCAACGTCAGGAGAGCTTTGCTTGGTAAACTGGAGGGGTTCAAGAAATGAAGGTATTATCAAAGGAAGGAGATGAGCTGCAGGTCCTAGCCTTGCCAGGAGAATCTTTTTTCAGGGGAGAATATCTGAAGATCGAAGATTCATTGCAGGAGACTTCAATGATAGCGCAGGTCTATGACTCTAGCTATCTTGATTCCCCCGGTGTGCAAGAAGATTTGCTGAGAGATGAACTCTTCTCATCATCACTAACTAGACAAGATCCATTGCAACTTGAAAGTCTTGGCAGAATGATAAAGGATGCAAGGATATTGCTGTGCAAGGTTAGATGCATCGTCAAAAACAATGAAAGAATGAACGATTCAGGCTGGCTTCCCAGCAGAAGTACAAGCATAATATCAAGAGTCTCGATGGATGAGCTGTATACGCTGATGAGGTCACGTGGAGAGAGAGTAATCAAGATAGGTAAGTCAATAGCTGGAGAAGAGTTCTTCATCAAAGCTGAGGATTTGGACGGCAGGTTAAACATCATAACTGGAAGAAAGGAAGCAGGAAAATCTCATCTGGCAAAGTTGCTTGTAGCAGGATTGCTTGACCATGGAGCAAAGATGGTTATATTTGACCTTAATGGTGAATATTCAGGTATAGCTCTTGACAAGTCAGGATTACCATCCAGATATGCAAAGAAGATAAAGGTTCTACAGCCAGGCTACAACCTGAGGTTTGGACTCAGATACCTTGGCAAGAGAATAATGGTGGATTTGCTGCAGCACACTCTTGAAGTGCCAGGTGCAACACTTAGAGAATTCATGAGGATATGGGATTATCTTGAGCAATCTGGCAGGGTAACATTAAAGGAGATGGAAGATACAATAATGCACTGGCACTGCAACGAATTTGTCAAGGATGCACTTTTATCAAGATTCTACAGCATGCTATCTTCAGACCTGATATCCGACAATCCCAGATATTGCATAAGTCTTGAAGAGGAATTCTCAAAGTTTGAAGAGGGTGGAGCTATAGTTATCTCTTTGGGGGATGCATCACCTTTATCGAGAAGGATGATTGTAGAAGTGATTCTTGCAAAGCTAATAGAATCACTTGAGCATAGAACAATAGACCCTGTATTCCTATTCGCTGAAGAGGCTCACCTTTACCTCAGGCATACTTACTGGGAAGACCTGATAACTAGAATGAGGCACTTCGGAGTCTTCAGCACTTTCATAACAAACCAGCCTGATGCAATAGGTTCAGACATTTACAGGCAGGCTGATAACATATTCCTTTACAATTTCACGAACGAGAAGGATATAGAGATGGTTGCCCAGGCATCAATGACAGACTTCGAGACTGTCAAGAGCATTGTCAAGTCTCTTCAGCCCAGGAGCTGTCTTGTTCTTGGAAAGGTTGTTGCAGACCTGCCTGTCGTTATAAAGACTGCAGAATCGGAGTTTCAGAGCATGGGAAGAACCAGGCTATTCTTTGCGAAGAATATGGCAGAGGCAAGAACATAAGATACATCATATGACAAATGTTATATACACATACGTCAATAGACGCAACGATGCAAGAGAGGTATGAAGAGATAGTTGTTGTTATGGCAGGGCAGCTGGCCCTAAGCCAGAACCCTGGCAAAACGATGAAGGCATGGAGGGAAAGAGCAGGAATAGGACAGGCAGAACTGGCAAGAAAGATGAATATCTCTCCATCTGTACTGAGCGATTATGAAAACGGCAGGAGGAAATCGCCCGGCTCATCATTTCTGAAGAGGTTCGTAAGTGCTCTTGTCGAACTTGACAAATATGAAGGCAAATTGCTTTCATCGTCACCTTCATCCCAAGATGAGGGAGCAATACTGTCCATAGGTGAATATCCTGACCCTATCCCAGCTTCAAAAGTGGTTGAGAATCTGCAATGTGAAGTGTTAACAGGAAAAGAGCAGCTTGAAAGGTCCCTTTTTGGCTATACTGTTCTTGACAGCCTCAAAACCATCTATACTCTATCAGGAGCAGAGTTCTACAAGATCTATGGGTCAAGCACTGAAAGGGTTGTTGTATTCACAAAGGTCGGACTTGGCAGGAGTCCCATGGTTGCTGTAAGGGTATCTCCATTAAAGCCAAGAATGGTAATTATCCATGGCATAAAGAACGTTGATAACTTAGCAGTAGACCTTGCTCACAGAGAAAGAATAATTTTGGCATCCACAGACATCTACAGTCAGGAAGAAGTTGTAAACATTCTAAGAGGTTTATCTCAATAAAACACTGAACGAACTGTGTATAAACCCCTTTTATAGCTGCTCAGGCATGCTAGCCAGCATATTAGACTTTGCAGGCCTGGCAATACTAGCAATCATCTCGCTGGCATCATACAGATACAGGACAACTGATGAGAAAGGCACCATAACCGCATTTCTCATGGGCGCGATTGTAGGATTGACTGCAGGCTGGCTCTGGGTAGTATACATGATTCTCTTTTTTGCAATTGCAAGCATAGCAACAAAATTCAGGTATAATTACAAATCAAAGCTGCATGCTGCAGAAGAAAAGGGAGGAGCCAGAGGTGCAAAGAATGTGCTTGCAAACGGAGGACTAGCCACTCTTTTTGCATTTCTATACTGGCTGTTTAAGGAGCCTGCAATAGCAGTTCTCTTTGTCGCATCCATAGCCTCTTCTCTTTCTGATACCTTGGCAACGGAGATAGGACTGCTCAGCAAGGGAAAACCACATGAAATTATCAATCCTTCAAGGGAGGTTGAACCGGGAAGAAGTGGAGGCATTACACATCTAGGGATAGCTGCCGAAGTGCTTGGCTCAGTATTCTTTGCACTTCTTGCATTTGCCATGGGTATAATAGAATTAAGATACATAGCTGTTATAGCTGTGGCAGGGGTTATAGGAGCCAACATAGACAGCCTGCTTGGAGCAACCCTTCAGGGCTACTATGTTTGCAACGTATGCGGCCAGAGGACAGAAAGGTCATTTCATTGCTCTGAGCAAGCCAGAAGGGTTAGAGGGTTAGCATGGATAGGGAATAATACAGTAAATATACTATCCAGCTGCACCGCAGTTATAGCAGCTCTAGCCCTTCAGTTCGCCCTTTAGCCTCTTTGTAAGCTCTGCTATCTTCTCTACGGTCTCTTTATGCAGGTAATGCTCTATATGTTCAGCATCTTCCATTGCGATATCCCTTGAAACCCCTATGGAAGTGAAAAATTCGGCTAGTATCATATGCCTCTTCTCCATCTTTTCTGCAAGCTTCTTCCCTTCTTCAGTCAGAGCTACACCCCTATACTTTACATGGGAAACATAACCTCTGTCATGCAATTTCCTTAGCATCAAAGATACGCTGGGAGGACTCACGCCAAGCCTCTCTGCAACATCTGCCTGAGAGGCATAACCCTTTTCTTTTATGAGATGGTTTATCACTTCGACATAATCCTCTACAGCAGCCTGCTTCCCACTTTTTCCTCTAGACGGCTTGTAAAGAAGCCTTGCTGTCAATCGCTTTAATCATTTTTCATCATGTATTTAAGCAGATATAGATTTGCAAAATTAACTCAATCAAAAAAAGTTATATGCACCTAATATTTACCATTCTGCACTTGCGGAGCGAAATACAGAGAAGAAAGGGCTCATTCATAATCAGGCTTCTGAAGTATAGCGGTCCAGCGCTGATTGTAAGCGTTGCTTACATGGACCCAGGCAACTATGGCACGGACCTTGCAGGAGGGGCCAGATACAACTATGACCTGCTATGGATTGTCTGGATGGCAAGCCTAATGGCCATGCTCTTCCAGTACCTTTCAGGAAAATTCGGCATAGCTACAGGCAAAGACCTAGCTGAACAGATAAGGCTATCTCTTAAAGGAAAAAGAGCATATACAATACCATACTGGCTAGCATCAGAAGCTGCTATAGCTGCCACAGACCTTGCAGAATATCTGGGTACTGTTTTAGCTTTGAACATACTGTTTGGAGTACCTCTGATCTGGGGTTCAATATTCGGTGCTCTGGATGTTCTTATAATTCTAGGTGTCTCATCAAGAAGGTTCAGAGTTGTGGAAAGCCTCTTTGCTCTCTGGGTTTCAATAATAGGCCTCGGCTTTCTTTACGAGCTTCTTATAGCTGGTGCAAGCCCTGGCGATATACTGATGCATTCTGTTTATCCTACTGTCAACTCTCAAACCATACTTGTAGGAGTTGGAATTATAGGTGCAACTGTAATGCCTCATGCTGTATTTGTCCATTCATGGCTGACCAAGAATAAATTGAAGATAGGCGACGCTGAAGAAAAGAAGGAGCTTATGAAGCTTCACCTTGCTGAAACAGTCATATTGCTTGGAGTTGCAGCTTTGGTTAATGTAGCGATAATGGTACTAGCTGCAAGGGTATTTTATCCCAATTACAGCAACGTGCAGAGCGTAACTGAAGCATACCATATACTCAGACCTCTTTTCGGCCAGGTTGCAGCAACGATATTCGGCATTACATTGCTCGCTTCCGGGCTTTCATCATCGATAACTGGAACTCTTTCAGGGCAAGCAGTAATGGAGGGAATGCTAGGCAGTAAATTCAATCCGATCATAAGAAGGCTGATAACAAGGTTTGTAAACGTATTTCCAACGACAATTGCTATACTGCTAGGCATTCAGCCACTTCAGCTTCTGGTTTACAGTCAGGTCCTGCTGAGCCTGATGCTTCCCCTACCCATGCTGCCCCTTGTGTTCTATACTTCAAACAGGAGAATAATGGGCGAATTTGCCAATGGTAATTTGATGAAATATCTGAGCTATATATCTGCAGTTACAATACTCTGCCTTAACGGTTATCTGATATACACAATCATCTAACCTGATATATCACTCTTGCAGCCTCTTCCTCAACCCTATCATCGCTAACCCTGTATTGCTTCCAAGTATCCCTATCCCTGAACGTAACAGTCGAATCTTTGAGGGTCTGCCCATCGACTGTTATGCACAAAGCTGCACCAACTTCATCAGCCCTGGCGTATCTTCTTCCTATCGAGCCTGATTCGTCATAGAATGTATCAAACCCAGCAAGTTTAAGCCTTCTTTCATAATCCCTTGCAGCCTTAATCATATCCTCCTTTGAGACCAGAGGAAATACGCACACTGATATAGGAGAAAGGTATGATGGCAGGGAAAGAATAACCCTGTCATCTTTTACCCTGTATGAATGACATAAAGATGCTAGTATTAGCCTCTCAACTCCGAACGATGGCTCAACGACATGAGGCACGAATTTTCTGTGCATAACTTCTATAACTTCCTCTTTGACAAAGAATACATCTTTATCGATTTCAATACCAGCAATAGCCTTGGGAATATCTCCTGTCCTATCCTTTATTGTTGAATATTCCTTCATTATATCTTTCCATCTTTCAGGGTATCTCTCCTTCAACTTCTCTATGTTTATACCCCATCTCTTTACCTTCTCTTTCCTTGGTTCAGCAAGAGGTATAGCAACAGTATAGTCATTCCCCGTTGCCTTCATATGCGAAGAAAGGTCGAAGTCCGTTCTGTATGCGATACCTGCAACCTCCAGCCAGCCGAAACCATCTATTTTTACTTCTAAATCGAAAGTCTGTTTTGAATAATGAGCTCTTTCGTCTTCAGCAACTTCCCTGAACCTTATCGATTCATCAGGAATACCTAGTCTGTTAAGGAATTCCTGTGCAAGAAACATCATGTAAGCCATCCATTCATTTATGATAATGCCATTAGCTATACCATCTTTTAGCAGGACTAGCTTTTCCCCTTCATCTCTAGCAATTCTTACCTCTCTCTCGAGTTCAGAATTGCCAAGCATTTCACATCGGGGCTGTTCAGGGTCGAAGAAGACTTCAACCTCAAGCATTCTGAATTCTCTCAGCCTTATCAGACCTTGTCTTGGGGATATCTCGTTCCTGAACCCTTTACCAATCTGAGCAACTCCTATTGGTAGCTTCTCTCTTTCGGTTTCAAATATTCTTTTGAATTCAACGAATATGCCTTGTGCAGTTTCTGGTCTTAAATATCCCTTGCTGTTTGTGTATGGACCAAGCCTTGTTTCAAACATGGTCAAAAAGGTTGATACTTCCCAGCCCAAATTCTTGCCACAGCTTGGGCATTTTACATCTTTTAGCAAATCTTTCAAATCCACTCCATGCTTCAAATCCTTACCTGCTTCTTGAATCAGATGGTCAGCCCTGAACCTCTTATGGCAGTTCAGACATTCAGCCATCGGGTCCTTGAAGTTCTCAACATGACCAGATGCTTTCAGGATGGCTTCTGGCACCAGATTCGGGGTATCCACTTCTGTGAAATCATTTCTTCTGACAAAGGTATCTTTCCACACCCTTGTAATCTTTTCAGCAAGCTTCACCCCCAGGTTTCCAAGGACAAAGAGCCCAGCTGAACCGCCGTACGGTTCATATGCAGGCCAAAAGAATCCTCTTCTCTTTGCAAGCTCCATAACATCATCGTAGACTGAAGGCATATGGCAAGCAGCTAATTTCTGCCTCTTTAAAGCCTTATTATATGCATAATGAAAAATGAATTAAGTTAGCAAAATTCTAATACCTATTTGCTAATCGATATGCCATGCCTGTATCTCTTTATACAACAAACTACGTGCCTGGATACAAGGTGGATAAGGTAATAGGCCTGGTTTATGGAATAACTGTAAGGTCAAGAGGACTAGGTGGCAACATAATTGCAGGCCTGAGAACCCTAGCAGGAGGAGAGATTGTAGAGTATACAGAGATGGCGCATCAAGCAAGACAACAAGCTTTGGACAGACTGGCTCAGCATGCAGAATCTCTTGGAGCTAACGCTGTTATTAGTGTAATGTTCGACTCTACAGAGATCGGCAATACGATGGATGAGATAATCGCTTTTGGAACTGCGGTTGTTATCTCTCCAGCTGGGGAAACACAGCAGCTCGTCAAATTAAGCTAGAATATAATCAATCACTTTTTCGCATACACCTTTCTAATTCTTTCTATTTCGCTTTTGCTTAACGCTGATATCCTTCCAAACTGCCTCATTGCTGTGTATATTTTTGCTGTCTCCTCTATCACTTCTATCTTTGAAGCAGCATCATGCAGGTCCTTTCCTAAAGCAAAGAACCCATGATTTTTAACGCCAATAACATCTGTATCCTTATCCAGAACGGCAGATATTGCCTTCGCGCATTCTTCTCCAGGAGGAGCAAAGTCAATAACCCTGATATCTCTTATCAGGACAGAGTGCTCAGGGGTCATGGCAGGTATATCTATGCCAGCTGTTATCATTGCAACTGCGATTGGAGGATGACCGTGCACCACAGCATTTACATCCTCTCTAGCCCTATAGACTGTCAGATGTGTGGGCAGGTCGCTTGAAGGGTTTCCGTTCTGAAGAAGCTTCCCTTCGATACTAACTTTCAGCACATCCCCTTTCTCCACCCCTCCCTTAAAATAGCCGGATGGTGTTATGATAATCTCTTTTCTGCCTTTTAGTATAACGCTTGCATTGCCTCCAACTCCTGATACAAGACCTCTGTTGTACAATCTCCTAATCGTATGCGCCAGCATTTCTTCAGCTTCTTCGATGCTCATTTCCTATACCTGCTGGATAGCTGCAATATAAGCAGATAATACAAAACCATAGCTTGCACAATTAAACTAAGTATGAATCAGTTTATGCTCAGCCATCATGCAGCTGTTCATAATGTATTCAAATCCCTCTTTTCGTAGCAGTTCCTTAGCAGTTTCGTTCTCTAGACCCAGCTGTGCCCAGAACACATATTTTTTGCCAGCTCTCTTTGCAAGTTCTACTGCTTGTGCAGCTATATCTGCTAACTCTTCGCTTGGCCTAAAGACATCTATCACATCTATTTTTCTTGCTATCTCATCTGGAATATCAAGAAGTGACTTGTAAGCCCTTTCCCCTATCACATAATCAGCTGTAGGATTGACAGGAATGACATTGTAGCCATGTTCCTTAAGATACAGAGGAACCTTATGAGCTTCCTTTTCGGGATTCTTTGATGCTCCAACTACAGCAACAACTTTTACCTTATTCAAAACCTCCACAGGAGATACTGTTTTGCTCGGCAGCATAGGTTTCATAACTGATTGCTTTAATTTAAACCCAGCGGAAAGGAACTAGAAAGGCAAAGAGAAAAGTTGAAGCATACTTGCGGGTTAAAAGGGCAAAGTGCAAAGAAATAATGCTGAGAAGACTTTTACCATAGTCGATTAAGCTGTTATGATGGGCCTGTGGCCAAGTATGGATAAAGGCGTCAGCCTCCGGAGCTGAAGAGCGTGGGTTCGAATCCCACCAGGCCCGAGAATTTTGAACAAATCTCTTCATAGTATCCACTTTAATTGAACCGGATTAACCTCTAATCGATAAAAGTATGAACAAGTTCATTCAAGGAAGTGAGAAGCGCGCGTGATTAAGACGTGGCTAGTTTATTTTATACTTCAACCCGCACCTTCTTATTCGAAAACCTTGAGTACCAGTTTTTATAACTTTTATCATCCGTTACGTGTAACTCATCAAGAGCTTAGGGAAATTTCATGAAGACTTTGACCATCAACCGAGACCTTATCTCTAATGAAGGACTGAAAGGTAGCACTACAAGTAAATCTATGTCACTTGAAGCATTATATTTACCTTTAACAACAGAACCGAAGACATATACCTTTGCCTCTTCATGTATGATTCTATTGACTCTTCTTGCCACTTCTACGTAATTCCATAAGTATTCCGTTCTCTTTTCAGCACTCTGAATAATTAGCTCATACCCTCTTGATGACATTGACGAAAACCTTCTTCACATACTTTATCATTTAGTTGACCTCTGTCCGCTGATATCTCCTTGGTAGATATCTGCTTCCAATACATGCATCCTCCATTTTAGTTAAAAACAAAGCATTCTTCTTGTTTCTAATGAATGACTCTACTGCAGTTGAAAATCTTGAAAGCTCTTGCAGAATATCCATTAGAGAGTCAATTCTTGGATACACCCAAGCTTTCAATAGTAATTTGTATTTGATCATCAGCTGGCAATACCGTTCTAGACTGAACCCTGAAATATCATATTTGTTGATTAAATAGGTCTTCAGCATTCCGAAGGAATGCTCTGGCTCTCTCAGCTAATACCTCTGCCTCAGCGAATGATAACTTAATCATACTATGCATCGGCGCCTAGTTTAACCCTATAGGGTTGAATGGCTATTGGAAGTAATTGACCTTTAATGTTAATTGCTATGTGCCAAGAGACCATGTCAAGTTATAAGATATATATTCATGACAATTTCGTTGATAGTGCATTATAATAAAAAGGGATGAACTGATACAAAATGACTTGATGGGGAAAAAGAAAGCTGAAAAGGCCTTTAAAATATTCTTATAATGGGCACATGACTGCCTTGAACCCAAAAGAAATTCATGTAAAGGCATAATCAATGAAGCCCTTGCACTTTTGAACTGATATTCAAAAATGTCAGCATGTTATATTTCTTGCAAAGTTTACTTACGTACTACAGGAGGCATAAATGGTAAGCTATATTGCTATATAATGTAGATGTGTTGTCTTGTTTAACAAGACTTCATTTCTTGTATGCAACTGCAAACCATAATCCTCCGCCTGCATCATAAAATCTTGTTTGGGCAAACCCTGAATGTGTCAATGTTCTTTGCAAATTATCCTTTGTAAAAAATTTTCCTCCCTGCAATGCAAAGTCCAGCTGCATGGCATGAACCAATAGATTTTCTTCGCTTTTTGTATGATTATCGATTAAACCTTCACAAACAATCAAACCTCCATTCTTCCTGAGAACATTATAGCATTTCTTCAGCACCTTGGCCCTGTCTTTGACAAGATAAAGAACCTCTCCAAAATATATGACATCAAATCGTTGGGCTATTTCCATTGTCTCAGCCTTACCTACCTTAAATTCAACATTTTTGAGACCCAGCTCTTCCGCCCTCATTCTTGCTATTCTGATAGAGTGTACGTCTGGGTCTATCCCAAGAAAGGAAGAATTGGGAAAACGCTTTGCCATTTTTATAGACCAGCCGCCTGAACCCGAACCTACGTCGATAACGTTAGCGCCATATTCCAGTTGCTTTTGCAGGCAGCTCTCCCTAGGAAGAACCAATTTAAGAAATGCAGTATGGTCAAACAATGTTCCCTCATACGACGCTTGACCCAGATGCTCTTGCACTTTTGGTACTTCTTCATTCCTGAAAAAATCGTCAAACAGATTGAAGTCTAGACTTCTCAAAGCTAGATATGAAGCCAACCCTCCAATGAAGCTGATATCCTCTTCGTCACACAGCAGAGGAAACAATTCTTTTGGCAATGAATATTTGTTACCACTTTTTTTTAATAGACCTAGCGAATTTGCTGCATCACACCAGATATCTACAGGTTTCTTTGCGAGTCTCAACAATTCAGCTAATTCATCTGAAGAGATAGGTTCTGAAATCCGTGCAAGAGCAGTAAACAAACCATATCTTCTCCCTAAATGAATTACCCATACCCTGTAAAACCCAGCAGCAGATTCCCATATTTTCAGGAAATGTTGATTTTGTTTTGTAGCAGACTTTGGCAAATCTTCGCTTGCAAAAATGCGACCTGCTTATAAATACGCTGAACATGTCAAACAGATTATCTATGGCCAACTTTTTGGTTCTATAATAAGTAATGTTTAACCTTGATATACATGTGAAATAAGTGTGAGAGCGTTTATTATGTCAGCATTATTCATCTTTAAACTGGAGATGCATATTACATCTCTTATTCTTTATACTCCTCTAGAAAAATGTTAGGAGGAATGCGAAATGAACAAATACCCTTTTCCGTGAAGCAGAGGCATGATGTTGACCCAGCAGATAGAAAGAACTATAAACAGAGCTTTGCTCTTTCTAGGGGTTCTTTTCATAATCCTAACAGCAATTACTGTTCTTGAGCCCCAGCATGCCTATGCAACAATTTTATCAGACACTGTAGTTGCAGTCCTGCTGGTCTTCCTTTACTTGGTCAGACCTGAAAAGAGGTAGGTTCAACTTTTTCACATTTTTGCAACAAAAAATTACAAGAGCAGAGAGTTAAATTACCCCATACTCTCTGCCCAAGCCATGAACCCTACGCCAATACCTACATCTCTTCTAACCCTAAATTACATAATGATATTTCTCTGGCTCTCATATCTTCCTCTACTGCTTTTCAATTTTAAGAACCTTATATTGAACAGAAGACGCTTCATAGCAAGCAAATTGACCAGAGTAAAAAACGATGTGCATATTATATTCCAAATTACCACTAGGTCTGCAAGCTCTTCAGGAGTTGTTGATAGAGGCATATGGGCAATAAGAAATTCCTGCAAGCAGGTTGATTATTCAAATTATTCGATAGAAGTTATAACAGATGACCCATCTGATTCTGCCAAGGGTTCAGAATACATAGTTGTCCCAGCAAGCTATTCTCCATTCAAAGGTGCAATAAGAAAGGCAAGGGCTCTGCAGTATGCTGTGGAAAGGAGAAGAGCCGAAGGTAAAAATACTCCAAAATACTGGGTCTTTCATCTTGATGAAGAGAGCGTAGTCATACCTCAGACCATACTATCAATCCTTCAATTCATAAGGGAAAAGAAGGGCTTGGTTGCAGAGGGACCAATATTCTATCCTGTCAAGTTTGGAGCAGGAAATAGACTGGCTGCTCTAGCAGAATCGATAAGGCCATTTCAATGCTATGACTGCACAAGCCAAATGACAAATCCTCCTCCATCTCATATGCATGGCAGCAACCTGCTGGTCAGGTCTGATGTCGAAGACCACATAACATGGGATTTTCCAAAGACAGTTGCGGAAGACCAGATGTTTGGAGTATCAGCATACAAAGAACTTGGCAACGTTTTCGGCTGGCACGGAGGAATACTGCTCGAGCAACCTCCCCTTTCTCTTTCAGACCACTACAGGCAGAGGAGAAGATGGATTGTTGGTACTCTGCAAAATATGAAATACCTTCCTACATCGTTAAAACTTAAAATTGCAGGCAGGCTTGCAACCTATCTATTGGGCTTTGCTTCAGCAACAGCAACTTTAGCTCTCTACATTTATTACGTTTATCCCTACGTAGCTTCAAGAATTTATTCGCTTCTTGGCATGAATTATATACCTCCTCACAATCAGAACCTGCCGATTGCAACATGGTCATCGGTATACTTTTCATTAACTCACATCTTTACCCAAAAACTTAGCGGCGAAGCATTACTGTCCGGTGCTTTGGGTATAATATTATTGCTTACATCTATCGCATGGCTTGCATCTTATCAAATCGGTCTATACTGGAACCTGAAATTTACGAACTTTTCTGTTAGGAAAAAGATACTTTATCATATACAGCAGCTCCTCTTCTCTCCTCTGATAGGAGTAATAGAGACTCTGCCAGGTGTGCTGGCAGTGATTCAGTACTTCTTGAAAGGAGATAAAAAGATAGAGTTTCAGGTTATAGTGAAGTAACTGCTTTTGCACCACCTTTATACACCTCTCTCCTGTAAATCAATAATAGCAACAATGCCAGCCAGGGAAAGAATACTATATCCCCTATGAAAGAATGAAACCTTTCAAACGCATTCAGATTTGATATATCCTGCAGCACATACAGGGAAAGTACAACTATTCTGAGTGAATTTGCAACATAACTTATCAAAAGTGCAGCTAGCAGATATATTATCTTTCTTGATGTCTTGATATTCATCTTTATGGAAAAGCCTGCAACTATAAGTATCGCAATTATCATCCCTTCTATTCCAGCAGAAGGCCAGTAAACGGCTAGAGTCGTATTTCCTGTTGAATTAGCAAGCCTGAGCAGATTTTCATATGCGTATGCATGTGCAATGCCAAAATAATTTATCAGCGATGCAGAGAATTGAAGGACAGGATTAACCCAGTATTGCAATACACCTATTTCATTGTAGGGGAAGAAAGTGTCCAGAGTGAGAAAGGTCATGAGTGCAAAGGTGTAGATTGACGGAAGTACTATCTTTTTGCCTGACAGGATAGATAGCAGTGTAACTACCATTGCGCTGATAAGATATATTACAGCTTGTACCCAGCTGTACTCGGCAATGGATATGTCAGCTCCAAAGCCTGTTGCTGCACTGATGATTAACACCCTTAAACCAGTATTCATTGTTAGAAATATGATTAATCCTCCTATGAACACAGCCAGATATGCATAGACAGCTCTACCTGCAAGCCTGTCGAAGCTTTTCCCCCAAATTTCAAGAATAAGCAAAGGTACAAGCACTATAAGAGCTCCGTTACCATCGTTCCAGCTTTCAAGAAAGCTGCTTGGATTTGAAACAAAGACAGCAGTAGTGAAAAGTGCAAAAAAGAAGATCAGTGGTGGGTTTTTAAAAAATTCAACCGCTCTCTCAAGCAGGTTAAGGTTCATAGTCGCTGGGGATCTCCTGCATATCCCACGTAGCTCAGCTTACTGAATGCTGGGATTGCTTACTTCTGCTCTGTCTAACCTTCTTTTTCTGCCTGCAATTGCAATCACAGAGACTAGCAAAGCTACTGCAATCATCATAGGCATTGTTATTCCTCCTGGAAATTCTGGGACTGGGCTTGGCTCACCTGTTACTGTTCCTGTTACAGTACCAGACTGCGCAGGAGGTACAGGCTGAAGCTGAAAGTTCACATTACTTGTTGTCTGACCAACTGTTACGCTCACTCCTGTTATGCTGCCTGGAGAATAGCCTGATGCTGAAGCATTTACTGTGTATGTCCCTGAGCCAAGATTGCTTTGAATTATGTAGTTTCCTGAAGAGTCTGTAGTATTGCTTGCAAAACCTGCACTTCCGCTAGCTTCCACGTCCGCTCCTGCTATCGGGCTTCCAGTTACTTTATCAGTCACCTTCCCCTTTATCGTTCCTGATGCTCCTGGAGTTGGTAGAGGGTAAGGGCTCTGCTGCAGCTGCAGATCAACTCCTGAGGTTGTCTGGCCTGATTTTACAGCGATATTGTTTAAAGTGCCATAGTAGTTTGAGATACCTGCATAAATCGTATAGTTGCCCGTCCCCAGACCTGTGTCAATTGTATAGCTTCCGTCGCTTGCCGTCTTGCTGTATCCGAAATAGCCGGAATCAGACGCTGCATAAACATAGGCGTTTGCAGCAGCCGAACCATTAGGATATGTTATTTTACCAGCTATCTTCCCTGAAATTTGAAGAACAAGATTCACATTGCTTGTCTGTTGTCCAGCTACTACGCTAGCTGTTACCCTTGCTGGTATATAACCATGTACAAAATATCCTGCGGTGACGTTGTAACTGCCTGTACCCAGATTTGTAAATACATCATAATTCCCGCTGGAATCTGTTGTTCCATAGTATCCATAGACATTTGAACCGTTTGATAACATTATTGTAACATAAGTATTAGCAACAGCATTGCCGCTCGAATCAGTAACCTTTCCTGAAATGGCACCTGACTTGTGCAGAAATATGTTAAGCGTAAGAGTTTGCCCAGATGTAACGTTGATATTCAATGTATTGTTTATCAGATAACCAGGCTGCATCACCGTAACTGAATAGGTGCCTGAGGGTATCCCTGAGTTTATCGTATAGTGACCGTTGACATCTGTCACAGCATATCCATCTCCGTTATCGCCGGAGAGAAATACGCTAGCCCCCTGCAGTGGTACAGAAGTCTGAGCGAAGACTGTTGATCCTGAACCGGCTAGCATTATCGCCAGCAGTAGACCGAAGGTAAAAAATTTTCTATTATGCATAAGCAGGCTCAAAACTACCCCTTTAAAACTTGTTAGTTTTTTTGCAATCTATTCTAAATATGGTTTGCAAATATGATATATAGGATCTACCTTAATAATCTAGCACAGCAGCTGTCTATTATTCCAGCTCAATGAAACTTTTAATCAATGGCTATATAATCTTAAAAGGAGAGGGTTGAAGAAAGCAAGAGATGCAAGCAGGTAAGCCTAAAGAAATAACAGCGAAGAAAACCGAAAACTTTGACGAATGGTATACACAGGTTATACTCCGCTCTGAGCTGATGGATTATTCTCCTGTATCAGGATGCATGGTCTTCAGGCCTTTATCTTACGCCATATGGGAAATAATACAAAGGGCTACTGATGAGTTATTCAAAAAGGAAGGAATCCAGAACGTCTACTTTCCTCTACTCATTCCTGAAAGACTCCTCAAGAAAGAGCAGGAGCATGTTGAGGGCTTTGCACCAGAAGTGGCATGGGTTACCGAGGCAGGTAATACGAAGCTGGAGGAAAGGCTAGCCATAAGACCTACCTCTGAGACCATAATGTATGAATCATTCTCAAAGTGGATTCGATCATGGAGGGACCTGCCGTTAAAATTCAACCAGTGGAACAGTGTAATAAGGTGGGAGTTCAAGCATCCGACACCATTTCTGAGGAGCAGAGAATTTCTCTGGAATGAAGGGCATACAGTGTATGCAACCAAGGAAGAGGCAGAAGCTGAAAGAGATATAATTCTCGGGATATATTCAAAGATAACCAGGGAATATCTTGCACTTCCGGGAATCATAGGGAAGAAGACTGACAAGGAGAAGTTTGCAGGAGCTATTGCTACTTACAGCATAGAGCATCTTTTGCCTGATGGCAAAGCCATACAGGGACCTGACTTTCATCTTGACGGTCAGAATTTCTCAAAGGCCTTTGAAATAGCGTTTCTGAACAAAGAAGGGAAGAGAGAATATGCCTGGCAAAATACCTGGGCTATAACAACAAGAGAAATTGGTGTAATGGTTGCTACCCATAGTGATGATAGAGGTCTTGTCTTGCCTCCGAAAGTTGCGCCTATACAGGTTGTAATCATACCTATAGTAGATGAAAGGAGCAAAGACGAAGTTCTCAATGCTGCTAAAGGCATTGCAAGGAGGTTAGAATCTGTAGCTAGGGTAAAGCTAGATGATAGAGATTACTATACTGCAGGCTGGAAGTTCAATGAGTGGGAGATTAAAGGAGTGCCTCTAAGAATAGAGATAGGGCCTAGGGACATAAAAGCTTCCCAGGTTATATTGGTAAGAAGGGATACCCTGGAGAAGTTTGCAGCAAGCATGCAAGATATTGAAAAAGTTGTAACAGATACTCTTGACTCGGTTCAGTCAAACCTCTACTCAAGGGCAGAAAGGTTCCTCAGGGAGAATACAAGAAGGGCTTCAAGCATAAAAGAATTGAAAGATTTGCTGGAGAAAAAAGGTGGAATCATTCAGGTCGGATGGTGCGGCATGAGAGAATGCGAGGATAAGATAAAGGAAGAAACAGGTGCAAAGATAACGAACCTTCCTTTACAGGCAGAGAGGTTTGAAAAGTGCATAGTTTGCGGAATGGAATCAAAGGAGACTGCTAATGTTGCAAAATCGTATTAGTTCATGCGTGTGAATACTTAAATTTCACTCATTTTAGCTATCACCTGATGAAGCAGGAGTCCGAATGGAGACTTACTGACATTTACAAATCTGCAAGCGAACTTGAGCAGGATATCACAAGGATAAAGAGACTGGTCGATGATATTGAAAAATCGAAGAAGCTGCTAGAACATCCCACAAAAGAGGCCGTTAATGATATTCTGAAAAGATTGGAGAAGCTAGCTTTTATCCTAGATAAGCTTGAAAACTACTCATATCTTAAATTTTCTCAGGATACAAGAATAGAAGAGAGTAATTCGCTTTTGACAAAGATTAGAGAACTGAGCTCACAGGTCAATTCCAAAACAGTCTTCTTCAAACTCTGGTGGGCAAGAATTGATTCTAAATTAGCCAAGGCGGTAGAGCCTGAAAATTCTGATTTCAAAAGGTATCTTCAGCTAATAAGGAAAAAAGAAAGGTATCTGCTGGGCGAAGAGGCTGAAAGAGCAATAAGTCTGAAGGACCTCACTGCCAATGCAGGATGGGTTAAACTGTATGAAATGATTACTTCTAACTTTACCTACAGTCTTAGAGTGAATGGCAAATATATGAAGGATGATAAAGGCAAAGTAAAGCTATTATCGTCAGGTGAGCTGGTACAATACTTTTATTCATCTGATCCTTCATTGAGGAAGGCAGCTTACGACTCCTTGCTCGGAAAATACAGGGATAACTCTACACTGCTATCCGAGATTTATATAAACATAGTAAAGGACTGGATGAATGAGCAGGTTAACCTGAGAAATTTTCAGTCTGCAATATCTGCAAGAAATGTCGATAATGATATTTCTGATAAAGCTGTTGAAGCTCTCCTCTCAGCATGCAGGGCAAATGCATCAACATTCCAAGATTTCTTTTCTCTAAAGTCAAAACTGTTGGGGCAAAAGATAACCAGATATGATATATATGCTCCGTTAGAAAAGGAGTCCAAAAAGTATACTTTTCCTGAGGCTGCGAAAATAGTATTAGACGCCTTCGAAAGGTTCGATGAGCATTTCTCATCTCTTGCGAAAAATGTTATCTCGCAACAACACATAGACTATTTGCCAAGGGCAGGCAAAGTATCAGGCGCCTTCTGTGCCACTCCTGCTGCAGGCTATACACCTTACATTTTGCTGAACTTTACTGGAGACTCCAAGAGCGTATATACCTTAGCGCATGAGTCGGGACATGCGGTTCATTCCCAGCTAGCATCAAATCATTCACAGCTGACATTCCATGCTCCTCTGGTTCTTGCAGAAACTGCATCTGTCTTTGGTGAGATGTTATTGTATGACTATTTATCGGGAAATCAAAAATCATCATCCTCTCTTTCGCATATGCTTACACAGCTTTATTCAACTATACAAAGGCAGGCATACATATCCATATTCGAAATAGATGCGTTTAAACAAATTTCAAACGGTTCATCGTTAAAAGGCCTTTGCAATTTGTATTTAAAGAACCTGCAGGAACAATTTGGTGGCTCATTCACTATACCGGGCATATTCTCTTATGAATGGCTATACATACCTCACATCTTCAGGACTCCGTTCTACTGCTATGCATACGCATTTGGAAATTTGCTTGCTCTGTCTCTTTTCAACATGTATAAAGAGGAAGGAAAGAGCTTTGTCAGCAAATACATCAAGATTCTCTCCTGCGGAGGGTCAGAATCCACTGCTAAAATACTGGCAGATTCTAACATAGATATAGAGTCAAGGAAATTCTGGGATAGAGGATACAAAGTCGTTAAAAATATGCTAGAGGAGCTGAAGGATTACTCATAGATATCAGTCTTCCCTCCACTTCGACTTTTTCAACGCTAAAAAGATAAGAGCCAAGGTGACAATTGAAAGAACTGACCAGTCAAATAGAAGCAATGATTGCGACACATGATAGCTCCCTATAGCACTTTGAGCAATCTGAGCTGCATACGTAGTTGGAGACAGGTATGCGAGGTATCTGAATGGCTCAGGTATCAAGGTTATAGGATAATAGACAGGAGGGAGGGTTGAGAAGACTGTAGAGATAAGCCTCGAAAAGGCAAAGCTCTGAACTATATCGCTTGAAAATGTTGCCAGAGTGAAGCCCAATGCAACTGATGTTAGAAACATGGTTATAAGAACTCCTAACACTAGCATAATGCTTAACAATCCAGCTTTGATGAAGAAGATTGCAAGCAACCCTAAAACAAATAGAGCCGGAGAAGAGTAAACAAGCTCAGACATCGCCATCCCAGCTACGTATGCGCCTGCTGATGCTGGAGAGCTGACAATCATATCCTGGAGTTTGAAATCATTCTTCAAATGCGATAAATCAGCCTGCAAAGCTATTCCGTTTGAAAACATGCTCATTATGAAGCCTCCGACTATAGCATCCTGAATGAGAGCCCCCCTGCTCACAAAGACTATCAGGATAAGAAAAGATAGGGGAGACAAAACTGTATTTAAAAGCACTATAGGATAGTTCTGCATCTCATAAACAGAATTGACAAGTATGCCTGCTGCAATCTGGTTGAATAGACTTCTTACATTCATGCTTCTGTAACATCCCTGTTCACGATATGAAAGAATATATCGTCAAGCCCTACCGGAGATATCGAGAATTTTGAACCGCTATCGAACAGCAGCCTTGAGAGTCTTAATGCTTCCTCTTCAGTTGTAAGCAGTTGAACTGAACCATCCTTAGACCTTGCAACTTCTCCGTTTGCACTTACCAGAAGCTGAGATGCATTCTGGACTCTCACACTGTATTGATACCTTACCATTCTCCTGAGCTCTTCGAGAGTACCTAACCCTACTAGCTTACCGCTTTCAAGCACACCTATCACATCAGCAAGCTGCTCAGCTTCTTCAAGATAATGTGTTGTAAGAACAGTGAACCTCTCCTTGCCAAGATGGGAAAGGTAGTTCCATAATTCTTTCCTCGAAATGGGGTCCAAACCTGTCGTAGGTTCATCTAGGAATATAATGTCTGCTTCGGAAGCAAGAACAGTTGCCACAAGCACTTTTCTTTTTGTTCCCCCGGATAAATTCCTGTTCAGGCTATCCATGTATTTCTCCACCCCAACTCTTGCTAGGGCTTCAACAGCAATCTTTTTCGCCTCTGAATAACCGTATCCTCTCCACATAAGATAGGATAAAACTGTCTGCTTCGGCGTCATCCATGCTATTGTCCTAGCCTCCTGAGGTATTATCGCTATTCTCTTTCTGAGCTGTTTTGCATCTTTCATTACGTCTAATCCATCTATCTCAGCAATCCCATAGCTCGGAGCGAGCTGAGTTGCAAGTATTCTTACGAGAGTTGTTTTTCCAGCACCGTTTCTTCCTATCAATGCAAATATGCCTTTTGCTTCAATATCTATACTAACATCATCAAGAGCCTTCCTTCCTTTTGAGGTTGAATATATCTTGCTCAGCCTGCTAACTACAAGCCTACCTCTCGAATTCATTCTCAGCTCTAAATAATAGTGCTAATTTGTCACATTGTTAAATATTTGCCATCTTTTAGTGTCAATTCAGCAACGATTATGGACAAAATTGGGAAATAGGATATATTGCAAGCAATAATGTTAGTTTTTGATGACGACGTTAAGCAAAGTTTAGCCTAAAGAGCTGGCCGCAGCCTTTTGAACCTTACAAAGCAATTCGGCGTCGTCATCGTTATCCAACCCATTACAGCAAAATTATTATCTATAAAGCCATAATAACTTCATGTAGATTAAGGAAGAATTATGGAAATCGATTATTAACCCTAGCTTTGATGCAACTCTGGCTGATTGACATCTAATCATTCCTCGAAAAGGGAGGTTTCCTCTGCAGGCTTAATTAAATTTGATAATAAAAGAAGTGGCATGGATTCCTTCGAGAGGCTGCTTTGGTGGCTCTTTGCAGGAAGTGTTGGTGCCAAGACCAGAGCTCTAGTGCTTTATGCAATAAGAGACAGACCCAGAAATGCCTGGCAGCTCTCTCAGGCCCTTGGGCTTGACTATACAACTGTAAGACATCATCTCAAGGTGCTTGAATCGAACAGACTGATAATATCGGAAGGAAACAAATACGGTAAGATGTACTTCGTAGCTGAGGGAATGGAACAGTACTGGGATTTACTTGAGAGGATGCTTAACATGCGAAGAAGGGTGAAACGCTAGCTTGCTTAACTCCGCATCAGGCAAAGCCAGATTTCCTTCTGGGAAGATTCTTGTTCCAATAATCATTCTGATCGGCATTATAGTGGGAATAGCAGCATCGTTTGCGTTGCTGGAAGTACCTAGCTATGAACCTCCATACAGTTTTCGCTACTTTGTTTGGTCATTCCTGGCATTTCATGTTATACTTTCGACAGTAGCATTGGTCCTGCTGATTGCACTTCTCTTTGTCTACTTGAGAATATACAGCGAGACCAGAGCCAGATTTGCACTAGGACTGGTTATTGTACTTGGCGCATTGCTACTTCACGGCATCTTTACTTATCCTTTGCTTCTCCCAACTCCGAGAGATTTCTGGATTATACCAGGGCCATTCTTCGATTCTGGTGATATACTCATGATAATTGCATACACAGTTTTTCTTTACCTGAGCCTTGAATAGGATGCATTCTATAACAATTATGGAATACGCGTATATAGAACAGCTAGAAAGGCTCGCAAGTTGAAGAGAAGTATTGCATTAGCCGGTCTCATAATGGTAGCAATAGGCTTGATTATTCTTGCACTTACTGATCCTCTCATAAGGGTGCTTCTATTCGGAGCAAGGAGCTTTACAAACCAATTCCCATCGGGCTTCAGGTCAGGCAACTTCACAATAAGGCAGGCATTTCCTTCAAACCTAACCATCAGAGCATATTTGCTCGGTTTTGTTTCATTCGGTATTGCAGTTGTAGGGCTGATAGTGTCCTTTGTAGGCCTATTTTCTCCGGAGGGTAAGGTATCATGAACAATTTGGCAATTAAAGCGGAAGAATTGGTAAAGATATATGGTAAGGGTGAAGCAAAGACTTATGCGCTGAGGGGGGTAAATCTAGATATTGAGAGAGGAGATTATGTAGCTATAATGGGTCCATCGGGTTCGGGAAAGAGCACCCTGCTCAACCTTATGGGCGCCCTTGACAGACCTACTTCTGGCAAGGTATACATTTCAGGAAAGGATATTTCAAGGCTATCGAGTGCAGAGCTTGCAAATGTAAGGAATAGGGAGATAGGTTTTGTCTTTCAATCATTCAACCTGATAAACAGAATGACAGCTTTGGAGAACGTGGAGCTTCCTCTACTACTCAGAAACGTCTCCCCGTCAGTGAGAAGGAAGAAGGCTCTTTCCATACTGAAGCAGTTCGGTCTTTTTGAAAAAGCAAGCAATAAGCCTGACCAGCTCAGCGGAGGGGAGCAGCAGAGAGTAGCTGTCTCAAGAGCCCTTGCTGCAGACCCTACAATAATACTTGCAGACGAGCCAACTGGTAATCTTGACAGCAAAAACGCAGAAGTGATGATGGAGACGCTGGAAAAGCTGCATAATGAAATGGGGAAGACTCTTGTTGTTATAACTCATAGTGAGGAAGTTGCCAGAAGAGCAAATAGAACAGTTCACATTAGAGATGGCAAAGTTGAGAGGATTGAAGAGAATTGAAGTTGAGTAAAATTTTACCTCTAGCATTATCCTTTCTATTATTATTCTCTTTTAATTCATTTAGCACAGCATCTACAACATGCATTCCAAGCTCAAACCCGTTTTCAATACAGTATGCTAGCTGGCAAAGCCAGATTCCAGCTTCTCCAGGAGAAACAAATCTTCCTTTAACTGTCAGCATGGTCTACGCAGGAGGTTGCCAGGTCAATTATGCATCTTTTCAACTTAACCTTCCACATGCATTCACATCATCTTCCGGCTCCTCTACAGTCATCGACTACATTGTCAACCTTGCACCATATGCACAATTTCAGCTAACATACACTGTTAACATTGCCCAGAATGCAAGCCTAGGCATTTACCAGATACCTATGACTGTCACATACAATACTCAAAACTTCACGGGCTACACCCAATCACTTCAATTCTCCATACAACTCCTTGGCTATGTTGCTATATCAGCTATGCCTTCAACGAATACACTTCTACCTGGGGAAGTCAACAATGTAATACTTACACTTCAAAATACAGGCTCAGGTAATGCTACTCAACTTGCTATGTCGTTAAGTCAGCCCGTTCAGGGTGTAGCTGTCTTAACACAATTCCCAAGAATATCTTCCCTGCCAACAGACTCAAATACTTCCTTCAGCATGCAGGTCTTTGTCTCAAATACACTTTCCCAGCAGGCAATAAACATACCCCTTACAATTACCTACTTCAATCCCTATGGTACACAGCAGACGTCCCAGCTCTTGCTATCGTTTTATGTCCAGCAGTCAAGCCAGCTTAACTTTATCTCAGTCAGCACTTTGACTCCCAGCTTGACGATAGGCCAAAAATCATTGTTAAAGATCCAGATAAACAATACTGGCTCCTCTCCTTTAATATCTCCAGTCTTTTCTCTTAGCCTTCCCTCAGGATTTGCAGTGATAGAAAATTCAAGCTACTCATCTTCAGGCATGGAAATAGCTCCTCACTCAACCTTTGTATACGAAGCGATGATAATTTCAGGGCCTAAAGTTGCTGAAGGAGCATACACAGGACAACTTTTGCTTTCATACACAGACTCAAGAGGCAATCCTTACTCATCATCGTTTCTAGTAGGTTTTCTTGTAACAGGGTCAATCCAGTTGAAATTGCAGGGACTTACATATACAGCAATAGGCAATTCGTTAACCTTCAGCGGAACAATACTTAACCAGGGAACAAGCTCAGCATATTATCTTCAGATATACGGTTTGCTAGGTTTGGGCTCTTCATCGCTTTCAGAAACAAGTTATGTCGGTGAAGTAGACCCCAATACACCTGTCCCTTTCAGTCTATCTTTTACATTGCCCCAAACCATTCATCAAGCTACAGTCAGCCTAAACTTGAACGCTAGCTACATGAACGACTACGGAAGCATATTCAACATCTCTATAGCAGGTCAGACACTGCAGGTTCAATTCAGCAATTCAACCTCGACCACAGCAACAACTCAATCAACCCTATCTACACTTCAGCTTCTGAGGCTAGTCATAATAATAGTCATATTAGCAGCGTTTGTTGCAGCTGTAATTTACCTAGCAAGAAGAAGAAAGGGGAATGAAGAGAAGGTAATCTGAATAATTAGGTGCTGGATTTGAGGTTTACGGACCTGGTATATTTTGCCTGGAATGCAATGACAGACAGAAAGCTAAGGACGTCGTTAACGATAATAGGCATAATCATAGGACCTGCCACAATAGTTGCGCTATTAGGTGCAACTCAGGGTTTTAGCAATGCTGTTGCCGGAGAGTTTCAAAAGACAGGCTCAACAAGCATATTTGTTCAGCCTTTGGGCAGGGGCAATTACTTAAGCTACAGCGATATACCAACACTGCAAAAAATGAATGGAGTAAAGGCTGTAGTTCCGTACTATTTGCTTACTGGAACAGTTACTCAGGGAAATCAGCAGGTGGATGTGCAAATACTGGCTGGAGATTTTTCACAGCTATCCTTAGTTCTGCCAGGCTTAAGTTTGGCTGTTGGCAATTTACCAGGCTCTTCTGACCTAGCAGGAGCAGTTGTTGGATGGTCCATAGCTAATCCCCAGATAGCAGGAGCGTCGAATCTGACCACAAACCAGATAGTTACGGTATCGTTTTCAGGCATCTCTGCCTTTGGCGCCTCAGGGGCAAGCGGTCAGAAATCCTTCATAATCAGAGGTATATTTTCGCAATATGGGCAAGGTTTTCTTATAAACCCTGACCTTGCTGTATTTATACCACTTTCAGAGGGTCAGCAGATACTCCATACGAATCATTATAGCGGAATAATAGTCGTAGCAGACTCCCCATCTTCAGTAAATCAAGTGGTCTCAGAGATAAACCAGCAATACGGTCAATCTGTGAGAATAACAGCAGTAACTCAGATACTTAATACCATTCAGTCAATTACAAACGGTATAGGAACCATACTTGCGTCTGTTGGCAGCATATCAGTCATAGTAGCTTTTATAGGGATAATGACAACGATGTTCACTACAGTTGTTGAAAGGCAGAAAGAGATAGGAACTTTGAAAGCCTTAGGTTTTACAAGCAGAAACATACTTTCAATCTTTGTACTGGAGGCTGCGATTACAGGTTTTATAGGAGGGATAATAGGAGCCTCCGCAGGTATAGGACTATCATACGTAATTATAGCTCTCTTCTCAGGAATAGGAGGCAATTCGAATCAGGCAAGAACATTAGGGAACGGAGGGCAAGCCGGAGGCTTTTCGAACGCATTTTCAACATTGCACATAATACCTTCAATAAGCCCTGAACTCTTCATTTCAGCAATACTTCTAGCAACTGCCGTCGGGGCTTTGGCTGGCTTGCTTCCTGCATGGAGAGCTTCGAGGCTGACTCCTGTTGAAGCTCTGAGAACACTTTAATGAGTAAAATTAAATTTTTCCCACTTCTTCTATGTACATCAAAGGATAGTCAAGTTCTTTAATATACTTCATTCCCACTCTTGCATAAGCTGAACCATACTCAGCCTTTACATGGAGTTCAAACATACTGCCATCGAGCTCTATGTATGAATAAGGCCCTTCCTTTCTGCTGCTCACCTTTTCTCTTATTTTATTTTCATCTATTCTTACAATAACATCTTTTTTGAAAGGCTGTTTAGTTGCTGACAATACCATAGCCTTTTCAATAGCCCTGCAACCATCAGCATCATAACTTACAGGCATTCCTATCAGCTTATGGTAGAGCATTGTAAGGGATATCGTAGCTTCAAAGACAGCTCTCACTTCATCAGTAGTTCCTTTCCAGAAGTATTTCGAAGCACTATCAATCTTCATTCAATTTCACCTAATTCGTCAATGCGTATTCTTTTGTACCCTTTCAACTCTTCTCCAGCCAATGTAGCATTAAAGAATTTTATTCTTTCCACTTCTCTTTGGGCTAGCATCTCCAAAATTCTCTTTCCCCACTTCAATTTTATAGCCTTTCTTGCATCTGCCTTAACCTCCTGCACCAAATATGGCTTTGAATACCTCCCTACATAATCCCCAAAATCCATACCTGCAAGAATTATTGATGAAGCACCGAAACTTGCAGAAATTACTGCAGCTCTATCGCCATCTGTAAACCCTCCAAAATTATGCACATGCATTCTCTCTTTCACTTGGGTTGTTGCTATAATATCTCCCTCAAAGAGATCAACATATTTTCTGAGCAAATGTATATTATCTCCATGCGCATGAACAACTATCAAAGAGCCCTGCCTGGAAGCCTCCAAAATATAACCAATATTCCCATCTAGGTCAGTAACTATAACGTCAGGTCTTTTGCCATATGACATCAAGCACTCTGCTGCACCATCTGCAGCTAAGACTGCAAATCTATCGTTAGGCTTTTCAAAATCTCTCGCGTCATCCTTAAGAGATGGTCCAGCCCCAAAGACTACAGCGAATTTACCTCTCAGCCTTTTATCCAATTCATCAACTTCTGTCTTCTTTCTCTTTTTCATCATTTCTTCCATAACATCAGCTGCATATTCATCTCTGTCTTTGCTAAGTGAAAGGTCGTTTGCTATTTGAGAATAGATTGAATCCCAATCTTCGAACAGCATATTGCAGTTGCAGCTAAAGCTTCTTCTTATCTGTAACTGTTCTCTCTTTATCCAACCAGCTGTGTTATCTTCTTTGCCAGGTCATTTTCTACATGTATGGTCCATAGCATTTCAGGTATGTCTACAGCAAGGAATAGCCATGACAGAAGCAGCGCTTCTGCAGCAGCCACACCTATATTCTGGATCCATTTACCTATCCCTATGTGGACTGTAAAATCATTTGGCTGGCCAGAGAGCATTATTGTAAAGGCTCTGTCAGCAGTTATGATATCCCTCATTATCCCAGCCTTCTGAGCCTGTATTATCTGGCCAAGAGGAGCAGAAGTTGCCTGAGTCTTGTATCCTTCAGCCTGAAGTTGCTGAACTATCTGTTGTGCAAGTACAGCAAGGTCCTTATTCTTGTTCTGAAACCTTAAAATTTTTTCTGATACCATATGCTTGCTTGCTAGCTATACTATTTACATGTTGCGATTCAAAGCTTAAATTACAATTTGCTACAATGCTGCTGTGTTGGGGACCTCATACTTAGGGAGCATGAGAGTTGGCTGTGGAGAAAGTGTAAAGCTGATAGGAGTAATCAACCTGAGCCCTGAATCTTTTTACCAGGGTTCGGTTGCAAAGTCTGCAGAGGATGCTGTAACTATTGCGAGAAGAATGCTTGAGCAGGGAGCAGATATGCTTGATATAGGAGGTATGTCAACAGCTCCTTATAAAAATACAATGGTCTCAGAAGAAACAGAACTGAACAGAGTTATAGATGCTGTAAAGCTCGTTAAAAAGGAGACAAATGCAATCGTATCAGTAGACACTTTCAGAAGCAAGGTTGCAGAAGCTGTATTGTCTGCTGGGGCTGATGTGATAAACGACGTTACTGCTCTCCATGGCGATGCCATGATGGCTAAAGTCATTGCTGAACATTCTGCTTCGGCAATACTTATGGCGAAAGAGGATTTCATAACTTCATCAGACAACAATAACCCTATTCAAGCGATAAAAGCTATACTTAAGGAAAGTGTAAAGAAGGCTCTTGATGCTGGTATCCCATCTGACCAGATAGCAGTAGACCCAGGAATAGGATTCTTCAGAAATCAGAGAATGCCATGGTATGAGTGGGACTTGCTTGTAATAATGTCTCTGTCAAGATTATCCTCTCTCGGCTATCCAGTAGCCGTTGGTATATCTAGAAAGTCTTTCATAGGTAAGGTCACTAACATAAATGAGCCTGAAAAAAGGCTGTATGGTTCATTAGCTGCGGAGGCAATAGCAGTCAGCAATGGTGCTGATATTGTTAGGACTCATGACCCTGATAAAACTTTGCATGCTGTGAGAATTGGTGAAGCTGCAAGAAAATTGTACGTCAATTCAAACAATGCTAGATGCTTTCCTGAAGGTAGAGAGAAAGAAGCTCAGGCCTATCTGCTTCCTCATTTTGAAGGCTACGATGATGCTATCGACTTTTTAGAACTCGTGCATGTAGATAATAATGCCATAGACTCATTATCAAAGAAATCTGTGCATAGGAATATTCTCCTGCTGAACATACCCATGCCTCTCATATTAATAATGAAGCAAGAAATGCTTTCCCTTGGTGGAGATGTTGCTGCGCCTAGAGAATCAATACTAGGAAGTCAGGAGAGAGGGAATGCGCTCATAATGGCAAATTCATATCAACTGAAAAGGCTCTGCTCAAGACTGGAAAAGATGGAAATTTTATATCTCAAGGAAAGAGGGATGATTACACCAAAGATGCTTTCACAGCTGATTAAGAAGGTAGTTATAGTGTAGCCATACCTATCAGAAACGCTAGAGTAAGCGTTCCTATAAGTAGCCATAGTTCGCTGACAGCTTCATCAGACGGCCTTGTATACAGATATGCTATCATGCTGAAGCCGACAAGCTCTGCACCCAGCAGAATTCCTATCTCGTTCTGCTGACTTACAGGGTTCATTGTCCACACTACTCCTGCAATTACAATGCAAACTATCACCAGTGCAAATGCTCCGTTTCTTCTCAAATTGTAGCTCACTTTCTACTCCTCACCGCCATCTCATAATTTACAACAAGATATCTCAGCAGCTTCGACATTGCATAAAGCGAAATACCTAGCAGCAATACATTACCAACAAGATAAGTTATAGAATATCCTGGCACAGTCATAGCTGTAACTACAGAAGCCATGGAGAATGAACCCAAGCCTAGCAGCATGAGAAATAGCAGGGTTGGGCCTCTGTTCTCAAAAGGTACCTTAAGGAATTTCACTGTCTTCACAACTTCTTCAACGCTAAGTCTCTTTGGAGCTGACCTCCATCTATATGCCAGCATGAAGATTAGAATAACGATTGCTGCAGTGCCTCCCATCACCTCAATCACTTGCCCTGTGGGCGCATTCTGGCCTGGCGTGAGGTAGCCCCAGACAGTCAATACAACTATCTCCGCAACCATTATTGCTCCGAGGGTAACGTACCATGGCCTCTTCATCGGGTCTCTTTCATTCTTTCTGTCTATGAAAGGAATCAAGGCAAGTACTATGAAGAACAGAGTGATCAATGTTATTGCCAAAGGTTCGTTCGGACCTGCAAAGAACTGGAACTTCAGAACCTGATAGAGCCAAAGGAAATACCAGTCAGGCTGCACAACCGCCTGTGCAGCGGCCTGTGGTGTATATTCTGGAGGAAGACTAAGAGGAAATATTGAGGAAACAACAATGACTATTGCAACAAAAGCTGCCCCTATCATAAGCATATACCATGTTGCATCCCAGAAGAATGGTACAGCCCTTTCCTGACCCTCCTTCATTCCTGAAGCGGGTGGCGCATGACCATGTATCTCATACATGTATATCTTCAAAACTATGAGAATGAAAAGTGTGAAGGGTATTACAACTGTATGAAAGACGAAAAAGTGAAAGAGCTCCTGAGCGTCTGAGCCTGTACCCGTCAAAAGGTATTTCACAGGAAGGAAGAGCTGAGGGGGAAGCACGCCCAAAGTGCCTATGAATACATCAGTTGCAGACTTTGAGAGGACAGACCAGGGAAGCAGATAGCCTGTTAAAGCTTGCCCCAGGGTAAGAACCCCCATTATGAACCCTACTACCCACATTAGTTCTCTAGGCTTCTTGCCAACGCTTGAGAAATAATTCCTCATCAGATGCATGAAGACTATAAGTATCATGGCATATGCCATGTAAAGATGAAACGTTTCAAGTAGTGAACCCATCGGTATCTTTTGTATCACGTTGGTAGTAGATTGATATGCGCTGTCAGGAGTTGGCACATAATAAAGCATCATCAGAACTCCTGTTATTCCCTGAGCAAAGAATGCTAGCACAGCAAGAGCTCCCAGCCATGCGAAAGGATTCAGCGTATGCACTGGAGGAGGCCTGAGAAAAGTCTTTGAGAATCCTATTCTCTCGTCAAAGAAATTTATCAGCCTGCTCACAGGATGCTCCTTTTTGTTCTCACTCATCTTCTTTCAAGCTCCTCTCTTCAACCGTTTGCAGGAGGATTAAGTATAGTGTTCTGGTCAACAAGCTGACCGTTGAAAGTATCGTAAAGCAATATATCATTAGGGTTTGTGGTCCTTCCTCCAGGCCCAAATCCATAAATGTTAGGAGGACCCATTCCAGTTATTATTATGTTGCCCTGGCTGTCTACCTGCAGCTTGGCCTGTGGCAATGGTAAGGGAGCAGGGCTTGTAAACCCAGGCTCATTCATCACAGCTCCTCCATGAATGAGGTCGTAGTGGCTTCCGTGGCAGCAGCACCATGCATAAGGAGTTGGCCAGCTGAAGTTCTTGGAATAACCTCCACATCCAGGATGCTCACCTCCTGCATAAACGTTGTAATAGCATCCAAGATGCTGGCATATCGCGCTGAATGCAACTATATCCTTGTCAGGCCCGACTCCTCCCTGCGCCTGAACTCCTAGTTTGATAAGATAGTTCGGAGCGTTTGTCACTGGGTAGTAGAAGGTAAGAGGTTTCATCGTCTCAAGTGCATCAACCGTCGTAATCTTCAATACAGGCCACTGTTTTGCATAAGTAAACTGGGGAGTAAGGTATCTGCCTATGCTTCCCAGCCCACCTATTGTAGCTATTGCGCCAGCGGCAAAGAGAAGCTTGAGGAAGTTTCTCCTTTTTTCATCAAACACTTCGTCTTTCTTCTCGCCGCTCATATTCTCTGACTTCATATGCCTTGCTGTATGTAGCTTATAAATTATAATCGATGCAACTGGAGTTTAAATATCCCTACTGTCAGGGAAATTACGGGGTTAAATTGTCTGCCAATACAAAATCCCTGCCTGGTAGACCGATAACTTCCGAAGAACTCGAATCGGGAAATTTCTCTGTAGAGGATTATGAAGCAAGGCTAAGTTACTCTTGGAGTGCAGGAATTGCTATCGGCAGATTTCTCAAGGGCTTAAAGGATGGAGAGATATGGGGGAGAAGGTGCAATAAGTGCAGAAGGACAATAGTTCCTCCGAGGATGTATTGCGAGAACTGCTACAGGGCAACAGATTCGTGGGTTAAGGTTAAGGATACAGGCAACGTAAACACCTATTCTGTATGCTGGGTTAATGCTGACGCAAGCAGGAGAAAGGAGCCTTTAATTATAGCTGTAGTGATGCTGGATGGCGCCTCAGAGAACATGGGTATACTTCATTACTTATCAGAAGTGAAGCCTGAAGATGTAAGGATAGGCATGAAGGTGAAGGCTGAATGGAAGCAGGAAAAGGAAAGGGTTGGAAGCATTCTTGATATCAAATACTTCAAGCCAATTTAGGTGATGAGATGCCTTCGATTGAAAGAATAAGTTCATCGGTTGATGTGAAAGCATGGAAAGACACCTTACCCCTCCACTACAAATACACAGCTGGCATAGCAGGCCAGAGATTCATGTCAGGGCTTAAGAAGGGCAAAATAATAGCTTCAAGATGCAGCATCTGTAAGACAGGATATATCCCTCCTAAACTCTACTGTACGAATTGCTTCAAGAAGGTAGAGGATTTTGAAGAAGTGACAGAAAAAGGGAAGGTTGTTGCAATCGCTAACGGCGAGAAACCATACTGCTTCGTGATTTTTGAAGGTTTCAAAGGCGGGATAGTTCATTTTGCCTCAGAGAACTGCAAAAATGGGGATATTGTAAAACCTGTGTTCAAGGCTGAGAAAGATAGAGTGGGAAGAATAACCGATATTCTTTATTTTGAGCCCTGATCAGCGGTCAAAGCCCTTATAAAATTAACTTCCAAAAGAAGTTTTGTTGCACAACATGATGAGATTCCGAACGTTTATGCTTATATTAGTCATAGCGGTAGCAATATTTCCTTCTGTGATGGCTGCTGAAGCTGCCACTAATACTCTCAGCCTCAGCCTTTCTGAGGTTCCTCCAATTTTGCCTGCAGACGGAAATACTTATCCTGCTATAGTTGTTTCTCTCGTAGGCTCAGGCAACAAGCCGGCAGTATTGACAAACGATACAGTGGTCTATCTGGCTTCTAGCCAGCAGAACGTTGGAACTGTTCCCTCCAGCGTCGTCATACCTGCAGGCAGGAGCTATGTTGTTGCAAACTTCACGACTACAAGCATAGCTGGCACAACTACTGTTTCTGCTCAATCTGTAGGTATAACTTCTGCCTCCCTGCAGGTTAAAACTGCGACGCCCAGTGGCTATCCGACGCAACTGAAAGTGTTTCCTGTTCCCAACTCTCAACTTGCGCAGCCTTTATCTGCTGGTGGCTTGGTTGTGGAGATGGTAGATAATTCAGGCCTGCCTGCAAAGGCTGTTGCTAATACAGTCGTAACTTTATCTTCCGCAAACACAGGCATAGCATTTTTCCCAACGAGTACCGTTACAATCCCACAGGGCTCTTTTATGGCAGTATCAGTTTATGAGACTTCCCTCACCACAGGAACTACCACTTTGACAGCATCAGCCTCAGGTTTCTTCTCAGGCAGCGCTTCAGTGAATGTAGTAGGTGTAGCTCCTCTTGCTCTGCATCTTTACCTTGTGCCTCCTACAGTTAGAGATCATTCTACGGCTAAATTCGTTGTTGCGTTAACAGACCTTCAAGGCAACCCTGCAAGGGCCCCTACAAACATCCCTGTTACTGTCAGTCAATCTAACCTCACAGTGGTAAGCGTGCCTTCACAGGTCATAATTCCTGCAGGCAACATAAGCGTTCAAGCAAGCTATAACACCTTATCTACGGGCACAACAACTATAAGCGTATCGGCACAGGGGCTTAAGGGAGATACGGAGACTCTAAACGTAATGCCTGTAGTGGGAGCATTATCACTGAAGCTTTATTTGGCTCCTAATCCAGTTCTTGCAGATAAAAACGTCTACAACTCCGTCGTTGTGGCACTTGTAAACAATTCGAACCCGGGAGTATTAGGAAGAAGCATAACTGTCAATCTGACTTCTAACAACTTGGCTGTAGGAAAGGTCACACAGAGTGTAACTATACCAGCAGGCTCCACATACACAATTGTCAACTTTACTTCAACATTTCTTGTTGGCAGCACTACAATAATGGCTCAATCCCCAGGCTTAAATCCAGATTCAATTCTGGCAAGCACTTTTGGTCCCATACCTACACAGGTAGTAGTTACAGCAGCTCCTAGCACCTTACCTGCTGACGGAGGTTCATACTCTTCTCTCGCAGTAACCCTTGCAGACCCGTCAGGAAATCCTGCAATAGCTCCAGTAGGTATAACAGTACAGTTAAGCTCAAGCAACCCCAACATAGTTATAACAAACTCAACTGTAGTAATCCCTGCAGGTTCCTCGTATGCTATGACTCCCATTTCAACCACCACATCCCCAGGTACAGCTACAATAACTGCAACTGCAACAGGCTATTCTGGCAGCTCTGTTCAGCTAACCACGGTTCAGCCTGGTGCAACAAAGCTTGGTATCTATGCATTTCCAACAGATTTCTTCAACATGCTCTCTGGAAACGATACATACCTAGCTATACAGCTTCAGGATACTAACGGTAATCCAGCCAAGGCAAGGCAGCCTGTCACTGTAACAATAACATCCTCTACAAGTTCTGTGCTTAGCCAGCCAATAGTCGAAACCATATATCCAGGGTCAACCTATGCAGGAACATATGTTTCTTTCAACAGCCCAGGAAGCTCTTCAGTCTCTACCAGCCTGACAGCATCTGCTCAAGGGCTGACATCATCAACCATACAGGTAACGATAGAGCCTTATCCATTGTCTGTGTCTCTTTCTCTTTCCAATCCCCAGTTGCAGCAGGGGCAGACAGCAGTGGTTACAGCAACGGTCAGCTTAGGAGGTAATGGCTTGGGTGGCGCTACTGTCAAGTTCACTTCGACCAACTGCGTTGTTACGCCTGCCCAGACAGCAACAAGCAAAGCAGGAGTTGCTCAAGCAACTATTAGCTCATGCAATCCTGGCTCTGCAGTAATTACAGCAACTGTTTCAAGTCCTGCTATAGGCACTCCTCTTCAAGCATCAAGCCAGCTGCAGCAGACTACAACTGTTAGCATTTTACCTCCAGCGCAGAAACCATCTCCTATTCAGACTCTCCTGACATTCCCGTATGTACTGATACTAGCAGCTGTAGTAATAATAGCAGTGTTGGGAGTGCTTATATTACTCAGGAGAAGAAACAGCAACTTCGAAGAGATGTAATATATTCAGCCAATAATTTCTTTTGCAATTATCATCTTCAATACTTCGTTTGTTCCCTCGCCTATCTCCAGAAGCTTTGCATCCCTGTACATTCTTTCAGCAGAAGTACCTCTGAAATAACCATACCCTCCAAGAAACTGAACAGCTGTCCTTGCTGCCTGCATAGCAACCTGGCTCGAGAAATATTTAGCCATTGCAGCTTCCTTTCTGTGCGGCATTCCTCTATCTCTAAGCTCAGCAGCATGTAGCACTAGATGCCATGCAGCTTCATTTTCTGTAGCAATTTCTGCAATAGCAAATCTAAGCGCTTGATATGTTGATAGCTTTGAACCAAAGGCAACCCTTGCTTTGCTATACTCTACAGAACTCTTTATGCATGAATCTGCAATTCCTACCCCCATTGCGCCTACAGCTATTCTTCCCCCGTTAAGCACATCCATCGCTTGGGCAAAGCCTTCTCCTTCCTTTCCTATCACATTTTCAGCTGGCACATACACATCATCAAATACTAGCGTTGCGGTATCAGGCCCCCTTGTCCCAAGTTTGCCTTCCAGCTTGCTTCTCTTCAGCCCCTTGCTGTTTCCTTCAACCAGAAACGCAGTTACCCCCTTTTCTGTTTTGGCGAATGTTACTATCATATCTGCAGTATAGCCATGTGTGATGAAAGTCTTTGTCCCTTTGATTATGAAACCTTCCTTATCCCTCTCTGCTGTGCTTGCCATACCTTTCGCATCGCTTCCCCCTCTTGGCTCAGTCAGGGCCCATGCAATAGGTGAAGAATTCTCAAATACAGCTCTCATGGCTTTTTGCTTCAGCTCTTCAGAAGAGTATTTGATAATCTGAGCCATGCCTAGACTATTATGGGCCTCAAGGCTTAGGGATATGCCAGCTGAGTATTCAGATACAATTCTTATCACTTTTGAATATTCACCATAGCTTAATCCTAACCCTCCATACTCCTGAGGCAGGATGAGAGTCATCAGACCCTGATCTTTCATCTTCTGATACACATGCTTTGGAATTTCATCCCTGCTATCTATCTCCTGAGCCAATGGAGATATTTCTTTCTCGCAGAATTCTCTTACATTTTTCTCCAGAATATCCGTCATTTCTCCATTGCGACCATATTGATGCATGGCTTCAGCTTTGACATCCATGCAAATAAGCTGTTTGCAGATGCTATTGAGGATTTACATTCTCCTCTTCTTTTCCTTCATTCTGCTCTTTCTGAGATAGTTCCTCCTTGAGCGATGTCACAACCTCCTCCAGCTTCTCCTTATCAGCCTCAAGCCTCTGAATAAGCTCCTCCTGATTCTCTTCTCCTCTACCCTTCAGATTCTGTATCTCCCTTATATCGAGGATCGCAGCAGCAAGCATCGCTTCTATCCTTCCTCTTTCCTGCTTCATTTCTTCTTTGAACCTTCCCTTTATGTACCTTGAAAGCAGGGGTCCCTGAAGCATTATAGATATGAAAGCTACTCCCAGAACCATAGATGCTATCAGCTCGCTGTCAGGAAGGTTGCTCGGTAATGTTGCCACCAGAGCTATAGATATTGCTCCTCTCATACCCCCCAGCATAGCAACGTTCTTCCATTTGAATGGAGTCTTCAGGCCAAAATTGTCAAAAATTGCAAGTATAGGATAAACAGCTGCCGCTCTTGCCAAAGTTACAGCCAAATACGCTATCAAGATTGCAGAGAGGCTGCTGTATATTCTGTAGATATCCGTGCTGAGGCCTATGAAGAGAAATGCAACCGAGTTAGCAACAAACGCAGCCAGGGACCAGAATGATACAACAGAGCTTCTAGCACTTTCTAATCTCTCTCCTCTGCCTGATACCCTGCCGTAATAAAGGCCTACAATAGCAACAGCTATGAGCCCTGATAGGCCCAGAGAAGCTGCAACTGCATATGACCCATACACCGATGCTATTGTTAATGCTGTTTCCGATAATGGGTCGGTAAGGTAGCCTGACAGGTGAACAGCTCCAAGAGCTACAAGCACTCCTACAACGACTCCTCCTCCAAGCACAAGAATAAACTGAAGCAGATCGTTAATAACTGATAAAGACGAGCCTCCCAGAGATGTAAGGAGTGTTGAGAATACTACCAGTGCAGTTGCATCATTCAGTGCAGCCTCAGTCTCAAGAAGAGTTGACAGCCTGATAGGCACTCTAACCCGTCTGAACACCTCTATGACAGTAGCTACATCAGTCGGAGAGATGAGTGCTGCAAAGAGAAAGGATGTAAAAAGCGGGACCTTTGCAAGCTGCCAGAGCAATACGCCAGTGACAAGAGTAGAGATCAGCACACCAAATGTTGCCAATACAAATGAGGGGCGCAAAACGGTTCTGAATTCTGTTGTTGGGACCTTCATCATAGCTTCGAATATAAGAGGAGGCGCGACTAGACCGACGAATAGACCTCCAGATATCAGGTTGCTGTATATCAGTTCAACCCCTATTAATTTTGAAAGCGATAGAGCTGCTATACCTGCTCCTATGATCACCAGAACCATTGTATAAGGTACTCTGGCCTTCTGGGAGACTAATGAGGCTAGAATCATTATCCCCAGAAGAGAAGCAATGACAAGGTCTAGGTTTGTCAACTCTCCTGCTCCTCAAGCAGCACGAGGCTTAGTAAAATTTTCCCTATTCTCAATTCTTGTCAAGGGTTCAGAAGTATCTTTCCAAAATGAGCTCTTGATTCCAGTCTTTCATGTGCCAACCTAGCATCAGAAAGCTTGAACTTTGAGTCTATCACAGGTTTTAACCTCTTCTCGATCGCTAGCCTTAAAACTGTGAAGAGTTCGAAGTATGTGAAGACATAAACTCCCATAATCCTCAATTCGTTCCTGTAGACTAGAGGAATATTAACACTAGCATCAGAGCCTGTAGTTATGCCCAGACTCAGCATAATACCATTCTTTCTCAGTGAAGCTATGCTCTTTGGCCAGGTCTCTTGCCCAACATGGTCAAAGACTATGGATGCTCCTAACCCATCTGTTATCTCCTTGACCTTTTGAGGCAGGTCTTCAGCAGCATGGTTTACCAAGTAATCAGCACCCAAATCTTTTGCCTTTTTGAGCTTCTCATCGCTTCCTGCAGTGGCTATAACTTTAGCTCCATGCATCTTTGCTATCTGCACAGCAGCATGGCCTAAACCACTGCTTGCACCCCATACCAAAACAAAATCGTCAGCTCCTACTTTCGCCTTGCTTACCAAGCCATTCCATGCAGTTGCAAAATTGACAGGCAAAGATGCTGCAGTATCAAAGTCCAGGCCTTCAAACCTAATAAGATTGTTAGCATTTATTCTAACTAATTCTGCATATCCTCCATCCTGCACGGAGCCTAGCAGACCTATATTCATACATTCATTGTTCTTACCCTCTAAGCAAAACCTGCATACACCATCATAAATAGCTGGATATACCAGTACTTTGTCTCCTGGAGATACCTTCTTTACACCTTCTCCAACCTGCTCAACTGTACCAGCCACATCAGTGCCAAGAATTCTGGGAAGCTGTGTCTTATACTTCCCGCTTCGTAGTGATAAATCCATCCTGTTAACTCCGCAAGCTTTGACCCTAACTATTACCTCCCCTTCCCCAGGTATTGGGTCAGCTACATCTTCATAGGTAAGAACCTCCGGCCCTCCTGGTGAGTGGAACCTTACTGCTTTCATCTTACCTCTTATCGTAATGTTAGTTTATAACCTTGGCGCAGAGCAAAGCCTATAACAGCTATCTTTTCAGCCCACCTTCATGTCTGTTTTAATTACCACAGACCTGCTATCTCAATCCGATATCTCAAGAATCTCCCAGGTTGCAAAAGTTTATACAATTCAGCAGGCAGAGAACAATCCTGATTCGATTCTTCCTCAGGTCGATGTCATGGTTGTAGGCAGATGGCCCAAATCACTTGACATAAAGAAGATGACCTCCCTGAAGATGATTCAGTCTCTTTTTGCTGGAGTGGATATGCTGCCTTTCAAAGATATACCCAGCTCTGTCATAATATGCAGCAATGCTGGAGCATATTCGTATGAAGTTGCTGAGCATGCAGTAGCCCTTATGCTTGCTGCAGCTCATTCTGTAATCATCTCCAGCTCATCAGACAAATTCTCCATGGACGAATTCTCAGAGCTGAGCAAGATGTCAAGAAGTATATATGGAAAGACAGCAGGAATAATAGGCTATGGGGGGATTGGAAAAGCGTTTCAATCATTGCTCAAAGGTTTCAATATGAGGTTTTTGGCATATGTCAGAAAAGTGCAGGATAACAGCAGCGAGGAAGTAGTTATGTTGCAGGGAAGAGAGGGTCTCGAAAGTTTGCTCAAGCAGAGCGATGTTATCCTGCTATCCATTCCTCTAACTAAGAAGACTAAAGGCATGATAGGAAAAAATGAGCTGAGTATTATGAAAGATGATGCTCTAATGATTAACGTTGCCAGGGGAGATATAGTTGATGCGAAGCCTATGGCAGAGCATCTGAAGAAGCACCCCAGGTTCATATATGCAAGCGACGTAGGATGGAGGATAGACAACAAGGAAATAGGAAATCCCTATGGCCTCTTCACAGGTCTTAAGAATTATATAACCACTCCTCATATTGCAGGTTTGCTATCATCTTCAACAGGCAGGCCTTCTGCCTACGCAGCTGATAACGTGATCAGGTTTCTATCGGGTAAAGAACCTTTTAACAAAATAGATAGAGAGGAATATTGAGAATGGGTTGATAGACATGTCGCATTTCGAAGAAAAACCTCTGCTGATATTCTGGGAAGTGACAAGAGCGTGCAATCTATTCTGCCTGCACTGCAGAGCCTCTGCCATCAACAGGCCTCTTCCAGGAGAGCTGACCCATGAGAATGGTTTGGCATTGGTAGATGAGATAAAGAAATTTGGTAAACCATACCCTACTGTCATTTTAACAGGCGGTGACCCATTGATGAGAAAGGACTTGTTCGACATTATAGGAGAGATGGCTGATTCATCTATACCGGTAGCTGTTTCTCCTGCTGTTACTGACCTCCTCGTTGAAAATGCACTTGTCAATTTCAAAAGGCTCGGGGTTGCTTCAATATCTGTAAGCCTAGATAGCATTTCTCCATCAAGGCATGACAGGATAAGGTCCATCCCTGGAACTTTCGTTAGAACAGTTCACGTGATGAAAAAAGCCCTGGAGGTTGGATTGACAATTCAGGTTAACACGACTATAATGAAGGAGAACATGATGGAATTGCCTCTGATCTTCGAATTTTTGAGAAGAAATGGCGTAAGAGTATGGGAGCTCTTCTTCCTGATAAATGTGGGAAGGGGAAAGAATATTCAGCAGACTGATAGCATGGAAAACGAAAGCATATGCAACTTCCTTTACGATGCTTCGAAATATGGCATGGTTCTAAGGTGTGTAGAGGCACCATTTATACGCAGAATAGCAGAACTGAGAAGCAAGTATGATAACTATTGGTCAGAGCCTCTTTATCATAGATTTAAGGATATGCTGATGACAAATTCTGGCAAAGGCAATAGCTATAGCAGTTTTGCCAGAAAGGGAACTCTAGACGGCGACGGAACCATATTCATAGCATATGATGGAGATATACAGCCAGGAGGGCTTCTACCGTACAAGATTGGAAATGTCAAGAAAGATAGCTTGGTAGATATATACAGATATGATGGAACCTTGAAGAAGATTAGGAGAAGGGAATTTCAGGGAGCTTGCGGTGTATGCTTCTTCAGGCATATTTGCGGGGGAAGCAGGGCAAGGTCATATGCTTACTATAAGGACCCTCTGTCATCAGACCCAGGATGCGTATTTGCATCAGGTTCCTAATAGCTCTGCATCATAGTCGCAAGAAAAGTGATCAGAAGCATGAGAATAAGGTTCAGTGTAGATATAACCCTGCTTCTCTTTCTTAAAGATGCCAGCTCTTGGGCTCTTTTTTCTCTTGCCAGCCTGCTTATCCTTTTGCCATAGTACACATTGTGAATGTAGACTGTAACTATAAGAACCATTACCAGTATGGATTTTGTGAAAAGTATCAATCCAGCTTCAGTGCTGAACAAAAATGCCATATCGGGCAGATACCACGTTGCATTGTATAACCCCGTGGCCACGAGTATTAGCAGGGAATACCATGCAACAGGTCCAAACTTTCTTGCTATTGCAGCTATAACCCTGGTTCTCTCAGATTCTTCTTCGCTCAAACCCCTGCTGGCAGGAAGGACAACCATCCACATGAAGAAGGAGCCTCCGACGAATATCAATGCAGCAAAGAGATGGACCCAGAGTATGAAAGTCTGTATAAGATACATAGCTCTCTGCCAAAATTAATGCAATCTTAACCTTTATCATGTCATCAAAACGTTATATCTGCATTGCAGTTTAGCCTTGCAGATGACCGAAATAGAATGGAAGGACTTTGAAAAAGTGGAACTGAGGGCAGGGACCATAGTAAGGGTTGAAGAATTTCCTGAAGCAAAGAAACCTGCTTACAAGGTATGGGTAAGCCTTGGAGAGCTAGGAATTAGAAAATCTAGTGCACAGATAACCAAACTATACTCTAAGGAAGAACTGATAGGAAAGCAGGTTATATGCGTTGTAAACTTCAAACCCAAGCAGATAGCTAGCTTTATGTCTGAAGTGCTGATTACAGGCTTTCCAGTAGGGGAAGGAAAAGTTGTCTTAGCTGTACCTGAGAGAAAGGTTCCGGACGGAAGCAGGCTTGCATAATCATCTTTCTTCTGAGAGCACAACTTCTGTCCTGTATGCTCTACCGTCTCTCACTATTTCTATAGTCATCTTTTCGCCAGGCTTTTTGGTTCTGATAAGCCTTCTCAGCTCTTTCACAGATGCTACATTCTTTTCGTCAAGCTTTGTAATTACGTCCCCAGCCCTTAAGCCAGCCCTTCTTGCAGGTCCATCCCTTGCAACGTCTGCTATTCCAACTCCGCTATCCACTGACAGACTGTACCTTCTAGCTACGCTCTTATCTATATCCATACCCATTATTCCCAGCCAGCTCCTTGACACCCTACCGTAAAGTATCAGGTCTTCAACTATCTTTCTTACGGTATTTGATGGTATGGCAAAGCCTATACCTTGAGCAAAAGGTATCATTGCAGAATTCAGCCCTACAACCCTTCCCTTGAGGTCAACTAAAGGTCCTCCACTGTTGCCAGGGTTGATCGCTGCATCCGTCTGAATCAGGTCTTCAAATATGCCCTCTTCTGCACTTATATCCCTGTGCACTGCGCTTATTACTCCTTTCGTAACAGAAAGGCCTCCCAGGAAAAAACCGAATGGGCTTCCCATCGCTATAACAGTCTGACCAACCCTGAGCTGGTCGGAATCTGCCAGCTCTGCAGCTTGAAGAGACTTGCTGTTAACCTTTATAACAGCAAGGTCGCTGTATTTATCAGTCCCCACAACATCCCCCTCCATTCTTTCTCCATCGTTCTTTGTAACAACTATCTGCTCACTCATCTGAACGACATGGTAGTTTGTAGCTATGTAGCCATCAGGATGTACTATCACACCAGAACCCATTCCCTGTACAGGCCTTGTGTAAAAGAAGTCCCTATACTCCTGAACTGTCGATATACTTACTACAGAAGGTGCCACTCTTTCAACTGCAGAAATAACTGCATCCTCTTCCGAACTCATCGTTCTCTTCGTAGCAAATTCGGTATATAGACTTGTATCAACAATCAATTCATCTCTAAAAATGTTTTGGCGATTTACTTTTTTAGACTGCATTAAAGCGGGAATGTTATAAATGGCTAAAGCCCTCTACTTTGTCAGTCCAATAGGCCTCGGCCATGCCACAAGGGGCGTTGCTATAGCTTCGGAGCTGGCTTCTAGAGGTGTTGAGGTTATCTTTGCATCGGGAGCAAGGGCAGCAGAACTTATTTCTTCTTACGACTTTAAAGTTCACAGAATTATTTCAGGTCCAAACCCGACTGAATCTGAAGGAAAGATGATTCTTCCTTCTCTCTGGTATCTCAGGTATTGGCTTGCTTACAAAAGAAATAAAGGAAGAGTTAAAGAAATTATAAGGAAAGAAAAGCCTGACATCATAATAGGGGATGAGGAATTTTCATCGATATCAATAGCGATAGAGGAAAGACTTAACCATATCATGGTATCAGATGAACTTCAGCTTGGGTTTGCAACTTCAAAGCTGTCTAGAATGATAGAAGAAAAAGTCTACAAATGGTATAAGGAGCTGCAGGAAAGGACAAAACTGATCGTTATACCAGATTTTGGCTCGGATTCAGGAAACATTGTGCATGTGACACCGGCAGTGAGAAAAGTTACTAGGGCAAAAGAAGAGGTCAGGAAGGCTCTAAGCTTGCCTCTTAATTGCACACTTATAACCTACAGCATGAGCGGAAGTGGCCTTGGAAAGTATTTTGCATCAAGATGCATAGAAGCTTTTCATGATGCACAGCTTGTAGATGCACATCTAGCTCTTTCGGGTATCAAAGGAATGAACATAAATGATTATCAGGTTCATCAGCTTGGCATAGTAAGGGATAACCATGAGCTTATAGCCTCATCAGACCTGGTAATATCTTCAGCAGGCAAGAGCACTATAGATGAGGCTATGAGCTATGGCACCCCTATAATAGCCATACCTTTCAAAAACCACTTTGAACAGGAGAAGAATGCTATTTCTCTTGGCTTCTCGTACGAAGATATTGACAGGCTGCCGGTTCTCATTCAGCAGCATGTTGGGAGGAGGTCCGAACCCAGAATGTACAGAGGTGCTGAGAAAGCATCAGAGCTTATACTATCTCTTCTTTGAATAAGCTTATATCTTCAGTGGCCTTTTACATTACTGTGAGTAATTCACATTCTAAGAGGCTAAAGCTCAACATAGTTGGGGTGCCATGCGCCTCATGCATAATACCGGTGAGAAAGGCTCTTGAGAAAGAGCCGGGAATAATCAATGTCGGAGCTAATCAGCTTCTGGACCTCCTGCTCATAGATTACGACCCGAGCAAAGTAGATGAACAATCTATTTTGGAAACAATAAAGAAGACTGGATATAAGGCCGTAAGAATAAAATAAAATAATCAAATTTTCAAGTCATGTTAAATACAACCCTTATGCATATTCATCTCGCATGGCAAAGGATATCATATGTGGTATGTATGTGGATGAAAAGAAGGCTCAATACAAAGCTACAAGAAGGGGCACGACCTACTATTTCTGCAGTGAGAACTGCTACAAGGAGTTCATTGCTCCTGAAATAGAATTCAGGAACCTGAAAATTCTTACAGCTTTCAGCCTTGCATTAGGTGCTATAACTGCTATCTTTGAATATGGTATACCTTTGCTTTATCGTTTTGGTGCAGATTATTCAATATTTGGCACAAGAAGTTATTACATACTCTTTCTTCTTGCAACACCTGTCCAATTTGTAGGTGGATACAGGTTTTACAAGGGGACACTTGATGCAATAAGAGCCAAGCAAGCAAATATGGATAGTCTTATAGCTATAGGTACATCAGCAGCATGGCTCTACAGCACTATAATCACTTTCTTTCCATCTTTATTTCCAGCATCTCTGCATTCTGTCTACTTTACAGAGTCGGGGCTGATAATAGGTTTCATCTTACTCGGTAGAACTATGGAGCATGTTGTAAAGGGCAAGGCTTCTGAAGCTGTTAGAAAGCTGCTTGACCTTCGGCCAAGTTCAGCAAGAGTGATAAGAAATGGAGAGGAATTGGAAGTACCTGTCGAAGAGGTTCAGGTTGGAGAAATAATCATAGTAAGGCCAGGAGAGAGAATAGCTGTTGATGGGGTTGTTGTTGATGGTAGTTCTTCTGTGGATGAATCTATAGTTACAGGAGAAAACATGCCTGTGGATAAGTCGGTAGGAAGCAAAGTAATCTCAGGTTCGATAAACCTGCAGGGGATGATAAAGGTAAGGGCAGAAAAGGTTGGGTCTGACTCCACATTATCGCAGATTGTAACAATGGTAGAGGATGCCATAGTTTCACAGGCTCCAGTGCAGAGGCTTGCAGATAGGGTAGCTTCGTATTTTGTCCCTGCTGTTATAGCTGTAGCTATAGCATCTTTTTCCCTCTGGTACTTTGTCTTCCACCTTGCCTTTTCTCTGTCCTTCATCATTCTCATTTCAGTGCTTATAGTGGCATGCCCGTGCGCTCTAGGCATAGCAACTCCTGCTGCGATAATGATAGGTGCATCGAAGGGTGCGCAGAATGGTGTTCTGATAAAGAACGGGGAGTATCTGGAGCTTGCCCATAGGGTTAGCACTGTTATATTCGACAAGACAGGAACACTCACAAGAGGCAAGCCTGTAGTAACAGAGATAATTCCTTTGAGCAAAGAGAAAAAAGATGTACTTCAATTGTCAGCATCTGCAGAAAGCTATTCAGAGCATCCTATTGCAAAGGCTATAGTTGAAAAAGCAAAAGAAGAGGGAATAATTACTGACCCTCCATCAGAATTCAAGGTAATGCCTGGAAATGGCATCTTTGCGAAATTGGCTGGGAAAGATATAATCATAGGCAACAGCAGAATGCTTGAAAGTATGGGAATTAGGCTAGACATGCTCAATCATCAAGTGTCTAATCTCGAAAGCGAGGGAAAGACTGCGATTATAGTGGCAGAGAATAACATTCCTATAGGGATCATAGCCGTTGCAGATACCTTGAAAGATGACGCATTCATAGCTGTGAACAGCCTCAAGAGAATGGGAATCAAAGTTGGTATGATTACAGGCGATAACAAAAGAACTGCTCAGTCAATAGCCAATAAGCTAGGATTGCAGCTTGTTTATTCTGAGGTTCTGCCTGCTGATAAGGCCAGAATAATAAAAGAGCTGAAGGAGAAGGGAGAAATAGTTGCAATGGTTGGCGATGGCATAAACGATGCACCTGCATTGGCTGCAGCAGATGTTGGTATAGCTTTAGGAGCAGGGACTGATATAGCAAAGGAGACAGGAGGGATAATACTTGTTAGAGATAGGCTTATCGATGTACCTGTCTCTATAATGCTGAGCAAGAGAGTCGTAAGCAAAATAAAGCAGAATCTTTTCTGGGCTTTTGCGTATAACATAGTGCTTATCCCTGTTGCTGCAGGTTTACTGTTTCCTATAATCGGCATTCTGCTTAACCCTATTTTTGCAGCAATAGCTATGGCTGCATCTTCCATTTCAGTAACTGCCAACTCAATGACACTTAACAGATGGAGCCCTGCAATAAATTATCCTTCGATAAGCTAGATATGCCTGTTTATTCCGAATTCTTCTTCATACTTCGCAGCAATGTTTACCAGAATATGCTCATTCCCGGTCTTTGCAACTATTTGCATTCCTATTGGCAAGTTCTCCCTGCTCAAAAAAGCTGGTATTGTTATTGCTGGCTGGCCTGTAACGTTGAAGGGTACAGTAAAAGAACTTAGAAGCTGGTATACATCGTAATTTTCCCCCTTCAATTCTACACTCTTTTCACCTATTCTGGGAGCAGGTACAGAAACGGTAGGAGTTGCATAGATAGACTCTTCGCCTAATTCTTTATCTGCAATATCTGTAATCTGCTTCTTCTTCTCCTGTGCTAAAATATAATCAACTGCAGTGTATGACTCTCCAGCTTTGAGCCTGTTCAGAACATCCTCCCCATAATCAGAACTTCTGCTTTTATACCATTCATAGTGATAAGCTAACGCTTCCCCCAACCTTATAGGAGCCCATATACTCCTTACATCAGCAAAGTATTCAGCTTCTGTATAGCTTGTCTTTATTCCAAGCTGCTGAAGGCGTGAGATAAATATGTCAAAACCTTTCTTCACTTCATCTTGCAACGGTCCCTTGAAAAGAGACTCAGGTATCAGGCACCGTTTTGTCTGAATTTTCCTTTCAATTGACAGAGTTAAGGAAGTGTTTGGAAATCTCTTGCTTGAAGGGTCATTTGCATCATACCCTTTCAGGCAGTCAAGCATAATTGCGATTCCCCTTGCTGAAGATGCAATTGGTCCAACGTGGTCAAGGCTTTTGCTCAAAGGGAATACACCAAATTTGCTTACAAGTCCATAGCTAGGTTTGAGACCAAATACCCCGCAGAGTGCTGCAGGTATCCTAATCGAACCAGAAGTGTCTGTCCCAAGAGCCATTGGAACGAGACCTGCAGCAACAGCCGCTGCAGAGCCGCCGCTTGAACCTCCTGCAATCCTCTCTTTATTCCATGGATTTCTTGTAGCTCCGAAAAAAGGATTAACTGTGGTTACGCCTGATGCAAATTCGTGCAAATTGGTTGTTCCCACAATAATAGCTCCATGTCTCTCCAGTTTCCTAACTGCGGTAGAGGTGTAATCGGGTACAAAATCCTTCAGGATCTTTGAACCTACTGTACACCTTACCCCCTTTATGTAGAAGATATCTTTGACCGCAACAGGCTGCCCTGCCATCGCATTTTTCCCAGTCATACCTTCTCTCATACATCTTGAAGCTCTTTCCAGAGCTCTTTGCTCAAGAATTGTTATGAATGCATTGATTTCAGTGTTAACCTTTCTTATCCTCTCAATATGTTCTTTAGTTAGACTGACTGGTTCTAACTCGTTTCTATCGTATGCTTCAGCTATATCCTCAGCTCTTTCCACACTCATCCCTTGCCGCTTCAGTTATAAAATTTTGTTATGATGCTATAAGGTCAGAGAGATTCTTCATCACATCCATCTGCTTCTGCAAAGGTATCAAGCCGTTGGGATTTAATGCTAGAATGCAATACTCTACTCCCATCTTCTCAAGTCTATCAATAGCCTGCCTGTCATCTTTTGCATTACCTGTTAGAGCAAACCTCTTCTCTCCCTGTGGACCTCTGTATTCATTGCCTTTCAAACCAGGAAGGACTGCAACTCTGACACATATGGGTAATCTTTTCTCGATTTCCCTGAACTTCTTCACCATTCCTTCAAAAACATCAAAGGGCAGAACGTTAGGGTGCCAAGCATCACCTAATCTGCTTGCCCTTTTCATGGCTTTTTCGCTCGAACCAGCTATCCATATATTCAATTTATCCTGGACTGGCTGAGGAAGAAAGACCCCTTCGTTAACCTTGAAATACTTTCCGTTGAAGCTTACAGGAGAACCTTTCGATTCCCATAGCCTCCTGATCAGCCTGATAGATTCATCAAGCCTGGCCCCTCTTTGATGAAAGTCTGCAGCAAGATTGTTAAACTCTTCCACATTCCATCCTGCCCCTGTAGCAAGCATGACCCTGCCCGAACTAAAGATATCAAGTGTAGCAAGCTCTTTTGCGACAATGACAGGATTCCTCAGAGCCATCACTAGGGAAGAAACTCCAACCCTTACCTTCTCCGTCTTTGAGGCAACATAAAATAAAGTGCTTATGCTCTCATAAATGCTTTCATACGGTGTGTTGCTACCCTTGGAGAGAAGAATGTGGTCTGTTGACCATACGGAATCATACCCAAGCTCTTCTGCCAGATTTGCAAACCTTACCAGACCATCTGGGCTTAGCTCCTTTCCATAATTCGGTATGCACACTCCGAACTTCATTGCTAACCCGCTTGAATTTAAGGAGAATAAACCTTTTCTTAATATAGAGAAGATGCGGCAAGCTTTGCAGCGCCATATGCACTGGCATAATCTCCCAGAGAGGATTTTTCTACTTTTGGCATGCTAAGTATAATTTTACTTCTAGCTTCTTTTACTGATGGAAGTATATAGTTATCCCAGTTGTTCATAGCAACTGAGCCTCCTATTACTAGCACCTCTGGCGCATATATGTTGATGACTGAGGCTATTCCTGCAGAGTTCATATGTATGGCATTCTCCATGAATTTCTTGCAAACCCTGTTACCTGAGGACGCTAAAGCGAATATTTTCTCCGCAGACTCTTCATCCCTATTTGCAAAATATCTGAAGTAAGAGACAAGGCCTCTTCCAGAGCAATAAGCTTCCCAGTGGCCCCTAGCTCCACACCCACACTCGACCCTGCCATCTGCATCTATAACTATGTGCCCGACCTCGTGAGAATTCCCTTCCTTTCCGGATGTTATATTGCCATCAAGAATTGCTGCCCCGCCTATACCAGTGCTGAAAGTCAGATACACAATATCTTTTCCCTTTCTGCTGGGCAATTCCCACTCTCCATAGACAGCCGCAACTGCATCGTTCATCAACCTGATGTTGCCAGTATTGAACTCCTCTTTTATTAAATCTGAAATTCTTACTCTTCCCACTCCGGCATTCGGCATCTTCAATATCAAGCCTTTTTTGGATGAGACAAATCCGGCTATAGAAATCCCTATTGCGTCAAATCTCTTTTCATCACCTACCATGTTTTTTACCTTTCTTATAATAGATGCAGGGGGATTAGAAAAATCGGCCTTTTCCTTCTTTGCAAAAGTATGCCTACCTCTTTCAATATAGACCCTGAAGTTGCTTGCGCCTATATCTATCCCAAGTAAAGACAGATTTCCCACATTCTACCTAGCTATATAGCATGATTTAACTTTCTCAACAGCGGCATCAGATTTATTTCATGGTTTTACATAATATATGGATGTGGAGAGTTACAATCAGAAAAAGATGCTGAGAAAGAAGGTGATAGTAACAAAGTTAGGTCTGGATGGTCATGATAGGGGTGCCAAGGTTATTGCTCACAGCCTGATGGAGGCAGGGTATGAGGTTGTGTATCTGGGGGTTCACAGGACAGTTCAGCAGGTAGTGAGTGCTGTTGTGCAGGAAGATGCAGCTCTCCTAGCTGTAAGTGTTTTATCAGGAGCTCACCTTGAACTTGCCAGGGACCTTATAGCAGAGATGAAGAGGCAAAAGGTTAACTGCCCTGTAGTTATGGGAGGTATTATACCGAGGGAGGATATACCAAAGTTGAAGAGAATGGGTATAAAAGAGGTTTTCGGGCCTGGCACTTCTCTGGAGTCGATTGAGAAAGCCGTGGGGAAGTGGATAAAATGAAAAATGATGCTCTTATGCCGAAAAAGATAGACCATATAGGAATAGCTGTAAAGAATATCGAAGTTGCTTCAAAGACTTATGCCCTTCTTGGCTTCCCCGTAATAAGCAAGGAAGAGGTTCCAGAAGAAGGCGTAAGGATAGCTATGCTGAAAATCGGGGAGAGCAAGATCGAACTTCTTGAGCCTCTGAACAGCAACAGCACTATTGCTAGATTTATAGAAAAGAGAGGAGAGGGGATACACCATATAGCATTCCTTTACGATGATGCAAGGTCTGCAGGAGAAATGGCCTCATCGAGGGGTTTCAAGCTTATATATCCGGAGCCAAAAATAATTCCCGGAAAAAGAGAGATAAACTTCATTCATCCTGATTCCACTCATGGTGTTCTCTTTGAATTCGTCAGGAGGTTCAAAGAAGAATAGCAGTCAACTCTTTGAAACCTGAGCTAGAATATTCTGAGCATAGATTAAAAATATAGTTCATTCTACTCTAACGCATGAAGGCAGTTCAGGGTAATTCCGAAGCATGGCTGGACAATTTATTCAGCAAGGGCTTTGCCTACAGTGAAGAACTGCCAAGCAGAAGCCTCTCAAGGCTTCTAAGAAAGCACCCAGAGCTATGGGGAAGGGTGAAGATATTTGATTCTTCCCGCTCAACTCATGGGGACATAGATTATTCTCATTTCGATTATTTTGGGAGAAGTATAAGGGCATACTTTCTTGAAGACAGGAAGGAGGATTTTGTAAGTAGCATAGTTTCCGAATTTCTCAAGCACAACAACATGTCTCCAGACCCGGATATAAGGCGCTCCTTTACTCATATGCTGCATGATTATGGCCTTTGCTGGGAAGGATGTACAACCCATAACGGTCCTCCTATAAGACCTCAAAGGAAGGCTAATGCAAATGACATTGTATACTGGCGTGTCAAATCTGATGAGGAGGATCATAGAGAAGATATGTCTACGGAGCAGGTAATTTTATTCATAGCTGATATTGCTTCCCTTTCTCCAAGGCCAGATATCCATCTTACAGGAAGGGACCCGCTCGGAAGAAGCGATATTGAGTTGATACTAATGCGCGCAAATTCTCTGGGTCTCAATATTTCATTGGAAATGGCAGATATAACATATCTGACCGAGCATATACCTCTTCTAAAGTATTTGAGCAGCGTTGGGGTTGATATGAATAGCAATGTTGAAGAGCTGAGCTCATTGAAGGACAAGCTTTCTTATGCCAATATAATTCCGGTAATGCAAGTGATCGACTATAATCTCCATTCTTTGCTGAGGTCGTTTACAGCTTTGAAAAAGGCAGGTTTCAAAGAATGGCGAATATGCTTTCCTTATGGTAACATGGATTTAATTGAACCAGAGGAGTATGAATCTATACTCAACCTTCTTTATGACTTTTCAACATATGAAATGAAGATAAGAATCTGCGGCGCCCCATTCATCTTCAGGGTCGCAGAGACGAGAAAGAGCAAAGGAAGCTATTGGAATGATGACGACTATCTTAAAGCAAGAGCAGAACTGGCCAGAATTATGAACTCGTCTTCAACTTCTGAGCCATCTCTATATTCGGAGAATAACAGGTCATTGTTTGTCGATTCAGACGGTTCAGTCTATCCTGAGCAGTTTATAGATATTGTCGTTGGGGATGTCAAGAATATGCAGCTCTCCCAAATATACACAGGCAGTAGCCTGCTTGAGGACATAAGGAACTCAAGACTGAAGGGGTTGTGCGGTATATGTCGATATAGGCTAGGGTGCGGAGGCAACAGGTCAAGGTCATACATGATTCTTGGAGACCCACTTGCGTCAGACCCTGCTTGCCTGAACAGCTCAAAATATATCAGCTGATTCAGCCTTTCCAGAAGGCTATTGCGAATCCAGCGACGAACACTATAGGGTATGCAAAGAAGGCAGGTCCAATCTGATGATATATTGATGAAGCTATTGCTCCTGCATGACTCACAACTGCTGAAGGAGTAAGGAAAGGTATGCTTAACCCTAGGTATCCCGCCAATACAAGCGCTATTACCAAGAGTATGAGCGAAGTCAGTGCTTTCTTGGCAGCGAGACCGAATAACACGCCATCTACAAAGAGCAAGGCAACATTTATTATTGTTCCATATGTTGTAATCGATGTAATCATATCCACTTCGATACTCATGTTATTAATAACCAATTAGCATTATATAAACGCGTTGCATTGGACTTTAATACAAAAATGAGAAATTCAATCATAATTTAAGCTCACTTTCGACAAAAATGCTAATGTCTTTACAAACATTGCCTTTTCAAAACACTTAAGTATGATAATGTAAAGATATGTATTATGCCATCCTGCCCTAAATGTGGTGCCGCCCTCTCCAGGGGGGAGCTAAAATGCCCTGCATGTGGGGCAGAAATCCCTCAAGAGAAAGAAAATCCAGCTTATGAGCCATGGTTCAGCTCCATCATTCTTGAGCCAGGTGAGACAGTTCTAAAGAGCTGGAGGGGAGACAATGAAGTACCAGCTATGGTAGCAATCAGAGGCATACCTCAGCAGGCTAAGATAAGGAAAACCGGGTACCTGGTTCTGACCAACAGAAAGATATTCTTTGTAGAAGAAAGAGGCTTTTTCCAGACATCTTATCATGTCAGTATAACAATCAAGCTTGAAGATATTGAAGGAATCTCTATGGGAGGAGTAATTTACAAATATGTCTCTTTGAGTGATGAGCATGGAGAAAATATATTTCATTTGGGAGGAGTCAGCAATGAACAGCTGTTTGCAGGTTTCAAGGATTTAATTGAGAAGCAGATAGAAGAGAGAAGGAAAGAGTTGGAGGCTGAAAGAAATAAGGTTGTAGTTAATATCGGCTTTGAAGAATTGAAGCAATACATGGAAAAAGGCGGTTTAACACTAAAAACTTTCAAATGTCCCCAATGCTCAGCACCTCTGAAACTTCCTGATAGCGGGAACTCTGTGAAATGCCCTTACTGCGGGAGCACAGTGCTCGCAAACGATATATTTGAAAGGGTGAAGATGTTAATAGGCTGAAGATTGTGATAGCCTAGTCAGATACCTGCATTGAACGATGCATACTTCGTGTAAGCCTTTGCAAAATGAACGTCAATAATATCAACACAACTTTTAAGTTCTGGGGCAGAACTATAGTTCTGGGGCAGAATTGCTATTCGACGAGAGGCCTAAAACGAACAGAAACGAGCTATTCAACAGGGACAAGGAATTAAGACTTCTCCATAGCAACGTCAACAGACCATTGATACTGATTACAGGTATAAGGCGAATAGGCAAGACATCTCTCCTTAATGCATTCATGTCAGAAATAAACCTACCTCATTTTATAATTGATGCCAGGTCTCTGAAGAGTAATTACGGGGTTAGCGACCTGTACAGACTGATGGCAAAAGCTCTCAGCTCAAGTCTAGGCAATCTTACTGATATTCTCTCGAGAATAAGGAGGATAAAAATATTAGGTAATGAAGTCGAACTAGCATGGAGAGGAGAGGATTACCTTAGCATATCAGAGCTGTTCGATGAGTTAAATAGAAAACGTATGATTATAGCCATAGATGAAGCACAACTTCTCAGAGGCCCAAATTCGCTTGAGCTTAAAAATGCAATAGCCCATTCCTATGATTACAACAGAAACCTGACTTTCATACTTACGGGGTCAGAAGTAGGACTACTTTATGATTTCATAGGAACAGAAGATAGCAATTCACCTCTCTATGGAAGAAATTATTATGAAGTGCAGCTCGAAAGGTTTGACAAGAAAACAAGCACTCTATTCCTTGAGAAAGGTTTTGAAGAAGCGGAACTTTCTGTCAGCAAAGCTATAATCGAAGAAGCTGTTTCTGAATTCGACGGTATTGTTGGTTGGCTGGCTTATTTTGGAAACCAGTGGGTTACTGGTAATAGAGACATTAAACAGCTTAAGGAGAAGGCGTTAAAGATAGCCAAAAGGGAGATGCTTAACCTCAGTTTAGGGAGAAGTAGAAGATTCCTTACAGCATTGAAATGTATAGCTGAGGGAAAAGCTAGCTGGGTTGAACTTAAAAGATGTGTTGAGAATATGGAGGGTAAAACAATCTCCACAAGCGTACTTTATAATGTTCTAACAACACTAGAAGACCTAAATCTGGTCAAGAATTATGACTTCGTCGACCCTGTATACAAGCAGGCAGCAAAGATACTGTAGATTTTGAATGTTTCGTTCTAACCCTTTCTGGTATAGATTTTTCTTATATTCGGGCTAACTCATTTTATCCATTGAAGTTGCATAAAACGTTCATGTAGAATTGATTGAACAGATTATTCTTGTGTCAATATCTCATAAAGCTCCTGCTTGAATCTCTGCCCATCCACTTCGCTTGCAGCTCTTTGGTTCTGCCTTGCCCCCTGCTTGCTAGCTACAATCTTTGTCCTACCCCTTTGCTCATCGTTGCCTGTATTTACCTGCAACAAGCCTTCTACCGTCTTAACTATCTTGGGCTCTTCAACACAGTAAAATGCTAATGGATCATGAGGAGCAAAATAACCTGACCTGGATATAGAATGCATCATCAGTTCAGCTGCGAGCTTTGCTCTACTCTTTCCTGAATTAAGCAATCTCTTTGCATCGTCATCATTAAATAGCACGGATGGATGCATGGTAACATCAAGGCCTATGCACAAAATATTCTCAAACGAATTGAAAACAAGGCTCGCAGCTTCAGGGTCGGCATAGATGTTATACTCTGCATATGCCGTTACATTCCCCTTCCCATACTCATTAAGGCCAAAAGCCCCGCCCATAATCACAAGCTCCTTAACCCTCTTAGGAAATTCTGGTTCAAGTAAGCATGCTACTGCTAGGTTTGTTAATGGCCCTGTTGCAACAATAGTTACTTCCTTGCCATAATCCTTTGTGACCTCAATCATTGCAACCGGTCCTGGTATGCTATCTGGCGTCGATAGAGGTTCAGGCAAGTTTACTCCTCCCAGCCCGTCCTGACCGTGAATATGCGCAGAATTGATGTGTGGCCTAATGAGAGGTCTGCTGGAGCCCTTATACACTCTTGCCCTGTAGCCCATATACTCAAGTATCTTGAGGGCATTCTTCGTCGTTTTGTTAACATCAACATTCCCAGCAACAGTGCTTACTCCTAATACTTCTACTTCCTGCATACCTGGAATCATCAGCAGCTCTATTGCATCATCTGTGCCAGGGTCCATATCAAGAAAGACTTTCTTTGTTTTAGCCATCTCTCCAGGCTTGCAATACCATTCTGATTAAGTTAATGGTCACAATTTATTCAACAACATATAAAACTACCAATCTATTTTGCTGTCTAAACTTTGCAGAATATATTCGACTCCCTTGCCACATCAGTTAGGAGTCTGCTCGATGAATCTGGCCTGAAATCTCCTACCCCACCTCAGGAAAAAGCAATACCTGCCATACAGAGCGGAAAGAATGTGCTTCTTGTCAGTCCTACAGGCTCCGGCAAGACTGAGGCAGCCATGATACCAGTTCTTGACTTTATGGTCAAAGAGGAACTTCTGAAGGTTTCAGGTGTTAAGGCAATTTACATAACACCCCTAAGAGCTCTCAACAGAGACCTCCTGGGCAGGCTGGAGACATGGTGCAAGAAATTAGACATAAAGATATCAGTCAGGCACGGCGATACAACTATACAGGAAAGAAGGGTTCAATCTCTATCCCCTCCTGATATAGTAATAACAACACCTGAAACACTTCAAGTCCTTCTTGTATCAAGGAGGATGAGAGAGTATTTCTCTACCTTAAGATGGGTCATAGTTGACGAAATCCATGAGCTTGCATCAGACAAGAGAGGGAGCCAGCTAGCTGTATGTCTTGAAAGGCTGAGCAAATTGGCTGAAAGAGACTTTCAAAGAATAGGTCTATCTGCAACTGTGGGAAGCCCTGAGGTCATAGCCAAATTTCTTTCAGGGACTAACAGGGATTGCGAGGTGATAGAAGTAAAGCTACAGAAGCCGTTTGAGTTTGAAGTAAAGTATCCTATTGCAAGTGAGGAGGACGTTTCTGAATCACCCAGACTCCAGACTTTTCCCGAGGTAGTTGCAAGGCTGAGGCTTATTCATTCCATGCTGAAGCAGGGAGCCACCATAATATTCACAAATACAAGGTCTGAAGCTGAGATACTTTCTAGCAGGCTAAGAGTATGGGACCAGAAATTGAAGTTGGGCGTGCACCATGGCAGCCTTTCTAGAGGGGCAAGAAGCAAGGCTGAATCAAGCCTGAAATTTGGTGAACTGCAGGCTATAGTATCTACCAGCAGTCTCGAAATGGGTATAGATATAGGCAGAATTAGCCTTATAATTCAATATGGTTCGCCAAGGCAGGTTACAAGGCTTGTTCAAAGAGCTGGGAGAAGTGGTCACACACTTGAGAAGACCAGCAGGTGCCTTATAATAACGCAAGACGCTGATGATACAATAGAGGCTGGGGTCATTTCAAAATTTGCGCTTGAAGAAAAAATAGAGAAAGTAGAGCCTTTTGAAAAGCCTTACGATGTTCTCATTCAGCAGGTTGCGGGGATGCTGATAGAGAGAAGAAGCTGGAAAGTAGAAGAGATGCTTGAACTTTTAAAATCTTCATACCCGTTCAGAGACCTCACAATTATTCAATTGCAACAGTGCCTCGAATTCATGCAATCTATGAGGCCAAGGTTAGCAACATTCAACCAGGGAATAATTTCAAGACCATATGATGCAAAGGCTCTATTCAACTACTACTTTTCAAACCTCTCTATGATTCCAGAGACAAAACAGTATCCAGTGATAACTCCGAACGGAGAAGTGGTAGGGATGTTAGATGAAGAGTTTGTTGCCAAGGAAGGAGAGATAGGAAAGAAATTCATTCTGGGAGGCTCTGCATGGAAGATAGAGCAGGTCTATGAAGGAAAGGTTTACGTCAGAAGTGAAGAAGACCCTACAGGAGCCGTACCTAGCTGGGTTGGAGAGGAGATACCTGTTCCGTATGAAGTGGCAAAAGAGGTAGGCAAGGTAAGAAGAATAGCGAGTGAAATCATCTCTGATAGAACCCAGCTGGAAAGAATAGCTGCTCAGTACAACATGGACAGGGTTTCATTCATGCATGCTTTAAAGGAAGTCTCCGAGCAAATGAGCCTAGCAATACAGCTGCCAGATGACACAAAGGTTACAGTGGAGTCATGGGGAAGCATGGTCATAATACATACTCACTGGGGCCTGAGAATAAACAGGACACTTTCCAGAATACTTTCCAAGCTTCTTTCCCAGGAGAGAAGAGTTGTTTCAGGTGAGGATGCCTACAGAGTAGTGATAGAGGGAAAAGGTATTACTAGCTATGAGGTTGCAGGGCTGCTGAATAAGCTGGCTTCCATGGATGTCGAGTCTATACTCAGGTCAGCATGTGAAGAATCAGGTTTCTTCAGGATAAGGTTCATGCATGTAGCTAAGAAGATGGGTATAATAGAGAAGGATGCAGACCTTACGAGCTCCTTGCTTCAAAAGGTGATGTCTCTTTACAGAGATGGTGTACCGTTTGAAGAAGCGTGGAGGACTTTCAAGCAGACTGACGTTGATATAAGGGGTCTTTCTTTCTGCCTCTCTCTTATATCAAGGGGCCTGATAAAAGTGGTTGACATTGGCAAGTTAGATAATCCCTCTCCACTTGCTTCAATAGCCCTTGAGGAGATGAGCAGGAAGGGAGAAGTCATGGACCCCTCAAGGCTGAAGAGGCTGGCTCTTGAAGGCGCAAAGGTGAGAGCATTCGGCACACCGTTCCTTGCAGTCTGCACAAATTGCTGGAAGTATGTTGAAAACATCTACCTGAGCGAATTAGAAGAACTTAAATGCCCAGAATGCGGTTCAAGAAAGATTGCAAGCGTGCAGGAAGAAGAAGAGGTTGTTGAATCCATATCAAGGAGAATGCAGGCAGGTGAAAAGCCTGCTGAAGGGACAAGAAGGATTTTCGAAAGAATAAGGAGAAGCGCTCTGCTCAACGATAAATTCGGTATTAACTCTGTCATAGCCCAATTCTTCAGAATACAGCTGAAGGATATTGAAGAAATTCTTTCGAAACATCTGATTGCTGATGATTCTTTTTACCAGGCACTGCTTGATGCAGAAAGAAGAGAAAACCTGAGGAGATTCATTTCATGAAGATGCTGAACAATGTCTAAGAAAGGTTATTCTCTGCTCTTTGTAAGAATCGAGGTTAGAAGCTCGTTCAGGTCTATTTCTATCTTGCTTCTCCATCCAACCTTCAGATAGCCAGAATCCTCTTCAATATAACCTAGTCTGATCAGCTTCGATATTATCTGTTCAGACCTCCATGCTGGTAGCTTTTCCTTCAGAATATCTAGTAAAGCTTCTTTCGACTCAGAGCCTCCCTTCGTATAAATTGTGGATAATGCTATGGCAAGGCTTGCAGCTTCCTCCATTCTCAGCCATCCCCCCACATCTTTATCAAGCACGGGATATTTTGATACAAGAACAAACCTTGCCCTGTCAACATCCTCTTCATCTTCATCTGGTACAACTCTTAGCATAAGCCCGAGCTCATCGGCCTTTGCCTCTATCAGGGGTATCAATTTCTGGTAGTTTCTTCCCAGAATCCTCTTCAATTCCCAGCCCTTGCATCCCGGCTGGCTGTGCCTCTGCATCAGCAGGTAAACTAACCCCTTCTTTGCTTTCTCCTTCAGCTCTTCAGACTCTGCGTCCTCGCTCATATTGCTATCGCCACAGAACTATCCGGATTTCCATCTCCAAGGACAAGAAGATATTTCGATACAGATGGGTCAAACCTTACCGTAATCTCTCCACTTGCACATAGCAGGGATATTATATACGCCAGCCTGACCCTTTCCTTTCCTTCTTTCTTTGATAGATAATCCTCATAAGTTATACCTGACTTTGAAAGTTTTGAAAGAAGGTCAAGCCTAACCTCGTTCAGCTCTCTTTCTATATTATCGGGCTGAAGATTCAGCTCTTCCAGCTTTTCATCAGCAATATCTGGTATTGCGCCAAGCTTTCTGCTCTTCCCCCAGCCTGTCAGAGATATCCAGTAATCCGCAGCAATCTTCAGCCTGGAGGTTGAAATATGTCTTATTGCTGCAGGAAGATGCTGACTGCTATAAAGGCAGCTGGCTAAAAGTTGAAGGTCAAGTCGATATAACCTTTCTTTGAGTCTTTCCTGACTGACTCCAAGAGATTTCAGTCTGTCTGATAGCCATCTGTCCTGCATATGAACTATCTTGCTAACAGAGTTGATTGCCCTTGCATCCTTAACTAGTTCTTCGCCTTCAAGCTTATCATAATCCTCTCTTAATTCAGAAAGAATCGACACGACATCTATTGCAAAGGGGTCAGCACCAGTCTTCTTAACTTCATCAGGGAGTACCTCTACTCTCTCCCTTAGTTCATCCTTTTTACTTCGCTGCAATTTTCTCCACCTGCCTTGCTTTGCTTGAAGAAGCAACCTTGTGAACCATTATGTAATTTGCGTTAGGGTCGTAAACATCTGGCTCTATAGGGGTAATAACAAGGTATTGAGTGGATGCATCCCTTTTGAACATCTCGTATATCGTTTTCATGAATAGCTGCCTGTTCATCTTATCCATGTGAACATCAAATTCATCCACTGCTCTGAATGGAGAAACCACTTTCCCCTGCAGAGCTAATAAGAATGCTGCAACGGCAGTGCTTCTCTCCCCTCCGCTCTGGGTAAAGGCATCAAGAGGCACAAGCTGGTCCCCGCGAAACGATACCAGCAGCAGTAAACCTGCGTTTACAGGCTCCTCCAGGTTAATCAGCGCAACTCTGCCATTTGCCCCTACCATAGATAGCACCTCTCCATACCTCTTTGAAAGCTCCGCAATCAGGCCCTGCAATTCTCTTTTCCAGACTGAAAAGCGCTCCTGCACCTCTTTAAGCGTCTCCTGCTTATTTCTATCAAGCTCATTAATTCTCTCTGAAAGCTGTGTTATCCTTGACTTGAACTCGTTGTACATCTGCTCTGCATCTGCAGCTACATCTCCAAATTCCTTTATCTGAATCTCTGCAACTTTGATTTCAGCCTGTATGTCGTTAATGCCCCTTACCACTTCAGGCTTCCTTCCCAAGGAATTTGCATCTTTTATAAGCATTTCAAGCTCTGACTTAACTTCCTCTCTTTGCTTTGTAAGCTGCCTTTCCTCCTTCTGGAGTTCATTCAGCCTGTAATTCAGGACAGCAAGCCTTTCCCTTGTCCCTGCAAATTCTTCAATCGCATTATTCAGAGCATTCAACTGCTTTGCAACTTCCATATCTGCCTTGTTTATATGTTCTTCATCAACCAAGCTATCCTGAATAAATGCCAGACTTCTTATCTCATCTTCGATTCCCTTCTGCTTTGCAAGCCTAATTATTTCAGCAGCAACTGAAGACCTCTGCCTCATCCTTTCTGATGATGTATAATCTAATAATGCATTTTCTACTTTTGCCTTTGCATTTTTTAGTCTCTCATCCTGCTCTCTTATTCTGCTCTGCATCTGCTGCAAATCATTTTGCATTCTTTCAAGCCTCTCCTGTATTGCAGATAGTGAATTCTCAGCCTTCGCAACCTTTGCCCACCCTTCCTCAACCTTAAGGTTAGATATTTTATTTCTCAGCTCCTGCAGCTTCACAAATTTTTCATACTGTTCTTTCCACCTTTCAAGAGCTACAGTTACACTCTGCAGCTCCTTCTCCCTCTCTTCCCTTTCGCTCTTTATCTTCTCCAACCTCTCCTTGGCTTCAAGAAGGCTCCTTCTGTATGACGATAGGCCCACAGCATCCTCAACCATGTTGAGTTTTTCTTGTGGGCTGACAACGGAGAATGCATCCCCAAGTCCCTGATGCATTATAACAAGCATATTGTCAGGGTTGAGTCCAAGCTTGGAGAGGGTTTGAGTCACCTCTATTTTGCTTGCTTCCTTAAAGTCTATTTCAAACCAGTATGTTCCATCTTTTCTTATATATCTGGATAGATGTATCAGGTCAGACCTGTACGGTAATGGCCTTTTACCGTTTCTCTGGGAATTGTTGAGCAAAAGTGTAACCCTAGCTATATCCTTCCCCCTCTTCACTAGGTCGCTAAGCTTCCTTGACCTTTCAGTATACGCCTGACCCAGAGCTACAGATATGCCAAGAAGTATGCTGGACTTACCTGCTCCGTTCGGGCCAAGCACAACATTAAGGCCACTCTTCAAAGGTATTCTTCCATAGTCATAACTCATGAAATTTTCAAGTATCACTTCTCTGATGAACGGCTCAGAAGCGGGCATCCTTTTTGCGGCAAAACTGCTCTTATTTAATTCTACGGATTGTTTTTCAGGCTTTCCAGAAAGGCTCTAAGCTCTGAAATGCTAGGGCTTCCTCTTGTCTGAAGCTGGGTAGCTTTGAATGCTCCAGCAGCATTTGCCCTTCTTAATGATTCCTCCTCGGAATAACCCTCTACCAAAGAAGAGGCAAAACAGCCTATGAATGCATCCCCGCACCCAACAGTGTTGAGAACCTTCCTTCCCATCTTTTCTAGGTTTATCCCTTCAGCATGTATCATCCCATCTTTACCTATCAGCACAGCTCCTCTTTCTCCCAGTGTAGCAATCAGCTTCAGTTTCTGTGCACGCTCTGAAAGAAGTCTGTAGCCTGCTTCAGCGTTATCCTTGTATGTTAAACTCTTCAGCTCTTGCTCATTCAATACAAGATAATCAGCAAATGCAAGAAGTCTTATCACATCTTGCTCATGACCTAATGCTCTAACTCCAGGAGCCCAAATAATCCTTTGCTGCTCAGATGCAGCTTTAAAGAGAGATTCTGTGTATTCGAGAGGAGGGTCCATCGCAACAATAATCTTCGCCTGCTTCAATATGCTGACTGCTTCTTTTCTTTTCAGAAAGTCAGGTTTTAGATATCCGTTTGCTCCAAAATGTGTGTATATCTGATTTTTACCCTTTGGGTCTATAAGTATGTAGGCCTGTCCAGACTCAACACCTTCGAGAAATACCAAGCCTGAGGTATCTACTCCTTCCATTTCAAATATCTCCTTCTGCTGTCTTCCTATCTCGTCTTTTCCAACAGCGCCTAAAATGCCGGCTCTATTTTTACCCAGCAATCTTGACGATGCAACTGCAACGTTCGCAGCCTTTCCTCCAGGCACCCTAGTCAGCCTATTTACTGGTATCTCAACCCCTCCAGGATTGAGTGTATCTACAAACAGGTTAACATCCCAGTTTATTGCTCCGGTAGAAACTACTTCTACAGTCATCCATCTTCTCCTTCACCTCTTTCGCCTTTGACCCTAATAGATTTACCCCTTGCAATCTATACTTTTGAGGACCCCTTCTGCTTTAGAGCTGAAATCATACCGCTTATATCTATAGATACAGGACATACTTCATTGCATGCATCGCATCCTAGACAAAAATAGCTCAGATTTGCTGCCTTCTCTGCACTATCGGTTATGGCAGTCCATATAAGACCTATTGCTGAAGTGTATACATCTCCTCCCCATGCAGGGCCGCAGACGGAATAAGTGGGGCAGACCATCTGGCATGCCCCGCACTTTATGCATTTTAATGCATTAGAGAAAGGAGAATTAAGTGCTGATAATCTCCCGTTATCTAGCAGAATTACATGCATTTCTTTGGAGCCCTGTGCAGGCCTAACCATAACCTTCTCTATATCGCCAGTTCCGCTTGGCGTTGATGTAAGGGATATGTAGGTAGGCTTTGTATAGCCTGCAAAGTATGACTGTGCTAGTGCTACTTTCACAGCATCAAGAGTTGACGGCACAACTTTCTCTATGCTCGTTAAAACAATATGCTTTCTTGGCATTGTCATTGTAAGCCTTATGTTGCCTTCATTCTCAACAGTTACTATAGTTCCCTCTTTTGCTGATATTGCATTGGCTCCAGTAATTCCTGCATCAGCCTTTGCTATCTTCTCCCTCAGAAATAATCTGACAGCATTAACCATTCCCTGCAAATCATCCTTATCGAAATTCGTTTTGAAAAATTTGGATAGCAATGCGGCGACTTCTTCCCTTGGCACATGCAAGCTAGGAGCAACCATCTGTGCAGGTTTATCATGTTTTAGCTGAATTATGAATTCTCCAAGGTCTGTTTCCCATACCTCTTTTCCTAAAGAGATGAGATATTCCCTTAATCCTATCTCTTCAGCTACCATGCTCTTTGACTTGACTATCAGTTTATCTTCATCTGTCAATTTCTTTAATTGGCCTAATGCCTCTTCTTTGTTTCTAGCAGAGAATACATCAACACCGTTTCTTTGCATAGAATCAATAGCCTGCTTTACCAGCCCTTGTATATCTGCAGAAGATTTCGTTTCTTCAACTTCATCGGATATTTTCACAACTTCCTCATCAGCCAAATTCAGATTCAGGTTGGAGAAAAATGATGCCATACCTCTCTGTATGCCATTTTGCATCACAGAGTCTTTTAACGCCAGATATACCCTTGCCTTTGTCCTTGAAAAATCATCATCCATAGCTGGTCAACTCCAGCACATCAAATACTTCTAACGATTTATCCTGTGGTGCTTTGCTGCATCTTCCGAGGTTTGAGAGGCAGATGGGGCAGGCAGCAACAGCTTTTCTGGATTTATCTCTCAGCTGAGAACATCTTATCCCGGAAACTTTTGACGCTATGGCTGGAGCTATGCTCTCGATTGGCCCTCCGCAGCAGAAAGTCATTCTCTTATTTCTCTCTGGCTCCACGTAGCTTACACCTAGAGAATCAAGATAATTCCTGTATGCATCTGCAAGGGAAAGGCGCCTTGAGAGTATGCATGGGTCATGAACAGCATAGATGTCCTTTATAGCATCGTTCTTCTTTGGTTTAGCTATTTCCATATAGTGGTTCACTTCAAAGTCGAAACCATCAATAAACCTCGGGTACAGTTCTCTTAATGCATAGGTTGAGTGAGGGTCTACTGTTATTATTTTTCTCACTCCTCTTTCCCTGAAAATTTTTACAGCTGAAGTTGCTATATTCAGGAATTCATCCACTAGTCCCAGGTCATAGAAGAGTATACCTGAATAGGGTTCGTCTAATCCCAGATAAGTGTGCTCTATCCCATTATTACTGAGCAATCTTGAAGCATTTCTGAGTATTCTTCTCGCTCTTTCCACCTTATTCTCTTCCTCTTTAACTAGTCTGCCTGCTAAACTCGAAGCGGTTTCGCTTCCCAAAACCTTCAATGCAAGCGAGAAACCGCCACTTCTCTCTGCCTTGAACATCAGTTCGACAAACTTTTCGGCCCTTGGCATCATCTGATATAAGCCGCCAGTATACAATATAGTGGAGCTAGCAGAGAATTTTTCGTCTTTTGACCATTCAGCAAGCGCTTCAGGTGAAACCCCCATTGGATTACCCGTTTTTCTTTGATTCTCTTTCAGTATGCTGAACAGCTGCACCCTGTTTATAGGGTCTGGCATTGCCTGCTCTTGCATTTTGCTTATTCAAAAACTTGATGCTCCGAGTGCATAATTTTAATCAGGCCTAGCCTTGCTAAAGTTTTTTCTTATGCAGGAACTCTTTCAGATACTTCTATTCAGTTTGAATTGATACTATAATGCATTAAGCTTGCACGTTGATTCAACAGCTCTCAAATATCATCGTATTCAGCAACAATACTCTTGCAAATGCAACTTCATCTTTTCGCCTTTATCCCTTCCTCTATCAAGTCTGCAAACATTTCGTCGAACTGCTTCGGGTCAACCTTTTCATATGCCTCTATTGAGCCCACGTCAAGCCAGAAATCATCAAACAGAAAGCCTTCTGTCTTCTCTCCCTTCCTTATTAGACTGGTTAGCAAGTCTCCCATTATATCTATGCTATCTTTATGCTCAGATTCATGCATACTCTCTAAAACTTCAATCGCCTTTGTCTCAAGAGCCATTATACCAACACCCACGTTGATATCTATCTCAGGCTTCTCTTTGAAAGAAACTATCTTCTTTCCTTTCATGCTGGCAACGCCTACAGGAACCTTGAATCCCTTTGCAACAGCAAGCGTTGCAATAGCAGAATCTTCTTCATGCTGGTGAAGTAGCTTTTTCAGGTCCAGTTTTGTGATTATATCTCCATAATAGATCAACATTGTAGCGTCCTTAGGTATATTCCCCTTTTTCCAAGCATTGAGAAGAGCTCCTCCGCTTCCCCTGTAATTTGGCTCGTCCATGATATAATATAGATTCATGCCTAGCGATGAGCCATTATCAAAATAGTTCTTTATCTGCTCAAACTTATAGCTGGCTAACAAGAGTGCGTCGCTTATACCTGCCTTCTTCAGTGACCTCAGAATGTATTCGAGTATAGGCCTTTGGGCACTGCCTATGGGAAGCATTACTTTCTGAAAATAGTACGTTAATGGTCTTAGTCTGCTGCCTAGCCCTCCACACAATACAACTCCTATGACTTCTTTCATGTCTTGAAATGAGCAACGCAGACAATATAAGCTTATTGAACGCAGCAACCTACAAAATAGCCGTATCTGATTAAATTGATATAGCCGCAAAATCGAGGGTCTTTCGTGAGTGAAAAATATGGTAAAACTGTATGACTTATCTCAGCCGTTGAACCAGGAAGCACCTTTCTGGCCTCTCTACCCACCCTTCGAAGTCAAATTCATAAAAAGAAAGGCAGAACATGGGGTGAATGCCCAATACATAATGACATCAAACCATATGGGAACCCATCTTGATGCGCCGCTTCACTTTGTTACAGGAGGCAAATCCATAGACCAGATACCACTGACTCAGCTTTATGGGCCTGGTGTAATAGTCGATGTCAGCGAAGTTGGAGACCTGGGTATAATAACCCCAGAATTGATAGAGAGCAAGGTTGAGGTTAAAGATGGAGATATACTGCTTCTCTACACAGGCTTCTCAAAATATGCATGGTACCAGAAACCAAAGCCTGAAGGGACTGCTGACGAAGAAAGGTATATGCACATGCATCCAGGAGGCACAAGACCATTGGTAGAATGGCTGCTGAAAAAGAAGATCAAGCTTTGGGGGGTTGATGCAGTTTCAACAGACCATCCGATGAATTTGCCGATTGGAAGATTCTTACCTAGAGTGCATGAGAAGGTGAGAGCTCTTGCTGAGAAAAAGTTCGGAGGTAAGGAAGCAGTCGATAGGCTTTTTCCTCCCGAGGATTACCAGCTTACTCATAATGCACTATTTCCTTTTGATTGCATACACATAGAGAACCTAGGGGGAGAGATAGATAAGCTTCTTAACAGGAGAACCACTATAGGCTGCTTTCCATGGTTGTTCAAAGGAGGGGAAGCAGCTTTCTGCAGGGTCGTGGCATTCGAAGAATAAACATCAAGCTAGATAATATCTTTCATTTTTTAAATTATTATGTATCATTATCAAATATATTCTATATCTTTGATTAAAACTCTTCAAAACCAATAAGAATATATACCTACAATCGGATATGCCATTTCCACATTGTCCGATAATAAGGACACGGGAAATCCTGTTCCCGATGCCAAGGCTGTAGGTTCGGGGACATACGCTGCTCAAGCAAAAGACCTCAAAACTCTTGCAGAAACAGTTGACAGAGTAGGGTCGTGTAAATATGACAAATCAAGAGGCCAGGTAGAGCTGACAAGGGAATTCAGAGAAGAGGACTATCTATGGAATCCAGATTTTCATCCCACACCTCTAAGATTGAGAACATGGGGTGCTGGCACGTTCTTCGCGATATGGCTTGGCATGGTGGTTATAGTACCAACATGGACATTATCTACGGTAGGGATGGCCTTGGGCCTTAACTGGTCGACTGTGCTGGCTCTCATGTTTCTCGGAAACCTTATAGTGCTCGTCCCGACACTGGTACAAAGCCATGGAGGGGCTAGGTATGGTATGGCCGAGCCCCAGCTTACAAGGTCAAGGTGGGGTATATACGGGGCACAGATACCATCATGGATAAGAGCAATAATATCGATGGGCTGGTGGGGAGTAGAATCATACATAATTGCGGAAGCAGCAGGATACATCTATCTTCTTGCAACGTCTCCTGCAGATATCCAGACTCTTTCCAACTTTTTAGGTCCAGGTGCACTGCCTGCTCATTTCCCAACCGTATTCTGGACTACGTTTGCCCTTGTAATTCTGGCGCAGCTTCTGCTCTTCTGGAAGTCACCCCCAACTGAGGCGCAGCCTGCCCTGAAGTGGTTGGCAAGAATAGCTGCACCTATAATGATTCTGGGCTTTTCAGTCATGTTCTATTACTTCCTCTCAGCAGCAAACTTCAACGTCAGCCCTGTTCTCAACATGCCAGCTTCTGTTTCTGGCACAGCCTACTGGTTAACGGTCTTAGGCTTCCTCAACTCAAACGTTGCATACTGGGCCACTATGGCTGTCAGCATGCCAGATTATACAAGGTTCGCAAAGTCTCAATTCTCCCAGACAGTGGGGCAGATACCGATGCCTCTTATGATGACTGTTGTGGGAGCTATGGGCTTGCTTGGTGCTGGAGCTGCCATGAGCTCAGGCTGGCTAACAATAAAGACGGCAAGCGACTTCTTTGGCTATGACCCGGTTCAGCAGATTGCATTACACTTCCCAGCTGGCTTGAATTATCTCCTGCTGATAGTCGTCATAATAGCAACATTCTCTGTAAACGTCTTTGCAAACTCAGTCGCTCCAGGCTACGACATAGCTAATACATATTCAAAGAAGCTTTCATGGTTCAGGGGTATAGTTATAGGAGTAGTTATCAGCCTGCTTGTCGGAGCATATGCAACATATTCAGCAGGGGCACATCAGTACATATTCAACTGGCTTCTTGCATACGGTGCACTGCTAGGAGCTGTTGAGGGAGTAATCTTCTTTGACTATGCATTGCTAAGAAGGTTCAAGTTTGATGTTGTCGATACATATCTAACTTACGGCAGGTTCAGATATGCAGGGGGCTTTAACCCAGCAGCCTTGCTTGCATTCATAATAGGCATACTTGTAACATACCTGTCATACTGGGGAGTGTTGAATAATACATTTACCCAAGCACTTTACGCAAACTCATGGCTGACAGCATTTCTGATATCTGGAGTTGTTTACACTATACTTATGGCAGGCTGGGTTATACCTAGGTATCAAAAGTTCCTCAAAGGAAATCTGGCAAGTGGATACATAAGCGAAGAGACAAAGAAGATATTCGAGTCGTAAAGCTGGCCAAATCTTTTTTTAATATATTATGATTAAAGGTTATGATAAATTCTGTAGCAACGCACATTCACATGAACTGAGACAATGGCGTATACAGGTCTGGCCTCCTGTCTCTTAAGAAAGGCGCATTCCTTCTTCTCTGCAGTAGAGCATCTTCATCCACTTCTACCGTAAGAAGCTCCTCTTTGCTGGAAGCTTTTGCCAATACCTTTCCTGAAGGGTCCACAACCATAGAACCTCCATAGTAAGGGTATGATTGACCTTCATATTCACTTCCTACTCTATTCACACCTGCAACGTAAACCGTGTTGAACGATGCATGAGCCCTTAGCTCTAGCTCCCAGAGCTCAGGATATACTCCAGTGCACGTAGGAATAAATACCATCTCTGCGCCTTTTAGAGCCATTATTCTCGGCCCTTCAGGAAAATGTCTGTCATAGCATATGTACACACCTATTTTATGATTAGATACTTCAAATACAGGGTAGCCCAGATTGCCAGGCTTGAAGTAGTATTTCTCATCATAGCCAGGAAGCTGAGGAAGATGAGTCTTTCTGTATTTTCCTTTATACTCTCCGTTTGAATCAATTACTACTGCAGTATTGTAATATATGCCAGGCACATCAGAGTCTAGCTCGAATATAGGAGCAATTATCGCTATACCATACTCTTTTGCTGCAACCTGAAGCTTTTTTGTTGTTTCGCCTGGTATCTTTTCAGCAAGCTCAAAGTATTTTGGCTCCTGTGTATACGCAAAGTATATTGTTGAGAAGAGCTCTTGCAGGCATATAATGTCAGAGCCTGCTTCAGACGCTTTTTTTACATAGGAGATTGCTTTTTCAACATTCTTTTCCTTATCGTTTGAGCAGCTCATCTGAAGAAGTGATATTTTCATTGTAGGCCTGGCTACATAAACTCGTTATTAACTTTACCCTTTTGAAAGCTTATTAAATTGACAAGTACATTTTGTGCGTGAAAGGAATGAGCCTTGTAATAAAGAATGCAAGAATAGTTACTTCCTCAGATATATTCGATGCAGACCTGCTGGTTGAAGACGGTAAAATAGCATCTATATCCAAATCTATAGATGAGAAATCAGTTGATAGGACTATAGATGCTTCTGGGAAGCTGCTTCTTCCTGGGGGCATAGATGGGCACACGCATTTCGAAATGCCTTTCATGGGAACTACTACTGCTGATGACTTCTATTCAGGAACCGCATCATCAGCTGCAGGAGGGATAACGACAATAGTCGATTTTGCTGTACAGCAGAAGGGAGAATCTCTCAGCAGTGCAATCAACGCATGGCACTTGAAGGCAAAGGATAAGGCTATAGTCGATTACAGCTTTCATGTCATATTCAGGGATGTAAATGAATCCACACTTAGCGAAGTGAAGGATGTTATTGCATCAGGAGTGACAAGTTTCAAGGTCTTCACAACCTACAGGAAGGAAGGGTTGATGCTCGAAGATGGTGATATTGAGCAAGTTATGAGAGTCGTATCTAAAAACGGAGGTTTAATTGCTGTTCATGCGGAGAATAATGGTATTGCAGAATCTAACGTTAACAGATTCATTAAAGAAGGCAAAATGTCAGCCATGTACCATGCACTCAGCAAGCCGCAGATAGTTGAAGGAGAGGCGGTGCAAAGGATGATAACTTTAGCAGGTTATGTTGGGGCTAGAATGTACATAGTTCATCTATCGAGCAAGATGGGTAGAGAGCTGATAAGAGATGCATATATCAAAGGAATGCAGGTCTTTGCAGAAACATGCCCTCATTACCTTGTCTTTGATGATTCAGTCTACAAGAGAGAGGATGCAAAGAATTATGTAATGAGTCCTCCTATAAAGTCCAAAGAAGACAGGGAAGCACTTTGGGAAGGGTTGAGCTACGGAGATGTAAGGACTGTTGCAAGCGACCATGCTGATTTCACATCGGAGCAAAAGAGGCTTGGCGATTCTGATTTTACAAAGATACCCAACGGCGTGCCGGGAACAGAGGTCATAATCCCCATACTTTTCACAGATGGTTACAGAAAGGGTAGGATTAGCCTCCAGAGACTTGTTCAGTTAACTTCAACAAACGCAGCAAAGGCGTATAACCTGTATCCAAGAAAAGGTACTATAGCTGTGGGAAGCGACGCGGATTTCACCATTCTCGACCCTGAGAAAAAGGTCAGACTGACTGCAGACAATCTGCATGCAAACATCGACTATTCCATTTATGATAATTACGTGGCTGAGGGCTACCCTATACTGACTGTCTCAAGGGGAGAAATAGTCTATGAGGATGGACAGGTCATAGGAAAAAGGGGAAGAGGCAAATTTCTACCAAGAGCCCCATCGTACAACTTGTTTTAATACCTCTGCAATAGAAAAACTTTTAATGAGATGATAGCTATCGTAAAACATGGTAGCTACTAAAAGCAGGTATATAGGGAAAGCAGTACCACAGATTGATTCTGAACTCAAGGTTACAGGTACAGCTAGCTATGCGTTCGATATAGAGCTGCCAGGGATGCTTTTTGCAAAGCTTGTAACAAGCGATAGACCGCATGCAAGAATACTCAGCATAGACACATCGGAAGCTGAGAAGGTAAAGGGAGTTGTGTGTGTTGCAACAGGTAAGGACTTTCCTTTCAGAATAGGTATGTACCTAGGCGATAGAGACCTGCTCGCAATAGATAAAGTAAGGTGGGTAGGCCATCCTGTTGCTGCAGTTGTTGCTGAAAGTCTATCGGCTGCTGAAGAGGCAGCAGCAAAGGTCAGGGTAGAGTATGAGGACCTGCCTGCTGTTCTCGATGTTAAGGAGGCTCTAAAGCCTGATGCTCCTATAATTCATGAGAAGCTCGCAGAATACAGGGTATTTCCTGCCTTCAAGCCTGTCCCAGGCACAAACATAGCAAACCGCTTCTCACTAAAGAGAGGAGATGTAGAGGAAGGTTTTGCAAGGTCTGACCTTATTATAGAGGATGAATTCAGCATGCCTCATGTCTCACACGCCTTTCTTGAGACTCAAAACTGTATAGGCCTTTACAGAAGAGATGGTACAATAGAGGTTTGGTCAAGCCTCCAGTCTCCCTTTGCTGCGAGATTCCTTATGGCTTACTCCCTTAATATGCCTGTTAACAAGATAATAATTCATGTGCCTTTCTGCGGAGGAGGCTTCGGAGGGAAGGCAGGACTAGGCTGGGAGCCTCTGGCTGCAATGCTAAGCAAAAAGGCTGGGTATAAGCCTGTTAAGCTAATACTTTCAAGGAAGGAGCAGTTCACAAGTTCTGCAGTAAGGGAAGCTTTTATTGCGAAGGTCAAGGCTGGATTCACCAAAGATGGCAAGTTTGTAGCATACAAGGCTGAATTCATAAGTGAATGTGGCGGTTATGGCGATTATACCGTAAACGTCAGCAGAACTACAGGCTATGCTGCTGACGGATGCTACGACATAGAGAACCTTGAAGTAGAATGCAAGGCAGTTTACACAAATAGAGTGCCTACAACTGCCATGAGGGGCTTCGGATATCCGGAGGCTCACTGGGCTCTTGAACAGATAATGGACAGGGCAGCTTCAAAACTTTCTCTCGACCCTGTCAGAATAAGACTTCTCAACATGGTGGAGCCAGGTCATTCCACAACAGGGACTGGTGAGAGGGTAAGAGAGGATTCTGGAGACCCAAGAAAGGTGCTTGAGACTGTAATAAGAGAAATAGACTTCGGAAACAAGCCCCAGCAGCCAAAGGAGCCGTGGAAGATAAGGGCTAGAGGCTTTGCCCTTAACGTTAAAGGTCCAAGTCAGCCTCCTAATGCATCGGGTTCATCAATACTGAAATTTAACGAAGATGGAAGCGTTGACTTACTTGTAGGAACCGGCTCGTTTGGACAGGGAACTACAACAGCACTCTGCATGCTTGTTGCTGAAGAGTTCGGTCTGCCTTTAGAGAAGGTAAGGGTACCGTTTGAGAGAACATCAGATTCAGTGGCATATACATGGCAGACAGTAGGTAGCAGGGGTCTCTTTGTTGATGGGAATGCGACTCTTTCAGCCATAAGAGAAGCAAAGAGGAAGCTGACTGATATTGCAAAACAGGTGTTAAGGGTACCTGAAGATGACGTTGTATTTGCAGGTGGTTATGTCAGTGTAAGAGGGAGGCCATGGATAAAGATACCTCTGTCTGATATAGCTATGTCATATACATATCAAAACGGGAACGCTGTAGGAGGACCGACAATAGGCAGTGGCTACTGGACATCAGTGCTAAATTCATACCTTGACCCTGAGACCGGCCAAGGCGTTCCTTCAATCTTTCACACTTTTGGTGCTACAGGAGTGCAGATAGTGCTGGATATGCTGACTGGAGAGATAGTGGTTGAGAAGGCTGTACAAGTTGAAGACGTTGGAAGGGTTATCAACCTCATGGGTGTTAATCAGCAGATGGATGGAGGATTTATAATGGGAATGAGCATAGCGTTATGGGAAAGGCTGATTTTTGACCAGAACGGATGGGTAGTGAATCCCAACTTCTCCACATATTACATAGCAAGAATGAAGGATATACCAGGTGAGATCAAGAAGTTCGCAATAGAAACTCCGCAGGAAGATGGGCCTTTGGGTGCAAGGGGGCTTGGAGAGATGACCATGATATCAGTTGCTCCAGCCATTTCAAACGCAATATACAATTCGCTGGGTGTGATGCTGAACCATCAGCCTATGTCTCCTGAAGTTGTTTGGAAGGCAATAAGGCAACAGAAACCTGAACTCTACAAGAAGGCAGAAGAATCGTTCTTTGGTGGAAAGGAAGAGGTAGCTCCAAGGCTACAGCAATAATCCAGGGTGATTTTCGGTTGAGTTTCGGTTCCCCCTATTTTACACTGCCGAAGTTCAAATACTTTAAGCCCAAAAGCATTGAAGAGGCATTAGAATATCTTAGGGATAATGGAGAAGATGCAAGGGTAATGGCTGGAGGTGTAGGGCTTCTCAACTTCATGAAGGAGAGGCTTGTGGAGCCAAAAGTTGTTATAGATTTGAAGGGAATACCTGAACTGCGTAAAATTGAATACAACGGAAGGCTGATTATAGGTGCGACCGCGACGCTTAACGAGACACTATCATTCCCTAAAGTAAAAGAAGAATACACTGCACTCTACGAAGCAATATCAGTACTGAGCGACCATAACCTGAGAAACAGGTCAACTCTTGTAGGGGACCTCTGCGAAGCATTGCCATGGATAGATTCTCCACCTCCTTTGATTGCTTATGATGCAACTGTAAGGATAATAGGTAGCAAGGGGTCAAGAAGTGTCAGTGTCAAGGATTTCATAAAGGGGATGGCTCAGGTCGATTTAGATCCAGACGAGATAGTTACAGCTATAGAACTGCCTGACGCTGGTAAAAAAAGAGGCAAGTTCTACAAATTTGCCAGGGGTTCAGAGTTCTCGATAGCCTCTCTGGCAATTGTCTATGACCCTAGCGTCAACCGATTAAAAATGGTCTTTGGAGGAGTATCCGAAATGCCATACTGTCCTGAGGAGCTTTCTGAAATGTTTGCAAAAGCATACTCAACAGCAGATTATATTAGTATGGCTATATCTTATCTGAGGAAGAATTTCACGCCTCTTGACGATTCTCTGGCTTCATCGGAGTATAGACTGAATATTATGGAAAGGCTTCTGGTTCAAGGAGTTAGGGAAGTAGTTCAGGGTGAGAAAAGATGATCGTTAGATTAAAGTTGAACGGAAGGGTTGTAGAGGCAGAAGCAGAAGACAACGAACTGCTTCTTGATTTCATCAGAGATAAGTTAGGCGTGAAGAGCATTAAGGCTGCATGCTGGAGGGGAGAATGCGGGGCATGCATGGCAATTGTTAACGGCAAGGCTGTGAAGACGTGCCTTATGCTTGCTGTGGAAGCCAATGAAGGTGAGGTTACAACTGCAGAGGGCCTTGCTGGCAATGAAGCAATATCCCCTCTTCAGAAGATATTTGTTAAGCATGGCGCTATGCAGTGCGGCTTCTGCACACCTGCTTTCGTTGTGAATGTGCATTACCTTCTCAGCGAAGACCCTGAAGCAAGCGAAGAAGAGCTTAAGGAGAAGCTGAGCGGAATGATATGCAGATGTGGTACATATAACCAGATGCTTCCTGCGATCAGGGAAGCCAAGAGCCTATATCTAAGGGAAAGGAAGAAAGCTCAGCCTATAGCATCAAGTATGTCTTGAAGCTCTTTCTCAATCGATGCCTTTGGTGTGTACCTAGCCCTGACTGTTTCAACGCCCTGCTTTTCAAGTTCCTCTGCAAAGATATCTAGTCCTACATTGATTGCAACTATTTTACCATCCATCAATTCCCTTATCTTTTCATGCATATTTATCACACAGCCAGATATTTTCTTGCAAGGACTTTTACCCTTTCGTAATTATCATTAATGAAAGCTGCAGCTGCAACAAAACTCATTTCTGCATTTGATGGAAAGATGCTAATACCAGAACTCTCCAACTTATCTTTTTGCATACTCAGATTTTGAGGGTCCTGGTCTGTTCCGCATATATGAGTAATTATCATCGGTCCATCTTTACTCTTGCCTATTGCACTTATTATGGCTCCAGCAGGGTCAGCATTGCTTGCATAGCCAAGCATCACGTCCATCATAATCAATGCTACTGATTTATTGCTAATTTCTTGCTTTAATCTTATGCTTCTAACAGTCGGGTCTATCATCGGGTGCAACCTTCCCTCAGTGAATTCTTCTTCGCCCAAATCGATTACAGTATGCTTGTGACTCTTGAAGGGGTCTTTTAATTTATTTTCTGCCCTGATAGATACATTAGAAAAGATATCCCCTATTCCTTCTTGCAATATAATCATCGATTCATATGCTAACGTGCCCCCGGTGAACAGTCCTCTGATGAATTCTCTTTGGTCAGCTATATTCCTCTTGATTTCTTTGGATTGATTCAGCAATTGCTCGAAAGAGGTACCAAATTGCCTGTCTTTGCCTAGCAGACTAATGCTCTTCCCTGCCGCTGTATGAAGAGAATGTGCTTGAATTATCCTCTTTTCTTTAAAATCAAGCTCTTCTGAGCCAAGAAGACAGAGCACATAATCCTTCTTTGTATCATTTTTTATGAATTCTACTAGCTTCTTGAGTGCATATTCTCCAGGAGGCTTGCTGATTATACAGATAACATCTGTCTGCTCATCCTCCTCAAGTATTTTTATACAGCTCTCGGTCATCATACCCATGCAAGAATCTGATAGGTCTCTACCTCCAACCCCAAAACCCTGGCTTATACCTTCCCCGTAGAGAGATATCAGTACACTAACTTCCTGCAGACCCGTTCCTGAAGCTGACACTATCCCTATTCTTCCCCTTCTTACGGAATTTGCAAAAGCTATCCCTTTTCCCCCTATTATTGACGTTCCGGCTGAGGGCCCGAGCAAAAGAACACCCTTCTCTAGTGCAAGTTTCTTCAGATAAACTTCGTCTTCGACTGAAACATGGTCGCTAAACAAATGCACGTTTATTCCTCTTTCAACTATTGGTACAACCACTTCCCTTGCATGTTCTCCAGGCACAGATATGACTGCTAGATTTATTCTGCTATCCTTTATAGCCTCTCTTAGGTCGATGTATGATGGAGCACCAACTCCCTGCATAACCAGTTTCTCCATCTCTTGCAAAGCAGATTCTGCCTCATCCCTTCCTGTAGCCAAAACCACAAGTAGAATATCGTCTGCCTTTGCTCTTTCGCCTTCTTCATTCAACAGATTTATTGTTCTAAGCAGCTCTTTGTTGTTATCTGTAGCCATAACAGCAGCAGCATCAAGCACTCCCTTCATCCTCTTAGCCTTCTCAGTAACTTGCATAAGCTGCATTGAATCCTTGTACGTATTCTTTAACACTCTAGCCAGAATATGGTTCATTATACACCAGCCCTTTATTTTCTCCGTTAAAAAACAATACTTGATTAGGTTTATACACCTTAACATTATGCCCCTAGAAGCGAAATAACATGTCTCAGCTAAGGGGGTCGATAAAGGATGAGGTCGAAAATGCAAATGTTCAGGCTGTGACAAGGATGATGGAAGCTGACCCAAAGTGGAATGGGCTAGATGTAGCTGCAAAAGCTATTCCTGCCATGAAAGATTACATGCTGTTGCATGCAGGCCCGCCTATAACATGGGAAAAGGCATCCGGTCCACTTAGGGGTGCTTTAGTCGGTGCTTGCCTGTTTGAAGGATGGGCTGGAAATGAAGAGGAGGCTTCAAAACTTCTTGCTTCTGGTAAAGTTGTAATAGAACCATGCCATCATCACAACTCAGTCGGCCCGATGGCAGGGGTTATCTCTCCAAGTATGCCTGTCTACAAGGTTGAAGATACAAAGTATGGCGTAAAGGCATTTTCAAACTTCAACGAAGGGATAGGAAAAGTACTAAGGTATGGTGCCTATGACAGAGAAGTGTTGAACAGGCTGAGATGGCTCTCTACAACTTTCTACGATGTTCTCTCAGCGACTCTCAAGGAGATGCTAAAAGAAAAAAACGAAGGTCTGTCTTTCAAAACAATAATCTCTCAGGCTCTCACTATGGGTGATGATTGTCATAACAGGTATAATGCTGCAACATCCCTCTTTTTCAAGGAAATAATTCCTTACATGGTCCAAGCTCAGTTAGATAAAAGAGATATGCTGCAAGCCATATCTTTTATGAACTCGAACAACTTTCTTACATTGAACCTGGGAATGGCTACAGCAAAGGCGATGACTCTCGCCGCTCATGGAATAAAATACAGTACTATAGTCACCACCATGGCTAGAAACGGTACAGAAACGGGAATAAGGGTTTCTGGCCTTGGAGACCAGTGGTTTACAGCTCCAGCCCCCTTGGTGCAAGGGCTCTGGTTCCCGGGCTACAGCGCAAAGGACAGCAACCCTGACATAGGAGATAGTGCAATAACAGAAACGGCAGGATTTGGAGGCTTTGCTATGGCTGCAGCCCCAGCGATAATATCATGGGTTGGCGGGAACTATCAGAATGCAGTCGAGATGACGGAAAGAATGTACTCCATAACCTATACAACCCATAAATATTTCACAATACCTGCTCTGAACTTTAAGGGCACTCCTACAGGTATAGATATTAGAAAGGTGGTGAAGACAGGTATTAGCCCTCAGATAAATACGGGCGTTGCTCACAAAGAGGCTGGGATAGGGCAGATAGGTGCCGGGCTGGTCATTATGCCAATTGATATGTTCAAAAAGGCACTTGCCTTTTATGGCCAAGCATACCTATCGTAATCATTCTGAAGCCCACTCCCCCCAAACCTCTCTCAATTTTGAGCTTATCTCACCTACTGTTGCTCCATACCTGACAGCTTCGAGGACATAGGGAAACAGGTTTTCATCATCCCTTTCAGCCACATAGGCAACTCTGTCCAAAGACCTTTCGACTTTATCTTTATCCCTCTTTTTTCTATATTGGTTCAATCTTTCAATCACCTTCTCCCTCTCCCTTGGGTCTATCTTCTGGATTACTACCCTTTCATCCTCTCTATACCTGTTTACCCCCAAGACTTGTATTTCCCCACTTTCAACCCTTTTCTGGTATTCGTAGCTCGACCTCTCTATTTCTTTCTGGGGAAAGCCTGATTCTATAGCTTTCATCATTCCTCCCATCTTCTCTATCTTCTCTATCAACTCCTCAGACCTCTGTTCAAGTTCATCGGTCAGCCTTTCTACCATAAACGAGCCTCCAAGCGGGTCAGCAGATTTTGCAACGTCAGTTTCCATCAAAAGAAACTGCTGTATTCTTACAGAAAGGGTTGCGGCTTCCTCTGTTGGTAATCCAAGCGCCTCATCATAGGAATTAACATGAAGAGATTGAGCCCCTCCCAGTATAGCTGCAAGCGCCTGTATGGCTGTTCTGGCTATATTCAGTTTTATCTGAGAAGCTGTCATCTGTGCCCCTGCGGTCTGGACATGAAATCTCATCATCATCGACCTGGGGTCCTTTGCATTGAACTTCTCTTTCATGATCTTTGACCAGAGCCTTCTCGCAGCCCTAAACTTTGCAACCTGCTCCAGAAGAGATGACCTGGAGGAGAAGAAGAAGGAGAGCCTTGGTGCAAACGAATCCACATCCTTGTTTCTATTGGTCATCTCTCTAACATATTCAATGCCATCAGCGATTGTGAAAGCTATCTCTTGAACAGGAGTTGCCCCAGCTTCCTCAAAGTGGTAACCGCTTATACTTATGCTGTTCCACTTGGGCATCTTTTCAGAGCAATATTCTATAATATCTGAGGCATATCTCATCGATTGCTTTGGTGGATAAATGAAATTGTTTCTTGCTATGAACTCTTTCAATATATCATTCTGAACTGTTCCCTGCAATGCTGCGACCTGAATTCCCCTGCTTTCTGAAACAACCATATATGTAGAAAGTATCTCCATGGCTGTGGCGTTTATGGTCATGGAGGTCGAAACTTTTGAAACATCTATACCCCTCATCACTCTATCCATTTCCTTCCAGTGAGGTATTGGCACACCAACCCTACCTACCTCGTAGTATGCTCTAGGGTCGTCAGGGTCGAGACCCAGCTGAGTCGGCAGGTCAAACGCTATACTCAGCCCTGTCTGTCCCTGCTTTAGAAGAAGCTTGAAGCGCCTGTTTGTCTTGTCTGCACTTGCAAAACCTGAGTATTGCCTCATGGTCCATGGCTTTCCTCTATACATGTCTCTGTAGATACCTCTGGTGAATGGTAGCTTACCTGGTTCCCCGAGCTTCTGGTGATAATCTCCATTCAGGTCATCAGGCCCATAAAACAACTTCAGCTCTATTCCAGACTCGCTATACTTCATAGCTTCAAAATTGCTCTTCTCCTCAACAGCCTTCATTTTGTCTCTTGCTTTGTGTTCGATAGATGGATAGTTATATTCTTTGCAGGTTCATGCAGTTAGATAAATGCAGAATAATAATGACGTATTATATGATTAGTCTAAATAAAAAAAGAATTTATGAGAATTAAATGATATTTTTATCCTAAAGTTATGCAGTTGTCTAATTTTTCCATAAAATGGTCACAAAAAACGCGTATAGTAAGGAATATATAAGGGACTTGTCAATTTTTTGCTGTTAGTGGGCTCGTCAGATATGGTCTCTAGTCCTCTGTATAATTTGCCGCCTCCGTACCTTCCTGGACCCCATGAATTAAGAGAGTGAAAGACATGCTGCAGAGCATACCGGGCCTTTCTGACGACATCTCTGCCCTTCTGTCAAAGCTCCCTTCTCCTCTATGGCATGCATCCCGTGATGGCTCCAGAGATTTCTTCAACGATGCCTGGCTCAAATTCACGGGAAGGGCTTTCGAAGAAGAGCTGCATATGGGCTGGCTGAACGGTATACATAGAGATGATAGGGATAATTATCTTAACTTGTACAAAGAGAGTATTGCAAGTGGTAAGCCATACCGCGCAGAATTCAGGATAAGGCATTCTGACGGAGGTTTCAGGCATGTAGTTGAGGATGCCTTTCCCCTTCCCTCAGCAGATAAGCTTTCTGTAGGGTTTGTGGGTATATTGACAGATGTAACAAAGGTGAAGAGGTACGAACAGGAACTTTCATCCTATTCTGTCAGGGAACAGTTTTTGAAGAATAGCGTGCCTGATGCGCTTATTACACTTGACTTGGCCGGGAATGTCATAGGCTGGAACGGAGGGGCGGAGAGGCTTTTCGGTTATGAACAGACAGAGGCGATAGGGAGAAGCTTTCGCCGATTTATCCCAGAGAGGCATCATGACATATTTAGAGAGAGGATGAAAGATATAGAGAACAGATTGGCTGTAGAATCTAAAGTGACTGGTTCGGTTGAAGCGAAGGCGCTTAAGAGAGATGGGAGTGAATCATACATCTCAATTTCCTTCGTCGGGACAAAAACGGAGGATGGAGGCCAGCTGATGCTTCTTGTCAAAGATGTAACAGAGGAGAAGATGAAGCTCAGGACTTTAATGAAAGAGCAGGAGAGGCTTAAATCCATAGTTGATAGCTCGTCTGTTGGCGTAGCTCTTGTAGGTCTAGATGGTAGAATAATATATGCTAACAGATCTTTCTCCGAGCTTCTTGCCTATCCTCAGGAAAGCTTGAAATCAATGCACGTTGCAGACATTACTCACGCTGAAGATAGGAGTGCAATGCTATCTGAAATATCAAGCATTTCTGGCCAGAACCCTGCACACATAAAGACAGAGATGAGGTTTATCAGGCAAACTGGAGGTGTTGTTTGGGCAGCAACCACCATAGACCCATATCTGGATAAGGATGGCAGAGCCCTATACTTTGTGCTTGAGCTTGTGGATATAACAGATATCAAGAGAATGGAGCAGGAGCTGTCTGAGCAGATTAAAGAGCTGAGGATGGAGATTGAAAGAAAGAGCAGGGAGCTTGAAAGTGCCAGGCAGGTCACTCCTGAGGCTGAGAAGCTGATCAGTATTGGTATGTCTCTAGCTCAGGTTACGCATGATATCAGAAACCCATTGACAGCTATTGACCTAGGCCTTTACGCACTTGAGAATAGCATACCGGAAAAGGATAGAGATACTGAGAAGATAATCAATACCATGAGAAATGCACTAAGGCAGGCTAACGATATAGTTACAGAGCTTACACAGTTTGTCAAACCTACACCGCCCAAGAAGAACAAGGTGGTTCTCAAGGATGTTGTAGATGAGGTTCTAGGAACGATGATCATACCATCAAAGGTCAGAAGGCAAGTAGATGTGAAGGATGATGCTGTCATATACGGGGATGAGATGCAGATTGCTAGAGTAATCCAGAACCTAGTTAAAAATGCGATAGAAGCGATGCCAGATGGAGGAGTTCTCAAAATCTGGACTGACAGAAAGGGGGATAATGTTGTACTTAATGTCTCTGACACGGGCAAAGGAATGTCTAAAGAGGTTCAGGAGAAGCTATTTTCTCCCTTCTTCACAACAAAGGAAAAGGGTCTGGGCTTGGGGCTTGCGATAATCAAAAAGTTTGTTACAGACCATGGCGGGCAGATAGAAGTTGAAAGCGAAGAAGGAAAGGGGACAAGGTTCAGAATAATCCTTCCTGGTACCAAATGATTATAACCTGTATTCTCTACCCCTCCATGAAATCTTCCCATGCCTGTATGAAACCAGAAAGCTTGCCCAGAAGGTTGCTGCAAGAACAATAGCTGCAGACGGAAAGGCCAGTGCATATAAACGATTCACGTTTATCGAATTGGAAGCCATAATTGAAAAGAGCAGTTGAAGGAGCAATGAGAAAATGCCTAAAATTAGAAGATACATGTTTGCAAGGCCTGCAATAGCTGCAAGAATGGGGGTAATGAGAAGGAAACTCATTGCTGCAGTTACAAGGAGAGATTGAATTGCCTTTCCAGACATAGATGGAGCAATCACCCTTCTCAACGCATTCAGATTTTCCTTAAATCCTGGAGCCCACTCAGCAGATACATAATTCTTCCCATTTGCAATAGCTATCCTTAGCCCTTTTTTCTTTGCAATTTCGCCAAGAGCCTTATCTTCCAGGATTTTGTCTGAAACCGCTGAATGTCCTCCTATCATATAGTAAGAGGCTTTTCTAAAGAGTATAAAACTTCCAAAGAAGAAACCTGTCTTCCCGGGTTTCATCACATCGTTCAGAGGGATCAGAGCGTTAAGAAGTCCAAAGCTGAAAGGGGTCATGATTTTGTCGAAGCTCTTGCATCTTAGCTCACCAATAGCAGAAATAGCATCAAGGCCATTATCTAAAAGCAGGTTAACTGACCTTGCGACTGCGTTACCATGCAATACAGTATCTGCGTCCAAAAATAAAAGTAGTTCAGAATTTGCTGCGTCAGCACCCTGCTGGCAAGCAACAGCCTTCCCTTTGCCGTTCGAATTTATTATCCTTAAATCAGGATATCTTTCCTTCAACTTCAATAAAAGAATTTTGAATTTCTCATCAGACTCATCATCCACTATTATTATCTCCCTGACACTATTGTCTGAGGCAAGACTTTCGACACATTTCTCTGGATTGTCATTCCTTACAGGAATTATGGCTGTAACAGATTCACTCGCATCATCCTTGTAGCTGTCTAAGGTTAACAGGGACGAAATGCTTCTGCTAAATCTTACAATTAGTAGAAGCCATGCTAATGTAGCTATTGATGTAACAATAAAAAGAAATAATTGCAGGTAATTCATTCCAAGCTAGGAGAAAAAGGAAAGGCTTCTTAATAATTGACTGCATAAACGATTGAAACGCAAAGTAAAATAGATAGCTGTGTTTGAACCCAAAATGGTGGATAACAGAAAGCCTGTCATTACAGCCTTAATAGCTAACCTAGCCATAACTGTAATCAAACTTTTTGTTGGCATATTCAGCAGGAGCACCGCAGTGCTAGCTGAGACTGTGCACTCACTTTCAGATACAGTTAACCAGCTTCTTTTACTTGCAGGTATAGAACTTAGCTCAAGACCTGCCACTGCAAAGCACCCTTTTGGCAGGGGTAAGGAGCAGTTCTTCTGGTCCTTCGTCGCTGCTATATCTGTCTTCACAGTCTCAGCTGTATTCTCTCTTTACAGGGGGGCTGAGGAGCTGTTCAGGCCTACACCCCCTGAGAATATATATGCATCTATAGTTATTCTGACATCAGTAGCTATACTTGAAGGTTATGCGCTTTCAGTTACATACAGGAATATAGGGACAAGAGCCAGCAACATGAGGGTAAGAGGGATTACTGGATTCTTCAGAGTTTCTAAGGATTCAATAATTCTGACAGCATTTCTCGAAGATGTAGTTGCAATTGCTGGCGTGGCAATTGCTGTTGCAGGCTTGTATTTGTCCTCTATATTTCAAACGGGATTCTACGATGCACTAGCATCCATATCTATAGGATTTTTGCTTGCTGGCTATGCTGTAGTTGTAGCTATAGAAAGCAGGGACCTGCTGTTAGGCGAAGGGATGTCAAAGGAGGAGATTACAAGAGCAAAATCAATAATCAAGGGTCTTCAAGGAGTTAGGGAAGTTCTGGATATAAGGGGGGTTTATTTTGGGCCTGGCAAAGTGGTGCTGGGCATAGATGTCTCTTTCAACCCTGACCTGAGAACATCAGAGATAGAAAGGATAACAGATGAGATTGAAAAGAGGCTCAGGTCAGAATTTCCTCAGGTTCACTACATATATATAGAGGCTGAAACACCTCAAGAGGTAACCCTTACGAGGAAGAAAGAAACAGAAAAAATCCAGTAGGTGCTAATATTTGGCATCTATCTTCTGCTGAATCAGGTTTTTTCTGATGAAATTTTCTGCACTTGCAAGCAATAACTTGGTAGACCTGTATGAAGCTTTTCTCATCGCTTCTTCGTAGCTTAACCAGACGTAACCTTGATGTTCGCTTGAAACCTTCACTTCTTTACTCTTGCTTTCTGCAAGGAAAAATGTTACAAATTTGTGTACTCTCTCTCCTCCCGGCCTCGCATAGAAATATTCCACAACTTTCTTGAAACCGTTTATAAACTTCAGTTCTAATCCCGTTTCTTCTTTTGTCTCCCTCATAGCTGCAGTCATTTCGTCTTCTCCCTGTTCTATCTGTCCCTTTGGTAGGTCCAGCCTTCCGGCATTAATCAGCAGAAGGTAATACCTGTTGCCATCGTCTGAATGAAAGACCACTGCGCCTGCAGAACGCTCCTCAATCAACATTTTTTGATATAAAATTCAATCATTTAACCTTATCGCAAAAGAAAAAGGTTATCTTTCAAGGAGTTAAGCACTTAATATGCCGTTCTTTGCTAAATGCGCAGAAGGTCTGGAAGATATTCTTGCCTATGAGCTGAAACTGTATGGTATCTCTACGCTTCAAGTAGGAAGCTCAAAGGTCATCTTTGACTGTGAAAATGATAGAATAAATGAGCTTATGATGAAGCTGAGGACTGCAGATAACATATTCTTCATAAGGGATTTCGGAACGACTTCTGATAGTAATTTAAAAGGTATAAGGCTGAATAAGAAGCCTCTCTACCTAAGAAGGTACAGGCTTTTCAACCATCCCAGCTCCTTGCTGCCGTCAGTTGCTGCAGCCTTGCTTCTCTGCACAGACATGAAAAGGGACCTGATTGACCCTTTTGTCGGAGGTGGTACAATAGTGGTTGAGGATGCTCTTATTATGCATGGGTCGGAAGAGGCAAGTCTTCCTTATCCTGCTGGAAAGCACAGGGTGATGGGTGTAGATATTAACCGTCATCACCTGAGTGGTGCAAGGAAGAATGCCAGAAAGGCTGGAGTAGCCAATTTGATAGACCTAAAGTTGAACGATTCAACCAGAATAAAATTGTATCCTCCGTTTGCAAGGATGGTAACAAACCCTCCCTATGGAGTAAGAGGAAGCAAAAGAGAAAGAATAAAGAAACTGTACGACAGGTTTGTTGCGAATATAGATAACATACTTGCATCGAATGCTGAAGGTGTGATGATAACTACTGAGTGGAATCTTTTGCTTAACTTACTCAGAGAAAGGGGGTTCAAATTGAAAGAAGTCAGGAAAATAAAACACAGGAAGCTGTATACTGCAGCAATACATTTCACGTTATAGGCTTGCTATGTAATGCATTGTACCGCTAGCCAAGAAATAAATTCCGAAAAGAAAGAGTGCAATAGCTGAAACCAGCCTCACAAGCCTTGGTATTGTATCTTTGTACCTTTGTGTCAGCTTGCTCAATGCTAATGGAAAAGCCGTGACCCATATAAAAAGAGCACCGAAGAAGCCTGCTATAGAGGCATAACCGAATATTGAAACCATTGTAAGTCCTCCTGTTATCCACCAGCCAAGCTGATAAGGATTTGATATACCCACAAACAGACCAGAAAAGTATCCACCACTGCTCCCCTCTTTGCTTCCCTTCTGCATAATCAGTTTAGCCCCCATGAATATTATTATGAATCCTCCAATTACTGCCAAAGGAGGTTTCAAAAAGCCTGGAATTGCTCCATGCAGCAAAATAACAACACTCAGAAAAATTGCATCAGCAGTCATTGCCCCAAATCCTATCAGGCTTGCTCTAAACCTGTTTGTTACAGAGGTTGCAGCCATCATTGCATTTATTGGACCGGGAGGTACTGCTAGAGAAAATGCAAGTCCAGCACCAAGAATGGCTGACTCCAGTACACCCATTATCTTCGAAGGGGATAAAGGTGAAGTTAAAAAATTTAATGAAAATAACATGCTAAGAGTATCATTTCACTCTTCCAATGCATTATGTCAACTCTGATTGGTAATGATAAATTGCACAGCATTGAACCGAAATACCTAATCCGGGAAAACGATAAAGAGTTATCAATTTTGGGGCATTTACGGGATAGCCAAAAAGAGGCCGACTAGTTTGGAAAGAAGCCATAAATTTTCTATCGACAGCTTTTTTGAGGGCTATTCTCGTTTTGTGGTTAAGCATAGGAAGGTAATAGTCATCGCTTGGATAGCAGCTATAATTCTCACCCTTCCATTTGCAATCGAATCTAACAGTATAGTTTCTTACAGCATAAACATCCCAACTTCAAACAACGAATCCAGGGTTGCAGAAAATATGATATCGACAGAATTTCCCCGTTACCAGCAACCCAATACAACCTACTACATTATAATTCAAGGAAATAACGTTCTCACTCCAGAGTATTATCAGAACTACAAACAGCTCAATTATACCCTTTTCAAAGAGCTTAAAGCTTACAATATAAAAAGTGTAGACTCGATTTATAGCTTTGAGAGTTCACTTCTGGCCAATTTCTTTTCTAACCTGACAGACTCTGTCAATTCAACTTTTCTGTTCATGAATTCTACTGCAAAAGCCCTGAATCAGGTCTCCGAGAACCTTTCAGATGCAAACAGCAAAGAATATGCAATATACAGCAATGCAGTAAATGCAGTCAATCAGGTTGAAAATCTCAGCAGACAGGTCAACCAGACAAATTACGCAGTATACCAGCTTCAGACACAGATAAATCAGACAGCTTATATGATCTATTCCATACCTGAGGGATTTGCGAACGCATGGCTTGCCGTATATTCATCACCTCAAGGAAGTTATATGACAACACAGCAGCTGAATACTGCAGCCAATTCAACTTTTGTCAATAGCTCTGGAATCTACAAGTTGCCTTATCCTACACCTCTTTACTACTCGTTGTACTTTGATTCCTGGTCAAAGGCAATTGATACACTTTCACCTGCATATGTGAAGACAAACATAATGCAGCTGACCTCCCAATCCATAAACAAGACAGTTCCTAATTTCGTATCATACTTTAACCAGTCAGAAGGAATGCTAATACAGTATGTATGGAGTTCCTTTAACCTGACGAATTATCATGATTCCAATCTTTTAAGCATGGCTACTATCACCTTTGCTTCGCATGGCCTTTCCCCCGAGCAGGCAAATATAGTAAAAGTTGCCTACTCACTAGGAAGCAATCCTTCCTACTCAACCATAGAAACTCAAGCACTGTCCCTGATAACTAGCAATTTAACCCTCAGCCAAGCGAACTTCGTGAAAAATGCCTTCGCTGCAAGCAAGAATTCCAGTCTCGATACCTTTACAATCCAGTATTTTCTTGGTCAGATTAATGCTAGCTATCCATCCTTAGCCTCCCAGTTGCAAAAGAACTACAACGTAACCCTTAACGAATTTCTGACTCTTGCGTTTAATGCAGGTTATCCTCCACGTCAGGATGCAATAGATAATTCCTCTGTATTTCTTGTCTCGAGAGCAATTAATTCTAACCAATCACTAGCAAATATACTGAAGACTCGTTATAATGAAACTGCAACTTCGTTTGTCAGTCTAGTCTATAACTCATCTCACCAAAATCTATTGAAAGACAATGCCATAACTCTTGTCTCAAAGGCCATAGCTTATCAGGTCAGCAAAGTATACTATCTTGAATACAACATAACATCGTTAGAAAATACAGTTAGTAACATCTATACCAATAATTTAACATCAGGCGAAGCAGCTGACCAGCTGCTTTCTACCCTGCCTTTGACACAGATGCCTATTTACCCCGATAAAGGCTTCTTGAGCCAATTCGTAAGCCCTTCGCTAAACACGACTATCTCAATAGTTGCTTTCGATTCTTCTATAAATTCATCAGGCCAGAAACAATTCGAGAATATAGTCAGCTCCTTCAACTCTGCTTCATTTACTACTCATCACACAGCTACTGAAATTCTGAATAACGATGTGAAAGATATAATCTCGGAAAGCGAAAGAGTAGCCCTGCCTTTTGGGCTAATTGTGGCTCTTCTTGTAGCTGGCATATTTTTCCTATCTCCTGTTTCGGCGTTTTTACCCTTGATTATGTTTGGCGTATCGATAGAAGTGGGGTTTGGGCTCGTAGATATCTTTCTTGGCCATATTCAGGGAGAGAAGCTCAGCTACATAAGTCCGATAATCATTTCAGTCCTTGGCCTTGGGCTTGCCTCTGACTACGTTGTACTTCTTATGAACAGATTCAGGCAGGAGTTAAAATCAGACAAGTTTGAAGCAGCCAGAGTTTCCTCAAGGTGGGCGGGGGAAGCTGTCTTTACAAGCGCTCTCACAGTGATAATGTCTTACCTTGCTCTTTCACTATCAGGTATACCGCTTTTCAGCGATGTTGGTTCTGCTAACGTTATTGTAGTAACAGTAATACTTCTGGCATCTCTTACATTTCTTCCTGCTCTGCTATCAATATTGGGAGGAAGAGTCTTCTGGCCAAGGAAGAATTTACAAACAAAGCCCAATAGGCTTTCGACACTTACAAAGAAGAGCATATCTCATCCTAAGACAGTGGTATCAGTACTCGTTATAGTCACTCTAGTTTCTGTTATATTCGCAGTAAGTCTGCCTGTAAACATTGATTTCCTTTCTTTAGCTCCAAACACTCCAGCCAAGCAGGGGCTTGACCAGATTACATCAAATTTCGGAGGAAGCCTGCTGCTGCCTGAATATGCAGTGGTCCAGCTACCATCTCCAATAAGCTCCGGTAACAATACCTTTAACATTTCAGAGTTAACAATGCTTAATAATATTGAAAGCAAAATAAGGGCACAGCAGGGGGTGACATCAGTATTCAGCATAATATCCCCGTTCAATGAAACAATCGATTTCAAGCAATTAAACAGCTTTGACCCTCAGCAAAGAAGTATTATTGCTCAGTCAATGGTGAATTACTTAAGCTCAGACAACAGAACAACCTATATGAAAATTGTATTCAGTGGTAATCCGTTCGGAGATACTGTTCTGAATGAGGCCAATAGCATGCAGATTGCATTATCGGGAAGCTATACAAACGGCTATAAGGTATTGGTCGGAGGAATCTCAACAGATTCTTACGGAGTTCTGCAGTATGTCTTTCAGGTTTTGCCGAAGATAATACTTGTTTTGATTGCAGCAATATTCGCAGTACTATTCCTGCAGCTCAGGTCAGTGTTTACACCTCTGAGACTTATAGCAACTATCTTGAGCAGCGTGGCATGGACACTAGCTCTTGTATGGCTTATATTCTACCACTTTTCTGGTCTCTCGATATATGTATTTGCACCTCTCTTTCTTGTAACTACCATGCTAGGAGTTGGCATGGATTACGACATATTTCTGATAACCAGGGTAAGGGAAGAGGTGATGAAAGGTAAGGAAGATGATGAAGCACTTGTAATAACTTCTGAGACTACTGCAGGTGTGATAATAGCTCTTGGAGTTATATTGGGTTCAGTCTTCTTTGGTCTTGTTCTTACCCAAGTAAAGCTTCTTCAGCAGATAGGTCTGACATTAACATTTGGAGTACTGCTTGATACACTTATAGTATGGCTGATGTTTGTCCCTGCAATCATGGTCCTTGCTAAAAGGCTGAACTGGTGGCCTGGGAATCCAAGAAACAAAAGAAGAAATGAATCAAAGGCTCAGCTCTGATGTCATTCATCATAAATCAGAAATACCAGCTTGCTTCATCGCCTATATCCATTACCTGTTAGGGTTAATTCATCTTTCTGTCATTCCTTAGCAGGGATGAATCTTGCTATTGCTTACACATTCATTGGGTTATACATTACTTCAGAGTGTATTTGAAATGATGCATAAAGATTCTTCCTCTTAATTCGAATGCTAATCCCATTCCTTGATGCTAGACAAAGACATTTGCAAAGTAGCAATTTCATATGCTGGTAGCTATATGCATTCTTTCACCATCTGAAGAGCCATTTATCAAGTTATTAGTCAATTGATAGGCTGATAGCATTGACATGAACATCTCGCGCAGTCTTTCCCCGAGAGCAGAACAAACAAAACAGATAATTAGTCTTAAGCTCTTATATGACTTAATGAGTGAAATATTAGTACTCGATACAAGCGTTCTGATAAGCGGAGCAATCCTCCCTGAGATCGAATCAGGTAAACTGAGTGATGTAGAGGTATGCATACCTCAGGCTGCACTCGATGAACTTCAGGCTCAGGCCTCAAAGAACGTAGATGTTGGCTTCATTGGATTAGACCATTTGAAGAGCTTAAGGGAGATGTGTGAAAGGAAAGGTATCCAGTTTTACTTCAGAGGGCCTACTCCAACGTTGGAGGACATAAAACTTGCAAAGAGTGGGAGGATAGATGCCATAATAAGAAACGTTGCAAGGGAAGTCAAAGGGACTCTATGCACAGCAGACTATGTTCTGTACCTTGTGGCTGAAGCAGAGGGGATAAAGGTGAGGTATTCAAGACCATCAGTCAAACTGACAGGACTTGAATTCGAGAAGTATTTTGACTCACAAACGCTAAGTGTGCATCTTAAGGAAGGTGTACCTCCGTTAGCAAAAAGGGGTAAGCCTGGAGAGTTCAAGCTGGTAAAGCTGGATGATAAACCGATGACAAGGGATGAGCTTGAGCGCATGGAGAAGGAAGTGCACGAAGCTGCGAGGGTTAGCAGAGAAGCTTTCGAAGAGATACAGATGGGAGGCATGACAGTTACCCAGTTTGGTGCCTATCGCCTTGCAGTTGCCAGGCCACCGTTCAGCGATGGACTTGAAATAACCATAGTCAGACCGATAGTCAAGCTGACTCTGGCAGATTATCATCTTTCAGAGAAATTGATAACAAGGCTCAGCAAGAGGGCTGAAGGGATACTGATCGCAGGACCTCCTGGTTCAGGCAAGAGTACTCTTGCAAGCAGCATAGCAGAGTACTACACTAGCCTGGGGAAGATAGTCAAGACCATGGAGTCGCCGAGGGATTTGCAGGTAGAACCTGAAATAACTCAATACGGAAAGCTGGAAGGGGATTTCGCAAAAACAGCAGAAATGCTGCTTCTTGTAAGGCCAGACTATACTATATTCGACGAAGTGAGGACAGGGAAGGATTTTGGGGTATTTGCTGACATGAGACTAGCTGGTGTAGGAATGGTAGGTGTGGTGCATGCCAGCGCTCCTGTAGATGCGATACAGAGGTTTCTAGGCAGGATAGAGCTTGGTATGATTCCTCATGTTCTTGACACTGTGATATTTGTCAAGGACGGGCAGATAAAGGAGGTTCTTGAACTCAATCTTGTTGTAAGGGTTCCGACAGGTATGTTTGAGGAAGACTTGGCAAGACCCCTTGTCGAGGTCAAGGATTTTGAGTCTGGGAAGCTGAAGTATGAAATCTACACCTACGGCGAAGAGAACGTTGTGGTACCGATTAATGAAGAATCCAGCGATGTCAAGGAGAAAAGAAGGGAGTCCGAAGAAAAGATAATGCAGGTATTGAGAAGCTATGACCCCAAAGCAGAAGTTGAAATGGTATCAGCAAACAGAGCAGTAGTCAGAGTTGGAAAGAATTCCATTCCAAGGCTCATAGGCAGAGGGGGTGAAAACGTCGAATATCTTGAAGACCTGCTAGGGGTAAAGCTAGATATAAGACCTAGAGAAGGAGGGGAGAAAAAGAAGAGAAAGAGATGAAGGAAAAAAATGACCAGCCATAAATAGCAAATAAGCGTGTAATACACAAACGAGGTTGTCGTCTAATTTCTTACGATTGATTTCACCTCCATCCCCAGCTTCTTTGTGCATCTCTGCTGTCTCGATTGAGTCAACAATCCCTTCTGTAAGTTCCACTTGATTGCTAGGTACCCAGACTTGACCATTCGAGCAGGCTATGTCTCCACCCAATTTTTCTCCCTTTTCTAAAAGCAGTACATCACAACCAGAGTATGCAACTACTATGGAAGCTACTAATCCACCTGCTCCAGACCCTGCAACCACCACTTCAATTGTTATCTCTTCAAATTCTTTCGATTTTCATCTTCTAACAAATGCAGGAAAGACTTCGTTACCAAACAATTCCAAACTTTGAATGGCGTCTGAATGTTCCATATTTCCGAATTCAAAGTAAGGCATAAAGTAGTTTGCTCTAGTTAGGCTGATAGCTGCCTTAATCTTATTTGTAATGGTTTTTGGAGAACCAGCAAGGACAATATCATGTTTCAAAAGGAGGTCTGGTTTATCAAATAGATAAAGATCAATTGGTTTGTACCCTTCTGTTGGCGTGGCATAGCTCTGTTGTGTGGCTGAATACAGATATCTTTCGTTCCTACCATTAGCAATGACGTAAGGCTTAACCTTATTGATTGCATCTTCATCGCTTCTTGAGACATATACGTGCCTTACAATTCCAACTTTTGGGGTTCTGTCGGTTTGGGAGTAGTTATCCCAATAAATATCGAATGCTTGTTTTATCTCTTCGTTGCTGTCGAAGAACCATGCTGTGTTCATTCCGTTGGAGCCTAACCATTTCATGGTTTCTTTGTTCCTGCTGGGTATCCAGATTGGAGGATGAGGCAACTGATGAGGTCTTAGGAGTGGCTTGACTTTTCTATACCTATAGAATTTTCCATTATAATTTAACTCTTCCGACCTGAAATATTCTAGTATTATTTCCACTGCCTCCCTGCTCATCTGCCTTGCTATGGATGCGTCGAACCCAAATTTTGACAACTCTAATTCCGAGATACCACTTCCCAGTCCAACTTCAAGTCGGCCTCCTGTCAAACGGTCTAGCAGACAAATCTCTTCTGCAAGATGTAGCGGGTTCCGCAGAGGCAAAACATAGACTAGTGCTCCAAATCTCATTCTGGACGTCTTCTGAGAAAGAAAAGTGATGATAACACTCTGCGAATTATTGAACGAAAGTCGGGTAAAATGTCTTTCTATGGTGAAGAATGTGTCGAAGCATCCAATCTTTTCTGCCCTTCTTACCAGGTCAACCTTATCTTCAATGAGTTGTTCAAACGTCTTTTCTTCAGGCCATTCCATTTCGTCAAAAATTCCGAAATTGATAGCAACCACCCCTTAGGCCTAATTACAAAAACCGGCGATCTCAGATTTCTTCTCCCCAACTAAACCGGTGATATCACAGTTCCTTTTGTTTCCTTTATGAAGAACGAAATAAACAGTGCCCCCGTCGCTCCTATCAGCCCACCGATTGTCATTACGAGACCGTAATTTTGGAAAAATGGAAGTAGCAGAGGAACAAGTATTGGTGCCGTGGCGGCACCTAACCCTCTTCCCGCAACCACAAAAGCAAAATTCGAACCAGTAGCTCGTATCTTTGTGGGGTAAAGCTCGCCAAACCATACACCCAACTGACCAAAATATCCCTGAAAGAAGTCTAATGCTATAAGCAGGTAGAATAGTGGAAATGTAAAAATTTCCGAGAAATGAGGACCGTTAAGAATCTGAAAGTACATAATGAAAAGAGAAACGAGCAGACCGGGTATGAATATTTGCGTAGCTCTCTTTCTGCCTATTTTGTCAGAAAGGTATCCGTTAACAAAGTAACCAGGCGTGCCAATGAAGAGAGCCAAGGAGATTATCAGAGTATAGTCAGGCACTGAAATATGAAGCCCGCCTCTTCCTAAATAAGTTGGAATGAAAACAATAACTGAGTAACCCCCAAATAGAGCAAATGCACTGAAGAAGGATATGAGAAGTGTTGTGACTCTGTGCTCCTTTGAGAATATTTGCATAATTGGCGTGCGCCTGTCATAACCAGCAGGCAGTTTGCCCTCTTTCTTCCTTTGGATGTATGCTTGCCACATTTTGGATTCAGGAAGGACAAATCTGAGCAGAAGTAAGGCAAGAGATAAAGACCCCACAAACATGAATGAGTATCTCCATCCCAATACATTTCCGAATTTGGAAAGAAAGATTCCAGCAGTCAGTGCTGCTAGAAGCAGGCCGTATGGGTACATGCTGAAAAGAACTGACCCTGCCTTCCCTCTCGTCTTCTCCTGCCAGGCTTCGTTAAGCAGTGAAAATCCTATACCCCACTCTCCTCCGATTCCTAATCCAGCTAGGAAGCGAAGTATGTAGACCTGGTCAACGTTCGTAGCAAACCCGGTCAGAAGTGTAAACACACCAAAGGTTAGGATTGTAAGAAGCAGGATTCTCTTCCTGCCAAAGATATCAGCCAGCCAACCAAATACAAATCCTCCCAGAATGGAGCCGTACAGAGAGTACGAGATCGCAACAGCAAGTGAAGGGATGCTGACACCGAGGCTCGCGCTCATGACAGGTAGTACATAGCTTATTATCTGCAGGTCATAACCGTCAAAAAGATAGCCAAGAAATACACCAAGAAGGGTTCTTCTTTTTTCGCTGCTCGTATATTTAATTTCTTCCTGCATTTGCTTCTCCGCTTTCACTGCATGTATTTAGTAGTTTGTACATACATGTCTACATTAAATCTGCTTAAAAAGGACGATTTCGGCATGAAATCATGACACATTTTTCAGTCTGTATAAACAGTATGCAGATGTACACAAAAGCCTAAATCTGTTGTCATTAGTAATCTTACCATGAAGTTGAAAGGCGATTCAAAGATATTGCAGCTGGAAACAGTTTGCAGGCCATACTGGGATAGCCTGGCAAATCATCCATTCATAAAATCAATTCGGGAAGGAAACGTTCCTGTATCGAGTTTCAAAGAGTTCTACAAGCAATGGGGGAGAGTGATAGGAGAATTGATATTGACAATCTATTCGAACACTCTGAGCAGGTTCAATGCTATTCTTCTGAAGTATCCTGACATACAGAAAAAGGTGGTAAGTCACATGGTTGAGGAGCTATCTCATCAGGACATAGATGGAGTCTACATGACTACAGCCAGAGCATTGGGCATAGACTATGACGATATCATAGAAAGCAGGGTCATACCTGAAATGCAGGCATATCTGAACTGGGTGGTTAAGCTATCTTATCAAGGGACTTTTGCTGAAATAAGGTCAAGTTCCTTTGCTAACGAAGGCTGTCTCAGCTCTATATCAACTGCAATGGTGCCTGCATTAATGAATGCATATGGTCTGAAAGAGAAGGACTTGGCCTATTATGTAGAGCATGGGCCAGCTGATAAGAAACATGTACAGATTAATGCAGATGTAATATCAAGACTTATTGAATTAGGCCTTGCAGAAGAAAGACCTGGCTACGGAATGGTTTACTGTGCCGAGACCATCTGCAAAACAAATCTTCTGATGCTTGACGGCGCATACAGGGAATTTGTTCTGCAAAAGAAATACTAGCCAAAAATCAGGTTAAACTGCACAAGGCATAAAAACACATTACTATCTGTTACAGCTGCGGTCAGCAGATGAGCCTTAGAAGTTACTGGGAGCTGACAAACCCCAACATAGTATCCTTACTGGTCTTTACAGCCTTCACATCAGCAATCATGGCAGGTGGACTAAAACAGCCCCTCAAAGTTGCTGATATAGTTGCAGCTATAGCATTTTGCAGCATGGGGGCAAGGACACTTACGAACTATGTTGACAGAGATATAGATGCCCTTATGAACAGAACCAAGCATAGGCCTCTACCATCCGGGGCTTTATCTCCGACATCAGCCCTTGCATATGGATTTGGCCTATCGACTTTAGGTCTGCTAGCTGCTTTACCTCTGGGAATAATTTATCCCGCAATTCTTGCACTTGGTATGATTGACAATATAGTTGTTTACAATGTGCTTACAAAGAGGAAGACAGCATGGAACATAATACTTGGCTCTCCCAGCGGCGGTGTCCCTGCTTTTGTTGGCTATCTCAGCATAGCCAAAAGTATAAGCTTAACACCTTTCTTTCTTGCAGCTATAGTCATACTCTGGACACCAATACACATATGGAGTCTTGCTATAAGATGCAGAGAGGACTACAGCAGAGCCTCCGTTCCTATGCTACCGGTTGTACTGGGTGTTAAAAAAGGAATAAGATGCATAGCTTCAACAAGCATTCTTCTGGCTTTATTTACGGTGCTTTTGCCTTTCTTGCCCGGCTCTCCTTTCAGCCAGGTAACTCTATTTGCTTCTTTGGCGCTTAGCATTCCTCTGCTCATTATATCGTTCAAGCTTGTAAAGTCGCCTACAGAGAGAACCAGCTGGACTTTGTTTAAATTCACTTCACCATACCTTGCTATTCTCTTTACTGTCATGGCCTTGGATGTGGCTTTAATTCATTGAACTGCCAGAGAAATTTGCTGCCTCAATGCATCTTGCATACTTGCCTAATTTTTCAGCTTGCTGTTTATCCCGAACTATGAGAATTAACTTTCCTCTTATCGATACATATACATGTGCAGCATCGACGAAACCTAGTCCGTTTAATCTACCAAACTTTGCAATTGCGATGTAAAGGTCTGGTATGCATGTTATTACATTCATCGATTTGATGATCTGCTTAACAGACCTTACAAGCCTTTCAGCCTGACTCTTCTTTGTTTTGTTGCTTACTGCAATATCATAGATGCTCTGGTATATCGTATAGGCTCCCACATCAATCATATTCGTCTCGAATAGCATCCTGTTCAGTTTCTCTTCAGGTAGTATGCTTAGGAGGGTCTGAAAGGAATCGGGATGCATCAGGTAGTGTCTTTCCTTGCTGTGCGGCATTGTCTGCACCTATTTATGATATTTTTCTCAGGATACTCTTTGCATCGCTCAGTTTTTCTTTTAGCTCCTGCTTCTCCTTTCTTCTGATTTCAGATTTCAGAGCAGCTCTAACTACTTTGCTCACTTTTATCTTGTACTTCTTAATTTTTCTTCTGGTTTCTTTGTCGATTCTGACTGTTATTATTGTCGACACACAAAAGGTATTACAATTATGTATATAAAAGTTTGTAATACACCAATGAGAAGGTCTACCTGTTTAACCATTAAACTGTTAGAATAAATTTATAATCGTGTTTTGCACTGGTATCGTTGTTGAACAACAGAAAAGACGATAGAGAAGCAAATCTGGAATTGGCTATAGAAATGTCAGATGTGACTTTAAGGATATGCTGGGACTCTTTGAAGCAGCATTATCCGAATGCTAATCATGATGAACTGATTACAATTTTCAAGCAGAGAATTGGCAGCAGAAGCAGGTTTATGCCAGAAAAAAGTAACAACTGAAATGGAGCATTTCTTGGTTGAATTTTTCTGACTTTGTTAAGAAAGTTTTGATAAAGCTTAATGAGCTTGGAATAGAGTATGCCATAACGGGTGCGCTTGCAGTCAGCTACTACGGCAGGCCAAGAACAACTATAGATGTAGACGTTATTATCCATGCCAGCCCAGAAGAGTTCGAAAGAATTGCTCAGGCTTTGAATAAAATAAAAATCAGATGTTCTGCAGCGGAATTGAAAAATGCATGGGAATCAAAATACAGAGTGGCTACATTCAAAAACGATAAGGGTCTTCAGCTTGATATAATTTTAACCCAAGAAAAGATACCTAGAAGAGAGGCAACTATTCTTGGTATAAAGACTTACATCCAGGAAGCAGGACCTTTATTGCTTGAAAAGTTAAGGTTGATGAAAAATACAATCGATGAAGAAAAAAGAATAATCGATAAAATGGATGTTCTTTCGATACTGAAGAATGTTGAAGAACTTGATGTAGAAGTATTGAGGGATAAAGCAAAGACAGAAGCTACTTTGGACCTACTTGACGAACTACTAGTTGAAGCAGAGTCGGAATAGCCAGCTATACCAAGCGCTTATTTATGCGATTTTTTCAGCCTTTAGAGCATGTACACATCCAGAATACTCTGTGATGAGGATTATGGATTCAAGGTGATGCTGGAGATGGAGAAACATTTCAGAGAAAACAATGAAGAATTCTTTGTAAATATCCTGAAAAAAGAAGACAGCCTTGTACTCAGGTTGCATGCGGTAACTATTCTTGCAGAGATAGGAAAGGAAAAAGCTGTGAAAGAGCTAGGAGACGTTCTTTTGAACGACCCGGACCCTCTGGTGAGACATGAGGCAGCATTCTCCCTTGGTCAGATAGGTCTGTCTTCAGCAAACGAGTATCTCTGCAAGGCCGCACTGAATGATAAAGACCCAGTTGTAAGACATGAGTCTGCTGCAGCGCTTGGTTCCATAGGGAGCAAAGAAGTTGAAGATGTGCTCGAAGAAGTATCTAGAGACCCCGAACCAATAGTTAGCAATTCTGCAAAGGCATCTCTATTCAACATAAGATTCCTGAAGAAATATTTTGTCGGTACAACTGCAAGGGAAAGAGCTCCAAGGCCATAGCATTTTCAATAATTCATGAGAATGCATAAGTAGTGATGCGTGATATATTTAGGCGTATTGACCAAATGGGAATGTTACAGGTGTGGACATGTAGTAGAGTCTCGTCAGCCACCTGAGGAATGTCCAAAATGCCATTATTCTATGGGTATATGGCTGAGGCATGTAGAAAGAAAAGTGCCCACAGTAGGGGACTATGTCAGAAAGGACTTTCTCAAACTTGATGCAGGGGAGTCAGTATGGAAGGCAGCTCAGATGATGAAGGAGAAAAACGTTGGGAGCGCAATAGTTATGCTGAAGGGAAGTCCTGTTGGAATAGTGACGGAGAGAGACATATTATACAAGGTTGCGGCTGAAGACCTTGTCCCTTCAACTATAACAATTAGAAAGATCATGTCTTCGCCTGTCATTTATGTCGATTCAAAGACACCTGTGAAGGATGCGCTGAAACTGATGGAGGAGAAAAAGATCAGGAGGCTGCTGGTTATGGATGATGGGAAGCCTATAGGAATAGTTTCCCAGAGAGCTGTAGTTGGAGATTCTTTGAGAGGAGAGAAAGCTATACAGGAGCTTGACAGGCCTGACTGATTAGAGTTTCATAAAGTCATAGGAGCCTGATTCATTGAGCAAGCAGGATAAAAAAGATGAGTCCCTCGAAGAGGCTCTAAGATGGGCAATTCAAAGAATGGGAGACTCAGGCTATCAGATTAGGTCAGATGTCAAGCTGATAATTGACCCAAGGCTTCCTTTCATGGGCTACGCTAGAGAAAAAGATGGCATACAGTATATAGTGGCATCAGAATGGGCACTTGATTCAGAAATGCTTGGTGGCTTTCTGATTCATGAGCTTGCTCATATCTATGCATCGGAAAAAGGCATGCCTTCTCATGACATGGATATCATAGATGAGCTCGTTGATGAATACAAGACAAGAGAGGGATTGAACGAAAGGGAAACAACGTATTTAATTGATGCATTCAGTCACCTGCAAAACATAATTGTCGATGACATAGTGTTTGAAGTGATGAGCGATAGAGAAAAGAAGATGGCGCAGAAGTTCTTCCTCAGCTGGATAACAGAAAGACCTTCGGGGGATCCTCTTGTGGATGCATCATCTCTCATAAGGAATGCGTTTGCAATAGCCTCTTTAAGGCGCAGAGGCTTGCTGGTGGATGATAGCAGCATAAATTCAGCAAACGAAGAGTTTCTTTCTCACATGAAGAGTTCTTCGAGGGCAAGCTTCAATGCAATAGAAAGATTTCTTGAAAGCGTAAAGGCTGATAATGATGCTGAGGAATTCAAAAAAGTGCTCAGAAACTATTTTGAAATGGTAATATCAATAGCTAGAGACAGACCTCAACTGGAAGACCTTCGCTGAAAAATTCCCTTTGACTAATTATCGCTGACTCTGATGACCAATTCTATTATTGAGTCTATGTGGGGCATTCCAAGCTTAGCATATTCATCTCTGGACATGGTTATAACTGTCTCCACTGGCATAGCTCTTGGGCCTAGTAGAACATGCCCTTCTCCTGCAACATGATGATTCTCAACAGGCATCGACACCTGAGACGGCTGTAAATCCTGCAGAACAAGGTATATCTCCTCCCCCCTGAATTCAGGAGGAACCATCTGCATCCTTGGGTCGACGTGAGTTACTGCAATAACCTTCATCTTTTTAGTCAGCTCCATACCATCAAATTAGCTTAACGGATATTTATAGATGCAATATTTACTGCTAGTTAAATTGAATGAGTGAGAGATTGCTAATAGAAAATATTGTTTCTCGAAACATCATAATTTATAAACGTCCCCTTGCAACCTGTCTTGATGTCGAAAGCTGATGAAAAAGAAAATCTGATAAAATGGCTAAAGCAGGTGCCCATCTTCGAAAACCTAGAGGACAAGCAGCTGAAGAAGCTGCAGTCTGCCTTCACAACTAAGAAATTCAAGGAAGGAGAGGTAATTGCAAAGGAAGGGGAGATGAGCGTTGCTTTCTATCTTGTCTCGGATGGGGAGGTAGAAGTCAGAAAGGGTAAGAAGACAATAGCAAACCTTGGAAGAGGACAATTTTTCGGTGAAATGACCTTGCTGGATAAGTACCCTCGCTCTGCTGATGTTATAGCAAAGACTGACACCACATGCCTAGTCCTCCCATCCTGGCAATTTGAGTCTCTTATGCTGACCCAGCCTAAAGTTGCTCTCGAAATTATGAGGGTACTTGCCAGGCGATTAAGAGAAGTAGAGAAGAACATCATCTAACATAATTCATTTCACCTGCTCTTATCGGAATGCTCAATGTATTCTCTGACGGAGGCAGCAGACTTTCTATCGAGCTATTGTAGGCGCAGTCAGGGTTGTATGCAAGGTTGAAGTCAATAGTTACATTCTCAACACCTTCTGGAGCTTCAACCTCCAGATATCTGCCTAACTTGTATGTCTCGGAACCGTTCGTCAGGTCCTTGAAAGGCACAAACACACTTGAGCCTTTGCCCTGAAAAGATAAGAGCACAAACTTTCTGCTACTTAGAACAAATTGCAGTTCTCCTGTCAATGTTACGCGTTGTCTGTTCCTGGCAGAGGTCTCAAGGTATACTTCCTCTTTTCCAGGAGTTCTTTTTAGTATAGCCCTTACTTTGAATCCAGGGTCTGCAGGATAATATTTCAGGCCGACGAACTTCTTTCTATCTTCTTTAGGTATAGGAGATTCAGGACTGTATTTAAGAAACCTTTCTCTGGCTTCTCTTACCAATTCTACCTCTTCGAGCCAGCTTTCTGGCATCAGCTAATGGGTTATACATCGTATAGATATCATTATCTCTTATTGGCAAAAATACCTACTTTTTGTCATCAGACAGAAAAGTTGGGCGGACAAATTATTCTGCCTTTTCCTGATAAAATCCATAACAAGCATTTTTGGTAAGCAGACACCAGGGTCTCTCAATGCGAAAAGGCATAAATAATTGGTAGGTAGGTAGGTAAGTTACTATGCTGCTGCACTGCAAACACTGTCATTACCACTGGGATTATAAAGGCTCCAGCAAATATTATGCCACCTGCCCAAAATGCCTGTACAAGGTTAAGGTTAAAGCACCAGGAAAAAAATAGACCGTTTTTGCTGAGAAGACTGTTATGCTTACATATGGGTCCATCGTTATCTCATAAGATGAAAGCCAGAATAATTCTTCACGGAGGAGCAGGAGACTGGAAGATAGATGATTCCAGAAAGAGAAAGATAGAGAACTGTATGAAGTCAGCTGTAGAGGAAGGATTAAGAGCTATCAGAAAAGGCAGTGCAATAGATGGACTGCTAGCTTCGATTTCTTTTATGGAAGATTCAGCTTTATTCAACGCAGGCAAGGGAGCATACCCGAATATCGAGAACGATATCGAGTTCGATGCTGGGTTAATGGATGGTAAGACACTAAGGGTTGGGGCAATAGCTGCCGCAAAGAATGTCAGAAACCCAATAGCTTTGGCATACAAAATAATGACAGAAACTGACCATTGCCTGATAGCTGGAGACGGAGCTGAAAGAATTGCCAAAGCCTTCAACCTATGGGAAAAGTCGGAACCAAGTGAATATGCTTCCGAATTATTCAAGAAGAGAGTGAAAGTATACATGAAAAAAGAAAGTTGGCTTGAGAGGTTCAAACATGTTTACAATTTGCCAACCGACACAATAGGCGGTGTTGCGATCGATTCTGACGGAGACATCGCCTCTGCAACAAGCACAGGAGGAACCATATTCAAGGTACCGGGAAGAGTTGGCGATTCACCGATTGCCGGCTCAGGCTTCTACGCATTAAACGGGAGTGGCGGCTGTTCTGCCACTGGAACAGGAGAAGACATAATGAGGTTCTGCCTCTCTGCGAGGGTTGTGCATGACCTGAATGGCAAGACAGACCCATTCAAAGTCCTTGTTAGGGAACTAGAAGAGATGAGAAGGCTTCTTGGAAATAGAAGTGCAGGTGCTGTATGCATGGATGCTTCCGGCCATGGTGCAGTGTATACACTCACACCTGCAATCGCGGTTGCTGCGGGGTACGGCTCAACTGTTGTAGAATCGAGAGTGGCTCAAAACGACGAGCTTGTCTCTGTGCAGAGAAAGGTAAGGATGAATTCTGTTTAGAATATTGATTATTACATCTTCTCAGTCCTTTGAATAATCGGTTTCAATGAGGCTTATAATAGCTTAAACCGAGCTTCGTAATCGACTGACACAAACAAACAGACGTGCTATGATGACACAACCGACCTGAATATTTTCCCAGTTATGCAACCTGGATTGTTTTCTAAAAAAGTGACACAAACATCATATCTTGTCTGGCCTGGTAAAGCTAAACCCTATCTGACCTGCCTGTCAAATCTGACACAAACGCCCTGATTGCAATCTAAAATTGTCAAAACTGACACAATCGCATTTGCCTAGCATACCATGACAAACCTTCTTGTTGAGGTGGTAAAGATAAAGTGACACAAAAACCTATTAGCAGCAATGAAAAGTATATGGTATGCCATCTGTTGTATGCCCCAAGTGTGGTAAAGATGCTTGGTCGCCAGTTCTTGAAAGAAAGATAGGAAGAAAGGGCAATGTGTACTTCTATCTAGCATATAGGCATCTCGACAGAAGAAAGAATGCGCCTGCAAAATGTTACATATCTAAGAGGGAAGCTGAAAGCAAAGGGATAAAATGGCCAGTCGATTAATTGTTTTTTGTCTTCTTTTCAGGCCTGAAAGTAACGTCAACTCTTGACAGGTCTATACCTTTCTGTTCCAAAATCTTCCATAATTCATCAAGGGATGATGCTTTCTCCACTTCTTGACCGTTCAAAACTGCTACATATTCCCCCTTTTTATTCTTGCTTTGAGAAGAGCCTGTGATAAAATAAATTGACGAAAGCAGAGAATAGACCATGATCACAAACGATATCCATTCAATAGAACTTGCAGTGTAAACACCGGTATTTCCTAATAAAATAGTTTTGGTAAGATAGAATATGAAAAGATATGACGATACCAGAAAGACAACAGAAAAAAGGACGAATCCTCCCAGTGACCTCACAAATTATTATGTAATCTTTGCATTTTTAAACGTTGATGTAAGGAATCGAAAATGTTTTTGATGGGAACCAAACATGGTGAGATATTATTCCATATGTTCAACAAAATAAAATCATCTCTGCCTTTATGATAACTGTTGCAAAAAGGATAAGAAGGAACACTTCAACTTATCAGCCATGGTACTGATCAAGGTAAACAGGGTGAGCAGCTACACTGACCCAGAAACGGGTAAGCTTGGCAAGCAGATAGAACTTGTGGAAGTCAGAAGAAGGGAGACGCCCCAAAGAATGATGGGAGAAGAGGCCCAGATGGTGCAGGGAATACTATCTCAACTGCAGAGCTTTGGCCTTCCGATTCAGGGAATGAGGGAGCTTGTGATACCAAAGATGACGATGATACTTACTGAAAATGAATACGACATGCTCGGAGTAAGATTTGAAGTCAACGACATGTACGAACTTACCATGAAGAATGGCTCGATAATCTTTTCAAAGGCTACGGAGCCTTACTCATAATCCTTTTTCATGCTCTTCTTCCTTCTTTAATGAGCTGAGATATCTCTCATACTCCTGTAATGCCTCTACCTGTCTTTTCCTCTTCAGAGAGCCAGGTCTAGCTTTCCTGACATAATTTACTGCATCTTGTGCATTAAACCCTTCTTCTCTTATAAGGAATGCTGCAAGCACCATGCCAGTTCTTCCCTGTCCAGCCTGGCAGTGAACAAGAACCCTTTTTCCGGATAGCAAATCACTTTTTATTATGTCAACAGCCTGGTCAAGCTTTGTCGCTACTTCCGGCTGCCTGTTAACCATAGGCAGGTGCCTGTACTCTAGACCCAATTTTTGAGCTAACTGTTTACCCCAGGCATCCTCGGTAAGGCATAAAATGGCTGAGACACCATGGTCTCTTAGCCATCGATATCCCCTCTCTCCGACTGGTAAGCCTGAACCTGCTATCTTTCTTTCCCTGAACCAGGAGAAGTTTGAAGGTCTTCCTAGCACAATCCCTAAAAGCACTCTTAAAGTGCGTGAGTCAAGTTCAAGACTTGCCATTGCACAACTCCTTGAGCCAGCTCATCTTAATACTTATGTAATTATAATGCTATCAATCATAGAGAATAAGTTTTATGCCAGCTAATACCTTAAGGTAACAACAGCTCTTCTCATTATTGGGTCTCCTATCTTATACAATCCATCTTCCTCATCGATTATCATTGCAGCCTTCAGTCTTTGCAAAACCTCTGTAACCACTTTATTATTTGCATTTGTGGCCCTTTTAACATCTGACCAGCTACAACCATCTGCAACCTTGCGCAAAGCTTTCACATATAAGGCTCTATTTCTTCCCTTGAGAAAAGCATTCAATTCTGATACAACTATCTTTATTCCTTCCTTGATAGTTAAGTCGAGAGCTTTCTCATGGTCAAGTTTCCTTATGCATCTCATATTTCCATAATAGGTGAGCCATCCAACGTATCCGTTAAGGTTTGCAACTACTTCTTTTGCTTCTTTTTCCTGTAGCTCTCTATTCAACTCACCAAATCCAGCCTGAAGGAAAGAATATGATTGATCGCTTGAAAATGGTCTTAGCACCAATTTATATGGTGACCTTCCATAAAGGGGAGACGCCGCATCAGGATAAAGTAGATTTCTCATCAGTCCTATGTATGAGCCGGAAAAGATGAAACGAATTTTTCTATAGCTATCCCAAACATTTTTTAGCAGGTTTAGAAAATTTGGGGACGAAATACCCTGCACCTCATCAAGGACTATAAGGTTTGAGTCTATTCTGCTGAATAATTCTTCAGTCAGCCTGGTCCATTTGAAGCTTGCCATTCCAACACTTACAGCAAATTCCTGAAGTCTTATCCCGGCATGCGCAGCAAGTTTTGAAGTAAGTGCTGAGATGCCTTTTTCGCCAAGAAGGTTGATGTAAATACCATGATTCTCGTTTGAATATGTTTTTATCAGGCTTGTTTTGCCCGTCATTCTCTTTCCCAGAACTGCAACCCATGATCCAGTATTCAACTGCTCTTTCATGGTTTTATATTCATCCTTTCTGTCGTAAAGGTCAGACAGTTTCTCCTTTGGTCTTAAGTCAAATAACATGTTACCTAGGTAACATGTTACCTAGGTAACTTATAAACCAATCTGTAGCAGAGATGCAACTCAAGTGAAATGCGTTAAAGAGCATGAACTAACTTCTATCGGGAAAACTCAGAGCCCAGAAATCACTGGCTAATTCTTCTCTTAGCAAATAAGAATATGGTATGTAAAAGTATCCTTTTTCACCCCAGTTTTCCCCCCATGAATTTCTCGCTATTATAACTCTCCTTTTATCATCATATCCCACAGCCAAAACAGCATGCTGCCCCATCTTCTTCTCACCTTGCCTTGGCATTTGAAGCATTCCATCCTTGGCTACTTTTTCCCCTTCAAAACTTTCAAATGCAACAAACCCAAATACGAAAGGAGTTCCAGAAGCAATGCAATCTTTCATCATAATTATATCTTGCTTAATTCTTTCGTACACCATATATTCATATTTGCTTGCAGACTGATAGCATGAATCGGTAGGTCTCTTTCTGTACATTCTTAGATTATATGGCCAAGCATATTCATCACAGACTCCGAACTTCTTTAATGCTTTTGCTCCAAGCCTTATAGGAGCTCCTGAATCATATTCAACAGTATCCCATAGAAGCCTTTCATTATAGTAGATAAATAGGCGTGAAGGGATAAACACCTTTTTCTTGTTTCTTATCAAGCTATACTCCAAAGCTGCAGCAACAGCATTTGCAGAACAGCTTCCTAATTTGCCCTGTTTGTACACAGGAGGACAAAATTCTCTCAGGTCTACGCTTGTGGGAATAACTTTACCATGCAATCTCTCTCCGTATACGTAATCTCTCTCATCCCTTTCATCCCTGACCCATCCATATCTCTTTACAATCAATGCTGAATCGCTTCGCTCACTCTTTTTTATTTGATGAATTCTCTGAGTATGTTTTTGAATCTAGGGTCCTCTCTGATGGATGCATAGATGGGTGAATAGTGAAGGTCTTCAACTATCATAGTCCTTCCTCTTATCGACTTTATGATGCATTCATACGCCAGATCGATATCAGGAAGAGCTGAATAAACCACTGCAAGTAATGAGCTCAGCTCAGGCTCCGTGACCTTTTTTCTGATTCTTTCTATTATCTCAAACCCTTTGTCTTTCTCTCCTTTCAAAATGTAAGCATGTGCCAGATAGGCAAGGGTAAAGTTGTCGTTCGGGCTGATTGAAATGGCCTTTGAATACTGTTGCAGTGCTTTATCTATATCCCCTATTTTCAGATAGCATTCCCCCATAACATTGTAGGCTATGTGGAATTTCGGGCTTCTCTTCAGAACCTGCCTGCAGTATCTGAAAGCTTCATCAACATCGCCTGAATAGAGGTGGCTCATAGCAAGAGCGGTAAGTATTATATCAGAGTTCGGGTCAAGCATATGTGCTACTTCAAGTTCCTTCATTGCTTCATCCAGCTTACCAAGGGCTAAGAGAATGTCAGCATGCCAGTGATGAGCCGTTGCGTAGCTAGGGTTGAGACTTATCGCCTTCTTCATCTCTTCCTCAGCATGAGTAAAATCAAAGTAGTAAGAGCCAAGAATGGCTCCAAGTGAGGCATGGGCCTCAGCAAGCTGAGGGTCGAGCTTGATAGCTTCTTTAGCGTATTTAATCGCCATGGTAAATGCCTTCTTAAGGTTGGATGATATGTAGTTCCCCAGAATTACGTAACAATCTGCAAGGCCAGAGTAGGCCTTTGCATACTTACTATCTTCACGGATCGACATTTCGAAGTATCTGATGGCTTTCTTTATGCTGTTCAAGTCCCTTTTGTTCCAGTAATGCCTTCCTTTGAGGTAAAGTGTAAAGGCATTCAGGTTTTCTGTTCTTCCCAGATTTTCAGGTACCTTCAAAGAATATGGCGTCTCTATCTTTGACCTCAGCGCTGAGCATACTTTTTGCGCAATCTCAGCTTGCGTTCTGAATATGTCCTTCAGTTCTCTTTTATAGCTCTGCACCCATATCGACTCCTCTGTGCTAGCATCGATCAGCTGGACCTGACAGAGAATCTGTTCTCCTGATTTCCTTACGCTCCCTTCAACCAAGTAATCTACGTCAAGCTCCCTTCCTATCTCCCTTGCGGTTCTGCTTTCGTTCTTGTACTTCGCTATTGAGGTTCTGGCGATCACTCTCAGAGCCTTTATTCTTGAAAGAGCAAAGATAAGCTCATCTGTCATCCCATCTGCAAAGAATCCGTCATCTTTCTTCCCTGAAAGGTCGGTTAGGGGCAATACAGCCAGTCTGACGTAATCCCTTTTGGGCTTTGGCGTCATGTCTTCATATTTTGCGTTTAAACCAGAGGTTGGCCTGACAGAATATAGTTGAAGTTTGTCGGAAACGTTCTTCAGCTTTGTTTCCTTCATTCTGATGAAGTCAGCTGAAACTTTGTTCTTTACCTGCTCCCACACAGCTTGAGTTATGCATATTCCTCCTTCATCAGCCATCGGCTCAACTCTGGCAGCAATGTTTACACTATCGCCGTAGATGTCACCTTTCTCTTCAATGACTTCACCAACATGGATGCCTATCCTGAGTGATAGGCGTGGTGATGATTCCTCAGCTGTTGAGTTGACCTCAGCTACCTTTGACTGGATAGCTAGGGCACATTCTAAAGCGCTTGTAGAAGAATCAAAGGTTGCAAGAAAGGCGTCTCCGATAGTCTTCACCTCTCTTCCTCCATATGCTGAAAGTGATGACCTGACAAGCTTCCTCTGTTTCTCGAGCAGGCTCATCGCTAGAGATTCGCTCTGTTGGGATAACAAAGTATACCCAACCATATCGGTGAACATTATTGCGACGATTTTACGTCGCTTGGCTTCCAAACCCTGTAAGCATTTGAAAAGAGGTTACTTATAAGATTAAATTAGCAATAATAACTCATTACCTCGTGGGCGTTGCATCTCTATCATGACTTTATCTTTGCTTAGATAATTTATCTTACCATCCTTTACGCTGAAAGGTGCATCATGGCCAGGGACAATCACATCTGCCATGCCAACTATTCTTCTTATGCTATTGTCAGCGTCACTTTTGCTGTAATATGCAAATGTAGAAGAGAGGGAAACAGCTTCCGTTGCATACTTCAGCGCATCTCCTGCAAACAAGCATTTGTTGAAAAAGAATCCTAGGCTTCCTGCAGTATGGCCTGGCAAGACAAGAAATGTAGAAGAATATAATTCAGAACCTTCTTCAACCAAAACTATATCCTTCTCTCTCTTTGCAAGAAACATTTCAAGATAATTAGAAGGATAATAGATATCACCGTTTGCACCAGCTAGGAAATAGTCAACCTCTTTTGCTGAGATATAGAATTTTGCAGAGTTGAACAATTCAGCATTGAGAACATGGTCGTAATGCAGATGAGACAGAATTACATGTTTTATCTTGCTGGACTCTATTCCTGATTCATCAAGGGCTGAAAGAAGCTGCTTTCTATCGCCATTATTACCTGTATCGAATAGAGCATATTCATTCTTGCTGCTGAACTTTATGAGTGATACATTGCACCAGCCAAGAAAACCTCTTGATGAGCTGGCAGGAATACCTAGTAAGAGCACTTTCCAGTCAGACTTTGAATACATATCTGTCATGCTTCTTACCTCTTTACTCAAGGATATCTACTTATCTGGCAGTTTATCGACATCGATATCGAGCTCGATTTGCACAAAAATTAACGCTTAAATTCAATATTATGCCTGCTTTTCAACTCGTCTCTGCCTCAGCCCTCATAGCCTCGACTTCAGACCTAGTATCCCTGTATCTGCGAATTACTGTAAATAATCTCTCCTTTCTTGCCATCGGAGTCAGCTTAAGGTTTATAGTTCCTAAAAGCATGCCTCTTTTCAGTTTTGCATCAACCTTGGCTGCCTTATCAGCCATGTACAAAAGAGCGTTATGCCCATAAGCCTCGAATACTTCAGGGTAATCAGAAGAGGCGAGCAAAAGCAATATCAGATTGTCCAGCTGGTTAACGCCATAGTTTTCAAGGTAAGGCTTGATATGCTCAATTTTGTTCTTCTCCTTATATTCCCTTTCCCTGCAGAACGAGCCATCAAACTCCTTCATGAAAGGTCTGTCATACATGAATACAGGGGACCTGAATATCGTGTTGTTGCTAGCTCTTGTCTGAAAGAAGGATTTGACAAACATCATTTCTCTCGATGCAACCTTTCTTGCAGCCTTCAGCATCGAGCTATCTTCATCTTCCGAGAGGGTTGCGAAGACAGCATCGTAACCTATAGACCTCCATGGAGGAATGAAAGTACTTTCGTTCGTCGCACTTAGAATAGTGAACATAACCCTGTCGTGCCTTATCCTGGGCCTCGATGATTCACTCAGGCCAATAACAGGTATGACCGACCTGCTTACATCAGTTGATGAAGTATCCTTTGTTATTCCAATCAGCATTCTTCTATCCTTTATACTCTTCCTGATGAGAGATGTCAGCCTGACCATGTTCACAAGGTTAAGGTCAATAGTAGTCAGCCATTCGTTTTCTCCAACCCTCAGAGGATGCTCTGTAGAAGAAAAGAGCCTTTTTGAGACCTCTTCTGCGGTATTCTCAAGCCTTTTAATGTAATTGGCAGCTTCAGCTGTTAGCCTTTCATCTCCCTGCATAGACTTGTATTTTCTATCTAAATTCATTATCGCTCTAGTTATTTTGTCACTTTCTTCTTTGCTGAGCTCAACTTCGCTACATGCTTCCTTTAGGCTTAAGTTATCACTCAGCATTTTGTGCAGAATACTGTAAGCTTTGTTGGGTCCATGCAGCGGCACTTCCATCTCAGGAATCGGGACTGCGTTGAAAAGAAATGCATCTCTCATCAGGCTGCCAGAATGAATGTTTTGCAGGCTGCTCTTCTCCTTTCTGAGCAGGTACCTCACATCTCTTCCCAGGCTTTGAAATGTACCTGATAATGGCCTATCAAGGAACAATACTTTAACGTCTGGCAATGAAAGTGAATTCAGGGCTGAAGTTAACTCTGCCAATAGCATGAGAGAGAAGGAAACATCATCTAAGGAAGCCTGTATATTAGATTCCTGGTAAGCTCTTCTTTCTTCAGAAACGTATGAGAGGTCCTCCACCCAGAGGGGAACTGCGCTCGAAGCACCTATCTTCTCTTCTTTCTTCATCCTGTAAGTATCAAACGTTATACCATCTCTTGAAACCCTGAAGGGGCATGAATAGGCTACTGCATTCACGTAAAAGAGAAGCATTTCAAGTGTTTCTGCCTGGTCCATGGAGCCATCGATCCCAACAGCTCTATACTCTCCCTCTCCAAAATACGATATTGCAGACTGAAGCGCTTTATCCTTATCAAGAGTTCTTACCAGCATTGAGTATTCACCCCTATTCTTCATCATCTCTACCCTCTTTGTGAAGTGCGAAAGAAGCTCGTCAGTACTTTTTCTCAGAGAGTCTATTTCTGACACGTCAGCATATGATTGCTTTTATTATATCAACTTCTCGGGACTATAATTCCAATACCTTAGAAGAAGCTTTTCTCAGTCTGTTCATAAGCGTTACGAATATACCACTCTCAGGAAACCCTTCTGCCAGTATCATATCCAAGTCCATCTCGTCAAGAGTTCTCAGTGCATGGTAAAGATTCCTGACAAGCATGTAAGGGCTGAACCTTGAACCCAGAGAAACCTTTGCAAGCTCTGCCGGATACCTGTCCTTTGTCTCATCGGTGCAGAGAATTCCTATTCTCTTCCCCTTTTTTCTTTCTGTATCAGCAATATTCCTTATCTTGTCAACTATGCCATTTGCTCCCCCGCAAACGAGCATCAAAGGAATTGAAGGAGCATAATGCCTGTACTTCATCCCCGGCGAGAGAGGCTTCTCCCCTTTCTTTAAGCTGTAAAGTTGAGGCTCACCTATGAGAGGCGCCAAATCTTCCTTTGTTATTGGGCCAGGTCTTAGAATTATTCCACGCTCTCCGGACAGGTCTATTACAGTCGACTCTACACCGAACTCTGTAGACCCTGCATCAAGTATCAAAGGTATCTTTCCTCGAAGGTCCTTCATTACATGCTCTGCCCTCGTAGGGCTTGGTCTGCCGCTTAAATTCGCACTTGGCGCAGCTATTGGCCTATTAGCTTCTTTTATCAGTGCAAGCGCAACAGGATGAGAAGGCATTCTGACTGCAACTGTAGCCATATTAGCTGTTGCCAGGTTTGAAATTATCTTCTTCTTCCTGAATATTATAGTAAGTGGTCCTGGCCAATAATAAGAGATCAGGTCAAGCTGCAATTTGCTTGGCCTTTCTACAATCCTTCTCAACATCTTTAAGTCTGAAACATGAACTATCAGAGGGTTATCAATCGGTCTACCCTTTGCTTTGAATATCTTTTCTACCGCTTTATCGTTAGTGGCATCTGCCCCAAGCCCATATACAGTCTCAGTGGGAAATGCAACCAGTTCTCCCTCTCTGATCAACTCAGCAGCTCTGGTTATCGCATCTCTATCTGGTTCAATGGGGTCGACTTTCAAAATCTTTGTTTGCAACAGAGTTTCTCCAGTTCAGTGAACAAAAGTCAGGTTGATGGATATATAACTGTAACTAAAACCTGACTTTGGAAGTTTATAGCTTCCGCTAGGTATCATAGCTATATGGAGCAATAATTGCATTCTGAGTGTTTTGATGAGATAAGGCCAAAAGATTCTCCATCAGGATAGAAATTCTGCTTCTTTTCTGGCTCTACCAGCAGTATAAGAGCAATGATGAATGCGATTAAGTATGGCAGCACTTGTAATTCATTGCTTCCAACTTATAATATCAAAGTTGCATATGTTTGTCAACCACTTTATCAATTACTGTTTACTCAACGTTGATTTGAGAATAAATAGAGATGATATGCATATGAATAGACAGAAAGCAGGCAGGTTTGCAAAGTATTTCACTATGCTCTTCCTATCTCTACTCTTCGTAATACTGATAGTCATAGTAGCTCTGGGGTTGAACATCATAATTTCTACAGCTATGATGATAGCTGTTGCTGTTGTTTCCAGTATAATAGCAGGAAGAGATGCAGGTTATTTTGACCTTTTCTAAACAATGAACGCAAATTGATGTTTTTTCCAATAACGGTAAAAAAAGTTATTCATAAAGGATAAATATCTACTCTAGGGGAGTTATGCTTGTTCAATGTCCAAAAGAGCTGGCAGCGATAATAATCAACCTGAATCTCCTTATGAAAGGGTCACCGCTGCGGCTGAACTATGCCTTACTGCAGTTCTTGGAAAGCTGGCTTACAGGGCATTTGTAAAATACATGAAGGATAGGTATGGCAAGGGGTTAGATATCTTACCTCTCGACCCTCACAGCTTTGAAGAAGCTCTGAATTCCGTATTCAGAAAGTCTGCCCCTGTCATAGAGGAGGTTCTGGTAAAGACACTGAAGACTGAATTCAACCTCGAAGATGATGCCAAGGACTTGGCTGTAATTATATCTGAAATTTCTAAGTTAAGTTGAACGCTTGATTTGCTATTGAGCTATAAGAGGAGCTGACTCCTTGCTCCTGCTCTTGACATATGTTGCTACCTTCTTGTCGTCGTAACTCTTTTCAAGCATTCTCTGCTCTAGCAATGAATTAATCTTCTCCAGAAGCTGCCTCACTTCAAAAGGTTTGTAAAGATAGCCTGATGCCCCTTCGTTTGCAGCACCAACCGCATTTTCCAAAGTTGGATAGCCTGTTATCACTATCGCCTTTGGAGCGGGAACCCTGTCAGGTATGCTGTGCAACAGCTGTATGCCATCTTTATCTGGCAGCCTTATATCTACCAGCAATATATCAAATTCTTCCTGCCTGAGAGCCTCAAGTGCCTCAGCTGCGCTTGCTGCACACCTTACCTTATGTCCATAACCCTTCAGCACCATTGAAAGGGTATCCCTTATCCCCTGGTCATCATCAACTAGCAGTATAGAGCCCACGAACCGCAAGTTAGCATAGATATAGACTGCCATGTTATAATCTTTACTACTTTGATTTATCCGATTGGTAATTGATAAATTTCTTTTTTGCTATTTTGGAGATTAGACAAAGCTCTTTGCCATCTCAAGAACTTTAACCACTGCTTCTTCCCAGGTAGGCACGTCTATGACAATTTTATTCTTAGATAGCCATTCACTCCAGGTTTTATCCTGAATCTTCTTCATGAACTCTTCTTCCTTGATGTTAACCCCTTCAATATGCCAGTACGGAGACTGCCCGGTAACACTCTGCCTCCATTCCAGCATTATATTGGGATAGTAGGCTTTAGGAGGTTGATGTTCATGTATTGGTGGTTCCCTGTGCCACATGAGGCTCTTTATCTCCTTTGGACCTGAGGTCATCACTCTTCCATACCACTTCATATCCTTCATCTGTCTGTTCAAATCATCCCATGGACCTCCTGCTCCAAGCTCAGCCTGAGGCGACACCTCTATCCATTCTTTCCTCCTTTCACCTTGCTGACCTCCCTTCATCTGTGCCTGAAGCAGCTTTGCATCTGCATACCTCCTGTTCCATTCAGCGGCCTTCTCGGCCTTTGTTTCTGCTGACAATCTCAGCAGTGTAACTCCATCCACAACCTCTGAAATGATTTTGTCTTTGTAAATCAAATCATAGACTATTGCATTGAAGTTGGCAAGAGTCACATTGGGAAATTTCTTCTTGAATTCAACCTCAAGCTCCGGCTTGGGAAGAGGACCCTTCTCCTCAGGCCAAAAATCGTATCCTCCAACACAATCCAGTATCCAGTCTGCCGGGTCATTTGTCTCCTTTTTTACTAAGTGATATGGTATGCTCTCTTCTCTTGCCTGCTCAACCTTTTCTTCCGCAGCTACAATAGCACTGCCAGGACTGTACTCTTCAATTTCAGTCCTTCCAGCTTCTTCATCCTTTATTATCCTTATGACAGGCTCGGGTAATGATAATGCAGTGTTTTCCTCTTTCTTAGCTAAAGGCGCCTCTTTCACCTCTTCCTTTTCTACCTTCTTTTCAGTTTTTTCTTCTTCTACACCCTTCTTCTTCCTTCTAAAGAGTAAAAGAGGAGCAAGCGCAATTATTATCAATATGAAAACAATGTTACCAAGATAAAAATATGACAAGGGGATAAACGCTAGACTGAAAATTCTGGAGCTGTGCATACTAGCCGTTTTGCTCTGGTGCAACGTCTTGCCCCCCTGCGCTCAAATCAACCCCTATGCTATTGTTAAATCTATTTAGTCTTTCCGTACCTCTTCATCTCCATCATTTATTATCTGCTGAGGAATCATAAGCCTCCACCTGACACCTAATCTCTTTGCAAGCATTCTGACTGTGGAATAGCCAAGTCTTCTCTTTCCTGCCCTTTCCCTATCTTCATTCATTATTCTTGCTATTGCACTCATGCTCAGGCCAGGGTATCTTTTTATGTAATCCAGCAGCTCCTCAGGCTCCACCTCTCTGGGCCTACCCTTCTGTTTGCCCTGTTTCCATGCAACTTCTTGCCTTTCCCTTATTCTCCTTCTCTCCTGCTCTGAGAACCAGTTGATAACTCTTATCAGCTTGTCCCTCTCATTAGGGTCTGCCAGGTTCATGAAATCTTCTCTAACGCTTAATACCTCAAGACCGAGTCCTTGCCTTTCTCTGGGCTTTTCTATTACGTTTAATACAACGTTAAGAGTATCAAGAGGCGTAATTCCAAGTCTTCCTAATTCGTAGACCACCAAATAATTGACTGGTCTTACTTTGACAAGTTCTATCAGCTTGCATGCTGCAGGCCTCTCTGTGAAAGGCTCGAAAGATGATTGATAGTCATCAACAAAAACCATCTCCAGCTCTATTCTTTTCTCCCTGCAGAAGCTGTTCAATGCCTTGACCTGCTCTTCCTCGCTCTCATCTGAGGGATTCAGAACAGTGTAGCCGTAAGCATGCATTCTTTGTTATTCTCCTAAGGTCAGTTTATCAACTGTATAGTAAATTAAATTTATTGCTTTAGTAATAGAAAATCCACTTTTTGCAAAATCATGCTTGATTGCTATCCAGCAGCCTGTGAATGTTCTCAACAACCTGCCTGATGTATCTTTCAGCAAAGACCTTTAGAGTAGAACTTCCCAAACCTGCTATAAGACCACTTAGCTTAGCGTCAGCCCTCCATTCTACAGAAGTTCCATTCTGCTTGGGAATGAGTTTAAATTTTGTAGATATTTCGACTTTGCTTCCTGCTCCTGATGATGATGCAACCACATTGACATTGTCCTGCTGGTTTGAAATTATCTTCATTCTTACCTTTAAAGTGCTTGATATTACAGCTATCTTCACCTTTACCTTCGCCTGTATTTCATCTTTTGAGATTACATTTACCTCTTCTGCATCCGGTATTGATTTTGCCAGGTCTTGAGGTGAAGTGAGAAATCTATAAACCATAGCAGGTTCAGAATTTAGTTCCTCTTTGCCTGAAAATTCTAGCTGCAACTTCTTTGTTCACCATTCATTTGTAGGCTTCATAATCTCTACCCAGAACGCTCGAGGCTATCTTAAGCTCCATTATTTCATCTGTTCCCTCGTATATCCTTGCAACTCTTGTATCGAGAAAATGCTTTGTCGCAGGGGACATTATGTTATATCCAAAACCTCCAAAGAGTTGCAAAGATGAATCAGCAGCTTCGAATGCAGACCTAGATGATATGTACTTTGCTATTGCTGAATATCTATCAGCTTCCTGCCTTAAAGAGATGTCATCTTTTGCACTATCATACTCCTGCTTTTTGAGTGCAGAAGCAAGAACGAGCCACCTTGATGACTCTATGCTTGATGCTATCTTCGCTATATGCTTCTGAACCAGCTGGTGCCTCGCTATTTCTTTACCATGCTGAACTCTGTTTTTAACCCTCTCGACAACCTGCTCAAGGCAATCCTCCATAACCCCCAAACAGGCTGATGCAATACCTATTCTACCGTTCAGAAGGGCAGAATATGCCACATGCAGTCCCTTTCCCTCCCTTCCTAATATTGAACTACTATCGACTTCCACATCATCAAAGGAGAGTAAAGAAGTGTCAGATGTAAATAGTCCTGGCTTCTCTGTAAGTCTCATATCAACACTGAACCCTTCCTTGCTTGTCTCCACAACAAATGCTGTAATTCCATTATCGTGCTGAATGTTTCTGGCAAAGACAACTATGTGACTAGCTATTGAGCCGTTTGAGATCAGGTACTTTTCACCCTTTATGTAGTATTTGGCTCCTTCCTTTCTGTAGCTGGTTCTGAGAGAGGCAGGGTCGCTTCCTGCTTCAGGTTCTGTCAAGGCATATGCCAGTATACCTCTACCCGACGCAAATAGAGGTAGCAGCTTTGATTTCATTTCTTCGCTACCCCATTCCTGAATTGTCAGGCTACCCAGAAATTGATGGACGTCCACAAACGTAGCAACCCCTAGGCTTAACTGGCCAAACCTCTCCATTGCCAGAGAATGAGCAAAGATTCCTATTCCCCTTCCTCCATACTTCCTAAGTATTGGTAAACCAATCACATTATGCAATGCCAACACTTTCGGGACTTGTTCATTATACTTTCTAGCCACATAGCTCTCGAACTCCGATGCAGCTAGCTCTTCGCATGCAGCATCTACATCTTCAAGAGCCTTGTATTCTTCCTCGCTCAGCTTCTGCATCCTTGATGCTTCCTGTATAGCCTTCTCGAATATGCCTCTCATATTCACCACTCCTTCTCCAACCCTTAATTTATGTTGTTGATTGCTGAGCAGTGTTTGTTTTGTTCTTTTTTGAAAGTGCTACTACAATTGCTGCTGTTGCTAGAATTAATGAGATTGCGGTGAGAATAGTCAAAATTGTCTGATACAGGTATTGATGGTATTGATTTACTATAATCAAGCTATACTGATAGTTCAATCCTGATGAGAGCGAAATCTGAAGCTGATATACACCATCAGGCTGTTCTTGAGAGTCGAAAGGGAAAGATAAAGTTAATGAATTGTTGCCATGCATGGAAGTAGAGAAGTTTTCATCGTTTCCATTCAATTTTACACTCCTAACGTTTACCTGAGAGCCTTGTATATTCAGGGTCAGAACTTTAACACCCTGCTGCACAAGAATGCTCAAAGGAGATAAAGTTGGCTTAGCCAAGCTCGATATGTTGGAAACATCAAAGTATGAAACTGATGAATTCTGGATGTATATCGAGCTGTAATTTGGCATAACTGCATAGCTAAGATTTCTGAACTGAGAATCGCTTATGTATATTGAAGATGAATTTGATATTATCCCTGCATAGGAATCTCTGATTACATCAGAGGTAAAAGTGATGTTGGAATTTATTGAAGTGAGACCTGATATTGCTGAATTGCTTATTATTGCTGTGCAGTTTACAAGCTTTAATCCTTTCAGAAGTGATGAATCTATGCTAACATTCATTCCATTAATGGTCAGAGAGTCTGTTGCTATGTTGCTGAGGTAAAGTGAGCCTGATGAATAAGTGCCTACTTCTAGCTGATTGGCATTGCTCGAATCTATCTCGTTAGCATTAAGCATGGTATAAGGTAAAACTGTAAAGTATGATGATTGTGAGGCCTGAAGAGCTTCTGCAGATTCCCCTGCTATTGCAAGTGTCCATCCTCCTGCGAGTGTATATGCAGGAACACCCTTGTAGAAGCCCTGGTCAAACTCTGTAGGCAAGGTATAGCTAGCTTCCCAAAGACCTGTAGCTGTATTAAACTGCAATGGCACTCCTACCTGTGCAGCTACAAGGTTCTGGGCATAGTCAAGTGCTGAGGGATTTATCGATGCCATGAATACTCCTTTATTCACTTCTGTTCCGTTCTGATAGTATATTGAAGCCTTTATGTTAAGAGTCTGTCCTTCAACTGCAATTGCTGGTGTTGAGTAATTAATGCCTAAACTTGCAGATGATATGTAGATTGAAGTGTTGTAGTAGCCAAGCTGCTCTATCCCTGAATTACTTTCGTAAGATGATGTGAAGGCAATTGTGTAAAAGCCCGGAGTAAAGTATGAAGGGATTGTGAAGTTTGCCTGATGAAAGCCAAAGAGGTTCAGGATTCCAAACTGAGTTGTAGATGGAGAGGGATAAAGTTGCACTGTTGCTAGGGTATTGCCGGATGAATTTATGAAAGAAGCGCTTAGGTTGGAATCAAAAAGGCCAGTGCTGTTTGATGTAAGGGTTGCAGCGATCAGAGTTATTGTCTGGCCTGGGTATGCTGTTGGCAATGCCTGGTCTATCGGTGTTATTATTGCAGCATCAAGTATAGCTTCCCCAACGTACTGATACGTGTATGCATAGCCTTTTTGCAAACCAGAGGTTCCCTCAACAACCATAAGAAAAGTACCCTGCTCACTTGATAAATTCACAGTCCCTTCAAAAGACCCGTTATTTGATACGGGGTAAAGAGGAGCTGAATAATACAATACTCCATTCTGGTAAAAGTATGCTTCAAAGCTACCGGAAGTGACTGCACTTCCATCAGGGTTTGTTATAACAGCTTCCACAACTATACTCTGGCCATGTGATAAAGGAGGGGCATAAGGATATGGAATAGGAGAGACTATGTTTATCCCAAGTCCTACATCGATAGAATAATAACCAAATCCAGAATAGCTTCCTGATGAACCTGATACTATTATCTGCCATGCATTTGGAGGGTCTGACTGCTTTGGTGTATAGCTAGCTATCCAATTTACACCATTATAGCTTAAGGGAATCGAAGCTATTAACCCAGTAGACCCATAGATATATGCACTGAAAGTGCCTGATGTTACCTTGCTCCCATCTGGCATCGATATATTTGCTGCAATCTGAAAGGGATTGCCATAGGAATATTGAGGATAATATGATAATGATGAATTGGAATAAGTTGAAACATTTATTGTAAGGCTACTGCTAGATGAGAGACTCTGTTCGATCATACCCAGGTTGGGAGAGCCCAGGCCTGTGACCATGTTGTAAGGTGAACCAGCATAATAACCATTGTTATATCCGAATGTAATCTTGTTGAACCCATCAACCTTGTACAGGTAAGGATTTAGCAGGCCTAGCTCTCTGTTCAGGCTTTGGTCCAGCAACGATGCCATTCCAGCTACAACAGGGGATGATAAGCTAGTGCCTCCTATAGCAACTTCCTGTCCTTCGTACACTATTAATGCACCAGTATATGGATTTGCGTCTGCAGCAATATCAGGCACTTCTCTGTATAGAGAAGAAGTGTTTTGGTAAAAGGGCTTAGAAAAGAATGTGCTCATTCCTCCCCCCGAGCTTACTGTTGCCCCAAGATATTGGGGTGAAGAGCTCCATGCAGTCTCTCCAGCATACTTTATCAGTGCATTGCTTCTAACATCACCGTTTACTGTATTTACAAAAAGAGTGGTCCCACCTACAGAAGTAACAAACGGTGATGAAGAGGGATATATCAATCCCCCGTATTTTGAAGGAGTACCACCATTTGCTCCAAAATCACCGGATGCAGCTAAAAACGATATCCCTTGGGAGGAGCCAAGAGCAAAGTAGAACTCTGAGAAGGGATAGTTATCATAGCCTGAGGCAAAGAATCCTGAAGCTCCATAAAGGTTCTCTGGAGCGCCCCAGCTCATGCTCGTAACATTAGCCAGATGCTCTGTAACCACTTTGTCTATAGCATCAAAAAGACCGTTGTTAATATTGTTACCATTAGCAACCAGAAGCACTATCTTTGCATATGGGGCCATCATATGCGCAGCCTCAACATCCAGAGCTGTTTCAACATCCCATCCTGTCCCTATTCCTTGTTCAGGCTGGTAACTGCCTATAGGTATTATCTGAAGCTGAGCAGCTGGCAGATTGAACATCTTATCAAACGATTGCAAATCCTGATATATTGTGGGGTCTCCATAAGCATCTATTACTGCAATTGTCTGCCCTTGCCCCTTGAACCCTCTCTGGAACAAAGGTGTTTCGTTGTATGCCTGCTGGAAGACGCTAGGTGAATAATATGTAGCAGCAAATTGCAGTGAACCCATAGATGGAAAAGGTATCGACCTGGGAATGTTTGCAGGGAAAAATCCAGACTGATTGACTCTAGCTAAAGCTATGTATTGAGGAGAAAAGATGCTTATGTTACTCAGGCCAAACACTTTCAGCCCATGCAGCTGGCTTGGCATAATTAATGGTGAAGAAGGATAGTAATAGAAGCTAGTACCAGAAGACGAGTTTGACAAGAGCAGCTTAATGCTGAACAACTTCTCAACCAACGATGCATTTCCTGTAACTGTTAGCAAGTATTCAGATGGACTTGAATAAAATACATTGAATCCCAAGCCTGTGAGATAATTCTCCACCTGAGTAAATCTATCAACCTGAAATGGATTGTATTGCGTTGTTGAGCTCTTGGGAGGAAAGAATATTGAAAAGCTTACAGGGGTTGAGGGTGCAACTTCGTTCGATGCTTGAATGTTAGCTATATGATATGGCAATGAGGGTATTGCTAAAATAAGGAGTGCAAGTGATAGTACGAAAAACCTCATATCCGGCTAGCCCTGTCGCATAAAGATAAATATTCCTGAACTGTACAGATTCTCATTTCGCTAATATCACTTCTGTTGCCTTTATTATTGCATATATTTCATCCCCAACCTCTATAGCTAAATCATCTACTGCTTCGTTCGAAACTATGGAAGTTAGGATATTCTCTCCACTTACCCTTATTCTTACCTGTGAAGTTACGCTTCCCTTTTCTATCGATATAACCTTACCTTTAAGCCTGTTTCTTGCACTAAGCTTGAAGCCTGCATGCTGCCAGAAGTCTCTATCTGCCAGAGCATTGAAAAGGTACTCATTCAATTTTCTGTATTCATTCAAAAGGGCTATTCCGTCAGGTGTCAGCTCAGCTTTGCCTCCTTCCCTTCCACCTTTCCTTGTCGTTACAAGCTGATGACCAAGGCTCTTTTGCATTTTGTTTATCCTATCCCATGCGTTTCTATACGAGATGCCGATCTTTCTTGATGCAGATGCGAGCGAGTGCTCCTTATCAATGAAATTTAAGAGCAACGCATCAATATGGCTTATGCTTATATCTTTATTACCAATAGTTAATGTAAAAGAAGGACTGAGCTGCTTTATATCTATGCTTTTCTTTTCCATTCTCCTCTTATCCTGTAGCATAAGGTTAAAAGCTTACCTTTTAAGAAAGGTTTAAACGCATATATCGATATGCAATTGCCTGCATATCGGTATGAAAGCAAAGATAGCTGCCGCATTTATTGTTATAGCCATCATAGTTTTGCTCATATCATACTCATTCCTCAGTTCAAGTAAAAGTACCCTTATTGTATATTCAGCAGATGCATATGCAGTTGAAGCAACTTATATGCTATCTAATTTTTCATCATTGCATGATATTGCATACACAAACCCGAAGGCAGGGGGTTCCTTCTTGCTTGCGAGGCAGATAGCTCAGGGAAACCCTGCAGATGTCTTTATCTCTGTAAGCAAAAGTGCTGTCAGCAAAGATTATCTAGCAAACATGTATCCAGGGTGGGCAATAGCATTTGCATCTGACGAAATGACAATAGCGTACAGCAATTCTTCTCCTGCGGTAAGCAACCTGCTAAGATTATATCAAAATGCCATGCAGTCAAACTCAAACACTTCTTGGGCACAATTCTTTTCTTATCTAACCTCAGGTAGCCTAAAGGTAGGGATATCTGACCCTAACAGTGACCCTGCAGGGTTAAGGGCATGGTTCATGCTTGAGGCTGCAGGGATCGCATATGCTGGCAATGAAACGCTATATGCTGATAGAATGATAGATAGCAAAGCAAATGTAACAGCATCGAGCGCAGCAGAACTTGTTGCACCTCTTCAGGCTGGACAGATTCAGCTTCTATTCATATACAAGTCTGCTGCTATATCTTTAGGCTTGAATAGAATGGACCTTCCATCGACAATAAATCTAGGAGATGCAAGCCTCTCTTCATTTTATTCTCAATTGACGTGGGAGACAGATTCAGGACTGCAGAGAGGAGCGCCTATTTTGCTCTTTATTACTGTACCAAATGGAAGCAAGAACTATCAGCTGGCAATGGATTTTGTCTCATATGTAGTGGAGCATAATTCTGTTCTAAGCAGGTTTGGTTTGACAGCATTGAACCCATGCATTGCTTACAACAGCACTAGCCTGCCTAGTCAACTGCAGAGTCTTATATCATCAGGAAAGATTGAGTTAGGAGGCAATCTCTGAGATATGAAGGTAAATTTTCTAGCTATAGTAGCTTACCTTATGCTTGCATTATTGCTATTTCCTGTTTTGATGCTTGTCTACTGGGGTTTGGGGCCTTTCTACGACTCAATAGGTCTTGGCTTGCAGATGCAGAAGGCCATAATTTTATCCTTGCTTGGTTCTTCAATGGCAGTGTTATTCATAGCTCTGCTCTTTACTCCCTTAGCATACTATTTATCAAGAAACAGAAACTATGTTGCTGAAACTCTTGTTGATTTGCCTGCAATGGTCCCCCATCCCATTATAGGAATTGCATTGCTGGTACTTGATAGTCCTTTGACACCTACTGGCAGATTTCTTTTATCATTAGGAGTAAATTTCTTCAACAGCTTATCTGGCTTTGTTATAGCTCTGATTATAGTATCTGCGCCATTATATATCAAATCCTTGTTATCATACTTTGACTCTATGGACAGGGCTCCAGAGTATTATGCAAGTGGCTTAGGAGCAGGAGCTGGCAAAGTCTTTTTGCAGATAGTTTTGCCCAGGTCATTAAGGGGCATACTCACAGCCTCATTGATATCTCTTAGCAGGGCTATGAGTGAGTTTGGTTCCATAGCTATAGTTGCATATAGCATACTTAATCTGTTTGCCTTATCTGGCTCAACCGCAGCCTCAGTTTTAATATATCAGTATTATACTTCATTTGGCTTGAAAGCTGCTGTTACTGCATCAGCAGCAATGGTCTTGGTTGCAATTCCCATAATGATAGCAACAAGAATATTGAGCAGAAGAGGATAGTGTTAAGTGATTTCAATATATGCTTGAAGCAGAATTGGTAAAGAAGAGAGATTCTTTTATTCTAGACGCAAAAATCACTATAGCTGGAAATGGATGCATATTAGGAAGGAATGGTTCTGGAAAGAGCACTCTGCTAAACCTGATAGCAGGATTTCTTAGACCAGATAAAGGGATAATAAAATTGAATGGAATAGATATAACAGATTACAGGGTTGAAGATAGAAAAGTTGTTCTTATTACGCCTTCATCATACATTCCCAATCTCGATGTTGATGAGCATCTGCTCTGGGCTGTAAATAAAGAAAGAGAGTATTTGCTCAACGATGTGAAATTAAGACTTGGTGTAAACTTCTCTGGCATTGTAGATAAATTGAGCTCTGGTATGAAGGTAAGGATAGCAATTGCAACAGCACTTTTGTCAGATGTTAAATTATTGCTGGTTGATGAGGCTTTTTCTTTTATAGATTATAAGGATAAATTCATTAATGTGGTTGCCAAGATGACTAAAGAGTTGGATAAGCAACTAATTTTTGCAACTCAGGATGAGTCTGATTCAACATTTGCAGATGAGGCATATTTACTTAAAGATGGTAAAGCAAATAAAATAAAATAGCTCTCGCTATGCATCATAAATAAATAAAAAATTAATTTTGTAATTCTATCAGCGCTTTCTTACCAGTATGACTATTTCTAGTATCAGTACTATTGCTGCTAATGCTATTGCTACATACAGGAATGTGGATACATTGCTAAGTGAAGAAGAGACATTCTGTAGTCCAGAGCTTGTTGCTAAAGTACCAAGTGTCTGCTGGATACTGCTAAGTGATGAGCTTGTTGATGAGAAGCCACTGCTTACTGTTGAGCTGAGGCTGCTTACAGAGCTTCCTACTGACTGTACATCGCTATCGACTTTGTTTACTGATGTCTGCAGGCTGCTCAGCGCAGCAGCGTTATTGGCAACAGCTGTAGAAAGAGAATTGAGATTGGTCAGTATTGTTTGCTGGTTAGCTAATAGCTGTGATAATTGTGCCTGGATCGCCGCACCCTCGTTTGTAGTGCCTGTTACATTAACAGGCATATATGTTCCTGTCTGTACTATGCCTATGTAGTGGAGCATTGGTACTCCTGCTGCTATGACTGTTGCAGTACCGTAGCCTGTTGCGTTACCGCTAACAGTACTGCCTGTGTTGAAGTTATCATATGTTACTGTATAACTGATTGCGGCTGCACCGGTCGGTTGAGCGTTAACAGATGGGAACTGTGTGCTTGAATAACTACCACTTCCTGAGGCTAATCCGACTCCAGTGACTGTTATGGTTGTGCCGAGAGGAGCTGTTGTTGGGCTTGATGTGAATGAAGCCTTTACTGTAAATGCTGCAGTTGCGGTTTGACCTAAACTATCGTTTGCCAAAAGGAGGTGGGATCCACCGTAAACATTGCTAGGCACATTAAAAGTGACAGAGAATGAACCGAGTGAGTCGGTTGTAGCATTGTATAGGAGCATATTGTCAGTATCTGCATTGACCGTTCCAGCAATAGCAGAACCAAACCACCAGGCTGTAACTGGCTTAGACGAATGGAAGCCATAGCCTGTCAAAGTGACAGATGTGCCTTCAGTGCCCTTGTTTGGTGTGACTATGAGTGTTGTCTGTATGCTGACGATTATTGACATGTTTGCATTGGCATCAATGACTCTGAAGTTGTGGTTGCCTAAAGCCGAGACAGGAAGGGTGAAGTTTGCCCACCAATAGCCTGTCGCATTAGGTGCTCCACCTGATGCGAATGGCGCGATGGGAGTGCCATCCCATGTGAATGTTAGGTTAGTAGTTGGGTTCCAGAAGTTACCTGCTACATCAAACTCCTGCTTAACATAGCCGTTTACTGAAGTAGCATTGGGCCATGGTGGGAATGTGCCGGCAAATGGAGCTGTTGGTGTTTGCAGATTACCAGCCGGGTCAAATGAATTTATGTATACAAAGTTTCTGTAGAATTCATTATAGGTGGCAGATGCTAATAATGCAGATGTTGTGTCGTTTGCAGTCACAGTTAATGTCAAGAAGTTGGCAGGGCTTAGTGTTGACGGACTCATGTATATCATTGGACTTGACGAACTACCAAGGTATCCAGCCTGGAATGAATACGTGAACTGGCCAGTTGTGCTTGCATTTACCTTGACTGAAGTGTTCACCTTGGGGCTGTAAGTTATGTTAACAACGCCGCCAGAGGTGAACCCATATCCAGATATAGTTACTGTAGCCCCAGCTGGACCGCTTGTGGGAGAAAGTACTATGTTTGGAACTATCTTTATGTATGGTGCACTAACAGCAACGCTTGTTGAGCTACCGTCATAGACTTTTATGTAATAGTTGCCCTGAGAAAGGTTTGTTGGTATTGGTCCTTCGACCAGTTTGTGGCCTAGCACTGTTCCTATAGAATAACCAGCAGTGACGTTCTTTGGAGAACCAGCTAGGTCTGCTACGTTGAATGGCCCAGCAAACCTGAAGTCGCCAGGTGAGATCTGTGATAGACCGTCCTTTGAAATATATAGGTAGAATTGAGAGCCAGAGAAGGTCACTCCGTCGAGAACGAAGACTAGGTAGCCAGTAGTGGGACTTCCATCAACTGCAACGACAGTCGATGAACCGCCTTTAACTGATACACTTGCACTTGCAGCGGTAAAACTACTTACTTGGTTCAGATATGGCTTGTCAACAACGCCTAAACCAGCAGTTCCTGTTGATGCTAATACCACGAATGGTGTAGCAAAGCTCAGCAAAAGTACTAGAAATAGTGCAGATGTATGCGTAAGTTTATATTTCATATTTTGCACCTTTTCCGTGGGGCTGCCATCATTCTATACCTTTATAAATACTATGAACAACAGTTCTAACAGATTTGTCTAACTTTTTTATATAGCAGGATATAAACTATATGCACATACAACAAGATACCATTGAAAAAATACAGAACTAAATTCGATTTGATTGCCGATATTCTAACCATCTGCATATCTACGCCCTGTGAACTTAACAGACTATTTTACAGTACTTCTGTCTCGTATTCTAGACTAAAAGAATTAACTGCTGCCATGTTAGATTCTGGCTTGCTCGAAAGGACAGACTATGGCTTCAAAACAACTCCAAAGGGAGATAGGTTTCTAGCTCTTTACAGCGAGCTATACTCAATGATAGGCAGTCAAGTGATAAGAAGGACAATAGATGAAAGACTGCTAGCTAATGCAAAAGATTATGCTTACAGGCTAAAACAAAATGATAAAGAAAAAGGTTTTCTGTTGCTTGAAGGGAAGAGCAAAAAAGTGCTTGATGCCACTTGCTATTACATAGTAGCAAAGAAGGAGGGAATCAAAATCAGCATATCAGAGCTAAGCCGCCTATTTCATGTATCTCCGAATTCAATCAGCAGGATGAAGAAGATAATTAGCAAAGTGGAATCTGAGTTGCAGAAGAGTCAAGAAATAAAATCATCGTTCACTCCAGGAAAAGGATATTAATACCCCATTTTTCATCAATCTCATGTATTGCCCTAATTGCGGAAAGCAGATCCCTGACGATGCCAAATTCTGTCCAAACTGCGGCAAAGCTATCATTGTCACCACTTCGCCATCGCAGGGAGGTACAGCTGTGCAGTCACCTCAACCCAGCACTCAGCCACCTACACCCTTAGATAGGCTTGGCTCGGATACGGAAGCTCAGACCCATTGGATATTAAGGGTTATTGCATATGTCATAGACCTGATAATAGTGTCTGCAGTCGTTTTGATTGCATACGGAGTAATAGCTTATCCCTTGCTTTTGGCTGGCGTAGCAAATCCCTTCGGAATAGTATTCGGAATAGGCACTTTAGGAGTATTTTATGCAGGTCTATTGATGATGCTATATGCTGCTTTTGCTGAAGCGATGTATGGTGCAACATTAGGCAAAAGACTTCTTAAACTCAAAGTCATAAGCGCAAACTCATCTGTTCAGAAGATAGGTATAAGAGAGACTCTTATAAGAAACATAGCAAAGCTTTACTGGATTCTTTTGCTCCTAGACCTTCTTGCTGGTTTATTGACCCAAGGAGACTATAGGCAAAGATATACTGATAGGATAGCAGGCACTCTTGTAATAAAGGAGTAACCAGCTATCTTTTTTCATAGCAATCATAAGGTCTTCCTTTATTTATTCTTTCTATAGCCTCTTCAACTATGGCTTCAGACACTTCTAACCACTTCTGGTTCCAGTCTATATCTGAAACATTCATTATCGGATTTCCATCCTCATCCCTGGTAACAAACCATAGAGGCTTTCCGTAGAAAGGCTTGACTATTCTGGCATCCCATTTCTCACAGCTCATTCTCTGACCATGTGCTACGAAATATCTGCATTCGCTGCAATGCTTGCTTAGCCATATTATATTTCTTTGCGGCTTATGGACCCTTGCCACTTCTTCAAGAGCCTGTTCTGCCCATTTTCTTGCCTCTTCAAGTAACTTCTGCTTGCCTTCTTCAGTATCAAGATAGTAATCTAGATTATTGGTTACTTCCTGCATCCATTCTTCTCTTGACATCCTTTCAGGCTCTGCCAATACTCACATTGTTTGCAAAGATAGTATTTAAACAGAGCTGAATTAAATATAGTTATGTTATATGCATTCCAGCCTTTTAAGATGAACACTCTATTCAGGCACAAGATGAATTATTTTCAACACCTTTTCATAAAGGTTCAGGTGGTCTGTTATCGCTGCAAGGGGGTAAGAAATCAGGAAACCTCCTATTGTATCTGTGAAGTAGTGAACGCCCATGGCAACTCTGCTCAAGCTCAAGAGAATTATCATTACAGCTAGAAATGAGGAAAATATTTTACCATCTTTTATGAAATACGCTTCTCCTGCAAGCCTTGTTACATGCCCAGAAGGATAAGAGCTCATCCCTTCTGGCAGTATAACTCTAACTTCGCCGGGAAACTTTACAAACGGCCTTGGCCTTGAGAATGCCAGCTTTAAAATAAGGTCAACAACAGATATAAGAATTATGAACATTGTCATCTTAAAGGCTCTGGTTGGGTTTTTCCTCTCGGCTAGAAGCAGAGCCCCTATTATTACAATCCAGACAAATGGGTCTCCTGCATAGGTCAACACTTCAAAAAAAAGTGTCAGATGGTTAACGATAACCCATTGCTGAAAGGAATGTACATATGCTATCTCATACGAGTCAAAATAGCCTAGAGAGAGGTATGTTCCCAGCAGCAGGGCCAAAACAATAAGAATTAAGTGAACGTAATCTATCTTCTTTAGCATCTAAGGCTTCATCACTACCTTGCCGCTTTTGCCACTCTTCATCACTTCAAAAGCCTTCTGGAATTCGGAAAGTGGAAATTCATGGGTTATTAATTTTGCGAGGTCTACTTTGCCTGTTCTAAGATATGATGATACAATAAACCAGTCCCTGAACATTCTTCTTCCAAAGATACCTCTTACCTCAATATTCTTCATTATTACATCGTTGGAGAAATCAACCTCTACGCCTTTATCATATATTCCCAGCAAGGCAGCCCTTCCTCCCGGCTTCAGCGATTTAAGACCCCAGTTCAGAGTTTCTTTAACCCCTGCCATTTCCAGAAACACGTCTACTCCCTTTCCTTTTGTCGCTGCAAATATAGCCTTTAAAGGGTCCTCTTGCTTGGGATTAATCAGCAGGTCTGCACCCATTTTTGCTGCTAGCTCCAATCTGTAATCAGATATATCCACAGCAATCACCTTTTCTGCCCCTGAAGATTTGCACACACTTGCTGCAGCAATCCCTATAGGCCCGCAGCCAAAGATAGCTACGCTCTTCCCTTCGACCCCTCCACCTTCAAAAATGGTATGTATAGCATTACCCAAAGGCTCTTGCACACTAGCAACTTCATGGGGTATTTCTTTTGGATTCTTCCATGCTGTAAATGCATCCATAGAAAGATATTCAGCAAAGCACCCATTCACATCAACCCCTCTTAATCTAAGGTTTTCACAGATATGATAGTTGCCTAATCTGCACTGTTCACATGCCAGGCATGGAATATGGGTTTCACCTGAAACCCTATCGCCTTTCTGAAAGGAATCAACTTCTTTTCCTACTTCAACAACCTCTCCAGAAAACTCATGACCAATTATAACAGGTATCTTCACCTTTTCTTTTGCCCATGCGTTATAATCATAAATATGAACATCTGTTCCACAAATGGAACAGGCTTTAACCTTCACAAGAATGTCTCTGTTGCCGATTGTTGGTTCAGGAATATCTACAAGGTCAGCACCAGCTTCCGCTCTTCTCTTCATTATAGCTTTCAAAATTCATATCCACCTTCTCTTTGGCTTGGTAAATTTACCTTAAAGTCTTTACTTATCAAGATAATGATAAAACCCTTGCATGAGTGCATAGTAGCAGCATTTTTAAGGAAGTCATACTTCTGTTTGGTGTTGCCTAAAGATAAGTTGCTTGCTGTGTCAACAACGGATGGATGCATGGTTTTAAATGTCGAGGATATGAATAAAGTAAACTATTGCCTTCAAGGCGAAAGTGTCAACAATGTACTCATGAGCAGAAGCGGAAAATTATTTGCATCCACACTAACAAACGGAGTATTTATGTCGGTTGATGGGAAGAAATGGGAGCAAAAAAGCAAAGGTTTGCACGTGAAAAAAGTATGGACTATCGAGGAAGACAGGCACACAAAAGGTGTTTTGTATGCTGGTACTCAGTATGGCCATCTCTTTAAGTCAGGTGATGAAGGAGAGAGCTGGGAAGAGGTGACAGGTCTTTTTAATGCACCTAACAGAAAGAACTGGGGTATAGACTGGGGATATGGCACTACAGGTCTAACAATTCATACCATCAAGTCTGACCCATTCATCAAAGATAGGTTATTCATAGTCGCATCTGGCAATGGAGTATACAGGTCAGATGATTCAGGGGAAAACTGGAAGCAGTTGAAAAGAGGTGTAGCTAGCAAATGCCCGGTTGCAGATGAAATTGGCGCTCCAGATACACCCAAGGACTACAGCATGAGTGCAAAAGAGCATTTGAAGAAGGTTCATTCCTGCACGCATAAAATTGCCCTGTCAGAGAAGACGAATAGCCTCCTCTTTCAGCAGAACCATTGTGGCATATACATCAGTAAAAATGCAGGGGAAAGCTGGAAAGATGTATCTCCTGATAAACAGACAAGGCACGGATTCGCCATAGCTACAGCCAAAAACGATATGGTATTTGTCATACCCGCATATCAAGGTATATGCAAGGACCATTTATCTTGCATAAAAGGAATGTTAAGAGTGCTTTATTCAGAAGATTATGGCAAGACATGGAAAGAAAGCAAGAGCGGTCTGCCAAACGACGTGCATACATGCGTGCTGAGAGATTGCTTATCGGTTGATAGAAATGACCCTGCCAATATCTTCTTTGGTACTACGACAGGCGAAGTATATTATTCTAGCGATGAAGGAGAGAGCTGGCAGAGAATAATGAAAGATGCAGGAAGAATTCAGGGTATAGCTGCATTGGCAGCCTGATATTTCCATGCTGATCTAATGCCCTTTACTTCTGACTTCCATCAGAGTCATGAAGAAAAGAGAACCTATGACTATCAGCACACCGAATAGCATGAACCTCAGCAGGTCTATCCTAGCTAGGTAGAAGGTAGATAATGCAGGTTCAAGGGAGCTAACATACCAGAGCCCAAGAGCAGTAAGAAGTATACCTATTGCAGATGCTATTGAGAAGATCAAAGCCTTCATCTTTTGCGGCTCCCAGTAATCAGCCATTTTACCATTTGTCTCTAGAGCTGAACCACTTCCCTGAGAAATTGCATGTGTATGCAATGTTGATGTTAATCCTAAAGATGGCTTTAGAGACTGCTTCAATTCGTTCAAAGGCCTGCTCTGCCTATAATTTTGTTTAACAGCCTTATAATCAATCTTTGCACCGCACTTCATGCAGAACTTTGGATTCCCTTGCAGCTTAGAATGGCATGAAGGACAGATTATGCTAGTCTCTAGCTCCGTCTCCATTACACCTCCGATTTGGAAAGACAGTTCAATTTCTTTCCTTGGCCTTTACTGCAAATCAGAGTCTTAAATAGTCATTCGCCACTCAATGTTTTATCCATCTTCTTGTGTAATGATAGCTATTCTGAACAGCATAGGAATTCCTTTTCATGCTGCTTATTCTGGTCTCATCCTCTTTTCTTACCGGCTTTATCATGCTCTTGGTCAGTCTTTGAACCCTGAAAAAATCAGCTATATTCTCATCAGTCAAAATGGATATTGATTTGCCAGATGCTCCAGCTCTAGCTGTTCTACCAACTCTGTGAAAGTATAGCATTGGGTCCTCCGGAAAATCGTAGTTTATCACAATCTCTACTCCTCTTATATCTATACCCCTCGATGCTACGTCTGTTGCTACAAGTATCTCAACCTTACCCTGCTTAAATGCCGAAAGAGAACCCTCTCTTTGATTCTGAGTCAGGTCTCCATGGAGGGATAAAGCATTGAAGTACTTCCTTTCAAGTTGCCATGAAAGCCTTTTAGCCCCTGCCTTGGTTCTGCAGAAGATTATCGCGCTCGATGGATTCTCATCTTTCAGGATATCCAGAAGCCTTTGAAACTTTTCGTTGAACTCAGCAAAGGTGTAAAACTGTTCAAGCTCCTGAACAGATGGCTCATCGCTGTTTATCATTATCTTAACAGGTTCTCTCATATATTTTTTTGACAGAGATATTATCTGTTCAGGCATTGTCGCAGAAAATATGCACAGTTGCTTGTTCTTTGGTAGATAGCTGAAAATATATTCTACATCGTCTATGAATCCCATATCAAGCATTCTATCCCCTTCATCAAGAATTGCAAACCTGACTTCATCCAGAGAGAGTCTTCTTCTTTTCAGCATGTCAATAACCCTTCCGGGCGTACCCACTACTATATGAGCCCCGGACTGCAGACTTCTTATCTGTCTTTCAATTGGCTGACCGCCATAAACGGTAACTACCTTAACTCTCTTGTATCTTCCAAGCCTTGATGTTTCGTCAGCTATCTGTACTGCTAATTCTCTTGTAGGAGCAAGTATTATAGCCTGCACCTTATTTCTTTCATAATTTATCATGTGAAGGATAGGCAGGGCAAATGCTGCAGTTTTACCTGAGCCTGTCTTTGCCTGTCCAATTATCTCCTTTCCCTCCAGCATGGAAGGAATGGTCTTTTCCTGTATTGGAAATGGATGAACGTATTTCTCATCAGCTAGGCTTCTGAGTAGGCTTTCATCCAGTCCCATTTTTTCAAATTCGTTCATTTTTTTGCACTTTTATCAGCAAAGAATCGAAGAACTTTAAGCAGATATCAGCTTTACGTCCTGCGAATTACCTTGCGTCTAGATTAGCTTCAATAATGATATTATTAAACCTTTACAAAAAATAATTTTTGATTAACTTCCACCGTTGCTGCATATTTGCAAAGGAGTAGTTACACTGCTAGCAGCATCTGGAGTGTTTATTATCTTTGTACCAGTTGTTTTGCATAGCCATACTCCTATTGTGTCTGGAGAAATGGTATTATGAATGATCAATGTTGCTGTTATAGTTGGAGGATTAGTCATACCTTGATATGCTTCGGCAACTACAGATATACCAGTTGGACCATCTGAAGCAACGGGAGTGTTGGGTGAAGCAAAGAATGGAGGATAGTAACCGTTGAATCCTAGCACGTTATCTTTTATTACAGTACCTGATATAGAATCTCCTGGCGCATTGGCATGAAGCACTATACCAGGTAATGTGCTGCCGTTAACAACGTTGTGAACTATAACTGTCTCGATTATTCTTCCACCTGGGCCATCTGTTGCAACTACTATCTGCCCTACATAAGGATGCACACCGAAAGGTGGCAGACTCCCCTGAACGTTGTTGTTAACAATTTTGTTTCCTATTGCAACTTCGGCGTTGTATGTGGCTACAACTATTCCGCAATCGTGTGATACCTGTGAGATTTTGTTTCCAACTATGAGATTATGGTTAGCAGGGTGCAGGTCTCCGGGGTTAAGTGCGCCTGGGTCTATAGGTCCGTCGTCAGATACCCCTATGCCTCCAAACATATCATTGATAATGATGTTCTCTGACACTACCGAGTTGCTTACTCCGCTAAGCTGTATTGCTTTGCCCTCTGCAACGCATGGAGGCTTTACAAAATCGCATGAGACTTTGGCCACTCCAAATGAGTTGTCATGAACATAGTTATGGTCTATAACTACATGGGATGAATCCTGTACGAATATTCCATGTATATTGGCATTGTAGATGTTATCATGATTTATCACTACATTTTTGCTTCCTGGAGGAACGTAGATACCGATATCGCAGCCGTTTGCGTTTATGGTCATTCCGGTTACAACCTTGTTGCTATGAACTATCATGAAGGCAGTAAGGCCTGTTGAACCAGCAGGTTTGCATTCATTAGAGCCATTCTGATTTGAATCTGCAAAGATTAAAGCTGGACTGGCTATGATTAAAGTAACCACTAAAGCTAGGGAGATGATGTATTTAACACTCATTAAATTCTATTATTTTTAAAAAGTATATAAGACAATATGAAAAAAACCAAGCCATTTTCTATTTTGTTACGAGATACTTTATGTAATGATAGAAATTTGAAAATAATACAAAATTTATGTATTGATGGCATAGTTTGAAAGATAATTAAGCCTGCTAAATCGATGATACGATTACCATATATATCTGTGCAAACGAATTCGAGATATGCAAAGGCTTGAAGATTTTGCAAGAAAAGAGTTGAAAGTTCTAGAAGAGGAGAATAGGCTATGGCCAGAGCATGTGCTTGAAAGCCCTACAAGTAACTGGTCTATAGTTGACGGTAGAGAAGTATTGATGCTCTGCTCAAACGATTACTTGGGCTTAGCAAACAATAAAGAGATAAAGCAATTTGCAATTCAAGCTATAAGAGCATACGGAGCTGGTTCCGGGGCTGTAAGGGTAATATCAGGTACAATGAGCCTTCATAAGCAGCTTGAGGAGGAGCTGGCTGAATACAAAAATGCCGAGGATGCTGTAACCTTTCAAAGCGGATTTGTCGCCAACTTTGGCACTCTTTCTGCCACGCTTGGCGAGGGAGATTTGGCTGTAAGCGATGAGCTTAACCATGGCAGCATTATAGATGGCTTAAGAATAACCAAGGTCGAAAGGAGAGTCTACAAGCACAACAACCTTGATTCCCTTGCAGAGATGCTTGAAGGAAGCAAAAAGTACAACAAAGTAATGATAATAACTGATGCGGTCTTTAGCATGGAAGGGGATATTGCGCCTTTACCAGGAATAGCCAAGCTGGCAGAAGAGTATGGCGCAATGACTTATGTTGATGATGCACATGGAGAAGGTGTGCTTGGTAAGCTGGGTAGAGGGGCTGTAAACCATTTTGGTCTAGAAGGCAAGGTAGATGTCGAGATGGGAACTTTCTCGAAGGCCTTTGGTAGCGTAGGAGGCTATGTTGTGTCTGGAAAGGAATTCTGCAAGATGCTGAGAAATAAGGTAAGGCCATATCTTCTGTCAGGTTCACAACCCCCCGCTGTTACAGCTGCGAATCTTGCTGCGATAAGGTATGTGCAAAAGCATCCTGAACTCTTTGAAAAACTATGGAAGAATACAAGGTATTTTAAGGAGAAGCTGAAGAAGCTTGGGTTTGATACTGGTAAGAGTGAAACGCCGATAACTCCCATAATGATAGGAGATAGTAAAAAAGCTCAGGATCTGGCAAAAGCTCTGTTTAACGAAGGGGTCTTCACAATACCCATAGTATACCCGATGGTGCCAAAGGATAAGGCTAGGATAAGAACGATAATAAATGCCAAGCACTCGCTTTCTGACCTTGATTTTGCTCTAGAAAGATTAGAGGATGTAGGGAAAAAGATGAACATTATATGAAAATCAATTGTTTAAAGTCCAATTAGAAATTACTAATATTTTGGTTCAGGTTATCTCCCATAATCTTCATCAACCAGCTTCTGCACTATTGTGATGATAATAGTCATACAAGCTATATCGAAGTAGCAACGAGGCTCTTGGCTTTGTAGTCTTTATTTAACTCGATTCAAAGATAAAAATGATAAGGTCCAATTACTGTAAGCAGACAAAACAAAAATATTGAAGTCAGAAAGGAAAGTAACGCTTATGCGTCATCAAAGTCAAAGTCCCCAGCATGAATAAGCATATGACATCAGGACTGGAAGATTGATATTTGGATTTATTAGCAAATCAAATACTGCATGCAGTAGCGATACTTATCAATATATTGCAAAGACGTGTTCGGAAGGCTTTGCATTATGATGCAAAGCTTATAAAATAATCTCAAGTAGCTAAAACTATGAATCCAGAAGAAGCAAGAAGAATTATACAAGACCAAGAGGATGAGCTCGAGCAATTACTAAAGAAGAAGATAGTGCAAAGAGAAGCTGCAATCCAGATCGAGGCAAGCATGGTTGGACCGAATGCATTTCTAATCACTGGTGTAAGAAGGTGCGGGAAATCAACGCTTGCTGTGCAGCTGGCTCGCAAATACAGCTACGCTAGAGTAGACTTCGATGATGAAAGATTATCCGACTTGACAGCAAAAGACCTGAACAACATACTCGAAGCAATATACACTCTGCATGGAGATGTTGAGATACTTGTCCTTGACGAAATTCAATTGGTCAAGGGATGGGAAATGTTTGTTTCAAGGCTCAGAAATACGAAAAAGGTAATTGTCACAGGCAGCAATTCTTCATTGATGAGTAGAGAATTCGGAACTAGATTAACAGGTAGACATTTAGATTTTACCCTTTTTCCTTTTTCTTTCAGGGAATTCCTTGCCTACAGGGGTTTCATATTCGAAGGCACTACAAAATCAATTGCTAGCCTTAAGAGTCATCTTAAGGAGTATATGGAATTGGGCGGTTTCCCTGAAGTTCAGGTATTCGGAACCCAAATTTTAAAGAGTATTCTGAACGACATAATACTGAAAGATATAGTTCTCAGGCATAATGTTCGAAACGAGCGTCTTATCTTCGAAATAGCTCGTTTTTTACTTGATAACACCTCAAACGAGATAAGCTACAATAGAATTAAGAATGCATTTAACGTGCCATCAGTTCATACTGTTGCTGATTATGTTAAGTTTCTTGAAGATTCCTTTCTTGTAAGTACGATCGAAAGATTTTCTCAAAAGATCCTTACAAGATATACCATCCCAAGAAAAGTCTATAGCGTTGACCCAGGCCTTGCAAAAAAGGATATTGGACATGCAATGGAGAATATTGTTTATCTTGAGCTGAGAAGGCAGGGTCTGCAGATAGCATACTATGCAGACCAGAACTATGAAGTCGATTTTGTAACTCCTGACGAGTTGATTCAGGTTACCTATGCCAGTAGCGAGCATGAGATACATAATAGAGAGCTTAGGTCTCTGAAAGAAGTCAGTAAAAAAATTCCTAGGAAAAGACTTACAGTAATAACCTTCGACGTAGAGGGTGAAATTGAGGATGGCAATACCAAAATAAGGATTATCCCAATCTGGAAGTATCTCCTTAAAGGTCAGATTGTGAGCTAACTTGCGATTTAGTCCAAAAAATTCTTGCTGGATACACATGCCTTAATGTGGCTAATATTATAATAAATTAATGCCAAATAAAGCAATCAGCCTCGTTCAAATACCTTTTCATGAACAGATGGGAAGACACTTACGGTCAGATATCAAGCGGATCATAGGCTCATATCTATTGTTCTACAATAAAACTTCGTGCATATATTGCTTTTAAAAACAATTATAGTATTTCTGTTTTATGCTAGGGGTCAGTCGGTCCAAATCTTTCTGGCAAGGTCTTAAATATTGAGCAATTGGAACTAAAGCAAGCGGAGTAAGATTTGGCAAAAAGAAATTTTACAATAGATACGGGGGATAAGAAGATTGATGTTCAGGGTTACGATTACGAAAAAGTAGCAATAAGGTATCTTATGAAGAGGAGAAGAAGCCTCCTTTTCACAAAAGACCCTGCAAAGGTTGAAGCATTGTGGGAAAAATTGCCCAAGAAGATAAAGGTTATGGGAGCAAAGGATAGCAAGTCTTTCAAAGTAGATTGGAAGAGAGTTGGGGAAGAAGAGTTTCAGGGCGCAAGATTCGTCTTTACATTAACTCCTGAAGAATCATTTCAAAGCTAGCATACATCATAAAGAGGTAGCAAAAAGTGGTATCCCGTCAGGGCAGGGACCTCATTCTACTGATAGTATTAGGGTTAGTTATAGGAGCTGCAGCTTCATTTGTAAGGATAGCTGGCATACCAGCAGTATATTTTTTAGTGCAATACAATTCCATAGTCTTTCTGGGTTATTTCTGGCCAATAATAACTTCAATGATAGTTGTAATACCCAATTATCTGGGCTTTACTGACGTTGTTTTTAATGCAATATCTGTTCTGTTTATAGATTCCCTCCTTGCACCTTCTTTCAACTACAGGGAGTATTTCATAATCTTCTTCATATCAGGTATAGCTGGGAATCTTGCAAGCTTGCTCAACGGTCCAAACATAATCAGCTTTGGAGCATCAGGTGGCATATTTGGACTTGTTGCAGCTGCTGTAACTCATGATTATGCTTTACACAGAAGGATGAATACTGCCCTTGCAGGATGGTTTGTTATTATATTTCTCTTCAACACTTTTTCCTCGGTATATGTAGATTGGTTGGCTCATACTGGAGGGGCATTGATAGGTTTGATACTTGGATACATAGCAGGTATGATGCATAGAAAAGCTGCATACTATTCTTCTTATCAGTTTTGAAATAATGTTGTATCAACCGGCAAAATAGTATAGAAAGTAATACATTCATGGTAAGTGAAATTTATATACTACTTCAAAATATGCCCAGAAATTTAGCAGATGAAAGCAATACACGTCGTAATGGCTCTGCTACTGATAGTGCCATCGTTCATAAACTTCTATACACCTCTTTACAACTACGTCAATCCAAAACTTGCAGGACTTCCTTTCTTCTACTGGTTCCAGATAATGATGCTGTTTGTAGTAGTGATACCATATATCGCTTTCACATACCTTGCAAAAAGACTTGATGAAGAAGAGCAGGGAGGATACAGCAAATGAGTGATTCAACGGTAATAATATCTGTCTTCGTCGTACTGTTTGCAATCTTCACCTTCCTTGGGTTCTATGGTTCAAGATGGAGAAGGGGAGATATGAACCACCTTCACGAATGGGCTCTTGCAGGCAGAAGGCTCGGAGCAACCCTAGCATTCTTTCTCGTTGGAGCAGATTTATACACAGCATATACATTCGTAGCTGTTCCTTCGGGTGTATTTGCAAAGGGCAGTCTTTACTTCTTTGCCGTTCCGTACGTAGCTATGACCTTCGCAGTAGCCCTTGCTTTTGCACCAAAGCTGTGGAAACTATCAAAGGAAAGGGGATACATAACTGGCTCTGACTTTGTAAGGGATGCCTTTGACAGCAGAACTCTGAGCATACTTGTTGCAATTACAGGAATAGTTGCAGTCTTCCCATACATAGCGCTTCAGATAGTCGGCATGCAAGCTGTATTGACTTCAATGCTGATAGGCTTCGGCAATACAGAAACAGTACAGGAAATATCCTTGGTAATTGCTTTCTTGATCCTTGCAGCATTCACATTTACAAGCGGTCTAAGAGGTGCAACTCTTACTGCAGTGTTCAAAGATGTACTGATCTGGCTGACTGTAGTGGTTGTCATTGCAGCTGCCCTGTATGAAGTTGGAGGATTCTCTCACGTATTCTCAAACCCGAGCATAAAGCCCAATTACATAACCGTTCCATCATCACTAGTGCCTGGATATGCTACTCTTGCTTTCGCAAGCGCGCTTCAGCTTTATCTTTATCCTCATGCTGTCAATGGAATCCTAAGTGCAGAAAGTGCCCACAAATTGAGACTGAGCACATCTTTTCTCAGCATATACGGTGTAGGCTTGGCACTGCTAGCATTATTCGGAATAATAGTCTATTCAGTCCCATCAGCAATGAGCTTTCTTGGCAATTTCCCAGCTTCATCAAGAGGTGTTCTTGTAGTCCCTGCACTCATACTGAGCACAGTTCCAAGCTGGTTTGCTGGTGTAGCATTGCTAGCAATATTCGTGGGAGGTCTCGTGCCAGCTGCCATAATGGCAATCGCTCAGGCCAATTTGCTCACTAGAAACATAATAAAGGAGTTCAAGCCAAACTTGTCAGCATCGTCAGAAACAAGGATTGCCAAGTGGGCTTCCGCAATATTCAAGTTCATAGCTTTGGGCTTTGTTTTCACCGTTCAGTCAACATATGCAATACAGCTTCAGCTTTTCGGAGGCATACTGATAGCTCAGCTCTTCCCCGCATTGTTCATGGGTCTTTACATAAGGTGGTTCAAGAAGGAGGCACTTACAGCAGGGCTCATAGTAGGAGTACTTTCTGGTCTCTACATGGTGCTGGTAGCTAACGGATTTGGCACTCCCAAATTCACAGGTCTGAATTCATCTCTCTACAGCACGCCTTTCGGAGCCCTTTACATATCAGTTCTTTCGTTAGGACTTAACCTGCTTGTAACAATCGTTCTGAGCGCTGTGATAAAGAGGGCTCCAAGGCAGGTAGCAGTTCAGCCAGCACCTGCAGCAGGAAGTTAAAAAATACGCTTCATCCCATTTTTTATATTATGCTAGCTAGCTTATGCTGGTAAATCAACATCAGTTATAAACAAGAGTTGCAGCTGCTTCTGATAGGGAGTGAAATGGTTTTGCTTGAAATATCAAATGTAGCTGTAATAGGGGCAGGGGAGATGGGGCATGGTATAGCTCAGGTCTTTGCGACTTATGGATTCAACGTAAGGCTGATGGATAAATATCCAGGAGCTATAGAAAAGGCTAAAGAAAGAGTCAAGTCATCTCTGCAGAGAGGTGTTGAAAGAGGCAAGCTAAAGCCTGAAGAGGCTGAAGCAGCTTTTGGAAGGATAACGTTTACGCAAAGCATGGAAGAAGCTGTCAAGGATACTCAATTGATTATAGAAGCTGTGCCTGAAAAGATAGAATTGAAAAAACAGGTCTTTGCAGAACTGGAAAATTTTGCTTCTCATGATGCCATATTTGCAACAAACACATCTAACATAAGAATAACAGATTTGGCAAAAGCAACAAAGAGGCCTGAAAGGTTTGCAGGACTTCACTTTTTCAACCCCCCAGTCACTATGAAGCTTGTTGAAGTGATCCCATCTGAATATACTGATGAAGAAGTGCTTAAAACTCTTGAAGAGGTTTGCAGAAAAATTTCAAAGATACCAATCAGAGTTCTCAAGGATTCCCCGGGCTTTATAGTAAACAGGATAAACGCTGCAGACATACTTCTCTTTTCAATAATACTTGACAAGGGTATAGCCAAGCCAGAAGAAGTAGATGCTTTTGCAAAGATGCAAGGATTGCCGATGGGTCCTTATGAGCTCCTGGATTTTGTTGGCTTGGATATTGCATATGATTCTCTGAAATATTTTGCAGAAACGGTTTCGCAGGAATATGCAAGATATGAAACAATACAGAAGATGGTCCAGGAAGGAAAACTAGGGAGAAAGACAGGAATTGGTTTTTATGACTGGAGCGAAGGAAGGGCAAAGATACCTGAAGCCCAGCCTACAGATAAAATATCGGTAATTGACCTTTTTGCAATAGAGATCAACGAGGCTGTAAAGCTGATAGAAGAGGGAGTTGCAAGACCCGATGATATAGAGAAAGGGGTTGTGCTCGGAATGAACAGACCTTTTGGTCCAATATCTGTAGCAAAGAGCTATACATCCTCAGAAATAGCATCGAAGCTTCAGGAGCTTGCTGAAAAGTATGAGTGCAAGATATTTTATCCTGCCAAATCGATAACAGAGGGAAAGCTAAGAGAAGCGATTGAAGGAAGGCTTGTAGCGAAGGAAGAGGTTGCTAAAATAGAAGAGGTAAGGGAGGAAGTTGTATCGATAGAAAGGCCTCATGCAGATATAGCAATTGTAAGGCTCAAAAGGGGCTCCCATAACCTTATCAACAATGAAGTTCTAGATGGCATAAGCAATGCATGCAAAGTTCTTGAAAAGGATAAAGAGGTAAAGGTAATAGTATTCACGGGTTCAGGAAAAGACCTTTCTGCAGGAGCAGATGTATCACAGTTCTTCTCGAGCTCCATAGATTTCTACGAATATTCAAGGAAAGGACAAGAGGTTATGCAGATGGTTAAGAATATTCCTCAGCTTACAATAGCTGTCATGAAGGGTAATGTTCTGGGCGGAGGACTTGAATTAGCATTATCATGTGACATAAGAATAGTTTCACAGGATAGCAGCGTAGGCTTCCCTGAAGTCAGACTAGGTCTGGTGCCGGGTTGGTCTGGAACCCAAAGAATTGTCAAGCTGATAGGTGTGGCAAAAGCGAGCAGGTTGGTGCTGACTGGAGAGAGGATAAACGGAAAAGAAGCCTTTGAGATGGGCTTGGCTCATACATTGGTGCAGGAAGGAGATGCTGAAGAGTTTGCTGTCAATGCAGCCAAGGAGCTTGCTACAAAGGTTTCTCCTTCATCTGTAAGGCTTGCAAAGAAACTGCTAGCTATGGCTTCTGAAACAAGCATGGAAAATGGCTTAGCAGCTGAAGCTATGGCGATGGGTACTCTTTATGGAACGGAAGATTTGAAGGAAGGGATATCAGCCTTCCTTCAGAAGAGGCAGCCCCAGTTTAAAGGGAGGTAAGAATATGAGCTCAATATCAAACGGAAAAGATGTTTATGTTGTGGATTATCTGAGAGTTCCGTTTTCTAGGTCAAGACCAAGTGAGCCGGAGAAGGATGTCTATAACTCGATAAGAATGGACCAGGCATTATCCCAGCTGATTACTACTTTAATTTCAAGGAATAAGGTTAACGCTGAGGAGATAGGTGACGTTATTACAGGCTGCGCTTTGCAGGTTGATGAAAACTGGCTTTATGGGGGAAGACATCCTGTTCTGTTAGCAAATTTACCGGTCCAAGTGCCATCTATGGCAATAGACAGAGCCTGTGCTTCATCGATGAATGCAGTGGCAATAGGAGCAATGGAGATAATGACTAGCAATTCAGATGTTGTATTGGCAGGAGGGATGGAGCATATGACCCATGTTCCCATGAGCAATAACCCACACATATCCCCAAACATAAGACTCCTAACAAGGCCTGAATACATGAAGTATCAGATGAATATAGGCTATGTAATGGGTCTGACTGCTGAGAAACTAGCCAATGAAGCAAACATAAAAAGGGAAGATATGGATGAATATTCTCTGGAGTCTCATAAAAGGGCTGCTTCGAGCACTGATTCAGGCTGGCTGAAAAAAGAGCTGCTTCCGATGAAGGTAGAATATCAGGGGAAAGAGATAGTTGTCAATGAAGACCAGAGCATAAGAAGGGATACAAGCATGGAGCAGCTTTCAAAGCTGCCTCCTGCGTTCAAGCAGGATGGAATAATAACTGCAGGTAATTCCTCTCCTTTGAACGCTGGAGCCTCGATGGTTATGCTTATGTCTGAAGAAAAGGTAAGAGAGTATGGATTAAAGCCACTTGCAAAGATAGTATCCATGGGCTGGGCAGGAGTAGAGCCTAGTGTAATGGGTAAAGGGCCTGTTCCTGCGAGCAGGAAAGCATTGCAAAGAGCGAAGTTAAACGCTGACAAAATAGATTACTGGGAGATAAATGAAGCGTTTGCAGTAGTGGTATTATATGCTATGAGAGAGCTTGGGATAGACAGAAGCATTGTCAATGTGAACGGAGGAGCTATAGCGATAGGCCATCCATTGGGGGCATCAGGAGCAAGACTTGTAGGTACTCTTTCAAGGCAGCTTGCTGATTCTAACAAGGAGTACGGTATGGCAACTCTGTGCGTTGGAGGAGGACAGGGTTTTGCAGTTCTTTTGCAGAGAGCATAATAGAGCATTGTGCTGAATAACTTATAATGCAGTTAAAGGCAAACTGGTTATAATATACCTGCGAAGATGCCTTTGATGCATGCCCTCAGTCAAGGATGCGTCAGCAGAAGTTAGAGTGCTAGGGCATCCTGTGAGAAAGAGGTTGATAGAGCTGCTTGGGGAGAAGCAGAGTCTATCTTTCTCTCAGCTGAGGGAAGAGACTGGCTTACCTGTAGGAACGCTTTATTATCATCTTGATGTATTATCAGATCTAATAGCTCAAAACCATGATAAGAAATATGGTTTAACAAAGGATGGTGTAAAATTTTATACAGAAATGGCTCAGAAGGAAGGTTTGCCTTTACCAAAACAAACCAAGTCCACTTCACTTGTACCTGCATGGGTAGTTACGAGGCTTTCTACAAGAATTGCATTTTCAGCACTTCTTTTCATAATAATTATAGGTTCTGGCTCTTACCTTTACAGCCTTTCAAGACATGCAATACTGCTTATGAATGTATATCCCAACGAGGGTATCTATGAATCACTTCTATCTTTTCCCCTTGCAGTTGTAAGTTTTTACGTATATTCTGTTATTGTAGGATATATTTCAGGAAGAAGAGTCATTACTATAGGCTCTTTCCTATCTTCATCTCTAGTCTATGTCCCATTGATAGTAGTCCCTCTTGCATTCCTACTACACTTAACCGCTGGGTTAGATATAGTGCTGATAATAATGCAGCTTGTGTCCATAATAATCGGTTCAGCCTACTTTTCAAGTCAGTTTGGTTTCAGGCTTGAAAGGGCTTTGCTGCTGCAATTGATATATTTTGTGGCATCAACCATTATCTTTTTCTTGCTAATGTATCAGCAGCAGGTTTGAAGTTTTATCTCAGAAACAGGTCTAAGGGTAATTCTCCCTTTGTTGTTTTAACCTGCTTTATCATTCCTTTCCACTTTTGGCCATGGTGCTTTCTTAGAAGATGCTCGAAAGCCAATTCTCTGGTTTCGAACTCCTCTCCGCATGCCTTGCAGACCCATGGCATTTTTCCTTACCCTAATTGGTTGTAAAAAAGAGGTATCCAATAAAGACTTTCACAAAACCAGCAATAAGTGGTACTTTTAGCTAATATTGCCTGTAAAAAACAGTATAGATTTTACAATAAGCATGGAATAAAAATAAAAAAATATAATTTACATCATCAGTCTTGGCTCAATCAGCTTTCTTCTTGCTGCAAGTGCTAATGCTGAAACGAGTGCAACTATTACAATGGAGCCTATTATCAGGTATAGGTCGAGAGATGCTGCTGAAGCAGCTCCTCCTGTTGGCAAGAAAGTTGGGATCTGGCTTGGCATGCCTGTACCTGCTCCGAGTATTGGGTCATGAAGTATTGATGTTCCATGAGGATAGTTCAGTATTATTCTTGCAAAGGTACCATTGCTCAATTGCTCAGATTTGACCTGAACTGTATTGCCATCTACCACCGCGTTTGTGTTCCACATGAAGTATGCGAATGCTCCCTTTGATACTGTGGCAGTTGTCTGCTTGTTGACAGTTTCTACCTCGTCTTCACCAGAACCTGTTACTGTCTTTGAGATTATACTTGTGATTGTTCCAAAGTGCTGCTGGCCTCCGTATGAAAGCAATAGTCCAAGTCTGCTACTGCTGCTTACAAACGGATAGTTCTGGATTGTGAAGTTTACCTTCACTTCAGTCGGCAACAGCTGTGTGCCTGCAACTACTGTACCAGTGTTTGTTACAATCGCTGTCAGTTCAAATACAAAGGTTCCTTTGGTGCCTGTTATATTGACCTCATATCCCTGAGTTCCACCTGATAGTGTTACTTGCTTTGCGTTGAGAGTCCAGTCCATCTCATCGAAGTTTATCTGACTTAATGGTTGTCCATCCACAGACCTGTTGTACACTCCTGTCTTTGCACTATCGTTGTATTCAAATATGCCCAGTACTTTGATTCCTCCTACTGCCCAGGTGAAGGATGCATTTCTGCTATCTCCACTTCCTGAAACTGTAGCATTGAGCAATGCAACAGCTAATGTTGGTACATCTTCAGCACTTGCATAAACTCCGAACAGTGTCCTAGATGTTACTCCGTTCAGGCTTGTTTGACTGGAGGTTACAAATGCAGCTGAATTACCCTCTACATTGACTTCTGCAAAGTTGAAATGTTCATGGAAAAGCGAACCCAGATTTCCTCTGCCTGCATCTTCGTTTCCCTGCTCGTCTGCTAGAACGACCGAATTGCCAAGAGATGCGAAGATAGATAGAGCCACGACTGCGCTGAGAGCCAATGCGAATATTGCGTTTTTGCTGTTCATCTTTACCGCGTCACCTGTTGCTACCTTATGTTAGGTCAGTATTTAATGGGGGGAACTCTAGAGTGCTGTTGTAGCTATTACAGTTAGTTCTAGAAAATTAGAAATTGGGCTGATACTACTTTTGCTGAAGCTATACTATAATCGCTAATTATTTTATATACAATAAACCATATTCTTCCATCAAGCATTTAACTGTCGACTGAAGAAATACATTCAGTTAAGGCAAAAGGCCTGTTAGAGAAAAATAGTAAACAAATAGAGTTATTATATTGATTATTCTTCCTAATGTTCTATTTTATTGGTTTTATATGAGCAAAAAGTTATATTTATTGCTAAACGGATATATTTAAAACCATAATGTGAAATCTCGCTATCAGGAGGAGTAGAGAATGGAAAAAGTTAAAGCAGTAGCAAAGGAAATTGCTCCAGTAGCTGTCTTGGCGATATTGGGAGTTTCTCCCATTATACTTCAGGCAGTAGGTGGAGTAGTTAGCTTAGGTTAGAATTTTTTACCAAAAGATTGCTAGTTAAACGAAGTTGTTTTTAGGCTTGTTATGGAATTGTACGGGTAGTTGCAACCCTTTATCTGTAGACTTCCTGTAGTTTTTCAAGTCTCGCTATGTTTTGGCTTAATTCATATCTCCAGTTCTGAGTAATTTGGTCAAACAAACCTGTTGGAGTCGTAAATGCCATAGAAGAAGTAGGGTCAATGGTCCTCAGATCTACTCTGCCGGCTAATTCGCCTAACGCATTGTTGATAAAATACTGAACATATACTAGATGCTCGACTGGAATACATATCTCTGAGACAAACAGCTGTCTGTTTTCAGTAATGATTTCGCTCCATGAGAATGGTATGCTATAAACGAGCTGTCTAAATAATTCTAGCTCTGATCTCGAAAGGTCGCTTGCATAAAGCCTGCCAAATATTATTCTATGTTTTCGCGTTGATTCTAGGTCACCCATCCATCTTACTACATATTTTGCTATCATCTGCTTATCCAATAGGTGTTTTGTATAATGGTACTGTAGTGTCTTCACGTTTATTCCGAGGTTTCTCGATATCTCAGCTATAGTAGCCAAAGCATTAAGCGTAAGTTCAGATGCGATAAGAAGGTCTTGGTAATCAAATCCCACTAAAGGATATGTTATTGGCGTCATACGAGGTAACTCTTCTGCCAGCTTGATTCTTTGCCAATCTATGTCCCATCTGCCTTTTTGAAGGTCGAAATATTCAGGTCTTAAAGATATATAGTTGATCCAAGTGATCGGTCTTACATAATAAGATTCGAGCATATCGAAATTCACCATCGCATCCAAGAATTCTGTAAATTCAGTCTTATACTGAACAGGAATCTGGAACATGGTATAGTATTGTCTTGTCATTAATTCACCCGAGTAATAAGTCAGGTATGATAACTCATGCAGTGCCTGAAGTATTGGTTTAGATATTGGATGATACTTCTCAGTAAATCTCATCTGAACTATTGTTCTCTGTAAACCGAATTTTGCTGCATCAACTATAGCATGAATGTTTATTCCTCTCTTTATCAACTGATTCTTTATTTTGTATCTAACTGTCTCAGACGGTATTCCTGTTAACCTCGAAAGAAGAGAGAAATTTCCAGGCCCTACCTGCATAATCGCTCTGACTAATTTGGCATTTATATCATCAGGAGGCATAGACAATTAGTAAATCACTTTGCAATATTCATCGATTCTTCTATGCATTATATTAAGGTTTTCCTCATGCTATTTCTCTCCGAGTGATTCAGCCCGTGTCATAAAAAAGGTAACTACTGCCATGCGACGAAGGCTCTAAATGACCAATTATCTTCTAGACTGCGAATATAAAACGATACATTATCTCTCCATCTAACACAAAGAACAGATGCCTCTCCTCGTTTTCATATGTATAGTGAAGTATTGGTTTTCCCAATGTATCAGCCACATTGACTATATCTTTCCACTCTGATAGGTCTATTGTTACTTTGTACTGGGGAATTGCTTCAACATCGGCTATAGCTTCTCTGTATGGTCCTACAAGTGAATTAATTACTTTTTCAACATCTGTTGAGACTCGTCTTTTCTTCATCAGGTATAATGAAGATGCTGAAGTGCCTAATACCGAAACACCAAGCAAGGAATAAGAGTAAAGCAGGTTGTAACGAGGAAAAGTGTTTTTGCCATAGCCTAAGGGAATGTTGGTGCTTTGAGATACCGTCAAGCTGCTGATACTGACCAAACCTCTCTGAACTGTCATGTTCAATAAAGGTCTAAAATTTAGTGGATAAGTATATCCGTTGAATGATACATTGCAATTTATCTCTGGTATTATCTGCAAAGTATATCCTTGAGGAGTAAACGCGGTCTGAGTTTCTATCAGGTTTACAAGCTTTTGTATAGATGTCATATTTAGAAAGAAACTTTTGGCTAAAGTTGCATAGTTGGCATTATTTTTTGTCAGCTGCATAGGAACAGAAACGTTTAACGTCTTTGACCATGCGGAAGTGGAAAGTAGAACTGAGTCATTTTCTCTTATTGATATATCTGAAGTTATGTTTGAATCTAACCTGTAATGAAAAGTTATATTCATCGAGTTAACCAATGATTGAAATAGCGTTGCATTTTCTGAAGAATATAGTGTTGTATTGTAAAGGCTGTTTGGCTTTAGACTTGCAACATAGCTGTAATCAGCTGTCTGGTAGAAGTGGGCAAACGGCGCTTCGCTGATATTACTTGGCTTCTGATAGGTGTAAATCACTAAATAAATGGAGAAGACTGTTAAAATCAGAAAGGAGACTAATAGTATGGCTGATAGTCTCATATCATCACGCTCCATCTTTTCTTTCTATTAGAATTGATTAGTGACACAAGAATGGAAAAGAGAAGCAAAATAATTATTAGTATAATTGCAAGCAAGGGACTTAATACAAAATAACCAAGACCAGCTATTGATAATACCACTTTTCCTACTATTTCATTCTGAGAAATTGGCAAGGGGTCAGGTACGGGATTGTTGTCCCCTTTTGTTATGAACATCACCGAGCCGTTAGAATAATGCATGATTTGAACAATTCTGTGCACTACTATAGCGTTTAGCAAAGAAGAATGATATGCTACAACGTCGCCTTTTTGTAATTGACTACCGTTTTGAATGGGTGCTACGATAATCAAGTCTCCTCTGTAAAGAGCTGGCTGCATGCTACCACTTGCCACAGCCAAGGGATGCAAAGATGGTGCAGAAGATAGTTCAAGAGATGATATTGCAGCAGATATAATTAATATTCCAACTGCTAGCCTAGCTACAGCTCGCCTCAAATCCTGCTTTGCTTTTGTCTTCCTTAAGAATCTACCAACTTTTGTCTCGACGTATCCAGCATACTTCCTCATCTGATGCTTTCTTTCTTTCATGAACGTTTCAATAATTATCAAAAGAATAACATAGCCTATCAACTGCATTACGAAGGAAAACTCCCAGCTTGGTACTTTTGAAGAAATGGGCAAAACGAATGACTGCAAAATAAGCAACGCCCTTAAAGAAATTGGGCCTGCAAGGCTCCAGTTTGATTTAAAATAAAAGATACCCATCAAAATTGCTAAGGCAAATCCTGTGAATGTATTGAGAAAGATGTATCTGACGGCTTCATCAGTATTTACGCCAAACAGATAGGTAAAGTTTGTAATGCATAACGAGTATAAGGATGAAGATATTATCAATGAAGTATTCAGATTCGTCATGAGTGAAATCTTTCTAAAGATGTAACCCCTGAAAATACCTTCTTCTCCTATTGCAACGATAGGTGAAGCAAAGAGAAAGAAGAGAAAGAAAAGAGGGGAAATTAAAGCCTTAACAGCAAAACCATACACTAATCCTGGTTCGTTAATCACTATGAAGTAAATAACTGCAAGAGTAAAGGACAGCAGCAAGGTGCGTTTGAGATTGCCAAAGAGTATAAAGCCGAATTCTGAGAGGTTCGAGCTTTCTCCTACTCTTGCTATAAAATATAGTAGGCAGCCCAGAGCAGCATAGAATAGCAAATATGCAGCATAGTCTTCTGCAAAGTTCAAAAGAGGTAAGATATTATAATAAATCTGGTAGATTGAAAATACAAATATGAACATTATGAATGGTGAGAATCTGTTTATGACCATCCTATCTTTAACTGAAATTTTGCTATCATACATATAGCTCAATCTTCGCCATTTTCAGAACCGATAGTAAGTGTGATTGTTGCACTTTGACCCATCAAGCTATTTCCTGCATTGCTATCCAAAGTAATAGAAAAGGTAGAAGTGAAAGAGCCTCCAGGCTTTAGCGTCTGGGGAATATTGCCCAATGAAGCATGAAAATATGCGTTTGATAAAAAAATACTTGCTTCAAGCTCTACAGGCAATTTGCCTGTATTTTTAACCGTAAATGAAACCACTAGCGTATCTCCAGGAGCAAATGGCCCAGCAGAAACCTGAACATTGGCAGAAGGTAGTTGGGTATCTACTGTTAAAGATATGTATTGTGGTCCGCTTCGTTCGGATACCGATGTAAAAACTAAATTTGCACTTTTTTTATAGCTGCTAACGGGGCTTGAATATGCTACCCCTCCAGATACTAGTAAAATAAGTACAAAGCAACAAGCTGTAAGTCCAAGCAGCATCTTCAAATTTATCACCATAATTGCAAGAATGTGAACTTATAAGCTATTCCTTTTGGATTCAAATCTGATTAGGAGACTATTCAAGTCGACCAAGTCGAGAAGCTTATTCGTTTTATGAGCCTGCCGACCCACTCACTGTAAACATTAAGGTGAATTGGCATGTTTCTTGCGTATTATCAAGTCCTGGCAATAAGCTAATCGTAAAGCTAGACAGAAAGCTAGACCCGGCAGGTAATGAATTGGGAGTTACAGGCGAAGATGCAGAAAAATCTGTATCGCAAGTATTTGAAGAAGAAGAGCTCAGATGTATTCCTGAAGCAGGCAAGGTTCCAGCATTGTTTATGCTTATTGGGATGGTAATACTGTCGCCTGGTGCAAACGGTCCAACATCAAATGATACCATACTTGTTCCATTACCCTGCAAGTTTGTAACTGTAATATAATAGGGACCTGTAAGATGCCCAGACCCAACTGAAATTGTAAGTATGAGGGTGCCCGCATTTGCACTGACATTTATGTTTGCTACGGACGTAAATGCTGCATAAGCTGCTCCTGAAGATGCAATCAAGGCTACTATAAGGATAGAGCTAAAGACACTTCTCTGCATCATGCCCCGACCAAAAAATTTGGTTTCGTGGGCTTTCCACCCATTTAGCCGACTTGCACGGCTCGTCAGGGGGCCTCTGCTATATTAACCGACTTCTTGCTCACTTATGTACCAGCGGTTGCTGTTATGGTGATGTCAAATGTTGCGCTAGCTCCTTGAGCGCCATTTCCAGTTCCGCCGGGTAGAGAAATAGTAGCATTGTACGCATATGTTCCATGTGCGCTTATAGTTCCATGTATATTATCAGAATAGCTGAAAGGCCCCGTAGAGCCTGAAATCGCTTCACTAAGACTTCCAGGAAGAGAGCCACTATTGCCTATGCTACCAGTCACAGTACATGTATCACCTGGAGCGAAGTTAGTTACTGTTATGTACAGTTTACCGTTTGTCACAGTAGCACTACACGACCCAGCTAAAGAATTAGCAGTAGTTGATACTGTTCCCCAAGAAATGTTCAAAGTTCCTGCTGTTGCAGCAACCTCAAGAGTGACTGCAGATGTGAATGCAGCATATCCGATCGCTGAGAACGAAATGACGGCAATCACGAGCAAAGAAGTCAGAACTGCTTTGTTGATCATACTAATGGCTATTTTAATTAATGATATTTAAGTTAATAAGAAGATAAAGTCAGTTCAAAATGGCAGGAAGAAATGTACTGAACAGAAGTTCGTACCGTACGCACAAAAGACCTAAATTGTTAATCGTAATTTTTAATATCAGCAATGCTGGATGCGCTAGAAAAGGTAGTAGACTTCCTTTGTGAGAGCAAGGGCTACCACACAATCCAAGAAATATCTCGGTATACAGGAATGAGCAGCGAAAACGTGAAGAAGGCAGTAGAGATACTTCTTAAATGCGATTTTGTTCAGCAAAGAAGAGGCAAAGTGAAAATAAGAAAGTGGATTATAAATCTTGCAGGAACTAGTCAGACATAGCCTTTATGGCTTCTTCAAGGTGCGCCAATACATTTCTTCCTATGTGCGTAGTCCTATAAATTGTTCTGCCGTCAATGACAACTTTCTCCAAAAGACCTCTTGCTGTAAGAATCTTTAACAATTCCTCGATCCTCTTGAAGTTTGAGTTAACCCTGTAAACCAATCCAGTCTTTGCCACTCCAAACCCATCAGATGTCTTCAGTATCTCGTAAACTATCTCCATCCTATTCCTTTTCCTTTTCTGGAATCTGAAAGGAGACGAAACTTCAACAAGAAAAAAAGGAAGATAAAACAACAAGGAGTTTAACCCAAATGTTAGCAGGCCCACGACCATCCCGGATTTGCATCAATCACAAAAGATTGGTTTTAAACTTTCTGATTACAATCAAGTTATTTTCTATGCTAACTTCTCCTTTCTTCCCACGTGACACAAGCTTACTATTCATTTCTACGATTTCCAAACCAACATCGAAATACAATTTTTGAAATATATGAATGATTATGTCATCTTACCTTGCAGATAGCTGGCATCCTTCTCTTATGCTCATATCTCTCATATCTTTCTACTAGCTGTCTTGCCTTTTCCAATTCTACCATAGCCATTTTTGAAGCCTCTTCTATGCTCTTTCCATGGTCAAAATATAGTTCTAGAATTCTATCTATTTTTGAATATGCCAGGCCCAGTTCATCTTCAGCCTTATGCGCCTTCCATAACCTAGGACTGCTCTGTTTCTGAATTATCCTTCTGTTTACCCCAAGTATTTCTGCCAAAGCTCTCACTTCAGACTTGTATAAATCAGCAATTGGTAAAATGTCAACGCCTCCGTCCCCATACTTTGTATTGCCGCTGATTGCTAGCTTCCCATCACGCTCTATTACCAAGTTCTCATACTTAGGAATTGAAGGACACCATACTTTACCATGATACCTATTAACCCAGCTCAATTTTAAAGTCTGATATTTTGCTTCATTGCTAGTCTGCATTTCATCATGAATGTAGGGAGCCGAAAACGAATTGTCCTTTACTTGATATGCTCTTGCAAATCTGAGCAATCCATACCTGTCTTTCAAAACCATTCTATGATTGGGCGTTACTGCAAAAGAGTAATTTTCAGATTTGAAAACATGTAACTCAGCATCATAGTCAAATAAATACACTTCGCTCAACGAAGCTTCTCTTATCACTCCTGTGGAGAAATCAAGGCTGAATACTTTATCATATGGTTTCAACTGATGGAAATATTTCAGTCCATCTCTTGTCAAAGCTCTTGTCTTTTCATCAAAACAGAAATAGCCTAGAAGCAACTCCGACCTATCACCCGTGCCTATGACAAGATAATTATTCAGATTTGCAAAATAGTAGAGAAGAGACATCCTTATTCTTGCCCTCAGATTCCCTTCTGCCATTTTATTCCTCTCGAGAAACTTCATGTAGCAAGAGTGTATCTTTGCAATATCTATCATCTTGTATTTTATTCCCAGTTCTTTTGTTACTTCTATAGCATCCCTAACATCATCTTCTGGTGTAACTCTAGAATCTGGCATTATTAGGCCAAGCACTCTTCTACTGCCTAATGCTTGCACAGCTAGATAGGCAGTAACGGCTGAATCTATGCCTCCGCTTATTCCTATAACAGCTCCATCTGCTTTGGCATTGTCAACCTGCATTCTTATGAACTCTACAATCTTCTTTCTTGCTTCGTTAAGCTCCATCATCATTCTCCCTACCCCATCTTAATTGCTAGGGATAATGCTTTTAACTGTTCAAATTTCATCGCTAATGCGTTACAAAAGAGGTAATTGGCAATGAAAGATATACCAGATAGACTCTTCTGGATTGCTAAAGAGGATGAGATAAAGAAAGCTGAAGTTACAGACCACTATTTTCTTAACACAGAAGCCGCGCTGAAGATGAGCAAGGTCAATCCGATGGTGACTATGGAGATATACACAAGGCATCTTCCCTACAATGATGGCTGGGGTGTTGTTGCAGGTATTTATGAAGTGGCAAAGCTGTTTGAGAATTTACCGGTAGATGTTGATGCTATGGATGAAGGGGAAGTATTTGCTGTACCCCATCATTCTCTTGGCTACGAGCCTGTAATGCAAATCAGAGGCAAATATAGAGACTTTGCAAGGTATGAAACTCCTGCATTGGGTTTTCTATGCTCAGCAAGCGGTTATGCAACAAAAGCTGCAAGAATAAGAATAGCAGCTGAAGATAAAATTCTACTCAGCTTTGGCACTAGAAGAGCACATCCTGCACTAGCTCCTTTAATCGAAAGATGTGCATACATGGCAGGTTTCGATGGTGTGAGCAATGAAGCAGGTGCAAGAATGCTTGGAATAGAGGGCTCCGGAACTATGCCCCACAGCTTCATCTTATGCTATGATAATCAGCAAGAGGCCTGGAAGGCTTTTGCTTCAACCATTAATCCCAAAGAAGGCGTCATCGCTTTAACAGATACCCTTTATGATGAAAAGGTAGAATCCATAATGGCTCTCGAAACGCTTGGTGATAAACTCTCAGGGATAAGGCTTGATACTCCATCAAGCAGAAGAGGCGACTGGAGAAAGATAATAGAAGAAGTGAGGTGGGAGCTTAACATACGCGGAGGTAAGAATGTTAAGATATTCGTCTCAGGAGGTCTGGATGAAGATGATGTGAAGCAATACAAAGACCTTGTAGCAGGATTTGGAGTTGGTACGAGCGTAAGCGATGCACCATCTATAGATTTCAACATGAAACTTGTAGAAGTCGAGAAAAATGGAATGATGGTTGCAAAAGCAAAGAGGGGAGATATGTCAGGAGCGAAGAAGCTATGGAGAGATGAAGATAGAATGGTTGATTATTTAACGCCAGCAGACAGAGAGAAGCCTGACAATACTGTACCATTGCTGAAGCCACTCATTAAACAGGGAAAGATTGTAAGAGATTTTGAAGATATAAGTCAGATAAGGGCAAGGGTTAAGAAAAGATTGGCTAAAGTGGCTCTAAACCCTCCGCAGGTTAAGGTTCTCTTCTGAACCTCTTTTTGTTATTCTCTTGTATAGAAGCAATAAGGATGCAATAACGGTAAGGAAGACTGCATAAATTGCTATATCAATCAATGCAGATAAAGGGTAGTAGCCAGCTTCTGCTGGGGCTTTCAAAGAAGGAGGGACATAAAAGGAGAGATAAGAAGTCTGGTTTTCTCCATTAACCTTGAAAATGATATAGGCATAATAGAATCCAGGTATAAGATTCGGCAAAGGTATTTGAGAACCTGCATTCTTCAAAAGGTTAATGCTATATGTTGTACCATCTGGCAACGTTATGTTTCCATAAGCCTGCTGCCAGTTGGTCGATGATGCATGCAAAGCAATATCAGTATAATCGAAGTATATACCTATTCTGTTTGGGATTGCAACTATCGGCAAACTATAATTTTCCTCTCCAGTATCTATTACTAGGCTTTCATCATACATTGCTTGGCTGGATACATTTTTCTGAATCAAGACACTTAATGAGACATATGGATGATTAGTTGAGATGTATGTCTGGTTTAATCTAGCTGGAAATATTCCCTGATAGCTTAGACTGTAATTTACATTATTTGAGAAGAAGATGAAAGGAATTGTATCGTTATAGTATCCATTGCTGAATGGATATACCATTTCGTAATCCTGTCTTTCAAGCGCAAATTGCATGTCAAGCGCTTTTGTTATGTTCATTTCTCCTGCCCCCTCAACATAGCTAGGATAGCTTTCATTCCATCTATACATCTTTTCAGCTGATAAAGTAAGCATGGAGTAATATTGAATCGGTGATAAAGAAGGATGCTCCTGCATGAGAAGTGCTATTGCCCCTGTTACCTGTGGGGTTGAAAAGCTTGTTCCAGATACCAGGTAAGAGCCAGAAGGTGATAAAGCAGGAACCATATCTCCTTGCGACATAATTTCAGGTTTCATGCTGAAAAATCCTGCAGGTCCTCTGGAAGAGAAAAATGCTGGATAAGTGCTATGGGGGATGAATATCTGAAGTTGAAGATAGGAGTTGTTTCCCTGAAGCAGGTCCAATTTCTGACCATCTGATAATGATACACTAACTACAGGAACTTCTGAGGTTATATTGTTCAGTATTACACCCTGCAAAGAAGTATTCTCATCATTCACGACAACAAGTGCTAATGCCCCTGCTTTAGCAACATCATAGTCCATCTGGGTAAAAGTCGTCTTTCTATCTCTCAGCGATATCGCTATCTTACCCTTCAGGTCAAGATTCTTAACATCCTGGGGCGTAGCGCTTCCCACAAAGACGTAGCTTGCGTTTATTATTCCGTTGGTCAAAGGAGAGGACAGCATGGGCAAAACTGATTCAAGCCATGTATTTCCGTTCACTCTCAGTAATGCAATCGGAGTGTTCGTATAATTGCTTGTAGATGCTCCTACGGAAAGATATGCTGGTAAATCGCCAGGAGAAGATAATGTCTGCAAAGAAGGACCCTCATTTCCTGCAGCAGCAACAAGAGCAATTCCCTGCTGCTGGAGCATATATCCCAGCTTCCACAGCGTAACTTCATCTAGTGCTCCTCCTAGGCTAAGATTTATTATCTTAGCACCATCTTTCGCTGCTCTGTCCATAGCTTCAACTACTAATGCAGATGTTGTTTCGTTTAGACTGAATATTTTGTATGCCAATATCCTTACCCCTGGTGCAACTCCTTTGAATGAAGTTGAATTAGCAGCAATTATTGAAGCTACTTCTGTTCCATGACCATCTGTATCGCTTATGTTGTTATTGTTATCAACAAGGTTATAGCCTCCTATCACCTTTCCTTTCAGTGCTGGTAAATTATAATCCACACCTGTATCTATTATTGCTACAGTAACGTTATTGCCATTGTATAATCCTCCAGGAAAATAGCTCCATGTCCCGTTGAATAATTGATTGCTTGAAGCCTGTGATATGTATATTGGGCTGCTTTTGAACATGATATAGGGGTTATACAACTTTTCAACCGAAGCTGCCTGACTAGGAGTAAGATTTAATATTGCACCAGTTCCCAGTTTCTGAAATACATATGAAGAATGAGTTGTAATTCCCAAAGTTGACAGCTGATTGAGAAATTCTTCTGACTGTGATGGCGAGGAATATGGAGAGAGTAATACAACATAGCTGTATTTTGATTCATCGCTTTGAGCAATCAGATGAGGATTAGCAATTAACATCGTAAGGATGAAGATTGAGATTGCGATTGCTTTTGAACCAGGCCCCAATTTCACACCTTTTATTTTGCATAACCCCTCCTTATTGCTTGCTATCTTTCAGTATTCTACTTCTGCAAGACCTTCTCTTATGCTTCTTGGGTCTCCCAGTGCTGTTCCGTCAAGCAAAAGTGCCTCTGCATGTGAGGCATTTCTCAAAGCAAAATCTGCAAAAGACGAGCTTTTCTCTTCATCCTTTGGCAGGTATCCTGACAGCAATTCGTTGAAAGGGGGAACTATTATGGCCATTTTATCGTTTTCATTCATCCTGAAGCGCAATCTAACCCAGAGAGGCTCCATCCTGCTGGCTATGTTCAATATGAGGTGCATATGCCCAAATATGAATATGTCAGCTTCTTCAAAGCCTTTGGCAGGAAATGCATGGCCATGCAGAAGTGCAATCCTTCTTTCCTTTTTATCATAGCTATCTTTCACAATCATCCCTCTGCTTCCAGTGAATGAAATTGACTGAGGAAGCAGACTTTCAAGCCCTGCATCATGATTTCCTGGAACTATGTTGATATGCTTGAACTCCTTCAAAAGAGGGTTGAGGAAAGAGTTGAGATAATGCAGGGCTTTGGGCTCCATACCCATTATGTTATCCTTAACATCTCCCAGCATTACAAGAGAATCGCAACCTCTTTTCCTCTTTATTTTAAGAAGCCTTTCAGCCATCCTTGAAGATTGGGACGGTAAATGGATTCCTCTGTTAGCTAGCTGCTCCTCGAATCCTATATGAATATCTGAAACAACAACAATTCTCTCTTCTTTGGTAGAAATAAGTAAAGCCCTTTCTCCTTCAACTATCTCTATCGTCTTCTCTGCACCATCTCATTCCAGAGTTAAGGGAACAACTTCTTCAAAGGTGTATGATACCAGCTCTTCGGGTGCAGACTGGGAGAATACAGTCACTACACAGTTTCTAGTCAAACCTACAACAAAGCCCTTGCTCTTACTCTGCACAACAATATACCATAGATTGCCATGCTTCAGGTAATCATGATATAAATCGGTATCAGATAATGCCTGCCCATAAAGGGCCATCTTTTCAATATTTGGTATATCAACCTGGTCAAAGAAGATTATCCTTGCATCTTCAAAGCTGGATTCATAATACTTCTGCATTATCTCAGGCTTTATTCTTGCTTCAAGAATATGGCCTGGCCTCATGAACAATATCCTGCTCAAATCGTTTGCAAATTCGTTCGCTCTCCTCTTCTTTTCAAGTATCAAAAGATACATAGCATCTCCAGCTCTTCTGAAATAAAATGGTGCTTTCAATGTCCTTACCAAAGGCTTCAATTCATCCCTCTGCCTTACATTGATTATTTCATCCTTCATCATAACCCCACTCACTTCCTTATCATCCCCTTGCAGATCCCTGACTTCAAGCAGTAGCATAAGACCAGTTGTAGAATCCTCGCTTTCAACCCTGAAATCCTTCAGCTTCTGGTATACCTGTTCAAGCGTTAAGGCCTCAGGTATCCTGAATAGCTTGCCTGCTAGCACCAATATTATATCGCCCAGCAAAACTGGTATGAAGCATAAATAAAGTGTACCATCAATCAGTATGAGGAGGCAGCATATCCTGCTTCTCATCTTTAACTTCAGTAATAAATTGTGACCTATTTGCTTTAACGTTATTATAGCTGTACAGCATTGCAGCTCCCCTCGCTATACCTATTACTGGTATAGCTAGCATAAGGTAAAAGATTATAGGGAATGCTACCGATATGAATATTGTTTCGCCAGCGAAAGTTGTTGCAGAAACCTCGAACTTTCCTCCCCAGAATATATATGATAGATATATTATCGTAACTATGCTCCAGACAATCACTGCAGCCCCTTCATATCTTGTCTTTTTGCTAAATCCGGAAAAGAATGAAGCAGCTACCATCATAAATCCCAAGTAAGGAAGAGAGTAAAGAGGAACGTTGACTCCAAAATACCTTTCAATCATAGGTAATATATAAAGAGGTATCACGATGAATACTATTGCTGCTATTATAGCGTCAAAAGAAGCATATGCTACTCTCTTTGCATAGCTCATTTTGATCATGCTCCATTAGCAGAGAGACCAAGCTTGAACTGAACTATCCCTGACATCGATGATGCGATTTCAGCATAAACTACTGGCTGCACTCCATTCTGGCTCATAGAATTTATCTTCTGAGCAGCACCTGGTAGAAGTGTAAGGTTGAAGTATAAAGTACCTGAAGAGCTGGCAAACGGGCTCAAATATATTGAATTTGTAGAGCTGGATGTTAAAGGTGTTCCATCTGGTGCTGAGACTCTCAAAGTTATTTCAAGAGGGGATAATGGTACAGGGCCAGGGTTGTATATACTGTAATCTGCCCTTATCACCATGCTCTGTGAATTGAAAGAGCTTAAGCCAGTTTGTATATTGGCATTTACTAGGCTACCCACGCTGCTCAAGACCATCATTGCTATCAAAATTATGAGAATTACGGATAATGCAATCTGACTGATTCTGAGATACCTTACCAGCCCACTCTTTCTCTCCATCATTAAGAGTTTATGGAAGGTATAATTTGAACCCTTCCAACATCTATATCAGCGATATAGAATATGCAACAATCAGACTGAGAAATAGGAAGAACGGCCATGAACCGACTAGCTCAAACATCGTTCTGTAGTTTACTATAGAGGGCTTTGAATATATCGATAGAGCCATCATTCCTGATACAACTGTCTGGGTAAGGGATGCAGGTATGGAAAACTGTGTGTACAGCCATAGCGTGAACGAACCAGATACAAGGGCAGCCAAATAGCCTGTCTGACTGAGCATGGCCATTCTCCATCCTAAAGTGGAAACAACAGCATTAGATAGCAGCAATACACCTAGCACTGCAGGCACAATAATTATCAGCAGCCCTGAGCCTGGAAAGCCAAGCAACAAGCCTAGGTTATTTGCAGATAAAGTGTATGAAGATAGCAGTGTTATTGCCAGAGCTGATACTCTGTTAAATATGGATACTGATGTAAGAGCCATTCTGCTGACTATCTTTCTGTACGCAGAATAAAGCAATATCGCTAGCAAACCTGATGTTAGGGGTGCAAAAAGCCATGCTGCTATTACATACAATACCTTATGAACATCGTAGCTTATGCCGAGAGCCATAGCAGGGCCAAGTATGGCCCCAAGCACTACGTTAGAAAGACTGGCAGGAAGCCTGAGAAATGTAAAAACAGACATTACTAGTAAAACAGTAAACATTGCAACCTCTGCTTCATATGGCCTTAGATTGACAACATCTCCTGAGGCTAGACCGCTCAACTTGTATCCTTCAACTACAAATCCTAATACCAAACCTGCTATAGACAGCAAGAGGTATAGCCACTGGGCTCTGCCAGCAACAGATTGGAAGCTAGTTTTTATCATACCTATGTTGTTTGCAGCAAAGACGAACGACGTAGCACTTACGAGAATGAACGGTATAAAGAAAGATAATGACATGGCAGCTCAGTAGTAGCCTTTAGCGACAAGGATGTAGAGAACATCTCCTGCATCCTCAGCATAATCAGCAACATTATCAGCCTGAAATATAAAATCTCTCAGCTGTATTGTGCTAAGAACAGGCATCTGAAGCTGGTATAGCCTCTCAAGTATTCTGTTCTTTGTCTCATCTGCTGCCTCTTCATGCATCTCGGTCTCCTTGACATGAGCAATTACATCCTCCCTCCCCTTACCTATTGCCTTTACAGCCTCTGAAAGGGATGAAACAGCATCCTCGCAGGATTTAAGAAATTTGCAGAGTTCATCCTTAAGAGGCATAACTTCAGAAGGTTCCAGTCTCCTGAATATCAAGGTCCTTGCAGAGTCTTTCGCACTGTCAGCTATGCCATCTATCTTCTCTGCCAGATTCATCAGATCTCCTCCAAGACCCGCGAAGAATACTCCAGTGCTCAGCTTCTCCACTGTGTCTCTATGTACTTCGTCAGCTTCTGACTCGAGTGAATCTATTATATCGTATTCACTTCTAGCTTCATCCCATTTGCTATCAGCTATCAGCTCTATTATTCCTTTAAGCCTTACAGATGCCTTCATAGCAAGCTCAGCATGAGATAGCAGGTGATTCAGAATAACCCCTTCCCCATTCCCGCTTATACCGAGTCTGAAGATCCTCAAGCCTTCGCCTTGTTATGCTGCCAAGATACTGTATTAATAAACGATTTTAGACATTGCAGAGGCATAAAGGCTAATCCTAACTTAACTACAATCTCAACCCAAACGCTCTTGCAAATTCTTCAAACTTCTTGTAGCTCTCAAGAAATTCCTCACCCTTTGGAGTCAGCTTGTATATTGCCCCTCTCTCCTGAGGTATAACTTCAATCAGTCCGTTTTGAACCATCTTTTCAGTCAGGTCTGTAAACCTGTTGTAAGGTATGTTTGCCTTTCTCAGCAAAGATGAGACCCTTGCTCCTCCCTGGGGAGACTCCTCTTTTACAGCCTTCAATATATCTGATATTATCATTATCTGTGTTCTGTAAGTCAACTTCCCTTATGCCCCCTCCTCAACACAAATACTGTAAGGGGAGCTGCTAGAATCAAAAAGCCAAGAAGCTTTGCAATTTCTATCAGCACCAGGTTAAAGGTCAGAGTGTTAAGAAAGAGGTTTGTGTATGTTGAGAATGTTAATAATAAGAACCCAGCGCTCGGAATGAGTGCTGCCTTACTCCTATTCTGGATAGCAAATATAACAGTCTCTACAAATATGTAAAGCAATAAAAAGAATGATATCGACTTTATAACAGTATAAACAAGAAATGAACTTGGCAGCATCAGTGCGAAAGAAAGAGAAAGAGAAGAGGTCATGATGCTGCTTCTTACAGTATAGACATGGGATATTGCAAGTATCAAATAGCCTGCTGTCTCTGATATAGCTCCAAGAAGCTGAAGAAAGGCTGAACCGTTTATCTGATATATGCTCTGTGATGACACACCTATAGCAATCAGAAAGAAGCTTACAGAGAGATAAAGAAGTGTCCTGCTCCTGTAAGAAGTGTACCCTGTAAGTGAAACTATAGCTATGACTAAAGATACGATTAACTGGGCAATAAAGACGATAAGGCTTATGCTTGCTAGGGAAGAGGACAACGCCTACACTTCCCATTCACTGCTGAAATATAAGTCTGCCGACTAAGGTTATTTCTTTTGTTTAGCATAGCATTATCTGTCATTTCTTATATCCTTCAGTGATGATCGGCAATTTCGAATCTCTTTCAAGAGCATAGATATCAAGCACTTCGAAGAACTGTGTATATCATTACCTTTTGTGAATTCTTTTGACAATGTTTATAAAGTCTCAAACTATTGCATATATCAGGTGAAACGTGGCGGAAGTTTGTGCTGTCTGCGGACTCCCTAAGGACCTTTGCGTCTGTCAGGAGCTTGAAAAACAGCAGGCAAGAATAGTGGTCCGCCTCGAAATGAGGCGTTTTCGAAAGCCAACAACTCTTATAGAGGGTCTTGACCCGAAGAGAATAGATTTGGATAATTTAGCAAGAATAATGAAGAAAAAATTTGCATGCGGAGGCTCTGCAAAGGATGGCTCTATACTTCTCCAGGGGGACCAGAGGCATAGGGTAAAGGAGATACTTGTAACGCAGGGCTTTGATGATAGCAGCATAGAAGTGCAGTGAGGAGAAATATGTTTGGCAGAGAGTGATGAAAGGAAGATAAGGATAACGAGGAAGCTGTTCGCTGAAAAATTCTGCCCCAAATGCCTTGCAAAGCTGAGGCTGTATGGCTCATTATCAGGCTGGGCGACACCTGAGTTATACGCATGTGATAAATGCGGTTATATAGGATATATAGCCCTGGAGAAAACGGATTCTGAGTCATGAAGCCGGCTCTCCAGAGCGCAGAAGATACTCTTCTCTACATAATAGCAGGTCTCTCAATAGCTGTACTGTTAAGCATGCTTGCATCCTTTCCTTTAGGTGCTTACGTCTTTAACAGCCCTGCATTGACCGGCACATCTAAAGCATATCAGGTTTCTGATCTACCTATCTTGCTTTTTGGAATAAACCTTGCAGTACCTTTGCCCCATGGTATTTCTTACGAGGCTTTTTTCATAATCGTCTGGAGCATTAACCTTACACTCTTTGTAATAATGATGATGGGTCCATGGTCAAGCACTCTTGGCTCATTGAGAAAACTGGCAGCGGATAAAAATATAGCAATCTACTCTAATTCTGCGCTTTATGTTGCAATGCTATTCCCTGCAACGCTTATCTTTGCAGTGCTACTTGAGCAATTCCTGAATACTGTAGGCTTACCGGTTGGCAGCCTTACAAACACAGACCAGAGGTACTTCTTCCTTCTGTCAACTTTTGCCCCGATCAGAGAGGAGATAGGCTTCAGGTTATGCTTCATAGGAATTACAAGCTTCTTTCTTGTATATACCTCAAAGGGAAATGTTTTGACATCTCTGAAGGCTCTGTGGCATCCTTCAAAGGCACTTGGTCAGGCAGGTATTCAGCTGTGGAAGCAGCCTGGCCTTATAGCAGCTATAATTCTGAGCTCCTTGGCATTTGGGGCTGCCCATGTAATATATGGAGGCGGCTGGGAAGTTGGGAAATTTGTCAGTGCTTCAGCTGTAGGGCTTATACTTGCTGCAGTATACTATACTCATGGTTTGCCTGCAGCTGTAATAATGCACTGGGGGTTCGATTATTACCAATCCACATACACATACTTTGACCAGTTAAGAGGAATCCTGGATTCAACAGGAAACATAGTGCAGGGAGAGCTTCTGTTATCATCAACATTCTATGTAAATCTGCTTCTTACAATTACAGCCGCAACGTTTTACATCTTTCTTCTTTTCATAGTCGTCAGAGGCATTATACCAAAGAAGTCGACTAATATCGCTTTTAAATAGGTATGTTTGAGCAATCGGGCGAAGCGAATTGGCTGTAGCTGGTAAGGATAAGTTTGAAGAGCTTCAGAGAAGATACAGAATAATTCATCCATTCAGCAAGGAACTGATGGACGGAGATGGGTATGTTCTGACTGTAAGAGATGATGTGACAATAAGCTATCTTCAACATATAAACCTTTTATCTGCAGAGATAGTCTTTGTACCCCCTGATTACGTGGCTCATTTAACCGCCAAGAGCAAGTTTGGCAGAATGGGACTGTCATTCCTGAACGCTGCCAAAGTGCACAGTGGTTTTGTTGGAAGGCTCGCTCTTGAAATAGTCAACCTCAACAACGAAAGAAAGCCTGTCAGCATAAAGAAGAGCGACCCGTTTATGCACTTTGAGCTGATAAAGAGAGATGGTAAGCCTCATCCATATCAGGGAAGATACATGTTCCAGTGCATGAATGATGAAGAAGTTAAGATGTATATGGATATAATAAAGAGGGAATGTTCTGATGCCTACTCATCAGTAGACCTTGATAATCTTGCAAAAAACAGGGTTCATAATGCTGAAGAGTTATGGACCTAAATTTCCTCTTCTTCTGTCAGCACTGGCTCCTGAATCTTTAAAGCTGTTTTCAATCCCTTGTATCTGTTCCTTATTGTGACTTCAGTTACCCCAGCTGCTTCAGCAATATCCTTCTGTGTCTTGTTCTCTCCTTCAAGGACGCAAGCAACGTAAAGAGCAGCTGCAGCCAAGCCCATAGGGTCCTTTCCGGCCGAACTTCTTGACTCTATAGCCTTTTTCAGTATTTCAACTGCCTTTCTCTTTGTCTTCTCGCTCAGTCCTGCCTTGCTTGCTATCCTGCTGACGTTCTTTATCGGGTCCATTATAGGCATCTTTATGTCAAGCTCTCTCAGAAGAAGCCTGTAGCATCTGGCTATGTCCTTCTTTTTAACACTGCTAGCTGCAGTAACATCCTTCAGAGTTCTTGGAGTTTCTGTAGCCCTGCATGCAGCATATACTGATGCAGCTATCAGAGCACTGATACTTCTCCCTCTTACCAGCCCTCTTTCAAGAGCCTTCCTGTATATGTATGCTGCCCTCTCGACAACAACATCGGATATGCTCAGCTTATCTGCAAGTCTATCCAACTCACTAAATGCCTGCCGAAGGTTTCTGTCAACTGGCTCATGCACCTGACTTCTGCCATCCCAGGTTCTTAGCCTGTCCATAGCACTTCTTACACTGCTTGAAAGGCTCTTGCCTGACGCATCCCTATCTTCAGGACCTATCACAGTTGCCAAGCCCATGTCGTGCATTGCTAGAGACATTGGTATGCCTGTTCTGCTTCTGTCATCCTTCTCTTCTTTTGAGAACGCTCTCCATTCCGGGCCTGTCTCCTCCAACCTTTCCTTGACTACGAACCCGCAGTATCCGCATACCATCTCTCCGCTCGAAGGGTCCATGACCATGGGCCCTCTGCCGCACCTTGGACACTTCTCTCCGCTCGGTTCCGCTGCATAAGGATCTCTTCTATAACTCACATCTAACACCCTAAAACTTATCTGTAAGAATAAGTTATAAACCCCCTATTTAAACATTGCTAATGTATTGCAATCTTGCATATTCATTACAGTTAATATAGCTTGAAAGGATTACCAGGTATGTGAAGCTGCCTATAGCTTTAAGGGAAAAGGTCATCTCTGAATTTCCTAACTCAACCATCTTTCTTGCTGGCTGCTCCGCAGATGGCTGCAGAAGAGATTTTTGTGAGTACAATATCTTTGCATACCCTGCAAAAGGCAAGGCAAAAGCTATCGAGCATAATGGGCAGCTATACCTTGTTCAACCAGCTTCTGATTTCGAGAGGATAATAGCACTTCCTTACAAAATTCTATCTGATATCGAATGGAACATGGCAAAAGTTCTGGGTTCAAGGGTTAAGGAAAAGGCTGAAGAGGCGAGGAAGAAGCATGTGAGAGAAGTAGAAGTGATAGCAACTTCTGACATAATAGAATCATTTTCTCTTCTGGAAAAGGGTAAGTTAAAGGCATCTAGTCTGTATTTTGTCTCTTCCTTGGCCCGCATCTCCGAGCTCATGCTCCTGAAAGAAGGTACAATTCCTCATCCTTCTCACATAGCCTCTCAGCTGAGAGAGAGGTCTCTGCTTTCATTTTTTTCTGAGGCGTCAGACTTTGACTTTTGCAGCAATACAAACGCTGAAAGGAGAATGCACAAGATTTCTGCTGCATTTGGTCATGGTGAAGCCATTGCTATCAGGAGGAAGATGAAAGGACTTATAGACAATGGAAATGTATTTGATTCGCTTTTCTATTCGTACTGGTGCATATCTAATCTTCTGCTTATGAGAAGCGAAGGGGCATATGCCATTGCAGAAAGTATGAATATAATTGCAGAGGAGAAGCACCTGAAGAGATATTTGCCAGAACTAGCTGAAAGACTTAAGCAGCTTATCAAACAGACTTGATTCTTTGCGTTATACCATCTTCTGAATGTTGAAGGCATGAGTCTTCATTGCTTATACAAAATTGCACTTATGCTACAAAGAAAGGTTAAATTCCTTTAGCTATTGCTGCTTTACCATGAGCCTCCAGCTGAAGGTTGTAGAAGTTAAGCCAGAAGGCTACAATGTGATAATAGCTCAGTCTCACTTCATAAAGACTGTCGAAGATGTGTATGAAGCAATCTCGACAGCCTATCCTGGTATAAAGTTCGGAATTGCTTTCAACGAGTCAAGCGGCGACAGGTTGATAAGATACGATGGGACGGATGAAGGCTGCATTACAAAAGCAATAGAAATAGCAAAACTTGCTGGAGCAGGTCACATGCTTGTTGTTATACTGAAAGATGCGTTTCCCATAAATATAATGAACAGGCTGAAGGAAGTTCAGGAAATTGCAAGCATATTCTGTGCAACAGCAAACCCTCTTCAGCTGATAGTAGCTGAAACAGAGCAGGGGAGGGGTATAATGGGAGTGATAGATGGCAGCTCTCCTCTAGGCGTTGAAAATAAAGAAAAAGTGGAGGAAAGGGTCAGATTTCTCAGGAAGATAGGATACAAGCGATGAGATAGGCAGAGTAGAGTAGAGTAGATTGGGTTTGAGCAACTGCAGAGTTGGCATCATTCTTGGGGAGGAGCTGACTAAATACACTTTCCCTGGGGGTCATCCTATGAGTTCAAGCAGGGTTCAGCCTTTTCTCAAAAGAGCTGAAGAGATTGCTAGGAAGAGGGGTATTAGGATATACAGGCCAAAGCATGCCAGAGATTCAGAAATACTTCTGTTTCATAGCTATAAATACCTCGAAAGGGTAAAACTGGCATCTGAAACCGGTATGGGTTACCTAGATTATGGAGATACCCCTGCTTTCATAGGAGTCTATGAGGCCTCATCTATACCGGTGGGCTCAACCCTTGAACTTCTTGAAGCGATAGACAAAAAGGAGATTGAGCATGGATTTAACCCGGTTGGTGGTTTGCACCATGCAATGCCATCATCTGCATCTGGCTTCTGCGTGTTCAATGATGCAGGTATAGCTATAAAGATGGCTCATGAGAAGATGAGCTGCAATAAGATACTGTACGTAGATATAGATGCTCACCATGGTGATGGCATATACTACACTTTTGAAGAAGAGCCCTGGCTATACATAGCTGATATTCATGAGGATGGAAGATTTCTTTTTCCTGGCACTGGCCACAGGGATGAGAATGGCAAGGGAGAAGCTAAAGGAACAAAGCTGAACATACCTCTACCCCCTGGAAGTGATGACAAGGATTTTATCAAAGCATTTGACGAAGCTTTTGAGTTCTGCAAAAGAAGTGAAGCTGATATTATATTTTTTCAGGCTGGGGCTGATGGGTTAAAAGGAGACCCGTTGACCCATTTAAGATACAGTGAAGAGGCACACAGATATGCAGCCAGGAAATTGCACAGTTTGGCTCATGAAATGTGTAATGGTAGATTGCTTGTCATGGGTGGGGGTGGATACAATGCCAATAATGTTGATAGAGCATGGACTGCTGTTCTTGAAGAAATATCCTAAGGCACGCCTATAGTATTCCCAATTCCCGCTATAAGCACTTTTGAATTTGGCTCTGTCTTCTCGTACAGCAGTCTTCTTACCCTTCTGAGAACTTCATCAACCTGCTTCTTTATCTCTTCCTTCATCTTTGTTATCGCTTCCTTCTCAGACATCTTTACAACAACCGCATACATTGGAATGTTATGCTTTGTTGCAATCCCTTCAATCCTGTATCTGTCGACTCCAGGCCCTCCTATAGCCGCTCCCACGCCTTCAGCAACTTCCCCTGAATTTTCTCCTTCAAGCTTGAGCGCTGCATCTACAGTTATTACTAACGCAGTATCAGGATTGCTTTCAAGCAACTTTTCTACAGCTTCGCCAGGCCTTCCTACAGTGCCACCTGGCCCTTCAGCCTTAACCACTATCAGCTTTCTACCCTCATAACTGACTTCTGAGTAAACAGTCTCTTCAGATATAGGCTGGGGCTTTGCATTTGCACTGTTGATCAGAGCCGCAGCTACCATTGGACCAAAGCTATCGCCAATAGGCTCTCCCTTTACAAACGCATCTGTAGCAGCATAATAGGCCTCTGCAGAATCCATAAGCAAAGGCAGGGTCATCTGAAGTTGGACAACTGCAAATAGGTCATTATACCTCTTTGCTGAAGCATAAAGATGCCTTACATATCTATATAGATAATCAAGGGACATGCCTATCTCAACAAGGTTTGATAGATTCTGCCTTACTATCTTTTCAGCATTAGGCGTCAATTTTTCAACCTTCTTCTTGAAGTAATCCTCGTATGTCTTTATCAGGTGTTCAAGCTTGTATACTATTCCGCTAGGGTCCATCGATACAGGGTCTATCAGTATGCTGCCAAGCAGCCTATCCGTCTCTGCCTTTATCTCTATGACATCTCCTCCATACTTTGAAAATTCCTGAATTAGCCTTTTCTTTGTATCATCTCTCATTCTTTCTAAAGTCCTTAAACTGCCTCCCACTTTTCTTAAAGATAGGTAGACCTGTATTCTATTGCCATAGAACAGAAATGCCATTATAACTACTACCCAGACGATGTTTGTGATGTAAGTCAGTATATCTGTAGCTGTCTGAAAGTAAACGACCATGCGATTCCCAGCATCCTGTACGATTTATATCATGCTTAAAAAATCTTCCGCGTAAATGAATCTATCAGATTATTTTTTAGCTTATCACTTCACTCTTGTACCAAAGTGTCCCCTTTTTATGGTCTATGACAACAACTTTCATTTTATTCAGTCTTTTCCTTATCTCATCAGCTTCTTTGAATCTGCCCTTTTCCCTAAGATCTGCTCTTTCCTTGATTAAAAGGGCGACTTCGTCATCAAGCAATTCTGTTCTCCTGAACCCCAAGGTGTTAAAGGCATAAGAGAAGGATGAAGATAAAGGCGTCTCTTTGCTATCACCAAAATCACCTCTTGTGAAGGCTGAATTTACAAGCCTTGAAATCCTCAGCATGTCTGATAAAGCTAATGCGGTATTCATGTCTGACGAAATATGCTGGTCAAAACTTGCCAAGCTCTTCCCCGCCTGTTTATTATCTTCTTCCGAGCCGATTGAAGGATAATTTTTAACAACTGCAGAAGCTAGCTCAATAAGCCTCCAGTTCTCTATTGCCTTTTCCAGCATCTGCTCGTTGTATTCAAGCTGCTTTCTATAGTGTGTAGAAAGTACAAAATACCTCAAGAGGTTTGGCCCATACCTATCAATGAAATCCCTTACAGAAACTATGTTGCCAAGTGATTTCGACATCTTTACCCCCTCAAGCTTAACCATGCCAACATGCATCCAGACTCTAGCTAAAGGTTTCTCAAACAGAGATTCACTCTGAGCTATCTCGTTCTCATGATGTGGGAATAACAGGTCTTCTCCTCCTCCATGTATATCGATAGGCTCCTGCAGGTATCTGTGTATCATAGCTGAGCATTCTATATGCCATCCAGGCCTTCCCTTACCCCATGGTGAATCCCAGTTAGGGGGAGAATCATAGAATTTCCAGAGCGCAAAATCAAGAGGGTTTCTTTTGTACGGGTCCGGCTCAACCCTGGCCCCTTTTTTCAGCTCTTCAACCTTTATTCTTGAAAGCTTTCCATAGTCCTTTACCTTTGTTACATCAAGATATACTCCAGACCTGACAACATATGCATATCCTTTTTTCATCAGACCATCTATCATAGTTATAATCTCCTGTATATTCTCGGTAGCCCTAGGCATTACATCACCTCTTTGCACATTGATTTGATCAAAATCTCTGAAGTATTCATCTATGTATTTTTCAGCTAGTTCTTCGGGTTTGATTCCCAGGCTTGCAGCTCTATCTATAATTTTATCATCAACATCTGTGAAGTTCTGAACAAAGGTAACATCGAATCCCTTTGCCTTCAGCACCCTTCTCAGCACATCGAAGAATATTATGGATTTTGCGTGTCCTACGTGTGCTCTATCGTAAACTGTAAGACCACAAACATATACCTTTACCGCTTTGTTATCGCTTGCATCAAATTCTATTTCGCTTCTCGTCAAGCTGTCAAGAAGTCTAACTTTTTGCGAAAGGCTGAATTTCTGAGGCTTTGTATCATCAACGCTCAGCAGGAAATTTCACTTCCTCAGCTTCACAAATATGGGGTCAACATAACCTGTCCTTTCTGTCTTTATCCATCTTCTGGGCCTGCTCAATGCAATATTCAGTATTGCTATAGAGCTAGATAAAGATAAGACTGCTGTATAAAGATATACAAGTGGTGACATTCTGGCTATTTCGCTTCCATCGCTTCCAAGGATGAATATTATACCTATGTTAAGAAGGAAAAGGCCTAGCAAGTTAGAGCCTATGAACCATCCTACAAAAAGAAGTATCGACAGGTTTGAAGGAAGGGCAGGCAGGCTCAGCAGAGAAACTGCGTACGACAAAAGGGAAAGCATGGCAAAGAATGGGGTTGAGAGCATAAGAAGGGCGTCTACAGACTGAGAAAGAGGAGCATGTTTCACAATATCGAGATGCATTAGAGCTGTCTCAAGGTAACCTCTGTACCATCTTATCCTCTGTCTTAACAGCACTTGCAACGAAACAGGCGCTTCGAGCCATACATATGCATCTACATATTTACCCACATACCCAGCCTTCAAAAGCCTCATCCAAAGCTCTATATCTTCAGTCAATGTGTTTCTGAAGCCTCCTATCGAATGAACAGCTTCCCTGCAGATGACTGTGCAGGGCCCAGCAACTGGGACTGAAAGGTTCAGCTTTGCTTTGCCAGCACCCATGACCCTCCACAGAAAGTCCTCAAAGACAGCAAGCCTTGACCAGATGCTCTGAGTTGCGTTTATCGTTCTGTAATATCCTACAAGTACTTTGTTTCCCCTTTCGTATTCTTCAGCTGCTTTTATCAGGAAATCCTTTTCAGGAACACAGTCTGCATCCAGAAAGAAGAAGAGCTCTCCTCTAGCTACCTTTATTGCCTCGTTAAGCGCATTTCCTTTCCCTGTAACGCTTGCTGTAACAACTCTCATTCTAGGCTCCTTTGATGCAAGCTGGTCAAGGATAAGCCTTGTTCTGTCTGTAGATCCACTTTCCGAAAAGATGAACTCCATTCTAGCTGGGTCATAATTGAGCGTCTGAAGAGAATTGACCAACCTTTCCAGAACTTTTTCTTCATTCTTTACTGCAACAATTATAGAAACAAAGGGTAAGTAGCTAGGCAGTTTATGCTCTTTCTGTCTGTATTTTCTTATGTAATCTCCCCCTACCACAAGCAAAAAACCCCAGTAAAGAGAATAGATTGCAAGCAGACCGCCTAGGAAGATTACTAGATATCCCAGAAGGGACATTAGGTGTGGTCTCCATCCAGGGGGGCTATAAAAAGATTAGAATTTTTGCAATTAATCCATTAAATCTGCGCTAAGCTTACTCTATTGCTATAAACCTTGCAGCGCATAGAGATGAGAAAGCTCCCAATGGGCCTTTGGTAAAGTGGCATCGTCAAATCGAAAAAGGTTACGTGCGCTTCAATAAATATGTCTAGGCCTTGCATTTATCGCCTGTTATGAACCGTCTCTGTCCTCTTCGATGCATATGCTGAAGAGAGGTCAAGCACTTTTCTTAGCACTTCATCAGTATCAGCCCCAAAGATGTATGTAGAAGCCTCTAAACCTATGCTACCCGCATGGATAATAGCATCAGGTGAAGAACGAGTTTCTCCAGCAGGGATCTCTGAAAGGATGCTATCAAGAAGCATAGGGATCTTTTCAGGGGTTACCTGCTTATTTGATGGTATTTCGTAAAACCTCCAGCCTGAACTTGTCATTATATCTCTTATTGTTCTGTCATACTTCACATTTATCGCGCAGTTGATAGCAGGGTAATGCTTCTTCACAGCAAGCAATACCGATGCCAGATGACCACTAGCTCCGAATTCTGCAGAGCTCATCGCCTTTGCAATTCCTCTCAGCTTAACAATTCTCCCTTCTATTCCTGCTACGTCTTTCTCGCTCTTTGCATCTCTGGTAGAAAGTACAAAGTTCGTGTTCACTTCAGGTATTAGCAGAGGAAAAGTTGTAGAGGTTTCAAGAACAGAAACGGCTTTATTTAGAATTGCTATTATCCTGTTTCTTTCCCTGCTATCTCCTGTTCCCCAAAGCTTCATGCAGGCATCACAATCAAGAGGAGCGTGGTAAACTTTCTTATGATATTCACACATCTCTCCGCTTGCAAGGGCATTGAGCATTATCTGCATAGCTTTCAGCATACCCTCAGACCCTCCAGCTAGTATCGCATCCTTGAAACCATTCTCCTGCTCCCTAATGCTGTCAGCAGACAGACCTACCTTCTGTAGCCTGTTAAAGTATTCCTTCCTTCCCTTCTTCAGATAATAGTTTATCGATGGCTGAGTTACACCAAGCATATTAGATATCTTTGATTGGCTGTAGCCATTCTGAGATAGGTCTATTGAGACCAATCCCTTCATCCATGGTAAGTAATCCTTGGCAAGGTACTCGAAAGGGTCTTTCACGGTAAAAGTTACCAATAGGATGCTATTAAATTAAGCGCTACCATTCCATTACTTTCTCAACGCTGCTGATGCAAGTATTGGAAATATTATGGTTGCATCTCCCATTATAGTTACTTGTTTTGCTTTAGGCTTTACCTTTGACCAGCTTATCGCTTCTCTAAGCTGCGCTCCAGAGAGGCTGCCATCATACTCTGATGCTGTTGTTACATACACTGCATAGTCAAGACCTCCTTTAAATTGAGCCCACCATATTGTGTGATGCTTAGCTATACCTCCTCCAAGAATAAGAGCTCCTAGCTTCTTTGACGAGAATATTGTATCTGCCAGCAGTTGCTGATCCTTCATCATATCAATCTGAAATTTTCTGTGAGATTGATAGAAGAGCCATAACTGAGAGCCAAAGGCACCATCCATAATTCCTGGAACTACTACAGGTACCTTATTCCTGTACGCCCAGTAAAGAATCGATTTTTCATCCAGCTTTCTCCCAGCTTCCCATATTAGCTGATGAGGAGGGATAGGGTTTGATGCATCTGAGTATTTTTCCTTCAGCAGTTCCTGCATAAACCTCTCTATTGAAGGACCATAGTTTTCCTTAGGTATGACAATATTGCCTAACCTGTGAAACCCCTTCTTCAATAGGTCTGCATCGTCAAGCATGAAGTCCCCTTCCAAATAGTTGCCAAGCGACCTAGCAATATCGTGGTCAAGGGTGCCGCAGGTTGTTATGATAACATCAACTAGCCCTTCCCTAACTACCTGCCTTATCACTCCCCTTACCCCTGTGGATACAATATCAGCGGTGAAAGAAAGCATGCTCGTGCAATCATCATCATACCATATTTTATCTAGTATTTCTGCTCCTTTTCCAAGCTGAGATGCCTGAAATCCTCCTGACTTTCTCATATCCTCAACAAGGCCCTTTGCTAGACCTGCTTGTACTTCGTAATCCCTGACTGGCTGAAATGGATATTTCATTATGGCATGGCAGGGAAATTTTACCTTTTAAAGCTATTATCAGTAGCTCACTTTATACCTATTTTAGCTGCATACCTGACAATAAGAAATACAACTGCAGCAACTATGAGGAAGTTGATTACATTGGCGACAAAATCTCCCACAGCGAATTTCATTCCGTTTCCTATCTGCAATACAATCGTTGCATTCTGCCAATTACCGCCTGGGGTAAGCGCACCCGGAATAGGCATTATTATGTCGAATACAAGCGCAGAGACTACCTTTCCGACGTAGGTACCCATTATGAAGCCTACAGCCAAAGCAAGCACACCTCCTTTGCCCAGAAATGCCTTGAATTCGTTCCATAGCCCCTTGGGCGGTGGAGGCGCTGGAGGTTTAGCTAGAGATTCGTTAATTTTCTTCAGCTCCTGAATGACCTGGTCAAGCTTCGTGTTATCAGAATTTGACAACGGCCTTATTATTGAACAGCTGAATATAACTTTTTCCTTGATGAATAGCCTTTTCAATTTGTTAAATCATTATACTTTTATTCTGGCCAAATTATCTGCCTAGGAGAGAATTGCTTGAGTAAAGAATGCCTCAATGCAAGCTGCTGCGAGGATAGGCGTATACCTTCATTCCTGCTTGATAATCCGTTTAGATATTTGCTATTCAACCCAAACAAGGTAGCCGCCAAGTATGTCAAGGAAGGCTATACAGTTGCTGACCTAGGCTCTGGTCCAGGCTTCTATACGATAGCTTTTGCAAAAAGGGTGGGGGAGAAGGGAAAAGTGTATGCTGTGGATTTTGATGTTGATGCTATAAATAAACTGATCTCAAAGGCTAAAAGAGAAAAGGTTGAGGATATCGTGGAAGCTCGTGCAGTCTCTGCATCAGAAGTTGACTTCATACCAGATTCATCGGTGGATTTTGTCTTTGCAAATGGCCTTATCTGCTGCATGACAGACCATGAAGGTGCAGTCAATCAGATAAGCAGAATACTGAAACCGGAAGGTAAAGCATACATAAGTGTAACAAGAGCATTCAGCAAAAGGGATGTTAGGGCAGTTTCGTCTGCTGAGTGGAGAGAAATAATCAGCAGGTTCAATATCGTTAAACGAGGAGAAGGGATTGCTCAGAGATGGGCATTGATAAGCAAGGCTACATAGCTTAAAAACTGCATATTCTACCAGAAAGTAAAATAGAAGGTGCAGGCCGCCCTTGCCCCGGGCCTTGAGCGAAGACAAGGTATACGATGTTATAGTGATAGGGGGCGGGCCCATTGGACTTTTCAGCACCTATTATGCTGGATTTAGAGATTTAGATGTACTTCTCATAGAGGCTACTGAGGACTTGGGAGGACAGATAACATTCCTTTACCCTGACAAATTCATTTACGATATGCCTGGCTTTTATGAGGTAACAGGGAAAGAATTGGTTAACAACTTGGTAAAGCAGGCAATGAAGTATAACCCAGCAGTGAAACTGGGAGAAAAGGTGCTAGAGATAACGAAGAAGGGAGAGCTTTCTTTTGAAGTGACAACTGATAAAGCAACTTATAAATGCAAAGCTGTGCTTGTTGCAACAGGTATAGGAACCTTTAGCCCCAACAAAGTTGAGGCTGAAAATATAACTCAATTTGAGGGGAAAGGTGTCTTTTACTATGTGAGAGACCCTGAAAGATTCAGGGGTAAAAGGATTCTTATAGTGGGAGGAGGAGATTCAGCTGTCGATTGGGCTCTTCACCTGAAGGATATTGCTTCAGAGACAACGCTGATTCACAGAAGAGATGTCTTCAGAGCTCATGAGAAGTCTGTCGATGAGCTTATGCACTCTAACGTTAAGGTGAAGCTCTTCTACGTTCTAAAATCAGTTTTGGGAAACCAGTGGGTTGAGAAAGCTGTTGTTACAAATACACAGAATGGCAGTGAAGAAACATTGCAGGTAGATGATATCCTTGTACTTGTAGGTTACAAAGCCGACCTGAGTATAATGAAGAAGTGGGGTATAGAGATGGATAATAGAGGATTACTTGTGGATGACCTTCAGCAGACAAGTGTACCAGGTATATTTGCAGCAGGTGACGTTGCCTCGCCAAGGTCAGGGTTCAGGCAGAACTTGCTAGCAGTTGGCTTTGGACAGGCTGCTACTGCAGCAAACAGAATAAAGAAGCTTCTGCAGCCACTTGCTCCAGCGTTCGAGCACAGCACTCTAGCTGAGCCTACAGCCAAGCAGGCTGCACAGCTTACAGCTCCACAAGCCTGAGCTTTTCTGCAACAAAGAGAGCTGAAAGTGTCTTAGAATCGACTATCCTCTTCTCCCTGACCATTCTTGCAATATCATCTTTTCCCAGCAGCATTACTTCTATCTCTTCATCCGACTCTAGCCTGCTCTCTCTCTTTTTACTAGTAGTGCAGTAAAAGATGTGAAGAACTTCGTTTGTATAGCCCGGAGAGGTTCTTATGCTTACAAGCTCATTAATCTCATCAGCTATGTAACCTGTCTCCTCCAGCAGCTCCCTCCTTGCACATTGCTCAGGCTCTTCATTCTTTTCAAGAGTCCCTGCAGGTATCTCGTAAAGATACTCTTGAGTGCTATATCTGTACTGCCTTTCAAAGATGAATTTACTATCCTTATACAATGCAAGTATTGCCACTGCACCAGGATGCTCAACTATCTCGTAGTGATGTATATTGCTATCCTCCTTAACTTCATCCTCTCTCACAGCTATGTGCCTGCCTCTATAAACCACTTTGCTCGATATGAGAACCCTCTTTTTCACACCATCAGTTTTTAAAATCACTCTGTTAAACGTTGCCAGCTAGATAAAAATTCAACAAGAGGACTTAGATTATGGTTTGTAGCAGTCAAATCCACTTTCAAAGGTGTTATTGAAATATATCCCTGCTCCAGAACTGCCTTTGCATCTGTTCCATCTTCATAGCTCTCCATTCTCTTCCCCCAGACCCAGTAATAAGGTCTACCTCTCGGGTCAAGTCTCTGCTCAACATAATTTTGATATTTTTTCTTAGCAAGCCTTGCAATGACTATTTTGGTATCCTTGGCAATCGCTAGAGGAAAGTTTACGTTCAGAAGGTCAACTCCATCTGGCAATCCATTTTCAATCACCCACTGCATTATCTTGCTCGCAAATTCTGCTGCAGTTTTGAAATTCCCCTTTGCTTCAGCTGGAGAAAAGATGGCTGATTCCTGAATCTGCATGGAGAATGCGACTGAAGGTATACCTGCGAAGGCAGCCTGAATTGCTGCTTGAACAGTGCCCGATGCAAAGACATCCTGCAGGCCAGTATTGTCCCCTATGTTTATCCCTGATGCCATGGCATCAGGCCTTTCTTCAAGAATCCTGTTCAAAGCCATCATCACAGAGTCAGCTGGGTTGCCAGATACAAGATACCCCTTTCTTCCTGAAACAGATACTTCCCTTATTCTCAATGGCTTGTGAAAAGTTAGGCTCATACTTGTACCGCTTCTTGGGGTTTCGGGTATAACAGGATATACATCTGCAAATGATGCAAGAGAGCTGACTAGCGCCTGCACACCTGGGCTAGATGGCCCGTCATCATTGCTTACCAAAATTCTTGGCTTTGCCAACTTGCATTGCAGGCCCTTTCTCACATGGGTTAATTAACATAAATTCTTATGCATGAAAACGTTTTAACCTTAATGTTTGCTGCCTGCAGCTAGAGAGTGTCGGTTTGAGCGCACCTATGATGCCGCAGGGTGGAGAGCTGGTAGACTTTGAAGCTGAAGGTGAAGACCACTGGATAAAGCTGAAGCTGAAAGATGGGAGCGTGCTGATGTATAAGAGCATAGTAAGTGCGATATTCAGAGTAGGTAATGACCCGAACACCGGATTGCCAATATACATGATTCAAAGCAGCAATGTGGTTAGACTGGCAAACGTTCCCAAAGAGCTGATAAAGAAAAAGCAGGCTCCCAGCTATTCATAAATTAGAGCAGAAAAGCCTATACACCTTAGCGATTAGCCCAATCTGGCGATGCAAGTTCTCGATTTCGACGTTGTCATAGTAGGAAGCGGTCTGGCTGGCATGAGAGCTGCGCTTCAGGCAGCAAGGGTCTCTAAAGGCTCTCTCAAGATAGCACTTGTATCCAAGCTTCATGCGATGAGAAGCCACTCTGTATCTGCTGAAGGAGGAATATCTGGTGTACTCTTCCCTGGCGAGAATGGAGATTCTATAGAATTGCATGGTTTTGACACAGCTAAGGGGAGCGATTATCTTGGCGACCAGGATGCAATAGAGTTCCTTGTAAACGAAGCTCCCAAGGAGATAAGGTTCTTCGACCATCTAGGGGTGCCATGGAACAGGACTGAAGAGGGTAAAATAATTCTAAGAGCGTTCGGGGGGATGAGTGTGCCAAGAACAGCATTTGCTGCCGATAAGACTGGCTTCTTCATGCTAAGTGCACTTTATGATAACCTGCTATCTTTTAGAGATGTGGAGATATTTCACGAGCATTACGTTACCAAGCTTCTGATTGCTGATGGTCAATTCAGAGGCTTCTATTCCTTTGACCTGGCAACCGGAGAGCATAAGGCATTTCTTGCAAAGGCTGGAATAATAGCTACTGGTGGAGCGTCAAGATTCTTCGGCTTTACTACCACAGCCTACTCAAGCACAGGAGATGGTATTGCTATAGCATACAAAGCGGGCATACCTACAAAGGATATGGAATTTACGCAATTTCACCCAACAGGTCTTGTCCCCAGCGGAGTGCTGATAACTGAAGCTGCAAGGGGAGAAGGAGGCTACCTGCTGAATTCAGAAGGAAAGAGGTTCATGGAAAATTATGCCAAAAAATTGATGGAGCTTGCACCAAGGGATATAGTTGCCAGAGCGATGATAACGGAGATAAGGCAGGGTAGAGGGCTTACTCATGAAGCCAGTGGATTGAAGCATGTCCTCCTTGACCTGAGGCATCTAGGAGAAGACAAGATAAATGAAAGGCTTCCGATGATTAAAGAGCTGGTAATGAAGACTCTTGGGACGAATCCTGCAGATGAGCCTATACCTGTAAGGCCTGCTGCGCATCATACTATGGGAGGAATCCATTCAAACATATTTGGTCAGGTCTTGATGGATGAAACTGGAAGGGCAGTCAAGGGGCTATGGGCTGCAGGTGAATGCGGCTGCGTAAGCGTACATGGGGCAAACAGGCTTGGAAGCAACTCCCTCAGCCAGTGCGTGATATGGGGAAGGGTTACTGGCGAAGAGGCAGCAAAATATGCTTTGGAAACAAGAGACCCGAAGCAGATTTCAGAATCGTTGATAGATGTTGCAACAAAGGAGCTTGAGAGGTATGAAAGTGCATCAGGTCCAGAGAATCCATATCAGCTCAGAAAAGAGCTTTGGGAGACTATGGATAGTTATGTCTATGTTTACAGAACAGTTGCAGGATTGGAGATAGCAAAGAAGAAATTGATGGAGCTGAGAAAGAGGTATCAAGATATATACGTAAAGGATAAGGGCAAAGTTTTCAACAGCAACCTCAGAGATGCCATAGAGATAGGGAATATGATTGAGCTCGCACAGACTGTGGTTGAAGGAGCTCTTGCGAGAAGGGAGAGCAGAGGTTCCCATGCAATGGAAGAATTCCCAAAGAGGGATGATGCAAACTTCCTTAAGCACACGCTAGCATTCAGAACTGATGATTATCCAAGGATAGCTTATTCACCTGTGAAAATAACAAAGTGGCAACCGATGGAGAGGGTCTATTGATGAGCAGCAAAAAGGGCCTAAAGGATATGAGGGATGGTCAGAGGAGAATATCGAGGCTCTCAGGTTTTTACTTCTCAGCTTTCATTCACATGCTCTTCAACAGGATTCTTGCGTTCTACTCAATTATATATGGTGTGATAATGCTGTATTACCTTGTCTTCTCAGGCTCAGCATATCTACTTGCAAAGGTAGCTACAGCAATCTTCTGGGTACTGATAACTCCTCAGTTCTTTGAAACCGTAAAGGGGCTTTCGATGAGCTGGTCAAGGGGAATGGTTTTCGGAAGGCTGAACGATGAATATATATCGCTGATAAGAAAGAGATATGGTAACTCATTCAAGGTTACATTTTACATGATGATACCATACGTTGCAATATTACTATGGGCTATAGGGTTTGTATTTATGGTGGTGTTCTGGAGATGAAGGCTGCATACATAATGTTATTCGGCTACATAACAATGATAGGTATACCTGTGCTTCTTATGCTATCTTCATTTGTCTCACCTTTCTCGTCTGTCCAACTCTTAAGATATACAATGAATATCTTGGTCAGTATAGGTTCGATAGTATATGGTATTGTAGCCATAAGGGCAATATACTTGCATTCTGAGAGGAGGAAGCGATAATGTCCAATCAGGCACAGAGGTTGGAGGTAAAGGAGATGAAGACCTTTACCATTGCCGTAAAAAGGCTGAAACCCCAGGGAGAAGGCTTTGAGATCCAGGAATACAATGTGAAGGCTGACAAGTATACTACAGTTCTTGACGCTTTACTGTATATAAAAGCATGGCAGGACAATACTCTAAGCATAAGATACAGCTGCAGAATGGGTATCTGTGGCTCATGTGCAATGGTGATAAACGGGAAGCCTAGGCTTGCATGCGAGACCAATCTTTTCTCTCTTGGTTCAGAGAGGGTTGAAGTTGGTCCGATGGAGGCACACCCAATACTGAAAGACCTTGTTACTGACTTTGATGAGTTCTTCAGAAAGCATATGTCTGTCCATCCATGGCTTGTAAGGGAAGACACAGAGGAGAAGTTCAGCGCTGAAAAGGAGTATATCCAGACAAGAAGGCAGCTTGACTATTACCTTCCATTTTCATACTGCATAAAATGCGGTTTATGCGTGGATGCATGTCCCATATCAAACACAAACCCTGATTACTTGGGTCCTCAAGCTCTTGCTCAAGCCTACAGGTACAACAAAGATTCGAGGGACCAGGGGGAGAGGGAAAGGCTTGAGATTGTTGATGATATGAACGGAGTTTGGGGTTGCGAATTTGCAGGTGCATGCTCCCTTGTCTGCCCGAAGGGTGTTGACCCTGCCCTAGCAATCCAGCTCTTGAAGCTTGATGTGATGAAGTACAGAATGACAGGCAAAGTAAATGTAAAGAAAGAATTCTAAACCTGATCCAACAGCTCTCTAACTGTATTTAAGTCAGTCCTGTAATCATCTTCACTTGAAACAGGGGTTTCAAGGATCAGAGGCTTTGTTATTATCTCCTTTCTGCTTAGTATATTCATGAAACCTTTCCTTCCTATGTAGCCTTTTCCTATATTATCGTGCCTGTCAAGTCCTGAGCCCAGTGCACCTTTGGAATCGTTCAGATGTATAACCCTGACTCTTTCTATACCTATCCTTTTTTCTATTTCATCTAGCACTTGGCTCAATCCTGCTTCAGTAGTTACATCATAGCCTGCTGCATAGAGATGGCATGTATCTATGCAAACCCCTACCCTATCTTCCCCTATCAGAGAAATTATGTTTGAAATATCTTCTATGCTTGCTCCAACTGCATTTTTCTGGCCTGACATGTTCTCAAGCAACACATGACATGAAGGATTGACCTCTTTCAGACCCTTCTTTATCGCTTCAGCCAGCCTCTTCTGGCCGTATGCCAGGCCTTTTCCCATATGGCTTCCAAGGTGAACAACCAGCTCATGAAGGCTGAGCATCTCAGCCCTTTCAAGCTCATGAATAAATGCATCAACAGACTTTTCGTATATGGTCTCTACTGGGGATGATAGATTTGGCAAATATGGCATGTGGTCTACAACTTCGCTAATTCCACTTTTCTTAAGCTTGGATTTGAATAGCTTTACAGAATCCTCGTTCAGGGGTGAGAATTTCCAGCCCTGGGGATTTCTTGTGAACATCTGAAATGTGTTGCAGCCTAGAGCTAATGCTCTATCTACAGCCAGGTCTATGGAGCCTGATATGGATACATGCACTCCAAGCATAACTTCTTTACCTTTCATGAATTGCTCCAACCCTCATGATTGCTGGGTTAAAGGTATTTGCCTTGAAAGGTACCTTGATATCAGTGCAATTATTAGAGCTGCGATTAAACTCCAGAACAACAAGTCTATGAGGAAGTTAACTGCTGAAACCTTAAAGTAGCTTGAAAAGCCAACCGGGCTGCTTATCTCCTGATAAATGTAGTGAAGGGGCAAGCCATAATATCTCATGACATAACTTATACTGCCATTGTTGTTAGACGTATTCCAGACATACTTGTGATGGTAGAGAAGAGTCAGAAGAAGCAAAAGGAAACCTAGCAACAATGACTTGGAAGTCATGCCTATTTTCATGACACGACCCTTATTCCCGCTTTTTTAAAACCGTTCCTTATTGCCAGATTGAGCAATAAGGGTAATGTGCTTTCTATGAGGTAAGAAACCTGCAAGGGTCCCGCATAAAGGAATCTAAGGCTGCTTATTCCTGAAAAAGCCTTCACTGCATGGTCAAAGGCATCCTTTACTCCGGCTGCAGGAACATCGTATTGAGAAATATCATTAATGGCCCATAATGCTGAGGCAGGCACTAGCTGCAAAGCTGATACAACTGCAGCATTATTAAGCTTGTATTGTATGTATTCTGCTGCTGACACCTTTTTACCTTGTATTTCAAAGGGTTGATACTCAAATACGTCGTTAACTTTCTTCATTCTTGTTACTGGCGAAAGAACTATCTTGTCTTTCCATGAGTAGTTCTCTGCATCCTTCAAAAAATTACATAGCTGCTCTGCTTCTATCGCAAGTATTATGAATTCGTTTTCCTTCACCGCATCACTGTTTACCTCTCCCTTTATCATGCCTTTATAGCCAGAGCTCTTGTAGAGAACCTCAGCTCTAGCCTTAACCTCTTTCGCAGCAATCAAAGCCCTATCCTTTACCCTTGACCCGATAGTTACATCATTATCCCTAACCAGCCTTAATGCCAAGCCCTTGCCTAGCTTTCCTGTTCCCCCCAGTATTGCTATCTTATCTGGCAAGAGCAGCTATCTCCCAAGCAAGTAATTCTTCAGTATATCTTCATTGTTCTGCGCAGATAGAAAGACAGGCACATTCTTCTGCTTCGTAGCCTTATAGCTGACAAATAACCACTCTCCAGTCTGAAGTTCTGTTGTCTTCTGAAGGACCCCCAGGTCCAGACTGAAAGAATCAGCTATAACGACTCTGTCATAGCTTCTTGGCAGAGTGCTTACAAAGTAGCTGTGAAGCTGCTGTAATGCATTTGTATTCAGATACGCTACTCTTTGAGTGCTTATCAGCGCTGAGGCACCGTATTTTCTCCCCTGCCTCAGTAAAGCTTCAACAGCTCTATTCGATTCGCTTTGCACTCCTCTGGGGTCGCTTGATGCGAATTCCTGAGCCTCATCTATCACAACAAGCACCCTGTCCCTTTTACCCATTACCTTTTTCAGATAAAGCAGAGTGTGCAGAAACCTTGCCGCTGCTTGCTGGGCAATTCTTGGTTCAGGGAGATACATTATCATAACCCTATCCTTGCTGGCAAGAAACTTCTGAGCCAGCATTTCAGGAGTCTCGGCAAGATCTTGCTCTTCATCTTCGTCCTCTGATATCATTTCCATGAGAGCATCTATATCCTTCAGAGCCCCTGACTTCTCATGAAGCTTTCCCTTCAGAGACTCGAGTTCAGAGGTAAGATATCTTACATTCTCTTCACCTATATCCTTGAGAAGTTTGTTTGAAGGAATCATAGCTTTCCTGAAGTATCTCTGGACCTTTCTCAGAGAGTTTTCCACAGATAAAGAACCAGTCCTTCCTTCCTCAACTATACTGCCAAGAACCTGATACACTTTATCAAGCGTTACTAGAGCTGACCGCTCATCAACTATCATCTTCTTTATTCTATTTTCCTTGCTCAGTTCTTCAAACCTATCCCTTATTCTTTCTTCTATACCAGAGTATGATGCAAGTGTATCTGGTATTACTTGAGACTGGGCAAAGCCATCTATACCCTCGAATTCCTCTGCTGAATATAACATGCCTTCATCAAGCTTATCAATGAGATTGACAGAGTATTCCCCAGAGACATCAAGAAAGCAGACCTTTAGCCTGCTGTCCCTTTCCATCAACTTCCTTACGAGAAGAGAAGTTAAGTTTGATTTTCCTGTACCTGTAAAGCCAAAGACGCCTATGTGATACCTTACCAAGGATGATTCATCCACAGCTAGACCTATATCAAATCCCTTCACCTGCCCTACTTCCATTCCATTCTCCACACAAATTAGACTCTCCACTGCCTTTTTGGAGAGAAGATGAGCAATAGAGCCCTGCAAAGGAGTGAGCTTGGTTCTTTCAAATTTCAGTTCGTTGCCTTCAAAAACCATTTTGTACCCTGTATGAAAGGCTCCAAGGTCTATCCACGTTTCCTGGCTCTGCTCCCAGCTCTGGCTGACTCTCTCCAGAAATTCTTCCCTTATCTGCTGAGGTATGCTTGCCGAAACCCCAAGCATCTGGAAGTGCATAGGTTGAACCGAGGTAACTTCATAGACCAGGTTTATCTTTCCCTTGCTCGTCTCCCTTTCTATTGCTATAAAGGTTGGGTCGTGAAGCCTATCAAAAACTTCCATATCAAACTTTGCTTCAAGAGTTGCCACTATGCTTGTCCCTTCGAATTCTCCTCCCATGGCAGACTTTGTTTCACTCCTTACACCTTTCAGTCTGGCCTGAAATTTACCCTGCATATCGTCGAAATACCATGGCTCTGGATTTGACATAGCTACTCTCCTTTCATTTTATCCAATATATAAGATGGTCTATTCTGATGACATGAGCGAGCCTGAAAAGGCTAGAGCCCAGAAGAGAACAGGATACACTATAAACCTTTCAGCCCCTCCTGCGCCAAGCCCCAGATATATCTTCCCTATGTAAAGAAATATGAAAGATAAAGTGAATAGTCCAAGCAGTGCTGAAATTATTTTTAAAGGCATCTTTGTAACTCTGTAGGAGAATATTGCCGCAAACGCCATGCTGAAGAAGACTATTACTGAAAAGATCGTATGAAATATTCCTGTGGTTTCAGGGAAGAGACCAACCCCTGCAGAGGCTATGCCAGCTATCCATAGGAGAATTATCAGAGCCCTGCTTTTGGGCACTTTCGCCTTGAGATAGAAGTATCCTGAAGCAATCACAAATACGCCTGTTACTACAAGAGATGTATTGAATATGGATGAAGAAGGCTGAAAGATCTGGCATGTGCTTCTGCATGTTGCTCCGAGGTCGCTTATGTAGTTCTGGGATACGCTGTAGCCTGGATAAAGGAATTCAGCAGCCATCAGGCTGAAAAGGAATTGCAGAATTCCTATAAACAGCAATAGACCTGCTACCCCTTTCATGTTATATTGCATGCCATGCATATCTGCAAATGATTGGATAAACGTTGTTATCAGCTATATTGATATATCTATGATATAATCGATTCGACTATGAAGAAGATAATCTATGTGCTGATAGATGGAGTTGCTGACAGGCCAGTAAAAGAATTAGGTAACATGACACCTCTTGAAAGAGCTGAAACACCTAACCTGGATAGAATTGCAAAAAACTCTGTTATGGGCCAGGTGATAACTGTGGGGAAAGGGATAGCGCCAGAATCAGACATAGCTGTATTCAGCATGCTAGGCTATTCTTTTTCAGACAGCTATCCTGGGAGAGGAGTAATAGAAGCTATAGGAGCAGGCCTTGATTTCAAGACAGGACAGCTAGCTCTTCGAGCAAACTTTGCCACAGCTGATGATGATATGAAAGTCATAATTGACAGAAGAGCTGGAAGAAACCTGAGCGATGCTGAAGCAAAGATGCTTGAAGAAGAGATAAATAAAAAGGTAAAGCTTGAAGATGCTTCCTTCGAATTCAGGCATACCATAGGCCATAGGGGAGTCCTTATCATAAAACACAGAAAAATGCTGAGCAGCGAAATAACGAATACTGACCCAGGCTATGCCAGAACAAGGGGAATAGGGGTGGCAAAAACATCAACTGGTTCACAGAATTTTGAGCCTTGCAGACCTTTAATTGATGAAGATGCTGCGATTCTTTCTGCAAGGCTTGTAAATGAATTCAGCAGAAAGTCGTTTGAAGTGCTGAAAGAAAGCAAGGTGAATAAGTCGAGGATAGCCAAATCTTACAAGCCAGCAAACATACTTCTGCTCAGAGATGCAGGGAACAGATACCCTGAGCTTCAGAAGCTGACTGAAAAATACAACAGAAGTTTTTCTGCAGTTGTGGATATGCCTGTGGAGATAGGCATATCGAAACTAGTCGGGTTAAAGACAATGACCTCTGCCAGGGATGATTACATGCAGAAGGTGAAGCTGACCCTTCTTGGTTTAGAGCAGAGCGATGTTGTATACCTTCATCTTAAGGGGCCCGATGAGTTTGGCCATGATGGCATGGCTCTGGAGAAGAAGAAGTCTATAGAATTGATAGACGAAAATTATTTCGGTCCTCTTTTAAAGCAATTAAAAAATGATGTTGTTATAGCTGTCTCAGCCGACCATGCAACTCCATGCGAATTGAAGGCTCACAGCGATGACCCTGTTCCACTTATGGTATACAACTCATCCTTGGGTAAAGATGGGTCGGAGAGGTTTACAGAAGAATTTGCAAGAAAAGGCTCGTTAGGTCTTTTGAAAGGTACAGATGTTCTGAATAAGGTTATAACATCAGCTTAAAGTGATAAAGATATGAGCAGCCCAGCCCCTTCATTTTCCAGGGTTCCTTTTAGACTGCTGATATCTGAAAAGGGTGAGGTAAGGGGGGAGCTGATAAAGCATCTTGCACCTCTTACAAACTCTATGCTTATAAAAGTCAGAAAAATTGAAGGAGTTATTACAAGAGAAAGCGAACAAGTCGTATTACTTGCAGGGATAAGGGCTGGACTTGAGAAGAGCAGGAAAGACTTTGAATCTGGGAGCGTAGCATTATTACCGTTAGACGGGTCGATAAGGTTCATTCTTGTCAAGCAGAGCGTAGCCAGACCTATGAACCATATAGGTGAAGTGAAGGAAGGACTATCTATACTTGCTAATGCAAAATCAGGGGACAGGGGGCAATTGGTAATAGGTGCATGAATCCAATTCATGCCAAGGCATACACGTAATGACCACTGAACCCTCCGACCTTTTTGATAAGACCTTTTGCTTCCATAGATTTCAATGTCGCTGCAGCAACGCTTGCCTTGACGTTGAAAGCCTTTGCAGCTGCATGAATTGTTATTGCCTTCAGACCTTTGAGAGAATTTATCACTTCTTCATCCTTGAGACTGAATGTAAGGTGTGGCTGAGCTCCTCCAGCTTTTTGCTTGCCCTTTTCCTTTTTTCTCTCCTTCTCCCTTTCTTCGGCCTCTTTCCTAGCCTGCTCCTTCTCCATTCCGGCAAGAGTCTTCTTCTTTACTCCTCCCATGGCCTTTTCATCCCTTAACAGAGGTATAATAGCCTTATCCTGAATAATATCGTTTCAAAGCCTTTGCTATAAGCACTCCATCGAACATCTTTGTCCCATAATCCACTTCACCTATTCTCTCCTTCATTTCACCTATAATGACTGAATTGCTTGGTAGATGCCTGTATGTTATGTATATATCTGCGTACGGCTTCCCCCTTTCTCCCATGGCAACCTTCAACCTGAAAGGAGCGATATATTTCCAGTAAATTGAGACAAGGAACCTTTTTATCAAAGAATCTGGCTTTGACAAATCGATAAACAGGAATTTGGAAGCTGTCTTCAGAACCCTTTTAATTTCATCGAAAGCAGCAAGCCTGTTTCTTGCATCCCTTATTGTAAAACCTGCCATGCAGGCTGAGAATGCATCCTGCCTGAATGGTAGATATTCATATATGCCGCATACAAAGAAATACTTCTCTCTTCCAAGGTTTGAGATTGCCTTTGCAAGCATCTTAGGAACAGGGTCAAGCAGAACCCCTTCCATTTTAGGCCTGAGCTCTCTAGCAATAACCGACATTGTGCCTGGTCCGCAGCCTATATCCAGAAATATCCCTGACTCTGGCAAACCTTCATTCAGCAGCTCTGTCCTGAACTTTATATCGTTCCCAAACGATAATATTTTGTTCCCTTCATCATAATACTCAGCAAGTATTTCAAAGTCCTTGATAAGTTTCTCCCAGTCCTCTCCTAAACCTATATCCCCTTTGCTCATCAGATATCCTCCTTGTCAAAGTTCTTCAATACATACTTCAGCTCTGTGGCTAACTCTTCTGCTGTGATTCTGTTACCCACTTTCATCCATACATTATTTCCAGCAATACCGTTAGCATATGCTGCCATTGCAGCAGCAAAGACTAAAGGAATATTCAGGGCTGCGAAACCTGCTGTGAGTCCTGCCAATACATCTCCAGTCCCTCCTACAGTCATCGCAGCCCTCCCAGTCCTGTTCAGAAATGTCTCCTTTCCATCGCTTATAACATCCCCATGTCCCTTTTGCAGGATCACAATTTCTGATTCTTTGGCTATCTTTTCCACTTCGACTGACCTATCTTCGAGAGATAAAGGAAGCTGAACTGAAAAGAATCTTTTGAACTCTCCTGCATGAGGTGTAACAATGATATTCTTTCCCCTTACAGCAGGCTTCAGAGAGGGCTGAAGGGCTCCTGCATCAAGAATGATTTTAGTTTTTCTCAGACCAAGTTCTATAACAAGATTTCTGAGAGCTTCATCATCTGGACTTTCAAGGCCTGGCCCTATTACTGCAGCATCAACTTCAGGAAGCCAGTTCAAAAGCCTGTTCACTGAGCCTTTGGTCAATTTTGAATCTGGCATGGGAAATACAATAAAGTCTGCCGACATGCTTCTTACAGGTGTTGCTTGCGGCTTAGGTACAGCTATGTAAACTAGGTCTACACCGGCTGCTTGCGCACCCCTAGCCGAGTGAACCGGAGCTCCATGATAAATGCTGCTGCCTCCAACAACAAGCACCCTTCCATTTTCTCCCTTTCTTGAATCGCTCCTTCTTGCAGGCATGTAGTCTCTGAATAGTGAAGCGTCAGTCTCCTTCAAGTCTCTTCGACACTTGACTCTATTTATTCAGGTAAATCAACGTTTAGAATGAAAGTTTATACAATCAACTACTGAGGCTTTACTGCCTTGCTGGAATTTGAAGTCAGGGATACAGACCTTGCAGGAAGAATAGGGAGAGTGAGTATAAATGGCAAAGTTCTTGAGACCCCTGCATACCTGCCTGTATTGCACCCTGTTTCTCAGGAGCTTCCGTCTCAACTTATAAAAGAAGCAGGGTTTGAGGCTGTAATGACAAACTCTTACATTACTATGAAGAAGTATCCTGATGGTGTTGATATCCATAAGCTTACTTCCTTTGATGGAATCATAATGACCGATTCAGGAGGTTATCAGGCTCTGATGTACGGAGCAATTGATGCTGAGCCTGCAAGGGTAGCTGAATATCAAGTCAAAATAGGTAGCGATATAGCAGTAATACTTGACCTTCCCACAGGCAGCAGCAGGGACAAAAAGAGGGCAGAAATGACTGTGCATGAGACATATTCAGCAGCAAAGAAGTCACTTCCGTTTATGAAGAAACCTCCTGCATGGGCAGCTCCAATACAGGGAGGCTCTTTTGAAGACCTTGTGATGCAATCTGCAAAGAAGATGTCTTCTTTACCGTTTGACATGTTTGCTATAGGCTCGCCTGTAGAGTTCATGAACAATTACAAGTACAGGGAGGTTGTAAAGCTGATTACAGCCGCAAAAAAGGTTTTGCCTGCAGATAAACCTGTTCACCTCTTTGGAGCAGGCCATCCTTTCACAATAGCTCTCGCAGTAGCCATGGGCTGCGATATGTTCGACTCCGCTTCATACATTTTATTTGCCAAAGAGGACAAGTACATGATGCCTCATGGCGTTAGACCTCTCAAAGAGCTGCAGGAGCTGCCATGCAACTGCAATGTATGCAGAAGAAGAAGTGCGGAAGAGCTGAAGGCATTTGCAAAGCAAAAGAGAGTGCAGGAGATCGCTCTTCACAACCTCTATGTTATCAAACAGGAGGTAGATATGACAAAGGCAGCGATCAGGGAAGGAAGGCTGTGGAATTATCTTATGTTTAAGCTGAGAAGTCATCCCAATCTCTATTCTGTACTTCCATTCCCCGAACCTATGTTGAAGATGTTTGAGGAAGGCAGCAGCATCGATAAGAAAAGAGCGTTCTTCTTCTTTGACAAGTATGATCTCGACTCTCCCGAAGTCAGGAGACACAGAAAAAGGCTACTTACAAACTACACAAAGAGGAATGACTCTCTAATGCTGATACTAGCTGAAGATGTTGACAGATTGTTTATGCATTCGGAGAAGCTTTTGAACCTGGGAGATAAGAATAATGCGGACGTTGTCATCTTTCATCCATTCCTTTCAGTAATTCCAGTGCTTGTGATGCACATATACCCTTTAGTCCAGAATGTAGTTCCTGCAAATGTAGGTTATGATGTGATTCAAGATTCGATTAACTATCTTTCAAAATGGGTTTCAAAAAAGATGTATAGCTCGATAATTCTTGTACAAATTTCAAAGAGGTTAAACTATAAAAAGCAGATAGACAATTTCATGGTTTCAATGAAGAAGAAGGGAATTGAAGTGAGCGAAAAGAAATTCAGGATTTAATCTCATGTATACATTGAGCTCTGCTTCTGATACCTGTCTGAAATCCTTTCTCCTCTCTGGGTCTGCTCTTCCAGAGCCTCTGCTCCCTTGATAAGAGGAGAGGTATCTACATTAAATCCATAAAGGGAAGATAGAACATCTATAGCTGCAGATGCTGCTCTCGGGTCTACTCTTTCTGTGCTTGCATATGCCAGTATAGCGTAGGCGGGGAAGCCAAGTATTTCGAACCTGTTCAATAATGCTGCTACAGGACCTACTATTATGTGGTCATCTTCAAGTATCTTTGAATTGTTAAGAGGTGGTCTTGGGATAAAGTTGCTCGTAAATACTACTCTATGGGTTGAATCATCAACTCTGAGATTCGAATCCAAACCTCCAATCAGTGCAGCCTCGGAGAAGCCCGATGATGCTACCCAGTCAGCAAGGTCTCTGTAAAATGCTACTTCATTCTCTCTGAGAACTGGTATATCTATTTTAAGAAATATGATTTCATCCTTTCTATAAAGCTCATAGGGCGTTACAAGCTTTCCTGAAAAAGTAGCAGATACGGGAGGCATTAGGTCTGAATCGATGAATGCTACCCTCTTTGCATCCAGCTTCTGAATAAGATACTTGACAGTCCAGTAGCCTGTTGCTCCTATACCATGGAATCCTGTTATTAGTTTAGACCCTTTTATATCTAAATCCCTGGGTATTACCTGGAACAAATTTTCCTCGCAAAGGTTTATAGAGCCTCCTTAAAAAGCCAGACTGTCAAAGTTAACAGTGGTATTCATGCGAGTAACGGTACTTGGAGCTGCAGGAGAGGTAGGAAGGTCGGGTTTCTTAGTAGAATCTGACGGGACAAGAATATTGCTAGACTACGGTGTGCGGATGCACAGAGAACCTCTATTCCCGGCGCATGTAAGGCCTAGGGATGTAGATGCTCTTATGCTCAGCCATGCACATTTGGACCATGTGGGTGCTGCACCCTTGCTTTACGTATCAGCTGGACCAGCTGGATACGGTACTCCAGTAACTCTGTATCTTTCAGAGCTACTGCTGTACGACTTCCTCAATATAAGCGGACCATACCTTCCTTTTGATTCTGACGCAATAAGAAGGTTCAGCAGGGCATACATGATGCATGGGTATGACGATGATTTCAACGTTAAGGATTGCAAGGTTAGGTTTTATGACGCAGGTCATATTCCTGGGAGCGCTATAACTGAAGTTGAAGATTCAAAAGGTAAGAGGGTTGTTTACACAGGAGATATGAACACTGTGGAGACACAGCTTCTCTCCGGAGCAAAGATACCTGATATAGAACCAGACATACTCATTACTGAGAACACGTATTCATACTCAGACCATGTTGATAGGAAGCAGGAAGAGGAGAGGTTTGTTAACGCTGCTAGAGAAACGGTAGAGTCTGGAGGTGTATTCCTCGTACCATCTTTTGCTGTGGGAAGGGCACAGGAGATAGCATGCATTCTTTACGCTCATAGATTCAACGGAAATGTCTACATGGATGGGATGGCTCTCAAGACAAACCAGATTCTTCTCGAGAACGGAGATTATGTTAAGGATGCAGATTATCTTAGCAGAGCTTTAGCTAGAGTAGAATATGTTAGAGACCATGGGACAAGAAGAAGAGTTGTTACGGAGCCATCTGTAATAATTTCCCCAGCAGGCATGTTGGTAGGAGGAGCATCCGTGTTTTACAACTCTCAGATAGCTAGGGACCCGAAGAGTGTTATTGCAATAGTCTCTTTCCAGGTTCCTGGAACACCGGGTGCAAGGCTTCTGGAGAAGAAAGAAGTGACCATAGATGGAAGAAAGTACAAAAAAGTTCTTGCAGATGTCCAAAGATATGACTTCTCTTCACACCTGGGAAGGTCAGAGCTTCTCAGGTTCTTCAAGGAGAAGGTAAAAGGGAATCCTAAAGTTTTGATAGTTCACGGAGAAAAAGAATATAGCCAGAATTTTGCCAGAACCTTGAAGGAAGATTTCGGACTTGATGGTATTGTACCAAACATGGGTGAAGTGATTGAAGCCTGAACATGAAAGGATAATTGCGTTTGTCCTTTTAAGCGATAGCACTTTCTACAGTGATTCATCCCCAGCAATAACCTCTGCATCTGTATATGGCTTAAAGGCGCACATCACGCCTGGAGCTTTTGAGCCAAGCCAGGAAGGTTATGACATGAAAAGGAGACAGTGGGATGCAGCAGTACTCGTAAAGCAGCTGAAGGAGCTTAAGGTGAACGGCGGATATGACTTTATTGTAGGAATAACGGATAACGATATGTTTGTTCAGGGGACAAATTTTGTCTTCGGGTATGCTGAACCTTCATCAGGTTCAGCTGTGATATCACTGAGAAGGCTCAGAGAAAATGCAGATTCAAAAAAGATGACTGAAAGAATCTATAAGGAGCTGACCCACGAAATAGGACATTTGATAGGATTAAAGCATTGCAGTAACGAAGGCTGTATAATGAAATTCGCAAACAATGTAGAAGAGGTGGATAGCAAGCTACCTGTACTTTGTTCAGACTGCTCTTCAAAGGTTAAGTATTTGACAGAGCACTTATGAATCCATCATAATTAACAAAAGCTGATGAGCTACAGGTATGAAGGCTACGTAATACTGATAACTGTAATAGCGCAGCTGGCATCAATAGGTTTTGTATCATCGATCTCTTCACTCTTCGGAAGCGTAACGTTTGAACCTGTAAAGGGAGCAGACCTGTTAAATGCTCTGATATTTGTACTTCTTCCTGCGCTTGGAACAATACTCTATCTCAGACTCAGGAAGCATAGGAGCGCAAAAACCCTCTATGCCGCTGCAGAAGCTTTTCTCATTTTCATCTTGACATCTCTCATACTTGGCTACCAGAGCATTCCCTATTATCTGGCTCTGGTTTTGAGCATAGTAGTATCATCGTTTGCATACTTGGTAATCTTCAAAGGCAGTGTAATATCCAAGACAATTCTAGCCATACTTGTAAGCAGCGAATCAGGTGCATTTCTCGGCGTTGTATTCACACCTCCAACACTTTATTTGGTTCTTCTCTTTTTTGCTGTATATGATGTGATTGCTGTCTTCAAGGGGCCACTCAAGAAAGTTATAGATGAGCCTGGATTTGGCATGTTGAGCATGGATATAGGGAAAATATCGATGGGCCTTGGAGACCAGATATTCTACTCTATGGTCCCAGCAGCTGCGTTTCTTCTTAAAGGTCTTCTATATTCAATAATTGCAATGTTTGTTGTGGATGCAGGGGTTTTGCTTACAATGCTGTTGTTAAGAAAGAGAAGAGCCCTTCCAGGCCTTACTATACCCTTACTCCTCAGCCTTCTCCTTTTTTTTCTTCCCTTTTGATTTCCTTGCGGGTTTCTTCTCTTCTCTTTCTCCTTCTTTTTCTCCTTCCCCTTCCTTTTCTTTTCCTTTTTCTCCCTCTTCCTTCTTTACCTCTTCCTGCTTCCTTGGTTCTTCTTCCTTCTTTACTTCTTCAACAGGCTTCCTTAGGTCTACGATTGGCTTGTCTATATTCTTCAGAAGTTTTTCAGCCTCGATATCATCTGTAACATAGGTGTAAAGCATGCTCTTTGTCCTTAACTTGAGCTTTGTCTTCCCATCGCTCTTTACAACCCTAACCTCTTCAGCCCTTGGGAGTATATCCTTGAAAGTTTTAGCATCAAAGATCTGCTTAGGCATATGAATCATATCCCTAAAAGAATGGTTATAAATATGATTCGTTTAAAGAGCTTTATAGTTTTCGCTCCATGTTATGAACGCTTTCAAAGCTTCTTTTGGCACGCTCGGCTTTCTTATCCTCAGCACTTCCTTAAAGTCGTTCATCGTTATGGGCCTTGGCTTGTTGTTTGGGTCGTTAGCTGTTCCCTTTTCAAATAGTTCTGCAACAACCCTCAGCTGCACAGCCTGACAGATGTCTTTGATATCACTTCCCGAATAGTTTTCTGACAACCTCGCAAGTTCAGAAAGGCTGACACTTGGGTCAAGCGTTAAAGGCTTGGTGTATTGCTCGAACATGAACCTCCTTGCAGCTGTGTCGGGAAGAGAGACATAGATTCTCTTCTCGAACCTTCTGAGAAACGGTGCATCGAGCTGCCAAGGCTTGTTTGTTGCTGCCAAGACGTAAAGAGGCCTTTTGTGGCCTTTGTCCAGTATACCATCCATCTCCTTAAGAAACTGATTCCTCACCCTTATCTCTCCCCCCACTTCCTGATTTCTCACTCCCAGCAGAGAATCTACTTCATCTATGAATATAATGCACGGATGTCCGTCTTTTGTCAGTTCTCTAGCTGTATTGAAGAGTCTTGACACATTCTTTTCTGCTTCTCCGAGCCACTTGCTCATGATGCTTGCAGCATCCACAGTTATAAAATACCCATCTATCTCAGCAGCAGTTGCAGCAGCAAGCATAGTCTTACCGCATCCAGGAGGACCATACAGCAATATCCCTCTTGGCCAGCCTAGAGGGAATAGGTCAGGCCTCTTGTAGGGAAAGATGATAGCCTCCCTCAGAGCTCTCTTTGAATCCTCAAGACCTACAACATCATCTATCTTGACATCAGGCTTCTCCTTTACCACGAGGTCATCAAAAGACGCCTTCAGAGTCTCAACCATTGCACCGCTTGATGAAGAGCTGACCTTCGGTGAAAACTCCTCCCTGGGATTGTCTGGAGGCAGCATCCCTCTGGCTGATTGAAGTGCTTTAATCCTCTCCTGATATGTCATTGCCCTCTGAAGGTAAAGCTGGTTGAGTTTGTACTCAGGATATAGCTGCACAAGCCTCATGAGTGTAGATATTGCTTTTTGATAGAGGTTTATTGCAGTGCCATAGCTTCCCTGGCTATCTGCTTTGATAGCTTCAGCAGCATATCTGCTAGCAGCATTTTCCAACTCGTGAGCTGCCTGCTCACTCAAGACTGCACACCTCCACCTTCTTCATTTCTCTGAAACTTGATCTTACCCTCAGACGCAAGCTTGATGATACTTCTTTCAACTTCTTCAACCGGAGCCCCTATTGCATTGGCAGTATCGTATATATCAAGCCTACCCCCCTTTGACTTTATGTAGTTGCTGACCATGTCATCTATACTGTTGCTAGGAGCTGATACCATATCTATCTTGAACCTCTCCTCATTACCATCCCCAGTAGCTAATAAAGGCCTATCATCCAGGCTCTTTTCAATGCTGCTTACTTCCTGCATCAACTTTGATGGGTCAGGAAGGCCTTCAGCAGTTATCTGCTGCTCTATATACTTCATAGCTTCCTCAACTATCTGCTCCCCATTAGAGGTTTGCACGTCAAGCCTCAGGTCAGGGGCAAGCTGCTGAAGCTCCGCCATTGTTTCATTAAGTGTATTCTGTATATTGTCCTGAGCTATGTTCATCTGAACCGACATGCCTTCAAGAACCTTACCCATCCCCTTTATAACTCCAAAAGCCTGCTCCATCTGCTTTATCGCTTCTCCCACATCCCTTATACTCTCAAGCCTAAGTATCACTTGAATAAGGGCAAGTTCAGATGTCCTGAGAGCCTTTAATATCTTCTTTATCTCCGCATTTTCATTTGCATATATTGTAGCCTTATCCTTTTCTCCCAACTGAAGAGAGATGACTACGCTTTCAAACATCCTGTTACTTCTCTCCTGAAACCTCCTCCTCAAATTCTGAACCTCCTTTTTATGATATTCCAGCTTCCTTATTGCATCTAGCACCCTATTTCGAATTCCTTCTCTGTTCTCCTTTTGCTTCCCCCAGGCTACTAGCTTCACTTCTTATCTACCTGTCAAGGCTCCGGACATTTATAGCAGGTAAGAAGAGTTATACTACATAATAGACAATAATCGTTTACAACTGAATAAAAAGAAAGAAACTTGCAGTCCTTCCAGATAGATTTAAGCTATCCTAGGACTGCTGTGTGTAACTCTGGCCCTCGGGGCTGCCCAGAGAAGGCAGGTCTGGGAACTTGTCCTTCATTCTCTGCTCTGCTACAGCAGATGCTTCTCCCAGAATTCTCTCTGCATCCTCGTTGGCAGCTTCGAAGTTCAAAGTCAGGCCGCCGAGCTGACCTGCATCTACAAGTATGCTGCTCAGCACATTGTTGATCTCGCTAATCTCCTGCTCTGCCTCTGGCATAACTCCTACGAGTCCTGATTTGACGCTCTTTATCACTGCCATAGCTGGAGCAAGTGTGACAACTATGTCCCCAAGCTCTGTTGCAGTGCTCAATCTGAGAACTATCTGCTCAAGCGCTATCTTTGCAGAAGATACCATCCTGTTCATCTTTCTTATTTCTGCAAGTTCGTTTGCATAGACTGATGCGTGCTGTGTGTCATGCTTCTGTATTGATGCCACTACCTTGTTGAAAAGCGTTGTATCCCTTTCCTTCAATCTGTTGCTAGTTGCGTCCAGCTTGGATATCTGGATCTGTATGCTTCTGACTGCTGCATCGATTCTTGGCTTTAGTGGTCCTGCAGGCCTTACAGCTTCCCTAACTCTCTCCCCGAAGCCCGGAGTATTGGGTGTCTGCCATTTCTTACTGAATTCGGACATTATCAGCGCACCATCATCTTATCCTTTGCCTGATGTATTATCGATAATGTAACCTGCCATTTCTGTCACTCTGGTTACAGAGTTGCGAGTGACAAATTAGATTAGCAAGTAAACAAACGTAGACATGACATATTCTATTTAAGTTAAAATATAATGGTATGTGTCTAGCCAGGCAAGAGCAGTTATCGATTCCTTAAGAGAGCTGGGACTTACTGAATATGAAGCAAGAGTCTACATCTGCGCTCTCACTGAAGGCTCTCTTCCCATGAGGGAGTTAGCGTTCAGGTCAGGGGTACCAAGGACAAAGGTGTACCAGAGCGTAAGGAGTCTTGCGAGGAGAGGTTTACTCAGGCTAAAAGAGAATCCTCTAAGGTTTACTGCAGTTGATGCGGATGAAGTCTTCGACCCTGCTATAAGGCAGGAGGAGAAGAGAATCAAAGAGCTAAAATCCAGCCTTGCAAGAATAAGAAGGATAAGAGAAGAGGGGCTGAGGGGAAAGAGCATAGCTGAAGGAAAATACTATATCTTTGTGGCGAGCGAAGCTCAGGCAAAACTTTCTGATATCATAGCTGATTGCCAGAGCAGCTTTCATGCTATAGTTGACGGGCACTGGTACGATGTGCTCAACAGGAGTTGCAAAAAGCAGCTTGCATCCCTTTCGTTGAGGGATGTTGAGGTCAAAGTTCTAATAGGAGAAGAAAAGCTGCGAGAATTGTTCGAAGAGTCTGGTCCTGATATACCAGCTGAAGTCAGAGTTAAAATCAGCTCAAGCAATGAAAGAAGCATCTTTATCGTAGATAGCTCTGCAGTTTTGATAGGGAATCCTACCACTGGAGGTGCAACTTTTATACCGCTTGCAGAGGCTGCTTCTCTCATAGACACCAACCTCTTTCAGCCTTTATGGAATTCATCTCTTGAACTGAACAGGTACCTGAGGATCAGCAACTCAGGTCTGTCCGAAGAGCTTTCCTCGTTGACAGGCACCAACGTCAGTCAAACCCTGCTTGAAACAATCTTTAGCAGGATGAAGGAAGATGATATAAATGCTATATCTACTGAATTTTACCTGAGACTTGCTTCCGCAGTTCCCAGCAGGGTATTTACTATGAAGCCAGAAGCAGGTCTTCAGGTCTGGGCTGAACTTTTAGACCTGTTTCTTGCCGATAAAGGGAAGGTTAGATACGACAATGTAACAAAACTGATCTCTATAGAGATGAGGGGGAAAGCTGAGAGACTCCCCAGCAATCCCTGGATGCTGGCTTTCATCGGCTATCTGCAATATAATGGTATACCGTTGAGAGTAATCAACAGGGTTGATTCAGAAGAAGGAACAATATTTCAGGGAAAGATATCTTGGAATATACTTGCATAAGGTCTAAGGTGTAAGTCTGTTTTCATCCCTGGGGTAAAGGACAGCCTCTCTTATATTGCTGAGATTGCATATGCTTGCTATGAATCTATCGACTCCGAACCCCCAGCCCGCATGAGGAGGCATGCCCCAGTCGTAGGCTTTCAAGTGTGATTCAAAATCCCTGGGGTTAAGACCTTTTGCAATTAGTCTTTCTTCAAGGAGCTTTCTTGACGAAACTCTTTCCCCCCCGGAAGCAAGCTCTAGAGCCCCAGCCATAAGGTCAAAGGATTCTGTCAACCCGTTTGCTGATGGCTTGATGTAAAAGGGCTTTGTATCAGCTGGCCAGTCTGTGATAAAGTAATAATGGTTGAATCTTGATGAGAGTATTTTAAGTGAATCGCTATCCAAATCATCTCCGAATTTTATTTCTCTTCCATTGTTTGAAATATATTCAAGGGCATCACTGTAAGTTATTCTTTCAAAGGGGGTAGAAGGGATGCTGAGCTCTACACCCAGCAATCTAAATTCTTCTTTCATTTCTTCCTTTAACTTTTTCAATGAAGCTGCAACCAGCTCTTCTAACAATTTCATGGCATCATCCTTGCCAAAAAGAGCAGCCTCTGCATCCAGACTGATGAATTCATTCAAGTGCCTAGTGGTGTGACTCTTTTCAGCCCTGAAGTAGCTAGCAATTTCGAAGACTCTTTGCAGTGATAATGTCAGCTCCTCCTTGTAAAGTTGAGGACTCTGGGCAAGATATGCTTCCTTATCGAAATATTTTACTTTGAAAAGTTCTGCTCCACCCTCTGCTGCAGCTCCTATGATCTTTGGTGTATTCACCTCTATGAATTTATTCTTCAGCAGATATTCTCTTGCAGCAGACAGAAATGCTGACTTTATCTTGAATACTGCTGAAACTTTTGGGTTCCTCAGGTCAAGAGCCCTGGCATCAAGCCTTACGTCTAAATTGGCATCCACTCTACCTGTAGGGTCAAGGGGCAGAGGATGTTTCGCTTCGTTAAGTACAAAGAACTTCTTGACTTTAACCTCCTTTGTATAATTCTTGGACTTGCTCTCCTGCAAAATACCTTCGGCAAACACATAACTCTGCCTCGGCGTATTTGCTGCAGTTTCAAAGGCGTCCTTTGCATTTTTATCAAATACCAGCTGAATCGATGAGTCTACATCCCTGAGCACTGTGAAAAGAAGGCTTCCCATAGCTCTGACATCCTCTACCCAGCCAGATATTGATACTACGCTTCCCAGCGGTTTTGAACCGGCTTCTTCTATTGTGATTGCTTTATCTTTCAAATCTGACGACCAGGTCAATCCCCCTGGTCTCCTTTACTATGTTTTTTACCTTTTCAATATCTACAGGAAACTTAGAGGTTCTTCTTCCAGGGATCGTGATCTTCATTATTCTGCTTCCATCCGGGACGAATACAGTGTTCATAGTCATTATCCTAGCAGGATACAAAAGACTCTCTACAAACTTTCTGTCATCGCTTTCCGCCTCAGTAAACCATATCTTTTTACCAAGAGCCTCCTGTATTGAAGATGAAAGCTTCGGATTGCCTCTAATTTGAGCCATATCACCTTGACCAAGCAATAGGACTATCTCTCCATCCATAGAATACGCTCTCTTTAAAGTCAGCTTGTCCAAAGCAGGAACCTTTGCTGCAAGCTTTACAAGAGCAATTGATACATCCACGTCTGTCTGAGTCAATTCACCACTTCTCAGCTTCGCTTCACACTTTGGACAAAGAACGCCTATCTTGGCATCGAAGGAGCAGATTGGTAATTTCATCTTTCAGCGATGCTCTAAGCTCAATTGTTGTATTGACATGTTTAAAAATTTAATGCGAAAGTTTCATCATTGTGATGCATTGTAAGCAATATTTCTTTGCTATGCTATTTGTAAGTGCAGATAGCTAGAATTCAAATGTTATATAAGGAAATGTTGCAAGTTTTATAAATACGTCAGAGCCGCGCCATGCTGGTGGATATTTTGTCAAAAGAAGAACTGAACCCATTTAGGATAGCACAGGAACAGTTCGATGAAGCAGCAGAGATAATGAAGCTGGACAATGCTGCAAAAGCTTTGCTGAGGGAGCCACTGAGAGTTCTCGAAGTTCAGATACCTGTTAGAATGAGGGATGGTACTGTTAACGTATTCAAGGGCTTCAGGGTACAGCATAACGACGCAAGAGGCCCTGCAAAGGGAGGAATAAGGTTTCATCCTATGGAGACTCTCGACACTGTAAAGGCACTTGCAATGTGGATGACTTGGAAGACAGCGGTAGCAGATATACCGCTTGGAGGTGGAAAAGGGGGAGTCATCTGCGACCCCAAGCAGATGAATAAGAGCGAGCTTGAGGCTCTGAGCAGAGGCTACATAAGGGCTGTAGCCAAAGTTATAGGGCCTGATAACGACGTGCCTGCTCCCGATGTGTATACAGACCCTCAGATAATGGCTTGGATGATGGATGAATACAGCAAGCTATCTGGAAAGTATGAGCCTGCTGTGATAACTGGTAAGCCTGTTGAAGTTGGCGGTTCTCTTGGTAGGGGAGATGCTACCGCCATGGGAGGAATGTACAACATAAGGGAGGCTGCAAAATATCTGAAGATAGACCTGAAAAAGGCAAAATTTGCAATTCAGGGATTTGGTAATGCAGGAAGTTTTGCTGCGAAGCTTGTAAGTAAGATGTTTGGAGGCAAGGTTGTTGCTGTGAGCGATTCGAAAGGAGGTATCTACAACCCTTCAGGACTGGATGTGGAGAAAGCTATACAGTACAAGGAGAGCAGGGGAAGCCTTGAAGGATTCCCAGGAGCAGAGAAGATTAGCAATGAACAGCTTCTTCAGCTGGATGTAGACATACTCATTCCTGCAGCCATAGAGAACCAGCTCAGAAAGGATAATGCCGATAAGGTAAAGGCAAAGCTGGTTGCAGAACTTGCAAACGGTCCAACGACACCTGAAGCAGATAAGATACTTGCAGAAAAGGGAGTATTCGTAATACCAGACTTTCTCTGCAACTCGGGCGGTGTGACAGTTTCGTACTTTGAATGGGTGCAGGATAGGTATGGCTATTTCTGGAGTGAGGACGAAGTATATCAGCACCTTGACAAAAAGATGACGAAAGCCTTCAAAGATGTCCTGAGCACATATGAAGAGATGGGGAAGAAAGTTAACATGAGAATGGCAGCTTACATAGTTGCAGTGAAGAAAGTAGAGCATGCAATGAGGTTAAGGGGCTGGATCTAAAATCTAACAATATTTTTACTTCTTTGGTCCTGTCTGCCTGTTCTTCAGCCTGAGCTCGTTGCTTCTTCCGCATTTTCTGCATCTTGTAGCATCTATAGGATTCTTGGCACCGCAGTTCATGCAGACCTTGAAGAAGAGTCTTCTCTCCATAGCTATCTGCTTCTTCATCGCATCTGCTATAGGCATGAAGGCAGAGCAGAGCTGGATACATATTTTAGCCTTTCCCAACCCACAATCGCATACTATGAGAATGGGGTGAAACTTATTAATACCTTCAGCATAGCCTCCATTTCTATGCTGAAATGGATTAGGTTTGGCCTTAACTGTTTTGCAGGCCAAAATTCTGCATGCAATTTCCTCTTTAAAGAGGTGGCATGCTATTGACAAGGTTTGTTCTCGTTTCAGACCTTACATTATCTCATGATTACAGGGAATTTCCACTTCTAGACTTCCTACCATGCGCGCCATCAGACATGGTTCCAAGGTTTGTCTATAACTTTCTCAAGGGAAGAGACTCTCCTGCTTTAGACAATGGAGAAGCACTTCTCTCAACATATTCTGTCAGGAAGTTAGAAGCTTCTCTGCTGATGCATTATAAGAGAGAGGAGGTAGCAGTTCCCCACATAGATTACCTTGAGAATTTCATAGACGACGATACTGAGATAATAGGCGTATCAACCATGGACCCTCTGGGGTTTGGACCTCTAACCATGTCTTATGCTGCTCTTTTTGGGAATAATTCCTATCCATGGGTGAGAAAAGAATGGGAATATCTGCTGAACAGGATAAACAAGGCAAGAAGAGGAAAGAAGGCAAAGCTTGTGGTTGGAGGGCCAGGGGTATGGGAATTCACAATAGCTCCAGAAGAACTCGACAGGTTCAACGTTGATTATGCATTCCAAGGTGAAACAGATGATATACTGCACCTGCTGTTTGAACAGATGTCTGAAGATAGAATAGATACAAACCTTTTCTTTCAAGGCTACATAACATACGATGAATCGTTCAACAGAAGATGGCAGAAGGATGAGAGGTTTGTATCAAGAAGACCGGGTGTAAGAATGTATCCAACGCTTGACCAGATACCAGACATAGTCAGACCTACTATGAAGACACTTACAGAGGTTATGAGGGGATGTGGTATAGGCTGCGACTTTTGTGAAGTCACTCTCAGGCCTCTCCGATATTACCCAGTCGAGAAGATAAAGAGGGAGATTGAAGTTAACGTTAAAGCTGGTCTGCATCATGCGTGGCTGCATAGCGACGAGATATTTGCATACAGGCATGGACCAAGGTTCGTACCAAATGAGGACGCACTGATAGAGCTGTTTAGCTCCGTAATGCAGATAGACGGAGTCTATGATACAAACCCAACACATGGAAGAATATCAATTCCAGCAGCATATCCTGAGCTTCTCTCAAAACTATCCCAGATAATACATGCGGGTCCATCAAACTGGATAGGCATACAGGTAGGGCTTGAGACAGGGAGCGACAGGCTTGCCAAGCTTCACATGCCCAACAAAACTTTGCCTTTAAAGATAGGAGCAGATGGCAGCTGGCAGGAGATTGTGTGGCAGGGAACCAGGAACATGAATATGTTCTGGTGGAGACCAGCTTTCACAGTGCAAGTTGGACAGAATTCTGAGACTGATGAAGATAACTGGGAGACTGTTGCGCTTATCAACAGGATGAGCGAGTCATATGTCAATGATAGACCCTTCGAATTTACAGTCACTCCTATGCAGAATGTACCTCTGGGCATGATAAAGAGCAGAAAATTCAGCACTGAGATACTTACAAAAGCACAGCTTGCTGTTTACTACGCATCATATAGACATCTGGCAAAAATGGCATCAAGAGATGCATATGCTGAGGGTGGAGGGAATATACTTTCAAAGCTCGGTGCATCAAGCATCATAGCGCTTGGAGGATATGCTATGCTGAAGGTTGTTGAATCAATCTGCAAAAAACATGGAGTAGATATTGATAAAGTGAAGAATTATGGCCTTAACGGCTCCAGAAGGATAGAGACTATAGCTCAACTTGCTTCTTGAAAGAGATTGGAGTATACCGATTATGACCATTCCTTTATTAGGCTCGGCACTTCCCATGGCATCTTCGCTACAGGTACTCCAGCTCTATTCAGAGCTTTCTCTTTGCTTTCAACAGTACCTGCCTCACCCATGATTATAGCACCGGCATGACCCATCTTCTTTTCTTTTGGCGCAGACCTACCTGCAATGTATGCCACAACCTTCTTCTGTAGCTTTGTCTCTGTTATGTATGTTGCAACCCTTTCTTCAGCATCCCCTCCTATCTCTCCTATTATCACTATATTCTTTATTCTTGGGTTATCCCTAGCCATTTCAAGCGCTTCAATAAAGTTTGTAGAGTTTATTGGGTCGCCACCTATGCCTATTGCTGAAAATATTCCTATTCCAGCTTTTTTGAGGTAGTTTGAAATCTCATATGTCAAAGTACCGCTTCTTGATAATACCAAGCTGTCCCCTTCTATGAACGGTTGGACAGGCATTATCCCAAGTTTGATTTTTCCAGGGAATATTACCCCAGGTGTATTAGGCCCTATCAGGTCAGCATTCTTCTTCCTCCCCTCTTCTATCGATTTCATCGTATCCCTTACAGGAACCCTTTCAGTGATACCGACTATCAGCTTAACACCTGCTCTTATCGCTTCTTCAACTGCTGAGAGGTAGTTTGGTGCAGGAACAAAGACAACACTAGCTACAGCATTTGTCTTCTTGATTGCTTCTTCACAGCTGTCGAAGACTGGAACACCCAGCACATTTTCTCCACCCTTACCAGGAGTGACACCTGCAACTATTTTTGTCCCATAAGATAGCATGAGTTCTGTATGAAGCCTTCCATACCTGCCAGTTATACCCTGAACCATCACCTCTGTACCCTTTGGGTCGCTTTCTCCGGATAGCCAAGAAGCCAGCAAGCTTTCTTTCATTGTTTTCCACTCCATCTGCTTAATGCATCCAGAGCATCCTCGACATCTATATGTGACTGTATGCCGTTATCTTCAAGAAGTTTCCTTGCTTCCTGCTCACCTGCCCCTGACAATCTTATGAAGAATGGTTTTGAAAGAAGTCCCCTCCTCTTTGCTTCAAGGAATCCCTCGGCAACAGATACGCTATTTGTTATGCCTCCAAAGACGTTTATGAAAAGAGCCTTCATATTGGGAAGTGCCTTGGACAAAAGTTCAAGTGCTGCCAGAACCCTGTCAGGAGTTGCTCCTCCTCCCAGGTCAAGAAAGCATGCTGGAGTCAGACCCTTTGAGGCAACCATATCTAGAGTTGCCAGAACGAGCCCTGCACCATTACCGACTACAGCAACATCCCCATCCAGAGGAACAAAATTGAAACCGTACTTTTCAGCCTCCTCAACAGAAATATCAGTAGCAAGGTAAGGCTTCAGCTCGGGCCTTCTGAACAATGCATTATCATCTATTATTATTTTTGCATCTAAAGGCACAAAATCGTTGCTGTTCGAATCCGATACGTATGCTAGAGGGTTTACCTCAACGAGCTCTGCTTCTGACCTGTCAAAGAGAGAATAGAGCTTCTTCGCAATCGATAAGAACTTCTCTCTTTCCTTTGATGTCAGCTTAAGGTATGAAGCTGCCTTGCTGTATTGCTGCTCACTAGGCCCATCTAGGCCAAAGTTTGCAAGATATTTATCTTTCACTTCCTCGACATCTATCCCTCCTGATGAAGAAGCTATGAGAGTGAAACACCTATCACCCCTGTTTTCAGAGAAGGATATGTATAATTCCCTATCATGAGCCATAAAAGGTTCAACAAGGACTTTGTCAACCCTATATCCTGAGACAACCTTTTCCTTGAGTTTCTCAAAGCTCGCTTTCATCTCTTCGGGTTCTTTCACCCTTACTATAAGCCCAGCCTTTCCCCTCCCTCCTATAGGCAATTGAGCCTTCAGCACCACAGGGTAGCCTATCGTCCTTGCAAACCTCTCAGCTTCATTGTAATCGCTGACAACCTTCCCTTTTGGAACCTTCAGGCCGAATTTTGACATAAGCTCCTTTGCCTGGTATTCAAGAAGCCTCATACGAATCACTTCCTGACGGGTTCATAGGCAGGCGTGATAACTGATAATATTTAAGTTGCTATCTTCAAATAGGAGAGATAATGCAGAAATGAGTTAATACAGGAAGCATTTTTTCCGTTTATATCAGTTGCTTGCAAAAGTCTTGCCATTCAAAAATGCTTATGTTGCTTATGCAGCTTGATACATGCTGAGCAAGCTTACCACATCCTATCTTTTCCAGAGAATCCTTCGCCTGATTCAAGACCTCATAAGCATGATTCTTTTCTCCCTTTTTGGCTTTAACAGCTCCTGTCCAAGCCAATACCCTTGCATAGGCTACCCTGTCCTGAAAGAGCAATTCTCTCGCCCTTTCAAAACTTCTTTCGCTCTCTGCAAAATCATTACTGGCAGCACTCAAAATCGCTCTAGCCAACTCGACATTGCCTAAAACATCCCTATCCTGCAGATTGCTTGATAGAGCTATAGCTTCACCCACATCTGATGCAGCTAGCTGCAACATACCCATTCTTGTGTGCAGAATGGCTCTTTCAGCATAGGTGTATGCGAGCATAAATCTGAAGCCAGAAGATTCAAAATTTTCTATTGCAAGATTCAAATGTCTGAGGGCGCTATGATATTCTCCTTTCTCGGCAGTTTCCAGAATGTATGCAATTTCCAAGTCACAGTAACCACAAAGAGATTTCAACCCCAATCTGCTCATTTCCTTGCCTGCATTAATCAATTCCTCCAATGCCATATCGTATTCTCCTTTCAGAAACCTGATGTAGTTTATGTTGAGCTTGCTGACGAAATACCCCCTTATATCTTTCAACTTCTCCTGTATATTCATGCTCTTTTGCATAAGCTCAAAGGCATCTTCCAAGCGCCCATCTTCCAGATAGGCTTCAGCTGCGTTGTACATGACTCTAGCTTTCGATAGCTCATCTAGAGTCTCAGTCCTAAGTGCTTCATTGTAATATTCATGAGCCCTGTCAAGTCTTCCAAGTTCCTTTGAAACTATCCCTAGACCACTTAATGAAGAAGCTTTGGCTGCCCTATCATCGCTTGTAGTTGCAAGCTTTAAGGCTCTCTCATAATAATCCTCTGCAACAGCTAGGTCTCCATGAAGAGAACGAACTACGTTAGCTTTAGCAAGGAATGACCACGAGGCCAATCTATCGTCTTTGAAATAGGAGAATTCCTGCAGCATGTTAAACAACACGCTCCCATATCCTTCATCAATATAGGATGCTTGGTCTTTCAGGAGCTCTATTGCTTTATCATTTTCTCCAGCCTTCAAGAAGTGGTATAATGCTTCAATTTTATCCTGAGTTTCTCCTCTACTTATGTAATAGGCTGCAGCCTTTCTGTGAATTGCTTGCTTCGATGCTAGAGCGTTGTAAGCCACTTGTCTGACAAGAGGATGTATTTCAAATTCTTCGCCAATAAACTTCAAAATACCCATCCTTTCCATAGAAATAAGAAAGTTAAGCATGCCTCCTTTACTGACTCCTTCAGCAACAAAATCAAGCGCGGACCTGTTTATCTTACCTCTGAATACCGATGCTGAGAGAAGAATTGAAAGCTTCTCTTCATCTATATTGGCAATTATTGTGTCGTTGATAAACTCGTTTATTGTGCTCCCTATATCATTTGTGTTTCTAAACTCTGATACTAGCTTTAATAGCAAGGGATGCCCGCCAAATCTTTTTATCAAATCAGGCAAAGGTTTGGTTTCTGACGCACTAACCAGCTGCATAGCTTCATCTTCTGACAGACCTTCAAGCTTCATCATCATTGTATGAGGTAATGGTATCCTGTTTCTTGATATCACAATACATCTTGGAAGACCTCTTTCAGCAATAGACTCCACCATATGGACTATCCCTATATCCCTGCATCTATGATAATCATCGATAACAACCAGAGTTCTGGATGGAACTAGCCTGTCTATGGCCGTATCTGCTAGAATTCTTTCATCCCTTAGCCCTGTGTCTAGAAGGTCAAGAAGTCTTCTGTCCCCAAGAGTGTTTAGAAAGATAGCAACTTTCGTTATGAAATACTGAAAGCTATCCACTTCAGAGATTTGGTGCCAGAAGATGGGTGTCTCAGCAATAACGCTTCTCGCAAATTGCGAAACAAGTGTTGTCTTACCTATGCCCGGCATACCCCAGACAACTAACGTTCCTTCAACATTTCTTAGCATTTCTAGCTCTTTTGTTCTTCCTACAAAATTAGTAGGTCTAGGTATTTCTGACCTGAAGTAAGGCAAAGTTAAGTCGATGCCTTTCCCGTACTTCGCTCCTAACTTTATTTCTACTCCATCAGGTTTAAACTCTAATATTATGTTAGAAGCATTAAAGTAGTAATTTTTAACATTCTTGAACCCGTCTGAAGTCTGTATTCTCTCCCACCTGTCAAAGACAAGTCCTGCAGATTTCAGCTTGACAAGTCTCTCTGAGACATGAGATTCCCTCATGCCAACAAGCTTCGCCAGTTTCCTGGGGTAGGATGGTCCTGTCTTTAACAAACATAAAAGCTGAACGCTGCTCCTGTCAAATAGCGAGGAAAGAGATTTTTGAGTTGATTTCTGAGATGATGTTTGCTCAGCGCCAGCCTTCATCTATTTTCCTCTTCTGCTTGCCTGCAGATATTGCGCAGATTTATGCTTTGATAAAGTATTTGCGCTGCAAAATAACTGCTGGAATGCTGATGCTTAGGCTTTCCTGCACTTGAGGAAACCCAAACTTTAACCTTGTAATCATAAAAAAGAGAGCGATGAACATAGGAGTAAAGGTTATTGTAATCATAATTCTCCTAACCTTTGCAGCGTATTCTCTATCTGCATATCAACCAATAACAATTGCCCAAACTCCAGTGCTCATTTACGTCAGCAACTCCGGCAGCGACTCTACAGGGAACGGCTCTCTTAGCAGTCCATACGCAACAATCTCACATGCTGTGAATGTGGCACCTCCCCATGCTACCATAATAGTTGAACCCGGAGTGTATAATGAAATGGTCAACATTACAAAGACATTAACTTTAGAATCTGCTTCATCCTCGCCTTCAAATACAATAATAAATGCATTTGGCCAGATATATGGTATAGAGGTAATAGGAAGCTCTGCAAGTGGCACCGTCATACAGGGCTTTACCATAGAACATGCAAACAACCATGGAATATACGTGCAGAATGCTGACTATGTAACCATAGAGCATAACGACATAATTGCAAATGGCCTCAATGCTTCAAAGGCGATAACTGAGAACAAGGGTGTTCAACTTTCTGGCTCTTCATTCTCCACAATAGTCGACAATTATGTTGCAAATAACATTGCAGACGGAGGAATTGCAATAAGCGACGAAGGTCAGATAAACCCGGGAGGTATTACGCCTGCTAATCCTGCGCCAGCTGTAGGAAACCTGATTGCAGGAAATGTTGTCGTAGGGAATATAGGCGGATGTGGAATTGTAATAGCTGCATACAATCCAGGCGAGGGTGTTATTAACAATGTTATCAGTGGCAACTATGTGTTCAACGGTCTTCCAGGAGGAATAGTTGTTGCTGCAGATGTGCCTCAGACACTCGCTGCTAACAATACTGTAATCTATAACACAGTGTTGAACAATCTGATTCCTGGAATAATAGTTCACAGCAATACGCCAGGAGATGTTGTAACAGGGACAAAGATACTGGACAATGTAGTTGGAGGAAATGCTGGCTTTGGCCCCAAGCCAACAGGAATTATCCTGATCGGCAATATAGCTGGTCAGACCATAGTGAACAATACACTGATATCTGGCAATATGATTCACAACGAATACTTTGGTGTATTGGTCGCAAACTCTACAAATTCTCAGATATTAGCTGATAACATCTTTGACCCGACAGTAACAGCCCCTGTAGTCGGGGCTGCAATATCAAACCTCACATTATCATCGTTGAACAAAGAAGTTTCAGGAATTATGACTTCTCTATCTTCTCTCAATGCTGAACTTTCAGGAAACGTGAGCAGCCTTCAGAGCTCATATGCATCACTCAGCACTCAATACAACTCTTTGAGTAGTCAGTTGAACAATCTTCAATCTTCTGCAGCAAGCAAGGCTGATGTCAATAGCTTGAATTCACAGTTGAGCACAGTTTCATATATAGCATATGCTTCATTAGCTGTGGCACTGGTGCTCGGAATAATAGCCATTGCTATTTCAGTCAGAAAGAAGTAAAAATAGTACATTCATTTTTTTATTTATCCTATAAGAGCAAGGGTTCTCCATGCTTGAAATTACTCCTAGCTTGCTTTATCACGATTATCTCCTGAGTTCTTAAGTTGCTGAACTAAGCTATATGGCTGCTATATAATCTGCAAAGATAGGAATGAAGCCAGGGCTTATGAATTAATTAAGTCTGCTCCCTCTTTACAGAAGGCTGCTGCAAAGTCTGCGCAATCACCTGCTGCTGATTGATCGCTTGCTGAGCCTGCAGCAGCTTTTGCTGAGCCTGTGCCTTTGCCTTTCTGATCCTCTGAACAAGAGTAGCTACTTTCCCTTCAAAATCGACAAGAATAGTGTTAAGAACTGAAAAGGCTTCGTATGCAGAACTGAACCCCTTGCTCTCCACGCTCTTTTCATCCATGGCTATAAGAAAGTCGACCTGCTGCATAAGCCTCCATATCCCCTTTATTCTGGGGTCGTTGACTTCGTTAACATAAGGCAGAAGCGAGGAAAGCCTGTCGTGGTAGAGCCTCTGCATAGGGTTCTTCATCAAGGTTGTGAAATCACCATCCAGTTCTGATGATGCTACGTTCAAAGGCTCGGGGACTGTTATATTGCCGGCAGGTATGCTCTCTTCAACTATCTCTGAAGGTAGTGCTGTCTCTACCCCAGCTTGGGCAAAGGACAGTGCCAAATTCCTGTATACAATCGAGCTTGCTCTTGGCATATTCTGGCTTTCTAAATAAAGAAGGTGGTAACCCTGTTGAAAGAGCTGTGAAGTGCTCAGCTCGCCTCTTATCAGCATAAGTGTTGATTTAAGGTCTCTGACCAGCAGCTTCACGTTTGGTGAGCTGTTTGCTGAATATACTTCGTTAGAGCTTCTTGCATTTAAGTATGGCACTTCGTCGACTATAATTCCCTTAAGGCCCAGGCTCTCTGCTGACTTTGCCACCCTGTCGTTGTATATCAGCTTGCTGTTTGCAAGAACGTTTGTATCAGCGGAGAAGACCTTCTTTACAAGTTGCTGGTGCTCCTTGACCTGCTCCTCGAATTCTGTCGAAGTTGCAGGGTAGACAGATGCTGGGCTGTTGTAAAATGGCGTGGTTAACATTTCAACGTAGCCAGAATTTACCATATTCGTTATCTTGTTAATTATATCCCTATCTTCCTTCAGCATCTGCTCCAGAAGAAGGCCAGATATGCAAAGTGCAAATTTGAAACTGGAACCATTTTTCTGAAGCTCTTCAGCTGCAGAATTGAACCCTTCAAGCATTGGCATGTAAAGCCATCTGCTCTCTTCCTGGTACATCTTATGGCTCAGACCATAATCAAAATATTTATCCATCAGAGTTGCTTCCTCAGCAATTCTCTTTGCCCTATCGTAGGGAAAAGCCTTGCTAGGATAAAGAGGAAGGCTAAGATGAACTGCCAGAGTTACCTTTGACATCCCTGGAAACAGATGCATGTATGCCGTTTAATTTGTAAGACTTAAACAGGTTCTCAATCAGCTCAATATTATTCAACTGCTTGACGCATTTGTTTCATTTATGGACAAGGTACCATGTCCCTAAACCCTTTGCACATACAACCCCTTCAGCATCCTTTACCTCACCTTCAGCAACTGCAGTAGTCTTTCCAATTCTCAGCACTCTCCCCTCGACTGTAAAGGGGTCCCTCTTCAGCTGCTCAAGAAAATTAACCTTCAGCTCAAGAGTGAACTGGTTTATTGCAGAGCTTGAGGTCATAACAGCAAGACCGAGCGTTGTGTCAAGTGCATACATTATGATACCTCCGTGCACTATCCCCCCAGCCCTTGAGGCCTCTTTGGTCATGGGAAAAGTAAGCTCAGCATTCCCATCTCCCAGTCTTTTGACCTTGAATCCTATCGTTGAAAAGAGCGGGTTGGATGATGCAAGTGCATCAGTAACTATCTGCTCTACATCAGCACTGTTCTTCCTAAGTGAATCAAAAAGATTCTTGAAGCCACCTATGTTCTGAACCATCTCATGCAGGCTAGACATCTTTACCATCCAGCTTTAACATCGATATATATGCAATACTGCTAATCTCATTTAAATCCTCTGGCCTTCGCCTCAGAATATGCCTTCCAGTAAGTTGAAGGGTCTATAGGGACAAGCTTCTCTTCAGAGCGCTCACGCAAAATAAACCTGCCTTCTCCCTTACTCACTATCTTGCCTATAGTTGTTGCCTGAACACCTGCTCTTCTCAGTGACTCCAAGACCCTTCTTTCCCTTGAAGGCTGGCAGCAGACCAACATGGACCCCTCTCCAAGCGTTGTAAGAGGGTTCAAAGAGAATATGTTGCATATTTTTTCTGTTACACTTGCCACAGGTATCCTGTCTCCATAAACCATTACTCCTGACGATGAAGCCTCTGCAAGTTCATATATCGCTCCAAGCACTCCTCCTTCTGCGACATCATGCATTGCAGTAACCCCCTTTGAATGAATGCCTATCGAGGTAGCAGCGATAGCATCATCATAGACTTGCATCTTTCTGATGAAAGAAATAGCTTCTTCAAAACCTGATGTCCCTACTTCCCTTTTGACTGTTTCGGGAAAGGACCTTGCGAAGATGAATGTAGTTTCTATACCTGCTGTCTTTGTCATTATCAGTTTGTTTCCTGGCTTTGCCATAGATGAGCTGATGTATTTACCAGTTCTTGCAACTGCCATTACATAAGCTGAGCCTACAACGCCATAACCACATCCATCATAAACTCCGGTATGACCTGCTACTATTGCAATACCCAGCTTGTTGCATTCTCTGCTTATGGCTGACCAGAACCTTCTGAAGGTATTTTGCTGCATATCTCTTGGAAGAGTCAGGACAAATGCTGCGTAAGCAGGCTCTACAGATGATGTAAGCAAATCAGCAGTGACTGATGCCATGGAGATAAAGGCAGAATCATCAGCACCAAGCTCGGGAAGATAGCTTATAGGGTCGCAGCTCAAAAGCATAATTTTATCTCTTGCTATTCTTATCGCAGAAAAATCTGTTCCTGTTGATGGTTGCTGCAAAACCTCCTTTCTGTCTGAGCCAAGCTGTGTAAGTATTGTAGAAATGAATGCCTCTCGAGAAATCTTACCATATTCAGACATGTCTGACATATTAAACTCTACCCGTTTTCAGATTCATTGCGCAAGCCTAGTGCAGGTTGAGATATTAAAAAATATCAGATACTTGTAATTTTAGTCGGCAATTACTTTGTCAAGTATCTCCAAGACATAACTATTCCTATCACTGAAAAGAGTATTGCGAAGCCAAGTAAGAACGAGAAGTCAAATGCTAGGGAAGCTATACCCTGCGAGCCAAGAAGGAGCTGTCTGGCAGCGTCTGTAGCATAGCTGACAGGGTTTACCTTTACTATATACTGGAGCCAGTCTGGCATGAACTTTGAAGGGAAAAGGGCATTGCTGGCAAACAGTAAAGGCAGGTTGAGAAGGTTCATGATGGCCATCTGCGTCTGCCAGTCAGTCGACCTCAATGCGAGCATTACGAAGAGAGAAGACAGACCTATAGCCATAAGAAACATGGCTGCAAAGGTTCCTGCAACGCCAAGCAAAGTCATCTTGCTAGTATCCATCCCTAAAACGATCGCAATAATCAGCACTATCGCAGCCTGAACGAGCGACCTGCCTACACTTGAGAGTACCTTTGCCATAACTATAGAACCCCTAGCAACGGGAGTTGTGAGAACCTTATTCAGAAAACCGAACCTCCTGTCCCACACTATTGACATACCGCTGAACATAGCTGTGAAGAGAATCACAAACGTTAACATACCAGCTGCAAGGAATGAAAAATAGCTGCTTGTGCCGAATACCGATGATACTATTGCTCCTGAAAGCTGTGGAGCTGAACTTGAAAAGATGGCTCCAAAATCAAGAGCTTTGCCAAACAATCCAAGCCATATTATTGGCTGTATTAAAGACATAAAGAGCTGAAAAGGATTCGTGTACCATTTTCTCAGGTCTCTGTTTGTAAGAGCCCATAGTCCGTGAATCGGTGATGGGTTTATGTATTGATGCTCTTTAGATACTCTAGGTTTTACCTGAACCTGCATCTGGCTCTGTTCTAGCTTTTTCTCTGAGCTGCTCATGCTCTAGCCCTCCTCATCGTCATTCTCTGAGCCCATACTCTTGATGGGTCCTCTTCGTCCCTGAAAGCCCTTCCGGTGTATTCGAGATAGACTTCATCGAGCGTAGGCTTGGTAACCGATATCCTTGTCACGTGAAGACCTTTGGACCTTATCAGTTCTATTATTAGAGGCGCTGCTTCTTCGCCCTTTACAGCTTTTATCCTGTAGCTCGAATCTACTTTCTTGACTTCCTTTACAAGTTCTATCCTGCTTATTGCGTCAGTAAGGTCAGCAGAGTTATCTACTGTAAGTTGAATGACATCTCCTCCAAGGCCTGATTTCAGTTCTGAAGGAGAACCTATCTTGACTATCTTGCCATGGTCTATAATTGCTATTCTATCGCATAAAGAATCAGCTTCTTCGAGGTAGTGAGTTGTTACAAAAAGGGTCATATTGTATTCTTCCTTAAGCTGCCTTATGTATTCCCATACTGCTGTTCTTGTCTGAACGTCAAGGCCTAGAGTTGGCTCATCGAGAAAGAGAAGCCTTGGGTTGTTGACCAGGCCTGCAGCTAGCTCTAATCTTCTTCTCATCCCTCCGGAATATGAGCTTACCTTTCTGTCAGCTGCATCAGCAAGGTCTACAAGCTTCAAGAGATCTTTTGCCCTTCTCTCCACTTCGCTCCTTTTGATACCATAAAGCTCACCGCAGAGCATGATGTTCTGCATCCCTGTCAGGTCTTCGTCAGCCGTATACTCCTGAGGCACAACACCTATTCTCTTTCTTACTTCGTTAGCCTCCCTCTTTACATCAAAACCGCAAACTCTGGCTTCTCCTGAGGTTGGAGGCAATAAAGTTGTCAGCATGTTTATGGTTGTTGTTTTACCTGCTCCGTTAGGCCCAAGGAAACCGAATATCTCTCCTTCCTTGACTTCAAACGTAATTTCGTCCACAGCCTTCAGCTTACCGAAGTGTTTTGAAAGCCCTTTTACCTCTATTATATCTGAATTGTAGCCATGGTCTGCACCATGCATGCTGCTTAACGTTAGAAGAACACCTCCTCTGAAATTTGATGTATACGAAATCGATATCGCATATCCGATATCGATAATTTACACGTATTTACGCATTGCTGATGTTTGTTTGCTTCGAAGTAAAACTTTAACGCCTCTAGATAATAGCTTGCAGCATGCCAGAATTTCTTGTCTTATCAAACCTAATGGCTAGCAGGGAAAAGCTACAGCCATATAGGGATAAGCATCTGAGTTATCTTGAAGAGTTAAAGAAGAAAGGACAACTTCTGCTTGCCGGAAGATTTGCAGATGGCAGTGGCGGAGCATACATATTGACGGCAGATAGCATGAACGAAGCCAAAGAAATTGCTGATAATGACCCATACCATTCATCAGGTCTGAGAAGCTACATCATAAAGGAATGGGAGAGAAGGTTCTGATTCATTGAGGCTCTATTGTTGAAGGTGGCTTATTGCTTACAGAGTAGCTTACCATTGTGACTTTGTTTAAGCGATTGGTTATTCTTCTGCTCACTTTATCCAGCACTTTCCAAGGTATGGGATAGTATGAGGCGGTCATGCCATCGCTTGATGTCACTGCTTTTAAGGTGACTATATAGCCATATTTTCTTTTATCTCCCAATACTCCTACTGCTTTATCATCCCCAACAATCGCAAATGCCTGCCAAAGCTTTTCATACAGCTTTGCCTTCTTGAGTTCATCCTCGAATATCCAGCTGGACTCTCTGCATATTTCTAGCTTCTCCTTTGTAACCTCACCAATAATTCTGACACTCAGCCCAGGCCCTGGAAAAGGATGCCTCCAGATAATCTCATCAGGTATGCCAAGCTTCCTGGCTAAGATTCTGACTTCATCCTTGTACAAGTCTCTCAAAGGTTCAAGCACCTTAAGTCTTTTCTTTATGGAATCTGGTAAACCAGCAACATTGTGGTGTGACTTGATTCTAGGGGAGCCTGGAACAGGCATAGAACTCTCTATTACGTCAGGATATAGAGTTCCCTGCACAAGCCATTCAAATTCCTTCTCTCTTGAGACGTATTCCTCGAATATTCTAGCAAAGAGCTTACCAACAACAAGTCTCTTCTTTTCCGGGTCTCTTACTCCTTTAAGCGCCTTCAGAAATAAATCTGATGCTTCCACAAAGTCCACATCCAGCTGCAGCTTTTGCTTCAAAACTTTCACAACCTCTTGGGGTTCGTTCTTACGCATTAGCCCATGGTCTACAAAGACACACTTCAGCCTGTTTCCTATAGCCTTCTTTACCAATACAGCTGCAGTAGTGGAATCAAGACCTCCGCTTACTGCACAGATGACTTTTGCATTCCCTACCTTCTTTTTGATATCTTCAATTGTTAAGCTGACAAAGTCTTTCGCTGTATAATTGCTGCTGCAGTTGCATATGCGCTTGGCAAAGTTTTCAAGTATCTTATTTCCATATTCAGTGTGACTTACTTCTGGATGAAATTGAAGTGAATAAAGCTTATTCTGACTATAGCAGATCGCAGCATTATCGCCAAACTCCGACTTGCAGAGAAGAGTTGACCCGTTTGGCAAAGATGATACTGAATCTGAATGGCTGAGCCATACTGAAAAGCTTCTAGGAATTCCCTTAAAGAGCTCTGATTCTGTAAGAATTTTTACCCTTGCCTTCCCATATTCCCTTTTCTTTGAACCCTCCACTTTTCCCCCCAGCTCTGATGCCATAAGCTGATGGCCATAGCATATGCCTAGCACAGGTATATCTAGCTCTTCTATACGAAATGAAGGCTTCAAAGAATGTTTTCCGTATATGCTTGCAGGTCCTCCAGATAATATAATTCCCTTTGCTTTTTTCACTTCGTCCAAAGGTGCAAAATATGGAACTAATTCGCATTTTATACCAGCTTCTCTTAGCCTTCTGCGTATAAGATGAGCATATTGACCGCCAAAATTGAGGACAGCTATCCCGTTTTCTAAATCCATGCAAATCCATGCATCAGTCAATTATTTAAGGTCCCTTTAGAAAGCCATAACATGGACTGGCTTAAGGAAGTTAAAGAGGACCTGAAAAAAGCCAAAATTGTAAAGATAAAGCAGGGACAGAAGGTTTACGACTATATAGTTAACCCACTCAGCTCAGGAGTGCCTGAAATACCCAGCCAGGCACTTTGGGGATGCGCTTACGAAATGGCAAGGCTTCTAGAATTTGACAGGTCGAGCAAGATACTTGTTCCCGAAGCTATGGGATTTCATATCGGTGCAGCACTAAGCATGGTTACAGGCTTACCATTATTAATGATAAGAAAAAGGCCCTATTTTCTTGAAAATGAAATAAAGATAACTAAGAAAACAGGTTACGAAGAATCTGTAATGTATATAAATTCTGTGAAGGAGAGAGATAAGATAGTGCTTGTAGATTCTATAATAGCAACAGGAGGAACAATGCTAGCAATAATAAAGGCATTGAAGCAGATAGGGGCTGAAATAACTGATTCTGGAGTTGTAGTAGAAAGGGAGGGCCTAGGAGGCGTTAAGCTGATAGAAAGAGAAACAGGAATTAAGGTTAAGAGCCTACTTAAGGTGGATATATCTGAAGGAAAAGTTGTTTTAAGAACTTAGCTTAGCTCAATCAGCATCAGCACTGAGCTGAGCCTTTGCTACCTGCTTTTCTCCTCTTTCTTCTAAATATATCTTGTATGCTTGCTCCACGTCTGCGTCAGAATGTATTATAGCTCTTAGAGCCTTTATCATGCCTTTTGGTGAATCTGACTGAAAGATGTTTCTTCCCATGTCTACTCCTTTCGCCCCATCCCTTAATGCAGCTGCAGCCATTCTCAGGGCTGCTTCTTCATCAGTCTTCTTTCCTCCTGCAATTATCAAGGGAACAGGGCATGAATCTACAACCTTAGTGAAATTCTCGCAGTAATACGTTTTGACCAAATGAGCTCCGAGCTCAGCTGCTATTCTGCACGATAAAGCTAGATACCTTGCATCTCTGTTCATATCTCTCCCCACAGCTGTAACAGCAAGTACAGGGATACCGTACCTTTCGCCTTCATCTACAGCCTTTGCAAGGTTCAGCAGAGTCTGCTTTTCATATTCTGCACCGACGAATATTGAGACTGCTACAGCTGAGGCGTTAAGCCTTATAGCATCCTCAATAGAAGTTGTGATCTCTTCGTTGGAAAGTTCTTTGAGTATAGAGGTCCCGCCAGAAATCCTAAGGACTACAGGGATAGATAAGTTAGGCTCAACCGAAGTCCTAAGTATGCCCCTTGTAAGCATGAGAGAATCTGCATATTTAACAAGAGGTTCTATAGTTGCTCTGGCATTTTCCAGCCCTGTTGTAGGACCCTGGAAATAACCATGGTCAACAGCAAGCATAAGAGTCCTTCCATCGCTCTGATTTATTATTCTGGCAAGTCTATTCTTCAAGCCCCAGGACATATTCTATTCACTTTCTGCCTTTTTCCAGCATATAGTTAAGCATTTCTCAGTTCGTTATTACTATCTTCATACCGTTGCCTGAGCTATACAATTTCAAGGCATCTTCAAAATCCTTTAATGGAAAGCGATGGGAGATGAGCTGCTTCATTTCAAGTTCGCCTGACGCCAACATTCCAAGAGCAATTCTTGTCTCCTTATCAGTAGCTCCATAGCTTGTAATGATAGATAGCTCAGAGTTGAATATATGACTTGGTTCAAACTCAATTCTGCTTCCTCTTGCAGGTACACCGAAGAGCAACAGCCTTCCTCCTTTTCTTGTGCATTCAATTGCGTTTTTGATTGCATCAACGCTGCTTGATGCTACTATCGACAAATCTGCACCTATACCATCTGTAACTTTCATCACATTTTCTTTTAACCTACTGTCGCTTTCGAAAGTATGAGAAGCCCCAAACATCTGGGCCATTTCGAGTCTCTTAGAATTTATATCAGCGGCAACGATATTTTTGCCTTTTAAGGAAAGAAGCTTGATATGCATCTGCCCAACAGGCCCGCATCCAAGCACAAGTATCCTTTCAGCACTATCAGAGTCAGCTCTATCCAAACCTCTTATGCAGCATGCTAATGGTTCAATCAGCGATGCATCCTCGAAGCTTACGTTTGAAGGTAGTTTCAAAACTCCTCCCTTCTGTATATTCAGAGATGAGACGAGAAAATATTCAGAAAAGCCTCCAGGACTGATGTTAGTAGACTTGTATGTGAGGCACATTGTCTCGCTATTATGCTTGCAGTACCAGCAATCGTTGCATGGAACATGATGATGGACAAAAACCCTGTCGCCTGCTTTTAAGCCTGATACTCCTTCTCCAACATCGCTGACTACACCAGCAGGCTCATGCCCTATGACAGGCATGGCAGCAGTGTACTCACCCTTTATCTTCTCAACATCTGTTCCGCACAGACCGCAAGCACTCATTTTAACAACTACTTCTCCTTTATCAGGAGAAGGCTTTGGCATATCTTTCAAAACGACATAACCTTTGCCATCAAGAAGAACAGCTAGCAAGCAGATAGCTCACCTTCTATAGCTTGCTATCATGCCATATTTATTATGTGTTGGGAAGGTCTATTATCCTTGGCTTGCCTTCCTTTATTACTTCAAGAATCTCGTTTCTCAGACGCTGAGAGTCTATTGTTATGTTTCCTAATTGCACTATCGCCGAATTCATTTTATCAGCTGCTCTTTTCATTATGCCTATGCTGACAGAATTCCTTCCCTTTTGCATGTGCACGTAGGAAGCGCAAAGAAGTATCAGAGACTGTAAGAGCTCTTTCATCCTTTCATCTTTCTCCTTTCTCCATATTGCTTCAATCACTTCATGTGCTTCCCAGAACCTCTCCTGTTTGTAAAGCTGCAGCGCCAGTGCCAGGGAGCTTTCTTCAAGCTCCTGCTTTAATTCCTTAAAATCGAGCACCTTACCTAGTGAATGAGTTATTTTATCAAGAATTTCTTTATCTTCTCCCTCAGAAAAATAATCAAACTCAATAGCAAAATTAGATACCCTTATGTTGGAAAAATTTTGGCCTATACCATTTAAAATTTCTTTTACCTCAGAAATATCCAGAGGAGTGTATATGCTTTTGTTTTCAACCCTTATAAGATATCTTTTCAATCTAGAATTAGCCTAAAACAAAAACAATAAATCAGTTTTGTATATTCTATCAGTCTGGTCATTCAGACTCTGCGTCATCAGGCAGAAGACGAACAAGAGCAATAGCTGCATCAAACTTTGCGTTGATTGCCTTTCTCAGCTCTTCGTCGTACTGCTGAGCTGCCCTTTTATCCCCCTGCCCAACAACATACTTTGACCTCAAACCTGTTCACCATGCAATTCTACAGTTTTAAACTGATAATTCTGAGGGGCAAAGCATGTAGCCAAAATTGTCAATTAAGTATGACCGAGCCTTGTGGAAGTTTCCTAACGTTTAATTTGCTATAATGCTAAGACTATAATATGAGCTACAGGATAGAGAAGGATTATCTGGGGGAAGTTAAGGTTCCAAAAGATGCATATTGGGGTGTGCAGACGCAGAGGGCTGTTGAGAATTTCCCGATTTCTGGACTGAAACCTCTCGATATTTACATCAAGGCAACAGCTATAGTGAAGAGGGCTGCAGCAGAGGCTAACATGAAGGCTGGATTGCTTGAAGAGAAGAAGGCAAAGGCAATAATGAAGGCAGCTGACGAAGTGATTGCTGGCAAACTTAACCAGCATTTTGTTGTAGATGTATACCAGGCAGGAGCAGGAACATCGCATAACATGAATGCAAACGAAGTAATTGCGAACAGGGCAATAGAGATACTGGGAGGAAAAAGAGGAGACTACTCTATAGTCCATCCGAACGATGACGTAAATATGGGACAATCTACTAACGACGTTATACCTACAGTGATCAGACTGGCAAGCCTGCTAAGCATGAAAGAGCTTCTAGATGAACTTGAACATCTTGCATCAACCATGCACAAAAAGGCACTGGAATTTGACGACATTATAAAGAGTGGAAGGACTCATCTGATGGATGCCGCACCTATAAGGTTAGGCCAGGAATTTGATGCATGGGCATGGGAAATCAGGAGGGATATTGAAAGGCTTAAAGCCTGTATTCCAAGGCTTTCAGAGCTGAATATAGGGGCAACAGCAGTTGGTACAGGCCTTAATGCCCATCCTGTCTACGTGAAGGAAGTTGTTAAAATATTATCTAGCCTTACCGGAATGGAGCTGAGGGGAACTTCCAGCCTTCCTGGCGCAACACAGTTTACCACAGATTTCTCCGAATTATCGTCAGCTCTGTCCATGGTTGCAATAGACATCATAAAGATTGCAAACGACCTCAGACTTATGAATTCTGGCCCTATAACAGGCCTGGCTGAGATTCAGCTCCCTGCAGTGCAGCCTGGTTCATCCATAATGCCTGGCAAGGTCAATCCAAGCATCCCAGAAATGGTGAATATGGTAGGGTTTCAGATTCTTGGACTCAACCATGCTGTAGAGCTTTGCAGCCAGGCTGGGCAGCTGGAGTTAAACGTAATGATGCCCCTCATAGCGTATGATATACTTCACAGCATGATGATACTTAAGAACTCGTCAAGAGTGTTGGCAGATAAATGCATAGATGGTATAAAAGCGAACAGAGAGAGGATGGAGAAGCTCGTTCACTCATCACCTGGTGTTGCACTAGCCCTCAATCCATACATAGGCTATTCCAAGGCAGCTGAAGTGACAAAGAAGGCACTCGCAGAAGGGAAGACTATAAAGCAGGTGGTGGAGGAAGAGAAGCTTCTGCCAAAGGAACTGATAGAAAAGATATTCGAGCCCCATGCCTTGACTGAAATGGGTATAGCTGGCGGAGGAAAGGGAAAAAGCTAACTACTGAGATGGAGGAACTTTCTTAAGGCTTCGAACGTAGTCTTCGTATATCTGCCTGACTTTTTCTCCGCTGGGACCTGAGCCCTCTACGACTCCGCTTTCGGTCACCTTTATCTTGTCCATTACTATTATAGCGCCGATATCCTCTCTCAGCTTAACGAGTCCTGGGAATACTCTAGCAATAGCATCTGCAAGGCTTTTCAGGTCAAAGGGCCTTTCAACAAGTTTGATCTCCTTTATTGAGTTACCGTTTATAACAACCTTGAAAGTCCCTTCTTCCCCCTCAACTTCGCCCAAGACAGTGGAAAGGTCTTCATGCATCCCCAGAACCACTCCCTTATACCTTTTCCCCTCTGTAGTTTCTATTGTAACCTTCTTACCCAGAAGGCTTCCAAGCTCTTCTATAAACCTCCTTGCAGGTGCAGCTGACATCTTGCTTACTCTCCTTTTTGACAAGTTATTAAACGATTTCCATTATCTTAAGTCAAATACTTTCAAAAAAGAGGGTCCGTTTATTTCATTTTTCTAAGCTGTAGAGGATATGGCAGATGCATACGCAGCTATTCATGTCACACCAAGAAAATATCTCCGGAATATAAAAAATAAATACGATGTCTCAGGATTCGTATCTGGACTTCTGCAAAATCTGCGGGGGTAGAATAGTTTCGGCAGATTATGAGCTTGTTTGTTCGAAATGTGGAGCCACATATGGTCAATTGAACAGCTCTTTTCATCAGGTTTACGACTTGAGGTCAGCAGAGCTTCCCGAAGGGCTTAGACTGGGTAGTTTTATGGGTTCGAGATATGAGTCTGATCCAAATCTTTCTTTCTCAGCGTCAAGCTATTCATACATGAAAGTCACCTCTGATTTGAATGACCTTGGAAGAACCTACAGGTCTCTTGAGTACGTTTCAGCCATAATAGATAGGGTATCCAGCAAGCTTATGCTGCCGAAGCGCATCTCCAACGTTGCCAAGTATATAGCTTACAGAATGCTAAACCATGCAAGGCATGAGAGAGGCACACTACCGGCTCTTGCAGCATACAGCATTGTTGTAGCCTGCAGGAATTCAGGATTACCGCATTCCTGGAAGAGTATAAAGGAGTGCATGTCTTTGCTGGGCTACACAATAAGGCTAAGGCATCTGATCAAGGTTTCAATAAATGCTGAAGAAAAAACGAGAGTTGGCCCAGAAATATATTTGCATCTGTTCATAAAAAAATTGGTAAACGATGAAAAGATTAAGGGCAGGCTCGAAGATCGAGGTATAAAGGCAGAAGCATATTACACTGCTCTTCTCGAAGAATCCAGGCGTATCTGCACTGCTATAGGGTATGATGCAATAGAAGGATACAGCCCTCTAGCTGTTGCTGCAACATGTGTCTACCTTGCTGAGTCATTCCTGGCAAAAAGAGGAAGGAGAAAAAAGCTGTTTTTGCAGCAAGAATACTGCGATATGCTGAAGCTGTCGAAATTCACGACGAGAGAGCAGGGGGTTAAGTTCAGGAAGATACTGAAGCTCAGGTATGCAGTTAACTAGCTATCATTACCATTATAGTCTCACCTCGTCGTATATAGTGTAAAAATTTGAAGAACGAGATAAGCAAAGCTGTTCCACTCCTCTTAACAGTATTATGGTTGAACTAGAATTGTTCGTTAAGACTGTGTTCGTTAAGACTGTGTTCGTTAAGACTGTAATATTCCAATACGGGTAATATATTGTCTGGTTCACAGGTTGCAATGTCCCATCTTTCAACTGTGATTCTATGTTCTTCATTTCCTGCTGTGCATCATTAATTGTATATTGACAATTTAACTCTATTGAATTGCTCTGACTTATAGTTGCAAGACTTGAGCTGACTGTCAAAACTAATCTCAGCTTTATAATATCTCCAAATTGATAACTGTAGATATCTGCGTTGACAGACCTGATTTTTGCAGTTACATCTGATGAAAAAGCAAGCGTTTTCACCCCGGAAATGCAAGAGGATGTCATATTGCTCTTTATGTCAGAAGATAGAGAAAAGTTGTTGTTGCTTTGCAGGAAAGAATCTATGGCATGAATACATGCATACTGGGATGATACAAGCAATGCATATGAATAATCTCTGTCCTCTGCAAGCTGTATGCTTGATGCGTTTATGTCTTCCTCAGTCTGAAGCATATACGATGCATATATGGATGCGAGAAGTATCATTGCTGCTGTTGCTATGCTGAAAAGGGTCATAGATATTGCCCGCAATAGACAAAAAGCACCTCTTTACTATCAACAGATATACTCCAGTGCAGAATTGAATGCAAAGAAGGTTTAGGATTTGCAGTAATCATGCATTGATTGACAAAGATGTTAATGTAGGTTGAATCGTGGAAATTGCTTGGACTTATAGAAAGAATTGAACTAGACAAAGACAAATAATTTTGAAGGGTCTCTTTGCTGTATTTGGCTGCAATGCTAGCTTGGTCAATCATGGCTAAAGATAATGCTAGCAAGGCTGAGATGCATGCAAGAGAAATAACCGCGTCCAGCTGTCTCATCATGCTGTTATCAGCTCATAAATTTTGTCTATGCTGAGCCAGAGAAGGAGCATCTCAAGAATTAAAAGAGATGCTGAGAACGTCAATTCTATGTACTCATCCAATTTTCATCACTTCAACTACACCGTTAACCACTGAAAAATTGTAGATTCCTGGATAGGAGATGTTAAATTCCCCCCTCAAATATTGAAGAGGCAATGAGGTATGCATTAAGGGGCATCTGAACCAGAGAACTCCGTTGGAAAGTCCAATGCTTGACCCCGCAGGAAGGCTCTGCAAGTTTATTGTAACATATCCTCCTTGCGATATGTAGGTTAAAGATTCTGCCATGGAGCTTAGAGATAGGTATGAAGTTGATGTATAAGCAGCAGTGAATCTGCTGTAAGAATATCCGGCTATTCCCATGCTGCTCAAAGCCAGTAAAATGTAAAGCACGGAAGAAGAAAGAGTAAATTCGACCATCTTTGAAGACATATGAATCACACAGAAAACAGTATTTTATCGTTCACATATGATACTGTGATTGTCTGGTTAGACTGCAGCGTATAATCAAAATTGTAGCATGCAAACGGCAAGGAGACAGATTCAGCAATTCCGCTACTCAGATATGCAGATAGTACAGAACCTGAACATGCTATTGTTGCTTCGTCTTTTAGATGATATGAAAACGTTAATGCTACACTGGTATAATTTCCTGCAGACTCATACGCCGCTCTTTCCAAGGAAGAAACAACATAATGAATATATGCCATCTCTTCATTTCTATAGAATTGACTTTGGATATTAGCTGATAGTGCTATAGCCAGAATGAGCGGCACTGAGCACAGGAATTTTGCAAGAATCTGCACCAGCTCTTCACCTACAAATAAATTTGCTTGCCTATATATGGACGCTCAAAATGTATATGAGATGCTGAAGGTCTCGAGAAAGTTCTTCCCAACTTCAGAACAATCAAGAGAAAGAGATGTTGATGAATGCTGGTTCATGAGAGAGGAAAGACATTTACCAAGTATAAAGAACCTCGTAGACACATATTGTGTGGCTCCGTTCAGAATAAACATATATTCATCAAAATATGGGCTGACATATTACACATCAAAGTTCTGCGGAAGTACAAGCGATGCGGAAATTCTGAGAAGGGCCATAGCTCAACTTGAAGATGAATATCCAGTTCCTGATGTACTGCCAACTTCGCTCTATGAATACATGAACTGGTTCACTTCTCTTATTTCGCCATATTTGGCAGGATTGAAGAGCATGAGGGAAGATATCGCAAGATTTGCAGCGTACGAGTGGATAGGATTGGGCAGGCTCTATACTGTCTTTGAAGACCCGATGGTGGATGAATTCTTTTGCGACTCACCTTTTTCATATCCTTATTTAGAACACAGAAGGTATGGAAGGTGCCAGATTCCTTTCATACTTTCAAAAAGAGAGGTTGACTCCCTCAGGACTCAGGCTGAACTTTACGGACAGCAGCAGGCAACAATTCAAACTCCTTCAATAAAATCCGACCTGACATTAGAAAGGTTCAAGGTCAGAATTGGGATAGATTTACCGCCTGTATCCTTAGCAGGCACTTCGTTGCATATGAGGAAAGTTGGGGCAGATGCCTTCACTTTACCTAAACTGATAGCTGAACGCGCTATAACGCTAGAGGCAGCTTCCTTGATACTGTCTGCAGCATATTGCAGAATGAACATTACAATTCTTGGTCCTTCAGGCTCTGGAAAGACAACACTTCTAAATGCGATAGACCTTGCAATTGACCCCAGATTGAGAAGGGTCTATATAGAGGATGCAGTAGAATCTCTCGAACTCTCAGATTATGGCTACAGACAGATGAAGCTCAGAGTCCAGCCTCTTGAAGCAGGGAATGACTCTGAAAGGAACAAGATGAACGAAGTATTGAAATCGCTACACAGGAGCCCTGACATAGTAATACTGGGAGAAATCCAAGATACTCTTCAATGTTCTGCCCTTTTTCAGGCCCTTGAGTCTGGTATTGTTGGACTTCAGACCTTTCATTCATCTTCCCCTGAACAGGCTGTCAGAAGGTGGGTAAACGTTATGCAGGTTAGGCCTGAACAGCTGAATGACCTTGGTATACTTGTCACGATGAAGAGACCAGACCAGCTCAAGTCTGGAAGAATAGTCAGCAGAATAAGCGAAGTCGATGAATCAATGCAAGTAAGGGACCTGTACAGAAGGGAAGAATGTTCATCATTATCCATTCCAAGCGAAAGACTGCTGAAGAAGGCATACGACCTGACTGATTCAACTTTCGATTCAATGGCAAAGAAGTCGCTGGACCTGCTGCTCACAGCTATTGAAAAGGGCGCATATAATGTAAAGGACTTCACAACTCTGGTGTGGAGGAAGGTATCTTCAGATGTGGAATAGAGAATACATCCTTTTTCCCTTACTGTCAATTCCTCTATTATTCAGCAAAGATAGCTCTCTTCTTCTCTTCCTGCTCTCAATAATCCTGATTCTGCTTAGAGTAAAGGTGAAAAAGATAATCAGAGCTAGAGGAATACGCGATAATTTATCAGGAGCTCTCAGAGATTGGGCTGTTGCAGTATTGACTAGGTCTGCCATAACTGTTTTGTTCGAAAGATACAGGATTTATAGGAAGGAAGAAGACAGAAAGGAGGTTTCAAAAGTTCTGAGAGGCTATCCTGCCATCGATAAAGATGAAGGATTATACATGAAAGGGGTAGCTCCTTCGGCCAAAGAAATAGCATTTTCAACCTCAGAAGAGAAATTAAGGTTCTTGAGCAATTACAAAGCTTCCATAGAAACAAGATTAGGGGTACTGCAAGCGGTCTCTTTCTTCATTCCCATTCTGCTTCTACTCTTTCTATCTGACGCTTTCCCAACCATTGTAGACCAGCTATATGCAGCAATAGACTATTCACTGATTGTATTGCTTGCAAGGAGTATTCTGGTGAGGGAACTTTGAATCCTTTATTCATAGCTATAGCCTTTTTTGCATCGAGCATCGCAATAACTCTATCCTCCAAAAAACATAATTCCAAAAACAGGTGGGAGAAAAATGTCATTGCAAAGATAGGGGCAGGTATGTCATCTGCCTATTCAATATTAGTGACTGAAAATGTACCTAGAGATGTGAAGTTCAGCTTGCTCAGGGGAGCTAGGCCTGAGGCTCTTGATTTCAAAGATGCCGAAATTGCTCTAGCTATAAAGAGCAGAGAAGTTTCGAAGATGACAGCAGGCGAGACGTTACCAGCATACAGGCAGGTAAGTATGGAGTTGCAGCAAATGCTTTCAGAGATAGAAGAGATGAATAACGCTGCAAGGATGAGGTCTCAGATAATCTGTTGTGTAACTGCATTTATAGCTCCGCTTCTTTCTAAGGTAGGTTCAGGACTGTTTCATCCCTCTAACCATCCAAATTCTCTGCTGGGTTTCATGTTAGTTGCTGGTGCTTCTTTCTTTGGGGTTAACCATAAAAGCGTAAAAAATTCAATAGCTTTCATGGCATTTATAGCAGGAATATACTTCTCATCCTCATACTTTACTTTATTGATACTGAAATAAAGAATTTTGTGTCGTTAAAAGCCTTCTAATCTAAATTTAAGGTGAAACCGTTTGGATAGAAGAGGAGTACAGCTTGTTGAAGAGGCGATACTTCTGATAGTGGCAGTTGTCACTCTGTCTCTGATAGTTGCTGGAATTCAAGGAGTTCTGACAAAGGCTGGAGGTCTAACATCAACAGTCTGGACAGATATAACTAACTCGTTGAATAATCTATTTGGATTTCTCTGGCATTGGTAGGTAATGGGTCTGAACCTCTGGCCATTCAAAAAGAATAGTGCATTTCTGGAGATATTCAACGACGGAACAGTTGTAGCTAGAGATGGAAAGAGGATAACACTTCATTCTTTCCTTGAATTTCATCTTCCGAAGCCAGATGCTTCTGCTGTACAGTTCAAGGACAGGCAGCTCAAACAGCAATCTGGTATAGGAGCAGTATTTGCTGGTTTGTACAGAACCAATACACCAGTCTTCTACTTCGTAATAGCCAAACCTATAGAAAAGAACTACTTTGAATATTGTTCATACATAGGAAGCTGGGTGGAATGTGAATCAACATCAATCGGTGAAGCACAGGCATTGCTTGAGCAGCAGGTGAGAGTGATTGCTACAGCATTAACTGTAGCAATACCTGATTGCATGCTGAAGAAGCTGAATAAAAAGCAGGTTAATGAGGTGATGGACCTGTTGTTAACCCCTCCGTCAAGGTTCAGGAGAAGGATAGAAGCAGAGGGCCTTGAGAAGCTTGTCAATCTTGAGCAGTCAATAGGAAATGCTGAGACATCTGTACCCCAATTCCATGTACCTTCTGATTCAGAAAATATGCTGACAGGCATCCCTCTGGCAAAAATAATTGTAAACGGGGAGGAAAGGCAGCACCTCTATGTAGAAGAAGAAGACCTCACGAGGCATGTCTGCATTCTTGGCATGACAGGTTCAGGCAAGACCACTACAGCAATGACCCTTGCGAAAAGACTGCATGAAAGAGGGATTCCTTTCCTGGTCCTAGATACCCATAATGAATATGCAGATTTTGTAAGAGAAATAGGAGGCTCCGTGGAAGCACCAGGCAAAGGGGAGTTTACACTTAATCCTCTTGAAAACCTGGGTGCGAACAGCCTTGCAGAACATTCAGCACTTGTCTCAGACATATTCTGTGACATATACCACTTTACCAACCCCCAGACCTACATGTTCAGGAATTCTTTGATAGCATTGCTGAGCAATGACTTGGCTGGGTTAAACAAAGACCTGGCAGGACTGCTTCAGATGATAGATGGTTCACCAATTAGAAGCCAGTTTGATAATGAAACAAAGATGGCATTGATAAGGAGACTCGGTCCTTTAACTGAAGGCCAGGCAGGAAGAGCATTATGCGGGAGAAGCACTGTAGACATGAAAGAGCTGCTGAGCAAGCCTGTAGCCGTTGAATTAGGCTACTTCAGAGATTTCGAGACAAGAACTCTTTTTGCAAGTTTTCTTCTCAAAGCCATACATGATTACAGACTTGGAAGGGAGAAATCTGAGCTGAGACATATGATAATTATAGAGGAGGCAAGAAACCTTATACCTGTCAGAAGACCTGAAGAACCTGTCACGGTATCTGAGAGACTTTCTCAGGATATGAGAAAGTTCGGTGAATCAATCGTCTACATAGCTCAATTTCCTTCCCAGATTTCCTCTGAGGCGCTTAAGAACACCGGAGTAAGGATAGTGCACAGAGTCTCATGGAATTCTGACATAAAGGTGCTGGGAGATGCAATGAACCTGAGTGATATGCAGGCAAAATACATGTCACAGCTTCAGACAGGATATGCAATAATAAACATATCCAAGATGAAGAGTTCCGTGCTAGCCAAAATAGTGCCTGATGAAAATCTTTTGTCAGTATTACAGAAGAAGCCTCAGTAGCTCTCTATCGTTATCTGCATCTTTCAACCAGTCAACTTCTGCATTTTTTCTATTTAGTATAGCTTTGGCCACATCTTCGATACTCATTCCTGAGACATCAACCTGAAACACTTTATTGCCATAAGCCTTTATCGAATCTGAATAAACCATACCGATAGCTTCAGCCACAACATTATCCCTTGCTTTCTTTTCAGAGTAACCTGCTTGTTTATACCTTTCATAAAGTATCTTTGGGTTGCACCTCAGTACAGCTACCTGGTCAAGGATTTTGCTCGGAACAATATACGGAAGCAATAACCCTGAGACAACAAAACTTTTTTTATTGCCTAGAAATGCTGAAACTGCATTTCTAGCCTTTCTTATATTTACTACAAATTCATCACCTTCAAACCTTCCCAAATTCCTTTCTATGCATATGCTGTTAAGGTCGTAAAAATTGCAGTTCAGAAGAGATGACAGTGCTTTCGAGATCTCAGTCTTCCCAGTCTTTGGTGAACCCGTTATTCCTATCCTCATGAAATTATCTCCTCGCTTTGTAGTATTCGAATAGTGCTGTAAAAGCAAGCAGTAAAGCTGCTGCTATAAGCATGTACGATTGAATCGAAGAGATCGTATGAAGAAGGCTATACACATTAAAGAGTAAATGAAGAGATACTGTTATCAGGAGTTTTCCTGAGACAAAGAAGATATAGGCAAAGAGTATACCTATGACCAATCTCAAAATTATAGATTCAAAGCTATTGTCAACAGCTAGATGGGCCAAGCCAAAAGCTACACCACTGAATAGAACAGCCTTTACGCTTCCCTCATCCCTGAGCATTGTAACCATGTACCCTCTGAAAGCTGTTTCCTCAGCCACGGGGACAAGAATAAACGAAAAGAATGCTAAAGGGTATTTTGATGGAGTATAAGCTAGCATTGAAACCAAGGCTATAATGAGAAGTAAAAAGATGTAAGCATATAGCATTTTATTCTTCTGTAGACCAAAAGAGACTGCTACAGACCTGCCTGAATGTTTTATAAGATAAATAGGAAGAATTAAAAGAAGAATCAGATAAACCAGATAAAAATTTACCAGCATATTAAAAGGGTGTGCATTGACCACAAATATCCCTGCTAGAGTAATAGCAGTGAAAGCAATTACTTCTGTTATGGTCTTCATCTTGCTAGCTTCAGACTTGGCATTACCTCATATATAGCTGATAGTCAGCTTTATTTGCTGGGTATCATCTTCTTATACAGACCGTCAAATTTTTTGCATCTCCACACTATATTTTTCCTTCTGCATTCTGGGTTTAAGGAATGCGAAACTCCATGAAATCTGCAAAGACAGCTATAATCGGTGAGGTGCTTCAGGTTAGAAAGGGAAGGAGGAGAATAGAAGTCGTCATTGCCCCTCAGGACACAAGGCCCGAAGGAAAGCTCAGCAAAAGAGCAAGGCCTTTACAGGTCGATGATTTTGAAATGCAGCAGCTTGAGCAGGTTGACGATACTGCATTTATGGAGCCTGTATGGTCTTTCTACCTCAGTAAGACAGTCTTTGAAGCACTAGGTAAACCTACTGTAGGCTCAGAAATAATGGTCACGCTGACACAAATAAGATGAGATTTAAGGCTGTAATCAGTTCTGTTCCAATTATATCCATAATTTTGATAAATATGTGTATTAAGATGAATCTATATTGAAGGCAAGGCTGATAGGACATATCACCTACGATGAAATATCTGTAGATAATGACAGATACTCAAGTTTGGGAGGACCCCCGGTATACTCTGGCCTCCTACTCTCAAAGTTAGGCATCAATCCATATGTGGAAACAAGGATCGGACCGGACTTTGAGGATTCCAAAATCTTATGGCTGAGCAGAAATGGTTTGCAGCTTAATGAAAATGCTTATTCAGAAAAGAATACAACAAGATTCAGTATACAGATAAATAGGAAGAGCAGAGATAGAAAAATGTCAATTATCTGCAGATGTGATGATATAATTCTAAGTGAATATCAGAGCGATATATGCCTCGTTCAGCCTGTCATGAATGAATTTGATACTGATGAAATCGAAAAGGTTAGAAAGAGCTGCAGCTTTCTTTTACTAGACCCTCAGGGATTTCTGAGAGCATCGATCAATGGAAGAATAAGATATTCAAAGAATACAAGGCTAGTCTCAAGCCTGAAGCATGTCGATGCTATAAAGGTGGATTTAGACGAAGGGAGGATAATCACAGGAAGCGACGATTATCTGGGAATAGGAAAGATGCTTATGCGTCTGGGAGTAAAGGAAGCGATTGTCACTCTTGGCCCTTCCGGGACTGCCCTTTTCACAAAGGACTCTGTTTACAGGGTAGATATGCCCAGGATAAAGTTTTATGATGGAATAGGGGCTGGAGATATGCTCGGTGCAAGCTATGCATACTCAAGGCAGAGCATGAGCCATAGTGAGGCTTTGGCCTTTGCGGTTTCAAGCGCAATTTCTGGCCTTAGCAGGAAGGCGCTAGATAAAATTCCATCGAGGAAAGAGATAGAGGAAACTATGGAAAAGATGAGCAAGGGCATTACCAGGATTAGCTAGCCTCTTTCAAAATCTTTGTCGCAAAATTCAGATATGCTGTATGCCCGACCATGATTGTAGATGGCCTTGTCTTTCCTGCTCTTGCTTCTATATTTCTTAAAAGGATCTCCATGCATTTCACCCTTTCGAAGCCGTTGTTCCTCAGCTCTTCTGCAAGCTTCTCAGCCTGGTTGACAGTAGGAGTTATTCCCACGAAGTGACCTGAGGGCTTTAAAATTCTCCATGCTTCCTTTACCATGCTCCAGGGCTCTCCAAGGTCGACAATAATTGCATCAACATGTTCCTCTTCTATCCCCTGCAGGGCATCTTTATTGTGGAAGGTTACGTATTCTTCAAGCCCTGCCCTCTTCACGTTTCTCTCTGCTACCCTCATGAACTCTTCCTTAACCTCATAGCTGTATACATGCCCTTTTGGCCTGACAATGTTTGCAAGAAATATTGTTGTTGCTCCGCTGCCGCTTCCTACTTCGACAACGTTTGACCCAGTCTTAATATCTGCCTCAAGCGCAATAATCCCTAGGTCCTTTGGGTATACTATCTGAGTCAACCTCTCGCACTTCATGATAAAATCCTCAACAGTAGGTCTCAAGGCATAAACGTATTCTCCCTTTTCAGACATGACTGTTATACCGTATGGTTTCCCAGCAACTAAGTCTACCCTTATCCTGCCCAGGTGAGTGTGCAGGTCCCTGCCTTCTGTAAGCTTTACAAGCCATGTCTTTCCCTTTCCGTAAAAAAGGACGAAATCTCCGTAAGATATCTTTTCCAGCCTTTTCATGTCACCCTCTCAAGTTATCTGCCTTTAAAACATGATTAAGCTTCATATTTATATACATGAGAAATTGACGAAGCTGGTAAGGGGTAAGCTAGCTGATGGAAGAAACTACTCCAGGTTCTGAGGGGAGGCAGGAGAGGAGGGGCCTGCCCAGGTCCTACTTCAAGCCAAAACCGGTCAAGGTTGGAGATGAGCTTGACGTCGAAATAACGGAAGTAAGCAAGAGGGGAGATGGTTTAACGAGGGTGCAGGGATATGTGATCTTTGTACCCAACACGAAGCAGGGAGATAAAGTAAAGATAAAGATCACTCAGATCAGGCCCAGCTTTGCGCTCGGCGAGGTTGTTAAAGTAGGATAACTTTGTCAAAATAGCTATTTATCAGAAACTGTTTTCAATAGGTTAATTCAGTATTCATTGCTAAGAATTGGACGTAATAGAGGAGACTTATTCGTTAATAAAGACAATGAAGGTAAGAGGAGCTGGAAGGATAGCTAGGCTTGCGGTTAAGGCTCTGAGCGAGTATGTCAATAGCATACAGGCAGAGAATTCAAAAGAACTGTATGATAAAATGCTTAAGGCATCTTACAGGTTGAAATCTTCAAGACCAACTGCAGTATCTCTACCGAATGCACTGAATTATGTGGTAAACGCAGCTAAGAGGTCTCTGGACATAAGGTCAGACGTTGAGACAATGAAGAAGGAGATTCAGAATGCTGCAAGAAACTTTACGGTAATGAGCGAAGGAGCAATACAGAGAATAGGAGAGATAGGCGGGAAGAGAATAGTGGATGGCGACGTAATATTGACCCATTGCAACAGCGAGGCTGCGATATCTGTTCTGACAAATGCTCATAGACAAGGCAAAAAGATAGAGGTTCTTGTCACAGAGACAAGGCCTCTGATGCAGGGCAGAACCACTGCATCAATACTTTCAAAAAGGGGCATTGATGTAACTTTAATTCCTGATTCTGCTGTCAGATTGTACATGCATAAGGTTGACAAGGTTGTAGTAGGTGCAGATGCAATAGCCTCAAACGGGGCTGTGGTGAACAAAATAGGTACTTCACAGATAGCCCTCATTGCACATGAAAGCAGAACAAGATTCTATGTTGCTGCGGAAACGTACAAGCTCAGTCCCACAACTATGCTCGGAGAGCTGGTTGAAATAGAGCAGAGAAGCCCTCTTGAAGTTGTACCTTCATCCTGGAGGAGAAAGAATAAGAGGGTAAAGGTGATGAATCCAGCTTTCGATGTCACACCTCCTGAGTACATAGATATCATAATAACGGAGCAGGGAGTCTACCCTCCCCAGGGTATAATACTTCTGATGAAGGAGCTATACCCTGAACCGGCTAGCCTGCAATCTGCATAGAATAGAATAGAAAGGAAGGGAAGAGAAGAGGTCAAGCCCTCCACCAGTCAAATGAAAGAAATGCTACATCATCACCCTTCACAGAAGCGATTAGAAACTGCTTTCTTACAGTTGTTGCAAGCCTGCCCGAAAGAACCATATGTGTCGCTGTAATTTCATCGCTAGGCTTCATCACCTGAATAAGGTAAGGGGCGTGGTCTATTCCTGGTCCATGTCTGTATACTGCAAAATCACATCCGAACTTTATCCCTGGTGTTACCACGTAGCCAAGGTCTCTCAGTGTCTTATACACTACATATTTTTCAGTAAAGCCAACATATTCAGTTAAGCACTTTTTTCTTAACTCTTCGCTGCTAACTTTTCCTCTCCTGCCTTTAATGCTCAGCAGCTTCTTCTTCTCTAGATAGTATGCTTCTATAAGGTCGAGAATTAAAGGAGCATCAAAGTCCCTTCCTTTAGGCTTTGAAACACCAAGAGGTTTGCCGTAGAAGCCTGTTGAATAGAGGTCCCTTGAAGCATCTATATTCCAGATTATGACCCTGTTTTCGACCAGCTCCCCCTGTATCTTCATCAGCCTAGCACTTCATATGCCCAGAGAGATTATTACTATCAGGTCTGCAAGACTTAGAGATAAATCTGATACAGTTTCAATCCTTTCGAGCACGTCCTTCAGAAGTATCAGCTGCCTGATATCATCAAGCTCCTGCAGCGTTTTGATTGTTGACATCCTGTATTTTTCATCCATGGCTCTTTCTGCCTTTTCCACACTCTGGATAAGCTCGTTCACTTTACCGGGGTTAAAATGAAGAGCTCTAACCGTCTCATGCGTCTTCGCTAGGATATCTATCAGCTGCTCAAACAGGTCTTTAAGGTCCTCCGTGAGGCCTGTCTTTTTCAATACAGGCATCTTCAGCTGTGATATCCTGAATGCTATGCTATCGAGGTAGCTTGCTACAGTCTCAACAGTGTATGCAGCCCTTAACAGGTCTTCCCTGTTAAGAAGCATGCTTCCAACTTCTGCCAGCTGCCTGCTGAGAGACCTCCTGAAAGCTTCTACATCGCTTATTGCATTATGAAGGGTGTCTAAAGATTTGTTTGCAGTCTCCTCATCCTTTTCAATCAATGCCGTATTGAGAGTAGCCAGCTCCCTTGCGGCGTCTAGAACTCTCCTGCTCTCGTCAAGAAGAACAGCAAGAATCCTCCGCTTTGCCTGGATCTCTGCCTCGCCTGTGTACATTTAACGTTCTCTTCCATCATCATGTTTTATGATGATATAAATCTTTTACATCTTTCGACCAGATTTTAAGTTAAATTTCCTCGGAAGGAGCAGATAATTTCTTCAGCTGAGCATTGTACATCTCAATCAGCTCATGCGTGGTGGTTGAATCTTCAGGCCTTTTATCATCCCTTATTCTACCTGTAAACTTGGGGAATCTAAGAGCCAATCCAGAATCCTTCCTTATCTTTCCCCATGCAACAGTATGTACAGGGCTCAGAGTTATCTCCGAAGCTATTACCTCGATTACAAGATAGGGTTCAAACCACACATCTGCCTGCATTCTCGAATTAACCCGTGGACTGGGATGTTGTATCACATGCTGCTTTAATATGTTGTAGAATTTTCTCAAATCCTCGTCTGAAAAGCCTGTTCCAACTTTTGTGGCTGTCTCAAACATATCTTCATCTTTGTTGTATGCTGCGAGTAAGAATGCTCCGTAGACTCCAGCCCTCTTTCCTCTGCCATGGAATGCCCCTACTACTGCCAGATCTATTGTGTCTGTAAGCTCACTCTTGTATTCTCTTTTCAGCTTTATCCATAGATACCCCCTTGCTCCAGCCCTGTATTCTCCGTCAAGGTCCTTTACCACGAGACCCTCGCATCCCTCAGAAATAGCCTGCAGCATGAAGGAATCAAGTTCGTCAGCTGAGCTGGTTACTATGTGCGGAGCAACCCTTGTCCTTTCGGTCTCCTTTACAACCTCAGTCAGCTTCCTCCTCCTTAAAGAGTAGGGTTTGACAGTCATATCTTCGCCTTCAACCATAAGGATATCGAAGAAGAAGAGAGATATCGGTATAGCTTCAATCGCCTCCTTAACTCCATATTTTCTCCTTCTGTGCATCAACTGCTGAAATGGTAAAAGCTCACCGCTCTCCTTATCTACAGCAACAGCCTCGCACTCAAGAATACACTTATCAGCGATAATGTTCTTAATTACCAAATCCTGAGCATCAGGGTAATTGTGTGTTATCATCTCCAGTCTTCTTGAGAAGATTTTGACGTCAGAGCCATTCTTGTGAACCTGCATCCTTTCCCCATCATACTTGTATTCTGCGCTGCACCTCCCTCCCAACTTTTCCAGTATTTCTTTAGCAGATGACATCCTCTCAGCAAGCATAGGCCTGATAGGCCTTCCAACCTGAATTCTGAAACCCTTTAGGGCTTTTAACCCATCAAAAGCAGCAACTCTGGCTACAAGACCCAGGTCACTGCACAGATTGTATGCCCTCTCAACGACAGGTCTGTTTTTCTTGTCAGATGTATAGGCTATGGAGAGAGCATCCAGCACTGTATAGTCTGCGATTCCAAGCCTGAGCTTTCCCAAAGCAGTTCTGACTATATATTTTGCTTCTATAGGCTCAGCATTGCTGAGCAATCCAGAAAGAAGGCTGAGCTTCTGTTCTATTGAACCCTGACCAGATGTCTTTGCTATTTTGTCAAAAGTGTCATATACGTTCCCAACACTCAGCTGCTCCGAAAAGAGTGAAATCTGCTTTTTTCCTTCAAGAGCTTCTTCAGCAGCTGACCCAAGGTCACCAAGCTTTCTGTAAAGTTCGTTTATCTGGCCTTCATTCCTTCCAGACGCCATAGAGATAGCTTTTACAGCAAGCTTTTCCCCGAGACCAATCTCAATTCCCATATAATCAGGGTATAATTTTCCCTGGGTAAGATAAGTCAGCTTGTCTACTATACCTTTAGGAGCCTCCTTATAAAGAGAAACAAGAGCTTCTATCATTTCATTTCTCTTTGTAGTGCTTTCAAGAACCTCATAACACTCTGCCAGTCTTCTATAAGGAAGGTCATCCATACCTATATCTTGCAATTGCATACAGATGAATTTATCTATTATACCCATGTATGGCTTGGTGTTTCTATCTGAAGAGGTCCCTTTCTATTGGCCTTAGTAATTCTTTCGAACCCTCGCCTTCTCTGTAAGTGTATCCCCTTATAAGAGCAACAGGTATACCTCTCGCCTTTCCCATCACAAGCTCAGCTGCAGCAGCCAATTCATCGGCCTGGGCAATTTGAGTAACCCTAAGCTCTCTCCCATACATATCCTTCCTTCCTCTGTAATCCCTAATGCACTCTATTCCAGAGACGCCTATCGCGAAATCCACATGACCTTCTCTCCATGCTCTGCCAAAAGTGTCCGATATTATTACAGCTACATCTTTACCCGTCAATTTCCTTATTTTTTGTCTTATCTTCTTCGCTGAAGCATCAGGATTCGACGGAAGCAGAAGAGCTGTCTCATGCGGTGCTTCGCTCTTGTTCACATTGGACATATCTACGCCAGAGTTGGCGCAAACTATACCATGCTTTGTTTCTGTTATCAGAATCCCAAGCCTTGCCTTAACTATAGACCTGCTCTCGTCAAGTATAATCTGCACTTCCCTTGCCTCCTTTCCAATGTTTTCAGCAAGCTGTTTTGCAAACCTGCTAGGTTTGACATCAGAAAGCTTGACTACCCTTCCCTCAGCCTTTGAGACTATCTTCTGCGCTATTACGTAAATATCGCTGTCTTGAGTCTTAAGGTCCATTCTCTCCTGTGCCTTTACTATGAGCTCAGCAATGTCATCCCCTTTCTTTACATCTGGTATACCCTTTATCGCTATTATCTGCATGCTATCTGTTCTTGGGTCTACGTCCTGGTTAATTGATTTCATTTGTGACTTTTCGACCTTTTCAGGCAGCCTTTTCAGATATAAGGTTGATTAACTGCTCCGTCAAGCTGTTGAATTCATTTATGAAACTATCTGCCTGCTTCTCATCAACAGGCTCCCCTTTATCTGCAGCCATTGCGACAGCAGGGACAAGAGGCAGCTTACCCAGAAACTTTATACCTATCTTGCTTGCTGTTCTTTCCCCTCCAGATTCGCCGAAGAGGTCAGTTCTGGCGCCACATTTCTGGCAGATGAAGTAACTCATGTTCTCAACAAGCCCTATAACAGGTATTCCGAGCCTTTTGAACATGTAATATGATTTGGCTGCGACGTTTGCAGCAGCCTCTTGCGGAGTAGTTACAAGTATTATACCATCAAGCTTTATGGACTGGGCTAAAGTTAATGGTGCATCTCCAGTGCCTGGCGGCAAGTCTACAATAAGGTAATCCAGCTCTCCCCATTCCGTCAATTCTATGAAGTCCCTGACTGCCTTTCCTACCAATGGCCCTCTCCATATAACAGGCGACTCCGTATTAGCAAAGAACCCCATAGACATCAGTTTTATGCCGTAAGCATTTGCAGGAACAAGTTGCCTTCCGTTTACACCTATAGAAGATTTTGGACCAATCATAAGATGCGCGCTTGCTCCATATATATCAGCATCTAGCAGTCCAACCGAGAAACCCCTCCTTGATAGAGATAAAGCTAGATATATAGCTACAGTACTCTTACCTACTCCCCCTTTACCGCTTGCAAGCGCTATAGCATGCTTTATCTTTGAACTGCTAGCTTCTTTAGCCGCTTCTGGAACCTCTGGCGTGAAATCTATCTTGATTATTCCGTGCTCCGGCAGCTTCTCAAGCTGAGCCTGAACCTGGCTTCTTATTTTCTCAAGCCTCTCTGGAGTTGGATTTTTAGGAGCCAGTATGACCTGAATGCCGTCTTTGTATATGTTTATGTTCTTAATCTGGCCTGAGCTGAGAAGGTCTGTATTTGTATCAGGGTCAACCGCTACTGAAAGAGCCTTCAATACCTGGTCTTTCTGAAGCATTCTTGTTTACACCTCAATTATAAACCACTTTTATTTTGACTTTACTACATAAATAAAAATATACCCCATTTTATTTCTCTGACATTAGTAGGAGAATATGATAGTATAATTTTCACTGCAGAAATTTCTATAATACCTCTATCCCGAGCATCTGGATATGAAGATTGCAAGGTTTGAACATGATTCTAACATAGAGTATGGCTTCGTTGTAGGAGGTATGATAGTCAAGGCATCAAATGTTGGGATTGAATTACCTGAGACACTTGATAAACTTGTCATGTCAGGGAGCCTTGTGAACCAGACATTCCTCTCAAGGCTGCAGAGGGCAGCAGCTACAGCAAAAGATAAAATTTCTTTGAAACAGATAAGGCTACTTCACCCGTTAGAGAGGCCAGGGAAGATAATATGCCTGGGAAGAAACTACCTAGAACATATAATTGAGGGAGGAAACACACCTCCAAAGGGGCTTATGATATTTCTCAAGCCTTTAACCGCGCTAACAGGCCCGTATGACCCAATAATATATCCGAGCATAACAAAAGAACTGGACTATGAAGGGGAGTTAGCTGTTGTTATTGGGAAGACTGTCAAGGGAATTTCAAGAGAAGAAGCGTATTCTGCAATTGCTGGCTATCTGATTATGAACGATGTTAGCGCGAGGGATGTACAGCTAGGCGATAAGCAGTGGACTAGAGGTAAGGGCTGCGACACCTTTGCACCTATGGGTCCATGGTTAACCACAAAGGATGAAGTGCCATGGCCTCTCAACCTGTATATAAAAACATGGGTGAACGAGGAGCTAAGACAGGATGATAATACATCGAACATGCTGAGAAAGGTTGACGAGATAATTGCACACCTTAGCGAGGGTATGACTCTTGAGGCAGGAGATATCATATCAACAGGTACGCCTCAGGGCGTAGGCTACTATATGAAGCCCTATCCAAGACTTCTCAACCCTGGTGATAAAGTTAGGATTGAAGTGGAAAGGCTCGGCTATATAGAAAACGTTGTTAAGGTATGAATCCTGTTTTTGCCACATCTATCCGGGTAAACTAATAAGCAAGATGGATGGCAGTTGTTGGCACGCGCAATGCCCTCCAGGGTGCAACAGAAGCTTCGAGAAGGTAGACCGCTGGTAATTGTGGAACTGCCAGGTAACAGCATGGAGCTTGCTCAGGCTGCTGTAGAGGGTGGTGCAGACTCTGTGATAGCCCAGCTGAACAACGAGCATCCAGTGACCCATACATACACTGGAGGATTAGAGCTGGAGGGAGCACAGTTAAAAGAGATGGTCAATAATTTAGCAGTCCCATTAGGCTTGCATCTCGGCTCTCAGAGCAGGATAACTAAAGATGAATGGCTGATGATAAACGAATTGGGTGTTGATTATGTTGCTGCAAGCATAATCTCTCTTCCTCCTTATGTTCTTGGAATGAACAACCTTAGCAAAATAGTTTATCTGCCTACAGGATTGCCGTTTGAGCATTACAGGTCTATAGGCTCGTTTGATAGTATAGTTGCTGTATCGTTTGAAGCACAATCACAGGTTCAACCAGACCCTCAGTTCAGACTGAATGCACTTGACCTGCTGAACCTTGATACTGTGAGCAGGCTGTCTCCTGTGCCTGTTCTCTTCAGGGCTTCACAGGATATAGAGGAAGAGGATGTTAAGTTCATAGTATCAAGAGGGTGCAGTGGATTGATAGTTGACCCTGCGTTTACAGGTCCCACACCTGAGCATTTCAAAATGGTAACCGAATTCTATGCAAAGATAGTTTCAGCTTTAAAGCAGAAGCCAAGGTTCATAGGTTACAGCCCTTGGGGGTAAAGGATGATGAAAGTTGTAATACTTGCAGGAGGCTTAGGGACAAGACTTAGGCCATACACCTTCTTTGTTCCAAAACCTATGCTGCCGTTAGGAGAGAAGCCCCTTCTGGAGCATATTTTACTTCTTCTCAAGGAACAGGGCTTTGACGATATAGTGATAACAGTAAGCTACCTGAAAAAGGTGATAGAGGACTACTTTTCAGATGGAAAGGAGATTGGAGTTAAAATCCAATACGCAGAATCTCCAAGGCCCATGGGTACTGCAGGGCAACTTAAGACTGCAGAGAAGTTTGTAGAAGACAGCTTCCTTCTCTTGTATGGAGATTCTCTCGTCGACACAGACTTCAGAAAGCTTGTCCAATACCACAGGGAGAAAAAGGGAATAGCTACAATACTTCTTATGCCTTATAGGGAGACCTTGAGGTATGGTTTCATCGAGTCCGATTCTGAAGGGAGGCTTCTTGAATGGAGGGAGAAGCCAGCTGTTGAAGGATGGATCAATGTAGGATGCTACGTAATGGAAAAGAAATTCATGAATTATATACCTGATAATGTAATGTTCGGAATGGATGAAGCGTTCAGGGATGCCAGCAGAAAAGGAGAGCAGATATTCACATTCAAGGCTGAAGGCGATTTTATCGATATAGGGGATAAGAAAAGTTACAGAGAAGCATATGAAAGGTACCTAAAGAAGCTAGGAAAGATAAAGTGAAGTAAAGTAATTCTGATTCTTGCCTGCTAACTTCTTATAATATGCTAGATAAATAGAATGGCTATGGCGGAAGTTGTAGTATTCGATGATGACAATGAATTTCTTCGCCCTCTTAACCTTACAAGACCAACTCATACTCTTATCTATTCCTTCAGGACCATACTGTCACACATAAGAAAGCATATAGCAAAGCCATATGCCTTTATTTTGCCAAATAGATTCAGGAACTTCTATGCAGAATCTGGTGCTGTTGTAAATCCGGAGGAGTCTCAATTATCAGGCGATATAATATTGGTCAATTCGTCTGTAAAGCCTGAAAAAGATATACTTGAAGGAATAGCAAAACTGAGAGAGAATACTGCGCTCATATCTTCAGGCAGGATTGCTGCTTTGAGAACAACATCATTTAGCTATGAGATGCTGAGTAGCATCTCAAAGATAAGGGAGAAAGGGATAGAACTGCTTGAAAGTGATATACTTATGAAAGGACCCTGGGAGCTGATATCTTCTCTAAGCCATGGTCTCGAAGGAAAGGGAGTCATATACGGAGAGAGGGTCAGTGTTGAGGAGCCTGTTCATTTCGATACGTCAAGGGGACCGATACTGATAGCTGATGGAGTAAAAATAGAGGCATTTACAAGGATAGAGGGACCCGTTCTGGTGGGAAGGGCAAGTATAATTCATTCTGCTAGGTTAAACGCTTTCACATACATAGGTGAGAACTGCAGGGTTGGAGGGGAAGTTGAGCAGAGTGTATTCAGCTCTTATTCAAACAAGGCACATTTTGGATACCTAGGACACAGCTATGTTGGTGAATGGGTTAATGTTGGAGCTGGTAGCGTTACCAGCGACCTGAAGAACACCTATGGAACTGTCAGGGTGCAGATAGGGTTGCAGAGAATAGATACCGGTATGGTAAAGCTGGGGTCTTTTATAGGAGACTATTCAAAGATTGCGATAAACACTTCCATATACGCAGGTAAGAAAATAGGCTCCGGGGCATATGTTTATGGCCTTGTTGATAGGGATGTTGCTCCATACATGAGTTATGATGATAAGAGATGCATTGAGCTAGAAATAGATTCAGTTATCAACACAGCAAGAAGGATGAAGAAGAGAAGAAATCAGGAGCTAGGTAAGGGTGAAGAAGAACTGATCAGAAAAAGTTATGAAGAAACAGCAGAAGAGAGGAGGAAGATGCTGGAATGATAATTATTCATCTGTCTGATATTCACAGAAGCAGAGTTATACTGGAGAAGCTGGGAGAGCTTTCAGATAAATCTGATTTATTAATAGTTTCTGGAGATGTGACAACTTTCGGAGAGAGCTCTTATTTCCAGGAATTCATGAAGTTTGTTTCCGAGCTGAAAGTGAGAACCTTTTATGTTCCTGGAAATAATGACAAGCCCGACTTTTCAGTACCTAAAGGTATAGAGAATCTAGACGGAAGGAAAATAGATTTCTCTGGATTATCTTTTGGAGGACTAGGGGGCTCACCACCTACCCCCTTTAATACTCCGTATGAGGTTGAAGAGGAGGAGCTGAAGAAGAGGCTCGATAGACTTGGCTACGTTGATGTATTGATAAGCCATTCACCACCTTCGAACACACCTTCAGATAGGCTGGAGAATGGGGGACATGCTGGTAGCAGGGCTGTTTCTGAATATATAGCTGAATTCAAACCAAAACTTGTACTTTGCGGGCATGTGCATGAAGCAGTTTCAAAATTCAGACTCGGAGATAGCCTAGTAATAAATCCAGGAGCTGCTGTAACAAGAAGGTATGCGAAGATAAAGTTTGAGGATGAGATAACTGCAACTCTATCAGTATTCTGAATAATTTGACCTGCTTCTTTGGCTTGTTTGATATGTGTAGTTTGCGTTTAAAAAGATTAAATGTTATTGTTTGAAGACTTCAAGTGGCGGAGGCATAATAGAAATTCGGAAGTGATTAATATGGAGCAGTCAGAAATAGACACATCATACGACAGGCAGAATATGCTTTCAGATTATGCATCATGGTGCGATGATGGTATAAAAGCTGCCGAAGCAAAACTACCCTCTTTACCTGAAAGCAGAGATGGCAGATTTTATTACGCAGGAATGGGTGCTTCCGCAGCGCCGGGTGAGGTGATTTCTGACTACTTCTCTGTAGAATCTGGTATGGAGTTGAAGGTTATCAGCAGCCATATTTTGCCTCTCGGAATAGAGAAGAAAGATATCATGCTAGCTGTAAGCCTATCCGGTTCGACAGAAGAGACTCTGACAGTGGTTGAAAAGGCGATTCAGGCAGGTGTGAGTGTGATTGGTTTCTCTTCAGGAGGAAGGTTGAAAGAAGTATGCGACAGGAATGGCTTGGTTCATGTTCAGCTGGATAAAAGGCTGACTAGCAGGTCCAGCTTCCCACTAATATTTGGGAGAGTGCTAGCTGCTATCGAAAGTATGATGGGAAGAGGCCAGCTGGTGCAGAATGCTGTTGAATCTTGGGAAAGAATAAGAAAAGCCATGCCTTCCTTCATGTCCCTGCATCTTGAGGGAGCTCCATCATCTCTAGCTAGATGGCTCTACAACTCGCCTCATATAACTATCTACTATTCTACTTACTGCCCCAGCCTGGGAAGAAGGATGAGAAATATGCTAAGTGAAAATTCAAAATCAAGGAGCAGCATAGAGGATATACTTGAGGTACAGCATGATGGTATAACTGCATGGGAGAGTGATTATGGCACAAAGCTTCTCCTTCTATCATCCCCCTACGATGACCAGTTTTTGACGAGAAGGTTTTCAGCTGTTTCAGATGTTGTAAAGTCTCTTGGTTTCGGAGTAAGGCAGTTGCAGATGGATACATCAGGGATAGAGTTCTTTCTAAAATCAGTGTACTACATAGACCTTACAAGCATCTTTCTAGCTCTGCTGAAGAAGATAGACCCAACAGTGACAAGAAGCCAGAGGCTTGTAAGGGCAAGGCTTGATAACAGCCCTGCATAGCTCTTAAAAAGGCGCAACGTTTAATTCAGATGTAAGGGTAGCATGATGCCGAGGTAGTTTGTCCAAAAAGAGAAAGAGCAGAGGGAGGGCAAAGGGAGGAAAGGGTTCAAGCGGATATGTTCAGTGCAGTCAGTGCGGCAGGCCTGTGCCAAGGGATAAGGCAAAGAAGGTTACACAGAGAGTAACCTTGGTTGAGCCTGCATTGGCTAAGGAGCTAAGGGGAACAGGAGCATACATACCTTCTTCTACAATTCAGAAGTATTACTGCATATCATGCGCTGTTCACTTTGGTGTTGTGAAGGTAAGAGCAAGAGAAGAAAGAAGATTCAGGTAAGCTTTTGCATTGGCTTTCCAGAGACTGTTTTCCAAACTGACAAAGGAGAACCTCTGGATATATATCCTCTGTGTATTGAAGGAAGGGCCAGATTACGCACTTAGCCTGAAGAGAAAAGTTGCAGAGAGGTTCAACGTCAGGGCTGCAAAGATAACATTTTACTTTGTACTTTACAGGATGGAGAAGGAAGGATTGGTAACGTCAGAAAGGGTGCAGGGAAAGAGGCTTTACCATGCTTCTCAGCAGGGGCTTGAAGAGCTGAGAAAAGCGGTTCAGCTTCTCTCAGAGACTCTCAGACTTATCGAGTCTTGATGAATATACGTACAGCCTCTGCAGGTATGTTAAAATTGCCAGCAATGTTACGATGATAACTGCATAATAGACATAACCTGCTATTCCTCCTATCGCAAGTATTATCAGCCTCTCAGCCCTTTCGCCATATCCTACTCCCTCAGCATTTATTCCTGCTGCTTCAGCCCTTGACCTTGAATAGCTTACAAGGAGAGAGAATGAGAGAGCTGCAGCTGAGAAAAAAGAGTATAAAACTGATCTAGCTGAAACAATCAAAGCAAGATAAACTGATACTTCAGCTAACCTGTCAAAGTTTGAGTCAAGAAAACCACCCTTCTTTGTAACCCTGCCTGTGCTTTTTGCGACAGCGCCGTCAGCAATATCCATGAAACCTGAAAGTAGCAACAATAAAGAAGCCAGCAGATAGAAGGAATTGTAGAAAAAGTAGGCAGAAGCGAACGAGATTATCAAACCAGCTACTGACCACGAATTGGGGTTGGGGGAAATTTTAGAAAGAGACTTGCCGAGAGAATTGAGAAATGGTTTGAGAATCTGCCTCAGTCTTGTGAGCAATTAGTCTCTGCCGTCTTGGCCTATGCGATTATTGGCATGGTATTAAGTTTATCTTCATCCTCAGCAAGGGCATTCGCGGTTGAGATGTCAAAAGAAACCTGTTCAATAGCTGGATGCTCAAACAATGCTGAGAGGTCTCTCAGCATATCCAGACTTCCTCCAGGCATGCAAGTCGTGCCTGGTACAAAAAGAGCAAGGCTTTGCAAGCAGCACTACAAGGAGTTCAAGAAACTTACGAAAGAGCAGAGAAAGCTGGATAGGGCAAGGTATAGGTTTTAGAGGGGATAATTTTGAAGATACTTCAGCTTCATTCTGATTTTATTTCTTTCAAACCTATAGCAAAGGAGATTGCTAATGCGGAAGAATGTGAAGCAAGGGAATACAGATATGAAGAGGTAGCTGTGCTCTTTACAGCCGTCGAGGATATAGATGATGATTCTGTGGTTCAGGAAGCTGCATCAGAGCTGAAGAAATCACTTAGTAATATAAATGCGACAAAAGTTCTGATTTATCCCTATGCCCACCTGAGCCAGCATCTTGCAGAACCGGAGAAGGCCCTTATGACAATAACAAAGCTGCAGTTAGCTCTATCTGATTACGGATTCAAGGTTGAAAGGGCACCTTTTGGCTGGAATAAATCGTTTGAAATAAGAGTGAAGGGCCATCCAATGGCTGAACAGGCAAAAAGCTTCCCCGAGAAAAGTGAAGTTAGAGGCAAAAAAGTTGTAAGGCAGTTGAGCGAAGAGGAGATGCTCTCAAGGGCAAAGAAGAGCGACTTCTCAGGTTTACCAGATAATGACCACAGGGTTCTTGGAGAAAAGCTTGACCTCTTCAGCTTCTACGAATTATCCCCCAGCATGCCTTTCTGGCACGATAGAGGTGTAACCTTGAAGAATATTCTGATAGAGACGGTTAGGAAAGAGATAAAGAAAAGAGGATACATAGAGATAAGCACTGCCCCTCTTGCAAATATAATACAATGGAAGATAAGCGGGCACTGGGATTACTACAGAGATAACATGTTTCTTACAAAGCTCGGAGATGAAGATTACAGCCTCAAGCCAATGAATTGCCCATCTACACTCCTGTGGTACAGGTCAAGGAGATGGAGCTACAGAGATTTACCGCTGAGAATTGCCTGTTTTGACCCCCTTTTCAGGAGAGAGCTGAGCGGAGTTGCTACAGGATTGCTTAGAGTAAAGAGCCTGCAGCAGGATGATGCGCACATAATCTGCACTGAAGAGCAGGTTGAGCAAGAGCTCGTAGGAGTTATAGACCTTATGCATTGGCTATACAGTATCTTCAACCTGAGCTATGTTGCAAAAGTCTCCACAATGCCTGACCAGCATATAGGTAGTGTTGAACAGTGGGAAAAGGCTACTGATTCACTGATAAAGGCTCTAAGGTCAAAGGGCATAGAACCGACAATAAAGGAGAAGGAAGGCGCATTTTATGGGCCAAAGATTGATGTCGATGTAAAGGATTCTCTTGGAAGATACTGGCAGTGCGCAACTATTCAGCTAGATTACCAGCTTCCGAGCAGGTTCAAAGCCACTTATACAGGTGCAGATGGTGCAGAGCATACCCCTATAATGATACATAGGGCAATTTACGGTTCACTTGAAAGGTTCATAGGTGTCATGCTTGAACATTATTCAGGAAAACTGCCTGTCTGGCTATCTCCTGTGCAGGCTAGAATAATACCTGTAAGCCAGGATAGCATAGATTATTGCAGGGAAGTATATTCAGCGCTGTATGAGTCAGATGTGAGGGTAGATTATGATTTTGACACAACAACTTTGAACTTTAAGGTCAGGAAGGCTCAACTTGAGAAGATACCTTACATGCTGATTCTGGGAAGCAAGGAAGTCTCATCAAAGACTCTTTCAATCAGGACAAGAGAAGGGGAATTAAGGCACGGAGTTGCAATCAGTGATTTTGTACAAGAGGTCAGAAAGAAGAATGAAACCTTCAAATGAAAGCCAGGCTTACCAAGGAAGCCAGTGTCGAAAATACAGACGCTGCTGCTATTGAAGTTATGCCAGAGCTATCATACGGCGGGTCCAGCTCCACTATATCAAAGCCCAAAATCTTCTTTCCTTTTAGTCTTCTCAGCATATCAAGCAGTAATGAGGAAGCTATACCACCTGGCTCAGGAGTTCCTACACCAGGAGCATATGCAGGGTCCATCACATCTAAATCTACAGAAACGTAAAGCTTCTCTTCATCCTTGATAAGTTCATCTATATTCTTTCCTTCTCTCAGTTCCTTTGATGTTATAATGCTCATCTTCTCTGCAAGCTTCCATTCCTCTTTTGATGCAGCCCTTGCACCTATATGTATGAACCTTTCAAATCCCATCTTCTCGGAAAGCCTCCTCAGGAAAGTTCCATGGCTGAGCCTCCAGCCATAGAGCTCATCTCTAAGGTCAAAGTGTGCGTCAAAGATTAGCAGCTTGCAATCCTCAGGCATCTGGCTGAATGCTCCAAGAGTCAGGCTATGCTCACCTCCTATAGCTGCAGGCACCTTTTTGTTTGATAGTAGCTCGTTAACCACTTTACCTACTGCGTAAACCATCTTTTCCGGCTCTGGCATTGGATTAATGTTGCCGAGGTCTTCTATCGGCAAAACCTCTGCGTTTACATCTAGTTCAGGGTCATAAACTTCAATCTTCCAGAATGCTTCTCTTAGTGCATCAGGGCCAAACCTGCAGCCCGGTCTGTAGCTGGTTGTCACATCGTAGGGTACACCAAATACGCTTACAACTGGTTCTTTCCCCTGGCTAAGGTTAGTTATCTTTGGCTGTGTTGAAAGGAATAGTTCTGTGTAGCTCATCCTGCAAGGGTGTATTGAAGATGTATATTAATGTCGATTGCATGCATGTGATGACAAATACATACTTTTGAACAGACGGTGTTTTATCTTCTTTTACCTGCATTCCTATTCGGTGATGGAGCGATGGTTCTGCCGGTAGAGGTATGGGTCGCCGAAATAATAGGCGCGGCTATAGTTATGGCTGCTGGGCTTATAGCAACTGCATATGCTCAGCAGGCTATGGGCGCAGCAGGAATGGGAATAATAGGGGAGAAGCCTGAAAGGTTCGGGCAGGTATTGTTCTTCTTCGTTGTGCCTGAGACACTTTGGATAGCAGGGTTTGTACTGGGTATAATAATACTGATGAACGTCTTTTAAGGGGGGATAGGGTATGCAGAGCTACGTCAGAGTTTCAGAGTCTCAAAGAAGAATAATAATGAACCAGTATCTCAGGATGAACAGGCTCTTTCTTACAAAAGATGATATGGTCAGGCTTAACTCTATGAGTGATGCTGAAGAAATAGAAGAGGCATTATCGTCTACGTGGTATAAAAACGATGTTGAAGCCGCATCATCAGTCTACAGGCTTCCAACTTCAATCGACGTGGCTCTGAACAGGCATATAGTTGAAATGAACAGAATTGCAATGCTTGTTGCCCCTGAGCATGGATTACCTGCATTAAGAGCATACCTGTCAAGATGGGATATAGAGGATATCCTTCTTATTCTTGCTGCAAAGAGCTTGGGAAGAAGGCTCGAAGAGACTGAGCCCTTCATTGTCTCTCCAAGAAATCTGCCTGTGGGAATAGCTGGCAACGTAATACCGTACAGCGAGATGAAACTGCTGATGGAGCAGAAGGATGTAGAATCAGTAATAAAAGAGCTTGTAAGGTATAGGTATGGAGCCATACTTCTTCAGCATCTGAAAGACTTTCAGAGAACAGAAGACCTTGGCATATTTGAGGGAGCTCTGCTTAACGACTACTACTCAAGGCTCCAATGGGAATTGAGGTTCAATAAGGGTGATGAAGGAACTCTGAGAGAATTCTTCAGAGCGGAAATAACTAAGAGAAACCTCCTTACTGTACTGAAATCAAGGGATTCAGCTCTCAGCAAAGATGTTCTCGCAAGGCATATACTTTCGGGAGGATTTGCTGAAGCTGAGGCATTTGTATCTGCATATGAGACCAAGGATATGTCTAATATTGTTTCAAGGTTAAAGCCATTCATAGACGTTGCAAAGGCAGTTAAGAGATATTCAGAAAGCAGGAATATAGCAGAGTTCGAGGTTGAGGTTGATAACGTTCTCATAGATAATTACTTCTGGAGGTTCAGGATGCATGCTCCTCTATCCCTGACAGGTATCTTCTTCTTCATAATAAGGGGTCAGTTTGAAAGGGAGAACATAAGAAGGATAGTCTATGGAAAGGAGTACGGCCTGCCTGTAAATTACATAAATTCCATTCTCTTGAGGGTCTGATTGTAATTCATTTTTCCTTTTTCTTTGGAGGAACTTCTATCTCTTTCAACGTATATCTTCTTTCTCCTCCAAAGGGAGAGAATCTCTTGCCATGGCCATGGAAGAAGTTTGAGAAAAATTCCACATATAGAAGCCTGGCTCCCTGTATTCCTGGTTCAAAAAGTGCTAGAATAAGGTTGAATAGCTGCCCAACAACAAGCACAACTACTCCGAAGATAGCTAGAAATATTCCTCCCCTTACAGCTCCAAGAAACACCTGGTCTATAACTCCTGCAAGTACTACTGAAGCAAGCAGTATTCCGAGAAGCCTTGTATACGAAATGATGTGGCTTATCATCGATGGCAGCTCTATAAGAGAACCTGCCCCTTCCCCTCCTACAACAAGTCCGAAACCAGAAAGTAGAACTGCCAAATAAATTGCTACAGAGATATTTTGCACGGGATTGACGGTCTGATGGTGAAGTAATGCCAGACCTGTAAGTGCAATCCCCCACGATACCATAAGCCAGCCTATTTTGCCAAGCATATGCCTGAATTCCTTCATCCAGTAGCTGTTAAGAGCCCCTATGACCAGGCCTAAAGATACAGCAAAAAGTCCTATGTAACCGCTTATAAGAAGAAGTGATTTTAATCCCAGAGTTGATAAGGGGTCAAGAAATGCACCGCTCTCAGGAAGATGAAGGCCGAAGGCTGAGTTAAGATATGGAAAGAAGTATTTGTTAAGCGGAAATCCAAAATAGCCATCAAAGAGGAAGCCAAATATTATACCCAATATTGAGCCGGGAAGCATTGCAGCTGCAACCTTTGCATAAGCTGATGGACTAAGTATCTTCTTTGCAAACGATAAGAGGAATTTTGGCATTATGGTCTTTCCACCCTTTCTGACATGCCTGATTATCCATATTGAGATAAGAAGGATTATCACCCCATACCCTACATCTCCAAGCATCAAGCCAAAGAATACTGGGAAGATAAATGCGAATATAGGTGTAGGGTCAAGTTCATACGGCTGTGGAAGAGAATAGAACCTGATGAAAGACTCAAAGAGTCTTAATCTTCTTGGATTTCTCATCAGTGTAGGTGGCTTTTCGTCGGTCTTTATTTCAAATACAAACGCCTTTGACTCTGTGTATCTGTCAAGTGCTTCCTGAAGAAGGGGTATAGTATCTGTAGCTATCCAGCCTTCCATTACAAACGTACTTTGAGTGAACCCTATGCTCGAGATAACCTCTAACTTCTTTGCCTCTATGCTCAGCTGCTCCTCTACTGATGAAAGAGTAGCATAATACTTTTCGGAGAGAAGCTTTAACCTGTCTCTGATAGAATTGATTTCTTTCTCTACCTTGTCCAGTTCCGCATTAACTTCCTTAATAACATCCTCAGCCCTCCCTTTGATTTCAGGTATTCGCTGAAGTTTTATATCCAGCTTCTGTATTATTGAACCAAACTGCTCCAGATATTCATGAGGGACTGTTAAAACAACCTTGTAGTCCTCTTCATCCTTCTGAGTATAAAGAAGTATACCTTTGAGCTGGGATTTTATATGCTCTTCAAGCGCTTCAAGCCTCTTTCTGGGAACCTTTCCATAAAACGAAGTTGCAGAGCTGAGGCTTAAGATGGATAAATCAGCGTTAAGGAAGCCCAGATTCTCTACAAGGCTCCTCTTATCTGCAAGCTGCTCCTTCAATGCCAGATAGCTCTCAAGCTTCTTCTGCAGTTCAGAAACCTCTGAATCTATATTTATTGAGCCTGATATCTGCAGCAATTCAGAAAGGGAAGAGAACTTCATCCTTTCCTTTACCTGAACAGGAGGTAATGCTGCTCTTAGCGCTCTGACCCTTAGGAGCTCCTCGTTTACCTCCCTGAAAGTTAAAGCGTCAATTTCATTTCTGACCATGGATGCTGCCTCAGAAGAAAGTGTCTCCACCTGCATTACGCCTAGGTCGTGCAGTATTGAGAGAACGAGCTGCCTCTTATCCTTGCTTCCCACTACAGCTATTCTGCTCATCTTCGCAGGTCTCATCATATGAATCACTTGGAAAATTCAGAGAATAGCACATTCTCAACTATGGAAGTTAGAGTTTTATCGTCAAGCAAAAGTTTTGATATCCTCTCTGCTTTTTGCCTTGCTTCGCTGAGTATCTTTTCAGCCTCCTGCTCTGCCTTTTCCCTTGCTTCCTGAACTGCGGAATTAATCAGCTCTTCAGCCCTCTTTTTTGCTTCCTCAATCTCTGAAGAGAGCTTTTCCCTAGCTATCTTCAGCTCCTGCTCATGTTTTATTTTGCTTGACTGTATGGCAGAATTCATCTCCTCCTCAGCCTTTTTTATCTGTTGAAGCAGGTCGATATAGCTAGCTGAAGACATATGGCATCACAACTTCAGGAAGAGTATTGCGAGAACTATGACCAGTGCTGCAACCTTTATCAGCCTCAGAGCTATCATTATTCTGTAAAACTTCTTCTGCTGAGGGTTCTTTGGTAATACTGCTGGCTTCGGAGGGCTCTTTGCCCAGTAATAGTATTTTGGCATGTACCACTTTTTCTTCTCCTCAGCAGAAGTCAAATCAGCTCCCCCTTTGTGAGATTTTACTCTTCACACTCTTAAGCTTAACGAAGTTTTCCCTCTCCATTTCATCAAACCTGAACTTTATGTATTTTGCAGTGTTCTCAAGCCTCGGTATGAGAACGTTCTCTATTGCATTTGACCTCCTCTTTATTCTTTCGATTTCAAGAAGAAGCTTTCTCAAGGAAGTCTCTTTTTCTGCAACATCAAGAACCATTCTGTGAATATCCCTGTAGCTCTTTATCGCCTGGTTTATAGATGCAGGTAGTTCGAGCAAATATTCTTCTCCCAGCACTGATATCTCCTGCTGCTCTATCTGGGGTATCTTTACACCCATGACATTCTTTGTCCTGACCCTTAACTCCTTGATCTTGGGGATTCTCATAGATTCATATTCAAGCCTGAGGGGACCAGCAAAAAGCTCTGCTCTGTGAATAGATTCATATCCATTAGCTAGTTTCTTCTTAAGGCCTGTCCTCAGGTTCGCTATAGTTCTGCTGAGCGCAAAGAATTCAAGTATGAGGGCTTGCCTCTTCAGCTTGAGAAGCTTCAAACCCTTTCTTGCAACAGCTATCCTCCTTACAGTCCTGAGGTATTCCATCCTTGTGGGTCTTACGTTTGTAGCTGCTGGCAAGTTTCAGCCTTCCTTCTTTGGTCTGTATTTTGCTATAAGCTCGGGCTTGATTCTCTTGATCTCTGAGTCGCTCAGTTCTTCGAGCACTCTCCATCCTATATCAAGAGTCTGCTCTATGCTTCTATCCTCATAAACTCCTTGAGCTACAAAGTTCCTTTCGAATTTATCAGTTATTCTCAGCATCTTTTTATCGGTAGCACTTAGAGCTTCTTCTCCTACTATTGCAGAAAGTGCCCTTACATCCTTTCCTTGCGCATATGATGCATAGAGCTGGTCTGCTAGCCCCCTGTGGTCTTCCCTCGTTCTTCCCTTACCTATACCCTGGTTCATCAGCCTTGATAGACTCTCCAATACGTCTATAGGCGGATAAATTCCAGCTCTATCCAGGTCTCTGCTCAGATAGACCTGCCCCTCTGTTATGTAGCCTGTCAGGTCTGGTATTGGATGTGTTTTGTCGTCAGCAGGCATTGTAAGTATGGGCAGCTGGGTAATGGAGCCGTTTCTACCCTTTATTCTTCCTGCCCTCTCATATATGGTTGCAAGGTCAGTATACATGTACCCCGGGTAGCCCCTTCTTCCTGGCACTTCGTTTCTGGCAGCAGATATCTCCCTCAGAGCTTCACAATACGTTGTCATATCTGTAAGTATAACTAAGACGTGCCTTTCGGTCTCATATGCAAGGTATTCTGCTGTCGTTAGAGCAAGCCTTGGAGTGAGTATTCTCTCCATCGAAGGGTCAGAAGCTAGGTTGAGGAACAATACAGCCCTCTCAAGAGCTCCAGTTTCTTCGAATTCCCTTATGAAGAAGTTCGCCTCCTCGCTAGTTATACCCATCGCCGCAAATACTACAGCAAAGCTTTCAGAGGTTCCAAGAACCTTTGCCTGTCTTGCAATCTGGGATGCTAGAGTGTTATGAGGTAAGCCGGAGCCTGAAAAGAGAGGCAGCTTCTGACCCCTTACAAGAGTATTCATACCATCTATGGCCGAGATGCCTGTCTGAATGAATTCAGAAGGCTCATCCCTGCTGTAAGGGTTTATCCCTGAACCTACAATCTCCACCTTCTCCTTTGCAACTATTCTTGGCCCTCCATCCCTCGGATTTCCAAGACCGTCGAAAGTCCTTCCCAGCATCTCTTCAGAGACAGATACTCTTGCGGTTTCGCCAAGAAACCTGACTGATGTTTCCCCAACATTCAGGCCCATAGTCGAGCCAAAGACCTGAACTATTGCCAGGCCTCTGCTAGAGTCAAGAACCTGACCCCTTAGCCTCTCCCCCAGAGCATTTGTTATCTCTACTATCTCTCCGTATGCAGCATCCTTAACCTTCTCCACGAAGAGCAGAGGCCCGGAGACCTGAGAAACGGTCTTGTAGGATAGTGGTATCATGCTGCTATCACGCTCTTTATCAGTGATTCAAATTGCTCCTTCATATCTCTAGCTATCTCTTCCACGAGCTGCTGCACCTGGGATTCAGGTGTCCACTTCAACCTTGATATCTTATTCTTTACCTCCAAAGATGATACCTGTGAAGCCTGTGCTCCCTGTTTAATCGCATCAGCCTCCATGCTGCCGAACTCAAGTATAGTCTTCAGCATAAGATACTGCTTTCTTATAGAAGAGTATGTATCAACTTCGTCAAAAGCGCTTTGTTGCAGATAATCTTCTCTTATCATCTTTGCCACATCAAGTATTCCTTTCTCAGTCTCGGGAAGTGCATCGTAGCCTACAAGCTGAACTATATCCTGAAGCTCTGACTCCTTCTGAAGTATCTCAAGCGCCTTCGCCCTTATCTCGGGCCAGTCCTTTGCAACATTTCTTCTTCCCCATTCTGCTAAATCTTCAGCATAAAGTGAATAGCTTGTCAGCCAGTTTATGGCAGGGAAGTGCCTTCTTCCTGCCAGGCTTGCATCGAGGGCCCAGAATACCCTTGTAACCCTTAACGTGTTCTGTGAAACAGGTTCAGAGAAGTCGCCGCCTGGAGGGGATACAGCGCCAACTATGGTAACTGAGCCTATCCTTTCTTCAGGGGAGAGAACAACCACTCTGCCCGACCTTTCGTAGAATTCAGCAAGCCTCTTGCCAAGATATGCAGGATAGCCTTCCTCTCCCGGCATCTCCTCAAGCCTTCCAGATATCTCTCTTAGAGCCTCAGCCCACCTTGAAGTGCTGTCTGCCATAAGCGCCACATCGTAGCCCATGTCTCTATAGTACTCTGCCATAGTTATTCCTGTATATATGCTGGCTTCCCTAGCTGCTACAGGCATGTTTGAAGTATTTGCAACAAGAATTGTTCTCTCAAGCAATGGCCTGCCAGATTTGGGGTCCTTCAGCTCAGGGAAGGTGACAAGCACTTCTGTCATCTCGTTGCCCCTTTCACCACATCCGACATAGACAACAACATTGCTATCTGACCATTTTGCAAGCTGCTGCTGTGTCACAGTATTATGAAGTATCAGTCCTCCTTCTCCCCCTACGAAATTCTCCCAGTAATCTGGCAAAGAAAAGTCGTAAACTGGGAAAGGTCCAGCAATCTCTTCCACAGATATAACTTCGTCAGCAAATATGCATCTCTGCTCAAGAAGCAATGCTCCTTTGCCATCTTCATTATAAATTCCATCTGAATTTATCTTTTCGTTTAGCTGGCTTGCCGATAATGCTATAGTGTACTTATCGCTGAATTGCTTAATTGTATAATCAACACCTAGCATCAGCAAGGATGAGCATATGCTTCTTACCACTTCCTTTCTTTCTGTAATAACGTTGATTTTACCATTTTTGTCGTTTGAAAACTTTTCTGCCAAGTAAGATATCTCCTTATAATTTTCGTATCCTTTTTCTGAAAGTGAAGATATGTCCCTTACAGCTGCTATCTTATCTCCAACCCTTAATTTCCCTGCTTCCTTTTGCTCTATCTTGCCATTTCCCATTACAAAAAGTCTGTGAACAGGTGTAACCTTAACGTTTCTTCCCGATGAAGTCTTTATATGGATAATGGTATCGCTGTATCCTTTGTACATCTTCCTTGTCTTGCTTCTAATTATTTTGCCATCTCTTAATGAATATGAAAAGAGAGATATTTCCTTCTTCAACGTCAATATCTCTTCGTTGCCATTAACCTCTATTATTGCATCTTCCCTGAGAGAATCATACAGCTTCTCTATCTCTACAAACCTTCCATCGCCTAAAAGTACAGGAGTATCTCCCAGAACGCATTTACCGCTACCAAACGGACCTGGTATGGCTGCAGTACCTCCCTTTGCAACGGGGAAAAATGTATCAAGAACTCTTTGACCTGTCACAAGGGGTGTATCTGGAGGAAGTTTCTTTCTATATGGTCTTGGTATTCTAACAGTCCACTTTGTTGATAAGAATAAGTCAACCTTTCCTTCGCTGGTTGAGACAGAACCTATGGGGTCCCTTATTGTATAGCTGCCAGACCTCAGCTCTTTTAATTCTCCTTTTAGACCGAGAGGAAGCATTATCTTATGCTTTATCAGCGGTGTCTCCTCAACCTCCCCAAGTATCTCCCCCTCTGAAACCATGTCTCCATCTCTCTTGATGGCCTCAAAATCCCACTTCTTCTTTTCATCAAGAGGAGGTATTATCAGGCCTCTTGAAATGAAATCTCCGCTCTTCTCTCTCAAAATGTTAAGTGGTCTTTGAATACCATCATATATTGAAGTTAATAGACCAGGCCCAAGCTCTACAGAAAGGGCTTGATTTGTATTCTCAACCTTATCTCCAGGTCTTATCCCTGTGGTATCTTCATAGACCTGAACTGTAACTTTATTGCCTTCAAGCCTGATAACTTCTCCTATTAGGCCAAGCTCACCCACTCTAACAACGTCATACATTTTGGCTGACTCAAGGCCTTCAGCAACAACGACAGGCCCTGAAACTCTTACAACAGCTCCACTATGCAATATCAACTCACCTTCAGGTCTATACCAAGCACTCTCTTTGCAAGTGCGGCTAGAGATTCTTCTTCACCCTGCTCGCTCGGAGAAGGCATGAATATAACGAGAGGAGACAAAGATGCTTCAAGCTTTTCTATGAGAAGCCTGGGCAGTTTCTTTCTTATCTGGTCTGCAATTATTATGAGGCTAAAATCTGTCGAAGAAAATACGTTTGTAACTGTCTGAAGGGCATCAGAGTCAGAGACTATATAGGTGTCATCAACACCCAGAAGTCTGTAGCCTAAAGCCAATTCTCTATCTCCTATAACTGCTATTTTCCCCGCTACTTGGCTTGCTGACCTAGAACTCAATACGTTCAAACCACCAAAAGTATATCGTTAATATATTTTTCTGACATCTTATACTGCTTTGCATATACTATTCTTCTTATATTCTGCCTTTCGAATTCAGCCCTTATAACGAATTCGAATACTGACGAGACAGATAACGGATGGCTTCTTAGCCTTGGGAGGTAATCTCTGCTGAGCATTCTGTCCATTTCGACCTCAAACTCTGTAAGGTTGCCAGACTCGGAATATCTTTCCACAGCTGCAGACAGGTCGAACCAGGGCTCGAATCTTTTAACAAGCTCCTTTAGGCCTGGAGAATCGTAGGCATCAAGCAATTGCCTCTGCTCTATGAGCCCTCCCTCTATTATATGCTTTGAAAAGACCTCCTTCGGAAGGTTTGATTCCTTTGATTTAAGTAGGTTTAGTATATTCTTCTTGGAAATCTCTGCTCTTACATATTCTCTCAGTGTCAGTTCATCTCCTTTAAAATATCTCAGCTCCCAGAGCAGCCTCTGGTAGTAATATTTTTGAAGAGCAGCTGTAAAGCTTCCAAGGTCCCCCGTTCTCCTGAAGTCAGAAAGCTCCTGGAGCAGCACCGCGCCATAACCATATTTGACAAGCTGATTTACCACAGCTTCCACATCAGGCTGCTGCAGAAGTAGCTTGAGGTCACTGTATGGTATAACGTTACCAGCTATACCTACAGGAAGATTTCTCGACGAAACAAGGAACGCTTCAGTCTCTTCAATCGACCTGCCGAGGCTCTTTGCAGCTAAAATGAGCTCTATATTCTCTATATCCCACTTTGAAAGATACGCTAGAAGCGCATTTTTACCGAATAAAGGCACAACAGACGTGGCTAATCTGTTTATGGATATCATATGCCTGTTAACTGCAACCTCTATCAGCTCAGGAGGAGAATACATTGATGCTGATGCCTCTATATCCTGTCTGTACCACGTAGATTCAAGAGCATCAGCAATCTCCTGAGGATCGCTCATTCTAGCTAGATTCTGTAGAAAATCCTTTGTAAGGAAGTCAAGGGAAAGACTCCTCAGCCTGCCGAAGGCTGCTGAATATGTTACACCAAGCAATCAGTCTATCTTCTCCATTATTTCAGCAGTAAGCTGTTCATTTTTCATCCTCAGCAATTCTTCGAAAGTCAGGTCAAGCTCTAGAGTTTTTGAAGAATCGTATGCCTTTATTCCTCCCATGCACTGCAATTCATTGTCAGAGGTCTTGAAGCCTTTATCGTTCAGCAGCTGCCTATCCTCCTTTCTGCAGGCTATAACTGCTCCTTTTCCCAGCCTTGAAGTTGCATACCTTGCCATATCCACTACAAGTTTCTTATAGGATTCTGTTGCAGCGTAGCTTTTCAGTATATCTTGCAGCTTCCTTATGTTGAGTGTCATCATTTTATCTGTAGCATCGAAGATGATTCTTTTTGCTTCAAGCCTGGCAGCCCCGATAATCCTGTTTGCCTCCCCCTGAGCCTTGAATCTGGCATCAGCTTCTGCCTTCTTCTGTATACCTTCTATTTCTTTCCTTGTATTTTCTTCAAGCTCTTTTAGGCTTGACTTAAATTCTTCATCTATCGCCTTTAGAGCATTTTCTTTCTTTTGCTCCAGTTCCTTGAGTAGCGCCTCTGCTCCTGACTGTGTTTCGGCTCCCATGGGGACCCGTCTCTCTCTAGAGTATACCCAGCAGCAGTATTACACCGAGCACGAACCCTATTATCCATAAAGTTTCAGGAATGACGAAGAAGAACAGAACCTGGCCAAATTTTTCTGGTTTCTCAGCAATTATTCCCATTCCTGCTGCTCCTATACCTTGCTGAGCTATACCCGTCCCGATGAGACCTCCGGCTATAACTATCGCAGCGGCGAGCGCGAGATTTGGATCTGTAGGCATTTCAACTGTGCACCTATGAAGCAGGGCAGAATTTATCGGTTATATAACTTTTTATTAAGTTGTGCTTTGCTCTAAAGCAAGTAATAAAAGTTTTAATCTTTGTTCAGTCTATTAGCTTTTTATTGAGTCAAGCGAATAGGCGTCTGGCTGCAATTATGTTTACAGATATAGTAGGATATACATCATTAGGCCAGATGAATGAATCCCTTTCGCTTGAACTCCTTGAAGAGCACAGGAAGGTTCTGAGACCTATAATCTCGAATAATCATGGAAGAGAGGTTAAGACTATAGGAGATTCATTGCTAGTCGAATTCTCAAGCGCCTTGGATGCTGTCAACTGCGCTTACGGGATACAGAAAGCAATAAGGGAGTTCAATTCTTTGAGACCAGATGAAAGAAGAATTTTCTTGCGCATAGGCATCCATCTTGGAGACGTTTTGGAGCAGGACAATGATATACTTGGGGATGCGGTTAATGTGGCGTCAAGAATACAATCAATGGCTGAAAAAGGTGGAGTATGCATAACTCGCCAGGTGTATGACCATGTGAAGAACAAAATTAAATTCAAATTGCAAGAATTGGGCTACAGGCAACTCAAAAATGTAAATGAACCGATTGAAATATTTAAGATTGTAATGCCTGAAGAAGACAATAGCATGCTTAGCACTCCTGACCCTAGAAGGATAGCAGTACTACCTTTCAACAACATAAGCCCAGACCCTGCTGACTCCTATATTGCAGATGGCATGACTGAAGAGATGATTTCGACATTATCACAGGTTTCTGGGCTTAAGGTGATTTCTAGAACATCTGTCATGACATATAAGAATACTGCTAAGAAGCTCGGAGATATCGCTAAAGAGTTAAATGTAGGTACAGTTCTTGAAGGAAGCGTCAGAAAGACTGGCAATAGGATTCGCATATCAGTTCAGCTGATTGATGCTACAACAGATGAACATCTCTGGGCTGGGACGTATGACAAAGAGCTGAGTGATATCTTTGCTGTGCAAGGGGCTGTGGCATCTGAAATAGCTAAAGCTCTTGAAATTAAATTATCAAAGGGAGAAGTTGAAGCTACATCAAAAGTGAAAACGACAAGTCCAGTAGCATATCAGCTGTATCTTGCAGGCATTCAGCTTCTCAGGCAAAGAAGCACAGAGCAATCTGCCAGGAAGGCTATAGAGTATTTTCAGAAAGCGTTGAACGAAGACCCAAAATTTGCTGATAGCTATACGGGCCTTGCAAGTGCATATGAGCTTCTTGGTCACCACAGCTACATACCAATGGAAGAATCATTTCATCTTTCGAGGATGATGGTTGAAAAGGCGCTGGAGCTTGACCCTGACTCGTCTAAAGCACATGCAGCGTTAGGATTATTGCTGTGGCATCATGACTGGAAGTTTTCCGATGCTAAGAAAGAATTCGAGAAGGCAATACAATTGAACCCCAGCGACTCATTTGCTAGAACCCGTTATGCAATAGCCCTTGCTTTCGAGGGTGATTTGAAAAATGCCAAACAGCAGATTGGAATAGCAGAAGAGTACGACCCGCTAAGTAGGGGTGTAGCAACTTGGAAAGCTGTAATACTGTGGATATGCGGTGAGAAAGATGAAGCATTTATGGGCATTGAGTATGCCATACAATTAGACCCCAGCCCCCTATCACATTTCTTCAAAGTTCTTTTCCTCGTAAACGAAGAAAGATTAGAAGAAGCAGAAAGAGAGTTCTATGCTTTGGATAAGGAATGGTTAAAGGAGCCACTGCTAAAATCGTATTGGGCCTACATTCGAGCCAGAAAAGGTGATAGAGATGAAGCTAGAAAAATATTAAATGAGCTAAAAGAACAATGCGAAAGGGGTTTTTCTTCAGAGGACCTTGTTGCAAATGTCTATGCAGGTTTGGGTGAGATAGATAATTCGTTCGAATGGTGGAGAAAGGGAGTAGAGAAGCATAGTATCGAGCCACTATGCCTAATATACCCTGAAAAATTTTGTGTTGTAGAGAATCGTGATGATGAAAAGTGGAAAATGTTAAGGCGTATAGCTAATTTAGGATAAACAATTGACTAGGTTTCGCATGAGATTTCAGACCTTATAGGAACCAGGTTTCAACAATCTACCCGAAAAAGAAATCTTCGAGCTTTGTAGCACCAAGTATTTCATCGAATTCATAGCCCAGAGCATCCAGTATCTGGTCGAACGTTCCCCTCATGTACTCAACATACTTGTCAACATCTATCTCTTCAGGCTTGGCATATTCAACAGGCTTAACACCTGTTCCCCCCGCAGTTTTGACGAACGAAATTATCTCGCCAGCCTTTATCTCCTTACCCTTCTTCTGAAGTATCAATGCAGCTTTAACATGCTGAGGTGTTGTATCAGTATACTTGTCAAGAGATTTGTTCAACATGACCCTGAATGCAAGCTGCTCAAGAGGTATCTTCTTTGCTTTCAGCGCAAGGTATTGTGCACGAAGCAACTCTCTGATCTTCTCTCTTGCCCTTTCGAAATCCTCAGGAGTCTGCACTTCTGCAAGCACTGCTATGACTTCTGCAAAAGCCTGTTTTATGAACTCTGGCACGTTAGATTTCTTGCCTGTTAAGCCTTTAACCTCAACACTCCCATCTTTGTACACACCCAGGTAATTCTTCTTTCTTGCAGAGAATGCGGCGTATCTATATTCCTTATCTATCTCTAGCTCTATTCCCAATTCCTTCTTCGCCCATTCAAGCATCTCATCAACCTGCTCCTTCTTCGGAGCCTTGAGAAATAGGCTATCTGTATCGCCATAGGCAACGACTATCCCTAAACTTCTAGCCTTTTCTATGGTCCTTGTAATGCTGTATCTGCCTAGAGCTGCTGTTGCCTCCGCAACTGGCAGGCAGTAGAGTGCAAAGCTTTCAAAACCCATAACCCCATAACTTGCATTGAGAATTACCTTTAGGCTCTGAGATATAACGTTGTAAAATTCCTTCTCCTGCTTTGATGCTCCTAATCTTTTTGCTAGGTTCTTAAAGTAACCTACCCTCACATCCCTCAGAGAACCTATAAGCAGGCTTGTTATACCTGTTCTCAACCTGCATACCCAGTGGTCAGTCTCAGGAATTCTGTTCGTTCTGCATTCAGGATGAGGACAATTTACCGTTTCATACGATAAATTGTAGACTTTTATTATGCTTGGATACAGAGAAGCAAAGTCAAGTACAACAGCATTGAAATGGACACCGGGCAAAGGCTCTATTACAAGCCCTCCCTTGTACTTCTTTCCCTTTATTATTGCTTCAGAAGACGCGGAGCCTTTTGCCTCCAGGTCTTCCTTTCTTGGAACCAGAGCATTCCACTTTCTGTGCTCGTAGATCAAAAGGCTCTTTATCCAGTTCGAAACATTCATTCTGAATGCATCTTCTAGAGGCATCTTCGATATTCTGCATATTGTTGTGAAGAGTTTCATGAATACGCTGTTGTTGAAAGATGTCAGCTCAAGAGTTATCTCTGCATCTATGTAATTGTAGTATGCAAGCGAGCCTAAGGAAAGAAGGCTTATTCCTTCCTCAGTCTCTACCTTCTCTCTGCCAAGAAGGGCTGAAGCTATGGCATTAAGTGTATGCTCTGAATATTTGTTTCCAAATGCATATACCTGAATGGACCTGTTGTTGAATGCTCTGTAAAGGTCAACATGCAGTCCATGCTTCAGGTTTGCCACTTCTCTACCAAGGCTTATGGGAATTGCTTCTTTGGGTATATCCATGTTTGATGCACGATTGTAAAGATAGACCATGTCGAATTGGTCACCGTTGAATGTAACTATTACAGGATATTCGAGAAGTGCATCGAATAAAGACAGTATTAGGTCCCCTTCACTTCTGAATAGTCTAAGGTTTACATCACCTGGAAGCTTTGTCTCTCCCTTTGCCACCTCGGTTCTCTCAAGAAGGAAGACTGTCTTCTTTCCATCACTCCCCACAAGAGCAGCGCTGATAACAGGATACTCCGCTTTCGTTGCATCTGGCAACCTGTTTTCCTCTGGCGAAAAGACTTCTATATCAAGCGCAGCCCTCTTGAATTCTGGCTGTGGCTGAGTGAGCAGGAGAGCCCAGTCTCTGATATAGTCAGCAAGCATCGGGCTTGCGTTCTCGGTGCTCTTCTTGAGTATCTGCATGACACTTTCGCTTGGTTGAAAGGGGACAGGTTCCACTTTGCCGGACGTGATTCTGTAGTAAGTTCCCATCTGAAGCTGCAGGTCATAAATGTAGTTTTCGTAGTATTTTATGTCAGCTTCATATGCATCTATCTGGTCTCTTATTGACTTCTGACCTCCTCCAATTGCAAGTGGGTCTGATGTTATTATCTTGCTGACAGTTATTATTTTGTCAGCGATCAGGTCTTTCTTTTGAACCTGCTGTATATCTATTACATCAGGTCTCTGCTTTATGGATACAAGTTCATCAGGAGGCAGTTTTGAAAAGCAATAGGGTTTATGCCCTGATTTATCATAGTAAAGCCTTATGGTATCTGTCTTCGGGTCGTAAAACTTGAGAAAAGCAAGCTTCTTATCTCCATCATAGCCAGCTCCTATTAACAGTCCAGATTCAAGGTCGTTAGTGTCATCCTGCGACCTTCTTATTTTATTGATCAATTCGCTAGCTAGAGCCATGACAACCTTCCACCATCATACTTGCATGGCTATAACTGTTAAGCAAGCATCAGATTTTCTTAATTATATGATATTTGAGGGGCTTGGTGAAGAGAAATGAAGCTGCTGAATGCATTGATGATAGCTATCAATGCAATAGTATCTATATTATTCATATTGCTGGGAGTCATGTCAAGCACTTCTCTTGCATTGCTTGGCATAATAGCACTTGTATTTTCTCTATTATCTTTCATACCATATTCACCTCTGAACAGGCTTCTGTATTGCAGCTCCTCTGTCATGCTGGCATCAGCTTCCGCAGCTATTGCATATGCATTATCTTCAGGCACATCGATATATTTGGTTCAGGGCTATCAGCTGGTAGAGGTTGCAGGTGTATTAGGCGCATTTATCTTTATCATCCTGGCGCTTATAGCCTGCTCCGGAGCTTGGTAGGGGTGCAGCCATGGAGATAGACCAAAAGATTAGACTTGTGGAAAGGCCTCCAACCCAAGAAGTGATAACTATGCAAGAGCTCAGAAAGCTATTTGAAGAAAAGGATAAGCCGGGACATTACATAGGACTTGAGATAAGCGGACTCCTTCACCTTGGAAGCCTTGTTCTGACAGGGTTCAAGCTCAAAGACCTTATCGCAGCAGGTGTAAAGGCTACAGTGTACCTGGCAGACTGGCATAGCGCAATAAACAGAAAGCTTGGCGGAGACTGGGAAAGGATAAGGCTTGCATCTGAATATTATGCTGATGCGTTCAAGTTCTTTGTACCTGGGGTAAGAATAGTTCTTGGAAGCGACCTCTACAGGGGCAACGATGCATACTGGAAGAATGTGCTCGAGTTCAGCAAACATGTTTCTATAGCTAGAGCCACAAGGACACTGACAATAATGGGTAGAAGCGCAAAGGAGAAGCTCGACCTGGCACAGTATTTCTACCCTCCGATGCAGAGTGTAGATATACATGAATTGCAGGCAGATATCGCCCATGCAGGTATGGACCAGAGAAAGGTGCACATGCTGGCAAGAGAGGTATATCCAAAGTTAGGATGGAAGCCTCCAGTTGCACTGCATCATGAGCTTTTACTAGGATTGAGAAAGCCGGAAAGAGGCGGGCTTGATGAAGAAGAAGTGCAGGATATGCTGATTTCGAGCAAGATGAGCAAAAGCCATCCTGAGGCATCAATATTCATTCATGATAAAGAAGAAGAAATAGAAGATAAAATGAAGAAAGCATTCTGTCCTGCAAAAGAAGTGAATTTCAATCCAGTGCTGCAATATGTAAGGCTTCTGATCTTTCATGAGAAGAATGAATTCAGAGTTGAAAGGCCAGCAAAATTCGGGGGAGATATTGATTTCAAAAACTACCAGGAGGTCGAGAAGGCATATGCAGAAGGACAATTGCATCCAGCAGACTTAAAGGCTTCAGTCGCAAGGGAACTGAACGAAATGGTAAGGGATGTGAGAGCCCACTTCGAAAGAAGATTCGAAGAGATAAAATCTCTGCTAAGTTGATTAAAGCAATCAGTTGATTAATCAGTTATGCAAGGGGTATTGGTTAAAGGACGCGTGAGATAAGACGACTTTCGCAAGACCTAAAAGCTTACCTCCAGCATCTAGCTCTGCGATGGACGGAGTAAGAGTTCCGATAAACAGACCTTTTGTTGGAGACGAAGAGATGAAGGCTGTCGCAGAAGTTCTGAAGGAAGCAAACCTTACGTCAGCATCTTTCGATGGGGGTAAGAAGGTAAGAGAGTTTGAAAGGGCTCTTGCCTCATACCTTAAGGTTAAAGATGTTATAGCAGTCAATTCAGGAACCTCAGCCCTTCTAGCATCACTTATGGCATGCAATATACAGCATGGTGATGAGGTCATACTTCCATCTTTCACTTTCGCAGCTACAGCAAATGCTGTCAAAGCTGTAGGTGCAGAAGTAGTTTTTGCAGATATCAGCATGGATAATTATTGTATTGACCCTGAAGATGTAAGAGCCAAAATAACTGAAAAAACAAAGGCAATAATACCTGTCGATATCTTTGGAAATCCGTCGAGAATTGATGAGATAAACGAAATAGCTGCACCTAAGGGTATAGCTGTAATAGAGGATGCAGCTCAAAGCCTGGGAAGTATGGACCAGGGAAGCTATACAGGCTCAAAGGCCCTGCTAGGCTGCTTCAGCTTTTATCCAAGCAAAGTGATCACAACGGGCGAAGGAGGAGCGATTGCAACCAACGACGAAGAGCTGGCAAGAAAGCTTAGGATGATAAGGAACCATGGCATGGTGCAAGGCTATGATACTACTCTGCTGGGCCTGAACATGAGAATGCCAGAGGTGGAGGCTGCGATAGGAGTTGAACAATTAAAGAAGATTGAGAGCTTCATACAGATAAGGAGAAGGAATGCAATAGCGTTCACTGAGAAACTCAAGAATTCTGAGAATATAATACCTCCTGTCGAACCAGCAGGAAAGAGGTACAACTATTATCTTTATACAGTGTATGTGAAGAATATGAGAGATGCTTTGATGCAGAGACTCAGGTCTGCTGGCTACGGAGCAATTGTATATTATGACCCGCCTGTTCATCAAACACCTTACTATAAGGGGCTTTACAATGTAAACCTCAAAAAGACAGAAGATGCATCAAAGCATGTGCTTTCTCTACCTGTTCACCCGGGAGTGAAGCTAGAAGAGGTTGAAGAGATGGCCATACTTGCAAGTACATTCGGAAATGCTTAAAGGTTGATATCTATCTGAATAAAGGCGATAATCATGTCTGAAGGAGAGGTAAAGCAGAAGTCTGGGATAGTTTACGAATGTGTTAGATGTGGAACAAAAGTTACGAGTGAAGAGCTTCTTTCGCTTCCTGAAATAAAGTGCATATGCGGCTACAAGGTTTTCAGAAAGGCTAGGCCTCCTGTAGTGAAGCAGATAAAAGCAGTCTAATTGCAGACAAATAAGATTATAGCATACGTTTAGAACAGCTGGCCTGTGGAAAGTGCATTCATAGCCTCATGCGGCTTGGTCAATGTAGGGAAGCTGAAGGATAAGGGTATAGGGGACCTGATGAGCGAAGCTAGCATAAATGCAATGAAAGCAAGACCTGAGCTTATACCTGATAGAATAATCGTCGGAAATATGTTTAGCGGAGTAGGCTCAAGACAGGAGCATCTTGGAGCATATCTGGCAAGCATGCTTGGAATCGATAATATACCTGCATACAAGGTCGAAGCTGCCTGCGGTTCAGGAGGAGTGGCTGTGCATAATGCATACCTTGCTATAAAGTCAGGAGAAAGCTCTGTTGTGCTTGTAACAGGGGTTGAGAAGATGACTGACCTTGAAGTCAACGAAGCAACATCAGCTCTCGCAATGGCAGATAACAATGAGTTCAGCGCTTCTGTAGGAGCAACTTTCACTTCACTCAACGCAATGACATACAGAGCTTACCTGAATAGATACAATGCAAAGAGAGAAGAGCTTGCTGAATTCCCTGTCCTTTCTCACAAAAATGCAATGGACGCGCCCCATGCAATGTTCAAGAAAAGAATAGATGTTGAAGACGTAATCTCTAGCCCAATTATATCTGAGCCTATAAGATTGCTTGACAGCTCTCCCATGTGTGATGGAGCTGCATCGCTGCTGATAGTCAATGAAAAAATAGCAAATTCACTTAATGGAAAGTTAGTCGAGATAGCCTCATCAGAAGTAGCGGTAAACCTGTTCAACCTCGCAGAGAGACCAGACCCTCTTGAATATACAGCTACAAGGACAGCGACGAAAAGAGCTTTAGAAAGGGCCGGAATCAATATTAATCAAGTAGACGTGATGGAGATACACGATGCCTTCAGCATAACTTCAGCTTTGACTCTGGAAAGTATGGGTATATCTGAAAGAGGAAAGGCTGGCAAAGATGCTGGGAACGGTAGGTTCGAAAGAGATGCAGAGCTGCCGATAAACACATTCGGTGGGCTAAAGGCAAGAGGTCATCCTGTCGGTGCATCAGGCGTTTATGAAATAGCAGAGGCTTACCTTCAGCTGACAGGAAGCGCGGGTCAATGCCAAGTGCCAGATGCAAGAATCGCTCTAACTCACAATATGGGCGGGGTTGATACAACAACTGCAGTGACTGTACTTGCAAGGAGATAGCAAATATGAATTCCATCTCTTATGAGAGGCTTAAGAAGAGATATACTGAATTGATAGGAGTCAGGTGCGAAAATTGCGGCAAAGAGTACTTTCCGAAACAGGTCAGATGCAGAAATTGCGGCAGCTACAGGATGGTAGATGCAGCTATGCCACGCATTGGAAGACTTGAAAGCTATACTTTGCTTAATGTACCTTCGAGCGAATTCAAGGGAAAAGAACCTATTGTGTTAGGGATAGTAGAGCTCGAAAACGGGGTAAGGCTGGTCAGCCAGATAGAAGCTGATGATGTAAATGCATTAAAACAGGGGATGAAGGTGAAGATGAAACTTGCAATAATTAAGGACTCCTTCGAGGTCTTCAAATTCTATCCAGAAGAGCATTGATATGATTATTTAACCCCTAGCAATTCGGCCATTTCTCTTCTTGAGGCCCGGCCAAGCTTTTCAGCAGTTACCTCGGGCGGAGCTTCCATGACATAAACTCCAAAACCTGATTCAAGCGCGTTAAGAGGTCTGTCGGTAGGGTGAACCTCTACATGCCAGTGATATTGAGATTGCTGTTTTCTTTCAGGAGCTGTATGAAAGGAAATGCTGTACTTGGCTGTACCGTTTCTCACCTTGACCAATCCGCCAACAGTGCATCTCATTATCAGAGCAAGCTCTTTAACCTGGTTCTGAGTCATTTTTAGGAAGCTTCTCTGATGCTTTCTCGGAACTATCCAGAATTCCATATCCTGCACTGGAGCCCAAGGAATAAAGGCTACGTAACTTTCGGTAGCGAGTATCTGCCTAGGACCTCCTGTTTCCACGTTTACAATCCTGCACATAGGGCATATCGATAGTTCGTTGTAGACTGCATCTGTAGCATCAAGTTCTCTTTCTATTGCTGGCGGTATCCTGCTTATGCTGAGCAATTCTATCTGAGGATGGGAAGAACTTCCTTTTCCAGGGGTGTAATTTGAATACGCCGCAACGTATGAAATACCCTTTCCTTGGTAAAGGTTCTTCATCTGCTCCTGCATAGCCAACAGCCCGTTTGATATCTGATTGGCAGGTGCATTATGAAATGCTTCATCATGCTTTGGAGAAGTGACAACCACGTAATGATTCCCGTTAGCTGGCTCAGCAAGCAATGGCTCATCGCTGTATCCCATGCTGGGGTCTTCAAATATTATAGGCCTGGGGCTCTTAAATACCCTGGCAACCCAGTCCTGCTGCCTTTCCTCTTCGCTATCGGATGTTTTAACTATCCCCCCAAATTTGTCCAGCAATACCAGCTCAGCAAGGGGAGTTTTTGATTCCTTTCCGGAGCAGTAATAGCATTCGTCGGAAGGGTCTTCATTGAGGTTTAGAGGAGCAGGCGGGATTAGCGATACTGACCTTGAAGTATAATCGGTTCTGAGTTGTGGCAAACTAGCTGAGGGGGTAACCTGCTTCCTTTTAAGCGCTTTTGAATCGATACCTGCTAGGTGTAAAGACCATTTCCAGTGTCATGTGAAAAGAAGTAAAGCCTGTCATCTCTCAATCTGATGTATACCTTCTGATTCAAGCCTATCTTCAAATCAGAACTTGTCTGGGAGAGAAGCTTTAACCCCTTCATATCAAGGCTGAGATATTGCAGTGGTCCAAGAGGCTCCTGCACATATACATCAGCTGTCAATGCGTAATCATCTCGGTAAGATGTGCTCACAAGAACATCTTCAGGCCTTACACCCAGCAGAATTTCTCCCTCGGGAAGAGAATTTTTGACCTTTATTTCAAATCTGGCTTCTTCTTCCTTAAAGTATAATGCTCCATCCCTCTTTTCTATTCTTCCATTAACTATGTTCATGGGGGGGCTGCCAACAAATCCTGCTACAAAGATGTTTGCAGGCTTCGAATAAAGGTCTTGAGGGGTTGCTACCTGCTGTATAATACCCTGATTGATTACAGTTACTCTGTCAGCCATCGTCATTGCTTCAGCCTGGTCATGAGTTACGTAGATTGATGTTGTACCAAGCTCCTTCTGAAGCCTCTTAAGAAAGCCTCTGGCAGATACTCTCAGTTTTGCATCAAGGTTTGAAAGGGGCTCATCAAAGAGAAATACCTTTGGGTCTCTGACTATCGCTCTTGCAAGTGCTACTCTTTGCTGCTCTCCCCCACTAAGCTGGGAAGGTTTTTTATCGAGTAAATGAGAGATCTGAAGGTATTCTGAAACACTCTTTATCTTTTCGTCTATATGCTGCCTCGACTTGCCCCTTACCTTGAGAGGAAGGGAAATGTTATCCCTAACTGACATGTGAGGATACAGAGCATAATTCTGAAAGACCATCGCAATATCCCTATCCTTGGGAGGAATTTCGTTAACCAGCTCATCTCCGACGTATATCTCCCCAGATGTTACCTTTTCTAGGCCTGCTATCATCCTGAGTATTGTTGTCTTTCCTGAACCTGAAGGACCCAAGATGCACATGAATTCACCATCCCTCACTTCAAGGTCTATGTTATTCACTACAGTAACCCTTCCAAACGATTTGCTGACTTTCCTCAGTGTTACGGAAGCCAAAGTGCTAGCCCTTGGTAGACCCTAGAGTAAGCCCACCAATAAAATACTTCTGCAGGATGATTGCAAGTATGATCAATGGCAGGCTGATAGCAATGGCACCTGCGCTTATTGTTGCCCAGTTTATCCCTGTTGCTGATATGAAATTAGATATAAAGACGGTAACACCCCTTGCTCCTATAGGCACTTGACCGTTAAAGACAGTAAGTCCCAATATCAGAGTGAAAAGAAACTCGTGCCAGCAGTTTATCACTGAAAGTATAACTACAGCTATAATGCCCGGTTTTATCAAAGGAAAGACCATTCTCCATATTATGTTAAATGTGCCCATACCATCTATTCTAGCTGCTTCATCTATCTGCTTAGGTATATCCTCTATGAAACCCACTAAAAGCCAGACAGATATCGGAAGGGTGAATATAAGATATGTGCTGATGAGGCTCCACCATGTATTGTATATATGGGCTGCTTGAGTGTAATAGAAGAGAGGTATTATGAATATGACACTGGGCATGCTGTTGACTATTATATTCCATGAAACTATCTTTGTTCCTCCAGTCTTGAATCTTGAGATGCTGTATGCTGCAGGGACAGCTATCAATATAGTCAGTATAACTACAGCAGCTGTAACAGATAGACTTGTTACCAAATAACCGTATAGCTCTCTTAGTGCCTGAACCCAGTTTGATAGGTCTATCTTGCTTGGGAAGAGAACTATTCCTCCTCCTGAAGGAAAGAGCTCATCGTAAGTCTTGAGAGATGTGGCGAAGGTCCAGTAAAATGGAAATATGGATAGCAAAGCAGCGATGCTCAGCAATCCGTAGATGATTGCGCTTGTGAATGAACGCTTACCCCTCCTTCTCTCTTTTCTTTCCTCTTTTGATATTAAGGAAGCAAGGCGATTGCTGGAGAAACTACCTTTTCTGGCTTTGAACAGACTGTTCAGGTTTGTTGCAAAGATATTTTTCTTCTTTTCTTTCTCCTTCTTTAGCCCCAGCCTCTCATCTATCTTCATCATCCTTAGAAGGAGGAAAGTGGGTACTAGCGCTATAAGCATGATAAGCAGGCTTATGGCTGAACCATACTGCTGAAAACTACTCACGAAAGATACTTGATAGAGCAGATAGGGAAGAGTTTGCACATAGAGAAATGGACCGTTTATTGCGAACATGTATACAAGGTCAAAGCTCCTGAAACTTGTCATTAAAGCAAGCAAAGCAGCGACAGCAAGAGAAGGCTTTGCCATCGGGAATGTTATGTTCTTTAGCATGCTGAAGCCTCCCAGCCCATCAACACTTGCTGCTTCATATATCTGAGAAGGTATGCTCTTGAATCCTGCGTAAATTATGAGAAAAGTAAGAGGAGTTTCTTCCCATGCTGAAGCTATTATTGCGCTCAGCATGATTGTGCTCTGCTGCCCCACCCAGAAAGGGCCTCTTATCCCAAAGAAAGAAAGTAGTTCAAAGGGCCGTATTGAGGGTCAAGTATAAGCAGCCATATCACTGCAACTGCTACAGGCGAAACAAGCAGTGGTATTATGAATACGGAACTGAAGAACTTGGAACCCCTTTTGACCCTATCTACCAATATTGCTAAAATAAGACCAAAGATGAATTCAAGAGAAACTGTTCCGAGTGAAAAGATACCTGTATTCAAAAGTGTCTGGTCCATAAATGGAAGAGAGAAGACAGATATTATAGAGCCTGTTGTAATGGATATGTATACATTCTCCAATATAGGAAAAAGAGTGAATGCTGAAAGATATGCTATAAGTGGGAGGACAAGAAACCAGTTTGCGTGCTTCTCAAAAAGAGATGTCTTAATATTCACAAAGAATCCTCCCCAACAGCCAAGCTAGGAATGAAAATATAAAAATATAATAGTTTGAGTTTATGTCAACCGTGCTTGACTATAGGTATCCACGCGTTTGCTGCTAGCTGCAGCGCTGAAGCTATCTGGTCTGGAGTGGCTGAATTGGGCGGTAAGACTGAAGCTAAAGCGTTATCAAGCACAGGAATTAATGCCCAAGTAGAGCTGATTATATGAGGTTCTGCACCACCAGCCTGTACAACGCTTAAGGCCTTTGTGAAGAAGTTTGCAAGGTTCGGATGCTCCTTTATGAGAGCTTGGTAGCCTGAAAAGGTGCCAGGAAGGGCTCCTTGAACATCCCACATCTTTGCCTGCTCAGATGGAGTAAGAGCAAACATCAGGAATTTGAATGCGAGGTCCTTGTTGTTTGAATACTGGCTTATTGCTGCACCTGAGCCTCCCTCTTGAGAATATCCTCCCGGAAGCAGAGTGAAGTCAATATCTCCCTTTATCGCTGTCTTGTTAAGACCACTATACTGAGCAAGCCAGGCAATTGCCATGACAAACTGCTTACCTTGGAAGCCTCCAGAGTAATACTGAACAAAGTTGTTGTAATTGAATCCTCCATAGCTGTTTACCAGACTTGGCTGAGCATTCATCATAGCAGCTAGAGTCTGTGTAGCCTGTACACCTGCAGAACTGTTGAATGATGGCAGAAAGTTCTTTGTGAAGAGTATACCATAGCCAGGTTGAGCTGGGCCTAGGTTTGTTTGATGGTAGTAATAGGCATATACGTCAAGATATGTATTCCAAAGTTCGTGAGCTGTTGCAGCTTCTATAAAAGCACCATAGTAAGGAGTGTTTTGATAGAAGTATTGTTCATCGTAAATGAAGTTATCCCATGTGGTTAACGGCTTCAGATTTGACTGATACTGGTTCCAGATGCTAGGTCTGTAGTATATCATCATAGCATCACTCATCATTGCTAGTGCCTTTACCTGAACAGTCCCGTTTGGAAGAGCTATGTTTCCGTTTGAAGACTGCATAGCTGGTATAATGTCAGACATGTTGAGGTTGTTCTGGGCTATGTATGGCCTCAAGTCGACTGTCCATGTTGCCAAAGTTCCTATCATGCTAGGCGTACCAGTTACTATATCTACCTGGGAGCTGTGAGCCTGAAGCAATGTCTGCTCTTGGGAAAGTATACCGCTGAAAGGTGCTTGCAGAACCGTTACATTGACCCCAGGGTTCTGGCTCATGAAATCTTTAGCAACTGCAGAGTAGAACGAGTCAGTAAAACCGGATATTGACATGATAGTAAGTGTCTTTGATGTGGTTGTTGCCGGTTTGCTCAGGGATGAAAAGTAAAGTATACCAGCCCCTGCTATTGCTAGTATTACAATTACAATAAGTACTGCAACGCCTCTTGATACAGCCTTCCTCCTGCTAGGTTTTACAAAATCTGATAAAGATATCATCACAGACGATAAGGTATGCAATCATTATTAACTTTGCTGTTAGGCTGATATGTAGTAAGGAGTGATTTGCATCATAGTTTTAAGAGATTCGATGTCAGCCTTGATAGGGAGTAGGAGAGGTAAGTCTACTCCAGCCTTTCTGAATTCAGCAAGCTTTTCCACAACGGAGTCATAATCACCTACTGCAGTAAATGATTGAAGCATCTCGTCTTTTATTTTTGACGAAGCCTCTTCCAACTTACCCTTCATGTAAGGTGATGCAACCTTCTCTCTATCCTCCAGCGAGAAACCGCTCTCTATCAGCGTTCTATCATCCAGCACAGCCATCATGTAGGTAACAAAAGGGTCCTTCCTTGCTATTTCCAACGCTTCTTTTTCAGTTTTTGCTACATAAGTCAATATGTTAGATGCAACTTCCATCTTTCCAAAACGTGGAGGCCTGTTTGCATTCAGTTCAGAAACTATTCTTTTTGTGGATTGGATAGATTCTGCTGGCGCTGCAATATAACCGTCTGCAACTCTGGCAGCCATCCTGAGCATAGCTTTCTTTCTCACGCCAACAAACACTGGTATACTTCTATCGGGTAATTTGAACATAAGTTTGGCTCCTTTCTGGATAGCATTTCCTGCAAGGAGCTCTCTTATTTCCTCTATTCTCTTTTCAAGCTGCCAAACGGGCTTTACTAGATCTATACCCATCTGATTCAGCCTAAGTGGATAGCCTGTACCTATCCCAAGGATAAATCTGCCTGGAGAATATTCATCAAGAGTTGCAAGTGTCATTGCAATGACTGTTGTGTTCCTTGTAAAGGGGTTTATGCAACCTGTTGCAAGCTTCATAGTTTTTGTGCTAAAAGCAGATGCTGTCAGCTGGGTTATTGCATCTCTCATAAAGTATGTCTCATGTATCCATAATGACTCGAAACCTGCAGCTTCTGCCTCTTTAGCCAGACTCGAAAGTTGAAGAAGGGGGATATTTCCTGAAACGGAAAGACCAATTTTTCTTTCATTTCCCATCGTATATCACCTTATCGGCAAGAGGACAAAGACGAATATGTCCCAAAGAATATGTGAAAGTAAGCTTGCTGCAAGACTCTTTGTATAAAGGAAAAGATATGCCCAGACTATCGATGTTATGAACGCTGACAATACAAGCACTGGGTTAAGCGATGATATATGTACAGTTGTATCGCCAAAGACACTTATGACATAGCCAGCAATGGCGCCATACCTTTCTGAGAATGCCCTCTGGACAAATCCTCTCCAGAAAAATTCTTCACCAGAAGCTATAGGAAAGACAAGAATTAATGAAAGAAGTAAAGGGTCAATTCCAACTGCAAGCCTGTAAATGGACTGGATGTTCTGATTGGCAAACGGTATTAGATATGATAGGTTATTGGCAAAATAGAATAAGAAGTACAAAAATAACGCAGATAGAATTGATACAAATATGTAAAGTGAAGAGATATTTTTCAGTATGGGAGGCTTGGAGTAGAATGAGATTGTAAAAAGAATTAATGAAGATAATGAGATATCGAGCCAGAAGTTTAAAGGTTTGACGTAAAAAGTTACGAACCATAACAAATATGCAAAAGGAATCGAAATTACAACGTATTTGATTTTCAAATTCAACACCCCTACATTATCTTCAAGATGAAGAGCGAAGTCATCAGAAGAAGCATGGTCAGCAAAGCAGACATCACATTAAAACCCAGATAAGGAGCCATTTCCTTTGCAGAAGAATTGTGTTTCATGGCTCCAAAGGCTCCTTTGATGAATATTGGTAGAGAGAAATATGTAAGAAACGCTGCAGGAGAGATTACCCTTAGAACGATAAAAACGGCTAGAAGAAAGTACGCAGTTAAGCCTAGTAAAAGAGAAAGGACTGATGCCCTTTCTTTTCCTAGCAATGTGGCAAAATTTCTTCTCCCTCCACTTCTGTCAGCATCTATATCAGGTATCTCGTTCATCAGAAGTATGTTTGCTATCATCATACCAGGTATTATTCCCAGCAATAACGGAATAGAGGAAAACTTACCTGTTATCACCATATATGTACCCAGAACTGATAGAGGGCCAAGGTTGAGGCCTGTAAACACCTCCCCGAGATAATGTCGTGCTAAAATAGGTGTATAGATGTATGTAATAAGGGCTGCTTCTATAACCAATGGTATGAGCAAAAGCGTTCTTATAAAGGCCAGATAAATCCCGATAATAACTGAAAGCGTAAGAGATAGAAGGCCAAGGGCGTAAACATGTCTCGCCTTTATAGCCCCTTGCACAAGAATCTTGCTGCCTCCGCTGAATGGAGTCTTATCGGTCAGAGCATCAACTCCCATGATGTAATCAAAATAGTCATTGAGAACATTCACAGATATCTGTATTAAAAGAGAAGCAATCATAGTAACCAAGAATAGAGAAATGCTGAAGGCAGATTCATACCATGCTATTGCTCCTCCTAAAGAGACAAGTAAGACACTTATGAGCAAAGAAGGCTCAAGTGCTTCGTGTAGCCAAGTTGTTAATTTCATGGCATTATGTTGATAAGGATTCAGGTAATCCTTTTTAAACGTCATGAGATATTACAGGCAAAAACAGTTAATATTAGTGAGCATACAAAAACATAACATTTCTCACATTTGCACAATCCTATTCGGAAGGCTTCTTATAGTTTCTTTGAAAAAAAATTCATGATGGAGTATGGCTGATAAGCTGGCTATGGTGGTTTTTTCCGGCACTGTTGACAGACTCATGCCAGTTGGCATAATAGCCTCAGGAGCTGTTGCAATGGGTCTCGATGTTGAGATATTCCTCACCTTCTGGGGCCTCAATTCTTTCAGAAAGGATATGATATCCAGCAATATGAAATTCAGCAAAGACTACGAGGAGATGGCTCCCATGATGATGCAGCTGATGAAGAGCAAAAATGTGCCTTCATGGTACGACACGCTGAAAAAGGCGAAGGAAGTAGGAAACGTTAGGGTTCATGCATGTGCAATGACATATGATTTGATGAGCATGAAAAAGGAAGAGCTGGCAGATATAGTGGATGATGTGATAGCAGTGGGTGAATTTGTAGATATAGCAAAAGATGCCAAGTTCACATTATTCATTTAGGAGGTGTATTGTTTTGAGCGAACAAGAAAAAGTAAAGGTTATCGATGCAAGAGGAAGTTTCTGCCCAGGTCCTTTAATGGAATTAATTAGAGCCATAAAAGAAAGTTCCGTCGGGGATATAATAGAAGTGTTATCGTCAGATACCGGCTCACAGAGGGATATACCAAAATGGGCAGAAAAGGCTGGACACGAATTTCTTGGTGTAATCCATGAAGAAGGATATGATAGAATTAGGGTGAAGAAGAAAAGGTGAATAATCATTGCCAAAAACGATTGCAGTTATCGGGGGAGGCACAGGCGGGACAATAGTGGCAAACAACCTGGCTCATAGGCTTCATGACCAGCTTGTGAAAGGGGAGGTCGAAATAGTTGTTATAGACCCTTCTGCATTGCATATATACCAGCCTGCTTATCTCCTTATACCCTTCGGCATAATGCACAGAAATGAAGCGGTGAGACCTGAAAGAAGCCTTTTGGATGAAAAGGTTAAGTTCAGGCAGGAGAGTATAAACAGAATAGACCTATCGAACAGGACTGTCTATTCTGACTCGACCAAGATAACTTACGACTATCTTGTAGTTGCTACTGGCGCTAAACCTGATTATTCGCAAGTGCCTGGCCTAGAAAAGGCGGGTTATGACTTTTACACTTTAGATAATGCATACAGGCTAAGGGAAGCTTTGGGAAGGTTCAAAGGAGGAAAGCTTGTTACAGCTGTGGCTGGTATACCGTTCAAATGCCCCACCGCACCAATAGAATTTGCTTTTCTTGTAGATTCTTACTTCACAAGGCTTGGAATAAGGGATAAGGTTGATGTTCAGTATGTTTATCCTCTGCCAAGGCCGTTTACAATACCAAATGTTGCCGAAGATGTACAGAAAATGATGGAGAAGAGGAAGATAGAAGTGAACCTGCTCTTCAACGTCGAATCGATAGACCCCGAGAAGAAGGAGATGAAGTCAATCGAAGGAGAGACTATAAAGTACGACCTTGCAGTTCTCACGCCTCCTCACACTGGGGCTGAGGTGGTCAAGAATTCTGGAATTGCCGACAAGGGAGGATGGATCCCTACAGATAGGTACACTTTAAACATAAAGGGGTATGATGATGCATATGCTATAGGTGATGCTACAGACCTTCCAGTCTCAAAAGCAGGTTCTGCCGCAGACTTTGAGGCTGCGGTTGTAGCAACCAACATATGGGATGACCTGAATGGCTTTGCTCCAAGCCTGCGCTACGATGGAAAGGTGATGTGCTTCATCATAACAGGTATAGGAGAAGCAACTATGCTTATATTTGATTATGACCATCCTCCCAGACCTCCTCCTGCAACTTTTGCATGCTACTGGTACAAGCTTGTCTATAATAGGATGTACTGGACAGTCACAGCCAAAGGCTTACTTCCTGGGTTCGGGGTGTAGAAGTATGGAAATGAGTGATGTTATGCAAAAGCTTTCAAAGCCTGAGAACGCTGAAGCTCTTGATGAAATTCTAGAGGCCCTTCCCGTATTGAGGAAGAGTGTGATGCTTCTTCAACAGCTAGAGAATATGGGGGCTTTAGATACACTGTTTTCCCTGGCATGCGCAATTGCAAACAGCAAGAACATGCTTTCGGATGAAATGGTTGCGGGAGCAGCCTCTCTGGCAAGTAATGCAATAGAACTTCTTTCGAAAATGAGTACACCTGAAATACAGAAGATCCTTTCAGCAATCCTTGACCATAGCGTTGAGATTGAGGACCAGATCAAAAAGGAGAAGGTAAAGGGAATCCTGGGCTTGATGGGAGAGTTAAGAGACCCAGAAGTACAGAAAGGATTATCTGCTGTATTCGCAATCCTGAGAGTCTTTGGCAGACATATAGATGTCTGATATCAGGTAACAACGGAATCTCTTGCCTTTTCCACTGGCTGTGAAGGTACTTTGTTTTTCAGTTGAGACCCCTTTCTCAAGGCAAGAGCCTTCAGCTGCTGTATTGCGAATGCTGGGTCAACTCCCTTCGGGCATACATCGCTGCAGCTACCAGCAAAGTGGCAGTTCCATACCCCGTGGTCTTTATCAATTATCATTATTCTATCGATATGACCTGAATCCCTTGAATCAGCTATGAACCTGTAGGCTCTTGTAAGGGCCTGTGGACCCAGATAAAGAACGTCTGTTGCATTGGTTGGGCAGGCTGAGTAGCATAAACCACACATAATGCAGTTGGAGAAGTTCAGATATTCATTCAGCTCATCAGGGGTCTGCCTGAACTCTCTATTCAGGTTTTCATCAACATCCTTCCTAACCAGGTATGGCTTTACAGCTTTATTTTTGTCAAGAAATGGCTTGAACTCTACAACAAGGTCCCTTATTAAAGGTAGATTATTCAGAGGTCTTATCTCCACCTCTTTTTCATAATCGCTCAGCTGAGTCTTGCATGCAAGCTTTTCCTTTCCATCAGCTAAAACCCCGCAAGAGCCGCATATCCCCATCCTGCAGCTGTACCTGAAGGTTAGGCTCGGGTCATAACTCTCCTTAATTTTAAGAAGGGCATCGAGTAGTGTCATGCCGTTCTTTACATCTAGTGTATATGTTGAATAGCCTCCCTTACCTTCTCCTGCGTATCTGTAGACTTTGAATCTCAACTTTCTCATTTCCTCCTTTCTTTGAACTAATTCTGTCAATGGAGTACACCCAGAAATATCAGTATGGTTCTAGTCCCCCACAGAAAAGTTGCTCCGCCTGCTATGACCATCAGCCAAGTTACAGCTGTTTCATAGACTTTCCCCTGATGTAATTCGCATAGAATCCTCTTGAATCCGTAAAAGATATGATACGTTAGAAGGACGAGAAAGAGTTCGAAGACAAGACCGAACGTTGTGTATACACTTACAACAGAAGTGAACTCCAGAGCATTCTTGTATCCTCCTCCTGCAAAGCTTAGAAGAGCAAAATGAAGTGCTCCAAGTATGACTATTCCAACACCTGTAAGATATTGGAGAAGCATCAGCCTGGATTGCCTCATGCATTACCACCCCAGCCCTATGATGAACAGCTGGTAGAATGCATATATTGTGAGAATGAAGCTTGCTATAACTATTGCAATGCTCAGATATCTTTGCCCTCCCCTCAGGCTTGAAGCCACCATAGGGAATGTGGGAGGCTTGGCTCTTCCTATCAGTAAACCTTGTTCAGCCATAAACAGCCTTATACCATTCATGGCATGAAACGTTGCAGCGAGGACAACCAAGAGTAAACCAGTATGGAAGAACTCATTAGAAAGAAAGTTCATCAGGCTGCTCCATACTATAGGTGAGCCTCCTCTTGATACATCTATAAACGCTGTAGCAGAATAGCTTGTCTCCCAGATATGAGCCACGAAGTATAAGCCTACACCAACTCCCGTTATTCTGTGCATTGTATAAAGCCATCTCTCCCAGTTCCTGTTCCAGAATTTCAGCCACCCTCTGTATAACCCTGCCTTGTTCTGAAGCATCCTGCTAGTACCTCCTCTCCTGTGGTGTCCATTTTGTGACCTTCACAGGCATATATTCCACTCTAGGTCCATTGCTTGTAAAGTAGCTGAGGGAATGCTTTAGGAAGTTAGCGTCATCCCTTTCAGGGTAATCAAGCCTTGAATGAGCACCTCTTGATTCCTTTCTCAGCAAGGCTGCATTGACAACGACTTCTGCAAGCAGGACCATGTTTGAAGTCTCAAGTGCACCTATGAGGTTTGAATTGAAGACCCTTGACTTGTCCTGCACCCTTACATTTTTTGCTCTCTCCTTCAGCTCTCTGACCTTTCTAAGAGCCTCCAACAGCCCTTTTTCATCTCTAAAGACATAGACATTCTTATCCATCGTTTCATGCAGTTCATTCTTTATTTGGTATGGGTCTTCTCCATCTTCCCTGCCAAGCATTTTAACGAATATTCTTGATTCCGCTTCTGCCAATAGCGAATCAGGTATGTTAGCTGGTTCTTGCTGCTGATTCATTGCATACATCGCAGCTTCCTCCCCCGCTATTCTGCCGAAGACAAGGCAAGCTATGGTTGAATTTGAGCCAAGCCTGTTTGCCCCATGCACACTTACTGAAGCAGCTTCACCTGCAGCCCAGAGCCCTCTAACAGATGTCCTGCCATTCAGGTCCGTGCTTATGCCTCCCATGCTGTAGTGTGCTGCAGGCCTTACAGGCAACGGTGATTCTGTAGGGTTTATTCCTGCAAAGCTCTCCCCTATTTCAACCATCATGGTAAGCCTTTCCAAAATCTTCTGTTTTCCTATTTTGCTGAAATCAAGAAGGACATAATCAAGCCCATCTGGCCCCTTGAAACCCCTTCCCTCGTTAATTTCCCTCACAATAGACCTTGAAATTATATCTCTAGGCGCAAGCTCCATCTTCTGAGGTGCGTATCTTTGCATAAACCTTTCTCCTTTACTGTTAAGCAGTATACCTCCCTCTCCCCTCACAGCTTCTGACAGAAGAATACCTGAAGGAACAAGACCTGTGGGATGGAATTGTATGAATTCCATGTCCTTTAGGGGAATGCCAGCTCTGTAGCATGCAGCTGCACCGTCTCCAGTAACGGTATGGCTGTATGTTGTAAATCCATATAATCTGCCCAGCCCGCCTGTTGCCACTATGGTAGCTTTTGCAGATATGCCTACCAATTCTCCATTCTTCATGTTAAGAGCTATTATACCCTTACATGCCCCATTTTCAACAACTATGTCAGTCATGTAAAATTCTTCGTAAATATTTATGCCGTCGTATTTCATGAGAGTACCATAAAGTGTCTGCATCTCGTGGAAACCTACTCTATCACCAGCAAAAGTTGCTCTTGGAAATGAGTGGCCTCCAAAAGGCCTTTGCGCTATCCTGCCATCAGGCCTTCTGCTCCAAGGCATACCCCAGTGTTCAAGCCTCAGAATTTCTGCCGGAGCTTCCCTGACAAACCTCTCTACAGCATCCTGGTCTGCCAGATAGTCAGAGCCCTTTACTGTATCAAATGCATGAAGTTCTACACTATCACCTTCATCTGTATATAATACTGCTGCAGTACCTCCTTCAGCAGCAACGCTATGCGACCTCATCAGAAGCAGCTTAGAGACTATGGCTATGTCCAGCTTGCCGTTTGATACCATTGCAGCCTGCAGAGCTGCCCTCAATCCAGCAAGACCAGAACCTACAACAAGCAGGTCATGCCTTAGCTTGAGCATTTTATCACCTACTAATCAGGTCAAGCCTGCATATTGGTTGCATTGAGATAACCTCTTTACATTATTTTAAACCTGAACGAGCTTTATGTCGAAACCTTCTTTCTTTGAAGCTTCTTCCCAATATCTGTTCACTTCTTTCTGTATGGAATCGATTATATCCCTTCTTTTCTTAGGGAAGAAGAGGTGCTGATATCTGGCCTGTGTTGCCAGGTACTCTTCAACAGGTTTCAGTGCTCTAGGTATGACTGTATGCTTTACCTGCCCTTCTACCGCTTCCTTAAGCGGCCATATCCCTGTATCTACTGCCAACTTTTCTTCCCTTATAGTTTCTCTGGGGTCGTACCCCCAGCCTGTTGGGCATCCTGCAAGAGTTATGTACATCTTCGGTCCTTTGAAAGTTGAACCTTTCTCCACCTTCTTGAGGAAATCAACCGCATATGATGACGAAAGTGTAGCTATGTATGGAGGTCTATGAGCCCTCCATATTTCAAAAAGGTCCTTTCTTCTTAAAGAATTACCAGCGGGTTCTGAAGGGAAAGGAGGCGTAGTTGCGGTTGCTGAGCCCGCAGGAGTTGCTGAGGATACCTGGAAACCTGTATTGCCATAAGCCTGGTTATCGTAGCAAAGATAGTAGAAATCTAGATTCCTATACATTGCGCCGGATGTGGATTGAAGACCTATATCATATGCTCCTCCATCACCAGTCACAACCACAACCTTAAGGTCCTCTGTTTCTGGCATCTTTCCCTTTCGTATGAGTATATCAAGAGCGTCTCTTATTCCCTGCGCCCCAGCAGGTGCGCTTGCAAACGCTGTGTAAAGCCAGCTGGATTTCAGGGGAACAAGAGGGTAGTTTACAATAATCGTCATGCATCCTGCAGCATTGACCCATACGACATTCTTGCCCAGAACTTTATGGAATAGCCTTACTGCAAGTACCCCTCCGCAACCAGAGCATAACGAGCCTCCTGGTTCAAGGTAATCTACCTGGGGAATATCTCTGAGGGTTCTGTACTTGGATTGAAGCTCCATCTTTACATCTCAGCCTCCTTTGCTATGCTTATTGTCTTTGTAACCCTCTCCAGTTCATCTTGTCTCATCAGAATTAGAGGTTGTGGATTTTCCGAACCTGTTTCATTTCTTGCAGCCTCAAATACTCTCTCTATCTCATCAAGTGTTATCTGCTTACCTCCTAGCCCTCCTATAACTGACAGGATAAGCTGAGGCCTGCTTCTTCTGTGGTAAAGTGCTGAAAGAACTTCCGGATATATGATACCCCCGGACCCAAGAGAGATATTCTGGTCAAATACTGCAACACCCCTTCTTCCGGATAGGTATCTTGCAATATATGAGGATGGGAAAGGCCTGAGCATTCTTAGCTTTAGTAGCCCTGCAGGAAATCCCTTATCTCTCAACCTCTTTACAGCCTGCTTGGCAATTGTGGAGAATGAATTGGAGATGACAAGCACGTACTCTGCGTCTTCAATCATGTATGGCTCCACTGGAGCATAATCTCTTCCAAATATACTCTCAAAATCTGCAGAAGCCTTTTCGAACACATTTATTGCTTTTAGTGATGAAGAATGCATATGATATTTGAAATAGCTGTAAAGGGAACCGTTGAGTACAGTAGCTCCCTTTGAGACAGGTCTGCTAGCTCTAAAGGGATTTGGAGGGTTGTAATCAGGCAGAAATTTAGACACTTCTTTTTCATCAGGCAGAGTAACCTTCTCTCTGGTGAAAGAAAGATAAAATCCATCCAGATTGACTATTGCAGGAAGCAGGACAGAGCTGTCCTCAGCAACTCTATAAGCAAGCATTACAAGGTCCAGAACTTCCTGGCATGTTTCTGCATGAAACTGCAGGAAGCCACTATCCCTGGCAGCAAGAACATCGTTATGGTCTGGTTCTAAGGTTATAGGAGCTGCAAGTGCCCTTGCAACGTTTATGAGAACTAAAGGGGCCCTCCAGCCAGATATGTTGTAAAGCATCTCAAGACCGTATAGAAGGCCCTGGCTTGATGTTGCGGTAAACACCCTTGCCCCAGCTAAAGAAGCAGCGCCTGCTGCAGTAAGCATAGAATGCTCAGAATCCATCTGAACCATCTTTGCATCCATTTCGCCCTTTCTCACCCACTTCGCTATGGCTTCAATTATCTCTGTCTGAGGTGTAATAGGATAAGCTGGTACATAATCAACCCTGCTCAGTCTAGCGCCCCATGCTGCTGCTAAATTACCAGTCATCAGCATGCTTCTTGTCAAAACGATGCCACCTCCCTTTCAAGGCTTATTGCCTTTGGCGGGCATTCCCTGTAGCAGATTAAGCAGCCCTTGCAATTGTCGTAATCTATGACTGGTTTGCCATCTTCCCTCAATTTCAAAGCAGATTCAGGGCAGTATGCGTAGCAGACTGTGCATGCTGTGCATTTGTCATAATTGACAACCGGTTTGAATATCCTCCAGCTTCCTGTTTTTGCAATCCTAGAATTACCCACTGCTGTAATATCTTCAAGCCCGTCATAGGAAAGTACTACTTCTAGCGGTACAATCCTGTGGCTCTCCTTATGCTCTTCGGTAACAAGCTCATAAGGCTCAAGTGAAGAAAATACTTTTCTCCCCAGCATAACATTTTTTTCTATCATCTGTTCATCAAGACCGAGCTCCTCTAATTCAGTTTCTATAGCCTGCTCAAGCGACTTCTCAGATATCAGGCCTAGAATTCTGGCTGCTGCAGCTGCGGTGGCAGCGCTGATGACAGGCTTTCCTAATATATCCAAAGCAGTGGTTGTAAGGTCGTAATTGACCTTTCTGATATCGGGAGAATCATGCAGATGAATAGCAGATGCAGAATTAACAAAGAGTAAACCATTCCTTCTTATTCCATCTGTAACTCTTGCAACAGGGCTATCAAGAAGTGTTCTGTCCATAACCATGACAAGGTCTGGGTCGAAAACATAACCCCTTTCAAGAATATCAGTATCTGCTATTCTTGTAAATGCTGTGACAGGAGCACCCCTCCTTTCAGCACCATAAACAGGAGAATCCTGAACATTCATTCCCTCATTGAAAGATGCTGTGCCAAGAATTCTGCTTGCAGTCTTTGCCCCTTGACCTCCTCTACCATGAAAACGAACTCTAATTATCATCCATATCAGCAGGATAAGGTTGCTGAGTACTATTAAAGGTTGTGTGAAAATATTGATTATTTGGCATTTATATGAAGAAATATTAATCATTTCGTCTGATATTGTTGCAGAAATGTATACTTTTGTATTATATTGCATGCATTTTTGTGCAAATATCACTTCACGTCTATTATTTCAACGCTGTTGCCTTTGTATATCTTTAAAGGAGAGCCACATTTAGGGCATGCAAATGCAGGGTCAATTGCATGTGAGCCTTGCGCCTTTAATCTCCCTTTGAAGCCGCAATTGCTGCATGATACGGCACTCCTTTCTATGGAAACTTTAAGTTTCGAACCTTTAGCAACTGTCTCTGATGAAAGAGTCTTGTAAGCTAGGTTGAGGGATTCGCTGCTCAAATCCAGAAGCTCTCCAACCCTTACATGTATTAACGATACCTTTTTCCTGTTCTCTTTCTTCATGAACTCCAAAATCGACTGCAGTATCCTGTCAGCATAAACATACTCATGCATGCCTTTTATGCAGCTGAAGCTACTAATATATTTGCACCACAAATTTTCTTCTATGCAAATATTTTAATCATGAATGAAGATAAGGTCAGTGTGTTAGCATCTGCAAGCAAAAAAGAGGGGATAATTCTCCTCTTGGTTCTGTCCTCAGGTTATGTCATGTATGCTTTAGATAGAAGCATCCTTTCTACCGTGCTATCTATTATGGAGACAGAGCTGAACCTCTCAAAGCCCGAAGTAGGTTGGCTTAGCTCTGCGCAATACATAGGAGTGCTATCTGTTGTTTTCCTTGCAGGCTACTTATCAGATAAGATTGGAAGAAGGAAGATAATACTGACTGGTGTGGTTGTATTTACATTATTCACCTGGATGGTCGGAACTGCCCAGGACTTCTTCTCTGCATTTCTGTTCAGGCTAGTAAGCGGGATAGGTGAAGGATTGTTCTGGCCTGTCGCTATGGCATCAGTTGCTGAAAAATTCTCAGGAAGAAAGGGGATTTCACTTGGAGTATTTTATGTTGGCTTTGATATAGGTTCCATTTTAGGTCTTACTTCTGGAGCCGTTATGTATACAGTATTCCAAAGTTGGAGGTATTCCTTCTTTTTACCACCGCTAGCAGGTATACCTGTCATCATAGGTATACTGCTTTCAAATACTGACGGAAGAATAAAGCGTGAAGCAGGTATAAAGCAGCTGGTTAAAAAGAAACAAGTATATGGCCTAATGATTTTTGCATTTCTTGCAACTTGGTCTTCGGTATGGCAGGCTGTCTTTCTGCCATACTACTTCTACAAGGTGATGCACTTTAGCATATTACCTTCTGCACTTCTCAGCTCCCTTGTCCTTCTTTCTGGAGGTGTAGGGAAGGTTGTCATGGGAAGGTTGTCAGATAAGCTGGGTAGAGAAACAATTCTGCTAACAAGCTCTTTTCTAGTAGTTTTATCCTACCTTACTTTTTTCTTTGTGCCTAGATTTGAAATATCGTTTGCAGGAGCTATGATGATGGGATTTTTCAGCTCGTCTGTCTTCCCTGTGATGCAGGCTCTTGCTACTGAATATACTAACAGCATACCTGGCACTTCTCTTGGTCTTACGACCTCTTCACAGTCAGTTGCAACAGTGTTAGCCCCTGCAATTTCAGGCTACCTCTTTTATTTCGGTGTGGGAAGGACTCTTGCATTGGATGCAATAATACCCTCTGCCCTCATGTCATGTATAGCAGCCATATTACTGATAAGGAAGTAATTTAGAATATTATATATATTGGCAGAGCCGATTTATGGTCATGTGCATTTCCCGTGTGGGAAAGATTGTTGATATACAGGGTAATAGAGCTAGAATAGAGTTCTTTGACGGCAGAACATCAGACCAGGTAGACATTTCTATGTTGATGCCCAAGACAGGAGCGTTTGTGGAAGTTTTTGGTAATCTTGCGCTTTCTGAGCTAACAAACGCTGAAGCAAAAAGAAGGCTGGCAGCCTGGAATGAGTTGAGAAAGCATGTTATTGCAAGGGAAGGGGATATAATACGAGAGTCAGGGAAAAGAAAGAAGGAATAATTCTACATGCCAAGCATGCTTACGTACCTAACAGCCTGGGCTTTTGTGGCCCAGATGAGAGCAATAAAATCCTTGAGCATCTTGAGAGAGGCACAGTTTCAGAGCAGCTAGTATCTGAATTGATGGAATTTGAGGCAGCATACCCTTTTATTCGTATGATTGCAGAATCGACAGGAAAAGAGGTTTTTGATTACAGGGTTCCTGAAGCTTACTGGATAGGAAATGGTTTGCTTGATAAGGTGAGATTGAAGGACTTTTACCTCTTCTCGCATTCCACTTTGAAAGGAAGAGATAAGAATGCAGTTAAAAAGGCATTCAGCATTCCAGGAATAAAGATTGTACCTCATCACACACTGTATGTGTTGATGACTCTTTCTTTACCTATTGTTAAGGGAGGTCCAAATCTGAGCAATGAAGAAAAGGTGATTGGGCAGATGGACTCTTGCAGGATATCTTGGGGTACGGTCAAGGAAGTTGACAAGAATGAGCTTGCAGTCCTAAGAAGGCCACTATTAAAAAGCGGTGAGAGTATTTCTTTGGGGGAGGAAGTTATCTCAAGAATAAAATATGAACCAAGCATTGACTCGATGAAAAATGTAAAAAGAGGAGATCATGTGTCCATACACTGGGATTTTGCATGTGAAAGACTAAATGAATCTCAGTTGAAGAATATAGAAAAGTACACTTTATCTGATCTGGACACAATAAATGCTATGATAAAAAGATTGAAAAAGATGTTTTAAAATTCACTTTGCATGAGAGCTCACAACTTTAATTCTTTCAGCCTGGCTGGAGTCAAGAGACACGAATTTCTCCTGAAGTTCAGTCAGCTGCTTTGCCAGGTTTTTAGATTGCTCAGCCAACTTTTTTGCTACTTCCCTAGATTCTGAATCAGTCAGAGTATCTGCCATCTTCTCGTAGCTTGAAGCAAGGTCCTCTTCCACTGCTATCCACTGAATCAAATGTTCGAGTATTGGTTCGGAGTAGCCTGTTTTGACTGTTGTCTCTACCCTCTCGGCCTGCTCCATAGTGTTTATCTCAGCTATCAGCCTGGACCTTTTCAAACATAACCCCCGTCTTTCTTTATTTAGCATAGTCCTTCTTAAGTCTATGTTATCAAACCCAGAAACAACTGTGGAAGCAATCCTGTAATCAGGCTGAGAGTGAGCAGTGCAAAAGAAACAGATAACTGCTTGATGTTTGAATTGAATTGTTCCTTTCCGGAATCCTCAAAGACAACGACGTTTATTACCTTGTAGTAGTAACCTATCGATATAACTATATTCAGCGCTACAGAGGCTCCAAAAGCTATGAAGAAGCCTCCTGCAGCAACAAGTGATTCAACTATCAGAAGTTCACTCCAGAACAGACCAAGCGGAGGCGAGCCAACCATGCCTAGTGAAGATAGGACGAACAGTGGTCCAAGTAATTTATTCTTTCTCGCTATTCCTCTAAGCCCGCTTAATTCTCCCCCTTCATAACCTTCCTCCACAGACCCGACAAGCGTGAAAAAGTTTGATTTTAAAATCCCATGATTCCAGATTGTGAATACTGCTGCAACAAGACCTAAAGGAGTAAATGTAGATAGTGCTGTTAAAATATAGCCAGTTTGAGCTATGGAACTATAGCCGAGCATTCTCCTGAGATTGGTCTGGTATAATCCTGCTAGATTGCCTATGAGCATTGTAACTAGTCCGATCGTTGCAATAAGAAGCTTGAAATTTATAGGTAATCCTGCTCCACCTGATGTTATTATCGGCTGAAGAACCTTTAATGGACCGAATATACCCATTCCTGTTACTGCTCCCGATATCATTGCTGCAACTGGTGTGGGTGATGCTGAATATACATCAGGAAGCCAGGTGTGAAGAGGTGCAATTGCACCTTCTGCACCGAACCCTAGAATTATCATTGATAGGCCCAGAATTACTTCAGGGTTTTGCAGAGGTAAATTGGCAAGAGAGCCAAGCTGCAAACTTCCTGTATATGAATAAATAATGGATATCCCGAAGAGTGCAAGAAGGCTTCCAAGCCCAACTATGAAGAAATACTTCAGCGATGCTTCAAGAGTTACGTCCAGATTTTTTCTGAAACTGACCAGGCCATATGAAGAAAGGCTCATTCCCTCCCAGAAAAGAAAGAGAGTCAGAAAGTCGCCTGATGAAGCAACTCCGACAAGGGAGCATGTGAGAAGAAGAAGCATGGCGTAAAAGGGTCCTACATTGCTATCATCCCTTAACCAGAATGCTGAATAAATAGTTGTTATGAGTGATATTAACAAAACAAGAAAGATAATAAAGATAGTAAAGTTGTCAGAAATATAAAGACTTGAGAAAGAAGAAGCAAAGGGTTGTGAAGTTACTAGTTTCCCCAGATTCCCACCCCAGCCTGTGAGAGTGATTGCGATAGAAGATAAAATAGCTAAAGCAGCTATGAGGGCTATGTAGTAAATTCTGTATCTTACCTTTCTAAGGATGAAATCCGCTGAAAGACAAATGGCTGCAAAAGTAAAAAGTACTTCGGTCAATGTTATTACAAAAATTGTCATAGCACACTCACTACAACAAGAAGGAATACTACTAATGCAAAGACGAGCAATGCGTTATATCTCAAACTTCCAGTCTGAATAAAAGCAACATACTTTGAAAGAGAGTTAAATAGTTCAGCTATCGTTCTATATAAAGCGTCGAACCCGAGACCTGATAATAGAATTTGCTTTAACTCCTTAAGCAATCTACTGCCCGAAAACGTTTGAGCAAACTGGATTGAATAAATATTGAATGCAAGCCAGTTGGGAAGAATTCCAGCAAAGACAATGCCGAGAGATAATATGTATGCAACAATTGGTACATAGGAGATAAATTGAACAAGATGCTGAGAAGATAGAAAAACAGAGCCAAAAACAACCGAAAAGGATAGGATAATTATAGGCAGGGCCATGCTTAAATGCGGGTCATGGGGAATGGCACTGACTTTTGAACTGCCATGAAAGACCTTTATCAGGGCCCTGTAGCAGTATGCTGAAGTTAAGATAGACGATAGAATTATTATGTATCCTGTAATTCCTTCTCCTGCTGCAGAGATTATAGACTCCTTGCTCCAGAAACCGACAAGCGGAGGCAGACCAGACATAGCTAGCATCGAGAGAAGGAAACCTGCATATGTAATCTTCATCTTTCTCCACAAGCCTCCCATCTCATTCATATTTCTTGTTCCGAGGCTCTTAATCACTGCACCAGCCGAAAGAAAGGCAAGCGCCTTGAAGAGACCCTGAGATATAAGATGATACGTTGCAGAGGATGCTGAGCCCAATCCTATAGCTGCAAACATAAGACCGAGCTGGCTAATCGTAGAGTAAGCAAGGACTCTCTTTATGTCATCTGCCCCAAGCGCACCTAGCCCGCCAACAAATGAGCTAAGAAGGCCTATTGTAAGAACCAAATATGATAAGTAAGCATTTGACAGATAGACTGGGGAGAGTCTCACAATCAAATACACACCAGCATTGACCATGGTAGCTGCATGAATTAGTGCTGAAACGGTTGTAGGGCCTTCCATTGCATCTGGGAGCCACCCGTGAAGAGGCACTTGGGCAGATTTTCCCATAGCTCCGATGAAAGCAAGAACTCCAAAGAGGATAAGGAGATTTGGGGAAAACTTGCCCTGATTGCTGAGAAGGTCAGAAAAGCTGGTTACGCCAAGAACAGAATAGACTATGAATATAGCTAAAAGCAATGAAGCATCCCCAACTCTTGTCACCACAAATGCCTTCATCCCTGCCTTCCTGGCTTCCTCTCTTTCGTTCCAGAAAGCTATCAAAAGAGCAGAGCAGATTCCTACCAATTCCCAAAAGAAGTAGAACTGTATTAGATTTCCTGCCATAACAAGCCCAAGCATGGAGCCTGCAAAAAGAAGGATTAGCGAATAATATCTGGCATATGACTTATCTATATAGGATAATGAATACAATATTACAAGCATTGAGAGAAAAGAAACAAGAACGGATACAATAAGCGAAAGAGGGTCTACAGTTATCTGCAGAGGAACAGACAGGAATTGAACCCATTCAGTCAGTACTTGGTTGTTAGCTGTCTCAAAAGTGTATGCAGTTAATGCTGAAAAAAGAAAGGAAACAGCACTTACAGCCAAGCTGTAGCTCCACACAGCTTTATGTCCTGCCCTGGCAAACAAGGGTGCAAACGGAACAGAGAAAAGAGGGAGCAACCAGAAGACCCAAGGGAGATAAGAAAGTATGTAACTCAATGGAGAAGCCTCCTTATCTCAGCAGGGTTCAGCGTCTTGAATCTTCTGAAGACAGTTATGACTATAGCTAAACCAACAACCTCAACTGTAGCCCCCACAACTATTGATATGAAGACAAATGTATCACCCAGAAGCCTCTGCATCCCAGTGTAAGAAAGGCTTGAAGAGAATAGTGAGAGGTTGACTCCAAAGACAGCGATTTGATAAGACATTACGCTTTTTATTAGATTCCTAGAAACGAATATTGAATATATTCCCATAAGAATTAGAATTATACCTGTGGTCAGGAGTATCGTCTGGTCAATAGTCAACTTCTCTCCCCCGTCGAAAATAGGTTTGCTAATACAAGCATAGAGGTCATAAAAACCATGACTAGAATAAGCAGGTCCCACGGTCTGTATTGCCAGACAAAAGAAAGGAGCTGAAGAGATATATCCTGAGAAAAGACTTGAGAATAGCCTGCTGATGAAGAGAAGATAAGCAACGATGCAAATGCTGTTGCTGCTATAGCTATAGCACCTACAGCTTTTGCTACATTTTTTGATTGCATAGAGAGGTCTGATTGACCCGTTATCAATATGACTGAGAGGAGCATAACAGATAATGCTCCAGCAAATGTAACCATGTGAAGTAAGCCAAGAAGGGAATCCCCTAGAACGGTAAGAATCATACCAAGAAAGACGCTTGAGTAAAAGAGCATTATAAGAGAGGATGAAACCTTCTTTGACGAAAGAGAAAGGAAACAAGTAAATACAAGTCCAGCACAAAGCGCAAATACAATCACTTCACTGTACAACTTTCAACGCCTTCCTCATTATCAGGGAATCTTTATCGAAGACAGCAAGTTCGAACCTGTTTGTAAGAGCCAAAGCTCCGAACCTGCAATCATCCACACACTGTCCGCATGAGATGCATGAATACAGGTCGAAGACAGGCTTCTTGACCTCTATCTCCCTCTCTCCTATTTTCCTTTTACCAACATGCACCATTGTTATTACCGCTGCAGGACAGACTATCTCACATACTCCACAGCCTGTGCACTTTAGTGGGTCCACCTCTAGCTTCCCCCTGAACCTCTCTGCAACTATTACGGGCCCAAATGGATATTTTACAGTTACAGGCTGCTCAATCGCAGTCCTGAACATTTCAGCCATTGCCTTGCCTATTCTCCTCTTTGCCATAGCTACCACCTCAAAAGTATAGCAAGACCAAGCTGAGCAAGGCTAAGAGGGGTTAAGATAGTCCAGAAGAGCTCTGCAGCCTGGTCTATTCTTACCCTTGCAAGTGCTGTCTTGATCACAAATATCAGAAAGCCTACAGAGAATAACTTTGCCATGAAATAAAAAGTGTTCATAGCTTGCTGAAGTATTGGTTGATTAAAAAGAACAGGTCCGTTAGGTCCTCCGAGGAAAAGTGTAACTGCAAGAGCAGATAGGAATACATAGCTAAGGTTCTTCGTAAGTTTCACATAGGCCAAAGCGTTTCCTGAGAAATCCGTCATCCAGCCAGCAACTATCTCTGTCTTTGCGCTAGGTATATCGAAAGGAGGCTTTTCAAGCTCTGCAAGAGAAGCGATTATGAATACAGCAAAGCCGATTGGGGCGGTAAAGATAAACCAGTAGCTTGACTGGGCAGCAACTATACCATTAAGAGAAAGGCTCTGCGCAAGAACTGCAGGGGTTATTACTGAAAGTATAAGAGGTATCTCGTAGCTTGTATACTGCACAACAAGCCTGCCTATAGCTATAGTTGAATATCTACCTGCGGTTGAATAACCTAGAAGTGAGGCCATAAGGGTTGAGAATGTCAAAACAAAGAGTACGAAGAGAAGGTCGAGAGGATGGCTGACCACTGAATTTAATCCAACCACTGGAATGAATATGACACCAATAGCTGGTGCAGCAAAGTAAAGCGGAGGTCCCCATGTAAGCACAAACTTCTCCGAATGCTTGGGTATTATCATTTCCTTTGAAGCAAGCTTGAAGAAATCTGCAACAGGCTGAAAGAGACCAAAAGGACCTGCTACCATCGGGCCTATTCTACCCTGCATTCTGGCAGAGGTCTTCCTTTCCAGCCATTCAAAAGCAAAGGCAACCCAGACAAAAAATGTAAGGCCAGGAAAGACAAGTATCTCAACAAGCTGCAGAGGTGTCAATTCTTTCCAGCCTTCCTCTTGTAATACTCTATACCGTACACCCTCAGCTCTTCGCCGCTTACTGACCACTTCTTGCTCTTATCCACGTTAACAATTGTGATTCTATCCATGCAGCCAAAACATGGGTCAATACCTGTCAGCACAACTGGGACATCAGCAAGAACCCTTCCTTTAAGCAGCTCAGCTGCTGTTAGAAGGTTGGCTAGAGTGGGAGTTCTTATCTTTACCCTTTCTGGTTTTGCTGAGCCGTTTGACCTGATGAAGTAAAAGAGCTCTCCCCTCGGAGCCTCCACGTGGAAGAAGGCATCACCCCTGGGTATTATCCTGGGGAAAGGTATCCTAACAGGTCCTTCAGGCAAATGCTGAAGAGCTTCGGAGACCATTCTGCAGGAATCTATAACTTCCTCAAGCCTTATGGACAATAGAGATTCGACATCTCCAGCTTTTGAGGTTTTGACTTCGGGAGGAATTGCGTCATATGCAGCATAGGGGTCCTCCTTTCTTACATCCCTTTCAATTCCCGAGCAACGCAAAAGCGGACCTACTGGACATAATTTTTCAGCGATTTCTTTCGTCAGCTTTCCGACTCCCCTTGTCCTGCTGATTAAAGTCTCCTCTGAATGAACAAGTTCTTCATAATATTTAGCCCTCTTAGTAACGAACTTTGTCTCTTCCTGCAGCGTTGATATTAATCCTGGAGTGAGGTCTCTTCTTACCCCTCCAAGAGTGGAAAAAGATTTGTGGACTCTATTTCCTGTTATACCCTCAAGCAAGTCTAGAATATGCTCCCTGTCTTTCCATATCCACATGAAGAGTGTATCGAATCCAGTCCAGTAGCCTACAAGGCCAAGCCAGAGAAGATGACTGTGAATTCTTTCAAGTTCTGCGATTATAAGTCTAAGATATCTCGCTCTAGCAGGAATCTGAAATTCTGTCAGTGATTCAGTTCCTTCTGTGTATGCAAGGCTGTGAGCGAAGCTGCAGATCCCACAGATCCTTTCAAAAAGATAGATATTCTTGACCCATGTTCTGTCCTGGGCAGCCCTTTCTATACCTCTATGCACGTAACCTATTCTCGGGTGGACTTCGACAATCTTCTCCCCCTCTAAGACCAGCCTGAAGTATTCGGGCTCCTTCAGAGATGGATGAACAGGCCCAAACGGGACTAGGTTCTCAGGTGAATATTCTATCAGTCCTGCCCCCACTTCTTTTCTTTCATCACTCAAGCTCCATCATCTTCCTTATCTTTTCCGGGTCTGCCTCCTTAGTTAGGGGAGGAGGCGCATCTTCAGGATATATATCAGGAAGAAGCAATCTTGTACCCATGAGTGGGTTTCCATCAAACGTGACTCCTAGCAGGTCCTTGACTTCTGCCTCGTAAAGAAGAGAAGAAGGCAAAACGGATGATATGGTTGGAATATGTGGCCTAGATTTTGGAACATCTGTCTTAACCGTTATGAATACTTTACCTCTCCAGAAGTGGTACATAACTGAAATGCTTTCTCCTGTATCTGTACCGGTTATTGTGGAAAGATGATAATATCCATTTAGCTGGGATACCTTTTCACATGCATCTTTTACCTTATCAGGGCTTACCTCAAGTATATAGGATTTCTTCGCCTTTGAAATTTTAGCTGATAATCCTGATGCTATGCTTGAAAGTTCTTCTTCTATCATTTACTATTCCTCCTCCTTTGGGTCCGGAGGTTCGCCATTGACCAGCTTCATTATGCCATAGATTATAGCTTCAGGCCTTGGAGGACAGCCTGGAATGTAAAGGTCTACGGGTATAACCTTGTCAACGCCATGCCCCACGTTGTAGCAGCCCTTGTAAACTCCTCCACCAAGAGCACAGGCTCCTACAGCAACCACGTACTTCGGTTCGGACATCTGTTCATAAATTGTCTTTAGCCTATCTTTCATCATTGCGTTAACAGTTCCAGTTACAAGGAGAACGTCTGCATGTCTGGGGCTCGGGACAAGTACAATGCCAAGCCTCTCCACGTCATAACGTGGAGTAAATGCATCAAGTATCTCGATATCACAGCCATTGCAAGAAGCTGCATTGACATCGAATACCCATATCGACCTCTTTCTTGCCCACTCTTTCAAAGTCAAGAGAATCTAACTCCTCCTATAACTATAAGCCACCATACAACAAGCAAAATAGCTCCGCTTCCCCCCAGCAGAAAAAGTATAGGGTAATAGGGATTTGGAGCCAGGTATGAACCTGCTAAAAGCAGTGCAAATACTTCAACTACAAGAAAGAGGGCTGCGAATACAAAAAGATTGGACTGATAAAGACCTCTCGTGGGTACATCTTTTTCCCCTCCTGTAAAAGGCTCATACTTTGTGCCTTCTCCTGAACTCTTTTTTCCCATCCTGCCAAAGATATAGAATGCTAGAATATCAACCAGAATTATCAGAAGAGGTGCAATTATCGAATCGAGTGTGCTCACCTTTTCTCACCTCTTAGTAGAGTCCCTACAACCTTAATTATATTGTCAGCTGAATGCTTAACAACACCAGACAATTCTTCCTTTATCGATATATCTTCTGGCTGTATCCCTAGGATCCATATTCTCGACATTTCGGAGGAAAGATGAGGGATCAGTCTTAAAGGGATGTTATGTGTAGAGAAGAAACCGTACCTTGTATTGGAAACACTCACAAGCGCTATTTTGCCAGGCTCCATATTTAACTCTGCAGAATCTATGATTATTATGGTAGATTCTTTGAAAAAAGGGGCTGGAGGTGTTATTTCAGGTGCTGTAATTGGGTCATGGATAGCTATTCTTTTGCCAGGCCTCTTACCGTATTTGTGTTGAAGATGCTCAATCACATAGAGCCCAACGGAATCATCTCCCCTAATTGGATTTCCTACTGCAAACAATTCACAGGGAGGCTGCAGAAGGCGTTTGAGAAGAATATGCCAGGGAGCCTTTCCATAAAGAGCATCCACGGGTCCGCCTTTTTCCAACGACAAGGCCCCCGAATTTAATATGGCTACAGCCTATAATAGACTTTGCGCCATATTCTGAAATTATTGGAAATATTTTTTCTTTTTAATAATTATTTTTGAGTCATTGAATTAAACATCATGCATTTCAATGCATAAGTGCAAAATGGTATTCATTTGCATTGATAAATAAGGTTAAGATGGATGCTTAATATCTATAAGCTGCAGCAGCTTTATTACTCTTCTGAGTGATTTATCGTCAGATAAGCCTGCAGCTGAGGCTATCTCTGATTGAGTACTAGGTTCCCCATGCCTAAAGCAATAAGAAGGTGCTTCTTTGTATTTTCGTAACTCTTCGAAATCAAATCCTTTTTCACTTGTCAAGCCCGGTCTTTTGCGATGCCGTAGATTTCTATAAATGCAACAAGCGTAATTGAGTTACTAACATGACGAGGTAGATTTAAGTACTTCTGGGGGTAGAAGCCACTTCTGGGGACAGAAGTGTATTTCGACCCGTCACCAAAAGAGTCTAGAAAGGACTTCTTTGACAGGGAAAAAGAGGTCAAGCAGCTGAAATCATTGAATTCAAGAATTATTCTTGTTTTGGGTCTCAGGAGAACAGGCAAGTCGTCACTAGTTAAAATAGCACTCAACGAGCTCAACCTTCCATATATTTACATCGACCTGAGAAAATTCGAAGAAATACCTAACTTGACTTACCGTGATTTAGTCGGGGAAACAGAAAAAGAAGTAAATCATCTTAAATCTAGGTATCCAGGTCTTATTGACTTCATAAAAGGCATAAAGGGGGTTGGCGTCATGGGAAATGAAATGAAGTTTTCCTGGGGAAAGGACAGGTTGTCATTTTCTGACCTCTTATTATCTTTGGACAAGTGGGCTGAAGATAAAGTGATATTGGTGATTGATGAAGCTCAGGAACTTATGAAGCTCAGGGGGATAAACCTCTTGCCTACATTTGCGTATTCATACGATAACCTCAGTAAGGTAAGAATAGTTCTGACAGGATCAGAAATGGGACTGCTTTATCGCTACCTGAAGACCAAAGAACCTAGTAGCCCTTTGTTTGGTAGGGCTATGAGCGAGGTGCAACTCAAACCATTTATGAAGGATGAAGCTATAAGATTTCTGAAGAAGGGCTTCGAGGAGCAGAGGTTAGCCTTCAATGAATACGAGAGAGTTTACAAAGAAATAGGTGGGATACCTGGCTGGCTAACCTATTTTGGCTTTACTTACACTGAGAATAGAGACCTAGAAATGGCCTTGAAAAAGACCATTGAACACGCAAAAAGGCTGGTAATTATGGAATTTGAAAACTTCTTAGTTGATAAGCAGATCGCAAGAAGAAGGTACTATACAGTAATGAGAGCAGTAGCTAGATGCAGCAGGTGGAGTGAAGTGAAGAGGTCTTTAGAGGCAGAAGAGGGAATAAGAATTTCAGATTCAGAAGTTTACAATTATTTGACACACCTCTTGGATTCGTCATGGATAGTTAAAGAGGGTGATGTATACTGTCCTACCGATCCCTTGATTGGAGTTGCATTCAGATAATCTCGAAGTATAAACCTCCAAATCTGTAAACAGAAGAAGGAAAGAATTACAAAACGCAAGCGTGCTTGTAGCGCAATTTTCCTTACCCAATGATAAAGAATAAGTTTAAAATGGAATTGCTATGGATGAGTAAAGTTAAGATGGATGCTTAATATCTATAAGCTGCAGCAGCTTTATTACTCTTCTGAGTGATTTATCGTCAGATAAGCCTGCAGCAGAGGCTATCTCTGATTGAGTACTAGGTTCCCCATGCCTAAGACATGCAAGGTAGAATGCTGCTGCTGCCAACGTGGCAGGGTGCCTGCCCGAAGCCAAATTCCCAACTTCATTAGAACATTGAATGAGTTTCAAAGCTGAACGAACTGTTGCGTCAGACTTCTTAAGCGATTTCGCTATCTTGACCAAGTAAATGTCTGGAGAAATGTTGGTCTGGGGCAGTGAAGGATAAATCTTCTTCCTGATCCTTTCATAACGCTTTGCAATCAGATTCTTTTTCACTCTTGGTGTCATAGAATTGCCTATTTCTTGCATGTTAACAGGAAGGTTATGCTTTCTGCAGACAGCATAAACACATGCTGCCACAGTAGCAGCAACAAATTGCCCTTTCAACCTTAAGGTCTCTATAACTTCTCTGGATTCCAATCTTAACTTGTCAGGAATATGAAGCCTCGAAGCCAAATAGTCTATCTGCTCTAATGCCTTTTCAACTTCAGGGTCGCTTACAAGTATACTTATCCTCCTCCTCTGGCCACAAGTTGCTTCGTAGGTTTCTTCTCTATTGCAACGCCCGAAATTCCTATAGATGCGCCTAAGCCCATAAGTACTCCACCTGCAATTGCGGCATAAAGGAATAGATTGTTAAGGCTGAACATCGTATATATTTCTCCAAAGATAAAGGCTACCAACTCTCCTGCGAGCAGTAAGCTTGCTGAAGTTACCCTTCTTCTTTCATCTATTCCCAGCATGTTAAGACCTAACACTGCTGTAACAAGGGCAGGAAGAACGAAGAAGCCGAAATCCTGGTGAAACCTGGTATAAGCCTCGTCAAACGACAAACCTGCGCCTCCATAGAAGGTCTGATGGAATTCTATGTAATAGCCTGTTACTGGTATTACTAGATATATAATCAACCAAGCAGCAATTATCGATAGATAGGAGAGATCCCTCCAAGTAACAGCCACTTGCATACTGCTACTCTTCTTTGATGCAGATAGCAAAGAAGAGAAGACTAAGAGAGCCCCGAATCCTATAATTCCAGTCAGCAGGTCATCGGCAGCCAACCCGTTAACGCCATTAGCACTTGTAAACAGAGTAGGTATAGAATAATTGCCAACGCCTGAAACAATGTATACCCATATTGTCGCTATCAGCGAAACTATGATAACCACGAATCCTGCAGAGGCAAGTCCTTTCAATTTTTTGCTCCAACTTGTTTCATAGCCATAGTAGGTTGAGACCAGGGCAACAACTCCCGCCATAAGAGAGGGAAGCATAAGGTGTGAATGGGAAGCAACAGCATTCTCAGTGAAGGTTATAACAGCAGTGCTATTATAAAATCCAAGCGATGGCGCCAAAGTTGAATTTATGTACTGAGGAACTATCGATGGCCAGGGTCCAAACCAGGTAATCCATCCTGCTATGTGACCCATAACAGCGGAGATAAGCGCAGCAGTGATTCCGAGTAGAACTGTGATATAATTTAGACCGACCTTGAGTCCTGTTTCTCTTGGTTTGTTCAACATAGCAATTATCAACGCAATAGCCATTTCGTCACCTATCAAGAAGGCTGCTATCTGAGACCAGAGCGGTATACCAAGAGCAAAGTTATCATACACATCGAAAATTCCAGCTATGCTCGCCAAAGGCACCGCAATAGTTCCGCCAATAAAGACCGAATCTCTGACCAATCTGCCAGAAAAACCAGTCATTTCATTGAGACCGAAGGCCATACACACAACTACTGCTAGAGCAGTTATCCAAGGGATGAATATCGCTCCATGCCAATAAAGGACTAGCCTCCAGTATATATCAGGTGTCCAAGGATTCGCATAATTCGGATTCAAAAAAGGAGTGACATAGTTCACAATGGGGGATATTGCCATAGTTGCTATCCCCCAAGCCACTGACCATAGGAAGACGAATCTGCAGCTTGTTACATATCCAAAAATGCCTTTCTTTCTTGTTACCGAAAACCCGGACATGCTCATTCAAGGTCAATTTAACAATGAATGCATTAAGTAAAAAAGCTGACTGTGCAGTTGCGTGCTAAAAGGTTAGCGATACGTTCAACTTAACGTAAAGTTTCCTCACACTATTACAAAAGGGCATAACATATAAGCGATCCGAAGCTTAGACATACTTTTGCATTTCTTCCTCTTCCGCACGTTCTGCTTCCCTCTTGAGCACATTGAATAGTATATCAAAAGAGCCGCAGGTGAGAAGAGCCAGCCTTACAAAGAGGTTTGTAGCTGACTTCAGGTCTATTATGAAGGCCCCACAGACCAAGAAACTGAGTATGCGAACAAGAGTGAATAACTTGGATGAAAGTTGCTTTTTAAACGAATCTTCACCATACTCGATAGGATGGGGCCTTTGTTCTGTATGGTTATCTGCCATCCCGCAGCTATTGTAATTTTCCAAAGATAAACTTTCTTTGGTACTAAAAATCGAGGGTATGGAAGAGGAAATTTTTATGCAGTACAGCTGCTTCCTTTTTCTCGAATCTCCCCTTACCATTATTTATCACATTCTTCTTCATATAATATTTCGCATTTGTATTTTATAATGGTATCCGTTTACTTTCACATAAGCACTGAATAGCATAACTTGATTATTCAGAAGGATATTATTGCAGCTAGTGCATCATCTTCGCAACGCTGATAAATAAAATTTCAATTATAATTGCAGGGGTGAAAGAGAAATCAACTAAATCCTCTTCTATTTGCTTTGATTCTTATTGTTCCTATACCAATCTCCTTTTCGGTCACTTCCCAGCCGTAGCCACTAAGAACTGATTTCAGAAACTCAAATGAGCACTCGGTAGAAGTTATCTTTCTTCCTGCCCCTATCACTTCTACTTGGATTGTGCTTTCGTTTGGTCTGGTAATTTTGAACCTCTTTATAGGTAAAATAAGTGCAAAATCTCTTGCAAGTGAATCTAGCTGGTCGATGTCACCTGCCACCATCTTGAACAGCCCAACCATAGAGTATCCAAGTTGGGAAAAATTATCGAGTGTCCAATTCTTGTCAAACTGAAACAGTCTTTCTATCAAACTATCAAGGAAATCGACGGGCAAAGTCATAACATCTACCTGTCTCAGAACTGTTGCAACTTTCCAAAGTTCCTCAAGCTGCTGTGGTGTTCCACCCTCAGAGCACACTTTTGAAATTACAGAAAGAGACTCATTACCGAATGCAAACAGAGTCTTGTTCTGCCTCTGAGCCTGGTACGAAAATTCTTCAAAAATCTTCTCGTCAACAGAAAGGTTGATTCGGGCCATATTTATTATAAAGAAAAATGTCTCATTTATGCTTGGTGGTAAATACGGCTAGATCGTTTATTGCATAATATACTATTCTCCTTTCTAAACCTCGGAGGTTCTGTGGTCTCAGTCATCCCTTGAATTGCACCGTGACAGGTATGACTACACCTCTTGCATGCAATTTACCTAGCATTCTGGTCAAGGAAGATGCAACGCTATGCTGAACGAAGCGTTTTCATCAGCATCGACAGCTTACTTGCTATTGGGCATATGAATGATTTTCCATCCCTAATTCCCCTGTATCAATACAAAGAAAACTCTTCAGGTGTGTTTCCTAGCTCAAAAAAGCTCAATAACCTTTATTCCCTTTCAGCCTATACACCCTTCACAATTCATGCCATCACTGAAGAACGGAGCTTTCTTGCTCGTACTTCGTAAAAAGTGCTCCGGCCGGGATTTGAACCCGGGTCATCGGCTCGAGAGACCGATATACTTGACCGGACTTTCAGCCCAACAGGTATACTACCGGAGCACTGACAGCACCCGCTAGATAAGTCATTTTTAATAGTTTGTAGCTTATCAGGTTCTGGAAGGACTTTTTATTTTTCAAGGAATGTCTTTACTGCTAGCTTTATGTCGCTGCCCTTTACAGTCTTCCTTCCTGCATGCAAGGCAAGCTCTACTGCTTTTGCACTGATCTTCATCCCTATCTCCTCAAGCGATGACTTTAGCTCTATAACTGCATCATCCCCTACTCTTTCGGCTCCAGCCTTCTTCAGAATCCTGTATATTCCTGCTGAACCGAATTCGCTTTCCGACATGCGAGCGCATGCTTAGAAACAGGTATATAACTGCGACTGGTGAAGAGCTGTTATGCCTTTATTCGACGCGCATTTACATGCAGGAAGTCATATATCTGATGCAGAAAAGGAAGTAAAAGAAGGAGAACTCTATCTAGCTATTAACTCCACATCTAAAGAAGATGCAGTGGAAGTTCTACAACTGAAGAAAAGAATAGGAAAGGGCATTTTTGCATTTATAGGGCTGCATCCTAATTCGGACCAGAATGAGATAGACGAAATAATCAGGATAATACAAGCTAATGCAGGTATCATAGACGGAATCGGCGAAATAGGACTTGATGAGAGAAATGATGATAACAGAAAGAATTTTGATATGCAGCTAGAGATAGCCGAAAAAATCGGGAAGCCTGTTAACTTGCATTCAAGAGGCGAGATTGAGAATGTAATCGAGTCGCTGGGAAGTTACAGGCTCGCTGGAGTGCTTCTTCACTGGTTCTCAGGCAGCGATGGTGAGCTAGCAAAAGCATGCGATAAAGGCTACTTCATAGGGTTTGGCCCTGCAAGTGTATATTCAAGGAAACTCCAGAAGTTGATAATAAAATGCCCTTTGGAAAATATAATGACAGAGACAGATGCACCCGTGAAATACTCTGGATGCTTTGAAGGGATAGAAAATGACCCCAGACTTGTTGCAAGTGTAAGTTTCTCTATTGCAATACAGAAGAAGTTGGATGCTGAAGAGATGGAAAGAATAGTAGAGAAAAACTTCATCAAGTATATTGGACAAAGAATCCGGTAACAGTTTTAAATGCATAAATCTTGAAGCTGAGGCGAGAATTCTGAAATGAACAGGGTAAGAAGGCTTGCGACTGAGCTGATTAACCAATTTCCAGGAAAATTCACTTCAAATTATGAGGCAAACAAGAAGGTCCTTACAGAGCTTGCAATATTCAGGTCCAAATCACTCAGAAACGAGATAGCAGGTTACATAACAAGATACTTCAAGCTGAAGGAAGAGGAAGCAAAGGAGAGTAAGGAAGAAAAGGCCCAGGTTGAAGTGAAAGGTGCTACCTCTTCAAGTTGAAACCCTACACAGCGTCTGAATCTGAAGGTTTTAACTTACTCCTTGCTGCTGCTGAATTGAAAAGCCTTCTTCCTCATGAAGAAGTGATAGAATCAGAAGTCAAAATACTCTCGGAGAGTATGAAAAGAGATTCTATGCAGAGGGACCCAATCATTGTCGATTTATCCTCCAGGACAATCCTTGATGGTATGCATAGATATCATTCATTGAAAAGGCTGGGCGCTGCATCTTGCATAGTCTGCTACGTTAAATATGAAGATTCCAGGATAAAAGTTGGAAGGTGGGTCAGGAGACTCGATGCTAACTTAAAGATATGCAATGAAATTGCCAATACCTTAGGAATGGAGGAATTCCCTGACCCAAGGTTGGCGCTGAAAAAGGTTGATGATGGAAGTATTCCAGCAGCCTTTGTCTCATATCAGACTGCTTTTGTATACTTGAAAGAAATCAACGAATACCCGAAGGAGACGGTTAAGAGTTTTGATAATGAAGTAAACAAACTGAAATTAGAAGTAGAACTTCTGCCTGATGATTCAATAGATAATCTATTGATTCCATATAAATGCGTCTTCTACCCCAGGTCTCCAAGCAAAGAACAGATAGTCAGTTCTGCGAATTCGGGAGATTTATTCCCTGCCAAAAGCACAAGACATGAAATTCCGTATAGACCAGTTGGTGTCAATTTTCCGTTAGAAGAACTCTTTGGTAAAGATATAGCTGATACAAATCTGGCATTGAAGAAGTTGCTGAGTCAAAGAAAGAAGAAAATTTTGGAACCTGGAACAGAGTTTCATGGAAGAATATATAGAGAAACTCTGGTTTCCTACGAAGATAGACAATAAAAAGTGCATAAGCGATTTATTCATGCTGTTTTAGAGATTGACTGATGGTTTTAGTTAAGGCTCTGGGTGTTGCTGCAAAGGAATGCGGTTGGTCTTCTAACAAGTTCGTAGCAAGCGATATAGATAGCCTTTTCAGACTTCTGCCCAAGACTATAATCGATATGAAGAGAAGAGGCGAGCTGGTTGTATTTGTTAATGGCGCGGAACTGGGCTCTTTTGATGATATTGTAGAACTCTCCGATAATGATACAGTAACCATTTTACCAGTAGTGCATGGGGGCTAATTATTGAATAGGGTTACTTTTGCGATGATCAGCTATATATCATCATCAGACCCCGAGAATGAACTAAAAAGGTTAAGAGAAAAATACAAATCTCTATTTGTTCAGTCAATCAACCCTTCTTTTATGAACCAGCATCTAGAACTTATCCTTCTTCAAACTCTGTATGCAAAGCAGACAGGTCAATCTCTAGCCAGGGATTCTGGTGTGGATTTTTTGATGAGAATAACTGGAGATGACCAGATAAGCTCTGCAATATCAAAGGGAGGAGCAAGACCAAACAAAGAGGCATTACTTTTACTAGCAGGAAGGAAGGATAAGGTCAGCTTGGCTATGGAATCCCTGCTGAAGGAGCTCAAGGAAGCGAAGCAAGTAAAATATGAGAAGATGGATGAGGAAGATTGCGGAATCTCGGTTGGTCTTGCAGCTATTGTGGGGATTGACAGGTTCAGGGAAAAACTCAGACACCCTGAAAAAGCCTCTCTCCGAACTTCCTAGGTAGCCCAGCCTTGTATATCAATTCTGCAGTCTCCTGAATATCATATTCAACCCTTCTGTTCTCTACCCTTACATAATCAGATGTTATATCAGCAATGGCATAGCTCGCCCTAGGGTCGCCATCCCTTGGCTGACCCACGCTACCAGGGTTGAAGACGGTGCCTGAGGGAGTATCTGCAGAAAATGGATAATGCGTATGACCCATAGCTAGGATTGTAACTTTTTCCTTTTTTAGATAATGCTCGAACAGTGTGTCATGTGTCTGTGGAAAGACATATTCATGCAATGGGTCATCAGGACTGCCATGAACTATCAGCAACTTCTTTCCCTCTATGTTCAACAGGGATTTCTGAGGTAAAGAAGCAAGGTAGTTGAGCTGATCGTTGCTCAAAATCTTTCTTGTCCAATGTGCTGCAAAGGCTGCACTTGCATTTAACCAGGTAGTATCTCCTGTACCCACTGAATAATCATGATTGCCTTGTATAACAGCATCTGCATTCGATCTGACCCATTCAACTACCTCTGATGGCTTGGGACCATAGCCAACTATATCTCCAAGCACAACTATCTTCACAGCCTTACCTTTCATATCTTTGACCACTTCATTCAAAGCTGCCAGGTTCGAGTGTATGTCTGAAAGAAATGCATACTTCATCTTTCAATCCGACACCTTCTTGGTTCCAGCCCATCTTTTTATCAGGTCATGTTCAACTCCCATTACATCAAGAACCCTCCCTGCCAGCTGCGTAACCATCTCGTCAACTGAAGGTGGCATGGTGTAGAAAGAAGGGGAAGCAGGCATGATTATTGCACCTGCAGTTGCTGCCTCTAGCATGTTTTTGATGTGAATAATGCTGAGAGGTGTCTCTCTCAACAGCAGCAGAAGCTTTCTCCTCTCCTTCAAGGAGACCATTGCTGCCCTTGAGATCAGGTTTGATTCATAGCCTGTAGCTATTGCTGATAATGTCTTTGTGCTGCATGGCACTATCATCATCCCGTCATGCCTGAAAGAACCGCTTGCCATGGGAGCTGAAAGCTCCTCTTCATCATAAGATGCACTTGCAAGCTTCTTCACTTCATCTACTGTCTTTCCTGTTTCATATTGAAGGGTTAGCGCTGCTGCCCTGCTTATTATTACATGCGATTCTATATTCAGCTCCTTAAGCATCTCCAGAACCCTAACCCCGTAAACTGCACCACTAGCGCCTGTTATGCCAACTATGAACTTCACAGTTTGAGTAGGGAAAAAGGGATATAAATAATTAAACCCTTGTATAACAGATCAGAATAAGTATGAATGTTTTCATGCCTTAAGGCTAAGAAGCCATGACTGCTGAGTTGAAGCTTGTAAAGGTGCCTATATCCGAAGTATTCTACAGCATACAGGGTGAAGGCCTGCATGCTGGTAGACCTAGTGTATTCATTAGAACTTATTTCTGCAATCTTTCCTGCTCCTGGTGTGATACAAAGTATACCTGGCTCGGACAAGAAAGGGCAAAAGAAGGTTCAGAATATAAGTTAGCAAAAATATCTGATCTTGCTGAAGAGGTTGCGAAGTATAACTGCAGACATATTGTGATTACTGGCGGTGAACCTATGCTCCATCAGGCTTCTCTGCTTCCTCTTTTGAAAGAACTCTCCATCGATGGATATGCTATAGAGATTGAGACAAACGGAACAATAAGGCCTATTGATGAGCTGATCGATGCTGTTGAGCTTTTTAACGTATCGCCCAAACTCAGCAATAGCGGGATGGCTGGTAGAGTTAGAGCTGATATCCTGCATGCGTTTGCAGATTCCGGCAAGGCATGGTTCAAATTTGTAATATGCGAAAAGAAGGACATAGAAGAGGTGAGAAGTTTCATAGCTCTTTACAACTTGCCAGGCGAAAGAGTTATGCTGATGCCTGAGGGTACAGATAAGGATACACTGCTTGAAAGAACTTTATGGATAGCTGAAGCATGCAAGACTTACAATTTCACTTTGAGCCCAAGGCTGCATATACTGCTCTATGGGAACGTCAGGGGAAGATAGATAGAAGCATTACATCAAAGAATATAACCACATACATGAAAGAATGCGGCGCAAGAATGACAGAAGGTAAAGATGGTTTCCAGCTGAAAGAGCAATATGATGCTAAACAGTTAGAGGAGACTGTCAGGAAGTATTGGGAAAGAATAGACCTGAAACGAATGCTCAGGGAAAGGGATGCCAAGAAGGTTATAGGCTGGGTTGAAGGGCCTCCTACCCTGAACGGACTGCCCCATGTAGGTCATGTTAGGGGCAGGATAATGAAAGACCTTTGGCACAGATTTGAGAGCATGAAGGGGACAAAGGTGATATTTAATTGCGGATGGGATACTCAAGGCCTTCCCGTAGAATTGGAGGCAGAGAAGGAGCTTGGCCTGACAGGAAGCAAAATCGAGAACCTTAAAGCTGTTGGAGAGAGCAAGCTGGTAGAAACTTGCAAAGCCCTGATTATGAAGTACCATGAATACTGGCTACAATGCGACAGATTGCTAGGATTGCAAATGGATGACGAAAGAGCATACTGGACCTATAAAGATGAATACATTGAAAGAGAATGGAAGTATCTTGAAGCAGCATACAAGTCAGGATTGCTGGGCGAGGGATTTAAAGTAGTTCCATATTGCCCTAGCTGCCAGACATCTCTTTCCCACGAAGAGGTAGGTCTTGGCTACGAACAGGTAGATGACCCATCGGTCTATTACAAGGCCAAGGTTGCAGATGCTGGCTATGAGAATCTATACCTGCTAATATGGACCACCATGCCCTTTACAGTCATTACAGATGAATTGGTAGGAGTACATCCAGAGGAATATTATGTTCATGTCAAGGTTGGGGATGAAATATGGATAGTTGCTGAGAAGAGGGTTGAAGCTCTAAGGAAGGAACTTGACATCGATTTTGCTGGTATTGTGAAGAGAAGTTTAGGCAAGGAACTTGAAGGAATAAAGTATCTGCCCCCTCTTGCGGAAGAGGTTTCTGGACAAAAAGAACTTTCTAAGGCTGGCAAGGTTCACTTTGTTGTTGCTGAAGACTTTGTTGATATAACGACAGGGTCAGGAGTGGTTCACCTTTCTCCTGCGAACGGAGAAGAAGACTATGAAGTTGCCAGAAAGAGGTCATTGCCTGTATTCAGTCCTTTTGATGATGCATGCAGGTTCACTGAAGATGCAGGCATATTCAAAGGAAAATTTGCAAGAGATACAGATAATGAAGTTATAGAGTTGCTCAGGCAGAAGAAGCTACTTGTTAAGGCTGGCAAAATATTGCATGAATATCCTTTATGCTGGAGGTCTGGTCACAGACTTATCTACATGGCTAGAAAGGAATACTTTTACTGGTTAGACAGGATAAAAGATATGACTGCTGAGGCAGCACAGAAGGTAGAGTATTATTACGAAGGCCCCAGGAACAGGTTTCTGAATATAATAAAGGAAGGAAGGCCCTGGAACATAACAAGAGAGAGAATTTGGGGAGCACCTTTACCAGTATGGGTGTGCAAGGACTGCAATAATAAGAGCTATCTCTTCAGCAGAAAGGAGATTATACAGAATGCAATAGAGCTTCCTGACGGAGAAAACTTTGAACTGCACAGGCCATGGATAGACAGAATAGTAATAAAGTGTCCTAAGTGTAATGGCAAGTCTTACAGAGAACCCTTCGTACTTGATACCTGGCACAATAGTGGAGCTGCACCCTATGCCGGTTTAGGAGAGGAGGAATACAGGCTCAGGATACCTGTACCGTTTCTAACAGAAGGTATAGACCAGACAAGGGGCTGGGCCTACACACTTCTTGTCGAAAATGTTCTGTTGACAAACAAACCACAGGCACCATACAGCTCTTTCCTCTTTCAGGGACATGTGCTGGATGCAAAGGGAGAGAAGATGAGCAAGAGCAAGGGGAATTACGTTGGTGGACTGGATGCACTATCAAGAAACTCTGTCGACTTGCTAAGGTTCTACATGCTATGGAAGGCAGCTCCAGCAGAGCCAATATCATATATTGAAGAAGAGATGAAAGAAAGGCCATATCAGGTTCTCAACACCTTCTATCATCTTCATCTTTACTATGCAATCAATTCGTCTTTCGATTCCTATACTTATGGAGAAGAGTGGGCAGATAGAATGAGGAAGAAGGAATTACTTCAGATAGGAGCTCCCGAGAGATGGCTCGTCTCGAGACTTGACAGAATGGTGAAGAAGGTTAGGGATGCTATAGAAGCAAGGAGGTTTCAGGAAGCAGCAAGGGAGTTTGAAACCTTTGTTATTGAAGATATAAGTCAGAAGTTTGTTCCGATGACGAGAAGCATACTGTGGGATGATTCTGAAGAGGGAAAGATGAGAAGGTTCTCTATCTATACTGCTTTGGCCTACTCTTTAGAGGTGTGTGACAGACTTATGCACCCTTTGATACCTTTCATAACAGAATACCTGCATAAGAGTGTGTTCAGTTCAACTCTTCCTCTTGCCATGATGAAATACCCTGATTATCAGGGATTAGCTGATGACATGTTAGAAAGTGAGTTCTCAAAATTATCATCTATATTATCACTTTCATATGCAGCAAGAATGAAAGCAGGAATGAAGAGGAGATGGCCCCTAAGAGCCCTTTATTACTATGGCGAGAGAATAAGCAAGGAATTAGAATCTCTGCTGATGGAGCTGGCAAACGTTCACGAGGTAATCTGGGTAGACAGGGCTGATAAAGCAGGGGTAAAGGTCAAAGCCAAAGTTCAGAAAGAGGCAGCAAAGAAGGCAGGAAGGATGTTCAACAAGCTGGTTCAGTATATTTCCGAGAAATCAGAGGAGTTATACAATTCTTTGCAAAATGGAGCTCTGGCAAAGACTAGCATAGATGGCATGGAGATAACACTGACGAGAGAGGATTTGGTCTTCGAAGTTGAAAGTGTGAAGGGTTATTCGGCCGCAATAGGTGATGAGTATATCGTTTCCCTTGATACATTAAGAGATAGGCAGCTTATAAGCGAAGGGCTGTTAAGGGATGTTGCCAGAAGGTTCCAGGCATTAAGAAAGAAGAGAGGATACAAGCCTACAGAAATACTTCCTGTAGCTAGGATAGCAGGTCTTGATGATGAAATAAAGCAGTCTGTACTCGAAGGGAAAGATAGGCTTTTATTCCTTATCAGGGCAAAGGAGCTTCATGTTGAAGATAACAAGGATGAGAAAGGAAACTGGGAAGAGTCAGAGATGGATGGAAGAACTATATACATAGACATATGAAGGTTAAACATGCTTCCCGAAAGCTTCGATAGCTCAAAAATTGACAGGCAACTGAGAAGAGGATACCAGAGTATATCAGTAGTACCTGGGTTGGGGAGCATAGCAAGCAGGATTCTTTCTGACCATCACGTCAGAAACCTGTCTGACCTGGCAAGGCTGGACCCATACGATGAAAGATTCACAAAGCTTGGAGAGGACTTCCCAAGATGGGTGCTTCATGCCAGGAATATAATTGCGGATGAGATAATAAAAAATGTAGAGGTCAGAAGTGATGTTATAATTGTATGCACATCTAAGATATATGATAAGGAAGCGACTCTGAAATCTGTTCTTGGAAGGCTAGGAGTTTACTACATATACGTTGATTCTGAAGCTATAGAGAAAGGAGACGAATACGAAATAAGTATAAGGCTTAAGCCTGAGCAGTATGCATTTGCGCAAGCGCAATGGAACGAATACAAAGCAAATGCCTCTCTTCTCCAAGAGCTTAAAAGACAAAAGGTGATATCATCTAGATGGAAAACTCTCAAAGATATTGATAATGAATTGGCGAAGGGTCTTGCCGAACTGAAGGATATGCTCCTTTTTTCGAGACTCTGCTTCAGGGCCCAACTGATAAAGGGGATGAATGTACTTGCAATTTGGAAGGCAGAGTCTGTCAACAGAACATACGCAAGGCTGTTTGTTCAGAACTTTATTCCTAGAGCTAGAGTAATATTGTTAGGGGATGAGGAGAACTCAAGGCTGGGTGAAGTGATGCTATCATGCAAAGAGGGTTCCTTGCTGTTTGTTGATGACTGGGAGAAGGCAAAGGGTGAGGAAAGGAGAATATTGATGGAAGCGATGGCTTACCCTAAACTGCAGTATGAAGAGCAATGGTCAAAGAGAGGGAGCATGATATTCAACGTCTGGGCAGGCTCTGAATCAAACCTGAACAATGATATGCTTGGTCTTATTGATATTGCATTTGTAATGCCTGAGCAGCAAAGCAGATTGCCCAAGCTTCCAGAAAGTTTGAAAGTCAACAATACAGAATTGGAGAAGCTTGTAATCACCTCTTCTGAAAGAGAAATAAAGGATGCAGGCTCACTACAGTATTCTATTCCGAAGAACAGGATTTACTCAAAGCTGAAAGGTTTTTCTCCTGACCTGAAGAGGACAATCCATATGTTTGCTGTCGCAGAGGCAAAGGTTAATGGGCATGATAAGGTTGAAGAGAGTGATATTAAAGATGCATCACTTCTAGTGGAAGAGGCCCTAGCTTCCCTATCATATCTTGAGATAAAGGGTAAAAAGGGCAGGAAATAGGGGCATTGCAGGTTTGCAAACATCTCACTACCTCTCTTTCATAAAGGATTCTTTGCTTTCGGCACATAATGCTGTAATGATGATGGAAAAGAATGGCGAAGCTGGCAAAGCCATAGGAAAGGGAGCATATGGCGATACAACCTATAAGATTGACAGGGCTGCAGAGGAAGCTGTAGAGAAAGTGGCTAGAGATCACTTTACCAATCCTTGCATAATATCAGAGGAGGCTGGCATATCAAAGGGGAAAGAAGTCTACATCTTGCTTGACCCTGTTGACGGGAGCACAAATGCCAAGAGGGGTTTAGGCCCATTTTCTACGGCGATAGCAGTATCTGAAAGTATAGAATTTGCCGGAATAGTTGCAGCAGGAGTGATCGACCATTCTACCTCAAGAATGGTATGGGGCGATAAAAAAAGGGTGTATGAAGACTGGAGGATTGCAAAGCCTAGCAGAGTTGAATCTGTCAGGGATGCTATAATATCTTTCGATTCCAAATTCTACATGATCAGGCAGGATAAACTTGAAAAAGTATCAAGATTGATGAAAGAAACGTTGTATCCCAGAGTTTTCAGCACTGCAGCACTAGAAACAGCCTATATCTCATCAGGAAGGATCGATGCATATGTATGTTCAGGAGGCAGACTAAGAAGCTTTGATTGCTTTCCTTCGCTCTTTCTTCTAAGAACTTCAGGCTGTCCTTTCAGTCTGGAAAAGGTAGAAGAGCTGAGGCTTGACACTAGGGAAACCTTTGCATACTTTGCAGCCTGCAACAAAAGGCTTTACGAAGAGATAGAGAAGAGGATTGAATAAATCAAGCCTTACCTACAGGGCCTTTATCCAGCACTTCCTTTGGCAATACATTTGAGAAGTTGGAAAGAAATTCTTCATCGTCCTTTCTTGACCTAAGCTCATCTGGCAGCATCCTGGGTATGGTTTCTATAACAGGATACCATCTTCCACAGCTCGGGCAGATAAGCACAGCTTCTTTTATGATTATCCCCATACAGGTTCTGCAGTAATTAACCCAGTCTGGTGGTGGGTTGTTAAGCATTGTATCCTTGAACGAGCAGTAAAGCTCACACCCTATCTTATCTCTCTGCACCTCTTGACCTTTCTCCTCTTTTATAATCTTGAATTTGAGGGGGAAAGTCTTGTCTATAGGGCAGGCAAGAAGGTCCAAAAGCCTGTATTTCAATCCTATCTGCTCCAGATTTGTGCATGAATTCTTAAGGCTATATTCTTAACTGTTAAGCTAGAGCTTTCTCAGCTCCTCTGCAAGCTTCGACTCCATTCTGCTCCCTGGCAAAGGCAATATGTATGCGCCGAGTTTATCAATCTTGAGATTTTTACACATCTTGAAAGTTTCTACATCCATTTCTAGTGCTTTTTCCTCGATTGAATCGCTTGCAAGCAACTCTTGCTTTTTACTCTTCGGCAAGTAGACCCCATCAAGAGATTCAAGCTTTGATAGAGACGAAGCTTTTGCTACTAGAGGCAATGAAACAAAGATTGGAAGTGTCTCAATCTTTCTAACCCTGCAAGATTCAAGGAAAGATGCAAGGGGTGAAGGGTCGAATATCACTTGGGTTATCAAAAAATCTGTACCTGCATCTAACTTTTTCTTCAAAAGCCTGCACTCATTTTTCCTTGAAGGTAGCAATGCAGAGCCTACTTGGAACCTAGGTGAATCACGCAGTTCTCTGACAAGTCCCTTTCCATTTATGGCTACATCCTTTGCAAGCCTTATAAGGTGGGTAGCTTTCGAGTAAACATATTGATTTGACGAAGATGAAGGGGTGGGGTCGCCCATAACTATGTACACACTTCTAACACCAATATCCCAAAATGCCAAGAGCCTTGATACTGTTGCCTCAAGGCTTCTGTGCCTTGCACTCAAGCCAGCAATTACATCTATATCTGAAAGACTTTTTATTCTTCCTACTGTTAAAATGGAATCCTTTCTTATTCTTCCTGTTGGCAGGTCTGGGACAAGCAGGGCATCAACTAGGCCATTTAGGGAAGCTATGAAATCCCTCAAAGAATTAACGTCCCTTTCTGCCCACGCTGGAAGCTCCGCCAATATCGGATGCTTGGAATTGCTGAACCAGCTCAAATCATCACTCTTCGCCAATTCTTTCCTCCCCTATCTTTCATTATCACATCTTTCTGTATCAACCTGAGTTTATTGATGGTATATATTGATTGATTGGTTGGTTGGTTCATTATCTATATTCTGAAGTAGATATTGAAAGAACGAAAAAGATTCAGATTGCTCTTAGACCAAGCTGTGAGGTTATTTTGCTATGTTCACTTTTTGCCTATAACTATCTCTATGGTTGAAACGTTCCTCTGTTCTGGACCTTCACCTACAACCTCTGTACCTATAGATATGTTTTTGACCTCGAACTGTCCGTTTCCAAGTCTCCTTGTAGCTACCTGAGCAACATCGACCGCAGTCGAAATTGCTTTTCCTCTTGCTCTGAGTACTACTGTGTCGTATTGTGTTAGCTGCATTACAGCTGATAAGGCATAGCCCATCACTGGTTTCTTGCCTATGAAGATGTGGTTGGGGGGTACGGACCTCTGAGGTTGCGTTGAAGTCTGCTCTGTTGCAGAGGGCTGTTGAGTTTCCTGCGCAACGTTGCTCTCCTCGTTTTCAGAATCATCCACAGCTTGCTCCTGACTTTTACTGCTGTTATTTTTCTTTGTAGTTTTTCTTGGCATCTTCGATTCCGGAGAATTGAGGCGATATTACGTTGTCTTTAAGCTTTGCGAAACATATTATGCTCAAAGAAGCTCAGCAACGGGTATATTCTGGTATTCTCCTGTTGGTAAAGTTCTCCTTATCGATATAGGAAGAGCCTTGCTTTCAAGCTCCAACTTTGCAATGCTTATGGGGTCAGTCATCCCTGATGGTAGAGGTACCAGAGGAGGAGCACCATAGCTGAGCTGCAGAGCCCTCGCACCAAGGATCCTTGCCCTTTCAAAACGGGTCAGGTGGTCAGGCCCTATTTTTCCTAGCTTTATCTCCTCTACCTTCAGCCTTCTCTCTGGTGTTCTCCTTGTTGTTCTTGCTGGCCTGACTGGCTTTCCTTCCGGAGCCTTCGTCCTTTTTGAAGCAGGCTTTACGCTTGACTTTGTCTTTGAGGGCGCCTCGGCCCTACCGGCTTGGGGCATATATACAACCACGTGGAATACACAACCCCAAAGAACAAGGGTATTAAGCCTTTACCATTTGCGATGAAAAATAATTATAAGCAAAAGGACTAGCTTTTACAGGCCTTAAAACAGAATACATTATTGATTTTTAACTCTTATCTATCTGCGCAATTGCAGCCTGCTCATGGAAGGGCTCAGAAAGGGAAAGCTTGTAGTAATCAGCGGACCGATGTTCTCAGGCAAGACGTCAAGGCTGATAGAGCTGCTAGAAAGAGAGATGATAGCTGGCAGAAAGATAGAACTGTTCAAGCCTGAAATAGATAAAAGGTATTCCCAGGCTGAAGTAGTTACTCATAAGGGCGCGAAGCTTCCTGCGAAGGTTCTTCCACTTAGTGAAGAAGGTGTCTCGAAGATACTTGAATTCGGCAAAGCTGTTGATGCTGTAGGTATAGATGAAGCTCAGTTCTGGCCTTTAGAATCTAAACTTCCTGAAATCTTGGACCAGATTGCTTTCTCAGGAAAAATAGTATATGTATCAGTATTGAACAGAGACCATGCCGGACTTCCTTTTGGCATAGCTATGGAGCTTATGGCAAGGGCTGATTACGTACAGAGCCTCAACGCTGTCTGCGCAAGGTGCGGAAGCGACGATGCCTATTTTACCCAGAGGGTAATTGCTGGCAAGGAAGTGTTTGGAGAAAGGGTGAAGGTAGGTGGGAAAGAGCTTTATGAGCCAAGGTGCAGAAGATGCTTCGTAAAGCCTTAAGATACTGGAGCAGCCTTGGCTCCCACTTTCCTTGATTCTTCTTCAGCTTTTTGCCTGTAAACTGGAGTTACCCAGTCCTCATGCCCCTCAATCTTTCCTATAACAGCCCTTCCATACAGCTCTATCATCTTCTTTGTTATGCTTCCAGGCTTACCATTTCCTATCTGCCTTTTGTCTACGCTCAGTATTGGGGTTATTTCCGCAGCCGTGCCTGTGAAGAAAGCCTCTTCGCTTGTGTATAATTCAACTCTGGTCACTTCTCTCTCGACAACTTCTATACCTTCTTCTTGAGCTAGCTCTATAACGGTCTTTCTTGTTATCCCCTCCAGTATGCCTGAACTCAAAGGAGGAGTGATAAGTCTCTTTTCCTTGACTATGAATATGTTTTCACCCGTACCTTCAGAAACGTTCCCTTTGCTATCAAGCATTATAGCTTCACCATATCCATTTTCTAGAGCATGCATCTTTGCAAGGACAGAGTTTGCGTAATGACCTGCTATCTTCGCAGAAGGAGGCAGGCTCTCCTCAGATATTCTCCTCCAGCTCGAGACCATAGCATGAACCCCTCCATCGCTCGAAAAGTATGTACCAAAAGGAACAGCTGCTATAGCTACTCCTATTGGCTGGCCTGAAAAACCTATACCTACTCCAACGCCAGCAACATACACAAGAGGCCTTATGTAAGTTCTTTCATGCAATTTGTTTGCCTTTATCAACTCAACACATGCGTCGTTAAGCTGCTCCAGCGTATAATTCAGCTTGAACCCATATATTTTACAGGAATTCCGAAGCCTTTCGAGGTGATCCCTTAACCTGAAGATGTACATTTCATCGTTGTAAGGATATGCCCTTATACCTTCGAACGCTGCAGTGCCATAGTTAAAAGCATGTGTCAGAACATGAACCTTTGCTTCCTCCCAGCGGACAAGTTTACCGTTGAACCAAACATAATCTGCCTTTTGGCTACTCAAATTCCCCCTCCCCCACCAGCAATAAATACCAATTGCTACTATTTAAATAACTGGAATAATTTCAACTCTTTGCATATTCGTTCATTTGTTGTAAGAATTGTTCAAAAGTACTCAAAAAGAGGTAGATTGTAAATAATGCAGAAGACGACGTTTAAATGATGAAAGATTTTTAATAAAAACGTGTGAATCTAGAAATCGCAAGGTATAAATATCACCACTGAGAGATAATATAACGGTGTTATAGGATGAGCGGACCGGAGCTAATTTACAGCAAAGAGCCAGATATTCAGGAGGCAAAGGAAGGGTCTAAAGGCAGGCTAAAGCTGCTTGAGGTTCAGACCAATGGCATAATACCTAGCAGAATGAGACATGTCATTAAGAGATACCTGAAGAAGGCAGGATTCACTAACCTGAAGGTTGAGCATAAGATGGGACCGAATCCCTTCGCAATGGTACTTTCTGCAACTGGAGAGTCTAAATATCCGGTTACAAAGGAGCAGGAATCCAAGCTTAACTATCTCAGGGAAAGCGTAATCTATGTACTTAACCAGTCAAAAAACGGATACCCTGTTCATGCATCACAGGCCGACCCTGAACTTCTCAGGAAGAAGCTTTCTGCAGTGGAACCATCTCTGAACAAGATATACTACTCAGTCAGAACCTCGGAGTAAGCTGATAGCTTACTTTTACTGGCCTCTCTAGAATAAAGTATATAAAAACTGGATTTAATTGATTGGTTAGAGGAAATTCTTTTATGAAGAGAGTAGGCTTTGTAGGTCTTGGCAGCATGGGGCTTCCCATGGCAAGCAGGCTTGTGCAGGCAGGATACCAGCTCGTAGCCTATAACAGGACAAAGGTAAAGGCTGAACCCCTAAGAGGAAAGGCTGAGATAACATCAACACACAGGGAAGTTGCAGAGAAAGGAGACCCTATAGTTTTGATGCTTGCAGATACGAATGCTGTAGAAGAGGTGCTTTTTTCATCTCAAGGAATGTATGAAAGACTTGCTGCAGGCAAGACGATTATTAACTGCAGCACGATATTGCCATCAGCATCGAAGAAGACAATGGAGAGGCTGAAGAGAAAAAATGTCTACTATATAGAAGCTCCAGTCGTAGGAACTCCTGCCGCAGCACAGCAGGGCCAGCTCATAGCAATGGCTGCTGGAGATAGAGAGAGGTATGAAGATTCACTTGATGTTCTAAGGAGTTTTGCTTCCAAGGTCTTCTATACGGGAAGGGTTGGTACTGCACTATCTGCAAAACTTGCATTGAATCAGATCATAGCTATCTCGATACAGTCTCTTGCCGAAGCACTGGTATTTTCTGAGAAAAATGGGGTTGACCCGTCGCTATTCATACAGATTCTGAACTCTACAGGCTACAAGACTGTTCTGAGCGAGCAGAAAGGACCCGCAATGGTTAAAGCTGACTACAAGCCAACTTTTCTGCTGAAGCATCTGTTTGAAGACCTAAACCTGATAGATGAGACAGCGGAAGATGCTCACATATTCATGCCCCTGACTGAAGAGTGCAGGTCCAATTTCATGGCTGCTGTGAACATGGGATTTGCGGAAAAAGATTTTTCTGCCATACTTGAAATGCTCAAGAAGCTGAACCCTTAGCACGGAGGGGTGTCGGAGCGGTTACGAGCTCGCCTGCAGAGCGAGTATACATGGGTTCAAATCCCATCCCCTCCTTACCATGTTAGCATAACAATGTGTTATGCTACTATTGATTGATTTCGTAAAAGTTTTTTCAACAGAAGAAGCTTATAATTATGATGCAGCTAAGATTCGTTCAATATGACAGCTGGCTAACCTCTCTTGTTATCCTTCTTTTCTATGCTCTTCCTCTCGTAATCAAGAAAGCCTGCAACGTGCATTTTAAGGGTGAACCAGAAATGAGGTTCATCCGGTATCCAGCTGTATGAATCTATTGCCTTTACCAGTCTTCTTGCTGCATCCTCCACCTGTATATTATCATCAGCTACTGACAGGACTTGATGCCATGTTTCGTATACCTGCAGGTTCATATCTAGGAATTCCTTGACTTCTGTAACCGGGCCATAGTGAGGAATCATCAGAACATGGGGATTCAGAGAAATTATTTTGTGAAGTGATTGCATCTCCATATCATACCTGAATGAAGGAAGAGGACTTGCAGGCCAGAGAGTCTTTCTGTTCTTGATGTACATGCCTACAGCATCTCCCGTGTGAAGAATTCTTGTATTTTCTTCGAAGACACTCATGTGGTATGGGGCGTGGCCTGGTGTGTAGATTATTCTGAGTCTTAGCGAGCCAACAGGTATTGAATCTCCTTCAACAACTTCAATCATTCTATCCTGGGGTACTGCAGGAATACCACCCCAAATATCAAAAAGTTGGCCAAGAACCTGCCTTGCTGATTGCTCAAGCTGAGCAGTATCTATTAGATACTTTGCTGCCCCTTTATACAGGTAAAGCATGCTGCCATTGTATCTGTCAAGAAGAGCCCTGGATGCGCCTGCGTGGTCAAGGTGAATATGGGTTGCAACTATTTTGTTTACACTATCAACCCCTGCTTCGTTCACAAGCCTGATTACGGTATCGCTTCCAGAATTTGGCCCTGGTTCTATAATACAGCTTTCTTCTCCATCTGTTGCTAGGTATATCGCAGTTGTTGGAGGCATGCCGACTGTGCCAAGATACCTTATACCTGTAGCCAGCTCTATCATAGCCTCTTGCTCATTGCATCATCTATTTCTGTGTGGCTGAAAATCTGTTTGAATTCCTGCCTGAATTGCCTATCCTCTCCGTCTTGGCTGAAAACTTTACAGCTTCTTCCTCAGGAAAGTCTGAAGAGTCTGCATAGTACACTATCCTGTATGTTCTTGCCAGCCTTCTTGCGAATTCCAGCTTCCAGAAAGTTGCAGACCTGTAAGAATCCGGCTTTGCAATAATAGCATCATACCCAATTTTGAATGTCTCGAGAACCTCTGATATTTTACCAATGTACGAAGAATCAGCATCGAAAAGAATGACAACCTTATCTCCATATTCCTTTCTTTTACTGCACAATTCTCTGAGTTCTTCGATGCTTGGAGATACAATGTTGATAGAGTTATCTTTTACCTCTACGGATATGCCAAGCAATGCTATCTTCTCTTCAGGGGATATATGCTCTATTGTGAAAGGGGAGCATTCAGAATAATACAGGCATTTGTCGCACTCCCAATATTTTCCTTCAATGAATGCTTCCTTGTATGGCTCTATTCTGCTTCTGAGATAATAATCGAGCATTATCACCCTTTCCCCTATCTTCTGAAGCCATGAAACATCCTTTTGCAGCGTGAAGCATTCTATTTCTCCGGACCTCTTATCCCAGTAGAGAAGCAGGCCAGTATCGACATCTATTGCATGTAGATATGCTTGAAGCTGAAGAGTATGGCTGAAATGAAGCTGGTCAGGTATTCTCGAAGTTGATTTGATTTCAAGAATGGCCCTCTTCCCCATAACTTCAGCTATAAGAACATCTATACGTCCTGTCAGCTTTATCGATTCGTTGATTTTGAGCTGTATCGGGAACTCGACGTGCTCAATACTAACCTTTCCGGACTTCGATAAAGCAGATGCAACTGCGTCATGAACTCCTTTACCGGTTGCAAATACAGCAAGTGTTTCGGATGCAGGAGGCTTTGGTATTTCATATTCATAGTACTGCTTCCTTAGACAGTAGCCTATTCCACTCGGATAATACTCTCCTATCTTTCTTGTATGTTCTTCGCTTTCTTCTCTCCAAATCTTCATCAATCCGTCCTTGAGAGCCTCCTTTACAACTTCGTTTAGAGACATATCTGGACATGCTAGTATATGCTTTGGGTATATATGCAGAATACAAAAAAGTATAATTGGCTAAAACAGAATGCTAGCAATATCTTATTCCATGCTACATGGAATGCAATATTACCTGCTTCCAGCTCCCCAGAGAGCTATTATGCCAAGTAGGAGAAGAAGCAAACCTATCACGTAAGGTATAAGCTTGAATAGGCTGTATGTCGTTGTTAGCAGGAGAGTAACACCGAAGATCAAAAGCACAGCTCCCCAGAGAAAGTAGAACCTCTTTTGGGATGCTTCAGGAGAAGCGAGCATTCCGCCTCCCGCAAGGTACAAACCATCAACAAGCAGCACAACTCCTAGCACTACAACAAGTGAAAAGACAACAGGGTTGGTAGCAAACAGAAGGAGCATCACGCCTCCAACAGTCAGTGTCAATGCAACAAGTGTTGCTTGGAAGTGCATTTTTATCGCTCCAAGAGGTAGAGAGACTACCATTATATAAGACCTCAAAAGTGATAACGCTTAAACGGAAATCGATTCAGGCTTTCGGCATGGTAACAAAGAGAGGAACTGTTTCTCTCTTGCTGAACATTGCAATAGCATTTTCCGTTGTAATTGTAGGCATAAGCGTGCTAAACGACCTGAATGTAGCCTTACCTGTTGTAGGCATAAGCATGCTTCCTGCCATCCATACAGGAGACCTAGCTGTAGTAGTGCCAACAAATGTGAATTCCCTGCATGTAGGCGATATAATAGTATACAGGTTTCAAGGGACGCTCATAATACATAGGGTAATCGCAATATATGACAATGCAAACCCACCTTATGTTATCGTGAAGGGAGATAACAACCCAGTCCCGGACCAGAACATAACTGGTCCAAGGCAGATAACTAATTCTCTTATAGTTGGCAGAGTGGTTATGCTTGTCGAGGGGTTAGGAATATTTGCAGATACCTCCATAAAGTATATTTTCTCAGCTTCATTAATAATTCTTGTATTGCTTGATTATTATTTGGCGAGCAAACCTGAAGGAAGTGAACCTAAAAAGCAAATATGAATCTGGTGAAAAAATTATACACTTATATACAAGGTTTATAAGCCCTTTAAATAGGGATTTAAATGCCTCAAACAACTCCCGTTATTTCGATAGAGAATGTTGTTGCTTCTGCAAGTGTTAACCAAAACATTGACCTTCTGCAGATACAGAGAGTCTTCCCTGATGTTGAATACCATCCTGAACAGTTCCCTGGTCTTGTATTCAGGCTGAAGGTTCCCAAGACTGCAACTCTTATCTTCAGCTCGGGGAAGATGGTCTGCACAGGAGCGAAATCTGAGTCTCAGGCATATAAAGCTGTAAACATGGTTGTACAGAAGCTGAGGAAAGGAGGAATAGATATTAAAAATGAAGCTGTAATCGACATACAGAATATAGTCGCATCAGCGAGCTTGGGGGGAAGGGTCAAGCTTGAAGAAGCAGCATTAACATTGCCTAGGTCGATGTATGAGCCTGAGCAGTTTCCAGGCCTGATTCACAGAATGCTTGAGCCAAAGACAGTCATACTACTTTTCGCATCAGGTAAGCTTGTATGCACAGGGGCAAAGAAGGAGCAGGAAGTTTACCAGGCTGTTAACAATCTTCATGTGACTTTAGAAAAGGAAAACCTGATGATATATTAATGAGACCAGTTTAAATATCTACCAGCTCTATAAGGTGTTTGGGAATGAGCTCAGAGGCTGAGGTAAAGGAGCTTGCAGACCTAAGGCAGTGGATAGAGGAGAGGATAAGGTCTCTAGAAGATGAACTTGCATTTCTGAAGAAGATGATGCTGATAGTAGACAAGCAGCTGAGTGAAAGAAGCTTTGTCAAGGCTGCTGCAGTTCCATCTGTCCCCCAGCCTCAGCCAGCTACTCAGAAGCAGGTTGAGAGAAGGCAGTTGAAGAGGCAGAGCGATGGCTATCTGCTGGGGGAAGCTGAGATATACGATGATAATGTCAGGATAAACATAGCTCAGGATGTTATACTGAGGTCGAGCACTCCTCCATTCAAATCTTATTTCATAGGCAAGATACTGGGAGGAATGAGGGGAGAGGATGAGAAGCAGGCTGAGCTGGGTAAGCTTGAGAAGGATAAAGTACTGCAATATGATATCGAGGAAGAGGGGGGAAGGATAAGAAGCATTATAGTCAAGGGCTACAGAAATAAGGCTAGATTGAACGAGATACTCAGCACCGCGGTCTGGACATTTACGAGAATGCTGGAAAAACAGGCTTAGTTCTGCAGCTTTAGAGATTTCACACACTTCAGTTTTCTGATTTCATCAAGGGCAGAGGAAGGAAGGGTTCCTTCCACAACAAGCGTCAGTTTAGGCTCGGGAACAAGGTCTGGGTCATCAGCAAGTGCCTGCCTTATGACAACCTTGTATTTTGCAATAACTCTTGACACGTCGGCAATAACCCCGCTTTCATGAGGGTCTGACTCTATTATCAATACGGAGAAACCAAGCTCCTTTGCAACTTCCACAAGACTGCTCCCTGAAGGCTTTATTTTGCTCAATATAGACATGAGTTGAGGTTCAGACATTATGAATTTTGCAGTCTCCCTTACAGCCCTTCTATCTACACCTGCTGCTCTAGCAATAGACATGTCTGGAATGACTATATTGTTGACATAAAACCTCCCTGACTTATCCAGCCTGATACCGTTTAGAACCATCAGCCTAGCTATTTCTAACCCTGCCTTCCTGTTCTGAAAAGATGCTTTAACGCTAGTCCACAATGGTTGAAGATTAAGAGTATACAGATATAAAAATTCCTGTGGATAAAAATAAAATAATTTAGTCTTCTTCGCCGCCAGCGCCTTCCATGCCTCCCTTTCCACCTCCGGGTGGAGTAGGTGGCTTCGTCTTTCCGGCGCTGACAACGTCATCTATTCTGAGAATCATTGATGCTGCTTCTGTAGCAGACTTGATTATCTGCTCCTTGACTGAAACTGGCTCAATTATTTCTTTGGCAAGCATATCTCCCACCTTGTTTGCAAGGGCATCTACTCCATACCATAGCTTTCCTTGACTGTGAGCTGAGGCAAGCTCTACCTGCACGTCCAGAGGAGACATTCCTGCGTTTTCGGCTATGGTTAGAGGTATTGACTCGAGTGCTTCTGCAAACTTCTGAACTGCAAGCTGCTCCCTACCTGGAAGGCTGCTCGCAAAATCTCTCAGTCTCAGAGCAAGCTCTGCCTCAGGGGCACCTCCTCCTGCTACAACGGCTGGCTTCTCAAGCACGTCCTTGACCGTCATGATTGCGTCATGAACGCTTCTTTCTGCCTCATCTACTATTCTCTGCCCTCCGCCTCTGACAAGTATTGTGACAGCCTTGGGGTTCTTGCAACCCTCTATGAATACCCATTTATCTTCTTCAATCTTCCTTTCCTCCACGAGAGCTGCGTAGCCCAAGTCTGCTTCTGTTATCTCTTCGAGTGTTGTTACAATTCTTCCTCCTGTAGCCTTTGCCAGCTTCTCCATATCGCTCATCTTGACCCTTCTCACGGCAAGTATACCTGACTTGGCCAGGTAGTGCTGAGCTATGTCATCTATACCCTTCTGGCATACAACTACGTTTGCACCTACTTGCTTTATTTTGTCTACCATCTCTCTTAGCATATTAGCCTCTTCATCTAGGAAAGCCTTCATCTGTGTAGGGTCGCTTATGTTTATCTTCGCATCAAACTCTGTCTTCTCTATTTCAAGGGGTGCATTTATCAATGCTATCTTTGCATTCTCTACCCTCTTTGGCATACCTGCATGAACGACTTCCTTGTCAACCACTATTCCTCTGACCAGCTGTGTGTCAAGTATAGAGCCTCCTGGCTTCTTTTCTACTTTTACATTGTCTATATCAACTCTATACTTCCCGTCCTGGCTCTTTTCTGCTACCAAAAGCAATGCATCTACTATCAGGTTTGCAAGGTGGGAAGAGTCTCTTGAGACAAGCTTGGTTGCAAGAGAGGTCTTTGCTATCTTCAGCAATGTATTCTTGTCGTCTGGCGAGACCTTTATGGAAATTTTGTCAAGCTCCTTCATTGCAGTCTGCGCAGCCTTCCTGTAGCCGTCAACTATTATTGTCGGATGCACATCCTTGTCTATCAGTGATTTTGCCTTTTCAAGTAGCGCTCCTGCAAGAACCACTGTGCTGGTTGTGCCATCTCCCACCTCACTGTCCGTAGCCTTGCTTATCTCCACCATCATCTTTGCTGCTGGATGCTGAACATCTATCTCTTTGAGAATTGTCGCTCCGTCGTTCGTTATTGTAACGTCGCCAAGTGTGTCGACAAGCATCTTGTCCATTCCTCTGGGTCCAAGACTTGTCCTAACTATTTCAGCCACAAGAGTGGCTGCGGTTATGTTGTTCCTCTGCGCCTCCCTCCCCTTGGTCTCTGCGCTACCCTCTTTCAGAATGAGGACAGGCTGACCGGAGGAAGTCACAGCAGGTATTGCTGTTGCGGACATATTATCTCCACTCCTCCTGTGCACTTATACAATAATGCATCTTCACACCCGATATATTAGATTTATAAGCTTTCCTTTCGTTTTTCTTTTTGATGTCTGAAATAGAAATTTGTTGCTTGATATTCAATATGCTTATATATGAAGTTGAAGTAGATTAAAGTGATGAAATCTAGTCTCAGATTGAAACATAAAGCAGTTTCTGGCGCAGTCGTCGCAGTAGTTGTAGTCATAATTGTGATTGCTGCTGCTGCAGCCATTTACTTTGCGACATCTGGGCAAAAACCTACAACAGCAACAAAGGATACAATAGTAGTTGGTACAACTGATTCAGTTCAAACAACGATAGACCCTGCAGATGCATATGACTACTTTGGAATAAACGTAATACAGAATATAGGGGATGGATTGGTGGATTATGCTCCTGGCACAACCAATATAGTGCCAGCGCTTGCAACAAGCTGGACAGTCTCTCCAGACCAGAAGGTTTGGACCTTCACACTCAGGCAGGGTGTCAAGTTTGCTGATGGTACACCTTTCAACGCCACTGTTGTCAAATACAGCATTGACAGAGAGTTTGCAATAGACGAACCAGAAGGGCCTTTTGCAGGAGTTGGCTATGACACTATCATAAACAGCACCACAGTGTTAAGTCCATACCAGGTTCAATTCAAACTCAACATACCATTCTCTGCATTTTTGGCACTTGTAGCCTTTACGCCGATGTATCCAGTTGACCCGAAGGTTGCGCCAATGCACTCGATCGTCAATTACACAGGCAATATAGCTACCGAGAATCCTAACGGTCTTGGCCCATACATGTTGGCTGCATGGGTAAGGACTGCAGGAAAGGATATAGTCATGAATCTGACAGCTAACCCGAACTACTGGAATGCATCTAGTGGCTATCCTAAGACAAAGAATATAGTTATCAAATTCTATACTGATTCAACATCTCTCAATCTTGCCCTGCAGAGCGGGCAGGTTGATATAGCATACAGACAGCTTGCAGCTAGCGATATAACAAGTTACAAGAGCAACCCAAGCTTCAAGGTATGGACTGGACCGGGCCAGTTCATACAGTATGTTGTGTTTAACGAAAAGGCACCACCGTTCAACAACGTTCTTGTAAGGCAGGCACTTGCTGCAGCTATAAACAGGACGGCTATTACACAGGGAGTATTTTATGGCCAGGCTGTACCTCTGTTCAGCATGATACCTATAGGTATGAGCTACCACATAGATTCGTTCAAGACAGTGTATGGAGATACTAACTTGTCCTATGCAATTAAGCTTTTGCAGCAGGCTGGATACAGCTCCAGCAACCCCCTGAAGTTCACACTAACCTATCCTACAGGGCACTATGCATCAACAGATGGTATAGCTGCACAGTTGCAGGCAGCATGGCAGAAGACTGGTCTTGTTCAAGTTTCATTGCAGGCAGAGCCATGGTCCAATTACAAGCAGAGCACTTCTGCAGACCAGCTGCAGGTATATATATACGGCTGGTACCCTGACTTCATAGACCCATACGACTATTCAGCACCGTTCCTGCCTGCTGATGGTATAGGATTCTTGCACAGTCATTATGTCAACCCCAACATGACAAGCCTGATTGAACAAGCAGCACAGACATCCAATCCAACCCAGCTGCAGCAGATATATTCACAGATACAGATGTTGACAGCTCAGGATGCTCCTCTTGTACCTCTGTTCCAGGGAACAACCATAGCAGTAAGCACAACTCATGTGACTGGCATTATACTGGATGCTACTACAATATTCAGGTATTACACCATAAGCGCAACGACATAATCGCGCCAGAAAGGAAAAACGTAAAAACCACCAGATAAGGGATTTTTTCATGGGTCTTCGTGCATACGTAGTCACTAGAGTGCTCCTAACAATACCCATGGTCTTTCTCCTTTTGACAATAGTCTTCTTTGTTATGAGAATTCTCCCGGGCAACCCTGTGCTTCTGAAGTTTGAAAAGAATGCAGACCCTGCACTTGTTGCTCAATACACACATATTCTTGGCCTTGACAAGCCTTTATGGCAGCAGTATGTTGACTATGTCTGGAATCTTCTTCACGGTAATCTTGGCTTATCTATGGCTGGGTCCTTTGAGCCTGTTGGGCCAGAGATAATGTCAAGGTTTCCTGCGACACTTGAACTAGCAATATACTCAACAATAGTAGCGATAATTGTAGGAGTGCTTCTCGGTTCTTTTGCTGCCAGAAAGAGGGGGAGCATAGCTGATGGAGCGATAAAGGTATATGGCATATTCATCTATTCATTCCCTGTCTTCTTTTTGGGTATGATACTTCAGATAATTTTTGGAGTATGGCTAAGGGTGCTCCCCGTAGGTGGAAGGACAGACATAGGTATGATCCCTGCAGGCTTGACTATAGGGAATATGCATATTCAGACAGGCCTTTACACAGTGGATAGTTTGCTGGCAGGTAATTTGCCTGAATTCTTTACAGCTCTTAAGTATCTTTTGCTTCCATCAATAAGCTTGGGCTTGGTAATCTCGGGCGTATTTGTAAGAATGACAAGAACAAACATGATGGAGACGATAAGAAGCGATTTTGTAACTGCTGCAAGAGCAAGGGGTCTGAAGGAGAGCACTGTTATATATTCATATGCACTAAGAAATGCCTTACTACCAATAATTACGATAATGGGCCTGCAGTTCGCACTTCTTTTGAGCGGTGCCATACTGACTGAGACTGAATTCAACATATTAGGTCTAGGCACTTATCTTGTAGACAGGATAAACTTCAGGGACTATACAGCAATTCAGGGAACGGTTGTATTTCTTGCCATACTCATTTCACTGGTAAGCCTGATTGTGGATGTGCTATATGCATACCTTGACCCAAGGGTGAGATATTGAAGAAGAGCAGCTCTGACCAAGAGGTCTTTTCGATTTCAGGAATTCTTTTCAGGCCTTTAAAATCTGCAGTCAGCAAGGGAAGCGGCAGAAACTTCATTATAGCTGGACTTGCCATAATTTCATTCATAACTGCAATGTCAATTCTTGCTCCATACATATCTCCTCACAACCCTACTGCTTTGGATGTAGGTCCTCCTAACTCCCCTCCCAGCAAGCAGTTCCCGATGGGGACTGACCTGTATGGCAGGGATGTGCTCAGCAGAATTATTTGGGGGGGAAGGTTCATACTGCTTGTAGCTGTTACAGCAGTTGTTATATGCATGGCTATAGGTATACCTATAGGTCTCCTTGCTCCGTATGCTGGAGGTTACGTTGACAGGATTGTTTCATTAGTAATGGATAGCATATATGCTTTCCCGAGCCTTGTGCTTGCAATAATGATAGTAAGCATATTTGGTCCATCTGTGGTTAACGACGCTCTGGCAATAGCTGTTGTTTATGTGCCGACATACTTCAGGGTTATAAGAAGCCAGGTCCTTACCATAAAGGAGCTGCCTTACATAGAAGCAGCAAAATCTATAGGTGCAAACAGGCTAGCAATTCTCTTCAGGTATATCTGGCCAAACGTCCTTGCTTCTGTTGTGGTTGTAGCAACGATAAATTTTGCAGATTCCATACTGACGACTGCAGGTCTTGATTTCATAGGCCTGGGCCTGCCTGTTACACTTCCAGACTGGGGTATTGACCTGACATATGGAAGGCAGGGGCTAGCTTCAGGTTTCTGGTGGGATATATTCTTCTCCGGCACAATGATAGTTCTATCAGCGCTGGGATTTTCTCTTGTTAGCGAGGGTATGGCTGAAAGGACAAATCCAAAGCTAAGGTGATATAGCTTGCAATCATTGTTAAGTGTTGAAGAACTTAACGTTGAATACAGAAGCGAGAGGGGTGTTGCAAAAGCCGTACAGGATGTCTCATTGTCCATAGAGAAGGGTGAGACGATTGGACTGGTTGGGGAGTCAGGGTCAGGAAAATCAACACTGGGCCTAGCGATAATGAGGCTGATTCAGCCTCCAGGCAGGATAACCTCGGGCAGAATACTGTTTGAAGGAAAGGACATTCTGAAGATGAAGGAAGAGGAGCTGAGGAAGATAAGGGGCGAAAAGATAGCTATGGTCTTTCAGGACCCGATGACTTCTCTCAACCCCGTTAAAAATATTGAGGAGCATTTCGTTGAATACATAACTGAGCATAGACCAAAACTGAGCAGGGAAGAAGCAATAAAGATGGCTGAAAAGATAATTTCAGATGTTGGAATAAGCGTAACGAGGCTAAAAGAGTACCCTCATCAATTCAGCGGAGGTATGAGACAGAGGGTGATGATAGGCCTTGCTTTAGCTCTGGAGCCATCGTTGATAATAGCGGATGAGCCTACAACATCTCTGGATGTTATGGTTGAAGCCCAGATACTTGAACTGATGAGAAGGCTGAAGGAGAAGTACCAACTATCGATGATATTGATAACTCACAACATGGGTATTGTTGCTGAGGTGTGTAATAGAGTAGCTGTTATGTATGCAGGCAGGATAGCTGAAGTATCCACAGCATCAATGCTATTCAGGGAGCCGAAGCATCCATATACCAGCATGCTGATAGAGTCTATACCTAACATAGCGATCAACGACCAGGTATTGAAAACCATACCAGGACACCCTCCTGACCTGACAGATTTACCCAAAGGTTGTCCTTTTCATCCAAGATGTCCGTTTGCATTTGACAGATGCAAGGTTGAAGTGCCTCAGCTGAAAGAAGTTACCAAAGGCTCTTATGCAGCATGCCATCTTCTGGATAAGTAAGTGATTTTGCTTTGTCATATATAGAAGTTATAGACTTGAAAAAATATTTTCCAGTGCAAAGAAGCTTCATAGAGCAGCTATTCTCAAAGAAAAAGGAATATGTTAAAGCAGTGGATGGCATAACATTTTCAGTTGAAAAAGGAGCCATCCATGGGCTAGTAGGAGAATCAGGGAGTGGCAAAAGCACAACAGGAAGGCTAACCATAGCACTCATAGAGCCTACATCAGGCACTGTAAGGTTTGAAGGAAAGGACATCTGGAGTCTGGAGAACAATCAATTCAGAGAAGTAAGAAGCAAGATGGCTATGGTCTTTCAGGACCCCACCTCTTCTCTGAACCCAAAAATGAAGATAGGGGAGCAGGTTGCAGACGCTCTAAGGTATAGACCTGAGCACTATAGTGCAAGGGAGAGAAGAGAAAGTGCAGAAGAGATGCTTGAAAGAGTTGGCTTATCTCCTGCTGAATCATTCTATTCGAGATACCCTCATGAACTTAGCGGGGGGCAGAGACAGAGAGTAGTAATAGCCAGGGCCCTTGTGACAAACCCAAGTTATGTTGTTGCTGACGAGCCTGTAGCGATGGTTGATGTATCAGTCAGAGCTCAGATTATGCAGCTTCTGGTAGATTTAAGGAAACAGTTTAACCTGACAATGCTTATGATTACACATGACCTTGCTGTTGCAAAATACATGTGTGATACTGTATCTGTTATGTATCTGGGCAAGATAGTGGAAGAAGGGACTGTGCAGGATGTCTTCAGAATGCCACTTCATCCATACACTCAGGCTCTTCTCAACGCTGTGCCTGTTCCAGACCCTGAGAATAAGAGGGTTAAGCAGATACCTTCAGGAGAGATACCAAACCCTATCAACCCTCCTTCAGGATGCAGATTCCATCCTAGGTGCCCAATAGCTGGCTCCATATGTTCAGTCAAGGAGCCTGAGGTTAGAATTGTGAAGGGGCATAAGGTTGCATGCCACTTTGCCTAGGTTGCTCTCGTTATGGTTACATCATCGACAAGCACATCAGGACAAAGAACAGGAGTGTGCACTTCCCACCACTTGACCCAACTTCTCTCCTTTCCTATCATCCTTATTGATTTGAGTTGCCTGGGTATTGCATCACTCACCCTGAATCCTGCAACTGGATGTTTGATTTCTCCATTCTCTATGTATGCAGCGTAATCTCTCGGTAAGGTGCTGTATTCTCCAAGCTTGTAGCTCTGGTATCTTGTATACCAGTTGTTCGTTATGTATATGCCCCTCTTTACCTCTCTTATCATTTCTTCGAGGCTAGAGTTGCCGGGTGAAACTTCGAGATTCCACGGATGTGGCTCTATCAACCCTGCATTTGCTGTTGACTTTGTATTCCACTTCCTTGCTGTGGTGGAGTTGTGCAAATGGCTCCTGAGTACCCCTTTTTCTATAATGCTTGTAGTAACTGTTGGCAGGCCTTCATCGTCGAAGCTTCTCGAATTAACACCTCCTTTAACCTGGCCATGGTCTGTCAAATTAAATGATTGAACAGCAACTTCGCTACCCAGCTTATCTGGTAGAAAAGATAAGCCGCTCTCTATGCTGAATGCTGAAGCTGAATTCCCTACAGCTTCCACAAGGTTGGCAAATACAGTTCTACCTATAAGCAGGGTATACTTGCCCTGCTCGACCTGCTTCGGCGATAAAGCATTCTTTGCATTGCTTCCAGCTTGTTTCCCGGCTGATTCAACATCCAAACTTTTTATCGATGTCGATACTGCAATCCCATGCCCGCTTGCATCCTTCTCAACAAATGCCCTGACGTTAAGTGTATAAGCTGTTCTTACGTCAGAAGCATCAACTCCATTGCTAGTTCTCAGCATCACCTTTTGCATATCTCCTTGCAAGGAGCCGGCAACTCTCTTCGCTCCAGCCATTATTGCTGCATCGATAGCTCTTGTTGCATATTCAGAATTATCAACAAGCAACGATTCGTCAGAATCTGACAGCCTTTTGTAGGTAAAAGGACCTTTTGGCAAGGGTGCAAATTCGGAGTCAGGAGAGCCTGTCATCATGGAGTTGTAAAGCCTTTCCAGAACCTTTTCCACAGATTCCCTTTCGGTTGAGGTTATCAGACCTAGTATCCTCTTCTTTCCCTTTGACATGTATACCATAGATTCAAGTGTAAGCAGGTAATTTACTGTGGTTATGCTGTTGTTGCTGAACCTTGACTGGCCACTCAATTCGCTGAATGCTATTGCATCAAAGTTTTCAACACCAAGAGATGTGCATTTCTTTGCTATCCAGTCGAGAATGTTGTTCATCTTTTCTTCTGTTGCTTTGTCAATGCTCATTCTTTTCATTCACCTCGAACCTAGATACATATCCTTGAGAAGCATGTAAGGACCCCCGTGCCATACAGGTATGCCCTGAGAAGGGTCCCCTTTTCCGCAGGTTGCAGAATCAAATATCAGGTCTCTTGTTTTTGACGATATGCTGCTCCAGAGCCTAGGGGTTGTTACCTCCAGCACTGGATTCCTTACCATTTCTCCCAGCTCTCCATTAACTATTCTGTATGCTTCATGCCCAACGTATCTCTGGTTGAACCTCTTATCATCTATATTCCACTCCATGAAGTTCTTTATCATTATACCTTCTTTGACTTCCTTTATCATTTCATCAAGCTTCATATCTCCAGGCTCTACATATGTATTGGCCATTCTGACTATAGGCTCTACAGAATACTGGTTTGCCCTTGCTGCCGCATTGCTCTTAAGTGAAAATTCACTTGCAGTCTCCCTGTTGTGGAGAAATTCGTTTATCTTTCCGTTCTTGATCAATATTCTCTTTCTTGCTGAAACGCCCTCATCGTCAAAGAGGTAGAAACCTGAGCTGCCTGGTATAGTAGGGTCGTCTATTATTGTAGCGTTCTCATTCCCAACCTGTCTGCCTATATCGGACGATGAAAGGTATGATTCACCTGCTTGTGCCCCTTCCCTTCCCAGTATTCTATCAGCTTCACCAGGGTGTCCTACAGACTCATGCGTCATTATCCCTGCAACTTCAGGCCCAACTATGACGTCGAATTTTCCAGGCGTAAATTTCTTTGCATTTTTGAGTATCTTGACAATTGTACCTGCTTCCTCTTTTACTCTTTCAAAGAACTTACCCTCATTAAAGACCTCCCATCCTCCAGACCTGCCAGTCTGCACAAACCTCTGCACAACATTACCAGAATCCATACCTGTCAGCACTGCAAACAGACCAACTCTTGGAACCCTGCTCTCTATCCTGCTGCCATCTGTATTTGCGTAGAATTTTTCTTCGAGCAATAGGTTGATTGCTATAAGCCTGAAGGGTAAAGTGTTAGAGCCATAGGAGTTTAAAAGTTCAGACTCTATATCTTTCAGTGATGAAATCATCTTGGCAACTTCTACATCTTCAAGCACTTCCTTCTCAACCGCTCCCCACTTTGCCTTGTGGGGTTTCTCTTCACTCAGAGCAACTTTCTTTCTGAACTGTTTTACAGAAGCCTTGGCATTTTTTGTTATTCTTTCAGCCAATTCTCTTACTGATTCTTTTGTAAGCAAATTGGTAGCCCCGAATGCCATCGCTCCTTTGTAAAGAACCCTCATACCTATACCAAGAGATTCTGAATATCCAGGAGGCTCAAATTCTCCATTCTTTATGGCTACCTCTTGCTGCATATTGAAGTGAAGCCTTGCTTCTGCATATTCTGCGCCGAAAGAAGTTGCTGCTTTTATTGCCTCTTCAGCTAGGTCATATTGAAGGTATACCATGGCTGAAGCTGATTTGAGGGGGTATTTGATTTTTAATGTGGTGTCTGTAAAATGAAATATATTTTTCAAGGAATGTCGTTGAGAAATGAAGCTAAGTTTGATGCTACAGCTACATTAGGCAGCAAAATAGATTCATCCGAGAGAACTGAGAAATAGTGGTAATGTTCTCTTATTTAAAATTATGAACCTGCTCAGATGTCTTGGTTTATGACTTTTCTTGAATCCCCACTTTGTCTCTATGCCAAATAATTTACCGTTCTGCTTGACTACAGCATCAACCTCGGAGCTATTCTTCCAGTAATATAATTCCGAGTTTCTTGCAAGATGAGAAGCGACAATACCTTCAACCAAGGCAGGCTCATCAACCTTCACCCTCGCAAACGACGCAAAGGCATGATAGGCAAGGGGGTCTGAAAAGTGTATCTTCCTGTTCTTTCTGTGTATTATTCTCCCTTGAGGTGAAATAAATTCCAAAGTGTTAGCTACCAGTAATTTTTCCAAGGTCTCCACATACACTTGTGCAGTGTGAGGAGAGGCGAGTGATGTCTCTCTTGATACACTAAGCCAACTGATTGGAGCCCCCCTAGCTTGCAGAATGTAAGCAAGTAGCTCTTTCATGTACCTGTCGCTTCTTCCTGCTCTGGCCCAGTCGCTTCGTAAGGAATCTAAGAACGATTTTATCGTAGCTTCACTTACCATACCTCTTTCTTTTGCATCGACTATTCCTCTTGGGAAGCCTCCTGTCTTGATGTAAATTCCAAAGAGTGTAGACAGCGTTTCAGCATAAACAGCATTACCTTCAATAGCTTTTTCTACCTCATCAAGAGACTTCGCCCTTTCAGGCCTTACAGCACTTAATATCTCAACATACTGTGTAAAGGACCTTGGATTCATAATGACATCTTTTCCATATCCCCTTCTTCCCGGGAACCTTTCTCTTTCTTCAAGAAGCTGGAGGCTGGCAGAACCTGAAATCGTTATTATGTCATTCCTGAGTTTTCCGCTATCTATGCGCAGCTTCAACGCCCTCCACCAATCTTCTACGAAAGTTACTTCGTCAAGGAATATTATCCTCTTCTTTAATGAGCGAGCTGGTGCGCTTTTCAGATAGGTATCGAGGACTTCTCCAAGTTCCTTGAAGTCTATTAATTCATCGCAGGAGTAGTAGAATATAGCCTCTTTACTTTCTCTTTCCAGCAACTTGCTTATAAGCAGTTTAATAGCAGTTGTTTTTCCCACCTGTCTAGGCCCTGACAGAAAGTTCAATGAGAATGGCTTCAAAGAAATGTTAAGTATCTCTTCAGGAAACCACTTCACTGTAGCATTCTTCCACTTTTCTATAACAATATCTTCTTCATTTTTCCACCAGGGATTGAATGATTCCAATTGCAATTATGTTGCAAATAGATATATATATGCATTTGCAATGTGATTGCAAATACTGACAATTTATGGTCTATTCGATTCATATACAGCCCAATAAAGTTAGAGTGAGCATATATACTCTAGCAGGAATAAACATCCAGTTGAATATTTTGATTTGGTTTTGTCTCCTGCTAAATAATGCAAGCAACACAGAATGAGAAACCAAATTTTAATAGCTTATCTTAACTCTGATCGTCCAGCAATCTTAAATTGAAGCCATTCTTAATCGAACAAAGAGGGTAAAGTACTAAATACGCTTGCTGATAGCCCTTGCTAACATGAAATAAAATTTCCTTAGACAGTAAGAAATGCTAAGAAGCCAAATTGAAAAGCAGATGCTACTGCATAAAAGCTTTACTCAATTCACTCTTTGCATAAAATCATTTTTCAGGCATGTACAGCTCAAGGCTTGACCCCTTTATTCTAGTTTTGTAGACTTTCAAATCCCCAGTCTCTCTCCATCTACCATACCTTCTAGGATATGGTATTCTACCATGCTTCCCTGTAAATATATCAAAAGTGTATCCATGCCAGGGACACCTGATTTTTCCATCTATCAACTCACCCTGCTGTAAGGGTCCTCCCTTATGAGGACACTTTGAATCAAAAGCAAAGTAATTACCTCTCATTTTTCCATAAACGACTATTCTTCCGCTTATCTCTCTGAAATAGATCTTCCCTTCTTTGACTTGGCTTTGCTTTGCAATTGTGTGCCACAACTCCATTTCTCCTCTTGCAGCGTAAATTACAATGATAATAGAAATAATCACAAAAAAGATAAAGGTTGATGATAAAAATCACTTTTTAAGAAGAGCCTGGAAACCTTGACGACCTAGGTCCTTCGCCTGGAAATCTCCTTCTGAAATGCCCCGAAGGCCTACCGTAAAGAAGCTCCAGGAACCATGCTTCATGTTCAACTTCTTCCTGAAGTATTCTTTGTGCCAAGTCATAAGTCCTGGGGTCTTTGCCTAGCGTCATGTTGCAGACATCGGTCCATACTCTTATGGCGCATTGCTCAGCTTTGAGCAATACCTCTAGTATCGTCTTAGGGTCTTTCCAGTCCTTAGGTAAATATGCATCTGGGCATGCAGCCAGGTCAGCAAACTTTCTTATGTCGTTAGGTATCTGACCTCCCAGCTCGTATATTCTCGGTGTCATAAGTTCAAAGTGTAGCCTATCTTCTAACCTTGCGTCCTCAGCTATCTCCTTCAGACCCTCACCTTCCATGCCTGTCAGATGCATTCTTAGAATTGTGTAATAGTAATAGGTTGTGAATTCCGCAGCGACAGCTGCGACAAGCTTGTCTATAAGTTCCTTTACGTTCAGCCCAGCTTTCTCCAAAACTTCTCTACCAACAACTTCGGGTTCCTTACTACGTTTACTCATAATGTAAAATAAGATAATTGACTTATATATGCATTGCGTCCTAGGTTATTTTTCATTGTATGCTATTAGCCCTGACTGCTCAGACCTACGTCCAACAGCTCTTTCTTGGCCTTACCCTGCTTTACAGCTGGTAATTCCACTTTAACAGTTGTACCTAGCCCCCAAGTGCTTTCAATGGATATATTGCCTCCGTGGGCTTCTACTATTCTCTTGCATATTGGTAATCCTAGGCCCATACCCTGGGGCTTTGTGGTAAATAGAGGCTTGAACATGTTTGCCAGCTCGCTCTTCTTCATTCCTGTTCCATTATCCTTAACCGTAACCCATACTTTGTTTTCATCAGACCCTCCCTCGAGTATTACCTTTCCCCCTTTTGGCATTGCATCTATTGAATTCTTAACGAGGTTTTCAAATACCCTTTGCATCCTTGATGCATCAACATCTGCTATTACATCTTCAGGGATGTTGTTTTCTATTTCTATATTCTTTGGTATTCTTAACCTTTCTATTGCAGATTGGGCAAGGCCCTTCAGCCTTTCAACTCTTGTCTCTGCTATTGTGCCTCTTGAGTATTCGAGAAGCTCTTCTATTATTCTGTTGGCATGGTCTATGCTCTTCTTCATGGTCTTTATTGCAAGCTTCACTTCTTCGCTGGCGTTTTCAGTCAGCATGCTGTCAAGAAGATATATTGCTGTGTTTATGCTGGTCAGGGGGTTTCTGAGGTCATGACCGACCTGGGCTGCTAGCTCACCTATTGCTGCCAACCTTTCAGCCTTCACAAGCTTCTCCTGCGATATCTGAAGCTGTTTCGTTCTTTGCTCTACAAGCCTTGTCAGCTGCTCGTTGAATTCTCTGAGCTGGTCCTCAAGGTGGAGCCTCTCCGTAAGGTCTACAACTACAAACGCTATAGCTATAGGCCTTTCATCCCTTCCCAGTATTTCAGAAGCAGAAACCCTTGCAGGAAACTTTGTACCATCCCTCCTTTCAAGCTGGATATCTCCATTCCAGCTACCGAGAGTCTTGAGAGAATCTATAGAGGGTAAAGCAGTGCCGGCAAGAGGCTCTGGCCTTATTATATCGAGCAAGCTTCTACCCATCACTTCGCTGACTTTCCACCCAAACAGCTTTTCAGCAGCCACGTTCCAATATGTCACTTCTCCTTCAAGAGATTCGGCCACAACTGCACTTTCAACCTGATCCAGCATCGCAGCTTGAAACCTTATTCTTTCTTCTTGCCTTTTTCTCTGAGTTATGTCGCTGGCTGTTATTACAGCCCCAACAACTGTTCCCTGTACAAAGACTGGGTCTACTGTTATCTCATAAGAAATGAATGTTCCGTCCTTAGTTCTGAGCCTTGCTTCAGCTGGCCCAAAGGTTGCCCCTCTGTAGATTGTAGACATAAAACCTCCAAGCTCTCCTGTGTTAAGACCAATGAACACCTCTCCTATGTGCTTGCCGAGAAGTTCATCCCTTGTGTAGCCTGATGCAAGCACGCCTCTTCTGTTGACATAGTCTATTCTTAAGTCCAGGTCAATCGTAAGGATTGCAAAAGTGCTGTTGTCAAGAACAGATGCCAGCTTGTCGTTTGCAGCCATAAGCTGCCTTTCAAGAGTCTCGTTCTCAGTTATATCCTGCCCAACAAGGACTAAAGCTATATCTTCATGGGCAATAGGCTCCACCTGCCAGGAGACAAGTCTTTCAGCACCCTTTTTTGTTCTTATTGAAAGGAGTACAGAGTTGAAGCCTTCTCCCTTTAACGACCTTTGAAGTATATCAGAGGCCCTTAACTTATCCCTCTCTGGAAGAAGTGACAGAAATTCAACCCTGTCATAATCAGAATTGTCAATTCCAAGCATCCTAAGAAAGAAGTTACTAGCATAGACTATCTTCAGATTCCTATCAAGGAGCAAAAATGCAGTATTAATTTTGCTAAGCAGCCCCTGCAGCTCCTTGCTAACTATTGCCCTTTTCTCAGACAGCTCCATGGCTAATTATCGTTCCGAGCTAGATGGTATATTATATACTCTCTGCCAGAAGACAGCAATTTTCTAATCAATTCTTGAGGATTCAATTTTGCATCAATTGCTAAGGTGAAAGAATAGGAAACATTATTAGAATCCCATCATATAGAAACTGTATCATGGACAAAGAGCAGATGACGAATGAGATATGGGAAAAGTTGAACTATGTTGTTGACCCCGAAATAGGTGTGCCTATAGTAGAGCTGAACCTGGTAGAAAAGTTAGAAATAAATGACAATGGAGAGGTTTACACTGAGGTCAGGATGACAACACCGGTATGCCCTGCAATGTTTGCATACCAGATAGCTGAAGATGTGAAAAGGTCCATACTCGAGGTTGAAGGTGTGAAGAGCGTTAAGGTGAAGATAAAGGACCACTATATGGCTGATGTGATAAACCAGAACATAAATGCACAGGATAACTCAATATCAAGCCAGCAGGGATTTTAGACTTGATTTGGGTTTGGGTCAAGGTTTAAATCTGTCCAACACTTCAATAAAGTGGATAACAAGTGGGAGAAGACTTTCCTGATTTCTTTGACGATATAGATGACCTGCTTGAAGAGATGGAAAAGGAGATAGAGGAGATGATGAAGGACTTCAGAAGAGAAAGAAAGGAAATGTTCAGGAAACCTGTAGTGAAGGGATTTTCTTTCGAGTTTGAAGATGGTAGACCAGTCTTCAAGACCTTTGGAGATGTTTCTGCAGGGGCCAGAGAGCCGCTTATAGAACAGGTCGTAAGCAATGGGATGCTTAATCTGATAGCTGAAATGCCAGGGGTAGAGAAGGATTCGATAAGGCTTGAGGCTGAAGAGGACAGCGTATCGATAGATGCACAGTCTGAGGACAGAGTATATAAGACTCGTGTGCAGCTGAAGGAAGCTGTGGACCCTGATTCTGGCAAGGCAACGTATAAGAACGGCGTGCTGGAGATAAAGTTCAAGTTGCGTGGTAACGGTAATAAAGCCTATAAGCAGCTTGATGTCGAGTAGAGGGAACTGCATTGAGCGCGGAGACAGTTAACCTGAAAGTGCTTGAAGCATATACAAGAGATGTTGGCAGGGGTGTTGCCAGAGTAGATTATGACGTAATGGACTCTTTGGGCGCATCAACAGGCGATGTGCTAGAGGTAAGAGGTAAGAGAAAGACAGTTGCGAAATGCCTGCCTTTGTATCCGTCTGACGAAGGAAGGGGTATAATAAGAATAGACGGATTGACCAGAAACAATTCAGGAGTTGCAATTGGAGATACAGTATCTGTAAGAAAGATAAAGGCTGTTCCAGCTGAGAAGGTTATAGTTGCACCATTGGAGAATATACCTCCTATAGATGAGAGGTACATAACAGATGCTCTGGAAGGAGTGCCAGTGACGAGGGGAGATAACATAATGGTTCCATACTTTGGTGGAAGATTGACATTCCAGGTTGTGGGTCTCACGCCCAGTGCAGAAGCTGCCATAATAAGCCAGAGGACAGTATTCCAGCTTTCCGAAAAAGGTGAACTGCTGAGAGGAGTTCCTCAGGTTACTTATGAGGATATTGGCGGCCTGAAGGATGAGATTCAGAAGATAAGGGAGATGGTTGAGCTTCCTTTAAGGCACCCTGAACTCTTTGAAAGGCTGGGAATCGAAGCACCTAAAGGTGTACTGCTTTATGGCCCGCCTGGGACTGGCAAGACTCTGCTTGCAAAGGCTGTAGCAAACGAGACCAATGCCCACTTCATAAGCATAAGCGGGCCAGAAATAATGAGCAAGTTCTACGGCGAATCTGAAGCAAGGCTGAGGGAGATATTCAAGGAAGCAAAGGAGAAATCACCAACTATAATCTTCATAGATGAGATAGACTCCATAGCTCCAAAGAGAGAAGAAGTGACTGGAGAGGTGGAGAGAAGAGTAGTCTCCCAGCTGTTGTCTCTTATGGATGGTCTTGAAGGAAGGGGTAAGGTTGTTGTTATCGCTGCAACTAACAGGCCAAATGCAATAGACCCAGCATTGAGAAGGCCAGGAAGGTTTGACAGAGAGATAGAGATCAAGGTTCCCGACAAGAAAGGAAGGCTCGAGATACTTCAGATACACACAAGGCATATGCCACTTACAAGCGACGTCGACCTTAACAGACTTAGTTCAGTTACTCACGGTTATGTAGGAGCTGACCTTGAATATCTGTGCAAGGAAGCAGCAATGAAGACGCTTAGAAGAAACTTGCCTGAAATAAAGCTTGACGAAGAGAAGATACCTCCTGAGACTCTAAATAAGCTGCAGGTATCCATGGCTGACTTTGAAGAAGCACTGAGGGAGATAACACCATCTGCAATGAGAGAAGTGTATCTTGAGACGCCTGATGTGCACTGGAATGAAATAGGAGGTCTGGAGCAGGTGAAGAAAGAATTGCAGGAAGCTGTAGAATGGCCAATGAAGTATCCTGATGCGTACAAGAGACTTGGTTACAACATTCCGAAAGGTATACTTCTGTATGGTCCATCTGGAACTGGCAAGACTATGCTTGCAAAGGCTGTTGCTACAGAAAGCTCTGCCAACTTCATATCTGTGAGAGGCCCGGAGCTTCTGAGCAAATGGGTCGGAGAATCTGAAAAGGCAGTAAGAGAGGTGTTTAGGAAAGCAAGACAGGCATCTCCATGCATAATATTCTTTGATGAAGTAGATGCTCTTGCTCCTATCAGAGGAGTAAGCTCAGACAGCATGGTGACGGAGAGGGTGGTTAGTCAGCTTCTAACAGAGCTTGACGGAATTCAACCCTTGACAGGAGTAGTTGTGCTTGCAGCAACCAACAGAATAGATATGGTCGACCCTGCATTGCTGAGAGCTGGAAGGTATGACAAGCTGATATATGTCCCGTTGCCTGATAGGGCAGCAAGGCTTGAGATATTAAAGATTCACTCAGCCGGAAAGCCTTTGGCGGCTGATGTTAACTTTGAGAAGATAGCAGACTCTACAGACGGATTCAGCGGGGCAGACCTTGCTTCAGTGATAAATACAGCTGTATCTTTGGTTCTTCAAGACTTCCTGAGCAAATACCCAGACCCTGAAGATGCAAAGAAGCATGTAAACGAAGCTGCAATATCGATGCAGTATCTTGAAGATGCTGTAAAGAAGGTTAGGGCTTCAAGGGAAGGAAAGCTGATAGAGAAGGCACCTGTTCCGTATTACAGGTAAGTTGCAGGGAGACAAATATTTTACAGCCAGGTTCAAAGGGTAGTGGAGACTGTTGAGCTCAGAGACTCCTGAAGAATTCAGGCATGTAGAATTCAAGTTTCCTCTATTGCTGGTTAAGACAAGAAGGGGAAGAGGGCTTATGGATAAGCTGTCCAGAAGCAAGATAACCCCAGCAGTAAGCAGCTTTTACCTCTACATCATGCCTGTAATAGCTGCAGCTATGATTTATCTTGCTTTATTTGCAATATATAGATACATAACCTCTCCTGGCCTGAGTCAGTTTGTGAGAGGACTTGGACCTCAAGCAAATATACTGCTGCCAGGAATTAACCCATACCTTCCCATAGTATACGGATGGATAGCGTTATGGATAGGGCTGATAGTCCATGAGGGTTCCCACGGGGTTATAGCAAGACATCAAGGGTTTACCGTAAAGGATTCCGGGCTTATATTTTTCCTGTTTGTCCCTATAGGAGCGTTCGTCGAGCTTGACGAAGAAGAATTGAAAAAGGCATCCCCTTCATCTGCAGGCAGAATTCTGGCTGCAGGCGCCGGGAGCAATTTTGCCGTAGCAGTATTGGCGCTTATTTTTATGCTCATGATAGTTAGCAGCTATACACCTATAGCAACATCTCAGGGGATAGGGGTATTGAGCGTTGAAGTGAATTCCCCCTCTTATAATGCAGGGCTTTCTGCAGGAGATATATTGATAGCCTTAAATTCGACCCATTTCAATACAACTTCCCAGCTTTCAGAATTCATGGCAAGAACTCACCCGGGGGAGATATTAATAATGCAATATGAGCACTCAAATCAAATATACACAAGTCAGGTTAATCTTGCTGCAAACCCCAACAACGAGACTATAGGCTACCTTGGTATAACAACAAGCGATAACCCATCTTTGGTTCTCAAGAATTTCCTCAGCTTTTCCCCTCTTTCTGTATCAAGATACTTTATATTCCCCAGCCTTGCATCTGCTCAGATACCGTTCAGCAATCCTATGCAGATATTTTACACAAGCCCCTTGGGAATTCTGACCTTTCCTCTGACAAACCTGCTCTTCTGGATATGGTTTGTTAACCTGAACCTGGCTCTTTTCAATGCATTACCTTTAGGCCCGTTTGATGGCGGAGTTGCTTTCAGGCATCTGGTAAGAGCAATAACTCATGCAGACTGGGATAGCAAGATAGTTAGAAATACAAGTAATATAGTAACGCTACTTATGGCATTCATAGTTATAGCATTGTTAACTATTCCCTATATCATATGAATTAAAGCTCTAACCTCTTCATATCGTTTGAATTTACGTGATGAAACGTCCATCTTCCCCTAACTTTGCTTGCGAAGATCGGCATGGCATCGAATGAAGCAGCCCATGCTAGAAGCATATCCTTTTCTTCCTTCGAAATATACTTCCTCCTCTTTACCTGAATAGCTAGCTTCTTCTTTCCGTCTGCTGCCAAAAGGTCGATGGGGGTGTGCGAGCCAGCACTTCTGAGTATGTATTTGTACCCCTTTGAAATGAGCAGATTCTTTATTGTATATTCTGCATTCCTTCCTGATATATAGTTATTCAGGAACAAACACCCCTATTCATAAGACTCCTCTCCCCCGCGGAAGAGCATAGAGAGATTGCCACTAATATCTTCAATCCCTTCTGTCGTTGCTGCTGATACGGGTATAAGTTTCTCTATGAATTCTCCTCTTATAAGTGCATCAGCCAGGTATGTGTATAGCAGATGTTCTTCCCCTTTCAAAGAGAGGTCGTCGATAAGCCTTTCTGGCTCGGATGACCAGCTGATTACTCTTCCTGCTTCCTCTCTTGCCAGGTCAATTTTGTTCAGAACAGATAAGAAAGGAATTGAGAACCTTAACCTTACAGACGAGGCAAGAAGTGTAAGGGCAAGGAAGTTTTCAGGTGAGTTGCAGAGCCATGCGTCATAAATGAATAGCAATGCCCTTTCTTCAGACGAAAGACCTTTGGCTATAACCTGACCACTAGGGCGAAATGCAAAAAGCTCAACCTGTCCGGGTGAGTCAAAAAGTGCATAATCTGCCCTGTATGAGTCTATATCCTCCTGAAGTTCGTTTAGCTTCGTTGCAACCATATCAGTTGCCAGTACAAGGGCACCATTGGGCCCAAGCTGGTACCTCTGCATGAGCTCATGTATATCAACGTAAAGCCTTACATCTACGTCAGGCTGATAGGGCAGAGATTCGGCACCAGGGTCAAGGTTTACTGTAATGACGTTAGCTCCTTTCATCACCATCCAGTCCTTGAGGGATTTGGTAAGAAGGCTCTTGCCACAACCAGCAGTTCCAACCACAAAAACGCTGTACATCGCCAGCTCAATTCTGGCTAAAGTTAATATCCTTTTGATTTTCCTTGCAGCAAGCTATGGATGGCATAGTTGCTGAGATAATCTGTGTCGGGGATGAAATTCTGATGGGAAGGACTCTTGATACCAATTCAAACTGGCTGAGCAAGAGGCTTTACCAGATGGGAGCAAGGATAAGGAGGATAACTGTTGTCGGGGATGACCTGCAGGAAATCTCCTCAGCTATAAAAGAGGCATGCAGTAGAAAGGCTGATTGGTTGATTATAACTGGGGGTCTGGGCCCTACTTATGATGACAAAACATTACATGGTCTTGCCTTAGCAGCAGGAAAGCAGTTAAAATTTGACGAAGATGCTATGAATATGGTAAATGAGTCTGTTAAGAGAAGAGGCATAGTTTACATGGGTGATGAGCAGTCAATCACCGAAGGAAGAAGGAAGATGGCAACTATCCCCGAAGGCTCGAGGCCTTTGCCAAACCCGGTAGGCACTGCTCCAGGCGTGCTTACCAAGATACAGGAGACTAATGTAGTTAGCCTTCCAGGTGTGCCTGATGAGATGAAGGCTATATTCGATTCAGCTGTAGCTGAACTTATATCTTCATCCGAAGTCAAAGTAAAAAGCGTAGATGTGGTTGTCTACGGTATACCTGAAGCAGCTATGGCAGGTATGATATCAGAGCTTGTAGCAAAATATCCTGATCTATACATAAAGTCCCATCCTTCTGGCTATGAAAAGGTTAGCAAGGTTGTGGTTCAATTTACCGGTAGAGAAAGAAATGCCCAAAATGTTGAACATGCAGTTAACTCGTTCAAGGAATGGCTGGATAAAAGAAAAGCAAGCTACGAGCTAGCCCTTTGAAGGCCGTAGGCGCTCAATGCTTTGACGAAAGCCACCACTCCAGGTAATCGTCCTGCATCTGCCTTCTCTTTCTCTTATCATCCTCAGCTCTTTCCCTGACCTTTACCCTCAGGTCATAGAGCTGCTCTCTAGTCACATAAAGCCCACACTTTTTGCAGGTGAAGTGTTTAGTGGCAAGGTCATAAGCCATGGCGCCGCCGCACTCTGGACAGGTTTGCGTCGACATAATCGAGCCTTGACATTATGTATTTTTAAACTATATGCCATTTGTGCAGACTCTTTTGTTCGATTTATCATCCTGGCATGATGAAGATGGATTTGCAATTAATTAAAATATGCAAGAAATTGCCAGTCTGCTGTGTAAGATTTGGACGATTTCTGTGTTGTAGCAGGACCCTCGTCAAAGGGAATTGCAAAGAAGATGGCTGAAGAGCTGAGAGCTAGGCTGATAGATGTAGAATACAAAACATTCCCTGATGGGGAGAATTACGTAAGGATAAACGAGCAATGGATAGCTAAATATTCTGTCCTGGTTCAGACTACTTCCCCGCCTCAGGATAAGAATCTCATGCAGCTTTTTCTGATTTCAGACTTGTTAAGGGATATGGGAAGTAAAATAGTTGCAGTTGCGCCATACCTTGCATATGCAAGGCAGCACAGGATGTACCTGAATGGTGAAGCTGTGAGCATAAAGACAGTTGCCAGATTGCTGGAAGCATCAGGAGTTGTAAGGTTCCTGACTGTTGATATTCATAACGTTGAAGGGTTAGGTTATTTCACTATCCCTGCAAATAGCATTTCAGCAGTTCCCATACTTGCTGAATACTTCAAAAACAACTTTGATGTTTCAAACCTTATAGCTGTTGCGCCTGATGAAGGGGCAAAGGTCAGAGTGGAGACATTTTCAATGAGGGTTGGTTGTGATTACTTGGTGATGGAGAAGAGTAGAGACAGGGTTTCTGGTGAAATAAAAAGCCAGCTTAAGACGCAAGTGGATATAAAGGGAAAGGATGTTGTTATTGTGGATGATTTGATATCAACAGGTGGTTCCATAGCTGAGGCATCGAAGATATTGGGCTCTTTAGGAGCAGGAAGCATTAGAGTTGCCTGCACTCATGCCATTCTTGCAGGAAATGCTGCTGAGAAGATGAAGGAATCCGGTGTGAAGGATATTGTTGCAACCGACACTATACAATCAGAATACAGTAAGGTAAGCGTGGCGCATTTACTGAGTGATTTCATAAGGAGGCTTTGAAAGAGCTGCTAAATGCGGGTTGAAATACTACACAATTTTCAGCGGTCCTGATTACGCTCTTGCCCTGTTTGAATTAGAGAGCCTTCTTGAAGCTTACGATATCTCTTCAAATGTAGAATTAGTCTTGTATGGAAGGATAGGTTTATTTGAAGCAAAGGAATTGCCTAAAGCATTCTTTGAAAGACCTGCACTGGTAAAAGAAGCAGGAAATGTTTACGGACTTTTTAAAAATAAAGAAGAGATGTTCAGCTTTGCACATCAGCTAAGAATTGAAGATGGTAATACATTCAAGGTTGATAGCCTTGGGTTTGATGCTCATGACAAATCTGAAATTGATGTTATTATTGGTAAGATTTTGGAAGCAAGGGGTTATGAAGTTAAATTAAAGGAGCCTGAAAACATCATAAGAGTTATCAATGCTGACGGAAAATATATTTTGGGCAAGATAATAGCTTTAGCAAAAGCCAGATGGGTAGCAAGAAGGCCTAGAATAAGGCCATTCTTTCATCCCTCTGTCCTCCATCCTAAGCTTGCAAGACTTATGGTGAATCTAAGCATGGTAAGGGAGAACGAAGTATTGCTAGATACCTGCGCCGGGACTGGAAGCATTCTGATCGAAGGCGAACAGGTAAATGCCATATCCATAGGTCTAGAACTATCTAAGAAGATGCTATACGGATGCTCAAGGAACATTCATATGTTCGCTCCTGAAAACGCAGAGATAATATTGGCTGACGCAAGAAAGATACCTTTGAGAAAGGTTGACGCTGTGGTTACGGACCCCCCATACGGAAGAAGCAGCTCTAACATGGGAATAGATACCAAGAAGCTAAGAGAAGAGATATTGAAAGAAGTCAAGGATATTTTAGCGAAAGGAAGGATATGTGTAATGATGAGTCCTTCCAATCAGCTGCCACAGGGGAATGAAGGGCTAAAGTTGATGCAAAGGCAGAATTTATATGTTCATAGGCAGCTGACGAGAACAATTTCTATCTTCAGGAAGGTATAGAATATGTTCAGGGTTACAGTGCTTGGTTCATCTGCTGCAATGCCCAGCAGGGAGAGAGCATTACCAAGCATTGCTGTTGAGAGAGAGGGGGAACTTTTCATCTTCGACTGCGGAGAAGGAACACAGAGACAGCTGATAAATGCGAAACTTGCCAAATATCAGCCTGATGTGATTCTGATAAGTCATATTCATGGAGACCATGTCCTTGGCATCTTTGGACTATTGCTCAGCATGTCTCTTCATGATAGAAGAGACCCTGTAACAATTATAGGGCCAAAAGAAGTCAAGGAGCTTGTCGAATTTGTGCTTTCAAAACTGAACTCCAAGTTATTTTACGATGTAGAGTTCAGAGAGGTTAAACGGGGAATAGTGTTGAAGACAGATGAATATACTATTAGAGCTGTAAAAGCATCACACCAAGGAGATTCGTACAGCTACAGGCTGGATGAGAAGGAAAGGCCGGGTAAATTTTATCCTGAGAAAGCTAAGGCTCTTGGCATACCTATGGGACCGCTCTGGCAGAAGCTGCAGCATGGTAAGAGCATAGTGATAAACGGGAGAAAGGTGGATCCTGAAGAAGTTGTAGGCCCGAGAAGAAGGGGGAGAAGCTTCGGCTATTCAGGTGATACAAGAGCAACGAAAAGATTGCGCAAATTCTTCGAAGGTGTTGATATTCTTCTATTCGACAGCACGTATAGTGATGAATACTCTGATGAAGCAAGAAGGTTCGGACATTCAACCGCATCAGAGGCTGCAAAACTTGCATCTGAGGCAAACGCCGGATTGCTAGTGCTGACCCATATAAGCCAGAGAGTAAGTGATGTGAAAAGGCTCTTAAAGGAAGCGAAAAGGTACCATCCAAATTGTGTAGTAGCAAACGACTTTGACCAGTTCGATATTCCACTTCATCGTTGAAATGACTTTTCGCTAGTCAGATATGATGCTATAGCCTGCAGTTCACCTGTATATATCTCAAGATATACAGGGCCCAACGGTGATTCTGATTCTGATTCTACGAAAGAAATTATACCTCTTGTTAGGGCCTGCCTGTTAAGCATGATTGTGATTTTCCCAGCGGAGTAGTTTGAAATTAGCAGGCGTCTAAGAACGGCTCTCACTCTTCTGGCCGCTGCCTGGTCCCTCATCTTTTTTAGAGCTGCAGAACCTGTGAAAATGATGCGTATTTCATCATTCGTAAATTTAGTCTCTGATTCAACTTCTGGATAGGCCAAGAGACGAATAGCTGTTTCCACAGCTTTAGGGTCTTCTGAGGGGTTAAGCTTTGCATATGCTTCGCATCTATAACGTATCTCGTTCATATATGCTCAAGCCAGGAGCTGACAACCTTTTCAACGCTTCTCTGCAATTCATCAACAGATATCAGTTCGTTCTCAACTACTCTATCTGCTAAGGCTATTACGTTACCGACACCAAGCAAAAGTTCAGTTGTGTCTCTCTTATCAAACTCGCTTCTATCCTTAGGGTCATCCTTTCTTCCTCTTCTGCTCAGGTATTGGAACCTTTTGGAAGGAGATGCATGTATGCAGAGAACTTTCACTGTACCAACCTTTCCAAAAGTCTTCACTTCATCAATAGACCTTACCCCGTCAACCACAACCCTCTTCATATCATTTTCGACTATCTTTCTTGAGCAAAGCTCTGCAATTGCTGAAGGGCCGCCTTCCTCCCTAAGTAATTTCTGAGTCATTCTCTGGCCATCTGCATCAAGCCCAAAGCCCCTTCTCTTCGCTTCTTCTCTTACCACATCACCCATGCTGACGCTTTGAAAGTCTAATGCGTTCAATCTTGATATGGCTGTAGTTTTACCTGCTCCTGGCATACCTGTTATGCATATGATAAATCTTGAAGAAGACAATCCTTTACCAGCTCGGCAAGACATTCGGATAAGCATTTTTAAGCATAAAGAGATGTTTTAGACACTACCGTTAGCTATATCTAATCCCTTTTGCTGCTTCGGGTGTCAGATAATGAGATTATTCGTTGCTCTTCAGCTGAAGGATGAAGCGGTAAGAAGCAGACTTGCTGAATATGAAAAGGAGTTAGAGAGGACGGGAGCAGATATCAGGCTTGTTTCCCCGCAGCTGCTGCATATAACACTGAAGTTTATCGGCGAGATAGCTGATAACCAGGTTGAGAAGATAGCAGAGTCTCTCGAGCAGGTAAAAGGCAAAACCTTCACTGTCAATTTTGATACAGTTGGTGCATTCCCTTCATTGAGAAGGATAAACGTTGTCTGGGCAGGGTCATCAAGGGATAGCATTGACCTTGAGAAGCTAGGGGAAGAGGTGAACAAAATAACGCATGGGATTGGAGAGGAGCAAAGGACGTTTAAACCCCATATTACCCTTGCAAGGGTAAAGAGCGGTAGAAACATCGAATCTCTGAGACAACTTCTTGCTTCCTCTTCAGTCCAGTTTGGTGAAGTGGAATTTGCTGAATTCCAGCTTAAGAAGAGCGTATTGACACCTTCTGGTCCTATATACTCTGATGTCAGAGTCTACAGATTGGTGAGCTGATTGAAATTTCATCTGACGCACTGGATGATTATTCACGAGAAAGAGGTTACACCAAGCATAGACGAAAAGAGAAAGAATGAGAAGGTTGCTGAAATGATGGTTGAAAGATGCAAAGAAGCAGCGAAGATTTACGGGAAGAAGGTTGATGTCATACTAGGAGGTTCTTATGCTCACGATACTTGGCTACCTGGTAAGGGGGATATAGACCTCTTTCTGGCTTTTGACAAGGAGCTAGGGAAATCTATACTGGAAACAGAAGGGCTCAAGATAGCATATCAAGCTCTTTCAGGTTATGAAGTTGTAAAGAGATTTGCAGAGCATCCTTACCTTGAGGGATTTGTTGATGGAGTCAGAGTAAATGTAGTACCATGCCTGAAGGTTAAGCAGGGAGAATGGATAAGTGCAGCAGACAGGTCACCGTTTCATACTGAATTAATGACAAAAAGACTGGATGAAAGGATGAGGCTTCATGTCAGGCTGCTAAAGAAGCTGTTGCAGACGCAAAGACTGTATGGCGCTGAAATCAAGGTCAGAGGGTTCAGCGGATACGTAAGTGAAGTTCTCATAGCGAAATGGGGTGGGCTTGAGGAAGTTATAGAAGCTGCATCGGAGTGGAAGAATGACACTGTTGTCTCTTTGGACGATGCAAAAACGGAGACAGAGGGATTTGCAATTCTAGACCCTGTTGACCAAAGGAGAAACCTTGCAAAAGCTATTGCGCCATGGAAGGTCTCAGAATTCATCTTTCTAAGCAGGGTTTTGGTGAAAGGAACCAGCTGCGACCCTTTCGAAAAGCCTCTGCTGAATTATCTGGACGAAGATAAGTTATCGGACATGATAGGCAATGTTCTTGTTATAACTTTCAGACATAAAAGAAAGCTGGAGGATACAATTTGGGGCGAGCTCGGAAGGAGCTCTCTGGCATTGGTGAAACACCTTGAGGAAGAAGGTTTTGAAATCATAAATTACACCTTTAGCTCAGACCTCGAAAATTCAGCCATAGCCTTGCTTTTACCTGGAGATATGCATCTTGATTTAACCTACAAGACAGGGCCTGAAGTCTTCAGAGCATCGGAGACAGATAGGTTTATTTTAAATAATAAAAACATATCATGGTTCTTCATAGAAAATTTCAGGAGCCTTAGAATTGAGCAGAGAAAACTGAAAGATATCAAAGATGCTATAGCATATTTTATGGAAAAGCCCGTAGAAAGAGTGGGTTTCTCTAAGGGTATAGCAGATGATGCCAGCAAGAGCTGGAAGATAATGCGTGGAAAGAGCATTGTAGAGAGCGGTGATATGGTGGTGAAAGATGCTGTCAAAAGAGTCTTCGGATATTCCCCCAAGCTGGATTCCTGTTGAAGAATTAGGAAAGAATGAATGGATATTCTGCTACCCTTCTATGGATAAGACTTGCATAAAGGAAACAAAGAAGGAGCTTATGCTGCTAGGAGTAAAGAAGGTAAGGTTTTCAGGCAAGTCCGTTGTTAAGGGCTGTTCAGTACTTGGTAAGGGCAAGAACAGCATAGTGATCGAAGGGTTGATGAATGATGAAACTGTGGCATGCAAAATACTCCGCTCTGATGCAAGCAGGAAGGATATGAAGTGGGAAGAAAATATGCTGAGAAGAGCAAATTCGGTCTCAGTCGGTCCGAAGATACTCGGAGCTGGAAACAGAGTGCTTGTAATGGAGAGGCTCTATGGTTGCAATCTGGATGAATTCCTGAGAAAAGCTGGCAAGGAAGAGATAAAGATGATGGTATCAAAGCTGCTTGACCAGGCAAGGGCTCTTGATAAGGCTAAGATAAGGCATAAAGAGCTTGCTAACGCAAGCAAGCATGTTATAGTTGACATTGTTAAGCCGACAATAATAGATTTTGAAAGCGTTTCGTTGAATTGCAAGGGGCATAACGTTGCAGCTATCTGCCAGTACATCTTTATCAGGAGAATGGGAAACTTGCTAAGATTATCAAAGAATTCTCTAATAGAACTTTTAAGAAATTACAGAAAAAAACCGACCGAAAAGAATTTCCTGCATCTGAAAAAAATTATAATTGCCAATATTTGAGGGTAAATGCATCTATTGTACAATTAGGTCTTTCATCTATTCTTACAGCTGTGAATTTTCTTTCAATCGTTCTTCTGGTTAGAAACGTATTTTGACTTTAATTCGAGCGAAGCTTTGTTCCGAGCAAAGTCTTAAAGCTAGTACCTACCGCACAAGTTGGCTCGGGTTTGGCAATTACAATAGCTACGAATGAATTCTATCTTTTGAATAAAATTCTTAAAACAAATATTGCCGAACCGTTCAGCCTCCGCAGTCTGGGGTCGTCGTCCAGTTTGGTCTAGGATACCAGCCTGGGGCGCTGGCGATCGTGAGTTCAAATCTCACCGACCCCACCAGCTTTAATCTGATTATATGCGAGAAGCTTATCAGGATAGTTGCTCTGAGTAAGGAATCAGTAAAAATGCAGTTAATGCAACTCAGGATAAGCTAAAAATTGTCAGCAAAATACCAGCGCCATAGCACTTCAAGAAATTGGGCCTCTATCAATCTCAAGAACTTTAATAGAAAGTAATTCTATGCACAGGATGGAGTCATAGTAAATGAAAGTCATGACTATAGTCAGAGGCGAAGTGCCAGCAGAAAGAAGTGGAATGTTCGAGGCTGCATATCTTTCGATCAGAGCAGAGAGTCTGCCTCCTGGGCTCGAGATATCTTACCTGACCAGAAGGAAAGATAGCTCTGGAACCTACACAATCGAAACAGTCTGGAGCAGTAGAGATGCGCTTGATGCCATGAGGTCTAGTACCAAGCCAAGAGCAGTAGCACTGTTCGAAGAAGTAGGCGTCTCTCCGATAGTCGAGATTCACGAAATTGTAAGTTCTGTTCCCTGAGAGAAGACCACGTTTGGCGTGGAATGGATTTGAACTTCCTTTTTTGTTGTTATTGCAAAGCCATCAAAAAATTTTGCATAGGCAGCTGACTTCAAATATAGATGCAGAATCTCTATCAGTTTCCAGAAGAAACATTATGAGACGTAAATAGGCTGAGAAGACTAGAGGCTCTTCTATATGGTATAAGATATATTCTTGCAAAGGAAATGCATCCTCAGAATTCTTTAAATACATTTTTGGAAAGAAAGAGGTAGAATTGGATTGGTAATTATTACTCTCAGTAAGGTTATCCTAATATTAGGTGTCACAGCTGTAATAATTGTCTTGGCTTACATCTTCAGATTGGGAAGATTCAAGAAAAGAACTTGATTAAGGTTCTATCAATATCAGACATTCAACTTTAATGAAGATGAACTGGCATGGCAGAGATGATCTGGACTGAGAATCTCACAAAGATGTTTAACGGCGTTTTAGCAGTAGATTCTGTTACAATGCGTGTCAAGGAAGGAGAAATTTTCGGTCTTTTGGGCCCTAACGGAGCAGGCAAGACAACAACGATCAGGATGCTTTCGTGCTTAATTGCAAATACCTCTGGCATTGCTAATGTAGCTGGATATGACATAGGGAACAAATCAGAACAACCAAAGATAAGAAAGATTGTAGGAGTGCTCACTGAAAATGTTGGACTATATGAAGAGTTAAGCGCCTATGATAACCTGGATTTTTACGGACGCTTTTACAAGCTTGGAGAGCAGGCAAGAAAGGAGAGAATTGAATATCTCTTAAAGATGTTGGGACTTTGGGAAAGAAAGGAAGAAGCTGCAGGAAGATTCTCGAAGGGGATGAAACAGAAGCTTGCTATTGCAAGAGCTTTGGTTCATGATCCTCAGGTACTCTTTCTTGATGAGCCTACTGCCAACCTGGACCCGGAAGCTTCAAAGACTGTGAGAGACTTCATTGTCGAATTGAAGAAAGAAAAGAGGACGATATTCCTGAACACACATTTACTAGAAGAAGCTGAGAAAATTTGCGACCGTGTGGCTATACTCAAGACAAAGTTGATAACAATAGGTACTCCTGAAGAGCTACGAAATTCACTTTCAAATAGGAAGGTTAAAGTTCAGCTTCAAAAGGTAAATAATTCTATAGTATCTGCAGTGGAAAGGCTGGGATACGATATAGTTGAAACTACAGCTAACAGCATAGTAATAAACCTGAAGGAGCCGGAGAAGGAGAATCCTGCGATATTAAGAGCAATTCAAGATGCTGGTGGTCGCGTAGTCTTTGTCACTGAGGTAGGTTCATCGCTTGAAGACGTTTACCTGAAGATTGTAAGAGGTGAATAAAAAGGCATGGATATGCAGAATGCATGGAATGTAGCAAAAAAGGATTTCAAGATATACCTCAGGAAGCCATCCGTTATATATGCTACAGTTGCCATGCCTCTAATTTTTGGTATTGTATTTCCCCTTATTGTCAATTATTCACTTCACAAATCAGCTGGCCATCTTACAGCTGCTTCAGCTCTTACTTTAATGGACTCGTTTTCGCTCTGGTTTCTGATAGGTGCAGCGATAATTCCAACTGCTATAGCATCTTACAGCATAGTTGGAGAAAAGATACAGAAGAGCCTGGAGCCATTGCTGGCCACTCCGATGTCAGATGGAGATATCCTGCTGGGCAAGACTCTTGCTGCTCTTTTGATACCTTTGTTTTCCCTATACATTGGTTCTGCTTTATTCATGGGACTTATGGACCATTTCACCTTCAGTACTTTAGGTTATAATTATTATCCAAACTGGCACGTTGGAGCAATTCTACTTGCTGTACCTCTTGCTGCCCTTCTTAGTGTTGAATTGAATGTTATCATCTCCTCCAAGTTTACAGATGTAAGAAGTGCACAGCAGGCTGGAAGCCTGCTTATGCTGCCATTTATAGGGTTGTTCCTGGCATCGGAGCTTGGATTCTTTACTCTGAACAATACAAACTTGCTGATAATTGCTGGAGCTCTGCTTGTTATATGCATAATAGCTTTCTTCGTGGCGAAGTCAACGTTCCAGAGAGAAGAAATATTGACAACTTGGAAATAAATAACCCATTTTATTAATATTTATTATTTGGCTGAGTTCTCATTCTTTGCCCTAAGCATTGCCGTTCTCAATAATGGGTTCAATTGTATTTTCAAACTGTCAACGGAATTATTGGATTATAGGTTACGAGATATCTAAAACGTCAAATCAATAATAAACAAATTGCTATCTACCGCAAATTAGGTCACTTTACATTCTTTATGTATTCTTGGGTGTTAATGTCGACATTAGATGTGCGCTAAGAATATGTTTATAAACATCTTTTTTTCGAAATGCCCAATGTTCAAAGTTGCATCAATTTTTCTTATACTTGCCTTAATGCTGATACCAATCTTAATTCCAGCTGCTCCTGTAACTCTAGCATTAGGTCATAGGCTCAGTGAAGGAACCAACAGTCTCAACTGGAGTGGATACGCAGTAACTGCCTCTTCAGGGACAGTGACTGCTGTTTACGGTTCTTGGATTGTTCCTTCTGTTTCATGCTCAAAGCAATCTACTTATGTTGCATTCTGGGCAGGGATAGACGGTTTCAATTCAAATACGGTGGAGCAGGCAGGGGTATTGGCTCAATGCTCAAGCGGTAAAGCATACTACTCGGCATGGTACGAGTTCTACCCATCTCCTAGCGTGACCATATCATCTATAACAGTCGCACCGGGAGATACAGTCAGCGTATCTGTCAGCTATTCTTCAGGCTCATTTTATATTACAGTAAAAGATGGCAGCCAAACATACACAACATCTGGCTCAGTTAGTGGCGCACAACTGTCCTCTGCTGAATGCATAACAGAAAGGCCAGCGATTGCAGGAAGCCTGACAAAACTGGCAGATTTTGGTGTCGTAAGCTTCGGCTATGACTACACTAAAGTTTCCCAAACATGCTATGCAACTATCAGTGGTAACACAGCACCTTTTGGCTCATTCACATCTTTGCAGTCTATAAATATGGTTGATAATAGGGGAGCAATTCTTGCCAAACCTTCAACATTAAGTTCTGATGGCTCTTCTTTCACAGTTACTTGGTACAGGTCAAATTAGAATTACGAACGTTTTTTTAATACATATTTCTGGATAGTTCTAATTCTAATTTACTAGTTGTATCCTGATGTCAAAATAGACCGTGAGCCCTTTGCACAGTACTGTAGCTACCTGACACAGCGCAAGCTACTAGCAATAGCAGCAAAGGCGGCGTTCCTGGGTCCGTCGCTGTGCCGTTCAGCAAACCCATAAGACCCATTCCAAAAACCCACACAAACCCAAGCCATAATGCTGCAATTGGGAGAACGATTTTAGCTTGAACGCGCAGTGCAAGACAGACTGCAATTAACACACTTGCAGTTATTTCAAGAGCGTTTGCTATAATGGAATTCAAAGCAATGTAGTGTGCCATCATCAATATGCTAGGAGCCAACTGCTGTGGTGCATTGCCCATTAAGACGCTAGACGAGAAGATTGCGAACTGCACGCGCGGGTCCCAGAACTCCGGCAAAAGCTGCAGAAGCCCGCCAACACCAAATAAGGCGATGCAGGTTATTCTTGATGCTTCGCTCAGCGACCAACCCTTTTTCAGTGAGAGTAGGATGAAGATTGACAATAGGAAATAAAGCAAGGCAGCTCCTGGAAATCCAACGACCAGGCTTTCAGGATACCTAAGGTTATGAAGAACTACTGTCAGATTGGTAACACCACCCATCCCCTCCCCTATCACCCACACTGATAGAGACCACGCAGCGCTCAGCAGACAACCTAAAATCAAAGCCAATCTTCTTGATGTGAGCATTAGTATGCCTGCAGCTAGCTCTGTTGCTGCGAAGAGCAAATTAATCGATTTGGAGAATGGTACAAGGTAGGCTGACACAATTGTAAGCAGATATGAGTAAAGAGGCTTGGGCAAACCTGCAATCGCTCCTTGAACAACACTTACCTCAAAGGCTGGTGTAAACATATAGGGCTGAAGCTGTAGCAGACCATCTAGCAGCCATAGCCCACCTAGAGCTAAGCTTCCAATCCTGACATCATGCGAAAAAAATAAAGTTGAAGAGCGCGTTATTAGTTTCAGACGCTCAGAACCAGCCTCACTTCTTTCTTGCTGCGACAGCTGCAATTCCAAGTGCGACCAGCCCCACAACTATGCCTCCGCCAGCAAGCAGCCTAGCAGAGTTATCAGTTGTTGGTCCGGGTATTGTAGTGTTGTAGCGCTGTATAACTGTATTGTTGAAGCGTTGTATCAAGGTTGTGCTTGTGGGTTTGGGCAGAACTATCACGTATCCTGACATACCAAATTCGTTATGAATGAGGCATTGAATCGTATATACTCCAGGTGTGTCAAACGTAAGAACATAGCTTTGACCATAATAGATCTCTCCCGAGTTATAGTAGTTTGCAGGGTTAAAGACTGTATTGTTACCAGTTGCCTCAAAGGACGCAGGAGCTCCGAACGCTGGTGTCTGCATTCCAAGTGGCACATATGTAACTGTGTGTGCATCGTTTGGTTCCTGGTCAACCCAGACTACTGTATCTCCAGAGTAGATTGTTAACACAGAAGGTAGGAAGCCCATTACAATGCCATTAGAGTACATTATATCGCCAGAGGCTACCACGTTATTAGGGCTTGAGTACACATTCATGTACAGTCCTGCCATTGGCAGCTCAACAGCGTAATATTGCACAACAGATAGGTTCTGGTTAATAGTGAATACTGTTGAATAGGTAGTTGAGTTCGGTGTAAAACTTCCCAGATTAATAGGCGAATAGCCAGTCGCTTCACCGTACTGGCTCGAACCGAATAATAGAGCAGCAGAGTAGCTCTTTCCTGGTGTGAGCCCTGTCAGCGTTAGATTTACAACAGAAGTTTTTGTGCCTGTGACCTGTATAGAGACATTGCCCGTAACGCCAGATCCATTAACAGCTGATAGAGAAGCTGTGGCAACCTGCTGTGGCTGGTAGCCTGTGGCAACATAATATATAGTATTATTACTTGGTCCTGGTTTGACAACTGGCTGATATACCTCCTGAGCTAACTGAATTACCCCAAGGTCCATACCCATCTCCTGCTGTGCCATCACATTGTACTGCTGCTGTGTATAGGGATAAGGTGCTCCTTTAGGCTGCACCACTACCACGCCTTGCATCCCAGCGTGAAATGCGCATGAATAAACATATACGCCAGGTGTTGTAAATGTGAGATTGTATTGCTGTCCTTGGAAAAGCATGCCTGAGCTGCATATACCTGTGCCATTGTAAACATTAGGTGCACTAGGAGAGCAAGGTATGGGAAAAAGTGATTGAGGCGAATCGCCGTTGAAAGATGGCTGACCGCTGAAGAATGTCACTGTATGTTCCTGGGAAGTTACAACTGTCCAAACCACAGTATCGCCAGCATCTATCACTATAACATGTGGATAGAAGCCGTAACCTTCGTCCAGCGGGTAGCCTGGTAATGTTCCTCCTATACTAACATACCAGATATTGCCACTTGACTGAGCAGAAACAGTGCTGTTCAGTTGCAGGTTAGCAGTTGCGAACATGGCTAATATCAAGAGGAGCAAAGTCGCTGAAGCAATTTTTACATAAGTTGCCTTATTCATATTTAATATCTGCTATTTTTCATAATCTACAGATAATCTATATAAGAATTGGGTTTACATTAGAAAAGGAAACCCGAGCGTACTTGGCTTGCAAGTGATACAGATTATTAATCATCTGCTTTTATTGGAGCTATCTTAAAAACAAACAATTGACTAATTAGTCTGGGTGTGTTTTTCGCATTGGGGTAAAGATAACAGCGAGAACATATCACATATTTATTTACCATCTACAAATTCAAGTTATTGCTTCTAGTCTAATCTGCTGGTGTCATAATTCGAAGAGTATGTAACAAAGGCGAAAGATTATTATGAATGCTAAAAGACGATTAAAATATGAAATGGGTGACAAGAGAGAAGGCAAAGGTAGATAGGATAGCTTGCCCATGGCTGATCAGAAGATTCATAGATGAAAATGCAGAATTTCTTTTTGTGCCTCCAGAAAAAGTGATGGAGGTTGCCAGAAAAGAAAACGCTATACCTTTTGATGTGAAGGATGCGGAGCTGGGCCATCACGGAGACGAATGCACGTTCGATGCCATAATTAAAAAATATGGAATAAAAGACCCAGCCCTAATACAGCTAGCAATGGTTGTTAGAGGAGCCGATACGCCGAACAGAAATCTTACCCCTGAATCTCCCGGCCTTAATTCTATAGCGGAAGGCTTCAGACTCATCAGCAAAGATGATTACAGCAATATGGAAAAACAGTTTCCAGTTTATGATGCACTTTATGCATACTTTAAGCTAAAAGCAAAAGGGTCTCAACAATAGCAACCTTCGGAGTTAGCTGCATGAAAAGGATAAGAGATTCTTATTATTGTAACTCTTCAAATTGTAATTTGTAGCTAGTTGCAAAGCTGAGGGACTAAACAAAATTGCAATAACTGATTGCTGCAAAGCTGATAGATTTCGGAACCTTTTAAACAAATGCAATCGCTATATTCTTCCAGCTAACCTAGCTAGAGTTTTGATATGCATCTTTCAGGTTTTGCTCAGGGAAAGATTTAAATCATATTTAATAAAAAGTATACACACATGTTTTGCACCCAGTGTGGGTTTCAGCTACCTGATGATGCAAAGTTTTGTGCCAAGTGTGGTGCTCCTCAAAGGGTGGCAACATCCCAGCCTGCTGCTGTTCAGCCTCCAAGTATGCAATCTTCTGCAAGTGTCACCCAACTGAAGTGCCCAGGGTGTGGAGCCCCTATAGCTCCAAAGTTGGGTGAAACAGTAATCAGTTGCGACTATTGCGGAGGAAGTGTATTTCTCGGTTCGAAGGGATGGGAGAATGTGCAGAAGCATACCATGCTGCCAATAACCATCTTTGATAGAGAGCAAGTGCTTGCAAAGGCCAGAGAAATAATGGATAAGGGTCTATTCCATCATCACAGGTTCGAGAAGTCCAAGCTCCTTCAGGCTGAATTGAGCGTTCTTCCATATTGGCTGATTCCTGCTAGCGCAACCACAAGCGTAACATACCTATGGGGCGAGACTGGGGGTAGCCAGGTATATATTGGAGGAGGTAATAGAGGCCCTACGTTTATACCAACTTCACCTGGAAGGCCTGAATACAAGACTGAGGTTCTGGATAATGTATACGATTTTCCAGTTGTTGCTGTTAAAGCGATGAGGGACTGCCAGCCTGGAGAATTCCAGTTTTCTCTCGACCAGAGGGTAATTTTTGAGTCATCAAAAATCCCAAAGGGGATAAAGGTTCTGAATGGAGATGTGAGCGAAAGTGATGCTCGCACTCAGGCAAAAGCGCTTGTCGATAAACTTCAATACCAGAAGGCCCATGAAAAGCATAAATTCCATACCATAAGCAAGATAGAGACTAAAGTAGATGTTGGCGAGGGGGAGCTGCTGCATGCCCCTGTATGGAGATTGAAATTCGATAATGAAGGGAAGCAGATAAATCTGGTTATAGATGCCAACTCAGGTAATGTGATAAGTTCATCTGGACTCTGATTTTTTGGCTCTTTCGAGGCTTTCCAGTCTTTCCATAATCTTTCTGTTTTCTTCCTTCAGCCTTTCTATCTCATCTCTCAGAGTTTTGAATTCTGAAGATATGGGTTGCTGGGTTCTCAGTTTTGAAATTGCTTCCCTGAATGACCTTCTTACCCTGCCGTCTATCTCAGCCTGAGCTGCTTTCTCAAGCTCATGAATAGCAGAGAAATCCTTTCTTTCCACTAATGCACTTGCAGCAGCAGCTCTAACCCTGAACCAATCGTCTCTCAGCAAGTTCAGCAAAAGCTCCCTGACTTCTTGTTTATCAGTGCCTAACTTCCCTAAAGCAATAGTGGCAGCTCTCCTGACATTGCTGTTGTATTTCTTGGATGTTCTTTCAACAATATACTGCAATGCTCTTTCATCACCCAGCTCAGCAAGTCCTTCAACTGCTGCAGTCTGAATCACTTCGTTGTAGGAGGGTCTTGAAAGAGCCTCAACTATGGCATCGAATGCAATCTTCTGTTTTGTCTTGCCAAGGCTTTTAGCTGATTCAGCCTCGACGAAATAGCTTTCATCTCCTCTCTTAAGCAATTCAATCAGCATCTCTGCAGATTTCTCAGTCCTGAACTTGCCCATCGCAGAAACTACCGCCCTTCTTGCCTTTGCATTCTTATCAGCCAAACCTTTTGAAAGATGTTCAAAAGCGTAATCAGTCCCTATTTCTCCAAGAGCCTTTGCGGCTTCTGCTCTTACGCCCCAGAAACTATCGTTTTGCAGTGCTTCAGCAATAGCATCAACAGCAGCATAGCTTGCTTCCCTAGCAAGGGACCTTACAGCCTGTATTCTACCATATGTCCCGTCATATCTTAGCTGGTTGATTATCATCTGTACAGGTCTTTCGAATTCTACAGTCGCAAGAAGTTCAAAGTCAGGGTCGACTGAAATGTAAAAGGTTGACGGGTCCAGGTTGAAAGGAATGAGAAAGCTCTGCTCCTTGCTGGATATGGCTAGCATGCGAATGTATGAGTTGTCTTTATCTGCGAGCTTTACCTTCAACTCAAACTTGAAAGGTTCAGAATCTTGGGTCTGCTTAACGAGAAGTCTTACCATCCTTTGATTACTGTCTGTTTGGTCTACCCTTGCGTAGCTTATCTTTAGCTCCGGATGGCCTGGTCTGAATATCCATTGCTCCATGAATTCATCCATGCTTATACCTGTAACATCCTCTATAGCTCTTGCAAAATCTGAAGTTTCGACAGTGCCAAAGGCATTCCTGTTTACATAGTTGCTTATCGACCTCCAGAAATCTTCCTCTCCCAGCTTTGCCCTTATCATATTCAGTACCAGTCCTCCTTTTTCGTAAAGGTGTCTGTCAAAAAGCTCACTTGGCGATTCATATATGTTGGTTGCTATAGGTCTAGCGTAGTTTGAATTAAACTCTTCAAGATATGATGCAAAATCTTCTAGCTGCTCCATAAGAAATTCGTCTTTGCCTCTGCTGTGCTCTGTGTAGAGAAGCTGAAAGTATGTAGCAAAGCTTTCATTAAGCCATCCATGCTTCCAGTGCTTGCATGTGAGCAGGTCTCCAAACCACATGTGCGCAAGCTCATGGGCAACCAGAGGTACGCTGCTGAAGTCTATATGGGCCCTTTCATCGTGTAAAGTTGTATCTGTAAGGGTTGTGGCTGAAGTATTCTCCATGCCTCCAAATATGAAATCGCTGACAACGGTTTGGGAATACTTGTCCCAAGGATACCTATAGCCTATCTTCTCTGAGAAGAATTTTAGCATCTTTGGTGTCTCTGAGAAACTTCTTTTTGCATCTTCTTCCCTTCCCCTGTATACATAGTAATAGAGAGGAATGCCGTCAACTTCTTCCTTTATTTCGATATATTCCCCAGCTACAAGGCTGATAAGGTATACGCTGTGAGGTTTATCCTGGCGCCAATGGTATCTCTTTTTTTCTGGTTCTTCCCTGACTTCTAAGAGCTTACCGTTTGAGATAGCTGTCATCTGCCTTGGAACATGCGCTATAACTTCGCTTGTTAGTTTCAGTCCTGGGAAATCTATGCATGGAAACCAGTAGTGCGAATCCTCGTCCTCACCCTGTGTCCAGAGCTGTAGAGGCCTTTCAGGATGAAATGAATCAGGCTTCCTGAAATACAAGCCCTTGACAGGTCTGCCTGAATACTTTATTGTTATCTCTCTTTGTTCTCCTCTGTTAAGCGGTTTGCCTAACGATACGATTAGATTCTCTCCTTCATGTTCGAAATATAGCTCCGATTCGTCTTTAACGGAGTGAACAGTCATCCCTTTCAGGTTAAGAGTTACGGAATCAATACCATCTCTTTTTGATTGCAAAGTTAAGGTTGCTTCAGCAGAAATGGTCTGTTTTTCAAAATCTGGTGTAATATCTATCTTGATGTGACTTATAGTAACCTGTCTGTCAGGCGGGAAGTGTGGATATGATGTTGGAAGAATGAAAGGTTTTAGAGAGGAGTTTGCGCATTCAAATTGAGAATTCAATCGCTTTATCACGTAATGCTTTGCATTATGTAGTTATAAAAAAGTAAAGGAATTTAATTAAACAGACTTCAATAAAAAGATATCAAGTTCCTTCCGTTTTTTCGCCCAGTTTGATGTACCTTTGGTATTCATCCCATATGGCATCTTCAACCTTCTGAAAGTAAAGCCTTGTAGCTAGCGGCATTTTATCCAAATTCTTTTCAATCGCCTGAACAAGAAACGGCACAGCTCTTTTTGAAGCCTTAAAATTGAACTTCATAGGCAGCAAGTCATCCTGGATAATCTGTATAGTCTGCTTGAGCTCATCGGGCGATAGTTCTATCGCATCTGCTTCAATCACCTTTGCCCAATATGCTATAACTTCGTGGTCAAGGCCTGAGCGAAGCTCCTCTATCTGCTGAGAATACTTTCTTATTGTGTCTAGAGAAAGCAGGTCTTCTGGCATAAGCTAGCATTGCATTAAAGAAATAAGGGATTGTATGTTAAGTTAAATTAAGCGAATTGAGAAAAAAATTGATTTGCTTTCCAAGCGGGAAAGATAATAATCTATTGTGATGTGGCAAGGACCATGGCAAAAGTCGGAATCATAATCCCTCAAGGATGGAGACTTGACCTGCCAGATAAGGAGCAGTATGCTCAGTTTGAAATGATAAAGAGCGCAGTTCTTGAGGCTGAAGAACTTGGCTTTCATTCAATCTGGTTTTACGACCACTTCATTACATACCCTAGGGTTGAAAGGAGGTCGTGCTTCGAGGCGTGGACAGTTCTTTCGGCATTTTCAACCCTGACGAGCAAGATAAGGCTAGGTACACTTGTGACATGCAATATGTACAGAAATCCTGCATTACTAGCAAAGATGGCATCTATAGTTGATGTAATGAGCAGAGGTAGGCTTGAGATGGGAGTTGGCGCAGGTTGGTATGAGGAGGACTTTATCAGGTATGGATATAGCTTGATGAAGCCATGGCAGAGGATTAAGGCACTTGATGAGGCTCTAAACATAATGAAGGATATGTGGAGTAAAGGTGAAGCTACCTTCGAGGGCAAGTATTACAGTGTAAAGAATGCTTTGAATTATCCTTTGCCTATTCAAAGGCCATGGCCCAAGATAACTATAGGAGGGGCAGGAGAGAAAATGATGATGAAGGTTATCGCTAAGCATGCGGATAGATGGAATTCGTCAGGTTCAGTTGAATTCATGAAGGAGAGGCTTCAGATACTGAAACAGAATTGCTCCAATATAGGAAGGAGTTATGACGAAATAGAGAAGTCTTACTGGGGACTTGTTTCAGTAAGAAAGAATAGAGATGAAGCTATGAGTAGGGCAAAGCTGATGCCAACATCATCCACATGGGATAATTTTCTCAAGAGAAATGCTGTAGGCAAACCTGAGGATGTTGCGGAATTCCTCAATCGCTATATTGATGAAGGTGTGGATGAATTCTTTGTATATATTGAAGATTCTTTGAATCTGGAAACTATGCGCCTCTTTGCTGATGAAGTTATACCAAAGCTACACTAGAGGTCAAGAATGAACCTTACTTTATACGAGTCTGACTCCTTCAAAACCTCCATTGCATGATAGGTTATTGCCTTCACCTCTCTTTTGAATAAATGGCTAGATGCTGAAACTCTCTCCCCCTTCAGCAGAGCATTTATTGTGTAAACGCCATTCTTTTCATGTATTTTCACCCTGCTTTCCCTGGGTACGAATTTCTCTGTCTCAAAACTAACAAGCAGATGCTCCAGCCATGAATAGAGAAGCGATTGAATGTCTTGAGCATCAGAGATTTCTATATTCTTACTCTCCCTCTTTTTTACCCTTCTCAGGTCAAGTATTATTGAAAACATGCCTTTGGCTGCTTCTTCGAAAGCTTCTTCCATCGTCTTGCCTGTGGCTTCGATATATGCGTCTGAAGTGTGAGTAAGCATTCTGTATCCCTTTTGCATGGTTCATCAATAGCTGATAGCTATATATAATCTGATTTTCACATTTAATCAGAACCTAAAGGATAAGAAGGCAAGTTAGAGATGCCTGACTGCCGGGGAAGATGCCGGGGTTCTTTAAGCCCGAAGGCAGAGTGGACTAATGCGCGGGCCTTGAGAGCCCGTGGCCCTTTGGGGCCTCATGGGTTCAAATCCCATCCCCGGCGAATTTACATGTTCATGACAATTTCGAAGGCAAACACCTATAAGCATAGATACATAGAGGTAATCAAGTGCAGATAGAAGAGCAAAAGGGCCTAAGAATAGGCCTGACATATGATGATGTTCTGCTTGTGCCAAAATACTCAGACATAACATCAAGGAAGAATGTTGATACAACTTCAAGGCTTACAAGTGAGATAACGCTCAAAATACCCATCGTGAGTTCAAACATGGATACTGTCACAGAATCTGCAATGGCTATAGCAATGGCAAGGCTTGGAGGTATAGGGATAGTTCACAGGTTTCTCAGCATCAAAGAGGAAGTTAGGGAAGTGATGAAGGTTAAGAGGTACGAAGGATACATGATAGAGAGCCCCATTACTATCTTGCAAAATCAATCTGTTGCAGAAGCGAAAGCAATGCTCGAGAGTTTTGGTATAGGTGGTATAATTGTTGTAGATGAAGATAAGAGGGTAAAGGGAATTGTTACAAGAAGAGACGTTGAATTTGAGGATGATGACAACAGAAGTGTTAAAGATGTAATGACGCCTCGAAGCAAGCTTATAGTTGCAAACTCCAGCCTGTCTATGAATGAAGCAAAGGAGATACTGAAGAAAAATAAAATAGAAAAATTACCGATTGTAGATGAGAAAGATAGGTTAAAGGCGCTCATCACCGCTAAAGATATACAGAAGATGAAGCTCTTTCCAAATGCAAGCAAGGATGAGAAAGGAAGGTTAAGGGTGGGAGCAGCTGTTGGAGTAAAGGGAGACTTCTTAGAAAGAGCCAAGAGTTTGGCAGAAAGCTCTTGTGATGTTATAGTTGTCGATGTGGCTCATGGTCATTCATCACAGGCTATAGAGGCTGTGAGGAGAATAAAGAGAGATTATGGAGATAAAGTGCAAATCATAGCTGGCAATGTTGCAACTGCTGAAGGGGTTACTGATTTGGTGAAGGCTGGTGCTGATGGGGTAAAAGTTGGCGTAGGCCCTGGCAGCATCTGCACCACAAGGATTGTTACAGGATTCGGAGTGCCTCAGCTCACAGCTGTTATGGAATGCGCCAAAGCTGCATCAGATTATGATATACCTATAATTGCTGATGGAGGCATCAGGTTTCCTGGAGATATAACAAAAGCTATAGCAGCAGGGGCATCGACCGTCATGATTGGAGGACTTTTTGCAGGTACTGAGGAGAGTCCTGGCCCTGTTGTGCTCAGAAACGGTGTCAGGTATAAGCTTACAAGGGGAATGGCCTCGCTCTCCGCAGCCCTGGATAGGAAATTGAGAGAGTCTGACAAGAATGATGAAGTTGAGAAGCTACTCGAGGATACTGCTGAAGAAACTGTACCTGAAGGAGTGGAGGGGCTTATACCATACAAGGGAAGGGTTGAGGAAGTTGTAAGGCAACTTGTAGGTGGCTTGAGGTCAGGTATGAGTTATTGCGGTGCACATAACATAAAAGAATTAAGGCAGAAGGCTGAATTCATCAGGATGACTTCCTCAGGTTTCAGGGAGAGCTTGCCTCATGATATAGAAAGGGTTGCATGAATTGAATCTTTCTGTTATAGGCCTGCAGTGGGGAGATGAGGGGAAAGGAAAGATAGTTGACTATATCTCAAGCAATTGTGCGGCTGTTGTGAGATTCAACGGGGGAAGCAATGCAGGGCATACAGTTGTAAAAGATGGAAAGAAGTATGTCTTTCACCTCTTACCTTCAGGTGCAGCAAGGGGTAAAGAGATGATACTTGCTTCAGGTGTAGCTGTTGACCCCACAATCCTTTCTGAAGAAATAGGAAAGGTATCAGGAAAGATTCTGGTCGATTCTAGATGCAGCTTAGTTACTCCATATGATAAGAAACTTGATGAGTTGATAGAAGAAAAGAGAGGAAGCCTGGCATTGGGAACCACAAGAAGAGGGATAGGCCCGTCATATGCCATGAGAGCTCTGAGGCTTCAGCCAAGGGTTTGCGATATACTGAGGGATGGTTTCAATTTTCAGGCTCTTGCCAGTTTTTATGATATGATGCATATAAATGCAGACCTGCAAGAATGGGTTGAGTACTCCAGAAAAGTGCTGAAAGGAATGGAAGGAGATTCAGGTGCAAGAATTGTTGAACTGAACGAAAGAGGCGAGGAAGTTCTGTTCGAAGGTTCCCAAGGGTCTCTGCTTGATATAATGCATGGAAGTTATCCTTATGTGACTAGCTCTCACACTCTCAGCACCTACATTCCCTTAAGTGTTGGCTTATCAAAGGATGTCATAGGGAATACAATAGGAGTGATGAAATGTTATGCAACCAGAGTTGGCTCAGGGCCATTTCCTACTGAGGAAAAGGGAATGCTGGCTGAAGAGATAAGAAGAATAGGTAATGAATATGGGGCAACAACTGGAAGGGCGAGAAGGATAGGATGGCTTGATTTTGTATCTCTTAGGTATGCAGTAAGAATAAACGGAGTTAAGGAGATAGCGATTACAAAAGTAGATGTTCTGAGTAAGATAAAGCAGTTGAAGTTATGCAGAAGGTATTTCGTAGATGGAGAGGAGGTAACTGACTTCTTCAAAGCAATACCAAAGCTTGACAGTGCAGAAGCGGAGGTTGAAGGAACTGATACCCTATACGGGTATGATTTTTCGTCAGGCATACAAGGAGCGCTAAAGAAGTTCATACAGCTTGTTGAAGATGAATTGAATGTGCCTGTGAGGTTCGTCTCTTATGGTGAAGAGAGGTCAGAGACATATGAATTACAGGTATGATGCAATATCACCTGTAGATGGCAGATACTATAATGAGACTAAAGAGGTCAGAAACTACTTCTCTGAACCAGCTTTGATCAGGGCAAGGGTACATGTAGAAAGGGAATACCTGCGTTTTTTGGTCAGAAGTGGAATAGCTCCAGACGTTGATTTGCCCGAATTTGATGTATCAGTAAAAAGGGTTAAGCAGATTGAGAAGAGAGTCAGGCATGACGTAAAGGCAGCAGAGCTTTACCTGAAGGAGGAGCTGGAGAAGAGAGGAAAGCAGAGGCTGAAGGTCTTCGTTCATTTGGGTCTTACAAGCGAGGATGTCAACAGCATAGCATATGCACTGATCTTGAAGAAATTTCTTCAAGAAATACTCATTCCTCAGTACAGAAAGATGATATATTGCCTTGTAGATATCGCTGAGAAAGAAGCCAACTCCATAATGCCAGCAAGGACACATGGTATGCCTGCTGTTCCAACAACTTTCGGAAAGGAGATTGCTGTATTTGCTGTCAGATTTGCAGACAGGCTTGCAGAGCTGTCAAAGCTGAAGCCATTAGCAAAATGCTCAGGAGCTGCAGGTACATACGCTTCTTTCAGGCTACTGAAAGATGATGATGGTGATGGTGATGGTGATGATGATGATGACTGGGTATCAAAGCTCAGGAATTTCGTTGAATCTTTCGGAATTGATAGCATACCATATACAACACAAATAGCTCCTTACGACAGGCTTTCTGACATACTGCACTACGTAATAAGCATCAACCAGATAATGCTATCTCTATCAAGGGATTTGTGGATGTACCAGATGCTGAACTATGTCAGGGTAAGAAGCCACGAAGCTCAGGTAGGAAGCTCCACAATGCCTCAAAAGGAAAATCCGTCAGAGCTGGAAAATGCAGAGGGGCAGTGTGAAATTTCGAATTCTTTGCTTATGACTATGGCATACAGGCTTGAAGTGAACAGGCTTCAAAGGGACCTTTCAGACTCAACCATAAGGAGGATGCTGGGTCAAGCATTAGCTCACTCCCTGCTTGCAAGCAAGAGAATTGTTGATTCTCTTGAGAGGATTGAAGTTAGAAGAGAGGTTATGAAGGAAGATGCGCTGAAGAATAAAGAGATTGTGGCAGAGTCTGCACAGATAGCAATAAAGATTAAGAAGGGGGAAGACGGGTATGAAACCCTCTTTCATGCTTTCAGGAAAGAGAAGAAAGAGGAAGTTGAAGAGCTGCTAAAGAGATATGGGAAGGATATAGAAGATTATGTTGGTTATGCACCTGACTTGGCGAAAAGCTGCAGGCAGGAAGTTGAAAAGAGATTACTCTTAAATCGGGACTAATTAGCAGCCTTGTTGTGAAGAATACCTTACCAAGACAGCTTGGCCTCTTTCAGGTTGTCACTTACGGAATAGGAAATATTGTAGGGGCTGGCATATATGTACTAGTAGGGGATGCTGCAGGCCTTGCCGGCTCGTCTGTCTGGTTGTCTTTCCTGATAGGGGCTGTTGTTGCAGGTTTCACAGGTCTTACATATGCAGAATTATCATCCATGTATCCGCGAGCTGCTTCGGAATACATATACGTGGGAAGGGCGTACGGGAGCAGGTTACTCTCCTTCGTGACAGAGTGGACCATGCTAATAACTGAAATAGTTGCAGCATCAGCAGTGTCCATAGGGTTTGCAGGTTATCTCGAAGCCATGTTCGGAACACCTGTTTTACCTGTTGCTGTCATACTGCTGTTATCCTTAACAATAATCGCTTCTGCAGGCGCAGAATACTGGCTGAAGGTGAATACTTCTTTGAGTATCATAGCTATAGCAGGTCTCCTTATAGTGATCATGTTAGGCTCAACAAGTATTGCAAGAATGCAATATGCACCTCCTCAAGGTGGAATAGCTGGAATTATAGGAGCATCGATTCTTGTATTCTTTGCATACATCGGATTTGATAATATGAGCAACATTGCTGAGGATACCAAGAACCCTGAGACCACTATACCCAGAGGTTTGATAATTGCAGTCGTAGTAACCACGATTCTTTATGTGCTTGTAGGAATATCAGCAGTAAGCCTTGTGACTCCTGCCCAGCTTGCTTCCTCAGATGCTCCCCTAGCTTTAGCTGCATCATCAAAACTGGGGATCGCTGGCTTTTACCTGATATCTGCAATTGCACTTTTGACTACTATGAACACTGTTCAGGTTCTTGTTATAGTATCTTCTAGGATAATATATGGAATGGCGAAAGAGCGTGCTCTCCCATCCATGCTCAGCTATGTAAGCAGGAATAGAAGGACTCCTCTACTAGCTTTAGCAATGGTATTCATAATAGCTTTAGCCTTTCTTCCCCTTTCAAGTGCTTCAGCAATCGCCAGGGTTACAAGCTTTGGCTCTCTTGTTACGTTTGCTTTGGTAAATGTAGCATTGCTTCACCTTCGCAGGACAGCTCCGAATGTGAAAAGACCTTTCAAGGCTCCTGCCAATATAGGCTGGTTCTCCATTACAGCAGGTATTGGGCTAGCCTTCTGCATAGCGTTACTTTTTCAGTTTGATTTGCAATCTCTTATTCTGGGCCTGTTGCTCCCTGCAAGCGGAGCTATAGTCTATCTTGCTTTCACAAGGAGGATAGAAGAAAGCGGGGAGTTGCTGCATGAGCCGCATACAAGATAGCTATTCAATCAGTTCTTTTTGCCCCGAAGGGCATAGGTAACTTTGATTCAGAGACTTTGATCCTTGCGTCTACAACGTAAGCATTTTTCTGGAGAAGCATAACAGGGTTAAGGTCCATTTCGGCTATCTCGGGTATATCATCGACTAGAGATGAAACCCTTAGAACTATCTCCTTCAGAGCATTTACATCGTATTCTGCACTACCTCTGTACCCTGCAAGTATTGGATAGCTCTTGAGAGATGATATCATCTCATCAGCATCCCTGTCTGTAAGCGGGGCAATTCTCACCGAGATATCCTTCATCAGCTCTACAAAGATTCCTCCTGCTCCGCATGCTATTACAGGCCCAAACGACTGGTCATGTGTAACTCCAACAAATGTTTCAAAAGCATTCTTGACCATCTGCTGTATCAGGAAACCTTCTGGCTGAAGGCCCATTGCTTTCAGTCTTTCAGACATCTTCTCAGCTTCCAATCTTGCATCTTCGGGCCTTATGTCAAGCTTCACCGCTCCAGCTTCTGTCTTGTGGATTATCTTTGGTGATATTGCTTTCAGCACTATACTTCCTTCGAAACTCTTCGCTATCTTTTCCACTTCTTCGATGTTGCTAGCAGTTGCGCTCTTCACCATTGGTATGCCATAGCATGATAATAGCTGATATGTCTCTTCAGCAGATAGCCATTTCTGGCTTGGCTGAGTTATTTCTTTGCCCAATGCGGATTGAATACGTGTTTCCTTTCTCAGTGCAGATGAAACTATGGAAGCAGCTCTTTCCCTGTCTATATCGTTAAAGCTAACCCTTCTGCCTTCTTCTTTTCTAACCCACTCTGAATACTGAGTTGCCTTTGCAAGTGCTCTAGCTGCAGCCTCTGGGAATGGATAGGATGGTATCCTTATTCCGTCCTCGCTAAGAAGCTCCGATATGCCGTGGGTTGCCATGAATACACTCAGTATGGGCTTTCTGGAATCGTTGTTGAACTTTCTGGCTTCCTGAAGAATCACCTTCGCAACGTCGCTTGCAGAGACAGATATGGGAGGTATGAAAATAACTATAAGTGAATCGATAAGCTTATCTTCAGCAACTGCCCTTATAGCTTTTCCATAGTCTTCAGGAGTAGCTGAAGCTATCATATCGACAGGATTTCTGACGCTTGCTTCAGCCCTTAGGAAGCTTCTCAGCTTATTCTGAGTTTCCTGGCTGAATTCCGGCACCTCAAGACCATAGCTTTCGCATGCGTCTGAGGCCAATATACCTGCACCTCCAGCGTTTGTTATTATCCCTACTCTCTTACCTCTTGGCAGAGGTTGAGTGCTAAGCAATGCTGCAACATCAAACATTTCAGAAAGAACATCGACTCTTATAACTCCTGTCTGCTTGAATAGAGCATCAACAGTAACGTCAGAAGCTGAAAGCATTGCACCGGTGTGGGACTGAGTTGCCCTGAAACCTGCTACTGACCTTCCTCCTTTCACAGCAATTATAGGTTTCTTCTTTGTTACCCTTTTTGCTATCCTTGCAAATTTTCTGGGATTACCGAAAGATTCAAGGTATAGAAGTATTACATCAGTATCTTCATCATTCTCCCAATATTGTATCAGGTCATTACCTGATATATCTGCTTTATTACCGACAGATATGAAGCTTGAAAGGCCAAGGCCTAGTCTCGTTGCATGCTCTATTACTGCTATGCCAAGAGCACCTGATTGAGATAAAAAGCCAATTCTTCCTGGTAAAGGCTTGTAGGGAGCAAATTGTGCGTTAAGGCTGACATCTTTATTCGTGTTTATTATACCCATGCAGTTTGGCCCAATAAGCCTCATACCTGTGTTGTTGCATAAAGATACAAGCTCCCTCTGCAGAGAGATTCCCTCCCCACCTACTTCGGCAAACCCTGAAGATATTACAACAAGTCCCTTTACACCTTTCTTGTAGCATTCCTTGGCTACATCTATCACATACCTTGCAGGGACGCATATTATTGCTACATCGACAGGGCCAGGGCAGTCAAGAACACTCTTGTATGCAACTATGGATTGCACGACATCAGCGTTTGAGTTCACAGGGTAGACTGCTCCTTTGTAGCCTGATTCTATAATGTTCCAGAATAATTCTCCACCTATTGAGGTTCTGTCCCTTGATGCTCCTATAACTGCTACACCCCTCGGAAACAGAAAGGACCTTACAGCTGCGGCTGCAGACCTTGATTCAAGCTGGTCGAATACTGATTCCAGCTCGTGAATAGATGAAACTGTAAAACTTGCCCTTATGGCTCCTGGCTCGGCCTTAAGCGATACCTGATAACCCAGCCTTCTTAGAACACTTATCATTCTGTAATTCTCTGGTTGAACGAACGCATCAAATACAAGTATCCCTCTCTTCTCAGCGGTCTGAACAAGCTGGCCAAGAAGAATTGTTCCTAGCCCCTTGCCTTGATATGCATCTGCAACAACTACTGCTGCTTCTGCCCTTTTATCTGAAACGATATGATAGGAAGCATGGGCTATTACCTTTCCTTCCCTCATTGCTATAAGGGCATAATCGTTCTCCTTTGGAATCAGAGCAGAGAGCGCAGCCTCCCTGTCAACGCCTACGCCAAAAAACCTATTCGATATAGTTTCAGGAGACAGAGATAGGAGAAAGTCTCTGAGCAATTCTCTATCTTCTTTAGTTGCTTCCCTTACATGAACAGTTGAGCCATCTTTAAGCACCACTTCCCCTATGAGACCTTGCACAGAGCCCATGTTTAAGGCTGCATCAAAGTGTTATATTAAGAAGAATCAATTTTTACTGCAGAAGGTTTCTCCAATACGCTGACCACAACCGCAATTGCTGCCTTTCTTGCTATTCTCTCTTCTTCTGCCCAAGTTATGACCAGCAGGTCCCCATCCTTTGGCTTTGCATTTTTCATAAGTGCATTATATTGCTCAGGATGTTCTTCGGTCAAGTCAGAAACTCCTGGCATGATTATTCTCTTCTTCTTGGCAACAAGTATGAGAGCTCCTGCAGCGCCTGCCCTTACTGCTGTATCCCTTTCTTCAAGGCCTTTAGCAATCTTATCTCCAAGTCTCTTTGCAACAAGGCCTGCTAAATGCAGGTTAGTCGGGATTATTGAAGGAGCATCAAAAAACATCAGCTCTGAATTTATCTGTTTATACACTTCTAACCCCTTCTCAGTCAACCTGCATCCAGATGCAAGGGTTTCTATCAACCCAGAATCCTTCAGTCTTGATATCAGAGTCCTTATTGCTCCTTCCCCTAGTCCCAGAGTGTAGGCTAGTTTTTTTCTTCCAATAAAGGAGTCATCTATTGCCATTATCGCAAGCAGAATATCTTTTATGTCGAACGATGGGGCAGGACCCTTTATTTCTGTCAATGCAATTGATTTTAAAGTCTGAAACCACAACTTAAAGCGTTCATTCGTATGCATGAAGATGATATAAACGTTGATTTCATTGTGTTATGAGACTTTTATGCAGTTTTAACTTTAAATACTGGATGGATTATCCAGCCAGCGTGCAAACATCAAAAAGCATATATTTTGCAAGGCTTTCACTGTTTATTGCATTAACTGTAGGCTCTGATTACCTCCTTTCGTGGATATACAATGTAAAGCTTGTCGACTTTATGGTATTCACAGCTGCGCTGCTATATGGCTTCAGGTTTGGGGCTTCCGTGGGCATATTGTCAGAACTGATATGGGGCTCCCTTAACCCTCTTGGCTTTGGAGGAGCGATAATACCTTTTCTTGTTTCTGGAGAGATCCTCTATGCTCTAGCAGGAAGCTGGGCAGGGAAAATATGGAGGAGTTATGGTTTAGTTAATCCTTTTTTTGGTGCCTTACTAGCTATATGCACTTTTGCATGGGATGTTTGGACAAATTTTGGGACAGCACTTATAGGGTTTGGGCTTTCCTTAAACATGAAGCAACTTATAGCTACTGAGTTATTGGGAATACCATTCATGATACCTCATGAACTGAGCAACTTCGTCTTTGGCAGTATATCTCCAGCTGTAATAAAGGGAGTAGCAAAGCTGGACAGGATGCATGGTATCAAAATAGACCTAAAGGAGAGTGTCTAGTTATGAGACAGGAAAAGAAGTATTCATCTTCAGCCTTTTATGGTGCAATTGCAATTTTGCTGGCGCTGATAGTCATTTTAGGCAGTGTAGCCCTGCTTTACTATGAGAAATATGACAGCACACAGAACAATTACAACAATCTAGTGCAGCAGAGCCAGAGCCTTCAAAGGAGCATTCAGGAACTCAATTCGAACTATACATCTCTTCTTAGCTACTACAATAGCACTCTTCTCCTTTTGGCCAATTCAGCCTCACAGCTCAATACTAGTAGCCAAGCATACATCAACATAAGCAGGGAATTGCCATCTTTGTGGCAGGCATACCAGAAGTTTTACAGCTCTGCTGCAAAATTGCCACATGCAAACATATACGTTAATTATGGAAACGGTAGTGCAGTCTGGTACAACATAACTTACCAGCCAGGCTGGAATCTCTATATAGCAACTCTTGTTGCGTTGAAGGGAAACATCGATGCTGTGTATTATCCGTCTTATGGTGAACACTTCGTAACTGGCATAGCTGGTGTAGAGAATAACCAGACTGCAAGCTGGTTCCTATGGACATACAATGGCACTTGGCAAATTGCTAACGTTGGAGCTGATGATATAATTGTGTCGAACGGAAATGATTATGCCTGGACATTCTGCACTTATAACCCAGTAACTTATCAGCCCAACTGCTCTCCTCCTTCTTGATTTAGATTATCACCTTATATCATACCTTTTTGGACGGGGTGGCGATAATGGCAGAGGCCGAGAAGAGAAAATTAGTCTCTCAACTCTTTGAGCAGAGAAGGGGGATAGTGGAGCAACTTAAGAAGATAAGGGCAAGGAAAGCAGAGCTGCTCGAAGAGCTTGACCAGCTTTCTTCAAAGCTTGAGGATGAAAGGCAGCAGTATAAGATGCTTAAAGAGAAGCTTAATGCACTTAACGATGATAAGAAGAACCTTGTCGAAGAAATAAGAAAGGCAAAACAGAGGTACAGGGAGGCATATTCCCAACTTGAGCAGATGAAACCTGCACTAAAGGGGAATGGCGAGGAGCTGAAGAAGGAGTTGAAGAAGATAGAATGGAAGATGCAGACACAGCCACTTAGCAAAGAAGAAGAGAAAAACATGCTGGAGAAGATGAAGGAGATGGCTGAGATGCTTGCCGTATGGAAAAAGGCATACGACCTGAAGGATGAAGCCAACAGGCTGGACAGGGATTTAGATGAGAAGTCTGCAGTGCTATTCGACGTAAAGGCTGATAGGCAGGAGACTCTGAAAGCTATGCAGGAGAAGAGGCAGAAGATAGAAGAGTACACCAAAGCTGGAAGGCAGGTTTATGGGGAGATAGAGGGTATAGAACAGGACATCGAAGAGCTTGAGAAGAAATATAACGAAATAGACTCAAAACTGAACCAGATGAGAAAGGAGATTGAGATAGGCAGAAAAGAAGAAGGCAAATGGGAATCCAGATTATCTGTCAATAAGGAAGCTCTTGAGAAGGCTAGAAAAGAAGCACTTGAGAGATTTAAGAGAGGGGAGGCTCTGACACTTAACGAGTTGAAGCTTCTTTATGATGAAGATAACGTAAAGTGATGCTAGAATCACTTATATTACAGGGTTTTGAAACTCATAATGCTTTGTCAGCAAGCAGAAAGATCCTTGTTTTAAATGTAGACAGGGATGATGATGTAGGCGCAAAAGCAGCATTAGAGACTCCTATAGTTGGCAGAGAAAAGTGCCTTGAAGCAGGAACGAAGCTGATGCTTGCTGACCCTGAAGAGGCAGATGCCAATGCAATTTTTGCAGCGATAAGCGAATATGACAGGCTGAAGGAGAAAGGATATGACTGTGAGATAGCTATTCTTTCTGGTTCAAAAGAAGGGGGTTTTGAAGCAGACCAGAAAATGTTGAAGCAGGCAAAGGCTGTTGTAAGCGCAATAAATGCTGAAGGTATAGTGCTTGTTTCTGATGGTCTTGAAGACGAAAAGGTAATTCCAGTTCTGCATAACGTTGCTCCTATACTGAGCACAAAGAGAATAGTGATAAGGCATAGCGCAAGTGTGGAAGAGAGCTATGAAGTGTTGGGAAGATACCTGAAGATGCTGATTTATGAATCAAAGTATTCAAGGTACGTTCTGGGAATACCTGGCATACTACTGGTTCTCTATGGTATATTTGCTTCTTTGCAGCTTTACGAGTATTTCCTATTCATATTCGCCTTTGTTGTGGGAGGCATATTCGTGATAAGAGGCTTTGGTCTCGATAACATGCTCAGCCAGGCAAGAAGGAGAACATTCTTCATGGCAAGATTCTTCGCCTTTCTCGCATCTGTAATAATAGGGATAGTTGCAATCGTTCAGGGCTATAATGCAATGAGTTCTCTTGCACAGTGGAAGCTGCTGAGCGTCAATTCTTCTCTGGTTTACCAGTATCTTGGTCTTTTTGCAGGAACGTTTATACAGAGTTCAGCGATACTTTTCTGGGTTGCTATAGCTGTGAACATAGTTGTCGATGCTGTTTATCATGGGATGCAGAGGAGCACAAAAGTAGCTAGAGACATGATAGCGTTAGCAGCGCTTGTTCTCATGTATACCCCTGTTCTGGCTCTTGCAGCTCTTTTCGAAAATCCAAAGGGTTCAGCAGTGCCCATAGTTTCGCTCTTGCTAGCTGGGCTTGCTGTAGTGCTAGTATTGGTTTACCTCTTTTACCAGGTATTGCAAAGCCGACGGGTGTCGGCTCATGAAAAGGAATGATGGATTACTTCGTACAGCCCTTCATTACCTGGGGATATACAGGGTATACACGAGGCTGCTTGAAAGCCAGATAAAAAAAGGTAACATGCCCAAGCATATAGGTGTGATACTTGATGGTAATAGAAGATGGGCGCAGGAGAGGGACTATCCTGAGTGGATGGGTCATGCCCTTGGAGCGGACAGGGTTGAGAATCTGCTTGAATGGTGCCTTGAATACAAGATCCAGTCGCTTACCCTTTACGTTCTCTCAACAGAAAACTTGAGCAGGGACCCTGAAGAGCTGAGAAAGATATTCAAGATCATCGAGGACAAGCTTGACAAGCTGATTCAGGGAAGATATGTGCATAAGCATAGGGTACATGTAAAGGCAATGGGAAACATAGACATACTTCCCGAAGGTGTGAGGAGTAGACTTTTGAAGCTGGAAGAGGAATCTGCTAAGTATAATGACCTGTATCTCAATTTTGCAATAGCATACGGGGGGAGGATGGAGATTCTTCATGCTGTTAGAAAGATAGCATCAGAAGTTTCAAGGGGAGAACTAGACCCTCTTGAGATAGATGAAAAGAAGTTTTCAAGCTACCTCTTTACATCCTTTCTACCGGACCCGGACCCTGACCTGATAATCAGGACTTCCGGTGAAGTAAGGTTGAGCGGGTTTTTGCTATGGCAATCTGCATACAGCGAGCTTGTCTTTCTTGATGTCTACTGGCCAGGGTTCAGAAAGCTTGATTTTCTCAGAGCTATAAGAACTTATCAGAATAGGCAGAGAAGGTTTGGAAGATGAAATTAAAAACGGTTTATATATACAGAAGTTAAATGTCGAAGCATGCCAAAGAACAAGGGAGAGCCAATCTTCGCAGAGGTCTCATCAATAGTGGAGCTGGCAAGACTAGCTTGTGCCTTTGAGAGGGTTCCCAGGCCAGTATTCGGGATAAGCATAGATTCTGATAAGTATGCTCTTGCCGTTCATTCCGAACAGATCAACGATTCCCCTGTATTCTTTTATGCTTTTTCTGACAAGATAGACCAGTTTCTGAGGTATAAGGTTGATGAAGAGGTTGAAGAAGTGACACTTTCATCGGAGGCTTTTGACCCCAGGTATCTTTACTCACCAATACTGCTTATCAAGCAGGTGCCCGAAGGATTCAGAAAGGCTATTGGAAAGCATGTAGGCCTTTCTAGCCTGACACAGAAGTTTGAGTTAGGCGATGTTGTAAGCCTGCTGAAGCTGAGCAGCTACAGAATGCTGGCAGATGAGGCTCCTGCACCTCTTTATCTTTCTTCGGATGGAAATGCTTTCGAGTTGGGTGCGTTTGTGCATATAGGAGATTCCGAAGGGAGCGACCTGTATTTCTACACAAGGATAGAGAGCGACCCTGGCAGAAGCTTTGTCAAGTACAATCCTCAGAAGCCTTCAGACTGGGGCTTCACAAACAGAGCAGGAGACCATGGTACATACTATGCGAAGATAGTAAGGATGATTCAGGGCAAGGAAAGTAGCGAAAAAGCAACGTTTTAAAACTGCTGTTTTATGGGCATAAAACTCATGCCCAAAGTAAGAGTTGCAGTAGCAGGAATTGGCAATTGTGCATCTGCTCTAATACAGGGGACAAGATATTACTCTAAGAAGAGAGAGGATGAAGCTATAGGGCTGCTATCTTACTCCCTTGCAGGTATTACACCTTCTGACATAGAGTTTGTTGCTGCTTTTGATGTAGATGAAAGCAAGGTTGGGAAGGACCTGTCAGAAGCCATCTTCTCAGGTCTGAATAACACTCCAAAATTCTGTGATGTTGAGAAGATGGATGTTAAAGTTAAGAGAGGACCCCTCTACGACGGAATAGGAAAATACCTTTCTCAGGTTGTCAAGATATCTCAGCAGAAGGAAGTTCAGGTATGGAAGGAGCTGAAGGATTCAGGGGCAGATATGCTCGTAAATTACCTGCCAGTGGGTAGCACGAAGGCTGTGCATAAATATGCTGAAGAAGCGTTAAAGGCTGGCGTAGCTTTCATAAATGCGATGCCTGTATTCATAGCAAGCAACGATGAATGGGCATCAAGGTTCGAGAAGGAAGATCTGCCAGTGGCTGGGGATGACGTGATGAGCCAAATTGGAGCTACTGTACTGCATAAGACCATCATAAAGCTGCTTCATGACAGAGGTGTGAAGGTTGATGAGACATACCAGCTCAATATAGGAGGAGATACAGATTTCCTGAACATGCTTGAAGAGAGCAGGCTTGCAGACAAGAGGGAGAGCAAGACAAGCGCTGTAAGGGCAATGACACCCTATCCTGTTCCGACAAGAATAGGACCGAGCGATTATGTGCCATTTCTGAAGAATGATAAGATATGCTACATATGGGTCAAGGGAAGATACTTTGCAAATACGCCTGTCACAATTGAAGCGAAGCTGCATGTGGTTGATGCACCAGACAGTGGAGGGGTAATGATAGATGCAATAAGGGGGACAAAAGTTGCATTGCAGAGAGGAGTGTCAGGCCAGCTCATCAGCCTGTCTTCTTATTGCTTCAAGCATCCGCCTGTCCAGCTTGCATACGAAGAAGCCAAAAGGCGATTTCTGGAATTTATAGAAGGGAAGAGAGAAAGATAGCTATTCTAGCTTTATATCTGTCTGAAGCAGCCTTTTCCATGTCTTCCAGCTCAGCCTTGTAAAGGGAGGAGGGGAACCATTATCAGCAATCCAGACTTTGAGAAATTTTATAGTTCTCGGGTCAGAAGGATAGCCTGAGCCAAAGTCTCCCACCTCTTTCTTTAATTTCTCTATTTCCCTGTCTCTTGATACCTTTGCCAATATGCTCGCAGCAGATACAACAGGGAAGAGCCTGTCAGCATGGTGAACGGCTACAATGCTCAATCTTCTATGCAGGTTCTCTTCTATCTGTGAAGAAAAGATTTTGACATCGGTATCAGATGCATCCACATATGCAACTTCTCCCTGAAGCTGGTCTATTGCTCTGGCCATGTATATTGCTTCAAGATAGTTGAGCTTTGTATGCTTCTTCTTTCTCCTCACATATTCATCAACTTCTTCAGGCTTTATGCTTAGTATTACGTGGTTGACAGCTCTTTCCTTTATGACATCAAAGAGCCTTTCTCTCTGCTGAGGAGTCAGCAGCTTTGAATCTCTTACTCCCTCTGAGTAAAGCTGCTTAGCCACATCTTCTCTTATGTCTGCTCCTGCAATGAAAAGAGGGCCGAAGATGCACCCTCTCCCTGCATCATCTACACCGCAGATTATTCTATCGCTCAAGTTTTAACAACCTTGAAAGCTCTTTCAGCAATGTCTCTTCGAGCTGATTCCTGTTATCGGGAGTGACTTCGTATGCTATTGCATCATCCCTTGACTTTATTTCATCTATCAATGGATCCCTCATTCTGAGATGAATTACCATCAACGCAGGCTTGCTGCTATCAGCCACATGCTTGACAGCTCTCCTGAATTCAGGGCTTATCAACTCCATTGGACCAACTTCATCTACCACAACTATATCACAGCTTGATACTGCATCTTCGACAGCAGGGGCTGCAAATTCTCCAAGATTCTTCAGGTTTACTCTATACCTTCCCATTCTTGGCCCTTCCCCTTCTACAGATGCCAGTTCTTTCTGGAAACCCGAAACAAGGTCAGTCATCACAAAGCCTGTCCTTACTCTTCCAGCCCTCTTCTCCTTTGAGTATATGCCTCCTACTGAGATTCCAGCCTTTCTGAGTTCAACGACAACCTTGCTTATTAAAGTAGTTTTGCCTACCCCGGGTATTCCTGTTATCAGGAATAGCCTTGCTTCAGCCATTTATCTGCACTCATCTAAAAGGCATTGAAAATTAGCTATTTTAAGAATCGCCTGTTTATTAAAAGGGCTTGGAAAAGTCTATGCGTTGCAGAATAATTATGACATAGGCGATGAATATACAATAATAAAGGAAGGGGAGACAAGGCTTGCAGTGCCAAAGGAGAGCCTCTCGGCTTCTTCTCCTCCAAGGAAGCCTGTATTCTACAATCCTCGCGGCAAAAGGGTGAGGGATATCTCAATCCTAGCATATAGCGCAATCTCAATTCCCAACATGATATACGGAGAGGCCCTCACAGGGAGCGGAGCAAGGCTGGTCAGGGTTGCAAACGAAGTTAAAAACGTAGAAAGAGTATATGGAAACGACCTGAACGAAGAGGCTGTAAGGGTTGCAGGATTTTCTGCCAGGCTCAATAACAAGGAAGCCATTACTCATATTTCGAACAAGAATGCAAATCTGTTTCTGGCAGAAAATGCCGAAAGGTTTGATGTTGTAGATATAGACCCTTTCGGCTCCCCTGTTAATTATGTTGAAAATGCGTTGAGAGCTGTAAGGTTTGGAGGCATGCTTTCTATTACAGCAACTGACACAGCGCCTTTGAAGGGACTCTACAATGCAGTCGCATTCAGGAGGTACCTTGGAACCTCGGTCAGATGCGACTTCAGCAATGAGGTAGCTCTAAGGCTACTTGCAGCTATGGTGGTAAGAGAGGGTATGCAGATGGACCTTGCAGCAGATATAGTTTTTGCCCATTCAGACCAGCACTACATGAGAATCTACTTCTTCATAAACAAGGGTATACAGGAAGCAAATAAGCTGATTGAGAAACTGGGCTACGTAAGGGTTTGCAGAAGATGCTACTTCAGGAAACAGGTTGGCCTTGATGCTTGGGATGATAGCAAGCTCTGCCCAAGGTGCATGAATAAAACAGATGTAGCTGGCCCACTCTGGCTTGGGAATATATTCGATGCTGAGATTGTAAAAGGCATGATAGAAAAGGCAAAGGAGAGGAATATGAAGGGGTATGTGAGATTCCTTGAAAGGGCAATGGTAGAGCTGCAATCACCTGCTTACTACTACAGAATCCCTAGCATAGCTGATAGAATGAACAAAAAGGCTCCTGGCCCTATGTATGTGGTTGAAAGGTTGAAAGAATCAGGTTTTAAGGCAACCCTGACTTCACTGGATAGTCAAGCAGTTAAGACTGATGCGCCGATAGAGGCTGTTGAAGAGTCTCTTTCTGCAATTTGAAATTGAAGCATACAGCATATATTTCGCTAGCCTGCTTCCTGCTTGCTGCGGGCTTTGCTACAGATACATGAGTAAAGCTTCTCCTCAGCTCTTTTATTGCTTCGTCCAGCATTTCTCCCTGGAATAGCTTTATCACTGCATTCCCCCCTTCCCTCAGAAACCTACCTGCTGATTTCAAAGCATCTATAGTCAGAAGAAGCTGCCTTGAGGAATCTGAATCCCATATTCCTATAAGCTTGGGGGAGAGGTCAGAAAGAATGCAGTCAAACTTCAGGTTCAGCTCGGAAAGCCTCTGTTCAAATTCCGGGGAGTTTATATCTGTCTTGATGAAGGTGAAATTGGAAGCAGTGAACGATGTATTTGCCACATCCACTCCTACAACTAAACCTTCCTTTCCAACCTTCCTGCTAGCTATCTGGGACCATCCGCCCGGAGAACATCCCAGGTCTAGAACCCTGGCTCCATTCTTGAGAATTCTATACTTTCTGTCTATCTGAAGAAGCTTGAAGGCTGCCCTGCTCAGATAACCTTTCTTTCTTGCTAATCTTCTGTAATAGTCCCTTCTTGCTTCACTGAGTCGCACTTTCCCTTGCCTGCCTGTACTCCCTTACAACCCATTCCTCAAGCAGCCTGCAGGTCAAAGGCGATATTGAAGAATCGAGAGAGCATCTCTCTTCATCACTGCATCTTATGCATGGAGCATCCTCTATGCTGCTTGTATCTATGGGAATGACAAGAGGTAACAAGTTATAGGTCCATCTGCCGTTTTCCAGAACCCTCTCCCTCTTTATCAGTTTCCTCTTTTCAAGCCTGGATGCTATCCTGGAGCCATCCCTGCTGGTCAGGCCAAGGACCTTCCAGAGCTCACTCTGCAGTATTCCCTTTCCACCGCTTCCTATTACCAGACTGTAAACCTTACTTATGAGGTCTTCTTCAGCTTCTTGCAAGAACTCCAAATCACCTGAATGACTATTATATAAATAAAACTTCGTCCCTAAAACTCTTTCTCATCAATTTTCTTTCTTTCTGACAGTATGACAGATATATCATAGTTCTCGAAAAGCTCTCTGCACCTTTTCCTTATAGTTACCTCTGTTATGTTTGCCTTCTCAGCTATCTCCCTCTGAGGAATATGCTCATTGAGCAGTGTAGCTGCTATGTATACAAATGCTGCAGCCAGGCCTGAAGGAGCTCTTCCCCCGCTTATGGATGCTGCAGAGACCTTTCTGCCGAGCTCTGTTGCAAGCCTCTGCACTCTAGGAGCCACATTCAGGTTGTTCGAAAGCTTTGAAATGTAGTTTGTCAGGGATGCCTGCGGAACCCTGTCTATTCCCATTTCTGTGATGAGGCTCCTGTAGTATTTTGCAACATACTTTCTCTCAACACCAGACCTCTGTGCTATTTCTGCAAGAGAGCGGTTTACATCGCACTGCCTGCAGGCTAAGTATATTGAGGCTGCAGCCATGCCTATAATGCTTCTCCCCCTTGCAAAGCCCTTCTTTGAATACCTTCTGAAGTTGTATGCTGCTGTCTCTGCAACGTTTGATGGCAGATTCAGAGAATCTGCTATCAGAGATATCTTTTGAAGCACGTTTGCCATAGACCTCTCTTTGCTGTCAACCATTCTTATTCTGGACTGCCAGACCTTCATTCTTGCAGCTGAAGCCCTTTCGTCTCCTGCTAGTTTATTACCCTGGAAATCCGTCATGCTATCATCTATAGCAGTTGTCAAACCAAGGTCGTGCTGTGTCAGTGTCAAAGGAGCGCCTATTCTGCTTCTCTTCAACTTATCTTCAGGGTCGATGGCCTTCCAGTCCGGGCCCTCAAATTCTACCGAGTCAGCAATAACTGCCCCGCAAGTCTGGCATACTACTTCTCCAGCTGCTCTATCCCCTATTAAAGGAGATGAGCAGTGAGGGCACCTAGTTGGAAAAGGATTGCTACGCTCCTCCATTTTTCATGAACACCTTCTCCCCCTCAAGTGTCTTTGCCCAGTCAGAGAGAGGCTTGAGAGATGCATACGGCGAGCTGACAGGGCCAAATATTTCAACAACCCTACCGACAAGTCTACCCTTTGAATCATAAAGCGACTGGCCTGGCTTTGGTTGCTTTTTCAGCTTAATTATCAGCATTCCACTTCTTGCCAATCTGAAGACCAGGCCTGCTTCCTCCAATTCCTGCATATGCGCAGCAGAGACCAAGTAATTAAACTTGTTTCTTATCATGATTCATCACTAGCTTTTTTCAGCTGCCTTTCTTAATTCTGACCTGACAACTGATAGCTGATTAGCTAGTTTTTTAATCAGCTCTCCCTTTTTCATCACCTTCTTTACCTGAATGTAGCCAGTAACCTTTCTGGATGAAGGCCTTCTTGATTCAAAAACCTCAGGTTCTAAACCAAGCTTCTGAGCTGCAAGCTTCAGCTCGTTTAATGTGGGGGATTTTGTGGCAGAATGGTTAGCTATCCTTCTTCCCTTCGACCTTGGTACAGAACTGTCAAAATAATCAAGCCAGATTATTAACTTTTCATAATCCTTCATAGCATTCCAAAACAGAAATGATAGTTATAAACAGTTTTTGCATGTATTACTTCTTTGGAGCTAGAACCGCGTTGACAACTCCATGCTGAGAAGGTCTTGAAGTAACTGTTGCGAGGCCTAGCTCTGTTTCGATAATTGCACCCTTTGTTATCACTCCTCTTCTTTCATAGTCCCTGTTTGCCTTGTTTGATATAACTCTGATTATTCTTACCTTTTTAGCTGTCTTGTCATCAGGATTAATAACATTGGCAAATTCTGCTCTTGCTAAACCTATTTTGATATTTCCTCCTCTTACCCTTCTTGTTACAATCATTTCTTTTCCCTGTATCGTTTCAAGCGCATAGCCATCGTATTCGTATTTTCTTCTACCTCTGTATGGTATTATCTTTCCTCCGCTTGCTTTCCTCTTTGCAAGATTTTCGATTGGTCTTGTCATTTAGTATTTCTTCGAATGCAGCCCCTCCATGCTAATGCATTTAAGCTTTAGGCATATTACACATGCTGAGTGGTAATCCTTTACATTTGCAATTATCCAACGTTATATCCGTTTAGAAACATATCTATTGATACATGTTCACAAGTCGATAAACTTGCTCTGAAGCGTTATCAAGAATGGGAGGTCCATGACCGACTAGCAACATACCATATTTAAGAGGCAATATCTTTTTGAGGGAATCCTTCAGCTGGTTCATGCTAACAGACAGAAATGAAGGAGGAAGTCTCGGCTCCTTCTTCGAGGTAGTTCTAAGTGTATCGCCAGCAAACAGGGCCTCGCCTTCTTTGTATAAACAGATGCTTCCATCAGTATGGCCTGGTATATGTATAATTTTTAGACCATCTATTGTTTGTCCATCTTCGAGGAGAATATCTGCCTTTAAAGGGGCGAAAGAGGTGAAGGAAGTGAATATACCAAAAAATATGCCGATGAAACCTTTCACCTCCTTTATAGCAGCTTCACCAGCTATCCTGGGAGCATCAAGCTTGTGTATAGCTACCTTTGCTCCAGTAACTTCCTTCAGCTCTGCTGCACTGCCTGAATGGTCTATATCCGCATGAGTAAGAATGATGTATCTTACATCTTTGGTTTGAAATCCTATTGAAGAAATGTATTGAAGTATTTTCTTTGCATTTCCAGGCATCCCCGAATCAATTATAGTTAAACCGTCTGAAATAGTGCATAGATAGCAATTTGCTCCTCTAACATCATCTATTTTGTGTACAGAATTGCTCAGTTTCAAACTCTGCTAAATGACGTTTGATGAGTTATTTTAATTTTGGTTTGCTATCTCGTTTAAAAAGTAGGATAAGAATTCTTTCTTCTGACAGGAGCTGAAGTATCTATAGGGTGATTAGAACACTAATGAGCAATCAAAAGGCAAAGGTGGTTCTCACAGCTGAGATGTTTAGGTCGATAGTGCAACTGATTTATTTATAGTTATCAGAACTCTAGCACTAAACCAGACCTTATAGTTGCTAAATCATGACTGCAGCGATATTTGCTCTTTCGATTAAAGTCTTCGCATTAAAACCTACATTCTCAAATAAGAAATTTGTTACATGATCTGCATCTACCATTGCTGAAATTTTATGATGAGATGCCTTCATTGCAAAGATAAATAAAGCTGCTAACCAACTTATATTTATGAACTTTGCAGAATTTAGGCTTCTTAACTGGCTGCTTAAAAACTCTGAAGCTGCTAGGTTCAACCTATCTATGAGCGGCATGCCCGAGCCAGAGTTAAAATCTATGGGCATAAACACATCTTTCGAGGATTTTTCTCATGAGAAAGATTTTCATGAAAGCATGCTCTCAGAGACGATCGCAAAGCTCTATGGAGTTGATAGTAAGAATGTTATCATAACTACAGGGGCATCTGAAGCTATATTCATAGTGTATTCGACATTTTGCAAAGATAGGGCTATAGTGCCTCTTCCTAACTACGAGCCAATGTTTTCCATACCTGAGTCTTTGGGAATGCAGACATTGAACAAGCTGGATCAGAGGTACTTCTCAGATGGGGTTATGGTAGGTATAACTAACCCAAACAATCCTACTGGAAGCTTTAAGGATGATGATTACATATTTGAAATTGCAAAATCCATTAGCAAATATAATGGCATACTTTTCAATAATGAAACCTATAGAGAGTTCAAGTTTGACAGTCCGTTTGCCAGGCAGTACAGAATGGATAATGTTGTTGTATGCAGTTCTCTGACCAAGTTTTATGGACTTGGTAGACTAAGAATAGGCTGGATAGTTGCTGATGATGATAAGAGTGGCAAGCTTCTGAAAGCAAAGAGGTTGATAAGCGGTCATAGCTCAGAGTACGCAATGTGGATAGCAAGGCAAGTGCTTGAGAATAGAAAAATATTCATCAAAAGAGTAAGAGGTATTATGCAAAGAAATATGAAGTTGTTAAAGAATTTTGTTCAGAATACCAGCAATATAGAAGTAAACATGCCAGAGGCTGCTCCTTTCTGCCTTGTTAAATACAAAGGCAAAAGAAACTCGGTGAGCTTTTCGGAAGAATTGCTGAAAAAGACAGGTATACTGGTTTCTCCAGGAGATTTCTTTGGAATGCCTAATTCGTTCAGGCTCTGCATAACATTAAATGAAAAGAAATTGGCTGAGGGACTTGATATACTTTCGGACTACATGAATAAAGGGTAACTACGTAGAAAGGTTAATACAACGAGTTCCTACCTATTGCTGAATATGGGCCTAAACTATGATAGCAGGATTCTCGAAAGAATTGACAAGGATATAGATGATTCTGCTGAAATGGTCAAGGAATTCTTTGTAAATATGCTCAGAATCAAGGCTGTAAATCCTAAGGGAGGTGGAGAAGGCGAGGGCAAAAGGGCTGACTTTATTGAAAAGTTTCTCAGGAATGAAGGATTTGAGGTTAGGAGATCAGATGCCATAGATAAGGAGTCAGGTGGAATTGTTAGGCCAAATCTATCTGCAAAGATAAAGGGTAAGAGCAGCTCAAGGACTTTGTGGATAATATCACATCTGGACACTGTTCCTGAGGGAAGTAGGGAGCTCTGGAAGAGTGACCCGTTTGAACCTGTAGTCAAGGATGGTAAGATAATTGCAAGGGGAGCTGAAGATAATGGTCAATCCGTTGCAGCTTCAATTTTAGCATTGTTAGAACTAAAAAAGATTGGTGTTGATATTCCATTTGATTTTGGCATATGGCTTGTAGCTGACGAGGAAGCCGGAAGCAAATACGGGGTCAAGTTTCTTCTGCAAAAAGGAGAATTCAAGAAAAATGACTTGGTGCTTGTCCCTGATGCAGGCTCAGTCGATGGAAGACAGATAGAAATTGCTGAAAAGAGCCTTCTTTGGCTAAAGATTGTAACTGAGGGTAAACAGGTGCATGCAAGCAGGCCGTCAAAGGGTTTGAATGCACACAGAATAGGCATGGAATTTGTCCTTAAACTGGATAAAATGCTTCACAAAAAGTACTCAAAGGTTGATGAGAGGTTTGATGAAAAAATTTCAACATTCGAACCTACAAAGAAGGAATTGAATGTTAGTAATATCAACACAATTCCAGGAATAGATGTATCATATTTTGATTGCAGGATAATTCCTGAATATTCTGTTTCTGATATTGTTGATTTTGTCAAAAGAGAAGCTGCAAAATTCTCCAAGGAGAGTAAGGCTAGGATATCGACTGAAATAGTGCAAAGAGAGGATGCCGGCAAGGCTACGAGCGAGTCAAGTGATATAGCTAAATTGCTCGCCAAAGCTGTTAAAATAAAGAGAGGAAAGATTGCTAGGTATGTAGGCATAGGCGGACAAACGGTTGGCAATCTATTCAGGAAGGAAGGGATCTCAACTGCTGTATGGAGCACAATAGATAACGTTGCGCATGAGCCTAACGAGTATTGCAAGATTGATAACTTGCTGAATGATGCAAAGGTCTTCGCAGCTCTTCCGATTCTTGCTATGCAGAAAAATGATTGAAGTGTCTTGTAAATAGAAAACTAGGGTTTTTAGTGTAGTAAGCTTATTTTTAATAGCTAACTTGTTATCTCTTTCTTTAGCTCTGTATATGCTTTCTTTACTTCTTCGACCGAACTCTCATCTTCAAGTGTTGTAACATCGCCTATCAGCTTTCCAGATGCAACCGCCTGCACTACCCTTCTCATTATCTTTGCACTTCTTGTCTTTGGAAGCTTTGAAACAAAAAATACGTCCTTTAAGGATGCTATTGGGCCAACCTTCTCTCTTACCCACAAGTTTAGTTCTTTTGCAAGGCCTTCACTTGCCTGATTACCCTGCCTCAAGATGACAAATGCTACTGGCACTTCTCCTTTCACTTCATCTGGTATACCTACAACTGCAGCCTCTGCCACTGCATTATGCTGAATCAGTGCAGATTCAAGTTCATAGGTCCCTAATCTATGTCCGGCAACTTTTATCACTTCATCAGCTCTGCCTAATATCCAGAAGTATCCATCTCTGTCTTTCACAGCATAATCGCCAGTATAGAAGTATGGGTTGAATCTGCTGAAATATACCTGCTTGAACCTTTCGGGGTCCTTATATATTGTCAACGGCATGCCCGGCCATGGATTCTTAATCACAAGGAATCCTCTTTCCCCAGCCTTCTGAGGTTTCCCGTTTTCATCAAGCACATCCGCTTCAATCCCGAGTATGGGAGGGCCGTTTGTTCCGGGCTTCATTGGCACTAAATGCATGCCTGGCAAAATGCTTATCAGTATCCCTCCAGTTTCTGTCATCCACCAAGTACTACCGAAAGGTATGCTTTCCCTCCCTACATACCTGTGGAACCACCTGAAAGCCTCAGGATTGATAGGCTCTCCTACTGAATGCATAAGCCTGACTGAAGATGTATCGTGTTTTGTAACCCATTCATGTCCAAACTTCATCCACCCTCTTATCGCTGTTGGCGATGTGTAAAGAATGTTCACGCCATGCCTCTCTATAATGGAGGCCCATCTGTCTGGCTCAGGATAGGTTAATGCACCTTCGAACATGAGAGTTGTGGCTCCTTCCATCAATGGGCCATATACTATGTATGAATGTCCTGTAACCCAGCCTATATCTGCTGTGCACCAATAGACATCATCATCCCTGATATCAAAGACCCATTTCATTGTAGCATGCAGCAGAGTCATGTAGCCACCAACATCATGAGCCTGGCCTTTTGGTTTTCCGGTTGTACCAGATGTGTATAGAACATATAATATATCTTCAGATTTTACTTTTACTGGTTCTACGGTAGCATTTATAGGAATAGATTCAAGGATGTCTTCAAAGTAAGCATCCCTATCCTTTTCCATGTTGATCTGATTTCCAAGCCTCTTAACAACGAGCACATTTTTGACACTGTTTGTCTTCTTTAATGCTTCATCGACTATTTCCTTCAGAGGGACTACTTTGCCTGCCCTCCAGCCACCGTCTGCAGTGATTAGCAGTTTTGCTTCAGCATCATTCATTCTTTCTGCTATTGCGTCAGAACTGAACCCTGAGAATATCACACTAAATGCTATTCCTAGCCTTGAAGCGGCTAGCATTACTATTGGTAGTTCAGGTATCATGGGGAGATAAATTCCTATCATGTCCCCTTTTTTCAGACCATAAACCTCTTTCAGCATGTATGCTACCCTATTTACCTGCCTGTAAAGGTCGCCATAAGTTAACTTCTTCACTTCTTTAGGTAGGCCTTTTTCAACAGGCTCCCCTTCCCATATTATTGCAACTTTATTCTTTCTCCATGTCTTGGCGTGTCTGTCAACACAAAGATAGCAGGCATTAAGCTCCCCGCCTGGAAACCACTTGTAGAAAGGGGGATTAGAATCGTCGAGTATCTTTTCCCAACGTTTATGCCATTCAAGCTCCTTGGCAATATTTGCCCAGAAATCCCTAAAATCATTTATGCTCTTCTTGTGAATATTGTGGTATTCCTCGATGCTTACAACATTTCTTTTGTCATAAGGAAGGAATTTCTCGTCAAACGGTAAAGACCAGTTCACTGACATTTTGAATTATGAAATAAATTGCTAGGACGCATTTAAATTTTCCGGAAATGAAGTATTCTGAACATTTCTACAAAAACTTACCCATCACAACAAAACTTGGTAAAAGCATGAAAAAGGCATCATTTCAATTGTGTCAAAAATAAGATGAGGGAAAGCTATTTACTTGCATTGGAATCAATATCATATTTGAATGTAACTACTACCTTACGCCAGTTCGACAAGACAATAAAAGGCATGAAAAATCGTAATGTTTCCTTCCTTACTTCAGGTCTTAGTTTTCGATATACCAATCAAAAGATGTCTAGGTTAGTCATGCCAATATCGGTGACATGGTTTTATCTTTCTTGCACTGTAATTTCTGGGTTATTAAATTGTCCAAAATACCATGCACACGACTTCTATGCTCCATCAGTATCTTTCTCACATCAGGCAAATTTTCTGACTCATGAATCAGAAAGTCCAAACCAGTAAGAGAACCTCTCATTAAAATTATGGCCTTATCCAGAATCTGAAGTTTCTTATCTTTCTCTGGATTTTCCTCCGGCTTGGTATAATATGGCCAACTGTCAGTTGGTTCATTATCAGTCCCTGTTTCCTTCTTATTTAGTTTGGTCATTCTTCTGATGTAAAGAGCTTCCTGCACAGCCTTCTGCACAGAAGAACCTTCCTTTACCTTCTTGACGACGGCACGCAACTCTCTGAGAGAGAGGCCATGCTTGGATATCATTTCATAGATCTCCAGCTGCTTGTTTACGTCTTTTAGCCAAACAAGTTCCATGGCATGACTTGGGTCCAAAAGCTTTTTAGTAATTCTATCCTGAATAGGCTTTGGCAATCCAAGCAGAAGCAGCCTGTGCGATACATACTCTTCACTTTTGCCGATCCTTTCTGCCAGCCTGCTTATACTTCCTCGTCCAAAGTTGAACACATAAGATTTGTATGCTTCCGCTTCTTCTATAGGATTAAGGCTCTTTCTCTGAGTATTTTCTATAAGAGATATCTCAAATGCTTGCCTGTCATTAACCTGCATTACTATACATGGTGCAGAATGCAGTCCAAGTCTTTTGCAGGCTAGAAATCTTCTGTATCCGCAAATCAGCTCGTACTTTTCACCTTTGCTCTCTGCAGTTTCATTGCTGCATGGTCTTACGATAAGTGGTTCTAGCAAGCCATGCTGCATAATCGATTTCATCAGCTCTACAAACTCTTCATCCTCCTCGTACTCTGTTCTGAACTCGAGGAAAGAAGTCTTTTCTATCTGTTCTAGAGGCACCTCGCAGAAACCTGCAGAACGAGGGTCGACTTGCTGCACAGAGATGATAAACTACGCTCCGTATAAAAGTAGGTGAGTGTAAGAAAAAGCTACCTACAGTTTCTGCAGATTTTTTTATCTTTGCCCAAAAAGAAGACGATATAACCCCTTTAATTACCAGCTAATGAAAAGATAATTCAGCATAGAAGAGCTAGCGACAGGGATTTCAGAGGAAACAAAAGGTGGAGGTAGAATATCTTTCGCTATGATGCTCCTTTCTCAATCATTTTTGTAACAATATAATCTAAATACAGCAATGTTAGAGAAGGCAATTTAGTAGGCGCCTACTGAATGCCTTTTTGAAGCATGAGAACAGCTCAGAACTTCATCCAAACTTTCCAAAAAATCAAGGAGAGATATGAATCAAAACAAAATACAAGCTGGAATTACTTTAAACTCATTTCTCTTATTTCGTCCATTACTGGATGAAGATATTTCTTGAATTCTTCAGGATTCTCTGACATAGGAAAGTGTCCTACATCTTTCATAACAATATGCTTTGCACCTTTTATCCTTGCAACTAGTCTTTGTCCATGCTCAGGAGGAGTAGACCAGTCGTATTCGCCGTTAAAGACGTAGAAGGCAGTATTGCTGGTATCAATCAACGAGGCTGATTCTCTTACGTCGTGCTCCTGTCCCCAGAAAAGAAGGTCTCCTCTGAATATGCCAGGAGCTGATTGGCTGTAACACCACCACGTTTCTCTCTTGAATTTCTCTGGGCTGCTTGGAGCCATAAGGCTGTATATCGATGTGGCAGATGCATCTCCTCCATGGACATGGGGATGGTAGAACCAATCGTATGAATAATCTTCACCTTTGGCTGCTCCTTCTACCTGACCTGAGTAATCGCTTGCTTCCACTGCTATAAGAGCCCTGAAGAAGCCTGGGTAATGTATTGCAAGATGGGGGCATATATTACCTCCCATAGAGCAGCCGATGAATACCGGCCTATCCAGCTCAAGAGCTCTTGCAAGAGTCACTATAACCTTGACGTAAAAGTCTCTCTTCAGTACGTACTCTTCCTTCCACCATCCATCCTTCGGGAAGCTCTTTCCATGTCCTGGAAGGTCGAATGCTATCATCCTGAAATTCTGCTGAAGATACTGGTCCGCAAGGACATGTCTCCACTGTCTGCTGTCGGAGCCGGCAGTATGCGCGCAGATTACGGGAATACCTTGGCCAGATTCTTCGAAATACACCCTGTAATCTGAGCCGTCTAACTGAAGATGTATGTAATGACCAGTAATGGGTTCTATCCTGCTCATCTCATTCATCACTCTTCCTTCATGTTGGCAAAGACTCTCATGAATTCCATTGCATGTGTTAGTGCTCTTATGTTCTGCCAGACTATCTTCATATCTCCTTCAACAACCATTCTTTGAGGTGTTTTGGCATCTGTAACTGCAAAGAAATGATGGTATTTTGCAGGAGGCTTTTGTTGCATGTATTTCTTCCATGTATCTAGAGGAGCCCTTATGGCGAAACTCCATCCATCTTTGCTGTATAGAGGTCCGATGAGAGGGTTGGACTTTACATTTACCAGCACTCCATCGACAAAGGTCAGAATGAACTTTTCTCCGGATACATCCAGCATATAGCTACAGGAGAAGAATTTGCCAATAGCTCTCCATTCAGCATCTTGAGAAAGCTCATCGGCGTAGGCTTTGAACCATTCTGAAGAAGGAAAACTTAGCTGCGATTTTTTCTGTCTTATTTCCCCTGAAGACAGAACCATTCGCCTCCTGGTTACACTGCTATCTGCTCAAGCTCCATCTTCGGCTTTACCCTTGGTGCTCCCAATATTGTCAGAGATAGAATTGTAGGTATCAGTGCTGAGAAGACCAAAGCCCAGAATAGAGGATAGCCAATGGTCAGGTAAACTCCGAATTGCAATACTCCAATAGCAAGACCGACCGGACCAGCTGCGTTAACCCATGCTGCTGCTGTTCCCCTAGCTCTAGTTGGAAATGATTCTGCGCTGAATACATAGTATGGAGGGTTCCATCCAAGGGCTATTCCGAAAGCAAGAGGGTAGACTATCTCTATAACAGAGATGTTTGAAGTTGTCATATATACAAAGTACAATATTGATGAGACGACTATAGTTATGGCGCAAGCCTCTCTCCTTCCTATTATGTCACCAATATATCCGAAGAGAATGTAGAAGAAGACAGCTACAAGCCCGCTTAAGCCCAGAATTGTTGCTGCCGTTTCAAACGGAACCCCCTTATAATTTACAAGCAGGTAGGTGAAATAGATTTGAAAAGGGCCCTGCCCCCAAGACCAGAAGAAATCTCCCAGGAAGATGAAGACTGATTTTCTGGCTAGGTCTTTGCTGAAGAGCTGCCTGTACGTGAACTTCTGCGCTGCTTCTACATTTACAGCGTATATAGATTCCAGCTTTTGAACCGTTCCTGAATCGTTGTTTTTCGCAGCTTTTTTGATCGCGTTCAGATGCTCAAATCTGGATGTCTCCTTTACCCAGAACCTTGCTATTATCACTACTATAAGTGGAATTACACCTAGAGCGTAAACGCCTCTCCATCCAAGAGATGGAACAACAGCAACTGACAGGAATGAAGCTATTGCAACTCCTGTCGGCCATCCTGCCTGGACGAACGAATATATGAAACCTCTTGCCCTTGAGCCTATTACTTCATTGACAAGAACTAACCCTGCTGCAGATTCTGCATACGCAAAGGCATCTGCCATCGCTCTTAAAATTGCAAACTCTGCAAAGTTTGATGCTAGAGCAGTTAAGCCGGTTGTAATTGCTGCAAGGACCAGCGTAAGCTGAAACGCTTTTCTTCTGCCATATTTATCGAAGAGTGGACCGAACAGAATCAGGACTATGAACATGCCAACAAATATGATAGTTAGCAGTTCGGTTACTTCGCTTACAGGAAAGTTCAGGTCATTTGCAGTAAGGGGCAAAGTTGAAGACATGATGTTGAAGTCCATTGCTGCAAGGCTCCAACCCGCCCAAGCCAGTATAACCACAAAAGCAACATATGCATTCGAATACTTTGTCGCAACAGAATCCTTTGTGTCTTCCAAACCAGTTATATATGAAAAGGTCTGTTTTATTTAAAAATTTAATGACTGGACAATTTTTATAGTATCCTAAACTTTAATTTATGGAAAAATTGAAAGACGTTGATTGTAGGTTTGCTGGAAATGTCAGGGTTTATCAAATATGCCAAGAGATTTGAATTCTCAGCTCAAGTCAGGGTCTTCTATGGTAAGGAATGCACTCTTCACCTGCCTGGTTATCTTGATGAAATAGGAGCAAAAAGGGTCATTCTGGTATGTGGAAAGAAATTCAGGGAGACACAGCACTTTGAAATGATAACTCGTATCCTTGGTAAAAGACTTGTTGCAACGTTTGATTCTGTCCTCCCTCATCCTACCGTTGAGATTTGCGAAAGGGCAGGCAGACTTGCAAGGGATAAAGATGTTGATGCTGTGCTAAGCGTCGGCGGCGGCAGCTCAATAGATACGGGCAAAGCTGTAACACTACTAAAGGATGAAGGGACTGACCTGAAGGAATATTTAGTCTCTTACGACCCTGTTAAAGGAAGAAGCGTTAAGGAGTTCAAGGGTGATAAATTCATACACATTGCCATACCGACAACTTTCTCGTCGGCTGAGGCTAATGGTAGCGCAGCTGTTGTAGACCCTGTTTCGAGAAGGAAGATGATCTTGTGGAGCGATGCTTCCCTTCCTCTGGCAGTCTTTCTTGACCCTGTTTTACCTTCTACCTTGCCCAGGGAACTGAAGGCAGCTTCAGGGATGAATACACTTGCTCATGGAATAGAAACAATGTATTCCTCAGAGTTGCAGCCTATATCTGAAGCTCTAGCTCTCGGGTCATTAGAACTTATTAAGAATAACCTGATGAAATGTGTTGAAGGAGAACTTGAAGCCACGGGAATGATGCAAATAGCATCTGTAATGGCTGGGTTTGCTTACGCCAATGCAGTCGTATCCTTGCACCATGCTATCTGCCATGTGCTGGGTGCATTATTCAACATTCACCATGGGATAGCTAATGCGATTATGCTGCCTTATGTGATGAAGGATATGGTCAATTATGTACCTGGCAGCGTAGCTAGGATAGGCTACATGCTGGGGATAGCCGAAAGGCAGGTTGATGAGGTTGAAGCTGCTGAAAGAACTGTGCAATGGGTAGAAGAGTTTAGGGATGAACTGAATACACCAAAAAGGCTAAGAGATGTGCTTGTACCTCAAAGCAAACTTCCTCTTATTGCAGAAGAGACTATGCAGGATTGGGTTGCCTTCCAAGGAATAAGGAAGATTCAGAGCGTAGACGAAATACTGAAGATACTTGAAGATGCATGGTAAAAATTAGCCCTGTTTTGCCAGTAGATTGAGAGCTATTAGGGCATAAAGCTTTGCAGCATCAAACAGCTCTCTTACCTCTATTGACTCGTCTGGCTTGTGAATATCTTTTATGCTTCCTGGTCCGAGTATAATAGTAGGTATCTTTGCAATAGTGTTAAAGTAATACGCATCACAGGTGGCTTCAAAGCCTATCTGCGCATCTTCTCTCTTCCCTATATAGCTAAGAGACTCAAGAACCTTGTCAAGATATAACTTACCATCCATCATCTGAGAGGGACCAACCTCTTCCAAAAACTTCAGTTCGTACCTGAGCTCTGGGTCGCTCTTTGCAACGCTGTTCAATATTGAAGCTATTTCATTCTTGACTTCGTTTATCGTTTCGGGAATGACTAACCTCCTCTCAGCGGTTATGCTGCAGGTCTGCGGAACGACATTAGATTTCACACCGCCGTTTATAGTTCCGACGTTAAAAGTTGGCAGACCAAGAAGAGGATGAGGCTGAAGCGTTTCCAGCTTTTCTGCATATTTTTTGAGTTCAGAAATGACTGTGCACATCTTTAAAACCGCATTTACACCGTTCTTCGGCATGCTTGCATGCGCAGATTTCCCGAAAGTTGTAATCTCAAACGTCAGGTTTCCTTTGTGGGCTGCAGCAACCTTCAAGCCAGTCGGTTCACCAACTATAGCAAAATCAGCAGATATACCGTTTTTCACTACCTGATTGCTACCGAAAAAGCCACCTTTTTCTTCGTCTACAACAGCTGCAAGAGTTATCGAGCCTTTCAAATAATCGGATGCTTCTCTATTTAGAGTGTCCATAGCAATCATCATGGCAGCAAGCGCCCCTTTCATATCTGCTACGCCTCTGCCATACATCCTGTTTCCCTTTATCTCGCCTCCGAAAGGGTCAAAAGACCAGCCTTCTCCTGCTGGAACAACATCCATATGCCCGTTGAAGATTATATTTCTTCCATAGGAGTCTCCACTTCTGACAAGAATGTTTGGCCTGTTCGGAGCAACCTCAAGCTCTGTGATAAGATAGCTGCCTCTCTTTTCAAACCATGATGAAATAAAATCTGCAACGGCCATTTCTTCTCCGGGAGGGTTAACGCTCGGAATCTTAACCAAGTCCCTTGTCAGGTCAACAAGAGGGGAGCGTTCTATTGATGACATGATTCTTGAAACAAGGCCGTCTGATTTTGTCTTCAACGACTGAGCTTGCTCTTTTTTTACACTGAAATAAAAATCTTTGAAGTCTGAGCTGTCTTGATAATTTGTTATAAAATGCAATATACTTTCCTTATGCATGTTATGCTTGTATAAAGAGACTTGGAGAGCTGGATTGCTACAAATAATAGCATGATATCAAAAGACATGTTAAACGGAGCTGTTCTGCCCTTCCAATATCATTTTTTCCCCAATTCATTCATACGCTCTTCGAAAGGCTCTGCCCCTTCCCATAGATGCTCGAATAAGAAGCACAATGCAGATGCAAAGGTAGGGTCGTTGAAGAGAAAATAGTTATCGCTTCCTGACGCTGGAAGTATCACCTTGTCATCATACTTTGCACTCAAAAGCACAACAGAGCGGTCCGCTATTGTGAACCTGAAGTGAACATCGTCTATGTGACGAAGCTCTGTTATCTTCGCAAACATCCTCGCATAACGTACATTTTCTGGTACGACAGCTGTGATCAGCCTTACCTTTACCCCTCTCTGATATGCCCTCAAATAATGCTTGTGCAGCCCCATCGCTATGGCTCTTTGTAGCCCGTTTGCTGATGATATCTTTAGTATCTCCTTCTTTGCACTCTTTATCAGTCTTGCAATTTCAGAAAAGTATTGAGTAGAGCCCCTTGAAAATTTGTAGTAGCTATCATGGTTTACAATGTTTGTGAAGGCATTCTGCATCTGGCTTGCGTTTTCGACATATTCCAGCCTCTTTTGGAGATAGACTCTGGCCTCTTCCAGAGCCTTGACTTTAGATTGGGCTCTTCTAATGAGTGATTCGAGAGTAGTTTTTGGGTTCGTAGCTGCGAATTTTTTAGGGAAATCAAGATAGACCTCAACTATACCGAGCTCTTCGAGTTCACGCAGCCTTCTGTACACATCTACTCTGTGTATATTCAGTGCTTTTGCAATTTCCTTTGCGCTGCAGGCTTTGTTTTGCAAAAGATGAAGGTAAAGCTTGGCTTGATTCATTGTAAGGCCGAACGTTGTTAGGTCCGTTACAAGCTTTTGAATATGGACATCGTCTATCATGTAAGGTAAAAGTCTGCTTCCAGATGCTTTAAGGTCCATATCCAGGGGCAAATGTTGGCAGAATATTAGCTGAATGATGTATAAAAAGATGCCCCTCAGCTGAACAGTTTGTAGCATTCAAGTTCGATGCATGCTCAATATCACTTTAATGAATTGAGATAAGCAACTATTATTGTAATCATGAAAATCTGCTTCATCAACAAATAATTTTATATGTCTAATCTAGCCGGGGAAAAATATGGGACTAGGTAAAAAATATGATGGTTACAAGTCCTTTCAATACCTGAAGGGAGATATAAGGGAATTCAAGCTTGTAAAAGAGATTGATAGAGTCAACTCCACCAAGATAAAACTGACAAAGACTGAGGAAGAAAGGGTTGACCAGATACTCAGCAAGAACATAGTCATCTCCATTCATGACCACCCATCTGTCTTTCCAGAAGATATAGAACTTGTTCATGAATACATAAGGTATGGCAGAGAAGTGATGGGTTATGAAGGACTGAGTGTATCGGGGCTAGATGCAGTATTCGACGGTCTGGGCGACGGCACCAATACGATACTTTCGAAGTATCCATGGAAATGGGAGTCTGTTGTATACGAAATAGGGATGAGACTTTCGGACATCGCACATCAGGACTTCGTAATAAGGGGCGAAAGGGTTGAGGATATTGAAAGAGCACACAGGGAAGGAAAGATTGCCCTAGTACTTCACATAGAAGGAGCCATGCCAATAGAAAATGAGCTGGACAGGGTAGACATACTTTATGGTCTGGGAGTTAGATGCATGGGGCTGGTTTACAGCGAGTCCAATGCATTAGGTGCGGGATTGAGGGAGAAGAACGACGGCGGTCTTACAAACTTCGGCTATCAGGTTGTTGAGAGGATGAACAAGATAGGAATGGCTGTGGACCTTGCCCATGTGGGGGATAAAACTTCACTTGATGCGATAGAAGCGAGCAAGGTACCTGTGTTCATAACACACGCCGGGGCTAGAGCTCTATGGAATACGTCAAGAATGAAACCCGATAAGGTTCTTCAGGCTCTTGCAGATAAGAAAGGAGTCATAGGAATAGAGGCTGCCCCCCATACCACACTCACTGAGAAGCATAAAAAGCATAGCATAGAAAGCGTTATGGAGCACTTCCAGTATATAGAGAAGCTGATAGGTATAGATTACGTTAGCTTCGGCCCTGACACACTTTTCGGAGACCATGTAGGACTCCATCACCTCTTTGCAAGGGAGCTGAGTATAAAGGAGACCCATGCAGGTGCAAAGTTTGAAGAAGTACCGTTTGTAGATGGTCTGGAGAACCCTTCTGAATACAGGAATATAGTCAGGTGGCTGGTAAAGAACGGTTATTCTGATAACGAAATAGCTAAGGTGATAGGAGGCAATACGCTGAGAGTGCTGAAAAAGGTGTGGAAGTGATATAGATCTGAAAGTGCTTTATGCAGTTCCAGGTGTGGGGCTTGACGATGAAGAGCTGAAAAGGAGAAGGAAGATACTGAATTCTATGGCATCAAGAGGAGTAAGTGTAGAGGTCAGAGCTGTAAGCGAAGGACCAGAGTCAATAGAGTCTCCATACGATGAATTCCTTTGCGTTCCTCCAACGATTCGACTTGTAAGCTCATCTGAAAAGGAATTTGATGCGGTTATAGTCGGGTGTTTTGGTGACCCGGGCATAGATGCATTAAGGCAGGCGGTAAGAATCCCTGTAATAGGTCCTGGAGAAAGCAGCATGCTTATCGCATCTACATTAGGCTACAAGTTCAGCGTTGTCACAATAACAAGAAGTGTGTTCAGCATGATAGAGGCTATAGCTGAAAGGCTAGGAGTATCAAAGAGGCTATCATCAATAAGGGAGACAGGCATGTCTGTCTCAGAGGTCAACTCGGACCATGAAACAGCAAAGAAGAAGCTTATCCAAGCTAGCAGAGATGCTGTAAAGGAGGATGGAGCTGATACTATAGTGCTGGGATGCATGTCTGAAGCTTTTCTGGGATATGATAAGGAAATTGCGAAGGAGCTGGATGTGCCTGTTGTAAATCCCGTGCTTACATCTCTAAGAATGGCCGAAAGTCTTGTATTTTCTGGCCTTGTTCACAGCAGGATTGCTTTCCCCGAACATAGATGATCTATTGCTTAAGGTATGAGGAAACTAAAGCCATATTTTGCATTGTATGAATGAAGTGAAGGCGTTATGGATGTATTCGAAGCTATAGATACTCTGATAAGCATAAGAAGAATAAAAAGCGATGCTGTTGAGCAATCCAAAATCGATAGAATCTTAGAGGCTGCAGTGAGGGCTCCTTCTCCTGCCAACACTCAGCCCTGGGAATTCATACTGATAAGAGACAGGTCTGTGAAGGAAAGGATTGCTGAAATAAACTATGAAGGTGCGTCGATTTATATTCAGAACAGAAAGCTGAAAATGGATGAAGATAGGAAGAAATACCTGTTTGCAAGCCTGAAGAATATGTCACAAATTCCTGCAATGCTAGTTCTCTGCGTGAACTGGCAGAAAGCTGATTTCATGAGGAAAGAAGGAAAAGATTCTGAGCTGAACGTGCTACTGGAAAGGTTATCAGTTTACGGCTCAATATTCCCCGCTATGCAAAACATATGCATTGCAGCAAGAGCCATGGGCATTGGTTGCTGGATAACAATGTATCATCTTTACAAAGAAAGAGAATTCAAAGAATTGCTTGCAATACCTGACTATATTGAGGCAGTAGCGATAATTTCGTTTGGCTACCCGAAGGGGAGGTTCAAGGAGAGTAACAGGAAGGACTTCAGGGAGATCACCCATTTTGATAGATGGTAGGGAGAAGTAACAGCTTTGGGCTTTTACGGCTACATAGCGAAGAGGGTTGCCTTTTCATTTGCAATAGTGCTTCTCGTTGCGTTCATATCATTCATTCTGATAAAAGCGGCTCCTGGAGACCCGGCTGTACTGCTTGGAGGGGAAGGGGCAACACCACAATACCTGCAGACTATCAGGCAGGAATACGGGTTGAATTTGCCCATAGAGCAGCAGCTTGTAATTTACTTTGAGCATTTGCTTACAGGCAACCTTGGGTTTTCTGTCACATACAACCAGCCAGTTGCAGAAGTGATATTTGGCAGGCTGGTGAATACGGTATTGCTTGTAGGTTCAGCGTTTGTCTTCTCACTTGTTCTTGGTATACTGCTTGGGTTGGTTTCAGCATCCAAGCCATATTCATTGAGGGATAGGGTTATATCTGCAATATCTCTTCTACTCTATTCAACTCCAGTCTTTGTAACAGGACTGGTTTTGATTTACCTCTTCGTGATAAAAATTAGGCTATTTCCTGCAGGGGGGATGTTCACAATAGGAAGCCAAAACAACCTGCTGACCTTTATCCCGAGTCTTCTCTATCACATGATACTTCCTATGCTTACTCTTTCTACATTCTTCCTGGCCACATATATCTTGCTCACAAGGTCGGGAGTAATAGAATCCATGAATTCAAATTACGTAATGATGGCAAGGGCAAAGGGGGCCGGAGAAAGAAGAGTGTTGATAAGCCATGCACTGAAGAATGCACTGCTGCCTGTTGTAACTGTGGCAAGCATTCAGCTGGGCCTGATTGTTACGGGAGCAATACTGACAGAAAATATCTTCTCATGGCCAGGAGTAGGTAGCCTTCTGATTCAAGCAGTTGATTACAGGGACTACGCTCTTGTGACAGGCATATTTGTCATAACCGCTATTTCAGTAGCTGCAGCAAACCTTGCAGCTGATATTATCTACGGAGTTATAGACCCAAGGATAAAGACAGGTGCATAAAGTTTGGCCAATTACTACAGCAGGATTCTGAGAGAAAAGGAGACGATTGCAGGTCTGGTTCTTATAGCTCCAATCGTTATCTTTGCATTGTTTGCAAATTTCATCGCTCCCTATAACCCGCTTATCTATGCATCAGCCCCTCCACTTGAGCCTCCTAGCTTTGGGCATATCATGGGGACAGACCAGACTGGAGGAGATATATTCAGTCAAGTGGTGTATGGCTCCAGGGTTGCACTTTACGTTGCTTTAGGTTCTGTTGCACTCTCCCTGATAATAGCCATTGCTTCAGGCCTTAGCTCTGGATATGTTGGAGGGATTGCAGGGGAAGCAATAATGAGAATTGCTGACCTGATTCTATCAATACCATCTTTCGTCCTTATAATTCTCGTGGTTGTGCTGTTTGGCAGCAGGCTGAATAACATTTTGCTGATAATAGCGCTTGTTTCCTGGCCTACTCTTGCAAGGATAATCAGGGCAGAAGTACTGTCTCTTAAGGAAAGGGAATTTGTGCTGGCAGCAAAGGCAATTGGAGCGGGTAATGTGGATATAATGCTGAGCGAAATACTGCCAAACGTATGGTTCAAGCTGATGCCTGCTGTTACATTGCAGGCAGGGCTTGCAGTGGTTATAGAAGCAGGTATAAGCTTTCTTGGTTTAGGAGACCCGAATACCAGCAGCTGGGGAAGAACTCTAATGTTTGCGTATCAATCCGTTTATTCCGGGGCATGGTGGGGTATATTATTTCCTACAGTTGCTATTGTGATAACCGTGATGGGTTTCAATCTAATAGGAGAAGGGATATCTAAATCTCTATCACCCAAGCTGGCCACTCACTAGCGATAATGTAAGTCTGTTAAAGGACTTAGATACCATCTTCCTTCTTCTTTTTTATATCGAAAAGAACTGGGCAAGCAGCTAGGTGGTTATCATCGAACGTTATCAGCCCGGGCTCATCAACCCTGCAGGATGATATGGCAAAAGGGCACCTGGGGTTGAATCTGCAGCCTGATGGTATGTCTAGTATGGAAGGAACATCTCCAACCACAGGCGGTTCATCGACCCATTCTTTCGAGTCAGGATTTCCAGAAGGATAAGACTTCAGAAGGGAGAGAGTGTATGGATGCATAGGGTTTTCCAAAACCTTCGCAGTTTCGCCATACTCCACAACCTTTCCAAGATAAACTACCATGACATCGCTGCTCATCTCTCTAACAACTTGCATATCGTGTGTTATTGTGATGTAGGTAAGACCATAGTCGCTTTGCAAAGACTTCAGCAGCTGTATGACCTGGGCCTGAAGAGTAGCATCAAGGCCTGAGAAGGGCTCGTCAGCTATTATTATTTTGGGCCTTAAAGCCAATGCTCTGGCAATGAGAACCCTCTGCCTCTGCCCACCGCTAAGCTGATGGGGATATCTGTCCAGAAACTTTGAGGCAGGGGTTAACCCGACCTGCTCGAGAAGGGATTCCAGGTCCTTTCTTTCAAAATTCATACCGTGAACCTTGAACGGTTTTGACAGTATCCTTTCCACTGTCTGCTGAGGATTGAGGGCTGAATATGGGTCCTGAAAGATGGGCTGTATCACCCTTGCAAGCTCTTTCCTTGGCAAGAGGGTTGCATCCCTTCCTTCAATGAATACTTTGCCAGCAGAAGGCTCTATTATTCCTGCAATCATCCTGCCTATTGTCGTCTTCCCGCAGCCACTTTCCCCAACAATTGCAAGGTTTCTTCCCTTGACAACTCTGAAACTGACTCCGTCGACAGCCTTGGCCCTTGCCTTGGCACCAAACCTTGAAGTCTTGACAGAATAAAATTTTGACAGTCCTTGAACCTCAAGCAAACAGCTCTGCAACTTGGCATTCACACTTTCTTTATGGTCCAGCATGTTAATCACTCAGGCATCTTTTTCATAAAGCCAGCAGTAGACCCTAGACCCTTCATCGACTCTAGTCTCAACAGGCTCTCTGCTGCAGATTTCAAAAGCATGAGGGCAACGGGGTGCAAATCTGCATCCCTGAGGAGGGCTGTGCATATCAGGCAAAGAACCCTTAGGGCTATAGATGTTGCTTCCATCGGCAAGCATTCCGCTAGACTTCAGCAGAACCCTTGTATACGGATGAAGAGGGTGCAGGAAGATTTCCCTGACAGGCCTCTCCTCAACAACCCTGCCGGCATAAAGTGTAAGAACTCTATCTGCCACCCCGCTCACAACTCTCAAATCATGTGATATGAGCAGCATCGACATTGACATCTCTTTGCACAGCTCCTTAAGAAGGTGCAGTATCTGGGCCTGTATGGTCAGGTCCAAGCTTGTAGTTGGCTCATCAGCTATCAGAAGGGAAGGGTTGTTGGATATTGCTATGGCTATGCATACTCTCTGAGCCATTCCTCCGCTAAGTTGATGGGGGTAGTAATTGTAGACCTTTGCAGGGTCAGGAATCTTCACCTTCTTCAATGCCTCTATCGCATGATTTTTTGCTACCTCTTTTGAAACATTCCTGTGAAGAATTATCGATTCTGCGACTTGGTCGCCAACCTTCAACACAGGATTAAGATAGGAGACAGGCTCTTGAAATATCATTGCTACCTTTGAACCCCTTATTCGATTCAGCCTGCTGCCTTCAGCTTGCAAAATCTCCTCGCCTTGCAGCTTGATAGAACCCGATGTTACTTTTGCGGATGAAGGGAGAAGCCTCATTATAGATAGACCCAGGGTGCTCTTCCCCGAACCTGATTCGCCAACAATTGCAAGTACCTCTCCCCTCTTCAAATCAAACGAGACACCGTCTAAAGCGGTAAGCCTTCTTCCTGACGAGAAATAGCTGACACCGAGATTGTTCACTGAAAGGATTGTCTCCTCGTTCAAACTTCTAGCCTCCTCTCTTCGATACTGTTGAAAGATAAAAAATTATTATGTATTGATTATGGCAGAATTTCATACTGTCTGCTTTACCTTTCTTCTCCTTATCACCAATACAGCAGATGCTAGCACTACAATCGCTATTACTATAGCTGCTACGTAAAGTAGGTAGTTAGGAGAGGAACTTTGCTGAGCTGCCTGGGCAGATAATGAATAAACGTTTGCCAGACTATCCCAGAACACGTATTTGCCTACTGGAATCGAAGAACCTGCAAAGTTGGTATTTACTGCATTTATCCATATATCCTGGTATAGAGGAATTTCAGGCAAATCCTTGCTGAGCTGAACTTCTATCTGCTGCAGCAGAGATACCTGCTGTGAAGGTTGCGATGCTACGAGCCACTGGTTGAAAAGGGAATCAGCGGTGGAGCTGTTGTAGAAGAAGTTGTTGGTGAAAGGCCCCTTTCCTATCCAGGCACTGTCAAAGAGCTGGTAGGTCCATATGGGAGAAAGCCAGTAGGATGTGACTGCCATCTGGTACTGGCCTTTTGCCTCAAGCTGAAGGTAAGTGGCGAAATCTACAGTCTGTATGTTCACGTTTATACCAACCTGGGATAGGTAGCTCTTTATCAGCTGACCTGCAGTAGCTTCGTCAGGAGCTCCTGTCCTTTCAAGAAGCTGCAGAGTGAACCTTGTTCCGTTCGACTGCACAGGGTAACCTGCTTGGTCAAGAAGAGAATTGGCCTTCTGCACGTTGTAAGGATATGTAACTATGTTGGAGCTAGGTGGAACCACTCCGGGGTCTACAGTGTAGTCTATTGCCTTGCTTATTCCGTTCGTAGCCTTGTAAGCTATGTCTGTCTTGTTCATGGCATAAGCAATAGCCTGCCTTACCAATGGGTTCGAGATGTATGGGGAATTGAGGTTGAACCATATTGCTGTTTCATATGGAGGTCTCTGGCTAGGTATGACTTTGACAACTCCTGATTGGTTGAACGATTGCGCAGCGCTGTAAGGTATGCCTCTGAAGACGTAGTCTATCTGGCCACTTGTTACTGCAGCCTGAAGAGCTGAGGGGTCGTTGATGAACCTTATGGTTATGTTATCAAGGTAAGGCTGAGGGCTTCCCCAGTAGTTAGGATTCCTGTTAAGTATCATGAAGTTACCCTTACTCCACTGAGTAAGAACGAACGGACCGGTTCCCACAGGCTTGTTTATGAAAGAACTCTGCAGGAAGTTCTGTCCTGCTAAAAGATGCTCTGGCACTATTGCTGTATCAAGTCCTGCAAAGAGAAGGAGCTGAACACCTGGCAAGAACTTTCCAGGCTTGATTATAACTGTTTGATTGTTGTTGGTGATGGTAACTGTTGTGTTTGCAAAGTAGAATGCACCAAATATGTCGTATTTGCTTATAACCTTCTCGAAAGAGAACTTCACATCCTCAGCAGTGAAAGGCTGACCGTCTGACCACTTTACGTTCTGCCTGAGGTTAAATGTATAGCTACCATCCTGAGAGTTGACTGTATAGCTAGTAGCAAGGTTTGGAACTATACTGAGGTTATCCGAATATGTAAGAAGGGACTGAAGTATCTGTGCATCGACAAAACCGTTGTTCCATGCGCCTGTATAGGGATTAAGTGTGGTCGGTTCAGATACCAGATTGACGACGAAGTTTCCTCCCACTGTAACTGAATTTGCACTGTGCATAGGAGAAAAGGCAAGAGAAGAGAGCATAAGCAATGCTAGTATGAAAACGGGACTTAGCTTCTGGATTCGCATTGAAGGCAAGCGATTTTGTGCTGAGTAGTTAAACTTTACCTAGTCGGCCTCAGGAAGGCAGGGAAGAGAAAAATGGTGATAGAATCAGTCAGCTGGAAAAGATATGCTACTCCCTTTTTTTCTCCGTTCAAAGTTAGCTATGGCGAGCATACATCATCTGAGCATGTAATAGTCAGGTTAGTTGATAGCAGCGGCAAAGTGGGATATGGCGATGCGACACCATTATGGTTCTTCACTGGCGAGGTATGTGAAGCTGTGGAAGTACTCCTGGATAAGGTTGTCAAGAATAATATTCTAGGCATTGATGTGTTTGATAAACAGAGCATAGCTACAATAATTGGCAGCATTCCTGGGAATTACAGCCTGAAGAGCTGCGTTGAGATGGCTGTGTACGACCTGAGGGCAAAATTGCTGAACGTGCCGCTGCACAAACTCTTGGGAGGAAAAATCAGGGAAAAGGTGAAGGTCTCATCAGGAATAGGAATAATGCAAAAGGAGAAGACTGTTGAGGCTGCAACCTCCCTTGTAGAGAAGGGAATAAGAAGTTTCAAGATAAAGGTTGCAGGAAAGACTGACTTTGAAGCTGATAGGATAAAGGCAGTCAGGGATGCTGTTGGGAAGGATATAGCGATAAGAATAGACGCTAATGCTGCCTATACAGCAAAGAGGGCAATAGACCTTGGCAAGAAAGTTTCTTCATGCGAGATCGAATACTTTGAACAGCCTGTGAAAGGAGATGACATTGATGGTCTCAGGGAAGTGAAGAAAAGTATAGATTTCGACATAATGGCAGACGAAAGCCTCTTTTCACTCAAGGACGCTGTTAGGCTTTACGAGAAAAGAGCTGTAGATATATTTGGTATCAAGTTTGCGAAGTGTGGAGGAATAACAGAAGCTAGGAGGACCATAGAATTTGCTTCCTCGGTTGATATACCATGCGTGATGATAAGCGCATTCGAGACATGGATAGGAATATCTGCTAACCTGCACTTGGCATCAACCTCGGAGAACTGCTATTATGCAAATGACCTGGCTCTCTGGACGATTCAGAAGGATTCGATGACCGGGCCTCTAAAGGTTCATGGGGATATCGTAGAAGTACCGGATAAGCCGGGTCTGGGTACAGAAGCAGACAGGCTGTTTGAAGAATAGCATTTTTATGATAGATTGCTTATTTGTAAACAATATAAAAGGTGAATTCCATGGTCTGTTTGATTGGACCTTTCCATACCCGAAGAAGCTGTTTCAGCCTTGAGGAAGGCAGGACTCACAAAGGAACAGCTGAAACTCTATGTTCTTCTTGTCAGCGAGGGTCCGAAATCTATAACTGAAATAAGCGGTGAATTGAGGAAGGATAGAGCTGCAGTCTACAAGCATCTGGAAAGGCTGACAAAGCTGGGCCTGGTTGACAGGGGTCTGGGAAGCAAAAATGTTTACATTGCAAGACCAGCCGAAAAGCTGAAGGAGATTGTAGTTGAGTATCTTGAAGAGGAATACATTAGAGAAAAATCTTCCATCGAGTCACTCGTAGATGATATGAAGAAATTGGTTCATCCTCACAGGCCGGAGTATGAAAGCAGGTACAAGATGATATTCGGGAGAAAGAGGCTTTACGTTGAGCTGAAAAAGTTGTTTTCGGAGACCCATTCTGAATACAGGCTGATTACTTCTGCCAACGGCCTCCTCAGGAGTGTCAGGCACGGGCTTCTAGATAACTACCTTGACATGCTCAAAAGAGGGGTCAAGGTGATGGTTATAAGCGAAGTGAGCAGTTCGAACAAGTCAGAAGCTTCGCTTTTTTACCAGTATGTACCTTTCAGGATACAGTCTGGACTTCAGCTTAGGCTCAACATATTCGACCAGGATAGGGTGCTGCTGGGTGCAATACAGCATGATGAGGACTTTAGTATTGATAGGCAGGATGATAGCTACATGCTGATTACTGATAGAGGCTTGGCAAAGGGATTCATAAGGCTGTTTGATACTATATACTCTAATCTTGAAGATGCTGGTGTAGCTATTGCAAGCGGTGTGTAGAGTGCATATCCACACTACTCTATTATAAGTGGATGTAGCTTTACAATAATGCCATGCAGAGGATGGCCCTGCTGCAGCAGGGCAAAATTACTGATGTAGAACTGAAGGAAATAGACCCTGAATCTTTCATTATAAGAAGTGATTTTGGTGATGTATCTCAACTAGCAGATTCTATAAGGCTTCTGGGACTGCTTGAACCTCTTGTTATTAGAGAGAAGATATGCATGCCTTACAGATATCAGCTTCTTGCAGGCCACAGGAGGTTCAGAGCATGCGTTAGTATAGGGATGCAAAAAGTAAAAGCATGCATTGTAAACGTGACAGATAAGGATGCTTACCTCATCGCTTTATGCGAAAATGTGCAGAGGAAGAGCCTGAATCCTCTGGAAGAAGCTATGGCCTATTCGAACTATGTTCACAAAAGGGGCTGGGGAGGATTGACAGAACTTGCAAAGAATATTGGAAAGAGCCCTGCATACGTGCACGCAATGATAAGAATATTAGATTTGCCGAGAGAAGTTCAGAACATGGTCGCATCTGGAGAGATAGGCCCTTTCGTTGCAGCAGAGCTTACAGGTTTAAGAGATGAAAGAGAGGTGCTTGAAGTTGCCAGCAAGCTGAAAATGAGAAAGGTTTCTATGAGACAGGTCAGGTCTATGGTCAAAGGACAGAAATTCAGGTTCGAGAATCCTCAATCCAGCTATCTGAAGACTATAGAGGAGATGATAGTTTCAGTCAGAAATTGCCTGGTAAACTTTGACATATCTATCGGGAAGATGAGAGAAGGCACAGAATATTACTCCAGGTCAGTAAAATTCAGATATAGACTGCATCAGCTACTTGACCAGCTGATAAACGAACGTGCAGAAATTAGGGATGAACTTCGATCTTATTCAGACTACGTCTGACCTTTTCAAGAATGCTTGTAGGTAGCTGTGGTCTGTTAAGGCCTTTCCTCTTTGCATCTATTACCAGATTGCCCTTCAGGGTCCTTATCCCACCTGCTGGCTGAAGCCTAGTCGCAACTGCCCAGAGTACTTCCTCCTCATCCATTGGATTTATGTCATTATCGATTAGCAGGTTTATTTCCGAAGAGCTGCTTGCTATTCTGCCTATGTGAAGGGTCTTCCCGCACCTGTATATGTTTATACCATCCTCCACTTCTCTAAACCTGAATGATGTTCCTGTTCCTTTGGTTATTACGATGGCCTTGCTGCTAGTCCCATCGGGAGACGCTGAAGGGTCTAATCTGTTGCAGAAGACATCGCTAATAATTTCGATGTTATGGTAGCAGAGCAGTTGGGAGAGAAAATCATAGAAACCTGATGGGTTGCTGTCTTCAGATACAAACACGAGTTTTAGGTAATGGTCCAACCCTAGAAGCATCAACCCTAGCTGTTTTGCTATGCCAGGCTCTGCATTCTCTATTCCTGCAAAAGCGACGTAGTGAACCCCCTTCAATGGCCATTGAACTGAGAAGGAGCTTGCCGAGGGGAGGAAATTCATTACTGCGGATTGAACTATTGGTTCTTTCGCCATTCCGGACATAAGTATATGTTCTTTTGAATTTGAAGGGTTGATCTCCAGGTATATCGGGTCTCTTCTCATTGAGATTGCAGATATTCTGGCCAGATTGTTCGTTGACCTGTTCGATAAATATCCTGTGTATTCTGTAAATGGGCCTTCTCCGAAACTCTCTGAGCATGAAATCTCACCCTCTATTACTATCTCTGCATTTGCAGGGACAGGCAGGTCGTTTGTAATCCCTTCAACCAAGTAATCATCTATCAGGCCTGATATCTTGCTGTATTCGTCCTCAACTCTAGCAGCAGCCAGAAGGTAGTAAATAGGATGCGCACCTATTATCACTGATATCGGAAGGTTTTTGTTCTGCTGCCTGTACTGCTGGTAATACTTCCAGAGGTGGCCTCTGGAGTGCATGCTCATGGCCACAAGCCTTGGACCGAGAAGCTGCATCCTTGCAAAGCTGAGATTAAGCTTACCTGAAAGGTCTCTTGCAACAACAATACCTGATGTTATGTATCTTCCAGCATCCTGAAGGTAGTGCAAGGGAGCAGGTAAAGATGTGATATCAGCCTTTTCTTCGGTGAAGGTTAGCTCTCTCGATGAAGAAGAATTTCTCTTTATGGAATAGTCTGCCCTTCTGTTTATGATTGAGTTCCATCTTTCGTTCAACCGATCCTCCTTAACCCCTAGGTATAGGGCGATTTTACTTCTTGAGCTGAATAGGTTGCTTACCATCCTGAAAGATGGATAACCCTTTATATTTTTGAAGACAAGAACAGGACTTGTTGACGAGAGCATCTCAGCATATGCAGTGATTTCGTATTCTATGCTCACTTCACCATCAATTTCAATCACATCATTGGGCAGAGACCTGATCAGTTCACCAAGTGCGGAGCGAAGTGACACATTGCTGACATGATACTTTTTTTATTTAACGTTTTGTTTATTGCGTTGGTGCACAATTTTCAGACGTCTAAAAAACCCTTACCAGCTTTGGGGATTCAGCGCTTCAATTGTCCTGTTCCATCAAATAGGTCTCTCCAACACTCTTCCAGTAAAATCTGGGAGGGTCAAACAGCGCTTCATTAGGGTCTTTGACGCCAAGTTCTTTACCGTTGAGTTTTATGAATCTGGTAGTTGGTCTGGCATCCCTTCCCCTCAATGCAACAAGCTTACCATCCACCATAACCATGGCAGTCCCTACCATGTCTCCATTCTCTATGGCTGAAAGAGCATCTTTGCCAACGCTTCCGGGCGGTTTATCGATGATTATGCAGTCAGCATCCATGCCCTCCTCGATCTTTCCGGCATTGATCCATCTTCCGTACAGCTTGTGCGTGTTGCCTGTAGCCATAGCGATTGCCTTCTCCGCATCTATGCCTGCAAGGCTGCTGTAGAATTTTATAGCCTGCTGAATTCCTACGGGAAAGTATCCCTGACCTGTGGGAGTATCGCTTCCAAATATTATTCTATTGAGCTGATTTGAATTCCTGAGGTATTCTACTATTCTCATTCCCATCTTCAGATTGCCGTATGGAACCAGCTCCACAGCGGCGTCAGGAGCAGCATCCAAAACCTGCCTTGTCATTTCCCAGGATGATGCAGTGCTGCCTCCGTTTGCGTGGGCAAGCTTATCCGGCTTGAGCTTTGCTATGAAGTCAGCATCGATATACAGAGAGTGCTTAAGAACCCCAGCTCCGAAATTTGAAGGAATGAACATTCCATACTTTCTGGCATGAAGGACAAGCTCAAGTATCTCTTTATGGCTCAGGTCAGTGCTTCCTCCGATTTGGGAAACCCTCCAGATCCCCAATTCTGAAAGTTCTTTGAAATCACTTTCAGCCAGACCCTTTACGAGAGTGATGCTACCAGCATGAACCTTCATCGAACCGCACGGCCTGAAGTTTCGCCATGCCTTAAATGCTGTTATTGCTGTGGACTTTACACCTGCGGGGTCAGGGGGATAAAAGAGAGGTAAACCCTCGAACTGGTTGAATTCGTCTATTACTGTTGTTATTCCGTTCAAAAGTGCCTCTTCCAATACCCCTACCATTCTGTGCATCGGCGCATAATCTCCTATTGAAATATGGGTGTGAGGGTCAATGAGGCCAGGGATGAGTACCATTCCGTTGGCATCAATTCTTACCCTTGCTTCTTCACTTCTGAATTCATCATGATAACCGATTCGCCTAAACCTGCCATCATCAATCAGAACTGTATCAGCTTTCAGTATGGGTTCTTCCCAGTCTCCGCTAACTATCTTGCCTATGTTTTCTATTATAACCTTCATCAATGATTATATACCTCCGTAAGCTATTAAACGTTAGCTCAGCCTGCATCTCAATTGGATTCAAGACCAAGAAAATTGACACATTTACTATTCAATCCTGTAGTTAGAAGCAATGCCATTTATGAAGGGCAAGATTCCTTTAGAATACAATTTTGAATATTAACTTCAAATATCATGAGGATTAATTGTTATCTTCATGTAAATTTGCCTATCATCTAGGAATAATTTAAATAATTGACTATGTAAATTGAAATTAGATGTTAGAGAGAGTTTTATCGAAAATTAGTATCATTTTCTTCAATTACTCGTTGCTAGGCATTTTGCTATCCAAGTATGCTATGCCTCCGCAAGATGCTAGCGCGGGTGAATATGTGAGCATGGGAGCAAGAAGGACTGCAAGTATAGCAGTAGTTACATTATCAATTTCTGCTGCAGTTACAGGAGTGCTTGACGCATTTGGAAACTTGACAGCTATAATCCCATACGTAGGAACACTCTATCCCGGGGTAGCATTCCAGTTCATCTTCGCCCTCTGGTTTGGGCCATGGGGGGTGTTGGGAACTTATGTGGGAACTATAATATCAGGGTTGGTTACCGGACTGGCACTCCCCGTCGCTTTATGGCTTAAAGCTGGTAATCTTCTTCAGGCTGGCGTTGTCTTTGCTTCCTTCTACCTTCTTCGCAGAAACCCTGGTCTCACAAGCAAGAAAGATATGCTTGTCTATGTCGTCTTTGGTCTTCTGCTGGCTAATGCAATAGGCGGGCTGGTAGGAATATCAGCGATCTGGTTCTTCTTCCATGTGCCGGCAAGGATAGCCTTCACTTTCGGCTGGGCTGACTGGATAGTTAGCAACATCATAATGGAAGCTATAATAGGAATCCCTGTGCTAAGAATAGTTACACCATATGTTAAGAATACAAGACTATACTATGGAGATAGGCAGGTAAAGAAGTAGTTGTCCCAGCTCTTCCAGAGCTTCATCTTCAAGAGCAGGACAAAAACGGTCTTTGCTAGGCTTAACCCTGCTACAGTATTATTTCTTTATGTCTTTCTTGCCTTAGCAGACCTGTTATCTTTCAATCTAACTCTATTGACAGCACAGACTGTAATCAGTTCTTTAATAGTAATCCTTACAAGAGCACCTTTAAGATTTGTTAGGCTATTCCTGATAATTGCAGCCTGGTTCGGTCTTGTTTTAGGTCTTGTTACTATATTCTTTGGCCTTTATCCAGGGAGAATAATTTACAGCTTTGAATTTGCTGGGGCGCTCGTAAGGATAACTTCAGGTAATTTCATCAACGGAATATCGATTTTAATCAAGCTATTCAATTTAGGAATGCTCACAGCATTTTACGTATTTGTTGCAGACCCGAGAAGCATAGTAAGTGCAATGGAAACGATAAAAGTACCCTTTAAATTCTCGCTATCATTGGCTCTAGTCTTTAGAAACCTAGCTATATTCGCAGGGGATTTTGAAATTATCAATCAGGCGCAGCGTTCAAGAGGTCTCGACATAAATAAAGGTAGCATATTCCAGAGGGCCAAGAAATATGTAAACATAGTCATACCTTTAGTCTTCCTGGCTCTAAAAAGAGCAGATGACCTGGTTAACGCTCTGGACACAAAAGGTTACGATGCAAAGACAGGAAGAACCTCTTACTATTCTTATAGACTGAAGGCATTGGATTACGCTGTTGTTGTATTATCAGCGCTGTTTGTTATTTTGGTAATGGTATATACATTCTTTCCTTATCTGATAGGGATTGTTGTTTAGCTATGAAGAAGATAGTGTTCGATAACGTATCATGGAGATACAGTTCATCAAATGAATGGGCTCTAAGGGAGATAAATGCTGATATAGAAGAGGGAGAAGTTGTTCTGGTTACAGGGCCTACGGGCGCAGGGAAGACAACATTCTGCAGATTGATTAACGGGCTTGTTCCACACGGCTATCCTGGTACTCTCAGAGGGAGGGTCTATATAGACGGCAAGGATACTACTGCCTTACCAATATCCAAGATTGCAAACTTTGTAGGCTCAGTTTTTGAAGACCCCGAGTCCCAGATAGTCTGGACGAATATAAAGGACGAAGTGATATTCCCTCTGGAAAACAGGAGGATTCAGAAAGATGAGATGGACGAGAGAATCAACTATTCGCTTGCACTGCTTGGTCTTCTGGATAAAATGGACAAGACCCCCTATGAGCTTTCGGGAGGTCAGAAGCAGAGGCTTGCCATAGCTTCTGTCATTGCTGCAAGGCCATCAATAATAGTGCTTGATGAGCCCACGAGCCAGCTAGACCCCGTAGGCAGAAGGGAAGTGATGGAAGCAATAAAGAGAATCAGGGATGAATACAACTCTACAATAATCATTGTGGAACATAACATAGATGCCTTGCTGAATTATGCTGACAAAATGATACTTCTTAACAATGGGTCGGTAGCAATCAGAGGCGAACCAGATGCATATTATTCGTCTATCGAAGATGTAATCAGGTACAGGGGTCCATTACCTGAGTGTGTTGAATTATCCTACAGGCTTTCTCAGATTACAGGAAAGAAATTCAATTGCTACAGTGCGGAATGTCTAAAAGAAACGATTGAGAGAATTATTGATAGCAGGGTCATTGAAATCGAGGAAAGGGAAGAAAGGCAGCCAGCAAACTTTGGAGCAACAGAAGAGATAGCAATCGAATTGAGAGATGTATCTTTTGTATATGCTGATGGCACAAGAGCTTTGGACCAAGTCAGCACTCTAGTCAGAAAGGGTGAAATGGTAGGTATCATAGGAGTCAACGGTTCAGGAAAGACTACGTTAGCGAAGACGCTTAACGGTCTCTTAAAGCCTTCTTTTGGCTCAATTAAAATCTTCGGGAAAGATGTCAATGCTTACAAGCAGGCTGAACTGGTTGGCAAGGTTGGTTATGTCTTTCAGAACCCTATCCATCAGATATCCTGCAGAACTGTCAAGGAAGAAATAGCGTTTGGAATGAAGAACCTGGGTTTTGAGGAGGAAATTATCAAGCGTAATGTTGAAACTCTGCTTCAGAGATTCAACCTCTCGAAGTTTGGAGATGCACATCCATACAATTTGAGCAGGGCAGACCAGTTCAGGGTGACCTTTGCTTCCGTGGTAGCGATGAACCCGGATATTTTGGTGGTCGATGAGCCTACAACTGGTCAAGACCATGCCCAGTCACATGAAATCATGAATTTCTTGCAGGAGGAGAATAAAAAAGGTAAGACTATACTTGTAATTACTCACCATCTGCGTTTTGTGGCTCAATACATACAAAGGCTGATGATCATGCTGAATGGTAAGATACTTTATGACGGTCCAACTAGGAATGCATTCAGTAATTACAGCCTGATGAAATCATCCTTGATAGACCCTCCCGAAATGTCAAAGTTGAGCTACCTTCTGGCGGATAGGGGCTTTCATGGGCTGATTTCAGTGGATGAATTTACCGACAGAATTGAAGAGTTGACAACTTTCTAAAGAATTAACATTTTGCTAAACAAAATCGTCCTGCTGGCCGATGATACCCATTACCAATGTACAAAATAACATTTTTTGTACAACACTAGTTAACAAGATTTAAGAAAGACAACTCAGAATGGGCCCACATAAACATTCAAGTAGTATAACAAGATACATCTACCCTTCGCCTTCTGCCGATGCAGTTCAGCATGATGAAAGCTATGATTATGTTTCTCTTGCAGACAGTCATTATTAGCTTGCTCTGCCGAACCCAAGGCCTTATAGCACATGGTTCCCATATGCAAATGGAAACTCATATTAAGCTTCTTTCATTAAAATGATGTTTGGAATGATTGAGCGTCAACAATAGTATCGGTTAAAAACAAAAGATATCAATATTCGTACTGTAATAGTACGAATGCGCAACTGGAGACTTTTTTGACAAATCTGAACGGCTGGTGGTATACTGGCAATATATCATAATCTCTTGCAAAGCCATACAGAAGAAAAGTCTTCAAAGAGGCATTCAAGCTATTTACAAACTACAGGCAGATTCTTCTTTTAACTGGTCTCAGAAGAGTCGGGAAGAGCACTATTGTCTATCAACTGATATCTGACCTTCTGAAGCAATATGATGCGAAAATGTACTGTATTATACATTTGATTCAGGTGCCTTTGACCTTATCTCCATTCTGGAAACATATACCAAATTGAGCTGCAAAGATTGGAGGACAGAGAAGCTCTTCATATTTCTTGATGAAGTGACAGCTTTGGATGAATGGCGGAGTATTCTGGAATTCTTAATTCATTACCTTATTACTGTATTTCCTACTGTCTGACAAGCCAAGCTAATGTTCCTATTCCGAAGGTCTCAATGGTCTGCAAAAACGTTAATGGTAACGCTACATCAGCTTCGTATTTTTGTGAAAGTAACATATACACACCTACAGCAGCAACGTTTTGAATCAGCAAGAGCGCTGAGAATATCAGAAGCGCTCTAGTAAACCTGGAGCTCAGCAATCTATTTGATTTTATGTAGAATGATAGTACATAAAAAAGAATTAGGCTGCTAGCTATGGCGAGAATAGTATCAAAGAACCATAAAGACCCTATTACCATCTTTCATATCAACCTCCTGACTGAGCTTCCTGCCCTCCAGGGCAAACCCTTCTGAAGATATGTAAGTTCTGCAGAAGGAGCTGTGAAGGGAAGTATACTTTCCCATGATTTGGCCCTTCCGCTATTATGAGTCTGTTTTCTGTAAGAACTTCAAGATGATGAACGATAGTTCTATAGTTTACATTTAGTTGTGAGGCAAGCTGGTTCGGGTTCATAGGTTTCGATAGCAAAGCTTCAACCAACTTTTGCCTCATCCTTCCTCCCTTTGTGCCTGCGAAGACCCACCACATGAGATGCTCCACTGATTCGAATGACAAACATGGTCAGGTTCAAAAACAACTCTGCACAAGTATAAAAGCAAAGTGGTCCTTGCATCAAGACGGGGATACAACACCAGGCATAGAATAGCCGTAGCTACTTGGAAGCCCCCACCAGTCTCCAACCAGCACCCAGTGCCCATTCTGATATGAGTAGTCCAATTCGTATGGAAGATAAAGGGTTCTTGTCGAATTTCCGCTTCCTATAATGTACCACAAATCTGCTGTGACCTTAGCTGATGTGGGGCTTGAAAGCGTTATACTGAAATTGTAGACTGTCCAATATGTAGGACCTGCCTTGAAGAACTTCGACCATGTTGCTGATATGTTATTACCAGTATATGCAGAGTTGACAGTGTTCAAAGGACTGTTATGAACATACCACCACAGCTGAGCAGATGGGGAATATTGTGATAAGGTAGCAGTTAGATTGGCATCTCCTATAGCGGTCCAGTGCTGGTATGCTAGCTGGGTCACTTCCGAAATTGCTACTTCTTTCTGAAGAGAAGAATTTTGAGACTGAAGGTTGGATATTGAATAAAAGGAATACCCAGCTAAAGCCACGATTATGATAGCAAGAACAACTATGACTACAGTAACAATGCCACTTATCGACCTACGTATCGTCATGGATTTAGAGATAATGTGTTAATTTCTTAAGCTTTTTTCATGATCATATACAAATTATATGCAAATTTGGTCAGAGTCTAAGGAGACAACAGAATCTGAAATTCCATTTCTTCTAATCACATCGAATTTCAACACGGGGTGACGCCCTCCTTAGGCTTGAGCCTCTGGGCTTCCCGCTTCAATGCTCTGACTTAACATCTCCCTTAAGGAGGGCAGAGGCCATTGCTCTGCGGGTGACAACCCTCCGTCCGAGGGCGGGCAGCTAAGGATGCCAAGCCTTTTGATGAGTATGGCTGAGTTCACGTCCCTTGGCAGCCTTTCGCCACATTCCGGGCAGATGTGCTCTCTCCGAGAGGTCTTTTGGTACCCAGCTCAGGCATTTATTGCAGAATTGTGTAGTACCCCAGGGGCCAACGAATATTGTATGCTTTCCAAGCATATCAGCTTTGGACATAGCCTTTATAGCAAATTTATTCCATGAAGCATCTGATATTGATTTTGAAAGTCTATGGTTATGAAGCATAGATGATACATTTAGCTTCTCAAGTATCAAGACATCATTTTCTTTGAATATGTTGTGTATGAGTTTGTTCTGGAAGTCTTTTCTCTGCCTTGCCAAACTCAGATGGAGCTTGGTCAGCATTCTTCCCAGCATTCTACGTCTCTTTGAGCCCTTTTGCTTTCTTGAGAAGTGATGTTGTATGTGCCTGATTCTATCCTCAGATCGGCGTAGGAACTTTGGATGTTCAATCGATGTGGAGTCGTCGAATACTGCAAACTTCTTTAGACCAAGGTCTGCACCTCTTATCCTCTCTGCAGGTATGTCTTGAATGGGCATCTTCTGGGGCATTTCTCTTTCTGTGATGAAGACTGCATACCACTCATCAGCCTCACGCTTTATTGTGAGGCGCCTGATGTCGCCGAGTAGTGGCCTGTGCATAAACATCCTGATGTATCCGATTTTGGAAAGGTAGAGACCCTTCCTCTCCGTGATCTTGAATCCTGACTGAGTGTATGTGAGAGAGTTGTATTTATGTGGCTTCTTCTGCCTTGGATATCTTGCTCTCTTTCTAAAGAAGTTCTTAAATGCGAGATGGATGGGGTCAGCTTCATTCTGAACCACTTGACTGTATATACTTTTGAGTTCTTCATCGTGTTTTCTGGCATCGAGTGCAATTTGTCTGAACTCAATGAGCGATGTTGATCTATGCTCTTCTCTATATCTTCTCTTAGCCTCAGCCCTCAGGCTGTTATACAGCTTGCAGAGGTTGAGCAGGGAGCGATTAAGCCGCATCTCCTGCTCCGGCTTTGGATAGATTCTGTATCTGAAGGCTGAAAGCATTGTATTATCAAATATGATCTGAATATTTAAGGCTCGCTCTTATCCTAACTCATAAATGGTGTGGGTTCTCCCGCTCGCATATTGATAAACATGCTGTCAATATACTGGCTGGTTATTTATATAGGATTGACCAGGGACGATTAAAGGGCCTGCAAGAAAGCCTTACTTTTATGCCTGCGGATTCATCAGCAATTCTACATCGCCAGTCGATGTTCGACTTATGATTCTGTTTAAAGAATTGCTGTAGGACTCTTAAGGACAAGAAGGGTGGACGTTTATAGACACCGGTCTAAGTGTTTTGGCCCTAGTTGGAGTTTTAAGCTTCGTAATTTACGTGTACAGTAAGCTGAATGAGTAAGATTCGTCTTATATACTTCTTTACAGGATTAATGCAACGTTTACTAGGAAAACTCACGAAGCCCCAACGGCTTTCCATGTATGCCAGCAAAAATAATAGTGGTATGAAATATCTTTATCTGATTTCCGTTTTGAATCGAATTATCCATGCTGCAGGGATGTAGTTAAAAGTAGTCTATGCGAAGTCAGATAATAGACAACGCTCCATTCTGGAACAGGCATGAGGGTTTCCGGAGACAAAAATAAGTCATTCATATACATCCTCATTACCTGCAAAACTGACAGCAGATTGTTTACATCGCAGACTTTGCTTTTGCAGACAGAATGCTGTCGAAAAATCGATCCATACAAAGCATAGCAGAAAGGAAATCATCAGAATGGTCTGGAATCTAACTAATGTTTAGTCTAGTGAGATATATATAATAAATACTATGAAAAAATACCTATAAGCCTGTAAGTATTACGTTTGTAGTCTGCGTCATACTTGTACCGTCAGCGAAATATGCTGTTACAGTGAGCTGAAAGACATTACCTAAGGATAATTGTATCGATCCCAAAGGAAGTAACTGCAAATTATATAATGCAGATATTGTAGAGTTGGGTTGCAATGGAAATTGGCTGTTCCATGCAGGGTTTACTGTGATGCCATTCAATGTTACAGTTATTGAGGTGATAGATGCGTCTGCAGTGTTCATCAAAGTTAATTCTAATTCTGAATTATCACCTTCTGATTGCATGGTCTCCTTCTCTATCTCGAAACCTTTGTGTTTCTGCATAACTCCCTGACCTGAAACCTGTGTCGCAAAGTCCGTATGGTCACACGAAACCGAGTTGGACTGGGATGGGAGGCATAATCCTGAGTCGGAAGTGCCTACAATATCGCTGTATTGGTCATCTGAGTATGCTATCGAAGCGAAACCTGTATTCGGATTTACAGCTATTCCGAAATCATCGTAAAGGTCCCTGTTATCATTTCCTACAGAACTGCAGCTTATACCTCCCTGGCATACACCGCCATAGTGAACAACTCCTGTCACTTGCACTTGGGACCATGAATTTGGATCCCCAAAGACGTTCAGATTCTGAGCAAAGTATACGTACCAAGGCTCGTTCTGGCAGTCATAAATACCGGGGGTACCGCTCTGGCATGTCTGGAAGTTTGCTGTAGCTGGAGTTGCATAGTAAACGACATCAACCTGGCCAGATTTCCCTGCTGCAAGCCATGGATATATTGCTGTGACTGCACTGCCTGAATTCACCTTGTATGGCCCTGCCCACGTCTTTCCAAAATCTCTGGAATACGAGATGTAAATGCTGTGGTCGTCAGACCATGCTGCATATACATTTCCCGCCTTGTCAACCGCAACGACTGGGAAATTGTTGTCGAAGCTTGCAGAGGAGTCGGGGCTCTGGTACACAACGTAATCCGTAAAGTTAAGGATGGGCTCACCATTGGCATTCAGCCCTATAGGTAAGCCTACAGCCATATACACCGTATTGAAGGCTGAACATGTAATAATCTGTGTAACACTTGGAGAGCATCCAACAAATATCTGGTAAACTATACCTGTGTTCTGGTCAACTACTATATTTCCGAGCTCATTATCTGCTATTGTGCCAAGATAGATGTTTGTCTGCGCAGGGTTGATTGCTTGATAAGTCTGAACTGTTGCTGGTATGCCATTGACCACTGAGCCTTCATTCACTATTATCTGAAATCCTGTAGCTATGTTATGATAGGAAAGGTAGTATACATTAGAGCCAAAAGCAGCTATCCATTCTCTGTCATCTACTGGCACATTTGCAGATAATACGTTTGACTGCCATGTCATGCCTCCGTCTTCTGATACACTAACCGTAACACTACCTAATGTCAGACTTGCCACGTAGACGTTGTATTGACTGTTGGCAAAATTTCCGTTCAATACTGAAGCTGTGGCAACTGCAGTGTCCCCTCCGCCAGGAGCTAGTCCTGTTGTCCCGCTAGCTTGAGCGCTTGATATTGCGTTTGGCTGAGGTAACGAGAAGTATGAAGAACCTCCGTTTGTGGATTTCCAGGCATCAGTACCAGCTCCGAGACCGTTCTCAGATGTTATATAGAAATTTCCAAAGAGGTCTGATGCAACTTGAGGCTCAGCAGCCTGATTGTAGTTAGAAGTAGAGCCTGGAGGGGGAGGAGGTAGCACACCGTTGATGAAGCTATTGCTTGTTGAGCTCACTGCATATGGTGTAAATGTTATTGCTGCAATCAGAAGCATGATGATGAATCCAGAAAACATTATGCCTTTTTGAATCATTGATAAAGGATAGATATTATTAATTTATAAATTATGAAGTTTCTTTATGGAAATATTATAGAGCTTTAGGAAAGAAGATTACCAAATGTTAATTAGATATTAAATCAGCTACTTTAACTATGACAGATGCTGGAGGAAGTTCAAATGAGATAGTTGCAAAAGGCGATAAGAATTCAGGAATCGTGAAAAGTGATGCGGAGGATGCAAGATTAGCATTTCTTGAGTTGGCTGACAGGACATCAAAGTTCTCCTCATCTTTGTATAGAAATCTTAATGATTATATTCAACTTTCAATGCCAGAAAGGGCATTGGTAAACCTCAAAATAGCCAGGACTTTGTTCAGCAAATGGACAGTTGAAGTGCTTACAGTCATTTACAATATCGGTTCGCCAAGGTTCAACGAGATAAAAGGAATTCTGAAAGAGGCAAGCCCTAAGGTCCTCTCATCGAGATTAAAGACGCTTGAAGAAATGGGGTTGATAAAAAGGGAAGTAGTATCGCTCAGGCCTCCAGCAGTCAGATACAGCATGACTGAAGATGGTATGATAGTAGCGAAACTGGGAGAACCCGTGTTTCTTTTCTTCGGCATAGTCAAAGGGATGTACAGCAAAAGATGAGCATGGTATGGTGAACTACCTACGTCTTAACTACGCTGACTTCTCACTTCCTTGAATGAACTTGCTTATTCTTTTATGGATAAGTAAGGGTTCATCCTCCGTGAGGGACCATTCCAGAACCAGTGCTAGTATATTTCTCGCTGCGTTGACATCTCTATCAATTTCTAGCCCGCATTTATTGCACACGTGGATTCTCTCAGATGGAAACTTTGGCACGATCTCGCTGCATCCAGAGCATTTCTGCGTCATTCCTGCTCGATTTACAAATATAGCTTTCCACCACGCCGCGCCTCACCGCCTTGTAGGCAGTGAACTGGTGCAGCTTGTGCCAGCAGGAATCAATTATTGCCGATGCAAGGGAAGGAATGATGCTTAATCATCCCTTTAATGTTTAAGTCCTCAAAGACGATTATTCCGTACTCTCTTGCTATCAGGTTTGATATTTTATGCGCAAAATCATCCCTCGGTCTCCTTACTTTTCTCCATGCTTTTGCAAGAAGAATTCTCGCTTTCTCTCTTCTGTTTGAGTCCTTCTTCTCGATAGCTTTCTTTGAATTTCCTTTATACTATTTTCAGCCTTCTTAAGAAACTTCGGACTTTTACTGTCTTGCCGTCGCTTAATGTAATCAGGTTTGTAATGTCAACATCAACCCCAACAGCCTTGCTATTGTGATTGGATACCTGCTCTTTTGACTCTTCTGCTGTAAAGGCTTCGAACCGTCGGTCTACATATCTTATGATGCCAGCTGTCTTTATTTCTCCTTCGATTGCTCTACGGGTTCATATCCTAATTCTGCCTATCATTCCATGCTTTACCCTGTTTTCTATCAGCTTGAAGCCTATTTCATGTTGGGGCTATCTTAATGTATTATAGCATATATTGTTCATTCCCTCTCCTCCCTCTTCAAGGTCGATATCGATTAAATAAAGAGGCAAGTTATAATTAACGAGGAAAGGTTTTTAAAATTCTTGAAATATGAAATATTTGTGAATTTGGAAAAATTTAATTCACATTTAGGTTTTGACCATCAGCAGCTTCTTTCGCAAGGTGGTGCAGAACCTGAGTAGAAACACTTTTCCTCATAAACATGAAGTAATTTTTCTCTTATCTGTAACAGCACTTCTAGTCCTTTCGCTATCACCAGTAAGCTATGGGAGAGCAGCAGGAACTCTAGCTATAGATAATAGTGGTACAGCTCACTGCAGTACCAGCCTAACTGGTTCTGGAACAATTTCTTGCGGTTTCACCACCACAAGCTCAAATGATGTGATTTTGGTCTTTGTATCTTCAAATACAGGGACAGCAAGTACACCTATAGCATAGGGTATCACTATCTCTTCCTTTTCTTCCAGAAATACATTCACCACTACGGGCGAAAACGCTTACGAGTTTTACGCTACTACCAGCTCTGCAGGAACGGTAACTATAAGCGACAGCATTACTGGGACAACGTCAACATCAGTCATGGTGGCTTTTGCGGTTAGCGGAGCAGATTTGAACAATCCATTCGACCCCAATCTTGCCAAGGCGCCACAACCTTCAAGCGGAACCGCAGGCAATCCTTCAATTACGTTTTCAATAACAGGTACTGATGATATGCTGATAGGCTACGTAGCATCAGCAGCCCTAGTAACCTTTGGAGCGGGGTCAGGTCTTACCGTTATAGATTCACAAAGTGCTACTTTGCAGAGCGGAGCGGCTGAATATGAAACAACTACAACTCCAGGCAGCTATACTCTTACGTTTTCAGGCGTGTCCGTTGCATGGATGATGTTTGGCGATGCACTTGTATCACCCTCCGGAGTTCCAGAATTTCCTGTAGGTTTGATACCTTTACTAATCGCTATACCTGTCGTTTATATACTGATTAGAAGGACTGGGCAGAACATTTTGAAACTGGGCAGAGGGTGACTAATTATGAAAATTAAGGCAAGAGGGCTCACTAAAAGGAACGTTAACGTGATCGGTGTGCTTGGAGTGCTTGTTGTAGCTTTGGTAACTATCTATTTTGTCGCTCCGGGTACAGTGATCGGCAAAGCAACTTTCAGGGCAGGACTGGTATCACCACCGCCTGTGGATGAAGGAACTCTTCGGCCTGAAAACGGGGTTTATCTTTTGATCAACTACACAGGAGCCGGATATGGAAATTACACATTTGTAGTGACTTATTATGCTTCAGGTATGCAGCACACTTTTAGCCAGAATGTCAGAGTATCCCATATATCGCCTTTCACCTACTATCTTTACCTTCAGTCGCCCATAAATTCTACCTACCCTGTAGAAATAGAGGTATACAAAGGTGCAACCCTTCAGCAATCGGCTCTAGCGTACAGGGCTGTAATCACTTAATGAAGGAACAATATAGTTTATTGCTGAGCGCCTTAGCATCTACAGCTGTTACGCTAGCCTTATACTGGAAGCTGGCTGCACTTCTGCTTTCGAAGATAGGCGAAGTAGCAAACGGTGTCTTTGATACATCAGTACCAGCTTATCCTCTCGCAGGGATGCTGTTCCTTTGTTTCTTCCTTCTGCTCAGAGCTGATGAATTATTCAAGTCAATTGAAAGAGCTGATGTGGAACTTTTTCTCAGGACTTGTGGTCTTGTGATAGCTCTTCTTCCGATGTTCATGCTGTTCGCATCAGGATTGAACCTTGAATATTCTTATTCATTCGCTGGAGTAGCTCTAGTGATGAGCTGGTTCGGAGTTGTTATAGCTTTGAGACCATCACTTTTTAGATTTTTCACTCCCTACCTAATTGCATATGTAATAGCTGTTGGGGCTGTTGACATGATTACTGTCTACCTAGGAGACCCACTAGCTATTGTCGTGGCTTATATAAGCAGAGTCATCACTCATATCTTCAATATACCTGTCGTCTGGTCATTCACATCTTTCAGCTTTCGTGCGGCAGGAGGCGTGCCTGTTAACCTGTATATCTCACAGGAATGTTCTGGTATAGCGTCGATTTCTATTTTCATTCTTTTGATAGGGTTGATGCATACTGATACAAAGTCGGCGAAGAAGCACACGTTGATTTACGCAGCAGTTGGCGCTATTCTGTTTCTCTTTCTCAACTCTGCCAGAGTTGTTATTGTAGCATTAGGAGGGATAGAGGGAGGTCTAGCAATGATGTGGAGTCTTCACGGATGGGTAGGCTATGCTCTTTACACAGCTGGTTATGCTACTATTGCATCACTTTATATCAGAGGTGGCAAACAAAGAATGGCTGAAAGCGAGTACAGTCAATTACAGCACTAAATTCGTAATATCGTATTCGGATTATGAATATATCAGACATCGACGGGAAGGCTCTGCGATGCCTTGAAGAGGAAGGCTAACACTTCTATTGAGCTGGATATATTCTATAAGAGCACAGGCGTATGTCCTAAATGCGAAAAAGGAGTTGAGTTTCAGCTGCGGGAGGACGTCAAGTAAAAGATATTGCACCAGATTTCTTTTCACCAAGGTTGCGCTCTGCTTTTGGTCACAACCTTTTTGCCGCTTCCTTGTTTATAGGGTTGGTAAACAGATTCCTTTCGTCTATTATTGAATGTGCTCTCAGATACTGCAGGATCTCGTAGAGAGCCCTATCACTCACCTCCCTCTCTTCCTCCTTTTCAAGCCTTCTCTTCAGCTCACTCCAGCCAGTAATTTCTTCGGCAAGGGATTTCAGTACAGTTCTGTATCTCCTGCTCATTCTCATCGATATGAAATTTTCCAGCTCATTCTTTGCTAGAGAGATAGCATCTTCTACTATTCTATCGAAGTCCTTGACACCAGAAACTCGTTGGTATCCCGCATATGTTAACCACCCTATGATTCCATCAAGGGAATTCACTATCTCTTCCAGTTCGTCCTGCTTGACATTCATCTTTGCCTCACTAAAACCTGTTTGTAGAAAGTCAAGAGATTCAGAATGGTTCAGTTTTCTTGTTCTCACTTCTGCGTAGTACCTGCCGAAGAGAGGTGACCTTTCGTTTCTCAACATCTTGTAAAGAAGCTCCGTTTCTGAGCCTGAAAGCACAAACACAAGGTTCTCTGAGAAGTCGTATGAGTGTGCAAGAGAATCAAGAAGCTCTCTTCCTACTATTCCACGTCCTCTCTGAATCTCGTCAAAGACAATTATCACCTTTTTGTCGATCCTTCGTGCGAAATCGTCTATAGCACTAAATATCTGAGAGATGGTAGAACGTCCCTCACCCCATTCAAACGAGACCTCTGCTCCTGCTATCGCTATACCTCTAATCAACCGAAGAGCTGTCTTTAAATGCCTTTCAAATCTTTCCGCCTTGGATTGTCTAGAGAAGAATTCGGTCATACCCTCGGAAAGCATCTTATAGAGGCCACTTCTCGAAGCACAACCTTCACGAAGGTCAAAAAATAGGTATGGCAACTCTCCGTCTTCCAAAGAGGTGAGTATTAGCGAGGTCTTGCCTGTCCTTCGCAATCCTGTTACTATCACGAGCGGGCCCTTGAATGCTTTCGAAATCTCTTGAAGCTCCTCCTCAAAATCGTAGAGGTCTTTCCTGGTTCTCTTCGGTTTAACATCAAAGAGCAACTTCCGCAGCGGAAGTTTCTTCCGCACCGGAAGTAATAAAGGTTGTCGATACCACCTTATGTATTCTGACATAATATTGGCTATTTAAGGGGCTGGCTCTCATGCTGCTCATAAATGGTATGGGTTTTGCAGCTCGCTTATTATGATTATAGTTGGTGCAGACCGATTTTGCGAGACTTTAATTTTTCATGTTTTGCTTAGTAAGTCCAGCTGTTAAAAATGTTTACAGAAACATTTATACATAGTAAACATTGATGTCTACACACATGTCTATAGTCAGCGTCCGAATAGACGAGAAGACAAAAAAAGCTTTGGAAAAAGCAGGTATAAACCTAAGCAAGGAGGTAAAGAAATTCATTGAAGATCTAGCTTGGGAAGTCGAGCGCAAAGAAAGGCTCAATGTACTCAAAAGGGAGCTTGAAAATATGAAACCACCTAGAAAGGGATTTTCTGAAGAGAGTGTGAGAGAGGATCGTGAAAGTCATTGATTCATCCTCTCTATCAAAATTTTTGAACAGAGAAGATGGTTGGGAAGATGTTAGCAAGGAGCTTGAAGCTGGTTGCATTTCTGTTGAACTTGCAATAAAAGAAGTCGGGAACAGCCTATGGAGGAGAGTGCAGAGAGGAGAGATTACAGGCAATACAGCATCCAAAGTGTACAATACATTCTTGCAGCACCTTCCCTTGAGGCTCGCCGACCAGAGAGAGCTTTACGGCGATGCAATAATGCTAGCTATCTCTAACAGTATCACGCTGTATGATGCTATATTTATTCAGCTGGCTAGGAAGCTAGGCATTGCATTGGTAACTTCAGATAAGAAACAGGCAGATGTATGCAAAAAACTAGGAATTCAGGTTAGGCATATAATTTAATCTGATATCATTTACCTCAGAACTGAAGCATCAAGGCTTGCGCTTGGCATTCCAACAATATTCAAAAATGTACGCAAGCTGTGCTAATGGCTATTCTCTTTTCCTCACACAATGTCTGAGGGTGTGTTCTATCACTCCTATCGTTTACGCTGATTAAAACGCGGCAATCTGCCATGTGTACGCTTATATTCTCTTAACTCAGCGTTCTGCTTTATAACATCTGTACCTAGTATCTTGCCTGTTTGGTATTAACAGCGATATGAAATTTGATGAATCCTCTTTTCTTTGTATTACACTACTTCTCCATTTTCCTCTGTTCGAAGCCTTTATTCCCACCGAATCTAACGCTATAACAACATCCATTCGAAAGAAGATAATCTAAGAAATGCTGATCGTTTTGCACGGCCCTTCGTGTTATGCTACAATGATCTTAGACAGCATAAAACGATTGGACATGTTTGGTGAAGGTGGGCTTATCTTAACGATATAAAGCAACTCTAATAAAAGTAAATAATATAAAATGTATTCGCAAGTCGTTAGGTCAAAAGCAAGAGACACCGAAAGCAATGCAATTTGGGATTATGTAAAATTAATTTCAGAAGATATTTCTTCAACCATTTCAAACCTCCCTACGCGACCGAAGCTTAACATAGAGGATCTGATGGAGTATGATTATAGCAGAGAGAGTTGAAAAAGTTTCTAAAGCCATAGCCTCTTTGGGTTTTAACGGTATTGTAGCCTTTTTACAAGCAGGAACCAGAATTTAAGGACTTTTCAACTATAAATGAAAGAGACTGCCGAAGGGAGTTTCTCTGTGCTATGGCTACATGCTGCCATAGGGTGAGATCGTTTCTTGAATACCTGCTGGAATACAGAGGTACATGCTGTCTCTTGCATACCTTGAATATAACCTTCACCATGCTTCATTATGTACCTGCTTTCCTGACGCTTAACTTCCCCTCCCTCATCCTTCTTTGGTCGTTTGGCCAATATTCATCAGGAAGGATGGGGGGAGAGTGTACCAAAATAGCAGGCAAAGAGAAAGATTACAGATAATCTAAAGCAAAAAGAGTACTGGGGGTAAATTTTCGAGCACAGGGTTTCTACGAGGCTTAAATATGTAAATATTTAAATAATACTTTGAGCAATATTTATTCATGGGTATTGTAACCTTAAAGATAGACGACGAGCTCGAAAAGAAACTCAGAATGAAAGTTGGACAAAGGGGCATCTCAAGAGGGGCGCTTTCAGAAGGCGTAGAAGAAGCGTTGAGGTTATGGCTTGGAATAAACAATGAAGAGCATCGCACGTATTATGCCCTACTTAAAGGCAAGGAAGTTGCAAGGGCTGATACACTTGATAACCTAGCTAAAAAATTGAAAGAGTTGGGGCTTGATACAAGAGAAGTCATAGTAAGGTCCAGTCCCGCTCCAAGAGATAAATTCGAAATGGGCTTTAGATACAAAGAGAGAGGGAGCAAGGCTTGAGTTACACCGATGATGGTATATTTATACCAATAAGGATAAGAAATCCATTCTCCGAATCTCGTTATCCGGAAGATGGGGAATTATTGGGTTTGCTTGATACGGGCTACTCAGGATTTCTTCTGGTTCCTACAACGATTTTTAAAGAATTAAACCTTAGAAAAAATGTGGTTTCAACGGGTACACTTGCAAATGGCGCGAAGGTAGAACTCGCAGGTGACTATGCATCCGTAGAAATTCCTAGCTTGGAATTTTCTGTCGATGGACTTGTTCAGACAAGTTCAGCTATGGAAGAGGTTCTGCTGGGCCTGGATGGAATTCGAGAGCTTCTGATAACTCTGGACTCTTGCTCTAGAAGAATAACATTTCAGAAATGTTAAATGAGAGCCTATAACGAGCGAACTCATTGAATCCTCTGCTTTTCTTCTCCATACATAGATTGATATTCTGTCAGTTTTTGATTTCAACGGACCAGCAGAATCGAAAACATGAAGAGCATGGAGGTCCTCCGCAGGAAAACTGTAACCAATTATGACAATTTCCTTTGCCTCCCCAAACTCTGGCTGAAGTGCCTTCCATTGTCCAGTAATTGTCAGAATGAAAGAGCGTACATCACTCTGCAGTTTTGGTATTGCTACCTCTTTAAAAGGTACGTGTGCTATGATTCTTGGTTGAAGCTCTACTGAAAGATTCGGATAATAATCGTTGCACTTGCCATCTATTTGGGTGGTAAAAAGGTTTCATTTTCAATGGGGCGATTTGGGACACGAATTCTCTCCAACCTGGGCTACATGGAATGATGCTTAAGGATTGCGCATGAGCCCAAGAGCTCAGGTCAATATGCATGTTGAATGTAATCAAAGGCTGGAGCAATCATGCATCAATTAATTTTGTCCCACAACCACCTTTGACAAAAGAATGATATAGAAAGGTTCTATATAACGCTAAGGAAGAGGACGTAGCTTTGCTGTAATGACTCAAAGGGAGTGTATAAAAGCAAATTCCTTGAACATCTTGCACTGCTTAGGCTACGATCCTTGCAGGTATCATCAGTAGCTAAGGGGTAACCTGTAAACATGAGGCTGGGTGATCTGAAAGAGGCAAAGTTAAATAGCGGTAACAATATTGTTACGCTGAAATGAAAAAGACCAGAAAAATCTATCTCATCTCAAGAAAACTTGAGGAAAGCAACAGGGCTGTATTCGATTACAACCAACTATCCGTCGTGGCGGGAATTCCAGCCGAACAGGTGAGAGTATATGCGTCCAGGTTGATACACCAGGGCTTTGTAAAGCCGTTACTGCGAGGCTACATATCACTGACAGAAGATCCTTTCCTAATCTCTACTCAGCTGGTTGAACCATCGTACATTTCTTTCACAGCAGCTTTATACCTTAGAGAAAGGTTGCAGCAGGCTCCTTTCGTTGTTGAATGTGTAACACCCACCAACACAAGAAGAATCAAGGATCCGACAATAATATATCATAAGATAGATGGCAGGCTCTTCTTCGGCTATGAAAAAATGCAAAGATACAGAAGCTATGTCTTTGTTGCCCAGCCAGAGAAAGCAGTCCTTGACATGGTTTACTATGGGAAGTTGTATAATACTTTGGACATAGATTTTGACAGAGATAGGTTGCAGGCCTTTGGCACTAGATACTTATCACTGAACAGTAGCAGAGCTAGAAAAGTAGCGAAGTGGATGAAGCAACATGCTTGATGCAGAAACAATAAAGAGGCTCTCGTCCCTTAGGGGATTGAAGCCATGGCAGGAGGAAAAGAGGTATATTCAGTCGCTCTTACTATTTTTTCTCAGAGACCAGCGGTTGGTTATGAAAGGTGGGACATACCTCTGGCTGTTTCATTCGCTGTACAGGTTTTCTGATGACGTTGATTTTTCATTGCAAAACAAATTTAGTATAGATAAAGAGGAATTGTTGAAGAAGGTCGGCGACTCGCTCAAGATGTTCGGAATCGCTAACAGTATTAAGATAATCAAAGACGATAGGTATGTTCTTTCATTCAGAGTGGATTCGGCTGGACCACTCTACACATCAGATAGGGATATGTGCAGAGTGTATGTTGAATTGAGTAAGAGAGAACAGCTGCTAATGCCCCCAGTAGCTGTCAAACTGGATGAGCCGGATTATGCCATCCCTGTGGTATATCTTGAAGGCATGGACCTGAGAGAGGTTGCAAGCGAGAAGGTAAGAGATATTATTCGCAGGAAGAAGGCAAGAGATGTTTATGACTTATGGTTCCTAGTTACCAGAAAGAGAGTGAACATGCTACCTGAGATAATAGACAAGAAGCTTAGCTTTTACGGCTTGAGTTTCAACAGGGAGACCTTTTTGGCTACAGTCCAAACAGCAGCTGACTACTGGGAGGAAGAACTTTCCCCTATTGTGGTTGGTCACCTCCCATCCTTTGACGAAGTCTTTGGCGCATTGCGCGAATGGAAATAATGTTACATCCTCCAGCTGTTTAACGATAGATCAAGATTTTAGAGTATCATAACTAGCTGATCTTATGGGTTACATAATAGAAAAGCAGTTGGACTGTTCCAAGAGGGTGGATAGATCAATTTACCACATAACAGTTAAGCAGATCGTCTCGCAGGCGATGAGCATTGAGGTTACGAATAGCGATGCCATTCTTGGCATGATAATCATTGCTTCCCTTACCAACAGCTATGTGGAAGGTTCGGCGATATTCACTTGTATAATCAGGACAGACGGTAAGGAATCATCTGAGAGAGTAGCTATCAGCTAAAATCGTGGCAGACTACATAACAATAAAGCTTGGGTCCATGAACGCCTTAAAGAATTGCATACTTGCAATAGACACGCTTAATATAATGTACTATGGCGATCCCAATACTAAATTATTCCCCAGACAATTTTTGCTTTATCTTGGACAATATTCTAGATGCTCTTGCAACAGCGTCACGCGCTTGCAGAGTGTTCATGAGGTCTGGTTGGTACTCTGCTTGGTTCTTAAGAGATATCAGTCCGCTGAACTGCTTGGAGAATTCCCTGTATTCTGCGGCATTCATAATGCTTCTGAGAGTATTGATAGCCGTTTCATGGCTCCCACTGTGTCTTGTGCCAAGATAAAACACTGTTAGTGCGTCGATAGAATTTATTGCACAATGGACTGAAGCGATCACTGCAGCATTATTCTCAGACTTGCTGGCTGCATATTTAGCAGCATCTAGCATCTCCTCCGCCTTCAGTAGGTAATTTTTGTAAAGGTTTTTAGCCACTGGCTTCGACAATACCTATCGAACCCTTCAGGTCCTTCCCCCATACCATTCTGTAAGAACTCAGGATCGACTTGAGTAGATCTCTGTTCTGACTCTTTATAAATTCAAGCCTGCCCATTATAAGCGGAGATAACCCCACGCCGAACTTGCTTATCGCAGCTGCGCTGGCTCTTGCTACGGAATCATTCGCAGCCTCTCTGTCTTCGGCAATTATGAGAATATCAACATCACTTGCTTCTGTATCAAGACCCTTTGCAACGCTTCCGAATATTGCTACTGAAATTATTCCCCTTTTTTTGAAGAAAGGTTGTATCTCACTAACCAAGGCGTTTAAAGTATTTTCCTCAGCTTTGATGAGAGGTTCCAGGGCTGACCTGAACACATAGCTCTCCTCATTAAGTATCACCTGGTACGCCCTTCCTACAGGTTGCAGTCTGACAACCCCTCTTCTTTCTAGGTTCTTCAACACCTTTGAAACCTCTGGATGAGAGACCCCAGAATTTCTAGCTAATTCTCTAACGGTGAAGACCTTCCCTTTGTACCTTACGAGCGTTCTGAGTATCTTTATGCTAGCTCTACCGCCTATGGTAACATCCAGGTAGTCATGTAAGGACATGAGTAGTATTTCCTAGCATTGGTATATAAACTTTCCATATGGTAATAAATGGTACCATAGATAGCTGCGGAAGAAAACGGACGCATACAGCCGACGAACGTAGTGCCTCCCTTTATCCTGCCAGCTAGACCACTATTGCTTTAGCATAAGGCTGGTCAATTCTGTGCTATCTGCTATGTGGCTGCTTACTAACTTGATTGACAGGTATCAAAAAATCTTGCCATAATAACTCCATAGCCTTTACGTCGTACTGTACTTTAAACCTCGGATTTCACTGCTAGCTATTGCCAACAAGCAATTTCTTTCTTGTTTCAATAACCCTTTTCGCAGCCTCTTTGTCCGTTATTCCCGGTTCTTCCAGCTCATGAAGTAGTTTCTCAGCCTGAAGGTGTCTTTCAAATGCTCTTGCAGCGACTCTGCTCCAGTTCACCTCTGGATGCTTTTTCATTTCTATGAGCAATTGCTTAGGTAGAGTTATGTTGAAGTGTACCACCTTTTTCTTATCTTCTGCCAGCATCTGGGACTGCCACTAGCCTAAGGCACGCGTACTACGTATATATACGTATTGGTACGTGTACAGCACACTTGAGCCAACAATACGGGTTATAAAATTAAACCTGAGCTTCTTTGAAATTGCTTTAAAAAAAGTGACATAATTTCATATTGGTAAGAACACTGTTACATTGGTAAGATAATATAAAAGAGTGTAATCATCGCCGTGGCACAACAGCAAATAATGAAAGTTTAACGTACAACAAGACTTTCCGCTTTTTCTGGATATAGATGAAGACCAGTTAGGGTATATTCCTCAAAACTAGTCCAGAAAGCTCTGGCAAGCAAGTAATTGAAGGAACCATTTCCTTTAGTAACGACACTTTTATCATGGCGATCCAGTCTGTTGGGATCTCCTTACATGTTCCTGACTTCTGCCTCTATATACAAGAACAAGAATTTCACCAAATAACGAGAAATCCCACGGATCTAGGTTATGAGGAGACATCAATTCAGTATCTTTGATTTATCCGTATTTTTGTAAGCACTCTCTAGGGATGCAGACCAGCTGAGCTAGGTAAGCGTTATCTTCCCTTCCTTGTCAGATTCGGAAACATTCATGCACTGAACCCATCTGACCATATCAAGTGAACCTTCAATATGCGGATAATCAGTCTGTATGAGCAGCCTCTCCGACATACCCATCTCTCTTATAAGTAGCTCAGCCTCTACTTCCTTCACAACATCAAGAGTGAACCAGAAATGCTTCTTGAGATATTCACTTGGCGGTGTGGATATTTTCGGCTGGTCAGCATATCTTAGGAACGTAGAAGTAGTCCTTGCCCTCCTTGTCCAATTCAGCGCATGGTCAAGCCTATGTGCTAAGAACGGTGCCCATGAAACGCCGGATTCAAGGATCACAAACTTCAAACCAGGAAACTCTTTGAATACACCTCGCAGTATGAGGCCAGTAATCATTGCCATAGCTTCTACTGTAAGGCCGACAAGAACGCTGGTCTGGCCTGTATACTCCCATCTATCAGCTAACGGAAGATATGGATTTGGCCTTGGAAAGCCGGCATAACCGTTAGAATGAAGAACTATAGGTATTTTCAAGTCCTCAACAGCTTCAAAGAATGGCCACCATTCATCAGCCTCTATGTTCTTTCCAGCCCAATTTCCGTAAGTCCTTGCTGCTTTAAGGCCGAGGTCGTTACTGCTCTTTTCAGTTCGGTTATGGCTGCTTCAGGATTTTGAGGAGGTACTTCGGCGCATCCTATGTAATTAGGAGATTCTTTCTGGATGTTTGCAACAGCATCATTATACAGTTGACAGAGCCTGACGTTAGTGTTAAAAAGCACGTAAGGGCAACCTCCAAAGCCCTGTTCACAGAGAAGAAGCTGAATATCTATTTCAGCATCCTTCAGGATGGAGTTTCTGAGTGCGAAGTCATAATCTCCCTGAAAGACAGGTCTTACTCCACCTGTGGGGAGAGTTAAGGCCATCTCCTCGCCTTGTCTGACCACCTTATAGTAGCCGCCTAGGCCACCTATAGACTCTAGTGTAGAAAGCATCCCTTTGCGGATGCAATGCGAATCACAGTCTATAGCCAACATAGTGCCGCAAAAAGGTTTAATCGACCTTTATTAACATGGGTGTGTAGTTAAGAACCACATACACATTTAATATTCGTAGGGCTATTTGCTGCGTATGGGCTTACCAAGGTTCCACAAATTATTCAGCAGATATGTAAATGCCCTTGCAGTATAAGTATCATAAAAGACAAAATAGTGGTTGTAAAGCGGGTTAAGGTTGTCATCAAATCTGGGACAGAGACAGGCTACCTTGCCGTCACATACTACAGCCTTAAAGTTTATTCCCGGAACGTGCCTAACCTCTGCGAATTCGCAAAGTCTAAGCAGGTATTCCCTATTTTCATCTGAAAGTTCTGTAACTATCCTTATCGTTATCGTTTTGGTGTGCAGCCGTCTGAGAAGAGAATGAAAGTTGAATATGTACCCCCTTTTTATACCTTTAGCGGTGGTTGCAAGGAAGATTGAGTCTTTGCTCGCAGCAACTATTCTCTTAACTTCTCTTATGTATGCCTCTCAGTTGTTCAGATATTTGTAATAAGGTTCGCCTTTGGTAGGAAGGAATGCTTCGTTAAGTGCGTAGCTGCTCACAAGAGCATTAAGCCTCCTTGCCATCTTCCATGTCATTACCCTCAGTTCCTTCAGCCTTGTCTCCTCCTTCTTCATAAGTGAAGACAATGCGACCTGCGGGTCGACACATGAATACAGTTTGGGGGACTTCAAAGTAACCTGTATCATCCCAAGTGCAAAAAGTTGCTCTAGCTTCTTGTAAGTGTCTGTCCTGTGCAGATGCAGATTCTTTGATATCTCTCTAGCTGATTGCGGGCCGTTGGTCAGCAGTAGAAGATATATCTTTGAAAGGGTAGGTTGAAGACCATGGGCCTTCAGGTCCTCCAAAAGGTCTACAGGATACTCTACCCTACCATCACCCAAAGATATGAATTCGTGTCCGCGTTTTATCTGATGTTTCCCTCCTATGTAAGAGCGTACGCGTTTCAAATCTTAGATATAATCTTTTAGTTTCCGCGTCAAATTTTCATCTTTACAGAAAAAGTGTGCAATCTGCTGCATAACAACATATCCACCTCTGCACAAGTGTATTTCATGAGTAAAAGATAAGGCGAAGTAAGTGGTTAGAATTGGAGAATAAAGTGCGCCTTATTAGAATAAGAAGAAGGATAAAAGTTATTGAATACTAAACTGTTATCTCCTTGCAGAGATGCGCATATTCAATTCTAATTACTTTTTTGATTTAACCATGTATTCTGCTTTCACAAGCAGACTAGAAGCATGGGATTACTATCAAAGTCGCAATTTATGTTCTCTCCTTGACATGCATGGCTAGCTGGTTTGCCTAAGAATAACACTGTGTATGTATATGCAAAGCATTTATGATGTACTTTTACCTTAGCTATTTAATCGAATTGTTAGAAGAGTATTTTGATTTTTCCCATATAAAATCAAAGAATAAGAAATAAACGCATCTGGTATCTAATCTGGTTCCAGTCACTTAAAGACCAATGCGATTTATCCTGACGTACTTGGCATTCGAAGTTGCTCAGAAGACTTTGTTTAGGGTTTGAAGACAAGGAGTGAAAGGGCGGAATGCAAACTATTATCCCTTTCTCTCTTATATCTTGAAACAGCTTTTAAGACCTCTCCACTTAGCAGATGGATTCCATGGGAAAAGCAGCGACAAAAGTTGTAGCTTTTCAAGGAGAGCTTGGAGCTTTCAGCCATCTAGCAGTCTTAGAATTCTTTGGTAAAAAAGTAAAGCTGCTACCTCTGCCCAAACTACAGGATGTATTTGAATTTCTATCTAAGGCTTCTGAGTTTGCTGTCATACCTATAGAAAATTCTAGAAGTGGGGATATAGGAGAAACAATAGATTTCCTAAACCTGTATGATTGCAGAATAGTAGGAGAGATTGTACTACCGATAAAGCAATGCTTGATAATTCATAAGAAAAGTGATATTAGCAAAGTCAAAAAGGTTATCTCCCATCCTCAAGCTCTAGCTCAGTGCACGAAGTTTCTTTCTTTGCATGGAAAGGACTGGCAGACTATACCGTACTATGATACCGCTGGAGCCGTAAAGATGATATCAGAAACCTCTGCACTTGATACAGCTGCTGTAGCTAGCGAACTTGCATGTAAGATCTACGGTATGAAACTGGTAAAGAAAGGGATAGAGGATGACCCTAAAAATATGACTAGATTTCTAGTAATAACAGATTTAGACAAAGATTCCCTGCATGCTACAAACGCACAGTTTAAGACATCCCTGATATTTTATACAGCTCATAAGCCTGGCTCTCTAGTGATGGCACTCAAATGCTTATCCGATAGGGGGATAAACCTTCTGAAGATAGTCTCTAGACCAATAGAAGGTAGACATTGGGAGTATTCTTTTTACGTGGAATTTGAAGGAAGTGTAAAGGACGAAAGATGTTCAGATGCTGTTGAGGAGCTGAAGGATAAAACCACAAGACTAAAGGTGTTAGGTTCTTATCCCAAGCATAAGGTTGAACAATGACAGATAGTCTCATTATACAGTGTAAATCATCACCACCATCTTTTCACAAGCTCGCACAAGAGCTGATTAAACGAATCCTGCTATTTTCAGTGTCGATTAAAGTCCCTTTTAAGTTGGCAATCATGGAGTCTTTGATGATTGAAAACTATTCTCTGCACTGGTTGTTAGACATTGTAGCTTAACTCGAGCCATGCTGAAGGTATTACCTAATTCTGGATAGCTCGATCTATGCAGCGAGACTTAGGCAAACGTTCAAAGAGGTTAACAGTAACTTTTACCAGAATGATATAATATTTTGTGTACTTCACATCCATTAGAGGGCAGACGATTGCTATAAAGGCTGGTGGAACCCATTAAATCGTAATAAAAGCTAGCTGTCTGCTGCGATAACAGGGATGTGTTGATATATCCTACTAATTCTCATGGCCCCATAGCGAATCATAGTTACAGTATGTTTATATATAGTATAGTATACTGTACTATACAGGTGACTAATGCCCGCAATGGGGTCTTTCCCGAAAGAATGATGCCCGTGGATGCGGGATGGGACAAGTAGGGAGAGATTCACCATTTGATTTTTCCCCAGCTGTTTTTAAAACGTACTTTATTTTCAATATAGCTGAAATACTTTCTTTCCCCCCTTTCGAAGTAGTTAAAGGCGGCACCTGCAAAGTAATCCGCTACCTGCAGGCACTGGTCATTTCTCGAGTCTTCATGCAATATTTTTATCTTGGGCATTTCCTTTTGTGATTCGACGGCCTGTCTCCAGGAAAATTTTCTCCTTAAATAATTATTAAAATGACAAAGAGAATCCTTCGACTTACTTTGGTCTAATGTAAGGTTAACTTCCGTAGGATCATAGCTTCGCACCACGTTTGTGACTATGGTATCTGCAACGACGTAATTATAGAATACGTCTGGCCTTTTTCTAAGGTCTTCTTTCACAGCTGTCTTTTCCGCGGCAAAGTAGCCAGCCTCCAGTTCCTGTCCGGATATTTCCTTAAGGACATTTATTCTTACCTTTTCGCTGTCGCGGGAGAACTTGAATTCTTCGACGTTCAGTCTATGCTTTTGCTTTATCTTTTTGCGAAGACGTTTGAAATCAACTCTTGTTCTTTCTGGGTTTGATATAATCACGTAAGCTACAACAAAAGTCCTGCTGGACCTACTATTACTAAAACCAAGGTCACCTGATTCGTCGACAAAGATGTTTAATTTATCCAATCGCACCAAATCATATTCAGTAGAGATATATTTGACCTTAAGGAAGAATGACCGCTGGGACGTAGCTCACCTTCACCGACTTGCAGCATCTAATTAGTTCCCCCGAAATAGCGAATTCCTTGTTCTCTATTCTTAGCTTTTTGAGCAAAAGGCTAATTGTCATTCATATCACATTGTTCCTTTTTTTGGAACATTATGATATAAAGTACTCTGACATATCTTAGTAAGGCCTCTAGTCTGTCTTGCTATGGTGTGAGAGCCTTAGCCTCTTTCCGAGTCCCTTAGCCTCTAAAGCCAAGGCTATTCTGTAAGGCACCCATAGAGCATCCTTGACCTGAAGTGAGCTGCTCGGAATAGGTAGGAGAGTAGAATCCTGTTTGAAAAAAATGCTTGAATGACAATTGGTCCATTCTTTTTGCAATAAAGTTGGCAATCCATTGCGACATAGGCATCCCCTTGGGATCATTTCTTATGTTGAGCATACTGTCGCTTTTGACGAACTGCAATTTTTTTCTGGCTTCCTTGAACTTCTCTTCATCGGCTTTGCGAGGACAGTAAGATAGGAGAGAGCCATATTCGATGTTCCGTAGCTTCAAAATTCTAACGTGTACTCCAGATTTGGCGAGGGCAAAGCCTCGAGCAGCTCGTCCACGCTTTCAAGCTTTCTTGAACCGTACTTGGTCATCTTTTCAGGCCAGCTCAGTGACTTCGCAAACATCTCCTTCGATAAGAAAAGGGGCCTTGACAGTCTCAAAGTCTCCCATCTCTGTGAGAATGCACCGCTAGTTTCTCGTGCTTCGACTATTATGGATGCGTCCGTGACCAGCGCCATAGTTATGTTTCTAAAGACGAAATCTCTAGGCTTGGTTACATGCCTCGAAGGATATTGACTTATCACCATCTGCTCTCTCATCATGAACTTCTGTGGTTCGCAGTTTTCCGGGGGATAGCATCTGTCAAGAGGGGTACCCACTACGGCTATCGTTTTTCCTTTGCTTTCTATAGCGGCTATGTGAGCGGCAGTGCCAATGCCTCTAGCCAGTCCGCTGACGATGACTATTCCTTTTCTGACAAGTTCACTCGCTAACTTCCTTGCAGTTTCCAAGCCTTGTGACGGCGCTTGACGCGTACCCACGATGGAAACACGAGGGCCTAGGAGGGAATACCGATGCCGCCGGAAACAAATAGAACTTCAGGAGCGTATTTTGCTTCAATGTCATTTAAAGCATGACCTAACAGCCCTTCTGGAGTAATCTGCCTGATTCCCGTGACCATCGTCAGTATCCATGGTGGGAAAGCCTATTTATGCATGACACATTTGGATGAAATGCATCAAGTCCTGCCTCTATTGTTCATCTGAAGTTCGTTAATGAGTGAATTGCCGTATTTTGTTGATTTATATCCAATGTTTGCGATCCATATCCGTCCTATGGAAGTGTGATGCATTAGGTTGGATGGTTCTCGCTTATTAAGTGAAAGGAAATATGGAAGGGATTTCAGTTTTGGGTAATAGCTTATAGATCCAATTTGCAGTTTTACGCGTTAGAGGACCGTCAGTTTACTGATCGAACACCAGGTGTCCGATGGGGAAAAGCCCCCGGTGCAAGTCCGGGATCAGGCTTAAAACTTGGCAGCCTGGGTTCGGATTCCATACGGTCCAGACAGTTTTCGCTTGATGTCCTTCGACTTTCGGGCCTTCGTTTTGGTTTCAAGCATCGATCTCAGAAGTTCTATTATTTCACGATTCACCTTATCTCTTTCTTTCCTTGGATACCAATAAAGTTCACTAACATTGTTTTCTTTGAAACTAAGGCTGGATTAGTCAACGGTACCACCTGTATATTTTAGATGCAAGTTACTTACGTCCTTTTCCACCTCTTTTGCTTCATCAGCCTGTATACGCGTAACTTCTTATCCTATATTACGGTATCTTTGCTGGGTGTCTAAAGAGCCGGGGACTGCATGGGTGTTTGTTTCTTCGATGCGATGCACTTTACTTCAGGTAATTGGGTCCCGTTGATGAAGGACTTTGAGGTAAGCAACAGAAAGGACGGGCAAGAAGTAGTCTATACTTTGAAAGAGGCTTTCGTCCTTGTCTCCACGAAGAGGTTTCTTACCGAAGACTGCGCGTTCCTTCATCTCATAATCCTGACTTTGAACCATCTCTGCTTTTGATAGGTGCTTCTATTCCAATCAACAGCTTCCAGGCAGGAACATGGTTGAATTCTCCTTCGCTTTCATCTTCCATAGTAATAACTATTCCATTGAAACTGAACCTCTTACGTAGCTTTCTTAGCTGTTTCTCTTCCCCAAATCCCTTTTTGACCTCTATTCCCATTTGTGATTCGGGGAAGATAAAATCGACTTCAAATGAATTCCTATAGAAGTACTTTGCGTCTTCTGCCATAGCAACCAGATTTTCTAAAAGCAGTGGCATCAATTGCGACGGCTCTGGTTGCAAGGCATAAGCAAGATTTGGGGTTGTTAAGTAGACTTTTTTGCTCTTTCTCAAACTTGCCAATGGGCTCCCCCTGTAGTTGAAAACAAACCTGACAATCATCGCATATTCCAGATATTCAAAGTAGTTCGCTATCGTACGCTCATCCCTTGCAAAGTTCTTCGCCAGTTCCTTGAAGCTGATCAGCATTCCTGGTTTCGATGAAACTAGCAAAACAAGGTGCTTCAGAAGCTCTACATCCTTTATGGCAAACTCTGTAGCTATATCTTTGTATATGACTCTGTCTATGACAGTATCGATTATGTATCTCTTCGCAAATGAAGCATCCTCTTCCCTTGATAATTCTGGAAAGGTACCATACATCAAGTACCTGTAAAAGAGGGGCATTATATCTCTCTTCCAAAGGTCAGGTTGCTTTCTTATGGCAGCAACATCTAAATTGTTCAGCTCAAGAAATTCGACAAAATCCAAAGGGTCTACTCTTATGCTGATGATTCTACCAGCCAGACTCTCCCTTGCCTTACGTGCTATCGCGACAGACGCAGACCCTGATAGAAAGAACTTGATTTTAGGATACAAATCGTAGTACGTCTTTATCTTGTTCTCCCAATCCTTAACTTTCTGAACCTCGTCTAAGAAGATGTATAATCTGTTCTCTACCTCATCAAATTTCTTCCTCAGCACAACCTTTTCGTATGTCTCAAGGACATCTTTGAGATCAAACGTAATTTCATCAAATGAAAAGTATATGATTGCTTCTTGCTTTACACCCTCAGCTAGCAGTTTTTCTATGACTTGGTACATGAGAGTTGTCTTTCCGGTTCTCCGGAGCCCATAGATAAGAGTCGACTGCCTCCTTTGTAGGGTGTTCACTATTTCATGAAAAACCTTCCTTTTGTACTGCAAAGCCAAGTCGGCTGGTACTTTGCCAGTAGTCCACCACGGATTGAATTTTGTGATGTCCTCAATGCGCATACTATGACATCATGATGCTATTGTTTATAATATTTTATGACATGATGATGCTATTAATCGTTGGATTCTTTATTACAAAAAGGTATGTCAAATGCTATTCTTCCCAGCAGAATCAATATTATGCTCCTATGTCAGACCTCATTCTTTAAATCAAGAGTGTTTTGAACTGATACCAATAACCCGAAACTTCTGGCTGACCTGTCGACTGCTCGCTGAAGATGAAACATGCTTGAACCAGGTCCTATCCTGTCAATACTCGATGATTACATGGCAAGTATCCCCTTGACGAGGATTCAGAGACGCACCTGCCAGTTCGAAAAAGGGCTAGGAGGGTCGAAGAAATGTCGCAGACGAAGAAAAGGCATGCGGAAGGGTTGCGGGCTAGAGTTAAATTCGGTTTGAAAGGAGCTCTTCACAAATTTTTTTTACTTATGATGAACAACAAAATCAAATGGTATGACGCAAGTAATTGTGGACTCGGATCTCTACAGGATGATTATACTATAACTCGAGAATATTCTTTTTAGACAGTTCTGCTAATTCAATCTAATAGTCACATGCCGATTTAGTTGCACTAAGCTTCGTTAAATTGCCTCGGGTTGCTTGTGGAAACTTGGCCAGCTCCTAATTGATTATATAAATTACAAATTACATATTTTCCAGCCTAAATCCTGTCGTAGAACCATCTCTGACTATGATGGAGGAATGACCACTGATATTGCAACAAATGGGGGGCTGAAAATTCAATATCATCCTTCAAGAGGATGTTAGGGGAGTATTCTACATTGACGAAATGGAAGTACATCGCAAATGAAACGTTCGAGGAGGCTTGGCTGTACAGAATATTCCTAGCTGTAAATGTGTAGCGCCGAAAGTAGGAACATGAAAAAAGCGGGTTCTGGCGACAAGAACCAAATGCTGATAAGTTATTCGACAGAGCATGTATACTTGGAGTTTTATAAACCAACTGACATGAATGTCAATCGCCTTATTAAATTACGATTAACGATAAGGTTCAATGAAGTCGATATTAACAAATAGACGAAAAGCTGTATCTCCAGTCATAGCCACAGTCATCCTCATAGCAGTAGCAGTAGCTCTAGGAATTGCTGTAGCATTCTGGGCATCAGGATTAACATCATCGTTCTCGAAATACGAAAAGCTGGGAGTGAATACTCAGTATGCAACTGGGAGCGCAAGCGCGGGTTGGGTAATTAATCTTGGGGGTCAAAACACAGGCAGTTCTGATGCATCAATAACACAGATTCAAATTAATGGTGTCCCATATCCCATATCCGGCAATACAGGGTGCAGTACTCTGCCTTCTGGCAATGCTATAGCTGTTTGCTGGACCAATGCCGGTACAACGGTAACCACTTCAAACAAAGTAAACCAAGCCACTTTATCGGTACCTTCTGGATCTAGCTTTGGCATTCAGTTGGGACTGCCCTCTTCGCCGGGCTCTGCTCTTGCCAACAAGGTATTCACTGACGGTCAAACAATCCAAGTCACAATCATAACCGCAGCTGGCAACAATTACCCGGCATCGATAGTCCTTCCATGAGATACGAAGACTCAATAACCTTTTTTTATTTTTTCCTATTTTAGGTTCTCTTTCCTATTGGGTACTTTTTCTTTCATTCATTCCCGTTAAACTCTTAATATGGGGTTCTGAATTAGCCATTCAACGCTTTTGTCATATCAAATTAGATCTCCTTTGCCTCGACCGTTCGTTTATCAAGCCAAGTAGTTTAATCAGGAAAGGAAATGCCAAAGGTACGAATATTGCATAATGACTCGAGAAATGACCAATGCCTTCAGGTAGCTGATTATTTTGCCGGCACAGCTTTCACCTATTTTGAGAGGGGAGATGAAAGTACCTCAGATATATCGAAGATAAGATACTCTTGAAAAGTAGCTGGGGAAAAATTAATTGGTGAATCTCCCCCTACTTGTCCCAGCCCGCATCCACGGGCATCATTCTTTCTCCAGAGATCACCGTTGCAGGCATCAATAGCCTGTAATAAGTATACGACATTCTCTAGATAAATTCGTCGCAACACCTGAGACAGATAACACAGAGTAAGGAGACTGTTCTCAGAACTTCGGATTACAAAGTGAATGTAGCTGAACTTGCGATATCTGACAACGAACCTGGTACCTTACTTGACTAAGGCATTGTGTTCAAGACTCTCTAACCCGGTTTCCGTAGCCAAGTGATGTATAATTATCAGAACTAGGCCAGGGGTTCGAACTTGGCGAATGACCTCAAAATACATCCCGATCAATCCTTTTCCTCTAACAACTTGATCTGCTCTCTAACCCAGGCATGGTGTCTTTCTAGCATTAAGAGGTGTTGTTTCAAGAGGAAGATCTTGTCCTGAGTAGAGATTTCTTGCGATAGTATCACGCGTTCCCATGCTTTCGGCTGCATCTCTATTGCTTCGTTTAGCATCCTGGCTAATGATGGCGGCTCAACCAGAGTCATCATGATTCCCCTTATCATATGCCACCTCTGGACCGAAAATTGATCGTACTCCCTTCGTGCTTGTTCTAATGCTATTAATCCTGAGTTAGTTATTGCATACGTGGTCTTTTCTCGCAGCCCCCTGCCGACGACTTTGATGTAGCCTTTTTTCGTTAGGCTCCTCAGCACCGGATATATTGAACCCGCACCAGGTCTCCATGCACCCTCAGTCAAAGCGTTGAGCTCCTTCATGATTTCATACCCAGACATTTGCCTGTTTTGCAGAGCATTGAGAATATAGAGAGGAAGCAATCCGACCCTGCCACCGAACCTCAAAGCCTGTACCTTCTCGTTCAATTAAATCGCTGACTACCAGAAAAACTGACATATAAAGAGTTTTAATCATAAGTTTGGTCTGATATATGGCTATATATCGAAATATACTGGTGACGATATGATTAAATACATATCAGACAATAGGGTGCTGACCGCAATGAAAAACATAGTAGAAATCGCAGTTGAGACGGGCAGCTTCAAGACGCTGGTTGCAGCTTTACAGGCCGCTGGGCTGGTATCCGCGTTGCAATCGGCAGGGCCCTTCACAGTGTTCGCCCCGAATGATGATGCATTCGCCAAGCTTCCAAAGGGAACAGTTGAAGGATTACTGAAGGACACACCCAAGTTGAAATCCATACTCATGTATCACGTGATCAGTGGAAAGGTGATGTCCAGCCAGGCAATGCAACTTGCTTCTAGCCAGAAACCGGCCAGAGTAGCAACCCTGCAAGGTTCCCAGATAGAGCTAAAGGTGGAGGGCATGCTCAGCAAAAGCCTTTACGTGAACAATGCCAAGGTTGTAAAAGCAGACATAGAGGGTTCTAATGGCGTAATTCACGTAATCGATTCCGTTATTATGCCACCCAACGCCTGAACAAAGTGTTACGAAGTTGGATTTTATTAATCATAAGTGGTTAGTCATTGGAATATGGGCACTGATTTTAGTAGGTTCTGTACCAGCGCTTCAGCACTACTCTTCATACATCGACTACTCTACGTCGTCCTCTGCGCTTTCACACTACGAATCCTCTAGGGCCCAGTCGCTTCTTTCTTCTGCTTCACCCCAGAATGAGTCACTTCTGGCGGTTATCACAGTACCCACTGGTTTGAATCAATCGCAATTTGCCAAGTCGACGATAGAGTTTCAAAATGCTCTGGCCTCATCTGGTGTTAATAACTTTAGCACCAGCCAGAGCGCGTTCACAGCCTACGCATCTTTTATCGATACTATATTGGGCAATTCAACGGCTTTGATAAGGTCTGCCTATTCGAACTTCAGCCAGGCCGCGCTTGATGTGTACTCTTTTCCACATGCATTTCTCCTGAGCTGGGAAGAAACTAATTACACATCGATTCCCGTGGCTCTACAGATGGCAAACTATTCTGGGTCATCTTACGAAATGGCGTTTGTTGAAATGCTTAATTCCAGCTTATCTTCAGAGCCCAATGCAAACCCCGTCTCACTTGTTCAGAATTCTACGGAGTTTGCTGTACTGTACACAGGCACAAAGGATCCATTCGAGTTCGCTGCTTTGAAGTATCTCAACGTCACTGACTATGATACCTCATTGCTGAACGGTTTTGGCTTGCTTGTCAACGACACAGTGCACCCGATTAGTTTGCACATGCTCGACTCGATAATAAAACCCGGAGACCCCGGCGTCAACTACGTTGAAACGTATGGATTGGAGGGTGCACCTTCCTTCATTACACAGCAGTTCGTTAGCAGCAATTCAAGCGTATATCTTATTGACATCACATTTAGTGTGCCTTCAGGTTACGTGGGTGCGGGTGGTGAAACTCCTTTCCAAACCGCCACTCCCTTCATTAGGTCGTTGTTGACAAGTTACTTTGGTTCCAATGCCGAACTGACTGGAGATGGTGCTATTGCGTACGATACTCAGAGGGTGACCTCGAATTCAGGGATCATCTTCGCTTTCACCTTTGTATTTCTGGCGGTCGCGGTGGCTGTGACCCTCAGGTCTTACCTTGCGCCACTCATATCGTTGTTTATCGTTTCTGTGTCAACCATCCTCGGATATGTAAGTATTTATCTAACAGGAGCCTTACTGTTCCGTGTAAATTTCATAGTCACTTACACCTTGACTGCCGTTCTTCTCGGCGTTGCAACCGATTACCTTGTATTTCTGTTGCACAGGTACCGTGAAGAATTAAGGAATGGTTTGGAGAAAGAAGAGGCACTTCGCATTGCCACAGGAAGAGCCGGCCCAGCCATCCTTGTGAGTGGGCTAACCGTTGCTTCGAGCCTTGGGACGTTTGCATTTATTTCCGGTTTGCAGAGCTGGGGGCCTGTCCTCTTTATGGGTGTAATCTTCACGGTCTGTGCAGAGCTAACTTTGCTTCCTGCCATAGCTGCAGTGATAGGTCCTAGGATATTTCTCAAAAGATCCTTGGTAAAGCCTGTGAATATATACAGGAATTCTGTCTTTTACAAAGCAGCATCGTTCAGTATATCAAGAAAGCCGTTGGTAATTGGTTTGGTCTTGATTCTTGCCGTCCCTGCAATATATGCCTGGTTTACCGTCCCAACCAGCTTCAATTTTAACGAAGGATTGCCTGCTAGTTTACCTAGTGTAAGGGCTCTTAACATTGTACAGGGATCCTTCGGCGCTAATCTGATCTACCCCAATTATGTAATTGTAAACCTCACAGGCCAGGTTTTCAGCTCTAACGGCTCGCTTACCTACAATGCTGTTTCACAGCTTGATTCCTACTACAAAGAGATTGTTTCGGTTCCGGGAATCGTGAAGGTGATCGGTCCAGTTTCATCAAACTCTACCCCAGAACCAGAATCGGTATCCAAAGCCTTCATATTCGATAGCGGTTCACACGCTTACTTTATCGCATATGATAATTATTCGCCTTATACTTCACAAGCCATATCCATTGTCAAGACTCTTCGTTCAAACACAAATCTTCTGGTTGGCGGTCTTACTTCGACTGTCATAGATCAACAAGATTACTCCTCGAAGATCTATACAGAACTAGAGGTGCTAATAGTAGCTGCAATAGCCGCAATAATAGGTATATCATTCAGGTCTATCAAGTATCCGATGATAGCACTAAGCGGTGTTTTCATCAGTATTACTTGGACCACAGCGCTGCTATACATCATAGCAAAGTACATACTTAACGAGGAAATGCTTTACTTGATACCCCTGATTCTCTTTGTAATACTCATGTCACTTGGCAACGACTACACAGTTTTCATAATCAGCAGGGTTAGAGAATATCAGAAGGAATATGAATTCAAGGAGGGCATCCTCAGGGGTATGTCGGGTTCTGCCGGCATCGTGACTTCGCTGGGAATCATACTTGCAGTATCACTTGGCTCTTTGGGATTAGCCCCGATCTCATTTTTAAAGCAACTCGGGCTTGCATTTGTTATATCCCTCTTGTTGGACACCTTTATCATAAGGACCTTCTACTTCCCTGCCATGATTCACCTTTTGAAAGAAGGACGAAATGGCTTAACAGAAAAATCTTCCAGTTGATGGGCAATCACTTACTGACAGGGGCGGAGCAGAAGGCTCTCAATGAACTCGTGAGGGAGCTGTATGATACCGTGAAGCCCAGGCTCTATTATGCATGTGATAGGTATACGGATGCATATCTACGTATGAATATATAGAGTGAGACCAGAGTGGTCATTCTACAGCGCAAATAAGTTATATACATTTATATAATAATAAGATACGCCTATGGCATATGCCAGAAGAAGTATACGACGAGGATAATGATGTTAAACAGCATTGGCCCAATTTGAAGAGCTTACTGATGATAGAGAAGGCAATAAAGGATGCAGAAATACCGCCACGTAAGACAGAGCTCTGGGGAATGCTTCCAAAGGGCATGATGTACCAGACTTTTTGCAAGGCAATAGATTATTTGCAGGCATCAGGAAAGATATTGATTGACAAGGAAGGCAGAGTAGTGTGGATAGCTGCGGACAACCCTGAACTGGTCAGATTGATGAACGAAGCTGTCAACCTTTAGAAAAAATACTAATAACCAAATCTTCGCTCGTAGCTCTTATGGTCAAGAAATATTTCAATAATGATGACTGTTAATAGATTTGCTTTGCCGATTAAAGTGTAACACGCTCTTCTTTCTTCGTCCAAGTCGTATCTCCATAAATTGTTTAGTCCATTGAATTGAGGAATCCGCTTCCAGATAGACCTAGAAATATGGTCCCTTGCATCTGGCCTCTCTTTCAAAACATTAATCATTGTCTGAATTTTGTCTTTTACTTCTGTATCCTTTAGATGTTTATAAAGATCGAAGCACTGCCGAGTCATTTTTACTTGTACTGTGCGTTTGATGCTCAACTTTTGAAAATTCTCTAATGATATTTTTGAACGTTAACAAAATGCTTTGAGCAAAGTAGGTACTTTATTGCATTAACTATCCTTGGAAAATCGTATAAGGAATGAACTCTTCTGAATTCCTTCTTTCATTTTCATAGACATTTAGCTTATCCCTTCATTTCACATGGAAATTTGCAAATATCAGACCTGCAAAAACGGGTTTTTCTGAACGGAGTGTGAGAGAAGACCGTGAAGGTCATTGATTCATCTTCTCTGTCAAAGTTCTTGAACAGAGAGGACGGATGGGAGCTAGTTAACGAGGAGCTTGAAGCTGGCTGCATTGCAATTGAACTTGCATTAAAGGAGGCGGGGAACAGCCTTTGGAAGAGAGTGCAGATAGGAGAAATTTCAGGCAATACAGCATCAAAACTATACAGTACATTCCTAGAGCATCTGCCTTTGAAGCTAGCTGAACAAAGTGAGCTTTACAATGATGCAATGAAGCTAGCTATCTCTAACAGAATAACGCTTTATGATGCTTTATTCATTCAGCTAGCTAGGAAGCTGAGCTTGCCTTTGGTAACTTCTGACAGGGAACAGGTAGATGTATGCAAGAAGCTAGCAGTCCAAGTCAGGTATATAACTTGGCTTTCTGGCAAATAATTTACTTTATACTATTTTCGGATGAATTTGATAATCACCGAAAAGATAGAATATTACCTACCTAGGAAGCTCTCCTGTTTCGATATGAACAGAGCCATCCTTACTAACAAGAAAAACTATAACACCAAGCTTCATGAGCGATTTCTTTATAGAATTGACTAGCTTCAAATCATAATCATCGTTAGGAAGCGCAATAGCTGCCATTGCACCTTCGTCTAAATATTGGAGTGCCTTGAGCAACGCTCTGCCCAAGTGGTCTTGCTTTTGACTCTGATCAAATTCCTGTCCCTTTCGGGCAGTTTCTTTCGAGGTAGTCTGACCCTTTGCCTCAACTTTAATTATGCTTTTTGTTTCGGGGGATTTGGCACATATATCTGCTTTCTTTTCATACACACTTTTAACTGCGTCAATATCTTCAAATCCTCTCTTTTCTAGAAAGCTACAGACTGCACCTATTACTTGCATTTCTTTGAGCAATCCGAATCCTGCTCTCCATCAGCAATGATTATACGTGATGTGCAATAAAAAAAAGTTTTGGCTTTGGTGCAAAACATCGTAGCTTCAACTTTCGATTTTGCTACATAGATAATTCGCTTCGTCTATATAAGAACAAAAATTATCCTTTTTGGCTATTATAATTCATTGCTGCCTCAGATGCTCTGACCATAGCTTTCGTGAATTTCATTGACTCAGGAATCAGTACCTTTTGGAATTTTACTAAAGGTGCATCAGCATTATATGCGAGTGGATCCTAGTAATCTTCTTTCTCAACAGCTGGATATCTCGGTTCCTTTTCATGCCACATGGTTAGCATCGATAAAGCGTAAACCCTTGAGCCTGCTTGAGCAAATAAATTTACAATTAGGTTCGAGAGAGGAGGGCCGATGCATGACTTCAAAATATTAATCAAGACAGAAAATATTTGCTTGTTGGTTATATTGTTGTTTATCCCATCTACAGCTGTTTTTACAAGTTCGTTATTCAATCCCAAATTCAAAGTATCCTTCCACATTTGCGCAGCCTGTTTTGCGTCGCGCAGTTCGTCTATTGCTCTCCCATACATTTCTGGGTCTACTGTTGATATATTTTGCACTGGTTTAGTAAGAACGTTTTGAAGCTGAACGATACGTCTTGAAAACAACTTCGAGATTTCCGAATTGTGTGCAATATCGAGTTGAAGAAAGTATTTGTAGAAGGAATAAACATTCTTCTGAAATTCGTCGCCTCTCAACAGAATCGCTATTATGCTCTTATGCCCGACCTCGTACTTCAAATCGTCAGGCTTTAGTATTGATACCAATAAGCCGAAACCCTTGGCGGACTTCTCGACTGCTTGCTGGAGATGAAACATGCTTGGGCCAAAAAGCTTCCTTCTGTAAAGTACAGAGCTAGCATCGACATCTTGTGTAGCCAATTTGCCCAAGGATAGAGAAAGGCTTGCAATATCCTTAGATGGAATCGAAGCTATGTCTGTAATTCTCTTAACCAATTCTTCATAATGCTCAAACATATCTTGGGCTAAATCATACGCCTGAGTTTTATAAGCGTATTTTTTCACTAGATTTCGTGAGACGTTTGAGTGATCACTTTGCCCAGATTTTTGCGTAAATGCAAAAAGTTTATCATTTTGTTTAATCAAAGTGAAAAGGATGAGTATCAAAGACGAGATATTCCATGAGTTTGCTAAAGGACTGAAGACTAAGGGTCTTCCAGATGGCTTTATCGATAGATTGTCTTCCCTTCTAAAAGAGAATAAAGTTACAGAGGAGCAAATGATTGAATTAATTCGAGGAGCGTCGCTAGATGTCGACAAAGATTAAAGCAATCCATATCAAAGCCTTGAGAGGTATTAGCGCCCTAAATCTGGAACTAAATGGAAAGAACCTCGTTCTAAAAGGAGATAACGGTACTGGTAAAAGTTCGATCGGCGACGCACTTGAATTTTTCTTTACAGGTCAAGTGGCTCACCTGAAGGGAGCTGAGGGGCTCTCGAATAAGAAGCATCTACCTCATGTAAATTTTACGGACAAGGACTTGGCCGTCAAATTACACTTTGACCCTGGTAATATTTCGGTAAAGAGGACGTTCAAGGGCATTGATAATATACCTCCCCGGTTGAAGGAATATATCGAAGAAGGCAGGCACAGCACTTTTATACTTCGCCGTGCGCAGATTTTGGAATTTATTAACAGCAAACCAGCAGATAGATACAGGTCATTAGGCAATATAATAGGCATAGCTGACTTGGACGAAAAAGAGCTTGTGTTAATGGGAGTGCGTGACGAGCTAAAAGGACGTGTTGAGTCAATCCAATCTGAGTACAAAGAAATTTTGAATGAAATCTCCGAGCTGATACAGAAGAAAATCAGCAAAATAGATGAGGTCCTTTCTCGGTTAAATAACATGCTAAAACAAAAGGGGTTACCAACTGTTGATTTGTTAACCGAATTGAATAATTACAGCAAAGAACTAATTCCCAACATAAGGGCAACTGTCAATAAGGAAGATTTAGCTTCGGTTACAGCAATACAGACCATCCTAATGGACATTCCTATTCCTGGAGAATTTCTTCATGACACTAAAGAACTGAATTCAAAAATTGAAGAACTGATCAGGAAGCGTTCCAAGTCGTATACTAACGAACAAAGCTTGCTCGAATTGGCAAAAGACGTAATAGCCGAAAAAGAGTCAGATATCTGCCCAGTTTGTAATCAGCCTATAAACCGCACTGAATTGCTTGAAAGTCTTTCCCAGAGAATCAAAACTCTTATTGGGCTGACCAAAGAAGCTTCTAATTTAAGAACCTCTATAGAACCTTTGAAATCGACAATCGATAGGGTGGTATCAAGGTTAGAAGATTTACTTGGAAAACTGTCACGGTTTGACAAACTATCAATATATTCAAGAGAAATCGAAACTCTAATTCATGATGGCAAGAAACTGCAAGAAAAGATAGCTTCTGCAAAGCAGCTGAACAACCTAATCCCAGTTGACGATTTGATCAATTGGAGCAGTAAGGTAAATAAAGTTACAAGCAATCTACAGAATGAATGTAAAAACTTGTTGAATGAAATCGGTCCTACTGAAGAAGAGAAGAACATAATTGAGGCGATCGATCTAGTCACAAGAGTAAGCGTGAAGTTAAATCAAGCGATGAAGATTCAACGTGATCTGGAAATAAACAAGTCATCGTTTAGACTTGCAGAGATCATATTTTCTTCGTTTTCTAATGCGAAGAAACAAATCACACACAAAATATACTCTGAAATACAATCGGGAATCAAGAATGCATATCTTGCAATTCACCCGAACGAACCTATTGGGGATATCGAATTAGCTGTAAAAGAAAAAAGGAGAGCTAGTGCGAAACTGGATTTAGAATTATTCGGAAAGAAAGGAGATCCAAGAGCACTATCAAGCGAAGGGCATTTGGACTCTTTGGGTTTATGCATCTTTCTTGCTTTCATAAAGAAATTTAACACAAAGTTCGGGCTTATGGTCTTGGATGATGTGGTAACTTCGATCGATTCCAGACATAGACAAAACATAGCCAAACTCATAATGAACGAATTCAGAGATAAGCAGATCATTATAACAACGCATGATGAAGTTTGGTTCGAGCATCTTCGTGCATGTCAGAAAGCCTTCGGCTTGGAGGGTAATTTTATTAATTATGAGATTATTAATTGGGACCTCGTTACTGGTCCCCAACTTAAGAAAGCCAAAATCTTGTGGGAAGAGATACAAGAGGATATTAAAAGAGGGGATAAGATAGCGGCAGGCAACAAGGCTCGTCAGTATCTTGAACGCCTGCTCAAGGAAGCTTGTAACAACACCCAAGCTGCTGTACCATATAAGTTAGATGGAAGGTACGAAATAGGCGACCTTTTTGAAGCAGCCAAACAGAGATTACAAAAACTGACAAAGGGTACGTCTATTGAAAACAGTATAGTCAAATGTTTCCAAGAGCTTTCCAGAACAACATTCATGGCTAATCCGTTATCGCACGACAACGTATTGCAGGAAGAACTTAGCCTCGAAGAGGTAAGGGGTTTCTGTGATGCCGTGCACAATCTTGATGAGACCTTATCCTGTCCTTTCTGTCATAATCGGCTAATATATGACAAGCAATTTAGAGCATTACGTTGCTCTAGTGAAAAGTGCGAAGATCCAATTTCGATAGAGGTACCTCAAACTGTGTAACGCTGCCTAGAATGAATGCCGTTAATTAAGTAAAGCTAGTAATATGCAAAAAACAACCCTATTACGTTACCTTATATAACAAAGTCCTTGATACTGTTCAAATCTGTTGGTTTGCGGATGGTTAGATACAAGAGCTGCAAAAATTGCCATGCTTTCAAATTGGCTACATGGGTTTCAATTGTTTGGTTGCAAGGGAATCGGTGGAGTTTCTCCGGGTTTAGCTAATCTCGAAGGAATATGCCCCGTCGGTAAGGGAGAAGGCTGGAACAGAATGAAATAAAAGGAATTTAGAACTTTCAAGTAGAGCTACGTATAAACCCGTCCATGATAGATTGCTATATGTTGTTTTCGAAAGAATTTGGTTTTGTCCGCTAGGTTCTGAATCAATTGAATTGTAAAATCGAATAGGTTAAAACCACTTCATCTTTTTGTATCTCTTTTGGAGCACTTTTCCTTCTACTAAAATGTTGGAGCCAGGGATACTATCTATGTTTATGTCTATTCTTCTGTAGTTCTTATCCTTAGCCCTTTGCAATCTTTGTCTCTTCGTCTCTCTATCCCAGCTGTTGGATTTAACCTCATGATGATATTCTGGACCAACAGGTTGTCCAAACATATTCGTTCTTTGCACCGTATAATCCCATCCTCCCTTCCTTTGGTCGCGCCTAATTACTCTGTTACCTCGTAGCATTTGCCGTTCTCGGTATATTTCTTCACTTAGTTCCCCCTTTGCATGCTTGAATTCTGCATCCTCCCTCTTCTTTTCTTTCTTTGATTTTGGAAAGAGATCCAATATTAAACATTAATCTACTAACTGTTTTAAAGGTTATGCACATGGTGAAACAGTTCCAAAGAATAGAATGTTTTGCAATGCCAGAGGCTCGTGTGTTTTGGCCTGCTAGACTCTAGACTTCGTAAATGAGGTTACTTCGTTACACAATACATCATCTCACAATAGGTAATATATTGCTAATCCGAGCGTTGGTAAGACAATGATTTTGCAACGAGTAATGATATAAGCTGTGATTCTTTTTTTGGTGAATGACCTCCCCAATCAACAATGGAAATGACTCCAAAAATGTGCCAGAATTCAATCTATAGCATTGATCCTGAGCAGACCTTTTGCAGCTTTGATTTGAACCCATTTCTCTAGCATCCTTCTTTACTTTACGTCAGAGTTGGGAGGAGGCTTTTGAAAACATTTGAGTAAGGAGAATTTTACTACTGTTTGATTCTGGCTCAATAGTAAAATCAAAGGAGCGGTAGTTATTGGTACTACAGACCTCTTATTGGATTGAGTCAGAAAAGCATCGGCAATAGGACATTAGTTTAAAGTCTAGCATGAATCTACTTATCCTGACCTTTTTTTCGAATCAATAACAGCATGCCTCCTTTACTGCTAGCAAGCGTCATAGCCCGTTTCTTGTCAAGATTAATTAGTGATTCGCCTAAGCTGTCTATCAAGTAAATCTTGAAATCGTGCCCAATCAACTCTTCCATGAATAAACTAGGATCTACCCCTGAATCTGCTAACAAATCAGGGGCAAATTCTGTTATTATAGCAATGAAAGCGCTACGCCGAATCAGATTTCTCATTCCTCTTAACGCAAAAAGCTCCCCCCCATCTATGTCCATTTTGACCAAATCCACATGCATATCAGTAGGAAGAAATTCATCTAAACTGACGCCTTTGACAGTAAATACACGACCCTCGCCTTTTTTGTAATACAAGCTTGAGTTGCCAAACACCCCTGTAGAGTAGAATCTAAATAGGCCACTCTTCTCAGCAACAGCAAAAGGAAGAACTATGATATTGGATGTATGGCGTCCTCTCGCAGTATTCAGAAGAGCTTTATAATTCCTAGGATCAGCCTCAAATGCTATTATTCGTCCTTTTGGACCTACCTTTTCTGCAGCCAAAAGAGAATAGTATCCCCAAGCAGCACCGATATCTAGAACCGTTATACCCTCTCTGAGTAATGAAAGAAATACTCGAGTTACAAACGGTTCGTAACTGTGGTAAGCCACCCATATCAAAAGTCATCGAAGAGGACCAGATGGCATGTACTGTAGGCAGAAACGGAATACCCGCCTTATGTTATAAGAGATTCCATAAAGCTCCATTTGATTGATCACGTTATCATAGAACACGATTTTGCAGCATGTAGTTAACGGTAGCTGTCAAATGAGAATGCGTCACTTTTAGGTCCTTTGTTTAAAATAAAAAATGGTGTACCTACCTTCACTCGCATGCAGAGTGATATGCTTAGCGTTAAAGCAGAATATGTAATAGGGAAAGACATGTGCGAGTTATTGAATCACAGTTCACGACATAGTTCGGTGAGGCTTCGAATGTATGAGCTTGTTGAGTTGTTTTCGGAATAGGTAAATAGCCCACATTACAAAAGAGCGAAAACTATCCCAGCAAGCATGTTAAATCCGGATATGCTTAAATCGAATGCTAGGCGAAATCGGATAGGAACATGGTTGGAGAAAACACAACTACCGTTCGGTCGGCTTGAAACCCTTTAAAATCGATTGAACAACGAAATACACTTGACGGATTAACTTTTATCTTTGTTCCAAAGGGAGACTTTCAGCCTCAGCTGTTGGCTGGATGAAATACGATTCTAAAATTTACTTAAAATACCTAGAGGTTTTGTCTGCGCAAGTAACATCACCTAGTTACACGTCTAGGTAGGTCTATAACCAGCAGACTTGGCAAGCTCCTACTTCTTCTGATTTTATTCCATTTTTCGAGCATGCTTCTGTAGTTAGCTCCTAGCCTCCCAGGAGGAGTTTCTCGCCAGACAAAGGACGAGAATTCGAAGCCATCTGTCAAAGGTTCGCCTTGCGCTTCAGGTGCAGCTACGGCTATAGCTACATCTGACCTGGTGCTGAAGGTTATTGGAAAGACACCAACTAGATATGCTTTCTTTGTTTGTAGACCATATTCTGAAGATATCCTGTGAATGCTATCTGCAAGACCTTCGCCAAAGAGAATCCTGCCTCCTATGAAGGCCCAGACGTTTCTGTATGGCTTTATCCTTCTGTAGCCATAGAGGATCTTGTTATCCCTTTCGAATATGATATCAACCGTTGCAATCGGTAGGCGGAGCTTTACCTTGTTCCAAAGGTCTTCTTCGCCGTTGAGTTAGCGTTTATCATTGCGTTATTTCTGAATCGGCTTTTATTCAGAACAAGAATTTTTTCTATTTACGTGTAGTTCATTACGATACTGTATTCGATAGGTTTTTTGTTATACTGCAAGTTTAGCCTATGCTTCGTATACAGGCCTATCTGGGAATATAATACTCTAGTCTTCCATCTTATAATCGCAAAACTCTTTGCCATGCTATTTTTTATTATGCTTCCTTCATCTAGGCCAATGTTAAAGGCTTTGAACCAAGGATACTTGGACATATTAACTTTAGAGTTTCACGCACTACATTAGCGGCGAGTTCTTCGTTTTCCAGCATTATGATTTTCCTACTTGTTCTAGCTCTTAAACATCTGCTAAGCTCTCTATACCACGGGCTGCGTTCCTGACCAAAACGCCCCGTACAATTTTTCAACTGTTTCTTTGTCTCCTCAAATAACCATTTATATGGATGTGCATGAGCGTTTCTGATCGCTATAATGCACTTGGCTATTTCCTTTTGACCTTGGTTTATTAGCCCGCACTTACATGCTCTTTCCAGAAGATCGTCTGTTGCAATGGCATAATTTATATCCAAAACTTCGTGAAAGTGGGATTCTATGGCTATGGCACAAAATATAATTACTGGCCCCCAGAGTTCGCAGTCCAAGCACCTCTTTACAACATCAAGGTACTTGGAAATATAGTACTCATCGTTGCTCAAGTATGTAGAGCAGTTAGCTACGCTATTAGTAAGAAACTTCGTATTTTGGTTTGACAATCTAGCTCTTACACCTGCAATTGACCTTAGGGCATTTAAATATCACCCATAGCTAGCTATCGCATGAATAACGGTCAAAATAGTGCTATAAGATGAAATTTTCTGATTAACATTAGCACTTCTTATAAGGTAACATTCAGCATTGGATTGTAAATCTCAATAATCGAGAAATACCGAATAAGCTCATCCAAACCGTTTGTCATCATTATTTTACATTCAAACCCGGCAGACCTGATTTTTTTATACGAAACCATATAGTTTCTCTGGTCCAAGTCGTATGAAATTTCTGCAAAATGAAGATAGAAATCGACCTTCTTCCTCAGCATATTGGCCACATCTTCCTTACTTAAGTTGTTTCTTTCGTCACCCACGTTATACACTTCCCCCCTCGTTTTGTTATAGTTATTAATCGCGAATAAGAATGCTCTAGCCATGTCTTTCACATGTATGAATGTTCGCATAAAGTTTTTCTCATATACTATTAAAGTCTTCTCCTTCACAGCTTTGTAAGTGAAATCGTTTGGTAATAGGTCTATTCTCATCCTTGGTGAAACTCCAAATGCAGTGGCAAATCTATATATCACATATTCTTTGTTAAGCTTCACTATCCCTTCTGCCTCTGCCTTCTGTTTACCGTAATCTGAAAGAGGGTTAAGAGGAGTAGTTTCCGTACAGTATTTCTTTATAAGCTTTCCATATGTGCTTCCCGTTGATGCAAATATTATTGGCACCTTGCCATTTGTCTGTTCGACCAATAATTTTGTTCCACCCACGTTAATCGACCTTGATAACTCTGGGTCACGTCTGCAAGCTGGATAGCCTACTATTCCAGCTAAATGAATGACCCAATCGACATCTTTTAGTGATTCCTTTACTTTTTCGGGATTCCGGATATCCCCTTTTATCACTACAAGGTTATCCTCGCCAAGCACAGGAGCAATGCCTGTATATCCGACTCGAAAATCGTCAAGTACCCTAACTCTGTAGCCATGCCTCAATAGAAAGGGGACAAGTACAGAACCTACGTACCCCGCTCCACCCGTTACCAAAATTCTTTCAGTCATATGCTAACCCCATGTACAAAGTCGTTTAAATACTCCGCAGAAGACTTGAGAGGATATTCTGATGCAAGTTTGTCTACACACATTTCATGAAAATCTATCATTGCGTCTTTCCTCGTTGTTACCTTTTTCCCAAGCATAGACGCGATCTCTCTTACTGTGATGGAGCCTCTTCCACCCACGTTATAAATCACGTTTTTCTTCTGACGGTTGACCAGATATAATATCACGTTTGCAACCTCTGAAGTTGTAATAAGCTGAAGCTTGGACTCAAGGGTCACAAAAAGTGGTGTTCCATCCAGTATGTCTTTAACAACCCCTTTTTTCAGATCTTTGCCAATCAATGCAGAACACCTCAGTATTAAATAGGATGCAGAGTAGTTCCTGACTATCCTTTCTGCAAGCAACTTGTTGAATCCATAGGGACTAAGAACCTGATCAACTCCGATATCCTCTCTGGTATTTTCGTTCCCCTGAAGCGGATACACATCACTTGTTGAGATGAAAACATACCTTTCGGTGTTGAAATCGAATAAAGATCGATACACTGATTTTACCGATGCTTCAAAATCTTCAACTGGGTTTTGATTTGCCCAATACCTTCTGCTGTTTCCGTCTGCGTTGACTAGTACGTCGAAACTCTCTTGCTTAAAGTGTTCATAGTTTTGTCTAGTGATGCCGTAGACTTGACCAAGAAGTGTGAATCTTTGGGCTAGGGTCTTACCCAGAAAGCCGTTCGCGCCAATGATTCCTATCTTCATTTTAGCTACGCATCTTCGCAATTATATCCATATAGTTAGAGTCAAGCCAATTAACAGTCTTCTTTATACCTGTTTCGAGTGAAGTTGGAGGAGTCCATCCTAGCTTTGATTTCATCTTCTCTATGCCCAATACCTTCTTAAGGGCGCCGTCAGGCATATCTGTTCGGTAGACAAATTCGCCCTGATAGCCAACTACTCTTTTAATTATCTCTGCTAACTCACGAATCGATAGACCTGATCCAACTGCTATATTCAGCGGATCTGGTTCGTTGTACTTTTCACCAGCTATCAATATTCCTTTAGCTGCATCTTCCACATAAAGCCATTCCCTTATCGCTCTGCCAGTTCCCCAGATCTCCACGGTAGGCGATTTATTTCTTTTTGCGTTGTATATCTTCCATATTAAAGCAGCAAGTCCGTGAGATCGTTCTGGTTCAAAGTGATCTCTTGGTCCGTAAAGGTTTGCCAATATTAGCTGAATAGAGTTAAAACCGTACTGCTTTCTGTAAGCCCATCCCTGTACCACCTGCGCCTTCTTTGTGAATCCATAATCAAGGACAGATTCGTGCAATGGACCATCCCAGTACACAGATTCATTCAGAGTGTCGTTATCTAAATAGCCTGGGTATGAACATCCAGCTATTATGTTCACGTATTTTTCGACCCCTGCTCTTCTTGCTGCTTCCATCGTGAATGTACCCATCAGCAGATTATCCATGTATATTGTTGCTTCTCTCCCCTTCTGATATGCTATTCCACCTTGATTTGCTGCACAGTTAAAGACTATATCAGGTTTTACCTGTTCAAAATACTTAATGCAAGCATGCATGTCAGTCAGGTCTACCCCATTCCCTCGACTTGGTACATGTATTTCGCAATCGTAATTGCCAAGCTGGTCGACTATATGGGAACCTAGAAAGCCTGTTCCCCCTGTGACGACTATCCTTTTACCGTCGTAAATGCTCATCGCGATCTTGCTGGTATCACCAACCTATAATCTTGCCTTTTCTGTGTATTCTAATTCATTTGTTTTAGTTATATGTGAGCAGAAATAAGGATATTAGAAGATCAGATGACTCTGAGCATATGTTTGTTGGGATTGATCTCCACAAGCTGACGCTAAATGCAGCTGTTATGGATGAAGAAGGAAAGGTGCTCAATGAGGTGAAGATAAAATCCGAGCCAGACAGCCTGAAGAATTTCTCTGAATCTCTACCAGCAAAATCAGATGTTGTAATAGAGAGTTCTTCAACTTGCTACTGGGCATACAGAGTTCTTTCTGAAAGGCATAACGTTGTTCTATCTAATCCGATGAAGACAAAGGCTATAGCTTCCGCAAAAGTAAAAACGGATAAAATAGATGCTTTAACTCTAGCTAACCTGCTGAGAGGAGGATATATAGCTCAAAGCTATATACCACCAGCTGAAGTGATGCAGCTCAGGGAGCTTGTAAGGTACAGGGCTAACCTAGTTAGAATTAGAGCGATAATCAAGAATAAAGTTCATGCAAAGCTCTTCATGTACAACGTCAAGATAGATGGTTATCCCTTCACTCAGGAATACATGAATAAGCTATGAGAACTGAAGGATTTCAAGATAAACGGATATCTGAATGTGATTGAATCATTAAACTATGAAATAAATGAAGTATCTGATATGATAATGAAGATAGCCCAAAATAATGATGATGCGAAGAACCTATACCATTACAGGAATATCGTACTATTCTGCACTGATGATAATCAGTGAAGTTGGTGACATAAACAGGTTCACTGATTCAAACCATCTTGTTTCATATTCAGGACTATCACCTTCAACCCATTCATCAGGAAAGAAGACTTTCTATGGTCCAATAACAAAGCAGGGTAGCAAATATCTAAGGTGGATACTTAATCAAGTGACATGGGCTAACATAAGGAATGAACCAGATGGTACGATTGCCAAATTCTATGCAAAGATCAAAAGGGAAGCGCAATAGCAATAACTGCAGCATCAGCCATAATGTTAAGGATAATATTCTGGATGCTAAAAGAGCATAGGCCATATCACAGTTAATGGGCCATGACTGCGATTTCGCGATTGAGGGAAAGCCTCGAATGAGTAACTGGTATAACCCCTCTTTAATGGAAGGATGTAATCGCCAAATTTATATGCCGCTCACATGAGTATCTTCAAATGATCTCCTCTCCAGTTAGCGCTCTTGGGTCTGCAAGGACCTTTCTATCTTCCAGCTTCTTGTAGAACATCTGGATGGGAGTCTCGACCCTAGAGAGGTCGAACGCTTCATGTGGCCTCACCTCGTCGTACCATGCGAAGAACTCATCGATGAAGGGGAAGAACTTCTCAGTCTTACCGCCTGTCTCCCGTGAAAATCGATGAGCTGTGATAGCTGTATCATTGCCATCTTAGGTGTCCCCCTCATCACCAGATAAGCCTTCCATGTCAAAAGGATACCTCGAGATGATGTCCGCATGCGAAGAAATGTCCTTCAGCAGGCTCGATACAGAAGTCCTGTCCTCGTCGCTGGAAGGCAGACTCCTCTTCGCCTTGTACCTTACACTCTTCATCTTCTTTGCCGTGAGATATCTGTCCTCCTCCACGTAACTTTGTTTAGAAGACAGGACCTTCCAGATGATGCAGACCAGCTTCCTCGCAGCAGCCACTTCTGCCTTCTGTGCCACTCCCTGCCTCTTCAGCATCTTCCGGTAGTACCTCTTGACGACGGTCTGCTTCCTTGCGGTGACAGCCCCCCTAACGGCACAGGTGAGTGCATACTTCAGAACGGCATCACCGTGCTTGATTCCACGATGATTGGACCTGTATTCGCCGGAGTTGTCTACCTTCGGAACGAGGCCCGCGTAGGAGCACAGCCGTTTCTTTGTGGGGAACCTGGCGATATCGCCTATCCTGGACTTCGTAGTCACGGCCGTGAAGATGTTCATCCCGGGTATAGTCATGAGCAGCCCTACGTCATCGTCCGATTCCGCCATCTTTGCGAGCCTGCTCTCGAATCGTTCGTGGTGCAGCAGGTGGAGCTTCATCTCGTCGAGGTACGTGCGCAGTGTTGCTGTGTCGTCTGCAGGAAGCTTGAGCCTGGCTATTCTCTCAAGACCTTCCACTCCGAACGGGTCTGACAGGTCGTCCAGGTCGTGGACCATGTTCCTCTCCAGCAGCGAGTGTATCTGGTTCTTCACCCTTGCAATCTTCCTCCCGACCTGGATCTGTTGCATTACAAGGGAGCGCATCTCCTCTATGTATTGGCTTGGGACGTAGACCCTCCTCAGGTATCCCAACGAATCCTCCCTGACTATCCTGACGGCGTCTCTTTCGTCTGTCTTGATGGACGGCTTCCTTTCCGGTGGCGCCACCATGTGCACCTCGTATCTTTGTGATAGGAGCCTGCTGATTACCTTTCCAGTCGTGCTCGCTTCTATGACCACGACCGACCGTTCAGGTACTCTTGCATAGAGAGTTTCCATGCCCTGCATCGTTGTCTGAAATTCGAATATCTCGCTTGGTTCCGTGTTGCCGTCCATCATGCATGCTGCCACGCACTTCTTCTTGTGGGCGTCTATTCCTAATCTCATCATATTATTTTGTTCATCTCCTGGAACTGGACCCGGAGACCGACAGTCTCCCGTACGTGCTCTGGGCACAGGTGGGCCGGTCGTTTATCGAAGACAGCCAGGCTGTGGCTCGTGCATGTTGCACAAAACAAACGAAGGCTGTCCGGATCCATTTCCTTGTTGTGTTCTGTAGGACTGAGCTTTAGATTTTCACACCCGCTGTGGATAAACCAAAATTGATTTAGGCATTGTTATGGCTTTTTGCATAAATGATTGGGCCGACTTCCGTGTGTGGACGAACTTGCACATTAAAGCCTCTAGCTCGCAGTTTGTCTATCAACGTCGCGGGATTTCCGAATTTCGTATGAACCTCCATCACAATCTGTTCGACGGATTCCAACCAGTGCAAGTCGTCAAATAGAAGGAATTCTGCCCCTTCGATATCTATCTTCAGAAAATCTATGTGCGATATGTTGTAGCTGCGCATGAGGTCATCCATTGTAAGTGATTCACAAGTTATCACAGGATATGCGCCCGATGATTTCATAATAGTGTGGCCAGTGGGATGGACCAAAAACAAGCGAGTTGGCCCACTGACGTTACTTATTGCTTTTTGCACCAATTCTATATTAGAAAATTTATTAGCCAAAACGTTTCTTCTTAACTGCTGGAAATTTGTTGGGTCAGGCTCAACTGAAATTATCTTCCCACTCGGGGATCTAGCAGCACCATATAGTGTGAAGACACCAATATTTGCCCCCAGATCAACTATTGTCGCATCTCGGTCAATACTTGTAAAACCCAACAATTCATAGGATCTCTTGATTACTATCTCGTTGATTAACCCAATGTCAGGTCGTTCAAACGTAATAGGAATTCCGTGAACCTTGATTTTGACACTTCCCAGTGCTCGGCCCCCAAGATTCTCACTGCCGTGAAACGCTTCTATGGGTAGTTTTAGAATGAAACGAAGGGTAATTCTTGCACCGAAAAGAGATGCGACCAATCTAATGATTTCGTTTGTTTCCTCGATTTTCTTTGTTACTTGTTTCAATTACTCAAACTCGACCTCAGTTCTCTGAAATCTTCCTGAAGAACGGTTTCTTGCTCCAATTCATTCCTTACACAAGCGCTGGTAGAGGCTCAAGTAGCGTTTTGCAATATGATCCCATTTGAATTCTTGTGCACGCACTCTGGCACGCTTTCCTATATTAGTTCTAACAGAAAAATTACTTACCAAAAAATCGATCGCGGTTGCCAGCTCACTTATGTTCTCTGGATTTACCAGGATGCCGTCCCATTGATTCCTGATATACTCAACAGGACCTCCTTTATTGGTTGCGATTACTGCTTTACCCAATGCCATTGCTTCAAAGACAGCAATATTAAATGTCTCAAGCCGCGAAGGGAAAACGCAAAACTCACATTCCAGCAATAAGGGGATTAAATGCTCGTGCGACATGTGATCAAGAAACAAAATTTTCTTTTCAAGTCCAAGTTGGATAGCCAAACTTCTGCATATTGATTTGAACAATCCATCTGGACCACCGACGAAAACGAGCAAATGGTCCTTGCTACAATTAGCTGCTTTGAAGGCCCTTATTAAAAGGTCTTGACCCTTTATAGGGTAAAACACTCCAAAACATACAATGACCTTCCCGTCCTTGGCGGCGTCATTTCCGTGCCGATTAAGGAATTCACCAAGTATTCCATTCGGAATTACTCTTATGTCTTGGTGAGAAATTCCTTGCTTTTGAATTTCTGTTTTTTGCGTAATTTGCGTTAACAACCAACAATCTCGACAATTTCATTAATCTCTTGCTTGGCAAGTCGTTGTGACAAGAGCCTCGAAACCTGCCTGCCAAGGAATCCGGAGCTTCCAGCAACGAGTATCCTAGAACCTTCCAAGACTGTCATGTAGCTCGGAACCTCCATCTTACGGACTTATGAATGTGGACTGATCATGAGTAGAATCAGAACGAGGCCCCCAAGATACTATCCGCGAATTTTCATAGAACAGTCCGCTGCCATTAATGAGAAAAAACACGCTCGTGCAACCCCTAGGAGAGATTGGAAATTCCCCTTAGAATTTCTCTTGCACGATCGCTCGCAGTGTGCTGTCTTAGGAAACGTTCTCTTGCCTTCTGACCTACGGATTCCATCACGCTTGGCGAGCCGAGTAGCCACTTGTACAACTCCTTTGCCTCTGCCGAATTATGAACAACGAAGAGCTCGTCATTCGGTTTGAACCATTCATCCAATCCATTTCGAGGATCTGAGACAATGCATGCGCCAAGAGCAGCTAGCTCGAAAAGCCTGACGTTGGAAGACGCCTCGATTTCAGCCAAGGGTTGCCTTGTGATGCTCAAACAAATATTGCTACGACACACATACCTCCTCATAGATGCAAACGGGATCTTCCCAGCCAGTGCAGCTCGTCCTACCAAAGACTTTTCGATGCCATATCCACCCACTTCGAACTTGACGTTTGGCAAGTCTCTTGAAGGGACACCTATCATGTATTGTATCTGGTTCTTTCGTCCATCTGATCCGTGCCCATAGAAGAAGACATCGACTTCTTTCCGAATCGTAACAGGAACGTACACCGAAGGGTCAAGGCCAAAGTAGACTACGTGAATGTTACGTGCTTTAAGCCTCTCGAGGAATGGGATTGAGCCCCGGGAACCAGTCAGCACTTCGTCGAACTCACTAATGTCTGTGGGTGGGGGCGACACCCTCCCTGAAGGCCTCACATGCGTAACTGTTTCATACTCCGTAAGATAGTAAACAACAGGACAATGTAGGTAGCGGTGAATTGGACCAGGTAAATCAATTACGTCATTCAGAGGGATACCAATGATCATCACCGCATCTGGTCTCAAAGAAGTGCTTGCTTTCTCGAAGAAATCGACCCATCGGTTGCTTATGCTCCTTGCTCTCCGCCTCAGGATATTGTTAAGCACCAATGACGCGGAAGACTTTGTAACAGGATTACCAAGCATCATTCTCAGCAGTGATTGGGAATATCTCGGTACGCCTACTTCCCTTTCAGCAGGGTTAGGAATCGTATTCCACCATAACGACTCTGATGTAGGACCCACCCACGGAACTACGGTTAATTCCACTCCCTGCTCCGCGATAGCTTTCAACAACTGAAGAATCGCAGGTGTTGCTCCCCAGGATTTCGTCATGTCCGTAGTAGTCGTTAAGACAAGCAGTCTCAAGTTGAAATCAGCTCTCCATTGCCGCACTTTTGTCCATGTGCATGGGCATTGCTAATCAAGTTGCCATTGCAGACGCTCATCTTGTCCTTGGACCCAAAAGTCCGATTTCTTGTATTGGATTCTGCTCGAATTCGCTGCCCTACATCTACGAAGGTGGCTCTCTATATGCAGTTATCGACCCCATCCTTCCGCCAGATATTGTAATTTTGAATCCGTTGCGTCGTAGAATCTGAGGAAGTCTTCCAGGCCCATTATGGAAGTCGAGTATGACGTTGCTAATCTTGTTCATGGTCTCTTTATCCATGTTCTCGAAGACATCATACTCGCATCCCTCGCAATTAATTTTGAGAACATCTATCTTGCTTATTGAGTACTCTCTCAAGAGATCTTGTAGTGATATGGTCCCAGTAGGCGATGACCGCTCGAAGTCATCGGCGTGTTCCGGCGCAGCGGCTGGAAAGAGTGAATCGGACACAGGTGATAGAGCAGACCGCCATAACTCGCCTATTCCCCCTCTTGAAGCCAATGCGCATGGTATCAGTTTCACTTGCGATTCCATTTTGTTTAGGGTTATGTTTTCCTTCGCCAGATTGTAATTGTCAGGTGATGGCCCGAGAGCCAACACAATCCTTGCTCCTTTCTTCGCGAAGTAAATAGCTGAGTCAGCAATGTAGGCACCTACGTCAACGACCACGAGGCCTTGGTAACTGCCTGAATACTTCTCATCGACGAAAATTGAAGCCAAGAACCCAACATCAGAAGCAACCGTCATTCTACACATCATAGTTAGTCCAAGCATATCGTTGCTAAACCGGAGCTTGTCACCGTTAACGCTTACATTCCATCACGCTTCTAATAGATGCGCTATACCAACCGATATCGGCAAAGCGAAATGTGTTGGGACCGCAAATACCAAACCATGACGCATCTTGATTTGGGTCGTGCCTCGATGCCTAAACTTCGTGACAATAATTTGGAACCAATTCGAATAGTGCTTACGCACAAGGAGAACACTCCTAATCTGATCAACAAACAAATTGATTACCAAGCCATCGTTTGGTTGCGATCAAACAAAGCTATCTGGCCCTTCGGAGCTTCAATTACTTCCAGAGGGTGGAGGCATGGTTGAGAGACCACGTCGCCTGAATAACCGTGCGTAATTCGGTAATCGACCCAAACCGAACTCTCATTTGACAGTGAAACCTTCAAGATCTTGAAAACTCCGGAGCCTAGTTCTATTGTAATGCTTGTACCGAAGAAGTTGCTCGTATACTTGGACTCCCGAGAGTTTCCAATCAAATGTCGAGCTAAGTTCTTCCACATACTGCACGTCTCCCAATCCCAAATAGGATGTTGGCCCACCTGACGCCTCGACTTCTTTAGCTATCGCTAATCTGACTTCCCTTTCTGAGCTGGATAAACTCCGGAAGAACTTGTCCCTCGCAAGAGCGTATCTCCTATTCACACTCGCAAGTGTCCGGTTCCTTACGCGCAAGAATGTTGAGAAGTAGTCGTATTCGATTATGAGACGGACCATGGGTCTAGGTAGCGCTTCGTTGCTCTGAGTGATAAACTTGTTCAAAGGAGGCGGGGCGATGCGTGAAATCCGGAGCCCCGTGTAAATCCTCTGATAACTGTCTATGATACATTGGTTCAAAATGTACCTAGCTTTGGTGTTATCAGTGAAGTACCCAAAGAGTGATACTTCGTGATTTATGCAAGAACTCTTACTTAATTTGGCCGTGACCCCACTCACTAACGGTGTTTCGTGATTTGCCCCTCTGTGTCTAACCGCTTTCTTCCGGTAGATTCGGAGGTGATAGGTATATATACCGAAAGCCTCTTCGAATCGCGGGACCCAATAAGCGTCGTATTCGGCGAGCGAATCGAGTTGTTGAACAAGTGACGGCGATGGCAACTCGTCGGCATCGAGGTACAGAACGTAATCGGAGTCCGTCACCGCCATAGCGTAACTCCTCATGATATCCGCGTATCCCGTCGGAATCACTCTGCGTAGCTTGACATCAAACGGTCTAAGTTTGGCCCTCAGTAGTTCATAGTTCGCCGGTGACGAGCTGTCGACAATCACAATTTCGTCCACATGATCACGTAGCGCGGCAACATTCCTAATCACGCCTGCGTTCTCGTCCTTCACTATCATGACTAGAGCTAGTTTGCCCATTTCTGGACACTCGTACTGTAAGTGTCTCCAAAGTGAGGAGAAAGCCCAGCCTCAACGAATACACAGGCCTTGCTCGCTAGACTCTCTTTCATGGTGTGTGGCCAGAGTCTGGTTTAGGGTTGCAGGATTTTCGTGGCGGGCTTTCTTGTTCTAATATCCGCTCTTGTCCTACCTTGGAGAAAGGGTTATTGGTCTTGGACATCGATATGAACCCTGATCCTATCTTAGAAGCGAAGTGTACAATTCAATATATCTACGAGTCACTTCCCGCCAAGTGTACTTTCTCGCTTTCTTCTTGGCCCGCTGGCCAACTTGATATCTCAGATTCGGGTCGGCGACCAACCGCTCTATCGTTCGAGCAAGAATGTCCAAATCATGGGGATTTACAAGGAACCCGTCCTCTCCGTTGTCGATGTAATCCATTGGTCCGCCGTACTTCGTTGCGATTACAGGTTTACCCGCAGCCATTGCCTCCATAACGCTCATTCCAAATCCTTCCATTAGAGATGGAAAAACACAGATGGTGCTCGAGGCGATCATACGCCACAGGTCAAGTTCATTCATGTGTGGTAGAATCCTGACGACGGATTCCATACTCGCCTCCACGACTTTCCTTCTCAATAGCGCGTAATAGTCGGGATCTAGTATTCTGCCAATCAAGAGAAGACGACACTTGTTTCTTAATGAACTCGTTGACAGGGCATCCAAGAGCAGATTCTGACCCTTCAATGGCGTAATGGCGCCGAAGCATAGTATCGTTGGCACATTTGGTTCAGACACCACAAGGCCGAACAACCTTTCGTCTACCCCATTGGGTATTACATGGTATTTTCCCGAAGGCAGATAACGTTGCAAGATTCTGAGAGAGAATGTCGAGTTGACGACAAGAGCGTCGAAAGAGGCCAATTGAGAAAGGGCCAGATTCCAATGCAGCCTAGCTAGGCGCGCTGAAAAGTTGGGGGTAACGTACGCTTCAACTTCCTCAGGGACGCCGTGTATGTTTGCAACTCTAATTGACGACTTGACAGCCAAGAGCCTGCTTGTCGTCGCAACTCGGAAACCCGGGAGTATATTGAAGTGAGCCACATCAAACCTGTCGCCAAGAATGGCAGGAGGATACTTTAAGTTTGAAAGTAATATGTCCAAGAAGGAATCATTATTCCCGATTGTTCTGATGACCTTGGTCTTCGTACTATACTTTGAAGGGATCATCGGAATGGTCTTCCCCAAGTTCCACGGGGCAGCTCCGATTAGTGTCAAGTCCAGATTCTTCGCATATGAAAGGTTCTCGATCAGCTTCCTTTGAAAGACACCAACGCCCCCGCTGTTCCAAGGATGAAGTCTGCCCGTCACGAAGAGCAGTCTCAAGGCGTGAATCTCGACGGGTGAAAACGTAATCTAGGAACAGAGTGAGGAGTGAGACAAATACTGTATACTTGGCTGCAACTCAAAGACATGGCTAGTCAAAAGATGCGCGAAAAGAGCCTTACCCCTTTACGAGATCAATCAATGCGTGTGGCATAAAGAAACGCGTTTCTCTTGCCGTATCTCACGTTGAAGCCTGCGGATTCGAGCGAATCAATAATTGGCTTTCTGGGTCCGTGAGTGTCAACCAAGATGGTTTGAAATGCCCTTAGTGTTCCCGCGTTGGTATTTTGAATAACTTCGTATTCGCAACCTTCGCAATCAATCTTCAGAATAGCATCGACCAGTCCATACTCGTGAACAATTTGATCAAGGGTCTTCAGTTCGACCTCAAAGCGTCCAGGCGGCACGGATTGCAGATTAGATGACCCTGTACTTGGGTATTTCGGATCTATGAGAATGGCATGGTTCCAGGAAGACAATCCACAATTGATGAGGACCACATTCTTGATTCCATTGAGCTCAAGGTTTCTTCGTGCCACAGAGCAGGCCGCGGGAAATGGCTCGAATGCGTATATGATACGAGCGCCTCTCTTCGAAAAGTAGATTGCCGTGTCGCCGTTGAAAGCTCCTATGTCCACAACTGTCTTGCCCTCGAAAGTGATTTCGTCGTACGGACAGTCAAGAAAAGTGCCGACCGCGAAAAGCCCCGAAACATAGTAGAATTTAAGGCCGTTCTTGAACTTGATAATCGGCGCGTCGCCGATACCGAGCAAGTATGGGATAATCGAGTACCAATTACGGGTCGATTTCACCAACCTGACAAAGTCTCTAAGAAAGGTACTGGCTTGTGTTTTCAACTAACAGGAATTCCATTCTGTATCAGAGACAATTTCGCCAAGCACTTCACACACCATGGATTAGTCGAACGTCGCTGGAAGATAGAATATTAGTCTCTCCGTTGCAAAGATTTAAATCCAATTCACTGCTACTCGTGTACATTGAGTTCTTGGTTGCACACAAGACCAATCCGACTGAAACTTGAGCTGCTTTCGGTGCTGATTCTGTCAGGAGTGATTCTCACCTTTCCAACGAACATTTCGCTCTCAATGGGCTTCAATAACGCCACGGAAGCTTTTGGAAACAATCTCTTGCTATTTTGTTGCTTGTATCTTCTCTGGCTTGGGCTGATCATACTTCTTATCTTCGACTACCGCAAGGATCCAACAAGCCAAGTCCCGTTCATTCTAGTAGTCCTCTTTGGCATTGTTAACTTCGGATTCTGGATATTTGCGACGCCTTTTGCGAGAGGTGAAGATATGACAGGAATCCAATTGACACAATCAGTTTTATCCCATGGCTCGAATATCGTGAGTCCGAACGTTGCAGACTATACCGAATTTCCAGCCCTGTTCGACTTTGGGGCTTCTGCGGTTCTCCTCAGTGGTCTTGGTTTGTTTGCCGTCAGGGCTGTTGTATCATTTGCTCTGATAGTGGTATTTTCTGCATCTTCTTTTTTGGCCTATTTTCACGTCCTTCGCAGTCGATTTCTTGCAGCAATAGCAACATTGGTGTTAATGGGCGTTGGTGATATAGAGATTCTTAGGCTGTATTTCTTTCACCCTGACTGGATGGGTATTGCTCTATTAGCATTGTTGTTTGCTGTAATTACAAACACGATTGCGAAATCCGAAATTCCTTTGTCGAGCATGATTTTGACACTTGTACTGAGTGGAGCGTTAACTTTAGCCCATCTTTTGTACCCGATGATTGGAATTGCGCTCCTGTTCGCCCTCGTGGCCCCAAATCTGAAGTCGCGTGGCCAAGCACTAGTTCTCTCGCTCATCGCTTTGGTCGCCCTTTCTTCTTGGGTTCTCTTCTCTGCCACGGGTTGGTTCAGCTATGTGTTTGGCGATCTTGTTTTCAAGAATATTGCATCTCCTGTCAGCGGGAGCTCGGTAAATAGGATCAACCTAGTCGAGTCCCTAATTATCAACAATCTGACTGCGACGACATGGTGGGCATCAAGCGCTTACCTCTTCTGGGTGTCGCTAGTCTTTGGAGTGGGGCTGGTGAGTTGGCTTGCCAAAGCTGTTAGATTCAGAAGCGCGAATCTCGAGATGAAGTACCTTGTTGTGTCAACGCTTACTGTAGGACTGCTCACGATTGGCATGGTGCTGGCTTCACCGAATTACGTGCAGTTCTTCAGAATCCTCATCTATGTTCCTATTACGTTAGTACCTTTGGCGGTTTCGTATTTCGGGAAAAGAATCCGAATGATTGTTATCTTGGCAGTATGCATCTTGGCGTTTATGTTGCCCACATTTCTCGCCTATCCAAGGTTGGCAGTTGACAACTGGTACAGCTACGACTTGGCGACTTTGCAGTATCAAGCTAATTATGTTCCCATTCAGGTAATACAATTTCCATATTCTCAACTTCCGGAGCAGTTCGCACTAGTGAATTCCACCAATTACTGGAGAGCTCTCGAAAGCACCCTGAATCAATTTCATGCCCAAACTGCGAATTCAGCATACTGGGAATTGAGCCCCAGAGACATGATTAATGCCCAACACCTCTACGGCATATCGCTAACGAATCCAAACTGGACCACATTCAACTCCGAATTAGGAAGGTCGAACCTGGTATATGACAACGGATACTACAAGTTCTTTGAAAGCTGATTTCAGACAATTTCCGAAAGTACTTAGTCTCTAGACCTGAGAACGCTTCGAGTATTCTAACACCAACTCTCAAGGAGATGGCCCTGGTGCAAAGATACGCCATCAATGATCGATGACCGTAACGGCAATAATGACGGAAGCACAAGATAGTCACAGCTCCATTGCATTGAGAAGTGCGCCTGATACTCTGAAAATGACAGCAGATTTCTGTGACAAGACACCCAAAAGGAAAAAGCCAGAACGGATTAGTAACCTAGTTCTCAGCATGGCAATCCTCCAGTCAAGAGCAAAATAACCGAGTTCGTGGAACAAAATCACTGAGCATAGAGCGAAGCAACGGCCCGAACGGTTCGTTACGCGCCTGGAGAGCCCCATATTTCTGAGCAAACACTGCTTCTGTGTAGCCTTGCCAAAACGCATATCTGGCCTTGAAGCGATTTGTTGTCCGGTAAGCGTAAACCACATGCTTGACAACAATGTACGGATCGTATAGGAGGGAGATTTCGCTAACCTCGACGGAGCGCTGACAGAAGTCTGTGCCGTCCCCAACTGGAGCCACCTTGCCAAGCGACTGCAGAAGCGAAGGTAGTTTTAGTCGCGAATCGCCAGAAATTAAGGTCCACCTGCCACGCAATCCGGCCGATACTGCATACCCAGTCAGGCCTCTTTGTAGAAGAGAGTCGCCATGAAGTCTTCCGTCATCCAGCGCGTATCGTATCATGCATCCGGTAAGTCTATTGGGTAGAAATTACCTTTGCCATTATCTTGAAGAGCCTTCAATATGAAACCGACACAAAGCATAGAGATATGCATTATGCTAGCAGGGCATTCTTTCTGAATTAGGCGCATGACATTTTCCTGATCCCAAGCAATCTCCTTGAGTCTATCATACAGGGGAACAACAAGGTCCAGGTCCTAGAGCAAATGCAATCTGGCAACCTCGGCATCACCTGAGGCCACGTGGGTAGATGAGTTGGGAATGACGTACTAGGGTTTGGATGCGGCATCCGGTCAAACCGAGATTCATCAAATCCTGGAATACCTGTTCAAAGAGTAATCTTGCGTGTCATTACGGTTCTGGTAGACACGTTTTCACTATGCAAGTAGGCCCACTATACTACCGAGCCATTTTCGAACTCTGGGCCGAAGTTACCAGTTTCTGCTGAGTACATTGAAACAACATAGACCGCGAGCTTATCCTATGACCTATGAGAGAATAAACGTTTGGCTCTTTTGCCAAGGCACTTGGCCAAATCAAGGTCATTTAACAATCCGCTAACAGCTGCGGCAAAGGAATCTGGATCGTGAGGATTGACTACAATGGCTGCTAAATTCGCATCCAAAGTCAAGGCGTCATCACTAACTTTAGTATTGACTATTGCCTTTTCCATGATTGCATATTGAGAAAGCTTCGTAGGACAACAGTACGCGAGTGCTGGGTGTCTAGTAGCGGCACGACCGCGACTAGTGATTCCGAAATCAGTCATGTGGCTTCAGACAAGGAGACCATGCCGACAAAAGCGATATTGTCTAGTTTCCTCCTTTGAGCTTGTGACTTCAAATATTGGAACGACGACCGGTCCCGCACCAGAACGAGAGTTCCCTTGTGTGTAGCGATGGTTTCAGCTGCCCTCAACAGTGTTTCCATATCTATTTACTCAGAAATATAGCCGGCATAAATTACTTGACCCTGACGAGTGAAAGGTTCCCAAGACTCCAACCGCTGTTCAGGCAAGTAGTCATTCGGTACCACAAGTATCTTGTCGCTGTTTATGTGTCAATTCTCAAAAGTAACCAGCCTTTATATTATGAAGTATGGCTTGTGGATAAAGATTTTCTCGCAACTGTTAGGAGCTGGGGGATCTTGTAAGATAGATAACTATCTGGAATATAGCCTAGAATATCTTTGCTAATTGATAATTGCTTAAGAGGTTCGCCTGTTCCTCCTGAATAAAAGTCAATAAACATGCCCTTGAGTATTGAAAGAGGAAGCGACCTTCTTGGGGTGATGGGGTACTTTCGTCGATATTCCGCTTCTACGAAACCTTGCATCAATGAATACTTCCTAAGATATGTTTTGCCGAGCTTGTGCTTCAAAACTTTATGTAAGACTACGATATCAGGGTCAAACAGAACTCTCTTCTGAGTATGGCCAAGCACGCGAAGAACAAAATCATTTTCATCGTTGGGAAGTTCAACGGAAGGTCTGGCTCCGTGCTTCCTCGTTGTTCATCGAAAAGAAATCGTTTGAATATATGGATCTTCTAAAAGCCATATTTACCCCTGAATCCCAAAAGATAAACATCTTTCTGTTCGACATTCTGGTATCACTACAGCCGATGAGCCAGCAGAATGAACGTGGGAACCACCGGTCCTCTGGATCTCTAAGCGAGGAAGAATGAGACACGTAACACCAACTATCATGTTCGATGAATCCGGGTTGGTAACACTTGCTTGACTGAGCGATAGCTTGTATGATCGATCACATCCGTGGTTCAAAAACATGAGACGATCGCTCAAGCTAGCATTCCAAATATGTATCCGAGCGCCAAAGAGAATGTGGAGAGGAGAATTGTGCTGATTCGTCTGAAAAAGTTGCCTCTATAAGCATACCTGTTCACTTGAAATAGAGTTCTTAACAGAGAGATAAGAATCAGGTTTTCCGTTGCTAGTTGTTTGCCCCGACCAATCTTCGCAATGTTGCGCCTGCTGTACCCTATCCAGCTTGACCTTGCAATTATGAACCTTTTTGAGAGTCTGTAGGAGTAAACTTTGTTCAAAACCCTCATGTCTGGAAGATAGAGTAACTTCTTCCCAGAAAGTCTCTTCACTCGAAGGCTGAATTCAACGTCTTCAGCCATTTTGCCTTGTTTCATTGTTTCTCCCCTTTCATTATCAGTGCTAGATCGCAAGTATCGGGACTTTTCCGTGGCGTTAGTATCAAAATCGCCAGCTATATCAAATGCCTCTCTTCTAAATACCATGTTCATCCCCCAGCAGTTTCTAACTTCAACTGGCACATCCGACCTGAACCATCTGGTACATCCAATCAACCAGTCAAGCTCCAGGGGTAACCAGTCAGCCCTCTCGTCAACCCAGTATGGATAAGCAGGGCCCGTCGCTCCAATCATATCGTCAAACGATTCGAATGCGTTGATAACCGCGCAACTCCATTTTGGGTCAAGTATCACGTCATCATCAATAAATGCTATGATTTCACCCTCTGAGTTCTTTATTCCTATGTTTCGACATTCAGACAGACCCCATTCGCCGGTATTGTGTATCACCTTCCCCCTTATCCCCCTCGATCTAATCGCTTCCTTCACATAATCACGCAACGAAGTGCTCCTTTCCGTGACGTAAACGACTTCGAGATCATTGCAGACTTGATTCTGTACACTATCCAATAGGTCAGATATATCCTGCTTCCTCTGCGGGTCGTATGAGGTTATGACTATAGATAGCAATTAGCTTCAGACAAATGACCGAGTTGGTTGAAAAGCATGTGCTTCAAAAATCTGTGCAGCGATCCAACGATATGTTCTCTCGACCCCATCCTCTAGCTTAGTTTGAGCTTCCCATTCTAGAATTGTATATGCTCTTTGGGTATCCGGTATTCTGCTAATGGGTCCAACTGGCTTCAAAGTGTCATATCTGATGGGTATCTTCTTGCCGCTCACCTTAACAACCGTCTCCGCCAGCTCCCTTATCGTAGTGGTCTCTGGATTCCCAATGGTGAGAAAAAGAGGAGGATAAGATGCTTTCTTTAGCAATGCATCAACACAATCAGCTATGTAAATCAGGTTCCTTGTCTGATTGCCATTCCCCCATACAACAAAATCCTCCTTCGGGTAGTTTATCGCTTTTCTTATCAGTGCTGGAACCACTTGGGCAGTCCGTTCGTATTCACAGTATTCCTCATATACATTGAAGATTCTGGCTATGGCAGACTTTCCTCCATCATGCCAAAGCTGCATTTCCCCAATCAGCTTTGCCCAGCCGTAGCTCCCTTCTGGGTTGATTCAACAAACGTCATCCTCCTTGACAGCATTGCAAGTCTGCTGCTTGTGAATTGGATAAACTAAAACATTTGAAGTGCACACTATCTTCTTCGTTCCAGATTTTATATTAACACCGAAATCATTAGTGTCAATAGCGAGACTAGATAAGAACAAATTATTCACTGGAGACCCCAACCGTCGAGTATTGACTAATCCGTTGACATCATTCTTTTCACTATTGATGAAATGTCAAGTTTTGGATTCCAGCCCAAAAGCTTTCTTGCCTTTGAATAATCACTGTACTGGTCAAAGGCTCTATCACTCGTACCGTGGTACGCTATTCTTCCTTTTCCAACTAGCGAAATTATCTGTTTAGCTAAATCGTTCATCTTGATGGGTGTGTTGCCGAGAACGAAGAGCTCGCAGTCTTTCACAGCTGAGTCAAGATAGTCTATCGCTTTTGTGTACGCATCTACCAAGTCCTCGGGATGGATAAACTCTCTGACATGAGCTCCATTACCGAACACCACAAGCTCCCCGTCGTTCAAGGCTGAGTGGATGAATTCTTTCACAACGTTCATCTCGTTCTGGTTCTCTCCCACAATAAAAGGTGCCCTAAAAATGGCAGATTTTAGTTTGAAATCTTGGCTGTAGGTTCTCACCACGAGTTCACCCATATATTTTGACGTGGCATACGCATGCTCCAGCGCGACAGGGGTCTCCTCAGTTATGGGCAACCTGTCCTTACCAGTTCTTCCGTACACAGCAAAGGAACTCATATACAACAACTTCTTGACATCTGTAAGGCGGCAAGCTTCGCATATATTTACTGTCCCAAGTACATTCACAAGGAAGTTGGAATGAGGTTGCCGAAGGCTCTGCTCCACCTCGTTTTTCCCCGTACTCCCGCTTATCGCTGCAAGATGTATTACTGCATCAGGTCTCGATTCACTGAAAACTTTTAGAACCTGAGTAAGGTCCGTTACGTCTGCGGTTATTATGCCGCTCCCGGCTAACTTGTCAGTACCAACTACATCAAATCCTTTCTTCCTCAGCTCCTTTACAGTCCAGCCGCCTATAAAGCCTGCAGCACCTGTTACAAGAACTTTCATGTACGTCTCACCTTCTCTTGGTAGAACACATTGTCAATCCGTTGAATTGTGTAGATGTTGCTGGTAAGTAATCTTTTCATGTTGGACCTTTTTGAGAAACTTCGCCAATCATCCCAGCGCGCACTAACGTATTTTCCAGTTATTCCGTTAGACATGTCCGAAGCCAGAAAGGCAACCAGTTCCGCAACCTTCGTTAGCTCTACACCCTTTCCTTCCTTTACCTCTTTGGCTTTGATGAAGGCTGCCCCTGCTGACTCTCCAGCAGCCAGGATCTCATCTTGCATTTTGGTGTCTGCTATACCTGGTGCTACAGCATTGACTTGAATGTTGAAATCCTTCAGCTCTTCAGCGAGGGTCTGTGTTAACCCCAGCACGCCAGTCTTTGATGCAGAATACGCTGTGAACCTTGGGTATGGAGAAGGGGCACCCGCGCCTGAAATATTGATTATCTTGCCGCTGCGTTGCCTCTTCATGTGTGGGATCACATACTTACAGAGCAGGAATACCCCGAACAGATTAACTTCAATTGCATACCTCCACATACCTTCTTGATTTTCCTCAATGGGACCTATCGGTCCGAGCACGCCTGCGTTGTTAACAAGCACATCGATTCTACCAAACGTATCAATAACCCTGTTTATGAACCGATTCACGTGTAGAGGACTGGAAACATCCCCGGCTACAGCTACAACTTCTGTGCCTTGCTTGTTCAATTCTTCTTCTGTGCGGTGCAGCTCTGCTTCGGTTCGAGAGGTTATAGCAAGTCTGGCTCCTTTTTTAGCAAGATTCATGGCTATGGCACGTCCAATTCCTCTTCCAGCGCCAGTAATTATAGCCACCTTGTTCTTCAATCTGCTGGGTTCTTCCCGCACTGTTATATGATACAATAGGGTCACGTCTTTGAGAGTTTTCTCTCTATTCTTCTTAGCATGGATGCAATTGTTGCTACTGTGAACCCCTGTGCGCCAAGGACAAGCAAAGTTAGACCGGCAAGGAAGTAGCCACCATGGTATTGGTGCAACATCAGCAAAAGATAGGCTGCATAAAGCAACAGACTGAATGCAGGGATAAGCACAAGTGAAGCAGCAATTGAGAATAATAGAATAGGGTTGTACCTTAATCCAAGCCCGATTATGAAAAGCAAAGCCCTGAACCCCTGCCTCCACGTCGGCGCCTTCGCCTTACCAAGCCTCTGCCTGTAGTTTATTGGAACATAAGTGACCTTGCCGTCTGTAAGCATCTGCGCCGCAATCTCCTGATCAATTTCAAAACCAAACCTTGTAAGCACCAGCTGTCTCACCTTTTCCGTCCTCATGAGATACATGCCACAGGCCACATCGGGTACATTGCTACCCATCAGGAGGTTGAAGGCCATCGTTAGTATCCTGTTCCCAAGCTTGTGTGTCCTAGAGATATGCGGGCTGTCTCTTGGCCTGAAACCAATAATATGGTCATATCCATTCGCGTGCAACACAAATCTATCTATATCCTTTGGGTCATAGGAATAGTCGCCGTCCATCAAGAGGAAGTATGGTGTATCGACCACATCACGCGCAACGAGCACAGCTCCAGTCTTACCCTTACCATGCTGTCCTATCACCTGCGCTCCCTTTTCAACCGCAATCCGAGCCGTCCTATCCTCTGAATAGCCGTCAACAACAAGGATCTTGTTATACCCTGCAGATTTTATCTCGTCAAGCAAAGGTCCTATCGCTTCCTCCTCATTCAGTGTGGGAATTACCACTGTAACGTTATCCCTGAGCTCCTCTAAAGACAAATGATTCTCCCGAGCGTTATTATTACCATTCTCCACTTTAGGTGCGTATTGCTCCATGTCTAAGTTTCCGCTCTTAAACTAACAAAATGGTTTCTGAATTCCTCCAGACCTGTGGGTGAACCGATATCATAGAACCTCTCTGAAACTTCGAATGCAAGCAGCTCATTTCTCTTGATCAGCTCGCCAAAAAACTCCTCTTCATAGCCAGATTGTGCGAGTATGAGCGCCTTCTTTCTCAAAGCAAAGACGCCGTAGTTTATCCATTCAAGTTCATTATTGCTATCCTTTGAATACGCAACCACGAAACCATCCCTGACATCGGCATCACTTCTTCCCCATCGGTTGCGATTATGCAGAACAGCCATCACCCCCAGCGCATTTGACTCCTTCAGTCTTTGCATCAGGCTAGAGTAATCCATCGGAACATAGTTATCTGCATACGTCACAAGAAACTCATCGTCCAACAATTCTCTTGCCTTCTTCAAGGCGCCAATCGGTCCAAGTAACTTCTCTCCATCATACGAGTACCTTATCCTTGCTCCAAACCTGCCCCCATTTCCAAAGTATTCTTCTATAACATTTCCGAGATACCCTACGCAGAAAACATAATCATTTATCCCCTTGCTTATCATCTCTCTAAGCTTTATCTCAAGGAATGGAGTGCCATTAATATCGATCATTGGCTTCGGAGTTTTCATCGTAAGAGGTCTCAGCCTTGTCCCTAGCCCACCTGCAAGTATTACTGCTTGCATAGTTCACACATCATATATTATCTTGCTTCCAGTGAAGTCGAATCTGAACCTGTGCTCCTGCAAACCTTCAGCAGTCAGAGCCTTTCTCAGCTCATGCTTCCCATTTTCGCAGTAGAACATCAGAAAACCTCCTCCCCCTGCCCCTATCAGCTTCTCGCCTATAGCGCCATTTCTTCTTGCAATCTCGCACCATCTGTCAATTCTATCATTGCTCATCTTCGAAGTTACACCTCTCTTTGCTATCCAGTGCTCGTGAAGCAATTCCCCAAACCTGTTCACCTCTCCTCTTTCCAAAGCCTTTCCTATCTCAATGCCTATACTCTTGATCTTATGCATCCTCTCAACAGCATCATTATCTCCTGCTTTCTCCTTCTGCTCTATCCTGCCCTGCTGCTCTCTCAGGACTTCTGATGCATCCCTCTTTATCCCTGTGTAAAACATAAGTATGTTGTGCTCAAGCTCCGCGATAACCTCCTGGTCAACCTTCAAATACCTTACAGAAACGGAGCCATTTCTGTCAATCTCAAGAACCCTTATTCCTCCATGAGCTGCTATGTATTCATCCTGCTTGCCAGAAGGCTCCTTTAGTTTGTTCATCGCAATATCACAGGCCTCTTCAGCCAGCTCATTTGCCGTCTTATGCAAACCTTTGTAGCCATATAAAGCATTGAGAAGCCCTACTGCGAAGCTGCCAGATGAGCCCAAGCCTGTTGAGGCTGGTGCATCAGCTATGGAAACAATTTCGATATGCCTGTCAATTCCAGTGTTCATGAGAGCTTCTCTCACAACAGGATGCTTTATCTTATCTGGAGAATCTACTATCTCCGTGACAGAGTAGCTTACCCTTATCTTATCCTCGAACATCCTGTTTACAGCTATATGCATGTATTTATCGATCGCAGCCGAGATAACATAACCTCCATACTTTGAGTAGTAAGCAGGTAAGTCTGTCCCTCCCCCGCCAAGTGGAAGCCTGAAAGGAGTCCTTGATATTATCAATGTTTATGCAAATAATAAAGGGCTTTGCCTTTAATTAGACCATTTATCAGCAATTCGAAGTAAAATCAGCCTGAAACAAGCTTGGACTCGAGTTCAGCCCCTTCGACTAAAGCCTTTAGCTTCATGAGGCCTACCTGATAAGTCACATTCCCCATAGAGGCAAAGGTTTCGAAGCCACAATCCGTCCCTCCAAGCAGATTCTCAGGCCCTATCTTATCGAGTCTTGCCATTCTATCCAGCCTTGCAGCTACAGTCTCAGGAGTCTCAACTATAGGACTCTTCACATCTATAACACCTTCAGCAAACTTCATACTCTTAGGCCAATGATGCTCCTTCAGATAACTCTCAAGAAGCAAAGCATCTCCCTGGTGCCTAGGATTTGCCATCTCTCCAACTATTGTGCCCACTTTTAACCTTAGAACCTGTTCTATAACTTTTGTGAAATCTGCATCAAATCTGTGCGAGCCATTCCAGTTGCCATAGCAGTAATGCACTCGGATTCTGTCAGCAGGCAGACCTGCTATCGCCTCATTAATGGCATCAACGTGATGAGGCAGTGCTTCATAAAAATCAACCCCCCAGCTACCGGTCTGCTTCCCCATAGCTAGGTCAGGGGCATCTATTTGAATGTCAACACCATCTACTCCAAGTATAGCCTGATACTCTTTCCTCATTTCTTTGGCCAGACTGAAGAGATAGTCATAGTGGTCATGATATACTTCGCTTCTTGGGAAGAATATGGTTATAACACCTGGAGATGTTGTGTTAAGAAATATCCTCTCAGCCTTTTCCTCTTTGGCGATTCTCTTGAAGTCCTCAGCCTCTTTCTTTGCCAGCTTCTCCCCATGGTATTGCAGCCTATCCTCTATCTTTGGTACCTGGAATGCTGCTTGCCTCAACTGAAGTACTGAGGGATTAGACTCTTTCCATTCCTCCTGCAACGTTGCAGGAAAGCTCATTACAACCTTTTCCCTCTTTGAAAAACCGTAAAACCTGTTCGGTATGTAGAAAGTGTAGCCAGCCTTCCTCTGCTCTCCGTTGCTGATCCAGTCCAAACCCTTTTTGCTTCCTAAAGGATGGAGCTGGTCTCTTACTGCCCTTCTTTCTGCATCCTCAACAACCTTGCTATGCTCCTCAGATATCTCTCCACTTGGAGATTTTTCTGGGTTTAGAAGCTGAATTATCTCTGCTGGTCTGAACCAGCTTCCTGTCATTGTTGTTTGTATACTCATGATCCTACCCCTTACAGGCTAGCTGTATCTTCTTTGACCAAATCTAGCCCTTTCTTAGAAGAAGATGACATTATTATAAAGGACTTTCCTTATTCATAAGAGAAGTATGGATGACTTGGTTCATACAAGATAGGCAGGTAAGCAAAAAGCTCCCAGAACTTTCCAAATGCGTTGATGTATTGCGGGGAGCGTACATAGCCTTATACGAGGGGTTGAGTGGGGAAAGAGCGAAAATGGCTACTGATGCTGTGGAGAGTGTTCCTGGTGAAATCAGACCAAGGACAGGAATCGACTGTAGCTGAAATTGTGAATACTTTTTCAAGGTTTGAAGAAGTTATAGGCATAATACTGTTCGGCAGCAGGGCAAGAGGCGATTACGATGAATTTTCTGACTACGACCTGATAGTTCTCTTTGACAGTAAGGAAAAGATGTGGAAGAGATGGGAGGCTCTCTTTGAAGCATCCAGCAAGATGAAAGTAATGCTTCATCTTATTCCCCAGACTCTGGAGGAATTGAAGAGTGCAAACCCAGCATTCCTTGAAGAGTTGAATGAACATGCAAGGCTTCTCTATGCGAAGTATCCGTTTGAGGCTTCTTTGAGGAGACCTGAATTGAAAGAGTATACTTTTCTCTTGTATGACATGGCCAAGCTCGATTACAGACAGAAGATGAAGATAGAGTATGAATTATACAGAAAGGGTACACTGAAGAAGCTAGGAGGGAAGAGGTTTGGAAAGGGTGTATTGATCCTCCCATCCTCATCTGGCAATTTGCTGGCAAAGATGCTGGAAGATGAGGGAGCAAAGGTGCAGCAGCTAGCTGTATTCATGCCGGGTCGACTAATTGAGAACCTGGATTAATTGTGCAGCATCGCATATGTGTTGATGCTCAGTCTGTTGATGCATCGTTTCTACTCCTGAATATATTTGGGCATAGCTAGGCAAAGGAAAGTGCTATCATGCAGGCTGCAGAATCTTCTCTTTATCTGCGATCTTTGAATATGTTTCAAATATCCCTTCATCTCCTACAAAGTAGTCTTTTTCTCTTGTCAGGATCTTGGCATCCAAGACCCTTTGGATCTGGTTTACAAATACAATTCGTTTTTCCGGCATCCTGTAGTAGGAGATGTAATTATTGATGTAGTATTCCTTCCCCATTCTGATAAGGCGTCCAGCTTCGTATGACGGCAGATAGTAAGCATTGCTCCATCTCAAATATGGGATGATCATTGTCAAGTGAGATACTTCTGTAAGATATTTGCTCCTCTGTTGAATCACCTCACTCAAAATTCTCTCATACAGCTCTGGCGGGTCTATGCTTTGCGCTTTGAGACCCTTCATCTTGGCTCCTGGTGAAATGATCCCCTCTTGTATCTCTATGAAGCCCAGCTCCTGAAGCAATGTGCTGAATCTGTTCGCTGTACTAAGCCTCAGTTCCTTCTGCAGCGAATCTATGGAGATTTCGCCAAATTCTTCAAGTGATATAAGTATCTTCCTCATGGGAGACATAGCAAGGCTCACCTCGGGTACATGGACAACCTTCTGGTAAATTGCAGGAAGCAGCGCGGAATGGGAGTGATTTATAATGCGCATGTACTGCTCCCTCACTTTCATTTCAAATTCGCTCCTTGCAGGAGCCTCTATCTTATTCTTCAAACCGTATCCTATCTGACCGACCTTCTTCAAGAGAAGGGACCTCATTGCTGAACCACCTTCCTCATCTATAATGGGTTCCTGAATCTGCAACCCCATCTCTGCACTCTTTCCGTCCCAATCTGAGAAATAGATGTATGTGCTCAGATTCCTTCTCGCATACCTGAGTAGATGTATCATTCTATCTTTGTTCGAGCTATCCATATCAACCAATGCAATACACCCGCCATTTACAAATATCTATCGAGTTTCTGAAACCTAGCATCACTCCCTAGATACCCAGAAGAACCAGTTCTCAAATAAAGCCCTTGCGCAATATTTGTCCAAAAACCTGGAGGTGTGTAGAGTAAATATACCTCCTGGAAACTTTGCTTTTAATTTTGAATATCTACCATAACGGTCGTAGAAGATTGTATTTTGCTCATTCATATTTAGAACAGTTACGACATGGCCAGGCATTGTCATTCACATACTTTTCCTTTTATTACGGATCACAGTGATAGCCTGTTTTATCAATTCCAAACTATCTTTGACAGTATCAAAACCTAGAACACCATGATAGAAACCGGCACTATGCAGCTTGTCTCCAGCCACAAAGGCTTCGTTTATTTCTTCTGATTTCAACTCGCCGACAAGCTTTTCAAAACTTTTATGCTTGGTTACATCTTTCCCGGTTGCATACATCAAGCCTTGGGCGATTGCTCCCCAGGCCTTTTCGCAAACGAGCCTAAGCTTTACCTCGTCTCCAGACTTCTTATATTCTTCCAACTCTGACTCGGCTTCCTTCAGAAACCCCTCAGCTATATCGAGCCGGTTCTTCAAACCTTTTGAAGCATTATCAAGAAATGGGCTTGGCTTCATGAATGTTCTTGATGTTTAGGGTCCACCCTACCGACCCCAGAATCCCTGTTTCCATGGCTTTTTGCACGAGTTTGTGGGCCTCCTTTTTCGCTTCGTCATCATCAGAGGCAACTACGCCGAATTGTAGATCCAGCAGAGCCTGAACGATGTATATCTTTTTCTGTCTTTGCATGGTGATAGAGCACTATCCCCTATTTATTAATGTTCATTCAGTTGTAGCCTTGCCTCTCTTTTGAGTAGGCTGAGGGAAGTTGCAAGATTTCTCTTGAAATGTCCTTGCAAAGGAATCTGGCCTCACCACTTTCTTTTCAAGCACATTGATCAAATGCCTGTTACATGGCAAAACAAGATTGTTCGCAGCCTTTCCAGCCTTGATATCAGGTAAATCTTCGTCAACCGTATAGCACTCCTTCCAGCATTCATGATGAATCCATCTTTACCCCGCTTCTCTCGAAGCATGTTTTCAGCATATCCTTTGCACCAGCCATCTTCTCCCAGAATTCTCCATAATCCTCCCAATAGTGATATGCTTAATCCCACCTTTGAACGCTTGGATCTTCCCGCTTGCTTCCGATGACTTCGCTCATTATTCTCATCCATAAACGTGAAGGAGGCTTGCCCCAGCTCGTCTCATGAACGCTCTAGATTCTTCTCTTGTAACAAGATGAAATTCGAACGGATGATAATAAGGCAGATTGGCAATTTCTTCGATTCTTACCTTTATCTTGGCCCTTTCCAGAGCCCTCTTTGGTATTCTGCTTGAGATTACCAAGATATCGACATCACTTGCTCCCGTTATATCCCCCCTTGCAGCACTTCCGAATACGTATATTCTGGCATCGGGCAATACCTCTCTTATAGCTTCAGCAATAGAAGGCAGAAAGGATTTCCAATCGTTCAGCATCGAGGCCCTCTTCTTTGCCAGGTCCATCTTCAAAATGTTTCCTGCTTTGGCTGGCAACCTATCACTCCTTCGCCTTTTCAGATTGACCTATTATTTCCGTTATTTTATCGAACAGCCGGTTTGCATCCTCCGCATCTTCCCTCACATACACCTTTTCTGAATACCTTGCAAGAATGTAGGCATCTTCAAGGCTTGAAATGCTCGCCCTGTTCTTCTTTATAAATGATGTTATTGAAGGAATATCATTCTCCATCTGGTTTAACAGGACTAGCAGAGAATGCGTTCTGGGATAATCTCCATACTTAGCTAGAAGCTTTGATTTGAGAAGAAGCTGCAAAGCCTGTTCGTAGAGGAAACACGAAAGATTGTAATGCCCATCAGAAAGGGCTCTTCTCGCCCCTTGCAAGAACTCTTTTGCCTTATTCTCTAACTCTTTTACTTCTTTTTTTCTGATACTCAAACCAAGCAATCCTATGAAAAATTGAGCTCTTCTAGAGGCTAGGTTAGGCTGCTACTTCTGCTTGATCGTTGCGCCTTTTGGTAGAAAGGATATCTGGTTCTTTGAAACGAATTCGTTCCATGCGTCATCAAATTCCTTTATCGTATCTTCTGTCTTCTGATGGAAGGGCATCTGCATCAATACCTTTGGAGTTATAGTTATTATGTGAGCATCTGCAGATACTACTTCTTCAACATCCTCAGGCTTTCTTATACTTCCGACTATAAGCCTGCTCTCGCTCTGCCTCTCCAGGACAGGCATTATCTCGTGTATTGTCTTGACTGGGTCAAGACCAGCATCTCTGGCTCTATTAAAGAATAAACTTACATATGTAGCCCCAGCCTTAGCAGCAAGATAGAGCTGGTTGAAAGTTACCATGCATGTCATGTTCGTCTTTATCCCTTCATCATGAAGCTTCTTCACAACCCTTAAGCCCAGTCCATCCTTGTGCATAGCAACCTTTACCACAACATTTCTGTGCCACGAGGAGTATTCCCTGGCTTCTTGCACAAGCTCTTCAAATGTGTGAGTAGTTGTCTCAACACTTACTGGCCAATCTTTCTTCATGTTGCATATTTCCAATACTCTCTGCTTAAAATCTACATTCCCTTCGCTCAAGAAGATCTTCTGGTTTGTAGTTACTCCATCCCCTATCCCCCAGCTGAGAAATTGCCTTATCTCAGCCGCACTTGCAGTATCGAGAAATATTTCTGTCAATTAAACCAGCTTTTGCTTAAACTCTCTAGATAAACATTTTGTCCTGCTTGTTTTTAGTATCAATAGCATACGAGTTTGAAAGAATAAGGTTCGAAGCGTCATAAAGGCTGCCTACTATTGCGTCAGGCTTCAAACCTTCTCTCTCGAGTATCTCGAACATTGTTGCATTGGCATGACCAAGCATTATCGTCCTGCAGCCAGCAGAGTAGCCAGCCTTCACATCCAGTATATCATCACCAATCATATATGATCCATCGAGCTCTATACCGTGCTCCTTTGCAGCCTTGAGAATCAAACCAGGCTTCGGCTTCCTGCACTGGCAGTCAAGTTTGTACTTTTCTATCAAAGCATGGGGATGGTGCATGCAGAAGTATACACCGTCAAGCTCGATTCCTGCACTCTCCTTCAGCTTCTCCTCTATCACCCTTTGAGTCTCCCAGAAAGTTGCTTCATCTACTCTACCCTTGGCAACAGCAGGCTGGTTTGAAACGAGTATCAATTTATACCCTGCTTGTTTGAGCCTGAGAAGAGCCTCTGGAGCTTTAGGCATTATTCTAACCTGTTCTGGTCTAGTTATGCTGTCTATGTAGCCTGTCTCCTTGTCATACACAAGGCTGACTATAGTGCCATCCCTATCTAGAAATACTGCTTTGCTGCCCATGCTACGAAGCCTTCAGCATCCTTCTCAGCTCGTCGCATATCAGATGCGTAAGCACCAGATGCAGACCTTCTACCTGAGGGGTTGAATCTACGGGCACGAGTATGCAGGAGTCAACCATGTCCTTAAGCACTCCTCCGTCAAAACCTACTAGTGCTATAGTCTTGCCTCCGTGCTCTTTTGCATATGCTGTAGCCTTAACCAGATTCTGGCTCCATAAGTCTGCTTTATCCTTGCCAGAGCCTCCATGAACGCTTATGGCTATGAATACATCACCTGGTTTGAAGAAATTCTCTAACTGCTCAGAATAAACATTGTTAAAACCATTATCGTTTGTGAGAGCGCTTACCAATGGTATGTTATCGACAAGGGCAAAGGCTTTCATCCTCTTCTTCGCTTCTTGAGATGCCCACTTGTTAAGGTCGCAGGCAAAATGAGTTGCCGTGGAAGCAGAGCCTCCATTCCCAGCTATGAATATGTTTGCATCTTTCTTCCATGCCTCATAAAGAAGGTTCACCGTCCTCTCTATCTGTGTTCGGTCTATTCTGTCGATAACCATCTTTGACTGTTCCAGATACTCAGAAATCCCTGAAGAAGACTGATTCATGTTCCTAACCTGATGCTTTAGGAAGTCTTTCCACAGCTTCCCTGAGAAGTCTAAGAGACTCATCGAGAGACTCGGCTGTCTTTCTAGATTCACTTCTCATCTCTTCAAGCATCTCCTGGCTCCTTTTGGACTGCTCCGTCAGCGAATTAAGTATATCGGAGAGCTTTGCTGATATTTCGCCATGTTTCTTGTCAAGTTCTTTAAAATTTGCATCAGTTGTATTAGAGAAGACGTCTATTTTGTCGTTTAGAGACTTTAAGTTGTTATCAGTTCTTTGGGCGAAACTGCTAAACTCGCTTCTGTAGTCCCTGAATTCATTTCTGTAGTCCCTAAATTCAGCCTGCATTGCCCCGAAACCTTCCTGCAGCTCATCAGCTAGCCTACCATAAATTATTGAAAAACCTTTGACCTTAGGCTTGATTGCTGCTTCGCTTACTTCCAAATAGGAGATTCTTGCTGGCTCAGGAGGCTTATTAATCAGCTCAAGAAAAGTCTTCAGCTTGTCTTCTTCTCCCTGCACGAATATGGATGCGCTTCCATCAGACATATTCCTTATGTCTCCGGCTAAGGCTAAATCCTGAGCAACGTCAAGGACGAATCTTCTGTAACCAACCCTCTGAACTCTCCCTTTTGCTATTATTTCAAGCGCCTTTTCCATAATGTCACAACTTCCGTTGATTATTTAAGGGCACTCCAGTTTGAAGCTATCGCATTAAGCCCAAGCAACAGAATATAGCATTTATCCTCAAGCCACTTCATTGCATCAAGGCCCCAGTGGAGAGCTATGTTCACGTTCACCTCAGCCAGCCTCTGACCTATTGCAATTGCTTTCTGGTAAAGCGATGGCCTAAGCCAGGCCTGGGCCTTCTCTATTATGCCCATCACTGCAGAAATCAACTTCCTGCCTGTCATTTTTACGTCAAGCTTCAGCACGAGGTGAACTATTCCTCTCTCCACGTTGTTCAGAGCCCTTCTGTACACTCTCTTCTGCATCAGTTTGTGCCTAAGGTAAAATAACTTGTCCTTCAAACTGCCATCAGGGCTTTTTTCCTTAATCCCTAAGGTAGTAGTTTGAAGTTGCACCTTGTTATCCCTAGCTGTAAGGATAATATATAAACATTCTTTACTGCATTGCAATTTGAAAAATGACAATAAATATTACTTTTTGTCATCTGGTGTAGCTATATTTTACCACCTTGATCCCTAGCCTTTCAAGAGTTTCTGCCTTCCTTTCAATCTCCTTCTTTGCAAGATATGCATCTTCCAAGCTATCCATGCTTAACCAGGGCAGAGTCGGTTGAACAATGAACGCTATGCTAAGATTTTGCTGCAATGATGCGTTTCCTGAAGCGTTAGGCAGACTTACCAACAGCAGCTTATCAATCAGATTGCTCAATAGCTGAGTTATCACTATAGCGCTGCCAGAAAAATCGAAGTTTTGCACAGCAAACGAACTTTGAGCATGATAATGCTTTAGCATAGGTAAATCAAGAATCTTGCCAATATCAGGTATGAATTTGCCCAGCATCTTCAATGATGCTTCAGCAATCTCCTCTATCGCATTTCTTGCTTTGATCGTTGAAAAGTGCACCCCGTCATAAAGAGATGCTGAGATTGCAGTCTCTGAATTAGCCAGGTCTAGCAGAGTATTAAAGAATTCGGTTGCGAGTTTATCAGCTGATACAGCATCACTAGCTGTAGCATCAAATATGAGGTTTACTTTGCCTGAATATGAAGAAGCAAATTCCTTAACCATTAACGTCTGAAGCCTTGCAGTTGCTTTCCAGTCTATGTATTTAATCTCGTCCCCAGGATAATAGTCTCTGGTGGATGCATATTCACCATAGCTTGAGATTTTGAAGAAGTTTCCTCCTTCATATAATTCAATTATTTCATAGCCAAACAGCCTTGTCAGAGGTACCACAAACCTAGGATAAATTACAAGCTGAACCTTCTCAATGCTATGAAATCTTTTCACAAGAAAGAGTCCGAAGAAGGTTTTAATCTCAGCATTAATGCAATTTATTTCCCTTATACCAGCAAGCTGAATTCTACCTTCAAAAGCTATCATGTCATCAAGACGAGATTCTAGGCTTAATTCTTCAAAGCCTGGTATAGAGATATTTTCCATCTTTTCAGTTGTCTCAACCTTGAAAGTAACCCTGACTTTCTCTCCAGCAATTGCTCTGTAGATTTTTCTAGTTGGAATGAAATTTACTTCTTTGGAATTCTTCTTTAATCCATCCAGAGCTGAAAAGGCAACAAAAAGCAATAATATTGCTGCTAATGAAGCAAATATAGCATCTCCAAATAAAATAGCCAAAAAAGCCATTGCTAGAGAAGCTAGAAATACTTTCTTCCCTCTTTCCGTAAACCTGATCAATCTTCTGGCTTATCCTTTGGGTACAGTTGTTTCCTCGAGTATGGCTTTTATTCTATCGTTTACTTCTTCTTGGGAATTTATTCTCTGAAAGCCAAGTCTGTGAGATAGAACTGGAATTGCAACTGCCTTTACATCATCTGGCAATACGTAAGCCCTTCCATTAAGCATGGCAATAGCCTTTGAAAGTCTGTAAAGCCAGATGCTTGCTCTAGGAGAAGGATAATCCTTGATTTCAGAAGCCTTCCTTGCATTGTTTATTATTTCGAGCATGTAATTCTTGACCTGTTCTGATACTGAAATGTCGTTAAACCTCTGGATTATAGCATTTATGTCCTGAAGAGGTGAAGCAGCAGATGACTGGTCCAGCATGCCATATTTCTCCATTATTATCGCTTCTTCTTCAATCGAAGGTAAGGTTACTGCAACCTTTGCCGCAAATCTATCGATTTGTGTTCTTGTCAAAGGATATATGCCCCCTGTGTCTTCAGGAACCTGTGTTGCTATCACCATGAAAGGTTCAGGCAGATGATAAGTTTGAACGTCTATAGTTACCTGCCTTTCCTGCATTGCTTCCAAAAATGCAGACTGAGTCCTCGGGCTTGCTCTGTTCAGCTCATCGGCCATGACAATGTTTGCGAATATAGGACCCTTTTTAGGCAAAAATTCCTTCTTTGCATTATCGTATACCGCTGTGCCAATTATATCAGCAGGCAACAGGTCTGGAGTTAACTGAATCCTCTTGAATGAACCTCCTACAGCATGGGCGAATGATTTTGCCAAAGTGGTCTTTCCCGTACCTGTAGGACCTTCAAGAAGAACATGACCCCCAGCTATAAGAGCTGCAAGCATGAAATCTATTACATCATCTTTTCCCACTACATATTTATGAACCTCGTTCCTGAAGGAGAGAGCCAAAGAGGCTATTCTGCTTAATTCTTTTGATGAAGCCATTTTAACACCATATCCATCTCTTATAAAGCCAAACCAGCATAACTAGCCAAAGAAAGAGATTTTATAAAGATTACAAAAGTATGCTGCATATTCAGAATTATGAAGTATTGTTTTTCTTTGAATAAACTGATTTTCTTTGCTCATATAATTTCTTTAGCTCGTTCTTGTCCCAATCAGGATGATTCATCAGCAATTTGTGAATATCCCTGTCCTCACTTTTGCTCGTAAACCTGAAGTTGAAAATATAAATTAATAGCATGAGCAAAGCAGCAATGCCATATTTTAGCCCGCTATTCTGAATGAAGTAGTATGATGATAGAAGAATCATGCTTGCTTCAGACTGGTAGGAGTAGAGCCAGTGAGACGTGTCTATTACAGCTTGCCTGTTAGCAACAACATCCTTCAGGAATTGATAATTATCAGCATAGCTTATCATGCTGTTCAAAAAGAGGCTTGAATCTGAAATTATTATTACAGAGCCACTCCCATAGCTTACACTTGCAACTACTGGCAGAGGCCCTAACGGGTCTCCCTGCAAATAGCTAGCTGTCTGCTTCATGTCGCCAAAGCTGAAAGGAGAGCTGTATGCAATGAAAGTAACTGGATATCTTTGAGGCGAGGTTAAGTTGAGGTATGTAGCATAGTTAAATGCAATGTTCTTTATCCCTGTAACATTAACATCAGTTATCAAAGGAAGCTGCTGGGCCTTTACATTATAAAGCGGGTCAAGCAACAGCACTCCTGAAAATCTTACATTTATTCCTAAGCCCTGAAGAAGTTGATTGCCAGCGCCAAAGTCGTCAGCTATAACGAGCAATCCTCCTTTTGAGACAAAATTGGATATTGAAGCAATTTCTACCTGTGAATAAGGCAAAGTTGGGCCTAATACAAGCAGTGCAAAATTACTAGCTGATTGTGCTGCATATACCGAAGTTAAATTAGCAATATTATTTATTTGAACAGGATGAATAAACTGCCTAAGGTCAGACATTCCGTTCCAGTATGGGTTTTGAAGATTGTAATCTGAGCTTGAAGGATAAATGGCAATTATGACTAGAGAAAGGATGAGGCCTATAGTTAACCCTGCAGCAAAAGACTTGGTCATTTCATTCAGACAATTTTGCAAGCAATTTTTGAGATATCAGGATTGCTGCATGCTTATCATCTTCACTAGCGCCGAAGCCGTATATTTCATCTTCTACTATGCCTGTCAACGAAGAGAAATCATCTGCAATATCTGGATAATTGATTTTGACCCTCTGAAGATATTCGCGAAGTGTTTCGCTTCTCCTTATCCTGAGGCCTTTCTTCTCTAATCTGGATAAGATATCCATGTATTTATTTACAACATCTGAGCTAAGTTGCCTTTTTCTTTCCTGAGGCTCAAATACTGCGCTTGCTTCCTTAATGGCATTAAGGGGCCTAGCTCTCCTTTGATATAATGCAATTCCCAGAATTAAAAATGCTATTGGCATAATAATAGCAGCAGGGCTTATTGCTGTTATGTTTTTGCTCAGGCTAACTTGCTCAACCCATGGTTGGCTTGGTGAAATAGCAACGATGATTTTGCCATTGCCAGTAGTAGAGAGAAATGGTACTGAAATATGAAGCTCGAAGCTGCCGTCTCCATTAACTTTTCCCTGAGCGAACATATTACCAAATGCTGCTGTTATCATGGAACCTGAAAGAGGAGTGCCATTGGATGAAAATGCCCTTCCTGAGACAAGAAGATTCTGTCCTCCGAATATAATTGCAGGAGAAGAAAAAGTCAGGTTAGCGTTTAGCCTGCTTACTATTATTTGGGATGATGCTGATGCAGGAGCCGTCAATCCTGAAGGCTCTGACGAAGCCTGAATCGTATAGATTCCGTCCTGAATCTGGCTAGGGACAGGTATAACTGCAGTGAAAGAGCTGTTAGCAGGCTGCAGAGTCTGCTGAAGACCAAAAGCAGCTAACTTAATTGCTGAAATAGAAGAATTGGATGATGAAAGCGAGCCTTTGACTTGCAAATATGAGCCAGGCAGAACCTCATGAGGAGCAGAAAGGGAGATTGAAGGCTGATAGTAAAGCAGCTTTACAGTCAAATTTGCTGAAGAGGCAAGATATGTATTGGCATCATCTCCTGAAGGGATATATGATGCGGTTATGAGAGCATAGCTGGTATAAACATAAGGTATTTGTAGGGATAGCTGAAAGTTTCCCTGGGAATCTGTCTGAATATTCTGCCTTATAGCTAGAGATGAAGAAGATATCTGAATGTTTTTGTTTGCTAGAGGCAGGTTTCTGCTCGTAGCAAGTCTTCCATACAGTGTGATGTTATTTCCCAGATAAACCTGAGTCTCAGAAACGTTCAGAAAAATCCTTGTCGAAAAAGCTCTATCAGTCTGAAGAGCTATTATCAGGTTTGATATTCTTGCAGCAAGAGAATCAAGCACTGATTTGTAGTTTGATTCGAGCGATACAAGCTGGTTTACCTGATTCTGCAGCTGCCCTGATGGTAAGCCGAAGCTGCTCTCCATCTGGGGTGAAGCTGACATGAGCTGATTGATTGTAACATTAGCTAGAGATAATTGATAATAAGCCTGATAGATTGTTGAGTTTGCTGCATTTGGATTTCCTTGCTGCAAAAGCAACTGAGCCTTGTCAATGGAAGAATTTACTTGTTGCAGCTGAGATGCAGCCTGGCTTAAAAGAGAATTGAATCTTGAGTAAATGAACTGAAGCTGACTTGGTATGTGTATCAAACCTGTAGAGTTAAGCTGGGAAAGTGCAAAGGAGAAGTTTCCTGTGCTTATTAATCGTGATATTCCCTGATAAAATTGCAAAAGGCTAGATGGATATGGATTCTGCTCCTGTACCTTTGAGGGGTCAACCTGTCTTGGTATGTCATTATCTGCAAATGCAATAGCCTGAGCTATGAGAAGAAAAGATAGAATCAAAAGTGTTAAAGCAGCATGAAATCTCTTCAATTCATATGCCTAAAATTTCAATTACTCTCAATGCAACTATGATTGCAAATACAACAAATAGAGCTAGCCCAAGAAAATCAAAAGTTATCCTCCTTGGAGAGAATATGGCTGAAGTTGCAAAATATGATATGACAAATAGGCTGATGTATACACCAAGAGAGTCTTGCCCTAAAGCTGACATTGCTACTACGCTTGCAAATATAAGAAAGGATAGGGATAAGAGGTAGAGGTTTGTCTTTTCCATCTTCAATCTTCTTTATTCATTTCGTCCTTCTCAAAAACCCTCAAAGTAAGAATTATCTTATCATCAAAAACCTTTTCATCCTCTATCGCAATTCTTTTCTTACTTTTAAATGCTAGGCAACTTGCTGCAATGCTTGAAGGTAAAGTGCCCAAAGACCTGTTGAACCTTGGCAGCTTCGGTACAATCTTCGGCTTATCTATTTCAACTGCAAATGCATTACCTTTCTCTACTGCTTTAGCAGATGCTGCCATCTCCAGCTGCTCTACCAATACTGAATTGAGAAGCTGTTCGTATGACGATTCTTCGTAAGCTTCGACTGCCTTTGCAATTTCGCTTGCTGGAGGGAATATGGTTACACCTTTTGAGCCAGAAGCTACGCTGAGAAGCCTGAGTGGAATCTCATTGGCATAGGCAATTTCTGTTATTGGCCTCTCCTCTATTGTGATAAAAGCTGATACATAACCTTCCTTCGGAGGAAGATAGAGAGCTCTTCCTTCGACCTGGAATTCCTCCAGGAGTGCTTCAATGTTTGTGGCAGAGTTCCTCAGCATTTCCCTGACCATGCTTTTTGGAACAGGGTTAGGAGGAAGCATGATTGAAGCTACTCCTATAATCAGACATCCTATTCCAAGTGCAGTAAGGGGTATACTGCCTATTACAAAATAAGAAAGAATTGAGAATATAATCCCAAACCCTGCAAGAATTGAGCCCAGCAATTGATAGCTATTTTTCATTATACAACCTCTTTCAGCATTGATAACGATTTAAGATGAATATGCAAGCTTTATGTATTCAAGCTTCCTCTTGGCAGCTATAAGAGCCATTGCAAAGGTGAAAACTATAAGGGAGATTATTATAGGAACAAGCCTTATTCCCCATGGTGTGTAATTCAATACAAGCCCCAAAAGGGGAACTACTGCCAAGCTTAGGCCTATTGAGAGAGCCAGCCTCTCAAGCTGGTCCAGTTCTTCTGCTTTTGAATAGAGAGCCTCTATGAGCGCATATCCTGGCAAATAAAGCACGTAAAGAGCTCCCGACACATAGCGAATGTAGATGAAAGGAGCATATTGGGGTATGACAAATATGGATAGCAAAGTTATCAGAGATACTGCTGCTAGAGCCCAGAACCATGAGGCATAAACGCTTGAGAAATAAGAAAAAATAGACTTTGGAGGAGAATTGTCTGTCAGCTCTATCTTCCCTACCTGCCACATCTTGTATATTTCCCTAGCAGCTTCTTCCCTTTTCATATCATACTCTTTCATCATTCTCTCTGTAAGCTCTGCAACGCTTATCCTATCTTCCTTCTGCAGAACCCTTTCTGTCATTCCAACCACTCAGATGGATGGTGTGACATTCATCCACAGCTGGTTGTATATGCCTGTATATGTAAATGAGTCTGTTGTAACATTGAACCTCCAAAGCTCAAGCACAAGCCTCTGATTGTTACCAGCATGAGGTATGCTTATGGTTATAGGCTCTAGGTAAGTCTGATTGTTGGTAAGAACCATACCAAACGTGTATAATATAGGAGCATTGAGTGAAGTATTCTCGTTGACATTGCTTGAATTTCCTAGCTTTATCAATACCTCATAATATTCAACATGCCCCTCATGATTACCTACATAGAGGTAAAGAGTGAAATTCTGACCTGCAACCACCTGGCTAGGATAATCTCCAATCTTCATGTTTGGTCCTAGCGTTCCTAGCTCTGGAAAAGGCTCTTGGGTTATATGGGAATAGTAATACTGTGCAGCTCCTATCAGAGCAAGAAGAAGCATAACAGCTATCAGCACTCCCTTTATCTGCTCATCGATCATCTCTTACTACCATTCCTCTTCGCAACTGACCATCTGGCATGATAGCGAAGCCATAATCTCCAGAATATCTTGTCGGAATAGAAGTAGGTTAAAATAGAAAGAGCTGCAAGCAAGCCTAAATACAAAGATAAATTGATTATCTCAGCCTGCTGATGAGCTCTGCCCTCAGTTATGGCCTGATTTATCTGTGCATTAACACTCTGAACTATCTGCTCAGCCTGCTGGTAATATGATGAAGCTAGAGCTGGAGACGTTTTGTTAATCATATCACCCTGTTCAACAAGCTGTAATGCCTTAGTTAGTAAATTCGCCTGCAGAGTTACGTTTGCACCCTGCTGTTCAGCATACCTTAATTTCAGAAAGGAATTCTGGATATCTGTCAATACCTGAGATTGAGCTGAAGCTAAATCGGCATGAATGAAAATGGAAAAGATGAGCAATAGAACAATAAGCAGAGATTGTTTTGCTTTTTTCATGTTTTTACACGAAGCTAGATGCTAGATAAATGATGTAATTTCTGTCCCTTCTCCACTCATATGCAGAAGCATTCCCTAACCTGACAGCAAATTCAGAAAAAAGCCATGCAATGCTGGTTCCTCTGGTAAATAAGCTGTACATGTTCGAACTCATCGACTTTATCTTCTTCAGTATTGATATTATTGCCTTGATGAGCTCATAGCTCTGAACCTTTACCTTCAATTTAATAGCAAGGCTGTATATTGACCTTTCAATTCTGCTCAGCCTGAACCATAGCCCCATTCTTTTTGCCCTGACCATCCCTTTCAGCATTAAACTTCTTATCTTTGAAGGCTCAGAAGCGATAAGCGAAGGGGATTCCGGCTCGGCAAAGAGCATCGCAGTCGATGGGTTATTATTAGCAGGCTTATATGTTTTGGTTTGCCAATTTTCTCAGGATCAAAATCTAACTGAAATGAATGAGTTATATTTGTGCTTCTTTAACACGTAATTTCCCTTTGAGCAGTTATTATATGCAAGATAATATGCTGATTGACCAATTCCTCTTAGAGCGATACGACATATCATCTTTTTGTTCGTGCGCGTACGATTCTTTTTTATATATTCACTGAAATTTCCGATTTACTTCAAGTGGTTTAGAGCTTCATATGCAAGTATACTAAACATCAAGGAGATGGAGAAAGTTGCTTATCGGTATCATTACTGGTCTTTCTTTGAATGATGACTTACTGAGGGTTATCACTTCGTGCATCTTTCCCACGCTGATACGAACTGGCAAGGGGTTGTTTTGATACTTTACCTCAAACCCCACCATATTTTTATTTTCCAAAACAACTATGTCGACTTCTGTACTGTTGCTCCAATATCCTACCTCAAATTTTCTAGCAAGATGGGATGCAACAACACTCTCTACAATCGCAGCGTCATCAGGGCTTTCAGCAAGGCACCAGTCTGAAAATATTTTGTAAAGAAGAGGGTCCGTAAGGTGTACCTTTCTGTTTTTTAGGAAGTTAGCAACGCCAGTGAAAGGGTCGATAAAATAAAGAGTCTTTACAACAAAGAGCTTCTCGAGCAGGTCAAGGTATTTGAAGACGGTCCTGTGCGAACCCAGTTCGAATTCTCTTGCAAGACTGCTGAGACTTATAGCTGATGGAACCTTGCCTATTGCGCCTTTGACCACTCGCTTCGCTATGCTCTCGTTAGCCTTTAATTTCGCCAGGTCGCCTCTAATCGCGCTGAGAAGAGAATCGGTAGCATCCTTTGATACATAACCTTTGTTCAGTATTGATTTTACTGACAATGGATAACCCCCAGAGACAAGGTAATTCTCGAAAAATCTTGAGAGCTCACCGGGTGGAATACTGGATGATAAACGATAGAGAGATTCACTGTTTAAATTTACTGAGACGTCCGTTTGAGGACTTCCTCTTGCCACTTTTACAAAGTCTCTGAAGCTGAGAGGATGCATTACGAAGTCTTTACCACTTCCTCTTCTCCCAGGAAAGGTCTCCACATCTCCTTTCGCAAACATGCTGAGTGAACCTGTCAAAACGATTGCATCATTCCTCAATTCTCCTGTGTCAATCAAGAACTTTATTGCTCTCCACCACTGCGAAGGATAGGTTACTTCATCAAGAATGATTGTTGAACTTTCGATACCTTTCGCATTTCTGAATCTCAGATATTCCCTGAGAACCTGGTCAAGCTCCTTAAAATCTGTCAGTTCATCGCACCTGTAATAGAAGATTGCCTCCTGCCTAACTCCTTTGTCAAGCAGTCTCTTGATGAAGAGCTTCATCAGAGTCGTCTTTCCAGTCTGTCTTGGCCCGAACAGAAAGTTTACCGAAGGGCTTGCTGCAACTATCTGGTTAAGAAGTCTTGGTTCCCACCTAGGACTGCTCTCTAACCATTTTACGTAGTCGGGGTCTGCCTCTGTCCAGTTGGATGTTGTCCACCAGTAATTTTGAGCAGATAGATCAGGCATACTACTGCTTATTTTATGGCACCTTTAAATACATACTGACAGCATCGGTGTCAGTTATTTAAATACCATCTGACAAGATAGGTATCAGTTTCGCTTTATGCATCTAAGTTCGAGTTTTTGGTTATCTGGAATTTAGGGTGAACTGAAACAATACCAAACTGCCTATGGGACCGATGGAGAGAAGAATTCATAACAACTATAGATCAACAGGTTTTTGCCTTTAACTGTTTAATATGAAATACATGCAAATCAAAAATATATTCATTTATATACAATCTTCAGAAAATAATATCTTATGCAGCTTTAGATGCTTTCTCCACAGGCAGGCTGATAAATATGGGAATACCTGAGAAGATCAAGAAGATAGAGGAAGACCTTAAAAGGACTCAGGTAAATAAGAAGACAGAGCATCATATTGGCCTTCTCAGGGCAAGGCTTGCAAAATTAAAGCAGGAGCTTGAGGAGCAGCAGCAAAAAGGCGGAGGTTTAAGTCTGGGCTTTGATGTCAAGAAGTCAGGAGATGCAAGCATAGTGCTGATAGGTTTGCCTAGTGTTGGCAAATCTACACTACTAAACAGGCTTACAAATGCGAAATCAAAGGTAGGAGCATACCAGTTCACTACTCTGGATGTTGTGCCAGGAATGATGGAATATAGAGGAGCTAACATACAGATCCTTGACCTGCCAGGTATAATTCAGGGGGCAGCCAGCGGAAGAGGCCTGGGAAAGAGGGTTCTCTCTGTAGCAAGGTCTGCAGACATGATTCTCTTTGTCGTGGATGTATTTCAGCCAGATGCAAGAAGCCTGCTTGAAAAGGAGTTAAGAAGCATAGGAATAAGGGTTGATGAAAGACCCCCAAACATTCAGGTGGAGAAGACGAATGCAGGGGGAATAGGGGTTATACAGGCTGTTAAGATGACGAAGATAACTGATAAGCTGGTAAAGGAAGTGGCAAGAATGTACGGTATAAACAATGCAAGGATAATCATAAGGGAAGACATAAGCGATGAACAGCTTACAGACGTATTGCTAGGAAATAGAGTGTATATTCCATCCTTGACTGTTATGAACAAGATAGACCTTGTCAATTCAGGTTTCATAAACGAGCTGCAGGATAAACTAGGATACAAATTCATCCCAGTATCTGCAGAATCAAACATAAACATCAATGCCCTTAAGGAAGAGATATTCAACAAGCTAGGTTTCATAAGGGTATACATGAAGCCAAGAGGAAGAGAAGCCGACTTCGAAGAGCCTATGATAGTGAGAAATGGTTCAACAGTACTTGAAATATGCAATAAGCTGCACAGGAACCTGAAAGATGACTTCAGGTATGCTATGGTGTGGGGGAAAAGCGTAAAGTTTGCAGGCCAAAAGGTTGGGCTTGACCATGTGCTCATGGATGAGGATGTTCTGACTCTTGTGACAAAGTAGGTTTCATGCTGAAAACTTTGACCTCAGGTACTGCAATAATGGCTCAGGGTCATACAGCTTTCCGAAAGCTCTCTTCTGCAGCTCCTGCGGGGAATACACTGCTCCATACTGATGTATGTTATTTCTCAGCCAGTCCCTTATATCCTGAAGGTTTCCTTTTGCAATGATATCGCTTAAATTCATTTCCCTCATCATACGCTGATAGCACATACCAGCTATAACATTTCCAACTGTATAGTTTGGAAATGAAGCGAATCCTCCATGGCTCCAGTGTATATCTTGAAGGCAGCCCTCAGCATCATTCTTTGGCCTTATGCCAAGGTACTCCTCAATCGTATCATTCCAAAGCTGAGGCACTTCGGACACTTTAGCCTCATCGTTGAAGAGCTTCTTTTCCACATGATATCTCAAAGCAATATGGAAGTTGTACGTCAGCTCATCCGCATCAACTCTGATGAGGCTTGGCCTCACTGTATTCACATATCTGAAAAGCGATTCAGAATCATATTTTGAGGTAAATGAGAGATGCTTCTTTATGTATGGCTCTATAAGGTCAATGAAGTCTCTGCTCCTGCCTATAACATTCTCCCAGAACCTTGACTGTGATTCATGAAAGCCTGATGAAACTCCTCTGGCTAGAGGTGTGTAAGCCAGCTCCTGTGAGACCTGAAGCTCGTATATGGCATGCCCAGACTCATGAATTGTTGAATACATGCTTGATTTGAAATCTTTACCCTCATACCTTGTCGTTATTCTCACATCGTTGACATCAAACGATATTGTGAATGGATGAGTTGATACATCCATCCTGAACCTGCTCGCTGGCATTTTTAGCAACGATAGTATATCTGAATTCAGAGAAGCCATGGCATTTACATCATACTTCACATCTTCAAGCTCGTGCCTGCTCGGAAAATAGCCTGATGCTGTAACTTTTGAGACGAGCTGTTTAAGAGAAGGGATAAGCTTGGAGAAGATGCTATCCATTATGCTGCTGCTTAAACCTTCTTCTGACTGGTCCAGCAAAGCATTATAAGCATCTTTATCATCAGCCAGCTTTTCACCCTCTTCCTTCTTTAATTCCAGCAATCTTTCAAGGTGAGGCCTGAATAAAGAAAAGTCAGATTTTGCCCTTGCATTCCTCCATACCACCCTTGCCTCAGTTGTCGCCTTCTGTATCTGAGAGATGAGTTCTGAAGGCACTTTCGAATAATAGTCTATTCTCCTACCTATAACCCTTAGCAAGCCCTTTTCTTCATCACTCAGCCCTTTGATTTTTGACGCCGCTTTAACATCAGGCTGCAACTCAAGAGTGAATTTCTGCATCAGTATGGAAAGCTCTGAAAGAGAAGCGCCTCTTGCAACAGCCCCTTCATGTGGCATATAGGTTTCAAGGTCCCACCTCATCAGCTGGGAAGCATGGTTCAGAGCCCATATCGTTCTGTATTTCTCAAGAATGCTTCTAACCTCTTTCCTTGCCTTCATGAATTTGCCCTTGGCTAGATATGTTTTTGAAAATTGCGGTCTGTGCCAAACTTGCGACACAACATATTTATTAATGCGTCTTTTCTGCAAGCAGTTACGGTGCATATCAAATATGTCTTCTGACAATCCTGACATAAGGCAGCAGGTAAAGGAGCAGAGCGGTAGCCTGAAGAGGCTTCAGACACTGATACCAGGCCTGAGAGGATACAGAAAGTCTGAAGACGTAAGAATATCTGATGAATTGCTGAGAAATCAGGTAGCAGATAGATTGCTTCAGGCAAAGGTAAATCTTGAACAGCTGAGAAGGCAGATAGCTAACAGTGCAGATTATACAAATTTGACTCTTGTTGGCTCTGCAATCTCCCAACTTCAGCAGTTCGCCGGAGAGTTAAGGCATTCTGAGCAAGGCTATTCAGGACTTGCTCCAAGCATAAGCATAACGGAGCAAACGTTGAACAAGCTTTACGATTATGATTATGCATTTGTGCAGTCAGCCTACGACCTGCTTAATGCAACATCATCCTTCAACTATGACCCCTCAGCCCCAAACGCTGTTTCATCTTTTCTCAACGGTATCATCAGCCAAGTTCAGAGTCTGAAACAGAAGTGGGAGCTGAGAATAGAAGCTGTGGAGGGAATACTATTAAAATGAATCATGCTATGGAGATAGGAGGGGCTTGAGCATTGGTGTTCGGTAAGAAGCAGCCAGCGGCTGGAGTTCCAAGCTCAGGTGGAAGCGTTCTGGGAGCCACAACTATAGAGTGGGACCCTCAGTTCAAGCAGGGGAATGTAATGTGGAAAGTGCCAAGGCTGATAAGGTTCGGGGATAACATTGTTGTAAGGGAGGATGAGATAGCTGTATTCTACAGGGATGGCAAAGTATTGACATACTTTGACCAGCCTAACAGGTATGCATTGACTGACTTTAATGCTCCTATAGTCGGAGGTCTATTGAAATTCTTTACAGGAGTGCAGCAGCAGGCTGAAGTGTATTACCTTCAGAAAAGATTTCTGGATGGGAAATTTGGAAGCACCCAGCCATACCAGTTCGTTGACCCTGTGTTTGGCATTGTTAACTTAAGGGTCTTCGGGGAGTATAGATACAGAGTCTCATCACCTGAGAACTTCATCAACCAGTTTGTGGGGACGTTTGCGGCTGAGACCGCTGATGATGTGGAGTCAAGGCTGAAAGAGCAGATGGTAATACTAGTATATAATGCACTTGGAAAGATGAAGAGCCAGGGATTGAAGGTCACTGACCTGGCAGCAAACCTGACAAACATAGAGCAGCTTGTACTTGCATCAGCTCCTGACCACTTCGGACAGTATGGTGTAGAGATAAACAAGGTATCAGGCCTTACCATAAGCCTGCCTGATGAAGTGCAGAAGGCAATAGACACAAGGTCAGAAATGTCTGTGCTTGGGGTAAATTATCTTCAATACCAAGCAGGGCAAGCTATGGTTGATGCAGCAAAGAACCCGTCAGGAGGGGCTGGAGCAGCGGCAGGAGTGGGAGTAGGCTTAGGAGCAGGAGTAGGGCTAGGCTACGCTGTTGGAGGCCAATTTGCCCAAGGTTTTGCTCAGCCACCTATGAAAGCATGCCCGAGCTGCGGTGCAATGATACCTGCAAACTCAGCCTTCTGTCCCAGCTGCGGAGCTAATCTGGGAGTTGCAAAGCAGCAAAATACAGTTGCATGCCCCAAATGTGGCACTGCAGTGCAGGCAGGCACAAAATTCTGCCCTAATTGCGGAACACAGATAAGTCAGGAAAAGAAATGCCCCAATTGCGGAGAAAGTGTATCACCTACAGCCAAATTCTGCCCGAATTGTGGAAAGCAGCTTTGAAAAGGTGAATGACATTTATGTTCTGCCCGAAGTGCGGGACCCAGCTGCCTGACGATGCAGTATTCTGCTACAAATGCGGGACAAAAGTGATAATTCAAACTTCAAGCAGTGAAGAAGTGCTTGCTCCCACGAACGCAACTTCTCTCAAATGCCCGAGCTGTGGAGCTCCAATATCTCCCAAATTTGGAGAGATGGTTATTACATGCGAATATTGCGGAAGCAGCATATCCCTTGGCTCATCAGGATGGAAGAGCATACAGAAGCATACAATGCTTCCGTTAAAGATACAGAGCCAGGATGAGATATTAGCTAGAGTGCATGACATGATGGACAGAGGCTTATTGCACAGGCATTTGCAGGAAAGCTCAGTACTTGAAGAAGCAACACTAAGCATTGTACCATACTGGATAATACCTGTATCAGCTAGAACATCGATAGTTGCAGCTGATGTAGTTGCTGAAGCAGGCACTATAGCTACTACAGCAGCACTTATGGGAGTGCTTGGAGGTTTCGGAGGAGGAAGAAGGGGCTATGGGTTCGGAGGAGGACTGCTTGAGGGAGCAGTGATAGGCTCTGTGGTTGGAGGAGGAGGCTCAGGAATGAGGAAAGCCATTCAGATGAATGCAAACTACAACTATCCTGTTGTTGCACTTAAGGCTCTGACGGAATATCAGCCAAAGGATTACCAGTTCAATTTGGATGAGAGAACCCTGTTTGATATGTCTAAAATACCTAAAGGTGTAAAAGTACTAAACGGAGATTTGGGAGAAGATGCTGCCAAGTATCAGGCAAAGACACTGGTCGACCAGCTGCAGGCTCAGAAGGCTCATGAAAAATACCATATGATCCAGCAGCTTCAGACAGAAATAGATGTTGCTGACGGTGAATTGCTTCATGCTCCCATATGGTTTGTCAGGTACCAGCATAAGGGGAATAAGATAAGCCTCGTGGTAGATGCAAATTCTGGTAATGCGTTAAACAGCATAGGACTTTAGAGCTTGGGCTATATAGAACTATAAAAAAATAATTTACTTGATCCTTCTTATCACAAGGGCTGATGCTGCTATAGCCGCTATTGCGGCTATGATAATCCAGTAATAATAGTTCTGAGAAGGTTGCTGAGACGATGGTAGTGTTTGAAATGATGGTATGGATGAAGGAGGCTGATTATTCTGAATGCTCTGGTAGACAGATGAGGGAATGGCCTGCTGAGCTGAACCCATTACAGGTGACTGAGCCATTGCTGGAGCATACACCCAGTAGTTCTGAGGCTGGTAATGAAGAACTATCTTTGCATTGTTTTGAGGAGGGATTATGAGGGAGCTGCCTGTAAAGCCAACAGACTGAGGCTGATAGTAGACTGATACGTTTATCAGTTCACCTGCTATCTTAACAGTAATCGTTGTCATATTGCTTGGCAGCTTGATCGGAAGCCAGAGCCATGCAGTCAGCTGTATTGGCAGCTCGGGAACAGTTAAAGTGACATGGCCAGATTGGTCGGTCTGCCCCCACATCTTTATCTCTGACTGATTTACGGCATACCACCATCCATATGCGGCAACAGGGCTTGCATAGACATCAGCACTGGCTGCAGGTGAGCCATCGGGCATTGTAACTGAAACATCTAAGTTGTATAGGGGTATCTTGCCTGGAGGGCTTGTTTTGATGACTATGGTTGTGGAAGAGTTTATACTAGCTAATGCATAACCATACTCTTGATAGAATCTGTATGGAGGAATTATCATTGCTGGCGCATTAATGCTGGAGCCATTGGTTGATGATAATATTGGCGAAGTGCTTGTTATGCCGTTTGCTGATGCCAATGGAAGAGGCCCAAATTCTCTTCCTGCGCTTGCAGTTATCAGGTATGTGCCGTTTGGTAAGCCAAAAGATACTATCGGATAGTTGCTTGAAGATTGAGCAACCAATTGACCTGAAGAATTGTAGACATATACAGAATATTGGCTTATTGTTGAATTTGTAGGCTGTATCATAACCTGAACGATATCAAGCGATGAAGCATAGGATAATGCGTTTGCTGAGGAAAAAGATAGCACTGAGATTATCAGAACTGGTATCAGCATTGCCCCCATGATTTCGGCGTATTTCTTTATCTTCTGCATTTGTATCGCCTGAAGGGTATAGGAACAAAGATGATATAATAGAGCCCATTTGAACGTCTGTTCTGATTTTAAGAACGACTGTATTCTACTGTGTGGACAGAAATTCTAGAGCTCTTCTTCCCACATTCTCGAAGCCAGCCTGCCACTTCTTTTGAAAAGGTCTATGGTATCTTTTGCCTTTTCCCTTCTTTGTCTATGCTGTTCAAGAAACGAGTTTACTTTATCGATCAGTATCTGCTTAAGCTCTCCGCTCAGCATCTTTCCTTCTTTGTACTCTTTTCTAATCTGATTTATCCTTGCATTATCTGGCTCGAAGAACATGTATAGCCATTGATATGATACATCTATGTCAGGCTCTCCTCCGTATTTTCTATGCTCTTCTATGCTTGCTCTTCCTCCACTAAAGGCGTTTTTCCATATCTTGTTTCTGACTGTTTTCTCGTCATCAGCAAGGTATATTGCCGTTTCAGGAAGGGAAGCGCTCATCTTCCCAGCCGGACCCGTCAAAGCAGGCAAAAATTTGCTGTGTATTGCTGCAGTCTTCCTGTAGCCTAGAGATTCCGCTATATCCCTCTGAATCCTCCAGAATGGGTCCTGGTCTATTGCACTCGGTATCAGGCATCTCTTCTTTTCAAACATGCTAGGAGCTATCTGAACCGCTGGGTAGAAGACGAAGCCTATGTTTGTCTCGCTAGTGAAGCCGAAGACTGCCCTAACTACAGAAAAGTTCACTTTCTGTGCTATGCGAAGTGTTAGTTTGTACATCTTCCCCATGAATTCAGTATTCTGAAAGATGAATGTCTTGTTAGGATCAAAGCCAGCTGCTATTATATCCAGTATATTTTCGTATGAGTATCTTGCCGTGTCCTCCAGTGAAAGGCCCTTCTCCTGAAGGAACCTCTCGTCATCAGTAACCTGAATGTACACATTGGCATTGAACTTCTTCTGAAGCCAGCTTGTAAAGTAGAACTGAACTATGTGGCCTATATGCATAGGCCCGCTTGGTCCTCTACCAGTGTAGAGAAAGAAGCCTTCCCCTTTTTCAAACTCATCAAGCAATATATCTAGGTCCCTGTGTGAATAATATATCCCCCTCTCGAGTATGTAATTCTTCTCCCCTGCATCCTTCATCAGCCTATCTCTCAGTTGCTCTGTAAGGTGCTGTGTTCCGAATTGCTTGATCAGCTTATCATAATCTACCTGGCCTGATACCTGCCATGGTGTCACTTCAAATGATTCTTTGTGGGACAACGCTTCTTTCCTTCCATCCTTCTTTAGCAGCAGCTCATTTAACTATCTTCATATCCTTTTCAGCAGTAGTAAGTATCTTTGCTCCTTTTTCTGAAACAACAACATCATCCTCTATCCTTACTCCTCCCTTCCCTGCAATATATACACCAGGCTCTACTGTCAGAACCATATCTGGTTGAAGAGCATCCTCCCCGTTCCTTGAAAGTGCCCTTCCATAACCGTCATGCACCTCAAGTCCTAGATGATGACCAAGCCCATGGATGAATCTACCCTTGAACTTGCTCGAATCAATCACATTCAAAGCAATATTGTAAACATCCTTTCCCTTTACTCCCTGCTTTATCGATTCAATCGATTTTTCCTGAGCCTCGCTCACAACCTTGTACATCTCCTTTTGCAGCTGACTTGCTTCCTTGAAGAAGTAGGTTCTTGTTAAATCGGAGCAGTATAAATTGTATCTTGCCCCAATATCTACAAGCACCGTATCCCCTCTTTTCAGCTTTCTCATTCCAGGGGAGTAATGGGGAATTGCGGAATTTTCTCCAAATCCTACTATGCTCGGGAAGGATGGGGAGGCCCCACTCCTCATTATCTCATACTCTATTTCAGCCCTTAATTCTGATTCAGTCATGTTCAAGGAAAGCATTTCGGGGACCTTATCAGCAACCTTTGAGATTATGTCACATGCCTTTCTTATAGCATCTATCTCATCCTTGTCCTTTATTCTTCTTGCATAATCTATAGCTTCAGAAGCATCCACAATCTTCTTGCTATCTACAAGGTTTGTAAAAGACAGATAATCGCTGTAGCTGATTCCCCTGAAATTGAGACCTATCTTCTTCGCATCTTTAGTTATCTTTTCTACAGTTCTAGCAAGGCTATTCTGCTCTGTCGAGTTTATTATATGCACTTCATATTCTTTCTGCCTTGCAGCCTGTTCTTCAAGAGGTGAAGTGATTACCTCAACATGGCCATCCCTGAAAAGGTAGCACTGGCTGTTTTCAAATATGCCGCTCGTATAACCTGTTATGTAGAAGAAGTTCGGGTCTGTTCTCATTCCGTTGACAATTGCAACAGCAGATACATTATCGTCAAGCCTTTCAAAAAGTCTTTGAAACCTGTTTTTCTGCAAGCGATTCTTCACTGCAACTGCCTTTAGCTCTCCTCTTCATAACCTTTGAGGCTAGTTGGCAGCTATTTCACTTTCAAACGTAGAGCGGAGATTTCTGTTCCATATTTTTGCAGCAAGAAATCCTGCAGCTGCACCGCTTATTATACCAAATACCAGTATTGTCAAAGCTACTGAGAAATCTGTGTTAAGAAGACCTGTCACCTTTACTGTTATATAGTAAGCTGCGAGGCCTGTTATCGCTGTTCCAAGAGTTGTAGATAGTGTAAGCATAGAGGTCCTTACTTCGGAATTCCTTCTAGCCTTGAATGCAGTTGCAAAAAGGTCAATTAGAATCCCTAAGATAAGTGCAAAGATAAGGCTGAAAGGTGCAAAAGAGAGTTTGAAAGGAGTGGTCAATAGACCATCCACAAGCGAAACATAGGTAGCTCCACCCCTGCCAAGAACTATGTAGCCCAGGGCAAAGAAGAAAGACGGGATTATTATCAGGAAGTCAGAAAGAGGGGAGGGGAGAAAGGCTGTGGCTACAAACGCTATTCCTCCAAATATTGTTGCAGTAGCTATCTTCCTGTTTCTGGAAGCCATACTATGAACACTGCCAGAGGGCTATTATTTAACAGTAGATAAACTTAAGGATACTGCATCTTTTAACTAACGTTAAATTGTTCAGGCTTATATACCATATTGACTTATGCAGTTAAAGCTTGAGCTTCGACCCCCTGCAGCTTCATGACAGCAAGCAGAAGATACTGGAAGTTGCCACCAGAATGTTCGCTGAAAGGGGGTATGCAAACGTATCGATAAGGGATATCTGCAAAGAGGCTGAAGTTACTCCTCCTATGATCTATTATTATTTCAGAAGCAAAAAGGGACTCTTTCAGGCTGTTACCAGGCATAAAATAAGCATGAAGGAGTTCATTGAAAGGTTAAAGAATGCAAGTGCAAAAGGGGAGGTAGAAGAAAAGATCAAAGCATTTAACGAAGTTTATTTATCTTCTTTCCCTGAAGAAGCATTCAGAGTTGGATTCTACATCAAGGACGATGCTTCTCTTGATAAGGAAAGTGCAAGAAAGGTTGCAGAAGGGTTTGATGAAATAATGAGCATACTAGAGAAGATTATACAGGAGGGAATTGAGAAGGGAGAGTTCAGAAGGACAGATGCCAAGGTTTCTGCAGATATGCTTCTTGGCTTGCTTAACCATGTCCTTTTCCAAAAGATTCACTTTGAAAGAACGTTCGAATTAGAGAAGTCTGTAGAGCAGGTTGGGGATTTTTTCCTCAGAGCTATGAAAAAGTAGTATGTTATTGAACCAAAACCCTTTCAGCCTTAGAAAGCTTTTCGCCGTACCTTTTCTCTTCTCTAAGCTTCCATGCGCCTGAATGGTATGCGTATGCTGCCAGCAGGGGAAAAGTTACCGTTGCTTCCCCGAATACCATCTGCTCCCTTCCAACATCTACCTTTCCCCATGAATGTGCTTCCTTCAGAGTAGAGCCTGATAAAGCTCCATCCCTTTCATCAGCTACAGTCAGCTGTATGGCATACTTGTGCATATTAACCTTTGAAGTCAATATATCAGCAGCAACAACAACATCTTGAGCAAAATTCTTCGGCACTCCTCCTCCAACCATGACTAGACCTGTCTCTTCAGCCATAAGCTTGAGCCTTGTCAGCTCGAGAAAGTCCTTGGCTGAGTCTATCGATACATGCTTTTCCTTCTTGCTCTGGTGCTGAATGAGACCGAAGCCTGCACTGCAGTCGGAAAAGGCGGGAACAAATATTGGCAGTGCTTTTTTGTAGGCTGATAAAATGACAGACCTTGATTTGCTTCCATTCCTTTCAAGATATCTTCCCATTTCTATGATGAACTCTCTTGACGAATACGGCCTAGGAGGAAGAGAATCAGCTATCCTCGCTACTGTTTCATCACATATTCTAAGCTCATCCTCGTCTATGAATGTATCATATATTCTGTCTATGTGCAATTTCTGAAGTTCGTCGTCATCAACTTGAGGTGACCCTATGTAGTGTCTGAAACCTAGGGCCTCAAAGAAATCCTGGTCGACTATAAGAGCGCCAGTAGAAACAATAGCATCTACCATGTTGTTCTCAATCATATCCACAACCACTTCTTTTAGACCAGCACTGAAGATTGAACCTGCTAGCGTGAGTATGATAGTGCAATCCTTATCCTTCAGCATCTGTTCGTAAATTTTGCATGCTCTGTACAGGTTTCTGGCCTGGAATGACATATAGGCAAAATCATCAATCATATTAACAACGTTGTGTTTCTTTATGTCGATATGCCGCACTGCGCTCTTTAGATAATAGGACTTATCATGCATTCCCATCACAACCGCTCCTACACCTCAGAAAGACGATATAATAAGAATTCTAACTTTATCTGCGAACAATTTTATTCTATACCCGCTATTCGTCTCAACTCTCTCCATCTTTCTTCGTCCCAGTTCTCCCTAGCGCACATCTTGGTGGGGTATATCATACTTAAGGGCTCTATACTGTGCTTCTTCACTCCCTTCCTCCACCATTCATACGATTCTTCTATCTCTCCAAGCCCAGCGTATACAACAGCCACATGATCTTCAGACGCAAATCCTCTTTCACACAAAGACTTGAACTCGTCAAGTATCTTGATAGCTTCCTCTCTGTTTCCTTTCTTGGCTTGAATATATCCCCATTTCGTTTTAAGAAGTGGTTCGTTGTCTATGCTGGATGATATTGTTGAAATGTCTGCTAACGCATCATCAATTCTACCTTCGTTTATGAGAAAGTTCACCTTGTAGAAGTGCCACAGGGGACTCTGGTTAAGTTGTATCACTCCATCCAGAATCTTCATCGACTTCTCCTTATCTCCCAGCAACCACAGAATTATCCCCTTCCAAGTCAAAACGAAAGGGCTGAGCGGGTCGTGGGCTTCGGCAATTTCAATTTGTTTCAAAGCACCTTCAAGGTCATGATAAAGAGCAAGTGTATGGGCGTAATATACTCTGGCGGAGGAATTGCTTGGATTGTATTGAAGAGAATCTTCAAATTTTTCTTTTGCCTTTAAGAATTCAAAATCGCCATGAAACAAGAGAATACCCAGGACTCTGTGAGCATCTGAGGTTGTAGGATCAAGTTCTAGAGCCTTTTCAGCCATATTCTTTGCAAGATTGTAGGCTTCATGCCAAGGAATATTGCTATGCTGCCCAAGTAGTTCATAAGCACTTGCGAGGCCAGAGTAAGCACTGGCAAATTCTGGATCATACTTCAAAGAATCTGAGAAGAGCTTTATAGCCCTCATTATATCCTCCTTTGTCCTTCTGCCTGAAACTAGCTGCATCCCAGCTAAGTACAGCTGATATGCGTATGGATCTGTTGTCTTGGGCTTTGAAGTTGCTTTAATCTCTTCTTTGGTCAGTTTTACCTCCAATGCCTTTGCTACTTCAGACGCTACAGAGCCCTGCACTTCAAAGATATCTTTCAGCTCTCTATCATATGTAGCAGCCCAGATATGTTCATCTGCCCTTGCATCAATTAGCAGCACTGTAATCCTGATCCTGTTTCCTGTCTTCCTGACACTCCCTTCGAGAACACTACCCACCTTCAGCTCGCTGGCTATTTCTTCCAGCTTCTTTGAAACGTTCTTGTATACCATTACTGAGGTTCTCGAAATAACCTTCAAACCAGAAATCATAGATAAGGTGCTTATCAGCTCTTCCGTCATACCATCTGCAAAGTAAGCATCTTCTGGGTCAGGACTGATGTTGGTAAAAGGCAAAACAGCTATTCTGGTGAGGTCACTTGAGGCATAGATATCTTTTGCTTCTTCCCAAGGCATCATAATCTTGAATATCTCGACTTGCTCTTTAACGTTCTTGAGTGACTTAAAGCCAAGAGATTTAAAATTAAATTGAACCTTGTTTTTAACATGCTCATATACATGTCTGCTCAAGCATATACCTCCAGCTTCAGCCAAGGGCTCTATTCGAGATGCTATGTTAACTGCATCTCCGTAAATATCGCCTTTTGATTCTATTACATCGCCCATATGCATCCCTATCCTCAGATTGATCCTCTTTTCTCTGGGTTCGGATTTATTCTCTTCTCTAAGGGTATCCTGAATTTCATAAGCACATTTTACTGCATCTAATGCACTCTGAAATTGGATGAGGAAAGCATCGCCTATAGTCTTGATTTCCTTCCCTTTGTACTTAGAGATAATGAGCCTTATCAGATTTCTCTGCCTGTTAAGAAGTTCCATCGAGAGAGACTCGTCTGTCTGACCTAGGGAAGTGTAGCCCGCCATATCGGTGAACATAATTGCAGCTAGTTTCCTCTCTTCTATCTCCAACCAGACGTGGTGTATACCATTAGAAAGGAGGATAAAAAGTTTTGTGCGTTGTACTTTCTGCGTTGAGGCAATGTCTGTAAAAACGATACGGTTTTGCAGAATCTTAAAACCGTGCCTTATTAAAACCTTCATATTTGATACATCAGGAGAATAATCTTCAGTAAAGATAATTTGGAAAAATGCAATTATTTGATATTTCAATTACCGTCGAAATCTAATTATACGTTAAATTCCCGTGCCAGGACTGATTTGGTTCACCAAGTGCTTCTTTATAGTCGATATTCTCTTAAAATCCTTGACCTGCTATGAGTAGTCTAGCTACCATTATCTCCTGCTGACAACGACAGAAGGAGGGTTAAAAGATAAAAGAAGACTCTACAAGGCTTATTCCTCGGGGCCCGTAGCTCAGCTTGGTAGAGCGACCGGCTCATAACCGGTCGGTCATGGGTTCAAGTCCCTTCGGGCCCACACTTATATGGATTCAAAACCATTGTACATTATGAAACGAATATCTCTGGATATACCCTTTTCCTGCTGGCGTGCAAGTTCAATGGTTCAAATTGGACCATTCATAGGAGTGCTTCGACCCACTTTCAAACTCTAGATCCAGCCTGCCGTCTTTTCAACCCCGAAATACTTATGGGCTAATAATCGTAACTAAAACAATACGCCGTACAAGACATGTGCCATTCATGAGATGAGAGTCTGCCTTGGTGAAGGTGTTCACTATGAGTTGGCCAATTTACAGGCTGAAATGCAAGAGCACGTACTGGTGAGTACTCATATTATAGATTCTTTGACATAGGCAACTCAAAACTGCTACCCCCTAACTACGTTAGTTTGGAGACGTGTACTTAAAAACTACTCTACAAAAGGCTTTACGACCGAGGATGAAATGATCTGCGGATATAATAGCTAAAAACACGTCTTCGTACGACTTCTAAGAATAGTTATATGTTTTAACACTTTGACAATAAACCTGGATTGAAGCTAGGAGAAATTTACAAGGAGCTGTTAACCAGGGATGGAAGGCTCGTCGTGCTGAGACCACCGAAAAAAGATGACCTGGATAGCATGCTTGAGTTCATAAATGAACTGGTAGATGAAAGGCATGAAGACCCCAATTTTGGTCTTTTACTGGATAAGAAAATGACAAGAGCTGAAGAAGCCAGATGGCTTCGCAAAAGGCTTGATAATATAGCAAAGGAAGAAGTTATACATATTGTTGCTGAAAGCAATGGGAAGATAGTAGGAAGCTGCGATGTTGCAAGAGGTATATACAGCGATACACGCCATAGAGGGGTACTTGCTGTATTCGTCGCAAAGGGTTGGAGAGACATAGGTCTAGGTAGAGAGTTGATCAAGGAAACGCTAAACCAGTGCAAGAAAAGAGGACTAATGATTGTGGAGCTTGAAGTACTTTCCACAAATAGAAGGGCAATTCATCTATACAAGAAATCAGGCTTCAGAGTGATAGGAAGGCTACCCAAGGGTGTGAGGAGAGATGGTAAATTCTACGATAAGGTCATGATGGCAGTTGAAATATGATTAAAATGCTTCAAGGATCTGATTGATAACATCATCATAAGAAGGGAGTGGGCCAAATATGAGAGGTTTCAGTTCTCTTTTCCATGATTTTCTATGTTCATCTATCTTCTGCTTGAGCAAATCATGAGAAAAACTGAGACCGTAAAAAGAGAGTTTTTTTCTCGACATGTTCTTGACTCACCTTGACACCAAGCTTTTTGATAAGGAACCAAAGGTCATACAGGTCCCTTGATACGTTCCTTGTGATGACTGCTCTTACCTTTTCAGCCGCTACTTCTTGCAGATTCATACCTTTGACCTGCGTTATGGGTATAACATACCTAGGTTCATCCAGTTTTACGGTTAGAGGCAAAAGCAGATGTCTTTCCCTCTTGCTTATTTCGACATAAGTATAGCAGAGACTCTTCTGAACCTTGTAGAGCGGTCCCTTGACTTCCGTCCTGAAAGAAAAGGTGTATTCATCATTTTTTATTATTCTACTCTTTGATTCAACTCCAAACAGACCAAGCGTCTTTGAGACCTTTTCTGTTAAACCATCCTTAAGCTTTCGTTCTTCCAGAAAGTCCAGATCCTCCGAATAACGATTAAGACCGTGGAAAAGCCATAAATATGTCTCGCCCCTAAATATAATATTCTCTTCGCTGAGTGCATATATTAAAAGACATAGAATATACCTTTTTTCCTCTTGCCAAGGCTTTACCTTTCTTAGCTTTGCAAGTTCAGAAATTTCATCTGCATCAAGCATTTCGATTCACCCACTTTGCTACCCTTTCTCCCCTTCTTGTTTCGGTAAACCTCTTTGCATACCTGAGCAATTTGTCTTTATCCAGTCTCGGCAGAACTTCCTGCATAATCAATGGATATACTAATCCTAGGTAAACCATATCCAGAACTGCCTTTTCCGGTGTGGCTAAGAATATGTAGCTCTGCCCTCTTTCCTCTCTTTCGTATCCAAAGAAGAGTTTTGGATGAATCTTGTGATACTCTATTTCTAAAATTCTCCTCGTGCTACGAGTTGTTACACATTCAACACTGCTGGGAGCTTGAAGAATGAGTTCTCGCAGATAAAGGGCGGAAGTCATGGATATGTAGGAAGGTTCAACAAGCTGTGTTGCCATAATGAAGGGGTCATCAGTAAACGAAATGATTCCTTCTGCTATTTTGCTTGCCAAACCTCATTTAACAAGTCTTGACGCATATACCTTGACCAGGTTTCGTTCGTACCCCAAAGTTCGTGAAAGTTGACCATAGTTGAACACCAATCTGCCCGTGCTCAGCGCCAGATCCCTGAGCTGATATACACTCTTTCGAGCCATTTTATGTGGGTAACAAAACTGTTACCTACATAAAATCATATCGCCTTTGGTTTTGGGTCTTATCTGGAAATAACCCAATGTATATCTCATGGATTTGGGATTTGCCTTCTTTGATATAGACTCTTATGATGTATTGGCATTATAGCATGGAATCTAGTCTATCATTATGTTTTTTGCACGGCTATTACAAATATATCTATTTATTAAAAGGAAGGGGCTTAGGAATAACCTACTCATTGCAAAAAATCGGCACGTTGGTAGCTACTTTGTTGAGCTCGTTTTGAATCATTTTGCGAATAGAAGGATGGATTCAGTCATTTTAGCTTGCATGTCTGTAAAAGAAAACTAAATTAGGCAATAAAGCAGTCCAATTTAGTATGGCGCAGGTAAACATCCCGCGCTGTTTTACCAACCGGGAAATAGATGCCATGGGCTACCTTATCTCACGGCTCAATTCTTCAAAAATGGCTTCTCTCTTCGAATTAAGAAATTCCTGGTATGAAAATTTAAACCTGAAATATCTCATACAAAAACTGGCAGAGCATTCAGTTCTCGAAATAGTCGAGCAAGGCAAAAGCATCAAGTACAGAATCAAGCCAGATGCCGAATTCTTCTTCTTTAGGATAAAAAAGAAAGTATCCGTCTCAGAAGAGGGCCACAGAGCACTCAGGATACTTAACGAAGGAATATCTCTTAAAAACAATATCAGCGAAAGAATAATGGGTTCAATTCTATGGACAGAAAAGTCGTACAAACCGAAGATACGAATAGGCCCAGCTGAGAGGCTAAAATCGTTTAATGAAGATGAATCACTTCCAATAGATATCGATGTTATCAAAGACAAGCCCAATAATATAGTCTTCAAGGCTTCTTTTAAGCCACCTCTTAAAGCGGGCGAAGCAGTTAGGTTTGGATTTTACACCTGGACAAGGAATCATTATGCAAAAACTAGTAAGGAGGCACTGGAAAGATTTGGCGACGAATGGCTTAGAGAAGGATTTGAAGTAAGGGAGCCAACTGATATCTTGACATTATCGGTTAAGTTTCTTACTACAATACTATACAGAGAGGCCAAACTGGAACTTAATCCAATTATAGTAACTGGAGGACCCAATATAATCGGTCAGACTCAATTCGTTTTTCCTAGTGGACAGAAGGTATTGATTGCAAAATTGCATAATCCACCCCATAACCGGTATTTTATTTCTTGGCTTACTCCGGAGTAAAAACTGGGATTAAGCTCAGCTATGAATTATGGTTTTTTTGTTCTAGGTTTGTATTCGGGAAAGGAACAAATCTGCCTCAAAACCGATAAATAAACGCAAAGGAAAACGATTGTAATAGGTTGTCGGAATCTGTATCCGAAAAGCTGGGAAGTATAAAAACAGAGATCCTGATAGCATGGATCTTTTCTCTGCTCACTCTGATTGCCTGGATAGGCCTTTTCTTGTTCTATTTCATTTACTTTTTTATAGTGTTGGGGCTATTTGTTCCCTATGGCGGTATTTTCGTCGGAATAGGTCTCGCTTATGGTATCATCTTCTTCATCTTCATGATACCTACTATTCTGGTATTTAGAAGAGTTAGCCGCATGCGAAATGCTGCAAACAGAGGAGATATCAATGGATTAAAGAGCTTGAATTCACTTGGATGGGCCATAGTAGCTTTGATATTCTCTGGAATTATCCCGGGAATAATGCTGCTTATAGTGCACTCTCCTATACAGGAACTATCCACTAGAACTATGTCAACAGGCGGCACTTCGATGGAAGACTTGGAAAGGTTGGCAAAGCTTAAGTCTCTACTAGACCAAGGAGTAATAACAAAGGATGAATTCGAAGCCCAAAAAAACAGAATAATGAATCCGTCTTCAGCTAGATCATCAGGTTCGCTTGAGACCCAATTGGCTAGACTAAAATCACTTTATGATTCAGGCGCAATTACTGAAGAGGAATACAATTCGCAGAAGAAGAAGCTATTATCCGGAATATAATCGCGAGGTTACAGAAAGATTGCCTTCACGTGGTCAAGTTGCAGGCACAATGGCATTTGTGTCGCTTATCATACCTTGGGACGTTGCATTTTATCGTTTCTTTACAGAAATAGACTGGATTTTATTTGGTTTTGGTCTTTCAAGTAATTTTAGATTCTTCTTCTTTAATGTCACCCAATTTGAGCTGTTAGATAAGATCCTTTCACCACTATCTTTTCTGTTTATTATTATGGGAGCTATTTTGCTTCTCATTCTAACCAAGCAACCACTTGTGGGATCTTCGCTTGTTTTGGTTGGCGCTGTTATCTACTTAATCGATGTTCTGTACTATGGTCTGGCATATGGCTTTTACATAATTATCCCAATAGGATTCTTATTTGCCTTTTTGGCAGCCATTGTAGGCTTTCTAGCTAAACCTATAATTTCCACTTCAACGACGGCATCTACAAGTCTCGATAGGCTAGCTAAACTCAAAGAGCTTCTAACCAGTGGCGCGATTACAAAGGAAGAGTTTGAAGAACAAAAGAAAAAGATTCTTGGGGAGTAAACAACGACATGAATTCAGCTAAAGGAAATATCCTTGTCATTATCATGCTGCTCGCATTATTCGCTGTCGCTAGCTTAACAAACGTTCAGAGTGTCAATGCTGTTCCTGTTCCCAACGGAATTGTATATTACATACAGTTGACCATAACTAACTCCCAAACAGTTGCTACACCTTCACCTTTCCAGCAGATGATAGTCGTTAACAGCTCCGCTTATTCATCCTATGAAGCCCCTAACCTGCAAAATATTGAATTCTTTGATTCAAACGGAAATACAATCCCTAGCTGGCTGGAGAGTGGAGCTTCCAGTAGTTCAACTTCTTCCATTTATTGGCTTAAACTAGCCAATGGGATACCAGCAGAATCCAGTGTTACAGTATATATGGGATTTGGTTCCCCAGATGCCAACTTTTTAAATACACAGACCACAGGTGAAGCGCCTGAACTGAGTCCAAGATACGGACAGTATGATGATGGCGCAAAAGTCTTCGGTTTTTATGAAAACTTCATGGGTACATCCCTGAATTCTAATATTTGGAATCAAGTGGGGACAGGGGGGTCACAAGGCGACACAAGTAGCATCACCGTAGACAATGGTCTAACCCTCAGCTCTACGCCAAACGGAGTCCATCCAGATGACAACTGGATAGGATCTACAGTACCTGCCGCACAATTTACCCATCCATTGGTGTTGGATGTTCTAGCTGCAGCGTCAAGCAGCTTCTATAATGGAAGAATAATGTTTGAAGATACATACCCGAGCAACATGGGTCAGGGTAATGGGTTTGCGATCGAAGGACCATCAACTACCAACAGCTGGTTATTGGGCACCTGCTCAGCGGGGGCCTGTAACTCCGTAAATATTCAAAACTCGAGTGAAACGACAATAAATGGACAGCCTAATACTGGATACAAAGTATTCTCTCTAGCCGCGAACTCGTCCTTAGTCACTGGATTCGTAAATTACGAACAAGTCGCGTCCGACTCCATAGACGTTCCCTCATATTCGCCAAGCATTGGAATTCAGCTCGAGAACAACTACGGGACCGCAAGCATGTTGGTAACATGGATTAGGATAAGGGCACTTCCCCCCAACGATGTGATGCCAGCCGTAAGCGGTATTTCAACAGGAACTATTAGCTCACAATCTCCTGGGACGACAAATACTCAGTCTGGTTCACCTTCAGTTACACTATATCCGGCTCAGGTGAACGGCTTCTCTGTTTCTATTAATGGTGTTGCTCGACCTTCATCATCTCTAGCTCAGATAACAAGCATTTTATGGCAGTGGGGAGACGGTCAAGCAACAAATGGGTTCTTCCCACAGTCCCATACCTATTCTCAAGCTGGAACATACAATGTGATAGTGACAGTAACCGATAGTAATGGGCAAACAGCATCGGCTACCGAATCAGTTTCTGTCAGCGCACCACAACAGACCTCGACCTCAAATGCAGTGTGGGCTTTCAATGGTGCGTATGCAGTATACCAGATTTCGGTGAGTTTTTCAGGCACAGTTATTGGCGGATTGCAAACTTCTGGCTCTTTTACTTCTACTGTTAACTATACACTTTTCGACTTCAATGCGCAAAACCAGAACTTTGATGTCTCAACACAATACAGCGGATATTTGACACCTCTTTCGACTAATAACATTCAAGCTTCTCTTTCAGGCCCTTCCCCATTTCCCGTGGTAACAACATCAGACCTTAATACCCTGAACAATGGGAAGATTCCTTCAGATTTACCTGCAACAAGTGTCAGCGATAATGTTATGGTTAAGGTTCCTGCAGGTACGTTCAACACAGACCAAGTTACGTTTGACAATGGAGCTATGTTGTGGTTTGATGCGAAGTCTGGGTTGCTGGTTCAAGCGTCAGGCACCTTTTTGGGTTATCCTGGATACGGCAATGGTATTAGTGAAGAGCTGGTGAAAACCAACATTCCAACTTCTGGTTCGACATCCAGTCTATGGATATATATTGCTTCAGCTGCTGCTATAGTAGTGATAATTCTGATAGCAAGTATTTTTGCTATCAGAAGAAGGTCGAAGGTAAGCAAACAGCCTGCAGGGATAGCTTCCCAACCAGTCAACGAAAGAATTGAGCTGAAACTTGAAAGACTCAAGAAGCTGGTAGAGGAAGGCTTGATATCACAACAAGAATATGAAATGAAGAAAAAAGAGTTATTAGGAGAACAGTAAAAGAGAGAACAGCATGAAGCGGTTATATCTTTCCTTATGCATTTAATGCGGATATTGAAGAAGCTGTTGAGTCTGTTACTTGGTTGCCAGAATAGTATGCTAAAGGTTCCAGAAGCTTTGCGACCAAGACCAGTCATGCGCGAAGCGATTTGGTCTCCCCTGCCAGACGTGACTCCTTGCATGCTCAATCAGCCGAAAGAATTTCGGTCTATTCTGCGTTCAAAGGATTATATTGCTGTTGATGTTGATAACTTGATTAAGAAAGCTAGAAACCGAAGCATGTTATTTAGTTCAACTCTTTAGCAGTTTTATCGAGTGAAGTTTTTGCATAATAGCAAGGTAAATAAGACAACCCCCCGAAAGGAAAGGATGATACTATGACCTGTTATATCGATAATTATAGGGTGAATAGATAAGATGAGAGCGCATACATATTCTATAATCGCTATAGATAAGCAAGCAGGCCTTATGGGCATAGCTGTTCAATCACACTGGTTCTCTGTAGGGTCTATCGTGACCTGGGCGGAAGCAGGTGTAGGTGTGATAGCAACGCAGGCATTTGTGGAACCTGGATATGGTGCTCTAGGGCTTGCATTATTGAGAGAAGGAAAAAGTCCAGATGAGGCTCTCCGTGCACTGCTCCATATAGATAATGACAGGGAATCAAGGCAAGTGGCTATGCTGGATGTTAATGGAAATATTGTCGCACATACTGGCAAGTCATGTATTCCTGAGGCTGGGCATGTCGTAAAGGAAGGGGTGAGCGCACAGGGGAACATGATGAGCAGCAGAGAAGTCTGGAATGCTATGGCTGAAGCATACCTTGCAAGCAACGGAGAGTTTGCAGAGAGGCTCCTTGCTGCTCTCGAGGCAGGAGAGAGGGCCGGAGGTGATATACGGGGAAGGCAATCAGCAGCCATGCTAGTTGTAAGAGTAGAGAAAAGCGGGCCTGCGTGGAGAAATAAGGTTGTAGACCTGAGAGTTGATGACAGCGCCGAACCTTTAATAGAGCTGAAGAGATTACTAAGGTTGAATAAAGCTTACCATCACGCAGATAAGGGTGACGAGATGATGACAAAGGGAATGGTTGAGAAGGCGATGGAAGAGTATGAAGCTGCTTCAAGACTTGCACCCGAGGTTGAGGAGCTTGCTTTTTGGCAGGCTGTGAATATGCTGGCTCAGGGGATGGTGGATGAATCTATACCAATATTCAGGAAGGTGTTTAAGGTAAAAAGCGGATGGAGGACTGTGCTTTCTTCTCTTCCAACCGTAGGTCTGCTCAAGGTTGACGAAGAAACTTTAACCAAGATTCTCAAACTTCAGTAAACACTATACAAATTGCTTCCTGTATGATTAGAATTACAAGCCCACTCTCTGCTTTGTGGACTGATTGTTTTCCTTCGAAGAGACAAGAATACTGGGAGAATAAAGAAGGCAGGAAACCTTCTTACCCTTCTCAACGTTGTAAAGGCCCGGAGACTGAAACTTTGTAAGGTTCAGTAATACGCCTTCTTCGGAATCCTGGATGTTTGAGATGCTGTTGAGGCTCTTGGTCGAATCCTTTTCTGCTTCTATCACGTTTGAAAGCTTCTTGGAATCAATTCCTTTTACTAGCAGGCTTAGCGAATCTTTTGTTATCACTTCTATTTCACCTCCGAAGACTGCATAGTACTTACCCTGCAGCAGGTACTCAAGGTCAGTTGCCACTTCGTCTGATGTCCAGCCACATAGATTGAATGCATAGGGGCATCTGGGATGGAACCTGCAACCAGCAGGAGGGGAAACAAGGTTTGGAGGGTCTCCCTTAAGAACTATCCTTTCTTCCTTTGTTAATTTACGGGGTACTGCAGATATTAAGGCTATTGTATAGGGATGAGTGGGGCTGAGTATAACCTCCCTCTTTGGACCGCTCTCCATCAGCTTCCCTGCATACATAACGTTGACATGGTCAGCCAGATACGCAACAACTGCAATGTTGTGGGTTATCAGAAGCATGCTTATGTTAAAGGTATTCTTTATCTCCTTAAGGAGATATAGAATCTGAGCCTGAACTGAAACATCAAGCGCAGATGTAGGCTCATCGAGAACAAGGAATTTAGGAAGAGTGGAGATAGCTCTGGCCAATGCAACCCTCTGCCTCTGCCCGCCTGATAGTTCATGAGGATACCTGAATGCGAATTCTCTTGGCAGACCGACCTCATCGAGCAGACGCATACACATACTTTTTGCTTCATCTCCTTTCTTGTAGCCTGTAGAGACCATAGGTTCTATCACTATATCCATAACCTTCATTCTTGGGTCCAGCGAAGAGTAAGGGTCTTGGAAGACTATCCCCATCTCCCTCCTCATCTTCTTCAGCTCGTTTCCCCTCTTCACGTATATGGAATATTGCTGCTCTATCTGTCTGGCTCTCTTGAAGTCTTGAGATTCAATTGCTGAATCGTACTCAGCCAGAATGTCATCCGGGATATTGAACAGAACCTGCCCAGAGGTGGGCTTAAGAAGAGCCAGCAGCAGCCTTCCAAGAGTGCTCTTGCCTGAGCCGCTCTCACCAACTACTCCTACAACTGAGCGCTCAGATATATCTATGTTTACATCATCTACAGCTTTAAGAGTCGCTCCTCCACCTATTATTCCTGTTCCCTTTATCTGAAAGTGCTTTGACAGTCGCCTCGCAGCAATTATCATTCTGAAGCCCTCTTTTGACCATAAAGGAAGCAGGCAGCGCCATGGCCTTCAGAGACATCAATCATGTCAGGAGCCATCTGCCTGCAAATATCCATAGCATATGGACATCTTGGATGGAACATGCAACCGCTCGGAGGGAACCTCATATCAGGTACACTCCCTCCTATTACTTGAATCTCTTTTTCCTCAAGTGTAGGTATCGCTGCAATAAGCATCTTTGTATATGGATGTGCTGGACTTTCAAACAACTCCTTAGTCTTTGCCACTTCGACCAATCTTCCACCATACATTATCCCTATCCTGTCACAGACCTCAGCCAGAACAGAAAGGTCGTGAGAGATGAAGATGAATGATGTGTTAAATTTTGTCTTTAGATGCTTTACAAGGTCGAGTATCTGAGCCTGAACTGTAACATCAAGCGCAGATGTAGGTTCATCCATTATCACAACCTCTGGGTTATTTGCAAGTGCAATCGCTATTACTACTCTCTGCCTCATTCCTCCTGATAGTTCATGAGGATGCATCCTGACTATTTTTTCGGCATTAGGTATCTCAAGAGCTGAAAGCAATTCAACAGCCTTTCTATAGCCTTCCTTAAGCAAAGCTGATCTGGCAAACCTGGAAATAAAGGGCAGTTTGAAGAACCAGCCCTGGGTTGAGCCCTTTTCCTGAACCATCCGCAGAACCTTTGATTCGAATGCGCCAAGCCTTTCAGAATGAAGTGAGAGTATCATCTTCTCCTTCCTTGCATCAGAAAGGTCTGGCCTGCGCCATATGCTCAGGACCTGCTCTTCCAATCCTTTAAGGCCTTTTTCTTCGAAAAATCTTTCAATGGCTATTTCATTTCCTTGAGTGCTTTTAATAACTCTAATCGCCTCTTCTAGGTCAGCTCTCCTCGCTTTTGCCCTTGCTAGTCTTCTCATAGCAAGAACATTAGGCTGATGAAAGACCATGGTCTCAGCAATCTGATAACCAACTTCAAGGACAGGATTTAGACTTGTCATCGGGTCCTGGAAGACCATCGATATCTTCTTCCCCCTCACACCTGCTAGATCTTTGTTCAACTTCTTGATGATTCTCTCATTCTTCCTGAAGCTGAACTTATGATCGCTCTTCGATGCGTATTCTCTTATAGGGGCAACAACATCTATACCGTCAAACAAAACACTGCCTGCAAGTACGCTTGCGTTTCTTGGCAGAAGCCCCATTATGGTAAGCCCGAGTGTGCTCTTGCCTGAGCCGCTTTCTCCAGCTATACCAAAAACTTCGCCTTTATTCAGCGTAAGCTCTATGCCGTTGAGAGCCTTGTAAATCCCTTGCCTTGTGTAAAACTGTTGCTTCAGTTCTCTGACCTGAAGAATAGCTGACATTTAGCTTCTCCTCCTGGGGTCTATCACATCCCTCAGCCCATCGCCGAGCAGATTCACTGCCAACGCAAAGATTGTGATAACTAGGCCAGGGAATAACACTGCCCACGGAGCAGTCTGAACATAGTTTAGGCCCAGACTTGTCAGGTATCCAAGCTCGGGAATGTTAGCATTGGGTATAAAGCCAATGAAAGCAAGAGTGGAAAAGATAACAACTATCGAGCCTAGGTCAAGCGATATCTGTATGAATATGGGAGGTAAGACGTTTGGCAATATATGCTTGAACATTATTTTTGTGCTGCTTACTCCTCCTGCCTTTGCCGCTTCAATATATGTCAGTTCTTTGGCTGATAGAGTCTGGCTTCTTGCATATCTTGCGTAAAGAGGCCACCATGTCAATGCTAATGCTATAGACATGTGCCAAAGGCTTCTTCCAAGAATGAAGCCTACAGCCAGAGCGAGGATGAGGTATGGGATGCTGAATACTATATCTGTCAACCTCATCACTATTTCATCCCATATACCGCCTGCCCATGCTGAAATTATTCCCACTATTGCCCCTACGCTCGCTCCAACAGCTACTACGAAGAACGAATATGCTAAATCTATTCTTATGGCCTTGACTATACCATCAAGCAGGTCAATACCTGGATAGGTTGTGCCGAGCGGGTGCTGGGGCGAAGGTGGGAGTGGAACAGGGTCCATGAAATTTGGGACGAGAAGGTTGGGACTTTTGATTCCTATAATCTGGGGAAAGAATTGGACAATAAGCGCATCTGCTATGAAGACCAGAAAAATCAGCAGGCCTGCTACTGCAGTTTTATTGGCCATAAATACAGAAATAGAAACTTTGAGATTGTCCCATCTTCTTCCCTGTTTCTTTATGAGAGCAGAAATGTCTTCTGCATCAATCTGCTTATCTTCTATCTCCATATGCTACTTTCATCCCTCCTAGTATCTTATCCTCGGGTCGACAAATGCGTAAAGTATGTCGAGGACAAGGTTTGCTGTAACAAGTATAAGCCCAAAGAGAAGTGTCGAGGCCATTATTCCTCCCACGTCATTGTTCAGAAGCGCCTGAGTCGTCCAATATCCTATACCTGGGTAGCTGAATACAGTTTCAACAACGACAGCTCCTCCTAGCAAACCTGCAACAGTCAGGCCGTAAAGAGTTAGCACGGGAAGTAGGGCATTTTTTCTTGCATGAAGATTATAAACCAGCTTTGCAGCTATCCCCTTCGACCACGCAAGCCTGATGTAGTCCTGTTCGAGAACTTCAAGCATAGAAGCCCTGAGTATTCTTATTATGCTTGCCACAATTGCAAGTGCAAGTGTAAGAGAAGGGAGAATGAGGTGGAGAAATGCATCCCATGCTACTATCCAATCTCCATGCAATATTGAATCGATAAGCAGGACATGGGTTGGGTATGAAATGCCGCTGTTATACCAGGGAAGGTTTGAAACAAAGATAGGATTTACAACTCCAGCAAACGGTATCAGCTTTAAGTAGACACCAAGTGCTAATATAAGTGCAACAGCTATCAGATATATTGGCATCGCATAAAGAGTGAAGGAACCTACTCTCAATACCTGGTCTGTTGCAGAGTCTCTGTTAACTGCAGAGTAAACTCCAAGAGGTATTCCTATAACCCATATCAATATAGATGCTACAACAGTAATCATAGCCGTGTTAGGAAAGAAGAGGTCTATTGCTGTTATTACGCTGCCGCTGAAGATTGGAGTGTTTGTAAAACCCCAATTCCCCTGAAGCACTTGGTAGAGCCAGTAGAAGTACTGAATGTAAAGCGGCTGGTTCAGATGGAATTCATCTGTCAGCTTCTGAATGAGAAGTGCCCTGGCTTCTCCAGTCAACCTGGGATTGATGTATTCTGCCAGAACAAGGTTATTTCCTCCCGCATGGCTCAATACGAAGACTATGAAAGTAAGTCCTATAAGCGTAGGTATGAAGAGTAAAAGCCTCCTAGCAATGTATGCCCAGAGCTTCATTGACTAGTCTCCACTCCGCATTATTCGAATATAAAAAGATGGATATGAGCTGAGTAATCGCATACTAACCTTTTACCCACCAGTAGTACAGAGAGCCTCCCGCACCGTTGGTCATAGGATTCTCTTCGTAAAGTATCTGACCCTGATAGCCATTCATGTAGGGCTTGACCACCCAGAACGCGTTAGGTTGAACTGTGTATACATACATGTAGAGGTTGATCGCTATCTGCTCTGCTTGCTTGTAGAGCTGTGCAGCAAGCGTAGCATTGGCTGTTGTGTCTGCCTGTTGAATTAGACTGTTCATCTGAGCGAACATTTGAGCTTGGTTAGCATGGCCTGTTGCGTTGAAGTACTCAGTTGAGAAACCGTCAGGAGCTGGGTATGTGCCTCCTTCCTTGTACATTGCGTCTACAAAGTCAGATGGATAGGGATAATCAGCAATCCACCCAAGATAGTAGATTGGCATGGGGTTCGAGCCTGGAACTTCGTATGCAATTATGGTTGAGAACGGGACATACACAGGGGTCATCTGTATATTAGGGTCTATCTGGTTAAGAGCAGCAGCCCACATCTGAGTCGCTGCGTAATCTACTGTATCACCGCTTGAGACTGCTACAGGAATGTTGATTGAGACATTATACTCTCCCGATTGCTCAAGCAGCTGCTTTGCATAGCTCAGGTTGTAAGTTGGGACGTTCTGAAGCTGGCTCTCAGGCACATGGTAAGGTAGACCCTGAATGATTACTCCAGCATAGTTCTCTCCAAAGTCAATGTGGTACTTTAAGTTCCCCTGTATGTTGTCTATGTAATTTGTATAGTTAAATGCGTAAGCAAAGGCCTTCCTTACATCCAGGTTTGCGAAGTAGTCTGGAGGAGCATGATACTGGCTTCCGAAGTCTGTCTTCATGAGACTCTCAGAAAAGTTAAGTGTAAATACGTAGAAGAAGTCTGAAAGTGTAGGGAACTCGTAAAGGCTTGCCTGTCCCTGTCCCACCAAGTTGGTTAAGAGCGGGAAATAGCTTGTAGGAAGAAGTGTAACGATATCTACTTGGCCACTAGCAAACAGGTTATAAGCAGTTTCAGGGTCCTTGACCCATTGTATCACAACAGTGTCCTTCGGAGCTGGTATACCTGGTGTGCCCGGGAAGTAAGGATTCGGAACCAGTGTGACTGATTGCCCTGGGACATAGCTCTGTATCATGTATGGGCCTGATGTGACAGGGTTATTCTGAACCTTTGTATTGTAGTAACCTTCATTCCCTTCGTTCTGGTAGTTATAGAACCCAGCTGGAGTGAAAGTTATGCCAGCCCCTACCTGCTGGAGCCATGCAGCATCAAGAACACCTGCACCCAGAGGGTCTGCTATTGTAGTGAAGAAGAGCTGCGGCGTGATGGGCCTTACCAAGTGGAAGGTAACTGTCTGACTTGAGTTGCTGTAAGTAACAGCGTTCATTATAGCGTTGAAGTCGCTAGTATCGTTTGCAGCTGTCATTATAGGTACACCTATCGTTGCTCCTGGGATAAGGTATTGAGCAAGTATCCAGTCAGGAGTTCCAGGAGCGCCACCAACGAAGAGCATGTCCCTTATCATGGAATACCAGACATCATATGCTGTTATAGGGTCGCCATTTGAGAACTTCAATCCTTGCCTTATCTGGAATGTGTATGAAGTGTAGTTAGCATTAACCTCTCCGTTCTGAACTGATGGTATCTGTGATGCTATCATGGGCAGGAATGATGTGGTTGAAGAGCCATTGTAAACAAGAAGTGTTCCGAAAATGTTTGAAACAACCTCAGCTCCCACACTCTCGTAATCGATTTGAGGGTCAAAGGAGTATGGACCTCCTGCCACGTTCTCTGCTACGTTTATCACATTAGGATTTGGTATATTGCCACTGTAGACAAACAACTTGAAGCTTTCTGTTGAGCTGCTGACAGCAACTGTCTGATATGTTGTATAGCTGTATTTTGCACCGCTTGAAGTATTCTGAGTATATATTGTGAGGCTGACAGGGTATAGACCTGGCGCAAGATAAGTTGTATTGACTGGATTGGTTTGAGGCTCAGATGTGCTGGAGTTGGCTTGAACTGTAACTGTTTTGCCGTTACCGAAGTTCCAAACATAACTGATAATAGAAATGTTTGTACCTGTAGGTTCCTCCAAGAATCCTCCATAGAAGAAGACTGTTTGGTTTACATTAACCAAGGGAGCTCCAGGGTTCCTTGTCAGGTTGAATGTAATTACAGGGATCGATATAAGTTGTGCAAACGATGAATTGACGTTGGGCGTTACTTGTATCAACCTTGTAGCGTTATCTGTATCTATAACAACTTTCCCATTTACCACTTCAGACGCTGAAACGAGGTACCTTCCAGGATACCTGTAGGTATAGATGACAGTTGAGTTGGTCTGTGCATAATGCCCATCTCCTAGCGACAGATTAGCTATACCGTTGGAGAGGAGCCCAGAAACTGTGAAAGTTATCGGTGTGCCTTGTATAGCTAGCAAACTGCTAGGGGCTAGAGTTATAGGCTGCGCCTTTACCTGTGACGGCTTAAGGACAGAAATGTAGATTGCTGCTGCTATTGCTATAACTATCAAGACTATAATGATCGCAACGGCAGTTCTGGAGATCGCTCTTTTACTGGTGAACCTTCTAAGGAGACGGTTCATCAATTTATCGATTGTTAGGCGGAAATGAGCACTTATTTATGTATTACTGATTCGAATCAAATATTGTAAAAAATATGTAAGCGAATGTTGTAATTTGTTGAAGAATACTTCAGGTATGCTCAGCCTTCTCTTTGGGTCATTTTCAAATGAGCGACATATAGTCTAGAAATATTCGCTTGCGCAAGTTTGGTTCACTCTAGCATCATGAAATGAGGCCTTTTGTTAAAAAATTCCTGCATCAGCTACAAAGGTTTTTGATTATGTCATGAATCGTATTGTGAAGCTGCAGGTTTTGTCTCCCTTTGCGATGCATCTTATTTCGCTTACAGAGACCTTTTTACCTGAGATATTTTCTGAAAAGCCTGCCAGCAAACCCGACATTTCAAAGCAAACTGGTTTATCAGATGTAGATTTTTCACAAAATGTGCAATCTGCCAAGTCTAATGATATCTCGTTCGTTGCCTCCTTCAATTCTGCTGTTGCATTCCCCCACCCATTGGTTTCAGCTAGGCCAAGCAATATTGCCCTCAGGGTTTCAAGCCTATCGCTATCATCATCGTCAATCCCTCTTCGTGGAAATAGCTCCTTAACCATGGCACCCCCATAAACCCTCCAAAGCTGAAACATAACAACGTCAGAAGCAATCTGACCGAAAATCTGCCTGAATTCCTTTCTTGTATTGGACCAGACATGCTTTCCAACAACAAGTTTTCCTCTTTCTCCTCTTACGTCAAGGAGTCTTGCAGTATCGTTAGGAGATTCAGCAACTGAAGAGCTTACATCCCCTGCATCTTCACCGTTCACAAGCTAGATTCTGCATTAAAACTTTTAAATCTTATGACAACGTCATGAATTGGTAAATTATATTGTTATTTTAAAAAATTTCAGGCTTTGGCAAGGCTGGCAAGAATGCTTATCAGACCTTTATATGCCTCAATCCCCTTTGGGGTTATGCTGACTATCATTCTATAGCCTCCGAAAGTCCTTATTATTTTGCTTTTTATTAAGCCTGAGGCCTCAAGCTTATCCAGATGGTTACTGAGGCTACCCTTGCCAAGACCAGTCAGCTCTAAAAGGTCGGTAAAAGTTAGATGTCTGTTCAATGCTAATGATATGAGTATGAGAATTCTTACAGAGGATTTTAGGGCAGGTTCGTTTACTTTTTCGCCCAGCAGTCTTAGCTCTTTCTCCTTGCCCTCCTCTTCGCTCATTCAACCATCGACTCCGGTGCATGATATAATGAATAGATGGAAGAGAAGAGCCAGCCAGCTATTGAGGGAAACCAGCCTAGAGCAAGAATATAATACGCTTGAGTGAAAATGAAGGATATTGCTGTTACAGCTACGCTAGAAGTGAACGTGGCAATAGCAACATAACCCTCTACGGGAATCTTCGGAAAAGAATATTTCAGCGATTTATATATGAAATAGTCAAGAATCATAAGAAACGCAGAGTAAACGAAGTAAAATGTAGAACGTGAGAAGGCTATAGATGATATGAGTATTGCAAAGAATATGAGCCATGCTATCAAGCTAAAATTCCTTCTTCTTTGTAAGCCTGATGTTACATGCCTTAGCTCAATCGTTCTCCTTGCTCTACTGAATATCCAGCTCGTGGCAAGAATTCCTATTATCCCTGGTATGCTGTATGCAATAAGGTAGGGATAGAACCCCGCATCAGGATACAAAATGGATATGGAATAAGGGATTGCTAACCATAAAACAAAGGCTAATGACCATACAGCATAATATAGCCCCCATGCCCTTCTCAGCATATACTGCTGAAACTTTAGTGCTCTCTCTGCAACAGCCCTCAGAGTCTGTATTTCCTCGCTCATCTAAACCTGCCTTGCTTCTTCTATTGCTCTCGGTCTTATTCTTCTTAACAGTTGCGTATCTAAAACAGCCAGAACTAGAAGCCATGCAATCAAAGAAAGAAGAAGTATAGACGGATTTAATGTACCGGCAGAAGGGTTGATGAAGACTTTTGGAATAGCAAATCCTCCGTATGAAGCATAGAGTAAAGAGCTAATTGCAGTGAACGGAGAAGCGTATTCGATATATTCTGGGATTGTTGTATATAGCTGTCCGAAACCGAAGATATAAGACATTACTAAAGGTATGAAACCTACAAATGTGATATTCTTCACGCCGGCGTAATTTATTACCACTAGCACCAATGCCATAGCTAGAACCATCATGAATGCTCCTGATATGGCTGATAATGCAAGGGAAGCTAAAGGCTGATAAGGATAGAGGTTAACGCCAAACTTCCAGCTGAACAATGCGTATGTTGCAGACAGCATTATAGCACTCATTATAGTTGCCATTACTGATGCTGCCCCTAACAAAGAAAGAAAATATCCAGAGGGAGTTAGTTTGGTATACCTAAAGCAATAGGCAAGAGCCGAGCTCCCATAATAAAGAGTATAGGAAATAGAAATTGCTATTGTTGAAAAGGAGAAGAGGGTAATTGTCCCGTAATAGCTGGATGCATACGAAAGAGCTGCAACAGCCTGTTTTGGTACTGATGTAGAGAAGACAAATACGCCTAGCAAGAGCCAGAAGAACATGAAAACTACCCCCCATCCCCAGAGGCTTCTGTTTCTAATTATAGACTTCAATAGATACTTGAAGATCATTCAGCAACAGCCTCCAGCAGTGAAGAGAGATTGGTAGCAGTCTTAACCAGCACATCTCCCTTATCCAGAGTTACCGAAAATACTCCCATGCTGGTTTCCATGACAGCCATGGCATTATCTGCTCTTCCCCTCGAAATGTAGAGCCTTTCGAGCTGTGAAACTTCGAACTTACCCCATAGCTTCCCTTCAAGCATGAAACATAACTTCCAGTCAGGCAATAGTCTCAGTAGCTCGAATTCGTGAGTGCTCATAAGCAACTCAGCATTGCTCTGCTTAAGTAGTTCTATGAAACGCCTCCTTCTGCTCTGGTCAACGTTATCAAAAGGTTCATCGAGCAGAAGCAGTTTTGCCTTCTGATTCATCGCCAGGATATTGCAGACCATCTTCTGCTGTCCAGTGCTCAGTTCGTACAATTTCCTGCCTAATGTGTCCTCAAGCTCAAATTCCTTCATCATTTGAAATGACTGAGCATTGCCTATACCCTTGAGTTCACAATATATGTTTACTATGTCAGCGACTTTCAGGTTTGCTATTCTGTACACTTCAGCTATGTTTGTTGATACTTCGATAACGTTCTTCATATTGCTCAAGCTTTTATCAAAGACTTTGATTGAACCAGAAGCTACAGGAGCAAGCCCGAGAATAGCCCTGAATAAAGTAGACTTGCCTGAACCGTTTGGCCCTACAAGAACTACTTTTTCACCGTTTACAACGAGATTTACATCCTTTAGAACAATATTGCTGCCATAAACTACCCTGAGCTGGTTTGCTTCGAGCATGCATTTTACCATTCATAGAAGCGGATTTAAACGGAACGAGCCGTTCAAATTCTGAACCCTCAATGCAATAAAGTAACCTTTCATTTTATACCTATCAGAACTTTTTCAAAATACTTCTAATCCCCTTTCAGCTTCATCATCTGTTATGCCCGAAGTCAGGCTGGTATTGAGGTTGTTTAAAATATCATGCAAAGGTGTCCTTGGCTGGTTGTTATCGTTTGTCTCAAACGACATAATGGTCTCTTCTAGCGATTGATGGATTTTAGGCAAAAATGATTTGAGAAAAGTTAGAAATATCTCACCTTTTGAGGTGTTGCTGCATGCCCCTCAGCCCAACTGAGCAGATAAAGGATGACCATGCTTGGTAGAAAGGGATGTGAACCTGCTCCTCTCCCTGAGAGGGGTCAGAAGCTTTGCATACGGATTTGTAAACACCTCACTTGGCTTCTACCTTAGCAGCCTGGGCTACAGAGAAGTGGCTATAGGGCTGGTCATAACTGCAGCAGGTTTCTTTAGTGCTTTTCTCATCATAATATCTGGAGTGCTATCTGATAAGTTAGGAAGCAGGAAGCTATTCCTTATCTTATCCTCAGCTCTTATGGCACTTCTAGGTTTTGATTATGCTCTTTTCTCTTCCTTTCCCTTTCTCTTTGCAGGTGCATTGCTAGGAGGTGCTGGTTCAGCAGGGGGAGGAGGGCCAGGAGGTGGACCGTTTGGCCCTGCACAGCAGGCTCTACTTGCGGATAAGGTTGAAGATAGGCTCAGACATAGAATCTTCAGCACAAATGCGTTGACAGGAACCGTTCTTTTCAGCTTCGGCGCACTGGCTGCAGGCTTGCCTGAATTCATGTCTAGATATGGATTCAGACCTCTTGAGACTTACAGAATCATCTTCATATTGCTTGGAATGCTTGGGGTTGTTTCTGTTATTATATCCTTGATGCTAAAAGAAGAGAAAGTGAAGATTACAAGGAATGGGAACAATCGCAATACGAAGCTGATAGGAAAGTTCACTACGACAGCTCTGCTGAACGGGTTTGGAATGGGTCTTATACCATTATCCTTGATAACACTATGGTTCAGCCAGTATTTCGGAGCTAAGGAATTAGCTATAAGCGTGATGGTCTGGGGTTCAAACATAGCTAGTGCGCTATCATACCTTTTTGCTCCTGCGATGGCATCAAGGTTAGGGACAGTAAGAATGATAGTTACAACAAGACTTGTAGGAATAGCTATGCTTGCAAGCCTACCTTTCATGCCCTCTTTCATAGCAGCTGCGCCTCTATACATAGTGAGAGGAGCATTTGTCAGCATAGGTATGCCGATCAGGCAATCATACATGATGGGGGTGGTTGGAAGAGAATCAAGGTCGACTGCTGTTGGCATAAGCAGCGGAGTAGGCTGGGGAATTCCATATGCTGTAAGTCCTGCAATATCAGGATATGTTATGGAGGAGGTTAGCAGCAGCCTTCCCATCTTCGCATCTGCATCTTTTCAAGCAGCAAACAGCTTTCTCTACTGGTATTTCTTTCATAACCTGCCTCCTCCTGAAGAGGAAAGAATTGATAATGGTTGAAGTATTTTAATACCATGCTTTATTCTACATGTGCAGCTTGAAGGTTTTCAGTTTCGTGTTAGGAGGCATATCAGTAGTCGCGGGCCTTTATCTCACAAATGCGATAGTTATCCTCGGTGCTACGGAGCAGATACCTTATGTCATTGCAGGGGTGATTATTGGATCTCTTCTTTTCTCTCTTGCATCATTCTATGTTTTCTCACGGATATCATTGCTCTATTCTCTTTTGCCTGCAATAGTAATCATTGCGGGTGAAAGGATATATGTTGCCTCATATCCATTAGCAAGCAATTTAGTCATACTGCTACTCTTTGCAGGATGCTGCTCGTTTATCCTGCCGGCAGGAAAGGTAGTGAGAGCCAGATCAGTAGGATATCTTTTCTCAGGGTCAGTAATTGTATTTCTCATCTCAGCAGGCATATACCTGCTGAATGGCTATAGTGGCTTGGCAGAAATTGCAATAGCTGTAGAATCTGTAGGGCTTTTTGCCTTGCTGTTAATTTTAGCTGCAGCACCAAATGCATCCAAAAAATCTCTAGGTAAGATAGGAATTAATAATGTCAAAAAGATGATAGCAATTTTAACTATCTTCATTATCCTATTTCATCCTGCAGTTGCTGATACCCAGCTGACAGCAACACCCATAAAGCACGTCATAATAATAATGATGGAGAATCACAGCTTTGACAATCTCTTCGGAGTATATCCCATCAGCAGCATCATATACACGCCCATAATAGTAAATTCTTCTAAGAGTATCCTTATTCAGCAGATACAGCAACCGTTCAATCTGCTCAACGCCAAAGAATTGCCCGAGCTTACACAGGTGCCGAAAGGTGTATTTGTGACAAGAGACCCTGTGGAGGGCTACATAGCATATCACCTTGACTGGGCAAACGGGACAATGCTAGGTTTTCTCAGGAATTCAGGTCCACAGGCTATGACATACTTCAATTCATCACAGCTTGGAATTGAATGGAGCATTGCTGAGCAATATTCACTTGCTGATATGTATTTTGCCAGTCAGCTGACTGAGACAGCACCTAACAGATTGTTCAGCCTTGCAGGCTATTCACCTGTAATCAATGACTATGGCCCTCCTCCATACATACCATACTCACAATCAATCTTTTCTGAGCTTGATAGATACGGGATAAGCTGGGGATACTATGTGCAGAATCCGAGCAAAGGTGTAGGCACTCTCTCATACTTTTATGGCATGAATATGTCGAGAGTTGGAAGCTGGGATAGCTTTTTCGAACAGCTTTCAAACGGCAGTTTACCTTCAGTAAGCTGGCTTATGCCTGTAGACGGAGGGGCTGTAGACTACAGCCAAGGACCTCCAGCAGATGTTTTGAAAGGCCAGCTGTGGATGCTTTACACAATACAGAAGGTAGAAGAGAGCCCGTTATGGAATTCAACAGCCATTTTCATAACCTATGATGAAGGAGGAGGTTACTACGACCATGTTGCTCCACCAAAATTAATGGATACTCAGCTAGGGGAAAGGGTGCCTATGATACTTGTATCTCCCTATGCAAAGGAGAATTATGTATCAAATACAATCATGACCCATACTTCCCTTCTTGCCTTCATAGATTACAACTGGCATATACCAGCATTGAATTCTCTTGTTGCAAATTCAAACTTGCCCCTTGACATGTTCAACTTTAACGTGACATACAGCAATGGAGAGCTTGCAAGACCTGCTATAGACTTCAAATCGTTAGGTTTCCCGATGCCGGATTCTGCATCGTTTGACCTGAGCTCTTTGGGCAAGATTTACAGCCTTTCATCCTACTTCCCTGTTACACCTCAATTCCCTTTTGACCAGCTACCATATAGCAGGGTTGGAGAGTCGAACGTGACTCTTGCAAAGTTATCCTCTGGAGTCTATATTGCCTCAAACACTTCCTATACCCCTTTCTATGAAAGTGATTATTTTGTAGCTCTGATTTATGCTATCAATATGATTATAGCTGCAATAATTGCAAGAAAATTATACTTATAAGGTGAATTTCGTGTGCAATCTGTTTAAGTATTAGACTTTCTCATGTAGGCAAAGAGATGGCAGCTAAGGATAGCAAGACAACTTATGATGCAACCCTTGGTGCAGATAATGCCATAGACTTTGCCAGAAGAATCGACCTTGGTGTTCATGCACTTCTTGTCTATGAGGATTCAAGGACAGGAAGAAAGGCTGAGTTCGCATTTCTGGAAAGTGGATTGGAGAAGGAGCAGCCTGCTGTTTACCTTAGCCAAAGGGATGAGGCTGAAGATTTGCTGCATGATATGCAGGAGTTTGGGATCAATGTTGAAAAATACAAGGCAAAAAAGATGCTGCTCGTTGCCAAAGTTAAGAGTCCAGCTGAGCATCCCTTGGGGCCAAATATGGGACTTGACTTTCTATGCCAGTTCATCCTTGAGAAGGTGAAGCCTCCTCTCAGGATGGTTGGAAGACTCTACAGGCCTGTTAGCAAGGAGCTTGTACAAAAGAATCTGCAGGTTGAGATAGAAGCTCAGCTGAACTTCAGAAAGTTGCCCTGGTCTGCAATCTGCTCTTATGATTCAGCATTATCCCAGCCAGAGCTTCATGATAGCTGGTTTCTTGCACTGCTCAAGAACCATGATGCCCTTATGACAGCTCCTAACAATCATAAGGGTATAGGGTTCATGATGAGATAGTTCAGCTATTTGCTTTTCTCCTCTTACCTATTGCAGAAATGATTTCTGACCACATCGCTCCAGAGAATGCTGTCATGAGAGAAAAGAGAATCGGGTAAAGAAGAATCACCAGGATTGATGGTATACCAGAAATAGAGGCAAGTATTGCTGCCAGCTGAGAAACCTTGGATAGAGGATACAGTGTGTAAATCGACAATGAAGAAACAAAGCTGATTGCAAACCCAGCTATAAAAGACCTTAATGGTTTGAAGACGAATAAAGGAAAGGCTACAATTATACCCATTGCAGCAAAAGATGTGTAAAGCAAGGATATGTATGCTATAACTATGCTTAAAACCAGAGCTGCTATTTTGTAATAAAGCTTCAACCCAGCTCCCACCTCGCTATGATGGATTGGTTATTCATGTCATAGTATTGATGGTTCAACCAGAACTGAAGCTGATTGCTGTAATAGCTGCTGAGCACGTTGCCACTAGCTCCTCCTGGTATAACTCCATAGAACTGATTGGTAAGGGGAGAAGCTATGAACCTCAGAGATGAACCAACCCTGACATAAGGTTCAGGAATTACCAGCTCTTCAGGCACTCCTCCCACGCTTACAGTATGGCTGTCTCCCCATATAGGGTATGGACCAAGAGAAAGCTCGGATAAAGCACTGTAACTCTGTATCTGAAGCAGATGCACATTTCCCCATTGCCATTTGCTGACATTGCTTCCAAGGCTCTTCTCTAGCAATGAGACTGCAGATATGAAAGCAGTTCTCACTGAATTTTCAAAGCTTCCTGCGAATATTGTTGAATTGGGCTGGTTGATTGCCAGATATAAGGTTGTAGAAGTGAAAGGCATCGGAAGATTCGTCAAATTATATTGGGAATACATCTTGCCATATGTTATGTTGTCAAGTTCAGATAGGGTATACCAGTAAACAGTCATCCCTATCGAATCAGTTGAAGCTTCTCCGTTCCATGATGAAAGATAGCTGTATGCCTGCTGCTGCAGTATTGTCTTGCTCATATTGCTCAGTGAATTGAGGAATAGCTTGTTGAGCTGCACAGCCCAGTAGTCTGTTATGTTGGATTGCAGGTTCATCATCTGCTGAATTGAAAAGCTGCTCTTTGAGCTGATATAGTTATTTATCGCCTGAGCCCTTCCCCCTGATGCCCAGAAACCTCCTATAAACGGATAAGGATAATTCTCCCAGACTGTAGGCTGGTTAGGAGCAAACATGTATCCTCTTTCCGGGTCCGTAGCTTGAGGAAGATAATTAAAAGGAACAAGGCCTGACGGCTCATACTTACTTATTGAACCGTTAAGAATCGACCTCGAACCTATAACCTGTACACTTTTTCCGCTTGGTAGTGTTTCGTTTATCAGTGGATAATAGCCTGCGGTTATATATCCTGCATGGTCTGTTGATACAAGTGCAAAGTTCTGAGGCGGAGAGCCCCAGTACCTCAAAGCATCAATCATATCCTGATAGGTAGATGAAGTATCAAGCTTGATTTCTGCGATTAGGTCATAAGAGTCGCCTCTTGAAGCTACCCAGTTCAGAGATATGCCGTATTCTTTGCCATCAAGATTATACCTTGCTATAACAGGTCCGTTATTTGTGTAGTATACTCTATAGATACCATCTGCCAGGCTGTAATTTACCGTTTGCATTTGGTACCATTTGCCATCAAAGAGGTAATTTGAACCGTTCAATATTTCAAGGTATACGTTTGCAGAATTGCCTTCAGGAGTTGTCAATCCCCATGCTGTATGAGAAGTATGACCTATCAGCACTCCAGGCTCTCCGACCAATTCCCACCCGGCCACGCTAAAATTGGGGTCAACAAGCTGTATAGGCAACCATAAAGAAGGAGCATAAAGAGGGAGATGAGGGTCGTTTGCAAGCATGGGCGATTTGGTTGAGCTGAATGCAGATGTTATAACCCAGCTGTTGCTTCCCACGAAGTTGCTTGCAAAAGAGGACATGTATGGGTCAGAGATGTTTGATAAAGCATAGCGAATGAGAGGAGTTAGTTGTTTGAGAAGAGAAGTGTTAACACCAGTTGCCCATGATTGTGTCCAGTCGAGAGACCAGAGGTAAGATGGAGAGATGCCCTGCTCGCTGAGGCTAAAATTGTTCACTTCTCCATCACCTGGAATTACTGTAGCATTCTCAGAATAGTATGGGTAATATGGCCAGAGCTGCTCTGTTAGGGACGGCCCGACACTGGAATACAGAAGGGAATATGCTAAAGGCTCACTTGCTCCAGTAGTGAGAGACCAGCTCATGTACTCCTGCCATACCAAAGAATAAAACGGGGACCAGTCGAAAGGTTTTATCCCAGCCAGCTTGAAGACTAAAGGAGTTACATAGTAATTGCTGTGTATGTATGAATTTATCCCATCACTGAAATCCTGAATCAGTGCATAGTATGAAGGATAGTTAACTCTGAGATTATTCTGAAGCAGATAGGCGTTTCTGGATAGACCAAGAAGAAGCATCGTTTTATCTGATTCAAGTCCTGACTTTCCTATATATCTGCTAAGATTGCCACTAGCTAATATTGCTTGAAATTCCATCTGGTCCAACCTCTGATAGGCTGAATAGAAACCCTGGGCAAAGAAGAGGTCGTGGTCGTTGTAGGCATATATATGAGCCATACCAGTTGCATCAATGCTTATGGTTACGTTTCTCTCCAATCCCTTTATTGAGAAGCTCTGAGACGATATGCCTGAGCTCTTTATCACAATCCATGCTCCGTTTGCAGGGCTGAGAAGCTGAATCCCCTGGGAAAAGTATGATATTGCGATTATTATGATGATTAAAGCAGCAAAAGAAACAGGTCTCATTATCTAAGATTAAGGGAAAGATGGTTAAAAACGTTCATGGGCAAAATATCACTTTGTTTAGCTTACGTTTTTGCCACTGGATGGGTCGAATATATGCACGTTTTCACCTTTGAAAGTTATTGTTATCTTTTCTCCTGGGCTTGTATGTATAGCCTTATCCTGCTTCAATTTTATCAGCGAATCGTCTATGCTGATATCTATTATTGTTTCAGAGCCAAGCGGCTCCACCATGAACACCTGCATATCAAAGGAATTAGGCAGGCCAGATTGGACAATGATTATATCTTCAGGCCTTATTCCAAGTATTGCTTTGCCTTTATCCAGAATGCCTGATTGCTTGAGCTTGTCAGCCAATATGGTTGGAAGTCTGTAAGAGAAGGCTGATGTTTCTGCAAACAGCGAATCCCCTTTCTGTACTATCGATACAGGTATAAGGTTCATTGCTGGTGCCCCAATGAAGCCTGCAACAAAGAGATTCTCAGGCTTCATGTACAGGTCAAGAGGAGTGTCAAGCTGCTGAATCCTGCCTGAATTGAAGACTGCAATTCTGTCAGCCATGGTCATGGCTTCAGCCTGGTCATGAGTTACATAAACCATCTTTGTCTTCAGCTCCCTCTGAAGCTTCTTCAGTTCAGCCCTCATGTATATTCTCAGCTTTGCATCAAGATTGCTTAATGGCTCATCCATCAAGAAGACTTTTGGCTTCCTGATTATTGCCCTGCCAAGAGCTACCCTCTGCTGCTCCCCTCCGCTCAGCTGTTTTGGCTTCCTCTCAAGCAGATGGGCAATCTTAAGGAATTCTGCAACTTCTCTTACCCTTGAATTAATTTCTTCCTTTGAAAATTTTCTGACCCTGAGTGGAAATGCAAGGTTTTCGAAGACTGTCATGTAAGGATACAGTGCATAATTCTGAAAGACCATGGCAACGTCCCTCTTTCCAGGAGGCAGATCTGTAACGTCGCTTCCATCTATGATTATCTTCCCGGAGTCTACAGCTTCCAGACCTGCAATGCATCTCAGTGTTGTGGTTTTGCCTGAGCCTGATGGACCTAGCAGAACCAGAAACTCTCCATCTTTTACCTCAAAGCTTACATCATCTACAGCAGAAATGTTGCCATACTTCTTTGTAATCCCCTGCACAGTGACTGTCAAGTTATCTGCGTATCAGGTTTTAAATTACTTATCTTAAACGTTGCTTAGTCAAGCAACAGTTTATAATGCTTCAATCTTGGGTTAAGCTGCAAGAAAGGAGCAGTAATGCATTGAAAAGAAAGTTTGTATTCATAGGTATAGATGGAGGCATGTATAGCTCGATAAAAAAGTATGCTGAAGAGGGGTTGATCCCCAACATTGCATCTCTCATTGAAGAAGGGGCCTTCTTCAGGTCTTTACCTTCAATACCCGTAGATACACCTACAAACTGGACTACTCTGATGACATCATCAAGCAGCTTCAACCATGGGGTTGTGAGCTTCTCTACCCATCTGCCCGGTGAAAGAGCAGAAGAAGGACAATATGTCAGGAGAACCCAGCATTCCTCGTTTGTTAATTCCGAAATGCTCTGGTCTGTCCTTGAAAATTCAGGCTGGAAAGTTGCAGTGTTGAATTATCCTGTCGGATGGCCCAGCCAGCTTAAGAATGGAGCGGTTATAGGAGGTCTTACTCCAGGAGGAGACCTGTGGAGAATAGCAAAGCCGAAGATATTTTCAACAGGCCAGCCTGAAGAGCTGAGAAACGACATAAAAGGGACAGAACCAGCATTCGCCAAGATAGATAACGAATGCAAAGAGATAACAATAGAAGCAAAAGAGGGAGTGCTGAAGATAGCTTTAGAATGTATTGATTCTTTTCTGATTCTTAAGGGGCATGATTTCAAAGTAATGATAAAGGAAGGAGAATGGTCAGAATGGATTTACACAAAGATAGGAGAGAAGGATGCTGTATTTAGGGCAAAAGTTGTGAAGAATTCTGACTGTAAAAAGCTTACCGTTTACCTTACCCAGATATTTAGTGCAAAAGGATGGTGCAGCTCACCGCAATTAGAAAACAAAGTTACGGAAGAAGCAGGACCGTACATGGAGGGACTTGAGACACCTTTTGTCTCAGAAGACCCGAAGAGGCCTTATGGTCCTTCTAACCTTTCTCCAGATTTTGTGTTAGAGCATGCATCTTTACAATCTGAATGGTTCCATAAAGCAGGTCAGTTTTTGTTGAAAAAAGAAGGGTTTGATAGCTTGATAATGCATTATCATCTGATAGATTCACTGAACCACACATACCTTTCATCACTCTGCAGGAGTTTTCCTGGTTATGATGAGAAGTATGCTGAAAGAGTTGAGAAAGTTTACAGCGATTCCTACAGGATAATAGATGATATGATAGGAAAGATAGTAAGTTCTGCAGGTAAGGATGCAATAATTGTTGTCACCTCAGACCATTCAGCGCTTCCTTGCTGGAATTATGTATCTGTTGAAGCTGCTCTTGCGTCATCAGGCTTGATGGAATACGACCAGCAGACTTATGAAGTCGATATGAAAAGAAGCAAGGTATTCGTTTACCATGACCCACTACATTTATGGGTGAACCTGAAGGGGAGGGAAAAGAACGGAATAGTTGAAAGATGGGAGTATGAAGCAGTGCTTGATGCTGCTATAGATGCCCTTTATTCTATCAGGGATAATGACAATGGCGAAAGAGTGATTAAGACTGTTCTCAAGAAGCAGAGCTTGCCTTTGGGCAAGTCTAGCGATAGATTCGGTGATGCTTTCTTTTTCTTCAAGCCCACTTATTCCAATTGGGATGGAACTGTATCATCTCTGAAGTTTGATAAGGTAGATAGAAATAGGCTTGAAACAGCTGTAAGAGAGAGCCATGATGTTGGCGGGCATCATACCACTTACCTTCCCTCTGAAAGTTATGAAGGATTCGAGAATTATGCATTTACAATAATGTCAGGTAAAGGGATAGCCAATAGGCAGCTTCAGTCTATGCCTGAGCTGAGGGATATTGCAATCACTGTATGCAATTTACTAGATATAAGTGCTCCCAGAGATGCTGATGGCAGAGTCATCTACGAGATATTGTAATGCAGCTCATCCCTTGACAGCACCAAGAGTAAGACCCCTCGCAAGATATTTCTGAGCATAAAGACCCAGAATTATGCTTGGAAGTGCAGTGAAGAGACCTGCTGCTGCCAGGCCTCCCCATGCAAAGCTCTTTTCTATGACGACAAAGCTGGAAATGAAGACTGGAACAGTTTGCGACCCTACAGGAGGAAATGAAAAGTTGTATGGACTGAAAGTAAGAATCAAAGCATACAGAAATTCGTTCCAGCATGTTATGAAACCAAGTATTGATGTCGCTGTTAGGCCAGGAACAACCATCTTCATCGCAACGTCGTAAAATGCCCTCATTCTTGAAACCCCATCGACAAGTGCAGCTTCTTCAACTTCGACTGGTATATCGTAAAAATATCCCATCATCATCCACGTCGCAAAAGGAACGGTAAAGCTGAGATATGAAAGTGAAAGGCCCCACCATGTGTCTATAAGGTGAAGGTGAATAACTATCTGGAAAAAAGGTATGATAAAAGCTGCAGCCGGTACCATTATCATGAAAAGTATCATCCTGCTGAAAACCTTACCTCCTTTTGCATACCTGACTATAGAGTATGCTGCAGGAGCGCCTATCAGAAAAGTTCCTGCAATTGTTGTTATTATGCCGACAGCAAACGAGCTTACCATGTATGGGATGCTGTTAAGAGCTGTAAGGCTTACCGCTCCAAACTCCTGTGATGGGGCATAATAGTTCTCGAAAGTCGGCTTTGAAGGGAAGAAGATTGGAGGGTAGGAGAAGATATCTACAGATTGCTTTATTGAAGTCACGAATGTCCAGTAGATGGGGAAAAGGAAGTAGATGAAAAATGCAGCTGATATTATTATCACTATTAATTTGCTAACATTCATTTTCTTTTCAGCCCCAGATACTCTTCAATCTTCGTGAACTTTATAGTCACTCCAACTATGAGCAGGACTATTGCAAGAAAGAGAATTGATAGTGCAGCTGCTACATGAGGATTATTGTATACAAACCCCCATATGTAAATGTAATAGCTCAGAACAGTAGTTGCCAACCCAGGCCCTCCACCCTCTAAAACATAAATAAGGTCAAAACCCTTCAGAACACCTATTGTATCGAGAAGAAGGGCAACGACGAGAGCTGGCCTGATCATAGGTAATGTAACATGCCTGAACATCTGCCACCTCGATGGTCCTTCCAACATTGCAGCCTCATAGAGATGAGAAGGAACAGATTGCAGGGCAGCAAATATTATCAGAAATACAAACGGAGAATACCTCCATACGTCAGCAAGGATAACACTCAGCAAAGCAAGATTTGTGCTGCCAAGCCAATTAACGGCAGGTAAGCCCAGAGACCTTAGAAAGAAGTCTATAGGACCATAATTTGTATCATATAGCAGAAGGAACATCAACCCGACTATGACAGGAGGTATCATAAGAGGGAGTATAGTGATTATCTGCAAAGCACCTCTAACCTTGCTTGCAAGGTTCTGGGCTATAATAGCTAGCGATATACCTGCAAGCATCTCAAGACCAACCGCACCTATTACATACAGAAGGGTAACCCATAGCACTGTAGGCAAATAAGGGTCTTTCAGCAGGTATGAAAAATTCTGAGAAGTGATTGTGCCGGATTGAGTTGTAAGTGAATTATAAAATAGATTATAAACGGGATAAGCGAAAAATAAAAGAAAATATGCTATAGCGGGTAAAAGTAGAAAAAACCACGTTTTGTCTCTTTTAACCACTCTTGAGAATCCCAAGAGTTTCACTCTTGCCTGTTATGTTGATATCGATGCTATCTGCTGCGCCATAGCATTAGCTGCCTGCTGAGGAGTCATTGCTCCGTTATAAATAGAAGGAATTGTTGTTCTGAATATAGTGCTTATCTGGGGCCAAGTTGGTATATTTGCTGAACCTTCAACACTGTATGTCATTGTACTAGCTACATTTTTTATCTGAGTGCTTATGGATGGATTGGAGCTTACAACGTGGTTGAATACACTGTATCTGAACGGCATAAGGCTATCTAGAGTATTGAAGTATATGGATTCATTAGGGCTTGTTGCAAAGGCAAGGAATGTTAATGCTAACTGCTTATTCTGTGTGTTCTTCGCTATCGCAAGGCCTGTCCCTCCTAGCACGCTGTAGCCTCCAGGCATCTTCGGCGCTACCATCCAGTCGTTAACTATCTTGCTCTTGTTTGCATTATTAAGGTAGAAGACGGCTGGATTCCACCATATCATCATAGGTGCGTCGCCTGCTGCGAAGTATCCTGGGGCTGTGGAGTAGCTTGCGCTTAGTGGGGATTCGCTGTATTTGACAAGCTGGATGTAAGTGGTTAATGCCTGCACACCGATTGAACTGTTCAGTAGAAGTTTGCCATTGCTATCAAATAACACTCCGTAAGGAGCTGTTACTTGCCCATACTGTGATGCAGAGCTTACCCTCAATCCTGACATTATTGCCAGATATGTCTGTGAAGCATCGTCATCATCAGAACCGCTCATCAGAATTATACCATACTTGTAGTAGTTGTTTGTCTGGGCAAATTTCGCTATGTCGACCACTTGGGATAAAGTTGTAGGCACCTGAAGTTGATATCCGAACTGCTGCTGGAACTTTTGCTGAACGGTAACATTGTTGAAGAAACTGGGTCTGTAGTAAAAGAGCATAGCCCCTCCCGCCTGAGGTAGACCAAGAACAGCTCCTTTATACCCATAAAGGCTTATCAGAGAAGGAAGAACGTCAGACATATTGTATGAAGCAGGAAAGTATGCTGTGTTGTTTAGATATGGCCTCAGGTCAAGAAGGTATGGGTAAAGCGAGCCCATGAACCCTACACTGCCCAGAGCAACTATGTCGTAGGTTGTTAGGTTATTCTGAAAGACAGATAGATACTTCGTTATCGCCTGCCCGTAAGGTATCCCAAGAACATTGACAGTCACATTAGGATATTTGGCCATAAAATCTTTCGCTATCTGATTCAGTGCAGCATCATCATAACCCGAAAATGCTGCGACGTTCAGAGTACCTGAAAGAGCTGCCTGTTGAGGCTGCTTGTTCTGCTGCGTGAAATACAGGTAGTATGCAGAGCCTGCGACTATGAGAACGAGAATAACTAGTGCTACCGCGGCAATCCTCGATATTCCTCTTAATCTTCGTTTCATAAATATCGCCGCTGAGCAAATGAGCTTCTTGTGAGGTATTTAAGGATTGGCAAATTTGGATTGCTTTTAACAAAGATGTTTAAGCATTTTGAATACAATATATCGAGGTCTTTGAAAATGAATGTAATGTTGATTTAAACTATGAAATGTTGAAAGAACTTATCAGCCACAGCACAGAAGGAGAGAACAATGAGTGCACTTGATTATGATGTAGCTATTGTAGGGGCAGGCATAACCGGGCTTATGGTTGCATATGTACTTTCCCAAAAGGGTGTGAAAATAGCTATCTTAGATAAGGAAGAATTTGCTGGAAGAGGAGTCTCATCAAGGCAGTCAGAAGTCATACATGTTGTTCAGCTCCCATTTAACTCTTTGAAGAGCAGACTTGCAAGAGAAGGCAACAGAATGTATGATAATATATGCAAGAATCTCTCAGTCGATATGAGAAGGGTGAAAGCAATACTTGCAGTAAGAAGCATGTTTAGAATCCCTTTGCTATACATAGGTTATATCTACTTGAAGAGAAAATTGCACAAAGAATTCAGGGTTGAAATTAAGGGCAAGAAATTGCTGAAGGAATTAGAACCCTCTCTTTCAGATTCTGTCAAGGCTGGAATTGTTATTGACGGATATGGTATAGTCGATACAGCTCAGCTGATAGAAAATCTTTTTTCTCATTTAAGAAACAAAGGAGTAGAGTTTCATTTTAACTGCGCTGTAACCAAGGGTAGCTTGGAAAGGGATGCTAGTAGCCAAAGAGTACTTATTGAAACAATGTGCGGAAACTACAGGGCAAAGGCTGCTGTGATAGCTGCCGGTCTATATTCTGATGAAGTTGCTATGAAGTTTGGCATTGATGCAGGGCCCATAACCCCAGGAAAGGGAGTTATAGCAGAATTTTCAGGTATAAACCTTAGAAATATAGTTGCTCCTTTCAGCCTGATTCAAAGAGGTCGAACCAAAGGAGGAGCTGTAATCCCAACCACAAGAGGAACCATTACTATGGGTCCAACACTGAAGATAGCCAGAAGCAAGGAAGATTTTGAGGTTGACGAAGAGGACCTGAATCAGCTTTTGAAGAAGTTCAGCTGGCTTTTGCAGGAGAAAGGAAAGATGGTAAAGGCATTTGCAGGTATAAGACCCCTTTCACCAACTGGAGATTTCAACGTTTTATTTCCTGATTCATACAATGATAGGCTGGCTATTCTGCATGGCATAGAATCTCCAGGTCTCACTGCATCTCCTGCCATTGCTGAAATGGTTGCAACGAAGCTATACCTATGAAATATTAATCAGCGTTTCTATACCCAGCAACTGGAAATGTATGCATGCATCGATGTTGGAACTAGCAGCTGCAAGCTGGCTGTTTATGATGAAGAGCTAAGGAGAAAGTATGAAGAGACGATCAGTTTACCTTTGGCTAAAGACGGTACCCAAGACCCCGCTGTAGTTCTTGACTATGTTGCAAAATTTCTTCGAAAAGCCAAAGAGGAAGGCGCCAAGAGCGCAGGAATCGCATGCTACAGGTCATCCCTTGTCTGCTGGGATAGGGAAGGGAGGCCTTTATCAAAAATTATAACTTGGCTCAGCCCTGCAACAAAGGAGAGATACCTCAGACTTCCAAGATTTGTCAGATTCATGAAAAATTTCGGACCTCTCGACCTGATAATCTCACAAAACTCTCCTGCTCTGAGATTTCTTGTTGCAAGAGATTATGCTGCGGGAAGTGAAGAAGCTTTTGTATGGACTCTCGATTCTTTTCTTGCTTACAACCTGACTAAAAAATTCATCAGCGACGCCACAAACTCTACACTTACAGGTTTGGTGAACCCTTCCAACTTCAAGAAGATAGGAGCCGTTGCATCTCTTCTGGGCATAAGACAGGAGATGCCTGAAATTGTAGATAATACAGAAAGTATAGGAAGTTATGAAGGAATGGAGATAAACTCGTTGATAGCAGACCAGCAGGCAGCATGCATTGGCGATGCTGCTATAAGCAGCGGTGTGTGCAAGGTCACAAACGGGACTGGCACTTTTGTCGATATTCCTGTGAAAGAGTATACAAGAATTCCTGGGCTGATACCTATAGTTATAGTTAGAGATAAAGGTAAAGCGGTTTATGGAGTTGAAGGATACCTGCCAACTACAGGCTCAGCGCTTCAGCTTCTAATCAGACTTGGAATAGTTAATAGCTATATAGACCTGGAAGAAGTTTCATCTGGCAAAGTTGTATTTATCCCTTCGTTGGCAGGTCTTCAGATACCTAATCTGCCAGATGCGAGGGGCCTGATAAAGGGACTTGAGCTATCTACTGACAGATATGCAGTCAAAGAGGCGCTGTTCAAGTCTATAGCATTTCACGTTAGAATGGTGATTGAGAAAGCCAAGCAGAGGGTGGAAGTTATAAGGGCGAACGGAAAATTATCACTGAGCAACAGGCTACTGAACCTTATTTCATCAAGCTCTTCACTCCCAGTTGAGAGACATAAAGATGTGGAAGCTACCCAGAGAGGCTTGGCGTTGCTGCAGATGGTCTCAACTGGAAAAATGCAACTGAAAGAGCTTGAGTCAACCAGAAAAGAAGTAGATGTAATTAAGGGGGAGTCAGAGCCAGGGATTGAGGAAGAGTATTTGATATGGAAGGAGACCCTAGAATCGTTGAAGAGCTCAAGAATATAGTTGAAGTTCTGCAGGACAAGGAAGGTTTTGAAAAGGATTGGTGGGTATACAGCAAGATAGCTGGAAGAATAGGCAATTGCCTGGCAGCGGTAAGGCCGAAGAATGAAAAAGAGGTGAGTGATGTCCTCAAATTCTGTCATGATAAGGGAATGGGTGTAACATGCAGGGGAGGAGGAAGCTCTGTGACAGGAGCGTCGATACCCCTGCAAGGAATAGTGATGGATATGTCACGAATGAATAAAATTACCGAAGTGGATACTGAAAATTATATAATTACTGTAGAAGCTGGAGCTACTCTAAAGCAAGTGGAAGAGACGCTAAATGGGTATGGTTACACTTTGGGCCATTTTCCTCAATCTTTTGAACTTGCAACTATAGGAGGCTTCATCTCAACCATGGGAACAGGTGAGTTCAGCAACTATTATGGAGGTGTTGAGGATTCCTGCATATCCCTGAGAATTGCACTGCCAGATGGAAATATAATCGATACAAAGAGCTCTGAAGCACCAAGGTCTTCCACAGGCCCTGACCTGACAAGGCTATTTGTAGGAGCTGAAGGGATGCTGGGTGTTATAGTCTCCGCAAGGCTGAGAATACACAAGATTCCCTCCATCACTTGCAAATTAGCATTTTCCTTTCCTAGTTTTGAGCATGCTATCTATGCGTCAAGGCAGCTGCTGGAATTTGATGTGAAGCCAGCTCTTTGCAGAATCTATAACGAAGACGAGTCAAATTTCCTTTTTGGGATTGGAAAGGTTATGATGCTGCTGATGTATTACTTCAGAAGCAGCAATGTAATGGATGCGGTATTGAAGGAGGTGAAATACGCCATTGAAAAAGAGAATGCAACTGAGGAAGCTGCGGGTTATGTGGATAAATGGCTGGAGTCAAGATATACTTTCAGGGAGCAGATGGAATTCTTTTCCAAAGCGAATCTGGTTGTAGAAACTGCAGAGGTTGCAGCTCTGTGGAGCAGGTTATACAGTCTGTATCAAGACACAGTCAGAAACATAAGCAGTCTGAATGGTGTACACGCGGTTGGGGCGCACGTTTCGCATATATACAATGAAGGAGCATGCATTTATTTCAGCATAGTTTTTGACCCGTCAGAAGAAATCTACAGAAGCATCTGGAAGGGCATAGGAGACGCATGTGCAAAAAACAATGCAACTGTATCACATCATCATGGTGTCGGGATTCTGAAGTCTGAGATGGTCAAGAATGAGATACCTTACTCACTTCTTGAAAAGGTCAAAAGAGCAATAGATGACAAGTCGATATTGAACCCTGGAAAGCTGCTGTAGAAATGCTTATAACAAAAAAGAGGCTCTCTCAGCTCATGGTAAAATTTCCCAGTCCTGAATGGGTAGAGGAATATGCCAAGAAGCTGAACGAGAACCAGACATACAAAGATGCTGCAAAGACATGGGAAGGGGATATAATGTTTGTTGTGGAGAAGGATGAATCTTTTCCAAAAAACAGCTACATATACCTCGACCTGTATCATGGAGAATGCAGAAAGGCCATGTATTCTGATTCCCTTGAAAACCTGCCGAAGGCCGCATTCACATACAGAGGTCCATACTCGAACTGGAGAAAGTTGATAGATAAGCAGATAGACCCTATTCAGGGTATATTGACTGGCAAGTTCAAGCTTGAAGGGTCTATGATGAAGATAATGCGATATACAAAGGCAGCAAAGGAAATGGTAAATACAGCTACTCTTGTTCAGACGGAATTTTGACAAGATGAGGCTTAATGTGGTTTTTCAGGTCCCCAGAAGTAGTATTTGGTGCTGATGCACTATCATATTTATCATCCCTCGACATTAAAAAAGCGGTTATAGTAACTGACAGGTTTCTGAAGCAGAGCAAGGTCATGGATAAAGTGCTGATGAGCATACCAAAGGAAGTAAAGACAATGGTAGTTGCTGACATAAACCCTGAGCCTACTTTTGCAGAGATGTCAGCATCTCTGAGTAAAATAATTGATTTCTCTCCTGACTGGTTTATAGCAGTTGGAGGAGGCTCCGCAATAGATACAGCAAAGGTTCTCTTCGCAATTTACGAGAGGCCTGACATATCTGTATACGATATAACGCCTCTGGTTAACTTGAACCTGAGGAGAAAGAGCAGGCTTGCAGCAATACCTACAACAAGCGGTACAGGCTCTGAGTGCAGCTGGGCTGCGGTTGTCTCAGAAGAGGAGGGGAGAAAGGTAGAGCTTGCATCGAAGGAGATAATGCCAGACATAGCAATTCTTGACCCAAGCCTTGTTGTTGATCTGCCTAGAGAGCAGAGCAGAAATACTGCAGTTGATGCAATTACACATGCCATAGAAGCTTACACAAGCACATGGAGAAACCATTACTCAGATGCGTTTGCAGAAAAGGCACTGGAGCTGATATTGCCAAACCTGCCAAAGGTCCTTCATGAGCCTAGCGATATGGATGCAAGAGAGCAGATACATGTGGGAGCATCTATGGCAGGATTATCCTTCTCAAATTCTCAGATAGGTCTTGCTCATGCAATGGGACATGCACTTGGTGCAGTCTTTAAACTGCCGCATGGGCTTTGCGTCGGCCTTTTTCTGCCCAGTGTTGTGGAGCTTAACAATGACTCAGCTGCTGACAGATATTCAAGGCTGAACAGAATATTCCCTGATAGATACAGGGAAAAAGAACTGCATTCGACGTTAAGAAATTACTTTGCTGAAATAGGCCAGCCTCTGAACGTAAAGCAGGCTGGTATAGATGTGCAGAGATACATGAGTTCTATCGACGGGCTTGTTGACCTAGCGAGCGAGTCGACAGGAGTGACAACCAATGCAAGAGATGCAAACAGTGAAGATATCAGAAGAATATTTATGCATGTGGTTTGAGCAAAAATATGCAATTGAAAAAATATGGTAATTTTATCTCAGGGAAATATGATTTTGATGGCGAAGAGGAGATATTGCACAGCCCTGCGGATGGGTCTGAAATAGCAACAATAACCAAGGCTGATTACGACAAGGCTAAAGAAGCCATAGATAGCTCTGAGGATGCTTTCAGGAGGGTCTGGTCAGGCACTTCTCTGCAGCAAAGGCAGAGCTTGCTTCTAAGACTCGCAGAGATAGTACAGGAAAGGTCTGAAGAATATGCAATGCTTGAATCTCTCAATACAGGAAAGACGATAAGGCAGAGCACATTCATGGATATACCCTTGGGCATAGAGCATATATCATACTTTGCGAAGATGAAAGAATTCAAGCCCCAAAGAGAGATTGAGCATCCTGAATACCCTGGAACAAAAGGGATAGTTCAGTATTTGCCTCTTGGAGTTGTGGCTGCAATTGCACCATGGAATGTTCCCTTCCTCATGGCAGTCTGGAAGATTGCACCAGCACTTCTAGCAGGAAACTGCGTCGTGCTGAAACCATCCCATTATACACCTCTGACTGCACTTGAGCTTGCAGAAGATGCAAAGAGAGCAGGTCTACCGGATGGGGTGCTCAATGTTGTTGTGGGAGAGGCGAATGTAGTAGGCAATGCTCTGATAGAGAGTCCAAAGGTTAACCATGTCAGCTTCACTGGCTCCACCAGGACAGGAATTGAAGTTGCAAAGAGGTCTTCTCAAACATTAAAAAGGATTACACTTGAGCTTGGAGGTAAATCTCCAAATATAGTGTTTGAAGATGCTGATATAAATAGAGCAGCTAAGGGAGTTCTTTTCGGAATATACCTAAATTCAGGTCAGCTATGCGAATCAGGAAGCAGGCTTCTCGTCCAATCCAGCATTAGAGAGAGGTTATTGAAGAAGATGGAATCATATCTTGAAAGGATGAGAGCTGGCAACCCTCTTGACATGGAAACAGATGTAAGTGCAATAACAACACTCGAGCAGAGGAGAAAGATCGAAACTATAGTAGAATCAAGCCTCAATAGCGGGGCAAAACTTGTCTATTCAAAGGATGTATCAAAAGATGTGCCGGAGAGAGGCATTTATTACCCTCCAAGCATTATAGGCAGTGTAAGCAAAGAAATGGATGCCGCGAGGGAAGAGATATTCGGCCCTGTGCTCGCAGTTATGGAATTTGATAGTGAAGAAGAGGCAATACAGTTGGCAAATGAAACTGATTATGGCTTGGCAGCAGGTGTATGGAGTTCGGATTTAAACAGGGCACGGAGGGTAGCTGAAAGTATACTGGCAGGTACAGTATGGATAAATGAGTACCATCTGCTTTCTGCGGCAGCCCCAAGAGGGGGGTTCAAAAAGAGCGGTATTGGAAGGGAGCTTGGTCTTGAAGGAGTGCTTGAACTTACACAGACAAGGCATCTCTTCATAAACGAAGGAGAAAGCGAGCTGAGTGAAGTAGCCTACAACCTGGTGGTTAGGGAGCAGAGCTAAGGCATCAGGTTTATTTAACCACTTTACAGCATGATTTTTATGCATCATGATGAATTCGCAAAAATACTTCTTTCTGACGAAAGAAGAAAATGGCAGAATGCTGATAAAGTCATATCACAGCTTGAGATAAAGAACTATTTTCAGATATGCGACCTTGGCTGCGGTCCTGGCTATTTCACATTAGCCTTTGCCAAGAAGGTTGGGAAGAGAGGAAAGGTATTTGCTGTCGATTCAAACCCAAAAATGCTTGAATTGCTAAGAACACAGTTGTTGAAGCTGGGGAAGAGAAATGTAGAGCTAATCTGCTCCGATGTAGTCTCTACAGGACTGCCAGACGCAACTATGGATATAGCATTCTTTGCAAACGTGCTACACGATATAGCTGAAAAAAGAGAGTTTCTCAGAGAAGTAAAGAGAATATGCAAGAGTCAGGCAAAGGTGGTTGATGTGGACTGGGATAAAGATAAGGCTTCTGAGCAAGGTCCCCCTGCCTATATGAGGCTGAGCGAAGACGAAGCACTACAATTGTTTGAAAAGGAAGGGTTCAGACTAGAGAAGAAGATTTATGGCGGAGAATTTCACTATGGGTTGCTTTTCTCGCTGAAATGAGTTTCATTATATTGAAGGAATAACCTCTTTGGCAAGGAGATTCAGGCTATCCAACTGAGATTCAAGACCTATTGAGGATGGCAGTGCAAGAATATGATAGTTTACCCCTGCGGAATTGTACAAAGCGATTCTTTCTGATACCTCCTCAGGCCTGCCAACCAGAGACCACTCCTTCATTTCTTCAACGCTGACACCAAAATCCCCAGCTACAATAGAGGCTATCTTATGGCTAGATTGAGAATCTTTTCCAAGGCTTAGAAGTAAGTGCGATGCAACCTTGAACGATTTTAACTCCCTTCCTGCTCCTTCCAACTCGTCCTGCATTGCCTTTATGCTATTATGGTAGTCTTGCACAGAGAAATCTGTAGGTACCCAGCCGTCGCCGTATTTCGCGGCTCTTTTCATTGCACTTCTGCTATTCCCGCCAACTAAAATCTCAGGCTTGATTTCAACCTTGCAATTCAGGTCGAGCTGCTCTGCTGAGAAGAAATTTCCTTTGTATGAAAAGACATCATTATTCCATGCCAGATTGAGAACCTGGAGTGCTTCATCAGCAATCCTTCCCCTCTTCTCCCAGTCAACTCCAAGCACATCAAATTCCCCCTTTCTCCACCCCACACCTACACCGAGAGTAAATCTTCTACCCGATAGCCTTTGAATTGTAGCGACATACTTTGCAACGTAAAAAGGACTTCTAAGAGGCAGGAGATAAATGCACGTACCCTGTCTTGATTTGTTAGTAATTGCAGCCAGAAAGGCAAGAGCTTCCATAGGCTCCAGAACTGATGCCAGCTGGTCTGCAACATATATGCAATCAAAACCTAGCCTATCTGTTTCCTCAGCCAATTTTTGGAGTTGTTTCAAATCAAAGGGTTCGGGGTATCTTAGGTGGATTCCGAAAGAAGATTGGTTCATGATTGCAAGGGAGCCTTCAAATAGGTAAATATCCTTAACATGCCAGAAAATGTTTGCCACTAAGCATGATTGATTAGGTTGCTAGGGAGGAGGGGGTTTAGGCAGGTCCTTTCCCATCTCCATAGTTCCCAAGACCCTTTTGTGAAGTACATTTCGTAGAGTGAGACATGCCTTTCCTAAAGATTCATAAGATATTCATGCACTCTTTGTGCAGCTTCTCTTCCAGAGTCCATGGCACGTACAATGAGTGTTTCGCCTCTTATGACGTAGCCCGATGCGAAGACGTTTGTAATCGATGTCCTATAATGGTAATCAATTAATATCGAGTTCCTTTTGCCAACCTTGAGTCCTTCCTTTGACTGAATGAAGGAATTTGGCCCTCTTTCCTATAGTTACTGGGACACTATCAGCCTTCATGACAAAATCGTTTCCTTCGACTGGGACAGGGTTAGGTCTTCAAGTCTGGTCTGAAAGTCCAAGATCCATGGTGTACATCGTTACATCAGTCAGCCTACCTTTTTTCCATCACAAGATATTATGGCATCTCATAGCTTTCCAACCCTTCTTATAGCATAATTTATCATCTACTTTGCATGAATTATGCACAGATGCAAATATGCGCGTTCACTTATGATGCGAAGTAACGTTTCTGAATGTGAACCTGCATGCAAACATGATGGCTTAGATTAGATTAACGAGCAAATATTTCGGCACTTGCTAACCTCAGAATTAGAACTGTGTCAATCTTTTCTCCGAAGAAATCCCTGAAGTTCCTCTGACTGTATTTGTCCTTGAACAGCTTCTCTACCTTTTTCAACACGCTTCTTTCTGAAGTTATTTCTAAGCTGGCCCTGAAAACTTTGCCCTGAAGCTCTATCTCAACTGATTGAGAATCCTTGATATTGCTTATCAAGTCAAAGTTCTTGTGTTGAGAAGGTATGACGTAGAATAGCCCTTTGCTGTAACAAAACCAGTAGGCTGGAGTTTTCACATCAATTTTCGCTTCAGAATATATTCTTATCTCTGCTACACCCTTCAGCCTCCTTTCGCTCAAAAGTTCACCTTCTTCCCTTTCAACTATCTTTCCCTTTCCTACTCTATGTATCATCCAAAGGAACCAAAGCATCGAAATTATAACCAATAAGCCTGATATTGCTTCCCATTCTGGCAGATAGCCAAGCCTCATGTAAAGGATATCACCTGCTGCCCTCAGCAGAACTGCTATATTCAGTATAATGACTGGATAATACGAAAGACCTGTTGTTGGACCCCTTCTTCCGAGAAGCCCGGGAAGAAGCATAGGTGCATAGCAGAGTATAGTAGATCCTATGAACCCTATAGCGATAGAATGAATGAAAAGGTCTCTCGTATAGAATGATGTAGCGAATGCTTGCAAGCTATGAGGTAATATATGAATTGATCCTAAGGAAATAATCATACCTGCAATTATAGCTATGAAGAGCCAGATAAAGGCTGGTATCATTGCAATATCGTTATAATTCATTATCCTGTAATGCACCCTTGTCATTGATGGCCTGTACATGAGGGGATGGCTCATTTCGAAGAGCTTGAGAGATATGCTGCACGAAATAGCTGCAAGGAGGTAGAATGCTTGGGATATAATGAGAAACAAATATGAAGAAAGAAGCGTAGATGCAAAAGAGACAAATATCGCTATACCTTGAAAGATCCAAGTGGCGTTCGCCCAAAAAGGTCTGTAATCACTTTGGCGAAAGCTGACAGACCTTATCTCGACAGCATAGACCATGGAGGAAGAGAAACCCAGGAGTGTCAAGAGTATGGATGAATCAGAGAAGATATCTATACCCAGCCATCGGGTGTTAGAAAGAAATAACGTTATTGATGAAAGGATGGCAGCAATAGCTGACTCAGCAATAAGCGGGTTAGTTTCTGGAAAACCTCCCTTCTCCTCAAAAGCTAGAGACAAAGTCTGCAAGCTAAATAGCAATACTCCTGTGAGAAAGAGCAGTGATGATATAGAGCCTAGCATGTAAAAACTGTAGGTGTTTGAAAATGCAAGTCCTATACCAGCAGAAGTTACAAGTATGTAACTGATGTAAGCAAGCGCTATAGATTTCACCTTTTCAGCCTTGAACCTGGGAACAAGAACGTATGCAACTCCCATGACAAACATGAAGATGAATCCATAGATCTGGAGGTACGGGTGTGCAAAGAACGATGAATAAGCAAATGGTATACTGAAGCCTGAAAGGGCAGCAAGCATGAGAGCGCCTATTCCTGTTCCATAAAGTCCGAAAAGAGCGCCTGTAGCTATGAAAAGAAGCGCGAGAGTTCTTTGATGGTTTTTAGGCTGTTTTGCTCCTTGCATGGTCTTGTTTTTAAATAAATGTCATATATTTCTTCTTTTCAGATTTATACCTTCTGGCTGGGCTCTAGTCTTTGCTGGGTGTAGGATGAGTGAAAGGCTATAGCTAAGGCAGAGCCGACTATTCCTAGTATTGCACCTATGAAGAAACCGCCCATGGCGAGAAGGCTAAGCGCTGAAGCTACTAGGCTGATTATACCCCACTGAGTCGATTGGGAAGGATTGTTGTTTATTTGCCATGCTGAAATCAATATTATCACACCTAGCACTATACCTGTCATGCTTACCCAGAAGAATATTGCAGGAATGACGTTAGCATATCCGTACCAATGCCCCATCATTCCGCCCATCCAGCCGTAGTAATAGTAGTTACCCATCATTCCGGGGTAAGCAAAAAATGCTACAAACGAAGAGCCGAGAACTATAAACAGACCTGATAATAGAAGCAGTATAAAGGAGGCTGTTGGTTTAGACTCTTGTTGATTCATGTGATTTCTTTTGATATGGCCAATATTTATAGTATAGCACAAAGGTGCATACAAGAATGTACAATATTTAATATAAACACATCTAGCTAGCCTCATACCTCTTTCTGTCTTTCGTTGCATAAGAATATGTATTTCCCAAGAAGATAACTTTGGGAGGACTATCTGAAAGGCTGGGCGTGGCTCCGGGAACTCTCTCGGAAATACTGAGAAGAGCTCAGAAGAATCTACTTGCTCGCTACCTCAAGGTGAATCAGCAACCATATACCATAAAAGCGCATGCAGACCAATCTGCATTTTTTGCCAAAAAGACGTAATTGCAAATAACTACACTTAAAAGATGCTTCGAAAATGCTCCAACCATGCCAAGAAAGGGTGCTAGCATTGAGGATGGGTCCAAAAGAAAGTTTTCAGGATTCACAGAAGAAGAAAGAGAAGCAATGAAGGAAAGGATAAGAGAATTGAAGGGTGAGACAGACTCTGAAGAATCAGTTATAGCAAAAATAGAATCGATGCCAGAACCTGATAAATCTATGGCAAAAAGAATCCATACGATTGTTAAAAATGCGGCGCCATCTCTTACATCCAGGCTATGGTATGGTATGCCAGCATATTCTAATAGGGAAAAGGTTGTCTGCTATTTCCAGCCGGCTCATAAGTTTAAAACTAGGTATGCTACCTTCGGTTTCATGGATAGTGCCAGGCTTGACGAAGGCAATATGTGGCCTGTAGCATTTGCCTTAAAGGCTCTAACAGATGAAGAAGAGGCAAAGATAAAAGCGCTGGTTAAAAGGGCGATAGAATAAGCTTCAGATAAAACCTTCTTACTAACATGCAATTCTGATTTTATTCCTTACCTTGCCACTTCGCTCCTTTCTTTCTTACCATGAATGTCCTCTTGAACTCAAGCAGCTTTTCGCCCCTCTGGTTATACCCAGCTGTGAACATTTCCACTATCCCCATTTCTGGCCTGCTTCTTGATTCCCTCACTCCAGTTATCTCACATTCCGCATATATTGTGTCGCCTGCAAAGACTGGGTTATGGAATTTCAGTCCATCAAGACCCAGCATGAAACCGTTTGCGCTAGTGAACTCGACCAGCAATCCCACAACAGTTGACAGTGTAAAGAATCCGTTAACGACCATTCTTCCCTTGAAAGGCTCGCCAGGAAAATATTTCTCAGCATAGTCTTTGTTAAAGTGTATCTGGTTGGAATTGTTTGTCAACAATGTGAACCATATGTTGTCAGAATCAGTAACAGTTCTCCCCTTACTGCTTCTGAATTTCATTCCAACCTTGAAGTCCTCAAAATAAGGTCCTTCTTCCATCATGGCAAAAGAGTGTCCAAGCTGGTAAATAAGGAACATCCTGGCTCCACAAGAGTTTTTTAATTTATGGCTCTTTGCTGATATCATGGTAAGCAGGGAGAAAATGCCTTTGCATGGAATTAGGGTCCTCGAAGTAGGGACGTATGTGGCAGCCCCTTCTCTTGGTCTCATGCTTGCTCTTCTCGGTGCAGAAGTTGTGAAAGTGGAGCCACCTGGAGGCGATATAACAAGAACTCTGACACCCTGGAGCTGGGTTAACTACAACTTTCTGAAGAAAAGCATAGTCATAGACCTGAAGAGCAAAGAAGGGGCTGATTTATTCAGAAGGCTTGCAAAGGAGGCTGATATAGTGATAGAAGCTCTAGCCCCAGGCTCTGCACAAAGCCTAGGGATAGGGTTCGAACAATTGAAAAAACTTAACAGAAGAATTCTCTATTGCTCTCTTAAGGGCTTTTCATCCGATAGCAATTATTCCAAAAGACCCGCATTTGACACCATAGCCCAGGCTGAGGGGGGACTTATGTACAGCACAATGATGGAAGGTAGCAAGGTGCCAGGAAGGGTAGGCAACCCCTCAGTAGACCTGACGGCTGCAACTTTTTCTCTTGTCAACATTCTTGCTCGTATAATCGCTGGCAGAAGAAAAGCGTCATACATAGAAGTTCCTCTTTATGATGTTGTTGCATTCTGGAATAGTTACTGGTTTCCTTATATAGATGAATACAAAAGAGAACCTGAATATCTAGGCTCTGTTCATCCAGGCTATTCTCCTTATGGAGTCTTCAGTTGCGCTGATGGATTTGTATTCATAGGTGTCATAAGCGACAGGCAGTGGCAAAGCCTTGCTGAGAAACTTGGCTTGGCATCTTCCGGCCTTGAGAAGATGAAAGACAGAATAAGAGAAAGGAAAAAAGTAAATGAGCTTTTGCAGGAAAGGTTGAAGGACATTACAAAAGATAGTCTGATTAAAATGATAGGAAACGATGTTCCGTGCGCTGAAGTGAATAACCTTAGTCAAGCTATGAAAAAGAGCAGAATACTTTCGCCAGGTTGTTTGAAGACCATTAGATATAATGGGTTATCTTATCATGTATTCCTTCCTCCTGTAGGATTTAGGAAGAGCGTCAATGCAGGGCTTGAACCGCCTGCTTTGGGAGCAGACACAAGAAGCCTTGTGAGTGAAGCTGGGTACAGAGATGCTGAAATAGATGACATGATGAGCAAGGGGATAATAGCATAGCTTCTCAAAGAATTAAAACGTAAATACTCCCTCTTCATATACTCTCTCGATGATGCGAAAAGCTCTCGTAAGAAGAGCGATAAGCACAGCAGCTGTTGCGGCAATAATCGTCGTTCTCGTAATAGTCGTCGTGGCTGCAGTTTATCTCTACACCACAAGCTCCAAGGGACCGACAGGGCCCTCAGTGATAACGATAGGTATGACCATGCCTCTATCAGGCTCTCTTGCTTCTGACGGGCAGATGAGCCTTGATGGCATCAAGCTGTGGGCTCAGGATGTGAATTCAACAGGAGGGATACCTGTAAAGAGCTTGGGGAAGAGCCTGCCTGTCAAGCTGATATACTATGACGATGGCTCAAACACGCAGACAGTTGCAACAGATTACCAGACACTTGTTACGCAGGGGGTCAACTTCCTGATAGCCCCATATTCGAGCCCATTAACTCTTGCTGCTGCGCCTATTGCTGAAGCAAATCATATACTGCTACTCAGTCACGGAGGAGCCTCCGACAGCATATGGTCAAAAGGCTACAAGTATGTTGTTGGAGTTCTCAGTCCAGGAAGTCAGTACATGATCCCAGTTATAGATATGCTGAGCAGCCTGAACCCCAAACCTACAAACATAGCATTTTTCTTCGGCAATGACCCATTCTCACTATCTGTGATGCAGTCTGTTGAGCCTTATGCCCTATCAAAGGGATTCAAGATAGTCTTTAACCAGACTTATCAGGAATCTGCATCAGACTTCACTCCCCAGCTCAGCCAGATAGCATCCACAGGGGCACAAGTACTGATAGGAGGAGCACACTTTGTCGATGGTGAAACAATTATGAAGAACATAAATTCGCTTGGTCTGAAGCTGGACCTTGTTTCACTTCTCGTTGCTCCGGATGACCCTCACTTCTACTCTGACCTGCAATCTCTGGCAAACGGGGTTACTGTTCCATCGCAGTGGGAGCCCAACCTGGACTTCTCAAAGTTCTCTCCATACTTCGGTAATATAAGCAATGGACAGCAGTTCTACAGCAGGTTCATGAGCACATATAACATTGCACCTAACTATGAAGCAGCAGAAGCCTACGCCACAGGTTTGGTCCTTGAGAAGGCTATAATCGATAGCGGCTCTCTCAATTCTACAGTTGTAAGGCAACAACTGAGCAGTGAAAACTTCTACACATTCTATGGCCACTTCCAGATAGATTCTACAGGCAAGCAGATAGGGCATACAATGGTGGTTGCTCAGTGGCAGAACGGACAAAAGCAGACGATATGGCCCACCTCCGTAGCCACCGCGTCTCCTCTCTACCCAGCATCAATGCAGTCTCAGCCTGTAGTAGCGATGAATAATGGAGCTTCCAATGTATTCAGCCAGCTCTCAATATCTCCCATAAGCCAAGCACCCCAGCTTGCGCCTCTGGTTGCGAGTTATGCACCTGCAAGCACAAAGAATGATTAGCTGGCTGAATACCTATTTTTTATATACACCCCATTCCTATGCTGATTCATCATGGTCTCTGGCATGCTGCTTGCTGAACTTGTAATCCTTGGGCTTATGTATGGCTTGCTTTATGGCGTTCTTGCACTAGGCCTGAATATAGTCTGGGGAGTAATGAGAGTAGTGAATATAGCTCACGGAGATTTTGTCATGGTGGGTTCATATACAAGCTACTGGGCATATGTGCTAGCTGGTGTAAACCCGATTCTTTCGCTGCTGCTTACAATCCCTTTCGGCTTTGCGCTTGGAGCTGCAACATATTTCGGTCTGATAAAGAGAGTACAGGGTTCAGAAGAACTTATGTCGCTTTTCATGACTTTTGGTCTTTCGACCCTGATTGGAGGGATGCTGCTTTTTCTGTATAGCCCAACGCAGAGAGCCATACCTGTATTTCTTGGAAACTTCAGGTATTCAGATCTATCAATACCCGTAAACATACTCATAGCATCAATTTACGCTATAATTATAGCTGTGGCATTGAGGCTCTTTCTCAGAAGGACCTTCTGGGGAAAGGCGATCAGGGCTGTTATAGAGGATAAGGTTTCTGCTATGCTTGTAGGTGTAAACCCTAGCATGGTAAGCTTTCTTACTTTTGGTATAGGAATAGCGATAGCATGCTCAGTCGGTTCCATAGTAATGCTTCTTCAATCCGTATCTCCAACTTCAGGACCAGATTTTACCCTCATCTCATTCGTAATAGTTGTTCTCGGCGGATTGGGTAATCCTGCAGGGGCCCTTGTAGGAGGGATAGTGCTGGGTGTGGTTGAAAGTGTATCCTCTCTAGCTGTCAATGCTGCAGTCACGCCAGCTATAGGGTTCATAATACTGTTCATAGTTCTGATAGCAAGGCCTCAGGGAATTATGGGAAGCAAATGAAGTGAATAATATGTTTAATGGAAGCACGAAAAAAAGAGTGATAAAGCCTGCCTTTATAGCTCTGTGGTTAATAGTAGCAATTCTTCTTGTTGCAGCCCCAACTTTTGTAAACCCTGCCCTGAGGTCTTTCCTGTTCTTTTTGCTCATGTGGATAGCACTAAGTCAGAGCTTTAATCTATTCACAGGCCTGACAGGTTATGTCAACTTCGGATTTGTTGTCTTTTATGGCATAGGAGGCTATGGTATGACTCTGAGCTTACTGAGGTTGAACCTGCCGATTTATCTTGCTCTTATCGTTGGAGGTCTTGTATCCGCAGCTTTTGCAATAGCAGTTTCTCTCCCTGCTTTAAGGCTGAGAGGGGCTTATTTTGCAATAGCGATGCTCAGCCTTGCGCAGGCTGTTTTTGTAATATTTGACAACTGGAATTTCGTCAACTCCGCAACAGGCTACACGATACCTGTTCAGTACTATAATCCTACACAGCAATATTATGCGATGCTTGCAATTGCAGCTGCAACAACGATATCAGTCTTTCTTGTCCTGAACTCCAAGATAGGGCTAGCGCTGAGAGCCATAAAACAGAATGAAGAGGCTGCAGTCTCACTTGGCATAAACAGCACTCTATACAAGTCTGTAACCCTTGCTATAAGTGCCTTCTTTGCCGGCTTGGCGGGAGGTGCTGCCATATGGGGTATTACTATCATAGACCCCCCTTCAGCTTTCGATACAACAGTCACCTTGACCGTGATATCTATGACTATGCTGGGAGGGTTTGGCACATTGTTGGGACCTGTAATTGGAGCTTGTATACTTTATTCCGTTGAGTATTATCTTGGTCTGACTTATCCCTATCTGCATCTGATAATTTTTGGGGCAATAATAATAGCAACTGTTCTGGCGCTGCCACAGGGTATAATGGGAGTCATTGGCAGTCTTATGAGGAAAGAAGCGAAGCAGATAGAAATGAAGGTGAAGCAATGAGCATAATGGATGTAATTTCAATAAGAAAGGTCTTTTCTGGCCTTATAGCGCTCGATAACGTATCGTTTCAGCTGAATAAGAACGAAGTACTTGGTCTCATAGGGCCTAACGGTGCAGGCAAGACTACGCTCTTCAACATAATAGCAGGGTTCATGAAACCGACATCTGGGAAGGTTGTCTTCGAAGGAAAGGAGATAACCGGCAAGCCTTCAAACAGAATCTGTAGGCTAGGTATAGCAAGAACTTTTCAGATACCCAGGCCCTTTGGCGAAATGACAGTGCTAGAAAACATAAGGGTTGCAAGGGAGTTCAGCCACCATGACAGAAAAGGAGCTGACAGCATAGAGACAGAAACAATACTTGAAATGACAGGCCTTTCTGACAGGATTGGTGTTGAAGCAAAGAAGCTGACTGTCTCTGAGAAGAAGAGGCTTGAAGTTGCAAGGGCGCTTGCAACAACACCAAAAGTTTTATTGCTTGATGAGATAGCAGCAGGGCTAACTCCGAAGGAGGGTGAATGGGCCGTAAACCTGATGAAGCAGTTACCTGAAAGGTTCGGTATATCTGTAATTTGGGTAGAGCATGTTATGAGATTGTTGATGAAAGGAGTACAGAGAGTAATAGTGCTTGACCATGGGGTTAAAATAGCAGAGGGTAAACCTGAAGAGGTTGTAAACGATGAGAGGGTTCAACAGGCATATCTCGGCAAGAAGGTTGAAGGCTAAATGACAGAAAATGAATTTGCTGGTTCAACGGAATATGTTAACGATGAAACTGTCCTAAAGGTTGAAGGACTGAATGCTTCTTATGGAGAAACAAAAATCCTTCATCAGGTATCTCTCGAAGTGAAAAAAGGGGAACTTGTGGCTCTTGTAGGGCCTAACGGGGCTGGCAAAACAACGACCCTCAGGTCAATAAGCGGTATAATAAGACAGAAAGATGGCGAGATAATATTTGACGGTAAAAAAGTCAGCAACCTTCCTGCCAATACAATTGCATCGATGGGTCTGAGTCTTGTCCCCGAAGGAAGAGGTCTGTTTGCTGGCATGTCTGTTAGGGAGAATTTGGAGATGGGAGCATTCACCAAAAGAGCAAGGTCTCAGATGAAAAGAACACTAGAAGAAGTGTACTCCCTTTTCCCCGTACTGAAGGATAGAGCAAACCAGCAGGCCGGGTCACTCAGCGGGGGAGAGCAGCAGATGCTTGCAATAGGTAGGGCAATTATGTCAAGGCCAAGCCTTCTTTTACTAGATGAACCATCGTTGGGCCTTGCTCCTATTGTTGCTGGAAAGCTGTTCGATACTCTTCGCTCTCTCAAGGATGGGAAGATGAGCATACTTCTTGTAGAACAGAATTTACATGCTGCACTGGATATAGCTGACAGGGCATACCTGCTAGAAAACGGAAGAATTGTGTTGAATGGAAGCGCTTCTGAATTCAAGAATAATCCTCAGATAAGGGAATCCTACTTGGGTCTTTAAGCGATTAAAGTTGAAAGATGCACTCAGGATAGCCTTCCTGTTCGGTTATAATTCATGCCTAGGCATCTTTCTGACATACGGAGTCTTCTTCAACAAAGTTGCTTCAGAATTCCACCAGCATGCATTGTCAACGTCAACAGTCTTTGCTGTATTTGCAGTGTCATACAGCATATCCTCTCTTCTACTGGGAAGGCTCATGATGTATCAGGGAGCCCCGAGGACCATTATGGCAGGAGGCCTGCTGATGGCAATTGGTCTTGCCAGCTCCAGTCTAGCTGAATCGATTCCCATGCTTGTGCTGACATATGGAGCCGTTGCAGGTGCTGGTTCAGGCTCCATGTGGCTACCTACATCTTATGCTGTGTTTGAAACCTTTGACCACTCAAAGATCAGGAGTGTAACAGGTATTGTAAGCGCTGGAACTGCATTTGGCAGCCTCTTCTTTGCTCCTTTTGAAGCGCTTTCTATAGTTTATTTTGGATGGAGGCTGACATTCGTATTTCTTGCTGTTATAGTATTTCTTCTAGCTGTTGCTGCATATTTCAGCTCAAAGGAAAAAGTGCAAAACGATGCAATAGCAAGCAATGGCAATAATGCGGTGAAATTCAGAGATATAGTAAGCAAAGTAAGCAGAAGAGGAGATTTCATTGCTCTTTACTTCTATTACATGTTAGGTAATGCATTTGCAAGAACTATTGTTATGATATTTGTTGTACCTATGCTAGAAGCTAAAGGATTCTCACTTTTTCTCAGCTCTTTCTCAACCGCTCTCATAGGTGCAGGAAGCATGGTTGGAAGAGGGTTCACTTCAGTAAATAGGTTGAATGAGGAAACGATTGCAGGGATAAGCTTCGTACTGCAGGGATTGTCAGCGCTGTTTTTGCCTTTTGTCCCAAATATATTCCTTGCATATATCCTTTCGTTCATCTTTGGCATAGGTTATGGAGGCTACATACCTCAGTTTGCACTCATAGTAAGAAAAAGGTATGGTATGGCATACTATTCAGGAGTCTTTGGGCTCCTGCTAACAAGCTTCGGAATTGGAGCATTCTTTGGCCCAATAATAGGTGGTTATGAGCTGATGGTTACAAAGGAGTATATGCAGATGTTCGTTCTCTCATCCGCAATAAGCATTGCTGTAGGAATGCATCAGATAGTCAGCTCAAAATAAAAGAGATTTCAGTTTTCCCTCATGTATTCCCTCATGCTACTCAGCAATCTTTCTACATCTTCGCCTGTATTGTAGAAATGGGGCGAAACTCTGACGTGGTCAAACCTTCCCGAAACTATCACATGCTTTGCCTTCAGCCATTCGACAAGCTTATGATGAGATTTGACAGGGAAAGTTACTATACCAGCACCAGGGTTTTTATCTTCGCTGGGTGTAAGAGGTCTAATGCCAAGATTTTCAATTCCTTCCATAACCTCTTTCTTTCTCTTTCTTATTGTTTGAAACCTTGAATTCGTATCACTCTCGTTTACGTACTTTGTTGCCTCGAGAGCGCCCCTTACAACTGTTGGAGACCATGTTCCCCACTCAAACCTTGCAGCTTCCTTTGAAGGCCTCGCAGAATCAAGAGGAAAGGGTTTGTCGAATGGGTCACGACCTTGTAAAAGGCGCTCTATAACATTATCTTCTATACCATGCCAGCCTATGTAGCTGGGTTCCAATTCAGCTAGCAGCTCTCTCTTGATGTATACACATGCAACCCCATGAGGACCGCAGAGCCACTTGTAGAACCCGCAAACAAGCATATCTATGCTATCAGACTTCACATCAAATGGTACAACTGAAACTGCATGAAATGCATCAACAACAACCAATGCGCCCTTTTCATGAGCTATCTTGCATATCTGCTTTATTTCATGTCTCGCACCGCTGAACCATGAAACATAATCTATAGCAACAAGAGCAGTTTCATCATCCACCTCTTTTTCAAACGATTCTATGGGGGTGATACCTTCCTTTTGCCTGAGAAGAATAACCTCTTTTATCAGATTGCTCTCTTTCATTCTCTGCCACAAAACAACGTTTGTTGGAAAGTTCAGCTCAGAGACAACAACCTTCTTTCTTTTGACAAACTTTAATGAAGAGGCCAGGGATGATAGGCCTACGCTAACACTTGGGACTACAGCAATTTCTTCCTTTGCTCCGCCCACAAGCTTTGCAAACTCTTTCCTTAACTGGACTACATCTAGCAGCCATTCTTCCCATTTCTCTCCGTTTAATTCCCAGTCCGATGTTAAATCTCTAATCGCTTTCGATACTCTAACAGAGGGAAGGCCTGCGCCAGCATTATCCAGGTATACTCTGTTCCTTAATGCAGGGAATTCAGATACAAATGTATTTTTCAACATTCGGAGTATATATCAAAAGCGTTAAAAAGTTTCCAGGACTATCTTGTTCTCTTCCTGTATGCTGAATATATGCTGAAATCGTAAATTATCTTTATGGAGGCTCCAGCCAATATTGGAAGGCTGACGAAACCTATTGATAAAAGGAAGCCTGTCAGTGGGGAGCCGAACAGGTTAGCTATACTTCTGGACGTGTTTGTTACAGCATTGGCAACAACCCTTTGTTCCTTGCTGAATATATTTATCATTAGCGACTGCCTTGTTGGTACATCCATCTGAGATACGCTCTGCCTAAGAAAGAGAAATGATATCGATGCTGTTAGAGAACCTGCAAGAGGTACAGCAAGGAGAAAGGTATTAGAAAGCAGGTGAGTATAGACCATCGTCCTCAGGTTACCAACTCTTTCTGCGATTAAAGGCGCTATGAAGGTTGAGATGGCTGTGATTATATTAGCTACCAGAAATAGAAGACCTAATGAACTAAGAGAAACGTGATAGACAAGGTAAAACCAGTATGAAAGCAAAGACTGGGTTACGAATCCTCCTCCCAGTGCATCCATGAAATAGAGGATGGAAAGGGTTGTTATATCCTTCTTGGCTCTCTCATCCAATTTAACTGAATTTGCATCTTTTTCATATCTTCCCGAAAGGTTCAGAGTTGAATACATTGCAAACATGAAAAGACCCACAATACCATAGAATAGGTACATAATCCTGAAGGAGAGAAGGGAATTTCCCAGATAAGAAGGGAGGGAAGAAGCGAATGCACCAACTGAGGAGGCAACATAACCTATTACGTTGTACAAGCCATAAGCTCTTCCTGATTTTGATTCTCCTACGTAATTCGGTATTATAGCTGTCTCTACAGACTGGAAAGGTCCTGCCTCAGTGCCTGTAACGCTAATGTTGCCTATGAAAGAGGCAACGATTATTGCTGCGAAGCTATCTTCAAGAAAAAAGAGCAACCCGGATAGAAACATAAGGAAGCTGAATGCCAATATGATCCTTGAAGTTCCTATTCTGCTGTTAAACCAAGTTAGCAGTATGTTTGAAGCTATATTACCTGATACCACAGCTGCAAGGTCGAGACCAACGTAGAAAGGTGAAAAACCGAGTATACTGAGGTAGACAGGGGTCATAATGCTGACCATACCAAAGGAGAAAACCCTTAGAGCCTTGACAGAGTAGATGCTGTAAAGCTGCTGCACAGCGCCTGAGTAAAAAATAGGTTAGAGTAGAATATTTCTATAATAAAAAAATGCAAACAAATTTTCTATCGGCTTATCTCTCCCTTCCTCTTTGCTTCTAACTTGTTCAAAGATGCGTAGAATGAAGCAAGCCTCTTCGAATCCTTTGAATCTATTATGGCAACATTGGTCTTCCAATCTGCTAACTTCAGGTCCCTATGAGTTCCCTGGTGCGTCCACCATTCAAGGCTGCCATTCACTATTTCTAGTATTCCTTCTCTCAGAGCTGAGACATCAACATCTAGTGGAGGGCTCTCAAGAATGCAAAGTGCCTTTACAGAACCAGGTCGTAATTCCTCTCTTTTTAACTGCTGAGAAGAAAATGGCTCTATCTTTATCGTTATCAGGTAAGGAGCTCTCAGGCCTTGCCTTCCAGGCAAGTAAAACTTGATCTCTCTGTTCGGCCTGAACGAAAGTTTCTCATGTATCATCTCAGCCAGCTTATCGCTCTGGAATGATGCTACTAGAAACTGGCCAAGTATATTCTCTAGCTCTCTGTCCCTCTGCTCTTCAGCCGACAATCCTACGGCGCCTTGTCTATCAGCTTAAGAGCCCCTACGTTGAAAACTACGTTACCTGCATATACGTTTGGATGCGTGACCAGCTGTCTGTTGGCTTCGCACAGTGGGAGCAGAGTCAATACCTCTTCTTCTACGATTTCCGTACTCATCATTAGCTATTGTGGATAACTGGTTCATAAATATTGTGTTTGGGGTATCTGGCATCTTCCACCTCTGAAGAGCGTGGGCTTTCTGCGTGAGTTTGTTAATAGGCTAACCCTGGTTGCTCATGATGGAGAAATACATTTGAAACAGGCAGCAAAGGGGATAGACAGATGAACCGCATTCTGTTCGTTACAGACATACACGGCTCGGACAAACTTTTCTACAAGATGCTGAATGGATGCAAAATTTACAATGCTAACATTATAATAGTAGGAGGGGATATAGCTGGCAAAACCCTAATTCCAATATTCTTGAACAATGGTAAATACATCATGAATGTTGATGGACAGGAGAAGACTATAGAGAGTAAAGAAGAGCTGGATCATATCGTTAAGGATGCAAGGTCACGTGGCGACTATCCGTACATTACGACAAAAGTCGAATGGGAAGAGTTGATAAACCAGAGGGAAAGGCTTGATGCAATTTTTGAGAGGCTTATAGAAGAAAACATAAGCGGCTGGTGCAAGCTGGCTGAAGAGAGGTTGAAACCTCTTTCAGCTAGGTTGATAATGAATACTGGCAACGATGACCCCGTACAGTTAGGAAGTATAATAGAATCTTCAGGTTTTGTAGAGTATCCTAATGAGAAGGTAATTGAACTTGACCAGCACCATGAGCTTTTAAGCCTGGGCTACTCAAACATAACACCTTGGAAACTGCCAGGAGACCTCAGCGAAGAAGAGCTGGGAAACAGAATAGATAAGCTTGTTTCATATACAAGGGATGTAAAAAACGCTTTATTCAACATTCACGTCCCTCCGTTCAACACCCATCTTGACCTAGCTCCAAAACTCGATGAGCAGCTAAGACCGAAGCTGAGTCCAGGAGGAGAACCAGAGTTTGTACATGTAGGAAGCAGTGCTGTGAGGGATGCTATAGAGAGGTATCAGCCTTTAGCTGGTCTGCATGGTCATATACATGAATCAAGGGGCTATACAAAAATAGGGAGAACCCATTGCTTTAACCCTGGTAGCGAGTATTCAATAGGAGTTCTTAAAGGGCTCCTGCTTAACCTGTCTCAAGAAAAAATAGAAAGTCACATCTTTACGTCTGGTTAGATCATGTCGGAGGAAGTTCTTTAGAAATAAGCTCCAAAGGAATGCCCTTTGACTTGTGATAGAAGTGCGATATAATGTATATTATTAAAGCAAGGACAAATATGAGCAACATGCTTGCTACATATACAGGGTTAAGCTCAATTCCGGTGAAGGAAGGCAGTATTGTTGAATATGATACGAAGAGTGAAAGCAATCCTCCAGCTACGCCTGCTATTGTCAGCAATGGCAAGCCTGCTATACTCTTTCTTACTATGGATGGAGCAGAATCAAATAGCTCTTTCTTTCTGAACGGAAATATCGCTGCTGAAAACATCACTATAGCTACAGCAAGCCACCATCCGAAATTCGAATATGCTAGATATCCGAAGACAGGTGTATATACTGTAAGATAAAGTGAAAGGTATGCTACTGCACCATAAAAGGCAATGGCTAGATAAGGCACACCGCTTGATGTCACGTTTGCAAAACTCAGTGGTATTATTCTGTCAAAAGACCATGCAAATATGTTTCTTACAGGTATGAAGAAATATACAATGGCAAATCCGAAGAATGTTAGAGCAAGCCCAAACGGCACTGCAGCAACAAAGAGCGGATTGCTAGATATGAAGGAAACAAGATATGCAGGTGATGGAAGAGAAGAAGCATAGTTGTACCAGCTATTGCTGCCTGAAGTTGCAAGATATGAAGCCGCAACCAGAAAATCATGACCGAATACCCTGTATATCTGAGTGTATAATATATAGATCACCACAGCGAAGATAGCTGTTGATAATGGTATAGCCAACCCCTGAGACCTTGCAGGGTTTCCCTTAACCTCTCCTGCGAAATATGCGCTGTTTGCATATCCAATGTAGCTTAGCATGGTGTAGACTATTCCAGTAAGGGTTCCACCAAGCGTTATGGTCCAGTTCACACCCTGGCTTGAAGCCTGGCTAAGAATCGAACTTACTGTTGTGCCTGACTTGGAAAAGGCATTGACGAAGTCTGCGTGAGAGACAGGGATGAGTGCCGCGATGAACCAAACAAATATTATAGCCTGAACGATGAACAGAGAGACTATGAACCTGAAGAGCCATTTAGTCGGGAGAAGCATGAGAAGTATGACAATAGTTACTATCACAGCCCCAACTTCGAATTGACCAGCCTGACTTGATAGCCATGTTGATACCTGCATGTAATACTGGTTTCCAGTTGCTGATGCAAGGTTCGCAAACATCATCTGAAGGCCTTGAGATGCGATCAGCTGGGGGAAAAGGCCTGCCCAGCTGACCATTATAGCAACAAACATTGCATTTGTCATGAACCCTGCTGCGGGATGAATTATTCTGCTGACGTAGATGTAATCTCCTCCAGTTCTGGGCATAGCTGTTGCAAGCATCCAGTATACAAAAGCTACAAGCAGGTTGAGAAGTAGGCCTACAAATACTGTTGAAGGAAGGTCTGCGTTTGGATAAAGTGCTGAAGCATATACAACCCAGAAGATGTTAACAAGTATACCCATACCTATCAGGTTTGAGAGAAGAGCATCCCTGGCGCTGATAGCTCTGATTAATCCGGAGCTCTTTCTAACATATAAGCTAGGTTTTTCTTCTTTGCTCTCTTTGGTATCTGACATTACAGCGTCTACAAGGGAATTCAGATAAAAATCTTTCTGTTTTGGATTAAAAAATTGAAATTATGAAGTTATTATTGCCACAGCCCTTACCGGGCTTGCGCTGCCTCCATACAGAGGTAGTGGTAGACCTACAAAAGTAAATTTCCTGCCTATAAGAGATTTCAGGTTTGCAAGGTTCTCGAATATAACTATCCCCTTGGGAAGTAGCTTCTTGTGGGCATTAAAAGGAGCCCTGTCAGGACTCGGTGCATCGAATCCAACTGCTTTTAACTTGAGCCTGATTATTTCATCGCATGCGTCTTCAGACAAAACAGGATGGTCCATCCAGTCCTTTTCTCCAGCTTTCTCTGTATAGCCTGTGTAGAAAAGCAATATAGAAGCATTCTTAATCCTATCTGACCCCTTTTTCCTTATGTCCTCAGAAGTTATCTCGTATCTTGGCTTTACTTTTGAAAAATCAAGCACAAGCCCTTCTCCTATGAATGAAGATGCATCGACCTTCTCTACAGTCTCCGCCCCTTCCACAAAGTGTGACGGCGAATCTACATGAGTTGCTGTATGCTCTGCAAAGACCCACACGTTTGAAAAGTAACCATTGTCTCTCACAGTAGTATATGTTGCCTTGAGAGGCATGGGATAGCCAGGGAAGACTGGTGTGGAAAGGCTCTTTATTTGCACAGAAAGGTCTATTACTTCTTCAACCTTCATGGCAGCATAAGTACTTGGCCTTAGGTAAATAAACGATTTTTTATATGGCTTGTTATACTCAAGGCAAGGCGCATATAAATGCTGAGAAGGGTTGGAGCTATTTCTCCTGCAAGCTCTGCAAACCTGGGTGCTGGATTTGATGTGTTTGCAGTTGCATTGAAGGAGCCCTATGATTACGTGGAAGTTGAGAGGACTGATAGGAAAGAAATAGAGCTGGTGATTGATAGCAAACAAAAAGATATACCTCATGATGCTGAAAAAAATGTCGCAACTGCTGTAGCAAAAAGGATCGTTCAAGACTACAGCATAAGGTATGGGTTGAAGATAAAAATCAGAAAGGGAGTTCCTGTAGGGGTTGGGCTTGGAAGCAGTGCAGCCTCTTCCGTCGCATCAGCTTTAGCTGTAAACAAGCTCTTTGAGCTTGGACTTGATGATTCTCAGCTGATAAATTATGCAAGCTATGGAGAATTTGTTGCATCGGGTGTGGCTCACAAGGATAATGTAGCAGCAAGTCTGCTAGGAGGTTTCATAATGTTGAACAGCAACAATAAACTTACATTCAAAAAGATAGAGCCTAAAGACAACCTAGCATTTTGCCTGGCGATACCTGACGTTAAACTTCCTAAAAGAAAGACAGAGTATTCAAGGTCAATATTACCAAAGCAAATTCCAATTGAAGATGCTGTGATGTCCATTTCTGGTGCTTCATACATCGCAGCAGGTTTTCTGCTTGACGACGCTGACATGATAGGTAGAGGTATGATGAGCAGTTTTGTCGACAAAGTCAGAAGTAAGCTGATAGATGGTTTTGAAGAAGTGAAGGACTCAGCAATCAAAAAAGGGGCCAGTGGAGTCTGCCTAAGCGGGGCCGGTCCATCTGTGATTGCAATCGTTGATAGAAGAAAGGCGGAACCTGCTGATGTTGTTGAGGCTATGGTGCTTGCTTTCAACAGAAGAGGGATAAGAGCAAAAGGCAATGCAACTGCAGCCGGAGGGGGAGCATCAGTTGTCCTGGAAGAATGAATGGTACTTCCAATGCATCTCATGCAATTGGGAGAAGCCAATTTCTGAGCTGGACCCTGTGGGATTTCTTTGCGAAAAGTGCAATGATTTGTTGCAAATAGTTATGAAGGAGAAATTTCCAAAAAGAGAAGAGCTGTTTCCTAAGGACGTTCAAATATCGGTCTGGAAGTATTCAAGGGCTCTGCCTGTAAAAAAGAAGGTCAGCCTGGGAGAAGGAGGAACGCCCCTTCTTAAGTCAAGGAATCTGGGCAAGACATTGGGAGCTAGGAATCTATACATAAAGTACGATGGCATGAATCCTACTGGTTCTTTCAAGGATAGAGGAATGACAGTCGCTTTGGCAAGAGCCATGGATTCAAATGCAAAGATTCTTGTATGCGCATCAACAGGCAACACTTCTGCCTCGTTAGCAGCTTACGCAGCAAGTGCAGGATTGAAGTCAGCAGTGCTGGTGCCAGAGGGAAAAGTTGCGAGGGGAAAGCTGGTGCAGGCATTAGCTTATGGAGCAAAGATAGTCAAGGTCAGAGGAAGCTTTGATACTGCTCTAGAGATGGTTGAGGAGCTGGTTTCAAACGATAAGAACTTCTATCTGATGAACTCCATAAACCCTTTCAGGGTTGAGGGACAGAAGACAGCTGCATACGAAATATATGAGCAGCTAGGAAGAGTGCCGGATTACGTTGTTTTACCTGTAGGAAATGCTGGCAATATAAGTGCCATATGGAAGGGGTTCAAAGAGCTTAGGGAATGGGGAATAACAGAAAAATTGCCTCGTATGGTAGGTGTGCAGGCTGAAGGGGCAGCACCGATTGCTGAGGCTCTCCAGAAAGGTTATGACAGACCAAGGGTATGGAAGGAACCAGAAACTAAAGCATCTGCAATAAGAATAGGCAACCCTGTTTCATGGAAGAAGGCTATGAATGCGATAAGGGAATCAAAGGGTTTTGCCCTGACTGTCAGTGATGCTGAGATCCTTGAATCAAGAAAAAGGCTGGCAGCCAGCGAAGGAATATTCGTTGAAGCTGCGAGCGCCTCTCCTGTAGCAGTGATACCAAAGATACAAGAAAAAGATGGCGTTATAGTAAGCATAGCTACTGGAAACGGTCTGAAGGACCAGGAGCTGATGGAATGGAACCCTCATGAATTTGCCACTGCTGAAAATGCGGAGATGCTGAAGAGAATAATGATGGAATAGATTTCTAGCATCTGATTCTAGAAGCCTAATGCATCGTTTTAAAAATTTTGAACAGGCTGTTAAATTACGTAGTTTTAACTATGTTGCTCTCCTTACCATCTGAAAGGTGATAGGATGATATCGATAGCTGCGCTGACCGCAATAGGCGCCGCACTGGGAGCTGGCGCTACAGCTGCATTTACAGGAGATGCTAGCACTGCAATCCAAATGGCAAGCTCCGTTCCTCACGGGCTGAACGTAGCTCTTTCACATGTTCCTGCATGGACACATGCTCATGAAGTACTCATGCAACACCTTCAGCTTTACACCCAGAACAGTTCTGCCGGAGCAGCTTCTGGCGCAGGGATAGGACTAGGCCTGAAGAAGGCTCTTCTGCATTTAGCTAGCCATTAAGAATATTTTACACCTATTTTTTTCTTATTGATTCTATGGTCCATCTAGCTGTCCTTGTAATCGCTTCGTCTGCAGAAAATTTGGGCCTCCAACCCAGAGACTTCAGCCTGGTTATGTCAAGGTGAACAATTGGATTATCTCCTATCCAGCCCCTTTCTCCGCCAGTATACCTTCTCTTGACCCCTTCAAGCTTCATTTCTCTAATCACTATATCAGCCACTTCATCAACAGTTTTATTATCCTCTACAGCTAAATTGAATATGTTGACCCTAGCTTTGCTTTTCTTGTAGCCTGTCATGATTCCTTCGATGCAATCCTGAACATAGATGTACTCCTTGCTCTGCTTCCCGTTTCCGAGTATCTCCAGCTCCTTCGGATTCTTCGCAAGCTTGTGAACAAAATCCCAAATCACTCCCCTTCTGCACCTCTCTCCTACCACGTTGGAAAACCTGTAGGCCCAGAAGTTCAGCTGGCTGAATTGAATATATGCTTCAGTATATGCTTCACATGCAAGCTTGGAAGCGCCGTAAAGAGATGTCTGTATCGGAGCATATGTTTCCGGAGTTGGCCTTACATCTGCTTCACCGTAAAGGGCCGAAGTTGACGCAAATACAAGGTCGTTTACACCGTTTTTTAGCATTGCTTCAAGAAGGTTGAGATGACCTAGCAAGTTGTTCTGAAGGTCGGCATAGTGGTCTTCAAGGCTCTTCCTTATGTTTGCCTGGGCTGCCATATGGAAGACTACATCCTGTCCCTGCAATACCTTCATCAGTAATTTGGCATCCCTCATATCCCCTTTGATGAACTTGAAATCTGGATTGTCTCTGAGGTGAGAGAGGTTTTCTAACCTTCCTTCAGTTAGGTTGTCATATGCTGTAACCTGATACCCCTCTTGCAGCAGCAGGTCAACGAGATGGCTCCCGATGAAACCAGCTCCTCCAGTTACGAATGCTTTCATGTTAAGGGCTTTGTAGCAGCAATAGTTAAGCGTTAACAGAGCAGAATCTACGGTGAAAAGATAATCCTATATGAACCTTTCAAGATGAACGAGTACTGCAAGCAAAGCCACATACGAAAAGGCAAGGAAAGAGATAGCAAAAGAGGGAACCATATAGCCATCTCTCATCCACAGAATCATGTCTATCACCCCTGAAAGAGTAAGGATGATGATGGAAATGTAAAGTATTCCTTTCATTAAGGAATGATTCAATTCAGAGCACCCCTTCTAAAGACGAGATGTGAAATAACTTCAAATTCGTCCTATACTCCCTACGATGAATTGCATGATACAATAAACCAAAATTAAAACAACCTTGCATGCACAACACCGAATAATCTATGTAAGAGAGGTATTTGAAACCTGCGGTCCTTAATTTAAGCTTGCATTCTTCAGAACCACTATTCTATAGCTGTTTGATTCACTTTGTTTATTGCAGTCAACTTTATAATTAAAAATGCAGATAAAAGCGATAGAGAAGAAATGCAAAAGCCAAGAAGTTCCTCCACTTGCAGGCCTAAAATGTTAGAGAACGGTACAAGAAAATCCATTAGAAAACCTGATATGAATAGCAAGGGAATAAAGCGTTTTTTCCCATAAGTTACTGCAAAAATGGCCAGCAGACCCCAAGAAAAATGAACCATTATTGAAGATATTCTTTCAAGAACTGAATAGGCAACAATAGGAATCGCCTTTGCTGATGAATAAAAGAGCTCTGGCTGCTTTGCTATCAGCATATCATAGATGGTTTGCGCCTGCTGCAAATTTGACGATAGTATTGCATAATATGCAATGTAGTTCAAAAGAGAAAATACACCCAGCAGCAAACCGTTTTCCCAGAAGGCTAGGCCAAGGCCGTAGCCTTCAGCATCCTTAATGTCTAATTTTCCTTTGCCCATGGCATACCCAGCAACCAGAACAGCAATTCCTCCCTCCAGCAGAGCTGTCTGAATACCATAATAGAAGCCTAAGGCTGCTGGGCTATGGTCTACAAGGGAATTGTAAGCGTTAAAGCTGATCAGCTGAAAGATATACTTGATGGCTATCGCTGATGCATACGCCATAAGAGAATACAGAAGGGCATTCCGGGTAAGCCTTCTTCTGTAATGCCAGAAGAAAAGAAGGAATAGACACAGTGCTGTTATTACAGCAGGACCAGAAGCATATATCAGGTTGATGTTTTGCATTTGAAACGCCTGCTGGTAGTAAGCTTATATGCTGGTTGATAACGCTTTCAGATAATGAAAAGGGTGCTTGTTCTCGATGAAAACGGGTCAAGGCTGCTGTATGACCCGTTCAATCTGAAGATTTTACGCATTCTCATTCAGACCGAAATGTCTGCAACAGAACTCTCGAGAAAGCTGGGAATACCTACTGTGAATGCATGGAGAAGGCTTGAGAAGATGCGGAAGCTTGGACTCGTGGAGTTAAGAAGAGTTGTGAAAGTGGGAAATCTGGAGAAGAGGTTTTATGGAGCGTCAGCACTTCGTTATATACCGGTTGAGATTCTTAATACAATACCTTCAGACCCTGACTTAAAGAACGCATATCTTCTTTTTCTTGAGATTCAGAGTAAGCTGTTTGAAAGACAAAATACTGTTGATTTAGATGCAAGGAAGAACCTCCTTGATTATTACATTTATTCTGACCTGCTTGGGTTTGTAGAGACGATGGAGTTGGAAGAGACGAGACAAAAGTTGAAGAGGATTAAATTTTATCTTGAAGAATTCTCAAAGAAGTTATGAGAGGCAGCTGTTTGCTAATCTTGGGAAGCATGGAATCTGAACATTTTAAATGATTAATCGCTACATCATCTCATTCTATATTTCAGTTGCAGTGGTGAAAAACTAAATATATTTTGAGATTGAGATGTCGTCAGATTGCTTATCTCAGAAAAAAGACAGATAATTGCAGGTCAAAAGGGAGCGACCTTAATCTTCATTGCTTTATGTTTTGTAGTGGGCTTGGGTATCGTTGTGGCAATTCCTCACCAGGCAGCTGCTGATTCTGCAGGATTATCGATAAGCTATGTTCAGAATGCAACTGACCAGGGAGGTCAGCCCCTTGCAATGACAGCAATTACAAACGGGTTTACAGCCTCAAAGATTACATGGTATCAAAACGGAAGCGTTGCTGGAACCGGCAGCACATTTGTATTGCAGCCGGATAAAGTCGGAAGATACAACATAACGGTAGTTGCGACAACCTCTACCGGAGGAAGTTATCTTGCAACAGCTTTCTTTCTTGTCAACCAGCCTCTTTCTATAGCCAGCTTTGACGTTCCTCAGAGTACATCTAATGGTAAAGTTACCGCAACTGTATCTGTGTATGGTGGTACTCCGCCATTTAACTATTTATGGTCTCTTAACCAGCAGACCCAGCTGGGTTGCGGCTCTTCAACTCAATGCACATTCAACCTGACAAAGCAAGGAATGAACAATATATCTGTAACAGTCTTTGACAGCGCCAACTCTCAAGTGCAAACTCAGGTTGCACATGTGTTATATCAACAGGCCTCTGCAGGTTCCTCGAATTCAATGCTGCTTTATGCAGGTGCAGGGGGTGGAGTTGCCATAGCTGCACTTATGGTCTACCTTTTCACAACGAGAAGAAAGACTGGAATTGAAGAGAAAAGTACCTCTGTCTCTGCAGAAGGTAGCATCAAAAAACCTATAATTCAGCAAGAGAGACATAACGATTCGGATTATAATTTCAGAGCTGCTGAGAAAAAGGTTGAGACACCTTCTCCAGTGGTAAGGATTGTGGAGGAGCAGCCCAAACAACAGAACTTTCAGAGAGAATTCTCAGCATCGGCTCAACCAAACCAGAGCTACACAATACAAACCAATCAAACTCCTAAACAGAATTCCGAGGTAGTTGATAAACCGAAAGTGATTTCAAGGACTTCCGAGCCTGTAGTCAGGAGCGTTCTGCAGAGCCCTAGACCAACAGAGCTTGCGAATGACCCGGCTGAATGGATAGTTCAGTGTGTGCTTGGAAAAGGATTCTGGCCTGCCGAAAGAGGGGCACTGCCAAAATCGGAACTGGAGAAGGAATTCAAGAAAAGATTCCCTGACATAACGCTTGCAAACTTCAACACTATACTTTTTGACCTGGTATACAAGGACAAGATAGATTCAGAAATTGTTAACGGACAGGTTGTTCTGAAGCCCAAATTTCGGAGCTAAAGCGGTTTCATCAAAATAACTCGAATCCTCTACAGCTGCTTGATTATCTGCAAAAGACCAGAAAACTCATCCTCTTCGTTTTTTACAGGAACGTGCATAAGCAGAACCTCATCCAAGCTTTTTAGTGCATCTTCTATTTTCTGCCCTATCTCTTTTTTGCTTCCCCATATGGTCAAGGCATCTGCTAACTTTGAGTATGCAGACGTATCGTTGCCCAGATCATACCCTGCATTCCTGAACATGTTATAATAAAATGGCATCCTAGCGTATTGCCTGACCCTCTCTTCGGCAGCTGCCATAACTGCATTCCTATCTTCGCTTACTGCTACCATCATATGAGCGATAAGGGGTGGTGTGTCTCTTCCCACGCGTGTTGCTCCTGACCTCATAGCTGGCAGAGCCTTCTCTGTCAGATACGATATCGGGCACATCCAGGAGATAGCCCCGTCAGAGACCTCGCCAGCCAATTTAAACGTCTTGACTCCCAAGGCTGCGACCAGTATAGGAACTCTTGCCATCTGACCTGTCTTCATCTTAAGGTTGAAGTATCTGCCTTTAAACTCTGACGAACCATTATACAGAAGCTCCCTCAAAGAAATTACATACTCTCTTAGATATTTTAATGGCTCCTTCATCTTTATTCCATACTGCTCTTCTATGATAGGCCTGTGGCTGACACCTAAGCCAAGTCTAAATCTACCGGGAGCTATGTCGTTTATTGCAAGCACCTGCTGTGCTGTTGCTACTGGATGTCTGGTGTAAGCCTGAACTATTGAAGTACCTAACCTGACTTTATCAACACTAGCTGCAGCCACTGCTATAAGAGTAAGTGTATCCCTGTACATTGAACCTGAGGAAGTGAACCAAACCTGTCTCACTCCTGAATCTGCTAGCGATGATATCTTCGTAACAGCATCATTTACACTGCTAGCCCTGACATTTAACCCTATTCTCTCAGCATAGGGAAGTTGCCTTACTGCCGAAGACTTCAACAACTCTACAGATGAGATAATTCTGCTCATAACAAAAATAATTGTGATGGGAAGTTAATAAACAGAACTTTACAAGCAGACGAAAAATGCAGCATACAGAACTCCACAAAAGTTTAAAACGGTATTCAGGAAGGTGTGTGCGAAGGGTGAGTGCAAAGGATGACCCCTGAAGTTAGTGGTAAGCCGAGTTATGTCAAGTTTGAGACTCCCAAGGAGCTTGTTGAAGCAGTCTATGAGGCCGTAAGGCAGGCAAGACAGACGGGAAAGGTAAAGAAAGGAACGAACGAAACTACAAAGGCAATAGAGAGGGGAGTGGCTAAGCTTGTCGTCGTTGCCGAGGATGTTGAGCCTCCTGAGGTTGTTGCCCATCTGCCAATACTTGCCGAAGAAAGGAAGATACCCTATGTGTACGTAACGTCGAAGCAGCAGCTTGGTCAGATGATGGGCATAGATGTTGCATCTGCAGCCTGTGCAATTATAGAAACAGGCGAAGCCCAGCCGTTGATAGAACAGATTCTCTCATCTTTATCCAAGGTTAAGAAGGGCTGATATGATTGAGCAAGCAGTCGGAGGAAACGCTGACCCCTGCTGAAGTAATACAGGTTGTGGGAAGGACTGGAGTTGCAGGAGAGATCACTCAGGTAAGAGTGAAGATTCTTGAAGGGAGCGATAAAGGGAGGATACTGACCCGAAACGTCAAAGGCCCAGTAAAAGTTGGAGATGTTCTCATGCTTAGGGAAACTGAGAGGGAAGCTAGGAAGATAAAGTGACTTAAAGACTGTTCAATCCAGAGAGAACAAGAAACAGACATGCTTAATATTATCACCGTCTAATTTATATTCACCTGATGAAAGGCAGGCGTCATAAGGAAATTATTCCAAGGTGATTTGTATGCTCAGCTTGAAGAAATGCAGCTTCTGTGGCAAAGATATAATCCCAGGAAGAGGAATCACCCTCATAAGAAACGATGGCTCGGTGTATAACTTCTGCAGCTCGAAATGCAGAATAAACCAGCTGAAACTGAAGAGGGACCCCAGAAAGCTTAGGTGGACTGCAAAGTATGTCAAAGCTGCGAAGGGGCTCTGATAGGAAATGGTAGCAGAAGAAAGAACGCTGATAGTTGTTAAACCTGACGCTGTAAAGAGAGGTCTGGTCGGAGAGGTGATATCCAGATTTGAAAGAAAGGGGTTCAGAATTGTGGATATGAAGTTGATTAATGTCAGCAAAGATGTTGCTGAGGAGTTCTACTCTCCTCATTCATCGAAACCTTTTTTCAAGGAGCTTGTCGCATTCTTCACATCAGGGCCTGTTGTTGCTGCAATACTTGAAGGAAGAGAAGCGATATCGGTTGCGAGGACGATGATAGGTGCAACTGATTCTGCCAAAGCGCTTCCTGGAACTGTAAGAGGAGACCTGTCTTTAGGATTGACTGACAATGCAATTCATGCATCAGACTCCAGAGAAAGCTTTGAGAGGGAGAGCAGAATCCTATTCGGTAAATGAATTATAACTAACATCAACTTTGTTATCTATACCTATATAGAGTAGCGTCAGCAAGTATTACGGGGTTGTTCAGTCATGTCAGTCGTGCTGGAGAAGAATATAAGGCAACCTATAATCGTTGTTCTTGGACACGTGGATAGCGGAAAGACCAGCTTACTTGATAAGATGAGAGGTACAGCAGTGCAGGAAAGAGAGGCAGGAGGAATAACCCAGCAGATAGGAGCCAGCTTCTTCCCGCCTGAAGTTCTGCTAAAGATATGCGGACCTCTTGTGAAGATATTTGGAGGAAATGTTAGAATACCCGGTCTTCTTGTTATAGATACCCCAGGCCATGAAGCCTTTGCAAACCTGAGGCTTAGAGGAGGTTCTGCAGCAGATATAGCCATACTTGTAGTTGACGTGACAAGAGGACTGGAGGCACAGACTTTTGAATCGATAGAAATTCTGAAGAACAGGAAAGTGCCTTTTGTTGTTGCGCTGAATAAAATAGACCTTATTCCTGGATGGATATCCGACCAGAAGAGGCTTGTAAAGGATGCCTCAAAACATCTTCAGCAGGCTACTGTGGAGTTGCTGGATGAAGCCATCTATAAAGTTGTAGGTCAGCTTTCACAGGTCGGTTTTGCAAGCGAGGCATATTACAGGGTTAAGGACTTTACCAGAGAAATTGCAATAGTGCCTGTAAGTGCAAGAACAGGAGAAGGAATAGCAGAGCTTCTTGCAGTGCTGGTAGGTCTATCCCAACAGTACCTTGCTAAAAGATTGCAGGTGACAGGAGGTCAGGCTAGAGGAATCGTGCTGGAGGTGGAAGAAACCCCCGGTTTAGGACCGACTGCAAACATAATTTTGATAGATGGTATGCTCAAGGTTGGCTCCACTATACTTGTTGCAAAGAGAAATTCTGTAGAAGCTGTAAAGGTCAGAGCGTTGCTGCTTCCAAAGCCTCTGGATGAGATGAGGGACCCAAGGGACAAGTTCGAACCTGTTGAAGCTGTGAATGCTGCAGCTGGGGTAAAGGTCGCCGCGCCAGGTCTTGAAGGGGTATTGGCAGGCTCTCCAATTATAGGCGTGGTTGAAGGAAGCGAAGAAGAGGAGTCGAGAAAGGCTATAATGGCTGAGGTGAAGAGTGCAATAGTTGAGACTGAGCAGGAAGGTGTTATTGTAAAGGCAAATACTCTTGGCTCTCTTGAAGCTCTTACAAGTATGCTGAAGAGGTCGGATATACCTATCAGAATTGCAGACCTTGGCCCTGTAACAAAAAACGATATAGTTCAGGCAGCATCTGTTGCTACAAAAGATAGGTACCTCGGGGTTATACTTGCATTCAGCGTTAAAGTGCTTGAAGATGCACAGGAGGAAGCTCTCAGGAGAGGTGTCAGAATCTTTACCGATTCTGTCATATACAGCCTCATCGACTCATACGTTACATGGGCAAGGGAAGAGAAGGAGAAAGAGGAGAGGATGACTTTTACTTCCATAACACCCCCTTGCAAATTTTTACTGATGAAGGGTTTTGTATTCAGAAGAAGCAACCCAGCAATATTTGGTGTAGAGATACTTGCTGGCAAGTTAAGACAGAAGTCGAAGGTCATGAACTCTTCTGGCGAAGAGGTAGGCCAGGTTCAGCAGATACAGAGTGAAGGACAGGAGGTAAGCGAAGCACAGCAAGGCTCAAAGGTTGCTGTATCAATGAAAGAGCCTGTTGTAGGAAGACAGATAAAGGAAAACGAAATACTCTACTCTTTACCCACTAGCGAAGAGGCTAGAACTCTTATGCAGAGGTTCTATGACCTGCTAACCGAAGAAGAAAAGGGTGTTCTGAACGAAATAATACAGATAAGGAGAAAGGTGCAGACTCTTTACGCTTTCTGATCGGCTGCTTTTAGGCAATTACTATATACCTTTCAAAGTATCAGCAAGCAAAGCCATAGACTCTTCATCCAAAGGTTCCATTGTTTGAAAGTAGAACTTTTCTATCCCCCAGCTGATTCTATCGCTGACCTGCTCCGCAAACTGCTTAGGAGTGCCTATAACTGCATTTCTTGATTTTAGCCTTTTCAAATACTCCTCAGGTGTGGATTGTATTGAGAGTGCATTCATCCTGCTAATCACTTTCCTTCTTAATTCTGATTGATCTTTTCCGATAATGAATGGACCCATCTGGGAAATTATTGTACCAGAAGAAAGGTTCTGCTTAATCCTGAATAGCTCTTCCTTTGAAGGTGCAAGCAGATTCCATTCATCAGCAAAAGGTGAAGCTGACTTTACCAAGCTGATTGATTTTCCTCCTATAACCAGAGGAATCTTTGTTTGCTGTCTGCTGAAACTTATTTTTGCAGAAAAATGCTTTCCGCTAAATTCCACACGCCCTTCTCTTGTTAGAGCATATATGACCTTTAACCCTTCCAAAAATTGCTCCTTTCTTGTTTTGAACCCAGGGAATTCAAATCCGAAAGCTCTGTATTCATCTTCATACCATCCCATCCCTAATCCCAGTTGAAGTCTTCCTGACGAAAGAGAATGAACCGTTGAAGCCATCCTAGCAAGAAGGGCAGGATTCCTGAACCCTATTGGAGAAACAAGAGGACCAAATTTTATAGTTGTCGTTGATGCAGCTATTGCACCAAGAGTTGTCCAGCATTCTGGAGAATCTATTCCTCTTCTTCCTGAAGTGGGAAGGAGATGGTCAGAACGAAGGATATAACCAAAACCCATCCTTTCTGCCATCTTTGCTGCTTTAACCACATCTTGGGAAGCAAGACCTTCCTGCGGCTCAAGCATCACTCCACATTTCTCGAGAAGTGTCAACGACAGGAGATTGCCGATGAGAAGGATAAACTTTTTTCAACTTCGGTTTGTGAACCAACCACGTCTGAATAACCTGTGCCTTTTACTCCCTTGCTTATCCTTTGGATAATTGGAGGCTCAGCCTCTCTAAATAGTTTAAAGGGTGAAAGCATTATGTCATTCTGCAAAATTATATAACACAACCGCTCTATGCTTCTTCCATTGAGATTGAATGGTGCATCAGCAATAGGTATTGCTGTACTTGTAACTTTCCTCTGGTCCACTTCATTCGTATTGATCAAGTTTGGGCTGAAGGATATACCATCTATAGATTTTGCAGCATACAGATATGGACTAGCGTCTCTTCTTCTTGTAGCTGCAACCGGTCTAAAAAGGGAGAATTCTGCAACTCTTTCAAGAAGAGATATATTTCTGCTGATTGCTCTGGCAATAACTGGCTATACACTAGCCCAGGGTCTACAGTTTATGGGTTTGGACTTGCTATCTGCAGATATGACTTCATTTCTGCAAAACACAACTCCGCTATTTGTGCTTGCAGTATCCTATCCGTTCTCAAGGGAAAGGCAGGTTAAGATTCAGCTGGTCGGCCTGGTTTTAGCTTTTGCTGGGCTATTTGCCTTTTTCTACAGCCAGGAACTGAAATTTGATGCAGAAGGTGTGATTTTAATCCTGATAGGTTCGCTCTCTTGGGCAATATATCTGGTACTGCTTAGGATAAGCAGGTTGAATGAAAAGATCGGGCAGCTTCGCTTTACGGCCATTACTATGAGTATTGGCAGTATATTTCTATTGGTCCTTGCTCTCTTTCTGAACGGCATTGCAGTTGTTAGCTCCCATGATTGGTTGATTCTGACTTGGCTATCCGTGGTAAATACTGCTGTAGCTTTTTACCTTTGGAATTTATCGACAAAAATATTATCTGCGTTTGAATTGTCCATATTGCAGAATACAATGCTAGTGCAGATAGCTATCTTATCCTTCTACTTTCTAGCAGAGACTTTAACACCTTTTATGCTGCTTGGCATGGCTCTCATACTGATAGGTAGTGCAATGGTGCAACTTCCTGAATTAAGACCCTCAAGGTCCGGGAAGGATTTCGGAAAACGTTAAATGCATGCTTCAATCGGGAGAGGCACGATGCCAGAATTTCTGCTTGTGCTATCAGACCCAAAGACAAGAAAGTCTGTGAAGGTTAACCTTCAGGACCCAAAGTCTCAGCTTTTCCTGGGCCTCAAAATAGGTGATACTGTAGATGCATCATCAATAGGTCTGCCGGTTAAGTTGAAGATAACTGGAGGAACTGACAGGTCTGGTATACCTATGAGGGGTGACGTGCTGGGCTCTGGAAAAAGAGCTGTAATACTATCTGACCCCCCTGGGATAAGGGTCAAGTCAAAAGGATACAGGAAGAGGAAGCTAGTCAGAGGCAATACAATATCTGCAGACATATATCAGATAAACGCCTCAATAGTAGAAGGCAACCTTCCAGAAGTAACTGCTCAGCAGGCATCTGAGCCTAAGACAAAGAAGTAAAAATTCATCAAATCTTTATCAATACTTGTAATACATACCCTGCCATCTTGTCAGGCACGAAAGCAGCTAAGAGAATACCAAAACAGCCAGAGGTTAATGTAGGTACTGTAGGGCATGTAGACCATGGTAAAACAACAATAACCGAAGCTTTGACTGGTAAATGGACCTCAGCACACAGCGAAGAGCTGAGAAGAGGCATAACGATAAAGGTAGGCTATGCAGATGCAGCAGTCTACAAATGTACAGGCTGTCCTCCCCCAAAATGCTACAACACTGAAGGGGAGTGCAGCGACTGTGGCGGAGAACCTCAGCTTCAGAGGGTTATCAGCATAGTCGATAGTCCTGGGCACGAGAGCCTTATGGCCAATATGCTGAGCGGTGCAGCAATAATGGATGGAGCGCTTGTAGTAATCGCTGCTAACGAGCCTGTTCCACAACCACAGACTAAGGAGCATCTTCAGGCTCTGAAGATGATAGGCGTTAACAAGCTTGTTGCTGTCCAGAACAAGGTTGACCTTGTTACCTACCAGCAAGCTAGAGAAAATGCAGATAAGATAAATGATTTTCTTGAATCTTATGGGTATAAAGGTATTCCGATAATACCCGTTTCAGCCCAGAGGAGGCTGAATATAGATGCTCTAATTATGGCGATAGAGCAGTACATACCAACTCCGAAGAGAGACCCCAATTCAACCCCTCTGATGTATGTGTTAAGGTCTTTTGATGTCAACCTGCCTGGTAGCAAAGTGGAAGAGCTGAAGGGAGGAGTGATAGGAGGTACTTTGCTCAGGGGTACTCTTAAAGTAGGGGATGATATAGAGATCAGACCTGGCATTTATGATTCGGTGAAAGGTAAGTATATACCTGTGACCACAAAGGTATCCAGCCTAGGTACAAGCGCTGGATTCGTTGATAAAGTGCATCCAGGCGGGTTGATAGCAATAGGCACACTGCTTGACCCCTACTTTACAAAAAGCGATTCCCTTGCAGGAAATGTTGTAGGGCTTCCAGGAACTCTCCCACCTGAAGTTGATACCATTACTTTTCAGGCTGACCTATTCGACTCAGTGCTAGGGGTCTCAGAGAACATAAAAGTAGAACCCATAAAGATGGGAGAAATACTGAGGCTGAATATAGGGACAGCAACAACGGCAGGTTCTGTGATTCAGCTGAAAGGAAAGAAGGTAACTGTAAAGCTGAGAAAACCTGTATGCAGCGAACCTGATTCAAGAATAGCTATCAGCAGAAGGATAGCTGATAGGTGGAGGCTGATAGGCTCAGGAATACTGTCGAGCTGAAATGCTTTGCTCCTTGTACTTGATAGCAGCATACTGATGATTGCAAAGCCAGGTTCTTTGAACTTTGAAGAAATTGAGAGAATTACAGGCAGGTTAAGACTAGCAGTGCCTAAAGCAATAGTTGAAGAGCTGAATCAGTTAGCAAAGGGTAAAGGGGTCAAGTCGATGAGGGCAAGGTTTGCACTTGATCTGATAAGTAAGATGGGAATAGAAGTTATTAACTCTGATACTGGAAAGGGCGATTATTCCCTTCTGAACCTGGCAAACAGGGAAGATGCAATAATAGCTACTATGGATAGAAACATAATAGCAAATCTTATGAGAAGAGGGAAAAAGGTCGTCACTCTAAGAGATGAAAGGCCAGTTTTATTAGGTTAGAAGTGTACATATTTTTCCTTTATGAGGCAAATTTATCTATTCGTGCAAAATACTGACTGATGCAAATTTAAAAAGATTAAAATGAAGGTATCAGGTAGCGTGCTGGGAGAGGCAGCAATTCTGTCGTGAGGTAATGGTATGTTTCAGCTAATAGGATTGACCGATGTGGTTAGGATACCGCCGGACAAGTTCAACGGTCCTCTAGCGGAAGTAGCCACTGAAATCTTGAAGAGCAGGTATGAGAGCACGCTTACGCCTGAGTTCGGGTATATAGTTTTGGTTGGGGATGTGAAGGTTGAACCTGTAGGAAAAATGATTCAGGGAGATGGTGCTACCTATCACAGGGCATCCTTTAACGTTCTTGCCTTTGAACCGAAGCTTCAGGAAATAGTTGAAGGGGAAGTGGTTGAGATCACAGAGTTTGGAGCCTTCGTAAGAATAGGCCCGGCAGATGCACTTTTGCATATATCCCAGATAATGGATGACTTTATATCAGCAGACCTGAAACAAGGTATGATACTGGGAACAAATACAGGCAGAAAGCTTGTAGTTGGGTCTAAGGTAAGAGTCAGGATAACTGCTGTAAGCTTGGGAAGGGGAACGAGTATGGGAAAGATAGGAGTCACATGCAGGCAGCCTTTCCTTGGTGCGCTTGAATGGATTGAAGAGGATTTGAAGAAGTTGAGTGCTGCTGCACAACCTCAGCCAGAAGCTGAAGCGAAGGCGAAGAAGAAGCAGGGTGAGAAAGGTGCCTAGAGAGCTAGCTTGCAGGCAGTGTCATGCTATAACAACTGGCAAAGTATGCCCTGTCTGCGGGTCGACAGACTTGACGGAGAACTGGAGAGGGCTTGTCATATTGTTCCAGCCAGAAGGTTCAGATGTGGCTTCGGTTCTTGGGCTTACCAAGCCTGGAAGATACGCTTTGCAGGTAAGCTGATAGATGAGGATGTTCCGTAATTTTGCAAAGCGATAAATCTGTCTTCACTCTTCCTGAGGAATTAAGGGAGAGTCTGAAAAAGCCTTTTGGCAGGCTGGTCCCTGATGGCGAAGTAGATTCTTTTCTTCAACAGCTGAAGCAGGAAAAGCAGGTGATAGTAGCTGTGGGAGATAGAACTACAAAAAGGTGTGAAGAGGCTGGGGTTGAACCCGTTCTGGAGATAATAGACAATAAGGAGAAGAGGGAAATGGCATCATACACACTTCTTCCTAGAAGAACAACTGTCATAAACAATCCGGCTGCAACTATAACTTCTGAAGCCATGAGAGAGATTGAATCTGCACTTAAGGCTGGTTCAAGAAGCAGGTTGGTAGTTTCAGGTGAAGAAGATTTGTTAGTGCTTCCATGCATAATCTATGCAAAGGACGGAACAACTGTGTTGTACGGCCAGCCTGGTCAGGGTCTGGTTGCTGTGACCGTTAACGATGAAACAAGGGAGCAGGCAAAGAATATACTTTTGAAGATGGGGTGGAACCCAGCTATTCGTAGGTAGAGCTTGAACAGGATTTGAATATGGCTTGCAATTTCCACATCTTTTATAAATGGTATCCCCGGGGGTTGAAAGAAGATGAAGCGACTGGAGCTGAAAGAGAATCCAATTCTGGCCAGAAGGGAGGCAAAGTATCTTTTCGAGGAAGGAGCTGGTAAGCTGACAAGGCTTGAAGCACAAAAGCTTGTAGCTGCAGACCTAGGCGTCAAAGAGGAACAGGTTGTTACAATATCGCTGAGAAATAGTCATGGCACAAGAAACCAGATAGGTTACTTCAGAGTTTATGATAATCCTTCAGAGGCAAAACTCCAGATTCCTAAATATGTATTTGTCAGGAATCTTCAGAAGGAAGAAAGAAAGAAGTTGATAGAAGAAGAGAAAAAGAAGAAGGCTCCTAAGGTTGCAAAGGCAAAGTGAGATAGATGATTATGAATAGTTTAGGAGGTCATCATATTGTCTGAAGAACAGGCTGTTGAAGAAGCACCGAAACCAAGAGCTGCGAGAAAACCGAAGAAGCCAAAAGTCAGCCCGAAGGTGTACAAATTCTATGCTATTAACCAGCTGGGGAAGGTTGAGAGATTGAGAAGAGAATGCCCAAGGTGTGGAAGGGGAGTCTTTATGGCACAGCACAAGGATAGGTTGCACTGTGGCAAGTGCGGCTACACAGAATGGATAAAGAGGGCCTGATCATTTAAGTTCAAGCAGTCTGTTTCTTGCTGCAGTAAGTGAGTTTGGCTGAACCAAGGCCTGAAATGGTAGTAGATACTTCTGATTACTAGCGTTTACAAGAACCCTTGGGTCACCGTGCTGAAGGTATCCCTTGACAAAGCTGTCAGCTACTTTCCAGACATCTTCTTCCTGCACTAATGTTGATGTATAGTAAATGAATTCTGCAACATCCCAGCTTGGGTCTCCGTTCTCTTCAGCCTGTTCAAGGTCTATTATCGCAATATCTTCTCCCCTGCAGATAACATTGGTGGGCTTGGTGTCTCCCATGCTCATTCCTGTCTGGTGAAGCTTACCCAATGCTGAAGCGAACTTTGCAACATAGCTCAGTATAGCAGGCTCAGAACCTTTCTCTCTTATCATGTCCTCGAGCGAATCCCCTTCAAGATGCTCCCTCGCCATAACTTTCTCTTCGGGTGCAACAACATAGACTTTAGGCGTCCTTATCCCCAGCATTCTGAGATGCAGGAATCCTCTGTACTCGTTTGCCAATCTGTGCATCGGCCTTGTTTCAAACGTCCTAGCTGTTAGTGCAACAAGGCTGGCTACCATCCACTTGAGCGACCATACATCTTGGTATCTTTTTGAGACAAACCTGAAGACCTTGCCGTCAAAGATAAGTTTGTGAATAGTTGTTGTTGCGAAGAATTCGCCAATCGCTTCGGCTTCATGTTTGAAATCTTTCGCCCCTATTTCCTGGGCAAATGTCTCTAGCCAATCGGAACCGAAAACTAGCTTTCCCTCAGGGAGAGAAAGGTCTTTCCTAGGGTCCACCAGCTCTGGAGGAGGTTCCGGCTTCTCTTTTACCCTTCCAATCTTGGAAAAGAGTTCCTTGAAAGCAACGTCTACGCCAACCCTCCCTGCCAGGCCATGGGTTACATACTGCCTCACCCCAAGCTTGGCAAGCCTGAACGATGAAGCAAGAGGATATGATTTGATAAGTTTTTCAGCCTTTGACGAAAGCATGTAACCTTTTTCAACGTGAAGTAGCATTCCTTCGCTGCATAGCATCTGCATCTGCCTTTCAATTTCGCCAGTTGCAAACTCTGTGTTTTCTTTTCCTGAAGGGCCAGAATAAGTTTTGATATAACTATATGCTACTGGAGGATAGAGAAAAGCTCTTTTCTTCAGCTTGTTAAACAGCACATACCTTGCATTAAATACAATTTGGTCAGAGAGGGGTCCATACTTCTCAAGCAACTCCTGGACTGTTTCTACAACAACCCTTCTCTTGTATATTGCCTCACACTCCTTGATGTAATCCCGCCCAGTAAGAACTTCGAACCTGTTCAGGAGCCTACCGCACACAAATTCGCCGAGGTAACCTGATTCGCAGTCCTTTCTGAATGACTTATTATCAACAAGCAAAGCTGAATAATACAAACCCTCCTCCATACCGTAAGAATATTTTGCCCTCGGCCTCAGCCTTTCAAGAACAACAATTATGTCATAGTCGCTATCCTGCCTCCAGTATCCAGATACCCTTGAACCATATGCTACAACAGAAACTGTGCCTCTCCCTTTTGATATCTTTTCTGAAATCGAAATCAGCTTCTTCTTTGTTTCTTCATCTAAGGGCAATTATCATCTCCTTCCAGCAATCGAAATTGCTTTCTCGACAGCCTTCGAATCGAAGTTCGGATTAGTTATTGCAGAAACTGGTATCCTCACTGCATTGTCGTCAGGCCTTACAACTACGTATGGAAGTTTTGATTCCAGCCAGTTCTTTATAACCCTCTTGTTCAGAGCCTCGTCTGAAAACCCGTCAGAGAATTTTTTCTTTATTGCAGTTACAAGCCTGCTTCTCTTGCCAAATATCAGCTCAGGGTCCATTGCTTCCTGCATATCCTTGTAGGTAGCTTCAAACATCGTTGAAGGTGATGGTGATGAGAAAGGAGAGTCTGTAAACCTCTTCACTAATTCAAGATAGTGGGTGAATTCATGAGCAACCACTGATAAAAGTGTATCCTTCGAGGAGTAGATAAGCAAAGGTGCAGTGAACTCTACAAGCAGATTCAGCCTCTGGTCTATAACGACAGGGACGTTTCTTGCATAATAAACGCCAAACACTCCTGTCTCAACTTCACTTTTGACAAGAATGAGAAGAGGCATTACGTAGTATGGAGGATAGCTTACTCCTGACACTCTTTCAACTTCTTCTATCATCGATTGTAGCAAGGGCATCTTCTCCTCTATCATGATTTTGACATCTTCCCCTATCCTGCCATTTCTTACTGCTTCCTTCACCTTCCCGAGGGGGTCCAGTTTCAGCTTCTCCATCTTACCTGGCATGCATTCAAGGGAAAGAAAAGGATTTCCTGTCTAATGTTGAAGTGCTTTCGGTTTTTATAACCGTAAACATCTATGCCAGGCGATGAGAAAGAGGCTGACTGTCATAGCTTTGGGAGGAAATGCCCTGCTGCAGAGGGGCGAAAGCGGTACCTTTGAACAGCAGTTTGCCAATGCAAGCAGAACTGCAGGGACAATATGCAAAGTAATAGAAAAGGATTCTATGCTTGCAATTACTCACGGAAATGGTCCTCAGGTAGGTGCTACGCTGCTCAGACATGATGCGGGAATGAAGATTTACTCTGTGCCAGCCTTTCCGATGGATGTATGCGGAGCAGAGACCCAGGGATTCATTGGATACATGCTCCAGCAGGCACTGAATAACGAGTTTATGAAGAGAGGTATAACCAGAAAGGCCTTGACGGTCATAACAAGGGTTTTGGTTGATGAAAAGGATAAAGCATTTTCGAACCCGACCAAACCTGTGGGACCTTTCTACACGAAGGAGCAGGCTGAACAGCTTTCTTCATCTCATCCTGGGCTTGTCTTTAAGGAGGATTCAGGCAGAGGTTACAGAAGGCTTGTACCATCTCCAGAACCAAAGGAGATACTTGAGAAAGAAGAGATAGCTAGGCTGGTTGAACTTGGCTATGTTGTCGTTTCAACAGGTGGAGGGGGAATACCGGTTATAGCAAAGAAAGAAGGAGGGTACCAGGGGGTGGAAGCTGTCATAGATAAGGACCTTGCAGCAGAAAGACTCGCAAGCATCCTAGGGGCAGAGAGACTGGTAATTCTGACAGATGTGGATGCTGTATACCTTAATTATGGAAAAGAAGATAGCAAGCCATTATCTGATGTGAGTGTTTCTGAAATTGAAAGCTACATTAGTCTAGGTCAGTTCGCTTCCGGCAGCATGGGTCCGAAAGTGATGGCAGCTGCAAGGTTTATCAGAAATGGAGGAAGAGAAGCGATCATAGCTAACCTGAATATGCTAGAGAAAGCACTTGATGGAAAATCAGGGACAAGGGTCTTGCCTGATTGATCAGGCTGTGTAAGATGGCTTCTTTTTGCCTGTCCTCATCGCTATGAATGTTTCTGTATGCTCCACTCCCTGTATGTTACCTATTCTGTTGCTTACTATGCTGTGCAGCTCTTCCAGAGTCTTTGCCCTAACAGTAACAAGAAAATCAAACCTTCCCGTAACTTCTGATACATCTCTCACTTCTGGCAATTCTGTCAGAGACTTCAGCACTGAATCCCTAAGCTTTGCATCAGTGTTTATGCCAACGTATGCCTGAACCTTGTAACCCAGCAGGTCTTCGTTTACGTCTACTGTAAATTTCCTGATGAGCCCTCTTTTGACGAGTCTCTTTATTCTGCTGTAAGTTACGGATGCGTTAACGTCTATCTTCTTGCTCAACTTGGGGATCGATTGGTTTGCATCTTCTACCAGCTCGTTCAGTATCTTCATATCGATTTCATCAAATTTGTTCATTTTTCCCCCGACTCCACCAATTAGTGCAATAAATGTTGCTTATAAGCATAATTTATGATATCATTACCTTTTGTTGCTTGTTATATTTGTATTCTTATTTAGCAAATGATACTACGACGAGAAATGAGAAATTCTTTATCCTTTTATCTTTGATTCCCAGCCTATATGCTCTTTCTATTCTTGGCCTGTCTTCTGGAGAATAGCTGATTGTTCCGAATACATGTTTTGGCTCAAAACCTGATGAACGAAGAAATTTTACTGTATCTCGAAATGTGAAAAATCTAGCCTTTGAGTAGAACCTGTGCCCTCTTTTCCCTTCTTCAGAGTATTTTCTCCCCCAGCTCGAATCAGCTGTGATCTCTCCAACCACCAGCTTTCCGCCTTTTCTCAAAACTCTTTTTGCCTCTCCAAGCATAGATGCTAGATTTTCAACAAAGCATATCGTAAAAGTTGAAACCACGGAGTCGAAAGAGCTATTTCTTAAAGGGAGGTTAGATGCATCAGCCTGAACAACCTGAAGACCCCTATCTCTGCTTAACTTAAGAAGAGATATAGATAAATCAACACCCAGTTCAACTGGCAGGTTTGAAGAAAAGACACCTGAGCCAACGCCAACATCCAAAGTTACTCCCTCAGGCTTGGAAAGCATTACCGCATTCATTTCACTCAGGAATATCTTTCTGTTCTTCCTGAACCAGCTGTCGAATTGAGTGGCAAATCTGTCAAAAGTGCCCTTGACTTCAAGAGCAGAGATTTTATTTAACATTTTAGTTTTGAGCTCAGTATTGAATGTATTGCTTTTAACCATTGCTGGCAGAACTAACAAATATTCAATCATATATGGAAGCCTGCGATGCAGCTTAATTCAGACTAAATGAGAAAGGTATTTCAGAACCATCAGCTGGGCTCTGTCTGTGATGCGAAAACTGGGAAAGCGCAAGATTGCAGCTATCCTTACCATAGCACTTGCAGTAATCCTGGTATTGATAGTTCCTCTTGTCATCCCCGATGGAATAAGTATCGCTTCGTTCGAACCTACTATGAACCCTATTTACCCTATCACCACAAACCCAGGCTTTGAGCAGGGCATGAACTCTTGGTCAATATCACGCGGTCCTAATTCAACGATGGAAGTAGTTAGCGGAGAAGGATTCACTGGAAGTCATTCGATTTACATAAACGCTCCTCCAGGGGATATAATGACCAACCTTTTCTATCTTGGCAATCAGACATTGCCGCTTGATATCAACTCTTCAACCTTCTTCTCCTTTGCTATGAAATATCAGGGTGCATCGTCGAGAAGCAGTTCTGTTTCTTCTCTGCAAGTGATAATTGTAGTATCTTATTTAGACAAATGGACCATACCAGTATTCATATTTGTTGGCAATTATTCACTTCCACAGCAATACACTCTTGTAAATGAGACTACACTCGGAATTGTTCTCACGAAGGCTGCTACCATGAATTCGACCTGGCAGCAGTACATCCTCCAGCTGGGAAGCGATAGGATGCTGGGCCTTTACCAGCAATTCTTGAAGACTTACGGTATAACAGTTGTCAACAGCAGACCTACTGACTACTTTGTTACCGGCTTCTTTATACACCCTGTCAACATAATATGCTATTTAGATGATATAGGCCTTTACAATAGCTACCCTGCAGTTGCAAAGCTTGTTATAAATAAAGATACCATTTTACCCAGCAACTCCATTCTTGCATCAATAGAGCTCAACCAGGCCCCTGTCTACTATACCTTCTCTTATGGAGCGCTAAGCGATACCTATCTCATACCAGTTAACATTCCTGTGGCTGCAGGTATGACTTTTGATATAAGGCTGCAGACTTTGACTGGTTTTTCAATAAGCGAGAATTTTACCGTAAAGAATGGTCCTCTGGTAATTTAAAATTTTAGAAATGCTAAATAGAAGCAGAGATGCAGCTTAACACGTGATATCACTGGTAGGTGCTCCGAGAAAGGAAGAACTTCAGAGTGTGTCATCTCTAACCAGAGTAAGGGGAAGCGTGCTGGTAAAGAGAGGCTTTGCGCATATGCTCAAGCATGGAGTTATAATGGATGTAACAAACGCTGAACAGGCTCAGATAGCTGAGGAGGCAGGTGCAGTTGCAGTAATGGTCCTCGATAAGCTACCATATGACGTCAGAAAGGCAGGAGGGGTTGCAAGGACTGCAAGTCTAAAGGTGATAGAAGAGGTCCTTAATTCAGTAACTATACCTGTTATGGCAAAGTGCAGGATAGGCCACACCTATGAGGCGAAGGTCCTTGAAGAAGCAGGAGTGGATATGATAGATGAATCAGAAGTACTCACCCCCGCTGACGAAGAGAGACATATCTGGAAATGGGACTTTGTTTCACCGTTTGTCTGTGGAGCAAGAGACCTGGGGGAAGCTCTCAGGAGGGTCTCTGAAGGAGCGTCGATGATAAGGACAAAGGGGGAACCTGGAACTGGAAATGTTGCAGAAGCTGTCAAGCATGTGAGGATAGTTAATAATGAAATAGCTCGGATAAGAGGAATCTACCAGAATGGAGACCAGCAGGAGCTGATGAGAGTTGCAAGGGAGCTGAAGGTTTCCTACGAGCTGGTTGTAGAAACTGCCAGACTGGGCAGGCTCCCCGTGGTTAACTTTGCAGCTGGAGGAATTGCCACACCTGCAGATGCTGCTTTGATGATGCAGCTTGGCTGCGACGGTATATTTGTAGGCTCGGGTATATTCAAGAGTGAAGACCCTGCGGAAAGGGCAAGAGCAATAGTGCTTGCAACAACATACTGGGATGACGCAAAGGTAGTTGCAGAAGCACAGAAGATGATTGATGAGAGAAAATCTATGCTCGGCATGGATACAAAGCAGCTTGAACTCAGAATGCAAGAGAGAGGGGCTGAATCCTGAATGGCAAGAAGAGTCGGAGTGTTGGCTGTTCAGGGAGATGTAGAGGAGCATGTAAGCGCTGTTGAAAAGGCCCTGGAGGAAGAAAGAGAAGAAGGTAAAGTGATGCTGGTAAAGACACCGCAGGATGTTGATGCAGTAGATTCTATAGTTTTGCCAGGAGGAGAGAGCACAGCAATTGGCTCTCTCTCCATGCTGAATGGGACTTTGTCCAGGCTGAGCAATAGGTTGAAGGAAGGTTTGCCAGCACTTGGCACATGTGCGGGACTGATACTTCTTTCAAAGAAGAGCAGGGACAGAGTTCTGGGCACAACTGGCCAGCCCCTGCTTGGCATATTGGACGTAGAAGTGAACAGAAATGCGTTTGGTAGGCAGGGTGAATCTTTTGAAACGGACCTTCTCATACCAAAGATAGGGGAGAAACCTTATCATGCTGTCTTCATAAGGGCTCCTGTTATAACATCTGTAGGAAGCGAAGTAGAAGTTCTGGCAAGAACTGAAGAAGGTGTAGTTGCTGTGCAGCAGGGAAATATAATAGGAACTAGCTTTCATCCCGAATTATCCGGAGACAGCAGGCTGCACAGGTATTTTCTTAGCCTTGGTGAAACAAATAAGTGAAGATAAATACATAACAGTTCGACCTAGGTGTCAAAAATTCTTCTTCTCTTCCACTAAATAAGTGATGATTTTACCTCTCCAATGAGGCGATCACGATTGGGTAGATTTACGATATTGTTCGGTTTCTGGATTGTAGGCTACGCTCTTGGCTTTATGGGATTCCTACTGCTCTACAAGTCAAACATACTTCAGGCTCTCTACTCTCTTCTTCTTGCAATATTCGGCAATTCACAACTTGTCGAAGCTTCTCTGGTAGGGTTCGCAACTTCATTCCTTACACTAGCGATGGTAATAGCCTGGAGCTACACAACCCAGAAGTCATGATTATGCAACAATAGCTATCTTTTTTGTTCATATCAGCTTAAGAACTACAGCTATGAAAGCTGCAGTATAGCCTATTGCCATGTAGCCAGCTAGAGGTACTCCGTATGAAACCTTCACCATAGCATTTGACCCTTCATATTTCTTCAAAGATTCCCATGCTTCTTCGGGGCTCGAGGAGAGCTGAACTCTTGCCCCTTCTGCTTCGACCTCCCTTGGTATCCATACATTCTGTCTTTCAGCTTCTTCAACACTCATGAATTTTTCAATTCTTATAGAGCCTGACCTTAAAGCTAGATAGGAGATATGAACCAGTGAAGCTATGCTCATACCGATGAGCTGTGGCAAAGGAGAAAGGTAGCCTGTACCTATACCCATAAAAAATAAAGCAATCGAATCTGCCTGGCCAAATACCCCCAGAAAATATGTTGCAACCGCAGCAACAGCCAGTATGGCTAGCTTAGAGGCTGTAAGCCACCAAAGGTTTCCAGATTCCCAAAAGGATACAGGAATGGCTATTGCTGCAGGTATCCATACCCAGTCAGAAACCATTCTTTCTTTGAAGTCCTGATACGCTACAAGGATAAATGTGACTGAAGCTAATGCCTCCGCAAACACGGATACAGGTTAAAAGAACAGATAAAAAAGGAATTTGGCCTGTCGTTATATAACCTGCTGTATGTAATTATGAATGCGAAGGCTCAATCAATTTGCGCTGATATTTCTGATTTCATCTGCAATTACAATTTCAGTCATTCTTTTGCATATTCAACTCAGGGTTGTTTCCATGGGTCCTCTTCCAGGCAAATTGCTTCTTCCCTGAGAGGTGTATATCTCCTCTACCCTGCTTAGATTGTCTGCTTCTTCAGGCCTTTTGTCCCACCTTATCCTCTTTATCCTTGGAAACCTGAGAGCATAGCCCGAAGAATGTCTTGAGCTCTTTTGAATTGAATCAAAAGCTACCTCTATCACTACCTGAGGTTTAACTACCACTCCGTTCCAGACTTCCCTTTCAGCTATTTGCTGAAAGAGCTTTGTCGTTTCCTTTATCTCTTCATCAGTCAGACCGCTGTATGCTTTGCCTACTGGCTTCAATTCATCGCCATCCCAGACACCAAAAGTAAGGTCTGAGAGAAGCCCTGCCCTCTTCCCATTTCCGTATTCAGCTTTGATAACTACCGCATCTATAGTATCCAGTTCTTCCTTCATCTTTATCCATGCTCCTCCCCTTCTGCCAGGAGTGTAAATAGAATCAGGGTCTTTCAATACCAGTCCTTCGTATCCCAATTCCCTGCTTTGCCTGAAGAGTTGTGATATATCCTTCTCAGAATTGACTGAAAATATCTGGGATTTCATTATGGGCTCTCTTAGATTGAGGTTTTCTATGACCTTTCTTCTCTCTTCAAACGGCTTATTCAGCATGTTGGAATTGCCGTACTTCAGCAGGTCGAAGATGAAGTATGCTATCGGGATATCTCTGAGTATTTCTTCACCGAGCCTTTTCCTGTGAAGCCTTTTCTGAAGAAGCATAAAAGGCCGAGGTCTACCGTCTTTCCACGCTACGGCTTCTCCGTCAAATATGCAGCTTTGCAAGCCCATCTCGGAAAGGGCCTGTGCAACATCAGGCATAGTATATGTAATATCCTCCATTCTCCTTGAGAAAAATCTCACATTCCCGCCATCTACATGGGCCTGAAGTCTAACTCCGTCGTATTTGTATTCTGCATATACCTTCTTTCCAAAGTGTTCCCAAGCTTCTTTTTCGTCTGCAACAGGTAGAGCAAGCATGAAGCTGACAGGTCTCATCATCAGGGGAGAAGGCATTTCGTTCTCACCCAAGGCCGCCCTCTTGGCAACCTCTCCGATGTCACCCATAACAAGATACCACTGCCTTACCATCTTCACACCAAACGCTGATGCGATAGCATCAAGAACTATTCCTTCAGTTGCTCCAATTCTTAATTCGTTTGTTATTATTCTTATGAGATATTTTGCTTCCAACGGAGTAGCTCTCAGAAGAAGCCCTGTCAGTATTCTCTTCTTCATGCTGCTGCTACCCTTACCTCTTGCCCTTGCCATTTCATCCATTGACCTTTTTACCTCTGCAATGCTGAGTTCACCTGTATTTAGTGGGTAAGCCTTCTCCTTTGACTGCATCAGCTCTCTGACTACTTCTCCCATGTCTCCTTTCTTCAGGTAAACATTCCTCACCTCTTCACTGCTCACTTTCATTATTGAATTGAGAGATTCCCAGATTATAGAGAAGCCTACACCTACGTCTCCTATTTCGCTTTCTTTGCCTAGAATGAACCTGCATACTATTGCTAATTCTTCCGCAGAAAGAGTTGAGAAGTACTCGGCTAGTATTCTTACCTTTTCGTTTTTGCTGCTGGTTTGAGAAACACTCTCAAGAGTTTCGGCTAAAGAGATAAACGAAGTATTATTCAATTCAGCGGCCTTGCCATCAGGTAAGCATCCTCTCCATCCCTGTAGTATCTGTAGAGCTTCTGTTTTACAGTGAAACCCAGACTTTCATACAGCTTTATTGCAACAGAGTTGGAGATTCTTACCTCAAGATACATCTCCCTGCAGCCCCTCTCCGCTGCAGCCTTAAGCCCCTCCTCAACCAAAGCCCTTCCCAGACCTTTACCCCTATGCTCCTGAAGAACTGCTACAGAAACCACGTGTCCTTTTTTCAAAATGCTGAAATTCCTCATGTTGGAGAATCCAAGCTCTACTCTATTCATTATGTAACCTACAACTTCATCTCCGAGCTGCGCAACAATAAACCCTTCAGGAAACGACTCCAGCAGGTCATAGTAAAATTCATCCGAATAGTGCTCTGGAAGAGTTCTCATGTTTACTTGTATAACCTCCTTGACCTGTTCAGGAGAGCATCTCCTGATTACATAACCGTTCAAAGTCCTCAAGACCTCAGACTGCAAGACAGGAGTACCTCCCGTCTGTATATCAAAAAAGAGTATTAACCTTTCCTCATTCTTTATTCTTCTCTGGCCTTAATGCGTGGAAGCTCGAGCTGTCGGTTATCACACTGGCCTTGAACCTCCATCCGTGTGAAGATTGTACAGCTTCAAAAGCTTCCCTGAGAGACGAGTAGGCCTTCATCTTCAATCTTCTTTCAACCATAGCTTTGGGCAAAGTGCTTACAAGATGTATATTTCCCCTCGAGCTTATGTTTTCAAGCATTGTTTCTTCCCAGGCTGAAGGGTCTCTGCTCAGCTGAGCTCCATCAACTATGCCCCTCAGATAGGCGGAGCCCAAGCCATCACTGCATTCAGCAACAAGTATAATCTCTGCGTCTTCTGCAGCAACTTCTATGTTATTGGATGCTGAGAGAAGGCTACCAGCAAGGGTTCTGTCTGCGGAATCTCCACCTGCTCCAATTATTATAAATCTGGATTGCTGAACCTCTACGGACCTTCTACTTTTGAGATAATCCTTCATGTATGAGAATGCTGATTCAACCTCCCCATACCTGAACTCTAGTATTCCCCTTGGCCCCTTAAGAAAGGTCATAACCTTCAAATCTGGTATTGATTTCGCAAGCCTCATGGCAAACCAGCCCGTATCCGGGTCTCCTCCAGGATTCAGTTTTCTATCCCACCTCTTTACAGCTTCACGCAGTAATCCTGCGTAAGAAGTAAGGAGAATATGAGGGCCATAGAATCCAAAAAGCGGGTCAAAGCTACATGGAGAGATGACAAGAACTTTGCTCTTCAAAAGAAATGATGGAACCTTAACCATGCTTCCATCAACCAAAGTATGCTCGCTAGCATCTGATGCCTGATTCGAGTTAAAATCAAGGGGGTCCGCTTCAATTATCCTGGCTTGCTTGCCCTGAGACTCCCATTTCTTGTTCAATAAGTCGAGAATTATCTTGCTCTGCTTGCTTCCATCATGTATTACCACATCAGCATAATCGACATCATCAATGACAAGCTGTTCTGCATCAAGTTGCTTTTCTGTGCTTTCAACAACGCTGCCCAGATACTCTGCCTTGATGTTGATTACTATTTCATCTTTGCCATATGGGAGCCATATCTCAGGCATATCAGGACCTGCAAATGCCCTTATTTATAGCCCTGCCTGAAACAAGAAAAGAACGCTAAAATTTATCTCTGTTAGGTTTCAACCCTCAACCGGTTTGATGGAAATAGAAGCTGTACTGAAAACGATAGAAGATAGGCATATGGATTATGTAAAGGAGCTTCAGACTTTGGTAAGGCAACCGAGCGTCTCAGCCACAGGCATGGGTATAAACGAATGCGCTGCACTAGTCAAGGAGATTCTTGAGAAAAGGGGAATTTCATCAACCATATTGAGGATTAAAGATGCAAATCCGCTTGTGTATGGAGAAGTAAGAGTAAGGGGAGCAAATAAGACTCTGCTCTTTTACAACCATTATGATGTTCAGCCTCCTGAGCCTCTTGACCTGTGGAGACATGGGGCTTTTTCAGGTGATATAGATAATGGAAGAGTGTATGGCAGAGGGGCTGCAGACGATAAGGGCGAGATAGTATCTAGACTTGCTGTCTTTGATTCCTTTGTTGACTATCTCGATGAGTTGGGCCTAAATTTCAAGTTTGTTATAGAGGGAGAAGAGGAGGTTGGGAGCCAGAACCTTCTTGAATATGCCAGGCAGAATAAGGAGAGGTTCTCTGCAGATTCAGGGATATGGGAGTTCGGAGGTGTTGATACGAAAGGAAGGCCTGTAGTCAGATTAGGGATGAAGGGGCTTCTTTACGTCGAACTTTTGGCAAAGGGGCCGAAAAGAGACCTGCATTCCTCGCTTGCAGCTATAGTAGAAAGTCCTGTCTGGAGGCTTGTAAAGGCGCTTGATACTCTCAAGGATTCTGAAGATAATATAACCATAGCTGGATGGTATGATAAAGTCAGACCTCTATATGAATATGAAAGGGTATTGCTTGAGAAATATCCTTTTGATGAAGACGGAGCAAAGAGCATTTATGGCATATCCAGCTTCATAAACAACCTGACTGGGTTTGAATTAAAGAGGAAGTTGATAACGATGCCTACATGCAACATATGTGGCATATGGGCTGGATACACAGGAAAAGGTTCAAAAACCGTGCTACCTTCTGAAGCAAGGGCAAAGATCGATTTCAGGCTTGTGCCAGACCAGGACCCTGATGAACTTAAGGTTTTGCTCAGAAGGCATTTGGATAGCAAGGGGTTCAAGGATATACAGGTAGAATATACGGAGGGCGAGAAGGCTGCAAGGGTTGACCCCAAGGAGCCTATATCTCTTGCAGCAATCAAAGCGGCATCCCAGGTATACTCCACAGAAGGGCTTGTTGAGATAAGCTCACCAGCAACAGGACCCCTCTATGTCTTCACAGACGAACTCAAAGTACCATGTGTGGCAATAGGAACGGGCCACCCTGATGATGCACAGCATTCACCTAATGAAAGTAAGAGTATAGATTCATTCATAAAAGGAACCAAATGGGTAGCTCAAACAGTTTACAATTATGCCACGGGGTCATTTACCTAGCTTAGCGATACAATGATATACCAGAGCTGGATAGATGTGTCGAAGGCACCTTGATATTTCCGGCTGAAGTGAGGCAGGGGCAGATAAACACATTCCTGAGAGTAGTTGATTCTTTCGGAGGTGTGGCTGACATAGCTCAGGTATCGAAGGAGCTAGATACTGACCTGACTCAGCTATTGCCTATCCTTGATGCTGCTGAACTTTTAGGCCTTGTTACGGTTGAGAAAGGAGATGTAAAGCTGACAGAGACAGGAAGGCATTTTCTTTCTCTGAAAAGGGGAAGGTCTAGCCTGGTAAGAGAAGCTCTCTCCAAGGTTGAGCCGTTTGCGACAGTACTGACTCTGGACGGAAAGTTCAGAGCAAAGGACCTTGCTGATGAGTTGAGCAGAAAGAACATCAGGTGGCATCATGAAGATGAAGTGAATACATCGATTCTTAATGAAATACTGATCAACTGGGGAATCGCATCAGGCATACTCGAATATGACGGCTCCGACTCTACCTTCTCTTTAAAGAAACCTAGCTAGTTGACGCTCTCTCATTGCTAAAGCCTATGGGATTCTCCATCTTATACCAGAATTCTGGTTCTTGCTTCTGCGATGACCATATGTTTAGTGCTCATAGAGCTTTTACCCTCTCATTCGAATCCATCACATCTCAGGGGCAAGAGCTGTGCCATCAACTCTTTACCGCTAGACATTAGGGGTATTTGGGCTACTTTTCTCATTATGTTCATAGCTCCGTTCACATCTGCATTGATGCATTTGTTATATGTGCTGCAATATTATAGCCCTTTGTTCCTTTTTCATTTTTATGCTTCTTGCCACACAATGAGCAGATATGAGGCAAGCGTATTTCGATTGCAAGTGCGACTTGCTGTTTGCTCGAAATCATCTGATTATCCTCCGTTACCAGAAATACATATATGCTTCAGAAACTTTCTGCCAGTCGTGAATGTTGAATATCGCCTAGCAAGCCAGAAAGACGTTCAAGGGATTTCAAATGTCTTTGCTGATGCTGCAAATGACCTGTATAGAAAGCATGGACTACTTGATACTCCCGTTAGTCCAACCCCTCCAAGCCCGATCTTTCCATTCCTGATACAAAAGACACCACACGCATTCTGGGTTGCTGTCAACGAGGGTGAAATAGTAGGCTTTTCTGACAGTTTCGTCAGGAATTCGCTTTGGTTCCTGTCTTGGTTATTTATATCTCCTTCGTATCAGGGGTGTGGGATAGGAAGAAACCTGCTTGTGAAGACGCTTGAATCATGGGGCAAAGCGGTAATCACAAACAGAGCTACCATAACCTTCTCGATCAATCCAACGTCACAATCGCTTTATATAAGGTATGGAATGTATGCACGGGAGCCTCTTTACTATGTGAGTGCACCAAAAAGTAATATCCTGGAGAGAATGAATTCAGCTACTAGTCTCGACTATGACGAAGTGAGCAGCTTGCAAGATGCCTGGCAGACCTTACGACGAATCGATGAAGATGTGCTTGGTTTCCCCCTTGATTGGCACCATGAATACTTCTTTCAGTCAGAATACAGGTGCTACATATTCTCTGAGAATAGAGGCTTACCGGTAGGGTACGCTTACATCCGACCAAGTGGAGGTATAGGACCTGTGGCTGTTACTTCACAAGAATACATGGAGCCTATACTTGAGGCGGCCTTGAAGATTTCCACAAGCCAAAAAGTTGAAGAAATAGGATATTACACGCCCGGTTCAAACGTTGCAGCGATAAATATAGCGCTAAAATACAGAATGAAGTTCGATCCATTCGTCTTTATGTCGACCAAACCGTTCGCAAAATGGGAGAACTACATTTTCCATAGCGCAGCTCTCATGTGACAATTCGAATGGAATGCAACGCCTTTGGACACAAACTTAACGTGTAGTACAACGTGGTTCATAAAAAAAGTTCGAGACATACCCGAAATCCAGTTGGCAGTAGGTAGAACTTGCAGAAAGGATAGGATGGTGTTTTGCGATTGTTGAAGAACGCTGCCTTCTCTGATAGTTCGCTTTGTTCCAGAGCCTTGCAGATGCTTCTGAAAGCTCGTGCAGTTCCCCTTCCTGCTCTTCTCTTTGCTTGGATGAAGAAGTATTATGTTGGTCCTCAGCATCCTCAATAGATAAAACGTCTCTGTATATTTAAGCCTCGCAGTGCTGAAGCACCTGGGCTTGCGCTCGGCATTTAGGTCAAAAGGGAATAGATGTGGTCAACATAGCTGTAGAATTGTTCGGACTTCTTATTTCTTGGTCTGGGTAAGTCGACTTTCATATCTTCAAGAAGCCTGCTGGGTCTGTTAGAAAGGATCAGAATTCTATCCACAAGCTCTACTACCTCCTCTACGTTATGACTGACCATTATCACAGAATGTATGGGAGATGTGGGACTTATCAGAAGTGAATATATTTCGCTCCTGAGATGCTCGGCTGTAAGCTCATCAAGAGAGCTGAACGGCTCATCCATGAGAAGTATTTCGGGCTCAAGAGCAAGAGCCCTTGCAATGCCAACCCTTTGCTTCATCCCTCCGCTCAATTCTCCAGGGTATGCTTTTTCAAACCCTCTTAGGTTGACATCTTCTATAGCTTTTCTCACTTTCTCCTTTCTCTCTTCAGCTGTAAGCTGTTTGCATGGAAGAAGGGCTATCTCTATATTCTCTTCAACATTCTTCCACGGTAGAAGGGCAAAATTTTGAAAGATCATGAATACTTCAGGTGCTGGGCCATTGACAGGCTTCCCCTTTATCCTGACTTCTCCCTTCGTAGGAGGCTGAAGACCGGCTATAATTCTGAGAAGGGATGATTTTCCAGCTCCTGAAGGCGCCAGTATCCCCATAAATTCATTGTAATTAGCATTGAAAGAGATATCCTGTATGACTTCAAGAGTCCTTCCTTCAGTGCTATAGCTTAATCCAACATGGTCAACCTCCAGCAGATGCTCTGCTTTGCTTCTCGCCTGCAATGCATGTTCACCCTCAGCTACAGCCTGCAACACAATTACCCCCTCTCTACCTCACATAAGCATACCTCTTCGTCGTTCTTGCGTAGAGCCTTCTCCACACCAATATATTAAACGTGATTACCAGTGCCGACATCGACAGTAAGCTGAGGCCCATAAGCAGCAGGTCCCCGTTTGCTGCTGCTATATCTATAGCCTTACCTATCCCTATAGAGACCTGTGTTATAGGCTGCGATGAAGAGAAGCCGGTTAAGGAGACTGTGAAATATTCAGCAACTATGAGTGTGTTCCATGCTCCACCTATAGCTGTTATCGAGCCTGTTATGAATGAAGGTAGAGAAGCAGGAATGTATATGTTCTTCCAAGCCTCTTTCCCCTTTATTCCAGCAAGCCTGGCCATCTCCTCCACATCGCTGGGCATGGCCCTCACCCCTGCTACTACGTTGAAAAGAATGTACCAGAACATGCCGAAGAATATGACTATTGCAGCAGTAAGTTCTCCTCCAAACGGTAGTTTGCCGAGAGATAGTGCAATAGGGGGTAGTAGAGCCGTAGCAGGTATTGCGGACAGAATCTGAAGGAGGGGCATGGAAGAGCTGAAGAGCCTCTTCCTCTTTGCCAGAGATATACCCAAAGGTACAGCAACAGCTGCAGTAAGTATATAGACTGACCAGATCCTGATGAAAGAGACAAATAGTGATTCAACAACGTATCCTTCATCAGAGACGACCCTTCTTATGTCTAGGGCACCTGCGCTGCCAGCTACTGCAAGAGCTATTACGTAGAGAAGAAGGATAATAAAGGCTATGAATACAGCCTGCAGTACTTTTGGCAAGTATTTTGCAACTTTATCTGAAAGGGTCTGCCTTGCAACACCTATTTTCAGCCTAGGCAGGCTTTTTGGTCCGAGCCTTGAGATTGATGAGAAGAGCCTTGCCCTGGCTGTGGTTCCAAACCACGAATAAAGCCTGTATATTGCATCTCTCTTCGGCGGTCTTGCCTCTTCTCCCAGCTTGAACCTCTCTGCCCATGTGGAGAACTGGGCTAGAAAGAATAGCCTGGTCAGAAGAACTGCAAGTACCAGAACTGCTATTGCTGCTGCGTAATCACTCCAGTCTCCCTGAGATGCATACTTTGCTATATCTACGCCTATACCATGGGAAACGCTGTAGAAGCTGCTTCCAAGGGAGAATATTTCGCTTGTAACCAGATAAAAAAGTCCTACAGACCATGATGTTATGCTGTTGTAAGCTACCCTTGCCCAAGTTGATGGTATGTATAGCTCCTTCAGCCTCTTCCAGAAGGATAATCTTTCAAGATTTGCTAGGTCAATATAGTCTGCGGGGATTGATTTGACTGATTCGTAGACTGCGAAGGCTATATTCCATGCCATGCTTGTAAATATCAGGAAGACTACTGCAAGGTTTATCCCCAGTTGCCCTGGTAAATAGCTGACGAATATCAGCAGAACTACAGGGAAAAAACCAAGAATAGGTATTGATTGGAGCACATCAAGTACGGGTAAAATTATCCTCTCAGCCTTCCTGTTCCTTGCAGCAGCAATCCCAACTGCCCAGCTGAAGAGTATTGATAAGAGAAGAGCAAAGGCCATCCTTACCCAGGAGTATGCTGTATCAAGAAGTAGCTGAGAAATTATCCCTAGAGTAGGGAAGGCCAAACTTGCCCACTACGCCCTGCTGCCCTGCCTCATGGATTTTAGTCTTGTCTCTCCTTTTTTAAGAGTTATTCAGCAACATTTATGTTGAGAATTGACATGAGAGATTCGAGTATTCTCTGTGTCATACCCCAGACTATCTTGCCATTGTATACAAGAGCTCTAGTTCTTACTATTCTATCTGTCACGCGTATTTCTGAATATCTGTATTTCATTTCCTGAATCGGTATCCAGAAAAGCTCCTCAACCTCCTGGTTAGGCCTGAATTCCAGCTCTCCTTCTGCTATGCAGATAAAAGGGTAGACTGTAACCTCGGGCTGATTTCCTGGGTGTACGGGCTGCAGATAGCCAATAAGCTCGAATCTGCTGCACACATCAACCCCTGTCTCTTCGAGAAATTCCCTGCATGCTGTCCTGTCAAGAGTTATATCAGAAGGGCTGAATCTACCGCCTGGGAATGCTATCTGCGCAGACCATCTGTCAACAGCGCTTGAAGCCCGCCTCTCAAAAAGAGCATTGACCCTTTCTCCTACTAACTTTAACACTACAAGCACTGCTGCATCTTCATGGCTTCTCCCTTTAGGGGAGTCAGCTACAGGGCTGAGCAGGCTGCTGCTCCTTAACCTCTCGTTTAAGCTTGTATCCACATTCTGGGCCAGGAACCCCCAACCTACCTACACCACAGCCCATGAAATTTTGATAGATGAATGTTTATACAGAAGTGTAGGTATAAGTGATTGATATAGTAGAAGATTTTAAAACGGGCAGCGTCAAACCTCCCTGCTATGCCAAACCGTTATTCTGTACCACAACTTCCCTATGCATACAATGCTCTTGAACCATACATCTCCGAAAAGATAATGCAGCTGCACCATGATAAGCATCATGCAGCTTATGTTAACGGAGCTAATTCTGCACTCGACAAGCTGGAGAAGGCAAGAAAGGGAGAGGCTCAGATAGATATAAGGGCAGTCTTAAGAGATTACAGCTTCAACGTCAATGGCCACATCTTGCACAGTATCTTCTGGCCAAACATGGCTCCAGCAGGAAAGGGAGGAGGCAAACCAGGAGGGGCATTGGCAGATAAAATAGAGGCGAGTTTTGGAGGGTTCGACAAGTTCAAGGCACAGTTCAGCGATGCTGCAAAGACTGTAGAGGGAAGCGGGTGGGCACTTCTTCTTTACGACCCTGAGACAGACCAGCTTGTTCTAACCCAGATAGAGAAGCAGAACTTCATGCACCTTGCTCAGATGACTATACTTCTTGGTCTTGATGTGTGGGAGCATGCATACTATCTGGATTACCTCAACGACAGAGCCAAGTATGTGGATAACTGGTGGAACGTAGTAAACTGGTCTGACGTAGACTCAAGACTTTCCAAGGCTAAAAGGTAAATTTTTTATTTATTGTTTATAACCTACTGTAAAGTATCTTTCATCCGAATTTGTACCTGACACCGTGCCCATCCCATTCGTGGTCAAAAGAAACTACCTCTGGTGGACCTATTGCTCCGCAAGTACCGCATGCAACACATGCAACATGGTCGAACCTGAGCTTTCCTTCCCTGATATCTTTGAGACTTGCCTCGTAAGCCTCTCTATTGTAGCCTTGTTCAGGCTCTTTTTGGTTAAGTAGTTTTAGATTGTGGATGTAGAGGTCTTTGAACGAAGCAAAGATGCCTTTGCTGGTAAAAAGTGTATAGCAGTTCACGGGGCAGGCTGGTATCCATGGCTTTTTTTCTGATTCGGAAGCTTTTTCCAAGTCTACCCTGATATGAGACCTATTCTTATCCTCGTCATATTCAAGCAGTCCAGTCTTCTGCTGTATCAGCTGTATAGCATCTGACTTGACAAGCTTTCTGTTGACAATTTCTGCAACTCTCTCATCAATACTGATTTTCTTTGCAAGAAGGCCTGTTCTGAATATGAAAGAAGGAATATGAGTGTAAACAAGCTTGCTCTCAGTTATCCTGCTATCTCTTGCAGACCTCATTATATCGCCGTAGAGAGGTGATAGCCTTTCCCTGTATTCTGCTAGACTTGCTGAATCAAAGTCACCTTTCTGTGAAGCGGATAGATAGGTTTCTGCGGCCATTATACCTGAAGCGATGGCTCTTCTCATACCATCTATCAAGGCTCCTATCTTGACAAAGCTTCCCAGGGCGTCGCCGGCTACAAGAAATCCATCGGCGTAAGGCTTTTCGAGCATGCAGGAATAGCCCTTCGGTATATTGTGTGCTGAATATTCAAGCAGCTCCGCTCCTTCAAGAAGTTCAGCTATCATAGGATGTGATTCAAATTCGTTCAGTACATCCACTAGCTTTCCTATTTCATAGAACCTTTGTGTCGTTGCTTCTATAAGCGAACTCATCCCAACAACAAGCCCTATCGAAATTGTATCCCTGTTTGTATAGAGAAATGCGCCTCCTGATAGCCCATGCATGAATTCACCAATGTAAAAGTTCGCTATACCTTCTCTCTCTTTTAAAGAGAACCTTTTTTCTATCTGCTCAGAGCTCAAGCTGTAGACATGCTTTATACCGTGGTAAAGCTTCTCTGGAGTCAGTCTCTCTCTAAGTGATGCTGATTCAACAAGCTTTGAGGTTACGCCTGAACAATCTACAACAAGTTTAGCCTTAATCTCCTCCCTATTGGTTCTTACTCCCACAACTCTTCCTCTTTCAGTTAAAAGCTCCTCGGCTGTGGTGTCTGTTGACAGCATGGCCCCTGCTTCCACGGCCTTGAGTGCTAACCAGTGGTCAAGCCTTCTTTTCAAAACTGAGTAGTCGTGCCCTGTCCCTATATTGACGTTAAAGAGGCCTAGTTTAGAGAGAAGAGAATTTTCCCCCAGTCTGTAATACTTGTAGCCTTTTGCATTATCAGGCCTCGAAAGCATGTATACGGAATGGCTGATTATCTTTCTCTCAGTGGGGGCCTCTTTCTCAAACTCTGGAATCAGGTCGATTACTCCATAGCCTGAAATATAGCTGCCATAGATTACACCTCCAGTCATATTCCTTTCTCCTGGAATCCTTGCCTTCTCTAGCATCAATACGTTTGCTCCCTTCCTTGCCAGAGTCAGAGCACATGCTGAACCTGCAGGACCTGCTCCGACAACTATGACGTCGAAATCAGGCAGTGTTCTTCAGCCTCCTTATCATTTCGGGAAGAAATTCATACAAATCTCCGACTATAGGGTAATGAGCTATCTGGAATATAGGTGCATTAGGGTCTATGTTTACAGCAACTATCTTCTTAGATTTTTGCATACCTACCCTGTGCTGAAGTGCTCCGCTGATTCCTAGAGCTATGTATACATCAGGAGAAACCGTAGCTCCTGTCTGCCCTACCTGCCTCTCGGGAACAACCAGTCCAGAAAGCTCTTTGACCTCAGCATAAAGAAGAGCCCTTGTTACTCCTATCTCAGCCTTTATTCCGAATTTACTGGATATTATGCTCTTCAGTTCATCTGCCATCTCGTAAGCTTCTCTGGGGTTTCTCGGGTTGCCTTTGCCATCTTTCAGCACCCCAAGGCCAAGGCTTATTATAACCTGAGCATCCCTTAGCTCTACCTTCGGTCTCGGAAGTTCGACTATCTCCTTAACTACAGCCCTGTATGTCTTGCTGTTCAGAAACTCCAGCTTCTCCACAGAATTCATAACAACTTTGTCATTCCTGCTTAGAGGCTTGAAGTTTCCAGGTCTGATTGTGGCCATCTGGGGCCTGTGCTTGGGTGTGTATATCTTCGCAACCCTTGTACCGAAGTCAGGCCTTATCTGGATTACAAGGTCCTTGTAAGTTTCGTTCAGCCTTGGATTGACAAAATCGCCGACCTCCAGTTCTATATTATCAGTCGCCAGGCCTGTCTTGAGCCTGTATGCAAGCCTTGGCGCAAGGTCCTTGCCAAGCTCATCTGCTACAAAAAGAAAGGCATACGGCTTTCTTTCCCTGACAAGCCTGGCCAAGAAGTCGACGTATCTTAGGTTAAGCCTATCACTTAACTCTTCAGCATCGGCATAAATTACTGAATCAGCTCCATACTGAAGACACATTGAAGGAAGCTGGCCAAGCTTGTAGCCGAGCATCACAGCAACCAGTTTCTGTCCCAGCTTATCCGCAACCTTTCTGCCTGCTGCAATAAGTTCAAGGGCTTCTCTGCTGAGCTTATCTCCTTCTCTCTGCACGTATACCCAGACATCTCTGTAAACGTCCCTTGTAGCAATTCTTTCCTGTTCTGCTTGGGCCATCATCTTGCAAAAAGTTCCTCCATCAGCATATCAAAATTGAAGATACCGACTATCCCTTTCTCCATAAGCTCTTTGACAAGCTTCTCCGGTAGATTATTAACCAAATCTCCCCTCTCAAAAGCTGGGTATTCTTTACCTTCGAAAGTCAGTTTATCGACTCTTTCAAGAAATACAAGACTTTTGCCAAGATACTTCTGCACAGGTGGCTTTCCTATATCTATCCCAGGGCCAACAATAGTTGGTGAACCTGCAAGGCCTAGTCTCGACGGGTCAGCCTGTATGTCTGCTGCAGAATATTTCCTTGCCTGTCTAACCTTACCTTTATAGCATCTTTCTCTTACAAGCAACTGATTTGCAGGCGAAGTTGGTCTTGGTCTGAATTCGGAATTGATGGTCAGTATAGCTGGCAACTGCATCTCCAGCTTCTGCACCAGCCTTCCCATCTTTCTCTCAGCATATACAGTTAGAGATTCGGGATTAATCTCAAAATCATCTACATATGTTGCATGAGGTAATTCAAACCCTAACAGTTCTGACAGCGCCTCAGCCACCTGTGGACCTACGCTTCCTGTTTCTCCGTCTGTTGTCTTTATGCCTGCAAGGACTATGAAATTCATAATCTCATCTCTTGCTTTGCTTAACCCGTTACGAAAAGTTGCTTCATCTATTCTGTTTTCAGCGTAATCAGAAACCAGGCTTCTTTTGATTGAAGGGAGAGGCGAATAGACCCAGTTTGGAATGAGGTTCTGCTCATAGAGCTGCTTTGCCTTCTCCAAAACTTCGTCCCTGTTCGATTGAAGGAGGGAGTTTACTGCGTCAATATGCAGGTCTATAATCTTCTTCACTCCCAGGCCTAAAGTGTATGCTGTTGCTAATGTGTCAGCTCCAGCCATCTTAGGGTCGCTAAGAATGTATGCTTCATCCATCCCGAAGACCTCCACATCGTAAAGCTGGGATAAAATAGGCTGAAGTTTGAAATCGGGACCCATTGTCAGACCAATAACCTTTCCTCCAACCCTTCTCCTCACAAAATCAGCGGCTTCTATCGCCTTTCTATCGTGAGGGTTGAGAACAAGGTCCATTTCTTCTCTCTTCAACACACCACCGACGGTGACGACCTTTGTTGTTCTGGCCGGCACCCCTTTGAGCAGACATATGATCAGCATGGGCGCCCAAGTTCGACACCTGACGTTGGTTCTGTTTTAAGGATATTGCAAATTAATGCAAAAGGGAAATTGTTAAGCAAAGATTAACTTATAATGTCATGCTAGTTAGAAGTGAATGACTTCCAAACTGGACAGTGAGGTTGAGGAATCGAAGAAGATAGGGGCGAAGTCTCTCAGGTATCATTCCTATTACAAGGGAAAGGTGCATGTAGAACTTAAATGCCCTGTCAGGTCCCTCGAGGATTTTTCCATCTGGTACACTCCTGGTGTTGCCACAGCTTCTCTTGAAATAGCAAAAGATTCTGACCTTTCTTATGAATATACCAACAGGGGAAATCTTATTGCCATAGCTTCAGACGGCAGCAGAGTTCTCGGGCTGGGAAATGTGGGGCCATATGCAGCCCTACCTGTGATGGAAGGGAAGGCTCTTCTTTATAAGTATCTTGGGGGAGTCGATGCTTTCCCCGTGGTGCTGCAGACACACACAGCAGAAGAGCTTGTCTCAGCAGTACTTAATCTTCAGCCTTCTTTTGGAGGCGTTAACCTCGAAGATATTGAAGCTCCAAAATGCTTTTCAGTGTTAGAGCAGCTGAGGGAGAAATCTAGCATCCCTGTATGGCACGACGACCAGCAGGGTACAGCTACCGTAACCCTTGCCGCGCTCATCAATGCTCTAAAAATTGTAGGGAAGAATATTCACGATGTGAGTGTAGCTATGATTGGAGCAGGAGCTGCCAGCCTTGCAACAGCTAGACTGCTGGAAGAAGCAGGCTTGCCTGCGGGGAATATAGTGATGTGTGATTCGTCAGGAATACTTCATCCTGAAAGGGAGGATATGGATAGACTTCAGCTCAGAAACAGATGGAAATATGATGTTGCAATAAAGACGAATAGGGAGAGGAAGAAAGGAGGTATAGCTGATGCAATGGAAGGAGCAGATGTATGCATCTCTGCAGCAACGCCTGGACCAGGAGTAATAAAGAAGGAGTGGGTAAGCAGAATGCAGGATAATGCAATCGTATTTGCTCTGGCAAACCCTACACCTGAAATATGGCCTAGAGAGGCAAAGGAGGGAGGAGCTAGAATAGTAGCCACTGGAAGGTCTGATTTTCCAAATCAGGTGAACAATTCCCTTGTCTTTCCCGCAGTATTCAGAGGGAGTCTGGATGTAAGAAGCAAGGCCATAACTGACGAGATGTGCATAGCTGCAGCTACTGCTTTATCAGCATATGCTGAAAAGAATGGAGGAATTTATGAAGAGCGTATACTCCCTACTATGGAAGAGTGGGAAGTCTTTACCGAAGAGGCAGCTGCAGTAGGAGGAACAGCGATAAAGCAAGGACTTGCAAGACTAAAATTGTCTAGTGATGAGCTGAAGGAGATTGCTTATGCAAAGATAGATAAGGCAAGAAAAAGAGTGAAACTACTTATGAAGGAGGGTCTTATTCCCCCACCTCCGGAGTGACCATAATGTCCCAGATGGAATTGACGATGAGGAAGGCGAAGGAGCAGGATGCTGAGCAGATACTTGAGCTGGTCATAAGACTCAAGAAGCTGAATGAAGAATTTGACCTTCTTTTCTCTGTTAGTGAAGATGCCAGAAAAGCTGGAGAACAGTACGTGAAGAATGCTATAAACTCTCAAGAATCTTTTGTAGCAGTTGCGGAAGCTGGAAAGAGAGTTGTGGGTATGGTTAAGGTGGATTTCAGAACAAGAATATTTTATACGCCCAAGAGAGAAGGGAGAATAGTTGACCTTTATCTGCTGCCTGAATTCAGAAGGAAAGGGTTTGGTGAAAAGATGGTCAATTATGTCTGGGATTCTCTTAAGGGTAAAATAGATATTCTAACTGTGGAATTTCCTAGTGCCAACAAAATATCGACGAGTTTCTACACAAAGCTTGGATTCAGACCTATAGTAAATATCTACGCAAAAAGAGACTAGCCCCTTTTATTGAGGTATCTGAGCAACAGCCTGCCTCAATACATCAACACTCTTTTCGAATGCTGCCTTTTCTTCGGGTGTCAGGTTAAGTTCTATTATCTTTTCAACTCCGTTTGAACCTAGAGCTGCAGGAACAACGATAGCTATGTCCTTGACTCCATACTCCCCGTCAAGATAAACTGACGTTGGTATAACAGCTCTGGTGTCTTTGACCACAGCTTCAACCATCTGTGAGACGCCTGCGCCGGGAGCATAATTCGAAGACCAGCCTCTAAGCCTTATTATCTCTGCCCCGCTCTTCTTCGATTCCTCCATCAATTTACTTATCTTTTCAGCTGACAATAGCTCTGAGATTGGCTTTCCTCCCACCGTTGTCAGCCTGGGCAAAAGAACCATAGAATCGCCATGCTCCCCTATAACCATAGTCTGCACACTTGAGACAGAGACCCCTAATTCTTTTGCTATCAAGTACCTGAATCTTCCAGTGTCAAGGGGACCGCTGAACCCCATAACCCTATTTCTTGGAAAACCTGTAGTCTTGTACATCAGATATGTCATCACATCCAGCGGGTTTGTCGTAAGTATAACCTTAGAATTAGGCGCAAATTCAGCAATGTTCTTTGCAACAGACCTTATCACTTCTGCATTTTTCTTGAGCAGGTCAAGCCTGGTCATATCTGCCTTCCTTGTAAAACCTGCTGGAACAACAACAACTTGAGAGCCTGACATATCTCTATAGTCGTTAGAACCCCTTATGTCAACATCTATCCCAAGTGTTGCACACATGTGGCTCAGGTCTAGTGCCTCACCCTGAGGCAGGCCTGGAACTATATCGAGCAGGGTAAGGTCGTCAAGCCCCTTGAGGGCAAGCTGGAATGCTATCGAACCCCCAACCCTTCCGGTACCAACTATCGTTATCATGTTAAAGGCTGAGAATGCTATGGTAAATAAGCTTGGTTGATTATTTTGCAGCAAAAGATAAGTTGTTCTTATTTGCAGTTTATTTTGTGAAAGTCTGGTTTGATGATGCTGCGCTGAAAGTGCTGAAAATGATAAGGCAGAAGAAGGGTGAGCCTTATGTGACTATAGTTGAAGATGGATGCTGCTCATTCAGCGGCGTCTTTGTCAGGCTTGACAAGCCTGAAGATAGTTTTGTTCATGTCGGTGAAGTTGAAGGGTTCAAGGTATACATCAGGGATAGTCTTTACCCTCTTTACATAAACCAGGTGCTCGGGATAACTGCTTTCGAAAGGATAGACGACAGCTTCTCTGCCGAGACGGAATTCGGTTACAAGCTTTCAATCTTCTACAGTCCTGATCAGAGAGAATCAGATACAGTAAAGACCTAACAGTATTGGACATTTTTCTCCTGCAGAGATAGCCTTTTAGAAAAGATATTAAAAATTCTGCACCTGATGCGAAGCAAAAGTCTAAAAAGAAGAATTGGTAATCAATATTATTTAGCCAATGTTAGATACATCTGGCGCAGTTGCCACAAATAGTAAGTATAGGCGAACCGCTGATTCAGCTAAATGCTGTCGACACAGGTCCATTAAGATATAACAATTATTTTGAAAAACACATAGCTGGTGCTGAATTAAACTTCTGCGTTGGAGTGAGAAGGTCAGGGTTCTCATCAGGACTGGTTGGCAGAGTAGGAGAAGATGAATTCGGTCTGAACGTTTTGCAATATCTAGCAGCAGAGGGAGTTGACACAAGCCAGATTAAGGTTGTTAAAGAGATGTTCACTGGTGTATATTTTATACAGAGAGGTTATCCCGCGCCAGGAAAAAGTGTGATGTACTACTACAGGAAAGGGTCAGCTGGAAGCACGCTTTGCCCAGAAGATGTCAAGTACAGTTACCTGAGTGATACAAAGCTGGTTCATCTTACTGGTATAACCCCTGCTCTCAGCTATACTGCTAGAGAAGCATGGTTAAGAATGCTTGAAGCAGCGAAGAAGGCAAAAGCCAAAATTTCGCTGGACACAAATATAAGGACTAAGCTTTGGAAGGCTGACGAAGCAAGGGAATCACTTAAGCCTGCAGTGGATAAGGCAGACATAGTCCTAACAGACCCTGACGACATTCAAATATTGTATGGCTCCAGCGACACAGCTGGAATAGCAAAGCAATTGCTTGCAAAGGGAATTCAGATAGTCGTTGTAAAGCTGGGGCCAAAAGGTTCTGTTGCATACAGCAAGAACGGGTTTTATACGCACAGGCAATACCAGGTTCCTGTCGTAGACCCTGTCGGAGCAGGTGATGCCTTTGCATCGATATTTGTTTCAAAGGTGCTGAAAGGATGGAGTGTTAAGAAGGCCCTGGAAGCGGCTACCGTCGCTGGGTCTCTTGTTGTAACAAGAAGAGGGGATAACGAAAACATTCCATCAGAAGAAGATATCAAGTCTTTCCTTGCTAGCATGAAGGGAGGATGAGTTACTTGAATCTTAAAGGAGTTATAACAGCCATGCTTACGCCTTTCGATTCGAATGGCAAGATAATGCCAGAAGCGATACCGGATTTCATTGATTACCAGGAGAAAAGTGGAGTAAACGGTCTGTTCGTCTGTGGTAGCACAGGACTCTTTCCTTTGATGGGAACTGAGGAAAGGAAAGTGATTGCTGAAGAGACTGTCAAGTATGCGAGCAGAAAGATGTTTGTAATAGTTCAGGTTGGGGCGCCTGATACAGATACTTCTGTAGAACTTGCAAAGCATTCTGAAAAGATTGGGGCGGACGGTGTAGCTTCTGTACCTCCATACTACTATCATCATAGCGATGAAGCGATAAAAATGCATTACAGGAAGATTGCCAAGGCAATAAGCATTCCTTTGTATGTATACAACATACCTAGATATGTAGGCAGCAACGTAGGGGTAAACCTGCTCAAGCAGCTTGCTGATGGTAACATAATTGCTGGGATGAAAGATTCTAGCAGAGATTTTCTGCACCTCGTTGAAATCATACAGAATATGCCCCCTGATTTCTCTATAGTAAACGGAACAGAGGGCTATATTTTACCTGCTTTACTTGCGGGAGCATCAGGTATGGTTGCAGCTTTGGGGAATGCATTTCCTGACCTGCTTGTTAAATTGTATAAAAGTTATACGAAAGACATAGGAGAAGCAAATAAACTGCAGAGAATGGTCAATGAAGCGAAGTCAATAACTGACAGGTTTCCTATATCATCTCTATACGAAATCCTAAGGGAAAGGAATGTTCGTTATGGTTACCCCAGGGCTCCTTTCCAAAAGGTAAGCAATGATGATAGAGAGAAAATGATAGAAGAGCTGAAGGCAAAAGGAATTATGTAGAATGGATTAGTGCTCTGCAGATAGAATGCTATACCACTGCATGACTTGGGAGGCAAACATGAAGAGCAAATCTCCTGAAGCTGTAGTTAGCTAGTAAGGAATACACATTTTTAGCATATAATTTACTCAAGCATCTTTTGAAAGTCTTCAGAAAGATAGCTACTCAGCATAGGAAGATTTTCCATCCGACTCATATATCGTAGGCTTTTCTTATTCTAGCTTTCATGGTATCTTTTGTATGCTCACATTCTGGGAACGTTTCTTCTCTTGCCCAGCCCTGCCGGTGCCAGGTTGAACTGTATCGTCTTTATTCGTGTCATCTCATCTATGCTGTAGCCTATCCCTTCTCTCCCCATTCCTGAATCTTTGTTCCCGCCAAACGGAAAGTAGCCAACTCCATGAGCCGGCGCGTCATTGACCGTAACACTTCCCTCCTCAAGAGCCTTAGAGACCTTCCAAGCTGTGTAAAAGTTATTTGTAAAGACACATGAATCGAGTCCATACTTTGATTTATTGACTATTTCGATTGCCTCATCAACGTTCTTCACCCTTATTATTGTCACTACGGGACCAAACGTCTCTTCCCAAGCAATATTAGCTGTTAGCGGAACATTATCCAGTATCGTCGGTTCAAAGTAAGAATTGTTGTGTTTACCGCCTCTCAAGAGCTCTGCTCCCTTTGCAACTGCATCATCAACCAGCATCTGAACCCTTTCTGCCGCCTGCCTGTTTATCAAGGGACCAACTGTAGTGTCATTCTCTCTTGGGTCTCCTAGCTTCCAGCTTCTGTCAAAAAATTCCAGAAGTGCTAGTTTAAAAGCGTCTGCTATCTTCGAGTCTACAAGAACCCTGCTTATGGCATCACACCTCTGACCAGAATATTTCAGGCTTCCTTCGAGCACTTTTTCAGAGGCTAGTTTCAAATCTGCATCATCTGCTATTATTGCTGCCCCTTTACCTCCTAACTCTAAATGCATCCTCTTCATGCCAGCAATCTTCACTATCTGCTTGCCCGTTTCTGTGCTTCCTGTCAGTGTTATCATCCTGACCAATTCGTGAGAGACTATAGTACTTCCAACTTCCTTTCCTGAACCTGTTACAACGTTTACAGTGCCGTCAGGAATACCAGCCTCCTGAAGAACTCTGGCAAACAAAAGAGCAGTTATCGGGTCATCGCTTGCTGGTTTCATGACAACGCTGTTACCAGAGACCAGAGCAGGAACAACCTTTGCAACTGCGGAGAATAAAGGGTAATTAAAAGGGGTAATGCATGCAATAACGCCGAGCGGCTCCCTTATTACTAAAGCGAATTTCGCCATAGTATCCTCAGACCAGTCGCCAGGAATGTATTCGCCAAATATCATTCTAGCCTCTTCTAGCGTTAGCTTTATCCTCTGGAGAGCAGACCTTACTTCCCCTGTGGCCTGTCCAACTGTCTTTCCTGCTTCTTCAACAAGTGTGTTGATGAAATCGTCTCTGTGTTCATCAATTATATGCCTGGCTCTGTTAAGTATATCTATTCTGTCTATAGCTGGAATATCCCTTATTTTGTTTCTGGCGTTGTATGCTGACAGAACTGCTTCCTCTGCATCCTTCATAGACCCGCTCTGTACATTAGCTATTATGGAATCATCTATTGGAGAATCGACGGGAAATGTTTCTCCTTTTTCAGATTCCCTCCATTCTCCATTAACAAATATTCTGAAAGTTGGCAGGTCGTCAACCAATTCATAGCAGTCCCTGAACATTTGCGATAAAGCAAGCCTACCTTTCTGTTCTTTACTCATCAGCACGAATTGATTCGGTCTTTTCTAAAAACATTCTGTTGTAATTCTTTTGCATTCAAATTGCAGCATACAGCCCTTATGCTGGATGGTATAGCACATGGCTTGAGAATTGGGGTAAATACAAACATGAAGAGCAGGCGGAAAGATGTGAAGAGAATAAATGCATGCAGAGACATGGCAATTAAGACGATTCTTGTATCAATATACCCTATATCTTCAGAGCTTATGGTTTGCTCTTGCATGAGAAATGGGTCAATGACTGGTTTTCTGCGGTAATCTTAAAATAATGTACGTAATCGGAGTTTTAGATGATGCCTGATGACAGAATGACCTGGGTTGTTGGAGGACCCCAGGGGAGTGGAGTGGATTCAGCGGCCACAATATATGCTAGAGCTGTTGCTGAAGGTAAGCTTTTTGTGCATGGAGAGAGAGAATATTATTCGAACATAAAGGGGGAGCATAGTTATTACACTGTTATAGCTTCTCATAAGAGGATAAGGTCAAGGCTGAGCAGCATACACATACTTGCGACGTTTGAAGAGGAAACGATTGCAAAGCATGCATTTGAAGTTCTGCCAGGCGGTGCTATAATATATGACCCTATGAACGAATCAACACTGTTAAAGAACATACCTACACTTGAGGATAAAGTTAGGGCAGATATTGAATTAAAGCTTGGCAAGAAAGATGTTAACATAAAGGATGTTCTTTCCTTCGCGAAGTCATCAGGAGTCAAGCTTGTACCTATACCCTACAATGATTTGATTGCTGAAACTGCCAAGAGATTGGGCATAGACTCTTCTAAACTTCTCAGAGCTGTCAATGTTATGGCTGTGTCAGCTTCTCTTTCTCTGCTGAAATACCCTGCAAAACATGTTGAAACTGCCATCTCATCAGTCTTCAGGGGGAAGGAATCTGTTATTGCTGAGAACGTTGAAGCGAGCAGGACAGCCTATGATTATGCTTCAAAGTTCAAAGATGGTATACCGTTTACCCTTAACGATACTGTTGAAGATGACCCCAAGCCTATGCTGCTTTTACAAGGTACCCAAGCTGTTGCGCTGGGGAAGATGGCTGCAGGAGGCAGATTCCAATCGTACTATCCTATAACACCTGCTTCAGATGAAAGCTTCTTCCTCGAAGAATATGAAACGTTCGGCATGGGCAGGGATTCAAAAGACTACATGGTTGTTGTACAGTCAGAAGACGAAATAGCTGCAGTAACAATGGCAATAGGGGCATCTCTAGCAGGAGTAAGGGCGAGTACAGCCACTTCAGGTCCAGGATTTTCGCTTATGATGGAAGGGATAGGATGGGCTGGTATAAACGAAGTGCCTCTAGTCATAACCTTGTACCAGAGAGGCGGACCAAGCACTGGCCTTCCAACCAGAAGCGAGCAGGCTGACCTCTTATTTGCTCTTAACGCTGGACATGGAGAGCTGCCCAGGATAGTTCTGGCTTCAGGTGATATAGAGGAATGCTTTTATGATGCGGGAAAGGCTTTCAATTATGCTGAAAGATACCAGCTTCCGGTTATACATCTCATAGACAAGCAGATAGCTAACAGCACGTCTACAGTACCCCTATTCGACCTTTCAAAGGTGAGCATAGATAGGGGGAAGCTCTTCATTAACGGGAATGGGGGATACAAGAGGTTTCAGTTTACGGAGGATGGCATCTCACCCCGCAGCTTTCTTGGACAGGAAGGGGGAGTAAGCTGGTACACCGGAGATGAGCACGATGAAAACGGGCATATAACTGAAGAGCCATGGACAAGGAGAAAGATGATGGAGAAGAGGATGGGGAAGCTTGAGATAGCAGCAAGAGAGATACCTGTAGGCGACAAAATACATTATTATGGTCCTTCAAACCCAGATTTGCTTCTGGTAGGTTGGGGAGGTACAAAGGGACCTGCCCTTGACCTTCTTGACCTTATGACTGCTGAAGGGAGAAGTGTAGCATTCCTGCAGGTCAGGCTGATGTCTCCTTTTGCTTCAGAAGAAGTGGCAAAGATAATTGATAGTGCAAGAGAAGTAATTGCTGTGGAAAGTAATTACAGTGCACAGCTGAAGCAGCTCATAGCGCAGAAGACAGGAAAAATGATCAAGAGAGAAATAGTCAAGTATACAGGCAGGCCTATTGCCCTTGATGAACTTCATGAAGCTGTGGTCAGGATGATGAACGATAAGAGTGTAAAAAGGGAGGTGTTGATGAATGGCGCTTAAGCTTGCAGACTACAGAACAGAAGTACATAACAACTGGTGCCCTGGCTGTGGAGACTTTGGAATTCTCAGCGCAGTGCAGATGGCTTTAGCGGAGCTCCAGATACCTCCTCACAGAGCTGCTGTATTCTCCGGAATAGGCTGCTCTGGAAAGACGCCTCATTACATAAATGCTTATGGTATTCATACTTTACATGGAAGAGGAATAGCTTTTGCCGAAGGAGCAAAGCTTGCCAATCCTGAGCTTGAAGTTATATTGACGGCAGGAGATGGAGATACGTTAGGCATAGGTGGCAATCATACCCTGCACTTGGGAAGAAGAAACATAGATATGACTGTAATCATGTATGACAACTTTGTATACGGTCTGACAAAGGGGCAAGCATCTCCAACGTTAGCATTAGGGATGAAGACGAAGGGTCTTGCTAAGCCAAACATACAGCAGGATATAAATCCAATCATGCTAGCAGTAGTGGCTGGATACACCTTTGTTGCAAGGGGATACGCATATGATACAAAGCATCTAAAGGAGCTGATCAAAAAGGGTATAACCCACAAAGGTTCTGCATTCATCGATGTTCTTCAGCCCTGCCCAACATATGACGATATTCACACAAAGAGCTGGTATGCAGGAGAAGACAGGGCAGCAGAGAACCAAGGAAGACCCATACCCAGAACCTACCATCTTGAAGATACAGGTTATGACCCTGTCGTGAAAAAGGATAGCCAGGAAGAGATACTCCAGAAGATGTCTCAGGCGCTTGCAAAGTCTCTAGAGTGGGGAGACAGAATACCCATAGGGGTCTTCTACCAGAATCCGTTCATCCCTACGTTTGAAGAAAGGATAATAGAAACAAGGGCTCCTTCCTATGCAGTAATTCCTCCTGCGAAGATGAAAATTGCGAAGGAAGATGGCAGTCCAGCTGCCGACCTCGGAGCCATACTGAAGAAATATACTGTGTAGTCTTATATCTGCCAACATGGCAAACTTTGCCATGGAAAAACTTGCACATTTTAAGAATCCTCTACTGGAATTTAGTCAGGAAGAGCAGCTGTACAGAGATTCTATAGCTGAATTCTGTTCAAGGGAGATATCTCCAAACTGGGAAAGGTATGATGAGGAATCTTCTCAGAAGCCAAAAGTGCAGCTTGAAATTCTGAAGAAGCTTGGGGAGCAGGGAGTATTTGCAATGATGTGCAAAGAAGAAAACGGGGGACAGGGAGCTTCAGAGACACTTGCAGCAATAGCTGTAGAGGAGATAGCATATGCAGACCCATCTGTAGCATTAGCAGTTTACACACTTTTGAACATAGGCTGGCCTTTTGTTCTTGAGAAGCATGGAGATGCTGATTTGGTGCAGAGATTGATACCCAGAGTATCAAAAGGTGAAGCCTTCTTTGGAATTGCTTCGACAGAGGCTCAGGGCGGGTCGGATATAGCAAACCTCAGGACTAGGGCTATAAAAGATGCAGATTACTACAGAATAAATGGTGAAAAATCGTTCATAAGCGGTGTAAATGAAGTTTTCAGTCTTCCCTGGGGAGGAGGCTGGCTTTTATTGGCAAGGACTGGGGGCGAGGGGCATTCTGGTCTCAGTTCCTTTGCAGCTATACCAAGGGAAGAAGGTAGGGAGAAGAATGGATACACATATTCTGTATTTCAGGGACTGGGGAGGCACGGACTCAGCACTGGCCTGATAAACTTCCAAGACTTTGCGATTGAAAAGAAGAACCTGGTAGGTAAAGAGGGGAGAGGTTTCTACGTTGCAATGGAGGGTTTCAACTGTGCCAGAATACTTGTTGCTGCAGCGTGCGTTGGAGCATCCAGGTGGCTTTTGGAGAAAGGGGCTGAATGGATAAAGGAGAGAGAAGCCTTCGGAAAGAGGATATCTTCATTTCAGGGGATATCTTTTCGCTTTTCTGAACTGTATGGTAGGTATGAAGCTGCAAGGATGATGGTCTATAGAGCAGCCAGGCTCTTCGACAGAATCTACAGAGACAAAGAAGGCAGTTATAGACTTGGCGACCTTAACGGACCTGTCGCTATGGCGAAGATGTGGGGACCTGAGGTATCTGTTGAAATAGCTCAGGAAGTGATGAGATGGTTTGGCGCGGTCAGCTTTACAAGAAGTCATCCTGTCCACAGGTCTCTTCTGGGGCTATTATCCTATGTAATTGGGGCTGAAGGGTCGCAAAACATAATGAAATATATAGCTTCAAGGGAGCTTCTTGGAGGAGAGTATGTTAAGCAATAATTAATCATAAGTTGACTGTGCCTGTTCTCTTAAGAATTGTGGAAGGTAAAACTGGCCTCCCGCACCTTTCCCAGTAGAACCGCTGTGCTTCCATCCTACAAATGGCTGAACGCCGACCATAGCTCCGGTTGTTGCTCCTACAACCCTGTTTGCATACACAACACCTGCCTGAATATGGCTGAAGAAGTATTCTATCTCCTTTTCATCCTCGCTATAAATTGCTCCAGTGAGGCCGTATTCGACTGAATTTGCGATATCTACAGCCTGCTGCAGGTTATCTGCGGTTATGACTGTCAGGAATGGAACAAACAACTCTTCGTAGTTCAGCCTGTGAGAAGCGGGCAGATTGTCAACTATTGTAGGCTTGACATAATAGCCATACGGTAATACATCATCGTTTCCTTTCTCCTCCCTAGCTCCTCCTATCAGTATCTTTCCATCCCTTCTCGCATCATCCACAGCTCTAGCATATTTGTTGTATGCTACCTCATTGATCACAGGACCTAGGAAAGTGTCTTTCTTCCTAGGGTCTCCAAGTTTTAGATTTGAAGTGAATTTAAGAAGCTTGTCCAGCAATTTATCCTTCACTGATCTTAATACTATCAGCCTTGACGTTGCGCTGCACTTCTGGCCTGAGAAACCGAAAGCGCCTCTTGCTATGCCTTCAGCAGCTTTATCCAGGTCTGCTTTATCTGTCACTATTGCTGCATTTTTACCTCCCATCTCTGCTATGAAAGGTTTCGGGCCCTTAGAACTGAAGTCAAGGTAACCTTTTGCTCCTACTGCATATGAGCCTGTAAATGCTATTCCCATAACATCCTGATGCTCTATTATAGGCTGACCTGCAGAAGCTCCTGAACCTGTTATTACGTTCAGAACACCGTCAGGAAGGCCTGCCTCTGCCAGTATTTCATAAAGATAAAATGCAAGAAGAGGTGAATCCGTTGCTGGCTTCAAAACCACTGTGTTTCCTGTGACAAGTGCTCCAGTAGTCATTCCGCAAGTGATTGCAAGAGGAAAGTTGAAAGGCGATATAACTCCCCAGACCCCATAAGGTTTCATTACAGACCTGACTTTTTCACCAGGCAGAACTCCTTTAATCTCCCTTTCGTAGCCCTTGTTTCTCACTATCTCCTCAGAATAATACCTGAGGTAGTCTATTGCTTCATCAACATCTCCTACCGCTTCATACCTGTTCTTTCCATTATCTAGCGTCATGGCAGCTGCGAGTTCATATTTTCTCCTGCTCATTATATCGGCTGCCTTCTGCATAATCTGTGCCCTCTTGGTATAGCTGAGCCAACCCCATTCTTTGAAAGCATCCTTTGCAGCCTTAACCGCGCTATTGACCTCATCCCTTTCAGCCAGTTGGATGTATCTGACAGTTATCCTGCTATCGATAGGCGATTTCTTCGCATATTCTTTGCCTGCTTTAACCTTCTTGCCAGCGATGTAAAGAGGCAGATGCTCGCCCAGTGTCTTTTCGAAATTTGAAAGAGCGTCTTCGTAAAGGGAATGAAATTTTTCTTCCTTTCCCTTGTTCTTTAACGTGATATACGTAGCTTCACTTTTGAAGGTCAAAAATATTTCCTCCCATAATCATATGACAAAGAAGTAATATATGTTTAATGCATTTATCTCAAGCAATGTGTAAACCTTTTGCAAATTATTTCATTAATGCCGAGCATAAGCCTTTAGCACAGGTTATCAAGAATAATCCTTCCGTTAAATGCTACAGAGACGGTTAAGGCATCTATCCAATAGGGTATGGGAGTAAAAAACCTATGAAGATTGAACAGATAAAGAAGGCAGAACGAAAAACCAGAGTTTCTCAGCATGATATGAACTCCACGAATTTATGCTTGGGTAAAGACGAATTGAGAGATAATATAATTCTTTGGTGTATAAAGAGGTAATTCAGCTGTCAGAATATAGGTAGAATTCGTAAGGATGAGGCCTCATCTGAACCTGCTTTGACTCAGAAATTGCCTTTTCCACTATTACATCTAACAAGTCATCAGTGAAGACCGGTTTGAGAAAGCTGTTGTCACTTTTTAGCTCTTGAATGGCTTCAACTAAGCTTCCAGGCAGTTCCTTTACACCCAGCTCTCTTCTCCTTTCTTCCGAAAGATGATATATGTTCTCGTCTACAGGCTGTCCGCAATCTATCTTTTTCTTTATGCCATCAAGCCCTGCCATGAGTACGGCTGAAAATGCTAGATATGGGTTGCAGCTAGGGTCGGGAGCTCTGAACTCAACCCTCTTGCTTGCAGGATATCCTTTCTTGTATACAGGAACTCTCACTATGGCGCTTCTGTTTCCTCTGCTCCATGCTACATATGTGGGTGCTTCAAAGCCTGGAATCAGCCTTCTGTAAGAATTGACAGTAGGTGCAACTATCGAGCATAGACTCCTGCTGTGCTCCATAAGACCCCCTATGAAGTATCTTGCAGTCTGGCTCAGTTCTGCATAATCATCAGTAGGGTCATAGAAGAGGTTTCTTTCCTGAAGAGCCTGTTGACCAACCGGGTCTTCCGCATTCCAGAGGCTTACATGGATGTGCATCCCTGAACCGTTATCCATCGCAAGAGGTTTTGGCATCATGGTTGCAACCTTTCCATGTCTTACAGCAACGTTTCTGGCGACAAACTTGAGTGTTGAAACCCCGTCAGCTGTGTTCGTTAAAGTATCTCTTCTTATATTAATTTCTACCTGCCCCGCCGTCGCGACCTCGTGATGATGAGCTTCAACCGGCAGATGAAAAGATTCGAACAGAAGGGAGGCAACTTCATTTCTGTACTCCAGCAGGGTGTCCTGAGGAGACGCAGGGTAGTAGCCCTCCTTGAACCTGATCGGGTATGAACCTTCTTTGCTCCAGGCAGCTTCCTTTGAGCTTATAGAATATGACTGACCCCTGTATGGCTCGAGAACATCAAAATTAAGGCTATCAAAGACGAAGAATTCTACCTCAGGACCCCAGAGTGAATATTCAAAACCATTCTGCTTCAGATATGCTTCTGCCTTCTGGGCTACAGCTCTCGGGTCCCTTGAAAACCTTCCCCTGCCCAGGTTAAGGTAGATATCACCTATCATTCTTGCCATTTTTCTGCTTCCTTCTGACCATGGGATGATTGCAAATGTGTTTGGGTCAGGACGAATAATCATGTCAGAGTCCTGTATATCTGTGAAGCCTCTGAGGCTAGAACCATCTACTTTGTCAAATCCATACTCCATATCCTCCTCGTTTATCTGATAGGATGGAATAGTGACATGGTTAAGCTTGCCTGGGACATCAATCATCTGCAAGTCTATATATTCAATATTATTTTCTCTGACCTGCTGCAGCACTTCCTGAGCAGTCATCCTGAACGGAATGAACTTTCCGTCGTTCAATATGTACGGTATCTACATCACCACTTTAATAGTCAGAGCCCAATATTATGTGTAAATATAAAGTTTTTCCCATGCATACTGAACACTTGTACAGTATGCTGATGAATCGGGAAATGTCAGACCAGGCGGAAGTCCTCTTTTGGGCTGTTCAATACAACATGAGTGTTTGTCCTTTCTACGTTTGGTAAAGCTAAAATTCTCTTTGTGAAGTTGCTCAATTCTTCCCTGCTCTTGAATTTAGCAATCACCATGACGTCCGTGGAGCCTGTTATATCATAAACAGCACATACCTGGCTCCACTGAGCTATTTGCTGTTCGGTTTCAAGAAGCTTGCCCTTGGATACGGTAACCTCAGTAACGGCTGTCAAGACATATCCAAGCTTTTCATGGTCTAAAATAACCGTATAGCCTTTGATTATACCCTTCGATTCAAGCCACTGCGTCCTTGCCCTGACAGTTCCTACTGCAAGGCCCAGCTTATCTGCTATCTTGTGGAAACTCTGTCTGGAATCCTTCAGGTATTCCCTAAGTATAGCTATATCTGTATCATCAATATAATCCTTGGCAGGCATAGCTGTATGGTATGAATCAATCGTTTAAATATGCAGTGCTCAATAATCATTCCTGTATTTTCAGCTGCAATGCCTTTATCCTTTCTTTGAACTGGGCTTCATCCACCTTACCAGATAGCTTCTCTTCAAGTAGCTGCCTGGATTCCCTGTATACCTGCTCAATCTTGGAATCCTCAGAGAGAAGTTTATCTACAGCCTGCCTGTAACTCTTATCCTTCCTTGCTATTTCCCTTAGAGAATTTATCTTGACGTTCAATCTGTTCCTTTCTTCTTCATACTGCTTTCTTTCTTCTGTGAAGTAGGCGTATGGAGAAAAGCCTTCTCCTCTCTGCCTTATGTCTTCTAGCAGCCATGACACCACCTCTTTCTTCTGCTTTATTATGGAGTCTACTTCTGCATCAGGGCCAGACCTGTTTCTGATGGAATATATGCTGAATACGGCAATGAAGATTATTAGCACTGCAACTGCAACCCCAAGCACTGGGTCAAGCTGATAGCCAAACGGTACCTTTAGCAGAACCAGCACTACTGGAATGGACCTGACATTAGAGAAGTTGTTTTGAGTGAGAAACTGATATGATGAGCCTTTAGGTAACGATACCACTACCTGGTAGCTTCCGTACAGAGAAGGATAGGTAAGAGTGTTCTTGCTCAGATTGACCTCTATTCCCGATTGGGCTTTTGAAATAGATGAAGATGGTAATGAATAATATATTATGAATGTTGCGTGATCATGAGGTTCTACAGGTACAGGCTGGCAGCTCGGCGCTGAAGTTGGAGGCTGGTAGCAGCTTGAAACAGAGATGGTACCAGATGAAAGAGATATGTATCTTGGCCTCACAACTCCTCCAGATATCTGGTATTGGGAATTGGAAGGATTTGTAAGCAATATAGATGTGAGGGCAGCAGAATCGTTATTCTGTATTGTTACATAGTCTTGAACGTTTATTGCTCCATTATCGGCTAGAGTTACTATTCTGACTACCTTTACAACCCTGTATATTGCAAATGAAGATGTGGATGCTGAGTTCGGAGAGAAGGATATGTTGACTGTAGAGGGAAAGATTGCACTTGCATTGCGGTATTTATAGAAATACAGGTTGCTTGCAAGCTGAGAATATATCGAGTTGTTTATGTTGGGTATGTTTGTGACTGTAACAGATGAAGGCAAGCCTATCGTTGAAGTTGCATTTGTAACTGTACCACCAGATACCTTTACATCAGGTATAGATGATGTTGCAAAATAGTATGTTGGAGGCACCCCAGGAGGAGGACTAGATTCTGTTACCATACCCCAAAGGCTGAGGCCTACTGTTACTAGCATTCCGGTCTTTGGCTGTAGTGATGGAATCATTCCTTTAAAGAGAAGAGTATTGTTCGAAAAAGACTCGGATAGGGTTATGCCAGTGCTGTTGAAGTTGAGAAGATATTTTGAATAATAACCAGGAAATGCTATTGAAAGCTGTGCAGGTTGAGAAGAAGAGCTGGCTGTGTTGTTGACCTGAACCGAGGCAAGAACAGACACATAGCTGAATTGATTTATGTAGCTCTGGCTATCCACTCTATATACCAGGCCGCTCTGAGTGTTAGAAGATACAGTTATATTAGATGCATAGTTGATAATGAGACTGTTAAATTCCCCTGATTCCGAATGAGCAGATGGTAGAGCGAAAAATGGAAGGAACAGGAGAACAAGAATCAAAATGACCTTCAAATTTTTCAAGTAGCTCGCCTCAGTTGCACGAGAATTGGCAGTTATAGACATTTTCCGCCATGCATCCCAAAAAAGATGGGGTATTTGACTTCTGCTTTACAGAAAAATAAATGCTTTTATCCCAGCCTGATAGCTCATCCATGGTCAAAGTTGGTTTTAGTCAGGGAGCTCATGAGAAGAAAAGTCTTCACTCTGGATAAGGACAAGAGTGTTAAAGAGGCAGCGAAGCTTATGCAGAAAAATGACGTTTCATCGGTTCTTGTTGAATCTGATGACATGATAGTGGGAATAGTGACTGAGAGGGATATTGTCAGAAAGATAGTGGCAGAAGGCTTCGACCCATCAAAGGTCCTTCTTCAGGATATAATGACCTCGCCTCTTATAGTTGTATCGCCAGATGCAACCGTAGAAGATGCATCGAAACTCATGGTGACATTCGGGGTGAGAAGATTGCCTGTTATGCAGGATAGGATGCTCGTGGGAATAATAAGCGCAAGCGATATTGCTGCATATCTAGCCAAAGAGAAGAAATACGAAGATAGCATACTGAATGCGGTTGCAAGGATAAGTAAGGAAGAGCTGCCTCCGTCCTATGGTTGATATCTTTTTGCAGAGATAGCATTTAGATTCAATTTTTAAACAGTCATTGCATGATAATAACATAATATCATCAGCTCATACATCTTGATTTCATTCGTTTAGTCGCTGCTGCTCTGAAAAGGATAAATCCATACTCATAGAATGGGAAGGACCTGATGTTTACAACTTCAGTGGTAGGAAGTTTTCCCAGACCCAGGTTCCTTATCGAAGCATTCGACAAGTTCAACAGGAAGGAGATTTCTGAGGAAGAATACCAGGAAGCTGTTCAGGATGCGATAAAGCTTACAGTGAAGGAAGAAGAAATTGCGGGTATCGATGTCATTACGGATGGGGAAATGAGGCGTTCTAGCTTTGTCTCATTTGTGGGACAAAAGCTTCCCGGATTCAGGCTGATTCACGTAACAGAGCTGAAAAAGGATGCAAAGGAAATTATGAAAAGGGAGAAGGCACAGCTGACTCTCTGGAGAGCCGTAGCAGACGGTGAAATCAAAGAAGCTGTGCTGGCTGCAGATGAACTTGAATATACAAAGAGCATAACTACAAAGGAGGTTAAAGTTACTTTGCCCAGCCCGTATCTTGTGATGTGGGAGACGTGGCACAAGGGAATTTCTGACAGCATTTACAAAGAACCTGAGGACCTGGCTGAAAGATATGCAAAGGTGCTTAGAAAGGAGGTTCTGAGGCTAAAGGAGAAGGGAGCCTCTTTCATTCAACTGGATGAGCCTATGCTTGGGGACCTTGTAGAAGCATCTCCTGACAAACCTGACAGGTACAGAAAGGTGGTAGAGTTGATACATGGACAGAAGTACAGAGGCTTCAAAGAAGAAGTAAAGCTAGCATGCAGTTTGGTCAACGAAGTTACAAAAGGTATCAGCGGTGTAAGAATTGGGATCCACCTCGACAGATGGCCAAACAAAGATTCTCCTTTTTATAACACAGGATATGAGAAGCTCTTACCTGAATTGCTTGAACTCAAGGTGAAGCAGTTTGTATTGGAATATGCATCTCCAGGTTCAGGAGACCCTGTTAAGCTTGTTTCAGAATTGCCCTCTGATGTTGAAATAGGTTTAGGGGTAATTAGGGTCAGGGAAAGCATCGTGGAAAGACCTCAGGATATAGTCAAGATGGCAGAAGAGGTTGCGAGAATTGTTGGCGGGGAGAGAGTCTGGCTCAACCCTGATTGTGGATTTGCTCCAGGCATGTACAGAGGCTTTCCCAGGTCTGTAGCTTTTGCAAAGCTCAGGTCTATGGTTAAGGCATCAGAGATATTGAGAAAGAAGTACTCTTGACACTTTTGAGGCAAGAATTAGCAAGCTGCTATATTTTTCGCAGTTTAATGCAGTGCATAGCTTCAACAATCATTGTCAATCTATAGGAAATCTGCCCTAAGAGGCATTTATTTTCCAAGACTTTCGGCTAAAGTCTTCAGTTTCTCTCTGTAAATTGACCTTGGAGGAGAACCTATGCTGCATAGGTATGTCTGGAATTCTAGCCTCTTCTCTTCTGGCACCATGGTCTCCAGAGACCTTATCTCTTGTCCAACTACAGCATAGCATGTTGCGTACCCTGGAAAGTATTCGTGGGCGGGGAAGAGCTGGTAATAAATCGATGCCTTCTTTAATCCTGTCTTCTTCTCTGCCCAATCTAAGAATTCCAAGATTCCCTGTTTGCCAGCATTCAGCCTGACATCACCTATTACCCTCAAGAATCTTATCAGCCTCCACCTTCTAGTCTCAAATTCATAAGCATCAGCTACAAGAGAAATACCGCCATACTTGTCAGTAAGGTTCAGCATCTCCCTTTCCGCTTTTGTTTTAGCCCCATTTCTCTCAAGAGTTCTGAACGCTTCAAGAAATTCAAGTTCTCTGTTGAAGGATAATCCCTCTGTAATCGGGCCCTCAAGGGTGATGTTAATCATTTCGATTGCTCTCGGTTTCTGGATAAAGCCAGTAGCACTGTTCGAATGGTGCAGGCAATGGCCATATTCCTCATGAACAAGAGTATTTATCAGGTCTGGCAAAGACTTCATCGGGTCTCTTGTCTTGTCTGTTGTGACAAAATAAAGCTGAAAGGGCTTGGAAGTGAAAGTATCGAAGAAAGCTGCCGCAGCGGATGGTATTGTGCCTGTAAGGTATTTCGGAGTCTCTATCACTCTTGTATCATAATCTGGGTTTATTCTTGCCACCTTTTCGTTGACAAATTTCAATACAATCTCTCTTACTTCTTTCGTGGTCTGAACCAACTCCTCAGGCTTTATTTGAAATCTCGAATTGATTTCTTTTGAAATTTCTTCATAATCTTCATGAGAGTTCAGCCTTCTAGCAAGTATAGGCATCAGCCTTGCTATTTCTTTGAGTTCTTCCTCAAGCCAGTTCATTGCTTTGTTCTCTAGCTCTTCGGGGCTCTCATGATAGTCATACGCCTTCTTCAGAATATCACTGTATATTTCTTCTCTTCCCAGGTTGAATCCATTCTTTTCGAATATTGATTGAACCTTTTCGAATTCTCCATGACCGAACTCGTCTATGTTGAAGACGTTTACAAAACTTTTGACCTCATCTGCAAGCGCAGAGCAGAGCTGTTTAACATAGCTGTCCTCTGTTGAGGATGAAACCACATTGAGAATGCCAAGAATACCGTCAAGCCTGTACATGGTAAGAACCTTTACACCGATAGGCGTCTCTTTACCAATATACCTCTTCTTTGTTACTTCGACTGCCTGAATGCTACCTTCCAGCAGGCTCTTCATATGACTCGCAACTATCCCCTCCTTCACCATATGGTTGAAGATGGAACCCAAAACAAGCTCAAGCACCATCTGAGGCTCGTCAAATTCAAGCTCTTGTATAATGCTGTCCAGAACTTTCAGCTGAAGTATGTCTACAGCCTTATACTTCAGCTGACCTGCCTTTATTATTATTTTTTTAACGTTCTCTTCTGTAGGAACAAAAAAGGACCCGGCTTTGTCATTGAAGCCCTGAGTATATGCAGATGAAGGGTTATATTCCTTCCAAAGGTCGAGTATCTGTGCATCCATTTCACTGATTTTGTCCATCAACTCGGGCTAAACCTGATGTGTTTAAGAAATCTTCGTTTTTTGTCATGAAGGATATTAAACAGGTTACCCGTTAATATATTATGCTCCCCTTTGCGAAAGAGAAAGAAAATGCAGCTTATGCGATTCTCAGGGAACCATATATTACGTTGAAAGAATAGAGTAGAACAGAGATAATTCAAAAGATAGAAAAATATGGCATTTTACTGATTTTTCAGGGTTGTTTGGCTCCGCATTTAGGGCAAAAAGTTGCAGAAAGCTGGATCTGGGCTCCACAGTTAGGGCAGAACTTTGTACTTTGCACAGGTGTTGCTACCTGGGTCGTAGCTTGAGTAGTTTCCTGAATTGAGAAGAATGCTATGATCTGGAAAATAAAGGCAATAAAAAGAATGATGAACCCTACTAAGATTATTGTGAGCACAGCACCCCAGAACCAAAGAGTAGCTGTAGTCCTGAAGTAATTGATGTTCAGCTTGCTTGCTACGGTATTGTAGGCTCGCCTTACATAAAGTGCAGATATTATCAAGAATATCCATCCTATTACGAGCGCCGCTATTATTCCGAAGAGCGCAGAAAGGCCTACAGTGAAGACACCAAAGAGTGCACCAGTAAATACCAGGAAAGCCCCAGCAGCAAAACCTATTATTCCCGTTATCGCTGCAATTAGCATATTATCAAAGATGGATTTGTCCTGAAGTTCGTCTGAGATAAATTTGGTCGCTATCAGCACAAGTATATAGCCAACAATGCTTACCGCAGGTACAAAAAGGAGTATAGAACCAATGCCCCCTATAGTTTTTGCATCTGATAATTTAGACATTGTATCAGGTAAGCTAGTAGCACTTTATATACATAATTTCTTTACGCAGCTAATTTTATCTACATTTATCAAAAATAATATGTTCTTTATGTGACTCTAGAACCTTCGGGGACTTCCTTATCTGGCTTCAGATATGAGACAACATTATCAGCAGTTGCGGCAAGTATCATCACCTGGGATTCAAGCCCAAATATCTTGCGGGGAGGCAGGTTAGTTACAACAGCTACCAGCTTGCCTTTAAGCTCTTCAGGCTTGTAGAATTCAGCTATACCTGATACAGCCTGCTTAACTTCTGACCCTAGTGCTATCTTCAGAAGAAGCAGCTTTTTTGACCCTTCAACCTGTCTGGCATCTTGAATCCTTCCGACCCTTATATCGAGTTTTGTAAACTGCTCAAACGGGAAAGTTTCTGTCATTCCGGCGCGACTTCAGGAATCTTCTCAATTTATCTTTATCGACTTCGAATTGGGCTACGATGAGGAATCCAATTGTCCATTCTTGAGGTTTGACCAGAACTCACTACCTATGGAAGAACAAATTATGCCGAAGCACTGCTATAAAATTCCGATTATGCGGGTTCATCATATTCTCAAAACAGCAAACAATAAAAAAATTCTGTCCTTGAGCCTGAAGATATGAGCATGCTCAGTATAGGTGAATGGAGTTATTATGTAAGAGATGCCGAGTCCAGCACAGGAGTCATTGTTATCCACGAAATCTTTGGTTTTGACCCTTACATCAAGTCTGTTGCAGATAACTTGGCGCAATCTGGATTCAAATCTGTTGCTGTCGACCTATACAAAGGGAAGAAAGCTGCGAGCCTAGAAGAGGGTATGCAGTTCAGGTCTCAAATAAGTGGACAGGCGCTGAAAGCTTGCATAGGTGGTGCAGAAAAAATTTTGAGAGAAAAAGGGGCTAGCAAAGTTGGAGTTCTAGGATTCTGCATGGGTGGCGGCTTTTCACTTCAATCCGCGTGTGACTTGGGTCTTGATTTCTGCGTAGACTTTTACGGACTTATTCAGGACGAAAACGATATAAGTAAATTAAAAGGCCCGCTGCTATTAATACTAGCTTCAAAAGACGAAAGAGTTACAGGATGGGCACTTCAGAAGCTCCTGCCAGCAGCTGTTAAATTTGAAAAGAGGGTTGAAGCTCATTTGTATCCAAATACTGTTCATGCCTTCCACAGGCCCAACTGGCAGGGGCACAATAAGGAAGCTGCTGAAGATTCGTGGCAAAGAAGCATCGATTTCATAAGCAGGGTATGATAATTTGCATCATGCAAGCAGCAATGAGATTTCTTTGAGAATACTTTTAAGAATGAAGCAGTTTAAGTCAAGGTGATGAAGAATTGGCATTGGACTACAATTCCCTGCTTGACAGAGTAAGGGACGAGCTTCAGAAAGAAGAGAGCAAGAGAGTCATCAGGCTGGTACTGCCCACACCAGATGTAACGTATGTTGGTAACAGGACATATTTCAGGAATTTTAAAGAGTTTGCAGACACGATAAGAAGAGACCCGAATAAGGTTCTCATGTATCTTGCAAGAGAGCTGGCAACTGCGGCATCGTTGGATAAGGAGGGAAGAGCAATATTCATAGGCAGAAAGAGCAGGGATTCATTCAAGGTTCTGATGGAGAGATATGTAAATGAAAATGTAATCTGTCCTGTGTGTGGCAATCCTGATACACATATAGAGAAGCAGAAGAAGGTTTCTCTCCTTGTTTGTGAAGCGTGCGGCGCAAAATCACCACTTAAAGGGTAAAAAAGCGATATAGGCATGAACCTGTACAGAATGAGAATGATGAACTTTCGAGGTTCTGTAATGGTTAACCTCTGCGACGAAGAAATCCTAGGAAGAACACTAGTTGAGGGTAACCTGAAGGTTGAGATAAGTAATGGCTACTTTGGTGAAAATAGGGTGAGTGACGAAGAGGCTGCACAGCTTCTCAGAAAGAGCGATATTGCTAATTTGGTTGGAGAGAGGATAGTGAAGATAGCTCTGGAAGAGAAACTAGCCGACCCTAGGGCTGTGAGAAGGATAGACGGAGTACCTTTTCTCATGATCTTCAAATTCTCAGTATAAGCATAGCATGCCATGTAGCTGAAACTTTTCGCTACGTTTATTATGTATCCAGTTTTTGTCAATGCTCAGAGAGGAATATGGGAAAACGCAAGGTACTGAGTGAAGAGGCCCTCAAGGAGCTGGTGCTTCCTGAGAAAGGCGAGATACTGGGGAGGGTTGTCAAGCTTATGGGTAGCGACCACATTATGGTTCAGTGCACGGATGGCAAAACAAGAATGGGGAGAATAAGGGGGAAGCTTAAGAGAAGGATCTGGATAAGGGAAGGAGATGTAGTGCTCGTTGCGCCATGGGATTTCAACGACCAGAGGTGTGATATATTGTGGCGCTACACTGTGGCTCAGGTAGACTACCTGAGAGAGCACCAATATCTGCCTAAGGAACTCTGAGATGACGTATAGGGAAAGAAAGATAGGGGAAAGAGTCTCAGCAGAGCTTTTCAGAAAGGAAAGAAAGGAAAGATACCTTATCAAGAGGTCAGAGGAATCTGAAGCTTTAGAGGCTGTATTCGACAAAAAGACTCTGCTTACTATCTATTCCATGATGAACAAAGGTGTACTGAAGAGTCTTAACGGAGCTGTCAGGGGAGGCAAGGAAGCGAAGGTGTACCATGGAGTAACAAAGGATGGAAAAGAAGTTGCTGTGAAAATATACTATACGGTAACCGCCTCGTTCAAGAGAAGATTGCCTTACCTCGTTGGTGACCCAAGGTTTGAGAATGTGCAGAAATCAGGACATGCGCTCATATACGAATGGGTGAAGAAGGAATTTAGAAATCTAAAGCAGGCAAAAGGCTCAGGGGTTGCTGTACCTGAACCCATAACCTGCCAGAAGAACGTGCTTGTAATGCAGTTCATAGGAGAGAATGGGATACCGGCACCAACACTGAATGAAGTCGAGGTAGATAAAAGAGATTATTCTTTAACCATCAAAGAAGTTGCTAAACTCACCAAAAGGGCCAAGCTTGTGCATGGAGATTTATCTGAATTTAATATCTTCAAGAGCAACGATTCTGTTGTTTTGTTTGACCTTGCCTCTGCGGTTGACCTCTTTCACCCCATGGCCAAAGAATTTTTGCTCAGGGATGTTAGAAACATCAATAGATTTTTTGCCAAGAGGGGTATAGACGTGGTTCCGGAAGAAGAGGTTCTTAGGAGGTGCGGTGTTGATGAGTTTTAGGCAGTTGGTCAGGGTTCCAAGAGACAGGGTTGCAGTGGTGATAGGAAAGGAAGGGAAGACTAAGAAGAGGCTTGAAGACCTGCTTGGGGTTAAGATAACTGTTGACGGAGAGACAGGAGATGTTGCAGTATCATCTAATCCTGAAGTCTCTCCGATTGAATCAGACCCTTTCAAAGCTGTTCAGATAATTGAAGCAATAGGAAGAGGCTTCTCGCCAGAAAGGTCGGAAAGGCTGCTGGATGGTCAGAATTATCTTGAGACCATAGACCTCAGGGATTACGTAGGCAAATCCAGAAATGCCTTAGAGAGGGTAAGGGGAAGGATAATAGGCCTTAACGGCAAAGCAAGGAGAGTGCTCGAAGAGCTGACTGGAGCATACATATCTGTCTATGGGCACACTGTAGCATGCATAGGCACTGAAGTGCAGATTAAACTTGCAACGTCAGCAATAGTAGAGCTTGCTCAAGGAAGCGAACATAAAGTAGTCTATTCAGCGCTCCAGAGGGAGAGGACAAAGGCAAAATTGGAAAGGTTGAAGTTATGGGAAGACTGATTCTATCTCATGCTAAGGTCTAATCTTTAAATGGGCTTCATGTCGAATAGTTGCGCCGTTGATTTTGCAGCTATATGTAGAACAGAATGAAAGGAGAGTGAAGAAGGATGAGTAAAACCGTATTTACAGAAATAAGCCCTTCAGAGTTCTTTTACAGAAACAGAGACTTGGCAGGGTTCAGCAACCCTTCCAGGGCACTTTATTCTGCAGTAAGAGAACTGGTTGAGAATTCTCTTGATTCGTGTGAGCTTTACAAGATACTGCCCGAGATTTATGTCAGGCTTACACCCGTGCAGATAGATGGTGAGAGCTCTGACCCGAGGCACTATGAACTTTTAGTTCTAGATAACGGTTCAGGAATAGAAGCTGAGCAGATACCAAAGGCATTCGGCAGGATCTTCTACGGTTCCAAATACAAGCTAAGGCAGGCAAGGGGGATGTTCGGCATGGGAGGTACTATGTCCATATTGTATGGACAGATAACAACTAACAAGCCAGTTGAGATAGCCAGCAGCACTGACGGTGTGAGCTTTGAGAAATTCGTGATGATGATCGATATCGAAAGAAACACGCCAATTGTAGTGTCAAGAGAAAAGGGAGAGGCAAACGGTTGGAGGGGCACAAAAGTTAAGCTGAGGCTTGAAGGAGACTATCTCAGGTCATCGAACAAGATACAGGATTACTTCAGAAATACTGCTCTTGTAACCCCCTATGCCAACATAACCTTCATCGACCCTAACGGCAAAGTGCTACATTACAAGAGAGGAACTGACGTTATGCCTGAGCCTCCAAAAGAGACTCTGCCTCATCCTCATGGTATAGATGTTGAAGCCGTCAAGAGGATGATAAGGTTATGGAAAGGAGGACCTATTTATAAGTTCATGATACAGACATTTCACAGAGTTGGTGAAAAGATAGCTCTGGACTTTCTTAAATATGCAGGAATTGACCCACAGATTGAGCCTAAAAGTCTGGGAAACGACGAGCTTGTCAAGTTCACGGAAGCCCTTCACAGCTACGACAAATTCCTCCCTCCCGATGGAAGATGTCTTTCTCCTCTTGGAGAGGAGATATTTGCAGCTGGAATAGTCAAAGAGCTAAAACCAGAATTTTACGCCATAGCAGCAAGAGAACCATCAGCATATTCAGGTTTCCCGTTCATAGTGGAGGTTGGTCTTGCATACGGAGGAAAGACTATTCAACCAGGCCTAAAGCTGCTCAGGTTTGCAAACAGAATACCTCTTCTCTACGATGAAGGAAGCGATGTTTCTTGGAAGGTAGTCTCTGAAGAGATAGACCTGAAAAGATACAAGGTTCAGCAGGATGCTCCCCTTACAATTATAACTCATGTATGTTCTACAAAAGTACCTTACAAGACTGTTGGTAAAGAGTACATAGCAGATAGACCTGAAGTCGAAAAAGAGCTTAGAAATGGGATAAGAGACGTACTGAGAAAATTGCAAGTATACCTCAGCAGGGTTGGTAGCATAGAAAGACAGAGAAGAAAGATGAATATATATTCAAGGTATATGCCTCTTATAGCCAGATTCTCAGCCGCTCTGGTTGGAACAAAGAAGCTGCCTCCTTATAACAAGTTGATCGGACTTGATGTGTTCCAGGAGGATGGTGATGAGGATGTCTAAGCCACCAAAAGGTATTGCAGAAGCTAGAAGAAAGGAGGTTCTTGAAGCCTTAAAGCAGATTGGCAAGTCTGCCTACGATGCAATATACGAAGGGAGATTTCCAGAGATAAGCTTGCCAAGCAGGTCTGTCAATAATCTGGTTTATGATGATGAATTGAAGCAGTTTATACTCGGTGAAGGCAGGGTGAAGAGGTCGTCAAGAAATGTAAAGCACATAAGGCCTTACACTCAGCTTCTCTGGTTGGCTTTTTTTGCAAATCAGCTGGTTAATGAGGAGAGGACATCAACCCTTAGAGATGTGTTCTATTCCGCACAGGCTTTTAACATGGAATTCACAGACCAGAGTGAATCTGATGAGATAATTACAGATTTAGAAACAGCTCTCATGAAAGCTAGGGAAGATTTCAACGTTTATCCAGATGAGAGAAGTGCCATATTTGGAAATATGATTATAGAATATACAAAGCCTGGGTATGAAGGAAAGAGGCAGGACCTTAGCTCCCATCCTGACGGTCTTATGATAGGGCCAGCATTGACAACTGCTGAATTCATAGAAACTGATGCAGAAATTGTGTTAGCTATAGAGAAGGGCGGTCTCTTCACCAGGTTTGTCGAGGAAAAGGTTCACGAGAGATTCAAAGCCCTTCTGATAAACACAGCAGGTCAACCGCCAAGGAGTACAAGGTATGTTATAAGAAGGCTGAACCAGGAGCTAAATTTGCCAGTATACATATTCTGCGACGCAGACCCCTGGGGTGCGCATATTGCTATGGTTATAAGAAGCGGTTCAGCCAACAGTGCGCATCTGAGAGAGCTTACAACTCCTTCTGCAAAGTGGCTTGGAGTCTATGCTTCTGATATAGAAAAGTACAAATTACCCCATGACAAGCTTAACGAACTTGATATAAAGAGAGTTCATGAATTGCTCAAAGACCCCAGGTATACAGAAAAGCTATGGAAGGAAGAGCTTGAAACCTTTCTCAAGTATAAGAAGAAGGCTGAGCAGGAGGCATTTTCAAGATACGGACTGACATACATAGTTGACAAATATCTTGTTGATAAACTCGAGCAGGCAAAGAGCATGTGAATAGCAGAAAGCGATAAACACTTTAAGTATAGTATTTCAGGGGTTATGCAGCTACAAATTGGCTGACAGAGTTTCTGGATTGTTAAGGTTCATTGGCCTAATTGCTCTCATCTTTGGTTTATTGCTAATTTACTTTGCTTTGAGTGTAAATCCTCCTCTCTATCCCCCGATAGAAACTTCATACGTTATAATAGGTGCTCTGATGAGTGTGGCTGGTATTGTAGCCCTAATATCCAAGTATAGGAGTGACTGATAGTGATAAGGCTAGCTCTTTTCGGCTTCGGAAATAGTGCTAGAGCTGTTATTAAAGCACTAGAACTGCTAAGAAAAGGGGAAGATGTTGGTATATGGCATAGAAAAGTAGGAGGATATGACGTAAAAGAAGTTGAAGTTGTATGTGCATTTGATATTGATAAATCGAAAATTGGAAGGAAAGATGGAATAGAAGTATTTCCAGGTATTGCAAATGATGAAGTGCCAGCACATTTGAAGAATGAAGATGTTACATCCTCAAGTAAAGATAAAATTCTGGACACGCTTAAACAATACAAGGCTGATATAGCATTTAACCTTGTATCTTCAGGCCAGTATAATTCGTCAATCGCCTATGCAAAATTATGCTCCGAAGCAGGAGTTGCATTTGCAAACGGCACTTCAGCAGAAATAGCTAACAATAATGGAATAAGAGAACTCTTTGAGAAAGCTAAGATACCTATGGCTGGAGATGACCTTATGAGCCAGCTGGGAGGAACGGTTCTTCACAGAGGCCTAGTGGATTTCCTCGCATCAAGAGGCATTAAGGTGTCAAGAAGCTACCAGCTAGATGTTGGAGGGAGTACTGACACACTTAACACTATAAGCGAAGAAGTAAGAGCTGCAAAGAGAAAGATAAAGAGCCAGTCTATAGCCTCAGAATTGGCTGGACAGATGGAGACTGTTGCAGGAACAACAGATTTTGTTGATTTTCTTGGGTCGAGGAGGACTGTCTACCTTTGGTTGGAATGTGTGGCTCCTTTGAATGAAAGGTACACACTGGATGTCTTTTACAAAAGTAGCGACCCTGCGAATGCTATCAATATAGTGCTTGATGTATCGAGAGCTCTTATGTCTGATAAAAGTGAAAGAAAAGCCGGTATTTCTTATACGGTTTCGGCATATGGTTTCAAGAACCCTCCTAAAGCAGCTAAGGCAAGGGAAGCTTTGGACAGATTCGAAAAAGAATATGTGAATAAATAGTGCCGGACTGCACTTCAAGAAAGGCTTATAATCGATTGTATTTTGCGATGACACCTGCGCCGTCGTGTGCCGTCGTTAGTGATTAAGCACTGACGAGAGCTCAGCGTGGTAGAGCAGCTGACTATCAGGCTGAAGCTGTTAATCCACGCGGAGACCAGCTGGTCGCAGGTTCGAGTCCTGCCGACGGCGCTCATTGCTACAGATTGTAATCCTACCCCGCGTTTATCTGATAGAATGCACAGGGACATCAACGCCTACAGCAGAAGGCTTGATTACCAGCTAAGAAGGCTGCAGGCTGATGCATTCAGCGACAAAACTGTAATCCTGGAGTATCTGAAAGAGCTGATGGCTCAGGGAATGAACCTGAGCAGGATCGCGAAGCTCTGCTTCCTTCTCAGGGTGATTAGAAAGCAACTAGGGAAGGACTTTATGAGTGCAGAAAAGCAGGACCTGCAAAACTTGGTTATCTGGATAGAGCAGCAGAAAGACAGGTTTCAGGCTTGGGCGAGAAGCGATATTAAAGCTTTGATCAAGCGATTCTACCGCCGTGTCCGGGTTCAAGTAGTTCTGCAAAGTCTTCCGTGCTCCTGCTTATCGAAAAGATCCTTCTCAGGAATGGATCAGTTGCAAATTCAGCAAGTCTTGTAAGCACGGGGTCAAATGATTCCTCCCTCATTTCTGTTATCGCAGTCATTTCTTTCTTCATCAGTTCAGCTTCCTCCGATCCAAGCGTCTCCTCTATGTCTTTGAGCAGCGTAGGGTCTACCCCTTTCTGCATCCTGACAACAAGGTCGTAGAAATCTACCAGGGTAGGTGCGTCGTGTTTGTGGTACAGATACGAGATGAATGAACGAATGATTCTCAACATACTTGGCGTTCTTGAAGGCTCAGCCCCATACCATTCCTGGATGACCTGCATCAGAAAGCCCGTATATACTGAGACAAGCCTCTCCTCTTGTGATGTGTAGTTGGGTAATTCAAGCGGGTTGACTGAGAACTTTGTAAGGACGGGGTCAAGGAACGTTACCCTATCTGCATCAAGACTATCAACCTGGGCTAAGAACTTGAATGAGTCATCCCCCTTCGGTTCAAGGTAGATGAACGCTGACCTGTATTCCCGCGATGCCTCCTCGAGCCCTTTTGCGATCAGCCTTGTCAGTGTAGTCTTCCCAGTCCCCGATGCCCCAACAACGTACATATGCCTGCTCAGGTCATCGTATCCAATTCGTATATCGGTCATTTGTTAATAAAAGCCAACGACGCAGCCAGGTCATTCAGGCGCTCACTTCCTTGAATGAATTTGATTATCCTCTAGTGGAGGTTCATCTTCTCTAATTCAATGGTATGAAAAGCTACATACAATAAAGAAACAACGTTTATATACTATCAAAACGGTAGTGTAAATTAGTAATGCAATCAGATATTATCTATGAGGGGAAGAGGAAGATAGCTAGGAGTGGGAATACGTCTGCGATTTACATACCGTCAGAGGGGAAGGAATACTTTGCTCCTGGAAATGAGGTGGATGTTGTACTCCTGTTCGATAATGGTAAAATCAAAATAGAAGTGACTAAGCAACTCTTCAAATTCAACCTGGATAATATAAGAGCACTGGCAAATGAAAATGGCTTTTCTGTAGAATTTGATAAGCGGCTTGAGGATGCTGTTATGTTCAACGCTGTAAGAGAAGACGGCCTTTCGATCAGCTACACTCGATCGCTGCGTGATAAGATGGCTCCAGCATATGTTACAGTTTCCAGGAAATTCCAGAAGCTCAACCATATGTCGTACAAGAAGCTTGCAGGGGAAGCTGCAGATGGCCTGCGCAAAAAATTTGATGTGATCATCAGGCCTGAGGGCAACCTTGACACCATAAATCTGCTAAAGGAGCCGGAATGGTACAAACTAAATCTGGATAACGCGCTCGGGCTACTTGAAAGATCAGACAAGGAGCTGGGGCTATCTATAGTAGTCAGGTTTGACAACGTAAAGAACGGACTCGATAAAGTCAAAGAAGCCTTAGACCGGCTATCAAAACTAAAGGCCTAGTTTGCTTTTTAGGATCAAGGCCAATCTCCTTATTGGAGGAGTATCAATAGGTTTTCTATCTAGGCCGACAAGCGTTCCTCTGACCAGCTTTCCATTTGTTATACTTTCCTCCCCTTCTGTCTTAGAGATTATGATCGCTATAATTTGTATCTTAATCTTTTCGAGAAAATTCCTCCAGTCAGAGATTTCACCGCTCTTGTCATCCCTGCACAATATTATGGCGTAATCAGCAAGCTTATAAACTGGCTTTATATTTTCAGAGATCCCGCCTGGTGCATCCGCTATCACAACCTTATGCTTTTGATGCGATTGTTTCAAACGGTCAATTATGTCATTGATATCCTGTTCCGTAATATTATGTCTCTTTAATGTGTCCCGTTCTTTTTTGGTTATTTCTCCTCGTATATAACGCAACGTAGGAGAGAATGGGTCCGAATCAACAGCCTCAGCATCTATTCCTATATTCTGCATAACACGTGCGAGACTTTCTGCAAGGGTGCTCTTTCCTGAATTCGGTGGACCGCCAACAATAATAATAACCAATATATGAGTTCGCCTCGACTTCTTTTAAAAATTTTTGGGTAAGCAGTATTCCGTTGTATCTTTTGGTTTCTGGCTCTTCCAAAGGGCCTCAAGCGGAGAACCTCCAGATGATCATGCCTTCCCTAGCAGTATCCCCTTCTTCTTTTCCTGTCCCGGCAATGATGGTAGTGGCTGCGACCTTGTCCACTGCAACTGCAACCCATATTCAATATGTAAGTGAACAAATACAGGCAGCTCCTCAGGTGTGATGCATATGGCTGGTATGAGTTCCCTTTCCCTTACGAACTCCCCTCCCAGACAACCGCTCTGCGCATAGACCTGAAGCTCTATCGTTGGATCCGCAAATGCTCTCGTCCTAAGCCACCTCATCATCTTTGGCGTGTGGTAGTCGATTGGAAGCAGATAGTCGTACTCGTTCTTTACAGAAGAGAACGCTGTGGAGAGGTGCTGAAGTGATGCTATATTACCAGATGCTATGCCGTGGATCTCTACGATCAGTGGATACTTCTGTCCTTTTCGCAAAGCCATCTCTGCCAGGTCTTCCCCTACCTGGTGTATTGTAGAGCCTTCCAGAGGATGCGGTACCTTACCCTTTTTCAGCGAAAATACGGAGGAACCCTGGCCGAACAGTGTGTGAATAAGGCCCGATACATCTATGTCAGGCCTGGTAACTTCTATTCCTTCCCCTATTTCCCTGAGCAGCTGCAGCTGGTTGTTTGCTGAGATTTCTACCAGCAAGGTCCAGTCGTAGTGAGCGACTTTGAATTCGATCCAGGCATACCGCAATCCCTGCAACGAAGTTATTACCTTGGGTATGAGAAAGCCGTTTTCTTTTTGATCCCACGATGTGAACAGTAGATCAAAAATTTTAATGGAACGCCCCAACAACATAGCTCTCATGCATATCAACACAAGAACTATGCGTTGGAGTGTTCCAAGAGGGATCGACAGGTCAAGGTATTACATAACTGTTAAGAAAAAGTCTCTCAAGCGATGCATGTTGGAGGAAGGCATAGCGATGCAGTTATCTGCTCTATCATACTAGCATCCCTTTCCAACAGCTACGTAGAAGGCTCTGCAAGATTTATAGGTATGTGCACTGGACAGACAGTAAGAATTCACCTGAGATATCAGGATCCTTCTGGAATGATCCATGTCAACGACGACGTGATAGAAAGGCTGAGCTCTGCAGGTACCTTCTCAAAGAAGAGTATACTTGCAATAGATGCCCATGACATAATGTACTATGGCGACCCTACTGCAGAAGGAGTTGTAGGTACAAAACCAAGGAAAGGTTCGCATTGGGCGTACGAATTCGCGACCATCAGCGTCCTGCTGGATGGCGAGAGAGTCACCCTCGCCTCAGTGCCAACACTGCGCGGACCGATGGTGTGACACGTAAAGGCGCTGATCGAACATGCCCTAGCTCTTGGAATCAAGCCATGGCTCGTTCTTCTCGACGGTGCGTACAACTCAGCTGAGGTGATAAACTATCTTAACTGCATTGATGTGAAGTACATAATCAGGATAGCTCCACCGATAGACGGAATCAGACCAGGGGATGATTTCATCTACAAAACGAGGGGACACAGGAGGAGAGAGGATGAGCAGGCTACATTTCGAATAGTGGCACTGAATGGAAGGGATAAGGGTGGGAATGTAAGACTTTTCGTATTTGCTACCAACACAGACATCAAACCTGCCAGGGTCAGGAGGCTGTTCAGGAAGAGGTGGGGGATAGAAACATCCTATAGAATGATAAACAAGTTTCTAGCTAGAACAACGTCCAAGCTGTATTCTGTAAGAAGGCTATACTTCTATCTAGCTATTCTAATGTACAACATGTGGGTGGCTCTGAAACATAGTAAGGGTACTATGATAGCTGACTCGTTGAAACTGTACGCTATGATGACGTTGCTGATGTCGTTCATACCTGATGCGGAGCTAGGAGAGTGAGAAAATGAGGTGGGCAAATTTTTGATCTACTGTAAATTCTTGGGAATTCTTTGTTTCCCCAAGCCTCTTTATTTGCCAAAAGTGTTCTTCAATCTATCCTTTCAATATCCAGAGGGATATGTATTCCAAGCTCTGGCTCATAGTCCAGCCATTTGTTCCCTATTACAGCCTCAATAGGGTCAAAGATACGACTGCTGATAGTTCCCTCCATATGACCTACCATAGCTACGAGCGACTGAAATCCGGCTCTTTCAGTTCGATAATTCACAAAGTGCACTTTAGATGATGGGGCTATTATGTTTCTTATACCAGAAGTTGCAAGGTCCGAATCTTCAAAAGTTATTGGCCTATTCCCAGCAGATATGATATAGACTTCGTCTATTTCCTGAGCTCCTGTTTTCAAGGTTGACCTTATTGCATCTGCCACTGTCTTATCAAAAGAGGAGCCAAAGTCTGCAAGCTCCATTATGGAATTACCTCGACAAAGAACTGATGAAACTTCATCTGACTTTGTAAGAAGGCCCATAAGCATGAACGCTATTTTCTCATTCATGCTCTGATATACATGCTCTATCGGCATTTCTGAAGTGACGCTATCCAAAATCTGCTCCATATCTACTGTCAACAAACCACACCTTGTCTTCTTCAGCTTCGATATGCAAGTACCAGCAGAATATTCCAGCCACTTCTCCTTCAAAAGTGGATAAAGAACAACTGCAAGTACTGGTCTCCCTTCATTCCTCGCTATTCTGGAGATTTTTGGCATGAAATATGAGCCAGATTTACCTCCTGCATTCCCTATCATTATCACAAAATCTGAAGCAGATGAGAGCTCGGCGATATAATCAAAGCCTTCGCTTCCTTCACTGGACTTCCAGTCGAATCTCGGATTACCATCAGGAACATCCCTTTTATCAAAACTTGCAAAGGCGTATTCAGCGCTAAATCCAGAACTCCTCATGTACTCAGCAATCCTGCATCCCGCTGTGCCAACGCCAACTACCAGAGTTGAAGGAGATTCTTTTTTGCTCAATACAACCGCATACCTCCGAGCCCTAGCGATTTAAGAATGGATGATTAGCAAGGATTAACAACTGATGAAAAATATTTGACATTTCTAGATTGAAAACTGTCAAAAAATATTAGCTATATTATTTCTTCCAGCTGAGCCTTATGCTCAGAGGATGAGATGCTTTAGCCTCATCAAGAACGCCTACTGAAGTGTTTTTAGGTGCTGATGCAAGTTCTTCCTGGCTCTTCTCAGCCAGTTCGTTCATTGCCTGAGCATAGCTATCAAGCTCTTCAAAAGGCTCCGATTCCGTCGGCTCCACCATCATCGCTTCATCGACTATTAAAGGGAAATACACTGTAGGCGGATGAAGTCCCTTGTCAAGCAATCCCTTTGCAATTTTTAGAGCACTGAGTCCTTTCCTTGTCAGAGGCTTGGCAGAGACCACGAATTCATGTTTCCTTGGATATGATTTACCATGATTTAGCTGGTAGAAATTGCTGTCAAGTTTCCTAAGTAAGTAGTTTGATGCGAGGACCGATTGGGATGAGACGTCGAGAAGGCCTTCTGCGCCAAGAGTAAGCAGATATGAATATGCTCTGATTAATACCCCTATATTCCCATACCCCTCCTTTATTCTTCCTATGGAGTTGGGTAAATAATGTCTCCATTCATATTTGTCTCCTTTCTTCTCCAGCAATGGGACAGGCAAATAATCCCTGAGAAATGACTTCACACCAACAGGACCTGCTCCTGGGCCTCCTCCACCGTGCGGAGTTGAGAAAGTCTTATGCAGATTCATGTGGACAATGTCGAAACCCATGTCCCCAGGCCTTACTCTACCCAATATTGCATTCATGTTTGCTCCATCGTAATACATCAGCCCTCCATGCTCATGAATCAGTTTAGAGATCTTTAGAATGTCCTCTTCAAAAAGGCCTAAGGTATTTGGGACAGTCATCATCATTCCAGCTGTTCTCTTTCCCACAAGCCCTTTCAGTTTTTCAAAATCAACCATACCCCTATCGTCGCTAGGCACTGTTATTACATCAAAGTTAGCCATTGAAGCACTTGCAGGGTTTGTTCCGTGAGCAGAGTCAGGTATCAACATTTCATTCTTTTCTGTTAAACCTTTGCTCTGCAAATACTTCCTTATCATCAACACTCCTACCAATTCTCCGTGTGCGCCTGCTGCGGGCAAAAGCGACACTTCATCCATGCCTGTTATCTCTGCCAAGCTAGACTGAAGGTCATAAAGCAAAGACAACAGTCCCTGCACTGTCGAATGATGCTGATAAGGATGAGCGTTTTGCACTTTTGAGTTGTTGGCTAGCCTATCGTTAAGCTTTGGATTAAACTTCATTGTGCAGCTGCCAAGAGGATATATTCCTAAATCGACAGCGTAGTTCATCTGCGATAGCCTGACGAAATGTCTTATCACCTGAGCTTCGGTCAGCGAAGGAAGGTTTAGCTCTTTTCTAAGTAGATACTCTGGAATTTTTAAACTAACTTCCTCTGCTATGGGGTCAGGAGGGACATAGCCAATTCTCCCTTCCCTGTGCTTCTCTATTAGTAGACCCTCATCCCACTTTGCTTGCCTGAACAATGCTTATGCAACCTCCATAAGAGCATTTATCAGCAGTTCTACATCCCTCATGTTATGAGCTTCTGTGACGCTAATCATGTTAACTTCTTTCAGCTCTTTGTAAAACCATTCAAGAGGCAGGGCTGCGTTTATTCCTCTTTTTGCCAGCTGTTCAAAAAGTTCTTGGCCGTATATACCAACACCCTTCCTTGAAAAGGTGAAATCTGAGTAGAATTCAGAATCGAAGAAAGGAGATATGTATTTACCTGTCTCCAGTATTCTCCTGCTGACATAATGAGAATTTGAAGCTATCGCTTTTGATAATCTTACAAAACCTTCCCTTCCTAGCAAAGATATGTATGCTGCAGCTGCTATAGCCATCAGCGCCTGATTCGTGCATATGTTGGATGTGGCCTTTTCTCTCCTGATATGCTGCTCCCTAGTCTGTAATACCATTACAAACCCTTTGCCTTTGCCGTTCTTTTCATCTGTCATCCCTATTATTCTGCCTGGCATCTGCCTTATCATATTGATATCTCCTTTCACTGCAAAAATGCCCAGAGATGGACCTCCATAGCTCATAGAGATACCTAGAGGTTGACCCTCTCCCACCATTATGTCAGCTCCATAATTCCCTGGAGCTTCCAGGATTCCTAGGCTGGTAGGCTCTACTCCAACTATGAATAGCGCTCCCTTTCTCTTGGCTAATTCACCTATTTCTCTTACCTTGCTCTCTATCACTCCAAAGAAGTTCGGCTGCTCCAAATAGATAGCTGCAACATCCTTCTCTGCAAGGATTCTTTCAGCTTCGGCCAGTTCAGTTTCTCCGCTCTTGCCATTGTAAGGCACCTCAACGACCTTTCCTCCTGCTGGTTCTATGTATGTCTCGATAACCTTCTTCCTTTCGAATCCTGCTGCTGATGATACGGCTAAAGTTTTCTTTTTGGTTATTCTCATCGCCATCCTGGCAGCTTCTGCTGCAGCTGTTGGCCAATCATACATGGATGCATTGGCCGCATCCATGCTTCCCAACTCACATACAAGGCTCTGATACTCGAACAGTGCCTGCAACACTCCTTGGCTTATTTCAGGTTGATATGGTGTATATGAAGTATAGAATTCTGACCTGGATATGATATGGTTGACAGCTGCAGGAATATAGTGGGGCCAGATTCCTCCACCTAGGAAACATGGTGAAGAAGGATGCACCCTATCTGCATACAATGCATCTTCAATCTTTCTCTCTACCTCCATCTGACCCATAGGGCCTGGTATCTCTAGCCTCTTTTTCAGTCTGGTTTCAACGGGAATGTCTGTGAAAAGGTCTTCAATCGAATTCAGGCCCATAGAGGAGAGCATCTGGCTTACGTATCTATCGTTCGGAAGCAAATGAGAATATTTCTTCATCTACCACTTCCCAAAATGTCTGAAATTTAACCTTTCGCGAAAGAATAGCCCGGCTGACACAACAACCTTCCCTCCCAGTATAAGTTGATGATTAAGATTGATGATATAATTCGTATGGTGACATCCTCCAACGGTTCAACCGTTGGCTTCCATACTTTTTCTGCGGGTTGCCGAGGTGCTTGCGCAGTCCTCTGGGCGTTTTGCATGGAAGCTACCCCGTTATCAGGGGCTGGGGTTATCCCTTCATCCATGGGAGCTTAGTGTAGACCAATGCCATTCCTCATGGACTTGCATGGTTCCAGAGGCACTCATGTCCGCGATAGCTGCTCCGACATTATCATCTGTCTTGATTTAATTCTTTGCAGGAGAGCCTCGACTTCGTGGTCGTTCAGCCTTATCCCGTTTGCGGCCGGATACCTCTGAATAGCCCCTCTCTTCTGGGGATTTCCGAAAGCCAGAAACCCTACGAACAAAGAAAATGCAAGACTTCAATCCTTGCTGCTATAGTAAGAAAGTCATAGGTGTATTCTCTATATGATTTTCTTACTCTCTGCATCAGAGCTATATGCTGCCATAGAGTGAAATTCTTTCTTGAATACCTGCTGGAATAGAGAGGTATGTGCTGCCTTTTGCATACCCTGAATATGGCTTTGTTTAACGAACATTCATCAGGAAGGATGGGGGAGAGTATAGAGCAATAGCAGGCTAGGAGAAAAATTCCAGACAATCTGAAGCAAAAAGATCAGTTATGATAAATTTTCGAGCACAGGGTTTCTACAGGGTCCTTTTTCGTCAGTGCTCATTATCAACTCTTTCGCTGCAGCAACCAGTACCACAGGGGTACCAGCTTCACACCTTCAAGCTCTCCGTGTTCATCCCATGTGATAAGTTTCATAGTGCGCGCGCCCATTTCTTCACCTGCTTTTTTGAGTGCCTCGATTTCACGACTTCTTATACCATCGCTTGAATATGTAACCTGTATGAGTTCTTCTGCAGAGAAATTCTTCGATACCACGAAATCCACCTCGCGACCCTCACTTTTTCCGTATTCTTTCCAGTAATAGACTTCCTTTTCTCTTCTCTTAAGCTCGAGCATCACAGCATTTTCCATTGAGCGACCAATCGAAAATTCATAACCTAAAGCTGCATGGTATCCTGTGTCAACAATGTAAAGTTTCTTAAGATTTATCTGCCTCTTTCTTTCGCTTTTTGCAAACAGCTCCAGGGGAAAGAAGAAGAATGATTCTAGACCTGCGTCAATCAATCTAAGAACCCTCTCCTTGCCCAGGCTATGACCCAGACTCTTCAGGTACGCATAAATTCTGTTTATGGAAAAGTAGCCAGCATAGTTCTGAATAATGAATTTTGCAAGAGGTTCTGCAAGTGAAGGCTCCAAGAAGGCAAAGTCCCTCACTACTACAGAGTTAAAGTAAGACCTGAGCAACCTCACTTTTTCGGATTGTTCTTTCAAAAGCGCGACTTCAGGATAACCTCCAAACCTCAGATAATCTCGAAGAGCTGAGAGGATAGTACCCCTCATTTCTTCGCTGTAGAGGATCATCTCAGGTCGATCGAAACTTGCGTGCACCGCTTTGAAGTTCAAGTACTCACGGAAGGAAAGAGGATACACCACATAATCAACACTCCTGCCCCTCAATTCTTCAGCTACATTTCTAGAGGAAAGTCTAAAGGTCGAACCTGAGACGAAGAATTTGGCATTCAATCTTCTTCTGAACCATCTTCCATAGTCTTGAACATTCTGAATCTCGTCCAAGAAAAGATAAAGAGGAATAGAATTATCCGGCTTCGATAATTCATAGAACGCTACAAGCATATTGTCCAAGTCGCTAGCTTTTAAAATTGGGAGTTTCGGATGTTCAAAGTCAATGTAAAGAATGTTGCTTCTTGGCACGCCTTTGGCAAGCAACCTGGATATGGTGCCGTAAAGGATTGAAGTCTTGCCGGCTCTCCTTGGACCTAGAACAGATATTATGTTCGAAGGGTTGAGCGGAAGCTCAAGGTCTCTTTTTTTAACTTGGGGAATCATGCTTGAGACCCATTCAGCCACTACTACTCTGAAGTCCTCTGTGCTCAAGAAGACCAGCTGCAGCTTGGGCAAGTGAAACTTCTTAATAAATCTGGTGTATAATAGAACACTTTGCGGGTAAAACTGGTCCATATAGGACCACCTTTGATGCATTTATGCACATAATCTCCCAAACATCTTTGCCGGTAAAGCATGTATCATATTCTAGAATCCCGTACCGATTCAAGTCGTGGACTCGCAAAGTGACCAGTAAATAGATGGGCAATATTAACTCTTCACTGCCTAGCTATCTCCAATCTTTTGAGTGCTCTTGTGGAAGGTGTAGACCAGCTACCATCTTTCTTATTTGGGCGTCTGATATTATGTACTTTTTTGATTCCCTAGAATCTTTTGCTAGTATGTATTTTTGGTATTTTGATATCTTTCTTTCTATTCCTTTGAATTTCACAGTCCGTAAATGTATGCAGTCCTTTTTCCTATGGTCGATAGAGAGAAGATGCAGTAAGGGTCAGAAATCAGCTTTAAAAATGCGGCTATGCAAAATACAGAGCGAAGCAAAGTGGAAACCACTTTTGACAGTATTCAGCCGGAGAAAATCTCTATAATGCTGCAGGATACTATCGAGAAGATAGAAGCATTGGCAGGAGAGAAGCTGAACCTGGCCATTCCTGCTTGGAAGGTAACCAAATACATTCCAGAATGGTTGGGTGACCTTTATTCAGTCAGCAAGCAGACAATCTTTTTCCGCGTCAACAAGCTGACTGATGACCAATTAAACTACATTCTTCTGCATGAAACTGCTCACTACGTGCAAAACAGCATTAACAAAAACCTTGCAGGAATCAATTTTCCATCTTATGAGAAAAAGCGATTCATGGAAGGATTCTGCGCGTTGAACTCAGTGTTCTAATATTCAAAGCTGATGGGACAGAGAGAGCTGGCATGCAGAAGTGCTATGATTGTAGCGGCTGAGTAAGAAGGGGATAAGGATACTACTGGAGGGGGGACTATATCAAGAAGAGACAACTCTTCATTCTACATCATCCCAGTTAACGTTGCAAAAGGATAAATCTTTTTTAGACGTTCTATTGATTTTCGCTCCTTCATATTACTTATCACTTCCCTGTTGGGGTTAAACCGTGCATTTAAAGATGTAATTGTTGTTAAATGGTACAATAGCAGCAATAATGGATTGAAAAAATAGATTAATCGCGACAGATAAGGCTTACATTGCGTGCGAACTTTTTGCATGGTTTTGTAGTTCAATTTCTGAATGGAATTCGGCTCCACATGCATTACACCTGTAATGCTTGTGTGAATGTTCCGAGTTTGCATGTTGCATTAACTGGTCTTGGGTTGAAAATGCTGCTCCACAGACTTGGCACTTGAACTCTTCCATTTCTTGTCGATTATCTTGTATATTGAAGTTATAAAGTCCTTTCCTTTAAGGGTTAAAGGATTCCTTTACTTCTTTTTAAAATAGTTTAATTTTTATTTTCAGCATATTCGATTATCCCTTCAGCCATAAGCCTTCCTAATTCTGTCAGCATAACTTTTGTTTTACCTTTAGCTTCTACTCTTGTTTCAACCAGGCCCAATGATACAAGACCGTCTGTATCCGCACTTCCGTTTATGTGATAGGAAGCAAGAGGGAGGCTCATTCCAGTCCTGCTTGATAACTCTTCAAGAGAACTGCAACAGTCAGGCTGTGCCAGAAGAAACTTCAGTATTGCAAGTTTCCTTTCGGGCAATAATTTATAGTATGAGAATTTCAGGACAGGCAAAAATGCTATTCTATTGTCTACTACTGTAAATGCCCTGAGCCCGTTAACAAATGCTGCAGATAATGCAGCACAGTTGCTCATATTGTCTCCTGATGCTACGTTGACAAGAATTGATTTCTCATCAATAACAGCCTTAAGGTAAGCAAATGCACGGAACATTCCCTGCAGAAGTTCTTCTTTATTTTCTATTAACTTAACTTCAATCCCTAATTTGTCTGTTACAGTCTTAATCTCTTCTATCTTTTCTTCATACCTGCGGTTAGATATCAGGTATAACTTCTCTGTAGGAAACTCACGAATTGCTATAAAGATTGACTCTACGTTGTCTCCGAGCGGTGCGATTAAATTATATTTCAACCCTTAAAATATTCTTTTGCTGAGTATATTAACTAAACCTGTGATTTAATGTTAAAATATTGATTTAAATTTATTGTTTAACACTTAAACAAAAGGATTATCTTTAGTTAATTTGCTATATGTTCTGATAAAAATGCAAAAGGAAAAGGATGAAGATGAGAGATACCTGAGGACGAAAATATTAACTTCCCAGAAGCTACTTGCTGTTGATTTATATGCCGACTGGTGTGGACCATGCAAGATAGTTAGCCCCATAATAGAGAGGCTCGCTAAAGAATATGAAGGGACTGTAGAGTTTCTAAAAATAGATGTAGACAAAAATGCATCCCTGGCAAATGAATTCAACATACTGGCGATTCCAACCGTGATGCTAGCGAAGAAAGGAAGAGTGCTATCCAAAGTAATAGGTGTGCAGTCAACTTCAACATACAGAGAAAAAAATAGACTCTGTGCTAAAGGGGAATTAAAAATGTCAAACTATCCTAAAGGAAGAACTGTAGCATTGGGAGTACTAGGCGGGCTGATAGGTGTTCTAGTAATGGGAGCTATTGCATATATGATGCCTGTTCCGAACACCGAAGGAGCTCCATTCTTCGTTGCAGCAGCAATGATGATGGGGATGGGCTCAATGGCATACGCTGCAGGATGGGCACTACACATTATTACAGGACTGGTCATAGGTGTCATATTTGGAGCAATAGTTGCTTCTGTTCAGAGGTTAAACGTCAGAAGTATAGGGAAAGGGGTTGCATTGGGAGGAATTGCTGGTATAGTGGTATGGTTAATCTTCTTCATGCCTATGATGGCAGCACTGATGCCCGCACTGATGGGAATGAGCACCATGCTGATAGGAAGCTTCTTCGCCCATCTTATCTTCGGTTCGATAATGGGAAGTATTACTTTTCTTGCTATTCGTGGCAGTTCTCAGTAACGCAATCTTGGCAGGTGGCAAATGATGGTTTCCTTCAGCGAACGAGTCATACAAGTAACGAGGAGGAGTATGAATTACATCGAGGAACATGAGGCCGAGCTTCAACCAAGAACTATAGTGATACAGGTAGAAAAGATGGACGACTTCCTTTCAGCAGCAAAGAAGGAGGGTTCAGAATTCACGTGGTTCTCAGACGAAATCAGAGAAAGAGGCGGTGAAGGGAAGGGTGCAAGTCCTTTATCTTATTTTCTATCAGCAATGGGGTTCTGCCAGTTCGTACATTACACTGAGCATTGCATTATGGATGGCGTAAAGCTCCAATCACTTACAATGAAGATTGAAGGAAAGATTGTTATGCAAAGGCCTTGAAGGTTCACAGAAATTAAGTATGAAGTGAACATAAAGAGTGATGAAAGGGATGAAGTAATCATCTCGCTGGCAAAGAGAGCTGCAGAGGACTGTTACGTTACAAACACTTTAAAACTTGCTTGCAAGGTGAACGGAATAATCATTCACAACGGTAAAAAGATAGATGAGTACATTTAGAATTTATTTCTTTGTATAAAAGCCAAACAACCCACTCTCCAAATATACTTCTGATTTTTCCTTAAGCATCTCACTTTCTACTCTGGTGTGCATCAGCTATTCTTCAATGGAGTATTCGCTGCTTGATACCGAGCTATTTGAATGCCTCTTAATTTCCTGTATATCTAGTACAAGAACTTCGCATTTAACATTCTTTTACATTCATAGTAAAAACTGTTACACTTCTGCATTCATACGACAGATTCAATATTTAAATGCCTATTAGAATTGTTTCTGATATCAATTTTTTATATGTTGGTCAGGCAGGGTAGTTCGTCATTGAAAGCGCCTTCACTGCTAACGACTAAATTCACTTCTCTACCATATCTTGAGAAGTGGCTTTTTCTTAGCGTTATTATCGGGGTCGCTTCAGGCTTTGGGGCGCTTGTATTCTATTATGCTATAAAGGGTGCAGAACTATTGTTTTTGAACGATTTTGTGGGTATGCAAGTGCCCAGACCCGTTGGGGAAGGAGGAAGTCTTCAATACGTCTTCGAGGTTTCCAGATATGCGTTTATACCCATTTCCACAGCAATCGGAGGACTTGTCTCAGGACTGATAGTATATAGTTTTGCTCCAGAGGCAGAAGGACACGGGACAGATGCAGCTATAGATGCTTTCCATAACAAAAGGGGAGAGATAAAGAGGAGAATTCCTGTAGTCAAGACTGTAGCATCAGCAATAACTATAGGATCTGGCGGAAGCGCGGGAAGAGAGGGTCCTACAGCACAGATATCAGCAGGTATCGGTTCAGCCTTGGCTGACCTATTGCACCTTAATGATTCAGACAGAAGGATAGCTGTCGCTGTAGGGATAGGCTCAGGAATAGGAACTATCTTCAAAGCTCCCATTGGCGGGGCTCTATTAGCTGCTGAGGTTCTTTATAAAAGGGATATGGAAGTGGATGCGATATATCCAGCATTCATAGCTTCAGCGATAGGCTATTCCATCTTTGGTTCCGTTGTAGGATTTGAACCCATCTTTGGCTATACGACATTCCAGTTTTCAACTCTAAGACTGCCCATGTATGCAGTACTGGGATTTGTAGCTGGAGGTTTGGCTATATTGTACGTCAAGTCCTTTTATGGAATAAGGGGTATATTTTCAAGGCTGAAGATACCAAATCAGTTCAAGCCAGCGATAGGTGGACTTGCTGCTGGCTTGATAGCTTTGCTCTTTCCTGAAGTTATGGCCACAGGGTATGGCTGGGTGCAACTGATGATAAATGAAAACTTGAATTCTTTTCCGACCTTCGGACTGCCAACAATTGCAATACTTGTGGCTCTGCCTTTTGCAAAGATATTGGCTACTTCTTTCAGCATAGGTTCAGGAGGGAGCGGCGGAGTTTTTGCTCCTGGTATGGTGATAGGAGCCTCGCTTGGCACAATAATGGGTCTCATCTTTCATTTTATGTTTCCTCAGCAGGTACCCCATTTAGCTCCTTTCGTGATTGTGGGCATGCTTTCATTCTTCGGAGGTGCTGGAAAAGTTCCCATATCTGTACTTGTTATGGTGGTGGAGATGACTGGTAGCCTTCAACTTTTGCCTGGTGCAATGATAGCTGTCGCAATATCGTATGTAGTCTCAGGTCAGCAGACTATTTATAGCTCTCAGAAACTCACACGAAGAGAATCTCCTGCTCACACTGGTGAGTATTCAATACCCTTATTGGCACAGATCCGAATCAAGGATATAAAGACAAGTGACATATCTATAAGACCTAACGAATCAATAGAAGTTGCAGAAGATAAAATGGAATCTTTAGCAATAACGTCTTTGCCTGTTGCTGAAGAGGATAAGCTTATGGGCACTGTATATCTGAACGATATTATCGGTGGAAGGGGGAAGACTGTTAGGGAGGTAATGAAGCCAAACAGGATTGTTGCTAACCCAGAAACAACAGCTTATGATGCATGGGAATCTATGGCGAAGGAAAAATCTTCTTGGGTAGCTGTTGTATCAAACAGCAGATACATAGGCGCGGTGACAATGCAGGATATACTTAACGCCTACAGGTCAAGGATAAAGGGATTGAATACTGACAGAGTGGAATAAGAACTCATAATTCCTAAATAACAATTTAAACTGCATGCAATTTTTGAGATGGTCTGCCATATTTTTACAAATAGGTTGTCGGGTCAAGCGTATAAATTTATGTTCATTGTAGGAAGATTTGAATTCTATCTTTTAAATTCCGGAAAAGAATCAATATGGAATATTATCTGTGTAGATTTGTCAAATTCTTTGTGCAGTTGCGAAAAGATGTATACATGTCCTGATATACTTCACAGTTTTTTCACAGGATGAGTTGAAATCAACTACATACATTCTCCTGACTGCTTTGCTTATTCTTGGTCTTGTCATTGGTTATTACGTAGCAATTCTCAGCTCACCGGTTCAAAAGGGAAGCGTGCAAGTCAAGAGCGCAGACGTAACCCTAACTATAGTGCCCGATGTTAAGCTAGGACCTGACGGTCAGATGCATGATGCGTTCAATCCTACCAACCTTACAGTCTATACAGGCCAGGTTGTCAACCTCACAATTATCAACTATGATACAATGAGCCACACATTTACAAGCCCTTCCATAGGCGTCAGCTTTAACGCTCCAGGAGCCACGAAGGACGGTGTGCCGACTGTAATGCATTACCAGTTTACAGTCAGCAAACCTGGCGTTTACAGATGGTGGTGCGCAACGCCATGCGATGCATGGGCTATGTCTACTGGCTCTGACGGTCAGATCGGACAGATTGGATACATGGGTGGGTTCGTGACAGTCCTGTCTCCATGACAAGATTAAGAATAATCATCACTATTTTTTGAAATATTTTCTTCATAAAAAGAAATGGGCTTAAATCATTTATAATAATCTTAAATATATAGAAGTTCCAGCAAAAGGAGGTGCAATATATTATGTCTCTGAAATTGTATAAATCAATGGACCTGACAGGTAGCTCTTGCGCAGGAGTCATAGGAGAGCTTTCAGGTGTATACGAAGAGCTTCAACCAGGCGAATATGTCGAAATTCTGATAGGGGCTGATTCCGACAGAAAAGACCTCTACGCTTGGGCTGCAAGAGTAGGAGCCAAGGTTGTTAAGGAAGAGAGGCAGGGTAATGCTTTCAGGCTGGAGGTTGCGAAGCTCAGCTAAGTGGAGAGTGAAAGAATGAAGAATATACTTATTGCAGGAGCTGGGATTGGAGGCACGATAGTAGCAAACAGGCTTGCAGAAAAGCTAAGACAAGAGGTTGAGAAGGAAGAAGTAAGCATAACCATCTTTGATAAAAATGAAAAACACGTATTTCAGCCGAGCCAACTTCTTGTGGGGATGGGACTTGAAAACCCCTCAGAAATAGTCAGAAATGAGAAAGAATTGCTGAACCCTAGGGTGAAGTTTATCTCAGGAAAGGATGGAGAGATTGCAAAGATAGACGTTTCAAACCACTCTTTTGTTACGGCGGGTGGAAAAAACTACTCGTATGATTATGCCATCATAAGCACCGGCTCGACTCTGGACTGGGATATGATACCAGGCCTGAGAGAAGGAATGCTTACTGTCTGGGAGATGGAAGGAGCTATCAGAACCAGAGAAGCAATAAAGAACTTCACAGGAGGGACAATTGTATTCAATGTTGCGAGGCTACCTCACAAGTGCCCTGTAGGCCCTCTTGAAGAGACGCTTATGCTGGATGACTACCTCAGAAGGAGAGGTATAAGAGAAAAGACAGAGCTGGTTTATACTTACCCTATAGCTGGAGTCTTTGGGATACCAAACGTTAACAAAGCTATGACAAAGCTCTTTGAATCCAGGGGGATAAAAGTAATCTCTCCCTTCACTCTAAAGGAGGTGGATACCCAAAACAGGACTATAGAGTCTAATGAAGGTGAGAAGATAAAGTATGACCTACTTTTAGGAGTTCCTCCCCACATGGGAGCAAAGGTGATAGCTGACTCTGCCCTTGGAGATAGAAGAAACTGGGTTCCTACCGATAAGAATACTCTACAGATGAAGGACCATTCAGATGTTTATGTAATGGGAGACACAACAGACATACCCATCTCAAAAGCAGGCTCTACTGCTGATTTCGAGTCTTACGCTGTAGCAGATAACATTGCTTCCAATGTGAGAGGAAACGACCATAGGAAGATGTATGATGGCTCCGTCTTCTGTTTCATAGCTACAGGCATGGACACAGCTACATACATAAGGTTCAACTACTCCAATCCGCCAATCCCACCTCCACCCTCCAACATTCACTGGTTGGCCAAGCTCGCCTATAACAGACTTTACTGGAGTCTGACTGCAAAGGCGGTTGTGTAATATTGAGGCATGGGATTGTATTGGGCTCAAATGAACTTAGCAAGCTCGTTTTCGCAGGGATGGAGGCTGTTACAAGAACCGCAGTGGGGGATGAAGTCTCTATCTTCTTAACTATGGATGCTGTGAAGGGTTTCACGACTCAACCTGTTGTTGCAGAAGAGCTTGAGTCTTCAAAGGTCGTCAAAAAAGATAGCAGGGGGTACATGGAGCTGTTCAGAATGGCCAAGAAGAGCGGTAAGGCAAAGATCTATGCATGTTCCTATGCAAGCAAGCTTTACAACTTGACCAAAGAGAATTACCTTGAAGATGTGGATGATATAGTAGGGATAACATCTTTTGTGCTTGAGGTTGAAGGTCAGATTACATCAATATGGTGACCTGAATGGCTTCAGATAACAGAATTGAAAGTATGATTTCGAAGCTTTCTGACGAGAAGATTGCGGGTCTTGAGAAGGTTTTAAACAGGGTGGACCTGCTGAATAGCCTTCTTGACAGAGCTGAATCTATGCAGGAAAGCGGCGCTCTTGATTCCTTGACCTCGTTGACTTATGCAATGAAGACATTGCTGGATGCACTTCATGAAGAAACAGTGTCCAACCTTGCAACAGCTGCCGGCTCTCTGATAGAATTAGGAAGGGCAGTATCAAGAGAAGAAGTGAAGGAAAGACTGCTTCAGCTGGTTGACAAAATGGATACTATATCATATTCACTGGAGAAGCTGGATGAATTGAGGAAGTCTGGAGCGCTGGATGCCCTAATAGAATCAGCCTACCTTATCAAGACAATGAGGGATATGCTTACTGATGATTCTGTTAGCAATCTTGCTGGCAAGGTTTCTGCGCTGGTTGATTTATTACCCGTTCTTCCCGAGCTGTCAAAGACATTAGGCAGTGACGCCGTTGGGACAATGCTGAAGGCTACGGCTTCTCCTGAAGTTGAAGAAGCTCTACATAACCCTCCAAAGGTGGGTTACAGAGCACTGATCTCAAGCCTAAGGGATGAAGATATGCAGAGAGGTCTTGGATTTCTTTTGGTTTTGGGGAAGGCTGTTGGCAAAAGAGTTAAACAGGTATAGAGGCTAGTTCAGTATAACATCTTTACCAGCTAGTATTTCAGCCACCTCTGGCCTGACTATTTCTTTTGGAATGGGCTTTCCTTCTAGTAGCAGCTTCCTTATCCTTGTCTGGCTTGTGCTTATATGAACTTCTTCGGGATGAGGACAAACCTTTGAGGATACCATTGATTCGCACACTTTGCAGTAAAAGGTCTCGTTATATCTTACAGGTTTAACCCCCACATCATATTCGTCGAAGATTCTGTGCCCTGCATAAGGATCATAATAATTGCCTACGCCAGCCTGGTCTCTGCCTACTATGTAGTGGGAGCAGCCATAATTTCTCCTGACTATTGCATAGAATAAAACTGCTTTAGGTCCTGCATACCTCATGCTTATGGAAAGGGAGCCTAGCATTACCCTGCTGCTGGGATAATACTTGTCCACAAATACTTCATAGGCCCTCATTATCACCTCTGGCCTGTAATCCCCCTTTTTCAGCTTCCCCACTACAGGCTGTATAAAGAGACCGTCAACATCTTCCCTCTCAAGTGTAATTCTCTGTATATATTCATGCGCAAGGTGAGGAGGATTTCTTGCCTGGTATGCAGCAACGCACCTCCATCCCAGACTGGAAAAGCGCTCTCTAGCCTCTCTAGGACTAAGTTCGTGCTTCGAAACAGAAAGAGGTAGCTTTCTTATCAGAGTTATTTTTCCAGCTATTGCAATTTCTCCCATAGAATAGAGTTCAGCAACGTTAGGATGAGCTGTATCTTTTGTTCCATATACCTTCTCAGCCATAACAGTCCTATCGATTCTGTATTTCTGCTCAACCTCGAGAAGTGCAAATGGTTCGCCTTTCATATCTTCTATCAGTGCTTCTTCAGAAACTTCTATCTTGTCAGCCTGCCTCTCATCAAGAAGCAGCACTATAGGAATGGTCCATGGTAATCCATTGCTCAACCTGTTTTTATTAATTACACTTTCATACTCTTCTTTCCCCATAAATCCTTCTAAAGGACTGTATGCACCTATACCTATTTTTTCTGCGTCATATATCTGCTCTTCCGGAGCTCTGATATGCTTAAATTCATCTGCCTGAGAAAGAATCCTTTCTGCTTCCTTCTGATTTGCGAATCTTTCTACAAGTTTTCCTCCATATGGACCTATCATTTGCTATTTCACTATATGAATGACAGGAGCTGTGGTAAGAGTCCAAGAATCGTTATCAGGGTCATATCTTGAGTTGACGAAGACATGCCAATTATCATCATCTAACTTTGGATAATCAGCCCTGTAGTAGTAGCCAGGCCACCTGGTCTCTTTCCTGAATAAAGTATGCCTTACTACAGCTTCAGCTGTCCATACCCTGTGGTGAAGCTCCCAAGCTCTCTGCAGCTGATGCAAGTCCTGAGCAGCAATGCTGGCTAAATCTTCTTTGAGAAACCTGAGAAGCTCAAGAGCTCTGTTTAACATGAATGCGTTTGTCATGTACATTGTGCTCCAGCCCCCAGCGTATTCGTCCATTATCTTCTCCAGTCTAACTACGCCCTGGTTGGGATAGATGTAAAGAGGAGAAACTGTTCCTGCAACTATCTTATTTCTTCCAACTTCATAATTTTCAAGAGGCTTGAAGACTTCTTCCTTTATGCTATCTATGCTATTGTTATCAAGCTGAGGTCTGTATTCTGAATTGTCAAAAATGTATTTCACTGCTGCCTTTGCAGCAAGTCTTCCTTCAGTAAAAGAGCCTGATGAGAACTTATGGGCTGAACCTCCTATTGTATCACCAGCTCCGAACAGTCCTTTGACTGTGGTCATTCTGTTGTATCCCCATTTGTATTGCTCTGGAGATATATCATCAGGCCCGCTTGCCCATGCTCCTGAGCAGGTTGCGTGAGAACCCATTATGTAAGGCTCTGATGTCTGCAGCTCAGAAGGGGTTGTCTTCGGGTCTATGTTCTGGGAAGCCCAGACTATAGACTGGCTCATCGTCATGTCAAGAAAGTCTTCCCAGCCAAGCTCTTCTTTCTCCCTGGTGTCGAGAACCTGTTCTGTGTGAATGTATATTGGGCCTCTTCCTGCCTTGATCTCTCTCAGCATTGAATCGTTTCTGAGGCATGTTGGAAACGGTTTCGCATCTACGTAGCTACCATAAAGCTCTCTCTGCTGCTCTACATACTTTCTTTCGTAGTCTTCACCATACGCATTTCTGGCAACAGCCTTCAGCGCTAGGAACCATGCTCCAACGGGACCATAGCCATCCTTGAACCTTGTAACAACAAGCCTGTTCTCCATCTGAGTCATAGTAGCTCCAACCCTTATCAGAAGAGCATAAGCTGAGCCAGTGCTCCATGGAGCATACCATGTTCTGCCTGCTCCTTCTCCTACTGACTTCGGTCTGTAAACATGGGTTGCACCCCCTGCAGATACTATGACAGCTTTAGCTCTGAATACATAGAAAGTCCCATCTCTGACGCTGAAGCCTGCAGCTCCTGCAATTCTGTTTTTGTCTGATGCATCTCTCAGCAGATGAGTAACCATTATTCTGTTATATACTTCGGAAGCAGACTTCTGTGCAGCCTCAGCTACTATAGGCTTGTACGACTCTCCGTGGATCAATATCTGCCACCTTCCCTCCCTCTTATACCTGCCAGTCTTTTCGTCGTATATTATAGGTAGTCCCCATTCTTCAAAAAGATGCACAGTAGAGTCTACATGCCTAGCTATATCAAGCACTAAATCTTCTCTGACAAGGCCCATCAAGTCACTTCTAGTGTATCTGACAAAATCTTCAGGCGTATTTTCATTCCATCTCATTCCCATGTAGCAGTTTATTGCTGATAGGCCCATAGCTACAGCGCCGCTTCTCTCTATGTTTGCTTTTTCAACAACAACAATCTTCAGTTTTCTACCCCAGTATCTTGCCTCATATGCTGCTCCGCATCCTGCCATACCTCCACCAATTATCAGCAGGTCGCTATCTACCAACTTTGTTGATTTTGAAGTTCTTACGCTCATTTGGTAGATACCTCCTGTTTTGCGGGAAGCTTGAGGTACTCCGGCTCGTGGGAGAGAAGCTGGGTATTGAGCTCATCCTCTCTGATTGGAAAAGAGTCAGGCGGCTTTATCGAGCCAAACGGTGTTGTTCTTATGGGAAAGGTGAAGTTCTTTATGCTTCCATTTCTGTATTTTACTTTCCAAGATACCCTTCCCTTTTCGGGCTCCCTCAGAACAGTTAATGCATGACCTAGGGGACAGAAATCCGCGTAGCCTCTCATGTCTATAGCATGCTGAGGGCAAGCTTTTACGCAAGAATAGCATTCCCAGCAATAGTCCGGCTCGATGTTGTATGCCCTTCTGAGCTTTTTGTCTATGTGCATTATGTCGCTCGGGCATATTTCTACGCATTTACCACATCCATCACATATGCTGATATCTACAAAAGTTGGCATTTGTTGCTTTACCCCTCTACAACTTCAGGAAGGTCGCTTATACCCCTCTCCCTATCGATTCTGTCAAGAATGAAAAGACCTGCCTTGTAAAACGAATGAGGAAACTTTGTCCAGTGGGTTAAGGCAAACATCAGAGTTATCGAGATAAGATAGACATAAATGAAAAAGACAGATGCCATTGCAAACGATAAGGATGATAATATGTAGCTTGCTATGAACGATAACGATATTACAAGAAGGTTCAGGATAAATGAATCAGAATAGTTAAACGTAAATACAGAATTGCCCTCGAATTTTACGTTAACTCTCTGAGGAAGATACCAAATGACTCCTGCGAAGATGCACAGATTTCCCAGCAGTTGCGCAATCATAAAAGGATTGAGAGGTGAGATAACAAAGCTGCCAGCAAGGCCCGTCCCTGAAACAAGTATGGACAGAATTAGAAGCAAAAAACCCCAAAGTGTAAGCAGATGGGAAGCTCTTCTTCCTGGGCTGCATTTGCCTAGAGGAGATGATGAAGCAATGTCTATCAGGATTGCTTTCCCTACAGCTGAAGCGATGCTACCCTTCGGCGTAGTTGCCTTCCTTTCTCTTCTCTGCCTCATCATAAATTCTAGCTTCCTGTCGTGCAAAAGGTCATAGCCCATAGATGCAAGCAGTATTAGAAGAGAGGCTATAATGTAAAGCTGCATATAGAGGAGAGGTACCGTTGGAAACGTGGTCAAATCTCACACGATTAAATAAGAACTGCTATTAAATATTTCTATTATGCATAAATTGCAATATTATGTTTACCTAATATAATTTTATTGTTCCGATAAAACAAAAAATCATCATAATTGATGCAGGTGTAGGCTATCTGTACTGGAGAATCTTCGCTTCAGCTGCCCTTCTTTCCCTGACAATCTGGTCTACAAGGTCGTATGCCTTCAGAATCCTTTCGTCAGCTATGCTGTAATATACCAGCCTTCCCTCCTTTCTTGTCTTCACCATCCCCAGCCTCCTCAGCATCGCCAAGTGCTGTGATATTGTAGACTGACTTGTATGCAGCTGTTTTTGAAGCTGTGTTACTGTCTTGCCTCCCTCTCTGAATACGTCAAGAAGTGCAAGCCTCAGTGGGTGAGAGAATATCTTGCAGAATTCCGCGTGCATTTCGTAAGCCTTCATGCTCCTGACCATATTTACAACACCCTGAGTGAATGTATTCGGTTGTTTATCTTGATCATCATACTATTTTAGCCTTTTTATCAGAAATCTGTAAACTTTTGGTGTCTCATTCAGCTCTTCCACAGCTACTATCTCGTTTCCAGTTATCCTTGCCCATGCAGCAAGGTCAGGCTTTGAACCAGGGTCTGTTGCTAAAACTTCCAGCAATTCTCCCACCTGTATTTCCTTTATGGCCGCGCTGGTCTTTAAAACAGGTACAGGACACAGTAGCCCCTTTGTGTCCAGAATTTTTGCGGGATTTGTTTGAGACGTCAAATTCTAACATTATATGGTTATAAATACGTAATATTTAAATTAATTGGAATTGACTGTGAAATAACTCACTGGGAAAAGTTAAATATTATCATATTCTAATATGCAAGCAATGCAGTCTACAGGTCAGAAAAGCAGGCTGATTATGGTAGCAAGCAGGGGGACAGCTGACGGTCTCTACCCAGCGCTTATACTTGCGACTACGGCAGCAGCTCAGAATATGCCGGTGGATATCTACTTCACTTTTGGCGGAATGAAATTACTGACAAAAGGAGTTGCCGAGAGCATAAAGCCATCAGTAGACCTTGGACTATCAAAGGAAGAACTGAGCCAGCTTCTGTCCAAGGGAGGAATGCCGAGCCTCTTGGATATGCTGAGAGCAGCAAAGCAGGCAGGGGTCAAGATACATGCATGCTCTCCTACGATGGCTCTCTTCGGAATGACTGAAAAAGACCTTACTTCTGAGCTGTGTGACGATGTTATAGGAGCATCGACTTTTCTTGAGCTTGCAAGAGACCCTAATGCTGTAACTCTCTTCATCTAGGAACTAAAATATTTTTTTGATCTGGCTAGTCAGCTAGGGCTCTGGTCCACTTGGTAACCGTTCTTTTGCATAGTTGAAACAATTGCTTTCATAACCATCTCAGAATTTATATCTGGCAACCATTGACTCAAGTTTGCTACTTCTGGACTTTCCGGGGGAGGAATGCATAGCAAGTTCAGCCTCTCCAAGTTGCTGTTAAGCAGAAGCGTGCCATGAACTAGAAGGCATTTAAGCCCAGACCTTGCTGCCATTCCTGAAACCTTTTTCCCCGCAACTTCTATCCTGTTGGGAGGTGCAAAATAGGCATCCAGACCAAGCTGTTTAAGAGATTCTATTATGAATTTTGAATATTCTCTGAAGATCTTTTCAGGAGACCTGAAACCACCATTGGTCCTGACAAAAAAGCTCCAGTTCAGATTTCCTAGGTCATGGTAGACTACTCCTCCGCCTGTAAATCTTTTGTATACAGGAATTTTCATCTCTTCAGCAAGCTTCTGATTATACCATCCATACTTTGCGCTTTTTATCTGTCCTGCAACAAGACATTCATCGTTTATCCAGAAGAAGAGTGTATCTGGACTGCTTCTGCTTTCAACTTCAAAGAAAATGGCCTTCTCTTTTGCCAGGTTAAGTTCAGGATTTCTTGTTTGGGAAAATATAACTCGTATTGGCCTTTGTGAACTCTTTTCCATCACGTCAGCACTTCATCTGCTAGTTATTGCTTACCGCACTCAATACCCCATTCTTCTATGATAGGCTTGTACCTTTCTGCAGCTCTGCTTGAATCCAAGAGTAGCTTTAACTCATCTTCAGGCTTACTTGGTTTGACCTTCAACACCCATGTGGAATATGGGTCGGAGTTTATTGCTGAAGGTTGGTTTTTTATTATGGGGTTGACTTCAATAACAGTCCCGCTCAGGGGTGCCCTCATCGGGCCCATGTATTTTGCACTTTCGACTGTGGCTGCAATAGCTCCTCTGTCCAAAACTGTTCCAGGTTCTTTCACCTTGATGTAGATTATTTCTCCAGCATAGGCTTGGCCTGGGTCTGTTGCGCCAATTGTAGCAATATCAGATTCCATCCTCACCCATACATGATAGTCAACATCATAAAGAAGTCCTTCAGGGAACCTGCAACCCTTGTACTCATTCTGGGACATTTAGTATCATCCTAAAAGTAGAGTACTGAGGTCTGAGGGTCTGATGCCATCTCTATCAGAGTGACTGCGCCTGCAAAGTCTACACCATCAGGGAGGTCTCCTTCATGCATGTTCCATATTACCTTGGCAGAGGTGCTGCAGCACAGCAGTTTAGCCCCATTCCTTATTGCAAGGTCTATGACCTTCTTTAACGGCTCACCTTCTTCTGTAGTTCTAAGATTTTCGGCAACGCCTCTTTTCAGCAGGGAAGGACCTTCAGCAAGAAAGAACATGTAGGTATCAAAGCCCATAGATGCACTTGCTGCAGCATAATAAAAAGGTGTAAAGGCCTTTTTAGGCTCTGATGCGCCTGTGCTTACAACAAAGAGAAATCTCTTTTTCTGCTCCATGGCATATACCCATGACAGAAAGATATTTATAATCCCTTCGAATATTAGAATTTTCTAATGAATCAGATTTCCATAAGGCGGCGAAGATGTGAAAATATTACAAAGCCTCATGGCATTTTATCAAAATCTTGGAGAGCGATTTCATCATGAGCTATTCGAAGAAAGTAAGCAGGATGCTGCAGAGACTTAACGAAGATGGATGGCATTATGGGGGCCTGCCCGGCCTTCAGTGGGAAGCTGAGAACGCTAGAAGTGCTGACAGAGCATTAATACATGAGATAGCTAAAGAATTAAGAGAAGACGTAAGGTTTGAAGAATTCTACCATGCATGCATAAACTGTGGAAATTGTACTTCAAAATGCCCTCCTTTCAGGCTTGTTGACTTTGAACCAAGGATTGTTGTACAGAAGGTTATGCATTCGAAGGATGAGCCGGAGCTTCTTTACCAGATGATGGACCAATACATTTGGTCATGCTTCCAGTGCTATTCCTGCTGGGAAGTTTGCCCTGCACACAACAATCCAGGAGGGCTTGTAGCCATACTGAAGGAGATAGCTGTGAAGCATGGTCTTAATTCTGCAAAGAAGGCTCTTGAACCTTACAGCAAGATAGTTTACAAAATAATGACTACAGGAACTCAAATTACTCCGGATATGCATACTACCATAGCTCTTTTCAAGGATTGGGGTCCTCACAAGGCTGAGCTTGCCAAGAATATAAGAGCTGAGAGGGCAGCTGTTCCTGTTGAAACCATGGCTGGGGTTATGGACAAGTCTTGGAGGGTTGATGAAGAGACTATGAAGGAGCTTATGTTCATAGAAAAAGAGGCAGGTGTATTTGACGCTGTTGAAAAGACGCTTAAAGATGTAACAGACATGGTCAGGGATACAGCGAAGGAGGCAGGTGTTGAATGATGCCATCGGAAAAAAGCCTTATACAGCTTGGAGAGAATGAACAGGTAGAAATACCTAAAGAGGATGCTAGACTCTTCGAAAAATTATCATCGGATAGAAGGGCAAAGCTGGCTATGGGGACGACAGAAGAGTATCTGAGAATGCTTGAAAAGATGAAGGAGTTGGAAAAGAAAGGGGAAATAATAGTACATCACGTTGAGGAAGATTATAAGCCAGCAATAGTGAAGACTCTGAGTAATAGGGATAAAAAGATACCTACAGAAGAGTTGTGGCAGCATAAATCATGTGGTCAGTGCGGCCATATCCCTGGTTATATATCTGCTCTATACTGGATAATGTCTGAGCTTTCCATACCGTTTGTGGATGATACCAATCAGACTTCGTGCACCGCATGGAACTACTACGGTTCAGGAACTTCCAATTCCGTTGCACTCTCAGCAGTGTTTTTGAGAAACATGCATGTTGCATGGGAGAAGAATGCCTATCCTCTGATTCATTGCGGAACAAGTTACGGAGATTACAAGGAATGCAGGTTTCTCGTTGTTATGAATGAAGATATAAGGCTGAAGGTCAGGTCCATACTGAACAAGATAGGTAGAGATATAGTTATACCAGAAGAGCTTGTTCATTATAGCGAATGGCTTCACGTTGTAAGAGAAAGAATAGCAGAAAGAAGAAAGCTTGACCTTTCTCAGGTTAAGGCCGCAGTGCATCCAGCCTGTCATACGTACAAGCTGATGGCTGAAGATTACACATATGATGAAAAGATACTTGATGGAGCAAGGCCAGCACCAACCTCCAGCATTATAATGGCCTTAGGTGCAAAGCTTGTCGATTACAGCACATGGTATGATTGCTGCGGCTTCGGATTCAGGCATATACTGACTGAAAGGGAGATATCAAGGTCTTTTGCATACTTCAGAAAGATAAGGCCTGTTGTAAAGGAGACAGGAGCTGATGTGCTATTGACACACGATACTGGTTGTGTAACAACCCTTGACAAGAGCCAGATAGTTGCTTTAGCACATGGTTACAAGGAAACCGTACCTGTCATATCTGATAGTCAGTTCGCAGCACTTGCAATGGGTGCCCATCCTTTCAAGGTCTGCCAGCTGCAGTGGCATCTAGCAGATTGGAAGCCTTTGCTCAGCAAAATTGGAATAGACTGGCAAAATGCGGAGAGGGAATACAAAGAGTATATAGAGGCAATAAAAAAGGGGATAAAGCCTTCATTCATTAGGTCAGCTCCGAGAAAGTTGCAACCCAGGGTGAATGTAAGTTTTGCGGGGTGAAACAGATTGAGTAAAGAGAATAATGACAGGGTTCTAGTCATAGGATCAGGTCCAGCTGGGCTCAGGGCAGCGATGGACCTTGCAGAATTGGGCATACATGTTCTGCTGGTGGAGAAAAGAGGTGAGCTTGGAGGAGCTCCAGTAAGGTGGAAATACCATTCTCTAGCTCCTGACTTCACCCCTACAGAGCAGGTACTAGGACCGATGATAGAATTCTGCGAGAAATCTGATTTGATTGAAGTAAAAAGAAATTCGACTGTTGCCGAATGCTTTGGTGAAGCTGGCAATTTCACTATAACATTGAATACGGCTGATGGTAAAGAAAAGAGAAATGTGTCTGCAATAATAGTTGCAACAGGGTTTGAACATTTTGATGCCAGAGTAGACCCAAGATACAGCTACGGAAGGGCTCCTAATGTAATAGGAATAAACGAACTGGAGGTTATGCTGAGCCAAGGTAAGGTTACAGGCCATGACGGCAAAATACCTAAAAGAATAGCTTTCGTATTTTGTGTAGGCTCTAGAGATAGGTCCACAAATCCATGGTGCTGCACTGTATGCTGTGGAGTAAGCATAAAGCAGGCCATAGAGCTAAAGCAGCTTTTGAAGGATGTACAGATATACATGATATACATGGATATCAGGACAGTAGGTCTTTGGGAGAAGCTTTACTGGGACAGCATGGAGAAGTACGGTATAAACTACATAAGGGGAAGGGTTGGAGAGGTATACTATACTGGAGAAAAGCTGCTTGTAAAGGGAGAGGACACTCTGGTAAGGGGACCATTCGAAGTACTGTTTGATATGGTGGTTCTTGCTGTAGGGATAGAGCCAGGAGAGGGGACAAGACAAATATCTAAAGTTCTTGGACTGAACGTCAATGAATATGGTTTCCTTGCACCAAGAATACCCAATGTACATTTCGACTCTGGAAAAGATGGCATATACCTAGCAGGAACATGTGTTGCGCCAATGTCTGTTGAAGAGAGTATAGCTGAGGGTTCCGCTGCTGCTATGCAGGCTGCCAAACTGATGAACAGAATTAAGGTGAGAGCTTGACTGAGGATAAAGACGAAAAGGGGAAATTCATAGTAGAAAGAAAGTATGTTGACGATGATAGAATAATAGAGCCTGAAAAGCTAGAAGTAGGAGGTATAGATGTCTCAGGTAGATGGGGTACTCTAGTTCTGCCGAGAACTATAGAAGAGTTTGACACTTCTATCTACGAGAAGGTTCTGAGATTGCCAAGAGGGGAGAATATAGGGAAGTGCTGGCAGTGTGGCAATTGCACGGCGGTCTGCCCAGTCGCTCATGCGCACCCTGAATTCAACCCAAGGTATCTTATCCATATAGTCAGGATGGGCTACAAGGCTGAAATAGAAAGGCTGAAGGAGTTCGTATACCTTTGCTCTGGGTGCGGTCTTTGCAGCGCTGCTTGCCCGAAGGGTGTGGACCCTCAGGGCGTTATGATAGCCATGAGCATAGCATTCAAGTCAAAAAGGTGACAAAATGGTATACCTCATGATAGGGACCGCTGCAGTTGTTGACCCCTATTATGTTGTCATCTTTCTTGTTTTGCTTGCAGCCATATCTTTAGCTATGCTTTACATGAGAATCAAGACATGGGGTGTGGATTTCACCCCTGCTTCTCTTATCTCCTCTCTTGGTTCGTCTGAATTGAAAAATGCATCTTTAGGAAAGAGGTTATCCTTGCTAGCTAGCGTCAGCTTCAGGGATATCTTCCTCCTGAGAAGAGCAGGAGCATGGTGTGAAGAAGATATTCACACTTTAGGCAGAGGTTTGCTGATGTGGGGATTTTCTCTTCTTGTATTATTCAGTGTAATAGGTTTCATAGTTAACCCAACTTTTTCACACTTTTACTTGGAGAATCTGCTGGTATACTTGCTTGCAGGCTCAAAGTTATTGATGATAGCAGGAGCACTAATTCTTCTTCTGAGAAGGCTTTTACATAAAAACAGAAGAATCTCTACAGACATTCATACTTGGGTACTTCAGACCTTCTTCCTTCTCATAGGGTTGAGCGGTTTTGCTGCAGATTTGTTTTCTCTCGGCAATGACCTGCTGGCCTTTGGATTCTTTTACCTCCTTTATCTCGGTCTTTTCGCCGCATTCTTTCTATATTATCCTTTCAGCGAGTTGGCATTTCTTGTCTGGAAAGGGTCCCTTCTAACGCAGGAGAGCTTGGTAAAGGAATTGAGAAGAATATCAACTGAAAAGAGTGAGCCCCTTGCAGGAAAAAGATAGGGAATCTCTAGCATTCAGGACTGAAGTAGCTTTTTTAGGCAAGGACCATGTAGGAAGCGTAAGACATTTTGAAGGCTATGATTTGGATAAATTCGTCGAATCTTCAAGGAAAGTGATTGAAAGACTTGGATTAAAAAGTAAGGATGGCATAGAGTCAGTGTCAGGTAAAGCTACGTACACAAGTGTATCACAGGTTGATAATAATACATTTCTTTGGGTAAAAGGTTTGGAAGTAAAGGGCGTCGGCGTTGTAGCAGATGTCAAGGTTATTCATGGCACAGAAGACAGTGCAAGAGCAGATGAGTTGCTATCAAACTTCTTCGAGCTTGTATCTGTAGAAATGGGAATTTCATAATTTTTGTATATGGCTTCATGGTGTGAAACTGACATCTTCCCACCCAAAAATGGTGTGGGTTTCTTTGTTTCCCCAACCCTCCACATTTGCTAAAGCGACCAATGGCATACTGAAGAAGGATATGTAAATATACAGCTTCGGCCTAACCATAAACATGCCAAAGGTTCTTGTTTTATCTCCTCTCCCAGCAACTGTTGTGAGAAGCTTCTTCTCGTCGTATATATCGAAGGGGCTTGACGTGGACGTAGTAACGGTTAACGACCCGGCATCACCCTTGCTAAAGAAAGAACTACAGGAGGCTGATGTGGTTATAGGAGATTACACCTTCAAAATGGTAATAGATGCAGATCTTGTCAGACAGATGAAGAAGGTCAAGCTGATACAGCAACCGAGCACAGGCTATGACCATATAGATATCAAGGCCTGTGCGGAAAGAGGGATACCTGTCGCTAACATAGGAGGAGCAAATTCTCTTTCTGTAGCTGAGCATACCATAGCTCTAGCTCTTGCTCTCATAAAGAAGATACCATACGCGCACCAACAGGTTGTTTCTGGGAAGTGGGTACAGTCAGAGCTTATGAATTCTATAGGTGAAGTCTACGGCAAGACATGGGGTGTAATAGGAATAGGAAGAACTGGAAAGGAAGTTATCAAGCGGGCATCTGCACTGGGTTCGAAGATAATTTACTATGATAAGGTAAGGCAGGAGGGCTTGGAATACAAACAGCTGGAGGAGCTGATTAATCAAAGCGACATAGTTTCAATACACCTTCCTCTTACAGATGAAACAAGGAAGATGATTGGAGAAAGGGAGCTTAGACTGATGAAGCCAAATTCAATATTGATAAACGTATCCAGGGGAGAAATATGTGATGAAGTAGCGCTGGCCAAGGCAATTTCAGACGGATGGATAGCAGGTGCAGGTGTTGATGTTTTCACGCAGGAACCTCTTCCCCCTGACCACCCTCTGGTACAGGCTGCAAAGGAAGGCGCAAACCTGATACTTACGCCTCATATTGCAGGTGCCACAAATGAAGCAAGAATGAGAATAATACAGTTCACGATTGAAAACGTTGCAAGAGTGCTTATGGGGGAGAGGCCAGAGAACGTGGTCAACCTATGAATGTAGCTCAGACCATAGTTTCTTCCCTAGAATCTCTGGGAACAAACAGGATTTACGGATTGGTAGGTGTATCCATTCTTGACCTTCTAGATGCCATAAAAGAATCGCCAATCAGGTACATATCAACTAGGCACGAGCAGGTTGCCGTAAGCATGGCAGATGCTGAAGGAAGAATACTTCACAGGCCTGGTGTAGCAGTCGTTCACGCTGGACCAGGCTTGCTTAACAGCATGATAAGCATAGCAAATGCCTACAAGGATTCATCACCACTTCTTGTTATAAGTGGAGGTGTAAAGAGAAGAATGAAAGGACTTGACAGCTGGCTGGAGGTTGACCAGTCAAGCATGCTGAGGCCTATCACAAAGTACTATGCAAGAGTGGAAAGGCCTTCTCAAACCTCCAAGATAATCACTGAGGCGTACTCTGCATGCTCGTCTCCTCCTTATGGACCTGCAGTGGTGGAGATACCAGAAGATTTATGGGGTCTAGATGCAGGAAATGAATTGGCTGAAACAATTTCAAGACAAGCAGAGAAGCCCAAAGGTGAGGAAGTAATGCAAGTAGCCAAGCTTCTTGAAGAATCATCAAAGCCAGTATTACTTGCTGGAGGGGGAGTGAACAACCATGATGCAGCTGCATACCTATCTAAATTATGCCATTCTCATTCAATACCTGTTATAGTAACAGGTAACGGAAGAGGTTCATTTCCGGAGGATGATGAATTGTTTGTAGGAAAGGCTGGGTTTGGAGGCGGGAGCACGGCCGCTGATTATGTGCTTGAAGAAGCTGATTTAGTCGTTGCTGTAGGAGCAGGTATATCTGATGTAACCACATATGGCTATATCGTAATGCCAAAGGGTAAAAAGGTTGTTGTCGACTTGGATGGTATGGCTGAAAAGAAGCCTGTTCAGCTGACGATGCATTTGCAATGCGACGCAACATCTTTTCTCAAGATGCTATTAGATTATAATTTTGCAGATAAAAGAAGAGAGGAGTGGTTGAAATTAATAGCTGTGAAGAAAAGAGAATGGGAGGATATGTTGAATGTCTCTGCCTCAAAAAGTGATATAGGATGGGTCAATCCGTCAAAGTTCTTCAGAGCTCTTAACAGTTCCATGCCTGACGATGCAATTGTGACAGCAGGGCAAGGCGTGCATATAGTATATGCTTATGATTATCTCAAAATAAAAAGGCCTAACAGCTTTTTGGCGGCAACTAACCTGGGAGCGATGGGTTTTGCTTTCCCCGCAGCCCTTGGAGCGAAGGTTTCAGAGCCTGACAGAACTGTTATAGCTGTGCTTGGAGACGGAGAATTTATGATGACAGTGCATGACCTGGAGACTGCTGTCAGGGAAAAGATAGGAGTGAAGGTTATAGTGGTTAACGACAATACTTACAGAGTTCTCTATCTACGCCAGAAGCTTCAGAAGATGGGAAGACTGATAGGTACTTTGCATTCAAATCCTGACTTCGTGAAGCTTGCAGAAGCATTTGGAGCAAAAGCTATGAGCATAAGCTCGGATGAACAGATAGAAGAAGCTATACAGTTTCTAATGCAAAAAGATACTAGCCCTGCAGTACTTGAATTAAAGATCAATCCGGATGAAATGCCCCCACTTAACCTTGAACCTTCCTCAAGGTTTTAGCAAGCCTTCATCTTTATATCTCTTGCATGGTTATGCATACTAGGCTTGAATGCAGAAAGGTATAGGTGGGTTGTGCTTGCAACATACACCTTTGTTGCATTCGCTTCACAGCTGATATGGTTGAATTTTGCTGGCATAGCAGAGCCCCAGCTTACAGAAATATATGGGGTGAGCGTAGAACAGGTAGGTTATCTGGCAGCGTTTTGGCCCCTCGTATTCATACCTCTTTCAATACCTACAGGCATCAGCATCGATAAATGGGGCTTCAGGTTGAATGTTGCTCTGGGCTCAGGTATCATTGCGTTGTTTTCGTGGCTTAGAATCTTTGCTGGTCTTAACTTCAACCTTCTCCTTGCATTTCAGACTCTTGCAGGTATAGGCCAGCCTTTTGTGTACAACGGAGTATCAAAACTCGCAGGAAGCTGGTTCGAGAAAGGAGAGCAGACTTTGGCAAATGGGTTGGGAACTATGGGGCAGATAGCTGGGATGATAGCTTCTTTAGTGCTTGCACCTTTAATGGTACCTGATGCTTCCTATTCTGAACTGAAACAGAATATGATACTTTTTGCAATCATAGCAACTTTTGCATTTATTCTATTTTCGCTACTTGCTAGAGAAGCAGTTGCTGAAGAAAGGACTAGGATGTGGCATGATGTGCTTCACGAAATAAGGGCTGTAAGCAGTATGAGAAATGTAATTATACTTTCCATACTTTTCTTCATAGGAGTAGGAATATTTAGCGGCTTAATACAGTGGACGGAAAGTATACTTGAAAGTAGAGGTCTAAGCCCTTTCTACGGTTCACTTGTAGGAGCTGCAATGCTTGTAAGTGGTATTGCAGGAATGGTGGTAATATCCTACGTAGCGGATAAGCTTTCCATGCTCAGAATCTTTGTAACAGTAAACAGTGCAGTAGTTGCAATCTTTCTTCTGCTATTTTCTTTCAATTTTGGGTATATTGTATACGTAATATCTGCCGTCATTATAGGCTTCTTCCTGCTTTCTCTTGCTCCAGTCGGCCTGCAGATATCGCTTAATACAGTTGGAGAAATGAGGTCTGGTAGTGCTGCGAGCATAATCTGGCTTGCTTCACAGGTCGGAGCATTGGTAATAATAGTGATGATGGCCTCTTTGAGCAATATCAGCTCCTCCTTGCTCACTAATCAATGGTCTTATTCGCTACTTTTCTGCTCTATTCTGATGATATCTGCTGCAGGAATAAGTCTCTTTTTGAAGGAGAAAAGATAAGCAAGGTATAACAGCCTACAGTTTGAAAGGATTGGCAAATATGGCAAGAAAAAAAGATAATGAAAAGGAATGGCTGCTGGCAATAGACCTTGATGGCACAATCTGGGACCATCTGGATATATCTTTGGTAAATCCTCCTTACAGAAAAGAAAGGGAGGGTGTGCTGATTAACGAAGAAGGAGAAAGGGTTAGGTTGAACAAAGATGCTATTGAATTCATAAAATGGGCCAGGAAAAATGGTGCAATAGTAGCAAGCCTATCCTGGAACAAACCTGACCACGTTTTTAGGGCGCTCGATGTGTTTGGTATCAGCAACCTTTTTGATTACCATGCAACGGAATATACTGCAGAGAAGGATAAGAGGCTACTTGAACTTATTAGAAGTCTAAATCTTAAGAGTATAAAGATTCCAAGCTATAGGATAGTCTACATTGATGACAGGGATATACACATTGATGATATAAGAAGGAATGTTGGCGATGTTTTGTTCATCCACATATGGAAAGAAGTAAACGATTTTTCTGAAGCCAAGAAGATGATTCAGGAAAAGCTGCTTGACTCTCAAAATCAGACCTGAGCATTGATCCTTTTCATATCCTTTCTGTTCCTCCAGTAATAGCTGACAAAGTAAGAAAAGCCCTTCCTGTATAAATCATTGTTGCGAATATCAGGGCTATACACTTTTGATATCTTGCTCTCTATCTCTTCTGCTTTAAGATAGTTAAGGCCAATCGATGCAAGCATAGCCGCCCCGCTTGCTGTAGAAAGATTTGGGCTTTCAACAACTCTGACCTCACGCTCAAGTACATCTGCAAATATCTTTGGCCAGACTTTTGACAAAGCTACACCTCCAGACATTGTTATTGGACCCTTTGCATAAGAAATGAATCTTTCCACAGTAGATAACAACCATTTTGAGTTGTAGGCTACGCCTTCCATAACAGCTCTGAAGATATCACCCCTGCTATGTTCAAGAGACAAATTGTAAAACCCACCTCTGATGTATGGGTCCTCAACAGGCGTCCTCTCTCCGAATAACCAAGGCAGGAAGAGAAGGCCTTTCGCACCAGAAGATGATGAAGAAACAATGTTATCAATAATTGCATATTTATCTTCCCCTTCTAAACCAAAGAGTCTGCTTATGTACTCGAGACAATTGCCAGCATTTTCCTGTTCGGCAGCTACGAAGTAATATCCTGGAAGGGCAGAAGGAAGAGATGCTATATTGTGGAAGATATCAGTCTTTTTGGATGATGTGTGCGCAGTTATCCATAGGGAAGTTCCCGCGTACAGAAGAAGAGAACCCTTGCTTATACATCCAGCACCCACAAGTGAGCATTGCATATCTCCAGAACCAGAAATCACATCTACATCATCAGGCAGAGCAAGTTCTGATGCAACGTCTTTCTTCAACTTCCCTACGACATCTATAGGAGAGACCAGATCTGGCAGCTTCTCCTTATCTATTCCTGCTGCTTCTATCAATCCGTTATCGTATTTCACAGAACTTGGATTTCTGTTGTCAGTCACCCATAAGAGAGACATGTTATCCCATGATGCCTTGAACTCTCCTGTAAGCTTGAATGCTAGGTAATCCTTGGGTTCAAGAAATTTGTAGGTATTCTTGTACAGCTCTGGCATTTCATTCTTTATGTAGAGGATATGGGCAAGAGAGTCCTTTCCTGAATGGGCTGGAGCACCAGCTGTCTTTCTCAACCATCTGATTAGTTTGTCAATCCTGTAGCCAGATATAGATGGGAAACCGGAAGTCAGCTTCTGCACATGCTTTTTCCCCCTTGTATCCATCCAGATTATAGCTTTGTGAAGCTCCTTACCGTCAGAAGATAATGGAACCGTACCTGACCACTGCCCTGTTAGTCCTATTCCTCTAACATTGCACTTTTGCATTTGAAGAACCCTACGGATTCCTTCCTTCACAGCTTCTACCCAGATAATAGGGTCCTGCTCAGCTTTGCCCCCTTCTCCTATCTCTACAGTATAACTTACTTTATAGCTTGAGAATATCTTTCCTTTTTCATCTGTCAGCACAACTTTGCATGAGGATGTGCCAAGGTCAACGCCAATAAAACAGTCCAAGCCTATATTCACTCTAGGTATAGAGCCATTCAACTATATTCTTGATAAACAGTTCAACTTCATCCCTGGGAAGTGACGAAGCCATGCCGTATACGGGAGCTAAAGGTGCTGACTGAATTTTACCGCTTTCTGCATCATTCACTGACCTTCTCAAATCTCTCAAGAATTTCTCCTTTACACCTTTTACTGTATGCCTCATAGTGATTGCAATATGAAATGCGGCTGGATTCATCAGTCCGTTCAGAACCCAGCCTCTTCGGGCCATGCCCTCCATTATCGTATATGGGTCATATTTGTCCGAGGAAAATGCAATCACCCAGAGAGGTTTTCCAAGAACTTTTATTCCTTCGATGTTCTTAACTCCGTTCAAAATAAAATTCCCGGTATCAAGAATTCTTTTTACTGAATTGACGTAGCCTTCCTCCCCAAGGGCAAGCATAACAGCCCATGCTGCAACTATGGGAAAGCCTGCTCTGCTACCAGACATAGTAGGAGTAAAATAGATGCCTCCCTGCCAGTTCGTTGCCGCATAAACCTGATGCTGAAACATCTCGCTGTTACGGTATAGGATGACAGATGTTCCCTTTGGCGCAAAACCATACTTGTGTGTATCTATTGATATTGAAGTCACTCCTGGATTTCTGAAATCAGATACGGGAATTGTATATCCTGCCTTTTCGGCAAATGCGTTGATGAACCCTCCAAGACAGGCATCAACATGTAATCCTATCTGACTGTCCAGAGCTATTCCTGAGAGCTCTTTGACATCGTCGTAAGTCCCGAAAGGAAAGCATGGAGCAGATGCAACGATAGCAACTGTGTTACTGTTTATACTCTCTTTGATCTTCTCAACATCTACCTGGTAATCATAATTCAGAGGAATGTATACAGGTCTAAGTCCAAAGTATTCACATGCTTTGGAGAAAGCTGCATGCGCAGACAGTGGCAGTATTATGTTTGGCTCTGTTATACCCTTCTCCTTTTTGAAATGGTCCCTGTAAGTTTTAACTGCTAGCAGTATGCTCTCTGTTCCTCCAGAAGTTACAGAGCCCCTGGCAGATTCATCGGCATGCATCAGAGAAGCAACCATGGAGACTATTTCTGCTTCAAACTTTGTCAGGCTTGGCCAGATATCTATATGCAAAGAATTGCTTTGCGAGTATAGCTTATGGACTTTGCTGATAAAAGTAATGAGACTTCTTTCACCATGATAGACAGCTCCTGATACCCTGCCAGACTTCCAGCTTTTATCTTCGTTTCTAATCAGGTTTGAAAGTATTGAGAGAATTCTCTCCTTCTGAAAACCGTCTTTTGGAAGTCTCCTGAACTCCATCACTTTTCCCTTGTATGGTTTCAGGCTCTTTTGCAGATAGGCAAGCAACGAATCAAACCCTGAATCATCACCCTTTTTTGACATGAAGTAGCATGCATTCATGCTATATTTAATATTGTTCGAAGGGGTAATTGCTCAACATAAGATTCAAGCGCATACATTATATCATGGACCTTAAAGTAGTACAGAGCCAAGTTGACTGACTGGGACCCAGCCAGACTACCTGAAAATCCTAGCAAAACGGTAGCAATACTGAAGTTCGTCAGAGTTGAGCATACCTTTCTAAGCCTTCCAATGGCCTATTCCGGAGCCTTCGTAGCAATAATGAATATCCCGAGCATTAAAGTTCTTGTCCTGATATTTTTCGCATTATTCTTCATCAGGGTTGCAGGAATGACCATGGATAATATAGTCGACCTTGATGTTGATGCAATGAACCCCAGGACAAAAAACAGACCGCTTGTAACTGGCGTCATAACCTTAAGGGAGGCATGGTCAATGCTGATAATCTGCACAATTGCGTTTTTTGCTTCAGCATATATGATAAACTTCTGGGCTTTTGCTCTTTCTCCCGTTATCGCGCTTGCTGTACTATCATATCCCTTCGTCAAGAAGTATACACACTTCGGGGCGTATCATATAGCACTGATTGAAGCTCTGTCTCTCTTCAGCGGTGCAGTGGCTTCGGCCGGGAGCATTTATGCAGGGATAAACGAACTTTTGGTAAGAATTCCCTGGCTTCTTGTAATTTCCACCCTCTTCTGGGCTGTTGGATTCGACCTTTACAATCATATCATAGATATCGAGTTCGACAAGTCTGTGGGCTTGAAAAACCTGACCATGCTTCTTTCTAACAGAGCTCTGCCTTTTGCAGGACTGAATCAATCACTTTCTGTCCTTCTTGCTTTTCTCGCTGATTACACATACAGGCTAGGAGTAATATCTTATGTGGCAACCTTGGCACATGGTCTGATAATGGCCTATGCATACAAGAGGGCAAGCGAAGAAGAATACGGAAAAGCCTTCAACTACAACATAATATCTTCAATCGTTTTGGGTACAGGAATAGTTATAGATGTTGCCCTTGGGAGACCGTTTATATGAGATTCATTTAGAAATTGATGAGGAAACCCATCTTACCCTTTCTGTACACGTAATACCTTTCAAGAAACCTCTTCATTATATATCTTAGTCTTGATGTTTTGACAGATTGTATATTTCCTTTCCAGGGTAAATCGCTTCTTATGTGTATTCCTTCTCCCCTTCCCGTATCGATTATGTTGATAAAAATAGGTTTGAAGGGCTTAGTATTTCCTGCTATCATGCCTGCAGCATGTACGCCCATTCTCATGGCTAACTCTCCCACCTTTGGTCCAATGTCAACTACATCACCTGCAGCATATACCCCATCTGCAACAGAAAGGAATTCGTCAACTTTCAAAAAGGACCCTAGCGGATATGGAGGTTCTGAGGGAGGTAAGACCTGTTCAGCTTTGTCTGCCTGCTTTATTCCCTCAGATTCAGCAAGCATTCTGACTCTTCTTTCAACCCTTTCACCAAGCCAGTCAAGGTAGCCTCCATGATAATGAACGCGTTTTCCCACAGCGTTCAGGTAAAAAGCTATCTGAATAGCTATATATTCATCATATTTGAAAGCAGCAGCTAGACTGATATGTTCAGCTCTTAACAGGCTCTCTACGAAACTATCCAAGTTTCTTCTCTGGGCACCCATTGCTATTATCAATTTGTCTGCATCAAACCTTCCATCATCCGTAAAGACTGTTTTTGAAGAGATATCGATATCTTTTATTTTGCATCTCCTGACGAATCCGGGTAGGGTGAAACAGCTTCTATCTTTTCTTTTGAGAATTTTACTTCTCAGCCACGCATTTTTAATCTGGAATACGTTGTCAGCTGACAGAATTTCTGCATTAATTCCTCTTCTTTTCAATTCATAGTAGGCATTTAAACCCGCATAGCCAGCTCCCAGTATGATTACATTCAACAAATAGCCTTTCAGTTCTGTTGATTAAATAGTTTGCAAAGAATCACTTTTGCCTGTATCTTTCCTTCAGAACCTTTTTGTCTATCTTTCCTACGCTTGTTAAAGGTATATCTTCTGCAATTATGAATTGGTCAGGAATCCACCACTGGAGTACCTTTCCCTTACTTGCTGCATCCTGAAGCTTACTCTTGATTAAATCGATAAACGCATCGCTCTTTTCCCCTTTAGGCTTGACTATTGCTAAAGGTCTTTCACCCCACTTCTGGTCTTCTCTCCCTATTACGGCAACAGATGCTACTCCTTCAACTTCAGATATAATTGATTCTAGTACACTACTCGGAATCCATTCTCCACCACTCTTTATCACATCCTTAACTCTGTCCAGAACCTGTATTCCTCCATCCTCGCTTATCTTAGCAAAGTCTCCCGTTTTGAACCAGCCATCTTCGAAAGAAGCTTTGCTTCTCTCCTCATCCTTATAATAGCCATCTGGGAGCCATGGTGCCCTTACATATAATTCACCACTTTCACTCACGCCAGCAGTTTTACCTTCAGCCGTTACTACTTTGAAATCTACGAAGGGAACAGGGTGTATCGAATCTGTATGGTTAGTCTTTCTGAGCTGAATTGCCGTTGCAAGCATATCTGTACCACCATAGATTGTGGAATATTTTATTCCAAGCCTTTCCATTCTGTCTGCAAGTCCCTTTGGTATAGGCGAGCCACCGATCAGTACCTTTATTCCCCTTAACTCTTCTCCTCTGCTGCTATCTGTAAGCTGGTACATCATGGTTGGTATAGCATTTATCCATGTGACGCCTTCTCTGACAATCAGGTCTATTGTTCCCTCTATAGAAAATCTCCCTCCGAGAACATATTTTGCACCTAAATATGCTGCATGAAAAGGACTACCCCATGCCCAGAGGTGAAAGAATGGTATGAGAGGCATTATTACATCTTCGTTCGTTAACCTTGCTGATGCATTGAAAAGGCCAAGCTGGTAGACTATGCTCATTGCTCCTAAAGCAACCTTTTCGTTTGTGTAGAGCACTCCTTTGGGCATGCCTGTTGTGCCTGAAGTGTAAAGTATGGAGTATGGGTCATCTCCAGATACTTTATCCTCTTCTTCCTCGCTGATTGAGACTAAATTGTCATCTTGGTTCAAAATTATAATCCTCTCTGAAGGTATGCCTGACTTGGAGCCCAAAGGAGCAAAGTCACCAGAAGCGATTAGCCAGCTGCAGCCGCTTTGCCTTAATGTATATATCATATGCTCAGCCGGCAACCTGATGTTTACGGGGTAGATTATGAACCCGCCTGCAGCAGCTGAATAAAGCAGTTCAAAGAAGTGCGAAGTGTTCCAATCTGCAACGCCAACAATATCCCCTTTCCTCACTCCCATTCTCTTTAGCGCTGCTGATATCTTCCTAACCTTATGGTACAGCTCTCCATACTTCTCGATCTTGCCTCCATATACAACCCCCTGTTCGGGGAAGAGCTGGCTTGCCCTGCGGAGAAAAGAAATCACAGTCATGTAGTTGCCGAGCCTGTTCATTTTTTGACCACCATCTCAACTTTGTCTATGTTTACTATGCTTGCTGCATTTCTGAGAACAGATGGATGTATTTCCTTTCTGTATAAGAACCTAGAACTGTAGATTCTTGCTATATTGATGAACCTTTCTGAGCTAAGGCTATTGCCTATGTGAAGAAGCATTATTGTTGAATATGCATGGCCCAGCCTTTCAAGGATATCCTTGGCTGAGAATTGAGCTTCTTCTTCATTCATTTTGGCCAAAGATTCAAATGTAGAGGAGATTGTACTTTTCATATCCTCATAGGTTTCTCTTCCCTTCTGGATTTCATTGCCAAGCAATCCGATATCCTTCAGCATCGATAGATGTGCTCCCTTCTTTGCAATCACCTCTAGCATATCTAAAGCTTGTATATTGCTAGTTCCTTCCCATATAGGTGTAATCAGAGCTTCCCTGTGCCATCTTTCAACTGCAAACTCTGCCAGAAACCCCAGCCCCCCATGAAGCTCCATCGACAGCTTTGTGACATGAGAAGCCATATCAGCAGTCAGATTCTTAGAAATATGGGTGAGAAGCCTTGCATAATGGTATTTTTCGGAATAGGGATACCTATCCGTGAAAGTCTCCTGAAAGAGCTTTATTGCCTTGAATGTCAGTGCCATAGTCCCTTCTATATAACTCTCCATCTCTATCAAGTCCCTTAATACAAGAGGATGCTGGATAAGCTTCTTTCCAAAAGCAGTTCTCTTATTAACATAGTAGTATGCTTCGAGATATGCCTTCCTTGCTATGCCCAATGCGCCAACCGCATTTGAAAGCCTGGAAACCATCAGGTTCTCCATAGTGTAGTATATTCCCTTTTCAGCTTCACCCAGCAGATAAGCTTCTGAATCCCTGAATTCGACTTCACCAGTCGGAACGCTTACCGTTCCGCTCTTATCCTTCAACCTTCTGACTATGAAATTCCTTCTTCCTGATGAATTTATCTCTGGAACAAGGAACAATGCCAGACCCTTGGCTCCACTCCTGGCATTGCTTGGTCTTGCTGTCACTATCGCGAGGTCTGCCAAACCTGCATTGCTTGCAAAGTATTTTGTATCTCCGTTAAGTAGCCAGATATCTCCTCTCTCTTTAGCTTCCAACTTGTTCGCACCAAGGTCGCTGCCTCCCTGAATCTCTGTGAACCATGTAGCTCCGAACTTTAATTCGTTATCTTCTCCTGTAAGCTGCGAGAGGAATTTCTTTACCTTTTCGTTTCCGTACTTGAAGATTGCAAAAGCTGTCTGATTTGTAACAGTTAGTATGCAGGAAATGCCCGGGTCTCCTATGAGGTAAATGGAGGAGAAATAATGAAACCAGTCGGCACTGCTGTAAGGCCTCCTGTTCACCTCAAATTCTCTCACAAGCTTTTCCAGAGCATACCTTTCACCAGGCTCTAGCCATACTCTGTCAATCCTTTCCCCATCTACTGCCCAGTAAACATGCCTAGGCTTTGCCACCTTATCAACATAATCAGCTATTTCGTACAGCTCTCCTCCCGCAAATTTGCCGAGGGGTGATAAGTCTCTGTTATAACTGAAGTAATTCAAAATCATTCTGAACGGCATATCAATTGAATAATGATTTAGGCCGTAGGCACTTGATTCATATTTAAAAGGAGAATCTATCATATGCATTGCTAGCCGTTCTTTGCTTATATGCGTTTTTTACTGAACTATAGGTAATCCAGCTAGTTCGAATGACAAGCTACCTTGAGGAAATTGCCATAGGTGAAATACGGTTCCGGCGAAATATGTTTTAGGAAGTTCTTCGTGGTTTTATTCATGATAAAGACGAAGAGAGCATATGACCATTACGAAGCATCAGATGGGCTGAGATTTCTTATAGACAGGCTTTGGCCCAGAGGTATAAAGAAAGATGAACTGAAGGTTGAATCCTGGCTAAGGGATATAGCACCATCAAATGAACTCAGGAAATGGTTCTCACACGACCGTTCAAAATGGGAAGAATTCAAGAAAAGATACTTGCAGGAGATAAAAGACAAACCTGACTACAGGAAGCTTATTGATATAGCCAAAAAGAAAGATATAACTCTGGTATATAGTTCAAAGGAAGAGGTTTACAACAATGCCACAGCACTGAAGGAATTCATAGAAAATGAACTGAAAGAGTCTTCAGTATAATCTCATTGCCTCATGCTGAAGAATACCAGAATTGTAAGGATATAATTTATGATATAGAGGCTAATGCAGAACGGGCAAAGCTTCCCTATAAGTGCGAGCTGGTCATACCAGAGATATATTGTAAATATATCTCCTAAAAGAAGAAGGGGAAGCAATGCTAAGATGTTAATTTCTCTCTTACCAAAAGAAGAGTAGGCAAGGGATAAAATGAAGATAAGAGGAAACCAGACAAGCCCAAATACATACATCGGTATGCCAAAGAGCTTGCTGTAGGGGCTACTGGCTACTGCCCCACAGCTGAAGAAGCTGTTTATGTTGCAGACAGTGAAGTCTGCAGTTACATATTCATATGTCAGTATTATAGCTACAATTATGCCCAATCCTGAGAGAGATATTATTGAGACAGAGAACTTGTTCATTCTATCTTCGCTTCTCTAATGCCTAATTCAAAGGAAGGATTGCTGGCAGCATAAGCTAGTGTGGAAGCCGATGGATTGAATGCTGCAAGGTTGACATTTGCGTATGGACTGCTGCATACAGATGCTGGCTGCTGACCATCAACCTTGCAAATAGCTGTGATAATAGCATCTGCCCCTCCCAATATCTGCTGAGTTGCAGGATTGCTACTGTTATCAAGCTGTGAATATATTTGCTCCCAGCTCAATCCCTTCAAAATGGTTGGGTCATACGGAGAATGCAGAAGAATGTAGTGATTTGCTATGTCAAGAAACGGTATAGACCTAGCAGGGTCGTACTGGTTCCAAAGCTGAAATTCAGCTTGGCCTACAGTCTGGTAATTGTTACCCTGTCTGTCATAGGCTTCTATTGCCACAAAGGAGATGTAGTTGCTTGTATAGCTGACATGGCTGAATGTTATTGTTGACAGGTTCATGTCATTAACACCGGACAACATGTATTGCAGGCCTGATATGTTTCCGAATTTTGAAAGTGCAATAGCTAGGCTCCATCTCAATCCAGCGCAGTATGGGCAGAAGTCGCCGCCAATGTATAGAATTTCTGGCAGCCCGCTCTTGTTGAGAGGAGGGCCCGTGATAGGCACTGGGTAAAATTCGATTGTAACATTTGCCACAGAGTTAAGAGCAGCATCACTAACTCCAGTCAGGTTTCCGTAAAAGGCAGGGGAGATAGGGGTATCTAGTATTGAAGGATTGGTATTTTTGTGAGGAAGCTGTGTATAAATAAGAACTCCTACTGCAGCTACAGCCACTATCACCACTATGAATATAACAGTGTAGAAATGCTTTGGTAATTCTCTCTTTGGTCCTGTATATTTGACCTTTGGATGCACAGTTCTGTGGTGTTGTTCCAACGATTCTAGAGTGCTAAACGACTTGCCGCAGACTTTACATTTTGGCATTGCTTAAATTTCACCTGCTTGCTATTATCTCTTTGGTTCGTTGCGACTACTACTTAATCCCTACCCTTTTTGCGATTATCTGGAATCCTGCCAGAAAGGCCTTGTTGAGATGAACCTTATCTTTGCCTCCAGCAGGCTTTTGTAGAATTCTTCATCACTATCAGATGCCCTGGCAAGTATTCTGCTAGCTGTCTGAGGGCCTATTCCGTATACCGAGAGTGCCTCCACAGCCCTTTTCCCGTATGAAAGAACAAGGTCTGCCATTCTTCTTAGCCTGGCAAGTTCATCCTTTTCCTCTTCGCTGAGCATCTGATTTGAGACCTTTTTGCCAATCAGCTGTTTTGCAGAGTAGACATTGTAAAATATAGGCGATAAAAGCGAAGAATTGCAGTTTGAGCATTTTAGCTGCTCAGGCAGGTCTTTTAGCAGCATCATCTCCCCAACATATGAGCACTTAAGGCAAAGCATCTGAAGCCTTGTACCCATTATGCTTACCTTCATTCTCTGCACAGTAGACTTTGCAAGGCTTTCAGGTTCGACCGATTCAGGAAACTCCAAATATTTGTAGAGCATATGATATGCTATAGGTGTAGGCTTTTCCCTGCATTGATATGTTGCAACCTTAATTTTACCTCTAGACACATCGTTAAGTATTTTCTTGGCTCCCTCCATATCTATTTTATCCACCATTGTCTCCTTCATCGCTTCGGTGTAGATGGGTGTGTTTTCGAATCGTGTTGGAAGTGAACAGAGGTTGGGATGAGATATATATCGACCCCTGTTAATGGCTCCGAACCTTTCTGCTATGATTTTTACCCTTTCTGGGAAAGGGAAATTTCTCTGCACAGCTACTCTATAGAGCTCTTCAAACTCATTGCCTGTCAGTGAGAAGATTTCTTTTGCCAATCCATCCAGAGATATATCTTCTGTATTAACAGTTAGTTCAAAGAGGACCCTGTAGCCATCTGCCCACCAAAGCCTGACAAGACCCTTCCTTGAAAGGTATTCTTCTACAGTCAAAGCAAAGGTTCTGTTTATCCTTTCACCAAAGCATAGATGGACCACAAGATACTTTTCAAATCCCTCCAAAAGGATAAGATTGTCAGAAGGGACAGGCGCTCCCATTTGCAAATGTTCGTGTATCTCCTCTACCACCTTTGATACAGATTCTGCATCTGAATGAAGCTCTTCAGCAAGACTTCGAATCGAATCAGAAGAACCTGCCTCCGCCAGCCTGCTTGCTATAACATTTCTGAGCTTTCCCGTTTCCCTGGCTATTACCTCGGGGACAGGAATAAGCTCTCCATCCCAGCCCGGCACGGCTGCCAATGGGTCCTCGATAGATGTGACGTATATCTGTCTGTCTTCTGTTATCTTCTCTATCTGCCAGACTCTCCCTTTGAGTATTATGTGAACGCCCACTTTGGCATGAAGAAGCACGAACTCCTCTCCTAGGATGCCTATCTTTTCGTTTGTAGCTACATCTATTACAATATACCTTATTTCGTCAGGTATCATCGACAGATTCTGGTAATAATATTCCCTTGTTCCTCTTGTCAAGTACAAAAACCCTTTTTCGTATCTTAGCTTTCCCAGACTATGAAGATAATTGACTACAGCAGAAAGTGTTTCCATGGTTAGAGATTTATATTGATTTACTCTCTTTATTTTTTCAAGTAAAGTATCAATAGAGATTGTTCCAAAATCCATCAGGTAGCCTGCAACCTGGTGTGCAAGAACGTCAAGCGGCTCAGCATAGAAAGAAGTTTCTCCAATTCTTCCTTCCATAGCACTTGAGATTACTGCGCTGGCTTCAAGCAGGTCTTCTGCAGAGACTGCAATTATTTGGCCTAATGAAAGTCTTTGGATACTATGGCCAGACCTGCCTACTCTCTGGAGCAGAGATGAAGCCTGCCTTGGAGACATGTACTGTATCACAAGCTCCACGCTTCCGATATCGATTCCCAGCTCCATGGTGCTAGTGCAAACAAGTGCTTTGATTCTTCCACTTTTGAATGCATTCTCTACTCTTTCCCTTTCTTCCCTGGGAAGAGAACCATGATGTACTGCCACATCATTTCTTATTCTCGACAATTTTTCTCCAAGCATCTCAGCTATTGTCCTGCTGTTCACAAAGATGAGCGTGGAGGAATGACTGTCTATGAGACTTTCAATTGTGTGAAGCCTAGCAGCAAGGTCAGGGGGAGAATACGTGCCTTCACTCAGCTGGTAAGTTTCTTCGTCAGGGAGGGGCATACTAACACTGAAGGAATACTTTTTATCAGCTTCGGCCTTTATTATGCTGAACTTTCTGTCACCAAATATGAATCTGGCAGCAGATTCAGGATCACCTAAAGTCGCTGACAGGGCTACAAGCTGATAAAATGGCGCTACTTCCCTTAGCCTTTCAAGACCAACAGCAAGCTGAGCCCCTCTTTTACTCTCAACCAACTCATGAAGTTCATCTACTATTACAGCAATTAGAGATGAAAGGTTGTTTCTCATTCTTCTTCCAGGAAGTATGGCTTGAAGCGTCTCTGGAGTACTTACCAGAAGGTCTGGTGGATTTTGGCTTTGCTTCCTTCTTTCTGACCTAGCAGTGTCGCCATGTCTAACCTGAATAGTCAAGCCGAGTCTTTCGCAGAAAGTTTGTAGTCTCTTCAGAAGGTCTCTATTCAGCGCTCTCATCGGTGTCAGGTATAGAATTGATATTCCTTCTTTTGCCTTCTTTTCAAGAACCCTGCTCAAAATTGGCAAAATTGCGGCTTCTGTTTTTCCCGAACCTGTTGGAGCTATTATGAGAGTGTTTTCGCCTTTAGCTATAAGGGGCGAAGCAGCTTGCTGAGGAGGTGTCGGTCTTTCTATTCCCAGCTGCCTCGCAACATTCTTCACTCTTTCTGATAAGAATGAAAAGCTATCAGAGTTCTCTGAATTAATATGCATACACCAAGCGCCTGAATAGTCATAAAGCTAGCTAATAAACTGGGGCATACGTGCAACATAGAAAATTATATATGTTGCTTTTATTTGTTAAATTGTGTTGACTCGGGAGCCACCTGAAGTCAAGTATGCTAAGAGCGGTAATGTGCACATAGCATACCAGGTCTTTGGAGATGGGCCTACAAATCTTGTTTTCGCCCCAGGCCTGATAACTCACTTGCATTATTACTGGAAATATCATGGTATGGTCAGGTTCCTTGAAGGTCTTGCAAAGTTTTCCAGGGTTGCTGCATTTGATAAAAGAGGCACAGGTCTTTCTGACAGGGAAGCAGGCATACCTACTTTTGAAGAGAGGATGGATGATATAAGAGCTGTAATGGATGCAGCAGGATTCGATAAGGCAGTGCTATTAGGTGCGTCTGAAGGTGCAGCAATGAGCATGCTTTTTGCTGCTACATATCCTTCAAGAACAACTGCTCTTATAATATATGGAGGCCAGGCAAAGGGTTCATGGTCTCCTGACTATCCCTGGGAATGGACAAAGGAAGAATATCAGGAAAACTGGGAGCTCCATGAGCGCATCTGGGGAACAAAGGAGCAGCTAGAAAGAAGTATCAGACATTCAGGAGATGAAGAATTTGCAAGGTGGTTCCACGAGATGTTTTTGGCAGGAGGAAGCCCCGGAGCTTACATTGCACTTCAGAAGTCATATATTAACATGGACGTCAGGCCTGTTTTACCTGCTATTCACGTCCCAACTCTTGTTATCCATAGGGTTGGTGACCAGATAGGAGGAGGGCGCTATATAGCTAGTCATATCCAAGGAGCAAAGCTGGTTGAATTGCCAGGTGATGATCACTTCTTTTTCAGGGAACCAGAGATAGTTGATAGGATTGTAGATGAAGTCAGGAAATTCGTCACAGAACTTAAGCCTATAGCTAATGTTGAAAGGATGCTGACAACAGTCTTATTTACAGATATAGTCAGCTCTACTAAAAAAGTTATAGAAGAAGGTGATGCAAGATGGCAAGCATTATTAGAACAGCACAATTCTATGGTGCAAAGAGAATTAAAGACTTTCTCAGGTGAATTGGTTAAGAATACAGGCGATGGAATACTGGCAACTTTTGATGGACCTACAAGGGCTATAAGATGTGCTCTAGCTATAACAAAATCAGCCAAAGAAATAGGGCTAGAAGTTAGAGCTGGAGTGCATACTGGAGAATGTGTTTTGACACAAACAGATGTTAGCGGTATAGCTGTGCATATTGCACACAGAATTATGGAGAAGGCTGAAGGAGGCGAGGTGCTTGTTTCTGAGACGGTAAAGGATTTAGTCTATGGTTCGGGTATTGCCTTCAAGGATAAAGGATTCCATAAATTAAAAGGGATAGATGAAAGAAAAAGATTGTACTCAGTGGTGAATTGAAAGAATTTTTGTGATAGGTGCTTTTAGAGAATGCAGCTATCATGGGGCATTTAAAGAAGTCAAAACTGCATTACAAGTCTTCAGACTCTCGTGGATGTATAGCTGCAAGAACATCCTTGAACCTCTTGTCTTTTGTGAAGTCCTTGAATAAAATGTCATGAGAAAGAAAGGGGTCTAAGCTATGCGTCAATGCCAGCTTCATCAAGCATTGGTAATATGTATCGGTATCTCCCAGCAGGTAGCTTATATCGCCTCTGCAAGTTGTCGCAGTAGCCTCTTCGAATCTCTTCTCAATTAAGCTGATCATATCTAACGCTTTCTGCCTGTTACCTTTCATTGCTTCAAGCATACCCTTTGTACAAAGTGTAGCATTTTCATCAGGTGCCAGATTCTCTGCAATTTTAAGTTCGTTCTCGGCTTTATCAAATTCTCTTTTCGACATATAATATTGGCATCTCATAATAGAGACGTAAAATGGTGCCAAGCCAAAGTTTTCGTTGCAGAGCAGTAGAAACTTCTCTTCCTGTCCACTGTAAAGGCATGCCTTTAACAATGTTCTGATGTAAAGAGCATTTGAAGGGTCTAATGAATTAGCTTTTTCAGCCATTTTAAATGATTCCACAATATTGCCCCTATGTGCAAAAAGAAGGGAAAGGAGATGATATGCATCGGCCAGGCTTGGATTTAATTCAAGTGCCTCCTTACACTCTTTCTCTGTAATATCAAATTTGTCCTCCCAAAAGGCAATATCGGCAAGCTCAGAATGGGCCTCAGGCAGGTTTGGGTTGAGCCTAAGGGCGGTTCTTACCGCTTCTTTTGCTTTTTTAACATGCTCTTCATAACTTAGATATCCTTTCAATCCAAGAAGCGTATTGCATCTTGCAATCCCGATATATGCTCTTGCAAAATTAGGAGCTATCGTTGTTGCTTCTTTATACAGATTAAGTGCTCTTTTAACCGACTCTCCGGATGGAGAATTAATCAACTGGGAAGCTCTGAGAAATAGGGTGTAGGCATCTATGCTATCAGTATCCCTTCTTTCTTCCCCTAATTCTGTCGTTATCGCTTCTGGTAATGATTCTGCTATTCTTGAAACAATCTCCTCCTGAACTCTGAATAAATCGTCTAGATTCCTTTCATATGTTTCTGCCCAAAGATGTTCTTCATTGTTTGCATTTATCAGCTGAGCCGTAACCCTGATTCTATTGCCTGCTTTTCTCACACTTCCTTCTATTATTAAGCCAGAACCAAGCTCCCTTCCGATTTCCGAAACTTTCTTTTCCTTATTCTTGTACTGCATTATGGATGTCCTTGCTATTACATTAATTCCCTTTATTCTTGAAAGACGAAATATTAGCTCCTCAGTCAAGCCATCCGCAAAAAAAGAGTCGTTCGGGTCAGGACTTATGTTCAAGAATGGAAGAACTGCTAACCTGTTTAAAGGCAAGACTGACACTGCATCCTTGTCGCTTGATAAAGTGACAGAATATATCTCCACAGGATTCAGGACATTCTTTAGATACTTCTGTCCAAGGCTTACATAATTCAATTTAATTTTATTAGAAACAAGCTTGTACACCTGCTCGGTCATGCAGATAGAGGATGGTTCAGCCACAGAAACGACTCTGGATGCAATATTTACAGCATCCCCGTAAACATCATTTTCCCTTTCAATAACTTCGCCAATGTGCAAACCAACCCTAAGCAGTATTCTCTCGCCTTCATTGTATCCTTCGTTCCTTTTTCTTAATTCATCCTGAACTTCGATTGAACAGAATACAGCTTTCCTTGCGCTGTTGAACTCAACAAGAAAGCCGTCACCTAACGATTTAACTATATGCCCACCAAATTTCTTGACCTTATCGCTGAATATTTGATTTAGTTCGTTGAGAAGAGAAAGGGCTACTGATTCATCTTTCTGCATGGCTTTAGTGTAGCCAACCATATCAGCAAACATGATGCATGCTAGCTTCGTTATCTCTTCGGACTGAGACGAATTGCCAGTATAAGGCAACCTTTTTTAATCATAATGCATTTGAGATATAAAGCTTTTTGAGTGCATCTTGATTTCTTTCTCGCTGAAGCAATACAATAAATATCTGAGGTAATGTTACTATGAAAGATAAATCAAAGCCTTTTACCTTCAGTTTGTTTTAGTTTATAAATACTCTTATTTAGTTTGTATTTCAGAATATGAACTCGGGTCTGCTAAACCTTTGCTGCAGCAACTACGCATTGTTTGAAAAGGTAGCTAGATTGAAAGAGCAATGGGTAATCTTAGCATATTATTCTTTTATAAACGGAATTGAACCTTTATCGCTCTACCGCTTGCTGCAGCTTCAAATGCATCTTTAAAATCTTCTAGTTGGTATATTGCAGAAATAAGGCTTTTTACTTCTACCTTTCTATCAGCAAGAAGCTTTATCGCCTCTTTGAAGGGACCGCATCTTGACCCCTGTATCCTGACTTCCTTTACTACTATCTTGGTGATATCTATATTAGCTGGCAAGCCATGTGTACTTTTGACATGTATTATTCCTCTGGGCCTCACCATATCCATAGCTATCGATAATCCTTCTTCGTTACCCGTTGCTTCTATTACATGGTCGTAGCCATTTCCGTTTACCAGTTCAAGACACTCATTCTTATCTGATGGGGTAAATGTTCTGTCAGCCCCGAATTTTTTTGCCATTTCAAGCTTCTCAACATTTCTGCTCATCACTGCAATCAGAGAGGGTTTTTTCATCCTTATCACCTGCTCTATCAAAAGGCCCAATCTGCCGCTGCCAATTATTAGAACAGAATCTCCTTCTTTAACCATTGCCATTTTTGTCAGCTGAATAGCTGCTGCAAGCGGTTCTATGAATGGGGCCTCTTCATCGCTTATGGTATCAGGAATTTTGTGAAGATTTCTTACTGGTACAGATAGCTCTTCTGCAAAACCTCCATCCCTAGATATGCCAAGAGTCTCTATATTCTTGCAATGTGTCTTCATTCCGTTTTTGCAGAAGAAACACGAATTACAATACACATTTATTTCTGTAACCACTCTATCCCCACTTTTCAGATTTGATTGGGCAGGCACTTCTTTCAGAATACCAAAGAGTTCATGCCCCAGTATCAGCGGTTCTCTCACTTTGTAGCTTCCCTTTGCTATGGCGATATCTGTTCCACATATTCCAGCCCTCCTTATGCTAACAACGGAATCTCCTTCCCTTCTATTCAGATTAACTTCTTTCAATTGCAGACCTGAGGAAATTACGATCGCCTTCACACTTAATCATAGAATGAAGTGGTATGTATTCATTTCTTTTCTTGGGTAAACTATACGAGCTATAGAATATATGGAACATAATTTTTGCATCATAAAGAAGATGAAAAATGTGCATTCAACATTCATTTGCCTGTATCTAGGATCCAGAATGGATATATATGCTGAAGCCTTTTTGATTTAGGCACCATATGATAACAAGGATAGGAAGACTATCCGTTATCCTATTCGTATTAGTGGCTGCAATAATCTTTCCAAGTTTCTCTGCATATGCCTCATCTCCCTCTCAGGGTCCAATTATCTTCAAACCTTCACCTCCAACGTTCGTGGGTAAAGCTGGAGGCTTTCTAAGCGGACCGGTAAACGTTCCTTCAGCGTTTTCTGGCTCTGCTCAAACAACTTCCGTTACTACTGCCAATCCAAAAGATTATACTACTACACATGAGTTAAATACGAAGAATATCAATCCAGCATCATTACCTGACCCCCCTTCGGTAAATTGCCCCAGCAGCAGTTGCCTGCAGGTATCTACTGAATCAGGAGGAGCAGTGACTCAAAAATTTGCCCTTAATTCTGTTCAGAGTACTGAATTGTTTGGCTATGGGGTTGAACCTCCAGACCAAGGTCTATGCGCAAATGCACAGTATGTAATGGAGATTGTTAACGTTGGAACTGTGCAGATATTCAGTTCATCAAACCTGATGCCTGTTTCTCCTGCTGTCTCTCTTGACACTCTTATGGGACTTAACTCTCTGGGTTGGGGAAGCGGAGGAGATGTGATGTGCCAGTATGACCCAAGCAACGGAGGGCATTGGATAATAATAGAATTCGTATCAACTACTCCTGAGCCTTTCAGTCCCTTCTCGGGCTGCTTTGCTGCTGTATTTGACACCTGCAGAGAAGGTATTGCCATCAGCACAACCAACAATCCAATGGGTTCTTACTATGTCTACTTTCTTGACCCTAATAAAGTCAACAATGACCCAGGTAAGGGATATCTCCTTAACGATTTCGCAAAGATAGCTGTATCAGGAAATGCGCTTCTGCTCTTCTATGATGAATTCAACCTTAATAGCAGTACCACTCCGCGTTGTCCAGATTTTGGATGCTTAGGTTTCAACGGAGCGCAGGAATTTGCTTTCAACAAAAATGCCATGGAGAAAGGCTTACCTGCATCTTCAGTTACAGTTGCATATGAAAACATGGGAAATGCAAAGAATCTCTACCCTATCCCTGAAAACAGACCTTTCCAGCCTGAGTCTGCAAGCTGTTTTGCTGGCAGGTATGCTGGAGCAGTCTGCTGGTACCAGGTAATACCTGCCCAGACAACCGGAGTCTCTACAAACAATGACCAGGCATACATGGTTGCTTCTCTTGACTTCTTTGGCGTAGGTGATAACCGCATTGCAGTTTTCTCTTGGAATGGCCTGTCCGGTCTATCGAGCGAAAACTGTGCCTTATGCAACAAAATAACATTTGGAGGGGAGCTACTTCAGACACAGCTTGTTTACATGGATGAAGGATTATCATGTCCTGCATCTCAAGGAGGATTCTGTGGCCTAGGAGCTCAGAGAAGTGGATTAACTCCCTTGGGTGATTTCTGCGCAATTCCTTTTAAACTTAATTCATCGGATGTTTCTTCATGTCCTGAGTCTGGGATTGCTAGCAATGGTGATGGAGTTACCCAGGTATGGAATACAGGAAGCCTGTTATGGACATCTGTAAGCACACTGATATTACAGAACTTCAAATCTGGCAGCAGCGAGACTCACATAGGAGCAGCTTACTGGGCAATCGACCCTACAGCAGCTTCAATAGCTCAGCAGGGATATGTAACTGCCTCACACGCTGACATGGAATTTCCATCGTTAGCTGCTAGCAGTGATGGTAATGCGCTTATGACATTTACATTATCAGGAAGCGACTACTATCCAAGTTCTGCATATGTATGGATATCAGGCAAACAGTCAATCCATATAACAGCAGCTGGCAAGTCTCCTCAGGACGGGTTTACAGAATATCTTGGCTATCCTCCTGTCTCAAACACAAGACCCAGGTGGGGAGATTACAGTCAAGCTGTTTTTGTACCTGGAATACAAAAGATCTTCTTCGCAAGTGAATATATACAGTATCCTAACTGCAACGACCAGGCTTTCATCAGTGGAGCACAGGGATTACTCACATGCGGAGGAACAAGGACATTATTCACAAACTGGGGAACATCGATCAGCTTCGTTAACACTTGATTATTTTTTGTGTCAACTGCCTAAACTATGTTATATTCAAGTGCTAGAAGCCAAGGGAAGAGCGCACAAGGCTGAACAGCTCCTTAGCTGCTAGAGAGGGATGCTTTGCTGATAGTTTTATGATTGCTGAAGGCGAGAAATCTGCCTTTATGAAGGTCAGGAATTCCTCGCAGCTGAACTGATTTATCATCTCTATCTCCTTATCCCACCCCTCATCATCAAGACTCAACCACCTTGACTGAACTCTCATCGCTGTATCCACTTTGCGCTTCATCTCATTCTTCACTCTAGCTTCATATTTACTTGTAAGAGAATCTTTACCGTAGGCAAGCTGCTCAGCTGCAGCTTCTCCGCACAACCTCCCATACCTTATAGCAAACCTTATTCCTTCAAGAACAAGCGGGTTGACCTGACCTGCTGAATCGCCGACCATTGCATAACCTTTACCTGTAAAAGAATCCCTTAGACCCTGATTCGGAACCATACCAAAATGAAATTCCAAAGGAGATATCCTGCCTAGCTTTGCAAGAGGGCCTGGTCTTTTTGTTATAATATAATCAAGCATATCTGCAGGGTTGACTTCTGTATTAGGCCTGCCTATCCCGACTCCTATTCTTGCTCTGTTTTTACCCAAAGGAAATAACCAGGCATAGCCAGCAGGTGAAAAATCCCTTCCGACCATGAGCATCCATGAATCTTCATCAACATTCTCTACGTGAGCTTCGTATTCAGCGCCAATTCCAAACCTGGTCCATGGATTTATCCCTTGAATTTCTTTCGAAAGAAAAGAATGAAAACCACTTGCATCAATAAGCAATTCGGAGTCTAATTCTACAGTCCTTGCTCCTCTGCCAGAGGCCAATAGTCCTGAGATAGCCTTGTTATCAGATTCCTTCAGTGCCTTTGTTGCCCTGTAGCCGAGAAAAATTTCAGCGCCTTTTTCGGCAGCTCTTTCAGCCAGAAACCTATATAGACTTCTAACATCTAGCACACATGCAGCTTCTCCTTCGCATTCAACTTCAGATGAGCCATTTGGTGAAAAGAACTTGAAGGAATGTATGGGATGGTAAAATTCTTTTGGTATTCCTAAAGTATCAGCATCACTCTGCCATGTTACACCACTAGTTCTTACATGCAGGGCAACCGCTTCTTCCTGCTCCAACAGAGCAACCTTGGCTCCTTTCGATGCTGCCGAAGCTGCTGCTGAGCAACCTGCAGGACCTGCCCCTATGACTATTATATCGTATCTAACTTTACTCTCCATGTGCTTTCTGACCCGAACTGCTATCTCTTTTCATTCTTGGCCCAAAAACAAGGTCTGGAGGCGCAGTCTCAAGCTTCTTCTCCGAATGGCATTTCTCACATTCATAGCCTCTGTGATATATGCAATATCTATCTGTATCTGTTCCGCATGTAATACATTTCAAGCTTATCATCCCCTTATAAAGCAAGATGGCATGAAGAAGCAAACTTATAAGTCTCTTGGGAAAATGCCAAAGTATGCAATGCCCTCTCTGCGATTCGCCGATGCTGGAAGTTCACTGCAAGGCTCTCTGCAGGAGCTGCGGCTATATCATAGACTGCTCAGACTGGTAAGCTCATGAAAGAAAAAAGCGATGCGAGACGGTCCAGCTATTGCACAGATATTCTACTTTGACAGCAGAATCTCTATGCTGCTTACGTTGCTGGTTGCACCCGTCTCGCTGTCTTTGACCTGCTCGGTATCTATCTTGATTTCCTTGACTTGTACATCTGGCGAGAATTTCTTCCTCAGTATCTCAGCCGAGTCTACGGCGGTGCTTATGGAGCGACCTCTAGCCTTTATGGTCACTTCGTTTGCACCGTTCTGGAACAGCGTCAGACATGCAAGTACGTAGTTCATTACGGGTTTCTTTCCTATGAACACGGTGTTGTTCGACATACTTAGACTCCCCTTCTAAGCTAAAGCAAAAATTGGTCCTTTTAATAACTTTTCTTTTTTAGAGTTGGTTTTTGGAGCCTAGATTTAAGCCTTCCATCACATGTACGAATGCATACCCCATTTTTGAAGTGCAGATTTTAGTTCTTTACTCTTTTCAGCATATACGTTTAAATCAATTCCTTGCATGTATGCATCTATGGCATCCCTAAGTGCCTTTGCTCCTGCCTTTCCTCCTTCAGGATGACCCCAGATTCCACCGCCCATCTGAACTATTATATCTTTACCCAGCATATGAAGAAGGGGATGAAGTATACCTACATGTAACCCTCCTGAGCTCACTGGGAATACTTCTTTCAATCCATACCAGTTTTGTTCAAGGGATGGTAATTCCTTGTCTAACCTCTCTTTGCTCGATTCCGAGGTAATCTTTTCCTTAAGTGCTAATACCTCTTCCTTGCTGCTCTCAAGCTTTCCGATCACAGTACCTATATGAAGCTGGTCCACTCCAATCAGCCTTGCCGTTTCTGCAAGAACCTGCATCGACATACCATGCTTCGGATTCCTAGTGAAAGATGCATGGAAGGCTCTGTGGGCATGTATAGCAAGCCCAAGCTCCTCACATGTATTTCTCATGGTCTGAAGAGCTGCCCATCCTGTGGTAAGAATGTCAATCATAACATACTCTCCTCCAGCATCTTTGACGATTTTAGCCCTCTTCTTCATTTCATCTGTCTCGGAAGTCACGTTTATCAGGTAACTCTTTCTTTCTCCGGTTTCTTTCTCTGCCTTGTCTCTCATTCTGAAGGTCAATTCAACCCTCTTCTGGAAAGTATTAAAATTCTGACTTGACAGGTTTTCGTCATCCTTTAGCAGGTCCAGACCTCCCGTCCAAGCTTCATATCCATGTCTAGCATGTTCCTCATATGTCAATCCTACTTTAGGCTTGGGCACTGATGCTGTCAAAGGCCTGTCCCTTACCTTCATGAAATCCCTCACTCCTTCCCTTCCGAATAAAGGGCCTGGAAAGGATTTCACTATGCTTTTTGGCCAGCTTACATCGACTAGCCTTAAATTCCTCACAGCCTTCATGCCAAATACATTTCCTGCTATAGAGCTGAGAATTTGGGGCATGTTACCATTTTCAAAAAGTTCAGAGGGGTAGGAGATTCTGACGAAATTCCCTTTTATTTCATATGCCTTGGCCATAAGTCTTCTGACCAGAGGTGTAAGAGTCGTTAGAGTAGACCATGTACCTACACTGCTCTCGGAGGCAACTCTACCGGCTGCATCCTTGATTGTGAAACCCTCTGAAGGCTCTACGTAGAATATTGCTATCAGCTCATCATCCTGAGGCCTATAGCTCAACTGCACGAAGTCGTCGTACCATTCAACAGACTCGTTGGGCATGTTACAATGCCCTCTTTTATCACTAGATAAACGATTTTACATTTATAAAGACGATTAGCCATTTACCCTAATATCTAATTCATTTCTTCTAGCTACAATTCTGCCACTTTTTAGAACCACAAGAGGGGGCAGCAGTTTTGAAAGCGCTTCTATTTCGTCCCTCGCATCGAGAAGGACTAAATCTGCAACCTTGCCAGCTTCTACTCCATAGCTAGTCTGTATGTTAAGTGCCTTGGCAGGGTTCGATGTTATCAGGTCAAATGAATTCTTTATTTCATCTATACCTGTCATATGTTCAAGATGAACAGCCATGAAGAGAGCCTGCATCATATCCCCTTTGCCCAGAGGATACCAGGGGTCCATTATACAGTCATGACCCAACGCAACATTGATTCCATGCTTCAACAGCTCCTTTATTCTTGTTATTCCTCTTCTCTTTGGATAGCTGTCAAATCTTCCCTGCAGATGAACATTTATCAGTGGATTAGAGACTACGGTTATCTCGCTCTTCTTCAGCAGCATGAGCAGCTTCTGCATGTATGCGCCATCGTATGCATGCATTGCCGTGGCATGACCAGCAGTAACCTTTCCTTGGTACTTTTCTCTGATAGTTTTTGCAGCAAGTACCTCGAGGAATCTGGAGTTGGCATCATCTGTCTCATCTACGTGACCGTCTATACACTTGCCATACTTCTTTGCCAGGCTAAAGGCAAAGTCTATGCTTTTTACCCCGTCCTCCCTGGTATATTCATAATGAGGTATTATTCCAACGTTGTCAGCTCCAATCTCTACAGCCTTCTCAAGAAGAGCCGCGTTTTCATCCTCTGTAAATATCCCGTTTTGGGGAAAGGCTGTTACCTGGATATCTATGAGATTTCTGTATTCTTCTTTCACTTTCATGAGTGCTTTAAGGGTCTTCAAAGTCTTGTCTGAAACATCTGCATGGGTTCTGAGACGAGTTGTACCACATGAAACCATCATCTTTATCGCTTTTATTGCTCTCTTCTCTATATCATCCATAGTCAGTTTCTTCTTGATTTCGTTCCAGAGCTGTATTCCCTCAAGAAGTGTTCCTGAAACATTATACCCATACATACCTTGAGTCAACACAGAATCAAGATGAAAGTGCATGTCTGTGAACGATGGGAGAAGTAGTCTCCCCTCTGCTTTGATTATTTCATCAGCATCAGACTTGACCTCTTTCTTTACTGCTGCTATGCGAGAACCTTCAACGAGTACGTCAAATTCACCATCCATTTCCCTTATTCTGACATTCTTGAATATTATCCTCAACATTAAAGCATTACAATGCCCTGCATTTAATCTTTGAATACACCGAATTGCCAGTCTTTATTCTAAAAACGGTAAATATGAGAATTTCTAACTTTCGACTTTGAGCTTTATTTAAATAGCGAAGATTTTTATATAATTTTACCTTAAAAACTGGCGTGAGCAAAGACACTCAAGATTATAAAGAGGAGCAGTCAGTCGTTTTAGACAGGAGAAATTTTACAAAATTTTACCCTGAAAAAGGCTATGTTGAGCTGAGTAAGGAATTTCATGAAGAAAAGTATCTGTGGAATCAGGATTTTCACCCAACACCTGTCAGGCTGCGTAACTGGGGTTCCTGGACCTTCTTCGCAATCTGGTTCGGTATGGCTGTCGAAGTTGAATCCTGGGCTCTGGTATCGATAGGCTATTCTTTTGGTCTGAACTGGTTCTGGTCTCTTCTTTCTGTGGTACTTGGAAATGCAATAGTGCTGGTACCAATGATAATTCAGAGCCACGGAGGTGCAAGGTATGGAGTTCCTGAAACTCCGTTAACCAGAAGCAGATGGGGGATATATGGGAACTGGATACCATCCATACTGAGGGGGATTATTGGGGCTGGCTGGTGGGGGATAGATACATGGATAATAGCCGAATGCTTTGGAGCTATGTACATAATCTACAATCATCAGATTGATTCACTGATGCAGGCTGTACAGCAGGGAACTGCATCTCCTTTCACCATAGCCTCGATAAACCCCACTCTCTTCTGGACTGTTTTTCTGCTGACAATAGTAATCAGACTGGGATTACTTTACGTTTCACCTCCAAAGACTGGTCAGAGAGTGCTTAAGTTAATATCATGGACAGTTCCCTTCATAGGTTTTGTAGGTTTTGGTATACTCTTCTACAGTATGATGTCATTATCAGGCTGGCAGTGGACAGCTATACTCGATACACCAACAGTGGTAAATGGCTCTGACTTCTGGTATGCATTCATAGGGTTGGTTAATGCAAATGTTGCGTTCTGGGCTACTATGGCGATCAGCATGCCTGACTATACCAGATATTCAAAGTCACAGTTTGCGCAGACAATGGGGCAGTTACCTTTACCGTTGCTCATGCTTGGAATCGGTGCACTCGGGCTTGTAACCACAGGTGCATCTTTAGTATATTACAAGACACCGATCTGGGACCCTGTTTTGCTATCTGCTCTTGTAATAAACAGTCAGCCTCTTGCCTATCTTACTCTATTCCTTCTTATGCTCGGAATAATTATAGTCAACATATATGCTGATACTGTAGGTCCAGGTTATGATTTCGCAAACATCTATCCGAAAAAGCTTAGCTGGTTCAGGGGTGTGCTGATAGTTGTACTTATTGCAGCAATACTGCAAGCATGGAGCTATTATTTCAACGCGGCTTCATATGTTGAAAACTGGCTACTCACTTACGGTGCGCTTCTTGGAGCTGTAGAAGGAGTTATAGTCTTTGATTATGCACTGATAAGACGTTTCAAATTTGAAGTCTTTGACCTCTTCTACTCAAGGGGAAGATTCAGGTACTTCAAGGGCGTTAACCCTGCAGCTCTCTTATCGTTCATAATTACTGTAATTCTCGTATTTCCACCAAACTTCTACTTGCCTACCTCTCTAAGTGCGTTGTATCCTTACCAGGGCTGGGTATTCCAGAACTCCTGGATATCTGCTATACTCATCTCGGGTCTGATATACACGGCTCTTATGGTCGCATGGGTCATACCGAAGTACCAGCCTGAACTGAAGGGAAACTTGCTGAAGGGATACATAGCAGATGATACAGCTGAAGTATTCAGTAAAAAGAGTTGACAAAGCTGGCTATTCTCTTGGGAGATTGAACGATTTACATTGGAGAGCAATACATGAAAACCAGATTTGTTTACACGGGCATAAGAGTCAAAGATATGACTGAATCTGTAGAGTTTTATACAAACCTGCTTGGTATGAAACTACTGAGAAGACATAAGATTGACAAGACGAAGGGAGAGATTGCAGTTCTTACATCCGAAAATCAGGACTTCTATCTAGAGCTGAATTGGTACGAAAAGGACAGCCCGTACTACGTAGATTATACTGTTGGCGAAGCCCTGGACCACCTTGCATTCCAGGTTAAGGACCTTGGACTGGCATTGAAAGAAGCTTCTGAAAAAGGCTACCAGACAGTTGCAGAAGTGAAGACTTCTGACAACAGATGGGTATACATTCGAGACCCTAACGGAATATGGATAGAATTATATGAATAGCTAAGGAAACTTTGTTGTTATAGCCCGGGAAGGATTCGAACCCTCGTCGCCGGCTCCAAAGGCCAGCATGCTTGACCGCTACACCACCGGGCTGCAAAAAGCTCCCTTTAAGCCATTAATAAGCCATTATCCTGTTTGCAGTTCGTTTATCTTCGATGCAATTACTTCAGATGGGTCTTCCATAGAGGCGAGCTCCAGTTCTGCCCTTTTGACCAGTCTCTCCCTTGTGCTGTTCTCAAGAAGGTCGGCAGCTTCTCTTATACACTCCTTCTCGTTTCTTACTTTTCTAACGAAACCAGTCTTGACGAGATAGTTTTCAACATAAGTGGCAGGGCCTTCGTAGAATGAGATGACAGGCACTCCCAGAAGGGAGGCTTCGGCATTCATAGTACCTCCTCCGCCTATAAGCAAAGACGCTGACTGTAATAGATTAGGGCCAAAGAAGGGTTCTTTGCATATCATCACGTTTGGTGCATCGAGCGACTGAAGCTCCTCTTCCTGTTCTTTATACCTGGGCAATAAGATTAATTTCTTGTCTCTGAACCTTTCTGCAAGGAGTATAGCTAGGTTGACCAAAGAAAGCCTCTGTTTTCCCATGTATGATGCATGGGTTTCAGCAGCTCTTATGATGACTGCACCAGCTGAAGAGCGTTCGAATTCAGTTTGTTTGGGCCATAGCTCCCTTCTTTTCAACCAGGCTGCAGGGTCAAGAGCTCTGTAACTGATTATCTTCCTTGAATCGATTCCGTACTGTCTCCATGCTTTATTGGGAATTACCCAAGGTGAGAACAATAAAGATGAAAGCGGAATGGTAAGCTTGGCTACCCAGCTAGAATGAGGAGAGTCATTAACTGCTACATGAACCAACCCCATACCTGTCGAGACTCTTGCCGCCTCAGGGGAAGAAAATGAGATCGATAAGTTAGGGCTTAGATCCTTAACGAAAGGAACCAATTCCAGACTTCTTTGAAGGCTTGCAATAAGTTTATCTTCAGGCTTTTTTCCTCCATGTTTTCCTATAACTTGCACCTTCATCCCTAGCCTGTTCACAATGTAATTTGAATCATGATAATCTCTTGTGGTAATGTATACGTCATGCCCACTCTTCCTAAGGACATGCGAAACAAAGTGAAAGAAGATAAGCTGCTTTGGTGTCAAGGCATCTATCCAGATTTTCAACTGCGCTTATGCTTTGTTATTGTCAATATTTAGATATAATTTAAGCTATAGATTTTCATCTCTAAAAGTGACTCAAAACGGGTTTTATACGGAATAGTTCAATGCAAAGGCCATGGCAAAAATATACCTTATTGAAAAAGGAAGCAAAATTCCTGACAGTGTTATAGCTATAGCGAAGAAAGAAAAAATAACTACTGCCAGAGTTGAATGTATCGGTGCGGTTTGCGAAGTTGAGCTAGCATTCTACAACCATCAGGCCAAGGTGTATGAAGTCACAAAATATTCAGAGGAGATGGAGGTTACAGCTATGCTAGGCAATATATGCACCATGAACAATGAACCAATACTTCATATGCACGGTACATTTGGAAGAAGGGATAATTCGACAATAGGAGGTCATGTTGTATCAGCAACCGCTGACCCGTTTCTAGAAGTTGTCATAACTAAAACAGAAAACGATGCTGTAAGAGAATACAACAAAGAACTCAACCTTAATGTAATAAAGAATCTGACTTATTGATTTGTTTTTCAAAAATCTTACGATATAGAGTTAAGATTGATTAACCAAGAAGGGGTAAAATGATAATTTTGCATGGAAATCATCAGGTATTCCTGTCGCAGCAGCGCTGAAAGCATGGAGAAAGAGAGAGTTTGATGAAGACCTTAAGATTTGTTTCCAAATTGATTGCAATCCTGCTGATGCTTGTATCGCTGATTTTCGCATACTATTACAGTAAGTATGATGAAATAACATTATCTATCAGCATATTACTTCCTTTTGCTTATGCAATCTTAGCATTACCAAAGAAGGAACCTTTTTTCTATGCTTACCTTGCCTATTTCATTTCTCTAGTTGACGATGCACCTGTATATTTTGACTCGGTATTTACATGGCCAGAAGTAACAGGAGGAAATCAGCATTATATTCTTGAAGTAACATTTCACCTGTTGACTCTGCTATTTATGCTTCTAGCACTAAGCAAGTTTGTAAAACCATCAAAGCTATTCTCAACAAGAATGGCTATGCCAATCTTACTTATCTCAATTGCGTTCTTGCTCAGTTATGCTCAGAACCTTCCCATTGATGTTTTGAAGAGCCTGATTCAAGGTGATTGGTATCTTCTTGATATATTGGAGCATGCATTATCTGTCATGTTCTTCGCTGCTTCCTTCTACATAGCTAAGCAAAAAAAGAATTAATTGATTTCAGATGATTTGTTATCATTCCTTTCCATAGCTTCCAAACTTGTGGTATTCGACGTCTTCCCTCTTTACAGCAACAAGTGTTTCTGACGATACAAGGTTGACTCTTCCCATCTGTAATTCTATTACTGATTTCTCGTCAGGAGATTCAAAAATAACTACTTCATCGTACCTTCCGAGAGTTACATAATGGGCTATTATCTTTATGTTCTTCTTCTTGGCTTCCGCTCTCAGCTTCTCAGTATCCTGCTTACTTGGCGCTTCCTTATACTTGGCCATGCTTATCATTATCATATGCTTACCTTTTGGAACTTCTTATATTAGAACTTGGCGGTCCTAGGTTTGCTATTTTGTTTTCTGTCAGTGCCATGCAAACATATCATCGTTTTGCCTTCCTCCCTAATGATCTCAAGCTTGTCCTTGTAGACAAGGTCATAAAGGACTGAATTGAATAGAGCAAGATATGTTGATGGAAATTGCCTTTCGAATTCCGCTTCGAGCCTGTTCTTTGAGACCCGGTCTGCAGCTTTGACAGATTCAAGAATCCAAGTCTCTATATTCCTTTTTGTCTGTAGTCTGTCCCTGCTATCATCGTATGCCCATTCTCCACTGACCAGTTTTTGCATTTCACTCTTGTCAAGTATGGAACTTATTATCTCGAGCTGCTCTTTTGCTGCTTCTTTCGGTGTAGAAGGAGCAGGTGATACAAAGGCTTCCAACTGCTTTGGCTGGTTAATCTCTATAGCTCTCTCCTTGATTGGTGCAATATTTCCTGACAAAAGCTTTGTCTTCCACGAGTAGAGAATCAGGCCTATTATTGCAAGCATGGAAAGTAGTGGTGCAAGGCCAAGAAGTATAGGAGGGGCTATTCCGTCTGATATCCCGGCTTCCATGTAGCGAAGATAAGGTGTGCCAAATTGCACTACAAGTATCAATGCAACAAGCGAGAGAGGGAGAATTATGAACAGAAGCCTATATTTTTTGTAGAGCCTTAAAATGGAAACGGAACGGCTGTGAAGAACAAACATAAGCACAATGCTTGCATCTGCCAGTATAGCTATTATTGTAGCTGTCCAAGCTAATAGGGCAGTTCCGAAACCGACATAAACCCCTCCTTCAAACCTTGCTAGATATCCTGCAAAATGAAGAATAACGAGAAGAAGCAGAATCGATAGAATTGTAGAAACTATGATGTTTGTGTAGAATCGAAATTTGTTTATCTGAGGAGGCATCAGTTTAAATAAGTGATAACCAACTAATAAACTCAACTATATGAATAAGAGTCATTTCTGCTCTTCTTTCGGTAAAGATATCATCATCCTGTTTCCTTCTTTTGTTGATTCTACTTTGCCCTGGTATATTAAATCGTAAAGTACAGAATTGAATAATGGTACATACACCTTGGGGAACTGCTCTTCAAAAGCCATCTCTAGCCTGCCCTTTGGAGTCTTTCCTCCTATGTTCAGGGAGAGTATTATCCACTCAGCAATATTCTTCCTCGTTTGAAGCGCATCCCTTTCTGATTGACTGAGGGATGATGATTGGGATGTGAGAATAGAAAGGTCGTTTGGCGAGACTATTTCGCTCACCTTCTTTATTACCTCATCTTCCACCTTTGCCTGTGTTGTTGCTGCTAAAGCAGGGGCAGGTTCCTGTTTTGTGCTGCTGACTTGCGGATTTGATACCGGCTCTTTTTGCGGTTGTGGAGCTGAAACTGTTTGCTTACTCAGCATCTCATTGGCTGCAGAACGTTCATTTGATGATGCAAAAGAAGGACCTGTTTGTAAAGAACCCCCATTTGTGTTCAGCAATCGATTGTCAACTTTTGGACCTTGTCCGATGAGAATAAGCGCCCCCAAAATACTGAAAAGAGAAATGACAGAAGAAATCTCAATGAGAGCGGGAGGAGCCACACCTTCAGCCACGCCTCGCTCGATTGGTAGCAGAAGGGAAGTTCCATACTGTATAGCAAGGAGAAAGGCCACTACAATAACCAGCAGGAGAGCTGTTACCTTCTTTCTCTTCGAGATGACAGCAACAAATGATATGCCTCTGCTATGTAAGATGAACAGGAGAACCAGGAAAAGAGCCGCTATCAATGAAAATATCGATGAGAGCCATATCAAGACTGCAACAGAATACCCCACTGGTATTCCGTTTGCTATACTGCCTAGATAGCCAGCCCACTGCAGCGAACCAAGTAAAAGGCCAATAAAGAGTAGTAGATAGACAGCCCAGAGAATGATTGGCTTTAATGTTCTTGCCAAGGCAATCACTGCCCTAGTACTAACATTAGTAATGACAGATTAATAAACGCATTAGCACCGATCTTTGCATTTATGCTATTAATCAAAACGCTTTTTCAGCCCGAACTGTATGAAAAATAAAAGAAGAGAAGAGCCAAAAAGGGAAAGAAGAAGAAAGAGGTAGACAACAGATATCTGCACAAAATACCACATCATGAAAAGAATCAGAATGATAGCTGAAAGAGAAATAAGAACTGTCTTCTTATATCCTTGCAGAGAGCCCCATGAGACAAGTGCTGGCGCAATAGCTCCGAGTGATTCTCTGGATAGAATTTCCTCAGCAAGAGTTGCTTTAGCATCTTCAAAAACTTCATAGCCAGCATGCTGCAAGGCTAATTCAAGCGGGCGAAGTGTTGCATTAGCTTCATCCTCATTTAATCGCTCTATGGCAAAGTAACCAACCTTATACTGAGCTATTGCGACCTGGGTTCTCTCTTCGTTATCTGGGTCCTTCAAAATGATTATCTTTTTCACCCTATCTTGAGTGCTATCTACCTCGTACATTATGCCGGAGTCTAATTTTTTGGAATCTCTGATGTTCAATGCCTTTGCAACTTCGAACTGCTGAAAAAGGGTAGATAGAGAATCGATTCTTGCGTTGACTACAAAAGACTTTAAATTGAGGTCGTCCCTGTTTCCTTTCAGCCCTACCAGAAACCTGAGAAGAGGGGTCTGAGCCAAACCGAAGGCAGATGAAAGTGAAAGAACTATAACAAGTGTAATCGACGCATTAAAAAGAAACAGATTACCCGATATACCCATCTCATGCATCCTTACAACTATGATCAGGTAAATAAGAGCAAAAGAGACGAACTGGGTGTAGATAGGCGATATTATTCTCTTAGGCCTAGAAAGAAGAGTGGCTGAAGTACAGTATATTATACCGAGGAAAAAATAAATTATTGAGAGAACTATTAGGTTGCTTGGCAGCAGGACAGGAATTCTGATTAGTAGTAACAATGATGGAAATACTGTGTATAATATGTAGAGCATAAATGGAATGTTGACTAATCCTCCTAGCATTATGAGAATAAATGATTTGAATCCTGTCTTGCTCGTTGCTGCCAACCTCACAGAGGAGCTGCAATCCTTTGCATAAAAGCCATGCTGTTAAATGCGACAAGTGATCGAATGATACGTAACAAGTTAAATTATGTTACAAAAAGTTCAATTTTATTTTTGGTAACAAATATGGTGAACTTACGATATTCTTAGCAGAAGGGATATAAAAGAAAGTACGCCGAGAGCATAAACTCCGTACTTGTAAAGGTTGAAAAGAACTACTGCATTTTTCCAGTCCTGAGACTCCCTTGTCATTATAGCTAAATGGTGCATCATCACAACCATCAGACCTGCGAAAACAGAGACAGCCAGAGACAGAATTGAAATATTCCCAGCCTGAACGTAGTAAGATGCTAGCATAGGCAGAGAGCCCCACGTGATGCCGAAGGCAGGATAGGAGTGCGCTATTTTCGGTCTTTCACGGGGATATGCTATTGCGGCAAAACCCTCCACAGCAACAAAAATGAGAAAATATGGCAGGTTCCATTTGAAAGCAATGTAAATCCCTATGAGTATTCCTAATGAGACAGATAGTGCACCAGATATAAGCATAGACCTCGAGGGTATGGTGAAGTAGGGAGCAAATTTCTCCCTGCTTGTCGCTATATCAATATAATGGGCTCCTATGATGAGACCGAAAAGAGAGGCTGCTGATAAATAAATGTACTTCTCAAGGCTGAATGCAGGAGATAAAGCCTGAGAAAAGGTTATCCAGCAGAGGAATATCAGGCTGAACGGAATCCTAAGTCCATACAGCCAGACATTTCTTTTCCAGAGACCGAACAGGTCTGGTTCTACAGGGGGCTTCATCGTTATTTTGATAAATATGGCTTTTATAAAGAAATTACGATTTGAATTATAAGATGGACTTCGAACAGAATAATCAGGCAAGGAAGATTTCAAAAACGATCTTCTCTACTCTTTATGACAATTATGATAGGGTTGTCGTTTACCTAACTTTCTTCCAGGACCTAAAGTGGAAGACGAGGCTCTTAAATTTGTCTTACCTTAGAAGTTGCGACCTAGTTCTAGATATTGGCATAGGAACTGGTCTTCTTCAGCAGTTCTATCGGGGTTATCCAGTACCGAGATTCATAGGAGTAGATATGTCAAAGGAGATGCTGAAAGTCTGCATGGAAAAGAGATTAAAAAGTATTGATGAATTGATACTTGCCGATGCAGAAAACCTCCCTTTCAGGAACAGCTCCTTTGACGTTGTGCTATCATGCTATGTTGCCAAATACTGCAGGCAGAGTATCTTCTGCAATCAAATTTTTTCAGTTCTCAAGCAACATGGAAGGCTGGCTTTATACGACTTTGCTAAACCGGTGAAAGTTGCAAGCCTTCACTACATTTATGTCTTTGTAATATTGCCACTTTTTGGCAGGCTGGCAGCTATTTTAGCGAAGCAGCTCAGCCCAACATTCAGAGAGTTGCCCAAAATAATAGCATCATCCGACTGGGAGATGAACATAGAAAAGCAATTGATAAAAAACGGATTCACAGAGGTCAAATCAGAAATGCTCAGTGCAAACGGTGCGAGACTTTTTACAGCGAGGAAATAGACGTCTTGCGCATCGTTTTTGAAGCAGCCATTTACATATACAATGACTGGAAACTTGGTAGCTGCTAGAGGAATTCGAAATGTAACTGTTGCAGCAATGCTAGCCCTAATCGTCTTGCTTTCTGTGTATTTGGCTATGTTCTCATTCCAGCCGAATTACCAAAATTACAGCCCAGGAGGAGGCTTCGGATGCTGTATAGAAGGAAATGCCCCTTCAAGCGATTTCGGTACGCTTGTGGTCTATACGATATCAGATTCCAACTATGGCTTCACATCTCCTGTGGCAAGTGAATTCACTGTTGAGATTATGGGGCAAAATCAGAATATAACTTTCAAGCAGCTTAACGGAGATAGAAGCGTAAACGTGCTCGAGCAGGGCAACTATACAGTCAGAATCAGCGAACTCTCTGAATCGCTGACAGCAAATGTGAAAGTTGTCAGGAATACGAGCACTTCTCTATATGCTAGGTTTACCTCATTTGTATTGACCAGCTCCTTCTTCGTCTTCGACACCGAACCTTTCTCATCGTATATTGCACCAGGGGGTAGCATCTCTATTCTAGCTTCACCTTCAACTCCAGTGTTTTCTGACGCTTCTTGGAACTTATACGGATTAAGGAATGTTAGCGTCGTGGCTTCAAATCTTCTGATAAGAGATTATGCAACAAACATGGTGCAATTCAATGCTAGCCTTGTTGACTGGTACCAAATTCCAGACGGTATTTGGTTTCATTTCTCTTTGCAAAATGCCGAAGATATGGAAGGGATAGATGGTTTCATGCTCATAGAGCAGCATGCATCCTACGAGGTGATGTCAAACGCTACCTGAATGGTACAATATCTCACTCATTCTTCTTAACCTGCTTTCTTATTCATCAGCAGCTATCGCAATTATGCTGATAAGAAAAAATCCTCAAACATATTCCAGTCTAGCAGAGCAATTCAACATTATAAACGATTATATACTCAAAAGTGGATTGACGAGTATTACGTGGAGAGAATTCTTTCTGAAGCTGAGGGAAAAGGGGGTTGAAGTTGATTGGAAAGAGATAGAATCTTGTCTTAGCACATATGAAGCCTACAGATATGGTGGACAGAAAAATGACACTGAAGCAAACAATGCAATCACTGAGCTGATAAAAAAGCTTGGAGGTGTTTCCCATAGAAATAAATGATGGAAGGAAGCTAAGGGAAGAACTGATAAATGAAATATCAAAGGTTGTGCTTGGAAGAAACCAGGAAGCTGAACTCCTGCTTGTATCTCTGCTAGCACAGGGGCACGCAATACTTGAAGGAGCACCTGGCGTCTCAAAAACCCTGCTTGCAAAATCGTTTGCCAAATGTCTGGGCCTTGAGTTCAGGAGAATACAGTTTACTCCTGATATGCTGCCTCTTGATATACTTGGAGGATTTATCTTCAACGTTAAGAGTAGAGAATTCGAGTTCAGAAGGGGACCAGTATTTACAAACCTCTTACTTGCAGATGAAATAAACAGGGCTCCTCCAAAGGTGCAGAGCGCACTGCTTGAATCCATGCAGGAGAGACAGGTCACTGTCGAAGGCTATACGGAGAAGCTACCGGAACCTTTCATGGTTCTCGCTACACAGAATCCTCTAGAATATCAGGGTGTTTACCCTCTTCCTGAAGGTCAGCTAGACAGGTTCATGGTAAGGGTCACGCTTTCTTATCCTGACCCAGCTACTGAAAGCAGGATAATTCAAAGAAACCTTCAGCAGCTTGACCTTTCCAGCGTCAGACAAGTGGCAGATGGGGAAACCATAAAGGTGTTTGAAGAGCAAGTAAATAGAGTTCACTTTTCTGATGATTTGCTAAATTACCTGGCTGAATTAGCTGATATGACCAGGAAAGATGAGCGTTTAGAACTTCCGGCTAGCCCTAGGGCTATGGTGCAGCTTGCACATGCGTCAAGAGCTAATGCCTTTTTGAAAGGACGAAACTATGTGATACCTGATGACATAAAGAAGATGCTGGTGTATATTCTACCACACAGAATGAGAATCACAAGGGAAATTTCATTGAAGGGTTCGAGTATAAGCACCGAGGCAATTCTTCAGGAAATATTATCAAAGGTGAAAGCTCCACGGTAAGAATGACAGATTCTGGCAGACAATTCTTAGCTTCAGCGTTCTTTGTAACATTGCTTGGCGCTATCTTTCGCTTTGCAGCTGTGGAGTTTCTAGGCTTGGCCTTGACAATATCTGCCTTCATAAGCTTCTTGATGCTAAGGTTAAGCAAAGATGATATCAGCCCAGTACCACTTGAAGAAAAAAAGATAAGAGTTTTCAAGTACGAAGAAGCGACTTTGAATTTGCATCCAGCTTCTTCAGGAATACCTTGGACAGTGCATGCGGTAAGGGAGATAAGAGCGCCTGAAGGAGTAAACGCAGAAGCAAAATTCGAGGATGGGATTCTGCTGGTTTCTGTCAGGGCCCTCTATGCAGGCAGATTCGAGGGGTTTGAAGTAGGTCTGGAATTCACAGACCCTCTTCGCCTTTTCTACAGGCTTCGATACATTGTTTTCCCTCTTGTCGTTGAATCACTCCCCCTTTCCCTTCTAGGCAATACAAGGAATTCAACTACAGGAATATTCTCAACAGGAGAAAGACCTTCAGGTAGGAGAGGGATGGGCCATGAGCTTTATTCTGTTGAAGACTATTCCCATTATTCACTTGCAAAGGATATAATGTGGAAGAGAGTGGCAAAGCAGACGGATGAGAAGATAGTAGTTGGAGTGAGGGAAGCGTCAACACCAGAAGTCATAGCGATAGAGATAGTAGAGCAGGATAAAATGGAGCAAAGTGAAAAGAGGCTCGTATGGGCAGACCTGGTTTCGGAAGCTGTATGCAGGCTGGCATTAGCTGCTATTTCTTCAGGCTCAAGAGTGAGAATGTATTCGAGCAGAGGATGCTATGAAGTGAATACTGAAAGAGATATTTCGGAGGCCATAATGTCAATCTGGAAAGGAGAAAGGAAATGTGATAATATAGCTAACGCTCAGATAAGAGTGGTACCTTTGAAGAATGCAGATAAATACATCAACGGGAAGAGTAAAATTTTGGTTATTCCAGATGACGGGGACAGGTTTGACATACAGTCCCCTGATGCAATGATTTTTACAGGCGTGGAAGAGATAGAAGTCCTGATTGAGAGGGTGATGATATGATTAAAGGAAATTCATTGATGAAGGTCTGTGGCATAATAATAGTTCTTTCTCTTTTTGTCCCCTATGGTATGATGATAGCTTTGTTAGGTTCAAACGTGAGGTTTGGAAGCTTGTATTCATTAATTATTTTGGCAGGAGGCTTTGTAAGATTGATGCTTTATACCTTTATTCCCAAGGTTAGAAAGCAAAGGCTTCTGATTCTGTTCAACCTCTTCTCCTTAGAGGTTTTTGCCATACCTGCCCTTGCCCTGGTTTACCTTCTTTCAAACTCAATTCAATTTTTGCTTGCTTCAGTGCAAATCTTCCTTACGTGGCCAGTCTCACTTTCACTCTTCTTTATCCCGATAGTGATCTTAAGGATAGGCAGTTCTTTCTCAAGAGGTTCGGACTACCTATTGCTTTATCCTCTTACACTAGCTGTCTTGAGTTATTCTGGATTGCTGTTGGTATCAGCTAAACTCACTACTGCAGGTCAAAGCCTTTCTGCGCTTACTTTGAATATGCTGACAATACTTTTTTCCTACAGCAGTTTTCCAGTATTACCAGGTCTTGTATACATCTTCACCGCAAGTCTCAGCGCGACCTTTTTCACCATGCTTGTGTATCCAGCAGCTAGAGCTTCAAGGAGCGGAGAAGTGGGATGGAATAGGCTCTTGCCGCTACTACTTGGAGCTTCGACAACTGCAAGTGTTGGTTTGTATGGCATGGTTAATTCTGGCAATTTGGTTGCTGCTTCCTCTTTTCTGTTATTGTTGACTCTCTGGATTGTCACAAGGAAGTAGTCAAATTTGCCTGAATTCCTAAGGCTTTCAGCAGGAATCATGATATTGCTTATGATTTATTCTTCCTTTGTTTATCCATCTTTCCAGCCTCTCCTGGCAGCAGCTATACCTGCCTCCTTGCAATCGGATTTGTACTACGGCTATGGACCTTCAGAACTTCTTCAGTTCAAGGGAATCCCTATCTTCTCTGCTGGAGATGAATTGTGGATGGAGTATACAGGGAACAATTCTCTTCCCTTATACCTAACTGACCCTCAGGGCAACATTGCTTCCTCAGCAGTCCTCTATCAAAGAGGGCAGCCTTACCTGATTCACACCTTTGCCAAATCAGATAAACAGGGAAGTTGGAATATCATCGTAAATTATGATGGCATGAATTATACTTTTCAGCTGTATCTATTTCAAAATCTTGCATCTCTCCCTCTTCTGATAGACGGAAATGGTGTATATGCTAACGGAACAGGCTTTATCTCTGTAAGCACCAATTTGGGCAGGGCATACAGTGCAGAATACTGTTTGCTGCCAAGCAATTTCGATTCCTATTTCAACGCTAGCCCTTACAGACTTGAGCCTCAGCCAGGTTCATTCAACCTTAACATATCTTCAATCAAACAGGGGGCCAGGGCAGAACTTTACGGGTCTATATATAGCCCAAAGATTATGCTTGAAAACGCCTCTTTTGTAAGTGTAGAGGTAGATTTTATTTCGAACTATGCTTATTTCACAGATAGCATGATGAGTGGTATAGCCATACAGAACCTGCTTGTTGCAACATCCTTTCTTCCTGTTTCATCTGAACTTCAATCAAACGAAAACGCTTCTTACAACCTTACCACTACTTTCTTTCTCCACCCCAGAGAAGGAAGGTATGAGGTGAGGGTTTTCATAACAGGCGCCTACGGAACGATTGCTTTTGAAAAAGAGGCACTTGTTCTAGCAAGCGGGTCATTTTTCATACCCCAGAACTGCAGCCCCATTACTGGCTCGCTTTCTTCTTTCAAGGCAGGATTTCAAATATCGGGAACAAAATCGTTGCCATCCATATTCATGATGATGTATGGCATAAACGGTGTGGAGAGTTATTCATACCATAAGCTTAACCTGAACATATCAGACATAAGGTTTCTTACTTACCCCTGGAACACTTCACCTACAGGATTATCGATTTCTTTAATGAATGAAGAAAGCGTTGAATCGAATGCCTCGTCAGGGAATGACCTCTATCTGTTGTTAAATAGGTTACCGGCTGTAGTGAACATCTCGCTGGATTATCTTGGCTATAATATTCCTGCAAGTCTTATACTTGATAAGGGCGGCCTGCATATTGTTTATCTGAATTCATCCAAGCTTTATTTAAAGATTAACCAAAGCAATATATCAGCATCTGATAAGCTCTTCATATACTCTCAAACTGGTCAAAACATAACGGAGCCTCTTGACGGAAGCCCCCTGTATCTTCCTGCTGGAAATTACAATGTAACAGTACTTCATGACGGGCAGAGACAGTCAGCTAATGTTTCTCTGGTAAATGGAAAAGAGAGCACGATAATGTTTGAATTCAAAGAAAACACTTTGAATTATGCGTATATTCTGCTGTTGAGCGGTATTGCTGGCACAGCACTATCCATTTCACTGTGGGGATACTACTTTATTAAGAGGCTAAAAAGATAGTAGCAACTTAACAATCGTACTGCATAGCAATTTTTCGCACAATAGTTGGGGGGCAGTTGTATCTGAAGATAATCTGATATGCAACATGTATATGATAGCTGGTGTTAGCAATTGAAAATAGGTTTTGGTCTCTTCGACCATCTGGAATTGCCAGAAAAGAAGGACTATGATACAATGCTGAAGGAAAAGTTCGAACTCGTAAAGCTAGCTGATAGGCTAGATTGCTTTGATACATTTTTCAGTATTGAAAGGCATTTTACAAGGCTTTCTGCAAACCCTTCACAAAGCGTTCTAATTTCTGCTCTCGCCCAGATTACATCAAGAATTAGATTTGGTGCTTTAGTCTATGTGCTGCCACTAAGGAACCCATTAATGCTTGCGGAAGAGATTACGATGCTTGACCACATCACTTCTGGAAGGTTGGATGTAGGGTTTGGCAGCGGTATCTCTGAACTCGAACTGGAACTCTTTGGTCTTGATCCAGATGAAGCTAGAATAGTCAGCAGGGAAGCACTCACCATGCTTCTGGAATATTTTACAGACAAGTCAGATAAATTTAGTTTCAAAGGGAAGTATTTCAACTATCACGATGTACCAGTATTGCTGAAGACATACCAGAACCCCCATCCTCCCATCTGGGTTCCTTCGAGGAATTTAGAAACTATGAAGTGGATTGGCAAACATGGTTTTAACACAGCCTGGATCTTCGACACATACGATAGGATAAGGATGGCTTTTGACAATTACTGGGCTAACTTCAGAGTTAAAGATAGAACGCCTAAAGTGGGCCTGGTCAGGCACCTTTTTATTGCAAGGTCTGACCAGCAGGCTATAAGAAAGGTAAGACCTGCACTTGTGAATTACGGGAAAGACGAAAGGTTCCTTTTCAAGCCTTCTGTGAAGTCTTATGCAAAGAAAAGGGATGGCTACAGTCCTTTTGACGTCTCTCTGTTTGATAACCCAGACTACATACTTGCAAACGAAATTGCGATAGCAGGCTCTCCGAATACAGTATCAAAGAAGATTAAAAGAGCTATCAGCTTGACAGGAGCGAACTATTTCATGCCGTACATGGACTTTGGCAACATTGAGCATCAAGACGTTTTGAGCAGTATTGAGCTCTTTTGTGAAGAGGTTTATCCAGAATTTGTAGACTGACCAGCTATGAAACCTTGACCTTTTCCTTTTGAGGTCTTGACTCTCTCTGCTGCTTCTCCAAATCCTCTATTCTCTTGCTTATAGCAGAATTGACAGCTTTTAATAATTCTATTCTTGCATTTCTGAGATGAACAAGAGAATCGTAATACTCTGAAGGCCAGACTCTTTCAATAAGTTCATCGAAATGCTTCGGTGTCAGGGGCAAGAAGACGGGTATAGGCAGCGGGACATATGGATATGGCATTTTTCTTCTGCTGCTTTTCACAGCCTCCTCTTTCTCCAATTCTACTCCCCGAAGGAAATGTGCAGGGTGTTGTTAATAAGCTTCGCTCCTTTTAGTTTGTATTTGAAAGTAATTGCTGGTAAAGGTATCAGAACTTCAGAACGACCGAAGTCCATCTGGAGATGAAGAATTAATTCGTCACCTATTCTTTCAACCTCTATATCATCCTTTGAAGGCAAACTTGCATTCATTACCAGTTCTATTCCGTCCTTCTTTGTCACTACTTGAAGAGGTTTGCCAGAATAGTAGACCTTTGAAGGGTCTTCGTCTTCAAACAGGTCATTTGCAGCTTTCTTAAGAAGGTCGAAGCCCTTCAGCTCTTCTCTGTAGAGAATCAGTTTCTTAACAGGTAATGGTTTGAAATCGTGCTCAGCCATTACTGAGTTGTCCTGCTGTGTCTTTATCAGCTTTGTAAGATATGGGTCTTTGACCGATTCTGGCATTATTTTGTTTATTATTGCTAGGTCTGTATTGATTCCATATATGCTCGATTGCATGTATGTCCTCTTCGCATTCATTATACTGAATGTGTCTGGGTTCATAACCAATCTTACGCTTGTCTTGCTGTAATCCGTTAACATTTTCCTCACCGACTCCATCTTGTCAAGCAACTCAACCTGCTTATCTATGACTTTGCGGGATGGAACAGGCATTCCAGTTATTGGCTCTAGCATTCTGCCAAGGTTTGCTGCAGGTGCAATCATCTTCATCAGCCTCCTGCTGAACCTTCCTATTAGGTAAGGAAGATAGAGAAGTCTAAGTGCTTCACCTGAAGGTACCATATCCATTATCAGCACGTCGTAGCTGCCCTTTGAATCATAATCCTCTGCCTTTAGAAGAGCTGCAGCCCCTGTACTTCCAGGCATGTTTGCAAGCTCATAAGCTATAGTCTCGTCTACTTCCTTAACTTTGAATAGCTCTACAAGATATTCCATTATTGTGGAATAGTTTCTCATCGCTTCATCCACGGGGTCTATGTGAACAGCATAGAGGTTTTCAGAGATCTTGGTTTCCTTTGCGCCTATGGGAACTCCAAATACATCTGAGAGAGTATGAGCGGGGTCTGAGGACATCAGAAGAGTCTTCATTCCCATTTGGGAGCATCTTAGCGCTGTCGCTGACGAGATGACAGATTTTCCTACCCCGCCTTTGCCTGTGTAGGCTATTATTCTCAAGTGACTCGCTTAGCTTTGATTGCTATTCCTTTTAAAATGTGCTGACAATTCAGAGAATGGCTAAGTTACAAACTTTCTGCTTATAAGGAATCTGTACAGCAATACCATAGCTGTTGATGTGTATGATAAAAATGCGATTGTAAGCAAATAATACCTGACAGGGTGCAATAAATTCAAGTTTCCTTCCAAGTTAAAGAGTACAGATGTCCTTCCTGCTGCACCAGCTACAAAGATGGGAAAGCTGGAAAGGCCCACTACAAGAGCCATGTTCCTGAGCATAAAGAGTGTCCCGCTTGCTAGAGACCTTGACCTTTCACCTCCTTCATTAACCACAATTACAGTCGATGCTGTCCAGAAGAGAGTTCCACCCACTCCAGAAAGAAAGAGAATGGCAAATATGATAATGACAGAAGGGTTCATTATAGCATAGGATAGAGCAAGCACACACGACCCCTGCGTCAGCAAACCTATCAGCATCAAAGCAACGCCTCTTTGAGTTTTATCGAAGATGTAGCCTCCCAAGGGGCTTGTGATAAGAGAGGCAATAGGGTTAGCTGCAAGTACCAAACCAGCAGTAAATGGGGATAACTCAACATCAGTCTGAAGATACACACTCATCGCATAGCTTACTGCAAAGAAAGATAATGCTTGCAGTGATGTGGCTGCCAGAAGAAGGGAATAACTTCTGTTCCTGAGCAAGGATGATGGGACAAGAGGTGCCTTTTTCTGAGTCAGCGCAAAAATTGGAGATAGCAAGCATGCAGCTGCTAGCCAGTAATAGTTGAGAAACGATATACCTGCTGTGAGAGGGACTATGAAGAGCAGGAAGCCTATTACATTGCTCAGATTTATCTTTGCTAGTGTATCTCCAGAGTCTGCAGGGATGTTGCTTAAACCAAGAATAATTGCAATTAGACCTATTGGTATGTTTATGAGGAAAATATACCTCCAGTCGAAGGTCACCAGCAGCCCTCCCAGCACTGGTCCCACAAGTGCACCAATAGACCAAGCAATAGAATTTATCCCTATGGCCTTTCCATGCTCGCTAGCTGGGAAAGCGCTTAGCAGTATAGGTATGCCTACAGTACCCATTATGCCACCTCCTATTCCCTCAACAGCTCTAAAGATGACTGCAGTCAGTACATTAGGGGAGAAGGCTATTATCAAAGACGACAGCGTAAATGTTGCAAAACCAATCAGATACAGCCTTTTCTTTCCAAACCTTGTAGCAAGCCCTCCGCTGGGAACCATTGTTGAAGTTGTAGCAATCAGGTATGCTACTATAACCAGTGTAAGGTAGCCTAGGCCTGTATGAAAGTATGAAGCCATTGCAGGAACCGCAAGGTAGACTATTGTAGAATCGAGAGACGTCATAAGAGCTCCAAGCGTTGTAACAGAGAGAACTGTATACTTGGATGGCACTTCTTCAACCCCCCTTTATACATTATTTAACGAATTCTGAATTAATGAAGTGCATAATTGTTTTCATTGAATACATCAGCTTAAATAAATGTCATAGCTATATTGCAAGCGTTGAGACGCGATATAGAGTCAGAAGTTTCAAACATGAACTGGAAGGAATTTGAACTTTTGGCCGAAAAGGCTTTCTTGGCATATGGGTGGGAAACTGTCAGAAACTATCGTTTCAAAAGACCAAGAATGGAAATAGACCTGATAGCCATAAAGGATGACAATGCCTTTTGCGTGGATTGCAAGCACTGGAAAAGAACAGTTGGAGAAGCAGCTATGCTGAGGCTTGCGAACCAGCAGATTAAGAGAACAGAAAGGGTTCTGAACGAAATGCATACTCTGAGCAGAGCAATGCCTATGATTCTAACCAGGTATGACGAACAGCTTTTTATTCTATCAAACGGAGTGCCTGTAGTTCCTATCACAAGATTGCAAGGATTTATGAGGGAGTGGGAGGGATATATAGGGAAAATCTTCGCTTATGAAAGGTTCACCTCTACAGAATTTGGTCAGTGACCGTTAATTTAGTATTTTTGTGTAACCAAGTAAGAGCTAGCAGCATGATGGATAGAGCTATCATGACTAGCCATGAGTCCCTTGGGCCTAGCATAGGACCCTGTAAAGTGGAGCCTAGCCATGATGCTACTGACCTACCTGCCGTTGCTGTAGCTGAATAGTAGCCCTGGTAAGAGCCCTTTCTTGTTGGAGGAGCAACTCTTGTTATCCATATCTGAGAAGGGACAACAAACAGAATCTCTCCAATTGTGATTATCCCCATGGCGAGAAATAGATGAATGTCGTTGAAGGCGTAAAAGAGTAGAAGAAAAGATGATGCGGCAAAAATAGAAGATAGAATTATGAGGTTGTGCGAGCCATATCTTCTTAGCAGCCTCATCACAGGCAGTTGCAGTATTACTATCAGAAACCCACTGAATGAGAAAAGGTAGCCAACTTCAAGGTTGTTTACTCTCAGATAATCCCCTGCATACAGAGCGAACGGCTGTATGTCTTGGCCTATAACTATGTAGCCTAAAAGACATAATAGGATAAAGAAGATTATATTTCTATCCGGTATGACGCTCTGCTTCTGCTTTGTCAGATGATAAGTCGCTTCAGAAAGCTGATATGTCATTAACAAAGTTATTAGACTCGTTATTGCGCTAAATACAAAAAGGAAAGCATAGCCTGTCAATGAGACAAGGATACCGCCTATTGCAGGACCTATTGCGAAGCCCAGGTTAGAAGCCATTGCGAGAAGAGAAAAGTTCGTTATGGAATCAGTATTCTCTTCGGCAAGGAGTGCGGCCTGTGCCGGCATAGAAAATCCTCTGAGAAGAGAAAAGAGTGGATAGGTGAATATTATGAGCAAAGTTGATACATTGAATTGCAATAGCAGGGCCATATATATTGATGAGCCAAATCCAAAGATGTATCCTAATGCCAGTGTCTTCTTCGGCCCCCAAAAGTCTGCTACGTAGCCAGCTATAACCTGGGATGCTAATGATGCTATCCCTTGTAGCAGGTACATGATTCCTACAAGGAATAGAGGTGTTTCCCTCTGAACTGCTAGGTAAAGCGCAAGAAAGGGTATGGTAGATGAAAACCCTATCGATGTAACCATTCTACCAAGAGTTATGTATCGTGTATTGCTTGTCAGCTCCCTGAACATTGAAGGTTTCTCTCGTCACATACAACAAAGGATATTAGTTAAAGTATTTTGATGATTCAGAAACAACAATGGCTAAATAAATGACTCAATGAGTCATTGGAGTTGAGGATAGCTAAAGCGGAAGAGCTTAAGAATCTCATTCGCCAACTACCTGACTATCCTGTTAAGGGTGTAATCTTCCTCGATATAACGCCAGTATTCAAAGATGCTGAAGCGATGAAGTTTGTAATAGATGAACAGTCGAAGTTGTTCAAGAAAGGCGAGATTGACTTGGTAGCAGGGGTTGAGGCAAGAGGGTTTATAGTGGGGGCTCCCCTGGCTTACAAATTGGGAGTTGGTTTCGTACCGATCCGGAAGCCTGGGAAGCTACCCTGGAAGAAGAAAAAAGTTACTTATCAGCTTGAATATGGTGAAGAGGCTGTGGAGATACACATAGATGCAGTGTCAAAGGGCCAGAAAGTGCTTCTGGTTGATGACTTGCTTGCAACTGGAGGCACCGCCAGGGCAGCAGCTTCCCTGATAGAGGAGCTTGGCGGTAAGGTAAACGGAATATCATTCATAGTCGAGCTTGAGCATCTGAAGGGAAGAGAGAAGCTTTCGGGGTATAATGTCTACAGTCTCATTAAATACAGAAAGGGAGACGGGGTTCTAGTCTGATGATATACCATAATTAACAGCTCCGGTTCTGTTTATATTTATCATATCTGTTAACGACTCTTACTATGAATTAGCGTTCTATCCATGAAGGTGTCAGTCTGCATTGCGCTAAACTCTAGTTTAAAATGATTGGCATTGTTTATCGGCTCCATTTGAGAAAGGAAGGAGTGAAAAGCCTTTGCGCGAGGATGACGATAACGAATCGAAGGAGGTAAAGACTAGAATATTAGAGTACATCTCGTCCCATCCTGGCGCTTACCTGCGAGAGATAAAGAAGGCTATCGGAATCTCTATGGGTACTGCACAATACCACCTATATTCCTTGGAAAAAGAAAAGAAAATCATCAGCAGAAGAAGTGGACTTTATAAGAGGTTTTTCGTCAGTTTCACTTTTACGGATAAAGACCAAAAAATACTGGATGTCCTTTCGCAGGAAACGGAGAGAGATATTCTGCTGTATCTCAGCATTAATCCTGGTGCTTCGCACCATGATATATCAGAATACGCAGGTATCTCGCCCGGGACTACTACCTGGCATATGAAAAGGTTACTTGAAGCGGGACTGGTGACCTCCAAAAGGTCGACCGAAGTTGTCTACTTTCTTCAAGTAGACGCCAAGGATGTAGCAAAGCTGTTGAGAGACTACCATACGAATATATGGGAGAGATGGGCTGACAGGCTGGCGGAGATATTTAGTGAAATTCCGGGAAGAGGTTCAGAAGAGGAGGGTTAGTCGTTGATCTTATCATTTTACTTCAATTTTGCATTGGGCGAAATAAATGGCTTCGATGTAGTCAACGTTATCGAATTTGGGTCTGCCATCTTTTCGCTTTTGCTTGCCTTTCTTTCTCTTCTAGCTTGGTCTCGAAGGAGACAAACAGCCTTGTTGATAGTTTCCATAGCTTTTCTTCTCTTTTTTCTGAGAACGATTGTTGAGCTGACCCCACAAATGACGAATTCCCTTGAGATAATACTTGCTATAACGGACTTTGCAATACTTTCGCTATTTTTTGCAGCAGTGGTGATCAGACCAAGAAGGAAGGAAAAAAATGAGCGGTAGGTTATGCGTAACCAATTAGTATATTCATTCTCTGCTCTTTTCGTTCTCAACCATCCACTTCAGAAAGTTCTGCGATTCCTCCATCTGAAGGACCTGTGTCTGGACCCACTTGAGAGCCATACTGGCCTTCATAATTTCCTTCTTGCTGAACGTCTGATGCTGTTGACAAAGCCGGTGACGAAGGTGTTGATGAAGTGGGTGATGCAAGTACTATTGTATGCGTTGCAAGTGTCACGAATATAGCAAGAAGAGCCAGACTGAGAAATCCTACAGCAGTATACGTCTTTCGATTCATCTTCTACAGTTCACCTCCAATCTATGAGAGGACCTTGCAGCTGATATAAGCCTTGTAGTACGAGTGTCAAAGTTAATTAGAGAAACAGGGAAAATTTTACACTTGTACCATTTTGTTTAAGTATTTAGGAAAGCTCACTATCAAAAGGAGACTAGCAGTTTGGGAGTTTGGAATCGCAAGAGGAAGTTATTCAATCAAACTGCTGTGACCATAGTTATGATGATCCTCGTAGGATCGATTATCTCTACACTTGGTCCTTCCGCGTTCTTATGGAGTCTCTGTCCACCAATTCCTTTTCTCAATTCATCATTGAATGGCAAGGGTTGCGGAATATCTTTATCTATATCAATTAAAAACGATAGACACCTTAGAGTTGCCGTAGTGGAACCAGTGTTCACTACAACTGCATATTCGTCTTTTTATAACTTTTTTAGCAAGTATGCCAAAACACCTCAAAATGTAATAATTAGACAAGACCTGAACCTCTTGAACGCTACACTAGTTAATAACTGGGGGTATTCGGGACAGCTGCGTTCGTTCATCGATTCTCCTGTAGCAAAAGAAGCTGGCCTAATGCTAGGAAATAATACATTTATAATAACTGACATAGATGTAAGCAATGGAGGTCTTTTCTCCTCCAACGGGTCACTGCTGTACAATGTTGTCATTCTTGGTTTTAGCGAATATGTTACAGCAAGTGAATATCTAGCTTTGAGGCATTTTGTCCAATCAGGAGGTAAGTTAATCATACTTTCGGCAACGAACTTCTTGGCTGAAGTAAGTTACAATGCAAAGGCTAACAGGGTTTCGCTTGTTCGTGGTCATGGATGGTTTTTCAACGGCACTGCTGCATGGAAAGGTGATTACAGCAGGTGGAAAGCGAACAACACCGCATGGGTTGGCAGCGAATACGGGATGTACATTGGTAGCATACACTATACCGTTAAAGGAGCCATAGCAAATACAAGTAATCCATACAGCAGGCTGCTCCAGATTGCATTTCCCCAACATCAGCTTTTCAAGGAATACGGGGGGCATGAGGAAAATTTCGTTACGAATGTCTCGGACAGTATAATAGCTTACTGGAACATACAAGGACCTTCTGTTAAGGGAAGGGTCGCTATATACGAACTCAAAGTTGGAAAGGGCACTTTGGTACATATGGGGATATTTGGAGTAGATATACTACAAACAAGCAAAGAATTTCAATTCCTTCTTCTTTCCCTTATAGGTGTGTTTGGGACGAAATATACAGTCATGAGAGAGGGATGTAATTACGAGATAACGGCATCGCTTCTTGGGTTGAACGGTACAGTGCTGATGTCAGACAGGGGTTATCTACAGTTAGGCAACAGTCTCTACCCAATGAATAATCTATCCCCAGGAATATTTGCTGCTCACTTTACTGGGTGCAATCTCAAAGGGCAGCAATTCACAATCTACCTTATTGACCTTGATTTAGCTGGAGACTTCTCGGTCGGGTCTCTGCCTTGAGGTCAAAGGATAACCTTAGAATTTATTTTAGAATCACCACATTTTCTCCTCTCTTCATAAGTTCTTCAGGTGCCCCGCCTTCAAAAGAGGAGACTTCGACCAATCCAGTACTTCCTATTATTAGACCTATTTCTTTCATGCCGGAATAGGAATGATGGAGTTGGACGGACCACTCGACACAACCTACTCTCAGGTAGAAGTTCTTTTTACCTCTAGACCATCTAACAAAATCCTTTCCGTTCACATTAAGAACAGAGTTGCCAAAGTGGTCTACATGAAGGACCGATGCGCTTATCTTCTCCTTGCTGAACTCTGCCCTAGGAAACTCGAATTTTTCCATCCTGCTAAGTTCTGGACCTAGGTCAGAAAATTTCATGTTAAGCGAAAGATGAGCAGCTGCAGGCGCGAAGACATCTCTTCCATCAAAAGTGCTTCCTTTCTTAAGAATTACCTTTTCAGAGCTGATCTGCCTTATTTCATCTATACCGCAGTAACTTGCAGCTTCGTATAGTAAGCCATTATCAGGACCTATAAGAATGCATTTACCTGTCTTCACTGCAATGGCCTTTCTTCTCGTTGCCACACCAGGGTCAACAACAGCTATCAAAATGCTACCTGCGGGTACGTATTTTGCAGCCTGAGTAAGAATAAACGAGCCTTCCCAGATGTCAAATTTCCGTATTTGGTGTGTGATGTCGTAAATGGCAGCATTAGGGTTTATCCTTTTGATGACAGACTTCATCTGAAATACGTACTGGTCTTCTTCACCAAAATCGGTTAGTATGCCTATCATCATTCTTTCGCACTGGTGAAATTCTATCCGCTAGTTAAAATGAACTCTTTCAACTTTCCATCTTCTAAGTCTACAAGAGCTCCCTTTAATGTACCCTCTCCGTAATCGCTGCCCGGATTCAGGCAGAGTGTTCTGCCCAACCATACGAAGCCCCTTGACTCATGAATATGCCCATGGAGCCCCAGAAGAGGCTGGTACTTCTCTATGCTAGACCTAACAGCTCTGCTCCCTGCATTCACAACCTTTACCATTCCTAACCCCGCTTTTTCATACTCAAGCTGAGAGTTTACTGCAGGGGCTTTGTCAAGCTCAGTGCCAAAGGGAGGAACATGCAAATTAAAGATGCTTGTTTCAGGCTTTTTCAACTTGGAAGCTAAATGCTCGATCATTTCAAGAAGTCTTTCTTCGCTCACCTCTCTCGGGCTCTTCCAAGGAGTTGGATTTGCGTAGCCGAGGGTTATCATTTCATATCCTCCAGGAATCTCAACAATTCTGTTCTCAGGGTTTATTACATGTTCGGAATCCTGCAGAATAGAATCCATCTCGAACCTGTCATCGTTGCCAGGAGAGATATAGCATTTGACATCAGTCCCCTTCAGCCTTTCGTTGGCAAGCTGTATCCAAGAGGATAAAACTGACCTCATCTGCTCCATGAATATCCTGTCTACCTCTTCCCTGTTGTTAGCTATCCTTTCAAGTTCTTCGGGTGTAGTCATAAAATAGTAGAGCCCGTTGTTCCTTAGAGAGGCAAGGTATTCCTGGAGCTCTTTCTTCTTTACAGTCATCTCTTGGCCTTGAAAATTCATCCTGAATTTATCTTCAGATATCTGTATAACTGGAACAAGGGCTTTACCAGTTATATCTCCGCCAAGTATAAGTACATTTGCTGAGTAAAATTTGGCTGCATTAATGAACTTACGGAAGCAACGCTCGGAGCCGTGAACATCACTCACAAAAAATATTCTTGTCTTCACATTCTCTACCTAATCTGGGGGAATCTCTTTGTATGCCAGGTCTATATTTATTCCTCTTGACTTGTGGTATCTCCTTGAAGCCCAGTAAATTATAACTCCTGCTATGAAAGAGCCAGCTGCATAGCCATAGGCGAATATGTATCCAGGTATTCCAAAGAACGAAGCTGACGAACCCCATACGGTCGGATTTTCCAGGAATTGTGATATGAGAAACAGAAAGACTACACTCATTGCAAGCCCTGCTATCATTAGAGTAAAAGCCGCTCGTCCCCTTTCGTACCTAGCTCCATAGACAAATGCTGATAATCCTATAAAGAAGAAGTAGATCATAGATGCTATAACTGCAGCAAAGAGTGATTGAAGACTACCGTAGAGGAATGCTGCAGCACCAACCAGAAATATCGTTATTATCAGATCCATTGCGTGCGCATTTATAGGTGAACCGTACTTAGGACTAATGTAAGCTAATCTTGTAGGTAAGAATCTGTCGAAAGCCTGGGCAAAGACATACCTGGAGAAGACTATTATCCCATATGCTAATATCGATAGGTTCCATACTATCCATCCAAGGCCTATCAGTATTTGAAGGGCCGTCACGTTTGTAACTCCCATTGCTAGTGTCCAGAAGTTGAACGAATAATCGAAGACAAGAGTTGGGTTTGAAAGAGCAGCGTTAACAAATGGCAGACCTCCCACATAGTACATTGTAGCAAATGCTGACGTTACCAGAGCAAAAACTACTAAAGCTGATATGGGCACGTTCCATTTTATCGATGTCTTTCCCTTTATCTCTGAGGCGACTGCTGGAGCTGCATTTAGCCAGGGGTAGACGAAGATTGCAAAGAAAGGAAGCATGAAGACTGTGTTATTGAAGTCAAAAGATGGACCGTTGTAAGATGATGCCACCTTATCATATGTCAGGTTGGCGTTACCCAGAGAGTTCATGTAGTTTACAACTCCCTGGTGACCATAGGCAAGAAGTGTTGCTATGGCTAGAATAAGAGTTATAATGCCAAAGACCGTCAGAACTGAAACGAGCTTGTAGCCTGCCTTTGGTCTGAATATGTTTATTGCTATCAGAATTGCGAAGATTGCTGCACCCAATATGAACTGGTAGGTTGGTGCAGAGCCAGGTATATAACCTGGTAATGCTAGACCAAGAAATCCTGAGTTGCCGAAGAATAAGCCCACTGAACCGATTGCAAACACTGCTGATAAAGTAATAAGAGCCAGGTAAGCTAGAGTCTCAAGAGTATATCCCATGAAGGAGAGGGCGCTTCCAAAGAACCCCCCAAAGGCTCTTGTTACCCAGACGTAGTCCCCACCTGTTCTCGAGACCCTGGATGTCATCATCGAGTAAACTATTATCTGGGGAATAGAGATCAGGAATGCTATAATAGAGCCTATGGCAAGGTTTACACCTTTTACATTAACCGCAATCATGGTGAAACCTATTATTCCGAGGGCAGCGCCTGCAGACATATTGCTTATGTTGAGCGATATCGCATCAAGCATAGAAACTCTTTTCACAAGTCCTGTAGATTCCCGCACGAATACGGTAGGCTGCTTTTGTTCAGCCATAGTGAGCTGAGTTTGGAGGACGATTATATTAGCTTTACTAATCGTTAATACAAAATTTACATCTTTATTGCAAAATGATGAAATATCTTTCAATATTCAAAATTATTACTAGAAAATTGGAACTGATCTTCTATTGCTATCCTGATAGAAAAAGCACTGGAGCATAAAGGATGGTTCTGGGAATTGGATAAATGCAGTTATTACGTTAAGATATAATGTGCATTTGTAGGAGAGTTTTTGGCTCATGAGTATAATTTATATTGGCAGCTTTCCAACATTTAATATATGTTTGAGAAGCTGAGCATACAGCATATACCTGATGACAAGAGACATGGTAGAGTCTTCAGCGTATTTACATTATGGCTTGCTTCAAATTTAACGATAGCTGATTATGCTCTAGGCTCTCTCTTCTATGGACTACCTTTCAAGTATATACTGGTTCTCATAACCGTAGGGAATATACTGGGAGGATTGCTTCTATCGTTGGCAGTTGCAATGGGTCCCAAGCTGGGTTATCCTCAGATGATGATTTCTCAAGGGGTATTTGGTAAGTTGGGAAACAAACCGTTTGCTGCGCTGAACTGGGTCAGCACTGCTGGCTGGTATACTGTTAACATAATACTTGGAAGTTATGCGCTTGAGCTACTTGCCGACCTTAGCTTTATTGAAGCGGCTTCTTTGCTGTCTATTGTTCAGGCATTGCTTGCTTTGTACGGATACGATATAATACATCATTTCGAAAGAGCCATGGCAATAGTGCTTGGCCTACTCTTCGTATGTGGAATTGCAATTATATATCCTCTCTTCACTTCTCATTTTTCGCAATATGAGACATCATCATCTTTCAACCCGTATTATTTTGCACTTGTCTTGGCTGCAGTCTTTTCTTATCTGATGAGCTGGTCTCCTTATGCAAGCGATTATTCGCGCTATCTTAACCCTGCAACGAGCAAGGTAAGGCTGATAATTTATGCGCTTCTTGGGGGAGCACTAGCTAGTGGCATATCAGAGCTGTTCGGAGTTATGGTCTTTATCGCCGTCGGAAACCCTTCGCTGAACGCTATTGAAGCTACATACAGGCTGGGAGGGTTTATTGCTTATGTTGCAGTTGCAGCAATAGTCTTGGGGGCTATCGCAGCCAACGCACTCAACCTTTACACAAATTCTTTGTCTGCAGTTACCTTTTACCAGAGGACTAGAAGGTCTTCGGCTGTGATCCTAGCGGTTGTAGTTGGGTTTCTTCTTGCACTGGTTGGACAGGGAAGCTTTGGTACCTTTTATGAAGACTTCCTTTTAACATTAGATTATTGGATCACTCCGTGGCTGGGTATAATGATAGCAGCATTTTACATCTCGAAGGTGATAAAACCAGAATCTGTTGAAGGTGCATCAAGCGCAGGCTGGAAACCCCTTTTATCCTATTTTGCAGCTTTGCTTGTGTCAATACCCTTCATGAATCTGGCATCCTACAGCATACCTTTTGAAGGACCTGTAGCTTCACTATTGAGGGGTGCAGACATTAGTTACTTTGTTTCGTTCATAGCAGCGATGCTGCTATTCATTATGTTTCAATCAACTTCAAGGAAATCATAGTCAGTTTTCGTTTGAAGCTCTAATGCTCAAAAATCAATCTGAATATCAGCCATATGTAAAAGCAGGACTTTTTACAAATGTGAAAGCAACATCTGCATGAGCCTTTCTTATTTCTGAAATTCTGGCTATAATTTTTGACCTGTCGTCTTTTCTCAGTGCCAGATGTATTATTTCAGCAACTTCAATCATATCGCTCTTGTTCATTCCTGTTCTGGTAAGCTCTGCAGTGCCAAGCCTAACAGCTTGTGGTATCTTATCATCAGCTCCTGGAATGGATTGCCTGTTGCAAAGTATGTTGTATGATTCTAGCAGTTTCTCAGCTGCAACACCTCCTCCATATCTGGAAACATCAAGAGCGAGCTGATGAGATTCTGTGAACCCTAACTTCTCGCCAAGCACTCTTTCTCCCAGCTCCGATAATCTTGTCGCAAGAGCTTTGGCATTTTCTATCACAGCTACTGCATAAGCTCTTCCAAACTCTGCTAACTCAGAAAATGCAAGAGCCTTTCCTGCTACCAGGTTAGGATGATGATTACTGGTAAGGCCAGGAAATATTCCTTTTGAAATATCTTCCTTGAACTTTTCCTTTCCTACTATTGCACCGCCTTGAGGACCAAAAAGAGTCTTGTGTGTGCTGAAAGTCATCAGGTCTGCTCCTTCCCTCATAGGATTCTGAAATCTTCCCCCAGCTATAAGGCCTGCGACATGAGCGGCATCATACAGAATGACTGAATCAATAGCATGCAAAGAGTCTGCCATTTCCCTAACAGGATGTGGGAATAGAAATAGACTTGCGCCGAAGGTAGCCACTTTCGGTTTTCTACCCTCACCGACCAATTTCTCCAGCTTCTTTTTCGATTTATCAGGGTCTATGTTAAGGTTTTCCGCATCAAAAACGAAAGACTCTGTCCCTAAGCCATGAACCATCCAGGCTGAACCATTTTCCTCCTTTCCTGCTGAGGATATGTGCCCTCCGTAAACGACTGGTAATGATAATATTGTATCACCAGGAGAAGTCAGCGCTATATAGACTGATAAATTAGCTATCAGGCCTGAAATTGGCCTGACATCTGCAAACTCTGCATCGAACAGCTCCTTCGCAGTTTCAACAGCTACTGACTCAACTTCATCCATGTACCTGCATCCAGCATATATTCTAGCTCCTGGAGGCCCTTCCGCATACCTGTGAACGAAGTCAGATGATATAGCCTTTCTAACATCATACGATGTCAGGTTTTCGCTTGCCACCAGAGGCAGGCAGGATGAAAACCACTCTTCATGCTGCCTAATCAGCTCTCTTACCTTCATGAACTTCTGCAGGTTTCTTGACATTGCCAGCCTACCCAATCTCTACCTTTTTTAGAATTATGAATAAGAGATACACTTTAATCCATGGGAAGCAGCTACGTAGCCAACTGATGAGTGGCTCTGGTGAATCAGATAAGGTTACAATATATGCAGAATCTGACGGAAGCAGGTATGAAGTTGAGTACCCTCCCACTTCAAAGGTGGACCTTGACCAGCTGACTTCAGACCTAGGCCTTCCAGGATATATTGATATGAATAGTCCCATGGTAGCAAATGCTATTGTAGCACTATGGGCTTCGTACAATGTTGATTTGCTATCAGGAAAATATGAAGGATTGAAGTTCAAAGGTGCAATGACTCCGCTACTGATGGGTGGAATTGCAGTCAAGTTTCTTTCGAAAAGTTCAAACGAACCTGGCCCGATGAACAGGTTAGTAAAGGATATAGATTATATAGTGAAGAGAGAGCATGGAGGAAATTTCCTTCGGCTTCTGGACAACCTATCAAAAATTGCAGGCTCTAGGTTCTACCATTTTCTGACTTCATCAGACAAAAGGTTCAATGCGCTCAGGGCAGGAGATAGATACAGGATCAGGACTGTGGACTGGACAGAGCAAAGTCAGCACAAACTCGGATGGGTGGATATTCTTGTAGATAAAGTGGAGATGAGGCATAAAATAGATGTTAGGGATGAATTCGCCAGAGCAAGGGAAAATGTCTATACGATAGGAGTAGAAAAGCTGCTGATGACAAAATGCCAGATGATAGAAGAGATAGATAAGCGTCAATATTCATCACTGCAGGAGTCAGGGCAAGAGTTCAGGGTGCTGAATTATCCCTATTATAAAGAGGGAAAATACCTAATCGGTATGGAAGAAAAGGATATGATGGATACAGCTGCTCTACTTTGCGACTTTTCAGACAGGTCAGATGCTATGGCTAAAAGACTGGCTTTATTGCTTAGCAGCGACGAAAAGCTACTGCTTACCTTCAGACTTAACCTTGAAAACCTGGCTCATAGGGTAGACTGGCTAAGAGGGAAGGGATTGAGCAAAGGGCAGCTTTCACGGATAGAGGAGTCTCTGAACATTATAGCTAGAATGCTGCCAAACAGGGAGAAAAGATGGGATAAGCCGTGGTGGAATAAGGATATAGACACTCCAAAGGTATACTGAAAATAACATTAATGGTAAAATATGGAATATGTCTAGATGATGAAGTTTGCCAAGCTATGACCTGATTGTCAGAAATGTTAGAATTGTTACTGAAAAAGCCATCAAGGAGGGAGATATTTATGTCAAGGATGGGAAGATAAGCAGCATAGGCTACAAGGATGCAAGGCCAGAAGCAGATGTCATTATAGACGGAAAGGGTATGCTTGCACTTCCTGGGCTAATTGATACCCATGTGCACTTCAGGGACCCTGGAATGGTGCAGAAGGAAGACTTTGAGACTGGTACAAAAGGAGCTGCTGCTGGAGGCACAACAGCAGTACTCGATATGCCAACTACTCAGCCCGTAGTTACAAGCTCTTCTATATTCAAAGAAAAGTTGAAGGTTGTAGCAAAGAAAGCGCTAGTAGATTTCGGGCTTTATGGTGCTGCAGGGGTAGAGAATCTGGATAGCATTGAAGAGCTGGCCAGAGCAGGTGCAGCAGCTTTCAAGACCTATACAGTTTCACCTCCAGCAGAAAGAATGAAGGAATATAGAGGAGCAGTTATAAGAAATGCTGGAGAGCTGCTCAGAGTTATTGAAAAGTCATCATCAACAGGGCTGGTTCACTGTATACATGCTGAAGAAGATTCAATGATTCAATATCTGTCAGAAAGGCTTCAGTCGCTTGGCAGAAAGGACCCAGAGGCACACTGTGAATCAAGGCCAAACATTGCTGAGGCATTAGCTGTTCATCAAGCAGTTGGCATAGCTGAGATGTTAGGAGCAAGGGTGCATCTGTTGCATATAAGCACAAAAGAAGCAGTGCAGATCATAAGGTCAGCTAAGGCTAGAGGGGTCAGGGTTACGGCAGAGACCTGCCCTCATTACCTTTACTTTACCAGGAACGATATGCAGAGGCTCGGTCCCTACGGAAAGTATAATCCTCCTGCAAGGTCGCATGAAGATATTATAGCCCTGTGGGAAGGTCTAAAGGATGGAACTATAGATGCTATAGTCAGCGACCATGCTCCTCATTCGAGAGAGGAGAAAGATGCAGGCAGAGAAGATATCTGGAAGGCGCCTCCAGGCACACCCGGTGTAGAAACAAGGCTTCCACTTGTTTTAGCAAGGGCATATGGATGGGGTCTGGATATTAACGATATAGCCAGGCTATGCTCGAAGAACCCTGCTAAAATCTACGGAATGGATTGGAGAAAGGGGGAGATAGCTGAAGGTTTAGATGCCGATATAGCTGTAGTTGACCCAGATGTTACTTGGAAAATAAAGAGTTCAGACCTTCAGACGAAGGCAAGAGAGACCGTTATATTCGACCAGATGGAAGTTAAGGGACAGGTCAACTATACAATTGTTAGGGGAAGAGTAGTTTACGAAAGAGGAGTAGGATTTGAAAAGCCTGGGATAGGTATCTTTCTTCCAGGTTCAGGTATCAAGGTTTAACGTAAGCTTCTCCTCTCTTGTAGCTATTATTCTGCCAGAGCGCATTACATGACTGGGCTTTGCAGCCAGCCTTAAAGCATCCCATGGATTTAGTGCCTGAATTATATTGAGGTCAGCTTTGCATCCCTCCCTAATACCATACCCATTTATTCCGAGTATTCTTGAAGAGTTGTAAGTAGGCATCTTCAACAGCTTAACCATATCTTCTTTAGAATTGAGCTGGCCTTCGTATGCAAAGAGCCATGCATTTCTCAGAGGCTCAAAGTCTCCAAAAGGATTGTATGGGTCTACTATATTGTCAAGACCGAAGGCAAGGTTTATTCCCGCTGTCAGCAGCTCCTTTATTCTCGTCACACCCCTAGCCAAAGGGGGAGATGCCCCTCCCCCGCTCACCATAGCTGTGCATGGATTAGAAACTACGTTTATACCTGCATCTCTGATCATAGCTATTATCTTTGATGCATAGTTATCGTCATAATAGGCAAGGGCTATGAGGTGGTCTGCTGTTGCGGAATCAAATCTATGTTTCTTCACCTCTGCTACAAAATATTCGATATAGTTTGTGTAGGGCTGAACGTCTATATGCATATCTACTGGTAATTTTCTCTCAGCAGCTAGCTTCACCATCTTCTTTATATGCGCTATTCCCTTCTCCCTATCCAGCTCTGCCTCTGGAAGCCCTCCAACAGCGTCAGCTCCTCTATCCAGAGCAGATTCAATCAGCTCAAAAGCCCCTTCATCCCTGAACACTCCTTCCTGGGGAAATGCAACTATCTGCAATGTTAGGTATTTTTCAAATTTCTTTTTCAAGCCAAGAAGTGCTTCAAAAGATTTTAGGCCAGCTATGCTGTCTATGTCAACATGGCTCCTCATATAGGTGACGCCGTTCTGAATTGATGCTATGATGCATTTCTCTGCCCTTTTCTCTACATCTTCCTTGGTGAAATTGCTCTTTGCCTCTCTTACAAGTCTTCTTGCATCAGCCATACTCCTTGCTTCAGGTAAGGTTTCAGCCAGAAATGCCTTGTCAAGATGGACATGAGGTTCTACAAACGAGGGTAAGACCAGCCTTTTTTCAGCATCTATCTCTTCATCGCATTTGGCATTTATCTTATGACCTATCTTGCTTATTATGCCAGATTCAACAAGAATATCGACTGTCTTATCAAAGGTTCTGCAATTTCTTATTATAATGCTCATGCCTTACCCAATCTTGCAGGCTGTGCAGTTAACCTTTTCGAGATAGATGTTTGGCACAGACCTCTATAGCTATCTCTATGGCTCTTTTCTGTGTCTTTAATGGCATAGCCATGTTTCTATCATCATTCTTTATCATCTCAGGGAGAGGAGGAACATGAATGAAGCCAGATATGATTCTTTGATAAAGAAAAGAATACATGGCTGTATTGCAACAATGCGTCCCTGCATGGTATGATGTTGTAGCTGGAATTTTTCTCTTCTTAAGCTCATTCACTATCTCATCAGCTGGAAAGGTTGAATGCAGGGCTAAAGGACCCCTTTTTATTATAGGCTCATCGTCAGGCTTGTTGCCATAGTTGTCAGGCACAACCTTGTCCGCAAAATAGCTGTTCATTATGTTCAAAGCGACCTTTTCAACTTTTATCGCTTTTGTGTAGTCCCAGCCTGTAGATATGACAACGTCAGGCTTAACTTCAGCAACAAGTTTTCTGGCAAGGCGTGGTATAGCATAGAAGTCTTCTGGAAGAACCCTTCCCACAACAGCAGCTCCCGAGATGATTTTCCCATCAAGCTCTTTGGCTATCATACCTGAAGGGTTCTTGTTCCCTGCCCAGGCCTCAAAACCGGTTAACAGAATGCGCACACCTTTTAAGATAAAGAATAGGGATTAAAGGTTTTGCCGAATTAAGCATTTAATTTATACAAGGGGTTTATGCTAGTAGCTGCATTGCCTGAAGAATCCCCGTTGAAGGAATTTGAAGGTCATAAGTATATATCTGTAGAGACATACAGGAAAGATGGAAGAGCTGTCAGGACTCCGGTTTGGTTTGTTTCAGACGGTCTAGCTCTGTATGTCAGAACATACGAGGATTCAGGCAAGGTTAAGAGAATAAAGAAGAATAAAAAGGTAAGAGCTGCCCCGTGCAGCTTTGAAGGAGCAATTTTGGGCAATTGGTTAGAATTTGAACCAGAGTTCATTAGAGATGATGACGCTAGATTGAAGAAGATGTTCAGTTCAAAATATGGAATGCAGGTTATGTTTACTTCCTTTCTTGCCAGACTCAGAAGAAAGAGATATGTTATGTTGAAGTTATCTCCAAAGCATTCATGAGGGAATCTTTTTTGTCACGTTGAAAAGCTCTTCTCTTGCTTGATGCAGATATCTACCGCAATAAACACACAGCAGGAGGGCAGGTTTCCTTGATACTACAACAAATTCAGGAACAGCTGGCTCCTTTGGCTGAGAGCTTATACAGTTCTGGTTGGGACAGTTCAAAATGCCGCGAATCCTTGCAGGTATGTCTGGCTCGAACCTTTCTTCATTACCGTCTGAGATTACGCTTATATCAGCATCGGGGTAAAGCAATGCAAGCTTTGTTGAAATAGCTTCATCAACTTCTAATTTATCCGCTTTGATAATTGCTGTATCCTTATCTTTTGTAACCCTGATTTCTTCTGCGTGCTCCAAAATATCCTGAATGAGATGTTGAGACTTGCCTATGTTAACTCTGAAGATGAAATCAGCTTTCACCATATTTCCTTTTCACTCCACTATCTTGCTGAGAAGTGCCATTCTTACAGGTAGCCCAAGAGATGCCTGCTGGAAGTATCTTGCATGAGGTGTATAGTCTATGTCGATCGGGATTTCGTCTATTCTGGGCAGGTGGTGCATTATTATCATGCTCTTCTTTGCTCTTTCAAGCATGTGTCTTGTTATAAAATAACTTCCCTTCACCCTCTCATATTCAGCTGGGTCGCTCATCCTCTCCTTCTGCAGTCTTGTTACGTATAGAACATCAACCTCAGGAATTACCTTTTCAACGTTGTCAGTTTCAATAAAATCCATACCTCTTCCTCTAATGTAATCTTTCACTTCTTCTTTTGCTTTGAGCTCTTCTGGACTTACCAGATACAGGTGCACATCCTTGTAATGGGTAAGGCCAAGGCAGAGGGAAGAAGCTGACCTCGTATGTTTTAGGTCTCCAAGTATTGCTATCTTTATCCCGTCTATGGCACCAAATTCGTTCCTGATGGTATAGAGGTCAGTCAGTGTCTGTGTTGGGTGGTGCTGGGTTCCATCTCCAGCGTTTATAACTGGTATTGAAGCTATTTCAGCAGCAAGCCTGGCAGCACCTTCTATCTTATGCCTGAGCAGTATCACATTTCCATAGCCATCAGCCATCCTTACTGTATCTGCAAGGGACTCCCCTGTTACAACTCTGGAGTATGAGGGGTCGGCGAACCCTGTAACAGCTCCTCCCAGCCTCAGCATTGCAGTTTCAAAGCTCAGCCTGGTTCTGGTGCTCGGTTCAAAAAATAGAGTTACAAGAATCCTTCCGTGCAGAGTCTGAAGTCCTGATTTCGTGTATTTTTTCATGCTATCTGCAAGTTCAAAAATAGATTCAAGCTCTGCCCTTGAAAAGTCTGTTATCGCTATGAAGTCTCTTCCTTTCATGTCTGACTCAGAAGCCATGGCTTCGAACCTGCTCAGTCTTTCCATCTGGAAGCAAGGTCAGCCATTCTGCAGAACCAGACATCGTTCTTCTGCATAATATATTGTATTGTCTGCTCAAGGAGCATTATCCTGTGCGCCCTTCCTATGCTCTCTGGATGAAGAACTAGTGCGAAGAAACCGTTGGGCTCGTTCTCGTATGCATAGTCGAAATCCATCTTCCATATCTCGAAGACCTTGGAAGGATTATCAAGTTTTGGATAGAAGGTTGAAACCCCCAGAAAATAGGCCAAATCGTCTTCTATCAGTTCGTTGACAGGTATGTTAAGCAGGTTTACTTCTTTGCCGAATTCTGGAGGCTTGTCTGTATGGTATACATCTCCATCCCTTACCTTGGTAACTCTGAAGTCATAAGGCCCCATATGCTGGGAGATGTACTTGAATCCAAGCTCCATCATTATGCTGATTGTCCTTGAAGTGATTTCATTGGCCTGAGGAATCTCGAAAGGAACCCTGTATCCTACAGGCTTTATCCCTGTAGCATTTTCTATCGCTCTTATCCCTTTCACAAAGGATTCCCTCTCTGCCTTTTCATCGAGGGAAGCAGGACATTCGTGGAAGTAGCCATGGTGGGCTATCTCGTGACCTCTCTTTGAAAGGTCCCTAACCATGTCCGGATAAGTGTCTGCAATGACCCCTGGAGTGAAGAAGGTTGCCTTGATACCATATTTGTCAAGCAACTTTGCTATTCTGGGAATACCTGTAACTATTCCGAATTCTCCTCGCGAGAAGTTTATCGGTCCGTAGTTGCCAGGCCCCAGAAGACCTACAGCCCTCATCCTCAGCATTATCGACCATGCATCCAGGTCGAAAGAAACACATACAGCCAGTCTTTTCCCTTCGGGTAGAACTATCGGCATGTACACCTTTCAGACATGACATGCTTTAAGTCTTTCTTCATCCGGACTCTTCGATTCTCTGCTTATTATTTTCAAAGAAAGGAGTGGAATTAACCTTCATAGCTGCTTCAGACCTTCTTAGAGCGTTTGACAGTGCTGCTGAAGGACCCACTATACCGCTTTCTCCTATACCTTTTATGCCGAAAGGATTCAAGTTGGTTGGGCTATCCAAATGAATGATTTCAAAATTGGGTATTTCCCTAGCAGTAGGGACCAGATACTCCATAAATGAATTGGTCAGCAGCTGACCCTCTTCAGAATATTGCAACCCTTCAAAAAGTAAGCTTGCTATGCCTTGCGTTATACCTCCATGAAGCTGGCCTTCGACTATGTCTGGGTTTATCATCTTTCCACTATCCTCAACATCTATGTATCGTAAAATTTTCACCTGGTTTGTTTCATTATCAATCTGCAGAACAGCAATATGGATGCCGCCTGAGACTGTAAGACCCTGGGGCTCGTAGACGGAAGTAGCTTCCAGAGGAACAGGTAATGTCAATGCTTCGTACGCAATTTTGGCTATCTGCTTTATAGTCAGATATTTTGAACTGTCGTTTACCTGGTAAACCTTTCCGTCTTTGAAAGCAAGAGAATCTATTGCTACATTGAAGTATCTTGAAGATACAAGCAGCATCTGCCCTTTCAATTGCTCTACACATCTGTAAAGCGCTCCTGCTCCTAGCACTGCACTTCTGCTTCCCCATGTTCCGAAACCATAAGGTGAGGTCATTGTGTCACCATGTCTTATTTCGACATCATCAGGCTCTATTCCCAGCAGGTCGGCACAGACCTGACTGAGAGTAGTTTCAAGGCCTTGACCGTGGGGAGAAAGAGCGGTGCATATCTCTACCTTACCATCAGGTAAAATGCGGGCTGTCATGGTTTCATAGCCCTTATGTCTTGCCCCTGCAGCAGCCTGCACAAAGGATGGGCCTATGCCAGATGATTCAAATCCGAAAGCAACTCCTATTGCAAGCTGCTTACCTTTGTATTGCTCGACTATACTTTGAGCTACTTTCAGCATAGCTATGTAATCTCCAGTATCTAAAACCCTGCCAGTAGCTGTTCTGTAAGGAAACCTCTTTACCACATTTATCATCCTCATATGTATGGGGTCTATTTGCAGCCTTAGCGCTGCCTCATCTATCAGTCTCTCAAGAACGAATGCTGCCTGCTGCTGCCCGAAACCTCTATAGGCTCCTACAGGAGTTTTGTTCGTGGCCACACAATCAAGCCTTAATTGTACATTCTCAATCGTGTAAGGACCCGTCATGTTCAGAAACGTAAGGAATGGAGGACCAAGGCTCATAGGTCCATATGAACCAATATCAGCTATTATGTGGTCCCTCAGCGCCAGGATAACCCCTTCCTTAGAAACTGCCAGTTCAGCAAGGTGCACTTGGTCTCCAGAATGAACCGTCGAAACAAAATCTTCGCTTCTCGTTGCAACCCACTTAACTGGCTTGGCGAGCTTCATTGCAGCATAGCTAGCTAAAATTTCTTCTCTATAGATGTCCTGCTTGTTTCCGAAACCTCCACCCACGTCTGGGGCTATCACTCTAACTTTATTCTCTGGGTGGCCTAGCGTTTCAGCAAGAAGAGTCCTCACAAAGTGAGGCCACTGTGTGGAGGAATAAAGTGTGAGCTGAGATGATGATTTTTCATATTCTGCTATTACACCTCTTGGCTCGATTGCTGCTCCGTACTGTCTTGTTATTGAGAACTTCTCCGATATTATGGCATCTGCTGAGGAAAATGCTGCATCAACCCCGCCTTTCTTCAATTCAGTTGAATAGACAATATTGCTTCCCCATTGGTCGTGAATTAAATGCTGTGAATGCATAGCCTGCAAGGCATCGATGACGGGTTCTTCAGGAGTGTAATTTACGTAGACCTTTTCTAGTATATCGTTTGCAACATATGCATCTCCCTGTATAACAAGAGCAGCTATAGGCTCTCCAACGAAATTTGCCCTCTCTATTGCAAGGGCCTTCCATGGTAACCTTTTGCACCCTGAAGGTGCTGATATTATGGGGATAGGATTTGTATTCTTGTCTATGTCATAGCTGGTAATAATAAGCTGAACCCTGGGGTCGTCTCTGACCTGAGAGAAATCGACTTTGAATGTAGCTCTGGCGTACTGGCTTCTCACTATACCTAATGTAAGGCATGCATTCGGCTTTATATCATCCAGGTATTTAGTATCTCCAAGGAGGACTCTAAGGTCTTCCTTTCTTTTCATCCTCCTTCCTATGTATTTCCAGGAGCCATTAGACAATAGCTTCACACCTGATGCTTTTCATTTAAGCATAATATGCGTCTATATTTATCCCTGCCCTTTCAAGGAGCTTCTCAGAAGCGTCTCTGGCCTCCTCTATAATTCTTCTTTCGTCAAGCGTCACAACGTTTCTTTCAAGCATTATAATTCTTCCGTCTATTATTACAGTCTCCACATCGCTTCCTGAGCATGAGTAGATTAGGGTTGAGATGGGATTGTACGAAGGTATACAGTGCTCATTATCTATTCTTATTATAGCTAGGTCAGCCCTCTTTCCCTCCTCTATAGAGCCTATCTCTTTTTGCAGACCCAGAGCTATTGCACCATTGACTGTAGCCATTTCAAAGACTTTATCTGCTCTCAAAGCCAAAGGGTCAAGAGTTCTTGCCTTCTGAAGAAGCGATGCGATCTTCATTTCTCTTATCATATCGTAGGTATTGTTGCATGGTGCGCCATCACACCCAAGAGATACATTAACCCCTTTCTTCATCATCTCAGGGACTCTTGCAATTCCAGATGCCAACTTTGAGTTAGACGAAGGGCAGTGTGAAACGCTACTACCCGATTTAGCTAGCAAGGATATTTCATCATCTGTTGCCCAGACCATATGTGCGAACACTGTTTTGTTGCCAAGTATACCGCAATCTTTCATGTGCATCACAGGCAGTTTTCCATATTCATGGAGGGAATATTCTGAATCTTCCCTTACTTCGTTCAAATGCATAGTTATACCCGTATTCAATTCCCTTGCTACCTGTGAAATTTCCCTGTATAGGCCAGGACTTACAGCACCTAATGACCTTGCAGCAAGCCACACCTTGATTCTGCCAGAATCTTTTCCATCCCAGGACCTATGAAGTTCCTTGGCTTCTTTAAGACATTCATCCCTGTCTTCAATCATGCCTTCATGCATTATACCCGAAGCTCTTCCATAGCCCTTGCCATCCATCACCATCTTTGAAATTACACCCCTCATTCCCGATTTGTAGAGAAGCTCGGCTATGCCAGAGTTTCCATACCTCTTGTGAAGGCCTGATTCAAGAAAAGTTGTCGTGCCACTTTTTATCATCTCAAGCATGCAGAGAGCCGAGCTAACAAGTCCATCTCTTTCGGTAAAATTCCCCTGCAGAGGCCAGACCCTCCTGTATAGCCACTCAACTAAAGAAAGGTCATCGGCAGCTCCTCTGAGAAGAGCCTGAGCAAGATGAATATGGGTATCTATCAGCCCTGGGATAACTACAGCTCCTCTTGCATTTATTCTGTACTCTGGTCTAAAGTTATTCTTCATTCTGTCCTCCTTGCTTACAGAAACTATTGTACCATCGTCTATTGCTACATAGCCATTCTTCACTATTCGTCTCTGATTATCCATTGTTATAATCGTTGCATCTTCTATTAATATTGAGGACCTTTTTGGAAGGTCATTTTTGAACAAGGAACTTGAGACCACGTGGCAGCGTTATCGCTGGTAGTTAAAAAGTTAAACCTATGAGGCGGCGTTATCGTTGGAATGTTTCCATTTTAATCTATTTTTGGCCAAAGGGATGGCTATACATCGTATTATGCATACTTATCGAGTTTAAGGTCTGGTTATGAAGGGATATACAAAGCTCTGCTGGTCCACATCAAATATACCTCTATCAGTTATTCTGGCATGAGGGATAACTGAGAGGGTCAGAAGGCATGGAAGAGGCATGTATGGATGGTCTAGAACTCCCATTTTATCAAAAGCAAACCTAAGCTTTGCCATCTCCTTCGCAACTTCACTCAAAGGTTCTTCTGACATAAGACCAGCAACTGGCAATTTGATATGAGCAAGAACCTGGTTATCAAGCACTGCGGAGATACCTCCTTGGCTTTCTATGATAAGGTTTGCAGCAATTACCATATCCTTTCTATCTTTGCCAACTACTATCAGGTTATGAGCATCGTGCGCTATTGTCGAAGCTATCGCTCCCCTTTTTATCAGATTCCTGACAAAACCGAAAGACCTTGTTGAACCTTTACCATGCCTTTCGAAGACAAAGACCAAAGCAGTATCTCTCAGCTCAGGTTGTCCTTCTTTTACATTTATTTTCACCCTGTTAAGCTTTGTTAGGGCTATGTCTAAGAAATTGCTTTCTTCTGCCCTTGCATAGCTAGAGAAATCTATAGCATTGACCTCAACTTCTCCCTGTTTAAGAGGCATATCCAGCATCATATCTTTTATATTCAATTTCTCTAGCTTTACGCTGTTGAATGCTCTGCTGTCAAATTTTCTCTCTTTCAATTCTACAGTTAACTTACCATCTTCAGCCACGATCTGGCCTGAAGCTATCACTTTCTTTATTCTGAAATCTTCAAGATTATCTACAAGCAGCAGGTCAGCAATTTTTCCCGGCGCAATAGCTCCGAGCTCATATGCTCTCATATGCTGAGCAGGTCTTATGGTTACACTTCTTATCGCTTCCACAGGGTCCATTCCTGCCCTTATGAATGACCTCACAATATAGTCTAAATGCCCCCACCTCTCCAGATTATCAGGCATTACATCGTCAGTGCAGAATATGAGATTCCATGGTCTTGGTAGCTTTTCTATTGCTGATACAAACTTTTTCGTGTCAAGAAGGTATGGACCCCTCAGCTTAACATACATACCCAGTCTCATCTTCTCAAGAGCTGTTTCGACTGTGAAATTTTCGTGGTCTGCTTCTGCTCCAGATGTTATATATGCGTTCAGCTCTGCTCCAGTTAACAGAGGTGAATGCCCATCAATTACTGAATTTGTTTTCCTTCCCAGCTCCAGTATCTGCATCATCTTTGACGCTCCAGAAAGAACAGCAGGAAAGTCCATCACCTCTCCTAGGCCACAGATACCTTCCCAAGATAGCATATCCTCTATATCCTCAGGGGTAATTTCAGCTCCTGCAGTCACAGCTCCGGACTCTGGAACGCACGTAGGGGCAAAGAACTTCAGCCTTAGGGGAAGAGCTTTTGCATTCTCAACCATCATTCTTACACCTTCCTTTCCCAACACATTAGCTATCTCGTGCGGGTCGGCAAAGGCAGTAGTCGTGCCGTGGGGTAAGACAGCCTCCGCAAATCTGTATGGAATTACCATGCTGCTTTCAACATGCAGATGAGTGTCGATAAAACCTGGCAAGGCAAGCATACCATCTGCATCGATTACATTCTCTACTTCGCTTCTATTTGGAGCATCATCCACAAGGACTATTTTATCTTTGTAGATACCTATAGAAGTGCTGTATATTTCGCCCGTGAATACGTTAAGTAACTTGCAGTTTTTGATTAATAGAGAAAGGGGTTTTCTGCCTATGCTTGCGTCTATATAATCTGCTAGGGCAGACATTAACCACGGATAAAAACAGAGAGATTTAAGATTTGCTGAAGGAAATTATTCATATTCCATCTTTTTGATTCCGTCTAAGCCTATATATCTTAGATTTTACAGCTATGACATGATTCACTTTGGCAAGAATTCTGAAAGAGGAAAGATTGTTGCAATATGCAGAGAAAAGAAAGAAGGGAAGGAAAAGAAGGAGAGGACCATACAGAAAGTCTGCCCCGGTGAAAGGCTAACTTCCCTTTATGCCAGCTATAAGTGATACATTGTGAAAGAATTCAAAATCAGGCTCAAAGTCGCATGGCACGAAACTGATGCGGCCAGAGTTGTTCATTTTTCAAACTATTTCAAGTATTTTGAAAGAGCGGAGCTGGAATTTTATGATTACCTTGGTTTTAATTATGCAAAGACGTTAAAGAATTCTACGATGTGGTTTCCAAGAGTTGAAGCACATTGTAAATACGTATCGCCATGCGAGTTTAACGATGAAATAGAGGTTATTATGAATCTGGCAGAAATGAAGGAGAAGAGCATAAAGTACAATATGAGGGTTTTCAACCTTACTACGCAAAAGATTTCAGCAGAGGGATACATTACAATAGTTGCAGTGGATAAGACTATTGGCAAGGCCGTTGCGCTACCGAAAGATTTTGCTCAAGCCATTTCGGATTACTTCAATCAGTAGCCAGTTCATGCTGCTTCAACATACTTGTTCGGATTCATTATCCCCTTGCTGTCGATCAGCTTCTTTACTTCTTTCATTATCCTTAAAGGTTCTTCTCCTCCATGCTTCTCCAGCTGCCTTCTGAGAAATTTAACTTTCTGCGTTCCTATGCCGTGCTCTCCAGTAGTGGTTCCTCCTTGCTCTATAGCGTAGTTGCATATCTCCTCGAAAGCTTTTCTTGCATTCGCTGTGCTTTGTGGGTCGTTCTTATCGAAAAGAAGAAGAGGATGCACATTTCCATCTCCAGCATGTCCATGGATTACTATCCTCACATCGTATTTCTTTGATATTACCTGAACATGATTGAGATAGTCTTCAAGCCTGCCTATAGGCACGCATACATCCTCTGCCTGTGCACCTGATGCCTGCTGCTTGAGTGCAAGATAAGACAATGCCCTAGCCTGATATAATTGGTCTGATTCGTCTTCATTCTTGGCGATTATTATGTTTTTCACTCCACACTCTTTCATGAGATTGACCAGTTCGTTCATGTCTTTTTCTTCTATATCTATAAGCAGACTTGCTTCAAAGACAGGCAGGCTCATTTCTATCTTGCCCTGCACTCCCTCTATTGTCTGCCCGTCCATAAATTCAAGCAGGTATGGCTGAAATCTTTTCCTTCTCATTTCAACTATAACCTTTGTTGCTGACTTCCAGCTGTCAAACTGAGCGAACATTCTCACTATCTTTTCATTAGGTATTGGAATTATTTTCAGCCATGCTTCAGTAATAATACCAAGTGTCCCCTCACTACCAACGAAGAGATGTACCAGGTCGTAACCTGCTCTATTCTTAGATAGAGGTTCGCCTAGAACAGCCACTTTTCCGTTTGGCAGAACAACCTTCAGTGCCAAAACCCAGTCCTTAACAGTTCCATATCTTACACATCTCAATCCTCCTGAACCTTCAGCTATCGCTCCTCCGACAGTGCAGATGAAACTGCTTGCAGGGTCAGGAGGAAAGAAGAATCCATGCTCTTTCAGCTGATTATTGAGAGTATCAAGAATTACACCAGCTTCAACGTGCACAAACCATTCTACATCGTTTATTTCTATAATCTTATCAAACCTGCTCATGTCTATAACTATAGCATTATCAGCTATGGCAGCGCCTGTTAGGCTTGAACCAGCTCCCCATGGAACTACAGCTATTCCCTTGCTATATGCATATCCTACAACCTTTGATACTTCCTCTGTTGTTCTTGGCTTGACTACGAGCAAAGGATTGCCTGTAAAGTCTGCCATATCTATGCTGTGCTTTTTCAGTTCTTCATCGTCGTCAAATATTGATTCTGTACCTAAAAGTGCTTCAAGCTCTCTTTTCAGGTTTGGGTTCATACTCATCGCTTGGCCTGCTTACTATATAAAAAAACAACTGCCGATGCGGACACTTTAATTCTTTAGTATAGAATCGAGCATTCTTCTGTATGTTTGCTCAGGAGCTGCACCAACAAGCCTCTGGACAGCCTTTCCATTCTTGAACAGAATGGCTGTGGGTATGCCCATCACGTTGAACTGGAATGCCAGCTCCTGGTTTTCATCTGTGTTCAGCTTTACGAATTTTACCTTCCCTTTGTACTCAGAGGCCAGCCTCTCTATAATCGGCTCAACCATCTTGCATGGTCCACACCAGTCTGCGTAGAAGTCTACGAAGACAGGTAAATCTGACTTCAGTACTTCTTTTTCGAAGTTACCATCCTTTATGTAGACTATGTTATTATCCTGCATTCTGGTTACGGAAAAAAATAAAGTCTATTATACATTACTGATGAACCTATTATTGAGTGAGATGCCATGAGAATAGCTGTAGTTGGAGCTGGAGCAAACGGCTGTTTTGTCTCGTATTACCTTTCCAGAAAGGGATATGAGGTCTTGCTGGTTGACAGATATGATGGTGCAAATACTTCTGTTAACAACGCAGGTCTGCTCACTCCAGAACTTGCGCCTTCCCCTCCAGTTTCTTTCTCGAAGCTTTTAAAAGCTTCAATTATACCTTCAGGCCCGCTTTACTTTTCTCCTGCCCAAATTTTCAAAAATGCAGGGTGGGTTGCCGATGCTCTATCAGGAATTGATGAAGATAAAAGGGATGCTCTGGTCAGCTTTGGTAAATATAGTCTGCAGGAGTTTGAAAATTTCTTCGAAAGAGAAGGAGTTAGGGAGAAGGTAAACTACAGAAAGGGGATAATCGCATTATACAGGGAAAAAGGGTTTGGAGATATTCAGGAGGAGGATATAAAAGAACTGGGTTATCAGGGCTTTTCTAGCGGAAGCTTTCTGCATGAAGAACTTTCAATCAACTCTCACAACCTTATGGAACTCGTCATGAAAATATTAGACTCTTCTTCAAAAGTATCTAAAATTAAAGGAGAAGTGATAGGATTTGCCAAGGATGGTAAAAGAGTTAGCGCTCTTATGACTGACAAAGGTGAAATAAAGGCTGATAATTTTATTCTTGCAGCAGGAGCCTATACTACTTATCTTTGCAAGCTCTTGGGATTCAACCCCAGGATTCTGCCAGCAAGAGGGATGGTTATGATGTTTGAGACAGGCGGAGCAGAGATAGTTAAGAGCCCTGCGATGTTCGAAGATTACGGTGCTGCTGTTGCACAACATGACAGCAACCTGCTGAGGGCTACCAGCTTCTTCGAGCTGAAAGGGTTTGATAAAATTTTTAATAGCAATAGAAAACAATGGCTCTTATCCATTCTGAAAAGGCATATAAGAGATTTCGACAGGCTAAGGCTAATCTACGAAGGAACTGGATTCAGGCCTTGCACTCCCGACCAGCTACCTTTGATTGGGAAGATTCCAAACTTTGATAATGTGTTTATTGCAGCTGGACATTGCAGGGTAGGAATGACTCTTGCAACAGCCACAGGAATGATGATATGTGATATGCTGGAAGGGAAATATACAAACGAAAAGTGGAAAAGAGCTTTTGACCCTTCAAGGTTTGCTTGAATATTCAGCTGAAAGTGGACAACGGTTATATTGAGAATCTTATAGGAAACATAGGTCATGGAAGGTTTTTCAGACGATATCTCAGGCAAACTTGGTGACGAGCTATCAGGAAAGAAAATAGTTCATTGCATAACTGGCAGCATATCTGCATACAAGGCTCCAGATATTGCTAGGTTTCTCATAAGGCATGGCGCTCAGGTGATTTCTGTTATGAGTGAAAGTGCTCAGAAAGTTATACACAAAAATACGATGGAATGGGCAACAGGAAACGAGGTTATAACCGAACTAAGCGGTAAAATAGAACATGTTCTGCTCACATCAGGAAGGGGTAAGGCAGACCTTGTACTTATTGCCCCTGCTACCGCAAATACAATAAGCAAAATAGCGAACGGAATAGATGACACTCCTGTTACATCCGTAATTTCATCAGCTTTAGGAGCGAAGATACCAATTCTTATTGCTCCAGCGATGCATGAGACAATGGCCGAACACTCTATAATTCAGGAGAACATAAAGAAATTGAAAGGGCATGGCGTTGTCTTTATTCCCTCCAGGTTCGAAGAAGGCAAGGCCAAAATCGCAAATGAATCGACGATATTTCAATATGTACTCAATGCTCTTGCAAAAAAGGACCTGATAGGAAAAAGGGTTCTTGTCACTGGCGGCCCAACAGTCGAAAAGATAGATGCTATCAGGTTCATAACCAATGCAAGCTCCGGGAAGACAGGTGTGGAACTTGCTAGAGAAGCTTCAAGCAGAGGCGCGAAAGTTACGCTCATAACCGGACCTACAAAGGAAGATATTGAAGAATGGATAGAGACTATAAAAGTTGAGACAGCCAGAGAAATGTATGATACTGTCATTAAGAAGTTGGGAGAGGCTAAATATGATATGGTTATAGCATCAGCAGCAGTCTCGGATTACTTTCCTTCTAATGAGTTCACAAACAAGATCAGGTCAGAAGAGGCAGAAAAGATTCAACTGGAATTAATAAGAACACCAAAGATTGTGGACGCTATCAAGAAGATTTCTCCAGAAAGCCTTCTGATAATCTTCAAGGCGGAGTATGACGTCAGCTCAGAGGAGCTTATCAAAAGGGGAATGGAAAGAGTAAAAGAAACAGACGCGGATATGGCTGTGCTTAATGATGTTTCAAAGTTAGGTTTTGGGTCTGATGAAAATCAGGTATTGTTGCTCAGTAAAGAAGGGAAAGTGAAAGAGCTTCCGAGAGTTAGAAAGAGGATAATGGCAAGAATGATACTTGATGAGGCCTTATCGATTCTGAGCAAAAGATAGGTGACTGGCAATTTGGTCAGGATTGCTGCTCTGCAGCTCAACTGTTCATTGAATATGCATATGGTTAAAGAACGTATTTCAGAAATGGTAAAGGAGGCTAAGCAAAAAGATTCTGCAATAGTCTGTTTGCCAGAGCATTGGATACCAGGCAATAAACCTGACATGAAGAGCATGGTGAGTTTTTTGAAAACTCTGGCTAAAGAGAATAGAATAAACATAATATCTGGGGCTGACTTCTATTCAGAGGATAAAAGAACAACTGTGCGGAGTGTAGTTATTTCAAAAGATGGAAAAATACTGGGAATGCAGAGCAAGGTACATCTTTTTGGTAGAGAGAAGTTGCTTGCTGAACCTGGCGATGTATACAATTTGTTCGACATACAAGGAATAAAAACTGGAATTGCTATCTGCCACGACCTGGTTTACCCTGAAGTCGCTAGGATCTTCGCGATCAAAGGAGCAGAACTTATCTTCTCTCCTGCCAAGATTATATACGATGGACTTGGCCCATGGCACCTCTACATAAAGGCCAGAGCTCTGGAGAACAGGATTCCAATTGTGAGTCCAAATTGCTGTGGCAACAGATTTTTCAGGGGTGGAAGCTTGATTGTAGGACTCAAAAGCAACAGCAGAGGTATTGTCTATCCGGAAGTACTTGCCGAAGCAGGAAAAGAAGAGTGTGTGCTTATCGCTGATATAGATACTGAGTCAATAAGGAAGTTCAGGGAAGAAAGGCTTGCCGCAAGAAGGGTTGATACATATTCACAACTAACAGCATGATTATTATTTCATGTATTCTGCCCGCTTTTTCGCATTAAGCTCTACAAAAAGCATTACCACTCCGGCTGCAAGATATATAATAGAAGCCAAGAGCGCTAGAGAATTGTTAAGCAGAAGAGAGAGTAGCAACCCGAGCAGCCCTGCAAGAATGAGGACAAGGGAAGAGAAGTTGATCGTTATGATGCTGCTCATTTCCTGTTAGCTGATGAATAAATATCGTATAACTCGTTTTGTTCTAGAACCTGGTACGGAAGCGAGAACACATTTGAAAAAATTGTTGAACAAAAGATTGCTGTACTTGCTATTGCAATTATAGGAAAGGTTCTTTAGCCTATTGCTTTGAATGAGGATTATGAAAAGCCTAAAGGGTTCGATAGTTCCTGTAGTCACTCCTTTTGATAATAACATGTCTATAGATTTTGCTGCGATGAAGAAACATATTGAGTTTCTTGTAAGAAATGGAAGTCATGGTGTCTGCGTGTGCGGAAGTACAGGTGAAGCAACATCACTATCTTTAGAAGAGAAGAAGAAAATCTTCGCTTTTGCTGTAGAGAATGTGCGGGCATCTATACCTGTTGTTGCAGGGATAGTCTCTTCAAACATTTCAGAAACAATAGAGCTTGCTAAAAGTGCAGAATCCTTTAGCTGCTCAGCTTTACTGATTGGAGTGCCATACTACAGCAGGCCGAATCAGGAAGGAATCTATGACTATTTTGCTAGAATATTGAAAACTGTTGATTTGCCTGTAATAGTCTACAACATACCCTCCAGGACAAGCTCAAACATGGAAAGTAAAACCCTGGGCAGACTGAGAAAGGAATTCAGCAACTTGGTCGGAATAAAGGAAGCCAACAGGGATTTCGAACAGATGAATAGAGATATACTTGAATGCGGGAAAGATTTTCTTGTCTACTCAGGGATTGAAAGTCTCTGCTTTCCACTTTTATGCATAGGAGGCGCTGGGTACTTTAGCGCTACTGCAAACATTCTTCCAAACGAACTTGCCAGAATGTATAACCTTTACAGTGAGGGTAAATGGGAAGAAGCAAGAAAGATACATTTCGAACTATTACCTATCAACATTGCTTTATTCATGGATACCAATCCTGTTCCGCTTAAAGCAGCGCTTGGCATGCTAGGTTTGATAAATGAAATATTAAGACCTCCGCTTTTGCCTCTGGCAGAGGAGAAAAGGTCTGAGCTTAAGACTGTTCTTGAGAAGTATAATTTAGGAGTGATAAAGCAAGATGAAGAAAGTTAGGTTTTTGAAGAATGGAATTGAAAAGGAGGGAGAATTGCTGAAAGACCATATACTTTCTGATGGTGAAAATATTGAGCTAGACTCAATCGAGTGGCTGCCTCCATGCAAACCTAGAAATATAATCGGTCTTGCATTAAATTATCCTGAACATGCGAAGGAGCTGAGCATGCAGGCGACTGAGGAGATAGTCCTCTTTATGAAACCTACGTCGACTTTGATAGGAAATGGTGAGGAGATAATCTATCCTAGAGGTGTAAGGAATGTGCACTATGAGGGCGAGCTTGCAGTTGTTGTTGGTAAGAAGCTAAGATATGCTAGCAAGAAAGATGCAATGCAGGGAATAGCAGGTTACACCATAGCTGATGATGTGACAGCTAGAGATTTTATAACCAATTTTTTCAGGCCTCCAGTAAAGGCGAAGGGATTTGATACCTTTCTTCCCTTGGGCCCAGCATTGACTACTTCTGACGAAGTATCTGACCCATATTCTTTGGAAATAGTAACAAGAGTCAATGGAGAAGAGAAGCAAAGGGGGAAGACTTCAGAAATGGTTCACAAAATAGATGAAATTCTGGAATATATCACTTCGTTCATGACCCTCAGTGAGGGAGATATTATACTTACAGGTACACCTTCAGGTATTTCTCCTGTCAGGCCTGGAGATAAAATAGAGGTAAGCATAGGCTTTCTTGGAAAGCTTACAAACAATGTTTCAGAGGAAAAATTCGATGCAGCAAAGGAGTTTTAATTCATATGAATGACATAGGGTTGAGGCAAGAGCAGCTTAAGGAAGTTATGAGGGTCTTCCCTCAGGGTGTTGCAGTTGTTACCTCATCCTACAGCGGTTCTTTATATGGTATGACTGTGAGCAGCTTTACAAGCGTATCTCTACACCCCCCTCTTGTTCTTGTTGCTATATCAAAGTCAACTAAGCTGCATGACGTTTTCACTTCATCTGATGTATTCGCGGTAAACCTACTGGCTGAGGACCAAAAGTCTGTTTCAGACAGATTCGCTGGCAGAGAGAACGTTTCAGAAAGGTTTGAAGGAATAAAGTTTGATTTGGTTGACAACTGTCCTATCATAAAGGGGGTCAGGGCCTACATTATATGCAGGAAATGGGCAACATGCGACTCTGGCGACCATACATTGCTCATAGGAGAACTGATGAAGGGAGTCAAAATCAACAACAGGAGACCCCTGGCATATTACTCACAACAGTATGCTACTATTGCTCAGCTGGAAACTACTGAGGCTGTACCCGAGCTTTACTGGTAGTTATTTCAGTGAGCTAGGTATGTAGGCCTGTCGGTCAATTTAGGCTTCTTCATGGCATGAAACCTGGATGAAAGGAATGATTTCACTCGCATCGCTTCATTGAACCAGCTTTCAGGTGCAGGCGCTCCCCAAAATGTCTGCCTTTGAGGGTCGTTCAGCTTCCACTTTAGTGGCTCCCAGTCCGGGTCGGCGCTCAGATAATCGCCCGTGTATAGCTCTACCCTGTTATTATCAGGATCCCTGAGGTAGAGGAAAAATGCGTTTGATATTCCATGCCTCCCTGGACCTCTCTCGATGCTCTTCAGGTATCCAGATGAGGCAAGCAGGTCGGCACTGTCCATAATGCTTATCCTGTCAGGTACAGTAAAACCTGCATGGTGCACCCTTGGCCCTATTCCTGTCATGAGTGCTACATCATGACATGTATGCTTACGTCTTAGCCAGGCTGCCCAAATTGTTTTTTCATCTTCCATTTCTGTCAGCTCTGTGCAAACGAAACCCAACTCTTCACTGTACCATTTGAAAGCCGAGCTTACATCCGGGACCAAGAGGTTGAAGTGGTCTAGCCTTGATACTCTGGCACCAGTTTGAAGATGGTAGCTTCTGATCATCCATTCAACCTTCGCCATAGAGCTGTAAAATTCCACGGGAAAGCCGAATGGGTCTTCAAACCTTATGGATCTTTCAACACCTTTTTCTTCATTTCTATATTCCTTGAATTTCAGTCTGTGCTTTTCAAGAAGCTTTCTCAAACTTTTCAGGTCGTTTTCATCCTTCACCCTGAAGGCTATATGTCCAACACCAGCTTCATCTGACTCTGTTAGCAGAAGGGAATGATGGTATCTTTCCTCAGCCCCCCTCAGGTAAAGATGTCTTTTATCCTGCGCAGAAACGAAGAATCCCAGCTTGTTGACATAAAAATCTCTTGCCTTCTCCAAGTCAGTCACTAAAATTTCTATGTGCCCTGCCTTTACTATATCAAAACACGGTTGCTTAAACCTCAATCGAATCACTTTATTCTCTCCAAAGCATTGCTCACTTTTTTCTTCATTGCATCCTTGTTGTACCAGAGGTATAAAGCAGAAGCCATCCTGACAGGGTCTCCAAAGAAGAACCTTTCATACAGTTCTTGCCTTGAACCAAAAGAAGAGCCTATGGCATCCCATGCAAGCTTAAAAAGCCTTATTCTATCTTCTGCTTTTGCCAGCTTCGCCTGATAGTACTTTTCAACCTGTTCTCTCAATTCCGACTTGAGAATAGCATCAGGAGGTATAGCCATTAAACCGCTTGCACCCAGCTGCTTTATGACTGTGGCAAATAATGGAGATATTCTAGGCCATAGGTTCCTTGCTGCATTCAGAGGGGTGTAATCTGGAGTCAGTATACCCCACCTGTTAACCTTTGCATTCGCTTCGCTAGCATCCAAAAAGGCTCTGAGTGCTTCTGTCAACATAATCAGCTCTGCAATCTTCTCCTGAACGTGCTGAAACTGGTCGATCCCTATAGTCTCAGCTATGGTTATAGCAAGCCCGGTAAAGAATTCTGCCTTGGCTATTTCCCTTATGAGCGATTGATGAGCCATAAAGACTATTGCACAAGTGTCTTCGCTTACTCTGTTAGACCTTTCAGGATCCTCAAGTATGAATATTCTTTCTTTTGGAACAAAGACATCGTCGAAGATGACTACTGCATCCTGTTCATCAAACCAGGCTGAGAGGGGATTGTCGTTTGCTGATTGTGAAGAGAATGATTGCCTGCAAACCAGCTTTAATCCAGGTGTATCTAATGGCAGTGCAAAAGCCATTGCATAAGGCGCATCATCTTGACCAGAGCGAATCACTGTAGATGGAAAGACAAGTATTTCATCGGCAAGTGGAAAAGTTGCAAGCATTCTTGCACCTCTGACTATCAGCCCATCGCTCCTCTTTTCCAATATCCTGGCTGCAATGTATGGGTCTGACTGCTTTGAAGGGCCTACGCCTCTGTTGACCTGAGGATTGATCAGGGTGTGAGTCAGCAAGAGGTCGTGCTCCCTGACATACTCATAATAGTTCTTTATGTTGGATGAGAAATCTATACCAAATTCATCACTCTTGCCAAAGTATTCTGATGCGGAGGCCATAGCCATTAAAGAGCTGTTAAGATAATCAGGTGTTCTTCCTAAAAACCCAAAGTGATAGTCAGCCCATATTTGCATCATACTTCTTCTCTTTTTTAATTCTTCGTCTGTTGTAGGCTGAAGAAAGCTTGCACCTACCCTTTCCCCTGTTAACGGAGATTCGTAGGTCATTACATCAATCAGCTCTCGAGTGTTCTGCAGGTCGTACAGCTCTGCCATTGTTTTTGCTATGCCTCTAAAGATGGGATGCTCAGCTGCATTAAGAGTGATTTTAGTATCACCGTACCAGATTTCTCTCCTTCTGCTGTTGATTTCATTCAGAAACTTTTCACCATTTCTTATTGCCATGAAAATTACCTACCATCAGAAAAATATAGGACAGCTTGCTTAATACAGTTGCGGTCTGTATATGCTTCATGCATTGCTTAAACGAATCAGTATTCGAATTCCTTTTATACCTCTTCATTCTTTCTTTACAAAGTTGTGAACCAGAGAAGGCTCGCTGCTATAGTCTTTACCGATATGGTTGGCTATACATCTCTGGCTCAAAAGGATGAGAGATTGGCGTTAGAACTTCTTGAAGAGCAGAGGAGATTGGTGAGGTCTGCTCTGCGAGAGTTCAGGGGGAGGGAAATAAAAACTATAGGTGACGGCTTTTTGCTCAGGTTCGACAGTGCACTCGATGCTTCATTGTTTGCTGTCGAACTCCAAAGGCGTATAATTGCAAAAGACGCCAGCAAATTCCAAATCAGGATAGGAATACATGTTGGAGATGTTGTAGAAAAAGGGAGAGATGTGCTGGGAGATACAGTCAATATAGCATCAAGACTGGTTGGCGCTTCTTCTCCTGGCGGTGTCTGCATTTCCCAGCAAACTTACGACCAGGTTAGGTCGAAATTACCGTACAAAATAAACGAAGTGGGAGAGGCAAGACTAAAACACCTGAAAGAGCCAATGAAACTTTACAGGATAATCGTAGGAGAGCCTGAAAGAAGAAAGGCAGGAGAGCGTCAAAATAAGAGGATAGCTGTATTGCCACTTCATAATTTGAGTAATGAATCGAAGGATGTATACTTTGCAGATGGAATTACTGAAGAGGTCATAACAACCTTGGCAAATCTGCCAGGGCTTGGTGTTATCGCCAGAGGGTCTGTTATGAAGTATAGGAAGGAGATGAAGAGAATATCTGAGATAGCTTCAGAGCTTGATGTGGATGTCGTTCTGGAAGGAAGCTTGAGAAAATCAGGTGACAAAGTAAGGATAACTACACAGCTGATAGACGGAAAAACGGAGGAGCTACTCTGGTCTGGGATTTATGATGCAGAAGTGATAGACCTGTTTGCCTTGCAGGCTGAAATAGCAGGAAAGATAGCTCATTCTCTGAGACTAAAGGTTCTCGAAGAACCTGGCATCATTCCAAGTAGAAAGACAGAAACACCTGAAGCCTTTACCTATTATCTGAAGGGAAGGTTCTTTTGGAATAAGAAGACAGAACCTGACCTCTTTAAGTCTATAGAATATTACAAAAGAGGAATAAGGGAAGACCCTAACTATGCCCAGTCTTACTGTGGGTTGGCAGATTCCTATGCTTCTCTAGCTCTCTTTGAATTTCTCCCTCCAACAAGGGCGTTTCCAAAAGCTAAAGATGCAGCATTAAAAGCTCTGAAAATAGATAACAGGCTAGCCGAAGCCCATTCGTCGCTTGCACTTGTCAGGTTTCAATGGGAATGGGACTGGAGAGCTGCAGAAGAAGAGTTCAGAAAGGCTCTATCTCTTAACCCCAGTTATCCGACAGCTCACCATTGGTATGCGGATATGCTCAAAGCGCTTGGCAGGTTTGATGAAGCACTAAATCAGATAATGACAGCACAAAAGCTGGACCCGCTTTCATTATCGATAAACACTGGGGTAGGTCATGTTCTTTACCTGTCAAGAAGGTATGATGAAGCAATAGAACAGTACAAGAAGACTGTGGAACTTGACCCGAATTTCCTGCAGGCCAGACTCTGGTTCGGTAGACCATACCTGGAATTGGGATTATATGAGCAAGCGATTAATGAGTTGAAGGAAGCTGTAAGGCTTTCAAACGAGAGTACAATTTCACTTGCGATGCTTGGCCATGCATATGCGTCGTCGGGAGATTTAAGGAAGGCAGAGGAAATTCTAGAACGGTTGTTCGAAAGGTCAAAAGAGAAGTATGTTTCTGCTTACTGGATAGCTGCCGTATACAACGGAATGAAGGATAGGAAGAAAACTATCAACTGGTTGGAAAAAGCATTGAGAGAGAAGTCAAGCTGGCTTGTCTGGATAGGAGTTGAGCCCAGATTTGACTGGCTACGCAATGAACCTGCGTTTATTTCCATTGAAGAGAAAATAGGAGTTGCTCATCTTTTGAAGAAGATTTAGCAGTTTGAGAGAAGGCGAGTATATCTTAACTGTTAATGCCATTGATTTGAAAACAGTGAGATATCTTGCATAATTACGGAGGTTCATTTCTTATTGCAAATTGATATCCTTCTTGTAAACGATGCCAGTTAAAGGCATATAATGATAACTTTACTCAGAACATAGAATAATGTTAATTACTAGTTATCTATTAAGTTAGTTTATGGATACATTTGACTGTATTCGTACAAAACTCGACGTCAGAGAGTTTTCAGAACGAAAGGTTCCTCCTGATGTAAAAATAAAGGTCCTGGATGCGGCTAGGTTCACAGGTTCCTCCATGAATACCCAGCACTGGCGTTTTTTGCTTATACAGAAGAAGGAGAACCTAGCTAAACTGGCAGAGGATAGCACTACAGGTAAATGGGTGAGTGGCGCAGATTTTGCTATAATAATACTGATAGACCCCAAGATTCCGGGTTCAGATATAGATTCAGGCAGAGTCCTTCAAGACCTGCAGCTTGCGGCTTGGAACTTCGGAGTTGCTTCCGGGTTATTCACAGGTATAAGACACAACGAGCTAAGACGCGATTTCAGAATACCTGAAAATCTTAAACCAGCTGCGGTTGTAGGATTTGGATACCCTAAAAAGAAAATTAAGGGGAAGAAAAGTAGAAAACCATTGGAAGAATTGGTGTTTGTTGAAAGGTTCGGAGCTAAATTATCTCCTGAAGACCTTTCATGAAAAAATGTATTAAGCTAATAGAATTTCTCTTTCAAATATGATACAAAATTATAGAACAATTAGAGATGAACTGCTTTTACATCTAAAGGTCGGATATATTTCTTTGCATGTGGTGCGGGGGGTGGGATTTGAACCCACGAACCCCTTCGGGATAGGCGCCTCAGGCCTACGCCTTTGACCAGGCTGGGCGACCCCCGCGTATTCACAAGACCGAATTGCGTTTGTATATAAGCAGATAGCTATGCTTTTCTTTAGGATAGATGCTATTCTCAGAAACAATTATTACTGTTTTGCTTTCGAGTGTTGATGAGCCCCAGTAGCTCAGTGGTGGAGCACGTGCCTCGTAAGCACGCGGTCGAGGGTTCAAATGTTCAATTCAGACTGAAATTCCCTCCTGGGGCTTGACCAAATTTAACCCGAATAGTGAGTGCAAAATCTGGATATGTATGCATGAAACGACTATATAGTGAAGATTGTCAACCTCAGGAACATGAGTGTGGAGCAGCTTGCAGATGATGTAAGGGGTGTAGAACAAAAAATAATCGAAATAAGAAGAAAGATACACTCAAACCCAGAGCTTTCATACAAAGAATTTCAGACATCCAAGCTTGTAGCTGAAGAATTGAAGAAGTTAGGCATAGAAGTCAAAACAGGTGTGGGTGGAACAGGAGTTATGGGAATTCTGAAGGGTTCTAAAGATGGTAAGGTTGTGGCTCTCAGGGCTGATATGGATGCTTTGCCAGTTGAGGAGCAGGTTGAACTTCCTTTCAAGTCAAAGAATAAGGGAGTAATGCATGCCTGTGGCCATGATACACATGTAGCAATGCTATTAGGCGCAGCAATGGTATTGGCAAAAAACAGGGATAAGCTGGGTGGAACAGTGAAATTCCTTTTCCAGCCTGCAGAGGAGCATGGTGGCAGAGGAGGGGCTTTACCGATGATTGAAGATGGAGTGATGGATAACCCAAAAGTGGATTATGTGTTTGGACTTCATATTATGAGTGATTATCCCTCAGGAAGCCTTGCTCTGAAGGGTGGAGCTATTGGGGCAGCACCTGATTCATTCAGGATAAGAGTTATAGGTAAGGGAGGGCATGGTTCACAACCTCACAAAACAATAGACCCCATTTACATATCATCACAGATAATCAGCTCTCTTCAGGGGGTTGCTGGTAGAATGGTAGACCAGACAAAACCTCTTGTAATTTCAGTCTGCCACATAGAGTCAGGGACGAAGGAAAATATAATACCTGATGAAGCTTTTATGGAAGGTACAATCAGAACGCTTGATGAGCAGACAAGAAGAACAGCTAAGAAAAAGGTGAGAGAAGTTGTCGAAGGGATATGCAAAGCCTATGGTGCAAAATGCGAACTCAAGTATGAAGAGGATGCCTATCCAGTAACTGTAAACGACGTGAAGACAACTGAGAAGCTAGCTCAGGTATTCAAGAAGATCAAAGGCGTAAAAGTCCTGCAGGCTGAAGCAACACTAGGAGGAGAAGACTTTTCAAGGTTTCTGCAGAAAGCTAAAGGTAGCTTTTACATACTTGGGACATACAACCCCAAGAAGGGATGCATATATCCAAACCATAGCTCGAAATTCAAAGTTGATGAAGATGTGCTAAAAATAGGTTCTCTTTCTCTAGCTTTAGCTGCGATGGAATTTACGAAAAATTAGATAAAAATCAGACTTCACAAGAAAACGCTTAATTTAAGGCTGGATTGAGCCTAGATAAGGCAATTGTCAAAAGTCATAGAATCGATATCAGGCCTCAGAGGAATCTATCCCTCAGCTATGAATGCAGAGTATGCTTTTGTTTCAGCCTGCAAATTTTCAAATTTCATAGGTAAAGGGAAGATAGCTGTGGGAATGGATACGAGGCAATCTTCTTTCACATTGAGCAAAGCAGTGGCTGCTGGAATAATGTATGCTGGTTGCAAAGCAGTATCGCTGGGAGTTGTGACCACACCCGAGTTATTTCACTATATTAGAACAAGCAGTATAGAAGGAGGGATAATGGTAACGGCATCTCACAATCCGCAGGAGTGGAATGGACTCAAGCTGGTAAAAGAAGGAAGAGGAATATTTGAGGAAGAGTTGGAGCAGTTCCTTTCAAAAAGCTGCGAAGTCTCGAAGATAGCTTCTGAGGAGAATGGAGATTCTACCAGGTATTATGAAGATGTGGAAAGAATGCTAAAAGGCAAATTGCATGGCTTAAGGATTGGACTTGACCTTGCAGGAGGAAGTGCCTGCCTTCATGTTCCTTCAACTTTTAAAAAGGCGGGGGCAGAAGTATATGCAGTAAACGCCTCTCCCGGTATCTTCACAAGAATTATAGACCCAACGCAGGACAGCTTAGAAGAGCTTTCAAAAATCATGAAAATAGCAAGATGTGATGTTGGGCTAGCTTTTGATTGTGATGGAGACAGACTGCAGGTTGTTGATGCATATGCTGGAAAGTTGCCTGCGGATTACACTCTTTACCTGGCTGTGAAGCATGCAGAGGGCATAGACAAGATTGTACTTAGCGTAGATACCTCTGATATAGTGGTTGAGGAAGCTAGGAAAAGGGGAATGCAGGTCTTCATTTCAGCGGTTGGTGAAGCCAATGTCCTAAAAACGATGATGGAGGAAGGATGTCTTATGGGGGGAGAAGGTAGCAGTGCAGGTGTAATAGATTCTAGATTCAGCTATTGCAGGGATGGTCTATTAGCTTCTGCATACGTCATAAAGGAGATAGCGGAGAGAGGAAGAATAGACATTGATGAATTCAAGGGGCACGTAGTAATTAGAAGAAAGGTAAATATTGGCAGGGATTCATCAGAAAAAGTGCTCAAAAGACTCGAGGAAGACTATCCTGATGCGTCAAAAGTAGACGGAATAAAGATAAGGCTTGATGATGGATGGTGTCTGATAAGAAGGTCAAGGACGGAAGATGCACTTAGAATATCAGTCGAAGGAGTCTCGAAGGAGAAGGCTGAGCAGTTATTAAACATGGTCAGCGGAAAAATATCAGGCTTGGCTGGTGGAGAGTAAGCACTTGGACGAAACCCAGATAATAACAACGATAAGAAAGGCATTCAATGCATCCTTACATAGGGATAGGGGGCTTTACGACGATGCTTCTTTCATCAAGTTAAATGGCGAAAGCCTGGTTATCAAGGCAGATATGTTCGTTGCATCTACAGACCTCCTCCCGGGAATGAATCTCAGGCAGGCATCCAGAAAGGCTGTCATTTCAAGCATGTCTGACATGGCAGCAAAAGGAGCTGAAGCACTCTACCTCATTGCATCTTTGGGAATACCCAGGAGAATAAGCAATGACAGGTCTGTAGGTGCTCTAGTTGAGGGTCTGAAGCAGGCAAGCAGAGAATTCGGGGTTCAGCTGATAGGAGGGGATGTAAATGAAAGCAAGGATTTTGTGATAGATTCAATTCTTGTCGGAAAAGCTGGAAGGACTGCTGAAAGAAGTGGGGCAAAGGTAGGAGATGTGGTTGCAGCGACAGGTCCCTTTGGCTATACAGGTCTGGCTTTATCTCACTTGTTGAAGGGTATTAGGCTTCCGGCTGAGCTTAAAGAGGTCTGCCTGAAGAGTGTCTACGAACCATCCCCAAACCTTGAGGTTGCAAAAAGTATTGTTTCATCTGGTTTTGCCAATGCATCTATGGATAGCAGTGATGGACTTGCATTGACATTGTATGAAATTGCAGAACAGAGCAATGTTGCAATAAGAGTCAGCTCTTTGCCCTTAGATGAGAAGCTGGATAAGCTTGATAGAAAGTTGATTTTTGATGCCGCGTTGTATGGAGGTGAAGAGTTTCTGACAGTTCTCTGTATTCCAAAGAGCGTTTATTCTGAAGCTGAAAATCTGGCTAAAGAGAAGAAAGGAAAGCTGTACAAGATAGGCGAGGTTGTAAAGGGCAATGGGGTATTTATCACCTCTGACGGCGGTAAATCGTGGAGTAAACTGAGAAAGAAAGGATGGACCCATTTATCGAAATAATGCATTAAATTTCACCCCAAGTTTAATTTCTGAAACGCGAAACATTTTTATCGTTGCTTTCACATGAGTTGGATACGAGGGATTTAGTATGCCTTACACAAAAGGACAGACTTGGGGAGCCTTAAAGAAGGCTTGGAAGGCCTACAAGATCGCCAAGGTACAGGGCGACAAGGCTAAGATGGTTGAGTACGCTAACAGAATAAGAACTTTGCAGGAGGAGCTTGGAGTTACTAAGGCCAAGTTCCCAGAACTGGGTATAAACTGACTACTTACGAGTAGACCTTTCAATAAGAGATTGCACGAGATTCGTGTATTTTTTGTATAATTCTACTGCTCTAGACTCATTTCTTGACTCTGAGAAAATTCTTATCAGGGGTTCTGTGCCGCTAGCCCTTATAAGAACCCAAGAACCGTCTGGAAAGATTATCTTTAGGCCATCAGTCCTGTCTTGAATACCTTCTGAAGAGGATTCAGCCACCATATCTATAATTCTATATTTCATTTGGTTGGCGCACTCGAGCTTACCCTTCTGCTGATAGTATACTGGCATTGAAGCAATCAACGATGAAAGGGGTTTACCATAATGCTCTATTGCTGAAATCATTAATGCTAGAGTCATAGCACCATCCCTTACTGGCTGATGTGGCTTGTAAAAAAAACCCCCATTTTCTTCAAAACCTGCTATTGCATCTTCCTTTATCATTCTATCAGTAACATCCACGCTACCAACTCTAGTCCTGATAAGAATACCCGAGGTTGACTCGACTGCCCAGTCAGCTATGCTTGAGGTAGCTATAGTTGTTACCACCTTATTTTTACCCTTTGTTTCAAGCAGATACCTTGCTATGAATGAACCTGAAATATCGCCTGTCAATACATTTCCTTTTTCGTCACAGAAGACAGACCTATCTCCATCACCGTCAAAAGCAACACCCAAATCGTAACCATTCTGGACTTCATCAGAAAGCTCCTTCAATTTTGAAGGTATTGGTTCTGGCCCTCTGCCAGGAAAGCTACCATCAACATTGCAGTTTATGCATTTTACCTCACACCCTAACTGCTCCAGCAAATTTGGTGCAGCAAGGGACTGCATTCCGTTTCCTGCATCTACCAAAACCCTTAGACCTCTTTTCTTCTTTCCAACTTGGCTTATTATACCTTCAATATACTTATCAATCGCATGATTTACTGTAAAATATTGACCTGGCTCTGATGCATATTCAAAATTTTTCAGGCTGAATACAAATGCCTCTATCTCTTCCTCAGTCTGCCTGGGTATCTCTACGCCATTCCTTCCCATGACCTTTAACCCGTTGAATTCAGGAGGGTTATGCGAAGCTGTAACCATTATTCCAGCATCAAATCCATCCCTTGATATATAGTATTGAAAAGCAGGCGTTGGTAGCATTCCCAAGTCGTACACATCGGCTCCGCAGCTGAGTAAATATGAAGAAAGCAGACTAGACAGCATGACGCTGCTGTTTCTACCGTCTCTTCCTATTGCTACTCTTTTTCCCAGCTTCTTAGCAACCGAAAAAGCTACTTTGCCTATTGTTTCCGGAAGCAAGTCTTTGCCAGGTATACCTCTTATGCCATTTGTGCCAAACAGTTTTCCCAATTCTGCATCCATGTGGTCTGAATAAACGTATAAGTGTTTTCCGTGTTTGAGTATTTTGTTTATGAATGCATCAAGAAAGCTTGCCTGTAAAACCTAGCCTCTCGAACGTTGCCTGAACAGCCTTGATTATTCCTAGAGCAATGGGAACAAATACCAGGTCTATTAGTGTGCCAACATCGCTTATTGCGGCAAGAAAGCCCTGAGTCAAACCCACAGGACTGCCATAACCGAAGAGACCATACGAGTAAAACAGGCCATCTGGTATGAGAAATGCAAGCGTTTCATATACAGTAGCTAGAACCATCATAAGTCCAGCGAATTTGAGACTTTTACCTCTAGCTAGAGAGACTATTAGCACTTCAGGTCCTCTTGCCCAGACCATACCAAACGGGTAAATCGGAAGGTAGCCGGGTCTTGTAAAGAGGTTATAAGTCTCTCCTAAAAATGAGCCTATTGCAGTTGCTGTGAAGGCGCTCTTTCTGTCAACAAGGTAACCTAAGGCTAGATATACTGCTGGAGCCAATGTTATTTCTGCTAGAGGCTGTGGCATAGGTATAGATACTATTGTAAGAACAGTAATCAATGCAGAAAAGACGGAGATAAATGCTATTTTAGCTCCTGTTGATGCAACTTTCTTTTCCTCTTTTTGAGTACCGGGTGTGAAGGTAGTCATGTGCATTTAGTCAATAATTCCTTTTTATAAATCATTTTATAAGTCGTCTATAACTTGTTGAATTCCTTTTCTGATAACATTCGCTACCTGCTGTCTACATAGCATAAAAATCCCATTTGACAGATACTTTTTTTACCCGTTTACTTCGAGCGCCCGTTAGGGAAGGGATAGCAAGGAATAAAATATGCATGTGGGCCCGTAGCTCAGTATGGACAGAGCACCGCCCCTCTAAGGCGGGGGTCATGGGTTCAAATCCCACCGGGCCCGCAAGCAATTCTGACTATGTGTAAAGTCTCACTGACCTTCGATGTAATAGGATGTGTTCCGCTGTTATACAGCCAGCGGGAACCCTATCAGTCTCTTCATCCCCCATATGTTGATTGCTAGCTCCACTTTGTAGGCTAACGTAATAAATTCAAATTCACCTTCCTAAACTGCTGATTACCCCAAGTATGATATGGACTTCAGATAAAGAAGTGAGGGACATAGAGAACCTTTGTTTTACCTAGCGTCCTTATACCGAATTGCCTATCTGTGAACACTAAACCAACACTGGGGTTATAAGTCTTAATAAAAGTTGAAAAAGCTCTTTCTTCCTTGCCATGTGTTTTCACTTCAATCGGAATTGGCCTACCGTCCACTTCTATCACGAAGTCTACCTCAGCCTTCCCGGTAGTTCTCCAGTACTTTGGTTCATACCCTAAACGTCTTAGCTCGTTCAGTATATAGTTCTCAAGAAGCATGCCTCCATCTGTCCTCTTTTCTGGCTGCAGGTAGTTCTGTAGTATTGCATTCCTTAGTCCAGTGTCTACAAAATAAAATTTCCTGGTTTTTCTTAATTCATTTAGTCGGTTTGTATGGAAAGGAGGTACGAAGGTTATGACGTAGGTATTTGCAAGAACAGAAAGATAATTCTCCAGGGTCCTGAAATCCATTCTAAGGTCCCTCATTACAGAGGAAAGGTCGAGAAGGGAACCCATGCATATGCTCAGGTATGAAAGTAGTGAACGAAATTTCTCCATCTCCCTTACGTTGAAGAAGAAAAAGACATCCTTCTCCAGGTATGTCCTGACAAGATTCTTAAGAAGGGTCTGCTTCGTTTCGAAGTCACTTTCCTTGACTATTGCAGGAAAGCCGCCGAAGACCAGGTATTCATTAAGCAATGACCGAAGCTCCTTTTCAAACGCGGGTTGACCGAAATCTCCCTTCCCTGTTTTTATGAATTCAGCGACACCTTTTCTCCATCCTACGAAGAGCTTGTGTAGGCTTCTAGCCTTCCAGAGCAAAAATTCTTCGAAAGAAAGTGGAAGTAGCTCGAAATAAATTGCTCTACCGACCAGATAGCCTCCTACCTGAACCTTGACATCGAAAGAGCCAGAGCCTGTAACCACAAGCTTCAATGATTCGCCATATAGGTCGTATATCAGCTTAAGATTCCTGCCTGCATTCTTGCTATACTGAACTTCGTCTACGTAAAGAATAGTTCTTTTGTTCGCATACCTAGCTGCGAACTGTCTCGGTGCCTCTTCAAAAGTCTTGAGTACGTCATCATCTTCTAGAGTAACATATTCTCCACCATACTTCTCCTTTAGGTGAAGAAGACACGTTGTCTTGCCACTTTGTCTTGGGCCCTTTATCAGAATTACTTCTTTCTTCATGATCCATCTATCTAATAAATCATCAATATTTCTTGGACCATAGTCCATAAAAAATGCTATATTATATGGCATTAATAAATGTTCGTAACCTTTCTCACAATTCAACGCTGATCGATCATTTGAGTATATTCGAATAGCCGTGTATGGGCAGGAAACATGTTAAGCGACCAGATTATAGGGAATGCATGTTTCTATGTTTAGACATGCATGAAATGTATACTCAGCATGCAATAATGGATGATGATGCGTGCTGACTGATAAGTAATCTTTCTTTATGCTTCAAATTGTCTGAGATTTTTCTCCTAGCCTGCTATTGCTCTATGCTCTCCCCATCTTTCCTGGTGAATGTTGTTTAAACAAACAAAGAAGGAGATGAAGCATATGGAAAGCAGGCACATAAAGAAGGACGGTGAAGGGTATAATCAAGGTATGCAAATGGCAACATATACCTCTCTATTCAAGCAAATATTCAAAAAAGGTATCACCCTATGGCAGCATATTGCATTTATGAGGAGAAAAAGGTATAGAGAATGTACCTACGTTTTTCTTGCTGTGGCTGATAAGCTGTCGTCCGCCATAGTATTATCGAAGTTACCGCATTTTACAGCTGTAGAGAAATTTATGCTGAGTTCCTTCTATGCTGCTGGAGACAGCAGCAAGCTCACAACCTGAGCAACTTTTCTGCATTGCAGTGCGCGACCTTCTCCTTGTCCTGTGGGCTTATTGGTAAATTCACAAGAAAATCGACAGCTTCTTTCATGGAGGAATAAGGATAATCTGAAGAAAACATGATTCTTTCAATACCGACCTGAAGAAAGAGGTCCATAAATGGCTGGATAAAGTTAAAACCGCTGACAGTATAATATATGTTTTCACGGAAGTAGGCACCTATAGGTTTATTGCGTTTCGTTAACTGAGCTGGGAACATGCGTTCAATCCTTGGCAACATGAAAGGTAGACCCTCGCCGAGGTGTCCTATGATCAGCTGAAGGCTAGGAAATATGTCAAGCGCCCCGCTGAATATTATCCTGAGTATGTGTATTGCAGTTTCAATATGCCACCCCCAGCCTGCAGTTGCAATCATTTCCCCTATCTCCTGAGAGAAGTTTCCAGAGTAGCTAGCTTTAATCACAGGCTCAGGAGGGGCGGTAGGATGGATATACAGGGGAACACCAAGCTCCTGTGCGCGTTCTAGTATAGGCCAGAAGTAGCTATCATCCAGATACCTACCATGGCTGTGCCCGTGAATTATAGCCCCCTTAAATCCATGCTCTTTTACCGTTCTTTTCAGTTCATCAGCTGCAGATTCTGGTGCTGATAAGGGGAGAATGGCGAAACCTGCAAACCTCTTCGGATATTGCTTTATAACATCCGCCAAGAAGTCGTTTGAAGAACTGGCGAATTCTATAGCCTCTGTTTTATCTTCTATGCTCTCTATTCCTCTTGATAGTGATAAAACCTGCATATCAATATTGGCAGAGTCCATTTCTGCAACTCTTGCAGCACCTACGTCCAAGAGCTTCTGGGTCAAGGTTTGCGAGTCGACCCCATGGACGAATCTTGCCACTATCTCAAGCGGTCCACGAATGTTCCGTCCAGGACCTTCCATCAGTCGCCCGGTCGCAAAGTGTTCCTCCAACGCAATGATTCTTGAAATTTCAGCAGAATCGGTCATTTCTTAGGTAATAGTAGACTATGTCTTGCTTATTAAGCTACCAACCCGTCTGGGCTGATAAAAGAATTATATCTTCTCCATAATCGTCATATCCTAAAGCTATTTCATTTCTCCAACTACCTCAGGAAAAATAGAATTTGACTATGATGCATCCGAAACAACAGATTTGCCCACCCCAATCATGTATTTTCAGCTACAGATGCTCTGTCTTATATCTGGTCAGACTCTGATTCTGATAAATAAGTCGCATATTTTTACTGTCTTCATGCAACTTTTGGTTAAGTGCGTGAGTTTAATAGATTGATGAACAGAGAATTAACTTGTTTCATATAACTCTTTTCCTTCCGCAAAAATAAAGAAACTTGTTCCTTACCTCAACACGTTTCATAATTTCAAATCTTTCAGAAAGAATCTTGTCAAGTTCCTCAAGACTGACCTTTTGATCTTGAGCACAGAAATCGTAAAACATCTTGAGGACGAATTCAAGGAAGTCGGTGTATTTACTTTCTTCAATCATAATTTTTGAAGACTCTAAAAAGAAGCAACCGTCCTTTTTCAATACCCTTATGCATTCATCTATCGTTTCGACAGGTGATGCTGATCTAGGAAGACCCTGAAGAAGCAAGTAATCGGCAAAGTTATCTTTCAAGGGGATATCATCCCTTGACCCGTCCAAAAATACGAGATTCTTTCTTCCAACGAGTTGCTCTTTATCTATCCACGGATTTTTTACTACGTATATCATAGAGTTGCTATATGCATCGCTCAGAGCGTAGTAAAACTTTGGGAAACAGACCAAGGGGTCGTAAGCTGGAGAGGCTATCACTATCCTAGAGTGCGGAACTTCGGGTGATGATCCAAGCCTCCCAAGAGTTTCCTTTACGAGCTCGATATGAAAGGGAAGGTCTTCAAGAAGTAAATTTTCTTCGAAGAATCTCTCCATAAGAACGAGAACAGAATGATAAATTATATTGTTATATTCATCTTCACCTGGCGAACTCAGACTGTATAGATGTTTTTTGGCTTGTTTTAATCTTTTTGAATTGGTCGCATTACTCCATCTACTTTTTAACAAGCCTTCTTTCTCCATCTTCCTTAGCAATACGTAAACATGATTTGGCCAGACTTTCAGACCTTTTGCAGATAGCGTTTTGTACACAGAGTAGCCGGATAGTTCTTCATACTTGAGTATGCGTATTATGAATTCTCTGAGGTCCTTACTTTTCATCAATACAGTACCGTTCTTGTACTACTTAACAGTTACTAGCTTGTTTATATTTTGTTCCATCCTAGACTCATATCATGTCAGAAATGCAAATTGTATTCGAATTAACACTACATATACGAAAACCTCCCCAGCACGTAAGGTCCTGGTGGACCGACTTTCCAGAAGACTACATAGCAAAAGACCCAACGGAACAGCCGTTTCGCATAATTACAAAGAAGAAGACATCGTCCGGCAAAGAGCTTCAAACATTCTGGCGTTTACCAGATGGTTCCGTGCGAGAGCAGTTTGAAATCATGCAGGTAAAGCAAGACGGCTCATGGACGTTTGAGATACCCAACCATTCGCTTGGCTTTCATATACTCGATGAATTTTCTGTAGAGTCAAAGAACGAAGAAAAAGAAACGATATTGCATATTCACAGCACAATTACACCTAATCCATCTATACCATACAGTGAAGCAAAACCAAGGCTGGAGACTTTGAGCAAGTCAATGGGTACTGTGTGGAGAAGAGCCGCAGAGATATGTGAGCAAGATACCCAATGACTACGCTAAAGAGAATTCATATCGTACATATGAAGAATTGTCCGCACTGCTTTATCGCTATCCAAAAGATTGGAGAAACTGCAAAAAGACTTGGTTTGAATTGCGCTTATTATGATGTATTTAATGATGAGGAAAGCAAGCAGGCAGATGAATTAGTCAAAAAGTATGGAGATTGGTCGGATGATTATATTGTTCCCCAGGTCTTCTTTGAGACTGATGAGGGAAAAATCATTCATGTCCTCACTGGATACCCTGAAGGAGTAAAATACACGGAACGTGCACTCAACAATTTATTAGAGAGTAGGTTCTTCCGAAGTCTTGTAGAGCATAAAGTGATGCAGCAAGCATAGTTTGTCATTAACGTTTAAGATGTTTTTAACTGCAAATGGGCAGCTCTATATATGCCTGTGCAGTTTAAAGCATATCTAAAGAGACCTGTGAAGTATCATATTACGATTCTTTGTTTTAGAGCAGTGCATTGGATGCATCAGGATATCACTACGAATCGATTTCTTCCATAGGCTTTAGACAATCATGCTTCAAGATTTCACAATTGAAAATATTCGAAGCGAAATGTTAGAGGTTTTGGAAATGTTTGCCTAACACCTTGAGCCTTATATGCTTGCTTTGCAAAATGAGGTACCATGCAATCTTGAGATTACGTCAAACAAAAAGACCCAGAAAAACAAGATGTACGGGAATCTTGCAAACAGTTTAAGTGTATACCTAGTCAAAGGTAAAATTTCAAATAGTTCGGAAAGATAGTCAGAGCCTGTCAGAACAGAACCATCCGGAAGCACGAGGTGAGAGGATGAAAGTCTCAATTCCTTTGGTATATGAGAAAGGATTTCGTTCGTTTTAAGGTCAGTAAGAGATAGATAATCTATCCTCCTATCCCAATCTAAGAGCTCGACCATTTTCTTGAACCTGCTGCAGACCCCGCAGTCAGAGTCATATAATAGAATGAACCCCTTGTTACTTGACAGCTTTGATGTCTGCAGCATTCCTAATTATAATTTCAAATTGATGCAATATATAGGTGTTGCTGAAAAAAGATTGGTATTTAGCAAATAGTGGCTGTTTCTTGGTACAAAATGCGGGAAGAAGGGAATGTTGTGATGTCTGCAAAAAATGCTTATATAGAAATTCTCAAATCTTCTCTGATGTTTGGCGAAAAGGGTCGCCGTTCTGGCAATGCTCTTTCTTATTATATCCTTATTTGTCATAACCTCCTTTAGAGTCTCTTCGGCAAGCAGCTCCAGTATTCCATATCTATCTTTGGCAGAATCACTCGCAAATCTAATGCGTGACCATATGTATAATCAGACAGCTGCTGCATTCTACAACTCTGTATCGAATGACTGGGGTACAATAACTGGAGATTACTATTCTACTTTGGGAAATGGATTCATTCTCGCAGGTCTTATACAGCTTTACTTATTTACAAGCAATACAACATATCTGAACTGGGTTGAGTCTACTGCCTCTGAATTCTGGTCAAAGGGATGGGATTCGGTTAATGATGGTTTTTATGATTCTTACAAATCTGATTGGGTAAATAGCACTTGCACTCAAACCCTGCAGAACAACGCTATTTTTGAAATAGTCTATCTAGAATTGTACAGAATTACAGGTAGCCAAACATGGCTGAACTATGCCAACTCGATAGAAAGCTTACTGAACAGCAGGTTCTGGAGCAGCAGTCTGAACGTACCTGAGGTCTCTTATAATGTCTGTAAGAAAAGCCCGTCGAACGACACTCAAATTGAAGTTGCTATAGGCTCATATCTGTGGGCAACCGGTTACTGGAGCTCGATAGAATCCAGCACCCAATACACAAGCAGCATGAATCAGGCTGCCAATTTTGCATGGAACTATCTCTGGGACTCTTCTACAAACAGCTTGGCCAGCGGAAGTGGTTCTATAGACTGTTCAGGTCAGCCAGGCTATCTTGGTTTTATGCGCTCTGCCTATCTTTCTCCGAGCGTTTACGGAGAGGATTGCAGAAAAGGGGCTAATGAAAACATTTGGGGAGCCATGGGCCTTGCTGTACTTTATAATTTGACAAAGAGCCAAGTATTATTGGGTGAGATTGAACAGGATATGAACTGGATAAACGAGACGTTTTGGGATAAAAGTTATGGAGGCTTCCATCAAGATTCATACAGAAACGATAGCCTCAGAAGCGCCTGCTCAAGTACGGGTGATATTTACGACTATCCTGGCTGGACAGAGGGAGAGCAGCCTATGTTCTGGTGGAATATAGGGAATATCATAGGCAATTCTACTTACATTACCTTTTCTCTGAATTCGGAAAAGTGGACAGCAGAGCACCAATGGTCCCAGCAATATGGCGGGGATTTAACATGTACAGAAGTTTCTAATGGCCAAATAGTAGTGGACCCAGGTAGTGTAGACCTCTATGACTGGATCCAAGGCAGTGCTCTTTACGCATATTCTACCCTCTATCAATCCAATTCCTCAGGCTCATGCACTTCGTCATGCCCTCTTGCTATAGACAACAACGGACGAGCCAACTGCACCGCATCTCTTAATGGCGCTGGCAATCTTACTTGCAGCTTTACAACAAGCTCAGCTAATGATGTTATCTTGGTATTTGTTTCTTCTACTTCTGGTACGGCAGATACGCCATCTGCCAGCGGAATAACTATAACTCAATTTTTTGCCAGAAATAATATTTTATCATCTGTCGGTAATGCATATGAATTCTTCGCCACAACTAGCACTAGCGGTGCGGTAACAATAACAGACAGAGTGAATAGCAATAGCAAATCCTCGGGGTCTGTTATGATAGCTTTCGCTGTCAGCGGGGCAGATACCAGCTCCCCATGGGACCCGAATCTGAAGCAGGCGCCAACTCCCTCCAGCGGAAAATCCAGCAATCCATCTGTATCTTTTTCCACAACTGGAACTGATGACATGTTGATAGGTTTTGTCACTTCTCCTAATTCAACTTCATTCTCTGCAGGCGCAGGCTCAAAGATGGTCAATGCAAGCAGTAATCTTCCAATTTCCGCGGCTGAGTACGAAGTTACGTCTAGCCCAGATTCTCAGATCGAACAGTTTTCGTCTACATCATCAGTATCCTGGATAATGTTTGGTGATGCTCTCGTATCTCCATCAGGTCTGCCGGAATTTCCGGTCGGTCTTCTTCCCTTTCTTATCATTGTACCCGTTATCTATTTTGTTATTACAAGGTTAGGAAAAGATAACAGCTACAGAAGGAGATAATATGAGAAAGAAGCATTTTTCTCTCACAAAGAGGCAGGTCAATTCAATAGGAATATCTGGTGTCATAATAGTAGCTATAGTAACTGTCTACCTTTTTGCTCCTGGAACAGTAGTAGGCAAAGCTTCATTCAATGCCACGCTTCTGCAGCCAGAACCCCTAAGTCCGTCTACCGGTCAGCCGGAAACCACTATACAGCTAACAATAAACTATACAGGATTGGGTAAGGGAGATTACATCTATACTTTCAGGTATAATTTGCATGGTCAGACGGAAACAATAAGCCAGCACATAGTTGTTTCTCAACTTTCAGTATTTACAAGTTATCTGTATCTTCCAGCAGGAGTGAACATGATGTATATTGCGGTCTACAAAGGCAGCAGCATGAATCCGTCATCTACCGTCTTTAACAAGACCATAGCGATATGAGGACCAACTTAATAGCCAATACATATATTATTCCGATCACGGCTTTATCATCAGTTATTCTTTATCATGCTTACTTTATTGAACTTGTTTCCAAGGTAAACGATTTGCTTGATGGGAATTTCGACACTAGTATACCAGCTTACCCCCTAGTAGCATTATTTTTTCTTGTATTCTGTATTCTACTTAGATACAAAGATATCACAAGTTCTGAAGAAAAAAGCGAACTCAGCTATAATTATATTATTAGGATGCTAGGCTTCCTTTTGATTGTGCTTCCCGCATTATCTTCAAGCATCCTGTACGGATACGTTGACCAAATGGAGTTTTCTGCTATTGCTATTGTATCCTGCTGGTTTGGTCTCACAATTCTCCTCAAGCCATACCTGTTAAGGCGCTTGTTACCATATGTAACCGCTTTTGCTCTCTGCACAGTCTTTGTATCTTTAGCTACTCCCAATCTGGGATACTATCTTTCAGTAGTCGAAACAAAAATATCTTCATTTTTAACTTTCTTGCTTCGCATACCTATATCTTGGCACTCTACTTCATTTTTGCTTACGACTGAGTCAGGCAATCTCCTTAATCAACCGATAACCGCGGCTTGCTCTGGAGTCGCTTCGTTTTCTATGCTTTTACTTATTCTTGTTTTGCTTCATTTCGCTACTAATGCCAAATTATCATTTACAGCAAAGTTTGGGATTCTTGCAATTCCTCCACTCCTAATGGTAAACAGTGCAAGAATTGTTACTATGTTATGGGCAGGGTACAGCTTCGGGATATCTACATTTTGGAGTTTGCACGGATGGTTTGGATATTTACTGTATTCCGTATACTATGCTGTCATAAAATACCTATTCGTGACGGTTTCCTGCTCATTCAAGTCAAATAGATTAAGCGACTCTAGTTCGTAAAATGAAGTGCAAATATATTTCTTTATCAGTCTACGACGAAATAATAATTCCTTGATTTTCTATTTTACTGTTGACCAAATATATACGAAAGAGTATTTTCTCAAAGCAAATTGCTGCCATTCGCTTGCCTTTTATTCTACTTCATTTTTACTCCAGCCATGAAATTATTGGATGGAATAAAGGTCATTGATGTGTCAAGACTTCTGCCGGGAGGCTTCTGTTCTATGACACTTGCTGAGTTGGGAGCTGATGTGATTAAGGTAGAGGAGCCTGGAATAGGAGATTACATGCGATTGGCGCCGCCCTTTGTTGATGGCGTTAGTTTTTTCCACTCAACAGTAAATAAGAACAAAAGGAGCATAGCGGTTGACTTGAAGAAAAATGAAGGAAAGAAAATACTTGAAAAGTTGATAATTGATGCCGATGTTTTTGTAGAGGGCTTTAGGCCAGGAGTCATGAAAAAGCTTGGCTTTGACTTTGAAACTGTCTCCAAGCTTAACAGGAGAATAATCTATTGCTCCATTTCATCCTTTGGCCAGCTACATAATATGAGCAGACTGCCAGGGCATGATTTGAACTTTCAAGCGTTGAGCGGAGTCTTCACCAAAAGCAAAGCGGTCAAGTTTCCAACTGTTCAATATGCAGATATGGTTGCTGGCTTGTATGCAGCTATAGGTATTCTTGCGGCGCTCTCGTCGCCAAAGAGAAAAGCTATACATATTGATGTGCCGATAGTTCAATCCCTTACCTCTCTGCAGATACTTCACTTGGCTTCGTATCTAAGCAACGTATCAACCGACTTTGACGGACTGCTTTACGGAGAAGAGCCTTATTACAAATTTTACAAGACAAAGGACCAAAAGTATATTGCTGTTGCTGCAATCGAAGAAAAATTCAGGCTGAACTTGCTAAGGATTCTGACAGCTGAAGATATAATACATCTCATGAATGGTTCGAAGCAAGATAGGAAGAGAGCAGAAAGAAGGTTAGCTGCAATATTTAAAATGAAGACAAGAGATCAATGGACTAGTATTCTGATGGAAAAAGAGACATGCGTCACTCCAGTCTTGGATATATCTGAGGTTCTGAATTACCCATGGAGCAAGGAAGTGTATGAAGCTCAACAAAAGGTTCTGATGATGCCTATTAAAGCTAGGGGTATGAAGAAGAATGAAATTAAGAAGGCGCCTTCCATAGGTGAGAATACTGATGATATTTTGTTTAGCCTGGGCTATAGCGAAAAAGAAATAACGGTTCTGAAGAGTAAAAATATCGTTCAGTAAAATGAGTAAACTTGTTTTTAATCAGATAATATATCTTGCGAGATAGCTGGTTTTAGGAAAGGGTTGATGTAACATTAGCCTGCTCTAAGACTGGCTCTAAAGAATACTTACCTGCTACCTAGTTTCTCATACATTTCTAGGCGAGGAAACAGGTATTTTCATCTTCAACCCCAGATAATCGGATTCATTCCAGGTTACAAAAATTTCCGAAATAGCCTCGGCTTGAGCAGCTATAATATAGTCAGGTAGAATTCTTGTGCCAGCAGCTTTCATTCGTTTAAGGTACGCGGCATATAATTCGCCTGCTCTCTTGGCCACTTTAAGTGACCTTTGAGTCCTTACCTCTATTGCGTTAACTGCAAGGAGACTTTGCACCCTTGTTTCCTCGATCTTGGGCTTGGAGGCTAGATATATCCCAGTGTATAGTTCGGCATAAACAACCTCCGGAATAACCAACTTATTATTATTCCGAATTGCTCGTCTAAAAAACTCATCTGTTTCGTTTGCGAATCTATCTCCCCTTAGATGGCTTATTATCACATTCGTATCAAGAGAGTAAATAGTCATGATTGACGCTTCTTCTGCCTTATCCAATCTGCTATTTCCAGAGAATCCTTCATCGATCCAAAAACGGGGTGATTCTTCCAAGTACCCCTTGTTTCCCTCATGACCGATTCCCAATTATTCCCGACCTTTTCCACAATTACTTTTCTCCCTTCTCTTCTCACATCGACGCTGTCCCCTACATTCAATCCCAGTTCTTTTCTTACCTCCTCGGGAATAGTGATCTGAAACCTTCTTGCAATTTTTACCCTCATAGTCAGCTATCCTATCAATTAAATAGGATAAAAACTTTCTTACGTCTAGAACCTTGCACCAGACATGTTCGAGGTTAACTTCCATTCTTTATGTCTGTTTTTCATTGCAGGTGAGCTAGGTTTGAAGAACTTGATCTGTGTATGAAATAGCATAACCCATGCAATGCATATCATTAACTAAGATGTGGCCAGTTATCGTCTTCCGCTGCAGGCTGCATCATTCTTGACTGGGTTGGAGCCTTTTTCTTGCACAGATAATACAGAAGTCTAACTTTTGCTTTTTTATGCTTGCTGACTTGGATTACTGTTTAAGATCCTCACATTCTCATCCTGAAGAAGTTGTCTGACTTCACTTTAACCTTCCTCGCTTTAACTGACCAAGAGTCTGGCGGGCCCGCGAGGATTTGAACCCCGGATCTCCGGCTCCGAAGGCTTACGCAGCCCTTTGCTTCAGCGTCCTGATCCATACTAGACGACGGGCCCGATGCCAGTCATGCAGCTAGGTTTATGAATGTTTGAAGAATATTATATAATCAATTCCTTTACCACCGCAATAGATAAAGTAACTGATTTCAAAGTAAGGAATTAATCTTCCCTGCAAAAGTGGCGGTGCATGCAAAGAGCTGATTTGAATGTATCCCAAGAGCTGAGGAAGAGATGGGGCGAGCCAGCTGACCCATCAACTATTAATGAAACCGTAGAGGCATTAAAAAGCAAGTCTTTCGAAGCATATCTGGTAAATACAAAGGAAGAAGCAGCAAACTTGGTTTTTTCACTGATACCAGAGGGTTCTGAAGTTTGGGATAATACATCTATCACACTTCTGGAGGCTGGAATATCACAATACATTAGAGATAGTGGTAAATATATCGCTCTAAGGAAAAAGGTCTTCAGTATAAGCGACCCCAAGGAGAGGCTTATTGCCAGAAGAGCAACAGCGACTGCAAAATATGCTGTGGGAAGTGCAAACGCTCTAGTCAAAGATGGAACTATAATGATAGCATCCATGACAGGGAGCCAGATGCCTTACTATGCCTACAGCAGTGAAAATGTTATATTTGTCATAGGCAGCCAAAAGATAGTCAAGTCGTTTGATGACGGATTAAGAAGAATAGAAGAATATGTTGTACCTTTGGAAGACGCTAGGGTCAAGAGTGAAGGTGGGAAGGGGACATCTTTCAACAAGCTTCTTGTAATAAGGAAAGAATTCATACCAAACAGAATAAAAGTTATAATTACAAAAGAGAGGCTAGGGTTCTAGAATACAATAACCTTACTGGATAAGATGGGTTAATGCAAGGATCACGCACTTGCTGCCTCTTCAGCCTCAAACGTTTCGGTCTTGTCAATGGGTTCTGCATAATCTTCTATTATCTCAATAGGCTTCAAGCTGCGCTTGTTCAGCTTGAGTGAAAAGACGTCGAACCTGTTATACCCTCCAGTTATGTCGTGTATTTCCTTCCATTTTATGCACTCTGCAAGGTCTATTTCAGCAATAACTATACCTTCTTTACCGATTAGTGGCTCGCCTACGTATTCACCCGTCGGACCGAAGATAGCTGTTACAGGAGGGGCTGCCTTTTCCAATATATCTGATATTGCATCATCATATTTTGCCAAGAAATTCATGGCATCATCGCTGATAACACATGAGGCAACTACTGTGAATATCTTGCCTTCGAAAGAGTGTGCTGCGGCTCTTATTCTTATTGCATCAGTCAAGTTATAATCCTTTGAGCCAGGTCTCTCAAAAGGCCACGAAGTAGGGAAAGTTGCTATGTGTACATTTTCTCCCTGAGCAAGAAGGCTGAACCTAGCTAGTGTATTAGTATTCTCTCCGCAGATCAATACACCAAGGTTGCCTATTTCTGTATTAACAACTGATAATCCTGAGCCATCACCGTTGGCCCAAGTCAGCTTCTCAGCCCATGTTGGGACTAACTTCCTTCTTATATTCAGGAGCAAACCTTCGGGAGAAAAAAGCAGGTTTGTATTCCATAATGTACCCATACTGGTCTGGCTCTTTTCAGTTACCCCTATAGAGAGATATACATTGTTTGAGACAGCTATATCCGACAGCTTTTTGAAAGCCTCAGAATTCAATTCTACCGCATTGTCATAGAGCATTTTGTAGAGCTTGTGCTGGTCTACGGGTCTTAGAAGCAGGTTCCATACGGGGAAGCAGGGAACAAAGGATTCACCGAACACAACAAGCTTGGCTCCTTTTGACCTTGCTTCCTTTGTTAAGCTAGATGCTCTTTCAATTGTTTCCTCTCTATCTATATACACAGAAGCACCTTGCACCGCTGCAACCTTGAATCTCGGATAACTATCTTTTGTCAATACTGCTACGTAGCAGTTAAACGATAAATAAAAACGTGACGTTTTGTGTTACTCTCTTCTTTCTGCATCCTTGCTTTCAGCTGTAGAAGGGTCAGCAGGAGCGGCTGATATACCTGCAGGCACCTGTACTTGCACTGCCTTTCTTGGAATCACTGCACTCAGAGCTGATGTTATCACTAAGTTAAGGGCGAGAACTATTATCCCTATGTACATGCTGCCAAGTGGAGTTGGGTAAAGAGTTGTTGTAATCTTTCCGAAGTGGTTTGCCTGAAGGACCATGTAGAGTCCTGCGATTATAGATATCGCTGTTCCTGTAAAGATGGCTTCCTTCTTGAACCAGTCGGTGTAAAGAGCCAAGAAAACAGCCGGAAGAATCTGGATTATGACTATTGCTCCAACTAAATAGAATTGCAATGCATACGTAGCAGGTATTGCAAAGACAACTGCAAGAGCTACGAATTTGAAAACTGCAGAAGCCCACTTTGCTATTGTAGCTTCTCCCTTTTCGCTTATATTTGGCTTGAATTCTTTGATTACGTTTCTTGCAATCAGGTTGCCCTGAGCTATAGCCATAACCGCAGCAGGTACAAGACCTCCTATGAATATTCCAAGCAAGGAAAGACCTGCGAGCCAGGGAGGAAGCTGGGTTATTACAAGAGATGGTATTACATATATTCCCCTGCTTGCTGCTGGGAAGTTCGACAGAAAGCTGACCGCTGCAGGAACCTTGTTAACAAGTATTCCCAGCATATCTCCCAGTGCAAGTGGAATAGCATACAATACAGCAAGAGAAAAGCCTGTCCGTAACTTCTTTGCGCTCTGAGCTCCAAGCGCTGCGTTAACGTTATGGGGCCACAGGTATGCAGATACAACGACGCCAAGCATGCTTGTGGAGAATGCTGCTGCTAACGATGGATTCATCGTGAAGTATTTAGAGGGTAAGCCCTGCATTCCGTTTGAGAAACCACCTACGGCAGATATTGTTACTGCAATTACAGCAATGAGTGCTATCCATACAAGAATGTCTTTCATGACGGCTCCAAGGGTTGCTCCTCTCAAGCCACTTGTATAGGTGAAGCCTGCAAGTATGAGAAATGCAATTACCAGCGATATCTCTTCAATCTGACTTGAAGTTACAGTGCCTAAAAGCATGCTTGCAAGCACAGCCTGCAGGCCAGTAATCTGCAGAGCTATGTAAGGGACTAGGGCAAAGATACCTATGAGCGCTATGAATACAGGTAAAGCTCTCCCCCCGAACTTATCCTTCACGAAATCTGAAGCAGTGACGTAACCTCTATCTTTTGCCCTCTGCCACAGCTTGGGAACAAATATCATTGCAAACGTGAAGACCATTGCTTGATACGCTACGCCGAAGAATCCATAGGCCCCTGATATGTAAACTGATGAAGGAATTGCGAGGATGGAATAAGCTGTATACCAGTCAGCACCCTGCAGAAAGAATGTTAGTATTGCTCCTAATTTCCTCCCGGCAAGAGCCCAGTCCCACAGCTGGTCAAGGTTCCCCTTTCTGAACCTTGCACCGTAGAAACCAAGTATTACGAATATCGCGAAGAGAACCACGAAGACTGAAGTCATCTCTGTAAAAGAAGCTGCATCCATAATTTCTACACCTTCGCCTCTGTTTCTTCACCTGCAGCCTGCGTGTATACCAGAAGCAGAATGGTTGTGATAACATACATCAGCAGCACCCACCAGTAGAAAAATGGTATTCCTAGAAGTGTTGGCTCGACGAAGTTGTACCAAGGCCAGACGTATGCAGCGAAGACTATCACTACTACTGCTGCCAACAGAGCACTTTTGTTGGCCATTGCGTAAATCAATACAATACTTGTTTAAAAATATTTTTAATTGCCTAAAATTATGAATTATTGCGTACAAAATATTTACGATAATTGTATTCAATTAAGGTTAATTGTTAAAAATCTACCTTTTATTTGAAATGTCTCAGCTGTGCTCCTGTGTATATTTGCCTGGGCCTTGTTATGCCCTGCTCTTTATCTAATATCTGCTCCTGCCACTGAGCTAGCCATCCTGCCATCCTGGCAACTGAGAACAGAACGGTGAACATGGAAGTTGGAAAGCCCATCGACTGGTATATGAGGCCTGAATAGAAGTCGACGTTTGGATATAGCTTTCTGCTGACGAAATATTCATCAGAAAGGGCTATCCTCTCTAACTCCAAGGCGATATCCAGCAGAGGATTCTTGCCAGTTACTTCAAACACCTTGTATGCCAGCTCTTTGATAATCTTAGCCCTCGGGTCGTAGTTCTTGTAAACTCTATGACCAAATCCGTAGAGCAGCTTCTTTCTGGCATGAACCTGTTCGAGATATTCAGGAATCTTCTCCTTGCTTCCTATCTCCTTAAGCATCATTACAACAGCTTCGTTTGCTCCTCCGTGCAACGGACCGTAAAGTGCTGCTGCGGCTGCAGCAGCAGCGCTATATGGGTCTGCATGGGAACTTCCAACTGTCCTCATTGCAGTTGTGCTGCAGTTCTGCTCATGGTCAGCATGAAGAATGAAGAGCACATCAAGGGCCTTTGCAAGTACAGGGTCTGGTTCATACTTTGTTGATGGAGAGGGTTTGAAGAGCATATTGAGAAAGTTTGATGTATAGTCAAGGTCGTTATCAGGGTATATGTAAGGCATGCCGAGAGAATGCTTGTATGCTAGAGCTGCAATCGTCGGCATCTTTCCCAGGAGTCTGTAAATCTGTTTTGTTCTTGATTCTTCGCTAAATATATCCTTCGCATCAGGGTAGAATGTTGATAATGCTCCCAGGGTTCCCACAACTATACCCATTGGGTGTGCGTCATGGTGAAAGCCTTCGATGAACTTTTTTATGTTCTCATGTACCATTGTATGCATGGTTATGTTGTTTACCCATTCCTTCAGCTGGGATTTGCTTGGCAATTCTCCGTATATCAATAGGTATGCTACCTCTAAGAAAGATGAGTTTGTTGCAAGCTCCTCTATTGGGTATCCCCTGTAGCGAAGTATTCCCTTTTCACCGTCTATGAACGTTATAGAGCTCTTGCATGATGCAGTGTTAACAAGGCCTGGGTCATACGATACTAGGCCAAAGTCCTCTTCAGAAACCTTGATCTGCCTCAGGTCAATTGCCTTTACCGCTCCATTTTCTATAGGGATTTCGTATACCTTACCCGTCCTGTTATCTGTCACTGTCAGAGATTCCTTTTGTGCCAAACCATCACCACTTCCTCCCAAACGGTTTTACATCAAAAATTTGGCGTGTCATTAAAATCGGTATGAGATGGCATTGAAAAGAATTTAAGCATTTCGACATTTGTCGAATCTCAAGTTGATAATATCACGGGTTGATAGCTTCCTTTCTGATGAGCTTCAAGAAGACCTTTGGAATAGGGAGGGTATATTATTCCTCTGTCAGTTACGAGAGCTGTAACAAGTTCCGGGGGAGTTATGTCAAACGCAGGGTTGAAGACCTTTACCCCCTTCGGCGCAATTCTTCTTCCTTTTACTGTTTCAACTTCAAGAGGATTTCTCTGCTCAATCTTTACTTCGGACAGCTTTGACTCCATATCTACAGAAGACCACGGCATTGCTGAATAGAAAGGAACTTTATGCCTCGAAGCAAGAACTGCAATCTGGTATGTGCCTATCTTATTGATTACATGACCGTCATTAAGAACTCTGTCAGCTCCGACAAAGATTTTATCCACCATACCAAGCGATAATGTATACCCAACCATTGTATCTGATATCAAAGTCACATCTATACCATCTTTCATCAATTCATAAGCTGTCAGCCTTGCGCCTTGAAGCGCTGGCCTGGTTTCAGTTGCTATCACCTTTACATTCTTGCCGTTTTTGACAGCAAACCTGATAGGCGCAAGAGCAGTTCCGTATTCTATGGTTGCTAGAGAGCCTGCATTGCAGTGTGTAAGGATTGTATCTCCATCCTCTATCAGCTTCTCTCCATACTCACCTATCAACTTTGAGGTCTGCTCTTCGTAATTCATCAGTTCAATAGCTCTTGCAATAACAGCTTCCTTAGCATTTCTGATATCATCTACTTTATGCAGTACTTCGAACTCCCTTTCCAGAGCCCATCGCAGGTTGACAGCTGTAGGTCTCGCATTGCCAAGGTATTCTTTTATTTCGTTAGCCTTCCTGATGAATTCCTCCTTGCTTGAGGAATTATACTTCTCAAGTTCAAGAGCCAGACCAAAAGCAGCTACAACGCCTATAAGAGGAGCACCTCTAACAACCATGCTTCTTATCGCATTGAAAGCATCTTCAGCACCTTTTATCTCAACCCATACCGTCCTTGTCGGCAGGAGCCTCTGGTCAAGAACATGCAGATGATGATTCTCCCATTTGATAGGTCTCAATGTTTATCGCATTGAGCTTTCCCTTTAAAAAGGTTTGAGTCGATTATGCATCAGTCTAAAACGAGCGAAGGAGTTAAAAAGGCGTTCAAAATAGGATAAACGATTCGGTGTATTACTGAATGTTTGCTCCACAAGCTGGTTACGACAGAGCCTTAACCATATTCTCTCCTGACGGAAGGCTGTATCAGGTGGAATATGCCATTGAGACTGTTAGAAGAGGAACACTTGCTGTAGGTATAAAGTGCAAAGAAGGTGTTGTGCTTTGCGCTGAAGAAAAGGTCAGAAAGCTACAGACTGAAGGTTTGAGCCAGAAGCTCTTTCAGGTTGATGACCATATTGGGATAGCTGCAGCGGGCTACGTACCTGATGCAAGGGTTCTGGTAGACAATGCAAGAGTTTATGCTCAGAATAATAGGTTGATTTACGATGAACCTGTAGATGTGGAAGGAGTGGCAAGAAAGCTGGGAGATATGGCTCAGCAGTACACTCAATATGCAGGAGTAAGGCCGTTTGGAGTCTCCTTGATTATAGCTGGTGTAGATGAACAGCCAGCTATATTCGTAACTGACCCTAGCGGGACTTATCTGGGATACGATGCTGTAGCAATCGGAGGAGGAAGCGACCAGGTAAACGAATTTCTAGAACAAAACTACAAGGTTGATATGACACTGGAGCAAGCAATAGAAATGGCAGTGGCAAGTGTAAAGAAAGCTGGGGAAGAGAAGGCAGAGCCTAAGCATATAAAGGTTGCAACGATAGACATAAAGACAAAGAAGATGAGAACCCTTTCAGAGGAAGAAGTAAATTCTTATCTTTCAAAGGTTTCTGGTGCAAAGCAGGGCTAAATCAAAAGAGTTCATTTAAGTGAATAAGCTTCGTAACCAACCGTTTATAACTCTGTATGTTATAGAGTCATACAGCGAGAAACTGGAGTTGACAGATAAGATAACCACCGTCCGTTTGACGGTGGGCGGGGATAAGTTTGAGATCCTCGTCAAGGCGGACGCAGCCCTGAACTACAAGCAGGGTAAAAAACTTGAGCTGAGTCAGGTGCTGGCCGCTGACGAGGTTTACACGGATGCATCTAAGGGAGATAGGGCATCTGCTGAAAAATTGAAGAGAGCTTTTCACACTGACTCTTTCATACAGGCAGCACAGATAATACTTCAGAAGGGTGAGCTGCAGCTTACTACTGAGCAGAGGCACAGAATGATAGAGGATAAGAAGAAGCAGATAATCAACTTGATTTCGAAGAATTATGTTGACCCCAAGACAAACCTGCCACATCCAGCATTGAGGATAGAGCAGGCTATGTCGCAGGTGAAGATGCCTATTGACCCGATGAAACCTGCTGAGGAGCAGGCAAAGGCAATAGTTGACCAGCTTAGAGTAATTCTGCCTCTCAAAACAGGCAACGTAAAACTGAGGGTAAGGGTTGACGCTATTTATGCTCCTCAGGTGATAGGTGTGCTGAAGAGCTTTGGAAATATACAGAAGGAAGAATGGAGAGCAGATGGAGGGCTGGAAGCGCTGATAGAGATTCCCATAGCAACACAGAGAGCTCTGCTTGACAGATTAGCATCAACCACAAAGGGTAATGTACAGGCAACACCTGTGGAGTAAAACTATGGTGATTTAAATGGGTAAAATACAAAGAAAGTTTGTTGTGCCTGGAGACTTGATAATCAGAGCAGATATTAGGCCTCCGCCAAACACCTACAGAATGGGAGATGCGATTTATTCTCTCAAGGTTGGTTTGTCTGAGGTTGAGGGAAGAAATGTCAGGGTCATACCTTTAGCTGGAAAGTATGTGCCCAGGGTAGATGATTTGGTGATAGGAGTTGTTACTGACCTTAATGCCTTTGCCTGGATAGTTGATATAAACTCCTTCTTCCCTGCCTATCTTCCTGCTTCAGACGTCTTCGGCAAAAGGTATTCTCCTGAGATGATAGACCTGTCAAGGAAATTCGATGTAGGAGATGTCATACTTGCAAGGATAGCAACGTTTGACAGGTCGAAGGACCCCATGCTTACAGTGTCAGGTCCCAAGCTTGGCAGATTGAATTCAGGTCATCTTGTAAAAATATCACCTGTGAAGGTGCCAAGGCTGATAGGAAGAAAGGGTTCGATGTCAAAGATGATAGAGCAGGCAACTGGAACAAGGCTGATAATAGGACAAAATGGCGTTGTGGTCGTTACTGGTCCTCCAGACAAAATACCCCTAGCTATAAAGTCGATAGAGATGGTGGAAAGGGAAGCTCACCTTCCAGGCTTGACTGAAGATGTACAGAACTTTTTATCTAGGAAGTTGGGGGTTAAGCCGTCGACAATTGCGCCTTATCAGGGAGACCATGAGTGAGTGAATAAAGATGGTAAAACTGATTGACAAGAAGAATCTGAGAGTAGATGGAAGAAAGCTGGATGAACTCAGACCCATAAAGCTTCAGGTGGGTGTGCTGAAGAATGCTGACGGCTCTGCATACATAGAATGGGGAAGGAACAAGATAATGGTAGGAGTATATGGGCCAAAGGAGTGCCATCCAAAGCATATGGCACTTCCTGACAGAGCTCTTCTAAAGTGCAGATACCATATGGCTCCATTTTCTGTAGATGAGAGGAAGCCTCCCCAACCGTCCAGAAGGGAGATAGAGTTATCAAAAATTATCAGGGAAGCACTTTCCCCTGCAATAGTGTTGGAGGAATTTCCTAGGACTGCGATTGAGATATATGTAGAGGTCTTGCAATCAGATGGCAGCTCAAGAGTTGCTTCAATAACAGCAGCTTCAGCAGCTCTTGCAGATGCAGGCATACCTATGAGAGACCTTGTGGCAGGATGTGCTGTCGGAAAAGTGGATGGTAAGATAATTGCTGATGTAAGCGATATAGAGGATAAGGAGGGAGAAGTTGACCTGCCCGTAGCTTACATGCCGAACCTTGACCTCGTTACATTGCTGCAGAGCGACGGTGCTTTAACCAAGCAGGAATTCGAAAAGGCATTCAAGCTTGCGCTCGAAAAATGCAGATTTGTGTATGATATACAGAGAAATGCATTACTCGAAGGATTCATGAAAACTAGGAAGGAGGTTGAATAAGTAAGTTATGTCAGCTGCTGAAAGAAAGCATGAATTTGTAGATAGTATGAGGAGAGAGCAGATACTTAGCGAATTATCTTTTGGAAGAAGGCTTGATGGTAGAAAGTTCGATGATTACAGGCCTATTGAAATTCAGATTGGACCAATAGTAAAGGCTGATGGTTCAGCTATGGTAAAGATAGGCAATACAACAGCTTTAGTCGGTGTTAAGGTTCAGGTTGGGAATCCCTTTCCAGATACTCCGGATGAAGGTATACTTACGGTAAATGCAGATGTGCTTCCTTTGGCTTCTCCTTACGAAGAGCCTGGACCTCCTGATGAAGATACTATAGAGCTTTCGAGAGTTGTAGATAGAGGTATAAGGGAATCGCATATGCTTGATATGGAATCCCTAGCTATAGTAAAAGGGAAGAAGGTTTATGCTGTCTTTGTAGATGTTACAGTTCTAGATGTAGATGGCAACCTTTTCGATGCAGTTTCTTATGCTGCAGTTGCTGCACTGGCAACCACTAAATACAGGAAGGCTGAGGTGAAAGGAGAAGAGGTATCTCTTTCTGAGGAGAGAGTTCAGCTGAAGCCAAAGACAATTCCAATATCAGTAACTACAGCAAAGATAGGTGAATACTTGGTGATAGACCCTGACGGGACTGAGGAGGCTGTCATGGATGCCAGGGTAACTTTCACCTATGATTCGAAGGGAAGACTATGCGCAACCCAGAAAGGAGGCACTTTTGGCTTCACTCCTGCAGAAATATTAAAGCAGGTGGAGACAGCTAGGCTGAAGGCGGCACAGAACAGGAAGATATTGGAGGATGCGATAAAAGTTGCCAAGAAAAAGTAAGCAGTCGTTAGCAGGTTTAGGTGCAAAGTATGGTGCAACTCTTAGAAAGAGGTACACAAGGGTATACAGGGAACTTAAGAGCAAGAGGAACTGTCCTTCCTGTGGCTCTCCGTCTTTCTCAAGGCTGGCAGTGGGTATATGGGCCTGCAAAAAATGCGGTTACACTTCAACTAGCGGAGCATACTCATACGAGTAATAAGATGCTATGCAAAATGGTTAGCCATGGGACTTAGCGTTGATGATGAAAATTAAGTTGATTATGAAGGTGAAGACTGATAAAGGAATTGCAAGAAGCCTTATGGAGGCAATTTCTAACGAAATAAGGAAAGAAAAGAAGATAGAGATTGTTCAGGAAGATGATTGCTTAACCTTTTTAGGATATAATTTAAATTCAGTTGAGTGCAGAAGAGTTGTAAGGAACTATCTAACCCTTTTAAAGACGGCAGAAGAGAGTATAAGAGCGGTAAGTTAGTGAGCATTTATGAGTGAAGCCAGCTTGCCTCCATGGTTGCAGGAACAGCTCGCAAAGTATGAGCAGCTAAGGCAGACTCTGCAGACTGTTTTGGCTCAGAAGCAGCAGCTGGAGGCTGAACTTGCTGATACAGAAAGGGCGATTCAGGAGCTGAAAAAGGCTGCGCCTGATGCAGCTACTTACAAGATAGCAGGTTCTATTCTTGTCAAGGTTCCTAAGGACACTCTGCTCAAGGAGATGGAGGAGAAGAAGGAGCTGACAAATACTAGGGTTATGGTTCTTTCAAAGCAGGAGCAGAGACTTCAAGCCAATATACAGGAACTTCAAGCGAAGATACAGGAGATGTTGAAGCCAAAGCAGGAGCAGCCACAGGGTAGTCAGGGCTGATGGAAAGAGAATATGACTGGGTTAAGGAGAAGCCCAGCAGAGTTCTGGTAATAACTCATAGAAACGGAGATGTGGATGGGGTTGCATCCTCAATAGCAGCCAAGAGACTTATTCTCAGAATAAACAGGAAGGCAAAGGTCCATCTTGTGAGTCCAGATGGCACTTCTTTTCAAGCAAAAAGAGTAGTTGAGGCCCTCAAGGAAGAATTCATCGACAGAATCCCTGAAGATAAATATGAACTGATTATCATAACTGATACTGGACATTCATCCTTGCTTAAAGAGGAAGTAGAAGTGATAAGAAGTGCGAAGGCGAAGAAAATTCTGATAGACCATCATCCTTTGGATAATACTATGAAACAGCTTGCTGATGTTGCCTTGGTGGATGAAGAGGCATCTTCAGCTAGTGAAATGGTCCTGAGGCTTTTTAAGGAGCTTGAAATAAAGCCTGATAAAAAGGCATGCAATTCGATTGCTCTTGGCATAATGTCTGACTCTCAGTTTCTCACCATTGCAAAAGGTCAAACGATAATAGCTATGGCTGAGCTTGTCAAGTATGGCGTGGACATAGAGAAGATAAGGTCCATGCTCAGGTACAGAAGGGACCCTTCAGAACAGATAGCTAGAATCAAGGGTGTGCTGAGGTCAGAATTCTACAGAAGCCAATCATGGATAATAGGATGCACGGAGGTTGGCTCTTATCATGCATCGGTTGCAAGGGCTCTTGTCGAGCTGGGTTGTGATGTAGCTCTGGCAGCTGGGGAAGTGCAGAAAGAAGAGGGGACAAGAGGTAGTATAAGGTCAAGTCAGACTTTCTATCTTTCATCTAAAATTCATTTAGGAAACTCTGTATGCAAGATTATTGCTGAGAAGTTGGGAGGGAGCGGAGGAGGTCACCCAACTGCAGGAGCGTTTAACGTTGCAAACAGCTACGATGAAGTTAAGAAGACCTTTCTGCGCATAGTAGAGGATGAATTGGGAGAAAGATTAAAGAAGATAGCCTAGTGCAACGCAATCTGGTTGTAATTACCAGATAATTGGTGAATCGATTGGCAAGGAAACTCATAGAATTCAAGAATTACACATTCAAGTATTCTGGAGCCAGCTCGCCAACTCTGAGCAATGTAGAATTTTCTGTGGAAGAAGGGGAGATAGTTGTTATTGCTGGAGCAAGCGGAAGTGGCAAGTCAACCATCCTGAGAAGTATAAATGGCTTGATACCACATATCTACCCTGGAGAATACACAGGTGAAGTGTTTGTAGATGGTCTAAGAGTAAAAGACACTCCAACGTTTGAGCTTGCGAGAAGGGTGGGCTTTCTCTTTCAAAATCCTGAGAACCAGATATTCATGTTCACTGTGGAAAGGGATATTGCGTTTGGTATGGAGAATCTGGGTTATCCTCCAGACGTGATGAGAAAGAAGACAGACTGGGCTATGAAGCTGTTAGGCATATCTCATCTTGCAAAGAGGTCGCCAAGTGAACTTTCTGATGGACAGAAGCAAAGGGTAGCGATTGCAGGCTCTCTGGTAATGGACCCCAGAATACTTGTTCTTGATGAGCCTACATCTCTTTTGGACCCCAAGACTGCACTTGATGTAGTGGAACTGGTAAGGAAACTTAATGCTGATTTGGGTATAACTGTTGTATTGGTTGAACACAGGTTCGAGTTAGTGGCTCAGATAGCTTCAAGGTTTGTTGTTATCAATAAAGGCAAAGTATGGGCTGAAGGAAAGCCTGAGGATATTTTGTTCAGTGATGGACTTGAAGAAATAGGCCTTTCAGCTCCGCCTATAGTTCATGTGGAGAAAGGACTAGTCAATAGAGGGGCAGATATTGAGCTTACTCTTGATGTTGAAGAATTCGCAGGGAGGGCTATCTCAGCTTGGCAGCGATAGAGTTCAGCTCAGTAAGCTACAGAATGCCAAATGGGGTAATGGCACTTGATGATGTTAACCTCAGGATTGACGAAGGGGAGCTTGTTGCTATAGTGGGAGGAAACGGGGCTGGCAAGACAACTCTTTTAAAGCATCTAAATGGTCTTCTCAAGCCAAGCAACGGGGAAGTCAAAATATTTGGAAAGAGTACTAGGGATTCATCAGTTGCACAGCTCTCCAGAGAAGTGGGACTTGTGTTTCAGAATTCTGACCATCAGCTATTCAGCGAAAGTGTGAAGTCTGAAATAGCCTTCGGGCTCAGGAATTTTGGGTTTTCAGAGAGCGAAATCGAATCAAGGACTGAAGAGGTTGTCAACTACTACGGACTGGCTGAAATGCTGAACAGGGCTCCTATGACATTATCGGGGGGAGAAAAGAAGAGGCTCTGCATAGCAACTGTCATGGCCTGGGAGCCTAGGATACTTGCTTTAGACGAGCCGACAGTAGGTCAAGATTATCTGAATAAAAAGAGACTGAGGGATGTTGTAAGCTCTCTTCTGAGCAAGGGGAGGACTGTGCTGATAGTCTCACATGACCTGGAATTCCTTTGGCCCTTTAAACCGAGGACTGTGGTTATGGGAATGGGTAAGATATTAGCTGATGCTCCTGCTGAGAAGATATATCTGGATTCTGAATTGCTGGAAAAAGCTGGCTTAAGACAGCCCCAGCTAGCCATGCTTGCAAAGGCTCTTGGCAGGGATAGGCCTTTTTCAGATGCGGATGAAGCAACTGACTGGATAAATGGGCTAATTCTGAAGAGGTCTTACTAGGTATGATGTATGAAGTAAGGGTGTTGTAATAATGGCTCAAGTTCTTCTTGAAGGACTGAAGTTTAGGTACCAGAGAAGCGTTATACATGACCTTGACCCGAGGGTGAAGTTGCTACTCACAGCTCTGCTCTTTGCCTTTTCTCTTTTAGGGTACAACTTTTATCAGGAAGCGATTACATTCTGTCTCATAGCTGTACCAGCAATATTGGCAAGGGTTCTGAGAAGGATGATGAGGCTGATGGTCTTTGCTGTCCCTTTTTCCGTATTCATAATATTTCTGAACATATGGGGAGGAGGTACTGTTCTTCATTCGTTTGTTATAGCTGTAAGATTTATAGAGATAGTTTCATCGACTTCCCTTTTTTTCGTTACGACTTCGCCCGATGAGCTTGAATACGTGCTGAGGTGGTTCAAATTCCCAAGAGATTTTGTCTTTGCCTTTGCAACTTCTATCAGGTTTGTTCCCGTGATGATGATAGACCTGAATCAGATAATGGATGCTCAGAAATCCAGGGGGCTTGAGATAGAGAAGGGCGGGCCCATTAAAAGAATAAGGAATCTTGTTCCTGTACTTGTACCGTTGATAGTGACTGCTTTGGTCAGAAGTTCTGAGCTGGCAGAGGCGATGGAAGCGAGAGGGTACGGTGCGGTTAAGAAGCCCACTTCCCTGTTTAACCTGAAGCTTCAAAATAATGACATTATGGCTTTGAGCATAATAGTACCAGGCTCCGTAGCTCTTATATTGCTCTACCTCTTCATGACATGAGAGGTACATAATTATGATAGTGCCCCTTGGAGAATGGTTCAGGCTGCCAAGGCTTGGAACCGATGGGTTCAAGAGAGTATTATCTGCTGGCGTAGAGTATGATAGCAAGTCAGGCTTCAGAGTAAAGGAGAATGCAGACCTTATCGCCCTGAAATCTGTGCTTGCTTCTGAGCTGGGCGAAGATATCAATTTCTTCTTCAGATGCTTCTCCTGCGGCAGCAAGATGAGCTGCAGCGATTGCCCTTACAATATGCTTTGCTCAATAGAATACTGCAGAAAGTGCATTTGCAGCAGTTGCATGAGGCTAGGATACGATAATTATATCAAAGCGTGGCGAAAGTATCTATCCTCCACTGGCTAGAGATACCAGATGCGGAAGCTCCTGCAGAATTATCTTTGTTCCGAGTCTTGCAGAATCTGGTGAACCGGGAAGGCATGCAATGACTATGCCATTCATACTTCCTAACAACGCTCTGCTCATAATGCTTGACGTACCTATTCTCTTTCTGCTTTCAAGCCTGAAGTATTCTCCGAACCCGGGCAGAACTTTATCGAGAAGTGGCTGAATCGCTTCTATTGTTACATCAGTTTTTGCTATGCCTGTGCCTCCAGTTGTTATTATGAAATCTATCTGGTATCTTGCTGCCTCAAGAACCTTCAGCCTTATTGCAATTATATCATCAGGCACAAGAGAACGGTAAAATACTGTATGCCCTTTCTTTCTCAGCTCATTGCAAATGATATCCCCAGATTCATCTTTAATTCTGATCCCTTCAATGCCATTGTAATACCTTGAAGTACTGACTGTTATAACAGCGCCCTTAAGCTTATTCCTTGCCTTTGACTTGTGCAGTTCATGCGGTTCAAGCTTCTTTTGTCTTTCTGACAACTTTTATCTCACTCAGCTCCGTATATGGATACTGCCCGTTTTCATCTTTTTCAACCTTTTTCACTACATCCCAGATTGTTAAAAGAGCTACAGCAACAGAAGTTAATGCTTCCATCTCTACACCCGTCTTGGCATGTGATGAGACTCTGGCAGAGACCCTTACTCCATCATCCTCCAGTTTTGCTTCCAGCATCACCTGCTCTAGGGGAATGTTGTGGCAAAGAGGAAGAAGTTCGGAAGTCTTCTTTGCTGCTATTATTCCAGCAAGCTTCGAAATTTCTATAGGATTACCTTTTTCCAGCTCATTTCTTCTTATCATTTGCAGTGTTTCAGGCTTTAATCTTATGAAGCCCTCTGCTATCGCTTCCCTCTTCACTATATCTTTGGCAGAAATATCAACCATTCTGGCCATTGCCTTTTATTGCATGCAATCCCCCTTTTAAGTATGATATCAGGAAAAAGACTTTTGCTGCCTGCCATATGTATCTTCAAACATTCTCTTTATCGACCTTGTCACTCCATTCCTGAGGTCAAGGGAAAAAATCCTTATCTTTCCGAATCTCTTTTCCACTACTATTCCATGCTTCAGCAAAAGTTGAAGGTTCTTCTCTGCAGAAGTATGTTGTATTTTGCAAATCTTTGCAAGTCTGGTTATGTTGATTTCTTCAACAGTTGAAAGAGCAGCTAAAAGTCTAATTCTTCCCTTAGCACCGAGTATCTCTTCAAACTCTTTTAACATATGCTGCTCATTCAATTGCGGTCCTTTCCAGTATTTCCTGAGGATGGAAGGCAAGCCCTATCAAAGTAGTCTTACCTCTGTATCCCTTACCCGACTGGGAAGTGACAATGAATCCCTTGCCTTTCATCTTCTGAAGGGATTCCCAGAGCATCGTATGAGCGTATGGCTGTATATTGTATTCAAGACAAAGGTTCCTGTATTCAGCCTCAAGCTCCCCAGTGGTGATGAATGCTCTAGACCCCTTTAGAAGAAGAGCTGCTGCTATCAGTATTATTCTTTCATGTTCCGAAAGGTATGAAAGTTCTTCCGAACTTACATGAGGCGGCAGGTTCTTCCTTGCTTTATGAACTTCGTCAACACCTATCACCTCGGTACCTCTTTCTAATGCTGCAAGTGCAGACCTGTAAAGTAATTCTATCGCATATCTTGCATCACCATAATCTCCTGCAAGAGAAGCGATCAGTTTTGCTGCCTCATCATCAAGGGAGTTCTCCTCTAACCCTTCCTCAGCTCTGCTCATCACTATCTTGTAGAGCTGTTCATCGGTATAGGGAGATAAGCTGATGGAAACCTTCTGCAGTGAACTTCTCACGCTTTCATCTATATTCCACATAAAGGCAAGGTCTTTGGCGATTAGAAGTAAGGCTATGGGAGAATTTCCCCAGATCTCTCCAGTTCTGAGAAGGCTGTAAACTATGTTTTCGTTGTCCTCAGCTATCAGAGAAGATACTTCATCTAAAACTAGAAATAGCTTTACCTTTGCTGAAGTCAGATAATTTTGAATGTATTCTAGTATTTCCTGAAGCTCATAACCACGAGTAGGAAAATCCAGAGATAGGGATTTGACTATTCTGCCCAGAGCTAGTTGAGGTGTTCTGTCAAACATGCAGTTCACATATACATGATGTAACTGCAAACCATACATCTTGCTCATCTCCTGAAGATAAGTTCCCAATTTCTTTGAGAGCATGGTTTTTCCGCTTCCGACAGGCCCGGTAAGAATGCATACAGGAGAGACCTCAGGATTCCTGAGCAAAGAAGAAAAGATGTTTTGCAGCTTCGTCAGTTCTTCTTCCCTGCAAGGGTTCTGTGAAGGTACATATTCTGGCATAAAGCAGAATTCATTCTTAATTATGCCACAACGCATTGCAGTCTTTTAAGAATTGAATGTATTTATAATCGTTGTTTTCAGAAGGTGACAACCGGGAAGGGGGAGAACTGAAAGTATTCTGGCATTCTCATAATGATATGGTTAATGAGAAAGTAATACGTTAGCTAATTTTTAATACCGTGGAGCGGCATGTACATCATATCTGCCCAATTCCCTATCTGGCGTTTTTATCTGCGCTCGGATGTACAGAATGTTCAAAACTGTAAATATGACACCAAGGAACAATTTAACAGAATATCGAATATTACCTATGAGCTGGTTCAGATTGTTGACAGTATTTAAGATAGCAGGGTAGACTGGACTGATAAAATCGAGCATGAAAAAGTTATTTACTATAAGATAGATTGTTGCTACCATGGTCATATAATACATCAACCTCTTTCTATTATTGTTCCATATAGTGACATCTAACAGCATAAGTAGCAACAAATAAAGAAAATATTGTTCGTTCACTTGGCTCTTAAAGATAAAGAATACTAAGGTAAGCATTATACATGATTGCACTAGGCCGTGGTCACTGTCAAAGCCGAATCTTTTGTATGCAAAATAAGTCGAAATTATTAGGGCTGGTATCCATACCAAGCCTAAGACCAACGACAAAGTCGAACTAATACCTCGAAGTAGGTTTAAGCTTCCCATTATATAGTACAATTCCCAAATCGACATTGACTCTCCTTCTTTAGTTATAGTTGACCCAAGAGTTCGTGATACTATTGCAAATGGCCAGCCCGTGAGGTATACGATAAAAAGAGAAACTAACGAAGGTATGGATATAGATAGGAGGAGCCTTCCTACCTTTAAGGAAGACATAGGAATCGCATAAATTACAGGAATCGACTTGACAAAAATCGACAACCCGTTCCAAAAACTCCTCTTCATATCTTTCGAAAGCAGAGAAAGCATCACAAATACAAGTGCAACGGAATCAAACATCCCCCAGATTGCAGATATTATCACGCTGAACGGAACGAAAAGCCAGAACTTCATAGCTCCAGCTGCAGCTGAAGAATTTACCTTTACGCAATATTTGTAAAGAAGGTAGGCTACAAGCAAGTCGCTCAAGATTATAGGTTGTTTCAACAAGAAATAATATAGGAACCTATTTTGGATTCCTGTCGCAGAATAGAGATAATAAATGGAAGATGTTATGAAAGGCCAAAAAGGCAAATAACCAATTGTAGCTCCTGCAGAGGAAGAGAAGATATTCGAGAAAGATAAGCCAGGAGCCGCCGGTAAAAAACCATAGGGGTTGTATAGATGAGTTGTGTAGTATCCGAGTCTGACCCACAATTCAAAGTCAAACGGATGACCTGTCCAGAATGAGAAAGCTTCTCTTAATGCTAGGCCCATGAGCATCATTCCGTAGCTTGGACGGGGCGTAAGGGGCAAATTCAGATATTCATGAAAAATAAGGTAGTTTCTAAACTTATATGCGGGTAAAGATGGGGTTATGAATAAATTGTCCCATTTAAGAAAATAAATTTAGCAAGCTTTTGCCTATTGACCCTTGAAAGGGAGCCTTTGATGACCATCTCTTTTGGAATAATACCTAATTTCATCCTTACTCTAAACAACTAATGCTTGTGGGTTAAGCGATATCTATAGCTACTAATAGCTAAGATAACAACTAGTAATGCCACAGAAAGAATGATTAAGTTGCTTTGAGATTGGTTTGATGGATAGATATACAATTCTACCGTCGTGTTGTAGACATGCCCGATCTTATCAAAGACCTGAACTTGTACAATCTTTATTCCTTGACTACTGAAAGAGTAGTTTGGTGAAGAAAGAGACGAACTGTTATTGCCTCCAAAATTCCAGAGATAGCTAACAGCTGGAAAGCGGTCACCAGAAATGTTGACAAAGAATTTAATCTCTTCACCAGCCTTCGGTTTGCTTGGAATCCAACTCACTGACAAATTAGCTGCGAAAGCCATTCGCATTACAAGGGTATCTGAATACGCTCTATCGTTATAAGCTCCTCCGTAAATTATTATGGCTCTATCCTTGTTGTCATATGCGAACGAGCTTGCAAACCTAGCAGGCAAAATTACTGCCCCATCGAGCAAAACCCAGCTATTTGTATTGAGGCTGTAGAGCCATGTATCGCCCAAAGCTATACCATCACCATACCCGCCTTGCATAATGAATATATTGTCGTTTGAATCATAAACAAAAGCAGAGTAATCTCTTTTAGAAGGAGGGTCCATGGGATTCATGTTCCTCCAAGTGTTATTACTAGGAAAGAAAGCTAGCAGGTCATTATAGTGATTGTAAGGTTCGTCAGAGTTCAAATTGTTATTTCCTCCAAAGAGCAGGAATAAGTTTGCCACTGTATCATACGTCATCCTGCTGTCAGCCAACGGAGGAGGGTTAAATGTGCCCGATAGGTTGAGCCTCTTCCAAGTGAGGGCAGATGTATTGAATTCCCAGGTATCGTTAAAGTAAGTCCCATTGTATCCACCATAAAGTAAAACTATGCCATCTTTAGGGTCAAAAGCTGCCGCGGAGTCAGACCTTGCTTGAGGATGTACACTTTCATTCAGTTCTACCCAGGTATCATTATTTGTGTAAAACAACCACGTATCTGAATACCTACCGACCACTCCTAAAGAACTGTTGTACCAGCCACCAAACATAAGAATGAAACTTTTTGAATTGTTTTGGTAGCAGACACAAACCAATGACTCGTCTGCTCTTGAGCCTGGTTGGTTTCCTTTTGTGTCAATCTTTTGCCATACCATTGTAGATGGATTAAAAACCCACATATAACCAAGTGTTGAGTAGACGCTTTGGCCTCCGAACATGTATACGTAATTGTTCGCAGGATCGTATACCATCTGCTGTCCGGCCAGAGGAGGAGGTCCGTTTTGCCCTGTTATGTTATACCAGACGAACGTTGGAAGCTGACTGAACTGTTCGAAGGCTCTGGTTTTATCCTGTTGAAATAATTGTGTAGAAGAAAGTAGTAAAAGAGATAAAGTTGCTGAGATGAGCAAACTTCTCCTAAGGCGACAACGCATACATCTTGCCACCATTTCTTTTATCATCCTGACTTCTGGAACACGAAAAGAGTCTGGTCACCTAGTAAATTCATCAACGGCATTTCAGAAATGAAAGAGTCAAGCTTTTCTGCTATCCGAGCAATTGGCCCTAACTTTACGAAGTATTCATTCAGGTATGCTGGTGGAATAATTGCAGGGAGTGCAATTACCCTCTTTACTTTAAACCAGGGCTTGAAAAACCCTGCAAAGTCTTCAGGCTTATAATAGAAGGCAGGTATGTCTTTGCCTCCTACAGAGACCATCGCTGGTTGTTTCTTTCTTGGCGTGCATTTTTCAAACTGAAAAGTTAGCAGGTGGCTCAACATCTCCGATGCACATACAGAATTTCTTATAGAACAAATAAAGTAGCCTCCGGGCTTTATCAACCTGCTGAGAAATTCGGGGAAGGAATTTATCTTGAGCTCGCAATTTAGAGCTCCGTTGAGAGAGTATGCCAAGTCAAATTTATCAATTATAGATATATTTGCGAGCTCAGCAATCCCAGAAGCTGCAACCCTGACAGGAACAATTTTATCCTGCAACGACCTAGCTTTAATCTTCAGATTCAACAATTCTATCATTTTGGAGGATATATCTGTGGCAACAATCTTTTTTACGTGGCTAACTATTTTGATTGCCTCCTCTCCTGTACCGCAGCCTATCTCCAGAAGTATAGAATTTCTGTTGACATATTTGAGAATCAACTCAATTGACCTTTTCCTTATCCATCTGTTTATTCTGTTTGAATTTATTGTAAAATCGTACTCTTCACTTGCGGAATCGAATGCTTCAGAAATCCCACTGTAATAGTTACTGTTGTACTTCTTCCATTCGTCAAAGTTTACTTTAGCTTCAAATTCTCCCTTTGACGAAGTTATTCTACCAAGAATTTTAAGCTTCAGACAGGACCAAGGGTTGCTATACCATGAAGACACCACATGGTTTCCATACCTTTTCAAGAAAAGTGCTTGAGCATGCTCTTTGTCTCCTTCCGCTACCTCTGCTTCGTAGACATAATCCCCTATCTTTACTTTAACACGTTTGAAGTATACGGAATTCAATAGCCAGTCGCTCCTCCTACTGGCTGAAAGAAGGTAGATGAAACCATCCTTGACAGCAAACCTTAATCTAACTATATGAGGAAGATTAGTCCTTCTTCCACGCGTAATAAGCTTTAGAGTTTCAGAAGCGTGTTTCTGATGAACGTCTTCCAATATCATCCACCACTCTTTTCAAATATAATCTTTTGAGAGTTACATAGAAAGCTGATTCGTACATCAAATGGTCTATTCCTGATTTGACTTCGAAGATCGCAGATTGCATACCTTTCTTAGCTAGTTGCCTGTTCAGAATGACTGATTTCAATCTGATATATCTGCTAAGGAATATATAGGCAAGTGCATTCAAAAAACGTCGCCAAACTTTCGTTTCTTCTTTGTTTGTCAATTCATCATTGTCAAGCTCCTTCAGTTTTGAATTGTATTCATGCGAAAGAAACCTTTCCATCCATCTTGATTTTTTTAACAACATCGCATAGTCGTTTTCTCCTATAAGTACCTTCGCAGCTAGGGCATCGCTGGCGAAGAGGCTATCCTTAGGAATGGTGTAGCATCTGAATGCATATACTTCATCCATTACGCAGCTTATACTGATAGGGGGATAGTTCTTTCCTAACCAACTGAATATTCTTGCATATATCAAAGCCTTAAAGATGAACAGCCACATGGTATCCCTTTTCGAAATGCAGAAGATATCTATGTCATCGCTCCACGAAGCAGAAAGGTACGAATTAGACCCGCTAACCGCTAATATCTTGATATAATTAGATTTACAATATCTTGAGAAATTATCAGCTATCTTTAGATTAATCATAGCTCTTATCCTTCTATTGCTGCTATCCAGATTGTTATGTCGTTTGATATAACCGTCAACGATTGAGAAGTTTGAATTGAAGGAAGGAGTGGAAACAAGCAAAGAGCTTACTCTGAGCATGGGGAAGAAACGCTGTATTTCCTCAATTGACACGCTTTTTTGACTAGATGATATGAGTTCATAGATCAGCATTATTCTCTGAACTTCTCTTTCGTTCAGTTCTTCAGTCTTCATATCTCCTCCACACAAAATGCCTCTCGGTATGCAATGTTGCATCCAATACTGCCAAAGTGTATGAAAACAATTCTTCTATTACAGCAGGGAAGAGTGAAATAATCAGCTTGGGTCTACCTTTGAAGATTCTAGATATGATCCTTAGCATAACAATGGGTCTTGAAAAGGCAAGAGATTCTACTGTGGTAGGGGGTATCCCCAATCTTTTCCAGACTTGTATATGTCCATAGGATATTCTCCTTCTCTGTCTTATTAAATCGCCCAGCCTTTTCGGAGTCCGTACTTTAACATAGGATTTTGGGCTGTAACTGACCCGATACCTATTTGCAGATGCCCAGCAAGAAAGATATGCTCCGTCGTTTACTGTACCCTCCGGCAGGATTGGAGCCAGGTCCTTTCTTATAGCCATGAGCTCGTCGCAGCTATGTCTATTGCTCCCCTCTTCGCTCAGTAACTTTAGAGCTTCGTTATGGGCACTCCACATCAATGCAACTATTCCGCTAGCTACTCCTCCGTTGTAATCAACTAACGGCATGCCTGATACTACGGCCAGCTTGTCGTCTGAATAGAGCTTTTCCAAGAGCTTGTTTATGGAATCTCCTACGGGGAGTGCATCGCCGTTCACGAGGACCAAGTATTTGGTCGAACAAGCCTGCAAAATACGATTAATTGCCTCATACTTCCCTTTTCTTTCGCTTTCGAGAATTACCCTGAACCTTTTATCTTCTCCTAGACTTTGTAAAACTTTCATTGAGGTTGGAGAGGGCTTACTGGCTATAATAATCACCTCTTCGGGACTCAAAGAACGATTTTTGATACGATCTCTTATATAGGCTATCAGGTCATGCAGGTAAGCATCATTGCCAGAAGTACATATTCCTATCGTATAGCTCTTCGTCTTTTCATCTGCTATCATTTCGTGTGCAGGCATGCCTAATGCTACCCCATTGTAAGACAGGCATAAAGATATAGTCTTCTACGTTTTGTCATCTACAAAGAATACTCTTATACAAGAGCAAAGTCATCTCAGCAATCTTATCCCATGAGTAAGCTTTCACTCCTTCTAATGCATTTTCTGAGTATTGTCTGAACTTATTGCTATCAAGCAGTATCTCTTGCATACCGTCAGCCAACGAATAAGGGTCTTCTGGTTTTACAAGTATTCCTAATCTTCCTCCGCCTAACACCTCCGGTATCGCTCCCACAGCTGCTGCTACAACAGGAGTTCCAAGCGCCATCGCTTCTAGAATGACTATCCCAAATGGCTCTATCCTTGATGGAAGTACAAGCAATGTTGCACCTGAAATAAGCTTGAGCAGTGAATCTCTCTTCAGCGCTCCAAGAATGACCATATCGCTGAAGACGTCGTATTGCTGCGCCAATCTGCATAACTTTGAATATGATGAATCAACTTCAGGACCAGCAAGATAGAGCTTTGCTTTGATATGTCTTCGGTGCACAAGTATCGATAATGCTTGCAAAAGGATATCCAGTCCTTTATGTTGAATATCCATTCTGCCAGCGAATACCACTGTACCTGGCAGGTGCATTGCGTTCTTCCTAAATTTCTCCATCTCATTGAGGTCCACCCCGTTGGGAATTACAGTGATTCTGTTCTCTTCAACGCCAAGACGAAGCAGATAATTTTTTTCGTGTCGGGAGAGGGCTATTATAGCGTCAGCATTATGTATTGTTAACCTTGGTATAATTGAATCAAAAATCCTTTTTGATAAACGCTGCCTTCCTGCATCAGAATGTGTTGTTATGACAAAGGGCTTCCTCTTCGACTTCGAAACCCACCAGAGGAAAGTAGGAAATCGACCAAGGCCATGTGCATGTATAATATCGCCGTTTAATTCGTTCAGCATGCCGGGAGAGACGAGTCCCAGACCCTGGGGGAGTGGCAGTATTCGAAACCCTCTTTTTGTCTTTACAGGCATGCTGTCTTTGGGCCTGCTGACGTAAAGCAATGGATTGACAGAATAAATATCAGAAGTTACTACTTCAGTCTCAATTCCCTTTTGATTGAGTGCTTTGCACAGGTTAAATATGTGTGATTCTACGCCTCCAATTGCTGGGATATACCTGTCTGTGAGATGGACAGCCTTCAAAGTCTTTTCTCAGAACAGAGTTAAATATAGGCAAGATATATTTGTTTTAATCTTTGAAAGATGACCTTGTATCAGTAGTTATCCCAACCCATAATAGGATGAAGATGCTGAAAGCCTTACTCGACAGCTTAAAGGAGAGCTGTGATAAATTGATACACGAGATAGTGATAGTTGACGATTCTACAATCTCTACAAACTTTCCGAGAATGAATAAGATTGTTCATATCAGGCTAAAAAATAGAGCTTTGATCAGTAGGGCCAAAAATATAGGCTGGAAGAAAACAAGCAGTTCTTACGTTTGGTTTATAGATGATGATAATGTGGTGGATAATTCGACTCTACATCCAATGCTGGAGATACTTCAAAACAGAGCTGATATAGCGGCACTGATGCCTGCTGTACTGTATAAGAGAAAGCCTGAACTTGTGTGGGTTTATGCCACACCCCTCAGAAAAAACAGATGGGGTCACATTTTGCTTGGTAGAAACGAAGTTAGGAATCCTTTATTTGAAAATAGATTGTTGAATACAGATGCGCTACCGAATTCGTGCCTTGTCAGAAGAAGTGTATTAGAACAGATAGGTGGGTTCAACGAAAGTTTAGCTGTCAACAGTTCTTCTGAGTTATGTTTAAGAATTAAACAGAAAGGATACAAAGTATTTGCATGCACTTCAAGCTTCATATTTCATGATGTCGAACTCCCTGGCAAACTAGGGTGGTGGGCCTCGCATGGAGCAGCCGACCCGCTCAGGGTAAAAAGCGAAGTAACAGACTGGTTTCAACTGATGAAAATATTGCATCCAAATGAAAGATTTTTCACCCTTAAGGCGGTTGTAAGGGCTTCCGGGTTTTTGGTGCCGAATTTTTTGGCCTACGTAATCAGAGGCAGGAGAAAGAGAAAACAGTTGCTAAAAAATCAATTTTACGGTTTAATTAACGGGCTGAGAACTCTAAAGGCATAATACGTAGAAAAGTCAGTCATGATTTAAACGAGGCATAAATTTCTTGATTTGAGAGAGACAAAAAGTATTTTTAGCCCATCTATAACAAGTAATGCAAAATTCATGAAGCTGCCTTCTTATGCATTGTGTATAATAAATTACAATAGCGCGTCAACAATACGTAAATTTTTTAATAGCATTTTGAGTCAAATTGATAGAAAAGATTTTGAAATAATAGTAGTAGACAACTACAGTTCTGATAGCTCATTTGAGCTTCTGGAAGAAATGTACAGAACGGGAAAGATAGATATTCTTGTAAGAATGCGTTGCAGCAGAGGACTAGGCAGGCAGATTGCATATTTGCTTTCAAAGGCACAGTATATAGTTGCCAACATAGACACCGACGTAATATACAACAATAAGATTGTGGACGTACTTGCAGATTATCAAAGACATCGTGCTGATTTTCTTTATGCAGTTTACGGTGCTATGATACTGCCAAGATGTTTGGCTGAAAGATTGGGTGGTTGGAGGGATCTGGATAGGCATGAAGACTCTGACCTTTGCGCAAGGGCCTTTGCTGCTGGTTGTTACATGCATGATTTACGTATTAATGTTGTGGAGAAGCATTTAAAAAAGAAGCAACATATATTGAAGAGGTTTATAGAGAACTACACAGACTTTAGAGACTGGTTCAGAATTGGCATGAAAATACACGAGTTACCTGGGGGTGTACATATAATTATAAAGCCCTCCGTACTCCTAGCATTTCTTACCTACAGATGGTATAAAAGATATTCAAATCCAAAATTCGATGAATGGATCAGGATATGGAGAGATAGAGAAGTATTCTCGCTCATCATAAATTGCAGTTAAATAAGGGAAAGATCGAATTTTCACACCGTTTGCAATAGCTATTAAAGACCGTCAAATTAATTGCAAACAACTCTATCAAAAATACTCAAACTACGACCGAGTTACTTTTGAACTTGATATGAAATCTAGCGTGGTTCAATCTTCTCTACTTCTACTTGAAAAATTGTTGCTAAACTGTTCTATCCTCCATCTATTGTAGTCAACCCTGAGAGGCATCAGCTTACCAAAAACGGCTCCTTTCAGGCATGAGCAGGCATAGCTTGTTACAGTTTCCATTAATTCCTCTTACTAACTATATATTTTGTGATGTTTTCGCGAAAACAAGGCATCACAAATTTCCGTTCGGTTTTACAGCTAAAAAGGGATATCCGGGCAAATGCAAATGTAAACAATTTTACATCTTTCTTCTTACAGCGGTTCGCTTCCTTTGTTCAAATCTCGTGCTGATAATGTATATGATTGATGCAACGACTAAAGCGATTGTGGCTAATTCAACGGTTGGAACAAGGTATCGGTCAGGACTGGTTATAAGAGAGCCAGACCTTTCATATTTAAGTTGTGTGAGCGGGATTTGTAATGGTATAGGATAGCTCTCGTAGGAATAGGCGCCAGTTGAATTCAAAACAAGCGGGGGCCTTGGCTGAGTATTGAAATAAAAGAGGTCCAAAGGTAGGTTTGCCTGGGCGACTTGAGAGTTTAATGGCTTAAGATTCCAGTTATACTCTATAAAGTGCAATATAGAAAGATGCGAAAGAAATGTCTCTGAGACGTAATTTTCTTTCGCATAGGGAGAGATTATGATTAGAGGCACTCTCTGGCCGTATGCTAAAAGGGGATGGTTGAAGTCGTGGTTAGTGATAAACGCTTGAGGGGGCGCAACATGGTCATAATAGCCTCCCCCTTCATCCCATGTGATGAAGATTGCGGAATCATTCCAGTAACTGCTTTGCATCACTGCATTAACGATTGAGACTACCCACAACTCGCCTTCGGTCACGTTGTAAGGAGGATGCTCGTCGTATGTTCTACTGCCTATCGAAGAGATGAAGCTAACACAAGGTAAATCTTTTCCTTCTTTAAGATGGTTTAACAAAACTGATATGTTATTTATACTTTGCAACCCCGTAGAATTAAACCCTGATATATAATTTAGAGGGTAAACTTTTGATGCGTTGCCAAAACCAGGGATATACTCGAAATATCCCCAGCTGACTCCTGAGGAGGCTAATTGAGCAAAAATTGTGCTGTTAAATTCGACATAAGGTTGGGGACCATAATCGCCCGATACGACAGAATCGCCAGTGAGCAAAGATAATCTGTTAGGAGCAGTTGGAGCCAAGTAAGTGGCAAAGTAGTTATCGGCAACTGAGTATTCCTCTGCATAATCCCAGTATGCAGCTATCTGGTGATAGTCAAAGTAGGCCATTGATTGAGGACCAGAATACATTGCAAATCCGTCCATGCTGCCTTTATTTACATCCTCCTCATATACCAGCTGCCCCTCATATGGGCTTACCGTATTCGATGTATTTGCATAGTAAGGGCTTATACATGAATTACCATGCGGAAGACATACACCATTAGGTATACCGTTTACGGGCTGCAATTGAAAGACTAATGAATCATGCAACGTGTTGTTAGCTGTAGGATAAGTTCCAAAGTAGTTATCGAAGCTATGATTTTCCTGCATTATTATGATGAGATGTTGTATTGGGGTTTGCGTGCTGGCAACTGACAGATGTTGGGGGAGGATTGAGATCAATAGCAGAATAATAATTAATTCTGACTTCATAATTGCAAGCGATATTATTGTCATATTTCGTTTTTATATCTTCCCCCGCACCACAAAATGGGTAACTTTTCTAGAAAATTGCTACTACAAAACTCTGCGACAACCGCTGAATAATGAGAGCCTTCGCAATTTCCCCAGACTAAAATGGGTAGCTCGTTTCAGAAAAAAAGCAATAATCGTTCGACCGATATAATAAAAAACCTGCAACTGTGACTTAATTGCTGAAAACAATGATTGTTATTAATCAAAATTACTAATCATCTATAAAAACACCCGTTAAAAAAATATATATACTTCATACTTTAACAATAAAATCGTCCTGATATATGGGTGAATTTGTATTGCGGTCCGGGACAATTGTAATTGATGGGGGTGAAATTGCCTGAAGAAAAGAATGAAGACCGAGATAATATCTAGCCTCCTAGAGGCGTCCTCGATGGGGATAAGAAAGACAAGGCTGATGTACGCTACAAACCTGAGTTATCAATTATTGATAAAGTACACAAGGATGCTTGTAGAGGAGGGACTTCTTGCATATGACGGAGAGCTATACTACACAACCGAAAAGGGAGCCAAACTTCTCGAAAAGCTCAAGCATTATGGAGAGCTCAATAGCATGCTGTTAAAGGTGCGTTCTGAGCTGGGCAAGGAGTATGAATCTCTGCTGAATTCAAGAATCAATCGACTATCCTAGATGATGACCTAGCTTCAATCTCCATTTTATGTAGTTCCGTATGAGACCTCAGAGCGTAAGCTGAAGTGAGAGCAAGAGTTATGACAAAAACTGATAGCATTACATAAAGCGTCAATGTGCTTTCTCTCAACATTGAAGAAAAGAGAAGCAGCAAGCTCTCAGGCAATAACACCCAAGAGAGTATGTAGGCAAGTCTGCTATCGGAGTTAATCTGTCTCTCCAGAGACCTTACTCTTTCGATTCCTGTAGCTCTTTCAAGCAATTGCGCTAACTCCCAGATGACAGTTTCAAGCCTTTTCAGAACAGCATTTACTGTATCAGCCCCTCTTTCTGCTTCCTGCACTTTAGCAGATGTGTAATATTTCATGAGTTCGTCAAGAAGCTGAACAGTCTCACCTGAAGAGAGTATTTGAGTCAGATATGTAAGGAATTCGAGGCTTCTATCCTCTGTAAGACGAGAAGTTAGGCGAGCAGCTAGCTTCGCTATTCTTATCCTTACATAATGTGTTAAGAAAAGGCTGATAAAAGATACTGAAAGCATAAGCAAAGAGGCAACAAGGAGATATACATTCAGAACTCTTCAACTCCTTCGAATCTGCAATGTCAGCTCAAAACAACCTACCCAACTGTATAATCATTCAGACCTTAAGAATTCTTTCAAGGCTTTTGACTGGTCTTGGAGTTGGTTCTTTGCCTTCAGAAATTCATCCAGTCTAGCTAGATACATTTTACCTCTTTCAGTCGATATGAAAACTTTCTGCTTATCATTGTATTCAAGCAACCCCTGTTTGATCAGCAATTGGAGATATCTTTTGAGCTGCCTGGAATTTAGCGCTGCTCTATACATTATCCTCGTCTTTATGGCACCATCGTTAGCAGCCCTAATTATCTCTCCCAGCACTTCTTCCTTGCTGCGTCTTCTTGACTTGTGCTCCATCTTCTCCAATACACTTTAAAAGGTAAGCAGAGCAAATTATTATACCTATTCGCACGATGATACGTTATTGATACAGGCTTGCTATATGACTAAAGTGATAATGACCTGTTAGTTGAATGTTACTTTTACCTTACACCTGATAATTAGACCTTATCCAAAGTTAATTTGTTATGTAAGAGAAATTATTCATAGCATCAGGCTTCTCAGCGTTTCTCCTGCAACCTCTTTGTATACATCCGTTAAAGCTTGAGCGAATCCCTCTATGAAATCCTTTCCCCCATCTCTGTAGGGTCCAGGAATGAAATTGCGCCAATACCTTCTGTATTCCATAGCTCTTGAGATAGGCCTTGGTATATCTCCATCGTCAAGTTCAAATTTCATCAATTCGCTGTTTCTTTCATCCCAGCCTTCGACTATCTTCGCTATTTCTCTGTATGGCAGTTCTCTTGCCAAATCTAGTCCTAGCTTGTATCCTCTTCCGTATTCATCAGTCCTCTCACTCTTAAGCCTAGCTATGGTAGATTCGAAATTGGGCGCAGTCCTTGTGGATATGTAGTCCATTATCGCTTTTCTGCTCACTTCCGACCAGTTCACTTCCTTAAATTTCTCCATAAGCTGCACCACGTCATCAGGAAGGTAGATTGTTATATTGCGCCCCACAGATTAATGTGTAAACTGTGTAATATATGAAGTTTCCTGTGTATACTGTGGATATTTACGTGTCAATTTAGATAGACAAAAACAGCAAACGTTCAATTCAGAGAAATAAAATAAGAACTGAAAGAGAAGACAATGACGAAGCGATCATTGAAAGCAGCTTGCGAAATGGCATTCAATGAAATCCTCTTTTCCCTAGTGAGTAAGGAGATTGATAAATTCGTTTGTACTTATGAAAGATTCTCAAACCATTTTTTCTTTGACCCACCTATGGATAGAAAACTAAGAGTCACTCAGGCAGATTTACTCAACGCTTTGGAAATGCTCGAGGATTATGAATATACAGCTTCGGAGGAAACATTAACTCTATATTGCATTGAGTGTTTCTCAATTGGATTGCTTATTGTAGGTAAATGCCCACAGTGTGGGTCTGAAAGGATAAGGAAGGGGAGTTACATTTTACATAGCTGTGGATACCAAGGAATGAAGGATAAATTCACAGATAATGGAAAGATGATATGTCCAAAGTGCAATAAGAAGCTTTATGAGAAGGGCGTCGATTATGTAGATGAAGAAATTAAGTACGGCTGTGTATCGTGCGATTCGATTTTCGGCAATTACATGACTTTTTACAAGTGTTCCAAATGCGGAGCAACTTACAAAGAAGGTGAAGAACCAGCAGTCAGTATCAGAGTTCACACCCCTACTGTAAAAGTGGAAAAGGAAAGGCGTCAGCTAACCGAGTTATTTTCTTCTGTTAATTCTCTTACTGATTTATTGGCAAAACAAGGTTTCTCTGTATCAAGGAAGACCATAATTGAAACAAGACTTGGAGAGACGTTCCTTGATGCTGTTGCATACTCACAAAAGGACAAAAAACGTTTGGGAATTTCACTTCAGCCTGTGAATTCTGGCGAGGTTCTTGTTAACGAATTGAAAGCAAAAAAGGAAAGAGCGAACATAGATATGCTGATCGCAATTGCATGTAATAAACCTACAGCAGAAATGCTGGAGAAACTGAGGCCTTATGGGATTTACCTGACTGGATTCTTAACATACAATGATGTTACTAGCATAATCGAGAGATCGGTTCTTCCGAAACCTAGCTGAAACCGATAAGTATCCTATTCTAAGTTGTTAGGCCTACCCACACCCCTGTACGCAAATCCGCATGCCTTCGCCTCCGAAGGAGATATCAAACTCCTTGTGTCAACTATTGCAGGTTTACCATTCATGATCATCGCTAGCTTTTTCCAATCCAGTCCTCTGAATTGATTGTGCGCTGTACCTATAACTATGCAGTCAGAAGAAGCAACTGCATCCTCGAGCGTCTTTTCAACTTCAAAGCCAAAAACTTCTTCTCCTGCATACATAGGGTCAAACACCTTTATCCTAGCGCCCATGGAACTCAACCTTTTGCATATCCTTTCTACTGGTGTGAGCTGAATATCCCTTACATTCTGCTTGTAGGAGACTCCAAGTATACAAATTGTGGAGTTTGCTATGGTCTTATTTACTTCGTTCATCGCTTCGAATACTAGCTCCACCACATGTTCAGGCATCCTATCGTTTATCTCCCTAGCCATTCTGATCAGATATGGAATATTACCAGTCTTGATTCCTTCTTCTATAAGGTAGTATGAATTGGAAGGCAGGCATGGCCCACCCACTCCAGGGCCAGGATAATGGGGCATGAAATTGTATTTTGTGGAGCAGGCATTTATCACTTCAATTGTATCTATCCCTAACTTTTCGTAGAGAAGAGCGAATTCATTCATGAGTGCTATATTGACATCTCTGAACAGATTTTCAGTCAACTTCACAGCATTCGCTGTCCTTGGATTGCTGACTCGAATCACTTTAGTACCTAAAACTGCTTCATATAGCGATGCTACAATATTTGTGCATCTTTCATCTATTCCTCCCACGACCCTAGGTAGAGATTTCATGTTCGAAAGGATGTTGCCTGGGTCAGACCTTTCTGGGCAACTTGCCAGACCAAATTCCGAACCTGATTTCAGACCTGATTCACTCTCAAGAACTGGCAAGACAAGATTTTCTGCTGTGCCTGGTCCTATCGTGCTCTCTATTATCACTATGCTCCCTTTTTTCATGTGTTTTCCTATGGTCTTGCATGCTGATATAACGGCTGAATAATCAGGTGATTTTGTTTCTAAAACAGGTGTGGGAACGCTTACTATTATGAAATTTGAGTTAGATATAGCTGAAGAAGCATCAAGCGTAGCAAAGAGTTTTCCCTGTTTTACAACTTCTTTGAGTACTTCTGATAAGCCGGGTTCGTCAATAAATACGTTTCTTCCAAGGTTTATCGATTCGACGAGCTTGCTGTTTATATCTACACCTTTGACCACCGCTCCAGCCTTAGCAAACATTACAGCAGTAGGCAGTCCTATCCTGCCAAGACCCACTACAGCAACCCTAACCTGACCTAAAGAGAGTAGTTCCCTAAAGGCTTCTGCCGATGTTGCGCTTATCTCTTTTTCAAACATATTCCAGGCACCTGTAAAAGAGTTATATCAGTTTACTGTACATAGAACTTCTTTTGACTTGCTGAGTTGAATATGATTCATTGTATTTAGCAGATGAAGCACGATTGCTCTTTGTATGTAGATAACCTGCTATCGCAGCTAGAGATAGGCTTAAGATGAACAGTTCTGTTCTGTATGCTGATAGGCTATAGTATTCGAAGGAAAAAGGAGCAAGCACTGCAAACACCCCATTATCTACTGATAGATGCCCAGCAAACGAAGAAACAGAAAGAATTGACAAGGAAACAGGTTTCTTTAGCGCAAAAAATAGAAGTAGTGAAAATATGGCAATAAAAAAGATCGAATGTGCGGGCCTTATTGGCTGCGTCAGTCCTAATGCCGAAGGAAGATGGTCTATGTCAAGAAAGATTACAAGAACGGGAGGCAATAAGAGCAGTGAAAAGTCAAATTTCCTGTTTGCAATTATTGCTATGATAGAGATAAGTATAGACATTGCTAAAAGAGCAAACTCGTGCATTGGAATTGCAGCCAGCGGTCTGAATGTACCGATTCTAACTTCGGATGAGCTGACAACTAAAGATGCTGCTGTAAATACCAGACCTAGAAAAAAATAGAGAAGAACTACATGCAAGACGTCAACAAGAGCAATGCGAAACTTCGTCATTTTTTACTTCACTCTCTACACGCCTATACCATTTGACGTTCCCATTCTGACTAATCTTACTTTACTTTCTTTAAATGCTTTGATGTCTAGCAATCTTCTTGTGTCTATTACAATAGCTTTCTTCATCCGTTTCTCAAATATATCAGGCTTGAGTACTCTAAATTCATGCCAGTCAGTTGCTACAATCGCCAAATCGGCTTTATCCAAGGACTTCTCTAATGATTTGCTATAGTATATCCTATTTTGAAGAAATTCCTTTGCTCTGATAGTAGCAGCTGGGTCATAAGCCATAACTTTAGCTCCTTTATTCAGCAATACTTCAGCAATCTGTAATGAAGGTGAATCGCGCACATCATCAGTTCCTCCCTTATAGGCCAGACCAAGCAAAGCTATCTTTTTACCCTTTAGGCTTCCTACTTCCTTTTCAGCCATCCGAACCATTATTTCTGGCTGCTTAGTGTTTATTTCTAGTGCGGCTTGAAGCAAAATAGGGTCAACTTTCATCCTCTTCATTAAGGCGGTGATAGCTTTCATATCTTTTGGAAGGCAACTCCCGCCAAATCCCGGACCCGGCCTTAGGTACCTGCTGTCAACCTTAGTAATCTTGGCAAATCCTTCTATTACTTCACCTATATCAGCTCCGGGCAGATTACTTGCTAAGTTTGCCAGAGAATTGAGATAGCTTAACTGCACTCCTCTGAAGCTGTTCACTGCATACTTTATCATCTCTGCGTTTGAGAATGAAGTTGTTATGATAGGAGGTAGCTCTTCATAAAATTTCTTATAGAGCTGCAGAATTTCAGACTCCGACCTGGGATCTTCCCTTCCGATTACAAGAGCATCTGGCTTCAGAGTATCGTTAATTGCTGACCCTTCGCGCAGAAATTCAGGATTGACACAAAGTCCAATATTCCTTCCCACTTTCTTCTTAGATTGCTCTTCCAGTATCGGTTTTACTAAACTTTTAGTAGTGCCAGGCAAAACTGTGCTTTTTACTATTACAGTCTGAAAGAGTTCAGTCTTTTTTACCTCATTACCAATATCCTTAACAGCTGTTTCAACATATCTTGTCTCCATTTCACCGTTCGGTTTCGATGGTGTACCTACTGTTACGAAGATGAATTTACTTTTTGCAGCATCCTTCCCAAATCCATCTGTAAAGACCAATCTTCCTGACCTTATCCCTTGCGAAAGCAACTCTTCAAGCCCATTTTCATGTATGACTGGTTTGCCTGCTGAAAGTTTTCTTACCTTTTCCTTATCAACATCTATACCAACAACCCTAAAACCTCTTGCAGCAAAGCAGACTGCTGTGGAGAGTCCAACATAACCTAGCCCTACGATTGCTATGTCGTATCTTACGTGATTTTTCAATCAGCTATCACTTTCTTAAATGAATAATGGCAGTAAGTGCCAGAGTTGCAACAAACGCCAAAGCTACGAACAGTACTTCATGCACAAAAATAGGAACTTGGCCAAAGAACGAAAAAGATTCCCAGTAGAAACTTGCCAAGTTTAAAGCTATTATGCTTAGCAATCCATAATGTACTAACCTCAAATTTATCTTCCGAAGAGCTGAATATGGCAGCAAGGTCAACGCTATGGAAATAGCAACTTGCAACGGTTTTAAGAAGGTAGTGCAAGCTCCGCAAGAGCCTGATGCTGCAACACCTGTTGGGAAAAGCCAGAGCCACGAAATCTTTGGTGTAAGACCGAATAAAATAAATGCAAGGTAATTGGCAAACTCGTATGCATAAACTGAACTCAGAAAAAAGAAAATTAGAACAAATATCTCAACAGCCAAGCTGAAATGTCCTTCGGTATGATGCTCGTTGATGGAGGTTTTATTCTCATATATTGGTGGCAGTTACAGAACCACCTTCTCCGCCATTTCCTATAGGCGATATTGATTTTGGTGAAACAGAAGAAATATGCTTAAACGCAATCGACCAGAAAACGAGGACCCAGGCTATGAATAGCGTGTAGCCTGCATAGATATGCATTACCTTTCCAGCCTCTACTCCTAGGTATTCAAATGTAAGAAATATCATTGCAAGTCTCACTATGTTTATCAAAAAGGCTCCTGTAAATCCAGCTATCAGGAGTACTACAAGTTGTTTCTTGCTAGGCTTTGTGTCAAGTAAAGCCATACTAGAAAGAAGTCCGAAAGCAAGGATGCCCTTTAAGCCAGTGCATGGCCCATCTACCTCAAGACCCATTGTATAAACAGAGCCATCTGATGCATAATTCTGAAGATAGACTATGTTCGGTTGCGCTGGGTTTACCGATGCACTTACTCCTATAGCCCTCATGAAGTCGGCCATCAGTCCCGCAAGAGAGTACTGCAGGCTCAGGAGTTCGGGAACATTATTTTCTATCTGGTATCCTATTATGAGAATCGCTAGGTACAGATAGGGTACATAGAAGAAGCCTATTGACTTGAAACCGTAGAAGGCAATAGAAAGGGCGAAAAATATCAGTAGCATGTCTATAAGCCCCAAATTAGAATGGCTAAACGAATTTTCAATGATATCTAAGCAAACTACAGCTATACCTCCTACAATTTCGTATAGACTTGGCTTTTTATCTATTGATTTTAGGTTATTCCATTTGAATACAAACCAAGCGAACAGTATTATGCCTACTGTGAAAACAAAAGGATAGTCTATTCCTGTCCCGGGTATTATGGCAGGAAGAAGATATGCAGCAAATACCGCCGCTACAAATAGCTGGGGTTTGTATCCCATCAAGAAATCAACCATAAATGTAGAAACACCATCCCAGCTCTGGCTAGCTGCCCTAAATAAAAATGAAAGGCAGCATTTAGCTAACGACTGGTATTTTTGTTGCTTGGCGTCTGAGGGCCATTATTGCGACTATTCCTGCACCTAATGCTACCAGCATGCCGGCAGCGAATTCTGGTGTTGTGTTTAGTCCAGTGGTGTGAGCAGCTGTTGTTGTTGACCCACCGCATGTGCCGTCAGTTGCTGTTACAGTTAGCGATGCTACCGACCCTACGAATGTGGATGCTGTGACTGTAACTGTAACTGTTGCGGAGCCACTACCGCTAGCCATTATTGATGTGGGTGATGGTGCCCATGACCAGCCTGAAGGTGGTGCATTGGTTGTTATTGCTAAAGTCGTGGGGCTAGTAAATCCTGCCCAAGTGACAGTGTAAGTCAATGTTGTTGTTGAGCCGGCAGGCACAGTTAGAGTCAGAGGCCCGCTGACTGAAACTCCAGGACACGGACTCGAAGCAAGTGCGAACGAACCAGATGGTATGAACGCTAGTGCTAACCCTATCGCAAGAATACCCATGACGCCCAATACGAATATGCTCTTCACAACTATTGTCTTTTTATCTGCTTTTATAACCTTTTGGAATGTCAAATTCATTCTAATAGATTGTAAATCTATACCATGCTTCAGATAGTTGTTACTTGAATGTCGAAATTATCTGTTTTACGGATTGTGATAAAGTAAATTGACTAAGAACTCTTTGCCTTGCAGCCTCTCCATGCAATTTAATGATCTCAGGGTTTAGCAAATATTCGTAGATGGCTTTACCCAACTCAACAGGGTTGGATTCAGGTACGAGCCTGCCGGTAACGCCATCGATAATAGCTTCTCTTATCCCTCCAGAATAAGTACCAACAGCAGGTATAGAGTAGAACGCAGCTTCAAGAATTACTGTGCCAAAACCTTCAACATCCCCATTTAATGTCTTTGACGGCAAGACTAGTAAAGAGCTTGATGATATGACCTCATATAATTTTTTACCTCTCAATTCCCCGTGGAATATAACTTTGTCATCAATGGATAGTTGCTTGGCAAGATTCTTCAGATTAATCAATTCTGGTCCGTCTCCTATAATATCAAGGAAACAGTCGGGAAATTTTGTACTAACAAAGCTGAACGCCCTTAATAAATCATCAACACCCTTCCTCCTGATCAGCCTGCCTGCAAAGACTATACGCCTTGACGAATTACTTTTACTTGATTGAATCTGCAGTTCGTTAGGGTCAATGCATGGATAAAGGACAACTGCTTTTTCTTTTATTTTATCTCCAAGAAGTGAAGCTGTGAATTTCGAGTTGACTGCAACTCTATTCGCGAGCCTCGTTGCGAGAGGTAAAATAAAGTGTTCCAAACTTGATATTCTCATAGCACTTAATACATCCTTGCCATAAAGGAGCGCTGTAGACTTTATACGTAAGAGCCTTGCATACAAAAGTAAAGAAACACCAACAAATGTAAGACATCCTGTAAGCATGAGTATCGAATGGAACCTTTCTCTTCTATACATTCTAAGCAACGTGATGAAAGCCAAAGGCATGAAAGCCGGAGAAGAAGGCAGCGTAAACTGATTATCATCTGTATTTGTGTGAAAAAGGTTCTCCGAAAATGGTAAAAAGGAAAGAATTTTTGCATGGTGACCATTCTTCCTTAAACCTTTAAGATAGAGTCTGGACCTGTTTTCAATTCCACCTGTCCTGTTAGGAGGGTCGAATGTAATTATCAATACATTCATTGTTCGGAAGTCGTCTGGTCCTTTATATCTTTTTGATGCTCATTAATATTTGGAATTATCATCTTCTTCAATTTGCTGAACGATAAAGATATTCCTAGCGACGCCAGGATAGCTATAAATCCTCCTATCACTGGATAACTCAAGGCAAATGTCACATACTGAATCTTGCCAGGCTGTTGGTTAGGATAGAAAGAAAGCGTCGAACCCAAGTAAGAAACTTTGGTTTGATATCCTAGCGGCGGCAGTTGAGGAAAGTAGGCAATACCTGAGGAGTTTGTTATTTCCTTGATTTCAGTACCATCTGGTAGCTGGACGCTCACTTCTGCACCTGCTATTGGTTGGCCAAAAACGTCTTGGACTTTAAACGTTTGAGGATGGATGTTAAGCTCTATTGTAACGGTTCCAGGGCTGATGATAGTAAACGTGTTCGAGTTATTCATCGCAGTTAATCCTGTTCCCTCCCATTTTGCACCAGTAAATGTGTATGTCATGCCAGCTGGAGCCCAAAAAGTGAAGCTCTTGTTTAGTTGTAAAGTGCCTTGGTTGTATAAGAGTTGAACCATATCTGGCTCAACAGGCATACCTCTGGAATCGACAAATTTCAATTCGACTTTGTACAGAATTACATGATGAACTAATACTGAAGAGTCGCCTTGGACTTTAATTGATATACTGCTGCTATTTGATGTTATAATACCAGTCCAACCAGCTAAAAGGATGAGTTCATCATCTGACGAATAAACCGAAGAATCCACAGTAATGTTATGTACAGTGCCTAGTGGCCAGCTGAAGCTGACAGGCAAAACATATTTTCTACCGTCAATCATTGCGGTAGTGTTTGCTACATCCGTTGATATAGAGACGGTACCACTTGGAAGAGAACTGGTTGACTCAGTAAAGTAAGCGAGCACAGTTGTATCGGACAGTACTGTGACAGTAATGCTGCTACCATTTCCTGCATAATTTCCGTTCACGAACCAGCTGCCTAGATTCCATCCTTTCACAGGGATTGCTGTGATACTTACAGAAGTACCAGCCGTCATCTGATATGTGCCACTTTCAGGTGACGTGGAACCAAATCCGGCCGGACCAGAAATTATGGTTAGAGTATACAGCCTATTATTTGTCTGGCCTGTATTATTATTTTGATCTGTTACACTATTATTGTCGGACTGGTTTGATCCCGTACCACCATTCCCTGAACTCCCTTGACCACTGGGCTGTGCAGCGATTATAGATAGAGACAACACTATAGAAGCAAACAGAGTAGAGGAATTAGCTTCGAGGGTCAGATAATACGACCCGGGCTGAGTATTGTTTGAAACAGAAATGTATAGAGTTGAAGAGAAGTTCGTGTAAGAAGAATAGGGTAAAATTTGAACATGAATACTTGCAGGAATTTGCCAAGTTGATAGCGTTACTAACTGAGAAGCAGTATTGATGCTGTATACATCAAACATCAACGAGCTGTTTGCACCTTGCATTAGTGATAGGGAAGTCGTAGGCATAGAAATGATCAGGCTAGCAGATTGTGTAGAAGTTGTTGACATTATTGATAGTGTAACTTTTCTATCGCCAACAAAATGGACATAGAGTAATTGATTTAAAGAGTCATAATACCAGCCTGTTTGTGTCAAGTTCTGCCATGAATTTCCTTTCCATTGCATGCCTACGTATGTACTGTTCAGTGCTTGAAGTGAAGGATATTCTTGTATCTGTCCACTATTTGAAGCCGTAACTGAAATCGGTTTTGACGTAGTATGAATTATAGCCCACCCTGAAAGTGCATGGGGACCAGAAAAGAGATATGAAGCTGCATTCTGACTCTGGTTATAACTGATCAGATGTAAATTAGTATAAAGAGGAGCAAAATTAACAGAAGTACTATTGATAACGTAAACTGGATTCCAACCTTGCGCTGGTATATTTACAGTCAAGGTAAGTGTATTACTATTTCCTCTCCCTACTACTCCCCAGTTCAATGCACTTACAGCGATCCACCCATTCTGCCCGATTTGGTAACCACCTAAATTCAGGTTTATAGTGGCTGTATCTCCTGTTGAACTATTGGTGTAGAACCAGAGAAGAAGGGGAGAACCCTTCCCACCCAAAACGGTTACTCCGGTTGTAGCATCATTGGCAATTATCATTACAGAATTCTGCCCGATACCAACGTAGCTCATACGATTAAGCAGAACCCCATAATCCATCAAAACTTGTATCATAGAGTTAGATGGATTGTTGTAGGGTAAGTTCATCGGTTCCATTATAGATGTGCCTGCACAATATGCTTCAAGATAAACCATGTTTTTGACGTTTGCATATGTCCCAGTTATTAGAAAACCGTTTATAGTATTCTGCTTGTTAAGATGAGAACTGCAGACTTTTTCGTCATAAGAAACAGAAACAGCTGATGGAGGATTACCATTCTCATAATCGAGTACGCCATTCATAACGAAGTTGTTGAAGAGGTCTAGGCTCTCAATATAAGGAGTATTATATGGATAAGGGTATGAGGACGGATTAAGAGATACCCCATAATAATCATAAGATGCATGTATAAAGAATGGATGATTTATCTGATAATTCTGTGTAAAGTTATACGCAGCATAAGAAAGACCAAGGAACAACTCGTAATCTAACCATAAACCGAACCATTTTGCATCATTGTTTGCAATGGTCGTTGCTATTGTGTAGGTATTAGCGCCACCGCTCGCATAAGCAGCAAGTGTTGCACAATTGCTGTAATGCTGCGTGCACTGTGGAGAGTTGGCAAAATTTAAAATTGTCTGATTCGACCAATAGAAATCAGTGGCAAATCCATAACCCAGCACTATGTTTGCGCCTGGCTTTTTCAGGTCTCCATGATCAGCATAGATTCCCGGACCTACTTCGATCCCATACCAGTAATTAACTAATCCAGGATTTGTTGATTTCATATTTGAATATATGTTAACTAAATCGTTGTAGATCTGCTTCGCAAAATTCATACTATCCACTCTTACGTAATCCTTTCCAATAATGGACATTCGGCTTGCTGTCAAAGGTGTTCCGTTATAATCATAAGTAACTAGGTCAGGAAATTGTGTAATGACTTGCTCTCCCCACGGTACACACTCTGTACCATACGAGTCCAACGGTTCTTGTATAAGAAATGGCGTCTGGTACTTATTTATAGTGTTAGAAATCGAACTTCCATATATTGGGTCTAAGGAGTTGATATTGTTTGTGCTTGTATTAGCGTTAGAGCACCATCCAGCTCTCCCTTCCCAAGGAAGTATCATCGTAGCCATAGCCTGTTGTTCTTGCATCTGAGCGTCAGTCACACCTTGCCCGAATGACCAGCCGCCACCACCCCAAGATGCAAACTGATAAGTAGTGTAAGGAATCTGTAGACCATAATTAAAGGAAGCATATCCGAAGTTACCTAATGTCACATTTGATTGAATGGAAGAATTCGATTCTTGTCCCGGATGGCTTATCATGGATACTTGACCAAGCATTGATACAGTCAATAAAATCAGAATCGCAAAAGCTGAAGCGGCCAATATGTATTTCCATTTTGCTAGGAATTTAATAAACGCTCTGATATTAAGATATCTAAAATGAGAAAACATTAGTCTTTCCATCATCTTCATAAATGATATTTGCGATTATTCTGAAGCCTATATGTTTTCCTTGACTTTATAATCAGTGAGTTTAAAAGTTCTGTTGAATGGATCTTTATAAGACGGATAAATTCTGTATGATATATACGCTAGCACCGCAATCGAAATATGCCCGAGTTTCTTGCCTAACTTTTTATTGGCCCATCTCTGCATCGTTGGTCTAGAAACTCTAAAAGAATCTCTGTACATATAATAGTCATAAACAATACGACTCAAGATTCTTTTCGACGAAACTTTTCCAACTTTCAGCCTTATTGACTTATTTACATATAGCAGTTTACCGGCTTTTGCTGCTCTTGACCATAGATCAAAATCCTCACCCCAGTTAAGGTCTCTCCACCCTCCTATCTCCACAATCACATTCCTTGGTCCGATCATAAAATCATGGAGAACCATGATCTTCCCTTCAAAACGTTTATGATAAAAATCGATGATATTGCGTATATTGCCAGTAATATCATCAAGGTCCAATTGACTAATTATGTATTTTCCTTTTGATGCTTGGAACGCTAGTTGCCTCCCAACTCCCCTGCTGCACTTTTGAACAAATAACCTAATCAAACCTTCCTTCTGATATCTTTCTAAAATTTCGAGCGAACCGTCTTTACTGCAGTTATCAACGACAACTACTTCAAAATTTTGGTCAATTTGTGAAAGAATTGCATTAATAGATTCCTCTACTATTGGATATGTATTATAATTTGTTATACAGATCGAATAGATTATGCTATTCATTTCGTCTCGATAATGTCGATTATCTTTGAGTCCCGTTGTCTTGAAATTGCCAAATAACACATATCAACGGGGAATATTTCTTTAATAAACACCAATTAATACGGTTCTCCTCAGCAAAGTAGAGTGCCATATTAACGTCCATCCTTGGTGCTTCTGTGTTATCCAAAGTATTGTCGAATTCTTTATAGCCAATTAAAATGTCTAAAGCGACGGATTCCCTATTAACCCAAACGATTCGGTTTGATAAACGATATCTCCCTCAGAACGCCTTCCGGTCGTATTTCGATTGGAAAATGTGATAAATGATACTCATATGATTGGTTTTCCGTCTAGGCCAGGAGGATTGCTAAGTCCAAGCAATTTTAAACAAGTAGGTGTTACGTCGTACAATGTCGCCTCTGCCGACAGCTGTATGGAGGGTCCATATATTGCCAACATGCCATAAAGACTATGCGTGCCTTTACCAGCCTGCTTGACTTTTTTCAGAAATCCTTTCTTAAAAACGCTTTGGGTATCAATAATCGTCCCCTCTGCGGCCTCAACGACTATTTCTCCAGGTGAATTTAATTTATGCTTTCCCCAATAGACGTCATCAGAACTAAAGACGTGTGATAGAATGCCATATTTAGTCAATTCGCCGAGTTCCTCCTTCAATTTGGAAAAAAGAATTTTATTATCATTTGCACCCACACGAATCCATGCAGTGGGAAAAGTGAAGCCGATTGGTTTTACCCCATACTCTTCGTCGTTTGTTGTTTCCTTTTTGATTTGTCTCTTTCTGTTGGCACTAACGGCATAAAATAACTTGTTACGCAAGGCAAAAAACAAATAGGGTTTAAGGCCGAGCATTCCAGTTGTTTTGTACGCAATTCTATTTATTGTGAATTTCAATAGAGAATCATTCGGGTTAAGATAGCCCCGTCCCCAAAGCCAACGTTTCAGGTGAAAGACTCGCTGTAAACTCGTAAAACCGTGGTCTGAAAGCACAATCAGGGTATCATCCTTTCTTAGTCGGATCATTATTTGGCCCAGCCATTTATCCATCATTTTGAAAATTTTAGCTAAAATTGTCTTGTCTTGGTATGCGATATGAAGAATGTCATCAGGCAAACTATCTACCATTATTACAAGGTCCCACGATTTTCTATCAAAAAGTTGAATCGATAGATCTATTCTCTTCGACAAACCCGTGAGTATCATTTTGTAGACAATATCCTTCGAACTCTCTAAAGTTCGTGTACTCCTTAAACCAGTGAATTTTTTATAATCATAACCAGAGAGGTCAAACTCCTTCCTAAGGGTATCTGGGAAAGATGATACTTTTGGACAAAATCTTCCACTAACATATATTCCATTTACCCGGGGAGCTGGATACATAAAGGGTACTCCTAGGCAAAGGACACTCTTCCCAGCCCAACTCGCATAGTCCCATAAAAACGGATACTCTATATCAGTATAATTTGAGGGAACAAGTTTGTTTCCTACTCGCTTTACCTGGTCGAAAATGCCATGTTTGCCAGGATTGACACCAGTGAATATGCTTGCCCAGGCTGGTCCGGTCAAATATGGGTAGACTGATTTCAAAAGTGTGTATTTACCGGGTTGCAAGAGCCTTTCAAAATTAGGGAGTGAAGTAATTTTCATAATTCTAGAGATAACATCAACAGAAGCACCATCTAAACCTAAAATTATGAGCGTCATATTCGTCTATTCATGGAATGAAGAAAGAACTTAAACATTGCATTAAAATTCAGTCCAAGTTACTCCTTCAGTTGACTATTCAGGTCCTGCTGCTATTCCCCAATTGACATATAGTTTTTGCATGCTCACGAGATTAGAATTATATAATCAGTCTAGTCTAAAACGCAAATCTTCCTCATGTTTGTAGAAGCAAAATTTTCATTAGATTTCTAGTCGATTGATTTTCTGCTTAGATGTCAAAACTAAAAATATTCATTTAAACAATATTAATTTCGATGCGTTGTGAGTACTAGATAAACAAGCTGATTAATCATTTTCTACTCAAAGCTTTTCCTACTAAATAATATGGTTATTTTGCCTTAGAGACCACTTGTATATTGTTAATATCGACCGAACGAAATTTCTTTCATTATATACATTATCTGCGTATCTCTTGGCTTTGATTACGTTTCCATGTATAGTTTCTCCATTTTTTAGCACAAAATCCAAGAGGCGGGCAAGGTCGATTGGATTATTTGGTTCGGCGTAGAGTGCAAGGTTGTTTGCTACTTCCCTGTAAATTTGATTATCCGAAGCTACTATAGGTACTCCATGACGCATTGCTTCCGCCAAAGACAACGCGAAGGTCTCTCCGCCGCTAAATGATGTTGTATATATGCAGAAGACGTCGGCAATTTTGTAGAATACCGAAGGATTATTTACGTAACCTGTAAGGATAACTTCAGGGTAATCATTCTTAAGCCTATTCATAAAACGGTCCGTTGCCGTTGGCATGCCCGCCAACACAAGACGACTCTCTTGCCTTAGTGACATAATCCTATACGCCTTGCAAATATTCTCGATTCCTTTTGTCGATTTAATCTTTCCAAAGTAAAGTATAATCTTCTTATTTGAAAGTTCATATTTATTCTTAATCTCCTGAATCTCGCCCTCTGAAACAGGAAGAGGCTCTTGAGCAAAATTAGGTACAACTATAACTTTATTCATGATTTCCTCGCTCATATATTTTCTTAGATCGTTCTTAGAAGCAAATGTAGGGCAGATTGAGATATTTGCTAAAGTTACCGCTGTTCTTAAAATGAACAGCCCCAATCTATGTGATAAGGTCTTCTCGTACCCGGGCTCCCTTGTGACCGAATTGTGAATGTGCATTACTCTTTTTATTTTAGTTGGGTAAAGCAGTATGCAAAGTATTGCACCTTCAAGCCCGTGACAGTGTACAATATTTGGTTTCAGCTTTCTTATCAACGCAAGTGCTTTCACTGCCCAAACAACGTATCCGATAGCTTCATGTGATGGTGTTCTCACTTGAATTATTTTTGAGTTGTATATCTGCCTTTTCCAGAGTCTGGTAATTGTAATGCATTTAAATCCATGCTGATTCATATTCTCACTTAATGATTTCACTATATTTTCCACTCCACCAATTCTGTCAGGAGGATATCCAGTACACACTTGCACAACTCGATTTAATTGAGTTGATTTCTTCATATTCAATTCATTTATTTTTATGTCTATAAAGCTGATTTAGGACTTAAGTATTGAAGCAATCATTATGGCGTTGGCTCTAGGAAATGGTGGCTTCAAAGTATGCTTTATCCTGAAACCCCCATATTTGCATTTTATTGCCTCTTCGTAGGTACATTCCATCCACATGTTATCATAGCTTGTTCTTTTCATGAACAAGACTTTGCCCATTTCCCTTAAAGCGTGAATATGCGTATCAACAAAGGGGTTATAGCCCAAAGGAATTGTAAATAGAAGCTCGCCCCCGGCATTCAGCATAAATATTAATTTTTTCACTGCTTTTTCAAACCCCAAGGGATCTTCTAATCCTCTTTTGATGCTCCATCCAATATGTTCTAATGTCGAAATACTAACAATAAGGTCGTACTTCTTCTTAGGAATAAAGGTCAGAATATCATCATTAATAACCATTCGCTCTCTTTCGTATTTATCCACCACATCGTGCTTGATAGAAAAATAGTGAGAAAGGACATTTCCTACTTCGAGCACGCGACCGGCTTCGATCTGACTTACTTTTTCCCACACTATTGGTATTTCGACTGTTCTTTCACTTGACCATGTCTTGTTATAATCATGATAAAAATATTGGTATTCCTTACCATCCAGAAAGAATGTTTTTGCTCTTTTATTAACAGAATAACCTTTGATGGTCTCGAGCATCATCATTCTCTCCTGCGAATTAATGCGATTTGCCATTTGTCTTATTTCAAAGAAATTTGGATGCGCTAAAGAGTACAATATTATGGTGGGATGATGTATCATGAATCTAATTATCCGACTCATTTGATTAATATGCACAAGTTTCATCGTTCGTGAGAACCTCTTAAAACTATTGACATAATTTAGAATAATTTTTCATTGCGTCTGTTATAAGAACATCTTTCAGTATGATATTTTCAGTGGCTAGAGTAAAGGTATCCGAAATTCTTTGAATTTCAATCTGAGACCTTGCTTTGAAGCAAAGATGTTGAAAATTATGTCCTGGTAGAACTGACTAGTTTATCCAAAACATCGGCTTCCCTGCTTGCAACAACATCCCATGAATATTTCTGCGCATTTATGAATGCGTTTCTAGCTATCGCATTAGCCTTTTCTTCATTAAGCAAAAGATCAACTACTCTTTCAGCCCAGTTCCTCGGCTCTTCGCCTTCAACAAATAACGCACAATTGGAAAAATTCTCCATGAGTGAAGGCAAAGCAGGAAGTATGCAAGGCAACTTCTGCGACATAGCTTCAAGTATAGACAGACCGAATCCTTCCTTTGCAGAAGTTGATATGAAAATCCTTGACGATATCATAATGTTCCGAACAGCTACATCATCAATAAATCCAGTAAAAATAACGTTATTAGTAAGACATAATTTTTCCGTGATACTATAGCACTTGGTCGCATAGTCTCTATTTTCATAGCCTCCAGCTATGACAAGTTTAGCAGATGGGATCTTTGCAATAACTTCTTTCCATGAATAAAGAAGTAGCTCTATTCTCTTTCTAGGACTGATTCTTCCTACGTAACATGCTTCGTACATTTTGGGTATCTCTGCATTAGTAAACCATTCATTTGATATTCCATTTCCAGAATTAAGGATGCCTTTAGGAACAAAGGAACTCAAAACTTGATTTTTAGTATAGTTACTTACAGTGAAAATGTAGTCCGCGTTTAGGAATGCTCTGTAGCGTAAAAAGTTCATTATAAAATCTAAAGTATGTCCTCTTTGCAATATATTCTTTAGTAGACTTTTTGGGTTTTTCATGATAATGCTTGATGATTCGGACGGGAAGGAGTGAAAAACTATAACAAAAGGAATTTTACAAAACTTGCTTGCAAAATAAGCTGGAATTACGTTTGCAAAATCGCTACTTGTAGAATACACTATGTTACAACCCAAGGCCTTACATGCCCTTATGACCATTAGAGAAAGCTTAAATAAGGTTGACATCTCTCCAAAAAACTTCCCACGAAACAGGCGATCCATTCCAACTGAAAAGTAACCCGCGTCTAATTTAAGACTCAGAGATGGTTTGTATTCCACGGCAAAGGTCGTAAAACCTTTCTTTCTCAATTCTTTCGAAATTTCGATGAATCTCCTTTCTACTCCTCCCAATACCTTACCATATTGATAATCATGGAAAAAAGTCGCAAGAATTTTAACTTCCATTTCCATCTATCCTAAAAGTAGAAATGTATAAAGAAGTGCAAGAGGTAGATAAATAACAAATGGAAGAATATGGTTCAATTAGCGTAATCATGCCTAATCTTAATAATGCAAAATTTATAGACAAGGCCATACGAAGCGTCCTTTTCCAAACATACAAACCAACTGAATTGATAGTAGTTGATGGTGGCTCTCAAGATGAATCCGTCGAAATCATAGAATCATTTATCAGAAATGGGGAAAACTTGAAGTTTTTCGAGACGGACGAAAAGGGTGCAGGAGCGGCGAGAAATTTAGGGATACGTAATAGCCAATGCGACTTTGTCGCATTCATAGACTCTGACGACATTTGGTTGCCAACTAAGCTAGAGAAACAGGTAAAGGCATATCATTTGATATCAAAACCATGTGTAATTTATCATGACTGGATAAGAATAGACGAAAATGGTAGAACTCTGCCTCCAGGTAAACTAAAACGCCCTAGAAAGAGTGGCTATGTATTCGATGAGTTCTTGCAAGCAGCGTTCGGGGCAGTTAACATGTTCTTGGTTCCAAGGAGATTTATTGACGACAACCATCTGTTTGACCCATCATTACCTTGGGCCGAAGATCTCGACTTCGCCTTGAAGCTGGCAAGCGATTACAGCTTCTTTTATCTTGATGATAATCTGTATTGCTATAGGTCACATAGCAATGCAAAGAGATACACGATTTCCAGAATACAGAAATTACGCTGTGAGGCTGCAATCATTGAACGCCATTACAAGAAAGAAAAAAGAATATTGAATCCAGAATCTAGGTCTCATGTCGAACATCTCCTAGCAAGTTATTTCCTGAAGACACACCAGTACGCTAAATTGTTCCAATTATGGTTTAGATCAATATAAAGTTAAATTACGCTCAGTCGAAGCTACTTCAGAAACAAGCATAGTTCTGTCACACAATATTCAAAATCTAAAGTATGAATTAAAGGAAATTTGTTCTTAAAAATTATGTCTTGGTCTGTTAAGTTTCGATAAGAGGTCCTTGAGTAACCCAGCCTCTCTTACCTCTGTTAGCATAGTCTCAAGGTTGGAGATTAGCAGCTGGTCGTACATTTTCTTCAAAATCTCTATCCTTAAGTGTAGCCTACGAATCAATGAATATATGCTCAAAAAAATAGGATCGATTGAATTGGGTATTAGCTCAGATACTGCCGTATTTAATATATGTTTATCTAAAAGAAGGTTCGGGTTAAAGTGAATAATCATGTCTAAAATATCCACGGGTGGCTCAGAATCTGATGCAAATCCAAAATCCGTATAAAATAATTCGGAACCATGTATTAATATATTCTCATTGTTCAAATTACCGTGAATTGTAGCTGTTGGAACGTCGATTGCTGGTTTAGTTGCTTCCATAACGTATATGGCTTGGGCGAAATCAAAAAATTCAGAAATTGATTCTAGACGATTTACCGTCTTTTTGATAAGAGCGTCTGAAGAAATGTGACCAAATAAAGTTTTAACATAGAGTTCGCCCAACCATTTTCGTACTTCTGGCAATATTATATTAAAAGAGGACCTTGAAATAATAATTTGAGAAGCGGGTATAAATCGTTCTGCAAAGTAGTACCTTTCGTCTACGTAACCCGAGGACACCACTGAAGGTATCCTCAATATTCCTAATCTTTCCAAACGTAGCAAATTAGATGCTTCTTTCTGTAGTTCCCCTGTAAATGCTGGACAGATTCCTACCTTTACGAGAAATGTTTCACTTTTTTCTCCTTTCATAATGGTCAAGATAGATTCGGTTTTAAATTTGCCATATTCGGAACCTGGTCTAATGATAAATCTAATTGTACCGTTTCCTAATCTTAAGTCTTCAATAAGACGTCTACCTATCTCTTCGATCATTTATTTCTCCGCTACTATAAAATAGCTAGGTACGATCTTCTTAACAAGTGCGTTTGGAAGATATCTTAGTAATTTTGATAATCCTTTCTTACTAGAGGAACGTATCATGTGCTTTATGCTGTTTTCATCACATATCATTACTGGAAATCTGTAATTAGGATAAGCACCAAAAAACTGAATATTTTTATATCCTGCCTCTAGAAGTAATTTCTTATAACCGTCTCTACTGTATATCAAGGTTCTGTATTCTTTGTGCAGTACTCGTTTTGAGTATAGATTTATCAACTTTGTAGGTAATACACTACCATAGCGTATGCCTGAGTGCTCTGGCTTACCTGCTAAATATTGATATCCAAATCTGTTTTCTATACCTATTATGAGTTTTCCTCCCATGTTCAAGGTCCTTCTTACTTCTCTTAGTACATTGACTTGAATGTGCCTGGGAGACTGGCCATCTATATTGGTTGCAACCCATTCGAGAACTCCGATCATATAAGCTACATCAATCGATGAATCAAGAAGCGGAATTTTTTCAGCTGTGCACCGAGCTACCATGATATTCTTAAGATTTTCTTGTTCTTTAACTATATTAAGAAAAATTAATCCCTCTAAAGTCTTGTCAAGTGCGTATACTTTTACATCAGGAAATCTCTTTGCAATTTGCAAAGAAACAGAACCCCATCCAGCGCCCAAGTCGAGAACTTTACATCCACTCTTTATCTTGACCAGATTGAGGAATAAGCTTCTGCTTGGGTCTGTGATATATTGTGTGACAAGCCTATTCCTCAGAGATAGAACTACTTTTTTCCACCCTTCATGCTTTGCTAATTCTATTAAATTCCAAACCCTGCAAATATCTAACTCTCTGAAAAAGTAATCTTCTTCAATAACATAGCTTGCTATACCCTCAACGTAAACTAATGGTCGACTGGAAAAAGCTTCGTCTACTTCTTCCATGACTGTATAATGCACCCTTGTGCGAAATTACACATTTATTTGAATACTATAATTGTTGTAGGCATTGAATAAAGTTTAACCACTTAAATTCGAAGTAAAACCTCAGTCGAAGACTACTGTTTCTTTTTTGCAGTAGTTTCCGATTTGTTTACAGAACTGAATAAAATAATTTTCTTCAATGTTATTTTGAGACAAATACACTTGGGGAGAGACTTCATAATGCTGCACTTTTCTTGCAACTTGATTCAATTGGAGTCTTTCTAGTAAACCCTTGTTTCTTGCTAATCATTCAACATAGAATATGATAAATTATCTTGTAGGTGCGAATTGTCTTTTCTATTGAAGGATCCAACTGCGTGCTATCAACATCATTCTACATTGTTAATATCTTATCGCTAAAACCAAGTCTTCTAAAAGCTTTTTCGCATAGGAGGATATAGCGATCAACAAACCAAATTGGCGTGCAACAATCTTCATAAGTTCCCTTCGCAATTTTATTACGCACCAATAAGATTCTCTACCAAAGCCAAGGGGTGTAGCGCCTGTGTGTGCACGAATAGATATTCGGTTATTAAAGATGTGAATAATGGATTAATGATTTGAAGGCCATGTATGGTTGTCAACATCAATCCTGGGAAAGGTTAGTGACATAGTCAAAAATGGCGCTCGCTCCTCAACGGAAGACAAGGTACACATGTGATTATTCCACTTGTAGATTTTTGGAGCCACGAGAAGAATTCGGTGATGTGCTCATTAGAAAATTTCCACCAGCTTTGGTTTAAGCAGATTTAAAAGTTCAATGGAATTCCAAGAGTTGGGTATTTCAACAAGGAGACACTCACATTTACTCGCTGCAGAATGAAGTATCCTTCTGATAGTCTTTCTGTGAATCTTTTCTTGCTCTAAATAATCTTCGTCTTTTGCCTCTGCGGGCCAAAATAGATATTGGTTATGTCTCCAATTTCTTGCTTCAAATTCCCAAAAAAGTTCAGCTGACAATACATTACCTGAGACCTCAGCATCTAATATTCTGGTTTGAGGGTTCTTAAAATTCCCCCGCTTTAAGATTAATATTTTGGAAACGTCGCATCTTTCGATTACTCTTTCATGACCGAACAATTGGGAAACAGGAACCCTAGGTCTATATTGCAGAAGTTCGTCAGGATAATGCTTTATCAACGCTGAGAACAAAAAATTGTTAATTGAATTACTTTTATAAATCTTATCAGATGGGATTGAAAATGATCGAAGATGTTGCGGTTCGATGCGTATAGGTTCAGGATATGATAGGACCTTGCCTTCGTCGTTAATTATAGCTAAGTCTTCTGCGAGATACGAAAAACCTATTTTCAACAGTTGTAGTATCATGGTAGTTTTTCCAACATGGCCAGAACCTGCAAACATAATTCCCTTACCGTTACGTGAAGCTACAGATGCATGAACCAGCGAGGCATTAGCCTTCGGTAGCCTGTAATAAAGGAAAGGCTCCAAGATCGCAAGTCTTAATCTAGCTGTATCGCGTTCCACTTGTTCATGAAGGGCTGCGTCGTCACCTAAAGCTGTTAGAAATGCTCTTACCGACCTTAATCTCAACATTAGTTCGATAAAAACTTCAAGTCTCCCTTTATCGCTCGATATATTTGGGACATATACATAGACCGGCTGAAGAGATTTTCTAATATCGCCCTTAATTATGAATTCTATATCTTTATAATTAACCCTTCTCGATAATGCGTTTCGAAAAACAATTAAATATTCCGAAGTAGGATCGTATATCGTTCGGTCCCCCACTATATAACCAGTAAGTATCCAGTCCGGGGACGGATACTGTCCCAGCACTACATTCAAATCTGATTCATCTTTTGTAGAATCAACCCTAAAGAACCCAAGCGTGGAATCCAATATCCTCCCAATTGAGTGGTCGGAGCCTACTACACTTATCTTCAAAAGCCCATGGATATCATATACCGTCTTACCGAAGGAGTCCATACTCATGATGATATCTCCATCCAAAGCAAATCACAAAGAGTCTTTTTCCTTGGCGTTACTTCGCTTGATGGCCACAAAATTCTAAAGTCAACAAAATATGTCAGATCCAAGGTCTTAGAATCTTTTTTAATCCAAGAATTCTGAAGAGTACGTCTAAATCATCTGAACTTTCTAGTGTATAATTATACCTCATCTTGTCCAGTCGTGTTTGTCCGTGATCAATCTCGAGTACGTCGTTTTGGGCATTTCTATTTTTTGTTTCCCCACACATTCCCCAGTCATCACTTTCGAAGACTACGGGATGTATCTTCATAATTATCGAATCAAAACGAAATGAAAGTATATTCAGTATCTTCTGTACGAGTATTGCTCTCTTTGTAAGACGGAATCTTCTGATATCTCTTATCTTGTCAGTCAACTGCTCCGCTTACACTTTATTTAAGAGCGAGGTGTAATATTTATGCGTCTCTCGTGCCATTCTTTCTATCGAGAACCTTTCTTCGACTATTTTTCTTCCCTTTCTTCCCATTTCGTACCTGAGTGATGGGTTGAGTGCAAGTTCTGAAAGTGCCTCCGCAAGCCTTGATGGAGACCTTGGAGGAACCAAAATTCCGTTTTCTCCATCTTTGACTGCTTCGGGTATACCGCCTACCTCTGTCGCAATAACTGGTCTTGACATGCTCATAGCCTCTAATGGGACAAGGCCGAAGGGCTCAAAGATACTAGGAAAGCAGACGACGTCAGAAGAAGCATAGTATGAAGGGAGTTCACGGGTCTCTACAAAACCGATAAACCGAACCAAATTCTCAATACCCAGAATATTGACTTCTTTTTTGACTTCATCAAGAAGTTTTCCTCTTCCACATATTAATAACGCGATATTACTTATCTTGGTTTTTGCTATCGCTACGGCTTTTATTAGGTCTGGCAGTCCCTTGTTCCAGGCAAGCCTACCGACAAATAATACAATAAACCTTCCTTCTAGGTTAAGTCTCTTTCTTATGCAGTCCCCATTTATATTTGGGTTAAAAAAGTCAGTGTTGATTCCATTGTATATTGTTGCAACCTTAACATCGGTTCCAAAAAATCTAAGGATACGGTTCTGTACGTACAGAGAAATGGATATTATAAGGTCTGTTCTTCTGGTTAAGATTCTCATCATGTCTTTTTTTACCTGGCTTTTCCACCAGGAAGATTCACCCCCGAAACCATGGGCAGTCACAACGACAGGCATCCCTATCATTCCTCTAGCCAAGAAAGATGCTATCAAAGGATTAAAGTATTGAAGGCCTTGTATGTGTATTATATCTACATCTGAAAGGACTCTCTTTAGGTAGTACAAGAATGCGTCAGGACCATCATATTCAACCCTTGGGATTAAAGTGACAACATCTCCTATTGCAGAAAGGCCTGAAGAAAGAGACCCGATATGAGAACTTATACCTCCTATCGATTTTTGAGGACCAATTATTGCTATCTTCAACTGATTTTCATTTCCTCTTTTGTAAAACATTTACCAACTAAAGAATCATAAGTCAATGTAGATTTCTTAAAGGCCAGTTTAAAGATAGTAACTATGATGGATAGCTGGAGAACCATCTATTCATGAAATCGAATGTTTCCACAGCATCAAATTCCAAGGGAAGTTCGACAAAGAAACATTCTGCTTTTTTGGTGCCAGAATGCAGGATTGAATATACCTTCTTGCGATGATTTTCTTCCTTTTCAAGAAAGTCTTCGCCCCTTGCAACGGATGGAGATAGGAGGTACTGGTTATGCCTCCACTGACCAGCCTCAAACTCCCAGAAAAGTTCAGCAGCAAGTATGCCATAGATAGCTTCAGGATCCACTCTACGTATTATTGGTTCATGCAGAATCTTTCTTCGAATTAATATGATTTTCCCTAAAGAACAGGATGTCGATGTCCTTGCATCATCCGAGATTAGCTTGATAGGTGTTCTTGGCCTCAACCTGAAGAACTCCGCTGGGGAGACTTCGAGCATCTTTGAATATATTTTCCTCTTTAGCCAATTTTCGTGGTCAAACGATTTTTTTACACTCTCCGACATTATTTGCAAATGCTGCTCCTGGAATCGAATTGGTTCCGGGTAAGCTAGAACAGTGCCATTCTTATTGACTATGACAAGGTCATCTCCTAGATATGAATAACCTTTTTTCATAAGCATGAGGGCAAGCGAAGTCTTCCCTACATGTCCTGTTCCAGCAAACATTATACCATAACCATCCTTTTCTAGCACTGATGCATGCACCAGGGAAGCATCAAGCAAAGGAAGCCTATAGTAGAGAAATGGCTCAAGAATTGCCAACCTCAATCTTGCAGTCTCTTCCTCGATATTCGAGTTTAACAAATCTCTGTCTCCCATAATTGCTAGTAATCCTCTTGTCAGATGAAGCCTGCTTACTGAAGTTAATGCAGTCTTCATTCTTGTTGCCCTTTTTGGAAGATTCGGAACATAAACGGAGACTTCGGAATTAGAAGCACTAACATCACCCGCTATTATGTATTCTATATCGCCGTTTTTCGTAGAAGAGTTGATGGGTTTTTTGAATATAGTAGCAGTCTTCGTTTGTTCATCGTACAGTATTCTATCTCCGACAGTTGAACCTGATGCATGCCAGTTATCCGAAGGATAGTTGCCTAGCAATATCGTCATGTCTGCTCTTATTGGTTCATGCACCGAAGTTTTGCATCTGAATGCGGAAAGAGTAGAATCTATTATTTTGCCTATCTCTGTAGCAGAACCAATAACCTTTACCTTCAATAGGTCATGTATATTATATAGCGCAACGTCATCCATACGACTATCCAACTGAATCTTCTCCTCATCCCTTCAACAGCATTCTGTACAGAAATTCACTGTGTGAATGGTCTAGTATTTTAGGCCAGTACTCTCTTGAGTCTATAAAGTATTTTTTATCTATAGAGCTGAACTTGAAGGAAGTTGTATATCTCTCACTGAATAATGAGGACAATTTTGCTGTGTAATATATTATCTTTTGCGACATGCCAACCCTTTCTTGCTGGTCAAAGATCTTATGTCCAACACGAATATTCTCTCTGTACCTGATATATCTGTATACAAGACGATTAAGTCTGTGCCGCCTCTCGTTATGCTCGTTTCTTGAATGCACTACTGGAAAGATGGTCCATCGGTACAAGTCTCGCATCGCAGCTCTTCTGCGCAACTCCCAGTTTTCTCTGAATTGCAGGTTATTCCATCCACCTAGGCGAAGAAGCGTATTTCTTGGCGCTATAAGTGTAGCTTCTCCGGCTCCTGCTAGTACATACCCTTCTGCTCTTTCGTGATAAAATCTTATCAAATCTTTGATAACCGGTTTGAATGTATCGTCCATATCTAGCCCCGATATTATGTAGTCTCCACTAGCATTTTGCAGGGCAACTTGCCTCCCGATACCACGTGAACTCTTCTTGCGGACCAATCGTACCAGACCCCTTTCTTCATACTCCTTCAGAATTTTTTGGGAGCCGTCAGTACTCATATTATCACAGACAACCACTTCGAACCCTTTGTCTAACTGTGCCAGCAGACTATCCATGGAATGTGATAAAGTGTGAATAGTGTTGTAATTCGTTATGCAAATACTGTATTTAGGATGTTGCGAATCAACTCACCTCTGGCGTTAGCATTAATAGCAAGTAATGTTCTGGCATGAGTATGGACTTTAATAGGCTATCTTTCTATGACTGGAGGAATCTAGCAGAGAAGAAGCTGGGCGAAGAAAAGTTTGCTTACCTCACATCTGGGGCAGGCTACGGTAGCAGTGTTGAGCATAATTACATGACATTCGAACGTTGGAAGTTCCTTCCCAGAGTGTTAAAGAACAATTTAGAGGCCGATATATCATATAGCATATTTGGAAAGAGGGTAGCTGCTCCTGTCATGTTAGGACCTGTAAGAGGGTTGAAATACTTTCACCCAGAAGGGGAGCTGGCAGTTGCCAGAGCAGCTAAAAAGCTGAACATTCCTTTTGTAATGAGTAATTTTGCCTCTGCCACCATAGAAGAAATTGGGAAGGAAATGGGCGATGTTCCACATTTCCTGCAGTTGTATCATTGCAACGACGAAGAAATACTTGACAGCATAATCAATCGCGCTGAAAAAGCTGAGTATAGTGGTCTCTTTATCACTGTTGATATGGCTAGCCATCCGGTTCAGTACAAAGGCCCTAAGACTTCTGAGTATGAAAAATTCGGTCATGATATTTATTTTTCAGACCCTGTCTTTAGGTCCAAGCTTAAAAGGTCTCCTGAAGAAGATAAAGAAGGCGCATTGGAACTCTGGAGGAAGGTCAGGGGAACAAAAGTTAGCTGGGAATATGTAGATAAGATAAAGAAGAAAAGTCGACTTCCTGTTATTGTTAAAGGCATTCTGAATCCAGCTGATATAGAGGAATGCATCAAAATCGGTGCTGATGGGATAGTAATATCAAACCATGGGGGAAGAAGCTTGGATTCTGCTGTCTCGCCCTTGGAAGTGCTTCCAGATATCTCTTCGAAATTTAAAGACAAGATATTGCTGTTCATCGATAGTGGATTCAGGTCGGGTATGGATGTCATCAAAGCAATTGCATTGGGAGCTGAATGTGTACTACTAGGTAGGTCATATGTGTATTCGCTTGCAGCAGGAGGTGGAGAGGGGATAATAGCATACATGAATAACATGGTGAAAGAAATGATTAATACGGTACAATCGCTCGGCTACACGAAAATCAGTCAAGTTGGAAGGGATTCTCTAATAGAGTCATAAATTACAAGAGATTTGGGCATGAACTATCCTGACTTTTAATTGTTGACATCTTTGGAATATAGATGGGTTAGAAGTTTGAGAATCCCTGCTTCTCTTATTTCCATCATTGATGTATCCAAATCTTTAATCAGATACTGGTCGTATAGGCTGAGTCTAATTTTAACTTTGGCAGCCAATTTCCTGACCATAGAATATAATGTAAAGAAAATAGGGTCTATGCTGGCAGGTAAATAAGGTGACATATAGCTGCGAAGTCTCTTCCTGTCAAGTAGGCTCTTAAACTCATAATCAGCCAATAAATCAATCATATCAATGGGAGGCTCCTTTTCTGCAGATAATGCAAAATCTGTAAGGAAGATCTTTTCACTCTTGCTCCTGACCATATTACCATGCCAGAAATCTCCATGTATCATGAAACCCCCAATGGGCTCTTTAGGAGATGTCTTTTCCATTAATAATAACAGATTGCTAAGGTCAAAGAATTCTGATGCGCATGATATATGCTCCTCAGCCCTTTTCAAAAGTTCATCAGGTTGAATCTCGGAAGACTCCGTCTTTATGTAAAGTTCTTTCAACCAGGCATCTGCTGCAGGGTACACATTGTTGAATGATTCAGAAGAGCCGAGACGCTTTCCTTCGATAAATTTTTCAGCTAGGAAATATCTTTCCCCTATCTTTCCGTTTGCAATAACTTCCGGTATACCATTTACTCCATACTTATGCAGCAAATTTAGGTTCTCAGATTCCTTCTTCAAATAGTCAGAAAGATGCACAGAATTACTTATTTTGACAAAGAATTTTTGTGAAAGACCTCTTGATGTTAAAACTATTGTGAATTTACTTGTGGCCATATCGTAGCCCCCTCTTTCTATAAGGAAGAATCTGGATTTGTATTCTTTCAATCCTAACTTGGAAGCCAGTAAATCAATTACTTCTTCTATCATTTTTCCTCAAATCAAAGCAATATGTAAGAGCATTACCTCTGACCTTGATTCTTTTGTATGCCTGCAAGAACTTACTTAATCCTTTTTCATCCTTCATAGTTGATAGCTCTTTGTAACCTGATTCATCAGCCAATATCTTGGGTGAATCTGCATTTGGAAAAACCCTGTATAGCCGTTCAATATTGAAACCTGAATTCATTATCTGCCTTTTCATAACAGAAAGGGAAATGGTTATATCAGTGTCGGTAACGATAGCTAGAACCTTTCCACTGTCTTTCATTATTTTGCTGGCTAGCTCCAGTAAGGTAATTGTTTGATAAGCTCCTTCGGAATGAATTGAAGCCATTCTGTGGGGATTTGTTAAATATACAACGTCCATCATTCCTTCAATCAGCTCTGATGCTACCTTCTCATATTTGGCTAATCTTAAATTTATGGAGCCCTCCATCTTCTGCACTTTGGCCATTATAGAGAGACCGAATACATCATCAGAAATAAGATAAACATTCGTATTAGGGAACCTTTTCGCTATCTGGAGAGCTGATGTATCTACCTTTCCCTGCAAAATCGCTATATTAGTAGCAATGTCAGGAGTGAGGACGCTCAGCATGATCGTGCGTTTTATCTCATTATCGTTAAGCAGCAGATGACGCCAGTTGTCCTTGTTTATGAGGTCATAGAGTCCCAGCATATTTGATTTGGGATCGTAAAGCATAGAATCGCCAGTTGACCAATATATGGTACCTGATGCAGCATGGTTAGTATCAGTGTCGTTATCTGTCATTGTAACCAGTTGAATTCAACTATTCCCTAAGGACGGAATTGAACAACTGAATCGTTGAATTCAAAACTGCTTCGTTGTTGAAATTTTCATTTACATATTTCACACTGTTGTTACACATTTGAAGATAGTCTTCTGTTCTCTCTGTCATCAATTTATACATCATAGCTATTTTACGTACAAATTCCTCAGGATTCCTTGGATATACCAGCAAACCAGTCCTGCCTTCCACCACGCATTGCCTTAATCCTTCTATATCTGAAGCAATAACCGGGGTTCCGCACGCCTGTGCCTCGATGGGAACAAATGGAAACTGCTCTCTCTTACTTGGTACTATGACAATATGAGCCTTCGAGTATATGTTAACCAACTCCGAGTGTTCGATGAAGCCAAAGTATTTTACACTTTCAGGATATTCTCTGCTAAGGTCAATTATTCTTTGTTGGAGAGGGCCGCCTTGCGAACAAACCCACAATATTGCTGGAATTGATGATTTTTTGAGACCATAGTATATGCTAGGTAACAAATCTGCGCCTTTAACCTCGGTCAAAGCACCAACGTACAGTACTATGAAGACGGAGTTGACCTTTTTCTGACTAGGCGTGAATTTTTTGGTATCTACGAAGTTTGGGATGTATTGTACTTGACAACCATACGCTTTACCTACATATGAAGAAATATCCTTATTCAGTACATGAGCAATTTTTAAGGTCCCTAGCCTCGCGTAGAATTTGAGTATCAAAGAATGTACAAGACCGACTTTAGGCTTCACATGAATTCCTACAATCACTGGTTTCCTTCCTGCTAATGTAGCAAAAAATAGGATTGGTATGAGGTGGCTTGCCCCCTTTTGGCACTGTATAAAGTACACTATATCAGATTTGTATATTGAATTCAGTAATTTCTTGGTTAACGGAAAGAACCTTGAACTCTCGGTTATGAAAGATGATAGCCTGTCCTTTCTTCGAACTACCCAACCTGGAAGACGAAGACGTGTTCCCCTTAAAAGAATCAGGTCCAAGTTTTTAGTCATGCCTTTGATATATACTTCTTTCATCTTATACTCCTCTGGACCAGACACGAATCTCTTATCGTAATCAAAGTTTACTATCTTGACAGACATTCCTAATCTTGAAATTGACGATGCCACGCCCAAAAGCCATTGTTCTGAACCACGAAGATTGTATATTGTTGAAGTGTGTATAAAGCTAATTCTTGGTTGCATTGTGAGCATCTAAACTATTATTCGAAATTGTTGAAGAGGTCAGAAACTCTTTTCGACGACATTTATTATAGCATTGACAATTCTCGGTATATTTCTGTCAATAGAATATAAATGGAAATCCAGCGCCTGTCTCATTGCTTCTTCCCTGATTTTGTGGAGGTTTCGCCTTACCAGCTTAATGCCATTGACGAATTCTTCATATGTAGAACCTACCCAAATAACTCCTCGCAAATCTTTGAAGTCTACGTATGAAGTGAAGGTCCTTGTGGCTACCACCGGATGCCCGACAGCAAGAGCTTCAGCTATCTTCAGCCAAGCACTGAAGAGGGAAAACCTGTTCTTTGTGCTGACAGGGCAGAGTAGTACATCGCATGCTGCTATATATTCAGGCATCCTGTTGTAAGGTATTGTTCCTGCATAAATTACTCGATTTGACTCTTTCCCATTAACTATCTTCGTGATCGACTCTAATCGTGATCCCTTACCACCTATCAAAAGAAAGGCATCAGGAAAGATTCTTTCCAAGTTGGCTGCTAACGGAGCAAGCAATTCATCTATTAATCGATATTTTTGCATAATCCCAAACCACCCTATGACAAATGAATCCTTGATTCCTAGGTTTTCACGTAATTTCCACCCGTTTGTATTCGGAGTGAACAGTTGTCTATCAACGCCTCGAAATATGCCTATCAATTTCTTAGAATTAATTCCTTGTTCGCTCATCAACCTTGCATATGCTTCAGAAGGTAAGATGACTAGGCTGGATAGGGAATAGGAGAGGAATTCTTCAACCCTCTTTACAAGATAGTTTAATGACCCTTCTTTTATACGGCCGGTGGCAACCTCGAAATCCAGAAAAGGGTCTCTCATATCCGAGACCCAAAAGATACCAAAAAGGCGTATAATGAACTGAAAAAATAATTTTGATAATAGACGCCTCCTCATGAATAACCAATCATCAGCATACAATATGCTTATTCCCTCTTTCCTGCAGTAAGCTGTCACTTTAAATGCTGAAATCAATAGCCAGATGAATCTGAGCCTCAGAACCCTAATTTCGACGAATTTTATTCCATCATCTTCTTGCACAGTATCCTTTTCGCCGATAGAAAGCCAAGTTACTCTAATTCCTCTTCTACATAGTTCTCTAGTCACATAGTAACATTTCATGTTATTGAAATCAGGAGGGTATTTGACTCGTGTATCGAATATGAATGCTACTTTCAATTAACAATACTCTTCCTTATTCCGTTGCAAATATAAAAGAGTTCATTTTCAACAACCTTGCTCCATTTCATATCTTTTACGTATTCTTCCGCTTCTTTGGATTTCTTTAGTCTCAACTGTTCGTCTCGAAGGTACTCCACAATAACATGAGCTAATGCCAAATGGTCCTCACAAGGAAAATATACTGCAGTTTCTCCATATACCTCTCGAAGGCTAGGAATATCGGAAAGAATGCAGCAAAGGCCACATGCCATAGCCTGAGATACAGCCTGCGCAAAGCCTTCCTTTCGTGAAGGAAACACGAAAATTTTTGCACTGTTCAAAAGGTTGACCAACTCTTTGTCGTTAACAAAACCCGTGAACCTTACAGAATTTAGCAACCCAAGAGATGCAGCCGTATTCTTATATTGCTTAATAGAGTCGAGATCACCTCCTCCCACTATTATTAGCTGTGCTGAAGGCAGTATCTTAACAACTTCTGCCCATGCAGATAACAATACATCTATTCCCTTTTGGTGAGCCAACCTGCCTAGGAATACGCCTTCATATTTTCTTTCCAAGCCGAGATTTTTGAAGGTAGTTGTGTTGACACCGTTGCCAATGACAGCGCATTCCTGAATATCAAGGTAATTTTTTACCTCCTGAGCTGTGGCGTAAGAAAGAGCTAGATGCACATTAGCACTTTTAACGCAAATCCGGTTAATGCAGGGAAGCAAGCTATGCCAAATGGACGATGTAATGCTCTGGCCAGCTATGCGTCTTCTAAGCATTCCTTCCCTAAAAGTCTCAAAGCTTGAAGGAGAAATGTGATGGTATACTACAACCATGGGCACCCGGAAGAGAAGTTTGGCCAAATAGCCCACTATTACATTTTCTGGGTCCTGATTATACACATAAACAAGATTAGGCTTTTCTTTGACCTTTAGCATGGTTATAAAAGCATTGTAGAGGGTCAACCCCAAGTCAATGATATTTCTTAGAGGCAGGTGACCACTTTTGATAAATAATGATTGATAGGTATCAGGCTCAAGATTATCCTTTATGGATGGCTCCCTTTCGATCACTAGCAGCTTGATATTTCTGCTTTTGTAAATCTTGGCCTTCTCATAAAATCCCCTTTCATCTCCTCTGATCTGGAAGCCCCATCTGTACCTGTGAATGAAGATGCAGAGCATGGTGAACATGGACTGTTAATTATTATATGCTAGCAATTCATTGTATACATTCTGAATTCTTTCAGCTACAGCAGACCAGGTGAACATTTTCAGCACCCTCTGTCTTCCATTGATACCCATGCTCCTTGCTCTGTCTTTATCCTGCATTATGTCTAATATTGCATCACCCAGCTTTCTGACAGATCCATATGGGACCAATTGACCCGTTATACCGTCTTCAATCACTTCTGGGATTCCGCCCATGTTGGTGGAAACTACAGGAATCCCGCAAGACATGGCTTCCAAGCATACTTTCGAGAAGGTCTCGTAATATGAAGGAAGCGCGAGCAATTCTGAAGAATTATAGATTGGAGGTAACTCGTGGTTTTTAACCGCTTCAGATAATGTGACATGCTTATTCAGTCCAAGACGATTTACCTCGGATAAAAGTATCTGACGATAATCAACTCCTCCTAGCCACTTCGGTGTACCGCCTATGCAGAGTAGATGGACATCTGGAATCTCTCTTCTTACTATATCAAGTGCCCTTACAAGGAAGATGATGCCTTTCCTCAAACCGAAATGACCAACGAATAAAATTACCCTCTTGGAAGCTAGGTCTGCAAGACTCTCTGGAAGGGCAGGGTTTTCAATCGGTTTGAAGATATCAGCGTCAACGCCATTGTAGACAACTCTGATCTTGTTCCTCTTTATACCATAAGACGTAGCTAAATCATCTGCTGATGAGCTGCTTACAGCCAGTACTCTATCCGCAGCAGACCAAAGCGAACGCTCTCTAAGCATATGGTAATTTATGTTGAAGACAGAATAGTCTATACTTAGCTCAGACCCCTTCAAAACTAGTGGAGTGTTATGCGACCGAGATGTGCCATGTGTATGTGCCACGAACGGCACTCTTGTCATTCTTTTGTATACAGACATGAAAAGGCCGCACGTTGCATGGCTATGCACTACTGTTCCATTACTTCTATCTATCAGTCTGCCCATGATACGGGGAGCATTTAGGTTGAATGGAGTAGGCACCCTGTGAATTTGTACATCGTCTAACTCTTCATTTGAAGCTACATCACTAGGCGTGACCACATGCACTTCATTACCCTTTTTGGCTTGCTCTTTTGAAAGATAAACGAAAACAGGTTGAAGTCCGTAAGTTGGCTGACCATTTCTTGGATAATCCCAAGCTAATCTGATAATGTTCATGAATTTCAGTACCAGCCTAGCGTGCCGTCCATCTTTGCCCTTCTCATTCCCCATCTGAAGATATAGAGAGATAATGGGGCAAGCAGTGCAGCTATTAGTGCAGAGATAAGGAAGCTGACTGCTACTCCCGGATTCATGAGCGATGCATCAGTTAGTGACGAGAGTCTTATTATATGATAGATCCATGTCTGAGGCAGCAACCATGATACATTTGATAGGCCAGGAAGATAGTTGTCAAGATGCGATATAGGAAAGGCCATCCCAGAAAGAAGCTGTTGCGCTATAGTTAATCCCCATGTGACTGGATCAGTCACCTTGGTGACAAGCCTGAGACCTGTTGCGATCATAGAGAGTGAAAGAATTATTATGCTTGATATAACTACTGCAACAACTAGGGATAAAGGATTTACAGAAAAATGAGCATTAAAAACGTATATCGAAAGAATCAGTTGAGGTATGAAAAGAATTGCGGCAAGAGTGTAGGTCCATGCCACAGTTCCAAGAACAAAAGTAGGAGTCCTCATTCCTGTCATCAGCAATGTTTCGATAGTCCAAGGCTTGATTCGTCTGTCTAAGCCAGAACTTAGAGACATCATTATGTTTCCAACGAGAATTCCAACAACAAGAAACGAAACGAAGTCAGTATTGTACTGAGGGACCGGTGCATCCCTATACGTAGCGTTAAAACCCCAGCTTGCTAGACCAACTGCTGAAGCCAGTACTGTAGTGATCATCTGATTTTTGTAACTTGACCAGTCGTAGAAATCCTTCTTGGTCAGTGCCCAAACCTTCCTCGGCTCAAATGGTAGATGCAAACCAATGAACACCTCGATCTATTCACGAGTCAGTTGAATGAAAGCTTCCTCGAGTCCTGAAATATTATTCTCTATGGACCTGACCTTTAAGTTTGCATCGACAAAAAGCCGGAACAATTGCAGATAATCGAAATTTCCATCTCCTTTGATATTCAATGTCAGATACCCATTGCTTGAATTGATAAATTCACATTGAGTGACGCCTGGCACTTGCCTTACACGAATAAGGAGAGCTTGGTCAAGCGAACCCTGAGAATCGACCGTAATTGAAATGTTTGTTGTTCTCACAAAACTATTCCTGATTTCAGCGGGGGTACCCTGCGCTATTATCCTTCCTCTATTTAGGATAGCAACTCTGGTGCATAGCTGTTCTACTTCCCACAAGTTATGACTTGATAATATTATCGTCTTCTGTTTCTGCTTGATGAGAACGTCTTTGAGCATCCTTCTGAATTCCAGAGCGGCAAGTGCATCCAAGCCTGTTGTCGGTTCATCAAAAATAAGAACGGGAGCATCGCTGAGTAGAACCCTACAGACGACAAGTCTTTTTGCTGTACCGGTGGAATACCTGTTATAGCTGACATCAGCATACTTTTGTATTCCGGTTAAAGCAAGAAGTTCTTCTATGCGTCTGCGAGCTACTTCGCGGGGTATTCCATAAAGCTCAGCAAAAAGTTCAAGGTTTTGTCTTCCGGTAAGTCTTCTTTCGAAACCCGTTACTTCAGCAAGTGCAGTTTGGATGATTTTAAGTGCCCTTCTCGGATATTTTGCAATATCTATGCCAAAGGTATATGCCTTTCCGCTATCCTGAAGAATCAATGTAGAGAGTATCTTGATCAGGGTTGTCTTTCCTGCGCCATTCGGTCCCAGCAAGCCAAATATCTCGCCCTTATTAACCTCAAACGACACATTGTCTAGTGCTACCAGATTCTTTTCCTTCGGACCAAAAAGAACTTTGAAAAAACGAACCAAATCACCAATACCCTGGATTCTTCGTGAACTTTGTAGAGTCTTAGAATGTGAACTGAATCTCTTTGTTAGATTAATGACCTGAACAGGTTTGGAACTATCGACTTGCTGACGATTTTCTTTAGTCATCATTCTAGCCATCACCCATCGTTTTCAACAAGATTCATGAAATGAGAATTGCAATATCAAAACCTGACCTATTGACTAGATTTACCCTGTTCGGTAACTTATCATTTTATAAAGACCTGAATTTAAGATATTTAAATACTCCAGCAACAATACCTGCTAAAGAACAGAAATAAACAGCATCGAGTTTTAGAATTCCTGATTTAACTGATCCTGCAGCATCCTTTAATAACATTTTGAGTATTATCTTTGTGCTATTAGCAACTGCAAAATGCTTTAGCGTAAAATATGTCCCATTACACTTATGATAGTATCTGCGCGAAGGCGACCTTTCTCTTGGAACAAGCCTTTCTTTCGATCCTGCATGAAAAACTACTGCTCTTGGATTGAAGAGTATACGAAAACCTCTCCTCTTTGCCCTTAAACAATAATCGCTTTCAAACAGATAACCATCCCCACCGAAATTTCGGTCAAACAGGCCCGTCTTTGCTATGGCGCGTCTGGAAAACGACATATTGGCACCTCTAAGATGGTCCACTTCCATCGTGTCTCTTACTATTTGCCATCCTGAGAATTTCCCTGTTTTTCCTATCTTGGTAGTAACCAGGCAAGGTTGTGCATCGTCTTTGTTTTTAACTACCCCGCCAACCGCGCCTACTTCGTTTGTATAAAAGCTGGCTATTTCTTCAAGCCATGTCCGGTCAGGAATGGCGTCATCGTCAGTAAATGCGATTATATCACCACTTGACTTCTCTATAGCTAGGTTGTATGCGTCTACAACTCCTCGCCTTCTACCACTGATATAAACCAAACCCAAAGACTCTACAATCTGCTTAACCCTATCCCTGTTCTCGCCATCGTGCACTACCAAGACTTCCAGTGGTTTGTATGTCTGTTTACATATGGCTTCCAAGCAATCATGCAGATTTGGCAATCTACCAATTGTTGGAACTGCAACCGTGATATTGTTAATTATATTCTTTCTTCTCCTGTATACGCCGTTTTAATCTAGATCTTGCTAAGAAATGGCCAGTTGACCAAGACCGAAGCAAACGCCAGCTTCATCAATCCTTACCAAGTATAGCTCTTGTAAACAAACCAACTGTATAGCCTACTGCGTTTGCAAGATATCTAAGTATCTGAAATACCGGTAGAAGAATCAACATTCTCTTTTTTATGCCTATTCTAAGCCCTATACGAAAAAGTCGCATATACCTGATAAGAAACAATGCAACTGCGACAATAAAACATATGATTGCGATTGTTGGAGAAATCAATAATAGCGCAATTATGAAAGCAAGTCCAAAAAGCCCAACAACTCCTCTTACGAATTCAAAGTATTTCCTATTTTTTGAAATGTAATCAACTCTTCTCTTTCCCTTGGTATAGCATTTATACAAGAATTGTGTCGTAGTCTCATCCCTCTTATGACGCCAGAGGACCTTCTGAACAAGGCCTATCCTGTAGCCTTTTTTCCTCACTCTTGCAAATAGGTCCCTATCTTCAGCCTGGCTTAATCTTGGGTCGAAAGCCCCAACCTCCTCTAACACCCGCCTCGGGAAAACCCAAGAATAGTACGGTTCTAATCTTCCCTCGCGTATTATTTCATGGATTATCATCTTTTCCGCATACATTGACCTTGTTACGAAAGTATCCTTTACAATCCATGGTTCACCTAGTACGCAGACACCACCAGTATTATCATCTAGATCAAGGCATTTGATTGCTTCATCAAGATAGTTCGAATCGTAAATTGCATCTCCTTCTGCAAAGAAGATAACTACACCATCGGAGCTTTGCAGACCAATATTCTTGGCCTCGCTTGTCCCCACATGATTAGTAGTTATGATCCTTATCCCTCGATTATAAGATGAAAAATTTTTAAGAAGAGATGGAGTAGAATCTGTGGATCCGTCATCAACAACAATAATCTCATAGTTTTCATATGTCTGTTTGCATAAAGATTGCAAGCATTCGATTATGGTTTCTTCGTCGTTGAAAACGGGTAAAACGATCGAAGCTAATTCGCCGTAATAGTATCGCTTACCTGCAACCATTCCTGCTACGCTTTCAGATGTGTTACCTTTACCCAAAGAATCTTTATTCATCAGACGACCTCAAAATCATTTCTGCATCGAAGGTACAATTCATGGAAGCTACAGCCTCTTCAAAAGATATCAGTGAATGTTGCTCACCACGAAGCATCCTAGCGAGCTGTGCAAGCTCTTCAGCATGTCCTTTTTCTATCCTTTTCAAATCGACTGTTGAAACCTTCTTTGGCGTAAAGATCACGAGTTTTTTAAAATCGTCAAGGACAAAGGCATGATTATCACCAAAAACTTCTATCCTTTCCCTTTCCATGCTCCTGTTTCCAAGAGCCGAATAGGTTAGTGTTGAGACAGACCCGTTCTGGTATTTTAGAACTAAAACTACATTGTCGCGGGTTACTGTTGTTGAATTATTTACCGCAACAGATGTTGCGTAGATATCTGGTGAATAAGAATCAAGTAGGAAGTTGAAAAGGTCGATAAAATGACAGCATTCTGCTATGACCCTTCCCCCTCCTATCTCTGGGTCCTGCACCCATCTGGCCATAGGTATGAAATCTGCATTTACCCTGTAGTTTATTATAAACGGAGGAGACAATCTTTTCATCTCTTCCTTCAACTTGACCACAAGAGGAGAATATCTTCTGTTAAATCCAACAACTATTGGTACTCCAGTTTCTTGCTGAACTTTCACTATATCCTGAAGTTCTTCCTTATTCAGACAGAGAGGCTTTTCTACGAAGACTGCCTTATTTGCTCTCGCAGCCTTCACTGTCATTTCATAGTGCAGATTGTTGGGTGTAGTTATGATAACTAGGTCTACCTCTTTATCCTGCAGCAAATCCTCGAAGCTAGTTCCGAATCTTTCAAAATGATACCTCTCTGCAATCTGCCTTGCGTGGAGAGGATTAGAAGATATAACCCACTTAAGATTGAAGTTCTTGTCTCTTCTTAATAGTGGAAGTATTATTTCTTTTGCGAAGTTGCCCGGCCCGACTAATCCTATATTGATTGCTCCTTCTTTCTTTCTGATATTGTTAATCAAAGAAGTAGGTTGCATCGACTGGTCTGTTTCTGAATACTGCAAAAGCACAGCAACCCTAGATTCTTTTTCAAGTAGGGAATAGGCTTCGGGTGCCTTATCTATTGGAACTTTTGAAGCAATCAGCAACGAAAGATTTAGTTTCTTGGACCTTAAAAGTTGAAGGAAACCTTCCATATTTCTATTAAGGGTCCATCTCACGTATCCAATGGGATAGTCTACTGACTTATCCTCATAAGTTTGGTCGTACCTGCCTGGGCCAAGCGACCTGGACATTCTGATTTCTATCTCCTTTTGATAATAGTCTTTTCTGTCAAACTGCATGCCAACCCTCCCAACAATTGTAACTATTCCTCTATCCCTCAGCAGTTTTGAGGCTAGATTGACTGGTTCACTGCTTTCTGTGGCTGCACAGATAATGACACTATCCAAGCCCCTTCCTGAAGTGATGTTCTGCACCTTGCTGACCAGAAGCGGATCTGTTGGTTTCATTGCGATTGCAGCTCCTGATTGCATAGCGAGTTCAAGTCTATCGCTACGCTGGTCTATTGCAACAACTGTGCACCCAGCTGCACAGGCAACTTGGATGGTTAGATTTCCTACCAGCCCAGCACCTATTACACCAACCGCTTCGCCTATATGCGAACCACTCGTTCTAAATCCATGCAAAGCTATAGCCCCGAGAGTCGTAAATGCAGCTTCGGACATTTCGACTTCTTCAGGTACCTTCACAGCTAGGTTCCTCGGTACAGCCACATATTCAGCATGGCAGGCTTTACCTTCACCCGCGCAAGCAACCCTATCACCAACCACAAGGTCTTTGACGTTTTTTCCAACTTTTACCACTATACCTGAAAGGCTGTAGCCTAACGGCACTGTGGGATTTCTGACGTATCTGGCATAATCTATTAGACCAGAAAGCCCTTCTTCACCAAGCACTTTACTTGATAAATCGATGGCTTTCCTCAGTTTGCTTCTATTACTCAATATATCATCTGTTCCTATAGGCTGAGTTGCTTGAATAGTCCAAGTCTCCGTTCCTGAGCTGATAACAGAGTACAGAGTCTTAACCAAGATTTCATTTTCTCCCATTGATGGAATTGGTAAATCAATCACTTCTACCCTACCCGCTCTAGCTACTACTTGTTTCATAGGCAATAGCTCAGTTCAATCTGATGAAATATTTTGGGTCACCACAGTCAAATTGAGCGTTAAAATCGTCTGCATACGAATCATAAAAAGGAACTATCAGCTTTGCACAGAACTCGGCTAATCTCTGACTATAAGTTGAGGTTTCTCCATTTACTGAATTAAATAATTCTCTTCCTAGACGCAATCCGTCTCTATACCGTACAACTCTTTGTTTGAAGACCTGCATTACCCCTAATTTTTTCCTGGCGTTCTTCTCCTCATGAATAATTGGATATATTGTCCACTTATAATGTTGTGTTTGCGCAGCTCTACTCCAGAGGTCCCAGTCCTCAGAATACTGCAGATCTCTCCATCCACCTAATTCAGTTATTAGTCTCCTTGGTCCTACAGTAATGTTTTGCCTCCAACTTTTTTGCCCATCTACAGCTACAAGCAGTTCTCCATCACACAAACTATGATATAGGTTCAAAAATTCTGGCAAAACTGGTTTGAATTCTTCATCGGTATCCATCTGCGCTATTATATATTCGCCTACTGAGTTTTCAAACGCGATTTGCCTTCCCTTTCCCCTTGAGCATTTCTTCCTAATAAGACGCAAAACCCCCCGCTCCGCCATCTCAGTAAGGATTCTTTCCGAACCATCGTTGCTCATGTTATCTACAACCACAATCTCAAATCTACAATCTATCTGATTCAGAATGCTGTTTATGCATTCAGATATAGTCTCTTTATTGTTGTAATTAGTTATACATATACTGTACTTTATCGTCATAGTTAATAAATACCCCCAGAAAGGAGTTGCTATGGAGTCGACCTCTGACAATAACAAGATTGCTGTGAAGATTCCGGAAGAGCTTTACAGGCGGATCCAAGAAGAGATCAAGAATACTGGATTCTCCACTGTTGATGATTACATTACTTATATTCTTCATATCAAGCTCGGAAAGAAGAACACTAAGAGCGAATCTACAACAAAAGAAGATGACGAAAGGGTGATCGACCAGCTAAAGTCTTTAGGCTACCTTTAGAAATGACCAAGTGAACCGTCCCTCTTGGCTCTGTTTAGACCCCATCGGAACACCTTGAAACCTATCGGAAGTAGTATTGCTCCAAATATAGAGGCTATCAAGAAACTTTCTGCTGTGCTTGGAGTAAAGATCGATGCACCAGTCAACGTTGAAAGCCTTACAATATGATAGACCCAAGTTTGCGGTAGAATCCAAGACACATTAGATAACCCGGGGATGAAATTATTCAGGAACTGTACAGGGAATGTCATACCTGAAAATATTGAAGATGCGACATTGAGCCCCCAGGTTACAGGGTCACTTGTCTTTGTTACTATTCTGAAGGCCGTGCTTATCATGGCTAAAGAAAAGATTATGCTAGAGGAGATAATCAATGAGATTACAAACGAAAGCGGATTTATTATCAAATGCGCCTTGAAATATACTACGGCGATCGCTAGCTGAGGTATGAAAAGTATTACTGATAAAAGGTAAGGCCAAATAACCGTTCCAAGAATAAATGTTGGAGTCCTCAGCCCCGCCATCAGAATTGTTTCAAGAGTAAAGGGACTGATTCTGCTCTGCACACCTTGCTGTAAAGGAAGTATTAAGCTGGATATAAGTACACCGACGACAAGGAATGAGACATAGTTGGTATTGTATTCTGGAACTGGCCTATTTACGTAAGTCGAATTGAGTCCCCAGCTGATGATGCCAAGAGCGCCTCCAAGAATGCTGATGATTGCCTGGGTTTTATATGTAGACCACCTGCTCATATCCCTTCTGGCCATGGCCCACACCTTGCTGAATTCTATCGGAAACTCCATCAACTCTTCACCTCTGCATTCAGTTTAAGGAAGGCTTCCTCCAACGTCGGTTGTAGAGATTCCAGAGTGAAAATCTCAAGCTTGAACGAAGCGATTCTTTCAAATAGGTCATTATAATTAAGGCTCTTGCTTCCTTCAACATTTATTCTTACGTGCCCGTTTTCGTCCGAATTGTCCCTGAACTCTACCGCATTTACTCCTTTTACCTTGGTTAATGAATCTATTATTTCAGATGCCTTATCATGAACAAAATTAGAGACCACAAGAGAAATATTTATCCTATCAGCCACCATCGACTTTATTTCGGCAGGTGTTCCTATTGCAATGATCTTACCCTTTCTGAGCAAGGCAATTCTGTCACAGATCTGTTCTGCTTCCCACAGATTATGAGTGGCTAGAAGTATTGTCTTTCCTTGCCTGTCTGCAAGGTCGTTCCTAATTAATTTTCTAAACTCTGAAGCAGCTAGAGGGTCAAGCGATGCTGTAGGCTCATCGAAAAGAAGAATCGATGCGTTTGTTAAAAGTGCCCTGCAAAGAAGTAGTTTTCTCATCATTCCTGTGGAATATCTCTGAAACATTACGTTTGCACTCTCAGTCATATTAGTGAATTTAAGGAGGTTATCAATCCTTTGCCTTGCTTCTTTTTTCGGTATACCATAAAGCTCTGCAAAAAACTCAAGATTTGCCCTTCCTGACAATCTGCGGTCAAAGCCTATAGATTCAGAGAGAACGGTCTGTAACCTTTTTACGGCTTCTCTAGGCCTCCTTACTATATCAATGCCATCTACAACAGCATTCCCTGAGTCTGGTAAAACTAATGTGGATAGTATTTTTATTAGAGTTGTCTTTCCTGCACCATTTGGACCAAGTAGACCAAAAACTTCTCCCTTTTTTATGCTAAAGGAGACAGAATCCAAAGCTACAACTCTACGTGAACCATGTCCTGTAATTTTCTTGAAAAAGTTAGAGATGTTAATCACTGAGCCTCTGCCTACCTTCAGGTCTGAATATACTCTGTAGGATTTACTAAGCTGGTTTACTTCTAAGATATAATCTGACAATTCTATCTGCTGGTGTTAATTATTTTTCGTTACACTACCTTCAATTAGTAAGTGGATCTTCTTTGCCAGAACATCCCATGTATAATTCTGAGCTACTCCTAAAGCATTCATGCCAATCCTTCTCCTTTCATCTTCGTCGTTTGCCAGCTCCTCTATTTTGCCTGCCAGTTCGACTACATCTCCTTCACGATAGATCTTGCCAGTTATTCCATCCTTCAGTATATCGGTTACCTGCTTAATCGAACTTGCTATACAAGGCTTACCGCAGGCCATGTATTCCAGAATTTTAAGCGGAGACCCCATTCCTTTCAATTTTCTCTCAACAGAGCTTTTCAGCAAATTATACGGAGCTACTGCTATGTCAAACGCATTTATGTATTGATATACTGCATTATATGGTATGGGGCCGACCATAATTACATTAGACGCGAGTTGTTTTTGCATGTTTTTTATCGGACCAACGAAGATAAACTTAACATCATTCCTTCCTTCAAAATGTCTTGCAGCCTCGAGCAGGTCATCAACTCCATGCCAGGTTTGAAAAGTACCAACATAACCAACAACTACAGTCGAATCATCTATGTTCAGACTATCCCTAATCTTCTTTCTAGCTACTGGGTCAGGTTTGAACAGATTTGTGTTGACTGCAGCTTTTACATAAATGGTTTTACTCTTTGCTATGGCTGGGACCATTCTTTCGTTGTATGCAAGAACTAAACTGCTTGCAGTCATAGAAATTTTGCTGTATCTTGGTCCAATCAATTCAAGAATCAACGGCTTTTTGACTATCTTGGAAGCTATAGCACCAGCTCCGAATGCAGTCTCCCTCTCTATGATGAAATCCACTTCATTAATCTTTGATATGTAGGATGACTCTAGCCCTGCATACAGTGTGAATATGCTCTTTAGGTAAGTGCTATAGCCAAGTGAAGTAATGTTGGATTCGTTGTTTCCATCAACGTAAGAAACTTCTTTTTTTGTAAGCGGTCCTAAAAAACCCCTGTAAAGCCTGTGAAGTGTTATTCCAGAGATTTTCTCGATTCTTTTTTCATGAGGTGACCTCCTGCACACAACATGTACATCATCTCCCAGCCTAGCAAGAGCCAAAGAAAGTTCCAGGACATGTGTTGATGCCCCCCTGTAGTGAGGAACATGGACGTCAGGGGCAACATAGCAGATACCAAATTTCAACTACTTATTCACTATTTGTTTCCTTATTAATAGTTCAAGCATCCCAACAGCAATGAAAATAAGAAGAATTACTGCACCAAGAGCTACGCCGGGAATCACTGATGCCATAGCCTTAAGCGGTATCATGTCAGAGATTCTAACGAAACCTGTACCAGCTACATAGGCACTGAACAGAGCCAAAAATGTTGCAGTGCTTTTGCCAAGCCTTGAGAAGAGAGCAAACGGTATAGCTCCAGCATAAAATGCAGCTGCTCCGTGCTGCGAATAGTAATTAATTGTCGCATTATCTCCAAACAGCTGCATAAATGTACCTATAATGTGTCTTATTCCTTCATAGGTTTGTGCTCCAGCGCCTAAAGGAGGTACTCCTGATAGGTTGACTAATGCAAGCTGGCTGAATAGATTTCCTAGATTGCCTGGGTCTATCAGGATAAATAGACCTGCCCCAACAAAAGCGAAGAAACCAAGGAAATCGAGTTTAGACCTTGCTTCCTTTGTGAATAGCACCCCAAGTAGAAAACCGAGTGCTCCTGACAGCATCCTGGGCCTAGTCCCTCCTCCAAAGCCAAGCATTCCTACTGCAGTTGTGTCATGACTGGTACTTGCATGCAGTCCAACGGGTATTCCCAAGAATACAGTTGTTACAATATATACCGTTTGGGCAAATAAGAACGTCAGAACTGAAAAAGCAATAGCCTCTGCAATACCTCCAAACCCCTTTTTGCTTCCTTCTATGATTGCACTTGAAAGAAATCCCAGAGCGAAGAACACTATGACAAAAGACATTACTCCTTCAAATAGAACAACAGGGATGTAGATACTCTCTGGAGTTACTATGCCAAGAGGATTTGCCCTATGATGAATTGATAGAAGTGCCTTGGTAAGCTGGCTTACATTTTTTAGAAATATGAGTTGATAACTTGGATAGAGGTGCTGCAGAACTAAGGTGTCATTGCTGTTCATGTACTGAGTTAAAACTATTATATGATAAGACGAAGTAAGACCTTCGGTATCAAGGGGAGGAGGATAATCTGCAAGAATAACAGCATCAAAAGCTCCTAAAGTAGACATCGTGTCGAATTTATCCGTTCCAGTAACTTGTAATGGGGTTAAATAGGTCCAGTTTGCGGCTGTTATGTAAGGCGATATCAAAGGAGTTGTTCCGGGAGTTGAGGCTAAGTATGCTCTTGGCACAGGGGAAGGGCCAAACACAAACGCAAAACCAATCATCAGTACAGCAGAGAGTACGAAGAGAGCCAGCCATTTCTTTGCATTGAAAGGCCTTAGACCTATGTTCAGCTTGATTGTATGTTTTGATAAACCATTCCCTATAGCGATAGGCCTTATTCTAGCACTGGCGAAGCTCTTTACCTTGCTCATGTAATTTCTGAAATTCCTATAAAGAACTACTGCCAACGGAACAACTGCAGCAAAAGCTGCGAGATACAGGAATACAAAGTAATCTCTGTAAGGTTGCTGGTAAAGTACTTCCACATAGCGTGAATTTCCTGGAACTTCTATCGAATAATATAAATGACCGTTTATTAAAACTTGATTACTGACAGATTTGGAGCTTGGCGATGGAGAAACTGAATATATCTGCATTCCAGTAGTTTGTGGTATTAGCACTCCAAATGGTGCAGGTATGTAAGGGGGCCCATTGGCAGATACTGCCACAGCAGGTATATCTGCTACATTCCTGTAGAATATGCTAGGGTCGCCAATGCTTCCTCTTATGATGAAGTTAAAGTCCTGAACACCCTCTGGAAACGTTATTACTAACTTGTTTATTCCGTAGAAACCTTGAGAAGCGCTGAAGTTTGCTCCTTTAGGAAGCCCGGATATTCCATTCAGCGTAAACGAATAGAAAACTGTTATCTTTAGATTGCTTGCATTGAATGGAATGATATGCCCTGTCAGCTGCAAGTTTACAGTGTGGTCAACAGTTCCAAAGAGCGAATAATGCTGGCCCAAAATTACCTGATAGACGACGTTGAAGTAAGGTGACTCTTGCTGCGCATGTATGTAAGCAGCATTGTGGGGCAGGGATAATGCCAACAGAATTGTAATGAGAATGATAAGTCGTCTTGCTTTAATCATAAAATTCATTGAGTATTATCAGGTTGAACCGCGTCTGCTGAAGACATAGAGGGCAAGCGCTGCTATTACAATTGCAACTGCTGCTGCGGTTTCTATTAGAAGCTGTGTTTGGGCTGAATGATATGGAGTAGTTATGGAAAAGACTTCGTTGTTCATAGAAGCTCTTAAAGCTTGAGATAGTTGACTGCCATCAGGCTGGGTAAGAATTACCACATAAATGGCATTAGCAACTGCTGGAAAGTTGAACATTCCATTCAAGTCTGTCATCCCCTGAATTGTGAAATTGCCTGTGCTGACAGATATTGGGTAGTTTGTCAACGGCTTTCCTCCTTCAGTCTTTGCTTCAACAATAATGTTGTAAACGGAGGCATTGATAGTTAGAGTTTGAGGCTTATCCAGGCCTACAAACACCGAATACAGCTGGTAATTCTGATAATATACATTTACAAGGTATGTCCAGGGCACCAGCTGCAAAGTTGCCATACCTGAAGAATCTGTTTTAAGAGCGATTCGCAGAGTAGACCCAAGTGGGTTTATCAGGACTGATGCGCCTTGAACAGGATTTTTGTCAGAGTTCAAAACTACAACTTTCATCTGGTTGCCAGTAAAATTCAAGTTTACTGCTGTAAAGGAAATGTTCGTTGCCTGTCTTATAGGTATTTCATTATAAGGGATTAGTAAAACTGGAGAAAGGAGCTGCAGCGATGCAACTTTTGTGCTATTAAAATAGATGGAGGGGTTCATCGAAGAATAGGAAGAGTAGACTATCATGGAGCTTGGTGTAAGACTGACGTTACCTTTTGGTGAAGCTGTTATTGCTGAGAACGACGAACCGGATGATGGTGTGAAGTTCAGCTGCTGAGCTAGTAGAAATGATGAATTGAAGCTCAAAATGCCTGTCGGAGGCGGAGAGAATTTCAACGGTTTGTAACTGAATGTCAGAGTTGGAGATGTATATCCAAGTGATGCAGAGAGCAAGTCGTTAGCCGGGGTGGACCAGCTGATACTTGCTTCACCAAAGTTTAATTCAACCTGTCCGACGAAACCTGGAGGACTGTAGGCAATGATTCTCAGCCTGAACTCAAATGTTGAATAGTTGAGCAAGCTATTCAGTGATATTGATAATCTGTGCCAGTTTCCATCTGCAATAAGGTTTGAAGCCAGTGTTGTATTTGCAGGGGTAGATGAACCTGCTATGGGAAATACTATGGTGTTGGTAAAATTACCTCTAAGTGTTGGGTCAATATCTAGAGCAAGGTAAGCGTATGGTATCTTGCTGCTCAAGCTTGATGATGCAATATCTGCAGAATAGAGCAAGGATAAATTGGTTCCAAGAGAATTCAGAACAGTGTAATTATTGGACAGAAGCATTGCGGATGAGGTTGCATTAGGAGTGAAGACCCAGCTGGCCACCCTTCCTGTGAAAGTTCCCAAAACTGTTGAGAAGTATTTGGAAGATGCATAGGACGACGCATTTCCGCTGAACGATGTCTTTGTATACCATACAGACGATGCAGTAGCAAACGATGGAGATGGTACATCATAATATATCAGGCTATTGTAGGAAAGACTCTCAGGCACCCAGCTGAGACCTTTAAGTGGTATTGAAACTGAAGTACCTGTCGATGGTAAAGTCAGATTTGAACGGCTGAATGCTGCGTTCCAAAGTATAGCTGAATCTGGAAGATATTGATTGTAAAACACTTCATTACCCAAGGTTACGATCAGATTCTTGAACTGTGATTCTATTTGTGCTGCCAAGCTTGATGAACTCGATGAAACCGACCATACTGTTTCAAGATGGAAGGATGCCGAAGGCTGCAGTTGACCTATAGAATATGATATTGCCGCCGCAGACGGACCTCCCGAAGTGTAACTGTTGGTCAGGTTGTCCAACCTTGTTGCATTGATAATCGATTGAACGCTCCCTGCATCAACAATTTGAGGAGTATAGTTTGAAGATATACCTGAATATGTATCACCAACGTATCCGTAAAGAATATTTGATGATGAGTTATAGACTACTCCTGAAACTCCGAACGATGCTAGCTGTGAAAGGTCAAACAGTTGAGTGATTTGCAAAGAATTGATTTGATTGTTAGATGGATTTGAGACGAAAGTCAACAGGTTGAATGTGTCATTGTATGCTATAAGCAATTTTGTTATCTGCACAGGCCCTGCGTTGAGCACAAGTTTTGAGGCAGTGAAATTATATTGTGCCACTGTTCCTATAGTTTTCCATTGCTTCTGTATTTCATAGCTTGATGAAGCTATTTGAGAAAAACCAAATTCTTGACTTTGAGGGTTGGAGAAGGAAAGCTTGTCATATAATGAGAGAAAGAAAGTGTTTGCGATGCTTATATTCAGAACTGACCCCTGCTGATATCCTTGTGAAGAAAGTGTAAGGACTCCTGAATGCAATATAGTGCTAGAAGATGATGACCTGTAGGATGGAACTGAAGATGATGGATTGCCATAATAGATTTGGTAGGTTTGAGAAGAATTGGGAGCAATGTTAACCAGAAAAAGTATGAGCGCTGACGTCACGAAACCTCCGGTATAGTTTTCCGAGACTATGAACGATGGAATTTCATAACCAGTTGCATTGACTATCCTTACTTCTTTAATTGCGCTAAGAAGATGTCCAGGCTCGAAGTTCAAATTTATGAGTACTGGCTTCATCTGGAAAGATTGATTGAAGGGATTTGTCACTGTGATGTTCCTTTCGAATACGTAGTTTGTGTTCCACCAGCTGAATGAAGAACCAAAAGATTGTGCTGATGAAATATGTATATCGCTGAGACCAGAAACAATTACAGTTGTAAGTAAAAGGATTACAAGTACTGCTGAGATAAGATTTTTCAAACTTTAAACCTCCAGACAAGTCTAGGCTCTCCTTGCAGTACAGAAATTCTTTCTTCAACTATATTCAACCACCTTAGCCTGTCGATAAAGCTTGCTATCTTCTGCCAGCTGAGGTCATTCGAATAAAGTTTAGCTTTCCGCATCAGCTCCATTCCGCTATTACTTTTGCATTTATCAATCAGCAAAGAAAGAAGTCTAAAATCTTTTAAGCTAAGAGCTAGAGTTCCATCAAAGACTCTTCTATTTTTTGAATCCAAAGTTCTAACGTAGGAAGTAAATGCTAACATCAAAGCTATAATCAAAACTGCCTCAATAATACCTAACCATTTCACTATAAATGTTGAATAGATATCTGTGAAAAGGCTTGTCGAACGTTGCGAAGAGCTAAATGCGTTGAGCGAGCTTACAATTATGCGAAGAGATGTGCCATCTTCCTGCAGAAAAGTTTGCGCATCTTCACCAACAAGAATAGCTGCAAAATTGGCTGTTATGTTCTGACCATTAATCACTTTGACGGGGTAAGAAGTCATATAGCCAAGATAAGGTGTATTTGATACATTCCATGCATATTGTGGATAAGTGCTTGTTGATGTTTTTGAACCGATAGGCTTAGCAGAAGTCAAGGTCAGAAGCTCTGACTGAGCGATACCTTGTGTGTTTGCCAAAACAAGGTAAGCTTTCTGGCTCAGTATATTCCCATAAGTCATGTTGTATATGTATACATTACCTATTGCTAAGTTTTCAACTTTAGGATTAGAAATTGATATGCCTGGCAAAGATGGAATAGGAGCTAATGTCTTTGTATATGCAAGGTTCATCATTTTTACCACCGGATACCCGTTTTCTTGCTGATAGGCATAGACACTAACTTGAAAAGAGCCTAACAGCACGAGCATTACAAGCAATAATACGAGAGCTCTCTTTGAAGGCAAAAGAAAAGGAATATGGTCTAGTAGCTTCCCGCAATAAAGGCAGAAATTTCTGCCTTCTTTCCTGTATTGGGGGCATAATTCGCAATCATTTAATTCCACTTTTTTAACCCTAAGCGAAACATAACCTAGTAAGCTAGAGACGAGTAAGAGCAATAATGTAAGGGGTAATTCCAACTCAGTCGCATATGATAAAGCGAGAAGAACAAATGTCAATGATGGCGAAGATAAAAGCAATGCACCCCTCCCTCCAATATACCCAACTGCAAGCAAAAAGGTAAGGACTGCTCCGACCATCTGCAACAATCCACTCTGTAGATAAGTTCCGGCAACAAATATGATGAATGTCAGAAATGAAAAGTAAAGGCGAATAGGTGATGACAGGTATAGACAACCAGAAAACCTTCTCAAAAGGTAAAATTCGAGGAAAGAAAAGAGCAATGCTATAGATGCAGTGTATGCTAGAAACCTATATGGATGTACAGAGTAGCTGAAATAAAGGAGTGCTGGGACATAAGAATAGTATAACATGATTAATGCTATGGGCAGCGATAGTATTAATGAAAATAAAAGCCTCTTAGTGACTGGATTCAACACAGATTCCTTGAATTAATTCTGCACTTTATGCCTTGATATTGCTCTCTGAGCAGATGGGTCATATCTGCACTCAACATGCACAATCTTTTTCCCTGTAGCCTTTGCTGCGCTCTGCGCTAGGGAAGCGATCAGGGGGCAACCCATGCAGCTGCACACGTTTTTGGTCATCTGTTCTTGCACGCAGAGGCTTCTAACGAACGGTTTATCCATAGTGCATTGCATTTCTCCGTCTTCGAACTTTATCTTTGCAGATTCAGCAAGGCCAAGTCCCTGAGTTATGGTCTTGACTAACCAGCTCTCGATGTAATCTTCGCCCTTTCCGTTCAGGTCGCCTAGTTCTCTCTCATAGCTCCTGACTAAACCTTCTCCTATAGGCTCAAGCGTCGAAGAGATTATCTGATTATCTTCTCCTTTCATTATTTGCATATGGTCTCCTTCAAAGCCTGAAACGAATACTGCCTTGAAATCCCCATAACGCTGTCTGAGAATATTCGACAAGGCAAGAAGTGAACCTAGCGAAGCGTCGCTTGCAGGATATAGCTTTATTCTCGGCTCCAGCTGAGTCAATATCAGAGCTGCACCTATTATAAATGCTGCAAGGGAGCCTAACTCATAAACAAGAGCTAGTGTCTCATAGGATAGTATGAAAAGCCCTGCGCTCAGAATAAGCATTATCAGTCCGAGCAGCCTTGAATTCTGAGCCCTTGACCTCCATAACCTTACTCGCAGTAGTTCAACCTCGCTAAGTATTTCACCCTGCTTTTCCTCTTCAATTGCTTTAGGTCTTTTCGGCATAGCATTGATGAATGTCATAAATGATGTTGCCAGGAATATCAGCAGTAAAGCCAGTATCGCAGTGGTTCTCGTTGAGTACTGAGTTATTGGTACTCCTCTGAACAAAGACTTGATACCATGATGATAGATAACATAGTAAGTGGGATAGTCCAGCAATAAAGCAGAAACAATCACAAAAGAAAGAAGTATTGTCATCCTCTGCTTTTTCTTTTGGTCTTCGACATATTTCCTGATAAGAAATATATTCAGAAGAGCCGTTATTACAGCAGCCAGAATAAGTAAGGACATTCTAACAGAATACTGAGTTATTGATACTCCAGCAAAGAATGCTGAGGGGCCATAATAATACATTGCATAATAGGTAGGATAATTTGCCACGATAGCTGATATTGCTGTCAGAATGAAGAGCAAAGTTATTGCATTCTTAAGCATTGTTTCATTCATACCAGTTATTTAACCCTCTGTAATACTTCTTTTCTATTCTGTCTGTACCACTCTATGAAGTAGGAGATACCTTCTCTTAATGGAACCTGAGCCTTCCAACCAAGCAATTCCTGAGCCCTTTTGTTGTTGCAGAGAGTCCTAGGGAAGTCTCCCTGGTAGCTTTCCTTGAATATAGGTGACTTATTTGAGTTAAGGGCTTCGGCAATCATCATAGCCACATCAGCAATCTTGTATTCCCTGCCATAACCTATGTTGAATACTTTGCCAGAGCTCTCTTCCCTTATTGCAGAAAGGATTGTTGCAGATACGATATCAGAGACGAATGTGAAATCTCTAGATTGATTTCCATCGCCAAAGATTACTGGGCTTTCGTTATTCATTATGCTCTTTACAAATGAATATATGACTTGGTCAGGTCTGCCCCTTGGTCCATAAACAGAAAAGTATCTTAGACATGTTACCTGCAGTCCGAAGCTTTCATAATAAGCCAAGCAATACTTCTCAGCTGCAAGCTTGCTGGCGCCATACACACTGGTGGGGTTTGTTGGATGGTTCTCATCTATTGGAACTCTTACAGTCTTTCCGAAGACTGAAGATGACGAAGCAAAAACAAACTTCTTCACCTTATGCTTTACAGCAGCATTCAGAACGTTTATAGTACCATCTACATTGATGCTGTTTGTTTTCATCGGGTCCAAATTGCAGTACCTTATCCCAGCCTGTCCTGCCAGATGAAAGACTATATCTACCCCCTTGCAGGCTGAATCAACAAATGACTGGTCTCTTATATCTCCCTTTACCAGGGTATACTTTGGATTCGTAAGGTTATGCCTGACATTATCCTCCTTTCCAGGGTAGAAGTCATCGAAGTTATCAATAACAGTAACCTTACATCCTAATCTTAGCAACGAATCAGCTAGATGTGAACCTATGAACCCTGCTCCTCCCGTCACAAGTACTTTGGTTCCGCTTAATTCGAGCAATCAGTTCATAACCTTTCTATATTCTGCTGCTATCTTCTTTGCAAGATTTTCAAACGTAAACAACAATGCTCTTTCCTTCCCCGCCTCACCCATCCTTCGCCTCAATTTATCATCCTGTAAAAGTCTGATTATGGCTTCAGCCATGCCATTGTGGTCTGCAAAACGTGTTATCATTCCGCACGAACCATAACCTACTTCAAAAGGCAATCCTCCGACATTTGTAACAACAACAGGTTTTCCTTGAGCCATGGCTTTCAAAACTGCCTGGCTAAATCCTTCAAAACTACTCGGCATGACAAGTATATCACATGAAGCCAGAATATCCCTTTCTTCTTCAACATCAGTTACAGGTTTATGGAATAATACATTATTTAGAACACCTATGCTGGAAGCGAGCCTAATTAAACGGTCAGAGTATCCTGTATAGTCCGGTCCTACTAGCAAGAGCCTGACATTTCTAGAGAAGGTTAAAATTGCTCTCATTGAAAGTATAAGGTGCTGCAGTCCTTTCTGTGGGCTTATTCTTCCGATATAGAGAATTAAAGGTCCATTACCAAATTTCTTCGTAAAACCTTCCTTGTTTCCTGGGATTAAGTATGAAGAGGGCATCCCGCTAGGCTCGACTTCAACCCTGTAATCTTCTATGCCGAACGACCTTACCCATTTAACCAGCTCAGGGTATCTGACAAAAACCAGTTCAGAACCTCTGAACAGAGCAGGAGTCACCAATCCATCGTAAATGCCGAACATGGCAAGTTTTAACGAGCCATAATCTGCATGTGTTGTAAACGGCCCATACGTTGTAAGTATGAATGGAGTTGAAGTGTTTCTAGCTGCAAAGAAGGCGTTTACACAATAAAGGTCATGACTGTAAACATGTATTACATCATGCTTTATAGATAAAAGAGCTTTGTATAGATTGGGCCAGAACCTCAGCCTGTAACTCAAGTCAATTGTAACAGGTAATCTGTGAATATACATTCCATCTATGACTTCTTCTTTAGGCTCAAGCTTCCTCTTGAGAACCGAATCAGGTGTATATATATGCACTTGAAAGCCGAGTCTGACAAGCTGGCTTCCTATTCCCCTTATGTATGATTCAATTCCTCCTATCATAGGATAGAAGGATGGTGTTACTATAGCTAGGGATTTAGAGGCTGACAATTATTTTACCCTTGTAGACGCTTTCTACAGAATCTATAACTTTCTTCCAGGTATGCTCGTAAGCCATGGCCTTCGCAGCCATACCAATTCTTCTAGCATAGTCCTCATCTTCTATAATATGTATTAATGATTCTGCAAGAGCCAATGAATTTCGAGGCTCCACCAGTATTCCGTTTACACCTTCTTCAATGATGCTGGCAGGTCCATCAGAATTAGCTGCTACTAATGGCTTACCATGTGCTGCAGCCTCAAGCAGAACTATACCATAAGGTTCGTATATGCTTGGCAAAACAAATGCAGAGCATGATCGGTAAGCAGCAAGTTTATCATCTTCAGATAATGGTCCTGTAAACAAAACATTTTTGCTCAGGCCTAGCTGTCTTGTTTCGATTAGCAGCTTCTGCATGTACTCTTCCTCTTCTCTCTCAGTTACACCACCGGCTATTACCAGGTAAAACTCTTTATGCTTCGCAAAGATAAGTGAAAAAGCATGGAGCAGGTATTCTATACCCTTTATTCTGTTGATTCTTCCAAGATACAATATGAATCTCTTGTCTTTTAAATCAAACCTCGTTAGGAAGCTCTCTGTATCTACATCTTCAAAGTGTTTCGGGTCCACACCGTGCGGTATGGTAACAAGTTTGCTATGGTCTATTCCTAGTGAAGAAAGCTTTTCAGCCTCCGATTTTGTCAGAGAAATGACAGTGTCGAACCTTCTAAGAGAAAAATGACCGAAGGTGCTGTCATAAAGGGGAATAGCTAACCTTGTCAGTGTTTTTCTCATAGTCAGAGGTGGAAAGGGTGAATGGGCTGTCAGTATAGACCTGCAGCCAGAGACCTTTGAGGCTAACAATGACAAATCAGAATGGGGATGCCTGTAGACATGGGTGTGAACAACATCGAATTTGCCCTTGAGCAGCTCTCTGACCACTCCAGGCCAGAGTCTTGCAAATTCCCCTATAGTGAATACAGAGTTGAACCTTTTTACTTCTATTCCGTCTATGCATTCCCTTCCGCAAAACTTTCCGCCATTTCTGTCGCCAATGTATGTAAATACATGAACTTCATGACCCCTCTCCGCAAGACCTCTTGATAATCCATAAACATGCCTTTCTACCCCCCCTTCAACAGGATAAAAGTACGGGGTAACTTGGGCTATTTTCACTTAAGGCGAAACCCCTTCAGCAACCATGCTGGGTAAATTTTCCTTTTGGTTCATGTATTTTGCCAAATTTTCCATTGTCATCGTTTTAATCAATCCAGATTTCTTATAGCTAGATAAGCGGTAAAAGAGAGGCTCCAATACCCTATTGGTATATTCTTTGGCCGAAGGTAAAGCTATATCCCATGGATGCGTCCATAGGTGAAAGACGCTTCCCGTTTTGACGCATAGGTCCAAAAGACGGATTGGCAAGAAATCTTGATAGTACATATTTGAGCCTGCATACGCTACTGGAGAAATATTCCAAAGTCCCTCATTCTTCGTTGGCATCCCTATCCTTCTATCTTTTCCCCTGTATGCAATGAACCCCAGCTCTCTCAACGTATCAAAATGACCTACTTTATTCCAAGGGAAGATAAAAGTCGAAAAATCAGAAATTCCAACTACGGCCTTGAACTTGTCAAGGTCTTCAAGAAGCTCGGACTTTGTGCATCTGGATACATCTATATGGGAATATGTATGGACAGCTATTTCTTTTTCAGATGTTGATGAAAGTATTTGTTCAAAAACGGAATCATAATCTTGAACAGTCTTACCGCAGACGGCCCATGTCAAAGGCACCTCATACTTCTCTGACAATGAAAGCAGTACCTTAGTTCCTTCAGAGTTTGCTAACGCTCTGCTAGGGTTTGTAACATCGAAGTCGATGGAAATACAGCAAACCGGTTCTTTCAACTCTGACATGACGGGTTCATATTTTACTTTCATGAGATTCATCACTAGTCTTTTTGCGCTTTCAAATGCCAGTGGATTGCTCGATAAAGCCAAGCCAATGGCGGATTTCTTGACATAAGACTTAAATCGGAGCATGGTCAAAGATACTTCTAATAATACATAATATGAATTATAAAGATATAAAAATGGAGCCTAAACCCATAAGTTTTATATTTTTCAGCTTATAAATTCAAAAACGGGTGTGCCGAGGTAGATCGGGGCAAAGGGCGTGGCCTGGGTTCATCTGGAATCTTGGCCCAGGACACCCCCACACCTGTAGATCCTTTAATCAATCGAACAGCCTTTCCTTTATTATTTTATAACTTTCTACCAGACGCAGGCCCTCTTCAGTAGCCTGATAGAGCCTTCCTCCAAAGGTGTTCTCTACGGAGACAAGCCCCTTCCTCTCAAGCGTTTCTATTATCTTCTTCAGCTCGCTGTAAGATATGTTCGCAGACCTCATTATGTGGGTTGGCCTAAGTGGTCTGAGAGATACAGCCTGCAGTATATCCATGAGAATATCTATCTGTGACCTGCGCTTCAGAGGCTCTTCCTGCCCTTCCTTCTCGTTCGTTTCCCTGATTTCGTTTATCATCAGCCTTACTGGATTGTCCATGCTTCTCACAAGCAATCCAGCTTTCTCCTGGAAAGCCTTTCTTTCTTCTTCGTCTTCGATGAACCTTTCAACATAACTTGCAATTATTCTTGGCTCTGTTGAGTGGTTAATGTAGCGATGAAGCTCTGTAACTGGCTTTGATGGAGTCCAGTATATTGAACTGACTGCAGGCTTGCCAAGTATGAAGGCTTCCATCAGCATTGTTTCTGCAGCTCCAAGTGCTACATCAGCAAACGCAACAGGATTAGAGCTTACTGATTTTGTAAGGATTGTTGCACCCATTCTGGAATAGGTTATCTTTTGCTGTTCAGTCCTTGGTAATACAACAACCCCAGCATCTATTCTGTCCATGATTATCTGAACAGCCTTCTCAAGTATAGGTTGCGAGCTAGGGAAGAAGCTGGCAAACTCTGGCTCAGGTCTGACAAACAGAACTGGCCTATCCACACTCATTTCTCTGTATGGGTCAGAGCCTTCCACCCTTTCGTCTTTCAGGTAACATGCATGAAAACCGTTGAACAGAACAACCTTCTCAGGGTCCGTAACTCCATTCTGGTATAACTCTTGGAAGGTGTAGAACCTTGGTGCAAATATCTTACTTGCTAGTGGAAAGACCATTTGATTAACATGCTTTTCTCTTTCATCATAGAAGAGTGTCCAAGCTGGTATGTTGAGACCGAATGCTATCCTGACAGCTTCTGGCCATCTTTCAGTCAGCAGTAGGTCAGGTTTTTCATTCTTAACAATCGGCAGAAGCTCCTGTATGTTGCTTGCATAGGCTTCGAGCTTGCTTGTTATATCTCTCCCGCCATGTCTTCCGACAATTCTGTAAGGTATTCCCTTTGCTTCGAGAATCGAGGATATCCTGTCATGCTCCCTCGCAGTGACCATGAACTCGAATTCGTTCTCAAGCTCTTTGATCAGTGGGGCAAAAAAGTTCGCTTGGAAAGGAGTACTCATTGCTACCCATATTTTCCTTATTCTAGTCTTTTCAGCCATAGCTGTCACTACTTACATTAAGAATTGGGTTATTATGATGGCAAGAAGAGCATATGCAGCTTCCATGATAAGAAGCGACTTGACAAGATTCTTTTCAGACATAGCTGAGATATTCATGAAAGCATGAGCAAGAGCTGGATATGACGGCGGTATCAGCTTTCCGTCACTTGCTACAGTTGTATTGCCAAATATCCCTCTCTGCGCAAAAGGTCTTCTGTGAAGCATCTTCAGCGTAAAGTCAAAGGCCGCAGGCATGCTGACAACTATCGCGGCAAATTCCAGCCTTCCAACTAAACCAATCGCTGCAACGGCAGCTCCGCTCATAAGTGTACCTGTGTCTCCTGGAAATGCCTTTGCAGGATACCAGTTATATTTGAGAAATGCAAGGTAGCCTCCCAAAAATATTATACCTATCAGCGATGCGTCATACTGACCTCTTATCCATGAGAGGAACGTTAATGCTGCTATAGCAATGCTAGCAGTACCCGCTTCAAGACCGTTAAAGCCAGCAAGTATGTTGCTGAAGTTTGCTGACGTTGTTACTGCCAGAGGAACCACCAATAATGGATAAAGCAGGCCAAATGGGACTGAGCCTATTAATGGGAAGTTTATACTGGCTCTTCCCCACAGGACGTACACCAAAGGAATAGATGCTATTGCTACGAGAAATGGTTTGTAGCGTTGCCTCAAACCAACAACGTCATCGACCATGCCAACTATACCCACTAGCACAACTGTTGAGAAAGCTGCAAAAAATGTCAGAGATAACGGGTCCAGAAGAGGATAGGCTAGAACTAATGCTACCAAAGATGCTATTAGTATTGATGCTCCTCCCATTTCTGCTCTTACGGGTTTGTCAGCTTTGTGAATATCTAGCCCCGTTATGCCATATTTTAACAACCTTGGAATCAAAAATGGCATTAGTGCGAATGTAACAGCAGATGTCACTCCGAGCAGAATGAACGCTGCTAAAATATTCATATCTTGGCTCCCTTATTATTGCTCAATCTGGCTACTCCTCTCCAGAGAAGCACGCAACCTATTGCAAACCCTGCAACCCATGCAGCAAGAGAAATAATTCCGTGCCAGAAGGGCTCAAGAAAGTCAGTAGCTCTCCATACTAGCAGCATCAAAAGGGCTGAAAGGCCTACAACTCCAAGGCTCATTACGGTAACTATGTCAGCTTTTGTCAACGGTTTGACACTACTCCTTCAACGGAGCTGCTTTCACTTGATAGTATCTCATCGTTGACCCTTTCGAAATCAGTCATTGAGCCAACATCTGCCCACTTTGCATCTTCAAAATAGGCATTCAGCCTTTCGCCGCTTGAGATCAGCTTTGGAAAGACTTCTCTTTCGAGGCTGGATGATTTTCCTTCGGGTATATAATCAAAGATGCGCTTTTCAAATATGTATATTCCTGCATTTGCAGAATATGACAGTGTTGGTTTCTCCTCAAATCTTTCTATCCTTCCATCGAGAGCTATCGAGATATGGCCATAAGGAACCTTCACTTCGAACTTTTTGACAGCTATTGTCCCTATACCCCCCTTCATTCTATGGGTTGCAACTAAATTATGAATATTCAGGGTTGTCACTATATCGCCATTCATAGCTAGAAATTGGTCATCGAGTAAATGTCTTGCCGTACCTAATTGACCAGCTGTACCAAGAGGAGTATCAGCTTGCGCATACTGTATTTTTACTCCTAGCCTGGAACCATCTCCGAATGAGTTAATTATCTGGTCCTTAAGATAAGCAACACAAACTATAAACTCACTTATTCCGTATTCATTAAGGTACTTTATCGTCCTTTCCAAAAGAGGCTTTCCTGCAACAGGCAAAAGGCACTTTGGCATGACGTAAGTTAAAGGTCTAAGTCTAGTGCCAGCTCCACCTGCCAAAATAACAGCCTTCAAGTATCTGTCCCTCCCTGTATCTGATATAACGGCGGTATCATTTCTCTTACAGCTTTCAACTTCTCCAGATATTCTTGTTTTAACTGTCTGTACTTGTTAAACTCGGATATGAAAGCCCTACCTTTCTCGCTTACAAAGTAAAGGCCCTGTCTTTCCAGCAACAGCCCTCTTCTGAGCATCATGGTGATGTGCCTTTCAGCAGACTTCTGAGGCAGGCCTGAGGCCTTAACCAGCTTTGTCTTGTTAGCTCCCCTTCTTGCTGTATCAAGAAGAGCATACGCAAGCTCTGCCCTCGACCGTCTCACCAAAGCATTATTTTCTCCTGAATTATCATGGTTTGATTGATAAATATCGCGAACATTCAAAAACAGACTTATCCTCTGCTATAGGTAATGCAACCCCAGGTAGATTATGTAATTCCTGTCCCTTCTCCAACTTTCTGATGAATTATTGCCCCAGGAAGTTGCAGCTGATGAAAATGCCCAAGCAAGCCTCATACCCTTCACTATTGCATTGTAGATGCCCTGTCCGAGCTCCGCCAGACGCTTTATCACTGAGACCAAAGCCCTCAGCAGTGCAAAACTCTCGAACTTTATCTTAAGGCTGAGTGAAAGACTGAGGAGGGACCTTTGGTCCTTTGTTAGCTTAAACCATAAACCATTGCGCCTGGAAGAGACTATGCATCTCTTAAGAAGGGAGCGTATGGGCTCTTTTTTTGTGGCTGTAGTTGTTCCGGACAAAGGCTATATTTGGCCTTATGCATTCCTTATTTAAAGTCCCATGGAAGATAACAGGCTACTATTGATATTGCTGCATCGTTGTTATGCATAATATTTTATTTTTGTATATAATAAATATCATAATTATAAGTATGTACTACTAGCTGAGGAAAAAGACTGGCCAGGTAACAAAAAACAAGTTGAAATAGAAAATACGCAGAGATGTATACTGAATAATTATATATAATTAAGATTTTCCTGCAGCCAGGAAATGGTAAAATATACTACTGTATCTATACCGCTCAACCTGCACAAGAGAATTGAAAAACTCCTTGAAGGAAAATCTGGCTTCAAGTCAGTCTCAGATTATGTTACCTATGTGCTGAGAGAGGTTGTAACAATGCATGAGACCAAGAAGCTGCCAGAGCCATTCAACATAAACGACCTGAAGGAACTGAAAGAGAGGCTGGTAGCTCTTGGATACATCTGAAACCTTTGGAGTGTTTAGCCTGTGAAGGTAGCAGTATTTGGCCTTGATTCTGTTCCGCCCGAGATGATCTTTGAAAAGCTGCTTGATAAGTTACCTAACATCAAAAAAATGTACCAAAAGGGCATCCATGGACCATTACGCACCTGTCATCCTCCAATAACTGTTCCGGCATGGATGGTCATGATGACAGGAAAGAATCCTGGAAAATTGGGGATATACGGTTTCAGGCATAGAAAGAATAATTCGTACAATGAAGGTTATATCGTTAATTCTACCCATATAAAGGAAAAAACCTTATGGGAAATTTTGGCAGAAAGAGGAAAGAAATCGATTGTAATAGGGGTTCCTCCTAGCTATCCGGTCAGGCATCTAGAGAACGTTACGATCGTTTCATGTTTTCTGACACCTAGCCAGGAAAAGGATTTCACAAATCCGCCAGAGCTGAAGGAAGAGATTTTGAGATTAACAGGTGGCAAATATCTTTTTGATGTGACTTTCAGGATTGAAGATAGAGAGAGTATCAAAAAGGAGTTGTTCGAGATGACTCAAAAAAGATTCGATGTTGCTGAATATTTGGCAAAAAAGCAAGATTGGGACTTTTTCATGTTGCACGAAATAGGTTTTGATAGATTGCATCATGCCTTCTGGAAATTCTTTGACCCTGACCATCCTAAATATGTTAAAGGGAATGCATACGAAAAAATTGACGAAGAGTATTATGAAATGGTTGACGCAAGAATAGGAAGATTGATGGATTTATTTCAGGAAGATTGTACAACTTTTCTTCTTTCTGACCATGGCTCTGCAGGCATGAAGGGAGCTTTCTGTGTAAACGAATGGCTTGAAAGAGTCGGATATCTTGTATTCAAGAGCAAACCACATGATAAGGTCGAGATAGAAAAAGCTGAAATTGACTGGGCAAAAACCAAGGCTTGGGGTTGGGGAGGATATTATGCAAGAATATTCTTCAACGTAAAAGGGAGGGAGCCTCAGGGGATTATACTGCCTGAAGAATTAGAAAAAGAAAAGAAAAGGCTGACTCAGTTAATATTGAGTATAACAGACCAAAGAGGTAGACAGATGAAAAACCATGTATTCGAGCCGGAAACATTGTACGGAACAGCAATAGGAGATAAGCCCGACCTGATGGTCTACTTCGATAACTTGTTCTGGAGGTCTGCAGGCACTGTGGGCCATAAATCAATATATCTGGATGAAAACGATACAGGCCCAGACGATTCTGTGCACTCTATGGATGGGATATTTCTCATGTACAATCCTCAAAAAAACGAAAAAAGGAACTCAATTAAAGCCAGAGCAGAGGATATAGCTCCTACTATTCTTTCACTTTTTGGTATTCGTGATGGTTTGAACGATTTAGATGGCAAAATTTTACAGGAAGCGATTTTCTGATGAATGATAGCATGTCTGATGAGTCTGTTCATGAAGGAGTATTGGCAAAGAGGAAGTTCAGGCCTTTAGGCTTCACAGTCTGGTTCACAGGTCTTCCTGCAGCAGGAAAATCAACATTGGCGCAACTGCTTAGAGATAGACTTGACGACCTCTTTGAAGGATATACGGAAGTGCTCGACGGTGATGAAATCAGGAAGGGGTTATCCAAAGACCTTGGCCTTTCAAAGGAAGATAGAGAGGAGCATGCAAGAAGAGTTTCGTATGTTGCAAAGGTACTCTCCAGAAACGGGGCCATTGCTATAGTAGCTCTGATCTCACCTTACAGAAGGTCTAGAGAGATGGCAAGGGAACTGATAGGCGCTGACAGGTTTGTCGAAGTATACGTAAAAGCATCAGTTGAGACGTGCAAGAAAAGAGACCCAAAGGGTCTTTATGCGAAGGCTGAAAGGGGAGAAATAACTAATTTGACAGGTTTGCAAGAACCATACGAAGAGCCAACAAATCCCGATATAATCTTGGACACCGAGAAATTTGGCCCCGATGAATGCATAGAAAAACTTGTTATGTATTTGTACGAAAAAGGACTTCTGAACAGAAAGAATTAATTATTTCGCTTTATTAATTACCTAAATTGGCTGGAAATGAATTGATTCAATAACTTGCAAGTGATTTTCTTCTAATCAGCATGAGTGCAGGTATGAGCAAAGCTAGCACTACTGAAAGTCCTGCTGGGAACTCTGGTACAGAGGTTGTAGGAGTGCAGCCTCCTCCAGTCCAAAAGTGGTCTATTATGTTACCATTAAAGTCCTTTGCTGAGCTACCGCCGACACCAATCTTTTGAGGCACGGTAAAGCATTGAGTTGGAGATGTAGTCGAAGGAGAGCTGGGTATAGTTACGGTAATGCAGGCAGAACCATCTCCTGAAGAGTCGGTAGTGTAGAGAAGTATCGGAGAGGTCTGACCTTCTACCTCGTAATAGTAGTTTTCGTTAGGTATCGCTCCTGTAACTGTTATGTTGACATCTATGCTGTTCCCTCCTGGCACTATCGGATCTTGATTATTGTTTGATGGTTGATTCTGAGCAAAGCCTCCACCGTCTTTCATTGTTGGTGAATAAGGACTTCCTGAACAACTGGACCCGGCTGAGAAATAATAAATGTTCCAAGTTCCTGTTGGAGATGACGAAGAGCTGCTTGCATAAACAGATGTGAAAGTAATAGTAGTAAGCAACAAAGCAATCGATAATGTTAACAGTCCTAATTTTATCAACTATAATTTCAACTAGGGGGTCTCTATAAAAGGCGTATGGATTACAACTACTGCAAAATGTAGCTGCAATCTATAACAGTAGGATTTTATTATTAAAAATTAAACTATTTTTTAACAGCTTAAACATGCGGATTTATGTGAGTCAGAAACTTGGATAATTATGCTTATATTGATGTAAACTCTGCCGGTACATAATTGCGTGTTCAAATAATCAGACCCATAGCTGGAATGAGTGGCATACAGACTTATGTGACTATGTTGAAAGAAAAGATGCAGTCTTTTGATGTTGCTGTTAAAACAATAGGTTACTCTCGAAATCCTTTCGCAGTTATCCAACTTCTTAAACAGATTCAGCCAATGTATGATATAATACATTTGCAAAATCTACTGATTCAGCCTCTTATTGCGTCAGATATCGCATCACGCGTCTATGATGAGAGTGTAGTCATAACAGTACATAATCCTCCTTCATGGAACAAAATGAAGATTGAACGAAGGCTTACAAGGATTCTTCTAACACGCGCCAAGGCAATAATATCAGTTTCTAGATGGGTAGACAGAAAGATCGAGAAGTATATTCCTGGTGAAGTGAGTAGATATATCATATATCCCGGAGTTGATACAAATAGGTTTAGCCCCGAGACCTCCTCTAATCTCGGGCAAGTAGAACTGAAAATCAAAAACAAAAAAGTTATCCTTTTTGTAGGTCGGCTTGTAAGGATTAAGGGTATTATAACACTGATAGAAGCAATAGCTCAAATTAATTTGAAAGACGTAGTATTATTGATTTGTGGTGAAGGAGAACTCCTACAGAAATTACGACTTATGATTAATGATCTTGGCCTGAATGATAAAGTAATTTTTGTAGGAAAGGTTTCGAATGACGTCTTGCCAAAGTATTATGCAATATCAGATGTTTGTGTGATACCAAGTTTATTTGAATCTCTTGGTATGGTAGCCTTAGAAGCTATGAGCATGGGAAAGCCTGTAATTGCAAGTAATGTAGGGGGACTCCCCGAAATTATTGAACATAATAATAATGGGCTTCTGGTTGAACCTGGTGATTCCTCATCTCTAGCTGAATCTATTACAAAAGTTCTGTCAGATAAGAATTTAGCGGATAGACTTGGCTTAAATGCAAGGAGAAAGGCAGTAAGTTGTTTTAGTATAAATAACATGCTTCAGCAGACGGCAAACGTTTACAAGTTTGTTTGTTGAATTAGAAATGTTACTTTTATCACTCAGCTTTTTTGATAACCGCGTGCAAACTATTTTTTGTCCTTTCTGCTTGAATGCAAGCGCAAAATACAGTAATTCAACAGTCCCAAAAATAAGAAGTGAATAATAATTGAGGACGATATTTGCATTTTAATAAAGCGCTTCTGGACTTATAAAAAATGAATCGTGATCCGCAACTTTGAGTTTCTAGATATCGGGAAATGCTTACACCAAATTGAATGAAGACGTGAGCTTTATGCCGCTAACTACAAAATGGTCCACGAGCAGTCAGAGCAACCTTTTAAAGGTGAACAAATGTTGCAAAGTTATTGACCCAAAATACGATGAGCAGACGCAAATTCATCAAAATTCTTCTTGTGAGCGGCGCGGCAATTGCAAGCGGAAGTTTCACAATATATGAGATTTTCTCTAGGACACGAAATGCACAGAAACCAGGAGGGGGATCAAATAGTACGGGAGGAAGTGGGGGATCTTCTAATACTACTGGTGGGTCTGGAGGATCGAACAGTACAGCGGGAAGTGGTGGGTCTGGAAGTGGAGCAGGCAGCGGATCACCACCTCCTTTCCCTAAACAGTGGTATAATCTGAGAGGTGTAGCTTATCCTTGGGAACCATTAATTCTAAACCCAGACCAGAGAGGCTCTCCAGACCCGGAGTGGAGCTATCCTATATTTCGTCAATATGGACAGAATCTCATAAGAATTGATTTACTTTCGTGGGGAAAGTACGTGTTAGACAAACAGACATTCATGAGCAATCTGAGCAGAATGGTAAATCAGGCTAATAAGTATGGAGTATGGAATATGTGGGAATTCACTCCAAACTGGAACCAGATGCCTGCTGATATAAGGAATGCTGTTCCTCAATCTTCATGGTGGGGCTTCTGGTGGAATGATTCTCCTTACCCAGGCACAGACCCAACTTTGCAGGGATTGGGAATATGGGAAGCCTGGTTCAAAGGCTTCCTTTCTCCTTTAATTACTTATCTTGACCCTCAACCCTGCACTTTATCCTACAAGTTTGTAAACGAACCTTCGGGCTTACCTGCTAACTCATTGGGAGTTCTGGCAAAATATTACTCTACAATTATAAAGCTCGCAAGAGCACAGGGGGCAAAAGCCTATCTTTCTTATGAGGGACCTGGAGGTCATTCAGGTACTGCTGGCTTAATAACCCAGATTCGTCAACTAGCTTCTAACGCTGGCCCAGCGATATATGACGAGCATTATCCTGCCATATCAAATTTGCAACAGGACTCTCAATCCGCACAGCAGTTAGGCGTAGGTTTCTGGGATGGAGAGGACAGAGTCAGCGATGTTGCAAATACAACATTCTTGTCAGCATTAAAACAGTATAACTGTGCCCTTACAGTATACAGATGGGACAAGGATGGAGATTTGCTTGTAGCTGATGGAACCGGCTCAGGGGGTACAGGAACGCTCACACAGACCGCATTGAATCTTTTTAATCTTGAAGACCAAATTCTTGGCACTGCTCAATTTTTTGTTTGATATTGAGCCAATCCTTTTCTTTTATTAACGACTACAAATTAGATTGGAAATCTACTATCGGCTTGGTTCGCGTACGCGTGTTCGAGTTGACCTTTCCTAAATTTTATTATCAGACTAATTAAAAAACAACTTATCGCTTTAAACAAGTCCAAAACAGTAGACTCGTCTGATAAAAAAAATAATTTTTCATAAAAACCAGACTATTGTTTAATGGTATTAGATTCAAGAAGCTAGCTGCGGAAAAGGCATCTTATATCATCATATATCTCGCGCAATCTATGATAGCGTTGCTTAACGCGGTATGATAGCTCCTCCGTAGGTAGCTTAATCCCTTATGTATTTGGGTGCGAGGTGCGGGATTTGGACCCGCGTCGCCGCCTTGGGAGGGCGACGTCCTAGACCAGGCTAGACGAACCTCGCACACTCTTGCCTTCAAAAACAGTAATTTAAATTGCTTCAGATGCATTGTTTAACGATTGAATTTTCTTTGCATTATTGTTATTCACAGCTGTACTACCAAGCACCTCATCTGCAGCAAGCACAATGAATCCTGATATTAAGAATAAGATTGCTGCGATGTAAAATGATAGCTGGAATGCTATGTTTGATGGTGCGGAAAAGAAGAATGGTTTGCCGTTGAAGATACCAGCCATATAGTATGCTGAATAAGTGCTGATCAAGGAGCCTGCAATTGGAGCGCCTAAACTGCTTCCCAGTGTTCTAAATACTGTGTTCATTGATGTAGCCAAACCCATTTCCCTCGGGTCAACAGTAAGAACAAGCAGGTTTATTGTTGAAACCATCATAGAGCCTAAGCCAACTGAAAAGATTATCATTCCTGTGAACAGTTGATTTGGCTCTGATGCCAAAGAGCTGATAAGAAACCCTGCAGCCCCTACGATTGAACCGAAAAGAGCAACGGGCTTTACTCCTGTCTTCGAAATCAGTATTCCCATCGCTGGAGCGACCAGCATCATTATCAATGCCATAGGGGCAAGGGAAAGTCCTGTTCTGAGTATATCGTAGTTAAAACCAACCGGGCTTGGAAGTTCAAGCTTGTAAACTATTGTCTGAAAGGCAAGAAACATGCCTAATCCAGATATCAGAATAACCAGATTTGTAACCAGTACGTTTTTCATTCTGAGCAGCCTGAAATCCAGAATAGGCTCTTTCTGCCTTCTTTCAAATGCGACCAGAGGAATCAGCAGGAGCAAACCTATCAGCAGCAATCCATCTACGCTGAGCGAATACCAGCCCCAGGAAGGCCCTTCTGAAAGGCCTAATACTATCATGGCTAGGGAAAGGCCAAGCATGGCTGCCCCCTTATAATCAAGAATCGCTTCTGGTCTTCTGAACCTTGACTCCCTGACTTTGCTGCTAATCAACAATGCAAAGAGTATTGCAAAGGGTAAGGCAGTATGGTACGTTGTTCTCCAACCAAAATCGTTGGAAAGGTAGGCTCCAAGAGGAAGGCCAATTGCAAAACCTGCACCGAACATGCCGCTCAGCACGGCCTGAGCTCTAGGGATCATCTCTCTTGGAAACTCTTCTCTAACAAGGCTCATGGCAAGAGGAAACATGGTTAAACCTATGCCTTGAATTGTCCTTGTGATTACAAGCGTCTCGAAGTTCGGGGCAAAGCCCGAAAATGTAACTGCCGTGGCATAGATTGCAAGAACATAAGTGAATACTTTCTTCTTTCCATATATATCTCCCAGCTTTCCGACTATTGGATTCAAAGCTACTCCAGTTACCATATAGACAGAAAGTATCAAACTTACCTGACTCGCTGTAACACCGAACTCGTCAGCTATAACTGGCAAAGATGGAGTGAGCATTGACTCTACATACATTACGAATATAGCAAAGGTAGCAAAGAGTATCAGGGTTCTTCTTGCATAAGCTGAATCGTATAGCTGTTCACTTAGCTGATTGGTCATTTATCTATTTATCCCTCCTTAGCTTTCCTTCTACTTCTCGCTATTGCTATTATCCCAACTACTACCAGCACTACAAGCAAGGCTATTATGCCAAGGAAGATTGGGTTGGAGAATTGCTCTCCAAGAGATTGAGTTATTGTTCCATGCACCTCTAGCTCTACAGGCAGCACTTCAAAGAATGGGTATTGGGCTCCAGGCTGGGTCCAGCTTGCTACAAAGAGGAGTGTATAGCTTCCTGGAGGTATGTTGGAGTTTATGGATACAATATATGTTACGTTTGTAAGCTGACCGGGCATGATATTTCCTACAGTAGTGTTAAGATAGGTAGTCGCAAGAAGAGGACTGACTGTTGATGGAATGCTTGGCTGGAAGATGTTTGAAGGTACCAATGCTACAGAGGCTCCTTCAGCTGCAACAGAGCCTTCATTCTTAAGCGATAGGGTGATGTAGGCTGAGCTTTCCCCTACGCTGAGCTGAGGAGTAACAACATTGGATATTGCTAGGTCAGCCTTGGGATATTCGATGAACGGTATAGTAAAGTTGATGCTCTTGACATCGTTGTATTTTATGTTCAGAAGGAAAGTTGAGTTTACAGCTCCTGTAGTGTTGTAAACGCTGAGAGGGAACTGAACCAACACAGGCTGACCAACAGGAACAAAACCTATGAATTTTGTGTTGGAGCCTGGATAAAGAGGCTTTGCAGGGTATTCAGTGTAAAGGGTTGCATTGACATCATAGGCAGGAGCATTCCCGTTATTCAAAATTGCAACTTGAAGCTGCGCTGATGGATAGCCGGGATAGATTGATGATGGTAGATAGCCAAATGAAGAGAGCTGAATGTTCGAATAACCTGTTATGGCTATCTGCACATCTATCTCATCAACGAAATATTTGGAGCCGTTGGAATATGTTATTGTCAGCTGCTGATTATATATTCCTGAAGTGGCATTTGGTTGAATGTCAAAATATCCTGTAATAGAAAGAGAACCGCCTTGCCTGAAGACCGGCATGAATGCAGTTAAATTGGATTGCTGGCCTTGCAAAGACAGAAGAGGCTGTTTAGGAACAAAAGATACGGAAGCATTGAAGACTGTATTGGGCCCAACGTTGTATATTCCAAGCTGAAGCGGCAAGTCCTTTGAACCGGGCGAAGCTATCAACGGAGATGATGCTCCACCCCAGAACGCTACTGCCTGGAAAGTTTGAGGAACTGGGGAAGGGCCTAGAACAGCTACTGTAAAGGTAAGGTTCTGAGAATAGGAGGCTGAACCGAGCATGTATTTTATCTGAAGGGTTTCGTTGTAGATTCCCTGCGTAGCATTAGAGAATACACTATAATACCCAAGCATCTGTACTGATGAACCAGGCTGCGATACTGGCAAGTATGAAGACAGGTTTCTTGCCTGACCTGATGCTGGTATGAGCGGGAAATAGCTAAGAAAGCTGATTGATAATGATGTTACTGTATTGGGCCCAACGTTGATAACCTGTATTGTTAGAGGAAGGTTAGAGGAGCCTGGCGAAGCTAGTAGAGGAGCTGAGCTGGAGCCCCAGAAAGATACAGCCTGAAAAGTCTGACTTAATGAGTATGCGTTGTATGAATTAATGAAAGGAGAAGCTAGCAATACAGCCAGTAAAAGGATTGCAGCTAAAGCAGTTATCTTCATGGTTTACATCGCCTCAATCGTTTGTGATATCTTCGCTATTGTAGTCTGCATATCTTCAATTACTGTCTTTGCCAGATACCTTCTCTCTTCTGCTGGCAAGTAGTCTCTTTCGTTCAATATTTCAGTAACAGTTTCAAGACCGGACCTGAACCTCTCGATTACAAAATCAGCCCTTTCTCTTTTATCAATCATCTCCAGCACCAACCTCCACGTAAAAGTATACTTTGACTTCGAGAGAAAACGCTTCTTCATCTCCTCGACAAATGTCTTGCCTTTCTGAGTCAGATGGTATTTCTTCCTTTCATCACTCAGGTCTATTCTAGCATAACCCTTCCTGACAAGCCTGTTCAGGGTAGGATATATTGCTCCTGCGCCGGGCTTCCATGTTCCCTCGGTAAGTTCTTTTATCTTATTAGCAACGTCTGAGCCATACACTGAGCCCTTTTCCATCATATGAAGTGCAAACAAACCGACTAAACTCTCTCTAACTGCATCATGTTGAGCATCGCTTTGCATGCGCCCCGGGTTTATGCAGTGATATATAAATCGATATATAATTATATAAGCTAACATAAAAATATCCGCTTCTGCAGACCTGATGATTGCAAGACGCAGTCGCAGAAGACTTCAGAAGAGCAATGAGAAGTTATCCACAAGGGGTCACTATCGTGGCATGTATGAATGAAGGAAGGCCATATGGGATGACGGTCAGTTCATTCATCAGCGTATCTATGGAGCCACCGCTTTTACTTGTTTCAGTTATGAAAGGAGACTATGTTCAAAGCCTGGTTTCTCATGCCCAATATTTTTCTGTCAATGTGCTTGCTTACAATCAGTCTGAGCTATCGATAAGATTCTCACAGAAAGACAATATTGAAAAGAGGTTCGAGGGTGTAAAATACAGTATAGATGCAAATGGCACACCTGTAATTGATGGTTGTGTTGCAAGCATCGTCTGCAGAAGATGGAAGAATTATGATGTGTCTGACCACACTTTGGTTATTGGAAAGGTGGTTGAAGTAAAGACTTTGAGAGATACCCTTCCTCTTGTCTATTTTAGAAGGAAGTACACAACTATCAAAGCTGATTGATTTGCAGCTAGCTATTGCGCATGTTGCTTTTCCCTTTCCTCCTGCTTGCTGCTATCTTCACCTAGAGTCTTCGCCACGACTTCCTGCACATAACTCGGTCTTACCACGCCTGCATTGATGAGATTTGTCAGAGCGTTGGCTGACGCTATCCCAGTAACCCTTCCCTTTCTACCCGTAGTAGACCTCCATTTCAGCTTCGTGTTGCCGCTTTTGGATTCGTATATAACTCCAAGAACATCCTTTGCATTGACAAAAGTTATGTCTCTCATCTTTTTCAGGCTGGCTTTGTCTGCAGCTTCTACGTATATTGCCCCCTGCCCTCCTTCTCTTTCAGGAAAGACTTCAGGGTCCCTCAGGTAGCCCTCAGGTATGTAAGAAATGCAAGTACTGTAAATTAGGAAACGTCTAAATTCTTCAAGCGTAGCCTCGACGTCTATATTTGCCAAGTTCCAAACCACCTTGACTTTGATATGTTGCGGTATAATATGGGTGATAAATAAACAGTAAGTACATTTCATTCATCAATATGAAATAATTGTTTGCGAAGGTTAAGTTTAAAACGTTATAACATAGCAGGCAAAAGCTGCGATGAAGACTCTAGCCCATGTGACTCAGGGATGATCTGGATCTTGAGTTCTGAGCGAAACTGCTTGAATTCTCTCTGGTCCAGATTGGCAAGATGGTGATTGCTCTTGTCTTCTCCTGAAGGTACTGTTGACCACCCGGCAAGGGGAGCATACCATCTGTTTGTGGGAAATTTTTCATACACCCTGCTTGTGGCTGTAGCTTCTATAGTCATAGCCAGACTGCTCGGTCCGTCTGATTATGGTCTTTACTCTCTTGCTCTAGTAGTTCCAGGCTATCTGTATACAGCTGTCCAGCTCGGGTTTAACCAAGCTGCAGTATACTATGCATCTAGATACAGGTCTGCTGGTTCTTTGGCTAAGGCGTACGAATTCATATATTCCATAACACTCTTCCAGCTTATAGTGGCTGCTCTTTCTATATCCATCCTTATTCCTCTTTCGACACATATTTCTACTCTCCTTCTGGATAGGCCCGAGCTTGCAGTTATAATCCCTCTTGCTCTGATAACAGTGCTGGGGCATGTCGGTTTTTACACTATAAGCGGAGGAATGCAAGGTCTAAACAGAATGAACTGGTCAGCCCTTCTTCAGGTTCTGCTGGCCATAGTGAAGCTTGTTGCATCAGTCGGGCTTGTATTGCTAGGTTTTGGCGTGGTGGGTGCGGTGCTGGGTAATGCTGCTGGCTTCCTTTTATCAGGTTTTGCAGGGCTTGGCTCAATAATTTACCTCTACAGGAAAGTAATACCGTTTAACTTTTTCAACCATGTAAAGACAGCCCTTACATACTCAATACCTCTTTATGTTGCTTCTTTGGTCTCAGGCCTGGTTGGACCAATTCAGAATACATTTCTAGCAATATTTGTAATAAACCAGTACATAGGAGGCTACAGCAGCGCAGGTAACCTTGGGGCTCTTATCACTCTATTTGTTTACCCCATTGCCACTGTCTTATTTCCTCTCTTCAGTTCCATAAGTGATGATAGACCTAGGCTGCTTGACCTGTACAGGATTTCTGTCAGATATTCGACAATGATAATAGTGCCAATAACACTGTTTCTAATAGCTGTCGGTACTCCTGTAGCATCTGCTGTATACGGCAGAGCATACAGCTTTGCTGGCGACTATTTGCGTGTATTGATACTGCCAAATCTGCTTGTAGGATTTGGCTCTATAGTGCAGGGCCCTCTGTTGAATTCTGTCATGAAGAACAGGGCATGGATGGTCTGCAACGTTTCTGGTTCGGTAGTAAGCGTCGCTGTATCTGCACTTTTCGTAAGGTACATAGGAGTATATGGCGTTATTGCCGGAAGCGTAGCAGGAGCAGTTGTAAGCCTGGTCCTTGCCTGGCCCGCCATAACAGAATCGCTGGGGGGTAATGCCCAGTTCAGAAGTGTCTGGAGAATATATGTAGCATCTATTCCTCCAGCAATAATAGCATACTTTGCATCATTCCTCCCATATCACCCAATAATAGTTTCAGCAATAGCGCTGCTTCTGTTCTTTTTGGTATTGATACCAATGCTAGTATCTCTGAAAGCAGTTTCGCCTGAAGATGTGCAGAACCTTGATTCATACTTCAGTAGAATTGCACCTGTGTATTTCCTTTTCAGAATCGTAAAGAAGTATTATCAGATATTTGTTAAACAACGTTAGTAATGTCTTTCAACCATCTTTTGGTATGAAAAAAGCAGAATAAATAAGGCATTTTAGATATTCAAGCATGTTGAACATGAAGAGCTTTGACCTTCCCTTTCTCCTCTTACCGAAATGAAAAGGTACTTCGACAATCTTAAGTCTCCTCTTCTGCAAGCTGCATAGAGACTCCAGCTGGTAGGCAAAGCCCTTTGAAACAATCCTACTCTCAAGCAGAGATATTATAGCTTCTTTCTTCATTCCTCTGAACCCAGATGTAGCGTCTTTGATGCGAAGTCCAAGAAGTGCTGCAGCTAGCAAGCAGAATATTCTGGAAATCAATATCCTTGCATTGTTTTCACTGCTGTATGTAGAGCCCTGCACAAATCTGGATGCTATAACGACGTCAGCCCCGTTTGTTAGGATTCTGTACAGCTCAAGCATTTTTTCAGGAGGATGCTGCAAGTCAGCATCCATGGTTATGACAAAATTACACCCTAGCCCTAATGCTGCATGCTTTAATCCTTCGTAATATGCAGATGCCAAACCCTTCTTTCCATTTCGCCTAATCACATGCACGAAGTTCAGCCTAGATGCATAGTAGGAGAGAAGATATGACGTGTAATCTCTACCTTTATCGTCTACAAATATAACATGAAGTTCACAGCGAAGTAAATTTTTGACGTTGACCAATCTTTCCATCAAAGGCACTATGTTTCCCTGCTCCTCAAGAGTCGGTACAACAACAGCCAGGGACAATCAGAGAATAGATTGAGAAGATTCAGAAAAGTGTTTCTGCAAAATCAATACATTGATGTACATTTTTGTCCTCAGTGCTAATAGCAAAGACATTTATTATTCATATTTACCTGTTCAGACAAATCGCATAATTGGAAAGAAAAATTATGTTTAACTCTAACTTATTATGACAGCTATTAGACAACAATCAGTTAATGTTCAATAAGTTTAATAATTATGACAACAATGCATCCTATGTTGTTCGTGCATAGGATGCTGAGCAGTTTGGTAAGATTCGACCGACCAGCGTTTATGCTAATTCCTATGTCCGTTGCTGCCATATATGCTACAGTGGCCAGCTCCATGCTGAACAGCTCTGGAAATGGAAGCATGCTTTACATAGCAGTGTTGCTAGACCTGGCAGTAAGTATTTTGGCGCTACTGACAGTGCTGAGGATAGGTATCAAGTCATTGTTTTCGAGCTCAGTATCTTATGACGCTGACGGAGACGAGCCCACGAAGCCGGCAAGGGTAAACGGGTCGGCTCCCTGGGGAAGGAAGAGTATCCCGGACCAGCTTCCTCTCCCGACAGGAAGGAGCCGGCTCTCCCTTTCCGGTGAAAACACTTTAGAGGATCTTCGTATAGCCTTAAGGAGGACGGAGGAAAAAATCTTGGAAAGAAATCTTGACCCTGCACTTGAAAAGATACTTATGAAATTGGCTCTAGCTTTAGAGCCTCACATAAAAGCAGGGTATAGAGTTACGAGCATAGAGGTGCGCATTTCCCCTCCGCCTAAGGACTTTCAGACTAATCAGGCTAAAGGAAGAGGCGAAGAGGCTATCCCAGTTACGCCGAAGAGTAAGTGAGTGACGTCCTCCTACAAGTCAAGCCTCTGGGCTTCCAGCTTCATTCTCCAGCGCTTGCAGCAACTGCCTTTCTACAGGTCTTACTCTAGAGTCTCAGTAAGCCATTTGAACACTGCGCCTATCATAAGGCTCTGGCATAAGTCATTTCACTGTGCAATGTCAGAAGAGACTGCTAAGAGATAGCTACCATCCATGGGTCCATGAACAGTCAACCTTTATTAGCAGTAAAAATAGGTTGTTGCTGTATTTAGGGCTCGCTCTCATCCCACCCACAAATGGTGTGATTTTTCCCACTCGGTGTCGTGATAAATTGATTATTGCAGGTAGATAATGCAGCAGTTAGCCGAAGTAAGGAGTACTCGATGTATCAAACCTATCAACAGTTCTGAAGAACTTGGAAAATTTTCTGTCCCTTGTTGCGAGTTCAGGGTAGATTTCTAACCAGTTTCCAGAGGCAAACTTGACTGAGGGATGGTCTTCCCCGAAGCTATCCTGAGCTATCTTCTTTGAAATAGACCTGACCTCTGCATCATCCAGATAGCCGAGGCTGTGCAGGTATTCGTGAAGCAATATAGTATAGACAAACGAAGAAACCTCTCTTGGGTCTTTGGCAATCTTCCTGATATCCTCAACAAGTCCTCTGTTGACAACTATAGTGTTTGAAAAAGCAGGGTAATATGCACCTACAAGATTTGGCATGTCTGTAAGAACCAAGCTCAACCCTGCCCTGTGAAGTGATAGTGTCCTTTCAACTGTAGACTTGACGATTTCAAATATTTCGTCATAATCTTCGGCCCTGTCAAGCCTTGCTCTATTTTCCCTTATTCTTTCTTCTTCCATTGTAGAGTTTGAATAGATTATAAAGAAAAATATAATCCTTTCCCAAAAGTTATTCGAGATGCATCTTTACTTTACCAAATTTCAGAACTGAGTAATTTTTTGAGCCTAGCCTTAAGCTCTTCGTCGGTGTCAAATTCAACAAGTATAGGTCCCTTCATATGAAGCAGCATTCTTGATACCCTAGCTTGCTTCTGAGCTAGCAGGATTATCTTTTTTCTGGCATAATAGGCTGCCATTATCTCCATACCAACTCCGGTGCTAGGCATTGTAACATCAGCTATCAGCATGTCGCATTTCTCAGCTCCCTCCTTGTCCCTTTCAAAGACATTTACTTTGTCCGGATTCGCGCTTTCGACTTCACCCAGAACCCACGGTGATATCAGTTTATGACCTGTCTGCTCTATAACTTCAGCTATCAACCTTGAGCGTTCAAGATTTCTGTTGTTGATCATAGGAACTGAAAGGTATATCCTCAAAGATACTCACTTATGATAGGAAAAATTGCCTTGACTGAATGACCGACTGGCCTGCATCTATCACGAATACCTGACCTGTGATGCTTCTTGCGAAGTCACTGCAAAGAAATGTGACCAGCTCAGCAACCTCCTCAGGCTTAACTATTTCACCTGTCAGAGTGTGATTTTCTGCCCATACCTTTTCATCTTTGCCAAGATACTTTAGCAAGCTGTCACCCATTTTGGTTTTGACTACCCCCGGAGCAACCGCATTAACTGTGAATCCTTGAGGGGATTCAGCAGCAAGACTCTTGGTCATCCCTATAATCGCTGCCTTGGCAGACGCATATACAGAAAGGAATGGAGCGCCATATAAAGCAGCTATGCTGCTCAGGTTGACGATTCTTCCCCATCCTGAAGTTCCGCTTGCTTCAAAAAGTTTGATACTGCACATAAATGCTGACTTTGCACTTGTATCCCACTGCTTGTTCCACATCTCCGGCGTCACAGAAGATGCAGGAGAAGCAAGTCCAAGACCTGCACAATTTACAAGGATCGAGGGTTTTCCCATCATTGAAGCTTCGCTGAATAATTTATCCACTCCTTCTGTCGTTGACACATCAGCCTTAACTGTTTTGAATATAGCATTCTTTTCTCTAAGCATCCTGGATGTTTCTTCAGCTTCCTCATCGTGCCTCTTGTAGTTGATAACCACAGAGGCTCCTTCTTCAGCAAGCCTGATAGCTACTGCTCTGCCTATTCCCCTTCCGCTTCCTGTTACCACAGCAACCTTTCCAGATATAGCTGGGTAAAAAGGCATATGATAAAGAAAGTAGAGGAAGTATATAAGATAGAGTGAACAGACAAATCACATGTTCTCTATACCTGAGAGTGAATATTCTTCAAGGGTCGAGAGACTTCTGAATCTGATGAACAAAAAGCGACTTGATGCAATATATATCAGCAGCACCACATCTTTTTCCTATTTTACAGGGTATCATTACATAGCTACAGAGAGACCTGCTGCATTGATAGTGAAGAAGAACGGAGACCTGTACTTCTTTGGACCGATTATGGAAAGAGAGCACGTAATGACACAGACAAAAATGGTCAAAGATGTGTTTTGTTACTTTGACTATCCTGGAGAAGTTCATCCGATGAAGAAGTTTGCAGAATGGATGGAGCAGCTCAATCTAAAAGGAAGAAGGGTAGGGACAGAAAGCCTGGCTTTTTACTCCAGTCCATGGGGTTACAGGGGAATCGACTTGAGAGAACTGCTTCCTGATACAGCATTTGAGCTGGTATGGGAAGACATTTACAGCATGAGAATGATAAAATCGGAATTAGAAATACAGATGATAAGGGAATCTGTAAAATGGGGTGAAGTTGCCCACAGCTATCTACAGAAGTTCATTAAACCAGGCAGGTATGACTGGGAGATTTCTGCCAGAGCTTCCTTACTTGCAAGCAAAAAGATGAAGAAAGCTTTAGGTCCTGATTTCAAGCCTACTGGACCATCAGCCTTCCTTGCGCATGCAGGCATAAGGGGTCAAGTAGGAGAACATTCTGCCTATCCTCACTCCTTAAGCATTGAAAGACCTATAGCTAAAGGGGATATAATAGGTACTGGTGCTTCTGCTGATGTATATGGATATCATAGTGAATTGGAAAGGAACCTATTTGTAGGTGAGCCTGATGAAAGGGTAAAGAAATACCATACCATAGCTTTAGAGATGCAGGACGCTGCCATAGAAGCCATCGCTCCCGGAAAAAGATGCTCTGAAGCTGATAAGGCATCGCGCAGAATTGCTAGAGAGAGGGGGGTCGAAAATCTATTGCTCCATCATACCGGACATGGTATGGGACTCGAGGGACACGAAGCTCCCTTTCTTGATATAGGTGATAACACTGTGCTTCAGCCTGGTATGGTTTTGAGTGTTGAGCCAGGATTGTATGTATCAGGTTTAGGAGGTTTCAGGCATTCAGATACAATAGTGATAAAAGAAGATGGTGCTGAAGTTCTGAATAAATATCCACGAGATACAGATGAGCTTAGAATTTCATAACCCTACAGCCTTGTTGCAGGTTGGGGATGCTTTGACCTTATCTGGGAGAAATAGCCGAGGGCTGCAAGAACAAAGGCTGCTATGAATGAGATATAAAAAGGCAGACCAAGAGAAGATGCTACGGAGAAGAAGATAAAACCTCCAGCAATAGCAGTTGCTAGCTCAAGGAACCTGTTCGTCAGCAGTAGCCCAACTATAAAGAAGATAAACCCGAAGAATAGGGAAACGATGAAAGGTAAACCTAGTATTCTCAGCAGCTCGTAAGCAAAGTAGCCTGAAATTATCCCAACTCCTAGAAAGAGCAATGAATACCCTATGAAGCCTGCCACAAAGAACCCAATTATTGCCCCTATTCCTAGCCCTATCAGACCCAGTATAATTGCTCCTATCACTGCTCCAACAAGTGCACCAACCAGGCCTGCAGCTATGAACACTATTGCCTTGATGATAGACCTCCCGGCAAACATCAGCAGCAGAGATAATGCGAGCAATATGATCAGCAGTAGAACTTCGCTCTGAGGGGTTGCAACTATTCCCGGGAACCTGACCAGGTGAACCATATCCAGTTCAGACCAGTCAGGTTGACTGTTTTAAACTATCTCATTTGTACGGGGTTCTAGAACTGTATAGCTAGGGCCTGCCCTCTATCAACCATATTATGTTGCCATCCGGGTCTTCAATCTGAGCATAGTTGCCCCACCCGGCCTTTGTCACGTCCTTATGGAACTTCACTCCCCTTTTCTTCAGCAGATTTGCAGTGCCTTCCAAGTCTGTGCAGTAGAGAGCTATCCCTGTGTTACCAGGTTCCAAGTCTCCCTGGCAGAGGTGAATTCTCCAGGAAGCACCTCTTGGCCATGCCGTTACCCAGTGCTCTTCAGATGCAACCTGAAACCCGAGCTTCTCCTTATACCAATCAGCCGATTTATCCGCATCCTTGACCATAACAGCAACAGAGAAACTCCTACTTATCATCAGCAGGATATATGAAACCCATATTTATAAAAAGAACGTTTGACAATAAGAAATCAAATTTCAAGCAGTAAGAGATATTCTGCTGCTGGAATTCAAGTTTCTTGACTTTCTACCAACTCCGAGCACTATAAGTATGCCAGCAGCCTGCAGAGCTATGCCTGACAGAGCAAAAAGGAGACCTGCTGCCCCCATCCCCATCAGTGTATAATTCAAAGAAGGCAGCTCTGCTACGGGTATGGATGCAGTAAGAAGGCTGATAATGCCCTGAATCATTGAAGCTTCACCTATAAACACTAGGAAAGCGCCGACAAGCATCTGGTAAGACCAGCCTTGTATCTGCATACCACCGTGTTAACAAAGAATGCAAGTTTTATAATGGCTTTCACCACTTAGTTGACAGCAATGTTAAATCTATTCTACACAAATTGCCTAAATAAAGGAATAAATACACAGGTATAAGATTTCGGTACAATGGCGATTGAAGATTATTTAACTCCTGGGGAAGAGGTCAGGTTCAGTAGCTCAACCAAGATGAGGTATGGAGAAAAGCAGTACCAAGTTTTCATCACAAACAAAAGACTGATAATGTATGCTAGAAGGGGGAAGATAATAAAGAGTGATGACCTGGTATCTATTCAGTTAGCTGAATTGCACGGAGTCAAGTATAAGGAAGTTGGTTTGATAACAAGGCAAGGAATACTCGAATTTCAGGGAAAGACCCTGGTTCAGCTGGCAGGCCCTACGAAGGATGCCAAGGCACTTTACCAGCAGGTTATGCAGTTTCTCTGAAAGTGATGATAATAATTGATGCTCAGCGATGCCAAGAACGAGATAATTCAGAAGATAAGCAGCAGATGTGGCTTTGAAGTAGATGAACAGAAGCTTTCTCCAAGCTTGAGAGAATCTATAACATCGGCTGCAGAAATAATGAAGCAGCTGTCTGTAATAAGAAATCTTCTGCTTGTTGAAAAGAAGGATTCTGAAAGGCTTGTCAGCAGGATGAAGAGAAAGATTTCAGGAAGGGAAGATAAGGACATACAGCAGTATCTGCAGCAGCTTTCTGAACTCCATAAGACACTAGACCAGAGAATAGATATGTTAGCTGACCAGATTTACCAGGAGCTACAGAGAGAATGGGGAGAGACTAAACAGGAAGAAAGGGCTGGTCTAAGTATAGAACAGCTAAAATGCCAGAACTGTGGTGCTCCGTTAAAGGTACCTTCTTCTTTGATAACAAAGTGCGAATACTGTGGAGCTGTATATCAATTATCTGAATATCTTGACATGATGGGGAAGAACCTTAGCTTGGCTACTAAAGAAGAGAAAAAAGAAGATTCTCAGCCTTCAAACCAGGAAAGCAAAGACAACTCTGTCTTTTAGTCCTGCTTTTCCTTGTTATCTTCTGTCTGCTGAAGAAATCTCTGGATAGGGCTTATGAGGTTCGTGAACTCCATAGGAAAGATGAATTTTGTAGATGGTGAGGAGCCTATAGCTTTGATAGCATCAAGATATTGCAGGATCATGGTTTTGTAATCTACCCCCTTTGCAGCCCCGAATACAGTTTGAAGGGCTTGGGCATAGCCCTCGGCTCTCAGAATTGCTGCCTGTCTCTCACCCTCAGCCCTCAGAATATTGGATTGTTTTTCTCCCTCAGCAACTGTAATCGCAGCGGTCTTCTTCCCTTCAGCTTCAGTAACTATTGCCCTTCTGCTTCTCTCAGCCGACATCTGCAAGATCATTGCATCCTGCACGTTCTTTGGTGGAAGTATCTCTCTAATCTCCACGTTTGAGATCTTCACACCCCACCTTGAAGTTACTTCATCAAGCTTTGTCCTGAGAATAGCGTTTATGTTTTCTCTCTTTGCCAACACCTCATCAAGAACTATATCGCCTATCACAGCCCTCAGCGTTGTTGTAGCTATTCCAGTTGCAGCCCCTTCAAAGTTCTGCACCTGAATTACAGAATCTGCTGCATTAAAGACTTTGAAATACACTATGAAGTCTACATCAACAGGCGCATTGTCCTTTGTAATGCATGTCTGATGCGGGATAGTTATGTACCTTTCCCTCAGGTCAACCTTCTTTGGCTGGTCGATGAAAGGATAAATGAGCACTAAACCAGGACCCTTCTCCGCAAGAACTCTTCCAAACCTGAAGACCACTATCCTTTCATACTCCTTAACTATCTTTACAGCCTTTACCACAAAGATAAGAATTATAACGACAAAGATTACAACAGCAATAAGAGAAGGTAATTGCTCGCTTATCTGAAAAGATATTTGAGGTATCACTATTTCTGCCTCCTGACTATCAATGTAACTCCCTCTATATTAACGATTGTAACCAATTCTCCCTCCTGTATCTCATCATTGCTGAAAGCAGTCCACAGCTCGTTTTCTACAAGCACAACACCCCTTCCTCTTGCTGGTATCTTCTCCTTGACGATCCCGTTTTTCCCGATGTAAGAACTCAAGTTATGGTACCTCTTTGTTATCCTGTCGATTCTGGTTGTGGCAACCCCAATAGTTACAAGTATGCTGATTACAATTAGTATTACACCTAGAAGTAAAAGAGTGCCCCCTCCTACTTCGTTCGATACCATCCTTTCAACTCCGAGTGCAGAAATTACAATTCCTGATACAGCAATAAGAAGTATCAGCAAAAGACTGTATGCTGAGAACCTTCTTTGAGCTGTTTTATCTGTCATCTTCGACCCTTTCCACTCGAACCACAGTACCTTCAACCTTTACAGCCCTGACCCTCTCCCCTGCTTTCAACGGTATATCTGAGATGACTGTCCAGTCCTCAGACGCTATATTTGCAGTACCGTAGTGTGGAGGGTTAACATCTGATGTTATGTGGCCAATTTTACCTACAACTCTCTCTATAGCCACTGCCTTTTCCCTTTTCATTACCCCTTCCCTCAACTTTATCAGGTAGAGACTTCCCAAGAATGAAATGGCTGCAACAGCGCCCCATGTAGCATATTGAAAAGTGCTAAATGGGAAAGGAGAGTAGCCTTCGCTGCTACCAGCTAGAAGCCATATACCAAATATTGCAAGTGCTATGCCAGCTAGCATGGAGAACCCATGTCCAGTTTTAACCTCAAGTATGGTAAGCACGGCTGAAGAGGCAAGCACTACAAAAGCTACCACTGGAGCACCTATCAGCTGTGCCCCGAAGAATCCTAAAGCCAGCATAATGACACCTGCTAATGTTAGAACAAGAGATGCATGGTAAAGGTCAAGAAGTATTGCTATGGAGCCAAGCAGTATAAGGAAGCCATCCACAGTCGGGTTAGAAAGGAAGCTCAAAAACTGGGCGTATGCCGATGGATAGACATCAATCAGCTGGGCATTACCCAAGTCAACAGTTGACAGCATCTGTTGCAGGCTGTAAGCAAAGCCGTTTGCTATACCGTATTTGACAGCTTCAGAGGCTGTATAGGCTACATTGTTAGTTACCATCAGAGCTGCTGCTGTGACGTTTCTATCATGCTCTTCAGCTAGAGACTTCATTGTAGCAAGTGTTGCGTTCTCGACATGCTGCTGCTCAAGCTGCGTACCTCCGACCACTATAGGTGTTGAAGGACCTATTATGGAGCCAGGACCCATGTAGATTCCATCTGTTGCCATTGCGATATAACTTCCAGCAGAAGCTGCCCAGCCAGATGGCTCAACAAATGTATAGACCTTTATCCCCTGCATCTGTGCCTGCTGTATTATCCCTATTATGTTCTCAGCATTGAGCAGCAAACCGCCAGGAGTATTCATGTCTATGGCTATTGCAGAAGCAGAAACATCTCTTGCCTCTGTGAATGCATCCTGAAATAGTTGCTGGCTTCCCGGGTCTACGGACATCTTGAAATGAACCACAACTACTTTCTGCCCCGATGTCTGTGCTGATGCAGAAAGAGTCGAAAGTAAGAGGATTAATGCAAGAATCTGAAGTGCTTTATATTTCAAGCTGTCTCGATTTTAAATGTTAATACACCTTTATAATCGTTGACTGATTTATAATCAGGCAAACGGGTCAGTTCCCATCTTCTGCCTGACCTGAGTATTGATGTAATCTGCAAGAGACCTCTGGTCGAGAAAGGAAATTTTTTCTCTTGCATCACTTGGTAGGTTTTTATCGTTGAATATCTTCTGCCAGACATACCACCTAACAAGCGACAGCTCTGATTCCGGCATATCCTCACCCGATATGAATTTCTGAACAGCCATCTTTATCCTGGCAGGTGAATCTTTTATGCTGAACTTACCGTTTGCTTGTCTGACAAATCTTTTCAGCTCTTCATCAATGTTAAAGGAATCCTCAAGCTCCACCATAGTGTAGTTATAAACAGAATCTCCCCGCAACTCCACGGCCCAGAAAGGTTTCAGGTTCTGCTTTGCACAATTGTCGCAAATAACTCCTACAGCCAGGTTCCAAGGAAGATTCATTTCAGTGTCTTTATGAACTGGAAATTCCCATCTGGCCTTCTTATTTAAAGGGACAAAGTGCATGTTCTTTGTCTTTTGAAGAGCTATACCACACCTCGAACAAGAGCCCAGAAATTTCAGTTCTTTAATCAGGTCCTCGTATCCAGCCTGCAAACCCTTTCTCCCCTGCTCTGCAGAGTAGCTATTTATAACTGTACGATAAAAAATTACTTTAAATTATGAATCGGCTTACTGAGTTGGCTCTTCTCCCTGGAAATCAGCCATAGTGACTTCTGCAGCTAATGTATCCTGAGTACCAGCAGAAGCTGCAGGCTGCGTTTCTGTATCTATGACTTCAACAGGGGCTACAGCTTTCTCTGCTTCTGCAAGTACTTCTTCATTTCTCTTGCTATCGTAAGCCTGCGCAGCCGCCACAGCCTCCTTCGCTACATTGGCTAGAGCCTCGCTAACCAGCTCCGTAATTCTAGCCTTTAGCTCCTCGAGAGTCTCCTTTGGCACAGAATTTGACACTATCGCTTCGAGCTCCCTTATTCTTGCTTCTGCCCTTTCGAATGCATCCCTTTCAACCATACCCTGTAGCCTTGTCTCCAGCTGTGAATACACATCTCTGGGTACAGTCGTGGAGCGAAGGTTTTCAATCGTAGATTCCAGCTCTCTTATTCTTTGAAGACTCTGCTGATATATTTCGTTGCTGACAGTACCTTCCTCTATCTTTCTGCCTAAAGTGGCTAAAGATTCGCTCTGAGTCTTGATTTCGCTTTCTATAGATGCTAAGTACGACCCTATGCTCCTTGTCCTTTCCAGCTCTTCCTTAACGGAGTTTAGCTCAGACTTTAGCCTGTCTATCTCAGCCTGCATCTTTGCTACCGTTTCGTTATGAACCTTTTTGGGTATAGATTCCTTTAACTGAGCCTCCAGAGCCCTGCAGGTTACAACAAGTCTCCTCACTTCAGAAGTGATTTCTTCTGCCCTGCTCACATCCAAACACCATCATTACCTCAATGTACAGATGAATCTTAATACACTATATCAATACGATTTGACATAACTATAAATGAAGATGAGCTTCCTCCGACATCCCCCAGCTTCTGAAATGCGGTTTTCCCAATTCTTAGGCGTTCTTCGTAAACTGCATTACAAATCAATTTACCTTGTAATCCGTCTTATGAAAAGGAAGAACAGTATGGCTATTACCACTATAGCTATTGCAATAGCTGATATGGCAAAATAGTTGTATGAAAAAGATGCAGCTATGGTTGAAGGCTGATTTATTGCCAAAGTTATCGATGAAGAAGTTGAGTTAGATGCTCCATGCCAGCCTGAGAACGTATAGAGAGGAGATGATGGATATGCTGTCAGACTTACCTCACTTCCCAGGGGTATGTATAAAGTATTGTTTCCGTTCAAAGTTCCACTTGACGTAGCGTAAGAATACTTTACCCACCCTGAGCTTATAATTTCAAGCTGAACGTCAAAAGTTGCCGTTTCTGTTATGGGTGAAGAAACAACTATAGAAGATGACTGAGATAAGCCTGAAAAGGAGCCAGCACCTGACCCTGCCCATGAAGAGAACTTCCATCCCTGGTTTGGTGTTGCAGATATGGATAGAACGGAACCTGCATTGTACCAACCGCTTGATGGAGAGACAGAACCTGCCTGAGGAGTTGAAGCGGTTATAGTAATGTAGTACTGATGAATGTAGGTTACTGCTTGGATAATAGCGGAAGAAACTGCACCGTTCAATTGAGAACCAGACTGTGCTATCCATCTTTCTGATGATGAGGAGCCCTGAAGGTAGAACGGATACTCATAATTGCTTCCAGCATCTGCCCATACTGGCAAATTGCCCTGAGATGTCGAGTTTTGTCCCAGTGATATGTAGGAAACAAGAGGAGCCTGATAAGTTGTTCCACCGCCAGAAATGCTGTAGGGGAAGCTGACCAGGTATTGATGGTAGTAAATCGCTTGGATATTGCCTGGTGATGTTACTATGCACGAAGAATCTGGTGAATAATATCTTTCATTGCTTGCTATAGAAATTGGGTTCATGAATTCGCAGCTGCTTCCAGCATCTGCCCATACGCTGTTACCAGCTGTGGTTGTCCTGTTCTTGCCAAATTGTGTGTAAGTTATAATAGGATTCACCGAGCCTGAAGGCCTGACTGAATAGTCAAACTTTACGCTATACTGATGATAATAGACGAAAGAATAGCTGGTGTTTGAAGTTGCAATGCCTGTTGTTGATTGATTTGTATTCCAGGCTTCTCCTGTCGCTGAGCCTGTAAGAGAACTGCTTACATTCCATACCGAGTTGTAATCCATATAGAATGTTGTGGGTGTGGTGCTGAGGGTTGATGACTGGGGAATGCCATAGGCAACATAATTTATTGTTGGCGGAGCATAGCCACTTCCTCCTCCCTTCACAGAATAACTCATCGTTATGGCAACACTTGGGATTGCTACTGCTCTCACCTCCAGCAAAATTGACATGTTGCCTGTAGAATCAGCCACCCTTAGCTGATATATTCCAACTTTCACTATCGGTATCCTGAAATCTGCAACAAAGTAACCGCTAGCATTTACCTGCTGAAGATATGAAGGCTGAAGCGCTGTGTTGTTCAGGTAGAAATTCAAAGGCTTGGTTGGATTGAAGTAATTTCCTGATATATTCAGGAAACTCCCTATGTAAACAGTGATGAAGACGCCATTGCCATATGGTGCTGAGCCTGAAGGCGCTATGTATGACTTGGAGTTGGGGTTGTAAGCTAGTATGCTTGTGAATTCCCTGTACTGCTCTTTAAAAGTCTGAGGCTGCGCTTGGGTCTTTGAACCCCAATCATAAGCTGTAAGGTAAACTATCCCCTCTGGCTGTGTGACAGGACTACTGTTTGATATCTTGCCATAATCGGGAATGATGAAGGAAGAGTCGTTAGAAGAACTCCAAGTGAAGTTTCCGAATTGGCTGGCTGTTATGTTCTTTGTGTAATATATTTTGGTCGGAGATATGGTGGAATTCTGGATTGTTATGGTTACAGTACTGCTTGGAGTAAAGCCAAATCCAGTTAAGTAAAGAGACGAGCCTGCAGGCCCAATAGCAGGAGAGAGCGTTATCGCGGGTTGAATAATCACTTGCTGCAGAGAAACCAGAACAGGAGCGCTGCTCCCGCTCCATACCTTTATGTAGTAAGCTCCTCCAGCTTCTCCTGATGCTATAGGCCCTGATATATAGCTGGTTCCGTTTGCAAAGCCTATATAATATCCATTTACCTGTTTTGGCGCAGATGAAAGGTCTGCAACGTTAAACGGACCTGCAAACTGGATATCTCCAGCTGACCTCTGAGCAAGGCCATTGCTCGAAAGAAGCAGGTAGAATTGAGCAGACTGAAACGTTATGCCTGTAAAGTTTATCGCAAAATATGCTGGAGATACTGCTGGCGGATGGTTATCTACCAGCGAAACTATTTCAGAGCCTCCAGGTAGAGAAACAGTAGATGTGGAATCCTGGTATCCGTTTGCGTTAATCGATAGCTGCTTAGAAGTTACAAAAAGAGATGGCTGGGCCGTTGATGCTTCAACGAAGTTGATGCTAAATGCGAATGAGGAAGCTAGAATAGCTATGGCAAAAAACAATATAATATTAGCCTTCATCATCTGTCAACGATATAAAAAATCGGTTGCTTAAATTGTTTAGCCATAGGCTCAGGAAATAGAAAATAAGATAAGTAAGGATATGGTCTTTCTTTGCCTTATTGGTTTATTGCGTTCCTTCGGTCTTCTTTGCCCTTGATTTTGGTTTCTGTTCTTTTGATTTTGAATCATCCTCTGCGCTCGGCTGCTGTGGAGCTGTCTGTTCAGCCGGCTGTGTGGCCTGCTGAGCTGGAGTCTCAGGAGGAGTTGTTGATGTGTCAGTTGGAGAAGTTTGAGTAGATGTTGACATCTGAAGTTCCTTTTCTAGCTCTTCAATCGGCTGAGGTGGAGGAGTGGTAGCTAGAGTGTAGCCAATCCATGCGAGTATAGCTAATACTCCTGCCACAGCAATAAATGCAGTAATGCGCAGCACCCATACAGAAATTACAGTTCCAGCAAAGAAGACCAATCCGCCGTAAATCAGGATGCCCAGTATACTTGCAATTAGAATTACAACACCTAGACCCTGGTCTTTATTCACGAGTAATTTTACCTCTTTACTCGCGGGTAATTCTGCTCCATATTTAAAGTTCTCCACAGCAACGGATAAAAAAAGAAATAAAAAAGCAAATGCTGCTCGATGAAAAGCTACCAGCTAATGCTCTCAGGTAAGCAACTTCAGGTAGAATTCATCATGCGGAAAGATAAGAGAGCATCAGTATCGATGAATGGAGATAGGGTTATGGTATTTGCGGAAGATGAAGAAGAGGGAAGGAGGCTCATCTATGCATGGACCAAGAGAAAAGCCTCTCTAGCAATCAAGCAAAGCGTATGGAGGCAGAGCAGGGTCATTGGGGTAGATTCATACAAACTAGTAATTAGAGACCAGAAGACCAGATGGGGGAGCTGTTCAGCAAGAAGAACTATAAGCTTTAATTTCAGAATCGGGCTCGCACCAAAAGAGGTTATGGACTATGTTGTGCTGCACGAGCTTGTTCATCTTAAGGTGATGAATCACTCAAAAAGCTTCTGGGAGGAGATAGCAAAGCATTGTCCAAAGCATAAAGAATACGAAAGGTGGCTCAGGAAAAATGCATCTAGCCTTATGAATCCGATGAAACTCTGATCATATGCTTATTCCGAGAAAAGTCCTGACCAGCTGACCAAAAATGTAGAGAGCCAGGCTAGCTCCCAGCATGATTCCGGAGAGCTCTCCGAAATCCTTTCTGAACCTTCCGTCTGATATTACTGAATTGTACCAGCTTACGAACGCTATTATGAATATACCAAAGACCAGGGAAGTTATTATCGCAACAAGCATGCTTTTGGTCAGGAAATAAGGCAATGCGAGTATAACTGCGCTGACAAAATAAGAAATGCCTGTGTATGCAGCAGCGAGAGTTGAAGAACCACCAAAGCCATGCTTAGCTTGAGCATACGCAGCAGAGGCCATTGCTATGGAAGCTGCAGCTCCAGCAACTATTCCTGCAAGCCCTGTTAGCTCTGTAGAGTGATATATGCCTAGAGAGCCGGCATGAATTCCCGCTATTTCGACAAGTGCATCCGCAAGCCCCAAGACTATAAACGATATATACTTGACATAAGAGCTCTCGACGCTTGTTGCAAAGAACAATTCGTGCTCCTTTTCGTCTGCTATTATTCTTTCGAAAGTTTCCTTATCAGATTCAGGTATCAGCCTTCTGTATGATTCATATTTCTTGACTGTTTTCGATTCTTGCCCTTCCAGCCATTTTATCGCAAAAGCTGCCCCCATTATGTACCTGAGGAAAAAGACGAAGTATAGCTTGAATAGCCTTGGCTTTATCGACTTGCCATCGATGAATTTGCTCCAGAATTCATAATGACCTTTCTCCATCTGACTCAGCTTTGCAAAGACTTCTTTTGTCTTCCCGTTTCTATCTACTTTCGCAAGCTGACTGTAAACCCTGTAATCAGTAAGCTCATCTCTAGACTCCATCATTGCTATTTCCTGGAGCTCAGAACTGCTCAATTGCCTTTACCGCGTCAACATTCTGGAAAGGCAAGATATCAAATTTCCTAACGTTCAGTGTGCAGTTATTATAGTGATATCCATGAGATAGTATGAAGAGATTTTTGCAAGCAATTTCAGTGAAATTAAAATTATACATACATGGGGCGATGAGAGTAGGCAAGAAGGCAGTGAGTTTGATGCAAAGGATTCAACTCTTGCTGGTTCTCATCTACTTTTTCACTTTTCTGGGCTTTTACATTTTCACGGGTCAATTAGGTGCTGGTCTCCTCCTTTTCCTAGCTGGAGGATTGCTATCCATAGTCATGTCTTTGCAGCATAGGGTGAATTTCCTGAGAGAGTGGAGTGTCTTGCTTATGATAGCAGTTTCATATGAATCTCTCAGATTTCTTTACTTGGCTACATCAGAAAGATTTGGCGTTGCAAATATCTATGCAATAGATAGAGCTTTGTGGGGTATCAACTTAACAGGCACATTGCAGAGTCTTGCTAATTCTAATGCCTTAACTCCAATTATGACATTAGTCTACTCTCTTCATATACCCCTGGTTATAATCTTTGCATTCGTCTTCTGGGCAGGAAAAAGGAGCTTTTTCAGCTTATATGTTACCAGCATAAGCATATGCACATACATTGCCTTTCTTTTCTTTCTCTTTATCCCTTCAGCTCCTCCCTGGTATGCTGGAATAGCTCAGAACATGTTATCGGGAAATAATGGTGTTTCTGGCACTTACCATTCACTCAGCAGTATAGTGGAATCTGACCCTTTGGCTGCTTTTCCCAGCTTGCATGCAGCATACGTTGTAACCTTGACCTTGGTATTATTCAAGATAAATAGAAGGTATGGTCTTTTGTTCACTCCAGTAGCTCTGGCTGTCCTCTTTTCAACGATTTACTTGGGGCAGCATTATGTTGTGGACCTGCTCGCTGGCTCTGCAATTGCAATAATTTCGGTCTATGTTGCTGAGAGAATTGGAAATGTGGTTAAACTATAATGGTTTATCTGAGGTAGTAATCCTTCACCCTTATTGTATCAGAGGGATGTGGAGATGAAGCTTCATCTATGTACGTATTCCTGAGAGCAATTATACTGTGCACTGTTTTGGGCTCTATTGTATGCCTTTCCCCTTCGTTTAATTCAATTGCCTTTGAATCAGGAAACTCCACCCTAACCTTTCCCTTAACAACATAAAGAGTCTCCATTTTGTATTCATGATAGTGCATGCTGGTTCTGTAACCTTCCTTTATGTAGAGTTTCTTCTGGAGATATTTTTCTGTAAGCGCTACCACAAGCTCAAACCCCCATGGCTTATCCGTCCTGTTCTGGTAGATGTTTCTGACTTCTTCAAGGTCCTTGATGCTGTCTAAAGATTTCCACAGAACATCTGTATCTGGCTCAATGTACACGCCCAGCTTCCCTGCTCTTGCAAGTCTGGGGAAAACATCATTCTCTATGCTGCTGGGGGGAGAGAGGTCTGCTCCTGCTGAAAGCAATTCTTCTGCTTCCTTTACAAAGTAGACTCCTCCGTTTATGTAATAGGGCAATACCGGCTTTTCCCTAAAGCTGACGATTGTTGTTCCACTTATATCGAGAGTGCCATACGGACTTCTCATCTGAACACCTAATATTGTCACTGGATGGCTGCCGTTGTTGAACATAGAAGCTATATCCACGTCTGTTATTATATCTCCGTTCATTATTGCCAAAGGTCCTTTCAAGGCAAGTTCTTGTATTGCTTTTTTGATTGCCCCCCAGGTCCCTAGAGGTTTATCTTCAACTGAATATCTTATCCTAAGCCCTTTCCATTCATTCCCATACTTTTTCTCTATCTTGTCATGCAGATAGCCAGTCATAAGCACGACTTCGTTGCTTCCTGCAAACCTCAGGTCATTCAACTGCTTGTCAAGTATGCAGTAGCCTTCCTTCAGCTCTATCAGTGGCTTGGGTAATGTATCAGTAAGAGGCTTTAGCCTCTTTCCATAGCCCCCTGCCAATATAAGACCTGTCGGGCTAACCATAGGCATGCGGGAATTCGGCAATTATATAACGATTATTGCTCACCGAGCAAAGTGATATATGCCATCTGCTCTCATTATTCTGTATCTTCTCAGTCTGGTACTATACATAATTTTGCCTTATCATCATAAAAGATGCCTACTTCTAAAACTCCGGGTATAAGCTTTAACTGCATGCCAAACCTTATCACGTTTCTTCTCTTTATTGCAACATCAACTATAACATTGCCATTCTCTGTGGTATAGGCATAACCCCTTTCAAGAACCCTGAGATTTCCCTTTCCTCTCAGCTTTGCTACACTAGCAATAACAGAGTTAATTGCCATCGGGTGAACCTCAAGCGGTATTGGTACAGTTAACCTGTCTGAGATTTTCTCCTTAGTTACCATGACATAAATTTGTCTGGATACTGACCAGAGTATCTTCTCCTTAAGCAATGCCCCTCCCCCTCCCTTTATGAAAACGTTTGAAGGCAAAACCTGGTCAGCTCCATCCAGTGTTACCTCGACATCTTCGACCCTCTGGTCTGAACCAAGGGTAAGGCCCAACTCATAGGCAACTGAAGCGATCTGACTAGATGATGGAATGTACGATGCTTCCCTGTTTAGAATACCTGCAGAGGCTGCATACCTTAGAAACGCAGCTACTGTTCTTCCGCTACCAAGTCCTATTCTCTTAGAAGAGATGAGCGATTCGTTCAGGCCAGGAACATCAAGAAGGTCGAACCTCAAACCAGGTCATTCTTCAAGGTCCATCTGCTCCAGCTTTGCCATCACTTCGTTAACATCTTGCACAACCTTCCTTAGTTTATCATCCATTATCTCTGGTTTTTTGACTGTTTCTTCCTGTTTCTCCTTCTTTTCCTTCGGCTGGGTAATTTCTGGTTGCACGATCTTTTCTATTGCTGGGACAAGAGGAGATATCTTCTGCTTGAGGTCCTCGAGCCTTGCATCTATCTGCGATATCTTCTGGTTTACGAGGTTGAGAAGTTCAGCCTTGGCATCTTCCAGGTCAGCCACATCAACTATCGCCTGCGCCTTGCTTATCTTGTCTTCAACTTCCTTCAGCTGAACCTTGTACTTTTGGGATAATTGCATTCTCTCTTCTTTGTTTATTAACCCTCTGGCTTCGGCTTCGTAAATTCTGGCTAGAGCTGAACTCAGGTATTCCTTCTCCATCTTCATCAGCTTCAATTCTCTTCTTGCTGCATCTATGTCAGCCTTTGTGACCAGCTTTTCTGAAAGGCCTTCACCAAAGTGAACTACCTTTGGTTCAGGTGAACTCTTCTTCCTGACGAATGAAAAATAAAGCGCTAGACCTACAATAACAGCCCCTACAGCAGCCCCAGCGATAAGGCTGGAAAGGTCGATTGGAATGCCTGCAATGGCAAAGAAAGCTGGAGATGGCATCTCGCATCAATCCAGGCAGAAGATGTAATTAAGGATTAATTCATTGCCAAGCTAGGGATGTCTTGCCCACGCATAATTCCTAAGCTTGCTCGACCTTCCAAATCCGCAAGAAGCACATGACTTCGTATGAATATTGTATGCCTTCCTTCCACACCTTCTGCATATTATATGTGTCTTATGCTTACTTCTCTTGCCAAAGGAAGGAGTTCCCTTCATTGCTTACCCGCCTCTCCTGTTTCCGGGGGAGGAGATATCAAAACTACATTATCCCCCCTGACAATTATTGTGCCTAAAGGATTGGCCTTTCCGTCAGGGAACATTTCTTCTGAAGACTCGAGTATAAGGTTCATATGCTGGTCGAACCCCTGCAAGCTACCCCTTATCACCTTATTTCCCTTCAGTTTGATCAAGACGACTTTACCTACACTGTCGTTCAGTACCTTAAAGGTCATATCGGCTGCCAATTTTGACACACTCTGCTACCCTTGTGCTCTCCACATCCTTTGAGGGACGTATTTAAATCTGTGTACACATACAGGGGCAATATTGAAAGTAATCTTTCTCTCAAAGAGGGAATGTAAAGAACTGACTAACAGGGTTAGAAATGAATGGGGAAAATTCGGCATTCCCGAGCTGAATATTGAGAAGAAGGTGGAAGTGGATGAAGACAAATGGCTGCTTGTTGGGGAGCATACACTCATTATTAAAGGCGAAGTGCTAGCGCCTTTTATAGGTGATGAAAAGTTATGCAGCTTCTTTCCTTACATTACAATAGACATGGGCGCAATTAGATTCATTACAAACGGAGCCAACGTTATGCGCCCCGGGATAAAAGACTTCCCATCTCCGTTTGTGAAGGATGACATTGTCATTGTCAAGGATGAAAAATTCGGCAAACTCATAGCTGTCTGCTCAGCAATTATGAATAGGGAAGAAGCTATCTCAGCAAACAAAGGGGCCATCTTGAAGAATATATCTTATGTAGGAGACAAGTTCTGGGAAGTCTACAAAGAGTTTTCATCTGTCAGAAAGTAGTATGGCCTTCATTAATGTTGAGAGGCTCTTATCCTTCACCTTCATCTCAGCAGACTCATAAAATTCTTCCATTCCCTTGTAACCCTTTTTCCTGTATGATTCTGCCTGAATTGCCATCTCCAGCTTATCTATCTGCGATACCAGCTTCGCTTCTTGACTCCTTTGCTCAACGAAATCGTCAAAAATCTTCCTGTACAGTAATCTGATGTCAGAGGGAAGACCCTTTGTCAGAGCTCTGAAGGCCCTTCTCTCCAGCTTATGCTTCTTTTCTCTAGGTAAATCTTCTGGCTGAATGTCTCCAGTCAGACTTTCGCTTATATCATGCAGCAGAGCCATCCTCACCATCTGCAGCGTATCAAGGCCTAGCATATCTCCTGCAAGCATTGATATCACTGTAACAGCATATGAATGGTCTGCAACAGATTCTGGGTTCTTCACTTTAGCTCTTATAAGCCATCCAATTCTCGGTACATTTTTTAGCTGCTCACATGCTTTTATTAACTCCGTCATTAATAATAGGTCCTTCGCCATGGGAAACTTTTGAGAAAGTGTGCTGATTAACCTTTATACTTTAATTGCATGAAGATTTTATAGAAGATAACGTAGCATTGTACAGTTGTTGTCAGAAATTTGATCACAAACTGGCTAAACCTTTTTTACACACCTCTCTTTAAGAAAAAGCAGGCGTATGGACCTAGGCTAGTGTTGCTGGATGGGACAAGAAATTGTAGGTGCAAAGGAAAGACAGGCATCCACCTATCTTAAGGCATATCCGATGAAGTCGATAGACGACGTTGCTAAAGTCAAGGAAGATTTGAAAAATAATTCCATAGTAATTCTTAGAATCACTCCTCTGGCTCAGAGAAGCATAGATGACCTGAAAAAAGCTGTCGAAGAGCTTTATGAATATGCTGAAGGTATGGGCGGGGATATAGCTAGACTTGGAGACGAAAGGATAGTTATTACACCCCCAAGCGTCAAGATATGGCGTTCCATAAGCCAGTAATCTTTAGATTTTAATTCAAAAATTAATCAATTCTATTGCTAATTTCCTATAATAAAATTTAGAAAATACTGAATACCATGAAAAAGTTTAATTCCCTATTACGAGAGGGTGTATGCTATCCTGGTTGAGTCCAACTATGTCAGTGAGAAAAAAGGGGCATAGGCCTGAGGCTACAATTGTCAAGGCTGTAATACAGTACGGTCCTAGGAATCTTTCTAAGATTGCAAAGGAGATCAAGGTACCTGTAGAAACTGTCAGGTACAAACTTAAGAGGCAGTTATCTTCTCTTGGTTTTAGAGTCATAGCTGAACCTGACTACTATAAGATGGGTCTCAAGTTATATCATTCCTACATCCAATTTACGAAAGATGCATCATCTGTTGCAGAATCGATTCTTCAGCTGCTTTCCAAGAAGGGTTATCTGATAAGAGCAGTCAGGCTCTTTCCAAAGGGTGTTTATTCTGTTGAATTTGCTTTGCCCCTCAGAACAAGGGAAATCTGCATCTCAGTTCTGAAACATCTGGTAGACCTTAAAGTAGTGTCTAGGTTTGATTTTGAAGAGATAAATTTTATCTCTGAATACTCCACAAACCCTGATTTCTTTGATATTAGAAGAGGAGTCTGGAATGTTGACTGGCAGCAGATCAAGGCTATGAAAGCTCAACCCCTAGCTGGGAAAGGAGCCAAGGATTCAGATGTTGATAGGTATGATGTAATATTGCTAGAAGAATTCCAGAAAGATGCAACACAGCATGTCTCAGATATAGCTGAGAGAATGCATGTAGCTACACCTGTGCTTGGTTATCACTACAGAACTCATCTGCAGAAGGATGGTCTCGTTTCATCGTACCTGACCAGATGGTCTCCAAGCATAGTGAGCAACAGAAGGAAGGGAGAACATGTAATAACAACCAGGCTTGAGTTCAGGGAAATCAAGGGAAATCAGGTTGAGCATTTACATGAAGTAGTCTCCAAGATACCGTTCATTTGGTCTGAATTTTCTACAAAGAAGAGCTACATTGCCTATCTTCTTTCTCCATCAAGGCAGCTGGTTAATATGCTGAGATATATTGAAGAGGAGATTCCTGAATCAAGCCCTGACATATCCTTCAGCGACACTACAGATATCTCCCATACTGCCATTCCGAAAGAACTGTTCGGAGATAGAGGATGGACCTACAACGAATTACAGCTCAGGCAAGAACTGGAGAATATCGCTTCAAAGAAATAAAGCATTTCAGTACAGCTTTACACTGTCAAGCACCGCAGGCTGATATGCAGGCAGATGAAATATCCTTTCTATTGAGCTAGCAAGATTCTGAACCTTCGTTTTCTCACCATGGTCAACAATAACTCTCTGCAGTTTTGGTCTCAGCCTTGAAACATATTTTAGAAGCTGGTTATAGTCGCTGTGCCCGCTGAAGCCTTCCACTTTTTCCACTGAGCATCTTATATCGATTATCTTCATCCTTCCACCTTCGTCCATAAGGCTCACCTGCTTTGAACCATCCAGCACTCTTCTGCCTAGTGTCCCTTGCACCTGGTAGGAAACGAAGAGTATTTTGTTCTTGGGGTCTCCTGCAAGTTCCCTGAAATACTGAACTGAAGGACCCCCTTCCAGCATTCCCGATGTTGCAAGTATTATCGCAGGTCCCGAGCTCAGTGCCTCATCCCTGTTGTTTGGATGCTCTATTATAGAGAAATATTCTGTTACGAATGGATTCTCTCCATTTTCTATAATCCTGTCTTTAAGCTCCCGGTTCAGAAACTCTGGATAATACAGATGAATTGCTGTGGCTTCTCTGATCATGCCTTCTATGAATATTGTGGTCTCAGACAGTATCTTCTGTCTCATGTAGGAATCGAGCACAAGCATTATCTCCTGAGCCCTACCTACAGCGGGAACAGGGATCAGAACCTTTCCTCCTGCACTTAATGTATCGTTTATGCTTTTAACAAATGCAAGGTCTGTCTCTTCTCTAGGAGGCATTATGTCTGTCTTGGCTCCATAGGTGCTTTCCATTATCAGCGTTTCAACCCGAGGGAAGTTGTATGAAGCTGCTTCAAGCAGAAGGCTTCTGCCAAATTTGAAGTCGCCTGTATAAACTACGTTATGAGCACCTTCCCCTACGTGAAGATGAACTGCAGAGGAGCCAAGTATATGGCCTGCATTGTATAGAACGAGCTTTATATCAGGAGAGATGTCTGTAACCATTCCGTAAGGAATAGGTATTGCATGGTTTATCATCGTCCTGACATCTCTCATATCATAGGCATACTGCTTCCCCTCCATCGTGGAGATCTTCAATGCATCAGACAAAAGCAGAGTTATGAGAGCCAAAGTTGGCTCCGTCAGGTAGAGAGGACCCTTGTAACCATATTTGTAAATTATAGGCAAAAATCCTGCATGGTCCATATGCCCGTGACTCAGTACTATTGCATCTAAATCCTCAAGGTCCGCCTTTAACCAGTCCAGCCTGGGATAGCAGTTGGGTGGGCCTCTAGCACCAGGATGAATGCCAGCATCGAGCAACACCTTGCTGTCGTTAGTCTCGATGAGCATAGAGGACCTCCCAACTTCCCTGAAACCTCCTAGCGCAGTCAACCTGACTTCGTTGAGCTCAAGCATTCTATCCCTGAATATTCTCTCACCCGATTCTCTTAGAAACTGAATTCTCTCGTCTGTTGCTGACTTCAGGGTATGCATTATCTGCTGAACCGTTGTGCTGCCCATTGAAGGAGCCTTCTTTATTCTTAGCTTCCAGCCCATGCTGTCAAACCCTTTCAGCAGTTCAGGGTCGACAAGTTTCGGAACCCTGCAGTCAACTGTTACTTCACCGGTAACTTCGTCAAAGAACATGTTTTCTATTCCTGCTTCTTTAGGTATCAGTCTTGCAAGCTGGTCCCTGGCCTCTTCCTCTACCTTTCTAACAGATTCGTCAACCCTGACGACAACTCTTTTCTTCAGGCTGTTTACTATTTCTGGAATGACGAAGCTGTTCTGCTCAAAGTATGCAGGATTCTTTGAATAAAGGGCAATCCGTGGTCCTTCATATTCAACTCTAACTACCCCCGCCTCAGCAGGGATATTTTTCAATAGGACTTCCATTATCCCCGGGGTTCTACCCCCGCCATGGTTTTCCCTCTTATTAGACAATCCTGATTTACCTAAACAGTCCTTAGAGCAGCTTCTTTCTGCTCCAAAGGTAATTCGCGAAAGCCTCTTGCATCGATGACAGCAACATCTATGCTATCACCAGATGCAGAATCTCTCTTCATAGCATAGGTAACCCCCTTCACTGCAAGTCTTATAGCGTCATCGACATCCATTCCCTCTTTATATCCAGATTCAAGTATTCCATAGACTATAGGCGAGCCACTGCCAGTTGATGCGTATCTCTCTCCAGTCATCGTTCCAAAGAGGTCTACGTTATACAGCCCCGGTCCGTTCTGGTCGTAACCTCCAAGGAGAGATTGAACTATATACGGGTAATACCTGAGACTGAAGAAGACGTTGGCAGCGACCCTTGCCGCAGAGACTATGGGCATAGGCTTCTGATGTTCAACCTTGTAAATCCTAGCATAATACCTTATTGTATCTATCATATTTTGGGCATCTGCTACGACTCCTGCTATTGTCATGCCCATATGGTCGTCAATCATGTAGAGCTTCTTCCCCTTTCTATGAGCTATGTAGTTACCCATAGTGACCCTTGTATCAGTAGCAAGGACTACCGCATCCTTGCATACTATACCTAATGTAGTAGTACCCGTCTGTTTTACACCAGCTATTCCATTTGCTGACATGCCATTCGCTCCATACAATCTTGACAATATAAACGCTGACTGTGTGCAAAGGTACGGGTAGATAAATATTTACACTTTTCCCATTGGGAGTTCTAGCTTCAGTAAAGTTCTTATCATAGTTCAAAACCATAATTCATAATGTCTAGACCATATTATTCCAGACTATACGTAATAATAATCTGTGCAGTGATTTTGCTGACCCCTCTGCAGATAGCCAACCTTTCATCCAGCTCTGGAGACTTCTATTATCAGGTAAGTCCTCTCTACATTCAAGTGACAAACAGCTCTACTCTCCCACAGGGAATACCGTTTTGTGCTGGAGGGCTGTTGATTTGTTACACCCCTAGCTTCGTAAGCAAGGCTTACAATTTTCCAGCTACTTCAGTACTGAACGGAAGCGGACAGACAATTCTCATAGTCGATGCTTTCGGAAGCCCGTCTATAACCCATGACCTTGCTGTATTTGACCAGGTTTTCAATCTGCCTCCCCCTCCGTCATTCAAAATAATATGCCCTGATGGTTGCCCAGCATTCAATCCAAACGATAGAAATCCTCACGATGAGCTAGGATGGGCCCTTGAGACCTCGCTGGATGTTGAGTGGGCACATGCAATGGCCCCCCTAGCTAATATAGTATTGGTAGTAGCATCGAGCAACTCTGGCAACGCAATAAATTCGGCAGAAGCAAAAGCGATATCACTTTATCCTGGCAGCATAATGAGTCAGAGTTTCGGGATACCCGAGTATCTCGTAATAGCAAACAACGCACAGATAATGCAGGCACATAAGAATTACATGATGGCCCAAAAGGAAGGAATAACTGTCTTTGCATCTGCAGGAGATAGCGGTGCTACCAACGGTATAGCTACTCCCAATGCTCTATACCCATCATCAGACCCTCTTGTTACTGCTGTTGGAGGAACGATGGGTCTGCCTTATGCTCGCAACTTTACAGCCAGTCCATGCACATCCTCTTCATGCGTAGCTGGTCTTGCAACGTTTGACAACTCTACTGGCTTATGCCATGTATCAAGACCCTCTTTGGTCTTCACATGTCCAGCTGTTGGATATGGCGCTGAACAGGTATGGAATGAGCCAAGATTCTTCGCTGCAGGAGGAGGAGCGCCAAGTCTTTTATTCGGAGTACCATCTTTTCAGTCAGGACTAGGACTGAGCAGTAGAACAACCCCTGATGTGTCATACAACGCAGCAGTTAACGGAGGCGTGCTGGTTTATCTATCAGTTCCTGGCATACCAGCTGGCTTTTACATATTTGGAGGAACTAGCGCAGGGTCACCACAGTGGGCTGCGATTGCTGCACTGGCAAACCAGAAAGCAGGTCACCCGTTAGGGTACTTGAATCCAGTGCTTTATGCTATAGGTAATAGCTTGAAATATTCAAACGACTTTCATGATATAACAGTAGGAAACAATACGCTGGTTGGTACGCCATTCGGTTATAATGCAGCTCCTGGCTGGGATGATGCAACTGGCTGGGGGACTCCCAACGTATCCAATCTGGTCAATGACCTGGCATCTCCATAGACCATGAAATAATTTCATGATTATTTTTTTATTGCATGGCTAGGTAGAGTAGCAAAGCTAAGAGTACTTATTAGCACGAGAAAACTGGGAGGGTACGGTCGAATGTGGGAAGGCTGGAGGAAGGTTTCCAGAGGTCCGGGCATCTTATGGAACTGCCTCATGCCGTTTACGTTGGAGAGGGAGCTCTTGCAGAACTTGGCGACTTGCTGAGAAACCAATCGCTGAACGGACCCATATGTATAGCAAGTGGACCTCATGTGAGAAAGCTGCTGGGAGAAACGCTTGCAAAGGGACTCGAAGGTTATGAACTGAAATGGGTAGAAGTAAACTTTCCCACAGAAGAAGCAGCCAAAGAAGTGGTGGAAAGGGCAAAAGAGATGGGAGCAATGACAATTGTTGGATTTGGCGGAGGCAAAACTATAGATGTGAGCAAAGTCGCGGCTCAATTCCTTAATTTACCGATGGTTAGTGTACCGACTAGCGCTTCCCATGATGGTATATCATCTCCCTTTGCTTCTTTGAGAGATTCGAACAAGCCTTATTCTAAGATAACAAGGCCTCCTTACATAATAGCTGTTGACCTTGAGGTTATCTCTAAAGCTCCCCACAGGCTTTTCAGAGGTGGTTTTGGAGACCTAGTCGCTAAGGTAACCTCTGTCAAGGACTGGGAACTGGCCAGGGATGAAGTAAAAGAGTACTATGGCGATTACGCAGCCAGCCTTGCTGCGATGAGTGCAAAGCATGTAATGGAGAGAGCTGACGACATAAAGGAGGTCAGCAAAGAAGGAGTCAGAGCGCTTATTGAAGCACTGATATCCTCAGGGGTTGCTGCAGGCATAGCTGGAAGCAGTAGGCCATGCAGTGGGTCAGAACATCTCATCAGCCATGCCCTTGAGCTTATAGCCCCTGGCCTGGGCCTGCACGGGGAAAAGACTGGTCTCAGCACAGTTATGATGGCTGAGCTTCATGGTCTAGACTGGCAGGCTGTCAAGACATCACTGGAAAGGGCCGGCTGCCCCACAACATTCAGCCAGCTGGGAATCACCGAGGAGCAGCTTGTGGATGCAATAGTCAGAGCTCCATCTATAAGGCCAGAAAGATACACAATTCTTCATAAGCTTAACCTTGACAGAAATGAAGCTAGAAGCTTGGCTAGAAGAACAAATGTAGTATAAAAATTAACGAGTATTTTTTTAAAAGTTACTGCTTGACTGATATGCTGGCTTCTGCACCTGTTCCAATGACAGTTATTGTGTATTCTCCGTTTGAAGAGGGTATAAGAGGCAGATTACTGCCCTGTGCAACGTAGGTAAGGATTACACTCTGACCTGGCTGAAGAAGGTAGCCGGATGAGTTGTATTGTGTCATGCAGCCAGATACACATGCCTCGACAGCCGGGAATGGTACAAGAGTGGCATTAGGAAGTATGTTGAAGACTTCTACAGCAATAAATGCAGGTATCACCATTGGCATCATCCTGGGAGGGTTGCTGGTAGATACTATTGTGGAAGGGGTGATAATAACAAAGTGAAGTCTTGTGCTTGCATTGCCCGTATTCTTAACAGTCACTGATATTGAATTCGAAGTGATTGAAGCTGACGTTATGGTAAGGTTGGCTGAATAGAATGCCCTATATGTACTGAACCACTTTGCATTGCTCAGGTTTGTGTTTTCTCCAACCTTGCTTGCTACTGTCTTCTGAACGCTGACCGGAACTTGGGCACACCATGCTGTAGCGCTGAAGACAAAGCTTGGCGATGTGTCAGAATTCAAGTTAAGAAGTGTTGTCTGAATGTCGATCAGTATGCTAACGTTTGTCGATGAATAAATATCTATGTTCTGAGACAGCGAGGCAAGAAGTTCCTTATTGGCTACGGTGACCGATACATTTCTACTGTTATATATTGCATGAATATCTGTGATGTTGAGCCTGACCTGGTCATATGTATTTGATGGTACTTCTGCCACAGCTATTGTTTTGCTGACATTGATCAGCTTCACCAGGTCGATGGTGCCTGAAGTATTTACGTTCACCCAGTCTGATGATGAACCGCCAAAGACGTGCAGAGATATACCGCTGTATGTGAGCAACACTGAGCTAACTCCAGCAGGTATGACCGGCGGGTCCGTGACAAGCACTGACAAAGTTCCTGTCTGGCTCTTCTGAGTGGTTATTGGATAGCTGGTCTGAGGTGAAAGCGGTAATATCCCTCCTGCAAGGAATGCCCCGAGTATAGAGATAGCTAAAGCCACAGCCACAAGAGCTGTAAGCACTACGTTTTTTCTGCTGCTCATACCTTAGGTATAAGAGCGGTTCAGATATTAACCGATGTTTTTGAACAGCATGTTATTGCTGATGGTGAATGTGTTCAAAAAGTAGAACGGCGATACCGTTTTAGAGTAGAAACAATCAATGCTGGAGGGATTGGATAAGGGCATAATAGAGTCAAAGCTGAAAGGAAACACTCTCAGGGTTTATGTCTTTGCTCTGAGAAGAAGGAGGGTTGGAGTAAGAGAGGTCCAGAGAGGCCTCAGCATGTCCAATCCATCTCTAGCCCAGTACCATCTTAACAAGCTTGTCGAAATGGGCCTTCTGAAAGAAAACAACGGCGAATACGAAGTATCAAGTGAAGTAAAAGTAGATGTTCTGAAGGATTTTCTCCTTCTAGGAAACCTGCTGGTTCCAAGGTTTGTTTTCTACGCTGCCTTCTTCAGCGTATTTTCCGCTTATTTTCTCTACCTGTCTTCTGCACTGATAAAAGTGCAGCCTCTTTTCCTAGCTCCCACTTCACTTTTGTTAGTAGCAACGCTGATATTCTGGTATGAAGCGCTTCATGCGTGGCGGAATGCCCCTGCAAGCTGATATATTCCGTCAAATGTAAGATGATGTAATTATTCTACTTCGTAGACTTTCTGGCTTGCCTTTTCGTTGTCTTCTTTTCCTTGGGGGCTTCTTCTTCCTTCGGCTTCTGGGCTTCAGGAGATTCAAAGACCTCTGTGAAATAGACCCTCGTTATTCCCTTCACGAATTTGAATATCTCGTCGGATATAGCCTTCTTTGCATATTGGATACCATCCATGAAAAAGACCTCCTGTGGTAGCTTTATAGTTGCTGTATCATCTTTCAGCTCCAGCTGAACCTTTGACTCTTCCACAGGTACTCTCCTTCTGACCAGGGCTAAAGCTATCTCCCTTGGGTCTGATAGTGTTTTTACAACTTCAACATCATACACTATGTTCTTTCCAGCCAGCCTGTGGTTGAAATCAACCTGAACCCTTCCAGAACCTATGAACCTGACGGTGCCTATTCTGTTATCAACCTGAACCTGCTCTCCAACTTTTAATTTTGAAGCGTCGTCGCCAAACCTTCTTATCGGGATCAGCCTTATTTTGCTGGGGTCTCTAAGACCAAAGCCCTTTTCTGGCGGGACCTCTACAGTCAGCTTGTCCCCAGGGTTGGCCTTCAGGAGAGCCTCATCCAGACCCTTCAGCACCCATTGCTCCCCAACAGCAACAAGTTTCGGTTCGTATTTGCTGTTGGCATCATACACGGAAAGCGCCTTGGCATCCTCCTCTCTGGTAGCCTCAAGCACCTCTCCTGTCTCCTTTACCTTCGCAACGTAGTTTATGAGAGCCAGTGTTCCCTGCTCCATGAAATCCAGCACCTGATGTGTTAGCCCTTGAAGTTAATATATAAAAGCTGTTCTGAATCCTTTTCACGAAAATTGCTTTGTCACAGCTGCTTATTGCTGGGTCTGGACCTGAGTTTGTATTTTTAGCTCCTTTAACCTGTCCTCAGCAAGCTTCAGAATCGATGGAGTATCTACGTGGTAACCAAGAAGGTTCAGGGAACTAGCTATTGCATTGAGAGTCACGAATACATGATGCTCAGCTACATCTCCCATATTTCCTATTCTGAAAATCTTGCCCTTTAGAGGGCCGAAGCCGCCTGCAAGTATCACGTCGAACTTATCCTCAACGGTCTGTCTGAAAACTCCATCATCTATCCCCTTCGGATAGGATATTGTTACAACAACGTTAGACCTTACGCTTTCTTCGACAAAAGGATGCAGACCGGCAAGGCTCAAAGAGTCATAAAATGCTTTGGCTGTAGTCCTGTGCCTCTTGACCCTGGCCTGCATTCCCTCTTCCAGAACGATTGTGAGCGCCTCTTCGAAGGCATAGAAAAGAGGCAATGCTGGGGTGAATGGTGTTTCACCCTTCTCCCCAAATTCCATGTATTTTTTCAGGTTGAAGTAGGTCGTGGTTGGTTTGTTTGAATCTATGTATTTCTTCAGTCTTTCGCTTACAGATACAAATGCTACTCCAGGTGGAGCCCCAAGACATTTCTGGGCTGCACCAACAACCATATCTATACCCCACTTATCCTGCGGCAATTCATCCCCTCCTACTATAGAGATCGAATCAGCAACCAGGAATGCACCATAAGAAGATGCTATCTGCGATACTTTATCCAGCCATCTGTATGTTGTGCCAGGAGATGTGTCGTTGTATACTACAAAGATTGCTTTTACTTTACCTGCTTTCCTTGCAGCATCCTCTATCTCCTGTACACTTGGTGCTGAACCAAGCCCAGAATTCACAGTAATTACGTTTGCACCTTCTTCAGCAGCCTGTTCAGATAACCTTTGGCTGAACTCCCCGAAGACGGGAACTATGACATTGTCCCCTGGCTTCACTATGTTCTTTACTGCAGCCTCAACAGCTCCAGTCCCTGAAGAAGACAAGACGACAATTTCTCCAGTAGTTTCGAGAACAGTCTGCAGCTTGCTCCTTATAGACTTGAGCAGAGGTCTGAAGTCAGAGCCCCTGTGGTTGATTATTGCCTTGAGCATCGCTTGCTGTACCCTGTCCGGCACATTGGTTGGCCCTGGTAACATTACAAGCTTGCGTTTTGGATAAAAATTCAACTTCTATCGTAATACAGTTGGAAGTGTCAGTATGTTAAGTTTTTGTCAGATTGTTGTTCGCAGAATTCATCTTTGACTGCTCGAACAATACCTTCACCCTGCTCTCGGCATCTATACTCTTCAGGAAATCATAAACCTCCTTAGGTACAAGCTTTGACCAGTTGATTCCCTGAGCCATTCTTCTCCTCACCTCTGTAGCCATCAGTTCTTCCCTCCTGTAAAGAGGCACTTCCTCAACAGCTATACCAGCGTTCCTGAACAGAAGAATTGTCAGCGGGTCGTTCGAAAAGACCCTTGTGAAGCTTGGAGCTAGAGACTTGACAAGAGGAACCCACAACAGATGGTTTTCCACATCTGGCACAGTTATCGTTATAACTCTGCTCGTCAGATTTTTGGAAAGTAGTACGGAATAGAGCATCTCTATTCTTTCCCCTGCTGTGAAGGGGTTACGAATCTCGTAGCTCTTTTCAGAGCTTCCTACCGCTATAACCAACCTGTCGCTCTTGCTCAGAGCATATTCTATTGCAGCAACATGCCCCAGATGAAGAGGTTGAAACCTTCCCACGAACAGCGATGTTTCCAATCGAAATCAGCCGCTGGCAGAGATGCTTGAAAAGGCATATTAAAGAAATTTTTCATAAGTTGGTGACAATGCAAGGAGATGCAGGAATAATTTCTATAGATGGCTCCTACGGTGAAGGAGGTGGACAGATTCTTAGGACTGCACTTCTTCTTTCCCTTGCAACTGGCAAACCCTTTGAAATAACAAACATAAGGTCCAAAAGGCCCAAGCCAGGACTCCTCAACCAGCACCTTGCGGCTGTTCGTGCATTCAGAAAATTTACATCTTCAACTGTCATAGGCGATGAATTGGGAAGCACGAAGCTAAGGTTCCTGCCCGGAAACGTTACTGCCGATAAAGTAACAATAGATGTTGGTACTGCTGGCAGCGTTACGCTGATACTTTCTGCAATACTGCCAGCTCTCAGCATAATAGGTGCAGAGATGACTATTAACATTAAAGGTGGGACAGATACTAAATGGAGCCCTGCGTATGACTATTTCTCTAACGTCATAATTCCCTTATATCAGAAGCTGGGTATAAATGTGCAGAGCAGACTGCTCAGAAGGGGCTTCTACCCTGTGGGCGGAGGAGAAGTTGTTGCAGCATCTCAAGGGTGTAAGAAGGTCCTCTCTTTAAAGAGCAAAGAAGGAGCTGCAAAAAAGGCAAGAATAAGGAGTATCTGTTCAAATTTGCCATTAGAGGTTGCCAGAAGACAGGAAGAATCAGCCAAAAGAACTCTTCAGAGTAATGGAATCGAAGTTGTGGATACTGAATCAAAGCATGAACCTGCTGCTTCACCGGGAACAGCTATAACGATATGGCATGTGGATGCATCAGCAGGCATATTTGTTGGTGGAGATGCTGTAGGAGAAAGGGGAATAGCTGCAGAGGAGATAGGAAGAAGGGCTGCAATGTCCTTCATCAGATCAAGCATGGCTCCACTCGATAGCCACATAGCTGATGTGGCAATACCCTTGCTTTCCCTAGCAGAAGGAGACTCTGAGATTGTCTTTCCAGAAGTTACAGGCCATATCAGGAGCAATATCTATACTGCAGGCTTGTTCACAAAAAGGAGATTCGAATTATCGAAATTAGCTGGACTGGATATGCTGAGCATCAGTTAAAGAGAATTTGATAACCCTTTTAACTGCCCAATTCAGAGGGTGAAAATATGTCAGGAATCGAGGCCTACATACCAGGTGCTACTGCTGTGGGTCTGGTCTTTAACGAAGGCGTTGTGCTTGCAGCAGAGAAGAGGATGGTTCTTGGTAATTTCATAATGAGCAAGGGCGTGAAAAAGGTATTCCAGATCACTCCGACAGCAGGTGCAGCCTGCGCTGGAATGATAGCTGATATGCAAGTGCTGGTAAGAAATGTTCAGGCAATAGTAAAGATGAGAGAAATGGAACTGAAGAGACCTATGAAGGCAAATTCTATAACAAAGCTGATGTCAGTGATAATGTTCGAGAGAAGGATGTACCCGCTCCTTACTCAAGTGATACTTGGTGGGGTAGACAACGGGGGAAGCATATATGTCCTGGACCCTCTCGGCTCAGTCATACCTGATAAATATGCATCAGTTGGCTCCGGAAGCGAGCTTGCAATAGGAGTCATTGAATCAGAATACAAAGACGGGCTTGACGAAAATTCTGCCAAGGAGCTGGCCAAGAAGGCGATAAAGGCATCATCCCAGAGAGACAGTGCGAGCGGAGACGGTGCTGATATATTAGTTCTTAAGAAGAACGGCTCGTATGAAGAAAACGTTTCATTCTGAGAGATAAGGCTAGTTGAGCAATAATCGGCTGAACAGTTCCGGTTTTGAAGAATCTGTTGGAAAAGTTGCAAGAATCTTCCAGTCTCAGGAAAAGAGAAGAGAATTACTTATCAAGGAATCAAGAGACGTAATACTTCTCTGCTCTAAGGCTATAGTAAGCGTACATTCAGGAAAGATAGATGAAGCTAAGCAATCGCTTAGCAAGGTAAGGGCAAAACTGAAAAAGCTGTCGAAGACTGCAGAGCAAGATTTGGCAAGGTACATACAGGTTGCACAGAGTGAATATGTAGAGGCATCCGCATTTCTGAAGCTGGTCGAAGAAGATGGCATACCCTCCATAGAGGATTTTGAAGTAGAGCCTTCTTCCTATATCCTTGGGATGCTTGATGTTATAGGAGAGGTAAAGAGAAAAGTCTTTGACAATGTAAGAACAGGTAAAAGGGAAGAAGCAGAAAAGCTGTTCAACTATTCTGAAAGCATCTATTCGTCTATAAAGCCGTTATCCGCTTTCGATAACCTTGTCCCAGGCATAAGAAAAAAACTTGATGTGGATAGGATATTGCTGGAAGATATGAGGGCTCTTATAACTGAAGAAGTGAGAAGGGATAAACTGCTTAAACAGATGGAGAAGCTGACCAAAAAAGATTAGTGATTTTAAATAGTTAAACTATACTGAAGATATGGCAGCAAAGTTTGCTGATATTGTACCGTTCGCTAGAAAGCTACAGCTCAGGCTGGCAGAATTATTCGAGGACGAAGGGGTAAAGGATGAAGAAATAAAATATACACTGGCTGTTGACGTAGCATACAATGCTGATATCGCAGAATGTGTAGGCATAAAGTATAATATAGAAAAGGGTAAGGTTGAAAGGAAATGGACCCTTAAATCGTCTGTCTTTTTTCCATATGTAGCTGGTTATTTTTACCTGAGAGAAGCCCCTCCGATAATAAGGTTGCTGGAGAGAGTGGACGAAAGCTATGACATTATCCTGATTGATGCTCATGGCATACTTCATCCGAGAAAGGCAGGACTTGCAACGATTGTTGGCATACTCGCAGCCAAACCAACAATTGGAATAGCAAAGTCAAGACTGGTAGGGAAGGTTGAAAAGATGAATGAAAGAGTATCAGGCGTAACTGTGAAGGGTGAAGTTCTTGGCTACCTGGTAGGCGACAGAAAGAATGGATTCTATGTGAGTCAAGGAAACATGATATCGCAGCATGAGATGTTGAAATTTATAGCTAGAAGGGGTTATAGATATCCAGAAGAACTGAAGATTGTTGATAACTTGACAAAGAAAATAAGTTCAGAATGACTCTATAGCATCTCTTTCCTTTTTTATTTTGGTACTTTTCATATCAGGTATCGGGCTGTCAAGCCTTTTCACCCTGACTTTTAGTCCTCTCTCCAAAGCCTTCGTTTCTATCTCCCTTTCATCATGCTTTTGGTCGTATCCTATAGCTATTATGTCAGGCTTGACAACATACATAGCCCCTAGAGGGTCCTCTTCGCTACCCAGCAAGGCTGCATCGACATACTTTATGCTGTTTACGAGCTCTGCCCTATCTCTCTCAGAATTCATTGCTGACTTGCCTCTTAACTTCTCCACTATCCTGTCTCTTGCAACCACAACTACAAGTACATCGCCCAGTGCCTTCGCTTTGCTAAGTGTGTAAATATGACCTCTGTGTATTATATCGAACACACCACCTGTAAGGACTACTGTTATCTTCTTTCTTCCCTCTGGCGTTAAAACTATATCCCGATTTGTCTTAATCAGCCCTTTCTCTTTCAATTCGCTTAATACAGAATCAGCCTCAAAATCTGATAGATTGAAGGCTTCGAGGATATCTTCTTTCCTACACCTATCCTGAAGCGACCTTGAGAAGATAAAACCCAGAACCCTTTTAATAAAATGTTCTCCCTTCTCTTTCAGGATGTCGTTCAAGAAATTTCCCTCTGACCATGCTCAGAGGTCTATAACTTTGCCGGCAGCCTCCTCCTGAATTCTGAGTCAGCTTTTATTGATGGGTGGTGAGGGTCGACCATGACCACTTCATACCAGCTGAACCGCCCGTCTCTAGCCAAGAAGTAGGAACCGAGAGCCCAGAGGTTGGGGTATCTGGCATATGCTCTCTGCACTGCTACCTTCTTTTCGGAAAGGTTACCCTTTATCTTCACAGTACCCAGGTGTTTTGGTCTTCTTCCTGATACAGGCCTTTTCATTCTCATGCCGCCTCTCGCAACCCTTACCCTCAGCACAACAATTCCCTGCTTGGCCTTGTAGCCTAGAGCCCTGGCCCTGTCAAGCCTTGTGGGTCTCGCAATTCTAACAACTCTAGGCCCTCTTCTCCATGCAATCATTCTTCTTTTGACCTCTGGAGAACGTTCTTTCAGTTCCTGCTGGTATGTATGAGATATATAGCTGTACATTGAGCCCTCACACATCGCCCCTTCTTAATCCATTTTAAAGTTTCTTAAGAATGCTCATTTCTTCTGATTGAAAAATTCAAGCACTTGATTTGCTACAGAAATCCCAGCATTAAGCTGCGCCTCTGCGGTCTGTCCAGCTATATGAGGAGTAAGCACCAGGTTCTCAAGTTTGAAGAGTTCTTCGTTTTTTGGAGGCTCTGTCTTGAAGACATCTAAAGCTGCACCTCTAATCCTCTTTTCTTTCAGTGCCTGTATAAGTGCTGATTCGTCCACAACATCCCCCCTGGAAGTGTTTACGAGAATGCATGTCTTTTTCATCTTGTCGAACTGCTTTGCACTTATCATTCCAACTGTCTCAGGAGTTGAAGGGACATGTAGAGAGATGAAATCAGATGATTCGAGCAAGTAATCAAGCTGAACAAGCTCAGCTTTTAGAGATTTCAGCAACTCCTCTTTAGGCTCTATTACATCGTAGGTAAGTATCCTCATCCTGAAAGGTTGAACCAGCTCAGCAAGTCTCCTGCCTATTCTGCCGAATCCGACGATGCCCAATACCTTTCCTGTAAGTTCTTCCCCCATAATACTGGATTTTGGCCATTCTCTGTTGAGCATCTTGTGATGGGCTAGAGGTATGCTTCTTGCAACAGAAAGCATCAAAGCCAGTGCATGTTCAGCTACTGCGTTGGTAAGGGAATCCGGTGCGTTAACCACTTTTATGCCTTTAATCTGAGCCTCTTGCAAGTCAATGTTATCCAATCCAACTCCTGCCCTTGCTATTATCTTTAACCTGCCTGCTCTTGCAAGAAGCTCCTTTGTGACTTTTGTCCTGCTTCTTACAATCAGTCCATCAACGTCCTGGATAAGTGATAGAAGTTCATCGTAGCTAGAATCTGGTCTGTATACAACTTCCACAGAATTCTTTCTCAGCAGCTCTATTGCTTCATCCACTATCTCGTCGCTAATGAGAACTTTTGGAGAATTCAAATCATATATTGCTTGATCCTGTATCCTTAAAATTGTTTCTAAAGGATTTTGCAGCCAGCACAGGAACCGGCCAGTAGGGTTGTGTCAATGGAGAAAAGCTTGTTTCAAGTTCAGACAGGTAGTGCATGGGCAAAGAATGGGATATCATCATGGAAAGCAGATTTCCCCAGACAGAGGCTGAAGGCCCCACTACTTGCCCTCCTATCAGCTGACCTTCTTCCTTGACTATCAGCCTTGTGTAAAGCTGCTTACCTCCTGGGTAGTAGTCAGCAAATTGATAGCCTGAATATTCACTAACATGCACTTTCATTCCCCTTTGCCTGGCTTCTTCTTCAGTCAATCCGACAGAGCAGATATCTATACCATCGAGCCTGAAAGATGTGTTGAAGACAACTTCAGGAAGGGATGAAGAGCCTCCGGCAGCATTCGTTCCTGCCACTATCCCCGACCTAAGCGCCAAGGAGGCAGGCTGAAGGGGAATATCTTCATCGAGCACAGAAGAATGAATCTCGCTGCAATCGCCTGCAGAGAAAACCTGTTCATCAGATGTGCTAGCTGATTTGTCCACAAGTATCCTTCCAGAGCTGCCTAGCTTAATTCCGCTATCTTTTGCCAGTGCTGTGTTAGGCGCCAAGTGACCTGTCAGTATTATCAGGTCTGCAGTAAGCACTTCTCCGTCTATTACAATTCCCTTAATCCTGTCGAAGCCGACAAAATTTTTAACCTTCTTTCCAGAAATAACATCTACACCCTGCTCCATAAGGACTGACTGAACTATAGCAGATACATTCTGGTCGAGCATTCCTTTCAGTAGTTCAGTTTCACTGACCAGCGTTGTTTTTATCTTCATGCTGGATAACTGCTCAGAGGCAACTACTGCAACAGGGCCTGAGCCTATCACTATAGCTGATTTCGAATTTCTTGCGTTTTTCTTCACTTCTTCTGCATCCTCGATGGAAAAGAGCCTCAGAAGACCTTTCTTGTTCGAACCTGGTATTTCTGGCATCTGCTTTGATGACCCAGTTGCAATTATCAGCCTGTCATAGTCTTCCCCCTCTATACCATCAGGTCTATCAAGAATAACCCTCTTTTTCTGCCTGTCTATTGAGGCAACGGTTCTGCCCAGTATGAGCCTGATGGATTTTGATGAAAAGAAACTTCTGTCCTTCAACTTCAATTCTTGACCAGAAATTCTGCCTGAAATTACGTAGGGCAATCCGCACCTTGAATAAGGGGCGTAAGATGAAGAGTCTATGACAACTATCTCAACATCCTTATCATAAGCCCTGGCTGCCTCTGCTGCAGCCATCCCAGCAATGCCACATCCAACAACGACAACTTTCTTAACCTTCATGCCCTGAGCTGAGAGGGAGAAGCTAATTAAATGCTGGTAGGCCTGATAGGAAAGCCCAATACGGGAAAGTCAAGTTTCTTCAGTGCTGCAACAATGATAGACGTTCCTATAGCAAACTATCCTTTTACGACAATTCAGCCCAACGTGGGAATAGCCTATGTTCTGAAGAAGTGTGTACATGAAGAGCTTGGAGTAAACGACAATCCGAAGAATTCTCTATGCGTCAACGGGATAAGGCACATCCCTGTCAAGCTGGTCGATGTTGCAGGGTTGATACCAGATGCCTCAAAAGGCCTGGGGTTGGGGAACAAATTCCTTGATGAACTGAGGAGGGCTGATGCGCTTATACATGTCGTAGATGCATCAGGTTCTACAGATAAGGAGGGTAAAGCTGTTGAGCCAGGCTCTCATGACCCGTCTGAAGATGTATTTTTCGTTGAAAAGGAGTATGATTCATGGATGGCTGGAATAATAAGGAAGGACTGGGAGAAGATTGCACATCTTACAGACCAGAGCAAGGCTTTCGAAGAGCTGCTTGAAAAACTAACAGGACTGGGCGTCGGCAGAGGGGACCTGACAGAAGCTATGAGAAAGATAAATCCTTCAGGGAAGAGGCTTCAGCAATGGACAGATGAAGATATCTTTGCTCTGGCAACAGAACTGAGAAAGTTGACCAAGCCCATACTTGTAGCTGCGAACAAGTGCGACCTGCCTGAAGCGGAAAAGAACATCAAAAGGTTGCAGGATACAGGCAGGCTGATCATACCTACCTCCGCAGCAGCAGAACTTCTCCTGAAAAAGGCGTCTCAGAAAGGACTGATCGATTATATTCCTGGCTCTTCTTCTTTCGTTATAAGGGATAAGTCTCTCTTAACACCTGAACAGCTAAGAGCACTTCAATCAGTTGAGGAGAAAGTTCTCAGGAAATGGGGCTCTACAGGAGTGCAGAAAGCTTTGAACGAAGCATACTTCACGCTTCTTGGCGGGGTTGTGGCTTATCCCGTAGAGGACGAAAACAGATATTCTGATAAATCAGGTAATGTATTGCCTGATGCATACATAATGCCCAAAGGCTCCACAGCTAAAGACCTGGCATACAGAATACACACAGAACTTGGAGCCGGATTTCTCTATGCAGTGGATGCCAGAAAAAAGCAGAGGCTTTCAGCAGATTACGTGTTAAAGGATGGGGATGTAATAAGAATAGTTTCTGCTACGAAGAGGGCATAGCAGCTATAGCTTCTTTCTTCTCTTCAGGCGTGTGAATCAATTTGGTCTTTCTTATGTTGAGTTGCCTTATGGCTGTTACCTTCTTTGCTTCTGCAAAAATGTCTGCTCCCAGCTTTCCCAGCACCACTTCCTGAATGAACTGGTCATATGTCAGGCTTGAAGCCTTTTGTTTAAGAACAGAATCAGCGGCCTTTCTTATAGAGCTCTTTTTGCTGCTGTTAACTCTCCCCTGAGTGAATGCTGACACATAGACTCTAACTTTGTACCCGTCCCTTGTTGTATAATCTCCTATGAAATTGACCATGGAGCTCCCTCTTCTCACAAGACTTTTCATGAATTCCCTTGAATATTCATGTCCTTTAAATGTGGTATAGGCTCTATCGCCTTCAACTTTATCGATTCGGAAATAGAGCTTGATGTTGTAGTGCTGAGGGTCCTGCTTTAACAGGTCAAACAGGGTAGATTCTACAGTCCTGCCAACAGCATACTCCACCTTTGTAACTGGTATTTGTGCAACCTCCAGCGAACCAAAAGACTTTGGGGCAAGGACAGAGATCCATGTCTTCTCCCTCCACTTATCCTTAACTTTAGGAGCTCTCTTCGGCATATTCCGTTCAATGAGCTCGAATAAATCATGGATATAAACAGTTCTAACATATGTTGCTTATCACAGCTTACGAAAGTATCATTGCTGGGAATCATATTTGGTTCTTCTATGTTAAAGGCTGCTACATTCATTTCCTCAAAAGTGGAATGAATTCTTGGCCGTTCATATACTTCCTTAAGACTTTAGGGACTTCGAACCCTTTCTCATTCTGATAGTTCTCCATAATTGCTATCATTGCCCTCTCTGTCGCGACAAGAGTAGAATTCAGAGTATGAAGATATTGTGGCTCATCGCCCATTTTATCCCTGAACTTTATTCCTAGCCTTCTGGCCTGCCAGTCTGTGCAGTTAGATGCTGAAACCATTTCTCTGTATTTGCCCTGCCCTGGCAGCCATGCCTCTAAGTCATACTTTTTTGCTGCAGGTGCTCCAAGTTCACCTGAGCATATATTTACCACCCTGTAAGGTATTTCAAGAGACTGAAAGAATTCTTCTGCATTCTTTATCAGGATCTCATGCTCCTTTTCCGATTCTTCAGGCCTGCAGAAGACAAACTGCTCAACCTTTTCAAACTGATGCACCCTGAAAATACCCTTCGTATCCCTTCCGTGAGCTCCTGCCTCCCTTCTGAAGCAGGGAGATATACCAGCGTATCTTAAAGGCAGTTTCTTGCCATCTATGATTTCCTTCATGTGAAAAGCCAATATTGCATGCTCTGACGTTGTCAGAAGATAAAGGTCCTCCCCTTCTATTTTGTAGATCGAATCTTCAAAAGCTGCAAGGTCCACTGCTCCCCTCATCACATCCCCCTTCAGCATGTATGGAGGCTGAAGCAGACTCATCCCCTTCTCAGTGCAAAAGTCCAGACCGTACTGAATCAGTGAATGGTTCAACCTGACCAGGTCATCAACCAGATAGTAGAACCTGGAGCCAGAAGTTCTGGCTGCCCTTTCTACATCTATCAGGCTGAACTTCAGCCCAATATCTATATGGTCAGCAGCATTGCTCAACTGCCTTATTTCTCCCCAGCTTCTTACAACCACGTTATCTTCTTCAGATGTCCCCTCCGGCACTGAATCCATCACTATATTGGGCATTCTGAATTCAAGCGCGGCAAGCTCCTCTTCAATCGAGCTAAGCTTCTTTTCTAGGACTGAAATGGCTTCTCCCACTTCCTTCATCTGTGTTATCATGTTGCTTGCATCCTTTCCTTCCCTTTTCATTGCTGCTACCTGCTCAGTAACAACATTTCTCTTGTGTCTTAGCTCCTGCAATTCTTTAATTACACTTCTTCTCTGACTATCCAGCTCGAGTAACTTATCCAGGGGAAAGTCTACCCTTCTCTTTTTAAGGGAGGATTCGATGAAATGCCTATTCTCTCTTATGAACTTGAAGTCTAGCATATCATTCATTCACCGACCTGATACTTTCCAGAGCAAGCTCGCACGACTTCAGAATATCGTCGACTGTTGAAATAAGCGTATCCGGCCTTGACGGTGTGTAAAGCTCAACAGTCAAAACTTTTCCTTTCAATTGCATGTTCAACTTCAGTGATTCAGGTATCGAGATATTATCGGGAGAGATTGAGCTGAACGTTGCTTCCGCCAGTTCTTTATTCTTCAAGTGTAATTCCAGCTTTGCAGAAACTTCCATCTTAAACTTTGACCTCTTTTCTCAGTCTTTCAACGAACTCTGAAGCTTTTACTGAGGACACTCTTGCTCCAGCCATAGTCCTGTGTCCTCCCCCCTCTCCTTCACACTGCATGGATACCTTTCTCACTATCTGCCCTGCATCTATATCAAATGGGCAAGAAGAACCTTTCCTTATTGAGAATTTAACCGTGCCATCTTTCGCAGGCACTCTAACCACTACAACCTTTTCTCTTATCCTTGGCACAACCATAAGCGCGTTTGCTAGAGCGCCTGCCATTTCCTCGTCTGCTAACCCCTCAGCACTTACCACAGCAAGACTGTCCGAAACTGTAAGTCTTTCTTCATCAGACAGTACAACCTTCAGGCTTCTGAGGAGCTGGTTCTTGTAATCGATGAGTAGCTTTTCCGCTTCGGTCAGAGCCTTACCTCTGTCTCCAAGGCAGACACTCAATCCAGCGCTTGGCTTTCCCATCCTTCCTGATGCGTCCAGTAAAAGTGCAAAATCCCTTGCGTCTTTAAGAAAGGAATGTTCGTCTTCCCTTTTCAATAGGTAGACAGTTCCGACTATGCTGGATATGCTGTCGCCTGTCACTTGAAGATAGGACGTCAGGGTAAGGAGCAGCTTATCTCTTTCCTCGTCTGAAAGGTCAGAAGAGACCCTCCACCTTGATGACTTCTTCAGCTCGAGCTTGGCAGAAGTTAGTGCAGAAAGGCAGACATCCTTGTTTCCAGTCAGCCCCTGAATAAAGGGGTCGTTTGTATATGCAACGGCTTCATGCAGCGCCTTAACATCCCTTCCAAAGAGCAGCAGCTCCTCAGAAACTTCGACCTGAGAAGCATTCACAGCATCCTGCAGAAAAAGCTCATTCAGGCCAACAAGAGTCCTCTTCGTACCTACATCCTGCCTATCACCAAGAGCGCCCAAAATTGACAGCCATGCTGTTGAGTCAGGGTGCTGGAGCATGTCTCTGGATACAAGGTAAGCCAGCCCAGCCCCAGAAACCTCCTTTGAGCCATCAAAGCCAAAGCTGTTTGCGTTAAGAGAAAGATAGGAATTGATATCTCCTTGTGGATTATGGTGTCCTATGAATATAGCCTTCTCTCCAAGAACGTCTGTTATTTCTCTCTCCTTACCACCAGCCAGTTCGCAAAATACATAGTGGTCATAGCTTTGATTTGATAAATCTTCGATCTCTTCTTTCCCAAGGTGGCTAAGGAATCTTGCGTTGAATATACCACCGTTTGCAAAAATACCCTTGCAGACTATTGCTACTGTAGCTAGGCCGTCAGCATCAGGCCTTCCAGCCACAAAGATGCTTTCTCTTGAAGAAGCAGCATTTTTCAGTTTCTGGCCGATTTCTGATGCCTTCCTGCGGAGTGCTTCAATATCGGCCATTTCATTTCAGCTCACATCTTTAGGCAAGCTGTGCTACAACGCTGGAATACTTCCAGTTTTCTGGTAATACTCCTGTCCTTTTATAGTACTTTGACAGCCTGTGTATCTTTGCCTCAAGCAGCTCAAGAGAATGGACGTTCTTTCTATCTGCCTTATGAACCTTGAGGTGAGCCTGCAACCTTCTCGCCTTGTTCAGCAAGTTCTGCAGGTCTTCGGGAACCTGAGGCTGGACCTTGGCTTCCTTCAGAACCTGAGTCACAGACTTGTTTATCAGTTTTCTAACCAGTGGAACGCCATATTCATCTCTCAGCTTTATTCCTATAACACTTGGAGTATACCCTTCCTTGGCAAGCCTTACTATGGTTGATTCTATTGCCTCGGGACTCTGGTTCACCCACTGAGTCGATATTATCGATGGGGGTCTGCTCGAGTGGGACTTGCCATGCCTATGACTGTGGATTCTAGCCATCTTCCTTCCAAGCCTTTTTTGTGAGCCAATTAATAAACATATAAAAAGAAATTCACATCACGGATTTTGCATTTCTGACAAGCCATTCAGCCATCATGCGAAGTGCCTTTGACCTGTGAGATATTATGCATTTTTCTTCAAGCGTCATTTCGCCAAGCGTCTTGCTCTCTCCGTCAGGAATGAAGATGGGGTCAAACCCGAAACCGTTGCTGCCCCTTGCTGCATAGGCTATCTTCCCATGCAGCCTCCCCTTGAAAACCTCCAAATGCCTTCCAAGCTTTAGTGCAACTGCAGATTCAAAGTAAGCTGACCTATCTTTTTCAACAAGACGGAGAAGCCCTTCATTTCCTATTGTTCTGAATACGTAGGCTGAAAATGCGCCTGGAAAGCCCCTCAGGGTATAGACATACAGCCCAGTATCTTCTACAAATATTGGGTTTGATGATTCTTTTATGTTGCTTGCTGCAAACCTTGCAACTTCTCCGACATCGTCGTTTTGCACCTCTAAACCCTTTACAGGCTTGGGTATAACATTCAGCTTGTAAGAACTGAGGACGTATTTTGCTTCTTCAACTTTATGCCTGTTTGAAGTTGCGAATATTACATCCAACTTTAACCCCACTGGCCTCTGGCGTATCTTCCCCTAAGCTCTATAGTCTTAGCTCTATCTATAACATGCTCTGCATCTTTCCCAGCAACAGAAGCATAACCGTTTTGCACAAGTTCAAAAGACTCTTCGAACCTTTCAGGTATATCTGCGGAGAGTATCTCTTTGATCAGGTGAATATCTACAGCTTTATCCTCTATGTCTGAAGAATGCACAGATAGGCCAAAGTCAATGGCGTACACCTTATCACTGCTTACTATGAAGTTGCTTGTTGTCGGGTCTCCGTGAACTATTCCTGCCAGATGAAGTGTTGCAAGAATCCTTCCAAGTTCAAAGCATTGTCTGTTTATTCCTTCTTTCAGCAGCTGGCGCATGTTCTTTCCTTTAACATACTGCATGATTATGGCTGAGTTGTTCAGGTCGACAAAGTAGAGTGTAGGGGTATGTATTCCTGCCCTTCTGGCTTCTACAAGTATCTTTGCCTCTTTGACTGTCCTCTGTCTCCTGAGAAGTTCGTCTAATTCATTAATCATGTATTTCCTTTGCCTTCTCACCTTGTAAATAGCAGGGATCCCCATCCAGCTACGCAGCCAGATTTCTGCCTCTGCTCCTTTTTTTATCAGCTTCTCCATGGTATCTGCACCTCATCAACTCTCCACTTTTGCCTTACAAATCCGTCTTCAGGCTTTACGGAGTATCCGTTCTGGAAGTGTTTAAGTCCAACCCATCCTATCTGAGAGCCACAATCCCCTGAAAACTCTACAGGTGGAACGAAAAGTGTTGCCTCTTGCCTCTTGCAAACCTGCTCAAGCATCTCTGCCAGCCTTTTGTTTGCTGCTACACCTCCAACCACAAGAAGCTCCTTTTTCTCCGTGAAGGCCAAGGCTCTCTCTGTAACTTCACAAAGCATGGAGAACGAAGTCTCCTGCAGGGAATATGCCAGGTCTTCAACATCACACTTTCCTATCATCTTCTTTGCTGAAGTGAGCAGGCCTGAAAAGGACATGTCATTTCCCTTCACGGTATAGGGAAGAGCAATATACTTCTTCCCATTGCTTGCAAGCCTTTCTATTTCTGGCCCGCATGGACTCGAAAAATTAAGGGCCCTTCCAAACTGGTCGAAGAGCTGGCCAACAGTTATGTCCAGAGTTTCACCGAAGAATCTCCATTTTCCCATACTGCTCGAAAGTAAAGCTGTATGACCTCCAGATACTAGCAGGCAAACAGGGTCAGACGCCTTGCTGAGAAGGCAGCCGAGCTCTATGTGGCCCACAGCATGGTTAACAGGCACAAGTGGCTTGGAGAAATAAGACGAAAGAGAACGTGCAACGACTGCCCCAACGCGAAGGCAGGGCCCCAACCCGGGCCCTGCTGAATAGGATATTGCGTCTATATCCTTCAGCCCTATACCAGCTCTGCCAAGAGCCTGCTTCAGAACTTTAGACGCATATTTAGCATGATGCTGTGAAGCTTCTGCCGGGTGAATTCCGGAGCCGTTTGCACCTCTGTAAACTTCCTTTACATCTGATAATATCTTACCTTCAGAAGTTACAATAGCAGCACCAAAGGTATGAGCAGTGCTTTCTATGCCAAGCATTGTGATATTTTTTCCCTGCATACTCTCGATATCTTTGCTGCAGCGATAAGATTTATCCTTTATTCAAAAGATACGGTGGATTGATGAAACCTGGATTGGACTCTGCTGAGCTTTCATTCTATCTGCATGCAACAGAAGATGAGGAGAAAGTGCTAAGGGCAGTATGCAATTTGCTGCAGATAAGCAGGGATAGCCTAGAGAGAAGAAGGCTTGAAGGCCATTTTGGCAACGTAATTTTATCTTTTACATCAGTACTTAAGGGAGAGGATGCTTCCAATCTCTGGAAAATTGTTATGCAATCGCTAAATTCTGTCGATAAAGAGGACATCAGGAGAAATTTCTCGGAAAGGTTGGAAAACGGCAAGCACTTTCACATCAGGTTGAGCAAACAGGCGATGGTGTTAGGGCAAGTAAGGCTCGGAGAGTCTGACCCAGTAAAACTTGAATTCAGGTTTTCGAAATTCCCTGTCACAGAAGAAATTCTGGATGACCCATTTTGATAACTATAGACCCGCTAGTAAACAGCATGAATGATGAAATGCTTGGAAGAATGAGTTTTCTTGGCTACAGATGCTTTGGCTCGATGCTTGATAAATTAACTGATGAAATACAAAAAAATGCAATAAAGCTGGGAATGAGAGTGATATACTGGCAACAGCAGAAGGATGTAAAGGAAATTGAAGGAATACTCATGAGGGCTCAGGTTGTCAATACAAGATTCACGCTTCTGAAAATTCCACTGCATTTTCGATTTCAGGAGACTAAGGAATACATAAGGAAGAACCAGAGCAGGATTGATTCTGTAGCTTTAAGCTTCAGGGAATTCAGGGAGATGTTCATCAACTCTGATGCTGAGGCTATGGCTGAATTAGTAGGTAGATTCAGAGCACTCATACTAAGGACAAATGTGGGCCTTTTATCCTATTCTGAGGCTACGCAGCCTGAAGAGCTTGTATCACCTGTTGCCCATGAGTACCTGCTTTCGCTGATACTGCATAGAAACGAGCCCCTGGCTTCTGCCAGGGTCAGAACGACATATGATAAGCTGTTGTGGGTGAGTGTCTGAGACATGAAGTATATCAACAGGTATTATGCAGTACTGGGTAAGTGTAAAGTTCATGATTCCGTCAACGAAGCAAGGAGAATGATGGTAAGGCTAGTTGGGGTTGAAGGCTCGGCCAGTCTTCAACTATTTGTTGTGGGGGAAGCAGAATGGGGCTTTGTGGTGAGGTTGAGGGATTATAACGGAAGAAATGCAAGGGCTTTGCCGTTTATCTTTTCCATGATTAGAGGGGATAAAGGCTTTCTGCAATGCTTTGCGATATCAGGTACGCTCAGAGCACTTTCAGCAAAGCTTAAAGAGAAGGGTCTTGATTTCCAGCTCGGAATGAAGTAATCGCCGTCCCAGTCTGAGCCGGATGGGCGTTGAAGACCTCGCGACGAACTGACCAGAATAATTATTCTATTCTGAAGCCCTTCAGGTTTGAAGGCTGAAGGTCTTCCACATCTATTCTTGCCACGCTTGAGGACGGAGGGCCTATTCTGCAAGCATCTATAGCCATGTCGATAGCTTCATCCTCACCTTCAAGGACAACTTCTACAGACCCGTCAGGCATGTTCTTTGCATACCCTGCCAGGCCCAGAGTTATAGCCTGCTTTCTGACGAAATACCTGAAGCCTACACCTTGAACAACCCCATATATTCTGAGCCTCACCTTCCTTGTCATTCATAACCACTCTAAAAGGTCAGACTACTTCTCTAAGAATTACCATTGTGTTAGTGCTAGCAACTCCTTCTGTTTTCCTTATCTGGTCTATTGTATTGTTTACCTCTTCCATTGTAAACGCCTCGATCATTATTGCGATATCATATTCGCCTGTTATTTCGTTTACCTTGCTGACATTATCAAGAAGCTTTATTTTGTTTGCTACCTCGCTTGTAGGTGAGCCGGGTGTGACTGCTACCAGTGTAAGAGCGCTTGCAATTTGTGAAGCCTGAAGGTCGACCGTGAACTTTCTTATTATACCCTGCCTGACTAAATTTTTCACCCTTCTTCTAACGGCTGCCTCAGACATGCCCATCTTTGAAGCTATTTCCAGATAGGGAGCCCTTCCATCCTCCTTCAGATACTTTATTATTGCCTGGTCAATCCTGTCCAACGTTAGTCGTCACTTTTCATCAGACATTAAAACGTTTTTATGAAGCTAGAGCTCTTGGTATATTTCCAGCGTTCCTTTCTCTCCTTCCTGCAGGTATGCTATCATCTGCCTGGGAATATCTTTCGCTGCAGCATCTGCCCTTATCGCAAGAGTCCTGTCAGATATGAAGTCGCTCCTTCTTATTACAATGCTTGTTTTATTTTCATGCGTTAACTTGCTGCTTCCATAGGCCCTTAACAAGAATTCCATGTTATGAACTGTAATCTTGATTAATACTTTGTTTGAGTCTTTTTGAAGCCAAGACTTTGCTTTATCAGACAACTGGCTGCACCCCTTATCTGCAAGGATACCTATTATGCAATCTCCTTGGGGTGTGAGAAAGTCCTCTGTTGTCACCTCTATTGTAGACCTGTTTGTGGCCTTTACGTTCGAGTGGCCTAGGAAAGTAACCGCATCAAGAAAATTGAGATTCAACTGTACTAATTCCACTGCCTGCTCTTTAAAGGAACAAAACTTACCCAGGTTACTGTTGTCTCTGTCAGCCTAGCTTGCTCTGCCTTTCTTATCTTGACTAGCCTCTGTGCAAAAGGGCCCCCTACAGGAGCCAGTATTATCCCGTCTTCCTTGAGCTGAGACTTCAGAATCGCTGGCAGAACAGAACAGGCAGCAGTAACAGTTATTCTATCATATGCCTGTCTTGGAATGTTGGGAGGCAAACCCATTGAGCCATCTGCGTTTATCACCTCAACATAATTGTAATATCCTGTTCTCTCAAGGTTGTTTAATGCGAATTCTGCCAAGGTATCATCCAACTCCACAGTTATTATTCTTCCGGAATTGCCTACAATCTCAGCAATTAAAGATATGTTGTAACCGCTGCCAGTCCCTATTTCAAGCACTGATTGCTCTGACTTCAATTCCATTTCTTCCAGCATCAATGCAACCATGTGCGGTGCAGAAATAGTCTGGCCAGTTTTACCCAGAGGGAGGGGTGAATCTTCATATGCTCTTCCCCTGTAATCTGGCCATACAAACTCCTCTCTCGGTACTTTCAGCATGGCTCTTTCAACACTGCTTGAAGTGATTATTCCCTGCTGCTTCAAGCTGGCAACAAGGTTCTTTCTCTTTTCTTCAAAGCCCGGATACAATCAGAACCACTTCTCAAGCGTTGAAGAAGCTGGCTTGCTGACGCTCTCTACCCTCTGGATTGCTGATAGCACTCTATCCTTCGAAAAATCGTGCAGTTCGCAGAGAAAATGAACCACCATATCCTTATCCAGCTGTTTCCAAACTGGCGGGTCTATGTCTTTCACTTCTGGCTTCAGAAAGATATCTCTTATTGCCTGGAAGTCTATCTGCTGAATTCTATCTTTCAGCTCGGTTATCTTCTCTAAGCTTCCATACTTTTTTATGTATTTTATTGCTGTAGCAGCACCGATTCCCCTGAAACCTTCAGGGTTGAAGTCTGTCCCAAGGAGTATGCCTATATCGACCAACTGCTCCCTTGTAAGAGAATAATTGGAGAGCAGTGTTTGCAGCTCTATCAACTCTGGGTGAATGTCGATATAGATGTTCTTCCCGGGCAGCTTTCTCCTGCCTGATATTGCCAGATTTCTCACAAGCCTGGGAGCACCAAACAGAAGGGAATCGTAGTCCTGAGATACCGCAGCCCAGGCAAATCCCTTCATTGCAAGGTAAGAAGCTTGAGCTTCACCTTCAGATGGAGCCTGCACCCAGGGCAAACCCATCGCATCGAGCAGGGATTTTGCGTCCTGGACCATTATTGTATTCAGATGAGCAGACATAGAAGCGTATTTTCTTGCAGATTCCGTATCACCTCTAGCAACTGCAACTTCGTACATCTCTCTTGCATTTTTCTTCAGCTCCTCTCTTCTCATTATCTCCTTCTTCTTCAGCTCTGGAGAATGACCGTCGAATACATAAAGAGGCCTTACTCCCTTCTCCAGCATGTTTATCGTTCTGTAAAACAGGCCACTAAGGTGGCTTGTTATGTTTCCATGAGAGTCCATCAATGGCTCTCCTCCCTCTCCCCTTATTATGGTGAGAAATTGGTAAAGAGAATTGTATGCATCTATAGCTAGAATCTTCCCTGAAAGGTCGTCTAGGGTTATTCTATTCTTCTGCTTGATTAACGGAGCTAGGTCTACTCCCATCGAATAGGTATAATGCATCCATACATTAAGAGGTTTCTTCTTCCACCTTTTCTTCCTCTACAGGCTCCCTGTACTCTATTCTTCTTCTATCCTTATCCATCCATGTAACTGTCACTAAACCTAATATCTCCAGCCTCAGAAGCATGTTGTTCAGCTCTGCCATAGATATCTCTCTTGTCTTTCTCAGTTCTGACAGCAGCTCCTGGTCTGTGGTAACCTTGAGTTCCTTGACCTTTCTTGCAACCTCCATACTGAACTTGTCTACCAAGAATAACACCTTTTCAGCCATTTTCATGGTTGCTTTTAAGGATGACTCGAACGCTAGGCATAGGGAGGCGGAGTCTTACTCTTCAGCATGCTTGCGGTTAGCCTCTTCTCTATTTCCTTGTACCAGGCTTGCATCTCTGAGGTAAATGTTGGCCTGATGCTTGCAAGAGCAATTTCAAAATCCTTCATAGAGACTTTGTCTGAACCTCTCTTCAAAGCTGATAAGGCAGCCTGCCTGCAGACAGCCTCAAGGTCGGCCCCTGTGTAGTTGTTTGAAAGCCTTGCCAAATGCTCCAAATTTACATCTGAAGCCAGAGGCATTGAGGATGTCTTTATCCTCAATATACTTACCCTGGATTTCTCATCGGGAGGAGGCACATAGATGAGAAGTCCCAGTCTGCCTGGCCTCAGCAATGCTGCATCCAGTGTATCAGGTCTGTTTGTGGCCCCTATTACAAAGACTCCCTCTCCGCTGTACAGCGAATCTATTTCTGTAAGCAGCTGGCTCAGCACAGTCTCACCTGTCCAGCCCTCGCTGTACTCTGTCCTTGCCTTGCCTATCGAATCGATTTCATCGAAAAAGACCATGCAGGGGGCTGAAGCTTTGGCTTTCCTAAATATCTCCCTTATCCCCTTTTCAGACTCCCCAACCCACTTGCTGAGTATTTCAGGCCCCCTCACTACTATCATGTTCGCTTTTGACTCTGTGGCTAGAGCCTTTGCTATCATTGTCTTTCCGCAACCTGGAGGGCCATAAAGAAGCACTCCTCTGGGCGGCTCTATGCCCATCTTCCTGAAGTCCTGAGGCTTCTTGATTGCTCTGCTTACATTATCTGATAGTGTTTCCTTTATCTCTTCAAGACCTCCTATATCCTCCCACTTGACGTTCGGCATCTCAACATAGAACTCTCTCATCGCTGTGGGCACTATATCTTTATACGCAGACATGAAGTCTGACAGGTTCACCTTCAGCTTCTCAAGCGTAGAGGAGGGAACTTTTGAAAAGGAATCTGCCTGAGGGATTATTCTTCTAAGTGCATTAAGTGCAGCTTCTCTGCAGAGAGCCTTCAGGTCTGCGCCGGTGTAACCGTTGGTTATCTCTGCCAGTCTTTTAAGGTCAACATCACTATCTAGGGGCATGCCTCTCGTATGTATATGCAGTATCTCAAGCCTTCCAGCTGTGTTTGGAACACCTATCTCAACTTCCCTGTCGAACCTGCCAGGTCTCCTTAAGGCCAGGTCAACATCGTCTATCCTGTTGGTTGCACCTATAATTATCACGTTTCCCCTCTCACTCAGTCCATCCATCAATGAAAGCATCTGCGCAACTACTCTCTTCTCAACCTCTCCAAATACTTCCTCTCTTTTGGGTGCGATAGCATCTATTTCATCTATGAATATTATGCTCGGAGCGTTCTCCTTTGCTTCCTTGAATATCTCCCTCAGCTTTGCCTCAGTTTCTCCATAGTACTTGCTCATTATTTCAGGGCCGTTTATTGCAAAGAATTTGGCCTGAGATTCTGTGGCTAGAGCCTTTGCTATCATTGTCTTTCCGCAACCTGGAGGGCCATAAAGAAGCACTCCTCTGGGCGGCTCTATGCCAAGCCTGTTGAAAAGTTCAGGCTGTCTCAGCGGGAGCTCCACTATCTCTCTCAGCTTTCTTAGCTGATGGCCAAGCCCGCCTATATCGTCATAAGTTATCCTGAGTTCTGTTGAGACTTCTCCTGCTCCGACTCTTACGTGAAGGCTTGTTGACTCTGTTACCGAAACCACGCCACGGGGGGATGTCTTTGCCACAACAAAAGTCATCGGATTGCCTAACACAACTATGCTTATTGTATTTCCTTCAACTATGGGCATTCCCTTCATCCTGTTCTTGACGAAAGATTCAAAGTCAGAATCTATATTCACGTTACCTGTTGTAGCGCTGAGTATTATGCTGGAAGCAGGCTTGACGGTGCTTCTTGAAACCTCTACCATATCGTTAAGTGCAACGCCTACATTCCTTCTTAATGAGCCATCTAACCTGATTGCTTCAGGTGGGGTTTCATCAGGGTCTGAAGGCCATGCTGTAGCTGCAGCGTCCTTCTTTCCCCTTATGAGTAAAGCATCACCCGGCTTCAGACCTATGCTTGCCATAGCTGACATAGCTAGCCTGGCCCTAGCTTTCCCTATATCTCTTGGAAGCCCCTCCATAACTTTTAGCCTAAGCTTCTCTGGCAAGGGTGTATCACACCACTCTCCTATGTAAAGAGGAACTTGTTTTTAGACTTAACATCATAAACGTGTGGATGCCCTGCTTACTCCAAGAACCTCAAAAGAGCCCATTCCGTCAACTTTTGAGAGCCTTTCTTCCAGCGGGTCTGTGCCTCCTTCTGCGTCCTCAACTATAAAATCTACAATAACGGCATTCAGGCCAAAGGCAATGGGTTCAACCTTGTGCGCTCTTATTTCTGCAGAGCCTTTAACCTTCTCCCTGACCCTGCTTAGCAATTCCTCTGGCTGAAGAGATGCGTCTTCTGGCAGTAGCTTAACCCTGACTATTATTCCAGTCATTCAAATCTCTCCCTATGGCCCCTCAAAACCGCAATTTTCACATTTATAATTTCTTGCTAGCTTTCTGCATCTCTCGCATCTCCATATTAGGACCTTGCCACAGTCAGGGCAGTAAAACTTCACAGCCCTTTCCCTGGGGTCTATTGCTTTATTGCACGAACTGCAGACCGGCGGCTTTACGAAAGGCAAAGCTGTTATCTCGATGACCCCGATGCATGCTGTATATAATTGTTTAGCAAAGATATAGCTATCTGTCATGCAAAAATGGCTTGATTTTAGCCTCAAAAAGGCTTTCAGATTGAATACAGTTATATAGCTTGCATTCGTAAGCTAGCTTCGCGGTGCATTAAAAAGATGCCAGATGCATACTGTGTTAAGTGCAGAGCTAAGCGTACAATCAGCAATGCTAAGGAAGTAAAGCTGAAGAACGGAAGAAAGGCATTGAGCGGTACCTGCCCCAAGTGCGGTACCAAGCTGTTCAGAATACTAGGCAAGTAAACTACACGATAAGCTAACAAAATTTCTTTTTTTACCCGACCGAAGCCAGCTGAAGCAGTGCAAGCAGGTTCTTTCTTCCAACTATGGCTATTGACTTGACGAACCCTTTTATACCGACAAGCTTGAGAAAATCCTTTCCATGGAAGTCAAAGCTTCCCTCTGCCAATGCCTGCAGTGCATCGCTTGACTGCAAAATATCGAACAATGCATCTATGTCTTTGTCATCAAGGAGCTCGTAAACCTTTCTCAGCTTCAGCTGCAGGTTGAAATCATCTCCGAATAAAGATAGCCATTCTTTTTGGTAGCCCTTAAGGAGAGAGCTATCGTTCTTTTGCAATGCTTCTGCTACATACTTTCCTGCCAGTCTGCCTCCCATCCCAGCTGTGTATATTCCTCCTGCAGTTGTGGGCTTTGTCTGGCCTGCTGCTTCTCCTGCCAGAACCCTTCTTCCAGCTATGAATTCGCTGACAGGGCCCCCTACAGCTAGGCTATGGTATATCTTCTTTAGCACTCTTGCCCCTCTCCTTGCTATGTATTCTTCAAGTATTGGAGCTAAAACTCCCTTCCCGGCTATGCCTATCCTTGCTTGGTCGTCTGTAAGAGGTATTAACCAGAGGAAATACTCCCTTGACACCTTCTTATCTATATGGACTTCTACAGTCCTTCTCTGCATATCTGGGACAAAGCATTCATACTGGGCTGCTGTCAGCACTCCATCAGGCATGAAAGACCTGTATACTGATATGCCTCTCGCATCGATGAAGTATTTTGCTTCTACATCGAAGCTGGATGTGCTTAAAGTTACAGTGCCATCATTTTCCTTGAAGTTTTGAACCCTGCTTCCGAGTTCTAATATTGCTCCAGCCCTTGATGCCTCTACCGCTATAGCCCTATCGAGCTCTCTCCTTCTCAATGCGTAAACGCCTACGTTTCTGACGTCAAGCTCCATCTCCTTACCTGAAGATGTTGTAAGCTTTGCCTTTTCCACCTGAAGAGATACTATTCTGCCTGTAGGAGCTATTGCTAAATCAGGAAGACTCTGGGCTGAAACCAGACCTCCGCACTTTTCAGGTGTGCCTATCTCCATATCCTCCTCTATGACAATGACTTTGTATCCTTTTTCCGCAACAACCCTGGCTGCAGAAAGACCAGCAACGCTAGCTCCAGCTATAGCAACATCGCACTTCTTTACCTCTTTTGACGACACAACACAAGACCCGATTGTTAAATCTAAAAGGATTCCGCAAAGATGATTCAGAATCTGCCGAGCATATTTAATATAAAGGTCTAAGAGCTTGGCTAGGGAAAGTTTCGTTGGATGCAATAAGCCTGTACAGCCTGGTCAAAGCCAGCATAACTCTATTCGTAGTCATAGACCCAGTTGGCATAATACCGTTATTGGTAGGACTGACAAAAGATATGAATGAAAGTGAAAAGAAGAGAACTTTTCGTCTTGCTTTTTATGTCAGCCTTATTCTGCTTGTCATATTTGCAATACTTGGTCAGCAGATAATGCTCTTTTTTGGAATATCTGTTTACAGCTTCAAGATTGCAGGCGGCATACTGCTGCTTCTTCTTTCTCTGGAAATACTCTTTACAGGAGAAGGCTCCATCAAGATATCAAGCAAAGAAGAGCTGGGAGCTGTGCCTTTAGCATTTCCTCTTCTTGTGGGACCTGGTGCAATAACAACCACTATAGTTGCAATACAATCTTCTGGCATAATTATAGGGCTGGGCTCGATTGCAATCGCCTCCATATTCACATATATAGTTCTGGTCGGTGCAGAAAGAATATACTTCATTCTGGGCAAGACTGGTTCTCAGGTTGTTGCTAAGGTTATAGCGGTATTCATTGCAGCGATAGCAATACAATATATACTCACAGGAGTGCAGTATTATTATCCTCCTGCTGGAATAGCTTAGCAAATGAAAGGGTTTGGGGAAACAAAGAAACCCCACACCATTTGTGAGTGGGATGAATTTGTTTCCTCAGTCTTTAAATAGATGTTTGATACACACATAATATAATGCCGAGAGGCTACCTTTCCTCTGAAACAACAGTTCACTTCATGAATTATCACTTTGTCTGGTGCCCGAAATACAGGAGAAAGGTAATCATTGGAAGGATAGAAGAGCGTCTCAAGGAGTTGATCAAAGAAAAGGCAGGTACAATTCATTCACTTATCCCCAGCATAGAATAGGCTTCAAGCTGATAGGAAACAGGATAAAGCTTGGAATGATAGGGAAAATCAAGATAAGAATGCACAGAGAAATTGAAGGAGAAGTAAAGACAGCTACAATAATAAGAGATGTCGATCAATGGTTTGTAGCTTTTGCAGTGGAAGAACCAGAAAGGCAGGCACCAAATCAAGACAGCAATGCTGTCGGGGTCGATGTCGGCGTTACAAATCTAATCACCCTGAGCGATGGCAAGATAATAGATAGTCCTAAGTTTCTCATAAAAGCTGAAGAAAGAATAAAGAAAATCCAGAGAGAATTATCAAGAAAGAAGAAGGGTTCCAATAGAAGAGAGAAGACAAGGATGCTGCTTGCAAAGGCATGGAGGAAAGTGAGAAGGCAGAGAGACGACTTTGCGCATAAGGTTTCAAACAATCTTCTTAAGGAATACGGGACGATAGTCTTTGAAGACCTGAACATCAGGCACATGGTTAAGAACCACTCTCTTGCATCGGCAATAATGGACTCCTGCTGGTACAAGCTGCGCCAGTTCACTGCCTATAAGGCGGAGAGGCGTGGCGGACGAGTTATACTTGTCAATCCAGCAGGAACGTCGCAGAAATGCTCTGGATGCGGGGAGATTGTTCAAAAGTCTCTGTCTGAAAGAGTCCATATATGCCCAGAATGTGGACTTGTCCTGGATAGAGATGTTAACGCAGCAAG